>Ga0207696_1000001_pt1 | contig 2579611 bp, 2418 predicted proteins | sample KBSS54metaG_FD_184403 | JGI IMG/M metagenome (GOLD analysis project Ga0207696, IMG submission 184403) | Switchgrass rhizosphere microbial communities from Kellogg Biological Station, Michigan, USA - KBS S5-4 metaG (SPAdes) (version 2) | ecosystem: Host-associated > Plants > Roots >... | reverse complement strand
TGAGGTGCAGCAGGCTGTAAATCAACATGGAGCCGTGGCCATTGGACAGCACGAAGCGGTCGCGGTCAGCCCAGTGCGGGTTGGTCGGGTTGTGGTTCATGTAGTCGCGCCACAGGACTTCGGCGATATCCGCCATGCCCATAGGTGCGCCCGGGTGGCCGGAATTTGCTTTTTGTACGGCGTCCATGCTGAGTGCGCGGATGGCGTTGGCGAGTTGCTTACGAGAGGACATTCATAACTCCAAAATAATTACAGTTCAGCGGCCAGCATGTCTTCCAGCTTCTGCTGGTCGACGGCGAACAGGCGGATACCTTCGGCCAGTTTCTCGACCGCCATGGCGTCTTGATTATGCAGCCAGCGGAATTCGGCTTCGGCAAGCGGGGCGGGCTGATAGAAACCTTCGGTGGACGGCGTCAGTTTACGCTCGACCGGTTGCTCGCTGTGTTTGAGCTGTTCCAGCAGGTTCGGCGCTATGGTCAGGCGATCGCAGCCGGCCAGGGCCAGGATCTGCTCCACCTTACGGAAGCTGGCACCCATGATCACCGTCTGGTAGCGGTGCTGTTTGTAGTATTCATAAATGGTGCGCACCGATTTCACGCCCGGATCCTGCTCGGCGTCGTACTCGGCGGCAGGCTGTTTGGCCTGGTACCAGTCATAGATGCGGCCGACGAAAGGTGAAATCAGGAACACGCCGGCTTCGGCACAGGCGCGGGCCTGGGCGAAGGAGAACAGCAGCGTCAGGTTGGTGTTGATGCCTTCTTTTTCCAGTTCTTCGGCGGCTTTGATGCCTTCCCAGGTGGAGGCCAGCTTGATCAGAATACGCGACTTATCAATACCCTGTTCCTGATACATGCCGATCAGCTTGCGCGCTTTGGCTACGCACATGCCACGGTCGAAGGACAGGCGTGCGTCCACTTCGGTGGAAATGCGGCCCGGCACGCTTTTGAGAATTTCGACGCCGATGTTCACCGCCAGTTTGTCGCTGGCGTTGATCAGTTGGGTTTCTTTGCTGCCGCCCTGTTGGCGGGCATAGTTCAGCGCTTCGACGATCAGTGGCTTATATTGCGGCAGCGCCGCGGCTTTCAGGATCAGTGAAGGGTTGGTGGTGGCGTCCTGGGGTTCGAACTGGCGGATGGATTCAATATCGCCGCTGTCGGCCACAACCGTCGTCAGCTGCTTGAGTGCATCTAATTGGTTCATTTATACGCTCCTTGATCAGTGCCAAACATGTAGGGAAATGAGAACCTTTTTCATCATAGGGTGAACACACTGCATCATAAGCCTGATGAATAAAATGCGCTTTTTCTGATTGTTGCGATGGATAAGAACAATGGATCCCGAAACGAGCCAGGCGGGCTGCGGGTTGCACCTGCGGCAATGCGGTTTTGGCGTGGGGGGAGACGGCGAGAAGAAGAGGGGGCAACGGCAATAAAAAAGGGTTCAGCCCGGCTGAACCCCAGGGGACTTCCTCCGGTTATTTACTCAAATTCACGTCAATCGCCTGATAGAAGGCATTGGTGGTGTCTGCTACATCCCACACGGCGAGGATGACGTGCGAACCGCTACGGTCTGCAGGTATGTTGCACTGGTGGGTGACCTGCGCGGCTGGGATCGCGCCGCCGTCGTTGTATTGGCAGAACGGCGTCAGGTCAAAGGAAGCGCGGGTCAGCGGCTGCGACGCATCCCAGTTTGGCTTGGTAATGAAATAACGCCAGCCGGTGGTGCTGTGGCGGGCGGTCAGCCTCCAGGTAAAGGAGTTGGCGCCGGTGTGCAGATTAATCTTGTTCCAGCGGGTTGGCGTTTGCTGATCCAGCTCGAAGAAGGTGCTCTTGTCGGCGCTGGCGATATGGCCGTCCACCGGACCGTTTTGCGGGAAGCCTTTCAGTCCTTCGACGCTTTGCGGCTCATACTGCACGCTGCCGCACTGGGTATTGAGTTGCAGCTTGCACTGGTAAGAACGGCTGGCCGGTGTTTCGACATAGCCGTGGGCGTTAGCCTGTTGGGATACGCCAAACAGGGCGGCGCTCAGCAAACCGAGGGACAGAAGGGTACGAGAAGTATTGTTCATAAGTCACTCCGGACAGAAGTTATATTGTAAGTTGAGTGTATTTTCGCCACTTAAATGAGAGGTCATTAACGAAATTAAGAAACATCATTATTGATGGCTTGTTTTATTTTTATCATTTGTGGCATGGATGGGGATGGAATGTTTTATAGGCTATTAACTAAAATTATTATGATGAATGTCTTTTATTCGTTGATTGAATTTATTTAAACGCTGCTGTCTAAAAACGCAGCATCATGATGAATTTTACTTAATGGATTGATGAATACTCTTTCAGATGACGCTCTCCGATATGGAGTATATTGCTTGTGGTTTTGTTTACTCTTGTTCGACTTGAACGTTTTTTACGCGCCAGTTGCCTGGGAATTTAGTGTCAATTTTTCTTATTTTATGTCAAAGAGGAATTAGTATGACTAGATTATCCCTGGATGCGATTAAAATAATCAGCACCATAAAAAGTACCGGCTCTTTCTCTATGGCGGCGGAGGCGCTGCATAAAACGCCTTCGGCGATATCTTACCGGGTTTCCAATATTGAAAGTAAACTCTGCGTGAAACTATTTCATCGAAATGGCCCGATGATTACCCTAACGGATGAAGGGGAATTCCTGCTGCAAGAGGGCAGTTGGATTTTAAATGCGGTGCAGGATCTCGAGAGCCGTGTGAGGAATATACCGAAACTCGATAATAATATCCGCATCGTCGTCGACAAGTTCTTTCCGTTGGAAACTATCACCCAGGATATACGTGACTATATTCAGCACAGCCCGAACGCCAACATTTCGGTGCAGCGGGAAGCGCTGAACGGCACCTGGGATGCGCTGAAGAACAACCGGGCGGATTTGATTATCGCCATCGGCCAGATCCCGGACAGCGTGCAGGCCAAGACGCTGATGCTAGGCAAGCTGAATTTCGTGCTGTGCGTTTCGCCTTCGCATCCCTTTGCGGCGCAGAAAAAACCGGTGGATAAAAATCAGCGGTTGAATGACATCGTGGTGGTGATTGCCGACAGCAGCCACGAACTGCCAAAGCGCAACCACGGCACTATGCCGTTGCAGCGCCAATTGGTGGTTTGCGACGTCGAGAGCAAGCTGGCGCTGTTGAAGCGCGGTATCGGCCACGGTTTTTTGCCGCCTTCGCTGATCGAAAAAGAGCTGGCGAGCGGCGAGCTGGTGACGGTTCCCGTCGATATGCAAAAAGGTGACGAAATGATTTGGCTGGCTTGGCACCCGGCCAGCAAGGGGACAGGTTTTACCTGGTGGCATGAACGCCTGACGCGTAAAAGCGATGTTTTCAGTCTGATGGGGCGCGAAGTGATTCGCGATGGGGGTTACCCTTGGTGCAATAACTGAGGGCAGCGATACGCTAACGGCAAAGGAATGCGATCATTAAACGGTTAACAGAGTAAGAAACCCCGCAGCATCAGGCTACGGGGTTTTTTTATGCCGTTAAGCTACGCGGCCCACTTTCAGCCAGGCGCTGTCGGAGCCTGGTACGGAAGTGATAAAGCCCCACTTGGTCTGCCAGACGTAGCCCTGATAAGACACCAGCGCGCCCTGTGGATAGGTGGTGCCCGCCACGTACGCCGGCGCGCTCATGATCGGCAGATTGCCGGGGCCGACGCCGGTATAGCGCAGGCCGGTGCCCATATCCAACTGGCTGTCGTCATAGTCGGCAGCGTTGAAATAGCGGTCCAGCGAGGCCAGCAGATCGCCGTTGCGGTTGTCCTGCCCCAGGTGCCAGAACATCACGCCGCCCAGTTGCTGCTGCTTGATGTACTTCGCCTTGTATTTGAAGCTTTCGACGTCGTCATAGGTAACGAACAGGCCGTTGGCCGCATGGTACAGGTACGGCGTTTTGGTTTTGTCGTTCCACAGGCGCTGATAGCCGTAGTTGCCGAGCAGCATCTGTTCCAGTTGGCGGTAAGAGGCGATGCGCGGGTCTTTGTCGCGGATGCACTCTTCGCAGCCCACCAGCCAGTAATCGGTACCTGGGAACGGATCTTCCCCCGGCGTGCTGTGGCTGCTGTATTGGCCACCGTTGCTGCCGCTGACGCCCTTGAACGCACGGCCGTAGAACGGCACGCCCATCACGATCTTGCTGCTTGGCACGCCTTCCAACATCAGGTGTTGCTGTACGGCGGCGTCCACCGTCAGGCTGAACGGGCTCGGGAAGGCGCGGGTCAGCTCTTCCCAGCTCCAACCCAGATTGGCTTCGCGCAGCGCGTTATAGAAGGTCGGCCCGGCGCTGTCGCCAAACAGCGCAGCCTGATGGTTGGTGATTTTTTCCCATGGACCGGCCAGATCGTAAGTCATCAGGTTGATGTAATCGAGCGAGGCGACGATCTGCGGCAGCTTGCTGTAGTAGCGCGACAGGAAGAACGCGCCGCCGGCGCCGGCAATGGTCAACTGATAAGGCAGCGCCTGGCGACCGTCGGTCTGGGTCTGCTGGTTCAGCAAAGCGCGGATCTCCTGCAGCGCGGCGACAAAACCGTCCACCTCGCTGCTCTGCGGGTATTCCCAGTCAATGTCCACGCCGTCGAAACCATAGTCTTTCATGATGCGCACGCAGGATTGCGCGAATTTGGTTCGCGCCGCCGGGGTTTTCACCGCATTCACGTAATTGGCATGGGACACGCCCAAATCGTTGGAGTAATACCAGCCACCGATGGAGAACATGATGCGCAGGCTGGGGTTGTGCGCTTTCAGCGCGGTCAACCGACCGACCACGTCGCGTGCCTTGGCATCTATCGTTGCCGGATCCCAGGCGCACTCCAGATTGCTGTTAATGTCCAGGAACGAGAAGTTAATGTGGGTCAGCTGTTTGGCCTTGGCCGGCGTGATATTGGACACCGGGAAAGGCACGATTGAGGTATCGGTTTCGGTATAGTTATTAATTTGGTTGGTCGGAATAAAATAATAACCAATCACCGCTTTGCGTACAGACATAGTATTTCTCCAGAGTTGAGGTTTTGTTATCGAGAGCGGTTCTCTCGCCGCTATTAAATGTTTATTTTCCCGGTAAAGAAAAGTCGAAATAAATCACAGTAAAGATGAATTTTTCATTCGGTGTCGGCCATTATTTTTGAAGGCTGTTGTGCCAGGGTTGAGCGTGAATGAATTTGACCATAGACGCTGTTTTTATTCATTTGCTTTGTTATAGCATCCTTAACTAGATTCTGACTGTACCGATATCCTGCCGGCCGTGATTGGCATTTAATTAAAATTAAAAATAGGAGAGTAGCTATGTCCAGCATAGAGCCAGACGCTGTTGGCTTAATTATTCAGCGAGCCTGTGAATACCTTCAGCCGGCAATGAATGCCATTTTGGCCGGCATTATGGCGCTTTTGCATGGCGCCTATCGCAACGTAGGGATGCGACGTCGGTTATTAAATGCAGGCATGTGTGCGTTATTGGCCTGGACGGTGCGTGATGCATTGGCGCTGGCGGGCCTGGAGTTAAAATGGGCGAATCTTGCCAGCGTGCTGATTGGCTTTCTGGGCGCTGATTATATTAGCGCATTAATTAAAAAAATCATTGGCAAGAAGACGGGGTTAAAAAATGTTAAATGAAATTGAGGAAATGCGCTTTACCGCACGCAGTGAGGACAACTTAATGGGCGTGCATCCGGATCTGGTGCGGGTGATGCGGTTGGCGTTGAATTATTCGCTGGTGCCTTTTTCCATCAGCGAAGGGGTGCGCAGCATGGCGCGGCAGCGTGACATGCTGCGCACCGGCAAAAGCCAGACGCTGAGGAGCCGGCATCTGACCGGTCACGCGGTGGACGTGGTGGCGATGCCGGCGGGCGTGGTGTCCTGGGAGTGGGATTACTACGCGCAAATTGCCGTGGCGGTGCGCCGCGCGGCGCGTGAATGCGCAGTCAGCGTCGAGTGGGGCGGCGAGTGGCGCACGCTGAAGGACGGGCCGCATTTCCAGCTCTCTTTCAAGGATTACCCGGCATGAGCGGTTGGCTGAATAAGCTGATACAGGGCGGGTTGCTGCTGCTGTTGGCGGTGGCGATTTGCCTCGGCGGTTACAGCTCGCTGCTGTCGCACCGGCTGGCGCTGGCGCGGCAGCAGGCGGCCGAACAGCAAAAGACCTTGGCGCAGCAGGCCGGGCTTATTGCCACGCTGCAAACCCAGGATGCGCAGAATCGTGCGCTGATGGCTGCTCAGCAGCAACAGGAACAGCAGTTGCGCCGGCAAAGCGACGTTTACCAGAGGAAATACCGTGAAGCGATTAAAAATGATGCCTGCGCTGGGCAGCCTATGCCTGGCGCTGTGCTTGAGCTCCTGCGCCCAACCGCCGACGGTACCGACGCCCGTGGTGCTGCAGCCCCCTGAATCCGTCTTTACGCCCTGCGAGCAGCCTCTGTTGCAGGGCGACACCTGGGGCGATGCCGTCAGCTATACGCTGGCATTGCAGACCGCGTTGCAAATTTGTGCGGGTCGGGTGGCGACGCTCAACGCCTGGCGAGCAAAATTGTCGTTGCCTTGACGGCGGTTTTGTTATTTCCCGTCCAGGGGGGCCTGTTTTTTTGCTTTTATAAAACTATTTCGATCAAGGTTATGGCCCGCTTCAAAGTTTGTGACGTTTCTCTCACTATACTGGTCTAGCCTAAAAGCCTTACCTCAACATAAAAGCAAAAAGCAAAGGAACCCATAATGGACGAACAGCTCAAACAGAGTGCCCTTGATTTCCATCAGTTTCCGGTCCCAGGGAAGATCCAGGTCTCTCCAACCAAACCCCTGGCAACGCAACGCGATCTGGCGCTGGCCTATTCACCAGGCGTTGCTGCCCCTTGTCTGGAAATTGCTGCCGATCCGCTGGCGGCCTACAAATACACCGCCCGTGGTAACCTGGTCGCGGTGATTTCCAACGGCACGGCGGTACTGGGGCTGGGCAATATCGGCGCATTGGCCGGTAAGCCGGTAATGGAAGGCAAAGGCGTTCTGTTCAAGAAGTTTTCCGGTATCGATGTGTTCGATATCGAAGTGGATGAACTTAACCCGGACAAGCTGATCGACATCATCGCTTCCCTCGAGCCGACCTTTGGCGGCATCAACCTGGAAGACATCAAGGCGCCGGAGTGTTTCTACATCGAGCAAAAACTGCGCGAGCGCATGAAGATCCCGGTGTTCCATGACGATCAGCACGGCACCGCCATTATTACCACCGCCGCAGTGCTGAATGGCCTGCGGGTAGTGAAAAAGAATATCTCCGACGTGCGCCTGGTGGTGTCCGGCGCCGGTGCGGCGTCGATAGCCTGTCTGAACTTGTTGGTGGCGCTGGGGCTACGTCAGCAAAACATCACCGTTTGCGATTCCAAAGGGGTGATCTACAAGGGCCGCGACGCCAACATGGAGCAAACCAAGGCGGCCTATGCCATCGAAGATAACGGCCAGCGCACGCTGGGGGATGCGATCCCCAATGCCGATATTTTCCTCGGCTGTTCCGGCCCGGGCGTGCTGACCCAGGACATGGTGAAAACCATGGCCAGGGATCCGTTGATCATGGCGTTGGCCAACCCGGAACCGGAAATTCTGCCGCCGCTGGCGAAGGCCGTGCGTCCGGACGCCATTATCTGTACCGGCCGTTCCGACTACCCGAACCAGGTGAACAACGTGCTGTGCTTCCCGTTCATCTTCCGCGGGGCGCTGGATGTGGGTGCCACCACCATTAACGAAGAGATGAAGCTGGCCTGCGTGCATGCGATTGCCGATCTGGCGCTGGCGGAACAGAACGACGTGGTGGCTTCCGCCTATGGCGATCAGGACCTGTCGTTTGGCCCTGAATACATCATTCCAAAACCTTTCGACCCGCGCCTGATCGTTAAAATTGCCCCGGCGGTGGCCAGAGCGGCGATGGAGTCCGGCGTGGCGACGCGTCCGATCGAAGACTTTGACGCCTACGTCGAGAAACTGTCCGAGTTCGTCTACAAAACCAACCTGTTCATGAAGCCGATCTTTGCCCTGGCGAAGAAAGAAATGAAGCGTGTGGTGCTGGCGGAAGGCGAAGAGGAAAGGGTGCTGCATGCGACCCAAGAGCTGGTGTCACAGGGCCTGGCCTATCCGATCCTGGTCGGCCGCCCAAGCGTGATTGAAATGCGGTTGCAAAAACTCGGCCTGCAACTGACGCCGGGCAAAGATTTTGAAGTGGTGAACAACGAGTCCGACCCGCGTTTCAACGAATACTGGGGCGAGTATTACCAGATCATGAAGCGTCGCGGCGTTTCGCAAGAGCAGGCGCGCCGTGCGGTAATTGGCAACCCGACGCTGATTGCCGCCATCATGCTGCATCGCGGCGAGGCGGACGCGATGATCTGCGGCACCATCGGCAGCTACCATGAGCACTACGAAGTCGTGAAAAACGTGTTCGGCTTCCGCGAAGGTGCGCACGTCGCCGGGGCGATGAATGCGTTGTTGCTGCCAAGCGGCAACACCTTTATTGCCGACACCTATGTCAACGACGATCCGACGCCGGAACAGCTGGCGGAAATCACCCTGATGGCGGCGGAAACCGTGCGCCGCTTCGGCATTGAGCCGAAAGTCGCGTTGCTGTCCCACTCCAGCTTCGGTTCCTCCGACTGCCCGGCGGCGCGCAAAATGCGCAAAACGCTGGAGTTGGTGAACCAGATGGCGCCAGAACTGGAGATTGACGGCGAGATGCACGGCGACGCCGCGCTGGTTGAAAGTATTCGCCACGATCTGATGCCGGACAGCCCGCTGAAAGGCGCGGCCAACGTGTTGATCATGCCGAATATGGAAGCGGCGCGCATCAGTTACAACCTGCTGCGCGTATCCTCTTCGGAAGGGGTGACCGTGGGGCCGGTGCTGATGGGGGTATCGAAACCGGTACACATCCTGACGCCAATCGCCTCGGTGCGCCGCATCGTCAACATGGTGGCGTTGGCGGTGGTGGAAGCGCAGACCGAACCGCTATAAGTCTTGAGTGACGACAAGCCCCCCGCGTCTGGCGCAGGGGGCTTTTTTTATGCCTTGCAGCGTGCGGCGATCTGGCGGATATCCTGCGGCGTAGTGCGGCAGCAGCCGCCAATCAGCCGGGCGCCGATGTGTTGCCATTCCCCAATCTGATCTATAAGGCTGCCATTCTCGCCCCCGCAGGCATGCCAGGTTTTGGTGACCGCGTCGTAATGCTCGCCGGAGTTCGGATAGACCAGCAGCGGTTTGTCGGTAAGCGTGGCCAACTGCTGCAACGCCGGGGTGACGTTTTCCAGCGCAATGCAGTTGATGCCAATCGCCAACACCTGCGGATTGCCGTGCAGTGCTGCCAACACCTGTGTCAGCGGCGTGCCGTCGCTGAGATGTTGGCTATCGCGCAGGGTAAAGGCGAACCAGGCGCCGAGCGTCGGGAACTCCTGCAACAATGCCAGCAACGCTTGCAGCTCGCTGAATGACGGCAGCGTCTCGCAGGCCAGCAGATCGACCCCGGCCTCGGCCAGCGCGGCAATGCGTGGGTGATGGAAAGCGATCATCTCTTCTTGCGGCAACGAGTAATCGCCGCGGTATTCGGAACCGTCGGCGAGGTAGGCGCCATACGGCCCCACAGAGCCTGCGATCAACAAAGGTGCGGCCTGCGGATGCTGCGCCAGATAGTCGCTGCGGGCCTGTTGCGCCAGTTGCACGCTTTTGGCGATCAGCGCCAGCGATTGCTGTTGGTTCAGACCGCGGCGCAGGAAACCCAGCGGCGTGGCCTGGTAACTGGCGGTGATGGCGCATTGCGCCCCGGCGTTGAAATAGTCGAGGTGAACCTGATAAATCAGCTCGGGATTTTCAATCAGCACTTTTGCCGACCACAGCGGATCGCTGAGGTCGCAGCCGCGCGCCTCCAGTTCGGTGGCCAGCGCGCCGTCTAAAATCAGCGTGCGGTTAGCGGCCAATAAGGCGGCGACGGTATTGTTAACGGACATGATTCTCTCCCAACGAAGATTTTTGCCCGGCGCGGCGGGTCAGATAATAGGCGGCGTAGCACAGGGCGACAAACGGCAGCCCGCAGTAAAGCGCGATGCGCTGTGCCGGATCGAAAGCCAACCCTACGCAGGCCAGCAGGCACAGGACGAAACCGAGGATCGGCGTCAAGGGGTAACCCGGCGCCCGGTATTTCAGGCCCTCGATCGGCTGACCGCTGCGCAGATAATGGCGGCGGAAGGCATAATGCGCCGCGCAGATACTCAGCCAGACCGCCACCACCGCAAAGCCGGAAATGGCCGACAGGGCGACAAACACCGTGTCCGGCGCGATAACGCTGGTCAGCAGCGCCAGAACGCCGCCGAGCATGCTGAAGGTCAAGGCATTGACCGGGATGCCGCGTTTATTCACGCGTGAAAAATAGGCCGGCAGGGTGCGCTGATTGGCCAGCGACCACAACATGCGCCCCGAGGCGTACAGACCGGAATTGGCGGCCGACAAGATGGCGGTCAGGATCACGAAGTTAAAGATATCGGCGGCATAAGGTATGCCAATGCGTTCAAACACCAGCACGAACGGGCTTTTCACAATCCCGGCCTGATCCATCGGGATCAGCGCCGCCAGAATAAATACCGTGCCGATAAAGAACAGCATCAGGCGGATCACCGTGGTGCGTATCGCCCAGGGCACCACTTTTTCCGGGTTTTCGGTTTCGCCGGCGGCAATGCCGATAAGTTCGGTGCCGGAGAAAGCGAAGTTCACCGCCACCATGGTCATCAGGATCGGCAGCGTTCCGTTCGGCAGCCAGCCGGAGGCGGTCAGGTTATGCAGGAAGGGTGCAGGCGTGCCGTCTTTCATCGGCAACAGGCCGAACATCGCAGCACCGCCCAGAATGATAAAAGCCAGAATGGTGACGACCTTGATCAGCGAGAACCAGAATTCGCTTTCGGCAAAGAAGCGGGTAGTGATCACGTTGAGCAGGAAAATCGCCGCGCAGAAGATCAAACACCACAGCCACACCGGCGACTGCGGGAACCAGTACTGCATGCAAAAACCGGCGGCGGTCAGGCTGGAGCCCAGCGCCACCGTCCAGGTCAGCCAATACAGCCAGGCAACGGTATAGCCGGTAGCTGGGCCAAGATAACGTGAAGCATAGACGTGGAAAGCACCGGTTTCCGGCATCGCGACGGCCAGTTCACCCAGGCACAGCATCACCAGATAAACCACCAATGCGCCGATCAGATAGGCCAGCAGGGTGCCCAGTGCGCCGGTAGTAGAAATGATATAGCCGGTGTTGAAGAACAGCCCGGTACCGATCACGCCACCCAGCGACAGCATCACCAGATGCCGGGCTTTCATGGTGCGTTTGAAGTGCCCTTCGGCGGGTTCAGGTGAGTGCATGATATTTCATCCGTATAGACGTCTAAGCAGCTAAATGGCTATTGGTTATACCCGTAATATTTCATGAAATCAATGTAAGACCAGAAGTCATAAAGTAAAAAATAGTTATCAATGTCTCAGGCGGGGTGTGCGGTTATATGCAAATGATAATTATTATCTATAATGCCTGCACTTTATTGCAGGGGGCAGCATGAGAATTCTGACTTTACTGGCCGCGCTGGTACTTGGCGCTTGCAGCCAGACCCCGGTGTCCGTACCGAAAAACACCCTTGACGGCTTGGGGAAAATTACCGATTTACGCAGCGGCGAAACCTTGTTGCCTGAACAGCTTCTTGCCCGTCTGGCTGCCGAGCCAAGGGTGATGGTCGGGGAAAAACACGACAATCCCTATCATCATCAAATCGAACTGTGGCTGGTGCAAAATCTGCCGCAGCGGCGGCCGCAGGGTAGCGTGCTGATGGAGATGATCACCCCGAATCAGCAGGCCAACGTGGATAAGGTCAAGCAGGAACTGCGTGGCAATTCTGCCCTGCGCGATGAGCGAGTGGCGCAGTTGATTGACTGGCAGAAAGGCTGGAAATGGTCGCTGTACGGCGAGGTGGTGATGGCGGCGATGCGTGCGCCGTATCCGCTTTGGTCGGCCAATCTGGATCGCGAGGAGGTCATGGCGTTTTACCGGCAGCCTGTGTTTCCTAAGGGGCAATTGTCGGTACGCCCGGCAGTGCAGAAGGCATTGGAAGACACCATTCGCATTTCGCACGGCGGAAAAATCGACCCCCAACAGCTGCAGGCGATGCTGGCAATCCAACAACAGCGCGATCGGCGCATGGCCGAGCGCCTGCTGGCTGCCCCAAGGCCGGCGCTGTTGATTGCCGGTGGTTATCACGCCTCAAAATGGGTGGGCGTACCGCTGCATGTGCAGGATCTGCAACCGGGCGCGCAGCCGACGGTGTTGATGCTGGCGGAGCAGGGTGCGCAGGTTGATGGCCAGATGGCGGATTACCTGTGGGTCACGCCGCCGGTAAAATGACGGCGCCGCCAGCGGAAAGCGGCGCTGTTACTGCGCCCGTTTCGCCTGCTGCAGCCACTTGTCCAACTCGTTGGCGAACTGCTGGCGGTCGCGCTGGTTCAGGGTATTCGGGCCGCCAGTCTGGATCCCGCTGGAGCGCAGGGTATCCATAAAATCGCGCATGTTCAGGCGTTCGCGGATGGTGTCCGGCGTGTAGCGTTCGCCGCGCGGGTTGAGGGCCACTGCGCCTTTTTCTATCACTTCGGCCGCCAGCGGAATATCGGCGGTGATCACCAGATCGCCTTTTTCGCAGCGGCAGACGATTTCGTTATCCGCCACGTCAAAACCGGCCGCCACCTGCAGAGTATGGATGTGTTTTGACGGCGGCGTTCTCAGCGGTTGGTTGGCCACCAGCGTCACCGACATGGCGGTGCGCTCGGCGGCGCGGAACAGCACTTCTTTGATCACGTTCGGACAGGCGTCCGCATCGACCCAAATCTGCATTACTCAGGCTCCTTCAGCCAGTCGCGCACCGGCAGGAAATCACGGTACAACGCCGCCTCCGGGCTGCCCTCTGCCGGTTGATAGTTATATTCCCAGCGCACCAGCGGCGGCATAGACATCAGAATGGATTCGGTGCGGCCACCGGTTTGCAGGCCGAACAGCGTGCCCCGATCCCACACCAGGTTGAATTCGACATAGCGGCCGCGGCGATAGAGCTGGAACTGGCGTTCGTTGTCGCCCCAGCTCAGCGCTTTGCGTTTTTCCACGATCGGCAGGTAGGCCTCGAGGAAGCCTTCGCCCACCGCGCGGGTGAAGGCGAAGCAACTGTCAAAGTCCGGGGTGTTGAGATCGTCAAAAAACAGGCCGCCGATGCCGCGCGCCTCGTTGCGATGCTTGATAAAGAAGTAGTCGTCGCACCATTTTTTGTATTTGGGGTAGACCTCGTCACCGAAGGGCGCACACAGCCGCTCGGCGGTGCGGTGCCAGTGAACGGCGTCTTCTTCGAAACCGTAAAACGGCGTCAGATCAAAGCCGCCGCCAAACCACCATACAGGTTCTTCGCCCGGTTTTTCCGCAATGAAAAAACGCACGTTGGCGTGGCTGGTGGGGATATAAGGGCTGTGCGGGTGGATCACCAGCGACACGCCCATCGCCTGGAAGCTGCGGCCGGCCAGCTCGGGGCGGTGTGCGGTCGCGGAAGCGGGCAGGGTGGCGCCGGAGACGTGCGAGAAGTTTACCCCCGCCTGTTCAAACACCGAACCCTGGGTCAATACGCGGCTGCGGCCACCGCCACCTTCTTCGCGCGTCCAGCGGTCCTCGTTGAAAACGGCGCTGCCGTCGGCCTGGGCCAGTTGCGCGCAGATACTGTCCTGCAGCGACAGCAGGAAAGATTTTACTTCTGCGATGGTCGGTAAGCTCATACGGATAATTTACGCGTCTGACGAAACAAGGCGCAAAGTATACCCGTATTCGCTGCCGCTTATCAGCCGGTTTTTCGTTGGTGCGCGTCGTAGTAGCTGAAGAAACTGATCACGCCGTCGGCGATGGCGCGAGCGATTTTCTCGCGAAACGCGGTGGTGCCGAGCAGGCGTTCTTCCTCCGGGTTGGTGATGAATGAGGTTTCTACCAGCACCGAAGGAATGGATGGGGATTTGAGCACCGCAAACGCCGCCTGCTCGGTGCTGTCGCTGTGCAGGTGATGCACCGGGCGGATCTGGCCAAGCACGTGGCGGCCGAGCGTCAGGCTGTTGTTGATGGTATCGGTTTGCACCAGATCGAACAGCACTTGTTGCAGATAGTTATCCTGATTTTTATATTTGCCGCCGGCTACGTCATCGGCGGCGTTCTCGCGGTTGGAGAGATAACGTGCCATGGCGCTGCTGGCGCCGCGGTTGGACAGGGCGAAGACCGAGGCGCCCGAGGCGTCGGGGCTGGTAAAACCGTCGGCGTGAATCGAAATAAACAGGTCGGCCTGATGCTGGTGGGCAATTTCAACCCGCTGGAACAGTGGGATAAACTCGTCTTCTTCCCGCGTCAGCCGGGCTTCGACGTGATCGTGCTCATGCAGTATGCGGCGTACGTGGTTGGCGATCTCCAGCACCACATGTTTCTCTTGCGAACCTTCGCTGCCGACCGCGCCGGAATCGATGCCGCCATGGCCGGGATCGATCATCACCAGCCGTTTGCTGCCGGTCGGTTTCGCTGCCGGTTTGGCGCGTTGATTGCGCAGCATGCCGCCGGACTCCGCTTTGGCAGGTTGGCTTTTGCAGCCGAGCAGCGCCAGCGCCAGGCCGGAGAGCAGTAACTGACGTCGTGTGCGGGAGGCGGAGAGCGGTTTAAAATTGAGGAATTGTTTAACCTGTTTTTTCATAACGCGACGCTCCATCGATAAATTCTATTTTGTGACGTTATATCGTATTGATAATCATTAATCGAACGGTTAACTATGTCCATTTATTACGCCAGTTACCGCAGTTTTCTGCCTGTTTGACGTGGGAAATCGCAGTTTGATATTGCTTAAGTGAATAATCCCGCGATAATCAGATAAACACCTTAATTAACAGCGGCGAACATCGATGGAAATTCGCGTATTTCGACAAGACGACTTTGAAGAAGTCATTACCCTGTGGGAGCGCTGCGATTTGCTGCGGCCGTGGAACGATCCCGAGATGGATATTGAGCGCAAACTGAATCACGATCCGGACCTGTTTCTGGTGGCGGAAGTGGGCGGCGAAGTGGTCGGTTCGGTGATGGGGGGCTACGATGGCCACCGTGGTTCGGCGTATTACCTGGGCGTGCACCCGGATTATCGTGGGCGCGGCATCGCCAATGCGTTGATTAGCCGTCTGGAGAAAAAGTTGGTCGCGCGCGGTTGCCCGAAGATCCAACTGATGGTGCGCGAAGACAACGATACGGTGATCGAGATGTACGAAAAACTCGGTTACGAGATCCAGAGCATCACCAACCTGGGCAAGCGGCTGATCGAAGACCAGGAATATTGAGTCAATAAGGCGGTGAACCTTCACCGCCCGTTGCTGAGCGTTACGGCAGCTTTTTGATGTTTTTCACATCGACTTCCACGCTGCTCCAGTCTTTATCCACTTTCCCTTCCAACTGCACTTTATCTTTCGGGGTAATGGTCTCGCCGTTCCAGCGTTTTTTGTCGATCTCCACCGTCAGGGTGCCGCTGGCGTCGCGGAAGGTATAGGTATCGTCGCCGACGCGCTGCTCAATGTTGCCTTGCAGCATTACCCAGGTGTCGTCGCTCATCGATTTTACCTTATCCACCGTAGTCAGTGCGGCGCTGGGGCCGGAGAAGCCGCCCTGCGGCGCGGTTTGCGTCTGCGGAGCGGAAGGGTCAAGGAACCCGCCTTGTTGTGCCAAAACCGGTGCGCTGCACAAGGTAATCAAAGCGGCCAGGGTATATTTTTTCATTTGAAGCTTCCTTATCTCAATCGAGAATCAAAGCCCTGCCAATCAGGACTGCTGGGGTGATGAGATAAGTAAAACATAAAGATCTTAAGAGCTTCTTAAGCGGGCGGATTGAAAACAATCATTACGGCTCCCATTTGAAGAAGTAATGATAAAACAGGCAAGGAACCGACGTTGAAGCCACACCCACACCGATTTTCCCCCGACGATTACGATCATCACGGCGTGCTGCGTCTGCCGTTGTGGTTTTGGGGCGTACTGGTTTTGCAGGCCCGCACCTGGCTCCTGTTTGTGATGGCCGGCGTTTCGCAACAACAGGGGGAAGGGCTGCTGCAACTGTTTTACCCGGATACCCAAAGATTCTGGTACGGCATCCTGCTGGGGTTGCCGGCCGCACTGGCATTTTTGATTGCCCCGCGCAGGCATCTGTGGCCAAGGTTGTGGCGAGCCTGGCGTTGGGTGCTCGGCGCCTCGGTGCTGGCGGCGCTGGGTGGCTCCCTGTTCAGCCTGTGGCAGCAGGACGGCAATCTGCCGGCGCTGGATAGCGTTTTGGCATTGCTCGATGCTTTGGCACTGGCCTACCTGCTGTTGAACGCGCGGCTGAAGGCCTGTTTCACTGCACAGGAAGAGCTCGCTTAAATGCCGAACGCTGCGGCACTTTTCTCATTTTCCGTACTCCAATCTCGCAACCCATGGCGTTGCGAAGGCAGTTGTGAGAGGCTGGCACGCGGCCTGACTGAGCCATGCCTTTGATGTTAAGGAGCTATAAATGAATATTCGCCCACTGCTGTTAGGGCTCCCGCTGTTACTGACCGGCTGTTCGACGATGTCCAACTTCTCCTGGTCGAGCCTGTCGCCGTTTAACTGGTTCGGCAGCAGCCTTGAGGTCAGCGCCAAGGGCGTTGGCGATCTCAACGCCGGCACCCCGATGTCGGAAAGCGCGATCAACGACGGGCTGAACGGCGATTATCGGCTGCGCGGCGGCATGGCCACCGACAAGGGCCAGATCGTTTCTTACTACCAGGCAATGGACGGCAATGACGTGAAGCTGGTGATCACCGGCGAGCCCAAGGGCAACGTACAGCGTGTGGCCGTGATGGACAGCAAAGTGGCCACCGAGTGGGGCAATAAGCTCGGCACGCCGTTCAGCGACATGTACGGCAAGGCGTTTGGCGCTTGCAAACCGGCCGACGGCGACGACGCGGGCAAGGTGGAGTGCGTGGCGGAGCAGAGCAAGTACGTCACCTACATCTTCAGCGGCAAATGGGCCGGTCCGCAGGACATCATCCCGCCGGACGACACGCTGAAAAGCTGGACGGTCAGCAAGATCATCTGGCACGCCAAACCGCAGTAAGCCTGGCACAGTGTTCGGGGCGAATATATTCGCTCCGACCCTCACCGGGCGCAGCCGGCAACGCCGCAGCTTGAAAAGCGACGAGTAACCTTATTTTCTTTGCGTTCCGTTAAGGCAATCTTGCACGCATGCGTTATTATATCGCGCATTTGTAACAGGAAACCCAAGCCTGTTACCCGATTGCGATACTGAGGATAACGACATGACACAGGTTCAGAGCGGCATTTTGCTGGAGCACTGCCGTTTCGCCATTTTTATGGAAGCTACCGTACAGGGCGAATTCGCTGATTTGCGTCAGGGCTGCAAGCAGTTTTGCCAGCGGCTTATTGAGTTGCAGCAGCAGTTCCCGGATGCGCATTTGGGGGCGGTCATCGCCTTTGGCTACGACGTTTGGCACGATCTGTCCAGCGGCCAGGGGGCAAAAGAGCTGAAGCCGTTTACCCCACTGGGCAAAGGGCTGGCGCCGGCCACCCAGCGCGATTTGTTGATCCATATCCAATCCCTGCGTCATGACGTTAACTTCTCGCTGGCGCAGGCGGCGCTGGCTGCGTTCGGCAACGCCATCAAGATTGAAGAGGAAACCCACGGCTTCCGTTGGGTGGAGGAGCGCGATCTGAGCGGCTTTATCGACGGCACCGAAAACCCGCAGGGCGACCAACGCCCGGAAGTGGCGGTGATTGCCGAAGGCGAAGAAGACGCGGGCGGCAGCTACGTGCTGGTGCAGCGTTACGAACACAATCTGCGTCAGTGGCAGCGCTTCACCACCGAGCAGCAAGAACAGATTATCGGCCGCACCAAGCACGACAGCGAAGAGCTGCCGTCGGATCAGCGGCCAGAGACGTCGCACGTCAGCCGGGTTGATCTGAAAGAAGACGGCAAAGGCCTGAAAATTCTGCGCCAAAGCCTGCCTTACGGCACCGCCAGCGGCAAGCATGGGCTCTATTTTATCGCCTACTGCGCGCGTCTGCATAATATCGAAAAACAGCTGCTGAGCATGTTTGGCGATCTGGACGGCAAACGTGACGCGATGCTGCGTTTTAGCCGTGCGGTGACCGGCAGTTATTACTTTGCCCCTTCGTTGACGCGCCTGTTGTCACTTTGATGCCCTCATCGGGGTCGGCCATGTCGGCCCCGGTACACTTTTCCCGCCCCACCGAAACCGCTCCGCTCCTGCCTTATAGCGTTTGATGCTTGAAAATCACTAAACGGTATATAAAAGCGTTACAGCTCCGCGCCTAGTTATAAATACACTGGTCATCAATAAGGCGAAAGCCTGAAAGATTGACTCAGTGAGCTAAGGTGCAGAATGAAACAAATCCGGGTTAAAAATATCGTGCTGAAAGGATGGTTGGCAGCGGCTCTGTTAGCCAGCGGCACCGTCTCGGCAACTGAATTGCTGAACAGCTCTTATGACGTTTCCCGTGAATTGTTTTCCGCACTGAATCCTGGCTTTGAACAGCAGTGGAACCAGCAGCATCCGGGCGACAAGCTGACCATCAAGCAGTCCCACGCCGGTTCTTCCAAGCAGGCGCTGGCTATCCTGCAAGGGTTACGCGCCGACGTGGTGACTTACAACCAGGTGACCGACGTGCAAATCCTGCATGAACGCGGCCAACTGATCCCGGCCGATTGGCAGGCCCGTTTGCCGAACAACAGCTCACCGTTCTATTCCACCATGGCTTTCCTGGTGCGCAAGGACAACCCAAAGGGTATCCACAGCTGGAACGATCTGGTCCGTGACGACGTGAAGCTGGTGTTCCCGAACCCGAAAACCTCCGGCAATGGCCGTTACACCTATTTGGCCGCCTGGGGCGCCGCCAGCCAGGCCGACGGCAACGATCAGGCCAAAACCCGCGCTTTCATGACCCGTTTCCTGAAAAACGTGCTGGTGTTTGACACCGGCGGTCGCGGCGCGACCACCTCCTTTGTGGAACGTGGTCTGGGCGACGTGCTGATCAGCTTTGAGTCGGAAGTTAACAACATCCGCAAGCAGTACGGGGAAGACAAATACCAGGTCATAGTACCGCCGGTCGATATTCTGGCGGAGTTCCCGGTGGCCTGGGTGGACAAAAACGTGGAAAAGAACGGCACCGAACAGGCAGCCAAAGACTACCTCAATTATCTCTACAGCCCGGCGGCCCAACAGGTGATCACCAGCTTCTACTATCGCGTTTACGACAAAAAGGCGATGGAAGCGGCGAAGGGCCAGTTCCCGGACACCAAGTTGTTCCGGGTGGAAGATCAGTTTGGCGGCTGGCCGCAGGTGATGAAAACGCATTTCTCCACCGGCGGCGAGTTGGATCAACTGTTAGTGGCAGGGCATAAGTAATGTTGTCGTTGTCCAGTAAACGGGTTTTGCCCGGATTCGGCCTCAGTCTGGGGAGCAGCCTGTTTTACACCTGCCTGGTTTTGTTGCTGCCGCTCAGCGCGCTGGTCATGCAATTGGCGCAGATGAGCCTGGCGCAATACTGGGAAGTGATTTCCAATCCGCAGGTGGTGGCGGCCTATAAGGTGACGCTGCTGTCGGCGGGCGTCGCCAGCCTGTTTAACGCGGTGTTCGGCATGCTGATGGCCTGGATCCTGACCCGCTACCGTTTTCCCGGCCGTACGCTGTTGGATGGCCTGATCGATCTGCCGTTCGCGCTGCCGACGGCGGTGGCCGGCCTGACGCTGGCGGGGCTGTTCTCCACCACCGGTTGGTATGGCCAATGGCTGGCGCATTTCGACATCAAGGTGACTTTCACCTGGCTTGGGATCGCGGTGGCGATGGCGTTTACCAGCCTGCCGTTCGTGGTGCGCACCGTTCAACCGGTGCTGGAAGAGCTAGGGCCGGAATATGAAGAAGCGGCCGAAACCCTGGGCGCAACCCGCTGGCAGAGTTTCCGCCGCGTGGTGATCCCTGAGCTTGCGCCGGCGCTGCTGGCCGGCACGGCGATTTCCTTTACCCGTAGCCTGGGTGAGTTTGGCGCGGTGATCTTTATCGCCGGCAATATCGCCTGGAAGACCGAAGTGACGTCGCTGATGATCTTTGTGCGTTTGCAGGAGTTCGACTATCCGGCGGCCAGCGCGATTGCTTCGGTGATCCTGGCGGCGTCGCTGCTGTTGCTGTTTAGCATTAACGTTCTGCAGAGCCGCTTCGGCCGACGCATCGGGGGGCACTGATGGCTGATATCTCTGAGTTTAATGGCGTCGAACGCCCGCGCGTCAACTGGGGCAAATGGACGCTGATCGGCATCGGCGTGCTGTTCTCGGTGCTGCTGCTGGTGGTGCCGATAATGTCGATTTTCGCCGAGGCCTTTTCCAAAGGCGTTGGCGCGATGTGGAGTAACCTGGTCGATCGCGACATGCTGCACGCCATCTGGCTGACGGTGTTGATCGCGTTGATCACCGTGCCGTTCAACCTGATTTTCGGCACGCTGCTGGCGTGGCTGGTGACGCGTTTCACCTTCCCGGGCCGCCAGTTGCTACTGACCTTGGTCGACATTCCGTTCGCCGTTTCACCGGTGGTGGCGGGGCTGATTTATCTGCTGTTTTACGGCAGCAATGGCCTGTTGGGCGGTTGGCTGGATGCACACAATATCCAGGTGATGTTCTCCTGGCCGGGCATGGTGCTGGTGACCATTTTCGTGACCTGTCCGTTCGTGGTGCGCGAACTGGTGCCGATGATGCTCAGCCAGGGCAGCCAGGAAGACGAGGCCGCCATTTTGCTGGGTGCATCCGGCTGGCAGATGTTCCGCCGCGTTACCTTGCCTAACATCCGTTGGGCGCTGTTGTACGGCGTGGTGCTGACCAACGCGCGCGCCATCGGCGAGTTCGGTGCGGTGTCTGTGGTGTCCGGTTCTATTCGCGGCGAAACCTTCAGCCTGCCGCTGCAGGTGGAGTTGCTGCAACAGGATTACAACACCGTCGGCGCCTTTACCGCCGCCGGGCTGTTGACCCTGATGGCGATCATTACCCTATTTTTGAAGAGTGGCCTGCAATGGCGTCTGGAACGCCAAAATGCGCGCCTCGAGCGGGAGGAAAATCATGAGCATTGAGATTAGCGGTATCAACAAATTTTTCGGTCGTACCAAGGTATTGAACGATATCTCGCTCGATATTTCCTCCGGTGAGATGGTGGCGCTGCTGGGGCCTTCCGGCTCCGGGAAAACCACGCTGCTGCGCATTATCGCCGGGCTGGAAAGCCAGAGCGGCGGCAAGCTGGGCTTCCACGGCACCGACGTCAGCCATGTACATGCACGCGATCGCCGCGTGGGTTTCGTGTTCCAGCATTACGCGCTGTTCCGCCATATGACGGTGTTCGACAATATCGCTTTTGGTCTGAGCGTGCTGCCGCGCCGTGAGCGCCCGAACGCTGCGGCGATTAAACAAAAAGTGACCCAATTGCTGGAAATGGTGCAGCTTGGTCATTTGGCCAACCGTTACCCGTCGCAGCTTTCCGGCGGCCAGAAGCAGCGTGTGGCGTTGGCGCGTGCGCTGGCGGTAGAACCGCAAATTCTGCTGCTGGACGAACCCTTCGGCGCGCTGGACGCGCAGGTGCGCAAAGAACTGCGCCGCTGGCTGCGTCAGTTGCACGAAGAGCTGAAATTCACCAGCGTGTTCGTGACCCACGATCAGGAAGAGGCGATGGAAGTGGCCGATCGCATCGTGGTGATGAGCCAGGGCAATATTGAACAGGTTGGTTCACCGAATGAAATCATGCGTGAACCGGCCAGCCGCTTCGTGTTGGAGTTTATGGGCGAAGTGAACCGCCTGAGTGGCGAAATCCGCGGTTCGCAGCTGTTTGTCGGTGCGCACCAGTGGCCGCTGTCGTTCCAGCCGATGCATCAGGGCAGTGTCGATCTGTTCCTGCGGCCGTGGGAAATGGAAGTGGGAACCGAGAGCAGCGAGCGCTGCCCGTTGCCGGTACAGGTGCTGGAAGCCAGCCCGCGCGGCCACTTCTGGCAGTTGACCGTACAGCCGATCGGCTGGCATCAGGAGCCGATCAGCGTGGTGCTGCCAGAGGGTAACCAACCCCCGGTGCGCGGCGGCCGTTACTATGTTGGCAGCCTGAATGCACGTCTGTACGCCGGCGATCAACTGCTACAACCTGTTGCGTTAGCCAAAAGCGCCTGATAGTTTTTAGCGGCCAATATTATTTTAAAGGCAACCCCAGGGTTGCCTTTTTACATTCCGCACTCCAACAGACAGGCAAAGATCGTGACAACGCTCGAACAATGCATCGGCAATACCCCGCTGGTAAAAGTACAACGTCTGGCCGCAGGACTGGGCAGCGAGGTCTGGCTCAAACTGGAAGGCAACAACCCGGCGGGTTCGGTAAAGGATCGCGCCGCGCTGGCGATGATCCAACAGGCGGAACTGCGCGGCGAAATACAACCCGGCGACAAGCTGATCGAAGCCACCAGCGGCAACACCGGCATTGCGCTGGCCATGATCGCGGCGCTGAAAGGCTATTCCCTTAAGCTGCTGATGCCGGAAAACATGAGCCAGGAACGCCAGGCGGCGATGCGTGCCTATGGTGCAGAGCTGATTCTGGTCAGCCGTGAACTGGGGATGGAAGGCGCGCGCGATCTGGCGCTGGAAATGCAGCGTGAAGGGCAGGGCAAAGTACTGGATCAATTCAATAATCTGGATAACCCTTACGCCCACTTCACCACCACCGGCCCGGAAATCTGGCAACAGACCCAGCAGCGCATTACGCACTTCGTCTCTAGCATGGGCACCACCGGCACCATTACCGGCGTAGGCGGTTACCTCAAGAGCCAAAACCCGCAGGTGCAAATCATTGGCCTGCAGCCGGCGGAGGGCAGCAGCATCCCCGGCATCCGCCGTTGGTCACCGGCCTATCTGCCGGGCATATTCCGCCCGGAGCTGGTGGATCAGGTTCTGGATATCCAGCAAACCGATGCCGAGCAGACCATGCGCCAGCTGGCTCAGCGCGAAGGCATTTTCTGCGGCGTCAGTTCCGGCGGAGCGGTGGCCGGCGCATTACGCATTGCTGCGGCGAACCCAGGCAGCGTGATTGTGGCGATTATCTGCGATCGCGGCGATCGTTATCTCTCCACCGGCGTTTTTGACTGAAGGTTATTCCCTTTCCAACGCATGTATCGGATCCATCCCGGCGGCGCGTTTCGCCGGGAAAAAGCCGAAAATCACCCCGATCAGCGTCGAACAGACAAACGCGGCGACGATCGAGGCTCCGGAATAGATCATGGTGAAGTTACTGCTGAATTGGCTGAACAGCACGCCGATCCCCAGCGACAGCAGCACCCCCAATGCGCCGCCCAGCAGGCACACCAGCACCGCCTCGATTAAAAACTGTTGCATGATATCCCCGGCGCGAGCGCCTACCGCCATGCGCACGCCGATTTCGCGCGTGCGCTCGGTGACCGACACCAGCATGATATTCATCACCCCAATGCCGCCCACCACCAGCGAGATCAGCGCGATCATCGACACCAACAGCGTCAGGGTAGCCGTGGTTTTCTCAATGGTTTGACGGATGCTGTCGGTGTTCATGACGAAGAAATCCTTGGTGCCGTGGCGTTGGCTCAGCAAACGGGTGACGCCGTCTTCGGCGCTGCCGAGATCGACATCGTCGTTGACCCGCACGGTGACGCTCTTCAGGTAACTTTGGCCCAGCATGCGTTTCATGACGGTGGTGTAGGGGATCCAGACGTTCAGGTTTTCATCGCTGCCGAAGCCACTCTGCTTTTTGGCGGCCACGCCGATAATCCGGCACGGCAGCGAACCGAGCAGGATCACTTCGCCGATCGGGTTGGCCCCGTTGGGGAACAGCTTATTGCGGGTATTCTCGTCGATCACCGCTTCCTGCATCAGGTTGTCAACGCTGTGACGGTTAAACGCCATGCCGCTGTCGATGCTGTAGCCGCGCACCAGAAAATATTGCTCGCCTACGCCATTGACCGTACCGCTGACCGACTGATTGCCATAGCGAAAAGTGGTGCTGCTGGACAGCGTCGGCGTCACGCTGTGGACGTATCCCTGCTGTGCCAGCGCGTCGGCGTCTGTGGCGCGCAGCGTCTGAATCGCCGCAGAGCGCATATCGCCGAAATCCTTGCCCGGGTAGATTTCCAGCGTGCTGGTGCCCATGGCATTGATGTTCGCCAGCACCTGTTGTTGCGAACCTTTCCCCAGCGCCACCACCGACACCACCGAAGCGATGCCGATGATAATGCCGAGCATGGTCAGCAGAGTACGCAGGCGTTGTGACGCCATCGCCAACACCGCCATTTTGAAGGCTTCGTAAAAGCGGTCGCGCTGCGATTGCCAGCGGCTGCCGGCACTTTCCGGTACCTTCGGCAGCAGCGCGTTGGTCTGGGTGGTTTTTTGCCGATCGGCGACAACTTCGCCGTCGCGCAGCTCAATAATGCGTTGAGCATGTTCGGCGATCTGCATGTCATGGGTGACGATCACCACTGTATGACCGCGTGCATGCAGGTCTTTCAGAATGCTCAGCACTTCTTGTCCGCTGTGGCTGTCCAGCGCGCCGGTCGGTTCGTCCGCCAGGATCACTTCCCCGCCGTTCATCAACGCCCGGGCGATACTGACGCGTTGCTGCTGGCCGCCGGAGAGCTGGCTAGGCCGGTAGTTCAGACGGTCCGCCAGCCCGAGCCGCTGCAACAGATCGGCGGCACGCTGGCGGCGTGCGGCGCGCTGACGCCCGGCGTAGACTGCCGGCACCTCGACGTTGTCTTGCGCGGTGAGCTCCGCCAGCAGGTGATAGCGCTGGAAGATAAAACCGAAATGCTCGCGGCGCAGTTCGGCCAGGCTGTCGCGATCCAACCGCCCGGTGCTGCGTCCGGCAACCTGGTAATCCCCCTCGCTGGGGCGATCCAGGCAGCCAAGAAGGTTCATCAGCGTCGATTTACCGGAGCCTGAAGCGCCGACGATCGCTACCATTTCGCCCTGGCCGATGGTGAGATTGATATTGTTCAGCACCGTCACGCGTTGTTCGCCGGCCTGAAAATGGCGGCTGATGCCGCGCAGTTGCAGCAGAGGTGTTGGGTTCATCAATCACATCCCCATCGGCGGCGGGCCCATGCGCCGCGTGCTGCTTTGCGTCGCCGCACTGACCTGGCTGACAATCACTTTTTCGCCGGCCAGCACACCGCTGATGATCTGCGCGTCGACGTTGTTATTGATGCCGACCTTCACCGGGCGGCGGGCGATATTGCCCTGTTCGTCCACCACCTGCACCCAGTCGCCCTGTAACGCGGTGGCGGGGATCACGACTGCGCCTTTCGCCTTGTCCAGCACGATATACACCTGCGCGGTCATGGAAATGCGCAGCGCGCCGTCGGGGTTCGCCACGTCGAACAGGCCGTTATAGTAAATCGCGGTGCTGGAGGTGGAAGAACTGCTGGAACTGCTGCTGGAGCTCGACGTGGTGGTCTCATCATTGATCGAGTCGGGTGCGGGCTCTATCGCCCGCAGCGTGGCGCGGTAGTGTTTGCCCGGTTCGCCGAGAATGGTGAAATAGACCGGCATGCCTGTTTTCACCTTCACCACGTCGGCCTCGGAAATCTGCGCTTCGATGGTCATGGTGTCCAGCCGGGCGACTTTGACGAGGGTCGGGGCGCTTTGCACCGCATTCACCGTCTGGCCTTCTTCAACCGGCAGCGCGACGATGGTGCCGTCGATCGGGGAGGTGATTTTGGTATAGCCGAGGTTGACCTGCGCTGTATTCACCGCGATCTGCGCCTGCACGATCTGCGCGTCCAGTGCGTTGATGTCGGCGCGGGTGGCATCCAGCGTGGCTCTGGCGCTGTCAAAATCCGCCTGCACGCCGACGCCGCGCGCCACCAGGGTCTGTTGGCGCTGATAGGCGAGCTGATTATTGCGCAGCGCCGCCAGTTTTGAGGCGCGTTGCGCCTGTACGTTCTTCAATGCCGCTTCTGCGTCCCTCAGCGAGTTCTGCTGGGTTAAATCGTCGATCTCGGCCACCAGTTGCCCTTTATGCACCTTATCGCCCAGCGCCACGTGCAGGGCCTTTATCTGGCCGGAGACCTGTGCGCCGACGCTGACCTGTTTTTGCGCTTCAATGGTGCCATCGGCCAGCACGGTTTGTTCCAGATCGCGCGTTTGCGCTACCGCAGTGATATAACGGGGCGTTTCGGCGGTGCCTTGCGCTCTGAAGTAGAGAAATAAGGCGATAGCAGCCACAATGACAGTGGGCAACAGATAGCGTTTTGAGCGTTGAAACGATGGCATGACGAAGAGGTTCCCTGGCATAAAAGCGCGGCAAAAATCTATTTGCACTAATTTAGCGCGCCCTCGGCCAGGCTGCGGTTAAGTGGCGTTCAGGAATGTGTAAGGATTGAGTAAAACCGGCTGCGAAGCAGGCAAATAGGCGTAAAAATGACGAAAATCCGCGAAGGAGCAAGGCATGAAAATTTTATTGGTCGATGACGACCTGGAGCTCGGCACCATGCTGAGCGAATACCTGACTGGCGAAGGGTTTAACGCCACGTTGGTGCTGACCGGCAAGGCCGGAGTGGAAGGCGCGCTATCGGGCGAGTATACCGCGATGATCCTCGACATCATGCTGCCGGACATGAGCGGTATTGATGTGCTGCGCGACGTGCGTAAAAAAAGCCGTATGCCGATCATCATGTTGACGGCCAAAGGCGACAATATCGATCGGGTTATCGGCCTGGAGATGGGCGCCGACGACTACATGCCCAAGCCGTGCTATCCGCGTGAACTGGTGGCGCGCTTGCGCGCAGTGTTGCGTCGTTTCGACGAACGCCCGGAAGAGGTGGATGACGAGATTGCCATCAGCTTCGGTGAATTGACGCTTAACCCCTCTACCCGCAGCAGCGAATGGCGCGGCAAGGCGTTTGATCTGACCGCTTCGGAGTTCAACCTGCTGGAACTGTTGTTGCGCGCGCCGGAGCGCGTGGTGTCCAAGGACGAGCTGTCGGAAAAAGGATTGGGGCGCCCACGTGAAGCCTATGACCGCAGCGTTGACGTACATATCAGCAATATCCGCCAGAAGCTGGGCGCGCTGACGGACAACATGCTCAGCATTGAAACGGTGCGCAGCATCGGCTACCGCATCAGGTAATGCCCATGCGCGGAAGACTATTCTGGAAAATTCTGCTGGGTTTCTGGCTCACGTTTATCATCATGACCCAGGCGCTGTGGGTCGCTTTTTCCCTGTACGGCGATCGCTATGAGCCACCGGAAAATGCCGTGGCCCGGCGGCTTATCAATTTGCAGTTGGCAACGGCCGGCACTTTGCTGCGCAGCGGCGGCGAGCCCGCCCTGGAAGCCATGATGCAGGACTGGTCGGACGATGACCGGCGCTTTTTGTCGGTAACCCCGATGGCGCATCCGCCTGCGACGGTGGAGGGGGCTTTCGAGGTTCGTCGCATGCCGGCAAATATCACGGCATGGGTGCAAACGGGGGACAACAGCGGCTACCTGTTGAATTATGACGTGCGCACTCTGCGCGAACAATACCGCCCCAACAAGCGTTCGCATTTCTTCAATATTCCGGCGCCGATGCTGTGGGTGGGAGGACTGGGTGGGCTGTTGTTCAGCGCCGTGCTGGCCTGGAACCTGACCCGGCCGATGCGCAAATTGAGCGCAGGTTTTGATCGCGTGGCGCAGGGGGATTTGTCTGTGCGTCTGTTCCCGGCGATGCGCCGGCGGCACGATGAAATTTCTGAAGTGGCACGCGATTTCGACACCATGGCCGAAAGGCTGGAACTGCTGGTCAGCGCTCGCGAGCAGTTACTGCACGATGTCTCGCACGAACTGCGCTCACCGCTTGCCCGACTGCAGTTGGCCATCGGGTTGGCGCGGCAGAATGACGGCAACGTAGAGAACTCGTTGCAGCGTATAGAGCACGAAGCGGGGCGGTTGGACAAGATGATTGGCGAGTTGCTTGCGCTGTCGCGCGCCGAGAGCAACAACCTGCCGGACGAGGAGTATTTCGATCTTTACGGGCTGGTGGATGCGGTGGTCAACGACGCACGCTACGAAGCGCAGATCCCCGGAGTCGAGATCGTGTTGCAGGCCAGTTCGGACGTGGAGTACACCGTCAAAGGCAATGCCGAGTTGATGCGGCGTGCGGTGGACAACATCGTGCGTAATGCATTGCGTTTCTCCAGCCACGGGCAGCGGGTCACAGTGGTGCTGACGCGTATCGACCAACTGTTTCAGATTGAGGTCAGCGATCAGGGGCCTGGGGTGGAAGAGGCAAAGCTTTCCAGTATTTTCGATCCGTTCGTTCGGGTGAAATCGGCGATGTCGGGCAAGGGTTATGGGCTGGGGCTGGCGATCACCCGCAAGGTGGTGCTGGCGCACGGCGGCCAGGTTGATGCGCGCAACGGCGAGCAAGAGGGGTTAATCATTACCCTCCGGATCCCGCGCTGGGGGTAATAGACTATCTTACTTGCCATTTTGAACTAGGGCAGTGCTCGCCCTCGTCACGTACTGCGTGTACGCTCCGAGGGCTGTGCGCTGGCCATGTTCAAACTGCCTGCGCCGATAACGTCTATTACCAGCGGTATACCCAAAGGATTTCGAATTGCCGCCTGGTGCCATAAAAAAACGGCGCACTGGGCGCCGTTTGTCTTTCACATTCGCAATTACTTCTTGATGCGGATGATCGGGGTTTCACCAACGATTACGGTACCGGACAGTTTGATCAGCTCTTTGATCTCGTCCATGTTGGAGATAACAACCGGCGTCAGGATAGACTTGGCTTTCTCTTCCAGCAGTGCCAGGTTGAACTCGATAACCACATCGCCTTTCTTGACACGCTGGCCTTCTTCAGCGATGCGTTTGAAACCTTCGCCTTTCAGTTCAACGGTGTCGATACCGAAGTGGACAAACAGCTCGATGCCGCTGTCGGATTCGATAGAGAAAGCATGGTTGGTTTCGAAAATTTTACCGATAGTGCCGTCAACCGGGGCAACCATTTTGTTGCCTGTCGGTTTGATGGCAATACCGTCGCCAACGATTTTTTCAGCGAAAACTACGTCAGGTACATCTTCGATGTTAACGATTTCGCCAGAAAGTGGAGCTACGATCTCGATAGTGCCCGTGTCTTTCTTGTCATCAGAAACCAGAGATTTCAGTTTATCGAACAAACCCATGATCTTCTCCTAAGCATTAAATTGGGCGGCGTTCCAGTGTCGTGGAAGTTTAGCAGAGCGTTTTTTCTTCGATGAATTTATTCACGCAATTCATCAGGTCTTGCGCCGTTGGCTGTGCCAAGGCTTGCGCTGCCAACGCCTTCACATCTTCGAAATTCGTATTACGAATAATTTTCTTGATGCGCGGGATTGAAATCGCACTCATGCTGAACTCATCCAGCCCCATGCCCAATAACAACAGTGTAGCACGCTCATCGCCAGCCAGTTCACCGCACATGCCGGTCCACTTGCCTTCTGCGTGAGATGCATCAATGACCTGTTTGATCAGGCCAAGCACTGATGGGGACATCGGGTTATAGAGATGAGAAATCAGCTCGTTGCCGCGATCTACCGCCAGAGTATACTGGGTTAGATCGTTTGTCCCAATACTAAAGAAGTCGACTTCTTTCGCCAGATGGTGGGCAATCACCGCCGCAGCTGGTGTTTCCACCATTACGCCCACTTCAATTGTTTCGTCGAACGCCTTGCCTTCTTCACGCAACTGCGCTTTCAGCGTCTCGAGTTCGCCTTTCAGATCGCGTACTTCTTCGACGGAAATGATCATCGGGAACATGATGCGCAGCTTGCCGAACGCGGAGGCGCGCAAAATGGCGCGCAGCTGGGCGTGCAGGATTTCTCTGCGGTCCATGGCGATACGGATGGCGCGCCAGCCGAGGAACGGGTTCTCTTCTTTCGGCAGGTTCATGTACGGCAGGTCTTTGTCGCCGCCGATGTCCATGGTGCGGACGATCACGGCTTGTGCGCCCACGGCTTCCGCAACGGCTTTATAGGCCTGGAACTGCTCGTCTTCGGTTGGCAGCGAGTCGCGGTCCATGAACAGGAATTCGGTACGATACAGGCCGACACCTTCAGCGCCGTTGCGCTCTGCACCCGCGACGTCGCGCACGGTGCCGATGTTGGCGCAGACTTCAACCTGATGGCCGTCCAGCGTAATCGCCGGCAGATCTTTCAGCTTGGCCAGATCGTTTTTCTCGGTAACGTACTGGGTCTGTGCGGCTTTCAGCTGATCGATAACGTCAGCGGTTGGGTTAACGTAAATTTTATTGTTAACCGCGTCCAGAATCAGGTAATCGTCGTTCTTCACCTGCTTGGTTACGTCGCTGGTGCCTACGATTGCCGGCAGTTCCAGGGAGCGCGCCATGATAGAGGTGTGCGAAGTACGGCCGCCGAGATCGGTGATGAAGCCCAACACTTTGTCCAGGTTCAACTGCGCGGTCTCAGACGGGGTCAGATCGGTTGCAACCAGGATCACTTCGTCCTGGATGGAGCTCAAATCGACGATAGCCAGGCCCAGAATGTTCTGCAGCAGGCGTTTACCGATGTCGCGTACGTCAGCCGCACGTTCTTTCAGGTATTCATCGTCCAGCTCTTCCAGCGCTTTCGCCTGGCCTTCAATGATGGTGTAGGCTGCCGCATCGGCAGAAGCCAGATCGTCTTTGATAAGGGCTATGATTTCCTGCTCAAGCTCTTCGTCTTCCAGCAGCATGATGTGGCCTTCGAAGATGGCTTCTTTTTCTTCGCCGAAGGTTTCGCCAGCTTTGGTCTTGATCGCTTCCAGCTGTTCGGACGCTTTGGCGCGGCCAGCCAGAAAACGCGAGACTTCCTGCTCTACATGGTCTGCAGAGATTTTCTTCCGGTTGATGACAATTTCATCTTCTTTCAGTAGGAGAGCCTTACCAAAAGCGATACCCGGTGATACTAAAATGCCTGAAATCATAACCCTACCTTACTCTTGACTGGTTTTAACTAAAAAGACGGGCCGATTACTCAAGCTCTGCCATCAGTTTTACCAAGTGCTCAACGGCTTTCTGGTCGTCTTCACCTTCAGCAGAGATGGTCACTACGGTCCCTTGGGTCAGCCCCAGAGTTTGCAGTTTGAACAGGCTCTTGGCGCTGGCGCTTTTACCGTTGGAAGTCACGGTGATGTCAGATGTGAAGCCTTTGGCTTCTTTAACGAACTGAGCGGCAGGGCGAGTGTGCAGACCATTCGGAGCGGTAATAGTAACTTCTTGCTGGAACATTGATGTTTCCCCAACTTATTGGTGTGTTGTGGAGCTAAAGTTTAGCCCAAGGGTATTACTTTAGCTTGTCTGGTTAGCGCCTGACTATGGTACAGGGGCGAGTATTGATGCAACAGAAAACGACGAATTTGGCCCTTCAGATCAAAAAAAATTGGCTTCTGCCGTCGTTTCAATCAGCTCTCCATTATGCCGTGTTTAACGCAGCTGCGACAAACGAGTAAATCGATTCAGCTTAAAACATGGGGCGGAGGGTGATTAATTTTGTGCATCGAAATAATGCACCGTTAAATACTAAAGCTGGCGGGTAAAATCAATCTTCAACTGCTATAAACTTTGATCCAGTCCACAAAAAAGCACCCCGGAAGGTGCTTTTTTAGCTATTTGTGCACAGCTGGCACTACTGTTGCAATTCTTGCTCGGTGAACAAATCGGCAAACAGCGCAGTGCTCAGGTAGCGTTCGCCGGAGGACGGCAGAATCACAACGATGGTTTTGTCGGCGAAGTCGGCTTCTTCAGCGATTTTCACCGCTGCCGCCACGGCCGCCCCGGAGGAAATGCCCGCCAGAATGCCTTCTTCGTCCATCAGACGGCGCGCCATGCTGATGGCTTCGTCGTTGGTGATTTGTTCTACGCGGTCAACCAGATCGAGATCCAGGTTACCGGGGATAAAGCCGGCGCCGATGCCTTGAATCTTGTGCGGGCCCGGTTTGATTTCTTCACCGGCCAACGCCTGCGTGATCACCGGAGAATCGGTAGGCTCTACCGCCACGGTGGTGATCGCTTTGCCTTTGGTGTTTTTGATGTAGCGGCTGACGCCGGTCAGCGTACCGCCGGTGCCGACGCCTGAGATGAAAACGTCGACCTCGCCATCGGTGTCTTCCCAGATTTCCGGGCCGGTGGTTTTCTCATGAATGGCGGGGTTAGCCGGGTTGCTGAACTGCTGCAAAATGAGGTAACGCTCCGGATCGGTAGCGACAATTTCTTCCGCCTTGGCGATGGCACCTTTCATGCCTTTTGCGCCTTCGGTCAGCACCAGGTTGGCCCCCAGCGCTTTAAGCAGCTTGCGACGCTCGATGCTCATGGTTTCCGGCATGGTCAGCGTCAGTTTGTAGCCGCGTGCGGCGGCGACGAAGGCCAGAGCGATGCCGGTGTTGCCGCTGGTCGGTTCTACCAGTTCTTTGCCGGCGACCAGGATGCCGCGTTTTTCTGCGTCCCAAATCATATTGGCACCGATGCGGCATTTAACGCTGAAGCTTGGGTTGCGTGATTCAACCTTGGCCAGAATGCGTCCGTTGCCGATACGGTTCAGACGAACCAGCGGCGTATGGCCGATCGTTAATGAGTTGTCTTCGTATATCTTGCTCATAGCCCGTCCTTTAACTCTATGAAAATGTGGGGAACATCGAAAGCATACGCTAACAGTACCGGCAGGGAAGTAAAGAATTGGTATATCGATATGTTATTAGGAAATAAGTTTTAAGCACAACGATAAGGGCGCAAATTGCGCGCCCTGTCGAAGAATTAATCGTAATGCGGGGAATGAAACGGCTCAGGAACGAACGAATTGTGTACGGTAACGGTCGACCCACATGGCGGTGGCGCCGCAAACCGCGACCGGCAGGATCACCAGATTAAGGATGGGGATCATGGTGAACAGGCTGACCATCGCGCCAAACTGCAGGTTGTCGGTTTTATGCTGACGCAGTGCACGACGCATATCGGCAAAGCTCACCTTATGGTTATCGAACGGGTAGTCGCAATATTGGATCGCCAGCATCCAGGCGCTGAACAAAAACCACAGCACCGGCGCCACCGTTTGGCCGATCCCCGGAATGAAATAGAGTACCAGCAACAGCAGAGCACGCGGCAGGTAGTACGCCAGTTTGCGCCATTCACGCGCCATGATGCGCGGCAGGTCCTTCACAATGCCGAAGATGCCGGTGTCCGGCAGCGGCTTGCCGGTCAGGCTGCCCTCCAGATGTTCGGCCAGCAGGCCGCAGAAGGGTGCGGCAATCAGGTTGGTGAGGGTACTGAACAAATAGCTGAATACCAGCAGGACGGAAATGACCGCCAGCGGCCACAGCAGATAGCTCAGCCACTGCAGCCAGTTGGGCACGTGGCTCATCATGCTGGGGATCCAATCGCCCAGTTGGCTGAACAGCCACCAGAAAGCGGAGCCCATCAGCAGCACGTTGACCAGCAACGGCAGGACGACATAGCGTTTAATCCCCGGGCGCGAAATCAGGCGCCAACCTTCGGCAAAATAATGAAAGCCGCTGGTGGAGTGAGAAGGTGACTGCGTATAGGACATATCTTAAGTTATCTCGTTGTCTGAACAGGCATCGCTATCATATCGGGATGATTTTCTACTGGCTAGGGTGTCATTGGCTGAAAAAACAGCAAAAAAAGGCAGTATAATCATCTTTATTGGCATAAAGTTCAGCACGGACTTGCACTTGTGTGCTCGGGCAAATAGAGTTAAAGAGTGAATGTTTGCCGCGGTGGCAATGTATTGGAACAACAGAGATAGCAATGATGCAGGATTTGCGTCTGATATTAATCGTTGTTGGCGCGATCGCCATAATAGCGTTGTTATTGCACGGTCTGTGGACCAGTCGCAAAGAACGCTCGTCGCTTTTCCGCGATCGCCCAGCCAAGCGTTCTAAAAAAGAACGCGAACAATCCCCGATCGACGATCTCGATGAAGGCGTGGGAGAGGTGCGTGTACGCGCCGTCAACCCGCACGATGAGCCGTCGTTTGGTCATTTTGATGCCGCACGCGAAGAACCCGTGGTTGCGCCGAAGCCTGCTCCGGCGGCCGAGCCTACGCCACGTGCCGTTCAACCGGCTGCTCATCAGTCTCCGCCACCGCTGTCTCAGCGGCCGGATTATGATGACATCCTGCTGGACAACTACGCGCAGGACGCAGACGACGAGCCGCAGCAGCCTGCGCCGCGTCGTGAACCGCGCGTTGACGATCTGCCGCCTGTGGCGACTGCAGCAGAGCCGGCGTTCCGCGCCGAACCTGCGCATCAGCCGCAGCCGGAAGTGAAACCAGCGGCGGTGGAACCTCAGCCTGCTCCGGCAGCCATTAAACCGGCAAAACTGAAAGAAACCGTACTGGTGCTGCACGTTACCGCACATCAGGGTGGCGTGATCGGCGGCGAAGTTCTGCTGCAGAGCGTGCTGCAAGCGGGCTTCCAGTTTGGCGCAATGGGGATTTTCCATCGCCATATCAGCCCGGCAGGCAGCGGCCCTGTGCTGTTCAGCCTGGCGAATATGGTCAAGCCGGGATCTTTTGATCCCGACATGATGTCCGATTTCTCCACGCCGGGCGTGTCGATGTTCATGATGGTGCCGTCTTATGGCGACGCTAATCAGAACTTCAAGCTGATGCTGCAGTCGGCACAGCGAATCGCCGACGACGTGGGCGGTGTGGTGCTGGACGATGAGCGCCGTATGATGACCCCGCAGAAGCTGGAAACCTACAAAGCGCGCATCCGCGAAGTGTTGGAAAGCAACGCCTGACCGGTAGCGACGCGCACTGAATATCCGTAACAACAAAGCCCCCGCTTGCCGGGGGTTTTTTATCTTTGATGGTGAGCCATGGAATCGATAATCCAACAAATCAATCAACTACGAACCTCACTGCGCCATCACGAATACCAATATCATGTGCTTGATGCGCCGGAAGTGCCGGATGCGGAATACGATCGTCTGATGAATGAGCTGCGTGAGTTGGAAAACGCGCACCCGGAGCTGATCACCGCCGATTCGCCGACCCAGCGCGTGGGCGCCGCTCCGCTGGCGGCGTTCGATCAGGTGCGGCATGAAGTGCCGATGCTGTCGCTGGATAACGTATTCGACGAAGAAAGTTTTCTGGCGTTCTACAAACGCGTGCAGGATCGCCTGAAGAGCAACGATCCGCTCACTTTCTGTTGCGAGCTGAAACTGGACGGTCTGGCGGTCAGCCTGCTGTACGAAGACGGCGAACTGGTGCGTGCGGCCACGCGCGGCGACGGCACCACCGGTGAGAACATTACCTCCAATGTGCGTACCATCCGCGCCATCCCGCTGCGTCTGAGCGGCGACAATATCCCGCGTCGGCTGGAAGTGCGCGGCGAAGTGTTTATGCCGCAGGCCGGCTTCGAGCAGATGAACGAAGAGGCGCGTCGCAAGGACGGCAAGATATTTGCCAACCCGCGCAACGCCGCCGCCGGTTCTATTCGCCAACTCGATCCGCGCATTACCGCCAAACGCCCACTGACCTTTTTCTGCTATGGCGTTGGTCTGCTGGAAGGCGGCGAGCTGCCGCGCAGTCACTGGCAGCGCCTGATGCAGTTTAAAAACTGGGGCTTACCGGTCAGCGATCGCGCCAAATGCTGCACCGGCAGCGACGAAGTATTGGCTTTCTACCGCCAGGTGGAGCAGGACCGCGCGCAGCTCGGATTCGATATCGATGGCGTGGTGGTCAAAATTGATGATATCGATCTGCAGGAAACGCTTGGCTTTGTGGCGCGAGCGCCACGTTGGGCGACGGCATTCAAGTTCCCGGCGCAGGAACAAATTACCGTGGTGCGCGAAGTGGAATTCCAGGTTGGACGTACCGGGGCGATAACGCCAGTGGCGCGACTGGAACCGGTGCCGGTTGCCGGCGTGATCGTCAGCAACGCCACGCTGCACAACGCCGACGAGATCGAACGTTTGGGCCTGCGCATCGGCGATACGGTGATCGTGCGCCGTGCCGGTGACGTGATCCCGAAGGTGGTCGGGGTGATTGAGGATCGCCGTCCGCAGGACGCGCGTGAAATAGTGTTCCCACTGCATTGCCCGGTCTGTGGTTCCGATGTGGAGCGGGTTGAAGGCGAGGCGGTAACGCGTTGCACCGGTGGGCTGATCTGCGCCGCGCAGCGTAAAGAAGCGCTGAAGCACTTCGTTTCCCGGCGCGCGATGGACGTCGACGGCATGGGCGACAAGATCATCGAGCAACTGGTAGAAAAAGAATATGTGAAGAATCCGGCCGATTTATTCCGCCTGTCCGCAGGTATTCTGACCGGGTTGGATCGCATGGGGCCGAAGTCGGCTCAGAACCTGGTCAACGCGCTGGAGAAATCCAAGCGGACCACCTTTGCCCGTTTCCTGTATGCGCTCGGCATCCGCGAAGTGGGCGAGGCCACGGCGGCCAACCTGGCGGCGCACTTCGGTGAGCTTCCAAAGCTGTACGCCGCCGATATCGACGCGTTGAAACAAGTTCCGGACGTCGGCGAGGTGGTGGCGAAGCATGTGCGTCATTTCCTCGACGAAGAGCTTAACCAGAAGGTGATCGACGAACTGATTGGCGCCGAGATTGGCATCAACTGGCCGGAAGTGGTGGTGGTAGCGGCGGAAGAGATCGACAGCCCGTTTGCCGGTAAAACCGTGGTGTTGACCGGTTCGTTGAGCCAACTTTCACGCGATGAGGCTAAAGATCGTCTGACGGCGCTGGGCGCCAAGGTCAGCGGCAGCGTCTCGAAAAAGACCGATCTGGTGATTGCCGGCGAAGCGGCCGGCTCCAAGTTGGTGAAGGCGCAGGAATTGGGCATTGCAGTGATCGATGAAGCGGAAATGATCCGCCTGCTGGGTGTCTGATGGAAAAAGAGAATCTGATCGAGATCGCCAATACCCTGATGCCGTTTGGCAAGTACCAAGGGCGGGCGCTGATTGACCTGCCTGAAGAGTATCTGCTGTGGTTCGCCCGCAAAGGCGAGTTCCCCCACGGCAAACTCGGCATGCTGATGGAAATGACGCTGGCGATTAAAATCGAAGGGCTTGACCACCTGGTCAAGCCGTTAAAAAAGAGTTGAACAGACAGACGGGCGAAAGCCCGTTTCGTTTATCCGCGCGACGCTTCTGCGTTAAGCGCCCCCTGTTTTTCCTGCTGTTTCTTCTGATAACGTCTCGCCAACACTGCGCAAGTCATTAATTGCACCTGATGGAACACCATCAGTGGCAAAACCATAATCCCCACGGTTGAAGCCGGGAACAGGATATTGGCCATCGGGATACCGTTCGCCAGGCTTTTCTTCGAGCCGCAGAACACTATGGTGATTTCGTCGGCTTTACTAAAGCCCATCCAGCGCGCCATGTAAGTGTTCACCACCAGCACGATCGTCAGCAGGACGATGCTGCCCGCTACGATAAACACCAGCGAACCCATGCCCACCTGATGCCAGATACCGTGCGTGACCGCCTCGCTGAAGGCGGCATAGACCACCAGCAGAATCGAGGTCTGGTCGGTTTTACCGATAAGCTTGCGGTTGCGTTCGATCCACTTGCCGATCAGCGGCCGTGACAAATGGCCGGCGACGAAGGGCACCAACAGTTGCAGCACAATCGAGCCGACCTGTTGCAGGCTGCCGGTTTCACCGTGGACGTTCATCAGCAGCCCGACCAACAGCGGTGAGACGAAGATCCCCAGCAGGCTGGAGGCCGACGCGCTGCATACCGCGGCGGCGACGTTGCCCCCCGCCAGCGAGGTAAAGGCGATGGCCGATTGCACGGTGGCGGGCAGAATGCACAGGTAGATAAAGCCGGAATACAGCTCTGGGCTGACGTCGATCGGCGACCACCATTTAAACAGCACGCCGAGCGCCGGAAAAATGATAAAGGTGCTGAACATCACCCACAGATGCAGCCGCCAGTTGTTGCTGCCGGCCAGAATGGCTTCGCGAGACAGCTTGGCGCCGTGCATAAAAAACAGCAAGGCGATGGCGGCGATGGTCAGCACGTTTAGCCAGCCGACAAATTCGCCCCGCGCAGGCAGGAACGACGCCAGCAATACGGTGGCGAGCAGCGTCAGGGTAAAGCGGTCGGGCAGGAATCTCATGGTGGCGTACTCGAATAAAAATGATGCGCTTATTGTGGCGCTGCGGGATATAATAATTAAATTGATTTATTTAATTTATTCATGAAAAAAATACATGAATTATTCCATCAAGCAGCTCAGAGTTTTTGTCGCCATTGCCCGGCATCGCAGCTTCAGCCGGGCCGGTGAGGCTATTGGCCTGACCCAGTCGGCGGTCAGCCACAGCGTGAAAGAACTGGAAGCGGAAATCGGTGTGCGCCTGCTGGACCGAACCACGCGTGAAGTGGTGCTGACCGACGCCGGGCAGCGGCTGGCTAACCGCGTGGAACGGCTGCTGGATGAATTGCAGACCTCGTTGCTGGATGCACGCAGCTTTGGCGTGCAGCGCAGCGGCACGGTGCGCGTGGCGTCGAGCCAGACTATCTCCGCCCACCTGATGCCGCAATGCATCGCCGCCGGGGAGCAGCAGTATCCGGATATTCGCATCATGCTGCGTGACCAGGCGCAACAGCAGGTGCTGCACAGCATCCGTAACGCCGAGGTGGATTTTGGCATAGTGGTGGATCCGGTCCAGGCGGTGGATCTGGACTGCGAGCCGATTCTGCATGAACCCTTCCTGCTGCTGTGCCGCTGCGATCACCCGTTCGCCGCATTGCCCGAGGTGCACTGGTCGGCACTGAACGGCAGCCGTTTGGTGTTGCAGGATTATGCTTCGGGCAGTCGGCCATTGATTGACAGCGCTTTGCGTCAGCAGGGAGTGGAAGCGCCGGTGGTGCAGGAAATCGGTCACCCGGCGACGCTGTTTCCCATGGTGGCGGCGGGTATCGGCATCAGCATTTTCCCGGCGCTGGCGTTACCGCTACCGGAAGGCGGGCAATTGAAAGTGTGTCGGCTGGTGCCGGAAATTAATCGTGCGCTGATGCTGGTGCGGCGTAAAAACCGCTCGTTGACGCCGGCTGCGGAGGTGATTTGGCAGGTAGTGGGGCAACAGGCGGCGTTGTTGCAACAGCAACGCCGCCAACAGGTGGATTATTGAATCAGATATACACATCCACGGCATTCAGCGCGGTGGGGCGATTGACACCATCGCCTTTGACCGGGGCGCTGCCGGAGGCGGCTTTCGCCATCTGTTCCTGCTGCTGCTTTTCCATTTCTTCTTTCTGAATACGTTCGATTTCGGCCTGCAGCATTTTGATCTGCGCCTGGATCAGCTGTTTCTGTTTTTCGATCTCTTTGGCATCGCCGCCCGAGTCTTTGAGAGCCACCAGTTTTTGTTGCAGATCCTGGATCTGTTTATTCAGCGCCTTGATGCGTGCCGAAGCGCTGCTGTCCGAGATATTGACCTGTTCCTCGCTGCCGGCGCCTTCGGTTTCTTTGGGTTTACCGCCTTCGGGCTGCTGATTGACAGGCTTGGCCATCAGCACCTGGCCCTGTTTGCCGGGGGCGCTGAAGACGTTGCTGACGCCGGGTACGGTGTTTTTTACCGGCACGATCATGGTAATGCTGGTGGACATGATGCTCTCCCTGAGTCTTGATGTTTCTGCTCAAGGTATCGGCAGCGGCGGGTAAAACTTTACCCGCGAATTTGCCGTAGCCGCGGCCAGCGCTGCAGCCAGCCTTTGTCGGCCACCCTTTGTTCGAAGGTGTGGATATCGCCGTTTTTGGCATTGAAGGTAATGGTGTCGTCGAACAGTCGCTCAAGGCCGAAAGGCGCTACCAGTTGGATGCTGTCATCGGCGTTCAGACGCGCGCCAACCGCCGTTTCAAGTTCGGTCCAAAAGCTGATGGCATCCTCGCTGTTGAGGTAGGGCGCCCGCCCGCTGCGCAGGTGCATGCGAGCCTGATTTTTCACCGACCACGGCTGCGGCAACCACTGTTGCAGCCGCGCCTCCAGCATCCTATCGCGCTCCGCTTCCGACCGTTGCGGATCAAAATGAATCACGTCGATGTCGTTGAGCGGTGTCGGGGAGGCATAACCGTGGAGCCGGTCCCACACCAGATTGCGTACAAATCCGGCGCCCAGACACCAGTCGTTCAGGCCGAGCCGCCGTACGGTGCGCAACAGGGTCATTCTTTCGTTATCTTGCTGTAACCACTGGATAATTTGCTGCTGCCGGTTCATTACCTCTCCTTTGTTGCGGCTACTGTAACCCGAAGCGCTCGCCGGCGGAATGCAATGCATGATTTTAGTGCAGGCTCAGGCTGCCCGGAGCCTGGCGGTAAACGGCATTAACCGAATGATTTCCTGTAAAAAATAAATTCATCTGTCGACTGACTACACTTGGTACAGGGTTTGCAACTTCCGGTGATCATTCCGGGCAGAACAGGGGAGCGCTATGTATCAGGCAACGCTTAGCCGGCGCAGCTACCGTTTCAATGATTTACGCCAACTGATGGCAAAGGCGTCACCGGCCCGTTCCGGCGACTATCTGGCGGAGGTGGCGGCGGAGAGCGCGGAGGAACGCATGGCGGCGCGCCTTGCGCTGGCGGAGGTACCGCTGAAAACGTTTTTGCAGCAGGTGCTGGTGCCTTACGAAGAAGATGAGGTCACGCGGCTGATTATCGACAGCCATGATGCCGTGGCCTTTGCGCCGATCTCCCACCTGACGGTGGGGGATTTCCGCGACTGGTTACTGAGTGAGCAGGCGGACAGCGCAATGCTGGCGCAGGTCGCCGCCGGGATTACGCCTGAAATGGCGGCGGCGGTGAGCAAACTTATGCGCAATCAGGATCTGATCCTGGTGGCGAAGAAGTGCCGGGTGGTGACGCGATTTCGCAATACTCTCGGCCTGCCAGGCCGCATCAGCGTGCGCTTGCAGCCCAATCATCCGACCGACAGCCTGCAGGGCATCGCCGCCAGCATGCTCGATGGCCTGTTGTACGGCAGCGGCGACGCGGTGGTCGGCATCAACCCGGCCAGCGACAGCCTGCCGCTGCTGGAAAAGCTCAATTACATGCTGGATGACGTGATCCAGCGTTTCGCCATTCCCACACAGTCCTGCGTGCTGACGCACGTCACCAACACGCTGCGGCTGATGGAACGCGGTGCGCCGGTGGATCTGGTGTTCCAGTCGATCGCCGGCACAGAAGCCGCCAACACCGGCTTCGGCATTAATCTGGCGCTGCTGGCGGAGGCGCAGCAGGCGGCGTTGAGCCTCAATCGCGGCACGCTGGGCAATAACGTGATGTATTTCGAAACCGGGCAGGGTAGTTGCCTGTCGGCCAATGCGCATCACGGCGTCGATCAACAAACCTGCGAGGCGCGCGCCTATGCGGTAGCGCGCCATTTCTCTCCGTTGTTGATCAATACCGTGGTCGGATTTATCGGCCCGGAATATCTGTATGACGGTAAACAGATTATTCGTGCCGGGTTGGAGGATCACTTCTGCGGCAAGCTGCTCGGCCTGCCGCTGGGGTGCGACGTGTGCTACACCAATCATGCGGAGGCGGATCAGGATGACATGGACACGTTGCTGACGCTGTTGGCCACCGCCGGATTAACCTTTTTGATTGGCGTGCCGGGAGCGGACGACATCATGCTCAATTATCAGAGCACCTCCTTCCACGACGCGTTGTATATCCGCGAACTGCTGGGGCTCAAACACGCACCGGAGTTTGCCGACTGGTTGGTGAAAATGCATATCACCGACGAACTGGGGCGGCTGCGCGATACGGCCTCCAACCATCCGTTGTTGCTGGCGTTGCAGGGGGAGAGTTGATGAATAAACCGGTTCACGTCAACAGCTGGGATGCGCTGCGCGCCTTTACCGATGCGCGTATCGCGTTGGGGCGCACCGGCGCCAGCCTGCCCACCGGGGAACTGCTTAAATTCGGTCTGGCGCATGCGCAGGCGCGCGATGCGGTACACCAACCGTTCGACAGCGATACGCTGGGCGGGGCGTTGCAGGAGAGTGGCTGGCAGACGCTGACGGTGCACAGTCAGGCCGCTGATCGCACCGCCTACCTGAGCCGGCCGGATCTGGGGCGGCGGTTGGCGGCGGACAGCCGCAGTCTGCTGCTGGGCCTGCCGGACAAGGCGGCCGATTTGCTGCTGGTGGTGGCGGACGGTCTGTCTTCCAAGGCGGTGCACCGTCAGGCGTTACCCTTGTTGCAGGCGCTGCGGCCTTATCTCGATCTGTTGGGGCTATCCGTAGCGCCCGTGGTGCTGGCGCATCAGTCGCGGGTGGCGCTGGGCGATGATATCGGCGAGTGTCTGCGGGCAAAAGCGGTGGCGATATTGATTGGCGAGCGGCCGGGGCTGTCCTCGCCGGACAGCCTGGGAATTTACCTCACCTGGGGGCCGAACACCCGGCGGCGCGAGTCGGAGCGTAACTGTATCTCCAACGTTCGACCTGAAGGGCTGGATTACCCGCAGGCGGCGTTCAAGCTGGCGTGGCTGCTGGAACAGGCGTTCCAGCGGGGTCTGACCGGGATTGAACTGAAAGACGAAAGCGATAACCCGGCGTTGTATGGCCGGGTATCGCCGCTTCATTCCCAACTGGGGGGCTGACCGATACTTTGCTGCAGCAGGGTGGTGAATGCGTTTAACCGGGCGGAGATCTTGGCCACCGGTCGCAGCAGGTAGATACCCTGTTGTTCCTGGCGCGGATCCTCCAGCACGGGTTGCAAGCGGCCGGCCTGGATATCCGGGCCAACCACCCAGTTGGGTAAAAAGGTGATCCCCAATCCAAGCAGCGCCGCCTGGCGCTGGGCGGTAAAGTCGTTGCAGCGCAGTACCATACTGCAACGGTTCAGTAGCTGGCCGCTGAGGATTTGCGTCCAGCAGGCCGGTTGCTGTTTATTATAACGGGCAATCAGCCGATGTTCCGGTAGCGCGTTCAGGTCCTCTGGGCAGCCATAGCGGGCGATATAGTCGGGGCTGGCGCACATGACCCAGCGCTGAGTGGCTATTCGGCTGGCGTACAGCCCGCTGTCTTTCTGTTCGCCGATGCGGATGGCGGCGTCCAGCAATTCCTGCGTCGGATCGGTCTGGCGTTCGGTCAGATCCAGGTCAACAAACAGCTGCGGGTAGCGTTCAGCCAGCGTCGGCAACAGCGGCAGGATGTAGGTCTTGCCAAAGGTCGGCAGGCAACTGATGCGCAACGTTCCCTGCGGCACATCACTCAGCGAGGCCAGCTCTGCGCGGATGTCGGTGATGTCCGACAGCAGCGCCGCGGCCCGCGCCTTCAGCATTTCCCCGGCATCCGTCAGCATCAGGCCGCGCGTCGAGCGGATAAACAACGTAGCGTCAAGAGCGCTTTCCAGCGCGTCGATATGGCGAACCAGCGAAGAGGGCACCATACCCAGTTTGCGGGCGGCAGCGGAGAAGCTGCCCAGCAGGGCCACTTCGAGAAATATCGGCAGATGTTCAACATAGCGGGCGTCATTCATCTTTGCATTATATGCAAAAGCGTTTCTTATGAATACCGTGTTCTCTGCCCACCGCATTGCGGTTACTCTTTTTCTGGGGCTTACGGACGGTAAGAGCGAACCGGGCTCCCGCCGCAAAGAGAAAAATAGATAAATCAAGCGGATTTCAGACCTTAAAACAACCCCATTCTCTCAGGCACCGCCATGCGCCTGCGACAGTGATTGCTGCTTCAATACCAGAGTAAACGTTCAATTTGACGCTGTGCCCGCCAACAATGATTAGTGAATCTAAATCGTTGTTGAGGTTGAGCGTCGCCGGCCTGCCGTGCCGGTTTTTTTGTCGCCGTTGGCTGAATCGTTCCACCTGAACGCGTCGTCGGCGACATCTTTGCTTACCTTTCAGGTGGGCATTTTTGAACGCGCGGGGGCATTTCGCACCGTGCTGGTGGAGGAGTACGTAATGAACGAAAAGCAGGGTTGTTCCTGTGCGCACCATTTGGTGCAGGGTTTCGCCAGGCAGTCAGTGATTGCCGGGGAGGGCGAAATCTATCAAATCTCGCTGATGAGCGCGTTAATCAGCGGCGTCTACGAAGGAGAAGTGACCATTGCCGAATTGCTTCGGCACGGCAACTTTGGCCTGGGCACCTTCAACCACCTCGATGGCGAATTGATCGCCTTTGATGATGAAATTCATCAACTGCGCGCCGACGGCAGCGCGCGACCGGCCAGGCACGATCAGAAAACCCCTTTTGCCGTTGTCACCTTTTTCCAACCCAGCGTTACCCAAAGCTTCGATCGCCCTATCACCAAAGCGCAACTGCACCAGTGCATTGATGAGCAGGTGGCTTCGCCGAACCTGTTCTGCGCGGTGCGCGTCGACGGTGAATTCAGCCACGTGGAAACCCGCACAGTGCCGCGTCAGGAGCGGCCTTATCGCCCGATGCTGGAGGCAATCGAGGAGCAACCGACCTTTGCCTTTCTCAAGCGGCAGGGAACCCTGGTTGGCTTCCGTTCGCCGGACTATATGCAGGGTGTCGGCGTAGCCGGTTATCACGAGCACTTTGTTACCGACGATCGCAGCGGCGGCGGCCACGTGCTGGATTATCAGCTCGATCACGGGCGCCTGCAATTTGGGGTGATCACCCGTCTCAATCTTCAATTGCCGCATGATGCGGATTTTCTGCGCGCCGACCTCTGTCCGGAGGATTTGGACCGCGCGATTCGTTCTGCCGAGGGTTAATTCCGCGACAGCCGTTGGTGTATTTTCAGGAGGTGTGTTCCATGAACAAGGCAAAAACAGACAATAACTGGGCGTGTGGCGCAGATTTGGTGGTGAAAAATCTGGAAGCGCAGGGCGTCAAATACGTGTTCGGTATTCCGGGGGCGAAAATCGACCGGGTATTCGATTCGCTGGAGGACGCGCCGTCGATAGAAACGGTGGTGGTTCGGCACGAGGCCAATGCGGCGTTTATGGCGGCGGCGGTCGGGCGGTTGACCGGTAAGGCGGGGGTGGCGCTGGTGACCTCCGGGCCTGGCAGTTCCAACCTGATCACCGGGCTGGCGACCGCCACTTCGGAAGGGGATGCGGTGGTGGCGATCGGCGGTGCGGTGAAGCGCGCCGATAACCTCAAACAGACCCACCAGAGCATGGATACCGTCAGCATGTTCCGGCCGGTGACCAAATATTGCGCCGAAGTGCATGCCGGCGTGGCGATTTCCGAAGTGATCGCCAATGCTTTCCGTCATGCCGAGTTTGGCAGGCCTGGGGCGTCGTTCATCAGCTTGCCGATGGACATCGTGAATGAACCTGTCAGTGCGCCGGTGCTGGCGGGGTGCCGCCTGCCACGCATGGGGGCCGCCGCCGCCGATGACATTCGCACGGCGGTAAAATTGATCCAGCAGGCGAAGTGTCCGGTGATGCTGTTGGGTCTGCAGGCCAGCCGCCCGGAAAACAGCGAGGCGGTGCGTCATCTGCTGCACCGCACCCATATGCCGGTGGTGGGCACCTATCAGGCGGCGGGGGTGATCGACGTCAATCATTTCGCCAGGTTTGCCGGCCGCGTCGGGTTGTTCAACAACCAGCCGGCCGATCAACTGTTGCAGAAAGCCGATCTGGTGGTCAGCGTCGGCTACGGCCCGATCGAATACGATCCCTGCATGTGGAACAGCCAGGGCAAATTGAAGCTGGTGCATATCGACGTGCTGCCGGCGGATATCGATACCTGTTACCGCCCGGACGTGGAGCTGGTGGGGAATATCAGCGCGACCCTGGATATGATGACCGAAGCCTTCAACGCCGTGGTGAGCGTGCCGGCAGAGGTTGAACTGATCCTCAGCGATCTGGGGCGGCAGCGTACCGAACTGGCGGAACGCGCCGCACGCCGTGGCGGCATGCCGATCCATCCGCTGCGTATCGTGAAAGAGCTGCAGGATATCGTCAGCGACGACGTGACGCTGTGCGTGGATATGGGCAGTTTTCACATCTGGATCGCGCGCTATCTCTATAGCTTCCGTGCAAGACAACTGCTGATCTCCAACGGCCAGCAGACTATGGGGGTGGCGTTGCCGTGGGCGATTGGCGCAGCGCTGGTGCGCCCGGGTGACAAAGTGGTGTCAATCTCCGGCGACGGCGGTTTTATGCAGTCGAGCATGGAGCTGGAAACCGCGGTGCGGCTGAAAAATAACATCGTGCACGTGATTTGGGTGGATAACGCCTACAACATGGTGGAAATGCAGGAGGTGAGTAAATACCGACGCAAATCCGGTGTGGAATTTGGCCCGATCGATTTTAAAGCCTATGCGGAATCCTGCGGTGCGGTAGGGTTTGCCGTGCAGTCGGTAGATGACCTGCGACCGATGCTGCGCAAAGCGATGGACATTCAGGGGCCGGTGGTGGTGGCGATCCCGGTCGACTATGCCGACAACTACAAACTGATGGCGCAGATGAACTTCAGCCAGATGATTTAATTTCATTATGTCGGTTAACCACGGGGAGCGGCCTTTGCGGCGCACCCCGTTTTTTATGCTCGAAATTTGTGCTTTACAACCCTAACTGCATGATTTATTGGTATCCGTCGGGTCCGTTTTCTATACCCTATGAATGTCGAGTTACGGCCAGGCGACGGGTATAACCACTGGGGATGGCAGGATGAAAAATAAAGCACTCACGATGACGCTGGGATTGTTGGCTCTGGCGATGATGGGCGGTGCGCACGCCCGCACGCTGGTTTATTGTTCCGAAAGCTCGCCTGAAGGGTTCAACCCGCAGCTGTTCACCTCGGGCCCCACCGTAGACGCCAGTTCTGCGACAATCTACAACCGGCTGGTGGATTTCAAAACCGGCACCGTCGAGCTGCAACCCAGCCTGGCGGAAAGTTGGGAAGTGAGCGAGGACGGCAAGCAGTACACTTTCCATCTGCGCAAGGGCGTGAAATTCCAGAGTAACAAGTTCTTTACCCCAACCCGCGACTTCAACGCCGACGACGTGATCTTCTCCTTCATGCGGCAAAAAGACGCCAATAATCCGTATCACGAGGTCTCCAGCGGCGCTTACACCAACTTCGAATCCATGGAGTTCGGCACGCTGATCGACAAGATTGTCAAAGTGGACGACAGCACCGTGCGCTTTGAGCTTTCGCGCGCCGAAGCGCCGTTCGTGGCCGATCTCGGCATGTATTTCGCCACCATTTTATCGGCGGAATATGCCGATGCGATGCTGAAGGCCGGCACGCCGCAGCGGGTCGATAACGACCCAATCGGCACCGGGCCGTTCCAACTGGTGCAGTATCAGAAAGACGCGAAGATCCTCTATAAAGCGTTCGACCACTATTGGGAGGGCAAACCGAAGATTGACCGTCTGGTGTTCTCGATAACCCCGGATGCCGCGGTGCGTTATGCCAAACTGCAAAAAAATGAATGCCAGGTGATGCCATTCCCCAACCCGGCGGATTTAGCGCGGATGCGGCAGGACCCAAACATTCAGGTGATGGAGAAATCCGGCTTGAATATCGGCTTCCTGGCGTTTAATACCCAGAAAAAACCGCTGGATAACGTCAAAGTGCGCCAGGCGCTGGCGATGGCGGTGAATAAACCGGCGATTATCGAAGCGGTGTTTCACGGTGCGGGCCAGCAGGCGAAGAACCTGCTGCCGCCGACCCAGTGGGGCAGCAACGACAAGATTGAGGATTATCCGTACGCGCCGGAGAAAGCCAGACAACTGCTGCAGGAAGCAGGTTTGGGCCAGGGTTTTGCGATTGACCTGTGGGCGATGCCGGTACAGCGGCCTTACAACCCTAACGCCAAACGCATGGCGGAGATGATCCAGTCCGATTGGGCGAAGATTGGCGTGAAGGCTAAAATTGTCACTTTCGAGTGGGGCGAGTACTTGCAGCGGCTCAAAAATGGCGAACATCAGACTGCCTTGGTGGGGTGGACTACCGCCAACGGCGATCCGGATAATTTCTTCGGCCCGTTGTTTACCTGTGTTTCGGCCAACGGCGGTTCAAACTCGGCCAAATGGTGCTACCCGCCGTTTGATAAGCTGATCCTGCAGGCGCGAGAAGAGAAGGATCATGCCAAGCGGGTGGAGCTGTATGAGCAGGCGCAGGTAATGATGCATGAGCAGATGCCGGCGTTGATGATTGCCCACTCGACCATTTTTGAGCCGGTGCGCAAGGAAGTGAAAGGCTACGAGATCGACCCGTTCGGCAAGCACATCTTCAAACAGGTATCGCTGGAGAAATAATAAAAAGGGGGGCTGCATGGCAGCCCCCGGTGTTTCTCAACAGGCATCAGAAATGCGTGTTAATGCTCATATAATAAGTGCGGCCCGGTTCGTTGTAGGTTGCAGCGCCCGCTCCGGCGATGTTGATGGCACCGGTGTTGGGATCGCCAACGTTTTGCGCGTTGCCGGCGCGGAACTGGCGTTTGTCGAACAGGTTGTCGATGCCGGCGGTGACGCTGACGTTTTTGGTGACGTCATAGGTGGCGCTGGCGCCGACGATGGCGTAAGGGCTGACCTCGCGGGTTTCGCTGCCGGTCGCCGGTTTACCCTGATAGTTGTACTTCTTCGGCTTCTGACGGCCGTACCAGGTCAGGGTCGATTGCATTGACAGTTCCTGGGTCGCCTGCCAGCTCAGCGTCGAGTTGATAGTGAATTTAGGGATCACTGACAGATAATCGCCGGTACTCTTGTTCTTGTTCTCGATCATGTAGGTGGCGTTGTTGCTCCAGGAAAGGGTCTCGTTGATCGGTACGTTCAGTGTACCTTCCAGGCCCTGTACGACCGCTTTCGGCACGTTTTCCCACTGATAAACTGCCGTACCCGTGCTGCTGGTGGCGATTTTGCTGTTGCCTGCCTCGATCTTGTTGCGGTAATCGTTGCGGAAGTAAGTCACCCCAGCCAGCCAGCCTTCATGATGGAACTCCAGCCCGATCTCTTTGTTGACGCTGGTTTCCGCCTTCAGATCGTCGTTGCCGAGCAGATAGCAGCCATTTTTGGTATCGCTGGCCGCACAACCTTGCCCCTTGCTGTACAGCAAATAGTTTTGGTTGGTCTGGAACAGCGTCGGCGCTTTGTAGGCGCGGGCGATGCCCATTTTCAGCGTGAAGTTGTCGCCCAACTCTTGCGACAGGTTTAGCGCAGGGCTCCAGTTATTGCCGGCCTCGGAATGGTGATCGTAACGCAGGCCGGGCGTCAGCATGGTGCTGTCGGTCAGCTCGATATTGTCTTCGGCGAACAGCGAGAAGATATTCGCCGAAGCGTAAGGGCTACGGGTGCCGGTCTCTGTGCCAGGAATGCTGCCGCCCATCAGCGTTTGGCTGGTTGACGTGCCATCCTTCATGCGCTGCTGGTTCCACTCTGTGCCCAGCGTGGCGGTTTGCGTGACGCCCAATTCAAACGGCACGCTGACTTCGCTGTGCGCCAGAAAATCGTCCAGCTTGGTGGTGCCGAAGCCTTCATTTTTGGTGTCGAAAATACCTTCGGTGCCGCCGGCCAAACCTTCGTTCAGACGCGTATTACGCGTGCGCTCGAACCGAACGTAATTGTTGGTGCTGACTCCGTTGTCCCAGGCGCCGCGATGGTTGAGACCGAAGGTTTCGCGGTAGATGCGGTTGGTCTCTTTGCCGTAGTTGCTTTGCACCAGCGCGTTGGTGTTGGTGTTTTGCGTATCGCCTGCGTACAGGTTGCCCTGGCGGCCATAGGAATATTCAAACTCCAGCGACTGCAAGCGGGCGAAGTCCCAGTGCAGCAGGGCGTCGATGTTTTTGTCGACCACCCCTTCACGCCCGGAGGGAATGCTGCTGGCATAAGCGCCTGCGCGTTCGGATTTGTGCGATTCGTTAATATCCCAGGCGTCGGCCTGCGTTTTGCTGTAGCCGCCGAACAGGCGGAAGCTCAACTGGTCGCTCAGCGGGCCGGACAGGCTGAAGTCGGTGCGCTTGGTAGATCCTTCCTGCTTATGCTGCGGCACGTTGAAATAAGTGTTCAGCGAGCCGTGCAGATCTTTGGTGCTCTTTTTGGTGATGATATTGACTACGCCGCCGGCGGCGCCGTTGCCATAGCGTGCAGCGGCCGGACCGCGCAGCACTTCGATGCGTTCGATCATCTCCGGTGGCACCCAGGCGGTATCGCCGCGGCTGTCACGTTCGCCGCGCCACCCCTGGCGCACCGAGTTGCGGCTGCTGGCCGGAATACCGTCGATCAGAATCAGGGTGTTTTCCGGGCCCATGCCGCGAATATCGATCTGGCGGTTGTTGCCGCGCTGGCCGCTGGTGGAGTTGCCGGTCAGGTTAACGCCGGGCATGGTACGGATCAGTTCGCTGATATCGCGCGCCGGAGGGCGTTTTTTGATTTCGTCGGCGGTGATGGTGGATACCCCCGGAGCCTGCAGGTTTTGTCGGGCAGCGGTGACGACAATGGTGTCCTCGGCGGCTTCTTTTTTGCTTTTGGCGGCGGTATCGGTTTCTGCGGTGGTATCAGTTTGCTGTGCGGCGTGCGCAAAGGCGGACGCGCCTAACCCTAACCCGATGAGTGTGGCTAAAGAATAACGTGAAAGTTTGCGGTTCATTTGAGTGTTCCTACCTTGCTGCCTTTCCCGGGGCCGAAGACAGGCCTCCGGCAGAGAGAAGGGCGGTTGTAGTTTTTGTGATCGCGGAAATAAAAATCCAACAGACCGAGACGCAACGGCATTGGATTCGGCGCTAAAAAGCGATATCCGTCCCTGTTGAAGAATACCTGCTCTGTTTACGAGCCTTAACACACTATTGCAAACGCAAATAATTATCAATAGTATTCGGTTTACCGTTTTTAGGCAGCGCCTCGCGCCGCGAATGTGCCGGCGTTCTTGAAGCTGCCAGCTAAAAGTGAATAGGCGTTTTGAAAACAAAATCCGAGTCAGAAAGCAGCAGATTATTATCGAGCAAGCACGCCGGGCGTCATGGATGGTGGCTGAATATCGCCAAACGCGGTACGCCGCTGGTGGAGCTGCAAGGAGATGGGCGAGGGAAGGTCACATTTTTATGGCGTGATCCTCAGGGATGTGAGCTCACTTCAGCCTATCAACGCGTCTGGATCCACATCAACTGCCTCACCGATCATCATCAGCCCTCGCCACCGCAGAGCTTGCAACGGCTGGAAGGGACCGACGTCTGGTATTGGCAAACCGAGCTGAACGCCGACTGGCGTGGCAGTTACTGCTTTATGCCTTGCATGGACGATCGGCCGCTGACGCTCAGCGATAACGATGCGCACGCCAATATGCATTCGGTCCGTCACTGGTGGCATCAGGTGTTTGCCAGCGCCACCCACGATCTGCTTAATCCTCATCGCTCCTGGTTCGGCGCCAACGGCAACGTCTTGTCCGGCCTGCATATGCCGGCGGCGTTGCCGCAACCGGCCTGGCAGGATTTCGATCGTTATGCGTCGGCCTGCGGGCGTTGTACCCCGGCTCCGCCCGCCAGGCTGCAACGCCACAGCTGGCACAGCGCGCGGTTGGGCAATACCCGTAACGTTTGGGTTTACACCACAGGCGACAGCAACCCGGCGCAACGGCCGTTGGCCCTGCTGCTGGACGGCCAGTTCTGGTCGAGCAACATGCCGGTCTGGGATCCGCTGATGCAACTGACTCGTGAAGGTAAACTGCCGGAGGCGGTGTATCTGTTGATTGATGCCATCGATCAAAAACAGCGTGCGCATGAGTTAGCCTGCAATGAGGATTTTTGGTTGGCGGTGCAGGAAGAACTGCTGCCGCAATTGGCTGAATGGGCACCCCACAGCGGCAACCCTGCAAGCACGCTGGTGTGTGGCCAGAGCTTCGGCGGCCTGTCTTCGCTGTATGCCGGTCTCCACTGGCCGCAGCGTTTTGGCGGCGTGATTGCTCAGTCCGGCTCTTTCTGGTGGCCGCGTCGCGACATGTACCAGCAACCTGCCGTGCCGGCCGATGCCGGTTGGCTGCTGCGCCAGGCCGAACGAAGCGTTGGCCGCAAGGGCGGATTGAAGGTGTTCATGGAGGCCGGCACCCACGAACAGGTGGCGCGCAGGGTGAATGATCGGATGGCGGATGTGCTGCGTGATGCCGGCCATCAGGTGCAATACCGGTTGGTGGAAGGCGGGCACGACTCTCTGTGCTGGCGCGGCGGGTTGATCGACGGGCTGCAGGCGTTGTGGGCGGATCAGCCTGCGGTGCCATTCGCCAGGCTAACTTTCAAAGTCCAAGGAGTCCGTGATGGAAACTCAGAACCCGTTCGATGATGAACACCAAATCTGCCTGATTCTGCAAAACGATGAGCGGCAGTACAGCCTGTGGCCTGATTTCAGCACAGTACCGGTGGGGTGGACGCCGGTTTTCGGCCCGGCGGTACGCTCGCTGTGCGTGAGCTGGCTGGAACAGCATTGGCAGGATATGCGGCCCGCATCGCTGCGTAAGGCGTGATGGCGCCATTACCGTTAACAGGAGTCACTCCCTTGTCAGACCCTATTTTATTACCGACCGAAGCGCGGCCTGCCACTGAATTGCCGCTGGTCGCCGCGCAACCTGGCATCTGGGTGGCCGATCAAATATCGCCGTACGCCAATGCCTATGCGGTTTCCCACTATATCGAACTCAGCGGCCCACTGAACGAAGAGCGGCTATTGCAGGCGATTGCGCAGGGGTTGTCCGAAGTCGATACTCTTCAGCTCCGCTTTGAAGAGCGGGACGGGGTGCCGGTACAGTGGCATGACGCCGACCTGGCGATCCTGCCGACGGAATATCTCGATCTGCGCGGCTCTCCCGATGCCCTGGCGGCGGCGCAGGCGGTGATGCAGTTGGATATGTCCGGTGATTTGCGCATCGGCAGCGGCAAGGCGTTGTACCGCCATATGTTGATCCGCCTGTCGGACCGGCGTTGGTTCTGGTATCAGCGCTACCACCATATTCTGGTCGATGGCTTCAGTTTTACCGCCATTGCTCGCAGAATCGCCCATATTTACAGCCGCATACTGAACGATGAACAGCCCGATCCGACGCCGTTTACCTCCTTCAGCGAGGTGGTGGCGGAATATCAGTGCTACCAGCAGTCGGCAACCTGCCAGCGCGATGCCGCTTTTTGGCTGAACAAGGCGCAGCAGTTGCCTGCGCCGGCCACGCTTTGCCCGCAGCCGCTGGCCGGGCAGACGCCAACCACCCGCATCCACCGGTTATCGCAGCTGTGCGATCGTCAAGATTTTACCCAACTGGTGAACGCCAGCCCGCAGCAGTTCAGCGTGGCGGATATGGCGCTGGCGCTGGTGGCGCTGTGGGTGTCTCGCCTGAGCGGCCACGGCAGCTTCAGCGCCGGTTTCATCTTTATGCGCCGCACCGGTTCTGCTGCGCTGTGCGCCAACGGCCCGGTGATCAACGTATTGCCGATCGAAATGCACCTCGATCCCCAGGCCACGCTGTGCGAGATCGCCGGTGGCATCGGCCGTGAGTTGAAAACCGTCCGTCGTCATCAGCGTTACGAGGCGGAACAAATCCAGCGTGATTTGGGACGGATTGGCGATGCCCAGCCGCTGTACGGCACCGTTTTCAACTTTAAAATGTTCGATTTCCAGCTGGATTTCGGCGGTATCGAAGGCATTACTCACGAGTTGGCCTCGGGGCCGGTACGGGATCTGGAGATCGCGCTGTATCTCGACGAGGCCGGCACGCTGAAGGTGGATCTGCTGGCCAATGCCGAACGTTATCAGCGCGATGAGCTGGCGGCGCATTTACAGCGCCTGCCGCGGTTGCTGCGTCAGTTTGCCGCCCGGCCGCAGATGCCGATTGGCGAAGCCGATTTGCTGACCGAACAGGACCGCCAACTGCTGGCCAGGGTTAACGACACTGCTCATCCGGTGGCGGCGCAAACCCTCAGCGGCCTGCTGGCCGAACAGGCGCAGAAAACCCCGGATGCCCCGGCGCTGAGAGACGCGCAATACCGGTTCAGTTATCGCGAAACCCGTGAACAGGTCACCGCGCTGGCGCGCCAACTGACGGCACAGGGTGTACAGCCCGGCGATATCGTTGCCGTTGCGCTGCCGCGCTCGGTGTTCCTGTCGCTGGCGCTGATGGCGATTGTCGAAGCGGGGGCCGCCTACTTGCCGCTGGACACCGGCTACCCTGACGAACGCCTCGGCATGATGCTGGAAGATGCCGCACCGCGACTGATCATCACCGAACCTACCCAGCAGGCGCGTTTTGCCGGCAAGGGAGAAATCCTGCTGTTTGATGCGCCTCTGGACGTCGACTGCGCGGCTGAGGCGATACTCAGCGGGCCAACGCCGCATCACCCGGCTTACATCATCTTTACTTCCGGTTCTACCGGGCGGCCGAAAGGCGTGCTGGTGGGGCATCAGGCGATCGTCAACCGTTTGCTGTGGATGCAGCATCAGTATCCACTGGCGGCGAACGATGTAGTGCTGCAGAAAACGCCATGCAGCTTTGACGTCTCGGTGTGGGAGTTTTTCTGGCCGTTGATGGTGGGGGCCCAGTTGGTGATGGCGCCGCCGGAAGCGCACCGCGACCCGCAACAGCTGTTGGCGTTGATTGACCGGCATCGGGTTACCACGCTGCATTTCGTGCCTTCGATGCTGGCGGCCTTTGTCGGCGCGCTGGACAACCCGCCGGCGGTGGCCTGCTGTGCGCCGTTGCGGCAGGTCTTTTGCAGCGGCGAAGCGCTGCCGGCTGAGCTGTGTCGCCTGTGGCAAAGCCGCACTGGCGTGCCCTTGCATAATCTGTATGGCCCGACCGAAGCGGCGGTGGACGTCAGTTGGCATCCGGCCTGGGGCGAGTCGCTGGCGGCAATCACGGGCGCCAATGTGCCGATCGGCCTGCCGGTGTGGAATACCGGGCTGCGCATCCTGGATGCGCGTCTGCGGCCGGTGCCGCCGGGCGTGGCCGGCGATTTGTACCTTACCGGCGTGCAGCTGGCACAGGGCTATCTTGGCCGCCCGGAACTGACCGCCAGCCGCTTTGTGGCCGATCCCGAAGGCAACGGCGGACGGATGTATCGTACCGGCGACGTTGCGCGCTGGCTGCCGGGTGGCGAAGTGGAATACCTCGGCCGCAGCGACGATCAGCTAAAAATTCGTGGTCAGCGCATTGAGCTGAGCGAAATCGACCATGCATTGCTGTCGCTGCCTGGCATTAAGCAGGCGGTGACCCATGCGCTGGTACTGGGCAATACGCCGGCAGACACCGGCGGTGGGGATGCCCGCCAACTGGTGGGTTACCTGGTGGCCCAGCCTGGCGTGCGCCTGGATCTCGACGGCCTGCGTGCCGCCTTGGCCGATCGCCTGCCGCCACACATGGTGCCGGTGGCGTTGGTTGAGATGGACTCTTTACCGCTAAGCGCTAACGGCAAGCTGGATCGCAAAGCGCTGCCGCAGCCGCAAAACGGCGTCAGGGCTGCGGGTCGTGAACCTGAACCCGGGCTGGAGACGGCGATCGCTGCGGTATTTGCGCGCTTGCTGCAACGTGAAACCGTATTTGCCGACGATGATTTCTTCGCCCTCGGCGGCCACTCGCTGCTGGCCATGCGGCTGGCGGCGGAGCTGCGGCGCGAGTTGGGCAAGGCGGTTTCGGTAGGGCAGGTGATGGTCGCTTCCCGGGTGGAACAGCTGGCGCAACTGCTAACGCAAGAACGCACCCAGGAAGAAGCCGACCAAACCGGTTTCGACAGCGTACTGCCGCTGCGTACCACCGATGGCCCGACGCTGTTCTGCCTGCATCCGGCTTCCGGATTCTCCTGGCAGTTCAGCGTGTTGCCGCGCTATATCGATCAACATTGGTCACTGGTGGGCATTCAGTCGCCGCGTCCGGATGGCCCGCTGGCGCTCAGCGAAAATATGGATCAGGTTTGCGAGGCGCATCTGGCGACGGTATTGCAGGTTCAGCCGCAGGGGCCTTACCACTTTATCGGTTATTCGCTGGGTGGCACCTTGGCGCAGGGGATCGCCGCCAGGTTGCAGGCGCGAGGCGAAGAAGTGGCCTTCCTGGGCCTGCTGGATACCTATCCGCCGGAAACGCAAAACTGGGACGTGATGCTGGATGACAACGTGTTGAAAGAAGTGCAGCGCGAACGCCAGCAGTTCCTGGCGGTATCGGAAGATACGCTGGATCCGGCACTGGGCGAAACCCGGGTGGCGATGTTCGATAATATCGAAGCCAACTATGCCGATTCGGTGCGTCTGCTTTCCGCGACCCATACGGCGAATTTCAGCGGGCAGGCGACGCTGTTTGTCGCGCGTCAGACGTTGCAGGAGGGGATGGACGTGCAGCAAACCTGGGCGGAATATGTGGATGCCTTGCAGGTTCATGAACTGGATTGCGCGCACGTAGATATCGTCTCACCGGCGTCGTTTAAGGTGCTGGGGCCCTTGCTGAACCGCATTCTAAGAGCGCTGTAATACCCGTCGTCTTTCAAGCCGCCCCGTTGTTAGTTGTACGACAAGGCCCATTCGTGGGCCTTGTCCTTTTAGGAGCGCTGCGAACCGCGTTCAAATCTGCGGGAAATCATTTTCCCAGCGGCACCACCAGTGGCGTGTGCGAGACAGGATCGTCAATGATCATGCAGCGCAGGCCGTACACTTCTTCGATCAACTCCGGCGTCACGATATCCTTAGGTGCACCTTCGGCCACGACTTTGCCGCCGCGCATGGCGATCAGATGGGTGGCGTAACGGCAGGCGTGGTTGAGATCATGCAGCACTACCACCAGCGTGTGGCCGTTTTCACGGTTTAATTGACGCATCAATTCCAGCAGGTCGATCTGATGGCTAATGTCCAGCCAGGTGGTCGGTTCATCCAGCAACAGCAGCGGCGTTTGCTGCGCCAGTACCATCGCAATCCAGACCCGCTGACGTTGCCCGCCGGAAAGCGTATCCACCGGCTGTTCGGCCAGTTCAAACACACCGGTGGAACGCATTGCCTGCTCCACCGCTTGCTGGTCTTCTTCGCGCCAACGGCTGAACAGACGCTGATGCGGGTAGCGGCCACGGGCCACCAGATCAAACACGGTGATGTCGCCGGGAGCGGTCGAACTTTGCGGCAGCAGGCCTAACTGGCGCGCCACCTCTTTGGTGGCGTATTCGCTGATGTGCTTGCCGTTCAGCCAGACCGTTCCGGCTTGCGGTTGCATCAGGCGGCTGAGGGTGCGCAGCAGGGTAGATTTACCGCAGGCGTTCGGCCCGATAATCACCGTCAGCTCGCCCTGGGGGATAGAGACGCAAAGATCGCTCGCTACGATTTTCTTGTCATAGCTTAGCGTCAGGTGTTCAGCGCGCAGCGGCGCGGGCAGCAGGGGTTCAGCATTCATTTTTTTCGTGACTCACGGATTAACAGCCAAATCAGATAAATGCCGCCGAGGCTGACGGTCAGCACGCCTACCGGCAATTGATAAGGCATAAACAGGCGCTGGGCGGCGACATCGGCGATCAGCAGCAACAGCGCGCCGGTCAGGGCGGTCAGCAACAGGACGCTGCGGTTGGCGCACAGGCGGCGGGCAATCTGCGGCGCCACCAGCGCAATAAAGGAGATCGGCCCGGCCACGGCGGTGGTGGCGGCGGTCAGCGTTACGCCGATCAGCAGCAGCAGCACGCGCGAACGTTCCACCGGCACGCCGAGGGCGCAGGCGGTGTCGTCACCCATTTCCAGCAGCCGCATGCGGCGTGACAGCGTCAGCAACAGCAGGCAGCACAGTGCGATCACCGCCAGCACCGGCAGGCTTTTTGCCCAGCTTATGCCGTTAAGTGACCCTGCGCTCCACAACCCGGCGGTCATGGCGGATTCCAGCGAGGCGCTGATGATAAGCCAGGTATTGCCGGCCACCAGCAGGGCGCGCACGGCGATGCCGACGATAATCAAACGGAAAGCCTCGACACCGTTGCGCCATGCCAGCAGATAAACCAGCGCGGCGGTCAGCAGGCCACCGGCCAGCGCCCCGGAGGTGATGCCGATAACGCCGCCGTTAAACAGCACTATGGCTACCAATACGCCGCTGTAGGCGCCGGTATTGAAGCCAATCACGTCCGGGCTGCCGAGCGGGTTGCGCAGCAGAGACTGGAAAATAGCGCCGCTGATCCCGAGTGCGGCGCCCAACAGCAACGCCATAGTGACGCGTGGCAGGCGCCACTGGGTGACTATCACCGTCAGGTTTGTCGGGCCTTTGCCGAGGAGAGCGTCGATCACCTGCGTGGCGTTAAGCGAAAGGGAACCGGAACCTAGGGCGTAAATCGCCAGTACCCCGCAGGCAAGCGCCAGTATCGACGCGGTCAGCGTCGGCCGCGACAGGGCACGCAATTTTGGGTCGGTCATCAGACGGGCAGCCAGCATCGACATTAGCGTTGCCTCCTGAACATATGGCGTTGGCGCACCAGCATGATCAGCAGCGGTGCGCCAATCAGGGCGGTCACGATGGAAACGCGCAGTTCGCCGGCCACCAGGAAGCGGCCAATCAGATCGGCGCTCAGCAACAGGATGGGGGTCAGGACCAGCGTCCACGGCAGCATCCAGTGCAGCTCGGAGCCGGCCAGCCGCCGGGCAATGTGCGGCATCATCAGGCCGACGAAGGCTATCGGGCCGACGGCGGCGGTGGCGCCGCCGCACAGCAGGGTGATCGCCAGCAGGCCCAGCAATTGGGTGCGGACGATGCCGGTGCCCAGCGCAGTGGCCAATTCGTTGCCCATACTCAGGCTGTTAAGCGATTTGCTCATCCACAGCGTGATTAGCGTGCCCAGCAGGATCGGCAGGGTGACGGTGCGCACCACCTGCATATTTTGAATATCCAGCGAACCGGCCTGCCAAAACCGCAGTTGATCGAACACCAGCGGATTAAGCAGAGAAATCCCTGAGGTCATTCCCTCCAGCACTGCCGCCATCGCGACCCCGGCCAGCGTCAGGCGGACCGGGTTCAGGCTGCCGCCGCCCAGCGCGCCGATCAACGCGACCAGCAGCGCAGCGAACATCGCCCCGGCAAAGGCGAACCACAGGTATTGGCTAACCTCGGCGGCACCAAAGAAGGTGATGCCCAGTACCACGGCAAATCCCGCCCCGGCGTTCACGCCGAGAATGCCCGGATCGGCCAGTGGGTTGCGGGTGAGGGTTTGCATCAATACGCCGGACAGGCCCAGCGCAATGCCGGCCAATACGCCCACCAGCGTGCGCGGCAACCTGGCTTCGGTAATGATGGTGCAGTCCGCTCCACGGCATTGACCGTTCAGCGCCTGGATAACCGTATCAAAAGGGATGGATTTAGCGCCGAGCGACAGGCTGAGTAGCATAACGGCCAACAGCGCGCAAACGGCAAGCAGCAAACCAAACAGTTTGCGATGAAATGAGTGGGGAGTGCCGCTAATAAGACGATCCCTGGGGGCCGGAATGGACGGCGCGCCATTGCGTGTAATCCGTAACATAACAATCCGTTATTTAATTGAATATAAATGATATTTATTATCATTATTGATTGCTTTCATCTATGTTACCATGACTCCCTTCGCTATTGCAGCACATACCCTTCATTCTTGAAGCTGTCTCTGCGTTGGCTGCCTGCACTTACCCCCAATCACGTACTTCCTGTACGTGATTGGGGATGCGCTTGGTTGCCGCCTTGATTCAACTCCAATTATTTTGGCTATAGACGCTGTCCCTTTTCCTACGTTGTGGTGAGAAAGCTGATGAGTAAGCCCTCTATTTTGCTGGATTTTGGCCTGCTTAAGACCAATGGCGCGTTTCGTGCCGTATTTTGCGCGCGTTTTATTTCCATTCTGGCGCTGGGATTGATGGCCATTGCGATCCCGGTTCAGATCCAGGCGTTGACCGGTTCGACCCTGTTGGTCGGGCTGTCCGTGACGCTGGCGGGCAGCGGTATGTTTGCCGGTTTGCTGATGGGGGGCGTATTGGCCGATCGCTACGAGCGCCGCCGTTTGATTCTGTTTGCTCGCTCCACCTGCGGCATTGGCTTTATCGGGCTGTGCCTGAACGCTGCCTTGCCGACCTCTTCGTTAACGGCGATTTATTTGCTGGCCGTGTGGGACGGTTTCTTCGGCGCGGTCGGGGTGACGGCGCTGCTGGCCGCCACGCCGGCGTTGGTGGGGCGTGAAAACATCGTTCAGGCCGGTGCCATCAGTATGCTGACGGTGCGTTTTGGCTCGATCCTGTCGCCGGCGATCGGGGGCCTGGTGATCGCCCACTCCGGCGTGATATGGAACTACGGCCTGGCGGCGTTGGGCACTTTGCTGACGTTGATCCCCTTGCTGCGTCTGCCGCAGCTAGCACCGCCACCACAACCGCGCGAACACCCGCTGCGCGCATTGGCCGGTGGTTTCGGCTTCCTGTTCCGCAACCGGGTAATCGGTATGGTGGCGTTGATCGGCGCGCTGCTGACCATGGCCAGTGCGGTGCGGGTGCTATATCCGGCGATGTCCGGCATATGGCACGTCAGCGCAGCGCAATTGGGCTTTATGTATTCCGCAGTCCCGCTCGGCGCGGCGATTGGCGCGTTCACCAGCGGCCGGGTCGCTCACGTAGCGCGGCCGGGCTGGATGATGTTGACGACGGCGATAGGTGCGTTCGTCGCCATAGGTCTGTTCGGTCTGATGCCATGGTACGGTTTGGCGCTGTTTTTCCTGGTGATTTTTGGTTACCTGAGCGCGGTGAACTCGTTGCTGCAATACGGGCTGATTCAGAACCTGACGCCGGACGCCTTCCTGGGGCGCATCAATGGTCTGTGGACGGCGCAAAACGTCGTGGGCGATGCGCTGGGAGCGTTACTGCTGGGGGCAATGGGGGCGTTTATGCTGCCGGCGATGACGTCGACCAGTTTTGGTTTTGGGGTGGCGGTGCTGGGTGTGGTACTGGCTTTCGCCATGCGCGGTTTGCGCCAGGTGGGCAGCGGCGGGCAGGAAGAAAGACTCCAGCCCGCCAGCGAGACTACCGAGAAATAAACTGTTTTTCCAACAGCGTCAGCAAGTTGCCGGCGCTGTAATAATCCAGCCGGAAGGTATCGTTGCCCAGCGCGTAAACCCGTTTGTGCTGCACAGCCGGCAGGTGAGCGAGTAAAGGATTGGCCAGCAGGCGTTGCGCGTCGGCGTCGCCGTTGGCGAACAGCATCAGCGTCTGGCCGTTCAGGCCTTCCGCCAGGTTCTCGCCGCTCAACTGAATAATGTCCTTGCGCACGCCCATGCTGCGGCTGTTGTTCAATTTGGCGGGCGGTACCGCCAGAGTGAAGCCGAGCTGTTTAAGCATCTGCCCCTGAGAGGAGTCGGTGGTCCACAGATTGGCGGTTTTGCCGTCCGAACCAAACACCAGCGCGGAGACCGGCTGTTCAGGCAGCGTCATGCGCTGTTTCAGCGCTTTTTCACGCGCATCGAAATCGCCAATGACCTTATGCGCCTGGGCTTCATGCCCGGTGGCCTGGCCCAGTTCTGCGGCCAGTTCTTGCCAGCTTTTGTCGTCGTAATTGACCACCAGCACCGGGGCGATGGCAGAGAGCTGATCGTACAGGCGCAGGGCGGAATCGGCGCCGGTGGCCGAGATGATGATCAGATCGGGCGCAACACCGGCGATGGCTTCCGCATTGGGTTCGCCGATGTACAGGCGTTTGACGCCGCGCTGCGCGGCGATGTCACTCCATTGACGGAAGAATCCCTGTTTGTCCGCCAGACGGCTGCCGGGCGTGGTTGCCCCACTGGCGACGACCGGTGCGTCGATGGCCAGCAGGGTGCCGGTGACGGTAACGCTGGTAGAAACGATGCGGGCAGGGGGCTGATTGAGGGTGATCACGCCGCGTGAGGTTTCAATGTTACGCGGCCAGCCGGCATCGGCGGCGTGCGCGGCGCTGATTGCCGCTAGCCCGAACAGCGCCAGGCCGAAGATCAGGTTCTTCTTCATAAAGAAAGTCCTTAGGTTTTAAATAGTAATACTTATCATTTATATAATTTATGCTGCTGATTTTCTACCACGATGAAGAGGAGAAGAGCTGTTTACAATTATTGACATGGCAAATTTCCAAGGGTACTTTAACGCGGTCAAACATAAATGATAATCATTATTATGTTTGTTATCATTCACGAAGAGAAATGGAGTACCGATGAGCGTGACTGTAAAGGGTGCCGGCCAGAAACCGCAAAGCAAGGAGAGCGAACTGAATACTGCAGGCGTTTCGCCCACCGCGGGCTTCTTCTTTACCTCTCCTTTCCGTAGCCTGAGTACGCAAGGCTGCTTCGCCAAAATCACGTTGCCCGCCGCGGGCGGGGACCAGGTGAATGGGGAGTTCCAGCGAGAAGTACGGCACGCTTTCGCCGAAGCGAAACTGGCCGGCGTGAAGAACCCGGTACTCTGTGGCGCCATTCCTTTTGATACTCATCAACCTTCCGCGTTGTTTATTCCCCAGCAAACTCAGTGGTTTGAACGCGATGCCTTTTTGGCCGGCGCAACGCAACCGCAGGACTCCTTGCCGGAAATTACCCGGCAAACCGAAGTGCCTGCCCAGCAGCCATTCATGCAGATGGTTGCCGATGCGGTGCAGGCTACCCGTGGCGACCGGTTGGATAAAGTGGTGCTGTCGCGCCTGCTGGAGATTGAAACTCGCGAACCTGTCGATCGCCAGGCGCTGATGGCGCGCATCATCGCCCAGAACCCTAACGGGTTCCACTTCCACGTGCCGCTGGAGCAGGGGGCGCTGGTGGGCGCCAGCCCGGAATTGCTGTTGCGCAAATTCGGCGCGCAGTTCCATTCCAATCCGCTGGCCGGCTCTGCCCGCCGCGATGCCGATCCGCAGCGGGACCGTGAAATCAGCCAACAGCTATTGGTGTCGGACAAAGACCTTTATGAGCACAAGTTCGTCACCGAAGGCATGCGCCAGGTATTGGCCGACCGCTGCCGCCACTTGAACATCCCGTCATCCCCTGAATTATTGAGCACCACCACGCTGTGGCATCTGTCTACGCCTATCGATGGCGAAGCCGCCAGCCGGGCGGAAAATGCGCTTTCGCTGGCCTGCCTGTTGCACCCGACTCCGGCTTTGTGCGGCACGCCAACCCAGCTTGCGCATCAGGTGATCAAACAGCTTGAACCCTTTGATCGCGGCCTGTTCGGCGGCATTGTCGGCTGGTGCGATGCCGAAGGCAACGGCGAGTGGGTCGTGACCATTCGTTGCGGCACCGTGCAGGGCAATCAGGTGCGGCTGTTTGCCGGTGCAGGCATCGTGCAAGACTCTTCGCCGGAATCCGAATGGCGTGAAACCGGCACCAAACTCAGTACCATTTCGCGGGCGTTTGGCCTGAACCAAGGATAGGCATACCCATGAGCATTGATTTTACTCCCTGGCCTGAGGCGTTGGCCCGTCGTTATCGTGAACGCGGTTATTGGACCGACCGGCCATTGACCGACATTATTGCCCGCCAGGCCAAAAATGACGCCGTGGCGCTGATCGACCCGCAACGCAGCCTGAGCTATCGCCGGCTCAATCAACTTTCTGACCGGTTGGCCACCGCGCTGCAACGTCGGGGCTTGCACAGTGGCGATACCGCTCTGGTGCAGTTGGGCAACGTGGTCGAGTTCTATGTGGCCTTCTTTGCGCTGCTGAAAATTGGCGTGGTGCCGGTGAACGCGCTGTTCAGCCATCAACGCAACGAACTCAAGGCTTATGCCGCACAAATCAAACCTGCGCTGCTGATTGCCGATCGCCAGCATGGCCTGTTCGGCAACGACGAATTCCTCACGGCGTTTCGCGCCGAAAATCCTTCATTGCGCGTAGTGGGGCTGCGCAGCCAGGCGGAAGGCGAGCAGTCGCTGGCCGCCTGGCTTGAAGAGGATGCCGAAGATTTTATCGCGACACCGACCCCGGCTGACCAGGTGGCGTTCTTCCAGCTTTCCGGTGGCAGCACCGGCACGCCAAAGCTGATCCCGCGCACCCACAATGATTACTACTACAGCATCCGTCGCAGCGTGGAAATTTGCCATTTCGATGCGCATACCCGCTACCTGTGCGCGCTGCCGGTGGCGCATAACTACCCGATGAGTTCTCCGGGCGTACTCGGCGTGTTTTATGGCGCCGGTCTGGTGGTGTTCGCCAGCGATCCGGATGCCGGGCAATGCTTCCGTTTGATCGAGCAGCACCAGATTAACGTGACGGCGCTGGTGCCGCCGGCGGTGACGCTGTGGCTACTGGCGATTGAAGAGTGGGGCGGTCAACCCTTGGCCAGCCTTAAGCTGTTGCAGGTGGGGGGCGCCAAGCTGAGTGAAACCCTGGCCGCGCGTATTCCGGCGGAAATCGGCTGCCAGTTGCAGCAGGTCTTTGGCATGGCGGAAGGTCTGGTGAATTACACCCGGTTGGACGATGACGACCTGCATATTCTCACCACTCAGGGCTGCCCGATGTCGCCGGACGACGAATTGTGGGTGGCCGATGACGAGGGTAACCCGCTGCCGGTGGGGCAAACCGGGCGCCTGATGACCCGGGGCCCTTACACCTTCCGCGGTTATTACCAAAGCCCCGAACATAACGCCGCCGCCTTTGATAAAGACGGTTTCTACTGTTCCGGGGATCTGATTAGCCTGACTGAAGACGGCTATGTGAAGGTGGAAGGGCGTCAGAAAGATCAGATCAACCGTGGTGGGGAGAAGATCGCCGCCGAGGAGATCGAAAACCTGCTGTTGCGCCACCCGGAGGTGATCAATGCGGCGCTGGTTTCCATGCCGGATGAGCTGATGGGCGAGAAGAGCTGCGCCTTTATTATCGCCGCCAGCGCGTTGAAGCCGGTGGCGCTGCGCCGCCATTTGCGTGCAGAGGGCGTGGCCGAATTTAAATTACCTGATCGCTTTATACAGGTCGATACGCTGCCGCTCACTCCGGTAGGAAAAGTGGATAAAAAACGGTTGCGTCAACGCCTGGAGACGCAATCACTGACTCAGGCCCAGGGAGAATAAGTCATGGCCATACCTAAACTTAACGATTACGCGCTGCCGACTCAGGCTGAACTGCCGACCAACAAAGTGAGCTGGACGGTAGAACCGCAGCGGGCTGCGTTACTGATCCACGATATGCAGCAGTATTTCCTGAATTTCTGGGGTGAAGACAGCCCGCTGATTAAACAGGTGGTAGAGAACATTGCCAATCTGCGCCGCTACTGCAAATCACAGGGTATTCCGGTGTTTTACACCGCGCAGCCCAATCAGCAAAGCGACGAAGACCGCGCGTTGCTGAACGATATGTGGGGGCCAGGGCTGAATAAACACCCGGAGCAGCAGGCGGTGGTTCAGGCTCTGGCACCGGAAGATGACGATACGGTTCTGGTGAAGTGGCGTTACAGCGCCTTCCACCGTTCGCCGCTGCAGGAAATCCTGCAGGAGTCGGGGCGCGATCAGCTGATCATTTGCGGCGTGTATGCTCATATCGGCTGCATGACTACCGCCATCGATGCCTTTATGCGCAATATCCAGCCGTTTATGGTGGCTGACGGTCTGGCGGATTTCTCCCGCGACGAACACCTGATGGCGCTGCGTTACACCGCAGGCCGCTGTGGCCGTGTGGTGACTACCGCCGAGCTGCTGCCGGGCATCGCCAGCAAAGCTGCGTTGCGCCAGCAAATTATGCCGTTCCTCGATGAAGACAGCGAAGACATGGGCGACGATGAGAACCTGATCGACTACGGTCTGGACTCGGTGCGTATCATGGAGTTGGCCGCGCGCTGGCGTAAAATCCGCAGCGATATTGATTTTATCGCGTTGGCCAAAAACCCGACCATTGACAGCTGGTGGGCTATGTTGTCGCAGGAGAAGTCTTGATGGGCAAAGAGGGCGATTTTGCCGGTAAGCGGGTTTGGGTTACCGGCGCGGGGGCCGGTATTGGCCTGGAGACGGCGTTGGCGTTTGTTAGGGCCGGTGCCGAGGTTATTGGCTTCGACCTGCGTTTCGACGAACCGGAATACCCGTTCCGCACTGAAGTGCTGGATGTCGCCGATAGCGATGCGGTAGACAGCTTGTGTGGGCGTTTGCTGGCAGCACAGCCAGCGCTGGACGTGCTGGTGAACGGTGCGGGCATTTTGCGGATGGGGTTGGCAGATGAGACCAGCACCGCAGACTGGCTGGCCTGTATGGCGGTCAATGCCGGCGGGGCGTTCAATATGTTCCGCCATGCCTTGCCGGTGTTCCGTCGCCAGCGGCGCGGTGCGATTGTCAGCGTAGCCTCTAACGCGGCGCATGTGCCGCGCGTCGGCATGGCGGCCTATTGCGCTTCCAAGGCGGCGTTGCGCAGCCTGTGCCAAACCGTGGGGTTGGAAATGGCGCCTTATGGCGTGCGTTGCAATCTGGTTTCGCCCGGTTCGACCAACACGCCGATGCAGCGTGGCATGTGGCAGGATGAAAGCGGTGAACAGAACACCATTAACGGCTTCCCGGAGCAGTTCAAGCTGGGTATTCCGCTGGGCAAGATCGCCCAACCGCAGGAAATTGCCGATGCCATTTTGTTCCTGGCCTCCGATCGCGCCAGCCATATCACTATGCAGGATATCGTGATTGACGGCGGAGCGACGCTGGCGGCCTGATATACCCGTCATACTTCAAGCTGCGTGTGTGTTGACGGCAACTTGAATTATTTAGGGTATATGACTGCTGATTATTATGGCCACAGGGCGCTGCTTGCAGCGCCTTTTTTATGGGCGCTAAAAGGGGGGCAGGTAATAGAGGTTGTGGTGATTTCCGGGCTACAGATGCGAAAAAAGCGCCAAAAGGCGCTTTTTTCTGTATTGGTGGGTCGTGCGGGATTAACTCGGCCTTTGGCCTCGCCCTGCGGGCCAACGCAAGCGTTGTTCAAAATTGTCAGGGCCAATTTTGTCGAACCTGCACAGGTTCTCATCCGGCACGACGCGGTGCATTATGTGGCGGAGTTGTTTGGGATAATTACTGTGGCGCAGATGCGAAAAAAGCGCCAAAAGGCGCTTTTTTCTGTATTGGTGGGTCGTGCGGGATTCGAACCTGCGACCAATTGATTAAAAGTCAACTGCTCTACCAACTGAGCTAACGACCCGCAGAAGTGGTGGGTGATGACGGGCTCGAACCGCCGACCCCCTCCGTGTAAAGGAGATGCTCTACCAACTGAGCTAATCACCCACTTCAGAACTTCCGGGTACTGCCAAACAAGAGAATGAGTGGTGGGTGATGACGGGCTCGAACCGCCGACCCCCTCCGTGTAAAGGAGATGCTCTACCAACTGAGCTAATCACCCTCATTCTTCTCATTTCTTACTGCTTTACTGCTCAACAAGATGGTGGGCGATGACGGGCTCGAACCGCCGACCCCCTCCGTGTAAAGGAGATGCTCTACCAACTGAGCTAATCGCCCCGTCTTGTTGGAGTCGCATTATAGGGATAGTTGAAAGTGAGTCAACGGTTTTTAAAATGATTTCAATCGTTCGCCGCAAATTTAAACAGGATGCGATATTTATCACCACCAATGATGATTCTTTGCACATTGTTATGCGAAATGCGCCGCAGCGATAACGAAAACCGGTGCGGCAATATCGTGTCGGCGTTGAGGAATTAGCGGGGGGTGGTACAATGTTGCCCACTTTTTTCAATTCCGAGCAATCGTCGGCAACCGCCGACCCGCGTTGCGTAATAAGGCAGTGAAACCAATGAAAATCAAAACCCGTTTTGCACCGAGCCCAACCGGCTATCTTCACGTCGGTGGTGCCCGTACTGCGCTTTACTCCTGGTTGTTCAGCCGCCATTCGGGCGGTGAGTTCGTTCTGCGTATCGAAGATACCGATCTGGAACGTTCCTCGCAGGACGCTATCGACGCAATTATGGATGGCATGAACTGGTTAAACCTGGATTGGAACGAAGGTCCGTATTTCCAGACCAAGCGTTTTGACCGTTATAACGCGGTGATTGACGACATGCTGGTGCAGGATACCGCCTATAAATGCTACTGCTCGAAGGAACGTCTGGAAGCGCTGCGTGAAACGCAGATGGAAAACGGTGAAAAACCGCGTTACGACGGCCACTGCCGCGACAGCCAGGACAGCCACACCGATGACGAGCCGTGCGTGGTGCGTTTCCGTAACCCGCAAGAAGGTTCGGTTATCTTCGATGACAAGATCCGCGGCCCAATCGAATTCAGCAACCAAGAGCTGGACGATCTGATCATTCGCCGTACCGACGGTTCGCCAACCTACAACTTCTGCGTCGTGGTGGACGATTGGGATATGGAAATCAGCCACGTGATCCGCGGCGAAGACCACATCAACAACACCCCTCGCCAGATCAACATTCTGAAAGCGCTGGGTGCGCCGGTACCGGAATATGCGCACGTTTCCATGATCCTGGGCGACGACGGCAAAAAACTGTCAAAACGCCATGGCGCAGTGGGCGTGATGCAGTACCGCGATGACGGTTACCTGCCGCAGGCATTGCTGAACTATTTGGTGCGCCTGGGTTGGTCCCACGGCGACCAGGAAATCTTCTCTATTGATGAGATGAAAGAGTTCTTCACCCTGGAAGCGATCAACAAATCCGCCAGCGCTTTCAATACCGAGAAGTTGCAGTGGCTGAATCACCATTACATTAACCATATGCCGGCGGAAGAAGTTGCGGTGTATCTGGCGTGGCATGTTGAGCAGCTTGGCATTGAGACTCGCAACGGCCCTGAGCTGAAAGATATCGTCAAACTGCTGGGCGAGCGCTGCAAGACGCTGAAGGAAATGGCCGAGTCCTGCCGTTACTTCTATGAAGACTTCAGCGAATTCGACGCTGACGCCGCCAAGAAGCACCTGCGTCCGGTGGCACGCCAGCCGCTGGAAGCGGTACGCGCCAAACTGGCTGCTGTCAGTGCCTGGACGCCGGAGAACGTGCATGACGCCATTCAGGGTACCGCTGATGAGCTGGGTGTGGGCATGGGCAAGGTGGGCATGCCGCTGCGCGTAGCGGTGACTGGCGCCGGTCAGTCACCGGGTATGGACGTGACCGTGCATGCAATCGGCCAGGCGCGTTCTTTGCAGCGTATCGACCTGGCGCTGGCCTACATCGCCGGGCGTGAAGCCTAGGCCTGATAGATTGGCCGCGTGCTGCCGTGCTGTCAGCACGCGGCCGGTAGCAAGATGACGTGATAACCGATAAAGCCTTGTGGAGCGATCCCCAGGGCTTTTTTTATGCCTGGCTGATTTTTATCCGTAATGGCTATTTTTTAGCGCTAAACGCGCTGATTTGGCGGCTTTTTCAGCGCTTGATCGAGTAATTCAATTTAGCCGTTGACAGTGTTTCGGGGGTTTCATATTATGCGCCCCGTTCACAGGATTTTGTGTTTGTGGATTGGGGCTATAGCTCAGCTGGGAGAGCGCTTGCATGGCATGCAAGAGGTCGACGGTTCGATCCCGTCTAGCTCCACCAACCTTTATCTCAGAAAGGTTGGGGAATACCGTAACGCCGGTTAAAGCGTACCACTTTTGTGGGGCTATAGCTCAGCTGGGAGAGCGCTTGCATGGCATGCAAGAGGTCGACGGTTCGATCCCGTCTAGCTCCACCACCATTTAAAAAGCCGACCTCAGGGTCGGCTTTTTGCTTTCTGTCTTTCCTGCTTTCTACACTGCGGGCAATAAAAAAGGCCGCCGAAGCGACCTTTCCGTTGTTGCCTTTTCGGCTTAGCCCAGAACCAGACCCGCGATGGACGCAGACAGAAGGCTGACCAGTGTTGAACCGTAAACCAGCTTCAGACCAAAGCGGGAAACTACGTTGCCCTGATTCTCATTCAGCCCTTTAATCGCACCGGCCACAATACCGATGGAAGAGAAGTTGGCGAAGGAAACCAGGAACACCGACAGAATGCCCAGGCTGCGTGGCGACAGTTCGGCAGAGACTTTCTGCAGTTCCATCATGGCCACGAACTCATTGGAGACCAGCTTGGTCGCCATGATGCTGCCCACCTGCAAGGCTTCGTGCTTAGGAATACCCATAATCCAGGCGAATGGATAGAAGAAGTAGCCCAGGATTTCCTGGAAGCTCAGACCGAAGATGGCGCTGAACAGACCGTTGAGCGCAGCGATCAGAGCGATAAAGCCGATCAGCATTGCGGCAACGATAATAGCTACTTTGAAACCTGCCAGAATGTATTCACCCAGCATTTCGAAGAAGCTCTGGCCTTCGTGCAGATTGCCCAGATGCAGTTCTTCTTCTTTACTGGTGTCATACGGGTTGACCAATGACAGCACGATAAAGGTGCTGAACATGTTCAGTACCAGCGCCGCAACCACAAACTTGGCGTCCAGCATGGTCATGTAAGCACCCACGATGGACATGGAAACCGTAGACATCGCGGTTGCTGCCATGGTGTACATGCGTTTTTCCGACATCTTGCCCAGGATATCTTTATAGGCAATGAAGTTTTCAGACTGGCCCAGGATCAGCGAGCTGACGGCGTTAAACGACTCCAGCTTGCCCATTCCGTTTACTTTTGACAGCACGGTACCAATAATCCGGATGATAAACGGCAACACTTTGATGTATTGCAGAATACCGATCAGCGCAGAGATGAAGACGATTGGGCACAGTACCTTCAGGAAGAAGAAGGCCAAACCTTTATCGCCCATACCGCCGAATACAAAATCAGTCCCTTGCCCCGCAAACCCGAGCAGCTTGTCGAACAGCGCCGCGAATCCTTTTACAAAGCCTAAACCCGCTTCCGAATGCAGGAAAAAATAGGCCAGCAGTACTTCAATAACCAACAGTTGAATAACGTAGCGAATGCGGATGCTTTTACGATCGCGGCACACTAACAGTGCCAGGATCGCAACCACCACCAACGCTAACGCAAAGTGCGCAATATGGGACATGTTTGCTCCAAACTTGAGGCAGGCTGAATTTCGGATGTCATTTTATGTAACGCCACGTTTAAAAACGAGAGGTCCATTGCAAATATGGAAAGTCGTAATGGGAAATGTCTTAAATTATCAGGTTAAATCATAAAAAATCAATGGGTTACTGAATCCATATGAAATTCCTATTCTTGTGCTAATTTGATTATCAGGCGTATTTCGCTTGGAATATGCCTCGTTGGAGGGCCGAAAAGTGTCATCTGCACGTTACACCCTTCGTTAAAACCTGAGTTATCCCCGATTACAGAGATAAGTTTTACCGTTACAAATGCGCTTGATAATTATTATCATTTTCATAAGATAACCCTTAGTTTATCAGACGTAAGGGTTCAGGGTATGCCAAACAGTCGCGTGGTTGAGAACACCCGTCGCCCGTCCAGAAAAATCAAACTGTCGCTGATGGGGCCCGCATTTATCGCGGCCATCGGTTATATCGATCCCGGCAATTTCGCCACCAATATCCAGTCCGGCGCCTCTTTGGGTTACAGCCTGCTGTGGGTCGTGGTCTGGGCCAACGTCATGGCCATGCTTATCCAACTGCTGTCCGCCAAACTCGGCATCGCTACCGGCAAAAACCTGGCGGAACACATCCGCGATCGCTTTCCACGCCCGGCCGTATGGGCTTATTGGGTGCAGGCGGAAATCATTGCGATGGCTACCGACCTGGCGGAGTTTATCGGCGCGGCGATAGGTTTCAAACTGCTGTTGGGCGTTACGCTGCTTGAGGGCGCCATCCTGACGGGTATCGCCACCTTCCTGATCCTGATGCTGCAAAAACGCGGGCAAAAACCGCTGGAGAGGGCGATCGGCGGGCTGCTGCTGTTTGTTGCCGCTGCCTATATGGTGGAGCTGGCGTTTTCCCAACCGCAGCTCGGCCCGCTGTTAAAAGGCATGGCGATCCCGGATCTGCCGAATGGCGATGCGGTATATCTGGCCGCTGGCGTGTTGGGCGCGACCATCATGCCGCACGTGATTTATTTGCATTCATCCTTAACCCAGACTGCCGGCGAGAATTCAAAGGCGGATCGGTATGCGTCCACCAAGGTCGATGTCGCCATTGCCATGACCATCGCCGGTTTTGTTAACCTGGCAATGATGGCAACCGCCGCCGCCACCTTCCACTTCAATGGGCACAGCGGCGTGGCCGATCTTGATCTGGCCTATCTGACGCTGCAGCCGGTGCTGGGCCAGGCGGCGGCGACGCTCTTCGGGCTGAGCCTGGTGGCCGCCGGTCTGTCTTCCACCGTCGTGGGGACGCTGGCGGGGCAGGTGGTGATGCAGGGATTTGTACGCTTTTACATTCCGCTGTGGGTGCGCCGGGTGGTCACTATGCTGCCGTCGTTTATCGTCATTATGCTGGGGATGGATGCCACGCGTATTCTGATACTGAGTCAGGTGCTGCTGAGCTTCGGCATTGCGTTGGCGCTGGTGCCGCTGCTCACCTTTACCGGTAACCGGGAACTGATGGGGGAGATGGTGAACAGCCGGAGCATACAGACGCTGGGCAAGCTGATTGTGTTGGTGGTGGTCGGCCTGAACGGCTATCTGCTGGTCAGCAGCATGTCGTGATCGAAAAGGCCAGCGTTACGCTGGCCTTTTGGCATCAATCATCGTCGTGATGGCGACGACCGCGATCGTCATCATGGTGATTTTTCTTCCAATGATGTTTTTCGTGGTGCTTGTAGTAATGCTTATCGAATTTGCGATAGCGGCCATCATGATAGTAATAATTTTTGCGCCAGTAATCGTTATCGCGCCAGCGATAACCATCCCAGTAATAGCCTCGGCGGCTGCGATCGCCCAGGTAGCGGCCCTGATGACCTTGCCACCAATCGCGGTCGCGCCAGTCGTAGCCGTCCCAATAACGGCCGCGGTTATCTTCCTCGCCAATGCGCAGTGATACGCCCGGCATCAGATTGATACTGAGGCCATCCGCATGCGCCTGCTGGATGGCGGGTACCGTCGACGCCACCAACAAGGCGGCCAATAACAGAGGTTTAAACATGGCTTCTCCTTTCCGCCTTAGCGGGTTGGCCGGTTAATGAAGCGCGTTCATCATTAACCGGCCTTATAATTTTTTTACTGCAATATCGGTATATTAGCGCCTGCGGATAGGGTTGAATCTTAGTGGGATTCTGAAAAGCGGAGATGGGATGAGGATTTAAGATTTGTCTGGCGCTGTGGAGGTTATCGCCGGCCATGTTCCCGGCGATAATTGTAAGCGATTACATTAATATCCGTTCGATATGGGCGATTTCGTCGCTGCTGAAAGTGCGGTTAGCCAGCATGCCGACGGCATCTTCAATCTGGCTGGTCTTGCTGGCGCCAATCAGCACCGAAGTCACGCGATCGCCGCGCAATACCCAGGCCAGCGCCATCTGCGACAGTTTCTGCCCACGCTGTTGCGCCAGAGAATTAAGCTGGCGCACCTTTTCCAGTTTTGCGTCGGTGAGCTGATCAGGTTGCAGGAACTGGCTGCCGCTGGCTGCGCGTGAATCTTGCGGAATGCCGTGCAGGTAACGATCGGTCAGCAGGCCGCCGGCCAGCGGGGAGAATGCAATGGAGCCGACGCCATGTTCTTCGAGCGTATCCAGCAGCTCCGGCTCAACCCAGCGCTCGAACAGGGAGTACTTAGGCTGATGGATCACGCAAGGCGTGCCGAGCCGGTGCAGAATCTCGAACGCCTGGCGCGCGCGGTCGGCCGGGTAGTTGGACAGCCCGACGTACAGCGCCTTGCCCTGGCGTACCAGCAGATCCAGCGCGCCCATGGTTTCCTCCAGCGGCGTATCCGGATCCGGGCGGTGGTGATAGAAGATATCCACATATTCCAGCCCCATGCGTTGCAGGCTTTGATCCAGGCTGGCGACCAGATACTTCTTCGAACCCCAGTCGCCGTAAGGGCCCGGCCACATGGTATAACCGGCCTTCGAAGCGATGATCAGTTCATCGCGCCAGGGTTTCAGATCTGCGCTGAGGATGCGGCCAAAGTTTTCCTCGGCGGAACCGGGTGGCGGGCCATAGTTATTGGCCAGATCGAAGTGGGTAATACCGCGATCGAACGCGCAATGAATCAATTTGCGCGCATTGTCATACAAGGAGGTGTCGCCAAAGTTGTGCCATAAGCCGAGCGAAACCGCGGGCAATTTCAGCCCGCTGCGTCCGCAGCGGCGATATTCCATATTTTGATAACGCGAAGCATCAGCCTGGTAAAGCATACAAACCCTTTTCGGCAGAGGTGAGAGTGAGCTTTAGTGTATGCGCTTTCACTCCCCTTGTCAGAGCCCAGGATCACGCTAAATCACCTTCAATTTTTAAATGCTGCCCATGAGGCAGGTAAATGCTCGTGGCGAGTGCGGGGATGTAACGTAGGGTTTCCATCCGCTGTTTAAATACAATGCTCGACATTTTCATAACATATTTGATACTTAAAACTAACAATTGCAACCTTTGGCAGGTGATGATCATGAGTAAAAGCTATACGGTGGCCGATTACCTACTCGATCGTTTAGCCCAGATCGGCATCCGGCACTTCTTTGGCGTGCCCGGAGACTACAACCTGCAGTTTCTCGACCACGTGATTGCTCACCCGCAGATCGTCTGGGTGGGGTGTGCCAACGAACTCAATGCCGCCTATGCCGCAGACGGTTACGCGCGCTGCAAACCGGCCGCCGCTTTACTGACCACCTTTGGCGTGGGCGAACTGAGCGCGGTAAATGGTATTGCCGGCAGCTACGCCGAATATTTACCGGTGATCCACGTGGTTGGCACCCCGGCGCTGCGCGCGCAGCGGGCCGGCGATTTACTTCACCACTCGCTGGGGGACGGGGATTTTGGCCACTTTGCCCGCATGGCCAAAGAAGTGACCGTCGCCCAGGCGAACCTCACCGCCGCCAACGCCGAGGCGGAAATCGATCGCCTGCTGACCACCGCGCTGTTTGAACGCCGCCCGGTTTACCTGATGTTGCCGAGCGACGTGGCGGAAGCGCCGCTGGCGTCGCGACCGGCGCCGCTGGCGTCGCGACCGGCGCCGCTGATGCTGCGACAGGCCCATCTTTCACAGGCGTCGTTGCAGGCGTTTATCGCCGCAGCGCGAGAAATGCTGCTGCCGGCACGGCGGGTTTCTCTGTTGGCCGATTTCCTGGCTGAACGCTTTGGCGCCGAAAGGGTGCTGGAACAGTGGATGAATGAGGTCGACATGCCGCATTCGACGATGCTGCTCGGCAAGAGCGTCTTTGATGAAACCCATGCCTGCTTTACCGGCACCTACGCCGGTGCGGCCAGCGATCCGCAGGTGAAGCAGCTGATTGAGAACGCCGACGTGGTGATTACCGTCGGCGTGCGCTTTACCGATACCATTACCGCCGGTTTCAGCCATCACTTGCCGACGGAGAAGTGTATCGATATCCAGCCTTTTGAAGCGCGGGTCGGGCAGCAGGTATTCAGCCAGATCCCGATGCGTGACGCGGTACAAGCGTTGCACCAGTTGACGTTGCCACTGGCGCTGCAATGGCAGTTGCCGGCGATCAAACGGCCGGCATTGCCGGAACCGAACGGCAGCGGTTTGGACCAACACGGCTTCTGGCAACAGATCCAGGACTTCTTGCGCCCGGGCGACATAGTGATCGCCGATCAGGGCACCGCCTGTTTTGGCGCTGCGGTTTTGAGCCTGCCGCAGGGCTGCCGATTTATCGTTCAGTCGCTGTGGGGATCTATCGGCTACACCCTGCCGGCGGCGTTCGGCGCGCAGACGGCGGAGCCGGATCGTCGGGTGCTGCTTTTGATCGGCGACGGAGCGGCGCAACTCACCGCGCAAGAGATTGGCTCGATGCTGCGCGACGGGCTGAAACCGGTGATCTTCCTGCTGAATAATGAGGGGTATACCGTCGAACGGGCGATTCATGGGCCGGAGCAGCGCTACAACGACATCGCCCAGTGGAACTGGACGCAACTGCCGCAGGCGCTGGCCGGCGAGCATCAGGTGAAAACGCTGCGGGTCACCGAACCGGAGCAACTGCGCCAGGCATTGCGTGAAGTGGGCGACAGCCGGCAGTTGGCCTTCGTAGAAGTGGTGCTGCCGAAGATGGACATTCCCGAATTGCTGGATACCGTTTCGCGCGCCATTCAATCACGCAACGCGGCGGCCTGATCTTCCGCGCTTTCCAACAAGCGCTCCAGCAACCAGTACCCCGCCGGCCCCGGCGGGGACAACTTCGACCACACCGCATCCACGGAAATCAGCTTCGGCCAACCGCGCGGCTTCAGCTCGGCTAATTTGTCGTGGCCGTACTGTTTCACCAGCCAGTTTGGCAATGCGGCCCAGCCAAAACCTTGTTCCGCCATTTCCAGCAGCATCAGATAGCTCGGCGCGGACCATACCAACCCCTGGGGCCGTGCCGCGCTTGCGCCAGTGTAGGTATTCAAATACAGCTGGCGCGTGCTGGATAACTGCTCATGCGTTGGCGAGGCCGTTTGCGCCAGCGGGTGCGAGCGGGCGACGAACAGCCCCATTTCAGTTTGCTCCGGCAGCCGCGCGAAGGCGATATCCGGCGGATAACTGGGCTGAACTTCTACCATGCCAAGGTGCGCACGCCCGCTTTGCAGCAGATCGAGCACGTCCCCGTCCTCGGCAATCATGCATTCGAGTTCAATATCCTGATAGCGCCGCTCAAAGTGCAGCATCAACCTGTCGTGGTGATTCGGCTGGTAGGTATCGGAAAATACGATGGTTAACCGGGGTTCTGTCTTGTCCGCCAGGCGGATGCTCAGCGCGTCAAGCCGTTCGCTGGCGGCGAGGATCTCCTGCACATGGCCGAGCACTTTACGGCCGGCGGCGGTCAAGACTGGTTGCCGCGCCTGGCGATCGAACAATTGCAAGCCGAGATCCGCCTCCAGGTTAGCGATGGCGGTGCTGATGGTCGATTGGCTTTTGCGCAGCTTGCGCGCGGCGGCAGAAAAAGAACCCAGAGCGGCGGCTTCGACAAATGCCTGCAGAGCTTCAGGTGAATAGCGCATAACGTATCTACTTTATCGATGGAACCTATTTTTAATCTACCCAAAAAATCGATGATAATCACCTGGCTTTAGTGGGGGGCGAATAAATCAGCTCCGATTAATGCGGGGCGGCTTGCCGCTCCCCGACAGATTCATAGGGTAAAAAAACAGGTGATGTATGCAACTGCAAAACAAGTCTTTCGTTGAACGTATCGTCCATGCCGTCGGTTTTGAAGCCATTGCCGTGATGATTTGCGCCCCGTTGGGTGCCTGGCTGCTCAACCGTTCTATGGTACAGATCGGTGCGTTGGCGGTGATGTTGTCGACCGTCGCTATGCTTTGGAACATGATTTATAACACGGTGTTTGACCGCCTGTGGCCGGTGGGCCGCGTGGCGCGTAATCTTAAAGTGCGGGGGTTCCACGCTCTGGGCTTTGAGGCCGGGTTTGTCCTGATCGGCGTGCCGATTGCCGCCTGGATGCTGAATATTTCCTTCGCGCAGGCCTTTATGCTGGAGATCGGTTTCTTCCTGTTCTTCCTGCCGTACACCATGATCTATAACTGGGTGTACGACACGCTGCGTCAACGCTGGGTCGAAGCGCGTCAACCGGCCAGTTCCGGCGTGAAATAACGTATCGTCATCGCTGCGATTCTCCGGTAGTGTCGGGGAGAGACGGCAACGAGGCGGAGAAAAAACGATGAAAGTGTTGGGTCTGTTGGGCGGTATGAGTTGGGAATCAACCCTCCCTTATTACCGCATGATCAATGAACAGGTGAAGGCGCGTCTTGGCGGGCTGCATTCGGCCAAAATCGTCCTCTACAGCGTCGATTTTCACGAGATTGAACGCCTGCAGCATCAGGGGGATTGGGACGGCGCAGGGCACCTGCTGGCCGCCGCGTCCGTGTCGTTACGAGCCGCAGGCGCGGAGGCCATCGTTATCTGCACCAACACCATGCACAAGGTGGCGGACGCGGTTGAACAAGCCAGCCGCCTGCCCCTGATTCATATCGCCGACGCCACGGCGTTGCAGGTGCGGCAACAGGGGATCCGCCGCATCGGGCTGCTCGGCACGCGTTTTACCATGGAGCAGGATTTTTATCGCGGGCGGTTGCAAGAACGGCACGGCATCGAGGTGGTTACGCCCACGGCGGCCGATCGCGATATCGTGCATCGCATTATTTATGAAGAGCTGTGTCTGGGGAAAATCCGCGACGCGTCGCGCGATGAGTATCGCCGCATTATCGGTGACCTGGAACAGCAGGGCGCGCAGGGCATTATTTTCGGCTGTACCGAGATTGGCCTGCTGGTCAGCGCGCAGGATGCTTCGGTGCCGGTGTTCGACACTACCGCTATCCATGCGCGCGCCGCCGCGGAATACGCGCTGGCCTAATCGTCGTGCGGCGGTTGGCGTTTGCCTACCAACATCAAGGGTTTGCCCGCCAGCACCAGCCAGGCGGGCAGCATCACAATGCACAGCACCGGCAGCAGGTGCAGCTCCGGCACCACCGCGACGGCCATAAACAGGCTGAGCCAGCCATCACGCGTGACCACCAGCACCAGCCCCATAATGGCGCAGGAGACGGTGATGGCCGCCGGCACCGCCGGGACGTGCTGATGCAGCATCAGGCCCAGCGCCACGCCGACAAATACCGCCGGGAAGATACGCCCGCCGCGAAAACCGCTGGCGGCGGCAATCACCAACGCTGCCAGCTTGGTCAGGGTAATCAGCAGCAGTTCCGTGACCGAGAAGTTCTCCCCGGCAGCCAGCCGCTTCATTTCGTCCAACCCTTTAAATAGCGTGATCTCCCCGCCGATCAGCGCCAGTACACCGAGCGCAAAGCCGCCCAGGCCCAGCATCAGCACCGGGTTTTTCAGCGAATGGAACAGGCGATGGAGATGGGGGAAGCTCCACAGCGCTACCATACCCAGCGCGATGGCGATCAGGGCGACGATGGAGCCACTGAAAATATCCGTCAGCCGGGTGGCGGCATAGGCGTCAATTTGCAGCGCGAAGTTCGGTGTGAAAAACAGCTGAGTGGTCACCGCGCCGGCCGCTGCCGCCATCAGCGGGGCAAACAACCGATCCCACAGCGGCACGTCGTTATTGCCGGCCAGCGTTTGCGAAAAGATCAGCGCGGCGGCAACCGGGGTGCCAAACAGCGCGCCGATGGTGCCGGCGGCGGCGAGAATAATCCAGTCCATGCGCGGCACTCTCGGCAACAGCCGCGAACCTACAGCGACCACCAACGCAATATTGATGGCAGTGATGGGGTTTTCCGGCCCCAGGCTCACGCCGCCCGCCAGACCAATGATTAACGCCAGCCCGAGGCCGGGCACGGCAGAAAGCGGCAACGGCATGCCGATCAGCGATTCTGTAGCCGGATCCGGTCCTGCGTGGCCGGGCATATAACGGATAATCAGCCCGACGGCGATACCGGCCAGCGTCAGGATGCTGAGCAGCCACCAGGGCGAGTGGGTATCGATATTCAAGGCTGCGGGTATGTTCACCCAAAGCAACCGTTGCAGCGCGTCGGCGAATTTCATCACCAGAATAAGCACCAGGCTTGAGGCTGAACCGATAACGAGAGCGGGCAGGGCGAAAGCCAACATGGTATTGGCGCGCGGGTGCAGCATGCAAGGATCCCTTGTCAATGGCCCCCTGAGCGGCAGGGAGAATGGGTGATTGGGTTGTGCCCTGGCTTGCCAGACAAAAAGGGACGTCGGCACGTAAAGCAATGGCCGAGGCAAAGGGCGCAGGTTGATTAATAGTGCCTCTCTGTTATGACGCTTAACAGCCGCCACGGCACGTTTTTTTGCCGCAATTTGTTTCAAACTGCGGCATAACCGCCAAGCTGAAACGTTTTTTGTGATCTGGATCGCTAATGGATGGCAGCGCGAAGGATGGTGATTGTTGTTTTTGCGGCGGGATTTTACAGTGTGGGCAGCTTTCTATTATTCATTTTGCGGAGAAGATACTGATGACCTATGCCCTCGTAGGTGATGTTGGCGGGACGAATGCCCGCCTGGCGTTGTGCACTGTGGCGACGGGTGAAATTACCCAGGCAAAAACCTATTCCGGCCTGGAGTTTGACAGCCTGGAGGCGGTGATCCGCCAATATCTGAAGGAGCAGGATATTCAGGTGCAGGACGCCTGCATCGCGATTGCCTGCCCGGTCACCGAAGATTGGGTGGCGATGACCAACCACACCTGGGCGTTCTCGATCAAAGAGATGCAAGCCAACCTGGGGCTTAGCCATCTGGAAGTGATCAACGACTTTACCGCCGTCTCGATGGCGATCCCGATGTTGACGCCAGACGATGTGTTGCAGTTCGGCGGCGGCAGCGCGCAGAAAGACAAGCCGATTGCGGTGTACGGCGCCGGCACCGGCCTGGGGGTGGCGCACCTGGTGCACGTTAACCGCCGCTGGGTGAGCCTGCCGGGGGAAGGCGGCCACGTTGATTTTGCGCCGAACAGCGAAGAGGAAGATAGCATTCTGGAGGTGCTGCGGGCAGAAGTGGGGCACGTCTCCGCCGAGCGCGTGCTGTCCGGCCCGGGATTGGTCAATCTCTACCGCGCTATCGTCAAGTCCGATCAACGCCTGCCGGAAAAGCTAGAGCCAAAGGACATCACCGAGCGCGCGCTGGCCGACAGCTGCATTGATTGCCGCCGTGCCTTGTCGCTGTTCTGCGTTATTTTAGGACGCTTTGGCGGCAACCTGGCGTTGAATCTCGGCACTTTCGGCGGCGTTTACATCGCCGGCGGCATAGTGCCGCGCTTTATGGAGTTCTTCAAGGCATCCGGTTTCCGCGCGGCGTTTGAAGATAAAGGGCGTTTCAAGGATTACGTGCATGATATCCCGGTATTTATGATCACCCATGCGCAACCGGGCTTGTTGGGCGCCGGTGCCCATCTGCGCCAGACGTTGGGTATGCATTTGTAATCTGCATCAGCGATAAAAAAAGGGGCGCAACCCAATCGGGTGCGCCCCTTTTTGCTATTTAAAAATCAGGCTTTGACCAAGTCTGCCGGCTCGCGGCTTTCTTCTTCCTGCTCCACCGCTTTTGGCGCCTTGATGAACAGGGTAATCAGCAGGGAAGCGATGGACAGTACGCCGATGACCATGAAAGTGGCATGGAAACCGCCGAAGTATTTGGCGACGAACGAGCCGGCCAGCGCGCCCAGACCGAAGCCCTGATAAATGATGCCGTAGTTTTTGCTGTGGTTTTTCAGGCCGAAGAAGTCGCCGACAATCGCCGGGAACACGGTGATGTTGCCACCGAAGCAGAAGGCGACGGCACCGACGCAGATAAAGAACAGCGTATGGTTCAGGGTGAGGAAGCTCAACGATACAATCGCCAGCACGGTAACCAGCATGGTGAAGCTGATGACGCGCATGCGGCCTACTTTATCCGACAGCGTACCCAGAATGATGCGGCCTGCGGTATTGAAAATCGCTACGGCGGAAACGGTGTTGGCGGCAGTGGCTAAATCCATCCCGGCCAGCTGTACGCCCATGTCCTTCACGATGCCAATCAGGTACAGGCCACTCATGCAGGCGGCGAAGAAAATGATGAACAACAGATAAGCCTCTTTGGTCGCCAGCATCTGGCGCACGCTGAAGTCGTTACCCAAAGTACCGGCCTTTTGCTGTGCGGACTGGCTGGCGAGCACCGGCTCTTTCAACAGCAAAGAACCCAGCACAATCAACGCCATCACAATCGCGCCCCAGTAGAAGAAGGCGGCGGACACGCCGACGTCGGCAATCAGCGCGGCGTTAACGTATTTGAACAGCAGGCTACCGCTGCCAAATGCACCGACGGAGATGCCGGAGATCAGCCCTTTATTGTCCGGGAACCACTTGATCAGGTTGGACAGGGTGGAGATGTAGGCGATACCCACCGCGAACCCAACCACGACGCCGGCCAACAGATAGATCATATCCAATGAACTGACGTGGGCGCTGGCGATAAGACCCAGGCCAACCAGGATACCGGAGCACAGCGTCAGGTTGCGGATGCCGAAGCGTTCCTGCAGCTTGCCGGCGAACAGCGTGGCGAAGGCCAGAAAGAAGCTGGTGATGGAGAAGGTGGTGGCGACGTCACCGAGGCCCCAATGGAATTTGTCGACCAACGGCTGGTTGAACAGGCTCCAGGTATAGATAGTGCCGAGCCCCATCTGGCAGATGATGGTGCCCAGAACGATTAAGCTGCGATTTGCCGGTTTGGTGTTCATGGCCGGTCTCCTTCTCTGTGTGTGCGTTGCCGGGCGGTCAGCCGTTGGCGGAAATTTGCGGAGAACCTCAGAGGCCCCGCGGTATGGGCATAGTATAAGGCTGGTAATACCACTCGACGGCAGATCGGGAATGAGTTGCACGGAGGAAGGAATGAAATGCATCTGGTGGCGCATGAGTTGCCGTTTTAGCGGTTAAAAGGGGATGAAATGCCGCTGGCGCCACGTGATCTACATCAAAGATAGCCACGATTTATTGTCGGCCAGGTGCCCAGGATTGTGCTCAAATTGTGAAGGAAACGTCTGGAATGGGTAAATGGGCATTATTCCTATAGAGCGGCGATAGCGGGGGGCCTATGTTATCGGTGAACGGACAGGTTCCGCTCTGCAGGAGTCACGAGATGAAAAAAACACTGTTGTTGTTGGCCGCGCTGCTGTCGTTGCCGTTGGTCAGCCAGGCGGACGTATCCATTGGCGTGAACGTGCCGGGTATTTCATTGCACATTGGCGACCGCGACGATCGCGGCCATTACTGGGACGGCGACCGCTGGCGCGATCCGCGCTGGTGGTCTGAACACCGCGTTTATGAGCGCCCACGCGAGTATTACTACGGGCCGCCGCCACGCGTGATCTATTACGAGGAGCCGCGACACGAATGGCGCGATCGCCCGCATTATCGTCGCATGCCGCCACCTCCGCCGCCGGGGTATTACTACGGCCCCGGGCCGCGCTGGTAACGCAGGCGGTTATAAACGCATTAATTTGCGGAACTCTTTCACCTTGCTGCGGCTGACCGGCACTTCAAACTCCAGGTCGCTCAGCCGCAGAATATAGGTGTTGTTGAACCAGGGTACGATCTCGCGGATTTTCGACAGATTGACGCAGTAAGACCGGTGGCAGCGGAAGAAATGCTCCTCCGGCAGGCGGCCGTAAAATTCGGTGAGGTTCATCGACATCACAAACTCTTCGCGGCGGGTATAGACCCGCGTCACTTTTTCATCGGCAGCGGCATAATAGATGTCGTTGATATCGGTGACGATAATCCTCTCGTCTTTGATCAGGTTAATGCTGTGGCTGCTGCGGTTTGGCGCGCTGGCTTGTTCCGGGGCGTTAGCGGGCCGGTTATGCAGCGCCTCCAGTTTTTGCAACATGGTGACGATGCGCGCTTCGTGATAGGGCTTGAGGATGTAGTCAAAGGCTTCGATTTCGAACGCTTCCACCGCATGTTCTTTATAGGCGGTGATGAAAATAATCGAAGGCCGGTGCGCGAACTTGCTGATGTTCTGCGCCAGCAGCACGCCGTCCAGCGACGGAATATTGATATCGAGAAAAATGGCGTCGACCTGATGATTCTGCAGGTATTTCAGCACGTCCAGCCCGTCGTCGAAGGTGGCTTCGATAACGATGTTGCTGTGTTTTTTGATCAGGTAACTCAGCTCCTCCTGGGCGAGGAATTCGTCTTCAACGATAATGGCTTTCATGATGGCTCCCCGGCCGGCAGTGCGCTGTTTTCCATCTGCAGTTTGCCGCCGTTTTTGCTGATGTAAAAGGCAATTTCGGTGCCCGGCTCCAGCCGACGGATGCGCAACCCTTCGCCATACAACAGCGACACCCGGTGATGCACGTTCAGCAGACCGATATTGTGGCCCGGCATTTCATTGCGCGCCACCCGGTCGATGACCTCCTGATTGATGCCGTTACCGGTGTCTTTTACCGAAATCTTGACCCGAGCGCCCTGATCCTTCACCGCAATCACTACCACACCTTTGCCTTTGCACGGCTGAATGCCGTGTACGATGGCGTTTTCTACCAGCGGTTGGATCAGCAGGCTGGGGATACGCACCGAGATATCGTCGTCGATGTCGTAAATTACCGTCAGTTTGGCACCAAATCGCGCCTGTTCGATGGCGATGTAATCCTGGATTTGGTGCAACTCCTTGCGGATATCGATCAGTTCGTCGTTCAGCTCCAGGTTATAGCGCAGGTAACGTGACAGGTTGATAATCAGCTGGCGCGCGGTGTCCGGATTGATGCGGATCGACGAAGAAATGGCGTTCAGGGCATTGAACAGGAAGTGCGGGTTGATCTTGCTCTGCAGTGCGCGCATTTCGGCTTTGTCCGCCATCTGGCGCAGGTGCTCAATGCGCGAGACTTCCATTTGGGTGGAGATAATCTGCGACAGGCCCACCGCCATGACCTTTAGCGTATTGGTGATCTGATGGGCATGGCAGTAGTAAATTTTCAGCGCACCGGTCACTTCGCCTTTTTCCCACAGCGGGATCACCAACTGCGAGTGAATTTGCGGCGTGGCCGGGTTTTCCAGGTTGTTTTTGATGATGATCTTGCCGTGGCGGATGCTTTCGCGGGTCACGCGGCTCAACCCTTCGCGGCCAATCGGATAAGCCTCTTCCCCCACGCCGACGTAGGCCATCACCTGGTGAGTATCGGTGATCGCCACCGCGTCGGCCTTGATGTCCTGGCGGATGATGTCGCAGATGGTCGCCAGGGTTTCGCTGTTGATATTGCGAAAGTAGGGCAGGGTTTTACGGGCAATATCCAGTGCCAGCTTGGCCTGCCGGGCGGCGATCACCTCTTTTTCGTCTTCCACGCTTTGCACCAGCAGCACGATCAGGCCGATGCATACCGTGCCGAGGATCATCGGCAGCGCAATCTTGGAGACGATATCCAGCCCCAACTCGGTCGGCTTGGCCCACAGGACGATCAGCAGCATGGTCAGGGATTCGCACAGCATGCCGCCGAGGATCCCGGCGCGCCAGCGTTGCTCTTTTTTCACTTTAAGATTGATATAACCGGCGCTGATGCCGGCAATGATGCTGGTGATCAGGCAGGGAACGGAGGTGATGCCATCGATATCAATCAGGTAGCGGTGCACCCCGGCGATGATGCCGGTGATGATACCCACCCAGGGGCCGAACAGGATGCCGCCGGCCATAATGGCAATGACCCGCACGTTGACCAGCGAACCTTCGACGTTGATGCCGGAATAGGTACTGAACAGCGCGAACAGCGAGAAGATCGCCGTGACCATGCCCAGTTCAAGCGGCGTGTGGTCCTCTTTTTGCAGCAGTTGGCGGAACAACCGGGTACGGGTGAGGAAGAACAGGCAGATTAACATCAGTGCGGCGCGATCAAACACCGCTAACAGCATTTCAAAAAAAGGGTGCACGACGGGCTCTCGCTGCGGCGGACAGATGCGCAGGAGTATATCACAGCACAGTGGCCCCGTGGCGGCCGGGCGGCGCACCACGGGGCTCCGGGTTATTTAATGCCGAGCTGTTCCTTGCCGAGTGGTGTCAGCAGATCGACAGTGGCGCGGCCGTTGAAATCCACTTCGAAATCGTCGGGCGCAAAATCCGGCGGCGTTTTACCGGCGATAAAACTGGGCAGTTGGCGTTGCAGATAGGCATCGTTTTTCTCGCAGCCCGGCGCGGCGGCGATGTACATCACATTGCTGTCGAACTCGCCGTTATGCTCGTTTTCCACCGCGTGAATCACATCACAGTGCCAGAACACCGTGTCGCCCGGTTCTAAATCGGGAATAGGGGAAATCCCACTGATTAAAAGGGGATGCCATTTTTCCGAGATTGACAGCGCGCGCCCTGGGGCGGCATCGCACAAATCGTCTTCGGCGACGTCATCTTGCAATGCGCGTAACAGAACGTAGGCCATGGCGTTGGCTATCGGCACCAGATTCAGCGTGCCGGCATTGGTGCGTTGCGGCGTCAGCGCCGTCCAACCCTGGAAGGTGCGGAACATTGAGCAGACGGCCGGCGAAGCGATTTCGCGCACTTCGGTGCGGCCATCGGCGGCGAACGGATCGTAAGCTTGCCAGTCGCCGGAGAACACGTGGCGGTAGACATAGCGGAAATTTTCATCCAGCCAACGTTCAATGGTGCCGCTGTCCACGTGCGGCGACAGGCCCAGAGAAGACGAGTTCGGCGGGCGACGGCGGGTGCGATCGGCATAGGTGGCGACCCGAGTCGGGTCAAAATGCTGTTTGCCGTTGCTTTCGGTTTCCCACAGGCTGTTGAGAAACACCTGTACGGCGTGCATGCGGGCGTCCTGACGGGCTTCCACCTGCGGTTTTGACCAGTAAATGCCGTAGATTTGCGGTTTGCCGGCGGCCAGTTTGCCGAAATAGTTGTCTTCGGCGGCATTTTTCAGGCGTTCGACAAAGTTGTTGCGCTCAAGATAGCTGCCGATTTCCCGGTTCCAGGCTTCGGCCTTGCTGCGGGGGAACACGCCGCGGATGGCGCAGGCGCCGCGCTGTTTTATCAAGGTTTTTTGCCGCTCGCTGACCCGCTGCTGCAAAATATCCTCCGCATCGATTTGCGGCACCGGGTTTTGGCCGGCGGCCAACTCCTGGCGGATTTGTTCGACCTGTTGGCGAATGTGGTCTTCCAGCGCCAGGAACACCTCGCGGTAGTTGGGCAGAGCCTGACGCAGTTGCTGTTTTACGGTTTTAATGGCGGTGGGGATGTCGTCAATCAGTAATGAAGCCATGGTGTTCTCCTCACGCTGCCTGTGGGCAACGATGGACGGTTGTAGAGGACTGAGTAAGACGTTATGGTTTTGTTGTTTTGACGTTAACGATTATCTGGATTTAATAGAGGAAAATAAAGGGATGTCTTTCATTCGTAACTTCCTTGTTTTCGTTTTTCGGAGATTTGTGCAATGAAATTGGTCACTGAGCGTTTGACCCTGCAGTCGATAACCCCCGACGATTGGCCACTGTTTCTGCGTCTGTATCAGGACCCTGACGTGATTCGCTATATCGCCGACCCGCTGACTGAAGCGGAAATACGCACGCGCTTTGAGACGCGGTTGCCGGCCTGGGACAAGCACGGGGAACAATGGCTGTGCCTGGTGATGCGCGAAAAGGCGAGTGGCGAGGCGGTGGGCGTCACGGGTTTTCGGCCGATGTGGCTGCCTTGCCAACAGGCGGAAGTGGGATACGGCATTTTGCCGTCCGGACACGGCAAGGGCTACGGCAAGGAGTCGCTGCGGGCGGTGCTGGATTTTGGCTTCCATGCCTGCGGCTTCCACAAGCTGACGGCTACCGTCACCGCGGGCAATACCGCTTCGCGCCGGCTGCTGGAGTCGTGCGGTTTTCAGCTGGAAGGCACATTGCGCGATAATTTCCGCCTGGCAGGGCAGTGGCACGCGGACTGGATGTTCGGGCTGTTGGCGGCGGAGTTTCAGGCGGAAAAATAAAAATATCGCGACGGGTATCGACAATCCCTTCGCCGCTGCGATATGTTCAATATCCGACCACAAGCTGGTCAGCGTCGCTCGGACGGTCCGGGCGCTAACGTCTCTTCGAGGAATCTATGGCTGATAACAGTCCACAACGCCGTTTTACGCGTATTGAACGTCTTCCCCCTTACGTATTCAACATCACCGCCGAACTGAAGATGGCTGCTCGCCGTCGCGGCGAAGATATTATCGATTTCAGCATGGGTAACCCGGACGGCCCGACGCCGCCGCACATTGTGGAAAAACTCTGTGCCGTTGCGCAGCGTGACGATACCCACGGCTACTCTACCTCGCGCGGTATCCCGCGTTTGCGCCGCGCCATTTCACGCTGGTACGCCGATCGCTACCAGGTGGAGATTGATCCCGAAAGCGAAGCCATTGTCACCATAGGTTCGAAAGAAGGGCTGGCGCACCTGATGCTGGCGACGCTCGATCACGGCGACACCGTGCTGGTGCCGAACCCAAGCTATCCCATCCATATTTACGGTGCGGTGATTGCCGGCGCGCAGGTGCGTTCAGTGCCGCTGGTGGACGGCGTGGATTTCTTTGGTGAGCTGGAGCGCGCCATCCGTGAAACCATCCCGCGGCCGAAAATGATGATCCTCGGCTTCCCTTCGAACCCGACCGCCCAATGCGTTGAGTTGGATTTCTTCGAACGGGTGGTGGCGCTGGCCAAACAGTACAACGTGCTGGTGATCCACGATCTGGCCTATGCCGACATCGTGTATGACGGCTGGAAAGCGCCGTCGATTATGCAGGTGCCGGGCGCCAAGGACATCGCGGTGGAGTTTTTCACCCTGTCGAAAAGCTACAACATGGCGGGTTGGCGCATCGGCTTTATGGTCGGTAATGCGGAGCTGGTCAGCGCGCTGGCGCGCATCAAGAGCTATCACGATTATGGCACCTTCACGCCGTTGCAGGTGGCGGCCATCGCCGCGCTGGAAGGCGATCAGCAGTGCGTGCGCGATATCGCAGAGCAGTATCGTCAGCGCCGCAACGTGTTGGTGAAAGGGCTGCACGAAGCCGGCTGGATGGTCGATAACCCGAAAGCGGCGATGTACGTATGGGCGAAAATACCTGAGCCTTATGCGCATCTCGGTTCGCTGGAATTCGCCAAACGCCTGTTGGCGGAAGCCAAGGTCTGCGTATCGCCGGGCATTGGTTTTGGTGACTACGGCGACACCCACGTGCGTTTCGCGCTGATAGAAAATCAGGACCGCATTCGTCAGGCGGTACGCGGTATTAAAGCCATGTTCCGTGCCGACGGGCTGATCAAACCGGCCAAGAGCACTGCCCCCGCCGTAAAATAATCGCTTCAGGCCGGCACATTCGCGCCGGCCTTTTTTCTCAACGCTAAGGTTTTCTTCATCATTTCCCCACTATGCTCGATTAATCTTTTTTTAATTAATCGGGAAGAGTGTATGGGCAACCGCTACGCGAGATCGCAAATTATTTTACACTGGTTGACGCTGCTGATGGTGATCCTGACCTATGCGGCGATGCTGTTGAAGGATTCGGTGCCGGATGACATGGCGTCACTGGTGAAAAGTCTGCATTTTAACTTTGGCCTGGCGGTATTTTTGCTGATGTTTATCCGGTTGGGGCTGCGTCATCGTTATGCCACGCCGGCCACCACGCCACCGCTGGAAGAATGGCAAGAGTGGGGGGCCAAAATTTTCCACGTGCTGCTCTATATGCTGTTTCTGGCGTTGCCGGTGCTGGGAGTACTGACGCTGGCCTACGGGGGAAAGGAGTGGGTGTTGCTGGGCTGGCAGGTGCCGCAATTTGTCACGCCGGACCCGGCGCTGCGCCGCATTATCAAGAGCACGCATGAAACGCTCGCCAATACCGGCTACTTTATCATCGGCGGTCACGCGCTGGCGGCGCTGTATCACCATTATCTGCGCAAGGATGACACCTTGCGCCGCATGATGCCGGGTAAATAACCGCATTCAGAAACAACAAAGGGGCGCTTCTGCGCCCCTTTATCTATGTTCCCGGTCATGCTGAGGGTTATGCAACCATCAGCATAAAGGTGCCAATCCACGCTACCAGCATGAACGAAACGCCCATAACAAAATATTTCATTGAATAACTCCCATCTGGAGTTTCTCGCAAGCCAATGATCCCGATTGTTGTGCTGAGTATTTTGTGGATAACCTGCGGTTTATTGGCGGGTTCTTCAATCAGGAAGAACAACGTCCTTGACCACGGATTACCCGGTTGTCGTGCTTCAAAGTCCGTGAGGTAAAACATGAACCACGACAGGATCGGCGCTAATGTACTCCCAATGCCAGCCTGATTACAATACTGTGTTTTTGATCACACTTTTTGGCTATTTTTTACCCAGCCTTGACTGTTTTTAAACGATTTTTATTTACGTTTTTGGCGGGGTAAAAAAGAGGAATAGCCCGCTGGTGCGGGCTTTATAATTATGTTTGCTGTGATGTTATGAAAAGGGATCAAGCGACGGCGTTTGCGCCCGTCAGCAAGATAGCCCAGAAGACAAGGCACGACAGCAGAATAACGGTCCAGATATTACGGCGACTCCACTCCATTTTTAGCCTTCACTTTTTGCTCTTGGTGATTCGGTAATGAACACATCGGCAAAAAAGGGAGAATATTTAGCCCCAGGCGATAATATTTTTCTTACTGTTGCCGAATCTCTGCTACCGAGACCTGTACTTCATATCCCAGCAGGTAAAGCGCCTGTTCCAGCGCTTCCACTTTTGAGGCATAGGCAACGTCCAGCAGACGATCCATTTGGCCGCCGTTAAAGCCCAGTTTGCGCGCCAGATCGGCTTTGGACGTGGCGCCGGCCAGCATGATGTTATGCAGCTCGAGCTTAAGTTTCACCAGCACCGGGACGTGGATCTCCAGGTCTTCCGGCTGGGCGCGGGATGGGGGCGGCACCGGGCGGCCTTCTTCCATTTCCGTGGCGATGGCGATCAGCAGGCTTTCCTGCGCTTCCAGTTCGATATCTTCACGTTTATAGCAGGCGGCCTGCTGTTCAGGAAAATCGCGAAAATGAATCTGCCAGGCGTCGCTTTCGTTATCAAAGGCGTAATGGGCGGGGTAGTGGCAAGACATGATATTTCCTGTATGGCGCGTGGATTATGCGGCATTGTGACCGCTTGGCCTGCAGATAGCCAGTACCGGGTTTCGCTAGCCGGCCGGCTCGGGCTTGCCTGCCCGGCGGGCAGAAGGCAGCACCAGTGCACACAGGACGCCAATCAGGCTGATGACGATCAGCCAGCGCTCAACCGGGCCGGGGTGGTAGTTATTCACCACGCTGAGCGCATACAGCGCTAACGCCAGCGGCCAGCCGGGCGTGCCGACGTCATTGAGCCGGTATGCGGTGCGGGCGACAAACCACAGCGTCAGGCCGATCCAACACAGCGACCACAGCATGATGCACAGCAGGTAGACGAATACCGAAAAAAACGCGGCGATGTCGCTGTGCGCGTAGGCGCGGAACAGGTTTTTATCCAGATAGGGGGAAAGGAATGACAGTAATGTCAGGCCGGTGGCGAAAATAGCCAGGGAGAAAACATAGTTTTTACGCGTAATGCGGCGTTTAAAAACGTTTCTAGCGATCTGTCCGAGGGAGTCCAAAGTAACATTCCGTTGTAGCAAGTAGCTCTGGCCGGGTCGTCAGCCAAGGGGGGCGTATTTTAGTGGCATTCGACAGTGAGTCAATATGATAATTTTTCTCATTTAGTTAAGGTTTAGGCTCCTGCCTTCTTACCCTAAGTGGTTTCGGTTTTCTGGGTGACGTATCACGATTTCTGAATTTTTAGCTACCCGCCCGGCCATGAGCGGCATAATCCAGTTTGTTCGCACCGGACAATGGATTAACATAACTCTCACTTATCACTGGCCTGGCTTATATGGATATCCGATGCGTCATTTAGTTGCTCTTCTCCCTCTGCTTACCTTACTTACAGCCTGTAGCAGCGGGCCGAAGCCTACCCCAGCAGCTCCTCAGGCTAACGCCGTAAAAGGCGGTTTCTTGCTGACGCCGGCGCATAGCGGCCAGCCGTTGGGCGGTGATTTTGCCAATAATCCAAACACTGCCCGCTTTATCGATAAAATGGTGCAGGAACACGGATTCGATCGTCAGCAATTGCATGACGTGCTGGCCCAGGCAAAACGGCTGGATTCGGTGCTGCGGTTGATGGATCGTCAGGCGCCGACCCCCACCACTCAGGCGCCGTCCGTGCCGAACGGATCCTGGCTGCGCTATCGCAACAAGTTCATCACGCCGGATAACGTGCAAAACGGCGTGCTGTTCTGGAACCAATATCAGGAAGCCCTGCAGCGCGCCCAGCAGGTATACGGCGTGCCGCCGGAGATCATTGTCGGCATTATCGGCGTTGAAACCCGCTGGGGCCGCGTGATGGGGAAAACCCGCATTATCGATGCCTTGTCCACGCTGGCCTTCGACTATCCGCGCCGCGCCGATTACTTTGCCGGCGAGCTGGAAACCTTCCTGTTGATGTCGCGCGCCGAAGGGGATGACCCGTTGGATCTGCGCGGCTCCTTTGCCGGCGCCATGGGCTACGGCCAATTTATGCCTTCTTCGTTCAAGAGCTACGCGGTTGATTTCAACGGTGACGGCCATATCAACCTGTGGGATCCGGTGGATGCGATCGGCAGCGTCGCCAACTACTTTAAAGAACATGGTTGGATCAGTGGCGAGGCCGTGGCGGTACCGGCCAGCGGCCAGGCGCCGGGGCTGGATAACGGCTTTAAAACTCGCTACTCGCTTGACACCCTCGCGGCGGCCGGGCTGACCCCGCAAGGCTCGCTCGGCACTGAGCAGGAAGCCAGCCTGCTGCGGCTGGATATGGGCACCAGCTACCAATATTGGTACGGGTTGCCGAATTTCTACGCCATTACCCGTTACAACCACAGCACCCATTACGCCATGGCGGTGTGGCAGTTGGGCGAAGCGGTGGGGCGCTCGGCGCGCGGCGGGTTCTGATGCGCGGATAACAATGAAGAAGGCCGTGAAAACGGCCTTTTTTACGTCTATACCAATCAGAAATCGTAGCGCAAGCGCACCAACGTCATATCACCGAGGTTATCGGTACTTGAAGTCAGCACGTGTTCCACATCGACGCGGAAACCGTAATCAAACTGCACCGTAACGCCCAGGCCGTTATCGATACGCTGATAGTTGCGGCCGCTTACGTACTCCAGACGATCGCCCATAAAGTAAGGCATTACGGATTTCACCGCATATTGGGCCACCGGCACGGTGTAACCGGCCAGATACTCGATACCCCAGGCGTCGCCGGCGAAGTAGTTGTCAACGTCGGCTTTTTTGGTGGTCAGGAAGTTGTTGTACCAGCCGCCGCCAAAGGTCAGGGTCCAGCTGTCCGGCTTCCAGCTCAGCGCGGTGCCCACAATGTTCTGATCGTAGTCTTTCGAGCCGCTGGTAGAAGGGTTACGCATCTCGGCGCGAGTATAGTTCCACGCGGTGCCCCAGGTCAGATCCGGCGTCAGGTGGTAATCCACGCCGAGCGAACCGCCGCCTTTGCGCTTGTAGCGCAGGCCATTGCCCGGCAGATAGTCGTTATCGCTGAACAGGTAAGAGGCGTAAACGTCCGCATCGCCAAAGGTATTTTTGTACTTCAGCATTTTGCGCGAGCGGTAAGAGCCGTCGTAGTCGCCGTTGATGCCGTTGCCCGGTGCCTGGGCCAGCATGTCGTAATCCCAGATATCGGTTTTGGCGCCCACCACGTCGTAATACACGCTGTTTTGCTGACCAAAGGTCAGTTGACCCCAGGTTTTGCTTTTCAGGCCGGTGTACAACATGCGGCGGCTGGTGTTATTGGCGCCGTCGGCATAGTGGTGATCCCAGTCGAACAGGGCAGGGATATTCACCCCCAGCTCGTAGTAGCTGATCCAACTGATGTCGTCGAACAGATAGTAGTCCGCGGCAAAGCGGAAACGGGTGCCGCCGTCGAAGCCGTTGCGTTTATAGGAGCCTTTATCGCCATCGCCGGTCATGTTGTTGAACTGCGGGCGGATGCTGCCGCCGACGGTAAAGTTGAGGCGGCTCAGCGGGTCGCCCGCCTGAGGATCCTGTTTCAAAAGGGTGATTTCAGCCTGGGCAGCGAAAGAGGCGGTGCCCATCACCAGCCCTAAAGCGACCGCCTGAGTCAATGCGCGCAATGTGAAAGTCATGTGTTTTTATCCCTGTTATTGATTGCCAACATCACCGACGCACCGGCATCGGTGATTTGCTCAGGTTGTTTCTGAGCGTTTTCATTGTTTTTTGGCGTGGTTGAAGCGAAGCGCATATGTAACACGATGTGCGTCACAAAAAGTTACTTTTCTTGCTAATTATTTGATTGGATATTAATCGTTGGCGGGAGAGGGCGGCGTAGCCTGACGTGGGGTCATGCTCAATGTAGTGGCTAAGCCATGACAACAATATTCGGATGAACTCAGCTAACGCATAGCCTTATATTTTTCACTTGTCAGTGAATGGCAGATGCCGTGTAATTTAATCGACATGAGGGCATTAAATAAGCCGACGGGTAGCGGAATTAATTTTGCCGACATCGGTTAGATGGATTGCATTAATAAGGAGTCTGGAGATGACTATGAAAGCTTTTTTGGCGTTATTTGTTGGTTTGTTTTCATTGCCGCTGATGGCGGCGGAGTCGCACGTGTGCCAGTCTCAAGCTTATGATTATGCTAGTATTGGCAAGCTCAGGCTGAGTGACGATACGGTATTTACCTGCCGTGGTGTTGGCCGCGTCACTATTCCTGATTTGGCGAAGCGGGGTTGGAAGGTTATTCATGTGGCGCAACAAACTGAATATACCGGCGACACCGATAGCGATGATGAAGTCATTAAGATGTACCAGGAAATAGTGGTTTATAAAGAGTAGTCTTTTAGATATTCCTGCGATTTTATTCTCTATCACCGCTCTTATTCGCGGCGAGGGATCATTGTATTTTGAGCAGAGCGGTTTGCGGGAGGCATGATGATTTCCAGAAACAACATAGACAGCAAAGCGGCTACCGCCATGACGCTGATATGTGCCATATGGGGGCTGCAACAAGTCGCGATCAAGGCGGCCGAGCCGGACATCTCCGCCGTACTGCAAATCGCCGTCAGGTCAGGCGTAGCCGCTTTGGCGGTCTACCTTTTGGCGCGTTACAAAAGGGAAAGATTCGTATTCGATCGCCCCACGTTGTTGGCCGGTTTGGGCGTTGGCTTATTGTTCGCGTTAGAGTTCTTTTTCGTCTCTGAAGGTTTACGTTATACCAGCGCGTCGCATATGGCGGTCTTCTTGTACACCGCTCCTTTATTCTCCGCCATAGGGCTGCATTTTTTTATCCGGCACGAGCGCTTGTCGGCCGTGCAGTGGGCCGGCATCACTCTGGCCTTTGGCGGCGTGGTGCTCGCCATCTCGGCGATGGGTGACAGCTCGGGCGGTGAGGCGCAGCTCCGTGGCGATATTTATGGCCTGCTGGCGGGCATGTCCTGGGGCGGCTCGACGATAGTCATTCGCACCACGCGCCTGGCGAACTGTTCGTCCAAGCAGACGCTGTTGTTCCAGCTTACAGGGGCCTGCCTGCTGTTATCTCTGCTGGCGATGACGATGGAGAACCTTCATTTCAACCTGAGTTCTGTGGCCTGGACCAGCCTGATATTCCAAACGATTATCGTCTCTTTTCTCAGCTATCTGATTTGGTTTTCTCTGCTGCGTAATTATCAGGCCTCTTCGTTGGGCATTCTGACCTTTATGACCCCCATTTTTGGCATTTTGGCCGGCGTGGTAATTTTGGGTGAACCGCTGCAAATTGAATTTGTACTGGGTTCTGTACTGATCGTCTTCGGGCTTATTGTCGTAAGCTGTTCTTATTTATTTTATGTCAATAGAGGAGTTGCACCAAAAATATAATCCATGGATGTTAATGTTCATAACTACCAAATAAGCTGTGAAAGCCAATTCACCCTCACCGTACAAATATCCAGGTATGCCTGGGGGTATCCTTTGATAACGCTCTATGATAATGGTGATTTTTCCGTGGTGAAAAGCACCAGACGGATGCGGTTATCCAACCAGATGCCGGTTGAAGTCATCACCTTTGCTAATAACTATGCTGTGGTCTGGGATAATAGCCGCAAGCATATTTATTATTCAAAGGCCGGAAGGTTATATAACTGTGCGCTGGATTTCTCTTATACCCCAAAGACATGGCGCTGATTTTAAGAAAACCTGCCAATGCCTCCGGCCATCAGGCCAGAGGCGCTATTTTCATCAACCACTCTTTGAAAGCGAGGATCTTCGGCCACTGGCGTTCGGAGATGGTCGACATAAAATAGCAGTGTTCGCAAGGCAAGGTCATGTTGCTGAACGGGATAATCAGTTCGCCGCTTTTGATCCAGTCTTGCACCAGATTAAGCCGCCCCATGGCGACGCCGAGGTGTTTGGTCGCCGCCAGCACGGCCAGATCCGAGCGATCGAACTCCATGCTTTTGCTTTCTGTATCCAGCGCCAAATCAAAATGTTGCGACCAGGTCAACCATTCGTCTTCGCCGGAGTTGTACCTGTCATGCAGCAGCGTGCAATGTGCCAGGTTTTCCGGTGCGCCGTAGAGGTTATGTGCGTTGGCGTACTGCGGAGTACAGATCGGGACTATAGATTCCTGCATAAAAGCTTCGTCTATTTGTTTCCCGGACGGCAGCTTGCCAAAGTACATGGCTAAATCAACGCCCCGATTGGCCAGGCTGATGATCTCCTGCCCGGTGACTATGCTCAAATGAATGGTGGGGTGCTGGGCAATAAAATCGCCGATCCGCGGTATCAGCAAGCACTGCACGATGGAAGGGTGCGAATAAATAGTCAGGTTGCCCGTCAACTCACGGTTTTTAATATCAAGAATTTCCTGATTCAACGTATCGAAGGAGCGGCCTAACGCCCATTGCATGCGCTCGCCTTCCGGTGTCAGCGTAATTCTGCGATGGAAGCGCTGAAATAAAAGAAAACCCAACTCTTTTTCCAGCAGATTAATTCTGTGGCTCACGGCGCTGGGCGTAATAGACAGTTCTTCCGCCGCCAGTGAAAAAGATAAATTGCGGGCGACGCATTCAAAAGTATGCAGGCGTGAAAATTGATAGCTGGTCAGCGGGCTTGCGCGTTGAAAATATTTTTTGTCGGGGAACATGTCATGCCTCCATGCTTATAATTAAACAATTTTAGCATTTAATTTAACGGGGGTGAAACGCGATTTCTCTTATTTACAAATAACGGCTGAGATTAATGACGTTATCTGGCTGACCGAGCGGGTCATTAGGCTGGGGTTCAGGATTCGCTATTAAATATGGGCCAGGTGTCTTGCTGAGTACCGAGGGAAAGGTGCGCTGTCGTATAGATGTTTTTTGCGTGGTGATGGTGTCCCCGACTGGAATCGAACCAGTAACTAGCCCTTAGGAGGGGCTTGTTATATCCGTTTAACTACGGGGACCCTGCGGGCCGGCAACCTGAGCTGCCGGGGCAGTATACCTTTTTTTACCCGCAGAATAAGCGCTTAGCGGTGCGTTTGCTCATTCCCTCGCCAATATGCGGTGAATTTTGTACGTAGCCCCGGCTGCGATCACGGTTTTTTCGCCTTGGCGGCCCCTTTTTCCGCCTCCAGCTTCGCCGCCTTGTTTTTAACGCTCATATCGTTACGGATCTGCGCGTGGCTGATGAGCGCGAAGATAAAGGTGCCGCCGATAATGTTGCCCGCCAGCGTCGGAATGGCGAACGGATAGAAAAATTCCTGCCAGGGGAGAGCGCCGCTAAATACCAGATACAGGATCTCGACCGAGCCGACCACGATATGGGTCAGGTCGCAGATCGCCACCAGATAGGTCATCAGCACAATGATCCAAATCTTGGCCGCCCCGGCGGAGGGGAACATCCACACCATGGTGGCGATGATCCAGCCCGCCAGAATGCCGTTGGCGAACATTTCTGACGGCGAGTTTTTCATCACCTCTTCCGACAGGTTGACGAAGGCGCTGCGGGTATTGTCGTCGAAAATCGGCATATGGATAAACGCCAGCGACGCCAGCCCGGTGCCAATCAGGTTACCGAGCAGCACCACGCCCCACAGGCGGAACAGGATCAGGAAGTTTCTCGGCGTCGGTTTGTGCATGATCGGCAACACGGCGGTGACGGTGTTTTCGGTAAACAGCTGTTGGCGGGCCATAATCACAATAATAAAGCCGAAGGTGTAGCCAATATTCTCGATAAAGAAACGGCTGGGATCGTCCGGCAAGCGGGCGTGAAAAATGCCTTTCGCCACCAGTGACGCGCCCATCGACAGCCCGGCGGCCACGGCGGACCACAGCAGCGCCACCCAGTCGCGTTCCAGCTCTTTTTCGCCTTCCATGCGGATCAGCTCATGCACCGCCGCCGCGCGGGAGGGCAGGTTCTCTTCTTTTACCTCGATTTCTGATTTGCCCTGTTCGTGCTCTTTGCTTTCTACTTTTAGAGGATCATCTGCATTCGCTGTTGTGCGGGGTTGTTCGTTGCTCATGATTAACTTTCTCCGTCAGAGGTCGCCAGGGCTATTTATCAAGCGTAGTTGGCACACGGGCGGTGCGACAGAAGTGCGGAAAATGGCGGAAAAAAGTAACAAGAGTTTAACGCCGTCGGTTTTTCCTACGCATTATTGATCTGGGCCGTCATATTACCCCTATTGGAGTAGCCGAGCGGCCGGTGGCAGGCTGCGTGCCGCAGGCGCCTTATGCTATGATTCGCTATCCCAAAGAAAAATATGAGTTCTCCCGATGCTGGAAGCTAAAAGTCTGAGCTGCGTCCGTGATGAACGCATCCTGTTTAGCGAGTTAAGCTTTACGGTGAAGCCGGGCGAGATTATTCAGGTGGAAGGGCCGAACGGCGCGGGCAAGACCAGCCTGTTGCGCATTCTGGCCGGGTTGGCGCAGCCGGAAAGCGGCGAAGTGTGCTGGCGTGGGCAAAATACGCTGCGCCACCGTGAGAATTATCATCAGGATCTGCTGTTCCTCGGCCATCAGCCGGGGATTAAAACCATGCTGACGCCCTTCGAGAACCTGCAATTTTACCAGGCGGTACGCGCTGCGCCCGATCGTCAGGCCATCTGGCGGGCACTGGAGCAGGTGGGGTTGGTCGGTTACGAGGATTTGCCGGTGGCGCAGCTTTCCGCCGGCCAGCAGCGCCGGGTCGCGCTGGCGCGTTTATGGTTAAGTGAGTGCCCACTGTGGATCCTGGATGAACCGTTGACGGCAATAGATAAACAAGGTGTGGCTGAATTGATTAGCCTTTTTGAGCAACATGCGCAGCAAGGCGGCATGGTATTGTTGACCACGCACCAGGATCTGGCCGGCACGACGCAGGCGGTAGGTAAAATCAGCCTGGCGGAGATTCTCTGATGTTTTTGACGGTATTGCGCCGCGAGCTGAAAATTGCCTTTCGCAAAGGGTCGGAAATCGTTAATCCGCTGTGGTTCTTCCTGATCGTTATCACGTTGTTTCCGTTGGGCATTGGGCCTGAACCGCAGTTGCTGGCGCGCATTGCGCCGGGGATTATCTGGGTGGCGGCGTTGCTGGCTTCGCTGTTGTCGCTGGAGCGTTTGTTTCGCGACGATTTTCTCGATGGCTCGCTGGAGCAACTGCTGCTGTTGCCGACGCCGCTGCCGATGACGGTGTTAGGCAAAGTGTGTGCTCACTGGGTCGTGACTGGGTTGCCGCTGTTAATCCTGTCGCCGTTGGTGGCGCTGCTGCTGTCGTTGGATATGCAGACCTGGCTGGCGGTGGCGTTTACGCTACTGCTGGGCACCCCGACGCTGAGCCTGGTTGGTGCCATCGGCGTGGCGCTGACCGTCGGGTTACGCAAAGGAGGCGTGCTGCTCAGCCTGCTGGTGCTGCCGCTGTATATTCCGGTGCTGATATTTTCCACCGCCGCTATCGACGCCGCTTCCATGGGCATGCCGATAGCGGGGTATCTGGCGATTCTGGGCGCCATGCTGGCGGGCAGCATAACGCTGGCCCCCTTTGCCACCGCCGCCGCTCTGCGAGTGAGCGTGCACTAGCATCACTGATTAACATGCGGGTTAACGCCGTTAAGAGCGTGTTCCACCGCGAAAGCTATTTTCGTCGCCCCACGATAGGGGGGCCACCTTAAAACATTTACCGTGAGCAATGACGACAATGTGGAAATGGTTACATCAATTCGCCCAGCCTGAACGGCTGTATCGTGTCTGCGGCCGTTTTGTCCCGTGGTTGGGGCTGGCCGGTGCCCTCTGCCTGGCGATCGGCTGGGTATGGGGCTTTGGTTTTGCGCCGAAGGATTATCAACAGGGCGACAGCTTCCGCATCATGTATATCCACGTGCCGGCCGCCATGTGGTCAATGGGCATCTACGCTTCGATGGCGGTGGCGGCGTTTATCGGCCTGGTGTGGCAGATGAAAATGTCCGATTCCGTGGTGGCGGCGATGGCGCCGGTCGGCGCGGTATTTACCTTTATCGCGCTGGTCACGGGGGCCGCCTGGGGCAAACCTATGTGGGGCACCTGGTGGGTGTGGGACGCGCGTCTGACCTCTGAACTGGTGCTGCTGTTCCTTTATATGGGCATTATTGCGCTGTATAACGCCTTTGAAGACCGTCGCCTGGCCGGCCGCGCCGCCGGCATTCTGGTGCTGGTGGGGGTGGTGAACATCCCGATTATTCATTTCTCTGTCGAATGGTGGAACACGCTGCATCAGGGTTCCACCAATATGCAACAGAGCATCGCGCCAAGCATGCGCACCCCGCTGCGTTGGGCGATCCTCGGCTATCTGCTGTTCTTCATTACGCTGACCCTGATGCGGTTGCGCAATCTGATCCTGGCCCAGGAGCGTCAGCGCCCGTGGGTTGCCGGGCTGGTCAACAAGGAGCGCCAACCATGAATGCCGCATTTACCTCCTGGTCGGCGTTTTTCGCCATGGGCGGCTACGCCTTTTACGTTTGGCTGGCGGTGGCCGTCACGCTGTTATCCTTGCTGGGCCTGGTGGCTCACACCTGCTGGCAGCGCAGGCAACTGCTGGATGAAGTCAGCCGCCGCCAGGCGCGCGAACGACGCATTCGTCAGTCGCAGCAGTCGAAACAAAAATCCGCTGAACCGCGGGAGAAATCATTGTGAATCCACGTCGTAAAAGCCGCCTGTATCTGGCGATTGTCGTGCTGATCGGCGTGGCGCTGACCGCCACCCTGACGCTGTACGCGCTGCGCTCCAACATCGATCTGTTTTATACCCCGAGTGAAATTCTGCAGGGCAAGGGAGAGGATCACGAAAAACCGGAGGTGGGCCAACGCCTGCGCATTGGCGGAATGGTGATGCCCGGCTCGGTGAAGCGTGATCAGAAAACGCTGCAGGTCAACTTCAAGATTTATGATGCGCGCGGCGTGATTGACGTCACCTATACCGGCATTCTGCCGGATCTGTTCCGCGAAGGGCAGGGCGTGGTGGCGCAAGGCGTGCTGGGCGAAGGCAACGTGGTTAACGCGCGTGAAGTGCTGGCGAAACACGATGAAAAATACACCCCGCCGGAAGTGGCAGACGCAATGAAAGAAAACCATAAGGGGCCGGCTTCGGCCTACACCGCCCCGCAAAATGAGGGCGGCAAGTCATGATGCCGGAAACGGGAAGTTTTCTGCTGTGCCTGGCATTGGCGATTTCGCTGCTGCTGAGCATTTATCCACAGTGGGGCGCGGCGCGTCAGGATAGTCGCATGATGGCGGTGGCGCGCCCGCTGACCTACGGCATGTTCGCCGCCATTGCACTGGCGTTCATCTGCCTGGTGCACGCCTTTGTCGTGAATGATTTTACCGTGGCTTATGTGGCCGCCAACTCCAACAGCCAACTGCCGGTGTATTACCGCATCGCCGCCACCTGGGGCGCGCATGAGGGATCGCTGCTGCTGTGGGTGCTGTTGCTCAGTTGCTGGTCATTGGCGGTGGCGCTGTGCAGCCGTTCAATGCCGCAGGATGCAGTGGCGCGCGTGCTGTCGGTGATGGGCATGATCACCGCTGGTTTCCTGCTGTTTATCATCATGACCTCCAACCCGTTCACCCGCACGCTGCCGAACTTCCCGATCGACGGCAGCGACCTCAATCCGCTGCTGCAGGATATCGGCCTGATCTTCCATCCGCCGCTGTTGTACATGGGGTATGTCGGCTTCTCGGTGGCGTTTGCCTTCGCCATCGCCTCACTGATGGCCGGCCGTCTGGATACCGCCTGGGCGCGCTGGTCGCGGCCCTGGACCACGGCGGCCTGGGTGTTCCTCACTATGGGGATCGTGCTGGGTTCCGCCTGGGCCTATTACGAACTGGGTTGGGGCGGCTGGTGGTTCTGGGATCCAGTGGAAAACGCGTCCTTTATGCCTTGGCTGGCCGGTACGGCGCTGATGCACTCGCTGGCGGTGACCGAAAAACGCGGCACCTTCAAGGCCTGGACGGTGCTGCTGGCCATTACCGCCTTCTCGCTGTGCCTGCTGGGCACCTTCCTGGTGCGCTCCGGTGTGCTGGTTTCGGTGCACTCTTTTGCTTCCGACCCGGCGCGCGGCATGTTTATCCTAGCCTATCTGGTGATCGTGATCGGCGGTTCTCTGCTGCTTTACGCGGTCAAGGGCGGGCAGGTACGCAGCCGGGTGCAGCATGAAACCTTCTCGCGCGAAACCTTCCTGCTGGGCAATAACGTGCTGTTGATTGCCGCCATGCTGGTTGTGCTGCTGGGCACGTTGCTGCCGCTGGTGCACAAACAGCTGGGCCTGGGCAGCATTTCTATCGGCGAACCCTTCTTCAATACCATGTTCACCTGGCTGATGGCGCCGATGGCGCTGCTGATGGGCATCGGCCCGCTGGTGCGCTGGCGTCGCGATGAACCGACCAAGCTGTGGCGTCGTTTGAGCGTGGCGCTGGCGATCACGCTGGTGCTGTCGATCCTGCTGCCGTGGCTGTTACAAGACAGCATCGCCGGCATGACGGTGGTCGGGCTGATCATGGCGGTGTGGGTGATTATTCTGACGCTGATGGAGTTGCATGAGCGCGCTACCCATCGCCACGGTTTCTGGCGCGGCCTGAGCCACCTTTCCCGCAGCCACTGGGGCATGGTGTTGGGCCACCTCGGGGTCGCGGTGACGGTGATCGGCATTGCGTTCAGCCAGAACTACAGCGTGGAACGCGATGTGCGCATGAAGGCCGGCGACAGCGTGGACATTCACAGCTACCACTTTGTGTTCCGCGACGTGCACGATATTCGCGGCCCGAACTACAGCGGCGGCGTCGGCATTATCGACGTCACGCGCAACGGCAAGCCGGAAGCCACGTTGCACGCGGAGAAACGTTACTACAGCGTGGCGCGCAGCATGATGACCGAAGCGGCTATCGACGGCGGTTTCAGCCGCGATCTGTATGCGGCGCTGGGGGAGGAACTGGACGACGGCTCCTGGGCGGTGCGGCTGTATTACAAACCCTTCGTGCGCTGGATCTGGTTCGGCGGGGTATTTATGGCGATTGGCGGCATCTTGTGCATTCTCGATCCGCGCTATCGGATGAACAAAAAACTCAAGCGTGAAGGTAAGCTGGAGGAGCAGGCATGAACCGTAAGTTGCTGTTTATCCCGTTAATCCTGTTCCTGTTGCTGGTGGCGGCCTTTATGGTGCAATTGACGCGCAATGCCGGCGGCGAGGATCCGACTATGCTGGAGTCTGCGCTGATCGGCAAACCGGTGCCCACTTTTAAGCTGGAGTCGCTCGACCAACCCGGAAAAACGTTCGATCAGGCGGTGCTGCGTACCGGCAAGCCGATGTTGTTGAACGTTTGGGCGACCTGGTGCCCAACCTGCCGTGCCGAGCATCAATACCTCAATACCCTGGCGGCGCGCGGCATTCGCGTGGTGGGGCTGAACTATAAGGACGACCGCAGCAAAGCGGTCACCTGGCTGAATTCATTGGGCAATCCCTATGCGCTCAGCCTGTATGACGGCGATGGCATGCTGGGATTGGATCTTGGCGTGTATGGCGCGCCGGAAACTTTCCTGATCGACGGGCAGGGCATTATTCGCTACCGTCATGCCGGGGATATGAACGAGCGCGTCTGGCTGCAGGAAGTGTTGCCGCTGTACAAAAAGTACGGGGGTGAAGCATGAGGCTGATTGCCCTGATGTTTGCCGCATTGTTGAGCTGGAGCGCGGCGGCGGCTATCGATACCTATAAATTCAACTCGGTTGAGCAGGAACAGCAATACCGTGAGCTGACGGAACAGCTGCGCTGCCCGAAATGCCAGAACAACAGCATCGCAGATTCCAACGCCATCATCGCCGCGGACATGCGCACCAAGGTGTACGAGCTGATGATGCAGGGGCAGAACAAACAGCAGATCATTGATTATATGGTGGCGCGCTACGGCAATTTCGTCACCTATGAACCGCCGGTGACCCCGGCGACGCTGATCCTGTGGGTTGGCCCGTTGCTGTTTGTGCTGATCGGCGGTGCGGTGGTGATACTGCGCACTCGCCGCCGCCGTGCCGGCGCTGCTAACGATGAATTCTCCGAACAGGAGCAACAGCGCTTGGCGGCGCTGCTGAAAGAGACTGACAGGAAGAAACCCTAATGGCTTTTTGGCTGATTATTATTGTGCTGTTGGCCGGCGCTGCGGCGCTGCTGGTGGTGCCTGCGATGCGCCAGGGCAAACAGGGCGCGGCCACCAGCCGCGACGCATTGAATAAGGCGCTTTATCAGGATCGCCTGCACGAGCTGGAGCAGGATGAAGCGCAGGGCGTGGTTGCCGAGCGCCCGGTGCTGGTAAAAGAACTGCAACAGAACCTGCTGAACGACATTCCCGGCCAACAAGATGTGCAGACGAAACCGATCACCCGTTGGGCGCTGGTGCCTGGCGTGTTGCTGCTGGTGGTGGTTACCTTAGGGTTCTATCTGAAAACCGGTGGGTTGGCGCAGGTGATGGACTGGCAGCAGGTGCAAGCCCAAATGCCGGAATTGCGTGCGCGCGTCGCCAATGAGCGTGCTCAGCCGCTGAGCATGGAAGAGATTGCTCGCCTTGGGCTGGGGCTGCGCACCGCACTCCAACAAGACGATCGCAACATCAACGACTGGATGATGCTGGGCCGCGTCGGCATGGCGCTGAATAACGCCACAACGGCGACGCAGGCATTTGCTCATGCTTATCAATTGGATCCGAATAATCTGGAAGTGCGCCTCGGCTATGCGGAAGTGTTGACGCGATCCAACGATCCGGAGGATAACAAGCAAGCCACGCAGATGCTGCGCAAGATGATCGCCGACGATCATACCAATCTGCGCGTCTTGAGCTTGCTGGCGTTCAATGCCTTCGAACAGGGTGATTTCAAACAGGCGATCGGCGCCTGGCAGGTGATGTTGAAACTGCTGCCGGCCAACGATCAGCGCACCGAGGTGTTAAAGCGCAGTATTGCACAAGCAAAATCACAGGCGGGCGAAGAAACTGTTAAACTGAATGTAAACGTGACGTTATCGCCCGAGGCGACTAACGCTTTACCGCAGCAGGGGACGCTGGTCATTTCGGTGACCGATGGTGCCAACCCGGTGCCTGTTGCGGTAAAACAACTGCCCTTAAGCCGTTTCCCACTGTCATTCTCTTTGGATGACAGCAACGCCATGATGCCTGAGCGCCTGCTTTCGGCGCTGCATCAGGTGAAGGTGCGGGTACGGATTTCTCATGACGGTCTGGCCACGCCGCAGGCGGGCGACTGGTTCGGTGAGAGTGAGCTGCAGAATTTCAGCGGCAAAGAGCAGGTTAGCGTTCAGATTAACAAGCAGGTTCCCTGAATAAAAAGACCGAACGTATTTTCATGGAGAAAAATATGAACTTTCGCCTGACTGGGCTGGCTTTCGCAACTGTGCTATTGGTGGGCTGTGCCAGCGCGCCGCAAGATGAACCACAAGGGCGATCCGATCCTCTGGAAGGATTTAACCGGACGATGTTCGACTTTAACTATAACGTCCTGGATCCGTACGTATTGCGCCCGGTGGCCGTGGCCTGGCGCGACTATGTGCCCATGCCGGCGCGTAACGGTTTAAGTAACTTCACGTCGAACCTGGAAGAGCCGGCCAGCATGGTCAACGCCTTCCTGAAGGGCGACCCGTATCGCGGGATGATTCACTTCAACCGTTTCTTCCTCAACACGCTGCTGGGGATGGGCGGTCTGATCGACGTGGCGGGGATGGCGAACCCGAAACTGGCGCGCGAAGAACCGAACCGTTTCGGCAGCACGCTGGGGCATTACAATGTCGGCTATGGCCCTTATGTGATGTTACCTGCCTATGGCAGCTTCACCTTGCGTGAAGATGGCGGCGATTGGGCGGATACGGTCTATCCGGTGCTGAGCTACCTGACCTTCTGGATGTCGGCGGGTAAATGGGTGGTTGAGGGGATTGAAACCCGCGCCCAACTGCTGGATTCCGACGGCCTGCTGCATAACTCTTCCGATCCTTACGTGATGGTGCGTGAAGCCTACTTCCAGCGTCACGACTTCCTGGCGAGCGGCGGTTCACTGAAGGCGGAAGAAAACCCGAACGCCAAGGCGATCCAGGGCGATCTGGACGAAATCGATTCAGCGAAATAATTCCTCGCCAAGAGAATATGAAAACCCGCCGCCAGGCGGGTTTTTTGTTATAAAACGGCAACAAAAAAGCGCCCCGCAGGGCGCTTAAGCGCTTTGAACGACCGCTTTAGAAGCGGTAGTTGAAGTTGGCGCCGTACAACCAGGCCTTGCCCACCGAATTGAAGGTGTATGGACCTTCTTTGATGGTGACTTTTTGGCCGTGCATGTAGGAAACACCGACGTCGACCGACGCGTCTTTGTTGAACGCGTAGCTGGTACCGGCGCTGATCCACATACGGTCCTGATCCGGGATCGAGATAGAGCGGTTCTGGGCAGGCACCGGGCTGTCATCGAATGCGACACCGGTACGGAAGGTCCAGTTATCGTCGTAGAAGTAGGTGGTACCCAACGCGATGCGGTAGGCGTCTCTGAAGCCTTCATGCTTTTCGAACAGCGTCTGCCCGTTGCTGCCGGTGGCTTTCAGCTCCTGGAACTGGCTCCAGCTGGTATAAGCCAGGCTGTAGTGGACAGCCCATTGCGGCGCAACCTTGTTGTAGCCCGAGATTTCCCACATTTCCGGCAGGTTCAGGGTCAGCGAGCCTGGAATGGTATTGCCATCAGTACCCCATGGCAGACCGGTTCTGCCCTGCAATGGGTTCAGACGAGATGGGATGCTACTTTTGTAGTCGCCGTCGAAGTCAACTTTCACTTCTGAGCGGTAAGTTAAGCCATAGCGGTTGTTTTCGTCCACTTCATACAGGATGCCGGCGTTCCAGCCGTAGCCCCATTCGTCACCCTTCAGGTGGGAGATTTGAGTATCAGCGGGCATGCCGAGGGCTGCACCGCTTTCGCCTGCATAACGCTCAAGTTTGGCTTTAGCGTAAACCGCGTCAAAGCCCAGACCGAAGCTGAAGTGCTGGTTCAGGCGATAGGCGCCGCTCAGATTGAGGTTCACCGTGGTCAGGTCGGTTTTGCCGCCGTAAGCGCCTGCGGTGTAACCGTCGTTGAATTCGGTGGCCAGACCAAAGTTGCTGGTGACCGAGCCGCCCACGGCGAATTGATCGTTAATCGGGTGAACATAGTGCAGGTTCGGCACCCAGGCGGTTGGCGCGATGTTTTTGGAATCCAGGCTGGCGCCTGAAGGGGACTTGCCGGTGATGTCCACATCCGGATCGATAAATACCGCACCGATCGAGAATTCCGGTCGGGTGTACATCATCAAAAGGGCCGGGTTGCGGCTGGCGGATGCTGCAGTATCCGCGATGGCGCCTTCACCAGAATACGAACGTCCTAAACCCGCTGATGAGAACTCATTCAGCTGGAATCCTGCGGCAGACACGTTTGAAGAAATAATTGCCACTGCAGCTGCGAGAGCTGATTTAGTAAATAGGTTTTTCTGGCTCATGACCAAAACCTCATTATGTGTTTATTATTTAAACTATGTTACACAAGGTAACAAGGAGCGCGGGATTGTAGGGTCCGTTATCATTCAGACAAATCAGACCAGTGGCTGAATTATAGGTCCGACCTGTGAGAATGTTGCAACTTTGTTTTTGAGATATTTCAAGATTGGTATCAAAAAAGAGATCTGCTTAACAAAAAGCCAGCGGTAAATAACAAATTTCTTACCATTCCTTAGCAGACGACGATTTTTATTTGTGATTTCCATCACTTAAAACACCTATAAAAAGTAAGTGCTAGCGATGGGTTTCGCTGCGGGGTAAAATAAACGCAGAATCTTGCGTCTTTGCGCCAGAAAGTTAATGGCAGTTTGGACTCGCGTAATGGCGGTCCCTGAGGAGAATTAATCATGTCTGATGCAATTAATAAATGCAGCGCCCAGGAAACCGCAGCTTGTTGCTGTGTCGATGTCGGTACCGTGATGGACAACACCGATTGCACTGCATCCTACAGCCAGGTGTTTGCCAATCAACCAGATGCCGAGAAAACGCTGGCTGCGCTGACGGAAAAAGCCCGTGGGGTGGAGTCTGACCCTTGTGACATCAGCAGTAGCATTAAACCGGTTGACGGTGGTGTGCAACTCACTGCGGACTTTACCTTTGCCTGCCAGGCGGAAACCCTGATTTTCCAGCTCGGCCTGCGTTAATTCCCGACCAAAACGGCGCGGGGTAAACCCGCGCCGCTGCCTCGCCGTTTTCCCCCCAATAGAAAGTTGCTCCTGCTCTCAGTTTTCACTTCTGACGGTTTGCCAAATGTAAACATTTGGTTAACAATGACCTCATCAGGTCAGACCTCTTTTTTGCCCCGTTGCGCTGACGTTATTTTTTTCAGGAGCGTTTATGAGTAAGGCACTGCCGTTGGTGACCCGTCACGGTGACCGTATCGCGATTGTAAATGGACTGCGTACCCCCTTTGCCAAACAGGCAAGCGCCTATCACGGCATTCCGGCGGTGGATCTGGGGAAAATGGCGGTGAGCGAACTCTTGGCCCGCAGTGGCATTGAACCGGCGCTTATCGAACAACTGGTGTTCGGCCAGGTAGTGCAAATGCCCGAAGCGCCGAATATCGCACGTGAAATTGTCCTCGGCACCGGCATGAGCGTACATACCGATGCGTACAGCGTGTCGCGCGCCTGCGCCACCAGTTTCCAGGCGATTGCCAACGTGGCGGAAAGCATCATGGCGGGCAGCATCAGTATAGGCATTGCCGGCGGCGCAGACTCCTCCTCGGTGTTGCCGATCGGCGTCAGCAAAGCGCTGGCGCGTACGTTGGTGGACGTCAACAAGGCGCGAACCCTGTCGCAACGCCTCAAACTGTTTAGCCGGTTAAAGTTCCGCGATCTGCTGCCGGTGCCGCCGGCGGTAGCGGAATATTCGACCGGCCTGCGCATGGGCGATACCGCCGAACAGATGGCGAAAAGCCACGGTATCACCCGCGAAGAGCAGGATGCGCTGGCGCATCGCTCTCACCAACTGGCGGCCAAAGCCTGGGAACAGGGGCTGCTGCGTGATGAAGTCATGACCGCTTACGTGCCGCCGTACCGCGCGCAAATCAGCGAAGACAACAATGTTCGCAAAGACTCCAGCCTGGCGTCATACGCTAAACTGAAACCGGCATTTGACCGCAAACATGGCAGCGTTACTGCGGCCAACAGTACGCCGCTGACCGACGGCGCGGCGGCGGTGCTGATGATGAGCGAATCGCGAGCGAAAGAACTGGGGCTGCAACCACTGGGCTACCTGCGCAGTTTTGCTTTTTCCGCCATCGACGTGTGGGAAGACATGCTGCTGGGGCCATCCTACGCCACGCCGTTGGCGCTGGATCGTGCCGGTATTGGCCTGGCCGACCTGACGCTGATTGACATGCACGAAGCTTTCGCCGCGCAGACGTTGGCAAACCTGAAGATGTTCGCCAGCGATGAATTCGCCCAACAAAAGCTGGGGCGCAGCAGGGCGATTGGCACAGTGGATATGGATAAATTTAACGTCTTGGGTGGCTCGATCGCCTATGGCCACCCGTTTGCCGCTACCGGCGCGCGCATGATCACCCAAACGTTGCACGAGCTGAAACGCCGTGGCGGCGGATTGGGGCTGACCACCGCCTGCGCGGCCGGAGGGTTAGGGGCCGCAATGATTGTAGAGGTGGAATGATGAGCTTTGAAAACGCATTGCATGAACAGCGGGCCAAACCCTCGGCTTTTCAACTGACGCTGCGCCCGGACAACATCGGCGTGATTACCATCGACGTCCCGGGTGACAAGGTCAATACGCTGAAAGCCGAGTTCGTCGAGCAGGTTAATGACGTACTGATCCGCGCGCAACAGCATACTGCGCTGGAAGGGCTGGTGATTATTTCCGGCAAGCCGGATTCGTTTATCGCCGGGGCGGACATCACCATGATCGCCGCCTGCACCAGCGCCAAAGAGGCCGAAACGCTGGCGAAGAAAGGGCAAAGCACGCTGGCGCAGATCGCCGCTTTCCCGGTGCCGGTGGTGGCGGCTATTCACGGCGCTTGCCTGGGGGGTGGGCTGGAACTGGCTCTGGCCTGCCATGGTCGCGTTTGTTCGCTGGATGACAAAACCGCTCTCGGCTTGCCGGAAGTTCAGCTTGGCCTGCTGCCAGGCTCCGGTGGCACTCAGCGCTTGCCACGCTTGATCGGCGCCAGCAAGGCGCTGGACATGATGCTGACCGGCAAGCATATCCGTGCGCGTCAGGCGTTGCGGATGGGATTGGTGGACGATGCGGTGCCGCAGGCGATTTTGTTGCAGGCCGCCATTGAACGGGTCAAGCAGGGTTGGCAGAGCCGGCGTGCACTGCCGTGGCAGGAGCGCTTGCTCAACGGCCCTCTGGGGAAAAGCCTGTTGTTCAGCATTGTGCGCAAAAAAACGCTGGAGAAAACCCACGGCAACTATCCGGCGGCGGAAAAAATCATTCAGGTGGTGCGTATCGGCCTGGACAGCGGCAGCACCAGCGGTTATGAAGCCGAAGCGCGGGCCTTCGGCGAACTGGCCATGACGCCGCAGTCGGCGGCGTTGCGCAGCCTGTTCTTTGCCTCTACCGCCTTGAAGAAAGAGCGCGGCGGCAATGCCCAACCTCATGCTCTGCATCGCGTCGGCATTCTGGGCGGTGGCCTGATGGGCGGCGGGATTGCCTGCGTAACCGCCACGCGCGGCGGCTTGCCGGTACGAATTAAAGACGTGAATGAAACCGGCATCACTCACGCGCTGAAATACAGCTGGGATATGCTTGGCAAGCGGGTGCGCAGCAAACGCATGCGCCCGGCGGAACGGCAAAAACAGATGATGCTGATCTCCGGCTCGACCGATTACACTGGCTTTGAACGGGTGGATATCGTGGTGGAGGCGGTGTTTGAGGATCTGGCCCTGAAGCAGAACATGGTGGCCGAGATTGAACAGCACGCCGCGCCGCATACCATTTTCGCCTCCAATACCTCGTCGTTGCCGATTGGCCAGATTGCCGCCAAAGCGCAGCGGCCGCAACAGGTGATCGGCCTGCATTATTTCAGCCCGGTCGACAAAATGCCGTTGGTAGAGGTGATCCCTCATGCTTCCACCAGTGAGGAAACCATTGCCACCACCGTGGCGCTGGCGCACAAACAGGGCAAGACGGCCATCGTGGTCGCCGATCGCGCCGGTTTTTACGTCAACCGCATTCTGGCTCCTTATATAAATGAAGCGGCACGCTGTCTGCTGGAAGGCGAACCGATCGAATCGCTGGACAAGGCGCTGGTGGATTTCGGTTTCCCGGTGGGGCCGATTACCCTGCTCGATGAAGTGGGCATTGATGTTGGCACCAAGATTATCCCGGTATTGGTGGAACAGCTAGGGCCGCGTTTCGCCGCGCCGGCCGCCTTCGATGCGGTACTGAAAGACGGGCGCAAAGGGCGTAAAAACGGCCGGGGTTTCTACCTGTATCCGAGCGAAGGTCAGCAACGTCAGCGGGGCAAGCGCGCCGATACTTCGGTATATCTTCTGCTGGGTATCACGCCGAAGTCGCATTTGCAGCCGGCGGTCGTCGCCCAGCGCTGCGTAATGATGATGTTGAATGAAGCGGCGCGTTGCCTGGAAGAAGGTGTGATCCGCAGCGCACGCGATGGGGATATCGGCGCGGTCTTCGGTATCGGTTTTCCGCCGTTCCTCGGGGGGCCGTTCCGTTATATGGACGAGCTCGGCGCAGAGAAGGTGGTTAAAACGCTGCAATATCTGCAGCAGCAATACGGCGAAAACTTTGCCCCCTGCGAACGCTTGCAGCGCATGGCGCAGCAGGGCGAACGCTTTTATCCGCAAGGGGAGTGAGCGGCGCGGCGCCCTGATTTGTACTAGAGTTGGATCAGGGCCGCAGTGTGATCGTTATCACTCCTTGAAATACCTGCAATCCTGGGCGCTATACAGGGAGATAGCGACGGGGTAACGTAACCGGATAGCGCCGAAAGACTGATCGCCATCAATAAGTTTCATGATGAAAAGGTTAAAATTTAACCCGTTGAATTGGTTGTTATGTGAGCGCCATATTCATGTCAGGACGATGTTGATGTAAAAAACAGCGTTTTCTTTACGTGAACTTTCAGGCAAAATGCCCGGCCGCCATAAAAGAGACGGCGCGTTATCGTTTCAAAGCTTTTGCTTTGGGGTTGTAAAACTCGGCGATACAGCACGCTCGGCGTTTCTGTATAGCGTTATTTTGTCAACAACAGCGGTGCAATATGCAAGTTTTGATTATGCGTCACGGAGAGGCGGCACTTGATGCGGCCAGCGATTCGGTAAGACCTCTTACCCTTTGTGGCCGTGATGAGTCACGTCAGATGGCGGCCTGGTTAAACACCAAGTCTGTGGATATTGAACGAGTACTGGTCAGCCCCTACCTGCGGGCCGAACAGACGCTGGAAACGGTGCGCGAAGCCTTGGCGCTGCCGGAAAGCGAAGAAGTGCTGCCTGAGCTGACGCCGGGCGGTGATGCCGGTCTGGTGGGGAGTTATCTACAGGCGCTGGCGCAGCAGGGGGTCAGCTCCGTGTTGATCGTCTCCCACTTGCCGCTGGTGGGTTATCTGGTTGCCGAACTCTGTCCGGGCGAATGCCCGCCGATGTTTGCGACCTCCGCGATCGCCAATGTCGATCTGGCGGCCGACGGCAGCTACGGCAAGTTTGAATGGCAGGTCAGCCCGTCGCAGGTGATGGCTAAAGTGTAGGACGCCGTGTCTTGGGTCCCACCAGAAAAGGGCGATGTTTAACATCGCCCTTTGTCATTTTTGCCGTTTACTCGGCCAGTTCGACCAGCAACAAAATCGCCGCGTTGCCGCCCCATTCCTTGGGAGCCTGGTGGAACGCCAGTACGTCAGGGTGCTGCGCCAGCCACAGCGGCGTCTGCTGTTTGAGAATGTGCTTGCCGTGGCCGTGCATGACGCAGGCGCAGTGCACATGTTCACGCTTGCAGGCGGCAATCAGTGCGCCCAGCTCCTGCTTGGCCTGCATTTGGGTCAGGCCGTGCAGATCGAGAAACAGGTCTGGTGAATAATCGCCGCGCCGCAGTTTTTTTAGCTCAAACGCGCTGTAGCCGGGACGCACGTAGCGTGTCGGTCCTTCCTCTTCCAACTGCGGTTGGTATTCATCCGAGAAATAATAGCTGGCATCCACCTGTTCCTGCAGCAGGCGCTGCGGCGCCATTTGCCGGGTCTTTGGCCTGGGTTTGGGGTGGACAACGGTATCCTGACGCAGTTTTTTTGCGCTTGCTATCGACTCTCTGAAGAGCTGCAATTCATCTTTGCTCAGAGGGTGCTTGTTCTTCATTTTTTATTCACCGGAAATCATTTATCACGACAGTTTACCGTGTCGCGGGTATCTGTCGACGCAAAACTCCCGTCCGAATGAAAATGAGAATGTCTTAACGCGACTATTGCTGCTGATTTGTCGCGGGCTTCATGGCAAACTATGCGGCTAAATCATGAATCACAGTGCCTGCCGGAGGGCAAATTGGACAAAATTTTCGTCGACGAAGCAGTGAATGAACTGCACACCATTCAGGATATGCTGCGCTGGGCGGTGAGCCGCTTCAATGCCGCCAATATCTACTATGGTCACGGAACTGATAATCCGTGGGACGAAGCGGTGCAATTGGTGCTGCCAACCCTGTTCCTGCCGCTGGACATTCCAGAGGACATGCACACCGCACGTTTGACCTCCAGCGAGCGCCATCGCATCGTTGAACGCGTGATTCGCCGCGTCAACGAGCGCATTCCGGTAGCTTACCTGACCAACAAAGCCTGGTTCTGCGGCATGGAGTTCTATGTCGATGAACGTGTGCTGGTGCCGCGTTCGCCGATTGGCGAACTGATCAACGATCACTTCAGCGCGCTGATCCCGCACCCACCGCGCCACATTCTGGACATGTGCACCGGCAGCGGCTGCATCGCCATCGCCTGCGGTTACGCTTTCCCGGAAGCGGAAGTGGACGCGGTGGATATCTCCAGCGACGTGCTGGCGGTGACCGAGCGCAATATTCAGGCGCATGGCGTCGAGCATCAGGTTATCCCGATCCGCTCCGATCTGTTCCGCGACGTTCCCGCGATCCAGTACGATCTGATCGTCACCAACCCACCGTATGTGGATGCGGAAGACATGTCCGATCTGCCGCAGGAGTTCCGCTTTGAACCGGAACTGGGCCTGGCGGCGGGCAGCGACGGCCTGAAGCTGGTGCGCCGCATTCTGGCCTGCGCGCCGGATTACCTGAGCGACGACGGCGTGCTGATTTGTGAAGTGGGCAACAGCATGGTACATCTGATGGAACAATATCCGGATATTCCGTTCACCTGGCTGGAGTTTGACAACGGCGGTGACGGCGTATTCATGCTGACCAAACAGCAACTGGTCGATTGCAAAGAACACTTCAGCATCTACCGCAGCTAAGACTTCTTCGGGCCTGTTCTGACGGGCCCACAAAGATAATCATTAACGGTAAGGAGCCGTGATGGCAGGAAACAGTATTGGGCAGATTTTCCGCGTCACCACATTTGGTGAATCTCACGGTGTGGCGCTGGGATGTATCGTAGACGGTGTACCGCCGGGTATTCCGCTTACCGAAGCCGATTTGCAGCACGATCTGGACCGCCGCCGTCCGGGGACTTCGCGCTATACCACTCAACGCCGCGAACCGGATCAGGTGCGCATTCTTTCCGGCGTGTTCGAAGGCGTGACGACCGGTACCAGCATCGGGCTGATGATTGAAAACACCGACCAGCGTTCGCAGGACTACGGCACCATCAAAGATGTGTTCCGTCCGGGCCATGCAGATTACACCTACGAGCAGAAATACGGCGTACGCGATTACCGTGGCGGCGGCCGTTCTTCGGCGCGTGAAACCGCGATGCGCGTAGCGGCCGGGGCGATAGCCAAGAAATACCTGCAGCAGAAATTCGGCGTGCAGGTGCGCGGCTATCTGGCGCAGATCGGCGACGTGGTCTGTGAACTGAAAGATTGGGATCAGGTCGAACAGAACCCGTTCTTCTGCCCGGATCCGGACAAGCTGGAAGCGCTGGACGAACTGATGCGCGCGCTGAAAAAAGAGGGCGACTCGATCGGCGCCAAGGTCAGCGTAGTTGCCGAAAATGTGCCGGTGGGCCTCGGTGAACCGGTGTTTGACCGCCTGGACGCCGATCTGGCGCATGCGTTAATGAGCATCAACGCGGTAAAAGGCGTGGAAATCGGCGACGGTTTTGCCGTGGTGACCAAGCGCGGCAGCGAAAACCGCGACGAAATTACGCCTGAAGGTTTCCAGAGCAACCATGCGGGCGGCATTCTCGGCGGCATCAGCAGCGGCCAACCGGTGGTCGCTCATTTGGCGTTGAAACCGACCTCCAGCATCATGGTGCCGGGCCGTACCATCAATCGCCAGGGCGAAGCGGTAGAAATGGTTACCCGCGGCCGTCACGATCCCTGCGTAGGCATTCGCGCGGTTCCGATCGCCGAAGCGATGATGGCGATTGTGCTGATGGATCACCTGCTGCGCCAGCGTGCGCAAAACGGTGATGTGGTTTCTAACGTTCCGCGCTGGTAATTGCGATGAAAAACTGGATGTTAGGCATCGTTGCCCTGATGGCTTCAGGTTCTGCCATGGCGTTGACGCCGTGGCAGAAAATCGGGAGCCCGGTGGCCGGTGCGCCACAGGCGATTGGCGGTTTTGCCAATGGTTGTATCGTCGGTGCCCAGCCGTTGCCGCTGAACTCACCGGATTATCAGGTGATGCGCCCCGATCAGCGCCGCTATTTCGGCCACCCCGATCTGCTGGCGTTCATTCAGCGCCTGAGCAGCAAAGCCAACCAAAAAGCGCTGGGCACGGTGCTGATCGGCGATATGGCGATGCCGGCCGGCGGGCGCTTTAGCAGCGGTCACGCCAGCCATCAGTCCGGGTTGGATGTCGACATCTGGCTGCAACTGCCGCGCCAGCGCTGGAGCGCGCAGCAACTGCTAAAACCGCAGCCGATCGATCTGGTTTCCGGCGACGGCAAACAGGTCGTGGCGCGTCAATGGCAACCGCAGATTGAATCTCTGATCAAAATGGCGGCGCAGGATGCGGAAGTGACGCGCATCTTCGTCAACCCGGCGATCAAGCAACGCCTGTGTCTGGATGCCGGCGCCGACCGCGACTGGTTGCACAAGGTGCGGCCGTGGTTCGGCCACCGCGCGCACATGCACGTGCGTCTGCGTTGTCCGGCAGGCAGCCTGGAGTGTCAAGAACAAGATACCCCGCCGCCGGGCGATGGTTGTGGGGCGGAGCTGGCGAGCTGGTTCGTGCCGCATCAACCCAGCGCCAAACCGGGCAAGCCGGTCCCACCGCCATTGCCGCCTTCCTGTCAGGCTTTGTTGGATAACCATTTCGCTGCGGAATAATAAATGGATTGGTTCGTCGTTGGCCCCGAGATGCTCGGGGTTTTGTTCGTGGTGGCGTTGCTGGCGGGTTTTATCGATTCCATTGCCGGAGGCGGCGGCCTGCTGACCGTGCCGGCACTGCTGGCGGTGGGTGTTTCCCCGGCGCAGGCGCTGGCAACCAACAAGTTGCAGTCGGTGGGCGGTTCGTTTTCCGCCAGCCTGTACTTTATCCGCCGGCGGGCGGTGGATCTTAACGATCAGAAACTGACGATCCTGCTGGCGCTGATCGGCTCCATCGCCGGGGCGATTCTGGTGCAGCATATGCGCGCCGATCTGCTGCGACAAATGCTGCCGCTGCTGGTGATTGGCATCGGCCTGTACTTTTTGCTGACCCCGCGTCTGGGGGAAAACGATCGGCAGCGCCGCCTGAGCGCGTTGCCGTTCGGGTTGGTGGCCGGTGGCTGCGTCGGTTTTTATGACGGCTTCTTCGGCCCCGGCGCCGGTTCGTTCTATGCGTTGGCCTACGTGACCTTGTGCGGCTTCAATCTGGCCAAATCCACCGCGCACGCCAAGGTGCTGAACTTCACCTCCAACGTTGGCGGCCTGACGTTTTTTATCATCGGCGGCAAAGTGGTGTGGGGCATTGGCCTGGTGATGCTGATAGGGCAGGTGCTCGGCGCACGCCTGGGCGCACATATGGTGATGACCCGCGGGCAGAAGCTGATTCGGCCCATGATCGTCATCGTCTCGCTGGTGATGAGTTGCAAACTGTTGTACGACAACCACGGCGCGGAAATTCAGCAGTGGCTGGCGCTGCATATTTAGCATGCCGAGAGAGCACTAAAGTGGAATAATTACCACTTTATTTTTGTGGTTATAGAGTTTTTATTTATGTCAGACACACAGACTACCCATCAATACGAGCAGCTGATTGATATATTTAATCAATGCTTTAGCGAAGACTACAACACGCGGTTGGTCAAGGGCGATGATGAGCCGATTTACCTGCCGGCCGACGATGAACTGCCGTACCACCGCATCGTTTTTGCCCATGGCTTTTACGCCAGCGGCCTGCATGAGATCTCGCACTGGTGCATTGCCGGTGAAGAACGACGCAAATTGGTGGATTTCGGCTACTGGTATTGCCCAGATGGGCGCGATGCGCAAACGCAAAGCGAATTCGAAGCGGTAGAAATCAAACCGCAGGCGCTGGAGTGGATGTTTTGCATGGCCGCCGGTTTCCCGTTCAACGTCAGCTGCGACAACCTGAACGGCGACTGCGAGCCGGATCGTATCGCCTTCCAGCGCAAGGTGCGCGACCGGGTGCTGTCACTGCTGGAACAGGGAATACCCACAAGACCCGCGCGCTTTATTCAGGCGTTACAATCGTTCTACAATACGCCCCCGCTGGCCGCTGGGCATTTTCCCTATCCGGAAGATTTCTGTTAACGCCACAGCTTGCTATTTAAAGAGGAAATTTGATGATCGCAGAATTTGAAGCGCGCATTCTGGCGCTGATTGATGACATGGTAGAGCACGCCAGCGATGATGAACTGTTTGCCGGTGGCTACCTGCGCGGTCATCTGACGCTGGCGGTGGCAGAGGCGGAAGAGCACGGCGAGCACACCGCCGAAGCGCTGAAAGCGCGGGTGGAAAACAGTCTGCACAAAGCCATCACCGCCGGCGAGTTGTCGCCGCCGGACCAGATTTTGGTGCGCGGCATGTGGGAAAATCTGTACCAGACCGCACTGCCGACCGCCTGATGCCCATTACAGGGCGCTTCAAAAGCGCCCTGTAACTTCTGCATTAAACCGCACGCCCCTTTAGCAATTTTCTCACCCACATCCGGTTCGGATTCAACGCCGCCAGCATCTCCGCGTCGCCCGGCAAGGGTTCGCCAAACAGCTGCGCCGCCAGGATCTCTGCCGCCAGCGGTGCCGAACACAGCCCGCGTGAACCCAGTGCGCCAAGAACAAACAGGTTGGGATAAAGCGGGGCGTCCGCCACGGTTTCGCCAAGCTGACGGCGGCGTTGCAAATCCTGATACTGCGTCAGCGTGGCCTGATAGTCCGGCACTGCACCAATCATCGGCAGGTGATCGCGGGTAGCGCTGCGCACGCCGCAGCGGGCATTGTGCGCGCTGACGTCCACCTCTCGTGGCCATGCTTGTTCCGGCAGGCAGCGCAACAGACGCGCTCGGTTATCCTGCTGCTCTTCCTCGCGGTATTCAGTGGCGGTATCGCCGCGCTGGTAACTGGCGCCGATACAGTGCTGTTGATTATGAGCATTGACCGGCGTTAGGTAACCGTCGTAACACAGTACCTGCTTCAATTCGCTCAACCCCGGGGTGGTGGGTATATGGGAAACCTGGCCGCGTACCGCGTATACCGGCAGCGCTTCACTTTGCGCCAGCTCGGAAAGGCGGTGGCCATTGGCCAGAATGACCGTGGCATGCCGGCGGGTTTCGCCATTGCCGAAGCCGAGCTGCCAATTGCCGTCTATGTGCATGAGGTTGTTTACGTCGTACTCGTAATGGCAACGCATCCCCTGACGTTGCGCCAACGCAATGGCGCCCCGCGTCAGCTCCGCCGGGCATAGCCAACCGCCTTGCGGGTAGCTGATGCCGCCAAAACCGCTGTCTACGCCGCACAGCGCGCTGAGCGTGGCGCGATCGGCCGGTGCCGCCAGCGCCGAAGGCCATTCAACCGCCACTATATTGGCAATTTTCCCGGCACTCTTCTCATCAAAGGCCAACTGGCTGACGCCGCACCATTGATGATCGAATGCCACGTCCTGTTGCAACAGCGCATCGTACAGTCGGCGGGCAAACGGGAAGGCGGCGCTGAAAAAGGTTTCCAGCGCGTCGCCGCGGCCGTTCAGCAACGGATAGAGCGCGCCCTGACGGTTGCCTGACGCGCCTTCAGCCGGTTGCGGTTCGGCGCAGTACAGCGTTACCTTCGCGCCACGGCGCAGCAGGGCGAGGGCGGTAAGCGCGCTGGCGACGCCGCCGCCGATGATGGCGATATCGTCAGTGTTTTCCGCCGCCGGGCGCAGGAACCAGGGTGCGGGGTGCGGGACCGCCGGCGCATCAGCGGGTAACTCGCCGATCAGCATTTCGCGTTTCTGACCGAAACCTTTGCTCTTTGCTACCTTAAAACCCGCCTGTTGCAACCCGCGCCGTACAAAACCTGCGGCGGTAAAGGTGGCTAAGGTACCTCCCGGCCGGGCGAAACGCGCCATGGCGGCGAACAGCTGCTCAGTCCACATATCCGGGTTTTTCGCCGGCGCAAAACCATCGAGGAACCAGGCGTCGACCTGGTGATTCATGCTGGGGTCAAAGTGCGGCAGCAGCGCGTTGACGTCGCCGAACCACAGATCCAGCGTAATGCGGCCCTGAGCCAGCAGAAGGCGGTGGCAGCCCGGCAACGGCAGCGGCCACTGAGCGCGGAGCTCATCGGCATAGGGGGCCAGTTCCGGCCAGCGTGCGTGCGCGGCCGCCAGATCGGCGTGCAACAGCGGGAATTTTTCAAAACTGATGAAATGCAGCCGTTGCAGCGGGGCATCTTGCATTGCAGCACGAAAACCGGCAAACGCCTGCCACAGGGTTAAAAAGTTGAGCCCGGTGCCAAAGCCGGTTTCCGCGACGATAAACAGCGGGCGCGGGTGCTCGCTAAAACGCTGCGGCAGCCGGTTGCCCTTGAGAAATACGTAACGGGTTTCTTCCAGCCCATCCTGATTAGAAAAGTAGACGTCATCAAACTGTTTCGAAACAGGTGTACCCTGTTCGTTCCAGGATAACGCTGCGGTTTGGATCGGGGCGTGGCTCACGGTTAGTTGCTCGTAACTCAAGGGGTGACGGGATTCTAACGGGGCTAGCGAAATGGCGCAAACTGGATAAGAATAAAGCTGAAAAACGCTGATCGGACTTGTTCGGCGTACATCTGTACGCTAAAGTGCGATGCAAAATCCCGAATGTAAAATTGTGGAAGAGGTACTGAATGAAACGTGCAGTGATTACTGGCCTGGGAATCGTCTCCAGCATTGGTAACAACCAGCAGGAGGTCCTGGCGAGCCTGCAGGAAGGACGTTCTGGGATCACTTTCTCCCAGGAGCTGAAAGATTCCGGCATGCGTAGTCACGTATGGGGCGATGTTAAACTGGACACTACCGGTCTGATCGACCGTAAAGTGATGCGCTTTATGAGCGACGCGTCCGTTTATGCCTATCTTTCCATGGAAGAAGCCATCAAGGATTCCGGCCTGGCTGCCGATCAGGTTTCCAACGATCGCACCGGTCTGGTGGTTGGCTCAGGTGGCGGCTCTCCACGCAACCAGGTTGCCGGTTCCGACGGCATGCGCGCCAAAGGCCTGCGCGGCGTTGGTCCTTATATGGTGACCAAGGCCATGGCTTCAGGCGTTTCCGCTTGCCTGGCAACCCCGTTCAAAATTCGTGGCGTTAACTACTCCATCAGCTCTGCCTGCGCAACCTCTGCACACTGCATCGGTCACGCGGTGGAATTGATCCAACTGGGCAAGCAGGACGTGGTATTTGCCGGCGGCGGTGAAGAACTGTGCTGGGAAATGGCCTGTGAGTTCGATGCGATGGGCGCACTGTCCACCAGCTACAATGAAACCCCGGAAAAAGCTTCCCGTACTTACGACGCTGCGCGTGACGGTTTCGTCATCGCCGGTGGCGGCGGTATGGTGGTGGTTGAAGAGCTGGAACACGCTCTGGCGCGCGGCGCGCACATCTACGCTGAAATCATCGGTTACGGTGCGACTTCCGACGGTGCTGACATGGTAGCGCCTTCGGGCGAAGGCGCAGTGCGCTGCATGAAGATGGCGCTGCAGGGCGTTGATACCCCAATAGATTACATGAACGTGCACGGCACCTCCACGCCGGTGGGCGACGTGAAAGAGCTGGGTGCCATTCGCGAAGTGTTTGGCGACAACACTCCGGCCATCTCTTCCACCAAGGCCATGACCGGTCACTCTCTGGGGGCCGCGGGCGTGCAGGAAGCGATCTACAGCCTGCTGATGGTTGAGCACGGCTTTATCGCGCCGAGCATCAACATCGATAATCTGGATGAGAAAGCCGCTGGCATGAACATCGTGACTCAGCCGACCAAACGCGAGCTGACCACCGTGATGTCCAACAGCTTCGGTTTCGGCGGCACCAACGCCACGCTGGTCATGCGTAAGCTGCAAAAGTAATTTAGCCGTAATCCATGCCAGTTGATCAAGCCCGCTTCGCAGCGGGCTTTTTACTGCCTGTCGCTGCCCGTTCAGAGTTATCCCAAATTACATCTTTTGACGGATCATTAACGCCTCGTTCAGCCTTTTACGCATACAATAGCCCGATAACGCGATTATCACTCGGCGTAGCGTTTTCAGAGTGATCGAACCTTGAGGCATGAGTATGAAAAAGTTAATTGCGGTTGGGTTGCTGTCAGTGTTTCTGGCGGGGTGCGCGACTGAGTCACCTTGTGTCCCGGTTTATGACGATCAGGGGCGTTTGGTGCACACCAACACCTGCATGAAGGGCACGACGCAGGATAATTGGGAAACCGCGGGCGCTATCGCCGGTGGTGCGGCGGCGGTTGCCGGCCTGACGCTGGGTATTATCGCGTTAACCAAATAATCGTCTGTCGGTGAATGTCCCCGCAAAAAGCTCAGCCATTGCTGGGCTTTTTCTTTGGGCGATGAGCCGCCAGTTGATTGAAGTCATGGTATTTTTATTTCTGGTTCGCTGACGGATACCGCTTTGTCAGCGGGTGTAAATTCCATTCCTGCGCCTGCCTTGGGTCGATATACTCCCGCTATCTCATCCGTTGGAATGATCTGATGTCGGCTTTGACGTCCATATCCTTATCCATGCACCGTCTGCGCTTCGCTAAAAAGCGGGCCTGTGCATGGTTATGGGTCGTCAGCTGGCTGTTGTTGAATACCCAGCTGGCGCTGGCCAGCCATAACTGCAACCTGCAGTTCAGCGGCGAAGCGCCGATGGCACAGCATATGACGCATATGCAAAACAGCGTGCCGTCGCAGCAGCAGATACAGGCCCAAGAGCCGCTATGCGAGAAACATTGCGTACCTGAGTCAGCCCAACAGGATCACACCAACCTGACGTTAGCTGCTTTGCCCACCAGCGGCGAATTGGCCGTCATTACGCCTTTCCCGTCACGTTCTACCTCGTCCAATACCTGGCAAACGCCGCCAATAACAGGCCCGCCGGCAGAGATTGTTTTCTGCCGGTTCCGTGAATAGCTCTGACAACCGCTTTGCCGTCCCCGACGGTTTTCCGCGTTTGTTAACTATTTTATGGAGTACCCGTTATGCGTAATGTATTTGTCGTCGTAGTGTTCACCCTGTTTTTTGCCTTTACCGCCAGCGCTGCCGATAGGGCGATGCAGGATCCTGCCGCCAAACCGACCGTCGAAATCCACAGTCAGGGCATCATCAAAGCCTGGGATGTGCGGAAGGTGTCCATCGCTCACCAGGCCATTCCTGCGCTTGATTGGCCGCCAATGACCATGAGTTTCCTGCTCCCGCCAGCGCCTTCCTTCGCCGCATTGCCGGTGGGTACCGCGGTTGACTTCAGCTTCCTGCCGATCGACGGCGGTTACCGGCTGATCGCTGTCGCTGCCGCTCGGCAATAACGGAGGCACCATGACGATTATCATTTCTCACCCTCTACGGGTGGGCTGGCTGCTGCTCGCCTGTTGGGCACCGGTCTCTCAGGCGGCGGAACTGACCTTACAGCAGTCGCTGACGGCGGCGGAAGGTTATTCTGCGGAACTGTCCGCCAATCGGCATCAGGTGAACGCCTTGCAGAACATGGCGGATTCGGCGATGCAGTTGCCCGATCCCAAGCTGAAGTTCGGTATTGAAAATGTGCCGGTGCAGGGCGGTAACGCCCAGCGTTTTACCCGCGAAGGCATGACCATGGGGCGAATCGGCATCATGCAGGATTACGTCAGCGGCACCAAACGTCAGCGTAAAGCGGACACCCTGCGTGCCGAAGCCAGCCAGACAGATGCAGGCAGCGCCACCATTCGCGCTCGTCTACAGCAACAAACTGCGCAGGCGTGGCTGGCGCTGGCGTTGAGCCGACAGACCTTGAGTGATGCCTCAGCGCTGGTGACGGAGAGTGAACGTCAGATCGCCACTCAGCATGCTGCCGTGGCCGGCGGTGGAACGCCTGCGAGCGGCGTACTGGACGCCAGGCTGACGCTGCTGAGCATGCAGGATCGCATCAGCGAGGCGCAGCGTGACGTTGCTGTCGCGCAGGCTCGCCTGGCGCAACTGACCGGCCTGTCTGCAACGGATGCTGCTGGGGCGATGCCGCGCTTTGAGCGTTTACCGGCCGACAGCGACGTATTGCGGCAGGCCATCAGGCAGCATCCCGAAGTGCTGCAAGCCAGCCGCGAGGCTGACGTTGCCAAAGCGCGCTCGGCTCAATCAGCGGTGGCGGCAATACCGGATGTCGGTGTTGAGGTGTATTACGGCAAGCGCGCCGACGATTACGAGGATCTGGCCGGGGTGATGTTTACCGTCGATTTGCCGTTGTTCCGCGCACAGCGGCAGGACAAGGACTATGCCGCCGATGTTTCCCGCAGCATGGAGGCCAACGATCGGGTGACGCTGTTGATCCGCGACCATCAGGCACAGCTCGATACGCTGTTGGCGCAGTATCAGGCAGCGCAGGCGCAGTGGCAGCGCCAGCAACGTCAGGTCATTCCCCTGCAGCAACAGCGAGTGAGCCTGTTGTTAGCGCAATATCGCAGCGGTAAAAACGACCTGTCTGCGGTGCTGGAAGCGCGGCGGGCGCTGCTCGACAGCCGCCTCAGCGCCGGTAAGGCCGCCAGGGAACTGGCGCAGATTTGGGCCGCCATTCGCTATCTCACCCCTCAGGAATCGATGCAATGAAAATACAATTCAAGCTGGCGCTGTTAGCGGCGCTGATCGGCAGTGGGCTGGCGGGATACTGGTTTGGCGCAGCGGGGGGAGACGCGCCCGCGCCGGCCGCCAAGAGTGAGCGACAGGTGCTTTATTGGTACGACCCGATGATGCCGGGACAGCGTTTTGACAAACCGGGTAAATCGCCTTTTATGGATATGCAACTGGTGCCGCGCTATGCCGATGAGGCAGAGCCCGAGGGCGGCGTGACCATCAGCGCCCGCCAACAGCAGAACCTGGGCGTTCGCACCGAAGCTGCGCAATTGCGCCAACTGGAGCCGCAACTGAGCGCTTTCGGCAGCGTCGCGACCGATGAACGTGGAGTTCAGATTATCGCTGCCCGCGCCAACGGGCTGGTGGAAAAACTCTACGTGCGTGCCAGCCAGCAACAGGTGAAAAAGGGCGAAGCCTTGGCGCAGCTGTGGATCCCCGACTGGAGTGCGGCGCAGCAGGAGTATCTGGCGGTACGCCAACTGGGAGACACCGCGTTAAGCGCCGCCGCACGCCAGCGGTTGCAGCTGCTGTTTATGCCCGAGGGGGTGATTCGGCAGGTGGAGCGCACGGGTAAACCCGAGCCGCGCGTCAAGATCACGGCGCCGGGAAATGGGTTTGTGAATAAGCTCAGCATTCTGGAAGGCGCTCAGGTCACCGCCGCGCAGGGGCTGTTTGAGATAGCCAGCCTCGATCCGGTGTGGATCGTTGCCGATTATCCACAGGCGCAGGCCGGATTGCTGAAAGTGGGCGATAAGGTGCAAGCCGCCTCCGCCAGTTGGCCCGGTGAAAGATTTGAAGGCGAGGTGAGCGAACTGCTGGCCAATGTCGATCCGCTGACCCGAACCTTCAAAGCGCGCATCCTGCTGAAAAATCCTCAGCAAAAACTTCGGCCGGGCATGTACCTGCAACTCACGCTGTCGCACAGTACCCTCGGTCAGCCGGTGTTGGCGATACCGCAGGAGGCGCTGATCGGCAGCGGCGATCGCAATAGGGTGTTGCTCGCCGAAGGCAATGGGCATTTCACGCCGGTTGAGGTGGTGGCCGGGCGTGCACAGGATGGCTGGGTGGAAATCAAACGCGGGCTGAGCGTCGGGCAACAAGTGGTGACCTCCGGCCAGTTCCTGATCGACTCCGAAGCCAACATGCGCAGCGCCCTGCCGCAGATGGCGGCGCAAACTGAGCTGAAACAGTACCAGGCGGAGGGGGTGGTCGATGCCGTAAGCGAGAGCGCCATAACGCTGTCCCACGGTCCCGTGCCGGAGCTGCAGTGGCCGGCGATGACCATGGATTTTGCCCTGCCGTCGGCGGGGTTGCCGGCCGGCATCAAGCCTGGCGACAGGGTGAAAATCGATTTTACCGTTGATGACCAAGGTTCGCATATCAGTCAGATTGTGCTGACGAGCGCTGCGCATGGGGGCCATTTATGATTGCTTTCGTGATCCGTTGGTCGTTGCGCAACCGGCTATTGGTGCTGCTGGCTTCGGTGTTGTTGGCTGGATGGGGCGTTTGGGCATTGCAGAAAGCGCCGCTGGATGCATTGCCGGACCTGTCTGACGTACAGGTGATTGTCCGTGCCTCTTACCCCGGTAAGGCACCGCAAGTGATTGAAGATCAGGTTACCTATCCGCTGACCACCACGCTACTTACGGTGCCGGGAGCCAAAACGGTGCGTGGTTTTTCCATGTTTGGCGACGCTTACGTCTACGTGCTGTTTGAGGATGGCACCGATCTTTACTGGGCACGCTCGCGGGTGTTGGAGGCGCTGAGCCAGGTGCAATCCTCGCTGCCGGCGCAGGTGAAGGTGGCTCTGGGGCCGGACGCCACCGGTGTCGGCTGGGTTTACGAATATGCTCTGGTAGATAAAAGCGGGAAACATAGCCTGGCCGACTTGCGTGCGCTACAAGACTGGACGCTGAAATTTGAACTGAAAACCGTCCCCAACGTGGCTGAAGTGGCCAGCGTCGGCGGTATGGTTCGTCAGTATCAGGTGGTACTGGACCCGCCAAGCCTGCGCGCGCTGAATATCACGCATCAACAGGTGGTGAGTGCCATTCAGGATGCCAACCAGGAAGGCGGCGGCGCAGTGCTGGAGATGGGGGAAGCGGAATATATGGTGCGGACCTCGGGCTACCTGAAAAAGCGGAGTGACTTTGCCAACGTGGTGATTACCGTGCGTGACGGCGTGCCGATCCTGCTTTCGCAAGTGGCGACGTTGCGCGAAGGGCCGGAGATCCGCCGTGGTGTGGCTGAGCTGAACGGCGAGGGCGAAGTGGCGGGCGGCATCGTAGTGATGCGCTACGGTAAAAATGCGCTGGAGACCATTAACGCGCTGAAGGTGAAGCTGCAGGAAGTTCAGCAGACCTTGCCGCCCGGTGTGGAAATTGTGACAGTGTACGACCGCTCCCAACTGATCGAACACGCGATTGAAACCCTATCCCACAAGCTCCTGGAGGAGTTTATCGTGGTGGCCTTGGTGTGCACGCTGTTCCTGTTCCATTTCCGCTCGGCGCTGGTGGCGATGATCACGCTGCCGCTGGGCATTCTTGGTGCTTTTGTGGTCATGCATTATCAGGGCGTCAACGCCAATATCATGTCGCTGGGCGGGATAGCTATTGCGATTGGTGCCATGGTGGACGCGGCGATCGTCATGATTGAGAACATGCATAAGGTGCTGGAGCAGTGGCGGCAACGCCATCCCGGGCAGCAGCCGACGTCAACGGATTATTGGCGCATTTCAGAGCAGGCGGCGGTGGAAGTGGGGCCGGCGCTGTTTTGCAGTTTGCTGATTATCACGCTGTCCTTCATTCCGGTGTTCACCCTGCAGGCGCAGGAAGGGCGGATGTTCTCCCCGCTGGCTTATACCAAAACTTACGCCATGGCGGTGGCCGCTGGCCTGGGCATTACGCTGGTGCCGGTGCTGATGGGCTACTTTATTCGTGGCCGTATTCCCGACGAGCATGCCAACCCGATTAACCGCTGGCTGATCCGCCTGTACCAACCGGTGTTGGCGGCGGTGTTGGCGCGGCCGAAAACTACGATCGGGGTTTCGTGCTTATTGCTGTTGTTGACGGCATATCCGCTTAGCCGATTGGGCAGCGAGTTTATGCCGCAGCTTGACGAAGGCGATCTGCTTTATATGCCATCGTCATTACCGGGCATGTCGGCGCGTGAGGCGAGCAGGTTGCTGCAACTGACCGACCGGCTGATCAAAACCGTGCCGGAAGTGGCGACGGTATTCGGCAAGGCGGGGCGGGCGGAGAGCGCGACCGATCCCGCGCCGTTGACCATGCTGGAAACCACCCTTCGCTTCAAGCCGCGTGACCAGTGGCGGCCAGGTATGACCATGGACAAATTGGTGGCGGAGCTGGACGCGGTGGTCAAGGTACCGGGCATTGCCAATGTTTGGGTTCCGCCGATCCGTAATCGGTTGGACATGTTGGCCACCGGGATAAAAAGCCCGGTAGGCATCAAGGTGAATGGCAATAACATGGCCGACATCGAGCGGATTTCCGGGCAGATTGAGCAGGTGGTAAAACAGGTGCCGGGTGTCACCTCGGCGCTGGCGGAGCGCATTACCGGCGGCCGTTACGTGGACATTGATATCGATCGTCAACGCGCCGCACGCTACGGCGTTTCGGTGAAAGAGCTGCAATCCATGGTGGCGACCTTGGTGGGGGGGGAGAACATTGGCGAAACCGTCGAAGGCCGGGCGCGTTATCCGATCAATGTGCGCTACCCGCGTGAGGTGCGCGATTCGGTGCAGCAACTGCAGGCGTTGCCGGTGTTGACCGCCGGCGGTGGTCAGGTGCCATTGTCGATGTTGGCGGACATTAGTGTCACGGAAGGACCACCGATGCTGAAAAGTGAAAACGCGCGGCTCTCCAACTGGATTTATGTCGATCTGCGCGGACGGGATCTCAAATCGGCGGTGGAAGAGATGCAACGGGCGGTCGCGCAGCAGGTTAAGCTGCCGGCGGGCGTGTCGCTGAGTTGGTCCGGGCAGTTTGAGTATCTGGAACGTGCCAGCGCCCAATTGAAAATCGTACTGCCGGTGACGTTGGCGATCATTTTCGTGCTGCTGTTTGTTACCTTCAGCAGCGTGCGTGATGCGCTGTTGATCATGGCGACGCTGCCGTTTGCGCTCATAGGCGGCGTGTGGCTGCTGTATCTGCTGAACTACAACCTTTCGGTGGCCGGTGCGGTGGGCTTTATTGCACTGGCGGGGGTGGCGGCGGAATTTGGCGTGATCATGGTGCTGTACCTGAATCATGCGCTGGAAAAACACCGCCAGCCGGGGCAGCCGCTCACCCGAAAACAGCTGATGGACGCCATCGCCGAGGGGGCGGTATTACGGGTGCGGCCAAAAGTGATGACCGTCGCCACCATCATGGCTGGGCTATTACCGATCATGTGGGGCAATGGCGCAGGCTCTGAAGTGATGCGCCGCATTGCGGCCCCGATGATTGGCGGGATGCTCAGTGCACCGTTGTTGTCGATGCTGGTCGTCCCGGTGGTCTACTTATTGTTGCATCGCAAAGGATGATGGCGCGGGGCGCAGTGTGCTGCGTCCCGCTTTTACGAAACGAAGACTACTTCGCCAGAAACGCTTTGAACTGCGGCGTCATCACGGCGCTGAAACCTTCATCGGTTTTGCTGATCAGGTACACCGCCAGCCCTTTTTCTTCCGCCAGCTTCAGCGCTTTTTCCGTCCCCAGCACCATCAACCCGGTATCCCAGCCGTCCGCTTCCAGTGCGGTTGACGCTATCACCGTGGCGGAGACCAGCCGGTGGGTGATGGGCCGGCCGGTAACGGGATCGATAACGTGCGAATAGCGCTGGCCATTCTGTTCGAAGTAGTTGCGATAGCTGCCGGCGGTACTGATGCCGTAGCCTTGCAGATCGACCAGCGCCTGCACCGCATTTTCCCTGTCGGTCGGTTTTTGGATCGCCACCCGCCACGGCTTGCCCTGGCCGTTGACGCCGCGTGAGGACACCGCGCCGCCGACCGACACCAGATAGTTGGTGATACCGTTGCGCGCCATCAGTTTAACCAGCTGGTCAACGCCGTAGCCTTCACCCAGGGTCGAGAGATCGACATACATGTTCGGCAGATCTTTTTGCAGCCACTCCCCACGGCTGTCGCTGAGCAATTTGAGATGCTGCAGGCCAATATTTTTTTGCGCGGCTTCAATCTGCTGCTGCTCCGGCACCTTGACGGCGCGTTTGTCCGGGCCAAAACCCCACAGATTCACCAGTGGGCCGACGGTAATATCCATCGCACCCTGCGTATCGCGGCCGATGCGCAGGGCCGTCAGGATAATATCCGCCATCCCGCGCGGGATGGGTTGCGGGTCGGTACTGTGCGATTGATTGAAGCGCGACAGCACCGACGCGGGGCGGTAGGTGGAAATATCATCGTTGGCCTGTTCGAGCAAGGCGTCGACCTGCTGTTGCAGCAACGGCTTGCTGATCTTGACGTCACCGCTGATTTTGACGCTGTAGAAGGTGCCCATGGTTTTGCCTTCGAGGTCGATCTGCGAACGGGTTTCCCGATCGTTACAGGCGGCAAGCAGGCTGAGCGCGGTGCTCAGCAACAGCCCTTTGGCGATAGCGTTGACCATGAAAAATCCTCAGAAACGTAGAAAGGCGCTACAAATAAAGTAAAGCGCGGCAAATGAAAAGCGCAGAAAGGTAAAATAGCATTTTGCTGGCATTGCCGCCGCGCTTCCGCTAACGTCTGGCTCCTGATTCCAGATTGATTTTTGACGCGATGACCATGAGTTCAAACGCCGCTGCCCGGCTGCTCCAGCCGTTCCTGAAAGATCGTTTCCTGCATGTCCTGCTGTTGGCCGGTGTGGTGATGGCCGCCCTAAACCCGCAGCAGTTGCCTGCACTAGCCGGTTTTATCGACTGGCGCACCATTATTACCCTGCTGGGGCTGATGCTGTTGACCAAGGGCGTTGAGGTCAGCGGCTATTTTGATTTTGTTGGCCGTAAAATCATCAACACGTTGCGCAGTGAACGGTGGCTGGCGCTGTTTTTGGTGTTTTCCGCCGCGCTGCTGTCTTCGTTCCTGACCAATGACGTGGCGCTGTTTATCGCCATTCCGTTGACCATCACGCTAAAAAAACTTTCCTCGCTGCCGATCAGTCGGCTGATTATCTTCCAGGCGCTGGCGGTCAACGCCGGCTCGCTGTTAACGCCGATCGGCAATCCGCAAAACATTCTGCTGTGGAGCAAGTCGTCGCTCTCTTTCCTGGGGTTTATCATTCAGATGGCGCCCTTTGGCGCGGCGATGATGGTCAGTCTGCTGGCCCTGACCTGGTTCAGCTTCCCGGCGCGGGATATCGTAAAGGCACCGCATACTGAGGGCTATCCCTATCAGCGGCCGCTGTTGCTGAGCTGCGTGGCACTGTACGCGATTTTTCTGCTGTGTCTGGATGTCGGCTTGCCGCTGTACGGCCTGTTGGCGGTGTTTGCCGGTTTCTTGCTATTGGCGCGCCGGGTGCTGTTGCAGATCGACTGGAGCCTGATTTTTGTCTTTATCGCCATGTTTATCGACGTCGGCTTGTTTACCCAATTGCAGGCGATTCAGCCCTGGTTCGCCGATATCGCCCGGCTTGGTGACGGCGGCATTTACGCATTGGGGATTGGGCTGTCGCAGATCATCAGCAATGTGCCGGCGACCATTTTGCTGCTCAACTACGTGCCTTCCAGCCAACTGGTGGCCTATGCGGTGAACGCCGGGGGCTTTGGGCTGGCGATTGGCTCGCTGGCGAACCTGATTGCGCTGCGCATGGCGGGGGAGCGCAAGATCTGGCTGAAATTCCATTACTACTCGCTGCCATTGCTGGCCTGGGGGGCGCTGCTCGGCTGGCTATTGGCCTGACACCGGCCGCGCTTTGCTGCGCGGCCAACGCTTTTCTAACCACGCGCCGCCAGCAAACAAATGCTGCGGGTCACCTGATAAGATTTCACAAAGGAACTGACCGGCAGAAACTCGAAACGCGAATGGAAATTGTGCGCGCCGGTGAAGTAGTTTGGCGTCACCACGCCACGGCTGGACAGCGCTGCACCGTCAGTGCCGCCGCGCATCGGGATCACCTTCGGCGGAATGCCGTGTGCGGCGAGGGCGCCGAAAATCAGTTCGATGGCGCGCTTGTCTTCACCGATTGAATTGCTGATATTGCTGTAGATATCCGTAACGCTGCAGCTCACCCTGGCGCGCGGGTAGTTCGCCGCCACCTGCCGCACCACCTCCTGAATACGCGCTTTACGCGCATTGAAAGCAACCAGATCGAAATCGCGAATCGACACTTTTAGCGTGGCGAGATTGGCGTTGGCGGTGATGTCGTTGAACCAGAAATAGCCTTCGCGCCCCTCGGTATGTTCCGGGGTATCCAGGATATCGAACTGATTGATGATGTCGGTGGCGATGCGAATCGGGTTGATCAGCACGTTCCTTGCCGACATCGGGTGTGCAGTCACGCCCTCGATACGGATCTCCGCCGCCGCCGCATTGAAGTTTTCATAAACCACTTCGCCCAGTTCACAGCAGTCGATGGTGTAGGCGAAATCTACGTCAAAGCGCGCCAAATCCAGCGCTTTGGCACCGCGCAGACCGATCTCTTCATCCGGCACAAAGGCCACCACAATGTCGCCGTGGCGGTCTGTGGCGCTCAGGTTAGCCAGCAATGTCATCACGACAGTAACCGCCGCCTTGTTATCGGCGCCGAGCACGCTGGTGCCGTCGCTGAAAATAATGTCTTCGTTCGGATAGGCCTGGATCTCCGGATGTTCGGCGGTGCGCAGCCAAATGTCGTGCTCCGCGTTCAGGCAGAGATCCTGGCCGCTAAAGCGCAGGCGCTGCGGATGAATATGCGCCGACAGGCCGACGTCGACGGTATCGATATGGGTAATAAAACCGATGCGCGGCGCACCGGGTTGGTTGCCGGGTTTGCGGGCGGTCACGGTGGCGTGCTCGTCGATTTGCACGTCCTTCAGCCCCAGTTGGCGCAACTCGGCTGCCAGCAACTTTGCCATATCATGCTGGCCGGGCGTGCTGGGCAGGGCGTTGACGGCGGCATCGCTCTGGCTGGTGACCGCCAGATAACGAAAGAAACGTTCGGTAAGCTGTTCGGCAATGGCGCTGGTCATGCGGGTTCCTCTCGATAAGCTGTCTATCGGTTTTAATGCTAAATCAGCCGGTTGTCCATTGCTGCAATGCTTTCGCTGTCGGAATGCGAGACGCCGCGCAGAATAAAAAAATAGCGGCGCAACTAGGAAATAGTCGCAGGTATCTGCGGCAGAATCGTTGTTAGCTGTGGGGGAAAGGGTGCCCCAACAATAAATCTGACCGTTAAAGGAGAACCGATGCGCTCACGTAATGCTTTGCTTATTACTCTGTTATCCCTGGGAATGTCTCATGCCGCCTGGTCGTCCACCGCTGCCGGCAATGCCAACAGTAACGTCAACAGCCGCGAAGTGGCCAGCGCACTCGGCGGCCTGAAGAACAAAACCTATGATCTGGAGCAGGCACCGAAGATCCGCATCGCCAGCTTCAATATTGCCGCCGGCAAGGTCAGCGACATGACCGCCATCGCCAAGGCGATCAAGGCGATGAACGTCGACGTGGTGGCGCTGCAGGAAGTGGATAAGCTCACCGGCCGCAGCGGGAAACTCGATCAGGCGGAGGAATTGGCCAAGCTGACCGGCATGCACGTAGCCTTTGGTCGGGCGATAGACTTTGACGGCGGTGAATATGGCCTGGCGTTTCTGTCGAAATACCCCTTGCATGACAGCAAGATTTATCCGCTGCCTTCCGGCCAGCGTGAACAGCGCATTGCCTTTAGCGCCCAGACCGACGTGCCCGAGTTTCCGGCGCCGATCACTTTGATCAATACCCATCTGGACACCAAGGAAGACCCGGCCATGCGCCTGGATCAGGTGCGTGAATTAAACGATCGCACCATCGAGATACGTGGCATCAAGCTGCTGTTCGGCGATATGAACGACGTGCCGGGCAGCGTCACCTGGACCGAACTGAGCCGTTACTGGAACGACATCATGCCCGCGGCGCAAGATGGCCGCAGCTGGCCGGCGGAAAATGCGGAAATCAAAGTCGATTATATCTTTAGCGGCAATGCCCAACGCTGGCATCTCGACAGCCTGACGGTGCCTAACGCCAGCGGCGACTGGAATGGCATTCACTGGCCTGCGGTCAGCGATCACCTGCCGGTGGTAGCCGAGCTGCGGCTGACCGAGCAGTAAAGGGCCCGAGTAAACGCGGGTTGGCGATTGACAGCCGCAGAGCCCGCTGGTTACTATCTGGCGATACAACCCAGGGTTCTGGGTTGCGTAGGCGTTCACGTAATCCAACGCGCTCGTTCTTGTTGCCTTTGGCAACGAGAGAAGAGAGCGTTGGAGTCATCTGGCTCTCTCTGTATTTCCCCTTTTGAGTGAGCAATCTATGTCATCTACGATTTCACATGCGGAGCCTTCCGCTAACAAAGCGCTGCTTTCGCTGACCTGCGCGATCTTTCTCACCTATCTGACTGTAGCTTTGCCGTTGCCGGTGATCCCGCTGTACGTGCATTTTGAACTGGGCATGAGCAACCTGATGGTGGGGGTCGCGGTGGGAATTCAGTTTCTGGCGACGGTACTGACCCGCGGTTACGCCGGTCGGCTGGCTGACCGCTTTGGCGGCAAAGGTTCGGCGCGACAGGGGATGATTGCCTGTTCGCTGGCCGGCGTCGCCTATCTGGCGTCAGCGCTGCTGCCGGCGGCGCCAGAGATCAAATTCGCCCTGCTGATCCTCGGACGCCTGATTTTAGGCTACGGCGAAAGCCTGCTGCTGACCGGCACCCTGACCTGGGGTTTTGGTCTGGTGGGGGCCGCCCGCTCCGGCAAGGTAATGTCCTGGACCGGCATGGCGATCTACGGCTCGCTGGCGGCAGGCGCGCCTGTCGGCCTGATGTTGCATCAGCACTGGGGCTTTGTGGCGTTAGGCGTGTCTACTTTGCTGCTGCCGCTGATCGCCATGCTGCTAAATATGCGTGTGGCGGCGGTGGCGCCAACGCACGGTGAACGTCCTTCACTGTGGAAAATGGTGGGCAGCATTTGGCAACCGGGCGTAGCGCTGGCATTGCAGGGCGTGGGTTTTGCGGTGATTGGCACCTTTGTGTCGCTGTATTTTACCGCGAATGGCTGGGGGCATGCCGGCCTGGCGCTGACGATGTTCGGCGTGGCATTTGTGGTGATGCGTCTGCTGTTTGGCCATTATCCCGACAAGTTCGGCGGCATCCGCGTGGCGCTGGTTTCATTGCTGATTGAGGCCTTTGGCCTGCTGCTGCTGTTCTCGGCCGCCACGCCGCTGATGGCGTTGGTTGGGGCGGCATTCACCGGTTTAGGTTGCTCATTGATCTTCCCCGCACTGGGCGTGGAGGTGGTGAAACGCGTGCCGCCGCAGGTGCGCGGCACGGCCGTCGGCGGTTACTCGGCGTTTCAGGATGTCTCTTACGCCATTACCGGCCCATTGACCGGCCTGTTGGCCACGTCGCTGGGCTATTCCTCGGTATTTATGGCCGGAGTGGTGTGTGCGTTGACCGGCGTGGCTTTCACGCTGTTGTTTGCGCGCAGCAACGCTAAGCGGGAATGATCCGGGCCAGCCGTTCGACGCCGGCACGGATCTCCCCCGGCGTCAGGGCGGCGAAACCCAACAGCCAGCCGTCGCGTCGCGCCTGCGCCGTTTGATACTGTGGCGCCAGCCCAGGCGTGATCACGCCCAACTGCTGCGCCTGGCGGGTGAGGGCGATTTCCTGGCCCGGCGGCAGCCAGACGCTGAGTTGCAATCCGCCACCTGCCTGCTGTGGGGTGGCATAATGCCCAAGCTTTTCCTGCACTTCCTGCAGCAAGTGGTCGCGACGGCTGCGGTACAGCTGGCGCATGTAGCGGATGTGGGCGGCAAAATGCCCTTGATGGATGAATTCGGCGGTGACCGCCTGCATCAGTTGGGCGCTGTGGCCGTCGTAAACCGTACGTGCGGTGGTAAAAGGTTCCACCAGGGCGGGCGGCACCACCAGATAGGCCAGCCGCAGAGAAGGGAAAAGCGCTTTGGAAAAGGTGCCTAAATACAGTACGTTGCCCTGGCGATCCAGCCCTTGCATCGCCGGCATCGGCTGACCGTCATAGTGAAATTCACTGTCGTAATCGTCTTCAATAATCCATGCCCGCTGCCGCTGGGCCAACGCCAACAGTTGGAGTCGCCGTGCCAGGCTCAGTGCCACGCCGGTGGGATAGTGGTGCGAGGGCGTCAGGTAAATCAACTGCGGCCTGGGTAACTGCTCATGTGGTTGCATACCGGCGTCGTCCACGCTGACCGGTACCAGCTCTGCACCTGCGCTGGTAAAGGCGTTTCTGGCACCGGCATAACCGGGGTCTTCCATCCATACCTTGTCGCCGCTGTCCAATAGCAGGGCGGCGATCAGCTGTAGCGCCTGTTGTGAACTGGTCAGCACCACGACCTGTTGCGCGTCGCAGTTGACCCCGCGCGCCTGGCTAACGTAACCGGCAATGGCCTCACGCAGCGGCAGGTAACCCTGAGGGTCGCCATAGCGCATCAGGTTTTCTCCCCGCAGGCGCAATTGCTGAGCGGTGAGCTGCTTCCACAGCTTTAACGGGAAGGCACGCAGATCCGGTGAGCCGGCGGCAAACGGCAGCGGTTGCTGCGGATCGCGGCAGCCACCGGTTTGCACGATCTGCCGGCCACGTGATGACAAGCGAGGCTCGCCCGTGATTTTGCGGGCTGAAGGGGACTTCACTATGTCTATCGCCACAAAGGTGCCCTGGCCAACCCGCCGCTGCAGATATCCCTCGGCCTCCAGCTGGCTGTACGCCGCCTCGGCGGTCACCCGCGAGACGCCTAAATCCCCGGCCAGAACCCGTGATGAGGGTAACCGCTGCCCACGGCTCAGCGTTCCGTTATGAATAGCGCGGCGCAGCGTGCCGCAAACGCGTTCACGCAAGGTGCCTGCGTCCTGTTCCGGCCGTTGGAACAGCGAGATTAGTGCACGGGTCATAATGGGTCTTGTCTTGTGGCAAGAATGGGTATCAATCATAAGACCAAAATCAGGCAATATTGTCATCAGTCTCATCCACAGGAGTGAATTTTATGGCGGCATCTTCATTGGTTTTGGCATTTCCCCCTGGGCCGGCGGCGCAAAGCCTGGATTATCTGGCGGCGAAATTGAGTTATTACGCGGACGCATGGGATGTGGCGGAAGATCTGCGCAACGGCGTCAGCGAGATCCTGGTGATAGATACTCGCGCGCAAGCCTTGTATGCGGCCGGACATATTCCCGGCGCTATCAGTTTGCCGCATCGGCTGATGGACGAGGCCGGCACGGCGCATCTGGATCGCAATAAAGTCTATGTCACCTATTGCGACGGCATCGGCTGCAACGGCTCAACCAAGGGGGCATACAAGCTGGCGCAACTGGGATTCAGAGTGAAGGAGCTGATTGGCGGGCTGGATTTCTGGAAACGCGATGGCCATCCATTGGCCACCGGTGAGCCACCGGGTTCGCTGCGGGGCACTGCAGCAGGGGAAGACTGCGGCTGTGCCTGATGGGTTAAAACACCAGCGCCAAGACCACCGCCAGTACCAGAATCAGCAGGATAAACGCCACTGCCGGCTTGTTCAGCGCCTTTTGCAGCGGTTGAGGCAGCGCGGCGAGCAACGGATTGAGCAACGGCTGCGGTTCGGCCGGGCCGCCGGCGATCGGCTGAGTGGGGCCGGTTTTTTCAAGACGGCGGGCAAACAGCTGGTTGATGGCATCGCTCATCTGCGGGTGGGTGAGCGGTGCACTGGCGTTGCAGTTGAAACGCGACTGGCAGTAGTCATTCAACTGTTGTTGTTCCTGTGGGTCGGCCGGTTGTTTAAGTACGGCCAACAGGCTGTTCAGCGTCGGTGCGGACTGCGGACTAAGCGCCACTTTGACCTGCAAAAACTGGTTTAGCAGTTGGAAATGGCGAGCCGGTAGCGGGTCGTTGGTTTTTACCCCGGCCAGATCAAACAGCGTCTGCCAGATCTTGATCGGCGACTCGCCGGTAGCGGCGCTGAGTTTGGTCACCTGCTGTTGCAGGTTTTGGTGCTCGGCAGGCAGTAACGGGCGATCGCTGGTGGCGGTCTGCTGCGGATGAGGAATGGCCAGGCTGCCGGTCTGCAACAGGTTCAACACTTGCTGCAATTGCGGATGGCTCAATTGGCTCAGCACCGTGTGGCCAAACTGCTGGCGAATAAAATCGCTGACGGCCTGGCGGTTATTGCCCTGCGGCAACAGTTCGGTGAGTTGCTGAAGCAACTGGCGGCTGGCATGGCTTTGCTGCACCTGGTTCAGGCGGTTTTGCAACAGTTGCTCGGCCGGCTGGAAATGGCGAGCCAGCAGTTCGCTGCTATTATGGTCTGCCCCGAGATCGTGACGCAGCGTGGCCCAGATTTCTGCGGACTTGGCCGGGCTGAGCGCCATGATCTTAACGATCAACTTCTCCAGCGTAGTGCGTTGCGCCGGAGAGAGCGGGCTGTCGTCGGTGGTTGTGGTTTTGCCCGGGTTCGGAGGGCGATCGCTGGCGATCGGGGTGCCCGGTCCACTCAAAGGTTGCATATCACCAGTCCTTCGCTGTGTATCCCCTTCTTACTTGAGGTTGCAGCTGCGTTGACTGTGCAATCTTACCCGAATCACTTACTGAGTCATCGGGATTCACTTGCTTGCCGCCTTGCCGCAACCCCAATTACTTTGGGGAGAGAAAAATCGTCGTACCCGGCGAAAAGCGCAGGTGTGCTTCCATGATACCTGTAAATGGCCGCTACCAATACCGCCCTCAGACATTTCTTTACAGGCAAAATGATTGCTAATCACGTCTGCGCCGCTAAGATAAGCCCAGACTTGGCATTGAGGGCAGCATGGTTAAACAGCAGCGGATTGCGAAATGGTTTTTATGCCTGGCTTGCCTGGTGGTGCTGACCTGCATGACTCAACGCATGGCGGGCCTGCATGCGTTGCAGCAGGCGATGGGCCTGCCCGTTGCCGGTGCCGCAACCTCCGCCCCCGATGACGACGCTGCACTTCAGCCCAAGCCCTGCGAACTGAGCGCCAAGTCCCTGTTGGCCGCGCCGCCGGTGATGTTCGAAACCCTGCTGTTCGGTCTCGGCCTGCTGTTGGTGCTGCTGGCACCCACCGTGGCCGCGCGTCTGCGTATTCCCCCTCCCAGAGTGATTTCTCCCACGACCCTCAGGGTACACCTCCGATTATGCGTATTCCGTGAATGAGTTAATCGCCCGTTCTTTTTGGTGATTGACTCATTTATGGAGAAAAAACATGTTGAATATCATCAGGTCGGCGCTTGCCTGCCTGTTAATGCTGTGGCTGCCCGCCTTGCAGGCGGCAGACAGCGGCTGGCTGCAAAGCCCGGCCAACGATCACGCCAAAGTGCGGCTGCGCGCCGACACGTCGCACCCTGGGGAGACCCGGTTGCTGCTGGCAATAGAGTTGCAACAAGGCTGGAAAACCTACTGGCGTTCACCCGGCGAAGGCGGTATTGCGCCCGCGATAAGCTGGCAAGGCAACCCGCCGCCGGCCACCTGGTTTTGGCCGACGCCGCAGCGTTTTGACGTAGCCGGCATTTCCACTCAGGGATATCACGATCGGGTTGAACTGCCGATAGCGATAAAGGGAGCCGTATCGCCTCAGCTGGCGGGCACCCTGACGCTGTCTACCTGCAGTAACGTCTGCATATTGACCGACTATCCGTTCAGTCTCGATCTCGGCGCGCCGCCAGACGCGCAGTTTAACCATGACTTTGCTCAGGCGATGGGGCAGGTGCCGATTGCCGATGGCCTGGTTGACGGCATTAAAGCCGGTTATCAGCGCGGGGAACTGCAGATCAGCGCCGAGCGCACCGCCGGCTGGCAACAGCCCGAGTTGTTCTTCGATACGCTGGAGGATGCCGATCTCGGCAAACCGCAGATCAGCGCCGACGGCAGTCGGATGTTGGCGCGGGTACCGGTCAGTGATGGCTGGGGGGATACCGCACCGGACTTGCGCGGCAAAACCCTGACGTTGGTCATCAGTGACGGCGGCATCGCGCAGCAGGTTCAATTGCCGATTGGCGGACCGCTGGTTTCTCCGGCTGCGGCGGCTTTCCCGCTGTGGCAGGCGGTGCTGATGGCGCTGGCCGGTGGTCTGATTCTCAACCTGATGCCCTGCGTTCTGCCGGTGCTCGGCATCAAACTGGGCTCGATTTTGCAGGTCGAATTGCGGGATCGGCGCAGAATCCGGCTGCAGTTTCTGGCTTCGTCATTGGGCATCGTCGCCTCGTTTATGGCGTTGGCGTTGCTGATGACGGCGCTGCGGCTGAGCAATCAGGCGCTGGGCTGGGGCATTCAGTTTCAAAACCCGTGGTTTATCGGCTTTATGGTGCTGGTAACGTTGTTGTTCAGCGCCAACCTGTTCGGCCTGTTCCACGTGCAGCTTTCCTCTTCGCTGAATACCAAACTGGCGACCCATAACGGGCACGGCCTGAGCGGGCATTTCTGGCAGGGCGCTTTTGCCACCTTGCTGGCGACGCCCTGTTCGGCGCCCTTTCTTGGCACCGCCGTGGCTTTTGCCCTGGCCGCGCCGCTGCCGGTGCTGTGGGGTATGTTTGTCGCGTTGGGGATCGGTATGAGCCTGCCGTGGCTGCTGATCGCCGCCTGGCCGGCGCTGGCGCTGCGTTTGCCGCGTCCGGGACGTTGGATGAACGCGTTACGGTGGGTAATGGGGCTGCTGATGCTGGCCTCTTCGCTGTGGCTGCTGAGCCTGATGGTGAATCATATTGGCGCCACCCCGACGCTGGCCCTGGGGGGCATGGCGTTGCTGGCTCTGCTGTTGGCGGTATGGCGACGGCATGGCGTACGCCTTGCTGCCGGATGGGTTGCCGGCATGCTGGTGCTGTTCGGCGTGGCGTTGTTGGCCGGTTCGCTCACCGCCGGGTTGTGGCATCAGCCGTTGCAGGACAAGGTGCGCTGGCAGCCGCTGAGCGAGCAGGCGATCACCCAGGCGTTGGCCGAGCGTAAGCGGGTGTTTATCGACGTCACTGCCGACTGGTGCGTCACCTGTAAAGCCAATAAATTCAACGTACTGTTGCGTGATGATGTGCAAAAAACGCTGAATGCCGAAGACGTGGTCGCTCTGCGGGGTGACTGGAGCCGTCCTTCTGCCGAAATCAGCGCCTTCCTGCAAAGGCGCGGCAGCGTTGCCGTGCCTTTTAACCAGATTTATGGCCCCGGCAGCCCAGACGGTGTGGTGTTGTCCCCGCTGTTAACCCGCGATGCCGTGTTGCAAACCCTGTCCGCCGCCAAAGGAAATTCACAATGAAAAAGTTACTGATGTTATTGATGCTGATTGCCGTTCCCGTCTGGGCCGCCGCCCCTTTTACCCCAGAGCAGGAGTTGCGCATTAAGGAACTGATCCGCGAAACCCTGGTGTCGAACCCGGATATTCTGGCGCAGGCGGTCGATGCCTGGCAGCAGCAGACCGCCGGCCAGCAGATCGATCAGGCAATTAAGCAAAACGCCAAAGCCCTGTATGAAGACCCTGCCAGCCCGCGTCTGGGGGCCGACAACGCCAGGCTGACGCTGGTGGTGTTCACGGATTACAACTGCCCGTACTGTAAGCGTTTTGATCCGATGCTGGAAAAAATCGTCAAACAAAATCCGGAGGTAGCGCTGGTGGTGAAACTGCTGCCGTTCAAGGGCGAAAGCTCGGTCAGCTCTGCGCGTGTCGCTCTAACTGCCTGGCAGCAACATCCGGACCAGTTTTGGGCGTTGCACCAGCGGCTGATGACGAAAAAGGGCTTCCACGACAGCGCCAGCATCGCCGCCGCCCAGCAGAAAACCGGGGTGAAAGCGGTGGCGCCGAGTGAGCTGAGCATGACCACGCTGCGCACCAACATGGAACTGGCGGAAAAACTGGGGGTGCAGGGAACGCCTGCGACGCTGATTGGCGACCAGATGCTGCCGGGGGCGGTGTCTTACGAGGAATTGGAGGCGATAGTGAAACAGCAACTGGCGAAGGCCAAAAATGGCTAAGCTGCGGCGCTGGGGGCGCGAACTCTTGATCCTGCTGCTGATTGTGCTGGCGGTGGTGATGGCAATGGACTGGCTGCGCGCACCGCAGGCGCCGGTGGCTTTCGATGCGCAGGCGTTGACCACATTGAGCGGCGAGAGGGTTTCACTCGCGCAGCTCAGCCGGGACAAGCCGCTGCTGGTCTATTTCTGGGCCAGTTGGTGCGGTGTGTGCCGCTTTACCACGCCGTATGTTGCCAGGCTGGCGGAGGAGGGCGGCAATGTGCTGACCGTGGCGCTGAGTTCCGGTGACGATCTGCAGGTCGAACAGTGGCTGGCGCGCAAGCGGCTGACGCTGCCGGTGGTTAACGATCCGCACGGCGAGCTGTCGGCGCAGTGGCAGGTTGGCGTCACCCCGACGCTGGTGGTCATTTCCCAGGGCAAGGTGGTGCAGAGCACCACCGGCTGGACCAGCTACTGGGGAATGAAACTGCGTCTGTGGTGGGCCGGGCGGTAAGCCCCGGTCTATTTGGCGGCGATGACCTCATTAATCGCCCGGCAGAGTCGGGCGATACCTTCTTCAATCAGCGGCGGCGTATTAGCGGCGAAATTCAATCGCAGGCCATGCGTACCACGTTGTTCCTGAGCATAAAAACACTCTCCGCGTGCAAAGGTGACGCCGTGGCGCCAGGCCACCGGCATCAGCGTTTCGTTGTTAACCGCAGCGGGCAGCGTCAGCCAGATAAACAATCCGCCCTCAGGCGTTTCAAAGTGGCAGCCGTGCGGCAGATGCTGCTGCAATGCCGTTACCATGGCGTCGCGGTGCTGGCGGTAAATCCGCCCGGCACGCCGCAGCTGTTTGTCATAGCGGCCAATGGTGACAAAGGCGTCCAGCGCCCGCTGGATCAGATTGGAGCTGGTAAAGCTGTCGACGTGTTTTAACCGCGCTACCCGCTGATATTGCTCACTGTCTGCGACCAGGTAGCCGATGCGCATGCTGGGCAGCAGCATTTTGGAAAAAGTGCTGACATACATCACCGCGCCCGGCGAAGCCTGCGCCCGCAGTGACGGCAGCTGTTTGCCGTTGTAGCGCAGATCGCCGACAAAATCGTCCTCCAGGATCGGCACGCCGGCATGTTGCGCCAGCGCCAGCAGGCGTCGGCGGCGGGCTTCGCTCATGCAACGTCCGGTCGGGTTATGAAAGTTGGGGATGGTATAAATCAGTTTTGGCCGGTGTTTTTCCAGCAGCGCCGGCAGGTGTTCAACCTGCATGCCGTGTCGATCGCTGGGGATGGTGACGATATTGATCCTGTGAAGGCGCAGTAGCCCCAGCGCTTCGGCGTAGGTGGGTTCTTCGACGATCACGGTATCCCCCGGCTCAAGCAGGCTTTGCACAATCAGGCTGATGGCGTGCTGCGAGCCGTTGGTGATTAGCACCTGCTCCGCTTGGGTGGGGATGCCTTGGGTGGTGAGGATCCGTCCCAGCGTATCGCGCAGCGGGTAGTAGCCGCAGTATTCGCCATAGCCGAAAGCCTCTTCCGCATGGCGGCTGAGCACCGACAGCAATATCTTGCGGAATTCTTCCTGGGGGAAAACCTTCGGGCTGCCGACGCCGGCGGCAAAGTTGATGATGTTATCCGGCAGCGGCGTGTCGGGGTAGCCGTCCAGCCGCGAGGTCAGCGTGGTGAAACGCTCTGCCGGGAACGGCGTATCGGACGTCGGTTGCGGTTGAGCAGGCCGCGCGCCCGGATGCAGGACGTAGGCACCGCTGCCGCGCCGCTGGCGCAGAAATCCTTTGGACGCCAGTTCGGCGTAGGCATTGTCGACCGTCAGCCGGCTGACGGCCAGTTCAACTGCCAATGTGCGGGTGGAAGGCAGTTTGTCGCCATCGACAAAGACGCCGCTCAGTATCGCCCGCCGCAGCGCCTCTTCAATTTGCAGATACAGCGGGACATCCTGCTGGCGGTCTAACGGGATATGCATGGGAATTGGCTCGGTCAGGGGCGATGATTTTTACTATACCTCATGGCTATCGGGCTTCAAGCGGATAAAAGTGGCCTGCATAACAATCAGGGAAAGTGGCTCTGGCGACAAAATTTCGCCGCGTTAGAATTCCTGCCTGAGTCCGTTATCGCAGTTTTTGAGGGTGTCATGTCATTACCGTCGGGTATTTCAGCAAGGCCGGTTTTCCCCGGTGCGCGTATTTTGCAGGGCAGCAGTCAGGGGTATGTCATTGCCATCGTCAGCGCCATGCTGCTGGCCTTTACCGCCATTATCATCCGCGTGCTGACGGAGCATTATCACTTGCCCACCTTTGTGCTGGCCTTTTGGCGTGCGGCGTTGGTTGCCCTGGTGTTATTGCCTTTGTTGTTGCTGCTCAAACCCGAATGGGCGCGTTTGCAGCCTGCGCAGGTGCCTTTTTATGTCTGTTATGGCCTGCTGCTGGCGGTGTTCAACAGCCTATGGACGCTGTCGGTAGCCTTGAATGGCGCGTCGGTGGCGACCATTCTTACTTACTGCTCGGTAGGTTTTACCGTATTTCTTGGCTGGGTGATGTACAGCGAACGGCTGAACCTGCGCCAACTGCTGGTGATTGTGGTCAGCCTGGGCGGCTGTTTCCTGGTCAGTAACGGCGACAGCTTGGGCAATGCCCATTTCAACCTGCTGGGGCTGCTGATCGGCATGTTGTCCGGTATCGGCTATACCCTTTATACCCTGGGAGGGCGCGTAGCCACGGAACGGCGCTATCCGGTGTGGAATACCATTTTGTATGTGTTTGGTTTTTCGGCGGTTTACCAATGGCTGTTCAACATCGCGCTGGCGCTGTTTCCCCTGCCGGCATTTCAGGGCATGACCGGCTCTTTGTGGTTCCTGTCCCAGGGGGCGCAGGGCATTGAATGGAGTGGCTGGCTGTTGCTGGTGATCCTGGCCGCCGGGCCGACGCTGCTGGGGTTTGGCCTGTACAATATCAGCCTGAAGACGTTGCCGCTGGCGGTTGCAAACCTGATTTTGTCGCTGGAGCTGGTGTTCACGGCGGTCATTGCCTATTTCCTGCTGGGGGAAAACATGAACCGGCTGCAACTGCTGGGCAGCGCGCTGGTGATGGGTGGGGTGTTGATGCTGAAGAAGAAGACGGATCAGGCCTGATTTGTTACCCTTATGCCTCGCTGGAGAGGCAATCATGACTAACAATCCAAGATTAAAAAAGGCGATCATCGCTTAAACAGGCCGTGTTGAGTGAACGAAAACACGGCCACAGATCTCGTTCCGTGGCTCTTGCAACCAGCAAAAGAGAAAGCGCCATGTCTGAAAAACACTGGTCCAAAACAGAACTGCTGCACCAAACGGTGACCAATCCCAATATTATCGTCAAGGGAACCCACAGCTATTACAGCGACTGCTGGGATAGCGGTTTCGAACGCTCCGTCGTGCGTTATTTACACGGCGACGCGGTCAGCCAACAGTGGCCACCGTTGGGGCCGATAGACAAATTGCTGATCGGCGATTATGTCTGCATAGCCGCCGAGGCGGTGATCCTGATGGGCGGCAATCATACGCACCGTATCGATTGGCTGAGCCTGTACCCGTTTATGGAGAGCATCCAGACCGCTTATCAGCCCAAGGGCGATACCCGGTTGGGCGACGGCTGCTGGATAGGCATGCGGGCGATGCTGATGCCGGGCGTCACTATTGGCGAAGGGGCGGTGGTGGCCGCAGGCAGCATAGTGACTGCAGATGTCGAACCTTACGCCATCGTGGGCGGCAACCCGGCGCGGCCGATCAAGCTGCGATTTACTCCGGAGACGATCGCAGGGTTACTCGCGTTGCGCATTTATGATTTGTCGGCGGAGGATTTTGCCCGCGTGCAACCTTGGCTGGCCGACAATGATATTGCCGCCCTGGAACGGGCGATAAACGACATTAAGCGTTAAAACTGAAAAGGGCGGGGTAATCTCCCCGCCCACTATACTTACTCGGCTTTGGCCGTTTCTTCCACCCTGCGGCGTTTTCGCACTCCGCGCAGCAACAGCGGCAACACCAGCACCGCTACCGCCAATACCAGCAGCGTTTGCGCGATACCGCTGCTCCACAGAATGCCGAAATCCCCGTTGCTGATAGACAGCGCGCGGCGCAGGTTCTGTTCCAGCATTTCACCCAGCACGAAACCCAGGATCAGCGGCGACATCGGGAAGTGCATTTTCCGCAAGATATAACCGAACACGCCCAGTCCGACCATCAACAGCAGGTCAAAGGTGGTGCTGTGCACCGCATAAACGCCCACCGCAGACACGGCGGCAATCGCCGGTACCAGGAACCACAGCGGGATGGTCAGCATGCGGGTAAACAGGCCGACCAGCGGCAGGTTCATGATCAGCAGGATCACGTTGGCAATCAGCAACGCGGCGATCAGGCCCCAGACAATGTCCGGCTGCTCGGTGAACATTGCCGGGCCTGGCGTGATGTTGTACAGCGTCAATGCGCCCATCATCACCGCCGTGGTGCCCGAACCCGGCACGCCCAGCGTCAGCATCGGAATGAACGAGCCGCAGGCCGAAGCATTGTTGGCGGCTTCCGGCGCCGCGACGCCGCGAATATCCCCCTTGCCGAAGGTCTCGCTGTTGCCGCTGATTTTCTTTTCGGTCATATAGGTGAGCGCGCTGGCGATGGTGGCGCCGGCACCGGGCAGAATGCCGACGAAGAAGCCGATCACCGAAGAGCGCAGCGTCGGGCCGACGCACTCGGCGGCCTCTTTGCGGTTAAACAACAGGCGACCGGTTTTACGCACCAGCTTTTGTCCGCCGCTGGTGCTTTCCAGCATCAGCAGGATTTCACTGACCGAGAACAACCCGATCACCACCACGATAAACTGCACGCCGTCGGAGAGATGCACGCTGTCGAAGGTGAAGCGGTAAACGCCGGTGTTGGCGTCTACGCCTACCGTCGCCAGCCCCAGGCCAATCAGCGCCGCCAGCAGCGACTTCAGCGGGTTTTGGCTCATCATGCTGCCCAGACAGGCGATGGCGAACACCATCAGGGCAAAGTACTCCGCCGGACCGAACGCCAGTGACCAGCGCGCCAGCAGCGGGGCGAACAGAATAATGCCGCCGATGGCGATCATGGAACCGACGAAAGAGCTGACCGCCGAGATCGACAACGCCACGCCGGCGCGGCCCTGTTGCGCCATCGGGTAGCCGTCCAGCGCGGTCATGATCGCCGCCGCGTCGCCGGGTACGTTAAGCAGGATGGACGAGATGCGGCCGCCGTATTCGCAGCCGATATAGACCGTCGCCAGAAGGATCAGCGCGGACTCGGCCGGCAGCTTGAGAGCAAACGCCAGCGGCAGCAGAATAGCCACGCCGTTGATCGGCCCCAGCCCCGGCAGCAGGCCGACAATGGTGCCGACGAAGCAGCCAATCAGTGCGATAATCAGGTTCTGCGGCACCAGCGCCACCTCGAACCCTTGGGTTAAATACATCCAGGTTTCCATCATCGCCCCCGTTAGCTCAGCCAAACGCCGAGTGGCAGTGTTACATCGAGTAATTGGTCAAAGGCGTAGTACAGCGCAACGCCCATCACCACGCCGGAGACCGCTGCCGCAAGCAGGCTGGCCTGGAACAGCAAGCCAATGCTGAATGTCAGCAGTGCGGTGGCCAGCGGAAAGCCCAGCCATTCGAAGCCCCAGGCGTACAGCACCAGCGTAATCACCAGCACCAGCAGGCGTTGCATTACCTTGTTGTGCGGCCATTCGACGGCCTGCGGTTTGTTCAGCAGCAGCAGTGCCGCGCACAGCGACATCAAGCTGAGGATGGCCAGCGGGAAGGGGCGCGGCCCCAGCGGTTCATAGCTGTATTCGCTCTGAATGCCCCAGCCGATAAACAGGCCGCCGATACACAGCAGCAACCAGAAACCGGCAAAAATGCGATCGCTCATGGTATTTCCCCCGGTTATTTAGCCAGGCCGAAGACTTTGGCCTGCTCGCGGTACTGATTGACCTGGTTTTTCACGTAGGCATCCAGCTCCTTGCCGGCCAGGTTGAATTCAAACAGGCCGCGCAGGTCGCGCTGCTTTTTGAATTCGTCGGTTGCCATCATTTTCTTGAAGGTGTCGAGCCACCACTGGTATTCCTCTTCGCTGACCTTCGGGCCAACGTAGAAACCGCGAATGATCGGCCAGATCAGATTGAACCCCTGTTCTTTGGCGGTCGGCACGTCGGCTAACTGGCCCGGCAGACGCTGTTCGGAGTACACCGCCAGCACGCGAATTTTGTCACCTTGCAGGTAGGGCACCATTTCGCTCAAATCGCCGGACACCGCCTGAATATGGTTGCCGAGCAGCGCGGTAACGGGCTCGCCACCGCCTTCGAACGCGACGTAGCGCATTTTGTGAGGATCGACACCGACCTCGCGCGCCAGCAGGGCGGTTTTCATCCAGTCCTGGCTGCCGATCGACGCGCCTGCGCCGAACACCACGCTGTTGGGATCTTTCTGGAAGGCGTTCATCAGCTCTTTGAGGGTTTTGTACGGCGAGTCGGCGCGCACGGCAATCATGCCGTAGTCGGTACCGACGGCGGCCAGCCATTTCACGTCATCGACGTTGTACCGACCGAATTTCCCTTGCGAAAGGTTGAGCAGGGAGCCGCCGGAGAAGGCCACCACGGTGCCGAATTCCGCAGGGCGTTGGGCGACGATGGCGTTATAAGCCACCGCACCGACGCCGCCGGGCATATAGGTAACGCGCATCGGTTTGTCGATGGCTTGGGTTTCTTGCAGCGACACCTGAATCAGTTTGCAGGTCAGATCAAAACCGCCGCCGGGCTTGGCGGGGGCGATGCATTCGGTGCGTTTCGGCGCTTCTACGGCAAAGGCCTGATTGGCCGCCAGCAGCAGGGCGGTTGCAGCCAGAGTACGGGTGATTGTTTTTTTCATTGCTTTCCCCAAGGTATTTTCTGTCGGTGTGAATCCCCGCCGATACGGGTTGCTGAATTGTTAAATCAACAACCTTTCATTTACCTTTCAGTCGCAGGGAAAGTTTACAAGATGTGATACGCGTCTCCTGTCCGGGGCCAACCGCCGGTGCGCTAGCACATACGGCGTGGCAAGAACAGCCCGTAAACCTGGCTTAAAACATGCGTAATGTCAGTTTTGTCGCGTTGCTCTTGGGGTAAAATAATAAAAAATAAAATTATTACGGACGCATTATTATGTTTTTACTCGGGAAATTATTCGGTGGCAGGGACAACGCCAAGGTGAGCGCTATCAAGATGTTGCCGGCGGCTTATGCTGAAATGATTGGGGAGGCGGGGCATTGTCGGCTAAAACGCCTGCGCCCGGAGATCGGCGTTTTTGAACTGCATTTTTCTACGGCCAACGGCGAAAAACATGCCTGCCAGATGACTGCCTGCATCACCGGCGTGGATATCGTTTTTGCCGCCAATAATCGCTCCGTGCTGGTTTCTCCGCCGTTCAGCCCAGCCAAAGTGCGGCCGGTGCTGGATATCGCCTTGGCCGGCAGCGGGCTTCCATGCTGAAATAAAGCGGGTGCCGCCAGCACCCGTTGTTCTATACCGTAATTGTGTACCAGCTCCCAAAACGGGCTCTGCGCCACCCTTCTATCACGCCGCCTTCCATGCCATCCTGCTGTTATAAACATGTTAACAAGCGATATGTCGTCTCCTGACGATATGGCGCTGTATTCATCCTGCTTGTACAGATAAATCAATGGAATGGAAAAATGCGGCTGTTATTGGTAGAGGATCATCCCGAGTTATCCCATTGGTTGCAAAAGGCGCTGACCGGCGCCGGTTTTGCCGTGGACATCGCGCCGGACGGGTTGGCGGCCGACCATCTGTTGTTAAACGAACGCTATGCGCTGGTGGTGCTGGACGTAGCGTTGCCGCGCCTGAATGGCCTGGATCTGCTGGCCCGCCTGCGCAAGCGCGGCCAGGACCTGCCGGTGTTGCTGTTGACAGCCAGAACTGACGTTGCCGATCGGGTCAAAGGGCTGAATCTGGGCGCCGATGACTATCTCACCAAACCCTTTGAACTCGATGAGCTGGAAGCGCGCATTCGGGCGCTGCTGCGCCGCAGCGTCGGCGTTACCCAGCAGGCGCTGCAGTATGGCGCGCTGACCTATCACGATGAAGGCTATTTTCAACTGGACGATAAACCGCTGTCGCTAACGCCACGCGAGTTGGCGGTGCTGACTGCCCTGATCCACCGGCGCGGCCGGCCGGTCGCCAAACAGCAGCTGTTTGAACAGGTGTTTACCCTGTCCGACGAGGCCAATCCGGAGAGTATTGAGCTGTACGTGCATCGGCTGCGGAAAAAGTTACAGGGCAGCAACGTGGCGATCGTCACTCTGCGCGGTCTGGGCTATAGCCTGGAGCTCTGCAATGAGGTGGTTTAACGCACCGCGCTCCCTGTTTTATCAACTGTTGCTGTTTTTCGGTTTACCTTTGCTGGTGCTGGGCGGTATCTCCATTTACACCCATTACTTTAGCGCCATGAACGCCGCCACTCTGGCTTACGATCGCACGCTGCTGGCATCGGCGCGCACCGTGGCGGAGCGGCTGGTGGTGCGCAACGGCCGCCTGGAAGTGGATGTGCCTTACGTGGTGCTCGATAGCTTTGAGCGCAACATGAACGATCAGCTCTATTACGAAGTGATCTCTCCGCAGGGAAAAAGCATCTCCGGTTACGACGATCTGCCGCCCATGCCGCCGCATATCCTGCGCTCCAGTTTGTACCCGGCACTGGTGCATTTCTATGACGCCGAATACAGCGGCCGGCCGATCCGCGTGGCTGCGCTGTACCAGCCGGTCAATGAATCGGGTGTCATGGGCATGGCGACTATCCTGGTGGCGGAAACGCTGGAGTCGCGCCGTTACCTGGCACGGCAGATGATGCTTTCCGCCTTGCTCAGCCAGGGGACCGTGGTGGTGCTGACGATGATTCTGGCCTTCGCCTTGCTCAAGCGAGTGCTAAAGCCGATGCGCAAGCTTTCCGGCATCATGCTGCGGCGCGATCCGGGCGAACTGACGCCGTTACCGATGGTGTTGCCCTGGTCGGAAATGCAGCCTCTGCTGCTGGCGTTCAATCGCTATATCGAACGGCTGCGGGTAATGGTGGCGCGTCAGGAGCGTTTTAGCGCCGACGCCTCTCATCAACTGCGTACGCCGCTGACGGTGCTGAAAACTCAGGTGGGGGTGGCGCTGGCCAGCGATAAGCCGGAGCAGTGGCGGGAAAGCCTGGCGGCGATGAGCGTCACGCTGGATAACACCGTGGCGCTGACCGATCGCCTGCTCTATCTCTCGCGGCTTAAAGCCCATGAACATCATGCCGATCGCAAGCTGCAACCGGTGAATCTGGCGCAGGTACTGCGCGATGCCTGTTTTTCGCGTCTGCCGCAGGCGCGCAGCAAGCGTATTGATTTAGGCTATGAAGGGGAGTCGGTATGCTGGGTCGGCGGTGAGGCGCTGTTGCTCACCGAGTTGTGCGCCAATCTGCTGGATAACGCGCTGAAATACGTGCCGAATCAGGGCGTGGTCACCGCGCGTCTGACGCTCGATAAACCGGCCGGGGAGTGCGTGCTGGAGATAGAAGATAATGGGCCAGGCATTGCTCAGCAGGATACCGCACAGGCGCTGCAACCCTTCCACCGGCTGGATAACGTGGGCGATCAGCCCGGTGCCGGGTTGGGGTTGGCGCTGGTCAGCGACATTACCCGCTATCACGGAACCCGCCCGGAACTGTTGACCTCGGCCGCGCTGGGCGGCCTGCTGGTGCGGGTGCGTTTTCAGCTGTTGCCTTAGGACTTCACTTCGGCCGCTGGTTTTTTTGCCTTGCGCCCTAACGGCGTGCGCAGGCGCTGCGACAAAATTACGCCCAGCAGCGTGACGCCGCCGCCGATCAAATGGTAGCTGTGCAGCTGTTCATGCAGGAACAGCACGGCGATGACGGCGGTAAAGACCGGCGACAGGTTCATAAATATCGACGCAGTATTGGCTCCGAGGCGCATCACGCCCTGGATCCACAAGAAAGGCGCGATGATCGAAGCCGGGATGCCGGCGAACAGCACCAGCGGGATATTCTGGCTGTTCAGCCCGACATCCTGCGCCATCAGAAAGTTGGGCAACAACAGCACGACACCGAACAGGATTTGCACATACAGCGCCTGCCAATTAGGCAGAGCAATCATCCAGCGTTTTGTCAGCACGCCGTACAGCGCATAGGAAGCGGCGGCGGCGAACATCATCAGTTCGCCCTTGCCGATGCCATGTTGCAGCAGCTCGCCTGGATGACCGGCGCTGACCAGCCAGATCAATCCGCCGAAGGACAGCACGCTGCCGATCGCCACGCCGACGGTCGGTGCAATGCGCAGCAGTACGATGCTGATCAGAATGGTCAGCAGCGGGATCAGCGACACAATGATACCCATAAACAGTGCGCTGACGCTGTGCGCCGCATAGTAGGCCAGGCTTTGGTACAGCACCATGCCGAGCAGGCCGAGGATCAGCAATTTCCACCCGTTGGCGCGCACCTCCCGCCAATTGCGGATCACGCCGGGCAATACGAACGGGGTCAGGACGATCAGCGCCAGCAGCCAACGGTAAAACGAGATGGCGGCCGGATCGATTGCGGTGGCGGAGAGTTTGCTGACGACGGCGTTAACCGACCAGATCAGCACCGCCAGCAGCGGGAAGAGCATATTCACGATGATTATTCTCAATAACGACGGACATGCTGGCTAGTCTACTCGTGTCCGGTTTATTATATATAGCGATATCCAGACAATATTTTGTGTCAACAAGACAAATCACGGTGTGCAACCATGTCAGAAATCCGTCACTTTCCTGAAGCCTTGATCCCGGCGCCGCACCCGGTGCAATTTCGTTGCGAGGAGTTTAATGCCCGCACGGAATTCCAGCCGCACAGCCACCCTTGGGGGCAACTGATGTGGGTGAAAACCGGGGTGATGGTGATGAAGGTCGGCAATCAACGTTTTCTGGCGCCGCCGGAATTTGTGTTGTGGGCGCCGGCGGGGATCGAGCACTCCTGCTACAACCAGCGGCAGGCGCAGTGCCGCATGGTGGATATCATGCAGTCGCTGTGCGTCGGGCTGCCGGCCGCCCCCTGCCTGGTGAGCGTGACGCCGATTTTCCGTGCCATCGCCGAAGATTTTTACGCACGCAAACAATACATCCCGCACGACAAACAGGATTTGCGTCTGTGCCGGGCGCTGATCGATCAACTGCATCTGTCGCCGGTCCAGCAAACTTATTTGCCGTCGTCCGAAGATAAATTTCTGGCGCCGGTGTTGGAAGCGCTGGAGCATTGCCCGTCGGACAACACCTCGCTCGCCGTCTGGGCCGCCCGGGTCTATACCACCGAACGCACCCTGTCACGCCGTTGCCGGCAAGAGCTGGGCATGTCATTCAGTGAGTGGCGCCAGCGGTTGCGTTTCCTGCATGCCGTTTCGCTGCTTGAACAGGGCAAAACCGTGCAGAACGTCGCGCTGGAGGTGGGATACAGCTCGGCCTCGGCGTTTATCGTCATGTTTCAGCAAATCGCCGGCAGCACGCCCGAACGCTTTCGCCGGGCCTGATTCGGTGGCACACTCTTTCCCAGATAATCTCTTCATACTTGACGCTGCCTCTGTGTTGGCTGCGAGCACTCGCCCCAGTCACTTACTTGAGTAAGCTCCTGGGGACTCCTGCTCTTGCCGCCTTGATGCAACGCCAATTATTTTGGGGATAAATAGTCGCAAATCGTCGGAGCAACAAGTGAAAATCCTGGTTGATGAAAATATGCCGTACGCGGCTGAATTGTTCAGTCGTTTGGGGGATGTGCAGGCGGTGCCTGGCCGCCCGATCCCGCGTGATGCGCTGGCGGATGCCGATGCGCTGATGGTGCGTTCGGTGACTAAAGTGAATGAAGATCTGCTGGCCGGTACTCGCATCGGTTTCGTCGGCACCGCCACCGCCGGTACTGACCATGTGGATGATGCCTGGCTGAAACAGCAGGGCATCGGGTTTTCCGCAGCGCCAGGCTGTAACGCCATTGCGGTAGTGGAATATGTGTTCTCTGCGCTGATGCTGCTGGCCGAACGCGACGGTTTTCAGTTGCGCGACAAAACCGTCGGCATTATTGGTGTGGGTAACGTAGGTTCGCGCCTGGATGCCCGCCTTAAAGCCTTGGGCGTCCGTACGCTGCTGTGCGATCCGCCGCGCGCAGAACGTGGTGACGTCGGTGAGTTCTGGCCGCTGGAAAAACTGGTGGCGGAAGCCGATGTGCTGACGTTCCATACGCCGCTGAATAAATCCGGTCCCTATCGCTCGCTGCACTTGGTTGACGCCGAGTTGCTGGCGGCGCTGCCCGACAACCGTATCCTGATCAATGCCTGCCGTGGCGAGGTGGTGGATAACGCCGCGCTGCTGCTGGCGCTGGAGAAAGGCAAAAAGCTGAGCACGGTGCTGGACGTTTGGGAACCGGAACCGGAGCTTTCATTACCGCTGCTGGCGCGGGTGGATATCGGCACTGCGCATATCGCCGGTTACACGCTGGAAGGCAAGGCGCGGGGCACCACTCAGGTGTTCGAGGCCTTCAGCCGCCATGTGGGGCAGCCACAGCAGATTGAGCTGGCCTCGCTGCTGCCGGTGCCGGAATTCAGCCAGATCCAGTTGAACGGGCCGCTGGATGAAGGCAAATTAAAACGATTGATGCACTTGGTGTATGATGTGCGCCGCGATGATGCGCCGCTGCGCAAAGTGGCTGGGCAAGCGGGCGAATTCGATCGCCTGCGCAAGCATTATCAGGAGCGCCGTGAATGGTCCTCATTGCGCGTCCAGTGCAATGACAGCGCCAGTGCGGAATTGTTGCACAAGCTGGGTTTCAGCGTGCTGTAAGGGGCCGGCATCCGGCTCCTTGCCTAAAAGGCATCGCGCCCAATACGTAAGGTTGCCTTAAGCAATCGCCGCTATAATAGGCGGCAAAGGATTATCGGGCGGTGGCAACACTGCCCGTCTGCTTTTTAAATGAATACTCTGGAGAAACCCAATGTCTGACGGCTGGAATATCGCTCTGCTTGGCGCCACTGGCGCGGTAGGTGAAGCGTTGCTGGAATTATTACAGGAACGTCAGTTCCCGGTGGGCGAACTCTATCCTTTGGCCAGTGAACGCGGCGCCGGGGCAACGGTACGCTTCAACGGCAAGTCGGTGCTGGTGCAAAAAGCGGAAGAATTTGACTGGTCACAGGCGCAACTGGCGTTCTTTGTCGCCGGTACCGAGGCGGCGGCCCGCTATGCGGAAGACGCCGGCAACATGGGTTGTCTGGTGATCGACACCAGCGGCCTGTTTGCGCTGGAGCCGGATGTACCGCTGGTGGTGCCTGGCGTTAACCCGCAGGTGCTGGCGGACTACCGCAACCGTAATATTGTCGCCGTGGCCGACAGCATGGTCAGCCAACTGCTGACGGCGATCAAGCCTTTGACCGAGCAGGCCGGGCTTTCCCGTCTGCACGTCACCACCCTGATGTCGGTATCGGCACGCGGCAAAGTGGCGGTGGACGATCTGGCCGGCCAGAGCGCGCGCTTGCTGAACGGCATTCCGGCCGAGCCGGGTGTTTTCGCCAAGCAACTGGCGTTCAACCTGCTACCGCTGCTGGCCGACGAGCAGGGCAGCGTGCGCGAAGAACGCTTGATTGTCGATCAGGTGCGCAAAGTCCTGCAGGACGAAGGGCTGCCGATTTCCGTGAGCTGCGTACAGTCGCCGGTGTTTTACGGCCACGCGCAAGTGGTTCACCTGGAAGCGCTGCGCCCGATCTCTGCCGAAGAAGCGCGCAGCGAGCTGGAGCAGGTGGATGATATCCAACTGAGCGAAGAAGACGACTACCCGACTCAGGTAACGGAAGCGTCCGGCAGCGATGCGTTGAGCGTCGGCTGCTTGCGCAATGACTACGGCATTCCTGAAATCCTGCAGTTCTGGTCGGTGGCGGACAACGTACGCTTTGGCGGCGCGCTGATGGCGATCGAAACCGCAGAGCGTCTGGTGCAGGAGCAGATGTACTGATGTCTGAAGTTGTCTTGCCCACCCAACCGAGGTTAAAAATCGCGCTGGGGATTGAATATGACGGCAGCCGTTATTACGGCTGGCAGCGTCAGCAGGAAGTCGCCAGCGTACAGGCCAGTCTGGAACAGGCGTTGAGCAAGGTGGCGAATGCGCCGATTAGCGTATTGTGCGCCGGACGTACCGACGCCGGTGTGCACGCTACCGGCCAGGTGGTGCATTTTGAAACCACCTCGCAGCGCAAGGACGCCGCCTGGACGATGGGGGTAAATACCCATCTGCCGCCGGATATTGCCGTGCGTTGGGTGACCGGTGTGGCCGAAGATTTCCATGCGCGTTTCAGCGCCACCGCGCGTCGTTACCGCTACATTATTTATAACCACCGCTACCGCCCGGCAGTGTTGCAGCAGGGGGTGACCCATTTTTATCACCCGCTGGATGCCGAACGGATGGAAAGGGCGGCGCAGGCGCTGCTGGGCGAGAACGATTTTACGTCGTTCCGTGCCGTGCAATGTCAGTCGCGCACGCCATGGCGTAACGTAAAACACGTTAAGGTTACGCGCTATGGCGAGTATATCGTGGTAGATATTAAGGCGAATGCCTTTGTGCACCATATGGTACGCAACATTGTCGGCAGCCTGATGGAAATCGGCTGCGGCAATCAGAGTGAGAACTGGATGGCCGAACTGTTGGCGCTGAAGGATCGGAATCTGGCTGCGGCGACGGCGCGTGCCGAAGGGTTGTATCTGGTGTCCGTCGATTATCCTGAGCATTTTGGTTTGCCCCGGCCGCCAATGGGGCCGCTGTTTTTACCCGACGATTAGTTTTAGCTGACGATTAGACGCCGGCGCGCACGACGCGTTGCTCCCTTGTACATCTGCCGGGTGGGTGAGACACCCGGTAAAAAGAGAGAATCTATGGACATCATCAAGTTTGTGATTGATTTTATTTTGCATATTGACGTGCATTTGGCCGAACTGGTCGCGCAATACGGCATGTGGGTCTATGCCATTTTGTTCCTGATCCTGTTTTGCGAAACCGGCCTGGTGGTTACGCCTTTCCTGCCGGGGGATTCTCTGCTGTTTGTCGCCGGCGCGCTGGCGGCGCTGCCGACTAACGATCTGAATGTGCATACCATGGTTGCGCTGATGGTCGGGGCTGCGATCCTCGGTGACGCGGTGAACTATACTATTGGCCGGCTGTTCGGCGATAAGCTGTTCAGTAACCCGAATTCGAAAATTTTCCGCCGCAGCTATCTGGATAAAACCCATCAGTTTTATGAAAAACACGGTGGGAAAACGATTATTTTGGCGCGATTTGTGCCGATCGTGCGTACTTTTGCGCCGTTCGTCGCCGGTATGGGGAAAATGTCCTACCGTCATTTCGCTGCCTACAACGTGATTGGCGCGCTGGTTTGGGTGCTGCTCTTCACTTATGCTGGCTACCTTTTCGGTGATTTGCCGATCGTGCAGGAAAACCTGAAACTGTTGATCGTGGCGATCATCCTGGTTTCAATTTTGCCGGGCATCATTGAAATCTGGCGCCATAAGCGCGCGGCTGCCCGCCAGCAAAAACAGTAAAAACATCGCTTAACCTGTCGGTTCGACCAGTTTTTTATCCACAGTGTCGGGCCGATATGGTTTAATGAGCGACATTTATGGTCTGTTCCTGCGAGCAAACCCTGAAGCCAGTGCCTCGGTCACGCGTTTGTCGCGTTTCACTCGGGCACTTTTTCATTGGGTCTGTCTGCGGGGGGATTGTTAAAGCATGAACAGCGGACTGGCATGTGCCAGGTTCAAACAGAAAGGTCATCGATGAGCTGGATTGAACGAATTCTTAACAAGAGCAATATTACACAAACCCGTAAGGCGAGCATTCCTGAAGGGGTCTGGACCAAATGTGACAGCTGCGGTCAGGTTCTCTATCGCGCCGAGCTGGAACGTAATCTGGAAGTGTGTCCTAAGTGCGACCACCACATGCGCATGACTGCGCGCATGCGCCTGCATACCCTGCTGGACGAGGGCAGTGAGGTAGAACTGGGCAGCGAACTGGAGCCGAAAGATGTTCTGAAGTTCAAGGATTCCAAAAAGTATAAAGATCGTCTGGTTGCCGCACAGAAAGCGACCGGCGAGAAAGATGCGCTGGTCGTGATGAAAGGCACGCTGTACGGCATGCCGATTGTCGCCGCTTCTTTCGAATTTGCTTTTATCGGCGGTTCCATGTCTTCCGTGGTCGGTGCACGTTTCGTGCGCGCGGTTGAACAGGCGCTGGAAGACAACTGCCCGCTGGTGTGTTTCTCAGCCAGTGGCGGTGCGCGTATGCAAGAAGCGCTGATGTCGCTGATGCAAATGGCGAAGACCAGCGCAGCGCTGGCGAAACTGCAGGAACGTGGTCTGCCGTACATTTCGGTACTGACCGACCCGACCATGGGTGGCGTTTCCGCCAGTCTGGCGATGCTGGGCGATATCAACATCGCCGAGCCGAAAGCGCTGATCGGCTTTGCCGGCCCGCGCGTTATCGAGCAGACCGTGCGTGAAAAACTGCCGCCGGGCTTCCAGCGCAGTGAGTTCCTGATTGAAAAAGGCGCCATCGACATGATCGTGCGCCGTCCGGAAATGCGCCGCACTCTGGCGAGTATCCTTTCCAAGCTGACCAACCAGCCGCAGCCGCATTTCGATGAGGCGGAGCCGGTAGTCGCACAGGAAAATCAGGCCGACGCCTGAGGCCGATAAATCACCCGCGCAGGTGCAAGCCCGCGCGGGGTTCAGCCGTCGTTTTGTGGCTAAATGCCGGCTGATATGCCCTATGAATTTCACGTTGCGGTCAACTCGCTGCAGCTTGAAAGGTGACGGGTGTTACGGAGAGCATCGCCTTTACCGCGGTGAGGGGGGTGCCCTGATGGATCAATGAACCCAATCAGTGATGGGACTCATGCAAAACCACCAAATTCCCCAAGCCACGTCGTCATTGAGCTCGTGGCTTTATTATCTTGAACGTCTGCACAGCCAGGCGATCGAACTTGGCCTGGAACGCGTACAGCGCGTTGCGGCGCATCTTGATTTACTCACTCCCGCACCGACGGTGTTCACCGTTGCCGGCACCAACGGCAAAGGCACGACTTGCCGGACTCTGGAAGCCATTTTGATGGCGGCCGGTCTGCGCGTTGGCGTTTACAGTTCGCCGCATCTGGTGCGCTATACCGAACGGGTGCGCATTCAGGGCGACGAGCTGAGCGAAACGGAGCACTGCCGTTCGTTCGCCGCCATTGAGGCGGGTCGGGGTGAAACCTCACTGACCTATTTCGAATTTGGCACCTTGTCGGCGCTGCAACTGTTCAAACAGGCTAAGCTTGACGTGGTGATCCTGGAAGTTGGCCTTGGCGGCCGCCTGGATGCGACCAACATCGTCGATCCGAGCGTGGCTGTGGTCACCAGCATCGCGCTGGATCATACCGACTGGCTCGGCAACGATCGCGAAAGCATCGGCCGCGAGAAGGCCGGGATTTTCCGCGGCGGCAAGCCGGCGGTGGTGGGCGAGCCGGATATGCCTGACACCATTCGCGAGGTAGCGGAAACGCTGGGTGCGACGCTGTATCGCCGTGGCGAAGCCTGGGCTTTCAGTGAACAGGGCGAACGCTGGCAGTGGGAAGGCGGCGGCACGCGGCTGACCGACCTGCCGATGCCCAACGTCCCGCTAGCCAATGCCGCGACCGCGTTGGCGGCGTTGCATTATTCCGCGTTGGAAATCGATGAGCGGGCGATCTTCACCGGCCTGCAGCAGGCGACGCTGCCTGGGCGCTTCCAGATTGTGCGACAGGATCCGATGCTGATCCTGGACGTGGCGCATAACCCGCACGCCGCAGGCTATCTGGCCGAGCGTTTGGCCAAGTTGCCGCGCAATGGCGGCAAGGTGCGTGCCGTGGTGGGCATGCTGTCGGATAAAGACATCGCCGGCACGCTGGCTTGCCTGAGCGAGCAGGTGGATGAATGGTATTGCGCGCCGCTGGAAGGGCCGCGTGGAGCCAGCGTGGAATCACTGGCGCAACATTTGACGGAACCGCGGCAGTTTGCCGATGTCGAAACTGCCTGGCGTCAGGCTATGCAGGACGCTGATATTCAGGATATTGTGATCGTCTGTGGATCGTTCCACACCGTTGCGCACGTGATGGCGGCGTTAGACGAGATGCGGGGAGTGTGAGTGGCAAGCAAATTTCAAAACCGATTGGTAGGAACCGTCATTCTGGTCGCGCTGGGGGTCATCATCCTGCCAGGGCTGCTGGATGGAAAAAAGAAACATTACGAGGATGAGTTCGCGGCCATTCCCCTGGTGCCGAAACCGGGTGACGTGGAAGAAAACGACGTGGTGCCGCCGGTAACCCAGTCTTTGCCGGCGCAGCCGCCGGAGGGGGCGGGCGCACTGGTCGAGCAGCAGGCGGAGAACGAAGCGGCCTCGCAGCAGGCCGTGCGCCAGACGGCGCAACAGCCGGTTCAGGTCGCGCCGCCGGTCGAAACTCGCCCGGTGCAACAACCGAAACCGAAGCCGGTCGAAACCAAACCGGTGGAAGTGAAACCAAAACCGGTTGAAACCAAGCCGGTGGAAGTGAAGCCAAAGCCGGTGCAGCAGCCGAAACCGGTTGTTCAGCCGAAGCCTGAGGTTGTTCCGGAGGTTAAAGCGGAGCCCAAAGTTGAGCCGAAGCCAGAACCTAAACCAGAACCTAAGCCAGAACCGAAACCGGCTGCAGAAGAGAAAGCGCCGGCAGGGCAGGCTTATGTGGTGCAACTGGGGGCGCTGAAAAACGCCGCCAAGGTGAATGAGGTCGTGGCGTCGCTCAGGCTGTCCGGCTATCGCGCCTTCACCGTGCCGTCAACGCCGGTGCAGGGGCAGATCACCCGGATCTACGTTGGCCCGGACGCTTCAAAACAGAAGTTGCAGTCTTCGCTGTCTGCGCTGAACTCCATCAGCGGTTTGAGCGGCCAGGTGAAGCCCTACGGCGCACGTTGACAGGATTGGGGCACAGCATGCTGTGCCCCTGAATCGATGAGCGCTGGTGTAATCACTATTAAAAATGTGCCTTTCACAGGCAAAACGGCCTATGTAGGCGCGGCGATTGGGAATTTTTTTATCGCCGTTTTTTATTTGTAACGTGCTAGGAAATCCCCTACGCAAACGTTTTCTTTTTCTGTTAGAATTCGCCGCGAATTGGATGCAGGGGCGATTCATCATTGGAATAGTTCATGGTCTGGATTGATTACGTCATTATAGCGGTGATTGGATTTTCGGCTCTGGTGAGCCTGATCCGAGGGTTTGTTCGCGAAGCATTGTCACTTGTGACATGGGGATGTGCGTTTTTTGTTGCCAGCCATTTCTACTCTTACCTTGCGGTCTACTTCACTCGTTTTGAAGATGAACTGGTGCGAAACGGCATCGCGATTGCCATCTTGTTTATCGCGACCCTGATCGTAGGAGCTATTGTCAACTATGTGATTAGCTCACTGGTAGAGAAAACCGGGTTATCAGGCACCGACCGGGTGCTGGGCGTCTGTTTCGGCGCACTGCGCGGCGTGTTGATCGTTTCGGCGATGCTGTTTTTCCTGGATACCTTTACCGGCTTCTCGCAAAGTGACGACTGGAAACAGTCACAGCTCATTCCCCAGTTCAGTTATATCATCAGGTGGTTCTTTGACTACCTGCAGAGCACGTCGAGTTTCTTACCGACCCATTTACCGGGGCGGTAGCGCTGATGAGGAAAAGACAACATGTGCGGTATTGTCGGTATCGCCGGTTTTATGCCGGTAAACCAGTCGATTTATGATGCGTTGATGGTGCTTCAGCACCGTGGCCAGGATGCCGCAGGCATCGTCACCATAGATGCCCACAACGGGTTCCGTCTGCGTAAAGCAAATGGTCTGGTGAAGGATGTGTTTGAGGCACGCCATATGCAGCGCTTGCAGGGCAACATGGGTATTGGCCATGTGCGCTACCCGACGGCTGGCAGCTCCAGTGCCTCAGAGGCTCAACCATTCTATGTAAACTCGCCGTTCGGCCTTACGCTGGCCCATAACGGCAACCTGACCAACGCCCATGAGCTGCGCCAATCGCTGTTTGAAAGCGGTCGCCGCCATATCAACACCACCTCCGATTCCGAGATCCTGCTGAACGTACTGGCCAGTGAGCTGGACCGCTTCCAGGATTATCCGCTGGAGTCAGACAACATTTTCACCGCCGTTGCCGCCATGCATCAGCAACTGCGTGGCGCTTACGCCTGCGTGGCGATGATCATCGGCCACGGTCTGCTGGCGTTCCGCGACCCGAACGGCATCCGCCCGCTGGTGATCGGCAAACGCCAGCTTGAAGATGGCCGTAACGAGTATATGGTGGCTTCCGAGAGCGTAGCGCTGGATACGTTGGGCTTCGAGTTCCTGCGCGACGTGGCGCCGGGCGAAGCGGTGTACATCACCGAGAAGGGCCAACTGTTCACCCGCCAGTGCGCAGAGAACCCGAAAACCAACCCGTGCCTGTTCGAATTCGTCTACTTCGCACGTCCAGATTCCTTTATGGACAAGATTTCGGTCTACAGCGCCCGTGTGCGCATGGGGCAGAAGCTGGGTGAGAAGATTGCCCGTGAATGGGAAGATTTGGACATCGACGTGGTGATCCCGATCCCGGAAACCTCCTGCGATATCGCGTTGGAAATCGCTCGTATCCTGGATAAGCCGTATCGCCAGGGTTTTGTGAAGAACCGCTACGTCGGCCGTACCTTCATCATGCCGGGCCAGCAGGCGCGCCGTAAGTCGGTACGCCGCAAGCTGAACGCCAACCGCGCCGAGTTCCGCGACAAGAACGTGCTGCTGGTGGATGACTCTATCGTCCGCGGTACCACGTCCGAGCAGATCGTTGAGATGGCGCGTGACGCCGGGGCGAAACGCGTTTATCTGGCTTCCGCTGCGCCGGAAATTCGTTTCCCGAACGTGTACGGCATTGATATGCCGAGTGCCAACGAACTGATTGCCCACGGTCGTGAAGTGGATGAAATCCGCCAAATCATCGGTGCCGACGGTCTGATCTTCCAGGATCTGAACGATCTGATCGAAGCGGTGCGCGAAGAGAACCCGGACATCAGCCAGTTCGAATGTTCGGTGTTTAACGGCATCTATGTCACCAAGGACGTAGACCAGAACTACCTCGAGTATCTGGAATCGCTGCGCAACGACGACGCCCAGGCGATGCGTGGCCAGACCGAAGCAGAAAATCTGGAAATGCATAACGAAGGTTAAGCCTAAGCGCTAGCCAAAAAGGTGCACCGCGGCGTTTGTCGCGGTGCATTATCCTCCCCGACTTGCTTATGCACCGCCATTCCGGCAAAGTCTGCCTGATCCTACTTTCTCTTCGGCAGAGGCCAGCTTTATGAAACGACTCATCATCGGTATTTCCGGCGCCAGCGGCGCAATCTACGGCGTACGCCTGTTGCAGGCATTGCGTGACGTCGCAGAGGTGGAAACCCATTTGGTGATGAGCAATGCGGCGCGGCAAACGCTTTCGCTGGAAACCGAGCTCGGTCTGCGTGAAGTGCAGGCGTTGGCTGACGTGGTGCATGACGCACGCGACATCGGTGCCAGCATTTCTTCCGGCTCGTTCAAAACCCTGGGTATGGTGATTTTACCTTGCTCAATCAAGACGTTATCCGGTATCGCCAACAGCTATAGCGACGGCCTGCTGACGCGCGCCGCCGATGTGGTCCTGAAGGAGCGCCGCCGGCTGGTGTTGTGCGTGCGCGAAACCCCGTTGCATATCGGCCATTTGCGCCTGATGACGCAGGCGGCGGAGATGGGCGCGGTGATCATGCCACCGGTACCTGCTTTTTATCACCAACCGAAAAGCGTCGATGACATCATCGATCAAACCGTGAATCGGGTGGTCGATCAGTTCGACATTGAATTACCGAAAGATTTGTTCACCCGCTGGCAAGGCTCCAATTAACAAATTTATCCCCAATTTGGCACATTTGTGCAACACCGCACTGAATTAGGGCGGCGCATGCACCATAATGATCCCACTCCATCACGTTCACTGTTTCAAGGCTCTGGCATTTTGTCATTGCCCGTGACGCGGCCCTGACTGGCCGATTTATTTTTGCGGTTATCGTCCCAGGAAACAGTTTTGTGAAGGCCGGAGCCGTTCCCTCCGCCTACAGCAACAAATGTGGCACGATTACTGCAAATTGATTTGGTGGGAAAGTAATGCCCGCAGTGGCATCAGAAAAATCAATTTGAGGGTAATTTATGAAAAAGCTGGTTAAGGTTCTTCCTTTAGTCTTGGCTTTGAGCGCAGTAAGCAGCGCATTTGCCGCGCTACCATCGACGCTGAAGATAGGTACCGATCCGACCTATGCACCATTTGAATCCAAAAATGCCAAAGGTGAGTTGGTCGGCTTTGATATCGATCTGGCCAAAGAGCTGTGCAAACGCATAAATACCCAATGTACCTTTGTGGAAAGCGATTTTGACGCACTGATCCCCTCTCTGAAGGCGAAGAAAATTGACGCCATCATTTCTTCTTTGTCGATCACTGAAAAACGCCAGCAGGAAATTGCCTTTACCGACAAGCTGTACGCCGCTAACGCCCGTCTGATCGCGCCGAAAGGCTCGAAGCTGCTGCCAACGGTGGACGCGCTGAAAGGCAAGAGCGTGGGTGTGCTGCAGGGCACCACCCAGGAAGCCTACGCGAACGCCATGTGGCAGCCTAAGGGCATCACCGTGGTGCCTTACCAGAACCAGGACCTGGTATATGCCGACCTGGCATCCGGCCGTATCGATGCTGCCTTCCAGGATGAAGTGGCGGGCAGCGACGGCTTCCTGAAGCAACCTCCGGGCAAGGATTACGCTTTCGCCGGCGAATCGGTGAAGGATGACAAGTTCTTTGGCGTGGGCACCGGTATGGGGCTGCGCAAGACCGATACCGAACTGAAGGCGGCGCTGGATAAAGCCTTTGCCGACATGCGCAAAGACGGCACTTACGACAAGTTTGCGAAAAAATACTTCGATTTTGACGTCTACGGAGGTTAATCCCACGTACCGTTCCATAGTGTGACTACGGGGCCGGCCTGCTGGCCCCGATGGTTCGGGCTCCAATGACGACAGGGTGAAGTAGATGCTGCAAGGCTATTCCCAACTGATATTTGAGGGCGCTCTGGTGACGCTGGAACTGGCCCTCAGTTCCGTACTGCTGGCGCTGGTGATTGGTTTGATCGGTGCCGGCGGCAAGCTTTCCCATAACCGCCTGCTTTCTACGCTGTTTGGTGCCTATACCACGCTGATCCGCGGCGTGCCTGATTTGGTGCTGATGCTGCTGATTTTCTACGGCCTGCAGATTGCGCTGAACAACCTCACAGAACTGCTCGGTTTTTCGCAAATTGATATCGATCCGCTCAGCGCGGGGATTATTACCCTCGGCTTTATCTATGGTGCCTATTTCACGGAAACCTTTCGCGGCGCTTATATGGCGGTGCCGAAGGGGCAGATCGAGGCGGCTACCGCCTACGGTTTTTCAGGCTCACAGATTTTCCGCCGCATTTTGTTCCCTGCAATGATGCGTTTTGCCCTGCCGGGCATCGGCAACAACTGGCAGGTGATCCTCAAGGCGACGGCGCTGGTGTCGATTCTGGGTCTGAACGACGTGGTGAAGGCCACTCAACTGGCCGGCAAAGGCACCTATCAGCCATTCTTCTTTGCGATAGTGGCCGGTGTGGTATATCTGATTTTTACCACCGTTTCCAATGGCGTGTTGTTGTGGCTTGAACGGCGTTATTCATTGGGCGTCAAGAGGGCCGAATTATGATCGAGATTTTGCAACAGTATGGGCAATCGCTGCTGTGGAGCGACGGCTACCGTTTCACCGGTGTGGCGGTCACGCTGTGGCTGCTGATCTCATCGGTGGTGATGGGCGGCTTGCTGGCGATACCTATGGCGGTAGCGCGCGTTTCCTCAATCTCCTGGGTGCGTTTTCCGGTGTGGCTCTACACCTACATATTCCGCGGCACGCCGCTGTATGTGCAGCTGTTGGTGTTTTATTCGGGGATGTACAGCCTGGAGATCGTGCGAGGTACGGATTTCCTCAACGCGTTCTTCCGCAGCGGGCTCAACTGCACCATTCTGGCGCTGACGTTGAACACCTGCGCCTACACCACCGAGATCTTCGCCGGGGCGATCCGCGCGGTGCCGCACGGTGAAATTGAGGCGGCCAGCGCCTATGGGTTCTCTCGCTTCAAAATGTACCGCTGCATCATTCTGCCTTCGGCGCTGCGCACCGCGCTGCCGGCTTACAGCAACGAAGTGATCCTGATGCTGCATTCCACGGCTCTGGCGTTTACCGCCACCGTGCCGGATCTGTTGAAGATAGCGCGAGATATCAACGCGGCGACCTATCAGCCGTTCTATGCCTTCGGCATCGCGGCTGTGCTGTATCTGGCGATCTCCTACGTATTGATCAGCCTGTTCCGCAAGGCCGAAAAACGCTGGATGGCGCACGTTAGTCACTGATAATGACGGGGAAAAACCATGTCTGAAAATAAATTAGCCGTCACTGAACTGCATAAGCGTTATGGGGAGCACGAAGTACTGAAAGGCGTGTCACTGGCGGCGAATGCAGGGGATGTGATTAGCATCATTGGCTCTTCGGGGTCCGGTAAAAGCACTTTTTTGCGCTGCATTAACTTCCTGGAGAAACCCAGCGAAGGCTCCATCAGCCTGAATAATGAAGATATTCGCATGGTGCGCGACAAGGACGGCCAACTGAAGGTGTTTGACAAGAAACAGCTGCAATTGCTGCGTACTCGTCTGACCATGGTGTTCCAGCACTTTAACCTGTGGAGCCACATGACGGTGCTGGAGAACGTGATGGAAGCGCCGGTGCAGGTGCTGGGGTTGAGCAAGACCGAAGCGCGCGAGCGCGCGGTGCGTTATCTGGATAAGGTGGGCATCGACGAACGTGCTCGCGGCAAATACCCGGTGCATCTGTCGGGTGGCCAGCAGCAGCGTGTGTCCATCGCCCGTGCGTTGGCAATGGAACCGGAGGTGCTGTTGTTTGATGAGCCGACGTCGGCACTGGATCCGGAGCTGGTGGGGGAAGTGCTGCGCATCATGCAGAAGCTGGCTGAAGAGGGGAAAACCATGGTGGTGGTGACGCACGAGATGGAATTTGCGCGCCATGTATCAAGCCACGTGATTTTCCTGCATAAAGGGCTTATTGAAGAGCAGGGACCACCGGCTGAGCTGTTTGGCAATCCAAAAAGCCCGCGCCTGCAGCAGTTCCTTTCCGGCGCTTTAAAATAATCGGTTGCCGGGGCCCTGCTCTGCCGGGCCCCGGCATTCCCCTCAACGGGCGTCGATCCGTTGATTGATAACGTCATCCAGCGCCTGTTCCAGCTCCAGAAAGCGGAAACTGAACCCCGCCTCCTCCAACCGTCTCGGCACCGCCCGTTGGCCGCCCAAGACCAGCACCGCCGCTTCCCCCATCAGTAAACGCATGGCAAATGCCGGCACGCGCAAAAACGCCGGACGATCGAGCACGTTGGCGAGTTGGGCTGCGAACTGTTCGTTATGCACCGGGTAGGGGGCGACCATATTGAAGGGGCCCTGCAGGGTGGCGTGTTCCAGCAAATAAAGAATGCCGTTGACCATGTCGTCGAGATGTATCCAGGGCAGATATTGGCGGCCATTGCCTATCGGCCCGCCCAGCCCCAGACGGAACGGCGGCAGCATTTTCGCCAGCGCTCCGCCTTTGCTTGCCAGCACCACGCCGGTGCGCAGCAGGCAGACACGGGTCGCGTCGCTTTGCGCTTGCAGTGCCAGGGATTCCCACCGTTGGCAGAGCTGATGGGTGAATTCGTCATGCGGAGCTTCATCTTCGGTGACTACCGCCTGGCCCTGATCGCCATAGTAGCCGGCGGCGGAACCGGAAATCAGCACGCCGGGCGGCGAGCTGCCGGCGTTAATCAACGCCGCTAACCGTTCGGTCAGATCCCAACGGCTGTGACACAGGCGCTCTTTCTGCGCCTTGCTCCAGCGTTTATCGGCGATAGGCTCACCGGCCAGGTTGATCACGGCGTCAAAGCCATCCAGCGACGTTTGGTCCTGCAACGTTGACCAGTAGCTGACTTGTTCGCCAAACCGTTCATGCGCACGTTGTACGTCACGGGTCAGTACCGTGATTGAGTGAGACAGACTCAGCAGCCGCTGCGTCAGGCTGCTCCCTATCAATCCTGTGGCGCCGGTGATCAGGATCCGCATGGTCAACCTCCCTGATACGCTATTGTTTCAGCCCCGGCGATAACTCATGGTCATGGAAACCGAGTCGGCATAACGCAGGGCCAGTAGTTTATCGATCTCTACTTCAGCATAGGTTACCCAGGCATGTTCTTTCACGATATCGAGCACATCCTGAGTTAATTTTTCCAGCAGAGCGAAGCGGTTATCTTCAACATGGCGGATGATCGCTTTGGTGATGGTGCGGTAGTTGAGCGCGTCGTCGATGTTTTCGCTATTGCGCGCCTTATCCGCCGGGTAGTGGATTGCTACGTTAATCAGGACGTCCTGGCGGTTGTTGATTTCTTCTTCCTTGATACCGATGAAAGTACGCAACCGCAGATTTTTGATACGAATAATGGCGTCGGGTTGACTGAATGACATCAGAGAGTCTCCACAGGTCTGATTATTGGCGCTCAGAATACACGGAAAGTAGGGAAAAGATAACGAGCTGGAGAAAACTCCCCGGAGGCCGGGGAGTCGGGCGGTTAACCCTGTTCGGCCAGCTTGTAGGCGCGCCCGGTCGCCGGGCGGTTGCTGATGCGTTCGAACCAGTTGCGTACTGCCGGATAATCCGCCAGATCAATGCGCTGGCGCGGATGCGAAACCACCCAGGGATAGGTGGCGATATCGGCAATGCTGTAGTTGTCGCCGCCCAGGTACGGGTGCTTTTGCAGCTCGGCTTCCAGCACGCCATACAGGCGCTTGGTTTCCAGATGGTAACGTTCGATGGCGTAAGGCACCGGTTGCGGCGCGTAATGGTTGAAATGATGGTTCTGCCCGAGCATGGGCCCGAAGCCTGCTACCTGCCAGAACAGCCACTGTAGCGTGGCGGCGCGCTCACGCAGCCCTTTGCTCAGCAACTTGCCGGTTTTCTCCGCCAGATACAGCAGGATTTCGCCGGATTCGAACAGGCTGATAGGCGCACCGCCGTCAACCGGTTGCTGATCGACAATCGCCGGGATTTTGTTGTTGGGTGAAATGCTCAGAAAGTCCGGCTTGAACTGGTCGCCGGCGCTGATGTTTACGCGGTGGATACGGTAAGGTAAGCCAACCTCCTCCAGAAACAGGGTAATTTTGTGACCGTTGGGAGTAGGCGCGTAATACAGGTCAATCATGGTGCCTCCTGCGGTAAAGTGATCTGTAAGTCATTACACGTTGCAGCGATCTTCGCCGCATACAAAGGTATATCAAAGATTCAACTATACCCGATGAATTTCAAGTTGCTGCCAACATGCAGCTTGAAAGGCAACGGGGATATAGAGTTACCAACAATAGCAGCTAAGAATAGCAGGCTATGTGAGATTCGTCTGATGCTATATCCGCAAGAGATATCACAATTTCAGGCCAATGAGGTTTGACCTCTTGTCAGCCTTGCCGTCCTTGGCCACTGCGCTAAAATAGCGCATATATCCATGCTAAAGGAATGGTTATGAAACTGATATTCGCCTCCGATATACACGGTTCGCTCCCCGCCACTGAAAGCGTCCTGGATCGATTTGAACAAAGCAGGGCCGACTGGCTGATTCTTCTGGGCGATTTGCTGAATCATGGGCCGCGAAATGCACTGCCGGCAGGTTATCAGCCTGTTCAGGTTGCCGAACAATTGAATCGCTATAGCGACAAGATCATCGCCGTTCGCGGCAATTGTGACAGTGAAGTTGATCAAATGTTGCTGACGTTTCCCATCACCGCATCCTGGCAGCAGGTGTTGTTGCAAAAAAGACGATTGTTTTTAACCCACGGTCACCTTTATCATCCCTCGGCACTGCCGCCGTTATCTTCCGGCGATGTCCTGGTCTATGGCCACAGTCATGTACCGCAGGCGGAACGGCAGGGAGAGATTTACTGCTTTAATCCAGGGTCGGTCAGCATTCCGAAGGGGGGCTTTCCCGCCAGTTATGGCATACTGGAGGAGGGCATTTTAAGTGTGGTTACCCTGCACGGCGGCAAGGCTGTTGCAGAGGTGGCATTAACGCACTAATTTATACACACACAATAAAAATCTTTGAAAAACACTCATTGATTAACCAGCGCGCGGGATGCAACGCGCCAAAATAGAAGGTTTTAGAGGATGGCGGAACAGGGTCAGGCTGCAGATACCGAGTGGGTTGATATCGTCAACGAGCAAAACGAAGTGATTGCTCAATCAAGTCGCCAACAAATGCGTGCTCAACGGCTGCGTCATCGTGCTACCTATATTGTGGTGCATGATGGAATGGGTAAAATTCTGGTGCAGCGTCGCACCGACATTAAAGACTTCTATCCGGGCTGGCTGGATGCCACCGCGGGCGGGGTGGTACAAAGCGGCGAGAATGTGCTGGATTCCGCACGCCGCGAGGCGGAAGAGGAACTGGGTATTGCCGGCGTGCCTTTTGCCGAACATGGCCTGTTCTATTTTGAAGAAGAACAGTGCCGGGTATGGGGCGCACTGTTTAGCTGCGTTTCCCACGGGCCTTTTGCCTTGCAGGAAGAGGAAGTGGCTGAGGTGAGCTGGCTGACGCCGGAAGAGATCACCGCCCGCTGCGACGAGTTCACACCGGATTCGCTGAAGGCGCTGTCGCTGTGGCTGACGCGCAACAACGAGCAGGCTTACGGTAAACCGCTACGCGACACCGACGAAAACGCCTGAGAGTCGCCAGGTCGTCAACATGAAAAAGCCGGTCATATGACCGGCTTTTTTTATCGGATAACGCTGGGGTTATCAGGCTTTGGCGGCCGCATCAGCCTGTGCAGACTGAATGGCGGTCAACGCCACGGTGTAAACGATATCGTCGACCAGTGCGCCGCGTGACAGGTCATTCACCGGCTTGCGCATGCCTTGCAGCATTGGCCCGATGGATACCAGGTCAGCAGAACGCTGTACCGCTTTATAAGTGGTGTTACCGGTGTTCAGATCCGGGAAGATGAACACGGTAGCCTGGCCTGCAACCGGCGAGTTCGGCGCTTTGGATTTCGCGACGTCGGCCATGATAGCGGCGTCGTACTGCAACGGGCCATCGATGATCAGATCAGGACGTTTTTCCTGTGCCAGGCGGGTTGCCTCGCGCACTTTCTCGACGTCGCTGCCCGCACCGGAGTTGCCGGTAGAGTAGGAGATCATCGCTACGCGCGGCTCGATACCGAAGGCGGCGGCGGAGTCTGCAGACTGAATCGCGATTTCAGACAACTGCTCGGCGGTTGGGTCCGGGTTGATCGCGCAGTCGCCGTAGACCAGAACCTGGTCAGGCAGCAGCATGAAGAACACGGAGGACACCAGCGAGCTGCCTGGAGCGGTTTTGATCAGCTGCAGCGGTGGGCGGATGGTGTTGGCGGTGGTGTGAACCGCGCCGGAAACCAGACCGTCGACTTCGCCTTTCTCCAGCATCAGAGTGCCGAGAACCACGTTATCTTCCAACTGCTCGCGCGCAACCACTTCGGTCATGCCTTTGCTTTTACGCAGCTCAACCAGACGCGGCACGTATTGCTCGCGCACGGCGACCGGATCAACGATTTCGATGCCTTTGCCCAGCTCAACGCCCTGAGCCGCAGCTACGCGCTGGATCTCGTCCGGGTTGCCCAGCAGGACGCATTCCGCGATACCGCGTTCGGCACAGATGGCCGCCGCTTTCACGGTGCGTGGCTCGTCGCCTTCCGGCAGTACGATGCGTTTGCCGGCTTTACGCGCCAGTTCGGTCAGCTCGTAACGGAACGCCGGTGGAGACAGACGACGTGAACGCTCGGAGGTGGCGGTCAGCGACTCGATCCACTCTGCGTTAATGTGGCTGGCCACGTAGTTCTGCACTTTCTCGATGCGCTGATGATCGTCCGCCGGCACTTCGAGGTTGAAGCTTTGCAGGCTGAGCGAAGTCTGCCAGGTGTTGGTGTCGACCATAAATACCGGCAGGCCGGTCTGGAAGGCGCGTTCACACAGCTTTTTGATTGGTGCATCGATGGCGTAGCCGCCGGTCAACAGAATGGCGCCGATTTCCACGCCGTTCATCGCCGCCAGACAGGCGGAAACCAGCACGTCAGGACGGTCTGCCGAGGTGACCAGCAGGGAGCCCGGACGGAAGTGTTCCAGCATGTGCGGAATGCTGCGCGCACAGAAGGTCACGGACTTCACGCGGCGAGTCATGATATCGCCTTCGTTGATCACGGTAGCCTTCAGGTGGCGAGCCATGTCGATGGCGCGAGTGGCGATCAGATCGAAGCTCCACGGCACGCAGCCCAGTACCGGCAGCGGGCTGTTGGCAAACAGCTGAGCAGGATCAACGTTAGTCACGCTGGCTTTGGTGGAGTCGTCGAAGATCTCGGACAGGTCAGGGCGAGTACGGCCCTGCTCGTCAACCGGAGCATTCAATTTGTTGATGATGACGCCGGTGATGTTTTTGTTTTTGCTGCCGCCGAAGCTGCTGCGTGCCAGCTCAATGCGTTCTTTCAGCTGTGCCGGGGAATCGTTGCCCAGCGCCAGGACGAAGACGATTTCCGCATTCAGGGTTTTGGCGATTTCATAGTTCAGCGCGTTGGCGAACTGGTGTTTACGGGTCGGCACCAGGCCTTCGATCAGCACCACTTCCGCGTCTTTGGTGTTCTCATGGTAGCGCGCTACGATCTCTTCCATCAGCACATCCTGCTGGTTGGAGCTCAGCAAGCCCTCAACGTAGCTCATGCGCAGCGGTTCGGCCGCCGGAATGGTGGAGTTGCTGCGGATGATGGTGGTGGTCTGGTCGAGAGAGTCGCCGCCGGTGCGTGGCTGGGCGATAGGTTTGAACACGCTCAGACGAACGCCTTTCTGCTCCATGGAGCGGATGACACCCAGGCTGACGCTGGTCAGACCGACGCTGGTGCCAGTGGGGATCAACATAATTGTACGTGACACAGAATAGTCCTCTTCACGATTAACATGAGGCTAAAACAGCACCGCCAGCCTTGGCTGACGGTGTCGGAGAGCGTTACGCGGTCAGACGGGATGCGTCTTGCGCGATGACCAACTCTTCGTTGGTCGGGATAACCAGTGCCAGGCGGCTGCCGTCTTTGGTGATGGTGCCGGATTTACCGAAACGGGCGGCCATATTGCGCTCGTGGTCAATCTCAAAGCCTAGCAGGCCCAGTTTGTCCAGGGTCAGCTCACGCACCATGCCGGCGTTTTCGCCGATGCCGCCGGTGAAGATCACTGCGTCCAGACGGCCTTCCATCAGTGCGCTGTAAGCGCCGATGTATTTGGCCAGACGGTGGCAGAACACATCCATTGCACGCTTGGCGTCGGCTTTGCTTGTGTAGTTGTCTTCAACATAACGGCAGTCGCTGGTGACTTCGGTCAGGCCCAGCAGACCGGATTCTTTGGTCAGCATTTTGTTGATTTGATCAACGCTCATGCCCAGGGAGTCGTGCAGGTGGAAGATGATCGCCGGATCGATGTCACCGCTGCGGGTACCCATCACCAGGCCTTCCAACGGAGTCAGGCCCATGGAAGTGTCAACGCACTTCCCGTTGCGCACTGCGGTAACGGAACCACCGTTACCCAGGTGGCAGGTGATCACGTTCACTTCTTCAACCGGCTTGTTCAGCATCTTCGCGGCTTCTTGGGTCACGTAGAAGTGGCTGGTGCCGTGCGCGCCATAGCGGCGAACGCCGTGATCGCGATACAGGCTGTACGGCAGGGCGTAGAGGAAAGATTCTTCCGGCATGGTCTGGTGGAATGCGGTGTCGAACACGGCAACGTTTTTATCCGCCAGGTTAGGGAAGGATTTCAGTGCTTCAGCAATACCGATCAGGTGCGCTGGGTTATGCAGTGGTGCAAATGGCACCGAATCTTTGATACCCTGCAAGACTTCATCGTTGATCACGGCAGAAGCGGTAAATTTCTCGCCGCCGTGCACAATGCGGTGACCGATAGCGGTCAGCTGTGCAGAAAGCTCCGGTTTTTGTGCCAGAATAGTATTAACAATGTAGTTCAGTGCTTCGCTGTGCGCAGCGCCGGCACCCAAGGCCGCTTCGTGTTTGGCGCCGTCCATCTTCCACTTGAGGCGAGCCTCAGGCAGGTGGAAACATTCGGCCAGGCCGGAGAGGTGTTCTTCACCGTTGACAGCATCGATGATAGCGAATTTCAGGGAAGAACTGCCGCAGTTAAGGACCAGTACTAGCTTACTCGACATGGAAGTACCTACTTAAATAGTTCGTGTTGTTAAAGGAAAACCAAAACACGTGGTGAATTAATCGTCAATCAGACAACAAGCGTAGCGCATAATGCCGTTGACATTTATGATTAACATCATGTGAAGTGCACAAATCACATGATGATGAAAAAACCGATGATTTCTCTGCGGTTTAAGTAATCTTCATTTTTATAGGGCTAAAAGTTGACAGAATTATTGTCATCTTCTACCGGCCAAAAGGCCGGCCTAGGATACCGATAGCCTGCAGCAAACACAAAATAAATTTAAAGCTTCAAATTTTTTAGTATTGTGTTTGCAGTACCCCCATTTTTACTACGTGACGTTGAGGTACGCGATGACGAGCAAACCGTCTGGTTCCGTAAGCTGGTTTCAGGTCTTCCAGCGCGGGCAGCATTATATGAAAACCTGGCCGTCAGACAAACGTCTGGCTCCGGTCTTTCCGGAGAATCGCGTTGCGAGCGCCACCCGTTTTGCCGTCCGTTTTATGCCGCCGCTGGCGGTGTTTACCCTGACCTGGCAGATTGCGCTGGGCGGCCAGCTCGGCCCGGCGATCGCCACCGCGTTGTTCGCCTGCAGCATGCCGATGCAGGGCCTGTGGTGGTTGGGGCGTCGTTCGGTCACGCCGTTGCCGCCAACGCTGCTGCAGTGGTTCCATGAAGTGCGCAACAGGCTGACGGAAGCCGGTCAGGCGGTAGCGCCGGTGGAAGGGACCCCGACCTATCAAACGCTGGCGGATCTGCTGAAACGTGCCTTCAAGCAGTTGGATAAAACCTTCCTGGACGATCTTTAAACGTTAAAGGGCCGCAGCGATAGCGGCCTTTTTCGTGATAACGCCAATAACCCCGGTTTAAATCAAAGAACGGTCGAGTTGTGATTTCCTGCGATATTGCGCTGTGCGATGCTTTCGTCATAAGCAATTTACCGAGGAAATTATGATGGAAATGACTCATGCCCAACGACTGATCCTGTCGAACCAGTACAAGATGATGACGCTGCTCGACCCGGACAACACTGAACGTTACCGCCGTTTGCAGACGATCATCGAGCGTGGTTTTGGTTTGCAGATGCGCGAGCTGGATCGCGATTTCGGCGAAATGAGCGAAGAGGTGTGCCGCACTATCATCAACGTGATGGAGATGCACCACGCCTTGCAGGTCTCCTGGGATAATCTGAAAGACAAACAGGGTATCGAGGCGCGTCGCCTGGCTTTTCTCGGCTTTGATGCCGCCACTGAAGCGCGCCATCTGAGCTATGTGCGTTTCCTTGTTACCACCGAGGGGCGCTATACTCATTTCGATTCCGGCAGCCACGGCTTTAACGCCCAAACCAAAATGTGGGAAAAATACCAGCGTATGCTGGCAATCTGGCTGTCATGCCCACGTCAGTATCACCTGAGCGCCGTTGAGATTGCGCAAATTATCAATGCCTGATTAAAAGAGGTTTCCTGTGGAGTGTAAGGGTTTTCTGTTCGATCTTGATGGGACGTTGGTTGATTCTCTGCCGGCGGTGGAACGTGCCTGGGTTAACTGGGCCAAACGCCGTGGTATTAATCCACAGGACGTACTGGATTTTATTCACGGTAAACAGGCCATTACCTCGTTGCGCCACTTTATGCCCGGTGAAAGTGAGGCTGCCATTCAGCAGGAGTTTCTGCTGCTGGAACAGGTAGAGGCGCAGGATACCGACGGTGTCACCGCACTGCCGGGGGCCGCGGCCTTGCTGGCGCGGTTGAATGCGCTCGACATTCCGTGGGCGATCGTCACCTCCGGCTCTATTCCGGTCGCCACCGCCCGCCGTAACGCCGGCGGCTTGCCGCAGCCGGAGGTGTTTATCACCGCCGAGCAGGTAAAACATGGCAAGCCTCAACCGGACGCCTATCTGCTGGGCGCCGAGCGACTGGGGCTGGCACCACAGGATTGCGTAGTGGTTGAAGATGCGGCTGCCGGGATCCTTTCCGGGTTGGCGGCAGGCTGCCAGGTGATCGCGGTGAACGCCCCGGCCGATGCGCCCAAGTTGGATCAGGTCGATCTGCTGCTGTCATCCCTGGAGCAAATCGCGGTGAGGAAGACAGAGCAGGGCGCCGCAATCGATCGGGTTGCCTGACGGGCCTTATCTTCACCCAAATTGATTAGACCCCGCATCGGCGGGGTTTTTTTATGCTAATTTTTAAGACCTTGACTATGTCTGCCGGATGAGGCCGTTTTGAACAGCGAATTACTGTGGGTGCTGAGTTTACTGTTGATTGCCATCGTGCTGTTTACCACCAACAAGCTGCGGATGGACGTGGTGGCGCTGCTGGTGATCATCGCTTTTGTGTTGAGCGGTACGCTGACCCTGCAGGAAGCGACGGTGGGTTTCAGCGATCCCAACGTGATCCTGATTGCCACGTTGTTTGTGATTGGCGAAGGGCTGGTGCGTACCGGCGTGGCCTATCAGGTGGGCGACTGGCTGGTGAAAGTCGCCGGCAGCAGTGAAACCAAAATGCTGATGTTGTTGATGATCACCGTAGCCGGGTTGGGGGCGTTTATGAGCTCGACCGGCGTAGTGGCGATCTTTATCCCGGTGGTGCTCAGTGTGGCGGCACGGATGAAAATCGCGCCGGGCAGGTTGATGATGCCACTGAGTTTTGCCGGCCTGATCAGCGGGATGATGACGCTGGTGGCAACACCGCCGAACATGGTGGTGAACAGCGAACTGGTGCGTGAAGGTATCGGCGGCTTCGGTTTCTTTGGCGTGACGCCGGTTGGGCTGGTGGTGTTGGTGCTGGGCGTGGGATACATGCTGGTGGCGCGGCGCTGGCTGGGCAATAACGACGGGGATAAAAGCCGGGAGACCTGGCAACGCCGCACCTTCCGCGATCTGATCCGCGACTACAAACTGACCGGCAGGGCGCGCCGGTTGGCGATCCGCAGCGGATCGCCGCTAGTGGGCCGCTCGCTGGATGAATTGCATCTGCGCGCCCGCTACGGGGCCAACGTGGTGGGGATCGAACGCTGGAAGCGCTTCCGGCGGGTGATGGTCAGCGCATCCGGCAGTACCGAACTGCGAGAAGGCGACGTACTGTTGATCGACATGTCGGACAGTCAGATCGACTTGCGCGAGTTTTGCAGCGAGCAGCAACTGGAGCCGATGGTGCTGCGCGGCGACTATTTCTCCGAACAGGCGCGCAACGTCGGCATGGCGGAGGTATCGTTGATTCCGGATTCGACGCTACTGGGCAAAAGCCTGCGCGAATCGACGTTCCGCAGTCGCTATGATTTGAACGTGGTCGGCATTCGGCGCCATGGCGAAACCCTGTCGGGCAAACTGGTGGATGAATCGCTGACGTTGGGCGATATCCTGCTGGTGATCGGCGACTGGAAGGCCATCCGCCAACTGCAGGCAAAAACCCATGACTTTATTGTCCTCAATTTGCCGGCAGAGGTGGACGAGGTAGCCCCGGCCATCACCCAGGCACCGCACGCGCTGTTTTGCCTGGCGCTGATGGTGGCGATGATGCTGACCGATGAAATCCCCAATCCGATAGCCGCGCTGATCGCCTGCTTGCTGATGGGAAAATTCCGTTGCATCGATATGGAAAGCGCCTATAAGTCGATTCACTGGCCGAGCATCATTTTGATTGTCGGCATGATGCCGTTCGCCCAAGCGCTGCAGAAAACCGGTGGGGTGGACTTGATCGTGCGTGGATTGATGGACGTTGCCGGCGGTGCCGGGCCGCGTGTGATGCTGGTGTGCCTGTTTGCGCTGTGCGCCGCGATAGGTCTGTTTATCTCCAACACCGCCACCGCCGTGCTGATGGCGCCGATCGCCATTGCCGCTGCGCGCGAGATGGGCGTTTCGCCATACCCGTTCGCCATGATTATCGCCATTGCCGCCTCGGCCGCCTTTATGACGCCGGTCTCTTCGCCGGTGAACACGCTGGTACTGGGGCCGGGGAACTATAAGTTCGGTGATTTTGTGCGGATCGGCGTGCCGTTCACGCTGCTGGTCATGTTGGTCAGCGTGATTATTGTGCCGTGGCTGTATGCGTTTTAACGGCGCAGCGGGCTGCGCCAGGGCAGTTACAGGGAAGAGTCCAGGCTGATTTCATCCAGCGACAGGCTGAAGCTGGGGATAAACACATTCATGAAATAATCCATTTCCGGGCTGCTGCGCTGTTGCAGGGTCTTTTCAAGTCGGGCTTTCGCCAGCTTGAATTCGTTGTTGCCGGCAGACAGCTCCTCCAGGCATTTCAGGTAGGCGCACAGCGCATCGGCCTGTTTCACCACCAGCTTTTCGTCTTCGGTGTAGTAATGCTCATCGAGAATCGACCGGAAATCGTTACGTAATTCCGCCGGGATCATATCCAGCAGCTTCTGCTGGGCGATTTTTTCGATTTTCTTATATTCGTGGGCGATCTGCGGATTGTAGTACTTGATCGGCGTTGGCATATCGCCGGTAATCACTTCGCTGGCATCGTGGTACATCGCCAGCAGGGCGACGCGCTCGGCGCTCAGGTTGCCATTGAATTTTCGGTTTTTGATCACCGCCAACGCATGGGCGACAAACGCCACTTGCAGGCTGTGTTCGGAAACGTTCTCGGTACGTACGTTGCGCATCAGCGGCCAGCGGTTGATCAGTTTCAAGCGGGACAGGTGGGCAAAGAAATGGCTCTGGCTCATGGTGCTCTCTTCTACAACGGCAAGTGAGGGTTCCATTGTGAGCAGTGACGACGGGTTATGCAACCGGGGCGTGCAGGGAAGGGGCGCAGCAACCGGCTGCGCCCGTTGAGATTACTGACGATAACTTTCCAGGAAGCGGCCCAGTTTGCCCACGGCCATTTCCAGTTCATCGACGCGCGGCAGGGTAACGATACGCACATGGTCGGGATACGGCCAGTTGAATGCGCTGCCTTGCACCAGCAGCACTTTTTCCTGCAGCAGCAGATCCAGCACCATTTTCTGGTCATCATGAATGTTAAAGCGTTTGGCATCGATGCGCGGGAACATATACAGCGCGCCCTGAGGCTTCACGCAGGAAACGCCTGGAATGTCATTCAGCAGTTCCCAGGTACGGTTACGCTGTTCATACAGGCGGCCGCCGGGTTGAATAAACTCGCTGATGCTCTGGTAGCCACCCAGCGCAGTTTGGATCGCGTGTTGCATCGGCACGTTGGCGCACAGGCGCATGGACGCCAGCATCTCCAGCCCTTCGATATAGCCTTTGGCATGTTTCTTCGGCCCGTTCAGGACCATCCAGCCCTGACGGAAGCCCGCAACGCGGTAGGTTTTGGACAGCCCGTTGAAGGTGACGGTCAGCAGATCCGGTGCCAGCGCGGCGATAGAATGGTGTTCGGCTTCGTCATACAGAATCTTGTCGTAAATCTCATCCGAGAAGATGATCAGGTTGTGCTGGCGTGCGATCTCGACAATCTGCTCCAGCAGTTCTTTGCTGTATACCGCGCCGGTCGGATTGTTCGGGTTAATGATCACAATGCCGCGGGTGCGTGGCGTGATTTTGCTGATAATGTCGTCCAGATCCGGGAACCAGCCCGCCTGCTCATCGCACAGGTAATGCACGGCCTTGCCGCCGGACAGTGACACAGCGGCAGTCCACAGCGGGTAATCCGGTGCCGGCACCAGCATTTCGTCGCCGCTGTTCAGCAGCGCCTGCATGGATTGCACGATCAGCTCAGAAACCCCATTGCCGATGTAGATATCCTCAACGGTCACGTCACGGATGTTACGCGCCTGGTAGTGCTGCATGATCGCTTTACGCGCCGAGAAGAGCCCTTTGGAATCGGAATAGCCTTGCGCCGTCGGCAGATTGCGGATCACATCGACCAGGATTTCATCAGGGGCGTCGAAACCAAACGGGGCAGGGTTGCCGATGTTCAGTTTGAGGACTTTATTGCCTTCTTCTTCAAGACGTTTAGCTTCTTTGAGCACCGGGCCGCGAATGTCATAACAGACGTTGTCCAGTTTATGGGATTTCTCAATGGGGGACATAGAAAGTTGGGCCTTTTGCTGGAATGGGGGCGTTCCTACCGTGGAACACCGCAACCCGCTCAATGTACTCCTGGCGCTGGCGCTTTTGAAGGGTTATGCACGCCTTTGGTGCAAACGAGTGGTCCAAAGGCCAATTTCAGCGCTGATAAGCAAGGGTAAAGTATTTATTTGGTTTTTAATATCCAATAAAAATGGTTTTGTGGTTTTTTATCCTGTTATGATGGTGTGGTGTTAACATTATTGACCTTGTTCAGAACGCTGGGGCTGCAGATTCTTGAGCACTGATAAGCCAGAGGGAAGGATTACCCGGATAAACTGTAAAGAAATGATAATACCGGAGTAGTCTGATAGCGGGTTGTCAATCAGCAACCCAAACTGAGTAATATGGAGATATTACATTAGTAATATTTCAGTCTCTTTCTTAAGTAAAATTTAACTGATTGTTCCCGTATTATTCACGTGGGAAATGTTACTAATTGAATTTATTAAAATCATTAAGAGATGAACCTGCGAAACGCAGTAAATAACTTACTTCTTCTCGAGGATAGGGGAGCTAAAGCCTGTCAGATCGCGGAAATCACGCAGCACGATTGGTGTGGCAATCCAGCATTGTGAATGAGTAAAATCTTTGGTTTGGTAAAAATTAAACACTTTCACTAGTAATAAAGCACAGCGTTCTATAAGCATCCGCGATAGATCGCATTTTAAAAGGCGATAGAGGTAACGAAATATAAGTAATTTTTTTGCCCTCCACTAATGAGTGGGGTACTGTCATGTCAGGCATTGTCCCTTTAAACGATGTCTTAGAAACACACCAGGGTAGTTTGTAAATTAGAATTCAAAAAGTGAAGAAAACACTATGACAACTGCAAATCGTCCGATACTTAATCTCGACCTCGATCTGCTTAGAACCTTTGTAGCTGTTGCTGATTTGAACACCTTTGCGGCGGCGGCAGTAGCCGTTTGTCGTACCCAATCAGCCGTCAGTCAACAAATGCAGCGGTTAGAGCAACTGGTTGACAAAGAGTTGTTTGCCCGTCATGGGCGCAACAAATTATTGACCGAACACGGTATTCAGCTTCTCGGCTACGCCAGGAAAATCCTGCGCTTCAACGATGAAGCCTGTACCTCTCTGATGTACAACAATATAAAAGGTGTTTTGACTATCGGCGCTTCTGATGATACCGCCGATACCATCCTGCCTTTCCTGCTTAACCGCGTCACGTCGGTTTATCCTAAACTGGCGATTGATGTGCGGGTGAAACGCAGCCCGTTTATGCTCGATATGCTGGAAAACGGCGAAGTCGATCTGGCGATTACGACGGTGGAAACCGAGGGGCATCCGCACATTGTGCTGCGCACTTCGCCGACCCTGTGGTATTGCTCTGCGGATTACCGTTATCAGGCCGGTGAGCCGATCCCATTGGTGGTGATGGACGAACCCAGCCCGTTCCGCTCGATGGCGATCAAACACCTGGATGATGCCGGGATCCCATGGCGCATCGCTTATGTGGCCTCGACGCTTTCAGCCGTTCGTGCCGCCTGCAAGGCCGGTTTGGGGATCACGGTCCGGCCGATCGAGATGATGAGTCCTGATTTGCGGGTGCTGGGTGCGGTAGAAGGCTTGCCACCATTGCCAGATACCCAATATGCCCTGTGCAAGGACACGCAGTGCGGCAACGAACTGGCGATGGCGATTTTCAGCGCCGTACAAAACGGCAACGACAGTTACAGCTTCAATGGAGCGAGCTCATCCCAGCAGGATGATACTTGCCTGGTCGACGACGAGGAATAACCTCCCGGCGCGTTAAGCTGCAAGTTAAAACCTCTGCTTCGGTGGAGGTTTTTTTTGGCCGTAATTTCGACAAAATTGACTTTATGACGGTTAGCGTGGATTTGTTAGGCGAAATGGTTATTTGTTTGACTATTTACGGTAATGAGAACCGTTATCAGATGGTGAATAAATGGTTTTGCTTGTTTTTTGAACTTGGGGGAATGCGCGTAAAGGCCTGGAATTAATATGGTTATTTTGGTAATTTATTGCAGGTGTTTTTACGTCTGAATTTGACAAAATTTGTTAAAGGCCCACACTTTTTTTGAGGAATTATGCTGAAAACGTGTCCTGGATCAAAAAAATACCCCTAGGTAGTGAGTGGAAGAACAGGAGATTCCTGAGACAATGGTATAGTAAAACTGAAATAAGCATGTTGGTTTATATCTATCTGTTTCTACACGGCAATTGACTGACACGATTTAGCCTAAGCCAGTCGCATCAAATGTTAATTAAATGATGGGTATGTAAACTAATGTGTAGATACTTTTGTCAAAGTTGACAAAAGGTTATAGAAAGGAGTAAAAAGCCCACAGTAAAACGCTGCCTAACTCTCTGTAAAAGCAGTTTGTTTGTGTGGTTAATTTATCCTTCCCTTAAATCGATGTGGTGCACTAACTGCCAGTTACAAGAGCAGTGCGATCGACGCCACTTTTGATGAGTAAGCATAGAGTATGTCAACAACCACTGAAGTTATCGCTCATCACTGGGCGTTCGCCGTATTTCTTGTCATGGCTATCGGGCTTTGCGGCCTTATGCTGCTGGGTGCGTTTTTCCTGGGCGGGAGAGCCCGCGCGCGCGCCAAACACACCCCGTTTGAATCCGGGATCGACTCGGTCGGTACGGCGCGCATGCGTCTGTCCGCCAAGTTCTACCTGGTCGCCATGTTCTTCGTCATTTTCGATGTTGAAGCCTTGTACCTGTATGCCTGGTCGGTCTCCGTTCGCGAGAGTGGTTGGGTGGGCTTTATCGAAGCCGCCATTTTCATTTTGGTGCTATTGGCCGGTTTGGTTTATCTGGTGCGTATCGGCGCATTGGATTGGACGCCGTCGCGTTCCAAACGTCTCAGTAAACCAGGCACAATCACTAACACCAACCGTCATCCGCAGTAGTCATTTGTGGTTAAAAACGAGGCATTAAGATGGACTATACGCTCACCCGCATAGACCCGAACGGTGAGAATGACCGTTACCCCCTGCAAAAACAGGAGATCGTCGCCGATCCCCTGGACCAACAGGTTCACCGCACGGTTTACATGGGTAAACTCGAGCATGCGCTGCATGACATGGTGAACTGGGGGCGTAAGAACTCTATTTGGCCATATAACTTCGGCCTTTCGTGCTGTTACGTGGAGATGGTGACGTCGTTTACCGCCGTTCACGACGTGGCGCGTTTCGGTGCTGAAGTATTGCGTGCATCGCCACGCCAGGCTGACCTGATGGTCGTGGCCGGTACTTGCTTCACCAAGATGGCCCCGGTTATTCAGCGCCTGTACGAACAGATGCTGGAGCCAAAATGGGTTATTTCGATGGGCGCCTGCGCCAACTCCGGCGGCATGTACGATATCTATTCCGTCGTGCAGGGCGTGGACAAGTTCCTGCCTGTCGACGTGTACATTCCTGGCTGCCCACCGCGCCCGGAAGCCTACATGCAAGCGCTGATGCTGTTGCAGGAATCCATCGGTAAGGAACGTCGTCCGTTGTCATGGGTTGTCGGCGATCAGGGCGTGTACCGCGCCAATATGCAGTCTGAAAGAGAGCGTAAACACGGCGAGCGTATCGCGGTGACCAACCTTCGGACGCCTGACGAGATTTAAGACGTTCATTTAACGTCCATCTTAGTGCGCTATTGGTTAACACAGCGAAAAGTGAACTTGCGGCGAAATAACCCTTTAGTGTGGTGAAAAAAAATTATGACAGATTCAACGACGCACGACGCCCTGCCATCATGGCAAACCAGGGATCACCAAGACGATCCGGTGATTGGCGAACTGCGCAACCGCTTTGGGCCGGAAGCCTTTACTGTTCAGCCCACCCGTACCGGAATGCCCGTGGTATGGGTTAAACCTGACCAGTTACTGGAAGTAATGACGTTCCTGAGAAAACAGCCGAAGCCTTATGTCATGCTGTTCGATCTGCATGGCGTAGACGAGCGTCTTCGCACCCACCGCGACGGTTTGCCTGCCGCGGATTTTTCTGTTTTCTACCATCTGATTTCCATCGAACGTAACCGCGACATCATGCTGAAAGTGGCGCTGTCTGAAAAAGACCTGCACGTGCCCACGGCGACCAAGGTATTCCCGAATGCCAACTGGTATGAGCGTGAAACCTGGGAAATGTTCGGTATTACCTTCGACGGCCACCCGCACCTGACGCGCATCATGATGCCGCAGACCTGGGAAGGTCACCCACTGCGTAAAGATTACCCGGCACGCGCCACCGAGTTCGATCCCTTTGTGTTGACCAAGCAGAAAGAAGATCTGGAAATGGAGTCGCTGACTTTCAAACCGGAAGAGTGGGGCATGAAGCGCGGCACCGAAAACGAGGACTTCATGTTCCTCAACCTCGGTCCGAACCACCCGTCTGCGCACGGTGCGTTCCGTATTATTCTGCAGCTGGACGGCGAAGAGATCGTCGACTGCGTGCCGGATATCGGTTATCACCACCGCGGTGCCGAGAAAATGGGCGAACGCCAGTCCTGGCACAGCTACATTCCGTACACCGACCGCATCGAATACCTCGGTGGCTGCGTAAACGAAATGCCTTACGTGCTGGCAGTTGAGAAACTGGCCGGGATCAAGGTGCCGGATCGCGTTGACACCATCCGCGTAATGCTGTCTGAACTGTTCCGCATCAACAGCCACCTGTTGTACATCAGTACCTTCATTCAGGACGTCGGCGCAATGACCCCGGTGTTCTTCGCCTTTACCGACCGTCAGAAAATCTACGATCTGGTTGAAGCGATCACCGGTTTCCGTATGCACCCGGCCTGGTTCCGCATCGGCGGCGTCGCGCATGATCTGCCGCGCGGTTGGGATCGCCTGCTGCGTGAGTTCCTCGAGTGGATGCCGAAACGTCTGGATTCTTACGTCAAGGCCGCGTTGAAGAACAGCATCCTGAAGGGCCGTTCTGTCGGCGTTGCGTCCTACAATGCCAAAGAAGCGCTGGAATGGGGCGTGACCGGCGCCGGCCTGCGAGCCACCGGCATCGAGTTCGACGTGCGCAAATGGCGCCCGTATTCCGGCTATGAGAATTTCGATTTCGAAATCCCGGTCGGCGACGGCAACAGCGACTGCTACACCCGCGTAATGTTGAAGGTGGAAGAGCTGCGCCAGAGTCTGCGCATCCTCGAACAGTGCCTGAACAACATGCCGGAAGGCCCGTTCAAGGCCGATCACCCGCTGACCACGCCGCCGCCGAAAGAGCGCACGCTGCAGCATATTGAAACGCTGATCACCCACTTCCTGCAGGTTTCCTGGGGCCCGGTGATGCCAGCCAACGAATCATTCCAGATGATTGAAGCCACTAAAGGGATCAACAGCTACTACCTGACCAGCGACGGCAGCACCATGAGCTACCGCACCCGGGTACGTACGCCAAGTTTTGCTCACCTGCAGCAAATCCCTGCGGTAATCCGTGGCAGCCTGGTCTCCGACCTGATCGTCTATCTGGGCAGTATCGATTTTGTAATGTCAGATGTGGACCGCTAACTATGCACTCTCAAAAAGACAATCACGCAGTCAACGATGCGCTTGAGCCAATCAATGCAGCCGCTCCCCAGAGCGGCGCTGATGCATTTGTACTGAGCGCGGAAGAACGTGATGCGATCGAGCACGAAAAGCACCATTACGAGGATCCACGCGCCGCCTCCATCGAAGCACTGAAAATTGTGCAGAAGCAGCGCGGTTGGGTTCCGGACGGTGCGATTTACGCCATCGCGGAAGTGCTGGGCATTCCTGCCAGCGACGTAGAAGGCGTGGCCACGTTCTACAGCCAGATTTTCCGTCAGCCGGTAGGGCGTCACGTGATCCGTTATTGTGACAGCGTTGTCTGCCACATCACCGGGTACCAGGGCATTCAGGCCGCCATCGAGAAAAAACTGAGCATCAAACCGGGTCAAACCACCTTTGATGGTCGCTTCACTCTGCTGCCGACCTGTTGCCTTGGCAACTGCGATAAAGGGCCAACCATGATGATTGATGAGGATACTCACAGTCAGCTGAAGCCTGAAGATATCGAGAAGCTACTGGAGCAGTATCAATGATTAAAGACATTGTACGCACTCCCGAAATGCACCCGCTGACCTGGCGGCTGCGCGATGACAAACAGCCGGTCTGGCTGGATGAATACCGCAGCAAAAACGGTTATGCAGGCGCCGAGAAAGCCATCAAGGGCCTGGCCCCGGACGAGATCGTCAATCTGGTGAAAGACGCCGGGCTGAAAGGCCGTGGCGGCGCAGGTTTCTCCACCGGTTTGAAGTGGAGCTTGATGCCGAAAGACGAATCCATGAACATCCGTTACCTGCTGTGTAACGCCGACGAAATGGAGCCGGGCACCTATAAAGACCGCTTGCTGATGGAGCAACTGCCGCACCTGCTGGTGGAAGGCATGTTGATTTCCGCGTTCGCGCTGAAAGCCTATCGCGGCTACATCTTCCTGCGTGGCGAATATATCGAGGCGGCGGTGCATCTGCGTCGTGCCATCGCTGAAGCGACTGAAGCGGGCCTGCTTGGCAAAAACATCATGGGCAGCGGCTTCGATTTCGAACTGATCGTCCATACCGGCGCCGGCCGCTATATCTGCGGCGAAGAAACCGCTCTTATCAACTCGCTGGAAGGCCGTCGTGCCAACCCGCGTTCCAAACCGCCTTTCCCGGCTTCCTCCGGCGTCTGGGGCAAGCCAACCTGCGTAAACAACGTAGAAACCCTGTGCAACGTTCCGGCAATCCTGGCGAACGGCATTGAGTGGTATCAGGGGATCAACGGTGGCAAAAGCAAGGATGCCGGCACCAAACTGATGGGGTTCTCGGGCCGGGTGAAAAACCCAGGCGTTTGGGAACTGCCGTTTGGCATCACCGCACGTGAAATTCTGGAAGATTACGCCGGCGGCATGCGTGACGGTCTGCGCTTCAAAGCCTGGCAGCCAGGCGGCGCGGGCACCGACTTTTTGACCGCCGATCACCTCGATCTGCCGATGGATTTCGAGAGCATCGGCAAAGCCGGCAGCCGTCTCGGCACCGCGCTGGCGATGGCGGTGGATCACGAAATCGGCATGGTTCCGCTGGTACGTAACCTGGAAGAGTTCTTCGCACGCGAGTCTTGCGGTTGGTGCACGCCATGCCGCGATGGCCTGCCGTGGAGCGTGAAGATCCTGCGCGCGCTGGAGAATGGCGAAGGGCAGCCGGGGGATATCGAAACCCTCGAGCAGCTGTGCCGTTCCCTTGGCCCAGGTAAAACCTTCTGCGCTCATGCGCCAGGTGCCGTAGAGCCACTGCAAAGCGCGATTAAATATTTCCGTGAAGAGTTTGAAGCGGGCATAGCCGTTAAGCACTTCAGCAACGCGCATGCGATTGGCGGCATCCAGCCGAACAATCTGCTGAAGCAACGCTGGTAAGCCGGCTCGTTCCGACAACACGGCCAGAATTTTTGATTAACGCCTGCCGCAAGGCAGGCCACTTGGAAGCATGCTGACTATGGCTACGATTCATGTAGACGGCAAAGAATACGACGTAGATGGCGCTGACAACCTGCTGCAGGCTTGTCTCTCCCTCGGGCTCGATATTCCTTACTTTTGCTGGCATCCGGCGCTGGGAAGCGTCGGCGCTTGCCGCCAATGTGCGGTAAAGCAATACCAAAACGCGGAAGATACGCGTGGCCGTTTGGTGATGTCTTGTATGACACCGGCATCGGATGGAACCTTTATTTCCATCGACGATTCCGAAGCCAAACAGTTCCGCGAAAGCGTGGTCGAGTGGTTGATGACCAACCACCCGCACGACTGTCCGGTATGTGAAGAAGGCGGTAACTGTCACCTGCAGGATATGACAGTAATGACCGGCCACAGCTTCCGTAAATACCGGTTCAGTAAGCGTACCCACAACAATCAGGAGCTGGGGCCGTTTATCTCGCATGAGATGAACCGCTGTATCGCCTGTTACCGTTGCGTGCGCTACTACAAAGATTACGCGGATGGTACCGATTTCGGCGTGTACGGTGCGCACGACAACGTCTACTTCGGGCGTACGGAAAGCGGCACGCTGGAAAGCGAGTTCTCCGGTAACCTGGTGGAAGTGTGTCCGACCGGCGTGTTCACCGACAAAACTCACTCCGAGCGGTATAACCGTAAGTGGGATATGCAGTTTGCGCCAAGCATCTGTCAGCAGTGCAGCATCGGTTGTAACACCAGCCCGGGCGAGCGCTATGGCGAACTGCGTCGTATCGAAAACCGCTACAACGGCAGCGTGAACCACTATTTCCTGTGTGACCGCGGCCGCTTTGGCTATGGCTATGTGAACCAGAAAGATCGTCCGCGTCAACCGCAGCAACTGCGCGGCAATGACTGGATCACCCTGAACGCCGAACAGGCGATGCAGGGCGCGGCGGACATTCTGCGTCAGGCAAAGAAAACCATCGGTATCGGCTCGCCACGCGCCAGCCTGGAAAGCAACTTTGCGCTGCGTGAACTGGTTGGCGCCGAGAATTTCTACACCGGTATTGCCCAGTCTGAGCAGGCACGCCTGAACCTGATGCTGAACGTGCTGCAAAACAGCGGCGTTTACACCCCGGCGTTGCGCGAAATCGAAGACTACGATGCCGTTCTGGTTCTGGGTGAAGATTTGACCCAGACCGGCGCACGCATCGCGCTGTCGGTTCGCCAGGCCGTGAAGGGCAAGGCACGTGCGATGGCTGCGGCACAGCGCGTTGCCGACTGGCAGATTGCGGCAATACAAAACATCGGCCAACGCGCCAAACACCCGCTGTTCGTCACCAACGTGGATAACACCCGTCTGGACGACATCGCGGCGTGGAACTACCGCGCGCCGGTGGACGATCAGGCTCGCTTTGGTTTTGCCATTGCCCATGCGCTGGACAACGCAGCGCCGGCGGTCAGCGATTTGGCTGCCGACCTGAACAAGAAAGTCGACATCATCGTGCAGGCACTGACCGATGCGCGTAAACCGCTGATCGTTACCGGCAGCAACGCCGGCAGCGAAGCCATCATCGAAGCGGCGGCCAACATCGCCAAGGCGCTGAAGGATCGCGGTTCTGACGTTGGCATTACCTTCGTCGCCAGCGCCGCCAACAGCGTCGGTCTGTCGATGATCGGCGGCGGTTCGCTCGATGAAGCCTTGGCGAAGCTGGAAAGCGGCGAAGCCGACACTGCCATCGTGATGGAAAACGATCTTTACCGTCACGCACCGGCGGCGAAAGTGGACGCGGCACTGGCGAAGGTCAGCAACCTGATCGTGGCCGATCACCAGCGCACCGCGATCATGGATAAGGCCAACCTTATCCTGTCAGCGGCCAGCTTCGCTGAAAGCGACGGTACGCTGGTCAACCAGGAAGGTCGCGCGCAGCGCTTCTTCCAGGTTTACGATCCGGCTTACTACGACGATGCGAAGAAAGACGTTTACACCGTGATGCTGGAAAGCTGGCGCTGGATGCACTCGCTGCACTCCACCTACACCAGCCGCCACGTGGACTGGACGCAGCTTGACGACGTGATCGCAGCCTGCGTCGTGGCGCTGCCGCAGTTGCAGGGCATTGTGGAGGCTGCGCCGGATGCAAGTTTCCGCATTCGCGGCCAGAAGCTGGCCCGTTCTCCGCACCGCTCCAGTGGCCGTACCGCCATGCGTGCCAACATCAGCGTGCATGAACCGCGTCAGCCGCAGGATAAAGACACCATGTTCTCCTTCTCGATGGAAGGGAACAACAGCCCGCTGGCCGATCGTCAGCAGATCCCGTTCGCCTGGGCGCCAGGCTGGAACTCACCGCAGGCATGGAACAAGTTCCAGGCCGAAGTGGGTGGCAAGCTGCGTCATGGCGATCCGGGTATCCGCCTGATCGAAGCAGGGGAGGGTAACCTGGGCTACTTCACCCACGTGCCTGCCGCCTTTAATCATGCGGAAGGCTGGCGAGTCGCGCCGTATTACCACCTGTTCGGCAGTGATGAAATGTCACAGCGTTCCGGTGTGATCCAGCAGCGTATGCCAGAAGCTTATGTGATGGTGAACCCGGCCGATGCCGCTGCGCTTGGCGTCAATGCCGGTGCGCTGGTGGAGTTCAGCTGTGCGGGCCAGCAGCTTCGTCTGCCGGTGCGTCTGAGTGAAACTCTGACCCAGGGCCAGGTTGGTTTGCCGCTTGGCTTGCCAGGGATCCCACCGGTGCTGGTGGGCGCAACGGTTGAAAATCTGCGGGAGGCAACACGATGAGCTGGTTTACCCCTGAGGTGATCGACATTCTGATCTCCATTCTTAAAGCGGTAGTGATCCTGCTGGTCGTAGTGAGCTGTGGGGCATTCATGAGCTTCGGCGAACGCCGTCTGCTCGGTCTGTTCCAGAACCGTTATGGACCGAACCGTGTCGGCTGGGGCGGCTCGTTGCAGCTGGTCGCCGACATGATCAAAATGTTCTTCAAGGAAGACTGGGTACCGAAATTCTCCGACCGGGTGATCTTCACCCTGGCGCCGATGATCGCCTTTACTTCCCTGTTGCTGGCATTTGCCATCGTCCCGGTCAGCCCGACCTGGGCGGTGTCCGACCTCAACATCGGTATTCTGTTCTTCCTGATGATGGCCGGCTTGGCGGTTTACGCCGTGCTGTTCGCCGGCTGGTCGAGCAACAACAAATACTCGTTGTTGGGGGCGATGCGTGCTTCTGCGCAAACCCTGAGCTACGAAGTGTTTCTCGGCCTGTCGCTGATGGGCGTTGTGATGCAGGCTGATTCGTTCAACATGCAGGCCATCGTTGAATCGCAGGCTCACGTCTGGAACGTCATTCCGCAATTCTTTGGTTTTATTACCTTTGCGATTGCCGGGGTTGCGGTGTGTCACCGCCATCCGTTTGACCAACCGGAAGCCGAGCAGGAACTGGCTGACGGCTACCACATTGAATATTCCGGCATGAAGTTCGGTCTGTTCTTCGTGGGTGAATACATCGGTATCGTCACCGTTTCCGCCCTGATTGTGACGTTGTTCTTCGGCGGCTGGCAGGGTCCGTTCTTGCCGCCATTCATCTGGTTCGCGCTGAAAACGGCTTTCTTCATGATGATGTTCATTCTGATTCGTGCTGCTCTGCCACGTCCGCGCTATGACCAAGTGATGTCTTTCGGCTGGAAAGTGTGCCTGCCGCTGACGCTGCTGAACATGCTGGCGACCGCCGCCGTCATTTTGTACAACGCTCAATAAGGGGTGAATAAACCATGACATTGAAAGAGTTATTGGTTGGTTTCGGCACCCAGGTGCGCAGCATTTGGATGATAGGCCTGCACGCCTTCGCCAAGCGCGAAACCCAGATGTATCCGGAAGAACCTGTTTACCTGCCGCCGCGCTACCGTGGCCGCATCGTGCTGACGCGCGATCCGGACGGCGAAGAGCGCTGCGTGGCCTGTAACCTGTGTGCGGTTGCCTGCCCGGTTGGCTGTATCTCGCTGCAAAAAGCAGAACAGAAAGACGGCCGTTGGTATCCGGAGTTCTTCCGCATCAACTTCTCGCGCTGCATTTTCTGCGGCCTGTGCGAAGAAGCTTGCCCGACCACCGCAATCCAGCTGACGCCGGATTTCGAAATGGGTGAGTTCAAGCGCCAGGATCTGGTGTACGAAAAAGAAGATCTGTTGATCTCGGGGCCGGGTAAATATCCGGAATATAACTTCTACCGGATGGCCGGTATGGCGATTGACGGCAAAGCCAAGGGCGAAGCCGAAAATGAAGCCAAACCGATCGACGTCAAAGGTCTGTTGCCTTAAGGAGCCAGCAAGCATGGAAATTGCCTTTTATCTGGCAGGGTTGATTGCGATTGTCGCGACGATTCGCGTGATCTCGCATACCAATCCTGTGCATGCGTTGCTGTATCTGATCGTCTCGTTACTGGCGATCTCTGCAGTCTTTTTCTCACTCGGCGCGTACTTTGCCGCCGCGCTGGAAATCATCGTTTACGCCGGTGCCATCATGGTGCTGTTCGTGTTCGTGGTGATGATGCTGAACCTCGGCAACGCGGTACAGCAGCAGGAGCGCGAGTGGCTGAAGCCGTCGGTGTGGATCGGACCTGGTCTGATGTCGCTGGCGCTGCTGGTGGTGCTGATTGTCGCTATCCGCAGCCTGTCCGATCAGGGCATCAGCGGTGAGATGGTTGACGCTAAAGCCGTGGGGATCAGCCTGTTTGGTCCTTACGTTCTGGCGGTTGAACTGGCTTCAATGCTGCTGTTGGCAGGTCTGGTTGTTGCCTTCCACATTGGCCGCGAGCACAAACCGGGCGAAGTGTTGAGCAACGCGCCGACCAGTAGCGAAATGGCGAGAAGAAAATCGGAGGAGCAAGCATGATCCCTCTTCAACATGGTCTGATCCTGGCGGCGATCCTGTTCGTGCTCGGCCTGACCGGGCTGACGCTCCGTCGCAACCTGCTGTTTATGTTGATCAGCCTGGAAGTGATGATTAACGCCGCAGCCTTGGCGTTTATCGTGGCGGGCAGCTATTGGGGCCAACCGGACGGGCAGGTGATGTATATCCTGGCGATCAGCCTGGCGGCTGCCGAGGCCAGCATTGGCCTGGCGTTGCTGCTGCAGCTCTACCGTCGTCGTCATACCCTGAATATCGATACTGTCAGTGAGATGCGCGGATGAACCTATTATATTTAACTATTCTGCTACCGCTGATCGGGTTCCTGCTGTTGGCATTTTCCCGTGGCCGCTGGTCTGAAAACGTCTCGGCGACCGTCGGGGTAGGCTCTATCGGCCTGGCTGCGCTGGTTACGGTGCATGTGGCGATGGATTTCTTCGCCCAGAAAGCCACCGGCGTGCAGCTGTTTGAGCAAAGCCTGTGGAACTGGATGACCGTCGGCAACTTCAATATCGGCGTGACGCTGACGCTGGACGGCCTGTCGCTGACCATGCTGTCTGTGGTTACCGGCGTCGGTTTCTTCATCCACATGTTCGCTTCCTGGTACATGCGCGGTGAAGAGGGGTATTCGCGCTTCTTCGCTTACACCAACCTGTTTATCGCCAGCATGGTGATATTGGTACTGGCAGACAACCTGTTGCTGATGTACCTGGGCTGGGAAGGCGTGGGCCTGTGCAGCTACCTGCTGATCGGTTTCTACTACAAGGATCCGGCCAACGGCGCGGCGGCGATGAAAGCCTTTATCGTGACCCGCGTCGGCGACGTGTTCCTGGCGTTCGCGCTGTTCATTCTCTACAACGAGCTGGGCACGCTGAACATCCGCGAACTGATGATTCTGGCACCGCAGAAGCTGGCCGTCGGCGATACCGCGATCACCTGGGCTACCCTGATGCTGCTGGGCGGCGCGGTCGGTAAATCGGCGCAGCTGCCGTTGCAGACCTGGCTGGCTGACGCAATGGCGGGCCCAACCCCGGTTTCAGCGCTGATCCACGCTGCGACCATGGTAACCGCCGGTGTTTACCTGATTGCCCGTACTCACGGCCTGTTCCTGATGGCGCCGGAAGTGCTGCATCTGGTGGGTATCGTCGGGGCTGTGACCCTGGTGCTGGCCGGCTTTGCCGCGCTGGTGCAGACCGACATCAAACGCGTGCTTGCTTACTCCACCATGAGCCAGATTGGCTACATGTTCCTGGCGTTGGGCGTGCAGGCGTGGGATGCGGCGATCTTCCACCTGATGACCCACGCGTTCTTCAAGGCGCTGTTGTTCCTGTCTTCCGGTTCGGTGATCCTGGCCTGCCATCATGAGCAGAACATCTTCAAGATGGGTGGCCTGCGCAAGAGCATTCCGCTGGTTTACGTCTGCTTCCTGGTGGGTGGCGCTGCGCTGTCGGCGTTGCCGCTGATCACCGCCGGCTTCTTCAGTAAGGATGAGATCCTGGCGGGCGCAATGGCGAACGGTCACCTCAACCTGATGATTGCCGGTCTGGTCGGGGCGTTCATGACCTCGCTCTACACCTTCCGTATGATTTTCATCGTGTTCCATGGCGAAGAGAAAATCAAAGCGCATGCCGGTAAAGGCATCACTCACCACCTGCCGCTGTTGGTTCTGCTGGTTCTGTCCACCTTCGTTGGCGCGATGATCGTTCCGCCATTGCAGGGCGTACTGCCGGATACCACCGAGCTGGCGCACGGCAGCGTGCTGCAACTGGAAATTACCTCCGGCGTGGTGGCTATCGCCGGTATCCTGCTGGCGGCAGCGCTGTGGTTGGGCAAACGCAGCCTGGTCACCAGCATCGCTAAAAGCGCGCCGGGGCGTTTCTTCTCGACCTGGTGGTTCCATGCCTGGGGCTTCGATTGGCTGTATGACAAAGTCTTCGTCAAGCCTTACCTGGGCATTGCGAAACTGCTGCAGCGCGATCCGCTGAACTCGATGATGAACCTGCCGGCCATTTTCTCCCGCTGGGGGAACCGTGGCCTGACGGTGAGCGAGAACGGCCAGGTGCGTTGGTATATAGCGTCTATGGGTGTGGGTGCAGTGGTCGTATTGGCGCTGTTGATAATAATTTAAAGCATTTATCGGGCATAGCTCTGTGCTATGTACAATGTTTTATACCGTATGGATTTCGCGTTGTAGCTAGGTGGCAAGTGCGAGCATCCCCTGGAGCTTACTTAGGTAAGTGACAGGGGTAAACGACCGCAGCCAACAACGCTACCGCGTGAAAGACAACGGTAGAATAAGGGACACAAAACGCCATGCTATTACCTTGGCTAATTCTTATCCCCTTTATTGGCGGTCTGCTGTGCTGGCAGTTTGAGCGCTTCGGTACTAAGGTGCCGCGCTGGATTGCGTTGATCGCAATGGGGCTGACATTGGCGCTTTCTCTGCATCTGTGGATGCAGGGTGGCTACACGTTGACTACGCCGAAAGGCATCCCGCAATGGCAGTCTGAATTCCTGCTGCCGTGGATCCCTCGCTTCGGTATTTCCATCCACCTGGCGCTGGACGGCCTTTCACTGCTGATGGTGGTGCTGACCGGCCTGCTGGGCGTGTTGGCTATCCTCTGTTCCTGGCGTGAAATCCAGAAATACCAGGGCTTCTTCCACCTGAACCTGCTGTGGATCCTGGGTGGGGTAATCGGCGTGTTCCTCGCCATCGACATGTTCCTGTTCTTCTTCTTCTGGGAAATGATGTTGGTGCCGATGTACTTCCTGATTGCGTTGTGGGGCCACAAGGCGTCGGACGGTAAAACCCGTATCACCGCGGCCACCAAATTCTTCATCTATACCCAGGCCAGCGGTCTGGTGATGCTGATTGCGATTATGGGCCTGGTGTTCGTGCACTACAATGCGACCGGCGTGTGGACCTTCGATTACGAAGATCTGCTGCAAACGCCAATGTCGCACAACGTGCAATATCTGCTGATGCTGGGCTTCTTCATCGCCTTCGCGGTGAAAATGCCAGTGGTGCCGTTGCACGGCTGGCTGCCTGATGCGCATAGCCAGGCGCCAACCGCAGGTTCCGTTGACCTGGCGGGGATCTTGCTGAAGACGGCGGCCTACGGCATGCTGCGTTTCAGCCTGCCGTTGTTCCCGGAAGCGTCACACGAGTTTGCCCCAATCGCCATGTGGTTGGGTGTGGTCGGTATCTTCTACGGTGCCTGGATGGCGTTCGCACAGACCGACATTAAACGTCTGATCGCTTACACCTCGGTATCGCACATGGGCTTCGTGCTGATCGCCATCTATACCGGCAGCCAACTGGCTTACCAGGGCGCGGTGATTCAGATGATCGCGCACGGCCTGTCTGCGGCCGGCATGTTCATCATCTGTGGCCAGTTGTACGAACGTCTGCATACCCGTGACATGCGCGAGATGGGCGGCCTATGGGGGCGTATCAAGTACATCCCAGCGCTGTCGCTGTTCTTCGCGGTAGCCACCTTGGGGATGCCGGGGACCGGTAACTTCGTCGGCGAATTCATGATCCTGTTCGGCAGCTTCCAGGTGGTGCCGGTGATCACCGTGATTTCTACCTTCGGTCTGGTGTTTGCTTCGGTTTACTCGTTGATCATGATGCAGCGCGCCTATTACGGCAAAGCTAAATCGGAGCAACCGTTGCCGGGCATGACCGCGCGCGAACTGTTCATCATTCTGCTTTTGGTGGTGTTGCTGGTTCTGCTGGGGGTTTACCCGCAGCCGATTCTGGACACGTCTAATGCGGCGATGAGCAACGTGCAACACTGGTTTGGTTCGTCAGTTTCAGCAATTTCAACAACAAGGCCGTAATTCGCCATGACAATAACTCCTCAACAACTGATCGCACTGCTACCGCTGTTGATCGTCGGATTGACGGTGGTGGTTGTGATGCTAGGCATTGCGTGGCGACGCGACCACTTTATCAACGCCACACTGACCGTGATCGGTCTAAACCTGGCGCTGCTTTCGCTGTATTTTGTTGGCCAGGCAGGCCCAATGGACGTCACCCCGCTGCTGCGGGTCGACGGCTACTCGATGTTCTATACCGGGTTGGTGATACTGGCGAGCCTGGCGACCTGTACCTTCGCCTATCCATGGCTGGTGGGTTACCCGGACAACCGCGAAGAGTTCTACCTGCTGGTGCTGATTGCCACGCTGGGTGGCATTCTGTTGGCTAGCGCCAACCACCTGGCGTCGCTGTTCCTCGGTATTGAACTGATCTCGCTGCCGCTGTTCGGCCTTGTGGGTTACGCCTACCGCCAGAAGCGTCCGCTGGAAGCCGCTATCAAGTACATGCTGCTGTCCGCTGCGGCTTCGTCATTCCTGCTGTTCGGTATGGCGCTGCTGTATGCCGAGTCCGGTGATCTGTCGCTGGCCGGTCTGGGCAAGAGCCTGCACGAAAACATGATGCATCAACCGCTGATCCTGGCCGGTATGGGCATGATGATTGTGGGTCTGGGCTTCAAGCTGTCTCTGGTGCCGTTCCAACTGTGGACGCCGGATGTGTATCAGGGCGCGCCTGCGCCGGTCTCTACCTTCCTGGCCACTGCCAGCAAGATTGCGATCTTCGCCGTAGTGATGCGTCTGTTCCTGTATGCCCCGGCCGCCGACAGCGAAGCGCTGCGTATGGTGCTGTCGATCATTGCCGTCGGTTCAATTCTGTTCGGCAACCTGATGGCCATCAGCCAGACCAACATCAAGCGTCTGCTGGGTTACTCGTCGATCGCCCACCTGGGTTATCTGCTGGTGGCGTTGATTGCGGTGCAAACCCATCAACTGTCGCTGGAAACCGCCGGTGTTTACCTGGCCGGTTACCTGTTCAGCAGCCTGGGCGCGTTCGGTGTGGTCAGCCTGATGTCCAGCCCGTACCGTGGCCCGGACGCCGATTCGCTGTTCTCCTACCGTGGTTTGTTCTGGCATAAGCCGATTCTTTCCGCGGTCATGACGGTGATGATGCTGTCTCTGGCCGGTATCCCGATGACCTTGGGCTTTATCGGTAAGTTCTTCGTTATCGCGATGGGCGTCAGCGCTCACCTGTGGTGGCTGACCGGTGCTGTGGTACTGGGCAGTGCCATCGGTTTGTACTACTACCTGCGTGTGACCGTCAGCCTGTTCCTCAGCGCGCCGGAAGCTCTGCAACGCGATACGCCGAACAACTGGGCGTTGACTGCGGGCGGTGTGGTCGTGCTGATCTCCGCCGCGTTGGTGCTGCTGTTGGGTGTCTACCCACAGCCGCTGATTACGCTGGTGCAGATGGCGCAGCCGATGTTCTGATAGGCATCAAGGCAGTAAAAAAAGGTCGCTTCGGCGACCTTTTTCTATGGGACGGGTGAGAGAATCAGCCTGGGTTATTTTTAAACGACGCTTCCAGCGCCTGCACGACGGCGCGCACCCGCGCAGCGCGCTGCAGGTCGGGGTGCAGCACCAGCCAGATATCCACCCAGTCCTTGTTTTCCGGGAAGATGCGCACCAGGTCCGGATCCTTATCCGCCAGGAAGGAGGACAGCAGACCAATCCCCAAACCGCTCCGCGTCGCCGAGCGCAGCAGCAACTGTGAATTGCATTGCAAAACGACGTTGGGATCGATCAGCGCCTCGCCACAGAAATTATTCCAGTGGCGCGGCACCAGTTCGCGCGGAAACATCAGCAAATCGTGGCCGCGCAGGTGGTCGCCTTTGGTTGGCTGGCCGTGTTTATCGAGATAGTCTTGCGTCGCGTACAGCCCCATTTCGATGGTCGCCATGCGCTTGATAATCAGCTCATCAGAATCGGGCCGTGCGCCACGGATCGCCAGATCCGCGCCGCGGTAAGAAATATCGGAGATATTAACCGCCGTCAGCAGTGTGACGGTGATTAATGGGTGCTGCTCACGCAAATCCTTCAACGCCGGAATGACAAAGGCCTCGGCCATGGTGTCGGTGGTGGCGATGCGCACGTTACCGCACAGGCTGTCGTCGCCGCTGGTGGCTTTGCGGCCAATTGCCTGCACCGAGTTTTCCATATTCATTACGTCCGCCAGCATTTCCTCGCCCAGCGGACTGAGGGAAAATGATTTCGGCGTGCGGATAAACAGCTTCGATCCCAGGCTTTCTTCAAACGCGGTAATGCGTCGGCCGACAGTGGCCTGGTCGACGTGTAGTTCATTGGCGGCTTTTCGTAAAGTACCGCAGCGTGCTACTGCCAGGAAGAAGCGTGCGTCATCCCAATTCATCATGCCATTTCCTTTGTACAGGCTTATCGGTCTTATCAGTGTTCATTCTCGCGCAGCCGCTTTGGCTCTGGTTTTGGCTGCAAATGAAGCCCACGTATCATAATTATTTATTATGTTTCAGGATATGAATAAATGCATCAATGTGAAGCAGTTTTGCATCTTTATTTTTACTAAACAATCTTTATGCTTATCAACGTTTATGCTGTGATCTGGCGCACATTTTTGTATCAATGTTACCCTAACGCGTAAGCAGATGCGCATGAGAGCCTGTCTCTGTGGGCTAACCGCCTGGTGGGATTGACTCTGAATCAGGTTGGCCCACCACGACTGGACATGAAAAATGGAGTCTCACGCAGAGAAGTTATACACCCCCGTAGCACTGGCAACTGCGGATGGTATCAGGGTTATTGCGACGCCTGGCGCGAAAGCGGCAGAGAGAAGCAACGCTGATGTGATTATCCAGGGTCTTGAAGCACGCGGCATTCAATACATATTCCTGGTACCGGGCAAGCTCGTGTACCCACTAATTAAATCCATTGAACATTCCGGCATTACCGGCATCGTCGGCGCTCATGAAACTGCCTGCGGTTTTATGGCCGATGGTTACGCCCGTGCCAGCCGCAAGTTCGGCGTTTGCCTCGGCATCTCCGGCCCGGGCACCATGAATTTCCTGCCGGCGATGGCTGCGGCTCAGGCCGATAAGATCCCGGTGCTGTATCTGGCCGGCGGCATCGCTACCTATCATGAAGCGCAGGGCGCTTTTCAGGACGGCAGCAATAGCGGCATCGATGAGCTGACTATCGTCAAACCTCTGCTTTCCGCCGCCATTGAAGTGAAAAATAATCTGACGTTGCAGCATGAACTGCGGCGCAGTTTGTCTTGCCTGAACACCCAGCGTAAAGGCCGCGCTTATTTAAGCGTACCGGTCGACATGCAAAAGAAAGCGGTGGCCGGCAGTCATGCTGCAGATCCACAGCGCACACCACAGTGCCGCGAAGCGGCGATCGACCAGCAAGGGTTGGATCAGGTGCTGGACGATTACCTGCTGCGCGGCTTGAAAGTTGTCTGCCTGGTGGGCAACCGCATGAATAACCCGCAGGATGCCGAACTGCTGCTGCGCCTGGCGGAGAAGTATCGTCTGCCGGTCGCCACCACGCTGTCCGGCAAGGGGGCGTTCCCTGAAGGGCACGAGCTGGCGCTTGGCCTGTATGGATTCGCCGGCCATACTCGTGCGGTGGAAACCATCAACGGCGATGACGTGGACGTACTGCTGGTGCTGGGATGCGACCTTAGCCAGCGTGACAGCCTGAACTGGAACCCGCGGCTGCACGGCACCAAAACGCTGGTGGTGATTGACGAAGACTTTGACAAGGTCAGTTCGCACTATCAGCCGGACATGCAGATTTTCTCCAGCCTGACCGGTGGGGTACAACACCTGCTGGATGCGGTCAGCGACGACGACGCGCACCTGGCCGGTATCAAGGCGCTGCGTGATGGCTGGCTTGAACAGGTGCGTCAATTGCCGCTTGAACAGCAACTGCCTGACTTGCAGGCGCGCCAGGCCGCAGGTGAAGCCAACATGTATCCCGGTGATGTCATCAAACGCATCCGCAGCCGCATGGACGAGGACACCAACGTGGTGGTTGACTCCGGGGCGCACCGTATCTTTATGGCCCACCACTGGCTGGCCAGCGGGCGCGGTGATTACCATACCTCAAGCTCCCTGGCGCCGATGGGCTGGGCGATATGCGCCGGTATTGGCATCAAACTGGCGGCACCGCACCGCGACTGCGTGGTGGTGACCGGTGACGGCTGCATGCTGATGCATGGCATGGAGATCCAGACCGCCGCTCGTTATCAGGTCAAAATGACCTTTGTCGTAATGAACAACAGCGCCCACGGTGCCATGCATATCGACACGCTTCAGAACCGTGGCGTATCGGCTGATTACACCGCTCTGCCGAGCCACGACTGGAAGTCCTTCGCCAACAGCCTGGGCGTTGCCTCCGCGAAGGCGACGACGCTGGAGGAACTGGACGAGGCGCTGGCCGCCGCAGCCGAGTATGAGGGCCCGTTCCTGATCGAAGTGATAGTAGGAAATCATGTCGCGCCCAATCGATACTATGCCGAGAGCATCGTAGAATACGAACAGCGTATCAAAGGGTTGTAAGGGCGCGTCCCTGAGGCCGTCGTTAATTATCCTTTGTATCTCGCTATTTCTGTTCTTATTCACAGAGTCATGGAGCGATAACAATGTATAAATTGATACTTCTGGCATTAACGATGGCATTTCAGGGGAGCGCGCAGGCTGCTGAAGATCACGGCGAAGGGATCAGCAAAGAAACCCTGCTGAAAACTGAAACCTCGTGGGAGGGCACGCCGTACGGGCAGTATCCGGCCGGCGCCCCTCAGATCACCATGTTGAAAGTGACGGTGGAGCCGAACAAGGTGCTTGCCTGGCATACCCACCCGTGCATCAGTGCGGTGTATATGACCGGCGGCAGTGTTTCTCTCACGGTAAAAAAAACCGGCTTGAAGCACACCTTTAAGCAAGGGGATTCCTTTACCGACACGGTAGATATCGTTCATCAGGGCGTTTCTGGCGATAAAGGGGCGGAGATGCTGGTGTTCTTCGCTTGTGCCGACAACAAACCACTAACGGTGAAAACCGCCGAATAATAGTGTCTTTCAAGCTGCGGCGTTGTTGACTGCACTGCCCGTAGGGGGCGAATATATTCGCCCCGTTTGATACGGGTGCAGCATACGGAGGCGCTGGCCCACTCTGGGGCAGCCTGTCCGTACAGGGTATAGATCATTTTTTGCCGCCCGTTTGGGTCGCATTCCGAGGAAATCATGGTTGCTTTGTGGATGGTCGTCGCCAGCGGGTTTTTCGCGCTGATGGGGGCCAGTGTTAAACTGGCTTCGGCCAAAGTCGGCTTTTTCGATATTATTTTTTATCGTTCGTTTATTAACGTACTGATCGTCGCCGCGCTGATTAAGGTTAAAAATCTCGGTTTCCGCACGCAGCACCTCGGTTTGCATATGAAACGCGCTGCCATCGGCAATGCGGCGATGTATTGCGGCTTTTATTCGCTGATCCACCTGCCGATCGCCACCGCTACCACGCTGGGTTACACCAACCCGATCTTTCAGTCGGCGATCGCCTTCGTTACCTCCAAAGGCCAATTGACCGGCAAACTGCTGTTTTCCGTGCTGTTGGGGTTTATCGGCATACTGGTGTTGCTGCGCCCGGACACGCCGAATGGCGAGTATGTCGCTACTCTGATTGGCCTCTTATCCGGCCTGCTGACTGCGCTGGCCTATTTCAATGTCGGTAAACTGGTGCGCAGTGGTGAGCCGGAGCTGCGGGTGGTGTTCTATTTCTCGCTGGTGGGCACGGTGATTGGCTGTGTGATGACTGCGGTGGTGGGCTTTACGGCCCTGGACAGCGCCATGATGCTGTGCGTAGGCGCTATCGGCGTATTCGGCAGTTTGGGGCAAATCACCATGACCCGCGCTTACGGTAGCGGCAATGCGGTGATTGTCAGCATCCTGTCCTACAGCACCATTATTTTTTCCACGCTACTCGGTTATCTGCTGTTTGGCGAAAAGCTGTCTTATATTGCTGCAGCCGGTATGGCGTTGATTATTCTTTCCGGCGCATTGGCCATTTTGAAACGCAGTCCGGCGAAAGCCTCGAAGGCTGCGGCAGTTTAACCACAAGGAGAGAGACAATTGGATGTAAGCCCAGCCAGGGAACTGGCACGTTATGGACTGTATGGCATTGTGGCGACCGTCGGTATGGACCTGGTCAATTTTATTGCCGCGTCCGCCGGGGTTATCAGTAAACTGAACCTGGTTTTTATCGGCAATTTAGCCAATCAATGGTGGCATGGGCAATTCCTGTTCCTGCGGCCTGGCGATATTCCCCCGGTGCCGCACGCATTATTATTGGGCTACAGTGCGCATTATTTTGCCGGTATCTTCCTGGCGCTTCTTTTTTATTATTTTGTTTTTTCCGTTTATCACCCGCGCAGCGGTGCTCTATGCCGGGCCGTTATTTATGGCCTGGTTTGTTCGCTTATATCGCTATGTTTAATTTATCCCTCGGTAGGATTGGGCTTTTTCGGCAGCGCCACTAACGGCACAGGTCTGCTGGTGGCTAGTCTGGTCAACCATGTCGTATATGGTTTGGCCTTGGGTATTTGCGGCATTTGGCCGCGCCGACAGCCAGTTCGCGTGTTGCATTAAACGATCATATTTGCCCTGCTCATGCATTAATGAATCACTGTGATGCATTCTTGGCTATTTTTGCTCTTATACCCAAACGGTATGATGAACGCGTTTCCTGATTGAGTTTGGTTTTCAGGACAGAATGTTTATCCAGCTTGTTTCGGGAGAGAAAAATGTCTGAAGGTGTCGCTGTTAATCAAGCAGCTAAAACGAATTCGGGCACGTCGCATTTTGCCATTCTGCTTTTTTTAGCGCTGGCATTAATGTCTGCATTGCTTAATAGCAGTGCACCGACGCCGCTTTATCCGCTTTATCAACATGAATTGGGTTTAAGCTCGGTCAGTCTGACAATTATTTATGGCGCTTATGCGGCAGGTGTGCTGATTTCACTGTTTGGCGTGGGCAACATGGCCGGCAAGGTGAAAGATCTGCGCAGCATGATTGTGCCGGCGTTGCTGGTGGTGTTAGCCGGCGCGCTGTTGTTTTCGATGGCCGATTCGTTTTTGATGATGTTTATGGCACGCTTGCTGGCCGGGATTGGGACCGGTGCGCTGACCGGAGCGGCCAATATTGCGCTGGTGCGTTTTGGGCCGAAAGACGGCGGTAAGAATGCGGCGCTGATCGCTACGCTGTCGTTTACTCTCGGCCTGGCGTTGGGGCCGATTTTCAGCGGTGTGGCGCTGCAAACCGGATTCCATACTACGTCATTGCCCTTCATTATCATCATGGTGGTGGCGGCAGTAGCCGCGCTGGGCGTGATGCTGAAATGGCCGGGTGAAGTGGTGGTTGTGCCGGTAAGCGGGGAGCCGGTGGCAAACGCCGTGCCGGAAAAGAGTTCGTTGGCGGACGGCCTGCGCGCCACGGGCGGTAAGTTCTTCTTGTGCGCCGGTGCGTTGTTCATCTGTTGGGCGGTCGCTGCCAGTATTCTGGCGATTGGCCCGAGCGTATCGGAAAAGCTGTTGGGCATGCACAGCCGTGGTGTTTACGGTTATGTGATTGCCGTGTACCTGGTGATTGCCGGCATTAGCCAGATCCTCAGTCGCCGCATTAATGCGCGGCACTCGCTGATGTTTGGTTGCCTGGCGCAGGCATTGTCGGTGGTGGTGTTCGCCGAGGCGATTCAGATCCATTCGCTGGGCCTGGCAGCCGCCGGGATGGTGATTGCCGGTTATGCCTACGGCGCCATTTTTGTCGGCAGCGCCACGCTGGTGAATCTGATTTCACCGAAGGCCAGCCACGCAAGACTGATTTCGCTGTTTTACGTTATTGCTTATATCGCCAACTGGGTACCCATTCTGTTGGGGGTAGTGATCGACCATGCCAGCCTGCACCTGGCGGTCAACCTGTTATTTGTGGTCAGTACCCTGGTGTGCTTGATTCTGAGCTTCATGGTGACCCGCGCGGGCTTCCCGCGTTGATGATACCCGCCGCTAGTAAAGCCACCGCGTGGTTGGCTGCAACTTGATGTTCATAGGGTATAAGAAAGAATACTTTAGCCACGCAATGTGGCGAACGATTTCCCTGGTGTTGTTGTGTGTCATTTCCAGCGTGCTTGCCACGCTGGTTTTTTTTGTGACAAATTCCACAAGTCTGTAATTTCCATTTCTCTCATTGCATATTTTTTGTGATTTTTATCACATAAATTTGCCGATTTTAGAGTACACTGCGCGCTTTCTTTTCTGCCGGGTCGATTTATGAACGTTATTTTCGCCATTGCTATCACTACCGGAATTCTGTCCGGCGTCTGGGGATGGGTTGCCGTCAGCCTGGGGCTGATCGGCTGGGCCGGCTTCCTGGGTTGCACCGCCTATTTCGCCTGTCCGCAGGGCGGGCTGAAAGGGTTGTTGATCAGCACGCTGACCAGCTGTAGTGGGGTGTTTTGGGCGATGGCGATTATTCACGGCAGCGACCTGGCGCCGGGTTGGAGCATGCTCGGCTATTTGCTGACCGGTATAGTGGCCTTCCTGATGTGCATTCAGGCCAAACAGCAGTGGTTGGGGTTCGTGCCCGGCACCTTTATCGGCGCTTGCGCTACCTTTGCCGGCGGGGGCGACTGGCCGCTGGTGACGGCCTCTTTACTGGTGGGGCTGGTGTTTGGTTACGCGATGAAAAACAGCGGGCTGTGGCTGGCGGCGCGCAGCGAGAAGGCGAAAATGCCTGACGTGGCTACCGCGCATTCAAATAGTGCCGCCGAGTGAAATGCGGTAGTGCAAGTCAACGCGCTCAATGCACGGCACCCCTTTTATGCGCTTTAGCAGGATCTCGGTGGCTACCTTACCGATATCAAAGCGGGGAGTAATCACGCTGGCGATGCCCGGCGTGGTGGCTTTACCGATATCCAGACCGTGAAAACCTGACAGAGCGATGTCCTGCGGGATCTTCAACCCAAGCCGCAGGCACTCCTGCAACACGCCTACCGCCAGATCGTCGTTAGTGCAGAGTATGCCGTCCAGATCGGGATAAAGCCGACGCGCCATCGCCAGCATATCGGAGCCGACCGAGACCGATGAAACCTTATGCGGCGTGATCTGGCGTGGGGGCAATCCCTGATTTTCCATCGCCCGGCAATAGCCCTGAAAGCGTTTCAAGTCGCGTGCATCGGACATGGCGCCGAAATAGACCACCTGGCGTTTACCGCTGGCAAGCAGCGCTTCGGTCATGTCATAACCCGCCTGATAGTTATCGAACCCCACGGCAATTCGCCCTGCCGGCCCTTCAAGATCCATCACCTGCGCCACCGGGATTTTTGCCGCCGTCAGGTACTTTTCCGCCCGCAGAGTGTGCTGTGAATCGGTAAGGATCAGCCCGGCGATCGGGTAGGCCAGCAACTGGACGATGTGCTCTTCCTCGCGTTCGCGGCTGTAGTCATAGTTCACCACCAGCGTTTGATAACCCTGATCCAGAGTGACGGATTCTATGCCGGCCAGCAGATCGGCAAAGATCTGGTTGTTGAAGGAGGGGACTAACACGCCGATGCGCGGTTTTTGGTTGGAACGCGCTTCATCCGTGTCGGTGAAGTTCACCTCTTTCATCACGTCGGCGATGCGCGCGGCGGTGTCGGCCGCCACCTTTTCCGGCGTACGCAGATAGCGGCTGACGGTCATTTTGGTCACACCGGCGAGCAGCGCGATATCTTGCAGCGTAACGCGTTGGTTCTTCATTCTGGAGCCTTAGCAGGGTGGGGGCGGAGAAATCGCGGATAACCCCATGTTAGCAAATCGATTTGGTGATAACAATCGACGTCATAAAGTATAAAAATCATATTTATCAATTAAGTATGTCAATTGTCTGGCCTGTGCGACTGCGCGGCGTCACGTTAAAGGTAACAGCTTTTAGTAACATGATTTTAAGTGATGCAGCTCACGTTTTTGCCGGCGGCAATCCGGTGAGATAGGCGCCTGTTCTAACTGAATGACAGGGATCGGGGAACCTCATGAACAACTTATTTTCGCTGGATAATAAAAAAATACTGATTACCGGCGCGTCACGGGGCATTGGTTTTCTGCTGGCGCGCGGGCTGGCGCAGTACGGCGCGCACATTCTGGTCAACGCCACCAGCCGGGAAAACGCGCAGCGCGCGGTGGATGCGCTGCGGCGTGAAGGCTTCAGTGCCGATGCCGCCCCTTTTGACGTGACCGACTCGCAGGCCATTCATGCCGCCGTTGAGCAGATTGAGGCGGAAATGGGCGCGATTGATGTGCTGATTAACAACGCCGGTATCCAGCGGCGCCATCCCTTTACCGAATTCCCGGAAAAAGACTGGGACGACATTATCGCCGTCAATCAGAAAGCGGTATTTATGGTGTCGCAAACCGTGGCGCGCCATATGGTGCAGCGCCAAAGAGGCAAAATTATCAACATCGGCTCGATGCAGAGTGAGCTGGGGCGCGACACCATTACGCCCTATGCCGCCTCCAAAGGTGCGGTGAAAATGCTGACGCGTGGCATGTGCGTGGAGCTGGCGCGTTACAACATTCAGGTCAACGGCATCGCGCCGGGCTATTTCAAAACCGAAATGACCCAGGCGCTGGCGGACAATCCGGAGTTTACCGCCTGGCTGACCAAACGCACCCCGGCCGCACGCTGGGGCGATCCGCAGGAGTTGATTGGCGCGGCGGTGTTTTTGTCGTCCAAAGCGTCGGACTTTGTTAATGGCCATTTGCTGTTTGTCGATGGCGGCATGTCCGCTGCGGTATAACGACCTGTTCAACGGAAAATCATGATGAAAATTCAAACCCGGTCCTGTGTGGTCAACGGCAAATATGATGTGGCGGTGGTGGAGCAAGAGGTGGAATATCAGGGAACCGGCACGCTGGTGAAAATCACTCGTGGCGGAATCTGTGGTTCAGATCTGCATTATTACCAGGAAGGTAAGGTCGGCAGTTTTCAGGTGCGTCAGCCGATGGTGCTTGGCCATGAGGTGATCGGCGAAGTGGTGGCCAGCGATTCGGCGCTGCTGACAGCGGGCCAGAAAGTGGCGCTGAACCCCAGCAAGCCATGCGGGCAGTGCAAGTATTGTCTGGCGAATCAGCAAAACCAATGTACCCAAATGCGTTTTTTCGGCAGCGCGATGTATTTCCCGCATGTTGACGGCGCTTTCACCCAATACAAGGTGGTCGATAGCGCGCAGTGCATTGCGTTCGACGCCGATCGCGACGAAAAGGTGATGGTGTTTGCCGAACCCTTGGCGGTGGCGATCCACGCCGCGAAGCAGCCCGGTGAAGTCAAAGGGAAAAAGGTGTTCGTGTCCGGCGTCGGCCCGATAGGCTGCTTACTGGTCGCGGCGCTGAAGGCGTTGGGTGCCGGTGAAATTGTCTGCGCCGATCTCAGCCCGCGCTGCCTGGATATTGCCGGGGAAATGGGAGCCGACGTCCGTTTGCACGCCGCCGACGACGACTTCAGCGCTTATCTGCAGGAAAAAGGGTATTTTGATATCGCTTTTGAGGTTTCCGGCCACCCGTCGTCTCTACAGCGTTGTCTGGAAATCACCCGTGCCAAAGGGACGGTGGTGCAGGTGGGCATGGGCGGCAGTTTCCCGGATTTCCCGCTGATGCTGCTGATTGCCAAAGAACTGAACCTGCTGGGATCGTTTCGTTTTGTTGAGGAATTCTCGTTGGCGGTGACCTGGCTGGCCGAAGGGACAGTCGATCCGCTGCCGCTGCTTTCCGCCGAGTTCGATAACCGGCAACTGGCGCAGGCGCTGGAGTTTGCCGGTGACAAGAGCCTGGCTGCCAAGGTGCAATTAGTGTTCTGATTTTAGCCAATAGTCTGATGGCGTGGACCGACGATCCTTGTCTATAGTTAAGAACCGTTTAATTTTTTAACCACGGAGAATTTAACATGGCGAGAAATACGGATGCGGATCAAACCACGCTGGATGATGATCTGAGAATGCTGAGTGACACGCTGGAAGAAGTGTTGAAATACTCCGGCGATCGCGCCGATCAGGCCTATATCGATATCAAGGCCCATGCGGAACAGGCGCTGAGCGAAGTAAAGTCGCGGCTGACTGACACCACCGAGTCCTACTATGCGCGGGCCAAGGATGCCGTATGCCGCACTGACGGCTACGTGCGCGAAAAACCCTGGCACAGCGTCGGTATTGGCGCCACGGTCGGTTTGGTGCTTGGCCTGTTGCTGGCACGCAAATAACGGCCTGTTGAAGTTGGGCGCGGCAATCGCCGCGCCCCCCAATATTTACTGCCCCAGCGTGACCTCCACCTGATGGATCTTCCCATCGTCAACCAGCGTTATCGCCGCCTCAGGCTGTTTTTCACCGTCCACAGTGACCAGCGCTTCGCCCTGACCCTGACGGATCGTCAACCGATATTCGCTGCCGCCTTCGCGGTAGTTAAGCGTTACCTGCGGCCAGTCTGCAGGCAGCCGGGTATTGACGGTCAGCCGATCGCCGTGGCGTTTCACCCCCAGCAGGGATTCGACGATTAACCGGTACATCCAGCCGGCGGAGCCGGTATACCAACTCCAGCCGCCGCGGCCGACATGCGGCGCCACCGCGTAGATATCGGCGGTGACTACGTAAGGCTCGACCTTGTAACGTTCGGCGGCGGTACTGTCCAGGCTATGGTTGATGGGGTTAATCAGCGCCATCAGTTCCCAGGCGCGTTCGATATTGCCCATTTCGGCGAAGGCCATCACCGCCCAGACCGCACCGTGGGTATATTGGCCGCCGTTCTCGCGTACGCCGGGCAGATAGCCGCGAATATAACCCGGGTTTGGGCCGTTGCCGTCGAACGGCGGCGTCAGCAGTTTGATCAGGCCGGCCTGGTTGTCGACCAGGTGTTTATCCAGCGACTGCATTGCCTGCAGGCTGCGCGGTTTATCCCCGGCGCCGGACAGCACCGACCAGCTTTGGGCGATGGCATCGATGCGACACTCCGCCGACTCATGGGAGCCCAGCGGCTCCCCGCTGTCAAAGTAACCCCGGCGATACCATTCGCCGTCCCAGGCGTGGTCACGCAGATTGTCGCGCAAGGTGGCGGCCTGTTGGCGGCACAGCGTCGCCAGTTCCTTGTCGTTGCGGGCGGTTGCCAGTTCGCCATAGCGTTGCAGAATATGGAACAGGAAGAAGCCCAGCCACACGCTTTCGCCGCGCCCCTCCAGGCCGACCATATTCATGCCGTCGTTCCAGTCTCCGGCCCCCATCAGCGGCAGGCCATGCTCGCCGAAGTTCAGCCCGTGTTTCAATGCGCGCACGCCGTGCTGATACAGGGTTTCCTGCGTCGCGCTCAGCGCCGGCTGTTCGTAGGACGATTCCTCGCCTGGTGCCAGCTTGCGCGCTTCAAGATAGCCGACCTGTTCTTCCAGAATGGTTTTATCGTCGGTGGCGTCCAGGTAGTGGCAAATCGCCAACGGTAACCACAGATAATCATCCGAACAGAGCGTGCGAACGCCATTGCCCTGCGGCGGATGCCACCAGTGCTGCACGTCGCCTTCGACAAACTGGCGCGATGCGCACAGCAGGATCTGTTGGCGCAGCCGCTCAGGAGCGGCGTGGGTCAGCGCCAGCGTATCCTGCAGTTGATCGCGGAAGCCAAAGGCGCCGCCGGATTGGTAGTAGCCGCTGCGGGCCTGAATGCGGCAGGAGAGGGTCTGGTACAGCAGCCAGCCGTTGGCCAGCAGATCGACCGCCGGCTGCGGCGTGCCGATTTGTACTTTGTTGAGAATGTCATCCCAATGAGCCGTCACCTGCAGCAACTCATTTTGCAGTGCCTCTTCTTGCAGGTATTTTTGCAGCAGCGCTTCGGCCTCATTGGCATTTTGGCCCAGGCCGAGGGCGAACACAAAGCTGCGCTGATCGCCATCGATCAGGCTGATCGCCGACTGCACGGCACCGCAGGGATCCATGCCGGCGCCTACTTTGCCGGATAAGCGCCGCAGCTTCAGTACCGCCGGGCTGGTCAGCGAGCCGTTGCGGCCAATGAATTCGCGCCGATCGCCGCTGACTGAACAATGTGCGCCGGAGACGCCGAAGAAGGCGGTGCGCTCAGAACCGTTGCCACCGTAGTGATTGGTGGCCAGGACGCCGCATCCGCTTTCGGGCGTTGCCGCCTGCGTGACGATGTGCATGGCCGTTTTTTGCCGCAGATCGCCGAGGATAAACTCCACGTAACCGGTAGCCGATAGCTTGCGCGTGCGCCCGGAGGTGTTGGTCAGCGTCAGCAGGAACAGTTTCACCGGCGCTTCTTTAGCGACCAATACGGTGAACTGGCTGTCAATGCCGCTTTCGCGATGATCGAACACGCTGTAACCGAAGCCGTGGCGTGTCAGATAGTGGCCGCGTCCCCGGGTGGGCAGCGGCGTGGGTGACCAGAAGTGGCCATTCTCTTCGTCACGCAGATAGAAAGCTTCGCCGCTGCGGTCGCAGATGGGATCGTTCTCCCAAGGCGTAAGGCGGTATTCGTGGGCGTTTTCGTACCAGGTGTAGGCCTGGCCACTTTCCGAGACAACCGAGCCGAACATCGGGTTGGCCATGACGTTTGACCAGGGCGCAGGAGTGATCTTGCTCTCGTTCATGGCGATCACATATTCACGGCCATCCTCCGAGAAGCCGCCGAGGCCGTTATAGAACTGCAGCGCGTCGATGGCGGGCAACTGCGGCGAATGCAGGTTGCGCGGCAGATTGTTCACCGTCGCCAGTTTTGACGAGGCGGTGACCGGCGACAGCGGCTGCTGCTGGATCTGCGGCAGTTGCAGCCGTTGGTTTAGCTGTTCATTTAATCCGCCACGCCGATCGTCGAGGTAAATACGCGCCACGCTGAGCAGCAGGCGGTGATCCTCCGGTGACATATGCTCGCTGGTACGCACGAAAATGCCGCCTGGTTTATCGGTTTGGGTTGATTCCATACCCGCGGCGATCAGGCCCATTATCTGGTTTTGCAGCTCCTGGCGGTAGCCGCCGGCGTCCTCGTTAAGGATCACCAGATCCACCTGCAGCCCTTTCAGCCGCCAGTAGTTGTGCGCCTGAATCAGCTGTTGCACCAGCCCGATGTTCTCGCCATCGGTCACCGTCAACAGAACGATCGGCAGATCGCCGGAGATCGAATGCCCCCACAGTCCCGACTGGCCGCGGCGATTTTGGATGATTTCGCTGCTGGCAGCCCGCATTTCCTGCGCGGGGAACACCACTGCGCTCGCCAGGCGATTGAACAGGTTGGCATCTTCCTCATTGGCGTTCAACTGACGCAGTACCACCTGGCTGTGCGACCAGGCCAGTTCGAACACGCGGTCGGCCAGATGACGATCGCGGTATTTTTCCAGCATGGCCAGGCTGCTGACGCGGTCTTCGCAAACACCGTAGAAAATATCCAGCGTCAGCGGCACGTTAGGCTCCAGCACCACGCGCTGGCGGATAGCGATAATCGGATCGATGACCGGCCCGGCGCTGTTGGTCAACGGCGTATTCTGATACAGCGCCTGCGGGTTGGCCGGGGTGCGTCCGCGGCCGATAAATTTGGCGCGATCGGTTTCGAACGAGGTCTGGCTGGAGCGGCCCTGTACCGTCATCATATGCAGCAGCCACGGGCATTTCTCGTTTGGCTCGCGCGGGCGGCGGTGACACAGAATCGCGTCCTGATCCGGCAGCAATTCGGTCTGAACGAACAAATTGCTGAACGCCGGGTGAGCCAAATCGTTGCCGGCCGGCGCCAGCACCACTTCCGCATAGCTGGTGATTTCAATGGTGCGCGACTGTTTACTGCGGTTCACCAGGGTGATGCGCCGCAGCTCGATATCGTCCTCCGGTGACACCACAACCTGCGTTTTGACCGACAGTAAGCCCTGACGGCGTTGATATTCGGCGCCGGCATCGTTGAACACCGCGCTGTATCCCTTGGCTGCCCCCCCGATCGGTTGCCAGGTGTTGCTCCACACTTCGCCGGTTTGCGGATCGCGCAGGTAACAGAAGGCCCCCCAGTTGTCGCAGGTCGCGTCCTCGCGCCAGCGGGTCAAGGCCAGGTTTTGCCAGCGGCTGTAACTGCCGCCGGCTTGGGTCAGCATCAGATGATAGTTGGCATTGGACAGCAACTGCACTTCCGGGATAGGCGAATCCACCCGGCTGAACTCACGTGCAATGAAGCTGGCCGGGGTAATGGTGCCTTCGTGGGTTTCGAAATGGCGGCGGGTACTGTACAGCTCAACCGCATCCGGCACCCGTTCTTGCAGCAACAGACGCGTCGACTGGAAGGCGGGATAATTCGCGAAGCGCGCCACCATAGGGGCATCCAGCAGCAGATGGGACAGGGCAAGGAAGCTCATGCCCTGATGGTGCGCCATATAGGAGCGGATGATCACGTACAACTGACCACGGCTGAGGCGCACGGTGGTGTAATCCAGCGCCTCGTAAAACCCGTAGCGGCCTTTGGCGCCATTTTTTTCCAGAGCGACGAGGTTGCTGCAAGCGGCATCCGGATCGACAATCAGCGCCATCACCGTCGCGTAGGGCGCGACCACCATATCGTCGCCCAGCCCGCGACGCAGGCCCAGCCCCGGAACGCCAAAGGCGTGATACTGGTAGTTTTGATCGGCATCGAAGCCAAAATAGCCGGATTCGGAGATGCCCCAGGGCACGCCGCGCTCCTTGCCCCAGGCGATTTGCCGTTCCACTGCGGCGCGGCACATTTGCACCAGCAGGGAGTCAGGGTAGGCCGGCATGACCAGTTGCGGCATCAGGTATTCAAACATGGAGCCGCTCCACGACATCAGCGCAGGCTCATTTTCGATCACGGTAAACAGTCTGCCGAGGGCAAACCAACTGCGCTGAGGCACCTGATTAGTGGCGATGGCGACGTAGTTGGTCAGGCGAATTTCCGATGCCAACAGATCGTATTTACTGCTGTCCATGCGGTTTTGATCGCAGTTAAAGCCGACGGCCAGGAAATGGGTCGCTTCGTCATACAGGAAGTTGAAGTCCATCTGCGCCATTTTTTCCAGCCGCTGCTGGAGGCTATACAACTGCGTCAGCCGTTCCTGAGCCAGTGCGCTGGCGGCGTCAAGCTGGCTTTGCTGCTCTGCCGACAGCATCAGCTGTGCCGGCGGATTGGCCAGCCAGTGCAGGCTTGGCACCGGCTCCAACTCGGGTACGCTGTCGCTCAGCCAGCCGAACCACAGCGCCCATTCCGCGCAGAGTTCGTTGAGTTGCTGATGCAGCGCGCCGGCCCAGCGTTTGGTTTCTTCGTCGTGATTCAGCGCCGGTTCCTGCAACCCGTTGCTGTAGTTGCGCATGGCGTTCAGTTCGGCCTGCAGCGCGGTGGGATGGCTGTTTAACGCTTGTTCAAAATGGTTACGCAGCTTCGGCAGGTTTTTGTGGGCGGCGTCTCCCCAATGCTGTTCCAGCAGTTGCAGGCTGTCGCCAAGCCCGGCCAGCACTAATTGCGGGCTGATGACCGGCTGGTGAGCCAGCGCGGGTAGGCCGGCGCTGAGCGTCAGCAGGTGACCGGCGAGATTGCCGCTGTCCACGCTGGAGATATAGCGCGGGTTCAGCGGTTCCAGGGTACGGGTGTCGTACCAGTTGTATAGGTGACCGCGATAGTGCTCCATGCGGTCCAGCGTGTTGAGTGTCAGTTCGGTACGCCGCAGCGCCTCGCTGAGCGTCAGATAGCCGAAATCATAGGCGGTGAGGTTGGCCAGCAGCGACAGCCCGATATTGGTCGGCGAAGTGCGGTGCGCTACCACCGGTTCCGGTATCTCCTGATAGTTATCCGGCGGCAGCCAGTTTTCCTGCTGATTGACGAAGGTACTGAAGAAGTCCCAGGTCTGGCGGCTGGTGTGGCGCAGGAAGCGGCGCTGTTCGTCGTCGAGCGCGTTTTTACTGCGCTGCGGTTCATGGCTGAGATAGCACAGCAGGAACGGCGCCAGGCACCACAGGGTGGCGAAGGGCAACGTGATAAACAGCGCCATCGGATTATGCAGATAGCTAAACAGCAGCAACGCCACACCGGCCAGCGGATTGATCCACATCGCCCGGTAAAAGTTTGCCAGAGTAACCTGCTGGCGGGCGCCGGATTGAGCGTAGCTGGTCCACTCTTGCAGATTGCGTTTGCTGATCAGCAGGCGCCACAGGGTAATGGCGATCGCTTTCAGGCTGTACAGCGCTTCATGCGGCAGCGTCGCCAGCCGCAGGCCGACTTGAGCCAGCCGATGCAGCGCGCCGTTCATCGCCAACAGCAAGTGTTGCAAGAAGGGCCTGCGGGGTGGTTTGCGGACAACATCCTGCGCGAGTGCCAGCAGGGTAGGCAACAGCAGGATGATGGCGAAGAACGCCAGCCAATAGCGGGTGTTCGGCAGCCAGACAAGACCGCAAAACAGCAGCAGCAGCAGGCTGGGCGACGTCAGGCTACGGCGCAGGTTATCGAACAGCTTCCAGCGTGACAGGGTGCTCAATGGGTTGGCCGTGCGGGTACCGTCTTCGGTTTTTACCCGTGGCAGCAGCCAGTTGAGCAGTTGCCAATCGCCACGGATCCAGCGCGTGCGGCGTGCGACGTCCACCAGATAGTTGCTGGGATACTGTTCGTACAACAATACGTCGCTCAGCAGGCCGGAGCGAGCGTAGCAGCCTTCCAGCAGATCGTGGCTCAGCACCAGATTCGGCGGGCAGGTGCCTTTGAGGCTGTGCGAGAACACGTCGACATCGTAGATGCCCTTGCCGATAAAGGATCCTTCGCCAAACAGATCCTGGTAGATGTCCGAAGCCATTAACGTATAGGGATCGTTGCCCGGCGTGCTGCTGCACAGCGCAGCGTAGCGGCCCTGGCCGTAAGTCGGTATTTCCTCCGCCATGCGCGGCTGCAGGATGGCGTAGCCCTCTACCACCCGCTGTTGACGCGCGTCGTACTGCGGTTGATTCAGCGGGTGCGCCATGGCGGCGATCAACTGGTGGGCGCTTTCGCGCGGCAATACGGTGTCGCTGTCGAGAGTGATGACGTATTTCACGTTTTTCAGCACTTCCAACCCGGCGCCAACCTGGGTGCAAAAAGCGTTGCCCCGGTTGCGCAGCCAGTCGTTCAGCGCATTCAGTTTGCCGCGTTTGCGTTCCAGCCCCATCCATATGCCCTGTTTTTCATTCCACTCGCGGTCGCGGTGAAACAGGAAAAAGTGGCTGGGGCCTTCACAGGGATAGCGGCCGTTGAGCGCTTCCATTTGCTGACAGGCATAGGCCAGCAGATTGGCATCGTCCGCGTGCTGCTTTTGCGGCGCATCGTTGAAGTCGGTGAGCAGGGCAAAGTGCAGATGTTTCATTGCGTTGCCCAGATAATAGACCTCAAGCGCGTTGATCAGCTTATCGACGCCGCTTTTGCTGCCGATCAGCGTCGGTATCACCACCAGGGTGCGGAACTCGGCGGGAATGCCGCAGGAGAAATCGAGCCTCGGCAGAGGTTGCGGCGTGCGACTGCGGGTGGTGACCTCACTAAGCAGGTTGAGCACGAACTGGCTGACCACCGCCGCCATCGGGAAGAACAGCAGCGCCAGCCCCCAACTGATGCCGGTGCTGTAGGCATGGCGCAGCAACTCCGCACAGCAGGCGGTGGTGATCAGGCTCAGGCTGCCTAGCCAGGAAAGCAACGGCGCCTGATTTAATGCATGGCGCAAGCGGGTAATGCGCCCGAGCCGAACCTCAAGCTGTTGTTCCAGCTCCGGTCGACCATCGTCAATCAGGTAGTAGCCAACGTGGTTGCGGCGTGGATCGCTGGACGGATCTTCGGCCGCCACCCGCGCCATATTCAGTACGTGCTGGGCGACCTGCACTTCATTGCGCGAGCAGTGGCGCGCCAGCATTTCGATCACGTGGCGGTAGTGGTCGCGGGTGTCGAAGTGCATCAACGGGTAAACTCCCGCCGGATCGTCGCGCAGGGTTTGATCGACCTGGCTCATGGTTTCGACAAACTCGGCCCAGTCCATTTCGCTGAGCTGGCGCAGGCCGGAAATGCTGTTGCTGACCGACAGTTGGCTGACGGCCAACTGTTGGTTAAAGCGGTGGATCAATTCAGCCGAGCTCAGGCTGACCTCTGCCAAACGCTGCTCAACCCAGGTGAGCGGCAGCGCCAGCATGGTGCCGTGGCCCTGTAACCGACGGACCAGCTCGGCGACAAAGGCGCTGGAACGCGGGGGATTGGAGCGCGCCATGTCGGCAATCACCACGATCAGGTTAGCCGGATCGTTTTCCGCCGATTCCAGCATTTTGGTCACCCAGCTGTCGGCCAGATTGCGCTCGCTTTGCGCTTGCGCCACTTCAACGCTAACGCGCCGCAGATTCTCGATCAGTGCCAGACGCAGCATGCCGGGCAACGCCCAGAGCTCACCCATCGTCAGATTGACTTCTTTTTGATAGGCGGCGATATACCGCGTGAGGCTTTCAGCATCCCAGCGGCCATCGCCGTGCGCAATGGCTTCGGCGGCCACGTCATAGATTCGCGGGCAGTTATAGGGGGCCGCCAACTGCGGCAGGCCGCGGCCAAAGGTTTTCGGCAAATGGTGACGCACGACGCGAATTTGTTCTTCGATCAGATAGTAGTTATCGAGCAGCCATTCGCCGGCGGGGGTCATGCTGGATTTCTTGCCGTTGCTTAACTGGTGGCAGCTTTCCGCCAGTATGCGTTCGTTTTCGTCCAACCGTTTCAGCAAAAAATAGGGGGTTTTGCGCGTCGCCAGCTTGTGTGAGCGCGCCAGGCGTTGGCCATAGCGTTCCATTTGATCGACAGAAAACAGTTCTGCCTTGATGGTGCCTCCGTTGGTCTCGGGGGCGTTTTTATTACGCCGCAGAGGTAACGGTTTTATTTTTGCAGTTTTTCGTTGCTTTTTTAACCAATTGATTAGTATTTCTTTCACACAAAAGCTCCTTACATCTGACCCAAGGGACAGCCGGTGAAACCGCCGGGAGATCGTGAACATCCTGTTTTTTACGCCGGGCAGATCTGACGTGGGTTCGCAGCAGGCAGGAACATGCTTTCTCAGTATAGTCGCAGAATGCCCGGTCGGCCGTTTTTTGAACTGATTGTTTAGATTCTATAAACAATTTTTGAGCGTGAACCTTGACTTAACGCCGCTATTTTTCCGCCGTTCAGCCTTGATTTACCGTATAATTCCCTACATTAAGTTTGGTTATTGAGGTGGCCGTGGAACAACTTTCGGGATTGCTGAGGCGATTGCGCCGACAGCTTGAATCCCCTTTTTCCGTAGGGGGCGGTTTCCGCCAGTTTTCCCTTCCCGTGCCCGCATCGCTGGCCGCCACCTTATTGGAGTGGCTGGCAGCGCAGCCGGCATTCCCGCAGTTTTACTGGCGCCATCGCGACGGCCATGAAGAAGCGGCAGCCTGTGGCGCACTGCGTCTGTTTACGCAAGCGAAAGAGGCGCAGGCATTTATCAGGGCGTATCAGGGCGCGCGCATATGGGGGCTGAACGCTTTTGACGGCGCTGCGCATTTATTCTTGCCACGTCTGGAAATTCTGAGTCGCGAAGGTGAAACCCAGCTAACGCTTAATCTGTTTTCTGAAAGCTCGCTGCGTGACGATGCGGACGCAGCCGGTCGCTGGTTGGAAAAGGTGGTGGCTGCACGACCAATCGCGCCATTAAAGGCTGACGTGGGCCAGGTGCAGCATCAACCGGAACGTGCCGGGTGGGAAATCATGTTGCACGAAGCGCTGAAAGCGATCGATCGGCAACAGATGGAGAAGGTGGTGTTGGCGCGCAGCACGTTGCTGACGCTGGATGGCCCGCTGTCCGCGCCGGCGATGATGGACGCCAGCCGTAGGGTGAATCACCGATGCTACCACTTTATGCTGAGATTTGATGCACATTCCGCATTTCTCGGTTCCAGCCCGGAAAGGCTGTACCGGCGAAATGGCCTGCAACTGCTGACCGAAGCGCTGGCGGGCACCGTGGCCAATCATCCGGATCAACAGCGCGCGCAGGCGCTGGCGCAGTGGTTGCAGGGCGACGCTAAAAACCAGCATGAGAACCTGCTGGTGGTGGACGATATCTGCCAGCGTCTGCAAGGGGGCGCCGGTTCGCTGGACGTGCTGCCGCCGGAAGTGGTGCGTTTACGTAAGGTGCAGCATTTGCGGCGCCGTATTGAAGGGTTGCTCAATCGCAGCGACGACGCCGATTGCTTGCAGCGGCTGCAACCGACGGCGGCGGTTGCCGGGTTGCCGCGTCAGGCGGCGCGCGAGTTTATCCTGCAACATGAACCTTTCTCCCGCGGCTGGTACGCCGGATCGGCCGGCTATCTTTCTTCTTCCCTCAGTGAGTTTTGCGTTGCGCTACGTTGTGCGCAGTTAGAGGAGAAAGGATTAAGGCTGTATGCCGGTGCCGGTATCGTGGCCGGTTCCGATGCCGCCGAGGAGTGGCAGGAGGTCGAAAACAAGGCCGCCGGGTTGCTGACCTTGTTACAGCCGACCAATTCGGGCTGAATTTCCCTATTTATTATCCGGATTTATTGAGCGGCAGGGGCGGCGAGTGTAAACTGCTCGTGATCTTTATGTTTGTTTTTTGTTCTAAATCAATAAATTGTCCGCCATAAAGTCACAGGGATATACGGCGTTTTTGCGCTGGCGCAAAAGTCGTAGAGATAACTACTCATATAATACAGAACATAATTTTTGGCACGCCGCCCAATGGCGGGCGTCAAAGGCTGATCCTGTTAACCGACTTGTGAGCGAATTATGTCGACAAGTGTTTTTAATCGCCGATGGGCGGCGTTGTTGTTGGAAGCGCTGGCCCGCCACGGAGTGCGGCATGTTTGTATCGCTCCGGGATCGCGCTCTACGCCGTTGACGCTGGCCGCAGCGGCTAACAGGTCTTTTATCTGCCATACCCATTTTGATGAACGCGGGCTGGGCCATCTGGCGCTTGGCCTGGCGAAGGCGTCGCGGGAGCCGGTGGCGGTGATCGTCACTTCCGGCACCGCCGCCGCCAATCTCTATCCCTCGCTGATTGAAGCCGGGCTGACCGGTGAACGGCTGGTGTTTCTCACCGCCGATCGGCCGCCAGAGTTGATCAACTGCGGCGCCAATCAGGCTATCCGCCAAACCGGCCTTTATTCCAGCCATCCGGCGCTGAGCATCGAACTGCCGCGCCCGACGCCGGATATTCCTGCCAGTTGGCTGGCATCCACCGTCGACAGCGCCATGGCGCGCTTGCAGCACGGCGCTTTGCATATCAACTGCCCGTTTGCCGAACCGCTGTACGGCGGCGATGAACAACATTACGCCGACTGGTCGGCGGCGCTCGGCGACTGGTGGCAAGACAGCCAGCCCTGGCTGCGGGAAATGGCTCCCCATGCGGTGCTGAAACAACCGGATTGGTTCTCCTGGCGGCAAAAACGCGGCGTGGTGGTGGCAGGGCGCATGAGCGCGCAAGAGGGTGAGCAGTTGGCGCAATGGGCCGCAACGCTTGGCTGGCCATTGATTGGCGACGTGCTGTCCCAGACCGGCCAGCCACTGCCCTGTGCCGATTTATGGCTGGCTCAGCCTCAGGCGCAGCGCATCTTGCAAGACGCGCAACTGGTGATGCAATTCGGCAGCAGCCTGACCGGCAAACGTCTGTTGCAATGGCAGGAGCAATGCCGGCCACAGGAGTATTGGTTGATCGATGATTTGCCGGGCCGGCTCGATCCCGCGCATCACCGTGGCCGCCGCATCCGCTCTGGCGTGGCGCAATGGCTCGAACTGCATCCGGCGCAGCCGCGTTCCCCTTGGGCGCAAGAGCTGGCGCAACTGGCTGATCAGGCTCTGGACAGCGTCTCCGGCTATCTGGTGAACCGCTTTGGCGAGGCGCAATTGGCGCACCGCCTGCCGGAGTTGCTGGCGGAAAATGGTCAACTGTTCCTCGGCAATAGCCTGGTCGTGCGGTTGATTGACGCCTTGACCCGACTGCCGGCCGGTTATCCGGTCTTCAGCAATCGCGGCGCCAGCGGCATCGATGGCCTGATCTCTACCGCAGCAGGCGTACAGCGTGCAACGGCCAAACCGACGCTGGCGGTGGTGGGGGATCTCTCCGCGCTCTACGATCTGAATGCGCTGGCGCTGCTGCGGCAGTGTTCTGCGCCCACGGTGCTGATTGTGGTGAATAACAACGGCGGCCAGATTTTTTCGCTGTTGCCGACGCCGCAAGAAGATCGCCAGCGTTTCTACTGCATGCCGCAGGACGTGGATTTCAGCCATGCCGCAGCGATGTTCCAACTGAACTATGCGCGGCCGGAAAACTGGGGGCAACTGAGGCAGGCGGTCGAACAAGGTTGGCGTCACGGTGGCGCTACCTTGATTGAGTTGCAGGTGCCGCCGAGCGACGGTGCCGAGACGTTACGGCTCCTGGTACAACAAATGGCGGTGCAATGATGCTGGCGACACGTATTTTACAACGAGGCGAACCGGACCGCCCTTGGCTGATTTGGCTGCACGGCTTGCTGGGTAACAACAATGAGTGGCGGGTCATCGCCGCGCACTGTCCGCAATGGCCGTCTCTGGCGATTGATCTGCCCGGCCACGGCGATTCGGTTGCCGTGGCGTGCCGCGGTTTTGACGATATCAGCGCGCAAATCAGCGCCACTTTGCAGATGCATAACATCGAACGCTATTGGCTGGTGGGCTATTCGCTAGGCGGGCGCATCGCCATGTATCACGCCTGCCATGGTCAAACCGACGGCTTGCTGGGAGTGATTGTCGAGGGCGGCAATCCGGGGCTGGACAGCGAAGAGCTGCGCAGCCACCGCCGTGCGCAGGATGCCGCCTGGGCGGAACGGTTCCGCCACCAGCCGATTGCCGAGGTGCTGGCGGACTGGTATCAGCAGCCGGTATTCACCGAACTCAGTGCGGTGCATCGCGATGCGTTGATTGCCGCGCGATCCGACAACAACGGCCCGGCGGTGGCTGACATGCTGCAAGCCACCTCGCTCGGCCAACAGCCTTATCTGGCGCCGCAGCTGCAGCAATTGACCGTGCCGCTGATGGTGTTGTGCGGCGAAAATGACCCCAAATTTCAACGTTTGGCGCGCGACGCCGGGTTGCCGTTACGCACCGTGCCGCTGGCCGGACACAATGCGCATCTGGCTAACCCGCAGGATTTCGTCGCCGAGCTGCAGGCCTTTCTCGTTAACCCTGGTTAAGGAACCGAACATGCTTTATCCGAATGAAGAACTACTGTATGCCGCCATCGACTGGCAGGATTGCTCCGGTGATTTCGAGGACATCCTGTATCACAAATCCGCCGACGGCATCGCCAAAATCACCATCAACCGCCCGCAGGTGCGCAACGCGTTCCGGCCGCATACGGTGAAAGAGATGCTGGAAGCGCTGGCCAATGCCCGCTACGACGACGGTATCGGCACCATTATTCTCACCGGCGCCGGCGATAAAGCCTTCTGCTCCGGCGGCGATCAGAAAGTGCGCGGCGACTACGGCGGCTATCAGGACGACAGCGGCGTGCATCACCTGAACGTACTCGACTTCCAACGCCAGATCCGCACCTGCCCGAAACCGGTAGTGGCGATGGTGGCCGGTTATTCGATCGGCGGCGGCCACGTGCTGCACATGATGTGCGATCTGACCATTGCGGCGGACAACGCTATCTTTGGCCAGACCGGCCCGAAAGTCGGTTCGTTTGACGGCGGCTGGGGGGCTTCTTATATGGCGCGCATCGTCGGCCAGAAGAAAGCGCGCGAGATCTGGTTCCTGTGTCGCCAGTATGACGCTGCCGCCGCGCTGGACATGGGCCTGGTCAACACCGTAGTGCCGTTGGCGGACCTGGAAAAAGAAACCGTGCGTTGGTGCCGCGAAATGCTGCAGAACAGCCCGATGGCGCTGCGCTGCCTGAAAGCGGCACTGAATGCCGACTGCGACGGTCAGGCCGGCCTGCAAGAGTTGGCGGGTAACGCCACCATGCTGTTCTACATGACCGACGAAGGCCAGGAAGGGCGCAACGCGTTTAACGAAAAGCGCCAGCCGGACTTCAGCAAATTCAAGCGTAACCCGTAATGAACGCGCCGATCCGCAACGCCGCGGTTTATCGTTACTGCCTGCCGATGGAGGCGGGAGTGGTGCTGCGTAACCAGCGGCTGAAAACCCGTGATGGCCTGTTGATTCATCTGCAGCAGGGCGAGCAGGAAGGCTGGGGCGAGATTGCGCCGCTGCCGGAGTTCAGCCAGGAAACGCTGGCCGAAGCCGAGCAGGCTGTGCTGGCCTGGCTGCAAGGCTGGCAGGCGGGGCCGTTGCCGGCAGACAGCCCGCTGCCTTCGGTGGCGTTCGGCACCAGCTGCGCGCTGGCCGAGCTGGAACAGCGCCTGCCGCAGCAGGCCGATTACCGCAAAGCACCGCTGTGCACCGGCGACCCCGATGAGCTGTTCGAGGTATTGAGCGCGCTGCCGGGCGAGAAGGTCGCCAAGGTGAAGGTTGGGCTGTATGAGGCGGTGCGTGACGGCATGATCGTTAACGTGCTGCTGGAAGCGCTGCCGGATTTGCGCTTACGGCTGGACGCCAACCGCAGTTGGACCCGAGCCAAAGCCGAGGGTTTCGCCAAATACGTCAATCCGGCGCTGCGCGATCGCATCGCTTTTCTCGAAGAACCCTGCAAAACCCGTGATGAATCGCGGGATTTCGCGTTGGCGACCGGCATAGCCATCGCCTGGGACGAGAGCGTGCGCGAGGCGGATTTTGTGGTGCAGGCCGAACCGGGCGTGGCGGCGATAGTGATCAAACCCACGCTGGTCGGCAGCCTGAGCCGCTGCCAGGCTCTGGTGGAGCAGGCCCATGCGGCAGGGCTGACGGCGGTGATCAGTTCCAGCCTCGAATCCAGTCTGGGGTTGACCCAACTGGCGCGCATCGCGCACTGGCTGACGCCGGCCACCGTCCCCGGGCTGGATACGCTCGATTTGATGCAGGCGCAGTTGCTGCGGTGTTGGCCGGGCAGCCGCCTGCCGTTGCGGGATCTGCAAGCGATGGAATGCCTATGGTGCAGTTGAACGACTGGCCGTGGCGGCATTGGGCGCAGCGCCAACCGCAGGCGACGGCGGTCATTGTCGGGCGACAACCGATTGACTGGCAGGCGCTGCAACGCCAGGTCGATGAGCTGGCGGCCGATTTTCAACATCAAGGCGTCGAACCCGGTTGCGGCGTCGCGTTATGCGGCAAGAACAGCTATCCGCTGCTGTTGGCCTATCTGGCGCTGCTGCAGTGCGGTGCGCGGCTGTTGCCATTGAATCCGGCATTGCCCGTTTCTCTGTTGGAAACGCTGTTGCCTGAACTGGATATGGCGTTTGTCTTCAGCCCGGATCCCTTGCCGACGTTGCCGGTCGCCCTTATTCCGTTGACCCCGCCATCTACCGAACCGCGTAGGCTGACTTTGCCCGCCTGGGATCCGCAGCGGCTGGCGACGCTGACGCTGACCTCCGGCTCCAGCGGTATGCCAAAGGCCGCAGCGCATAACTTCGCCGGGCATTTAGCCAGCGCAGAAGGGGTACTGCGGCTGATGGATTTTCAACCGCAGGATCGTTGGTTGCTTTCCCTGCCGCTGTTTCACGTCTCCGGTCAGGGCATTGTCTGGCGCTGGCTGGCTGCCGGCGCCACGCTGGTGGTACGTGGTATGTCTCCATTGGCCGATGCGTTGGCGGGCTGTACCCATGCCTCGTTGGTGCCGACGCAACTGTGGCGGCTGTTGGCGCAGCCGCTGGACGATCTGTCGCTGAAAGAGGTGCTGCTGGGCGGTGCGATGATCCCGGTTTCGCTGACCGAACAGGCAGAGGCGGCGGGTATTCGCTGCTGGTGCGGCTATGGTCTGACCGAACTGGCTTCTACGGTGTGCGCCAAGCGCGCCGATACGCGGCCGGGCGTCGGGTTGCCGTTGGCCGGCCGTGAAATCCGGCTGGTGGATGAGGAAGTGTGGATACGTGCGCAGAGCCTGGCATTGGGGTACTGGCATTGCGGCGCTTTGCAGCCGCTTGCCGATGAGCAAGGCTGGTTTCATACCCGCGATCGCGGTGAGATGGCGCAGGGCGAGCTGCGTATTATCGGGCGGCTGGACAACCTGTTTTTCAGCGGGGGGGAAGGTGTGCAACCGGAGGATATTGAGCGTGTGCTGACGGCTCATCCGCAGATTACGCAGGTGTTTGTGGTGCCGGTGGAAGATGCTGAGTTTGGCCAGCGGCCGGTGGCGGTGATCGACAGTAAAGGCATCCTCTCGCTGGATGAATTGCTGACGTGGTCACAGGGCAAGCTGGCCAACTTCCAGCGCCCGACGGCGCTGTTCGCTTTACCCGACGAGCTGAAAGCCGGCGGTATCAAGATTTCGCGCCGTCTGCTTCAGCAATGGGTGACGGAGCAACTTTCAACGGCATAAAAAAGCCGCCCGAAGGCGGCCATGGCGGTAAACAGGGCCGATTATTTCAGCCCCAGCGCCCTGGCGACGCCGGCGCCGTAGTCCGGGTGCACCTGGGTAAACAGATCGACTTGACGCCGCTGGATCTGTTCCGGCACCTGCGACAGTTCCCCGGCGATACGGGTGAACATGCGCTGGTGTTCTTCGGCACTCAGCAGGTTAAACAGTGCGCGCGGCTGGCTGAAATAATCCTTATCTTCGCGGTGATTCCAGTGATCGGCCGCGCCTTCGATGCTCAACGGCGGTTCGCTGAAGTCCGGTTGTTCCTGGAACAGGCCGAAGCTGTTCGGTTCGTAGGTCGCCCCGTTGCCGCTGTTGCCGTCCACGCGCATCGCGCCGTCGCGGTGATAGTTGTGGAACGGGCATTTGGCGCCGTTAACCGGGATTTGGTGATGGTTAACGCCCAGGCGATAACGGTGCGCATCCCCGTAAGAGAACAGGCGGCCCTGCAGCATTTTGTCCGGCGAGAAGCTGACGCCCGGAACCACGTTGGCCGGGTTCATCGCCACCTGTTCAACTTCTGAGAAATAGTTGTCCGGGTTGCGGTTCAGTTCGAAGAAGCCGACGTCGATCAGCGGGTAGTCGCCATGCGGCCATACCTTGGTCAGATCGAACGGGTTGTAGGGCGTCTGCGAGGCTTCGTGTTCAGGCATGATTTGAATTTGCAGCTTCCAGCGAGGGAAATCACCGCGCTTGATTGCGTCGAACAGGTCGCGCTGCGAGCTTTCGCGATCTTTGGCGATGATCGCTTCCGCTTCGTCATCCATCAGGTTTTCAATGCCCTGTTCGCAGCGGAAGTGGAATTTCACCCAGAAACGCTCGTTATTGGCATTGATAAAGCTGAAGGTGTGGCTGCCGAAACCATGCATGTGGCGATAGGATTTCGGGATACCGCGATCGCTGAAATCGATGGTCAATTGGTGCAAAGATTCCGGCAGATGGGAGAAGAAATCCCATTTGTACACTGGGTTGCGCAGGTTGGTGTGCGGATCGCGTTTTACCACGTGGTTAAGATCGGGGAACTTCAGCGGATCGCGCAGATAGAACACCGGCGTGTCGTTGCCTACCAGATCCCAGTTGCCTTCATCGGTGTAAAACTTCATGGCAAAACCGCGAATGTCGCGTTCGGCGTCTGCTGCGCCGCGCTCACCAGCTACGGTGGAGAAGCGGATGAACATGTCGGTTTGCTTGCCGATTTCAGCGAAGATTTTTGCGCGGGTGTATTGGGTAATATCATGGGTGACGGTGAAAGTGCCGTAGGCGCCGGAGCCTTTGGCGTGCATGCGGCGCTCGGGGATCACTTCGCGATCGAAATGGGCCAGTTTTTCCAGGAACCAGACGTCCTGCAGCAGCATCGGCCCGCGTTTTCCTGCGGTGATCACATTATTGTTATCGACAACCGGGGCGCCGGCTGCGGTGGTCAATCCTTTCTTGCTCATCACTTGCTCCTTATCGTATTGCCATTGCGTTAAGACTCGGGTGGCTTAAGCGTTCATCGTGATAGTTCTGCCGGGGGTTCTCTCCTGACGTTGATTAATGCCAATACTATTTGTAGATCTATTAGGCGACGGCGGCAAATAGGTCTGAGTTATCGTTGACGTCGTCAGCGTGAACTCGCCTTTTACTTGCAAAACTTTACAATTATCTGATATCAGAAGGGTTTTTTTGGCCGTTATCCCTAAAAGGCTCGTTGTACTTTGGTATAAACTCGGGGACCCATTATTACGGGTTGATTCACATCATTCTGAACGGATGAAAAACGAGAGGGAAACATGATGAAAAAAACTTTGGTCGCGTGCGCAGCCGGTATGCTGTTTGTGACCGGTACGGCGAGCGCTATCAGCCTGTCGGGCGAAGCCGGGCAGCATTACACCAACCTTGGTTTCGGCCAAGACACCGGTAGCACCGGATTGGGGTTAACGGGCAACTGGTCGCGCAGCGATCATGACGGTAACGTCGGTAGTCTGGGGCTGAATTTCGGCCTGCCGCTTGGGCCTTTGACCGCTACGGTGGGCGGCAAGGCCGTGTATTTGAGCCCGAAAGACGGCGATAGCGGTGGCGCTTTGGCGTTGGGCGGCGGCCTGGACTGGGCTATCAGCCGTTACTTTAGCCTGCACGGCGAAGGCTATTTTGCACCGGATTCGCTGACCAGCGGTGTGAAAGCCTATAACGAAGCCAGCGGTGGCTTGCGTTGGAATATTTTCCGCCCGCTCAGCGTAGATGTGGGTTACCGCTACATACAGATGGAAGGGAAGGACGGGCGTCGTGACAACACGCTTGCCGATGGCCCGTACATCGGCGTTGGCCTGAGTTTCTAACGCAGCAAAAAGGGGGCCACTGCCCCCTTGTTTCAATGAAAGTCCGCTGTTACCCCACCGCCGGCAATAGGCCGCTGGCGATACCCAGTTGAATGGCAATCACCGTAACCCCGCAGACAAACACCAGCGCCAGCGCCGGCGTGCCGCCCCAGACGCGGTATTGCGCCTGATGCCGTTGACGCGTCTTCCAGACCAGCAATGACGGCAGCAACAGCGCCAGCACCGCCAACGCAATGGCGGCAAACCCCAGCGCCAGCACAAAACCACGTGGATAGAACAGAGCGAACGCCAGCGGCGGCAGGAAAGTGATGGCCCCGGTTTGCAAACGGCCGCGCACGTTGTTCTGGCGCTTGCATAAATCGGCCAGGAAATCGAACAGCCCGAGCGCCACGCCAAGGAAGGACGTAGCCAATGCCAGATCGGCAAACAGATGTACCGCCAACTCTACGTGCGGTGACGCCACCACGTCGCGTACCGCTTGCAACAGGCCGTTTAGCCCGGCTTGTTGCGCCAGAATGCCGACGAAGGTGGTAGAACTGATGGCGCCGAGCGTGGCCAATTGCCAGAAGATATAGGCCACCAGCGGAATGGCACTGCCGATGATGAACACCCAGCGCAGCTTGCGGATGTTGCCGCCCATGTAGTTAACGATGCTGGGCACGCTGCCGTGGAAGCCAAATGAGGTGAAGATGACCGGGATGGCCGACAGTGCCAACCCCTGTTCCAGCGGCAATGTCATCAGATTGGTGCGGTGAATGTTCGGCAGCATCAGGCCCAGCATGACGATCAGAAACACCACTTTAGCGCTGAACAATATGCGGTTAAACAGATCGACCGAATGGGTGCCGATGCAAACCACGCCGCCAGCCACCAGAGTAAACAGCAATACGCCGAGCGTGGTGGGGAAATCCTGTGAGGTCCATTGGCTGATGCTGGCTGCCAGCAATTCACCTGCACCGCTGATATAGGCGGCGGTCAGCGCGTACATCAGGAACATCATGCTGAAGCTGGTCAGCCATTGGCCGCCACCGCCGAGGTAACGTTTCGCCAGGGTACCCAGACCGGTATCCGCCTGTTCATGCTGATAAACCTCCACCAGCAACAGCGCGGTGTAACACATCAAGAGCCACAGCCCGACCAGCAAGGCCAGCGTGACGCCGAAGCCTACGCCGGCCGCCGCCAGTGGCATCGCCAGCATCCCGGCACCAATGGTGGTGCCTGCCACGATAAAAACACTGCCCAGAGTGCGATTCTTCACTTTTTTCTCTACCAGCCAAAGATTTGGGAAAATTATAGATAACTAATTCTGAGTGCGGCAGGATAGTAGATTGACTATTTCGTGTCAAACATGCGTTACGGGTGGTGTTAAGTTATGTTTACATCCGTGCGGGCCGCGCGGCACCGCAAAAATGCCTTCAACAGAAATTAACCTGTGATGCATAGTGAAAACTTATTTACGGGCTTCTATAGTGGAATGACTGGAAAATAAGGGAGAGATCAATGTTAAGGGTGGAGATGCTCAGCACCGGCGATGAGGTGCTGCATGGGCAAATTATAGATACCAACGCCGCCTGGCTGGCAGATTATCTGTTCCAGCAGGGCATGCCGATGAGCGGCCGTGAAACGGTGGGGGACAGTCTCTCCTCTCTGATCGAAACGCTGCAGGAACGCAGCCATATCGCTGATGTTCTGATCGTTAACGGCGGGCTGGGGCCGACCAGCGACGATCTCAGCGCGCTGGCGGCGGCTACCGCCTGCGGCGTCGAGCTGGTTGAGCATGCTGAATGGATGGCGCGCATCGAGGCTTATTTTGCCGAGCGCGGCCGGCCGATGGCGGCTTCAAACCGCAAACAGGCGCAGATCCCGGCCAACGCCGAAATGCTCGATAACCCGGTTGGCACCGCCTGTGGTTTTGCGCTCAAGCTGAACAAGTGCACGATGTTTTTCACTCCCGGCGTACCTTCCGAATTCAAAGTGATGGTCGAGCAGCAAATCGTTCCCCGCCTGCGTCAAGGTTTTTCCCTGCCGGCACCGCCGCTGTGTCTGCGTTTAACCACCTTTGGCACCTCGGAAAGCGATCTGGCCACCGAGCTGGACGGCATGCCGTTGCCGCCGGAAGTGGTGCTCGGCTACCGTTCTTCCAGCCCGATCATTGAACTGAAACTGACCGGCCCGGAGAGCCAGCGTGCTGCGATGGAACAGGCATGGGAGCGAGTGCGTCAGGTGGCGGGTGAAAACACCATTTTTGAAGGCACGATAGGCTTGCCGGCGGCGCTGGCGCAGCGGTTAACCCAACAAGGGTTGAAGCTGGCGCTGAGCGAACAGTTCAGCGCCGGGTTGATCAATCTGCAATTGCAGAGCGAAGGCGCACCGTTGGCCGGTGGCGAGCTGTTGCCGTCGCACTGTGTGGAAACCCTGGAAACCACGTTGGCCCGCGCCCGCTCGTTGGCAGAGCTGGCAGGGGCGCAATTGGCGCTGGCGGTCAGTGCGATGAGTGAGGATCGGGTAAGCGTTGCTTTGCACACGCCGAAGGGGGGGATCGGCCAAAGGGTACGCTACCGGGCGGCGCGCCATGGCTTGCGTCTGCGGCAGGAATCGGTGGCGATGCTGGCGCTCGACATGCTGCGGCGCTGGCTCAACGGCGAACAGGTCTGCGGCAAAAACGGCTGGCTGGAGATCGTGGAAATCATCGAGTAAGGAATCGTTGGATTTAATGATATATCCCTTATTAATCATAATATTATAAGGGGTTATCTTGGTTGGGACAGGCTGTTACAATCGCTGCGGGTGCTTGAGACTGTTCGTCTTGAGCATAGTGTGGCAAGGCGGATAAGTGAAAGCCCCAAACTGACTCTCAATCAGAATGGGGCTGCACATACCGCCTAGACACCGGTATGGTAGCCCCTTCATAGCAAGGAGGCAAGCATGCGGTTAAAGCATGTGTTTCACTCGTTACCTGTTGTATGTATTACTATTTTGCTATTCATACCCGTCGCCTTTCAAGCTGCAGCGTTGTTGGCTGCAGGTGCGCACCCCAGTCACTTACCTAAGTAAGCTCCTGGGGATTTACACCCTTGCCGCCTAGCTGCAACTCGAAAGTCATAGGGTATATTCGGGGGGACTGAAGAATATTTTTGTAAATTATATTTCCAGCTCGATGTCCGTCAGCGGCATGCAGCAGCAGGGCAGGATCTCCCCGTCATTGATAAACGCCAGCGGCTGTTGGTGATAGGTCACTTCGCCTTTTACCAATTTCAGGCGGCAGGCGCCGCAATAGCCGGAGCGGCATTGGTATTCTACCTGCACGTCGTGCAGTTCCAGTACGTCGAGCAGGCAGCTTTCATTTTTCGGGCAGGATAACTGCGTGCCAGCGGCACGCAGTGTGATGAGAGGTGATGCCATCGCTTACAGTTCGAAGTCGCTCAGGTCGTCGGCATGCACTTCCGAGTCGATCTGACCAACCAGATAAGAGCTGACTTCCACTTCCTGCGGCGCAACCTGAACGTTGTCGGACACCAGCCAGGCGTTGATCCACGGAATCGGATTAGAGCGGGTTTCGAACGGCAGGCCAAGGCCAACCGCCTGCATGCGGATGTTGGTGATGTATTCCACATACTGGCACAGAATGTCTTTGTTCAGGCCGATCATCGAGCCGTCGCGGAACAGGTATTCCGCCCACTCTTTTTCCTGTTGGGCTGCCAGCACGAACAGATCGTAACACTGTTGCTGACACTCAACGGCGATTTCCGCCATTTCCGGGTCATCGGCACCGGAACGCATCAGATTCAGTATGTGCTGGGTGCCGGTCAGGTGCAGTGCTTCATCACGGGCGATCAGCTTGATGATTTTGGCGTTGCCTTCCATCAGCTCGCGTTCCGCAAAGGCGAACGAACAGGCAAAGCTGACGTAGAAGCGGATGGCTTCCAGCGCGTTCACGCTCATCAGGCAGATGTACAGCTGCTTTTTCAGCGCCCGCAGGTTAACGATGACGGTTTTGCCGTTGACCTGATGGGTGCCTTCACCCAACAGATGATAGTAGCCAGTCATCTCGATCAGATCGTCGTAATAGCCGGAAATGTCTTTTGCGCGCTTGAGGATCTCTTCGTTGGTAACGATGTCATCAAACACCAGTGCAGGATCGTTGACGATGTTACGAATGATGTGAGTATAAGAACGCGAGTGGATGGTCTCAGAGAATGACCAGGTTTCCACCCAGGTTTCCAGCTCCGGGATTGAGATCAGCGGCAGAAGGGCCACGTTCGGGCTACGGCCCTGGATGGAATCCAGCAGCGTTTGATACTTCAGGTTGCTGATGAAAATGTGCTTTTCATGTTCCGGCAGCGCCTGATAGTCGATACGGTCGCGGGATACGTCAACTTCTTCCGGACGCCAGAAGAAGGACAGCTGCTTCTCAATCAGTTTTTCGAAGATTTCATGTTTTTGCTGATCGAAACGCGCGACGTTAACCGACTGGCCGAAGAACATCGGCTCCAGCAGCTGGTTGTTTTTTTTCTGAGAAAATGTGGTGTAAGCCATAAGCCTGAATCCATCGTAACGTGGCTAAATGAAGGGGCCGGAAGAGTTCCGGCCCGCTGTGTCAAACATTAGATCTTGCAGGCGCCGCTTTCGCAGTCGTCGTCGCCGCCCTTGGCCGGCAACAAATCTTCCTGCACATCGTCCGCACCGTCACGGGTGTTCTGATAGTACAGCGTCTTGACGCCAAACTTGTAGGTGGTGAGCAGGTCTTTCAACAACTGCTTCATTGGCACCTTGCCGGCCGGGAAACGGCTTGGGTCATAGTTGGTGTTGGCAGAGATCGACTGGTCGATAAACTTCTGCATCAGACCCACCAGTTGCAGGTAACCGTCGTTGTTCGGCATTTCCCACAGCAGCTCGTACTCGTTTTTCAGACGCTCATACTCCGGAACCACCTGGCGCAAAATGCCGTCTTTCGACGCTTTGATGCTGATGTGGCCGCGCGGCGGCTCAATGCCGTTGGTGGCGTTGGAAATCTGCGACGAGGTTTCCGAAGGCATCAGCGCAGACAGGGTGGAGTTGCGCAGGCCGGTTTCCTTGATCTCTTTACGCAGGGTTTCCCAGTCGTAATGCAGAGGTTCGTCGCAGATCACATCCAGATCTTTCTTGTAGGTGTCGATCGGCAAGATGCCCTGAGAATAGGTGGTTTCATTGAACCACGGGCAGGCGCCTTGTTCCTGAGCCAGACGGTTCGACGCCTTCAGCAGGTAATACTGGATGGCTTCGAAGGTTTTATGGGTCAGGCTGTTGGCGCTGCCGTCGGAGTAGCGCACACCGTTCTTCGCCAGATAGTAGGCATAGTTGATCACGCCGATGCCCAGAGTACGGCGGCCCATGGCGCCACGGTAAGCGGCTTTGATCGGATAGTCCTGGTAGTCCAGCAGGGCGTCAAGCGCGCGCACCGCCAGGGTAGCCAGCTCTTCGAGATCGTCCAGGCTTTCGATGGCGCCCAGGTTGAAGGCGGACAGCGTGCACAGCGCGATTTCGCCGTTTTCGTCGTTGACGTCATCCAGCGGCTTGGTCGGCAGGGCGATTTCCAGGCACAGGTTGGACTGGCGCACTGGTGCGATCTGCGGGTCAAACGGGCTGTGGGTGTTGCAGTGGTCAACGTTCTGGATGTAGATACGGCCGGTAGAAGCGCGTTCTTGCATCATCAGTGAGAACAGTTCGACCGCTTTCACGCGTTTCTGGCGAATGCTGTCGTCTTTTTCGTACTGGGTGTACAGACGTTCGAATTCGTCCTGATTGGCGAAGAACGCGTCATACAGGCCCGGCACGTCAGACGGGCTGAACAGGGTGATGTCTTCGCCCTTGATCAGACGCTGGTACATCAGGCGGTTCAACTGCACGCCATAGTCCATGTGACGCACGCGGTTGCCTTCAACGCCACGGTTGTTCTTCAGCACCAGCAGGCTTTCCACTTCCAGATGCCACATTGGGTAGAATAAGGTGGCTGCACCGCCACGCACGCCGCCCTGAGAACAGGATTTCACCGCGGTCTGGAAGTGTTTGTAGAACGGGATACAGCCGGTATGGAAAGCTTCGCCCCCACGGATCGGGCTGCCCAGCGCACGGATGCGGCCGGCGTTGATGCCGATACCGGCGCGTTGCGAAACGTATTTCACAATGGCGCTGGAGGTGGCGTTGATGGAATCCAGGCTGTCGCCGCACTCGATCAGCACGCAAGAGCTGAACTGGCGGGTTGGGGTGCGTACGCCGGACATGATTGGCGTAGGCAGCGAAATCTTGAAGGTGGAGATCGCGTCGTAGAAACGTTTAACGTAGTCCAGACGGGTTTCGCGCGGATAGTTGGAGAACAGGCACGCGGCGACCAGGATATACAGGAACTGGGCGCTCTCGTAGATCTCGCCGCTGACGCGGTTCTGCACCAGATACTTCCCTTCCAGCTGTTTGACGGCCGCGTAGGAGAAGTTCATATCACGCCAGTGATCGATAAAGGAGTCCATCTGCTCGAACTCTTCAGAGCTGTAGTCTTCCAGCAGATGCTTATCGTACTTGCCCATTTCGACCATGCGCGTCACGTGAGCGAGCAGCTTTGGCGGCTCGAACTGGCCGTAAGCTTTCTTGCGCAGGTGGAAGATGGCCAGACGTGCCGCCAGGTACTGATAGTCCGGCGCGTCGCGCGAAATCAGGTCGGCTGCAGCTTTGATAATGGTTTCATGAATATCGGCGGTTTTGATGCCGTCATAAAACTGAATATGGGAACGCAACTCTACTTGAGATACCGAGACGTTATTTAAACCTTCTGCGGCCCAGTCGATGACCCGGTGGATTTTGTCGAGGTTGATGCGCTCTTTACGGCCATCGCGTTTAGTTACAAGCAGACTTTGGTTCATGTGGTTGTCCGTATGATTCCCCCAAGCAGAAGTGTAGTCGCTCTGCTCAGTATGTAAACACTACATATAGGGGTTGTATGTCGGTGAGGTAACAAGATAGTGAGAAAACAGGGCGTTTGCAAGTGAACAAAACCGGCCTATTTTGTGGATAACTTGGGGGTGAAATTTGGCTTCCGGCCGTGAGTGCGCGCTGTGACTGGCGCGACGAGCTTGTCAATAAGCGTGATAAGAATTTCCTTAGATTCACAAAAATGTGATCGTTTGCCGCTTTATTAAACGTTAGAAAAAAACGTGATATTGATCTGATTTAATATTCTTAAAAACTGTTTACAACGGCGATTTTGATCGAAATCGTGAAAATAGGGCATTTATCCTGATTGAGATGCGCACCGGATCCGGCGGAGCCAGTCCCGGTGCGGGCTGAGATACTTACCCTTCGTGCTGAGTATGTACCATATAGTTCACATCAACGTTGCGGCCAAGCTTGAAATGGTCAGTGACAGGATTGTAATGCAGGCCAATCATGTGTTTTTCGCGCAGCGGCGTGCCGTCGACCCAGCCGATCAGTTCGGAAGGGCGGATGAACTTCTTGTGATCATGGGTGCCCTGCGGGACCATCTTCAGAATATATTCTGCCCCAATCACCGCCATCAACCAGGCTTTGGTGTTGCGGTTAATGGTGGAAAAGAACACATGGCCGCCCGGTTTCACCAGGTGAGCGCAGGCGCGTACCACCGAGGCAGGATCGGGAACGTGCTCCAGCATTTCCATGCAGGTCACCACGTCATACCGTTGCGGGTTGGCCTGTGCGTGGCTCTCCACCGTTTCTTGCACATAAGTGACGTCTACGCCGCTTTCCAGCGCGTGCAGTCGGGCCACTTGCAGCGGCTCTGCGCCCATGTCCAGCCCGGTCACCTGCGCGCCTTCAAGCGCCATGCTTTCCGCCAAAATTCCGCCACCGCAGCCCACGTCGAGCACCGTTTTGCCAAAAATGCCGCCGGCACGCTGCAGGATATAATTCAAGCGCAGCGGGTTGATGCGGTGCAACGGTTTGAATTCACCTTCCAAATCCCACCAGCGTGAGGCCACTGCCTCGAACTTGGCGATTTCCTGATGGTCAACGTTCTGCGTTTGGTTGGATGATTCTGCATTCATGGGCGTGTTTGGCTCCTTGTTCTCGTTGCGCGGATTATACATGTATCGGCGCAGCGTCGCCTGCGCCGATACATTTTTACCGCACATATATGCACAATTTCAGCGAAACAGCGGCGGTTATTTTCCCGTAAAGCGTGCTTTGTGATATAGTTTTACACCTTTGCCACTATGGCAGCGGGCAGATGAATCATTAGTAGAGGGATAGCAGCTCCATGAGCGACCTTGCCAGAGAAATCACACCGGTAAACATCGAAGACGAGTTAAAAAACTCGTATCTGGATTACGCGATGTCCGTCATTGTCGGACGTGCGCTGCCAGATGTTCGTGATGGACTGAAGCCGGTGCACCGCCGCGTTCTGTTCGCGATGAGTGTATTGGGTAACGACTGGAATAAACCATACAAGAAATCGGCCCGTGTCGTCGGGGACGTGATCGGTAAATACCACCCACACGGTGACAGCGCGGTATACGACACCATCGTGCGTATGGCTCAGCCGTTTTCACTGCGCTATATGCTGGTGGACGGTCAGGGTAACTTCGGCTCCGTCGACGGCGACTCCGCCGCGGCGATGCGTTATACCGAAGTACGCATGTCCAAAATTGCTCACGAATTGCTGGCGGATCTGGAAAAGGAAACCGTCGACTTCGTGCCTAACTATGATGGCACCGAGCAGATCCCGGCCGTCATGCCAACCAAGATCCCGAACCTGCTGGTTAACGGCTCGTCGGGCATCGCTGTGGGCATGGCCACCAACATTCCGCCGCATAACCTGTCTGAGGTTATCAACGGCTGCCTGGCTTACATCGATGATGAAAACATCAGCATCGAAGGCCTGATGGAACACATCCCGGGGCCGGACTTCCCGACGGCGGCGATCATCAACGGTCGCCGTGGCATCGAAGAAGCCTACCGTACCGGGCGCGGTAAAATCTACCTGCGCGCTCGTGCCGAAGTAGAAACCGACGCCAAAACCGGCCGCGAAACCATTATTGTTCACGAAATCCCGTATCAGGTGAACAAAGCGCGTCTGATCGAGAAGATCGCCGAGCTGGTAAAAGAAAAACGCGTGGAAGGCATCAGCGCGCTGCGTGACGAGTCCGACAAAGACGGCATGCGCATCGTGGTTGAAATCAAACGCGACGCGGTCGGCGAAGTGGTACTGAACAATCTGTATTCGCTGACTCAGCTGCAGGTCACTTTCGGTATCAACATGGTGGCATTGCATCAGGGCCAGCCAAAACTGTTGAACCTGAAAGACATTCTGCAGGCGTTTGTCCGTCATCGCCGTGAAGTGGTGACCCGCCGTACCATCTTCGAACTGCGTAAAGCCCGTGACCGCGCCCATATTCTGGAAGCGTTGGCCATCGCGCTGGCGAACATCGATCCGATCATTGAACTGATCCGTCGTGCGCCGACCCCTGCGGAAGCTAAAGCCGGGTTGGTTGCTCAAGCCTGGGATCTGGGCAATGTGGGCGCGATGCTGGAACGTGCCGGTGACGACGCGGCCCGCCCTGAGTGGCTGGAGCCGGAGTTTGGCATCCGTGACGGCAAATACTACCTGACCGAGCAGCAGGCTCAGGCGATTTTGGATCTGCGTCTGCAGAAACTGACCGGCCTGGAGCATGAAAAGCTGCTGGACGAGTATAAAGAGCTGCTGACTTTCATCGCTGAGCTGATCTTTATTCTGGAAAACCCCGATCGTCTGATGGAAGTGATCCGCGAAGAACTGGTGGCTGTCAAAGAGCTGTACAACGACGGACGTCGCACCGAGATCACCGCCAACACCTCAGATATCAATATCGAAGACCTGATCAACCAGGAAGACGTGGTCGTTACGCTGTCGCACCAGGGCTATGTGAAATATCAGCCGCTGAGCGACTATGAAGCGCAACGCCGCGGCGGTAAAGGCAAGTCAGCCGCACGTATTAAAGAAGAAGACTTTATCGATCGTCTGTTGGTGGCCAACACCCACGATACGATCCTGTGCTTCTCCAGCCGTGGCCGCCTGTACTGGATGAAGGTGTATCAGTTGCCTGAAGCCAGCCGTGGCGCACGCGGTCGTCCAATCGTCAACTTGCTGCCGCTGGAAGCCAATGAGCGTATCACCGCCATTCTGCCGGTGCGCGAGTATGAAGAAGGGCGTCACGTGTTTATGGCAACCGCCAGCGGCACCGTGAAGAAAACCGCTTTGACCGAGTTCAGTCGTCCGCGCAGCGCCGGCATCATCGCAGTCAACCTCAATGAGGGCGATGAGCTGATTGGTGTTGACCTGACCGACGGCAGCAACGAAGTCATGCTGTTCTCCGCCAACGGTAAAGTGGTGCGCTTCCCGGAAACGCAGGTGCGTTCAATGGGCCGTACCGCTACCGGTGTTCGCGGTATCAACCTGGGTGAAGGCGATGGCGTCATTTCCTTGATCGTCCCACGCGGTGAAGGCGATATCCTGACCGTGACCCAGAATGGCTACGGCAAACGTACCGCAGTCACCGAATACCCGACCAAGTCGCGCGCTACCCAAGGGGTAATCTCCATCAAGGTGAGCGAGCGTAATGGTCAGGTCGTCGGCGCGGTACAGGTGGAAACCACCGATCAGATCATGATGATCACCGATGCCGGTACGTTGGTGCGTACCCGCGTGTCGGAAGTCAGCGTGGTCGGCCGTAATACCCAGGGTGTTACACTGATCCGTACTGCGGAAGACGAGAACGTCGTCGGTCTGCAGCGCGTTGCCGAGCCGGTGGAAGACGAAGAATTGGACAGCCTTGAGCCGGGTGCGGAAGAAGCGGAAGAAGACGCTGCACCGCTGGACGACGCTGACGATGATTCTGAAGCCGCAGATGATGCGGAAGACGACAACGCCTAAGCGGTAGGGGGGCGGCGCGATGCTGACCCCTGATCGTACAGATGCAAACAGGGCCTGGCAGCGATGCTAGGCCCTTTTTCAGTTCTATGGTTTAATTGCCGTGCCAAAATCAGCGATCCCGACCCTGAGGCGAATGCGCTGGCCGCCACTTAATTTTTCATGGTATCCGATTGAAATATTTAGCTTCTTTTCGCACCACGTTAAAAATATCCCGCTATCTGTTCCGGGTGCTGGCGATTATGCTGTGGTCGCTGGGCGCGCTGCTCACAACCTTCTATATCCTGAATATCCTGAACGACAAAGAGACGGACATCCGGCAAGAATACAGCCTGGATTTCGATCAGGCGCAGGGTTATATCCGTCATTCTGCCGATATTATCCGCGATATCAAATATATGGCGGAAAATCGCCTTAACGGCTCGGTCAGCAGTCTGGACATGTTCGGTGGGATATTTTCCGCCAAGAACAGCACGCCGGAGTTTCTTCCGCTGTATCCGGAGTCCAACTGTTCGCTTAACACCACTTACCGCAGTTCGCTCAATTCGCTGAGTGGGCTGATCCAGTATTGGAAAGAGAATTTCGTCGCGGCCTACGATCTCAACCGGGTTTTTTTCATTGGCGGCGATAGCCTGTGCATGGCGGAGTTCGGTGGCGGCAATGCCGTGCCTAACCGCGAGAATGTGTTGAAATCGCTGCATGAGCGCATCCTTAAATACCGCAACGCCAAAAATCAGGATAAAGATAATAACCTGTACTGGATCAGCCCAAGCCAGCAGCGGCCGGATGTCGGCTATCTGTATGTGCTGACGCCAATCTATATTGGCAACAAGCTGGAGGCTCTGCTGGGCATAGAGCAGACCATTCGCCTGGAAGATTTCGTCACTGCAGGCAACTTGCCGATTGGCGTGACCCTGCTGGATGAGAATAACGAACCGATATTGCGTCTGGCGGAAGGGGAACGTGCTGCCGCGATGCTCGATAGCTACCCGGATGCGCATACCTATTTTGGTTATGACGATAATTACCGCCATCTGATTATGAAGAAGGTGCTACAGCCTTCGTCGCTCAGCATTGTTTATGCCTTGCCGGTAAAGAGTGTGGTCGAGCGTTTCAAGATGCTGATCCTCAATGCGTTGTTGCTGAACCTGTTGTCGGCCATTGTGTTGTTCACCCTGGCCTGGCTGTTTGAACGTAAAATGTTCCTGCCGGCGGAGAATAACGCCTTCAGGCTGGAAGAACATGAACAGTTCAACCGCAAGATCGTCGCCTCGGCGCCGGTAGGGATCCTGATTCTACGCATCAGCGACGGCACCAATATTCTGAGCAATGAGTTGGCGCATAACTACATCAATTTGCTGACCCACGAAGACCGTGATCGCATTACGCGCATTATCTGCGAACAGCAGGTGAATTTTGTCGACGTGATGACCAGCAATAACAATAATCTGCAAATCAGCTTCGTTCACTCCCGCTACCGTAACGAGGATGTGGCGATCTGCGTGCTGGTAGACGTCAGCGCTCGCGTGAAAATGGAGGAGTCGCTGCAGGAGATGGCGGCGGCGGCTGAACAGGCCAGTCAGTCCAAGTCGATGTTCCTGGCGACCGTCAGTCACGAACTGCGCACCCCGTTATACGGCATTATCGGTAACCTCGATTTACTGCAAACCAAGGCGTTGCCGCAGGGCGTTGACCGTCTGGTCAATGCGATGAACAACTCGTCCGGGCTGCTGTTGAAGATCATCAGCGACATTCTGGACTTCTCCAAAATTGAATCCGAGCAGTTGAAAATTGAGCCGCGCGAGTTTTCCTGCCTGGAGGTGATCACCCACATCGCAGGCAACTATTTGCCGCTGGTGGTGAAGAAGCGGCTGGGGCTGTACTGTTTTATCGAACAAAACGTGCCGGAGCGTATTTCCGGCGATCCCGTGCGGTTGCAGCAGGTTTTGTCCAACCTGTTAAACAACGCGATTAAGTTTACCGACACCGGCTGCATCATCCTGCAAGTCTGCACGCGCAGCAGTTATCTGGAATTCAGCGTTCGCGATACCGGCGTCGGGATTCCGGAAAAAGAGATTACCCGTTTGTTTGACCCTTTCTTCCAGGTGGGCAGCGGTGTGCAGCGCCATTTCCAGGGGACCGGGTTGGGGTTGGCGATTTGTGAAAAACTGATCAATATGATGGATGGCGATATCGCCGTTGAATCAGAGCCGGGGTTGGGAAGCCTGTTTACCATACGTATCCCGCTGTTTAACGCCCAATTCCCGATCCCGCAGGCCAGTGATACCTGGCAAGGCAAAACCCTGTGGCTGAGCATTCGCAATCAGCGGCTGGAAAGCTATCTGATGGAGATCCTTGGCGGTTATGGCGCTACGGTGCTGCGCCATCAGGGGCAGGACACCGCCGCAGGGGAGGTGATGCTCAGCGACTATCCGCTGATGGTCAATACGCCGCTGCTGGCGCAGATCCAGTTTTCCATCGAGCACATTGGCCCGTCGCAGGAAACCCGGCCGGGTTACTGGATGCATAGCACCTCAACGCCGCGCGAAACCTTGGCGTTGCTCAATCGGCTGTTTGGCACCAGCACTGAAAGCGGCAGCACCCTGATGCAATTGCCGTTACCGGTCAAAGCCAGCACGGTGGACAACGGCGATATTCATCTGTTGGTGGTGGATGATCATCCAATTAACCGTCGGTTGCTTTCCGACCAGCTCGGCTCGCTGGGTTATCAGGTGGTTACCGCCAACGATGGGCTCGATGCACTCGATGTGTTGAATCGCAATACCGTCGATATCGTGCTGACCGACGTCAACATGCCAAATATGGACGGCTATCATCTGACCCAGCGCCTGCGCCAGCAGCACTTTACCTCTCCGGTGATTGGCGTGACGGCGAATGCCCTGGCGGAGGAGAAACAGCGCTGCATGGAGGCGGGAATGGATAACTGCCTGTCGAAACCGGTCACGCTGGAAACCCTGGAACAGACATTGGCGTACTACAGCCAGCAGGTGCGCCGCCTGCGCGCCGAATCGGGGGATGCCTAGAAAGCAAAAGGGCGCGGCATACAATGCCGCGCCCTCGGTTAACCGTGACGGTTTTACTCTTTATCCAGCGGCGCCATGCTGACGGAGGAGAGATAGTTGAGCAGCGCGATATCGTTTTCGACACCCAGCTTCATCATGGCCGATTTCTTCTGGCTGCTGATGGTTTTGATGCTGCGGTTGAGTTTCTTGGCGATCTCGGTCACCAGGAAACCTTCGGCGAACAGGCGCAAAACTTCGCTCTCCTTCGGAGACAGGCGCTTATCACCGTAGCCGCTGGCGCTGATTCTCTCCAGCAGTTTGGAGACGCTTTCCGGCGTGAATTTTTTGCCTTTTTGCAACGCGGCCAGCGCTTTCGGCAGGTCGGTTGGCGCACCCTGTTTCAACACGATGCCTTCGATGTCCAGATCCAACACGGCGCTCAAAATTGCCGGGTTGTTGTTCATGGTCAGAACGATGATCGACAATTGCGGATAATGACGTTTGATGTATTTGATCAGCGTGATGCCGTCGCCATATTTATCACCCGGCATCGAAAGGTCGGTGATCAGTACGTTAGCGTCCAGTTTGGACAGATTGTTGATCAGCGCTGTCGAGTCTTCAAACTCCCCAACGACATTCACCCATTCAATTTGCTCAAGTGACTTCCGGATGCCAAACAGTACGATAGGATGGTCATCAGCAATAATTACGTTCAGGTTATTCATGTTGTTGGCTACCTTGCTGCAGCAGTCTACTGACGAAAAAATCAATCTGACTGATGTTATTCTCGATCTTGAGCGCATCACCGTCTGCGATGTGCTGTTCTAACGATTCACACAGTTGCTTGCCGGGAAGCAGATTTAACATGGCAAACACGCCTTTCAGGCGGTGTGCTGTCTGTGACAGAGCATTGAAATCACTGCTGCCCGCCTCAGTATACAGTTTTTTGACATCATCGGGTACTGTATCGACGAATAGGCCATAGTAATCACTTGATTTCAATTGTTTTTCATAGAGTTGGATGTCATCTGCGGTCAGTGATAGCGCGATTTCCTCCTGTTCCAGAGCGGCCATTTGCTGTTCGATCAGCATCAGCACGGCGTCTATCATTGCACCACTCAGGTTATAGTTTACCCGAATATAACGCTTTTCAAGCTGTTGCCACCCGGCCTCATCGCTGGCCAGCAGCAGGGTATAGTCGTCGGCCCTTTGCGGATTATCGGTCAGCAGCACGTCGTAGTCGCGATTAACCTGGCGGTCGTCGGCAATGATGCAGCTCGCGCCATAAGCATGCAACAAGGTGGTGACGATACCGCGCACCTCTTCGGACGTGATGTCCAGCAGCGCGGTCACGCCGTCGAGCAGTTTCTCCTGCGCTTCGGTGTCCTTTTTCTCCATTTCCATCGGCACGCGGATGGTATAGCGAGTCCCGATGTCTACCTTGCTGCGGATGTCCAACTGTCCGTTGAGCTTTTTGCACAGCTGGTTGCACAGGAAGAAGGTGAGGCCAGAACCATGATTAAAGCGATCCACCAACGTTTGGCTGAGGAACGGATAGTTCAGGTTGCTGATTTCTTCGTTGGAAATGCCCGAGCCTGTGTCATTGATATGGAATACCAGGCGATCCTGGTGTTCCGGCTCATGGTCGATCACCAGCGAAATCTTGCCGCAAGCGGTAGTGATGATGGCGTAATGGACCAGCAGTGAGATCACTTTGCGCAGCGCGTTGGCGTCGCCGATATAGTGCTGTTCAACGTCAAGATTGACATGGTTGAACAACGACAGACCTTTTTGATTGATGGCCGGCAAGGCTTCCAGCAGCAGCTCATCTATCAGAGCGGCAGGGTTGAAAGGCTGGCGCGAAGGCTGCCAGTCCTGGGTTTCCAGGCGGGTAAGCAAGGTGATGTTCTCGATCAACCCCAACACCGATGCCGATTCCTCGACCAATTGGTTCAGCAGCGTCTGTTGCTGTTCCTCATCCGGCTGGGTGCGCAGGCGATCGGCCAGATCGTGCATTTGGCGCACCGGTTGGTTCAGTTCGATACCCAGGTTATGCAGCATCAGTTTACGCGCCTGCACGTTTTTATCGTATTCGCGGCGGGCCTGCTGCAGCCTTTTATTCACCATCACCTCCTTGTCCTGATCGTTGAGCAGGAACAGGTAAGTTTCCGGCGATAGCTGGCTGCGGAAGATGCGAATTTCGTACACCTCATTGTTGACCGTTGCCTGAATGACGCCGTGATGTTGCTCGGCCATATGGGCGATTTTTTGCAGGCTGAGGTGGGGCAGCAGATGTTGGGCAATTTTATTGCTGGCGATCACCGTATTGCTGGCGAAGCTGTACACCAGCAGGCCGGAAGGCAGGCTGGCAATGATTTCCTGATTCAGCGCGCGTTCGGCCTCCAGTTCAACCGCCATGCTTTCGCTCGGCCGGATGTACTGGCGACGAATAGAGTAAATGCCGATCATCGACAGCACCAACAGCAGCAGATTGATGGCGACCAACCACACATTGTTACGCAGCAGGTCAATCGCCAGGTTCAGGGCCGATACGCGGTAAACCACTTTCAGCGGCGCATTCGGCAACGGAGCGCTGAACTCCACCCAACTGGAGGTCAAGGATACGCTGGCGTTGGTGGTCGTTTCCACCGGCAGAGTGTTGTCGTCCAAATCGGTATCATCGGGCTGCAACATAAAGTTGGAACGCGCCATATTAATCGGAATGATGTCGTTGATCGGCAGATCGAAAGCAATGACCGTAGCCAGGTGCCCCGGCTGATTAAAAGTGGTGCGGATTGAAAATGAGTAGGCGTTTTGGAAGCGCTGTTTGCGCAAGCTGGAGAAACTTTCCCGTTCGTCGAGCATGTTGGCCTGTTGCAGCATTTCTGCCCGACGATCCTCCGCCGACGACGTCAGGTAGCTTTCCCTGAAGCGTGAGGCCAGCTCTTTCAGCGGTTGAGTGGTGATCAGGCTCAGGCTGTTATCCTGGCCATTAAGATAATACATGGCGTAGCTTTCAGATTTGGCGCCCCAACGGGTATCCAGGTAATCCGAAATTCTGGCGATCATGGCCAGCGTGCTGTCGTCGTGGCTGCCAAAAATCACCGCATCGGTTTTTTTGTGCGGTTTCTCTACATAATAGACATCCGGGCGTAGCCGGGTTTCCTGCAAGCTGGGATCGGGACTTAAAGAAGAGACCGTGCCGAACTTATCGTAGATCTGGTAGGTGATATAGCGATAGTTGTCTACGCGTTTTTGCAGGCCGTTGGCGATGCTGTTCAGCGCGTACTTTTTCTCCGCCAGCCAGGCGTTGGTGTAGTTGTAGCCATACAGGCCGATGGCAATCGTCAGCAGGACGGTAAATAACAGGAAGAAGCGGGTAATATTGCTTGAGCTAATCGTCAGTTGTTTGTTTTGCATAGTTGACTGCACATTCCTGAATCAACGGGTTACGGCTCTGGCGCTGGCGGTAACCGCCAGGAGTAATACGGCGACGCAGGCAAAAGCCACCGTCAGGTTGAAGAACTGGGCGATGAAGCCAATCAGCGCCGGCCCGGCGAGAATGCCGGCATAGCCTACGGTGGTCACTGAAGCGATGGCCAGGTTTGCCGGCATATCATGTTGGTTGCCCGCCGCGCTGAACAGGATCGGCACCACGTTGGAAGCCCCCAATCCAACCAGCATAAAGCCAACCAGCGAAATCATCGCGTTGTTGAAGACAATCGCCAGGCTCAGGCCAATAGCCGCGCAGAGGCTACCGAGCAACAGCACCTTATACCTGCCCAGGGAGTTCACCACGCGATCGCCATTCAGCCTGCCGATGGTCATGGCAATGGAAAACAGCGCGTAGCCTAAACCGGCCTGGCTGCTTGCTACGCCGCGCAGGGTGGTGAGGAACAGAGCGCTCCAGTCGAGCATTGAACCTTCCGCCAGGAACATGATAAAGCACAGGATGCCGATAAACATCACCCAGCCGCGCGGCAACACGAACAGGGGCCCACCTTCTTCGCCACCGCTCTCGCGCAGTAAATTGCGACTGGCGAGCGCCAGCAGGGCTGCAATGGTCAGTACGATAATCAGCGTTGCCAACAAGGGCGACAGCCCGAGCCACAACACCACGCTGACACCGCCGGCACCGGCTATGCCGCCGACGCTGAAGAAACCATGAAAGCCGGACATCATCGCCTTGCCGCTGGCGCGCTCGACCACCACGGCCTGCACATTCATCGCTACGTCGATCATGCCGATAGCTGCGCCAAACAGCAACAAGGCCAGCGCCATGCCGCCGGTGCTGTCCATCAGCGCCAGCAAGGGTAAATCAATGCACAATGCCAGGCCGGCGAGCAGGATCACCGGTCGGCAACCCAACCTACCGGTCAGATAACCGGTCAGCGGCATGGCCAGCATGGAACCGGCGCCGATGCACAGCAGCAGCAAACCCAGCGACCCATCATCAATACCGATACGTGCTTTGGCAAAGGGCACTAGCGGCGCCCAGGCGGCCATGCCGAAACCGGCGACAAAAAAGGCCAGGCGCGTGGCAATCTGTGCCGGGACACCGGGTTTTTGCTGTTCATTGCACAGGGTAGAAGTCATGTGGGCATCAGAATCTGTTATGGAAGTGCTGATTGAAAGTAATGGACTGTTTTTATCACAATCCGCGATCCGGGTCGAAAGGATTCGCGCTGCCGTCGGGGGGCATCGGCCAGGGCTGAGGGCTGCTATAGCGTTTCATCGGATTGAAATATCTTCGACCGTCTTCTTGTTGCAGGGCATTTTTTTGCTGTCTGGTAGGCAAATGGGTTGAGCGTAGGTCGTGCTGAAAAAAAAACGCCATTTAAGCAATCGAATACTTTTTAAATAATGCGATTAAACTGCAGTCAATGAGAAATGTTAGCGATTTGTGCTGCAGTTAATTAGGGTAATGATATCGATGGGTTATTATTTCTTGGCAAAAAATGCGATTGAAGAAGGGTTTCGGTGCATGAAGAAATAAAAAACCGGCCAGAAGCCGGTCGAAATGGATAAAAATTATCGTATAGATAATGAAGGTAATAATGAAAATAATGATGATAGCGGCGCAATTATAGCGCCAGTTGGATGGGATGCTTTTGGCACAATGTGCTTATTGTTGATCACTTTTGTATGGCTATCTTTTTTTTCTTATATTTTTGTATAACTACATGATTTTATATCAATTAATGTATTTTTTATCATTATGTGCTGTATTTGTTTTGTCTGTAATGTTTTGTGGAAGTTCGCGCATATTTACATTTTGAATCATTTGTTAATTACAATGAAACACTATTGGGTACTTGGTATCATTTTCTTTCTGGATTAATATAACCCCTGTTACCAGAATGGTAATGCACAGTCGTGCTAATAATGCTCAGAAGGGCAGTGGCCATAGCTCGACATAATTAATGAGGATAATAACGATGAAACTTCGAGTACTCTCTCTGATAGTACCCGCCCTGCTGGTTGCAGGCACTGCAGGCGCGGCGGAAATTTACAACAAAGACGGAAATAAACTGGATTTGTTCGGTAAAATCGATGGTCTTCACTATTTCTCCGACAACAAGAATTCCGACGGCGACCAGTCTTATATGCGTTTTGGTCTGCGCGGCGAAACCCAAATCAGCGATCAACTGACCGGTTATGGCGAGTGGGAATATCAGGCGAACCTCAATCGTGCGGAAAGTGAAGATAACAATAACTTTACCCGTGTCGGTTTCGCCGGTCTGAAATTTGGCGACTACGGCTCGCTGGATTACGGCCGTAATTACGGCGTACTGTATGACATCGGTGCATGGACCGACGTTCTGCCGGAGTTCGGCGGTGACACCTACGGTGCAGATAACTTCATGTTCCAGCGCACCAACGGCGTGCTGACCTACCGTAATACCGGCTTCTTCGGCCTGGTCGATGGCCTGAACTTTGCCCTGCAATATCAGGGTAAAAATGACAGCGCGACCGAATCCAATAACGGCCGCGACGTGCTGGCTCAGAACGGTGACGGTTATGGCATGTCTGCGTCCTACGATCTGGGCTATGGCATCAGCGCTGCAGCCGCTTACTTCTCTTCCGATCGTACGAACGACCAAAATGGTGTGAACGGCAACTACAGCAATATTCTCGGCCGTGGCGATAAAGCCGAAGCTTACAGCGGCGGTCTGAAATATGACGCCAACAACGTTTACCTGGCGGCGATGTACACCCAGTCTTACAACGCTACCCGTTTCGGCAGCAGTGGCAGCACTGTTTACGGCTACGCCAACAAAGCGCAAAACGTCGAAGTTGTTGCACAGTACCAGTTTGACTTTGGCCTGCGTCCGTCCGTGGCTTACCTCCAGTCGCGAGGCAAGGACATCGACCGAGGTTACGGCGATCAGGATTTGATGAAGTATGTTGACGTGGGTGCGACTTACTACTTCAACAAAAACATGTCCACTTACGTTGATTACAAAATCAACCTTCTGGATGACAACAATTTCACCAAAGCTGCCGGCATCAACACCGACAACGTGGTTGCCTTGGGTCTGGTTTACCAGTTCTAAGCAACAAAGTGTGAAAGTGACCACGCGGCCTTCGGGTCGCGTTTTTTTTGCCTGCGATTAGGCACAAATGGATATTTGCCCGGCACGGATTGCTATTTCACCGCCCCCTTGTGTGACTAAGCTCTACCTATATAGATAGACACCTCAGGAGGTTAGTATGGAGCTCAGCATAGATAGGGTTATTGAAACGGTCCTGTATGTACGCGATATCGAACGCGCCAACACTTTTTACCAACAGGTGTTAAAGCTGCCGGCGATGGTGGCCAACGAGCGTTTTCGCGCCTACAACGTGGGCGAACAAAGTGTATTGCTGCTGTTTATTGAAGGCGACTCGCTTAAGGGGGCACATTATCCGGAAGGGTATATTCCTCCGCATGACGGCAACGGGCCATTGCATATCGGGCTGGCGGTGGCGAAAGAACAGTTACCGCATTGGGAGCAGCATCTGACGGCGCATGGTATAGAGATAGAAGGGCGGATGACCTGGGAACACGGCGGGGAGAGTATTTATTTCCGCGATCCCGACGGCCACCTGCTGGAGCTGGTGACGCCGGGGATCTGGGCCAATTATTGATCGAGCCAGGCTAGCGCCAACGCCTCAAGCATTCCACTCATCAGCAGCAATGTCTGTTGTGGTTGCTGCTCAATTTGCACTTTGACGATCGCCCCGTCTATCAACATCGCCAGCATTGCCGCTTGCTGTTCCTGCCGCGGGCCGACAGGCAGGTGGCGTGCAATTGCGTCGGCCATCTGCTCTTTGTGCTGCCGTGCAATGTTCAGACTTTCCGGCAGCATATCCGCTAATTCCACCGCTGTATTGATAAAAGCGCAACCGCGGTAGTGCGGGTCGTTGAACCATTCCGCAAGGCAGGGCGTTAAAGCAGACAGCACATTGCCTTGCTCTGCAACATGCCGTTCCAGGGATTGGTTAAACCAGGCCAGCCACTGCTCATGGCGATAGGCTAAAAACGCTGCGATCAGATCGTTCTTGCTGGGGAAGTGCCGATAAAACGTCACTTTTGTTACGCCAGATTCGCTGATGATGCGATCGATACCGGTCGCGCGTACACCTTCACGGTAAAACAGATCGTGCGCCGTCAGCAGGATACGCTGGCGTGCAGGCAGAATGCTGGTTGTAACAGACATCAGAGCACCTCATAAATTATTTATCGGATCGATTGTAGACAACTCTGTCTACATGCGCTAGCTTAATTAAGTAGACAAACCTGTCTACTTGATCCCAAGCCCAGAGGTGAACAATGAGCATTAAACCCCCGTTACCGCCATTTACCCGTGAATCAGCCATCGAGAAAGTCCGTTTGGCGGAGGATGCCTGGAACAGCCGCGATCCTGAACGTGTATCTCAGGTTTATTCTGTAGATACCCATTGGCGCAATCGGGCTGAGTTCGTTGATGGCCGGGAGGCGGTCTGCAAGTTCTTGCAGCGCAAGTGGGCTAAAGAGCTGGAGTACCGGTTGATTAAGGAGCTTTGGGCGTTCGATGGCGCGCGTATCGCAGTACGGTTTGCCTATGAATGGCGTGATGATTCTGGCAACTGGTACCGCAGCTTTGGCAACGAGAACTGGGAGTTTAATCCGGACGGCCAGATGATTAACCGGCATGCCTGTATCAACGATATGCCGATCCGTGAACAGGACCGTCAATTCCATTGGCCGCTTGGCCGCCGACCGGATGATATTCCGGCCCTGAGTGACTTTGGCTTCTGACCGCATTTACTGATAATAGGGCCGCAGTTCTAGCCTGTCGCGCAGAAATAATTGAAGGGATTTCAATCTGGAAAGTAAAAGTTAATTACGTTTTAGGCTATTTTATTTCGGGCGTAATAAACCCTGCCTGAATAAATAAGCATATAAATTAAAGTGGCTGTGCTGAATGTGGAAATGACGGTGGGGCGCGTGTTTGATAAAATGGAAAGGTGGCCAGAGTAATAACGAGGTAAATAGCGTGAATGAGACGGGGGGCACATTGAATCGGCAGGGGCGGTGCCGCAGGTATCAGGGCCATCAGCGGCGGGTTGTGATGTAACAGGCTGCAATAGCCGCAGAGGTCAAAACAGGCGCCGGAGGCCATATCCGCCATGCCGTGGCCTGCGGGCTGGCTGTCCTTTGGCTGATGACTCACCATCGCCATATGCTCGTCATGCTCCCCGCCCATCGGCATATCCATATTCATCTCTTTGTTATTTACGTTATTTTTAGAGAGATGCGAGGAGATGGACGGCGCGATGAAAACCATCAACATAGCGAATAAGCCCAGCCAGGCCAGAGTACGCATATGTTGAGTGGACAGTTTCACCAGGAAGGTCTTCCAGAGTCAGAGGAGAAATGATTGATGATGACGGTAATTGTGCCCGCATTGTAACATTAATGAGAATTAAGCTAAACAGAGAAGAAATCTGTTTGTTAAATGAAAATAATTCGGGTAGATTTCGCCATTATTCTATTTGACCACGGATAACCTATCATGTCTGAACGCACTTCTGCGTCGCCTGCGGCTGCGCAGAATATTAATCGGCAGGTAACCACTCGCAGTTGGTTTATTCCGTTGATGATGCGGATTCATTTCTATATTGGTCTGTTTGTGGGACCGTTTTTACTTATTGCCGCAGTGAGTGGAATATTTTACGCATTGACGCCGCAAATTGAATCCCGCCTGTATGCCCAGCAGTTATTTAACGACAGCACCGGGCCGACACTGCCGCTAGAACGGCAGATAACCGCCGCTCAGGCGGCAGCACCGCAGCAGGCATCGCTTTCGGCGGTGAGGCCGTCACCTGGCGAAGGCGAGAATACTCGTGTGTTGTTTGACGTTGCGGGATTAAAGGCCTCTGAACGGTTGGCGGTGTTTGTCGATCCGGTGACCGCGCAAACGCATGGCGCAATGACGGTTTATGGCACCAGTGGCATATTGCCGCTGCGCACCTGGTTGGATCAATTTCATCGCAGTTTGTTGCTGGGGGATTTTGGTCGCAATTATAGCGAGCTGGCAGCGTCCTGGTTGTGGATTGCGGCGCTCGGGGGATTGATGCTCTGGGGCGCACGCAAGCGCAAACAGACGAGGCCAGGGCATAAAGGTTTACGTTGGTTGCATGAGAAAAGCGGCGTGCTGTTGCTCATCGGCCTGTTGTTCTTTTCCGCCACCGGACTAACCTGGTCGCAGTGGGCCGGTGAGAATATCAGCGTGTTGCGACAGCAACTGGGCTGGGCGACCCCCTCGTTGTCTACGGCAGTGGGTGGGCAGAACGCACTGCCTGCTGATGAGCATGCCGAACACCGTGGCCACAAGATGCACATGACAATGGCTGAGTCGCCTCAGGACAGTGCCATGTATGACAGAGCGCTGGCTGTCGCACGTACGGCAGGCATTGATGCCGGCAGGGTTGAAATCAGGCAGCCGGCAGCGGCGGGCCAGGCTTGGGCGGTGATGGAGATCGATCGCCGGTGGCCGACGCAGGTTGATGCCGTGGCAATCGATCCCGCGACGATGGCGATCGTTGATCTGGTCAGGTTCGAACAGTATCCGCTGGCAGCCAAATTGACGCGCTGGGGTATCGATCTGCATATGGGTATCTTGTTCGGTCTGGTAAATGAGCTGGTGTTGGTGGCCTTCGCTGCCGGTCTGGTGGCGATGGTGGTGATGGGGTATTTGATGTGGTGGCGCGGCCGGCCCACTCGGGCAGTGCGTAAACCGCTGCGCTCACCCTTTATGTTGCTGCGCAAAACGCCCAAAGGGCCGCTGTTGCTGATCGTCAGCCTCACGTTGCTACTGGGCGTTTGCCTGCCGGTGATGGGCGTTAGTCTGTTGGCCTTTTTACTGTGCGATCTATTCCGGTTTCTGATGGCGCGGAGGAGTGAACCGCACCTATCGACAAAGTGACGTTTGTAGAAAAGCCTTTCCTCTTCTACACTTAGAGAACAACAAACGTACGTCAAGAGGACAAGCCATGACTAATAAGCTGGTTTTAGCCGTTTGCACCGCAGCGACATTTTCCATTCTTGCCGGCTGTACCGCTTATGACAGGGCCGCCAGTTACGTGAAGGAACCTGTGGTAAGCGATGTAAAAGTAGGGATGACTAAACAGCAGGTGCGGGCAATTGCCGGCCCACCGTCTACCTCTGCAACGCTGGTTAATGCGGAGGGCACATGCGACACCTACGCTGTGGCGCCGCGCGACGGTAAAGTGCAAACCTATTTTGTCAGTTACAGCGACACCGGCCATGTGATGAACAAGGGGTACCAGACTTGTTCAGACTACGATTCTCAGCCTAAATAAGCCCCATTGCGCTGAACAATAAAACCTCGCTTTGGCGGGGTTTTTCATTTTTTAACCGCCAGTCGCATGAAGTTTAAGCAAACGCGCTTTTTACTGCATTTTTTTGCATGAAACGGTAGACATTTCATAACGGTATCGTTAATATCTGCGCCCATTGGAAGGATGGCCGAGTGGTTTAAGGCAACGGTCTTGAAAACCGTCGAGTGTAACAGCTCCCAGAGTTCGAATCTCTGTCCTTCCGCCAAATTTAGCCGGCTTAGCTCAGTTGGTAGAGCAACTGACTTGTAATCAGTAGGTCACCAGTTCGATTCCGGTAGCCGGCACCATAAAAGAAGCCCCAGCAGAAATGCTGGGGCTTTTTGCTATGGCTACTGATGTCAACGGGATTATGCCAGCCAGATGGTGACCTGTTTGGCAGGAGACAATAAAAAACCCGGCAAGAAGCGCCGGGTTTACTGGTTGCCTTGATTAAGGGAGGCCGGTCAGTCCGTTATGGCAGGTGCGGGACTTTTTGCTTCGCCACGGCTGATAACAGCTTTGCCTAGCTTAATACCTGGTTTTTCAATAAATTTATACAGCAGGGTCGCTATTCCATAAGTTACAGGCAGAATGATGGCGGATGCCGAGATAAATCTTATCGCCGCAGGCAGTGCTGCGAACTGGGTGTTTGACAGAAGGAAAGCAACGACGGGGAGTACTATTAACAAATGCAATAAATATACAGAGTAAGATACATCCCCCATATATACGCTAACTTTGTTCGTCAGCATCCAGCGAGGAAGACGTAGCGCCTTTGCCCAATTGCCGTCTTCATTTCGTGGCCAGAGGATAGTTACCATCATTAAAATCAGGCCAATTTGGGCCAACAAATGGTACACGTTAAAGTCGTTTGGTATATGGATGCCAACGAGTACTGAAACCATAGCGAAAATAACATACCACATACTCTTTCCACGTATGGCTTCCGCAATAAACATGCCTGCTATGAACAGGTTGAGTTTTATCAGAATCATTGAAGGCATTGGGAATGATGAAAAATAGTTTGGTAACAGATGCTTGGCGACTAAACACACAATGATGACTGCGAAACAGCCCCGGGCGAAGCCTAGCTTCATTACGCCTAACATGATGAAGGGGAACAGGAAATAAAACTGCATTTCCAGGCCGATACTCCAGTCAGGCAATACGGTATTAAAGGAAAAATGGGGCAGGAAACCGAAAGTAAACGTTAAATGGGTAAGAAGATTTAAGAATGAAGAGTCACTATAGCGTGAGCTGTTAGTTTGAGTTTCGCTGTAAAAGTGACCAATGATGTCGCGTGCTTCACCGAAATAATTACCAAATCCAATCGCTACAATCAATAGTACGTAGTAAAGCGGGGCAATACGAAAGAAACGACGTAACCAAAATTTCTTAAAGGTTGCACTTTCAGTCCATGGCTCTTTCTCTTTACGCTCCACATAGTTTTTAGCCATCAGGTAGCCTGAGAGCAAAATGAACAGATCGACACCGATTGCTGGGTCTGAAAGGATAGGTAAATGAAAACTGGTTAATATGCAAATATGACCCAACACGACCCATAAGGAAGCCAGACCACGTAGCCCTTCTAACTCCTGCGACCATTTTTTAGCAGGTTGCATTGGCAAGCACCTCCGAACAATATTTCATTAACAACTACCCGTATTCAGGTGAATTTTTGTCAGTATAGCATGGCATATTTAGATAGTTTACAGGGGCAATGTCTGAATTTGGCACTGACTATTGTTATGTAGATGGGGTTGCCGGGGGGCGTTACATACAAATTACAGGCATAAAAAAACCAACCGCAAAGGGTTGGTTTCTCTAAGGATGTTTGGTCGGCATGAGAGGATTTGAACCTCCGACCCCCGACACCCCATGACGGTGCGCTACCAAGCTGCGCTACATGCCGACGCTATGGCAAATTATACTACCCTTAACCAAAATCAATGCAAGAGTAGCAGTGCCTGATTGCTTGTATTTTAAGCAGTTAGTTGGCAATGAAGCGTTTAACGTCAGTCAGCACCTGCAACAGCAGGGTAAGCTGCGGTTTCTCGTCTTTTATTTCTTTGTCGTTTTTATCGTACGCGCGATAAGTGCCATTGCCGTCCAGCACCAGGGTTTGTGTTGGCGTAGTGATGATCAACAGGTTGTTATCACCGGTGGCGACCCAGTTATTCTTGCGCTGTGCGGTGAACAGATCTTCACCTTGCGAGTAATCGTTAGGGGCCGTTTTAACGTGCAGTAAACGCTGCATCAGCGTGCGCATCACATCGTTATGGCCGGTCAGCTTATTGATGGTCTGAGCTGGCGTACCCGGCCAGTGGATCACCAGCGGCACTTGCAGCTGCTGTTGGTTATAACTGCTGCCAGCACCCCAGTAGCCTTTGCCGCTGTCATTAAATTCAACGCCGTGTTCTGCGGTAATCACCACGACCGTTTTATCCAGAACGCCACGGGCTTTCAGCGTGCTGAGCACCTCCGCAATCTGCGTATCCACATCCTGCGCACCGGCGCGGTAACGTTGAATAAAGTCGGCCGGGGCCGGTGTTTTTTCATTGGCTGCCGGTTCAGCGCCACGGAAGTTGATGTAGGAGAACCACGGAGCCTTGTTGTTCTGATCGGCCAGCCAATTCTGCCATTGTTGAGTGGTGACTGCATCGTTTTGCCTGCTTGGCGTCGGCAGCGAGAAGTCGGTCAACAGTGCCTGACGATATAGGCTGGCGTTAAAGCCGTCGGACGAGAACAGGCCAAACTGATAACCCTGGGCGCTAAGTGCGTTCACCAAGGCAGAAGGTTTACGCGCGGCAAGAATGCTGTCCAAATAGGTCGGCGAAATGCCGTAGAACAGGCCAAAAAGGCCGGTATCTGCATGATTGCCCGAACTGTAGTGATCGCTGAAGCGAACGTTTTCCTGCGCGAAGCGGGTGAGGGCAGGCATATCCTTCGTCATATCCTGGGCACGAACGCCATCTACGACGATCATCAACAGGTTATAGCCGCTGCCTTTGTCGTTGTAGCTGAGATCGTTGAGTGGATATTCCACCGCTACGGCCTCCGGATTACCCTGCTGCACCAAACGGCGCTCATACTCTTGTGGATCGAGCAGGCCGTGTTTCTCAAGGAATTTACGTGCGGTCATGGGGTAGGAAAGCGGCAGGTTGGCTCGCTGCATGGTGATCGGGCGATAGAAATTGGCGTCGGCCCAGATATAAATCAGGTGCGAGGCAAAAAAGGTGCTGATGAACAGCACGGCCAACGGCTTGCCAAAGTGTTGGCGGTTCAGGCTGCGAAGCTTTTGCCAGCTCCAGGTGCCAAACAACATCTCCACCAGGAAGATAACGGGCACGCAGATGAACATCAGTTGCCAGTCGCGCGCAAGCTCGCTTTGATCCGGGTTGACCACCAGTTCCCACACCACCGGGTTAAGGTGAAGGTGGAAATGCGTGAACACTTCGCTGTCTACCAGCAACAGCGTTAGCCCGGTCGTGGCCAGCGCGGCGGAAATAAACCGCAGCAGCCGCTGTGACATCACCACAAAGGTCAGCGGGAATATCACCAACAGGTAGCCGGCGAAAACGATAAAGCTGAAATGCCCCAGCAAGCTGACCAGGGCATAAACCCGGCCCAACAGGGAGGAGGGCCAGTCGGTGACAAACAGATAGCGGCTGCCCAGCCCGAGGGCGAGCAGAATATTGAATAAGGCGAACCAGTGCCCCCAGCTAATCATCTGGGAGACTTTTTCACGATAACGCTGACGGTTTGTCACCATAATTAATTATTAATGCGCTTTGTCTTCACGAATAGAAGCTTGCAGAGCTTCTGCAAACGATCTTGCCAACGTCTTCCGCTGCGCGGGAGCAACGCTGGTGTTGATCAGATTAGTTACCATGTTGCCCAGCACCATCAGAGAAAGATCGGTGGGAGTATGGTGTTTTTCCAGAACATTGACCAGCTCAGAGAGCAGTTGTTCAACGTGTTCGTCACTGTAACGGGATGATTGTGGCATAAAAATTGCGCTCAAAGCCTGACAAAGTCCCATATCTTACCGTATAGAGCCGTGATTTTCCGCTCTTTTATAGCGTGGTAGCCGTTAAGGTAACGATCGTTTGCCGATCCCGCTTTACAGTTGCAGGGCGAAGCCTTCGGTGCTTGAATACGCGCTCAAAGAACAGGAGGATTTATCATGAGTCTGGATATCGACCAGATCGCTCTGCACCAGTTGGTAAAACGCGACGAACAAACGCTGGACGTGGTGCTGCGCGACTCTCTTCTTCCCACCAATGCGGCGGTGGAAGAGATGATGGAGGAACTGCATCGTGTCTACAGTGCCAAGAGCAAGGCTTATGGCCTGTTCAATGAAGGCAGTGAGCTGGCGGATGCGCTGCGCACTTGCCGCAAGGACGATAAGGATTTTCTGGCCTTCAGTCGCGCGGCAACCGGTCGTCTGCGCGACGAACTGGGCAAGTACCCGTTTGCCGAAGGCGGCGTGGTGCTGTTCGGCCAGTACCGCTACCTGTCGACAGAGTACTTGCTGATTGCGGTGCTCAACAGCCGCAACAGTTCGCGCGTTAACGAAGAGCTGGATATCAACACCACCCATTATCTGGACATCAACCACGCCGATATCGTGGCGCGCATCGATCTGACCGAATGGGAAACCAACCCGGAGTCCACCCGTTACCTGACCTTCCTGAAAGGCCGGGTGGGGCGCAAGGTGTCCGATTTCTTTATGGATTTCCTGGCGGCAGCCGAAGGGCTGGACACCAAAGCGCAGAACCGGGGCTTGCTGCAGGCGGTTGACGACTATTGCGCCGACGCCCAGTTGGATAAAAATGAGCGCCAGTCGGTGCGCCAGCAGGTTTACAGCTATTGCAACGAACAGCTGCAGGCCGGCGAGGAAATCGAGCTGCAGGAACTGTCGAAAGAGATCGCGCCGGTGGGCGAGAAAGATTTCCTGCAATTCTCCAGCGAACAGGGCTATCAACTGGAAGACAGCTTCCCGGCCGATCGCGGCACTCTGCGCCAGTTGACCAAGTTCGCCGGCAGCGGCGGCGGCATCAGCATGAACTTTGACGCCATGCTGTTGGGAGAACGGGTGTTCTGGGATGCGGCAACGGATACGCTGACGATTAAGGGCACGCCGCCGAACCTGCGCGATCAGCTGCAACGCCGGTTAAACGGCGGCAACAAGTAACCTTTGCCGAATCGCAGACAATAAAAAACGCCGCAATTGCGGCGTTTTTTACTTCGGCGTCCCGAAAAGCTCGAATACGTTGCGATTACGCGCGAACGAAGTCGATGTGGGTCAGTTTTGGCTTGAACGGGTGACGCTGTACAGCCTGAACCTTAACTTTGGTTTCTTTACCGTCGATAACCAGAGTTACTGCTTCGCTGTAGAATTCTGGTTTAGCTTCCATGTTCTTTACAGAATCATGGTCTAATTCGATGGAAACTGCAGCTTCTTCGCCACCGTAAACGATAGCTGGGAATTTGTTAGCTGCACGCAGGCGGCGGCTCGCACCCTTACCCTGGTCTTTACGTACTTGTACATTGATAGTGAACATTGTTTTTTCTCTTAAAAGAAAATTTACCCTGTTAAGGCGACCCAGTAACAGGTTCGATAAACCACTTTAGCACCGGGCGAACCCAGCTAAAGCGGGCGGCATTTTAACGGAAAGCCGTCGGCAGGGCAATGGAAACCTCCCGAATCTGCGCGATGCGGGCATCAATACAGCTCGTTGGCCCGGCGGAAGCGGCCTTGATAATCGAACACTTTTTCCCGTACCTGCCAGAATTGCCCACGTTTGCGCGCCACGACAAAATCCGGATGACGCAACAGTGTCTGTTGGGCCAGCACGTCGGCTGCGGTTTGCCAACTGAACGGCACCCCCGGCGCGCGTTGATGCGGGCGCAGAAACAGCATCTCGAAGGCTTTGCGCTGCGCCGGCGTTTGCAGGCGGAAACGCTCGCTGGTGCTGGTGCCGTCTTCATCGTAATAGGTGGCCTTCAGCCACTCGCCTTTTTCATCGCGTCCGCTTTGCAACTCCATACCGCCGCAGCGCAGAACCAATGCGTCCTTCAGTTTCAGCGCCTCTTTCAGCATGTCGTCGGGATCGACCAGCACTTCCTGGCACTGGTGGCAGCGGCGCGCAGCAATGTCGTTTTCTGCGCCACAGTGCGGGCAACTCTTGAAACGAAAGCGGTAGTCGCACTGTTCTCGATGGCCATCATCGTCTTCCAGCCAGCCCTGGCAGCGGCGGCCGTAATGCTCGATGATGTCGCCATTTTCGGTGCATTTTCCCCAGAACAGGTTGGCGAAGCCGCAGCCGGGGCAAAATACCTGTACCGGCTGGCTGTCGCTGTGCGGTTTGCTGACGCCCACCTCCGGCGTAAACAGGTCATGCGGGTTGCCGGCGTAGTCGAGGATCAGGCAATCCTCTTTGCCGGGAGCCAGCCGCAACCCGCGGCCGACGATTTGCTGATAAAGGCTGACGGATTCGGTGGGGCGCAAAATGGCGATCAGATCGACATGCGGCGCGTCAAAGCCGGTGGTCAACACCGCCACGTTGACCAGATAGCGCAGCCGCTGTTGTTTGAACGCCTCAATCAACGCATCCCGCTCGGCGGCCGGCGTTTCGGCACTGACCAGCGCGGCCTCACCGGCCGGCAGCAGGCCGTAGATCTCACGAGCATGCTCGACGGTGGAGGCGAAAATCATCACCCCTTTGCGCGTTTCGGCATATTCGACGATCTGGCTGATGATGTGCGGTGTGATGCGATTTTGCTGTTTCAGCTCGCGGTTGAGGTCTACCTCACTGAACAGGCCGTTGCTTCTGGCCTCCAGGCGGCTGAAATCGTACTGCACAATCGGCATGTCGAGCCGTTCCGGCGGCACCAGATAACCGTTCTTGATCATGTAGCGCAGCGGCAGTTCATAAATGCAGTCGCGAAACAGGCTGCCGGCATCGCCGCGGGTAAAGCCGTGGTAGTGATACTGATAAATCCAGCCTTTACCCAGCCGGTAAGGCGTGGCGGTCAGCCCCAACAGCCGCAACTGCGGGTTGGATTTTTGCAGGTGCTGAATAATTTGCTGGTACTGGCTGTCATCGTCATCGCTGATGCGGTGGCACTCGTCGATAATCAGCAGGGAAAATGCGCCGTCGAACAACGGCAGATTACGCGCCACGGACTGTACGCTGCCGAACACCACTTTGCCGGCGCTGTCTTTTTGCTGCAGCCCGGCGGCAAAGATATCCGCCTCCAGCCCGTAGGCGCAGTATTTGGCGTGGTTTTGCGCCACCAGCTCTTTCACGTGGGCCAGCACCAATACTCGGCCGCGTGCGCGCTTCGCCAGTTCGGCGATCACCAGGCTTTTGCCTGCACCGGTCGGCAGCACAATCAGCGCCGGTTGAGAATGCTGGCGGAAATGTTTGATGGTGGCTTCGACCGCTTCCAGTTGGTAGGGGCGTAGAGTAAAGGCCATGAATTAACGCCGTTGGTTGAAATGGGCCGCCGGGAACATGTTTTGCAACATCTGAACCCACAAAAACAGTGACATTTTACTCCTCAGGCGGCTAAAAAATTTCTATTATTATGCCTTGTGAGCGCATGCGGTGCGAGAAGTGCGGAAATTACCTCTGTCAGGGGGCCGTTTCCGCCGCTATACTCCCGTCACAGTAATCGCTGTTTCCCCCTCTCCGAACCTGCCCTGTTGCACCTGGTGCAACGGCGGGCGTCATATTTTAGCAATACGATCAATGCGATCATAACAACGACAGGCAAAGCAGATTCAATGCGACTGGACAAGTTTTTATCTCAGCAGTTAGGTGTTAGCCGCGCGCTGGTAGCGCGTGAACTTCGGGCAAAACGCGTCACCGTGGACGGTGAAGTGGTGAAGAGCGGGGCTGTCAAACTGACCCCGGAGCAGGAGGTGGCGTTTGACGGCAACCCGCTGCAACAGCTGAGCGGCCCACGCTATTTCATGCTCAACAAGCCTCAGGGGTACGTTTGCTCTACGGACGATCCCGATCACCCGACGGTGCTGTATTTCCTCGATGAGCCGGTCGCTTATAAACTGCACGCCGCCGGTCGGCTGGATATCGACACCACTGGCCTGGTGCTGATGACTGACGACGGGCAGTGGTCGCACCGCGTCACTTCACCGAAACATCATTGTGAGAAAACCTATCTGGTCACACTGGAGCATCCGCTGGCGGAAGATACCGCACAGCAGTTTGCCGAAGGCGTGCAGCTGCATAATGAAAAAGATCTGACCCGTCCGGCACAACTGGAAAAAATTGAAGACACTCTGGTGCGTTTGACCATCAGCGAAGGGCGTTATCACCAGGTGAAACGCATGTTCGCGGCGGTTGGCAACCGGGTTGTCGAACTGCACCGCGAGCGGATTGGCGCCATCGTGATGGATGAGGATTTGGCTCCGGGCGAATACCGCCCGCTGACTGAAGAAGAAATCGCCAGCGTGGGCGCACCACATTTGCAGGACTAACGGCTGCGGCTGATTAAGGAATAGTTGAACGTGCAACAGAACCGGTCATCTCACCTCGGTTTGATTTTTATTCTGGGCCTGCTTTCCATGCTGATGCCGCTGGCTATCGACATGTATCTGCCCAGTATGCCGGTGATAGCCAAGCAGTTCGGCGTCGAGTCGGGCAGCGTGCAGATGACGCTCAGCGCCTATATGCTCGGTTTTGCCCTGGGGCAGCTGTTCTATGGGCCGATGTCGGACAGCATAGGGCGCAAGCCGGTGATCTTGTGGGGGACGCTGATCTTCGCCATTGCCGGCGGCGCTTGCGCCATGGCGCAGTCGATCGAGCAGTTGATCAACCTGCGTTTCCTGCACGGCTTGTCGGCGGCGGCGGCCAGCGTGGTGATTAACGCCCTGATGCGCGATATGTTCACCAAGGACGAATTTTCGCGCATGATGTCGTTTGTCATCCTGGTGATGACCATTGCGCCCTTGCTGGCGCCGATGATCGGCGGTGCACTGCTGCTGTGGTTCAGCTGGCATGCGATTTTCTGGACCATGGGCGCAGCGGCGCTGATCGGTTCGCTGCTGGTGGCGTTCTTTATTAAAGAAACGCTGCCGAAAGAGCGGCGGCAGAAATTCCATCTGCGCACCACGTTGGGCAATTTCGCTTCGCTGTTCCGCCACAAGCGCGTGCTGAGTTATATGTTGGCCAGCGCCTTCTCGTTCGCCGGCATGTTCTCGTTCCTCAGCGCCGGGCCGTTCGTGTATATCGAATTGAATAACGTTTCGCCGCAGCATTTTGGTTACTACTTTGCGCTGAATATCGTGTTTTTGTTCCTGACAACTTTGGTCAATAGCCGCAACGTACGGCGGCGGGGGGCGATCAAAATGTTCCGGCTGGGCTTGTTGGTTCAGTTGGCGATGGGGCTGTGGTTGCTGGCGGTGAGTGCCATCGGCCTGGGCTTCTGGGCGCTGGTGCTCGGTGTGGCGGTCTATCTGGGCTGCATCGCCATGATTTCGTCCAATGCCATGGCGGTGATCCTGGATGATTTCCCGCATATGGCGGGTACGGCGTCCTCGTTGGCCGGTACGCTGCGTTTCAGCATCGGCGCTCTGGTCGGGGCGGTACTGTCGATGGCGCCAGGCAAGAGCGCCTGGCCGATGGTCTCTTCCATGGCGCTGTGCAGTATTGTAGCGGTGCTGTTCTATTTGTATGCCAGCCGTCCACGCAGCAATCTTGCCTGATCCTTCCGCGACTTATCTCTGAATAACCAAGGCCGGCTTAGTGCTGAGCCTGGGTTATTCCATTCTTTTCAGCGCACTCTCATCAATCCCGTTGGCAATGCAGATTTTGTTGCTAAAGATAAGTACGCTAATTAAATGCTCGGCGTGCAATCTGTGTGCTTTTTGTTAAAAAAAGCGCAGGTTGAGAAACGATAATTACAGAGGTTCCGCACGGTATCTTTGCCGGGATGTGGTGTTTGATTTTTATTTTGTCTATTTAAAATCAATGGATTAAATCTATTTTTTACCTTGAAGGGTGAAGTTAAATGTTTCTGCAATGTAAAATTATAAAGAGTGAAAAGTAACCGCATTGCAAGAAAAAAGAGTTGAGATCGTGGCGGGAAAGGGTTACATATAACGCAAAAATGCGAGCTGAGTCGCAAAATGCCGTGAAATGACACCGTGCGGCGCACCAAAACAGCACGATATCAGCAAGCGCAGGGTACGGTTAATGAGTTGTGACATATTTTACATTTAAATAACATGCGCGCTCGGCAGAGTCGGTTCTCAACGGCTATAACTTAGTTACCCTGTCAGGTAAAAACTGTTTCACTTTTCAAACTAGGGATTTCATGTGGATAGTATCCAACTTTCGGTAGTGCATCGCTTGCCGCAAAGTTATCGTTGGCTATCAGGTTTTATCGGCATCAAGGTTGAACCGATTCCGCTTAGCGGGATAGACGAAGATAACAATCTGATTGGCTTGAAACTGCTCAGCCATGAAGGGGCGGACGCCTGGCAGGTTATGCAACAGCTTAAGCTGTCTTTGCAGGAGATTCAGGTCGATTGCGCCATCGTGGAGTGGGAAGGGGAAGCTTGCCTGTTTGTGCACCGCAGCGATGAAAGCGCTACCTTATGCCGGTTAAAAAACGTTGGCGCCGCCATCGCCGAGCCACTGAGCGCGCAATATCCTTTCTGACCCCCGCAGCTAATCGGCCAACTGCAACAGCTGCTGCGTATAAGCGGCGGCAGGCGAGTTAAAGATCGTCTGGCAGTCGCCCTGTTCAACCACTTCTCCCTGGCGCAATACGATCACCTGATGGCACAGTGAGCGTACTACCTGCAAATCATGGCTGATGAACAGATATGCCAGCCGATGGCGTTGTTGCAGAGATTTCAGCAACGTCAGGATTTGCGCCTGTACCGATTTATCCAGCGATGAGGTCGGCTCATCCAGAATCAGCAACTGCGGCTGCAGAATCAGCGCCCGTGCGATAGCAATGCGCTGGCGCTGGCCACCGGAAAACTCGGTAGGGTAGCGGTGGCGCAGGGCGGGATCCAGCCCCACTTCTTGCAAGGCTTCCATCACCTTTTGTTCACGCTGTTCGGCGCTCAATTTCTGATGTACCTCCAGCCCCTCGGCGATAATTTGCAACACGCTCAGTCGCGGGTTCAGCGCGGAGTAGGGATCCTGAAACACGATCTGTATCTGGCTGCGGTACGGCAGCATCTGTTTCAGGCTGAACTGGTGCAGCGGTTGGCCGTTAAACCAGATAGCGCCGCTGGCGCTCAACAGACGCAGCAGCGCCAGCCCGGTGGTGCTTTTACCCGACCCCGACTCCCCCACCAATCCAACGCTTTCCCCGGCCTTCAGCTCAAAACTCAGTCCTTTCAACGCGTAATGATGGTCAACCGTGCGACGCAACAAGCCGCGCTTGATCGGGAAACTGACCTGCAAGTTTTCCACTTTCAGCAGCGGGGCGGCGTCCGCCGGCAACGGCAGAGGATCGCCGACATTTTCCGCTGCCAGCAGTTGCTGGGTATAGGGATGCTGTGGCTGGCTGAACAGGCCCGCCCGGCTGTTCTGCTCTACGCATTGGCCGTTGCGCATCACCGCCACATTGTCCGCCAGGCGGCGAACGATATTCAGGTTATGAGTGATAAACAGCAGCCCCATCCCCATTTCTTGCTTCAGCTCTTTCAGCAGCAGCAGGATCTGCGCCTGAATGGTCACATCGAGCGCAGTGGTCGGTTCGTCGGCAATCAGCAGTTTTGGCTGGGTCAATACCGCCATGGCGATCATGACCCGCTGGCGTTCGCCGCCGGAGAGCTGATGCGGGTAGTCTTTCAACCGGCCTTTGGCGTTGCGAATACCGACGCGATCCAGGCACTGAATAATCTCCCCGCGCGCTACGTCGCGCCGCATGCCACGGTGCAAAGCCAACACTTCCGCCAGTTGTTTCTCAATGGTGTGCAATGGGTTGAGCGACACCATAGGCTCCTGAAAAATCATCGAAATCTGGTTGCCGCGCACTTTGCGCAGCTCGGCTTCCTGCGCATGCAGCAACGAGCTGCCATTGAACTGGATATCCCCACCGGTATAGACCACCGGCGGCGAAGGCAGCAGCCGCAGCACCGACAGTGCGGTCACGCTTTTGCCGGAGCCGGACTCACCCACCAGGGCCAACGTTTCCGCTTTTTCTATTTGCAACGACAAGCCGTTGACCACCTGATTCAACTGCTCTCCCTGACGGAAAGCGACGCTGAGATCCTGAATTGAAAGCAGTGGAGTACTAGCCATATCAATGCGCCTTGCTGGGGTCAAAGGCGTCGCGTATGGCTTCGCCGATAAAAATGAGTAAAGACAGCAATACCGCCAACACCAGGAACGCAGTAATGCCGAGCCACGGTGCTTGCAGGTTGTTTTTGCCCTGCAGCAACAGTTCACCGAGCGACGGAGAGCCGATCGGCAGGCCGAAGCCCAGGAAATCGAGAGAGGTCAGGGTGGTGATGGAACCACAGAGGATAAACGGCAAGAAGGTCAGCATTGCCACCATCGCATTGGGCAGCATATGCCGGTACATAATGACCCGGTCCGGTACCCCCATAGCGCGTGCGGCGCGGATGTAATCATAGTTGCGGGTGCGCAGGAACTCGGCGCGCACCACGCCTACCAGGCTCATCCAGCCAAACAGAATGGTGATACCGAGCAACCACCAGAAATTGGGTTGTACGATACTCGACAGCAAAATGATCAAAAACAGCGTCGGCATGCCCGACCACACCTCGATAAAGCGTTGTCCCCACAGGTCAAAACGCCCGCCGTAATAGCCTTGCATCGCGCCGACGCAAACGCCGATCACACTGGAAAACAGCGTCAGCGCCAACCCGAACAACATCGAAATGCGAAAGCCGTACAGCACGCGGGCCAGCACGTCGCTGCCGTTACCGTCGGTACCCAGCAGGTTATGGCGCGAGGGGGCTGAAGGGAAGGGCACCTCAGTGGCGAAGTTGATGGTGTCGTAACTGAAGCGAATCGGCGGCCAAACCGCCCAGCCGTGGCGGTCGATCTGCTGCTTTACGAAAGGATCCTGGTAATCGGTGGCGGTATTCAGCTCACCACCAAAGGTGGTTTCGGTGTAATTGATCATGAACGGCAGGTACAGGCGGCCTTCGTAGCGCACCAGCAGCGGCCGGTCGTTGGCGATCAGGTTGGCGGCCAGGCTGAGGATAAACAACACCAGGAAAACCCACAGTGACCAGTAACCGCGGCGATTACTGCGAAAACGCGCCCAGCGCGCCTGGTTGATCGGGCTTAAGCGGCTCATTGGCGGGCCTCGAAATCAATGCGCGGATCGACCAGGGTATAGGTGATATCGCTGAGGATATTCAACAGCAGGCCAATCAGGGTAAAAATATACAGCGTGCCGAACATCACCGGATAGTCGCGTTGCAGAGTGGCATCATACCCCAGCAGCCCCAGCCCGTTGAGCGAGAACATCACTTCAATCAGCAATGAACCGGTGAAAAACATGCTGACGAACGTCGCCGGGAAGCCGGCGATCACCAGCAGCATGGCATTGCGAAATACGTGACGATAAAGGATTTTGTTCTCGTCTAACCCCTTGGCGCGCGCGGTGACTACATACTGTTTGCGGATCTCGTCAAGAAACGAATTTTTGGTCAGCATGGTCAGGGTGGCGAAACCGCCAATGACCGTCGCCAGCACTGGCAGGGTGATGTGCCACAGATAATCGGTAATCTTGCCATACCACGACAGGCTATCGAAGTTGCTGGATACCAGGCCGCGCAACGGGAACCAATCCAGGTAACTGCCGCCGGCGAACAGCACGATCATCAAAATGGCGAACAGGAAGGCCGGAATGGCGTAGCCGATGATAATCAGCGTGCTGCTCCAGATATCGAAAGCGCTGCCGTTATGCACCGCCTTGCGGATACCTAGCGGGATCGACACCAGATAGATAATCAGCGTGCTCCACAGGCCCAGGGTGATGGAAACCGGCAGGCTATGGCCCACCAGTTGCATCACCGACGCGCCGCGAAACAGGCTGTCGCCAAAGTCGAGACGCATATAATTCCACAGCATGGTGAAATAGCGCTCATGCAGCGGTTTGTCGAAACCATAGCGTTTGGTGATTTCGGCAATCACTTCCGGATCCAGCCCGCGCGAACCCCGGTATTGGCTATCCGTGGCGCTGCCGACGCCGATCCGCGCGTGCCCCAGGCCTTCACCTGCGCCACCGCCGCCGAACCCGCTGCTCTGGCCCATCTCGATGTTGGCAATGGCCTGATCGACCGGGCCGCCGGGCGCGATCTGCACGATGAAAAAGTTAATGGTGATGATCGCCCACAGGGTGGGAATAATCAGCAACAGTCTGCGAATCAGATAAGCCGCCATCGCCGACCCCTTATTGTTGTTGGGCCGGCAAACGCACCGCCTTGTTGACGTCAAACCACCAGTTGTCGAAACCAATCACGTAAGCAGGACGGATCGCCGGCGTGGAGAACTTGTCCCAGTAGGCATAGCGATCGTGATTAGAATACCACATCGGCAGCATGAACCTGTTCCAGGTCAGCACCCGATCCAGCGCGCGGCCCAGCGGCAGCAGGGCTTTTTCGTCGCCCTGGTGCCGCAGGATGTTGCGTACCAGGCTGTCGACCGCCGGGTCGGTGACACCGGGGGTATTCCAGCTGGAATGAATGTATTCGGAGTCCCAAAGTGACTGGAGGGAAGAGCTTGGGAACGGCATCGCCATATAGACCGTCGGCATCATGTCGAAATCGCCGTCACGCATGCGTTTGGTGAATTGAGTGACGTCAATTTCACGGATCTGCATCTCGATGCCCAGCCGTTTGAGGTTGTGCTGGAACGGCAAGACGTACTGGAAGTTGCTGCCGCTCAGCAGCATCAGCTCAAAGGTAAAGGGCTTGCCGGTTTTGCTGTTCACCAGTTGCTGGTTTTTCACTTCCCAACCGGCCTGCTTGAGCAACTGGGTGGCTTTCAGCAGGTTCTGGCGATCGCTGCCGCTGCCGTCGGAAGATGGCGGTTGGTAGATGCTGGTGAACACCTCCGGCGGTACCTTGTCCTTCAGCGGCGCCAACAGCGCCAGTTCGGCGGCATCCGGATAGCCGCTGGCGGCGTAGGGGGTATTCTGGAAATAGCTGTTGGTACGTTGATAAGCGTTGTAATACAGCGCCTTGTTCATCCAATCGAAATCGAAGGCCAGCGTGATAGCCTCGCGCACGCGTCGATCGGCAAACAGAGGGCGTTTCATATTGAACGCCATCCAGCGGGTATTTTGCGCCGACTGGTTGGTTTCATCCTGTTTGACTATGTAGTTACGGGCGAAGTTACCGCCCTGATATTGGGTCGCCCAGCTTTTGGGCGAACCCTCAATGCGGAAGTCGTAGGCACCGGCCTTGAAGGCCTCCAGCGCCACTTTGTCATCCAGATAGTAGTCGTAGCGGATGCTGTCGAAGTTGAAGCGGCCGCGATTGACCGGCAGGTTGGCCGCCCAGTAGTCGTGTACCCGTTGATAGGTAATGTATTGGCCGAGGCGGTAACTGCCTACCTTATACGGGCCGCTGCCAAGCGGCGGCGCGGCCAGCGGCTCGTTCAGCTTATGATCTTTCCAGAAACTCTCCGGCAGCACCGGCAGCCCAAACAGCCCAAGCAGCTTGTCTTTATCCGGCTGAGGGAATTCGATGCGTACCGTCAGGCGGGAGATGGCCTTTACCGTAATGCCTTTGTAGGCAATGCGAAATTGCGGCACGCCTTCGGTCATAAACTTGTTAAAGGTGAAGGCGACGTCGGCGGCGGTGATAGGGCTGCCATCGTGGAAGCGGGCGCGGGCGTTAATATCCAGCTCCACCCAGTGCATATCGGCCGGAAAGCGGGCGGACTCGGCAATTAGCGGGTAATAACTGCCTATTTCGTCGTCCGAGGTGGTGAACAGCGAGTCATACAGTGCGTCGGTGCGTTCGCCGGGTACGCCGCGCGAGGCGTAACGGTTAAAGTTATCGTAGGTGCCGATCGCCGCCATCCGTACGTCGCCGCCTTTCGGTGCGGCTGGATTGACGTAGTCGTAATGGCTGAAGTCGGTGGCGTATTTCGGCTCACCGAGAAGGGCGAAAGCGTAACTTTCATTGAGGGTTTCGGCCTGCAGGCCAAAACTCAGTGCTGAGAGCACCAGGGCAGCAAAAACGCGCACGGACATCTTGACGGTAAGCTCCTGCTGATAAGTCGGTTAAGTCTGCGGCCAGCATAACATTCACTGCCGCGCCGCAGGGTGAAGTAATGTAAAGATCAGGCTTTTTGCGCCTGATAATCAAAGACCTGCTGGTTAGTGCAGAATGTCACGAAGTTGTCGATGCTCAACGGCTTGCTGAAATAATACCCCTGCATAAAGTTAACGTCCCGTTCCTGCAGGAAGTGCAATTGTTCGGCGGTTTCCACGCCTTCCGCCACGGTTTGCATTTTCAGCTTTTTAGCCAGTGAGATCACCGCATCCAGCACCGGTGCGGTGACCGTATCCTGACCGATGGTGTTGACGAAACCACGGTCTATTTTCAGATAGTCCATGGTAAAGCGTTCCAGATAAATCAGCGCGCTGTGGCCGGTGCCGAAATCGTCGATGGCGATTTCAATGCCTTGCTGGTGCAGCCAGTCAAACTCCGCCAGCGCGTTGGCTTCCTCTACCATGCCGCGCTCGGTTATCTCGAATACCAGCGTAAAGTAGTCGCTGGGCAGTTGCGCCAGCAGTTCGTACACGTCCTGATGGAAGGAGGGGGCGCTCAGATGGGAAGGGGAGATGTTCAGACCCAGTTTGGCGCCTTTTGGCAACACCGTCGCCAGGCGTGGCACGTCTTCGGCGATCAGGCGGAACAGATGGCGCGTCAGCGGCACAATCAGCCCTTCGCTTTCGGCGTAGGGGATAAACAGGTCCGGCGGGATACGCCCTTCAATTGGATGCTGCCAGCGGATCAGCGCCTCCAGCCCGGCGACGGCGCCTTTGCGGGTATGGAACACCGGCTGGTATTCGATAAAGAATTCATTGCGCTTGATGCCGCGCATCAACGCACGCTCCGGGCTTTGGCGCAGCAGCAGCATGTAGTAGCACAGGACGCCGATCATCAATGACAGCACCAGGCTGCCCAACAGGGTCAGGCGGATATCATTGGGCGTCAGCGTTTCGTTATAAAACAGAATCGTCATCGGCGTGCCCGGGATGGCTAAGCGATCGGCCTGATTGTTCGGCAACTGGCTCACCGGCATCAGGTTCGGGCTGAAGGTGGTCAGGGCGCGATCGCCCAGAATAATGGCAATGCCGGGTGTGCGTGCGTCACGCGAAGCGAACAGCAGATAGGGCATCAGGTTGATATCCAGGGTCGCCAACACGCCGGTGTTTTCCTCTCCGGGATGACGCAACCAGACGGCTACTGCGGGTTTTCCCGGCACAAGAGGGGTGCCTTGCTGCAGTTTGAGATCCCGCGTCTGGCGCGGATCGATTTCCGGATAAATATTTTTCAGTGCCAGCATCATGCTGCCGGTAGCCGAGGAGCAATAGGCAAAACCGTTTTTCACCAGCAAGAAGCTCCGCACGCCGGAATTAAACGCCGCCTGATAGGTAATATCCGGCTGGCTGGACGCGCAGGAGCGTTCCGTCAACGGCATCAATTGCAGCATGATTTCCGTCAGACTATCCAGATTTTCGAGGGTGAATTTCTGTGTACGTTGTTCTACCGTGCGTTGATATTGTGTGCGCTGGTGATTAATCAGGAGGAGTGTGATGCCCGTAAACAGGATAAAAAATACCAGAGCGACAATGCTGCTTTTAGCCAGGCTGCGTCTTCTGTGCGAAACATGGCGTGCAAATGCCCTTTTCAAGCCCATAAACCTTTGCCCCCTGAGCACGGCGTATCATTCTGTTTTTGTTATCAAGTGATCGCTTAATATATCCCAATGGTGGTGGTGCAGTCATTATTCATCGTTATTTACGCAGGGTAATCCGCTAACAAATGCTTAATTGTATTTGATGATGATAGGTGAGTTTTTTATCAGCGTAACGTTACGGATAAAAAAAACGCTGCCCGGGGGCAGCGTTTTATTGCTCGTTTGGTATTCAGGACAATCAGGTATTTTGCGCCGTCAGCTGCTGGTCAGCACTCTGCGGGCTTCACGATAACGTTTATTCCAGTAGTTATCGTTCAGATTCGAAATCATCACGCCGCTGCTGGTAGAGGCATGAACGAATTGATCGTTACCTAAATAAATGCCGACGTGGCGCCCGGTAGAGCCGGCGCGGAACAGCACCAGATCGCCAGGACGCAGTTTGGTACGCACGATTTTCTTGCCGAGGTCTTCCTGTTCGTAGGTAGAACGCGGTAAATCCATACCAAACTGTTCACGGAAGGTGCGTTGTACAAACGCCGAGCAATCAATGCCGCGCTTGCTTTCACCGCCTAAACGGTAGCGAACACCTTTCCAGTCTGCATACTGATCCATAATTTTTGACTTAACGTCAACGTTACGGACCATTGCTTCGAATTCATCCTGAGAGGCTTGCAGTAAAAGACCGTTTTTGTCATTAACTGCATGCATCTCAGTTTGTGCGTTATTCAAGTTCGAAGTGTGAGTCGAGCTGCACGCGGAGAGCATTACCGCTGCGGCAATTGCAGGTACTACCCGCAAAAAATATCTCAGAAACGGTTGAGATTTGACCATTGTTGTTGTTTTCCCTTGAAGTCCTTAACGACGAAAGTCGCTACCTGAAAATGCCAAACGAAACGAGCCTAATCTGCACCTGCTGCCCCGACAATCGCTTACCGCTGAAAACGTGGCGGAACGCACATTTTTCACGGATTTAATGCTGAAACGAGGTAAACCAGGCACAAACGCATCCGAGGTTACCGCAACGAATCAGGGATTGCGAGCCTTTTCCTGTCCTTTTTTATATGAATTTGTGATGTAACATAATGTAAAACTTCATATAAAAAACGCCGATTGCCCGTTGTGTTGGTTTTACGTGAAATCAGGTGACGAAAGCGTTAACGCGCTGATGTGGAAATAGACAAAAGGTGGCGCGGAAATAATCAGGAGGCGGCGGGCCTCCTGCGGGTCATAGCGATTTGTTATGACTGGGTGGGGCGGTGCTTGCCGGGCAGCATGAGGTTCAACCCGTTAATCAACTTGTCGCTGAGTGGGGTCATCAGGCACCAACTGACGCCCACCAACACCACGGACAGTGAGCCGACGGCGATATCGGTGAACCAGTGGGCACCGATCATCACACGCGGCAGTGAGAAAACCAGCGTGATCAGCAGCGCCACGGCAAAAGCGCGGCGGTTAAAATAGCGCAGCATAAAACAGCTAAAAATCATCAGCATCATGCCGTGGTCGCCGGGGAAGCTGTCGCTGGAGGCGTCTTTGGTGGGAATGCCGGTCAGCATACTGACGCGGTTGATATTCTCGAAGCTGAGCGACGGGCTGGGGTGTTTTACCGGCAACAGGTGCCCAAGCTGGTTCAGCACTACAGCGGTGAGCAACATGACAACGCCGGTGACCCATAAACGACGGCGGCCGATGGCATCCTGCTTGAGATAAAAATACAGGTACAGCAGCCCCATGGCGATCAGGGAAATCACGTCGAAGGCGCGATTATTGGTGATGGCCACCAGGTGCAGAAAGCCGGGATCGGTCGCCAGATGGCGGTTGAAGAAAAAGAAAATCGCTGAGTCCAGAGTAAACCAGTAACCGTGGTTAGCCGGCAGGAACCAGGACAGAAACAGCGCAATGCCCAGTAAATTGAAGAAAATGATGAAGGGTAAATTGCGGCGTGTCATGGCATAACCTGTTGTAAGTCTAAAAATAAAATGATGTTAACGGTAAAGATTCTAACTTAAACGAATGTTAAACAATTGGGATTGCAGGGCGTTCCAGTCAGCATTGTCGCTGTGGATCAGTTCAATGCGGCTGTCCAGCGGTGCGACAGGGCGCGTTTCGATATTGAGATCCTGCCCCTGGCGGTTAATCAACAACGTGCCTTCCGCAATGCGAACCACGCCTTTGGCGCGTTCGACCGGCGCCAGCCGCACCCACTCCATGATGCCAATGGTATCGAATACCGTGTCCGCATCAAAAATCCAGCCGCAGCTGGTAAACCCCTGGCCCTGATTGAGCGCCCGTCGCCAACGCGAGGTTTCAGGCAGCCGCAATGCGGCCAGGCCCTGAGTTTTGGCATGGCTATGATGATGCTGCGCATCCGGTAATTCTGTGCGATTCGTGCGAGGCAGGTTGAGCCAATCTACATTTGCCTGGCCTTGTTCTATGGGGTAAAGCGGCCGCTGGCGGGGATCTTGCGCCGCCCATTGTTGCAAGGCCAGCAGATCCTGCGGTTGATAGGTGTCGCTTTTACTGGCCAGAATAATGTCGGCCGCTGCCAGTTGATCGCGAAAGTTTTCATTTTCTCGATAGCGCGGCTCGCTGAGTTGGCGAGCGTCCAACAGGCACAGCGTGGCCTGCAGATCGATCCAGCCGGCGTAGCTGTCCTGCGTCAGCAACGACAGGATTTGCTTCGGATGGCCCAGGCCGGTCGGCTCGATGAGCAACCGATTGGGCTTGCTTTGCTGCAACAGCATATTCAATCCAACCTGCATCGGCAGGCCGTTTACGCAGCACATGCATCCGCCGGGGATCTCCTTCAGCACTGCGCCGCTGTCCGCCAGCAACGCGCCGTCGATGCCAATTTCACCGAATTCATTCACCAGCACCGCCCAGCGTTCGTGTTCCGGCTTGTTGGCCAGCAGATGACGGATGGTGGTGGTTTTGCCGCTGCCGAGAAAACCGGTGATCAGGTTGGTTTTGGTCATTGATGATTCCTGATGTTGATAAAGCCCAGGGGGAGATAATTAAGCTGTGCCGCCTGACTGTGTGTGAGTGTGTTTAACCTGCGCCAGGTCACAAATTCAATACGTTAAAATGCGTTATTTAACCGGTGAAATCCACGTTTGGTGCTCGGAAAATTCCTAACAAAAACCCGCTATTAGGCAGGTGTGCAGGCAGTTAGTAGCTTGTTTTTACGTTATTAATGGCTGGAATATCCATCAAATAACCCCCCTTACCTTGCGATTATTCCTAAGAAAGTCCTCTATGTTTAAATTGAGTTAACAAAAGTGAGGTTGCCATGAACATCTTTCGGTTAGTTTTGATCGCAGGAATGTTGTTTTCATGGATGGCGGCAGGCCATGCCGGAACCACTGGCGGGGTTATTCATTTTGTTGGTTCTGTCGTAGAAAGCCCCTGCTCGGTGGATATCGCCGGTTCAACGGCCAATACGCAATGTTACCGCAATGGGCAACACTATCAAGGGCAACAGACCCTGTCGCACTTCGATGTTTCACGCAAAGAGCTTCCACTGAATTTAGGCACGACGGAAATGCAGTGGGTGGATCAACAGAAAAAATTGGCCGTCATGACCGTGGTTTATCGTTAAGTTATCCGACCATGCCGGACGCAGCTTGCCCGGCATGGTTTTCATTTCCTTAGGCCAGTTGAGTCGCAACCCACTCTTTCACCGTTTGGCGTGCCCCGCGATCGCGCAGCGACAGGTAAGCGCGGGTTACCGCCGCCACAAATTCACCCTCGGCCGGCAGTTGTTCACCGAAAACGCCTTTCAACCCCAATAGCGCCTTAACCCGCTGTTCGTCGTCCGGCGTAGCGGCCACTCTTTGCTGCAGTACAGGCAGTAGCGGATCGCGTATGTCGATAGGCTGGCCGGCATCATCCACACCGCTGACATAGCGCATCCAGGCGGCGACGCCCAACGCCAGGCCGGCATAACTGCCGCCGTGCTGCAAATGCCAGCGGACTGAATCCAGCATGCGCTGCGGCAATTTTTGCGTGCCGTCCATGGCGATTTGCCAGGTGCGGTGCTGCAGCGCAGGGTTGCTGTAGCGTTCGATTAGCTGCGCGGCGTAGGCGGCCAGATCGATGCCGCTGACGCTGAGGGTCGGCGCCTGTTCTGCCAGCATCAGGTGGTGGGCGGCGCGGCGATAAGACTCGTCGGCCATGCAGTCGTTAATGTACTGATAGCCGCCCAGATAACCGAGATAGGCCAGGAACGAATGGCTGCCGTTCAGCATGCGCAGCTTCATCTGTTCAAACGGCAGCACGTCGTCGACCAACTGCGCCCCGGCCAGTTCCCAGGCCGGGCGACCGGCGACAAAATTATCTTCCACCACCCACTGAATGAAGGGTTCGCAAGCGATGGCGCACTCATCATGGACGCCGCCGAGCGCGGCGGCAATGTCAGCCAGCGTTTCCGGCGTGGCGGCCGGAACAATACGGTCGACCATGGTGCTGGGGAAGCTGACCTGCCGGGCTATCCACTCGGCCAGCATGCCGTCACGCTCCTGCGCCAATCCGATTATTGCGTTACGCAGCACATGGCCGTTTTCCGGAATGTTATCGCAAGAGAGCAGGGTGAAGGCGGGCAGGCCGCGTTCAAGGCGCAGACGCAGCGCCTCCACCAGAATGCCGGGAACGGTGGCCGGTTGGCCTGGATTGGCCAGATCGGCACGGATCGCCTCGTGTTGCAGATCCAGTTTTCCACTGCCCGGCTCGATGCAGTAGCCTTTTTCGGTAATGGTCATCGACACGATCGCCACCTGGGGCTCCGCCAGCTTTTCCAGCACGGCCTCGATCCCTTCCAGCTTGCGGTGCACGCTTTCATTCACTGCGCCTATCACGATAGCCTGATTACCCGTCGCGCCTTTCTCCAGCACGCTGTACAGATGCTCTTGCAAGCGCAGGCTCTGGAACAATGGCACGCCGCCAGACAGGCTGATTTCGCAAATACCCCAGTCGCCGCCCTGGCGATTCAACACCCGGTCGGTAAGCAACGCCTGGTGGGCGCGGTGGAAAGCACCAAATCCGATATGCACCATGCGGCTTTGCAATGCGCTGCGATCGTAGCGTGGTTGCTGGACCGCATCCGGTAGCGGCGAGTTGGCGATAGTCTTCATTCAAGGCTCCAAAGCTGAGTAAAAAAGTGCTGGCCGGTAGCTTTGCAAAAGCTATCAGACCAGTTTTTCGGTCGGCATGTGAGGCTGCTTTCAGCCTTTACCGTACGGGCTATTTGCCGCCAGTGTAAGGCTGTCTGCGCATCAATAAAATTGCTCAGTCCAAAATAAGCCAGATTCGTGAAGTGGATCAACCCAGCGCGATTTCTGTTTTGACAACCCGACTCGACGGAGTAAGGTAAAAGATAAATGATATCTATCTCGTTTGGTATAACAAGATTGCCGGGTTTGAGCGGTCTTGATCACCAACCGGCAACCTCCGGCGATTTTTACAAGGATAAACAATGGAACAAACATGGCGTTGGTACGGGCCGAACGATCCTGTCTCTCTTGACGATGTGCGTCAGGCCGGTGCCACCGGCGTCGTCACCGCACTGCACCATATCCCGAATGGCGAAGTTTGGCCGATCGATGAGATCAAGGCGCGTCAGGCGCTGTTGGCGGAGAAAGGGCTGGTGTGGTCGGTGGTGGAAAGCATTCCGGTGCATGAAGAGATCAAAACCCACAGCGGCAATTACCCGCGGCATATCGCCAATTACCAGCAGTCGCTGCGTAATCTGGCGGCCTGCGGTATCGATACCGTGTGCTACAACTTTATGCCGATTCTCGACTGGACACGCACCGATCTGGAGTACCTGTTGCCCGACGGTTCGAAAGCGTTGCGTTTCGATCATATCGCCTTCGCCGCTTTTGATCTGCATATCCTGCAGCGCGCCGGCGCAGACCAGGATTACACGCCGGAAGAGCAGGCGCAGGCGGCCGCCCATTTCGCTGCCATGAGCGAAGCGGAGAAAAACACATTGACCGGCAATATTATCGCCGGGCTACCGGGCGCCGAAGAAGGTTACACGCTCGATCAGTTCCGCGCCCGCCTGGCGGAGTACGATGCGATCGACAAGGCGCAATTGCGCGAAAATATGGCGGCGTTCCTGCGCGCCATTGTGCCGGTGGCGGAGGAAGTAGGCGTGCGTCTGGCGGTGCATCCGGACGATCCGCCGCGGCCGATCCTCGGCCTGCCGCGTATCGTGTCCACCATTGAGGACATGCAGTGGCTGAAGCAGACCGTCGACAGCCTCTATAACGGTTTCACCATGTGCACCGGGTCTTACGGCGTGCGTGCGGATAATGACCTGGTACGGATGATTAACACCTTCGGCGACCGCATCCATTTCACCCACTTGCGTGCCACCTGCCGCGAAGAGAATCCGAAGAGTTTCCATGAGGGGGCCCATCTGCAGGGCGACGTGGATATGGTTGCGGTGATTGAGGCGATCCTCAGCGAGGAGCAACGGCGTCATCAGGCGGGCGATCGTCGGCCGATTCCGATGCGTCCCGATCATGGGCACCAGATGCTGGATGATTTGAAGAAAAAAACCAATCCGGGTTACTCGGCGATTGGTCGGCTGAAAGGATTGGCGGAGCTGCGTGGCGTTGAGCTGGCGCTTAAGCGCCGTTTCTTCCCTGAATTGCCGTAGCGGCGAAAAGTTGCGCCGAAATCTGGAATAAGCGTTATCGGCGCGGCCAATTTTCGCCCGGCCAGCGCGCAGGGCCCGGAGCGTACACGCAGTACGTGAGGACCCGAGCACTGCCCGGACGGAAAGTGGCAAGCAAGATAGCTTATTCAGCCCGGCTCATATAGCGGCGCTCCGCAATATGAATGCGAATTTTGTCGCCGGCGCTGAGGTATTCCGGTACCTGAATGGTCAGGCCGGTCGCCATGGTGGCCGGCTTGTTGCGGGCGCTGGCGGAGGCGCCTTTGATGCCCGGCGCGGTGTCGACAATTTCCATATCCACGGTCTGCGGCAGTTCCAGCGCCAACACCTGGCCGTCCAGCGTCAGCACCTGCATGCCCGGCAGGCCGGCTTCGGGAATAAACAGCAGCTCGTCTTCGATCTGGTCTTTCTTGAAGATGTACGGGGTGAAATCCTCGTCATCCATGAACACGTATTCTTCCCCGTCGATATAAGAGAAGTTCACCTTGCGGCGAGACAGGGAAATGGTGTCCAGAATATCGTCGCCCTTAAAACGCTCTTCTACCTTCAGCCCGGTGCGGACGTCGGAGAAACGCATTTTGTATAAGGTGCTGGCGCCGCGTGCGCTTGGACTTTGCACATCGATGTCTTTCACCAACAGCAGTTTGCCGTTGTAATTGATCGCCATGCCGCGCTTAATTTCGTTAGCCTTTGCCATATAAAGTAACCTGCAATGAAGAGTATTTGGGAAGTTGCGACAAGTTACTCGCGCCGCCGATTTCAGGCAAGCAGATCGCGCAAAAACAGTGACGGAAAGGGGATGACGAATGCCATCCCCTGAGCGGATTTACTGAAATACCGGCAGCAGGCCGAGCAACGCCAGCAGATGGGCGGCGGCGTTGATCACCCCGAACAGAATGATGAACAGGATCATGCCGTGGCCACCAGGCGCGCGATACTGCGCCTGCGGGAAGCGGCGGCGGCTGGCGCGCGCCAACATCGCCGGCACGATCACCGCCCAGATGGTGGCCGCCAGCCCGGCGAAGCCGATGGCGTACAGGAAGCCGTTCGGGAACAGCAGGGCGGCCAGCGTTGGCGGCGCGAAAGTCACCAGCGCGGTTTTGCTGCGCCCGGTCGTGTCATCGCTGAATTTAAAGAAGTCCGCCAGATAATCGAACAGGCCCAGCGACACCCCGAGGAATGAACTGGCCAGCGCCATATAAGAGAAGGCGTTCAGCAATTGGCCAACGGCCTGGCTGCTGGAGACGTTGCCCATTTGTTTGAGCAGACTGCCGATGTTGCCGCCTTCGGCAATCACCTGTTTGAAGGCGTCGCGGGCGATGTTGCCCTGAATCACATACTGCCACAGGATATAGATAGCCAGCGCCAGCAGCGTGCCGTACACCAGGCTGCGCACCACCGCACGGCTGTCTTTTTGGTAGTATTTCACCAACCCCGGCACGTTGCCGTGGTAGCCGAACGACGTCAGCAGATAGGGCAACGCCGCCAGTGCATAAGGCAGGTAGCTGGCCTGGTCATCGCCGCGGTTGAACAGCACCGCCGGTTGTACGTGGGTGAACATATCGCCCACCGACATCACAAAGGTGATCACCATCCCGCCGATCAGAATGGTGCTCAGGCGGTCGACGGCGCGGGTCGACAACCAGACGATAAACGCCACCAGGATGGCAAACACCAGCCCTGCGGTGGTTTGGCCGACACCGACGATGCCTTCCAGTGTGTGGGCGATGATCGAGCCGCCGGCGGAAATGTAGGCGTAGGTGAGGATGTACAGCACAAAGGTAATGGAAATGCCGTTAATGGCGTTCCAGCCTTTGCCCAGCAGATCTTTGACGATGGTATGGAAGCTGGCGCCGCTTGGGTAATGCAGTGTGGCTTCCAGAATCATCAGGCCGGAAACCAGCATGCAGGCCCAGGTATAAATCAACAGCGCCACGGAGCCGCTGAACCACACGCCAGAAGTGACGATGGGAATGGAGAACATGCCGGCGCCGACGGCGGTGCCTGCAATGATCATCGCGCCGCCGAGTACCGAAGGGCGGGCTAGCTTCTGGATGGTGTCCGTGGACATTTTTGCTCCTGAGTGGCCGCGTCGGCCGTGAGTTCTTTTGTACTAGCTCAATGGTACGCGTGAGATTGGTGCATGTAAAGCCGAGAATGCGCTTGTTTCATGCATTAATTGGCGTTAATTGGACAATTTATGGCGTATTTTTAACCTGTGCGCGAATGGTCGCTTTGTAGCTATGGAGGTGGGGTGTAAAGATTGGCGGGTAAAGCCGGATTATACTGGCGGCGGATGAGCCGTGCTGATATTGTCGCGCTTCAATTCCGCCAGCCCACCGGGAGACTCGCTGATGGACTGTCGTGCCGACTGCGGCGCCTGTTGTATCGCGCCTTCAATATCCAGCCCTATCCCCGGAATGCCCAACGGCAAGCCCGCCAATACCCGCTGCATTCATCTGAGCGAGCAACTGCGCTGCGGCCTGTTTCACTCGCCGCTGCGGCCCAAAGTGTGCGGCAGCCTGCAGGCCAGCCGCGAGATGTGTCATGACCATCGCGACCAGGCATTGATCTACCTGATCAAGCTGGAAGCGGATACTGCACCTTAAGCGTCTTTAAGCTTCCACAGGCACAGCACCGCGCCGGCAACCATCGCCAGCGCGGAATAAAACACCGCGTGATAGCTCCAGATCTCCGCCACCACGCCGGCGACAGAACCGGCAATAATCCAGCCCACGCGCGTGGTGTTGGTAAACAAGGTGGTGGCTGCACCCGCCTGTCCGGGCATCAAATCCTGGAAATAGAGCATGCCGATCCCCGCCAGCACGCCGATAAACGCCGCGTTAAGCAGTTGCAGGGCGATCAGTTGCCAGGTACCGGTGATAAACAACAGCCCGAAATAAAACAGCAGGCCCGCCGCCACCGCGCAGCGCATCAACATACGTTTGCCGAAGCGTTTGGCCACCATGCCGGCAATCAGCATGGTCGGTATCTCCAGCCCGGCCGCCGTGCCCATCAGTATCCCGGCCAGCTTTTCCGACAGTTGCAGTTCGTGAACCATATACAGCGGCATATTAATCAAATACATGCCATTTGCGGTCCACATAAAGGTACAGGCCATAAACAACAGCAGCGTATCGCGGCGGTTCTGGCGTGGCGCCTCCAGCGTGGCACGGGTTGCCACCTGCGTTTTGCGCATCGATGGCAGCATTTTCCACACCAGCACGCCGCACAGGATAAATGCCGCCGCCGCCGCCAGATACATCACCTTAAAGCCAAAGCCCAATGCCAGCGCGAAGGCGATAGGCGGGCCTATTACCCAGGCGAGGGAAACCTGCGCACGTAAAATTGAGCTGAACATCACCGCCTCGCGGCCGGTGCGATCGGCGTGTTCGCGCGCCAAGGCAAACATCTGCGGGTTGGCGGTAGAGCCGAAACTGGTCAGCATCACGCCCACGATCAGCAGCAGGTAATAATTACGGTTCCAAGCGAATAGCACGCAGCCCAGCGCGCCTAGCATGCAGCAGAGGAAAATCAGCGACTTGCGGTCGCCTTTTTGATCCGAGCGGCGGGCAAGAAACTGGCTGACCAGAATGCCGATGACGGCGCTGCCGGTGAAAAACAGGCCCACCATCGAAGGACGTACCTGCACTTCCGTCGCCAGAAACAGGCTGAGCGTGGGGGTCTGTAAGGCACCGGCAATCCCGGTGAGAAAAGCCACGACGAGAAAGGCCAGCGAAGTGAGATCGGGCGAGCGTCGCGTTACCGCAGTCGATGTAGGCATAGAGGTCAGTAAAGGGTCGGAATGATAAGGAGGTCGGGTGAATAATACGCCCATTTATCAGGAAAGAACAAAAAAACAAAAAGCGGTTTCATTTTTCCTGGCAGTAAAAAACGTTTATTTGGATAAGGCTAAGTAAAAAAGGGCGACGTTGCCGCCGCCCTGTCTGGCAGTTTACGCGCCTGCAGGCACGGCGTGTGCGGTGTTTTTCAGCACCGGGCCCTGATACTTCTCAATCTGCAACTGCGCCATTTGTCCGCAATTGCCTTGTGCCAGGCTGGAGGAACCCACGTCGAAGGTCAGGCAGTTGACGTTGCCGTTCTTGCACAGCGACCCCGGTTGGGAAGGATCGGCCGGATCGAACCAGGCGCCTTCGCTGATGCGCACCACGCCGGGGCGCACGTCTTCGCTGACCACCGCACCGACCAGGATCTGGCCGCGATCGTTAAACGCCCGCACCAAATCGCCATTGGCGATGCCACGCAGTTGGGCATCCTGAGGGTGGATCACAATCGCTTCCCGATCCGCTACCGCGTATTTTTTACGCAGCGGCGTGTTGTCGAGTTGCGAATGGAGCCGGTTGATCGGGTGCGCGGTGTTCAGCGACAGCGGGTACTTCACCGCTTCCGGCCCGCGATACCATTCGTGAGGCGGCATCCAGGTCGGGATGCCCGGGCAGTCCTGATACTTCATTTTGGCGATGGCGTCGGAGTAGATCTCGATTTTGCCGGACGGTGTGCCCAGCGGATTCAGCAGCGGATTTTCGCGGTAGTCGGCGAAGCGCACCCATTGGGTATTGGCCTCGGGCACCGGGAAACGCACATAGTTGTTGGATTGCCAGAACATGTCGAACGGCGGCAGGGCCACCCGGGCGGCGCGCGCCTGGGTTTTCATGTCGTCGTACATGCCTTTGAGCCACTGGGTTTCATCTTTGCCTTCGGTAAAGGCATCCTGAACCCCCAGCCTGGCGGCCATCGCTGCGAAGATATCGAAATCGCTGCGCGACTCATGCTGCGGCGGCACGCACTGGTGCATCGGGAACACGTACAGCTGCGAATAATCACCGCCCATTTCCAGATCGTTGCGCTCGTAGCTGGTGGTGGCCGGCAATACGATATCGGCGTGCTTGGCGGTGGCGGTCCAGTAGGGTTCATTCACCACTATGGTATCCGGCCGCTGCCAGGCCTTGACCAGGTTATTGGTGTCCTGATGCTGGTGGAAGGTGTTGCCGCCCGCCACGTACACCATTTTCACCTCAGGGTAGGTCACCTGCGCGCCATTGAAGTTAATGGTCTTGCCGGGGTTGGCCAGGCATTCGGCAATGCGTGCCACCGGGATCGGCGACGGGGAGTTCTTCGGCGAATTGCCGGCGGAAATACCGGCAATAATGCCGCCTTTCGCCGTCGGGCTGCCGCCGGAGGAATAATGATAGCTGAAACCGAAGCCGCCGCCCGGCAGGCCAACCTGGCCGAGCATGGCCGCTACCGTGACCAACAGCCAATGTTGCTGTTCGCCATGATGCTGACGTTGAATGCCCCAGCCGCCCATGATCATGGTGCGGTTTTTCGCCATGTCGCGCGCCAGTTGGCGCAGCACTGCGGCATCTACGCCGCAAATGTCCGCAGCCCATTCGGCGGTTTTCGGCATGCCGTCGTGTTCGCCCAGCAGATAGGCCTGGAACTTGTCAAAACCGACGGTGTAGGTTTTCAGGAAGTCCGGGTTATGCAGTTTCTCGGTCAGCAACGTATGGGCGATGCCGATCAGCATGGCGCCGTCCGTATAAGGGCGCGGAGCAATCCACTGCGCGCCGACAAATTTGGCGCTGTCGTTGTGCACCGGATCGATGCTGATGACGCGGGTGCCTTTTTTCTTCAACGCCTCAAAACCGGTCTGGCCGTAGTGATCCGGCACGTTCCAGCTGTTTTTCAGCGTGATCATCGGGTTACAGCCCCACATCACCACCAGTTGGCTGTTTTCAATCACGTTGGGCCAGGCGGTTTGCTGCTCGTAAACCTCCATCGAACCCACTACGTGCGACATGATCACCTGCGCCGCACCGGTAGAATAGTCACCGGCATAGCCGAGGAAACCGCCGGTCAGGTTCATCAGGCGTTGCAGCAGCGTGCGGCTGTTGTGCAACATGCCGACGCTCTTCCAGCCATAGGAACCGGCGTAGATGGACTGCGGGCCGTGATCTTTTTGCAAACGGGTGATCTCGTTGCAGACCAGTTCAATCGCTTTGTCCCAGCTGACGCGCACCCATTCGTCGCGCCCGCGCAGTTCAGTGCGGCTGCCGGGGCCGCCTTCCAGCCAGCTTTTACGCACCATCGGGTATTTAATGCGGTTTTCGGCGTGCACCTGGAAGGGCGCCATGGTGATCAACTCGTTCGGATAAGGATCGTCTTTCACCGGCTGTACGCCGACCATTTTGCCGTCTTGCACTATGGCTTCGAAAGCGCCCCAGTGCGCGCCGGTCAGAATGCCTTTTTGCGCCTGGCGCAGTACCACAAACTGCGGCAATGCCTGGCTGATGGCTTGCGCCAGCGCAGATTTAGGCCACAGGCCCGCCAGCAGCGGTGCGGCGGCCAGCGCGGTGGCGCCGGTCAGGAAGCGGCGGCGGCTCATTGTTAACGGATGTTGTTGATATTTGCTCATTGCGCTTTTCCCTTAAAGCTTGGCTGGTGCGGCAGGTGCCATGTCGCTGGCGTGTTTCTGCACGTACTGTGTCAGAACGCGCAGCTGTTCCTGCGTCAGCGAGGTGCGTGGAGCCATGCCTTTAATCACGCCGATCCACTGGTTGGCGTTGAAGCGATCGAGGGCGGTCAGGCCGTGACAGCCGGTACAGTTGGCCGACATCATATCCGCCGCGTAGCGCCAGATTTTTTGCTGATCGTCGATCAGTTGCTTGCGTGGCAGCCAGACCTGCAGTGAAACCTGATGCCATACCAGGCCGGTTTCGGCGTCTGTCAGAGTATTGCCGGTTTTCAATAATTTACGGGCGTCTTCACCCAACAGCACGCTGAGGATACGTTTGCCCTGCGCGGCATAAAACACTTCGCTCACGCCGTCCTGTTGCCAACCTGAGACGTTGGCCAGCACTTTGTCGCCGTCTTGTTTCACCACCTGAACTTCGGTGGAAGGCATCAGGTTACCGGCATTGTGGCTGTCGTCCGGCTGCAGGAAGAACGGCTCGGTGGCAATGGTGTACAGTGTGGTGGCGGTAGGTGAGGTTTCCGCCGCCGCCTTCGCCAGTTCGGCGGCGCCGGCCTGAGTTTCACCGCTCATGTCCGGCAGGATATGCGCCACGCCTTTATGACAGTCGATGCAGGTTTCGCCCTGTTTGATGGCGACCGGGTGCTGAATACGCGCTTCAGGCCGTTGGGCGGTGATGTCCATGGCGTCGAAACTGTGGCACGAGCGGCAGGTGGCGGAGTCGTTTTCTTTCAACGTTTTCCACACCGACTGGGCCATCGCCAGCTTGTGCGCCTCGTATTTTTCCGGCGTGTCGATGGTGCCGACCATTTCGCCATAAATGTCTTTTACCGCGCGGATTTTGGTCCACAGGTAATCGAGCGGTTCATGCGGGACGTGGCAGTCGGCGCATTCGGCGCGGATGCCTTTGGTGTTCTGGAAGTGAACGCTGCCCTGATATTCAGCCAAAGGCTGTTGCATGGTGTGACAGGAAACGCAGAAGGTGGTGTCGCTGGTTTTATGGAACACGGTGGCGGTGCCCGCCAATAGCGCCGCACCGAGGATAATGCCGAGCAGCAGTAGCCACAGCCATCCCCACCGGCGCTTTGTTGCCCAGCCCGTTAGTTTTTTGTTCATATTGAACCCACTTATAATTATGAAATACCAAGGAAAACCTTTCCCTAAAAGGTGTTGGCCAAAGGCCAATTAACCAGATTAAGTATAAGGTTTATTGGTAAAAACATCTAACACTATAGGGTTATTTTTAGTGGAAAAAAGGCCATTCGGGGGATATTTTAGCGTTATATTTTGTATTACATAGCGCGTTTTTACAGAGGATTATGACTTTGTAAACACCGTCACGGACAGGGTATGAAAACCCTGAATGGGAAATGGTTATTTTGTCGGCAACAATGAGGCTGTCGGTAAATAGCATTGGCCGGTCAGCCACAGATGTATGGCGTTGCGGCTGGCTTCAAAATGCGGCTCCGGCAGCGCCTCAGGTAAACACCAGCGCCATTCCGAGCATTTATCCGGTTCTTTCAGTTGCGCCTCACCGCCGGGATGTTGCGTCACCATACATACCGATACCGTATGCTTTCCTTCGGCACGCCAGGTCTGCAGATTGTTACTGATGCCGATCAGGTTCGGCGGGGCGATGATCAACCCGGTTTCTTCGGCGATCTCACGCTGCGCGCACTGTTCAAACGTCTCGCCGGCATCCAGATGTCCACCGGGAATTGACCAGAAAGGGGCGTGTTTACCGCAGCGTTTTCCCAGCAAGATCTCTCCCTGCGCATTAACGATGATTACGCCTACGCCCGCGACTACAGTCATGCTTCTCTCCGTCAGCAAAGTTTCAGCACAGTATGTCACTTTTGCGCCGCAGCGGATAACCCATAGGCCAAAGTGTGCGTAAGGTCAAAAATTTATCACATCAAAATTGAGAAAACTTGCTTTCAATCTGGGCTACTCACACACTGATTGAAACGTTTCAGCGTTATTGCCGCAATGACTTCGTGTCGATAACGCTCCTTTTTCTCAATAAAGCTGAAACGATTCAATTCAGCAGGAGAGGAGAATCATGTTCCAGTTATCACAACAAGACATCCACCTGGGCGCTGCCGCCGGCAGCAAACAGGACGCTATCCGCCAGGTGGCCGCCGGGCTAACCGAGGCCGGCTGCGTCAGCGCCGCCTATGTAGACGGCATGCTGCAGCGTGAGCTGCAAACCTCAACCTACCTGGGCAACGGCATTGCCATTCCGCACGGCACTACCGATACCCGAGATCTGGTGCTGAATACCGGCGTGCAGGTCTTCCAGTTCCCTCAGGGCATCGAGTGGGGTGAAGGCCAAACCGCGTATGTGGTGATCGGCATTGCCGCCCGTTCCGATGAACACCTGGCGCTGCTGCGTCAGCTGACGCACGTCCTGAGTGACGACAGCGTGGCCGAACAGATGGCGAAAACCACCTCATCCGAAGAGCTGCGCAGCTTGCTGATGGGCGAAAAGCAGGCAGCTGAATTCCGGTTCGACGCTTCGCTGATCGCACTCGACGTTGCCGCAGATAACCTAATGACGTTGCAAGCGCTGAACGCGGGCCGTCTGCAGAAAATCGGCGCAGTCAACGCACAGTTCGTCAGTGACGTCATTACCCGCCGGCCGTTGAATCTCGGGCAGGGCATCTGGCTGAGCGACAGCACCGAAGGCAATCTGACCAGCGCGGCGACCCTGAGCCGTCCGGCGCAGGCATTTGACGAAAACGGCGAGCAAGTGGCGCTGTTGCTGACGCTGTCCGTAGCCGACCAGCAACCGCTGGCGGTGCTGAATTACCTGGGTGACCTGCTGCTGGCGAACAAGGCTGAACGCCTGCTGAACGCCGATGCCGCCACCCTGTTGGCATTGCTGACCAGCGAGGTGGAAGAAGAAAGCACCATGCTGAGCGCCGAGTACGTGATCCGCAACGAACACGGCCTGCATGCCCGTCCCGGCACCGCGCTGGTTAACGTGATCAAGCAGTTCAACAGTGAAATTACCGTCACTAACCTGGATGGCAGTGGCAAACCGGCCAACGGACGCAGCCTGATGAAGGTCGTGGCGTTGGGCGTTAAAAAAGGACATCACCTGCGCTTTACCGCCAAGGGTGAAGATGCTGAAGCGGCGCTGAAAGCGATCGGTGAAGCCATTAACGAAGGACTGGGCGAGGGCGCAGCATGACCAGAAGAGTAGCCACCATAACCCTGAATCCGGCTTACGATTTGGTGGGCTTTTGCCCGGAGATCGAACGCGGGGAAGTGAACCTGGTGAAAACCGCTGGCCTGCATGCCGCCGGCAAAGGCATTAACGTTGCCAAGGTTCTGAAAGATCTGGGCATTGATGTCACTGTGGGCGGTTTCCTGGGGAAAGACAACCAGGATGGCTTCCAGTTGCTGTTCAGCGATCTGGGCATCGCCAACCGCTTCCAGGTGGTACCGGGCCGTACCCGCATCAACGTCAAGTTGACGGAAAAAGACGGTGAAGTGACGGATTTCAACTTCTCCGGTTTTGAGGTGACATCGCAGGATTGGGATCGTTTCGTGACCGATTCTCTGAGCTGGCTGGGCCAGTTCGACATGGTTGCGGTGAGCGGCAGCCTGCCGGCCGGCGTTGATCCCGATGCCTTTACCGACTGGATGGTCCGCCTGCGAGCACAATGCCCGTGCATCATTTTCGACAGCAGCCGCGAAGCGCTGGTCGCCGGATTGAAAGCGGCGCCATGGCTGGTGAAACCGAACCGCCGCGAGCTGGAAATCTGGGCCGGTCGTCCGTTGCCGCAGTTGGAGGACGTGGTTGAAGCCGCGCATGCGCTGCGCGATCAGGGCATTGCCCACGTAGTGATTTCTCTCGGCGCCGAAGGCGCGCTGTGGGTTAACGCCTCCGGCGCCTGGATTGCCAAGCCGCCGGCCTGCGAAGTCGTCAGCACCGTGGGCGCCGGCGATTCGATGGTTGGCGGCCTGATTTATGGCCTGCTGATGCGCGAATCCAGTGAACACACTCTGCGTTTGGCCACCGCCGTGGCTGCGCTGGCGGTAAGCCAGAGCAACGTTGGCGTGACCGATCGTCCACAGTTGGCCGCGATGATGGCGCGCGTCGATCTGAAACCTTTTAACCAATAGCAGGAGGCGTAATGAAAACGCTGCTGATGATAGACAATTCGTTGGGGCAGGCCCGTGGCCACCTGGCGAAACGCATGCTCGGCGCTGCTGCGGCGAAAACCGGCCTGACGCTGGTTGAGTCGCCTGCCGAGGCCGAACTGGTGGTAGTGGCGGGGCAGACAGTGCCTGCTGACGCCGCGCTGAACGGCAAACGGGTTTATGTGGGCGATGTGGAGTTGGCGGTACGCGAACCGGAAGCCTTCCTCGCACTGGCCAAAGCCGAGGCGAAAGCCTGGCAGGCGCCGACTGCGGTTGCCGTGCCGGCAAAAGCGGCGGGTCAAAAACGCATTGTGGCGATCACCGCTTGCCCAACCGGCGTGGCGCATACCTTTATGGCAGCCGAAGCCATTGAAAGCGAAGCTAAAAAACGCGGCTGGTGGGTGAAAGTGGAAACCCGCGGCTCCGTGGGCGCCGGTAATGCCATTACGCCTGAAGAAGTGGCGGCGGCGGATCTGGTGATCGTGGCAGCTGACATTGAAGTGGATCTGGACAAATTCGCCGGCAAGCCGATGTACCGCACCTCTACCGGTCTGGCGCTGAAGAAAACCGCGCAGGAACTGGACAAGGCGCAGGCCGAAGCCGAGATTTTCCAACCGCAGAAAAGCGGCGGTCCGGCTGTGGCCGGCAAGAAGAAAGAGAGCGCAGGGCCGTATCGTCACCTGTTGACCGGCGTGTCGTATATGCTGCCGATGGTGGTGGCGGGCGGTTTGTGTATCGCGTTGTCGTTCGTGTTCGGTATCAAGGCGTTTGAAGTCAAAGGCACGTTGGCCGCGGCACTGATGCAGATTGGCGGCGGTTCAGCCTTCGCGCTGATGGTGCCGGTGTTGGCCGGTTTTATCGCTTTCTCCATCGCTGACCGTCCGGGCCTGACGCCAGGCCTGATCGGCGGCATGCTGGCGGTGAGCACCGGTGCCGGTTTCCTCGGCGGTATCATTGCCGGTTTCCTGGCGGGTTACGTCGCCAAATTTATCAGCACCAAGCTGCGTTTGCCGCAGAGTATGGAAGCGCTGAAGCCGATTTTGATCATTCCGCTGGTCGCCAGCCTGGTCGTCGGTCTGATCATGATTTACATCGTCGGTACGCCGGTGGCGAAAATCATGGAAGGTCTGACTCACTGGCTGCAATCGCTGGGTACCGCCAACGCGGTGCTGCTGGGTGCGATCCTCGGTGCCATGATGTGTACCGACATGGGTGGCCCGGTTAACAAAGCGGCTTACGCCTTCGGCGTGGCGCTGCTGAGTTCTTCTGTATACGCCCCAATGGCTGCCATTATGGCCGCCGGTATGGTGCCACCGTTGGCGATGGGATTGGCGACGCTGCTGGCGCGCCGCAAGTTCGAGAAATCCGAGCAGGAAGGCGGTAAAGCGGCGTTGGTATTGGGCCTGTGCTTTATCTCTGAAGGCGCGATCCCGTTCGCTGCCCGTGACCCGATGCGTGTGCTGCCATGCTGCATCGCCGGCGGCGCGCTGACCGGTGCGCTGTCGATGGCCTTCGGCGCCAAGTTGATGGCTCCGCACGGTGGTCTGTTCGTGCTGCTGATCCCAGGTGCTATCACGCCGGTGTTGCTGTATCTGGTGGCGATTATCGCCGGTACGCTGTTGGCGGGCGTGTCTTATGCGCTGCTGAAACGCGCTGACGTCCCTGCGGCTACCGCTGCTTAACGTTATCGCAGGCAATAAAAAAACCGGAGCATCAGGCTCCGGTTTTTGCGTTTTTGGGGCTTATTGTTGCGCTTTCAGCCAGGCGATTTCTTCCGCCCAGATATCCGGGTTCACGGTTTCGAGAATCAGGGGGATATTGTCGAAACGCGAGTCGCTCATGATGTAACTGAATACCGTTTTGCCGATATTGCCTTCACCCAGGCTGTGATGGCGATCGACGCGGCTGCCGAACTCGCTCTTGGCGTCGTTCAGATGCATGCCGCGCAGGTAGTTGAAGCCCACCACGTCACCCAGCGCTTTAAAGGTCTGCTCGCAGGTTTCTTCGGTACGCAGATCGTAACCGGCGGCAAAGGCATGGCAGGTATCGATACACACGCCGACGCGGCTTTTGTCTTCCACGCCGTCAATGATCGCCGCCAGGTGTTCGAACCTGAAGCCCAGATTGCTGCCCTGGCCGGCGGTGTTTTCAATCACTGCCGTCACGCCGACGGTTTTATCCAGCACGATGTTGATGGATTCAGCAATGCGCGCCAGGCATTTGTCTTCATCAATCTGCATCAGGTGGCTGCCGGGGTGGAAGTTCAACAGCGTCAGCCCGAGTTGTTCGCAGCGCTGCATTTCATCCAGAAACGCCTCGCGAGATTTTTCCAACGCTTCGGTCACCGGGTGGCCGAGATTAATCAGATAGCTGTCGTGCGGCAGGATTTGCCCTGGACCGTAACCGTACTGTGCGCAGGCGCTTTTGAATTTATCAATCACCTCTGCCGGCAGTGGTGCGGCCTTCCATTGACGCTGATTTTTGGTGAACAGGGCGAACGCGGTCGCCTCTAATTCGTGCGCGCGGATAACCGCCTGATCCACGCCGCCTGACGCGCTGACATGTGCACCGACAAACTTCATTTTCATTCTCCTGTATAATCGGCACCATTATGGCATTGATAACGGCAGGATTGAATGGCGACAAAAAAGCCCGCGATAAATCGCGGGCCAGAGAAAGCTCAAGGCTTATCAGAAGAAATGTTGCACCAGCAGGTTCATCGCGCCGCCGCCGACAATCAGCCAGATAAACAGCAGGGTGGCCAGCAGAATGGGTTTGACGCCTGCCTTACGCACCGCGCTGATGTGGGTGGTCAACCCCAGCGCCGCCATCGCCATCGCCAGCATCCAGGTGTCGGCGGTAATCAGGTGTTTCACCCAGGTAGCCGGGATCAGGTTGAACGAATTCAGCCCGGCGACGGCGATAAACAGCACCGCGAACCATGGAATGGAGATGGCGGATTTGTCCGCCTTGCTCCCGGCATCGCGGCTGCGGCTGATATAACCGGAAAGCAGCAACAAGAACGGTGCCAGCATCATCACGCGGATCATTTTGGCGATCACCGCGGCGTTTTCGGCATCCGGCCCGACGGCATGACCGGCGGCGACAACCTGCGCCACTTCGTGGATGGTTGAACCGGCATAGATGCCAAAGGTTTCCTGGCTCAGCGGCAGCCACTGATAATGTTCATTCAACTGGAACAGCCACGGGTAGGCGAAGATTGCCAGCGTACCGAACACCACCACGGTGCTCACCGCGACCGCGACCTTGCTGGAATCGGCCTTCAGCACCGGTTCGGTCGCCATGACCGCCGCTGCGCCGCAGATGCTGCTGCCGGCGCCGATCAACATCGCCGTCTGGCTGTCGATGCCGAACACTTTTTTACCCAGCCAGCATGCCAGCAGGAAGGTGGTGCTCAGCGTCAGCGCATCGATGATGATGCCGGTAGCGCCGACGTCGGCAATTTGCTGAAACGTCAGGCGGAAGCCGTAAAGAATGATGCCCAACCGCAGCAGACGCTGTTTGGCGAGTTGAACGCCGCTGTGGCAACTCGGTTGCAGCCAGGGATACAGCGTATTGCCCACCAGAATGCCGAACAGGATCGCCAGCGTCAGCGCACCCAGCCCCAGACCGGCGACCCACGGGATATCGCCTGCCCAAATGGCCAACGCGGTGAGCGCGCCGGCCAGCAATAACCCCGGCGCTAGCCGAGGTAAACCGAGCAGGGGAAAGTGTCGTGATGGAAAAGCAGGTGTGGTATCGGTCGCCATGAGTCAGCCCTTTTAATCGAATTCCTTGAGCACAAGACTACGTTTTGGCGGCATAAAAGAGAAATTGATTATATATTTATAACCTATCTGAATAAGTGGTAATTCTCTTCCTCTTTCAGACTGCAACCTGAACGTTATTGGGGAGAGAAAATCGTGGGCGAGGTGTGGTCGTCATACTGATTTCTGCAAACGTGGTAATCTTAATGAATAGATACCCTGTGCGTCGTTGCCGGACAGCGGCGCAGATTTAGCATTAATTTCAGTGGTTTTACGATCAGGCCACTTTTTAATACCGAGATGGTTATGCATATCACCTTACGTCAACTGGAAGTCTTTACCGAAGTGCTGAAAAGCGGTTCGACCACGCAGGCCTCGGTAGTCCTGGCGTTATCACAATCGGCGGTCAGTGCCGCGCTGGCTGACCTGGAAGGGCAGTTGAGCGTGCAACTGTTCGATCGCGTCGGCAAGCGTCTGGTTATCAATGAACATGGCCGTTTGCTGTACCCGAAGGCGCTGGCGCTGCTGGAGCAGGCGGGGGAGATTGAACAGCTGTTCCGCCATGACGGTGGCGCTTTGCGTATCGCCGCCAGCAGCACCATCGGCAACTATATGCTGCCGGAAATGATCGCCCGTTACCGCCACGATTTCCCGGCTACGCCGCTGGAGCTGAACGTCGGCAACAGCCAGGACGTGATTGGGGCGGTAGCGGATTTTCGCGTCGATTTGGGGTTGATCGAGGGGCCTTGCCATATGCCCGAGCTGGTGACTCAGCCGTGGCTGGAGGATGAACTGGTGGTGTTTGCCGCGCCGGAAAGCCCGCTGGCCCGGCAGCCTCTGACGCTGGAGCTGCTGGCCAATGCCCCCTGGATCCTGCGTGAGCGCGGGTCGGGCACGCGAGAGGTGCTGGATCACCTGTTGCTGGCGCATCTGCCGCACTTCCAACTGGTGATGGAGTTGGGCAACTCGGAGGCGATCAAACACGCGGTGCGCCATGGCATCGGCATCAGTTGCCTGTCGCGGCGGGTGATTGAAGAACAGCTGGCGAGCGGCGTGCTGGTGGAGCTGAAAATCCCGCTACCGCCGTTGATGCGCACCCTGTATCTGATCCACCATCGGCAAAAACACATCTCCAACGCCCTGCAGCGTTTCCTCAGTTACTGCACATTGCCGGCCTGAGGCGGTGAACTGCGCCAATAACGCCCCCATGCGGGGAAATGAAGCATAAAAACCTGCACCCTGTCACATTAATGACAGTAAGTAAGGAAAAATGGGCTGCCGCTAATAATTAGCGCTGAGTTATGAAGCTATCTTATATCAGCGCAATGTTACTAGTTCGCCGGTGGGTATTTGTTACAATCCGCCCTCATTTTTTGACGAGCAGATAGGGTAAGAATGGCTCAGCAGGATATAAAAACATCGGGGCAGCAAGCACCCGGATTGCGCCGCGAGCTGAAAGCGCGGCACTTAACCATGATCGCTATTGGTGGCTCAATCGGCACCGGCCTGTTCGTCGCCTCCGGCGCCACTGTCTCTCAGGCCGGTCCGGGCGGGGCTCTGCTGTCTTATGCGTTGATCGGTCTGATGGTCTATTTCCTGATGACCAGCCTGGGCGAACTGGCGGCCTTTATGCCGGTGTCCGGTTCGTTCTCCACCTACGGCGCCAAATACGTAGAAGAAGGTTTTGGTTTCGCGCTGGGCTGGAACTACTGGTACAACTGGGCGGTGACCATCGCCGTTGACCTGGTGGCTTCGCAGTTGGTGATGACCTACTGGTTCCCGGATGCGCCGGGCTGGATCTGGAGCGCGCTGTTCCTCGGCCTGATGTTCCTGTTGAACTACATTTCGGTCAAAGGCTTCGGTGAAGCGGAATACTGGTTCTCGCTGATCAAAGTCACCACCGTCATTATCTTTATCGGCATTGGCGTGCTGATGATCTTCGGCATTCTGAAGGGCGGCGAGCACGCCGGCTGGCAGAACTGGACTATCGGCGATGCGCCCTTTGCCGGTGGTTTCTCGGCGATGATAGGCGTGGCGATGATCGTCGGCTTCTCGTTCCAGGGGACCGAGCTTATCGGTATCGCGGCCGGCGAATCGGAAAACCCGGGCAAAAATATCCCGCGCGCGGTGCGCCAGGTGTTCTGGCGTATCCTGCTGTTCTATATCTTCGCGATCCTGATTATCAGCCTGATCATTCCTTATACCGATCCAAGCCTGCTGCGTAACGACGTAAAAGACATCAGCGTCAGCCCGTTCACGCTGGTGTTCCAGCATGCCGGCCTGCTGTCGGCGGCGGCGGTAATGAACGCAGTGATCCTGACGGCGGTGTTGTCCGCCGGTAACTCTGGCATGTACGCTTCTACCCGCATGCTGTTTACCTTGGCATCGGAAGGCAAAGCGCCGCGCATTTTCGCCAAACTGTCGAAGGGTGGGGTGCCGCGCAATGCGCTGTACGCGACCACCGTGGTGGCGGGCCTGTGTTTTCTGAGCTCGATGTTCGGTAACCAGTCGGTTTATCTGTGGCTGCTGAACACCTCGGGCATGACCGGCTTTATCGCTTGGTTGGGGATAGCCATCAGCCACTACCGGTTCCGCCGCGGCTATATGATTCAGGGGCGTGACCTGAACGATCTGCCGTACCGTTCCGGCTTCTTCCCGCTGGGCCCGATCTTTGCCTTTGTCCTGTGCCTGATCATTACGCTGGGGCAGAACTACCAGGCGTTCCTGCAAGACCGGATCGACTGGTACGGCGTGACCGCGACTTATATCGGCCTGCCGCTGTTCCTGGTGATCTGGTTCGGCTACAAGCTGACACGCGGCACCCGCGTGGTGAAGTACAGCGAGATGGAATTCCCGAAAATGGACGTGAAATAACGCCAGTCTGCACCTTGTGAATGCCCGGTTGCAGCCAACAGTGCTGAAACCGGGCAGACAACGAGTATGAAACGCGGTGTCTCTCGCCGCGTTATTCCTTCGTATTCATCGCCAGCGCTTGCTGCGCCGCCGCCATCAGGCTGTCCACCGTTTGATAATCCTGAGTTAACGCCAACGCCCCGGCGTTCAACTGCAACGTCACCTCACCGAAAACACCAAAGACATACGGCGCTTCCAGCGGCGGCATGATGCGCGCCAGAAACTCCCCTTCGGAGCCGTAAGGCAAATCGTGCACCAGGATCAGAAACTGGCCGCCGGTATAACGGCTGACAAAATCGCTTGGACGAACCAGCATTTTCAGGCGCTCGCCGATAGTGCGCAACACGTCATCGCCGATCAGCACGCCGTGGCTTTGATACAGCGCCGCCAGCGGAGTGAATTCAATAATAAACAGATGCGAAAGCGGGTGTACCGTTGCCGATGGCCGGCAAATCTCTTGCATCACGGCTTCACCCCCCGCGCGGTTGAGAAAACCGGTCAGATGATCGCGATGAGCCGCTTTTCGTTTTTCGCCTGTCAGCGTGACGTACTGCACCAACTGGCGATGGTAGAGCGCGATCACTCCATGAGCCAGCAGTAGCCACAGCGGGATGATATTAGCCAGCAAAAACAGGTTCTGCATGCGTGACAGCGGTGCGGCCAGCAGGTAAGGCAGCGTCAGCAGCATGACCTCCAGCAGGGCAAAGCGCGGCGCTGCGGCATGGCGCTGCATCAGCCAGAAGGCCAGCGCGGTAATCAGCAGGCCGGCGAACAGAACTAGCACCATGCGGCCGGAAAGCATGGCCAGCAGCGCAATGGCGCCGACCAGCGCCGACCACAGCAGCACCGTCACCAGCATGGCATTCGGCCAGACGGGCGGCGTGACGCGAGCCAGCCACCAGCGTATGCCGGTCAACCCAAGCAGCAGCACCAGCAGCGCGGCGCCGATCGCCATATTGCTCAGCCAGGCGTAGGCCAGCAGCAGCACGACTACACCGGCGGCGTTCAGCCAAGGGGTTCGGGGAGAAGGGACAAGCGTAAGCCGTAGTTGGTGTTGGAACTGGGCGTCATCAGCCTGTTGTGGACCTTGTACCAGCCAATGCAGCAGGGCGGGTCTTTTAGGCGTTAACGTGGATGGTCGACTTCTCATGGCTGCCTCTTCAATAAGGGCCTAAGCAGTAGGTCCTAAATATCCGGCCAGGCGTGGTTGACGCGCCGTTTACCGGTCGGGATTTGGATTCTAGGTGGTTTTGTCGCAATTTGTCACAGTGCTGCGTGGGGCGATGAAACTTTCGGAATTATTAACCCTGCTCAGCAGAATGAGGTTGTTGCGGCTGCTTGGCGAATACTCTTTAAAAATAAAGTGTTACATCTCAACATGGCAGGTAATAGCTATTGATATGATTGATAAGTATTATCGTTTGCTTTATTGTTAGCGGCTGCTTGTCAGGGTAAAGCGGCCGTTTGCATGCCGCTATGGTCATTGTCGTAACAGGTATCCGAAATAATGAGCGTATCCACCGAACCTATGTCTGACGCCAAGGGGCAACCCGACGTCAACGTCATGGGGCGTTATCAACATATTCTTCGCCACCGTTTATTGATGATGGGGGTGTTGGCACTGGCGATTGTTGGTTCGCTGCTGCTGGATTTTACCATGGGGCCATCCGGGCTCTCACTGTCCTCCCTGTGGCAAACGCTGATTGACCCTGCGGCGGCAGATGCCGGAACGCGAGTGATCGTGTGGGATATCCGCCTGCCTTACGCGCTGATGGCGGTGGTGGTGGGGTTTGCGCTGGGTTTGGCCGGCGCGGAAATGCAGACCATCCTGAACAACCCCCTTGCCAGCCCGTTCACCCTCGGCGTTTCTTCCGCTGCGGCTTTCGGGGCGGCGTTGGCTATCGTGCTGGGTATTGGCGTGCCGGGCATTCCGGACCAGTGGTTTATTTCCGCCAACGCGTTTGTTTTTGCCCTGTTTGCCGCACTGATGCTCGACGGCATCACGCGCTGGACACGGGTTGCCACCTCCGGTGTCGTGCTGTTCGGTATTGCACTGGTGTTCACCTTTAACGCACTGGTTTCAATGATGCAGTTTATCGCCAGCGAAGACACGCTGCAGGGGCTGGTGTTCTGGACCATGGGCAGCCTGGCGCGCGCTTCATGGGACAAGTTGGGCATCCTGCTGGGCGTGTTCGCCGTGCTGTTGCCATTGTCGATGATGAGCTCCTGGAAGCTGACCGCGCTGCGGTTGGGCGAGGATCGGGCGGTGAGCTTCGGTATCGACGTGCGTCGCCTGCGCCTCACGACCCTGCTGCGCATCAGTATTCTTTCCGCGCTGGCGGTGGCCTTTGTCGGCCCTATCGGTTTTATCGGCCTGGTGGCACCGCACATCGCCCGCATGATTTTCGGTGAGGATCACCGTTTCTATCTGCCGGCCAGCGCCCTGATTGGCGCGCTGGTGCTGTCGATGGCTTCAGTCGCCTCGAAAAACCTGATCCCGGGCATTATCATTCCGGTCGGCATAGTGACGTCACTGGTGGGTGTGCCGTTCTTCCTGAGCATTATTCTGCGTCATCGGGGGAATGTATGAATCAGGGATTGCGTATTGAGCATTTTTCCGCCGGTTATCCAAAGCGCCAGGTTATTCGCGATCTTGCCGTGCCGATGTTGCCGCGCGGGCAAATCACCGTGTTGCTGGGGCCGAACGGCAGCGGCAAATCGACGCTGCTGCGTTCTTTGGCCGGGCTGAACCCGGCGCAGGGGCAGCTGTGGCTGGATGACATCGATTTGATGCAACTGCCCTTTGCCCGTCGCGCGGAAAAAGTGGTGTATCTGCCACAGTCGCTACCTGCGGGGGTGCATTTGCACGTGCTGGAGTCGATCATCGTAGCGCAACGCGCTTCGGGTGGCCGCAGCAACGCCGGCAGTGAGGCGGAGGTCATGGCCCTGCTGGCGCAGCTCGGTATCGACCATTTGGCGCTGAGCTATCTCGATCAGCTTTCCGGCGGCCAGAAACAGTTGGTGGGACTGGCGCAATCGCTGATCCGCCAGCCTTCGCTGTTGCTGCTGGACGAACCGCTGAGCGCACTTGATCTCAACTACCAATTCCACGTGATGGATTTGGTGCGTAAAGAGACGCGTAAACGCAATATCATCACGGTGGTGGTGGTGCATGACATCAATATCGCTCTGCGGCATGGCGACCACGTGTTGATGCTGCAGGATGGCGAGTTGATTGCCGACGGTACGCCGGAAGAGGTGATCACGCCGCAAAGCCTGGCGAGAGTCTACGGCGTGCGCGGGCGCATCGAGCGTTGTTCGCACGGGACGCCGCAGGTGCTGATCGACGGTTTGGTTAACCAGCCGGTGATCTGACCAAAATGCCATGGCGCGCGGCAAGTTTCAGCCCCCGCACCATGGCATTGGGTTGACCTGTGGTGATCAGGGTTTGAGATACAGGTACAGGATGAATACCAGGCCAGCGATGCCCGCCAAAATATAGGTGATAACGTGAAAGTAGAAGCTGATGGGTTGCTGTGATTTATATGCATAAACCCGCACCGCTGACCCCTTCACCATGATATCGACAGCTCCCTTGTGGTAACCCTTCACGCCTTCGCGTATTAGCATCAGGCTGGTGAAGGTTATCGCAAGGATCAGAAATATATCCTTAAAGTCCATCTCGCGTTTATCTCCCTTAAGCTGAAAAAATGCATCCTTGGAATTCCTCAGCATGATAACACCGGTATTCAATAGGTTGCCATGTGATGTGAATACTGTGGCGGGAAGCGGGGAAGCGATGCCTGGCTTGAGCGGATGGAAAGGGCGCGCAGTTCAAGCGCGCGCCCCTATTGGCATCAGAAGTTGTACGTCATGCCGACGGTGTAACGGCGGCCGTCCAGCGTGGTGTTGTAGTTATCGTAATCGACGGTTTTGTCGAGAATGTTGTAAACCCCGCCGGTGACCGTCAGGTCTTTATTCGCCTGGTAGCTGAGGCCGGCGTCTACAAAGGTATACGAAGGCGTACTCTTGGCCATTGAGGTGCGGCTCAGGTATTCCGATGTCTTGCTGCGGAAGTTGACGCGTGACCACAGGCTGACGTCATGGGTAGCCTGCCAGTCCAGTACGGTATTGAGCATGTGCTTCGGCATCTGGTTCAGCGGTTTACCCTGGTTATCGCCGCTTTTCTGTTCGGATGAAGTAAAGGTGTAGTTGGTGTTCCACTTCCAGTCTTTGCTTATCTGCCAGCCGAAAGTGGCTTCCACGCCGCGCATATTGGCTTTATCGACGTTGATGCGATCGCTGATAAAGTAATAGGCCGTGTTGCCAATCATGCATTGCGCGTCGCCATCCCCGCTGTCACAGCGGCGCACTTCGGTGATCTTGTCTTTGAAATCGGTGTTGAACAAGGTCACGCCGGCGTTCAGGTTTTTCTGGTTATCCCACATCACGCCGATCTCTTCGCTCAGGCTCTTCTCCGGCTGCAGATCCGGATTGCCTATGATGATCGATTTGCGCCCGCCACCGGTAATTTGCCCCCAGTTGGCTGAAGATTGGCGCAGATCCGGCGAACGGTAGCCGGCGGATACGCCGCCTTTCAACGTCCACTGTTCGGTCAGGTGCCAGACGCCGTACATGCGCGGTGTCCAGTGATTGCCGTAGTTCTGATCCTGGTCCATACGGATGCCGCTGGTCAGGCTGAAGTCGTTGGTCAGCGCCCATTCGTCTTCGGCAAACAGCGCCCAGCTCCAACGGGTCAATTTGTTCAAACCGTCGGCCGCATCCAACTGATTGCCCTGGTCGCTCAGTTTTTCGTAGCGGTACTGCCCCCCCAGGCTCAGCATATGAGCACCGAGGTCAAACTGGGTCTGGGTATTGAAGATGGTGTTATACATCTTCATGTCACGGCCCGGATTATTCGTCTCTTCGCGCTGAATGTAGCTGGTGGTATTGCCGAAATCGTAATAACCGTTGTGCGTCACGGCGTAGTTGGTGCGGGTGTAGAGGCTATCGCTGGCGCTGTTTTGCGTGCATTTGCCGTTGCGGCAGTTCTCGGTCGCCATGGATTTGCCCGGCGTGCTGTTGCGGTCTTGCAAGGAGCGGCCGATTTCGAAATCAAAATCATTCTGCTCGTTCGGCGTCAGGCTGAACACGGCGGTGCCGCTGCGCATGCGTTGCTCACCATAGCCGTTAAGGATTTGGTCCTCGGCGCGGCGCGACAGCAGGCCGTTGACCCGCAGGCCGAGCAGACCTTCAATCAGCGGGCCGGAGGCATAGGCGTTGGTCTGAAAAATATCGCCGGAATCGCTGCGTTCCTGGAAGGTGGCGTCGCCGTGCAGCGAACCTTTCCACTCGGTTCTGGAGGTTTTGCGGGTGATGACGTTGATTACGCCGCCCATGGCATCGGAGCCGTACAGCGAAGACATCGGCCCGCGCACCACTTCGATGCGTTCAATCGCCTCCAGCGGCGGCAGCCAGCCTTGTTCGATACCAGAGTTGTCGCTGTTCGGGCGGGTGCCGCGGGTGTCCACGCGTTTGCCGTCCACCAGAATCAGGGTGTATTTGGAGGACATGCCACGGATGCTGATATCGCTGCTGCTGGCACCGCCGGTGACCACCACGCCCGGCACGTCTTTCAGTGCGTCGGTGATGTCTCGGTAGGCTTTGTCTTCGATCTGCTGGCGTGGGATCACTGAAATAGAGGCGGCGGAATCCTGGATTTTTTGCTGGAAACCGGAGGCGGTCACCACCATGGTGTCCTGGGTATCCTCTTGCGCCGCCAGTGCGCCGGTGCTGGCGAGTGAGGCGATAATCAGTGCGGTGAGCTTGTTATAGCGTGGTTTGTCCATGAGGCAACCTTTCCTGGTCTGCTGTAAATCGACAAGGCGTCGATTTAACGGGTTGAAGAATAGGTAGAAATGGTTCCCTGTCGTAGCAGGGGACATCATTTCGGCAGTATTTCGTCAGGCCATTGTAAGGATTTAAAACTGAATGTAAACGCAAATGATAATTCGTATCATTTGTATACTTGAAAAGAGGTAGGGAGAGGTAACCGGATGAATTAAAGGGAAAACCGGCGCGGCAGGGCGCGCCGGGGGGAAAGTCAGCGTTTCTGGATGTAGGTGATAGCCAGCGCCAGAGCCAGTACCAGCCCTTTGATAATATCCATCGCATAGTAGGGGACTGAAAGCATCACCAGCCCATTTTGTAAGACGCCGAGGATCACCGCACCGACCAGCGTGCCGAGCGCGTTGGGTTTGCCGGAGCCGGCCAGAGAGAAACCGATGTAAGCGGCGGCGACGGCATCCATCAGATAACCGCCTCCGGCGTTAACCTGTGAAGAGCCGATACGTGACGCCAGCAATATGCCGCCAAGCGAGGCCAGCAGCGAGGAAATCACATACGCGGCGACCTTGTAACGTACCGTGCGGATCCCCGAAAGGCGCGCCGCCTCCGGGTTGCCGCCGATGGCGTACATGCGGCGGCCGTGTTTGGTCAGCGACAGGAACAATTGCACCACAATCGTGACCGCCAGCATAATCAGCACAATCACCGGCACCTGGCCCAGCGCGGAGAAAATGTCCGGGATGAGCCCCTCGGCCATATCGCCATTCGGCAACAGCATATTTTGGGTGATCGACCCGCCGTAGCTGTAGGTCATGGCAACGCCCTGGATCACAAACAGGCTGGCCAGCGTCGCCAGCATGTCAGGGATCTTCAACACCACAATCAGGAAGGCGTTGAACAGACCAACCAGCGTACAAATCAGCAGCGTCAGCACAATCGCGCCGGTGGTGCCGAAGCCGTACCAAACGAACAGCGAGACCACCAGCGCGTTAGCCAGCGAGGCGGTGGAGCCGACGGAAAGATCGAAACCGCCCACCGACAGCGAGATAGACACCCCGATGGCGATCACCGTCACGATGGCGATGGAACGCAGAATGTTGATGATATTGTTGGGATCGAGGAAGTTGTCCGACGCCAGCCCGAACAAGGCGATCAACGCGACAACGGTGAGCAACATCCCCCATTTGTAGAGAAACTCAAACAGCTGATGACGCCAGGGCTGTGCATTGGACAGGGATAATTCTTTACTCACGCAGGGGTTCCTCCGGTGGAATACAGTAATAGGGTTTCTTCATCAATATCGGCGGCGTTCAGCTCCGCCACCACACGGCCGTCCCACAGGACGCAAATGCGATCGCACAGGCCGAGCAGTTCCGAGAACTCGCCGGAGGCGTAGATAATGCCCTTGCCGTCGCGCGCCAGTCCGTCGATCAGGGTAAACAGCTCCTGTTTGGCCTTGATATCCACGCCCTTGGTCGGCTCATCGAAAATCAGCACGTCGGCATCGCCGCACAGCCATTTACCGATGGCTACCTTTTGCTGGTTGCCGCCGGAAAGTCTTTTCAGCTTCTGCTGCGGGCCGGAGGCGCGAATGTTCAGGCGTTGCATGATATCGCGCGCCCAGCGCAGCTCCTGCCGGCGGCTGAACAGGCTCCAGCGCGAGAAGCTGTCATCGGCGCTGACGCTCAGGTTCATCGGGATGGCTTCATCAATAAATATGCCTTCTTTGCGGCGCTCTTCCGGCACCAGCGCCAGCCCCTGTTCAACGGAAAGATGCGGCGCACGCGGTGCCCAGGGCGTGCCGCGCAGCTCGCCGCGCTCCACACGGGCCGGCGAGGCGCCGAACAGCGCCTTGCACAGTTCGGTTTTGCCCGCGCCGGCCAACCCGGCGATACCCAAAATTTCCCCCTGATGCAGCTGCAGGGAGACGTCGCGCAGCTTGTGGCGATCGTGCAGACCTTCTACCTGCAGCAGCGTGCGCGAGCCGTGCGGCGGCCGCGGTGGCGGGAAGATATCGTCCAGCCGGTGGCCAAGCATTTTCTCGACAATCTGCTCGCCGACCAGCCCCTGCATGGCATCTTCGCTGACGTGGCGGCCATCGCGCAGCACCGTCAACCGATCGCAAATTTCACTCAGCTCGTGAATGCGGTGGGAGATAAACACAATGCCGATGCCTTCGGATTGCAAACGACGCACCACGCGGAACAGGCGCTCGCTTTCGGCGCGATCGAGCGGGGCGGTGGGTTCATCGAGCACCAGGAAGCGGCAGCGATGCGACAGCGCGCGCGCCAACAACACTTGCTGTTTTTCCGCCAGCGTGCACTCTGCCAGGCGCTGGCGCAGGTTGAGGGATAAATCCAGTTGCTGAAGCAGTTGCGCAGCCTGGCGGTACATCTGCGCCCAGTTGAGCAGATGGCCCGGTTCATTCAGCCAGTCGAGCATGATGTTTTCCGCCACCGACAGCGTGGGGATCAGCGCCACGTCCACCTCCTGCTGCACCACATGGATGCCGTGTCGGCGGGCCTGCAGCGGTGAGTGTATATCGACTTTTTGGCCGTCGATAAAGATCTCGCCGCGGTAATGATCATGCGCGCCGGAAAGGATCGCCATCAGCGTTGATTTTCCCGCGCCGTTGGCACCAACCAGCGCATGCGTGGAGCCGCCCTGCAGGGTGAAGTCGACGTTTTGCAGCGCATTGAATCCGGCAAAGGCGATCGAGATATTGCGCATCTCGAGGCGTGAGGGCGTTGCGGTTGGCATAGTGTGATTAAAAGACGTTTAGGTGTTTAGATGGCTAAAGGTCTTCTTTTTTAACACAGATTGCGATTTTGGCAACAAACTAAATGGCATAACTGAGACGAAAAAATTCCTGGAGAGGCGCGCTAGAATCCCAACCGGTCCCGCAGCGCATAGTACGCCGCACCGAGGGCGGTGAAGGGAACGCGGAACTGACGTCCGCCGAAAAAGGGCAGGTGCGGCAACCGGGCGAAGGCATCGAAACGTTCGGCATCGCCGCGCAGCACTTCGGCAATCAGCTTGCCCGCCAGATGGGTGCAGGTGACGCCGTGACCGCTGTCGCCCTGCATGTAATAGACGTTATTCTCCAGCCGGCCGAACTGCGGCATGCGCGACAGCGTCAGCAGGAAATTGCCGCTCCAGCGGTAATCGATACGCACCTGTTTCAATTGCGGAAAGGTTTTTAATAGCTTGGGCAGGATCAAGGGATCGATATCGGCCGGATCGCGCGCGCCGTAAACCACGCCACCGCCGTACAACAGCCGGTTATCGGCGGTCAGACGAAAGTAATCCAGCAGATAATTGCCGTCTTCGACGCAAAAATTATTGGGCAGCAACGACAGAGCCATGTCCTTTGACAGCGGTTCGGTGGTAAGAATTTGCGAGCCGCACGGCATGCTCAGCCGGCTGAGGCGCGGCTCCAGCTTGTCGCCCAGATAGGCATTACCGGCAATAATCACAAAACCGGCGGTGACCGACCCCTGTGCGGTGTGCACCCTGGCCGGTTCACCGTACTCGATGCGTGTGGCCGCCGACTGTTCGTACAGCCGCCCACCGTGACGGCATATCGCGTCGGCTTCGCCCAATGCCAGATTGAGCGGGTGCAAGTGGCCGCCGTTGCGGTCCAACAGCCCCCCCACATAGCGTTCGCTGGCTATCTCGCGCCGGATGGCCTGTTGGTCCAGCAGTTCCAGTCGGGCATTGCCATAGCGCCGCCAGTTGGCCTGTTGGTGTTCCAGCGTACGCAGTTGTTTAGGGTTCAGCGCGGCGAAGATACCGCCGGGGCGATAGTCGCAGGCGATGGCGTATTGATCGATGCGGTTGCGGATAATCTCCGCGCCTTCGAACATCATGCCGCCAAGCATGGCTGCGGTATCTGCGCCGTAACGCGCCTCGATCACATCGATATCGCGGCTGTAGGAGTTGACTACCTGACCGCCGTTGCGGCCGCTGGCGCCCCAACCGATACGAGCAGCTTCCAGCACCACCACGTCAAAACCGGCCTCGACCAAGTGCAACGCCGACGACAGGCCGGTAAAACCGCCGCCAACGATGCAGACGTCGCAGCGGATATTTTCGTTCAGCGCCGGGTAGGGCGCGAATGCATTGGCGGTGGCGGCATAATAGCTGGCAACGTGTTCCGTCATGACTCCTCCGCCAGAATCGGTCAGAAGGTGGTGGGCGTATGCGCGCTGACGATTCGGCAGACGCGCGCCGACGTATTGCTAAAACTGTGGGGAATGCCGGTATTGATGGCGTAACTCTGGCCGGCGGTCAGGCAATAGGTCTGGCCGTTGATGGTCAGCATTATTTCGCCTTCCAGCAGAGTGCCTATCTCCTCGCCCTGATGCTTGATCTTCTCGCCGGTGGTGGTGCCGGGTTGATAGGTTTCCAGCATCATTGCCAGATTGCGCGCCGGATTGCCGTTGTGCACCAGCTTCATCGACACGCCCTGGCTACCGATTTCGATCAGATCCTCCGCCTCGATCACCACTTTGGGTTCATCGGCGGCTTCCGGTTCGGCAAAAAAGGCGGACAGCGACAGCCCATACACTTTCAGCAGCTTTTGCAGCGTACTGATGGCCGGGCTGACCTTGTCCTGTTCGATGGTGCTGATCGCGCTGTGGGTTAACCCGGACAGTTCGGCGACTCGGCGCTGCGACAAACCCAATTGCAGACGGATCTGTGACAGGCGCTTACCCGGCGCCAAGCTGACTTCGCTCATAGCGGTACTTCCTTCTGATAGGGACGACAGGCAGAAATGAATAACAGGGTCGGGTGCCTGTCTGGGGGATATCGACACAGCATGATATCGGTAGTTAAGGTTGATTTGGAAAATATATTGCCCATAGTCACCCCCGTTCTGGCGGACGAAATTCTGTTCGTTAAAAGGCGGGCAACGCCTTTTCGGTCAATATTTTATCAATTTAGCAGCCGGTGGCGAATAATCAAACGGGATTGTAACATTTGCAAACCATTTGTGTTAAGGCTATGTTTCATATTATGGATGTTATTTTGAGCGCCAGTCAGGGCGCAGTCTACAGAGAAATCAGACCATGTGTTGAACCGATCGGCAGACGGATGCGCAAGCGTCCTTAGAGCATAATGGCGGGTGATGTATGCAAACCAATATCGCAGCAGTTGAAAATTTTGCACAGCATAATGAAGAGAGGCGAAGTAGCGCGTTCCAACGTGAGGTTGCTCACTATCTGGAACGCCATCCCTCAACGCAGTATATCGATATCCTTCTCACAGACCTGAATGGTTCCTTCCGCGGTAAACGTATTCCCGTCTCCGGGCTGAAAAAATTGGAAAAAGGCTGTTACTTCCCCGCCTCGGTATTCGCTATGGATATTCTGGGCAACGTGGTGGAAGAGGCGGGCCTGGGCCAGGAACTGGGCGAACCGGACCGCGTGTGTATGCCGGTGGCCGGATCGTTGACCCCGTCGGCGGCGGACCCGGACAATATCGGTCAGGTATTGCTGACCATGCTGGATGAAGATGGTACTCCCTTTGACGTTGAACCCCGCAATGTCCTGAATCGAGTGTGGCAGGCGTTGCGCCAGCGCGGCATGTTCCCGGTGGTAGCGGTAGAGTTGGAGTTCTATCTCATTGATCGACAGCGAGACTCTGAAGGTTATTTGCAACCCCCTTGTTCGCCCGGCACCCAGGAGCGAAACATGCAAAGCCAGGTCTACTCGCTGGATAATCTGAATCATTTCGCTGAGGTGCTGAACGACATCGACACTCTGGCGCAGATGCAGGGATTGCCGGCGGACGGCGCGGTGGCGGAGGCGTCGCCCGGCCAGTTCGAGGTGAACCTGAACCATACCGATAACGTGCTGCTGGCCTGCGATCACGCGTTAGCGCTGAAACGCCTGGTGCGGCTGGTGGCGGAAAATCATCATCTGCACGCGACCTTTATGGCGAAGCCCTATGAGGAGTACGCCGGTAGCGGCATGCACGTGCATATCAGCATGCTGGACGGTGACGGCAAGAATCTGTTTACGGATGCGGATGGCGAAGACTCGCCGCTGTTGCACCGCGCGTTGGCCGGGATGATCACCTTGATGCCGGCCTCCATGGCGCTGCTGGCTCCCAACATTAACGCCTTCCGCCGTTTCCAACCGGGGATGTATGTGCCTACCCAGGCTTCCTGGGGGCATAATAACCGCACTGTCGCGCTGCGCATCCCCTGCAGCGATCCGGAAAACCACCGGGTGGAATACCGCGTCGCCGGGGCCGATGCCAACCCCTATCTGGTGGTGGCGGCGATCCTGGCTGGGATCTTGTACGGCCTGGACAACGAACTGCCGCTGCCTGAGCCGGTGACCGGCAACGGCCTGGAGCAGGAAGGGTTGCCGTTCCCGATCCGCCAAAGCGATGCGCTGTATGAGTTTGAACACCAGCATGAGCTGACGCAGTATCTGGGCGAACGTTTTGCGCAGGTTTATCATGCTTGCAAGATGGATGAGCTGATGCAGTTTGAGCGGTTGGTGACGGAAACCGAGATTGACTGGATGTTGAAAAACGCCTGAGCCTGGGTAAACTGAATGTTAATATTCTGGTGATAAGCGGATTGATAGCGGAATAATTCGCCTTGCGGGCGGGTTTTGAGCACAATCGCCAAAAGAATTTGTGTAAGAAGGTTTCCGGATCTTGTCATCCGGCCGCTTTCTGGTGCAAAATATGACTAATGCAGATAGCCGACGTTTTAAAGCGTCGGTTATTTTTTTTGCATTTGTGTTCTAACAACTGTGCGTTTCATACACCAAGCGAGGCCGGACACCGATCCGGATAGATAAATAGTTTCGTGCGCGATCAAACAAAACTTTATGGTCGTGACTCATGAGGATAAGAAAGATGGGGCAATTTTTCACTTTAGCGCCGGCGCCCGCCGGTTTCCGCTGCGGCCGCAGCGATTATGGAGCAGTCAAGGCTACCTTGACCCGTTATCCAGCTTCCAATCCCCTTCTTTTTGAATTCAGTCGCACGTTGCGAAGTTTCCCCGCAACCTTAAGTCTTGGCGTGTCTACGCTCCGCAAGGCAGAAGGTAAGGGGGGACTGCGTCATGTCCGATAACATCATCAGCGCTGCTCCAGCCCAACGCGCGCAACTGCGTAAAACCCTGACTTTAGTTCCGGTAGTGATGATGGGGCTGGCTTACCTGCAGCCAATGACCATCTTCGATACCTTCGGCATCGTATCCGGCCTGACCGATGGTCACGTCGCCACTGCGTACGCCTTTGCTCTGCTGGCGGTCCTGTTTACCGCATTGAGTTACGGCAAACTGGTGCGGAAATTCCCGTCCGCCGGTTCTGCTTATACCTATGCCCAAAAAGCCATCAGCCCGCACGTCGGCTTTATGGTGGGCTGGTCGTCGTTGCTGGACTACCTGTTCATGCCGATGATCAACATCCTGCTGGCCAAAATTTACCTGGAAGCCATCTTCCCGGGCGTGCCTTCATGGATTTTCGTGGCGGCGCTGGTCGCACTGATGACCCTGTTCAATCTGCGCGGCATCAAGCTGGTGGCGAACCTGAACTCCATCATCGTGGTAGTGCAGGTGGCGATCATGATCGTGTTCCTCTGCCTGGTGGTGAACGGTATTTCCCACGGCGAAGGCGCGGGCACGCTGATCAGCAGCCGTCCGTTCTGGTCTGAGAATGCGCACGTGGTGCCGATGATTACCGGTGCGACCATTCTGTGCTTCTCGTTCCTCGGGTTTGACGGCATCAGCTCGCTGTCTGAGGAAACCAAAGACGCAGAGAAAGTGATCCCGAAAGCCATCTTCCTGACGGCATTGATCGGCGGCATCATCTTCATTGTGGTGTCTTACTTCGTGCAGCTGTACTTCCCGGACATCTCGCGCTTCAAAGATCCTGACGCGTCTCAACCGGAAATCATGCTGTACGTGGCCGGCAAGTTCTTCCAGTCGGTGATCCTGGTGTTCTCCTGCGTAACCGTACTGGCTTCCGGCATGGCTTCGCACGCCGGTGTTTCGCGCCTGATGTATGTGATGGGCCGCGACGGCGTATTCCCGGAGCGTTTCTTCGGTTATGTGCACCCGAAATGGCGTACCCCGGCGCTGAACGTACTGCTGGTCGGCGCGATTGCGCTGTCTGCGGTGTCGTTTGACCTGGTGACGGCGACGGCGTTGATTAACTTCGGCGCGCTGGTGGCGTTCACCTTTGTGAACCTGTCGGTGATTTCGCAGTTCTATATCCGCGACAAGCTGAACCGTACCGTAAAAGACACCTTCAACTACCTGATTCTGCCGGTGTTGGGTGCGCTGACCGTAGGTGCGCTGTGGCTCAATCTGGAAACCAGCTCAATGACGCTGGGGCTGGTATGGGCGGCGATTGGTCTGATTTATCTGGCTTTCGTGACCCGCAGCTTCCGTCTGCCGGTGCCGCAGGCCAGTGAAGACGTGGCATAAACCTTAACCGGTCATCATTAAAAAGGGCGCATTGCGCCCTTTGTTGTTTTTATTAGCCCACCAACTCTTTGCCGTATTCAAACAGCGCTTTCAGCAGCGCGGTCTTTTCTTTATCGCCTTCGTGCAGGTTATACAGCGATTCCAACTGCAGCACGTAGCTCTGCACCCGTTCTGCGCTCAGGGCCTCCTGACGGTGCTGCAACCAGCGGCGCTGCTCGGCGTCATCCAGCGTATTCGGGTAGTTGCGGGCGCGAAAGCGGAACAGCAGCTCTTTCATGCGTCCATCGCTGAAGGTCAGATCCAGCGCCGGCAGATTCTGCGGTTTGGTTTGCTGGATGATCCTCATCGCCGCCTTGTCGGCATCGCTGAAGAAACCGTCGTACAGCCTGGCGTCCACATCGTCGACGGCTTTAAAAGGCTCGGCATCGGCGAACAGCGCCACCACTTTCTCGCGGACTTGCGGATTCTGGCGCAGCAATTGCAAATTCTGCAGGCAGGCCTGGCGGTCAATACCCAACCGCTCGGCGTTTTCCGGCAGCAGCGTCTTGGCAGGGGCCAGCACCGGGCATTTATTGATATGCACCAGCTTGATCGGCACCGGGGATTGGTCGGCCGCCAGATCCTCACGGCGGGTATACAAGCGTTCACGCAGTTCGTCGGCGCTCAAGGTCAGCAGCGGGGTCATATCGCCGGCCAAATCGCACATGATCACCGCGTTCTTGTTGTCCGGGTGCCAGGCCAGCGGCGATACCCAACTGGTGTTGCCGCGCGCTGCGCCGAACATACCGGAAACGTGCACCAGCGGCGTCATTTCCGCGATATCGATCAAGGCGTTCAGTTTGTGTTTGTTGCGGTGTTGCAGCAGAAAATCAAACAGCCGCGGTTGCGCCTGCTTCACGAGCTTGGCCATGGCGATGGTGGCGTAAACGTCCGACATGGCGTCATGGGCATGCTCGTGCTCGACGCCGTTGGCGCGAGTCAGATGTTCCAGGCGGAAACTGGGGAAACCATCTTCGTTCTCCGGCCAAACGATGCCTTCCGGCCGCAGCGCATAGCAGGCACGCATCACGTCAAGCAAATCCCAGCGGGAGTTGCCGTTTTGCCAGCTGTAGGCGTAGGGATCATGGAAGCTGCGATAGAAAATATTGCGGCTGACTTCGTCATCGAAGCGGATATTGTTGTAACCCAGAATACAGGTGCCCGGCACGCTGAACGCCTGGTGGATTTCGCGCGCAAAGTCGGCCTCGTTAATGCCTTTGGCCAGCGCCAGTTGCGGCGTGATGCCGGTGATCATCACCGCTTCGGGATCGGGCAGGTAATCGTCGGCCGGTTTGCAATAGATGACCAGCGGCTCGTCGATGATATTGAAATCCATATCGGTGCGTACGCCGGCAAACTGCGCCGGGCGGTCCATCGATGGGCTTTTGCCGAAGGTCTCGTAATCGTGGATGTAAAATGTGGCCGGTGCCTTACTGCTCAAAATCGCATCTCTCAGGTGGCGTAGGGAATATGCCTCTATTGTAACGGCGGGATGCACGATGCCAAGCGGTGGTTACCGTTAATCGTCCAAATGCGAAGGATTACGCATTGCGGTAGTAGTTCAGGCGCTGATGAAAGTAGGGGCGTAAGTGTTCGGGGACTTGTTCTTCAGCGCTGGTGGCGTTGGAAACAAAGCCATAACGTTCGTTATAAATGACGCTGATGGCGAGTAAATCGGCTTCAATTTTTTCACGTTCTGCCTGCGGTAAGCTATCCAGCTTTCGACCCATATTCTTCTCCCTGTGAACTAAAGGGCATCATAGGATCGTTAGCGGCACTTGTCCCTACCCCATTCAGGGGGGAAGCCTCACAAGGCCCGCGACCCTGCCTGAAGGCTGTGGCCAGACGCGGCAGTGGCATGATAGCTATGTGAGGTTTGCGCCGTGAGCGCCTCCTGGCTTTGCTGATGGTCGCGTTCGACGACTCGATTGACCGACAGGACGCTGCCGAACACCGCCAGCCAGAAAACGCTGCACAGGACCAAAATGCTCAACCAGGCTTTTTGGTTATAGCTCATAGAAACTCCTGACGATAGACGATAAAAGTAAAAGGTATTTACCGGTAAATTAAATCAGAGCTTGTATCAATGGTCGATAAACGGCGTTGTTTAATACAGGGTGTTTTTTATTTAATGTGTTACAAAATGCCATAACGGTGTTTCAGGATATTCCTTAAGATAATATTAAGAAAAGATAACTCAATGCCACTGAGTTCCATTTAATATTCGTTTAATTATCTCCGCATACAATTAGCGACATTCAATGCCAATGTGGGTACATATTATGAAAACGCTGCTATTGACCGGCGCTACCGGCTTTCTTGGTGGTGCAGTCCTTGAGAAATTACTGAATGAAAATCAGTCAATTAACTATCTGTTGTTAGTGCGTGCTGAAAGCGCGCAGCAAGGATTAGATCGCATTCGTATTAATATGGAGAAATTTAATATTGATGCTGAGTTATTTTCTAAAATCACGATAGAAAATATATTGTTGGGCGATTTAAGTGAGCCTGCTAATTTTTTGTCTGACACACGTATTAACAATGTAACGCACGTTATCAATTGTGCGGCAGTAGCGTCATTTGGCAATAACCCACTTATTTGGAAGGTTAATGTTGAAGGTACGTTGGCCTTTGCCGAGAGAATGGCGCAGGTGGAAGGATTGAAACGTTTTCTGCACGTGGGCACCGCCATGTCTTGTGCGCCAGAGCCGGGTTCACTGGTGGCAGAAAGCGCAGAGTTTGAAGAAACCGCCGAGCATCTGGTGGAATACACCCGGTCCAAATCCACCATTGAACAGTTGATGCGTCAACGCTGCCCGCAACTGCCGCTGGTGATCGCCCGTCCTTCCATTGTGGTGGGGCATACTCGCCTTGGCTGCCAACCTTCCAGCAGTATTTTTTGGGTGTTCAGCATGGCGCTGATGCTGCGCAAGTTTATGTGCTCGTTGCAGGACAACATCGATGTGATCCCGGTTGATTACTGCGCCGATGCGATGGTAATGCTACTGAACAGTGAAGCGCTGGATAATGACGTTTACCACATCTCCGCAGGGGAAGAGTGCAGCGTCAGTTTTGCGGATATCGATAGCGCCATTGCCGCCGCGCTGGAAAAACCGCCGCTTGGCGATCGTTATGCACAGGTCAGTTACGAAGCGTTGCTGAAAATGCGCAAGCAGCTAAAGGATATTTTCGGGCCGTGCAACGAGCGGCTGATGCTGAAGGCGATGCGCCTGTACGGGTCGTTTGCCATGCTCAACGTTCGTTTCAGCAACGAAAAAATCCTTAAACTGGGTATGCCGAAACCGCCGCGTTTTACCGACTACATTGCCTGTTGCGTACAGTCCACTCGCGGGTTATCGATCCAGCAGCAAATGGTGGTGGATTTCAAATAAAGTCAGGGCGAGTCGCTCGCCTGACTCTATGCGAAATTTATCGGGATATCGTTGCCATTACCAGGATGAAGAAGACCAGAAAACGCGACCCAGCACCACCAATTGGTCTTTGCGCTGCGCATAACTCAGATGCTCATCCTGATATTCTTCCCGGTTCAGGGAACGGATCGTCACGCCGCCGTCAGGCTGCTCGATCAAGACCTTCACCCGCAGCAGGTTGCCGTGGCGGATAGCGTAGGTTTTACCTTCGCGGATGCGGGTATCATCGGTGTTGATGCCCACCACGTCGCCGTCCTGCAGGCGTGGCTCCATGCTGGAGCCGGAGATACGGATGATCCGCGCGGCATTCACCGCCACTCCCATCTTGTGCAGATAATAGCGGCGGAAGATCAGTGAGAACTCTTCACGATCAACGATTTCATAACAACCATCACCGGCTGAGAAATCGATATCCAGCAGGGGAATTTCCACAAACTCTTCCTTGTCTTGTTCGGTATCTTCCCACACCACCGGTTTCAGGCGGGCGGGTTGAAAATCCGACTCTGCCGCCACGTTATCGAAAGGGCGCACCAGCTGTTTTTCATGGAAAACGTCAAACCAGCCTTTGGGCAGGTTCAGTTTGGCCTCGATCCGCCTGGCTAGGTTGTCGCCCAGGTTGCGGGAGGATTTCTCACCGGTGATTTGGCTTAGCGTCGGCGCGGAGGACTCAACCAGTATCGCAAACTCATTCTGGTTAACGCCTTGCCGGGCATAGCGGGCCATCAGGTCGCGCAAATTATTGCGTCTTATTTCTTTGGTTTCCATCGTCGGATGATTGCATTCTTTAGCAAAAAGGTAAATATCGTTTTTGCTAAAAACTGCTTGCGTTTAATTTAGCAACTAGCTAAATATAAAGGGGTGGACAACGTTCACGCAGACAGCGTAGGGGGCACTATGCAGCGTCCGCACGAGTCCGGGCGACCCCTGCATGACGATGAGTTGCTAATGAAGACCAACAGAGAAGAAGGAATCTACGATGTTCAGTATTGATTACAATAGCTACCGTTCGGTGGCCGGTTTTGGCCACCGCGTGCGTTTTCTGGTGTTGCATTACACGGCGCAGAATTTTGCCGATTCGGTGCAATCACTGACCGGGAAATCGGTCAGTGCCCATTACCTGGTTCCGGATCCGGAAGATCAAACTTATCAGGCAGCCGGTTTTAGCGGCGTGCGCATTTTCAACCTGGTGGATGAAGATGAACGTGCCTGGCATGCCGGGGTCAGCAAATGGGGCAGCCGCAATAATCTCAATGATACGGCGATTGGCATTGAGATCGTGAATCTGGCGAGCGGCGATGGCGAAGACATTACTTTCCCGCCGTTTAACCCGCAGCAGATCGCGGCGGTAACGCAGCTGGCGCAAAATATTCTGCAGCGCTATCCGGATATCACGCCGATCAACGTGGTGGCGCATTCCGATATAGCGCCGGGCCGCAAGAGCGATCCCGGCCCGCAGTTCCCGTGGCATCAACTGCATCAGGCCGGCGTAGGCGCCTGGTATGACGACGCGGTTAAACAGCGTCACCAGCGTGAGTATCACTGCCAGGGCATTCCCGCGCAGCGGGAACTGCTGGCGCTGTTCGCCAAATACGGTTACGACACCTCGGCTGCGACCGACGCCGAGGGCTATCGCCAACTGGTACGCGCCTTCCAACTGCATTTCCGCCCGCAGCAGTATGGCGGCGTAATGGATGTGGAAACCGCCGCCATTCTGCGCGCGCTGGTGGATAAATATGCCGCTTAAGGTTCGCCTGCGGGTGGGGGACGCCTCATCCGCCTTTTCTCCACCCGCTTTCCTCCGCTAAACTAAGCGTCTTCCTCGTCATCGGTAACGGGATGCATTGTGCGCCTCGACAGAAAAATATCGCCTTTTGAACGGCTGACCTATCGGCATTATCGCGTCGTCCATGGTTTGCGCATTGGGTTGGCGTTTGTCCTGACCTTCCTGCTGATCCGCCTGCTCGAGGTGCCGGAAGGCACCTGGCCGCTCATCACCCTGGTGGTGGTGATGGGGCCTATTTCATTTTGGGGCAACGTGTTGCAGCGGGCGTTGCAGCGCATTGCCGGCACGGTATTTGGTGCCGTCTCCGGCCTGATTGCTCTGTATCTTGAACTTTACTCGCTGTCGCTGATGCTGGCGTGGTGCGGGGTAGTGATGTTTTTCTGCGGTTATTTGACGCTCGGCAAGCGGCCCTATATGGCCTTGCTGGTGGGCATCACGTTGGCGGTAGTCTGCGGTGCCGGGGCCGGTGATATGCATACCGCGCTGTGGCGCAGCGGCGACGTGATCTTTGGTTCGTTGCTGGCGCTGTTGTTCAGCAGCATTTATCCGCAACGCGCTTATATCCTGTGGCGCATGCAGTTGGCCGATTGCCTGCAAAGCGCAGGCAAAATCTACGGCGCTTATCTCTCGCCGAACATGATTGAACGGCCACGGCTGGAGCCGCAGTTGAAAGATCTGCTGAGCCAGGTGGTCAGGTTACGTGGGCTGATTGTCCCCAGCAGCAAAGAAACCCGCATTCCTGCAACGGTATTTGAAGCGGTGCAGACGCTGAGCCGCAATCTGGTGTGCACGCTTGAACTGCTGGCGGACGCTTACTGGGCCTCGCGCGAAACCCATTTTATTATGCTGAATGCCAAAACGCTGCGCAGCGCGCAACTGTTGACGCTGCGTTCGCTCGAATCGTTGGCGGAAATGATGCACAACGGCCCCCAGGAACAACAGCAGGCGGCGGTGGGGCAATTGAGTGAAATCGCCGCCGAACTGAAAACCCTGATGCAGGAGGCCAGCGTTGTCCAGCATGGTGAAGCACCGATCTACGGCTATGTCTGGCTGAGCATGGAGCTGACGCAGCAGTTGGAAGAACTGGGCGATCTGCTCAAGGTATGTACCGCCGCCGGTCACGATTAAGGGGTCAGATCATGAAGCAGGCGCTTCGGGTTTTTGTCAGGCGGTTAAAGTGGGTAAGATAAGGCAATGAGAGTTGTGTCGGACCGCCACAAACCTGTATCTTGGTGTCATTGTGGCCGTAAGCAAATGAATCTGTGTATTACTAAAGCAAGGGTATGAAGATGGATAATGCAAATAAGCCGAGTTTCCAGGACGTTCTGGAGTTTGTGCGTATGTTCCGCCGTAAAAATAAGCTGCAGCGCGAAATTATCGACAACGAGAAAAAAATCCGTGACAACCAGAAGCGTGTGTTGCTGCTCGACAACCTGAGTGAGTACATCAAGCCTGGCATGAGCATTGAAGACGTTCAGGGCATCATTGCCAACATGCGCAGCGACTATGAAGATCGCGTTGATGACTACATCATCAAAAATGCCGATCTGTCTAAAGAGCGCCGTGATTTGTCCAAAAAGCTGAAGGCTATGGGCGAAGTGAAGTAATGAGTTTTATCGGGTCAGGCATTCGCCTGGCCCTTTTAGTTTCCCCGTTAGTCTCTGTTATTGCCCCGAACCGCCAGCCCCGCGCCGTTTTTGCGCGTTATTGGCCCGCGCCGTAGACGTCAAAATCAAAATATTTATCATTCACTTTCTTGTAAGTGCCGTTGGCAATGATTGTTTGCAGCGCAGAATTGAACGCGTCGCGCAGTGCGGTATCCTCTTTGCGCAGCCCAATACCGTCGCCGATGCCAAAATACTTGCTGTCATTGAGTTCGGCGCCGACAAACGCAAAGTCTTTCCCCGCCGGAGTATGGAAGAACTCGCTGGCGCTGACGCTGGCCAGCAGCGAAGCATCCAAACGGCCATTGATCAGATCTTCATTGGCTTCCTGCTGGCTCTGATAGGACACCACGTTGACGCCGGCCGTTCGCCACAGGGCCGTGGCGTAGGCTTCCTGGCTGGAACCCTGCTGTACGCCAACCGATTTGCCTTTCAGCGAAGCCGCGGTGGGCTGCAGATCGCTGCCTTTACGGGCCACCAGACGCGCCGGAGCGTTGGAAACCTTGTTTGAAAACGCAATCTGCATCTGACGCTGCGGCGTGATGGTCATCGACGAGGCTATGGCGTCAAACTTTTTCGCCAGCAACCCGGGGATCATCCCGTCCCAACTGCTCTCGACCCAAACGCATTTGGCCTGCATCTGATCGCACATTGCCTGCGCGATATCGACACCGAAACCGGTCAGCGCACCCTGTGGGGTTTTATATTCCAGCGGCGGGTAGGTCGGGTCTACGCCCAACTTAATCACTTTGCCGCTAAACTCCCCGCCAAAGGCCGCAAAACTTAACGCCAGTGGCAAGACTAAAACCAGACTCATTGTTGTCTTCATTTCATTTTCCTCAGCGTTGTGGCGGTCAAGTCAGGACATTAAGCCAAAAAGCGCTCAACCAGCTTGACCCAGTAAGTGGCGCCAATGGGCAGGCACTCATCGTTAAAATCGTAAGCGGGATGATGCAGGGCATTGCCTGGGCTGCTTTCACCGTTGCCGATTGAGATATAGCTGCCGGGGCATTTTTCCAGCATAAAAGCAAAATCTTCGCTGGCGGTAAACGGCCGCAGTGACGGGATAAGCTGGGGCTCGCCCGCCCAGTCCAGCGCCACGCGGCGCGCCAGTTCGGTTTCCTCCACATGATTCACCAACACCGGATAGCCATGCTGGTAGTCAATGTCCGCCGTGGCGCCGAAACTGGCGGCCTGCGCCGTGACCAATGCGGTAATGCGGCTTTCCAACCGTTGGCGCACTCCGGCATCCAGTGCGCGCACGCTTAGCGTCATTTTGGCGCTGGCGGGGATCACGTTGGCGGCAAGGCCTGCCTGGATCGCGCCAACCGTGACGATCGCCGTCTCCTGCGGATCGATATTGCGCGAGACGATGGTTTGCAGGCTCATCACTATGGCGGCGCACACGACCACCGGATCGACCGTGTGTTGCGGTACTGCGCCGTGACCGCCCTGGCCGTGCAGGGTAATGGTGACCGTATCGGCCGAGCACATGAAGGGGCCGCTGGCAAAACCCAGTTGACCGACCGGGAAGCCGGGAACGTTATGCATGGCGAACACGGCATCGCAGGGAAAACGCTCGAAAAGCCCGTCTTCAATCATCACGCGTGCGCCGCCGCCGCCTTCTTCCGCCGGTTGGAAAATCAGGTGCAGGGTGCCGGTAAACGAAGGGTGTTGCGCCAGGTAGCGCGCCGCCGCCAGCAGCATGGTGGTGTGGCCGTCATGACCGCAGGCGTGCATCACACCGCTGTGGGTGCTGGCATAGGACAACCCGGTGGCTTCTTCGATCGGCAGTGCGTCCATGTCGGCACGCAAACCGAGCGTTTTCCCCGTGCCGCGTTGCAGCGTGGCGACAACACCGGTTTGTCCTACATGGCGCGTAACCTGATAACCCCATTCGGCCAGCAGCTTCGCCACCAGATCGCTGGTGGCGAACTCGTTGAAGCCCAATTCGGGATGCGCGTGGATATGGCGGCGAATGGCGACCATTTCGTGCTTAACAGCGGCTATTTCAGGTAAAACAAGCGGGTTTGGCATCACCGTCTCCAGAGTGAATTTCCGATTTTCGACGGGTCGACAGCCGGAAAGCAGGGTGTCTTCGAGACTAACAAACAACCTTTTTGCCGGGGAGCCGCCGTTCGGTTATGCTGACAATCTTTGGTTGTCAGGGGGCGCGATGAAACTGCATCAATTACAAGCCTTGGTCGCCAGCGCCGACAGCGGCAGCATTCGCGGCGCCGCACGGCAACTGGAGCTTTCACAAGCGGCGGTCACGCGGGCCTTGCGCGAACTGGAACAGGAACAGGAACTGCCGTTGCTGATCCGCACGCCGGCCGGATTGGGTTTTACCCCTTACGGCAAAACGCTGTTGGCTCACGCCCGGCTGGTGCTTAACCAGTTGGAACAGGCCAACATGGAGATGGCGGGTCTGCGTGGGTTGGCGGAAGATCAGGTAAAAGCGGCGATAACGCCCTGGCTGATGCTGACGGTGTTGCCGCCGGCGGTGATGGCTTTTCGCAAAAAAATGCCCAAGGTCAAGCTGGAGTTGTTTGAAAGCCTGATGGCCAACGCGCAATCGCAACTGCGAGAGGGCACGATGGATTTCGCCATCACGCCGTTGCCGGCCTCTATGGCGCCGCAGGAGTTTCATTGCGAACCGTTGCTGGACTATGAAACGGCGGTGATGGTACGGCACGGACATCCGTTGAGCAAAAGCACCACGATCCACCAACTGCTGGAACAGGACTGGGTGCTGAATTACACGCCGGAAAACTACGACGATTTGGTCCGCCAACTGTTCAGCCGCCATGGCGCCCAGCTTGATCCCCATCGTATCATCCACGCCCATTCCCTTGGCATGCTACAGGCAATGGTGGAGTCGGCGGACATGTGCACCTGGTGCCCGGCGCCGCTGGCCGGGCTGCCGCAGCTTACCGGACGCCTGATGCCGCTGACGCTGCGGGAAAGCTGCGATCCGGTGCGGCTGAACATCGTCACCCGCCGCAACAGCATCCTGAGCGCGGCGGCGAATGCTCTGATTGACTCTCTGGTGCGCCAACTGCGTCTGCATACCCGCTCGGCGCGGCAGGAAGACCGCCGGATTTTCGAACGGGTGCGGATCCTGATTTAGGTTTGCCACCCGTATTTGTCATTAGATAAGCGCATAGAGCGAGCGGTTCATGGCCACGATATCTTCATGAGTAGGATTGGCGCCCAGTTTGCCGAACAGTTCAGGCAGCCGATCGCGCTTTTGCGCCGCTTCACCCTTCACGGCTGCGGCCAGGCCTTTCTTCATTTTCTCCACACCGTAATCGCAGCAGTAGGCCGGTGTCGACGGCTGCTGCCGCCAGGACGCTTCAAGAGAACCCGCATCGACCGGATCGAACCCGGTGTCGTTCACCAACGTCATAACCCTCTGTTTTAACGTGGCGTCATCGCCTGCGACGGCAATTGCCAAACGCGATGGTGAGCCTTTTGACGTTCCGAGCTCCGCAAGCGAATAGGCAAGAATATTGTTGAATGCCTTGATCACTGGGCGCCCAAGTTGTTGCGATACCCATAGGCTTTCAGTCATGCCGTTATCGATTTCCGGAATACGGGGGTCACGCAAGCCGGGATAATAGTTGCTGGTATCAATCAGCGGTACCCTATCGGATACTCCATCAAAGAGATCCTTTGGCAGCGATGTCAGTGCAGGCAGCGGGATCGACACAATGATCGCATCCGCTCCCTTCACCGCACCATAGACATCCGCCGCGGTGACCCCAATTTCATCGGCAAAGTTCTGGACGCCCTGAATGCCTTTGGAGTTCGCTACGCGTACGTGATGGCCCGCAGCTTTAAGCTTGCGAGCCAGCGTACCGCCGATATTGCCCGTGCCGATGATGCCAATTTCCATGTTTTTTGCCTCTCTAGAATTAGGGGATTGAGCTGGTGGCCACTTTATGGTGTACATGTTAGTATTGCAAGAACACACCAAAAAGTAAGTAACACCCTAAAAGGTAAGTATGAAAAAAGAACGCGTCTGGAACTGCGAGGATCCCCAACGCCGGCTGGCCTGGGCAGCGGCGACCACCGAGGCCCTGCGGGTGCTGGAAGGCAAGTGGAAAATCATCATCATCTGCCAACTGTTTGCGGCCAAAGGCCCGCTACGTTTTTCTGACCTGGAGCGATTGGTGGAAGGCGTCAATCAAAAGATGCTGATTCAGCAGCTTAGGCAGTTGGAAACCGATGGCATCGTCACACGGACGGTGTATCCGCAAGTGCCGCCCAGGGTTGAATATGCTCTGAGCGCTACGGGTATTGCGCTGGGGCCTGCGATGGAAGCGCTCATCGACTGGGCTGAGGAGAAGCAGCGGATCATCGATGAAGGATCACAGGCAATGTGATGGACTTTTGACGTTTAAAGGGGAATTCATTCCCCAATCGTAAAAAGGACGTTTCGCTCTATCGGAGCGGCGTGGTTTTCTGCACGATCGATAACACCCTTTCTGACGCAGCGCGCCAGGGATTAAGCGCCTGCATTTGGGCAAGCACTTCCAGCCCCTGGAGCGTTAAGTGCTCAGAAGAGGCCATATCATTTCCCAGTTCGCCCAGGGCGATAGAGGCGTTATGGCCCGCATATTCCGCGCAGTCTTTCAACCCGCCGAGTACCAGACGACGGGCAACCTCCGCTGCCATGCCTTTCTCGGCAAGCCAGCATTGCAAACCCTCGGCGAAGAAGTAGAACCACCCATTCATGCAAAGGCTTACCGTCGCCAAATCAAAGTCCGATTCGTTGGGCAGCACGGTCAGTTGGCCTAATCGGGAAAACAGGTCCTGGATCTCTTCGTCGGCGGCCGTCAGGATCACGCTCGATTTGTTGATTTCAGCGGCGAAAGTCAGCATCAATCTGACGCAGTCAGCGTGCCTGAACAGATCTCGCAGGCTTTGAGAGCCCATCCCCGGAACCAGAGAAACCAGCGTTTGCGAGCTGCGCAGTTGCACCTGATTTGCGATTTCATTCAAAGCATGTCGGCCCACGCCGGTAATAATAACGTCAACCTCGTCGACGACATCCTGGTAATTATCCAGAGTCCAGCAGGGAAGCTCTCTCTCCAGCCTGCGCGCCCGTTCATTGTTGCCAGCGACAAGAAATACCTGTGCCTCAGGAACGGCGAGAAACATTCCCCTGACCAGTTTTTCGGTCAGCTCATCAACGTCCAGAATCCCCATCCTTTTCATTAACAACGCTCCGGTGATTAGTCTCTGTTTTGTAGCCGCATTTGCGGTGCGGAGAAGTCACGACAGTGCAATTACCGCACTTGTTGCGGACGAGGATTCTTAGCATTCATTGCGTTATTGCACCGGCTTGCGGAGGTTGCCAACCGCCCCCGAGCGCCCTGAACGTAGCGACCGCCGCGCGCGCCGATTCCGTTTGGGCCTGTGCCCTGGCGTCGGAGGCCTGCAGCAGGGTTTCATCGTTGTGCAGGACGTCAATCAGGCTGGCTGTCCCTTGCCGATAGGCGACGAAAGACGATTGCCTGGCGCTGGCCAGGGCCGTTTCACCGCCGGTCAGTATTGCCGCCTGCGTTTCACGATTGATCAGTGCGGAGAAGGCGTTTTCGACGTCTTCGGTGGCGCGTAACACCGACAGACGGTAAGCTGCGAGCGCTTCGGCCTCCTGGCCTTTCGCCTGATCGATCTGCGCGTTGATGCGGCCGAAATCAAAGAGCCGCCAACGCAGCCCCAATACGCCTGCCGATTGGCTGGCGCCGCTGGAGAACAGGTTGCCGCTCGCCACCGCCGTCGCGCTGCCGAGTAATGCGCTGAGCGAAAACTTCGGATAGTACTCGCTGACGGCCACCCCGATGCGCGCACTGGACGCGGCAAGATGGCGTTCGGCCACGATAATGTCGGGGCGGCGGCGCAGCAGGTCGGCGGGGGTGCCCGTAGAGGTGATCTGCGGAGCCTGCGGAATGGCGCCCGGCGTAGTCAACTGAGCGCGATGAGTGCCGGGCGGGGTTCCGAGCATGACGTCCAGCGCGTTCATGGCTGCATCGAGCCCGGTCTGGAGAACCGGCACCGTTGCCTGAACCTGCGCAAGGGCTCCTTCGGTCTGGCGGACCTGGTACTCAGCGGCCAGCCCCTTGCTGTGAAGGAGCTGCACTTTTTCCAGTAGCTCTTGTTGCGTACTGACTTGCTTGTTTGCGATAGCCAACCGGGTTTGCAAGCCGCGCAGGGTGATATAGATATCGGCCGTCTGGGCGGCGACGGCCAGGCGTGTCGCGGCGACGCCCGCCTCGGAAGCCTGGTAGTCAGCCAGTGCGGCCTGGCGACCGCGTCGCAGGCCACCGAAGATGTCGATCTCCCAGCTTGCGTTGAGGTCGGCTTCATAGGCATTGCCGTAGCGATTATAATCGGGTGTTGAGCTGAGAACCTGGCCCAGAGGGGTTTCGACCGACTGATAGGCGCGAGTGGCTTGTCCGCTGATGTTACCCGATGGCAGTAACGCCGCTGTCGCCGCGCCAAGTCCGGCGCGGGCTTGCGCCATCCGGGCGGTTGCCTGAGCCAGATCGAGATTTTGCGCGAGTGCGCTTGAAACGAGGCCACTCAATAAGGGATCGTCAAAGCCTTCCCACCAGACCGCAAAACTGGCCGGCCGGGCGGCGTTTCTCTGTTGGACGGCGGATTGGGCCTGATAACGATCCGAGAGTGGAGCGTCCGGGCGCTGATAATCCGGTCCAACCGCGCAACCCGCCAGTAAGCCGGCGCTCACAATCAGAGCAAGAGTACGGAGGGGAAACATGGGGAATCCTTGAATCGAAGCAGAATGGTGACTACATTACCAAATGGTCACTTGTTGTCAATCAGTGCTCATCGAGCTAAGCTAGAAAAATGACTAAACACATGAATGCACTTTCCCCGCGTGGGCCATTGGATCACAGCGTTCGCGATCAGATCGTGGAAGCCGCCACAGAGCACTTCGGGCACTTTGGGTATGAGAAAACTACCGTGTCCGACTTGGCCAAGGCGATTGGTTTTTCCAAGGCTTACATCTATAAATTTTTCGATTCCAAACAGGCAATTGGTGAGGTGATCTGCGTCAATCGGCTGGCCATGATCATGGAGATTGTCAATTCGGCGCTCGCAGATGCGCCGACGGCCTCGGAAAAATTAAGGCGTCTTTTCAAAGCGTTGACGGAAGCAGGCAGCGACCTGTTTTTTCACGATCGCAAGCTTTACGACATCGCTGCCGTCGCCGCCCGCGAACGCTGGCCTTCGGTGGTGGCGTATGAAGAACGTTTGTGCCAGGTGATCCAGCACATCCTGCTCGAGGGCAGGCAGTCGGGGGAGTTCGAGCGCAAAACGCCGCTGGATGAAGCGACACTGGCGATCTCCCTGGTCCTGCGGCCCTACATCTGCCCTGTCCAACTGCAAAATAACCTGGAGAATGCGCCGGTGGCGGCGGTACTTCTGTCGGCATTGATACTGCGCAGCATGGCGCCTTAAAATTTGTGACCATTGACATTATTGGTCACTAGTCGGAGAATGCGGTTACCGTCCTGTTCATTAATTAAGGGAACCCATGCCCCGGCTAAAATCCGCCCCTATTGCTGTTTGCCTGTTATCTTTCGCCCTGGTGGCGTGCGGCGACGCTGCCAGCGTCGACGATCCGCGTAGCCAACCTCCTCTGGTGAGGGCGGCTACCGTGAAGAGCGCCGTCGATGCCTCCCGCGCCTTCACCGGCGTCGTCGTCGCCCGCGTTCAAAGCGACCTCGGTTTTCGGGTGCAGGGTAAAATACTTGAACGTCTGGTCGATACCGGCCAAAGCGTCAAACGCGGTCAGCCGCTGATGCGTCTGGATCCCGTCGATCTTGGCCTGCAGGCGCAAGCCCAACAGCAGGCGGTCGCCGCCGCGCGGGCGCGCGCCAGACAGGCTACCGATGACGAAGCGCGTTATCGCGGTCTGGTTGCCTCAGGGGCCATCTCGGCTTCGGCTTACGATCAGATAAAGGCCGCTGCCGATACGGCCAAAGCGGAGCTCAGCGCTGCGCAGGCACAGGCCGACGTGGCGCGCAATGCGACGGGCTATGCCGTCTTGCTGGCCGACGCAGACGGCGTGGTGGTGGACACCCTGGCCGAGCCGGGGCAGGTCGTCAGTGCAGGGCAGCCGGTGGTGCGGCTGGCGCGGGCGGGGCAGCGAGAAGCTATCGTACATTTGCCTGAAACGCTGCGTCCGGCTATCGGGAGCGAGGCCCTGGCGACGTTATACGGCAAGGATACGGCAGCGGTTCCCGCAAAATTGCGTCTGCTCTCCGATGCGGCCGATCCTCTGACGCGCACCTTTGAAGCAAGGTATGTGCTGGAGGGGGCGCTGGCGAGCGCGCCGCTTGGTGCCACCGTTACCCTCGCCATTGCTGAAGGCAAGTTAGCCGGGCAGGTGCTGCAGGTGCCTATCGCCGCCCTTTATGATCCGGGCAAAGGGCCGGGCGTCTGGGGCATTTCCGGCCAGCCAGCCAAAGTGTCGTGGCGGCCGGTTCAGGTAGTTGGTCTGGGCGACGATGCGGCCAGGGTGATCGGTAGCCTCAAGCCCGGTGAACGGGTGGTGGCGCTGGGCGCGCATTTACTGCGCGACGGCGAAGCAGTCCGGCTTGGTAATCAAAGCGATGCCAGCGTCGCCGGGAGCCGGCCATGAGCGAAGGGCGATTCAACCTTTCGGCGCTCGCCGTTCGCGAGCGCTCAATCACGTTGTTCCTTATCATCCTGATTACCGTGGCCGGCATTCTTTCGTTCTTCGAGCTGGGGCGTGCGGAAGATCCGCCGTTTACGGTCAAGCAGATGACGGTCATTTCTGCCTGGCCGGGAGCCACCGCGCAGGAAATGCAGGATCAGGTGGCCGAGCCGCTTGAGAAACGCATGCAGGAACTTAAATGGTACGACCGCAGCGAGACCTACACGCGGCCCGGCCTGGCTTTTACCACGATGTCGCTGCAGGACAGCACGCCGCCTTCGCAAGTGCAGGAGGAGTTTTATCAGGCGCGCAAGAAACTCGGCGACGAGGCCAAGAACCTGCCGGCGGGCGTGATCGGCCCGATGGTCAACGATGAATTCTCGGACGTGACCTTTGCGCTCTTTGCATTGAAAGCCAAAGGGGAACCGCAGCGCCTGCTGGTGCGCGATGCCGAATCGTTGCGCCAGCGTTTATTGCATGTCCCAGGGGTAAAGAAGGTCAATATCGTCGGGGAGCAGGCTGAGCGTATCTTCGTCTCTTTCTCGCATGACCGGCTGGCCACGCTGGGCATCTCCCCGCAGGACATTTTCTCCGCGCTCAACAACCAGAACGTGCTTACGCCGGCCGGTTCGATTGACACCAACGGACCGCAGGTCTTCCTGCGCCTGGATGGCGCCTTCGACAAGCTGGAGAAGATCCGCGATACGCCGATTGTGGTTCAGGGAAGGACGTTAAAACTCTCGGATGTCGCGACGGTCGAACGTGGTTATGAAGATCCCGCAACCTTCCTGGTCCGCAACCAGGGAGAGCCTGCGCTGTTGCTGGGCATCGTGATGCGTGAGGGTTGGAACGGTCTGGATCTGGGTAAGGCGCTGGATGCCGAGACAGCCAAAATCAATGAGGGCATGCCTCTGGGTATGACGTTGGCGAAAATCACCGATCAGTCAGTCAACATCGGTACGTCGGTCAACGAGTTCATGACCAAATTCTTCGTCGCGTTGCTCGTGGTGATGGCAGTGTGTTTTGTGAGTATGGGCTGGCGCGTGGGTGTGGTGGTTGCGGCGGCGGTGCCCTTGACGCTGGCTATCGTCTTCGTGGTGATGGAGGCCACCGGCAAGAACTTTGACCGCATCACTCTCGGCTCGCTGATCCTGGCCCTCGGGTTGCTGGTGGATGACGCCATCATCGCCATCGAAATGATGGTGGTGAAAATGGAAGAGGGCTACGACCGCGTCAAAGCCTCGGCCTATGCCTGGAGCCACACGGCGGCTCCTATGCTGGCCGGTACGCTGGTGACGGCCGTCGGCTTTATGCCCAACGGTTTCGCTCAGTCTACCGCCGGTGAGTACACCAGCAACATGTTCTGGATCGTGGGCATCGCCCTGATTGCTTCCTGGGTGGTGGCGGTGGTGTTTACGCCTTACCTGGGCGTGAAAATGCTGCCGAAAATCAAAACGGTTGAGGGTGGGCACGCGGCCATCTACAACACCCGCAATTACAACCGCTTTCGTCGACTGCTGACGCGCGTCATCGCCCGGAAATGGGTCGTGGCGGGCACGGTGCTCGCCGTGTTTACCCTGGCCATTCTCGGCATGGGACTGGTGAAAAAACAGTTCTTCCCCACCTCCGACCGCCCGGAAGTGCTGGTTGAAGTGCAGATGCCTTATGGCACCGCCATTGAACAGACCAGCGCCGCAACGGCCAAGATTGAGGCTTGGCTGAAAAAGCAGAAAGAGGCAAAAATCGTCACGTCCTATATCGGACAGGGTTCACCGCGTTTTTATCTGGCGATGGCGCCAGAGCTGCCCGACTCGTCATTCGCGAAGATTGTCGTGCTGACGGACAGCCAGGAAGCGCGTGAGGCGCTCAAGTTTCGTCTTCGCCAGGCGGCGGCCGATGGGCTGGCACCCGAAGCGCGTGTCCGGGTCACGCAACTGGTATTTGGCCCGTACTCGCCATTTCCCGTTGCCTATCGCGTGATGGGGCCGGATCCCGATCTATTGCGCGCGATCGCCGATCAGGTCGAGACGATCATGCAGGCCAGCCCGATGATGAGGACCGTCAACTCCGACTGGGGCCCACCGGTGCCGACGCTGCATTTCACGCTCGATCAGGACCGCTTGCAGGCCGTGGGGTTGACCTCAACGGCGGTCGCCCAGCAACTTCAGTTCCTGCTCTCGGGTGTGCCGATCACCTCTGTGCGTGAAGATATCCGTTCGGTGCAGGTCATGGGCCGTGCCGCGGGGAATATCCGGCTTGACCCGGAAAAAATTGCCGGCTTTACGTTGGTGGGGGCTGCCGGTCAGCGCATTCCGCTGTCGCAGATAGGGGATGTCGATGTGCGCATGGAAGATCCCGTTCTCCGCCGCCGCGATCGTACCCCGACCATTACGGTGAGGGGTGACATAGCCGAAAACCTGCAACCGCCGGATGTGTCCACGGCGATCACGAAAGCGTTGCAGCCGGTTATCGACCAACTCCCGGCCGGGTACCGCATCGAGCAGGCGGGTTCGATTGAAGAATCGGGCAAAGCGACCGAGGCGATGGCGCCGCTGTTCCCTATCATGATCGCCATGACGCTGCTGATCATCATCCTGCAGGTGCGTTCGATGTCGGCGATGGTGATGGTCTTCCTCACCGCGCCACTGGGGCTGATTGGGGTGGTGCCAACGCTGCTGCTGTTCAACCAGCCGTTTGGCATCAATGCGCTCGTGGGATTGATCGCGCTGTCGGGCATCCTGATGCGTAATACCTTGATCCTGATAGGGCAGATCCATCACAACGTGCAGGAAGGGCTGGATCCGTTCCATGCTGTGGTCGAGGCAACGATTCAGCGAGCCCGACCGGTGTTGCTCACGGCGATGGCGGCCATTCTGGCGTTTATCCCGCTCACCCACTCGGTGTTCTGGGGCACCCTGGCTTACACCCTGATTGGCGGGACCTTTGGCGGAACCATAGTAACGCTGGTGTTCCTGCCGGCGATGTATGCCATCTGGTTCAAGATACGCCCGGACAACACGCCGCCAACCGACAAGCCGGCATTGGCGTAAGTCATAACGGGGGGAGCGCGATCCCCGACTAACCTACCGACACGTTATGGCCGCAAAGCCCTGACGTGTCGGTAGACGTTTGCTGCAAAACGAAAGGGTCCGATGATGAAGGCTGAGGGTGTTTACGCGCCGGCCACTCCCGGCGAGGCATTACCATGAGTACAGAAAACACGCCCACTGAAATAATGAGGGCGACTATTTCTTCGGCCGAAGGCCCGCAACTAACAGGTAAAATCGTTGCGTTACTGGCCGGCCTTTCTGCCATTAGCATACTGTCCACCAACATTATCCTTCCTGCATTTCCGGATATCGGAGAGCAGCTTGGGGTGTCAGCGCGTGAGCTTGGTCTGACGCTCTCCAGCTTTTTCATCACTTTCGCGCTGGCTCAGTTGGTCGTCGGCCCGCTGGCTGACCGATACGGACGCAAGAAGCTGGTGTTGGGGGGGCTCTCAATATTCATCGTGGGTACGGTGGTAGGCGGTCTCGCCGGTTCGCTGGAAACGCTGATCGTCGGGCGCATCATCCAGGCGTTGGGCGTATGCGCGGCGGCGGTTTTAGCCCGCGCCATTGCGCGTGATCTGTTTGAAGGCGAAACGCTGGCGCGCGCGTTGTCGCTGACCATGATCGCAGCGGCTGCCGCACCGGGCTTCTCGCCGTTGGTGGGGAGCGTGCTGACTACGGCGTTGGGCTGGAGAGCGATCTTCATACTGGTGGGCATTGCCGCCTTCGTTGTCGCCGTATTTTACGTCAACGTGCTGGGGGAAACTCATCCTGCTGAGCGTCGCGCTCCACATTCCATTCTGAGCGTGTTGGTTGCGTACGCTAAGCTGGCAGCGAATGGGACGTTTATCCTTCCGGCATTGTCGATGAGCCTGTTGATGAGCGGATTGTTTGCCTCTTTCGGTGCCGCGCCCGCCATTTTGATGAACGGGATAGGCTTGTCGTCGCTGCAGGCCGGGCTGTATTTTGCCGCCACCGTGTTCGTGGTCTTTGCCGCAGGGATGGCGGCACCGCGCCTGGCGCACCGCTATGGCCCGCAAATCATTACCTCGGGAGGTATTCTCACCGCATTATTGGGGGGGAGCCTGCTGCTGATTGGGCCGGAAACGCCAGGCTTGGCTTGGTATACCTTGTCCATGAGTCTGTACCTCTGGGGAATGGGGTTGGCCAATCCATTGGGAACGGCAATCACCATGGGGCCCTTCGGGAAACAGGCCGGCCTGGCATCCGCATTACTGGGTTTTCTTACAATGGGGGCGGCTGCAATCACAACCTGGCTCGGCTCTGTGCTGACGTTCCCCGCGGTCACCACGCTGGGGGGCATACAGGCAACGGCCTGTCTGATCGCACTGTTATTGTTCCTGCTGCGGGGAAAATTAACGGCATCGTCTTCGTAAAAACCAGTCATTTTTGGCAAGCCTGCATCGACAAGGATCCTCAACGGTAATCCGGGTGCAGTGCTTCTCTCTACCCCTGCAAGCACCTTAATGGTGCGAGTGGTTTTTTTTGGGGCAAGAGATGCCCTCTTTTGTTCATTTTTTCCTCTCTGTACAGCCCATCCCCCTAAAACCGCCGGTATCACCCTGCTTTGGTAAGTTGGCATCCTGCTTGCTAGCTTGTACATACAGGTTAGTACATATCGGGTCTGCGAATAGATGAAAGGCAGGCGACGGTTAACAACAGTCCGTAATGGGGCAGGAAACGTAATGATTTCATTTGAGAGCATCAGCAAATTTTACCCCGATGGTACGGTGGCCGTAGACAGGCTGTCGTTCAGTGCGCCGACAGGCAAAATCACCATGCTGGTCGGGCCTTCGGGCTGCGGAAAAACCACGTCACTGCGCATGATCAACCGGTTAATCGAGCCTTCTTCGGGAAGTATTTTGCTCAATGGACAACCGACGGCAGGGATGGACCTGGTCAAACTGCGCCGCAAAATTGGCTATGTGATCCAGAATGCCGGTCTGTTTCCGCATAAAACGGTGCAGGACAACATCGCCGTCACCGCGCTGCTTAACGGGGCAACACGGACGGCGGCGCGTAAAAAGTCATTGGAACTTCTGGAACTGGTCGGGTTGTCGCTGGCGATGGCAGAACGTTATCCGTGGCAGTTGTCCGGCGGCCAGCAGCAACGGGTCGGCGTCGCCCGCGCACTGGCTTCCGACCCTGAATTCATGCTGATGGATGAACCTTTCAGCGCCGTCGATCCGGTGGTTCGTGAACAGTTGCAGGAGGAGTTTTTACGTTTACAGCGTGAAATCGGCAAGACGATCATCATGGTTACCCATGACATTGACGAGGCGATGAAATTAGGCGATCAGGTGGCGGTTTTTCGTCCCGGAGGGCGTCTGGCGCAAATCGCCTCGCCGGTCAAATTATTGAATGAACCTGAAGATGCTTTCGTCGCCGATTTTATCGGCCGCGATCGCGGATACCGTAAGCTTTCTTTTGACATGATCCCTGAAGATATTGCGTTGGCTAAAGAGAAAGTCATTGCGCCGGGAATGTCGGTCAGCGAAGCCCGCTTCGTGGCAGGGCATGAGTCCTGGGTGCTGGTGGTGGAAAATGGTTGCCCGGTCGGCTGGTATGATGTGCAGCAAAACAAAACCACTGTAGAGGCGGAAGACATTAATCTTGGCAGCACCTTTGCGCCAAGAAATGGCACGCTGCGGCAGTTAATGGATTCTGTATTAAGTTCCCCCTGTCAGCGCGGTATTGTTGTCGATGAACAACAACGCTTTATCGGCACGGCGAATATCGAACAGGTATTTTCGCTTTCTCACTCCCGTGCCGAGAGGTAATGCCATGCGCTTTGACTGGTTGTTTCAGCAGCGGGAAAATATAGTGACGTTACTCGGCTGGCACGTTTATCTGTCCATCATTCCTGTCTTGATCGGGCTGGCACTGGCCATTCCGGTGGGCGGTTTACTTCAGCGCTGCGGGAAGTTTAAGGACGGCATTCTTAATCTGCTGGGGCTGCTTTATACCATTCCCTCGCTGGCCCTGTTTGTCTTGTTACCGGGGCTGCTCGGCACCAAAATTCTGGACGCCGTCAATGTCGTAGTGGCGTTGACGCTGTATGCCTTCGCGCTGTTGATTCGCACGGTTTGCGACGGGCTGGATTCTGTCCCGCAAGACACGCATCAGGCCGCCGTGGCTATGGGGTATCGGCCGCTACAGCGATTTCTGAGTGTCGAACTGCCGCTGGCGGTGCCGGTGATCGCCGCCGGCATGCGCGTGGTGGTGGTGTCGAATGTCAGTATTGTTTCCATCTCGGCACTGGTCGGGATGCCGCAACTGGGGGCGTTATTTACCCAGGGCTTCCAACTGCATTTTCTGACGCCGATTATCGCCGGTATTTTCCTGTGCATCGCGCTGGCGCTGCTGCTGGATAATCTGGTGCTGCGCACCGGCAATAAAATCACCGCCTGGCAACCGAAAAGGAATGCGAAATGATTAACTGGTTGCTCGACCCCGGTCATTGGCTCAATGACGACGGACTGTTGATGTTGATTTTCCAGCATCTGGTTTACAGCGTCGAAGCCTTGTTTGTTGCGGTGATTATCGCGTTTCCGGTGGGGTGTTATGTCGGGCATACCGGCAAAGGCGCGACGTTATTAATCGGCAGCGCGAATGCCATGCGTGCGCTGCCTTCCTTCGGGTTGATCATCTTACTGGTCATTCTTTTCGGGCCGGTATTTGAATCCGATCTGGCCTTTATTGTGCCTTGTCTGATAGTGCTGATTATCCTGGCACTGCCGCCGATCATGATGGGCGTTTATTCCGGTATTCGGGCAATTAATCCGGCAATTATTGACGCAGCCATAGGTATGGGGTATTCGCCGTGGAAATTACTGCTCACCGTTGAGATCCCCTGTGCGCTGGCGCTGATATTATCCGGCATCCGGAGCTCGGCATTACAAATCGTTTCGACCGCCACCATTGCGGCTTATGTTTCTCTCGGCGGGTTAGGGCGCCTTATTATTGATGGCCGCGCGCAGAACGATTATCCGCAGATGGTCGCGGGGGCTTTTATGGTGGGAATATTAGCGTTGCTGGTCGATGTATTTTTCTCTTTTTTAATTCGTTTCACGGTATCACCAGGAATACGGCAGCGTGAACGTCGCCGTAAAAAAACACTGCCTTTATCGAATAGCTGAATCATCTACTCACTCATTTCCGGAGTCTGATAAAAATGAAATTGAAAAATCTGCTTGCCGTTGCCCTGTTTTCTGCCGCCGTGGTGCATGCACCTGTGGCCTTCTCTGCTGATGCCGCTGGAACCATTATCATCGGTTCCGCAGACTTCCCGGAAAGCCAACTGATTGCCACTATTTACGAGCAGGCGCTGGCCGCTAAAAACGTCAAAGTGGAAACCAAACTCAATATCGGCAGCCGTGAGGTGTACATGCCTGCGTTGCTCGACGGTTCCATCAACCTGATCCCGGAATACAGCGGTGCCACGCTGAGTTACCTCGACGAAAAAACGCAGGCTCACTCTTCCGAAGATGTGGCGGCGGCGTTGGCCAAAGCGTTGCCGGAAAAAATCAAGATGCTGGATATTTCGGCCGCGCAGGACCGCGATGTACTGGCAGTAACGGAAAAAACCGCGAAAAAATACAACCTGAAAGACATCAGCGATCTGGCTCCGGTCGCCAAAACGCTGGTGCTGGGCGGCCCGGCAGAATGGAAAACCCGCCGTGAGGGCGTGAGAGGGTTGAGCGAAGTGTACGGTTTAACCTTCAAAAACTTTAAGGTGCTTGATGTAGCCGGCCCGCTGACGCTGTCTGCGCTGACCAACAATCAGATCCAGGTTGCGGATATGACCTCAACCGATCCGGCCATTAAAACCAAAAACCTGGTGGCGCTGGAAGATTCCAAACACTTGTTCCCTGCGCAAAATATCGTGCCGTTGATTGCGAAAGACAAAGCCAGCGATGTGGTCGAAACCACGCTCAAAGCTGTGTCCGCACAGCTGACGACCAGCGATTTGATCGTGATGAACGGCAAACTGGCGAATTTCGAAAGCGTCGATGCGGTAGCGAAAGAATGGTTGACTCAGCACGGTCTGAATAAATGAGGGCGCAACCGGTCACCTTAGGCACGGCTGAAACGTCGATCCGTGACATCGTCGATATTGCTTACGGCGCACAGGTGTTGCTCTCACCGCCAGCGTTAGACGGCATGCAGATTGTGCACGAGAAAATCAGACAGGCGATAGCCGAAAACAAAGTGATTTATGGGTTGACCACCGGCGTGGGCGATCTGGTCACGCAGCGGTTATCGCCGGAACAAATCTCTGATGTGCAACTCAATATGCTGAAAAGTCATGCGTGCGGAGTGGGGCCAGAACTGGCACAGCATGAAGTGCGCGCGATGATGGCGGTGATGATCAAATCCCTGTTACAGGGTTTCAGCGGCGTCAGCCCGGCATTGGTGCTGACCATGGCGGATATGCTCAATAAGGGCGTGATCCCGTGGTCGCCCGGTAAGGGGTCGGTCGGGTATCTGATTGCCACGGCACACATCGGGCTGTCGGTGTTTGGCTACGGAAAATCGTACTATCAGGGCGAACTGTTGCCTGCCCGCGAAGCGCTGAAGCGGGCGGGCATTGCCCTGCGTATTCCCGGCCCGCGCGAAGGCCATGCGCTGGTCAGCGGCACCTACGAAATTACGGCGCTTGGGTGCCTGGCAGCGGAAGCTTTCCGGGAACTCATCCCGGTGGCGGACGCCGCCGGAGGCATGAGCCTTGAGGTGCTCAAAGGGAATATCCGTGGTTATGACGCCCGCTTGCATGCCCTGAGGCCGCATGACGGGCAGCAGGAAACCGCGCGGATTTTACGCTGCCTGCTGCGTGACAGCGAGATCCTGGACAGATACCGCGATTTCCGCGTTCAGGATGCCTTGAGCCTGCGCTGTATCCCACAAATGCATGGCGCGGTGCGTGATGTGCTGAGTTATTGCCAGAAAACCCTGACCACCGAAGTCAATTCTGTCACTGACAATCCGGTGTTTATGGTTGAAGACGGGGAACTGAATGTGCTGCCGGGCGGCAATGGGCATGGCGCCCCGGTTGCGTTGTGTCTCGACGCGCTGGCGATCGCCATTGCCCAGCTCAGTACCGGTTCGCAGGCGCGTTCCGACCGGCTGACCAACAGCCATCTCAGCGGCTTACCGGCCTTTTTAGTGGCGGATGGTGGGGCGCACTCAGGAATGATGATCCCGCCTTACGCCGCGGCCGCGCTGGCAGGGGAAAACCGCGCCTTGGCGGCACCGGCCAGCGTGCATACCGTGTCCACTTGCGCGGGACAGGAAGATCACATTTCTATGGGCGTCACGGCGGCGCGTAATGCCATCGATGCCGTCGAAAATGCCATCGATATCGTGGCGATAGAAATATTGTGCGCCACGCAGGCGGTGGAGTTTCACCGGCCGTTGCGGGCGTCCACGGGCACCGAAAGGGTGCTTTCGTTGGTGCGTCAGCAAGTGGCGTTCAGACAAAGCGATGAGGAAATGTATCCGGATATGCTGGCAATCCGCCAGCTCATTAGACAGGGCGATATTTACCGCGCACTTGAACCGCTTATCTTTCCCGAGCCCGCTCACGGAGGTTTGGCATGAGTACGCCAACCCCTTCACGGCCACTGAAAGGGGCAAGGTGTTTGAACCTCTCCCGTGTGCGTAGAAGTCCTGGGTAGAATCGTGATGCGGGTGTTCTTGCCGGCGGTGTGTGCCACCTGATTCAAGATATTCGATGGCCGAACGGGGGGCTTTCTACATGTCGCCAGGCAAAATCGCTATACAGGTTTCACGCAGGGAAATGCCCAACCCGGCAAGGCACCATTCATGTAACACGTCGCCATTGTCGTTGCTTAGCGTGCCATCGATAACGATCGCCTCTTCAAGGCTATTTTTTTGTATCCGCCAGGTGTTTTGCAATAATCCTGGGTAGGCAAACACCAGGCAATTATGGTTTTTCAGCGCTTCGGGGGTTTGAGGGCTACCATGTGCTTTGATATAGGCGGGGGACGCGACCAGGATACGGCGGTTATCGGCTACCCGGCGAGCAAGCAGCCTCGAATCGGCCAATTCCCCCATGCGTATCGCCAGATCCAAATCACCGCTAACTGAGTTTTTTATTTGTTAGTGAAAATTAAGAGTGATTTTGCATTTAATTATCAGGTACTGATTGAGTTCTTGCAGTTACGATAGGGATAGTTAATGTCGTTATATGACTTGCAGTGTTTTTTATGTGTGCATTATAAATAAATAGCGTGCTCTTAATCTACCTATCGATAGCCAAATTGGCGTAACTCGGATGTCCGTCAGCTATGGCGGTATAAAAAACTATTGTCCCACACTTTTCCATTGCCTCCTTTATCCGACTGTTTCATCATGGGGTATGTAATTAATGGATGTAGTCTAATTTTAAAGTGTCATTATTTTAGGTTATTTAATTATCTTGGTAATTGATAATTTAAGCGTGGCTTTATTGATAAATAAAATAACTCTGATACGCTTCAGTGAAGCGCGAGCTATAAACTCATGCTACTGCATAAATAAATGTACTTTTATTAAATGATGAAAAATAAAGGTGAATGCTATGAGGCAAGTACAGAAAATTACAGTAAATAATAAAGGTGGGTATGTGTTTAATTTCTCAGTTCAATGGCTGGGAAGTGACGGGAAATGGCATACAACTAGTTGGAACAGCGGCGATTATCCGGTGGCGCAGTCCAGAACGACTCCGCCGCTTAATGAAATTGGTGTCCCAAGTGATGCATTGGCTGTAACGCCACATGGACATGCTGTGCTCGGTAGCTCCGGTCAGGGAAATCCGTTTGTTTCCTTCGCTCCCAACGGCCAGATTGCGACGTATGATGCCGTTGGTACCACTATAATTGGTTTTGCTATTGTGTTGATTGAGTAATCAGAATGAGCAGTTTAACTTTAATCAGAAAAGTATTGGAGAGTAAACGATGGCTTATTATATAGATAAAAAATATCAGGTTATAGGAATGGGCAACAAACCCTATGAAGTGAGGATTCAGATCCTTCAAAATACTTGGGATAAATGCGATTTAGATGTGCAAACTGGCGTGAATAACATTTTAGCATCGGAGCCTATTCCGCTGCTGAGTAGTTCCGGTAAAGGAAACGGTATTAAACAGGAAACAAAAGGGCTTGAATTTCATACCCAGACCCAAAAGCGGCTACAGTTCCCGGGCGGGAATATTAGGACGGATACAACCTTCATCTTTGATAGCTATGGTAAGGGATGGGGGCACTAAAAAGGTTCTTTCGTATTAAGCGGCCAATGAGGGGACAACTCGTCAAACGCCTCCAGCTTTGCAAGGTTATTCAGTCAATATCCCTGAGACTAACAATCACATAATAATTTATTGAATTTTATTACGGAATTATGTGGTGAGCATTGTGTTAGATCAGGCCTGAGATCAGATGGTCGGCTAATAATCAGTATGTCGGAAGATCTCTAAAAGTGAATGGTGCGACTTACACGTGGGTAAAAACCGATTTTAGCCGTGAAATTACAGGCAAGTTTGGCCGTGAAGGGTATGCGTTTGAGGTGTTCATTGCCGAGTTGGGAAGAGCCTTCCTCATGGCGGATTTGGGCATCGTTGGAGAGGGGCAACATGAAAGTTATAGTGCTTCCTGGTTGAAAGCATTGAAGAACGATAAACGCTATATTTTCAAGGTCGCCAGCGCGGCGTCAAAAGCGCATCGCTATTTGATGGATAAGAACCCAGTCTGAGACAGATCAAGTGACATCAAAAGCAAAAAGCCCGCTTAAGTTTCCTTAAGCGGGCTTCTCTAATATGGCTCCTCTGACTGGACTCGAACCAGTGACATACGGATTAACAGTCCGCCGTTCTACCGACTGAACTACAGAGGAATCGTGTGAACGGGGCGAATAATAGCGGGGTGCCGTGGGTTTGTCAAAGCACTAAAGTGAGGAAAAAGCGCGTTTGCTGTCAGAATGAGCATGTTGCGTCGTTTTTCAGCACTCATCCTGTTCATTTGCGGGGTTTGCCATCAGAAAATTCCTGCCATTGTCCTTGCACCGGCGATTGCACGCTTATGGTGCGAGTGGGTGAAAGGGCATTTCCGACCGGCCGGAATGCCAAAAAAATTCCTCTGTGCGGTTAGCGCGCTCGTCCCCGCTCAGCCCGCCGATGCCAGCGATCGCCCTCATTTCCCCACTGATATGTAGGATGAATAATCAGAAAATATGTATTGGCCGTCACAATGGCTGGATTTTTGCTTACCTAAATGCGGGTAATGCGACTGCGCTCTCGCGCAAATTATTTTCCCCGTCTACACATAAAGTGATTGCTCCGCGCCTTTGGGCGTTTTGCTAAAACAGTGCTGAGGAAAACAACAATGTCATCGAAATTCATTAAAAGTCCGCTCGCTGCTCTGCTTATCGGTTGTTTAGGTTCTGCTTTTTACGCTCAGGCCGATATCGTTATCGGCGTTGCCGGGCCGTTCTCCGGGCCGAATGCGACCTATGGCGATCAGTACTGGCGCGGTGCTTCGCAGGCGGCGGCGGATATCAACGCTGCCGGTGGGATCAAAGGGGAAAAAATCAAACTGGTGCAGGGTGACGACGCCTGCGAACCGAAGCAGGCGGTGGCGGTCGCCAACCGTCTGGTCGATCAGGACAAGGTTTCGGCGGTGGTCGGCCACTTCTGCTCATCCTCCACTATGCCTGCCTCGGAGGTGTATGACGAGGCAGGGATCATCGCCATCACCCCCGGCTCCACCAACCCGCAAATTACCGAGCGCGGCATGGCCAACATGTTCCGCATGTGCGGCCGTGACGATCAGCAGGGGGTTATCGCCACCAACTACATGCTGAACACCCTGAAGGCCAAACGCATTGCGGTGATCCACGACAAAGACACCTACGGCCAGGGGCTGGCGGATGCCGCCAGGGCGGAGATGAACAAACGCGGCGTGAAAGAGGTGCTGTATGAAGGGCTGTCACGCGGTGAAAAAGACTTTAACGCGCTGGTGACCAAAATCGCTTCGGTCAAACCGGACGTAGTCTACTTCGGTGGCTGCCATCCGGAAGCCGGGCCACTGGTGCGCCAGATGCGCGAGCAGGGCGTGACCGCCAAGTTCTTCTCCGGTGACTGCGTGGTGACCGAAGAGCTGGTGACCGCTGCCGGCGGGCCGCAATACACCAACGGTGTGCTGATGACCTTCGGCAACGATCCGCGCCAAATCCCGGAAGGCAAGGCGGTCATCGCCAAGTTCCGCGCCAGCGGTTTTGAGCCGGAAGGTTACACCCTCTATTCCTACGCTTCCATCCAGGCGATTGCCGCCGCCTTCAACGCGACCGGCGGCAAAGACAGCGCCAAGGCCAGTGAATGGCTGAAATCGCATGACGTGGATACCGTGATGGGCAAAAAGGCCTGGGATAAGAAGGGCGACCTGAAAGTATCGGACTACGTGGTCTATCAGTGGGACGACAAGGGTAAATATCACCAACTCTAATTTTCTCCTGCGTCTTTCAAGCGGCAGCGTTGTTGGCTGCACACGTTCACCCCAGTCACTTAGTGGGTCTAAGTTCCTGGGGACTCACGTGTTTGCCGCCTAGCTGCAACTTGAAATCTATTGGAGAAATACTGGTTACGGATCCGCGCATTGGGCGGATCCGTTCCGATACTTCCTTGGGCCGCGTCGGACTTCGTTTGCGGCCCCTCCAGGCGAGACTGCAAATTATGGATGTTTTCTTCCTGCAACAGCTGATTAACGGCCTGACGCTCGGTGCGGTTTATGGCCTGATCGCCATCGGCTACACCATGGTTTACGGCATCATCGGCATGATCAACTTCGCCCACGGCGAGGTGTATATGATCTCCGCCTATCTGTGCGCCATCGGGCTGGCGCTGCTGTCATTCTTCGGTTTGCACTCGTTCCCGCTGCTGATCCTCGGCACGCTGGTGTTTACTATCGTGATCACCGGCGTATACGGCTGGGTGATCGAGCGCATCGCCTACAAACCGCTGCGCAATTCCACCCGTCTGGCGCCCTTGATCTCCGCCATCGGCATGTCACTGATCCTGCAAAACTACGCACAAATCAGCCAGGGGCCACGGCAGCAAGGGATCCCGACGCTGCTGGATGGCGTGTTCCGCATCGGTTTTGACGGCGGGGTAATCCAGATTACCTACACCAAAGTGTTTATTCTGGTCGCGTCCCTGCTGGGGATGGCCATTCTTACCTACGTGATCCAGCACACCCGGTTGGGGCGCATCTGCCGTGCCACTCAGCAAGACCGCAAGATGGCGTCGATTCTCGGCATCAACACCGACCGGGTGATATCCCTGGTGTTCGTGATTGGCGCTGCGATGGCCGGGCTGGCGGGGGTGTTGATCACCATGAACTACGGCACCTTCGATTTCTACGTCGGCTTTATCATCGGCATCAAAGCCTTTACCGCTGCGGTACTGGGCGGCATCGGCTCGTTGCCCGGCGCAATGCTGGGTGGCCTGCTGCTGGGCGTGGCGGAGGCGCAGTTCGCCGGTATGGTGAACTCGGATTACAAAGACGTTTTCTCCTTCGGGCTGCTGGTGGTGATCCTGATTTTCCGCCCTCAGGGCCTGCTCGGACGGCCAATGGTCGCTAAGGTTTGAGGGGGAAACTATGTCGCAAACAGTGGTTCACCAAGGGCTGAACGTGAAACGCAGCCTGCTGGACGCCGTGCTGGCGGGGCTGATCGCCCTGATCGTGTTCGGGCCGATCGTTGGCATCGTGCTGAACGGCTACAGTTTTAACTTTGAGCCGCGCCGGCTGGTGTGGATTATTGCCGCGGTGATGGCCGGGCGGCTGCTACTGAGCCTGTTCCTGCAAACTGCGCCGGGGCGCAGGGTATTGGCGCGGTTCGACGGCGGCAATGACGGAGTGTATGTCCGGCCGATAGGGGACAAGACCAGCCTGCGCTGGATAATCCCGTTGATGGCGGTGATTGCGCTGTTGTTCCCGTTCGTCGCCACCAAATATCTGTTGACGGTGGCGATACTGGGGCTGATTTACGTGTTGCTTGGGCTGGGGCTGAACATCGTGGTCGGGCTGGCCGGGTTGCTGGATCTGGGCTACGTGGCGTTTTACGCCATCGGCGCCTACGGGCTGGCGCTGGGCTACCAGTATCTCGGGTTGGGGTTCTGGGCGATGCTGCCGCTGGGGGCGCTGATGGCGGCGCTGGCGGGGGCGCTGCTGGGGTTCCCGGTGTTGCGCATGCACGGTGACTATCTGGCGATCGTCACGCTGGGGTTCGGTGAAATCATCCGGCTGGTGCTGAATAACTGGATGTCGCTGACCGGCGGGCCAAACGGCATTTCGGTGCCGGCCCCGACCCTGTTCGGCCTGGAGTTTGGCCGGCGGGCGAAGGACGGTGGTGTGCCGATCCACGAATTCCTCGGTATTGCCTACAACCCCAACCTGAAGTTTATTTTTATCTATGCGGTGCTGTTCCTGGTGGTGTTGCTGGTGCTGTACATCAAACACCGGCTGACGCGCATGCCGATTGGCCGCGCCTGGGAGGCGTTGCGCGAGGATGAAATCGCCTGCCGTTCGCTTGGCCTGAACCACGTGCTGGTGAAGCTGTCGGCCTTTATGATGGGCGCGTCCACCGCCGGTCTTGCCGGGGTGTTTTTCGCCACCTACCAGGGGTTCGTCAATCCCACGTCGTTCACCTTCTTTGAGTCGGCGTTGATCCTGGCGATCGTGGTGCTGGGCGGCATGGGCTCGACCATCGGCGTGGTGCTGGCGGCGTTTGTGCTCACGGTGGCGCCGGAACTGCTGCGCAGCTTTGCCGAATACCGGGTGCTGCTGTTCGGTGTGCTGATGGTGGCGATGATGATCTGGCGGCCGCGCGGGCTGGTCCGTATCAGCCGCACCAGCTTTGCGCCGCGCAAGGGGGTGGTGCCATGAGCGACGCTATCTTGCGGGTTGAGCACCTGATGATGCATTTTGGCGGTATCAAGGCGCTGAACGACGTGAATCTGTCGGTTGAACGCGGCTCCATCACCGCATTGATTGGCCCTAACGGTGCCGGAAAAACCACGGTGTTCAACTGCCTGACCGGTTTCTACCGCGCCACCGGCGGCGCGATCCTGCTCAACACCCATAAGCGGCCGACCGACGTTATCCAGGTGTTGGGGCAGAAGTTCCGCGCCGGCGACTGGGTTAACCCAAAGCGGCTCGGGTCGCGCGTCTACTATAAAATGTTCGGCGGCACCCATCTGGTCAATCGCGCCGGGCTGGCGCGCACCTTCCAGAATATCCGGCTGTTCCGCGAGATGTCGGTGGTGGAGAATCTGCTGGTGGCCCAGCACATGCTGAGCAACCGCAATTTGATCGCCGGCGTGCTCAATACGCCCGGTTATCGCCGGGCGGAAAACGACGCGCTGAACCGCGCCTTCTACTGGCTGGAGGTGGTGGAGCTGACGGACTGCGCCAACCGGCTGGCGGGGGAGATGTCCTACGGCCAGCAGCGGCGGCTGGAGATTGCCCGCGCCATGTGCACCACGCCGGAGATGATTTGTCTCGACGAACCGGCCGCCGGGCTGAACCCGGTGGAGACGGCGACGCTGAGCCGCATTATCCGTTTTCTGCGCCAGCATCACGGCATTACGGTGCTGTTGATCGAACACGATATGGGCATGGTGATGGAGATCTCCGATCGGGTTATTGTGCTCGATCACGGCGACGTCATCGCCGAGGGTACGCCGAAAGAAATTCAGCATAACGACACGGTGATCGCCGCTTACCTTGGCGCAGATGAAGAGGAGCTGGCGGGATGAGCAATGCGATGTTGGAGTTTCGCGACGTAGACGTGTTTTATGGCCCGATCCAGGCGTTGCAGCAGGTGTCGCTGCAGGTGAACGAAGGGGAAACGGTAGCACTGATCGGCGCCAACGGCGCGGGGAAATCCACGCTGCTGATGTCAATTTTCGGCCAGCCGCGCATCAGCGGCGGGCAGATCCTGTTTTGCGGCGAAGATATCAGCCGGCGTTCCACCCATTACGTTGCCAGCAGCGGCATCGCCCAGGCGCCCGAAGGGCGGCGTATTTTCCCGGATATGAGCGTGGAGGAAAACCTGCTGATGGGCACTATTACTGTCGGCAACCGTTATGTGGATGAAGATTTGCAACGCATGTTCGATCTGTTCCCGCGCCTGAAGGAGCGGCGCAACCAGCGTGCGATGACCATGTCCGGCGGTGAGCAGCAGATGTTGGCCATCGCCCGTGCGCTGATGAGCCGGCCGAAGCTGCTGCTGTTGGACGAGCCGAGCCTGGGCCTGGCGCCGATTATCGTCAAACAGATCTTCAGTATTCTGCGCGAGCTGACCCGTGGCGGCATGACGCTGTTTCTGGTGGAACAAAATGCCAACCATGCGCTGAAACTGTCCGATCGCGGCTATGTGATGGTCAACGGCCAAATTCGTCTGACCGGCAGCGGTGCGGAGTTGTTGAGCAATCAGGAGGTGAGGAAAGCCTATCTGGGCGGGATTTGAACCCTCAGGCCGGGGGCCAGGAGGCTCCCGGCCAGCGTTCAAAACTGGCGTTGGATCCAGCGTACGTTCAGCCGCACCAGCGCGATGATGCCGCTGGACAACCAACGCAGGCCGGTGGGCAAATCGCGACGGCGAATATCCAGCAGCAGCACGGTGCGTACTTCCTCGCTGTCATTCCACACTTCGTGTTCGAAGGTATCGTCCCACAGCATAAATTCTCCCTCGTTCAACCGGTATTCGCGCCCATCGACTTTCAGCACCGCAGCGGGAACGCCGTCGGCCCGTTTGGGCATCGACAGCACCAGATAACCGCGCAGAATGCCGCGAAATGGGCCACGGTGCGCCGGCACCTGTTTGCCGGGCGCCAGGAAAGACAGCGAAGCGGAAAGCACATCCGGTGAGGTGGCGATCAATTCGGCAAGCGTCGGGCAGCGTTCAAGATTGCGGGTTATCGGCTGGCCATAGGCCTGCATGATAAACATCCGCCAGTCGCGCGCGTCATTGGCGGAGATCGACGCCTGTTCGCTCATGATCTCGTGAAAACGCGGGATATTGCGCAGATCCTGGGCAACGCTCAGTGCCTCGTCACGTATCTGCGGCCAGGCTGCGGTAAAACGTTGTGCGTCGGGGAACAGGCGATCGCTGTCGAGCACCGGCGCGCCGGAGATGCGGCGATCGTAAATACCGCGTAACCGCAGCACTGCCCAATCATAGATAAATGACATGGTTTCCTCGTTAATAAGGTGCGACTGCCGGGTGATCAAATACTGTGAGAAAAAAAGGTATGGGTTCAACAGATTAGCACAGCATTTCGTCATGCGGGAGTGGCAGCGGCCGGCGATGAGACCGGTAGGGGAAAGCGGGGGATCGGCCCGGAGGATTGACCGGCAACGGGTGTTCCAGTTCGGCAGCAGGTTGTCGAAAAATACAGCACAATAAAAATGTGACGCATGTCGCATTTTAACCGGCAGTTGGTTAAAATATCGCTACTGCTCGTATCTGTCCGGACCCCGTTAAATATGGAACACACCCACGTCTCGCGCTCGACCGCCTGGTTGCGCGTGGTTGTCCTCGCCATTTCGGCCTTTATCTTCAATACCACCGAGTTTATTCCGGTCGGGTTATTGAGCGATATCGCCCAAAGCTTCTCGATGCAAACCGAGCAGGTCGGGTTGATCATCACGATTTACGCCTGGATCGTCGCCGCCGCTTCACTGGTGTGCATGTTGCTGACCAGCAAGATTGAGCGCCGCAAACTGCTGATCGGGGTGTTTGTTCTGTTTATCGCCAGCCATGTGTTGACCGCCGTGGCGTGGAACTTCACCACGCTGGTGATTTCCCGCGCCGGGGTCGCGCTGGCCCACTCGGTATTCTGGTCGATCACCGCCTCGCTGGCGATTCGCGTGGCCCCTGCAGGCAAGAAAGCGCACGCGTTGAGCATGCTGGCGGGCGGCACCGCACTGGCGATGGTGCTTGGCCTGCCGTTGGGGCGCATCGTCGGCCAACTGCTGGGGTGGCGCATGACCTTTATCGGCATCGCGGTCTGCGCCACTTTCGCGCTGGCGCTGCTGTGGCGTCTGTTACCGGTTCTGAAAAGCGAGCATTCCGGCTCCCTGGCCAGCGTGCCGGTCCTGTTTAAGCGCCCGGCGCTGGTTCGCCTGTATATGCTGACCATTATCGTGGTGACGGCGCATTTTACTGCTTACAGCTATATCGAACCCTTTATCCAGACCGTGGCCGGGCTGTCGGAAAACTTCACCACCCTGATGCTGTTGCTGTTCGGGGCCGCCGGCATTTTCGGCAGCCTGCTGTTCAGCCGTTTCAGCGAACGTTTCCCGTCGGGCTTTTTCATCGGCGCCATCGCATTGTTGATGTTGAGCCTGTTGCTGCTGCTGCCGGCCTCCGGTGACGAAACCCACCTGACGCTGTTGTTTGCGGTATGGGGCGTGGCGATTATGGCGATTGGCTTGTCGATGCAGGCCAAGGTGTTGAACCTGGCGCCAGATGCCACCGACGTTGCAATGTCTATCTACTCCGGGTTGTACAATTTCGGTATCGGTGCGGGTGCGCTGTTGGGCAATCAGGTCAGCCTGCACCTGGGCATGGGCAACATCGGCTTTGTCGGCGCACCGCTGGCGTTGATTGCTCTGGGCTGGTGCCTGTTCAGCTTCTATCGCAGCGAGCGTTTATTGCAGCATCGGGCCTGACGGCTGCGTTTACTTTTCCTGTGCCGCGCCGTCATGCGCATGCGAACGGCCTAATAACATAAACACCAGCAATGCGGTGCTGGCTGCGCCAACGGCCAGCAGATAAAGCAGGGTGCGGAACGCCTGATCATAGATCTGCAGCGTTAGCCGGCGTTGGCCGGGCAGCAATGCGGCGGCGTGGTCGAGCTCGCCCAACGCCGCGCGGTTGGCCGCCTCGGTGATGGAGTGCGTACCGGCAGCGCCGGACAGTGCGTCAAGCAGGCCATCCTGAATCAGCAAGGCGAGCACCGCGCCGGCAATCGCGATGGCGATGCCATCGGCTGAGACACGTACCGCGTTGAAAATACCGGTAGCCATACCCGCCCGCTCTTTTTCCACCACGCTGACCGCCATCGCATCCATCAATCCCCAGGGCAGGCCGATACCGGTGCCGATCAACAGCATCGGTACTATCAGGCCGTTACCGCTATTTTCCGTTAACCCATGACCGAGCCAGGCCAATCCTGCGGCGGTCAGCAGCAGCCCGACGCCGGAGAGCAGGCCAGAGGTAAAACGCCGCGCCAACAGTGCCGCGATAAAGGGCACTATCAGCAACGGTGCCGCCAGGGCAATCATGGTTTTGCCGGCCTCGAATGCGCTCTGCCCGTCAATGTCGATAAAGCGCCCCGGCAGCATGACGATCAGCACCACAAAAAAGAATGCCGGTGAGGCGGCCAGTACCTGAACCCCAATAAAGCGGGGGCTGCGGAACAAGGTCAAATCGAGCATTGGCCGCGCCACCCGCCGTTCAATCAGCACGAAGCCAATAAACACCCCCAGGGATAACAATAATGAACCGGTTACCGACAGGCTGCGCCAGCCGTTTTCCGGCGCGAGCAGGATCGCGTAGGTGAATAACGTCAGCGCAGCAGTGAAACTGATCGCGCCGGGCCAGTCCAGCCCCGCCGCATGCGGATTGCGGGACTCGATGGCCGCGAACAGCACCAGCGCAAACCCCACAACGGCAATCAACGCGGTGGCGATAAACACCCATTGCCAGCCTGCCGTAACCACCAGCCAGCCGGATGCCAGCGGCCCGAAAGCCAGGCCAATGCCGAACGTGGTGCCCAGCAGGCTGAATACCCGGGTGCGAACCGGCCCGTGGAAGGTCTGCGCCAACGATGACATGGCACCGGCGAAAGCGGCCGCACCGGCCAGACCTTGCGCCAGCCGCAGGATATCTATCCCCACTACCGAGGGAGAGTAAGGGATCATCAGAGTCAGAAGGGTGAACGCACCCAGCCCGATCAGCCAGACACGCTTGCGCCCATAAATGTCGGTCAGGCTACCGGCGGCCATCATCGCGCTGCCATAGGTGAGGATATAACCGTTGACCACCCAACTTAGTTGCACGGCGGTGCCACCCAGCGACTGGCTGATGGAAGGCAGCACCACCGCCGGGCCGGTGAAGCTCAAAGGAATAAGAATGCCGGTCAGGCAGGCGGCCAGCAATTGCAGCCATACCCGAATCTCAATGCGATCTGCGGTGGAAGTTATCTGCGTCATGTTTTCATCTTGCACATAATGGAAAGGCCCATATACGGGGCTGCGCAGCGTTATCGCTGCATAGCCACCAACATAATCCCTCCCGCACTGAAGAAAAATAGGCTAAATTTCCATAGATATCGGACAAAAACGTCCAAAATAACAGAGGACATCATGGACAGTCTCAGCGGTATTCTGGCGTTCGTTCAGGTCGCGGAAACGCGCAGTTTCTCTGATGCCGGTCGGCAATTGGGCGTATCGTCCTCCGCCGTGGGCAAAAGCGTGGCGCGCATGGAGGAACGGTTGGAAGTGCGCTTATTCCACCGCAGCACCCGCAGCGTGACGTTGACAGCCGAAGGCGCGTTGTTTCTGGAACGCTGCCGCCGCATTTTGGCGGAAATAGCCGCCGCCGAGCTTGAACTGGCGGATACCCGGGCCGCGCCGCGCGGCAAACTGCGCATCAGCCTGCCATTGGTCAGCGGGCTGATGATGCCGGTGCTGACGGCTTTTATGCATCGGTATCCGGATATCGAGCTGGACGTGGATTTTTCCGACCGTCTGGTCGACATCGTTGAAGAAGGGTTTGACGCGGTGGTGCGCACCGGCGAACCGGCCGATTCACGGCTGGTATCCCGCCGGTTGGGCGTTTTCGAACTGGTGTTGGTGGCGTCGCTGGACTATTTAAAACGGCGCGGCGTGCCGGAGAAACCTGCGGATTTGCTCGGTCACGCCTGCCTGCAGCATAAATTTCCCACCACGGGGCGGTTTGAGCCCTGGCCGCTGCGGCTATTGCCGGATGAAGCCCTGCCGGAGTTGCCAGCCACGATGATCTGCAATACCACCGAGGCGCTGGTGCAGGTAGCCCGGGCCGGGCTGGGTATCGCTTGCCTGCCGGATTTTATGGTGCAAGAGGCTTTACGGCGCGGCGAGCTGTGCAGGGTACTCGAGAGCTACACCGAACATCAGGGGACATTCCGGGTCATCTGGCCGTCCAGTAAATATCTGGCGCCTAAGCTGCGAGTTTTTATCGATTTTCTTGGTGAACGGCTGCTCTCCTCTGGCGAGGCGGAAAGGGGGCCTGAAAGCAAAAAGCCCGCTTAAGTTGCCTTAAGCGGGGATTGCGGCAGAGATCGCCAGCGGTCGAAAATGATGAAGCGGGAAATGCGGCGCTGCTTAGCCGAACACGTTCGTCAGGTGCTGTTTCAGCCGTTCTATGTCATTGCTGATGTCTGGTGATTTCATCACGTCGAAACAGGAGAAGGCGGGAAGGATATCGACGCCGCAGAATTTATAATTGGCGGTATTGCTGACGAAGATGTCATCGACGGATTTGCCGGCGAAAAGCTGCTGGTTATTATCCTCAAATGCCTGTTGCGGAGCATTCCAGGTTAACGACAGCATGTATTTTTTGCCCTGCATTTTTCCGCCGCTGCCGTATTGCCGGTTCGGGTCCTGGCGGGTTCTGCCGTCATCAACCAGCATGCTTTGTTGCATCAACCCGGCGGTAAAGACCTCGTCGACATATTTTTTGTAGATCCAGGGCGTGCCGAACCAGTAGACCGGCGATTGCAGAATAATGATGTCGGCCCAGAGGTGCTTTCTCACCTCTTCGGCAATATCGTAACCTCGCTCGATGGCTGTCTGCTGCACGTTATGGCCGCGCGTTTCCATCTCGTCGCGGATCACGCCGAGCAGGGTCGCATTTAATCCGCCTGACGAGATGCCTTCGTATAACTGGTGCGTGTTGATTATCAGAACGTTTTTCATAATTGAACCTGTGTGATGGGGAAGGGCCAAGACGATGTCTCAATGGCGAACAGTATCGCCGGAGCAAGGTGCGGAGCGCTTGCCGGATTCGATTCAATTCTTGCCTGATTCAACGGATTGGCATTGATATATGCAATAAGCGGGCGGCGAGATGGTAGACTTTTTACTGACCCTTTTTAGTTGCGAGAGCGAACCCAATGCTGACCCACACCAGAACGAACCACGCGACGCTGGCCAATCTGGTGGCAGATATTGCCGCTACTGATGGCGATTACCCTACCGGCATACCTGCACTGACGATTTACCGCAGAAATGCGGTCACGGCGCCGATGCCCTGTATTTACGGGCTGGGGTTGGGGTTAACCGTTCAGGGGGGAAAGCGGGTCACACTTGGTAATGAGATCTTCGACTACGGGCCTGGTCAGTCGCTGATTACCTCGGTTGATCTGCCGGTGGTGTCTTATGTCACCCAGGCCAGCGTTGCCGAACCCTACCTGGGGGTGCGCCTGGCGCTGGATGCCCGGCTTATCTCACAGCTGGCGGCCGACCTTGATTTCGCCGCTGGGGCGAAAGCCTCCGGCGGCAGGGCGGTATCGGTGGTTGAATTAGACGATGGCCTGCTGGAAGCGGTGAGTCGCTTGGTCAGACTGTTGGATGAACCGGCGTTGATGGCGTCTCTTTACCCGCTGATCTTGCAGGAAATCACCATTCGGTTACTGAACGGGCAACATGGACTGACATTACGGAATTTGGTCGCGCAGGGATCGCCAAGCCAGCAAATCGCACGGGTATTGTCGTGGCTTAAACTCAACTTTGCGCAGGATTTGTCGATGGAAGCCTTGGCCGCCAAAGCCTGCATGAGCCCATCGACATTCAGGCAGCACTTCCGCGTGCTGACCGGCATGAGCCCCCTGCAATATTTGAAGAGCCTGCGTTTACAGGAGGCACGGCAGATGATGATGAATGAAGGGCTGGATGCCGGCAGCGCGGCGGTGCGGGTAGGCTATGAGAGCGCCTCGCAGTTTAGCCGTGAATATACCCGTCTGTTTGGCGCGCCTCCTTTACGCGATATCAAGCGGATACGCGAGGCCGGCTCAGCGTAATATAAGTGCAAAACGGCCCGCCTGAGTGCTCTCAAGCAGGCCGTTTTGACGATCTTTAAACGAAGTTTAAGCGATATCGAAGCGATCGAGGTTCATGACCTTGTTCCAGGCGGCGACAAAGTCCCGAACAAAACTCTCCTGGGCATCCGCACTGCCATAAACTTCCGCCAACGCACGCAGTTGCGCGTGTGAACCGAAGATCAGATCGGCGCGGGTTGCCGTCCATTTCAGCGCACCGGTCTGGCGATCCTGGCCTTCAAACACGCCGTCCTCATCCGCCTTTTTCCAGGTTGTGCCCATATCCAGCAGGTTAACGAAGAAATCGTTGGTGAGCGTTTCAGGCCGCTGAGTCAACACGCCGTGCCGGCTTTGGCCGACGTTGGCGTTCAACACCCGCAACCCGCCCAACAGCACCGACATTTCCGGTGCGCTCAGGGTAAGCAACTGCGCCTTGTCCACCAGTAATGCCTCGGGGGAAATGCGGTAGCGGGTATCCAGGTAGTTGCGGAAACCGTCGCCCACCGGCTCCATGGCCGCGAACGATTCGACATCGGTTTGCTCTTGCGAAGCGTCCATGCGCCCCGGCGTGAAAGGAACGGTCACCGTGTGGCCGGCATTGATCGCTGCCTGCTCAACGCCCGCACAGCCTGCCAACACGATCAGATCCGCCAGCGAGACCTTTTTGCCGTCGGTCTGCGCATCGTTGAAGGTGCGCTGAATGCCTTCCAGCGTGGCCAGCGTTTGCGCCAGTTGAGCGGGCTGATTCACTGCCCAGTCTTTCTGCGGTGCCAGGCGGATACGGGCGCCGTTAGCGCCGCCGCGTTTGTCAGAACCGCGGAAGGTGGAGGCCGAAGCCCAGGCGGTGGAGACCAGCTGTGAAATCGGCAGGCCGGAGGCCAGAATCTTGCCTTTGAGATCGGCGATATCCTGTTGATCAATCAGCTTATGATTCACTGCCGGGATCGGATCCTGCCAAATCAGCTCTTCGGCCGGGACTTCCGGGCCGAGATAACGTGCGCGTGGGCCCATATCGCGGTGGGTCAGTTTGAACCAGGCGCGGGCGAAGGCGTCGGCGAACTCGTCCGGATTCTGGAAGAAGCGGCGCGAGATCTGTTCATACGCCGGATCGAAGCGCAGCGACAGGTCGGTGGTCAGCATGGTAGGGCGATGTTTCTTCGCCGGATCGAACGCGTCGGGAATGGTTTCGCCGACGTCCTTGGCTACCCACTGGTGCGCGCCGGCAGGGCTTTGCGACAGCTCCCACTCGTATTCGAACAGGTGTCGGAAGAAGTCATGGTTCCATTGGGTCGGGGTGGTGGTCCAGGTGACCTCAAGGCCACTGGTGATTGCATCTTTACCTTTGCCGGTACCGAAGGTGCTTTGCCAGCCGAGGCCCTGCTGTTCCAAACCTGCACTTTCCGGATCGGGGCCGACGTGCGAAGCGGGGCCTGCGCCGTGGGTTTTGCCGAAGGTATGGCCGCCGGCGATCAGCGCGACGGTTTCTTCGTCATTCATCGCCATTCTGGCGAAGGTCTCGCGAATGTCGCGCGCTGCGGCGATCGGATCGGGGTTGCCGTCCGGGCCTTCCGGGTTCACGTAGATCAAACCCATTTGCACCGCCGCTAAAGGGTTCTCGAGATTGCGGTCGCCGGAATACCGGCTGTTCTCGCCGCCGCTCGGTTCCAGCCAAATTTTTTCCGCGCCCCAGTACACGTCGTCCGGCTCCCAAACGTCGGCGCGGCCGCCCGCGTAACCAAAGGTTTTGAAGCCCATCGATTCCAGCGCCACATTGCCGGTCAGGATCAACAGGTCGGCCCAGGAAATTTTACGGCCGTACTTCTGTTTGATAGGCCACAGCAACCGGCGCGCCTTGTCGAGGCTCACGTTGTCTGGCCAGCTGTTGAGCGGGGCAAAACGCTGCTGGCCGGAGCCTGCGCCGCCGCGGCCGTCGCCGATGCGGTAGGTGCCGGCGCTGTGCCAGGCCATGCGGATGAACAGGCCGCCGTAGTGGCCGAAGTCCGCCGGCCACCATTCCTGAGAATCGGTCATCAGGGCATGCAAATCTTGTTTGACCGCCGCCAGATCCAGGCTGTTGAAAGCGTCGGCGTAGTTGAAATCTTTGTCCATCGGATCGGACAGGGAGGAGTGTTGGTGCAGGTGTTCCAGACTAAGTTGGTTTGGCCACCAGTCCTGGTTCGAATTACCACGCTGGGGAAGGGTCTTGTTGTTGCCACCCGAAAATGGGCATTTGCTTTCAGTTGTCATGATGCGCTCTCTACTTGTGTCGGATGTTGCGCTAATGGGGGGAACCCCTGAGTCAATCTGATCGTTATTGGGTTTCGTTACCTGAGCCAATGGCGGGTAGAAGGAAACTCAGTAGTAAGCTTAGACAGTGGTGGGCGAGAGATAAAATAGGAATGCTTGAATTCTGTAATAGTTTTGGACGATTGATTTTTTCTGCATTGATAGGCATTGCCAGAAAGGCGTATGGCGACCAAAAAGCGTAAAAACGCTCAGGCTCCCGGTACTGATTTTTCTAAACCCGTTCCCCTTTTTTGAAAATTTACGACCAAAGGTAACAAAAAGTGATCGTGATCAATATCACACTTTGATGAGGATATACCCTGATTGCTGAACGATAAACACTAATGGCTTTTAGGGGATGGATATGAAAATTAGGGATTTTTTTGTGCAAACGCCGCTGGAAAGACGCCGTTATGGCGTCGCGCTTTTTGTCGGCGTTATCGCCGGGCTGCTGTCTGCCTTCGTTAAGTGGGGCGCAGAAGTTCCGCTTCCGCCAAGGACCATTCTGGATGGGCGCGCGGAGTTTAATCCACCCTATCTTTTCCTGAGAGATTACTTGGGCATAGATCCGACGGCAACGGTTTACACCTTTTCGGAGCATGTGATCAATCCGGTTATGGTGACGCACATTATTTTCTCGTTGGTGTTTGCCATCGGTTACTGCGTGGTTGCCGAAGTCTTCCCGAAAGTAAAACTCTGGCAGGGCGTGCTCGCCGGCTTAATTGCCACGGTGTGCGTTCACGGCATCAGTTTCCCGCTGCTTGGCTTAACGCCGCCTTTATCCATGCTGCCTGTCGAAGAGTATGTTTCAGAAATACTGGGGCATGCATTCTGGTTCTGGGCGATCGAACTTGTTCGGCGTGACCTGCGCAACAGAATAACGCACCAGCCGGATGCGGAAGTTCCTCTCAGCTCACCGTTCCGTTAAGTCAACGCGATAGGCATAAAAGCCCTGAATGTACAGGGCTTTTCCTTCTCGTTGATTATCGTCGTCATGAAGGGGTATTGCTCAGGGGGATTCGTTAATACCCTGTTAATCGAGAAGTTTCATTTCAAGTGCCCGGCTCATGGCTTGGGTGCGGCTGTTGACGTTGAGCTTGGCGTAGGCGTTCTTGAGGTGCCATTTCACGGTCTGTGCAGAAATAGCCAGGGAGCGAGCGATGTCTTTGTTCGTCTGGCCCTCGGCGATCAGGCGTAATACCTGAAGTTCGCGTTCACTGAGCCCCCAATAGACGTCATGGCTGCTTTGAAGGGTCTGTGCGCCCTTATCTGCCAGGCGAAGCTGCGCACCTTGCTCGTTGCAGGCTGCAGGGTTTTCCTGCATATGGAGAAGCAAAGGTTGCAAGGTGTCGTCGGCATCGAGAAAGCTGCGCATGAGATGCGGGTGTTCAGCCAATTGCAGAACCGGTTGCAGCGCAGTGCAGGCAGCCGCGTTTTTACCGGCTTTCCACAAGGCTAATGACCAGAGCGCACGCAGGCGCGTAGCGGTGAGCCAGTCGCGTCGGTTTTCCTGTTCGGTAACCAGCTCGGCCAGCAGTTTGCAGGCTTGCGGCATCTGGCCGGCGGCCAGCAACAGGCGACTGCGACTGAGGGCCGCATGCTGTGCGATCGCACGTTGACAAGGATGTTCGGCATCAATCCTGGCATGGCGCGCCAGCTGGTCCAGTTGCTGCTGCAACTGCTCTGCACCGGGGCGATCCGCACGCTGCAAGCGCACTCTCACTTGCTCGGCCAACAACAGAGCCTGCAACCGGCGCCACCCGCGAGACACCGCCAACTGCTGCGCATGTTCCAGCAGCCGTTCTGCCTCCTGCGGCATGCCGTCATGCAAGGCCTGCCGCGCAAGGTAGGCATAGCAACGGCTCAGCGCGTCGGGTGGGCTGAAACGGTCGATGAGCTCGAGCCTATCCGCCAGCCGATGATCGAGCGAATCAAAGGGCCTGCGCTCGTAGGCGATTTCCGCCAGCAGCGGCGCGAGCGTCGCTCCGCTGGTCGACTGGGGGCCGGTATAACGCTCGGCCTGGCGCAAGGCATTGCCGGCATACAGCTCGGCGTTCTCCAAATCCCCTTGGCAAAGATGGCACTGGGCGATGATGAAAGCGCGATAAACCGAGACGAACAGATTGTCCAGCGGGCTGTCCGGGCTGGGCATATGGCGTTGGACCGCCAGGGCCTCGGCATAGCGCTGGTTAACCACATGGCAGTAGCTGAGAATATTGCATATCAGGCCATCGACCCAGGTATCCCCGCAAGGCACTTCGGCCAGCAGAGGCTCGACAATCGCCAGGCTCTCGGGGATGTTTTCGGCAAAGGCTTCGCAGATGGCGCGCACCACCCGCAGCTTGATCCAGGCGCTGCGGGCCATCCCGTCACGGTGATCCGCCACCATTTGGTCGAGGCTGTCGAGCAACTGTCGCGATTCATCGAAGCGGAAATAGTGCGCCAGCGCCCAGGCCAGATTGATTTGAAGGTCAATGCGTGACGCATCAACGCTCGCCGGCAAGTGACGCATCCAGGAAACCAGAGTATCGATATCTCCCTCTTCAGCCAGGGATTGCGCGCTCGCACCATCCTGGCCGGGGCTATGAACCGGCTTGCCGGCGGCCAGCGCATGGCGTACCGCCTCAGCCCACAACAGCTGTTCGGCGAACCAATGACTGGCGCGTTCGTGCAACTGTTTGAGGTTGATATCGGCGCGATGGCGCAATGCCACGCCCAGGGTTTCCTGCAAGAGAGGATGATAGCGGAACCAATAGCCTTGTTCGTCAAGGGCCGACAAGAACAGGTTGTGCCGCTCAATCCATTCCAGCATCGCCTCGCTGTCGTCACGCCCGGTGACGGCGTTGCACAGCCCGGCATTTAAACGATTGAGAAACGCCGTTTGCATCAGGAAGTCGAGCACTTCCGCCGGCAGCGGGTCAAGCACCACTTCTTTCAGATAACGGGCGATGGAGCGTGTCCCCCCGCGCAGATTGTGGATCAGGTGCCCAGGGTCTTCACGCAATTCGGGGGACAATGAGGCGATCTTCATGCCCGCGATCCAGCCCTCCGTCGCGGACAATAGACGAAGGGCATCCTGATTGCTGAGCGGCACGGCGACCGTCTGGCTGAAATAGTTCCGGGTTTCTTCGAGCGTGAACTGCAGGTCCTGATCATAGATTTCCACCAACTGATCCTGAGCCTGCAGTCGACTCAACGACAGGCTCGGGTGGAACCGGCTGCCGATGATCAGATGCAGCGCCGCAGGCGCATGCCTGAGCAAATAGCTCAGGGCTTCATGTACGCCGGCGTCATTGATCATATGGAAGTCGTCGACGATCAGATACAGATCGTGCGGACAATAGTGCAGTTGGTTAATCAGCCCAGCCAGCAACTGCAGCGAGCTCGAGGGCGCTTGCTCTTCCATGTTCTGCCAAAAATCGGCGTCCCAGTCGGCATAGAGCGGGCGCAAAGCATGCAGCAGATAAGGGATGAACTGCCAGACGTCATCGTCATCCTCATCAAGGCTGAGCCAGGCCACGCGTTCACCCTGGCCGATCAACTGCTGGTGCCATTGCGCCAACAGCGTGGTTTTGCCGAATCCTGCGCCCGCACAAACGACGGCCAGACGCCGCAGGCGCACGTGATCGAGGCGTTTGAGCAGGCGTGGGCGCTGTAGCAACAAGATAGAGGAGCGGGGCGGGACGAATTTGGTCAGGATGAGCGGCAAGCCTCTCGTCAGCCGCAAAGGCCCCGAGACCAACGAGGTAGATTGGGAACCTGCAAAATCCGATTGCTTCATCCGTGGTTGCCTGCCCGTATTTTGTTTTTTCAATTGTACGTCAGAGCCCGGGATGAAACGGGGCCGTCGTTCTGGATAGATAAACAAAATTCATAAAGTTTGACCTCAAGCATGAAAACCCCCACTTACCCCCCCATTAGGGTGGCTTCGCAGCTTCCCGAAACACCCGTACATTTTTTGTATTGGTGTGGTTAGGGTGTTTTCACCCTGTCAAATAGCCCCGCCTGTCCGACCCTTATTGAGGAGAATCAGATGACGCTGAGCAAACAGGCTTTGCTGCAGGCTTACCGAAAGATGCGTGAGATCAGGACATTCGAGGAGCGCCTGCATCAGGAAAATACCAGCGGTGACATTCCGGGCTTCATTCACCTTTATACCGGTGAGGAGGCCATTGCGGTGGGGGTCTGCGAAAATTTGACCGACGCCGATTTCATTGGTTCTACGCACCGCGGGCATGGTCACTGCATTGCCAAAGGTTGTGATATTCACGGCATGATGGCCGAGATTTTCGGTAAGGACAGCGGTTTGTGTCGCGGCAAAGGCGGCTCTATGCACATCGCCGACCTGTCAAAAGGCATGCTGGGCGCGAACGCCATCGTGGGCGGAGCCCCTCCGTTGGCCATTGGCGCTGCGCTGACGGCCAAAACCCTGAAGACCGGTAACGTCGGCGTGTCTTTCACCGGCGATGGCGGTTCCAATCAGGGCCTGGTATTTGAAGCCATGAACATGGCCGTGGTGCTGCAATTGCCGGCCGTCTTCATTTTCGAGAACAACGGCTATGGCGAAGGGACCGGCCATGACTACGCCGTCGGCGGCCGCGATATCGCCAAACGTGCGGCCGGCTTCGGCCTCCCGGCGGTGACGGTCGACGGCACTGATTTCTTTGCCGTTTACGAAGCCGCCGCGGAGGCGGTCAAGCGCGCTCGCGAGGGGGGCGGCCCCAGCGTGATTGAGGCCAAGGCCTTCCGCTGGCACGGCCACTTCGAGGGCGATCCGGCGTTGTACCGCGCTGAGGGTGAGGTCCAGCGCCTGCGTGAACAGCACGATCCGCTGAAGATCTTTACCGACAAGATCAAAAAACAGGTCACTCAGGAGGAGCTGGCGGCGATCGACGCGGAAGTGGAAGCGCTGGTCGGGGATGCCGTAACCAAAGCCCGCGCAGCCGCCTATCCGGCACCGGAAGACCTGCTGACCGACGTCTACGTTTCCTATTGAGGGTGAGAACAATGGCTATAAAAACCTATCGTGAAGCAGTCAAGGAAGCGCTGGCCCAGGAAATGGAGCGTGACGAACGCGTGGTGCTGATCGGCGAAGACTTGCGTGGCGGCCACGGCGGCAATGCGCCGGAGGAGGCGAGAATTGAGGCCTTTGGCGGCGTGCTCGGGGTGACCAAAGGATTGTGGACGCAGTTCGGCTCTGACCGCGTGATCGACACGCCCATTACCGAATCGGCGATCATCGGTATGGCTGCCGGCGCTGCGGCGACCGGTCTGCGGCCGGTGGCCGAGCTGATGTTCATGGACTTTTTCGGTGTCTGCCACGATGCGCTGTACAACCAGGCCGCCAAGTTCCGCTACATGTTTGGCGGCAAGGCCAAGGCGCCGTTAGTGATGCGCGGTATGATCGGCGCCGGCTTCTCCGCGGCGGCCCAGCATTCGCAGTCGCCTTATAATATCTTCGCCACCACGCCGGGCCTCAAGGTGGTGGTGCCTTCCACGCCTTATGACGTCAAGGGCCTGCTGATCCAGTCGATCCGCGACGACGATCCGGTGGTGTTCTGCGAGCACAAAATGCTTTACGACCTCAAGGGCGAGGTGCCGGAAGGCATTTATACCATTCCACTGGGCGTGGCCAACTACACCCGCGAAGGGGAGGATGTCACCATCATCGCGCTGTCGGCGATGGTGCATAAAGCTAACGAGGTGGCAGACAAACTGGCCAAAGAGGGCATCTCGGTGGAGGTGGTCGATCCACGGACGATTTCTCCGCTGGACGAGGAAGGCATTCTGGAGTCGGTGGCGTCCACGGGTCGTGTGGTGATCGTCGACGAGTCGGCGGCGCGTTTCGGCTTTGCCCATGATGTCGCGGCACTGATCGCTTCTCAGGCGTTCCATTTCCTCAAAGCGCCGATTGTGCTGGTTACACCGCCGCACACCCCGGTGCCGTTTTCTCCCGCCCTCGAAAAGCTTTGGATCCCCAGCGTCGAGCGGATCGAGGCCGCCGTCCGCCAAGTGCTGGAGGATTGAGCCATGAGTGATATCAAAACGCTTGAAATGCCCAAGTGGGGCCTTTCGATGGAGGAAGGGTTGCTCGCGCAGTGGTCTATCCGGGAGGGCGACAGCTTCACCAAGGGGCAGGAAATCTGCGAGATCGAGACCAGCAAAATCGTCAACGTGCTTGAGGCCCCCTTCGCCGGGACCCTGCGGCGGGTGTTGGCCCGACAGGGCGACACCCTAAAAGTGGGGGCGGCGCTGGCGCTGGTGGCTGAGGCTTCGATCAGCGATGCCGAACTGGACGCCTTCACGGCCAGTCTGGCCGCGGCGGGGCCGGCAGCTTCTGTCGCACCGCCTCCCGCGCGCCCTGCGGCAGTCCCGACACTCGACAACGCACTTCCCACGGCATCGGCCCCATCCAACAAACCGGTGGCCGCCAGTGGGCAGACCGAGGTGCCGATCGGCCTGCAGGGAAGTACCGATGCCGCACAGGTCAATGCCACGCCCCACGCGTTGCGCCTGGCCGCCAGGCTGGGTGTCGACCTGAGCAAGGTGCGCGGCAGCGGACGTGAAGCACGTATCTCGGTGGCCGATCTCGAGAGCGCTATCCTTGCCGCAGGGGGCCGCATCGCATCGCCGACGTTGCCATCGCGTTCAGGCAAAGCGCCCCGTTCGCACGCCGACGACAGTCAGGTACCGGCAACCCCACTGGCGCGCCGTCTGGCCGGCAAACTGGGGATCAACCTGCACGACTGCCGCAGCAGCGGTTCACGCGGGCGGGTCAGCCGCGAGGATGTGCAGGCGGCGGCTCTGCTGCTCGACGGGCAGCCGCAGACAGCGACTGTACCGAATGCGGCACCGGCGGCCTTTGAGAACTTGCCCATGTCGGGCATGCGCAGGGCGATCGCCACCCGCTTGCAGGCTTCCAAGCAACATTCGCCGCACTTCCGCCTGATCGCCGATCTCGATCTGGAGCGCCTGTTGGCGCTGCGCAAGGAAATCAACCTCGGTGCGCCCGGCGTCAAGATTTCGGTTAACGATCTGCTGGTTAAGGCTTGCGCTCAAGCGCTGGTAGCGGTGCCGGATGTCAACGTACAGTTCGACGACGCCAGCCAGAGCATCCGCCGCTTTGCCGATGCCGACATCTCGGTGGCCGTTGCGCTGCCGGCCGGGCTGATTACCCCCATAGTGCGCGCTGCCAACCGTAAGTCGGTCAGCGAGATCTCGCACGACATTCATTCCCTGGTGACCCGGGCGAAAGCCGGCACGCTCAAGCCCGAAGAGTTCCAGGGCGGCACTTTTAGTGTGTCGAACCTGGGCATGCTCGGCGTGCGCCAGTTTGACGCCATCATTAACCCGCCCCAGGGCGCGATCCTCGCGATCGGTGCCGGCGAACTGCGGGCGGTGGCTCGCGACGGGCAGATCGTAGCGCGCCATCAACTGACGGTGTCGCTGTCTTGCGACCACCGGGTCATCGATGGGGCACTGGGCGCGGCTTTTCTCCAGGAACTCAAGCGACTGGTTGAAACACCGACCCTGATGTTTGTCTAGGAGACGAGCTATGCACGACAAATACGATGTACTGGTGATCGGCGGCGGGCCGGGAGGCTATGTTGCCGCCATCCGCGCCGGCCAGCTCGGGCTGCGTACGGCACTGGTGGAAAAACAGCATCTGGGGGGCATCTGTCTGAACTGGGGATGCATCCCAACCAAGGCGCTGCTGCACGGTGCTGAGGTGGCGCACAGCATCGCCCATGCCGACCAACTGGGTTTCAGTGTCGGCGAGGTGAGTTTCGATCTCCAGAAACTGGTGCAGTTTAGCCGCTCGGTGTCGCAACAGTTGACCGGTGGGGTCGAGTACTTGTTGAAGAAGAATGGCGTAACGGTGTTCGACGGCACTGCCCGCCTGCGGGGCAAGGGGCAGGTGACGGTGGTCGATGCCAAGGGGGACGAGCGTGACTACCGGGCCGACCACGTGATCCTGGCTACCGGCGCCCGCCCGCGTGCGTTGCCGGGGATCGTGCCGGATGGCGAGCGGATCTGGACCTACTTTGAGGCATTGCAACCCAAAAAATTGCCGAAATCCTTGCTGATCATCGGTTCCGGCGCCATCGGCGTCGAGTTTGCCAGCCTCTACAACGATCTTGGCAGCGAAGTGACGTTGGTGGAGGTGGCTGCACAGATACTGCCGGTTGAAGACGCAGAAGTCTCGGCGGCGGTGCGCAAGTCGTTCGAGCGGCGGGGCATTCAGGTGTATACCCAGACGCAGGTAACGCAGGTGCAGCTCACGGACGCGGGAGGGCGTTGCACGTTGAAAAATGCCGGCGCCGAACAGGTGCTGGAGGTCGAACATGTGCTGTTGGCGGCCGGTGTCCAGCCCAATATCGAAGACCTCGGGCTGGAGGTGCTGGGCGTCGAGCTGGATCGCGGTTTTATCAAGACGGATGACGCCTGCCGCACCAATGTCTTCGGCCTTTACGCTATCGGCGACGTCGCCGGCCCGCCGTGCCTGGCGCACAAGGCCAGCCACGAAGGGACGATCTGCGTCGAGACGCTGGCCGGCGTCGAAGGCGTGCACAAGCTAGACCGTGGTTATGTGCCCGGTTGTACCTATGCCCGGCCGCAGGTTGCCAGTCTGGGCCTGACCGAGGCGGCGGCGCGTGCCAGTGGACGGCCACTCAAGATCGGTAAGTTCGCCTATCAGGGCAATGGCAAGGCGCTGGCCGCCGGTGAGGCGGAGGGCTTCGTCAAGACGATTTTCGATGCCGAAAACGGCGAGCTGTTGGGGGCGCACATGGTTGGCGCACAGGTCACCGAACAGATCCAGGGCTTCGGTATCGCCCATCATCTGGAGGCCACGGACGAGAGCCTGCTGTCGGTCATCTTTGCGCATCCGACGCTTTCTGAAGCCATGCATGAATCGATCCTCGCGGCCGCTGGCCGACCGCTGCATCAATAGGACAATACGGGAAAGGATAACAGCCTGATCCGATTGCGTTTTCGCTAGCGGAAACAAACAAAAAACTCTCCATTAGACGTAGTACAAAACGAAACAGGAATAATCATGTCGACAGGTTTGAACGGAAAGGTAGCCATTATCACTGGCGCTGCGCGTGGCATTGGCCGGGGGATCGCACTGCGCCTGGCACAAGAGGGGGTCAACCTTGCGCTCTTGGATTTATCCGCAGATCAGCTTGGTGCCGTCAGGAAAGAGGTGGAGTCTTTCGGGGTAAAAGCGACAACCTACGTTGCCGATATCAGCAAGCGCGAGGAGGTGTATGCGGCCATCGAGCACGTTGTGAGTACGCTGGGTACCTTGGATGTGATGATTAATAACGCCGGTATTTCGCAGGTAAAACCCATCGCAGACGTGGTGCCGGAAGATCTTGAGAAGATCCTGAACATCAATATCGGGGGGGTGACCTGGGGGATACAGGCCGCCGCGGCGAAATTTAAACAGCTCAACAAAAATGGCAAGATCATCAATGCTTGTTCCATCGCCGGCCATGAGGGTTTTGCATTGCTGGGCGTGTACTCCGCCACCAAATTCGCCGTACGCGCATTGACCCAGGTTGCGGCAAAGGAATACGCCAGCGACAACATTACCGTCAACGCCTATTGCCCTGGGGTGGTCGGCACCGATATGTGGGTGGAAATAGACCAGCGTTTCTCGGAGATTACCGGTGCGCCGAAAGGCGAAACCTATAAGAAGTACGTCGATGGCATTGCCTTGGGGCGCGCACAAACCCCGGCTGACGTCGCGGCACTTGTCGCTTTTCTTTCCAGCGACGACGCCGCCTATATCACCGGTCAGTCGATTTTGACCGACGGCGGGCTGGTTTATCGCTAACCGGTGCCGCTCTTTTAAGTTTTCTTAAAGGGCTTTCAGTGCCTACCCAACCGTGACGATTCATTTCGTGCAGTTTTGGTGTAGGAGGGTAGGCAATCTAATGACGCCAAAGCAAAAATCCCGCTCGGTTTCCCTGCGCGGGATTTTCTGGATGGGGTTCCTGACAGGGGGCATAAGAACATAGACGCCCCTCTTCAAGACTTTGCCGGCCAGAAAGAACGCAGGTCCGTTTTCTCTTTACCTAAAATACACGTCGACATGTGTACCTAATTTGCGGGCCAAACCTTTTGCTCCATCGCGCATCACCATATGATGGTTCCAACGGAAAACGGGTGTTGCCAGCGGGGCGAGGTAGTTCATCCATCGGGTGTTAGTCCGGATATTCCAATCATACCTAACGATAGTATCCCCCTCTTTGTCAGAAAACGCCCAGACTCCTCGCCCTTCAACGTCGCCACTGGCTTCCCCTTCTAAAAGGCAAAAAGGCTTAATATTCAGTACATGGATATCAAAGGTTAATCGATAAGGGAGTACACCTTTCCAGGTATAACGATGCAAGGCGCCAATTCCCTGAATATCACCTTTCTTTAACTCAATAATTTGCTCCAGACTTCCCCACCATTCGGGCCACAGATCCGGATGACATAGAACATCCCATACCTCCTGTAGAGAAGCCTCAACCCGCCAGATGGTGGAGAACTTATAGTCAGCCATATAGCCCGGTTCCCATTAAGGTGCGAAAAAATCAGCGGAGAAATGGATGTTGATAACCATTGCATCCATAAATACGGTTTCCAACATTTTTCCATCCAGTGCGTAACTGACCACCTTGGCAGGAAATCCAGATTTCTTATCTAACCAAATGTCATAACGATGAACAGCATCGACTGTCTTTCCTTCGGGGCCGACCACGGATAAGTGTAATGTCGACTTCCCCGCGATGATATCTTCACCGAGGGGGGTTGTTGTCCCCTCATGTTGCAGGCTGCGGATATTATTCAGTAAAACGCTGAAGTCTGATTGATCCACCCGATGACCGTTAGCATCTTGTATCAATGAATCTGTTGGCGACAGGCTCAAAACAGGAAAATTTCCTACGCCAAAGGGCCACAACTTAACTTTGCCATTGACTGGGTTATAGATTAGGACTGCACCTGAATGTGGTTCGGTAAAGTCCATCCGTACATAACCCGGTTTACGATAGCTATAGCGGATGATTTTAGTGTCATCAGGCGGTGACAAGGAGCGCACCATAACCTGATAAGATTGAATTTGTTCAAAATGTTGCAGCGAGAGAACGATGGGATCAGTCGTTGTTGAATTCTGCAAAAAAGCCGATGCCACAGCGCTCTTGTCCGCTGCGTACGCAGTATCGTTAACGCTAAAGATCAGTAATGTTGCAAGCATTACGGCAAAAGAGACTAAGTCGCTAATGATCGTCTCCTGTTTTGAACGGGTCGGTAAACAGGTTATCCCAGCGTTTTGATTTGGTGATTCACTGCCGTCTTCAGAGCGCTGATCTTCGGGGGCTGACTAAATCGATTTTTGCTCCTACGGATCTACCGGGAACATAATCAGTATGTCAGATAAAATCTAAGGCAGCGTTTTTCAATTATTTTAAATAGAAATAAAACCTTTTATGTCAGCATGCCTGCCCGTTATCAGGGCGACGGATAGGCCGACAACAGCCTTAAACATCAGGGTTGTATAAAAAACTGACGTTGCTGCTTCATGACCGAGCTCGGCGTGACGCCAAAGGCTTTACGGAATGCATGGCTGAAGTGAGTAAAATCAGAAAACCCATAGTCAAGTGCTGCCTCGGATACGCTGCACACACGCCCTTGTTCAAGTGCGTCGCGGCTAGCCTGAAGCCGTTCTTGCCAGATAACGGCTGCCGGCGTTTTCTGATTGCGGGCAAAAGTCCGGGTCACGGTGCGTACCGAGACGTGATGAGCCAAAGCGATACTCTCTACGCTCAGTTCAGGATTGGTAAGATTTCTACTGATGTAGTTTCTCATCCTCGCATATAAATCGCGTTCTGAAGCCGCGGTATTGTGTTCCTGAAGCTCCAGACTCAGCATCAGCAGATCCAGCATCGTTTGTGAAAAGCGGCTGGCAACATCCGGATTGCTGACCAGCACGGGCGTCTGAACCGCCTGGCAAATCATCTCACGCAGCGGAATAACGCCTGGGCGAGCATCGTCAAGGACGGTGGCGGTCAGGACATCACAGGCCGGCACTTTTCCGGTGAGCAGATGCCGGGGAATACGAATGAGGTGGTTATTGCTGCCACCGATGCTGAAGCGAAACGTCTGCGCGGCATCGTAAAGAACCAGATTATTGGATGACAGACAGGCCTTTCGTCCTCCCTGTTCCAGCTGCCCGTATCCACCCTGGATATACCCGAGCCACACATCGTCGTCCGGCCCTGTTCTCAGATGTTGTGATTTTCGCTCCCAGTGGTGAAGCGTTGAAGTGAGAGTGCACACATCCAACAGTCCCACTTCGCGCACGGCAAGATCTCCGTCGAACCCGCCGTCAGCAAGCGGTTTGCCATCCGAAGGAATGCAGTGGCGAAGAATGACATCATTCCAGTATTCGAAACGGTGAGGCGCTGAAACATGTTCGGTGGAATAACGGATCTCCCGTGGAGTTGAATGACTGTTCACAGCGACACCTCATAGCAGTAACTGCAATTCAGGATGGATTGTTTCAAACCGAAAGCAATATTTGCGCCATGACCGTATTGCGAGGTATTTCCTGGCTATTTTAAGTTTTTAGCGGCGTTAAGCGAGAAGATACGCACTATTTCAGGGCAGTGCTGCACTGCGCGATTTCATCCTTTCACTCTCTGATTTACCGATGTCGGGAGTGTCCTTTCCAACCAGACGATTGTCCGACTGAGCCAGGTATTCGGCAGATTTCTCCTTAGTATCAGTGGTGAGTTAACCATCGCTGAAAACTATAAACCTGGGAGTCCTTATGGAATCTGCAATCGATAAACATCTGAAATGCCCCCGTACGCTTTCCCGCCGGGTTCACGACGGCTATCAGCCACCCTTCCCGATGTTTGCCGGGCGGGCCAGTGATGACCTGACACAGGTCGTTATGGCCTATCTGGGCGTTCAGTTTCGTGAAGAACATCGTGAGGACGCCGTTCGTGCCATGCAGCACATCGTGTCGACCTTCAGCCTGAGCAACGGGCCGGGCAATCATGACATCTCTTTCCATACCGACAACCAGGGCTACGGTAACTTTATTGTGGTGGGGTACTGGCGGGATCCGGCGGCTTACTGCCACTGGCTCCGCCAGCCAGAGATCGACGATTGGTGGTCTTCCGAAGAGCGTCTGCAGGAGGGCATCGGTTATTTTCGCGAAATTATCGCTCCGCGCGCCGAACAGTTCGAGACGCTGTATGCCTTTAAAGAAGACCTGCCGGGCGTCGGCGCAGTGATGGACAAGATCAGCGGCGAGATCCAGGAGCATGGTTACTGGGGATCCGTGCGCGACCGTATTCCCGCTTCCCAGAATGACTGGCTGCAGCCTGACGATGAACTGCGCATTATTTCAGGCGATCCTGATGCCGGGGGCAGGGTGGTGGTGCAGGGCCATGACAACATCACGCTTATCCGCTCCGGGCAGGACTGGATGGAGGCGGAAGAGGAGGAACGTCAGCTTTACTTCACGGAAATGCTCCCCCCTTTGCAGGCCGGTATGGATTTTCTTCGGGATGAAGGGCAGGCGCTCGGCTGCTACAGCAACCGCTTTGTCCGCAACGTGGATATCAACGGAAATCTGCTGGATATTGCCTACGATATCGGCTTCTGGCGTTCGCTTGACAAACTGGAGCGCTGGGCGGAATCACACCCCACACACCTTCGCATATTCACCACGTTTTTCCGGGTGGTGACCGGTCTGCAGAAACTGCGGCTCTACCACGAAGTTTCCGTCTCGGACGCTCGCTTTCAAACATTTGAGTACATCAACTGCCATCCCATGACCGGGATGCTGCGTGACGCTCAGCGCTGAACGAAACGACGATAACTTATCCATTCATCATTTCTCCGGGGATTAGATTATGCACGCATTACGCTTTTTTCTGCCTGCCATGCTGCTTTGCTCTGTGCCGGCATTCGCCGTTGAGGTTGCACCCGGCGACTATAGCCAATTTCCTGACGGCACCACTGTGGGGCTGCTTTATTATCAGCACGCCTCAACCGGCTCTGCGTACTCCCGCGGTGACAAAGTCAGCTCTGATTACAACCTGACTTCCGATATCGGCATGTTGCGTCTGCTGCATACCGTACAGATTTCCGAGTCAGCAACGCTGGACCCGCAGTTTCTGTTGCCTTTCGGGCGGATATCTGGCGGCGGCGATGCCTCCGGACTCGGTTCTGCCAGCGGTACCGGCGACTTAATCCTGACCGTGCCTTTAAAAGTTAAGCTCAACAGCGGCGGCGACATTTTTGGCTTCGCGCCTTATCTCTACGTGCCCAGCGGTAACTATGACCGCAACGATGCGCTGAATCTGGGGGAGAACCGCTGGAAGGTCGACCTGCAGGCCGCCTGGGTTAAGTATTTTACTGAAAAGTGGGCGCTGGACGTGGTCGGCGACGCCATCTGGTACGGTGAAAACAACGATTATGGAACCACGTCATCCCGCCTTCAGCAGGATAATGCCTGGGTGGCCCAGATTATGGGTCGTTACATGCCCGATCCTACCCTGGCGCTCGGGCTGGGTTTCGGTCAGAGCTGGGGCGGTGAAACCACCGTTGACGGCGAAAAGCAGGATAACCGGACACAGACCACCAACGTTCGTCTTACAGCAACCCAATTTGTGACACCCCGCGATCAGGTTCAGATACAGCTGGGCAGGGATCTGCGCGTTGAAAACGGCGCGGAAGAGAATTTCCGGTTGAATCTCCGTTATGCACGCGTTTTCTGACGCTGTCTTTCCTGACCAAATAACTGTCCGGCTAAGCCAGGTCATCGTTGCGCAGTCGCGTTATGTTCAGGTCAGGATGTAATCAATCGTTTTTCAGATGAAGGAATAATTATGGCTATTGAACGCCCCGATGCCGGTCAACTCCAGCAACTTGCCCGCCAGCTTCACCTGCAGATTTCCGAGAGTGAAGCGGCAGAATATCTTGCCCTTATGCAGCCAAACCTTGACGCCTACGATCTGATTGACGGGTTACCGGATGAAATCCCGCAGGGTAAATATCCGCGTGAAAAAGGATACCGCCCCGGGAGCGAAGAGAATGCCTTGAATGCCTGGTATTACAAAAGCCGGGTGCAGGGGGCGGCAGAGGGCAAGCTCGCAGGGAAAACCGTGGTGCTTAAGGACAATATTGCTCTGGCCGGCGTTCCGATGATGAACGGAGCGGCTTCGCTGGAGGGGCATGTGCCGGCATTTGATGCCACCGTGGTAACGCGCCTTCTTGATGCCGGTGCAACCATTCTGGGTAAAGCGACCTGCGAGCATTTCTGCCTCTCGGGAGGCAGCCATACCTCAGACCCGGCTCCGGTACATAACCCCTGGCGTCAGGGTTACAGCGCCGGCGGTTCTTCATCGGGCAGCGCAGCGCTGGTTGCTGCCGGGGAAGCGGATATGGCGATAGGCTGTGACCAAGGCGGTTCCATCCGCATTCCGGCCGCTTTTTGCGGCACGTACGGCATGAAACCCACCCACGGACTCGTTCCCTATACCGGCATTATGCCGATTGAGGCCACCCTCGATCATACCGGGCCCATTACCGCGAACGTGAAGGACAACGCCCTGATGCTGGAGGTGTTGGCCGGGCCGGACGGACTTGACCCGCGGCAGTACGCCTCTCGCGGCGGAAACTATACCTCTGGGCTCGATAAAGGGGTCAGAGGCCTGAGAATCGGGGTGGTAACGGAAGGATTCCAGTTGCCCAATCTCCAGCCGTTGCTGGCCGAAAAGGTCCGTAGCGCCGTTGCCCGTTTGGAAAGTCTTGGCGCACTCGTCGGCGAAGTCTCAGTTCCCGGTCATCAGCTTGCCGCCGCGTTGTGGTCGCCCATCGGTTGTGAAGGCCTCACCATGCAGATGATGCATGGCAACGGTATGGGGTTTAACTGGGAAGGGCTCTACGACGTCGCCTTGCTGGACAAACATGCGGCCTGGCGTGACAGCGCGGACACGCTTTCCCCCTCGCTGAAAATCTGCATGCTCATCGGCCAGTATGGCCTGACGCGTTACAACGGCCGTTATTACGCCAAGGCGCAGAATCTGGCCCGCCGCGCTCGGGCAGACTATGACCGCGCCTTCGGCGATTTTGATCTGCTGGTGATGCCAACCGTTCCCATGACCGCTCAGCCGCTGCCGCAACCCGGTTGTTCGATCACCGAGTTTATCTCCCGGGCATTCGAGATGATTGGCAACACGGCAGCGCTGGATGTGACCGGCCATCCAGCCATGTCCGTACCCTGCGGGCTGGTTGACGGGCTGCCGGTCGGCATGATGCTGATTGGGCGCCACTACGCCGAAAGCACGATTTATCAGGCCGCCGCCGCGTTTGAAGCGAGCGGAAACTGGGAGCAGATGTAACCGTTAGCTGCCCGTCGTTCAGGGCGATACCGCCGGACGAAAAGCCCGGCAATGACATGCAATCTTTCGGAGAAATACCATGGCTCACGACCACGAACACCACCATGACCATACCGAACCGCCTGAGGAGATCGCGCTGCGCGTGAAAGCGCTGGAGTCTCTGCTGACGGAAAAAGGCCTGGTAGACCCCGCTGCGCTGGATGAACTTATTGACACCTATGAACACCGCATTGGCCCCCGGAACGGTGCTCTTGTCGTGGCGAAAGCCTGGAGCGACCCTGATTACAAGGCCCGTCTTCTGGCGCATGGCACCGAGGCGATTGCCGAACTGGGTTTTTCTGGCGTGCAGGGGGAAGACATGATGGTGGTCGAAAATACCCCCGAGGTTCACAACGTGACGGTCTGTACGCTGTGCTCCTGCTATCCCTGGCCCACGCTCGGCCTTCCGCCCGCCTGGTATAAATCGGCACCTTACCGATCGCGCATTGTTATCGAGCCCCGCAGCGTGCTGGCCGAGTTTGGTCTGAACATCGGTGAGGACCGGGAAATTCGGGTGTGGGACAGCAGCGCAGAGTTGCGTTATCTGGTTCTGCCGGAAAGACCCACCGGAACCGAGGGCTGGAGTGAAGAGCAACTGGTCGCGCTGGTAACCCGCGATGCCATGATTGGCACCGGCGTGGCACTTCAGCCGGGCGATAACTGACAACCGGTATTTCATTCAACTTTTTTGGGAGAATCCAATGAACGGGATACACGATCTGGGCGGCATGCAGGGTATGGGTGCCGTCATTACTGAAGAAAACGAACCGCCTTTTCATCATGAATGGGAGCGGCGCACATTCCCGCTTTTTGCCTCTCTGTTTGTCGGCGGTCACTTCAATGTCGATATGTTCCGGCATGCGATTGAGCGCATGAAGCCGGCGAATTACCTTGAAGAAAGCTACTACGAACACTGGATGCATGCTTTCGAGACGCTTCTGCTTGAGAGGGGGGTTATTACCGCCGATGAGCTTTCCGGTGCGGTCAAACCGGCGCCGGCCTCGCCGGAAACGCCAGTGCTACGGCAGGATATGGTGCAGGCGGTCGTCAGTACAGGGGGTTCTGCACGGGTGGCTAGCGATGTCCCGGCCAGCTTCCAGCCTGGAGACCGCGTCCGAGCAAAAAATATCAACCCACTGGGACATACTCGCCTGCCGCGCTATGCCCGCGGGAAGATCGGCACGATTGTGATTGATCATGGGGTATTTATCACCCCGGATACGGCTGCTCATGATCAGGGCGAACATCCTCAGCACGTTTATAGCGTCAGCTTTGCCGCGACTGAGCTATGGGGCGATAAAGCACCGCCTAAAGATACGGTGCGCATCGATCTGTGGGATGACTATCTGGAGGCGCTATGAGTACAGAAATCCGCATAACGCCTGATGCTCCCGTGGCGGACAACGCCCCCTTTGAACATCCGTGGCAGGCACAGGTTTTTTCGCTGATCGTTTACCTGCATCAGGCCGGACAGTTCAGTTGGAAGGACTGGGTTGATGTTTTCAGCGATGAAATAAAAGCCAGCCCGATGCAGGAGCATGAAAGCATCAACGATGCCTATTACCGACAGTGGGTATCCGCCGCAGAGAAAATGCTCCTCTCGCTGGAACTGACCGAAGAGCAGGACATTGCCCGCCGTACCGATGAATGGCGGCAGGCTTATCTGAATACCCCCCATGGGATGCCGGTTGTGCTGACCAGCGCGATCTGCGCACCGGCACATGATCACCACCACCCGGCGCTTCGTGTCCCCGTGGCGGTCAGCCCGGCATCCGCCAGCCTGAAACCCTGAATAGTATCCGCAGCCAGAGATGAGGAAGAAAAATGGACCATACCGTTAATGAAGTTGAAGTCGCACAGGCACCCATCCCGCTTAATGCCGTATTGCCATGGCTTGCATTCGTCACGCTGATGGTGATGCTGTCCGTCTATTTTATCGGGGCAGAACAGGGGGCAACCGCCGTTTTTTCCGGCAGCCAGGTACATGAATATTTCCATGATGCCCGGCATCTGCTGGGCTTCCCCTGCCATTGAGGACCACGCCATGACGGGAAAACTTCTGTTACAGGGGATGATAGCCGGGATCCTCGCGGGCATTATCGCCTTCGGCTTTGCCCACGTTTTCGGTGAGCCGCAGGTCGAGCGTGCGATTTCATTTGAAGAAATCCTTTCCCAAAAGCAGGTGAGTGAAGAGGGCGAACATCATCACGATCATGAGGCCGATGGCGAAGTGTTTAGCCGGAAGACGCAGTCCGGCGCAGGCCTGCTGAGCGGAATGATCCTGTTCAGTGCGGCCATGGGCGGCGCTCTGGCGCTGGTCTGGTCGCTGTGCTGGCAACGCACCGGGCCGGGCGGCGCCAGAGCGCTGGCGTTGGCACTGTCGCTGGGCGGATTCTTGATCATGAGCATGATGCCGGCGCTTAAATATCCGCCTAATCCGCCGGCGGTGGGCGATCCATCAACGATTGGCTACCGGACTGCGCTCTACTTCGCGATGTTGTTGGTTTCCGCGGTGATTGTGGTGACCGCCGCCTGGAGCGCTCATCAGCTCAGACCGAGACTGGGCAGCTGGAATGCTGCGCTGTGGGGAGGATTGGCGGGGCTGGCGATGCTGATTGCCGCCTGCACCCTGATGCCTGAAGTGAATGAGATCCCGGACGGATTTTCTGCCGATGTTCTGTGGCGTTTTCGCCTGAGCGCTTTCGGCACTCAACTGACACTGTGGTGCGCAACGGGGCTGCTGTTTGGGGCCTTTGCGGAAAGAACGCTGCGAAAGCCGGGGTACAGCTACCGGACGGAAGGATGCTGAAGGCATGACCGCCATCATGCAACTGATTTGCCAGGGGGAAACCCTGGCAAACAGACAGTCGCGATTCCCCTCTGACGATCCCCTTACCGAAGCTTCCCTGAAGCAGGTCCATCAGCTAAAGGAGTGCGTCGGACCATTCACTAAAATCTGGACCGCCCCAGAGTTGGCAGCACGGCAGACGCAACGTGAGTTGGGCCTGTGCGGCGAGCCCGTTCCGGAACTTGCCGAACCCGGATACGGCCGTTGGGCGGGCATCCCGATTAAAACGGTGATTGAGCAGGATGAGGGGGCATTTCAGCGCTGGTTTTCGGGAGAGGCCCCGCCGGGCGGAGAAAGCATGGCGCACGTTATGGCGCGCACGGGAACATGGTTGCCGCAAAGAGTGGCGGATCGAGAATGTCAGTGCGCAATTGTTTCCTCTGCAGTTATTCGGGCGATAGTGATTCAACTGCTCGATGCGCCCGTTAGCGCCTTTCAACTGCTCGATATCCTGCCATTAAGTGTAACGACGCTGCGCAGTAACGGAAAACGCTGGCATCTGAGTTGTCTGGGAGGGCGGTTGGATGTGTTGCGGCGTGAACCAACGTGATGAATCTGGACAGCGTCGCACTCAGAACTGACGGTTTGAAAGCAAAAAGCCCGCTTGAGGAAACTCAGACGGGCTTTTTTTATGCGAAAGCGGATGTTTATTTAGAAATCATATTCCAGCGCCAGGCGGTTCTGCCAGAAGTCTTTGTTAGACGTCGAGGTGGTCTGCACGCCGGCAAAGTCGGTGATGCTCAGGCCTTTGAGTACGCCGCCAAAGTTGTAGGTGCCGTACACCAGATATTCAGATTGGTTGCTGCTGGATGCCCCTTTGCTCGGCGTTAAATCCATAAACGAGTAACGGCTGCCCAGCGAGATGCTTTCGGTCGCGTTCCAGTTCAGGTCGGTGGAGTAGGCGTTGCCGCTGCCCAGGTCCTGCGTACTGGTGAAGAACGGCTGGGCAAAGTACGGGCCGGAGGAGGTGTTGTGCGCGTAAGGCGTCACCAGCGCACCGTTGCCGTAAGCATCACCGTTGGCGGTGATATGGTTGTAATTTAACGACCATTTCAATGCCTGTGTGAGGTTCATCGCAAACTGCGCGCCGTAACTGGTGCTGTTCACATTGCCTGCCAGTGCTTTGCCATCGCTCACGCCGCGAATAAACTGAATGCCGATCTTCGGCTGGGAAGGGCTGTCTGTCCACGACAGGAAGCTGTCGGCGTACACCATCTTGGTGTAGTTGTCGTAATCCTCATACCACAGCTGGCCGTTCAGTTTTTTATTATCCAGCTTGATGGCGCGCCCGCCACCGACACTCCACATGCCGTTGGTCGTGCCGTCGGCGTCGGTATAGGCCGTGGTGTTGAGGAACCGGTCGTCGCCCCAGGGTTTGTAGCGGGTGATTTTGGTGGCGTGCAGGAAGTTATCGCCGTCGCCATAGTTCGCGTCGATACCACGGAACAGAATGGGCGTGATGCGCCAGTCATAGTCGCCGATGAACGGAATATTAATGCGCTGATCGCCGGCCGTGATGCGGAAGTCCTGATAATGCCAGCTTGCATAGGCTTCGCCCACGCCGGTCTGGTTCGGGCCCAGCTCGGTAATCAGGTGGTCGTCGTTGTGTGAAATACCGCGCTGGAGAATGCCGCTGATGCCCAGGCTCAGGCCGTAATATTCTGCCGTGGCATATTTCACGCTGCCGCCATAACTGACCGTGTCCTGAGAATAGCCCGGTACGAAATACGCATTATGGGTGGAATAATACAGGGTGCGCAGGCTGCCGCTGACCGACCCGCAGGTGAACATTTCGGTGAGGGAATCTGCCACGTCGGCGGAGCAACCGGTCGCCGCCGGAGTGGCCGCCAGTGCGTGGTTTATGAATAATGCATTTGAAACGACAATAGCGCTCAACTTCAGCGCAAAGCTGAATGTGTTATTTTTCATTAATGCCATCCTGTTGAAGTGTAATAGGTTCTGTCCGGCAGCAAAACTGCCGGTAATTGTTTTTATGAGGGCGCAGGTAAAGGGTTGCCGCCCCGCCTTTTTTTCTGTCACCAAGAAGCGGGGAGGATAATAGTTATTTTTATTTATCAATCAATAAAAGAGGATCGTTATCCAATGCCAGGGTGTCACGCACTTCCCAGCCGCGTAGCTTGCCGGGGTTCAGCAACCCGTGGGGATCAAGGTGTTTTTTAACCGCAACCACGTCAGGTTTAATTTCGCCTTGTTTGCCATCTTCAATCTGAAAGACATGAGGGTTATTTATTTTCACGTCATTATCGCGGAAGGTGGCCATTATTTCTTTCAATCTTTCTTCGGTGGAGTAACGGACTAATTGTAAACCGCTGGCGGTGATGTTTCCGTCATTGTCACGCAGGAATTCAATATGCGAAATAACTTCGTCGCCGAATAAATTTGCCATGTCGATAATCTGCTGACGATAATTCGCATAATTAAACGCCGTCTGTAAATAAGTCAGGGAGCCGTCGATTTTCAGCGCATGCAGCGTGGTGTGATTCCAGCAATATTCCATCAGTGACGCATTGGCTTCGCGTGCTTCGTCGGCCGGTTGACGTATGGCGCTGTGCCCGCGATATTTTTCCAGCAGATGGGGACAGAACCCTTCGCTTTCCTGCGCAATCACGCTTATCACCGCGTGCTGGCTGGCCTGATAATGCCCGTTCAGATGGCTGAACCAGGATGGGATCGGCGCGGCGAACAGCGCCAGCTGGCGTTTTACCAGCCCTGGCGAACGGGCAAAGGCGTTGGCGTAATCCAGCGCGTCGGTGAAATCATCGAACACGTCCAGCCGTTCAATCCACTGATGAACCGGTGCCAGCGCCAGCTCAACCTCGAGCACAATGCCGTTGCTGCCGTAGGCGTGATGCAGCAGCAACGCCTGCGGGGCAGGAACCTGCAAAATGCGCGGTTCGGCCTCCATGGTCATGACTTTGACGCTGAGCACATTGCCCGGCGCGCCCAGCGGACCGTAGTTGATGGAACCAATACCGCCAAAGCCGCCGCCGTAAAGGCCGCCCAGACTGGCGAGCCGGTAGGTGGACGGCATGCAGCGCAGTTCCCATCCTGCGGGTCGGGTCAGCGTTTCAATTTCGGCCAGCCGGATCCCTGCCTGCGCCCGTACCACGCCGTTACCCAGTTCACATACCTGATTGAATCCGGTCATATCGACCAGAATTCCGCCTTCCAGCGGCACCAACTGGCCGTAGTTGCCGGTCGCGCCGCCGCGCAGGATCAGCGGTAACTGGTGCTGAACGCAGGCTTTAACCACCAGACTCAGCTCTTCTTCGTTGCGCGGCCTGACCACGGCATCAGCCTGTTTATCTTCCAACTGCTGTTTGAGCAGCGGACTGAACCAGTGAAAGTCGCGTGAAAGGCGTTTGACCTTGGTCGCCTGCAAGGTCCAGTCGAGGTCGGGAAGCGCCTGCCGTATCAGGGCAAGCGCGTGCTGGCGTTGTTCACTGTCCATATTCTTCCTGCCTAAAGATGAATGAAGTTAATGAGATTGCACGGCTTCGCTTTCATGCCAGGCGCTCAGGACGCGTCTCGAAATCCACGACATCACGCCAAACAGCGCAATACCGGTGAGTGAAATGAGCAGCAGAGCGGCAAACATCAGGGGGATGTCCAGCTGATATCCTGCCTGCAATATCTGGTAGGCCAGACCGGTATTATTGCCGCCGGTACCGGCAACAAATTCAGCGACCACGGCACCTATCAGCGACAGGCCGCTGGAAATGCGCAGCGCGCCGAAAAAATACGGCAGGGCAGAAGGAATGCGCAGGCGGATGAGAGTCTGCAGGCGGCTGGCGTGGTTCAGTTGAAAATAGCTCAGCAGGCCCGGCGACACGCTGCGAAGCCCCTGAGTGGTATTGGAAATAATCGGGAACACCGCCATCAGCGTAGAACACACCACCAGCGACAGCGTGGTGTCTTTGACCCAGATGATGATCAGCGGAGCGATGGCTACAATCGGCGTCACTTGCAGGAACACGATGTACGGGAACAGCGCGGTTTCAACAAAGCGATTCTGCACCAGCACGAACGCCACGGCTGCACCGATGACAATCGACAGTAAAAATGAGATCAGGGTGATTTTCAGCGTGAACAGCAGCGACATCGTCAGCGAACCGAAATGGGTCCACAGACTTTGCAGCATCACCACCGGCGACGGCACCAGAAACTGGGGGATTTTGAAATAGCTTACCCATCCCTGCCATAGCAGGATCACCACCACCGCGACCACGGCCGGATAAAGCACTTTGCGAAACGTGGGGTTATTGATCCACGGAGAAGCTTTTTGAGTTTGCATACCGTTACTCCATACCCGATTGGCTGGCTTGCAGCAGGCTGTCCTGCAACTGCTTCGCATAGCGTGAAAATGCCGGACTGACGCGGAAATCTTCGCTGCGCGGAAAGGGTTCGGTGATGGCGATATCTTCCACCACCCGCCCCGGACGTGCGGCCATCATGATCACCCGCTGCGACAGAAATACCGCTTCGTGGATCGAGTGGGTGACGAACACCACCGTCAGCCCCTGTTCCCGCCACAGGCGCAGCAGGTCACTGTCGAGTTTGTTGCGGGTGATTTCGTCGAGCGCGCCGAAAGGTTCATCCATCAGCAACAGCTTCGGGCGCGTCACCAGCCCGCGGGCAATAGAAACGCGCATCTGCATGCCGCCTGACAGTTCGCGTGGCAGGACGTTGGCAAATTTGCCAAGCCCCACCAGTTCCAGCGCCTCACTGACGCGGGTATTGGCTTCGGCACGCGGTACGCCCGCCAGATCCAGTGGCAGACGGACGTTATTGTGCACAGTGCTCCACGGCATCAGCGTGGCCTCCTGAAACACAAAAGACAGCGGCACCTGCGCCTTTTCGCGACGGTCGCGCCGCCACAGCACCAGCTTGCCGTCGCTGGGTTCCACCAGACCGGCGACCATTTTTAACAGCGTACTTTTGCCACAGCCCGACGGGCCGAGCAGGGTGACGAATTCGCCCTGATTGATGGTCAGATTGACCGGCAGAAGGGCGCGGGTGCCGTTGCTGTAAATTTTCTCCGCCGACAACACTTCGATAGCCGGAACCGGCGGAGGATTGGCTGAGCGGATATCGCTCATCACGGTCAGTTTCGGGGCTGAATTCATGGCATGACCTTCGCGTCTTTGATCATATCGAGGGTATAGGTCTGCTCAAACGGCACTTTCTCCGCGTCGATCAGTTTGTTTTTCACCAGCATGTCCCAGGTCTTTTTCAGACGCGGCTCAGTGATGATGCCGATACCCCCTGTTTGCGCGTCGCCGCCGGTCACCAGCGCATACTTCTTCATCTGCGCGATGCCGAAGGCAATCTGGTCGGCGCCCATACGCGGATTGTCTTTGGTGATAAGCTGGTTGCCTGCGGTCGGATCCTGCAAATAGGCTTTCCAGCCCTGCATGGACGCTTTCACGAACGCCGCCACCGCCGCCGGGCGTTTTTTGACGGTGTCGGCCATGCAGATAATCGAGTTGCCGTACGGCGGGTAACCCCAGTCGCTGAGCATGTAGACGTAGAACGGTTTGCCGCCTTTTTCGATCGAGAAAGGCTCGGAAGTCACATAACCCTGCTGCACCAGATTATTGTCCGCGAGGAACGGCTGCACGCTGAAGGTGTACGGACGGATTTTGGCGCTCGCCAGCCCCAGTTCACTCTTCGCCCACGGCCAGAAAGAGGTGTAAGCCTCGGTCGCCAGCAGGAAGGTTTTGTCTTTCAGCTCATGTCCTTTCTCCACTTTGTCATGGCTGATAAACACCGTCGGCGAATGTTGGAACACCGTCGCCACGGTCACCGCATGCACGCCAGCCTGCCAGGTTTCCAGCGCCTGACCGTTGTCGCCGAGCGTACAGTCAGCCTGACCGGCGGCCATCAGTTGCATCACGTTAACCTGCGGGCCGCCCATTTTGATGCTGACATCCAGCCCGGCGTTTTTGTACAACCCTTTGGCCTGTGCTTCGTAAAATCCGCCATGCTCCGCCTGCGCGTACCAGTTGGTCAGGAAGGTAAATTTCTCTTCCGCCATGCTGGTAGTGGAAACCCCGGCCAGCAGCAGGGCCGGCAGGGTGTAAGTCGGTAAACGCCGTATTTTCATCGTAAAAATTCCTTTATTTAGAGACAAAAGAAGACGAAGAAGGAGTGAAACTGGTTTGTACAAAACCATTCCAGTGGTGTTTGCCCCAGGTCGGTTCGCTGCGGACTTTCCATTCCATGAGGTGAATTTCAGTGATGGCCTGCGCCCAGCTTGCCGCCAGCGAATCGAGGATCGCGTGGCCCTGTTCGGCGGTCGCACCGGTCGGATCGCCGATGACGCCACTCGGACCAAAATCATAGGAAACCCAGGCAGCGGCAGGGCGGCTTGATGACAGTGTCGGGCATGGGAATTCCGGCGGGTAATTGGCGACTGCGTGCTCGATGTGGACGCATTCCGGTGCCAGTGCCAGCATCACCGCCGTTTCGCTGTGACCGGCGTGCATCGCCATTTTTTGCTCTTGCGCGCTCAGGAACTGGTTTTCGACATTAGGCACGCGGAATACGTCGTGCGGGATCATGATCATGTCGCCGTGACGCAGACGCATTTCCCGCGATGCCATTTGCAGCACCTGCGGTTGTCCGCCGTGCCCGTTGATCATCAGCAGCTTGCGGAACCCGGCGCGGTACAGGGATTCGGCAATTTCCAACACAGTTTGCAGCAGCGTGTCGCCGGTTAAGGTCAGCGTGCCGGGGAAATTCAGATGCTCGTCAGATTTGCCGTAAGTGATAGGGGGAATACCGTAGGCCGGTATGTCTTTTGAAAGCCGCGCCAGCGCGTGACCCGCCACGCCGGAGGAGATCACGCTGTCCACCGAACACGGCAGATGCGGGCCGTGTTGCTCAATCGCGCCGGTCGGCAATACGATCACGGTGTTGGCCTTGTCGGGCAAGGCAGCGATGGCCGTCCAGCTAAGGAAAGGAAGAAAACGTTCTGCGGGAATATAGCCGTTAATCATGCTGTGCCTCGTGGTCGGACATTATTGGGTTAAGCGGGATTGCGGTAACCAGGCGGTAGCTTCCACTTCAATCAGCACCTCGGCGCAGGGCAACATTTCACTGACCTGAACCACGGTAGAAACCGGTGGTTGCCCGGCATAAAAAAGCTTTCTGACCCGGCTGTAATACGGGAAGTGATCGAGATTGCGAAAGTACTGCACCAGCTTGATCACATCGCTCATCTGCCCGCCGGCGTCTTCGATGGTGTGGCGGATACTTTCGAGCACATACCAGCTTTGGGCGAGGATCGGCCCCTGTTTGGCGTCGGTGGAGAATTCGCCGGTTTCGCCCAGCAGCCGACGTGCTTCGGCGGGGATATCCTGAAAACCGCGCACGATTGTCGCGCTCTGCGGATTGACGGGAATAATGCCGGAGAGAAAAACGAAATCACCGGCACGACGCCAAGGGGCATATTTGGCGAGCGGTTTACCCGCTCCGGCTTCAAGACTCATGGGATAACTCCTGATTCCAGGTGCGTTGGTGGGCCAGCCTGCCGTGGTGGAAAACCAGACGGGCTGCGCTGTTTAAAGGCCAGGTCAGGCTGTCGCTGCCCGGAAAGAGAATCAGACTGGCATCGCTGCCGGGTGCGAGCGGCAGGCCGGACTGCGCCTCACCGGTCAGCGCGGCGACATCGCAGATGAGTCGCGACTGCCGATCAAAAACGTTATCCAGCTGAAGTGCGAACAGGGCGCAGGCCAACGTATCCAGCGGGTCATAACTGCCAGCCGGACAAAAAGCGTCCTGCACGTTGTCGCAGCCGAGCAGCACCGGAATGCCCGCCGTCTGCGCTTCTTTCAGCAGGGTGATCCCCCGCTGGCGCGGCGTGCGGTGGGTGACAGCGTCCTGCAACAGCAGGTTGGTCATCGGCAGCGCAATCAGCGTGACGCGCTGTGCCGCCAGCAAACCCAGCACCTCCTGCGCCTGTTGTTCACTGCCGGAGGCCAGCGCGCAGCCGTGGCTGCAACAGATGTGGCCGATGAATTTATTTTCTGAAAGGTAATGCGCCAGCCAGCTCAGGCCCTGTGCCACCGGCGAAAGCTCCTCGTCGATATGCAAATCCAGATTCAGTTGCCAGCGCGAGGCGCTGCGCATCAGGTTGGTCATCGCTGCCGGATCCCAGTTTGACGAGTGGATAAATCCGCCCAGCAGGCAGTGGTTTCCGCTTAGCGCAACCGCCTGGGCGATGCGGTCAGCCGCTTCGGCATCCGCGAAGAAGCTTAGCGGGGCCAGTGCGACCCGCTCCAGCGTGACGCCCGGTTGCGTGATATTGGCCAGCTCCGTCCAGGCCAGCGGCGGAGTGACATCGAACCAGTCAATATGGGTGCGCAAGCGGGTCACGCCGTTGGCAGCGGCCCATGCCATTCCCTGTCTGGCTCGCTGATGAAGATCTGCCGTGGTCCAGTGCCGGCGATCCTGATGCATTGTTTCGATAGCGGCCAGCAGACCAGGCTTTGACGGACGGCTGCGGCCGATGGTGAAGGTTTTATCGAGATGCGCATGAGGTTCGGTCAGCCCCGGCAGCGCCAGCGCGCCGTGTGCGTCCCACAAATCATCTTGTCCTGGCCGACAAGGCGTCACCGAGGCAATGTTGCCTGCATCAAAGCGCAGATCTGCCGTCACCGGTTCGCCTGTATGCACAGGCCACCCGGCAGGAAGCAGCCACGCGGGGAGGCGAACGTTGGCAATGCCGCCAAGCGGTGAGGCGGGGGTTGGAAAGTTCATCTTGAGGCTCCGCGTTGGCATTACAGGTCGAGGACCAGAACGGGACTTTTGGAGCGCGAACAGCACAGCGTAATCTGCGTGTTCTCCGCTTTCTCTTCTTCTGTCAGCACACAGTCCCGGTGGTCGGGAATACCGTCGATGACATCAGTAATACACGAGCCGCAAATGCCCTGTTCGCATGACAGCATAATATCGACTTTGGCGCTTAATAAGACTTCTGCAATGCTCTGGTTCGGGCCGACTAAATAACGTTTCCCGGTGGAGTTCAGCTGAATATGAAATTCCTGGTCGTCGGTGTCATTGTTTATATTCGCATTGCTGAACCGCTCAAAAGATAATTGATTTTTCTGCCAGTGGTGCGTTTGCATAATGTCTTCAAGGCGCTGAATAAATCCGTCCGGACCACAGGCCATCACCCGCGTATTTTCATCCGGCTGACGCAAACTCAGCGGCGTGTTGTGTCGCAGGGAATCGTTTGCGCCGCTGTCATGCAAAAAGACGTGTTTTGCCAGCGCGGGCGCATTCAGACGCGGTGTAAACGCCGCTTTATCCCGGTCTGCAATGTAGTAATGCAGTTCAAATTCAATTTCTTGCTGCGCCATTTGTTCCGCCATCGTCAGCAGAGGCGTGATGCCAATCCCGCCGGCAAACAGCAGATAACGACCGGCCAATGGCAGCGGAAAATGATTACGTGGCATCGAGATGCTCAGCTTGTCGCCAGCGCTGAAATGATGATGAATAAAGTGCGATCCGCCAGTGGAGTTTTCCGCCAGTTTTACGCAGATCTCATAATATTCTCCGCTGTTATTTTCGGTGCAGAGAGAATATTGGCGAGGGCCCAGCTCAGGAATGAAAACGTCAACGTGCGCACCGGGTAAATAGGCAGGTAATAATCCGCCTTGTTGCGCAATAAATTGCAGTGAAATATTCCCTTTACCATTTTCACCGATCGCCTTGATCGTGACAGGAATCAATCCGGCATCTTTCATCGTCATTTACCGTATTCATTTTGATGAGCCATTCATAAAAGGGAGTTTCAACCCATTCACCGCATAACCCGCTGTCATCCGGCCTGAAACACCGCAGGGCGGGCTTTAAGAGCGATGAAACGATTGTTCCCGTTGCAATGAAAGCTACGTTATTGTTATAAAACTGTTGCGTCCAGCGCTTTGATTCGCACATCCCGTTGCATAAAAGAGAGCACTCCACCATGTTCGCATTCTCCCGGTTTCTGCTGTATTTCACTGAGGTTGCCCGCCAGGGTTCGTTTCGCAAGGCGTCCGAAACCCTGCATGTCGCCGCTTCGTCAATTGACCGGCAGATCCTGCGGGTGGAAAAAGAACTGGCGATGCCGCTGTTTGAACGGCACCCCACCGGGCTGCGGCTGACGGCAGCGGGCGAGCTGTTATTGCACTCGGCCAACAACTGGAAAAAGGATTTCTCCCGCGTCTGCGAGCAGCTCGACGACCTGCGCGGTTTGCGGCGCGGGCACGTGCGGATTGCTACCATCGACGCCATCAACCGGCAGTTTTTCTCGGCGATGCTCAGGAAGGTGCATGCCGACTACCCGAATATCTCCTTCACGCTGACCACCATGAACAACGTGGATATTCAGCAGGCGCTAATATCCGGCGATGCCGACTTCGGGCTGATGCTGAATCCGCAAAGTTCGCGTGAGTTGCAGGTGCGCGCCTTTGCAGAAATCGAGCTGGGGATTGTGGTGCCGAAAGGGCATCCGCTCGGCGGCAGAAGCGGCGTGCGTTTTAACCAGTGCATGGAATATCCGTTTATCCTGCCTGCTGCGCCGCTGATGCTGGCCGAACCCGTCCAGGCGCTGATGAATATCAACGGCGACATGATTAACGAAGTTGCGGTATCCAATAACATCCACATGATCCGCTCGCTGATAAAAGAGAAAATGGGCATCGGTATTCTGTGCTGGCTCGACATCATGGATGAGGTGGAAAGCGATGAGCTGCAATTTATTCCGCTGACCGATCCGCAGTTAAAAACCTTCACGCTTTCGTTGTGCGTCGCCCCTGCAAGACAGCTTTCACTGGCCGCCTCGATGATGCTCAAACAGCTGGAGATGTTGTTCAGCCAGATCCAGACGCCAGGACATGACCGGCACTGATTTGCACTGTTCTGGTGCTCAATGCCCTGTCATGAATCAAAGGTTGCAGAGCCTGAGGCGATAAATTCCCCGATAAAGCGCATGGAAAGCGCATCCGTGAAGTTGGCATCTTTCTTGTATAGCCAAGAGTGAGTAGAAGCGGTCAGTGCAGGCAACTGCGCGGGACATTGCTCAGCAACCATTTCGCGGTTCATTTTGAGCCGGTCAGGGGGGCTGAGCCGCATTCGCTCATCCTCCCTCCGGCGATGATTAGGAGAGGAGCAATGAAGTCTATTTCCCGCATTCCCCTGTCTTGCTGCGTGCTGAGCGCGCTGATTCCAGCAGCATTTTCACTGGCAGTACATGCTGATGAGAAAATTGCATTGCTGACATCCTGGTACGCGCAGGCGGAGCAGGGCGGATATTATCAGGCGCTGGCGACAGGCATTTACAAGCGTTACGGGCTGGATGTCAGCATTCAGTCCGGTGGCCCGCAGGTCAACGGCATGCAGTTGCTGCTGGCAAAGCGCGCCGACGTGATTATCGGTTATGATCTCCAGCTACTCGAATCAGTGCAACGCGGTTTTCAGGCCAAAGCCATCGCAGCCCCTTTCCAGTTCGATCCGCAGGGTTTGCTGACGCATGATTCAGTCACTTCCCTCGACGGTCTGAAAGACAAAACCATTTTAGTCTCCAGCTCCGGGCAATCGACCTGGTGGCCGTGGCTGAAGGCACGCTATCAGCTCAGCGATTCGCAGGTTCGTCCTTACACCTTCAACATCCAGCCCTTTGTGGCTGACGACAATGTGGCGCAGCAAGCCTATGTCAGTTCTGAAGTTTTTCAGGCGCAAAAGGCCGGCGTGAAATCGAATTTCTTCCTCTTTTCGGAGCACGGCTATCCCCCTTACGGCGGAATCCTAATTACCCGTCCGGACCTTATCAGCAGCCGGAACGAGGCGATGGCTAAGTTTGTACAGGCGTCGATGGAAGGCTGGGTGAGTTATCTGAACAATCCGGCGGCGGGCAACGCGCTGATCAAAAAGGACAATCCGAAAATGACGGACGACCTGTTGGCCTGGGGCGTTCAGCAAATCAAAGAGCATCATCTGATCGACGGCGGCGATGCGGCGACGAAGGGCTGGGGCAGCATGACGGAAGCCCGCTGGCAGAAAACCCGTGATTTCATGGTGAACGCCAAACTGCTGAACGCGGATACCGACTGGAAGCAGGCGTATACCACCGAATTTGTCGACCAAATGCAGGTTAAACCCTGAGGAGCGTTGCGATGTCATCTGACTCTTTACTGATTAAAAATGCGCACGCGATCCTGACCGGCTTGCCGGGAGACGCGGCGCGCCACGCCGGGCCGGATATTCGTGTGCGTGAGGGTGTCATTGAGGCGATAGGTTCCCTGACGGCAATGCCCGACGAGCGGCTGATCGATGCCCGCGATTGCGTGGTCTATCCCGCCTGGGTTAATACGCACCATCATCTGTTTCAGTCATTGTTAAAAGGTGAACCTCAGGGGCTGAACAAAAGCCTGACCGCGTGGTTAAGTGCCACGCCTTATCGCTTTCGCGCCACATTCGATGCATCCACCTTTCGCCTCGCGGTGCGTATCGGCCTGACCGAACTGCTGCGTTCCGGCTGCGCTACTGTGGCGGATCACAACTACCTTTACTGGCCGGATATGCCGTTCGATACCTCGGAAATCCTTTTCAGCGAAGGGGAAGCGCTGGGAATGCGCATTGTGCTGTGCCGGGGCGGTGCAACGCAGGGGCGGACGATTGAGAAAGATGTGCCGCAGGCACTGCGCCCGGAAAACTTCGATGATTACATGGCGGATATGGAGCGGTTGGTTGGTCGTTATCACGATCCGAAACCGACGTCGCTGCGCCGCGTGGTGATGGCACCGACCACCTTGCTGCATTCTGCGCCGGGTGCGCAGTTGCGCGAAATGGCGAAACTGGCGCGCAGTTTGGGCATCCGGCTGCACAGCCATCTGTCGGAAACCGTGGATTATCTCGATGCGGCCCGCGCCAAATTTGACATGACGCCGGTGCAGTTTTGCGCGGAACACGACTGGTTGGGGGACGACGTATGGTTTGCGCATCTGGTGAAACTGCTGCCGCAGGAAATCGCGATGCTGGGCCAAACCCGCACCGGCATTGCGCACTGTCCGCAAAGTAACGGGCGTCTGGGCAGCGGTATCGCCGACTTGCTGGCGCTGGAACAGGCGGGTGTGCCGGTTTCACTGGGCGTAGACGGTGCGGCATCGAACGAAGCCGCTGATATGCAAAGTGAAGCGCATGCCGCATGGCTTTTACAGCGCGCCCGAAAAGGCATGCTGGCGAAACCGCGCTATGACGGCGGCACTTTTGAAGGCGGCGGCGATGCAGCATCCATCGAAGACGTGGTGCGTTGGGGCAGCGCAGGCGGGGCGCAGATCCTCGGCCTGCAACAAAGCGGCACCGTGCAGGTGGGCATGCTGGCAGATATCGCCATTTACCGGCTGGATGACCCGCGCTACTTCGGCCTGCATGACATGGCGATCGGCCCGGTGGCCTGCGGGGGGCGCGCGTCGCTGAAGGCGCTGATGGTTAACGGTCGCGTTATCGTCGAAAACGATGTCATCCCCGGTCTCGACCTGGACACCATGCGCCATGAGGCGATGTCCGCCGTCCGTACCCTGCAACAGCGAGTTGCGCGCTAACCCTATGGGTTAAGAAGGATAAGAAAAATGACTCAATCTACTCAAACAAAAGGCTATGCATTGCAGGAACTGGAAAAAGAAGCGGGAATGGGCGCAATGGGTGAAGAGACCTTTGCCCGTGAAGTGCGTTGCATAGACTTGTCAGATTTCGAAAACCGTAAAAGCGAGATTGCCGACGAGCTCTGGAGTGCAGCCGTGGAAATTGGCTTCTTCCAGGTCAGCAATCACGGCATTGCGCTGAGCGATATCCGTCAGGCGTTCAGCATGACGGAAGATTTCTTCTCGCTGCCCGACGAGGTAAAAGCGCAATATCCGCTGGCTCGTAACGCCGGCTGGGAGAATAAGTCTCAGGTGCGCCCGTCAACCAGAACACCGGACCAGAAAGAATCTTACCAGATCACCCGTCCGCTGATGCAGCCGCTGTGGCCGAGTGAACAGGAACTGCCGGCGTTTAAACAGACCATGCTGGGCTTTGAATCCCAGTGCTGGCAGTTGGGCATGAAATTGCTTTCCTGTTTTGCGCTCAAACTGGGCTTCCCTGAGCACTTTTTCGAACAGGCACATAATCCGAACCAGCAAACCTACCAGAGTACGCTGCGCATGCTGCACTACTATGCCACTGAACAGTCGGAGCAGGGGATGTGGCGCGCGGGTGCGCATACGGATTTCGACTGCCTGACGCTGCTTTTCCAGCGTCCAGGCCAGGGCGGATTGCAGGTTTGTCCGGGTAAGGATCGCGAAAGCCAGCAGTGGACCAGCATCGAACCGCGTGAAGACGTGATCACCTGCAATATCGGCGACATGCTGATGCGCTGGAGCGACGATCGGCTGCCGTCAAATTTCCATCGTGTCAGAAGCCCGCTGCCCGGCGAATATCAGGGTGCGCGCTACAGCCTGGCATTTTTCTGCCAGGCTAACAAAGACGTCGAAATTTTGGGGCCGCAGGCGAAATATCCGGCCATCAGCGCCGAAGACTATCTGCAACAGCGCATTCAGGCGAACTTTGCGAAAGGATAAAGAGAGCCGAAAAGCAAAAAGCCCGCTCAGGTTTCCCTGAGCGGGCTTTTCTAATTTGGCTCCTCTGACTGGACTCGAACCAGTGACATACGGATTAACAGTCCGCCGTTCTACCGACTGAACTACAGAGGAATTGTGTGAACGGCCGCAATCTTAACGGGGTGTCGGCGGCATGTCAAAGGCGGATTACACATTCTGTGACTGTTTGCTTACAGAATGCGCAACCCGTTGAGCTTTTGGCAGATTTATCCCGTCATACCGCAGGCTGTCTCTGTACTCATGCCCCGAATCGGTGGCGGGCGCAGAGAAATGAATGGGTTGCCTTCAATCTTGCACGCTGAGCCGAATAACCGCTTAATCCTCGGTTTTGGCGCGGTAAACCCGCTGCGGGCGGCCAACCTTGCCGTAAAGGATCTCGGCGCGGAGCTGCCGGGCGGCGGTGGAAAACTCCAGATAACGGCGCGCGGTGGTGCGGCTTAGCCCCATGATTTTCGCCACGCTTTCGGCGGTGTGGCTGGCCAAAGGTTGGGCGAACAGGGTGCGTACTTTTTCCAGCGTGAGTTCATCGATACCCGCCGGCAAGGCCGCCTGTTGTTCACCGCGCGAATAGGTATTGAACATCTCGTCAATACGGCGCTGGTTAAGGCGCGCGTTATCTTTCAGCGCCAGGCGCCGCTGGCTGAAGCGCCGCAGGGTAGCGGCCAACCTATCGTAGGCCAGGGGTTTGATCAGGTAATCGAACACCCCGCAACGTAGCGCTTCGGCTACCGTATCCCTATCGCTGGCGGCGGTGATAAACACGATACCGCCCGTGTAGCCGCTCAGGGTCAACTCGCGCAACAGTTCAATGCCCTGGCCGTCGGGCAGGAAGTTGTCCAGCAGGATCAGATCCGGTCTGAACCGCTCCACCATCATGCGCGCCTGCCCCAGCGTGCCGGCCAACCAGATTTGCCGGCCGCCGCCGTTCTGCTTGATGAACTCCGCATGCATCTCAGCCAGCGGCGTTTCATCTTCGACGATAAGAATATTTAGCCATTCCATAATTAAACCCATACTTGCAATAAAGATGCAAAATCAATGTAAGTTAATCGTGTCTTAAAATAAACGTCGCCTTATGAATAAACACCATAAAAATAATTAAGTAAATAAAAAACATTAAACAACTTATTACCGATTGAGTGTTTGTGAAACAGGTCAATAATTCGCGTTTTTTTTCTGTTTACCATAGCTTCATTAAATAAATCTATCGCCATTTTTTAATTTCAACTTTATGGTTTTAAAGGTTTTATCTCTGCTTGTTAATGTTAATTAAAATGGTTTTTTGTTATTTATTGGTTATTCCAGAGAGACAATTATGTTAGGCGGTGCCGTATTTAATCGGGTGAAAAGATCAGATCATAAAGATATTGCACAGATTAATGCTTTTCTGCGCAGTAACGATTTGAATATTGATACTACGGTGGAAATTTTTATTACCGTGACCCAGGACGATAAGTTGGTCGCCTGCGGCGGCATAGCAGAGAATATTATCAAATGCGTCGCCATCAGCCCGCAAATGCGTGGCGAGGGGCTGGCGCTTACGCTGGCGACCGAACTGGTGAACCTCGCCTATGAACGTCATTACACCCAACTGTTTATCTACACCAAACTGCAAAATGAGCCGTTGTTCCGCCAATGCGGTTTCTACCCGATAGCCCGCGTGCCGGGCATCGTGGTGCTGATGGAAAACAGCCCATGCCGCCTGAAACGCTACGCGGCCCAATTGGCGGGTCAGCGGCGGCCAGGCAAGCGCATCGGCAGCATTGTGATGAATGCCAATCCTTTTACCCGCGGCCATCAATATCTGGTGCGCCAGGCGGCGGCGAAATGCGACTGGCTGCACCTGTTTCTGGTGAAAGAAGACACCTCGCGTTTCAGCTATGAGGATCGGCGGCGGCTGGTGCTGGCGGGCACTGCCGATATCGCCAACCTGAAGGTACACGAAGGATCGCAATACGTCATATCCCGCGCCACGTTCCCTTGTTATTTCATTAAAGATCAGGGTATTGCCGATGACTGTTATACCGAAATCGATCTGAAGATCTTTCGGCAGTATTTGGCACCCGCGCTGGGCATTACCCACCGTTTTGTCGGCAACGAGCCGTTCTGCGCGGTCACGGCCAAGTACAACCGCGATATGCGTTATTGGCTGGAAACGCCGGATTTGCCCAGCCCGCCGATCGCCCTGGTGGAAATTGAGCGTTTGCAATATCAGGGCACGGCGATCTCCGCCTCCTGGGTGCGCAAGCTGCTGGCGGCGGGTGATTTTCACGCCGCCGCGCCGTTGGTACCGCCAGACACCCTTTATTACCTGCAAGATTTGCAAACGCAGCGCCGGGCCAAACCGGCGGCCAAACCCTTTGGTTTACTGCCCAAGCCCGTTATTAGGGAGAGCGTGCCGAAGGGGTCGTAACGGCTTTGGCCGTCGGAGCGCCCCTCGGTGCGCTAGGCCCGGGTATCTCGGGCGTGAAGACCATTTTGTGATTAAACCCTTTGTATCCGCACAATCAGGTGAACGATGAAAATTATCCGAGAAGCAATGGCCGGCACGCTGGAATCCAGCGATGTCATGGTGCGCATCGCGCCCGCCGAGGGGCCGGAGCACGATCTGCTGATCGCCAGCAGCGTGGAAAAACAGTTCGGCCAAGCCATCCGCCACACGTTGCTCGAGGTGCTGCAGCGTTATCAGGTGGAGCCGGTGCAGGTGATGGTGGACGACAAAGGCGCGCTCGACTGCGTGCTGCGTGCCCGGCTGGAAACCGCACTGATGCGCGCCAGCGACAATGGCCAACTGCCGTGGGGGGCCTGTGATGAAAACGCTGAATAAACACCGCGTGCGCCGCAGCATGCTGTTCGTTCCCGGTGCCAATGCGGCCATGGTGAGCAACGCCTTTATCTATCAGGCCGATGCACTGATGTTCGATCTGGAAGACTCGGTGATCCTGCGTGAAAAAGACGCGGCACGGCGGTTGGTGTACCACGCGCTGCAACATCCTTTGTACCGGGAAGTGGAAACCATAGTGCGGGTCAACGCGCTGGATTCCGCCTACGGGCTGGCGGATCTCCAGGCGGTGGTGCGCGGCGGGGCGGATATCGTGCGCCTGCCGAAAACCGACAGCGCGCAGGACGTCGTGGAGATGGAACGCGAGATAGCCGCCATCGAAGCCGACTGCGGCCGCCCGGTCGGCAGCACCGGCCTGCTGGCGGCGATTGAATCGGCGGCGGGCATCACCCACGCGGTGGCGATTGCCCATGCCTCGCCGCGCCTGATCGGCATTGCTCTGGGCGCGGAAGACTACGTGCGCAACCTGCGCACCGAGCGTTCGCCGGAGGGCATCGAACTGCTGTTTGCGCGCTGCTCGCTGTTGCAGGCGGCGCGGGCCGCCGGCATTCAGGCGTTCGATACCGTGTATTCCGACGCCAACAACGAAGCCGGATTCCTCCAGGAAGCGGCGCTGATCAAACAGCTCGGTTTCGACGGCAAATCCCTGATCAATCCCCGGCAGATCGAACTGCTGCACAACCTGTATGCGCCGACCGCCAAAGAGGTGGCCCATGCCCAGCGCGTGGTGGACGCCGCCGCAGCGGCAGAGCAGGAAGGGCGCGGGGTGGTGTCGCTCAACGGCAAAATGGTCGACAGCCCGGTGATAGAACGCGCCCGGCTGGTCTTGCAACGTGCAGCGCTTTCCGGCATCCGCGAAGAGCCGGTTCAGCAGGGAGAAGAAGCATAATGAAACGTCAACAACGACTGATGCCCTTGAACATCCTGGCGGACCTGCGTTGCTATCAGGATGCCTCCAAGGCCAATCAACAGGCCCGCAAACCGCGTGATGCTAAACGCTGTGACTCACTGGAACAGGCGGTGCAGCGCAGTGGGTTACAGGACGGCATGACCATCTCCTTCCACCATGCGTTTCGCGGCGGTGATCTGGCGCTGAATCAGGTGATGGAGACGCTGGCGGCGATGGGGTTCCGCAACCTGACGCTGGCCTCAAGCTCGCTAAGCGAATGTCACGCGCCGCTGGTCGACCACATTCGTCACGGGGTCGTGAGCCGTCTCTACACGTCGGGCCTGCGCGGTCCGTTGGCGGAAGCGATCTCGCGCGGCCTGCTGGCCGAACCGGTACAAATCCATTCCCACGGTGGCCGGGTCAACCTGATCGAGTCCGGCGAGTTGAAGATTGATGTCGCTTTCCTCGGCGTACCGGCCTGCGATGATTTCGGCAATGCCAACGGTTACAGCGGCGAAGCCTGCTGCGGCTCGCTCGGCTATGCCAAAGTGGATGCCGACGCGGCGGGCACCGTGGTGTTGTTAACCGAATCGATAGTGCCTTATCCGCATCATCCGGCCAGCCTGGCGCAGGATCGGGTGGATCTGATCGTACAACTGCCGCGGGTGGGGGACGCCGACAAGATTGGTGCCGACGCCACGCGCATGACCTCCAACCCGCGTGAGCTGCTGATTGCTCGCCGCGCCGCCGAGGTGATTGCCGGGTCCGGCTACTTTACCGAAGGTTTCTCGCTGCAAACCGGCACCGGCGGCGCTTCGTTGGCGGTGACGCGTTTTCTGGAAGACAAAATGCGGGCACGCGGCATTCGCGCCGGTTTCGCCCTTGGCGGCATCACCTCGACCATGGTGGATCTGCATGAAAAAGGGCTGATCGGCCGGCTGATGGACGTGCAGAGCTTTGACCGCGTGGCGGCGATGTCTTTGGCGCGCAATCCCAACCACATTGAGATCAGTGCCAACCAGTACGCCAACTTCAGCTCGAAGGGGGCCACGGTCGACAGGCTCGACGTGGTGGTGCTGAGCGCGCTGGAGATCGACACCGATTTTAACGTCAACGTGCTGACCGGCTCCGATGGCGTGCTGCGCGGCGCTTCCGGCGGCCACTGCGACACCGCGGCGGCGGCGCGGCTGGCGATCATCGTGGCGCCGCTGGTGCGCGGGCGCATTCCGACGCTGGTGGAGCAGGTGACCACCTGCGTGACCCCGGGTTTCAGTATCGACATTTTGGTTACCGATCACGGTATTGCCGTCAATCCGACACGCCCGGAGCTGGCGCAGCGGTTGCAGGAGGCCGGTTTGCCGGTGGTCGATATCGACTGGCTGCGCCGCCGCGCGTTGCTGCTGACCGGCGAGCCCGAGCCGATCGCCTTTACCGATAAGGTGGTGGCGGTGGTGCGTTACCGCGACGGTTCGGTGATCGACGTGGTGCATCAGGTGGCGGAGTAACTCTATGGCTTACGTTGCCCCCGAACTGGCTGCCAACCGCGCCGTAAGCCTGCCGGAGCTGCTCACCAGCCGCGATTGCCGCCAGGCGCGCCAACAGGCATGGCTGGCGCGCCATCAATCCACGCTGTTGGTGTTGACGCTGGTGGTGCCCGGTGCGCGAAAAGACAGCGCGTTGACGCGCAACATCTTCAACCTCGGCTGGCAGGCGCTGCAACAGCTATGGCGCGAGCAAGGTTGGCGCTGTCTGCAGGCCGAAACGCTGGCGCTCGCCACCGGCTGCGAAGGCTTTCTGGCATTGCAGGCCGATGCCCGGCGGGTGAAGGACTGCGCCATGCAGTTAGAGGTGCAACAGCCGATTGGCCGGCTGTGGGATATCGACGTGCTGGATACCCAGGGGCGTATTTTGTCGCGGCGCGATCTGGGGCTGGCGGAACGTCGCTGCCTGTTGTGCGGCCAGCCGGCCAAACTGTGCGCCCGCCAACGGCGGCACGACAGCGAACAGCTGCTGCAGCAAATGGAAAGGATGCTCAACGATGCGCTCTCAGCCCGTTAAGCCTGTCGGGCGTGCGCCGCAAACGGCGGTACAGGATTTTGCCCGCACCGCCTACCGCGCACTGCTGGTGGAAGTGAACCTCACGCCCAAACCGGGGCTGGTGGATCGCCATAACAACGGCGCTCACCGGGATATGAACCTCGGCCACTTTTATCGCAGTGCCCGCGCCATCGGCATCTGGCTGCCGCGTTTTATCCAGCAGGGTTGCGACGATGCGGCGCGCCCGGCCGACGAACAGCTGTTGCGGCTGCGTCCGCTGGGCCTGGCCTGCGAAAACCATATGTTCCAGGCCACCGGCGGCGTCAACACCCATAAAGGCAGCGTGTTTTCCCTCGGCCTGCTGTGCGCCGCTTTTGGCCGCCGTTATCAGCAGCAAAAGAAGATCGATGCCGCAACGCTGTGCGCCGAGGTGGCGGCCATGTGTCGTGGGCTGGTGGCCCGCGAGCTGCAAACCCGCAACGCATTGCAGACCGCCGGCCAGCGCTTGTTTGCCGAACATGGCCTGAGCGGCGCACGCGGCGAGGCGGAGTCCGGCTTTGAGCGGGTGATCAACGGCGCGCTGCCGTTCTACCGACAACGGCTGAAGGCGGGCTGCGATGAGCAGACGGCGCTGATGGACAGCCTGCTGTGGCTGATGGCCCACAACCAGGACACCAACGTCGCTTCGCGCGGCGGCCTGGCCGGGTTGCGCTGGTTGCAGCGGCGTGCCGATGGGCTGTTGGCGCAGGGCGGGGCGCAAGGCGCACGGGGCAGACAACGCCTGCGGCAGTTCGACGCCGACTGCATCCTTCGCCACCTCAGCCCTGGCGGCAGCGCCGATCTGTTGATTGTCACCTGGCTGCTGGCGCAATTACCGAACTAAAAACAATACCCCTTCTTCAGGAGAGTCTTATGTCTCAAACCCAGGAAAAAATCTGGAAAGCGATAGTGCCGCTGCTGGTGCTCGCGATCCTGCTGTTGATACCCACGCCCGACGGCATGCCGCCGCAGGCCTGGCGCTATTTCGCCATCTTTGTGGCGATGATTGTCGGCATGATCCTGGAGCCGATCCCGGCTACCGCCATCAGCTTTATCGCCGTGACTCTCAGCGTGCTCAGCGCCAACTGGGTGCTGTTTGGCGCGCAGGAACTGGCGGAACCGGGTTTCAAGGCCGGTAAAGAGGCGTTGAAGTGGGGGCTGGCGGGCTTCTCCAGCACCACCGTCTGGCTGGTATTCGGTGCGTTCATCTTTGCGCTGGGCTACGAGGCCACCGGGCTTGGGCGGCGTATCGCGTTGTTCCTGGTGAAGTTTATGGGCAAGCGTACCCTGACGCTCGGCTACGCGGTGGTGATCATCGATATCCTGCTGGCGCCGTTTACCCCGTCCAACACCGCACGCACCGGCGGCACGGTGTTCCCGGTGGTCAAAAACCTGCCGCCGCTGTTTGGCTCCTTCCCCAACGACCCTTCGTCGCGGCGTATTGGCGGCTACCTGATGTGGATGATGGTGGTCGGTACCAGCATCAGCTCGTCGATGTTCGTCACCGGCGCGGCACCCAACGTGTTGGGGATTGAGTTTGTCGGCAAAATCGCCGGGGTGCACATCAGCTGGATGCAGTGGTTCCTGGCCTTCCTGCCGGTCGGGCTGTTGCTGCTGATTGTCGCGCCGTTGATTTCCTATTACCTGTACAAACCGGGCGTGACCCACAGCAGCGAAGTGGCTACCTGGGCCAATACCGCGCTGGGTGAAATGGGCCAACTGACGCGCAAGGAGTGGACCTTGATTGGCCTGGTGCTGTTCAGCCTGAGCCTGTGGGTGTTCGGCGGCAAGTTGTTGGACGCCACCACGGTCTGCCTGCTGGCGGTCTCGCTGATGCTGGCGCTGCACGTGGTGTCGTGGAAGGACATCACCAAATACTCCAGCGCCTGGAACACGCTGGTTAACCTGGCGACGTTGGTGGTGATGGCCAACGGCCTGACGCGCTCCGGCTTTATCGACTGGTTCGCCCAGACCATGAGCACCCACCTGGACGGCTTCTCGCCGAACATGACGGTGGTGGCGCTGGTGCTGGTGTTCTACTTCGCTCACTACCTGTTCGCCAGCCTGTCGGCGCATACCGCCACCCTGTTGCCGGTGATCCTGGCGGTCGGCAAAGGGCTGCCTGGCGTGCCGTTAGAGCAACTTTCGATGCTGCTGGTGTTGTCGATCGGCATCATGGGCGTGCTGACGCCGTACGCCACCGGGCCGGGGGTGATTATCTACGGCTGCGGCTACGTGAAATCGAAAGATTACTGGCGGATGGGCGGCATTCTCGGCGTGGTGTATATCGCCGCGCTGCTGTTGATCGGCTGGCCTATCCTGCGTTTGTGGTATTGAGTTGCCTGCGGCCATCTCTCGATGGCCGCTTGTCGGATCCTCTCCCCGTGATACTCGTCACACACTTCACCGGATAACCTCTCCATCATAGCGAGGCGAAAGCTAACATATTCAAAATAATCACTTTCCTGGAGCCTCTGCGGATGAGAAGAAAAACGTTATTGCTGTGCTTGCCCTTATTGTTGACCGGGAATGCCCTGGCGGACACCAACGACTATCAGCTGGAACAGGTGCTGCTGATGAGCCGCCACAACCTGCGTGCGCCGCTGGCCAATAACGGCAGCGTGCTGGCGCAATCTACCCCCAAAGCCTGGCCGGCCTGGGATACGCCGGGTGGCCTGTTGACCACCAAGGGCGGGGTGCTGGAAGTGTATATGGGCCATTATTTCAACGAGTGGCTCAAGCAGACCGGCGTATTGCCGCAGGAAGGCTGCCCGACCGCCGGCAGCGTTTACGTTTACGCCAACAGCCTGCAACGCACGGTCGCGACCGCGCAGTTCTTTACCAACGGCGCGTTCCCCGGCTGCGACATCAGCGTGCATCACCAGGAAAAAATGGGGGAGATGGATCCCACCTTCAACCCGATCATCACCGACAACAGCGAAGCCTTCAATCAACAGGCGCTGGGGGCGATGAATACCGAACTGGCCTCGCTGAAGCTGGATGCCGCCTACAAACAATTGGCGAAAATCATCGATTACCAAGCGTCCAGCGCCTGTAAAACCGACAAGCACTGCGATCTGACCAAAGAAGCCAGCAAGATGAGCGCGGTGCCGGGCAAAGAGCCGGGCGTCGCCGGCCCGCTGCGGGTGGGGAACTCGCTGGTGGACGCCTTCATGCTGCAATATTACGAAGGCTTCCCGATGAAGGACGTGGCCTGGGGCAAAATCACCACGCCGCAGCAGTGGAAACAGCTGGCACAGTTGAAAGACGGTTACCAGGATTCGCTGTTCACCTCGCCGGTGGTGGCGCAGAACGTCGCCAAACCGCTGCTGACCTACATCAACGGCGCCTTGATTGGCGAACGCAAACCGGATGCGCCGAAGGTGACGGTGCTGGTGGGCCATGACTCCAACATCGCTTCGCTGCTGTCGGCGATGCGCTTCAAGCCTTATCAACTGCCGCACCAGTATGAGAAAACGCCGATTGGCGGCAAACTGGTGTTCCAGCGCTGGCACGATAAGAAAAATGATCGCGACCTGCTGAAGATTGAATACGTCTACCAGTCTGCGGACCAACTGCGCAATGCCAACCCGCTGACGCTGAAAACGCCGCCGCAGCGTGTGACGCTGGCGCTGGAAGGCTGTCCGGTGGATAAACAGGGTTTCTGCGCCTGGAGCGATTTCGAAAAAACCATGAAGGATATTCTGTAATCTCACCGTTCCTCTCCCTCCGGTTGGGGGAGAGGAATAATCGTTGTTGCCGGTCCATCCGGCGTCTAAAATTAGCGGCCTGCACACTCACCCGGGACGACAAGTGTTCTCTTCTTTTATCCCCACCATCGAGTGGCTGAACCTGGACGGTTATCCGGGGCAGGTCGCCCGTTGCCGCTTTTCCCTGGCGGACTATCAGGACCGCTGTTTCGGCGACGTCGGTATGGCGATCCCCGATCATCTTGCGCGTGCGGTGCCAAAGCGGCGGGCGGAGTATCTGGCCGGGCGTTATCTGGCGCGGGCATTGCTGGCGCCGTTGGGGTTTGCCGATTTTACCTTGCCGAGGGGAGAAGACCGCGCGCCACAGTGGCCGCAGGGAATTGCCGGGGCGCTCAGCCATAATGCGGATACCGCGCTGTGCGCGGTACATCGGGAAAGCGGGCTGGGTGGCGTGGGGCTGGACGTTGAAACGCTGATCCCGGCTGAACGAGCCGAAGAACTGTGGACCGCCATCGTCGGCGAAGAAGAGTGCGCAACGCTGCGCCAGCGCCCGCAGGCGTTTAACCAACTGCTGACGATAGCGTTCTCCGCCAAAGAGAGCCTGTTCAAAACCCTTTACCCGCAGGTGGGTTGCTACTTTGATTTTCTCGATGCGCGTATGGTGGCGATAGATACGCGACAACGGACCTTTGAACTGGAACTGCTTAAGCCACTCACGGCTCATTGCCACGCCGGCCGCCGTTTTAGCGGGCGTTACTGGCATGAAAGTGACGATGTAACCACATTTATCTATTTATAAATCAATTAAATAATTCACGTGACGCCGTCACTTTATCTGTCGGCGGCGCAACAGATGACGCGTACCTTCCGCCACCAACAACAGCACTGCCAGCCAGATCGGAATATAGGTCAGCCATTCGTCGCGGCCGATACTCTCGCCCAGTAACAGCGCCACCACCACCAACAGCACCGGCTCCACGTAGCTCAGCAGGCCAAACAGGCTGAACGGCAGCAGGCGGCTGGCCAGGATATAACACACCAGCGCGGAGGCACTGAGAATACCCAACAGCGGGATCTGTACATACAGCAGCGGATGAGTGGCCAATGCGGCCTGCGGCCCGTTTCCGCCAAAGGCGAACCAGCCGGCGACCGGCAGCATCAGCGCCAGTTCGCACCACAGCCCGCCAAGGTTATCGGTGCCGAAATGCCGACGCAGAATAAAGTAAACCGGATAACCCAGCGCCACCACCAGCGTCGCCCAGGAGACGCCGCCGACCTGATACAGCTCGTTGCCGACGCCGATAATGGCGCAACCCACCGCCAGCTTTTGCAGTAGCGAAAGACGATCGCGGAAAATCACTCGCCCTGCCAGCACCATGGTCAGCGGCAACAGGAAATAACCGAGCGACACCTCCAGCGCCTTGCCGTGCAGCGGCGCCCACAGGAACAGCCACAACTGAACCCCCAGCAGCGCGGAACTCAGCGGCAGAAACAGCAGGCGGCGCGGCCGCTGTTTGATCCAGCGCAGCGTCTCGCTGACCCGGCGCCAGTCGGCGGAAAAAATCATAAACAGCGTCAGGAACGGCACCGTCAGCAAGGTGCGCCAGCCGAAGACCTGTTCACCGTCGAGCGGGGCCAGCGTGGAGGTGTAGTAATACATCACGGCGAACAATACCGAGGCGACAACCGAAAGAACGATCCCTTTAATCACGTGCGATCCCGAAAGGTTATTGATTTTATTGCAGGTACTCTAGAGAAGTTTGGCGCGGACAACAATGGCGCGTATCACACTGGACAATCCTCGGTGGCGAGTTAAAATAATTACTGGGTATTCATACAGGCATTAAGCAATGACTCTCGATCTTTTCGAAGACGCCGTGCCGCCGCCGTGGCGCGAGCAGATCGCTCCGGGCGCGGTGGTGATGCACGGTTTTGTGCGCGACCACGGGCCGGAGCTGCTGGCGGCGGTGAAGGGGGTGATCGCGCAGGTGCCGTGGCGGCACCTGACCACGCCGGGCGGCCATGTGATGTCGGTGGCGATGAGCTGGTGCGGCAACGGCTGGAGCAGCGACAGCCGCGGCTACCGTTACTCCGAGCGCGATTCGCGCAGCGGCAAACGTTGGCCGCCCATCCCGGCTATTTTTATGGCGCTGGCGGACGAAGCGGCGCAGCAGGCGGGCTTTGCGCCGTTCGTGCCGGATTCATGCCTGATTAACCGCTACGATCCCGGCAGCAAGCTGTCGCTGCATCAGGATAAAGACGAACACGATTTTGGCTCACCGATCGTCTCGGTCTCACTGGGATTACCGGCGGTGTTTCAGTTCGGCGGTATGCAGCGCAGTGACCGGGCCCAGCGCATTCCCCTGGCGCACGGCGACGTCGTGGTGTGGGGTGGCCCGTCGCGGCTGTGCTTTCACGGCATTATGCCGATCAAAGAGGGCTACCATTCGCTGGTGGGGCCGCACAGGATCAACATCACCTTACGCAAGGCGCTTTAGCTGCGGCTCTTTGGCCAGGCAGGCGACCAGATAATCGATAAACACCCGCAGTTTGGGCGGCAGATGCTGGTTGGGTGCATACAGCAGCCACAGGCCGCCGTGGTAGCTGCTGAGGAAATCCCACGCCGGCAGCACCTGCACCACCTCACCGCTGTCCAGCGCCTGTCGGGCGGTAAAGTAGGGCAGGCTGCCGATGCCGAGTTGCTGTTTCACCGCATCCAGCCGCACGCCGGTATGGTTGGCGGCATAGCGACCGCGCACGTTCACCGTGATCGTTTTGCCGGCGCGACGGAATTTCCAGCGGGCGTCGTTGGGCGTTTCCCCCAAATAAATGCAGCTGTGCTGTACCAAATCCTGCGGCTGCTGTGGCGTGCCGTGCTGCGCCAGATACTCCGGCGTGGCGCACAACAGGTGTTCTATCGTCATCAACTGGCGGCCGATCAGCCCGGGTGACGGGCGATCGGTAATGCGTAACGCCAGATCGACCCGATCGTCAATCAGGTCCATATAGCGGTCTTCCAGCCGCAGACGCACGTCTACCTTGGGGTAGCGGCGCAAAAATGCCGGGATATGCGGGTGCAGCACGAAGCGGCCTACCGCTTTGGGGACGCTAACGCTGATCAAGCCTTCCGGTTCTACGGCGCCCTGGCCGCTAATTTCCATCACCGAATGCGCGGCGTCCAGCATGCTGCGGCAGCGCAGGAAGGCTTCTTCGCCCTGTTCGCTCAGGCGCAGCTTGCGGGTAGTGCGGTGCAGCAGTTGCAGCGCCAGTGCCTGTTCGAGTTTCGCCACGCTGCGGCTGGTGGCCGAGGGCGAGGTGCCCAGCTGGCGGGCGGCGGCGGAGAAGCTGCCGCTTTCCACCACCTGAACGAAAACGGCCATTTCGGCCAGCAGAGAATGGGATAGATTTGTGCTCACAGCGCAAAGGTCCATTGTAAAGAAGACGGATTATCCTTTGATTATGGCATGAATATACTAGGCAGAGTTCCGTAACCAGGAGAAAGCCATGACCGAACGACTTTATTATTACAGCGACGAGCTACAGGGCGAAGCGCAGGTGTTGGCCTGCACCCCGGTCGAAGACGGCGGCTATGCCGTGGAGCTGAGCGCGACGCTGTTCCATCCGCAGGGCGGCGGGCAACAGGCCGATACCGGCGCTCTCGGCACCATCCCGGTACTGCGCGTGGCGCAGCAGGGCGATAAGGTGCTGCATTTCACCGCCGAACCCGTGAGCGCAGGGCCGGTGAACCAACAGGTAGATGGCGAGCGGCGCCGGTTGCACGCCCGCTGGCATTCCGCCGGCCACCTGATTGGCTGGGTGGGGGAAAACCACGGCTGGCAACCGGTGAAGGCGCATCATTGGCCAGGAGAAGGGCGTATCACCTTTGCGCCGGGCGCAGAACCGCAAACGCTGGAACAAGGTGCGCTGCAGGCGGAACTGCAACGGCTGATCGCGGCCAATTTGCCGCGCAGGCAGTTGGACGTCGATGGCGTGCGTCAGGTGGGTTTCGGCGATCTGCCCGTTTACGGCTGCGGCGGCACCCACGTGGCCTCGCTGAGCGAATTGGGCGCGGTAACCATCACGGCGGTGAAGATGAAAAAAGGGCAATTGATTGTGCAGTATGAAATGGGCTGAGCAGGCTCAGCCCTGGCGATAAGTCGGTCAGAATCGAATTTGCACCTTGGACGACAGGTTTTTGTCGGCGGCGGCGATCAGCGCATTTTCAATCGCTTCCGGCGGGTATTCGCCGCTGAGCAGGGGCTGCGGGTCGATGCGGCCGTCCTGCAACCATTTAACGGCGGTAGTAAACTCGTCGACAAAGCGGAACGAACCGACCCAACGGATTTCCTTCACCAGCATGGGCATGACCGGATAATCGACGCTGTTGGCGCCCATGCCCACTTGCACCACGGTGCCGGCGGGGCGGGCCAGGGCCACGGTTGAGGCTATGGCCGCCGGGCTGCCGGAGGCTTCAAACACCACGTCGAAATAACCTTTGTTTTCCTGATAAGGCGCAGCGCTGCCCTCATTCAGCGGGTTGAAGGTGGCGGTGGCGCCCATTTGCCGGGCCAGCGTCAGGCAACGGTCACTGACATCGGAGGCGACCAGTTCGGAGGCGCCGGCGCTGCGTGCAGCGGCCAGGATCAGGCAGCCGATGGGGCCTGCACCTATCACCAGCACACGTTTCCCCACCAGCGTGCCGGCAACATTAACTGCATGAATGGCAACCGCCAGCGGTTCGGCAAAGGCCATCACCTGTGGCGCGACGTTATCGCGGTAAGGAATGCATTGTTGCTCCGTTGCCACCACGTATTCGGAAAAGCCGCCGTTAACGTGCGGATTAAACTGCGCACTGCCCATAAAGCGCATGGTGGCGCACAGGTTTTGTTTGCCTGCCAGACAGTATTCGCAATGATTGCAGGGTTGCGATGGGTTGACCGCCACCCGCTGCCCCACCCGCAGTGCCGATCCGGCGGGGGCCTGGCTGACGGTACCGACGAATTCATGCCCGACCACCATCGGGTGTTTGAGGACCGACATGCCGGCGCGGCCGTGCTGGTAATAATGAATATCGGAGCCGCAGATGCCGCCGCGTTCCACTTTCACCAACACGTCATTCTCATCGTATTCCAGCTCGCGCAGCTCAACGCGCACGTCTTTTTCACCGTAGGCGAAGCAGGCTTTGCAGCTTAGGGTCTTTTTGCTCATTATTTTGCCTCAATGTTGTGGAGGTCCGCGTTGGCGTGCGGCGGTAAAGGTTTTTCCGGTTTCGGGGGAACGAGCACCTCAATCTTGCCGACCAGGAAGGTATACGCCAGCAGGCCCATTAGCGCGACGGCGGCGATATACCACATCGCATAGTGGAAGTTATTGGTGCGTTGCAAAATGACGCCAATGACGATCGGGCTGACGATGCCGGAAAGGTTGCCGCAGATGTTCAGGCAGCCGCCCATGGTGCCGATGAAATTGCGCGGGATCACATCGCTCCAGACCACCCAGCCCAAATTGGAGAAGGCGTTGGCGAAGAAGGCGATGGACAAAATGGCGATGGCGATCACCGGTTGGTCTTCGAAAAAGTTGACCAGGCAGATAATCATGGTCAGGAACAGGCCCGACATGACCGGCAGTTTGCGGGCAAAGGTGCGGGACTTGCCCTTTTTCAGCAGCATATCGCTCAGCGTGCCGCCGCACAGCACGCCGGCCATCGCCATCAGGTAGGGGAAGGACGCGCCCAACCCGGCTTTGGCTATCGGCAGGTGCAGCCCTTTTTCCAGGTAAACGATAAACCAGGTCAGGAAGAAATAGAGCGTGGAGGAACAGGCGAACTGGGCGATGAACAATCCCCAGACGGTGCGCTGCCTGAGGAAAAAGGCGATATCGCTCCAGCGCACTTTTTCGCTGACGTTAGCCTGGTTTTTGGAGCCGTAACCGCCACCTTCGCGAATATAGTCCAGCTCTCGCTGATTGGTTTTACGGCTGTGCTGCGGATCGCGGTAGGCGATCAACCAATAGATGCCGAACAAAATGCCGACGCCGCCAGACAGATAGAACGACATCTCCCAACCGTATTCCGCCACTATGTAGGAGAGCGCCGGGGTTAACAGCGCCAGACCGATATACTGCGCACTGGAGTAAATGGCCGTGGCGCGCGCACGCTCATGGTCGGGAAACCAACTGGCGATGATCTTGGTGTTGGACGGGAAGGAAGGGGCTTCGGCAACGCCAATCAGCGCCCGGCAGGCCAGCAGCATCAGGAATGACGCGGTCGCGGTGGCGAATAAATGGTGCGAGGCAAACCCCATCATGAAGGTAAACAGGCTCCATAAAATAATGGCGCTGCCGTACAGAATGCGCGAGCCGATGCGATCCAGCACGTAACCGACCGGGATCTGGCTGGCGGCGTAAAACCAGGTAAACATGGAAAACAGCAATCCCAACTGGGTGGCGCTGAGATCGAATTCGGACTGAATCTTGCTGCCGGCGACGGACAGGTTGGCCCGGTCCATATAATTTATTGCCGTGACGATAAACAACAGCGACAGAATAAAGAATCGCGACTTTGTTGCTTTCATTTTTTTGTCCTGGTGAGTGACTTGTTTTTATAGGTTTTTTGGGTACAGGGGCGGTATGCCCGCCGTGGGCAAATACGCATTCGGAGGCTGTGGAAAAATTACAACACGGCAAGCCAACCGCCATCGACGTAAATGATTTGCCCGTTAACGTAATTGGACGCGTCGGAAGCCAGATAGACGGCGGTGCCGATCAACTCCTCCGGTTTGCCCCAGCGTTTTGAGGGATTGCTGGCTTTCACCCAGCTGTCGAAGGCTGGGTTGTCAACCAGCGCGGCATTCATATCGGTCAGAATATAACCTGGGCCAATGGCATTGGACTGAATGTTAAATTCGGCCCATTCGGCCGCCATTGAGCAGGTCAGCATCTTGATGCCGCCCTTGGCGGCGGTATAAGGTGCTACCGTCGCGCGGGCCGCCTGGCTGGTCAGCGAGCCGATATTGATGATTTTTCCGCCCTTGCCGCGGGCGATCATCCGCTTTGCGGCGGCACGGGCAACGATAAAGGCGCTGGTCAGGTTGGTATCGAGCACGCGTTGCCACTGCGCCAATTCCAGATCGACCAGCGGTTTGCGATATTGAATGCCGGCGTTGTTGATCACGATGTCGACTTCGACGTGCTCCCGATCGAGCTGGCTGAATACCGCTTCAATGGCTTGTTCATCGGTCACGTCAAAAGCAAAACCGCGTGCCCGATGGCCTTGCGATTGCAAGCGTTCGACCGCTGCCTGTACCGTCGCGGGTTGGGTGCCGTTAAGGATAACGGCGGCACCGGCCGCCGCCAGCCCCTCAGCGTAGGAAAAACCTAATCCGCGGGTGGAACCGGTCACCAGCGCCGTTTTCCCCGTTAAATCAAACAGAGCAGACATATCAACCCCTTATGGTTGGTTAAATGATCCTGATGCCTGCCTGGCCGTTAGGGGCAATATGCGAAATGTTGCGCCAATAGCTTGTATGACATCATTCATATTAAAATTGCGGTAAGCCTTGATGGAAATCAATGCGGTTAAACGGTTTTTGAAACTTCGATCACAAAAGAAAATTTCATTGCGGGAAGGGTTTCTTTTAAATTGTATATAAAACAATTGGTTATTTTGTATTTGTTTTACAGTATGACGCAGCGCACATAATTTTTAATTGGCGCTTTAGGGCTTGCGTCATCGGTGATATAAGTTTCTTTATCTTGTAGGACAACTTATAAGTTTGCGTTCAAAGGAGTTTCCAGTGGGCAATTTAAAAATCACCGGCGTGAAAACCATTCTCACCGCCCCATGCGGCATCGATCTGGCGGTAGTGAAGGTAGAGACCAACCAACCGGGGCTGTATGGGCTGGGGTGCGCGACCTTCACTCAACGCATACATGCGGTGAAAACGGCAATTGACGACTACATGGCGCCGTTTTTAATCGGTAAGGATCCGGCGCGGATCGAAGATATCTGGCAATCCGCCTGCGTAAGCGGTTACTGGCGCAGCGGGCCGATCATGAATAATGCGCTGTCCGGCGTCGACATGGCGCTGTGGGATATCAAAGGCAAGGTCGCCGGTTTACCGGTGTATGAACTGCTGGGGGGCCAGTGTCGCGATGGCATTCCGCTGTATTGCCACACCGACGGCAGCGATGAGTTCGAGGTGGAGGACAACATTCGTGCGCGTATGGAAGAGGGTTACCAATACGTGCGTTGCCAAATGGGGATGTACGGCGGGGCGGGGACGGATGACCTGAAGCTGATCGCCACTCAGTTGGCGCGGGCAAAAAACATTCAACCCAAACGTTCGCCGCGCAGCAGCACGCCGGGCATTTATTTTGATCCGGACGCCTACGTGCGAAGTGTGCCGCGTCTGTTTGAACATTTGCGCGACAAGCTGGGGTTCGGCATCGAGTTTATCCACGATGTGCATGAGCGGGTGACGCCGATCGCGGCCATTCAACTGGCTAAAACGCTGGAACAGTACCAGCTGTTTTATCTGGAAGATCCGGTGGCACCGGAAAATATCGATTGGTTGAGAATGCTGCGCCAACAGTCCTCTACGCCGATCTCAATGGGGGAATTGTTTACCAACGTCAATGACTGGAGAACGCTGATTACCCACAATCTGATCGATTATATCCGCTGTCACGTCAGCACCATCGGCGGCATAACCCCGGCGAAAAAACTGGCGACGCTGAGTGAAATCCACGGGGTACGCACCGCATGGCACGGGCCGGGGGATATTTCTCCGGTTGGCGTAGCGGCTAACCTGCACCTGGACATGAGCCTCACCAATTTTGGCATTCAAGAGTACACGCCAATGAATGACGCGCTGCGCGAGGTGTTCACCGGTTGCCCGGACATTGAGCGGGGTTATGCCTACCTGAGCGATCGCCCAGGGTTGGGCATAGATATCGATGAGAAAAAAGCGGCGCAGTACCCGTGCATCGGCGGGATCCCGTCCTGGACGCTGGCGCGCACGCCGGACGGCACGGCATCCCGGCCTTAACATCGCTTGAGGGCGCATTTATTGCGCCCTCAAGCGAGTCACTCGTTGCCCGATGCCGTCTGCTTGAGTTTTTCGATGGCGATGACGTTCTCCGCCATCGCCTCATTGAGCACCGCAACGGCGGTAGAAGAGTCGCGGTTCTTAATCGCCATAAACACCTTGATGTGCGCCTCGACGCTTTCCAGCGAGATGCCCAGTGCCCGGTTCAGTTCTTCCAGATAGTAGTAATAGGTGTCTTTGATCGAGTGCATCACGTTGTAGAACACTTTGTTCTGCGACGCCTTGGCGATCGCGAGATGAAACTCGAAATCGGCCTGGGAATACTTCTTGTAATCGTCTTTGTTGACCAGCATGCGGTTCAGCGCCTGTTCCAGCGCGGTGATGTCTTCCGGTGTGGCGTTTAATACCGCCAGCTCCATGCATTTGAACTCTACCGTTTGGCGGAACACCATCATGTCGTGAAACTCTTCACGGCTGAGGTGCATGATGGGTTGCTGTTCGTTGAACAGGTTTTGCGGATTGAGGTGTTTGGCGACGAAGCTGCCTTTGCCCTGATGGGTCACCACAATGCCCAAATCGCGCAGCCGCTGCACCGCGCTGCGAATGCTGACCCGACTGACGTTGAAAGAGGCGGTCAGTTCGGCTTCTGAAGGCAGTTTGCTCCCCGGCGGCCAACTGCCGTCCAACAGTTTTTCTTTAATTTGTTCGTAAACCGCGTTGACCACGTTGTGTTTTTGGATTGATTGAAGACTCATGATATCCGTCGCATAAGTTGTCCTACAACATGCCTGTGGTATAGCACGCCGCGCTACAGGTGTGAAGTTTTTCACCGCATTTTTGCGTGGCTGGACCCAGCCAAGGCGTCATAAATTTATTTTGTGATCGCCATTTCAATTTACGGCACTGGCGATTGATTGCGGTGCAATAGTGATTCATTTTTAATCTTGAAGGATGTCATACAAGTAATGGTATGACATGTGGTTTTTTAAAATGATAAACAGAAAAGCCCTGTCTGCCCGTATGGACCGGTATTCGTTAAACCTCCCTTGGGAAAACTCACATGAACATCAATTTATCCGTCAAACTGGCGCCAATCCGCTGGCGAAAGCTTATCCCACTGGCTTTTATCACCTATAGCCTGGCCTACCTTGATCGCGCCAACTACGGCTTTGGCGCGGCGGCAGGGCTGGCACAGGATCTCAATATTACGCCCGGCATGTCGTCACTGCTGGGAGCCTTGTTCTTCCTCGGTTACTTCTTTTTCCAGGTGCCTGGCGGCATTTACGCCGAGAAACGCAGCGCGAAGGCGCTGATTTTTTGGAGTCTGGTGCTGTGGGGGATTTTGGCCACGGCCACCGGCTTGGTCAGCAATGTGGCGACCTTGGCCGTTATCCGCTTCCTGCTCGGGGTGGCGGAGAGTGTCGTGATGCCGGCGATGTTGGTATTCCTCAGCCATTGGTTTACCAAGCAGGAGAGGTCGAAAGCCAATACCTTCCTGTTCCTGGGTAACCCAATCACCGTGCTGTGGATGTCGATCCTGTCAGGTTATTTGGTCGATGCCTTCGGCTGGCGCGGCATGTTCATCATTGAAGGGGTGCCGGCGATTATCTGGGCGGCAATCTGGTGGGTAATATTTGTCGATCGGCCAAAAGATGCCGCTTGGCTCAGCGAGCAGGAGAAAGCCGACCTCGAGGCTGCGCTGGCCGCTGAACAGACGGGCATGCAACCGATTAAAAATTACGGTGAGGCATTCCGTTCCCGCAAGGTTTTGGCGCTGTCGTTTATTCATTTCTTCTGGAATATCGGCATGTACGGTTTCATCATGTGGCTGCCGTCGATTTTGAAAACGGCCTCCGGCATGGGCATCGTCGCTACCGGCTGGTTGTCCGCCGCGCCCTATCTGCTGGCGGTGCCGCTCATGCTCAGCGCATCCTACTTCTCTGATAAATATCAGCAACGCAAACCGGTAGTGCTGCTGTTCCTGGGATTGGGCGCGGTATGTTTTTGCGCGTCCTTCACGCTCGGTGCCCATCATTTCTGGCTGTCTTATGTGCTGCTGGTGATAGCCGGCGGAGCGATGTATACGCCGTATGGTCCGTTCTTTGCGGCGATCCCGGAGTTGCTGCCGCGGAACGTGATGGCGGGGGCGATGGCATTCATCGTGAGTTTCGGCGCATTGGGGTCATTTGTTGGCGCCTGGATTGTCGGCTATCTCAATGGCGTTACGCAGGGGCCGCAGGCGTCTTACGTCTTTATGGGCACATCGCTGATTATCGCGGTGGCGCTGACGGCGCTGACCCGTTTCTCCAACCCGGCGCCGCGGATTGGCGCGCCTGACGCCGCGGCCTGCCGATAAAGTCAGGCCGGGTGGTCATTTCGCCGGCCCGGCCTGTCGCAGCTGGGTGCAGAAAGCGCATTGGCATCCGGCCTGCGGCAATGCTGCGCAGGTGCCGATGTTGACCGCCTGCGCATCCATCGCGTGAAAACCATAGAACATAGTCTCGAGGGTACTTTCCGCCGCACGCGCCTGTTCTGGCTGCGGTTCCGGCACCTTCGATTGAAACGCGGCCGCCCGCCCGGCCAGCAGGCCAAGGAACAGCAGCGAGAGTTGAATTTTCATCCTGGCTCTCCTGATTTTGGTTTTTGATACACTATAACATTACCTCGATTCTGCCAAGCCAGAGCGCCTTGTGCGTTTTCCACCCTTGGTTAGCGAAATTAGTTCGTTCAACTCCCCGCCGATTTGGTTTGTTATCTCACCCATAACGTTCCGACATAAAGAAGGCGTGGCAAATCTATGTTTAAGTTCTCTTTCAACACATTAACCGGCGGGATAACAGTGGCATTGGGCCTGGCGGCGAGCGTTCATCCAGCGCTGGCGGCGGTGCAGGGCGGCACGCTGGTCTACCTGGAACAGCAGGCGCACACCAACCTTTACCCGCCCTCCGGCGGTTTCTACCCCAACGGCGGCATCCTCAACCAGATCACCGACAAACTGACCTATCAGAACCCGAAAACGCTGGAGATTGAGCCGTGGATCGCCGAATCCTGGAGCAGCAACGCCGATAAAACCGAATACACCTTCAAGCTGCGCCCGGGCGTCACCTTCTCCGATGGCACGCCGCTGGACGCCAACGCGGTGGCGAAGAATTTTGATACGTACGGTCTGGGCAATAAAGACAAACGCCTGCCGGTGTCGGAGGTGATCAACAACTATGACCGCAGCGAAGTGATCGACCCGCTGACCGTCAAATTTTACTTCAAACGTTCATCGCCGGGCTTCCTGCAGGGCACCGCCACCATCGGCTCGGGGCTGGTGTCCCTCAGCACCCTGAACCGCAGTTACGACGAACTCGGCGACGCACGCCATATCATCGGCTCCGGCCCGTTCGTGGTCAGCGGCGAAACGCTGGGGCGCGAAGTGGATCTCAGCGTACGCAAGGATTACACCTGGGGGCCGGCCAAACTGGCGCAGCAGGGGCGCGCCAATCTCGATGGCATCAAGGTGATCGTCACCGGTGAAGACAGTGTGCGCATTGGCGCGTTGCAGGCCGGTCAGGCGGACTTTATTCGCCAAATTCAGGCTTATGACGAGAAGCAGACGCAGGATCAGGGGTTCACGATTTACGCCGCCCCGACGCGTGGCGTTAACGACAGCGTCGCCTTCCGGCCGGACAACCCGCTGGTGAGCGACCTGCGGGTGCGCCAGGCGCTGCTGCATGCCACCGACAGCAAGCAAATCGTCGAGACGCTGTTCTCCGCCAATTACCCGCAGGCCAAATCGGTCATCGCCTCGTCCGCCGCCGGTTTTGTCGATCTGTCCGACAAGCTGAAGTTCGATCCGCAGTTAGCCAACCGTCTGCTGGATGAAGCCGGCTGGAAAAAGGGCAGCGACGGCCTGCGCGAGAAAGAGGGCAAAAAACTGCTGCTGAATGTGTATGAATCCTTGCCGCAGCCACAGAACAAGGCGGTGTTGCAGCTGGTTTCGCAGCAGTGGGGCAAGGTGGGTGCGCGGCTGAACATCCTGGCCGGCGACGCCGGCAGCCGGGTAGCGGATAACCTCGATCCGCAGAAAACCCCGGCGACGGTGGTGGAAGTGGGCCGCGCCGATCCCGACGTGATTAAAAGCCAGTTCTACCCGACCAACCGCGATGCGTTGTTGCAAAAAGGCGGCAGCGGCAAGAACAGCCAATTCAGCGATGACAAGCTGAACGCGCTGCTGCTGGGCATCGCTTCCGAAGTCGATGCGCAAAAACGCCTGCAAATCGCCGGCGAGGCGCAAAACTACCTGCTCGATCAGGCCTATGTGATCCCGTTCTTTGAGGAGCCGCAGGTGTTTGCCGGCGCGCCTTATCTGAAGGGCGTCAGTTTTGAAGCGGTCGGCCGCCCGAGTTTCTATGGCGCCTGGTTAGAGAAACATTAAGGAGGCCACGATGACCCGATATCTGGCGAGGCGCATTGGGCAGGCGGCGCTGGTGCTGTGGGCGACCTTCACCCTGTCGTTTATCTTGCTGCAGGTGCTGCCCGGCGATGCGATTCTGATTAAGTTCCAGAACCCGGACATGGGGCTAAGCCCGGCGCAAATCGCCGATATGCGCGCCGCTTATGGGGCCAACGTCTCGCTGTGGCAGCAGTATTTGCACGCGCTGGGCAACGTGCTGCGTGGCGATCTGGGTTACTCGATTCAGGCCGGCGTGCCGGTCACCGATCTGCTGGCCACCAACCTGCCCGCCACGCTGCAACTGGCGGTACTGGGCTTCTCGCTGGCGTTGATCCTAGCGCTGGCGATTGCCTTTCTCTCCAATTTGAGCGGTTTCGGCGGGTTGAGATCGGCGTTGCAATCGCTGCCCTCGTTGTTTGTCTCGGTGCCTACCTTCTGGCTGGGCATCGTGTTGATCCAAGTCTTTTCATTCCAGCTCAAGTTGATCCCGGTGATCAACCCGGGCGAGTGGGAAGGGTTGATTCTGCCGATCGTGACGCTGGCGGTACCCATTTCCGCCCCGCTGGCGCAGATCCTGATCCGCAGCATCGATCAGGTCCAGACCCAGCCGTTTGTCGCCGTGGCGCGCGCCAAAGGCGCCAGCCGCAGCGGGGTGTTGTGGCGGCATGTGGCGCGCAACGCCATGCTGCCCGCGCTGACCATCGCCGGCATTTTGTTCGGCGAGCTGATCGCCGGGGCGCTGATCACCGAAACCGTGTTTGGCCGCAGCGGGCTGGGGCAACTGACCTTGCAGGCGGTGCTTAATCAAGACGTGGCGGTATTGCAGGCGATTGTGGTGATTTCCGCCGCCGCCTTCGTCACCATCAACCTGCTAGTGGATCTGCTGTTCCCGCTGCTGGATCCCCGATTGAAAACGCAAACAGGAGCCGCCGTATGAGCAGTATCTCCTTTGAAAAAGCGACCGTGCCGGAACGCGATCTGGCCGGGCTGGAAAGTGAAGGCACCTTGCCGGCCAGCCGCCCGCGCCGCCGCAGGCGCGTGCCGGTGACGCTGTTGCTGGCCTGGGCGGTGATCGCCATTGCGGTGCTGTGGGCGTTGGCGCCGCAGCTGTTTACCGCCTACAGCGGCACCGAGGGCATTGCCGGCGCGCAGCGGCTGGCGCCGGGCGGGGTGCACTGGTTGGGCACCGATCAATTGGGGCGCGATCTTTACGCACGCATTGTTTATGGCGCTTCGCAAACGCTGTCCGCCGCGCTGGTGGCGGTGGCGCTGGGCTTGTTGCTGGGTACCGCGCTCGGGCTGATTGCCGGTGCGGTGGGCGGCGTGGCGGACGATGCGGTCATGCGCCTGGTCGATGTGCTGCTGTCGATTCCCGGTCTGCTGTTGTCGCTAAGCATCATTATTCTGCTGGGGTTTGGCACGGTGAACGCCGCCATCGCCGTCGGGATCACCTCGGTCGCCAATTTCGCCCGCCTGGCGCGCGCGGAAGTGGTGCGGGTGCGGCACAGCGATTACGTCGAGGCGGCCTATGGCAGCGGCGGTACCTTTTGGGCGGTACTGTGGCGGCACATTCTGCCGAACTCGCTGACCTCGGTGATTGCCTTCTCGGCGCTGCAATTCGGCAGCGCCATTCTGGCGATCGCCACCCTGAGTTTCCTCGGCTACGGCACGCCGCCGCCAACGCCGGAGTGGGGGCTGTTGATCGCCGAAGGGCGCAACTACATTTCCACCGCCTGGTGGCTGACCACTTTCCCCGGTTTGGCGGTGGTGGCGGTGGTGCTGGCGGCTAACCGCATCAGCCGCGCGCTGGCGAGGACGTATTGATGAGCATTCAAACCGCATTGCAACGGGCCGCCGCCACGCCGGTGCTGGAGCTGGACAAGGTGTCCATCGCCTATCAGGAGGCGACCGGCAGCCGCCGGGTGGTACACGACGTCTCGTTCTCGATCCAACCGGGTGAGGTGGTGGCGCTGGTCGGTGAGTCCGGCTCGGGCAAGACCACCACCGCGCAGGCGATCATTGGCCTGCTGACGGAAAACGGCCGTCTGGAGCAGGGCGCAATCCGCCTCAACGGCACCGACATTGCCCACTGGTCGTCACGCCGACTGGATGCGGTGCGCGGCGCGCAAATCAGCCTGATCCCGCAAGACCCTTCAAGCTCGCTTAACCCGGTAAAAACCATCGGTGAGCAGGTGGCGGAGATCGTCAATATTCACCGCCGCTTGCCGCGCAAGCAGGTGCAGCAACGGGTGGTGGAACTGTTGACCCGGGTTGGCCTGACGCACCCGGAGCTGCGGGTGCGTCAGTATCCGCACGAGCTTTCCGGCGGCATGAAACAGCGGGTGCTGATCGCTATCGCCATTGCGTTGCAGCCGGCGCTGATCATCGCCGATGAGCCCACCAGCGCGCTGGACGTCACGGTGCAGAAACGCATTCTTGATCTGATCGACGAGCTGCGGCAGGAATTCGGCACCGCGGTATTACTGGTGACCCACGATCTGGCGGTGGCGGCGGAGCGTGCCGATCGGCTGCTGGTGTTTCGTCACGGCCGGGTGCAGGAACAGGGCGTAACCGCCGAGGTGCTGCGTGCCCCCGCCAGCGACTATACCCGCCGGCTGTTTGCCGATGTGCCTTCGTTGGCCTGCGGCGCCGCGCCGCAGCTAAACCTTGGCACGCAAGCGCCGGCGATCCAGGTTAACGGGTTGGTGAAAGATTTTCGTCTGGCCGGTTCCGGCGGCAAAAGCTACCGCGCGCTGGATCAGGTTTCCTTCAGCGTGCAGAGCGGCACTACTCATGCGCTGGTGGGGGAATCCGGCTCCGGCAAGACCACGCTGGCACGCTGCCTGCTCGGTTTTCAGCGGCCGGACGCCGGGCAAATCATTATCGACGGCACCGATTTCACCCGTCTGAAGGGGGAAGCGCTGCGCCAGTTCCGCCGCCGCATTCAACTGGTGTATCAGAACCCCTTCGGTTCGCTCGATCCGTCGCAGACGCTGTATCAGGTCATTGAAGAGCCGCTGCTGAACTTCGAACCCTTGGGCAAAGCCGAGCGCTATCGCCGGGTGCGTGAGCTGTTTGAACGGGTGGCGCTGCCGGACGATCTGCTTGGCCGCAAGCCGCGCGAGCTGTCCGGCGGCCAACGCCAGCGGGTGGCTATCGCCCGCGCACTGGTGTTGCAGCCAAGGGTCCTGGTGCTGGACGAAGCCACTTCGGCGCTGGACGTGACGGTGCAGGCGCAGATCCTGCGCTTGCTTCAGGATTTGCAGCAAGCGTTGGGGCTGACCTATTTGTTTATCTCGCATGACCTGGCGACGGTGCGGCAGATTTCGCACAGCGTATCGGTGTTGCACCGTGGGCAGCAGGTGGACGGTGGCGCGACCCGCGACCTGTTCGCCATGCCGGGCAGCGATTACACCCGCCAACTGATTGAGGCCATTCCCGGCCGCCAAGGGTATGCCGCACAGCCAAAGAGTGAGGACGCGTTCCATGAGCAGTAAGAGACTTGGTTTTTTCACCCGGTTGTTGGATCAGGGCAGCGCGCAACGGCGTTACCGGCTGGCGACCGAACAGATTGTGCATGCCGAACGGGCCGGGTTTGATACCGCCTGGGTGGCGCAGCACCATTTCCATGAGGATGAGGGCGGCCTGCCTTCGCCGCTGGTGTTTTTGGCGCAGGTGGCGGCGCGTACCCGCCATATTCGGTTGGGCACCGGGGTTATCACGCTGCCGATGGAATCGGCAATTCGCGTGGCGGAAGACACCGCGGTGCTGGATCTGTTGTCCGACGGCCGGCTGGAGGTTGGCATTGCCGCCGGCGGCACCCCGTCCTCGTTCAGCGCTTTCGGGTTCGATGCCCAACAGCGCAACGCGGTGTTTGCCGATAACCTCGATACCCTGCTGCGGGCCTGGCGCGGCGAGGCGTTGGGCGGCGAGGATAACCGCTTGTATCCGGCAGCGCCGCAGTTGGCGCAGCGCGTCTGGCAAGCCACTTTCTCGGTGGAAGGCGGCGAGCGCGCAGGGCGGGCCGGTGATGGCCTGATGCTGTCGCGCACTCAACCCCGCCCGGCGGATGCGCCGGATTTGCCGCTGGACGCGTTGCAAAACCCGATTATCGACGCCTATCTGGCGGCGCTGCCGCCCGGCATCGCGCCGCGCATCATGGGCTCGCGCACGGCGTTTGTCACCGACCACAGCCAGCAGGCGCGTGACTTCGCCGCGCAGGGGCTTGGGCGGGGGCTGGAACGCTTGCGCACCAGCGGTCACCGGCCGTCCGATGAATCGCTCGACGGATTGATTCGCGCCTTTGACGTGCACCTGGGCACGCCGGATCAGGTTATTGCCTCGCTGCAACAAGACAGCGCGCTGGCACGGGTGACCGATCTGGCGTTTCAGGTGCATTCGATCGACCCGCCGCACGCCCATGTGCTGCGTTCGATCGAGCTGATTGCCCGCCATGTTGCTCCGGAACTGGGCTGGCAACGCCGCAATCCCGCTTCCATCTCCCACGAACATCACGCTGAGGAAAAGGTATGACAACCGCATTGAACACTGAAGATCTGCTGGCGACGCTGGCGGAGATCGTGCCCGGTTCGGCATTGGCGCAGGCCAGAGCGACGCGTCAGGCGGCGACGGACGCCATTCAGGCCAGCTATCAGGCGCTGTTTGCTCCCGCCGACGCCGGGGATTTTCCGCCGGCGCAGCGGCTGCTGATCGCCCAGCGTATCAGCGAATGGCAGGCCGACCAGCCATTGGCCGCACACTACGCGGCGTTGCTGGAACAACAGGGCGGTGCACCGGCCGGCCCGCGTTGGCAGGCGGCGCTGGATCATGCCGAACGGCTGGCGTTCAAGCCCGCCAGCGCCGACGCGCAGCATTTGCAGGGGTTGCAACAGGCCGGTTGGTCGCTGGACGATATCGTCACGCTGTCGCAACTGATCGCGTTTGTCAGCTTCCAAAGCCGCCTGCTGACCGGTTACCGGCTGCTGGGCGACAAACCGGTTGAGGTGACCGGCACCCCGGTCAGGGCCGGCGGTTGGCGTACCGACCCCGTTACCTTGAGCGGCCGCCATGCGCCGCCGGTGTTTACCCGCCAGGAACTGGGGTGGGAACCCTGGATCGCCGCCAAGCCGCTGGCAGAGTTTGATGAGCCGGGCCAAGCGTTGTTGACGCGTTTCGGCCATAGCGATTCGGATTATTTCCGCCTGCTGGCGCGCAATCATCCGGTGCTGGAACAGCGCACGCTGGCGGACAGGGCGATTTTCTATACCCCCGGCGGGCTGGAGCGTAAAGATCGCGAACTGGCGGCGACGGTGGCCAGCAAGGTCAACGGTTGCATCTATTGCGCTTCGGTACATGCGCGCAAGGCGGCGCAACTGTCGAAACAAACGGAAGAGGTGCAGCGTCTGCTGGACGTAGCGCCGGGCGGCGTACTGAGTGAGGGGCAAGGAGATCGCTGGCGGGCGCAGATTGATTTTGCCGCCGCGTTGTCCGCCACGCCGCCGCAGGCTGACACCCGGCATCTGGCGGCGCTGCGCGAGCAGGGGCTGGACGAACTGGCGCTGTTGGATCTGGTGCAATCAACGGCGTTCTTTGCCTGGGCCAACCGGCTGATGCTGACCCTCGGCGAACCCTTCGACGACTAAGGCGAACGGTCGCTTTACATCGGCCACACCGCATCGCGCACGGTGATCGCTCTGGGTAGCAGGCCCAGGGCGTAAAACCGGTCGGCAATGCTTTGTTGTTCGCGGATCACCTGGACATTCATGGCGCGGGTTTCATGGCTGCGGCGCGACAACGCCAGCTCAAGCGAGGCCGGTGGCAACCCCAGTTCGCTGGAGAGATAACGCGCCGCTTCAACCGGCTGCTCGGCAATGTAGCGGCCGGTATTTTGCAGCGCCAGCATCACCTGCTGGAGCAGATCGCCCGACTGTTCGGCAAAGCGACGTCTCGCCAGATAGAACTGCTGATTCAGCACCCGCTGCGTGCCGTCGGCGATCACCCGCAATTCCCCCGAACGCTGCGCGTCGCTGAGCAACGGATCCCACATCATCCAGGCGTCTACCGCCTGATAGTCGGTCGCCGACAGCGGATACTTCGGCGGTGCGTAGACTATGCGTACGTCGCTTAGCGCCAGCCCTTGCTCGTCGAGCATCTGCACCAGTAAATAGTGGACGTTGGAGCCTTTGTTGACCGCGATGCGCTTGCCGCGCAGATCGGCGGCGCTGCGGATCGGGCTGTCGTTCGGTACCACCATCGCTACGCTTTGCGGCGCCGGCGGTTCATAGGCCACATAGACCATGCCATGCCCTTGAGCCTGAGCGAAAATCGGCGGCACCTCGCCGGTGGTGCCGAAATCGATCTCGTCGTTGTTCAGCGCATGCAACAGCTGCGGCCCGGCGGGGAACTCGCTCCACAGGATGCTGATGTGCCGGTCGGCGAAACGCTGCTCCAGGCTTTGCCGCGCTTTGAGCACCCCGAGATTGCCGAATTTCTGATAGCCGATACGCAACTGTTGTTCCTGTTGCGGCCAGGCGGCGGGAGGCGAAACGGCGGTGGAGGCGGCGCGGCGGCGCGGCTTGATTAACCCGAGATGCGCCAGGTGGGTGCGCAGCGTGTTGCGGCTGATGCCAAGCAGCATGGCGGTTTGCAACTGGTTGCCGTCGCTGGCCTCGAAGGCGCTGCGCACCAGCGAGTTCAGCACCCGTTGATAGAGCTGCGTGGTGTCCCCTTGCAACTGGCGGCGCATAAAGTGCCCGATTGCGTCATCACCGGCGATGCCGGCATCTTGCAGGCTGTGATTCAGCCGCAGCTGGTGGGGGGCGATCAGCGCATCTTTGCTCAGCAGCACGGCGTTGTGCAGGGTATTTTCCAGTTCACGGACGTTGCCCGGCCAGTGGTAATCCAGCAGCGCCTGCAGGGTTTCCGGTGCCAGCCGCAGCCGTGGCCGCCCCAACCGGTGGCCGTACAGCGTAAGAAAATGCTGGGCCAGCACCGGAATGTCGTCCGGCCGTTGGCGCAGCGGCGGCAGCGTAACTGCGGCTACGTTGAGCCGATAATAGAGGTCTTCGCGAAACAAGCGCTCGCGGATCGCGTTGGCCAAATCCACATGGGTGGCGGCAATCACCCGCACATTTACCTTCAACGCCTTGCGCGAACCGACGCGGGTGATCTCCCGTTCCTGCAATACCCGCAACAGTTTTACCTGTAATGGCAGGCTCAGCTCGCCTATTTCATCCAGCAGCAGGGTGCCGCCTTCCGCCGCCTCGAACCACCCCTGATGGGTGCTGGTGGCGCCGGTAAAGGCGCCTTTCTCATGGCCGAACAGCTCGGCCTCGGCGAGGCTTTCGGTCAGCGCGCCGCAGTTCACCGCCAAAAACGGCTGATGACGGCGCAGGCTGTTGTGGTGCAGATAGCGCGCCACCACCTCCTTGCCGGTGCCGGTTTCACCGACGATCAGCACCGTGGCTTCGGTCGGCGCCAGCCGGTCCAGCACGCTTTGAAAGGCGATCGACGCCGGGTCGATCAGCACCGGTTTGTCTGGCGCATAGGGTTGCGGGTTATGCATTGGGCGGCTCCAGGCTTGGCCGAGGCTAACGGATAAAAAATCTTATCCCAGCAGGGCGCCAACGGCGAGGGGAGCCAAAGCGCAGGGTGCTGCAAAAGCAGCAGTTCATCAGCAACGGCTGTTGCCAATGCAGCAGTTTTACCCGCGCTGTAAATCTACAACCAGATGATTTTAAACAACTAAAAAATCCCACGACGCTGGCATGCATCCTGCTAACAGATTTATAACCAAAGGGTAATTTTCTATCGATAAAAACCAGGAATGGTTATATGGGAAAGGCATAATGACTGAGTCCGTGAAAGAGAATATTAACGTTTTCTGGTTCCTGCCGACCCACGGCGACGGCCGTTACCTCGGCACCGCTCAAGGCGGGCGGCCGGTGGATTTACCCTACCTGCAACAAGTGGCGCTGGCCGCCGACAATCTGGGGTATTACGGCGTGCTGATCCCCACCGGCAAGAGCTGCGAAGATTCCTGGCTGGTGGCGGCGGCATTGGCGCCGATCACCCGCCGTCTGCGCTATCTGGTGGCGGTAAGGCCAGGTTTGCAGCCGCCGAGCCTGGCTGCGCGCATGGCGGCGACGCTGGACCGGCTGTCCGAGGGGCGGCTGTTGATCAACGTGGTCACCGGCGGCGATCCGGTGGAGAACAAGGGCGACGGCATTTTTCTTAGCCACGCAGAGCGCTATGAGGTGACGCAGGAGTTTCTCGAGGTCTACCAGCGCTTAATGAAGGGCGAAAAGGTTGATTTTGCAGGCAAGCACATTCGTGTCGAAGGTGCGGAACTGTTGTTCCCGCCGGTGCAGGAAAACGGCCCGCCGCTCTATTTCGGCGGTTCCTCCGAAGAGGCTATCGGCATCGCCGCCAACCAGATAGACACCTATCTCACCTGGGGCGAGCCGCTGGAGCAGGTGGCGGAGAAACTGGCGGTGGTGCGCCAACGCGCCGAACAACAGGGGCGCAAGCTCAACTACGGCATTCGCCTGCACGTCATCGTGCGCGAGACGGAAGAGGAGGCCTGGGCCGCCGCCGATCGGTTGATAAGCCATCTGGACGAAGGCACCATTGCCGCCGCGCAGAAAATTTTTGCGCGCATGGATTCCACCGGGCAAAAACGCATGAGCGCACTGCACGGCGGCTCGCGGGACGATCTGCGCATCGGCCCTAACCTGTGGGCCGGCGTCGGCCTGGTGCGCGGCGGCGCCGGCACCGCGCTGGTGGGTAATCCGCAGCAGGTGGCGGAGCGCATTCTCGAGTATCGGCAGCTTGGCATCGACAACTTTATTCTTTCCGGCTACCCGCACCTCGAAGAGGCCCATCGCTTCGCCGAACTGGTGATGCCGCTGCTGCCGCTGGCGCAGCCGTTGAACCCGACGGCGCGCACGGTGAATACCGGCCCGTTCGGTGAAACCATCGGCGGCGACAAACGGCCAGCCTGATGATCAAGGCGGCGTGATGGCCGCGTGCGCAATACCCCAACTCCCTCAGGGTTAAGCCCCCAATCTCATTCTGCGGCAGCGCTTTCTGCCGCAGTTTTATCTTTCAAAAAGAAAATAATTACGTTTCCCTGCATTTTTTTAACCTGGGTTACAAACGTACACATCTCTTATCTCTATCGTGACGAATAATTCAAATTGATAAAATTGCCCACTGTAATAAATGCTCAGATACTCGGGTTTTGAGTTGGCGTAATTAAAATAAGAGCAATCAGCTCAGATGCCAATGCATTGACCAGGGGAAATGGGCCAGATGGGCAGTTTTTTTAAGCAGGTATATCGGTATTCTCATTCTCGCCCTTATCGGCACAATGAAAATCTCTGGCCCTATGTGAGGATTGAGCGGGCCCAAAGCGGCGAAATTGCCGTATTGCATTATAAAAAAAAGCCGGTTCCACTGGTAGCGCTGTCCGCGTTGAAAGACAGTTGCCAGGGGCCGCTGCTGCTTACCGCAACCGGGCCTTCGGTCAAGGATATGTGTTTTAACCATATTCCCGCCATGCCGACAATGGGGGTTAATGGCGCCTATTCGTTGCACCCGCGGGTCGATTTTCACTTTTACGTTATCGTCGATATGGGGTTTATTGATCAACGGCCGGATATTATAGAAAAAATTATCCTGAAGCCGGATTTAATTCTTTTTACCACGGTGCACGGCATTGCCAAAATAATCGACCGGTTTACGCTGGCGGGCGTGAAGTGCCGGTTTGCCGTGGTAGAAGACGCAGCCTTTAAAATCTACAGCCCCAAAATAACCCCCTCAGAGCTGTGGGAGTATTACCGAAACGACCGCAGCGTCTCTTTTTCATCGGCCAATAAAACCATCGCCTTCACTCACGATATCCGGCGCGGCATTTTCGATGCCGGTACGGTGGTTTATTGGGCTTTTCAGATCATTTCATTTCTGGGGTTCAAACAGCTGTTTATTGCCGGATTGGATATGAATAATTTCCATTTGCCGCGCTTTTATGAAACGAAGGAAAATAAACTGCCCACTTTTTTACCTGAAAAAATTGACGATATCATCATGCCTGCCTTTAGCCACGCCGGTGAAAGAATGAAAAACAACAGTATCGCCATCAAGAATTTTTCGTTGAGCAGCGCCATTGACAGTAATGTTTTTGAAAAGGTTGATTATAATGATTTTTTCAAAAAAGGCTGATGTCACTACGGCTTTCTATGTTTACCCATTCCTGGCCTTTTCATTTTTCAGCGCCGTGTTTTGCGGGTATACCCGGGTCAATAATTTATTCCATATTGCCGCTTTTTTTTACCTTATCGCGTTGGTCACCCGCCCGGAGCTCCGTTCGGCATGGCTAAAGCAGCGCAAGGCGGTGCAGGGGCTGGCGTTGGCGGCGTGTTTTTTGGCCTATTACTCCGCCAGCAATCTTTGGGGGGGAACGCCGGACGATACGGGGTCGGCCTTTACCCACAGCGTTTATATTCTGATCTACCTTGCCCTGCTGGTCACCCTGCTGGCTGGGCCCAGGCGTAATTTCTTACTCTGCGCGGTGATTGTCGGCATTGTGCTGCTGTGCACGTATCTGGCTATAAGCGATTATCACGCTATTTATACCCTCAGGGAGACCTCGGCCCTCAATCCGGGCCCGCGTAATGTTATCGATCTCGCCGGCTATGCCGCCGTGGGCATTATTTTAAGCCTGATGGTAGTGCGCGATACCCGGCAAAAGAAAGTGCTGCTGGCGATCCCGCCGCTGTTTGCCTTTATGGTGCTGACGCAAAGCCGTGGCCCGTTGATTGCGTTATTGGCAGCGCTGGCGTTGACGACCTCATTCGTTACGCTCAATAAAAAAACGGCTATGGGCATTGCGAGCACGATGATACTTGCCGTCGTCGTCGTTTTGTTTTCTGACATTGGCGAGATGCTGATTACGCGCTTTGAAGAGCTGTACCAACAGAGTTTTGTGCGCATGAGCATTTGGCGACACAGCCTGTCGCTGATAGGTCAGGCGCCGTTTTTTGGCTATGGCTTTGATAAAGAACTGGCCTTTACCAACTATACCGGTGAGTTTATTCATACGACCCACAGCCTGTATCTGGGCGCGTTGCTCAAGGGAGGATTGGTCGGGTTCTGTTTATTCGCCGCGTTGCTGGCGTTTGGCGCACGGCTTGCGCTGAACCATCTCAGGGCCGGCCGCCGCCTGGAGGCCGCCTTATACCTGTTTATGCTGATCTTCTATTGCTCGCAGGGCATGTTTGTCATCGCCAACCCGGCCGAGTTTTGGTATCTGTTCTGGTTCCCGGTGGCGATGGTATTGACGTCGCCGCCGCCTGCCGAAAATTGATCAGCCGTGAAGGGGGGCGAGTGCCAAGGCATTCGCCACTTTTTCAAACACCTGGTTCTCGGTGATGATGCTTAGCGGTTGACGGCGTTGCGCTACGCTAAGTTTTTCGGCATCGACCGGCACGTACATCACCTGATGCAGTTCGCTATTTTGATAGGGGCCGGTGTGTTGCGGATTTGCCGTGACAAACAGGCTGACGGTCGGCGTTTTCAGGGCGATGGCCAGGTGCAACGGGCCGGTGTCGCCGGTCACCAGAACCTGCATGTTTTCCATGACCGCCAGCAGCTGCGGCAGCGTGGTTTTGCCGATATGGCTGACCACCCGTTGCCGTTCGGCTGCCGTCAATCCCGCCATAAACGCCTGCTCGATATCCCGCTCTTTAGGGGCGCCGATTAATTCAATTTGGTTATGCGCCGACTGCGCCAGCAAGAGCTTTGCCAGACGGATAAACTGGCCGACGGGCCAGCAGCGCAGCGGTTCAGACGCGCCCATCTGAAAGCCGATAACGGTTTTCCCCACGGCCTTGTCTCTGGGCGGGAAGGCGATGGGAATAAACATCTCGGTGTTTTGAGTCTCGCAACCCAATTGGGCCACCAGATCCAGCTTGCGCTGAATTAAATGCCCGCCGGTGCTGCGGCTTACGCCACTCAGCCAGCGTTCCATGCCGGTGGCTTTATTGCCGTAGGCGTCTTTGAACACATAATGGCAGCCGGCGGTAATCGCGGTGATCACGTCATAAGGGGATTTTGAGTGCAGGATGATGGCCAACTGGGGCCGGCGTTTTCGCAGTTGGCAAATCACGCCAAGCATGTCTTTCGCTTTATGATCCCAATAGATGACATGGTCAAAGTAACGGCTGGTCGCGACCAGTTGCTTGTTTTTGTGGCTGGAAACGAGAGTGATGCTGGCCGCCGGATAACGTTCGCGCAGCGCGCGAATGGCCGGCGTATTGAACATTAGATCGCCAAGCGCGGTGGTGGAAAAAATAACGATACTGTCGAAAACCAGGTCCGGCTTAAACGTGGCCTTGTCTTTGAAATGCCCTCCCAGCCGGGTGTAAAGCTGTAGGCCAGCGTTGGCCGCCGTTATTTTCCACTGTTTCGACATCTTGATTCACTTTGAGTTGATTGGCGCGCCGGTCGGCCAGGTGCATCATATGATGTTTACCTCAACGGGCCAATGGGCGGCAATATATTGCTACATATGTTTGCATAACCTTAATAAAGGGCAGCGGGCTGCCCCTGTGTTGCATCAATTTGGCCAAACCTGCGAACTGCGCGGCGTATCCATCCGGTAATCTGAATAGGGCCGCGTGAAGATCTCGCGGCCCAGATCGCGGGCGGCCAACAGCGGGTTACGCGGATCGCGGTCGATTTCGCCCCGGCTGTTGCCAGCGCCATGCACTACCCCGACAAACTCGGAGTGCGAGTAGCGGCTGAACTCCTGGATCTGATGCGCGATACCCATTGCCGCGCCGGGGTAGGTTTCTTCCGAGGCGACCGCCAGCCCGATGCGTTTGCCGCTCATGCGCTGATGCACCTGCTTCGCATCCGGATAGGCGTCGGCGTAATAGCTGAAAGCGCGGTCGAAAAAGGCTTTGGTCTGCGCCGACATGCCGTACCAGTAAATGGGGGTGCAAAACACCGCCGCATCGGCCGGCAGAAAATGCTCGAGGAACAGTTCGCCATAGCGATCGGCCGGCGGCGGGCTGTGGCGCTCGTCCGTCAGAAATCCGCTGATATAGTCATCCAGAAAATGCAGGCTGGCCCTGGTCCCCGCCTCGGCGGCGCCCGCCATGACGGCTTGCGCCAACGCGGCGCTGTTACCGTCGCGGCGCGGGCTGCCGACCAGCACGATAAGGCGTTTGGGTTGATGAGTTGAATTCATGTGATTCTCCGTTTGCCGAGCGTGAAATTGTCATCGCCACTCTATGGGAAGCAGGGAATAGGCGACAAATGACGCTTTCTCTGCCAGGATGAATTCAATTCATCCCTATGGATTGTCCACTATGTTCGCCACGCTTCCGGTCACCGCACTGCGCACCTTTGAATCCGCCGCCCGCCTGCGCAGTTTTAAACAGGCTGCGCTGGAGCTGGCGGTTACGCCGACCGCCGTTTCGCACCAGATCAAGGCGCTGGAGCGGCAACTGGGTTTTGCCCTGTTCGACAGGGTGCCGCGCGGCGTGCGGCTGACGGAGAAAGGGGAGCGTTTGTTCGCTGGGGTACATACCGCGCTGCTCGATGTGGCAAATACGCTGGATGCGCTGCGGCCGGTGCCCAGCGCCGGCGCGCTGTGCGTCTCCGTGACCCATTCTTTCGCCGCCCTGTGGCTGGTGCCGCGCCTGGGGCGTTTTTATCAGGCTTATCCCCATTATCTGGTTCGCCTGGAGGCTTGCGCTGAGGTGATTGACCTGCAGCAGGACGCCAGCGTGGACATTGCCATACGCTACAGCAACGCCAATTATCCGCGGTTGCATCAGGCCGCACGGTTGGAAGAACGTTTTGGCGTTTACGGCGCGCCGGGGCTGTCTGCCACACAGTTGCAAACCCCTGCGCTGATCACCGTTCGCTGGCGCGATTCAACGCTGTATGAAAACGGCTGGCGCGACTGGTGCCTGGCTGCCGGGGTCGACTGGTGGCAGCGGCACACGTCGCTGCGGGCCTACGATGAGGAGCATTATGCCTTGCAGGCGGCGGTGGCCGGGCAGGGGCTGGTGCTGGCCAGTTCGGTGATGGTGTCCGATCTGGTGCGTAACGGCCTGCTGGTGGCTTACCGACCGGATATCTGCGTGCCGGGTGCCGCTTATACTGCGCTGTGTGTGCCTGGGCGCGAACGACACCCGCCGGTGCGGGCGTTTCTGGGCTGGTTGCAGCAGGAATTGCGGTATTGAATACAGCACAAAATAAAAACTTTTCTGATGTGGAGCGTGGGAATATTGGGTAAATTCGGTATTCCATTCCCATGAGAGAGATGTCCATGAGCCAGCCAAGAACTTCTGATTATCCGATTGACGCGCAGTTTATTGAACGCTGGTCGCCGCGTGCGCTGGCCAATGATCCTATCGACGACGAAACCCTGCTGAGCTTCTTTGAAGCGGCGCGCTGGTCACCTTCGGCGTATAACATTCAGCCCTGGCGTTTTGCTTACAGCAAGCACGGCTCGGCCAGTTGGGACAGTTACCTGGATTTCCTGATTGAGTTCAACCGCGGTTGGGCGCAACACGCCTCGGCGCTGGTGGTGGTCATCTCCAAAACCACCAGCCTGAATGGCGATAAGGAAGTCGCTAACCCAAGCCATGCGTTTGATGCCGGCGCTGCCTGGGCGAACCTGGCGTTGCAGGCGCACTTGAAAGGCTGGCTGACCCACTGCATGGGCGGCGTCCACCACGACAAAATCAAGGCGGCGCTGAACCTGCCAGATAACTATGTGGTGCACGGCATGGTGGCGATCGGCAAAGCGGGTGATAAATCCCAGTTGCCGGAGTTCCTGCAGCAAAAGGAGATCCCTTCAGGGCGGTTGCCGCTGGAGCAGACGGTGGTCGAAGGGCTGAACTTCACCCTGTAATCGTTTCGCCTGACGTGAAAAAGCCCGCAGAGGATAACTTTGCGGGCTTTTTGCTTTCTTCAGGCCTTGCTCATCACCACAACCAGATAAATGCAGGGTTCGCCGCTTTCGTTTTTGAACACGCAGTCCGTCGGTGGGCCAAGTTCAAGGCAATCCCCTGCGGCCATTTCATGGCGATTTTCCCCTTCCAGGAATACCAGCTCGCCGGACAATAACCAGATTAATTGGCGTTTGAACGCGTAGACGGAGGCCGGCATCGGGATCTCCGCGCCGGCGGGCAGCTCAACGCGCACCAGATCGAGCGGAATGTCTGAGCGCGGGGACACATGACGGCGGACGTAACCGCTCTCGGGATCGACCCAGACCGGTTGATCCTCCCGGCGCAGCAGCCGGCCTTCCTGCGTTTCCGCCCGCGCAATCAGTTTGGACATGCTCAGGCCGAAGGCACCGGAGAGCCTGGCCAGCAGCATGGCGGTGGGGCTGCTGTCGCCGCGTTCAATTTTATGCACCATGGCCCGCGAAACGCCGGCCCGCTCGGCCAGATCGGACAAGGACCAATGGCGGGCTTCGCGTTCGATGCGGATGCGTGCGCCGATGCGCTGATTTAGGTTGTCTAATTTATTATTCATATCGTAGTATGATAGTGGACAGTCAACCAGGGGGTCAACATGCTTATCCGTAACGCGACTATAACCGATAGCGAAGGCATTGCCGCTATCTATAACGACGCCGTGCTTAACACCACGGCGATCTGGAATGAACTCACCGTCGATGCGGCTAACCGTGCGGCATGGATGGCGGAACGCCAGGCGGCGGGGTATCCGGTGCTGGTGGCCAGCAACGAGGCGGGCGAGGTGATTGGCTATGCCTCGTTCGGCGACTGGCGGGCATGGGACGGCTATCGTCACACCGTGGAGCACTCGGTATATGTGCGGCGCGACAGCCGCGGCGGTGGAGTGGGGAGAACCCTGCTGACAGCCCTGATTGAACAGGCGAGAGCGATAGGTAAACATGTGATGGTGGCGGGCATCGAATCCGGCAATACCGCGTCGATACAGCTGCACCTTAATCTGGGGTTCCAGAACGTGGGGCGGATGAACGAAGTGGGCGCCAAATTCGGCAAATGGCTGGATTTGACTTTTTTGCAGTTGCAGCTTGATCACGAAAACTCGCCGCCGGCCCGCTAATCCTATGAATATCATGTTATTGCTGCTGGTGGCGGCGGGTGTCAGCCTGGTCGTTCAGAACCTGCTGATGGTGCGCATCAGCGAAAGCGCATCGACGATCCTGATCGCTCTGGTGATCAACTCCAGCGTCGGCCTGCTGCTGTTGATGGCGCTGCTGTTCGCCAAAAACGGCGCCAGCGCCCTGGCTGAGGTGACCGGCAATTTCAGGGGCTGGATGCTGTTGCCCGGCTTGCTGGGCTCGTTCTTTGTCTTTTCCGGCATTTTGGGTTACCAAAAGCTGGGGGCTGCGACCACCATTTCGGTGCTGGTCGCCAGCCAACTGGTGGCGGGGTTGGGGGTGGATATTTACAAGGCCGGGCCTGCTGCGCTGCGCGACAACCTGCCTGCGCTACTCGGCGCCGTTTTGTTGGTGGTGGGCGCTTTTTTGGTGGCCAGAAGAAGTTTTTGAAACTGAGAAAAGCCTGCTCAGATTTCCCTCTGGCAGGCTGCCTATTACAACTGTTGCACCAGCGCTTTCAGTTGCCTGATAAGCGCGTTTTCCGAACCCGCAGCCTCAGGTTTGCCGGTGGACTGCCGGATAACCAGGGTGGTCGGCAACAGATCGTTAAACGCCTCTTGCGGCTGATTCGCCATGCTCAACAAATGGGTGACTGCACGTTTACCTATCAGATCAAAGTCCTGCCTCACCGTGGTCAGGGCCGGGTGGAAATACTGGCTGTCGGGGGTATCGTCATAGCCAATCACGGACACATCCTGAGGTATGCGTTTGTTGAGTTGCCGCAACGCGCTGATGACCCCTAGCGCCATCTGATCGCTGGCGACCAGCATTGCCGTGATATCCGGGTGCCTGCCGAATAATTCCATGGTTTTTACCCAGCCGCTGTTGGCGCTCCAGTCGCCGTACTCGGTATCCGTCTCCGCAATGCCCGCCTGATACAGGGTGTCACGCCAACAGGCCAGGCGCAGCCGTGCCGAAATGGAGCTTTCCGGCCCGGCCAGCAAACCGAATTTCCGGTGCCCCAGTTCCAGAAGCAGGTTGACGCTGCTGGCGGTGCCGTCGCTGTGAAGAAAGCCAAGGTGGCAGACCTCTGCGGCGGGCGGCACGTCCAGAAACAGTTGCTGTATGTCCGGGTTATCCCGCGCCAGGGTTTCCGCATCCGCTTTTTCCAGCGGCAGGCTCATGACCACGCTGTTGATCTTCTGCGCCCGAAATTCATTCAGCGCCGATTGCAGGACGTTCAGCTGCCCGGTTTTCAACATCGATATCGCCACCTGATACCCCACCAATTCCGCATGGTGCTTGAACGATGAAGCGATTTGCGAAGGGGCGTGCAGCGCAAGGGAGGTGGTGATCAAGCCAAACGTCGGCAAGGTTTTGCCGGCCAGGATCTGTGCGGAGCGGTTAGGCACATAATTGAGCGTATTCATCGCGCCCAGCACGTTATTGCGCGTGCGCTCGGAGACGATATCCGGGTTGTTCAGCACCCGTGACACGGTTTGCTGGGAAACTCCCGCCTCTTTTGCCACGTCTTCCAACGTTGCCTGCCGTTTATTCATCAATTCAATCTCGCAATAAAGTACGGCGTTAAATAGTGCTACAGATGAGGAACATGCAGAGCGCCGACACGCCGTGAATCCGTCCATGGAGGCTTGTATCGCGCGTCCATGCGCTCTACGGTCGGCTCACCTGCATGCTCCCACCCGTCTCAAGTTTGGGTGTCGCGGTATTAAACGCAGTTATTTAGCCCGTAATGTGCCCTTCTGTCTGAAAATGTATTAAAAAAACATTTAATGTCATGCGCAATACATTATAGGAAACAATCAACAAATAGCGTGATTGACCTCAAATATACCTGCCAAATTTATTGCTCGTCAGGGCGTATATCGTATTTACTCGTTTTAAAATGTATAGCGCTATACATCCCTCTGACAGCAGGTAAGGATTGTTATGAAGCAGCCTCTTTATTCGGTAAAGGATAACTCGCCGGACAGCGTTCTTCCTCAGGTTCTGGCCCGGCAGGACTGGCAGAACCCGGCCGTCACCCACCTAAACAGATTGCCCGCCCACCCGCAATTTCGCAGTTGGCGCGCGCTTGAAGAGGCCAGGGACAACCGGCGCTCCGATCAACGCGTGTCGCTGGATGGCGAATGGCAGTTTGTTTATCTGGCGCAGCCCGAAGCGGTAGATCCGCACTGGTTGGTGGCGGATGGCCCGGACAGCCGGCCCGTCACCGTGCCTTCTAACTGGCAGATGGACGGCTATGATGCGCCGATTTACACCAACGTCCGCTACCCGATCTCGACCGAGCCGCCTTTTGTGCCGCAGGAGAACCCGACGGGGTGCTATTCGCGCGAGATTGACATCCCTGAAGCCTGGCTGAAGGCAGGCAAAACCCGAATCATCTTCAACGGGGTGAACTCGGCGTTCCACCTTTTTTGCAACGGGGTGTGGATTGGTTATTCGCAGGATAGCCGTTTACCGGCCGAGTTCGATTTAACCGACGCGCTGCATGCCGGCGGCAACCGTATCTGCGCGATGGTGATGCGCTGGAGTTCGGGCACCTGGCTTGAGGATCAGGACATGTGGCGTATGAGCGGCATTTACCGTTCGGTGTCATTGCTGCACAAGCCGGACACCCACCTCACCGATTTTCAATTGTCCGCCGGGCTGGATACGGAGTACCGGCATGGCACCTTGCAGGCCGCAGTCCACGTCGCGGCGGGGAAAGCCCAGTTGGCGGGGCTGCAGGTGGAGTTATCCCTGTGGCGAGGCGACGAAAAAATCGCCGGCCAACGCAAGCCACTGGGCACGGAGGCGATTGACGAGCGGGGGGCTTATGCCGATCGCGTGACCTTTGCATTACCGGTGCAGGCGCCGGATTTATGGAGTGCCGAGTTACCCCATTGTTATCGTGCCGTCATTGCGCTTTATGGCGCCGATGGGGAGCTGATTGAGGCCGAGGCGGCGGACACCGGTTTCCGCCGCGTAGAGATAACGGACGGGTTGCTGAAAGTGAACGGCAAGCCGCTGCTGATCCGTGGCGTCAACCGGCATGAGCACCACCCGCAACGCGGCCAGGCGATCAACGAAGAGGACATGCTTCAGGATATTCTGCTGATGAAGCAGAACAACTTTAATGCCGTGCGCTGTTCGCATTACCCCAACAATCCCCGTTGGTACGAACTCTGTGACCGCTACGGCCTTTACGTGGTGGATGAGGCCAATATCGAAACTCACGGCATGGTGCCGATGGCGCGACTGAGCGACGATCCGAGCTGGTTCCCGGCTTACAGCGCCCGCGTGACCCGCATGGTGCAGTGTAACCGCAATCATCCTTCCATCATCATCTGGTCGTTGGGCAATGAGTCCGGGCATGGCAGTTTGCATGATGCGCTTTATCGCTGGATCAAAAGCAGCGATCCCACACGGCCGGTTCAGTACGAAGGCGGCGGGGCCAACAGTGCGGCAACGGATATCCTTTGCCCGATGTATGCCCGGGTGGATGAAGATCAACTCATCCCTGGGGTGCCAAAATGGTCGATAAAAAAATGGGTCGGCATGCCGGGCGAAAACCGCCCTCTGATACTGTGCGAATACGCCCACGCGATGGGCAACAGCCTGGGGGATTTTGACGAGTACTGGCGGGCGTTTCGTCAGTATCCGCGGCTGCAGGGCGGGTTTGTCTGGGACTGGGCCGATCAATCGCTGCTTAAAGACGATGGGAATGGCTCGATGGCATCGGCCTATGGCGGTGATTTCAACGACACGCCCAATGACCGACAGTTCTGCCTGAACGGCCTGGTGTTTGCCGACCGTACGCCACACCCTTCGCTCCATGAAGCCAAACATGCGCAGCAGTTCTTCCAGTTTTCGTTGGTGAGCCAGGCGCCGCTCGGGGTGGCCGTCGGCAGTGAATACCTGTTCCGCCGTACCGACAATGAAAGGCTGCACTGGCGCATTGAACAGGATGGGCGCGAATGGCGGTCGGGCGAGGTGGCGTTGGACATCCCGCCACAGGGCAATGCCGTCGTCACCCTGGCGGAACGCCTCGATTTGCCGGCCAATGCCCGCAATGTCACGCTGATCCTTGAAGTTATCCAGCCGGAAGCCACCGCCTGGTCATCGGCCGGGCATCGCGTCGCATGGCAACAATTCCGGCTGCCGACGGCGCTGGCGTTGCCGGATGCGCCAACACCCGGCGTTCGCCCTGAACTGCAGTTTCATGAAGAGGGTTATCGGGTGTTGCATGGCGAACAGCAATGGTTTATCGACCGCAACAGCGGCTTGTTGACGCAGTGGACGGTGGCGGGTGAAGACAAGCTGATGAGCCCGTTCACAGACCAGTTTGTTCGCGCGCCGCTGGATAACGACATTGGGGTCAGTGAAGTCGAACGAATCGACCCTAACGCCTGGGTGGAGCGCTGGAAAAAAGCCGGGCTGTATGCCATGCAGAGAACCTGCACCCAGTGCACGGCGGCGGCTTACGAAGACCGGGTGGAGATCCGCAGCACCTTCCATTACCGCTATGGCGATGAGGTTCTGATCGTCAGCCACTGGCAGATGATGATTGATGGCCACGGCGCGCTGAAGATCAACGTCGAAGGGGAGCGCGCTGGCCAATTGCCGCCGCTGGCGCGCATCGGCATGGTTTTCCAGGCCAGACCGGCAGCGGCAGATGTCGAGTGGTTAGGGTTGGGCCCGCATGAGAACTACCCAGACCGCCAAACAAGTGCCTGTTTCTCACGCTGGCGCCTGCCGTTGAGCGAGATGGTCACCCCGTACGTCTTCCCCACGGAGAATGGCTTGCGGTGCAACACCCAGGAGCTCAATTGGGGAGGCTGGCGTGTCGACGGATTATTCCATTTCTCCATCATGCCTTACGGCAGCAAACAGTTGATGGACGTTGACCATTGGCATCTGTTGCGCGCCGAGCCCGGTATCTGGATCACCCTGGACGCGCAGCACATGGGCGTGGGGGGCGATGACTCCTGGACGCCGAGCGTGCATGAAGAGTGGTTGTTAAAGGAAACGCAGTGGCGTTATCAGGTCAGTATTAAGCATCAGTAAGCGTGGAGGGGGATATACCCGTCATACTTGAAGCTGCCTCTGTGTTGGCTGCGCTCACTTACCCGAATCACTTACTACAGTAAGCTCATCGGGATGCGCTCCCTTGCCGCCGTGATGCAACTCCAATTATTTTGGGTCTATTTCCCCCATTAAAAAATAATAATCCAGGTGACACTATGAAATTGACTCAGCTCTCGGCACAGGAACGGCATAACTTTATTTATTTTATGCTTTTCTTCTTTTTCTACTATTTCATCATGTCGGCGTATTTCCCTTTTTTCCCGATATGGCTTTCGGATGTCAATCACCTCACCAAAACTGAAACCGGGATGGTTTTTTCATTTATTGCCTTGTTTGCCATTATCTTCCAGGTGGCTTTCGGCTTAATTTCCGACAAGCTGGGCCTGCGCAAACATCTGCTGTGGGCGATTGTCATTCTTTTGATCTTATTCGCGCCGTTCTTTATTTACGTGCTTGCGCCTTTGCTGCAATACAATATTTATGCCGGCGCGCTGGCGGGGGGCCTTTACCTGGGGTTTGTGTTCTCCGGCGGCGCGGGGGCTGTGGAGGCCTATATTGAACGCGTCAGCCGCACCAACCGTTTTGAATACGGCAAGGTTCGGGTTTCCGGCTGCGTGGGCTGGGCCATTTGCGCGTCGATAACCGGGCTGCTGTTCAGCATTAACCCCAACATTACCTTCTGGATCGCCTCCGGGTTCGGGGTGGTGCTGGCCGTCTTGTTGATTGTTTCCCGCCCGCAACCGAACCAGACGGCGCAGGTAATGGACAAGCTGGGGGCGAATCAGCGCGAGTTCTCGCTGGCCATGGCGCTGGAACTGTTAAAGATGCCGCGCTTCTGGGCCTTCCTGTTATACGTGATTGGCGTCGCCAGTATTTACGACGTGTTCGACCAGCAATTCGCCAACTTTTTCAAAGGCTTCTTTTCATCGCCACAAAGGGGCACCGAGATCTTCGGTTTCGTCACCACCGGCGGGGAGTTATTGAATGCCTGCATCATGTTCTGCGCCCCGTTTATCATTAACCGCATCGGCGCCAAAAACGCGCTGCTGGTGGCCGGCGCCATCATGTCGGTGAGGATTATCGGTTCGTCCTTCGCCAGCAGCGGCATTGAGGTGATTTTACTGAAAACGCTGCATATGTTTGAGCTGCCTTTCCTGCTGGTGGGCACCTTTAAATACATCTCTTCGGTGTTTGATCCGCGGGTGTCGGCAACCTTGTTCCTGATCGGTTTTAATTTGTCCAAACAGCTTTCGGGCGTGGTGCTTTCCGCCTGGGTGGGCAGAATGTATGACTCGGTGGGGTTCCATCAGGCCTATCTGATCCTTGGCCTGATCACCACCACCTTTACCGTCATTTCCTATTTCACGCTGACGGGGCGCGGCCTGCGTGCACCGGCGGAGGCTAACACCGCCACGCCGTAACGCATTGCCGCCAATACAGGGAGCCAGGGAACTGCCCCCGACAAAAAGCCCGCTCAGGTTTACCCGAGCGGGCTTTTTCTTCGGTCTGGCTAAAGGGGGCGGAACGGCTTAGAACTCCACGCTTGCCTGCACCATCAGATTACGGGTTTCCCCTTCGCGCACGCGCAGATTGCCGCCGCTGGAGGTGTAGTAGTGCTCATTAAACAGGTTGTTCAGGTTCAGCTTCAACTGCGTTTTCTCGCCAAACAGGCGGTTGTTCCAGGCGATGAAACTGTCGGCCACCACATAATTCGGCAGGGTGAAACTGTTCTCCGGATCGCCCGCCCGCGTGCCGACGTAGCGCGCGCCGCCACCGACGCGGAAGTCGCCCGGAATGCCGCTGATCACCAGATTATGGCTCAGGTAGAGCGCGCCTGAATGGCGTGGTGCATTCTGCAGACGGTTGCCGTTATTCGCGGCGTTCACGCCGTCGTCAATGATCTTGGCGTTGGCGTAGCTGTAATTGGCGCTCAGCTCCCAGTCCGGCAAGATCTCGCCATTCAGTTCGAATTCCGCACCGCGAGAACGCGCTTTATTGATAGCGCGCGTTGCGCCGTTGATGCTGAGCGACATGTCGCGTTCGTCAATATTGAACAATGCCACGCTGGCGAACAGGCGTGGCGAAACCTGCCACTTGCTGCCCATCTCCCAGGTGGTGCCCTGTTCCGGCTTGCCGACGTCGCCGTCATCGTCGACGTTGGTGGACGGCGTAAAGGATTTGCTGACGCTGCCGTAAAGCGAGACATCCGGCGTCAGTTTATAAATCAGCCCAGCCTGCGGCAGGAACTTATTGCCTTCGTCATCCAGCGTTTCCACCACCGGGTTGAAGCCTTTGGAGGCGCGCTGCTCGTAATGCTGATAGCGCCCGCCCAACACGGCGATCCAGTCCGGCGTCAGCGAGATGCTGTCTTTGGCGTACACCGAACGGCTGTGAATGCGGTTCAGGTTATTGCTGTTGGCGACGTTTTCCGTGCTGCTGTTCGTCACGGGCGACAGGATGTCGTATTGCGGATCGTTGAGGTTAAAGCTGCTGTTGGCTTTGCCCTGGTATTGATGCGCGCGATAGGTCTGGTTCATCTCATAGTCGGTACCCAGAACGATATCGTGCGTCATGCCAAAGATGTTCTGCGAGCCGAGCAGGTCCCAGGAGACGTATTTGGTTTTATGGTTGAAGCCGCGGTTGGCATCGGCGCGGCGCGTGACGGCGCCGGTGGTGGTGTTGACGCCGGTCACCCGGACTTCGTTGTTGTCGTAGCGGCGCTGGTTCCAGCCCAGCGTCAGGCGGGTGCTCCAGTCTTCGTTGAACTGCCAGCCATACTGGGCATTCAACGTTTTGTTGTGGCCCCAGGCATGGTTAGCCTTGTCGTCCAGGCGGTTTTTATAGCCGATGTCGATCGGTTTGCCGTCAATAAAGGCGGTGCCGCGATCGTAAGGAATGTCGTAGCGATATTCGGAATAGCTGATCAGGAAGCTGGCTTTTTCGCCGAACCATTGCAGCGACGGGGCGAGCAGTGTGTGTTCGTCACTGCCGAAATTGCGCCAGTAATCCTGATTTTGCTTCTCGGCAATCAGCCGGAAGGCAAAACCGTTGCCGAGCGGGCCGGTGACGTCTACCGTGCCTGCACCGCCGCCTTCGCTGGCGTAGCGGCCGCTGACGCGGGTGTGCCAGTCGTATTGCGGTTTTTTGCTGACGACGTTGATCACGCCGCCCGGGTTTTGGATGCCGTACAGCAGCGAAGCCGAGCCTTTCAGCACTTCAACGCGCTCGGTGGTGGCATCGAAATTCAGCCCCTGGCTGCTGCGCACGCCGTCACGGTAAATGGAGCCGTCCGAGTTGGAACCAAAACCGCGGCGCACAAAGCCATCTTCGGTGCCCGCCAGCGTGTTGCCTTCGGTGACGCCGCTGACAAAACGCATCGCATCGGCCAGGCTTTCGGCCTGATAATCTTCTAACTGTTGTTGGGTGACTACGCTGACGGACTGCGCTTCATTCAGCCTGGAGGTTGGCGTTTTGCCGGCAACGGAGCTGGTGCTGGCGTTGTAACCCTGTTCGTCTGCCGCTTGCCCGGTAACGGTGAGGGTATTGTCGTTCCATGCCGCATAGCTGGCGCCTGAGGTGAAAAACGCGGCGCCATAGATTGCGGCAAGAATGGCCGGATGGCAGCTGCGTTTAAAATAAAACAATGTGTTGTTATTCATCTAATTAAACCCGGTGTTAATGATGTTGTTATTTTCTTTTTGCCAATAAAAACCCGGCTGCTTTTAAGTGAAACCGCCAGGGTAAGGGATGCGCTTGTAGCAATGTAATTGATAATCATTCAATCATAGGGCAATGTAGTAGTAAATATGAAAATTTAACCCATCACTACAGCGGTGCGTGAAAAAATGCCTCGTTTTATGTGGGTGATTATTTTTATGTAGTGCTATGTATTTTAAGTGATTTTGTTGAGTTGTCGGTTGCGGGTTGGTGACAGTTTTCCGTTGGCTAGCCGTGATAGGATTATTTTCATGGCCTGACGGCTACTACATTTAGCGTGAACGAGGCGGCCTTTGCAGGATGGCCCCGGTCAATAAACCGATGAAAAACAAACGGATTGAGCAAAGATTATGGCGGGAAATGAAATAAAAAAACGTGTCGATGTTTTTGGCGAACGTTACCGCGCGCGTGCAGCGGCCCTTTCACCACGATTACAGGCGGTGGTGCGCTACATCCATGAGCATCGCGAGGCCGTAATGGAAGCGAGCGCCATGGAGATTGCCGCAGCGACGGGCACCTCGGATGCCACCGTGGTGCGGGCGGTACAGGCATTGGGCTTTGCCGGTTTGCGCGACATGAAAAGCACGTTGGAAGCCTGGTTCGGCACCGCGATTAACTCAGAAGAAAAGATGAACGCAACCGTGAGCGATCTGGCCTGTGACATCAATTCCGGCATCGATTTCGTGTTGGGCGGGCATAAGCGCGCCTGCGACGTGTTATCTGAACCGCACAACCGCCAGGCCATTTCGCAAGCGGTGAGCTTGCTGATAGAGGCACGCCAGGTGGCGCTATTCGGCATTAATGCCTCCGGGATTTTGGCCGACTACAGCGCCCGGCTGTTTAATCGCATCGGCATTCCTGCGGTATCGCTGAATCGCTCCGGTATTGCCCTCGCCGAACAGCTGATCAGCCTCCAGCGTGGCGACGTGTTGATTATGATGGCGCAGAAATCGGCGCACAGGGAAGGGAGGACGACCATTCGCGAAGCGAAGCGCCTCGGCATCCCGATTATTTTGCTGACCAACGCCAGCGACTCATTTTTTGCCGGGGAAGCGCATGTCGTGATCAACGTTCCCCGCGGCGGCGAGAATGGCCGCTTACCGCTGCATGGCACCGTATTGGTGTGCCTGGAAATGCTGATTCTTTCCGTCGCCTCGGCTACATCTGCACGCACGATGAAAACCATGAAGCGCATTCAGGATTTAAATCGCGGGCTTAAAGGGGCGGGGCGGAAGTAGGGGGGCTTGGTGAATTGGGAGGGGCATTTTGGGCGATCATCATTTATTTGGTATCTGGGGGGTTGTGATAAGGGTATGGTTAGCGTGCAGGAGGATATGGCTGGGTTAGATACTATGTTTTTAGCTGAGCGATATTCAGCGGGATGAAGCGGTGATTCAGGTGTAGATAGTCGGCTCAGTGCCAGAAACCGACTCTGCCGGTTAGCGCTATAGGGCTGTCGACCCGCCACGCTCGTGAGGAACAAAGAATAGAGTGGCCCGATTTTTTTACGTATTCTATAAGCCCACAATTTTATAAATGGATTTATCCTGCCGATGCTACTGCTTCTGAAATTTCTTCATCCTTACTTGTTATTTTGCAATTTGTCCGCCTGGGGACTTGCACAGAATCTTGAAGGTCTTGGGCTCTTCCACTACATAAATGATTTTCCAATGCGTGTAGGAAACGAGGTGATTTATCCTTTGAATTTCAGCCCAATACATGGTGTTAATGGGTTATCTGGTGTACTGACCCTTATGCTGATCCCCATTTCGTTGCTGAACATCCGGGCTGGATTTTATCTGAACAAATGGGCAGGCTGGTTTAGCCTGTGCCTGTGGGTCATACCTGGCGGAATGAGCATGCTGGGCTATGTTCCCGACCTTCGTAATTTCGGACCTGATAAGTTTCAGTTTGGGGCTAACTTTACCGGCAGTACGACATCGGCGGCAGCAAATCTGATCATCTGCCTGATTGCTGGCTGGTCAGTCATTATGCTCTTCGGTGCTTTATGGAAGAAAAATACCTTCAAAAACGCCTACGATCATATCTGGTACGTTTTAGGCTTAATCGCGGCTCTATATTTTGTTGTAGACAGTGGTTTGCCTTCGTATAAGGAAGACCTCTCTGAATCCGGCGATCGCACAACCTCGATCATGCAATTCTATCGCAGCGGTGAACAGAACCTCGCAGCCCTGTGCAAAGATCCGATAGTGGTAAATCAGGCTCCTGATTTGTGCAGTCTGGCACCAGCGATGAAATGGGCATTTCAGGATAACTTTATTTTAAAGGACATTCTGCGTGCCAGAATCGACCTGCCAGACTGGGTCAGTAGCGTCGCCAGCGATCCTTCGCTTAAAAAACAGATCGATGCATTCAACGCCATGACTTGCTCACCAGGCCAGAGTAGAGGCAACTGCCAGACCGTCCCCATTGAGATGTCGCTCGACGAGGATGACTACAAGAATCCTGTTGCCTTCCTCCCCCCGCCTTATGCACAGGCACTCCAGCGACTGCATAAATCCATGCAGAAGGCCGATGATCATATTCAGGAAATCGAGCGGGGGCATAATGTGCGCTATTTCGTGTTCCTCCTGCTGGCCTTTGTAGCCGGAGGTAAGCTTGCCAACGCCTCAAGATCGATGGTCAAACATGACACGGTTCGTCCCCCTTCATGGCTTTTCGTGATCATCAGGTTTGTTGTTATCAAAGTATTGCTGATGTGCTGGATGCTTGCGACGGGAGTTATCTGGCCACTTATTAAGCTCTTTTCACTGTCAGCTATACGGCGAAAAATGAAAGCGACCATAAGGGAAGAAGCTGATGACTCACCTTCGGAACAGGGTTAACCGACAACCATATCTGTGACTCTCAGCGTTAAAATTCAGAAGCTGTAATCAACCGCATCCGCTTGACATGCTCCTAGCTGAGTGACACACCAAGATTTAAGTGGTGCCTTAATTAATTGTTAAAACAAATGCGAACTTCCGCTACTCGCTCGTAGCAGACCTCACGTCTCTTCAGACGGTCCGCTTCCTGCCAGAAGCGGACGTTGCTAACATCAGGATGAACTAATCTGCGGGGAGCAGGTCATCAGCTAAGCAAAAGCCCCTTTCGGGGCTTAGCTAATGGTAGAACAGCTTTAAGCCTTCACTACATAGTAGTCTCTTGCTCCAGACACCAGCCTGTCAACCTTGATACCAACTTTACCATTTCTGACTTCTTCATGATCAACCCGGTCTATCTGTAAGCTTTCAATAGACAACCGGTGCCAGTGATTTTCATTATCTTGAATAGCAATTTTGTCAGCTTTAGTGATAGTAAATGAACCGCCTTCGGGTATGACTAAAGAGTAGACTAATGCCCCTTTGTAGCAGTGATTGAAATCAAGCTTATGAAGGCTTTGTCTGAAGTTAATGAGTCCCTCTTGCTTAAAGGCATCACGAGCTTCTTCTTTACTGATAACACCTGCTTCTATCATGTAATAGATGTTAAACAGCTCATAAGTAAATGTCATGCCGCGTTGAGCCATCTCTGCATCTTCAATCTGGTTATCATTGAAAGGGATAACCTCTCTTTCTTTGGGCGCTTTGTATCTACGGTGATTGACTATGTAGACGGCTTTGTATTTATTTCTCGGATTAGCTTTCTTCCTACGTAAGGCAATCTTGGAGATTTGAGCACACTGAGCATCTGTTGAAGTGCCTCCAATCCCTTTCACTTCCAGCAAGAAGTGAACACCGTTATGCTCAAAGTTCAAATCTTCCTCAAACACTTCTCCAGCGTCTACATCAACATCTTTATCTGGATCTACCACATTAGTGAAGCCGATATACTCAAGAAACCACTTAACTGCAGATACAAGGTCATCCCCGGTTTCTTTTAGCATAGCCCTGAGCTTTACATTTTCATCTTTGGAATGAACTCTTTCATATTCTTCTTTCAGAGATGACAAGGTTTCTTCGTGTCTTTTTATCTCACTATCAATATCTATTAGTTTATTTCTTTCATCCAAAGAGATATATGAGAAATCGTTAATCCATTTGAAGCTTCCATGATTTGGGAATATCTCACCACAAAAATCAATGTCCGGCAAAGCATTATTAAAAAGTTCTAATAACAAACCTTCCTTGTCATATATTTCTGGAAAGAAGAAAACAACCTTAGAACCCATCTTTCTTAAAAAAGCAACACACTCTCCAGCTTCATTAACGAGTAAAGGGAGATCTGGAGACTTTTCACCTCTATATACCTGGAAAACAAAGTTATAGTTTGATTGTGGAAGGTATTTTTCGAGACATTGCTTTATCTCTATTCCTTTCTCTCCTTCAACCACCTTCATTCTGTTTCCAACTCTTATTGAACGAGATGGGTCATAATTTTTTGGAAAGCAATAAGTATTAGTTTGATACTTATGGTGTAGTCCTGCTTCATTCAGGAGTGTATAAGATTCATCATTATTACTTTCACAAAAAATAAATAGTAGTTGAAATTTTTCAGTAGAAAAAATGTTAGTAAGAGCAGTATTCATATCCAGAGGAAACAGGTCAACAACGCTAGGTGTATGACTATAAATCACTTTTATAGATGAATGACCTTTAATAAAAACTTCTCTTAAACCTGTATCAATAACTACTATTTCTGCTTCATGTAAGTTTGAGGGAAGTTCAGAAGAATAGGGTATTTCTAAAGGACGATAGGTGGATGCTTCATATGTGTTATATCCATTCATCCAACAATGGCTTACATTGAAGACCGGGCTAAGAGCCTTTTCAACGGTTTTAGAGGTATTTAGCAGATAAATCAGTGGTTTATTTTCAGGGGGCATCATGAACATCCATATTAGATTTTCATTAAAAGTATCATTTTTCTTAGGAGATAACATCTGACCTGCTCCCTGTTTATTCATACAGAACGCTGTTAGCAAGGTCTGCTGTTCGCTCATAGCAGACACATGGCACCCCGGCAGCAAAAGCCCCGACCGTTAGTCACTAACGGCAGAGCTTTAATCAGGCATGTGCTATTCAGAGGGTTATCTGGCGGTTAGTGCGTGTGCGCGTCTTTGCATATCGGTAAGTGTGGGGATGAGCAAACTTATCGCGGTTAGCCCATGCCCCAACTGGCACAGGCTTTCTGGCGTAGATTCGCACACGTCATTATCGGCAAAGGTAATCAGTGCATCGCCAATGAAATTCAGACAATGGCAAAGTCCTGCTCGCGTTTCTGCACAATACTCAGCTACCTGCGAGCGTTCGCTCTCGTCGAGGTTTGAAAAGTCCAAATGAGCCAGCACGGCATTCATGGCGGAATAAAGGCTCGCGCAATCCGGCAGTGATTGATAAGACGAGCGCGTGTTACTATCGGTGTCAGCCATAGCATTAGTCCTCATAATGTTGTGGTCAGAAGCCCGGTTAGTGTTCCTAGCACTGCCGGGCTTTGCTCTTTAGTGTTGCAAAACACACTGTAATTGCGGTGTAATTACAACCATCCCATGGTAAGGATTTTGTAATTACAATGTCAATCGAAAAAACAAAAACAGACCAGTATCAAATTCGGCTGTCCCACGAGTTTCGTGCGCAATTAGAAGAACAAGCCCGCAAAGATGGCGACAAGACATTGGCGACCTGGATAAAACGTGTTCTGCGTAAAGAACTCCAAACCCGAGGTATCGAACCGAAAGGTTAGGGGGGCATGCCGTGATCAACGTTCCCCGTGGTGGCGAGAATGGCCGCTTAACGCTGCATGGCACCGTGTTGGTGTGCTTGGATGTGGGGAAGTGCGTCTGGTATCTGGCATTGGGGGGAGTTAATGGGGGCAGTTAATACGCGTTCTTCGTTTCATGGTAACGTCCTCCTCGCTTAAGGATAGCGATGCATCGACCCGTTGAACTCATAGCTAGAAGCGGACATTATGTTTGAAACATTGAATAGAATTGATTCAATAAGGTCTAGATTGCCCGTGACGATTCACGATCTTTCTTCCATGCTGTTTCAGGTGCCACAGAATGTTATTTATTCTTACCCTACCTTCGATTGGGTTAAAGGGAAAACGCTGTAGTTTTATTGTACACATAGGAGCATGTTTTTTATAAAAAAACATAAAATTACGTCTTTTTCGCGCCTTTTGCTTGTGCGCTACACACATCTCCATTGGTTTTGGTAGGAATGAATATGAACTGGGATAGTACTGAACAAATCGCTATATTCTTCGATTTTCCCGAGGCAACTCATAATGATCCAGTAGCCCTCCGTCTGGCTATTACTCGCAAAATGGCTTCTGTCCACCCAGACAATAATCAAGGTGATTTCGAGGACATTAAAACAGAAACTTTATGGAATCAACTGCACTCAGCAAAGGCGTTTCTTGATGTCCGGGGAAAAACAGGCATTGGTGACCAGACAAATACTCAGATGATCCCGCTATCACAGGTTACCGAACTGGTCAAAGTTATTACTGAAGCCGGGCGGCCCTCTTTAGAAGCGAGTGTTTCTGCACTTAAGGCTGAAGCTCGAAGCGATGCCCGTTCTGACGTGACTGTGCCTCGCATCAGTTCTGGCGCTATTGCTACTATATGCGGTTTCCTGTTTGCCTTTCCTAATACTGTTAAAGATAACCCTATATTCGGTCACTTGCTAAAATACACTGAAGTGCAACTCTTTTTATTCATAATGTCTTTCATGTTTGCGATGATATTTGTGATGACTTGGAGTAATGAAAAATGGCAGGAACAGAAAGTTGGCTTTCTTTCCACTGAAGAAGGGTTGAAACACACTCTCTCCGCGCTTAATCATCAAAATAATAATTCTCGCCAGTTTACGCATAGTAATCTTACACAAGCGATTAACCCAACTTCGCGATATGGGCATTTTGTATCCCATGAAATAATGACCTCCTTTATGTTCGGATCAAAGCGTCTGTCAATGTCCTTGACGGATAAAATTGCAACACTTCAGCTCGACAAGCTTAAGCAGCGCGGTGTGATTATTGAATTGCCCCAGGCTGGTCTGGAACGTACTTATGAGTTTTCTGAGAGTGCATTCCGTGGATTCACAGGGGCAAAGGAACAGAACTCATAGCTTTAAATCATGATATTTAGAAAAAGAGGGAGTGATAATGTTATCTTCATTATCATACTTTTTTATGCCAGAAGCAGACGTTTTTCTTTTTCTGGCGACAAAGTCACATAGCACGCTTCATGAGGTTATGTTGATAGTGAAAGGGTACCGGTGAACATTAAATAAATTTTCACCGGTTATCTCAACGATGGTACAAAGTAAAAAATTCAATGGTAATTATTTTTTTTGCAAGAGATACCAAAGAGCAGGAGGAACTGGCGTTCTGAAATGCCGACATGCAATAAAGTCCAAAATTGTCAAACCGGCCTTTGCTGCACTTGATTCCCCGAAGAAATTATATCTATCCATTTCTTTCAATTCATTCATTCTGTCTTGATAATCGTTCATGTTATCCGGAAATGTGATGGGGGCTTCTGTTTCACCTGTGACATGTTGCGCTTGGTGAAAATATAAGTGATGATAAAGATCATTCGTAGGGTGCCATAATTGTGAGCACATCTTGGGATAAAATTCTTTTATTCCTTTAAGTAATATATTATATCCATTTTCCTTTTTCAGAATGGTAGCCCATCCCATTAAGGTGGGGATTATCCAAGATGTATTCGTTGTCTTTTCTCTCAGGTGCGTGTCATCATTATTGCAGTCCAAACAGATGAGATCATCAAGAGAGTCTGTTGATACAGGATGATTCCGGCCAACTTTGAAAACAAAATCGAGCCTTATAATTAATTCCCTAATCCATTCTTCAGAATTATCTCTTTTTCCTATGAGGAGTAGGAATGTGAACGCTAATGTGATGTCTATAGCATTTTCATCAAGCCGAGGTGAACCCGATGCAGGATTATTACTGATAAGTGCGCATAAACTTTCAGCAATAATGTTTGCATTGTTAAACCTGACTAGCTGTTCTTCACCTTTGCATCGTAGAGCGGTGAGGAAATTAGTTAGCCCAATGGTAGAAAGTATACCTATTTGTTCAAATACAGTTAGGTTAATTAATGCGCTATCAGCAGAATACGACGATAGCAGATATTTTTTATGAAAATATGGTTGAAGTTTAGAAAAATATTCATTTGAAATATTAATATAACTCTGCCATAAATTTTCAATAGCAGGGAAATATCGTTGTGGTTTTTTCTCGAGGTTAATACGATGCCATACCCATAGTAAGCATCGTTCTGATACATAGAGAGCTTGTTTGGTATTGCCATCTTGTATTGCCCAGTAAGCCAATATGTTTGTGGCGAGATAACAAGTTCGAATTGATTTTTCAAGCTCTGAATTTTTTATTTCTTTTTTTTTCTCTCCTTTATCATCAAGTTGTAGTGTTCTTAACAATAAACGATGAAAGTCTTCTCTTGAGTAATCGTTCTCACAAATTAAGGATAGTGACTTTCTTAAATCAGTTCTGTCAATATCATTAAATATATGTTCGTTTAGCATGTGCTTTTCTATAAGTGATGCTAACTTGGCCGCACCCCAGAAGTCAAATTCGTAAGGTTTATGGTCATCGATATATCCAGTCCAGCTTTGACTTAATTCTTCTTTCATGTCGCCGCTGGTAGATAGTATTATTTTTTTTGGTAGGTTTTTGTGCTCGGGCAGTAGATGGTTTTTAATGTAAACATCAAAAACTTCATTTAAACTTGGCCTAATTGAATTTATTCCTATATCCCATTCTGCCCTGCCTAGATCTTTTTGTTTAATCACAAAGAGAAATATTTTTTTTACACCATCTTCCGGATCTTTACCGATAGCAGCAATATCCACACCGTACTGCCTGGTGCCTGTTTGTGTTGTAAATAAAGGAACAATATCTATTGATAGCAATAAATTGGGTAACAGTCTGTCAAGCTCATTTCTTTCTTTCAATGTTCTAATATATTGTGATATTAGTATCTTCATACTGCATCCTTTTTTGCGCATCTGAATTGAGCAAGGTAAATATCATAACCTACATTATCCATGACATATCGCCGAGGAAGAGAATAACTGCTTGAGAATGTGTGTAGATAGGATGGTTCACTATAGCCAGAATTATTATAATCGTTATAATAAAAAGAACCTATACCTGCTTTCAGATTGATACGAGATGCTATTTGGGATACCAATGAGTCTTCATTCCAAAGATCATTCTTTCTGGCCATGACTTTGTCTTTTTCTTTTTGAAAAGCACGGACTAGCATTGAAGATGGTTCTAATTCTTTTATTCGCGGAATTGCGGTTAAAGAAGTTATATATGAATCAATCTCAGTAAGCATTTCATTATATAACTTTTTAAGCTTATTACGCTGCCCTTTAATATTTTCTTTTCGATGTTTTATTTCACTAATTACATGGCCAGGATAATCGACCGCAATTTCATTTACAACCACTGATTTCACAAGACTATATGTTCTTTTTTCTGAGTTTTTTACCTTTAATAAAGATAATGTCAACGATGTTAATTGTTCTTCGTTTGAGATAAAACCTAGTATTCTGCGCACTAGAAAAATAAAATCTTTTTCTGTGAAATTGTTAATGGTGTCAAGGCTACATTCCAATATATGTTCACTCCTGTGAACAAAAAGGTGTGTGGCCAGCAGACACGAAAAAATGGTAGATTCGGTTTTTTCACCAACTAATGATAATGTAAACAATTCATTAATTAAATTAGGGTATTTAACTATATTATATAAAAATGTTTCAACTGTCTGACTTTTTTCTAATATAGAATTATTTTTTATCATTATAAAAATGAGTTCGGTTAATAATTCATGTTTTGATTCATCTTTAGATAAAAATGAAAGGATATTAAAAATTAAATCATGCAGGTTATTGTTATTTATTGCCGCTTCACAAATACGAGACATCCAAAATGGGAAGTCAGTGTGGGATGTTAATAGCCTCTCTGTATATAATTTTTTAGAGAGTGACTCAAAGACCTTTTGATTATTAGAATCTATCAGATCACGAATAACAAGGCGAATTTCTGATGATTTATCTACGGTGTCGACAGCCGCTTGTACTGCTGCATTGGATATGGTCGAAATAGGTGATGATATGCTACTCTTAATAATCTGTATTATTTCTCCTTCCCTATATTTAATGTGGTTTTTTTCTACAATTTTGCCGAGAACCCATAAAGACTGAGAAGAGAGTGTGCTATCGTTTATTGCTATATCACAGAGCAGGATATCAATGACAGTAGTATAGTTTTCTTTTTTTAGTGAAAATAAAGCAATGTTATAAAGGTGACGAGTATCTGGGTTTATATCCAGATGATACTTGTTGATTATCTCATGGCACTTTTTTGGATAATTAGTCAGTCGCTGTTCTAATGATGAATATATGCCTATGTATTGATTATCTCTCTTGTAAACTGTGGAAAAGAAAGTGAATAGGGCTTGTATGTCTATCTCTTTGATGTGTTTTATGAACTGATCCGCCAGCGACGAAACCTCATATAAGTTACGCTCAGATTCGAGTAGTGCTTGCCATATGTCGATCTTATCTTCATATAAACTGAGGAATAAACCTGCGGTTGATTGATCTCCACGCAAAGAGTTTTTCCATATATTAAAAGCAGTGAGTATGATGAGATTCCCTGCGTCAATATTATCACTATCTATTTCTGAGAAATGATGGTGGGCAATGTAAAAATTTCTGTCTTCATAAGATGAAAAAATCAATCTATTATCCTTTAAATAATAGCCATCAGGTTTCTCCTTGAGTAATAAAGAAAATTCATGCTCCACGAGTTCATACTCAAGCTCATCGGATCTTGCCAAAAAAAGCTTATGAGCGATATTTTGAACAATACTATCCTTCATTATCTTACCTCCTTTATGAACGGGGCTATATCTGTCTTTAATTGTATTTTTATACCAAAAAAAGCCTTCAGACCAGATCTCTCAAATCAATATCTGTGACTTGAACTGTAATCACGGATATGTTGTATGTACAGCAAAAAGGGGGACGATCTTTAACCTAACAACTGGTTGGGATACAGGAAGCTATCCCCACCAGCGGATGTTATCTGCTCTACAAACTTCATTCGTGTGGTATGTCCGCTCCTCGCTCATAGCTGACACATGGGACCCTCGCTAGCAAAAAAGCCCTGACCGTTAGTCACTAACGGCAGAGCTTTAATCAGGTATGCGCTATTCAGAGGGCTATCTGGCGGTTAGTGCGTGTGCGCGCCTTTGCATATCGGTAAGCGTGGGGATGAGCAAACTTATCGCGGTTAGCCCATGTCCCAACTGGCACAGGCTTTCTGGCGTAGATTCGCACACGTCGTTATCGGCAAAGGTAATCAATGCGTCGCCAATGAAATTCAGACAATGGCAAAGTCCGGCACGGGTTTCGGCGCAATACTCCGCTACCTGCGAGCGTTCGCTCTCGTCGATGTTTGAAAAATCCAAATGAGCCAGTGCGGCATTCATGGCGGAATAAAGGCTCGCGCAATCCGGCAGTGATTGATAAGACGAGCGCGTGTTACTATCGGTGTCAGCCATAGCATTAGTCCTCATAATGTTGTGGTCAGAAGCCCGGTTAGTGTTCCTAGCACTGCCGGGCTTTGCTCTTTAGTGTTGCAAAACACTCTGTAATTGCGGTGTAATTACAACCATCCCATGTTAAGGATTTTGTAATTACAATGTCAATCGAAAAAACAAAAACAGACCAGTATCAAATTCGGCTGTCTCACGAGTTTCGTGCGCAATTAGAAGAACAAGCCCGCAAGGATGGCGACAAGACATTGGCGACCTGGATAAAACGTGTTCTGCGTAAAGAACTCCAAACCCGAGGTATCGAACCGAAAGGTTAGAAGGGCAGTCTATGTAACCCCAACGGTCATCTTCAAAGCCAACCGCAAGAGCTACCCGCTAACGCTCTCTCTCAATGCGTGCCGCATAGCGATCTCTCCCTGCAACATAATCACTATGTCGGGAGATCGCCAAAAATGCATGGCTGCTTTAAGCAGGGTACTTACCCTCGACCCGCTACTTATCCAAATACGGCGCCAATACCTGCTGCGACCACGCCATGAAACTGCGTACGCGGCGCGATAAGTTTTGCCGGTGCGCGACGACGAATGAAACGGTCAACGGCTCGGGGCGCAAATCCGGCAGTATCTCTATGAGCTCGCCTTTCTCAATATATTCGATCAGGCTTGAGCGTCCCGCCTGGATCAGCCCCAAACCGGCCAGACCTGCGGCATGGTAGGTCTGCACGCTATTGACGCTGATAGAGCCTGCCAGCATCAGCGTGGCGTAGCCGTCACCCTTTGGGTATTCCCATCCAAACGGCCGGCTCCCCAAGATTGGCGCGTAATGAATCATGCGGTGTTCCTGCGCCGATAAATCCTCAAGCGTCTGGGGCACGCCGTGGTTTTTCAGGTAAGCGGGGCTTGCCACGTTGACCATGCTTAAAGCGCCAATCTTCTGCGCGACCAGCGTTTCATCGACAATCTCTCCGATTCGCAGCGCGCAATCTATGCCTTCCTGAATCAGGTCCACACGCCGGTCGGTACTGGATATCTCTAACTGAATTTCAGGGTATGTGGCCATAAACGAAGGGAGTGCGGGCACGATCGGGGTGCGGGCCAGTTCGGTGGGCAGATCGATGCGCAGCCGCCCGCGCAGCGGCGTTTTGCTGCCTGCGAACATGTTATTTAATTCTTCGGCATCCGCCAGCAACGCGCGTGCACGGTTGTAAAAAGCGCGCCCATCTTCGGTCAACTGCACGGTACGCGTCGAGCGGTGCAGCAGCCGCACGCCCATGGCCGCTTCGATGCGGCGCACCACGTTCGATGCCCGGCCTTTTTGAATGCCGAGGCTTTCCGCCGCATGGGTGAAGCTCGCCATTTCCGCGATACGTACAAAAATGGCCAGAGACTCGAGATCTTGCATTGTGTCTTTTCGCGATAACTATGGGTTTCGATTGGCATACTTTATGACAAAAATAGAATGACGCATAGTCACCTCTCCGGGAGCCAGAAGGGCTGGCCGCACGGAGTTCGGAGGTCGCCATGCGTTACAACCCACTGGGCAATACGGGGCTGTTCGCGTCCGAGCTTTGCCTCGGCACCATGACATTCGGCCCATCGGGGCAGGAAGGGCTTTATAAAGATATCGCCGGCAACAGTATTCAATCCTGAACTTTCAAGCGCAGTACTCACTTAACCAAAAGGTAAATCATGAGCATATCCAGGGAAACCTTTATCGATTACGACGCCGTGATGCAGGCGCCTATCCATCGCGTGTTCGCCGAGCAAGATACGCAGAAGCGCCGTGCGGCGATCCGAGAGATCTATGCCGAAAACGTCCAGATCTACGAACCTGGTGTCGCAGCGAGCGGGTATGAAGGTATCGAACAGGTCGTCAACGAGGTTTTGTCGCAGGCACCCCCGGGCTTTGTGTTCGGCACCTTCGGGCCGGCGGCCGGGCATCACGGTGTCGGCCGCCTGCGCTGGCATTTCGGGCCGCAAGAAGGGCCACCGGCGATAACCGGGCTTGATGTTGTCGAGATCGTCGACGGCAAGATCACCCGACTTTACGTATTTATCGATCCCATGCCGGCCTAAGGTCCACATCAATAGGCGAGGCGGCATCTGGCCATGGTGATATTTTCGCCATGGCCCTCTAAAACCCATTTAACGGCGCAAACACGGGTCCATTGCCGATTCTAAATCGGTATCTCGGTTTTTGTTTTGTTGTGGTTTTCTGTGCTGGCTTTGTTTTTTTAGTTGGTTATTGATGCTGGGTTTTATGATGAGGCTGGTTTTTTTACACAAAATCTAAAGGGTGCAACGATTGCAGTTGATGTTAATTTTAATAGAAATTATTATCATTTTCATCTTGATTTCAAGAAAATAGAATAAATTATTCTAAGAGTGAACCCAAATCCCGAGGATTTTCATTTTATGGGCGTTCGAAATTTAATCACCTTTATGATGTTCACTGTTTTTTTAACAGTGTCCAGCATCGCTAATGCAGCCACCACGACCTTCACCGATGTTATGGGGCGACAGGTTACGGTCGATACGCCTGTAAAGCGGGCTATTTTAGGTTTTAACTTTGAAGATTACATGGCTGTGGGCGGGGAAGCCGCATTCGATCACGTCATCGGTATTTCACGTGAAGCATGGCGGGGAAAAGTACCCGCCAATTGGAATATGTATGTTAAACAGATGCCGTCCCTTGGCCGTATCGCCGATATTGGTGAAGTCGATCTCCATAATATCTCGCTTGAAAATATCATCTCGTTAAAACCTGACGTGGTCATTTTGGCGCAGTGGCAGTATGTCGCTTTAAAATATGAAGTGTCTCGCCTTGAAGCGTTGAAAATCCCGGTGGTTGTGATCGACTACAATGCTCAAACGGTAGAAAAGCATGTCAGCTCTACCAAAATATTTGGAATACTGACAGGGCAAGAAAAACGGGCCCAGGAACTCGCGGACCTTTACGCCAATAACATTGCTGATGTGCAACGCAGAGTAAGTAGTTCAGGCCTGAAAAAACCAAAAGTTTATATTGAGTTTGGGAATAAGGGACCTGGCGAATATTCATTTACCTATGGCGAGAACATGTGGGGTGCGATGCTGAAACTCGCCGGCGCGAACAATATAGCTGAATCACTTTTTGAGTGGTGGGGCGTCATTAATCCAGAGCAGTTGCTCGTTGCGATGCCAGATGCGATTTTTATCTCGGGAAGAGAAAACAACAAGGTCTCGTCGGCACTGTCCATGGGGGTTGGCGTTGATAAAAACATTGCCACTCAGCAGCTTATCGGTTTTTCTGCGCGTAATGGCTGGGCCTCGCTGCCGGCGATCAAAAACAAGCAGCTCTTCGGCGTATACCAAGGCGCATCCAGAACGCTTTCCGATTTCGCCATGATTCAGTTCATTGCCAAATCACTTTACCCAGAGCAGTTTAAAGATGTGGATCCGGTAAAAAACTACCTGGATTACTATGCGAAGTATCTGCCGGTGAAACCCGAAGGGACATTCGCTATTTCTGCATGGAAGTGAATTTTAATCCGCTTTAAATAGCGGATTTCACTATTGGCCCCCGTTAAACGCGTGAACTCATGCCGTGGGGGCTTTATTACCGACGAACGGCAGTTTGAATGGCATGCGATGGGGGATGTCAGCGTCTTAAGAGAAGGCTGTCGATCACTTTCTAAAAGGTTGCCGTTGTCCGATAAGCGGCTATCATCTCTTCTCTAAGCCCTTGCCGCCTCTGAAAGGATTGTCTGCCGCTATGCCCGTGAATTTTGATCTCAACGATCTTTATGCCTTCCGAGCGCTGGTTGAATACGGTAATTTTCGACTTGCCGCAGAGTCTATCTGCCTTTCGCAGTCGGCATTGAGCCGCAGAATAGAGAAGCTGGAATCCGCGCTGGGCATTAAATTGTTCGACAGAACCACCCGACGCGTCACCCTGACGCTGTATGGGCAGACCTTTGCCGAGCGTTCAGACCTGCTACTGGCGAATGTCGAATTGGTGTTGGCGGACATCAATAAGGTCAGTCAGGATCGCGTGGGGCTGGTCACCGTCGCTACTGTGCCCTCGGCGGCCTACTATTTCATGCCCGACGTGATCCGCCGTTTCCAGGCTCGCTACCCACGGGTACGCGTCAAGCTTATCGATAGCAGTGCGGGTAACGTCATCGAAGCGGTCGCCAGCGGCCAGGCGGATTTCGGCATCTGTTTCGCGACAAACCTGCAACCTAATATCGAATTTTTGCCGTTGGTGGGGGATGTCTACGTGGCTGCCTGCAGGCGCGATCATCCCATCGCCAGTAAAAAAAGCCTGACCTGGCGCGAGTTTTATCAGCAGGATTATGTGGGGCTGGATAAGACGTCCGGTAACCGCAATTTGCTTGATCAGATGCTGGAGCACATCATTCCTGAGCGCCCCAGCATCTGCGAAACCCGCCATGTGACGACCATGTTGGGTATGGTTGAAGCGGGTGTCGGCATTGCCGCCGTGCCCGCCATGTCGATGCCGGCGTCAGAGCATTCGGTGCTGACGCACCTGCCGCTGACCGACCCGGTGGTGAAGCGCACGGTTGGCCTGATCCGGCGCAGCGGGCGCATGCAGTCCTACGTTGCCGCCGAGCTGGAAAAGTTGATCACTGAACAGTATCAGGCTGTTTAACCGGCTGTTCAGCTTTCACGGTTCTCATCCCGGTGGCGCGAATGGTGTTTTGCGCCTCGGCGGAAGACAGGAAATCCAGCAGCGCTTTGCCTTCCTGGCGGTGTTCCGCTTTGGCGGTGACCGCGCCGGCAAAGCGGGTAATGTACTGCACATCCTCAGGCAGTTCGCCGATAAAGGTGACGCCCGGCACCGGCAGCAGTTCACTCACTTGCTGGAAACCTACCGCATATTTCCCTTTCGCTACCTCGGATGCCACCGGAATGCGCTCAATCATGTGCGCCTTCTCTTTCACCTGGTCTTCGATACCCAGTTTTTTGAACAGCTCGTTGCTGACATAGCGGCCGCTGGCACTGTCCGAATAGGCAATGGATTTGGCCTGCAGCAGGGTAGTGCGCAGATCGCTATCCTTTTGGATAGTGGGTTTAGAGTCGCCTTGTTTGACCACCATGCCAATCGGCGAGTCGGCCAGTTCCACGCGTGAACCTGGCTGGATCCAGTTATCCTTTTCCAGATTTTTCAGCGCGTCACCCACCATGATCACCACATCGGCCTTTTCTCCGCGAGCCAGGCGCGCGGGGATCGCCTGAGGCGTTTTACCCATAGAAGGGCCGGACACCAAAATGATGTGGTCGCCGCTCTTGGCTTCAAATTGCGGGGCCAGTTTTTCCAGTGCGGCTTTAAACCCGCCCGAGATCATGACGGTCACGTCTTTGGCCAGCACGCCCGTGCTGACAGAGGAAAGCACCAGTGTGGCGAGCAGTGAACGATAAATTTTTTGCATGACGTAATCCCTGATTTAACGTGCGGTTTGGAGTGTTAACGCGCTGCGGCGGTACAGATAAAGCGTCGCCAGTAATGCGCATACGGCAGCAAAACTCATCCAGTAGCCGGGTGAGGCCTTATCGCCGGTGTACTCAATCAGTGCGGTAGAAATAACCGGCGTAAACCCGCCGAAGACGGCAGTCGCCAGGCTGTAGGCCAGCGAGAAACCGGCAACCCGGACTTCCGTCGGCATGATCTCGGTTAACGCCGGGATCATGGCGCCGTTGTAGAGGCCGTAGAGGAAGGACAGCCACAGCAAGACCGTCAGCATCATCGAAAAGCTGGGGGCTTCGGCGAGCAGGCTAAGTGCCGGATAGGCAGTGATCAGCGCCAGCAGTGCCATGGTCACCAAGACGCGCTTACGGCCAAAACGGTCCGACAGGGCACCGCCGACCGGCAGCCAAAGGAAGTTGGAGATCGCGACCAGCAGGGTCACCAGCAGGCTGTCGGAGGCGCTGAGCATCAGCACTTTTTTACCGAAGGTCGGCGCATAGACGGTGATCAGATAAAACGCGGTGGTGGTCATGGCGACCATCAGCATGCCGGCGATCACCACCTGCCAGTTCGCCAGGAGGGTTTTGAACACGTCGCGCATCGCCAGGTGGTTGCGGCGGGCGGTGAACTCCTGGGTCTCTTCCAGTTTGCGGCGCAGGAAAAAGATGAAAGGCACAATCAGGCAGCCGAACAGGAACGGCAGACGCCAGCCCCACTCACGAATGGCGCTTTCTTCCATGAAGGCATTCAGTGCGAAGCCCATCGCCGCAGCCACCATAATGGCCACTTGCTGGCTGCCGGACTGCCAGCTGGTGTAAAAGCCTTTACGGCCTGGCGTGGCGATCTCAGCCAGGTAAACCGATACGCCGCCCAGCTCAGCACCCGCAGAGAAGCCTTGCAATAAACGGCCGGCCAGCACCAGCAACGGCGCCCAGAGCCCGATCGTCTGATAGGACGGGATGAGCACGATCAGGAAGGTCCCTGCGGCCATGATCGACAGGGTAACGATCAGCCCCTTGCGTCTGCCGACTTTATCGATGTATGCGCCCAGCACGATTGCGCCGATAGGGCGCATCAGGAAGCCCGCGCCAAAGACCGCGAAGGTCATCATCAGCGAGGCAAATTCACTGCTGGCCGGGAAGAAGGTATGGGCGATGTAGGTGGCATAAAACCCGAACAGGAAAAAATCAAATTGCTCCAGAAAGTTGCCAGAGGTCACGCGCAGTATCGCGCTGGTCCTTGCCCGAGTTGTCATTGGTGCGTTAGGTGAATGCATCTTTATCTCCAGTTTGTCATTGACGCTTTTAACCGCATCTGTTTCTGCAGACTGGACCATGAAAATAAAGTAAATAAGCGCAATAAACGCATGCGCTGATGCGTTTGGCGCATGAATAAATGTTAACAATTTGCTGCGATAAGCTGTAACGGGCCATTAACAAGGTTGCCCCGTGTTGCCCGGTCCGTTACAGGCTAAAAACTTCATGCGCGTTTTGTGACAGGCTTCATACAAGGCTAAGGGGCAGAAAAATGCTGAGCGGGGGAAAAAGGGAGGGCGTTCGGGTTCTCCGCAGAATTCCCCCGGAAAGGAGCTTCTGCCCTCCGCAAAGATCAGACATTCGCTTCTGATCTGACAACCACAACGAATCTGCCGCAAACCCTTAATCGGCCCCAACCAAACTCGCGCTGATCACACCCTGATGAAAAGGCTAGCGCAGCCGTGAAGGAGGCAGGCCAAAGCGCTGGGTGAATCGTTCAGCAAAACGCGAAACCGATTTGTAGCCGCAGGCATCGGCCACCTGCGCCATGTTCCAGCGGGTAGTCTGTATCAGCATCAGGCCGTGGTGCATGCGTATATCCACGAGCAACTTCTCAAAGCTGCCCCCTTCCTCGCGTAAGCGTCTGCGCAGGGTGGATTCGCTCATTGCCAACGCTTCGCCGGCAGATCGCGCGGTCCAGTCGGTTTCTGGCGAAGCACGCAGCAGATTGCTTAAGCGCGGTAAAACGCCCTGTCGCCGGGGCAGAGCAAAATGAATGTTTTGTTCTGCCAGTACCAGCAGCAAGTCGAATATCCTCAAACGTATTCTTGCATCACTGAGATTCGGCTGCGCCAGGCTTTTCAGCAGCGTGTGTAACGACTCTCGCAGCGCGCTGTTAAGCGCCATCGCGGTAAATTTCGGCTTCTTTCTGTCACCTGAGAGAGATAAATGGCTTTGCGAGAACTGATAAAAAGATTCCAGCACATCGGCGCTGAAAGTCAGATACAGCGAGCGGAAGGGGGAGCTGTTATCCGGAGGAAACTTGGTATAATCGGCAATGACGCCCTGATCTATAAACCCCACGGCGGCAGTATCAGCCAGGGTATGATTTTCTCCTGAGGTCAGAAATTCGATTCTCCCCGCCAGTACGATTAGCACCGTCGGTTCGAAGAAGCAAAATGAGGGTGTGCTTTGCCTCACCCTGAGCTGCGGATAAGCCACCGAAACCAGATTATCGCGGCTGAGACTGCTGCCGCAATAGTCTGACCAGGAAAGAGATTCATTGCTTATGGCGTCCGGTTCATCCGGGACAACTAATCGACTTTCTCTGGTCATGATTTACCTGTTGATGGCTCGTGGTGAGTTAAACGCTGACGTCCGGATTCAGGGTATAGATCCCGGTCAGCGTGGCCGTTGCCAGTACATTGCTGTTTTCCAGCGCACGACGAACGTTAGCGCCAGTCAACTCCCCCTCGACGTTTAATGCCGGCATCGGAATCGCATATAACGTGAATATGTAATGATGAACCAATTCATCATTCCACGGCGGGCAGGGGCCATCATAACCATAATATGTTCCGGCCATTGACTCATCGCCGGCAAACCACGCGGTGTAATCATTGATACCATGCGTCAGACCGCCCGGTGCGGAAGGCCCCGGCTTGCCTCTGGCAGAAATGCCGCTGGACTGAGCGCCTTCGATGATTTCGCCTTGATCCGCCGGAATGTTCAACAGCGACCAGTGATAGAAATCTGTACGCGGCAGAGACGCCGGAACGGTTTTCCCCGGTTGATTAACATCTTCTGCACTGGTTGGAACATCAGGATCGTGGCAAAGAAGCACCAGCGCCTGTGTGCCTGCCGGCACATCTTCCCAGGCAAGGTGTGGGTTGAGGTTGTCAGATAAACGAATGCGGTTTTCAGGATCATAAACGGCAAAACTGTTCTTGCCTGGGATGACCTCACCGTCTTTAAAACTGTGGCTGTATAATTTCATGTTATTGCCTTATCAATGGCTGAAAACACGATTATACGACCATTACACATCCTGATACTTACTCATCCGGTCAAATTACTTACCTAAACTGTCATTCTGACTGGATGTGTTGGGTTGGGTTGGTTGAACTCACAGCTCATAACAGACCTAGCGACCCTTCAGTCTGGCCTGGAAGCGGACGTCACTGACGCGTTGTGTTAAACAACGAAGAACAGCTCAGTCCGCTAATTCCCGGACTGAGCTTCCTTCAAGCCATCTACTATTGGCGACGTTATTTGGCCAAGAGTTCTTTGCGGACGATCTCTGCGCCCGCACTTAACGCATCCAGCTTGCCTCTTGCTACTCCGCGAGGTAAAGGGATCATGCCGCAGTTGGTGCAAGGATAGAGCTTGTCGGCGTCTACAAACTGAAGCGCTTTTCGAAGCGTAGCGGCGACTTCCTCTGGCGTCTCAATGGTATTGCTTGCCACGTCAATGGCCCCAACCATCACCTTTTTACCTCGAATGAGTTCCATCAGCTCCATGGGAACATGGGAGTTCTGACATTCCAGTGAGATGATATCGATATTGGATTTTTGCAGTTTTGGAAAAATCTCTTCATATTGCCGCCATTCTGTTCCCAGCGTCTTTTTCCAATCGGTATTGGCTTTGATGCCATAACCGTAGCAAATGTGTACTGCGGTTTCGCATTTAAGCCCTTCAATGGCTCTTTCTAACGTGGCAATGCCCCAATCGTTCACCTCATCAAAGAAGACATTAAAGGCGGGCTCATCAAATTGGATGATATCGACACCGGCAGCTTCTAATTCTTTGGCTTCTTCATTGAGAATTTTAGCGAATTCCCAGGCCAGCTTTTCGCGGCTTTTATAGTGGTTATCGTACAGCGTATCTATCATGGTCATGGGACCTGGCAGGGCCCATTTAATGGGTTGGTCGGTTTGCTGGCGTAAAAACTTGGCATCTTCGACAAAAACAGATTTTTGGCGACTCACAGGCCCGACGACGGTTGGGACACTCGCCTCATAGCGATTACGGATTTTAACGATCTCGCGTTTCTCAAAATCAACGCCGTTGAGGTGCTCAATAAAGGTAGTGACAAAATGTTGGCGCGTTTGCTCGCCGTCACTGACAATATCGATACCGGCCTGCTGCTGATCTTCCAGGCACAAACGCAGGGCATCTTGTTTGCCGTCGATTAATTCCTGGTCTTGCAATTTCCAGGGTGACCAAAGTGTCTCAGGTTGTGCCAGCCAAGAGGGCTTAGGTAAACTGCCGGCCGTTGAAGTCGGTAATAACTTTTTCATAATAGATGACCCTGTGTTTTGGTTAATCAAGCAGCGTAGTTAGCGGACCATTGCTCAAGAACAGTTTGGTATGGTTTAATAAAATTCTCTTCAGTAAACTTTCCCTGCTCAATAGCCAACTGACTACGCTCTTCTCGATCATAAACGATCCGAGTTAACGAGTAATCCTGTTGATTCAAGCTTGGCTGATAGTATTGCCCTGCTGCAGAATTAGCATTGTAAATCTCAGGTCGGTAAATTTTTTGGAAAGTCTCCATCGTGCTGATGGTACTGATAAGTTCAAGATCAGTGTAATCGCTGAGCAAGTCGCCACTAAAATAAAAAGCCAAAGGCGCAACACTATGTTTAGGCATAAAATAGCGAGCCTGCAACCCCATTTTATTGAAATATGCATCGGTCAATGAAGGTTCATCTTGCTGATATTCCACGCCCAATACAGGGTGCTCATTACCCGTCCGATAATAGGTGTTTTTACTTGAAACACTCAGGCATATAACAGGCGTTTTATTAAAGTTATCTCTGTACGCCTCTGAGCTGATGAAATATTTAAATATATTGCCGTGTAAATCACCAAAATTAGCCGGAATGCTGAATTGAGGTTGATTCTTATTGTGCGCTGACAGCAATACGCTAAAGTCATAATCCCGCACGTAAGAAGAAAAGTTATTCCCTACAATACCGTCAATACGTTCATTGGTTTTTTTATCAATAATATTGGTTTTTAATATTTCAATCACTGGGAAGCTGTCGCCATTGTTTTCAATATTCATCTCGACAGAAATGATTTCAAGTTCGACAGAATAACGATCGCCTTTGGGGTTGTCCCAATGCGCCAGCGTATTGAAACGATTGTCAATCATCACTAACGTGTTGCGCAAGTTCTCCTGGCGGTTCTTTCCTCTGGCCAAATTGGCAAAGTTAGTCGTGATACGCGTATTTTCGGAAGGGTTATAGTTTTCATCGAAAACACTGCTCTTAAGCGTAAATGTAAAATCTTTATTCATCGTGTTCTGCATCCTGAGTTCTGACATGAAAACTGAATTTATTTCTTGATTTCCCAGAAATCACTGATTTTCTCATTCATCAGTCTTCATGTTGTCAATACGTTAACAATGCATCTTTTATGCCAGAGCCATGGGATGAGTGAAAGCGACTTAATTTCATTACAACATGAGCCATCTTCATGATGTGGCGGGCCATCATGTCCGGCATCGTCTGAAACCCTGGCACACAAGATTTACAGCGGGGATCCTGGGGGCAGAAGCGGCGGACTGAACAGATTTATGGCAGGGCTAAAAGAGGTGGGAGGCCGCCTTCAATGCATGAGCATTTGCTTATGCATGGATGACGACGCTTCACTTTCCATTCGGGCATGTGCTGTTTAACATCAGCACTGGGTTATCTTTTCCTCGGCGAGAGGTTAACACTGATAAAATGCCGTCATGTGCGGCGATTGCCGCCGGCACACTGATGATGGGCTAATCGAATCAGGAGAACGCAAGATGTCTGACTATCCCACAATTGCTCTTATTGGTCCGGGTGCTATAGGTACCACCATCGCCGCTGTCCTGCATGACGTTGGCCGAACGCCCGTCCTGTGCGGGCGTACCGCGTATCCGCAGTTGATTCTGCGGCACGATGGCGGCGAAGTTGTGGTGCCGGGGCCGGTATTGGTCAATCCCGCGGCTATCAGCCATCCGTTCGATCTGGTGTTTGTCGCGGTGAAAACCACCCAGGTCGCTGACTGCGCCGACTGGCTGGCCGCGTTGTGCGATGAAAACACCCTGGTATGTGCCCTGCAAAATGGCGTCGAGCAGGAAACCCAGTTGCAACCCTACGTCAACGGCGCAAAGGTGCTGCCTTCGGTCGTGTGGTTCCCGGCCCAGCGCGAGCCGGATGCCTCCGTCTGGCTGCGTGCCAAACCGCGCCTTACGCTGCCGGATGTGCCGCAGGCAAAACGGGTCGCCGATGCGCTCAAAGGCACAGGCTGCGCGGTTGAGTTGTCATCCGATTTTCTCTCCATCGCCTGGCGCAAACTGCTGCAGAATGCGGCCGCGGGTCTGATGGTTCTCGCCAATCGTCGTGCCGGGATGTTCTCACGCGGGGATATCACTGAGCTGGCTCTGGCGTATTTGCGCGAGTGTTTGACGGTGGCGCGTGCGCAAGGTGCCGTACTGAGCGATAAGGTTCCGCAGGAGATCGTCGAGGGTTTTCATCATGCCCCTTCGGATTTAGGGACCTCCATTCTCGCCGATCGCCAGGCCAACCGCCCACTGGAGTGGGATATCCGCAACGGCGTGGTACAGCGTTATGGCCGCTTGCAGGGCATTCCGACGCCCATCAGCGACGTGCTGGTGCCGCTGCTGGCGGCAGGGAGTGAGGGACCGGGCTGACGCCGTTAACTGCCGGGGCATTTGCAAGACAACGACAGCCTGAATCGCCTCAGGGTTGAGCGAGATATTCAGCCCATTAAAATGGCTAAATAGTGTCCGCATGCAAGATGCGGTGGGGTGCCTACTTTTCGCTTATCACTGACTGTACGGGTCATTTTTTGCCAAAAGTGTTTATAAAACAGGTGGCGCTCCAGAGGCAAAAATTGATAGAACCTTAGCCTTGTTTCACAATCGCGGCCGCGCGCCTTTATGTTTTAACAACGTGAATACGTTGCGGCAATCGGGGCAGGATTAGGGTTCTTGAGGGAGTAATAACGGGATGGCACTCGGATTTGTTACGAAGAATGCTCTGGCTGACTGGCAAAATGTCCCTCTGTATCTGCCGAACTTTCAGTTCCATGAGCGGCACAGCACTACCATAACCACGGCTTACCCCGAAAAAATCTTACCGGCCATTGCGGGTTATGATATTCAGCAGGATATCGTGATTAAAACGTTAATGGCGGTGCGGAAACTGCCGCAAAAATTACGACGCCATCAATCTGAAAGTGCCATTGATCAGTTTGGGCTACAGAGTTTCACTTTGTTAGAAAACTCGCCAACCGAACTTTGCTATGGTTTGAGAGGGCAATTCTGGCGAACCGATTTTGGCCTTGAGGATGTCCCCGATATCAGTGCCTATTGCGCCGCGCTGCGGCCAGGCAATGCAAAGCTGCTGCTGCGATATCAGGTACAACAACTCGCCACCGACGAATATGCACTCTGTACAGAAACCTTCATACATTGCCCTGACAGAGCGACACAGTTAAAAATGGCCGGATACTGGCTGGCAATCCGAGTGGGAAGCGGCTGGATTCGGAAAAGGACATTGAAGGCAGTAAAGCTTGAGCTCGAGAAAGCGCGCCAACAGCCTTACGGCGGATAATCATCCCTTTAGTTGAGGCTGGCTGCACAGTTGTAAAAAATAACCTTGCACCAATCAATACAAGGCAGACAAAAAATATAATGAATGTGCCAGGCCATTGTTGTTCAAACATTCCGGGATACATCGGCGGTTTCGCAGTCTGCCCGGCATGCACGCTTTGGGTAACTCTTATTGAGAAACGGTACGTAGCGGAGCCCCTGCGCGCAGTCCCGCCATAACTATGTCTATGAGCCAGGTTAACTGCGGTTGCCACTCGTCATTAAAATCAAGCTGCCATATACCCGCAATTGCAAGGAAGAAGTCGTCAGTGGTAACCCCGGTGTGGAGGGTTCCGGCTTCCTTATTTGCATCGAGTAGCAATTGAGCCGCAGCGATCACAGGGGCATAACCTGCCTTTTCCGGACAGTCCCGCGTGAGCGACACCTCACGAATGGCATTTGCCAGGCCAGCTTTGGTTATCGCGTACTCGGCAAGGCGATTTATCCACTTCCGTAATGCCTGGTCGGGCGGGCGGGTCTGAAGCAAATGCTCGGCAAATTTTGTTACCTGCAACATCTCATAACGATAAACCTCCATCACTAATATTTCCCGTGACGGAAAGTGACGATAAAAAGTTGCTTGTCCTACGCCTGCCTTCTTCGCGATCGCGCTGAGTGGCACGTCTGCGGAAAGGGTCAACTCCTGAAGTGCAACCGACAGAATACGTTCGCGATTTTGCTGTGCGTCAGCGCGTGTGGGGCGCTCGATCTTTTGTTGCTGTGTCACCAACCCTCCTGTCTAAAAGTTTAAAACTTGCTAAACGGACAGTTGTCCGTTAAGTTTGGTTTTAACGGATAGTTGTCCGTTTAGCATTCTACCTTTTTCACCAACCCGGAGAAACATATGAAAACCTCAGGTAATACGATTCTCATCACCGGTTCTACCTCGGGTATAGGGCTAGGCCTTGCGGTGCGTTTTCATCAGGCAGGCAATAAGGTCATTGTAGCAGGCCGACGCAAGGCTTTACTTGAGCAGATCACAACCGATTATCCAGGTATAGAGGCCATTGAACTCGACGTTGCCGATGCCGAGTCCATTATCCAGGCGAGAGAGCTCGTGGCAGTGCGCTACCCCGATCTGAATGTCGTCATCAACAACGCAGGCATCATGTTGAGCGAAAATGTTTTGGATCCGGATTCAGTGAAAATGGCGCAAGAGACCGTTGAGATCAACCTTCTCGGCACCATTCGCATGACTTATGCATTCTTACCCCAACTAACTCAAAAGAACGATAGCGTCATCATCAATGTCAGTTCCGCATTGGCGTTTGTTCCTTTCCCCATAGCCATGACCTACAGTGCTACAAAGGCGGCCGTTCATGCGTTCACTGAAAGTTTGCGTGTTCAACTCGCCGGTACTCCAGTCCGCGTAATTGAGTTGGCTCCCCCTGGCGTGCGCACCACGTTGTTCGGTCAGGAAAGTGACGAACATGCCATGCCCCTGGATGACTTCCTTAATGAGACGCTCGACCTTTTGCATGCAGAACCTGCGCCTAATGAAATCATTGTTGAACGCGCCAAATTTTTACGCACTGCCGAGGCGACCGGTAACTACGACAACGCCCTTGAAATGCTTTCTGCGTGGAAGGCCCCGGATTGAGGACGTTCGTCGCAAAGCGAATCGGTTGTGCGATACAGCGATAGCATGCTGTTCAATGGCATTGCCGGCCGGGCGTCAGATCCATATTCGTTTGTAATTTCGTGCTTCCCAGCTCACGGCGTCAATCCTGGTGCGTTAGCTGAATACTAACGTCATAACCCGGAGCTGTTGGAGGCTTTACATTATTTAAAAACAGGGCTGGAACGTGAGCAATTAGCACAGTCTTCGACCGTACCAATTACGTAATGATAAACATCAGACTGGCAATGCAGGTGCGCATAGATTTTTGTCTAAACTCTTATGCTGTCGAGATGTTATGATAAATGGACTTATTTTTTGTAAAACTCGTCTTTATGCTGATATCGATACTCTTGAGTGATTCCCGTGTATCCGTATGAAGCGGCTTTACAGTCGATTATATGAACATTCGACTGAGGATGCAGGTTACCAATCGCTTGCTCCATAGCGTCGTAAATTGCTTTCTGGTATGCCGATTTCTGGTCCTTGCTACAGGTTTCATCCACGATAGTCACTTCGAGTCTAAACGAATTTTTGCCCCATTCAGCCAGGCTTTTGCCATCAATAAACCAGTCTTCATCATCGACATGTCTCACTATGACCATAGTTTCGAAGCTATTTTTCTTTAAAACATCGCATGTGATTTGAGTCGCTAAAAATACACACTTTTGGGTTAATTTTTGATTCTTTAAGCCAGACAGCGTCAGGGTTATACCAGGCATAACATGTCCTTAATGAGATTGTCATAGCGGTTAAATTATTACAGGAACCGCAGTCATCTTATAAGCCATTAAAATGGCATAATCGAGGCCGGTTAAACCTCGCGTTTTTCCGCCCATTTCAGCATTGCATCGAGAGCAGGGCACAGCGCTTGCCCCCACTCAGTGAGCCGATATTCCACTTTCGGCGGCACCTGGGGATACACCGTCCGCGACACGATCCCGTCGGCTTCCAGCTGTCGCAGTTGCTGTGCCAGCATCTTTTGCGAAATGGCGGGGATCAGTTTTTCAAAATCGGAATAGCGCTGTACTTTCCCGTCGAACAGATGAAAAAGAATGATTAATTTCCAGCGGCCTTCCAGCAGCCGCAGGACCTGCTCCACGCCGCTTGCGGCCGATTCCGGGCTATATAACTTACTCACAATTCAGTAGCTCACTTTTTCGTGCGTACTTGTCAATTTCACAGTCTATGTTGAAGATATCCGTACTGTAAATAACGGGAGTACAGAGCCATGTCATTATCACTACCGCAGGCTATTTCTACCTATTTTTCGATCAGCAATGGTGCCGATATCGCCGGCGTTAAGCAATGTTTTACCGCCAACGCCGTCGTGATCGACGAAGGTAAAACTCATCAGGGGCACGCGGCGATCGAGGCATGGCAACGTGCCGCGCAGGCCGCGTTTGACTACAGCGTGGAGCCGATTCAGGTTCTTGCCGAAGGCGACCGGGTGACGGTCACCTCTAATGTCGTCGGTAACTTTCCCGGCAGCCCGGTAGAGCTTAAGCATGCTTTCGGCCTGGTCGGCGACAAGATCAACACACTGGAGATTCTATGATGTCGTTGGATCTTGATTTCCAGGGTAAACGCGTGCTGGTTACCGCGGGCACCAAAGGCGTCGGAAAGGCGGTCGTCGGGCTGTTAAAACGGCAGGGCGCCAGGGTGTTAACCACTGCGCGCCACGCGCCCACGGAATGTATTGCAGACGTCTTCGTGGCGGCGGACCTGACCACGGTCAAAGGCTGTACCTCAGTAGCGGAAGCCGTTCAGGCGCACCTGGGAGGGGTTGACGTCATCGTCCATGTGGCGGGCGGTTCTACCGCACCCGGCGGTGGCTTTGCGGCGTTGGGCGAAGAGGAGTGGCAGCAGGAACTCAATCTCAATCTGTTGCCCGCGGTACGCCTGGATCGTGCGCTGTTGCCAGGGATGCTGGCGCAGGGGGGCGGGGTGATCATTCACGTCACCTCTATCCAGCGTGAATTGCCGTTACCGGAGTCGACCACCGGCTATGCGGCAGCTAAAGCGGCGCTGTCAGCATACAGCAAAAGCCTGTCGAAAGAGGTATCGCCGAAGGGGGTTCGGGTGGTGCGCGTTGCGCCCGGCTGGATCGAAACCGAAGCTTCGGTGGCAATGGCGGAACGGCTGGCGCAGCAGGCGGGAACGGATTACGAAGGCGGCAAGCAGATCATCATGAATGCCCTCGGTGGCATTCCGCTGGGGCGTCCGTCAAAGCCCATTGAGGTGGCGAATCTTATTGCCTTCCTCGCGTCATCTTATGCTGCCACCATCACCGGTACCGAATATGTGATAGATGGCGGCACCATCCCGACGGTGTAACCCTGCATCGCTTACAAACCGATATTATCATTCTCCAGGCGGCCCCGATGTACAGGGCCGCCTTATGCATAGACTTGAAACGCCCGCCGTGCAGCCTTAAGCCAATTCAGCCAGCGATGCCGGATTAAACCCATTCAACGCCGTGTAGTTGTCATCTTCCACTTTCGTTACCCAATCCGGATCGCTCAGCAGGGCGCGCCCCACAGCGATGAGATCAAACTCTTCGCGCTCCATGCGCTCGATGAGCCGCTCCAGGCTTGCAGGCGCCGATCCCTTTCCGGCGAAAGCATGGGTAACATCGTTATCCAGGCCAACCGAACCCACGCTAATCGTCGCGGCTCCGGTCACTTTTTTCGCCCAACCTGCACAGTTCAGGCCGTTGTCACCGTCAATCTCAGGGAATTCCGGCTCCCAGAAGCGGCGTTGCGAACAGTGCAGGATGTCGACGCCGGCCTCAACCAGCGGCAATAACCATGCTTCCATCGCCGCCGGGGTTTCGGCAATTCGTACCCCGTAGTCCTGTTGCTTCCATTGGCTAACACGCATGATAATCGGAAAATCAGGACCGACGGCATGACGCACAGCAGAGACAATCTCACTGGCAAAGCGCGTACGCTCTTTGATGGTGGGGCCACCGTAGCGATCGGTACGCAGATTAGTGCCGGCCCAGAAGAACTGGTCGATCAAAAATCCATGAGCGCCATGGATTTCGACCGTGTCGAAGCCCAGACGTTTGGCATCTGCCGCCGCCTTTACGAACGCCGAAACGGTATCCGCGATATCTTCTTCATTCATTGCCACGCCGCGCGGGTCTCCGGGCGCATCGAAACCTGACGGGCTTTCCACCGGGGCATCCGGTTCCCAGCCGTTGATATAACGCGCCGCGCCGGTATGCCAGATCTGCGGCGCCATGCGGCCACCCGCATGATGTACGGCGTCAATCACGTTTTTCCAGCCGGCCAGTGCCGCTTCTCCGTGGAAAAAAGGGATGCCGGAATCGTTTCGTGACGCCGGGCGATCAACGACGGTGCCTTCCGAAAGGATCAGGCCTACGCCTCCCTCAGCACGGCGCTGGTAGTAGGCCGCATTTGCTTCTCCCGGTATACCGTCCGCTGCAAAAAGTCGCGTCATGGGCGCCATTACGATGCGGTTTTTCACTTGAAGAGAGCGGACGGAAAAAGGACTGAAAAGAATACTGGATGTATTTTGAGACATACAAATTAACTCCATTGTGTTGGGAGCTCTATTAGGTATATTTTATATACCTGATGTCAATTAGGCACCTTGAATAGCCTAGGTATACCAAAGGAAACCCCCCATGCTGACTTTACACCCACAGTGCTTCTCGTCGGATTGCCCAAGCCGGGCATTGTTCGATCAAATCGCAGACAAATGGTCGATGATGGTTCTGGCTGTCGTTGATGATGAACCACAGCGCTTCAACGCCATCAGACGTCGTCTTGAGGGGGTTTCACAGAAGGCTCTGACGCAATGCCTGCGGCGGCTGGAGCGTAATGGGCTGATCTCGCGACAGGTTATCTCTTTCTCGCCTGTGGCCGTGCAATACGACATTACGCAACTGGGCCGAACCTTGCAGAAGCCCTTCCGCGAACTGCACCAATGGACGCTCGATAAATTGCCTGAAGTCGAAGCCGCCAGACTGCAGTTTGACCAGGTTGCCGGGATGAAGTGAAAAGGGGGGGAATCAGCGTTTGTTGTTTAAGTGAAATGCGGGCGCTACCCATTCCCGTTCCTGAACGGCGGGAAGTAGGAGCCCCGGTATCATTGATATAACAATTAATTTCAAAACAAGCTTATTCTTTCACTTAAACGTGTCATTAAGCCTATTATCTACTAAAAGAACGTACAGGATGAGTGCCGTAATATTTAGATGACACTGTCCATGACGGTAGGGAGCGTAACAAGGACAATGTTATGCTCCTCGCTCAGAGCAGACCTATCCCCCATTTCTGACTGCAGAGTGCCAGAAGCCGATTTTTCCGAATCCGCACTGCATTAATTATTGGGGAGCAGGTCACTCAAATATTACTCACTTTATGGCGCTTTTACGCTGGCCTACAGAGGCGTATATTGATATTGAAATAACCCCCAGAATAAAAAGTGTCGCAAACATCAAGTAACCTAACCCGGCATCAATAAAGAACCCACAGAAAAGCGGACACAATGCGGTTCCGAGTGATGTCAGATTAATTAAACCAAAAGATGTCCCCCTTAATTCAGCAGGAGCAAGCCTGTCTACCTCGACGCTGAAAGCTGGCATTGTTATCAATTCCCCAACGCTGAGGACGAATACGGAGAAAGCGAGCAATCCAAGCGATCCTGAGTATACTGTCAAAAACAGTAACTGTGATAAAGAGATAAGAGTTATCCCCAGAATGACTTTCCCTTTTATACTCCATCTCTTTAACAAGAACAAAACTGGATACTGAAAAACAATAACAGTTATTGCGTTAACCAAAAATATCACACTAATAGCATAATTCAAGTCGGGAAATTTTAGTCGAGTTAGAAGTTGAATGAGAGGGGAGTCAAAGGAAGTATACACAAGCATCACAATAAAATAACAAATCATTAGCTTTGAAAATTGTGTCTGCGAGAATATTTTTGAGACGGAATGGGCAAAGCTTGGAATTTTTTTCTTATGGTTAATCTCTCTCTTTTGCAAACCTTTCAAAATAAAAATTAACGCTAAGGCGTAGATCAGATAAATAACACTGGAAGCAAAAAAAACATTTATGACTGGTGATGCAAGAGCATACGTCCCTGCAAGCGGCCCAAGAGCAGAGCCAATATTTACGACATAATACCGTATGTATTGATACTGTTCCCTCTGCCTAAAATCAGTAAGATAATCACCAATCATTGCCTTGCTAAACGACTCCGTGCATGCGCGCCCCGTTGAAATCAGTAACATGGAGCCAACAAATTCAGCAGCATAATCACAATAAGTCATTGATGCAAAACCGATAATGCTCAGAAATAGACTCGCTACAAGCGATCGTTCACGCCCTAGCTTGTCAGAATAATAACTAACGAAAACACCAATCAGTGTTCCAGTAGCTAATGTCATAAAAAAGATGGCACCAATCTGTAATGCGCTCAATTGAAACTGACGATAAAGCTCTACAGACAGATAAGGCCATACCATGAAATATCCTGCCCGAGACAGAAAGGTTCCGGCCAGCATAGTATGTATAACCGCAAGCTGTTTTGGTTGTGTTAGCGATAGGTTTAAGTTCGTCATAAGTCAGCTTATTCCAAATCCAGCGGTAAGCTTTCATCAGCTCCCCATTCAGCCCAGGACCCATCATATATGCGAAGTTTTTTAAAACCGGCCAGATATGCAGCAAGAAGAACTATACAAGCTGTAACTCCAGACCCACAGCTGAATACAAGCTCATCGTTATCATTCAGCCCGTTACGATTAAAAATTTCAGCCAGAGACTCGGGTGATTTGTAGTGCCCATTGTTCAAAACCTCACTAAAAGGGATGTTTATGGATCCAGGTATATGCCCGCGCCTTAAACCGGTTCTGGGTTCAGCTTGTCGTCCAGAAAATCTCTCTGAGGGTCTTGCATCAATTAACATAAAATGAGGAGTAGTGATATTTTTAAGGACAGTGGATTTATCAACAATCTGCTCAGGCTTAATGTCAAAATCGCAGACCCTATTTACCTTGGGCATCGCATAGCTTTCGGATATACCAAGTCCCGCGGCAAGCCATGCCGGTAATCCCCCGTCAAGAATGTAGGTTTTCTGAATACCCATAGCCTTTAGCATCCACCAGACCCTGGGTGCCGAATACATACCCTGCTGATCGTAAACTACCACGGTGGAGTCGGGCCTAATACCGATTCCGGATAGCAGGGATGGAATACTTGATGTTGAAGGGAATGTATGGGGTAGAGCAGACTCAGGCTCTGAAAAAGTACTGTCAAGGTCAAAATATATTGCGCCTTCAATGACTAATTCCTTAATTTCACTAGTCTTATTCGCTGTTTTTTTTAGCGTGGCATCCAGTATGATGATGCTATCAGAGTCCGGGTTGTTTACAACCCAGTGAGGAGAAACCAGAGCTTCCATATTTGTCCTTTTCAAAGAAGGCTCCTGCGGGAGCCCAAGATAAATTTTAAACTTCAATAATGTCAATACGATTCTGATTTACCAGCGGAATGTCATAATTTTGCATTTGAAGTATCTCTCCTGCAAAACAGCCATTTTTATAAACGCCAGAAAGTCTGTCCTGAGTGAACGCTTCAATAGCGTCTACATTAAAATGAATCTGATAATCAGTCTCACCACTATCGGTATGTTTAAAGCGCGTCAGATACCCGAATGTCGGTTCAAAAATGTTGACGCAGCCAACGATCTGGCCAATACGTTCATGAACTATCCCATTGATAACCAGACTTTCACCTGCCTCTGGAATGATAGCGAATAACTGACGGCCCGCCCGGCACCATCCGACATGCGAAGGTAATCCTAGAATATCAATGCCTGACGTTCCAAAATCTTCGCTGACACCGAGTTGGAAATTAAGAGGAATGTTTTCATGTATCCACTTTATGTCCTGATAAAATTGTGCCACTTGTTCTTGAGTAAGCTGCAAGTGGGGGTGTCTGCGGCCATGATCTGTAAAGCAATTGAACCTGACTGTCTGCACGCCAAGTTTGTTAAAAAGCTTGCAATAATTCACAAGATCATTTTTGGTATGATTGTGCGTACCAACTGTAATACCAATATTAACCCGAATAAGGTTATTGTCGCCACTTTCCCGGCTATAACTTTTAATCCTGGAAATCACTTCGATACATTTCTTTCCAGGAAACACCCCTTTAATGGGATAATCTGCATGGGAATGCAAAGAACACTCTTCCGCATCGTTAACCAGCCCGTGAAATGTAATGGATATAGTGCCGTATCCATTTTTCACTGCTTTATCCAACAATTCCTTATAGTTTTTCTGCAATAATGGCTTACCACTTGTCCATGCATCACCCGCTATCATGGTGTCCGTCTCGTTTTTGTCCTCTCCGGAACGAAACTCGCGATTGTGGGCCGGACCATAGATATCCATAAACTCACCATTGTGAGCAAAGCTATCCACATAGCGAGGATAAATATTAAAATTCTGATCCGTTAGCTTTCGATAAATTTCATGACCTTCATTAATGCCAAAAGATTTAGAGAATACCTTTTCATAGTTCACGAACCAACAATGATTACAATTTTGACCACATGTGTCCTTGCCCACAAATGTATCAACATCCAGATAAAAATGGATGTCTTCATTTTTTATTGATGTAAAAGGAACGCGAAAATCAATGTCCCCATGATAATCGTATGACATATCCATATTGCCTTGCATCGACATTGCCTCATTTTATATTTATCGCGAAATGATTTACATAAATTAAATTAGTTTTGTCAACCATATAAATACTTAATATATATAAATGTTTTTTTAAATTTAATTTATAGATTTTTATTCCGTACAAGCGAAAACAATCAGCACGAACAACTGATTATTGATTGCAAAAATATAGTCACAGTGAGAAACAATTAAATTATAAAATAATTTTTCACCTATGGTTATCAATGATTTTACTGTAATTGATTGAATTAAAATGAATTAAATAAAAAGTAACAACTTTACAAAGATTTATTGTTTACTAATTCTTTACTATTGCTATTGTCATATAAAAAACATGGATTAGCATAAGAAAATGAAAAAAGTTCTCATCTTGGCAAAAACGGAATATACACGCACCCCTTATGACGTATGGCTTAAAGACTTGGGTGTCGAACCTGTCTTGATTACCTCTCCAAAATTTTACCAAGATTATTCCAGACACATTAAACACTGTTTCTGCTTGGAAAATTATGATCATGATGATGAATCCCTCTATAATTTAACAGAATCAATTTATCAAACGACTCCATTTGACTATATATTTTGCCGAGCAGAAGTAGATATACTTCGTGCTGCTAATATAAGAAAACGCTACAGCATCCCTGGGCAAGATGTAACCAGTGCGCTATGTTATAGAGATAAGTTCTTCATGAAAGAGCAATTATCTCTTTCTCAGGTAATGATGGCAGACTACCGGAGAATAGATTCCCAGGAAGAACTCTTGGCATTTGCTTCAGATAATGGAATGCCATTTGTTATAAAACCCCGCCTTGCTTCAGGTTCTTCGGGTGTAGTAATAATTAAGTCGCAGGTTGAACTTCATTCATATCTTAAAAAATATAACAATCAAATTGTTGATATGTTGGCAGAGGATTATGTTGACGGTGAAATGTTTCACATTGATGGGTTAGTTGTTGAAGGTAAACTTACCTTCATCCAACCTTTCAAATATGTAAATAACTGTCTTTCCTATCGAGATAACTTATACATTGGTAATATCCCACTCGATCGAAACGATAAACTATACTCTCGTTTGGTAAGTTCTGTTAAGGATATACTTCATATTATGCCAGAAACTCCACATTTTGCTTTTCATTGTGAAATGTGGGTTACCAGAGAGGACGATATTGTTTTCTGCGAGATAGCGAGTAGAACCGGCGGAGGAATGATAAGCTTTCTGATTGAAGAGATGGCGGGGTTTAATATTGATAAGGCGTGGTTATTGGCAGAATGTCATATTCATCAACAGTCCTATCCGCAGTATCAAGAACGTTTTCTGCGGTTTGGCTGCGTTTGTATCCCCCCTTCAAACGGGAGACTTGTGTCCCTACCTACCGAGTTTCCAGTTGAGGTGCGCAAAACACATCTAACAGGTAAAGTTGATGAAATTTATGACGGTGGAGAAAAGTCTGGTCTTTATCTTATAGGACACGTAGTAGAAGCAGACGATCCGAAATCCGTGTTAAGACTATTTAGATCATGCTACCAACAAATTCATGATGCTGAACGCTGGGAAACGGTCAATAATGGTTGATAAAGTTTGCAGCGAAGAGGACAGCTATTTCCCCCATCCTCCAATCCATCGATTTACTTCCGGAATTTATCCGGATTTTGAATCTTTGGCGTATGCATCACAGGATTCTCTAAAGAGCCGGTATCCGCGTTATTCACGATTTGGCACGCCAATGACGGATACAGTCGAGTGTGAGATTACGCGCCTGGAGGGCGGCTACAGTTCGCTCAGCACATGTTCCGGTCTTGCTGCGATCACCTCCGTTCTCATGTCTTTCCTTCGCCCCGGCGATCATATACTTATGACTCGTTCAGTCTATGAACCAGTCAGATGTTTTGTCATGACATATTTGTTTGAGCTTGGTATAAGCGCTACCTTCCTGAGTGCTGATGAGTTCGGCCACTTAGAAGACTATGTCACTGATAAAACAAAGCTGATATATGTTGAGTCTCCATCATCAAACATATTTGAAGTAACAGACATCGATGCTGTAGCTAAGCTGGCTAGGCTAAGGGGAATTGTCACCATCATCGACAATACGTGGTCTACCCCCTTGTTGCTTAATCCGCTTCATCATGGTTTTGATGTGGTTATTCATTCAGCATCAAAATATCTAGCGGGTCATTCCGATGCTGTAATGGGCATCATAACCACTACAGAGCAGTATTATGAACCGGTTCGTCGCTACCTTATTAAATCAGGAGTCTGTGCGGGCGGAGAAGAGTCCTTCAGCCTTTATAAAGGACTTAAAACATTGGCGGCCAGGCTTAAAATACAGCAGGACACTGCCCAAAAACTGATCAGGATGCTGTTGGCTCATCCTGCAATTAGTACAGTGATTTCACCGGATCTTCCATCTCATTCTGGGCATGAAATTTTTTGTAAATATTACCGGCAAAGTAATGGCCTTTTTAGTTTTTCAGTTAAAAAGCCTACAGATCAAAAGCGCGATGCTTTTTTAAGAGAATTGAAAACATTCAAGTTAGCGTATGGCTGGGGAGGCGTCGATAGCTGCATGATTCCATTCAGGTCTCCAGACTGGATGACACAGGATGAAGAACAGTTGTTTTTAAGGGTAAGCGTCGGAATTGAAGACGCAGACATGTTAGCAGCAGAACTATCATCAGCATTGTCTAAATTTTAATTTATTTTCTATAAAAACATGCGGTTGCATCATTTCTGGTAGCCATCTTAAATATAATAACAGCCTGTTCCTTCAGAAGAATTAAACATCTTTCGATAGACATTCATTTTTCTGACCAGCTTTCCGTTGATTAACATTCCGTAATATTATTGATACATCCATTAGCGGTGAGAGCAATTACGAACTTCCGCTCCTCGCTCATAACCGCCGGTCAAAAAAAAGCCCACTCAGGTTTCCCTAAGTGGGTTTTTCCAATAGGGCTCCTCTGGTCGGGAACGCCATTGCCATTAAATGGCTAATAACCAAGAAAAAAACGCCCTCTGTCAACATCGCCAAAATGGCCGCCATTGGCCTCGCGTCGTCGTGAGGCTTCGCCTGGACTGGCGCTTGCGGCTATCTCGGGGACCCACGCCAGTGCTGCCGGTGAAGCTGCGGCGTCTGATTCAGCCGATATCGACTTTCATGGCGATGTCCCAACTGCCGGCGCCATTTTTGGCCAGGCCGATCATCATCAGGCCGAGCGACTCCAGTGTCTGGGCCATTTGCAGGCCGCCGACATCGAACGGACGCAACCCGAGGCTTTCGAGGAAGGTCGAGACGCGTGCCTTCGCCTGCGCATCGTCGGCTGCGATGAATGCGTCGAGGCGTCCGCCCTTGGCCAGTACGTGGCCGAAGAGGGTATTGAACGCCTTCACGACATGCGCACCGGCGGGGAGAAGCTTGGCGATCTCCTGCGCCGCGGAACTGCCGTGGGGAGTGACGAGACCCGAGAGGCCGGGGGCAACCGGGTTCGTGATGTCGATGATCACCTTGTTGCCGAGCGTTTCGCCAAAGTCGACCACCACCGCCGCAACGCTGTTGTACGGCACGGCGAGAATGACGATGTCGCCCGCCGGCGCCGCGCCGTACGTCCCTGTGGTCGCTCCGGCTGCCAGCTGGTCGGCCAGCGCCTGGGCCTTGGCAGTGTCGCGGCCGATCACCTCAAGGGTATGTCCAGCCTTGGTGGTACGCTTGGCGATAGCCGTGGCCATGCCGCCTGATCCTATGATGCTGATAGTGCTCATATGCAAATTCCTCGTGAGTTGGGGTATTGCCCGTAATCGCTAAACGGGCCCCCCGGTTGATATGTCGTGTACGTCGAGCCTCCCGCGTCATCCCTGATGCCCTCGCCGGGCCGGCAAAGTCTTTGCCCGAACGGGCAGGGCATTGCGACACTGCCGTCTGCCAGGCTCGTTGCGACCCGGATCCCTGTCCCGGCTAAGCTCAGCTCAACTGGCAGGGAAGTAATGGCCGTTGTCCAAATCGGCGAGCAACCCGGGCTGGGCGGGTTGCCAGCCGAGGGTTTGGCGGGTGATGAGGCTGGATGCCGGGAGGTTCAGCGTGACCAGATTCGCGAGGAACCCAAAGTATCCCGGCAGCATGAGTGTATCGACGGGAATGCTCACCGCGGGCAGGCCCAGACGGCTGCCAATGGCCTCGGCGATCTCGCGGAACGGGATACCCTCGCTTTCGAGCCCATGCCAGATCTTGCCGGCCGGCCCCTTCTCCAGCGCCAGGCGGAACAGCGAGGCGAGGTCGCGGGCATGCACGGCCGGCCACAGGTTTGCGCCGTCTCCCGGGTAGCCGATGACCCCCTTCTCCTTGGCGAGCCCAATCAGCAGCGGGAGGAACCCGGTATTGTCGGTCATGCTGTGCGCGATAGTCGGGATCCGCACGATCGAGGATCGCACGCCGCGCTCCGCAAGGCCGATTACCGCGAGTTCCACGACGTTACGAACCCGCAGGGAGCCCTTGTACGCATCGCCGCCGGGGAGGGCGGGGTCCTCTTCGGTCGCCGGTCGGTCGAGGAAGCTGGCCCCGGGCGCCGCCCAGCCCAGGTTCGTGGGCGAGCCAATGCTCCCCGAAACGACCAGCGGTTTTCCGGTTCCGGCCAATGCCTCGCCGTACGCGAGCATGACCTGGAGTTCCGCTGCGGCCACGGCGTCAATCCCGCCCGCGGGAAGCAGGTCTTGCCTGTGCGCGACGTGGATGACGCCATCGGACGCCGCCGCAGCCGCCTTGAGCTCATCCAGATCGGAAATATCCCCGCGACGCACCTTGGCGCCGAGCGCGGACACCGCAGCTGCGGACTTATCCGACCTGGCCAGGCCGGTGACCTCGTGGCCGGCGGCGATAAGCTCGGGGATGATGTACGAGCCTATATGGCCGGTCCCGCCAGTGACTAAAACGTGCATGATATTTTCCTTTTAGGTGCGATATGAGTGGTGGTGCCGTGCGCTCAACCGAGAAGGCTGACGCCGATCGAGAAGTTGGTGTGCTTGACGGAGTGGGTCATGAGGCCCAGACACAGCATGCAGGCGTGCTCCAGCGTCCGGGCCATGAACAGCGGCCCGGTATCCAGCGGGCGCAGCCCGAGGCTCTCGATGAACGCCGAGACGCGTGCCTTCGCCTGCGCGTTGTCCCCGGCGATGAACACGTCCAGCAGCTGACCTTTGACTGAACCCATGGCCAGCACGTGGGAAAATTGGGTGTTGAATGCCTTGACGATATCCGCATCGGCAGGGGCCGCCCTGGCGATCTCCAGCGCGCCGAAACTGTCTTCAGGTGTCAGGAAGCCCGAGAAGTCGGGTTTGATGGGGTTGGTGATGTCGATAAGAAGCTTGCCCGCCAGCTTTTCGCCGTACTGCATCAGCACGTCGAGAACGGCGGAGTAGGGAACCGCCAGGATGACGATATCCCCGGCCGGGGTGGCGCCGAAGGTTCCTGTCGTCGCACCGGCTCCGATCTTCCCGGCCACCGCCCGCGCCTTGGCAGCGTCGCGGCTCATTACCTCGGCGATATGTCCGGCCCTGGCGGCAAGACCGCCGATCGCCGCCGCCATGCCGCCGGAGCCGATGATGCTGATAGTGCTCATGTGCAATTTCCTTACGGATAGGGGGTTAATCATTGATGGATTGCAGGTGCGATCCCACAACCGGACTCAACGTACAGGTCATGCTAGCCTTGTCACTTGCAATAAACAAGTAAAATTACTTGTAAAAAACAAGTGAGAAAAAGAGAGGGGGTTTGCTTGCGATAGACAAGCGATGTAAGATCTCGCCATGAAAACGACGAATAAAGAAATTCGGTCCCATTGCGCGGTAAATTACGGCGTGGAGATCTTCGGCGACCGGTGGTCGCTCTTGATCATTCGCGACATCGTTTTTACCGGTAAGAAGACCTATGGCGAGTTTATGAAATCGGAAGAGGGCATCGCGACCAATGTCCTGGCTTCTCGCCTTGCCTTTCTCGAGCAGCAGGGTGTTCTTGAGAGGGCGCCGAGCCCCGACGACGGGCGCAAGGATTTATATACGCTGACCGAGAAAGGCCTCGACCTCATTCCTGTCATGCTTAACATCGTCCTTTGGAGCGCGAAGCACGATTCGAAGTCGTACGTGCTGCACCGCAAGGAGTGGGTTGATCGATTAAGTCGAAACCCCGTGGAAGTGAGCGAAGAGGTGAAGGCGCTGGTTCGCAATGGCGGGTGTATGTTTCCCGCTGGCAAGGAATGAGCAAGACGGCAAGCGTGCTCTGCCACGCGTTCAGCTGTTCATACGAAGGAAGTAAAATGCTTTTGCCAGATTTGAGCTTTACAAAAACAGTATATCAATCGTCATTTCAAGAATGAGTCGTCAGCTGTTTGTTTCTCTGGATGGGCCCAAGGGCGCCGGTAAAACCACACTGTTGGAAGCCATTACGCAAGTACTCAGGGCAGACAACAAGAAGGTGATCCGACTTTGCGAGAAAAAAAGCGATCCCTACAGGAGGGAAACAATGGCCCTCGTTAACAAGCTCGCCAGAAATCCCACCCTGGATTTGGAATTGGACGTTTGTGAGCGCTTTGCTGATAGCCGTGCCTGGATTTCCCGGCACGTGCTGACTAAACAGCCACCGGACAGCATTATCTTGATGGATCGCTGGTACCCGTCGGATGCCGCGTTTCGCCGGATGGTTCCATTTGCAGAGATTTTACAGCTTAACATTGAGCGAAACGTGCGAACGCCAGACCTGCATGTCGGGGTTGTTACTGCGCCTGATATTTCATGGGCGAGGGCCGCGGCCCGACCGCGTGGGCTAAGCAGTACTGTGATTTATAAGCTGGAAGAGCATGTTGCTTGTACCAAGGCATTCGAGCGAGAAATTGCAAATCACGGCTGGGTTTTATGCCGTAATGAAGGAACTCTCGAAGACGCAACGATGCAGGTGATTGCTGAGATCTACAGAGTGCTTGGATGCCCTACAGGCATTGGTTTTGCGAGCAAAACTTCCGCCACATGCCGCCAGTAATGACGACCACGTATTCCGTCACTCTCCACTCCAGAGTGATCCTCAGATTTATGTGGCGTCTACAGAATCGATACTACTCAGTATCTTTCGGTCTTTGACACGGGAAAATAAAACTCAGTGTTCTGACCTGCCACAGCTTATGGCAGACCTCCGGCACCGCCATACCCAGCTCGACCTGCTTCAGGGCGAAGAAAATCTGTTCTTCGGTAAATCGTGACTTTTTCATCGGCCCTACATCCGTTTCGGGGGGCATTTATCATGCCGGAATTCTGTTTCTGAATGGGGCAGGATTTTTGGGGAGGGTCATGCACCACATCCTCATCATAGGCAGTTTTGTGCCAGGAGCGGACGTCGACATCTGAATTCCCTTTCAGTCAAGACCACCAGAATGACCACCAATCGACGCTGATGAGCGAATCAGGGGGCTGGGACGTAGTTACTTATTGTTAGAATTGGGGACATGGTGCTGCATCAATTCAACGATCCAATCAATAAAAACTCGCAGTTTGGCGTTGACATGGCGGTTCGGCGGAAACGCCAGGTACAGGGGCATTGGATTAATACGCCAGTGTTCAAATAGCGGAGTCAAGGAGCCACAAGCCTGATGTGCTGCCGCCATATAGACTGGCAGCGCAATCACGCCTAACCCGGCTAGCCCAGCTTCGAGGTAAGCATTGCCATCATCCACTGCAAGCACATAGCTGCTTTTGATTTCAATATGTTCACTCTCACAGTGCAGCACCAGAGGATCAATCTTACCGGTACGTGAAGACAAGAATCCCACTATACGATGGTCGGTGTTTTCCAGATCGCGCGGGTGCGCAGGAGCGCCAAGGCGTTCCACATAACTGGGGGCCGCGTAGACGCCGATTTGCAAATCGCCGACATGGCGTGCGATCAGGGACTGGTCGGTGATTTCGCCACCGCGCAAGACGCAATCCACATTGTCGCCGATCAGATCCACCACCCGGTCGCTCACGCCCATGTCGAACTGGATATCAGGGTAGCGTGCGTGGAAAGCCGGTAGCGCTGGCACCAGCACAAGGCGGGCCAGCGGACTGGGCACATCCACCCGTAACCGTCCTCTGGGCGTAATCGCCGCACTGGAGAGGCTGTTTTCAGCATCCTCCATGTCCGCCAGCAGGCGGATGACGTGCTCGTAGTAGACCGCGCCGTCGGGAGTGACACCGAGCTTGCGGGTGGTGCGATGGAGTAACTTGACGCGCAGGCGCGCTTCCAGCTGCTGAATAAGTTGCGTCACCGTGGTTTTGCTCATATGAAGCGTCTGGGCAGCCTTTGTGAAGCTACCTGCCTCCACCACGCGAGCAAAGGCGCGCATCGCATCGAAACGATCCATTCCTTATCCTCTCTTTCTCACCGATTGTTTGGATTTTACAAACAATGATGGACAAAGTCGCCTGTTTATCCGCCCGATCCAGTACCTGTAAAGTGTCTTTATGTTCACCAGGCAGATTTCGCCCATTGCAAAGGTACAAACATGACAACACGCGAAGCAGTTTTTCCCTTCGGTCGGCAGGCGCTCTATGAGCGCAATCGCTATTCACCGGCCATCAAATCCAACGGTTTCTTGTTCGTTTCGGGGCAGGTTGGTAGCCGGGAGGATGGTTCGCCTGAACAGGATCTTAAAGAGCAGATCAGGCTGGCATTCGATAACCTTAATGCTGTTCTCGCGGCTGCGGGCTGCACGTTCAGTGATGTGGTTGACGTTACCCTCTTTGTCGTCGATCCCGAGTCAAACCTCGACGCTATCTGGAGTATCCTGCCAGAATATTGGGGGGAGGCGCCTTACCCTACGTTGACCGGGATCGGCGTGACGTGGCTTTACGGATTCCAGTTTGAGATTAAGGTGATTGCCAGGCTGCCCTAAGCGTTACGGGTCTTTCCGCCAGTCGAAAATTCAACAGGGCAGACCGCGCTGCCTGTAGAGGCAGCAGAGAGATTTCTGAATTGCTATATGCCGCATCGGGATGGTTTGCCAGGCTGGTCAGGATTTACTGATGAGACAGAGGAAAATTTATGAAAGCAGCGGTTTATGACGTGGAAGGCGCTCCCGGCGTCCTGAAATATGTCGATATCCCCGATCCGGTCGCAGGACCTGACGACGTTCTGATTTCTGTCGAGGCTATCTCGATAGAAGGTGGAGATCTGATCAACCGCCGTTTAACTCCGCCGCCTCTTCCTTCATGGATCGTCGGCTACGCGGCCGCGGGCACAGTTGTTGCAATCGGATCGAACGTCCGTAGCCGTACGGTTGGGGACAGAGTCGCTGCTTTTCACATGCAGGGATCACATGCGGAACGTTGGTCTGTGCCCGCGGAACGAACCTGGCTTATACCCGATGGGGTGGATATGGCAGAAGCGGCGGTTTTGCCGATTTCTTTTGGAACCGCGCACCATTGCCTTTTCACTCGAGGCATGCTCCGGCACGGAGAAACCGTCCTTATTCAGGCAGCAGCTGGTGGCGTGGGGCTCGCGGTCGTTCAGCTTGCCTCACAAGCAGGCGCAACGGTCATCGCCGTGGCAAGCGGAACGCAGCGAAGAAGCCGGTTGCTGGAACTTGGTGCCGATCATGTCGTGGATCGTGCAGAGAATAACGTCGTGGACAGTGTCAGACAGTACACCCATGGCAGCGGTGTTGACCTCGTCATCGATCCGGTGGGGACGACGTTGCCTGCTTCGCTTTCTGCACTCGCTCCGGAAGGACGTCTCATCTTCGTCGGTAATGCGGGCGGTGGAAGCCTGACTGTCGACTTGTGGCCGCCAATGCAGTCTAACCAGACACTCATGGGGGTATTCATGGGACCCCTTTTTGAAAGGCCCGGAGTTCGGGCAAGTGTGGACGACATGTTGCAGGCTTTAGCAGCAGGGCGCATCAGGATTGTCATTGACCGCATCTTCCCCCTGGCCAGCGCTGCCGCGGCCCACGAATTCGCCGAGACAGCGAAACCGCTTGGCCGCATCGTTATGAAGCCATGAGGTGTGTTTGACCCGTATGAGTGCGCTGGGCTAATTACTGTGTTCTGGTGTCAAGGCTAAGTTCAGATGCCAAGGGTAGGGCAAAGCTGAAATGTCCGCTCTGTGCCAGAAGCGGACGTTGGAAGTCAGTATCATTAATGATGTTTATGCCGAGCGAGAGACGTTCGTTTCATTTGAGCATCGACTGCTGAGCGAAGATACCCGCCATCGTGCCTTGCCATGCCGCCGTAGTGACCGAGGGGGTTCCGGGGTTGGCAAGGTCACCGGCGGCGTAGATGCCTGGCATGCTGGTTTCGCGGCGCTCGTCGGTCTTGAGGGCGATGCCGGTTGGCGTATTGACCGTGGCGAGGCCCAGTGCTTCATGAAGGCTTGCGGACGGCCTGGTACGCGGATGCGCGAATAGAATATCGACTGAGACATCGGGGCCTGTTTCGATCTTGATGGTAGCACTATGGCTCCCATGAGGTTCGATTTCGGTGATCCTGCCATCAACTAGAGGTACCTGGCGGGCCGCCAGATCGGCCCGTATGTCGGGGGTGATGTCGTGACCGTTGCCAAAGACAGTCAACCTGTCTGTCCAGTCGTGGAAGAGCCTGACCTGATTGTGCGACTGCGGGCCAGACCAGACGAGGCCCCAATGCTGGTCGGCGACTTCAAAGCCGTCGCAATAGGGGCATGGTATGATGGACGTCCCCCAGCTTTCAGCAAAGCCAGGAATATCAGGCATCTGGTCAGCGACGCCATAGCTCAGAATCAAACGGCGCGCCCGCAGGCTTTCGTTATCGTCAGTGACGACGCAGAAATCGTCGATGGTGCCAGATATGCTCTCGGCTCGCGCGGTGACCAGCTTGATCGTTGGATAGCGTGCCAGTTGCTGCCGTGCCTCGACCAGGATGTCCTGCGGCGGCTTGTGATCGTGGCCGAGCACACCATGTGAAAGGCCGGCAAAGCGATTGCGCTGCCGGTCAGTGTCGAGGACCGTGACCTTGCGACGGGCACGGCCAAGCTGCAGGGCAGCGGCAAGACCGGCAAAGCTGCCTCCGATGATGATGACTTCATTCATGGTGATGAGTTCCGTGTTGAGGATGTAAGGAGATGGGCTAGCTCTGGCGCATCTTGCACATTTATGAAACTACATGGTATCGTAATTAAATAATTACGATACTGTCAAGGACTGTATTTATAGTGACCAATAAAAGTAACCCGACCCGGCGGGGCCGGCCTGTCAACGAGGCGCTTAGCCAGACAATCGTCGAGGCCGCCTCCGAACTATTCGTAGAATTGGGATTTCAGGCGACAACCCTGGACAAGGTCGCCCAGCGGGCGAAGATATCCAAACTCAGCATCTATCGGCATTTCGAGAACAAGGAGGCACTGTTCAGCGCGGCCATTGTGGCCGGTTGCCATCAGTTGTTTGCACCACAGGCCCTTCTTGAAGGCGTGGAAGGTTCGGTTGAAGATCAACTGATGGTGGTGGGATCATTACTGTTGCACATGCTGTTGAGACCCGACGTTAGTAGCGTCGAAGCCATGGTCATGGCCGACAAGACGAATCAAAAGTCGTTAAGCAAGCTCCATTACGAAGCCGGCCCTGCTCATGTCATTGCCCAAATCGAAGCCCTTTTGCGTCAGTTGCACGCGAAGGCGCTTCTGAACGTTCCCGATCCTCTTCAGTCCGCTCGTTTGTTTGCCGCGCTTTTCAAAGGCTCCGACCTTCTGATTATCGCGCGCTTCGATGAGGTCAAAGCAGAGGACGAAAACGAAATCGAATCATATTGTCGGTCGGCCGTCGCCATGTTCATCGCCGCGCACGGTGGCACCCAGGATGCGATATCGCGGCTGTGATCTTGCCCCATATTCCCGCTCACGCCCTGGTCGCAACGTAAAACCCTGGCGTGATGCATTTTCGCGGCTTCAAGCCGTCTGAATGTCTGGGATGTCCGCTCTTCGCTCATAACCGCCGGTCAAAAACGCCATAAAGCAAAAAGCCCGCTCAGGTTTCCCTGAGCGGGCTTCTCTAATATGGCTCCTCTGACTGGACTCGAACCAGTGACATACGGATTAACAGTCCGCCGTTCTACCGACTGAACTACAGAGGAATCGTGTGAACGGGGCGAATAATAGCGGCGTGGCTCGGGCTTGTAAAGCGTGAAAACGTCTCGTCGTTCCGTTTGCTGCAAGATTATTCAACCTGCTGCTTTTTATCGCTTTTATTGGTGCAGCGCTGCACAACGGCCCACGGCGGGCCGCGAGATGCCTTATGGTGGTGCAAGCCTGCGTCACTGGCCGCCGCTTACGCGCTGGTGTCAGGTCGCGCAAATATCATTTTTTCTTATTTTTCCGTCGATTAGTTAGCGCTTTCTCTTATTCCGTTACGCTGGCCCGGATTTTGCAGATCTGTTGTCAACATGGCTTTGCCATACGCAGTTCAGCGGCTCGACGGAGGCAATATGAATCTCAGACGTCTAAAATATTTCGTGAAAATCGTCGATATCGGCAGCCTGACCCAGGCGGCGGAGGTGCTGCATATCGCGCAGCCCGCACTCAGCCAACAGTTGGCGACGCTGGAAGGAGAACTGAAGCAGCAATTGCTGATCCGCACCAAGCGCGGCGTGCAGCCCACCGAAGCCGGCAATATTCTCTATGCCCACGCCCAAACCATTCTGCGCCAGTGCGAACAGGCGCAGAGCGCGGTCATCGGCGCAGGCCAGGCGGTGAGCGGGCAGGTTTCCGTTGGGCTGGCGCCGGGCAGCATGGCCGCGCAACTGGCGCTGCCGTTGTTGCAGGCGGTGCGCGATCGTCACCCGGGGATTTTACTCAGCCTGAATGAGAACATCGGTTCGATGCTGGCCGGGCAGGTAGCCAGCCAGAGCCTGGATATGGCGGTGATCTACGGCGCAAAAATGCCCGACGGCCTGCAAGCCACGGCGTTGATGAAGGAAGATCTGTATCTGGTGGCGACGCGTGCGGTGCCAAGCCCCGGTAACAGCGTCGATCTGTTGGACGTGGCGCGGCTGAATCTGTTCCTGCCGCGCGAAGGCGATGTGGTGCGCACGCAGGTCGACGAAGCGATGGCGCAGCGCTCGCTGGCCGCCAACGTGATTGGCGAAATCGAATCCCCAAGTACGCTGAGCGCGGCTATCGCCAGCGGCCTGGGGGCGACCATTCTGCCGGAATCCGTTGCGCGGGCGATGATTGGCCCGGCCAAGGCGTGGATGGCGCGTATCGCCGCACCGGCGCTGAGCGTGCCGCTTTCGCTGTGCATTTCCAGCCAGCAATCGCTTTCCGCCCCGGCATTGGTGGTGAAGGATATCTTGTTGTCGATTGCCGTTAGCCGCAGCCAGGAAAAACGCACGCTGGCGCTGGTGCAATAGGGATTTAAAAAGGCCCACGTGCAGTGGGCCTGAAGGGCAGGTTAGCGGAACGGCGGTTCGTTGAAGGTGCGCAGCTTGCGCGAATGCAGCTTGTCGCCTTCGGCGCGCAACAGATCGATGGCGCAAATGCCGATCTGAAGGTGTTCCGAGATCGCCCCCTCATAGAAGCGGTTGGCCTGGCCCGGCAGCTTGATCTCGCCGTGCAGCGGCTTGTCGGAAACGCACAGCAGTGTGCCGTAAGGCACCCGGAAGCGGTAACCCTGCGCCGCGATAGTGGCGCTTTCCATATCCACCGCCACCGCGCGGCTGAGGTTAAAGCGCAGCGCCGAGGCGGAGTAGCGCAGCTCCCAGTTGCGATCGTCCGTGGTCACCACGGTGCCGGTGCGCAGGCGCTGTTTTACCTCTTCGCCCGGCATGCCGCTGACCATTTTGGTGGCATCATACAGCGCGCGCTGCACTTCGGCGATGCTCGGGATCGGGATATCCGGCGGCAGCACCGCGTCCAGCACGTGATCGTCACGCAGGTAGGCGTGGGCCAGCACATAGTCGCCGATCGACTGGCTTTCGCGCAGCCCGCCGCAGTGGCCAATCATCAGCCAGGCGCTGGGGCGCAGCACCGCCAGATGGTCGCAAATGGTTTTGGCGTTGGACGGGCCGACGCCGATGTTGATCAGCGTAATGCCCTGGCCGTTGCGCGAAATCAGGTGGTAGGCCGGCATCTGGTGGTTTTTCCAGGCCAGATCGGACACCGCCTGTTCCGGCGCGGTGGTTTCCGGCGTGATGTAGATGCCGCCGGCGCTGGACAGCGCAATATAAGGGCTGTCCGGGTTGGCTATCTCGGCGCAGGCCCAGCGGACAAATTCATCCACATAGCGGGTGTAGTTGGTGAACAGCACGAAAGGCTGGAAATGCTCCACCGGGGTGCCGGTATAGTGCCGCAGCCGCGCCAGCGAGAAATCGGCCCGCAGCGCGTCGAAGTGCGACAGCGGGAAGGTGCTGGTGGCGTTGAACAGGCCATCGGCGGTTTCATCGCCGATTTGCGCCAGCTCGGTGGTGGGGAAATGCTGCGCGAGGCTGGCGCTCATCGAGCGATCCAGCATCAGGTTCGAGCCGTCAATCACATAAGGAAAAGGGATCTCCTGTTGTGAAGGCGCCACTTCGATATGGGCGTCGTAGTCGTGCGCCAGCATCGCCAGTTGCTCGGCCAAATAGCTGCGAAACAGCTGCGGGCGGGTAATGGTGGTGGTGTAGCGGCCTGTATGGGTAAAACGGCCGAAGGCGCGGGTTTTGCTCTGGCCGGATTTTTGCCCGTCCCAGCTTACGCGCAGCTCTGGGTAGACGAACAGCCCAGCGGCGCGGGTTTGTATGTCGGGCACGCTGCCCTGACTGATAAAATCGCCTACCGCCTGGCGCAGCGCGGTAACCGAGGCGTCATACAGCGCTTCCAACTGATCGATCGCCTGAGCGGGGGTAAGGCCGGTGCCGGATTGGTGACTACTCATTCTCTCTCCTTGGTTCTCCCGTCCCTGCGGCGGGAGGCATGCCGATATACCCTTCATCTTTGACGTTACCTCTGCGTTAGCGGCGAGCACTCACCCCAGTCACTGGCTTGAGTAAGTTCTTGCTGCCTTGAGGTAACGCCAACTCATTTGGTTATAGCAATTTATCACAACAGGTTAGCTGAAGCTGGGCGCAAAACCTTGGCCGAAATAGAACCGGAGAAAAAGTAAAGCGCAGCGGCAGGGCTGCCGCTGCGGCGTTGAGATCAGGAGGCCGGCTCGGCCTGTTCCACCTTCAGCGAGACCAGGCCGATGCCGCGTTTTTTCGGGGTAAAGCCGCCGCTGGCGCCTTCCTGCGGTTCGGTCGGGGCAGGTGGCGTGATGCTGATGTTTTGCGCGCCGCCGGGGTTGTTGAAGCGCAGGGTGACGGTGGTGTCCTGCTCGCCGAGCGACACGAACTGCTCTTCGTCGCCCACGCGTACCGAGATCGGCGCGCCGACGTTTTTGCCGTAGGCACGGGCGCGCAGCACCAGATCGAAGGTCGGCGGCAGCGGGGCGACATAGTCGATGTTGACCGCCGGCGCGAGGTTGGCGTCCGACCAGCGGCCCCAGTCCTCGACGCTGGATACGCCGGTGATGGCCTTCACCTGTTGCGGCATGCCCGGCAGCATAAAGGCGATGGCGTCCGCTTGATATTTAACGGCGGCGTCGTCCACCTTCAGTTTGTCGACGGCGTTCTGGTAGGTGGCAACGCTGTCCGCCGCGGGCTCGGTAAAGCTGACTTTGCCACGGTAGTTGCCGCCCTTGGCCTGCACAATATGCGGCGGGGCGGCAAGATTGCCGGAGGCCACGCAGGTGTCGGTGCTCAGCGCCAGTTCGGGCGCCCACACCCGGCCAATCTCATAGCATTTATCTACCCAGACAAACTTTTCACCCGCGCCCAGGCCGGCGAGCTGCTTTTTCAGCGGTGTGGAAAGATAGACGTTAAACATGGGTTCGATTTTATTGTCCGTCACCTTGAGGATAAACGGCACCTTAAAGCTGATGCCGGAGAAGGTGAAACTGTTGCGCTGGGTATCCAGCTGATAGTCGGAAATGCTGTTCGGGAAGCCCCATTGCTTCACCACCGCCGGTTTCCAGCCGTTGATTTTTTCTTCGATATTCAAGAAGACGGTAGCCAGCGTGGGGCTGGACAGGCTGCTGCGGCCGAGGCCGATATAGTTGTCGCCGCCCATCACGTCCAGCACAGTGGCGCCGTTGTCCAGCGTGCTGCGTTTTTCGTTATGCTGCGCGCTTTGCGGCTGCCTGCCGTCGATAATAAAGAACAGATTGCGGCGTTTTTGTTTGGTCAGAATGTCGTAGGCGGTATTGTTCATCGCCAGATGATCGGAAGACACCACGATCACGGTGTTTTTGAAATACTCCGACCCTTTGATTTTGTCGATCAGGGCCGCGATATGCTGCTGGCTACAGGCCACCGCGCTCAGCGAACGGTTCTCTTTGTTCTGCCAGCTATAAGATTTTTTACTGCAGCTCGCAGAGATAAAGCCATCCGGATGGTGAGTGTCCACGGTCAGCGCAAACAGCGAGAACTTTTTGTTCTGCTGCGACAGCTCGACGAACTTGTCGAAAACCACGTCCAGCACGGTATCGTCGTACCAGCCCCAGTCATTTTTGTAGCCCGGATCGCGGACCTGTTCGCGCAATTCCTTGTAGCCGTAGGCGTGGTCAAAACCGTGCGATCTCAGGAAAGTGTCTTTTCCGGCGAAGGCCAGTTCGGCACCCTGATAGAAATAATTGTCGTAGCCGGCGGCTTTCAGCACGTCGCCCAGGCAGACGTTTTCCGGGTAGAAGGTGGAAACGGCGCTGGAGGCGTTGCCGTCGAACGGGGCGAACAGCGGAATGCCGCACTGCGAAGCCACCATGCCGGCAATGGTATAGCCGGTGCCCGGCAACTGCTGGGTATTGCTGAAATCGATGCCGTTTTCGCGGTGCCGATTCAGCTCGTCGGCGAGATCGGGGAATATTTCCGGGTCGAAATAGGTACGCTCAAGGCTTTCGGCATAGATGTACACCAGGTTCGGCGCTTTACCTTGCAGGCTCTTTTTCGGCGCTTTGTAGTAGGTGTAAAAATCGGCGGTGTCGCCGGTAATCTGGCTTCTGAGCAGCAGCGAAATATCCTGAAAAGCCGGAGTGGTGCCGACGGAAAACAGCGCCAGCAGCACGGCGAGCAGGCTGTAAACCACGCTGCTGCTTTTCGCTTTGTGCCGCACCAGGCTCCAGGCCAGCACGGCGAAGATCAGCGCCAGCACCGCCAGCAGGCCGATAAACGGCAGCACGTACTTGCTGACGCCGGCCCCTTTCATGCTGCTGGTGAGAGTGTAGATCACCGCGTCGGTGATGCCGTCGCCGGTAAAATAGTTACTGGCGATCAGAATAACGTTAAGGATCAGATAGCTGCCCAGCAGGATCAGCAAAATGGAAAGCCACCAGCGGTTGGCGGCGGCCTTGTTCCGGTAGATCAAAATTGAGGCTAAAAAAAGTGCAAACGAGACTAATGCTGAAACCATCCACCGTACCCTGTCTGATTAAAAAGAAAATCTTAACTGCCCTGGCAAAGGCTGCCGATCCTGCCGCAGCGCGAAAGAGGAAGGGTATAGCGCATTGAACGCGGCAGGGTCAATGCGCGTTTGCACAGCGGGGTGGCCGCCAGGCGTGAATGAACAATTTTGTGACAATATTGTGACCCTAGTCACTACTGAGAGGCGTGGGGCGCTGAAATATTGCTCACCGGGCATTTGGCTCTACCATTAATGAATGGCGCTGATTGCAGACCGGCGAGGCGCATTAACCTGTTCAGGAGAAAACATGCAGAGCATTTCCGCCACCGTACTGGATGATTTGGCGCCGCAGGGCGTGCTGCGCGCGGCGATCAATTTAGGTAATCCGGTGCTGGCGCAATGGGGGCCGGATGGGGAACCGCAAGGCGTGTCGGTCACGCTGGCCGGAGCGCTGGCGCATGAGCTGGGCGTGGCGCTGGAGTTGGTGACCTATGATGCGGCGGGCAAAGTTTTTGCCGCGTTGGAAACCGCCGCCTGGGATGTCGCCTTTATGGCCATCGAGCCGGTGCGGGCGGAGCAAATCGCCTTCAGTGCGCCTTACGTCATTATTGAAGGCACCTATCTGGTGGCGCAGGAGGCGCCTTATCGGCAGGTTGCCGAGCTCGACAGGACTGGCATACGCATTGCGGTGGGCCAGGGCGCGGCCTATGACCTGTATCTTTCGCGCACCTTGAAGCAGGCGCAGCTGGTGCGCGCGGAAACCTCGCCTGCCGCGATAGCCTTATTCTTCGAGCAGGGATTGGACGCCGCTGCGGGCGTGCGTCAACCGCTGCTTGCCGCCGCTGCGGCGAACCCGGGTTACCGGGTGCTGGACGGGCATTTTACCGCAATTCATCAGGCGATGGCGGTGCCGCGCGGTAAAGAGCAGGGGGCGGCGTATGTGCGCTGTTTTGTGGAAAGATGCAAAGCCAGCGGGTTGGTGCAGCAGGCACTGAAACGCAGCGGGCAGGGAGAGGTGACGGTGGCGCCTGCGGCGTGAGGCGGTTGGCAACGGTTTTTTGTGGTTCAAGGGTAGGGGCGCTGCATAGAGCGCCCCCGCGGATAACCTTTAATGCAGTTCCACGGCGTATTGCTCCACCGGGGTGATTTTCTTGATCAGCTTATTGTCGAACAGGAATTGTTCGTAAGCCTGGTAGCGCGCGCTGTCCAGCCTGGCCGGATCGGTGGCGAACAGCGGCAAGCTCGCCTGCCATGCCTGCTTGTTCAGTTCGGTGTTCAGCTCCGGGTGGGTTTTGGCGAAGGCCAGCCAGGTTTCCTGCGGGTGAGCCTGCAGGTAATCGTTGCCTTTTTTCAGCGCGGCGAGGAATTTCCTGATCTTCGGCTCGGCCACCGCGTCGCGGTTGGCGACGATGATCAGTTCGTCATAAGCCGGCACGCCGTAGTCTTCGACGTTGAACACTACCGGATTTTTCCCCTGCAGTTTCAGCTCCAGCACTTCAATGTTGCGATAGCCGCCGATCACCGCATCGACCTGGCCCGCCAGCAGGGCGCTGGTCAGTTGGAAATTGACGTTAATCAGTTTCATGTCGTTCGGGTCGATATGCGCATGTTTGGCCATGGTTGCCAGCGTGGCCTGCTCGATGCCGCTGACGGAATAGCCGATTTTTTTGCCCTTGAGATCCGCCGGCGAGGTGATGCTTTTATCCAGCGTCATCAGGGTATTGAGCGGCGAGTTAATCAGGGTGCCCACGCGCACCAGCGGCAGGCCCTGATCGGCGAAGAAGTGCAATTGCGGCTGATAGGTGATGGCGAGGTCGGCCTGTTTTGCCGCCACCAGGCGCGGCGGCAGCGCCGGATCGGAAGGGGGGACAATCTTGACCTCGAGGCCTTCAGCCTTGAAGGCGCCAATTTGCTCGGCCACCATGATGGGCGCGTGGTCGGGATTGATATACCAGTCGAGCACCAGCGTCAGTTTTTCGGCGGCGGCAGCGTTGCCGGCCAGAGCGGCGCTGAGCATCAGCCCGCAGAGGGTCTTTTTAATCATGGTTGGTTCCTTATTATTCAAAGGTTATACCCTAAATAGTTCGAGTTGCAGGAAGGCGGCAACTGAGCGAGTCCCGATGAGCTTACTTAAGTAAGTGATTCGGGTGAGCAAAGGCAGCCAACACACCTGTAACTTGAAATATGACGGGTATATCAGTCGTTTTCAGGCGCCCAGTCGATCAGGCGCAGCAGCAGCGCATCCACCGTCATCCACAGCAAGACGGTCATCAGCACCAGAATAAACAGCGCGGCAAAGCAGACGTCGGTCTGCATGCGCGCGTTGGCGTTCAGCATCACGTAGCCCAACCCTTCCGCCGAGCCGACCCATTCGCCGATAATCGCGCCGATGGGCGCGACGGCGGCGGCCATGCGCAACCCGGAACCAAAGGCCGGCAGCGCCGCCATCAGCCGCACATGGCACAGTTGCGCCCAGGGGGAAGCGCCCATGGTGCGGGCCAGATCGAGATAATCGTTATTGACCCGGCGCAGCCCATCAAAAAACGCGGAGGTGACCGGGAAGAAGATCACCAGTACCGCCATCGCCACTTTGGCGCTCATGCCGAAGCCGAACCACAGCACCAGCAGCGGCGCCAGCGCAAACACCGGTATCGCCTGGCTGGTCAGCACCAGCGGCATCAGCCAGCGTTGCAGACGGGGCGAATAGATCATGCACAGCGCCAGCGCGACGCCGAGCAGCACCCCAATCCCCAGCCCGCAGGCAATTTCCGAGGCGGTGATCAGCGTGTGATAAACGAGATAGGCGCGCCCGTTCCACAGCGCCTGCGCCACCGCAGAGGGCGAAGGCAGCAAAAAGGCGGGAATATCGCCCAACGTGATGAGCCACCACAGCAGCAGTAAACCGGCGAACACCGTCAGGCTGCGGCGTACCCGCGACAGGCGGTTTTCAATGAGCGGCTTCATTCGGCGGCCCTCATCAGTTGCTGCAACAGCTCGCCCTGGCTTTTCAGCAGATGGGGATCGTCCGGCGCGCGCGGCGGCAGGCCGCTGATGACATGCGTATCGTCAATGCCGGCAGGGTAGCGGGAGAGCACCAGCAGGCGATGGCTTAGGCGGCAGGCCTCCATCGGATCATGGGTAATCAGCAGCACGGTATGCTGCGCCAACAGCTCGGCCGCCAGGGTTTGGATCATGGCGCGGGTAATGGCGTCCAGCGCCGAGAAGGGTTCGTCCATCAGTACAATCGGCTGGCGTTCATACAGCGTGCGCGCGATGGCGGCGCGCTGGCGCATGCCGCCGGACAACGCCGAGGGCAGGGCTTTGGCGTAACCGCTCAGCCCCACGCGCTCGAGAAGATGCCCGGCCCATTCCCGGTCGGTTTTTTCACCGCGCAGCCGCGCACCGAGGCTGATATTTTCGGCGACGGTCAGCCACGGATAGAGCAGGTCTTTTTGCCCCATATAGGCGATGCGCCCGGCTATCGGCAGGCCATCGCTGCCGGTCACTTCTCCGGCGGTGGGTAGCATCAGCCCGGCGATAATCTTCAGCAGGCTGGTTTTGCCCGCGCCGCTGGCGCCGAGCAGGGCGACAACGCTGCCGCCGGCGATATCAAAACTCAGCCGATCGAAAATCACCTGCCGGCCAAAACGCAGGCTGAGATCCCGCACCTGAATGCCGGGCGGCGCGATGCGGTCGCTCATGAGGCGTTCAACCCCATCTGCCAGAAGGCGGACTCCAGCCGGGTGGCGGTGGTGAAAATCTCTGCAAGCTCGGCAAAGCGGCTTTCTGCGCCACGCTGCTGGCCCACGCGCTCCAGCAGATCGAGGGCCGCCTGCACGCCGGACAGATAGTTTTTATCGCCATAGTTGCGGATCCACGAGGCGTAAGGATTGCCCTCCATCACCGTCGCCGGGTCGTCAAGCAGGCGCAGGCCAATCTCGGCATAGCCTGCGACGCAGGGCATCAGCGCCGCCAGCAGATCCAGCGCGTCGCCGGAGTGGCCGATATCGAGCACATAGCGGGTGTAGTTCAGGGTTTCCGCCGCCTCGGGTTCGGCGGCAATCTCGGGTTCGCCCAGACCCCAACCGGCGCAGTAAGCCAGATGCAAAGGCAGCTCGGCGACGATGGCATTGAGCGAAGCGGTGGCCGCCCGCATCTCCGGCAGCGTGCGCAGCTTGCTCACCAGCAGGGCGTAAGCGCGGGCGAAGTGGATCAGGAACAGATAATCCTGGGTCAGATAGCGGCGGAACGCGGATTCAGGCAGCGTGCCGGCGGCCAGTTGCCGAATAAAAGGATGAGCAACGTAGTTCTGCCAGTCCGCGCCTGCCTGTTGGCGCAGCCGTCCGTAAAGACCGTTATCGAAAAGGGGAGTAAACATGGGACCTCCAAAAGTGAGTGGAGATCCGGGCGCGCTGAGGTATGAACAGGCAATGACCGAGAGAGTGATTGCCGACCCGTCCCTTCGCTGGCATGACCCAGATCAGGTTCAAAGGGTTCGGCTTGCGCCATCTCAGCCCGTAACAGGACACCCCTCGGAGGAGCCTGTTATACGATATTTGCTTTTTGATTACAATGCTCGGGCGAGGTGGAATGGCGGGGCGGCAATCGGTTCGTTTAGTGCGGTTCGCGACGATTTCTCTGGCACCGGCGGCGGCATTTTTGCACTGTAATCCGGTAACGTTGACTCTGAGGAATACTCCCATGAAGAAGATCGGCTTTCTCTCTTTTGGTCACTGGACGCCTTCGGCACAGTCCGGTACCCGTTCGGCGGCGGATGCGCTGCTGCAATCCATCGATCTTGCGGTCGCCGCAGAGGAACTCGGGGCGGATGGCGCCTATTTCCGCGTGCATCACTTCGCCCGCCAGCTCAGCTCCCCGTTCCCGCTGTTGGCCGCCGTCGGCGCCAAAACCCAACGCATTGAGATTGGCACCGGCGTGATCGATATGCGCTATGAAAACCCGCTTTATATGGTGGAAGACGCCGGAGCCGCCGATCTGATTTCAGGCGGGCGGCTGCAACTCGGCATCAGCCGCGGCTCGCCTGAGCAGGTTATCGAAGGCTGGCGCTATTTTGGTTATACGCCGGCAGAAGGCGAGACCGAGGCCGATATGGCCCGTCGCCACACCGAGGTATTGCTCGATGCGCTGCGCGGTGAGGGCTTTGCCGAGCCGAACCCACAGCCGATGTTCCCTAATCCGCCGGGGCTGCTGCGCATCGAACCTTTCTCCGCCGGCTTGCGCGATCGCATCTGGTGGGGCGCAAGCTCCAACGCCACGGCGGTGTGGGCGGCAAAACTGGGGATGAATCTGCAAAGCTCGACGCTGAAAAACGACGAAACCGGCGAACCCTTCCACATTCAGCAGGCCAAGCAGATCCGCGCTTACCGCGCCGCCTGGAAAGAAGCGGGCCACCCGCGTGAACCGCGCGTGTCGGTCAGCCGCAGCATCTTTGCGCTGATGAACCAGCAGGACCGCAGCTACTTCGGCGGCAGCGGCAAGGAAGGCGATCAGGTCGGGTATATAGACCAGCAAACCCGGGCGATTTTCGGCCGCAGCTACGCCGCCGAGCCGGAAGCGCTGATCAAACAGCTGGCGCAGGACGAAGCCATTGCCGAGGCGGACACCTTGCTGTTAACCGTGCCTAACCAGTTGGGCGTCGATTACAACGCGCACGTGATTGAGTCTATCCTCACCCATGTCGCCCCGGCGCTGGGCTGGCGTTGATGGCTCAAAAATAAAAGGAAGTTAACCATGTCTCGTATTTTCATTACCGGCTCGGCGGACGGGCTGGGGCGTGCGGCGGCGGAAACCCTGCTGGGCGAAGGGCATCAGGTGATCGTTCACGCGCGTGAACCAGGCAGGCTCCACGGCGTGCGCGATTTGCTGGACCGCGGCGCGCTGGCGGTCACCGGCGATTTGTCCGATCTGCAGCAGACCCGAGAGGTGGCCGAACAGGTGAACCGCATCGGGCGTCCGGATGCGGTCATTCACAATGCCGGCGTCTTCACCGGGCCGCAGGTGCTGGCGGTCAACGTGATTGCGCCTTATCTGCTGACGGCACTTATCGCTCGCCCGGCGCGTTTGGTGTATTTGAGCAGCAGCATGCATTTTGACGGTCGCGCTGCGTTGGAAAAAGTGGACTGGCGCGGGCAGGCCGCCGTCTCTTATTCGGACAGCAAACTGTTTGTGACGGCACTCGCCGCCGCCGTGGCCCGCCGTTGGCCGGGCGTGGTCAGTAGCGCGGTCGATCCTGGCTGGGTGCCGACCAAGATGGGCGGCGAAAACGCGCCCGACGATCTGCGCCTGGGGCACCTGACGCAGGAATGGTTGGTCACCAGCGCAGAGGCGCAGGCCGGCGTTTCCGGCGGTTATTGGCATCACCAGCACCGCCTGGAGCCGCATGCCGCCGCGCGCGATCCGGCTTTTCAGGATGCGCTGCTGGCGGAACTTGAACGCGTGACGGGCGTTGCGCTGGCGACGCCCTGAGCGGAAAACCGGTGGCGGCCAGGGTGGCATGGCATGTGCGTTATTGACTTATTTTGCTCAAATTGTATTTTAAAGCCATGCATACATTCCTGATTATCGTCCCCGAAGGGGGCATGCTGTTTGAGTCGGCGGGTATCGCCGACATCCTGATGCAAGCCAACCGCTTGAGGCCCAACGACGCTCCGCTCTATCGGATTGAGGTCGCCACCACGCAATCTCATCGGGTGGTGCATGGGTCATCCGGGTTGAATTTGCTGGCCGATCACCGTCTTGCCGATCTCGACCCTGAACAGGAACGTGACACTGTCATTGTTACCGGAAAGGGGGCGACCGAGGAAGAGGGCGCGTTTGTCGCAGGCTGGCTCCGTCGCGCCGCCCCCAACGCACGCCGTATCGCTTCCGTTTGCGGCGGGGCCTTGCTGCTTGCCGAAGCCGGTTTGCTCGAAGGGCGCCGGGCGACGACGCACTGGCGCTTGCTGGATACCCTGCAATCTCGTTTCCCGAAGGTGAAGGTCGAAAACGGGCCAATCTACGTTCAGGACGGTCCCGTCTGGACCTCCGGTGGCGTCAGCTCCGGTTTCGATCTCACTCTGGCGCTGGTGGAAGACGATTACGGTTTTATTCAGGCGCGCGAAGTGGCGCAAGATCTGGTGATGTTTCTTCGCCGCCCCGGTGGGCAGTTGCAGTTTAGCCGCTATCCGTTGAATCAGGCCAAAACGCCTGGCCCGATCCGCGATCTCCAGTCCTGGATACTGGAAAACCTGGACGGCGATCTTTCCGTTGAGAAACTGGCCGAAAGGGTCGCCATGAGCCCACGAAACTTTACGCGCGTCTTCACCCGCGAGACCGGCATCTCCCCTGCTAAATTCGTTGAAGAAGGGCGCTTGCATACCGCCCGGCAGCGCCTGGAGCAGAGTGCGGAAGGCATCGAGCATATCGCCGTGACCACCGGCTTCGGCAATGGCCTCAACCTGCGGCGCGTGTTCGAAAGAAACCTGCAACTGACGCCGACCGAGTACCGCGATCGTTTCCACTCCCGCAAGTTGGCGTAAATTGATCTATAAACGTCATTTACGCCATGCGTCTCTCCCGGCTAGATTGGCAGGCAGAGACAATAACGAAGGGGTAGATCATGGTCAAAGTAGGCATTAACGGTTTCGGCAGAATCGGGCGCAATGTTTTACGCGCGGCATTAGGGCGCAGTGACTTTCAGGTTGTCGCGATCAACGATTTGACCGACAGCAAAACCCTGGCGCATCTGCTGAAATACGACTCGCTGTCAGGCACCTTGGCCGCCAGCGTCGAGGCCGGTGAAAACCAGCTGCTGCTGGATGGCAGGCCGATTCATGTTTTCTCTGAAAGAGATCCTGGCGCAATTCCGTGGAACAGCGTCGGCGTCGACATCGTGATCGAAGCGACGGGCTTTTTTACCGACAAAAGCCAGGCCGAAGTGCACATTACGAAAGGCGGCGCCAAGCGCGTTATCATCTCGGCGCCGGCCAAGAACGACGACATCACCATCGTGATGGGCGTTAACCATCAGGATTACGATCCGGCCAGGCATCGGGTGGTCAGTAACGGCAGTTGCACCACCAATGGGCTGGCGCCTGCCGCGCAAGTGCTGCATCACACCTTCGGCATTGAATACGGCCTGATGAACACCACCCACGCCTACACCAATAGCCAGGCGCTGCACGATCAGCCGGAAAAAGATTTACGCGGCGCGCGCGCCGCCGCTCAGTCGATTGTGCCTTACTCCAGCGGCGCGGCCAAAGCGCTCGGCAAGGTGATCCCGGAGCTGGATGGCCGCCTGACCGGCTACTCGCTGCGGGTGCCGGTCCCGGTGGTGTCTATCGTTGATTTAACGGTCACGTTGAAACGTGAAGCGACGAGCGAGGAGATCAACGCCGCCTTCCGCCAGGCGGCGGAGTCGGGGCCGCTCAAGGGGATCCTTGGCTACAGCGACGAACCTTTGGTGTCGAGCGATTATAAAGGCGATCCGCGTTCGTCCATTATCGACGGGCTGTCTACCTTGGTCATCGGCGGCAAACTGGTCAAGATCCTCGCCTGGTACGACAACGAATGGGGTTTCTCTAACCGGTTGGTCGATCTCGCGTTGCTGATGGAAAAACGCGGACTGTAGCCGATTGCTAGAGCAGGGGCGCAGCATGCTGCGCCCGCCATGTCAGACGCCAGAAATTGTCCCTTCAGGGGACGATTTTTTTCAGCACAGCATCATAACCGCGCGATACGCATTAACTCGTCTTTGGCCCCAGGGGCCACCGCCAGCACCGGCGCGCCGCGCAACAGCTGTTCCCCTTGAGCGTTAAACGGATGCGTCCAGCCGCCGGCTTCGTTCACCAGGCAATAACCCGCCAGACAGTCCCAGGCGTGCATATAAGGTTCGTAATAACCGACCAGCCGCCCGGCGGCGACCCATGCCAGCATCATGGCGCCGGAACCGTTGCGGAAGAAATTGCCGCCGACCGCCGTGATCTCGGCGGCGATTTCACCTACGCGTTCAGGCGCCACATAGCTGTTGGCGCCAAACCCGGTGATGTGGTTTTGCAAGGTGCGCGCCGGATCCACACGCAGCGGTTTGCCATTGAGCGTGGCGCCCGCGCCTTGCGCCGCGACGAAGCACTCCTGCTGGCAGGGCGCCATGATCACGCCGATCACCGGCTCGCCCTGATAAATGACGGCAATGGATACGCACCAGTTCGGCATGCCGTTGACGAAGGGGCTGGTGCCGTCAATCGGATCGACCACCCAGTGATAGCCCGAGCCACCGGGTTGCAGGCCGAACTCTTCACCGAGAAAACCGTCGTCCGGGAACGCCTGAGCGATCTGGCCGCGGATCAGCAGCTCGACCTCTCGATCGGCGATCGACACCACGTCCTGCGCATCGCGTTTGGTTTCAATGACCAGGCTTTCGCGACGGTTGAAATAGTCCAGCGCCTTGGCTCCCGCCTCGCGCGCCACCCGTTCGGCCAGCGCCAGGCGCCGGGAAATGTGTTCATTCATAGCAGATCCTTAAAGTTGCGGGCCGTCACTGGGCAATCAGCGCCAGCCCCTGAGGTTTGAAATCAATGGCCACGCGCGTGGCCGGCGCCAGTTGGCGTTCCATCTGCACATCGACGATAAACAGAGCGCCGAGGTCGGTTTTCACTTCATACTCGATATGGTCTCCGAGCCAGATGCTGTGGGTCACCTCGCCGTTCAATGCGCCGGACTGTTCCGCAAGCAGAGTAATAAACTGCGGCCGTACGGACAGTTGCGCGGCGCCGGGGCGCGCTTTGGCACCCGGCACTCGATACTGACGGCTACCCAGGCTGATCAGCGCTTCGCCACCGTCCACCCGTTCAATATCACAGGGCAGGATATTGGCCTCGCCCATGAAATCGGCGATAAACACCGACGCGGGCGAATGATAAAGCTCCTGCGGCGCACCCTGCTGGGCAATATGCCCTTCTTTCATGACGATAATCTTATCGGACACCGCCAGCGCCTCTTCCTGATCGTGGGTCACGTACACCGCAGTGAACCCGAGGCGCTGTTGCAAATCGCGGATCTCGGTGCGTACGCGGCGCCGCAGCCGCTCGTCAAGATTGGATAAGGGCTCATCGAGCAGCAGCACCTGCGGCTCCAGCACCAGCGCGCGCGCCACGGCGATACGTTGCTGCTGGCCGCCGGACAGCTCGGCGGGCAGGCGCTTGCCCATGTTTTCCAGCCCGACCAGCTTCAGCCCTTCGTGCGCCCGATCCTGCGCCTCTTTGCGCGACAGCTTGCTGGCGAGCAGGCCGTACATAACGTTCTCCAGCGCGTTCATATGCGGGAACAGCGCGTAGGATTGAAACACCATCGCCACGTCGCGCTCGTTGGCGGGCAGATGGGTCACCTCTTTGCCGCCAATCAGGATGCGCCCGGAAGTCGGGTGCTCCAGGCCGGCCAGCAGGCGCAGGGTGGTGGTTTTGCCGCAGCCCGAGGGGCCGAGCAGCGTCACCAGCGTGCCGGGTTCGACGGTAAGCGAGAGGCCGGGCAGGGCGGTGAAATCGGCAAACTGTTTGGTGACGTTTTCAAACACCACCGAGCCGGAACGAATGGCAGTCATACGGCTGTCTCCTGTTGTAAGGCCGGCGGTGATGCCACCGGCGGTGTGGCGATACGGGATACGCGGCGCAGGCGACGTTCGCCGACCAGCAGCTGGAAAGTGAGGATCACCGCCAGCATCACCACGATAAGCACGGAGGAGTAGGCGATAGCCACGCCGTATTCGCCGTTTTCGACCAGCCCGACGATGTAGGAGGTGGCCATGTTGTACTGGGCGCTGACCAGAAAAATCACCGCGCTGATGGAGGTAATCGCCCGCACGAAGGCATAGACCAGGGCTGCGCTGATGGCGGGTTTCAACAGCGGTAAAATCACTTTGCGCAGGGTGCGGAAGCTGCCGGCGCGCAGCGTCAGCGACGCTTCATCCAGGCTGCGGTCCAATTGGCTCATGGCCGCGATGCCGCCGCGCACGCCCACCGGCATGTTGCGGAACACAAAGCAGGCGACCAGGATCAGGGCGGTGCCGGTGATTTCCAGCGGCGGCAGGTTATAAGCCATGATGTAACTGACGCCGATCACCGTGCCGGGGATGGCAAAGCTGAGCATCAACATAAACTCGAAGGTCTGGCGGCCGGCAAACTTCTGCCGCACGATAAGCCAGGCGGTGAGCAGGCCGACGATGGCCGTGAGCGGCGCGGCGATCAGCGCGATTTCCAGGGTGGTCCAGAACGAGTTCCAGGCGACGCCGGTCCAGAGGATCTGCCCGCCGCTCCACTGGAAGCCGAATGCACGGGTGTAATGCGCCAGGGTCAGGCTGTTGTCCAGCCCCCACGACTGAACAAAACCGCCGATTAAAATCATGCCGTACACCACCAGCGTGAACAGACCCCAGGGGATCACCAACCCGTAAACACCATAGCGCAGACCGCGCGGCAGGCCGCAGTGCATGCCGGAATCGCCTTTGCCGGTCACGGTGGCGAAGCTTTTGCCTGCCAGCCACAGGCGCTGCAACACAAAGGCGCTGAGGGTAAAGCACAGCAGGATGATCGCCAGTACCGCCGCGCGGCTCGGATCGTTTTGCGCCCCTACCACCGAGAAGAAAATCTCGGTCGAGAGCACGCCGTGGCTGCCGCCCAGCACCATAGGGTTACCGAAATCCGCCATGCTTTCGATAAAACTGATCAGGAAAGCATTGGCCAGGCCGGGCGCCATCAGCGGCAGCGAAACGTAACGGAAGGTGCGCCAGCGGTTGGCGCGCAGCGTTTGCGAGGCTTCTTCCAGCGAAGGGCTGACGCCTTCCACCACGCCAATCAGCACCAAAAAAGCGATCGGGGTGAAAGAAAGCACTTGGGCAATCCAGATCCCGGTCAGGCCGTACAGCCAACGTCCCGGCTCGATGCCGAACAGGGTGGAAAGCAGCTCGGTGACGATGCCGGAACGGCCAAACAGCAGCATCAGCGCCAGGCCAATGACGAACGGCGGCGTGATGATCGGCAGCACGCTGAGCAGGCGCAGCCCTTTCTTGAACGGCAGCGGCGTGCGGGTAGCGGCCAGCGCAAAGGCCAGGCCGAGCAGCGTCGATCCGCCGGCGGTCATCAGTGCCAGCCACAGGGTACGCCAGGCGGTGCCGCAACTGCCGCCGTTCAGGCAACCGAGGCTCCAGATCGCCGGATCCTGCATATTGGCGATCAGGCCGTCCGGTTTAAACGCGCCGTCAGCGTCCTGCACCGAAGCGACAAACATGCTCAGTACCGGATAAAGCACGAAGGTGCTGACCAACGCGACCAGCAGCACGATCGAGGACACCACAAAGGCATCCCCTTTCAGCACACCACGCTCGGCCAACCCAAAAGAGAACAGCAGCAAAAACGCGGTGAGCAACGCAATAGCGCCGGCGCCAAAGGCGGGTTGGCCGTCGCCGAGCCCACCAAAAAGCTGCTCGCTCCATTGCCAGTTCCAGCCGCTGTAACCGATGGCGTGGCCTTCAAACAGCAGGAAGAGGATGCCGGCGGCGGCGGCAGATATCAGTAACTGCGAGCGCAACTGGCCCACCTGCAGCAGGCGGCCCAGCGAGCAAACCAGCAGCAACAGCAGCGCAATAGCCAGCCACGGGCGTTGAAAAACCAGGATTTGCCACAGCGCGGGGGCGCTTTCCCGATCCTGCCACAGCGTATTCAACCAGTTGAAGTCGAAGAATCCGGCTTCCTGGCTGTACCAAGGCAGCAGCAGCAATGCGAGCGCGCCCAGCACAAGAGCCACGTCTACGCGGCGGTTTTGAGCATTCATCGTAACCTCGATCGTTCATTATTCCTTTTCTGCGAGCCGTGCAGGCGCGGCGTGCCACGCCCGGTTCATCGGCAACGGCAGAAAGTGCGAGAGGGAATGGACGGGAATTACTGCGCGCCGGAGCCGATCTCTTTATCCCAGCGGCTGAGCAGCTCTTTGCGTTTTTCCGTGGCGCCGTAGGTTTTAAAGTCGTAGTCGATCAGTTTGATGTTCTCGAAGCGCGGCGCATACTCGGAGATCGCCGCTTCGCGGTTTGACGGCAATTGGAAGGATTTGGCGTCTTTCATGTGCGATTGTGCTTCGGCACCGAGCGCCCAGTCGTACCACAGCTTGGCATTGGCAAGGTTACGCGCGCCTTTGACAATCGACATGGAGCCAATTTCAAACCCGGTCCCCTCGCAGGGCGCGATGGCCTTCACCGGGAAACCATCGACCTGCATCGCCACCGCATCGTGCATAAAGACGATGCCTACCGTCGTTTCGCCGCGGGCCGCCGCTTTAACCGGTGCAGAACCCGATTTGGTGTATTGCGAGATATTGGCGTTGAGTTTTTTCAGGTAATCGAAGGCCTTGTCTTCCCCCATGATCTGCACCAGCGTGGCGAGGGTGTTGTAGGCGGTGCCGGAGGAGTTCGGGTTGGCCATCTGAATCTCGCCCTTGTAGGACGGATCCAGCAGATCGGCCCAGCAGGCGGGGACCTTGAGTTTTTTCTCCGCCAGCAGCCTGGTGTTGTAGCCCCAGCCCAGCGCACCGGCGTAAACGCCCACGGTGCGGTAGTCGGCACTCTCTGCCTGCTTGCGCGCCCAGTCGTGTTGTTGGTCAAGCAGCGGCGATTTATAGGGCTGGGTCAAGCCTTCGTTGGCGGCCTGCATATGGGGATCGCCGGTGCCCGCCCACCAAATATCGGTGCGCGGGTTACGCGCTTCGGTTCGGATGCGTGCATAGGCTTCTCCGGCGGACAGACGCACCATGCTGACGTTGACATCCGGGTGCTGTTTCTCGAAGAGCGTGGTCATCTGTTCGCAGACCACGACATCGGCGGAGCAGATCATATTCAGTTTTCCGGCGGCGTGAGCCGGCAGGGCCGAGAGCGCGGAGCCGGCGGCGATGACCGCCATCAGGGTGACTCTATGCATGGTGTTCTCCTGGTTTGTGTAGGGTGGCGATACGTTGTCGCCATTTTTTTTTGCACGTGTGTGCAAATAACTAGAGGATAAAAATTGTGCTGTCAATTGCGATATAGAACAATTCAACCTATTCGTCACAAAAATGAAACAAATTTTCTGCGAAAAATTTGCACAGCTTTGCAAAGTGCGGCAAACTTTATCGGAACGGGTAACGGATGGATGTAACCATGGCGGTAGACAAGGCAATGATCAGTGCCAAAGACGTAGCGGAGCTGGCCGGCGTGTCCCGATCGGCGGTGTCGCGCACCTATACGCCCGGCGCCAGCGTCTCGGCAGCAACCCGCGAAAGGGTGATGTGGGCGGCGGAACAGCTGGGCTACCATGTTAATCATTTGGCGCGCGGATTGGTGCGCAATCGCAGCGGCATTGTCTGCCTGATCGTTTCCGAACTGGCGACCCCTTACCGGGCCAGCCTGGTGCGATTGCTGACCCAGCATTTGCAGGCGGCGGGAAAGGTCGCCATGTTGATTAACACCGATCGTTCCGACGACAGCGTGTCCCAGGCGTTGCAGCAGGCGATTAACTTCCGCGCCGATGCGTCTTTTGTCCTCTCCGGCATGCCGGACAGTGCCATCGCCCGCCTGTGCCACCGGCACGGTCAGCGGCTGGTGTTGATTAACCGCAATGATGCGCTACCGGGTTCGCTCAGCATCAACCTGGATAACGAAGAAGCGGCCGGCACGGTGATGATGGCGTTTGTCCGCGCCGGTTGCCGACGGATCGCCTTTGCCAACTCGCTGGCGGGCACGCCAAGCCTGATGGCCCGTGAACGCGGTTTTCTCCAGGCGGCGGAAGCGGCGGGGCTGGCGGTGAGCGTCGAGCGCTTTGGCACCACGTCGTACGAGAGCGGGCAAATTCTGGCGCACCGGCTGTTAACCCGTCGGGAGCGGCCTGATGCGGTGTTCTGCGTCACCGATCTGTTGGCCTGCGGTTTTATGGATGAGGCGCGCCATCGCTTTGCGTTGCGTATTCCGGAAGATCTTTGCGTGGCCGGGTTCGATGATATCCCTCAGGCGGGCTGGTCATCCTACAACCTCACCACATTCACTCAACCGGTGGAGCAGTTCGCTCGGGAAGCGGTGGCATGGCTGGTGGCGGAAGAGGAGAACGAAGAGAACATGGCACCGGCGCTGGGGCAGGAAATGCCGGGCGAAACGCGGATGTACCATGCCGACTTCATTTGGCGCAGCACCATTCGCGGCGGCTGAGAGCGGGGCGGTTCAGCCTTCTCCCCACGCACGTTCTTTTTTCGGCAAATAATGCGGCCGCGCCGTGTGGCCGATCACAAATTGCACCCGGACGCGGTGAAAAGTTCTCCCCGGTATTTAGTCTGATATAACCCGCCGTTGATAACCGGTGCGCTGAAACCTGCCGGCCATGCCCCTGCACCGGGCAGCCAACCCAGTGTATGATGAGGGCCCGCATCAGCAACGGTTATTCCCACCGTGCCGCCACAGGAGAACGACCCGTGAATCAGAGCCAGCGCGAACACATTGCCACGGTAATGGCCAGCCTCAGCAACAAGGCACATTTGCTGGCCCCGCGTTTCCATGAACAGACTATTCGCGACTCCTGGCAGCGCTGCGTGGAACATCATGGCCTTGATCCCAGCCGCATGCAGGAAGCGCGCATCTTGCCGTGGCATGAACTGCGGGAACACCGCCAGGAAATGGAAGAATTTCGCCACATTGCCCATCACGGCCTGACGGTGTTGTATCAGCAGATTGCCGCCGCCGGCTACGTGGTGCTGTTGACCGATGCGCGCGGTATCACCGTGGATTACCTGGGGGACGCCAATGCGGAAATCAGCCTGCGTCGTGCCGGGCTGTTCCTCGGGGCGCAGTGGACGGAAGCCTGCGCAGGCACCTGCGCCGTGGGCACCGCGCTGGCCACCGGCAAGGCGCTGACCGTGCATCAGGCCGATCATTTCGACGCCACCCATATCCCGCTGACCTGCACCGCCGTTCCCCTGTTCGATCCGCAGGGTCAGTTAAACGCCATTCTTGATATTTCCGCGCTCAGCTCGCCGCAACCAAAATCCAGCCAGCAATTGGCGTTACAGCTCGCTAAAATTTATGCGCATCAGATTGAAAATGCCTGGTTTGAGCATCGGCATCGCGGCGATTGGGTGCTGAAACTCAGCCCGGCATCGTCGTTTGTTGAGGTCAGCCCGGATTTCCTGATCGCCTTTGATGCCGCCGGCAAAGTGGTGGGGCATAACCACCGCGCCCAGCGCATGCTGGAAAACGAGCTGGGCATCGCCGCGCCGCCGGTACACTGCCGCAGCACGCTGCTCGGCCGGCCGATTGAACAACTGTTTAATACGTCCATCGACAGTCTTCCCGATTGGCTGGCCAGCGCCAGCGGGCAGCAGGGTACCCTCGAACGCGCCCGCAGTGGGGAGAAACTGTACGTTACCGCCGTGCAGCCCGTTCGGTGTGCGCCACGTAAGGCCGCAGTTAGCCACGGCGCGTTGCCTCCGGCGCTGGCCGCACTGAACGGCGGCGACACGGCGTTGCAGCTCCAGCTCCAGCGCGCCGCCCGGTTGCTGGAGGCACCGCTGCACCTGATGGTTCACGGTGAAACCGGCTGCGGGAAAGAGTTTTTTGCCAAAGCCTTTCACCAGGCAAGCAACCGCCGCCATCGGGCGTTTGTGGCGGTGAACTGCGCGGCGATCCCGGCGGCGCTGATTGAGAGCGAACTGTTCGGCCATCTGCCCGGCAGTTTCTCCGGCGCAGGCAGTAAAGGGCGGCGCGGGCTGATCCAGGAAGCCGACGGCGGCACGCTGTTCCTTGATGAGATAGGCGATATGCCGCTGGAGATGCAGACCCGGTTGCTGCGGGTGTTGGCGGAGCAGGAGGTGTTGCCGGTGGGGGCTTCGCGTCCGGTATCGGTGGATATCCGCGTGATCTCCGCGTCGCACCACGCGCTGGATCAACTGGTGCAGGAAGGGCGTTTTCGTGCCGATCTGTTCTACCGTTTGCAGGGGGCGCGTATCTCGCTGCCTGCGTTACGCCAGCGCAGCGACCTCGACTGGCTGGTGGATAAACTGCTGGCCGGTAAGGCGCAGCTCTCCGCCGCTGCGCGTCGCCGCCTGCATCAGCATCGTTGGCCGGGCAACCTGCGTGAACTGAGCAATGCGCTGGATTACGCCGCCGCACTCTGCGATGGGGGCCGCATCGAGGCCACCGATCTGCCGGAAGGGTTGACGGCGGCGATCCCCGCCAGCCCGCTGCCGGTGGTTCACTCCGAAGCCGATGCAGCACTGCCGCCGGAGGCTCAGTTGTTGATCCAATATCTGCGTGCCGCCCGCTGGAACCACAGCGCCGTCGCACGGCAAATGGGCATCAGCCGAATGACGCTCTATCGCCGCATGCAGCGCTTCGGCATTCAGTCGCCGGTGCATGACTAACCCCGCCTTATATGAGTGGTGGACAAGGGGAGATGATGAAGGATGTTTCTCAGGCCGCCGCCGTTAACGGTGGCCAGTTTTCACTGCAGCCATCGCGGCTGATGTTTTTTCCGGACCCTACGCAGGCCGAAGCCGGCCTGTTTGCCCGCGCTGCCGCCGGAGAGGCGGTGGCACAGTTGTGGCACTCGCCGCTGTCGCTGGTGGTTCCGGGCAGCTATAAGCGTTTTGCCGCGCTGGAATCGGCGCGCCAACAGTTTGCCGCAAACGGGTGCCCGGTGTTTTTGCGTAAGTCCGGCGGTGGGCTGGTGCCGCAGGGGCCCGGCATCGTGAATGTCAGCCTGGCATATCCGATAGCGCGCACTCTGGGTGAAGCGGCAGAAGAGGTGTATGAGCATCTGTGCGCTATTCTCCGCAGTGCGCTGGCCGCACGGGGCGTGGTGGCCCACTGGCAGGCGGTGGAAGGATCGTTCTGCGACGGACGCTTCAATCTTGCCTGCGGCGACGGGGAGGCGGCGCGTAAAATCGCCGGTACCGCCCAATATTGGCGGCCGGTGGCGAGTCAACCTGCCGACGAGGTGCGGCGGCACGTGGTGCTGGCCCATGCGGTGCTGTTGGTGGATTGTGATTTGGCAGCGGCGCACCGTTATGCCAATCAGTTTGAGGCGGCATTAGGCAGTGGGCGGCATTATCAAGCGGAGAAAACCGTTAGCGTGGCGCAAATGGCGCCAGACGTTACCCACGATCTACGCGACGAGATAGTCGATGCGCTAGGGGCGGCGATCCTGCGTTCCCCGGCACCGTTGTAACCTTGCGGGGTGCTCGGAATTGCGTCTTGATCTTAGAGGGCGGACCGAGGGGCCGCCATCTCGTCATACCTGCGATACCTTTTACTGCGGTGGACGCACCAGGATTTTAACCTGTTGTTTTTCTTTCACCAGCGCTTCAAAACCCTGCTCCACCAAGTCAGCCAGTTCGATACGCTTGGTCACCAACTTGTCGGCCTGGAAGTAGCCCTGGGTCATCAGATCCATCACCGCCGGGAAAATATGACGATAAGCGATAATCCCTTTGACTGAACGTTCGCTGAGCACCACTTTGTTCGGATGGAATGCCGCTTCCCCTTCCCAGATGGAGACGATAATCGTCTCGCCTTCGTAGCGAGTGCTGTCGATACACTGCTTTAGCACCACCGGCACGCCGGTCACTTCAAACGCCACGTCAACGCCACCCGAACTCAGTTCGCGTATTGTGGCGACGGCATCGTCTTTGCTGGGGTCGATAACCACTTTCGCTCCCAGTTCACGCGCTTTTTCTGCCCGCTGAGGCGACAGCTCGACCACATAAATTTCTGCCGCACCGGCCGCGCGCAGTGCTTCAATCACCAGCAGGCCGATGGGGCCGGCACCGAAGACGGCCGCTTTATCCCCGGCTTTCAATTTGCTCATCCGCACCGCATGAAGGGCTACCGCCGCAGGCTCTACCAACGCGCCTTGCTCATAGCTCAGCGCATCGGGCATGCGGTGTACCATATGCTCGTCCACCATGGTAAAGGAAGAGAAGCCGCCGCCACCGCCGGACAGACCGTGGAAACCCAGATCGGCGCACAGGTTATATTTGCCTTCGCGGCAGGCTTCGCACTGCCGACAAGCCAGGATCGGCTCTACGACCACGCGGTCACCGGCTTTGAATTTCGTCACGCCGCGACCCACGTCCACCACTTCACCGGAAAACTCATGACCCATGACGATAGGCGCGATGTCATGGCTTAGCTTGTGAGGTTTGCCTACCGGGGCAAAAATCGGTCCGGCGAGGTATTCGTGCAGGTCGCTGCCGCAAATTCCGGTCCAGGCTACCTTGATTTTCACCTTACCGGCGGAAACCTGAGGTTCTTCAATATCATCAATACGGATGTCGCGCGCCTGATACCAACGAGCTGCTTTCATCATCTTCCCCTTGAAATTAACCGTAAACCTGCCTCGGCGGCCAATACGTCGGTGGCCGGGGCAGAGACTCAACGCAGGAGATAGCGAAAAACGTGCCAATGTGACGATACAGGGAAAAGTGATGTTATTTCAGTGAGTTGTTTTGTTTCTGTTAAAGGCGTTACCCGTTACAGGTGTGTGATGAGACACCTGTAACAGATACGGGTGTAACAGGGCGCTTATACCTGGTGAACCGTCTTATTGGCTTTCGCAGGCGGAGAGCTGAATGGCGACCGGGGTTCTGGCCTGACTGGATTGCGGTATGGAAAGGAAAACACCGGAAGAAAAGGGGATAAGAAATAATAAATTTCGTAGCTTCAACATAGACATTTCATCTTTGTCATTGATATCCACCTCAATGGGCGGGGGCCAACGGGCACCCAGGCAACATTCTGCTTCGGTCATTAATGGTCGTCAATAAATGCAGGGGCAATGGAAAGCCGGTCAGCCCGTCTGGCCCTGCCCGGCAAATTGTCGCTCTGCGCAATGGCCGGCGGCGGTGATGGCGCGATAGCCGATATCAGACCAGCCAGCCGAGTCGAAAGAAGCTATGTCCGGGGTTTGCTCGGGGCATGCGTGACACTTTTTCTCACCCAATAGTGCGATTTGACACAATTTCATATAAGAAAAATCTGTATTAAAAGTGGCTCAGGAAAAATAGCGATGGATAACAGGGATAAAGCCGTCTGTGGACGTAAGGTCGACAGGTTGGTTTGCCATCACGGTTGCCGTCTGCAAAGGCAATGCCAAAGCCCGCTGGCGGTGCAAGGAAGCGATTCGCACAAGAAAAGTGTGACGCTGGGGAGCGGGATTCATTTTCATAAGATCAGGGGGTTACATGTCATATTCATCTACGGCCCGCATCGTCGCACTGACGTTGGCAACCTTGGGGTGCGCCAGTGCGCAATCATCTTCCGGTGAGACGATATCGGTTGGTGTCGATAATTTTGTCCGTGCCGAGTCCGATCTTTACATGGGCAATATGGTGGCGGACGGCGGATTGGGACGGTTTGTGCATAGCCGCGAACCGGTTGCCATTGACGCTCAGAGCGTCATCCGCATGAATCGGGACACACTTTACTCGAGTGCGGTGTTCGATCTCGATGCCGGCCCGGTCACGATCACCTTGCCGGAGGCCGGTAAGCGATTCATGTCGATGCTGGTGGTCAACGAAGACCACTACGTTCCCGCCGTCTTTTATGGCGCCGGCCGCCATACGTTGACGAAGGAGGAGGTCGGCACTCGCTATGTTTTCGTCGCTATCCGTACGCTCGTCGATCCTGCCGATCGTCAAGACGTTGAGCAGGTGCATGCGCTACAAGATGCCATCAAGGTTAGCCAGGCTCAAATAGGGGAGTTCGTGGTACCGAAATGGGATCCGGCGAGTCAGAAAAAGATGCGCGATGCCCTGCTGGTTCTCGGGGATACGCTCCCCAACTACAACCAGGCATTTGGCACCAAGAGCACGGTCGATCCTATTCAGCATTTGATCGCGACGGCGTCCGGATGGGGAGGAAATCCGAGCAAGGATGCGATTTATCTCGGCGGCGTGATGCCGAAGAATGACGGGAAAACCGTTTATCGGCTCAAGGTCGGGCATGTACCGGTGAAGAGTTTTTGGTCCGTGAGCGTTTATAACGCCAAGGGGTACTTCGAGAAAAACCCGTATGACGCCTATTCGCTAAATAACCTCACCGCCCAAAAAAGCGATGATGGTTCGATTGTGATCCAATTTGGTGGTTGCGACGGCAAAATTGCGAATTGTCTGCCGACCATGCCCGGTTGGAACTACACGGTCAGGCTTTATCAGCCTGACGACGAAATCCTGAATGGTCAATGGCATTTCCCGGAGCCGCAGTGATCCGCCCGGTATTTTCCTGAACATGTTTTTTTACTTTTTCTCCCTTGATTGTGCCGTTTGACACAATTAGGGATAAGAAAAATCTGTATTAAAAATATGTCAGGGAGAAACAGGGATGGACGACAGGGATAACGCCGTCTTTGGACATGACGTTCGGTAATGATGGGCGCGGGAAGTGAGAGCGTGTTTTCACTCTTTCTTTGTTTCAATCACCCCTTTTAGCCTGTCGAATTGCACTTTTCGGCAAGCGGTGCAAAGACATAATGCTTTTTCCAGCTGTGCAGGCGCTTTTAAGCAGCCCCTCGCGCACCGGGGTTTTTTGCGCCCTTTTCCGGGCAGGAGGGTTATCCGCAGGCATAGGGTTGGCTATGCCATGACTGAAAAAATAAAAAGTAATTAGCCAAAACCTATTTCCGGTCAAGGGAATGGATGACGGGAATATATCCCGGATAGCGGTTAAACATGCCGATGAATCAGAATAAAAACGAAAAGAAAATAGAGAAAGGAACAAGGATATGACAAGCAAGAAAAACGGGATTTATAAATCGTTCGGGCTTCCTGCCTTTGCGCTGATGACGGCGCTGCCGTTGTCCGTACAGGCCGCTTCCGATGGGGACCAGAGTATAACGCTGGGCGGCGGGGTGGCGGTGAGCCCGTTGTATGAAGGCTCCTCGCGTTATGAAGCCTTTCCTTCTCTGGTGGCGAAGGCGGTGATGCCGACGCAGAACTGGGGAACCTTCACGGCAGGTTTTCCTGAGGGTTTGCGTTGGGACTTGCCGGGGGCTTCTTCCGTGGGGCTGGCGCTGCTGGCTGGATATGACATGGGCCGCAAGGAAAAAATCCGCACCCTGGGAGGCAGCAATAGTCATCTGAAGGGGATGGGCGATCTGGACGGCAGCGCGATGCTCGGTGCGGAAGCCTATTGGCGTCTGCCGGCCGGCCGGCTGTTCGTCCGTGGCTGGCAGGCTACCCGCAGCCGCGAATACGGCGGCGAGGATTTGGGGCACACCGCATACCTTGAAGCCGGTGCCGACTACTCGCTGCCGCTGTCTTCCTCACTGACGCTGGATTCCGCGCTGTACGGGACCTGGAGCGACAGAGACGACATGATGGCGCGTTTCGGAGTGACGGGAGAGCAGGCCGATCGTAGCGGCTTCAGCGAATATCATGCCGGCGGCGGTATGCGGAATGTGACGTTAAAAACCGGCCTGACCGTCCAGTTACAGCCTCATATTGCCCTGCAGGGCGGGATGAAGCTGTACGCCTTGACGGCGGATGCGCGTCGCAGCCCGCTGACGGATAAGACGGTGGGGGCGGGCTTCTACCTGAATGCGGTGTACCAATTCTGAGTGCCTTGATAGCGCTGCCCTCTGCGGCATCGACCGACTCTGGAGATCATCATAAATGAAAAAGTCATGCGTCCCTTTGTACCTGATAGCGCCGTTGGCCGGCCTGTTGTGTTCCGGCCTGGCGGCGGCGAGCGATACCGGGCCGACGGTAACGGACCCGCATTTTAAGCTGGTACCGGGTTACCTTGAACCTGCCAGCCTGCCGGTGCGCTTGGCCCTGCTCGGAGGGCCGCCAAAACCGGACTCTGCGGCATTCGCCCGCGATGAAGAGGCGCGGCGGGCGGCATTGGCGTTACGTGGGTCTGCCCGTGAAAAGTTGGCCGCAACGGACGCCGAGTTGACCTTTCCGGCGCCGGCAAAATCGTTCTCGTGCGCGCTGGGCACTGATATCAACGAGAAAAAGACGCCGCACCTTTACGCCATGATGCAGCACGTATTGACGGATGCGGGTGGCTCAACCTACGCAGGAAAGAACGCGTATAACCGTACTCGCCCGTTTGTGCAGCATGACGAGGGAACCTGTCGCAAAGACATGGAGCCGGTTCTGCGTACCGACGGTTCCTGGCCGTCCGGCCACTCGGCGGCTGGCTGGGCCTGGGGCTTGGTGTTGGCCGAAGTGCAGCCGGCACGGGCGACCGAGCTGCTGGCGCGCGGTCTGGCGTTTGGTCAGAGCCGGGTCGTCTGCAATGCGCATTGGCAAAGCGACGTGGATGCAGGGCGCATCATGGGGGCCGCCACGGTAGCCGTGCTGCATGACAACCCGGCTTTCCTGGCAGATTTGGCCGCCGCCAAGCGCGAAGTGCAGGACGCCACCAAAGCGAACCTGAAACCCACCGAGGACTGCGCGGCTGAACGTGTTGCTCTCTCCCTGAGTATGCACTGAGAAGAGCATGGCCATGATGAATTGTGACAATCTGCAAAACAGGCTCGCCTGGCGGGTTCTGCCTGCGGCGCTTTTAGCGTCGGGCGTTTTGAGTCTCCCGGCTGCGGCGGCTCAAGTGGCGCCACCGGTCTATCAGCCGGCGGAGGAGTGGCAGTTCACCGTCTCTCCTTATCTCTGGGCGGCAGGCATTCGCGGAGATGTCGGCCATCGGTCAACGGGCACGCAATTTATGAAAACGGATTTCTCCGCCATTGCCCGTGACCTCGATGTGGCGGTGATGGGGATGGGGGAGGCCCGTAAAGGACCTTACAGCCTGCTGATGGACCTGATGTTCATCGACACTACGACGCGGAACGGCCTGCCGGATGGGGCACCGGCATCGCGCCTGAAAGTGGATAGCCGGACAGTATCCGGGTTCCTCGGTGGCGGATATACCTTGCTGGAGGAGGGCGGTGCTCGCCTTGATGCCACCGGTGGCGTTCGGGTGTGGTACAGCAGCACCAGCTTGCATTTTCAGGGAGGGATTATCGATGGGGCGTCGGGCAGTGACCGCGCCACCTGGGTGGATGGCGTTGCGGGGCTGCGCGGCCAGTATGCTCTGACGCCAACCGTCAGGCTTTCGGCCTGGGGATTGGCCGGTGGCGGGCAGTCCCGATTAGACTGGGATGCGGCGGCGCTGCTGAGTTGGGAGTTTACCCCCGGTTTTTCTGCCGTGGCGGGATACCGGGCCATGGGGGTCGATTATCGGCATAACGGCTTTGTGTATGACGTGGTGCAGCAGGGGCCGATATTGGGGATGAACGGCAGGTTCTGAGGCCGCGAATCCTCCCCACAGCATCAGGCGCGGGTCGGCGTGATGCGGTTGTTTCGTCCGGCAATGCAGGCTCCTGGGGGGGCGCCTGCATTGCCGGTTTGTGAATGGCGGCGAGCATCCGCCAGAGGGTTCGTCGGTTCATCCAAACAAATCGTCTTCGGTTTGCTCATGCTCATAGTCAGGTAGCGATCTCCGCGTATGTCAGCCCACGAATCTGCGCCATCACAAACGCCGTGCGGACTTTCTCTAGCCATGGCCGCAGCGTGGCATCCACCCGAAATAACGTTTTCAGCCAGGCGCATTGGATTTCTTTCCGGCGCCGCCACAGGCGTGTAAATTAAGAGAGGGGTAGACCAATACATCTACATGAGAATGATTTTTATTTCAGTATGTGTCAGGGGGCTCATATGCCATTCGTGAAAAATGAGAACGGGCTTTTTACCAAAAACGAATCGCGAAAAACCCTGTATATGCCGCTGGTATTATCCGGGGCGCTGTGTATTTTGGTGATGATCATTCATCTGGCGTACTTCCCGGCAAAAGAAATCGGGCATTCCTGGATACAAAATTCAGGTTGGTTATTTGATTTATTCCAGTTGTTAATACTTAATTTTATCTTATGGAGTTTTAACCGGCTAACGGTAAAAGCCAGCCAGCGCCGGTGGATTAACGTCGGCCTGCTTGTCTGGATCCTCTCCGCGGCGTGTGATTTTATGGACGAAATCATCCGCCAGCCCCAGTGGTTAGGCTATTACATCGAGGACCTCACCAGGCTCATAGGGATGCTCTGCGTCGCCGTTGGCGTGTATTTAATCGTGCACTATGTTAATGATAAATATGCCGATGCCAGCATCGACTCTTATCGTGACGAACTGACGAATTTACCCAACCGGCGTTATTTTCGACGCGTGCTGCTGGATTTGCAGAGCGTGAATTATTATGTGTTTTTTATTGATATCGACTTGTTCAAAAAGATAAATGACAAATACGGGCACGATATTGGCGATGAAGTCCTCAGAGCTTTTGGGCAGATGCTGGGCGAGCTGTCTGAAAATAATGTCATTGCCGCCAGAATCGGTGGCGAAGAATTTGCCGTAATAGTGCAAACGTCGGTATTTGAAGAGGCACAGTCAACGGCAGAGAAAATATTAACCCGCTCCAGAGAATTGGTGGTTAATGATGAGGTTCGCCTCACTGTCAGCATGGGTGCCGGAAATAAAAGAGAAAATGAAAGCCAGGAAAGCTTGCTCAAGCGTGTGGACATCGCACTCTATCAGGCAAAGTCCTGGGGCAGGAACCGAATCGAATGGGCATCCTCCCAGGAACATGGGGTTCCTCAGTCCTGCCCCGAAAACGCGGTAAGTTAAAACGGGCATGTTTGCACAGAGGTTACCGCCGCCATCCTATTGCGATTGTACCCGGGCATTCAATTCTCATGGACTTCCTGACCGAGAATACGGGAGCGGCAAACCTCCAGAATCTCATCGGCAAGGGCAGAGTCATCTGGACAGGCACGCGATAGCACCAGGGCGCCGACAAGATGTGCAATGGTGCTGATTCTTTCGGCGCGTGCTTCGTTTCCCGATTCATTCTCATTTTCTAATGTGGCCAGCTGACGTTCAATGCCAGCCGCAAAGCTTTCTTTAATTGACGCCGACTGGCGCGCGGCATCGACACCCAATGCCGACATCACACAGCCATTTCCCATAGCATCACGGTGTTTGCGTGAGAGATATTGCTCTACAAAACCAGCCATATCCATACCCAGGGTACTCTCTACAGAGTGCGAGAAACCGCAGCTCATCGCCTCCGACATCAAATCCGCCTTGGAACCGAAGTGCTTGTAAAACCCGCCATGCGTTAACCCTGCGGCTGACATGAGCTCAGCTATCCCCACGCCGTCATAGCCCCGCTCACGAAACAGCACTGAGGCAGTTTCGACAATGCGCATGCGATTTTCGCGAACCTGCTCTTTTGAAACTTTCATCGTTTCCGGATCCTCTCTTAAAAATGCATGCCGCAAGTATACATTGATGATGATCATAATCAAACCGTTTGACTTTTTAGATTATGGTCATCATCATTGTGGTCGTCGCTTCACACATCACTTAGCAGGGGTACAAACATGGCGAACCAACCTTTATTTCAACCCTATAATCTTGGGCCAATTTCGCTCACCAACCATATTGTGATGGCGCCGTTAACGCGTAATCGCGCCGGAGCGGGTCTGGTACCCAGTGAACTGGCGGCGACCTATTACGCGCAGCGTGCCACTGCGGGGCTGTTGATTACCGAGGCTACGCAGATCTCGGCGCAAGCACAGGGCTACCAGGATACCCCAGGGATCTATACTCCGGCGCAGATTGATGGCTGGCGCAAAGTGACTGACGCAGTGCATGCAAAAGGCGGGCATATCTTTGTGCAGTTGTGGCATGTAGGACGCATATCCCACGTCGACTTGCAGCCTGGTGGCGCAGCGCCCGTTGCCCCTTCGGCCATCCGTGCCGAGACGAAAACCTTTGTGAACAACGGTTTTGCTGACGTCTCTGAGCCTCGTGCGCTCGAGCTGGACGAAATAAAGGGCATTATCGAGGATTTCAGAAAGGCATCCGCCAACGCCATTGCCGCTGGATTTGATGGTGTTGAGATTCATGGCGCGAATGGCTATCTGCTGGAACAGTTCCTCAAAGATGGCGCCAATCAGCGTACCGACGAATACGGCGGTTCTATCGAGAATCGCGCACGGCTGCTGTTAGAGGTCGTGGCTGCCGTTAAAGATGAGATCGGGGCTGAGCGCACTGGCGTCCGCATTTCACCGGTTTCTCCCGCTAATGCGATTTCGATCAGTGATCCACAGCCGCAATATGACTATCTCGTTGAACAACTCGACGCATTAGGCATCGTCTACCTCCATGTTGTGGAAGGCGCTACGGGGGGCCCCCGCGACGTATCGCCGTTCGATTATGGCTCTCTGCGCCGGCGCTTTAAAAATACCTATATTGGCAACAACGGCTATGACCTGGCGTTAGCCTCCGGCCAGCTTGCTGAAGGTAAAGCGGACCTGTTCGCTTTCGGACGTCCGTTCATCGCCAACCCCGATCTGGTCGAAAGACTGAAAACGCAAGCGCCTCTGGCCACGCTGGTTCCTGAAACGCTTTATGGCGGCGGCGCAGAAGGGTACACCGATTACCCGCCGCTTTCCGCGAGCGGCAAGTAGCTCTGCGGGTGGCTCGCTTCTCTATACATCGCACATTGCGGATTCTATTGACTCATTAATAAAGGCAATCAACCCATGACCAAATCTTCAGTCCTCATTACAGGCGCTTCTACGGGTATTGGCGCGGTTTACGCCGAGCGGTTTGCGCGCCGGGGCCACGACCTTGTGCTGGTCGCTCGCGACAAGACAAAACTTGATCTCCTTGCAGAACGTCTGCGGCAAGAAAATGCTATTTCTGTCGATGTTCTGCCGGCGGATCTCACGCAATCGAGTGATTTGGCCACTGTCGAAGCGCGCCTTCGCGACGACTTGCGGATAGGCGTTCTTATTAATAACGCGGGGATCGCGCAGTCGGGCAGCTTCGTTGAGCAGACGCCTGGTTCGATTGAGCGACTCATTGCGCTTAACATCACTGCCCTGACGCGCCTTGCCAGTGCGGTGACCCCCCGATTCGTACAAGCGGGTGAAGGATCGATCGTCAACATCAGCTCCATCGTTGGCCTGGCCCCTGAATTTGCCATGTCGGTTTATGGCGCAACCAAAGCCTTTGTCCTTTTCTTGTCTCAGGGAATGAGTTTGGAGCTGTCGCCCAAGGGCATTTACGTCCAGGCGGTACTTCCTGCCGGAACTTACACGGAAATTTGGGAGCGCGCAGGTATCGACATCAGTAACTCGTCCAAAATGATGGAAGTGGGCGAACTGGTCGATGCGGCACTGGTTGGTTTTGATCGCCGTGAACTCGTCACCATTCCACCCCTGCATAATGCGGCACGCTGGGACACCCTGGATACCGCGCGGCAGGCTCTGCTTTCGGACATTAAACAAGCCGAAGCCGCAGAGCGATATAAAAACGTTTAATCGATGAGTGACGCTCTGCAGGACACGGATAACGATCTTTCGAACCCTTCTGCAGAGCGTTAAAGCTAAAATATATTCCGTATCGCTTGTCGTCGCGACACTGACGATAAACCCCAAACCGCTTATGAAGGGCCTATTTCGGCATGACAAATAAACGTGTAGCGCTCGTGACTGGTGCCTCATCAGGGATTGGCGAGGCATCGGCCAACAAACTGTTGGCCGCAGGATTTAGGGGCTACGGCACAAGCCGCCGTGGCTCCCTGGCGGGTAAACATCCCTTTCCGTTGTTTGGGCGTGGCTTTTTTACGGGCCAATAGGGCGGCTAAATGAACGTTTTATCGACAAACACGATAGGGTAAACAACAAATGAACAATAAGACGATGAAAGCCTTCACTTTCAAACGCTATGGCAAGTCGCCTGACTTAGGTTTCGATGACGTGGATTTTCCTACGCTCAACGCTAATGAAATCCTTGTAAAGGTTTACGCTGTGGGTCTGAACCCTATCGACAATATGATCCCAACGGGAATATTTAAGCCGGTTCTCAATTTTCAGTTACCTGCCACCCTTGGCAGCGACCTGTCTGGCGTAGTCACCGCGGTGGGAAATCGCGTGACCCGTTTCAAGCCCGGCGATGCCATCTTCGCCAGCATTTTCGATATGGGAAGGGGCTCGCTTGCCGAATTTGCCGTGGTGCCTGAGAACGCTGCTGCGATGAAACCCGCGAACCTGGATTTCGTGCAGGCGGCGTCTCTGCCGATGGTGAGCCTCACGTCCTGGCAAGCGCTGAAAGAGCGTGCCGGGCTTCGGCCTGGCCAGAAGGTTTTCATCCCTGCAGGATCGGGGGGGATTGGCACGTTTGCGATTCAACTGGCGAAGTACCTTGGCGCAACGGTGGGAACGACCACGAGTACGGGCAACGTCGAATGGGTCAGTCACCTTGGCGCAGACGAAGTGGTTGACTATAAAAAGCAGGAATTCGAAGACGTGCTGAGTGGCTACGATATCGTACTCGGCACTATCAGAGGCGATGCGATTGAGAAATCCACCAAAATTCTTAAGCCCGGGGGAAGGATCGTTTCTCTCATCGGGCCGTTAGATGCCACGTTTGCACGGGTTCGACGGTTAAACTTCTTTCTGACTTTTGTCTTTGGGTTGATGAGCCGCAAGATTATGCGTCTTTCGAAAAAGCGAGGTATCAGCTATTCATTTCTGTTTGTCCGCCCAGAGGGCGATCAACTCAGCCAAATCGGCAAACTGCTGGAAACTGAAAAAATCAAACCCGTGATCGACAAGGTTTTCTCCTTTGTAGACACAAAGGATGCGCTTGCCTACCTTGACCAAGGGCATGCGAAGGGAAAAGTTGTCGTCAAGATGCAGGAGTAATCTTTTTCAGTTAGCAACCAGGGTGCCGGTCTGTGGTGGGGCATAAGCGTTAAGAACCTGGCAATGCCCTGGGCGATGTTCTTGTGTGTGGTACCTCATGCACTCAGACTGAGCGATTGGCGCCACAACAGCAAAAAGCCCGCTTAAGTTTCCTTAAGCGGGCTTTTCTAATTTGGCTCCTCTGACTGGACTCGAACCAGTGACATACGGATTAACAGTCCGCCGTTCTACCGACTGAACTACAGAGGAATCGTGTGAACGGGGCGCATCATATCCAGCCACCCAGAGTGTGTCAACGCTAAATTCGCCGATTCGGCGCGACTGCTCAGTATGCGAGCAATGCGCGGTCGCTTATGGCGTTTCTGCGCCGCTTTCGGCTTGCCAACGCTGCAGGCGCGCCAAGGTATCTTGTTTATAGAAACGGCAAAAATGCTGATACAACAGCGGAAAACGCTGGGCCAGCAGTTCGGGCGCGCTGAAAAAGTACTCCGACAACACGGCAAAACACTCGGCCGGATCGGTGGCGGCGTAGGCGTCCATGCTGGCGGCCTCTTCGCCGACCATGTCGATCTCGTCTTGCAGGTTTTCCATCGCGGCGTGCAGATCATGCTCCCAGGCGGCAATATCGCGCAGCGGGATCGGCGGTATCCCGGTGGCGCTGCCGCCGTTGCGCATATCCAGCTTGTGTACCGCCTCGTGGATCACCAGGTTAAAGCCGGAGAGATCGAAAGAGTCCTGCACGTCCTGCCAGTTGAGCACAATCGGCCCTTGTTCCCAGCTCTGCCCGGACTGGACCACCGGCCCGGAGTGGACCAGGCCGATGTCGTCCTGCCATTCATCCTCCACCACGAACGGCGAAGGGTAGAGCAGGATCTCATTGAAGCCGTCCAGGTATTCCGCCCCCAGCTCCAGCACCGGCAGGGCGAACAGCAGGGCGATGCGCGCCTGCATTTGCGACGTCAGCTCAAGCCCCTGCAGCGGCACGATGCGCTTTTGCTGCAAAATCTGCCCGGCAACGACGATCAGGCGTTGTTGTTCCTGCTCGTCCAGCGGAGAGAGCAGGGGGATCGCCAGCGCGTCCTGCCACTGAGCAAGCGTTTCCGCCTGCGGTTGATGCGTTTTCCACGGCCATTTAATCATCGCGTTGCTCGTAAAGTAGTCACTTGAACATTCGGCTGGAGGCTAACTCTGTAAAAATGCCGCAAAAAGGGGCATGATGACAAGCACTATCAGGAGAGATGCCGGAGCGGCTGAACGGACCAGTCTCGAAAACTGGAGTAGGGGCAACTCTACCGGGGGTTCAAATCCCCCTCTCTCCGCCACTTAATTATTTCAATTTTTTGATTTAAAAGTGATTATTATGATATTCACTTTTCCGGCATGTTATTCGATATGCCATCATGTTCAGGCTTGCTTGAGTTTGAATCAGCTTACCTCGGGACGACTCTCTCTCCTCTCGCATTATAACCCCGGCAGCACTATCGGATAGTATTTTGCAATTAAGTTATTCATTTTGTGAACTAAACCCGAAGATTTGATCGTTCTGCAGCAGGTTTTCGCAGCTATAAGCCATGTGGCCGATATTTGCCAGAGTGATACATTGCGGGTGAGGGCGCATAGCCAGGCAGCCCGCTCTTCCACGACAGCGGCTATTGAGAGGTGTTTTGCCCGGCGTATGGCAATGCGAATGGAATCGGTCAAACGAGCGTCCGTGCAGCCCCTTTCAGTTATCGATGTCCTGCTCTGCGTGTTGCCGTAACGCCACAGGGTTGGTAACGGTGATGGAACGGTAGCCCGCTCCAATCCACCCTTCCTCCACGAAGCGTTGAATAATGTTGTTGACCTGTTTACGGGAGGTATTGGCAATAATGCTGATATTTTCCTGAGAAAGGGTAACCGGAGCGTTTGTCGCCCAGGACATGCGGTGCAGCACCGATGCCACCCTGGCGCTGACATCTTTTTTCTGCAAATCATTCACGACTCTGAGCAGTGAGTCTGACCCCAGAATAGAAATCACGCCGAAGGCGCGCATGTCATTGGGGTTTTGCGCGGCCATCTGTTCCATTGCAACCAGGGGAACGTGCATCATCCAGGACCCACTCTGCGCAACAAGTTGAAACCTCCGCGGCTGTCCGGTCATAAAGCCGTCGTCACCCGTCCAGTCGCCTGGTACGGCAAGGTCAATCAGCCGCGGCGTTGAGTCGCGAGGAGCCGTCTTGATGATCACCATTCCTTTGATGAAACCGTAGATCCCCTCCGCAGGATCGCCCGGGCTGAAGATGACTTGCCCGGGGGCGCATTTCACCAACAAGGCATGCTGAAAAAGTCTGTGCCTGAAGGATTCGGGCATGTGAGACAACCAGCCTCGTTGACTCATTATGCTTTCTGCGTTTTTTCGCGACATCTGTCCCATGATTTATCCCCAAGGTGCCCCATATGAACTTATCTTGCTTCACGTTCGCTAGCGGTAAACGAGGTTTCGGCTATTGTCCCGTTCGCTATAAATTATTCCGTTACCTTTTTTCCGAGTATTGCCGTAAAGCCGCAGGGTTGGTGACCGTGATGGCGCGATAGCTTGTCTCCACCCAACCCTCTTCGACAAAACGTTGAATAACGCTGTTAACCTGTTTGCGGGAGGTATTGGTGATGATACTGAGGTTTTCCTGAGAAACAGTCACCGGGGAATCTGTCGCCCAGGACATACGGTGTAATGCGGAGGCGATCCTGGCGCTGACATCTTTTTTCTGTAGGTCATGCACAATCCTGAGCAGTGAATCCGATGCCAGAATAGAGATCGTACCAAAAGCGCGAATATCATTGGGGTTTAACGCCACCATTTGTTCCATTGTCTTAATAGGTACGTGCATGACCCAGGTATCGCTCTGCGTGACCAATTCAATCCGTCGCGGTTGGCCTGTCATAAAACTGTCTTCGCCCGTCCAGCCTCCGGGGCGAGCAATGTGAATCAAGCGTGGGGTGGAATCAGGGGGCGCCGAATTGACAATCACTGTGCCTGTGACCAACCCGTAGATCCCACCGGCCGGCTCACCTCTTCTAAAGATCACTTGCCCGGCTTCAAATTTCAAAAGCACTGCATTTTGCAGCAATCGGATCCTGAATGGCTCGGGCATATGAGACAACCAGCCTCTTTCACAGATCAAACGTTCTGCCACCTCACGCGACATATCCGGCATTTTTCTTCCCAATCGTCTTGTTTGACACAATGATCAATAGGCAAATTAGGTAGTAAACGCATATTAATCAAGAGAAAATGACGTGGCATTGAAATAACGGCGATTGAGTCTCAAGCCGATTTCAACCCAACCGGCGGCAACAACTCGCTGGACGGGGCGCATGCCCCGGCTACTTAGCGGCTTTACGCGTTATGACCTCATTTTGCCTGGATCGGACAGCCTTTTTTTTATCCTGAATGAAAATACCCAGGCGATGACAAGGAAAGTGCACTGGAACAGAAAGAAGGGGGCAAACCATTGGCTATTGAGATAAACGTAATAGCCGTTGTGGATGACGTCAACGGTGATGAGGGCTAATGTGGCCGGCAGGCCAATCCTTGGATTGACGATCAGAAAATAGGCCACCAGCGGATCCAAAAGTGTCAGGCTGCCCCAAAAAAGGCGGCTGGCCAGGAAAGCCTGCTCACCGTAGCCATAATCCCAGAGAAAACCAAACTTCACGTCGGCAATAACATGATTGAGGGTCGCTATGATTAAGCACAGGGCCAGAAAGTACCGCATTAAGGTGGGACTTAGCATGGGTTTGATGCTCTTGATATGCTAACCGCAGTTTTACCCGGCAGGACAACCCGTCTCAGGTTTAAGGTCAGATGCGGCGCATCCCGTAGAAGATTAACCACTTTCATTGAACCTCCCAGGCTTTCGGCCATCATGATACGAAGCGATAAAACCCTCGGGATGTTAAGCGCCTTCCTGGTAAGCAGGGGCGGTCGAGAAACGATGGCCGGGGTTAAGCCATGGATGAGCTTAAGGTCGGGAACTGCGAAGTGGGCGTTCTGAAGAGCGGTCATTCGACATTCTCTGAGGTATAGAGAATAAAATCGACCTTGCCGTCTGCGTAGGAATGGGGTTGGATGCCCTGTTCGAGGTGCCGTAAAATCAGGTCGATCGCCAGTTGGGCATGCTGGCGGGTATTCTGGTCCAACGTTAACGCCAGCCCACCTTTTGCCAACTGTTCGCGCGTCGTGGCATAACGTTCATGCGTGATCCAGCAACACGCCCCGTAGCGACGATGACGCGCCAACGCTTCGCCGACTTGCGTATTCCCCAAACCGGTATTGTAAATGCCTGCCAGGTTGCCGTTTTGGCTGAGCGACTTTTCCAGCAGGCGCGTGATGGTTGCGCGGTCTTCTTGCCCAGCCAAGGGCTCACGCAGTTGCAATTGTGGAAAGTGTTGCGCCAGCACCTCACGGAATCCCTGAATACGCAAGCGGTGGGCACTGTAATCGGTGCGCCCGCTGAGCACCAAGATCTCTCCAGTCTGTTGCACCATACGGCCCATCATCATCCCAGCAGTGCGCCCCGCCTGTAACTGGTTTATCCCGACATGGCACAATCGGGCGGCACCCGGAAGATCGGTAGCTAAGGTAATCACGGGAATATTTCTTTCCCGGCATTGTTCCAGTGCATCGTATATCACCGGATGTTCATTGCCGAAGACGATCAGCGCATGCCTTTTTTTACTGCCGTTGACGATGAGTTGCGCCAGTTTTTCTGGCCGGGACTCCGGGACAAAGGTTCGATGCAGCGTCAGGCGGCGATAGCCCAGTACATCGGCAACGTGCGCAAAATCCTGCGCCAGTTGCTGAAAAAAGAAGGCGTCGTTGGCGCTGAGGAAAACTTCGATTTGCCACGGGAAACGATGCTCCTCCGGCAGAATCCGCTTCAACCCGGCCTCACGCGCAGCCTGAAGCACTTTACGCGTGGTCGCCGGAGATACGCCACCTCGCTCGTTTAATACACGATCCACAGTGGCGACGCCCACGCCAATCTGCTTAGCCAGCGTTTCAAGCGAGATACTCTTCATCGTCTCTCTCCGAATGATGGATATCCATCAAAATGGATGTTTAGTCAGTGTAGTTATCACAGGTATTTTGACAACGTCTAATCGCATTTTCTGGAGAGAAAAGAATGGCTAAACAACGTTTTGCTTTACTCGGTAGTGGATTTATCGGGCAGGTTCATGCGGCCAGCATTGTACGGCACCCAGGAACGGAATTGGCGATGGTGGCGGATGTCGATCACAGCCGCGCCGAGGCGTTGGCAAGCCAGTACGGCGCTCGCGCGGTGGCGGTTGCGCACGCGATTAACAGCGATGCCATTGATGCCGTTTTGATCGCCAGCGCTACCCCGTCGCATGCGGAATTGTTGGAAGCCGCTGCCCGCGCCGGCAAAGCGGTTTACTGCGAAAAACCCATCGACCTGTCTTTGTCCCGTGCCCGTGAGGTTGTGGAAAAAGTCTTGCCGTTAAACGTCCCTATAACGGTGGGGTTCAACCGGCGTTTCGATCACAGCCATCAACAGTTGCGACGCCAGGTGGAACAAGGCGTCATCGGTAACCTTGAGCTGATACAGATGGTGTGCCGAGCCTCTGAAATGCCGCCGGTCAGTTATCTGCGCAGCTCCGGCGGGCAGATGCGTGACCAGGCGATCCACTTCTTTGACCTGCTGCGTTTTCTCACCGCAGAAGAAGTTCACACTGTCGCTGCGATGGGCGCTGCGCTGGCACTGCCGGAAATAGCCGAGTTTGGGGATGTCGATACCTCCGTCCTGATGATGAGAATGAAGTCGGGAGCCTTGGCGCAACTGGATAACACTCGGCGTACCGGCCACGGCTATGACGAGCGAATCAATCTGATGGGGCCGGGAGGTGCGCTGGAGTCAGGCAGTCAGTCGCCACAGGGCGCTACACTCTGGCGCGGTAACCAGCGCATTCAACCGGGGCTGTGGGGAGATTGGTTCAGCAGGGTGCAAGATACCTATTACAGGCACCTGGATGCCTTTGTTCGCCATCTGGCTGGCGAGTCCGTGCCCGATCTGCCGGGGTTGCTGGATGGTCTGCAAGCGCAAGCCATCGCCGAAGCGGCCGTTACTTCATTGCGAACCGGGCAGTTTGTCGCTGTGGAGCAATTGGCCTAATCCTTAGGGTAGCCCCCATTGGTGGGGCTACCGGCTCAACGTTCCTCGTTAAAAACCACGCCCATCTGACGTCTCACTTCATCCATGGCTTTTAACGTTGTCAGCACCTGGCTTAGCGGCCGAATTATCGAGTCATTTACCCCCTGACCGACGCACCAGGCAAAATGTTCCGCTTGATGGAACAGCTGTGTGTAGCGATTGAGCGGCTCTTCCCAATGCAGCGTTTTTCCGCCCTGGCTGGCGGTCAACGAGAAGTGACCCGGCGCATAGAATTGCCCATCAAGGTTGAGGGTTGCATCTCGTCCCGCCACGACGGCGCCGCCCGGTGTGTTACTGAATAGTGTGGTATTCAGTACGCTGTGCAGCCCGCGGTCATGGGTGAACAGCATTGAGGCTTGGCCATTGATCCCGCCCGGGGCCGGTTCACCCCGCGCAATAATCTCTTGGGGGGCACCGCCTATCAGGACGCTGAATGAGACCAGATAACTGCCTAGGTCCATCATTGGGCCACCGGCCAAATCCGCGTTAAAAATACGGTGGTCGGGGGTGAAAAACTCGCCATGGTCGGCCAGTAACGTGTGCACATCGCCCAATACGCCGTCTTCCAGCAATTGACGGATGACATCATATTTGGGTAGGTAATCGCACCACATCGCCTCCATCGCCAGTTTGTCGTGCAACTGTGCCAGCTCTTGCAGCGCAGCCCCTTCGCGGGCGTTAAGCGCGAAGGGCTTTTCGATCAGGACATGCTTGCCCGCTCTCAGTACTCGACAGCCATCCGGGAAATGATGGTTATGCGGCGTAGCGACGTAGACAGCATCGATATCATCGCGAGCGAGCATGTCATTCACATCGCCATAGGCCAAAGGGATGCCCCAGGTTGCAGCGAAGCGATCCGTTTTTTCCTGGGAGCGGGAAGCGACGGCCAGTATCCGTTGCCGACTCTGTTCTTTCAGCGATTTCACGAAACGTTCGGCGATCCAACCGGGGCCAATAATGCCCCATCGTAGTGACGGAATAGAGGCGGCAGGTTGGCTGCGAGGTGTGGGTAAGACAGAGGGAAACATAATGGCTCCTTACTCTTTTATCACGTCAATCCAGGAATGATTAGCCATTGAGGTCTCAATGGCGGACAGAATGCGTTGGTTCTCCAGACCGAAAGCGAAGTTGGGATAACAATCGCCGTCGCTGCAAATCCCCTGGACCAAATCATGGACTTCGATAACTTTCACATCGAAATAGCCCAGGCCGCCGCCGCCAAAGTCGAAGCCAAAGAAACCGGAGTAGGAGGGGATTTGGCTACCGGCATACAACGTCTTGAAACCACGATCGTGTTTGTGATCGTTAAAACGGTAAACCTGCAGTTCATTGAAGCGCTCACCGTCCATGTAAAGGGTTCCTTCAGTGCCTGAGACTTCCCAATAGACGCCAAAAATGCGCCCGGCAGCAATGCGCGAGGCCTCAATCACGCCGGAGGCACCGCTGTCAAAATTCACCAGACACTGTATCTGATCGTCATTTTCCACTTCGCGCCATTCTGCACTGCCGTCGACTTTACTGGCATAGCCGGCATCAGCCTGCGGCACCGGTCGTTTAGTCATGAAAGTTTGTGCATTGGCGGTCACTTGACGGACACCGCCCATCAGGAATTGCGCTACGGAGAGAGTGTGCGCGCCCAGATCGCCCAGAGCGCCGCTGCCACCCAGCGTTTTCGAGCAACGCCAGGACCAGGGCAGGAGGGGATCGTTGTAAAATCCCTGGTCAAAGGTGCCACGGAAACGAACGGGGGTACCTATGTCACCACGTTCAATAATCTGTTTGGCCAACAGCGCGGCGGGCGTTTTTATGTTGTTAAAGGCCACCATGGTTTTCACTCCGGCTTGCGTTGCCGCAGTGGTCATTTCACGCGCTTGTTGCTCACTGACTGCCAGGGGTTTTTCACAGTAAACATGCTTACCCGCCGCAATCGCTGCCATGGCCATTTCATAATGCAGATGGTTGGGGGAGGTGATGTCGACGATGTCCACTTGCGGATCTTTCACCAACTCACGCCAATCGCCATAGGCTTTCTCTGCGCCAAATTTGGCGGCATTGGTTTCTGCCATCGCCTGGTTTTGATCGGCCAGCGCATAGAGATACGGACGTTTTGGCAGATTGTGATAGAACATCGCTGCGCGGCGATACGCGTCGGCATGCGCCTGCCCCATGAAACCAGAGCCAATCAGACCAATGTTTAACCGGTTGTTCATCGCGCGTCTCCCTTGAGGGGGGTATTGACAGGAAAATGTTCGCTCACCCATTTGAATGCCCGGCTGGCCGTCGCCAGCGGCGGTGCGGTCGCGGGATCTTGTTCGGCCTCTACAATTAACCAGCCTTGATAGCCGTTTGATTCGACGAAACGGATCAGGGGGGCATAGTCGATGCCGCCATCCCCCGGTACGGTAAACAATCCGGCGCGTACGGCATCGTTAAAGCTGAGATCTTCGCCGTAGAGCCGCTGAAGCACGTGCGGGCGCACATCTTTCAGATGAATATGGCAGATACGATGGCCGTATTTTTCCAATACCGATGCCATGTCAACGCCCGCAGCAAAGGCATGGCCGGAATCCAATACCAACCCCACGTTATCTTGTGTCTGCGCAAGAAATGCCTGCACTTCATCGTCATGTTCTACCAGCATCATCAGATGGTGGTGGTAGGCCAGTTTCAGGCCGAAATCGCGCAGTAATACGTCCGCGAAAGCATTCAGTTTGTTGCAATATGCCGTCAGGTCGATGCGGCTGAGCGCAGGGGACAAAGAGATGGGGTCATCGAGAGGCGTGTCATGCGGCAGTTGGCCACATTCACCGTAGACCATGACGTTGGCTCCCAATTGTTGCAAAAGTTGTGCATGTGGGCGCACGGCTTCGAGCTCATCCTCCAGGCTGCGATCGGCCAGAAAACCGCTATGCCAGCCGGAGGCGAGTTGCAGCCTTGCTGCGCCAAGCAGGGGGGATAATTCATGCGCGTTGCGCGGAAATTTTCGGCCCAGTTCTATACCCTGATAGCCCGCCTGCGCTGCTTGCTGCAGGCATGTCGTCAGAGGAATATCGCCACCGAGATCTTCTAATACATCATTAGTCCAGCACAGCGGGCTAACGCCCAGTTTCAGGTGAGAAAACGCCATTGCTGCTCTCCTTGTCGTCGTGATGGCGTCACTATAATCAGCCACCTGAAGAGAGGGGTATGGGATTAATGATGGAATTCCATCAGTCTTGATATCGGCAATTTTTACGAAAAAACGGTTAACGGGGTACGGCGGTGACGTGGCGTTCAATCAGCGATAAAACCTCTCTCATCCGCCGCGTATTTTTCAGTACCTCTCTTACAAAAAATTCTTTGCAGGATAACGATCTGTCATTCATCCTTTGAAATGTTGTTTCACTTTTATCCGAGTTCATCTTGAATTTACTTGCCGCCCTGCGTCAGCGCGTGGAAAAAACGCCCTGGTATGCCAAACGAAAAAGCTACTCTGTGCTCTTCTGGCGTGAAATCACGCCGCTGGCGGTGCCGATCTTTATGGAGAACGCCTGCGTCTTGCTGATGGGGGTGCTAAGCACCTTCCTGGTGAGCTGGATCGGTAAGGAAGCCATGGCCGGTGTGGGGCTGGCGGACAGCTTCAATATGGTGATTATCGCCTTTTTTGCCGCGGTGGACCTGGGCACCACGGTGGTGGTGGCCTTCAGCCTCGGCAAGCGGGATCGCAAAAGAGCGCGATCGGCGGCGCGCCAGTCGTTGGTGTTGATGACTCTGGTCGCCCTGGTGTTGGCGGTGGGCATCCATCTTGCGGGCGAGCAGATTATTGACGTGATCGCCGGCGCCGCCACCCCGGAGGTCAAGGCATTGGCGCTTTCTTATCTGCAAACCACGGTGTGGAGCTACCCGGCCGCCGCCATTGCGCTGATCGGCAGCGGCGCGCTGCGCGGGGCGGGCAATACCAAGATCCCGCTGCTGATCAACGGCGGCATGAATATCCTGAACATCATCATCAGCAGCATTCTGATTTACGGCATGCTGGGCTGGCATGGGCTGGGCTTTGTCGGCGCCGGGCTGGGGCTGACCATTTCCCGCTATATCGGTGCCATCGCCATTATTTACGTGCTGATGATTGGGTTTAACCCGGCGCTGCACATCACGCTGAAAAGCTACTTTACGCCGTTAAAACTGAACATCCTTTGGGAAGTGCTGGGGATCGGCATCCCCGCCAGCATCGAATCGGTGTTGTTCAACGGCGGCAAATTGCTGACCCAGATGTTTGTCGCCGGCATGGGGACCAACGTCATTGCCGGTAATTTCATCGCCTTTTCCATCGCCTCGTTAATTAACCTGCCGGGCAACGCCCTGGGATCGGCGTCGACCATTATCGTGGGAAAACGTTTGGGGAAAGGGCAGATAGCCCAGGCGGAGCGGCAACTGCGTCACATTTTCTGGCTGGCGACGATTGGACTGACGGTTATCGCCTGGGGAACGGCACCGCTGGCCGGGGTGTTCGCTTCGTTTTATAGCCGGCAGGACGATGTTAAAGAGGTGGTGAAAGTGCTTATCTGGCTCAACGCCGCCTTTATGCCGATCTGGGCCGCCTCCTGGGTTCTGCCCGCCGGGTTGAAAGGTGCGCGCGACGCCCGCTTTGCCATGTGGGTGTCGATGCTGGGCATGTGGGGCTGCCGCGTGGTGGCGGGTTACACGCTGGGCATTGTGTTGGGCATGGGCGTGGTCGGCGTTTGGCTCGGCATGTTTATGGACTGGGCGGTGCGCGGTGCGCTCTTCTACTGGCGCATGGTCAGCGGGCGTTGGTTGTGGAAATACCCGCGTATAAAACAAGAAGAGGTTGCGGAACAGGCAATCCCCCGCGCCAGACGAACGGGGGGCTGAACGTCACCTGCCAGGCTGCGATGCCTGAAGGTTTTCCTGCCGCCATCTGGCCGGCGATACGCCGTGCACCTGTTTGAAGGCTTTGGAAAAGTGCAATTGGTTTTCATAGCCGACCGAAATACCCACCACTTTGATCGCCGTATGGCCATTGCTCAGCAGGCTGACGGCGATACTCATGCGAAAATTAAGCAAATACTCCTTGGGGCCGATGCCGTAGGCGTTTTTGAACAGCCGGCACAGGTAGCTGCGGTTGATATTGCAGTAGGCGGCCAGGCTCTCAATCGTCAAATGTTCATGGTAGCGGTTTTCAATTTGTTTGACCGCTTTACGCAGATGCTGCGCCTTGTCATCGGGATGCGCAGCCGTGCCCTGCAGCCTATTGCCGATTAACGCGGAAAAGAACAGGTAGCTCAGCCCGAGCACCTTCAGCCGATGCTCATCGCCCTGGGCAACGATCTGTCGCAGGTAGCCCAGGGCGCTGGCGTTATCGTCCTGTAGGTTGGGCCGATAAATTGGGAATTGACGGCTCAGATGGCATTCTTCGAAAATCTTGCCGACGATAAGCCCGTCGACCTCCAGCCACATATAATGCCAGGGATCCTTTTTGTCGGCGCAGTAGGTGGTTACGTCGTGCGGGTGGATCAGAAAACCTTCTCCTGCCACGACGGGAAAAGAGCCGTATTCGCTGTGCAGCACGCCGGTCCCGCTTATCACATAATGGAATAGATAGTGCTGGCGCACAGCGGGGCCAAAACTGTGGCCTTTATCACAATTCTCCTCCCCATACTGGTACAGGTTCAGCTCAATATTGTCGGTGCGATTGAGGGTGAAACTCTTGTGCATCAGTCATGGCCTCCGTTTTATCCCCACTCTATCAGCGTAGTTGCGGCGGAGCCGCCGGGATATGACCAGATCCCGACCTGGTTCACACTTTTTGCGGTGCGTCATTTTTCGCCATAACAAGGTCACATTCATCCATATCTCGTATCGGCGTTGCAGGGTAATTTCAGCTTATCGAAAACAGCAGCAGCGGAGAAATACGATGATTAAAGTGACATTTATGGGCGCGGGCAGCACCATCTTCGCCAAGAACGTACTCGGCGACATCATGGCGACGCCAGCATTGAAAGAGGTGGATATTGCGCTGTACGACATCGACAGTGCCCGTCTCAACGAATCCTTCGCCATGTTGAGCAATATCAACCGCAATACCAATGCGGGCAGGGCGAAGATTACCCCTTACCTCGGCGTAGAAAACCGCCGCGCGGCATTGAAAAACGCCAATTACGTGGTGAATGCCATCCAGGTCGGCGGCTACGATCCTTGCACCATTACCGATTTCACCATTGCCAGAAAATACGGCCTGCAGCAGACCATTGCCGATACCCTGGGCATTGGCGGTATCTTTCGTGCGCTGCGCACCATTCCGGTGTTGTTTGATTTCGCCCGGGATATCGAAGCGGTCTGCCCGGACGCCTGGCTGCTGAACTATACCAACCCGATGGCGGCAATAACCGGCGCCATGCTGCGCCATACCGAAGTGAAAACCGTGGGGCTGTGCCACAGCGTTCAGGTTTGCGCCGAGACGCTGCTGAAAAGCGTGGATATGCCGACTGACGACGTGCAATTCCACATCGCGGGCATCAACCATATGGCCTGGCTGCTGGACGTTCGCCGCCACGGCGAAGACCTGTACCCGGAAATCAAGCGCCGCGCCAATGCCTTGCAGGGCAAGCATGATGACATGGTGCGTCATGAAATCATGAAAACCTTCGGCTATTACGTGACCGAATCTTCAGAACACAATGCCGAATACATGCCTTACTGGATCAAACGCAATTATCCGGAACTGATTGAGCGCTTCAATATTCCGCTGGATGAATACCCACGCCGCTGTATTGAGCAGATTGAACAATGGCAGCAACAGAAAGTGGCGCTGACCCATGACGCCAGCCTCACCCACAGCCGTACCCACGAATATGCTTCTTACATCATCGAAGCGATGGAGACCGATCGGCCATACAAGATTGGCGGCAACGTACTCAACACCGGGTTGATCACCAACCTGCCCGCGGAGGCCTGCGTCGAAGTGCCTTGTCTGGTGGATGGGCAGGGGATCACGCCTTGCTATGTCGGCAACTTGCCGGAGCAACTGGCGGCGCTGAACCGCACCAATATCAACACCCAACTGTTGACCATCGAAGCGGCGGTCACGCACAAACGCGAAGCGATCTACCATGCGGCGCTGCTGGATCCGCATACTTCAGCCGAGCTTTCTATCGATGATATCCGCAAGCTGTGCGACGAACTGATTGAAGCGCACGGCAACTGGCTTCCTGCCTACCATTAATCGCCGCATTACCCCGATACCTCCTCAAAACGCACAAGGCGCGGGGCTTCCCGCGCCGTTAAAAATGGGATGGTGAGCCATGTTTTATTTGAAAAACAAGAACTTTTGGATCTTCGGTGCCTTCTGTTTTTTCTATTTCTTTATCATGGGCGCGGTGCTGCCGTTCTTTCCGATCTGGCTGCATGACGTCAATCATCTCGATCAGCGACAAACCGGGCTGGTGTTTGCCGGCATGGCGCTATTTGCGCTGGTGTTCCAGCCGATTTTTGGCTTCGTCACCGACAAGTTTGGCCTGAAGAAACACCTGCTGTGGATGATCATCTTCCTGCTGCTGTTTCTGGCGCCGCTGTTTATCTATGTGTTCTCGCCGCTGCTGCAAAGCAACTTTTTGCTGGGCGCACTGCTGTGCGGCATTTATCTCGGCTTGGTGTGCAGCGGCGGTTCGCCGGCGATTGAAGCCTATATCGAAAAAGTGAGCCGCCGCAGCCAGTTCGAATATGGTCGCGCCCGGCTGTTTGGCTGTATCGGCTGGGCGATCTGCGCCTCGATCGTCGGCTACATGTTTACCATTAACAATCAATTCGCGTTTTGGCTGGCCTCGAGCTTCGCGCTGGTGTTGGCGGGCTTGCTTTACCTGTTCAAGCCGGAAGAGAACAACACGCTGGCGGTGGCGGATGGCTTGGCGCTGAACCACAATCCCATCAAGCTCAAAGCGGCGCTGGGGCTGTTGAAAATGCGCAAATTCTGGTGTCTGGTGATGTATATCGTCGGGGTGGCCTGCGTGTACGACGTGTTTGATCAGCAGTTCGCCAACTTCTTCACCTCGTTTTTCCGCGATCGGCATGCCGGTACCCAGGCATTTGGCTATGTCACCACGCTGGGCGAGTTTCTTAACGCTTTTATCATGTTCTTTGCGCCGTTGATCATCAACCGCATCGGCGGCAAGAATGCGCTGCTGATTGCCGGGGTGATTATGTCGGTGCGGATCATAGGTTCGTCGCAGGCGGACTCGGTGACGGCGGTGATTGTCCTCAAGACCCTGCATATGTTTGAGGTGCCGTTCCTGCTGGTGGGCATCTTCAAATACATCACCACCCAATTTAACGTTAACCTTTCCGCGTCGATCTACCTGTGGGGCTTTTGCTTCTTCAAACAACTGTCGGCCATCGGCATGTCCTATGCGGCGGGGATGATGTACGTCAATTACGGCTTCAAAACCTCTTATCTGATCCTTGGCTGCATCGCGTTGCTGTTTACCCTGATCTCGGCCTTTGCCTTGACCGGCAAGGCGCGGATATTGAAGGGGGAAGGCACGCTGCCGCTGGCGGTGAGATAGCGAAAACTGCATCAGGTGTTGTGCCTGTGTCCCCCAAAGCTGCTGTGACTGAAGGGGCTATGTATTTGTTGGCAGTCATTCAGGCGGATGTCGTTAAGGGATCGGCAAGCCGATACACCCTGGCGTTCCAGTAGCTGTTGCCTGACTGGCTGTGAAGCCTCCAGCCGGCCTTCTTCAATTTATTGGCAATCAGGCTGTTCATTACGCCGTGTCCCAACAGCAGTACTGCCCCCTGAGTCGCCGCGAGATCGGCCAGTTTGCCGCTGGCGGCCGCGGCGCGTTTTTTGGCTGATGACAAGGATTCGACATTTTTCGCGTAGCCGCACAACCACAGAAGGCGAAAAATCACCACCCAATGCAAGGGGCGTAAACGTAACAGCGGTACAGGGAAAACCGGCAGCTCGGCTTCGCAGAACAGGGCATCGCTCTCGTGGGGCTGCAGGCCCAGCAAGGCAAGTGAAGCCAAGGCTCTTGGCAGGGTGCTGGCGACGACATACCGGGGTTGCGAAGCGAGCGACCTGGCGTTTTCGGGCGGCGTATCGGCGATGCCCGCAAGATTGTAGTGATCGATCCAGGCGCGCATCTCGTGGGTGCGCTGAAGCTTGTCGGTATCGATGTTCGGCTGACCGTGACGCAGTAGAATGATGTCCATTTATCGCCCTCCCTTCGGCGGCGCATTATGGCACAGTGCCGATGTGTCGGCAGCGGTTTGCACGGCCTGGCGCACCGGATGTTCATCCGTTTGCTGTCTGCGGGGTGAGTTTATTGCGTATTGAGGTTCGGGGCGCTGCGGGTGGGGGATAGAGCACGCCGGATGGCGTGCTCCAGGGTAGGGCTTTCTTAGCGATTATTTCTCGTCCGGCAGAGCGTAAGCGACGATGTAGTCGCCCAGCTTGGTGCCGAAGGAGCCATGTCCGCCTGCGGAAATCACCACGTACTGCTTGCCGTTAACCTCATAGGTCATTGGCGTTGCCTGGCCACCGGCCGGCAGACGTGCTTCCCACAGTTTGTCACCGTTGGTGACGCTGAAGGCGCGCAGGTAGTTGTCTGCGGTTGCGCCAATGAAGAACACATTACCGGCGGTAGAGACCGGTCCGCCCAACATCGGCATGCCCATCTTGAACGGCAGCGGCAACGGAGAGCTGTCGCGCACGGTACCGATGCGTTTTTTCCACACGATGTCGTTGGTTTTCAGGTCTACGGCGGAAATATAACCCCATGCCGGCTGTTTGCATGGCAGACCAAACGGCGACAGGAACGGGTTCAGTGTCACGCCGAACGGCACGCCATACTGTGGCTGCACGCCGGCTTCGGTGCCGCTGCCGCCTTTGTCGCCGGCTGGCGGTTCAATCGGGTTGCCCGGGCCGCGCGGGATCAGTTTGGAAACGAACGGCAGGGCGATCGGGTTGGCGATGGCGATTTGACGGTCGGTATCGACAGACAGGCCGCCCCATTCGAACATGCCGAGGTTGCCAGGGAACACCAGCGTGCCCTGCTCGGAAGGCGGAGTGAAGGTGCCTTCGTAACGCAGGCTGTGGAACATCACCCGGCAGACCAGTTGGTCATAGATGGTCGCGCCCCACATATCCGCGCCGGTCAGTTTTTTCTCCGGACGGAAAGTCAGCTCGGAGAACGGCTGGGTCGGTGACAAGCGGTCGCCTTTGGCCGGGCCTTGCGGGACCGGTTTTTCTGGCGCCGGCACCACCAACTCGCCGTTGGTGCGGTTCAGCACGAAGATATTGCCGGTTTTGGTCGGTACGTAAATCACCGGTACCTTGTTGCCGCTCTTGTCGGTGATATCCGCCAGAGTAGGCTGAGCCGGCACGTCCATATCCCACAGGTCATGGTGCACGGTCTGATAGAACCAGGCCAGCTTGCCGGTGGAGGCATTCAGCGCCAGCAGGCCGCTGGCATAACGCTCCATTTCCGGCGTGCGGTCGCCGCCCCAGATATCCGGGGTGGTCACGCCCATCGGCAGATAGACAATGTCCAGTTTGGCGTCATAGGCGGCAGGCGCCCAGGAGTTCGGTGAGTTCGGCGTGAAATGGTGTTCGTCCGCCGGGATGGCGTTCGGATCTTTGGCGCCCGGATCAAAGGCCCACAGCAGCTTGCCGCTGTTGACGTCAAACCCGCGGATCACGCCCGAAGGCTCGCGGTTGGAGTAGTTATCGGTGACCGCACCGGCAACGACAATCACCTTATCGGTGATCACCGGCGGCGACGTCGGCTCATAGTGGCCTGGAGTCGCATACGGCATATTGCTTTGCAGATTCAACTCGCCGTTATTGGCGAAATCGGCGCAAGGCTTGCCGGTTTCCGCATCCAGAGCAAACAGACGGCCGTCATTCACCGGCAGGATAATGCGGCGTGCGCACTGTGCCGGAGAGGTTTCTGCCGTTGTGCCGGCTGCTGCGGTGGTTTCATGGTAAGACACGCCGCGGCAGGTGATGTGCTGGAAGGTCGGGTTGAATTTCAACTGAGGGTCGAACTTCCACTTCTCTTTACCGGTGGCGGCATCCAGCGCGAACAGCTTCTGGTGAGGCGTACACAGATAAAGCGTGTCGCGGATTTTAATCGGGGTGACTTCGTTGGTGATTTCACCCGGATCGTTGGCGGTCTTCAGGTCGCCGGTCTGGAAGGTCCAGGCTTCCTTGAGTTGGCCCACGTTTTTGTCATTGATCTGGCTCAGCGGGGAATAGCGCGTGCCTTCCTGCGTGCGGCCATAAGCCGGCCAGTCGGCGGCAGACGCATCCGTTTCGGCTTTGGCCTGCGCCGGTTCCAGGGTGCCGTGGATCTCTTGCGGATCGTTAAACACCGCGTAGGCCAGAACGCCCACGGTGATCACCAGCGCGATGCTCAAAGCACCGTACGCCAGCTTGCCGTTGGCGATAAGCCGACGATAGATAAAGGGCAACACCAGCCACAGGCCGAAGAAGAAGGTGACGTCCAGACGCGGCGTCAGTGCCCAGAAATCCGGGCCGACTTCCCACAGCGCCCAGACCGTGGTACCGAGCAGGAAGAGGGCGTACAACAACAACGCGGTGGCGCGGCGGCGGAACAGCAGCCAGGCCGTGACCAGCAATACTACCCCGGCGATGATGTAGTACAACGAACCGCCGAGCTTAGCCAACCAGATGCCCCCGGCCAGCAGATAGAGCCCGCTCAACACGGCGAACAATGCCGTTATGATGACGAGCGGCGACAATGACGCTTTATTTTGCATAGTATTATCCTTACCAAAAATGAAAAGTCCCCGATTTAGAGATTAAGCTAAATCAAAAAAAACACGCGGTTTCTCCTTAAAAAACCAGGGTGACGCAAACCCTGTCCCGCGTTTTTGCCTCGGGGCACTTTGCCTTCTCCAAAGGGGGCGTTGCCACAGGTGATAGCCTGGGTTGCCGCCCGGTCTTGGTTTTATCATTGGTCAACCGATCATTGTTACCGGTAACGGTGCGAGAGTATCCGGATGCTTCCAGCGGGTGTCAATGCCCTGATGTAAAGGTGGGGCTTGACGCCGGTCTATGATGCGATGAGGGCGACGGTAGACATCGTCGTCTTATTGATGAGCCAAACTCATAAACTCAAGCGGATTTGCTCCATAGTCACCGTCTCCACGCTCTTCTACAGTAATCACACGATAATCGGCCCTCGGAAAGCACATCGGGGGCCAGTGCGATTTACCCGGAGGAATGAAATGCAAATACGCAAATTGGGTAACGGCGGTCTGGAAGTCTCGGCGTTAGGGTTGGGCTGCATGGGCCTGAGCTTTGGTTACGGCCCGGCGACCGACAAGCGGCAGGCGATTGCCCTGATTCGTTCGGCCGTGGAGCAGGGCGTGACTTTTTTCGATACGGCGGAGATCTACGGCCCGTTTACCAATGAGGCGCTGGTGGGCGAAGCCCTGGCACCGGTGCGCGATCGGGTGGTGATCGCCACCAAATTTGGTTTTGAACTGCCGCAGCCGGATGGCAGGCAGGTGCTTAATAGCCGGCCTGAACATATCCGCCAGGCGGTGGAAGGATCGCTCAAACGCCTCAATATCGAGATCATCGATCTGCTTTATCAGCACCGGGTCGATCCCAACGTGCCGATTGAAGACGTCGCCGGCACGGTAAAGGCGCTGATCCAGGAAGGGAAGGTAAAACATTTCGGGCTGTCGGAGGCCGGGGCGGAAACTGTCCGTCGCGCCCATGCGGTGCAGCCGGTTGCGGCGTTGCAGAGCGAGTATTCGCTGTGGTGGCGCGAGCCAGAGCAGGACATTTTACCGACTCTGGAAGAGCTGGGCATCGGCTTTGTGCCGTTCAGCCCGCTGGGGAAAGGTTTCCTCACCGGAGCCATCAATGAAAACACCATCTTCGACAGCAGCGATTTTCGTAACGTCGTGCCGCGCTTCAGCGCCCAGGCACGCAAAGCCAACCAAAGGCTGGTGGACGTGCTGGGGCAGATCGCCCGGCAAAAAGGCGTGACCCCGGCGCAGATTGCGCTGGCCTGGCTGCTGGCGCAGAAACCCTGGATTGTGCCGATCCCAGGCACCACCAAACTTCATCGCCTTACCGAGAACCTTGGAGCGGCGGAGGTCGTGCTGGCGGCGGGTGAATTGAGCAGTATCGAAGAAGCGCTTGCCGCCATTGAAGTGCAGGGCGCGCGTTATCCGGCGCATCTGCAAAAAAACGTCGGGCGTTGATCATATCCCGCCGGCCAAGCTTGTCGGCAGGCGGGTTACCAACGATTAGCGCTGATAGCGCAACGCTTCGACAAACAGGGAGAAGGCGGTGGTGTGCTGCCTGCGGCTGGGGTAATAGAGGTAATAGCCGGGAAAAAGCGGGCACCATTCATCGAGAACACTCACTAAACGGCCGCCGGCCAGCTCGTCGGTGACGGTATCCTCCGGCACAAAGGCGATGCCGAAGCCGAGCAGCGCCGCGTCAATGCGTTGGCGCAGGCTGTTAAAGATCAACTGGCCCTCCACGCGCACTTTTATCTCACGCCCGTCTTTTGCAAACTCCCAGGCATAGAGCCCGCCCATAGTGGGTAAACGCATATTGATGCAGTGGTGGTTTTGCAACGCCTGCGGTGTATTCGGGATGCCGTATCGCTCGAAATAAGCGGGTGAAGCGACCGGCACCATGCGCATATCCGGCGCTATTCGTACGGCTATCATGTCCTTGGCCACTTGTTCGCCCAAACGGATCCCGGCATCAAAGCGGCCGGCGACAATGTCGGTCAAGGTGTTATCGACCGTGATTTCGACATTAATGTCCGGATAGTCGGTCAGAAATGACCTCAGCATCGGCCAGAGCACCGAGTCGACGGCATGTTCCCCGGCGGTGATGCGAATGTTGCCCGCCGGCCGTTCACGCATTTCGCTTAAGGCGTCCAGCTCGTTTTCGATTTCCGCAAAACGCGGGCCGATACTGTTGACCAGCCTTTCGCCGGCTTCGGTAGGGGCAACGCTGCGTGTGGTGCGGGTCAATAGCCGCAGTTCTAGCCGCTCTTCCAGACCCCTGATGGCATGGCTTAATGCCGATTGGGAAACGCCGAGCTTGGCCGCCGCTTTGGTGAAGCTGCGTTCACGCGCCACGACAAGGAACGAAATCAAATCGTTAAAGTTTTCTTTTAACATGCGGCACCTTCACTCAGGCGGGGTCGATAGCGGCATTCTATACGCTTGCCGGGGGCATCACACCCGATCACTCATGAATTAAACGCATAGGTCCTTGCGTATTTTGCTATCTAGTCCCGGTGGCGGTGCGGCGTTATCTTTCCCTTTCGCGCCATCTTGACGGGAGCACCCAGTGAAATTACTCGCAGCGTCTACCCTTATCTTGTCCATGTCAGCACCGGCAGCCATTGCCGAAACGGAGGAAAAATTGAAAATTCAACGCAGCGGTTCCCTGCCATCCCGACCAGGTCCGGAAGATTACTTTACCGGCCAAGTGCGGATTGATGCGCCTTTTGCCGGCACTGAACCGGCCCGCGTGGGCGGCGCCACCGTGACCTTCGAACCCGGTGCCCGTACCGCCTGGCATACCCATCCGCTGGGGCAGACGTTGATCGTCACCCAGGGGCGCGGCTGGATCCAGGTGTGGGGCGACCCGATCCAGGAGATGAATCAGGGCGATATCGTTTGGATCCCCGAAGGGGTCAAGCATTGGCACGGCGCTACCCCCGAAACCGCCATGACCCACATCGCCATTGCCGAATCCCTCAACGGCAGCCCGGTTGACTGGATGGAGAAGGTGAGCGACGAGCAATACCGGCAATAGGATCGGCGGCGTAGAACGGGGGATTGCCTGCGTGCCGAAGCGATAGCCGCTTGTTTAACGGAGGTTACGCATTGTCAGTTTGCTCGCAAAAACGCAGGCAATTGCCGAAGGGATCGGTGAGGTTCACCTGTTTTCCCCAATCAAGGGTTTCAACCCCCGGACGGGCGTAACGGTACTGTTTCGCTATTAACTCCCGATGCAGGGCATCGACATCGCGGGTCGGAATAAACACCGCTGAGCCGGGCGTAGCGTCGCCGTAATACTCACTGAGATGCAGAGTCAGACCGGAGCGTGATATTTGGGCATAAAGCGGCAGGTCCTCGCTAAAGCGGTGCTCCCAATCCAGCGTGAAACCGAGAAAATCCAGATAAAACTCTTTGGCTTTTTCAACCGAGAAGATACGGATAATGGGAATGGCGGCGGAGAATTCCATGTGAGAGTCCTTGTAAGCCCCTGACGGGCGATCCAAAGTAGCAGAAATGGCAGCAGATTAGCCAGTGCTCAGCCCCCATGCGGGGGCCGGTGACAGATTCAGATACCCAGCCCGCCAAGGCACAGATATTTGATCTCGAGATAATCCTCGATGCCGTACTTCGATCCTTCGCGTCCCAGGCCGGAGCTTTTAACCCCGCCAAAGGGGGCGACCTCGGTGGAGATCAGCCCTTCATTGATGCCGACAATGCCGTATTCCAGCGCTTCGGCCACGCGTATCACCCGGCCGATATCGCGGCTGTAGAAATACGAGGCCAGGCCGAACGGCGTGTCGTTCGCCAGTTCGATGGCTTCGGCTTCATGCTCAAAACGGATCAAGGGCGCCACCGGACCAAAGGTTTCCTCATGGAAGATTTTGGCCTGCTTCGGTACGTCGGTCAGGATGGTCGGCGTATAGAAGTTATTGCCTAACGCATGGGGTTGACCGCCCAGCAGCACCGAGGCACCGCGCTTCACGGCATCGGCGATATGCTCGCTGACTTTTTCCACCGCCTCCCGGTTAATCAATGGGCCGATAGTGACGCCGTCGTCCATACCATTGCCTACTTTCAGCTTCGCCACTGCCGCTTTCAGCTTTTCCGCAAAAGCGTCGTAGACGCCTTCCTGCACCAGAAAGCGATTGGTGCACACGCAGGTCTGGCCGGCGTTACGGTATTTTGAGGCTACCGCCCCGGCGACGGCGGCGTCCAGATCGGCATCGTCAAACACGATAAAGGGCGCGTTGCCACCCAGTTCCATACTGGTCTTTTTGATGGTGGGCGCACACTGCGCCAGCAACTGAGCGCCCACCTCGGTGCTGCCGGTAAAGGAGAGTTTGCGTACGTCCGGGTTCGCGGTCAGTTCGCCGCCGATCGCCTTGCTGGGCCCGGTAATCACGTTGCAAACGCCCGCCGGTAAACCGGCGCGTTCGGCCAGTACCGCAATCGCCAGCGCCGAGAACGGGGTCTGGCTGGCGGGGCGGATCACTCCGGTGCAGCCCGCGGCCCAGCCGGGGCCGGCCTTGCGGGTGATCATCGCCGCCGGGAAATTCCACGGCGTAATGGCGGCAAATACCCCGATGGGTTCTTTTTGCACGATAATGCGCCGGCCGGGCAGGTTTTGCGGAATGGTGTCGCCGTAAACCCGTTTTCCCTCTTCGGCGAACCACTCGATAAACGAAGCCGCATAGGCAATCTCACCGCGGCTTTCGGCCAGCGGCTTGCCCTGTTCAGCGGTCATGATGCGCGCAAGGTCGTCCTGGTGTTCCATCATCAGTTCGAACAGGCGGCGCAGCTTGCCGGCTCGCTCTTTGGCGGTCAGCGCGCGCCAGGCCGGCTGGGCTTTTTTGGCGGCGGCTATCGCCTGCGCGGTTTCTTCGGCGCCAAAGGCCGGCACCTGGCCGACCAACTCGCCGGTGGCCGGGTTATGGATCTTGATGGTCTGGCCGTCTTTGGCCTGCAGCCATTGCCCATCGATGTAGTTTGCTTCGCGAAATAGCGCGGGATCTTTGAGGGTGGCGGAGAAGGTCGTGCTCATCGGTTATCTTCCTTTTCAGAATTCAACACACTGTGGTTTGTCCCAAACACTTCCCCTTTACCCTAGCAAACTTTCCCGCATCCATTTGCCGCCATGCGCACCTTCTGTACAAAAAATACTCGTCGTCGGGACGATACTGAACTCAGTAAGCATATGTCCCTTTTCGAGATAACAAAAAGGAGTGTGCAGAATGGTAAATTCAGTGAATCGGCACCTTGCGGCTTACAGCAGCAACATGGATTTCCTCGCTTCCAGCATTGCGCTGATGGAGTGGCAGGGGCGCGAAATCGACGCCGGCAAGGTGGCCGGCAATATGTCGGAAGCGCAAAGTAGTTTGTTTTTTGAGCGCCTGAGCTATTTTCGCCAGCTTTATCAGGCCACCTCGATGGCGGAACACAGCCTATAAATCTTTATTGAACCCCGACCCCGCCAACGCGGGGTTTTTTATGGCGATTTACACCTGCCACACCCCGGTGTTCAGCGTGGCCGGAGAGTATTCCAGGTTGCGGCCGCGCCAGGGCAGAGCCTGCGGGAAACGCCACGCACTGCGCATATCAAATCGCCAGTAACGTTCCGCCCCCTCCACCCCGTGGTCGATATCCGCTTGCCAGAGGATCTGCGTTTCCCCTTGCAGATGCAAAATATCGCCATTGTCGAAATCGACAAACAACAGCGCCGCCCGGGGTTGGGCCAGCAGATTACCGAGGGTGTTCATATAGCGGTTGCCGCGAAAATCCGGGATCCACAGGCGGTTGTCCGCCAGATGGATAAACCCCGGCTTGCCGCCACGGTGCGACATATCCATGCCGCCCTGCGCCAGCCCGGAGTGAGCGCAACTGGCGACGAAAAAGGTGTCCGCCCGCCGGATCAGCGCCTGCGCACCAGCATCCAGCGCAGGAAGATATTCAATCGGCGCAGGATCAGCGGCCACCGGGTAAAGCTCGCGCCGCTGGATATATTGCGGGCAGTTGCCAAAGCTTTGCCGGACTTCGATTTCAATGCGGTTCTTGTCGGTGCGGCCAATCACGCCGTTGGCTCGGTTGCGCCTGCGGTTGCTGAAATCCAGCCCCAACGCGCCAACCAGTTTGCCGCTTTGCAATGCGGCCTGCGCCGGATCGTCGTTGCGGCGCGGCGCGCTGATCCGCAGGTGGGTGTCATCCGGCGTGCGCAGAAAACCGGGCGGGCCGCTGAACAGCGTAGCGACCGGCCAGCCCTGATCGTCCAGCGTGGCGACGAACAGGTAGGGCAGCGCGGCGAAAAATTCGCGGTGCTGGTCGGGCATGGCGGCATAAATACCTGCGCCCACGCGGTCAAAACCGGCCAATGCCTGGGCGCGCACTTCATCGGGGTGGAACAGCGGCTGTGTCATCAGCGTTACCTCGCGGTGGGTTCCGGCAGCGCCGGCATGGCGAAGAAACCAGGCAGAGCGGCGATGCGCGCGACCCAACGCCGGATCGCCGGATAGGGCGCCAGCGAGATGCCGCCTTCCGGCGCTACTGCCACGTAACTGTAGCAGGCTAAATCACCGATGGTGGCGTGTTCCGTCGCCAGGAAATCACGTTCCGTCAGATGCAGTTCCATCTGCTGCAGGAAGCGCGCCGCGATCGCCAGCGCAGCCTGATAATCCTCCGGAGCGGAAAATTGGGCGATCAGCCTGCTGGAGGCCGGGCCATAGCGGACCTCTCCGGCAGCTTTGGACAACCATACTTGCACCTGCGCCGAGGCCTGCGGCGTTTCCGGTAGCCAGTGGCTGCCCGGCGCGTAGCGTTTGACCAGATACACCAAAATGGCGTTGCTGTCGGCGAGCGCCAAGTCGCCATCCACCAGCACCGGGATTTGGCCAAACGGATTGAGGCGGTGGAAAGCCTCGCTCTGGCGCACGCTGGCGGGGGCTTCGATAAATTCGTAGGGTAGGTCAAGCATGCGCAGCAGTAACGCCACGCGATGAACGTGGCCGGAAAGCGGGGTACCGTACAGTTTGAGGGTTTGCATAATGAGGCTCCTGAATAATTTTTATCAGCATACTCTTGCGGGCAGCGAGCGGAATCCGGCAATGTAGAAATTGATAATTTCACATTTTGGAAGAATCTATGGATCGGTTGGACGAACTGGCTATCTTTGTGGCGGTGATTCAGCACGGCAGCCTGGCTGCGGCCGGGCGCAAGCTGCGGCGTTCCGCGCCGGCGATTACCCGTGCGATTGCCTCGCTGGAGCAGCGTTTTGGCGCCCGCTTGGTGGAGCGCACCACCCGGCGGCTGGCACCGACCGAGGCGGGTTTGCGGCTGGCGGAGCGTGCGCGCCTGCTGCTGCATGACTATGACTCGGCGGTGCTGGACACGGCGGACAGCCAGCTCTCCGGCATGTTGCGCGTCACCTCGCCGGTGCAGTTCGGGCGCAAACACGTGGCGCCGCTGGTGATGGCGTTTCTTGACCGCTATCCGCAGATGCAGATTGAAATGGTGCTCAACGATCGCAACTTGGATTTGATCGACGAAGGGCTGGATGTGGCGGTGCGTATTGGTCATCAGCAGGATTCTTCCCGGGTGGCGCGCCGGTTGGGGCAGGTGTCGCGGGTTACGGTCGCCAGCCCGGCTTATCTGGCGCGGCGCGGTGAACCGCAACACCCGGCGCAGTTGACCGATCACGATACCATTGTCGGTACCCAACGCGCGTCGCTGCGCGAATGGCGTTTTGGCCCGCAGGAAAATGGCGAGCGGGTGCGGCTGACGCCCAGGCTGTTGATCAACGAGGTGGAAACCCAACTGCTGGCGGTGCGGGCGGGCAAGGGTATCGCCCGGTTATTGTCGTATCAGGTGGCGGACGATCTGGCGGCGGGCACGCTGGTGCGTTTGCTGACGGCGTATGAACCCTTGCCGATGCCGGTGCAACTGGTGGCGCAGAACGTGCAGCGCATGCCGCTGAAGGTGCGCACCTTCTGGGACTACGCCTGGCAAGAATTAAGCCGGTTGGCACAAATTCAGCCGGTATAAACCGGCGAATCAATACCGATAAGTTTCACTGGTTAAACTTATTTGGCGCAAAAATAAGATTTATTTTACCGCGCACGCATTGCTGCGGTTCCCTTCTTGACAATATTTTTGCCGATGCTAATAGTTAACGCACATCTTAAATAATAAACGAAGTTTAATATATGAAACTTGTCCCGGGAAGTTATGATAACGGTTCGGCGGTAGATAATGAAAATGAGATCCTGAGCTCATTTCAAATCCGCAGCCAGGTCGTTTATCAGCAAGTACGCAGCGAGCTTAATATTTCTTATGGTTATTCAGAACGGGAAGTTTTTGATTGGTTATATTCTGATGCGCCCTCTAAAGGAACATTAATATTTATTCACGGCGGTTATTGGCAATTTTGCCGTAAAGACGACTTCGCTTTTATTGCCGAGGTGCCATTGGCTCTGGGCTTTGATGTGGTGTTGCTGGAATATACGTTGGCGCCGGTGGCGACACTGGACGATATTTGCCGGCAAATCGGCGCGGCGCTGGATGCCATTGAACGGCGGCTGGCACCGCAAAAGAACGCCCCGGTCTATTTGTGCGGCCATTCCGCCGGCGGGCATTTGGCCAGTTATTGGCAGCAGCATCCTGTTGTTGATGCGGTATTGCCCATCAGCGGCATTTTTGAGTTGGAACCGCTGTTAAGCACTTACGTAAACCGGCAATTGCAACTGACCCGGCGGCAAATCACGCAGCTGAGCCCGGCGCGCCATATTCCTGAACAGCTAAAACCCATGACGCTGTTTTACGGCGCAGCCGAACTGCCGGAGCTAATAGGGCAGTCGCTTCATTATTATGCCGCGCTGCGGGAGAAAAACCTGCCGGTTGAGCTGGTTGCCGTAGCGGGAGCCAATCATTACAACGTACTGGATGCGCTGTTCGCCGTTGATGGGGCGCTGATCCGGCAGTTAATCACCACGGGGAAATAAACCATGCGCAGCATCGTTGATACCGGCCTGCCGGAGATTGGGCAACCCTTTTCCTGGGCCACCAAAGGCGGGGGCATGTTGTTCACTGCCCACGGCCCGGTGAGGCCAGACGGCAGTATTGAAACCGGTGCGCCGGAAAGCCAGATTACCCTGACGTTCGATAATCTGGCGCAAACGCTGAAGGCGGCCAATAGCCACAGCGATAACGTATTGCAGGTGATTGTTTATCTTACCGATGTGAATGACGTTAAATTACTCGATGAGATTTATAAAAAATACTTTAATTATCCTTATCCCAATCGTTCAACCGTGATTGTCGATAGGTTGGTGGTGCCGGGAATGAAAATAGAAATAACCGTCAGCGCCACGGCCTGAATCGTATTTAATTATCACCTTTATCTGCAAATTCATTAAATAATGAATTAAGGAGTCGTTATGTTTAATCATATCGGCGCGTCTGCGCCCGATCCTATTATGTCGTTGATGGAAGCTTATATACAGGATGAAAATACGCAGAAAGTGAATCTGGGTATTGGTCTTTATTATGATCAGCAGGGCAGGATCCCGCTGATGCAGGCGGTTGAAGCGGCCGAACGGCGCTTGCTTGAACTGCGTACTCCCCACGGTTACCCGCCGATAGAAGGTTCGCCGCTGTTTACCCAACAGGTGCAAAGCTTGCTGTTTGGCGAACAGGATACCTCCGCTATCGCCACGGTACAGACCCTCGGCGGCTCCGGCGCGTTGAAGTTGGCGGCGGACTTTATCCACCACTATTTGTCCCGCCGCGATATCTGGGTGTCTGACCCGACCTGGGCCAACCATTGGGCCATCTTCGAGGGGGCCGGGCTGAAGGTTCACACCTATCCGTACTTTGATGAGGCCAGCGGCGGTCTGCGTTTTGACGCCATGCTCGATACGCTCGCCAGCCTGCCGGAAGGCAGCGTGGTGCTGCTGCACCCTTGTTGCCACAACCCGACCGGCACCGATCTCACTCAGGCGCAGTGGCGCGCCACGATCGAGGTGCTGCAACGCCGCCGGCTGCTGCCGTTCTTCGATATCGCCTATCAGGGGTTTGGCGACGGCCTGGCAGAAGATGGTTTTGCGTTGCATGAGGCGCTGAAAACCGATCTGGAATTTTTGGTCGCCAACTCGTTTTCTAAAAATGTCGCGCTGTACGGCCAGCGGCTGGGGGGCCTGTCGGTGCGCTGTGGCAGCCCGCAAAGCGCGGTGAACGTGAAGGGCGCACTGAAAACGCTGATCCGTCGCAGCTACTCCTGCCCGCCGACCCATGGCAGCCGGATTGTGGAGACCCTGTTGGCGGACGCAGCGCTGCGACACCAGTGGGAAAGTGAACTGGCCGGCATGCGCCAGCGCATTAAGCAGATGCGCCAAATTCTGGCCGCAGGGCTGGAGCAGGGCGATTCACGGCTGGATCACCGTCGCATCCGCGATCAGAAAGGCATGTTCAGCTATACCGGGCTGAACCAACAGCAACTTGCCCGGCTGCGGCAAGAGTATGCCATTTATCTGGTGGCGCCCGGCCGCATGTGCCTGCCTGGCCTGAACCAAAATAATGTCGATTACGTTACTGCCGCCATGCTGGACGTCACCCGCGCTGTGTGAAAAAGGTAGGACATTGCCATGAAAGAGATGAAAAGTTTTGACGAAATAGCCCGGCGACAGGGCGGGTTGAAAAAGCAGCTCACCGCCGGGCAGATGTCGATGCTGGCGATAGGCGGCGCGATCGGCACCGGGCTGTTTCTCGGCAGCGCCTATGCCATACAAATGGCTGGCCCCAGCGTGTTGTTGAGCTATTTTATCGGCGGCGTGGTGGCTTTATTGCTGATGGGATGCCTGGCGGAGATGACCTCCGAACACCCGACGCCCGGTTCTTTTGGCGACTACGCCGAGTTTTATATCAGCCCGCTGTTCGGTTTTTTGGTGCGCTACTCTTATTGGTCTTGCGTGGTGCTGGCGGTAGGTACCGAAGTTACCGCCATCGGTATGTACATGCAGTTCTGGTTCCCCGGCACGCCAATCTGGCCCTGGGTGCTGCTGTTTTCTGCGGCGGTGATCGCCATCAATGTGATTGGCGTCAAATCGTTCGGCCAAGTGGAGTACGCGCTGTCGACCATCAAGGTGGTGGCGATTGCGGCCTTTATCGCCATTGGCATCGGCATCTTGGCATTTTCCGCCAATCCGGCCTTTGGCTTTAAAAACTTTACCGACAACGGCGGCTTCTTCCCCTTTGGCGTCAAAGGCATGTGGTTCGCGGTGATCGTCTCCATTTTCAGTTATCTGAGCATTGAGATGATTGCGGTGGCCGCCGGTGAGGCGAAAAACCCGGTGATTGCGGTCAAAACCGCCTTCAAGGGCACCATTTTGCGGTTGTTTATCTTTTACATGCTGTCGATTGCGCTGATGCTGGCGATCGTACCCTGGCGGCAGTCCGGTACCGGCGAAAGCCCGTTCCTGGTGGCGATGAACGTGATCCATCTGCCCGCCGCCGCCGGTATCTTCAACTTCATCGTACTGGTGGCCGCGCTGTCGGCGATGAACAGCCAACTGTACATCACCACCCGCATGATGTTTTCACTTTCCCGCGCCGGGCAGGCTCCCGCTGCGCTGGGCCGCGTCAGCCAACGCGGCATACCGGTGAGCGCATTGGCCATGTCCTGTATCGGCATTGTGGTGTCGATCGTGCTGAGCCTGGTTTATCCGGAAAAATCGTTCGCTGCTATGATGTCGATCTCGGTGTATGGCGCCTGCTTTACCTGGTTGATGATCTTTGTCACTCATCTGTTTTTCCGCCGTCAGCACCGCAAAACCCACCTGAAATTCCGCATGTGGGGCTTCCCCTACACTACGCTGGCGGGAGCCGGTTTGATGGCTGCGTTGCTGATCTCGACGGCGTTCACCGAATTTTTCAAAATGACGCTGTGGTTTGGCATTCCGTTCACCCTGCTGCTGGCGGCGGTCTATTTCTTCTATAGCCGTCACCAGCCCGTGCCGGTTCGGGTGGAAACGACGGGCGCAGAGTAAACCGGTCTGCTGAAAATGTGTCTATGTGGCTCTGGCAATAAACCACTTTATCCGGAGAATGACCCCTCTTTGAAGCGAGTGGAGCCTTATTGGAATGACAAGTCAGACAGCAAAAACCGGGGTTAATGTTGGCGGGGTGCATGCGGGCGCCACGCGTTCGGCGCAGGGTTGGGTCAACGGTTTTTTGGGGATGTTGATTTTCAGCGGCTCCTTGCCCGCCACCCGGGTGGCGGTGCTGGAGTTTGATCCGGTATTCCTGACGGCGATGAGGGCGACGATTGCCGCGCTGCTGGCCCTGAGCGCGCTGTTGTTGATGCGCCAGCGTTGGCCTCGGCGCGCTGATATCGCGCCGCTGATTTTTGTCGCCGTCGGGGTGGTGATCGGTTTTCCGCTGCTGACGGCATTAGCCTTGCAACACACCACCTCGGCGCATTCAATGGTTTACATCGGCCTGCTGCCGCTCGCGACGGCCTGTTTCGGTGTTTTGCGCGGCGGGGAGCGCCCGAGGGCGGCCTTCTGGGGCTTTTCGCTGGTAGGCGGCCTGTTGGTTGGCGCTTTCGCACTGAGCCAGGGGTCTGGCGGTTCCTGGGCAGGTGATGCGCTGATGGTGGTCGCGGTGCTGCTTTGCGGATTGGGCTATGCCGAAGGGGCGGTGCTGTCCCGCCGGCTTGGCGGCTGGCAGGTGATCTCCTGGGCGCTGGTGATCGCGTTGCCGCTGGCGGCGGCGGTCGCGGCCTGGACGGCACCCGCAGCCTGGACAGGGGTGAGCGCCGGGGCCTGGTTCTCGTTGGGTTATATTTCGCTGTTCAGCATGTGGATAGGTTTTATTTTCTGGTATCGCGGCCTGGCGCAGGGCGGTATTGCCGCGGTGGGGCAACTGCAATTGTTGCAGCCGTTCTTTGGCCTGGCGTTGGCGGGGCTGGTACTGCATGAAACCGTCCAACCGACGATGATTGCAGTGATGGCCGGCGTCGTGATTTGCGTGTTCGGCGCCAAGCGTTTTTCGCGTTAAATCCGGCCAGGTCATGCCCCATGCCGGACGAGAGGGTTGACCCGATTTCACCGCTATTTGACCTTCGGGCTACTCACCTTCTTTTCAGGTGCTCCCTATACTGGCTTCTCTACCTACAGCAGAGCGCTTGATTGCCGAGCAACCTGCATTCGACCTGTTGAGACGACCCCCATTCGGAGCCGAAAGCATGAAACTGACCCAAATTCGCAATGCCACGCTGTTGCTTGAATACGCAGGTACTAAATTTCTGATTGACCCTATGCTGTCTGACAAAGAGGCTTGGGATGGTTTTGCCGGTACGGCGCGTTCCCATCTGCGTAATCCTATGGTGGCGCTGCCGCTATCGATTGATGCACTGCTGAATGTCGATGCCATCATTGTGACCCATACTCATAGGGATCACTGGGATGAAGCCGCACAGGATAAAGTGGCAAAAGATAGCCTCATCCTGACTCAAAACGACAGCGATGCCGAATTGATCCGCGCTCAGGGTTTCAGTAATGTGCGCGTTCTTGAAGACAGCAATGAGTTTGCGGGCATGACCATCATCAAAACTGGCGGTCAGCACGGAAGCGATGAGGCTTATGCCAATCCCGATATCGCTGCTCGGCTGGGTGATGCCTGTGGTCTGGTATTCAAGCACGCCGATGAAAAAACGTTATATATTGCAGGCGATACCGTCTGGGTTAAACCTTATGTGGACAGCCTGAGCGCCTGGAAGCCTGATGTGGTGGTGTTAAATACCGGTTTTGCTCAGGTTGATGGGATCGGCGCGATTATTATGGGTAAAGAAGATGTGCTGCATACGCATGAGCTTATGCCGCAGGCTATGATCGTGGCCTCCCACATGGAAGCCGTTAACCACTGTATCCTTAGCCGTGATGAACTGCGCGAGTATGCCATTGAAAAAGGTATTCAGGACAGTGTGCTGATCCCGGCAGACGGTGAAACCTGTACGTTCTGATAACATTCTCGGCCCAGTAACCGCGCAACGCCCTTTGGTGCTGAAAAGGGGGCGCGGTGCGCCGGTAAACAAAAATAGGCCGACGAGAAACGAGAACCAAATCTATGTCTGTACTTTCCGTCGCTGTCATTGCCACTCATGGTTTTAGCCCGTTCCATTTTTCGGTACCCTGCATCATTTTTGGTCAGGCAATGCCGGAACCGGGGCTGTTTGATCTGCATATTTGTGCGGAGCATCCTGGCGTAGTGCATTCTGCTATTGGGGTATCAATCAACGTTGGTGAAGGGCTGGAGGCGCTCGATTCGGCGGATATTGTCGTTGTTCCGTTCTGGAACCACCCAGAAAGCAAACCTTCCGAAGCCTTGCTTGCCTCTCTGGTAGCCGCGTGGCGACGCGGCGCAGACGTTGTGGGTCTGTGTCTGGGCACCTACGTACTGGCCTACGCGGGATTGTTGGATCATCGTCGTGCGGCAACCCACTGGGAATTTGAACGGGACTTTACCCGCCGTTTTCCCGCAGTGCATCTGGATAGCAATGCGCTTTATACCCATGACAATCGTCTTATTACCTCGGCCGGAACCGCGGCGGGAATAGACTGTTGCCTGTACATTGTTCGTAAACATTACGGCAGCACGCTGGCTAACCGGGTGGCCAGACGCATGGTAACGCCTCCTTATCGCGAAGGGGGGCAGGCGCAATATATTGAACGTCCGGTACCGGAAACCACGCGCGATAACAAAATCAACGAACTGCTGGATTATTTGCGTCGCAATCTCGATAAACCCCACGACCTCGATTCGCTGGCGGGATTTGTCAATATGAGCCGGCGTACCTTTACCCGCCATTTTATCAAAGCCACCGGTGTCCCCGTCGGTGAGTGGTTAAATGCCGAACGGTTGCAGCGCAGTCAGGAACTGCTTGAAAGTACCGAGCACAACGTAGAGACCGTGGCGGAATTGTCGGGTTTTCAGTCCCCGGTTTCCTTCCGCCAGCGCTTTCGGTCGCGGTTCGATATTAGCCCCAGCGAATGGCGCCGGGCATTTCGCGGTACACGAAAAGAAAAATGAGTCAGTGGCAGAGTTGCATTCAATGCAGCCCTTTTAAACCTGATGCTCAGGAGGCCGCTATCGACACCAGTACCTGATTCAGTTTTTGGGCGGCGCGGTGAATAGCCTTGTCGTCGTAACCTCCCAGCCCCAGGATCAACCCGCTTTTTCCGCTGTCGGGTGCGTACATCGGCGACAGCGCACTGACCGCCACTCCGGCCTCGGCGGCGCCGGCGGCCACCCGTCGGTCGTCCAACCCCGCTTTCAACCACAATACCCGGTGCATCCCCTGGTCGCTAGGGAGCAAGGCAGCCAGATGCGGCGAAATATGCGCGTTGACGGCGTCGGTCAGCACGCGCCGCTTTTCCGCGTAGACGCCGCGCATTCTGCGGATATGGCGATCCAGATGCCCCTGCGCCATAAAGCTGGCCAGTACGTGCTGGTCGGCGGTGGGCGGGTGGCGGTCCATCAGCACTCTCGCACCGCAGAAGGCAGCCAGCAGCGGTTCCGGGACGATGGCGTAACCCAGCCGCAATGACGGGAACAGGATTTTGCTGAAGGTGCCGAGGTAAATGACTCTGGCGGGATCCAACCCTTGCAGAGAGGGAAAAGGGTGACCGGCGTAGCGCATTTCACTGTCGTAATCGTCTTCGACAATCCAGGCTTTTTGCTCTTTCGCCCAGGCCAGCAGCTCAAGCCTGCGCGACATGCTCATCGGCATGCACAGCGGATACTGGTGAGACGGGGTGACAAAAGCGGCCCTGGCCCGTGGCGCTATTCTTCGGCCCGCCGCCACGTCTATACCTTGGTCATCGACCGGCACCCGTGCCATGTGTCGGTCTCTGAGCAGGTTGTCAAAGATAGCGGTAATACCGCGATAGGCGGGGTCCTCAACCCAGGCGGCGTCGCCGGCGTCCAGCAGGATTTGCGTGGCGAGATAAAGTCCCTGCTGGGTACCGGAGGTGATGATCACCTGTTCTGGCGTACAGAGCACCGAACGCGATTTTCGCACATATTCACAGACTGCTTTGCGCAGCGGCAACTCGCCAAGAGGGTCGCCGTAGCCTGATGGGGCGCCAGGCCCCCGGGCGCGGATCCGGTTGCCGAGCCGGCGCCAGACGTCATCGGGGGCAGTATCATTGATCGGTACCGAGACGGTGAAAGGGACCGGTGGCAAGGGCGCCCGTTGGGCGGAGAATTGTGCCAGCGCCTGCGCCTGGGCGGTCAGGGGAATGTCGCAGGTCTGCGGTTTTTTGGCCGGTGGCGGGGTTTTGCGATTGAGCGACAGGGCCACGCGGGTACCCGAACCGGGCAGCGCTTCCAGAAATCCTTCGGCGGTTAGCTGCTCAAAGGCGGCCAGCACCGTTCCTCTGGCGAGCTGCAAGGCGCCCGACAGCACCCGCGTCGAGGGCAGCAGATCGCCTGCTTTCAGCTCGCCTTTATGAATGGCGGCCCGCAACGCCTGAGCAAGCTGGAGGCTGAGCTGCCCCGCGTTTCGATCAAGTTCGCCGATGGCGGGGATTTCAACGGTTTTGGCGGTTCTTGGCATGGATTCCGGTCCAGGAGTCAGTGGCGATACAGGGTATTAACTGTAAACCACTTTTGAACGGAATGCGGTAGCCCGTCCCGTTTAAAGTTGGCTTTTTGGGAGCAGGTGATCGCCAAAGCTCAGGCGCTGACGACCGGGCTCCATTTCGGCCAGCGGTTCGACCTCGTTCAGCGTGGATTTGCAGCGCAGCACCAGATCATGATATTCACGCGTGCCGGTCACTTTCCACGCCAGCTCCTGTTCGGTCAGGTCGCGCAGTACTCGCGCCGGGCTGCCGACCACCAGTTTGTTGGCCTCAATCACCGCCGCCGCCTTCACGAAAGCCATTGCGCCGACGATGCTGTTCTCGCCAATCTCTGCGCCGTCCATGATCACCGCGTTCATGCCGACCATGGCGTTGCGGCGGATGCGGCAACCGTGCAGGATTGCGCCGTGGCCGATGTGGCCGTCTTCCTCGACTACGGTGTCTTGTTGCGGAAAGCCGTGCATCACACAATTGTCCTGAATGTTGGCGCCGTCGCAGATAACCAGCCGGCCAAAATCGCCGCGCAGGCTGGCGTTCGGGCCAATATAGACCTGCTTGCCGATAATCACATCGCCAATCAGCACCGCCGTCGGATGCACATAGCTGCTCGGATCTACCACCGGCGTCAGGCCGTCAATCTGATACACAGGCATAGTTAAATCTCCTTGAGAGTATCGCGTGGCAGGCCGCCAAAGCGCCGATAATAACTTGCCGCCGGGGCGGGCAGGGAACCGATAGTGGTTTCCGCCAGCGCGCTGACATAATCGGTTGCGGTGCGGTCTACCCGCTGATAAATGTTGATGCACAAATTGCGGGCGATTTGCCCCTCCCACTGTGCCGGTAACAGGGCGTCCGGCAGCAGCGGATCTTTCAGCGCCACGCGGCGAAAGAAGTGGATCAATAATAGCTTAATCTGGAAGCAACGCTGGGGCGTCAGCAGGGCGTCGTCGGCTTCGCGCAGCAGTTGCATCAGCGGGCGGAAGGAGACGATAAACTCGTGATAACCGGCAGCCACGTCTGCCAAAGACCAGCAGGTAGCCACCAACTGTTGCAGGGTAGGTTCGGAGCGGTTGTACGGGTAGTCGGCGCGGAAATAGATCACCTGCTCGCTGGCGTTAAGCTCGCCGAGCAGTGCCGTCACGTCGGTTTGCGCATGGGTGGGCGCCGCCATCAGGTTATTGGCGATCTGGCCGAAACCCAGCCAGCCCAGCTCTTTTTTCAGCCGTGCCCGCTCGCTTTTTTCCGCGCTTTCCAGCAGCAATAAATCCCATTTGCCGTCCCAGGCCGGTGGTTCGCTGAGATAAATTTTCGACTCTGCGTGGCGGAACTGGCGCATGCCCTGATCGGTCACCCGATAAAAACTGCGTCGGCCTATTTTCTCCACCGCCAACCAACCCTCTTTTTGCAGACGGAACACCGAGGTGCGCACGAAGCGATCGCCGAAACCCAGCGCCTCCAGCAGCGCGCTCAGACTGCCGAGCCACATCTCGCCGCCGCGATGGCTGAGCGCATCGCCATACAGGGAGATAATCAGTGAAGTGCCGCTGATCGGCTGGGCGTCTATAGCATGGCGGATAAACTCATCCAGTTTATGTTCCATATTTTTCCATGGGTTAGCCGTCGATGAGACACAACATTAACACAATTCATTAAGGCGTCATCCGTGACGCCGGCTGAATTAACGCGGCCGCAGATCGACCACGCGCTGGGCCTTGCCTTCCGAGCGCGGGATATCGCCGCAGTTGGCGATGCTGACGTCGGTGCTGACGCCGATAATCGATTTGATATGGTGACGCAACTGGTGGCAGATCTCGCAGCGCTGCTGGTGACTGAGGCTGAGCGCCGACTCTTTCAGCTCAACGCGTACCGCCAGAGTATCCAGATGCCCGCTGCGGCTGACCTGCAACTGGTAGTGCGGCGACAGCTGTTCGAACTGCATAATTTGCTCTTCCACTTGCGATGGGAACACGTTGACGCCGCGAATGATCAGCATGTCGTCCGAACGGCCGGTGATTTTCCCCATGCGCCGCATCTGGCGCGCATCGCCCGGCAGCAGGCGGGTGAGGTCGCGGGTACGGTAGCGGATCACTGGCAGCGCCTCTTTGGTCAGGGTGGTGAACACCAGTTCGCCGTGCTGGCCGTCCGGCAGGACTTCGCCGCTCTCCGGGCAGATGATCTCCGGCAGGAAGTGGTCTTCCCAGATGGTCGAACCGCCGCCGCTTTCGGCGCACTCCATCGCAACGCCCGGCCCCATCACTTCGGACAGGCCATAAATATCCAGCGCCCTGATGCCCAGACGGGACTCAATCTCGTGGCGCAATGCCTCGGTCCAGGGTTCGGCGCCGAACACCCCGAGGCGCAGCGAACAGTTGCGGGCATCGCCGCCCATTTTGCGTTCCAGTTCGTCGATCAGCGTCAGGCAATAAGACGGCGTCACCATGATGACATCGGGTTTGAAGTCGAGGATCAGCTGTGCCTGCCTTTCGGTTTGTCCGCCGGACACCGGGATCACCGTCGCCCCGAGCCGCTCTGCGCCGTAATGGGCGCCCAGGCCGCCGGTGAACAGGCCATAGCCGTAGGCCACATGCACCTTGTCTTTGGCGGTGGCGCCCGCGGCGCGCAGGCTGCGGGCGACGATATCGGCCCAGTTATCGATATCCCGTTGGGTATAGCCGACCACCGTCGGTCGCCCGGTGGTGCCCGATGAGGCGTGAATGCGCACCACCTGCTCCATCGGAACGGCGAAGGTGTCAAACGGGTAGTTGTCGCGCAGATCCTGCTTGGTGGTGTAGGGGAAGCGCGCCAAATCGCTCAGCTGTTTGAGATCGTCGGGGTGTACGCCTGCCTGATCGAACTTGCGTTTATACATCGGCACGTTGTTGTAGGCGTGATGCAGCGTCCATTTCAGACGTTCCAACTGCAGCGCTTCTATTTCATCGCGCGAGGCGAACTCAATGGTGTCGAGTGGCCGTGGAAGGGTTGTCATAGTTAGCCTCGGAGTGTCATGCCCGTTCAATGATCATAGCAATACCCTGACCGGCGTCGATACGCTGGGGGTAGAGAGCGTCGCGGCTCATCGGCGTGCGGATGCCGTCGCAAATAAATGCCTGACTCATGGCTGCTCCCCTAACACAGGGTAGCCGAGGCGGTGTGCGCGGCCGCGGAACCAGGCGACGGTTTTGCCCCGTTGGTTGACGATCTCTACGTCATACAGCCCGGTGGTTTTGCCCTGATGACGCAGCTCGGCGCTGGCGGTGAGGCGATCGCCCGCCAGCGCCGGGCGGATAAAATCGATGCTGCAACCGGATGCCACCGCAGCCAACCCCTGGCTGTTGCAGGCATAGGCGAAAGCGGTATCGGCCAGGCTGAACAGTTGGCCGCCGTGGCAGGTCAGGTGGCCATTAAGCATCTGCGGGCCAACGGTCATGCTGACCCTGGCGAAACCGGCGTCGACATCTTCTACCTGCATACCCATCGCTTGCGCGCAGGTATCTTGTTGAAACATCTGTTCGGCGCAGCGCTGCGCCAGCGCATGGGGCGTATTGGCGTTCATCATTCGGCTCCTGAAGAGAGGAAAGCGTAGTGGCGCAGCAACGGCATTGGCCGATAGCGCGGTTCGCCGTAGTAGCGATACAGGTTTTCCAGCGTAGCGAGGATTTGCCGCCAGCCGAGCGCAGCCCCCCATTCCAGCGGGCCGCGCGGGTAGTTGACGCCGCAACGCAGGGCGCTATCGATATCTTCGGCGCTGGCGACGCCTTTATTTACCGCATCCAGCGCCTCGTTGCTCAGCATGGCGAGGGTTCGCATCACCAACAGGCCAGGGTAATCCGGCAGCAAAATCACCTGCTTACCGAGCGATTGCAACAGGCGCACCACCTTGTCGTTGTGCCGTGCGTCGTTTTGCATTGCGCAGCTGATGGCGACGCAGGGGGCTTGCGAATAGTTGGCGGACAGATCAAACAGCACCACGGGGGTTCCGGTTTCCTCGGCAATCTGGCTGGCTGCCTTACCATTGGTTAACATAAATGTAACTTCGTCGATCCGGGCAAAGGCGCTGGTCTGGCCAGGTTGTATGATCGCCTCCGCATTTCCCGTCAGCAATCCGGCCAAAAACGCCACGCCCGCTTCGTCGCCGTGCAGTTGGATGCTGCGTGGCGGCTCCGCCTGCGAGAGGGGCAGGCAGACGGCGGTCGACGACGCTGGTTCGCCGTCATAACGATAAAAGCCGCAGCCGCTTTTGCGGCCCAGACGCCCGGCGGCCACCAGCTCTTGCTGTACCAGCGACGGCGTAAATCGCGGATCCTGGAAAAAGGCCTGAAATACCGACTCGGTGACGGCATAGTTAATATCCTGGCCAATCAGATCGGTCAGTTGCAGCGGCCCCATGGCGAAACCGCCGGCATCGCGCATCACCGTATCGAGCGTGGCGACGTCGGCCACCCGTTCTTCCAGCGCGCGCAGGGTTTCGGCGTAAAAAGGCCGCGCCACGCGGTTAACGATAAACCCCGGCGTGGAACGGCACAGCACGCTCTGTTTGCCCCATTGCCGGGCCAGCGTTTGCAGGGTGGCGACGGTGTTGGCGCCGGTGTCCAGCCCACTGACGATCTCCACCAGCTTCATTAGCGGGGCCGGGTTAAAGAAGTGCAGCCCGGCCAGGCGTTGCGGATGCCGCAGCGCCCCCCCGATGGCGGTAATCGACAGCGACGAGGTGTTGCTGGCGAACAGCGCGGCGGGCGAGCACAGGGTTTCCAGCTCCCGAAACAGGCTTTGTTTGATCGCCAGTTTTTCGGCTACCGCCTCTATGATCAGTGCGCTGTCGGCCAGTTGTTCAAGCGTATCCACCGGCTGGATGCGCGCCAGCAATGCCTCGGTGGTTTTCGCATCGGCCTTGCCGGCCGCCACACGCCGGCGCAATCGCAGGCTTAAGGCGTCCAGCGCGTTTTGGGCAGCGGTTGCGGCGATATCAAACAGTTTCACCTGATGCCCGGCATGGGCCGCTACCTGGGCAATGCCGATGCCCATGGTGCCCGCGCCAATCACCGCCACGGTTCCGTTGAAGTTCGGCAGGTTCATGGTTATTTCCCGCTGAAATGGGGCGTGCGTTTGGCGAAAAAGGCGCTGACGCCTTCGCGATAATCGTCGCTGCGGCCGCCGAGGCGCTGAAGATCGCGCTCCAGCTCAAGCTGTTGATCGAGGCTGTTGGTCGCCGAACTGTAGAGGGCTTTTTTTATCAGCCCCAGCCCGTAGGTCGGCTGGGTAGCCAGATGCCGCGCCAGCGTTTGGGTGTGGTCGGTCAATTCGTCTGCGGCCACTACCTGCCAGATCATGCCCCATTCCAACGCCTGCTGTGCGCTGACTTTATCGCCGAGCAGCGCCATGCCCATGGCGCGGGCATGGCCCGCCAGACGCGGCAGGAACCAGCTGCCGCCGGAGTCCGGCACTAGCCCCAGGCGGCAAAACGACTGGATAAAGCTGGCGTTGTCGGCGGCGATCACGATATCGCAGGCCAATGCCAACGCGGCTCCGGCACCCGCCGCCACGCCGTTGACGGCGCACACCACAGGTTTGGGCAAGGCGGTCAGGCGGCGGATCAGCGGGTTATAGAAACGTTCGACCGACAGGCCGAGATCCGGCGCCTGTTGCTCAACGCTGACGTTACGATCGCTCAGGTCTTGCCCGGCGCAAAAACCGCGTCCGGCCCCGGTGATCAGCAAGCAGCGCACCTCGTCGTCGCGTTCGGCGCGGGTCAGCGCCTCGCTGAGCTGGTGGTGCATCTCGTCGTTAAAGCTGTTCAGCCGGTCCGGCCGGTTGAGGGTCAGGGTCAGCACCCCGGCGTCGAGGTGGGTGAGAATCAATGCGTTATCCATAAATCAGCGCCCCTGATAGTTTGGCGTACGTTTTTCGAAGAAGGCGGCGATGCCTTCACGGCGATCGTCGGTGGCGGCCAGCGCGACAAACTGCTGGCGCTCAAAGGCCAGCCCCTGGCTGAGGCCGACTTCTTCCGCCTGTTTCAGCGCCTGCTTGGCGGCACGCAGCGCCAGCGGGGCCTGTAAGCTGATGCGTTCGGCGATCTGCTGAGCGCGTTCCAGCGTCAGCGCGTCGACGCACACTTCACTGACCAGCCCGGCTTGCAGCGCGCGAGTGGCGTTGATGGCCTCACCGGTCAACACCATCTGGCCGGCCAGGGATTTCCCGACGCAGCGAATTAAACGCTGGGTGCCACCCGCTCCCGGTATCAGGCCAAGGGTGATTTCCGGCAGGCCAAAGCGGGCGCTTTCGCCGCAGATAATGAGGTCGCAGGCCAGCGCTAGCTCGCAGCCGGCACCGAGCGCGTAGCCGTTTACCGCCGCCAGCAGCGGCTTACTGAACTGCGCCAGCCGCTGCCACAGCAACGGTCGGCGATCTGCCAGTGCCGCGGGCAGGTCCTGCTGTTGCAGCTCCCGCAGATCGGCACCCGCAGCAAAGAAGCGCGCGGCACCGGCTATCACCACCGCGCCCACGCCTGCGTCGGCATCGGCTTGTTCCAGCCGATACGCCAATTGTTCCAGGCACGGGGTGCTCAGGGCGTTACGCGCCTCCGGGCGATGCAGCGTCAGGGTGACCACGCGTCGCTGCTGTTGTTGCAAGATCAAAGGGGTTTCCATTACCGTCTCCTAGACGTCAAAGTCCAACACCACGCCGTCGCCGCGCGGCCACGACTGGCAACTCAATACGTAGCCGGCGGCCAGTTGATCCGGCTCCAGGCTGTAGTTGACGGCCATCTCCACCTGGCCGGCCTTCAGCCGGCATTTGCAGGTAGCGCATACCCCGCCTTTGCAGGCGTAGGGCAGGTCCGCGCCCTGGCGCAGCGCCGCGTCCAGAATGCTGTCGTCTTGTGCGCTAACCTCGATATTCAAGCGGCGGCCATCGAGCAGGATCTCTACCTGGGTGGCGTTGCGGCTGCCGTCGTTGAGCGGGCGGGCGGCAATGCCGCTGGTGTTAAAACGTTCGCTGTGGATGTGGGCAGCCGGTACGCCGGCTTGTTCCAGCACGGTTTGCGCGTCGTCCATCATCGCCTCCGGCCCGCAGATAAAGGCGTGGTCGTAGTCGCGGTAATCCAGCAGCGCACTCCCGATAGCCGTCAGGCGTTCGCGATCGATGCGACCGCTGAGCAGCGGGCTGTCCAGGCTCTCCTGGCTGAACAGGTACAGCGGCTGAAAGCGCTGCGGATAGCGGTTTTTCAGGTCGCACAATGCCTCTTTGAACATCACCGAACGGCTGCTGCGGTTGCCGTAGATCAGCGTGAAGCGGCTGTTGGCTTCCAGTTGCAGCGTGGCCTTGATGATCGACAGCATCGGCGTGATGCCGGAACCGGCGGCAATCGCCAGATAGTTGCCGCAGTTTTCCGCCTGCGGCTGATAGCCGAAACGCCCCTGCGGCACCATCACCTCCAGCGCGTCGCCGACCTGTAGCATTTGATTGACGAACGAGGAGAAACGCCCCTGATGAATCGCTTTGACGCCGATCTGCAGCAGCCCTTCCTGCGGGGCGCTGCAAATGGAATAGCAGCGGCGCAGCTCTTCGCCGTTGACCCACGCCTTTAACGTCAGATGCTGGCCGGGGGTGTAGCGGTAATGGCTTTTCAGCTCATCGGGCACGCGCAGCGTAATGGCCACGGCGTCCGGCGTTTCGCGCTCGATGGCGGCGACGTTAAGGCGATGGAAGAGCGTCATGGTGTTCTCCTATTGCAGGGCGCGGCCTATATGCATTTGAAATAGTCGAACGGTTCCCGACACTCGCAGCAGCGGTAAAGTGCCTTGCAGGCGGTGGAGCCGAACTCGCTGATTTTTTCGCTGTGGGTGCTGCCGCAGCGCGGGCAGGGCACCGGGCCGTGGGCTTCGGGTTTATCGCAGGTGTGGCCCTGCGGCGGCGCGACGCCGTAGTCCCGCAACCGCGCACGCGCAGCCGCATTCATCCAGTCGGTGGTCCAGGCCGGGCTGAGGCGGATTGCCACCTTCACCGGGCTGAAACCGGCTTCCGCCAGCCGCTGCTCGATGGCGTTGAGCAGAAATTCGGTAGCGGGGCAGCCGGAGTAGGTCGGCGTAAAGGTAATGCGCCAGCCTGCGCCGTCCGGCTCTACGTCGCGCACCATACCCAGATCGGTGATCGACAGTACCGGCAGTTCCGGATCGCTGATCTGTTGCAGACAGTGCCAGATTTGCGGGATCTCGGCGGCTTGCAGCCGGGTGATGTTCATGGCGGCCTCTTTACCAGTTGCTGTTGGGATAGGCGCGCTGCAGAAACTGCATTTCTGCCAGCAGCGGGCCGAGATGTTCGCTGTGCCGCCCCTGTTTGCCGCCGTGACGGAACGCCTGTTCCTCCGGCAACGTCAGGGTGGCCAGGCACAGGGTGTCGTCCACCAGCGCCCGCCAGGGTGCCTCAAGCTGACGCGGATCGGCAGCGATGCCTTGTTCCGCCAACGCCAGCTCGAGGTCATCGGCATGGAACAGTTCAGCGGTAAAACGCCACAGGTTATCCAGCGCCTGCTGAATTTTTTGATGGCTGACCGCGTTGCCATCGCCCAGGCGAATCATCCAGCCGCGGCTGAAGCGCAGGTGATAATCCGCCTCCTTCAGCGATTTGGCGGCGATGGCGGCCAGCTGTGGGTCACGGCTGCGGCTCAGCGCCTGGTGCAACTGCACGTGGTAAGCGTCGAGCAAAAACTGCCGCACCAGGGTGTCGTTGAAACCGCCGTTCGGCTGTTCCGCCAGCAGCAGGTTGTGGAACTCACGCTCGTCGCGGCCAAAGGCCAGGCGATCTTCTCCGTATTGCGGCCCGGCCAGTTCGGTGGCATAGCCGAGAAAGTGACGCGCCTGCCCGAGCAGATCCAGGCCGATATTCGCCAGTGCCAGATCGATTTCCAGCTCCGGCGCGTGGCCGCACCAGGCACACAGCCGCTGGGCGAGGATCAGCGGCGTATCGCTCTGACGCAGTACATAGGTGATTCGCGGATCGTTAAAGGTCATGGCCGCCTCTACATGTTCTTGATGCCGTCGGGAATGGTGTAGAACGTCGGATGACGGTAGATCTTGTCATCGGACGGATCGAAGAACGCCCCGCGATCTTCCGGTTGCGAAGCGATCAGATGGCTCGATTGCACCACCCAGATTGAGCAGCCTTCGCTGCGCCGGGTATAGGCATCGCGGGCATTTTCCAGCGCCATTTGGTCATCGGCGGCGTGCAGGCTGCCGACATGGCGGTGCGCCAACCCTTGCTTGCTGCGAATAAACACTTCATATAGCGGCCATTCAGCGTGAGTCATTTTCGATTCCTTCATCTATGCGGCGGTGGCGGCGTTTTTCGTCGCGTGGGCCAGCGCGCCTTCACGCACCCAGGCGCCGTCGTCCCAGGCGCGGCGCTTGGCCTGCAGACGTTCGTGGTTGCATTGCCCGCGCCCCTTGATCACCTCATGCAACTCGCTCCAGTCGATAGCGCCGAAGCGGTAGTGACCGGCAGCTTCGTCCCAGGCCAACTCGGCATCGGGTGCGGTCATGCCCAGCGCTTCCAACTGCGGCACGGTGTTGTCGACAAACTTCTGCCGCAGTTCGTCATTGCTGTGGCGTTTGATCTTCCACGCCATGCTCTGCGCGCTGTGCGGCGAATCGGTATCGCTCGGGCCGAACATCATCAGCACTGGCCACCAAAATCGGTTAATGGCGTCCTGTAGCATGGCTTTTTGCTGCTCGCTGCCGTTAGCCATCGCCATCACCGCTTCGTAACCCTGGCGCTGGTGGAAACTTTCTTCTTTGCAAATTTTCACCATTGCCCGCGCATAGGGGCCGTAAGAGGCACGGCACAGCGCCACCTGATTGACGATGGCTGCGCCGTCGACCAGCCAGCCGATCACCCCGATATCGGCCCAATTGAGCGTCGGATAGTTGAAGATGGAGGAATACTTCATCTTGCCGTCGAGCATCTTCTGGTAGATCTCCTGACGCGAGCAGCCCAGGGTTTCGGCGGCGCTGTACAGGTACAGACCGTGCCCGGCTTCGTCCTGCACCTTGGCCAGCAGCACCGCCTTGCGGCGCAGGGTCGGCGCCCGCGTCAGCCAGTTGGCTTCCGGCAACATGCCGACCACTTCGGAATGGGCGTGTTGGCCAATCTGGCGGATCAGATTTTGGCGATAGGCGTCCGGCATCCAGTCTTTGGCTTCGATGGCGGTATCCGCCGCAATCTTGGCGTCGAAGTGCTGCTGATATTGCGCGTCAGTGGTCATGCTTGCCTCTTGGTGATTCGTATTTTTCACATTAAATATAAAAATGTGAATCACTTTAATTTACCTTAAGGCTACAAACTGATAACAAAAAGATCAAAGGGCCTTTATGTGGATTTGCGATACCACTCACAAAGATGTTTTTTAATTATTTGTTTTATATGTTTTTTATAAAATAAGTTTGGGCGTGTTTTCGATGTGTTTGGCTCGAGTTGCGGTCATGTTGTTTGATTTTTGTTAAATTTTGATCGGGTGTAAACTGGACAATATGTGATACGTAATTAAGCTATTTAGTGTAAATTTATGAATTCCGGAGATGCACATGCAGCAGTTACACAGTTACCTTTCTGGCGGCTGGGTGTTCGGCCAGGGGCAAGCCCGCGAAATCCATCACGCCATTACCGGCGAACCGCTGTATCAGGTTTGCTCCGACGGCCTGCCGCTGGCCGCCAGCCTGGACTATGCGCGCCATAAAGGCGGCAGGGCGCTGGCGCAGATGACATTCCAGCAGCGCGCGCAAATGATGAAGGCAGTGGCCAAACACCTGCTGGCGCACAAAGAGGCGTTGTATGAGATTTCATACCAGACCGGTGCCACGCGCAGCGACGGCTGGGTGGACATCGAAGGCGGCATCGCGACGCTGTTCGCCTATGCCGGCCTGGCGGGGCGTGAACTGCCGGACGATACCCTGTGGCCGGAGGACGAGCCGCTTTCGTTATCCAAACAGGCGCAGTTCGCCGCTCGCCACGTGTTGACCTCGCGGCCGGGCGTGGCGCTGCATATCAACGCCTTTAACTTCCCCTGCTGGGGGATGCTGGAAAAACTGGCGCCGACCTGGCTGGCGGGCATGCCGGCCATCATTAAACCGGCGACGGCCACCGCGCAGCTGACGCAGGCGATGGTCAGGTTGATTATCGACAGCGGGCTGGTGCCTGAGGGGGCTTTGCAGTTGGTGTGCGGCGGCATCGGCGACATGTTCGATTACCTGGATTATCAGGACGCGGTGACCTTCACCGGCTCGGCGCAGACCGGCCAACACCTGCGCGCGCACCCGCGCCTGCTGGCAAAATCGATTGCTTTCACGATGGAGGCCGATTCGCTCAACTGCTGCGTGCTGGGGGAGGACGTCACGCCGCAAATGCCGGAGTTCGCGCTGTTCATCAAAGAAGTGTGCCGTGAAATGACCGCCAAGGCCGGACAGAAATGCACCGCCATCCGGCGGATTATCGTACCGGCGAAGCGGGTGGTTGAGGTGCAACAGGCGCTACTGCAACGGCTGGCCGGGGTAACGGTGGGCGATCCCAATCTGGAACAGGTGCGAATGGGGGCGCTGGTCAGCCGCGAGCAGCGCGATGATGTGCAGCAAAAGGTGGAATTCCTGCTGCACCACGGCTGCGAACCGCTGTGCGGTGCGGCGCTCGATAAACTGGATTTGGTCGGTGAGGGCGTGCAGAACGGCGCGTTTTATCCGGCCACGCTGCTGTATTGCCCCGATCCGTTTTCGCACCAGGCGGTACATGGCACCGAAGCTTTCGGGCCGGTGGCGACGCTGATGCCGTATCAACAGACCGAGCAGGCGATTGAGCTGGCGCTGCTGGGTCAGGGTAGCCTGGTGGGATCATTGGTGACTGCCGATGAGGCGTTGGCAACGCGCTTTATCCGTGCCACCGCCTGTGCCCACGGCCGTATGCTGATCCTGGATCGCCACGCGGCCGTGGAATCTACCGGCCACGGCTCACCGCTGCCGATGCTGATGCACGGCGGGCCGGGGCGTGCCGGTGGGGGCGAGGAGTTGGGCGGATTGCGTGCGGTGAAACACTATATGCAACGCACCGCCCTCCAGGGCAGCCCGGCGATGCTGGCGGCGATTGGCCGCGAGTGGGTGCGCGGAGCGACGGTGATTGAGGATCCGGTTCATCCGTTCCGTAAATACTTTGAACAGCTGCAACTGGGCGAAAGTCTGCTGACCGCCCGCCGCACCGTGACCGAAGCCGATATCGTGAATTTTGCCTGCCTGAGCGGCGATCATTTCTACGCCCACATGGACAAGATCGGCGCCGCCGAGTCGCTGTTTGGCGAGCGGGTGGCGCACGGCTATTTTGTGGTTTCAGCCGCCGCCGGGCTGTTTGTCGACCCTGGCGTGGGGCCGGTGATCGCCAACTATGGCATGGAAAACCTGCGCTTTATCGAGCCGGTGAAAATCGGCGATACGCTCCAGGTGCGCCTGACCTGCAAAAAGAAAATCCGCAAGCCGCAGAAAACCGCAGAGGATCGCCCGCATGGGGTCGTGGTGTGGGATGTTCAGGTGTTGAATCAGCATCAGCAGGCGGTGGCGCTGTACAGCATTTTGACGCTGGTGGCGCGCCAGGAAGGCGATGTTGGGGCGGTAAGCTGACCGGCAACAGATTGCCGGTCATGTATCACTATGGGGCTGGGTTAAACCGCCGCGCTGTTGCAAACGATGCGGTTTTTACCCTCTTTTTTGGCCTGATACAACGCGCTGTCCGCCATATTGATAAAACCAATTGGCGTGTCGTTGTACATATGCGGCACTTTGGCGCAGATGCCAATGCTGAGGGTGATAACGCCGTGTGGATTTCCCTGATGCGGTATCTTCAGTTCACGCACCGCCTGCATCACGCGTTCGGCGAAAATCAGCGCCCCCTGGGCGTCGGTGTCCGGCAGTATGATGCTCATTTCTTCGCCGCCGTAGCGGGCCATGATGTCATTGCTGCGGCTGGCCAGCCCCTTGAGCATTTGTCCGATCTGCTGCAAGCATTGGTCGCCGGCGACGTGGCCGTAGATATCGTTGTACTGTTTGAAATAGTCGATATCCAGCATCAGCAGCGCCACACTGCGGTAGTTTCGCGCCGCGCGCGCCAGTTCGTTCTTTAAGGCGATATCAAACTGGCGGCGATTGGCCAGCCCGGTCAGGCCATCCAGCAACGCCAGCTCTTCAAGCCGCAGGTTGATGCTGGTGAGCTGATCGCGGGTGCGCATCAGTTCGGCTTCGGTGCGCACGCTGTGGTTTATCTGCCGCATCAACACCAGCCCCAACGCCAACAAAATGGCCAGCAGCGTGGCGCCTCCGGCTACAAACAGGCCGGAATCGTTGCGCCAGTCGGCCAGCGCGTCTTCCTTCGACAGCCCGGCGGTGATCACCAACGGATAGCGGCTGACCCTTGAATAGCCATAAATCCTTTCCACCTTGTCGTACAGCGAGGTGATGGTGGCATTACCGAATTCGGAATGCGGCAGGATTTCGCGGAACAGCACACCCTGAGAGATATTTTTGCCGATCGACGCGGCGGAATAAGGGCGGCGGTAGAGAATGGTGCCATCCGCCAGCAGCAGGCTGAGCGCGGCGTCGCTGTTAAGCGCAAAGGTGTCGTAAAATTGGCGGAAATAATCGACGTACAGTGTCGCCAGCACCACGCCGGCAAAGCTACCGTCCGGGTGATTTAAACGGCGTGACACCGGAATGATCAAATCGCCGGTTGAACGGCTGCGCACCACCTTGCCGATATAAATCGCGTTGCTGTTGTGCTCGAGGTGGTATTTAAAATACTCGCGATCGGCATTGTTGGCGCCCTGCACGAACCTGCCTGAAGAAGTGACTATCCAGCTGCCGTGCGAATCATAAATAAACAGGCCATGCAACTGAGGCAGATTGCCGACCTGTCCTTGCATCAACTTTTGCAGCCGCAATTGCTGCGGTTGGCCCAGACCGTCGGTTTGAATGCGCTCTGTCAGATCGGACAGCGTACTGTCCACTTGCAAGAAAGTGTCATCGGCATGTTGCGCCAGCGAGCGTGCCAAATTGGCGGATTCGTATTCGGCGCTTTTCAGATCGCGCTGATGCGCATTCCAAATTTGCCAAACGTTAAACAGAATCAGCGTGGCGGCAACGATGATGACAAACACGCCAGCCTGAAATAATAACGGGGAATTTTTACCGTTGCGCGGCAGATCGGCATCCTGCGGTTGCTGCTGTGTCATGTAACCCTTTCTACTGTGTGATTTTTAAATAAAGTTAAGAACTATCTTACATCTTATTCGTTAATTCTGCTGACCACTACTCCCTTAAACAAGTTACCCTCGGCAGATGTTACGATTCGTTCAAAACCGCCCGAAAACCAGAGGATCGCGAGTGTGTCTGACACCATCATTATTACTTTACTGACGCTGGCGGTGTATTACCCGGTCACGTTGGGCGTGCTGGCGGTGATGATGTTTTTTGCCTGGCGGCGACGTAAATCGCCTTACTGGCGCTTGGGACTGGTGCTGCTGGCGGGGCTGTTTGCACTGTTCGCCATGGCAGCCTACGACTGGCATCACTATAGCTGATTGCCGAAGGCGCGGTGTCCGCCAGAGGCCGTGGGCACCGCGATGAGGTGGCATTATTCAACGTTAATCATCCAATTGACGCCAAATTGGTCGGTCAGCATGCCAAACCCCTTGGCCCAAAAAGTGGGCCCATAAGGCAGGGTTACCTGTCCGCCCTGCGACAGCTTTTCAAACAGCTCACGCCCTTGTTCTACGTCTTTTGGATTGAGCGACAGGGAAAATCCTTTATGTGACGCGTCGGCGCCATCCTGCGGGCAGCCGTCGGAGGCCATCAGCGCGCTTTCACCAATCAGCAACCTTGCATGCATGATGGATTCCGGATCGGCATCCTGCGGGCCACCTTGTTTTGCTTCCTCGGGCATTTCCTTGTAACGCATGATCATTTCAATTTTACCGCCCAGTTGCTGAGCGTAGAAATTCACCGCTTGCTCGCAATTACCGTTAAAAAATAAATAAGGTTGAATCAACATGACATTGACCTCGGTTATGGCCCGTCAGGCTGTAAACCGGCCCGAGGGCGGGGATAAATAATTTCTCTGGGCAACTATTGCCGCAGGTGACTTACAAGTGTAGTGCGATTCGCGGTGAATGCCCGGTGGACGATCACGCTCTGGCGCTTTGGTACGCGGCCAAACAAATTGAGCGAAAAAGTGGGATGGTTCATCCCGATTTGGACAGATTATCTGAGCGGTCAGGGTTCCTATACTCATTGCAACTTTCACTAACGGAGTCATGGTCATGAGTAAGCAATCTTTGAATGGAAAAGTGGTGTTGATCGCCGGTGGCGCGAAGAACCTGGGCGGCCTGGTAGCACGCGATTTGGCGGCCAACGGCGCGGCGGCCATAGTGGTGCATTACAACAGCGACGCGACCCGTGCGGCGGCGGAAGAAACCCTGGCCGCGGTGAAAGCTACGGGGGCACAGGCGATAGCGGTGCAGGGCGATCTGACCCGGCCGGCCAACGTGGCGCATTTGTTTGAGGAAGGGATTAAGGCGTTCGGTAAGGTGGATATTGCGATCAATACCGCCGGTCTGGTGATCAAAAAGCCGATCGCCGAGGTGACTGAGGCGGATTACGACACCAGTTTTGACGTCAATGCCAAAGCGGCATTCTTTTTCATTCAGCAAGCAGGCAAACACCTGGCGGACAATGGCCGTATCGTGACCATCGTCAGTTCGCTGCTGGCGGCCTATACGCCGTTTTATGCGGTGTACCCCGGCAGCAAGGCACCGGTGGAACACTTTACCCGCGCGGCTTCCAAGGAGTTTGGCGAGCGTGGCATCAGCGTGAACGCCATCGGCCCCGGCCCGATGGATACGCCGTTCTTCTATGGGCAGGAAAGCAAGGACGCGGTGGAATACCATAGCAGTGCCGCCGCGTTGAGCAAGTTCTCGAAAACCGGCCTGACCGATATTGAGGACATCGCGCCTATCGTCAAGTTTTTGGTCACCGACGGCTGGTGGATCACCGGGCAGACGTTGTTCGCCAACGGTGGCTATACTACCCGTTAATATCAATTTGCTGCGGCAAACCGCCGCAGCTTTTTTCAGGATGCACAGCCGGTGGACAAGATAGGGAGATTACGGGTTTTTATCCAGGTTGCCGAGGTGGGCAGTTTTATCCGCGCTTCACACATCCTGCTGATGCCAAAAACCACGGTGTCGGCGGCGATCCAACAGTTGGAACATGAAATGGGCGCGCGCCTGTTTCATCGCACTACCCGCAAGGTACAGTTGACCAGCGACGGCGAGCTGCTGCTCGACAAAGCGCGCAGCCTGCTGTTCGACGTGAACGCGCTGGACACGCTGTTTCAGCAGAAAAACGGGCCGATAGGCGGTCGCTTGACGGTCGATGTGCCCAGCCGCATTGCCCGGCGAATCATCGTGCCGGCGCTGCCTGATTTTTTCCTTCAATACCCCGATATTCAACTTTTCCTTAGCGCCAGCGACCGCTCGATCGATTTGATTCAGGAGGGGGTAGACTGCGTGGTGCGTGTCGGCAGCCTCAGCGACAGTAGCCTGGTCAGCCAGCCGCTTGGCCGTTTGAGCATGGTCAATTGCGCCAGCCCGGATTATTTGCGGCGCTACGGGACGCCGGAGCATACCGATCAACTGGACGAGCACTGGGTGGTGGGGTACGCGCAGCCTAATCTGGCGGGCGCGGAGACCTGGCAGTGGGAGCAGGAAGGGCAATCGGTTGAAAAAACGCTGCGTAGCCGGGTGACGGTCAACAATGCGGAGAATTATATCGGCTGCTGTCTGGAAGGGCTGGGAATGATTCAGAACCCGCGATTCGATCTCCAGCATCATCTGGATGACGGCAGCCTGCGAGAGATACTGCCGCAGGCCCGGCCATCGGCGATGAGCATTGCGCTGCTTTATCCCCACCGGCGACAGCGTTCGGCGCGTTTCACGGCGTTTGCTGAGTGGTTCGGCCGTTTAATCAAACCTTTTTGCGAAAGCTGAGCGGGGCGCGAGATTACATCAACAACTGCGCGGCAGACCCATCCCAGAGGGCGGCAAAGGTATAGATGACGGCCAGTATCAGCATGAATGGCATATTGTTCATTGCCTATCTCCAGCGGAAATATTCACTTCAAGTATAGCCCGCGGAAATGACAGTCAGATGAATTAGATCGTTTTTTGTACAGGTAAATTCAGACAGACGGAAATGTGTAAACTGCTGATATTTGACTATAGTAACAGTGTGAAGCTGCGTGTTTGTCGCGAATCACCCTGTATCGCGCTGCCGGTGACGGCAAGCATAGGGAAACATAGGTGTGAACTTTTCGGCTATGTTAACTTAAGGATATGAAATGTCAGTTAAAAATGACGTTAAAGACAATGTGGAACAGCTGTGCGGCAGTGCAAAATCTGCTGCATGCGAAGTGCGGGCCGGTTTGAAAGAGGTTGCCGGTCACTCCTGTTCTTACATTAAGGACAACCCTTGGGCTGGGGTTGGCGCCGGCGCCGTTGTGGGCCTGGTGGTAGGTTTTCTTTTAGGCAAAAAGTAAATAGGGAGAGTAAAAATGGGCATCATTTCCTGGATCATTTTTGGTTTAATCGCCGGTATCCTGGCTAAATGGATCATGCCGGGCAAGGACGGCGGTGGCTTTATCGTGACTGTTATCCTCGGGGTCATCGGTGCGGTAGTTGGCGGCTATATCAGTACCTTCTTCGGTATGGGTCGCGTAGATGGCTTTAACCTGGGCAGCTTCGTTGTCGCAATAATCGGTGCCCTGGTGGTACTTTTTGTCTACAGAAAGGTCAGAAGCTAGTCAGATGCTGATCAACAGGGTCGCTGCGGCGACCCTTTTTCGTTAAATCATAGCGGTCGCGCGGCCTGGGCCGGCGGCCAGAAGGGGATGAGCATGGGTCTGTTTGATAACGTATTGGGCAGTATTCTGGGTGGCGGCGCTAACGGCGGCAAAGGCCTGGATTACGTCGCTATCATGCAATGGGTCGAGCAGCAAGGCGGCCTGCAGGCGATTTTGGACAAGTTCCGCCAGGGGCAATTCGGCGATGTGGTCGGCTCATGGTTGGGCAACGGTGAAAACCAGCCGATCAGCGGCGATCACGTTCAGCAGGCGCTGGGCAGCGATGCCATCAATCAGTTGGCCGAAAAGCTGGGGATCGATCCTGCTCAGGCTTCCAGCACCATCGCGCAGTTCCTGCCGTCGGTGACTGACGCCGCATCGCCAAATGGCGAAGTGCAGCAGGACAGCAACGAACTGGGCGATATGGTCGGTAAGCTGTTCAAATAACGCTTAGGCCCCCGGCGCCTGGTCGGGGGCCTTGTTTAATCTAATGCCTTCAATGCCCTCCAACGCTCCCAGCAAATAATCTACCCACGCTCGTACTTTGCCGGGAATAAACCGCGCGGCGGGGTAAACGGCATGCAGCGCCATCGGCGGATAGTGCCAGGCAGGCAATACCTGTACCAGCGTACCTGCCGCCAATTGCCGGCCAATCAGCGGCCGTTGCGCACCGCCAATGCCCAAACCAGACTCGATGGCGGCCAGCAGCGAGAAGGTGTTGTTGGCGCGGAATACCGGCCGCACAGTCACCGTCTCGGCGCCCTGAGGGCCGATTAACGTCAGCGCATCGCCGTCGCTAAGGCCGCTGTAACGAATATGTGCATGGGCCGTCAATGCGGCCGGCGTTTGCGGCATGCCATGCGCCGCCAGATAAGCCGGCGAGGCCACGAGAATACGCTGCAATTCCCCCAACCGCCGCGCCACTGTGCCCGGCGCGCTTAGTTCGCCAAAGCGAATCGCTACGTCAATGCCCTCGCCGATGACATCCGCTCGACGATCGTCCAGCAGTAACTCAATATTCAGCTCCGGATGGCGCTGTTGAAAGGCGATCGCCAGCGGCGTCAGATGCTGCTGGCCGAACCCCGTGGGTGCATGAATGCGTAAGTTTCCTTGCAACCGCTGGTTCAGGCCGTGCAGCGCCTCTTCCGCTTCGCCTACCGCCGCTAGAATCGGTTTGATTTGCCGGTAATAACCACCGCCGGCATCGGTCAGGGAGACGGCGCGGGTGCTGCGAAACAGCAACTGCGTGCCCAATTGCTGCTCCAGCCCGGCGATCTGCTGGCTGACCGCAGGTTGCGTCAACCCCAGATCGCGGGCCGCCGCCGAGAGGCTGCCCAGTTCCGCTATGCGGACAAAAGTCTTCATGGCGTTCAGTTTGTCCATCGATGCTCCACTTATAGGTTTTGCTTATAAGTGTTAGTTAAAAATGGCGTCTACCGCAAGCTTTGCTAATCGATCACAGTGGGTGCATCCATACCTGGCAGGAGAGAGAACATGCAAAACGGCAAACTGGCGCTGGTGGTCGGCGCTAATGGTGTCATCGGCCATAAACTGATTGAGGAACTGGTCGTGCAGGGTTGGCAAGTGGTCGGCCTGTCGCGGCGCGGTGGCGTGGACCGGCCGCAAGTGCGTTATCTGGCGGTTGATCTGCTGGATGCACAGGCGACGCGCGAGGCGCTGCAACCTCTAACGCAGGTCAGCCATATTTTCTATGCCGCTTATCAGGATGCGCCGGACTGGGCGGGGCTGGTGGTACCGAATCTGGCGATGTTGACGAACGTGGTAGACGCGGTCGAGCCGGTAGCGCAAGGGCTGGAGCACATCAGCCTGATGCAGGGCTACAAGGTTTATGGCGCGCATCTGGGGCCATTTAAAACCCCGGCGCGTGAAAGTGACGCCGGACATATGCCACCGGAGTTCAACGTGGATCAGCAGCACTACCTTGAGCGGCGACAGCAGGGCAAACGCTGGCGCTGGAGCGCGATTCGCCCCAGCGTGGTCGGCGGGTTTTCGCTCGGCAATCCAATGAACCTGGCGCTGACCGTTGCCGTTTATGCCTCAATCAGCAAGGCGCTGGGGCTGCCGCTGCGTTTTCCCGGCAAACCGGGGGCTTACCACAGCCTGTTGGAAATGACCGATGCCGGCCTGCTGGCACGGGCTACGCTGTGGGCGGCGACCGAGCCTGCAGCGGCCAATCAGGCGTTTAACATCAATAATGGCGATCTGTTCCGTTGGAGCGAGATGTGGCCGAAAATTGCCGATTATTTTGGCCTGGAGACGGCGCCGCCGCTGCCGATGTCGCTGGAACAGATGATGGCGGATAAAACCGCGTTGTGGGCGACCCTCGCGCAGCAGCATGATTTGGCGGTGACTGATTACCATGCGGTGACCGGCTGGCGCTTTGCCGATTTTGTTTTCTCGTGGTATTACGACATGTTTGCCGACGGCAGCAAGGCGAGGCGTTTTGGTTTCACCCAATTTGTCGAAACCGAGGCGATGTTCTTCACGCTGTTTGACGAGTTCCGGCGCAGAAGGATTATTCCCTAGCGCCTGCTGGCGGGGCGGGCGCTTTTTATGGCACTCTTTGGCTGCCGCCCGGTCGGGCGGCCAGAGAGGCCGTCAGCCCGACCGGCCTGGAGGATGATGAGGAAATAAACGTGACGGGGATTACCGCCATACTGACGCTTTTGCTGGCGCTGGTGACCATTGCGCCACTCTCAAAGCATGCAGCCTGGTGGATTCGGGTGTGGGATTTTCCACGCCTGCAAATACTGACGCTGTCATTATCGGTGTTACTGCTTAACCTGCTTTTTCTGCCTCTGTCCTCGCCGTTGGTGTGGGGCATGATAGCGGTGAATCTGGTCTGCGTAGCGTATCAGGGGGTATGGATCTTCCCTTATACCCGACTGAGCAAGCCCCAGGTAGTGGACTTTACCGGCTACCAGTACAAGCCGCGTTTGCGCCTTCTGGTGTGCAATGTGTTAACCCCCAATCGGCAGGCGGATAAACTGCTGGCGCTGGTGGCGACCGAACGGCCGGACGTGCTGGTGGTGGTGGAAACCGACAGTTGGTGGGAGCAGCGGCTGGCGCCGCTGGAACAAGATTATCCTTACAGTTTGAAATGCCCGCAGGATAATCTTTACGGCATGCATGTTTATTCGCGGCTGAAACTCAGCGATGCGGAAATTCAGTACCTGGTGGATAAAGAGATTCCGTCGATGCACATGATGGTGCATTTGCCGCAAGGGCAGCAGGTGCGCTTGCACTGCGTGCATCCGATGCCGCCAAGCCCCACCGAGAATGACGAGTCGGAAGATCGTGACGCCGAGCTGGTCATGGTGGGAAAAAGTGTTGCCAAATCGGCGTTCCCGGCGATTGTGACCGGTGATCTGAACGATGTGGCTTGGTCGACCACTACCCGCTTGTTCCTTAAAGTCAGCGGTCTGTTGGATCCGCGTCGCGGTCGCGGCATGTTCAGCACCTTTCATGCCGGCTATCCGTTCCTGCGCTGGCCGCTGGATCATGTGTTCCACAGCGATGATTTTGTGCTCGGCTCGCTGCGTCGCTTAACCCACGTCGGTTCGGATCACTTCCCGATTCTGGTGGAACTGGTGTACGCGCCCAAGCTGGGGGCTGAACAGGAAAGCCTGGAGAAAGACGGCGAAGATGAGGCGTTGGCGCAAGAAAAACTGGCCAACACCGGTTCTTCGCCAGAGGACGTACATACGCCGGGCGCTTGAAACATCACCCCGCGGCATCGGTTGCGGGGTGTCTCTCTTTAGAGGGTCAGCATAATCTTGCCGATATGCATGCTGGACTCCATCAATGCATGCGCTGCGGCCGCTTGTTCCAGCGGGAACGTTTTGAATATCTGCGGTTTTAACGCGCCGCGCTCCAGCAGCGGCCACACCTTCTGCTGCAAATCGGCGGCAATTTGCGCTTTATCTTCCACGCTGCGCGCGCGCAGCGTGGAACCGGTGTGAGTCAGACGTTTGAGCAGCAGCGGCATCAGGTTCAATTCTTTGACCACGCCGTTCTGGGTGCCGATTTGCACAATGCGTCCATCCATCGCCGCCGCCTGATAGTTCTTCGCCACGTAATCCCCGGCGATCAGATCGACAATCACGTCTGCGCCCTTGCCGTTGGTCGCGTGTTTGGTCTGCTCGACGAAGTCTTCGTTACGGTAGTTAATCGCTACGTCGGCGCCCAGCGCCAGACTGGCCTGACGTTTTTCCTCGGAGCCGACGGTGGTGATCACGCGGGCGCAGAACGCTTTCGCCAGCAGGGTGGCGACGGTACCAATACCTGACGTGCCACCGTGGATCAGCACGGTTTCACCGGCTTTGAGATGCCCGCGCTGGAACACATTGACCCAGACGGTAAAGAAGGTCTCAGGGATGGCTGCCGCCTCCGTCAGGCTCATGCCCTGAGGCACCGGCAGCGCATTGCTCTCATGCACTTTGCAGTATTCGGCGTAGCCGCCGCCGGCAATCAGGGCGCACACGCGATCGCCGATGGCGTAATTTTTCACCCCAACGCCGATGGCAACCACTTCACCGGCTATTTCGAGGCCGGGAATATCCGATGCACCGGGTGGCGGCGCGTATTGACCACGGCGTTGCATAACGTCGGGCCGGTTAACCCCGGCGGCGGCGACCTTCACCAAAATCTCACCTTGTTGCAGCGTCGGCAATGGCCGCTCGGCGACAACCAGCACCTCCGGTTCGCCCGGCTGGCTGATTTCGATCACTTTCATGGTGTTGGGCAGTGGCGGGTTTGCTGACATGGTCATTCTCCTCCGATTGGTGTTCAGGCACAGTGAACAGTGTAGATAAGCACCTGCTGTAATTCATATTTTATCTTACAGAAATGCCGACGGGAGAATGTGGATCATAGGGCGGTTTTTAGGGGGCAGAAGAGGGGAGCCGCCGCGGGGGCGGCATGGTATCAGTCGTTTGGCGGAATGCGGAAACCTTTGAGTGAGACGATGAAGTGCTCTTTCCCTTTGGAAATCTTGGCGCCTTTATCACACCACAGACTGGCGAGCTGGAAAAAGTCGTCGCTGTCGATGTCATAAGCCAGTTCGATTTTCTTGGCTGTTCCATAACGGATCAGCTTTTCTGCTTCCTGGTGGTTTGTTGCTTTAATGGTGGTCATAACGAAATCCTTGGTGTAAGCCAGTGCGGATAATCGTGGACCATCATATGGCTGAATTGTGACAATTTTGTGATGGAAGCATGACAGTGAACGGTTGTGTGGCCTGGAGCATAACACGGGGGTTATGCTCCCCTCTGTTCTGTCAACGATCGTGCGGACGAATCAGCGTGCTTTTCTTCTGTGATTTAAAGTGTTTGTACAGCGCATATCCTGCAATGCCGGCCAAAACTGCCAGTAAAGACATATATTCTGTCGCCATGAGACTAACCTCCGATAAAGAGTGGCTAAGGAGCCTCTATTTGTGACAGTTATCACGTTATCGCGCAATGAGACCATTCTGTAACGCAGCAGGGTGTTGATATTTAGACATAAAAAAAGCGCCTATAGGAAGGCGCATAAAAATTTACAACACAGCTTGTCATGCTCAGCACCAGGAGGAGTGGTGAACATGGCGCCATTGTATGAACTCCCCGCAGCGGCAGATATAGGGATAACTCTTAAAGCTCAGCTACCACTGATAGCCCATATTCAGGCTGTAATCGGGATCCTGATTGGTGGAGTAAGGATCGGACTGGCGGAGACGATCTGTTTTTTTCACCGGGCCGCTAAGTGCCGAATAGGGTTTGGTCAGCGGACGGCTGCAACCGGGGTGATCGCATTCTATTTGAACGCGAAAACCGGTTTTGTCTTCGGACTCAGACCAGAATACCGGTGGCTTGGCCGTTTTAGTTGCCGGGCCAAGCGCGCTCTGCGGCACGGGCGCAGGAGTGAGGCTCGGCTCCGGCGCGGTATAAGATAAATCGAGCGCCTGGGCTGAGTAGGCGCTCAGCATCAACAGGGCAGTGCAGCAGGATGCTGCCAGCGTACGCTTTCTAAGCATGGTCGATCTCCCTTCATCATTACGCGGCGCAACTATAAAACAGCTAAACGAGAATGACTATCATTTATGGGGCGGGAGTCTTCTTTTGAGGCTGCGCCATAAACAATTTCTCTTTATCAGGCATCGGACCAGATTAGTTGACAGCCTGAAAGGCGAAATTGTGTTCAATCTCAACAAGGTGGCTACTTGGCTTGGGTGAAGTTAAAAAAAATTTTTGGCTGTGCCTGGCCGTCATTATCGGGCAAATACGGCAGATAACGCTGATAAATTAAACAAATTGGGTTAAATTCTGTGCGTTTAACCCCGTTTCTACAGAGGGGCTGATAAAAAGAGTTGCTATTAAAGTCCTGTCATGAGTTAATGCTTCTCGGCCTGTGGTACAGACCTATTTATGCACGACATTTTGAGTAAAGTAGTTCAAATTTAAAGCGTTATCCTAGATAGCTCTTCTCTGACGAATTTCCTTTCTAGTGCCTCCATAAGTAACTGATGACCGGCTATATCATATGCCCATGGTGGCTTACATTTAATATTGAAGGAATTAGACATGTCTAACATGATCAAAGGTCAAGTGAAGTGGTTCAACGAGTCTAAAGGTTTTGGTTTCATCACTCCAGCAGACGGCAGCAAAGATGTGTTCGTACACTTCTCTGCTATCCAGGATCAAGGCTTCAAGACCCTGGCTGAAGGCCAGAACGTACAGTTCTCTATCGAGAACGGTGCTAAAGGTCCGTCAGCGGCTAACGTTACCGCTATCTAATCGGCTTCTGCTGATTAACAAAAACCCGCCAAGGCGGGTTTTTTTGTGCCTGCAATTTGCCGAAGGCAAAAAAAAGCCCGCAAGTCTGCGGGCAAAAGTTCCTTGTTACTTCTTCATTTGCAGGCACCTCTCTGGGGGGAAGCACCTGTGAACAGCCTATCCTTTACGGTCTTAAGATTCTGCGGTCAAAACGTTAAGAAAGTGAAAAAACAGGTTGGTGCGGCGGCCTGCTACGCTTTAGAAAAGCACTAAAACGGGCGAGCTGCGGGTTTACCGGCACTGCACAGTGTTTTTCGCACCTTATTCTGTAATACACTGACATCAATGATAAATGATGGGGCACAGTATGAAAGTTAACGATCTGGTAACGGTTAAAACTGACGGTGAACTGAGGCGTGAAGGGGTGATACTGGCGGTAGAGGAATTCAATGAAGGGATAATGTACCTGGTCGCGTTGGATGACTACCCTGCCGGCGTCTGGTTTTTCAACGAGATTGACAGCCGGGACGGCACCTTCGTCGAGCTGAGACAGGGCGGGACCCGGTAGGCGCTCGGCAAAGAGCCAATATCTCTCCAACGAATTAATTTAATCAGCAAGTTTTTCGCAAGGTTACTATTTCGGAGGGTAGGGGCTATTTTTGCTGCGGGAATACCCGCCGCGGCCGAAAATGTCGTCGCGAGCAGGTATGAGGTTATTTAAATGTTTTATATCCAGGATGACCGGTTGTAAGACATTTAAAACCAAGGCTGAGCAGAATACACGGTAAATCTCTTTACCTAGCGGCTATTGACAAATATCCCACTGGTTAAGGTGTCGGTTAAACGGACAACATGATAAATAATTTGCTTGTTGTGCGTTTTAATTTTTCTTTTGATATTTCCCTTGTGGGAAGAGACGGTCTTGGCTTTAATTTGCATCTGGTCGGATATCTGGATGGTTCCCTGACCCGACATCCACATGCGCAACATGTTTGATTCTGTTTGACTCAGCGTAACGGGCGTTTGGTCAAATGAGGTCTTTTCCGTACGAGTGGCTTTTTTCTCAAGATAGTGACTAAGTAGCTGATTCATAGTCTCTGGCTTGATGGATTTTGACGAGATGATGACATTTTTACGAACATATAAATAATCGTCAAAATGTACGTTGGTGATAGCCATAAAGATGAAGAATAAGGTGTCCGGGTGCAGTGAAATCACCCGCTTTATACGTTCTGTCGCGTCGGCTTCGTGTATAAAGCAATCTTCGTTAATAAATACCAGGCTGGGTTTCAACTTGCTGCATTTTTCATGCAGATCGTCGATATCGTTGATGGCATTAATTTGGCGTTTTTTTACTCCATGTGTTGTCAGGTAGTCTGTTAAACCCAATCTGGTATAGCTGCATGAATCCATAATGATCGTTGGCATATCGCACCCCCACTTAAATCCGTTTTACCGCGGTAACAAAGAGAAAAAGCCTGAAGCCTAAAGGCAAAAAATGGAGCAAAATTTCACATATAGCCAGTGTTCTATCAATAAACACGACGGCACTCAACGATATTTTCTTTCTAAACTAATTAATTGCATGAATCTATAAGTTTAGCTTAAGTCAGAATAATCTGCTAACCGACAAATAGCCAGTCTAGAACGCTAACTTATGCTTGAGCTGCGTGCCTGCGAGCATCGTTATGATTGAATCTGCGCATCATGTCACGAAATGAAATTTTAAATTGCTAGGAAAATTCTTAAAAAAAATTCATGTGTTGTTTTTTTAACATTTTTCAGTCTGATTTTTCAACACATCTAGTACTGTCAAACCTTTGATTTTGTAATTTTATTGTTATATATCAATTGTTTATTTATATTGTTTTCATATTTGATAATAAGAATTTTTTCTTTTTTTATCAGTTGCGATATCCGGTAGTCACATTGAGTTAACATGGAACCGGTTCTTTGTTAAGGAAACAGGCGTTATAACAACGAGTTGATGTAGCTATATGTGCTATTCCACAAAATGTGAGAAATGTCAGAGAGTGATTAATTGGTTTCTCTGAACTGTTTTGTCCATTGTGGCTAGTATGGTGCCGAAGAGGGGCGATTAGGGGACAATGCGCCGGGCCTGCTGCTTGCCGTCTGTTGGTAGCAATAACAATAAAAGCAGGACGCCGCAAGGGGCGCCCTTAAACTCTGTGATTAAAGCGCTTCAGGCAGGCAGTGCCGCAACGATTCCAGCGCCAGGCGGATATCTTCTTCTTCCGTCATCCAATTGACCAATGCGGCGCGGATCCCGGGTTGCCCGTTATAATGCGTGGGGGTGCAACGCACTATGCCATGTCGATCGAGCCGGGCGATAAAGCGATCCCGTGCGGCCGCGGCATCCCCTTCAACGTTACTGAGAGCGAAACACACCACGTTCAAATTGACCGGCGCCAGCAGATGAAAACCCTCGCTGGCATCCAACCCTGCGCCCAACAGGCGCGCCAACTGGATATTACGCTCAACCATGTCTTGCATGCCGCTGCGGCCATAGGCCTTAAGCGCCATCCATAACGGCAGGGCGCGGAAACGCCGTGAGTTTTCCGGCGTCAGGTGCAGGTAGTCGTCCGGGCGCAACGTCGGCGCTTCCATATAGACCGAATGGTTTTGGAAAACCTGCATCTGCAGTTCCAAATGACGGGTGAATTGAATGGCGCTGTCATAGGGCACATTCAACCATTTATGTGCGTCAACGGTGATTGAATCCGCTTGCTCCCAGCCGGTCAACAGCGGGGAGTAGTGCGGTGAACAGGCGGCGACACCGCCAAACGCGGCATCAACGTGCAACCAGAACGGGTAGCGCTCGCGCAGTGCCAGCAAGCGCGGCAAATCGTCGAAGATCACGGTGTTGACCGTCCCGGCGCTGGCCAGCACGATGACAGGCGCGCCATTGCTGGCGGCCAGGTGCCGTTCCAGCGCTGCGGTGTCCATGGCTTCGGAATCCGGCAGGCAATCGACGATTTTCAGCGCATCGCGGCCGATCCCGAGCATGCTGAGTGCCTTCACGCTGCTGGAATGGGCATTCGCCGACAGCACCTGTATTGGCCCTAATGCCGCCAATCCCTGTTCGGCGACATCAATTCCTCGTTGTTGCCCCAGCCACTGGCGGCCAATAGCGATGCCGACAAAGTTGGCCATGGTCGCCCCGCTGACAAAGCTGCCGCTAAATGCTTTCGGTAAACCCAGCAACGACTTCAATTGTTCAATAGTGGCCAGCTCAATCGCTGCGGCCACGGTGTCGTGGCTCAGTAGGCTGTTTTGGTCTATGGCACTAACCAGCCAATCCGCCGCCAGCGCGGCCGGAGTAGCGCCGCCGGTGACAAAGCCAAAATAACGCGGCCCGGCGCTGCCTGAGAGGCCCTCGGCATAGCGTAACCAGAAATCCTCCAGCGTCGCCAAAGCGCCGTTGCCACTGTCCGCCAGTTGGTCGTCGCCCAACTTCAGCTGTTGGGCCTCAAGAGGAGGGTAAACCGGGCGCTGTTTCAACCCGGCAAGAAACCCCTCTGCCAACTGGCGGGTCCGGTCGAGTATTTGTGGAAATTGGTCAAGATCCTGTTGTAAGCGAGGGTGCATTTGTGGCTCCGGAGAGAAGAGGATAAGGGTGACACCTTAGACCATTTGCTTTAGTGCGAAAATCGATGAAAAATGACCCTTTTGGATAGCTGGACTAACCAATGCTTAATGAGCGTGTTCCCTTGCATACCCTGCCGACTTTTGTGATTGCCGCCAAACTGGAGAATTTGCGCGCCACCGCGCAGCAGGTACATCTGACCCACGGCGCGGTTAGTCAACAGATCCAGCAGCTCGAACAGGCGATCGGCTGCCCGTTGTTTGAACGACACGGGCGCGGGTTGCGTTTGAACGCCGCCGGCCGCGAACTGTTGGCGGTGGCGGAACCGGCGCTACAGGCGCTGCAACAGGGGATTGGCCGCGTCAGGCGTATTGCGCAAAGCCACAGGCTGCACATCAGCGTACTGCCTTCCTTCGCACACTATTGGTTAATGCCGCGACTGCCCGCTTTCCGCGAGGCCTGCGCCGGCATTGCGCTGGATATCGACGCTTCTCTGGCGGTGCAGGATCTGTCGCGTAAGGGGTTTGATGCGGCTATCCGTATTGGCGAGGGCCAATGGCCGAACTTGCAGGCACAGCGTATCGCTTCTGGAGAGGTGGTACCGGTGGCCACCCCTGAGTTGGCGCGACAGTGGCAGGCGGCATTCGACAAGGGTTCGCCGCGCACGCCGCTGCTGGAGCATGATGTTACGCCGTGGCGCAGGTGGTTCGCGGCGCACCAACGGGGGGAGTACGGTCAGCAAATGGCGTTGTTCAATGACGCCGGTTTGCTGATCCGTGCGGCCGAGCAGGGATTCGGCATTGCGCTGGTGAAAAGGCTGCTGGTCAGTGATGCTCTGGCGGAGGGGCGGCTGGTGGCGCTGGCCGAGGCCAGGCATCTGGATAATGGCGATTTTTACCTGGTTTGGCCACAGACCGCAGGATTGACTCCGGCGGTCGAAGAGTTATTACACTGGTTACAACGCCAACTGGCCTGAATCAGCGCCGCAGCCACTCCGGCTGGGAAGTGCCCAGAGCGGTAGCGGGCAGGGCCCATTGCAGCGCAGTCCCGTTCAGATGCAGCGGGGCGCAAAGGCGCAGCGCAGCACCCCAATGGGTCAACTCGGTTTCCGGGTTTTCATCGGCCTCGGTGACCGGCGCCAGCGGCTTTGACAGGTGCTCCAGCGGATAAGGATTATCGAACAGCATCTGTGCGGTGCGGGCCAGGGAAAGCCGTGCACTGTAACCTGTACCGCGCGCCAGCCGCTCGCGCATGCCATGCAGCACCGCCGTCGCCATCAGGTAACCGGTAGCGTGATCCAGTGCCTGTACCGGCAATGGTACAGGCATGGCGGCGTTTTTCCACGTCATACCTGATGCCGCCAACCCGCAACTCATTTGCACCAGGCTATCGAAACCGCGCCGCCCACGCCATGGGCCGCTCCAGCCGTAAGCGTTCAGACAGACGTCGATCAACCCCGGTGACAACGTACGCCGTTGTTCCGCGCCATAGCCCAATTTTTCCAGCGCGCCGGCGCGGTAGCCATGAACGATGACATCGGCGTTTTGCAGTAGGTGCTCAAAGGTGTGGCGATCATGGGCGTTATTCAGATTCAGGCGCGCGCAGCGTTTGCCGAGGAGCACTTCATGCTCGACGCCCGGTTCATCCCAACCGTAGGGATCGATACGCAATACGTCTGCACCCAACCCGGCCAGAAAGCGGGTGGCGATCGGCCCGGCGATAATCCGCGTCAGGTCCAACACCCGCACGCCGTGCAGCGGTCTGGCGGCCGGCAACGTCCAGGCAGGGGGCGGGGCTTCAGGTTGCCGCGTTTGATGGATTAACGGCTCTTGTGCGACGCTTTTGCCCTGAATATGCTGCCGCCACGCCTCGACCGAACGCATTTCCGCCGCGCAGCCACCGGCCTCTATCACCGCCTGTTCCAATTCGCTTTTTTGCCACTCCAGCACCCGTTGCGCCAGCGTGCCTTTATCCTTATGCGGCCCCAGCACCCGCTCTACCGCTTTGCGGTGATGCGGCGCATTGGTATGCAGACGGATCCAGCCGTCGCGAGTGGCATAATCGCCCGCCAGCGCATCCCAGGCGGCAGGCAGTTGCCACCCCAGAGGCCGTAAGGTCCAACCGAACCACAGCGAAGCCAGCCGGCGATCGACCAATGCCTGCTGCATACCGCCTTTGCTTTGTTGCAACAGCCCGGCGCAGGCCAGGCCGGCGGCGCCCCAACAGGCCGTAGCCAGTTCGGTCACCGGGAATGCGCTGGCCAGTTCGCCTTCGCCGCTGACCGCCAATTGGCCCACAGGAGGAGGGTTGTGGCTCAGGTTTTGCCAGATTTCTTCGAGCAGCTTTTGGGTAAGGGTAGGCATCAGTAAACTCCATCGTTGCCGATCGGGGGATTGAGCCTAGCGTAATTCACCCCGGTCGGAGTTGCTATTGCGTGATGTTCAGGGTGCGACCGTCCGCCAGTTTGGCACGTAGGCTATGGGCGGCGATGCCCTCGAACGGCTGGTTGCCAAAGTTGGCGATCAACGTTGAGCCGTCGCTGAAGGCGGTTTGCTGTACCCAACCCTCCGTATCCAGCCAGCGGAAGTCCGTCAGCGCCTTATCCCACAACGCCTGATGCAGCGGGCGGAACGCCGCATCGCTCCGTTTGATCTCCGGCAGGCGTGCCTGCAGGGTGGCACGGCTGAGGTGGAACATCGGCGCGGTGTTGTACAACTGGCTGAGCAGACTGCGAAGGGTTTTGACATCGCTGAACTTCAGGTTGTCGTAATTCCAGTGGTGGCTGCTGATAATCGCATCGTGAAATACCGCCTGATAAAGCGGCAGGCGATAGCGCGGATCAAACTCCACCGTTCGGTAGGGTTCTTTTACCTTGGCCGGGCTGAAGAAAAAGGCCGGTTGCGCGTTTGGCCACCAGGCACCCAGATAGTAGGGCGAGGATTTATCCTGATTCATTTGCTTATCACCCCAGCCGAAGCCCCAGGTTTCCATGCCGTGGGCAAACATGATGTGGCGGGCGGTCACCGCATTGCCATCCTCAGAACCAAGCGGCAGTTTTAGCGTGTCGCTGAACCAGGCCAGCCGCGCGTTGCGCGCCTGCGCCATTTGCGCAGCGCCGGTAGGGTGATTGGGCTGATAGTCATCAGACACCATTCCCGTGCCGTCAACGTCAAGGAACAGGCTGTTCAACCCGGCCAGTTGTACCAGGCTGCGCATGCGCTGTTGGGAATAGGGCAGTACGCAACCGGGATTCAGGTAGTAGCCTTGCTTGCCGAAACCGGGTTTTTTAGTGCCGTCGGCGCGTACGATGGCGCAGTCTTCACGCAGCGCTGTCGGCAACTGGGCCGTCAGCCAGCTGTCGTTGACTCCTCGGGGAATCGCGGTGTCGTAAGAGTCGTAACTGGCGATGAGATAGCCCAATGTCTTGGCGCTCTCCACCGCCTGCGGATGCAGAAACTCGGCGGTCCAATTATCGGTGCCCAACCACAGGCGCGGCAACCCGGCCTGATGCAGCGCCTCGATCAGTGGTTTCGCCAGCCCCTGGCCCCAGCTATCTGCCGGTGCCAGATAGGCGCCAAGCTGCCGCTGCGCCAATTCACGCATGCTGGCGGCCTGCCGATGTTGCGCTTCCAGGAAGTCTGGGTCATCCGGCGTAGCGTTGAGCGGCGTCAGCGCGACCAGCGCCTGGTTCAGAGCGTCGATCAGCGTCAGTTGTTGCCAACCCTCCGGCGTTTTTCCCGCCAGTTGGCGCAGCGCTTTCTGGTTTTCGGCCTCCATTTTTTGCCGCAGCCCTTCGCCAGGCGGGGAGGTAAGCCAGGACAGCAAGCCCGGCCAGTTTTTCACGTCAGCGGGTGCCAGCAGTTTGTCGCCCCACAAATAGATATGCGTGGCGCCAATCAGTTTTTCGCCCTCCGGGGCCGAGCGGATTTTATCGCGAAGACTGCTGAACTGTCCGCTTTGCTGCAAATACTGGCGATAACGACGTGCGCCGGATAATGGCGTTTCACCCACATGCAGCAACACGTCGAAAGTCTGTTGCTGATTAAAACGGTTGAACTGGTGGCTACTGCGCATGCTGAATACGCCCTTTGCGCTGGCAAAGTTGACCTGATTGCTGAACGGCGTAAGCAGCAGCCAGCTATACACCTTGCCCTGCTGCTCCAGGCTCCACAATGGCAACTTCAGATCCCAGTTGGTATCCAGCGGCGTCATTTCCTTAACCAGATACTGCTGCCAGACGGCATTATCCAGCGGGATACGGCTGCCTTCACCTATTGGCAACAACAGGGTGTCGGCCTGCTGCGGCAGGGTGAACCACTTCAACGTCTGCGCCCGGCGGGTGTTGAAGCCAAGACGCAGATCGCCGTTCTCAAGCCTGGCGGACACCTGCATGGCGCTGTCCGGCCATTGCCAACGGGCCTGCGTTGGTGTGCTTTGCAGTTCGGCCACGGCTTGCACGGCCTGAGCCTGATTGACGATGGTTTTGCCTGTTGAGATTTGCAGCGTGGCCGGGTCGATATCAAAACGGGCCGCTCCCTGTTGCAGTAACAGGGCGTCGGCGGGGAAGGCGGCAAACAGGGCGAAACTGATGGAAAGGCGAAGCATGTTCATCGGATTGGCTGTCCTTCGGGGATTAATGTCCTGTTGAGACGCTAGTCTATAGATAATAAGCGCATCACCCAAAGCCAATGCGGCAGATTGCGTTGCACGTCAAATAAATGGCGTTATGCAGTTTAATTTCCGTTTAATAAATTCGCCTTTACATCATTACCCTGCGTCACTATACTCAGCCAAAATTTCAGTGAGGAAACACAATTGGACAGTTTTAGTTGTAGCGATATAAATAAGGCAAGCTGACCAATCCTCTTTTTGATTTGTTGCTTGCCGAAAACGGCGGGCAGCACCCCTCTCTTTTTATTCCGAGCTGTGCAAACCCGAATCTCATTGTTGTACCTGAGGCCCAATGGCATCAGGCGAATTGATTTGGACGTTATTATGGCAATTTGCAGCCACAGCCTTTTCCCTCCAGGCACTGACGCGTTCGTTCGCTAATATATTATTGGCGCAATTTCGCGTGTGCTAAAAAGCACATGATTTTATCTCCTGCAGTTTATTAAGGGGACAGTCATGGCTATGACTCCTTTTGTTTTAAATTTATTACTGGCGATGAGCCTGGGCGCGGTTATTGGCGCCGAGCGGCAGTGGCGTCAGCGTATGGCTGGCCTGCGCACCAATGCGCTGGTGGCCACCGGTGCGGCGGTGTTTATCCTCAGCTCCATGTCCACCGATCCTTCCAGCGCCGGGCGGGTTGCCGCGCAGATTGTTTCCGGCATCGGCTTTCTGGGCGCCGGGGTGATCATGCGCGAAGGGCTGAACATCCGTGGCCTGAATACCGCCGCCACGCTGTGGTGCTCGGCGGCGATTGGCGTGCTGTGCGGCCTGGGGCAGTACTGGTATGCGGTACTGGCGACGCTGGTGATCCTGTGCGCGAATATTCTGCTGCGCGAAGCGGCGCAGCGCATCAATCTGCAACCTCAGCAGCAGGCGACCGATCTGGAACTGTGTTATCGCATTCAGGTTACCTGCGGCGAACAAGATGAAATACTGGTACGCACGCTGATATTGCAGGCGTTGAACGGCGTGGCACTAAGATTGCAATCTTTGCGCAGCGCCGATATATCCATTCCCGGCCAGCTTGAGGTTTGTGCCGAGATAACGGCCAATCCCGCAGCGCAAAAAGAAATCGAGGGTATTGTCTGCCGCGTCAGCCTGGAAAAAAGCGTGAGCGCCGTACGCTGGCGAGTGGCTTCTGAATTACCTGTTTAATTCTTCATTAATATTCACTTCATTTGGTGGTAAGGAGGCGTCATGGACGATGATCCCATAATATTGATTGTTCGACGTGATTGCCTGTGGTTATAAAACCCGGCAATTACACTGATTAAATAAAATTCCACTCTGCGCTTATTCACCTGTTAATCAGGCGGGGTAACCCTGTGCGCAGAATAAGATAAGAGAATAGCGTTATGACCTATATTAATGACAACCTACGCCGTCGCGATAAAAAAGAGGCGCCTTACGCCATCGCGCAAGAAGCGAAAAACAGCGTCGATCAGACGCTGGCAAATTTAAAATGCAACCGTAATGGCCTGACCCAGGACGACGCCGATGAACGCCTGGAGCAATTTGGCGTTAATCAGGTTGCCCATGAGAAAGCGCCGCACGCGCTGGTGCAGCTGATTGGCGCATTTAATAATCCATTTATCTTTGTTCTTATGGTGCTGGCTGCGATCAGTTTCTTTACCGATTACTGGTTGCCTCTCCGGCGCGGTGAAGAAACCGATCTCATTGGTGTGATCATCATACTGGTGATGGTTTCACTCAGCGGGCTGCTGCGTTTCTGGCAGGAATACCGGACCAACAAGGCAGCGGAAACGCTGAAATCGATGGTGCGCACTACCGCAACGGTATTACGTCGCAGCAGCTACAGCGCACAGCCTTTGACGCTGGAAGTGGCAATTCGCGAACTGGTGCCGGGAGATATCATCCAGCTTTCCGCCGGGGACATGGTGCCGGCGGACGTGCGTCTGCTTGCTTCACGCGATCTGTTCATCAGCCAGGCGATCCTGACCGGGGAGGCAATCCCGATCGAGAAATACGATGCGATGGGCAACGTCAGCCAAAAATCGAGCGAGGAGGAAGTCTCCAGCGAGCATGCGCTGTTGGAACTGCCGAACATCTGCCTGATGGGCACCAACGTCGCCAGCGGCACCGCCACGGCGGTAGTGGTGGCGACCGGCGGGCGCACCTATTTTGGCTCACTGGCCAAGTCGATCGTCGGCTCCCGTTCGCAAACGGCCTTCGATCGTGGGGTGAACAGCGTCAGTTGGCTGTTGATCCGCTTTATGCTGGTTATGGTGCCGATTGTGTTGCTGATCAACGGCTTTACCAAGGGCGACTGGAGCGAAGCGGCGCTGTTTGCTTTGGCGGTGGCGGTGGGATTGACGCCGGAGATGCTGCCGATGATCGTCAGTTCCAACCTGGCGAAGGGCGCGATTGCCATGTCGCGGCGCAAAGTGGTGGTCAAGCGCCTGAATGCCATCCAGAACTTCGGTGCTATGGACGTGCTCTGTACGGATAAAACCGGCACCCTGACTCAGGATCGCATTATCCTCGAGCATCATCTGGACGTCGGCGGCGCCAAAGATAATGAGGTGTTGCACCTGGCGTGGTTGAACAGCGCCCACCAAAGCGGCATGAAAAATCTGATGGATCAGGCAGTGATCCGCTTCGGACGCGGCAAGCCGGGCATCGAGGCGCTAGGGCGGTTTAGCAAGGTAGATGAGCTGCCGTTCGATTTTGTGCGCCGCCGTCTGTCGATCGTGGTGGCGGATGAAAATGGCCAACAGCGGCTGATCTGCAAAGGGGCGGTGGAGGAGATGCTGGACATCGCCACCCACGTGCGCGAGGGGCAGCAGACGTTGGTGCTGGATGAGGCGCGGCGTGCGGCGCTGCAGGCGCTTGCCGCGCAGTATAATGAGGATGGATTCCGCGTGCTGGTGCTGGCGACGCGGGAGTTGGGTGAGCAGAAAGATCCCTTGCCGCTGAGCGTGGCCGATGAGCGCGATATGGTGATCCAGGGCGTCCTGACCTTCCTCGATCCGCCAAAGGAGAGCGCGCAGGAAGCCATAGCCGCACTACAGGAAAACGGCGTGGCGGTGAAGGTATTGACCGGCGATAACCCGGTGATCACCTGCAAGATTTGTCGCGACGTCGGGCTGGAGCCGGGCGAGCCGCTCTCCGGCCCGCAAATCGAACAGATGGACGATGAAACGCTGGCGCGTGAGGTGGAGCAACGCACGGTCTTTAGCAAACTGACACCGCTACAGAAATCGCGGGTGTTGAAGATGTTGCAGGCGAATGGCCATACCGTCGGGTTCCTCGGCGACGGTATTAACGATGCTCCGGCGCTGCGCGATGCGGACGTCGGTATCTCGGTGGATACCGGCACCGACATCGCCAAGGAGTCGGCGGACATCATTCTGCTGGAAAAAAACCTGATGGTGTTGGAAGAAGGGGTCATCAAAGGCCGTGAAACCTTCGGCAATATCATCAAATACCTGAACATGACCGCCAGCTCCAACTTCGGCAACGTATTTTCGGTGCTGGTGGCCAGTGCGTTTATCCCGTTTTTGCCGATGCTGGCGATCCACCTGTTGATTCAGAACCTGATGTACGATATTTCCCAGTTGTCGCTGCCGTGGGACAAGATGGACAAAGAGTTCCTGCGCAAGCCGCGCAAGTGGGATGCGAAGAACATCGGTCGCTTTATGCTGTGGATTGGGCCAACCTCATCCATTTTTGATATCACCACCTATGCGCTGATGTGGTTCGTCTTCGCCGCCAACAGCGTCGAGCATCAGGCATTGTTCCAGTCCGGCTGGTTTATTGAAGGGTTGTTATCGCAAACGCTGGTGGTGCATATGCTGCGTACCCAGAAGATCCCATTCATTCAAAGTACCGCCGCATTGCCGGTTCTGCTGACCACGGCGCTGGTAATGGCGTTGGGCATTTATCTGCCGTTCTCGCCGCTGGGTACCTGGGTCGGTTTGCAGCCCTTGCCGTGGGAATACTTCCCGTGGCTGGCCGGCACGCTGGTCAGCTACTGCGTAGTAGCGCAGATGATGAAGCGTTTTTATATTCGCCGCTTCGGTGAGTGGCTGTAATTACCCTGACCGCCGGGCGCAATGCCCGGCGGTTATAATAATTTTTTCACCAGCAGACCGAGCACGATGGTCAGCGTAAAGGAAAACAGCGTGCCGAGCAGGACATACTCGGTACGCATTTTGTCATCGCTCTGCCGCAGGTCGCCAAAGCGAAAAATAGACTTTGCGGCCAGCAAAAAGCCGATCGCCGGAATTTGGCCGATCAGCACAAACGTCAGTATCAGCGTTCTTTCCAGGTAGCCAATCTGCTTGCCTGCGCGTAACAGCGAATCGCTATCGGCTTTGGCCGAGGGCGGCATTTGCGGCGTCCAGTGCGCCAGCAATTGCCCAATCAGAACGCCCATCGGCATATAAATCACTAAATACGCCAGTAACATCAGCCCAAACTGCCCGCCGGTAGCGGCGGCGCCAAGCGTGGCTATCAGGTAACGGGGTTCTGGCACCAGGCACAGCCACAGCAGAACAATCACCATCAGATGCAGGCATTGATCGAGAAGAAAGCCGCCGGCCCGGCTGAGGCGGGCCAGGAGGGTGACTTTCAGCAGGTCGATAAAATAGTGGCTGATAGCGATAACCGGCAAAGTAGCCAGCGCCGTGGCGGCGGAGAGCCCTCCATACAGCAGACCGAAACTCGCCACCGCACAGGCGGCCAATATACCGTGCAGCAAGGCATGCAACAGCAGGAAACGCGAACGCGCGCGACGGCGAATTTTATCCTCCACCCAACTGAGCGGTTGCAGCGGGAAATCGGCCAGCAAATGTACAATCAGCAACCAGGTCAGCAACGGCGCGTAGGTTAAATCCATCTTCAGGTGATCCTGTTAATCGCGTGAATAAATCGCATGATCTCCTCATAGGCAGCTCGTTTTAGCGTTGCGGAGACCGTGGACGCTGCTTTATGCAGTTTCTCGGCCACCTCCAGGTTGGTGGCGGCAAACATCCGCGTCTGCACTATCTGCGCCTCGGTCTGCGACAGACGGCCAATGACATGATCTAACATTGGCAACAGATCGCTGACAATGGCATTCGTCTCGGCATTGTCATTTTTCAGAGCCAGCCTGCAATTTTTATCCAGGCTGTCCAGCGCGTGGCCGGAATTCACAAAGGCGCTGGCATAACCTGCCGCTCGCTCCTGGCCGTCTCCCAGGCCCACCGCGATGCGGGCATCCCACTGGCCGGCGTCCATTGCTTTGAGTGTGATACGGATATATGCCGCCAGCAGCAGGCCGGATTGCGATTCGGCCACCGCCTGGAAGCCATCGCCGCGGAAAATCTCGAACCGCTGTATAAGCTTGGCCTGTTGCAGCCGGTTGAGCAGGGCGTTTAGCCCGGTAATGTAATTTGCGGTGTCGAATTGCCGGGAGTTGACCAGATCGCCGGTGATTACGCTGAGTTGCGTTTGCATGCTTTTCTCTGCTCTGAAGCGATAATTTACCGTTAAAATTCGCACCTAAATACGAATATGTCAATTATTCGTATCTGAATGCGAATTTAGCGTTTATTCGCTTCTAAAGGCGAATTATTCGCGCAATTTAAGAACGTTATGGATCAGCGCAATAAGGGGTTTTTCCCTCCGCGCCAGAGCGACGCCGAGCAGGATCAGCCCGACACCCAAGATCTGCGCACCGACCGGAGCGCCGCTGTCGCGCAGGCGATCGATGATGACGCCCGCCAGCATTTGGCCGCTGATAATCAGCAGTGCGGCGCGCAGAGTGCCAAGGCGCGGCAGCACGTAACTGTTCAGCGCCACGAACAGCGCACCGATGACCCCGCCAAGGTAGGCTCCCCACGGGGCATGACCAAGCGGGAGGCCATTGAACCCGCCCCCCGTCGCCAGCAGCAGACTGAGGAACAAAAAACCGACGATGTGATTGCAGAGCGAGGCCTGGAAAGCGCCGCGACTTAACGCCAGGCGGCCATTGACCGCGCGGCTGATGCTGATGCAGACGCCATTGAACAGCGCGAGGAGTACCAAGGTTAGCATGGCGGTTATCTCAGAAAAATAAGCAGGGCGCAGCCGGCGAGGATCAGCAGCGTGGCGATAATGTCGTTGGTGCGCAGGCGGCGTTGAATGACGCCAAACCAGCCGCGGCTGTCGGAAAGCATGCCGAACAACACCTGACCGGTAAGCATGAGCGCCAGGCTACCGGCAAGCGCCAGCGGGCTATTGACGGTGATGGCGGCCACTACCACGGTCAGGGCGCCCGGAATACCGCCCAAATAGGCCCAGCGGGGGGGCGCCGTCGCAGGAGAGAGGGGCGTACGGCGGCGCAGCAGCAACAGCAGCAACAACCAGGCGGCGATCGCGCCAACGCCATGAGCCACCCAGGAAGCGAATAGCGGGCTGTTATAGCTCGCCAGTCCGCTGTTGACGCTGATCATCAGGGCCAGCAAAGCACCGGCGGTTAACGCCAGCAAAGGATCGGAGAAACGTCCGCGTATCATCATGTCAGGTTCCATTTTTACAGTGGCGAACAGCGTACATTGTTTTTGTTATCGTCATAATCCACTACAATGGAAACTCATTGTTGAGTAAAAGTTGACGATAAATGACCGATAATTTTGCGGCTATCCCGTTGTTTGTAGCGGTAGTGGAATGCGGCAGTTTTTCAGCGGCCGGCCAGCGGCTGGGCATTACCAAGTCTGCGGTAAGTAAACGCATTACCCAACTGGAAGGCTCGCTGGGCGTGCAGTTGCTGCATCGCACCACCCGCAGCCTGAGCCTGACCGAAGCGGGCGAGCAGTATTTTGGTTATGCGCGGAACGCCTGCGCGGTGGCGCAGGAAGGGGAAGACGCCATCACGCGATTGCAGGGGCTGCCGCAGGGCATTTTGCGGCTCAGCGTGCCGATGGTGTTCGGCCGTTTGCACATTGCGCCGTTGATTCCGGTTTTTTTGGCCGCCTGCCCGGAGGTGGAAATCAATATGATGATGGACGATAAGCTGGTCGATCTGGTGGAGGGGGGCTATGACCTGGCGATCCGCATTGGCCGGCTTGCCGATTCGAGCCTGATTGCCCGGCGTATCGCACCTTGCTACAGCGTATTGTGCGCTGCGCCGGCTTATCTGACGCGCTGCGGCACGCCAAAGGATCTGGTGCAGTTGGCGCAGCATAACTGCCTGTTTTACAGCTACTACCGTGCTGGCAGCGAATGGCAGTTTCAGGGGCCTGAAGGGGCGGTACGTTTTCAGCCGAGGGGGAATTACCAGGTAAATAACAGTGAGGCGCTACGTGAAGCGTTGCTCGCCGGCCTGGGTGTTTGTCAGATGCCGACCTTTATCGTCGGAGACGATCTTGCGCAGGGGCGGCTGATCGAACTGTTGCCGGATCACAAGCTGCCGGAACACGCGATTTATGCCGTGTACCCGGAACGCAAACACGTGCCGGCGAAAGTCATGGCCTTTGTCGATTTCCTGCTGGCGCACTTGGGTGGGGAACGGCCTTATTGGGACGTCCAACGTCAGACATGAAAGCGCATTGTCATTCAGCCGGGAATACGCACGCCTGTTTGGCATGCCACCGGCGAAGGCTGAGGTGGGGTTTAAAAGCTTTTTACCAACATTTCGCGCGGTTGCTCGGCGCCGTGCTTCAGCAAGTATTCAAAAGATCTTTCGCTGCTTTTCAACTGCTGCAGAAATTCTTGCGGTGACAGATCGTGTTTTTTGCCGCTCATATAAGCCAGCGCCAGTTCTTTTGCCTGATAGCGTGAGAAATTGTACATCGTGCCCCCGGTGAGAATAAATGGTGTTTTGTTAAGGCTGATTGTAGGGGAATAGCACGTAATGAACAGTCGCTTTGGCGTATGGAATCGATAGCTGAAACCTGTGTGGTGGCGAGCCGTTTTAATGCGGCGGCTGCAACAGTTCGTGGCAGAGTTGTTTGATCACTTCCTTTTGCTGCAGGCCGTTATGCCGCAGGCGGCGTATGCGGTCCGCATCGTTCAGCGCGATCTTGACGTAATGCTCAACATCATCGAGCAGCGCGTTTTCTTCGCTGTTTTGCACGCCAGGCCGCAGGGCGGCGAGTGTGGCCAGCATATGCGATGTCAGGCTGCAGCGGCGCAGCGTGGCGGGATCCACATAGTCGGCGCCAAAGCCGTGGCGGCAGGCATTGATCTTGTTGTAGTTGGTAAAGGCGACATATTCCGCAACAACCCTTTGTCTGTTATCCAACAGGTATCTGGCCAGCAGCCGGCAGTAACCGGCTAATGTGGCCGCATGGTGAATATGCAACGGCGTATCGCAGACCCTGACTTCCACCGTACCTAACTCCGGTTTTGGACGCACGTCCCAATAAATGTCCTTGATACCTTCAATCACCCCGGCACTGGTAAGTCTTTCATAATAGACAGTGAATTCGTCCCAATTATAGATTTGCTCAAGGCAGCCGTAGTTGGGGAAAGAGTTTTGCGCGCTGAAACGGGAACTGGCAAACAGGGTATCGACGCCCTGGTAAAGCGGCGAAGAGGCGCTCAAGGCAATCAGATGCGGCAAATAGGGCGTCATGGCATGGCACAGATACATAGCCTCGTCACCGTCGTTGACGCCGATATGGATATGTTGGCCGAACACGCAGGCCAGCTTGGAGAGGTAGCCAAAGCGGCTGGCCAGCAATGTGTAGCGTTCGGAGTCGGTAATGACCTGTTGACGCCAGTCGTTGCTCAGATGGCGGCCTCCACCGCAGACGTCGCAATCAATGCGCTGTGCGCTTGCGCGTATCTTCCCGGTCAGCTCGTTCAGCTCTGCCAACAGTTCGCCGATATCGGTATGCACCGAACTGTTTAACTCCACCATCGATTTGGTCAGCTCGTGCTTGACGCGTTTTTTGTCGTTGACGTCCTCCACCACCCGGTCGGCCTTGTGAGACAGATCGTAGCTGTCACTGTCCACCAGTTGCAGTTCTATCTCCGTGCCAAGGGTAAGCCTTTCCGAACATTTGAAGGGTAGCGACATCACATATCTCCAGAACTGCGGCGATGTACTCAGTATAGTGCGTCAGTAGGGCCTTGACGTTCGCGGATGCTTTGTAAAAGGGCTATTATATTTGATTATCCATATGTATTGTTGACATCGCCCGGCTGCGAATTATGATGGCGGTTATCATTCGGAGAGAAATCTATGCCATCACTGACACCGCTGAAACTGTTTAAAAATCTGTCGGACGACACCCGGTTGAACCTGGTGTTATTGTTGCGCCAGGCAGGGGAACTGTGCGTATGCGAGCTGTCCGGTGCGTTAGACGAGTCGCAGCCCAAAATTTCCCGTCATCTCGCTATGCTGCGTGAAAGCGGCCTGTTGCTCGATCGCCGTGAAGGTAAGTGGATCTTTTACCGGTTGTCACCGCATATGCCGGCCTGGGCTGCGGCGATTATCGAGCAAGCCTGGCTCAGTCAGCAGCAAGGGTTCGCCGAACTGGCGCAGCAAGCTGCATCGGGTGGCCGGGCGCTCTGCCGGTAACGTTAAAAAATTTGTTTTTATATATTCGAAAATTCATATGTATTTGTGGCGTGATGCGCCAGGGAGAGATGATGCTACTGGCTGGGGCAATTTTTATTCTGACGCTCATTTTGGTGATCTGGCAGCCAAAAGGGTTGGGCATTGGCTGGAGCGCTTCGCTTGGGGCGGTGCTGGCACTGCTGACCGGCGTGGTGCACCTTGGCGATATTCCCCTGGTTTGGCACATTGTCTGGAACGCCACGGCGACCTTTATCGCGGTGATCGTCATCAGCCTGTTGCTGGATGAGTCCGGCTTCTTTGAGTGGGCGGCGCTGCACGTTGCGCGCTGGGGCAAGGGCAAAGGGCGGTGGTTGTTCACCTATATTGTGTTGCTGGGGGCTAGCGTGGCGGCGCTGTTCGCCAACGACGGCGCGGCACTGATCCTTACGCCGATTGTGATTGCGATGCTGCTGGCGCTGGGGTTCAGCTCGGGCGCCACGCTGGCGTTCGTGATGGCGGCGGGATTTATTGCCGACACAGCCAGCCTGCCGCTGGTGGTCTCTAATCTGGTGAACATCGTCTCGGCAGATTTTTTCAAGCTGGGTTTTACTCAGTATGCCGCCGTGATGGTGCCGGTGGACATTGCCGCCATTGTCGCAACGTTGGCGATGCTGCACCTGTATTTTCGCAAGGATATTCCGGTGAGCTATGACCTGGCGCTGCTGCGGCCGCCGCGCGAGGCGATCCGCGATTTACCGACCTTTAAAGCCGGTTGGGGCGTGTTGGCCATGCTGCTGGTGGGTTTCTTTGGCCTGGAGCCGCTTGGCGTACCGGTCAGCCTGGTCGCCGCCGTGGGGGCGTTGATCCTGCTGGCAGTGGCGAAAAGGGGGCATGCGATTGACACCGGCAAAGTGTTGCGTGGTGCGCCCTGGCAGATCGTAGTGTTCTCGTTGGGCATGTACCTGGTGGTCTACGGTTTGCGCAACGCGGGATTAACCGATCTGCTGTCCGGTATGCTGGATAGCCTGGCCGAGCGGGGGCTGTGGGTGGCCACGTTGGGGACCGGCTTTCTGACGGCGTTCTTGTCTTCGATCATGAATAACATGCCGACGGTGCTGGTGGGCGCGCTGTCGATCGACGGCAGCAACGCGGACGGCGTGATCAAGCAGGCGATGATTTACGCCAACGTAATAGGCAGCGATCTGGGGCCGAAAATTACCCCGATCGGCAGCCTGGCTACGCTGCTGTGGCTGCATGTGCTGTCGCAGAAAAATATCGTCATCACCTGGGGATATTACTTCCGGGTGGGGATAGTGATGACGCTTCCGGTGTTGTTTGTCGCGTTGGCCGCTCTGGCCCTGCGCCTGTCGCTTTAGTGTTAACAAGAGAGAACCCCATGAGCCAGATAACCATTTACCATAACCCGGCCTGCGGCACCTCGCGCAATACGCTGGCATTGATCCGTAACAGCGGCGTGGAGCCTGCGGTGATCTTGTATCTGGAGACGCCGCCCAGCCGTGATCAACTGGTCAAACTGATTGCCGATATGGGCATTTCCGTGCGTGAGTTGCTGCGCAAAAACGTCGAACCTTACCAACAACTGGGGCTGGCGGACGCACAGTGGAGCGATGCTCAACTGATCGATTTTATGTTGCAACAGCCGATTTTGATTAACCGTCCGATCGTGGTGACGCCTTTGGGCACGCGGCTGTGCCGCCCGTCGGAAGCGGTGCTGGATATCCTGCCGGATCCCCAGCAGGGTCCGTTCAGCAAAGAAGACGGCGAGCCGGTGATTGATGCTTTGGGGCAACGAATCACGGGAAAATGACAGGCCGCCGGCCCGTCATCCTTTCTCGGTCAGGAACTCGATAACGCTTTGGCCGAACGCTTCCGCGCAGGCCACGTTGGAAATATGCGAGGCCGGCAAGACGTTTAACCGGGCATGTGGCGCGTTGGCGACCAAAAATTCGGCGTCCGCCACGGTGGTGACCGGATCATGCTCCCCCGCAATGACCAACATCGGCCGCGCCATCTGGCGGGTTTGGTCACGAAGATCGGCCTGCGCCAGCGCGTCGCAGCAGGCTGCGTAACCGGCGGCGTCGCCTGCTGCCAGCCCGTCAACCAGCGCAGCAACCTGCTGCGGCGAGCGCTGCAAAAAGGCTTCGGTGAACCAGCGTGAAGGGGATGCGGCGGCCACCGCCGCCAACCCCTCGCAACGCACTTGCTGCGCACGCTGCTGCCAGCCTTCAGCGCTGCCGATGCGCGCGGCGGTATTTGCCACCACCAAGCGCTCGATGCGTTGCGGGTGGTAGCGGTTGAGCCACAGCCCGGTCAGCCCGCCCATCGAAATGCCGCAGAAGTGGGCGCTTGGCGCACCCAGCCGGTCGAGCAGGTCGACAACGTCATTGCCTAGCGTTTCCAGCCGCAGCGGGGTTTCCGGCAAGGGGGTTGCACCGTGGCCGCGTTGGTTGTAGCGCAACACGCGAAAGTGTTCGCACCATGCCGGCAACTGCGCCTGCCACATGTTGAAGGTGGTGCCGAGCGAGTTGGACAGCACCAACAGCGGCGCACCGGCGCGGCCATCGAGGCGATAGTCGATGTCCATATTCATACCCGCTCGATGATCAGCGCAATACCTTGGCCAACGCCGATGCACATGGTGCATAACCCGTAGCGTCCCCGGGTTTTCTGCAATTGCCTGGCGGCGTTCATCACCAGCCTGCCACCGGAAGCGCCCAGCGGATGGCCCAGCGCAATCGCGCCGCCGTTCGGGTTCACCTGTGCGGCATCGTCACTCAGTCCCAGCTCACGAGTCACCGCCAGCGCCTGCGCTGCAAAGGCTTCGTTAAGTTCGATAACGTCCATTTGATCGAGCGTCAGACCGGCGATTTTCAGCACTTTGCGCACCGCCTCTGTCGGCGCAAAGCCCATAATCGAAGGTTCAATGCCGGTCACGGCGCTGGCGACAATGCGTGCCATTGGCTGCAAGCCGTGGCGGGCTACTCCGCGCTCTCCGGCCAGCAACAGTGCGCAGGCACCGTCGTTCAGCCCGGAGGCATTGCCGGCGGTGACGGTACCCTGCGGATTAACTACCGGTTTCAACTTCGCCAGTGCCTCGAGCGTAGTGGCGCGCGGATGTTCATCCTGGCGGAACAGCAGTGGGGCGCCTTTTTTCTGCGCCAGACTGACTTCGATCAGTTGCTCGGCAAAGAAACCGCTTTCCTGGGCCGCTGCGGTGCGTTGCTGGCTGCGCAGGGCGAAAGCATCCTGATCCTGGCGGCTAATGCCAAACTTCAGGGCTACGTTTTCAGCGGTCTGCGGCATAGAGTCCACGCCGTATTGCGCCTGCATTTGCGGATTGATAAACCGCCAGCCCATGGTGGTGTCTTCTATTTTCATCGCCCGGCTAAAGGCGCTCTCCGCTTTGCCCATCACAAACGGCGCCCGCGACATGCTTTCCACGCCACCTGCAATCATCAGCTCACTTTCACCGGTCTTGATGGCGCGGGCCGCCATCGCCACCGCATCCAGGCTGGAGCCGCACAGACGATTGAGGGTGCAACCGGGGATCTGCACCGGCAGGCCGGCCAGCAGCAGCGCCATGCGCGCCACGTTGCGGTTATCTTCTCCCGCCTGGTTGGCGCAGCCGAGCAACACGTCGTCTACCGCGCTCCAGTCAAGTTGCGGGTGGCGCGCCTGTAGCGCTTTTAGCGGCAGGGCGGCCAGATCGTCGGCGCGGACAGTGGCGAGACTGCCGTTCAGACGGCCAAAAGGTGTACGAACGGCGTCACACAGATAGGCTGGATTCATGCGTTGGTTCTCCGTGCTGAAGGGCAAAGGTCAACTCGACCGGGGTGACTTCCTGTAATTGCTGCGGGGTCAGCCCGCCGAATATTTCGCGTACCACCAGGCCCTGAGGTGTAACGTCCATCACTGCCAGATCGCTGTAGATGCGGTCAATGCAGCCGACGCCGGTCAGAGGATAGGTACAGTGGCGGACAATCTTGCATTCGCCTTTTTTGGTCAGATGTTCGGTCATCACAAAGACCTGGCGTGCGCCAATCGCCAAATCCATCGCGCCGCCGACTGCCGGAATGGCCCCCGGTGCGCCGGTGCTCCAGTTGGCGAGATCGCCCTGTTCGGAGACCTGATAAGCACCCAGTACGCAGATATCCAGGTGGCCGCCGCGCATCATGGCGAAAGAGTCGCCGTGATGGAAAAAGCAACCGCCTTTCAGCAGTGTGACCGGCTGTTTGCCGGCGTTGATCAGATCAGGATCCTCCAGCCCCTCTGCCGGTGCAGGGCCCATGCCGAGGATGCCGTTTTCGCTGTGCAGAAAAATTTCTTTGTCCGCCGGCAGGTAGTTGGCGATCTGCGTCGGGATGCCGATGCCCAGATTCACATAGGCGCCTTCCGGGATGTCGCGCGCAATGCGCTCGGCCAACTGCTGATGAGTGAGTTTTGACATAAGTCCGTTCCTTAAGCCGACAGTTGCGCTGCGCTTGCCGGGGAAGTTACCAGGCGTTGCACGAAGATCCCCGGCGTGATGATGGTTTCAGGATCCAACTGGCCCAGGGGCACCAGCTGATTGATTTCAGCGATGGTGCAATGGGCGGCCATCGCCATGATCGGCCCGAAGTTGCGCCCGGTTTTGGAATACAGCAGGTTGCCCCAGCGGTCGCCTTTTTCAGCCTTGATCAGAGCAAAATCGGCCTTTAGCGGCAGTTCAAACACGTACTGGCGGCCGTCTATCTCACGGGTTTCCTTGCCTTCCGCCAGTTTGGTACCGTAGCCGGTCGGCGTGTAGAAGCCGCCGAGGCCGGAACCGCCGGCCTGAATGCGGGCGGCCAGATTGCCCTGCGGGATCAGCTCCAGTTCCAGTTCGCCGCGGCGGTACAGATCGTCAAATACCCAGGAGTCGGACTGGCGCGGGAAAGAGCACACCACTTTGCGCGCACAGCCGGCCTTCAGCAGCGCGGCCAGGCCGAAATCCCCGTTACCGGCGTTATTGCTGATCAGCGTCAGCTCGCGCGGGCGGTGGCGGATCAGCGCATCCAGCAGGGCGCAGGGTTGGCCGGCAGGGCCAAAACCACCGACCATAAGGGTGGCGCCATCCGGTATATCGGCGACGGCGGCGTCTGCGGATGCCACGTTTTTATCGATCATCAGCTCTCCTGAGTAGGCTACGGTTAATTCAGCGTCACACTGGTGGTTCTGGCTCTAAATTAAATGATGAAAAATACAGCGACAAGTGCGAATATCAGCGTATTGTGCGATTATCGAAACATTGGTGGTTGAGCTGCTCATTTTGTGATGCAGGTAACTAAATCGATATTTGGCGTTGTTTCGGCACTGTTTTCGGCACTTCGGGCGTATCAGCCCAGGCGTCATCGAAAGAAGGGAGGATCAGGATGGGTGATGTTTCGGAATTTGGCGACGGGGAGCTGCGCCGGTTGCAGGAGATCGGCGATTTAAGCAACGAGAGGTACAAGGGCGATCCCAACTTTATGGCTTCGCTGGCCCGGGGGTTAGAGGTGTTGCAGGCCTTCCAGCCGCAGTATTCACAGATGTCGGTTTCCGAAATCAGCCAGATTACCGGTATTCCGCGCGCTGCGGTGCGCCGTTGCCTGTACACTCTGCGGGCGCTGGGTTTTGTGCATTGCCCCGATGGCCGACATTATCGGTTGCTGCCTCGGGTGCTGACCATCGGCCACGCCTATCTTTCCTCTTCCGAACTGGCGAAGGCGGCGCAGAATTCGCTGGATTACCTTAGCAAGCTGCTCAACGAGTCCTGCTCGGTGGCAACGCTCGACGGCGACAACATTTTGTATATCGCTCGCGCCTCGGTGAAGCGCATCATGACGATTGATCTGGGGCGAGGCAGCCGCTTGCCGGCCTACGCCACGTCAATGGGGCTGGTTTTGCTCAGTGCGCTGAATGAGGAACAACTGGAGGATTATCTGTCGCGGGTGACCTTCGAACCGCTGACCGAGCACACCGTGACCAACGCGGAACAGTTGCGTGAACAGTTGGCGAAAGTGCGCAGGCAGGGATATGCCATCAACGATCAGCAACTGGAGATTGGTCTGCGTTCGATCGCGGTGCCGATGCATTCGCGCAAGGGCGGCGGCGTGGTGGCGGCAATGAACGTGGGGGTCAATGCTTCGCAAATTTCCTCGGCGGAGCTGCGTGAGCGGGTGCTGCCACAGCTGCAACGCGCGGCGATGGAACTGGCGCTGCTGCTGTAGCCGCTAACCCGGTGGTCCGTCTCATTCGGGCCGTTTGGCTGAGACGGGCCACCGGAATTTCACCCGATGATCACGCAAATTCCTGTGCACATTACGGTTTAATCGCGCTTTCACTGCCGCTGATTGGCACCGCAAAACTGAAGCAACTGCCGTAGGGTTCCGCCGCCTGCGCTTTCAGCGCGCCCCGATGGCGTTCAATAATGGCGTGGCTGATGGTCAACCCCATTCCCATTCCCTGCGCTTTTGTGGTGTAGAAAGAATCGAAAACCCGTTCCATTACGTCAGGATCCAGCCCGACGCCGTTGTCCATTATGCGTAGCTCAACCCTGCCGTCATCTGGGTTCAACGTGGTTATCCTAAGCGTTCGCGCACGATCGCTCACTTCCGACAGGGCTTCTATCGCGTTCATCACCAGGTTAATCAGCACCTGCTGGATCTGAACGCTGTCGCCAAAGATAAAGCTGTCGGTGGCCTTCAGTTCATACTCTACCGCCACGCGGCGCTGCTCAATTTCGCTGCGCGACAGGGTCATGATATGGCGGACAAGATAGTGCAGATCGATACGAGAAAAGACCGGCTCCTGCTTGCGCGTCAGGGTTTGCAGGCTGCGAATGATTTCACCTGCGCGCTGGCCTTCTGCAATGATCTCCTCCAGCCCCGTACGAATATTGTCATGCCGGACAGGGTCGTGGTTCAGCCAGCGCAGGCTTGCCCCGGCGTTCGAGACAATCGACATCAAGGGTTGATTGATTTCGTGCGCAATGGACGAGGTCAACTGGCCGACGGTGTTCGCGCGGGAAACGCGGGCCAGCTCGGCCTGGGCTACTCTGACGGCGTCTTCCGTCTGCCGCTGAGCAGTAATGTCGGTGATGGTGCCGTAGTATTCGTAGACCTCGGTGCCCACGCCGACCGGGTTACCTATGCCCAATATGTAGCGGCAAACGCCATCCGCGCTCATGATGCGAAACTCGGCCCTGAGGGGCTGCCCGTCTCTCACCCCGTCGGTGACGGCGGTGCTGACTCGCGCATAGTCGTCCGGGTGAACGAAGGTAAGAAACTCGGCCATAGAAATCATTTTCTGCTTTTCGGGCAGGCCGAGAATACGGGCATATTCTTCGGACATGAACATCAGATCCTGTTCCAGCTCCCAACGCCAACTGCCGGTATGGCTGATCTGCTCGCCCAGCATCAACGAGGTCTGGCTTGCTCTGAGCTCTTTCTCCACTCGCCTGCGCTGAATGTTCTCCTCAAGCAATTCGGCATACAGTCTTGCGGTTTCGAGCGATACTGCGGCATGCGCGCCGAGCAGGTTAACCACTTTCGAATGCTCGGCGGTGAAGATTTCAGGCATTAAGCGGTTTTCGAGGTACAACACGCCGACCAGCCGCGCCTGCTTGAACATCGGCACGCACAAAACGGCGGCGCCGGAAGTCACGAGGTAAGGATCCTGCGAGAAAGGGCTGAATTCTTCCGGCTTGCCGGTGCGTATTTCTTGCCCGGTGCGGATCACGGCGGACAGTACCGACAGCGGCATGTCGGTGGCCATCGGCACATCTTTTATAATCCGCACCCTGACGCCGTCGCTGCCGGTATAGGCGCTTGCCTCGATTTCAGGAATGTTGTTATCCAATATGCGGATCAACAGGCCGCGCTGGGCACCGGCACGTTCCAGCAGCATGGTCATCAGTATCTGAATAAGCCGTTCCAGATTGATCTCTTCAGACAGGGCACGCGATGCTTTGATGACACTTTGCAGATCGCGGATTTCTTCATTCTGGGCAAAGGCGATGGTGTCATAAGGCGTTGCCTGGCCAGGGGACACCAGATGGGGATAAGCCTGTTTCAGCTGATTCACCTTGGCCTGCGCACCTGCGCGCCCCCATGCCGCCATTGCGCCCCGAAAGTGAGCATCGGCGGCAGTATGGTAGCCGCAACTGAGCGCGAAGCGACCCGCGAGTTCATGAGCCAGCGCATTGCTGGGGTTGAAACCCGAGTCCCGCGAGAGCCTTACCGCTTTTTCATACTGTTCGAGCGCAATGCTGTTCATGCCGTCAAGGCGGGCAATCTCCGCATACACCAGCGCTTCTTTGTCGGCGAATGTGCCCGGATTAATGCGCGCCCAGAGCGCGATTTTGTCATGGTGCTTTTGCAGTTTTCGCCGGTGTTCAACGGAGAAGGTATCCGGTGTCAGTTGAGCGCTTAACGTTAGCGCGCTGTACAGATGCAAATCCAGCAGGTGGATATGCCCCGGCGCAGACCAGGAAAAGGACTCAGCCTGTTTCAGCGACTCTTCCGCCTGCGGGTATTCGCCGGCGACAAAATGCGTCATGCCCCGATACAGCCAGAACCAGAACATCATGGTGGACATTTGCTGCGGCGCCTGTTCCGGCGCGGTCGGCAGCAGCGAGTCAGGCAGCGCATCCATGCCGCCCCAGGCTCCTGGCGATACCCCGCGCAAATGCTCAACATAATGCCGCTGGATCAACATAATGCGCTCAACGTCCGGAAAATGGGATTTCCGCACAAAGGCCAGTCCCCGTTCGATGCTGGTCAGCACGTTATCCAGATGATCGCCGCGGCTTAAAAAGTTAATGGTCTGATGACAGGCGGCAAAAGAGGCGACGGTCAGATCGCCGTGCGTCACCGCCGCCGTGAAGCAGGCTTTGGCGCATTCGGTGGTGTAGGAGAGCGGCTGGGTCCAGACGCTCAACTGATCGAGCGGCAGCAGCGTTTTCGCTTCGTAAACGCTGTAACCGTGGCGCGTCACGAGTTCACGGGCAAGTACCGCGTATTTAAAGCCCAACCGATATTCGTCATAGCGGTGACCAATCAGCACGCCAAACCAGCCCATCGCCGACGTTGAGGCGCCGGTAATGCCGTGTTCCAGCGTCAGATGCAGCATCTGGCACAGCAACATGAAGTGCAGACGTGGGCTGATGAAGCTGGCGGACAGACTGGCACGGGCCAGCAAACTCATCGCGGCTTCCGTTTCAGGACTGGCCATGAGCGGCAATTGATTTAAAATAGCGGCCGGGTTCTCACCGATACGGACGTGGAGCATTTTCCAGGCCGCCTCGCATTCCGCATCGTCGGGGTATCGGTTAAGCGTAATACCGGATACCGTCAGCCAGCTTAATGCGGTCTCCAGTGCCAGCGGGTTATCCGACTGGCGCATATGCACTTCCGCCAGCAAATTGGCCGCGGAGATTTTTTCCGCCAACCCGCCAGGCGAAGCCAGCAACCGGTCGCTCAAATGCCGCGCCGCAACCAGGTTACCCAGCAAAAACGCGCACTCGGCTTCCTCCAGCTCCAACGCGAAATCGGAGGCATTATCAGACGCAGGGCCGCCGAGTGCACGGGCGGTCTGTAGATATCGCTGTGCGGAGAGGTAGTCCCCGGAACGCTTCGCGCGGCGGGCCGCCAGCATGCTCAATTCACGAAACATTTTGCGCTGTTGCGGCGGCTGTACGCAGTCAATGGCTGCGGACACATGGTGAATGGCGCGGAACAGCATCTCATTGCCCGCCGCCTGGCGTGAAGCTTCGGCCAGCAGGCTTGCCGTCGTGAGGTGCAGATGCCCCCGTTCGCCGGCATCCAGCAGGGCGAAGGCCGCTTCCTGCACGCGATCGTGGGGGAACGTATAGGTGTCGGCAGACAGGGTAATCAACTGGGCGGTAACCGCAGGGTGCAGTTGATAGCGGATATCCGTATCGGAGAGGTTCAGGACGCGGCTAATGGTGCCAAGCTCGCCGCTGCTGCCCAGGCAGGCCAGGCTGCCTAACAGCTTGCGGGTTTCTGTGGGCATTTTCTCCAGTTGCTGCAATACCAGGCCGACGACGTTTTCGGTGTAATGACGTGCCCGAATGGTCGGCACGTCGTAATACCACTTGCCTTGATACTTGTTGTGCGTCACCAGGCCGTCATCGACGATACGTTTGAAAAACTCATGCACGAACAGTGGGTTGCCGCCGGTTTTTTCATGTATCAGACGAGCCAGGTCGAGGGTGTCGGTTGAGCGCCGCTGGAAGACGTCGGCCAGCCAACGAGCGACGGCTTTAACCGAGAGCGGCGCCGGTATGATGTCGATTTTACGTTGAGCCGCATCGCGGAGCCGGCCCAGCGCCTCAGACATCGAAAGGTTGTCCGTTGAAGAGGGATCGCGCAGGGCAACCACCAACAGTAACGGCAGCGCATCGCTGTTTTTAAGCAGATATTCCAGCACCTGCAAGCTGGCGACATCGATCCAGTGAATATCGTCAATCAGCAGCACTAGCGGACAGCCGGGGGTGGCAAAGGTATTGACCAGGCTGACTATCATAAGATTAAAGCGGGCTCGGGCATCGGTCGTCAGCGAGTCGGGGGCCTGCCGGGATTTCCGCTCCAGCAACAGACCCAGTTCCGGTACAAGGTTAATGGCCAGCCCCTCGTAACCGTCCAGCGTGCGCGCCAGGCGGGTTTTCCAGAGAGCGACATCTTCTGCCGGCAATCCCAGCAGTTTCAGGGTCAGCGCCCGGAAGGCGGAGGTCAGCACCCCATAAGGCAGCGACGATGAGAACTGGTCGACTTTACCCACGGCAAGCAGCGTGCGCCGGTTTTTCAGCTCTTTTAACGCTGAGGCGATCAGCGAGGATTTGCCGATGCCCGAAGGCCCGCTGATGACCGCCAGCGTATGGGTTCCGCTCTGATTAACCTTGTCGAACGCGGCGACAAGCTCGCGGCTCTGTGGATGGGGGGTGTACAACGTATCGGCGAGATGAAACTCAGGTGCGCGATCCTGCAACCCGGGAGGAAAGGGCATGATGTCATTGTCATCGGTCAGGGTGGCCTGACAGCGGCGCAGGTCAGCGACCAGCCCATCGACCGTCTGGTAACGATTATCGGGCGACTTGGCCAACAACCGCAGGACCAGCGTTGAAAGCATGGCCGGTACCTGTTCGCGCAGCAGATGAGGCGGGCGTGGCTCTGAAGCGATATGGTGATGCGCCCATTCCGCCAGGCCGCCTTCGCTGAGGTCGAAGGGCAAAGAGCCGGTCAGCAGCTCATAAAAAACGATGCCAAGGCTATAGAGATCGCTGCGGCTGTCCACCGTTCTTTGCGTGCGCGAGGTATGTTCGGGTGACATATAGGCGAGCGTGCCGCCAAAAAACGGCAGGCGGGTTTGTTTTAACTCTTCCGCAGTGCCCGTCGTAAGACCAAACCCGGCAAGGCGGCATGAGGTATCGCCCTGGATAAAGATGTTACCCGGCTTGATATCGCCGTGGATCAGGTTGTGCCTGTGCATCTGACGCAGTGGGGCACATATCCGGATGGCAAGCTCCAGGAAGCTGGCCATGCAGGCCATCGGCTGCCCCGTTATGCGGGCCAGGGAATCAAAGGCAAAAGACGGATAGACCAGCGCGTATCGGCCGCGATACTGCGTGCAGGCGGCGGGTTTTACCGCCCAGGCGTCGGACAGGTAGGGACGCAGCAGAAATTCATTTTTCAGCAGTTGCGTCGCGTCCGCTTCCGCCTCATCGCTGACCGCAGTGGCGAGGATGAAAGCCCCGCTCGAAAAAGGGTGCCGCCCGTTCATCCAGACGATGCAGCCCTCCTGAACCAGGGGGGTAAAAATGACATCATCCTTAAATGCAAAAAACTGCCCATCCTGAAAATCAGGAAGGGCAGCCCGGTCTGGCGGTATCAGCGGATCATTCATTCGGCTCTCTCGCAGGAAGCGGTTTTGTCATCAGGCGTTTTTATCGTCTCTCAATGCGTATTGGATCAGGCCCAGGAGCGCGTCGATGTCGATAGGCTTACGCAAAAAAGCAACGGCACCGAGTTTAAGGGCTAGCCGTTGCATATTCTCATCACCGTGGCCGGATATAAATATCACCGGTGGCGGCGTTGCGTAAGTCTTTATTTTTTCATAAAACTCGAAGCCACCCATTCCTTTTAGCTTGATGTCGATAATAACCAACGAAGCGTCTGACAGCGCGGTTTGTTCGTTTAAAAACGCCTCTGCGGATTCAAAGGCGTATGTCGTGTAACCGTCAGACTGCAGCAGGTTGATTAACCCGCTGCGGACAGAACGTTCATCATCGACAATGGCAATGCGCTGCGGCAGCATCATGCTGATATTCCTCTGACAGGTCATTACTTAAGCGGAGGGTCCTCTGTTGTCGTCTGAGCCTTGGCCGGTGGAGTTCCGCATATTTTGGGGACGCATTCATGGCGAAACCACGCCAGCGTCAGCGGCTGTCGGTTTATCAGCCGCCGGGTGACCGGGATAATCTGTTCGCCGATCAGCATCCCCAACAGGCCCAGCAGGGCAATAACCGGCGGGGCCGGTGAATGAATGTTCAACGCTGCATAGATAATACCGGCCAGAAGGCCAATGGCCAGCGAAACGAGCCATGCTTTCATTTCAGTCTCCTTTCGCAGGGCAGGTTACAGTGGAAGAGGCCGCCGTGCCGGGCGGTGTCTGACAAAGCCGAGTGTTGGCGGTCTGCTCCGGTTGCAGCACCTGTCCCATCAAGCTTTCGCCGGCCAGCATTCCCAGTAGCCCCACCAGCGCCAGCGCCGGGGGAGCCGGCGAGCGGACCTTAAGCAGCCCATAGAGCAGGCCAATAAGGACGCCGACGGAAAGGGAAATTAATCCTGCGCTCATCATTATCTCCTGGGATGAAGCCGGCCGGGCTTTGTACCGGCCGGCTTCCCGCGGTTAGCGGGCGGCGACCGGCGCCAGAGTGTGGTGCTCGCTCTTCTGACGTGAAGGCGCTTTGTGCACCATGGTATAGGCATAATCCACGCCCATGCCGTAAGCGCCCGAATGCTCTCTCACGATATCCATCACCGCGTTGTAGGTCTCTTTGTGCGCCCAGTCACGTTGCCATTCCAGCATCACCTGCTGCCAGGTTACCGGGATCACGCCGGCCTGAATCATGCGCTGCATGGCATAATCGTGCGCTTCTTTAGAGGTGCCGCCTGACGCATCAGCCACCATATAGATTTCATAGTCGCCTTCCAGCATGGCGCACAGGGCAAAGCTGTTGTTGCAGACTTCGGTCCACAGGCCGGCAACCACCACTTTTTTCTTGCCGTTGGCGGCCAGCGCGTCACGCACTTTTTGATCGTCCCATGAGTTCATCGAGGTCCGCTCGAGGATGTCTTTGCCAGGGAACACGTCCAGCAGTTCCGGATAGGTATTACCTGAGAAGCTCTCGGTTTCAACGGTTGTAATGAGGGTTGGAATGTTGAATACCTTCGCGGCTTTCGCCAGGGCAACGGTGTTGTTTTTCAGCACCTGGCGGTCAATCGATTGCACGCCAAAAGCCATCTGAGGCTGGTGGTCGATGAAAATAATCTGACAGTTGGCAGGCGTAAGGACTTCGAGCTTAGAGGTTGTCATAAAAATACCCTTGGGATGAGGTTAAAAGTAACAAAGCCGTCACGCCGTTGGCGCAGCGACAGAGCCGAAAGCTACCGGGTGGTAAACGCTATCAACGGGTTGAATGTTAGGCTGGGGTGGGGGGCAAAACTATTATCTGTTGGTATAACTAACCTTTCGTATACCTATACTTTGGTATATCTATCCCTTTGTATAACTGGTCTTTTCCCATTCCTATTCCATAATCCTTTCAATTCGCGCCGCTCTGAAAGGCCGCGCACGTTGTGTCCGGCGGCTTTGTGCCTGAACCGGACGTCTCAGACAGGAGGATCTATGGTTTCGCTGGGCAAAGCTGATTTGATACTGGTTAACGGGCAGTTTCATACTGTCGATCGCGAAAACCCGCTGGCGGAAGCCGTGGCGATCCGCGAGGGCAAGTTCCTTGAAGTCGGTACCGTCGCTGAAGTGATGCAGCACCACTGCGAAGGCACGAAAGTGGTGGATCTTAAAGGGCACACTGCGGTTCCGGGGCTTAATGACTCACACCTTCACTTGATCCGCGGTGGCCTGAACTACAACCTTGAATTGCGCTGGGAAGGCGTGCCGTCGCTGGCGGATGCCTTGCGGATGTTGAAAGATCAGGCGCTGCGTACGCCATCGCCACAATGGGTGCGCGTGGTGGGCGGCTGGACGGAGTTCCAGTTTGCCGAGCGCCGCATGCCAACGCTGGATGAGATCAACGAAGCGGCGCCGGACACCCCGGTGTTTATTCTTCATCTTTACGATCGCGCACTGCTCAATCGCGCAGCATTGAGAGTGGTGGGCTATACCAAAGACACGCCCAACCCGCCAGGCGGCGAAATTCAGCGCGACGGCAACGGCAACCCGACCGGCATGCTGATTGCGCGCCCTAACGCGATGATCCTCTACGCCACATTGGCCAAAGGGCCGAAGTTGCCGCTGGAACAGCAGGTGAACTCGACCCGTCAGTTCATGCGTGAACTGAACCGTCTGGGCCTGACCAGCGCCATCGATGCCGGCGGTGGTTTCCAGAACTACCCGGAAGACTACCAAGTGATCGCCGAACTGCATGAGAAAAAGCAGATGACGCTGCGCATCGCTTACAACCTGTTTACCCAGCGGCCGGGGCATGAACTGGAAGATTTCGAAAAATGGACCGACATGTTGACGCCGGGCCAGGGCAGCGACTTCTTCCGCCATAATGGCGCAGGTGAAATGCTGGTGTTTTCCGCCGCGGACTTCGAAGACTTCCTGGAACCGCGTCCGGATTTGGCGCCAGGCATGGAAGACGAACTGGAGCGTGTCGTACGCCACCTGGTCGAGCATCGCTGGCCATTCCGCCTGCATGCGACCTATAACGAATCCATCAGCCGCATGCTGGACGTGTTTGAAAAAGTCAACCGCGAGATCCCGTTCAATGGTCTGCACTGGTTCTTTGACCATGCGGAAACCGTGACCCAGAAAAACATCGATCGGATCAAGGAGCTTGGCGGCGGCATCGCCGTGCAGCACCGTATGGCCTTCCAGGGCGAATATTTCGCCGAGCGCTACGGCATTGAAGCGACCCGCCACACGCCACCGGTGGCCCGCATGTTGGAAACCGGCGTGCCGGTGGGGTTGGGAACGGACGCCACCCGCGTGGCCAGCTACAACCCGTGGACGGCGCTTTACTGGCTGGTTTCCGGCCGCACCCTGGGCGGCATGCAGATGTATGACGCCAATGCGCGTCTGGATCGCGATACCGCGCTGATGCTGTGGACGCAGGGTAGCGCCTGGTTCTCCAGCGAGCAGGGCAAAAAAGGGCAGATCAAAGTGGGCCAACTGGCGGACATGGCGGTGCTCAGCAAGGATTACTTCTGCGTACCTGAAGAAGAGATCAAGGGCATCGAATCCGTGCTGACGGTGGTCGGTGGTGACATCGTTTATGCCGCCGGCACGTTCGGGCCGTTGGCGCCACCGTCCATTCCGGTGTTGCCGGATTGGTCGCCGGTGGTGAAGGTGCCGGGTCACTACCGCAGCGCACCGCCGGTAGCGAATGCACGCGTGGGCATGATGTCACAGGCGCATCATTGCAGCGGCCCTTGTGGGGTACATACCCACAATCATGATATTGCCCGCGGTTCCAGCGTACCCGTTGCAGATGACAATGCATTCTGGGGCACGCTTGGCTGCAGCTGCTTTGCGTTTTAATCCTATGAAAAGGTCATCTGCATTTTTCATCGCGCCCCGGATCGATCTGGGGCTGTTCTTCCTGCGCCTGACCGGCAGCCTGCTCTTGCTGCATGTGCACGGTTTGCCGAAGGTGTTTAATTTCAGCGAAGAACTGACACGCATCGAAGATCCTTTTGGCTTCGGACCTTACATGAGCCTGTTGCCCGCCATTCTGGCGGAAGTGGTCTGCCCGGTGTTCATTATTCTGGGGTTCGGTACGCGTATCGCCTGTCTGCCCATTATCGGTGTGCTGCTGGTGGCGATGCTGTTCGTGCACCCAGGTTGGTCTATCGCCGAAGGGCAATTCGGCTGGCTGCTGCTGATCATCTTTACCACGCTGGCGATAACCGGGCCGGGTAAGTGGCGTATCGGTGCAGACAGGCCGCTGGAGAGGCGTTATGACGCAGATTAATGATATTCACAGCATCACGGCTGAAGCGCTGAAAGAGGTGCCGGCGGTGAACGCATCGCCGTGGCAACCGCTACGTCAACGCGTGTTCCGCATGCTGTGGATAGCCACCGTCGTTTCCAATATCGGTTCATGGATGAACGATATTGGGGTGAACTGGACCATGCTGACGCTCAGTGCCGATCCGCTGTCCGTCGCCATGGTCCAGGTGGCCAGCAGCTTGCCGATGTTTCTGTTTGCGCTGCCTTCCGGGGTGATGGCGGATATTGTCGATCGCCGTAAATACCTGCTGTTTTCGCAGGTCTGGGTGTTTATCGCCGCGGCCGGGCTGACCCTCTTGTCGGTGACGGGCCACGTCACCCCTGGCGTGTTGTTGGTTGCGGCCTTCCTGCTGAGCACCGGTGCGGCCATGAGTTCGCCGCCGTTCCAGGCCATCGTGCCTGATTTGGTCAGCAAAAATGAGATGGGGCCGGCCATTGCGCTCAATTCATTGGGCATCAACATCAGCCGCGCCATCGGCCCGGCGTTGGGGGGCCTGATTCTTTCCTTTGCCGGCCCCTGGATGGTGTTTTTGCTCAACGCCATCTCGGTGCTGGGCGTAGCCTGGGTGCTCTACCGCTGGAAGGCGGAACCGAGCGTTCAGCGCCTGCCGCCCGAGCACTTTTTCTCCGCCGTTCGCGCCGGGTTTCGCTATGTACATGCCGCACCGGTTTTGCGCAATGTGCTGGTTCGTACGGTAGCTTTTTTCACGTTCGGCAGTGCGGGCTGGGCTTTGCTGCCGCTGGTCGCGCGACGTGAACTTGGGCTTGGCCCGGGCGGTTACGGGATCATGCTGGCCTTTATCGGCGTAGGGGCCATCTTCGGTGCGGTGTTACTGCCTCGCTTGCGTAAGTCCTTCAACCCGGATCGGCTGATGGTGCTGGCAAGCCTGCTGTTTGCCGTCACGATGCTGGCGTTGGCGTTTGTCCGTAACGTCTGGCTGCTCAACGCGTTTGAATTTTTCACCGGTTTTTCCTGGATAGCGGTGCTGTCTACGTTGAACCTCGGCGCACAGCGCAGCGCGGCGAAATGGGTGAAAGCACGCGCGTTGGCGGTGTATCTCACCGTCTTCTTCGGCTCCATGACCGCCGGCAGCGCCATTTGGGGGCAGTTGGCCTCGCATTTCGGCATTCCCGTTTCGCTGTGCGTGGCCGCGTTGGGTATGGTGTTGGCCAGCACCACGGTTTACCGCTGGCGTTTGGACCAGGATCCCGACCTGAACCTGGACATCAGTACGGAACAGGGCGCCACGCCCGAACTGGATGTGCGCCATGACCGTGGGCCGGTGATGGTGAGCTACGAATATTTGGTTACGGCAGAGGATGCGCGCGCCTTCACGGTATGCATGCAGGACATGCGGCGCGTCAGGCGGCGCGGCGGCGCCATCAACTGGTCCGTGTATGAGGATATCCTTCAGCCCGGCGTTTTTGTCGAGACGTTTGTGGTCGGTTCCTGGATGGAATACCTGCGCCAGCAGGAGCGTTACACCATGAATGACCAGAAAATACAAAACCGTATTTGTGCATTTCATCAGGGCGAAACACTGCCGCTGATCCGTTATCTGGTGGCGCCGGTTTAACCGGCTCCGTCAGCCTCTGAGTTTATAAACACTGCCAAGGGGTCTGTTATGAGCACGATTAAAATGAACGACGGTACGCAGATTTACTACAAAGACTGGGGGAAGGGGAAGCCGGTGCTGTTCAGCCACGGCTGGCCGCTGGACGCGGATATGTGGGACAGCCAGCTAAACTTTCTGGCTGAACGCGGCTACCGTGTCATTGCGTTCGACCGCCGCGGTTTTGGCCGTTCAGATCAGCCCTGGACCGGCTATGACTACGACACTTTCGCATCGGACATCAATGAACTGATCACGCAGCTTGATCTGCAGGACGTCACGCTGGTGGGCTTTTCTATGGGCGGTGGCGACGTGGCCCGCTACATCGGCCGCTACGGCAGCGCACGCGTGGCTGGCCTGGTGCTGTTAGGCGCGGTTACGCCGATGTTTGGCAAAAGCGAAACGCATCCGCAAGGCGTGGACTTGTCCGTTTTCGAAGGGATCCGCAATGGGTTACGTAAAGACCGCGCCCAGTTCATCAGCGATTTCAACGTGCCCTTTTACGGCATCAATGCCGGCCAGACGATCTCTGAAGGCGTATTGACCCAGACCCTGAACATTGCTTTGCTGGCATCGCTGAAGGGGACCATCGAGTGCGTGACTGCGTTCTCGGAAACCGACTTCCGTGACGATATGCTGAAGATTGATGTGCCTACGCTGGTGATCCACGGCAGCAACGATCAAGTCGTTCCGATTGACGTCACCGGTAAAGTGGCCGCTGAAACGATCCCTGGCGCTGAACTGAAGGTGTATGACAATGCGCCTCACGGCTTTGCCGTAACGCATCAGGACCGGTTAAACGACGATCTCCTGGCCTTTTTACAGGCTCGCTAAGCAAAATGGCTCATGTGCGGGGTTCCCTGCATGCCTGCACATGAGCCGATTTGTCAGGATGCTTTGGATTTACTGAGATTTAACCGCTCGGCATGACGCACCAAATCCGCGAGAGAACGCACCTGCATTTTATCCATCACCCGGCGACGATGTACCTTGACCGTAATTTCACTGACGCCCAGCTCTGCGGCAATCTGTTTATTCATCAAGCCTTTAATCGTCAGCTCCAGCACTTCCTGTTCGCGCGGCGTCAGCGTGAGGTGCCGCTGTTTCAGTTCGTAATGCTCGCGCAACTGATCTGAATTTTCCTCGGCCAGATTGAGGGCTTCCTGAACCGCCTTCAGCAGATCGTCGGAAGCGACCGGCTTGGTCAAAAACTCATGCGCACCGGCTTTCATCGCCTGTACCGACAGCGGGATGGTGCCGTAGCCGGTAAGGAAGATCACCGGCATTTCCCGGCCGCTCGCTTTCAGCGCCTCGGTTACCTCGAAACCATCTCCGGTCGGCATGCGCATATCCAGAATGATACAGCCGGGTATGGCGGGAAAGGAGTGTGAAAGAAAGGCTTCTGCACAGTCAAAATCAACGGCACTGTAGCCGGCAGAGTTTAACAGCCTGACAATAGATTGCCTGACTGAATGGTCATCATCGACGACATAAACGACATGTTCCATAGCTTGCCTCTGCAATTACGCCCTGAAACCGGGCATGTACCCAAGGGAATCCCACGCAGCCCGCCGTTCTTCGGCCGGCAAATGCGCTCGTGCTACCCCCTAATTAACCCGATCCGGATGTCAAAATGAAGACATGGCGGGGGATAATCAGGCTGCTCTGCGCTGCAGGCCATTCAGGCTGGGGTTACACCTCAATGAAAAAGATAAAGACTTGTAGTTTAGACGATGAACACAGAGCGATCATATCAGTGCGAAGGTCTGCTCATCGGTGAGCAGACCGGCTGAAATGATAGGCAAATCGAGAATAAACTGATCAATTTTTAGTGAAAAATCATACTATTATAGCTATGGCGTGCTCTTGCAGTAAAGGTGTTTACTGATGCCTGAGGGGGAAAATGCAGATAGGTTGCCGGCCGGCCAGGGCAGCTAAATTTCCCACGGCATCAATCGGTTCCCGGGATCCTCAAGTAAACAACTTGAACGCGATAAATTCTTTGCGATACTGTATAAAAATACAGTTAAGTGAGGTTGTTCATTATGTTGTTCATTTCCCCTTCCGAAGACAATAAAACCACGCCGGCACTGCCGCTGTTTGCCGATCCCGTGGCTTGCGGTTTCCCTTCTCCGGCGCAGGATTATGTGGAAGCCCGGCTGGATATCGGCAAACTGCTGGTGCGGCACCCCAACGCCACTTACTTTGTGCGCGCCAGCGGCGATTCGATGGTCGAGGGCAACATCAAGGATGGCGATCTGCTGATCGTCGACAGTTCACTGCGGGCGGAGCACGGGAACATTGTCATTGCCGCCATCGACGGCGAGTTTACGGTGAAGAAGTTGCAGCGCCACCCCGATCTGCGGCTGCTGCCGATGAACCCGGCTTATTCGCCGATCGTCTTCGGTGACGAAGACGCGCTGGAGATCTTCGGCGTGGTCACCTTTATTGTCTATGCTGCGGTGTGAGGGGGAAATTAAAAGTCCCGGCCTGGAGGACCTGCGCATCAAACCAGAAGGACAGCGTTCCGAACCTGCTGGCGGCCCAACGTTCTATTTACTCAACAAAACCCCGCGATAGATAAAATTGAGAGCGCAAACCGTGGTTTGATGTAACACAACGACATGTGAACTGGCTTGCATTTTCAACTCCCGTCACACTTTATAGTGAGTTCCATTGTTAGGGAGACGCATTAATCATTATGGCATCCATTAAAGACGTAGCAAAAAAAGCCGGGGTCTCTACCGCCACCGTATCGCGGGTTTTAAATAACCACCCCAGCGTAGTGGCGGAAACACGCAAGGCGGTGCGTGATGCGATGGATTATCTTTGTTATGTGCCAAGCAAGAGCGCCTTTCAACTTAGCGGCAAATGTTCCGGGTTGATTGGCGTGGTATTGCCTAATCTGGTTAACCCTCACTTCTGTGAGCTGCTGGCGACATTTGAAGAAGAGGCCAGATACATTGGTAAGTCGGTTATCGTTAAAACGCATCAGAATCAACCGCAGCAGGATAAGCAAATTATCCATACCTTGGTTGGCATGGGGATCGACAGCCTGCTGTGGGTACCGACAGAAGTGGAGGCTGAACTCTCTGAGTGGTTAACGATCACCAACATTCCGGTGGCAGTCGTAACGCAGGTTTCCCGTTTTTTTAACTCCGTATCAATTAACCAAGGTAAAGGCGCGGAAAGTATTGCGGAACATTTCATGCAAACGGGGCATACCTCATTTGGTTTTGTTGCTCAGGAAGGTGTCGATAATCGAAAAGTGTCTTCCTACAGTAAAAAAATCAGCAGCCATGGTCTGGCTCTAACCAAAGAGAACCAGTTCTGGATAACCAAAGGCGTGGGAGAAAAAATATCAGGCCATATAAATATACTTGATGTCATCATCGAAAAATTAACGAAGCAGCATAAAACCTGTTCCTGTCTTTTAGTTTATAACGATGTCGCCGCCAGTTATATTATTGATGGATTAAAAGAAAAAGGCGTTGCGGTACCTCAGAATATTGCCATCGCCAGTTTCGACAACACCCTATTGGCGCAAACAAAAAAGATCACCAGCATGGCACAACCGATAAGCGAAATTGCTCATCTGGCCTTTCAAATGGTGAAAAATCAAGTTAGGCAGGAAAGTATCGAAATGCATGAAATTATCTCCCGATTAATTATACGAGAGAGCAGCGTTAATATTCACATCACTACCCTGTAATTCGATTCAGGTTTAGCCAAGGTGCAACTGTTTGCGCCAGGGATTCCTTTTAACAAAAAACGATGAAAGCGCTGGCGTTGATGGCTGGAACACGGCTCGTGCTTTGTATTCATGACTGCGCAATAAAGAGGTGGGTTTATGTCTGCTACCGCAATAGAAAAGCAAAGCGCTTACGAAAAGCTGAGCCTGAAAGAAAAGGTGGGGTACGGTATGGGGGATGCCGGATCCTGCATGATTTGGAGCGTGCTGGCGCTGTACCTGACATGGTTTTATACCGATGTGTATGGCTTGGATCCCGGGATTGTGGGCACATTATTTCTGGTCATCCGCATTTTTGACGCCTTTAGCGATCCGGTCATGGGCGCTATTTGCGACCGCACCAAAAGCCGCTGGGGTAAATTTCGGCCCTGGCTGTTGTGGATGGCACTGCCGTTTGGTCTGGGTGCCGTTGTGATGTTCACCACACCAGACCTGAGCATGAACGGAAAAATCATTTATGCATGGGTAACTTATCTGGTGATGTCGTTGATCTATACGGCAATCAATATTCCCTATTGCTCGGTAGCGGGCGTCATTACATTGAACCAGAAAGAACGCATGGGTTGTCTGTCATGGCGTTTCTTCCTGAACGGCCTGGCGACGCTTATCGTCTCTTCTTCCATCCTGCCCCTGACCGACTGGCTGGGTAATGGCGACCGGGCTTCCGGTTTCCAGATGACGATGATGATCATGGGCGGCGCTGCGACCTTAATGTTCCTGTTCTGCTTCTCCAGTATCAAGGAACGCGTCGTTTCGATTAAAGCCAACGACAGCTTAATGCGGGATCTGAAAGACATCGCCAAAAATGACCAATGGCTACTGATGATTTCGATTACCTTCCTGAACGTCTTCCCGGCTTTTATTCGCGGAGCGGTCACTATCTATTACGCCACCTACGTAATGCAGGCCTCAGTAGGATTTATCACCTTTTTTATGGCGCTCGGCGTCGCCAGCAATATGCTGGGTAGCGTGATTGCCAAGCCGCTCACCGATCGCTTCGATAAAATAAAATTGTTCCGCATTATCAACATCATTCTCGGCATCCTGTCCTTTGCGTTATGGTTTGTCGACCCGAAATCGCTGACACCGCTGTTAACGCTGTTTATCGTCATCAATATTCTGCATTTAATCCAGTCGGGCCCCATTCTGTGGGCAATGATGTCCGACGTTGACGACTACGGCGACTGGAAATTCGGTAAACGCCTGACCGGTATCTCCTTCGCCGGCAACCTGTTTATGTTGAAAATGGGGCTGGCGGTGGCCGGCGCGATCGTTGCCTGGATACTGTCGTTTACCGGGTATATTGCCAATAAACCGGCACAGAATACGGAGACGATTCAGGGCATTATCATGATGTTCTCGTTACTGCCCATGGTGAGTTATTTCATCAGCGCGTTTATGGTGCGCTACTTCAAGCTGAATAATGCGCTCCTCGAAAAAATCAAAGTCGATCTTGCAAAGCGTGAGCTGGAGAACGGTCGGGGCCAATCACTGGAATATAAAGACGTTCCTGTCCTTTAATGTCATCTTATAAGAGGTTTAATTAATGGCGAGTGAAAATTACTACGATGTAACAGAATGGCATGTGGGTAATCCGTATGAGGATATTGGCGAGGTAATTAATAGCATTATCGCGGATGTTAAAAGCAGGCAAACGGACGTTGATATGAATGAAGGTGGTAAACCAGGCGCCGTTATCTATATTCCGCCAGGTGACTATCATCTTACTACTCAGGTGGTTATTGACATCAGCTATCTGAAAATTGCGGGTTCTGGTCATGGTTTCACCTCTTCAAGTATTCGTTTTAATACTCCGGAGAGTGAGCTGGCAAACTGGCACGAAGTGTGGCCGGGGGGCAGCAGGATACAGGTTGGCATATCGTCAGCGGCTGACGATGAGGAGTATGCAGGAGCCGCGTTTTATGTTCGACGTGATGGCGCACCTCGAATTAGCTCGGTAGAGTTTGCTGACTTTTGTATTGATGGTTTACATTTTTTGGATGATGGTTCAGGAAACAATGATCCAGAAAATAGCTACACAAACGGGAAAACAGGTATTTATATTGCCAGTGCTCAAGACTCATTCCGGATTACCGGCATGGGGATGGTGTATTTGGAGCATGGGGTGACTATTTATAATGCAGATGCGCTGGATATTCATGATAATTTCATCGCTGAATGCGGCAACTGTATAGAGCTACGGGGTTCGGGGCAGGCGTCAAAAGTGACCGATAATCTGATAGGCGCTGGTTATAAAGGGTACTCAATTTATGCTCAAAATTTTGGAGGGCTTTTAATTACGGCCAACAATATTTTCCCACGGGGTAAAAGCAGCGTCCATTTTTCTGGTGTCGTGCGCTCAGCTATCTCAAGCAATAGATTTCATTCATTTTACCCGGGAATGGTGGTGCTCCAGGGAAATTGTTCGGAAAATTTGGTTTCTTCAAATCACTTTTTACGTGACCGTGAACCCTGGCCTCCTATGCAGGCATACAACAATGGCTTGGATGATTTGTATGGCATTCTCTATATCAGTGGTGACAATAACTCTGTGATTGCCAATCATATTTCTGAAACGATAGGTACTCAGTATGTCACGCCCCCTGGTGCAACACCCGTAATAATACGTATCGCTTCGGGGCAGGGAAATTATATTTCTGGCAATCATATTGTTGCCACTACCGAAGCATCGGAGGTGCAGGCTATAGCAACGGGGTCTTGTTTCGCTACGCAAGTGGGCGCTTTGCTGGCTACCGATCAATTGAAGGAACTTGACGTGACCACCGTACTGATAGAAAACGAATCGGTTAAAAATACGGTTCTTGATTCGGGAAGTAACGCACAGGTTGTTATGGACAAGGCTGTAAATGCATTCAGAGCCACGCCAATGCCAGGAGTATAAATCGTCTATTCAAAAAAGCCCTGCAAATAAGCAGGGCTAAGACTCTTATTGATATTACTCGTTTTTTATTAGTATCCGGTGCTGCCCAGCACCAGGCTCACTCGCCTGGCGTTGTTTGATCGGGTTTTCTGGCGATCCTCAGCCCTGAGGGAAAATTGAAGTCACTTCGCGGGCGGTATCGGCCAGAAGTTCGCCGTTTTTGTAACTCTCGGTCACTTCTCCGTTCTTGCCGATGGCGGTTTTAGGTCGTTCAATAAACTGCCCCAGCGGAATCGCATTCTCATCCAGTACCACCGCAAACGGAATTTTGACTTTATCGACACCAAAGTGTGCTTTAAAGACGGCTTCCGCCTTATCGCGCGTGACGATGCCCAGACGAATAGCCGGTGCTGACGCGGCAACGGCATGGATAACGGGCAAGTTTTTATGGCAGTCGGGGCACCACATTTCAGCCGCAACCAGAATGCTGTATGAACCCGGAAGCCGTGACAACTTACTGATGACATCGTCAGGTAATGCCCCTTTGGCAAGCGCCTCAAAATGTCGCAATGCCTTGCTGTCTTCTTCTGTTCCGCCGGCAACAAATTCGCCGTAACCCGATGCGGCATCAAGCAGTGCTTTGAAATCTTGCATGTATTCTCCTTAGGTATTAACTGGCACTCGGCATCACATCACTCTGGCAATGATAAAGGCCAATGGGATCTGTTTTGCCATTCTACCTCAGCCAAACGGGGCAGGAGAATTTGTTGCTATGAGACAGAGGCGAGTGTTGCCCTTTAGCGAGTGACGGGAGGGGCGGTGGTTTGTGATATAAAGGCCCACAACGAGTACCTATTATAAGGAGATAAGAGTGAACAAATACCTCCTCGCGTTATCTGCTGTGCTTATCGGCACGCAGGTTCAGGCTGCAACGCCTGCTGCGCTTCCCGCACCGGTCAAACAACTGGAAAAACAAGGTATTGAAATCATCAAACCCTTCACCGCGCCAGGTGGCGTTCAGGGGTGGCTGGGCAAATATCAAGGAACGGGGGTGACAATTTATCTGACCCCTGACAAAAAACATGCCATATCAGGTTATATGTACGATGAGAACGGCAGTAACCTGAGCGAAAAAGTCATACAAGAAGAGATTTACATCCCTGCCGGTCGGGAGATGTGGCAAAGGCTCTTAAAAGCGCCAGGCATCCTGGAAGGCAGCGATAAGGCAAATTGCCAGATTGTCGTGTTTGCCGATCCCTTCTGCCCTTACTGTAAAACGTTCAGGCAGGAAGTGCAGCCCTATATCAAAGACAATAAAATCGCCATGAAAACGCAGTTGGTCGGTGTCATGCAGCCCGACAGCGGCCGTTACGCGGCGGCGATATTGGCTTCCGACAACCCCGCGAAGGTGTGGCAGGATTTCGAACTGTCTGGCGGAAAAAGCAAGCCGGCACTCCTGGAAAAAACGCCGCAACCGATTTTTTCTCAGGTCCAGTACAACCAGAAATTGATGGACGATCTGGGCGCCAACGGCACGCCGGCGATTTATTATCTGAACCATGCCAACGTGCTTCAACAGATCGCCGGTCTGCCGGATAAAGAGCAAATGGCCAATCTTGTGGCTTGTAAATAGTTCGCATGCCATTTGCAGGGTGACCGCGGCTCAGATCACCCTGCTTATTATCAGCCGTGTTGGCGCATAAAGCGTGAACGCCAGGGTTTCAGCACCCAAAGGGCCAGTGCGGCGGTGATAAAATCAAAGGAAATCGCCATACCAAAAACAACGTGCCATCCTTGCGTGTGTTGATAAAGCAGTGCCGCCAACGGGCCGCCGAAAATAGAGCCGATCCCTTGCGACATGTACAGCCAGCCATAGTTTGCGGTGGCGTTTTGGCTGCCGAAGGTATCGGTTAATGTTGAAGGGAACAAAGAAAATATCTCCCCCCAACCAAAAAACACCACTCCGGAAAGTAAAACGAATAACAGTGGGTCCTCACGGCACATCAACCACAGCGTCATTGCGACACCTTCGAGCGCAAAGGCGATAAACATGGTTTTTTCCCGGCCATAGCGGTCGGAAATGAAACCGAACAGCGGACGAGTCAGCCCATTGGTGAAGCGGTCCAGGGTTAACGCCAGGGGCAGCGCCGCCAAGCCAAAAACCACCGCCTGACTGATGCCAAAATCTTCCGCGAAAATAGCCATCTGTGACGTCACCATCAACCCAGAGGTGGACATCATTGCCATCATGACAAACATCAGCCAGAACAGAGGCTGACGCAGCATTTCTTTTGACGTGAACTGACGTTTGCTCTGCTCCAGCCTGGTGCTGTTCGGCTGCAAGTCAACATTGACCGGTACTTTCAACCCTTGGCTGGCCAGAAAGCCCACCAGGGCAAAGAGGCCGCCGAAGACCATCATGGTCTGCTCCAGGCCGTAGCTGCCCAGAGAAATGCTGATGGGGAAGGTGGTTAAAATCGCCCCCATACCATATCCGGCAGCCACGGCTCCGGCCGCAAAGCCGCGCTGTTGCGGAAACCATTTAACCATCAACCCAACGACGCCGATGTACACAATGCCGGTACCCAGCCCACCGAGACAGCCATAAACCAGATAGAACTCAGTCAGGTTGCTGATCTGGGATGAAATAATCCAGCTAAATCCCGAAAGCAGCGTGCCGATGGAGATTAATAGCCGTGGTCCAAAGCGATCGATAAGTTTGCCCTGGAAGGGCGAGAAGAACGTTTGCAATATGATGAGCAGCGAAAAGGTGACCTGCAACGCGGGCAGATCAACGCCCAGCTTGGCCGACAGCGATTTGGTCAATAATGTCCAGACATATTGCGGGCTGGAAATCGCTGCCATACAGATCAATCCCAAAAGGAGTTGTGTCCACCGCTGATTACTTTTTTCTATTACTGACTCGCTGATTAGGGTCATTTAAATCTCCCAAGGTATAAGTGTTGTATCTGCCGGTGTAGGGGTATCAGCAGTAAGCGTGCCAGAATAAAAAATAAATAATAAAGTTGTTATTTAACAAGGTGATGGGTTTTTTTATGGTTTTATTTTAAATTTGACTCGGAGGGGAGGGTGAAGATATTTCGCACGGGTATAGTGCAACTGGACAATGTTAGTGCGGCATTAATCAATGTAATTAATAGGTTAAGTATAATTTTTTCTGAATAGCCTGAGATTAAATAGCTAACGAATATGCGTGTTGTAGTGGTTGCCTCGGTATTTAAAGGCCGCGGTAGATCCTGCTGAACTGGTTACGGCGCTTAAACGGCGCTTGGCCGAGAGATACTTTGCTAACGGTTAGCATTGTCACGATATTAATCGCTATTTATTTCGTTGGGATTATCCCTTTAATTCTTGGCAGTATTTATTGATAGTTTTAAATTTTTATTTTTTCTCATCATTGTTAATTCTTTCGGTCGCTTGCTATGAATTAATAATGAGGTAAGGCGCATTGTCATCTTATGATAGGGTTCCTTGGAAGGTCATGTCGGGCATTGTTAAACAGGTGAGTACTATGAAAAATGTCATTGTGACGATAATGGTTTTTTTTACCTTTATTCTTTTGGGGTGTGCAGATCGTCAAGATGCGGGCGATGTGTCTAAGGAATGGCATGACAATTCAAGGCAATTAGGGTTTTATCCTATTTATCCGCCTAGCGGCGAGTTCTTTCCCGGTGATATATACATAACGCCGTTTAGCCCCGCGCAGGGAAAAATAAAAATCCCCGCAGAGTTCTATACCATTCAGCCGATAAGATATACATCGATTGATGTTAGCGATGCATTTACCAAAGCACCTGATTTTCAACGCACCGCAGAGTGGACTGATGCGAGTGATGTGAAGCACCGGCCTGAACCATTTTTAAGCTACCCGGCTTCGGGGAGAAGAGTGAATAATATTGTTGCGTTTCCAGGGTTCAGATTTGCTTCAGTAGGCAGTGCGAGCTTTGGCACCGGCTTTCCTGCTGACGGTTGGGCGGCGAAAATTGGATTGGCAAAGAAAACGGCCTATACAGTCACATACAACGTTCCTAATGCAGAGTCTTTAAGTATAGATTTCAGCACGGGTGCGGATAAAATGAGAGAGTGGAGAAAAGAGGTCAATACCCAAACGCTGCAATTTATTGATGATAAAATGAAAGCGTCCATTCTCAATATCCAGAATATGTACAGAACAAATGCCAAAGTCGAGCCGGGGATTGTATTTATTACTACCGTGTATTACGCACGCTCCCTTGATGTTACGATATCGTCCTCCGAGGGATTTAGCGCGTCAGCTTCAGCGACAATTTCAGAATTAGTCAATTTATCGAAGAAAAAATCCGCATTAATGAACGAGCTTAATAAAATAAAGCCTGATGGCAGCGCTAATGGCACTGAGGCGGCGGCCAATGGTGATGCCGGGAAGAAATCCAATGTGGCCCAACAAAATGTTCAATCAATACAGAACCAGATTGACAGTATAAATACGTCAATGAGCCAACTCTCTCAAGCAATGGCGCCAGGTGCGCCCGGGGCCACGGGGACTGTAACCCGTGTTACCGCAAGCGGCATAACGCTTCAGCAAGTCTTTCCGTATCCGGTCGCTATTGGTTATAGCGGAATAACTGTTACGATCCCTGAATTTCTTGATACCTGTGATGTATTCAATAGTAAAAAAGTTGAGATCAAGATTGAGGGGTGCGATGCAGATTCCACTCCTAATAAGACTAACAAGGGGGCTCTCAAGTGATCCTGTCTTAGACTGTTATATGATGTTATGGATGTTTTAAGTGGTAATGATAAAAATTTTTCATACCATTATAAAAAATATCCGGCAGTAATAATAAGAAAACCCTCGTAGGCAGTGGCATATGTTTAACCCATGTTGTTCGAACGAAGAGGACAATACCATGCCAAAATTAATCACACATTCCTGGAAAAACCATAAGGTTTCGCCGGACGAACCTACCATACCCGATCCTGTTGTCATGATTAAAGATGATGGCCATATCTTGATCATTGCCGATGCGGATACCGACGCGGATGGAAGCCCAGACGCAAAAGAGATCGATGCGACAGGCCAGATAGAAACCAGCCTTAGAAGAAGAAAGGATGGAACAGGTTGGCAGGGTGAGGGCGACTACGTCAATGCGCGTGTTATTCCTTACTATGTTATTCCAGGCAATTGGAAAGAGGTGACCGGTATAGACGTCAAAATGGGCGACCTGGCTAAGCTCAGCTATAAGGATCGTTTTGTTTATGCCATTTGTGCTGATGTTGGCGGCGGTAAATACATTGGAGAAGCGTCAATTGCGGCTATTGAAGCGCTTGGGGGAAACCCATGGGGAAAAGGAAAGAAAAAGATAATCAGCGGATTAGACTATGGTGTCACATATGAAATTGTCGCAGGTTCGGCGAGTTTAAGTACCACACTGAATTTTGAAACTATCCAGGCATACGGTAGAGAGTTATTTAATGAAAATCTGCCCTTTAGCATCCCTTTTGGGAATAGTAAAATTTCAGCAGTCGAGTTAAGTACGGATAAGAATGGAAGGCCTACGGTAATAATATCATCCGAATCTGGTGGGCGAATTGTAAAGGGGTATTCTGATACGTTCGAACTTGGGCTTATTTTACAGTCTTTGCCAAGGGTTAAAGTTAAATCAATCCCAGGCTTACCGTTAGAGAGCTTCGCTGAATTTATTGAGCTTGCCGACAGTCATGCGGAGAAATTCGTGGGTCTTTTTAAAAATAACTACGGGTTGATTCGGGAGGAGGTTGAGGACTGGTTTGTTCCGGCATACAGCCCAACGGCAACCAGAAATGGATGCGTGGCACATCAAGTCAGCTGCCTCAAACTCTGTGCTTTACCCTACCCAAAACTGGGGAGCAGGGCATCGATTAATGTTGACGATTTTGCCGAATGGGCTTTGTCCAACGGTTGGACAAAAATAACCAAGAGAGCCGCTTTAATCGCCGGGGACATCTGTGTCTCAGGTCCCAGAGGGCATTTGACGCAATTTGACCATGTTTATTGCTTCGTATCCCTGTCTGAAGATCATCCGGGTTATGCGTCCATTTTTGACAATCAACATTTCGGCATTCATTTGAGATCTCTCGACGGAGACGGTTCAGCGGTGGGCGAGTGGCGCTACGCTCTACGAATGACGCAAAAATAAATCCGTACCCGTGCGGGAGATAATGCCCTGACATAACGTGGGCCGTAACCGGGATACAAAGCAATATCAAAATGCGTTGTGTTCATTGTCGTGCGGTGACGGCCCATCGCTACCCAGGCTGTGCCCGGCAAATCAAATTTCACTGAAAATGATTGTCTTAGCGATTCACACCGCATCCTGCCGGCAAAGTTGCTTGCAGGGCGGTGATTTTTGTTTATCATTAACTGTATATATATACAGTTAAGTTATGCATTATGAAAACACCTCAACCCCGTTGCCCAGAACCCGATGCGATCACGCCGAGCCCTTGCTATGGAGTGGCATGACGATGTTCGCTCTGGTGGATGTGAACAGCTTTTATGCCTCCTGCGAGACTGTTTTCCGGCCGGACCTGAAGGGGCGGCCAGTGATAGTCCTGTCCAATAATGACGGTTGCGTGATCGCCCGTAGCGCCGAGGCCAAGGCGCTGGGCGTGCCGATGGGGGCGCCGTATTTCAAGATCAAAGAGGAGATGCGCCGCCGCAATGTGGCGGTGTTCTCTTCCAACTACGCGCTGTATGCCGATATGTCCCACCGGGTGATGAGCATTCTGGACGAGATGGCGCCGGCGGTGGAAATTTATTCGCTGGACGAAGCCTTTCTGCGGTTGGATGGCGTTAATCGCTGTGCCGATCTGGCGCAGTTTGGCCGCCAGGTGCAACAAAGGATTTTGCAGGAGACGCATTTGGCCGTCGGCGTGGGTATTGCGCCCAGCAAGACGCTGGCCAAGTTGGCCAATTACGCCGCCAAGCGTTGGCCAGGTACCCGGGGCGTGGTGAATCTTTCGGATCCTGTCCGTCAGCGCAAGCTGCTGGCGTTGATACCGGTAGAGGAAGTGTGGGGCGTCGGCCGCCGACTGACCCGGCAACTGCGGGCGATGGGGATTGAAAACGCATTGCAACTGGCGGATTGCGACACCCGGCTGGTGCGCAAAACTTTCAGCGTGGTGCTGGAACGCACGGTGCGTGAGCTGCGCGGGGAATCCTGCCTGCAACTGGAGGATGAGGCCGCGGCCAGAGAGCAGATTATCTGCTCACGTTCGTTCGGCCAGCGGTTGACCCATTACCCGCATATGCGGGAGGCGATTTGCAGCTATGCGGAGCGCGCGGCGGAAAAACTGCGGCAGGACGAACGCTATTGCCGCAGCGTGTCGGTCTTTATCAAGACCAGCCCACATTCCGCAGGTGAGGGTTACTACAGCAACCTGGGCACTGCCCGGCTGCAAACGCCGAGCAACGACAGCCGCGATATTATTGCCATGGCAGTGCGTGCGCTGGAAAGCATCTGGCGGGAGGGCTGCCGTTACCTGAAAGGCGGCGTGATACTGGGGGATTTCAGTGCCGGTACCATGGCGCAAATTGACCTGTTCGACGACTGCCCGCCGCGGCGCAACAGCGGCCAACTGATGGCGACGCTGGACAAGCTCAACCGGGAAGGGCGCGGCCGCATCTGGTTTGCCGGACAGGGCATCGTCAAGCCGTGGCAGATGAAACGCGAAATGCTGTCACCGGGTTATACCACTAAATTTAGCGATATTATCAAGGTTAGGGTTAGCTGAGTCCGATCCAGCCTCGCAAAGGGGATTGAGTATGGCTGCATGATGGTAGTGGTTTGCTGTGATATTCATTTACTTTTTCGTAAGAAATCATAGAACTTTAAGGATAAAGAAACAAAAAAGTAGCCGGTGGCGAGGGTAATCATAAATTTGGATATGCCCGCGGGTGCAGAGAACACGGAACCCGGTGTTAACACTCCGGCCCCACTAAGGAAAGGGGAGATGGAAAGTATGGCGAAAAATATAATTATGGGTCTGATGATTTTATCCATTTATAACTCTTTGTTAATCTATAAGACGGCAGGTGTTAACTGCCGTCTTTAATTAATGAATTCCCAGGTGGTTGCGTTGTTATAATTCAAAATGGGCAGGCTAATTCTCTACAGGAGACTTGCCGAAAGTGAACCTGACAACAAAATATAGAAATCATTTTTTAGTGTGAACGCTTACCAGGAACAACTGCCACCCGCGCTTGACCCGCACTTGTTGCCGCCTTTACCCATTCCTACGTTACCGCCGCCTTTACTGGTGTCTTGGAAACATTTCCCGGTAATTGCGCCGCCAATCAAGCCAGCGGCTATACCGGGTAACCCACCAAATGCGCCCAATGCCGCACCAACGCCCATCCCATTGATACAGTCTTCCGAGGTATTTTTGGCGTAGTAATTACCTGAACCACTGTTGTTACCGGATTGACTTCCACCCTTATTTCTTCCGCCATTATCGGTACGATCGCCACCATTATTGCCGCGACCGCCGGCGATAGAGTCGAACCAAACTGCATCAACGATTTCCATAACCAACTCCTTTTGAATATATGATTTATTGTAATGCTGACCTCTGTAAGGTGATTAATTATTAGCGCATGGCAATTATCATATCAAGTGTTTTTTTGGAAAATAAAATTGAAAGGTAAATATGTTATCGGTTGCGGTAAGTTGGTGTATTAAATAATGAGAGTAAGGAAAATCGATATTAATTCACTGTAATATTCCCGTTTGGTTTGTTATTTTTTGTTGATGTTTTCAGGTTCTCGCGCCGGGAATGAGACTCCTCCCGCACCTTTACCGATACGAGATTACCCCAGGCCTCATCATGACCGAGATCTGCGAGGCAACTCTCGTTTATAGTCCTTCGGACGTGAGGGTTCTGTACTATTGTTTTCTCTTTGCAGCACGTTCCACGCCGCTTCCGGCCGTGGTACCGCGGAGAGTACAGATGAACAAACGAGAATTAGAAAGCGCGATTGTCACCGATTTTTCCAAACGCATGAGTTACGGCGATTACCTGTGCCTGGACCAGTTGTTGGATTGCCAGCATCCTCTGTCCAACCCGCAGCATCATGATGAAATGCTGTTCGTGGTGCAGCACCAAACCTCTGAGCTGTGGATGAAGCTGATGCTGCATGAACTGCAGGCGGCACGGGCGTTGGTGCAACAAGACAAGCTCAGCCACTGTTTCAAGATCCTGGCCAGGGTCAAACAGATTCAGCGGCTGCTGTTTGAACAATGGGCGGTGCTGGAAACCCTGACGCCGTCAGAGTATGTTGAGTTCCGTGACGTGCTGGGCAACTCCTCGGGCTTCCAGTCCCATCAATATCGCTCCATCGAGTTTTTACTGGGCAACAAGAATGCGGCCATGCTGGCGGTGTTCAGTAATGATGCGGAAAAACACGCGGCGCTGAAGGCGATCCTCGAGGCGCCAAGCCTGTACGACGAATACCTGCTCTACCTGTCCCGCCACGGCCTGCCGATCCCGCAGGAATGTATCGACCGCGACTGGACGCAGCCATACCAACGCAACCCGAATCTGTTGCCGGCGTTCAAAGAGATCTACGACCACCCGCAAAAGTATTGGGAAGCTTATGAAATGGCCGAGAAGCTGGTGGATATAGAAGAAAGCTTCCACCTGTGGCGTTTCCGTCATATGAAGACGGTAGAGCGCATTATCGGCTTCAAATCGGGTACCGGTGGCTCCAGCGGCGTCAGCTTCCTGAAAAAGGCGCTGGATCTGACCTTTTTCCCGGAGCTGCTGGACGTGCGCACCGAAATTGGCGCCTAGCGCGTGTGCAGAAACCAGGGCGTAATCTTGTAGCGAGGAGATCGTGATGGCGATAAGGATTGAGGATAGGGCAGCAGAACAGGTTGTGGGGGTGCGGGTGGTAGGGCCTTACCCGCAGACCATTCCTTTGGGCCTCGAACGGTTGATGGCCTGGCAACAGCAACAGGGTATTGAGCCCGGCAAATGGCTGGTGCTGTATTGGGACGATCCGGCTGAGGTGGCGCCCGAACGCCTGCGGGCCGACGTGGTGTTTACCGTGGCGAGCGATTTTACGCTGCCCACGCCGGGCAGTGAGGGATTTACGCTGCAAACGCTGCCTGCCGGGCTCTACGGGATTTATCACGTCCGCATTACCGACGGCGATTTTGAACGGGCATGGAGCGATTTCTATCAAAAGGAACTGCCGGCCAGCGGCTATCAACCGACGGAGGGCGTGTGCTATGAGCACTATCTCAACGACTGTGAAGCCGATGGTTATTTTGATCTCGACATTTATCAATCGGTGAAAAAAATATAACCGCAGGCCCTGGTGCAGCGGCATATGTGGATAACATATTTCCATCATCATTTTGCCCCGTTTAGGCTGATACCCTACGAATTTAAACACGGCATAAGGTGTGACGATGGTGAGGGTATCGGTGACCGGCATCGAACCGTTTGACGGGGACTTGACGATCGCCGACGGCGCGCTGCGCTGAGGCAACTGTATTGAGGTAATGCCAGGGCATGGCAGATTTGAACTGCGCCCTGGCTTTCGGTTACTCGTCGGCGACGCGGATCACCAGTTTGCCGAAGTTTTTCCCTTGTAACAGGCCGATAAACGCCTGCGGCGCATTTTCCAGCCCATCGACCACATCTTCGCGGAACTTGATTTTTCCCTGCCCGACCCATTCGCCCATTTGCTGCAGGAAGTCACCGTACTCTGAACCATAGTCATCGAAAATAATAAAACCCTGCATGCGGATGCGCTTACGTAAAATCAGCCCCTGGAGCATCGACAGCCGATCCGGGCCGTCGGGCAAACCGGTGGCATTATAGTGGGCAATAATGCCGCAGACCGGAATACGCGCCTTGGCGTTCAGCAGCGGCATTACCGCATCAAACACCGCACCACCGACGTTCTCGTAATAAATGTCGATCCCCTGCGGGCAAGCTGCGGCCAGCTGTTCGGCTAAGTCGGCAGCCCGGTGATCGACACAGGCATCGAAGCCCAGTTCTTCCACCACATAGCGGCATTTTTCCGCGCCGCCCGCCACGCCGACCACGCGACAACCTTTCAGTTTGGCTATCTGGCCAACGACCGAACCGACGGCGCCGCTGGCTGCGGCAACCACCAGGGTTTCACCGGGTTGCGGCCGGCCGATATCCAGCAGGCCCATATAAGCGGTAAAGCCCGGCATGCCCAAGACCCCGAGCAGACGGGAAGGGTGTGTCTGTTGCGGGCCAAGATTACGCAAGCCGCTGCCGTCAGACAGCGCATAATCCTGCCAGCCGTCATAGCCCAGCACCCAATCGCCGGGTTTGAAATCCGGGTGTTGCGACGTGACAACGCGCGACACCGTGCCGCCGACCATGACCTGGCCGATCTCCACCGGCGGCGCGTAAGAAGGCGCATCGCTCATACGGCCGCGCATGTAGGGATCAAGCGACAGATAGACGGTGCGTAAAAGTACCTGGCCGGCGGCGGGTTGCGGTATCGCCCCCGTTTCCAGGCGGAAATTGTCAGCGGTGGGTTCACCGTGCGGGCGTGAGGCCAGCAGGATGCGGCGGTTTTGTTGTTCAGATTGAGACATCAGGAACTCCTTATGCGGACAGAACCCTAAGTCTAGTCAATCCTCGGTAAGGGGGAATGGCCTAATGTGCTTAGGCGCTGCCCCCTTCAATCGGCAGGGCTATCACAGAGCTAAAAGTGCGCCATGAAGACGGCGGGGAAAAAGTGGCGGCTTTGCGGCAAACCGCCGGATATCAGAGCGGGACGATCAGCACGTCGATATGGCTGGTATTGATAAAACGCGCAGCAGAACAGGAGATCTTGTTCATCATGCTGTCGCAGTGGTTGCCGCAGATCACCAGATCAAACGGCTGGCGCTGGCGGGCGTAGCTCAGGCTGTCGCTCAGCTCACCATGAACGATCAGCGTATCGGTTATTGGGTAATCGGCCCGCAGCCGCAGTTCCTCCATAAACAGCAGCGTCTCTTCTTCCATCAGCGCACGCAAATCGTCCAGCATCGGCCCGGCGAAATTATTGTACATTTCCGGGTTGGCGATCGTGCTCAGCAGGGTGATTTTGCCATTAGAGGGGCGCACGATGGAGACGGCTTTTTCAACCAGGCGGTGGCTGTCAGCCGCTACGGCGACAGTAACCAGAACGTTTTGATATCCCATCTTCCACCCCCCGTTTCTCATGCTTAAGATAAAGAGTAGAGCCTGGTGCGTTTGATAAATGTGTTTTGTATCACGCGCGACAATAAATCGGAGATTATTGCCGCTATTTAGCAATAAAAGATAAAGGGGCTTTCGCGCGTAATGAAAGAAAATTAAAGCACCTGCGCCCACAGCGTTTTTGGTACCTTGCCCAAATCGAACAATTTACCGGCAATCAGCTCGGCCCGACGGTGATCGGCTGCACGGTACATATTGCTCATTTCAATATCGTTATCAATGGAATAGTTAAGCTTGTCGTACACTTTTTCCACGCTGTCCAGACTGGAGCATTTGCGGAACGTCATCAGGTAATCGAAGGTATCATTCATGATTAAAATATAGCCTGTTAAGAGTGGTGGCCGGACGAAGAAACATCACGCGGTCACCCAGAACGGCGTCAAAAGAGTGATGTTCGACCTGAAAAATCAATTTCAAATGAATAAATTGCAATAGGGTAATAATCGGCTGCGCTGCCAGCGCCTTTGCGTGAAGAATAATAATATGCCCACGCGGTATCGGCAATGTCATCCTGCCGGTAAATGCGCGAAATAGGGAAAGTCTCAGGTCGCTGGAGGAGGGGGGGGCGGGCCGGCAAGGGCAACGAGGCGGGGGCAAACCGGGGCGGTGAACGCTGAGCAGCATCCTCCTGAGGGGATTGTTTTCCTCGCGTTGAAGCTCTTCGGCGGTCGAGCGCATTCGCCTGAAACCTACCGCAGGGCGTCTTCAATTCTCTTATGGCAGCCGCTGACAACATTACCGACGTTATATGGTTGGTTCTCTGGCAGCAGCGAATAATGAAATAGCTCGCCCGGAGAAAAAAAGTAAAATAAAACTACGTTTTATTTTATATGGCGGTAAAAATACACGGGTAAATTTTATCGAAAAATAATCGCCCAGCGATATTTAAATTTTTTACAATGAAAAAATGATTAAAGTTTTAATTATCTCTGCCGATAAAACGTTATGGGGAGACATAAGCCTAAATCCGCCGCCTTAACTCTGCAAATCGAGAAACATGTCGTTACGTCTGTTTTCTTGTTCATAACCCAAGCAACCCATTGTTAACCTAATATGCACTTTCGCTTAAAATTAAAACAGGCGATGAGCCGTTCTTTAAGTCAAATCTGAAACTTAATGTCCTTATAGTTTCTATGGGTTATTTTTTGGGGGTTGATAGTTTATTGTTAATTAAATGGTTATTTATACTGCATTTACCGGCTACGAACAGATTTTTGTTCTGTTATTTTGGTTTGGTAATGCTTTTGTTCGAATTGATCTAAAAATGATATTTTTTTGGCTCATATGCATTGTTTTTAAGACGTTTTTTTACTTATGGCTGATTTTTAAGCAAAAACACGGTTAAAAAATGGACGTATAAGGGGGTATTTGGCTTAATTATTTTTTATTTTTGTGATATATGTCACATTGTATTTAAAATTGCCTCCTGCTTACGTTGTGTGTGCTAATGGTTCGGGGGTAGAGTTGCGCTGCTTTAGGAATAATCTTATTAATTTTGTAAAAATAGTTTCATGGTGACTACACACTATCGAAGCAAAATGCTGTACATCCATACACATTGGTTTGCGCACGTATCAAATACTGAATGATGGTCCGAATTTAGAGATGTTGAAAAATTTATAACGGCCGTTATTCAGGGATTCATTTGCCAACTTCGGGAACAAACCCAGGTCACGGGCGATAAAAATTATCACCCAGCGTATGTTTTTAAACATAGTCTGTCGGGATGGGGAATATGGGTACGTCTGAATTACTTAAGCATATTTATGACATAAATTTGTCATATTTACTTTTAGCACAGCGTCTGATTAATGATGAAAAAGCATCGGCGATGTTCCGTCTGGGTATCGACGAAGCCATGGCCGATGCGCTCGCTCAACTCACGTTACCGCAAATGGTCAAACTGGCTGAAACTAACCAGTTGGTCTGTCACTTCCGTTTTAACGAAAGCCATACTATCGAACGCCTGACGAAAGAGTCACGTGTGGACGATCTGCAGCAAATCCATACGGGCATTTTGCTATCAAGCCATTTACTGCAAGAACTATCGGCTAAAGACGGTAGTGCGACGAAGAAAAGAGCCTGATGATGGTAGAGAAAAGTATTGTTCAGGAAGCCAAGGACATCCAGCTGGCGATGGAATTGATTACGCTGGGTGCGCGTTTGCAGATGCTGGAAAGTGAAACTCAGCTCAGCCGCGGGCGTTTGATCAAACTCTATAAGGAATTGCGCGGCAGTCCGCCGCCGAAAGGAATGTTGCCGTTCTCTACCGACTGGTTTATGACCTGGGAACAGAACATCCATTCATCCATGTTTTACAACGCCTACAGTTTCCTGATGAAGAGCGGGTATTGCACCGGTGTCGAGGCGGTGATCAAAGCCTATCGTCTGTATCTGGAACAGTGTCCGCATCCGGCGGGGGAGACGCCGTTGCTGGCGCTGACCCGCGCCTGGACGTTGGTGCGTTTCGTCGACAGCGGCATGTTGCAGCTCTCCGCCTGCAACTGTTGTGGCGGCACTTTTATCACCCACGCGCACCAACCCTTGAACAGTTTTGTTTGCAGTTTATGCCAACCCCCTTCCCGCGCAGTAAAAAGACGTAAACTTTCGCCGCAACTGGCCGATATTATTCCTCAACAGCCGGACGAGCAGGTTAAACGCGCAATTTGAGCCGGCGGCAACGCCGGTTCGTCCAGACCTAAATCGACTTGTGAAACGCAGGGTTCGGTATACCGAACCCGTCGGCGCAGCCTGGACTGCTGCGCCGTTGCGGCTCAAAAGCGCGCTTATCCCACCTTCCATCCACATTGTTAATTTAAGGAATGCGTGTGTTAGTTATTTTGGGTTATCTCGTGGTATTGGGGGCGGTTTTTGGGGGGTACATGATGGTGGGGGGGCATCTCGGTGCGCTTTATCAACCGTCGGAGTTCTTGATCATCGGCGGTGCGGGCATCGGCGCTTTTATCGTAGGCAACAACGGTAAGGCGATAAAATCCACCCTGCGCGCTATCCCCAAACTGATGCGCCGTTCGAAGTACAGCAAGGATCTGTACATGGATCTGATGGCGTTGCTGTATCGCCTGCTGGCCAAATCCCGTCAACAGGGCATGTTGTCCCTCGAGTTCGATATCGATAACCCGCAGGAAAGTGAAATTTTTTCTAATTATCCCCGCATCCTTGCCGATAACACCCTGGTGGAATTTATTACCGATTACTTACGGCTGATGGTGAGCGGCAACATGAATGCGTTTGAGATTGAAGCGCTGATGGACGAAGAGATCGAAACCTTCGAACAGGAAAGCGAAGTGCCGGCCGGTAGCCTGGCGATGGTCGGCGACTCGTTGCCGGCCTTCGGCATTGTGGCGGCGGTGATGGGCGTGGTGCATGCGCTGGCTTCGGCCGATCGCCCGGCGGCCGAGTTGGGTGCGCTTATCGCCAACGCGATGGTCGGTACCTTCCTCGGCATTTTGCTGGCCTACGGTTTTATCTCGCCGCTGGCGACCCTGCTGCGGCAGAAAAGCGCGGAAAACGTCAAAATGATGCAATGCATCAAGGTCACACTGCTGTCGAGCCTGAACGGCTATGCGCCGCAGATTGCGGTCGAATTTGGCCGTAAAACACTGTACACCACCGAGCGGCCATCCTTCGTTGAGCTGGAAGAACACGTGCGCCGCGTTAAGGCGCCGGCGCAGCAGGCGACGGAAGAAGAGCAGGCATGAAACAGAATCACCCGGTCGTTCTGGTCAGAAAACGCAAATCGCATCAGGCGGGGCATCACGGTGGCTCCTGGAAGATTGCCTATGCTGACTTTATGACCGCCATGATGGCGTTCTTCCTGGTGATGTGGTTGCTGGCGATAGCCAGTCCCCAGGAGCTGACGCAAATCGCCGAATATTTCCGCACGCCGTTGAAGGTGGCGCTGACCACCGGCGACAAAAGCAGTTCGGAAAGCAGCCCGATCCCGGGGGGTGGGGATGACCCCACTCAGAAGGATGGGGTGGTGAAAAAACAGATCGATACGCTGGAGAAGCGTGACGAGGAACTGCGGCTCAACAAGCTGCGGGAAAAGCTGGATGAGCTGATTGAATCCGATCCGCGCCTGAAAGCGCTGCGTCCGCATCTGCTGATCAACATGATGGATGAAGGATTACGCATTCAGATCATCGATAGTCAGAACCGGCCAATGTTCAAAACCGGCAGCGCACAGGTAGAAAGCTACATGCGCGATATCTTGCGGGCCATTGCGCCGATCCTGAATGACTTGCCGAATAAAATCAGCCTGTCCGGTCATACCGACGATATTCCCTACGCCACCGGCGAGCGTGGCTACAGCAACTGGGAGCTTTCGGCCGATCGCGCCAACGCCTCACGGCGCGAGCTGATCGCCGGCGGGTTGTCGGAGGGCAAGGTGCTGCGGGTGGTGGGCATGGCCGCCACCATGAGCCTGAAACAGCACGGTGCCGATGATGCTATCAACCGCCGCATCACCGTGCTGGTGCTGAACAAGCAAACCCAACAGGGCATTGAACACGAAAATGGCGAAAGCAACGCGATGGGCATCGCCCGGCCGGTTGACCTGAAGCCTCTGGCGCCGTCGGCAACGGCACCGGCGACCCTTATTGCCCCGGAGCAGCCGGCGGCTGTCCCTTCACCGACTAACAGCGACTCACAGCAGAGGTGACCCCGTGAGCATGGATATTAGCGCTTTTTATCAGACCTTTTTTGATGAAGCAGATGAGTTGCTGGCCGACATGGAGCAACACCTGCTGGAGCTGGATCCGCTGGCCCCGGACATTGAACCGCTGAACGCCATTTTCCGCGCAGCGCACTCGATCAAGGGCGGTGCGGCGACCTTCGGCTTCTCGGTGCTGCAGGAAACTACCCATTTGCTGGAGAACCTGCTGGACGGTGCGCGGCGTCAGGAGATGAGCCTGAGCACTGAAATTATCAACCTGTTTCTGGAAACCAAAGACATTATGCAGGAGCAACTGGACGCCTATAAAACGTCGCAAAAGCCAGACGCCGACAGCTTTGAATATATCTGTCAGGCGTTGCGGCAGCTTGCGCTGGACGCACAGCAGCAGGATGCTCCCGCTGCGCTTGCGTTGACGGAAACTGCCGTCGCCGCACCTTCGGCGACAGAGGGCGGGATGCGGGTTTGCCTCAGTGGCTTGAAGCCGAATGAAATCCCGCTGATGCTGGAAGAGTTGGGCAACCTGGGCGAGGTGAAAAACCCGCAACAGACCGAAAGCAGCCTGGAAGTGACGCTGCTGACCTCTGCCGGCGAAGATGACATCAGCGCAGTGCTGTGTTTCGTGCTGGAGCCGGAGCAAATCAGCTTCGCCAAGCCGCCGCAGGCCGAGTTGCCGCCGGTGCCGACACAGCCTGCCGTTCAGGCTACAGAGCCGACGGTAGCCAAACCGGCGCCTGCGGTTGCCGAAGCGCCGAAGCCGCGCGCCAAGGCCAGCGAGTCGACCAGCATCCGCGTGGCGGTGGAAAAAGTTGACCAGCTGATCAACCTGGTCGGGGAACTGGTGATCACCCAGTCGATGCTGGCGCAGCGTTCCGGCAGCCTGGATCCGGTCAACCACGGTGATCTGCTCAACAGCATGAGCCAACTGGAGCGTAACGCGCGCGATCTGCAAGAATCGGTGATGTCGATCCGCATGATGCCGATGGAGTACGTGTTCAGCCGCTTCCCGCGTCTGGTGCGCGATCTGGCCGGCAAGCTGAACAAGCAGGTGGAGCTGCAGTTGCAGGGCAGTTCTACCGAGTTGGACAAGAGTCTGATCGAACGCATTATCGATCCCCTGACGCACCTGGTGCGCAACAGCCTGGATCACGGCATCGAAGACCCGGCCACGCGCGTTGCCGCAGGTAAATCGGCTGTGGGTAATCTGGTTCTGTCGGCGGAGCATCAGGGCGGCAATATCTGCATTGAGGTGACCGACGACGGCGCCGGGCTGAACCGGGCAAAAATTCTCGCCAAGGCGGCGTCGCAGGGGATGTCGGTCAGCGACAGCATGAGCGATGAAGAGGTCGGCATGCTGATCTTCGCACCGGGTTTTTCCACCGCAGAGCAGGTGACCGATGTGTCGGGCCGCGGCGTCGGCATGGACGTGGTGAAGCGAAATATTCAGGAAATGGGTGGGCACGTAGAAATCCACTCGCAGGCAGGCAAGGGCACAGCGATTCGCATTTTGCTGCCGTTGACGCTGGCGATCCTCGACGGTATGTCGGTCAAGGTAAACGACGAAGTGTTTATCTTGCCGCTCAATGCGGTGATGGAATCGTTGCAACCGCAAGCCGAAGACTTGCATCCGTTGGCCGGCGGCGAGCGGGTGTTGCAGGTGCGCGGCGAATATCTGCCGTTGGTGGAACTGTTCCGGGTGTTTGAGGTGGCGGGTGCCAAAACCGATGCCACTCAGGGCATTGTGGTGATCTTGCAAAGCGCAGGCCGCCGCTATGCGCTGCTGGTGGATCAGTTGATCGGCCAGCATCAGGTGGTGGTGAAGAATCTGGAAAGCAACTATCGCAAAGTGCCGGGGATTTCCGCCGCGACCATTCTGGGCGACGGCAGCGTGGCGCTGATTGTCGATGTGTCGGCGCTGCAAACGCTGAACCGCGAACAACGTCTGACGGACGCGGCTGCATAATAATAATGAGGTTGATGGCAGCGTTGTCTTTGAGTTCGAGATACCCGGGCCTGGCGCACCGAGGGGCTATTATGGGACACATCCCTGTGTCCCACCCTTCGGGCCGACTGGAAGTCGTTCCAATTTGCTCCCAGCAAATTGGTCGACGGCGCAAGCCGTTACGACCCCTTCGGCACGCTCTCCCTAATAACGGACTTTGGCAGCCGTCTGATAATAACTAATCGATTGGTGTAGAGGTGAATGATATGGCAGGACTGGCAACCGTCAGCAAATTGGCTGGCGAAACGGTAGGGCAGGAGTTCCTGATTTTTACCTTGGGCAACGAGGAATATGGCATCGATATCCTCAAGGTGCAGGAGATCCGCGGATACGATCAGGTTACGCGTATCGCCAATACGCCGGCCTTTATCAAGGGCGTCACCAACCTGCGTGGCGTGATTGTGCCGATTATCGATCTGCGGGTTAAATTTGCCCAGCAGGACGTGTCCTACGATGAAAACACCGTGGTGATTGTGCTGAACTTTGGCCTTCGGGTGGTGGGTATTGTGGTTGACGGCGTATCCGACGTGCTGTCGCTGACCACCGAGCAGATCCGCCCGGCGCCGGAGTTCGCCGTGACGCTGGCGACCGAATACCTGACCGGCCTGGGGTCGCTGGGCGATCGCATGCTGATTCTGGTGGATATCGAAAAGCTGCTGAGCAGCGAAGAGATGTCGCTGGTCGACAGCGTGGCGAAAAGCGCCTGATTGGCGATGAGACGGGTTCAGCATGCGGCAAGGGATCTCCGCCGCATGTTGTGCCCCAAAAACGGGTAGCGCCTGAGGATGCATTGCCCGACTAATCGATATCCTTCAAGCGCAGCACGTATCTTTTCCAGACACGGCTGGTCACCAGCAGGTAACCGGCAGCGAACAGCGCCGCAACCGTGGCGCTGCGCAACAGGTTGACCTGCGTCGTTGAGCTCAACAGGCTGCTCAGCAAGTTGGCGGCCAAGAATCCCGCAAATACCCACGCCGCCCGTTTGATTCGTCGATTCTCCATCTCGTCCTCACAAATGCTTTCCGATGATGGCAGGATGTTACGCTTGGCGGGCGTACGCGCCAAGCCCTGTGGCGATACGAAGGCGGCGTGCTGAACCCTGCATATGACAAAACAATATGCAGCCATTGCTCTGCGCCGCAGGGACGCCGCACGGTGCGCCCAACCCCCCCACCCAAAAATAGTTACCTCCTCGCATAAAGTTCTGCCCCGCAGCGCCGATAACTTTGTCAATCAACAGACTTCGGGCCTGTCCGCGCGGGCTTTCAACAAGGGAAAACATGTTTAATCGTATGAAGGTGGTCACCAGCCTGTTGCTGGTACTGGTGTTATTTGGCGCCTTGCAGCTGGTTTCGGGCGGGCTCTTTTTCTCCTCACTAAAGAATGACAAAGAAAACTTCACCGTTTTGCAGACCATTCGCCAGCAGCAGTCCGATTTGAACGAAAGCTGGGTTAACCTGCTGCAGGCTCGCAATACGCTGAACCGCGCCGGGATCCGTTACATGATGGATGCCAATAAGATTGGCAGCGGCGCCAGCGTTACCGACCTGCTGGCTGGGGCCAAAAACAACCTGCTGGTGGCGGAACAACATTATGCCGCCTATGACAAAATTCCTCTAAGTCCTCGTCAGGACGCGCAGTCTGCCGAAAAGCTCAAACAGCAATACGGTATTTTGCACGGTGCGTTGTCCGAGTTGGTTCAACTGCTGGGCGAAGGCAAGATCAACGCCTTTTTCGACCAACCGACGCAAAGCTATCAGAACGGCTTTGAAGACATCTACAACACCTACCTGGCGCAAAACGACAAGCTCTACCAAAGCGCGGTGGAAGACAGCAACAACTCCTTCAGCTTCGCTATCTGGACGCTGGTCGTGGTGTTGGTCGTGGTGCTGGCGGTGATCGTATTGGTGTGGAGCGGTATCCACCACATTCTGGTGCGTCCACTTAACCGCATGATCGATCATATCAAAATGATCGCCGCTGGCGATCTGACCCAACCGATTGCCGTGACCAGCCGTAATGAAATGGGCGTGCTGGCCGCCAGCCTCAAACACATGCAGAACGAACTGATCGAGACCGTCAGCGGCGTGCGTCAGGGGGCCGACGCCATTTACAGCGGCGCCTCCGAAATTGCCGCCGGCAATAACGATCTTTCTTCTCGCACCGAACAGCAGGCCGCCTCGCTGGAGGAAACCGCCGCCAGCATGGAGCAGTTGACCGCCACGGTGAAACAGAACGCCGAAAACGCCCGTCAGGCCAGCCAACTGGCGCTGAGCGCCTCAGAAACCGCGCAGAAGGGTGGCAAAGTGGTGGCCAACGTGGTGCAGACCATGCACGACATTGCCGGCAGTTCGCAGAAAATTGCCGACATTACCGGCGTGATCGACGGCATTGCTTTCCAGACCAACATCCTGGCGCTGAATGCGGCGGTAGAAGCGGCACGCGCCGGCGAACAGGGCCGTGGCTTTGCGGTGGTGGCGGGGGAAGTGCGTAACCTGGCCCAGCGCAGCGCGCAGGCAGCGAAAGAGATCAAGGGCCTGATCGAAGATTCCGTCAGCCGTGTCGATATGGGCTCGGTGCTGGTGGAAAGCGCCGGCGAGACCATGGGCGACATCGTAAACGCGGTCACCCGCGTCACCGACATCATGGGTGAAATCGCCTCGGCCTCCGACGAACAGAGCCGCGGTATCGATCAGGTCGGCCAGGCAGTGGCGGAAATGGACCGTGTCACCCAGCAAAACGCCTCGCTGGTAGAAGAATCCGCCTCTGCGGCAGCGGCTCTGGAAGAGCAAGCCAGCATGCTGACGCAGTCGGTGGCGGTATTCCGTCTGAAAGCGGAAGGCCAGGACGAATTCAAAATGCCTGCCGGCAAAGCCACCGTTCTCCCGGTACTCAATCATAAAAAAACGAACGCCAGCGATCTGCAGGATAACTGGGAAACGTTCTAACCGACATTGGGCCTCCTCGCAGTTCTGCGGGAGGCTTATTCCCCGTCGTAAGCTGGCCGTCGGCCGGCTGCAAGGAGGTTCACAGTGTTTAACCGAATCCGCGTCTCTACCAGTTTGTTTCTGTTGTTGATGACTTTTTGTGTTATGCAGTTGGCCACCAGCGGCTTGTCGTACACCGCTTTCCGTTCCGATCACCACAACCTGAACCTGATCACGCTCGGCAGCCAGCAGCGCGATGCTCTCAGCCTGAGCTGGGTATCGCTGCTACAGGCCCGCAATACGCTGAACCGCGCCGGCACCCGTTCGGCGCTTAAGCTGCCGCAAGAGCAGGTGAATGCGCTGATGGGCAATGCGCGCAGCTCACTGCAGAAAGCCGATCTCTATTTCAACCAGTTCCTGGCGGTACCGCGTCACAGCGAACAGGAACAGCAACTGACCGAAACCACCCAAGCCAGCTATAACCGGTTGCGCAGCGCGCTGCGTGAGCTGATTGGCTTCCTGGAGAACAATAACCTGCAGGCGTTTATGGACCAGCCGACGCAGAAAACCCAGGACCTGTTCGAGGCCGATTTTGTCCAGTATCTGCAACTGGTGAATGCCAATGTCGATGCGGCCAACGCCGCCAATCAGCAATCCTTCTCGTTGTCCGGCTGGCTGGTGGGCGGTGCGGTGCTGATGCTTATCCTGGTGACCGGCAGCGCCTTGTGGTGGCTGCGCAATATGCTGGTGCAACCGCTGAATATCATGCGCAGCCATTTTGACCGCATCGCCGCCGGGGATTTGGCTACGCCGATCCAGGTTTATGGCCGCAATGAAATCAGCCAGCTGTTCGCCAGTCTGCAGCACATGCAGCGTTCGTTGATTGGCACCGTCGGCGCAGTGCGCGATGGCGCAGAATCCATCCTGATTGGCCTGCAGGAAATATCCGAGGGCAACAACGATCTCTCTTCGCGCACCGAGCAACAGGCTGCCTCGCTGGAGGAGACCGCCGCCAGCATGGAGCAGTTGACCGCCACGGTGAAACAGAATGCCGACAACGCACGCCAGGCCTCGCAACTGGCGCGCGATGCCTCCGCCACGGCAGCCAAGGGCGGCGAAATGGCCGGCGACGTGGTGACCACCATGCAGGATATCGCCAACAGTTCGCAGAAAATTGGCGCCATTACCAGCGTGATCGACGGCATTGCCTTCCAGACCAACATCCTGGCGCTGAACGCGGCGGTAGAAGCGGCGCGTGCCGGTGAACAGGGGCGAGGTTTTGCGGTGGTGGCCGGTGAAGTGCGCAATTTAGCCAGCCGCAGCGCGCAGGCGGCGAAAGAAATCAAAGGGTTGATCGACGAGTCGGTCAGCCGCGTGAAACAGGGTTCGGTGCTGGTGGAAAACTCCGGCGCCACCATGCAGGACATCGTGCGCTCGGTCACCCGGGTTACCGACATCATGGGCGAAATCGCTTCGGCGTCCGATGAACAGAGCCGCGGCATCGAGCAAGTCACGCAGGCGGTGACCCAAATGGATCAGGTAACCCAGCAGAACGCCGCGCTGGTGGAGGAAGCCGCCTCGGCGGCGGCCGCACTGGAAGATCAGGCGATAACCCTGGCCGATGCGGTGTCGGTATTCCGCCTGGCGGACGATAACTTCGCCGCACCGGGCAACAATCAAGACGCAGTTTCACCCGTGGTAAAGGAAACCTCAGATTGTCAAACCGCATAAGCAGCACGTTTTTTATGAGTGATAGGGTATGAAACAGGCGCCGTCGACCCCTAACCGGGATCCTGGGTCCTTACTGACGCAGATGGTGCAGCGTCTGCCGCTGTTGGACGTGCATTTTCGGCGTATCAGCCAACTGATTTACCAGCGCGCCGGCATTGTGCTGGCGGAACACAAGCGCGAGATGGTTTACAACCGCCTGGTACGCCGGCTGCGGTTGCTGGGGTTGAACGATTTCGGCGATTACCTGGCGCTGCTGGAAAGTGATCCGAACAGCGCCGAATGGCAGGCGTTTATCAATGCGCTGACCACCAACCTGACGGCATTTTTCCGCGAGGCGCACCACTTCCCGATCCTGGCGGAGCATGCGCGCCAGCGGCCCAACGGCTATTGCGTGTGGAGTACGGCGGCATCGACCGGGGAAGAACCGTATTCGATCGCCATCACCCTGAACGAAGCGCTGGGGCAACGCGCCAGCGGCTGTCAGGTATGGGCCAGCGATATCGATACTCAGGTGTTGGAAAAGGCCGAAGCGGGTGTTTACCGCCACGAGGATCTGCGCACTCTGACGCCGGCGCAGATGCAGCGCTATTTTCTGCGCGGCACAGGTCCGCATCAGGGGCTGGTGCGGGTACGGCCGGAGTTGGCGGCGCGGGTGAATTTCCAGTCGCTCAACCTGCTGGCGCCGGAATGGGCGCTGCCAGGGCAGTTTGACGCCATTTTTTGCCGCAATGTCATGATTTATTTCGATAAGGCGACGCAGGAGAGCATCCTGCGCCGCTTTGTGCCCTTGCTTAAACCGGGGGGCCTGATGTTTGCCGGCCACTCCGAGAACTTCAGCCAGATCAGCCGGGATTTCTACTTGCGTGGGCAGACCGTGTATGGCCTGACCAAGGAGAGGTAATGAGTAAAATCAGAGTATTGAGCGTAGACGATTCGGCCCTGATGCGGCAGCTGATGACCGAAATTGTGAACAGCCATTCCGATATGGAGATGGTGGCGACCGCGCCGGATCCGTTGGTGGCGCGCGATATGATCAAAAAGTTTAACCCGCAGGTGCTGACGCTGGACGTTGAAATGCCGCGCATGGACGGGCTGGACTTCCTGGAGAAACTGATGCGCTTGCGGCCGATGCCGGTGGTGATGGTGTCGTCGCTGACCGGTAAAGGGTCGGAGATCACCCTGCGCGCGCTGGAACTGGGGGCGGTGGATTTCGTCACCAAACCGCAGCTTGGTATCCGCGAAGGCATGCTGGCTTACAGCGAACTGATTGCCGAGAAAATCCGCACGGCGGCCAAGGCGCGGTTACCGCAGCGCTCCAACAGCCCGGCACCGGCGATCCTGAGCCATACGCCGTTGCTGAGCAGTGAGAAGTTGATTGCCATCGGCGCCTCCACCGGCGGCACCGAAGCGATCCGTCAGGTGCTGCAACCGCTGCCGGCCACCAGCCCGGCGCTGTTGATCACCCAGCATATGCCGCCGGGTTTCACCCGATCGTTTGCCGAACGGTTGAACAAGCTGTGCCAGATCACGGTGAAAGAGGCCGAGGACGGTGAGCGGGTGCTGCCGGGCCATGCTTATATCGCGCCGGGGGATCGCCATCTGGAACTGTCGCGCAGCGGCGCCAACTATCAGGTGAAGTTGAATGACGGCCCGCCGGTCAATCGTCACCGGCCTTCGGTGGACGTGCTGTTCCGTTCTGTCGCGCAGTTCGCCGGGCGCAATGCGGTGGGCGTGATCCTGACCGGGATGGGCAATGACGGGGCGATGGGCATGCTGGAAATGCACCGCGCCGGCGCTTATACCCTGGCGCAGAACGAGGCCAGTTGCGTGGTGTTCGGCATGCCGCGCGAGGCTATCGCCACCGGCGGGGTGAGTGAGGTGGTGGAGTTGGATCGCATGAGCCAACGCATGCTGGCGCAAATTGCCGGCGGGCAAGCGCTGCGCATTTGATTTTATATTGCCGCCTTACGGCGGCGGTGGTTTTGCACAATTGAACGGTTAACACTTTGGGAGTGAACATGGCAGATAAAAATCTCAGATTTCTGGTGGTGGACGATTTCTCCACTATGCGTCGCATCGTCAGAAATTTGTTGAAAGAGTTGGGCTTTAACAATGTTGAAGAGGCTGAGGACGGCGCGGATGCGCTGAACAAGCTGCGCGCCGGCGGTTTCGATTTTGTGGTATCAGACTGGAACATGCCGAATATGGACGGCCTCGAACTGCTGCAAACCATTCGCGCCGACGGCGCGCTGGCGGCGATGCCGGTACTGATGGTGACGGCGGAAGCCAAGAAAGAAAACATTATCGCGGCGGCGCAGGCCGGTGCCAGCGGTTACGTAGTGAAACCTTTTACGGCGGCGACGCTGGAAGAAAAGCTCAATAAGATCTTTGAAAAACTGGGCATGTAAGGAGAGGGCGATGAGAGACATTCCAATGCCTGCCAGCGATGCGGCGACTGCGGGAGAGATAATTTCCCGCATTGGTCAACTGACGCGCATGTTGCGCGACAGCATGCGTGAACTGGGGCTAGATCAGGCAATCGCCCAAGCGGCAGAGGCAATCCCGGATGCGCGCGATCGGCTTGATTACGTGGTCACCATGACGGCGCAGGCGGCGGAACGGGCGTTGAACTGCGTGGAAGCGGCGCAGCCGCGCCAGGCGGAGCTGGAGTCAGAGGCCAAAGCGCTGAAAGGGCGCTGGGACGACTGGTTTGCCGATCCGATCGAACTGGCCGACGCGCGCGCGCTGGTCACCGATACCCGGCAGTATCTGGAACAGGTGCCGGAACATACGGCGTTCACCAACGCCCAGTTGCTGGAAATCATGATGGCGCAGGATTTCCAGGATCTGACAGGGCAGGTGATCAAACGCATGATGGACGTGGTGCAGGAGATCGAAAAGCAGCTGCTGATGGTGTTGATGGAAAATATTCCAGAGCAGCCGGCGAAGGAGAAAAAGCCGAACGACAGCTTGCTCAACGGCCCGCAGCTCGATCAAAACGGCGCCGGCGTTATCGCCAATCAGGCGCAGGTGGATGACCTGCTCGACAGCCTCGGTTTCTGACGTTTTCTGGGGCGCACATTATTGCGCCCCAGATGCCGCATGTGGGCGCAATGCCTGCGCTTCCTTCTCATCCCCCAAATAACCCGCCTTTTCCCCCGTTGTTCCATCAATGAAGTCAGCGTTTTTTTGGCATGCTGGCCGCAATTTTATTCCCCCCTGGCACAGGATGCGCGCCCGTGGCTGAAGACAGCGATCTGGAAAAAAGCGAAGCCCCCACGGCCCACCGGGTGGAAAAGGCGCGCGAGGATGGCCAGATCCCGCGTTCGCGCGAGCTGACGTCGGTGTTGATGCTGGTCGCGGGGCTGTCGATCATCTGGGTTGCCGGTGGCGGCATGGCGCAGCAACTGGCGGCGATGCTGACCCAGGGGCTGAATTTCGATCATACGATGGTCAGCAACGACAAACAGATGCTGCGTCAACTGGGCATGCTGTTGCGGCAGGCGGTGTGGGCGCTGCTGCCAATCATGGCGGGTCTGGTATTGGTGGCTATCACCGCGCCGATGCTGCTGGGCGGCCTGTTGTTAAGCGGCAAATCGCTCAAGTTCGATGTAAAACGGATGAACCCGCTGTCGGGGCTGAAACGAATGTTTTCCAGTCAGGTGCTGGCGGAGCTGCTGAAGGGCCTTTTGAAGGCGACGCTGGTGGGATGGATCACCGGTTTGTACCTGTGGCACCACTGGGCGGAGATGCTGCATCTGGTGACGCAACAGCCGCTCGATGCGCTCGGCAATGCGCTGCGCATGATCATTTTCTGTGGTCTGTTGGTGGTGCTCGGGTTAACGCCGATGGTGGCGTTTGACGTGTTCTACCAGCTGTGGAGCCATTTTAAAAAGCTGAAAATGACCAAGCAGGACATTCGCGACGAGTTCAAGGATCAGGAGGGCGATCCGCACGTTAAAGGCCGTATCCGCCAGCAGCAGCGCGCTATCGCCCGACGCCGCATGATGGCCGACGTGCCGAAGGCCGACGTGATAGTCACCAACCCGACCCATTACGCCGTGGCGTTGCAGTACAACGATCAAAAAATGAGTGCGCCGAAAGTGCTGGCCAAAGGCGCCGGCGAAATTGCGCTGCGCATCCGTGAACTGGGCACGGAACACCGCATTCCGATGCTGGAGGCGCCGCCGCTGGCGCGAGCGCTGTATCGGCACAGTGAGATTGGACAACACATCCCGGCCACCCTGTATGCCGCCGTGGCCGAAGTTCTGGCCTGGGTTTACCAACTGCGACGTTGGCGGCGCGAGGGCGGTCTGATCCCGAAGAAACCTGAACGTTTACCGGTGCCGGAAGCACTGGATTTTGCTGGAGAGAGTAACTCTAATGGCTAATTTGGCCGCCTTGCTTCGTTTGCCGGGCAGTTTTAAAGATACGCAGTGGCAGGTACTGGCCGGCCCGATCCTGATCCTGATGATCCTGTCGATGATGGTGCTGCCGTTACCGGCATTTATCCTCGATCTGTTGTTCACCTTCAATATTGCCTTGTCGATCATGGTATTGCTGGTAGCGATGTTTACCCAGCGCACGCTGGAATTCGCTGCATTCCCCACCATATTGCTGTTCTCGACCCTGCTGCGCCTGTCGCTCAATGTGGCATCGACGCGCATCATCCTGATGGAAGGGCATACCGGTTCCGCCGCCGCCGGCCGCGTGGTGGAGGCCTTTGGCCACTTCCTGGTGGGGGGGAACTTCGCCATCGGCATCGTGGTGTTTATCATTTTGGTGCTGATCAACTTTATGGTTATCACCAAGGGCGCCGGGCGTATCGCCGAAGTGGGGGCGCGCTTCGTACTGGACGGCATGCCCGGCAAGCAGATGGCGATCGACGCCGATCTCAACGCCGGTCTGGTCGGTGAGGAAGAGGCGAAAAAACGCCGTTCCGAGGTAACGCAGGAAGCCGATTTCTACGGCTCAATGGACGGCGCCAGCAAGTTCGTGCGCGGCGATGCGGTCGCCGGGCTGATGATCATGATATTGAACGTGGTCGGCGGTCTGCTGGTCGGTGTGATCCAGCACGGTATGGAGCTGGGTACGGCGGCGGAAACCTACACCCTGCTGACTATCGGTGACGGCCTGGTGGCGCAGATCCCGGCGCTGGTCATTTCGACTGCCGCCGGCGTCATCGTGACTCGCGTGGCGACCGATCAGGACGTGGGCGAACAGATGGTCGGCCAACTGTTCAACAACCCGCGCGTGATGTTGCTCAGTGCCGCAGTGCTTGGCCTGCTGGGCCTGGTGCCGGGAATGCCGAACCTGGTGTTCCTGCTGTTCACCGCTGCCTTGTTGGGGTTGGCCTGGTGGCTGCGGGGGCGCGATCAACAAGCGCCGAAGGTACAGGAGATACCGCTGGCACAGGATAATCCACAGGCGGTAGAAGCCAGTTGGTCGGACGTACAACTGGAAGATCCGTTGGGTATGGAGGTGGGCTACCGGCTGATCCCGATGGTGGATTTCCAGCAAAACGGCGAACTGCTCGGACGAATCCGCAGCATCCGTAAAAAATTCGCCCAAGAGATGGGCTACCTGCCGCCGGTGGTGCATATCCGCGATAACCTCGAGTTGTCGCCCGCCAGCTACCGGATCCTGATGAAGGGCGTAGAAATCGGCAGCGGCGAAGCGCAACCGGGGCGTTGGCTGGCGATTAACCCGGGCAATGCGGTGGGCGAACTGGCGGGAGATAAAACCGTCGATCCGGCCTTTGGGCTGGAAGCGGTATGGATTGACAGTGCGTTGCGCGAACAGGCGCAGATCCAGGGCTTTACCGTGGTGGAGGCCAGCACCGTGGTGGCGACCCATCTCAATCATTTGATTGGCCAGTTCGCCAGCGAACTGTTTGGCCGGCAGGAAACCCAGCAGTTGCTGGATCGCGTAGCGCAGGATATACCGAAATTGACCGAAGATTTCGTACCCGGCGTGGTGTCTCTGACCACGCTGCATAAGGTATTGCAGAACCTGCTGGCGGAAAGGGTCTCGATCCGCGATATGCGCACCATTATTGAAACGCTGGCGGAACATGCGCCGTCGCAAACCGACCCTTATGAGCTGACCACCGTGGTGCGGGTTGCGTTGGGGCGGGCGATCACCCAGCAATGGTTCCCGGGCAACGGCGAAATTCAGGTCATTGGTCTGGACACCCAGCTCGAGCGTTTGTTGTTACAGGCGTTGCAGGGTGGTGGCGGATTGGAGCCGGGGCTGGCGGACCGTCTGCTGGAGCAGGCCAAACAGGCGTTACAGCGGCAAGAAATGCTCAGCGCGCCACCGGTGCTGCTGGTAAACCACGCGCTGCGGGCGTTGTTGGCGCGCTTCCTGCGCCGCAGCCTGCCGCAGATGGTGGTGCTGTCTAATCTGGAAATCAACGACGATCGCCAAATCCGCATGACGTCGACGATTGGAGCTGCATAATGAAACACTGTTTGCCGTTGCTCTGCCTGCTGGCGCCGCTTGGCGCGCAGGCGGTGTCGGGATCCTGGGTGGCCGACAGCGTCGGTGCTACGCTGGAATATGGCGGCGTTCGCGGCGAATCGCCTGGTCTGCACACGCCTTACGCATTGCCGGATCCGAATGCACGCATCACCAGCGTCAGTTGGCGTTATCGGCTGTTGGCCGCCGAACCGGCCGGCTTGCAGGTACAGCTCTGTACGCTGACCCGTTGCATTGCGCTGGGCGGCGGCAGTGGCAGCAGCAACGGGTTGAACGGGGAACCGGCTAATGCCGAATTGCGCTTTGTCTATTACGTGCAGGCGCGCGGCGGATTGAATCCGCCGCTGCGGGTGATTGGCAATCAGGTGATTGTGAATTATCAGTGATGTATAAGCTGCGACGGCATCAGGGAAAAGGATGGACGCAGCTTAGGCCAGAATCGACAGCCCGTTGCGATCGACCAGCGAAAGCAGTTTCATCGCGGCGGAGTTAGGCCGCGCTTCGCCACGCTCCCATTTTTGCACTGCCTTTTTGCTGACGTTCAGATGTAATGCAAACACGGGTTGGCTGACGTTCTCGCGCTCACGCAGGGCACGAATATCGGCTGGGGTGTAATCTTTCACCGGGTGCAGGCACAGCATGTCGAAAGTGCGCATAGTGACATCATCGACAAACCCTGACTTGTGCAGCCCCTGAACTTCCTGGTGGATCTCAGCGAGAATTTTGCTCATAGGTTAGCCTCTTCAATTCCTTGTTGTTGACCAACTGATAAAGCCTGAAAGGAGAATAATCCAGATAGAGCGCGGCCAGATGTTGCAAACCCGCCAGTTCTTCACCTGTAATATTTTCCCTTTCGTTTTTGGCGAAACCGCGCATGAAAAACAGCCGGTCTTCGTCCCGGAAAGCGATCAGAACGCGATAACCTCCGCGTTTCCCGCCGCCCGTGCGGGCGATCCGTTTTTTATAAACGCAGCCACCCAGATTAGCTTCGTACAGTTGATTTTGCATTTCTTGCGCGGCTTTTATCACCGTGGCGTCGCTAATGCGCTCACGAGTGGCAAATGCCTGAAACGTTTTGGTGAGGTAAATATCTGTCATCCACTCTCCCTGTGGAATCTATCCCCTTCTAGGGTATAGATCAAGCGATTTAAAAACCAAAACAGGGTGGGGGAAGACACGGGAGAATGAAACGAGGCATGAAACAATATGCGCAGTATTACGCAAATAAAAACAGGTAATCAGAAGAGAGGGAGGTAGAAGCGCGAGCAGCCTCGCAGTTGGAGAACCTGCGCCCGGCCAAGCCGGCGGGGCGGGCGCATTGCCATTGATTAAACGCCGATTTTTCGCCCCAGCAGGCTGCCGCTGCGCGACTGACCATCCGGGCCATAAAGCGATTTGTTGTTTTTGCCGAGGATCGCCAGCGCCTGGGCGTTATGATCAATCTGCTGATTGAGCAACAGGCCGTTATGCTGATTTTTCTCGCGCAACTTTTGGCTGAGCAACTGTACTTGCTGCCAGGCGTCGGCCAGACGCGGGTGCGCGGCATAGGGTGCCTGTTGCCTTTGTGCGCGCTCCAGCTCCAGCCGTTGCTGTTCCAGGTAGTTCACCGTAGCCAACAGCTGGCTCTTGACGTCGGTAACGCGCTGCAACGCTACGCCCGGCAGTTGGCCGGAGCAGAGCAAATGATGTTCTTCCGTCAGCACCGTATCGAGTGCATTCAGGGTTTCCAGCAAATTATCAAGCAGCTGTGGCAGATTTTCCATTGCGATTCATCACCTTTCAGAGTGTCCCTTAATCTTTCACGCCGCAGCCCTGCGGGCAATGCAGGCCAGATTGCATCACCCGATTATGCCTTCGGCGGCCGACTGCCGTTTGACATCCATTGGGCATCGCTCTGCGCGTCTTGCAGCAGCGCATCGGCAATTTTGCCGGCATCCATTTTCAATTCGCCGCGGCGGATCGCCTGCTTGATAGCGTCCACCCGGTTCATATCAATATCCTGAGTGCCCGGTTGCATCAGGCGCGCCTGCGCGTCGCTCAATTTTACCTGGGTGCCGCTGACGGCGCTTTCCGTCTGAACAGCCTTGCGCGGCTGAAGCTGATTTTCTGCCGGTGTTTCACGCGGCTGCACCGTTGTCACGGGCTGCAGCCGCTGGGTGCGATCGATACTCATGGTCAATCTCCATCAATGCCGCGGCCCGACGGGCAATGGCTGATATTTTTTGCGGCCCTGGCGGCCAGGTAATTACTGCTTCAGACAGCTGACAAAGCCCATTATTAGGGAGAGCGTGCTGACGGGGTCGTAGCGGCTTGCCGCCGACCAATTTGCCGGGAGCAAATTGGAACGACTCCCTGTCGGCCCTAAGGGTGGGACACACGGATGTGTCCCACCCTGTCGGCCCTAAGGGTGGGACACACGGATGTGTCCCATAATAGCCCCTCAGCGCGCCAGGCCCGGGTATCTCGGACTCAAAGGCAACTTTGTCATCAACCTCTGCTTATATTGTTCTTATCGGCAGGTTTTTATAAACCTTTACCTTTTTATAAAGTGATGCGAATCGTACCGTCACCATCGGCAATACCGCTGACGATTTGTCCGGAGGCCATGCGTACGCGGACGCTGTCCTCGGCGGCGGCGTTGTTCATGGCTTTGCCTGCGCCGCTGATGTTAAACCCGGTGCCTTGCGCCGTTACCTGCACCGGCTGACCGGCCTTGATCACCCAGGCGCGGCGCAGCATGGCGAAGGTCAGCGGTTGGCCGGGGCTGATATTTCGCAGGCTGACCGCACCGAGCGCCTTGTCCGCATTGGTCAGGGTGCGTGGTGCCAGGGTATCGAGCCGGCCGCTTTTCAGCTTCACGTCTGCGGCCGTCAGCCGGCTGCCGGCGCTGATGCTACGCGCCGACACCAGGTAGTTGCCGATCACCTGCACCTGCGTTTGTATAAAACGCCGTTCCTGGCCGCAACGCGCCGAAATGCTGATATTGCCCCAGAGACGGGCGTTCGGCGCAAGCGACAACTGCGGAAACTCACACTGCGGCCACTGTGCCGCCGGCGTGCGCACCAGCACCTTAACCTGTACCGGGTTGCCGCTGAACTGGCCGCTGATGAAGCGATCGATCTGTGCCGCCAGATCGTCGGCTTGTGCGTTCAGACTGCACAGCAGGGCGGCGAACAACAGTATTTTACCTTTCATCTTCGCTTCCTCAAGCGCCATCGGGTGCGGGTAAGTTTACCCGGACTGCGCGCAGGCTAAGCAGACAAATAGCGACGCATTTTGCCCTTATTCCCGCGATAGGCTGGCGGAAGGGGCGTTTATGCTGTCGGCTCCAAATTTTAACCTCGCGGAGGGAGCATGATCGACAAACTGGACGCTGCTCTGCGCTTTGGTCAAGAGGCGCTGAATCTGCGCGCCCAGCGGCAAGAGATTTTGGCCGCTAACATCGCCAACGCAGACACACCGGGCTATCAGGCGCGGGATATCGATTTCGCCGGCCAGTTGAACAAGGTGCTGGCACAGGGCCGCGCCAGCGGCAGCGGCATCGCGCTGAATATGACGTCTGCACGCCATATCCCGGCGCAAAACATGCAGCCGCCGCAGCTCGATTTACTGTTTCGCGTGCCGGATCAGCCGGCAATGGACGGCAATACGGTGGACATGGATCGCGAACGCACCAACTTCGCCGATAACAGCCTGAAGTATCAGACCGACCTGACGCTGATCAACGGTCAGATCAAAGGGATGATGTCAGTGTTACAACAAGGATAAGGCGCATGTCGCTACTGAATATTTTCGATATCTCCGGTTCGGCGCTCTCCGCCCAGTCGCAACGCATGAACGTCAGCGCCAGCAACATGGCTAACGCCGACAGCGTCACCGGCCCGGACGGCGAACCCTACCGCGCCAAACAGGTCGTGTTTGAGGTGGCCGCAGCCGCCGGGCAACCCACCGGTGGGGTGCGCGTATCTCAGGTGGTCGACGATCCGGCGCCGGAACGTCTGGTGTATCAACCGGGTAATCCGCTGGCGGACGGCAAAGGGTATGTGCGCATGCCGAACGTGGATGTGGTGAGCGAGATGGTCAATACCATTTCCGCCTCGCGCAGCTACCAGGCCAACGTCGAGGTGCTCAACACCACCAAGTCGATGATGATGAAAACCCTGACGCTGGGTCAGTAACCGGAGCTATGCATGGCCATTGCCGCAACCACCAATGAATCGCTGGATAACACCGTCACCGGCGTCAACGCCAAAAGCAACACCGGCCAGGATCTGCAGAACAACTTCCTGACGCTGTTGGTGGCGCAGTTGAAAAACCAGGATCCGACCAACCCGATGCAGAACAATGAGCTGACCACGCAGTTGGCGCAGATCAACACCGTTCAGGGCATCGAAAAACTCAATACCACGCTGGGGTCGATCTCCGGCCAGATCAACAGCAATCAGTCATTGCAGGCAACCGCGCTCATCGGTCACGGCGTGATGGTGCCCGGCAGCAACATTCTGGTCGGCAGCAAAGACGGCAAGGTCAGCACCACGCCGTTTGGCCTCGAACTGGAGCGCGCCGCCGACACGGTAACCGCCACCATCACCGACGCCACCGGCAAAGCGGTGCGCACCATTGATATCGGCGGCCTGACCGCCGGCGTGCACTCATTTACCTGGGACGGTTCACTGACAGACGGCACCACCGCCCCCGACGGTGCCTACACCGTGGCGATCAACGCCAAGGGCAATGGCGAACAGCTGGTGGCGCGCAGCCTGCATTTTGGCATGGTCAATGGCGTTATCCGCGGTTCAGACGGCACGAAGCTGGATCTGGGCCTGGCGGGCAGCGCGACGCTGGAAGAAGTTCGGCAGATTTTATAACTCTATCACTTGTTTCTCAGGCGTTATCGGACGATAGCCTGCACATTATTCGGAGAATGACATGGCCTTTTCTCAGGCAGTAAGCGGCTTGAACGCAGCAGCAACCAACCTGGACGTGATCGGTAACAATATCGCGAACTCCGCCACGTCCGGTTTTAAATCAGGCACCGTTTCCTTTGCCGATATGTTCGCCGGCTCGCAGGTCGGGTTGGGCGTCAAGGTGGCGGGGATCACTCAGAACTTCAAGGGCGGCACCACGACCGGCACCAGCCGCGCACTCGACGTCGCCATTTCCGACAACGGTTTCTTCCGCCTGCAGGACAAGGACGGCGGCATTTTCTACAGCCGCAACGGCCAGTTCAAGCTGGATGAAAACCGTAACCTGACCAACATGCAGGGCTTGCAATTGACCGGTTTCCCGGCAGCCGGTTCACCGCCGACCATTCAGCAGGGCGCCAACCCGGTGCCGTTGAGCATTCCGGAAGGGATGATGACCGCCAAGTCCACCACCTCGGGCACCATGGTCGCCAACCTGAAGTCCACCCATAAGGTCCCGGATAACAAGACGTTCGATCCCGCCAAGCAGGATTCCTACAACTACGTCAACTCGATTACCGCCTATGACTCGCTGGGCAATGTGCACAATATCAATGCCTACTTTGTGAAGACCTCCGACAACAACTGGCAGGTGTACACCCAGGAAGGCAACATCCCCGGCTCTCCGGTGACGGATGCCGGTACGATGGCGTTCGATACCAGCGGCAACCTGGTCAGCACCACCAGCAAGCAGGGCACCACCGGCGAATTCAGCATGCTGATCCCGATGTCCGCCACCAACGGCGCCCCGGCGCAGAACTTCAGCCTGAGCTTTGCCAAGAGCATGCAGCAGAGCGTCAGCAGCGACTCGGTCAGCAAGGTGTCGCAGGACGGGTATACCGCTGGTGAGTACACCAACTTCCAGATCAATAATGACGGTAGCGTCGTGGGGATCTATTCCAACCAGCAAACCCAGTTGCTGGGCCAAATCGTATTGACCAACTTCTCCAACCCGGAAGGCTTGTCCTCGCAGGGCGATAACGTATGGCAGGAAACCGGTGCGTCCGGCCAACCGCGCGTAGGGCTGGCGGGCAGCGGCGGTTTCGGCAAGCTGACCAGCGGTGCGCTGGAAGCCTCCAACGTCGATCTGAGCCAGGAGTTGGTGAACATGATCGTCGCACAGCGTAACTACCAGTCGAACGCCCAGACCATCAAAACGCAGGACTCCATCCTGCAGACGCTGGTCAGCCTGCGCTAATAGGATTGATTTATGGATCACGCGATTTATACCGCGATGGGCGCGGCGCGACAGACGCTGGAGCAGCAGTCCGTCACCGCCAACAATCTGGCCAACGCCTCGACGCCGGGCTTTCGAGCTCAACTTTCGGCGTTGCGTGCCGTGCCGGTAGACGGGCCTAGCCTGCCGACGCGTACGCTGGTCGCCGCGTCGACGCCGGGTGCCGACATGAGCCAGGGGGCGCTGAACTATACCGCGCGCCCATTGGACGTTGCGTTGCAACAGGACGGTTTTCTGGCGGTAAGCCTGCCGGATGGCGGCGAAGCCTACACCCGCAACGGTAACATCCAGATCTCGTCCGCCGGGCAGTTGACGGTGCAGGGTAGGCCGCTGATGGGCGATGGCGGGCCGATTGAAGTGCCGCCGTCGGCAGAGATCACCATCGCCGCCGACGGCACCATCTCGGCGCTGAACGCCGGCGATCCGCCGAACACCATCGCCCAGATAGGGCGGTTGAAGCTGGTGAAGGCCAATGCGCGTGAAGTGATGCGCGGCGACGACGGGCTGTTTCGCCTGACGCCGGAAACCCAGCAGCAACGCGGCAATCAGTTGCAGAACGATCCGCTGGTGCGGGTGATGCCGGGTGTGCTGGAGGGCAGCAACGTCAAGCCGATGGAAACCATGGTCGACATGATCGCCAACGCCCGTCGCTTTGAAATGCAGATGAAGGTCATCCACAGCGTGGATGAAAATGAACAGCGCGCCAACTCGTTGTTATCACTGAGTTAAGCAGCAAGGAAATAACCCATGATCCCATCTTTATGGATTGCCAAAACCGGCCTGGATGCGCAGCAGACCAATATGGACGTCATCGCCAACAACCTGGCGAACGTCAGCACCAACGGCTTCAAACGCCAGCGTGCGGTATTTGAAGATCTGCTGTACCAGACCATGCGCCAGCCGGGCGCGCAGTCATCCGAGCAGACAACCTTGCCGTCGGGCCTGCAGATCGGTACCGGCGTGCGTCCGGTGGCGACCGAGCGTCTGCACAGCCAGGGCAACCTGTCGCAGACCAACAACAGCAAAGACGTGGCGATTAAAGGCCAGGGTTTCTTCCAGGTGATGTTGCCGGACGGCAGCCAGGCTTATACCCGCGACGGCTCTTTCCAGATCGACCAGAACGGCCAACTGGTGACCGCCAGCGGTTTCCAGGTACAGCCGGCGATCACCATTCCGGCCAACGCCCTGAGCATTACCGTCGGCCGTGACGGCATCGTCAGCGTCACTCAGCAGGGGCAGACCGCGGCCCAACAGGTGGGCCAGTTGACCCTGACCACCTTTATCAATGACAGCGGCCTGGAAAGCGTGGGCGAGAATCTGTACCAGGAAACCGAGAGTTCCGGCGCGCCGAACGAAAGCACGCCAGGGCTGAACGGCGCGGGCCTGCTTTATCAGGGCTACGTGGAAACCTCGAACGTCAACGTGGCTGAAGAGCTGGTCAACATGATCCAGACCCAGCGCGCCTATGAGATCAACAGCAAAGCGGTATCAACGTCCGATCAGATGCTGCAAAAACTGACGCAACTGTAATTGACGGGCGCCGCCGGTGCGCCCGTCACCCTATTTCGTGAAACAAAGGCGAGACCCGTGGTAACCACATATCTGATGGCAAACGCGCCGCAGCAAGGAAAGCGCTGGCTGGCGGCGATGGCGATGCTGACGCTGAGCGGCTGCGCCTATATTCCGCATAAACCCCTGGTTGATGGCGCTACCACGGCGCAGCCGGCGCCGGCGGGCGCTCCGGTGCCGAACGGATCGATTTTCCAGACGGTGCAGCCGATGAACTACGGCTATCAGCCGCTGTTTGAAGACCGCCGCCCGCGCAATATCGGCGATACTCTGACCATCGTGCTGCAGGAAAACGTCAGCGCCAGCAAAAGTTCCTCCGCCAACGCCAGCCGCAATGGGGCGAGCAAGTTCGGCGTCGCCACGTCGCCGCGTTATCTCGACGGCCTGCTGGGCAACGCGCGCGCCGATATGGATATCTCCGGCGACAGCACCTTTGGCGGCAAGGGCGGGGCCAACGCCAACAATACCTTCAGCGGTACCATTACCGTCACGGTCAATCAGGTGCTGGTCAACGGCAACCTGCACGTGGTGGGTGAAAAACAGATCGCCATCAACCAGGGCACCGAATTTATCCGTTTCTCCGGGGTGGTTAACCCGCGCACCATCAGCGGCAGTAACTCGGTCACCTCCACCCAGGTGGCGGATGCGCGCATTGAATACGTCGGCAACGGCTATATCAACGAAGCGCAGACCATGGGGTGGTTGCAACGCTTCTTCTTAAATGTCTCCCCGTTTTGAGTACAGGCTATTTTACTTGCCATTTTGCGGTTGGGCAGTGCTCGGCGCCGTCACGTACTGCGTGTACGCTCCGTCGCCTGTGCGCTGTCCGCCCCCAAACTGCCTGCGACAATAACGCCTTGTGGGTAAGGTGAATGAGGTTCCAATGTTAAAGAAATTTCTAATGGCGCTGGTGATTTGTGCGCTGAGCCTGCCGGCGACGGCGGAACGCATCCGCGATCTGGTGACGGTGCAGGGCGTGCGTGACAACGCCCTGATCGGTTACGGGTTGGTGGTGGGGCTGGACGGTTCCGGCGATCAGACCATGCAGACGCCGTTCACCACCCAAAGCCTGAGCAATATGCTGTCGCAATTGGGCATTACCGTGCCGCCGGGCACCAATATGCAGTTGAAAAACGTAGCGGCGGTCATGGTCACCGCCAAGCTGCCGCCGTTCTCGCGCACCGGGCAGAACATTGACGTGGTGGTGTCCTCGATGGGCAACGCCAAAAGCCTGCGCGGCGGTACCCTGCTGATGACGCCGTTGAAAGGCGTGGATAACCAGGTTTACGCGCTGGCGCAGGGCAACGTGCTGGTGGGCGGCGCCGGTGCGGCGTCCGGTGGCAGCAGCGTGCAGGTCAATCAGTTGGCGGGAGGGCGCATCAGCAACGGTGCGACTATCGAGCGTGAATTGCCGACCACTTTCGGCAACGGCGGGGTGATTAACCTGCAACTCAATAACGAAGACTTCACGCTGGCGCAGCAGATCAGCGACGCCATCAACCGCCAGCGCGGCGGCGGCACCGCCTCACCGCTGGATGCCCGCACCATTCAGGTATTGGTGCCACAGGGCAACAGCTCGCAGGTGCGTTTCCTGGCGGAAATTCAGAACATCAACGTCAGCGTCGGGGCGATTGACGCCAAGGTGATCATCAATTCACGCACCGGATCGGTGGTGATGAACCGCGACGTGATCCTGGATTCCTGTGCGGTGGCGCAGGGCAACCTGTCGGTGGTGGTGGATCGGCAAAATACCGTCAGCCAGCCGAACACGCCGTTTGGCGGCGGGCAAACCGTGGTGACGCCAAATACCCAGATTTCGGTGCAGCAGCAGGGCGGTTCGCTGCAGAAGGTGAATGCCAGCGCCAACCTGAACAATGTGATCCGTGCGCTCAACGCGTTGGGCGCTACGCCGATCGATCTGATGTCGATCCTGCAGGCGATGCAAAGCGCCGGCTGCTTGCGTGCCAAGCTGGAAATTATCTGATGGCCGGCGATCTGATGGCGATGTTGGGCGCCGCCTATGACGCCCAGGCGCTGAACGGCCTGAAACGCGACGCAGCGGCCGATCCGCAGGGCAACCTGAAGCAGGTGGCGCAGCAGGTTGAAGGCATGTTCGTGCAGATGATGCTGAAAAGCATGCGCGCCGCGCTGCCGCAGGATGGGGTGCTGAGCAGCGATCAGTCGCGGCTGTACACCTCGATGTACGACCAGCAGATCGCCCAGCAGATGTCGCAGAAGGGGCTGGGGCTGGCCGATATGATGGTGAAACAGATGGCCAATGCCAACGCCGTTCCGAGCGAAACTGCGGGGATGTCGCCGATGGCGTTAGACATTTTTTCTCAGGACAGGGAAGTGCTGCAAACGCTGCCGAATCAGGCGCTGGAACAGATGATCCGCCGTGCGGTGCCGAAAGCGCCGACGGCCGCGCCGCTGTCGCTCAACAGCGGCAACTTTGTCGCCCGTTTGTCGATCCCGGCACGCGTCGCCAGCCAGCAGAGCGGCATTCCGCATCAGCTGATTGTGGCGCAGGCGGCACTGGAATCCGGCTGGGGCCAACGCGAGATCCCGACCGCCGACGGCTCGCCGAGCTACAACCTGTTCGGCATCAAGGCGGGCGGCAACTGGGACGGCCCGGTGACCGAGATCACTACCACCGAGTTTGAGCAGGGGGCGGCGAAGAAGATCAAGGCACGGTTCCGGGTTTATGGTTCTTACGTCGAGGCGATTGCCGACTACGTCAAGTTGCTGACCAATAATCCGCGTTACGCCGATGTGGCCGCCGCCCGCAGCCCGGAGCAGGCGGCGCATGCGCTGCAACAGGCCGGATACGCCACCGACCCGCAATACGCCAACAAGTTGGTCAGCGTGATCCAGCAGATGAAAAACGCCGGCGAGCAGGTGGTAAAAGCCTATACCCATGACCTGAAGGATCTGTTCTAGTTTTCGGGTGCGGCATGTAACGCCCCTACGCGATAAGCAGCATTAAAACGTAGGAATTCAGCATGCTGAACCCGGTTTTTCCTCTCAAGTTTCCTCCGTTTTTGCCGATAACACAGACAGGCTGGGCGAACGGCTCGGCAGATTCATTGACTCCTGTGGGCCACCGGCGCCGCAGTAAAAGGAACTTCTATGTCCAATAGCTTAATCAATACCGCCATGAGCGGGCTGAATGCGGCGCAGGTGGCGCTCAGCACCGTCAGTAACAACATTTCCAATTACAACGTGACGGGCTACAACCGTCAGACGGCGATCCTGGCGCAAAACGGCGGCATGAGCACTATGAGCGGCTTTATTGGCAACGGCGTCACCGTCACCAGCGTCAACCGGGAATATAACCAGTTCATCACCAGCCAGTTGCGCGGTGCGCAGAGCCAGGCCGGGGCGCAGAACGCCTATTTCGAAAAAATCTCGCAGATTGATAACCTGTTGGCCAGCAAGACCAACACCTTGTCGACCAACATGCAGGACTTCTTCAGCAACCTGCAAAATCTGGTCAGCAACGCCGGTGATGACGCCGCGCGCCAGACGGTGCTGGGCAAGGCCAATGGCCTGGTCAATCAGTTCAACAATACCGACAAATACCTGCGCGACATGGACAGCGGCGTGAATCAGCAGCTCAGCGACAGTGCGCAGCAGATCAACAGCTACAGCCAGCAGATCGCCAAACTGAACGAAGAGATCACCCGTCTGCGCGGCAGCGGCGGCGAGCCCAATGCGTTGCTGGACCAGCGCGATCAGCTGGTTACCGACCTGAACAAAGTGGTTGGCGTTCAGGTGACTCAGCAAGACGGCGATGCCTACACCGTCTCTTTCGCCAACGGCTTGACGCTGGTGCAGGGCAACAATGCTTACCAGGTCGCGGCGGTGCCCACCAGCGGCGATCCTTCCCGTCTGACGATGGGGTATGACCGCGGCAACGGCGCCAGCGAAATACCGGAAGGCCAAATCACCGGCGGCAGCGTCAGCGGCGTGTTGAAATTCCGCAGCGAATCGCTGGACAGCGCCCGCAATCAACTGGGGCAACTCGCGTTGGCGATGGCAGACAGCTTTAACCAACAGCACCGCGCCGGGTTCGATCTCAACGGCGATGCCGGCACGGATTTTTTCAGCTTTGGCGGCGCCCGCGCAGTGGACAACAATCGCAATACCGGCGATGCCGCGCTGTCGGTGTCCTACACCGATACCAGCAAGGTGAAGGCCAATGATTACCGGGTGGAATTTGACGGCAGCAACTGGCAGGTGAGCCGCCTGCCGGATAACGTCAAAGTTAACGCCACGGCGGGTACTGACGCCGCCGGCAACCCGACGTTGAGTTTTGATGGCCTGAAAGTCGGCATTGACGGCACTGCGCAAAAGAATGACAGCTTTACCGTCAAGCCGGTCAGCGACGTGGCGGGCAGCCTGAAGGTCGCCATCACCGATTCCGCCAACATCGCTGCCGCAGGCAAAGATGACAGCGGCCGTGGTGACAATGAAAACGCCAAGAAGCTGCTTGATCTGCAAACCCAAAAATTGGTGGACGGCAAGGCCACCTTCAGCGGCGCTTACGCCAGCCTGGTCAGCAGCGTCGGCAATCAGACCGCATCCGCCAAGGTGACCGCCACCTCGCAGGGCAACATCGTCAAGCAGTTGGAAAACCAACAGCAGTCGATTTCGGGCGTCAACCTGGACGAAGAATACGGCGAGCTGTTGCGCTTCCAGCAATATTATATGGCGAACTCGAAGGTGATTCAGACCGCCAGCACGCTGTTCGATACGTTGCTGAATATCCGTTGATTTTCATTTTAACCGGAGCCCCGGCGGCTCCGGCCGCTGATTTTGAGGAACCCGCACCATGCGCATGAGCACCAGCATGATGTACCAGCAGAACATGACCGGCATTACCGGTAATCAGTCGTTGTTTATGAAGGCGGCAGAACAGCTTTCCACCGGCAAAAAAGTCAGTAACCCGTCCGACGATCCGCTGGCGGCGTCGCAGGCGGTGATGCTGGCCCAGTCCCAGTCGGAAAACACCCAATATGCGCTGGCGCGCACCTTTGCTCGCCAGAGCGTGTCGATGGAAGAGACGGTGCTGGCCGGAGCGACCAGCACCATTTCGGACATGAAAGCACTGATCGTCAATGCCGGCGGCACCAAAAGCGACAACGACCGCGATTCGCTGGCTACCCAGTTGCAGGGGCTGAAAGACCAATTGCTTAACCAGGCCAACAGTACCGACGGCAATGGCCGCTTTATGTTCGGCGGTTTTGAGAATGACAAGCCGCCGTTTGCGAACAACAGCGGTTCGGTCAGCTATGTGGGTGGCAATACGCCGGTCGAACAGAAAGTGGATGCCAATCGCATCATGACGGTCGGCCATACCGGCGATACGGTATTCATGTCGTTGACCAGCAACCCCAAGCCGGAGCCGGACGGCAGCGCATCGGTGTCCAACGTGTTCGAAAGCATCGATATCGCGCTGAAAGCGTTGAAAACCCCGCTCGACGGGGCGGACGATGCCACCAAACAGCAAGTGAACGACGCGATGGCCAAGGCCAATCGCGGGCTGGACAACTCCTATAACAAGGTGCTCAGCGTGCGCGCCGAGTTGGGCAACCAACTGCAGGAAATGGATACGCTGGACAGTATTGGCAAGGATCGCGACATGATCAACCAAACGCAAATGAGTGCGCTGGTGGATGCCGATCTGACCGAGTCGATTTCCAGCTACTTCATGCAGCAGGCGGCCTTGCAGGCATCCTACAAAACCTTCGGTGATATGCAGGGTATGTCGCTGTTCCAGATGAATCGATAATTCCCGTCGATACCCGTCGTCTTTCAAGCTGCAGCGTTGTTGGCTGCACGCATGCACTCCAGTCACTTACTTGAGTAAGCTCCTGGAGATGCACGCGTTTGCCGCCTGGCTGTGCTGTACAGGGATGTACGAATGCCGCGAGCGCATGGATGCGCCAGAGCGGCCAACTCGAAATCCATAGGGTAATAACAAACACTCGTCGTGGATATATGGCGGGTACCTGGTTGGGTGTGCTTAGAGGACGTTATCGCTGTAACACAGCGGTGGGGAACTCTTGAAACCGGGCGCACTGTTTGGCACGTCACTCTTTCTCCCATAACAGGCTTGAGTGACGGGCCTTTTTTTCTCCGCCATTCTCTTTCTATTTACGCTAATCGTTAGCGGAAGGGCACGCCGCGATCGCGGCCGGAGTCTTTATTGCATTGACCGCCTATATTGATAAAGGCGGCAGTAGCCATAATTTCTATTGCTGTGCCGGCACCACCGATAAGTTGCATTTCTGCTTTGATCATTTCCTTTAGCATGAGCACTGTCCTTTTGGTAATTATTTATCGTGTCTGTTTTACGGCTGCTTTGAATTACTGCTTTGCATTAATAACCAGCGTATAGGTCGATAAAGATATTCTGTCATTTTTATCGAACCGTATAACGTGAACATATAGATAAAAGCGTTGCTCAACTCCACTGGCATGGTAAATAGTCCCCATGACAGGCCCTGAGTTTTCAATATACTTGTCATCAGTAATACGCTGACGATGCCGATTATCAAGCCTTCAATCGTCAATTTTATTTTCATGTGCATACCAACTTTTCATGTGAAATATGATTGCCTTTGTTTGGCATTGAAATAACATACTTCCGTTTTATTGTTTTTTCAAGAGTATTTTTTTGAGGTTAATTGCGTGTTTATATAAATGTTTCTAGTAATAAAGCAGGGTGTGCAATTATATAATGAACGTTGTGTCGGTATTGGAATATAGAGGGGTTGGCCAGGGGGACATCGATTGTGCATTTCGATGCTGGCAGAGTAACAGGTTGCTGGTTCGATGTAACGCGCAGCGGCGTTATGGATATCGTATGCGAAAAACAGCGTGAGGATATTACTCTGCCAGATTATAAATAAAAGCCTTATTTCTTTTTCTTTTCCACTTGCCATTCGCCGCCATTCGACGTTTCGTTAAAAACCACTCTAAAACGGTTGCTGGTCCAGTGGGTCATGCCAAATAAACGTCTTGCCTTGCGGTTGGTTTTAGCCTTAATCATGATATCACTCCTGTTGTTATCAGAGGTCAACGCTTCGCCCTGCAGCCGGCTGCCAGGCCGGGCGCATTTTTTATGACGTGCCGGTCCTGCACGTAATTAATAAATACGTGGGTTAATCATTCAGTGGTTTAATAACTCGCCCTATTGGATTTTTATAACCTTTTCTCAAAAAGTGAATTGTCGATTATATTCTGTCGATGGGGCTATTCTAGGTCGGGTATTTTTTTATTCAAGTCGTGGCGGACATTTGGACCTTAATCTGGATAAAAGGGCTTTATCACGCTTTTGTCCCGGTAAAGCCGGTTTATTGCCATTTTGTCTTGTGGCGGGCGGGGGGTTGTGGGTAGCCGGTGGGGATTCAGAAAGTCATGCCGCCGATAACGCCTGCCAACTGGTCGAAAAATTCTCCGAACAGGTGTTCGCAGAACGGCGCCAGCATCGGCATCATCATGCCGATGGTCATAATGCCGATGGTCATGGTGACCGGGAAGCCGATAACGAACACCGACAGCTGCGGCGTCATGCGGTTGAGCAGGCCGAGCGCCATGTTCAGCGTCAGCAGCAGGCAGATCAGCGGCAGCGCCAGCATCATGCCGTTGATAAAAATCAGCGAACCTACCTGGGTCAATACCAGAAAACCGTTACCGTTCAGCGGGGCGGGCTGGATCGGTAGGGTGTGGAAGCTGTCGGCCAGCAGGGAAATCAGCCACAGGTGGCCGTCAAAGCTCAAAAACAGCAACATCGCCAGCAGATTGAGCAGCCGCGCCAGCACCGGCGTGTTCGGTCCGCCGCTGGGGTCGAAGAAGGTGGCGAACGACAGGCCCATCTGCATGCCGATCACTTCGCCGGCCAGGCGTATCGCCGCAAAGGCGAACTGCATGGTCAGCCCGAGCGCCACGCCAATCAGGATTTGCTGGGCTGCCAGCCACAAACCGGCGGCGGAGAAAATGGGAACGGCGCTGGTGGGTAGCCCGGGGGCGATCAGGATGACAATCAGCCCGCCGAGGCCGATTTTCACCTTTTTGCCGATTTGTTTTTCACTGAACACCGGCGCGGTGCTGATCAGCGCCAGAATGCGCAGCAGAGGCCAGAAATAGTGGCTAAGCCAGATGCCGAACTGTGCGCTGTCAACGGTGAGCATGGCTAACCAATCAGATTCGGCAGGTTGCTGAACAGCGTGCGCATATAATCCAGCAACAGGTTCAGCATCCACGGCCCGGCAACCACGATAGTGGCGACCACCGCCAGAATTTTGGGAATGAACGACAACGTCATTTCGTTGATCTGGGTGGCGGCCTGCAGCAGGCTGACCACCAGGCCGCTGACCAGCGCGGCGAGCAGCAGCGGGGCGGACAGCGCCAGCGCCACTTTCATCGCCTCGGTGCCCAGCGCCATGACCGATTCGGGTGTCATTGTGAGTTCCTCAGTGGCTGCGTGGCGGCCACCTGAATAAATTTACGAATAAAAACTCTGCGCCAGCGAGCCGAGCAGCAATTGCCAGCCGTCCACCAACACAAACAGCATCAGTTTGAACGGCAGTGAAATGGTGGCGGGCGGCACCATCATCATCCCCAGCGCCATCAACACGCTGGCGACCACCAGATCGATAATCAGAAACGGAATAAATACCGTGAAGCCGATTTGGAACGCGGTTTTCAGTTCGCTGGTGACGTAAGCCGGCAGCAGAATGCGCATCGGCACCGCTTCCGGTCCGGCCAGCGGTGGCTGGTTGGCGAGCCTGGCGTACAACGCCAGATCGGTTTCACGCGTCTGGCGCAGCATAAATTCGCGCAGCGGTTGGGAACCTTTATCCAGGGCCGCGTCCAGGCTGATTTTGTCCTGACTGAACGGCAGGTAGGCGTCCTGATAGACCTTGTCGAAGACCGGCGACATGATGAAAAAGGTCAGGAACAGCGCCAGACCGAGCATCACCTGATTCGGCGGTGCCGAGGGGGTGCCGAGCGCATTGCGCAGCAGCCCGAGCACGATGATGATGCGGGTGAAACTGGTCATCATCAGCAGCATGGCGGGCAGGAAGCTGAGCGACGTCAGCAGCACCAGCGTCTGTACCGGCAGCGACCAGCTTTGGCCGCCGTTGGCCAGCGGCTGGCTGATCAGGCCGGGCAACTGTGCCAATGCCGCCGGGCTGACAAGCAGCAGGGTGGCAGCCAGCCAGGGCATATTCTTCCCGCTTCGATAAAGCGAAGCGACACAATGAGCGATGGGTTTCATGCCGATTTTTCCGGACGTTTCAGAACTTTTTGCATCAGTTGGCGAAAGTCAGCCGGCGCGGTGTCGGTTGCTTCGCTATCCCGCGCTGGAGCCGGCAGCGTATGCAGTGGGGTGATTTGTTGCGCGGTCACGCCCAGCACCAGCAGGGTGTTATCCACTTCAATCACCACCACCCGCTCACGCTGCCCGACCTGGCAACTGGCGCGCAGGTTGAGCAGTTTGCTGTTGCGCGCCTGAGGGGCAAACCCCAGGCGGCGGAACAGCCAGCCGGCCAGCAGGATCAGCAGCAGAATGCCGCCCAGCGCAGTGCTGACTTGTGTCAGCACCGAGCCGGCCGGCAGTGCCGGTGCAGCGGGTTGCAGTGTGCCCTGGCCGGGCACGGCGGTACCTGGGTTCATCAGCGGCTCAGACGGCGCATGCGTTCGGATGGGGTGATGATGTCGGTGATGCGTACGCCGAACTTGTCGGCCACCACCACCACTTCGCCCTGGGCGATCAGATAGCCGTTGATCAGAATGTCCAGCGGTTCGCCCGCCAGCCCGTCCAACGCCACCACCGATCCCTGCGACAGGCGCAGCAACTCTTTGATGGTCATTTTGGTGCGGCCCAATTCCACGGTCAGCTTGACCGGGATATCCAGGATCAGATCGATATCCTGCAGGCTGCCGACGGCATCCTGTGCCTCCAGCGACTTGAATACCGCGTCGGTTGCGGACGTTTTTTCGGTCGCTTGCTGTTCGTTAAACGCATCAGCCCACAGATCGTCCACGGATTCCTTTCCTTCGCCAGACGGTTGCTTAGGATCACTCATTTGGGCTGTTCCTCACTCAGAGCATTCAAAATAGGGTTAATCAAATGTTCAACACGCAGGGCGTACTGCCCGTTTAACGTGCCATATTGGCTGGTCAGAACCGGTACACCGTCCACGTGGGCGATCAGGCGTTCCGGTTTATCGATCGGTAATACGTCACCCGGCTGCAGCTTCAGGATTTTTGACAGCCGCATCGGGATATCGACGAAGTTGGCAATCAGCTCCAGTTCGGAATGTTGCACCTGCTTCACCAGCGTTTCACGCCACTGGCTGTCTTCCTGCCGCGAGTTTTCCAGCGGCGGGTTGGTCAGCAGTTCGCGCAGCGGTTCGATCATCGCGAACGGAATGCAGATGTTGAATTCACCGCTCAGCGCACCGATTTCCACCTGGAATGGGGTGGTGACCACGATGTCGTTCGGCGAGGTGGTGATATTGGTGAATTTCACCTGCATTTCGGCGCGCACGTATTCCACATTGATCTTGTAAATCGCGCTCCAGGCGTCGCCATAGGCATCCAGCGCCAAGCGCAGCATGCGTTTGATCACCCGCTGTTCGGTTGGCGTGAACTCGCGGCCTTCCACTTTGGTCGGAAAACGGCCGTCGCCGCCGAACAGGTTATCGACGGCGATAAACACCAGGCTCGGCGCGAACACGAACAGCGCGGTGCCGCGCAACGGGTTCAGGTGCACCAGGTTGAGGTTGGTGGGCACCGGCAGGTTGCGGGCGAATTCGTGATACGGCTGGATCCTGATCGGGCCGACGGTGATGTCCGGGCTGCGTCGCAGCAGGTTGAACAACCCCATACGGAACTGCCGGGCAAAACGTTCATTGATGATTTCCAGCGCGTGCAGCCGTTCGCGCACCACTCGGCGCTGGGTGGTCGGATCGTACGGCTTGACCTCGCTCTCGTTGCTGACCACCGCTTCGGGTTCATCCCCCGCGCTGTCGCCGTTGAGCAAGGCGTCGATCTCTGCCTGTGAAAGAATGCTGTCGCCCATAGTGATTACCGCAATATGAAGGCGGTGAACAGCACGTCGCTGACCACCTGCTTCGGTTGTCCCTTAACCAGCGGCGGGCTAAGCACGTCCTTAATCTGCGCCACCAGTTGCTGTTTCCCTTGTTCACTGCTCAGTTGGCCCACTTCCTGACGAGAGAGCAGCATCAACAGGCGGCTGCGTACTTCCGGTAGAAAATCGTTCAACTGGCGGCGGGTGTTTTCGTCCGGTAAGCGCAACGTCAGGCCGATATACAACACGCGATCGGGGTTGTTATCCGGCGTAACCAGATTGACGGTAAAAGTATCCAACGGCATAAACACCGGCGCAGCCGGCGGCAGTGCTTTGGCGGCGGGTTGAGCGCCGTCTTTGTGTTGTTTCAGTTGCCACCAGCTGTAGCCTGCTGCGCCGCAGGCGAGGACGGTAATCAACACCAGCAGGATGACCAGGAGGGGGCGTTTCGATGCTGCCGGTAGGGTGTTTTGAGACATAGCTAAATCAAATTCCTGTAGTGACACCCGAGAGTCTACGAACCGCTGCCGGGCATAGCGCGCGCAAAAGCCTCACGCATGACATGTAAAGGTATTATCGCGCCTATTCCGGTGTGCAATAGCCAGAATAGGCGGGGAAAAACGTGCCAGCTTGAACGTTTGCCGCCGCTCAGGCGAAAATATCAACGCCGCTGACGGCGCGGGCCATCGCCTGCAATTGTGCCGGGACGATGGGGGTTTCGGCGGCCAGATCGCTCTCGCCGTGGCTATCGCGGTAGGCCGGTCGGCCCCGATCGTCCGCCGTCTGCTGCTGTGGCTGTTGCCACTGCGGCGTGGGCTCGCCGCCAACGCTGCTTTGCCCCAGATTGATGCCGCTTTCCGCCAGGGCATGGCGCAGTTGCGGCATGGCGGCTTCCACCGCGGCGCGCACCTGGCCGTGCGCTGAAGCGATGTGCAACTGCGCCTGGCTATCGTCCAGTTTGAGGGTGATTTGCAGCGCACCCAGCTCCTGCGGATGCAGGCGCAGTTCGGCGCTTTGCTGACCGTTGCGATGGAACATCAGTACCTGCTGGTTCAGCGCCTGTTGCCACTCCGGGCTGCCAAGCTGGGCGTTCAATTGCGGCGTCGGCGGGGCGGTGACCAGGGAAGCGTTCGGCGTTGTCGCCACGACCGGGCTGGCGACCGGCGGCACCATCAGGTGGGTGACCGGTGCCTGAGGCTGGGTATCGGCGCTGAATTTTAGCGGCGCTGCATCCGGTTGGTCATGGGGGGCCGCGGTTGGCTGCGGGCCGTCGGTGCGTGCGTCAAGGTTCAGCGGTTTTTCGCTCACTGGCGACGTGGCTTTTGCGGGCTGCGTCATCGGGAAGCCTGCGGCATTGGGCTGTTGGTTCAGCGCGGCGCTCAGCAGGGCGGCAGGGGGCGCCGGGTCCTGTTCGCCTTCAAGGTTTGGGCCCGTTGCGGCCGCGCTTGGCGCGGCAGGGCTAACGGCCAGCGGCAGCATGGCGAACAGCGCCTGCAGCGTGGCGGCGTCTATTTCACCTGCGGGGCGCAAGACGGCAGCCGGTTTTTTATCCTGCGTCTTGTCATCGCCGCCCGCCGCGACTGGCGGCTGGGTGTCGCTTAACAAGGAGGGCGCCAGCAGCCCATCGCGTTCACTGAAGGCGGCGAGCAGTGGGTTTAGCGGGTTGCGGCTCAGCGCCGGTGTGTTGTTATCTTCTGCTTCTGAGCTCAGCAGCGCCGGCGGCAGCTTGCCCTCATCTTTGTCGGCCGGCAGCGTACGTGCGCCGAGCAGCAGGGCAAAGGCCGAGGACAGCTGCGAGTCATCCATCGGCAACTGCGCGTCCGGCAGCACGCCGACATCGCCAGGCGCTATGCTGCCCGGCAAGGCATTCAGGTTCATGGGTGTAGATTCCTTTGTGAACTGCGTTGAGCGAACTCATCCATCAGTTTTTGATCCCGTTTGTTCTCCACCTGCCGTTCTGCGCTTTGGGCGCGGGTATGCAGAGTGTCGAAGGCGTTCAGCCGCTGCTGTTTGTCCTGCCACTGTTTCATTGCGTGGTCTACCTTCTGCCCCCATTGCATCAGTTGCCGGCGGTGCTGATCGATGGCCTGCTCCAGCGTGCCGATAAACTGCTGGTAGTTTTGCCAGTGCGAAGAGTCCATGCCGTCACTCAACTGGTGATTCAGCTTCTGGCGGTATTCGTCTTGATAATTGAGCAGCATGGAAAGCTGTTGCTCGGCCGCCTGTTGCGCTTTGCGCACCTGGCCCAACTGTTGCGTAGCCTGTTCCACCGCATCCTGAGCCAGATCGCGCAGGGTAATCAGAGGTGACTGTGGTTTCATCGGGTTCAGCCTTTTGTGACGTTAAACGATCAACTGCTGTAACTGTTGGCAGGCGTCGTCGTAACCGCTGCGTTCAAAAATGCCCTGCTGCAGATAGGCTTCCATCTGCGGGTACAGCGTCATGGCCTTATCCAGCAGCGGATCGCTGCCTGCTACGTAGGCGCCGACGCTGATCAGATCGCGGTTACGCTGATAACTGGCCAGCATCTGTTTGAAATTGCGCACCCGACGGTAGTGTTCTTCGTCGATAAGCGAGGTCATGGCGCGGCTGATAGAGGCTTCGATGTCGATCGCCGGGTAATGGCCTGCCTCTGCCAGCCGACGCGACAGCACCACGTGGCCATCGAGGATGGCGCGCGCCGAGTCGGCTATCGGATCTTGCTGGTCATCGCCTTCGGTCAGTACGGTATAAAACGCGGTGATCGACCCGCCGCCGCTGATGCCGTTGCCCGCGCGCTCCACCAGCGCCGGCAGTTTGGCGAACACCGAGGGCGGATACCCTTTGGTGGCCGGCGGCTCGCCGATAGCCAGCGCGATTTCACGTTGCGCCATGGCGTAGCGGGTGAGCGAGTCCATAATCAACAGCACGTGCTGACCGCGATCGCGAAAGTCCTCGGCGATGCGTGTGGCGTAGGCGGCGCCCTGCATACGCAACAGCGGCGAGACGTCCGCCGGGGCGGCGATCACCACCGAACGCGCTCGGCCTTCGGTTCCGAGGATATTCTCGATAAAATCTTTGACCTCGCGGCCGCGTTCGCCGATCAGACCGACGACAATCACGTCGGCCTGGGTATAACGCGCCATCATGCCTAACAAGACGCTTTTACCGACGCCGGAGCCGGCAAACAGCCCCATGCGCTGGCCGCGCCCGACGGTCAGCAAGCCGTTGATGGTGCGCACGCCGACGTCCAGCACCTGTTCGATCGGCGTGCGTTGCAGCGGGTTGAACGGGGCGGTGATCAACGGCGCGCGATAGCCGGTCTCCGGCGCGGGCAGGCCGTCGAGCGGTTTGGCGCTGCCGTCCAGCACCCGGCCCAGCAGCGCCGGGCCGAGCGGCAGTTGCTTGCCGGCGCTTTGCCCTTCCGGCGCAACACGGGCGTAAACCCGTGCGCCGGGCACGATGCCTTCCACTTCTTCCAGCGGCATCAGGAACAGCCGCTGGCCGTTAAAACCGACCACTTCGCTTTCCACTTCCTGTACCTCACCGCCGTTGTGACGTTCGATCAGGCAGGTGGCGCCGATCGGCAATTGCAAACCGGTGGCTTCCAGTACCAACCCGGTGGCGCGTGTCAGGCGGCCGTAGCGGCGAACCGTAGGCGTGCAAGCGATGCGTTTTTCCAGCGTATCCAGCGAGGACAGCCAGCGGCCGAGGCGAGCGGTCATTACACGTCTCCCGGCGCAGCCAGGCGGCAGAGTTCGTGCCAGCGCGTCGCCAGGCTGGCATCGAGATCGCCTTCTTCGGCGCTGACCTTGCAGCCGCCGGGGTGCAGTTGACCGTCCGCCAACAGCCGCCAGCCGTGCAGGCTGAGCGTGGCACCCAGTTGCTGTTCGATACGCTGATAGTCGTCCGGGTGCACGCGCAACTGCGGCTTGCCGCTGAACATCGGCTCTTGCTGGATCAACTGCTGGATCTGCGCCAGCAGGGCGGTACCGTCGCATACCGGCGGTTGACCTAGCACCTGTTTGGCGGCGGTCAGCGCCAACTGCATCAAACGCGAAGCGATCACGCTGTCGAGCGCATCGAGCGTGTGCTGAAACTCGGTGATCAGTTGCTGCCAGTGTGCAGTCAGCGGCTGTTGTTGCTGCTGCGCCTCCAGCAACCCCTGCTGGCGACCTTCTTCCATACCGGCCTGGAGACCCGCTTCATAGCCTTTTTGCTGGCCGTCGGCATAGCCCAGCTGTTGGCCTTGTTGCTCCGCTTGCAGGCGCAACTGGAGCAGCTGCTGTTGCCGATCGGCGCTGTCGTCCGGCGACAGGGCGTCCGTTTCAATGGGCAGCAAAGGCTCGATCGGCGGTTTGGGTTCCAGCAGATCGTTGAGCGACCAGGGTTGCCACGGCAGGGTGTTAATGCGATCAGACATAGGTGTCCTCGCCACCGCCGATAATCATTTCGCCGCTCTCCGCCAATCGGCGCACAACCAGCAGGATGGCTTTCTGTTCGTTCTCCACCTGCGACATGCGCATCGGGCCGCGGTTGGCCAGATCGTCGCGCAGAATGTCGGCGGCGCGTTGCGACATGTTTTTGAGGAACTTCTCGCGCAACGGCTGTTCCGCGCCTTTGAGCGCAACCAGCAGCGATTCGCCTTCCACTTCCTGCAACAGGCGCTGGATGCTGCGATCGTCGACTTCCACCAGATTTTCGAACAGGAACATCTCGTCGATGATCTTCTGCGCCAGCTCGCCGTCGTATTCGCGCATCGCGTCGATAACGGCTTCTTCCTGCTGGGTTTTCATCAGGTTGATAATCTCGGCTGCGGTGCGTACGCCGCCCATCTTGCTGCGCTTGAGGTTCTGGCCGTCGAGCAGGTTGTTCAGCACCTCGGTCAGTTCCGCCAACGCCGCCGGTTGTACACCGCCGAAGGTGGCGATGCGCAGCATCACGTCGTTGCGCAGGCGTTCGTCGAACAGTGCCAGAATATCCGCCGCCTGGCCGCGCTTCAGATGGACCAGAATGGTAGCGATGATTTGCGGATGCTCGTCGCGGATCAGATCGGCGGCGCTCATCGGCTCCATAAAGTTGAGGGTTTCCATGCCGGTGGTGGTCTCGCGCGATTCGAGAATGTCCTCCAACAGGCTGGAGGCACGCTCTTCACCCAGGGCTTTGACCAGCACCGAGCGCAGGTAGTCGCTGGCATTGACGCTCAGCGCCGCGTACTGTTCGGCATCGTCTTCGAACTCGCGCAGGACTTCGCCCAGCTGTTTGTGCGAGACCTGGCTCATGCTGGCCATGGTGCCGCTGAGCTGCTGCACTTCACGCGAGGAGAGGTGTTTGAACACCTCGGCGGCGCGGTCTTCACCCAAGGTCATCAGCAGGATGGCGCTTTTTTCGGTTCCGGTCAGACTCATAATTCGTTACTCATCCATTGGCGGATTACCAGAGCGACCACGCGCGGGTCTTTATCAGCCAGATCGCGGATCCGCTGGCTCTGGACTTCTGCACTGACGCGCTGCTGCGATTTTCTGTGCTGCGCCAGCTCCTCATTGCTCGGTTTATTGTTGTCAGCCGGCTTGGCCATCGGTGCGTTGGCGGCGGCGAGCGCGGCCTGTTGCACCGCCTGACGGTTTTGCAGTTGCGGGCGCACCAGCTTGCGCCACAGCAGCCAGGCCGCCAGCAAGACCAGCAGATAGCGACCGGCATCGAACAGACGATCGATAAAGTTCTGGGTTTGCCAGAACGGCAGTTCGCCACCGGTAACTTCGGTATCGGTAAACGGCGTATTGACCACGTTCAGGGTATCGCCGCGGCTGCTGGAGAAGCCCATGGATTCACGCACCAGCGATTCGATCTGCGCCAGTTGCTCTTTGCTCATCGGCAAGGGTTTGCCGTCTTTATCGACGCCGCGATAGTTGACCACCACTGCCACCGACAGCCGCTGTACCGTCCCGGCCTTCTGCTGAGTGTGGCGGATGGTGCGATCGACCTCATAGTTGGTGGTTTCATCGCGACGGGTATTCTGTGGCCCGCTGCCGTTGGCCGCAGTGCTGCGGGTGGCGGTGGCGTTAGGTTTGGCGCCAGTGGCGTTATTGCCGGCGGCGTTGGGTTTGGCGGTTTCTATCGGCGCAGTCGCCGGCGCGCTAGGCTGATTGGAGAGCGCACCCGGCACGCCGCCGACCTGCGGCCCGCCAAGCTGTTCGCTCTGGCTCATTTGCTGAGAGCGCACGGCGGCCTGATTCGGCAGTTGGTTCGGTTGGTATTCTTCGTCGGTTTGCTCGCGGGTGGCAAAATCGATCTGCGCGGTGACCTGGGCGCGCACGTTGGCATTGCCGACCATCGGCGCCAGAATCGCTTCGATGCGGCGTTGGTAGCGGTTTTCCACTTCGTTGGCGTATTTCAACTGCGCCGCGTTCAGATCGCGACCGGCGCCGTCAGACTGGGTCAGCAGGCGACCGGCCTGATCGACCACCGTGACGTTGCCCGGAGGCAATCCGGCCACGCTGCTCGAGACCATATAAACGATAGCGTTGATCTGGCCGTCATCCAGCGCTCGGCCGGGTTGCAGCGTCAGGGTGACGGAGGCGGAAGGGGACTTCTGTTCGCGGACAAACAGCGAAGGCTTGGGCAGCGCCAGATGCACCCGGGCGTTTTGTACCGGCCCCAGCGACTCGATGGTGCGGGACAGTTCGCCTTCCAGCGCACGCTGATAGTTGATCTGCTCGCTAAACTGGCTGATGCCGAATTTTTCCTGATCCAGCAATTCGAAGCCCACCGCACCGCCTTTCGGCAATCCCTGCTGCGCCAGACGCAGGCGGGTTTCATGGACCTTATCGGCCGGTATCATCAACGCAGCACCGTTTTCGGCAAACCGATAAGGGATATTCATCTGCGTCAATTGGGTAACGATGGCACCGCCGTCGCGATCGTTAAGATTGCTGTACAGCACGCGGTAATCCGGGCTTTTCGCCCATAACAGCAACGCGACCACAATGGCGATTGCCGCAGAAGCGGCGATCAGCAGTGGGATTTTCGGGTTGGCGCGCAGACGGTCCCACAGGGCTTGCAGGCCATTTTCGCGGCTTTCGGTGGCGGTTATTGAAGCACTCATTTTATCCCGTGTCCTTCAATGTCGCTCAGTATCCGGTGCAAGCCACGGCGTAGCTCCCTGCCAGGCTGATGAACGGTGTGGTTAGCGTTGTGTGGTGACAAAACAGACTCCCTGATACACATATCTTCTAAATAGCGGCGCTCCCATTTCTGGGCGTGCCATTATTTGCCCTTAAGGGCGATTTCGATGGCTCGATAAGCCGGGTTTTTTGCAGTTAATTAACCGCTTTAGGATAAAAATGCTGTGGTAGGCTTCTCAGCATCAAAGTAGTGCCTGATGAAAACTCATCCGGCAGCAGAGTCTTTATTGAGGTCACAATGGCAATTCAGGGGATTGAAGGGGTATTGCAGCAATTGCAGGCCACGGCGATTCAGGCGGGGCAGATTGACCAGGGTTCAGCGACGCAGGGCGTCAGCTTTGCCGGCGAGTTGAAAGCGGCTATCGGCAAGATCAGCGAGACCCAGCAGGCGGCGCGCAAACAGGCGCAAGACTTCGAGCTGGGCGCGCCGGGCATCAGCCTGAACGACGTGATGGTCGATCTGCAAAAATCGTCCATCTCGCTGCAAATGGGCGTGCAGGTGCGCAATAAGCTGGTTTCCGCTTATCAGGAAGTGATGAACATGGCGGTGTGATGAGACTGGCCTAGTACCCGCGGCCAGAAATGAAAGTCTGAATTCTCTGCTGAACAGGGAAAGGCCGCTTAAGAACTGACCCTAAACCCACCCACGGTGGGTTTTTGTTTTTTAGCGCAAGGTAAATATGGGCTTCGGATTCTGATATGCAGAGTTTTTCTGACGCCGAGACAAGTGTCTGGCCGGGAAGGGAGTCAGTGTGGATATCGAAAATTATTGTACGTTAAGGCTATTTTCTGACCTTCCGACTTTAACTGGTCTCAGACGCCGAAACTTTCCGGAAGCAGTTATCCGGTTGCTTTTCCAGATATAATCACCTGTCAGATTGATGTGCTCCCAGCCTAACGGGGACAAATGCGAGAGTGGTTTCTCGTTGATTTCCATCCCATTACGCTTCACGGCATCGACCGCCCTTTCCATAAACACGGTATTCCACAGCGAGATTTCCGCCGCCAGCAGAGTCAGCCCACTGGCCCGATAGCTCTGATTTTCGGTCCCTGATTTCATCCAGTCGATGCATGAATACAGCACGTTTCAGCGCGTAACGGAATTCTCCTTTATTCAGCCCCGCCTGAACCCGCCGACGCAGTGCTGGATCACGGAACCTGTCGAGTATAAACAGGGTTCGCTCGATGCTGCCAATTTCTCTCAGTGCTTTGGCAAGTCCGTTATTCTGCCTCACGGAAACCAAACAACACTATGGCTAACGGGTCAATTCGGTGTATCGGTTCAGCCTTTTAGTCGCATGGCGGCCCGCTTTTCGCTCACCAGAAATAACGAGTTGACGACGATCGCGGTGAGTGTACCCGCTGCCATACCGTTACCCAGTATCATCTGCACTCCGACGGGGAAATTCTGGTACAGACCAGGCACAAGGATCGGCAGCATCCCCATAGCCAGACCAGTGGCTAAGGCATAGGTTTTTCCCGGCTTGTGTAGCGGCTCGCGGGCAATCATATCGATACCGATGACCCCGATGATACTGAAGACAATCACCGCCGTCCCGCAGACTACCGGACCGGGTAGACAGGCGGCAAGGCGCACCAGCGGCGAGAATAGCGCAATCAGGATTAACAGCAATCCGGCAATCGCCGTGACGTGGCGTGATTTGACGTTAGTGGTCCGAACCACGCCGATATTTTCGCCGGAGGTGATGATCAATGAGGTACCGAAAACGCCGCCCAGCAGCGAAATAACGGCGTCGCCGCGGATGGTTCGGGGAATGGCCTGATGGACGTTTTGTGTCGATTTGACGATCTCTGCGGTGGCAATCGTTTGCCCAGTCGCTTCAGCCATAGAAATCACCGCATAAATCAGCAGCGGCAGTGACGCTGACAGATTGAATATTGGCCAGCCGAACGGAAACAGCTGCGGCAGGCTGAACAGCGGCCCGTGGCTGACGCCGCTAAAATCGGCGATGCCCAGCAGCATTGCTAGCAGTGTGCCCGCAAGCAGGCCGAACATGACCGACAGCTGACGTAGGATGCCGCTGAACGCCAGGGCGAAGATCAGCGTAATCAGGATGGTGACCAGCGCCAGAATAATGTTGGTGGGCTGCGCAAAGTGGCTACTGCTCGGCTGACCGATAATGAGTCCGCCATACAGACGAATCAGGTTGATGGAGACCAGCAGCAGCATAATCCCGATAATAAACGGCGGGAAATGGTGCAGAAAACGGCGAAAAACGGGTAGGGCAATAAAATAAAACAGCGATGTTAAGATCACCGCGCCAATTGCCGTCTGGATATTGGTCTGTAAAGCGATAGCGATGAAGATCGCGATAGGCGCGCCGCCCGGCACCATAATAAACGGCAGGCGCGCGCCGAAGCTGCCGATACCGAGGCTTTGCAGGATGGCCCCCAGCCCACACATTAGAAAGGTGGCGCTTAGCAGCGATGTGGTGACGCCAGAGCTGAAGTGAAGCGCCTGAGCAATAAGAAAAACGGCGGTGATCGGCGTAGCGGCCACGACCAGCACGTGTTGAAGGGCCAGCAGCAGTTTAGTTTGCCAAGGCAAGGCTTCGTTTTCCGGTACGGCGGAGTCAGAATACGGCATAAATTCCTCCCAAAGACGTGAGAACCTCCCCGCCGACCTGCGCCGGCGAAGAGCGATTATTATTTCAGCCACGGCAGCGCATCGGCCGCGTAGCGGTGCGCGCGGAAGGTGCTGTTCTGCTTACCGGGGATGATCCCCTTGCTAAGATGGTCCGGATATTCATTGAAGTAAGGAATAATGTATTCCCATACCGTTTCTCCCTGCGGAGTCACTTCAAACAGTCGGCCGAAGGCGGATTCGCAGATAAAGGTATTGCCGTTGGCCAGGCGCTGAGCGCTTCCCATATAGGGTGAGAAAAAGGCCGGCGGGAAAATATCGCGATATTGCCAGCGAATAGCCTGGGTGTGCGGGTCGAACTCCAGCACCGTGGAGTGTGGCGAGGTCACGCCGGGGCGCAGGTTGCCGTTATCGAACACCAGAATAGAACCATTTTCCATCTCAATCGGGGTGTGCTGTTGGGCGACGACATCCGGCCCCACGTGCCATACCACGCTGCCGCTCTCTTTATTGACGGCAATCACCCCGGAGGTGGTGCGCAGGCTCATCAACACCAGGCCCTCGCGGGTGACCGACAGACCGTTTATCATCGGCCAGTGGCGGCGGTCGAAGATCTCATGAATCGGGAAATCTTCCGGGGCCAGATGCTCCCAGACGCGCCATTCCCATACCACTTTACCGTCGCGATTGACCTCTTTGACGACATCGCTCTGTATGACGCCGTCCGGCGCATCGCGGCGCGGATCGCCGCCGGTAACGCGAGCGGCAATTTCCGCCGGCAGTGGCACCGCCGCGGTATACAGCAGGTTACCGTTCGCCAGCCACTGCGCGTCATGGTGATGGAAGATATCCTCATAATGCCAGACCACTTCGTTATCCGGAGTGACTTCATAAAAATCCCCGCCGTGCCAGAGATCCCAGGCCGGATAGAGGTTGGCTGACGTGCTGTGACTACCGTTATAGCCGAGGTTACCGTTAGGCAGCAGCACCGCATCGCGTCCGGCACGAACCGGGAGTTGCCACTGGTGCGCCACTTTTCCAAGCTCATCAACCAGATATACCCGGCCTTCGGTAGTTTGTGGGGCGAAGAGCGTATAGCCCCCGAAGCTTTTCTCCAAATCGGAGAAGATCAGCCCGCTCGGTCGACGCCCGAGGGTGAATGCAGGATCCTGATATAGTTGTGTCACATAGCCTCCTGAAGCGATTAGTTTCTTGCAAAATATGCCATTAAAACGTTTTAATTAAACACCATTAGACAGGAATGCTTGCCAGTGAGCTACGATAAATGGCCACTTTCTTCATATGATTTTGTTATGTAATAGCGCCGAAATTCATACACTGGAAATGTGCTAACCTGAGCATAAACTCTCGGGAGGGAACGCCAGCCAGATGACAGCTCAAGATAAAAAACGCGCCAGACTCATTGATGTTGCAAGCCTTGCTGGCGTATCGCCTGGCACCGTATCTAATGCGTTACATCATCCCCGTTTTGTCGAACCTGAGACCCGGCAACGTATTGAGGAGGCGATTCAGACACTGAACTACACGCCGAATATTCGCGCCCGTCAGCTGCGTACCGGCAAAACCAACACTATTGCACTGCTTTCTTCCTTGCCGCAGACCATTGCTTCCGGAGCATCGAAGCTGGGTTTTATGATGGAGGTCGCGCTTACGACGGCGATTATGGCGCTGGAGAAGCAGCATGCGCTGATCCTGGTCCCGCCCGGGAAGAACCCGCTGGACATGGTGACCTTTGATGCCGCTATTCTGCTGGAACCCGCCGAAAACGATCCACTGCTGCAGGCTTTGCAACAGGCGGGGATCCCATGCATCACTATTGGCCGCATGCCGGGAACACCGACGCCGCTACCGTGGGTGGATTTGCATTCGGAAGCGACGGCGAAAATGTTACTGACCCACCTGCAGACTGAAGGTGCCGATTGTTGCGCGCTCTTTGTCGGGCATACGCCGCGGACTTCCTCGCTGGAAACTGAGGCAGCTTATCACCGCTGGTGTAAAGGAAGGCAGGCGCCGGTGATCTATTACCTTGATGAGCAGGAAGGGGAAGCGGCTGGCTATCAGGCTGCGTGTCAGATGTTGCAGGAACATCCCGAAGTCAATGGCGTCCTGGTACTGGTTGATACTTTTGCCTGTGGCGCCGTGCGCGCTTTTCACGATGCGGCGATCGCCATACCGCAGCGGATTCGCTTAGCCACCCGTTATGACGGTATTCGCGCCCGGGAATCTTTGCCGCCGCTAACGGCGGTGAACATGCACCTCGATGAGGTTGCCCGTCAGGCCGTCACGCTATTGTTTGAAGTGCTGGCCGGACATAACGTGATCGGCAGTCGCGGGCAGATGCCGGAACTGGTGGTCAGAGCCTCGAGCAAATTGTCGTAAGGGTCAACAAATAGCTTTCACGTACAATTATTTCCGTTTCCCAAACGGATCCCGGAAACGTCAATCACCGGAGGAAGAGGGTAGAAACTACGGTTAAACTCACATTGCCACGGTATTCACGGGGTTATAATTTCCGGGTTAAGGCCGTTTCAATTACCGGATAAGATAATGTGTAGCAAAAGTGAACGCAGATGGCGGTTGTTCAGTATTTTAATTCTGATCGTTTTGGTTGTATTAATAAGAGTTTTAATTAAAGAAAGCTAAAATAACCTGGGCCACTGCGCGTGGCCCTGCTGATTTATTTCCCCGCCAGCATCCGCATAGCGTCTTCTTCGTACAGCAGACCCATAAGCCACAGGCCGACAAGCAACACGGCAAGGGAAAGCAGCAATTTTTCGTTGAGCACCGTTGATTCACCTCTGGCGGTATTAAGGTTTGCCGATGCTATCGCAGCTGACCATTTTCCGCTAACGCCGGGTGCATAAACGGTGAGTTCATTGTGCAATGATTTAATTTGCAGGATGGACATCACTCCGGGTCCTCCATCAGGCTGAGGCGATAGGGCTGGATCGCGCCGGGCTCCATGATCCGCTGGTGCCCGCGAATGGCCGTTGGCGCAAAACCGAAACGTTTGCGGAAACGCTCGGCAAACCGCGAAGAACTTTCATACCCGACGTGTTGAGAGATGGCGGATATAGGCCAATCGGTAGATTGCAGCAGCGTCAGCGCGCTGCTCATGCGCACGTCGATCATTAAATTGCGCAACGCGGTGTTTTCTAAAGAAAGTTTGCGCCTCAGCACGACTTCGCTCATCGACAGACTTTCCGCCACTTTGGCCGCCGTCCAGATGTTATGCGGGTCGGTCGCCAGGCAGCGGCGCACCCGCTGCGTTAAATTCCTCGCCTCGTTATGAATAAAGCTGATGTTGAATTGCTTTAGCCAGAGCAGGATTTCCAACATCTTGTGGCGGATGATGATGGGAGGGAAACGCTGTTTAAGCGCCAGCGCCAGGCTGGTGGTTTCAAAACTGTGCATCAGCGCGCAGGGCAGGTTGCGTAAGGCCAACACCGCGTCGAACGGGGCCGGTGGGGCGGTTTCATCGGGAGTTTGCTGTATGTGGAACAATAGCGGATCGCAGATAAGCAATTGACAACTGAATACGCCTTCATCGGAGAGGCCATTAATAATATCCACGGTTTGCCCCCCGTCGATAATCAACAGTTCTCCCGCATGGGCCACCACTTCATGCTGTTGCCAGCGCACGCGTTTGTGGCCTTGCTGTACCAGATACAGATGGGGTTGCTCAAAATAAACTGAAGGGAATAATAATTCAGTATGCTGAATGATGTGCGCAGAGGCACCAATCCCGGGACAAAGATTAATTGTACGTTCCATCGATATTCATTTCGCAGCCATTATCTGGGAATATCTTTACGCTTTGATGGGCGTCGGAGCAACATTTTTCCATGCGTTGTGAAACACAACGACGTGTTTTATCTATCAAAAATCAATTTCCTGCTGAACAGAAAACGTCCGTGTCGGAGTGATATTTATCCGTATCCTAGAGGCGCTGCATGCCACGCCCGCGTTAGCCGGGGCGAATATATTCGCCCCTATGGAGCCTGGGTGATAAATATGATAGGCATGAGTAATTCAAATATCATGGATTAATATCCTGAATTAATCGGGTGTAAATAGCGTATGGTGCTATTTATTCATAAAATGTCGTTATTATAACTGGCTCACCTGATTTGCGGTTCCCCTAATAGCAGGGCGCGATCGTGAAACTGACCGTAGGTGCTGTTGACCACGCTTTGGCGCGTCGATTGGCCAATCAATTCTTTCAACTGGTCCATGCGGCGTTGCAACAGGCGTTTCAGCTCGTTTTCGTTGTCCAGGATCTGCTGCAGCTTATTGCGCAACAATTCCTGCAACGCCATTGATGGTCCCGCTTTGCCGGTAAAATCGGCGGTTTTCTCTACCGCCTGAACGTAGGCCAGTTCCAGCTCAACCAGGTCTTCCCATCTTTCCGTTTGCGCCAGCGCGAGCATTTGGCTGCTCAGGGCATAAATTTGCTGATACGCGGCTAGCAGTTGCTGTTGACGTTCCATTATACGGCGTCCTGAGAAGGGTGATAATTGGGACCAATCTGGCGCCAGGCGTCTGCAATATTTTCCAGCAGCTTGACCACTTCGGCGATCGCCGCTTCGTCGTTATGCAGATTGGCCTGCATCAGGCGCCGTTTCATATAGTCATACAGCGCAGCCAGATTATCGGCCATCTCGCCACCTTGATCGTGGTCGAGGCCGTTTTTCAGGCCGTTATCAATAATGTTGATGGCTTTTGATATGGCCAGCCCTTTGCCGGCGATATCACCCTGATTCATCAGAATGCGTGCGCGTAACAGGGCGCTGAGCGCCCCGTCGAAAAGCATCACGATTAACTGGTGCGGGCTGGCACTCATTACGCCACTTTCCAAACTGACCTGGGCGTAGGCCTTAGTTCCGCTACGGTTATACATGCGATTTATTACCTGGTTAAAAAGTTCTTATTTGGATGAGAACTGCTGGTTTAAATAATTACTGGTGCCATTAAGTTTGGACATCATGGTATCGAGTTGAACAAACTGTTGTTTATAGCGGTCGATGGTGCTCTGAATACTTTCTGTCACGCGGGTAATTTGCGTATTCAGGCGATCGAGATTGGTGTTGATACTCTTGGTCGCATTCTCGAGCACACCGCCGGCTTTAATATAATTTTGAATTTCATTGTGGATTTCGGTCGCCATGCCGGTATCCGTGCCATTGCCGGCAAAGAAATTCGCCACCTGAGCGGGTTTCTCATCGATGGCTTTCTTCAGTTTCTCGTTATCGAGCTCGAGTTTGCCGGTTTTAACATTGGTGGTGATCCCCAGATTGCCCAGCCCCTTCAGCTCCGGGTTATCCTGCGCCGCGCTGAGCGCGCTTTTGATTGAGGATTGAATACCGCGCAGGGTGTTGTCGCCCAGCAGTGCGCCGTTTTTCGCCGACTGCTCTTCGCCGCTTTTCACTGGGGTAAACTTGGACAGCGAATTAAAGGTGTCCAGCAGAGAGTTGTAGCTGTCGACCCAGCTTTTGATTTTATCGGCGGAGCCGGTTTTATCGTTGCTGATTACCAGGTTTTGCGGTTCATCGACCTTGGTCTTGGTTTTCAGATCGAGAGTCACGCCTTGCAGGGCATCGGCAATGGTGTTGGTGCTGCGTTGGATCTCCGTGCCGTTAACCTTGATTTTGGCATCCTGCGCGGGAACCGTCTGCTTCATGGCACCGCTGGGGATGCTGGAGTCGTAGCTCAGAATGTCGTTCAGCGCATCGTCATTATTGACCTTGATCGACATCTTGTTGCTTTCGCCGGTGGCCGAGGAGCTTAACGCCAACTGATACTTGTTATCGCCAACGCGCATGATGCTGGCGTTGACGCCCGCTTTCGCGCCGTTGATCGCATCGCGCATTTCCAGCAGCGAGGTTTGATCGTCATTCAAAGGGATATTAACGGTTTTGGCCGGGTTACCCTGGGTGATGCTGATGGTGCGGCCGCTGGCGCCGGAGGTACCGAGTTCGGCGGTCTGATCGCTAATGGTCGCCTGAGTCGTCAGCGTCTGGGACTGCGCCAACTGTTCGACTTCGACCACATAGTTGCCCGGTACCGCTTTGGCATTGGTGGTAATGGTGAACTGATCGTGGGTGCTGGCGGTGGTGTTATTAAAGAAATCAGGTTTGGCCAGATCTTTGCTCAGGGTATCAAACTTCTCCAGCGAGCCTTTCAGGGTGCCGTAAGCGGTCAGTTTTGCGTTGTAGCTGGTCTGCTGGGTGGTGTAGGGCGTCAGACGTTGCTGCTCCGCTTTGGTCAGCTTGTCCAGCAAGCCGTTGAGGTCGAGTCCTGAGCCGATGCCTAATGAACTGATCGATGCCATTCGTAATTCTCCTTAATAATGACTTTATTCGCTTTACGCGTTTATCGGCCCAGTGGAGAAAAAGTTTACTGAAAAAATAAAAAACCGATGGCGCAATAGAGGAAGGAAAAACAGCGTTATTTATGCCATTGCCCGAAAGCGAAAAAAAAATAAAAAATTTCTAAAGGTTGCAGGGGGAGGGCCGATACCTGATGGGACGGTGGTTGACGCCGTGGGCAACGAAGCCCGAACCTTTTAACCGTGATGCGAATATCGCAACTGATTCGTAAGGAAAGCATACAATGGCACAAGTAATTAACACCAACAGCCTGTCGCTGATGGCGCAGAACAACCTGAACAAATCCCAATCCACTCTGGGCACTGCGATCGAGCGTTTGTCTTCCGGTCTGCGTATCAACAGCGCGAAGGATGATGCTGCGGGTCAGGCGATCTCTAACCGTTTCACCGCTAACATCAAAGGCCTGACTCAGGCTTCCCGTAACGCTAACGACGGTATCTCTTTGGCGCAGACCACCGAAGGCGCACTGAACGAAGTCAACGACAACCTGCAAAACATCCGTCGTCTGACCGTACAGTCCCAGAACGGTTCCAACTCTTCCAGCGACCTGCAGTCAATCCAGGACGAAATCACCCAGCGTATGTCCGAGATCAACCGTATCTCTGCGCAAACCGATTTCAACGGCGTGAAAGTGCTGAGCGGCGACCAGAAACTGACCATCCAGGTGGGCGCCAACGATAACGAAACTATCGATATCGACCTGAAAAACATCAACTCTTCTACTCTGGGCCTGGACAAGTTCAGCGTTGCGACCTCCATCGATCCTACCAAAGTGGGTGGCGCGGCGACGACTGTACCAAACGGCAAAGATATCGCCATCACCAACACCACCAACAAGCAGGCTAACGGTGCAGCACCGGCCAGCTTTATCAAAGATGACGCGACTGGCGACGTTTATGCGGTAGGTACCGATGGTAAGAACTACCTGGCCACCGTTGACAAAACTTCAGGTGACATCACTGCGATCGCAGCGACTGACACCACCGGTTTGACCGGCACCAGCGCTACTACTACCGTTAAGCAGGAAGTGACTGCAACCGGCGCTGACGCGGCTAACCTGAAGTCTTATGACAGCGGCAAATCTTACGTTATCCAGGAAGGCACTGGCGCAAATGCCAAATACTTCAAAGCTAACGTAGACTCTGCGGGTAAAGTCAGCAAAGGCGCAGAAATGAGCACCACGCCGACCACTGAGGATCCGTTGTCTGTATTGGACAAAGCGCTGTCACAGGTTGACTCACTGCGTTCTTCTCTGGGTGCGGTACAGAACCGTTTCGATTCTGTTATCAACAACCTGAACAGCACCGTGAACAACCTGTCCGCTTCTCAGTCCCGTATTCAGGATGCCGACTACGCGACCGAAGTGTCCAACATGAGCCGTGCCAACATCCTGCAACAGGCAGGCACCTCCGTTCTGGCACAGGCTAACCAGTCTACCCAGAACGTGTTGACCCTGCTGCGTTAATCGATTCTCCGCGATTAACCTGTCGTAAAGAACCCCGCTTCGGCGGGGTTTTTTTATGGTGCGCGCCCAGAAGTTAATGCATGGCGCAAATAAAGCCTATTTTGTGCGACTGTTCAGTCGATTGGCATTTTGCCCCCTACGGATAATAACGCTGACTCTCTTATCCGCAGGTTTTAGACATAGTGAGCGATCTGTATACCGCCGAAGGCGTGATGGACAAAAATTCTCTCTGGCTGCGCTATGTTCCGTTAGTGCGCCACGAGGCGTTGCGCCTGCAAGTCAGGTTGCCCGCCAGCGTGGAGCTCGACGATCTGCTGCAGGCCGGGGGAATCGGGTTGTTGAACGCCGTTGAGCGTTATGACGCCCTGCAGGGAACCGCCTTTACCACGTATGCGGTGCAGCGCATTCGCGGCGCAATGCTCGATGAGCTGCGCAGCCGCGACTGGGCGCCGCGCAGCGTGCGTCGGCATGCGCGTGAAGTGGCACAGGTGATGCGGCAACTGGAACAGCGGCTCGGCCGCCCGGCCAGTGAAGTGGAGGTCGCGCAGACGCTGAATATCCCGCTGGATGAGTACCGTCAAATACTGTTGGACACCAATAACAGCCAGCTTTTCTCCTACGACGAATGGCGCGAAGAGCATGGCGAAAGCGCAGAGCCGCTGCTGGAAGGGCACGAAGAGGCCAACCCGCTGCATCATCTGCTGGAGGGCAACCTCCGCCAGCGGGTGATCGACGCTATCGACGCGTTGCCGGAGCGCGAAAAAATGGTGCTGACGCTGTATTACCAGGAAGAGTTGAACCTGAAAGAGATCGGCGCCGTGCTGGACGTGGGGGAATCGCGCGTCAGCCAACTGCACAGTCAGGCGATCAAGCGGCTGCGCGCCCGTCTGGCGGCCGAAAATTGAGGCGAATCAACGCTTACCCTTCAACCTGATTACCGTTGCGATAACCGGACTGCCTTATGCCAGGAATATTATTGAAAAAACGGCCGCTGAGCCGTTATTTGAAAGATTACAAACACAGCCAAACCCATTGCTCCCAGTGCAGTAAGTTATTGGATCGCATGGCGTTGGTGTTCCGAGGCAAGATCATTAACAAAGATGCCATTGCGCGCATGGACCAGCCGATTGACGATAACGTCTGGCTGAATGTGCAAAATGAGCTGACCGCGCTATGCCGTTTTTGCAGTGAGATTTCCTGCAACAGCCATCCGAGCTATTTCGATATCATGGCGTTCAAACAGTATCTGTTTGAGCAGACCGAGATGAGCCACAGCACTATCCGCGAATACGTGGTGCGTCTGCGTCGGCTGGACGAAATGCTGGTGGCGCGCAACTATCCGGCGGACAAGTTCGCCAGCAGCAATAACCATCAGCGCATTATCGAAGACTTGCCCAGCGCCGCACACAATAATTACCGCATTGCTTTGCGTAAATACGACCAATATATCGCCTGGCAGAAGAGTTACTGATCCCGTCTCCCCGGCGCGCCGGCCGGGGGTTCACCGCTTTGCGTCTCATCAAAAAGAGTGATTATTCGGCCCACATCTGATAAATCTATACTTTGGATGTTGATACCTGTTCCCTGGGGGACGTTGTGAATCTGCAACAGCAATTGGCGCAATTCCCGCGCCTGGATTTAGTCGGCTCTGCCACACCGCTCGAAAAACTGTCTCGCCTTTCAGACTACCTTGGCCGTGAAATTTACATCAAACGTGACGACGTCACGCCGATGGCGATGGGCGGCAACAAACTGAGAAAACTGGAGTATCTTGCTGCCGAGGCCCTGCGACAGGGCGCGGACACGCTGGTGACCGCCGGTGCCATCCAATCCAATCACGTACGCCAAACTGCGGCGGTAGCGGCAAAACTCGGCCTGCACTGCGTGGCGTTGCTGGAAAACCCGATCGACACCCAAGCGGAAAACTACCTCACCAACGGCAACCGTCTGCTGCTCGGGCTGTTCAACGCCGAAGTGGTGATGTGCGAAGCGTTGCACGATCCGCAGCAGCAATTGGCCGACCTGGCGACGCGTCTCGAAGGGCAGGGTTTCCGGCCTTATGTGGTGCCGGTGGGCGGCTCCAATGCGTTGGGCGCGTTGGGTTACGTGCAGTGCGCGCTGGAAATCGCCGAGCAGAGCCGGCGTAGCGGCGTCGCTTTCAGTTCGGTGCTGGTGGCTTCCGGCAGTGCCGGTACGCATGCCGGGCTGGCGGTCGGCCTTCAGCAACTGCTGCCGGAGACTGAACTGATTGGCGTTACGGTTTCGCGTAAAGTGATCGACCAATTGCCCAAGGTTGAGCTGATTCAAAAAGCGCTGGCCTGCTCGTTAGGCATCGACACTTTGGCGCCGATCAAGCTGTGGGACGAGTATTTTGCGCCACAGTATGGCATGCCCAACGAAGAGGGTACCGCGGCGGTGCAGTTGCTGGCGCAGCAGGAAGGCGTGTTGCTGGATCCTGTCTATACCGGCAAAGCGATGGCCGGCCTGATCGACGGCATTGCCCAGCAGCGTTTTTGCGACGATGGCCCGATACTGTTCATTCACACCGGCGGTGCGCCGGCGCTGTTTGCCTACCATCCGCAGGTGTGACGGCAGCTTGTTATTCCATTTTGAACTATATTTATAATGTTATATTCCTTTGTGCGGCCAATCGCACTGGTAAAGTGCTGATATCAAAAAGATAAACAACAAATGGGGTGTTTATGATCTTTTCCAAAGTTCGTCGTCAATTGCTGTTGGGCGTGATGACCGTTGCGCTGACCGCCGGTTTAAGCGCACAAACCTATGCCGCCGACAATCTGCTCCAGCAGGTCAAGCAGCGCGGCACTCTGATTGTCGGGCTGGAAGGCACCTATCCGCCATTCAGCTTCCAGGGCGAAGACGGTAACCTGACCGGTTTCGAAGTGGATTTCGCCAACGCGCTGGCACAGCACATCGGCGTGAAGGCCAAGCTGAACCCGACCAAATGGGACGGTATGCTGGCATCGCTGGAGTCGAAACGCATCGACGTGGTGATCAATCAGGTGACGATCTCCGACGAGCGCAAGAAGAAATATGATTTCTCAACGCCTTATACCGTGTCCGGTATTCAGGCGTTGGTGAAGAAGGGCAACGAAGGCACCATTGCCAAGCCGGAAGATCTGAAGGGTAAAAAGGTCGGCGTTGGCCTGGGTACCAACTACGAGCAATGGCTGCGTGAAAACGTGCAGGGCGTTGACGTACGTACCTATGATGACGACCCGACCAAATACCAGGATCTGCGCATTGGCCGTATCAACGCCATTCTGGTTGACCGTTTGGCGGCGTTGGATCTGGTGAAGAAAACCGGCGATACGCTGGCGGTTGCCGGCCCGGCGTTCTCTCGTCAGGAGTCCGGCGTCGCGGTGCGTAAAAACAACCCGGAACTGTTGGCAGCGATTGACCAGGCGATTGCCGAGATGCAAAAAGACGGTACGCTGGCGAAGATCTCCGAGAAATGGTTTGGCGCGGACGTAACTAAATAATGCACGAAAGTATTCAACTGGCGCTGGATTCAGCGCCATTTTTATTGAAGGGCGCGATACTTACCCTCCAGCTTAGTCTGGGGGGCATGGCGCTCGGTTTACTGCTTGGTTTTCTGTTGGCGCTGATGCGCCTTTCGCCATTATGGCCGCTGTCGTGGCTGTCGCGTATTTATGTGTCGCTGTTTCGCGGCACGCCATTAATCGCTCAGTTGTTCATGATTTACTACGGCCTGCCGCAGTTCGGCATCGAATTTGATCCCTTCCCGGCGGCGCTGATTGGCCTGTCGCTTAACACCGCAGCCTATACCTCGGAAACCCTGCGTGCGGCGATTTCGTCGATTGAAAAAGGGCAGTGGGAAGCCGCAGCCAGCATTGGCATGACGCGCTGGCAAACCTTGCGCCGGGTGATCCTGCCGCAGGCGGCGCGCACCGCCTTACCGCCGCTGGGCAACAGTTTCATCGGCCTGGTGAAAGACACCTCGTTGGCGGCGACCATTCAGGTGCCTGAGCTGTTCCGTCAGGCGCAGTTGATCACCTCGCGTACGCTGGAAGTGTTTACCCTGTATCTGGCGGCATCGTTGATTTACTGGGTGATGGCGACCCTGCTTTCGGCACTGCAAAATCGTCTGGAAGCCCACGTTAACCGCCAGGATCAGGAGTAACGCATGAGTGCCATCGAAGTAAAAAAACTGGTCAAGCAGTTCAACGGCCAAACGGTGCTGCATGGGATCGATCTGGAGGTTAACGCCGGTGAAGTGGTGGCGATTATCGGGCCGAGCGGCTCGGGGAAAACCACCTTGCTGCGCAGCATCAATCTGCTGGAGGTTCCGGATTCCGGCACCATTCGCGTCGGCGATATTCAGATCGACGGTTCAAAGCCGCTGAGCAAACAGAAAAAACAGGTGCGGGCATTGCGCCAGCAGGTGGGCTTCGTGTTCCAAAACTTCAACTTGTTCCCGCACCGTTCGGTGCTGGAGAACATTATTGAAGGCCCGGTCATCGTTAAGGGCGAGAGCAAAGCCGGCGCCGAACAGCGCGCCCGTGCTTTGCTGGCCAAAGTCGGGCTGAGCGGCAAAGAGTCCGCTTATCCGCGCCGGCTTTCCGGCGGCCAGCAGCAACGTGTGGCCATTGCCCGCGCTCTGGCGATGCAGCCGGAAGTGATCCTGTTTGATGAACCCACTTCCGCGCTCGATCCCGAGCTGGTGGGCGAGGTGCTCAACACCATTCGCTCGTTGGCAGAAGAGAAGCGCACCATGGTGATCGTGACGCATGAAATGAGCTTTGCCCGCGACGTTGCCGACCGCGCCATTTTTATGGACCACGGGCGTATCGTTGAACAGGGCCCGGCCAAAGAACTGTTCGCCAACCCGCAACACCAGCGCACCCAGCAATTCCTCGACAAGTTTCTGAATCAATGAGAAAGGGGGGCGTTTTGCCCCCTGACTCTCGACTAATCGACTTTCAATAATTCATTACGGGCGGCTGCGGCCAAAAAGGCGCTGCGGCTCCCATAGCCAGGATGTTGCTGCACCAGTGAATCGATGCGGTTCAGCAAGCGGTGCGGCAGGGTGATATTTATACGTTCCGCCCGCCCATCGAACTTATCCATATTGATATCGACCAGCAGCCACTGTCCGCCGTTCAGGGCGTCGTTTTCCTGTGCCAGATGGAAGGAAACGGCCTGTGGGCGCGGGATGGCCTGGTTGTCTTCGCTCAGAAGTTCGAAATGCGCGTCCAGCGCGCCTTTGGCATCTTCAAAGGCTTTATCGAGGGTGTCGCCGGCAAAATAACAGCCCGGCACATCGGGGAAGAAACCGCTGGCGCTGCCGTCGTAGTCTGAATGTACATAAGCGGGGTAAAACATAATTTCTCCTGTTAACTCATGGCGCCGGGTCAGCACAGCCCGGCATCTTTCATGATTTGGCGCAGCGTTCCCGGCTTCAGATCTTTACGCGGATGTGGAACGGTGATCACCAGACGGGATCCCGGGTGTTTGAACTGAGGGTGGCTTCCCTTTATCCGCTCTAAAACCCAACCTTCCCGTTCTAACAGCCTGATCAGTTCTGCACTTTTCACGCACTTATCATCCCTTTACTATACACATCATACACACAAAGTGGCAGCGAGATGACTACGCTAGCGTGCCGCTTTTGTGCAGACAATAAAAAACCCTGCACGGATGCAGGGTTTGCGAGGGTGATAGCAGAGTGGATTGCAAACGGCTGCAATCCCTCTTTAAAGGTTAACCGATGGTCATCAGACTGGCGTTACCGCCGGCGGCGGCGGTGTTGACGCTGAGCGAGCGTTCGATCAGCAGGCGTTCCAGCAGGATGTTGGTTTCACCGTGGGCAAAGCCCTGTACCGAGACGATCGCGCCGCTGCGTTGGGCGATCTGTTCACACAGGGTACGCAGCTGATCGGCGTCGCCGTGGTAAATGGCGGCGTCGAATTCCACCTTATCTTGCTGCCAATCCTTGCTGAAGCTGATTTGTGCCTGAACAGCCGTCGGCAGGCGGCGGTATAGCGTGCGCTGCAATTCGGCTTCCGGCCACAGTACGCTGCTGCCAACTGCCAGCACGGCAGCCAGTTGAGTCAGCGCATCGGCCTCGTTGTCCGCCAGGCACAGCACGCGCTCACGCGGCAGCAGGGCGTAGGTGTTGCGTTCGCCGGTCGGGCCCGGCAGCGGTCGAACGGTGCCGCCCTGGCCCAGCTCGGCGTAACGTTGCGCCAACTGCACCAGATCGCCGTGTTTTTCGGCAACCGCCCACTGCTCGAGCGCCTGGTGGGCTTTGAGCAGCAGCGGCCGCGCGGTGGCTTCCAGCGGGCGCTCGTGGTCCTGGCGGTTCAGGGTGCGCTGAACGGCGTCGTCCGGGCGGTTGGCCAGCAGGCGGTAGAGATACAGCGGGCCACCGGCTTTCGGGCCTGTGCCGGACAAGCCTTCGCCACCGAAGGGTTGCACGCCGACGACCGCGCCAACCATGTTGCGGTTAACGTACAGGTTGCCCACTTTGGCGCGTTCGGTGACGCGGGCGATGGTTTCATCGATGCGGGTGTGAATGCCCAGCGTCAGGCCATAGCCGGCGGCGTTGATCTGATCGACCAGCGATTCCAGATTGGTACGCTGGAAGCGGACCACATGCAGCACCGGGCCGAAGATCTCTTTTTGCAGCTCGTCGAAGCTGTCCAGTTCGATCAGCGTCGGCTTGATAAAGGTGCCGCGTGACCACTCTTTCTCATCCTGCGCATTGCCTTTCGCCGCCTGATAGACTTTGCGGCCCTTGGCGCGCATCGCCTGGATATGACGTTCGATGCCGGTTTTGGCTTCGGCGTCGATCACCGGGCCGATGTCGGTAGACAGGCGTTCCGGGTTACCCATGCGGCATTCGGCCATCGCGCCGCGCAGCATTTGCAGCGTATGTTCCGCCACGTCTTCCTGAATGCACAGGATACGCAGTGCGGAACAGCGCTGGCCGGCACTGTCGAAGGCCGAGGCGACCACGTCCGTCACCACCTGTTCGGTCAGGGCGGAAGAGTCGACGATCATGGCGTTCAGGCCACCGGTTTCGGCGATCAATGGCGTTGGGCGGCCCTGCGGATCCAGGCGACCGGCGATGCTGCGTTGCAGGATGCCTGCGACGTCGGTGGATCCGGTAAACATCACGCCGCGCACGCGGGCGTCGTTGACCAGCACCGAACCGACGCTCTCACCCTGGCCCGGCAGCAGTTGCAGCACGCCTTGGGGAATACCGGCTTCCAGCAGAATGCGCACCGCCTGTGCGGCAATCAGCGGCGTTTGCTCGGCCGGTTTGGCCAGCACGCTGTTGCCTGCCGCCAATGCCGCGGCAATCTGGCCGGTGAAGATCGCCAGCGGGAAGTTCCACGGGCTGATACAGACCACCGGGCCCAGCGGGCGATGGCTGTCGTTGGCGAAGTCGTCGCGCACCTGGCCGGCGTAGTAATGCAGGAAATCTACCGCTTCGCGCACTTCGGCGATGGCGTTGTTAAAGGTTTTACCCGCTTCGCGTACCAGGATGCCCAGCAGGTTTTGCAACTGGCCTTCCATCAGTTCTGCGGCGCGCTCAAGAATGGCGGCGCGTTCGGAAGGCGGGGTAGCGAACCAGATTGGGCCGGCGGCGGCGGCGGCGTCGAGCGCCCGGCTGACTTCCGCTTCGGTGGCTTCACGCACGTAACCGACCACATCGCCCGGCTCGGCCGGGTTAATCACCGGCTGTTCCACGCCCTGATCCAGCTCGGCGTCGATAATGGGTTCTGCACGCCATGGCTGGGTGGCGCTGCTCAACAGTGCGCTGGACAGCGAGGCCAGACGTTGTTCGTTGGACAGATCCAGGCCGCTGGAGTTGGTGCGCTTATCGCCATACAGCTCACGCGGCAGCGGAATGCGCGGGTGTGGCAGGCCAATCTGGCCTTCGCTTGCGGCCAGGGCCTCAACTGCGGTGACCGGATCGGCGACCAGTTCGTCGAGCGGCAGGGTTGCGTCGGCAATGCGGTTAACGAACGAGGTGTTGGCGCCGTTTTCCAGCAGGCGGCGCACCAGATACGCCAGCAGCGTTTCATGGGTGCCGACCGGCGCATAGATGCGGCAAGGGCGGTTCAGTTTGCCGTCGGCCACTTTGCCCACCACTTGCTCATACAGCGGTTCGCCCATGCCGTGCAGGCATTGGAACTCATACTGACCCGGATAATAGTTGTTGCCCGCCAGATGATAAATCGCGCTCAATGTGTGGGCGTTATGGGTGGCGAACTGCGGGTAAATCAGGTTTGGCACCGCCAGCAGTTTGCGGGCGCAGGCCAGGTAAGACACGTCGGTGTAGACCTTGCGGGTGTATACCGGATAGCCTTCCAGCCCGTCCATTTGGGCGCGTTTGATCTCGCTGTCCCAATAGGCGCCTTTCACCAGGCGGATCATCAGGCGGCGACGGCTGCGTTGCGCCATGTCGATAACCGCGTCGATGGCGAACGGGCAGCGTTTTTGATATGCCTGGATCACGAAGCCAATGCCATTCCAACCGGCCAGTTGCGGTTCAAAGCACAGCTTCTCCAGCAGATCGAGCGAGATCTCCAGACGATCGGCTTCTTCGGCGTCGATGTTAATGCCGATGTCATACTGCCGTGCCTGCAAGGTCAGCGACAGCAGGCGCGGGTAAAGCTCTTCCATTACGCGCTCGTACTGCGCGCGGCTGTAACGCGGGTGCAGGGCGGAGAGTTTGATCGAAATGCCCGGGCCTTCATAGATACCGCGGCCGTTAGAGGCTTTGCCGATGGCGTGGATAGCCTGCTGGTAGGACACCAGATAGGCCTGCGCGTCGGCTTCGGTCAGCGCCGCTTCACCCAACATGTCGTAGGAGTAGCGGAAGCCTTTGTCTTCGAGTTTGCGCGCGTTGGCCAGCGCTTCGGCGATGGTTTCGCCGGTCACGAACTGCTCGCCCATCAGGCGCATCGCCATATCCACGCCTTTGCGGATCAGCGGTTCGCCGCTTTTGCCGATGATGCGGTTCAGCGAAAGGGACAGATTGGCTTCGTTATGGGTCGATACCAGCTTGCCGGTGAACAGCAGGCCCCAGGTGGCGGCGTTAACGAACAGCGACGGGCTGCGGCCGAGGTGGGAATGCCAATTGCCGTTGCTGATTTTATCGCGGATCAGCGCATCGCGAGTTGGCTTGTCCGGAATGCGCAACAGGGCTTCCGCCAGGCACATCAGCGCCACGCCTTCCTGCGAGGAAAGCGAGAACTCTTGCAGCAGACCTTGCACCATGCCGGCGCGGCCGTTTGCACTCTTTTGGTTACGCAGCTTCTCGGCGATGTCGTAAGCCATCTTATGGGTAGCTTTGGCAAGATCGGCAGGTAATCGCGCCTGTTCGAGCAACATCGGCACCGCTTCGGTCTCCGGGCGGCGATAAGCGGCGGTAATGGCGGCGCGGTTGACCGACTGCGGCAAAATTTGTTCTGCAAATTCAAGGAATGGCTGGTGGGACTCTTCCGGCGCTTGCGGCATAATGTCGTCCGCTTCGGCCTGGGCCGCGGCGGCAAGTGCTGGAATTTCAGGAATATCGGAACCGTTCTCGAGACGCTCGAGGTAATTGAAAATGGCCTGCTTGATGAGCCAGTGCGGCGTGCGGTCGATACGCTGTGCCGCGTCTTTAATCCGGTCGCGTGTTGCTTCGTCGAGCTTCACGCCCATTGTGGTAGTGCCCATGCCAATCCAACTCCTGTGTTAAAGAACCTATCCCATCAGGCTATACAAACTACGGGCCACATAGGCTGCTGGGATAGGTTCGTACGTTATGCGGTGTGAATAATGCAGACAATATCCAGCATGTTGCAACTTTGTGCAACCGTGTTAAATCAGGCTGATGAACGAAGTGTGAGTTTCATCGATTTTTTAACATCGGCAACCGGCACGATTCTTGCTGGGTTCTCTGCCAAAGAGGCAGCAGTTGGCTGTTTGAGTTCATTGCCCCCAGTAATACAAGGGGTAAGCGCAGGGTTGTTGGAGGTGCAACTCGGTTTTGGGGTGAATGGTGCAACCGTAAAAACGGTTAAATGTGACGCAGGGTAAACTTTGTGTAACTTTGTTGTTAAATGTCTTGTTGGATAACGAACAGGTCATCTAGGATAGCCGGCGGTCAGACAATTGCGGGAGGAAACTATTTTCACTCGCAGCCTGTTCGCCATTTCGCCTCGTTCCGGCGGATCGGCAAGTAGCAAATATCGCAATACAGCGCGAAATAATAATGAGAGTGGAGAATTTCATGACAATGAGCACACCTATGCTGGTGACCTTCCTGGTGTATATCTTCGGGATGGTGTTAATCGGCTTACTTGCCTACCGGGCAACCAATAACTTCGACGACTATATTCTGGGTGGCCGCAGCCTGGGCAGCGTAGTGACCGCGCTCTCCGCCGGCGCATCGGATATGAGCGGCTGGTTGCTGATGGGCCTGCCGGGCGCCATCTTCCTGTCCGGCATCTCGGAAAGCTGGATTGCCATTGGCCTGACGATTGGCGCTTACCTCAACTGGAAACTGGTGGCGGGGCGGCTGCGTGTGCATACCGAAGCCAACAATAACGCCCTGACGCTGCCGGATTATTTCACCAGCCGCTTTGAAGACAAGAGCAAGTTGCTGCGGGTGATCTCCGCCATTGTTATCCTGGTGTTCTTCACCATCTACTGTGCATCCGGCATCGTGGCCGGCGCGCGCTTGTTTGAAAGCACCTTTGGCATGAGTTACGGCACGGCGCTGTGGGCCGGTGCGGCAGCCACGATCATTTATACCTTTATCGGCGGATTCCTGGCGGTGAGCTGGACCGATACCGTGCAGGCCAGCCTGATGATTTTCGCGCTGATCCTGACACCGGTATTCGTGATCCTGGCGGTAGGCGGTATCGATACTTCAATGCTGGTGATTGAAGCGAAGAGCCCGGCCAACATCGACATGCTGAAAGGCCTGAACTTTGTGGCTATTCTTTCGCTGCTGGGTTGGGGATTGGGTTACTTCGGCCAGCCGCACATCCTGGCGCGTTTCATGGCGGCGGATTCCCACCGCACCATCCGCAGCGCACGTCGCATCAGTATGACCTGGATGATCCTGTGCCTGGCGGGCACCATTGCCGTCGGTTTCTTCGGTATTGCCTACTTCGCCAACAACCCGGATCAGGCGGGTAACGTGTCACAAAACGGCGAGCGCGTGTTTATCGAGCTGGCGATGATTTTGTTCAACCCATGGGTGGCGGGTATTCTGCTGTCGGCGATCCTGGCGGCGGTGATGAGTACCCTGAGCTGCCAATTGCTGGTGTGTTCAAGCGCGATTACCGAAGACCTGTACAAAGCTTTCCTGCGTAAGGGTGCCAGCCAACGCGAGTTGGTATGGGTCGGTCGCATCATGGTGCTGGTCGTGGCGCTGGTGGCGATCGCGTTGGCCGCCAACCCGGAAAACCGCGTGCTGGGCCTGGTAAGCTATGCCTGGGCCGGCTTCGGCGCCGCCTTTGGCCCGGTAGTCTTGATCTCGGTGATGTGGTCACGCATGACCCGCAACGGCGCATTGGCCGGCATGCTGGTGGGTGCAGCGACGGTGATTGTCTGGAAACACTTCGCCTGGCTGGATCTGTATGAAATCATCCCGGGCTTCCTGTTCGGCTGCATCGCCATTGTGGTGGTGAGCCTGATGGGTCGCCAGCCTTCGGCCACCATGACCGAACGTTTCGACAAGGCGGAAGCTGAGTTCAAAACGGTTTAACCCTCTCGCATCGCGAGTCAAAAAGGGCGCTTAATGCGCCCTTTGTCATTTCTTACTTCGTCGCTGTCTGTCACCTGCCGGAAACACCTCGCGACATTTGATTAGAAAAAATCACCCTTGCTCCCCTTGTATTTCTTTTTGGCAGAATGATAATCACTATCGTTGTGTTTTACTTTTCTTTACATTAGCGCTGCGGCCATTCCTGGCGTGCGGACGCTTCGCGGCAGAAGCCTTTTTAGGGGTTATTACTTATGTTTGTTCCCTTCCTTATCATGTTCCGTGAGGGGCTGGAGGCTGCGCTGATCGTCAGCCTGATCGCCAGCTACCTGAAACGCACCCAGCGCGGTCAATGGCTAGGCGTGGTGTGGATAGGGGTGATTGTCGCCGCTGCTCTGTGCCTGGCGCTCGGCATCTTCATTAATGAAACCACCGGCGAATTCCCGCAGAAACAGCAGGAACTGTTCGAAGGCATCGTCGCGGTGATTGCGGTGTTGATCCTCACCTATATGGTGTTTTGGATGCGTAAGGTCTCCAAATCGGTCAAGGTGCATCTGGAAGGCGCCATCGACAGCGCGCTCAATTCCGGCAAAGGCCAGGGCTGGGCGCTGGTGGCGATGGTATTCTTCGCCGTGGCCCGCGAAGGGCTGGAGTCGGTATTTTTCCTGCTGGCGGCCTTCCAGCAGGACGTCGGCATCGAAGCGCCGATTGGCGCGGTGCTCGGCCTGGTCGCCGCCATCGTGCTCGGCATGGCTCTCTACTGGGGCGGCGTGAAGCTGCACCTGGCCAAATTCTTCAAATGGAGCAGCCTGTTTATCCTGTTCGTTGCCGCCGGCCTGGCCGCCGGGGCGATCCGCGCTTTCCACGAAGCCGGGCTGTGGAACCATTTCCAGGATATCGCGTTTGATCTCAGCAACCATCTGTCCACCCATTCGCTGTTTGGCACCCTGCTTGAAGGCATCTTCGGTTACCAGGAAGCGCCGACGGTGAGCGAAGTGGCGGTCTATTTCCTGTATCTGATCCCGGCGCTGATTTTCTTTTTCCTGCCGCAGCGTGCGGAACCGGCAGCGGTTTCGGCGCAACGTAAAATCAATCATTAATTTTAATAGGGAATCTTGTATGTCTACTCCGTTATTCCGCCGCAAGGCGTTGCACGCAGCATTACTGGCTATCCCGGCGTTCGCGCTGAGCATCGATGCCCTGGCGGCGGACGTGCCGCAGGTGAAGATTACCGTTAACGACAAGCAGTGCGAGCCGATGCAACTGACCGTGCCGGCCGGAAAAACCCAGTTTGTGGTGCACAACACCAGCCAGAAAAACGTGGAATGGGAAATCCTGAAAGGGGTGATGGTGGTGGAAGAGCGCGAAAACATCGCGCCGGGTTTCACCCAGAAGATGACTGCCAATCTGGAAGCGGGCGAATACGATATGACCTGCGGGCTGCTCAGTAACCCGAAAGGCAAACTGATCGTTACGGCGGGTGCGGCTACCGACGGCAAACCTAACGCGCTGGATCTGGTTGGGCCGATTGCCGAGTACAAGGTTTACGTCACTAAAGAAGTGGAAGGGCTGGTCAAGCAGACCAAGCTGTTCACCGACGCGATAAAAGACGGCAATGTCGCGCAAGCGCGCAAATTGTATGCGCCGACCCGCCAGCACTACGAGCGTATCGAGCCGATCGCCGAGCTGTTCTCCGATCTGGACGGCAGCATTGACGCCCGTGAAGACGACTACGAGAAGAAAGCCGAAGATCCGAACTTCACCGGTTTCCACCGTCTGGAGAAAGCGCTGTTTGCCGACAACACCACCAAAGACATGAGCAAATACGCCGATCGCCTGTACAACGATACCCTTGAACTGCAAAAGCGCGTGAGCGATCTGACCTTCCCGCCAAGCAAGGTGGTGGGTGGCGCGGCTGGCCTGATCGAGGAAGTGGCGGCGAGCAAGATCAGCGGTGAAGAAGACCGTTACAGCCGTACCGACCTGTGGGATTTCCAGGCCAACGTCGACGGTGCGCAAAAAATCGTTAACCTGTTGCGCCCGCTGCTGGTTAAGGCCAACAAACCCTTGCTGGACAAGATTGACGCCAACTTCAAAACCGTTGATGGCATTTTGGCAAAATACAAAACCAAAGACGGCTATGAGTCTTACGAGAAGCTGACCGACGCCGATCGTAACGCAATGAAAGGGCCGATCACTACCCTAGCGGAAGACCTGTCACAACTGCGTGGCGTACTGGGTCTGGATTGAGGCAAGCACTATGAGTAACAAGATCGGCCCGGGCAACGGGCCGCATCCACAATCAACAGGCGCGGCGTCACCGTCGCGCCGTCGTTTGCTGCAGGGGCTGGGGCTGGGTGTTCTGGCGCTGGGCGGCAGCCGTTTGACGCAGGCCGCAGAGAAGGGCGCCGAACCGCTGGCGACGTCGCAGGACGAGCGCTGGCAGAAACAGCCGTTCTATGGCGCGCATCAGGGCGGGATCCTCACCGCGCAGCAGGCCGCGATGATGTTGGTGGCCTTTGACGTGCTGGCAAGCAACAAGCAGGATCTGGAGCGTCTGTTCCGGTTGCTGACTGCGCGCATTGCGTTTCTGACCAGCGGCGGCAAGGCACCTGAGGTTGATCCCAAGCTGCCTCCGCTCGACTCGGGCATCATGGGGCCGGAGATCTATCCGGACAACCTGACCATCACCGTGTCGGTGGGGACTTCGCTGTTTGACGAACGTTTTGGCCTGCAGGGGCAAAAACCGCTGCGGCTGCAAAAGATGACGCGTTTCCCCAACGACTCGCTGGACGCCAGCCTGTGTCATGGCGATCTGGTGTTGCAAATTTGCGCCAACACCAATGAAACGGTTATCCACGCGCTGCGCGATATTATCAAGCATTCCCCGGACTTGCTCAGCGTACGCTGGAAGCGGGAAGGCTTTATTTCCGCTCACGCCGCGCGCAGCAAAGGCAAAGAAACGCCGATCAACCTGCTGGGCTTTAAAGACGGCACCGCCAACCCGAAAACCGGCGACAAGCCGTTGATGGATCAGGTGGTGTGGGTGGCGGACAACGCAGGGGAACCTGCCTGGGCGGTAGGCGGCAGCTATCAGGCGCTGCGGATTATCCGTTTCCACGTCGAGTTCTGGGACCGCACGCCGTTGCAGGAGCAGCAGACCATCTTCGGCCGTGAAAAGCACAGCGGCGCGCCGCTCGGCATGAAGCATGAGCACGACGAGCCGGACTACGCTAAAGATCCCGAGGGTAAAACCATTCCGATGGATGCGCATATCCGCCTGGCGAACCCGCGCACACCGCAAACCCAGAGCAATCTGTTACTGCGCCGCGGTTACAGCTATTCGATCGGCGTGTCCAATTCCGGCCAGCTGGAAATGGGGCTGCTGTTCGTCTGTTATCAGGCCGATCTGGAGAAAGGCTTCCTGACGGTGCAAAAACGCCTGAACGGCGAGGCGCTGGAAGAGTACGTGAAGCCGATTGGCGGCGGGTACTTCTTTGCGCTGCCGGGGGTGAAAGACGGCAATGATTACCTTGGCAGCGGTTTGCTGAAAGCGTAGTCATATTCAATCTGGCGGGTTCATCCCGCCTTTTTTCATCGGCCCTCCGCACCGAACCGATCTTATTTAAATATTCCGTGGCCTTGCGCAACCGGGAATCCGGGTTTTTAATTATGGCTAACTGTTTTCATTTGTTTGTTAAAAGTATTAACATGCCAGCCATTTTGTTCCAGACGGTTCAGATTTCCCGATCCCTTTAACGGCATTCTCTTGATGAAAAACACCCGTAAAAACACGCTGGCGTCCGCCATCGTCATTCCCGCCTTACTGCCCCTTTCATTGTGCTATGCGCAAGACAGCGAGGGGGAACAGACCATGGTGGTGACCGCCAAACGCAGCGGCCTTTCCGAACTCTCGACGCCCGCCGCCGTCAGCGTGGTGAATGGCGATCAAATCCGTGACGCCAAGCCTCAGATCAACCTGTCTGAAAGCCTGGGCAGCGTGCCTGGCCTGCAAATTCAAAATCGCCAGAACTATGCGCAAGATTTGCAGTTATCGGTGCGGGGGTTTGGCGCACGTTCTATGTATGGCGTGCGCGGCGTGCGGATTTATGTGGACGGCATTCCGGCCACCATGCCGGATGGGCAGGGGCAAACCTCGAATATCGACCTGAACTCGGTCGACAAGGTGGAAGTGCTGCGTGGGCCGTTTTCCGCGCTTTACGGCAACTCCTCCGGCGGCATGGTGAATGTGGAAACCGAAACCGGCCAACAGCCCAACCGCATTGAGGCGGGCAGCTATTTTGGCAGCTACGGCACCTGGCGCAATGGCATCAAAGCCTCCGGGGCAACCGGGGATGGCAGCCATGCCGGCGACGTTAACTACACCATTTCCGGCACGCGGTTTACCACTCAAGGATTCCGCGACCACAGCGGTGCGCAAAAAAACCTCGGCAACGCCAAGCTGGGCGTGCGTATCGACGATGTCAGCACGCTTACGCTGCTGTTCAACAGCGTGGATATCAACGCCAACGATCCCGGTGGCCTGACGTCTGCCGAATGGCACGACAACCCACGGCAGGCACCGCGAGCCGATCAATACAATACGCGTAAAACCACCTCGCAAACCCAGGCCGGATTGCACTATGAACGCCAGATGGGCGTCAATGATGACCTGAGCGTGATGATGTACGCCGGCGAACGCGAAACCACTCAGTACCAGTCGATCCCGGTCGCGGTACAGCAGCGCAGCGCGCAGCACCCGGGTGGGGTGATTGACCTGACGCGTCATTATCAGGGGATTGATACGCGCTGGACCCACCGTGGCGAACTGGTGGCGGTGCCTTACACTCTGACCGGCGGTCTGGACTATGAAACCATGACCGAACAGCGCAAAGGGTATGAAAACTTTACCCAGTCCAACGGCGTGACCGAGCTGGGCACCCAGGGCGCGCTGCGCCGCAACGAGCGCAACCTGATGTGGAATGTGGACCCTTATCTGCAAACGTCATGGAAACTGACCCCGCAACTGACGCTGGATGCCGGTGCGCGTTACAGCACCGTTAATTTTGATTCCAACGATCACTACGTCACCGGCAGCAATGGCGATGACAGCGGCAGCGCCAGCTACCATCAGTGGTTGCCGGCCGGCTCCCTCAATTATGCCGTCAGCCGCGGCTGGAATCTGTATCTGTCCGCCGGTCGCGGTTTTGAAACCCCGACCATCAACGAGTTGTCCTATCGCCCCGGCGACCAAAGTGGGCTCAATTTCGGCCTGAAACCGGCAACCAGCGATACGGTGGAGTTTGGCAGCAAAACGCGTATCGGCAACGGCCTGTTGACCGCCGCCGTTTTCCAGACCGACACCAAGAATGAAATTGTCGTCGATGAGAGCAGCAACGGGCGTACCAGCTACAAAAACGCCGGGCAAACCCGTCGGCGCGGGCTGGAGTTGGCGCTGGACCAGCAGTTTGCCTACGATTGGCGGCTGCAACTGGCCTGGACGCTGCTGGATGCGCGCTACCGGGATGACGTGTGCGGTGACAGCCAGTGTACGGCGGCCAATAAGGTGCCAAGCGGCAACCGCATGCCGGGCATTGCACGCAATATGGGGTTCGCTTCCTTCGCCTGGGCCCCGCCGGAAGGCTGGTATGCCGGCGCGGAGGTGCGCTACATGAGCGACATCGAGGTGAATGATGAAAACACCGAACAGGCACCGTCCTACACCACCGTGGGGTTGAATACCGGCTACCGCTATCCGGTAGGGAACTGGATGCTTAACGTTTTCGGCCGCGTGGACAACCTGTTTGACCGCCAATACGTTGGTTCGGTCATCGTCAATGAAGGCAACGGCCGTTATTACGAACCGGCGCCGGGCAGGAACTGGGGCGGCGGCGTGAGCGTCTCTTACTCCTTCGAGTAAAGGCACTTTCGGCCCACCCTTGGGCGCGTATACCTGGTACTTCAGGGCGGGAGATTTCCCGCCTTTTTTATTAATGAAGTACAGCGCTAGGGGGAAGGCGTGCCGCTGACATTGCGGATAAAACCGCGTTTTTGTTTGTGCGAAATTTAATCAGGAAACCAAAATGTCATCCGCCACTTTTAATCATAACTATTTGATCTGGCTGGGTGATAAAATTTCTCTGGAATGGCGTAAACAGCGTGATATAGTGTTCTGGCGCTATCTGAAAACAAAAAAGATTAAATTTTTTTACATTTTAGTAACGCGATGGGTTTGAATGTCATTATACTGTAATCATCTGGCGGTAGTTTTCACAAGGTGCACAGCGGAAGCTGTAAATAACACTGCGGGGATCGCTAATGGTAAAGTCCTTGGTTGGGCTGGAAAGAAAAAACAATACACCTTCTCTGATTTCTCGTTGTAACGAGGGTTCTCTCTCCGACTCTCTTTTCCTGGCAACTCCGCATTCTCGGCATGACAAATTCTTGTCACTTTTTACTCCACAATTAATTACGCAACCGCGTTCTCCCGTGAAAAAACGGTGCGCTACAACGCCCGCGTATTCACTTCGTCTATTGGCTTTTATTGGCTCTAAAGGAAGCCAAAACCTCATCTGTATGTGAAACATAATCGCGCGGCCAGGCCGCTGCGGTAGGTGAAACAAACTGTAAGGTGCCACTATGAGACAAAAAGCAGTGATCAAAGCACGTCGTGAAGCGAAACGCGTTATTCGTCGTGACGCTCGTAGTCATCGCCAGCTGGAAGAAGAGTCCGTAACCTCGCTGGTACAAATGGGTGGAGTTGAGTCTATCGGCATGGCGCGAGACAAGCGCGATAGCTCTCCCATCGAGGCTAGAACCGAAGCTCAGGGTCATTACTTAATCGCCATAGATAAAAAGCAGTTGATATTTGCCACCGGCGAAGCCGGCTGCGGCAAAACATTCATCAGCGCCGCGAAGGCGGCAGAAGCCCTTATACATAAAGAAGTGGATCGGATTATTGTTACGCGTCCGGTTTTACAGGCGGATGAAGACCTCGGTTTCTTGCCCGGGGATATTTCTGAGAAGTTCGCCCCTTATTTCCGCCCGGTGTATGACATTCTGGTGCGCCGCTTGGGATCGTCCTTTATGCAATACTGCCTGCGCCCGGAAATCGGCAAGGTAGAGATCGCGCCTTTCGCCTACATGCGCGGGCGTACCTTCGAAAATGCGGTCGTTATCCTGGATGAAGCCCAGAACGTCACCGCCAGCCAGATGAAGATGTTCCTGACCCGTTTGGGTGAGAACGTAACGGTAATCGTCAATGGTGACGTAACCCAGTGCGATTTACCGCGCGGCGTGAAGTCCGGCCTCAGCGATGCGATGGAGCGCTTCGAGGAGGATGAAATGATCGGCATCATCCGCTTTGATAAACAAGACTGCGTCCGCTCCGCCCTGTGCCAGCGTACGCTCAACGCCTACAGTTAACCTGCCTGCTACGACAAGGCCGCTTCGGCGGCCTTTTTCTTGCCTTGAATAACAGTGCTGTCTATATAAAACATGCGGTTAAGTCGCACAACAGACAACTATAACTCCCAGAAAACTATCTATGTGTGGACGCGATGTGGACGCTAAACATTGATTTTCCCTCCCAGCGGATTATAGGAAATTGCATCTTATAGATGGCTGCGGCGGTGACCTCGTGGGCGTCGACATGGCGCATCCTTCAATTTACGTCTATCAGAATCCCCACCTTGGGCGCTTACCGGGAATGCCGCGTCGCCTGCCTTCGTCACATTAGTCTGGCTGATTCCTTTGATGAACGAGTTGAGGCTGTGCGTGAAGCTGCCAGTGCCGGAAATTTTGCCGCCTACATGGCCGGGCAGAGGGGAAATGTCCCGCGTGATGTGCAGACTGTTCGTGTGGCCCGCAAGGTGGCTGATGAGCCGAACGCGTATGACGAAGAGGTGCAAAAGGTTGTCGGCATTTTTGCGCTGCGCATCGGCGCGGACAATATCCACGAAACCCGGTCAACAGAATGACGCATCGTCCGCAAGGCTGTTGATGCTGATGTTAATCCTTTGACTTTAAAAAGCGCCACTGGCGCGCCGCGGAGTCCTGTCAATAATTGTGGGGAGGTTCGGCGAGAACCTGCTCCAGATATACAGGTAGCAACGCCTGAGTATGTCACGGCGGTGATGGATTTGATTGAAAGCGGGTATGTTAGCTGGAATGACGACGACGTTGCCAAGATGATCAGAGACTCGCTAAAACACAATTTGTTGCGACGGAATCAGCGGCAAAGGTACGAATCATCACTGAAACCTTCCGAACTAGCGCCATCCGCTCGGCTGACTAAAGTAGAGCGTGAAAGGATGCCAAAAATTCGTTTTGATTTAGCACAAAACGGTATTGTCGTGAATAGATGGGAACTTGAGGTGTTGTCACGTGGAGCGACAGTTATCTGCGAAGGTAGAAAATTCTCTTACTTGAACAATAATGACTTTTGTGATGCAGGTAACTTATTGAATAAATGGACTGTTAGTTCTAAAAAAACTCATTCATAATGATTTTTTATTTTTGTTCGCGACTATATCGTGAAAGTATTATATTCGTACAATAGGGGTTCTTATGGTTATTTATCAAGGTGGTAAGGCAATTGATGAAGATGATTTTCGTTCTCATGTCTACTCCCTATGTCAGTTAGATAATATAGGAGTATTGTTAGGTGCAGGGGCGTCAACTGGTTGTGGTGGTCATACTATGAAGGAGGTATGGCAAGCATTTAAAAAAGAATATCCTGAACTGCTAGCATTATTAACTGAGAAGTATCTGTTAGTCTCTCAAAATGACTCAAACGAAGATAAGGTTAATGTTGAATTACTTATTGACGAAGCCACGAAGTTTTTGTCAGTAGCAAAAACCAGACGTAATGCTAAGGAGGAAAAGGAGGTTAACTCTATACTCAGTGCATTATATAAGACAGTAACAAAGGCTGCACTTCTTACTGGCGATGACTTTCGAAACAAAAATCAAGGAAAAAAAAAGCAATTTTCATATCATAAAGAGTTGATCTCTAAGTTAATATCAAATCGTCAACCAGGTCAATCAGCCCCAGCTTTGTTTACAACTAATTATGACTTGGCTTTGGAGTGGGCTGCTGAGGATTTAGGGATACAATTATTTAATGGTTTTTCTGGGTTACACACTCGACAGTTTTACCCGCAAAATTTTGACTTGGCGTTTAGGAATGTTAATGCTAAAGGAGAGGCTAGGTTTGGTCATTATCATGCTTATCTTTACAAGTTGCACGGTTCGTTAACTTGGTATCAAGAAGATAGCTTAACGGTTAATGAAATTAGTTCGACGCAAGCATATGATAATTACATAAAGAATATAATAAATGAAGATGAATATTATTTTGGTCAGCATCTTATTTATCCGGGGGCGAATAAATATAGTCACACTATTGGATTCGTATACGGAGAGATGTTCAGGCGTTTTGGTGAGTTCCTTTCTAAGCCTCAAACTGCATTGTTCATAAATGGGTTTGGATTTGGTGACTACCACATTAACAGGATCGTTCTTGGAGCCCTATTAAATCCGTCATTTCATGTTGTTGTTTATTATCCCGCGTTAACTACAGCAATGGATAATGTTGAACGTGGGGAAGGTGCTGAAAATGAGAAGGCAATAGTTAATTTAAAGAATATGGCATTCAATCAAATCACTGTTGTTGGTGGTGGAGAAGAGGCTTATTTTGATAGCTTTGTGAAACACCTTCCTTATCCTGTTCTCTTTCCAAGAGGGAATACAGTCGATGATTTAGTCGAAGCGATATCAAATCTCTCAAAAGGAGATAAAAATGACCCATTTTAAACTTTCTGAGCTCTCTGCTATTGGTTATGTGGTTGGCTTGGAAGGAGAGAAAATTAGAGTCAATCTCCACGAAGGGTTGCAAGGGCGGTTAGCTTCTCACAGAGAAGGTGTCAGTTCTGTCACCCAACCTGGTGATCTTATTGGTTTTGATGCTGGTAATATTTTGGTGGTTGCTCGTGTAACAGATATGGCGTTTGTTGAGGCAGATAAAGCTCATAAAGCTAATATAGGTACGTCAGATATTACTGATATGCCACTAAGGCAGATTATAGCCTATGCGATCGGGTTTATTAAAAGGAATGATGATGGTTATAATTTTGTATCTGAGGATTGGAGGTTGCCAGCATTGGGTTCCTCCGCAGTACCATTAACTGCGGGTCTTTTGAATACAATTTATAGTATTGATAAAAACGATCTTGAAAGAGCAATTGAAATTGGTGTTGATTCTCGTACGAAATCAGTCAAGATATTAGCGAGTATTGATAAATTATTAACGCGACATATAGCTGTATTGGGCAGTACTGGTTATGGGAAGTCAAATTTTAATGCTCTATTAACTAGACGCATTGCTGATAAATACCCTAACTCAAGAATAGTTATCTTTGACATCAATGGCGAGTATTCTCAAGCTTTTGAGGGAGTGAAAAATGTTAAACACACTATTTTAGGTAAATGTCCAGATGCTGAAGTGCCTAAGCCACCTCAACTACGAGGCCAAGTATTCTCTGAGGCATTATATTCTTATAAGCAAATTCCATACGAAGCACTTGGTTTTGCCGGATTAATAAAGTTGTTGCGACCAAGTGATAAAACTCAACTACCTGCACTGAGAAATGCTCTCGGCGCTATTAATAGAACTCATTTTGAAGGTTCGACTTTTTACCTGAAAGATATTCAAGGTAATCGGTTTAACATATTTGATGATTGCAGAGATGAGAATCAATTGCATCTTGCGGCATGGCTTCATGGTTTAAGAAATAGAACTCTCGATAAAACAGATAAATGGCCACCATTTAAAAGTATAGCCAGTTTGGTAGCGGAGTTTGGTTGCGTCGCTGCGGATGCTAGAACAGGAGCGAGTAAACGAGATGCGTTTAGTTATGGGAATGTTTTACCATTAATAAAAATAGTTCAACAATTATCAGAGGATATGAGGTTTAGAAATATCGTTGATATGAATGGGGGGCATGTATTGGCTAATGATGGTAAACATTGGGAAACGGCCATGAAGAATGAGGTTGATTACTTTTTTGGAAAGGAAAAAGGAGAGGTAAATGATTGGAATGTGCACATTGTTAATCTAAAAAATCTTTCTCAAGATCATGCCCCAATGCTATTAAGTGCTTTATTGGAAATGTTTGCAGAAGTGTTATTTCTTAGGGGGCAGAACAAAGCATTCCCAACGGTTTTACTTCTTGAGGAAGCTCATCATTATTTGAGAGACCCTTATTCGGAAGTTGATGCGCAGATTAAAGCTTATGAGAGACTTGCAAAAGAAGGGCGTAAGTTTAAATGCTCGCTTATCGTGAGTACTCAGCGTCCATCAGAACTTTCATCCACGGTGCTAGCGATGTGCTCAAATTGGTTCACACTACGGCTGACAAATGAACGAGATTTGCAAACTCTTCGATATGCAATGGAGAGCGGAAATGAATTAATGATCCGTCAAATTTCAGGGCTTCCGCGAGGTGATGCGATCGCTTTTGGTTCAGCCTTTAACTTACCTGTAAGAATTTCTATTCATCAGGCAGTACCTAGTCCAAGATCATCAGACGCAATTTATTCTGAAGAATGGAAGTAAGAGTGTTCTAAAGTAACTGGAAATCTCAATAATATAGAAGTGCATTCGTATACATTTAATCGTATTCATATGTTGATGATTAAAATGTCGAAGGAAGGCAGGCGTGGTAAGGGTTCAGATAGAATGCTTGATTGCATTAAAAGCGACCCATGAAGTGGGCAGGCGTGGCGGGGATAGCATTGCGCGCAGGCACGTATTTAATTATCAGAATTGACGGCGTCAGCGCGTCGTAATGGCGTTGGGGTTCTTTGGTTTGATTCGCGGGTGTGTGCGGTGGCGCGTGCTGTGGTGGGTGTTTGAGGGCGTTTGCGGATGGGCATGAAAAAGCCGCCAATCAGGCGGCCGGATTATCATTCATCATCGTTTTTGAGGCTGTACTTTTTAAACCTGATGACCTCCACGCCGACCCAATCATTAACCTCTTTGATACGCTGCTGTAGCGGTGTCAGTTCATTGCGAACAAATACCCGCGCGGCCTTCTCCACGTCGCCCACTGACCCGACATTCTCCGGCTTTCCCCCATCAGTTGATAGGGGATGCGGTGGGCGTTCAGCAAATCGGCGGCGCTGACCTTTTTGATGTTAAAGAAATCATCCTTCGTCGCCACCTCACTGAGCGGCACTATCTTGATGCCGTCCGGCTTTCCGTTCGGCACGTAGAAGAACAGATTTTTAAAATTCCCCATGCCTTTCGAGTCGCTCATCGCATCGCGCAGCGCTTCAACATCGGTATTGTTCTGCGCGGCGTCGGTCACATACATAATGTAGCCTGCGTGTGCGCCGTTCTGGTAATACTTACGGCGGAACAGCGTGGCGGACTCATTCAGCCAGGCTGAATTAAGCGCTGACAGATATTCTGCCATCCCATACAGTTCTTGATTGATATCCGGCTCCAGCAGATGAAACACGCTGTCAGGCGCGAACGGGTGCGGCTCAACGAACGATTGTACAAACCAGTAGACGCCGGGTTCAACGCCGCGCCGGGTGTATTTGGCCGGGGAGGTCTCCAGCTTCAATAGCTTGCCGGTAACGCTAAAACGCTTTTCTAAAAAGGCGTTACCGAACACCAGATAATCCAACGCAAACCGGCTGAAATCCTGCTGTGATAACAGCGGGTGCGGAGTGTAGGTGCTCGCTAAAATATTACGCTTCACATAAATCGGCGGACTATGGCGCACGGCGGCCTTTTTCATTTCTGCCGGAAATTCACGCCTGTTTATTCTTTGTGTAAATTATTGTAGGTTTTTGTATGGATTTTCGTTGCATTAGCGTTAATGATTAATGGTGTTCCAAATTGGCGCCAGCCTTTACCTGGCAAACGGAAGTAGTTGCGTTGTGCGCCGGTTTGGCGCACAGGTGTTGGGCTTCTCACAGCGGTTCAGTCATGAAATATATTATATTAATTTTATTTATTTTATGTGTGGTCTATATCCATTATCGCGGCCGGGTGCGTTATACCTTCTGGCGGCAGCTTTCCGATCATTCCACTTTTACCGCGCCACTGAACGTTTTTATGTACTTGTTCTCGCGCGCGCCGATAACGCCTTATCTGCAACCGGAGCAATTTCCCGAACTGGCGGTGCTGCGGGATAATTGGCAAACCATTCGCGACGAAGGGCAGCAGTTGATGGCGATCCAGCAAATTAAAGCTTCGGATCAATTCAACGATGCCGGCTTCAACTCGTTCTTCAAAACCGGTTGGAAGCGTTTTTATTTGAAATGGTATGAAGACAACCATCCGTCGGCGATGAGCCTGTGTCCGCAGACCACCGCGCTACTGCGCAGCCTGCCTTCGGTCAAGGCGGCGATGTTTGCCGAACTGCCGGACGGCAGCCGCCTGCCGCGTCACCGTGACCCTTACGCCGGTTCGCTGCGTTACCATCTGGGGTTGATCACGCCCAATGACGATCGCTGTTTTATTGAAGTCGACGGCGAACGATACAGTTGGCGTGACGGAGAAGGGGTGATGTTTGATGAAACCTATCTGCATTACGCCGAAAACCAGAGCGGGCAAAACCGGTTGATTCTGTTTTGCGATATCGAGCGGCCGATGCGTTATCGCTGGGCGCAGAGCGTCAACCACTGGCTGGGGCGCAACCTGATGAGCGCGGCCACTGCGCCAAACGAAGAGGGCGATCGCACCGGCGGCGTTAACAAGCTGTTCAAGTATATTTATGCGGTGCGCAAAGTGGGGAAACGGCTAAAGGCGTGGAACCGCACCGGTTATTACATCATTAAATGGATTCTGTTCGGCGGGATCGCGGCGGGCATTTTCTTCGCGGTATAAGAAGAGGGGCGCAGAGTGCGCCCCTCGGTCATTCAGGAAAAGATGGTCATCATGTAGGCGGCAAACAGCGCCAGGTGCGCGGTACCGTTCAGCACGTTGGTGCGCCCGGTGGAGAACGACAGCTGGCACAGTAGCAAGACCGTCAACATCACCACGATATGCGGTGTCTGCAGGCCGAAGATCAGCGTCTGGCCGGTGAGGGTGGCGATGATGGTTACCGCCGGCACCGTCAGGGAAATGGTCGCCAATACCGAGCCGAAGAACAGGTTCATGGCGCGCTGCACCTGATTGTTCAACACCGCCCGCAGGGCACCCAAACCTTCCGGCGACAGGATCAGCAGCGCTACCAGGAAGCCGGTAAACTGCGCCGGGGCATTCACTTTGGTCAGCAAACCTTCCAGCGGGTTGGCGTTGAATTTGGTCACCGCGATCACCGCAATCAGATGCACGACCAGCCAGCCCGCATGCCAGGCGCTGCTGTGCGAGGAAGGCTTGCCGTGGTGCGGGTCACCGTCGTCATCTTCATGCTCGTACACGAACAGGCTCTGGTGGGTTTTGGTCTGGATCACCAGGAACACGCCATACATGGCGGCAGAAATCACCGCGACCAACAGTGCCTGACCGGTGCTGAAGTTCCCCCCCGGCAGCGCGCTCGGGAACACCAGCACGATGATCGCCAGCGGGAAAATCGCCATCAAATACTGTTTGATGCCGCCGAGGTTAACGTACTGGGTAGCGAATTTGCGCCCGCCGAGCAGCAGCGCAACGCCTACCAGCCCGGCGGTGACGATCATGATGATGGAATAAAGCGTATCGCGCATCAGCGCAGGGGCCGCGTCGCCGGTCGCCATCAGCGCTGAAATCAGGCTCACTTCCAGAATAACCACCGACAGGCTGAGGATCAGCGAGCCGTAGGGTTCCCCCAAACGATGAGCCAGCACGTCCGCATGGCGCACCACGCTAAAGGCGCTGCTGAGAATACCTATCAGGGCGACGATGTTAATGCCGACGATCAAAGGAAAGTTGCTGGTGCTGCCCCACAGATTCAGGACTACCAGGGCGGCGATCGGAAAAATCAGCGAGTACTCGGTGTGGCGGGATTTGGATCGGCCAGGATCGTGTTGCGACTTCATTTTGATGGTACTCCTTCTCAAACAGCGTGGACCCGTCATCGCTGACTGCCGCAGTACGGCAACTCGCGTATCCAGAATGTTTACCCGCCGCCTTTCACGCTGCCGCATTGTTGGCCGCAGCTTGAAATCCATTGGGCATATTTATATTTAATAATAATAGGATACACCCGGTGTCTTGTGTCGGGTAATGATGTGATGTTGTGTTACTCGAAAAAGCAATTGCTTGCTTTGTGTGACAAGGTTAACAAAAAAACCGCATCTGATGCGGTTTTATTTACTTACTTTTACGTAGTGGGATTAACTTTTCGCATCAATGGCGCGTAAATTGCAGTTATACACGCATTGCATGGTTAATAAAGGGAAAAATTCCCATTAGTCGTCAATGTTATCCATGATTTCATGCCGTTTATTATGATAACCCTCTTCATTTAACCCCTCACGCCAGTAAGGCACGGCATAAAGCTGATTACGATCACATTGGCGATCGCGGCGCAGGTAGCGGCGCAGCTCGACCACCAGGCGATCTTCACCCGCCAGCCAGAACTGGCTGGCGGCCTGCGGCAAGGGCAATGCGCAAAATTGGGTTATCAGCTCCGGCGTTTTTTCGGTGCCGCCGATAATCCAATTCAGCTCGACGCCGGCAGGTTTTTTCAGGCTGATAACGTCGGCGGCAGTATCCACGCGGATAAAAGCATGGCCTTCGCTGCTCGCCGGCAGCTGTTCCAGCAACGCGGCCAGCGCGGGTAAAGATGAAGGATCGCCGGCCAGGCAGTAGAAATCGGCTGGCGGCAGCATCGGTTTGGGGCCGCCAGGGTTGCTGATGCCAATTTTATCGCCCGCTTTAGCCTGGCGCGCAAAGTTTACCGCCGGGCCGCTATGGTCGTGGATGGCGAATTCGATGTCGATTTCTGCCAGTTCCGGGCGCACGGCGCGTACCGAATAGGTGCGAATAATCGGGCGTACCGCGTCCGCTGCCCAAACCGGGCCGTTAGCGGTCAACGTTGGGAGGTCCGGTTGCCGTTGGCCTGCGAGCGGCAGGAAAACCTTGATGTGTGCGGCAGCGGCTTGCGCCGGGTAATAGCGCAGGTCTGGCGCGCTAAAGGTGATGCGACGCAGGTGCGGCGTAATGTCACGGACAGCGGCGACTTCAATCAGGTAAGGCGCGCGTGAGCGGGGGGCATCGGTATTCACGGTGATCTCCTTATGTTCGTATGGCGCCGAGTATATCATGTCATTTGATAATGAGAATCGTTTGCTGGTTGAGGCGGCAGGCGGTATTGACTAGGCTTAGAGATTCATACGTCGTTATGGGAGAAAAATAATGCCGTACAACAGCAAGAGCGCCTTACCTGACAATGTGAAAAATGTGCTGCCGGATCATGCACAAGAGATCTATAAAGAAGCGTTTAATAGCGCCTGGGATCAATATCGTGATCCTGATGACCGTCGCGGCGATGACAGCCGCGAAGAAACGGCGCATAAAGTCGCCTGGGCGGCAGTGAAGCAGACCTATCGCAAAGGCGACGACGACCGTTGGCACAAAAAGTAACCTTAAAACCCGGTTGCGGGTGCCGGTAAAATCACAATATCTGCATAGCTAAGCATGCGATTAATATTATTGCTCTCGCGTACAAATACTTTTTCACTTTATCTACGTTTTGAAACTTGATTGCGGATCGAGAAAAGAATAAGGTCATTATTATCGTGGAGTGACTTATACCCTTCATACTTGAAACTGCATCTGTATTGGCCGCGTCCGCGCACCCCAGTCACTTAGTTTACTAAGCTCCCGGGGATTTACGGTCTTGCCGCCTTGATGCAGCTCCAATTATTTTGGGTATATTGAATTAATAAAATTCCGCATCCAATAAATAAAAATTCCAGAGATCGCAGTGGCAGGGAGTATGAGTCGTCTATTCCCAGGAGGTTGTTAAGGTGTTAACGCGAGATTTTCTGCAAAAGGCAGATTGCAAAACAGCATTCGGCACAATTGAGGAGTCGCTGTTACTGACATCAGAGCAGCGTGCGGCCTCGCTGAATTGTACTTTATCCCGTCGCCCGGATAACAGCCCGGTGTGGATATTCGGTTATGGCTCGCTGATGTGGAACCCGGTATTCGAATCCGAAGAGGTGCGTCCGGCTACGCTGCAGGGCTGGCACCGTGCGTTTTGCCTGCGGTTAACCGCCGGGCGCGGCACCCTGCATCAGCCGGGGCGCATGCTGGCGCTGAAAGAGGGCGGCCATACTACCGGGCTGGCGTTCCGCTTGCCGGAAGAGAAACTGCGCGAAGAGCTGGAACTGCTGTGGAAACGCGAAATGGTGACCGGCTGTTACCTGCCGACCTGGTGCGATCTCCAGCTTGCCGATGGCGAAGTGGTCACCGCGCTGGTATTCGTGATGAATCCGCAACACCCGCTGTTTGAAGAAGACACCAGCCATCAGGTGATAGCGCCTCTGATAGCCAGTGCCAGCGGGCCGTTGGGCACCAATGCCCAATACCTGTTTGCACTGGATAACGAGCTGAAAAACCACGGCATGAAGGACGACTGCATCGGCGATTTGGTCAACTATGTGCAGCAGTGGTTGCAGCAGAACACGTCCGGCCCTATTGGCGGTGAAGCGACTGCCTGATTCTCTCAGCCGAAACATCCTTTCCAAACGGGCTCTGCATGCAGGGCCTTTTTTATATATAACCAATGCCTATATTTAATAACTTTATTTCGCCGGAATATTTAATCCATATAAATTAAGTGGTTTTATATGTCATTAATTTTAAAGGTGTTCGTTATTTTATCTCGAAGAAACAGTTAATTCACGGCCGTGGAAAATCCACTTAGCATTAAAATGCATAAGTAAAGGTTATTTCTTATTTGTTCCCTCCCGCCAGACTCAGTATCACTGTCGTTAACACTATTGCTCGACAGGGGGAAGGGATGAACTTTCAACAACTAAAAATTATTCGTGAATCGGCGCGTTGCAACTACAACCTGACCGAGGTCGCCAACACGTTATTTACCTCGCAATCTGGGGTTAGCCGTCATATTCGTGAGTTGGAAGAAGAGCTGGGCATTGAGATATTTATCCGCCGCGGGAAGCGTTTATTGGGCATGACCGAACCGGGTAAAGAATTGCTGGTGGTGGCTGAACGTATCCTGAATGATGCCAATAATATCCGCCGCCTGGCAGACGTATTCAGCAGCAACGACTCCGGCCAACTGCATATAGCTACGACTCATACTCAGGCACGTTACAGCCTGCCGGGGGTGATTAAAGAGTTTCGCGCGTTATATCCGCGGGTGAGAGTGGTGCTGAACCAGGGCAGCCCGGAGGAAATTGTCGCCATGCTGGCTTCCGGCGAAGCCGATATCGGCATTGCCAGCGAACGCTTGATGAGCGACGAATCGCTGGCGGCATTTCCCTACTACCGCTGGCATCACACCATACTGGTACCGGAAGGGCATGAGCTGACCCGCCAGCCGCAGGTCACGCTGGAGATGCTCAGCACGCTGCCGCTGATCACCTACCGGCAGGGCATTACCGGCCGTTCACGGCTGGATGCCGCCTTCAAAGCCGCCGGCCTGACGCCGGATATCGCTCTGAGCGCGCAGGATTCCGACGTGATTAAAACCTATGTCGAGTTGGGCTTGGGGGTCGGCGTATTGGCGGATATGTCGTACGAGAAAGAGCGCGACCACGGCCTGGTCAGCCTCAATGCCGAGCATCTGTTCGAACCCAATACCGTGTGGCTGGGGTTGAAACGCAGTCAGTTACAACGTAACTATGCCTGGCGATTTATCCAGCTGTGCAACCCGACGCTGTCGCTGACCGAAATCAAGGACAAGGTATTTTCCTCACAGTTGGATGCGGTGATCGATTACCAGATTTGACCCGGCGATGAACATAAAAAGCCGGGCAGATTGCCCGGCGATAGAGGAGCCTAAAGCGGCTTTTTCAATAACTTTCCGACCAGACGGCGTTTACCTTTTCTCATCTGATCATCCCCGGCCTTTACTGGCCGCACGCTAATCGCAGGCAAAGGGCAACGTCGCAGAACTTAGCCTGCTTAATAATCAAAACCTCATCTATAGATATAAAAAGAATATCTATAGTTATTTAAGTACCTTCGCCTGCCGAATGCACTCACATACACTCGCGAAATTACTATAAATTCCATCCGGTTGGAGAGTTTCTGATGAAAGCGTTCGTTCCTTCTTTGCTATTTTTGGCCGTAGCGGCCAGTTTCAACACGCAGGCGGCAACCCCGGCGAATACGTTGGTGATTGCCCAGTCAATTGATGACGTTGTCAGCTTTGACCCTGCCCAGGGCTTTGAGTTAACCACGGTACAATCGTTCAACAGCCTGTATCAGCGTTTGATCCAGTCGGATCCGCAGAACCCTATCGACCTCAAGCCTACGCTGGCCAGCGAATGGCAGGCGGGCAGCGATAACCGCAGCCTGACCTTCAGCCTGCGGCCGGACGCCAAATTCTCCAGCGGCAACCCGTTGCGCCCGGAGGACGTGATCTTCTCGCTATCAAGGGTGGTGAAGCTGAACCTGGAACCGTCGTTTATCCTCACCCAACTGGGTTGGAACGCTAAAAACGTCGACCAGCACCTGAGCAAGGTGGACGACCACAAGGTTAAAATAAGCTGGAGCGAAAACGTCAGCCCGGCGTTCGTGCTTAGCCTGCTGTCGGCGCCGGTATCGTCGATTGTCGATGCCAAAGAAGCGCTGGCGCACCAGCAGGGCGATGATTTGGGGCATCAATGGCTGAACAGCCATTCCGCCGGCAGCGGCCCGTATAAAATCCGCACCTATGTGCCGCATGAAGTGGTGGTGTTGGATGCCAATCCGACCTCACCGGAAGGCGCGCCAACGCTGAAAACCGTCTTAATCAAGAACGTGCCGGATCCGGCTGCGCGCCGCTTGCTGCTGGAACAGGGCGACGCCGATATTGCGCGCAACCTGGGCGCAGATCAGATGGCGGCGCTGAAAGACAAGCCGGGCGTAAAACCGCTGGCGATCCCGTACGCCTCCCTCTATTTCCTGCAGTTCAACGCCAAGGCGTCGCCGGCGCTGGGTAACCCGGCGTTCTGGGAAGCGGCACGTTGGCTGTTTGACTATAACGGCATTGCCAACGATCTGCTGAAAGGCCAGTTCCAGAACCACCAGACCTTCCTGCCGGAAGGGTATCTGGGCGCGCTGAAGGACCGCCCGTACAGTTTTAATCCGCAAAAAGCCAAAGAAATCCTGGCGAAGGCCGGTCTGAAAAACGTCAGCTTTAAGCTGGACGTCAACAACCAGCCGCCGTACCTGGATATCGCCCAGGCTTTGCAGGCCAGTTTCGCCCAGGGGGGCGTGAAAGTGGATCTGGTGCCGGGGCTTAGCGCTCAGGTGTCCACCAAGGTCAAAACCCTTAACTATGACGCGGTCCTGACTTCGTGGGGGCCGGATTATTTTGACCCGAACACCAACGCCGCCGCCTTCGCTTATAACCCGGAAGACGGCAGCAAAACCCTGGCCTGGCGCGCCAACTGGCAAATTCCCGCGCTGAATAAGCTGACGCTTGCGGCCACGGCGGAGAATGACACCGCCAAACGGGTGGCGGATTACCAACAGTTGCAGAAATCCGTTCAGCAAAGCTCGCCATTTGTTATCGGCTTGCAGGCGCGCAGCCTGATCGCCGTGCGTGACAATCTGAAAGGCTACGTGCAGGGCATCAACCCCGACATGGTGTTCTACAGCAAGGTCAGCAAGTAATGACAACCCGTTCTTCCTCTGCCGGGTTCGCCCGGCACAGCTGGCGCTGGGGCCGCAGGCTGTTGACCGGAGTGCTGTCCCTGGCGCTGACGCTGCTCGGCCTGTTGCTGTTCACCTTTATGCTCTCGCATCTGGCGCCGATCGACCCAACGTTGCAAATTGCCGGCGATCACGCCAGCGAAGCCACTTACGCCCAGGTGCGCCACGATTTGGGGCTGGATCAGCCGGTGCCGGTGCAGTTCTGGCGCTATCTGGTGCATCTGGCGCACGGCGACATGGGAATATCCCGTATCACCTCGCAGCCGGTGCTGAGCGATCTGTTGCGTACCTTCCCGGCGACGGTAGAACTGGCCACCTGCGCCATTATCCTCGGCGCTCTCGGCGGCATTACGCTGGCGTTTCTGGCGGTGCTCAAACCGGGCAGTTGGCTGGATAACGCGGCGCGGCTGCTGTCGCTGATAGGCTATTCGGTGCCGATCTTCTGGCTCAGCCTGCTGGGCCTGCTGCTGTTTTACGCCACGCTGCATTGGTCGGCGGGGCCGGGACGGCTGGATGATATCTACCTTTACAGCATGGAGCCGCGCAGCGGATTTGTGCTGATTGATAGCTGGCTGTCCGGCGATCGCGAGATGTTTTACAACGCCATCAGCCACCTGTGGCTGCCGGTGGTGGCGTTGGCGCTGTTGTCGATGGCGGGCATCACCCGGCTGCTGCGTGCGGCGATGCTGGAAGAGTGCAACAAAGAGTACGTCACTCTGGCGCGTTCCAAAGGCGCCAGCCGCGTGCGCATTCTGTTGCGTCACGTGTTTCCCAACGTGCTCGGCACGCTGATCACCGTTTTGTCGCTGTCCTACGCCAGCCTGCTCGAAGGCGCGGTACTGACCGAAACGGTGTTCGCCTGGCCGGGCGTCGGGCGTTACCTGACCACCGCGCTGTTTGCCGCCGATACGCCGGCCATTCTTGGCGCTACGCTGCTGATCGGCACCTGTTTCGTGGTGCTTAACGCACTGGCCGACGCACTGACTTATTTAGTGGACCCGCGAACCCGATGAGCCAATACCTTTCCGAACATGAGCCCCAGGGCGCACCGGCTACCGGCTACCCTTCACGCCGTCGGCTGACGACGTTGACGATTGGCGCGACGCTGGTGGCGATCTTGATCCTGACCGCGCTGTTGGCCCCGTGGCTGGCACCGTTCGACCCCAATCTGCAACACATTGAGTTGCGCCTGCTGCCGCCTTCCTCCGGCCATTGGCTGGGCACCGACGGTTTTGGCCGCGACTTGCTGTCGCGGGTGATTTACGGCGCCCGCCCGACGCTGATTCTGGTGTCCCTGATCCTGTTGCTGACCATTCCTATTGGCCTGCTGGTGGGCATCAGTGCCGGTTATCTCGGCGGCTGGGCGGAGCGTATTTTGATGCGTGTGACCGATATTTTTCTGTCGCTGCCCAGCCTGGTGATTGCGCTGGCGTTTGTCGCGGTGCTCGGTCCGGGCCTGATGAATGGCGCGTTGGCGCTGGCGCTGACCAGTTGGCCTTCTTTCGCGCGTCAGGCGCGGGCGGAAACCCTGGCGTTGCGTCGCAGTGACTATCTGGCGGCGGCGCGCATGCAGGGCATTGGCGGCCTGCGGCTGATGGCCGGCCATATTTTACCGTTGTGCCTGCCGAGCGCGGTCGTTCGCGCCGCGCTGAGCCTGGGCGGGATTATCCTGTCCGCCGCCGGTTTGGGTTTTCTCGGTATGGGCGTTGCGCCGCCGACCGCCGAATGGGGGTCAATGGTGGCCGAGGGCAGTAAAGTGATTTTCGATCAATGGTGGGTGGCCGCCGTGCCGGGCGGGGCGATCCTGTTCGCCAGCCTGGCTTTTAACCTGCTGGGCGATGGCCTGCGCGATAAAATGGATCCTCGTCATGGGCATTGATAACCGCTTATTAATCGCCGACCGGCTGTCGGTGCTGCTGCCGGCGCCACAGCCGGTTGCGCTGGTAAAAGAGATTTCTTTCAGCATGGGGCAAGAGCGGCTGGCGCTGGTCGGCGAATCCGGTTCCGGCAAATCCTTGACCGCCCGGGCGCTGATGGGGCTATTGCCCCCGCCGCTGCAAGTGCGGGCGCAGCGCCTGACGTTAGGCGGGGATGAACTTACGCAACTGAACGAGCGTCAGTGGAACCGCCTGCGTGGCACAAAAGTGGCGATGGTGATGCAGGATCCCAAGCATGCGCTGAACCCCACTCAGCCGATTGGCAAGCAGGTGGAGGAGCCGCTGTTGCTGCACACTCGCCTGGGCCGGGCCGAACGGCGGGAAAAGGTGCTGGACATGCTGGCGGCGGTAGGCTTGCCTGACCCGACGGCGTTGCGTCAGCGCTACCCGCATCAGCTTTCCGGCGGCATGGGGCAGCGGGTGATGCTGGCGATTGCGCTGATTAACGATCCGCAGCTGTTGATTGCCGATGAACCGACTTCCGCACTGGATCACCAGATGCGCGATCAGGTGTTGCAACTGATCGAAAATCTGGTGGAGCAGCGCAATATGGGGCTGATTCTGATTAGTCACGATTTGCAGCAGGTGGCGCACTACTGCGAGCGGGTCCTGGTGATGTACAAGGGCGAACTGCTGGATCAACTGCCCGCTGACCAGTTGGCTTCGGCCACGCATCCTTATACCAGCACGCTATGGTCGTGCCGGCCGAGCCGGGAAACCCACGGCAAACCCCTGCCGGTATTGGATCGTGCGCTGCTGGAGGCGCTGAAATGAGCCTGATTACTTTGGACAACCTCAGCGTCAGCCACCGCCAGGGCTATGAGTTACGCACGGTGGTGCATGACGTCAATCTGCATATCGAACAAGGTGAATGCTTCGGGCTGGTCGGCCCCTCAGGCTGCGGTAAATCCTCGCTGCTGTGGGTGCTGGCCGGGTTGAACGAGCACTGGAGCGGCGGTTTCCGTCTGCTGGGCCAGGATCTGAAGCCCGGCCGGCCGTTCACCGGCACGCTGCGGCGTGAGGTGCAGATGGTGTTTCAGGACCCTTATGCTTCGTTGCACCCCAAGCACCGGCTGTTGCGCACGCTGGCGGAGCCGTTGAAGTTGCTGAAAGAGCGCGATATCGAGCAGAAAATCAGCGCCGGTTTTCGGCAAGTGGGGCTGGACCCGCGCTTGCTGGATCGCTATCCGCACCAGCTTTCCGGCGGCCAGCGCCAGCGGGTGGCGATAGTGCGGGCGCTGCTGCTAAAACCGAAACTGCTGCTGCTGGACGAGCCGACGTCGGCGCTGGACATGTCGGTACAGGCGGAAATCCTCAACCTGCTCAACGATCTGAAGCAGGCGGGCGATCTGACCATGATCCTGGTCAGCCACGACGCCGACGTCATCGACCATATGTGCGATCGCTCGGTGGCGATGGCGCACGGCCGCCTGGTGAATTGAAGCAATACCCGCCGTGGCTCCGGCGGGTATATTCATCTATGTAATAAATAAAGCAATTTATAGTTGTTCTTCTTATAAGCTCACCCCCCTACACTCGAAAAATAACGCATCCGCGTGATTGATGGAGAGTGCAGCAATGAAACGTCTCATCCCAACCTTAGTGTTCAGCGCCCTGGCAGCAAGTTTCGGCGCGCAGGCCGCCACTCCGCAAGATACGCTGGTCGTGGTCAGTTCGCTCGAAGGGATCATCAGCCTCGATCCGGCCGAGAGTTTTGAAACCGTCAGCTCGGCCAACCTGGTCAATCTGTACCAGCGCCTGCTGGCACCCGATCGTGAAACGCCGGAAAAGCTGGCACCGGAACTGGCCAGCGGCTGGCAGGCGGGCGCAGATGGTCACAGCCTGATTTTTACCCTGCATGACAACCAGCGCTTTGCCTCCGGCAATCCGGTACGGCCGGAAGACGTGATCTTCTCGCTGGTGCGTGCGGTGAAACTGAACAAGGCGCCGTCGTTTATTCTCGGCGAATTCGGCTGGACGCCGGACAACGTTGAAAGCCAGTTGAAAAAACTCAACGACAACCAGTTGCAACTGAGCTGGCCGGCGAATATCGGCAGCGAACTGGCGCTGCGATTGCTGACCGCGCCGGTGGCGTCGATTGTCGATGAGAAGCTGCTGAGCGAACACAGCCAGGCGGGGGATTTCGGCAATGCCTGGCTGCGTTCGAACTCCGCCGGTGCCGGCCCTTACCGGGTCAGCAACTATGTGCCGCACGAGGCGCTGTTGTTCAGCCGTAACGATTACGCCCAGCCCAAAGCGCAGTTGAAAACGGTGTTGCTGAAGAACGTCAGCGACGCCGGCACCCGCCGCTTGCTGCTGCTGAAGGGCGACGCCGACGTGGCCTATGATTTGGGGGCCGATCAGTTCAACTCGTTGCGCAATGAAAAGGGCGTGCGTATTGAGCAGCATGATTCGCCCAGGGTGTATTACCTCGGCTTCAATACCGGCAGCCAACAGCAGCCGGCGTTGGCTAATCCGGCGCTGTGGCAGGCGGCGCGCTGGCTGGTGGATTACCAATCCATCGCGAAAGATCTGCTGAAAGGGCAATACCGCGTTCATCAGGCTTTTCTGCCGGTCGGGCTGGACGGCGCCGTCTCGGACCAGCCGTTCAAACTTGACGTGGCAAAGGCCAGGCAGATTCTGCATGACGCCGGTATCGCTGAAGGTACGCGCATCGATTTGATCGTCATTAACCAACCGCCTTATACCGATATCGCTCAGGCGCTGCAGGCCAGCTTTGCCAAGGCCGGTTTGCAACTGGATATTCACCCGGTGGTAGAAAGTGATCTGTGGGGCAAGATGCGCGGTCGCGATTTTCAGGCGATCTTCACCTATTGGGGCGCCGACTATCTGGACCCGAACACCAACGCCAGCGCCTTTGCTTACAACGTGCCGAACGGCCCGAAAACTCTGGCCTGGCGCACCCAGTGGACGATACCGGCGCTGAGTGCGGAAACCCGTGCGGCGGCGGCAGAAGGCGATGGGGTAAAACGCGCCGCGCGCTACGCAGCCTTGCAGCATGAAGTGCAGGCCAGCTCGCCGTACGTCGTCGCGTTGCAAGGGCAAACGCTGGTGGCGCTGCGTGACAACATCAAGGGGGCTACGCTGAATATCGCCAACAGCATGCTTTATCTGGATCGCGTGAGTAAGTAACGCTACGGCACGGCTTTTGCAGGATCGGCCTATTTACCGTAACGGGGATCCTGTCATGAGCCGTAATAGCGCTTTCCCGCCCAGCGCCGGCGATTTTCTGCTGGCGTCCAAACGCTGCGAAATCACCGTGCTGCAACAGTTGCTGCAGATGGGCCAGTTGGTTGGCCGGGTGAGCCAACTGATCCACGTGCTTCAGCGGGAGCGCGGCACCGTCAATATTTATCTGTGTTCACAGGGCGCGCTGTTCGGCGAACGGCTGTCCGGCAGAACGCAGGACGTGGAGCAGGCCGAACTGGCGGTGCAACGGCAACTGGCGCAGTTGGATGCCGCCACGGCACCGCTGGCCAGCGCCAGCCGCCTGTTCAGCCGCATCGCCTGTGCGTTGCACAACCTCACCGCTTTGCCCGCGCTGCGCCGGCAAGTACAGCAGCAGCAGGTCTCGCAGCCTGCGGCCATGGACACCTTCAATAACATCATTCACAGCCTGCTGGCGCTGGTATTCGAGGCGGCGGATGCCTGCGTTGAACCCGCCATGACGCGTGCGTTGATCGCCATGTTCAGCTTTATGCAAGGCAAGGAACTGGCCGGGCAAGAGCGGGCAATAGGTTCGGCCGGTTTTGCCGCCATGCATTTCAGTGAAACCTCCCATCAGCAGTTACTGATGCTGATCGAAGGTCAGGAGCGCTGTTTTCAAACCTTCAGCGAGTTCGCCGACGAACAGTCGCTGGCCCAGTGGCGGCGCATACAGCAGCAGGATGACCGCGAGTTTGAACGCCTGCGCCGCATTGCCTGTACCCAATTGCAGTTGAGCGATCGCGCCGACACCAGCCTGCGCTGGTTCGAGATCACCAGTGCGCGCATCGACCTGATGAAACAGATAGAGGATCGGCTGGAAGAGGCGCTGATGGCCAGTTGCCGCCACAGCCTGGCCGAGGCCCAGCGCTCGCTGGAGCTGGAGCTGGATTATGTCGATTACGTGCCGCAACAGGCGAGAGAAAGCTACGCGGTGTTTGTGGCGACCCCGCTGGGGGCGGCGTCGCAGCTGATGGGGGACGGCATCAATCCGCGTCTGGGCCGTTCCATGATGGAGTTGATTCAGCAGCAGTCGCAGCGGTTGCAGGCGCTGTCAGAGGAGTTGGCGACGGCGCGTGCGACGCTGCATGAGCGCAAGCAAATCGAACGCGCCAAAGGGTTGCTGATCCGGCATCGCGGCTTGACCGAGGAGGATGCCCACCGCTGGTTGCTCAAGATGGCCATGAACCAAAACAAGCGGCTGATTGATATCGCCAATGCCATGCTGGCGGTGGCGGATATTTTACCGTCCACCGGGAATACTCCTTAAGGAGTATATGCACACCGTCAGTGCAGTTAATGCCTTGCCGTTGTGCAACGTACCCGTCGCCTTTCAAGCTGCAGCGTTGTTACCTGCTTGCAAGATCCATCCAAGGGCCTTTCCCCTTCGGGGCCGCTGCGAGCAGCGTTCAAATCGGTTCCCGACAGATTTGTCACTCACCCCAGTGACTTAAGTAAGCGCCTGGGGATGAGCGAGCTGGGCGCCTGGCTACAACTTGAAATTCATGGGGGACATATTGGTGGGTTTAAAATGACAGATTTGGCGATTTGGCACGCAAGCTGCATTAACTAAAACGTAACCCGGCCAATGGCGGCCGGATTGCCAACAAGAATTTGGATAAAGGCGTCCTTTCAGCATGTTCACCCCAATGGTGGAATGTGCTGATGGGACGCCTTTTTTATTTTTATCGCCTGATTGAAGGACTTGCTGATGACGCACACCAAACACCCTGGGCTTGAGTTGACGCGCCGCCGCTTTTTGGCCGGCAGCGCGGCGCTGGGCGGCAGCATGTTGCTGCCTGGCCTGATGAATACGGCCTGGGCGGCAGGCTCTGACGCACCGGAGAAAAAAGAGATCCGCGTGGGCTTTATTCCGCTCACCGACTGCGCCTCGGTGGTGATGGCGGCGGTGAAAAAGTTTGACGAAAAATACGGCATCAAAATCATTCCCAGCAAAGAAGCCAGTTGGGCGGCGGTGCGCGACAAGCTGCTGTCCGGCGAGCTGGATGCGGCGCACGTGCTGTACGGCATGGTTTATGGCCTGCAATTGGGCGTAGCCGGGCCGCAGCACGACATGGCGGTGCTGATGACGCTCAACAACAACGGTCAGGCGATCACGCTTTCCAACCAGTTAAAGCAGGCCGGCGTCACCGATGCGGCCGCGCTGAAAAAACACGTCGACGCCAGCGCCAAGGGCACTTACACCTTCGCCCAAACCTTCCCGACCGGCACTCACGCCATGTGGCTCTATTACTGGCTGGCGAACGCCGGCATTCATCCGTTTGACGACGTGCGCAACGTGGTGGTGCCGCCGCCGCAGATGGTGATGAACATGAAGATCGGCAACATGAGCGGTTTCTGCGTCGGGGAGCCGTGGAACCAGCGCGCCATCGCCGAAAACATCGGTTTTACCGCCGTCACCACCCAGGAAATCTGGCCCGATCACCCGGAAAAAGTGCTGGGCACCACGGGGAACTGGGTGGCGGCCAACCCGAACAGCGCCCGCGCGCTGACCGCCGCCGTGCTGGACGCCGCACGCTGGATAGACAGCTCCGACGCCAACCGCGAGGAGACCGCCCAGGTAGTGGCGGGGCGCGCCTACATCAATACCAAACCGGAAGTGATCACCGGCCGCATGCTGGGGCAATACCAAAACGGTCTGGGCAAATCCTGGCAGGACGCTCATGCGATGCGCTTTTTCCACGATGGCGAGGTGAACTACCCGTATCTGTCTGACGGCATGTGGTTCCTGACCCAGCATCGCCGCTGGGGCCTGTTGAGCGCCGAGCCGGACTACCTGGCCGTCGCGCAAAAAATCAACCGCATCGAGATCTACAAACAGGCGGCAAGCGCGGTGGGCGGGGTGAATCTTCCCGGCAGCGCCATGCGCGCCAGTACGCTGTTTGACGGTAAACGTTGGGACGGCAGCAATCCGGCGGAATACGCCAACAGTTTCTCTTTAAAGCGCTGAGGTAATCGATGAAAAATCTCGCTGAACGTATTGATATGCCAACGCCGACCCGTGCGGAAGTCGTGCCGCTGAAAATCCCGGCCGCCGCGAAGCCGCAACCCAAAGCGTGCTGGCGTTTGCCTTTACAGAACGCTTTTCGCCGTGCGGTGCCCGCGGCGTTGGGGCTGGTGGTGACCCTGGTTGTCTGGCAGATCGCCGCGCTCAACAGCAAGGGTTTCCCGACGCCCGTGGCGACCTGGCAGGCGGCGCTGACGCTGTTTGCCGATCCGTTTTATTCCGCCGGACCGAACGATCAGGGGATCGGCTGGAACGTACTGGCCTCGTTGCAGCGCGTAGCCACCGGTTTTGGGCTGGCGGCGTTGGTCGGTATACCGGCCGGGTTCCTGCTGGGGCGTTTTGCCTTTCTGGCGAACATGCTCAACCCGATTATTTCGCTGCTGCGCCCGGTCAGCCCGCTGGCCTGGCTGCCGATTGGCCTGCTGCTGTTCCAGCGTGCGGAACCGGCATCAACCTGGACCATTTTCATCTGCTCCATCTGGCCGATGATCCTCAACACCGCAGAAGGCGTCACGCGCATTCCGCAGGACTACCTCAACGTGGCGCGGGTGCTGAAGCTGTCTGAGTGGACGGTGATGCGCAAAATCCTGTTCCCGGCAGTGCTGCCGTATGTGCTGACGGGGGTGCGCCTGTCCATCGGCATCGCCTGGCTGGTGATTGTGGCGGCGGAAATGCTGACCGGCGGCGTCGGCATCGGTTTTTGGATTTGGAATGAATGGAACAACCTCAACGTCGAAAACATCATCATCGCCATCATCGTGATTGGCGTGGTGGGGCTGCTGCTCGAGCAGGGGCTGATGTTACTGGCAAAACGTTTTAGCTATCAGAACCGTTAAGGAGTGCGCCATGAAACCGATTATTCAGGTCCAGAACGTCAGCCAGCGCTTTGCCACCCCGCAGGGGGAGTTTATCGCGTTGGATCGGGTGAGTTTCGATATCCAGGCAGGGGAAACCGTCAGCCTGATCGGCCATTCCGGCTGCGGCAAGTCGACGCTGCTGAATTTGATCGCCGGGCTGACTCTGCCCAGCGACGGCGTGCTGTTGTGCGATAACCGGCAAATCACCGGGCCGGGGCCAGAACGCGGCGTGGTGTTCCAGAACCATTCGCTGCTGCCGTGGCTGACCACCTACGAAAACGTGGCCTTGGCGGTGCATCAGGTATTCCGGCGCGAAATGACGCGCGGCGAAATGCGCGAGTGGATCGAGCACAACCTGGAGCTGGTGCATATGAGCCACGCGTTGCACAAGCGGCCGCATGAAATCTCCGGCGGCATGAAACAGCGCGTCGGCATCGCCCGCGCGCTGGCGATGAAGCCCAAGGTGTTGCTGATGGACGAGCCCTTTGGCGCGCTGGATGCGCTGACCCGCGCCCATCTGCAGGAGGCGGTGATGGAAATCCAGCAACGGTTGAACACCACCATTGTGCTGATCACCCATGACGTCGATGAAGCGGTGCTGTTGTCCGATCGGGTGATGATGATGACCAACGGCCCGGCGGCCACTGTCGGTGAAATTCTCGAGGTGAAGCTGCCGCGTCCGCGTTCACGGGTAGCGCTGGCGGACGCCCCGGATTATCACCATTACCGTCGCCAGGTGCTGAAGTTCCTCTACGAGAAGCACGCGAAAGCGGCATGAGAGCCGAATGATGGACAAAACCCAATTGGTGGTGATTGGCAACGGCATGGCCGGGATGCGGCTGGTGGAGACGCTCTGCCGGCTGGCACCCACGCGCTATGCCATCACGGTGATTGGCGAGGAGCCGCGCGGCAACTACAACCGCATTCTCTTGTCGCCGGTGCTGGCGGGGGAAAAGGCGTTCAGCGAGACCCTGTTGCACGATCTTGACTGGTATCACCGGCACGACGTGCGGCTGCTGGCCGGTGAACCGGCGCTGGCGGTGGATCGGCGGCACAAGCGGGTGATGACGGCCCGGCATGAGGTGCCTTATGACCTGCTGGTGCTCGCCACCGGTTCGCGTCCGCTGATGCCGCAACTGCCCGGCGTGACGCTGAACGGCATTTACGGTTTTCGCACGCTGGACGACGTTGAAGCCATGCTTGGCCGCTGCCGGCCAGGGGGGCATGCGCTGGTGGTAGGGGGCGGCGTGTTGGGGATCGAGGCCGCCGCCGCCCTGACGCAGCGCGGCATGACCGCCACCGTGGTGCACCGTGGCACACACCTGATGGAGCGGCAACTGGATGCCCGCGCCGGGCGGATGCTGCAACACAATCTGTTGCAACGCGGTATCGAATGTCGGCTGGCCTGTGAGGCCAGCCGGTTCCACGGCACAGAGCAGGTTCAGGCCGCCACGCTGAGTAATGGCGAGCGGTGCGATTGCGATCTGGTGGTGATTGCCGCCGGGGTGCGGCCCGAAATCAGCCTGGCGCAGGCCGCCGGGCTGGGCTGTGAGCGCGGCATTTTGATAGACGATCGGATGCAGACTGAAGATCCGGCGATCTTCGCCATCGGCGAATGCGCCCAGCTCGACGCCACCACCTTCGGTCTGGTCGCACCTTGCTGGCAACAGGCGGAGTTGTTGGCGCGGCGGTTGAGCGGTGAACAGGTGCCGGGCTACCGACCGGCGCCGCTGCATACCCGCCTGAAGGTCAGCGGCATCGAGATGTTCAGCGCCGGCGAAATGATCGCCGACGCGCAAACCGAGCTTCACCACGCCGAAGACCCACTGGCGCAGCATTACCGCAGCCTGCTGATGCGCCACGGCAGATTACAGGGCGTTGTGTTGTACGGCGACGCCCAGGACAGCCCTTTTTATCTGCGGCAGCTCGGTCAGCCGGTGAATCAGCCGGAAGCCCTGCTGTTTGGCAGTAGCGAACCCGAGGCGCCGCAGGCGTCTGACGAGAGGACATCGGATATGCATAAGCCCGTTTTGCTGGTTGCCGGACACGGCATGGTCGGTCATCACTTCCTGGAACAACTGGTCGCTCGCGAACTGCATCAGCAGTATCACATCGTGGTCTTTGGCGAAGAGCCGGTGGCGGCGTATGACCGGGTCCATCTGTCGGAATTTTTCTCCGGCCGCAGCGCCGACTCGCTGTCGATGGTGGAAGCGGGTTTCTTCGAAGGTTCCGGGATTGAGCTGCGGCTGGGGCAGGCGGTTTGCGCCATCGATCGCCGGCGCAAATGCGTAATCGACGCCGAGGGGCGCGAAACGGCCTACGACCACCTGGTACTGGCGACCGGCTCTTATCCGTTTGTCCCGCCGATCCCCGGCAACGATCGCCCCGGTTGTCTGGTTTACCGCACGCTGGAGGATCTGGCGGCGATTGCCGAATGCGCCGCCAGCGCCAGTGTGGGCGTGGTGGTCGGCGGCGGTCTGTTGGGGCTGGAGGCCGCCAATGCCTTGCAGCAGCTTGGGCTGAAAACCCACGTGGTGGAGTTTGCGCCGCGCCTGATGGGGGTGCAACTGGATGACGGCGGCGCGGCGATGCTGCGTAAAAAGATTGAGGCGCTGGGCGTGAGCGTACACACCGGCAAGCAAACACAGGCGATTATCGAGGGTTCGTTACACCGTCACAGTATGAGTTTCGCCGACGGTGAAACCCTGGATGCTGATTTGATTCTGTTTTCCGCCGGTATCCGGCCGCGTGACCAGCTCGCCCGCGCCGCCGAACTGGAGGTGGGACCCCGCGGCGGCATCGTGATTGACAGCCAGTGCCGCACCAGCGATGACGCCATTTACGCCATCGGCGAATGCGCGTTATGGAACGGCCAAATTTTCGGGCTGGTGGCACCGGGGTATCAAATGGCGCGCACGCTGGCGGATCTGCTGGCCGGGCGGGAAAGCGTGTTCTGCGGCGCAGACATGAGCACCAAGCTGAAACTGCTGGGCGTCGAGGTGGCGTCGATCGGGGATGCGCACGGCCATACGCCCGGCAGCCAAAGCTACAGCTGGGTCGACGGCCCGGCGGAAGTGTATAAAAAGCTGGTGGTTGATGCCGACGGCAAACGGCTGCTGGGGGCGGTATTGGTCGGCGACAGCAGCGAATACAGTACGCTGCAACAAATGATGCTCAATGACCTGCCGCTGCCCGCCGCACCGGAAAGCCTGATTCTCCCGGCCTCGACCGGCGGCGCGCCAAAAGCGCTGGGCGTATCGGCGTTACCGGCCACGGCGCAGATTTGCTCCTGTCACAACGTCAGTAAAGGCGATATCAGCTGTGCGGTGGACCAAGGCTGCGGCGATTTGGCGGCGGTGAAAGCCTGCACCAAAGCCGGCACCGGCTGTGGCGGTTGCGCCGCCCTGGTGAAACAGGTGATGGAGCACGAACTGCAGCAACGCGGCGTGGTGGTGAAAAAGGACGTTTGCGAGCATTTCGCCTACTCGCGCCAGGAGCTGTATCACCTGGTGCGGGTCGGCAATATCCGCACCTTCGACGATCTGCTGTCCCGACATGGTCATGGGCACGGCTGCGAAGTTTGCAAACCGCTGGCGGGATCGATTCTGGCGTCGTGCTGGAACGAATACCTGCTCAAGCCGCAGCACCTGCCGTTGCAAGACACCAACGATCGTTTCTTCGCCAATATCCAAAAGGACGGCACCTATTCGGTGGTGCCGCGCGTGCCGGCCGGTGAAATTACCCCGGCAGGGCTGATCGCCATCGGTCAAGTTGCCCAGCGTTATCAACTGTACACCAAAATCACCGGCGGCCAGCGGGTCGACCTTTTTGGCGCCCGCCTGGAGCAACTGCCGAAAATCTGGCAGCAACTGGTCGACGCCGGGTTTGAAACCGGCCATGCCTACGGCAAGTCGCTGCGTACGGTGAAATCCTGCGTCGGATCAAGCTGGTGCCGTTACGGCGTGCAAGATTCGACCGCGCTGGCGATTGAACTGGAACACCGTTACAAGGGATTGCGATCGCCGCACAAAATCAAGATGGCGGTTTCCGGCTGCACGCGCGAATGCGCAGAAGCGCAAAGCAAGGACGTTGGGGTGATCGCCACCGACAAAGGCTGGAATCTTTACCTGTGCGGCAACGGCGGCATGAAGCCACGGCATGCGGATTTGTTCGCCAGCGATCTCGACACCGCCACGCTGATCCGCATGGTCGATCGTTTCCTGATGTTCTATGTCCGCACCGCCGATCGCCTGCAGCGCACCAGCACCTGGATGGATAACCTCGAAGGCGGGCTGGATTACCTGCGTGAGGTGGTGCTGGAGGATAGCCTGGGCATCGCCGCCGATCTGGAGAACGACATGCAGGCGGTGGTCGGCAGCTACCAGTGCGAATGGCAGACCACGCTCGCCAGCCCGGATCGTCTTAAGCTGTTCCGTGCCTTTGTGAACAGCGATCGGCCGGACGAAGCCATCGTCTGGCAGCCGGAGCGCGGGCAGCGCCGCCCGGCCAGCGGAAGTGAACGCGGGCAGGTTATCGACGTGCAACCGGCCCCGGCCGCAGGCGATCAATGGCTGGATGTCTGCGCGTTGGCGGACATTCCCGTCAACGCCGGCATTGCCGCACGTCTGGGGCAGCGGCAGATTGCGCTGTTCCATCTGCCGGGCAGCGGCGTTTATGCGCTGGCGAATCAGGAGCCGGACAGCGACGCCAACGTGCTGGCGCGCGGGTTGCTGGGGGACGTAGCCGGTGTGCCTGTGGTGATCTCCCCGTTGTACAAGCAGCGTTTCCGCCTGAGCGACGGCAGCTGTGTGGATAACGCGCAATCTGGTGTTACCGCCTGGCCGGTACGGGTGACGGCGGGCAGAGTCTGGGTGTGCAGCCAACCGCTGGCGGTGCAGGCCGCCATGCCGGAAGCGACGGGCGCCGCATCATGACCGCCGCACACTGCACCACCTGTCCTTACTGCGGCGTTGGCTGCGGCGTCGCCGTCGAAAAGCGCGGCGACGGCGCGGTGGCGGTCAGCGGTGATGTCGCCCACCCGGCAAATCAGGGGCGGCTGTGCGTGAAAGGCAGCGCGTTGGGAGAAACCCTGGATTTGGCGGGCCGCTTGCTGCAACCGCAGGTTGACGGCCAAACGGTGGGCTGGGACGAAGCGCTGGAGCAGGTGGCGCTGCGTTTTAGCCGCGTGATCGAGCAGCATGGCCCGCAGGCGGTGGCGTTTTACGCTTCCGGCCAGTTGCTGACCGAGGACTATTACGTCGCCAATAAGCTGATGAAGGGTTTTATCGGCGTGGCCAATATCGACACCAACTCCCGGCTGTGCATGGCATCGGCGGTGGTGGGTTACAAGCGGGCGTTCGGTAGCGATGCGGTGCCTTGCTGTTATGAGGACATCGAACAGGCGGATCTGGTGATCCTGACCGGTTCCAACACTGCCTGGGCACACCCGGTGGTGTATCAGCGGCTGGTGAAGGCGCGTCAGCAGCGGCCGCAGATGCGCGTGGTGGTGATTGATCCGCGAGAGACGGCGACCTGCGATATCGCCGATCTGCACCTGCCGCTGCGCCCTGGCAGCGACGCCGCTCTGTTTACCGGAGCGCTGCGCTGGCTGGCGCAGCACGACGGCCTGGATAACGCCTTTTTGCATCAGCATGCCAACGGGGTGGAGGAAACGTTGGCGGCGGTGGCCGACTGGGCACCGGAACGGGTAGCGGATTTTTGCGAACTGCCGCTCAGCGCCGTACTGGCCTTTTTCGCCTTGCTGAAAACATCGCGCGACTGGGTGACCCTCTATTCCATGGGCATCAACCAGTCTTCAAGCGGTGCGGATAAATGCAATGCAATCATCAACCTGCACCTGGCGGGCGGGCGTATTGGCCGGCCGGGCAGCGGCCCGTTTTCCATTACCGGCCAGCCGAATGCGATGGGCGGGCGTGAAGTGGGCGGGCTGGCTAATCAGTTGGCGGCGCATATGGGGTTCAGCGACGAGGATACCGACCGGGTGCAGCGTTTCTGGCAGTCGCCGGGCATTGCCAGGCAACCCGGCCTGAACGCGGTCGAACTGTTCCAGGCGATGGCCGCCGGGCAGGTGAAGGCGGTGTGGATCATGGGCACCAACCCGGCGGTATCGCTGCCGGATGCGGACGCGGTGCGACAGGCGTTGAAACGGTGCCCGCTGGTGGTGGTGTCGGAAGTGATGGCGGTGACCGATACCGCAGAATTGGCTCACATCCGCCTGCCGGCGCTGGCCTGGGGCGAAAAAGAGGGCAGCGTCACCAACTCCGAACGCTGCATATCCCGCCAGCGCGCGTTTTTGCCACCGCCGGGAGAGGCGCGGGCCGACTGGTGGATCCTCAGCCAGGTGGCTCGGCGCATGGGCTATGGGGCGGCGTTCGGCTACCGGCACCCTTCGGAGATTTTCAGTGAGCACGCCGCGTTGTCAGGGTTTGAGAATAACGGAACGCGCGCGTTCGATATCAGTCTGCTGGCGCAGGGGGATCGGGAGCAGTGGTCGCGTATGGCGCCGGTGCAGTGGCCGGTCAATACCCGGCACCCTGGCGGGTGTCGGCGTCTGTTCAGCGATGGCCGCTTTTTCCATGCGGACGGCAAAGCGCAACTGCTGCCGGTGACGCCGCGCCTGCCGCAAAATGCGGTATCGCCGCGTTACCCGATGGTGCTGAACACCGGCCGTATCCGCGATCAGTGGCACACCATGACGCGCACCGGCAAAGCGGCGCGCCTGATGCGCCATCTCAGCGAGCCGTTTTGTGAAATGCACTCGCAGGATGCTGCGGCGTTGGGCATTGCCGATAACGCCCTGGTGCGGCTCAGTTCGCCCCATGGCTGGATGCTGGCGCGAGCCCAGTGCCATCCGGGGCAGCGGCGCGGCAGCGTATTCGCGCCTATGCACTGGAATGGTCAGTTTACCGCTCAGGGCCGGGTCGACAGTCTGATCCCGCCGGTGATCGATGCTCATTCCGGCCAGCCGGAAAGCAAACATGCGCCGGTACGGGTCAGCTTGTGGCCAACGAGCTGGCAGGCGGAGATTTTCCTGCGCGCCGAGGTGGCGCCGCCGGCGGGCATTTACTGGAGCCGGGTAGCGCAGGAGGGCCTGACCCACTACATCATGGCCGGGCAACGGCCGGTCGAAGATTGGCAGGACTGGTTGCGGCGGCACTTCCCCTTGGCGGGGCTGACGCTGCAAACCGCGCAATTGGCCCAACGCGGTTTGCACGTCATTGGTTGGCGTCAGAACGAGGTGCAACTGGCGTTTTATGTTCGCCAACAGACTCCGATGCTCGATCGACCGGCAATTCTGAGTGCTTTTGCGCAACCGCCGGTCGGCGGAGCGCAGCGCTTGGCGTTGTTAGCGGGGCGAGGGGCTGCGGGGCAGACGGCGGGCGGGGCGACGATTTGCAGCTGCTTCGGCGTGGGCGAGAACCGCATTATTGCGGCGATTCAGGCGGGCTGCCACAGCGCCAGTGAACTGGGCGATCGTCTGCAATGCGGCACCAACTGCGGCTCTTGTTTGCCGGAACTGAAAAAGTTGATTCAACAGCATGCGGCCCAACGGGTGGCATAGCGGAGGTGATGCAATGAAGGCACTTGAAATGCTGATGTTGGCTGGGGATCGTCGCCAGCCGGTGCGCCGGGGCGAAGTGTGGTTGGTCGGTGCCGGGCCGGGGGATGCCGAGCTGCTGACGTTGAAGGCGCTGCGGGTTCTCCAGCAGGCGGACGTGGTGGTGTTTGATCGCCTGGTTTCCCCGGCGGTGATGGCGCTGCTGCCTGCGGAGGCGTTGCGTATCGACGTGGGTAAATCCCTGCGCTGCCACACTTTGGCGCAGTCGGAGATCGAACAACTGCTGGTAGAGCTGGCGCAGGCCGGCAATCGGGTGGTGCGGTTGAAGGGCGGTGACCCTTTTATTTTTGGTCGTGGCGGCGAGGAGATGGCCTGGTTGCAGCGTCATGGCGTGGCCTGCCACGTGGTGCCGGGCATTACCGCCGCCAGTGGCTGTGCGGCGGCAAGCGGTATTCCGTTAACCCATCGGGATTACGCGCAGTCGGTACGTTTTGTTACCGGCCATTGCCGTAACGGCGAGGTGGATCTGGACTGGCCGGGATTGGTCAGTTCGGGGCAGACGCTGGTGTTTTATATGGGGCTGGCCTTGAGTGAAACCATAGCCGCACAGTTGTTGCGCCATGGTATGGCGGCGGAGATGCCGTTGGCGATCATTGAACGCGGCACCCAGCCGCAGCAGCGGGTATTGATTGGCACCTTGGGCGAACTGCCGGCGATCATAGCCCGACAGCGGCCGGTTTCGCCCAGCCTGCTGGTGATCGGTGAGGTGGTCAGCCTGTACCGCGCTGCGGTGGTGACTGCAGAGATCCCGGCAGAGGCGTTGACGGCCTGAGCGGCTATTGGCCGAAGCGGCCGATAATCCCCGCGCCGCCCTTGGCGTGGCCTTGCAGTTTTTCCAGCAGTTGTTCGCGCGTCAAGCCCGGGCCAAGTGCATGGGGCGGGAGATCGGTGGCGATCAACACGAAAGTATAGTGGTGCAACCCTGATCCGGCCGGGGGGCAAGGGCCGTGATAAACCGCAGTACCCGGCGAGTTTTTGCCGCCAACAAAGCCTTTGCCCAGGGTGAGATCGCCCTCGGCGAAGCCGCTGGCCGAGACGGGAATGCCGTAGGCCACCAAATGGCTGACGCCAAGGCCGCTGCGCCCTTCGGGATCGGACAGCAGCAGCGCGAAACTTTGGGTGCCTGCCGGTGGGTTGGCCCAGTTCAGCGGCGGTGAAACGTTATCGCCGGTGCAACTGGCATTGCCCGGCGTCGCGCCGGCATATTTTTGCGCCAGCATTCCGCCATCCTGAAACGCCGGCGAGGTGAGGGTGAAGGTGCTGGCCGCCTGCGCCGCGAATGACAGTGACCCCGTCAGTAACGCCGCGCCGAGCGCGAGTGCGGATAAACCATGACCGATCATATAACCCCCGTATTGATTTAGGCAAAACCCCGTTTTGGCTTAGCCAAAGGATAGCGGTGCAGGTAAAGAGTCGCCATAACAGCCGTACCGACAGTGGGCTATAACAGCGGTAAAATGGCCCTGTGCCAATTTACCGCCAGAGTGAAATAAGGTGAAATTTAGCGTTATGCCCCGTTGAACTGCGCTATTCCCTTGCCGGCCGTCGACAGCAGCAACGGCCAGGCCGCCGCCGCCAGATACAGGCCGAACGGCAGCGGAGTTTGCCGGCCGGGTTTACGCATCAGGCCGGCAATGGCCACCGCGCATAATCCCGTCGCCGCCGCACCGGTGACCAACATCGGCAGGGCGGGCCAGCCGACCCAGGCGCCTAATGCCGCCAACAGTTTAAAATCCCCTTGCCCAATGCCATCCTGTTGATGACGGCGGCGATAGGCCGCGTTGAGTAGCCACAGCGACAGATAACCGACGACGGCCCCCGACACCGCCTCCGCCAGCGAAGTGAAATAGCCTTGCTGGTTCACCAGCAGCCCGGCCCATAGCAGCGGCAGTGTCAGGCGATCCGGCAACAAGCGGTGCCGCCAATCGATAAACGCCAACGCGAGCAATACCGCCGCCACCGGCAGCAACACCACGCGGTGCAGGAGCGGCATGCCGAAAGGCAATGCCGCCAGCCCGGCGCAAAGGGCAGCCCCCATCACCCAGCGCGTCTGCTTTGGCGAGGGCCCCGACAGGCTTGCCGATATGCAGTGAATCAACCGCGTAGCGATGGCTGCAGCAAGCAGCAGGGCCGGAATAAACAGGCAGCGATGCCAGAGATCGTGTTGCGCGTCATCGAGCATAAAACGTCCTTACCGAGCTGAAATCAGCGTTCAACATAGCGGCAAAATACGGTTGATTGGGAAAAATGACGCCATCAATGATTGGCATTGCGAGCCTGGCCGCAAAGCATTGTTCAGTTAACAGAGGGATAGCAAAAAATTGCGTATTGCTACGCATAATCAAGATGTTATTGGTCCCGTTGATTTCCGTCTGAAGTTTTTTTCGGCAAAATTTCAGGTGAAATAAAGTGAATTCACTCCTTTTGGCGGCTCGGAACCGGGTATTTTTATGGCCTGATGCCATCGCCTCCGTGGAGGTGATGGTTTTGTTACGTTGTCACATGAATAACTGAGGTTTATCCGATGGTTTCTCATCACAAATCCACTAGGCTTGGGTATTCATGATGCGCTGTGGCGCTGGGCCCTCGAAAGGGGATAAATGCCCTGTGTCAGAGTGTGCGAAGGTTGAGTTGTCTGCCGCCTGGAGTGGCCGCAGCAAAAAAAGGATTGATGCGCCTTGCTCTCCGGATGAGGGGATGGCGACAGAGTAATGACTGACGTTAGACAAAAAACACGCTGCAGAGTGAAAAAAGCCGTTCATTTTCTCCCTCGCCTGACCGGCAGTTTACCGGCGGCGCCGCTGGTGTGGCTACTTGCCTGGTTTTGCGGCGCGTTGCCCGCCCAGGCTGAATCCCCGCCGGCACCCGATTCCCTCGCTCACTCGTCGGGCAATGATTTGCCCGAGCTTGGCGGCAACGCCCAGGACGACGCTGCGCGTGAGAAAGAGTGGGCCACCATGGCCAAACAGCTGGGTGAACGTAATTTGAATAACGTTTCCGGCCAGCAGGTGCGTACCCGCGCCGAGAACTATGTGTTGGGTCAGGCAAACGACGTCTTGCAGCAGCAAGCGCAGGAACTGTTATCGCCGCTGGGCACCGCCAAACTGTCGCTGGTGGTGTCCAATCAGGGGGATTTTGCCGGCAGCAGCGGCCAACTGTTCAGCCCTCTGTATGACGTCAACGGCTTGCTGACTTACAGCCAGCTCGGTCTTTTGCAGCAAAACGACGGTTCGCTGGGCAACCTGGGGATTGGGCAACGCTGGGTCGCCGGGGATTGGCTGCTGGGGTATAACACGGTGCTCGACAGCGATTTTGAGCGTCGGCACAACCGTGCCAGCGTGGGCGCCGAAGCCTGGGGCGATTTCCTGCGTTTTTCCGCCAATTATTACTATCCGTTGTCGGCGCTGGCGCAGCAGAAAAATGACGCGGTGTTCCTCAGCCGACCGGCGAACGGTTATGACATTACCACTCAAGGCTACCTGCCATTCTACCGCCAGATTGGCGGTTCTCTCAGCTATGAGCAGTACTGGGGGGAGAATGTCGATCTGTTCGGCAGCGGTAAAAAGCAAAGCGATCCGCGAGCCATGCAGTTTGGGGTGAATTACACGCCGGTGCCGCTGGTGACGGTGAAAGCGTTGCACAAGATGGGCGAAGGCGGGGTGAGCCAGGATCAGATCGAACTGGCGCTGAGTTACCGGCTTGGTGTTCCCCTGGTGAAACAGATATCGCCAGAGTACGTTGCGCAGGCCAAGTCGCTGCGCGGTAGCCGCTATGACAATATCGAACGCAAAAATGTCCCGGTGTTGGCGTTCCGACAACGCAAAACGCTGCAGGTGTTTTTGGCTACGCCGCCGTGGAGCCTGAAGGAAGGGGAAACGTTGCCGCTGGTGCTTGAAATCAAAGCTGCCAACAAAATAGCCCGTGTCAGTTGGCAGGGGGATACCCAGGCTCTGAGCCTGACGCCGCCGCAAAACGGTAACGATCCGCACGGCTGGAGCCTGATCGTGCCTGAGTGGGATGCCTCTCCGGGCGCAAGCAACAGTTACTCTTTATCGGTTACGCTGGAAGACGATAAGCACCAGTTAGTGACATCCAACTGGATCCAGCTGCAAGTGACGCCGCCCCTGACGCTGTCTGCCGGCACCGACGAGGGGTTGCCGCCGGCGAAAACCTTGCAAACGCCGGCGATACCGGCGCAGACCGGGCCACTGAACGGCGAGGATTAACCGTTTTTCCCCTGCAATACCCAGACGGCGGCTTCAACGCGCGATTTCAGCTTCATTTTTTTCAGCAGGTGTTTGACGTGCACCTTGACGGTACTCTCGGTGATCGTCAGCCTGCGGGCGATCATTTTGTTCGGCAGACCCTGGGCGATCAGTTTCAGAATATCGCGCTCACGCGGCGTCAGTTGCTGGATATCGCGTTCGGCGCTGGGGCGGTTCTCACGCAGGCTGGCGGCCAGGACCGGCGTCAGGGCTTCGCTTAATACCATCTGGCCCGCAGCCGCCTGATGCATGGCCTTCAGCAGATCCTCCGGCTCCATGTCTTTCAGCAGGTAGCCGTCGGCACCGCGTTTCAGAGCACTGACCACATCATCTTCGTGATTTGAGACGCTAAACACCACGATGCGGCCCGATAGCGCGGTCATGCGCAGGCGATCCAGCGTCTCCAGACCGTTGATGCCCGGCATGTTCAGGTCGAGCAGGATCAGATCAGGATCGTGCTCTTCGGCCAGCGCGACGCCCTGTTCGCCATTGCCGGCTTCGGCAATTACCTGCAGGCGTGGGTCCATAGCGATCAGCTGCTTTACGCCATTACGCAGCATCGGATGGTCATCAATCAGTAAAATGGTGGCAGCGGTTTCGGTCGTCATGGTTTCTCTCATTAATCGATGGCGTGGTTGTCCGGTTTGAATACCACCCGGACTTCAGTGCCGCCGCCGCTGCAGGGTAAAATCTCGCAGTGGCCGTGCAGGCTTTTGGCGCGATCGCGCATAATTATCAGGCCATAGTGATCGGGGCGGGCGGTCTCTTCCGGCAGCCCGCGTCCGTTATCGCAGACGCTCAAGGTAACTTCGCCTCGTCGATTGACCACCTGAATGCTTACCCGGCTGGCCTGGGCATGTTTATTTATGTTGCTTAAGGCTTCGCGGGCAATCTGCAACAGGTGAATAGCCTGATAAGAAGGCACCGTGCGTGGCGTCAACTGGTAATCGAGATCGATGGCAACGCCGAGCCGCTGGCTAAATTCCTGTACCGTTGACTGCAGCGCCGCCAGCAGCCCCGGTTCGGTCAGGCGCAGGCGGAACGTGGTCAACAGCTCGCGCAATTGGCGGTAAGCGATGTTCAGTTCTTCACGCATTTGTCGCACCAGCGCCAGGTTGGCGGGCGAGAGTTCCGCACCCTGCATTTGCAGGCAACCGGTCTGCATTTTCAGGCACGACAGCGACTGGGCAATGGAATCATGCAACTCACGCGCAATCGCTGCGCGTTCTTCCATCAACATCAGCTGTTGCTGATGATCGACCTGGCGTTCAATGGCCAACACGCTGGTCAGTTGTTCTACCAACGTGTTAACCAACTGGCGATGATCGTCATTTAGCGGCTGTTGCGGTAGGTGCTGCGCGACGATCACCCCGTAATCTCCCAGTTTGTCGCTTAAACTCCAGCTCAGGGAAGGGTGATGGGCGTGTTGTTGGCCATCGTCGTTCAGGCAGGCGCTGCAGACCGGGTTAGTGCAGTATTCCGGCCGTAGCGGCAGGTTGCCGCTCAATTGTACGAATTGTTCCTGACTGTTGTTCTCGTACAGGCGAACCTGAATGGCCCGCAGCGGCGTCAGGCTTTGCAGTTGATTGAGTATCGGCGTCAGGCGGCTGCACAGCGGCTCATTGCCGTGCAACTGGCGGCTGGCTTTATAGAGGAAGCTCAGCACCTGGTTTTTTTGTTGCAGGTCGGCAGTTTTTTCCGCCACCCGTTGCTCCAGCCCGCTGTACATGGCGGCAAGTTCGTCGGACATGGTGTTTAACGCGCCGCCGAGCGAGGCCATTTCATCCTGGTGGCCGCGTTGGGCAAAACGTCGGCTGAAATCGCCACGGCCCGCCGACAGCGCCATCGCCACCAGTTGCCGCCACGGATGCAGCAGGCGACGGCGCAGGTAACAGATGGTACCGACCAACAAGAACAGCGTCAGCGCGATAAATACCGCCTGTACCAGCGTTACCATCAACAGCCGCCGTTCGGTCTGGCGGTCAATGTCGGACACCAGCTTATCCAGCAGGGTGACGAAATGCGCGACCTGCGGCGCAGCCTCGGCCGGGTGCCGAGCCTGACGCAACTGCGGCAGCAGGGTTAGCTGCCAATAATCATGCAGCGTCTGAAATTGTTCAGTCATCTCCTCTTGTTCCAGCGAACGCTGAAGATCGGGGCTGTCTTGATCTTGATCCAGTTCGCGGATCAGCGCTTCGCTGCGAGCATCCAGCGGAACCTGCGACAGCAGGCGATAACTCTGCATACGCAACGAGCCGGCCTTATTGATGGCATGCGCGTTGCCCTGAATGCTCTGCGACATCCAGGCGGAAATGCCCATTCCGGCGATGCCCAATATACCTAGCAGTATCATCAGCATGGCCACCTGATTAACGATGGAAAGTGGAGCTAACAGGCGTTTCATGTTGCTTGGATCCCCGGAGGTAGAGTGTGGCGACGGCTGGAAACCAGAGGGCGAAAGCAGGCGGTGCCAGCGAAGGCGGTAACGATTTGGCGTTATTTTTCACCATACTTGCAGGCAACCCCATACCTCTAACGAAGTACCTCTTAGTTTCCGCGCGCCGCTACAGGCGGGCAGCAGTGGCGTAGTCTCAATTTCAACTAATTGATTTATAGTTATATTGTCTGGAATCTCCGCTTACTCATAAAGGGATGTCGGTACGTTTCCCGCGCATGACTACCTGCACTCCGATTGATTTACATCAACTTTGACCTGGGGGCCGCCACCTAGGGTGTGCGGAGTTATCACCCTGTCTCTGAGGTTTTTATGTCGCAATCTGCAATGTCATCATCAAAAAAAACAGGTGCGGTTATTCAGAACTGGCAACCTGAGGACACCGAGTTCTGGCAACAGCGTGGTCAGGCGATTGCCAGTCGCAACCTGTGGATTTCCGTTCCTTGCCTGCTATTGGCCTTCTGCGTCTGGATGCTGTTCAGCGCGGTTGCGGTCAATCTGAACAAGGTCGGTTTCAATTTCACTACCGACCAGCTTTTTTTGCTCACCGCGCTGCCTTCCGTTTCGGGCGCCATCCTGCGCGTGCCTTATTCGTTCGTGATCCCGATGTTCGGCGGTCGCCGCTGGACGGCAATCAGCACCTGTTTACTGCTGGTCCCCTGCCTGTGGCTGGGGTTTGCGGTTCAGGATACCTCTACTGCCTATGGCGTTTTTGTCATCATCTCTCTGCTGTGTGGCTTCGCCGGCGCCAACTTTGCCTCCAGCATGGCCAACATCAGTTTCTTCTTTCCAAAGGCCAGGCAGGGCGGCGCGCTAGGCTTGAATGGCGGGTTGGGCAACCTGGGCGTCAGCGTGATGCAATTGGTGGCCCCGTTGGCGATCTCCATCGCCATGTTCGGCGTTTTTGGCGGCACGGGCCAGGTTCAGCCGGACGGCAGTCAACTGTGGCTGGAGAACGCCGCGTGGATTTGGGTGCCATTCCTGTTGATCGCCACGCTGGCGGCCTGGTTCGGCATGAACGACCTGGCGGCTTCGAAGGCCTCGCTCAGACAACAGCTGCCGGTGCTCAAGCGCGGCCATCTGTGGATGCTGAGCCTGCTGTATCTTGCCACTTTCGGATCCTTCATCGGTTTTTCCGCCGGTTTCGCCATGTTGTCGAAGACGCAGTTTCCGGACGTGGTGATCCTGCATTATGCCTTCTTCGGCCCGTTCCTCGGCGCCCTGGCCCGGCCGGTTGGCGGTGCGCTTTCCGATCGGTTTGGCGGTATTCGCGTTACGCTGATTAACTTTGTGTTGATGGCGGTGTTTGCCGCACTGTTGTTCCTGACCTTACCGGGGGCTGGGCATACGGGGTCCTTTATTGCGTTTTACGGCGTCTTTATGCTGCTGTTTCTTACCGCCGGTTTGGGCAGCGGCTCGACCTTCCAGATGATCGCCGTGATCTTCCGTAAAATTACCCTCGAGCGCGTTAAGGCTCGAGGCGGGAGCGACGAAAGCGCACAGCGCGAAGCGGTAACCGATTCCGCAGCCGCTCTGGGGTTTATCTCGGCGATTGGCGCCATCGGCGGTTTCTTTATTCCGAAAGCATTTGGCACTTCCCTGGCGCTGACCGGTTCTCCGGCGGGCGCGATGAAAATTTTCCTGGTGTTTTACCTGTTGTGCGTGGTGATTACCTGGGCTGTGTACGGTCGTAAAAAAACGGCCTGATGCGATTTGTTCCTCCCCGAAAGGGGAGGGACTGTTTCTTTTACTCTCCGCGTAGCTTGTTTTTCCGCAGTGAAATTCCCCGCCTTTAGGTAATATTCTTATTTCCCCATGCTGAATTTCTCTTTTTTTATAGGTGCATCTCTTACTTCATGTTTTTCAATGAAGAATACTCCACAATATTATTGTTAGCGTGATTTTCATTTTCTTGTCTAAATTTTTACAGAAATAAAGCATGCTGGTGACATAGCCTGTTATGGTGAGTGACAGAGATCTTCATTATTTGAAGGTTGTGTAGCCAAATTGAAAATATGTCTTTGTATTTGGTGCTTTGTTTCATGAAGTGATTAAATCAGATAACTCTCATTCTGTTTTCGCTGGCTTTTTGTAGGCTATCTGGCAATCGGATTAGGTGGAAAAACAGGTGATACTTGCAGGTTTTCGGGTGAATTTCACAATTTCACTTAACCAACAAAGTTATAACATATACGGGATTTTTGTTTTAAATCAGTCTGTTGGCTGATTTTTATTGCCGGTAAACATGAAAAGAAACCATGTTGCCAACAGGGAAAAAGAGAACATTCTGAGAATCGGATCTTTGGTATTCGAGGTGATGTAAAAAATGAAATCAGCGAATTTTTATAAAAATAAACATCCAATGAATACAACCTGTTGAGTTTACATTTAATTTCTTGAACATTTTTTCATATTTCTATACAAAGTGTGCAGGACAGGCACGTTAAGGAAATTAAAAGTGAATCTTGATAAAAGAATAAAGATTAGGAATCTAGATGTTCTGACACCTTCCCGGGAAAAATTCCGCCTGCGTTGGAAGGAGTATCAGATACTTTCACTTCTGGTCGCCAGATCCCCTGAACTGGTTAGTCGTACGGAAATTATAGAAAATATATGGAAAGGAACTTATTGTTCAGATTCGACGATAAATCAAACAATTAAATCAATTCGTCAGAAAATAGGTGATGTTGAACATACGCTTATCAGAACGATTCCACGCCTGGGCTATAAGGTGGAAAACAAGGCCGTTTTTCACTTTATATCGGAGGAGGATGAATATGCTGCTGATGAAATATGGAAAGTTTCTGGGAATATTAACGAAGATTTTCAAGCGGAAATATCTGAAAGTGGAAATCAAGACGATGAAATTAGCGCCGAGAAAATAGACACGCATGAGGAAGCGATTACGAGTTCCGGGCCACCCGTTGCTGTGGTATCCGTACCGCTGAAAAATACAACAATAAGAAATAAAATGACTGCATCGGCGGGTTTTTTCTCCGTTCCTGCCGTCAGAGTGGTGAAGTACCTGTCGGTGTTTGTCTCACTGCTGATTATTTCACATTTTTCCTATGTGCTGGGGAACCAAACTCGTCCACCGATTATCAATGATATACAAAACAACACCCGCGTGGTGCTTACCCTGACGCTGAACAACCCCCAATCTAACGGCCCGCAAACGCTGCTTTGTCTTTATCAGGGCGAAAGCCTGGAGCAGGCGACCATCGAGTGCATCGATCCCAAACAGGGGAAATTTAAACAGCCGGTGAAATACGAAATTTCAGAGGCCAAGGGTAAAGGTAAGATTAATCTTATTCTGCCGAATAAAACCATTCAATATCAGGTTGCTTACGAAGTTAAAAATTAGTCTACACCGACATTTCATCTTTCCCCATAATTTTACATTCGGCAAATATTGTTATTTCATTATTTGTTATTTGAAAGCTTGGGCCGATTTGTCCAGTCTGGTTTCCATGATCTAACGCGTATTAAGCGTCTCGCCTCAATTCTGCGGTGGGAATTAATGGAAAACTTGGCTGAGTGACAAATATGGATAAGCGTAAAGTAGCTATCATCGGGGGTTCCGGTTTTATCGGAACGCGTTTGGTTAAGCGCCTGAGTGCGCGTAGCGATCTGATTTTGACGATTGTAGACAAGAAACAAAGCGAACATTTTCCGGAGCTCTATCAGTTTGGCGATGTAACCCAGCCGCAGACCTTGCTGCAGCCACTGGCGGGGTGTGATGCCGTGATTAATCTTGCGGCAGAGCATCAGGATAATGTCGATCCGATCTCGCTGTATTATCAGGTTAATGTCGAGGGGGCGCGTAATGTTTGCATGACGGCCTCTTCGCTGAACATCAGACAGATTATCTTTACCTCATCCGTGGCGGTCTACGGGTTCGTTACCCAGGAAACCGGCGAAGAAGGGCGTTTTGAACCCTTTAACCATTACGGTAAATCCAAGCTGGAAGCGGAGTATGTCTACGAAGCCTGGCGCAAGGCCGACGGTGACAATAAGTTGACCATTATCCGTCCGACCGTGGTATTCGGCGAAAATAATCGCGGCAACGTTTATAACCTGTTCCGTCAGATCGCCAGCGGCCGTTTCGTAATGATTGGCAGCGGCAATAATATGAAATCCATGGCTTATGTCGAGAATATTGCAGCCAGGCTGGAGTATGCGCTGGATCAGCAGGCCAGTTATCAGGTCAGCAATTATGTTGATAAACCAGATTTCACCATGAACCAACTGGTCGACGTTATTTCGTCCTCATTGGGCAGAGAGAACAAAACCATTCGGATTCCTTATATATTCGGGATCTGCGGCGCTGCGGCATTGGATGTGGTGAGTAAAATAAGTCACCGTAAATTCCCTATTAGCCGCGTGAGAGTACAAAAATTCTGCGCCAGAACACAATTTAAAAGCAATGTGCAAAACAATTTCGAAGCGCCGGTTGAACTTAATTTGGCAATCGAAAGAACCATTAAGCATGAGTTTTCCTAGAGATATATTTCTCATGCGCTAACGCCTTTTATTTTTCGGATGAATCTGTAGTTAACAGGATGAGCTGATGCTGACTTATATCCTGGCGATGTCAATTTTGTTTTTGTTAATAGCGCATTGGGAGCTGTAACTCAAGGGCGGTAGCGTGCTTATTCGCTGGAGGAACAATGTTATATCAACTGAGCATAATATTTATTTTGGCGCTGACGCTGGTGGTTATTGCACGCCGTGCTGCGCTGGCGGTGGGATTGGTGGATAAACCCAATGCCCGCAAGCGTCATCAGGGGCATATACCGCTGGTTGGCGGAATAGCCATTTATCTCACCCTCATGCTGGTGACGTTTTGGCAACCTGAATGGTTGCCGCATAGCAATATCTACCTGTTATGCGTCACGGCGTTAGTGGTGTTGGGTGTGCTTGATGACCGTTTTGATCTGCCGGTGGCGCCGCGCGTCATCGTGCAGGGAGGGATCGCGCTGGCGATGATGCTGGCGGCAGGGATGCAACTTACTTCCTTCGGCTATCTGTGGGGGCATCAGGAGCTGATGCTGGGTTACATAGCCTTGCTGATCACGCCGCTGGCGGTCTGGGGGGCGATTAACGCCTATAACATGGTTGACGGCATCGACGGCCAGCTTGGCGCGTTGTCCTGCGTCACTTTTATCGCACTGGCGATTCTGTTTGGTCTGGCGGGGCAAGAAAAACTGGCGATGTGGTGCCTGAGCCTGATCGCGGCCTTGGCGGCCTATCTGTTGTTTAACCTCAGCATGTTCGGTCCGCGCAACAAGATTTTCATGGGCGATGCCGGCAGCATGGTGATTGGTTTTAGCGTGCTGTGGTTGCTGATCGTCGCCACCCAGGGGCAGGACGCTGTCATACGGCCAGTGACCGCGCTGTGGCTGATCGCTATCCCATTGATGGACATGGTGACGGTCATGGTGCGCCGACTGCTGCGCCGTCAGAGCCCCTTCAAGGCCGGTCGCGACCATCTGCATCACATCCTGATGCGGCGTGGTCTCAATGCGCGCCAGGCGTTGGCGATGAGCTGCATGCTGGCGGTGACGCTGGCCTGCGTCGGTATCTGCAGCGAGGTCCTGCAACTGCCGGACTACCAGATGCTGGTGGCCTTTGTACTTTGCTTCTTCGGTTACTTTGTCATGTTGCATGAACCGCGTCAGGCACCGATTTTTACCGATAACCCTACCGCCGATCGTTAATCCTCCCACGGGCCGCAACGGCGGCCCGTTTTTTCACGGTACTGTCATGAACCTTCACTTACCTCATTTGATGCCGCTGGTGTTGTCCACCGCGTTGCTTAGCGGCTGCACGACATTTCCAGGTTCGCACCTGCCTACTCAAGGGAAAGCCAAAGTCACCCAGCAGGATGAAGACTTCGATTTGGATAAGCAGGTCCAGGTGTACCGCGTAACGCCGATGCTGCTGGAAAAAATGCGCCGCGTGGAGCCGGTGGCCCGGCCAAACCCGGCGCTGGACCAGCGCTTGCAGAGTTACCAATACCGCATCGGCGTCGGCGACGTGCTTAACGTCACCGTTTGGGACCATCCGGAACTGACCACGCCTGCCGGCCAATACCGCAGCGCCAGCGATACCGGCAACTGGGTGCATGCCGACGGGGCGATCTTCTACCCGTATATCGGCCGGGTGCAGGTGGTGGGAAAAACCGTCACCGAAGTACGCAATCAGATCGCCAACCGGCTGGCGCGCTATGTGGAAAGCCCGCAGGTGGACGTCAGCATTGCCGCTTTCCGCTCGCAGAAAGTGTATGTGACCGGCGAAGTGAAAACCTCAGGGCAGCAGGCGGTGACCAACGTGCCGCTGACGATTCTCGATGCGATTAACGCCGCCGGCGGCCTGACGGACAACGCCGACTGGCGCAACGTGGTGCTGACTCACCAGGGCAAGGAACAGCCCATCTCCCTGCAGGCGCTGATGCAGCGCGGCGATACCGGCCAGAACCAACTGCTGCAGCCGGGCGACATTCTGTATGTGCCGCGCAATGACGAGTTGAAGGTGTTTGTGATGGGTGAGGTCGGTAAACAGGCGACGCTGAAAATGGACCGCAGCGGCATGACCTTGACGGAGGCGTTGGGCAGTTCAGAGGGTATCAGCCAGACGGTGGCCGATGCCACCGGCGTGTTCGTGATCCGCCCGAACGGCGGCAAACAGCCGCAGCGGCTGGCGTCTTTGTACCAGTTCGACCTGTCTGATGCTGCTGCACTGGCGATGGGCACAGAATTTCAGCTGGAACCTTACGACGTGGTGTACGTCACCGCAGCGCCGATTGCGCGCTGGAACCGCTTGATAAGCCAGCTGGTACCGACGATTTCCAGCTTTAACGACCTCAGCGAGGCCACGTTGCGGGTGCGTAACTGGTAACCCCGCCACGCTGACTTAAGGAACACCGATGATGAAGAATAATGCAATGCCGATTGTGATGGCCGAGCAGGACGAGAAACTGGACTGGGAACGGCTGATTGGCCCGCTGTGGGATAATCGCTGGCGCATTTTGCTGGTGACCGGCGTCGCCGGTGTCCTGGGCTGTGCCTATGCCTTGATGGCGACGCCGATCTATCAGGCGACCGCGCTGGTGCAGGTGGAAAAACAGCTTTCGGGCGATTCGCTGCTGCGCGAGACGCTGGACAACTCGATGGGTTCGATGGGGCAGAATTCGGCGACGCAAGATGAAGTTTCGCTGGCGAAATCACGTTACGTGATTGGCAAAACCGTGGACGATCTCGGTTTGACGGTGCGCATCAGCCCGGATTACTTTCCGCTGTTCGGCAAGGGGCTGGCCCGCCTGAGCGGCGAACCGCCACCGGTATTGCTCATCTCGGGGATGACGGTGCCGGCGGCGATGCAGGGCCAGGAACTGACCCTGACCGTGCAGGATAAGCAACGTTATAGCCTGAGCCATGATGGGAAGAACTTGTTTAGCGGCACCGTCGGACAACCGCTGAAGCAGGGGGCCTGGGCGATGAACGTCACTGCGCTGGAGGCATTGCCGGGCACTGAGTTTAGCGTGGTCAACGTGCCGCGCCAGCAGGCGGTGGACGATCTTCGCAACCTGCTTGACGTTGCCCCTGGCGGCAAGGAAAGCGGCATTATGACGTTCAACCTGGCCGGCGAGGATCCGCAGCGCGCCGAAGCGGTGCTCAAGAGCATCACCGATAACTACCTGCAACAGAATGTGGATCGCAAAACCGAGGAAGCGCAGCGCATGCTGGCTTTCCTGCACGAACAGCTGCCGCGCACCCAGACGTCGCTCAACAACGCCGAGAATCAGCTCAACCAGTTCCGTCAGCAAAACGACTCGGTGGACCTGACGCTGGAAGCCAAATCGGTGCTGGATACTCAGGTTCAATTGGAGGCCCAGTTGAATGAGCTGACCTTCAAAGAAGCGGAAATCTCCAAGCTTTATACCCGCGTGCATCCGGCCTATCGCGCACTGCTGGAAAAGCGCGCCACGCTGGAGGCGGAAAAGGCGCGGCTCGGCAAACAGGTGCAGACGTTGCCGAAAACGCAGCAGGAAATTCTGCGTCTGACCCGCGATGTGCAGGTGGATCAGCAGGTATACATGCAACTGATGAACAAGCAGCAGGAATTGAGCATCAGCAAAGCGGGCACCGTGGGCAATATCCGCATCATCGATGAGGCGGAAAGCGGTCTGCGGCCGGTAAAACCGCAAAAAGCGATGATCGTGCTCTTCGCGTTGTTGATGGGGGGCGTGCTGTCAGCGTCGATCGTGGTATTGCGCGCGGCGCTCCAGCGGGGCGTCAGTGACACCGAGGCGTTGGAAAAGCGCGGTATCAATGTGTATGCCACGGTCCCGTTGTCGCCGTGGCAGCAAAAACGTAACCGCACTCACCAGCAGCTACTGGTCAAAAATGGCGGTGACAAGCTGCCGATCCTGGCCAGGGAAGAGCCGGGGGATTTGTCCGTCGAAGCCATCCGCAGCCTGCGCACCAGTTTGCACTTCGCCATGATGGAGGCCAAAAACAATATCCTGATGGTCTCCGGTGCCAGCCCCGCCAGCGGGAAAAGTTTCACCAGCACCAATCTGGCGGTGGTGATCGCCGAGGCGGGCCAACGGGTGCTGCTGATCGACGCAGACATGCGCAAAGGATTCCTGCACCGTTGGTTCAACAACAGCGCCAAGGGCGGGTTGTCGGACATGCTGTCCGGGTTGATTGCGCCAGATCAGTCGGTGAAGAAAACCGCTATCGCCAATCTGGATTTTGTGCCGCGTGGCCAGGTGCCGCCGAACCCGTCCGAACTGCTGATGCATCAGCGTTTCGCCGACTTCCTGCAGTGGGCGAGGCAGAACTACGATTTGGTGCTGATCGACACGCCGCCGGTGCTGGCGGTGACCGACGCCGCCATCGTGGGTCACCATGTCGGCACTGCGCTGATGGTGGTGCGTTTTGAGGTCGACACCGTCCGGCAGATCGAAACCAGCATGCGTCGTTTCGAGCAAAACGGCGTGGCGATTAAAGGGGTGATCCTGAACGGCATGGTGAAAAAAACCGCCACCGACGCCGGCTACTACGCCTTTGCTTACCCCAGTCATCAGGAAAAGGTGTAATCGCGCATGAAAGCGATGCTGATGAACTCCCTGTGGCTGATGTTGGAACGGATATCGCTGAGCCTTTCGGGGATTTTCGTTTCGGTGTACGTAGCGCGTTATCTGGGGCCGGCGCAATACGGTCTGATTAACTATCTGCTGTCGGTGATCGCCATTGCCGTGCCGCTGGTACAACTGGGGGCGGATGCGGTGTTGTTCAACCGCGTCGCCAAGCGGCGGCGCAGCGGTATTCGGCTGATGATGGCCTCGATGCGTTTGCGGCGCCAGCTTTTTGCGTTGATCGCCGTGCCGCTGATGGCCTGGGCTGTGCTGACGCAGGATCGTACCAGTCAGATCATGATGTTGTTGATGCTCGCCAGCGCGTATTTCTCTATTCAGGACGTCTACAAGATTTATTACGACGCGCTGTTGAAATCGAAGCTGAACACGCTGATCAACAATCTGGCTCTGTTGCTGTCAATCATTCTGCGGCTGGCGCTGGTGCATGCCAAATTACCGTTGGAATGGTTTGCCGTGCCCTATGTTGTGAGCAGCCTGATCCCGTACGCCGTGCGTTGGGTGCTGTTTCGCCGCGAGCAGGGCGGTATGCGGGCGATCAGCGGGCGTCACAAGCGGCGCTATGGTCGTTATCTGTTAAAGGTAGGTTTGCCGCTGGCGGTCTCCGGGTTGTCGATCGTCGTCTACACGCGTATCGATCAGATCATGATCGGCAACGTACTGGGCGAGCACAGCGTCGGCTTGTACAGCGCGGCGATTACCCTGAGCCAGGGATGGATATTCGTCCCCATTGCCTTGATCACCTCAATGATGCCGGGCGTGGCGAATGCCCGCTCATTGGCCGAACAGGAAGGACGTATCCGGTTGCTGTATCTGGTGGTGTTGTCGCTCTCCATGCCGGTGATCTTGCTGCTGTCGTTGTTCCCGGGTCCGATCGTGGCGCTGATGTTTGGCGACAGCTACCGCGAAACCGCCACCATCTTGGCGCTGTGTTCGGTGACGTCGTTGTTCTCGGTGATGGGCACCGTGTCCTATCGGGCGATAGTGCTGTTTGGGGGCTATCGATTTATAGCGATAAAAATGCCGCTGGCCGCGTTGGCCAACGTGCTGATGAATCTGGCGTTGATACCGCGTTACGGCATAGTAGGTGCGGCGGTTTCAACCCTGATAACGGAGTTTATTTCATTCTTTGTACTTAATGGCTTCTTCAGAAGAGGGCAAATTACGAGATTGCAGTTGACCTGCTACCGTTGTTTACCTCAGTTAATAGGGAAGGTGCGAGAAATCTATGTTAAATAATCTGGTGAAGGGTTTTTACCGTAATATGCCCGACGCGTTATATCATCAGTTAAAATACGCTCTGTTTTTTCGGAAAATACCGCATTTGTCGCAGCCGAAAAGATATAGTGAAAAATTAATGCGCAGGAAGGTCTATCCTTTGGCGATATATACTCAGCTATCCGACAAATATCGGGTGCGCGACTATATTGAAAAGCTGTGGGGGAAAGAATACCTGATCGATCTTTATGCGCACGGTAATCAATTAACCGAGGAAATGTATCAGGCATTACCTGACGCCTTCGTGATCAAGGCAAACCACGGCAGCGGTTATAACAAACTGGTGTTCGATAAAAGCCAAACCAGCTTCAATGAGTTACGGGTGTTAACCAACAGCTGGTTGCGGCAGAGTTTTTATCAGGTTTACCGCGAACGTCATTATAAGGATATCCCGCCGTGCATCATGGTCGAGAAAATGCTGCTGGAAGAGGGGCAAACGCCGAATGATATCAAGATCCACTGCTTTAATCAGGGGGGAGACATTCGGTTTTTCATCCAGATAGATTATCAGCGCTTTATTGATCATCGGCGAGATTTTTTTGACGCCGACTGGAACCGCACCGAGATCCGCATGGGCGTGCCAAACAGTGAAGTGCCCATGGATAAACCCAGCAGGCTGGAGAAAATGTTGCTCCTGGCACGGCAGATGGCGGAGCAGTTCTCTTATGTGCGCGTGGATTTTTATCAGGTGCAAGAGCATATCTATTTTGGCGAACTGACGTTTACCCCGGGGGCCGGGTTGCAAAGGCTGATGCCAGAAACCATTGAACAGGAGTGGGGCAGTTATTTTCAGGATTAATTAAATGACCGGTAGGCTGCGCGTATTTTAATCGCTGCAGGATGGGGGGGAATAACCGGGCAAGGATATGCTGGGATAACAAACTATTCCGCTGGCATTACCACTGTTTTGCCAGATGATAATATATTGTTGAGGTAGTAAATGGACTTATCAATTGTCATGCCCGCTTTTAATAATTCAGCCAGTCTGGCCGCAACATTAGTCCGTATGACCAACGCCTGTTTCGGGTTCGATTATGAAATTATTGTGGTTGATGATGCATCAGAACCAGAAGAGTTGGAAAAAATGCGCAGTTTATTGGCCGCTAACCGTCGGGCGCGTCTGCATGAAAATAAAGTGCGCAGTAACACGGCGGCGTCCTGTAATACCGGTTTCCGCCTGGCGCGTGCAGAGGTGGTTTTCTTTCTGGAACCGGAGGATTTCTTCAGCACCAATTATATTATTCGCCGTCTGAAACGCCATCAGGATACCCGGCTGGACATTGTTTTCGGCAATTACAGCACGGTGAATGACAAGAATATCCGCAGCTATAGATTTGATTACAAAGAGAGGGCGACTGGGGCGGATTTTTTATTTCTCGATATGGGCGATATTCGCACTTCCGCCATCAGCCTGCGTAAAAAAGATGACCGGCGTTTTTTGTTTCCCGAGTTCCTTTACAAATACCAGGACTGGGGGTTTTTGGTCAATGCCACCAATCTGGGCGCCAGGGTGGCCTTCGACGAGGGACTCGGGGTGTTCATCCGTTGCGGCGATGCCGCGACGGATCGCAGCCGGATGAACATCGACGCCAGTGAACAGTTTATTGACGCTTACCTGAACGCCAGCGGCCGCTATATCAGCGGGTTTGCCAGCAAACACCTGTTGGCTTCGTTGTACAGCGAGAATCTGCAGGCGTTCAACTATTACTCATCGCGCGCGGAGCATCACGCTCTGAGCAGCAAGTTCAAGGCGATCAAACTGTACGGCGACTGCCTGGCCAGACTGGGGCTGTTTCCGTTAGGGGGACGCCTGTTGCGCACAGCCCGTGAGGGGTTTCGGAGATGACATGCAACAACGGAAAGTAGCGATCGTGATTGAGAACATCGCCGAAAAAGGCGGTACCGAGCGGGTAGCCAGCAGCCTGGCCAACGCGCTGTCCGCGCGTTTGGGCCATCAGGTGGATCTGGTGTCGATCAGCGGTGATCGGGCGTTTTACCCGCTCGAGCCAGAAGTGAAGTTGCGCTTCATGTCAGGCAGGTCCGCGCTGTGGCCCTGGCGGCTGGCGCGGTTTCTGCGGCGCGGGCGCTATGACGTGATAGTCACCGTATCTATGGGCAAACTCTCGTCGATCATGGTGCCGTATCTGCGGTTGTTGTGCCCGCATAGCCGCTTGCTGCTGAGCGAACACGTCAGTTTCCATCAGTATGCCTGGCCGATGAAGTGGCTGAAGGTGTTGGTCTATCGGCTGGGCGACCACACCGTGCTGCTGACCAAGAAAGATCTGGCCACTATCAGCCGCTGGGTGCCCGAGCATAAATGCCGGGTGATCGAGAACGTCTCGCCGTTCCCGATACGGCCGCCGCAGCAGGAGCCGCAGCCGGTGGCGTTGGCGGTGGGGCGGCTGTGTTACCAGAAAGGCTTTGACCGCTTGATTGCGGCCTGGCAGCGGACGGCGCAACAAGCGGCGGGCTGGCAGTTGCATATCGTCGGCGACGGCCCGGATCGCGCCGCATTGCAGCGGCAAATCGATGCAGCCGGCCTTGGCGAACAGGTGAAGTTGTTGCCGGCGACTCCGGATATCGCCAGTCACTACCGGCAGGCCGGAATGTTGTTGATGACGTCCCGTTATGAAGGGTTGCCGATGGTGCTGATTGAAGCGATGAGCTTTGGCCTGCCGCTGGTGGCGTTTGACTGTCAGACCGGCCCCGCCGAGCTGATTGACGATGGCGGCAACGGTTATCTGGTGCCGGAAGGCGATATCGCTGCCTTTAGCCAACGCACCCTGGCGCTGATCGCTGACGGCGAGTTGCGTAAGCGCTTCTCCCTGCATTCGCTGGAGCGGGCGCAACAGTACATCCCTGAACGTATATATCCCCAATGGCAACAGCTTATCGCTGGAGGTTAAGATGGAAAAGGTGTCAGTAATCATGCCGGCGTACAACGCCGCCGGTTTTATCAAAGAGTCGATCCTGGGTGTGTTGAACCAGACTTATCAGGATTACCATTTGTATGTGATCGACGATGCTTCGACGGACAACACCGCAGACGTGGTTAAACCCTTCATTCACGATCGTCTGACCTACATTCGCAACAACACTAACCAGGGCGTGGCCGAAACCCGCAACATCGCCATTGAGGCGGCGCGTGGCGACTATATCGCTTTCTGCGACAGCGACGACGTCTGGCGCGAAAACAAGCTGGCGCGCCAGGTCGGCGTCCTGAAGACCAACCGCTACGACGTGGTGTGTTCGCATTATTACACCTTCGAAAATGATCCGGCGCTGGTGAAAAACTACCGTGGCGCAGGCGAGATTATCGCCTACAAGGACATGCTGAAAAGCAACTGGATCGGCAACCTGACCGGCATGTACAACCAGCGCCGGGTGGGCAAGATCTACCAGAGCAAGGTAGGGCATGAGGATTATGTGATGTGGCTGTCGGTGCTGGAAAAAGCGCGTAACCGTCTGGCGTACTGCATTCCTGAACCGCTGGCTTTTTACCGTCTTTCCGCCCACTCGTTGTCGGGCAACAAAATCAAGGCGGCGGACTGGCAGTGGCAAATCTATCGTCGCCATTTGGGGCTGTCCTACCAGAAGTCCTGCTACCTGTTCTTCTCCTACCTGTACAGCGCAGTGATGAAACGACAATGAATATCAGCAAGCTCTCTTTCGCCTGCCTGTTGGCGGGCGTCGGGCTGGCCGTGCAGGCCCATGCCGCGCCTTGCAGCGACAACCTGTTGGCTAACCCCGGCTTTGAGCAAGGCGGTGCGGGCTGGTCGCTGGCTTCCGCAGAGGTGGTGTCCGGCGGCCATACCGGCCAGGCCAGCCTGTTTTATCAAAACCACAATCCGGCCAACTATCACAACATGTTGCAGACGCTGTCGGTCAAAGCGGGCCAACAGCTGGCTTTCGGCGCCTGGGTGCGCGGCGAGAACCTGAAAGGCAAGGGCGACAACCAGGGCGCAACGGTGTTTGTCGAAAGCTACGACGATCAGGGGCGCTTTCTGGCGGGCAGCTACCCGCAGGGCGTGCTGGGCACCAGCGGCTGGCAACCGGTCACCGGCGATTTCAGGGTGCCGGCGCGGGCGGTAAAGGTGGTGCTGGGGGTTTATCTGCGCCGCGGTACGACCGGTAGCGCCTGGTTTGACGACGTTTACGCCTGTCGGCAGCCGGTTGCGCCAGCGCTGTACCAGATGCGCGCAGGCAACGGCGCGGCATCGAGCCTGATCGAGGTCGTGGATCCGCAGCAGGTGCAAGTGGACAGCACGCTGGTCGACGGAAAAAGTGCCGCCGTGAAAAGCGACAGCCGCCGTTACCGCATTGAAGGGAAACAGCAGGTAGAGTTCACGCTGCCGGCCGGGCTGGCCGCCGGGGAATACCGCCTGCAGCAGCAGGTGACGGACGTGGCGACTCAGCGCAGCCAGCGCAGCGAGATGCCGATCAGCGTCGGCCGCCCGCAACCGAAAGTGGCTCTGGATGCGCAGGGTTATACCCTGAAACAGGGGAAGCGTTTCTTCCCGCTCGGCATTTACATGTACGGTGAGATGGCGACGGATGAGCACCTGGCGCGCATCCGCGATGCCGGTTTCAACACGTTGCTGAATTACAACTACGGCACCGTGGGCGATCCGAACCGTTATTTCCGCAAAACGCAGCAATATGGTTTGCAGGTAATTTTCTCGCTGAAAGACCTGTATCCCGGCACCCGGTTCGCGCCGCAAACCAAACTGAGTTACCCGCAACTGACGGCGAATTACGTCGAAAAGTTCAAACATGAACCGAACCTGCTGGCCTGGTACATCAACGATGAGCTGGGGCCGGAGTATGTGCCGCAGATTGAAGAAAAACACCTGCAGGTGAAACGACTGGATCCGGATCACCTGACGTTCCAGGTGCTGGACAAGACCGGCACGCTTAACGCCTATTTCAACAGCTCGGACGTGCTGGCCAGCGATCCTTACCCGGTCGGCAGAGATGCCGATCTGACGCGAACCCTGGAATACACGCGCATTACCAGCCAGGTCGCGCGCCAGGTCAAGGGTGCCTGGCTGGTGATGCAGATCATGGATCACGCCGCTTACGCGCCAAAACGCAAACCGCGCCAGCCCACCGAGGCGGAGATGCGCAATCAGGCCTGGCTGGGCCTGATTGGCGGCGCGAAGGGCATCTTGTTTTATTCCTATACCGACTTGTTCTACAAGCGCCAACGCGGCGGCTTCAGCCAGCGGGAGTTCGATGCGGTCTGGCGAGGCGTGGCCAGCGTAGCGCAGCAGATTGTCAGCTTTAACCCCTACCTGCTGTCTGGCGAAAGCGTCTTGCTGCAGGGCAACAATACCGCCATCCCGGCGCGGCTGTTTATCAACGGCGAGCGCGGTCTGGTGTTGATCGCCAACCCTTACTATCGGCCGATGTCGGCGCGTTTCGATCTGCCTGCGGGCTGGCGAACGCAAGGGAAGACGCAGATCGACGCGCAGTTGTCGTCGATGGGCAGCAGCGCGGTAGAGGTGCAACGTCAAACAGAAAAGAAAGGATAACCGATCATGAAAACCACCCTGAGCCTGATTATTCCGGTCTATAAGGTCGAGGCTTACATTGAGGCGTGCCTTTGCTCGGTACTGCAACAACTGCCTGATTGGGCGGAGGTGATCATTGTGGACGACGGCAGCCCGGACGACTCCATCGACATTGCCGAAGAGGTGTTGTGCCGTTACCCGCAACTGAAACCGCAGGTCAGCATTCTGCGGCAGCATAACCAGGGGCTGAGCGAGGCGCGCAACAGTGGCATTGCGCATGCCGAGGGGCAACATGTCGGTTTCCTGGATTCCGACGATGTGCTGCTGGAAGGGTATTTCAGCATTCTGGGCCGGCTGTTGGCGGATAACCCGCTGGCGGACATCGTGGCTTTCAATGCCCAGCGATTTTCCGTGATGAATAACGGCCAAATCCAGCCGGACTGCACCCTGGCCATCGTGCCCGGCAATGCCGCCCCGCAGGATCGCGACACGCACATGGCGCTGCTGGCGGACAGCTTCAATCGCAGCATGTGGTTTGCCTGGGCGCGTATTTACCGCAAAACGTTATTCGACGAGATGCGTTTCCCGCAGGGGCGCAATTTTGAGGATATTCAGCTAATCCCGCAGCTGTACCTGAAGGCGGAACGCATCGTGATGTGCGATACGCCGCTGGTGGGATACCGTGCCAACCCGAACGGCATTACGCGTGCGCCAAAGCGGCGCGATCTGGATGACCTGGATTATGCGATCGCCGGCGCCGACAGCGGGCGGCTCCAGGGAACGGGGAATGGGCTGTATTCGATCCTTTATGTCACCACGTTGAAGGCGCGTCTGCTGGTGGGGCTGGATTTTTTCGGGCTGCGCGACGCGTTGCGGGAAACCGGCGAACTGAAACGCCGCTATTCCGGTTTGCGCGCAGAGGAACGCAAACTGCTGAGCCGCAAGAACCGGTTGTTCTATCGCAGCCCGTTGGCCTACTACCTGATGGCCCGGCTTTATAGCCTGCGCGGATAGCGGCGCTGTATTTGCCCATTCCCGGATCGAGTAGGGGCGCCGCATGCTGCGCCCATGTTAAACGGGGTGAATGTATTCGCCCCCCTACAGGCAGAATAAGACCATGGACATCAAAGTCAGCGTTATCATACCCACCTATGGCCGCAGCGAGTTGCTGACGCGCGCCATTGACAGCGTGCTGGCGCAAACCCACCGCGCGTTGGAAATCATCGTGGTGGACGACAACCCGCAAGGCGATGCGCACCGCCTGGCAACCCGCGAATGCCTGGCAGGCTACATTGATAAGGGGCAGATTATCTATTATCCGCGTCGGCACAACGGCGGCGGGGCGCTGGCGCGCAACAGCGGGATCCTGCGTTCAAGCGGGGAGTACATCACTTTTCTGGATGACGACGATTACTACCATCCGCAGAAGATTGCCCACCAACTGGCGTTTATGCGCCAGAGCGATTATGACGTCAGCCTGTGCGATATGGATATTCTGAAAAACGGCCAGATTAACGCAGACCATTATTACCGCGCCCGTTGCGACGGCCTGGAAGACTTTATGTTGGCCGGCGTAGCTTATACGCCGATGATCATGATGCGGCGCAGCGCGGCGATTGCGGTGCGCGGTTTTTTCAACACCCCGCGCTACCAGGACCATATTTTCCTGTATCGGCTGCTGGCGGCCGGGGCGCGCATCGGTACGCTGCATGAACGCCTGGCGGTACATAACGACCATGACGGTGAACGCATTACCTCCAGCCCAAAAGGCATTATCGGGTATCGCAACAAAATGCTGTTCGAGCGGCGGCTGATGCCGCAGATATCGCCCCGGGCGCGCAAGGTTATGCGTCTGCGGCATACCTGCATCGATTCGCGTATCATCACCGACGGCAAGAGTCGGTTGGCGGGCGTAGTGTACGGTCTGAAGGGCATTGTCTACGTAAACAGCGGCCTGATGGCCGGGGTTTACATGAAAAATATCATCCGCAACCTGTTTTTCCGTGGTGTCCCCTTCTGAAGGGCCATGTGTGATGTGCGGTGAAGGGCGAACCCATCCAGAGGAAGATTATGCGCTTTGAACGTTCTACGGTGATCGGCAGCGTGCTGTTGTTGACGGTGCCGCTATTTGCTTTGATACAGAGTATCGCCACGCTGCGTCCAGGAAAGAAAAACTCGATGGCCTATCTGCTGATAGCGCTGTGCTTTTTTTTCTTTTTCATCAAGATCCCGCCGCTGGCGGATCTCTATCGCCACTTTGCCAATTACGCGGCCATCACCTCGGCCACCACGCTGACAGATGTGATTCAGGGTAAGGTGGACATCGTTCTTTATGCCAACTTTTACATTTTCAAAACGCTGGGCATTCCCTTTTTCGTCATTCCGGGGCTTTACACCGCGCTGTCGGTCTACTGTTATCTCAGCGCGCTGAATATTGTGATGCTGCACTCCGGCAAGACGTTTTCCCCCCGGCAGTTTGTTCTGCTGCATGTGGCTGTGCTGTTTTTGATCAACCCGTTTATCATCGCCATGGGGTTGCGCTTTGGTTTCTCTATGGCCGTGATGACACTCGCCATGACGCTGTTTTGCCATAAGAAAAATCAAACGCTTGCCATCTGCTTGATGCTGTTCGCCATGCTGACCCACTTTTCCAGCATGCTGCTGGTCGGCGTTTTCCTGTGCAGCAGGCTGATGCGCCTGAACCGCCCGCTGACGGTATTGTTCAGCGCCATTGCACTGGTGACCGCCAAGTTCGCACTGCCGTTTATCCTGTCGCATATTACGATTTCCGGCATCAATAGCTACTCGGACGTCTATACCTCGGGCATGTATGCCAGCGACTATCTGACCAGCGGTAACGCCAACGGGATGATTAACTTCCTGATTATCCTGTTCCCGGCGCTGTTCCTCGGCGGGTATATGCTGGGCAATCCGATGCGCAACCAGGCCGGGGATATCAAAAACGCTGCAGCGTGGCTGGTGGTGTTTGTCTTCCTGTGTTCCAGCTCATTGCAGGCGGCGAGCCGCTATGCGAGCGTGGCGTCGGTGTTCCTGTTGTTTTACTACGTCGCCCACCAGGGTTCTTTCCTGCGCGGCCGGTTTAATTATTTCTTCTTGTGTTTCATGCTGATGGCCACCGGCTACAACCTTATCGAGAATATTTATGTCCCGCGTCGCCCCATCCTGCTGGGGGAAATGTGGCAGTCGTTCTACAAAACGCCGTTGCTGAACCTGTTCTACGGTGAAGAAGAGTACGAGCAGTATCTGCGCTTTATCAACCGCGACAGCGGCGAGTGGATAGGGCACGAAATGGATCTCGGTTAATACTGCCGGATGCGGGCTCTGCCCCGCATCCTACCCCCAAATACCCCAGCCCGGTTTGTTACCCCTCCCATTAAACGCAACCCCTCATTTTTTACTTTTATTTTCAATAAACTAGCCTTTCTTCTCCTGATTATACTTTAGGGGTAGTCACGCTTGCTTCCCCGTTTATCTCCCTCTATTCCCTTGATCGCAATCAATTTGCCGCCTTTGTCGCCTCAGTAGGCTGGCGGCAGATTGAGCATGTCTTCTTATAACGACAAGAGCCTTCAGGAGAACTCCGGATGAGCAAGTTTCTAGACCGTTTCCGCTATTTTAAGCAACTGGCGGAACCTTTTTCTGGCGATCATGGCCAGACGTTGAACACCAACCGCGACTGGGAAGACGGCTACCGCAGCCGCTGGCAGCACGACAAGATTGTGCGCTCGACCCACGGAGTGAACTGCACCGGCTCTTGCAGTTGGAAGATTTACGTCAAAAACGGCCTGGTGACCTGGGAAACCCAGCAGACCGATTACCCGCGCACCCGCCCCGATCTGCCCAATCATGAACCGCGCGGCTGCCCACGCGGAGCCAGCTATTCCTGGTATCTATACAGCGCCAACCGACTGAAATATCCGCTGATGCGTAAACGCCTGATCGCACTGTGGCGTGAGGCGAAGGCGCTGCACAGCGATCCGGTCGATGCCTGGGGCTCTATCGTCTCCGACCCCGAAAAGTCAAAGAGCTATAAGGTAGCCCGCGGCCGCGGCGGTTTTGTGCGCTCCAGCTGGCAGGAGGTGAACGAACTGATCGCTGCCTCCAACGTTTATACCGCCAAAACCTTCGGCCCGGACCGCATCATCGGTTTCTCGCCGATCCCGGCGATGTCGATGGTGTCCTATGCCGCCGGCGCCCGTTATCTGTCGCTGATCGGCGGCACCTGCCTGAGCTTCTACGATTGGTATTGCGATCTGCCGCCGGCTTCGCCGATGACCTGGGGTGAGCAGACCGACGTGCCGGAATCTGCCGACTGGTACAACTCCTCTTATATCATCGCCTGGGGCTCTAACGTGCCGCAGACTCGCACCCCGGATGCCCATTTCTTCACCGAAGTGCGCTACAAAGGCACCAAAACCGTGGCGGTGACGCCGGACTACGCCGAAGTGGCCAAGCTGTGCGACCAATGGTTGAACCCCAAACAGGGGACCGACAGCGCTATGGCGCTGGCGATGGGCCACGTGATGTTGAAAGAATTCCACCTGGATCGCGAGGTCGGTTATTTCCGCGACTATGTGCGCCGTTACACCGATATGCCGATGTTGGTCGTGCTGGAGCCACGTGAAGCAGGTTATTACGCCGCCGGCCGCCTGCTGCGCGCCGCCGATCTGGTGGACGGCCTGGGGCAGGAAAACAATCCGGAGTGGAAAACCGTTGCTATCGACCAGCGCAGCGGCGAACTGGTGGCGCCGCAAGGGTCCATCGGTTTCCGCTGGGGCGAGCAGGGCAAATGGAATCTGGAACAGCGTGAAGGCAAGGGCCAACAGGACGTGGAGCTGGAACTCAGCCTGATGGGCGTTCATGACGAAATAGTCGAGGTGGGCTTCCCGTATTTTGGCGGCATAAAAACCGAGGGCGAGCATTTTAACAGCGTGGCGCTGGACGAGATCCTGCTGCACAAGCTGCCGGTAAAACGTCTGCGCCTGGCGGACGGCAGTGAAGCTTTGGTCACCAGCGTCTACGATCTGACTCTGGCCAACTACGGGTTGGAACGTGGCCTGGACGACGCCAACTGCGCCGCGAATTACGACGACGTCAAAGCTTACACGCCGGCCTGGGCCGAGCAGATCACCGGCGTGTCGCGCCACAACATTATCCGCATCGCCCGCGAATTCGCCGACAACGCCGAGAAAACCCGTGGCCGCTCAATGATTATCGTAGGTGCCGGCGTCAACCACTGGTACCACATGGACATGACCTACCGCGGCCTGATCAACATGCTGATCTTCTGCGGTTGCGTCGGCCAAAGCGGCGGCGGCTGGGCACACTATGTCGGCCAGGAAAAACTGCGGCCGCAAACCGGTTGGCTGCCGCTGGCGTTCGGGCTCGACTGGCAACGTCCGCCGCGCCATATGAACAGCACCTCGTTCTTCTATAACCACTCCAGCCAATGGCGCTATGAAACCGTCGCAACCGAAGAGCTGTTGTCGCCGCTGGCGGACAAGTCGCGCTTTGGCGGCAGCCTGATCGATCTCAACGTGCGTGCCGAACGCATGGGCTGGTTGCCCTCTGCGCCACAGCTGGGCGTTAACCCGCTGCATCTGGCGGCGCAGGCGAAAGCCGCCGGGCAGACGCCGGTAGATTTCACCGTCGACGCGCTGAAGACGGGGCGGCTTGGTTTCGCCGCCGAGCAACCGGACAACCCGCAGAACTTCCCGCGTAACCTGTTCGTCTGGCGCTCCAACCTGTTGGGCTCCTCCGGCAAGGGCCATGAGTACATGCTCAAATACCTGCTGGGCACTGAAAACGGCATCCAGGGTAAGGATCTGGGCCAACAGGGCGCTGCCAAGCCGCAGGAAGTGGAATGGCTGGATAACGGCGGTGAAGGCAAGCTGGATCTGGTGGTGACGCTCGATTTCCGCATGTCCAGCACCTGCCTTTACTCTGACATCGTGCTGCCGACCGCCACCTGGTACGAAAAAGACGACATGAATACCTCGGACATGCATCCGTTCATTCACCCGCTGTCGGCGGCGGTCGATCCGGCCTGGGATTCCAAGAGCGACTGGGAGATCTACAAGGGCATCGCCAAAGCCTTCTCCGAGGTGTGTGTAGGGCATTTGGCGCAGGAAACCGACGTGGTGACGCTGCCTATTCAGCACGACTCCCCGGCAGAACTGGCGCAACCTTATGGGGTGAAAGACTGGAAGAAGGGCGAATGCGAGCTGATCCCCGGTAAAACCGCGCCGCACATCTTAGTGGTGGAGCGCGACTACCCGGCCACCTACGAGCGCTTTACCTCGCTGGGCCCCTTGCTGGACAAGCTGGGCAACGGCGGCAAAGGCATCACCTGGAATACCCAGACCGAAGTCGATTTCCTGAAAAAGCTCAACTACGTGAAAACCGAAGGCCCGGCGGTGGGCCGGCCGAAGATTGAAAGCGCGATCGACGCCGCCGAGGTGATTTTGTCGCTGGCGCCGGAAACCAACGGGCAGGTGGCGGTCAAGGCGTGGGAAGCGTTGGGCAACATTACCGGCCGCGATCACCGCCATCTGGCGCTGAACAAGGAAGATGAAAAGATCCGCTTCCGCGATATCCAGGCTCAGCCGCGCAAAATCATTTCCAGCCCCACCTGGTCAGGGTTGGAAGATGAGCATGTGTCGTATAACGCCTGTTACACCAACGTGCATGAGCTGATCCCTTGGCGCACCCTCAGCGGTCGCCAGCAACTGTATCAGGATCACGAATGGATGCGCGCCTTTGGCGAAAGCCTGCTGGTGTATCGCCCGCCGATCGACACCCGCGCCGCGCAGCCGCTGCTGAACCGGAAGCCGAACGGCAATAAAGAGAAGGCGTTGAATTTCCTGACGCCGCACCAGAAATGGGGCATTCACTCCACCTACAGCGACAACCTGCTGATGCTGACCCTGTCGCGTGGCGGGCCGATTGTCTGGATGAGTGAAGACGACGCCCAGGATCTGGGCATCAAGGACAACGACTGGATCGAGGCCTTTAACGCCAACGGCGCGCTGACCGCGCGGGCGGTGGTCAGCCAGCGCATTCCGGCGGGCATGACCATGATGTACCACGCGCAGGAACGCATCGTGAATATTCCCGGTTCGGAAATCACCAGCCAGCGCGGCGGCATCCACAATTCGGTGACCCGCGTTTGCCCGAAACCGACCCACATGATCGGCGGTTATGCGCAGTTGGCCTACGGTTTCAACTATTACGGCACCGTCGGGTCCAACCGCGACGAGTTCGTGGTGGTGCGCAAAATGAACCGGATCGACTGGTTAGATGGTGAAGGCAACGACGACTCGCAGGGCAGCCGGCAGGAGAAAGCAAAATGAAAATTCGTTCGCAAGTCGGCATGGTGCTGAACCTGGACAAGTGCATCGGTTGCCACACCTGTTCGGTGACCTGCAAGAACGTCTGGACCAGCCGTGAGGGCATGGAATACGCCTGGTTCAACAACGTGGAAAGCAAACCGGGCGTCGGCTATCCGCACGCCTGGGAAGATCAGGACAAATGGAAGGGCGGCTGGATCCGTAAAATCAACGGCAAACTGGAACCGCGCATGGGCAGCCGCGTTGGGCTGCTGTCGAAGATTTTCGCCAACCCGGACGTGCCGGCGCTGGACGACTATTACGAGCCGTTCGACTACGACTACCAGACTCTGCATACCGCGCCGCAGGGCAAGCATCAGCCGATCGCCCGGCCGCGCTCGCTGATCACCGGCCAGCGCATGAAGAAGATCGAAAACGGCCCGAACTGGGAAGAGATCCTCGGCGGCGAATTCGAAAAACGTGCGCAGGACAAAAACTTCGACAACATGCAGAAGGCGATGTACGGCCAGTTCGAAAACACCTTCATGATGTACCTGCCGCGCCTGTGCGAGCACTGCCTCAACCCGGCTTGCGTCGCTACCTGCCCGAGCGGGGCGATCTACAAGCGCGGCGAAGACGGCATTGTGCTTATCGATCAGGATAAATGCCGCGGTTGGCGCATGTGCCTGACCGGCTGCCCGTACAAGAAAATCTATTTCAACTGGAAGAGCGGCAAGTCCGAGAAATGCATCTTCTGTTATCCGCGTATTGAGTCCGGCCAGCCGACGGTCTGTTCGGAAACCTGCGTCGGCCGTATCCGTTATCTGGGCGTCCTGTTGTATGACGCCGACCGCATTGAACAGGCTGCCGCGGCCGAAAATGAGAAAGACCTTTACCAGAGCCAGCTGGACATCTTCCTCGATCCACATGACCCGGCGGTGATTGCTCAGGCGCTGAAGGATGGCGTTCCGCAAGGGGTGATTGAGGCCGCCCAGCAGTCGCCGGTGTACAAAATGGCGATGGACTGGAAGCTGGCGCTGCCGCTGCACCCGGAATACCGCACCTTGCCGATGGTGTGGTACGTGCCGCCGTTGTCGCCGATCCAGTCCGCCGCAGATGCCGGTGAGCTGGCGCACAGCGGCGTCCTGCCGGACGTGGAAAGCCTGCGTATCCCGGTGCAATATCTGGCGAACCTGCTGACTGCCGGCGATACCGCGCCAGTGCTGTTGGCGCTGAAACGCATGCTGGCGATGCGCCACTACAAGCGCGCGGAAACCGTGGACGGCGTGGTGGATACCAGCGCGCTGGAGCAGGTGGGGCTGAGCGAAGCGCAGGCGCAGGAAATGTATCGCTATCTGGCGATCGCCAACTACGAGGACCGTTTCGTTATCCCGTCCAGCCACCGCGAACTGGCGCGAGAAGCCTTCCCGGAAAGCAAAGGCTGCGGTTTCAGTTTTGGCGACGGTTGTCACGGCAGCGACGGTAAATTCAATCTGTTCAACAGCCGTCGCATCGACGCCATCGACGTTACCCAAAAAACCGGCCGCCGGGAGGATATCTCATGATTAGCCTGAAAGTGATTGCTCGCCTGCTGGATTACCCGGAGCAGGCCTTGTTTGACCACCAAAAGGCGCTGATCGAGGCGCTGGAGCCGGCCAACGAGCTGGATTTGCACCGCAGCGCGCAGCTGATTTTGTTTATTCGCCGCTTCTGCGCCCGTCCGTTGCTGGACGTACAGGCCGAATACTGCGAGCTGTTCGATCGGGGCCGCGCCACCTCGCTGCTGCTGTTTGAACACGTGCACGGCGAATCGCGCGATCGCGGTCAGGCGATGGTCGATCTGATGGCGCAATACCGTACCGCCGGGCTGGAGATTGACAGCCGCGAACTGCCGGATTTCCTGCCGTTGTATCTGGAGTATCTCGCCAGCCGCAGCCAGGCGCAGGCCGCTGAAGGGTTGCAGGACATCGCCCCGATTCTGGCACTGCTCGGCGCCCGGTTGCAGCAGCGCGAAAGCCCGTATGCGGTGCTGTTTGATCTGTTGCTGACGCTGTCCGGCACCGGCGTCGATAGCGCCAGCCTGGAGAGCCAGGTGGCGGGTGAGGCCAGGGACGACACGCCGCAGGCGCTGGACGCGGTGTGGGAAGAGGAGCAGATCAAGTTTTTAGGTGAGCAGGGCTGCGCTTCGGCACAACAGACGGCGCACCAGCGGCGTTTTGCCGGCGCCGTGGCGCCACAGTACCTGGACCTGACGCAGGCGCTAACCGGAACCAAAGGACGCTAACCATGCAATTTTTGAATCTGTTCTTCTTCGATATTTACCCTTATCTGGCGGGGACGATTTTTCTGATCGGCAGTTGGCTGCGCTACGATTACGGGCAATACAGTTGGCGCGCCGGTTCCAGTCAGATGCTGGACAAAAAAGGCGTGCGTCTGGCCTCCAATCTGTTCCACATCGGTATCCTGGGCATCTTCGCCGGGCACTTTCTCGGCATGCTGACGCCGCACTGGATGTATGAAGCCTTCCTGCCTATCGATGTGAAGCAGAAACTGGCGATGATCGCCGGTGGTGCCTGCGGCGTGATGACGTTGATCGGCGGCGCGTTGCTGCTGAAACGCCGTTTGACCAATGCGCGAGTGCGTGCCACCAGCAGCTTTGCCGATATCATGATCCTGACGTTGCTGGTGGTGCAGGTGTGTCTTGGCCTGCTGACCATTCCGTTCTCCGCCCAGCATATGGACGGCAGCGAAATGATGAAGCTGGTGGCCTGGGCGCAGGCGGTGGTGACTTTCCATGCCGGAGCGTCACACTACCTGCTGGGCGTAGCGCCGATCTTTAAACTGCATATGGTGCTGGGCATGACGCTGTTCGTGCTGTTCCCGTTCTGCCGCCTGGTACATATCTGGAGCGTGCCGGTGGAATACCTGACCCGCCGTTACCAACTGGTGCGCAACCGCCGCTAAGCATCGCAACACCAGAATCAACACGGCGAGATCCCCTTCTTGCCCTCAACACAAATGCACCTTAATCGGTGCATTTTTGCTGTCTTGCCCTGACGTCAATATCTCAGTATGGTTACGATGGCTGCGCCGGCGGATACCGCTTGCTTGCACCGCATAACTACGATCGCTAGCCCAGATTCAAGGGGCATTTGGGAAATTAAAAACCGGGGATGACCTGCCGCCGTCGCCATGCCGACAGCGCCGGGAGGTCGCTTTATGGATATTCAGGTTACTTATTAATAATAATGACAATACACTCTGGTTCACCCGCTTTGTTACCTCTCAAAGTCATCGCCACCGGCGTGGCTTTGCCGCCAAACTGTATAGCGTCCTCCGCGCTGGATAGCCTGTTGGGCAAACCGGCCGGTTATGTTGAAAAACGCTCGGGGATTGTTCACCGTTTTCACGCCACCGACGACGCCAGTCAGGCCGAACTGGCCGCTGCCGCATTGCATGACGCCTTGGCCCGCCACTCGCTTCACGCACACTCGATTGACCTGCTGATTTCCGCCTCGGCGATTTCTGTCCAGGCGTTACCTTGCACCGCTGCGCACATTCTCAAGGTGGCCGGACTGGCGCCAGGCACCCCAGGTTTTGACATCAACAGCAGTTGCGTGAGCTTTATCTCCGCCCTGCAGGTGGCCGCCGGGCTGCTGAATGCCGGCACCTATCGGCGCATTGCCATAGTGTCGGCGGATTTGGCTTCGCGCGGCATCGACTGGGAGCATGAGGAGTCCTCGCTGATCTTTGGCGACGGCGCGGCCTGCGCCATTGTCGAACGCGGTGACGGCGCCAGCGGCATTCTAGCGAGTCGGGTGGAAACCTATCCGGAGGGCAGCGAGCTGTGTGAGATCCGCGCGGGCGGTACCCGCCGCAACCCGCGTGCCGGTATGATCGCCAGCGATTTTCTGTTCCATATGCAGGGCAAACAGCTGTTCAGGCAGGCTTCGGCATTGATCGAAGGCTATCTTGCCCGCTTGCTGGCGGCCGGCGGGCTGACACTGGCGCAAATCGCCACCGTGGTGCCGCATCAGGCGAGCCATCTTTCGCTCGAACACATGCGCAAGCGCCTGCACGTTTCCAACGAGGTGTTGGTGGATATTTATCCCTACCACGGCAATCAGGTCGCGGCATCCATTCCTACGGCGCTGCACGCTGCCGTCACTCAAGGCCGCTTTAATCCCGGCAAACCGGTGATGCTGATCGGCACCGCCGCCGGGCTGTCGCTGGCCGGCATGGTGTTGCTGCCATGAAGGTGCTGGTTACCGGGGCCACCAGCGGTCTGGGGCGCAATGCGGCGCAGTGGTTGCTTGAGGCGGGTCATCAGGTGCGCGCCACCGGGCGCGACAGCCAGGCCGGACAGAGGTTGTGTCAGATGGGCGCCGAATTTGTCCCGCTGGATTTGGCGCAGGCTACGCTGGAGCAGTGCCGACAACTGATGGTCGACTGCGATTGGGTCTGGCACTGTGCGGCAAAATCTTCACCCTGGGGCGATAAAAACGCGTTCTATCAGGCCAATGCTACCGCGACGGAAAAACTGGCGGAGGCGGCCGGCCAGTGCGGCATCCGGCGTTTTATTCATATTTCCACCCCGGCGATTTACTTCGATTTTCGCCCGCATCAGGATGTTGATGAGGGTTACCGCGCCCGCCGCTTCGCCAACCATTACGCAGGCAGCAAGTATGCCGCCGAGCAGCGGTTGCAGGCGCTGGTGCCGCGCTATCCGCAAACCACCTACGTTATTCTGCGCCCCAGGGGCCTGTTTGGGCCGCACGACCGCGTGATTGTGCCTAGGTTGCTGCAACAGCTCGAACGAGATGGCGGCGTGTTGCGCTTGCCCAGCGGTGGGCGGGCGATGCTGGATCTGACGTTTGTGTTGAACGTGGTGCATGCGATGGACCTGGCCAGTTGCCGGCCCCGGTTGGCATCCGGCGCGGTTTACAACATCACCAATCACCAGCCGCAGCGGCTGGCTGACATGCTGCACGCCTTGTTGCACCAGCAGTTGGGGCTGAATTACCGACTGCAAGCGGTGCCGTACCCGTTGCTCTACGCCTTGGCCGGCGGGCTTGAACTATTGGCTCGCTTTACCGGCAAAGAACCGTCGCTAACGCGCTACAGCGTGGCGGCGGTGCATTTCGATATGACGCTGAGCCAAACCCGCGCCGTTGAAGAGTTGGGCTATCGGCCGCGCTATTCGATGGAAGAGGGGATCCGCCTGACCGGCGAGTGGCTCAAAAACCCGCGGGGGGCGAACCATGGCTAAGGTCAGGGTCTTTGAAGTGGGCTACTGCACCCACATTGGCTGCATGGCGCTGCGCGGGGCGGGATTTCGGGTGTGTAAATTCCCGGCGCGCGCCTACCTGCTAGAGGTGGGGAACCGCCGCTGGCTGTGGGATACCGGCTATGCGCGCTATTTCCAGCAGCAAACGCAGTCGGGCATTTTTCGCCTTTACCGCCATATGACGCCGGTCTATTTTGATCCCGCCGAGTCGCTGGCGCAGCAGTTGCGCGCCGCCGGCTATGCCGCCGACGATATTCAGGCGCTGATTGTTTCGCACTTTCATGCCGATCACATTGCCGGGTTGCGCGATTTTAATCATCTCGAGTTTATCTGCTCTGGTGAAGGCTGGCAGCAAACCCGCTCGTTGCGTGGTTTCGCCGCGTTAAAACGCGCTTTTATTCCCGGGTTGATCCCCGACGATTTCGAGAGTGGCCTGCACTTTATCGAGGGCTTTCCGCAGGTGAGTCTGCCTGCGCTGCTGGCACCTTTTGAGCGGGGATATGTGCTGCCGGGCAGCAAAGGACAGATCCTGCTGGTGCCGTTACCCGGTCATGCGGCGGGCCATATCGGCGCGTTTATTCTCACCGAGAGCGGCTGGACGCTGTTGGCCAGCGATGCCGCCTGGTCGCCCTTGAGCTATCAGCAACTGCGAGGGCCGTCGGTGCTGGCCAATCTGGTGATGGACGATCCCAAAGGCTATTACCGCACGCTGGAACGGCTGAACCAACTGTGGGCGGGCGGCAACGTGAACATTCTTCTGTGCCACGAGGGGGATCTATGATCCCGTTAATGACGCTGTGGCACTATTTCCGCGCCCGGCGCTTAATTTTTGCCGATCGCGCGGCACTGGAGGCGCACCAGGCTAAACGGCTTAACATCTTCGCCCGCCGGGTGCTGGCGAGAAGCCCTTACTTCAGGCGCTTCAGCCGGCAACCGATCGCCGCCTGGCCGCTGATGGACAAGGCGCTGATGATGGCGCAGTTTGACCAAATGAATACCGCCGGATTGCAGCGTGACACGTTGCTTGCCTGTGCGCAGCGCAGCGAGGCGGAGCGGGATTTCACGCCAAAAATCGGTCAATACAGCGTTGGGTTGTCTTCCGGCACCTCTGGGCAGCGTGGCCTATTTGTCGTCAGCCCGCGCGAGCAGCAAGTCTGGGCCGGCGGCATGTTGGCGAAGATGCTGCCGGAAGGGGTGTTTGCCCGCGAACGCGTCGCGCTGTTTCTGCGGGCGGACAATAACCTCTATCAGAGCGTCAATAATCGCTGGTTGAGCCTGGCGTTCTACGATCTGTTTGCCCCGTTTTCCGTGCAGTTGCCGCGCCTGGAGCAGCAGGCACCGACCCTGATTGTGGCGCCAGCTCAGGTACTGCGCGCGTTGGCGTTGGCGGTGCTGAAAAAACAGATCGTCCTCAACGTGAAAAAAGTGATTTCGGTGGCGGAGGTGTTGGAGGAGCAGGATCGCCGCTTGCTGGCACAGGTTTTTCCGGCGGTGGGCGAAGTGTATCAGGCCACCGAGGGATTCCTGGCCGCTACCTGTGCGCACGGCACCCTGCATCTGAACGAAGAGTTTTTGCATATTGAACCGCAGTGGATCGATGAGCACCGTTTTACCCCCTTGATCACCGACTTTACCCGCAGCACCCAGCCGATAGTGCGTTATCGGTTGGATGACGTGCTGGTCAGGCGGCCCGAACCCTGCCCTTGCGGGCAGCCGACGATGGCGCTAGCCCGTATTGAAGGGCGCAGGGACGATCAACTGATTCTGCCGGATAGGCAGCGGCAAGCCCAGGTGGTCTTTGCCGACTTGTGCAGCCGGGCGATCGCCAATGCGCTGCCGCTGACCAGCGACTATCGGCTGATTCAACACGCGCCACGGCGTTTGCAATTGATTGCCGATGGCACCCAGGCTGAGTTGGCGCATTGTCAGGCGCACCTGGTCGAGGTGCTCGGCCAACAGGGCATTGCTACCGACCTGCTGGAGTGGCAATTAACGGTACAGGCGGTGATGCCGGAATTTGACAGAAAAAGACGGCGGATCATCCGGTTGGCGGGGATGGCATGAAAACAATCCTGTTTCGGCTAAGGCAGATGTTGTTGGGCTGGGGATTTGTTGGGGTCATTTATTCCAGCGCCGATCGGTGGCAAGGGGCGGGGCACCTGATATCGCCTGCGGCGATTGACCGCTGGATCCCCTTCAGCCCGGCTGCCGTTTGGCTGTATCTGTCTTTCTTTATCCTCATTCCGCTGGGGTATTTGCTGGCACCGGCTCATCGGGTCAAATGGCTGGCAACGGCCATGCAACTGACCGCTCTGGGGGCCGGCGCCATATACCTGCTGTGGCCGACCACGATGGCATATCCGGTGGATAGCGGCACCGGTTTAAGCTCTGAGGTGCTGGCGGCACTGATTGGGGTAGATTCAGCGCAAAATTGCCTGCCCTCGTTACATATGGCGCTGACGGTGTTGGCGGTGTGGGCGCTCAGCGACCGGCAGCGTAAGGTGAGGACGGTGCTTTTGCTGGTTTGGGCGGCGGCGATCGCCGTTTCAATTTTGCAACTGCGCCGTCATTTGTTTGTCGATCTGGCGAGCGGGGCGCTACTGGCGTTGCTGGCCGGCTGGCTGGCCCTGCACATTAAAGGCGCCCGGCGAGATAGGGTAAAAGGAGAGGCAGGATGAGCGATTTAGCCATGCCGATAGTGTTCATGCTGTTTGTCGTCGTCGGCGAAGCCGGGGTATTGCAGTGGGTGCAACGGCAGCGGGTCGACTGGCATGACGTGGTGTTCAATTTGAATTCCGGTCATATCATGCTGTGGCTGTTTCGCGGGCTGGAGATCACCTGCTACGGCTATGTGGCCGCGCATTTCAGCTTGGGCCTGCTGGATGGCTGGCCGCCGCTGTTGATGTGGTTGTTTGCGTTGCTGGCATGGGATTTCGGTTTTTACTGGCTGCACCGCTTGCACCATTATCTGCGGGTGTTGTGGGCGGTACACGTGGTGCACCACCAGGGCGAGCATTTCAATCTGTCGCTGGGGGTCCGTAACTCCTGGTATTCGTCGCTGACCTCGATACCGTTCTTTTTACTGCTGGCGCTGGTGGGCGTGCCGCTGACGGTGTTCGTCACGGTCTCAATCCTGCATTACAGCATCCAACTGTTTAACCACAATGCCCTGACGCCCCGGCTTGGCGTGCTGGAGAAAATTCTGGTCACTCCGGCCCACCACCGGGTACATCATGTCAAAGACCCGGCCTATTCGAACAAGAACTTCGGCGGCAGTTTTATTTTCTGGGACAAGCTGTTCGGCACTTTTTGCTCGAGCCTGCCTGAAACGCAGTTTGCCTATGGTGTCGGTGGGGATAAAGCCTCCGCCAACCCGTTTTGGGCCAGTAACCTGCCGTTCTTGCGTTATTTCCGCCTTGCATGGCGCCCGACAGCGGCGAACGTTAGCTTCCGCTGTTCGGCATTCAGCCTGTTCAGCGGCGCGATGCTGTTATTTACCCTGGTGATTGGCTATGTCGACCAGTATGGCTACGGCTACGCCGACATTCACTGGCCGCAAATGGCGCTGCTGGCGTTGCTGGCGCTGGGATCGGTCGCGTTGGGCGGCATGTCGGAAGGGCGCGGCTGGGCGATTGTCGCCTGGCTGCTGGTGACGCTGGGAATGATGTTGCTGTTTATGGGGTATCTTGGCTGGCCGCAACGCTATTGGCACATCACCATGGCGGCTACTGCGCTGCATGCCCTGTGCGTGGCACTGGGCTGGGGGCGGAAAGCGGCGCCTGCACCGGAGGAAGAACCCGATGGCTGACACGCTTTCGCCGCTGAGTTTCCCCGCCGCCGGGGAACAGGCGTTTCATCGCGCTCTTAAGCGTGCGGCGCATGCTTATCTGGCGGATGACCATCGCTACGCCGACGCCGGGCGGCTGGCGTTGGCGGCACTGCTGCTGACGTTGTGCGGCGGTTTTTATGCCCTGGCGCTGATGCAGCAGCAGGCGTGGGCGTTTTTCGGCTGCTATTTCCTGTTTGTGATGATGGGGATGCTGCTTAACGTGAATGTGAATCACGACGCCTCGCACAATGCTTTTCTACGCGCGCCCTGGGCGAACCGTCTGGTGGGGCGGCTGGTGACGCTGCCATTGGGGGTGGATCCGGATTACTGGCGGGTACGCCATGTGGAGTATCACCACGTTTACGCCAACGTTGAACATTACGATCTGGATACCGAGGAGAACGGTTTCTTCCGCCAGACGCCGTTCCAGCGCTGGCGCAAGCATATGCGTTATCAGCATCTTTACTGGCCGTTGATCGCCGCGCTCTCCTTGCCCTATATCGCCTGGATTTTTGACTGGTCGGATCGCCTGGGCAAAACCCCTCTGCATGAAAAGAACATTTTGCCGGGGCGTGGCGGTTGGGCGGTGTTTATCCTGTGCAAGATTGGACATCTGTTGTTGGTGTTGGGCGTGCCGCTGGTGCTGTGCCAACACAATGGCATTGGCTGGCCCTGGGTATTGCTGACCTACACGCTCAGCCAGATGTGCGCCTCGCTGTTGGTGGTGTTCTTGTTACTGGGCACCCACTGGGCACAGGCCGAGTTTTACCCAGTACCTGAGGGGGCGAGCATGCCGCACGGTTGGTATCGTCACAACTTCGCCACCGCCTGCGACTGGCTGACGTCCCCGCGCTGGCTGCAGCATTTGACCGGTGGGCTGAATTATCACCTGACCCACCATCTGTTCCCCGGCTGGAATCATCGCCATTATCCGGCGCTGGCCAACATTGTGGCGCAGTTGGCCGCACAGCACGGCATGGAATACCGCTGTATCGGCTATCGCGAACTGCTGGCGCAACAACAGCAGTTTTTACGCCGCATGGGGCAGCCATGAAGCCGCTGCGTCCGCTGGCTTTTCGGCGCGATGATACCGGGCTGCATCGTGCATTGATGCAGGCGGCCCATGACTATCTGGCCGTCAATCGCGACCACCGTTTCGCCGATGTCGGCATGTTGGCGAAGGTGGCGGTGCTGCTGGCGCTGTGCGCGCTCTGTTATGTTGTTGGCCTGCAGCAGCGGAACGTCTGGGCCTATTTCGCCTGCTATTTCGGCTTTATCTTTATCGGCATGTTTCTGACGGTAAACGTGGTGCACGATGCTTCGCACAACGCGTTTTTCAAACGGCCCTGGGCCAACCGCTGGTTGAACGGCCTGGTCAGCATCCCGCTCGGGTTGGATTCTGATTGCTGGCGGGTGCGGCACGTTATTTTTCATCATGCGCACAACAATATCGAACACTACGATCCCGATATCGACGCCAACGGCGTGCTGCGTCAGACGCCGTTCCAGCGTTGGAAACCCTTTATGCGCGCACAGCGATATTACTGGCCGTTGGTGGCGGCCATGACATTCCCGTATTACATCTGGTTGTTCGACTGGCTGGATCGGGCGGGAAGAACCCGGGTGGCGGCACGCATGGCGCAGCAAGGGGCACGCGGTTGGGGCATTTTTCTGGCAGGCAAAGCGGCGCATTTTCTTCTGGCGCTGGCGATCCCGGGTTATCTGCTGCCACCGGAGATCGGCATCAGCGAGATCCTGCTGGTTTATCTGCTGAGCCAGATGCTCTCTTCACTGCTGTTCGTGATGCTGATCATCGGCACCCACTGGGCCAAGGCGAAATTTTATCAGGCGCCGGAGCAGGGGGCGTTACCGCACGGCAGATATCGCCACGTGTTCGCTACCACCTTTGACTGGCGCACCCGGCCGCGCTGGCTGGGGTATTGGCTGGGCGGGGCGAATCTGCATCTGACGCATCACCTGTTCCCGCACTGGAGCCACCGGCATTATCCCGCGTTGAGCCGCATCATTACCGAGGTGGCTCCGCGCTATGGTATCGACTATCGGGTACTTGAACTGGGGGAGTTGCTGCGGTTACAGCAGCGTTTTCTCAGCGAGATGGGGCGAAAACCGCCGCAGGCATGATTGAGGGATTATGCTGTCGCAACCTGCTGAATTTGCGAGACGTTACGCAGTTCACTAATTGAACGATGCGTACCGGTAAAGTAGACTCTATATCACTGACAGACAGCCACAGGAGGTGGCGCATGCGTAGTTTGCCGATTCGTTTATCAAATAAGATTGATGATGATCTAAACGATATAGCCCGCCGTCATGGGATGGAGAAAACCGAGGTGATCAAGATGGCTTTTGCGCTGATCGCCATTGCCGATAAGCACTGGATGAAACAGGATGGGACGTCCCTTGGCATCGTGCGAGAGAAGGGCGAACAGTTGGAGGCCGTGGGGCAAGTCGTGGGGATCTTCCCATGAGCGTCGAAGACACAAATCTGCGAGACGAGGCCGGCAGGGTTACCTGGAACAGGTGTTGGTCTTTGACGAAATGGAGCGGCTGCGATTGGCACGCCAGGTGTTGTGCGGGATTTTTGTGATAAGCGTGGGCGTTTTTATTGCTCACGCTTATTGGGATCAAAGCGAGCCTATCAGGCAAGTGTTCGAGCTGTTGAAGATCGGCGCCTTGCCTTTGGTCACGTTGGTGATTTCCTTTTACTTTCCTGACAGCGCGACTCGATAAACCCTATCGGTCAGTGCGACTTCATGCCCGCCGCAGTCATCAGCAGGCGGAATATTGAAGCGACCAGGAATAACCCCAGCACGCTGGCGCTCCAGATGATCACCAGCCAGCCGACGCGTTTCCACCAAGGAGTGGGTGCGGTTGCGGTTTTATCGTTCATGCTCTCCTCCCTCATCAGTGATAGCCATGTTCATGGCTGACCTTGCCCCGGAACACGTAGTAGCTCCAGAAGGTGTAAACCAAAATAATCGGGATGATAAATAACGCGCCAACCAGCATAAAGCCAAGGCTTTGCGGCGGGGCGGCCGCGTCCCACAGCGTGATGGACGGCGGGATCAGCAGCGGCCAGATGCTGATGCCCAATCCGCTCAGGCCGAGGAACACCAACAGCAGGGTCAGCATAAACGGCGAATAGTGCGCGCCGCGTGTTACCCCGCGCTGGATGCCCCAGGCGCTGAGCAACACCAGTACCGGCACCGGCAGTAGCACGAACAGGTTTGGCAACGTAAACCAGCGGCCGGCGATTTCCGGGTGGGCAATCGGCGTCCAGATACTGACCACCGCCAGCACCAGCAGCAGGGTTACCAGCAGCGGCGTCGCCAGCCGGTACATGCGCGCTTGCAGGTCACCGGCGGTTTTCATCACCAGCCAGGTGCAGCCGAGCAGGGCATAGGTCACCACCAACCCCAGCCCGCAGAACAGCGCGAAAGGCGTCAGCCAGTCGAGCGCACCCCCTGCATAGCTGCGGCCGCTGACCGGGAAACCGTTGATGATGGCACCCACCACGACTCCCTGGCTGAAGGTCGCGAAGATCGAACCCCAAATAAATGCCTTGTCCCAGATGTGGCGTTTTTCTTCTTTGGCTTTGAAGCGGAACTCAAAGGCCACGCCGCGGAAGATCAGCCCGAACAGCATCAGCGTCAGCGGGATCGCCAGCGCGTCGAGGATCACCGCGTAAGCCAGCGGGAAGGCACCGAACAGCGCCGCGCCGCCCAACACCAGCCAGGTTTCGTTGCCGTCCCAGACCGGGGCGACGGTGTTCATCATCACATCGCGGTCACTGCTGTCCTTAACCCACGGGAACAGGATGCCGATACCCAAATCAAAGCCGTCCATTACCACGTACATCATGGTGCTGAACACGATGATCACAAACCAAATCAGCGGAAGATCAATGCCCATGCTCAGCTCCTGTCATCCAGAGTTTCTTTCACCGCAGACAGCGGACGCGCCGGTCGGCCTTCGGTGTCATCTTCTTTATGCTCATGCTGCTGCGGCCCTTTACGTATCAAGCGCATCATGTAGGAATACCCCACCCCGAACACCGAACAGTAAACGACGATAAACGCCAGCAGGCTGATGCTCATGTGCAGGTCGCCGTGCGCAGAAACGGCATCCTTGGTGCGCAACAGGCCATACACCACCCACGGCTGTCGGCCGATTTCGGTCGTAAACCAGCCCGCCAACAGCGCCAGCAGCCCGGAAGGCCCCATCCACAGAATGAAATAGAGGAAAGGCCGTGACTGGTACAGCCCGCCGCGCCAGCGCAGCCACAGGCTCCATACCCCGGCGAGGATCATCAGCATCCCGAGCGCCACCATGATGCGGAACGACCAGAACACCACGGTGGAGTTCGGGCGGTCCTCCGGCGGGAAGGATTTCAGTGCCGGCACCTGTTCGGTCAAGCTGTGGGTCAGGATCAGGCTACCGAGATAGGGCACTTCCAACTTGAAACGCGTTTCTTCGCGCTGCATATCCGGCCAGCCGAACAGGATCAGCGGTGTGGCCTTGCCCGGAGGGTTTTCCCAGTGGCCTTCGATGGCGGCGATCTTCGCCGGCTGATGTTTCAGCGTATTCAGGCCGTGGGCATCGCCGATCATCGCCTGCACCGGCGCGACGATCAGCGCCATCCACATCGCCATCGACAGCATTTTGCGCATTGCCGGCGTGTCGCGCCCGCGCAGCAGGTGCCAGGCGGCGGAAGCGCCGACGAAGAAGGCCGAGGACAGGAAAGCGGCGGTCGACATGTGCAGCAAACGGTACGGGAATGACGGATTGAAGATCACCTTCAGCCAGTCGACCGGCACCACCTGGCCGTTGATGATTTCGTGTCCCTGCGGGGTTTGCATCCAGCTGTTGGACGCCAGGATCCAGAAGGTGGAAATCAGCGTGCCGAGGGCCACCATGCAGGTAGCGAAGAAGTGCAGGCCAGGGCCGACGCGGTTCCAGCCGAACAGCATTACCCCCAGGAAACCGGCCTCAAGGAAGAAGGCGGTCAGCACTTCGTAGGTCAGCAGCGGGCCGGTTATGCTGCCGGCGAACTCGGAGAAGAAACTCCAGTTGGTGCCGAACTGGTAGGCCATCACCAAACCGGAAACTACGCCCATGCCGAAGTTGACGGCGAAAATTTTGGACCAGAAATGGTACAGGTCGCGATAGGCTTCATTGCGCGTTTTCAGCCACATTCCTTCCAGCACGGCCAGATAACTGGCCAGGCCGATGGTAATCGCAGGAAAAATGATATGGAAAGACACGGTGAAGGCGAACTGTATTCTGGCAAGTTCCAGTGCATCAAGACCCAGCATGGCGCCTCCTTGGGTTGGACATAAAATAACCTCTTCAGTATAGCTGTAATTTTTCTGGTGAAAGCTTGGCGTCAAGTTAAGCACGGAGTACAGTGACTATAATAGTGACAGTTATTTCACTTTTTCATATAACAGTTAGGGCTTATGACCAGATACGAACAGCTTGCGCAACAGATTCGCGAACAAATTCAGAACCGGGTGTGGCGGGCGGGAGACAAGCTGCCTTCACTGCGAGAGAGCGGCAAGCGGGCCGGTCTCAGCCTGATGACGGTGGTGCAGTCGTACCAGTTGCTGGAGAGCCAGGGCTGGATCGTCGCCCGGCCGCAGTCCGGCTACTACGTGGCGGCGCGCCCGCAGCCGCTGCCGCAGCCGGTGCGTGGCGAGAAGATGCTGTTGAGCGAGCAGGTGGACATCAACACCTTTGTTTTCGATGTGTTGCAGGCGTGCAAGGATCCGGAAATCGTCCCTTTCGGCTCGGCGTTTCCCGACGCTACGCTGTTTGCCCAGCCGAAGCTGGCGCGGGCGCTGAGCAGCGTGGCGCGCAAGTTTACGCCGCACAGCTCGCTGGCCAACCTGCCGCCCGGCAACGACGCGTTACGGCGTAACATCGCCCAGCGTTATGCGCTGAGCGGCATGCAGGTGGCTCCGGACGAGATAGTGATTACTGCCGGGGCAATGGAATCACTGAGCCTCAGCCTGCAGGCGGTGACTCAGCCGGGCGATTACGTGGCGATTGAATCGCCGGCCTTTTACGGCGCGTTGCAGGCGCTGGAACGGTTGCGGCTGAAGGCGGTGGCGATCGCCACCCATCCGCAGGACGGTATCGATCTGGACGCGCTGGAGCAGGCGCTGGAACAGTATCCGATCAAGGCCTGCTGGCTGATGACCCACTTCCAGAACCCGCTGGGCGCCACCCTGCCGGAGGAGAACAAGCAGCGGCTGGTGTCCTTGCTGCGTGAACGGCAGATTTCGTTGATTGAGGACGATGTTTACGGTGAGCTGTACTTCAGTGCAGAACGGCCGCTGCCGGCCAAGGCGCTGGACAACGGCGGCCAGATCCTGCACTGCTCGTCGTTTTCCAAATGCCTGGCACCGGGGTTTCGCGTCGGCTGGGTGGCGGCGGGGCGCTACGCGCAGCAGATCCAGCGGCTGCAACTGATGAGCACCGTATCGACCAGCGTGCCGACCCAGATGGCGATTGCCGATTACCTGCTGCACGGTGGCTACGATACTCACCTGCGGCGTTTGCGGCGGCTGCTGGCCCAGCGCCAGAGCATGATGCGCCAGGCGATTGCCCACCATTTTCCGCCCACCGTGAAGGTCAGCCAGCCCGACGGCGGTTACTTCCTTTGGCTGGAGCTGGATCCTGCGCTATCGTCGATGGAGCTGTACCAGCGTGCGCTGGCGCTGGGGGTGAGCATCGCGCCGGGCAGAATGTTCACCACCGGCAATCATTTCAACCATTGCTTCCGCCTGAACGCCTCTTTCGACTGGAGCGACAAGCATGAGGCGGCGATCAAAACCTTAGCCAAACTTATCCGGCAGCTCGAACCGGCAGGCTGAGTGGCGCCGCGCAGGTAAGCATCGCAATAGAAAAATTCATAATGCTTTATCCGGCAATGGAATGCCGGTTTCGTTGTTAGACAGCCCTCCGGCCGCCCATTACTCTGCGATAAATTTTGTCACATTTAATCAACGGACAGACAAGGGGCAGTGGGTGAGCAGAATAAAAAACAAGATAAACAAACTGTTGCAAAAACGGCTGACACCATTGGCGATAGCCTGTGCCGTGGGCCTGGCCTTCAGCGCTCAGGCGGAGTCCCTGACGGAAGGCATTACCCCGGCAACCGACGCAAGCCAGGTACCGGCGGCCGCCAAGTTGCGTAAAGACACCGTGGTGGCCGGTATTCTTGAGCCGCAGGGCAATTTTAACCCTTATCTGTTTACCAACGGCTGGGACGAGAACGTTACCGACGTGATTTTTACCCGCTTGATTGGCCTGGACAGCCAGGGCAAACCGGTGGCGCGGCTGGCAGAATCCTGGCAGATCAGCCCGGACAACCGGGTGTATACCCTCAAGCTGCGTCCCAACCTGGTCTACAGCGACGGATCGCCGATAAAAGCGGAAGATATCGCCTTTACCCTGACGCTGCTGCATGACCCGGCCTATGACGGTGACACCGACATTGCCCCGGCGCACATCCAGGGCGGGGCGGAATACAAAAACGGCACCGCGACCAGCATCAGCGGGCTGAAGGTTATCGACGATCGCACTATTCAAATCACCACCACCCAGCCGGGGGCGACGACCTTGCAACTGATCGGCGGACCGGTGCTGTCGAAAGCCTATTACGGCAAGGATTACCAGCGCGGCAAGCTGGAGAGCGTGCGTGCGCTGAACGGCAAGCCGTTGGGCAACGGGCCTTATATTTACGATAAGTACGTGCCGGGGCAGGAGATCCGTTTCCACGCCAACCCGAACTTCTACCTCGGTCAGCCAGCCGTGGCGCGCTTTATTTACCGCGTGACCAACCCGGCCACCAACTTCCAACTGTTCCAGACCGGCGAAACCGATTACGACGCTTTCACCGCCAAGCCGGATGACATTGAGCAGTTGAAGCTGCTCGGCTTTGCCAACATCAATCTGTACAGCTCCAGCGACTACAGCCGAATCGATTTCAACTTTAAGCGGCCGGCGTTGCAGGATGCGCGCGTGCGGCAGGCCTTAATCTACGGGCTGGACCGCCAAAAGCTGATTACCGTGGTGTATCAGGGGTACGGCACCGTGGCCAATCAGCCGATCTCTCCTGTTTCCTGGGCTTACGATCCACAGGGGATTAATCCGTACGCCTACGACGTCAACAAAGCGAAGCAACTGCTGGATCAGGCCGGCTGGAAACCGGGCGCGGACGGCATTCGCCAAAAAGACGGCAAAAAGCTGGAGCTGACGCTGCTGGTGACCAAAAAGCTGCTGAATGACGCACTGGTGCCGATCGCCAAAGACAACTATCGGCAGATTGGTGTGCTGCTGAAGCCGCAGGTGCTGGATTTCAACGCCTTATTGGCGCAACGCAAGGCGGGCAATTATGACCTGGCGTCGCTCAGTACCAGCAGCCTGAACGATCCGCATGATGGGGTGCGCGATTACATCAGCCAGGTGAGTGAAACCGGCTACAACAACCCGCAGGTGGACAAGCTGATCGGCCAGGCCAACGCTACGCTGGATATCGAGCAACGCAAACCGTTGTATCACCAGTTGTATCAGGTCTTGGCCGAAGATCCGCCGGTGATCCTGCTGGGCAACCGCAAAATCCTCAGCGCCAGCAGCGCCCGTGTAACCGGCTTTAAACCGGACGTCTACAACGGCCTGACCGGCAGCCTGCCGGACGTCAAACGGGTTCAGTAACGGCAAGACGCCGCCGCGCCATCGTGCGCGGCGGCGAGGGAAAACACCATGAGACATTTTATCCTGCGCCGCCTGCTGCAAACCATTCCGATGATGCTGCTGGCATCACTCCTGATCTTCTTTATCTTCGCGCTGACCCCCGGCGACTTTATTGACGGCAACATCAACCTGACGCCGCAGCGTGCCGCCGAACTGCGGGCGTTGTATGGGCTGGACCAGCCGCTGCTCATCCGCTATTGGCACTGGCTCGGCCAGTTGCTGCAAGGCAACCTCGGCTTTTCGCTGCAATACCAAATCCCGGTCAGCACGCTGTTGAACCAGTACATCTGGAACTCGTTCCTGCTGGCTTCGGTGGCGCTGGTGCTGTACTGGGGCATCGCGCTGGCGGTGGGCGTGGCTTCGGCGATGAAACCCTATTCGCTGTTCGATCATCTGGTCACGGTGGCGGTGTTCGGCGCCATGTCGTTCCCGACGTTTTTCCTGTGCCTGTTGTTGATTAAATGGTTCGCCGTCGATCTGCATTGGTTGCCGGCGGGCGGCATGCTGCGCACCGGCAGTGAGGCCACTGGACTGGCGTGGGTATTGGAAGTGGCGGCGCACCTGCTGTTGCCGGTACTGGCGCTGGTGATGTTGCAGGCCGGTACCCTGACGCGCTATTTCCGCGCCAGCATGCTGGACGTTATCCGCATGGATTATATTCGCACCGCGCGCGCCAAGGGACTTAAAGAAAAAACGGTGATCGTTAAACATGCGCTGCGCAATGCGCTGTTGCCGATCATCACGCTGTTGGGGTTTGAGCTGCCGGCGCTGTTTTCCGGCGCGCTGATCACCGAAAAGATCTTCAACTGGCCGGGGGCGGGGCATATTCACATCGACTCGCTGGCCGCGCGCGACTATCCGGTACTGATGGGCTTTACGCTGTTTCTGGCGGTGTTGACCATTTTGGGCAACCTGCTGGCGGACATTCTGTACGCCTATGCCGACCCACGAATTCGTTTGAGGTAAATATGTTGGCAACGCTGTTTTTTGGTCGCCGTCGCCGCTGGCGGCAGGCGCAACTTCCGGCGCTGGCGCAGTTGTCGCCACCGCCGGCCGCACAGGCCTGGCAACGGCTGCGGCGCCACCGGCTGGTGATGGCCTCGCTGTTGTTGCTGCTGATCCTGGCCGTGCTGTGCCTTTTGGGGCCGATGCTGTCGCCGTGGCAGGATGACGCCGGCGACGCGCTGAACATTAACCAGGCCCCCAATGCCGCGCACTGGTTGGGTACGGATTTTCTCGGCCGCGATATTTACACCCGCCTGCTGCTGGCGGGGCGCATCTCGCTGACCATCGGCCTGGTGTCGATGCTGCTGTCGGTAACGCTCGGCTACCTGTTGGGGGCATTATCCGGCTATTTGGGCGGCATCGTGGACAAGCTGATCATGCGTTTTGCCGATCTGTTGATGACCATCCCCAGCCTGCCGCTGCTGATCATTATGGGAGCGATGTTGTCCGAGCTGGACGTCTCGCCGGATTACCGTATCTACATGGTGATGATCATGCTCAGCCTGTTGGGCTGGCCTTCACTGGCGCGGCTGGTGCGCGGCCAAATCCTGTCGCTGCGCGAGCGTGATTTCATGCTGGCGACCGAAGTGCTGGGGCTGTCCACGCGGCGACGTATTTTCGGCCACCTGCTGCCGAATACCATTCCGATCCTGGTCGTGGTGGCGACCATGGGGGTGGCCAACGCCATTCTCAGCGAATCGGCGCTCAGCTATCTGGGGCTGGGTGTGGTACCGCCGACGCCGTCGTGGGGCAACATGATGGATGCCGCCAACAGCCTGATCGATTTTCAGCGTCGCCCCTGGCTGTGGATGCCGCCGGGCCTGGCGATTTTTATCACCGTAGTGGCGATTAACATTCTGGGCGACGGCCTGCGGGACGCGCTCGATCCGAAAATGAACGGGGTAAGACGATGAGCCAACCGCTGGTAGCCTTTAATCAACTGTCGGTGGCCTTCAACGGCGAGCAAGGTCGGGTGCGGGCAGTGCAGCAGGTGAGTTTCGAACTGCACGCCGGGCAGACGCTGGGCGTGGTTGGCGAGTCCGGCTGTGGCAAAAGCGTCACCGCCCTGGCGATGATGGGGTTGTTGCCGCAGCCGCTGGCACAGATCGACGGCGGCGAGATTCATTTTGACGGCCAGGATTTGTTGAAACTGCGTCCGCAGCAGATGGCCGATTTGCGCGGCAACCGGCTGGCGATGATCTTCCAGGAACCGATGAGCGCGCTGAACCCGGTGTTGACCATTGGCGAGCAACTGGTGGAGCCGCTTATCCGCCACCGAGGGGCGACGCCGAAGGCCGCCTGGCGGGAAGCGACGGCGTTGATTACGGAGGTGGGATTGGCGCGTGCAGAGCAGCTGATGGCCAGCTACCCGCACCAGCTTTCCGGCGGCATGCTGCAACGCATCATGATCGCCATGGCCATCAGTTGCCGCCCGGCGTTGCTGATTGCCGACGAGCCGACCACGGCGCTCGACGTCACTGTGCAGGCGCAAATCCTGGCGTTGCTGCGTGAACAGGCGCAAAGGCACAATATGGCGATGATGCTGATCACCCACGATCTTGGGGTCATCGCTCAGATGGCAGACCGACTGGTGGTGATGTACGCCGGGCGGATTGTCGAGCAGGGGGCTACGCGGGAGGTGCTGGCTAACCCGCAGCATCCGTACACCCAGGGGCTGATGGCTTCGCGGCCGGTGGCCGGACAGCGGCGGCGCCGATTGTATTCGATCCCCGGTCAGGTGCCCGATCTGGCCCGTTTGCCCGACCATTGCGCTTTTGCCGATCGTTGCTCGCAGGTGAGCGCACGCTGTCGTGACGGCATTCCGCCGCTGTATGGCCATGCGCAACGCCAGTCCGCCTGCTTTCTGAACGCGGGAGGGCGTATTCATGTCGGCTGAATTACTGGTTGAAGTGAAGGGGCTGAAGAAATATTTCCCGCTGCGCGATGGCCTGTTCGGCCAAACGACCGGGCAATTGCGGGCGGTGGATGACGTCAGTTTCGCCATTCGCAAGGGCACCATTTTCGGTTTGGTGGGCGAATCCGGCAGCGGTAAAACCACCGTTGGCCGCACGTTGCTGGGGCTGCATGATAAAACCGCCGGTGAAGTGTCGTTTAACGGGCAGGCGCTGGATGCGCTCAGCCCACGCCAACTGCGCGCCCTGCGTCCGAAGATGCAACTGGTGTTTCAGGATCCCTACAGTTCGCTGAATCCGAGAATGCGCGTTGGCGATGCGATTGGCGAAGCCCTGCTGCAACATGGGTTGGTGGGTAAAAATGAGCTGCGCGATCGGGTGATCGACACGATGGAAATTTGCGGGCTGTCGGCACAGCACTACGGCCGTTTCCCGCATGAGTTCTCCGGCGGTCAGCGGCAACGCATCGGCATTGCGCGTGCGGTGATCTTACAGCCCGAGTTTATCGTCGCCGATGAGCCGATTTCGGCGCTCGACGTCTCGATTCAGGCGCAGATCATCAACCTGTTTTCCGATCTCCAGGAGCAGCAGGGCGTAACCTTCCTGTTTATTTCGCACGATCTTGGAGTGGTAGAACACCTGTGTCAGGACGTGGCGGTGATGTATCTCGGTCAGATTGTCGAGAGCGCCGATCGCGACAGCCTGTTTCGCCAACCGCGGCATCCTTACACCCAGGCGTTACTGGCGGCGGTGCCCAGCCTGGATCCACTGCGGCAGCCGCAGGCGATGGCCAGGGGGGAGTTGCCCAACCCGGCTCAACCGCCGCACGGCTGCCGTTTTCATCCCCGTTGCCCGCAGGCTACCGCTCAGTGTCGGCAACAGGCCCCCGCGTTACGTACCCTGGCTGCAGGGCACCGTGTGGCCTGCCATTATGCGGATTAGGCCAGATAGTGTTTCAGCGCGCGCCCGGCCTGGTGGATGGCCGAGTGCACCGCCGGGACGTGGGCTATCGGATTCAGCAAGCCATAATCGTGGATCAGCCCGTTATAGCGAGTGGAGGTGACTTCTACGCCGGCGGCGTTAAGCAGGCGAGCATAGGCTTCGCCTTCGTCGCGCAACACGTCCAGCTCCGCAGTCTGCACCAACGCCGGCGGTAAGCCTTTCAGCTGTTCCAGCGTGGCATTGAGCGGTGAAGCGTAAATCTCTTTGCGCTGTGCCTTGTCGGTCGTGTAGTTGTCCCAGAACCATTTCATCATGTTGCGCGTCAGGAAGTGGCCTTCGGCGTACTGGTGATAGGAGTCGGTATCAAAGCTGGCATGGGTCACGGGCCACAGCAGTATCTGGCTGCGCAGCGCCGGCGTGCCTTTTTCCTTGGCCATCAGGCTGACCACCGCCGCCATATTGCCGCCTACGCTGTTGCCGACGACCGCCAACCGGGAACCGTCGACGTTGATTTTTTCGCCATATTCGGCCACCCATTCTGTGGCGGCATAGGCCTGGTTGATGGCGGTGGGATAATGCGCTTCCGGTGAAGGGGTGTAATTGACGAACACCGCCGCGGCACCGGAACTGTGCACCAAATCGCGCACCAGCCGTTCATGAGTCGGGAAGTCGCCCAGCACCCAGCCGCCACCGTGGAAGAACATGAATACCGGCAGCGCTTCTTTTACTTTGGCCGGCCGCACCAGATGCAGCAGGATATCCTGCCCCTCAACGTGGATGGTCTTCTCGCTGATTTCGACTTCGTACAGCGGCACCTCAACGCTGCTTTGCGCCCCCTCCAGCACTTTACGCGCCTCTTTCGGCTTCATCTGTTCCATCGGTTTGCCGCCGCCGGCATTTAACGCATCCAGGAATACGCGAATATCCTTTTGCGCTGCCGGTTGGGTGGGATCAACAGTTTTTTTAGACATCATGGCTCCTCAAGTGCGGGGTGGTCGAAATCACAGTGTAGTTGCTGGTTAACAAATAGGTGATCTGGCGTGTGGATGAACCGCCGGCGGACAGGAGCATGGCCCGGCAGAGCCTTAACTGACGCGGGGTTGCTCGTCACTGGTGCATTCGCTGCACTCTAATGGGGCGAAAGTGTGATCGGGCGCAAATCGGGCCAAATTATTTTTGCGAGCGCGATCAGAAATATTGAAGTTTTTTGCAATTGAATAGGATTTCGCGGCCAATGATGATTTTTAGCCTTATTTTTCCAATTATTCATTACCAATGCATAATTATTGAATAAGTATGCATTGTAAGCCGTTGTTTTAACGAAAAAAAACGCGATATTCGCCAAAAATCCCGTTTTGGCACGATAGCTGCTCTACACTCTTTATCAAACGGCATGTATTTTAACTGCTCGTTAACATTTATTCCCCGTTCAGAGACCGGATACGCGGCATAAATAGTGGAAAACCGATTTTATGTAACAGATTTGTTTCTGAATAGCCGGTAGATGGCAGAGTTATCACCGGGCGAAAAGCGGAATCAACGGTGCGGTTTTTTTGTTTTGTTGCGGAATATCCGGGCAGGAACGGCCCTTACAGTCAAAATTCAGCCTTTGCTGAGGTTATGAGGTCATTATGGAACAGCCAATCGCAGTTACCCGCCAGTCTTTCGACGACTGGATGGTCCCGGTTTATGCCCCCGCTGATTTTATTCTGGTTCGGGGGGAGGGGTCACAGGTCTGGGACCAGCAGGGTAAGTCTTACATCGATTTTGCCGGCGGCATCGCGGTTAATGCGTTGGGGCATGCGCATCCGGCGGTGAAGGCGGCGCTGGTGGAGCAGGCGGGGAAACTGTGGCATCTGGGCAACGGCTATACCAACGAACCGGTACTGCTGTTGGCGAAACAGCTGATTGACGCCACCTTTGCCGAAAAAGTGTTTTTCTGCAACTCCGGGGCGGAAGCCAACGAAGCGGCGCTGAAGCTGGCGCGTAAACGTGCGTTGGACAACGGCAACGCCGGCAAGAACCAGATTGTGGCGTTCAATAACGCTTTCCACGGCCGGACGCTGTTCACCGTGTCTGCCGGCGGCCAGCCGAAGTATTCAAAAGATTTTGCGCCGCTGCCGGGCGGTATCAGCCACACGGCGTTTAACGATCTGGCTGCCGCGGCTGAGCTGATCAACGACCAGACCTGCGCGGTGATTGTGGAGCCGATTCAGGGCGAAGGTGGCGTGCTGCCGGCCGATGCCGCTTTCCTGCAGGGCCTGCGTGAGCTGTGCGATCGCCACGATGCGTTGCTGATTTTCGATGAAGTGCAAACCGGCGTGGGTCGCACGGGGTATCTGTACGCGTACATGCAATACGGCGTCGTGCCGGACGTGCTGACCACCGCTAAAGCGCTGGGCGGTGGCTTCCCGATTGGCGCTATGCTGACCACCGACGCATTGGCCAAAACCCTGGGCGTAGGCACCCACGGCACCACCTACGGCGGCAACCCGCTGGCGACGGCGGTGGCGGGCGCGGTGTTTTCCATCATCAACACGCCAGAGGTGCTGGAAGGCGTGAAGCAGCGCCACCAGTGGTTTATCGACGGCTTGAACGAAATTAACCGGCAATACCCGATTTTCTCTGAAATTCGCGGCGGCGGCCTGCTGATTGGCTGCCAGTTGAATAAGGATTATGCCGGCAAGGCAAAACAGATCACCCAGTTGGCCAACGAAGAGGGCGTGATTGCACTGATCGCCGGCCCGGATGTGGTGCGCTTCACCCCTTCACTGATCATTCCAGAGCAGGATGTGAAAGAGGGGCTGGCGCGATTCGCGCGTGCCGTGGCGCGGATTTGCAGCTAATACACAGGCTGCGCCTTAACCGGCGCAGCCTGATTCTGACGAGGTTCGCATTATGATGATTATTCGCCCTATAGAGCGTCGCGATTTGGCTGATTTACTGACGCTTGCCGGTAAATCCGGCATCGGTCTCACTTCCCTGCCGCAAGATGAAGATACGTTGTCGGCGCGCATTGAGCGGGCGTTAAAAACCTGGCAAGGCGAACTTCCGCGTGGCGAGCAGTGCTATCTGTTTGTGCTGGAGGACAGCGAGCGCCGGCAGGCGGTAGGGGTTTGCGCGATTGAAGTGGCCGTTGGGCTGACTGAACCCTGGTACAGCTTTCGCGTCGGTACCCAGGTGCACGCGTCCAAACAGTTGAACGTCTATAAATCGGTGCCGACGCTGTTTCTCAGCAACGATCACACCGGCCATTCCGAGCTGTGTACGCTGTTCCTCGATCCGGACTACCGTCACGGCGAAAACGGCAAGCTGTTATCGAAGGTGCGTTTCCTGTTTATCGCCGCTTTCCGTGAGCGTTTTTCCGCGCGGCTGATTGCCGAAATGCGCGGTTTCTCCGATGAAGAGGGCCGTTCTCCGTTCTGGGAGAGCGTCGGAAACCATTTCTTTTCCATCGAGTTCGCCAAGGCGGACTACCTGAGTGGTACCGGACAGAAGGCGTTTATCGCCGAGCTGATGCCGAAACACCCGCTGTATGTCGATTTCCTGGCCGAAGACGCGCAAAAGGTGATTGGCCAAGTGCACCCACAGACCGTTCCTGCTCGCCGGGTGCTGGAGTCTGAGGGCCTGCGCTATCAGGGCTATGTCGATATCTTCGACGGCGGGCCGACGCTGGAAGCGGAAATCGACCAGATCCGCGCTGTCAAAGAAAGCCGCACGGTGAAAGTGGTGTTGGACGAGACGCCGATGCGCGCCGATGCGCCGGCTCTTCTGGTGGCCAACGATCATTATCAGTCCTACCGCGCACTGCTGGTCAATGCCGATCTGTATGACGAGCGTCTGCATCTCAATGCGGAAACCGCTGCGGCGCTGGGCGTTGAGCAAGGCAGCTTGGTGCGGGTCATCCCCCTCATTTCAAAGGAGAAAGCCTAATGTCACATCCTGCACTGTTTATTAACGGCGCCTGGCAACAGGGCCGGGGCGCTGAATTCGGCAAAACCGATCCGGTCGACAACCAGACGCTGTGGCAGGCCAATGCCGCCGATGGCAGTGATGTCGCCGCCGCTTGCGAGGCTGCTCGCGCCGCGTTCCCGGCCTGGGCCCGCACTCCGTTTGAACAGCGTGAGCAACTGGTAAAGCGTTTTGCTGCCCTGCTGGAAGCGCATAAACAGGATTTGGCGGCGGTGATCAGCCGTGAAACCAGCAAACCGCGCTGGGAAACGTTGACCGAAGTGCAGGCGATGATCGGCAAAGTGGCGATTTCCCTGCAGGCATACCAGGCACGCACCGGCATCAGTGAAACCGCGATGGCGGACGGCGCTTCGGTGCTGCGCCACCGGCCGCATGGCGTGCTGGCGGTGTTCGGGCCTTATAACTTCCCGGGCCATTTGCCGAATGGCCACATTGTGCCGGCCCTGTTGGCGGGCAATACGGTGGTCTTTAAACCCAGCGAGCTGACGCCGCTGACCGCCGAGGAGACGCTGAAGCTGTGGCAGCAGGCCGGCTTGCCAAACGGGGTGATCAACCTGGTGCAGGGCGGGCGCGAAACTGGCGAAGCGCTGGCTGCCAGTGAAGATATCGACGGTCTGCTGTTTACCGGCAGCGCAGGGACCGGTTATCACTTGCATCGCCAATTGGCGGGGCAGCCTGAAAAGATGCTGGCGTTGGAAATGGGCGGCAACAACGCGTTGATTGTCGATCAGATTGACGATCGCGATGCGGCGGTTAATCTGGCGATTCAGTCGGCGTTTATCTCCGCCGGCCAGCGTTGCACCTGCTCGCGCCGCATTCTGGTGAAACGCGGCAGCGAGGGCGATGCCTTCATTGAACGTTTGGTGCAGGTGGCGGGCGCTCTGCGTGTCGGCCGCTGGGACGCTGAACCGCAGCCGTTCATGGGCGGGGTTATTTCCCCAGCGGCGGCGGAAAAAATGCTGGCGGCGCAGCATCATTTGTTGTCTTTGGGTGGCAAAGCCTTGCTGACCATGCAGCGGCTGGAAAGCGGCAGTGCGCTGCTCAGCCCCGGCATTATCGATGTGACCGGCGTACGGGACGTGCCGGATGAAGAATATTTCGGCCCGCTGACCACTGTCATTCGCTATAACGACTTTGACGAGGCGTTACGAATCGCCAACCAGACGCGCTATGGCCTGTCTGTCGGCCTGGTGTCGCCGCAGCGTGAACGCTTTGATCAACTGCTGTTGGAAGCGCGTGCCGGTATCGTCAACTGGAACAAACCCTTGACCGGCGCCTCCAGTGCCGCGCCGTTCGGCGGCGTGGGGGCCTCGGGCAACCACCGCCCAAGCGCCTATTACGCGGCGGATTACTGCGCTTGGCCAATGGCGTCGCTGGAAAGCGAAAGTTTGACTCTGCCGGCAAGTCTGTCGCCAGGGCTGTCGTTTAATACCGATACACCCTAAATTTGAGGCCGATGGGGGTCATTACAGGTTAGCCGACCGTTGAGTGCAACAACCCTCAGGGAGCTCGGCGCTCGGTATGACGCCCCACAGCCAGACGCCGCTATTTAGCTGAGCGCCTGGTTGTGCTGTACAGGAATGTTCAAATGCCGCGAGCGCATGGACGCGCTAGATCGGCCAACTTGAAATTCACGGGGTATGTTTTTTGAATAGGGCCGAGCCTGCTCGGTCCGGGAGAACAGCATGGCAGGATATGAAGTCAATTTTGATGGCCTGGTGGGCCTGACCCATCATTACGCCGGATTATCGTTTGGTAATGAAGCCTCTACGCAGCACCAAAACAGCGTGTCTAACCCGAAACTGGCGGCCAAACAGGGGTTGCTGAAGATGAAGGCGCTGGCCGATCTCGGCTTCCAGCAGGGGGTTTTGCCACCGCAGGAGCGGCCGCATGTGCAGATGCTGCGCAAACTGGGTTTCAGCGGCAGCGATGAGGCCGTGTTGGCGCAGGCGATGCGTCAGTCGCCACGTTTGTTGTCGGCGCTCAGTTCGGCCTCCTGCATGTGGACCGCCAATGCGGCCACGGTTTCGCCTTCGGCGGACAGCAAAGATGGCAAGGTGCATTTCACCGCCGCCAACCTGAACAATAAATTCCATCGTGCGATTGAGGCCGAGACCACCTCCGGCGTGCTGCGCGCGATTTTCAACGATGAACGCCATTTCGCCCACCACGAAGCCTTGCCACAGGTGGCGTTGTTTGGCGACGAAGGCGCGGCCAATCACAACCGGCTGGGTGGCGACTATGGCAAACGCAGCGTGCAGATGTTTGTCTATGGGCGCCAGGAGTTCGGTGGCGAAACGGCCCCGACACGCTACCCGGCACGCCAGACGCGTGAGGCCGGCGAGGCGATTGCTCGCCTGCATCAATTGGATGAGCAGCACACCGTGTTTGTGCAGCAAAACCCGGCGGTGATCGACCAGGGCGTGTTCCATAACGACGTGATTGCGGTCAGTAACCAGAACGTGCTGTTCCATCATCAGCAGGCGTTTCATCAGCAGCAGCAAGCGCTGGACGAGGTGCGCCGCAAGATGGCGACGCTGGACTGCGAACTGACGGCGATTGAGGTGCCGACGGCGCAGGTCTCGGTGGCGGATGCGGTATCGACCTATCTGTTCAACAGCCAGATTTTAACCAAACCTGACGGCAAGATGATGATTGTGGTGCCGGAAGAGTCACGCCAGCATGGCGGTGTGTGGCGCTATCTGAGCGAGATGGTGACCGGCGGCGGGCCGATCGATGAAATCAAGGTGTTCGATCTGCGTGAGAGCATGCGTAACGGCGGCGGGCCGGCGTGCCTGAGATTGCGTGTGGCGCTGAATGAACAGGAACTGCGGGCGGTGAATCCGCGCGCGATGATGAACGATACGCTGTTCGTTACGCTCAATGAGTGGGTCGATCGCTATTATCGCGATCGGCTGACGCAAAACGATTTGGCCGACCCGCAGTTGCTGCGCGAGGGGCGCGATGCGCTGGACGCGTTGACGTCTATCCTCGGGCTGGGGTCGGTTTATCCTTTCCAACAATAGACGGAGCTGCCATGTTTGATTTGTTGGCCCTGACGCTGGCGGGGCAAGCCCCGGCCAACCAACAGGGTGATAACCTGAATGTGCACTGGCGCTGGCTGGGGGAAGGCCTGTTGGAAATCACCCCGCACCAGGCTTACCGGCAGGCGGTGGTGCTTTCCGCCGGGATACACGGTAATGAAACGGCACCGATTGAACTGCTGAACCAATTGGTCAATGCGTTGCTGGCGGGCGAAAGGCCGCTGGCGGTGCGGCTGCTGGTGGTGCTGGGTAACCCGGCGGCGATACGTGCAGGTAAACGTTATCTGCACAGTGACATGAACCGCATGTTCGGCGGCCGCTATCGCGAGTTTAACCACAGTGGTGAAACCGCGCGGGCGCAGCAACTGGAGCAGGTGATAACGGCGTTTTTCGACGGGGAAGAGGCCGCGCGTTTCCATTATGATCTGCACACGGCGATACGTGAATCGCGGCTGCCGCGTTTTGGCATTCTGCCCTTCCAGACGCGGCCTTACAGTGCGGAGATGCTGGGGGTGCTGGATGCCGCCGATCTTGACGCGCTGGTGATCCACAGTGCGCCCGGTGGCACCTTTAGTCATTTTTCCAGCGAGCACGCCGACGCCGCAAGTTGTACGTTGGAGCTGGGCAAGGCGAAACCCTTCGGCAGCAACGATCTGCTACAGTTTGCGGCCATTAACCGTGCGTTGCAGGGGGTGGTGAGCGCTGAACCTTTACCTTCTCGGCTGGGTGAAGCGCTGCGCCTATTCCGCGTAGAACAGTCGTTGATTAAGCGCAGCGAGGCTTTCAGGCTGCACCTTAGCGACGATACCGCCAATTTTACCGAGCTTAAGCAGGGCACTTTATTGTGCGAGCAACCGGGTGAAGAGTACCGGGTTCAACATGCCAGCGAGTGGATTTTGTTCCCCAATCCTGGCGTTGCGCTTGGGCTGCGTGCCGGTATGGTGCTGACAGAGGTGCCGCGTAGCACGCTGTATTAATCTGTCAGCCATGTTGGCGGTTTTCATTTGCGGTGTGCACCAGGTTGTAGCGTTGTCAGCTGCAACCTGGAGTTAATGTGGTGTATTATTCTGTAGTATTTTTTCATTCCCTTCTCTTTATATATCCGCTATTCACTGTTGCCATTTCTTAAATTTAATTTCCCCCGGTATTACTATTTTGATGGTTTGAATCGTATTGACTATGAGAACCTGTAAAAGATCTGATTAAAACTCGGTTAATGGTCTAAATCAACGCAACGACTTTGTTCAGATAAAAATGTGAAATAAGTAACGTTATTAGTAACCACGCTAAGTTTCATGTTATTTACGTATCGTTTAGAAAGTAGGCAAAAAGAAAGTAATTTGCACTAAATTAGTGCAATGCACCAATTTGGTTATAAGTTATGTGTCAAATATCAATATGAATCAATGATTTGATGTGGGCTTCTTTTGTAATATTAAGTTACAAATAAACATGCTTTACCCACGGTATTTTATGAACTTTTTCTTTTGAAGTTTGGATTCATGATGCTAATGTCACATGGCCCCTGATTAGGGGCGCTCATAAAATACTAAATGATAAAGATCACAGCCCAAATCATAAATTGGGCGTGATGGGCAGGTTTTTAATTATAATATCTAGGAAAATAAATGATGAATCGCAGTGTATTAGCCTTAGCTGTTGCCCTTGCGGCAATCACCTCCTTTGCCAACGCGGCTGAAATTTATAATAAGGATGGCAATAAACTTGACCTGTACGGTCGCGTTTCCGCCAAACATGTTTTCAGCGATGATAAATCTGAAGATGGCGACAAGACTTATGTCCGTCTGGGTTTCAAAGGCGAAACGCAAATCAATGACCAACTGACTGGTTACGGCCAGTGGGAATATAACGTCCAGGCCAACCACGACGAAGCGCAGGGCACTACGGGCACCAAAACCCGTCTGGGCTTTGCCGGTCTGAAGTTCGCCAACTACGGTTCATTCGACTACGGCCGTAACTACGGCGTGGTGTACGACGCGGAAGCCTATACCGACATGCTGCCGGAATTCGGCGGCGATTCTTACAGCTATACCGACAACTACATGACCGCGCGTTCTAACGGCTTGGCGACTTACCGTAACCGTGACTTCTTCGGTCTGGTGGAAGGCCTGAACCTGGCAGTACAGTACCAGGGCAAAAACGACGGCGACAGTCGCAGCGTGACCAAGCAGAACGGTGACGGCTACGGTCTGTCATTGGATTACCAGGATATCGGCGGCTCAGGTATCGGTGTGGCGGCGGCATTCTCTGACTCGAACCGCACCAGCGATCAAAAGAAACTGCAGTACGGCAAAGGCGACAGCGCGACGGCCTGGACCACTGCGGTTAAATACGACGCCAATCAGGTTTACCTGGCGGCAATGTATGCGGAAACCCGCAACATGACGCCAATCAGCGGCAACGGCGTGTCTGGCTTCGCCAACAAAACTCAGAACTTCGAAATGGTCGCTCAGTACCAGTTCGAAAACGGTCTGCGTCCTTCTCTGGCTTACGTGCAGTCCAAAGGCAAGGATATCGAAGGGCTTGGCGATGTCGATCTGGTGAAATACGTGGAAGTGGGCGCGACTTACTACTTCAACAAAAACATGTACACCTATGTTGATTACAAAATCAACCAGCTGAATGACGACAACAAGCTGAAACTGAGCACAGACGATATCGTTGCGGTCAACCTGACTTATCGTTTCTAAGTTTCAACGCTATTACCTTCATCCTGTGTCGGGATAACGGTCAAAAGGCAGGGCGCAAGCTCTGCCTTCTTTATTTGGGACGCTATCCTTTGGCTGCCAGGCCCACGACTTCAATAGCGGAGCGCAGGGTTTCAAAGCGCTGCTGATTTTTCTCATGTTCAATCTCGGTGACCAAATGGGCCAGAATATTATTGCCGGACACTTTCTTGTTGAGATTGATCAGTTGGATCACCGCGCCACCGAGTACCAGGCTGACATCGCGTAACAGGGTTTCATAATGTTCGTCTGAGAGAGCAGATACGGGCATGACGCCGTCTCCATATCGTTCGGGTGAGGCAATTTAGCAAAGTGGCGGTATAAAATATCGTAGACATACCTCTTTTCCGATGAATTCAGAAATTCCTCAGAGGTAAATAGTGGAAAAATGGACGGCCGCTCTACAACGGCGCATATTCACTGGCAGGTAGCCAGAAACCATCGATAAAATCCTCCACCGGAAAACACCCGGCGTGGCGCAGATTTTGTTCCTTCATGACGACCAGACACTGGGGTTCATTGCGCAGCACGTCAACCACGATATCGGCGCAGCCGCCATCCAGATAACATACAAACATCACCAGTGCGTACATAACGTCTTGCGTCCTCTACCTAAATCTCTCCATACCTTTATTGTAGGTAAAAACGGGGTGTCTTTCAGCGCGAAAATCGATGCAAAGCGATGGATTGGCAACAAAAGGGTGCACTTTCGGATTACTCCAGCGGCTGAATGCCGCAGGAGCAATTGAATATCTGTTTTGCAGTGCTAAGCTTAACAAGCCTTAAGTGAACGCAACATTGTAACCATCGAAAGGAGTGAATATGGGATTGTTTAACTTCGTCAAAGAAGCTGGCGAAAAACTGTGGGACACAGTGACCGGCAATGCGACTGCCGAAGACCAAAGTGCCAAACTGAAGGAGCACCTGGATAAAATAGGCCTGCCGGGTACCGATAAGGTCGACGTGCAGGTGGTGGATGGCAAAGCCGTGGTGACCGGGGACGCCGTCAGCCAGGAACTGAAAGAAAAAATCCTGGTGGCGATCGGTAACGTGGCGGGTATCAGCGGTGTGGAAGACAAGGTGTCTGTTGCACAATCTGAAGCCGAGAGCCGTTTCTATACCGTGAAGAAGGGCGACACGCTGAGCGCAGTGTCGAAAGAAGTGTACGGCAACGCCAATCTGTACAACAAGATCTTCGAAGCGAACAAACCCATGCTCTCCAGCCCGGACAGAATTTATCCAGGACAGGTTCTGCGCATCCCGCAGTAAAGAAGATAAGATATCCAGGAGCCCGATGTGATATCGGGCTTTTTTTATCGCAGGTCCTATCAGTTTTACTGATTATTTTTTGATTTTAATAAAAGTTGTGAATGTTTTATACTCGCCGCCGCCTCTGCTCCCGGGGATGTTGACCCTGGCGAGGAAAGTTGATAGCGTCTTGCCACTATTGAGGTCTGAATGGCGTTGACGCAGAATCTAAGAAAACCGCAGTAGCGAGTTTTTATCGACCATCCCATAACAGTAGCGTTTACGCGTGATGAGTTAAGATAGATTTTGTGAAAGAACAACGTAATGCCTCACAAGACAAAAACTACCGTGAAACTCTGGGAGATGCGCAGTTTGCCATCATTGTGCTGGCGATCGCGTCCTGCTCCCTGATCATCTTTACGCTGTCAGTCACCCTGTGGCTGACATGATGTCGTTCTGTACAGGAGATAAAATGGAGCATAATCTCCACGATGAAACCAAACTGCTGGCTGTTATCGGCCTGCTGGTTTCCGTGTTGTTGGTCGTATCGATACTCTTTGGTGTGACGTATTTCTCCGATTTGAAGCATGCACGTGACGAAGTTGATGTAAAAGGCTGCTATATCAAGACGTCCTGACGCTCTCCGTCCCCCAGGTTGCATCGAGGCCGCCGGCTGTGTGATAAGCTGGCTTTGCCATCAATTCAACCTGTGTGCCGTTCTGGAGGCGTTACCATGAGCAACTCCCGCCCAACCCATTCTTCTTCTTCCCGTGACTGTCCCGTGGTCGAGGGTGTGCGTCAAATACAACGCATTACCGCACGCAATGCCGAAGTCGGCGGTATCCCTATCAATCGCGCCTTACCTACCCGCGAACGCCGTACCGTGGGCGCCTGGTGCTTTCTCGACCATGCCGGACCTTCGGTCTTCAGCGGCTCCTCTAAAGGCATGGACGTGGGGCCGCACCCGCATATTGGCTTGCAAACCTTTACCTGGATGATTGAAGGAGAGGTGCTGCATCGCGACAGCCTGGGTAGCGAGCAGGTGATTCGTCCGGGCCAGGTCAATCTGATGACGGCAGGGCGCGGTATCGCCCATACCGAACAGTCAACGGGGGAAGAGCGGCGTTTACATGCTGCACAGCTGTGGATTGCTCTCCCTGCCGGCGATGCCGATATGGCGCCGCGCTTCGATCATTATCCCGACTTGCCGTCCTGGGAAAAAAATGGGGTTAGGCATACTTTGTTGGTGGGCGAGTTTGAGCAATACCGTTCTCCGGTGTTTACATTTTCGCCATTAATCGCCATTGATTTGGTGTGGCAGAGCGACGGCTATTTACCCTTACCTTTGCGGGAAGACTATGAAATAGGTTTTTTGCCCCTTGTTGGTGCAATTGAGGTTAATGATGAAAAATTTTCACCTGATGAGTTCGCCTATTTAGGCATGAATCTTAACCAAATCGGGTTAAATGCCAAGAAGGGCAGTCGGGCATTATTAATCGGCGGGGTGCCATTAAACGAAGAGATTCTCATTTGGTGGAACTTTGTCGGCCACAGTAAGCAAGATATTACCCAGGCGCAGCATGACTGGGAGCAGGGGAATAGCCGTTTTCCGGATGTGAGTGGTTATAGCGGGCCGCGTATGACCGCGCCACGCCTGCCCTGGAGCGAGGTTTGATGCTCTCTGGCTATAACGATGAGGCGATCTTATTCATTTCTTTCTATCAACGCTGAATTAATGTGATCGAAAGTCCATGTTTTAGATCGAATATAGTTTATCTGGTAAATAGTGATCTGGCGCAAATAATTGGTCGGAGCAGTGGATTAAGATATCTTTCAAGAAGTGTTGTTATCTAACCGCTAGTCAGAAGCCTGTGAGGTCATTATGAGCCAAGTACTCTATCGTGCAAGATTATCCCATGTTGTTATTGCAACGGCGGCTTTTTGGATCTCTATCGCAGCTATGCTGGTTGTTGTGCTAAGCTAACACTGAGTGATTAGGTAATAGACCCGCTGCGGCGGGTTTTTTTATGTCTGATTATTCGCAATTTTCCGAATGCGGTTATACTTATTAAACCTGATTCTTAATTAACCTTTAAAAACACAATGGTAATTCTTTCTAATGTTATCGTGATATTAATAGCCGCGATTCATCTGTATATCCTGATCCTGGAAATGTTCCTTTGGCAGACGCCGACCGGCAGACGCGTGTTCGCCACTACGGCGGAATTTGCGGCTGCAACGCGGGTGCTGGCCGCTAACCAGGGGTTGTATAACGGTTTCCTGGCTGCCGGGCTGGCATGGGGAGTCTGGCGTGCTGACCCGACGGTGCAACTGTTTTTCCTCGGCTGCGTGCTGGTGGCGGGCATCTTCGGCGGCCTGACGGCGAGCCGTAAAATTCTTAAGGTCCAGGCGCTCCCTGCGTTGATTGCCATTTTGGTGGTGATTTGGGCCCATTAGCCCGCCGGTGGGTACGGCGGGAGAGCGGTCAGGCGGTTTTTTGATGGATGACGTGCAACGGCGGGGCGATGTGCAAATCCACGCTTAAATCCTGGCGGAAATCATAAGGCGTGATGTTGAACCGTTTTCTGAACATATAAGTAAAATGTGACTGCGAGCCAAAACCAAAATCCAGTGCAATGTCAAAAATGGTAGCGTCACTGCTGCGCAATTGATAAACCGCACCGGCCAGGCGGCGCTCGCGGATATACTTGCCCAGCGAAATCCCGGTCGCTTCTTTGAACAGCTTCTGCATGTGCCACAGGGAGTAGCCGGAGTACTCGGCCAACTCTTCGAGATGGATCACTCTACCTAGGTGAGTTTCGACCCATTTACTGAGGGCGCAGACTAATGAGAGGTGATGTTCTTGTATCATCAGTGCGTCTGTGTGAGATCTACATAGCGGTGAAGTATACACAACTTGCCGCCCCGGACAAAAAGCCCACCAGCTCCAGGGCGAAATTATTCGGAAAAACCATCATCAGGTGGCTTGTCAGCCGGAAGGAAAAGCGGCTAATCTGAGATTGCCCGTTACCGCTGATACTAAAGTGGTTCAGGCCGCAGGAAATAAACCGCCTAGACAGAGTCCGCCGTAACAACTCAGCGTTGATGGGGTGATCGCATGTTAATGACAGTGATTATTACTCTGGTTGTAATCGTGGGCGTTGCCGCTTTTATGGTGACACCGGTAATGAGAATGAATAATGCGGAAGGTGTGGGAGGTGAAGAGCCGTGAGATCAGGCCACAATATAGCCCGCTGTGGGATGTGACAGACTACCGAAAAAGCCTGGATGTTCATACCCGTCGTGTTTCGCGTCAGCGCGTTTTGGCTGCAACCTGAAATGCACAGGGTATCGTTCATCCGGGCTTTTTGTTGATAACGTCCGATCAGACGTTTTTGCGCTCTACGGTTTCTTCGCCCCAGTACAGCTGATCGGCACTGGTTTTGGCGAAGGCCATTTCCAAGGCTTCGTCACTGCCTTCCTCCCAGATTTTTTGCGCCAATATCTCGTCGTTCTTCGCCAACTCAAAAATCGCCTCGGCAATTTCAACCGAAGTTTCGCGCACTGTCGCCCAGGATTTCACATTGTGGTTTGCCATCACGTTCTCCCGTCAGGTTAGGATTTGCAATGCGCCGCCAAGCGCAACGCTCAAGCCCCAAGTATAGGCCAATTCGGCAGGGCGTTTTGCTGACCAATGCGCATTAACGCTGAAAATTCAGCGGCAAACGGCGTGGGGGCGGAAAAGCGGCAGGCGGCATGGTATTCTGTGCGGCGTCTGAACTAAGAAGGAAAGTCACTATGTCCGACATGCTGAGCAACGATCAGGAATTGGCATCCGATCTGGTCGCCTGCCAACTGGTCATCAAACAAATTCTGGATGTCATTGACGTTATCGCACCAACCGAGGTGCGGGACAAAATGGCAAGTCAGTTGAAAAGCATCGATTTTTCCACCCATCCTGCCGGCGCCGATCCGGTGACGCGGCGGGCTATCGAAAAAGCGATTGCTTTGATTGAGATGAAATTCACGCGTAATTGATGGGAAACCGCCGTTTGACGGCGGTTTCGGACGGTGGTGATCAATCCACCACCGTTTCGATCTTTTTGAACAGCGGGCAGTCGGCAATGCCAATCACGCCGTTGTCACCGTGCAGATACTGCGCTATCACCACATTCCGCGCCGTCAGGTATTTACACTGCAACCCCAGCCCACCGACGTTTTGATTGCTGCCGATAAGCACCCCGTACCCCGAAAACAGAAATACGCCATACAGCACCGCCAGCGCCGCGATCCACTTAATCAGCTTACCCATTGTGACTCCTGTTATTGACTGTCGTAGCGATATAGCCACGAGCCAGAGCAGGGCGCAACGGTAACATTCTGAAAAATAAACCCAGGTGAGATTTCTAAACGACCGGTTAAACTTCGTTTAAGTTGGCCGTGATAGGCTGAGTAACCAATTACCAAGATAACAATGAGGCTGCTAAAATTTGTTGCGAAAAAAAATCCTCGTGATAATTGCGGCTCTGGCTGCCTGTCTGTTTTTTTATCTGCTGGCACTGGACAGTTATTGTGATGAGGGGGAGAGGTTTGCGTTGGGAATTTGTTCAATCACTCGCTTTGTTCCCTGGTGAGGTGCGCGGCGGTGCGCAACAATTTTCCGCGGAGATGTTCGTGCCCATACCCGGAGTGCTAAGATGTCCGCCTGATTTTAGCAGTAGATAGGGTTGTCCATGTACGATTTAGGTTTTGGTCCAAATAGCCTGGTTTCGCTGGCCATCGCAGCGCTGGCGCTGCTGGTGGGATTATGGGGCTGGTTCCTGGTGAACCGCGCCAGCGTGCGTGCCAATGAACAGATTCGCCTGTTGCAGGAAATAGCCGAGCAGCAGCGCCAACAAACGGCGTTACTGAAGAGCCTGGCGCAAAGTGCCCGCGGCGACAGCGTGGCGGACGATGACGATCTCAGCCCGGCGCTGGATTTCAAGGGATTCATCCCCGAACGTTAATCAGCTGCCTGTCGGGTGGCGCTTCACGCACTTTATGCCACCCGCTTTCCTCAGAAAAACTCCATCCCCTGATAAGGTTGAGCACGGCATGCTGCCAGACGACTGGCCAGATCGCCGCTGTGAATTTCTAACTGATGCCCGTCGGGATCGAGAAAATACAGTGATTCCCCCTCGCTGCGGTTGCTTTTCCACTCTTTTACTCCTGCCTGGCGTAGCCGTAATGCGGCGGGTGCAAAATTTTCCTCCGTCACGCTGAACGCATAATGGGTATAGTCTCCCGGCGTGTCCGTCGCACGCGAACTGTCCCACGACAGACACAACCACAGTTCGCCAAGGGACAGGTAGGCGCCATTTTGCCAGCGCGCATGCGGGATGAATCCCAACAGACGGGTGTAGAAATCGAAACTGCGGTTGACGTCACGTACCGCGAGCGTCAGGTGGTTAAGGCCGCTCAACATGGCGATAATTTCCGGGCAATGAAACAGGTAAAAAGTGTAATCATCCGAATGGAGAATATAAAGAGCAAAAAACATTAGTATGGATAATATGAAAAGCCGTCGCTTTGTCATAAATCTGTCGTATTGGCATCGTAATGTAGCGCCAACCTTACGAAAGATGGATGAAGCCGATGATTAAATGGTATGAAGAAAGCGACGCCGAGGTGAACCGCAGCATTGCGTTGATCACCGGAGAAAACCCGGAAAAATGGTATCCTTACGGCGGCGTGAAAGGTAAAGATTATTGCAAGAATCCCTCCGATGCCTGGCCGATTATCTGCGCCAATAAAATCAGTTTGAATGCTGACGGCCAAAGCGATAACCCGCTGTGGCAGGCCCGCATGATCACCCAGCGCGGTGAGTGGCAGGCAGACAGCAACAGCCCATTGCGCGCCGCGATGATCTGTTTCCTGCTGAGCCAGCAAACCACCGAGATGGCCCGTTGAACCACCAGAAATACTGATGATTTTTCCCTTTTTATGACAACAGAACTGTCTCTGGCGGAGCCTGTTTATGAAGCGCATTATTAAAGGTGATAAAAACTTGTCTCATCTGGTGATTGCCCATGCGGCAATCGATCGTCATGCCGAAAGCTTTGGGCAGCGCCGACAGGGCTGGCCCTCAACCTACCTGATAAAATATCAAAACGATCGCGTGGCAGTGGAAGTGGTCACGCGTCGCCAGTCCTATGTCGCGACGCTGATGATTGGCGCACGCAATCTGACCAAACTGTGCGGCCTGCCAGGCTGAATCCCAGCCATTCCGTCGCCATTCTTTGCATAAACTAGCATCCTGGTCCCTGTTGCCGGGGTGCTTCTCCTTGATGCTCCCGGGGTTAAGTGTTAAAAAGCCGCCCGCAGATACATTTATTGATTGGCGAAATCTTGTGCGAAAGCGACGGGATTCAACGCCATATGAGGATAAGATGGGCGGTCAGCAACAGGATACTCCGCTAAAACGCGGTTTAAAAAACAGACATATACAACTCATCGCCCTTGGGGGCGCCATTGGCACCGGTTTGTTTCTCGGCATTGCACAGACCATTAAAATGGCCGGTCCTTCCGTGCTGCTGGGCTACGCAATCGGTGGCGTTATCGCTTTTCTGATTATGCGCCAACTGGGTGAAATGGTGGTTGAAGAGCCGGTCGCCGGCTCATTCAGCCACTTTGCCTATAAATACTGGGGCGATTTCGCCGGTTTCCTTTCCGGCTGGAACTATTGGGCCATGTTCATTCTGGTCGGCATGGCCGAGTTAACCGCCGTAGGGATTTATATTCAGTATTGGTGGCCGGACATCCCGACCTGGGTTTCCGCTGCGGTATTTTTTGTGCTGATTAATCTGATCAACCTGGTCAACGTGCGCCTGTATGGTGAAACGGAGTTCTGGTTCGCCATCATCAAGGTGGTGGCGATTGTCGGCATGATTGTCTTCGGCGCCTGGCTGTTGGTCAGCGGAAATGGCGGCCCGCAAGCCAGCTTCGGCAACCTGTGGGAGCAGGGGGGCTTTATGCCGCACGGCATAGAAGGGCTGGTCATGGCGATGGCGGTGATCATGTTTTCATTCGGTGGGCTGGAGATGGTCGGCATCACGGCTGCGGAAGCCGCCGATCCGCGCCGCAGCATTCCGAAAGCCACCAACCAGGTGGTGTACCGTATCCTGATTTTTTATATCGGCTCACTGACCGTACTGCTTTCTCTCTACCCATGGGACAAGGTGGTGGAAGGCGGCAGTCCGTTTGTGATGATTTTCCACGCGCTGAACAGCAACCTGGTGGCGACCCTCCTTAACGTGGTGGTGCTGACGGCGGCGCTGTCGGTGTATAACAGCGGGGTCTATGCCAACAGCCGCATGCTGTTTGGCTTGGCGACGCAGGGGAATGCGCCGAAGGTGTTGACCCGGGTGAATAAGCGCGGCGTGCCTGTGCTGTCCATTGCGCTGTCGGCGCTGGTGACTTCTGTCGGCGTGCTGATCAACTACGTGATGCCCGGCAAGGCGTTTGAGCTGTTGATGGCGCTGGTGGTGTCTACGCTGGTGATTAACTGGGTGATGATTTGCCTGGCGCACCTGAAGTTCCGTGCGGCGAAAAACCGCCAGGGGGTGATCCCGAGCTTCAAGGCGTTGTGGTATCCGTTTGGCAACTACCTGTGCCTGGCGTTTCTCAGCCTGATTCTGGTGATCATGTATTTCAGCGAGGGGATCCGCATCTCCGTACTGCTGATGCCGGTATGGATCCTGCTGCTGTGGCTTGGTTTTATGCTGACGCGCCGTAAAGGCGCCAAAGTGCGGCGTTAATCTATAACGGAGGCGCCTTGCGCGCCTCCGATTCAGGCTCTAGCTACGTGGCATAAAGGCCGTGCCCTGATTGCCGCGGCCCAGCCCCAACAGCTTCCTGCACAGCAGGAACAGGGTGGTGACGATATCGATAGCGACCACGCTAAGCATCAGCACGCCCAACATGAAAAAACTCACCAGCGCGCCAAACAACAGCACCAGCGGTGCCGGCACTCTCACCCGGCGGAGCTTCATCGCCGCGTACATTTTCCAATATTGCCTCTGTTGCCGCATCGCGCTACGGATACGGCCCAGACGAACACGTGATTTGCGTGATGTAGAACGGCTCATAACTTCTCCTTTTCTGAATGTCCTATAAGTAAATCATAAAGATCTTAAGAGATGCTTAACAGGCTCTTTATGGCCCTGGCATGCTCATAGGGACTGTGACAACACAATATCCGAAAAGGTCCCCCCCGAGGTGAGCACGGTTCACAAAGCACGCCAATCGACTATCTTGTTATGTTATCTAATCTGCCCGTGCAGGGTGTCCGCAGTGGTCGGGAGAGCAATTTGAAGAGAATCAATCGTTACTATGATGCCGCGAAAGCTCACCACACCCCGGAGGGGTTTCGCAATCCGGAACCGACTCAGCGTCAGGAAGGGGACCTGAGACGCTGGCAAAATGAGCGCAAGCAGCAAGGGTTGCCCAAACCGCCGCAGTTGGGGTATCAGCAGTTTACCCAGCGCTGGTGGCAGCCTGCCGACCTCAGCGGCAGCGATGACGGCATCTGGTGGCTGGGGCACGCTTCGATGCTGCTGCGTCTGGATAGCCGCTATATCCTGATCGACCCGGTGCTTTCGCAACGCGCATCTCCGCTGAGTTTCTACGGCCCTAAACGTAAAACGCCGCCGCCATTGACGGTGCAACAATTACCGGCGGTGGATGTGGTGTTGATTTCTCACAACCATTATGACCACCTTGATCGGCGGACCGTGCGCCAATTGGCGCGACGTTTTCCCAACGCGACCTTTATCGTGCCTCTGGGGTTAAAAAGCTGGTTCCGGCGTTATCGCCTCAAGCGTGTGGAGGAATTGGACTGGTGGGACAGCCTGTCATTGGGCGAGTTAAGGTTTCACTGTACGCCGGCGCGTCACTGGAGCATGCGTACCCTGTGGGATCGCAACCGCTCTTTGTGGTGCGGCTGGGTTATTCATCATCCGTCGCTGCGTTTCTATTTTTCTGGCGACAGCGGTTATTCGGAGCGGCTGGCGGATATCGGCGTGCGACTGGGGCCATTTGACGTGGCGGCGTTGCCGATAGGCGCTTATGCACCGCGTTGGTTCATGCAGGAACAACATATGGATCCGCAGCAGTCGGTGACGCTGTATCAGCAATTAAATTCGCCGCGGGTTATTCCGATTCATTGGGGTGTTTTTGAATTGGCCGATGAGTCGCTGGATGAACCGCCACAGCAATTAAATCTGGCGTTGAGTTCCGCCGGAATAGAGCGGCATCAGTTCTTGCCAATCAAAATTGGCGAGCGCATTGCGCTTGACTCTAACTCTTAATGGTTAACCTCCGTCCCGTGAGGGACGGTTTTTCGGATTGAACCGCCTGCAAGGCCGCCCGGTTGCGGGCTGCCGTTGTACGGGGGAACGGTGGAGGGCGTTATCAGGTGCCGGGTCTGAGGAGTGAGTGCGAATAGCGAGGTGCGCAAAAAGACAAAATAATTAGACCCGAGAGTTGGTTTTGTCGGCAGAGTAAATACCCCCTGTCTTTTTAAGATTTAATTCGGTTATACATTCTCACGGATGTTAGGGTTATTGCCGTTATTTAATCCTGTCGTCAGCAGGATATTTATCCGGTTATGCACAACGATGGTGCGTAATTTTCCCCGTTGCATGCTTATGCACCTTAAAGCGGCAGCGCCATTTGTTTTTTGCCGGGGATCCGATTGTGCCGCGGGTATTCGCGATAACTAATATTAATAATTAGCATCGGTATTATTTTCTCCGGAGACGGGAAGGTTATCAGACAGGCGGCGGCACCGGCGTTGGGCCGTCCAGATGGCGACTGAGTGGTCTGATGAGTTTGAGGTCAAAGGCACCCGTTCATCGATATTCAAATGTTGTATAAGAAATTCCATAAAGATTCAAATTTTTTAACGTTCTAAGCGCCCGTTGGCGGTTATATGTCGCAACGCACAGGAGCGATCGGATGAAAGAATTGTTAAAATTCAGTCAGGCTGCGGAGTGTAGCGCGGTGTGAGCGTTAAGCAGAAAATAGCTAAGGCTTCAACATCTTTTAGCCTATTTAAGCTTATGTTGCTATCGACCGTTTCAAATATGTGCGACAGGTCCATCAGTGATTAAAAATGGCTTGCCATCGAATACAGAGTATGTGATAACGCATCTGGGTAAAACGAGGTACAGTTCTGTATATGTGTGGCATTTTCAGTAAAGAAGTTCTGAGTAAAGACGTTAGCGTTGAATACCGCTTCTCTGCCGATCCTTATCTTAGTGCCTCAAGCAGTAACGACTCTAGTTTGTCTATGTAACGCCTACGGGCGGTTTAAACAATCCAAAGGAAATACTCAAGATGGCAAAGATCAAAGGTCAAGTTAAGTGGTTCAACGAGTCTAAAGGTTTCGGTTTCATCACCCCAGCTGACGGCAGCAAAGACGTGTTCGTACACTTCTCTGCAATCCAGGGTAACGGCTTCAAAACCCTGGCTGAAGGCCAGAACGTTGAGTTCGAAATCCAAGATGGCCAGAAAGGCCCATCTGCAGTGAACGTTACTGCTATCTAATCAGCGTCAGCTGTACAAAAAGCCCGCCTTCGTGCGGGCTTTTTCGTGTCTGCGCTCAGCCGGCGATGATAATCCCCGCGTACTGATTGCGGCCGGTAATGCCTGGGTGCCCAGGATCCTGCTCACGCCGGTGGCTGTTGCGGCGGTAGCTGGTGTATTTAAAGCGCTGCGGGTGCCGCGAGTCGGTATTCGGCGTGCAGATGGTGCAACTCCCGGCGCGATCAACGGCGGCAAACCCCAGCTGGCTGAGTTTGTATTCGGCGATGGCGGCCAGATCCAGGTGGCGATAGCTTGGACTGATCAAGGCTGCAGGCAGCGGCAACTGCTGTTTAAAGCGCGTAACCAGCTCTTCGTTCACCTCATAACAGCACGGGCCGGCAGCCGGGCCGATGGCGGCCACCCAGTTTGCCGTTGAGTCATCGCGGCTGATTCGCGCCGCCAATTGCTCAAGAATGCCATCCAGCAAGCCGCGCCAACCGGCATGCACGGCCGCAATGGCCGAGCCGTCATTGCGGCTGAAAATGACCGGCAGGCAGTCTGCCGTCAATACGCTGAGCAGAATGCCGGGTCGGGTGGTGTAGAAACCGTCGGCTTCACCGCAAATTTGGGCCGCATGATGAATGTCGACGATGCGAGTACCGTGCACCTGTTTTTTTTCCGGCAGCGTGGCGCGATAGGGTTGCAGATGGCCGGGCAGCAGGGCACTTTTGTGGCCGAAACCGTGCTGAATGGCAGGAACGGTGCTGAGAAGCGGGGAGTAGTCGGTCATATAACGTCTTTGCCTGCGTCAGAAAACATATCGTCAGTGTAGCCAGCTTTTTTACCCGTTGGCTAGGCCTGCCTTGCATCGTGCAGAAGCCTTCTTTAGACTACCTGCGCCGTATCTCTCTGGAATCCAACCATGTCTTATCAGTGCCCTCTGTGTCACCAGCCGCTTCTTCTTTCTCACTTGCAATGGCGTTGCGATGCCAATCATCAGTTTGACTGCGCCAAAGAAGGCTATGTCAATCTGCTGCCTGTGCAGCATAAACGCTCGAAGCAGCCGGGAGACAGCACGGAAATGATGCAGGCGCGGCGCGCTTTTCTCGATGCCGGATTTTATCGACCGTTGCAGCAACGGGTGGCGGAACTGCTGGAACAGGCGTTGGATGGCGAGGCGCAGGCGCTGCTGGATATTGGCTGTGGCGAAGGTTATTACACCGCTGAAGTGGCGGCACGATTGGCGCCGCGCGACATCACCGTTTATGGGCTGGATGTTGCCAAAGTGGCGATCCGCTATGCGGCCAAGCGTTACCCTGCGGTGTCATTCTGCGTGGCGTCCAGCCACCGTTTACCCTTTGCCGACCGTTCTTTGGACGCGATCCTGCGCATTTACGCGCCGTGCAAAGCCGAAGAGCTGGCGAGGGTGGTCAAACCCGGCGGAGTCGTAGTGACGGTATCACCTGGCCCGCGCCATCTGTATCAATTGAAAGAACAGGTTTATCAGCAGGTGCAACTGCACGCGGAATCCGATGAGCAACTGACGGGCTTTGACTGCGAGCGGCTCGAGGCACTGGCGTACCCGATGACGCTGCCGGGCGAGCAGGCGGCCAACCTGCTGCAGATGACGCCTTTCGCCTGGCGGGCTTCTCCAGAGGTGCAACAGCGCCTGAGTGCCAGCGAAGCATTCGCCTGTGAAACGGATTTCGTTATAGGCCTGTACCGTCGCCAAGCCGATTAAACCACCGGATATGCCGCTTCGCCATTGACCGCATCGTCCTCCAGATCTGCGCGCTCAACGGCGAGGTGCGTTTTCAATGCCGTCCAGCCCCTTGGGGTAACTTTGAGCGCCCGGGTTGCCGGCAAGCGCTGCAGCCAGCCCCAATGGCAAAACGCGTCCAGCAGATAAGCCGCCAGCGGCCCGGCGAGGTGATATTGCCGCTCGGTCCAGTCCAAACATTGGCGGCCTTTGCCAACCCCCTCTGGCTCTATTGCGGCCGCCTCGGCGCCCAACGCCTGTAACCAATTGGCGCCGGTCGGCGTCAGCACATATTCGCATGCGCCATTTTCGACGATTAGCCCTTGTTTCAGCAGGCTGCGCGTTACGGCGACGCCGACTTTCCCGGCCAGATGATCATAACAACAGCGCGCGAAGCGCATCTCACGCGCAGAACGGTTGGGCGTATTGCGCCATGCCGGCGTTACCGGCCCGATCGACGCCAGACTTTCCAGCAGATGCGAGACGTGCGGCCCCGAGAGACGATAGTAGCGATAGCGCCCAATCTGTTCGACGCTAAGCAAGCCGCCGTCCAACATCTTTGCCAGATGCGAGCTGGCGGTTTGTGGGGTGACGCCTGCCGCCTCTGCAAGCGCACTGGCTGATAGCGCATTGCCGTCGGCCAGCGTGATCAACATCACCGCCCGCACCGGTTCGGCGATCAGATGCGCAACGGATGCAATATTATGTTGGCCCACGAGTTTCTCCTTTATCGATAGCAGGCGATGTTTTCATCGTTCAAGGTACACTTCGATATGCTTCGAAGTATTCCAGGCTAAGAGCGGCTTATAGTCAATGCCTGTTTCATCAACCTGGGTACGTAACGAGTGGCAAGCTTGAATAAACAGCAAAAACGAGTACTGATGGCAACCAGCCTCAGCTATGTCATCGTCATCCTGGATACGTCGATCGTTAACGTCGCCTTGCCGCCAATCGCCGCCGATCTGGGTACCGGGCTTAGCGGTCTGCAGTGGGTAGTGAACGCTTATACGTTGGCGTTCGCCAGTTTGTTGCTCAGTGGCGGGACGCTGGGCGACAGGTTAGGGGGGCGGCAAGTCTACCTTGCCGGGCTGGCGATCTTTGCCTGCGCTTCTGCCCTTTGCGGGCTGGCGGGGGCATTACCCGTACTGGTCGCCGCCAGAATATTGCAAGGCGTTGGGGCCGCTTTGCTGGTGCCCAGTTCCTTAACGCTGATTAACGCGGCCTTCCCCGAGGCGAAACAGCGGGCGGGAGCCATTGGCGTATGGGCCGGATGCGGCGGCGTAGCGATGGCGGCGGGGCCGCTGGCCGGCGGCGTGCTGATCCAATTGCTGGGCTGGCGTAGCCTGTTTTGGATCAATATCCCGGTGATTGCGTTGGGAATCGGGCTGACTCTGCGTATTGCGGCCGTTCGCCCGCCACTATCCTTGCGCCAGATGGACTACGCCGGGCAGGGGACGGTGATTGTGGCGCTAGCCACTTCGGTGGCCTTGTTGATTGAGGGCGCGCGGCTTGGCTGGCACTCCGGCTGGGTGTTGGGCGGTATCGCCGTGGCTGCCTTGAGCTGGCTGATGTTTGTTGCGATAGAGCGACGAAGCAGGCAGCCGATGCTGCCGCCGGCGCTTTTCCGCAGCGTGGTTTTTTCCGCCTCGGCATGGGTTTCGCTGGTTTCTGCTCTGGTGTTTTACGGGGCGTTCTTTCTGCTGAATCTTTATTTTCAAGAGGTACGGGGTTGGTCGCCGCTGCAGTCCGGCCTGGCATTTCTTCCCCTGACCATTATGGTCACGCTGGGCAGCTTTCTTTGCGGCCATCTGGTTCAGGCGTTGGGTGCGGGGCGGGTAGTTTATTGCAGTTTGCTGCTTTATGCGTTGGGTTTCGGTGGCTTGCTGGCGCTGGCCGAAAGCCCGCCTTACTGGCGTATTGCGTTGTGTTTCCCCTTGCTTGGCCTGGCGGCCGGGATCATTACGCCTGCGGCCACGACGGCGTTGTTGAATGAGGTCGCGAGTGAACGGGCGGGCATTGCCGCCGGCGTGCTCAATGCCGGCAGGCAAAGCGGCTCCGCGTTTGGTGTGGCGATTTTCGGCGCGCTAATGACGGCGTTTCATCCGCTGGAAAAGGGGATCCAGTTCGCCGTGTGCGGCGCGATAGGACTGTCGTTGCTCACGGTTGTTCTATGGGGATTGGCGATCAGGTTTGCCGCGCGTGCAGGAGGCCGGCAAGCGACCGGGCGGTAGCTAAGGTGAATGCTAATGCCTGAAACGAAAAAACCTGCCATTGGCAGGTTTTTTGCGTTCAGCGACAATCAGGCGAGGTAGCCCAAATGCTCCAGCAGAATATTGATGCCGATACCGATCAACACCACGCCGCCGATGATCTCTGCGCGTTTGCCCAACAGCGGCCCGATAAAGCGGCCAATCATCATACCCAGCGTTGCCATAATCATGGTGGCCATGCCGATGGCCATGGCGGTATGCACAATATTGACCTGCAGGAAGGCCAGGCCAACGCCGATCGCCATGGCATCAAGGCTGGTGGCGATAGCGGTGGCCACCAATAGCCAGAAGCCGTGGCGTTTCACTTTTTCCACTTCGTCCGGCCGGTTTCTGATGCCTTCGACAATCATGCGCGTACCGAGAATAAACAGCAGCGAGAAGGCTACCCAGTGATCCCACTCCATGATGTATTGGCTGGCGAACAGGCCAATTGCCCAGCCGATGATCGGCGTAATGGCTTCGACCACGCCGAAGATGAGTCCGGTGCGCAGGGCTTCACGAAAACGGGGTTGATGCAGGCTGGCACCTTTGCCGATCGACGCGGCGAACGCATCCATAGACATGCCAAAAGCGAGAATGAGTGTAGCGGAAAGATTCATGTTAAATAGCCTCGGCCGGGCGGCTCCATATACACGTAACCCACCCCCAACCATACGACGGAGTTACGTGTCTATGGTCTCGCCAACCTTACCTGGCTGCCCGCACCACGTTTCAGAGTCCGAAACGAGTATGTTGATACGGGCGTTTCTGGCGTTTTATTGCCCAGAAACCGGCTACTCCCCAATGACGGCGCAACCATACCATAATATTTCTGACGACGACAACCTTAATTACTTGAGAATATTCTTTTTGGAATTGAGAATTGTTTTCATTAAAGAATTGCAAGAGGGAATATAATGTAGGCTGATGCAACAATGTTGCGTAAATAATAAACGGATAAGCGCTGGGGTTGTTGATTAATTATCCATATACAGCGCGTGTTATCGGCAGGGGTGAAACTTGGAGTGTTATTTATTCATTGATTTTCAACGAAAAAATGATAAATTCTCTCCAGGTCGTCTAATTGTGTAACCTGAATGAGTAACCGGCGCTGTTCCAGGTCGATGACCAGGATGCCATCTTCAGATAAATTCATGGCTTTAATGCGGTTATATTCAATGAAGGTGTTGGCATAAAAGAAACCCTGGGTTTTAAACAGTATCTTGGGCCAGCGAATATAAGAAATATAGATGGCGATCAGCGCTAAAGAAATAAGCAGATAAGTGGTCAATATTGCGCCGTTGGTGGTGACGTTTCGGTAAATCAAAATGACAATCAGGCCGACAAAAATCAGGCAGTCGATCCGGTTGCGGCGCTTTAATTGCACTTTAAGCCGCGTTTTGCCCTTCAGCAGGTTCATGCCGAATTCGTCGTAAATCGCATACAGCAGCATCAGCGCGGTAAAAATCAGTAATACGCCATCGGTCAGTGACATCTTTCAACTCCACAAATAAAAAAACCGGGGGTTTCCCCCCGGTTGCGACTAGCTTTACAGGCCCAGCAGACCAATCCAGTAACCGAAGATGCCGATGGCGAAGAAGCCGATGATAATCCACAGCGCATTCACTTTTCTGCGCAACAGCCACATACAGCCGAAGGTCAGCAGCAGCGGCACCAGACCCGGCATCAACTGATCGAGAATGGTTTGCACCGTGGTCACAGTGGTATGCCCGGTCTGATCGGTGATCTTCGACACCACCAGCGGGATATTCACGTGCGTCCACTTGTTAACCAATGCCCCCATCACAAACAGGCCAAGAATGGACGCTCCTTCCGTCAGTTTTTGCAGGAAGCCGCCGCCCATGTCATTAACGATATCCACCCCTTTGCGGTAACCGTACGCCACGCCGTAATAGCGGGTCAGCAGGCGCACCAGATTGAACAAGACAAAGAACAAAATAGGGCCAAGCAGGCTGCCGCTCATGGCAATACCGGCGCCGAGCGCTGCGAATACCGGCCGTACGGTGCCCCAGAAGATCGGGTCGCCCACGCCGGCCAGAGGCCCCATCAAACCGACCTTGATGCCGTTGATGGCTGCATCGTCGATCGGCGCGCCGTTGGCACGTTGTTCTTCCATCGCCATGGTAACGCCAAGCACTGGCGCCGCTACGTAAGGGTGGGTGTTGAAGAATTCCAGGTGACGTTTGATTGCCCGTTTGCGGTCGTCGTTATTTTCCGGGTACAGGCGGCGGATCACCGGCACCATAGAGAAGCAAAAACCCAGCGCCTGCATGCGTTCGAAGTTCCATGAGCCCTGGAACAGGTTCGAGCGCAGGAACACACCGCGAATATCGGCCGGCGTGAGTTTCTTTTGAGCTGTTGTATCAACCATGTCTCTCACCTATTCCTAATCGAGTTCGTTATCGAGATCGTTGGCATTAGCCGGACCAGCCTGTACAACCTGGGACTTGTTGTATTTCGGACTGAGCTGGATATAAAGCACGGCCATCACCACGCCGATGACGCCGAGCGCCACCAGGTTAAAGTTGGTGAAGGCGGCGGTAACGAAGCCGAGGTAGAAGAAGGGCATCAGGTAACCGGCGCGCATCATGTTGATCACCATGGCGTAACCGACCACCACAATCATCCCGCCGGCGATGTTCAGGCCGCTGGTGACGACTTCCGGGATCGAGTTAAGCAGAGCGTGAACGCCTGCGGTGCCCACCGAGATGGCCACGATAACCGCCGGGATGGCGATACGCATCGCCTGCAACAGCAGGGCGGAGATGTGGATCCAGGTGATGGCGCGCAAACTGCCGCGTTCCGCTGCGCTGTCTGCCGCGTGTTGGAAGGCCACGGTCAGCGTACGCACGATGATGGTCAGCACTTGCCCGGCCGCCGCCAGCGGTATGGCCAGCGCGATACCGGCACCGACGCTCTGGCCGCCGGCAATAACCAGAATGGTGGAAATGATGGAAGCCAACGCCGCATCTGGCGCGACCGCGGCACCGATATTCATCCAGCCCAGGGCGATCATCTCCAGCGTACCGCCGATGATGATGCCGGTTTTCATATCACCGAGGATAAAGCCAATCAGGGTACAGGCGACCAGCGGACGGTGGAACTGGAACTCGTCGAGAACGGATCCCATTCCGGCGATACAGGCAACGATAAATATCAGCACAATCTGAAGAGTGGTGATCTCCATTGCACTTCTCCTATGACCAAAGAGCTCTGAGTAAAATAATTATTGGCTTGCGCCATTAATTGAGTTTGTTAATCAGGTCCATCATTTTTAACCGGCTGTCGGACGAGACTTTGCGAACTTCCAGTTCGATACCGCGATCGTTTAATTTCTTAAACGCTTCGATATCTTTTTCGTCGACCGACACGGCGTTGTTGACCTGGGTTTTCCCCTGGCGAAACGCCATGCCGCCGATATTTACCGATGTGATATCTACGCCGGCTTCGACCAGACGCCAAACATCGGTCGGATTCGTGAACAGCAGCATGACGCGGTCACCGGCGTATTTCGGGTTGTTCCATACGCGGATGGCTTTCGCCACGTCGACCACGTGCGCGGTAACGCCCGGCGGGGCCACTTGGGTCAGTAAGGTTTTGCGAACGTGATCGGCGGCGACTTCGTCGCTGATGACAATGATGCGGCTGACGTTGGTTTCCTTGGTCCAACGGGTGGCAACCTGGCCGTGAATCAGACGGTCATCGATGCGTGCCAGGCCGATCTTCATACGGTCATTGGGGCCAAGCGGTGCCTGCGATGCGGCGGGTTTGGCGGCGGGGGAACTCTGTGGTGCCGCGGGCTTAACACTCTCTTCTTGCGGTTTTTTCAGCGCTTTTACGCCTTCACGGCCGGTTTCCAACGCCAGTGCGACCAATTCGTCGAAGCCTGGGTTATCGTCCCGCGCCATGAACGTTTCCACCAGCATGGGAATGTTAACCCCGGTGACGACCTCATAGTTTTCTTTATCGACGGCAATGCGGCTTGCCGCGTTGAATGGGCTGCCGCCCCAGGTGTCCACCAGAAACAAGACACCACCGCTGGTGTCTAGCTCGCTGATTTTCAGGTTATATTTCTCGATTAACGTTTCGGCGTTTTCACCGGGGACGAAGTCTATAAAAGCGACGTTATCTTGCTCGCCCAATAGCATTTCCGCCGTCTTCAGCAATTGTTCCGCTGCGGTCCCGTGTGTGCCGATGATAATAGCTATTGCCACTCGCTACCTCCTCATTGAACTTCATGCACGGATTGTGTCGTTCTTGATTTCCTTTCTGGCAGTCACTTCCGCGGTTCAGATACAGGTTCAGATACATTATGGTAGAAAATCAGAAACGCGGGCTTAACATTTCTCGCGCAGTTTCAAAAGCCTGTGCGCGTTAATTCACATTGGCGTCATTTATTTTAGTGAGTGAAAAAATAAATTTTGTGACATTGCTCTGTTATTGAGCGCTCAGATAACTCTTAATACGGCGTTTGCAGAATTAAACAACAGACCTGTTACAAGACGATGCTGAAGGTAAAAAAGCTTCTTTGCCGTAAAAAAAATTCCTGCTAGAGTATTTGCTCTTTCATATTTAGGAGTGAAGGGCCTCAGCCCACCCTATGGACTGTCACCGAAGTTACTGTTTTTCAAGGTTCCACCCGCCACCTGCTGGCGTAACACAAGTCACACGGCCGTTCGGCCATCCCCCGGTACTGCAATCCCGTTATCTTGCTGTTGTTCTTTGCGCGCCCTCTGCGTCAGCATCGTCACGCCTGAGCCACGCTCGGCAATCCTGTCTTTTTTCCGGAGTCTGATATGGAATTTTTAATGGACCCCTCGATTTGGGCTGGGTTACTTACACTGGTGGTATTGGAAATTGTGCTGGGTATCGACAACCTGGTGTTTATCGCCATTCTGGCCGATAAGCTGCCGCCGAAGCAGCGCGATAAAGCGCGCATACTCGGTCTGTCGCTGGCGCTGTTTATGCGTCTGGGCCTGTTGTCGGTCATTTCCTGGATGGTTACGCTGACTACGCCGCTGTTTAGCGTGGCGGATTTCAGTTTCTCCGGCCGTGATCTGATCTTGCTGTTCGGCGGTGTCTTCCTGTTGTTCAAAGCCACTATGGAACTGCATGAACGGCTGGAAGGGCAGACGCACCAGGATGGCGCCAACCGTGGCTACGCCAAGTTCTGGGCGGTGGTGGTGCAGATTGTGATCCTTGACGCCGTGTTCTCGCTTGATGCGGTGATTACCGCCGTGGGGATGGTGAACGACCTGCCGGTAATGATGACCGCGGTGGTGATCGCCATGGTGGTGATGCTGGTGGCGTCAAAACCGCTGACCAACTTCGTGAATGCCCATCCGACCATAGTGGTGCTGTGCCTGAGTTTCTTGCTGATGATCGGCCTGAGCCTGATTGCCGAAGGCTTTGGCATGCATATTCCTAAAGGTTACCTGTACGCCGCGATTGGCTTCTCGATCCTGATCGAGCTGTTTAACCAGATTGCCCGCCGTAACTTTATCAAACACCAGGCACACCGCCCGATGCGCGAGCGTACCGCAGAAGCGATTATGCGTCTGATGGGTCAACAGCGAGCACAGCAAACGGACGAAGCCGTACCGCAGCCGGTGAACGAAACTTTTGCCGCTGAAGAGCGCTATATGATCAGCGGCGTGCTGACGCTGGCTTCGCGTTCATTGCGCAGCGTAATGACACCGCGCACAGAAATATCGTGGGTGGATTGCGATCGCTCACGTGAAGAGGTGCGCGAGCAATTGCTGGATACGCCGCACAGCCTGTTCCCGGTTTGCCGTGACTCGCTGGATGAGATTATCGGCGTGGTGCGTGCCAAGGATCTGCTGGTGGCGGTAGAACAGGGTGACGATATCGCCGAGTTTGCCGCACGCACGCCGCCGATAGTGGTGCCGGAAACCATGGACGTGATTAACCTGCTGGCGGTATTGCGTCGTGCCAAGGGGCGTCTGGTGGTGGTGACCAATGAATTTGGCGTGGTACAGGGGCTGGTAACGCCGTTGGACGTGCTGGAGGCCATCGCCGGCGAATTCCCAGACGAAGATGAGACGCCGGATATCGTGGTGGAAGGCGCAAGCTGGCTGGCGAAGGGCGGCACCGACTTGCACTCGCTGGAACAGGCGCTGAACTGCGAAGATTTGGTCAGCCCGACGGCGGATTACGCCACATTGGCGGGTTTCCTGCTCTCTCATTACGGCCAGATGCCGGCTGCGGGGGATGTGGTGGAGCTAAACCAGCTGCGTTTCGAAGTTATTGAAGTGTCGGAGTACCGCATCGAGCTGGTGCGTATCACTAAAGTGACGCCTCACGACGAGGAACAGCAGTAACATGACGAGCCGGGGGCATCACGCCTCCGGCTTGTTTTCCCTTTCTTTCTGTCGCTCCTCACGCGCACTCATCGCTCGCAACTTCGATTCATACTGCTGTAACCACAGCGGAAATACGTTGATTGGCATCGGCTTGGCGAAATAGAAGCCTTGCAGCGCGTTCACGTCGTGTGAACGCAGGTAATCTGCCTGTTCCTCGGTTTCCACGCCTTCCGCCACCAGCTTTAGCTTCAACTTGTGCGCCAGAGTAATGATGGTATCGGTGACGGTGGCGTTGATCGCATCGGTACCGATGGCGGCGGTAAAACCGCGATCGATTTTCAACACGTCAGGGCTGAGTTTTTTCAGGTAACTGAGCGAACTGTGCCCGGTGCCGAAATCATCGATTGCCAGCATGATCCCCATTTCTTTCAGCGTCTTGATTTGCTCATACTGAATTTCAGACAGTGCGGTGCGTTCGGTAAGCTCCAGCATCAACGAGGGCATCGGTTGGGCCGGTAGCCAGATACGCCGAATGTCGTCGATGAGGGTGACCGCATTGAAATGCTCTGCGGCGACGTTAATGCTGATGTAAAACGACGGGCGTGGCGGGAACAACTGCAGGTTTTCCACCACGGTGCCCATCAGGTAGCGGGTCAGGGCGATGATCAGCCCATGTTGCTCAGCGAGGGGAATAAATACGTCCGGCGAGATCCAGCCCTGGCGTTTGTTTTTCCAGCGCAGCAGGGTTTCCACCCCGATGCAGCGGCCCGTTTCGGCGTTGATGATCGGCTGGCAGTAAACGCGGAATTCGCGGTGGGTAATGGCGTGGCCAATATGGTAGGACAGGCTCATGCGGTTGGCGGTGAGCAGGTACACGACATAGGCCGCCAGCAGGCTGATTAGCAATGCCAGCGGAATATGGCGCGGCAGCGCAGCCAGGGCGAGCCTGCTTGCCTGCGGGCCAAACAGCGAGATGGAGAAAGGGTATTGCGCTGATTTTGCGGTATAGAGAAGGCCGGCGGTCAGGGTATCGCTGTGCAGGATCTCTCGTCGTCCGTATTCCAGGCTGTTGTCACCGACGTTCAGCACCACCCGTTGTGCGTAGGGTTCTTGCGGTTCCAGCAGGAAATTGGCCAACAGCTCAATATTGAATACATGCAGCACGCCGTTGAGATTGTTATCGGCTGTTACCGGCGTCCACATGATCAGCGTTGGCACCCCTTTGGCGACCGAAAGAGAAGGGCGCAGGGCTAACTTCGCGCTACCGTCTGCCAGGGTAGGCAAAATGGCGCTGAAAACATAGTTACGCACGCCGAACAGGCTGGAACAGTAAATAATCCCGTCTTTGACCAACAGTACGGCCCGCAGCGCCTGATTTTGCGCAGCGCGAAAGCGCAGCGTCGGCATTGAGGTCTGGCAGGGTTGGTCCAGCAATGGCATGGAGCGTCCGGCCTGGAGCTCCGCAGGCGCCAGCAGGTTATTGATCTTGGTGACGGTACGGGTGGCCAGCACCCGCTGGCTTTGCTCGATGGTGCCGAGTTCCTGATAGTAGCGGGTGTACAGCGAGAGCAGCAGAATAGCCAACCCAACCGCCCCGGCCAGAAGCCAACGGTAATAGCGGTATTTAGTCACGGCAAGTTGGGTCATCAACATCGGTAAATCCTTGTTCGGTAAGCTAGCCCAGAATCCTCGTCCGGCCAAACTGCCATGGGATGATACTCGGCTAATTCTAGCCTGTCGTTATACAAGAGTGATGGTAACCCAGTAAATTATTTAAATTTGGAGAAACAAAGGGCTAAATTGCAGGTTAACCGGTGGATCGGCGCGATATTGTAAAGGGAGCTTTGAGTGACGGCGTCACTTTTTACGAGTAGGGAATTGATTATCAAGATCTTATACAAAGAAAAACCCCGCCGTGAAGGCGGGGTGTTGGGTCAATCGCACTGCACTTTTATTGCCAGGCCGCCGCGCGAAGTTTCGCGGTATTTGGCGTTCATGTCTTTGCCGGTTTCGTACATGGTCTCGATCACCTTATCCAGAGAAACGCGTGGTTCACTGGTGCGACGCAACGCCATGCGCGCCGAGTTGATCGCTTTCACGGACGCAATCGCATTACGTTCAATGCAAGGGACCTGAACCTGCCCGGCAACCGGATCACAGGTCAGACCCAGATTGTGCTCCATGCCGATTTCCGCCGCGATGCAAACTTGCTCCGGGCTGCCACCCAGCAATTCAGCCAGGCCTGCCGCCGCCATAGAGCAGGCGACGCCGACCTCCCCCTGGCAGCCTACTTCGGCGCCAGAGATCGAAGCGTTCATTTTGTAGAGTGCGCCGACGGCACCTGCAGCCATAAAGTAGCGGATGTAAATGTCCGGGCTGACGGATTCGATAAAGTGGTCATAGTAGGCCAGTACGGCAGGAACGATGCCGCAAGCGCCGTTGGTTGGCGCTGTGACTACGCGGCCGCCGGCGGCGTTTTCTTCGTTAACCGCCAGCGCGAACATATTGACCCAGTCAATAACGTTCATTGGGTCGCTGGACAGCTTATCGGAGGAAACCAGCAAACGGCGCAGCGCGGAAGCGCGACGCGGTACACGCAGCGGCCCAGGCAGCACGCCCTCGGTGTTCAAACCGCGATCGATACAGGCGCGCATGGTCTGCCAGATGTTGCCGAAGTAGGTTTCGATTTCCTGCTTGCTGTGCAGCGCCAGTTCGTTCTGCATCACCATGCCAGATAAAGACAGCCCGGTCTCGCGGCAGTGATCGAGCATTTCACGAGCAAAATTGAACGGGTAAGGAACGGTCAGCTCATGTTCGTCGGCTTTGCCGAAGTTCTCTTCATCGACGATAAAACCGCCGCCGATGGAGTAGTAGGTCTTGCTGTAAACTTCTTTATCACCGGCGAAGGCATGGATCTGCATGCCGTTTTCGTGCAGCGGCAGGTTGTCGCTGCGGAAAACCATGCCGCCGTCGCGCGGGAAATCGACTTCATGCAGGCCGCTGGCCAGCATCAGGCGTTGACGTTGTTCTACATCGCGAATAAAACTCGGGATGCTATCGATATCAACGGTATCCGGCATATTGCCCGCCAGGCCGAGGATGATAGCGATATCGGTATGGTGACCTTTACCGGTCAATGAGAGTGAGCCGTAAACGTCTACAGCTACACGCGTGATAGAAGGCATCAGGCCTTTATTTACCAGATCGTCGACAAACTGTTTGCCGGCTTTCATCGGTCCAACCGTATGAGAGCTGGACGGGCCGATGCCGATCTTAAACATGTCGAAAACGCTAATCACGCTAAAACTCCTTAGAGGCATATTGTTATGGCTGCATCGGTTAAAAACCGCGCAGGGAACAGCGATATTGTAAAAGGCCCGTACGGGTTCGGTTGCCTTTTTCGCATGAAATAAAATAATCCTTGGTGTTGGCTCACTTATTGATTGTCTCTGGCAGTCGGTCAGCCGTGGAACCTTCCGTTGCCCAAACTCAGTTAATGACAATCGCGCCAGCTTCCGTTGCGGGGCGCTGCCGGTTTAATCCCTATATTGATAGTGGTTTATTCCGGACGGCAGTATTTTACAGGTATTTCGTAAGGTTGAAGAGAGGGTTTACAGTTTTTTTAAAACTCTCATGGCCAGAAAGGTAGTTGAAAAAGCAGAGGAATGAAGTGATGCCGATCGCTTTACCCGCGCCTGTTGCGCAGGTAACCGTTTGTCTTGTGATCTGTGTCACGTATCTGGCGTTAAATACTCACCTGCTGCGCCAGCCGGCGAATGATGGCGGCGGTTAATCCCCAGACAAACTGACTCTGATACCAGGAAAGATAAATGCGGTGCGAGTGGCCTGCGCGGTGGATATCCAGCGGATAATAGCGCGACAGCGTCAACGCTTCATGCAGCGGGATCTCAAAGACGTCGGCCACTTCGTCTTCGTTGGCGCTGAATTGCACATCGGGCGCGATCAAGCCGACCACCGGCGTGACCTGGAACCCGGTGCTACTGTCAAGCGGCGCCAGTTGGCCAAGCACGGTCACCGACTGGGGCGGGATCGCCACTTCTTCGTGCGCTTCACGCAGTGCGGTGATAATCGCCGAGCCATCTTCGGCATCGGTTTTGCCGCCGGGAAATGCCACCTGGCCGGCATGTTTACGCAGTGAGTCGGCACGGCGGGTGAGCAGCAGAGTGGGTTCGGGGCGGCAGACAATAGGGATCAGCACCGCCGCCGGGCGGGTATTGTGCGAAATCTGCGACGCCTGCGGCAACTGCAGTTGGAAGCGGCTGATAAAAGCGGCAAGCGATGTCGGGTAAATCGGTTGGCTCACGACGAGGTAACCTCTCCCAATTGCGGCAAGATACGGCCGACCTTATCAAAGGTTTCCTGATATTCCGCTTGCTCCTGGCTGTCGGCCACGATGCCGCCGCCTGCAGAACAGTAAATGCGACCGTTTTCGGTGATTAACGTGCGGATGGTGATATTGGTGTCCATGGTGCCGCAGGCGCTGATATAACCGATGCTGCCGCAGTAGGCATTGCGCCGCTGCGGCTCCAGCTCCTCAATGATTTCCATCGCCCGCACTTTTGGCGCGCCGGTAATTGAGCCACCCGGGAAGCAAGCGCGCAGCAGTTCGGTTGCTGCTGTGCGTTCCGGCAGGATGGCGGTGATGGTGCTGACCAAATGATGGACTGCGGGGAAGGGTTCGACCACGAACAATTCGGGGACGCGCACGCTGCCCGGCTCGGCAACACGGCCGATATCATTACGCAGCAGGTCGACAATCATCAGATTCTCCGCACGGTCTTTCGCAGAGTGTGCCAATCGCTGCGCCTGCTGCGCATCCTGATCGGCATCGTCCAGCCTCGGCAATGTGCCTTTGATCGGACGGGTTTGAATGTGCCGGTTCTCCAGCCACAGAAAACGCTCGGGCGAAACGCTCAGTACGGCGTTGTCCGGCAGGCGCAAAAAGGCGGAGAAGGGGGCGCGGTTGCTGGCGTTCAGTTGTTGAAAGGCTTGCCATTCATCGCCCTGATAATCTGCTGAAAAGCGCTGCGCCAGATTAATTTGATAGCAATCACCGCTACGCAGGTAATGCTGAATGCGCTGGAACTTTTCGCCGTACTGTTGGCGCGTCATATTGGCCTGCCAGCGGCTGGTCAAGGCAAATGCCTGCTGCGGTTCCGGCCGTTGTGCGTTAAGCCACTGCCAGCGCTGTTCCGTGTCGCCGTAGCTGAGCAACGTCAATGTCTGCCGGTGGTGGTCGGCAATCAGCGCCCAGTCATAAATGCCGATCGCCATATCCGGCAGCGCGATATCCGCTTGCGCCCATTGCGGCAGCTTTTCCACTCTGCGCCCCAGGTCGTAACCGAACAGCCCGAGTGCGCCCCCCTGAAACGGCAGATTGGGATCTGCCGCGGGATGCCACTGTTGTTTTTCCAACTCTTCTTGCAGCAGGCTGAACGGATCTTCTTGCGACTGTCGGTCATCTTCACCGCGGCGAACCTCGGTGATTTGCCCTCGTGTGGTCAGCGTTGTGCAGGGATCTGCGACCAGGATATCGAAACGGTTATGCGAGTGTTCGGCAAAGCCGGAGTGCAGCAACATCGCCCACGGCTGCTGTGCCAGCGGAGCAAAATGCTCCAGCAGGGCGGTACGGGTGTAAGGCAAAGACTTAAGATTCGGTGCGGTTGCGCTCATGGGCCTCAATAAACCTGACTGACGGGAACGGCGGTTTCTGCCCGCTATTCTGCCATATTCGACCGGCGGGTGCATGTTCTGGCGTTGGGCGCCAGAGCACACTTCACATAAACAGTGAGTAAACGATTTTGTAATGAAGCATTTTTTGCGCCATTAACGACAATTTTATGTGTTAGAAAATAATAATTCAGGCTGAGGTTAAATCAATTTTAATCTGCAGGCGCTGATTGAAAATAAACCAATTTATTGTTTTTATCCTGTTATTGTTTCGGGGTGTCATCAAAAATAGTGAGGACGACATGCCTTATTGCCAACAACGTCACAATCGAAATTTTGCTGTCTAGTACTGTCGCGGCGTTCCCCTTTATCTGCTATCTGCGGGGAATGCAAATTAAAGAAAATTCGTTGGGAAAAAACGTACTCGGAGGCCTGGTTTGATTATTTAACCTCGAATCGCTTCATTTAACTGCGTACCGTTTTTTTAGAAAATAGAACTATTTATTCGTTACTTTTTGCGAAGAGCTGCCTATGCCCTTAATCCTGAGTGTCATTGTCCCGTTGCATAACGCGGGAGCACTGTTTGAGCCTTTCATGGCGTCGTTGTTGGCTCAGGATGAGCGGCGGCTGGAGGTGATCATCGTTAATGACGGTTCCACCGACGGCTCTGGCGCTATCGCTCACCGCTATGCGCGGCAATACCCGCATATTACCGTGATCGATCAGCCTAATTCCGGCGTTTCCTGCGCACGCAATGCGGGGCTGGCTATTGCGCAGGGAAAATATGTGGCATTTCCGGATGCGGATGATTTATTGGCGCCTGAAATGTATTCAACGTTAGTGGCCTTGGCCGAACAAGAACAATTAGATGTCATGCAGTGTAACGGCCAACGTTATTTTTCCCGAGAAAACGAACTGCAAGAGATTATTCCGCAAAAGCGATTGGGCGACACTGGCGTTATTAGCGGGGCACAATGGCTAGAGCGGGCGTTGAAAACAAGAAAATTTATTCATGTGGTCTGGTTGGCGGTGTATCGTCTTGATTTTATTAAGCGGCATCAGTTGTATTTCGAACCGGGGTTACATCACCAGGATATTCCCTGGACCACCGAGGTGATGTTTAATGCGCAGCGGGTCAAGTACCTCAGCAAAGCGTTGTACCGGCAACGGGTGCACGATCAATCCATCAGCAATCGCCGCCGCACCGGCAAGGCGAACGTGGAATACCAGCGACACTATATGAAAATAGTGGAAATGCTGGTGGTACTTAACCAACGCTATGCCGACAAAATGGTTATTCGACCGGCTTTTCACTGGCAGATCGCCCGCGAGGCGTTGGGTATTTGCCACAGTATTCGGCGGGAGCCTGAGCCGGCGGCGCAGTGCCAAATCACCGGTGAGTTTTATCAGCGTGGTATTGATAGAACGATGGCGGCTAACGCACGTGGCCTCAAGCAGATCTGGCACGTTACGTTGTGGTTGCATCGTCTGAAGCAGTGGCGGGATTGCGATCATTGCTCGCAGCCCGCCGCTGAATAACAGGCGTTGGGATCCGCCGGTTTAAGGCGTATAATCCCCCTCCATTTTGCCGGAGAGAAACACATGCTTGCAGGTATGCCGTCATTGAGTCACCAAGAGCAGCAGGACGCTGCGGACCGTATCCATCTATTGATGGAACAAGGCATGAGCAGTGGTGAAGCCATCGCGCGCGTCGCGCAGGAAATCCGCGAAAAACACCAGGGCGACCAGGTTAGCGTTCTGTTTGATGATGAAGACGAAGACGAAGAGTATCAGGAAAGGCCGGACGAACAGGCTGACGACGATTCGGAAGAAGACGAAAACTATTGATGTTGCAGGGGCCGGCAAGCCGGCCCCAACGTTTTATCCCTCAATCATTACCGCAGCGGCAGCCTGCTTGGCTAACGCCACCGCCTCTTCCACATTTTCCGCCGTTGCCAGCGCCACGCCCATCCTGCGTTGCCCGTTAATTTCCGGTTTGCCGAACAGGCGCAACTGATTGTGGCCGCTCAATGCGCGTTCCAAACCGCTGAAGCGCAGATCGCTGCTGGTCATTTGCGGCAGGATCACCGCCGAGGCCGAAGGCCCGAATTGGCGAATGGCGCCAATGGGCAGACCAAGGAAGGCGCGAACGTGCAGGGCGAATTCGGACAGATCCTGCGAGATCAGCGTTACCATGCCGGTATCGTGCGGGCGCGGTGACACCTCGCTGAAGATCACCTCATCGCCGCAGACGAACAATTCAACGCCGAACAGACCAAATCCGCCCAATGCCTGCACCACGTTCTGCGCGATCTCCTGCGCGCGGTTCAGCGCCAGTTCGCTCATCCGTTGCGGTTGCCACGACTCACGGTAATCACCGTCTTCCTGACGGTGGCCTATTGGCGCGCAGAAATGGACACCGTCGATCGCGCTGATGGTGAGCAGGGTAATTTCAAAATCAAACTTCACCAGGCCTTCGACAATCACTCGGCCGCCGCCGGCGCGGCCGCCCTGTTGGGCATAATCCCAGGCGGTTTTTAGCTGTTCCGGGCTGCGGATCAGGCTCTGGCCTTTACCGGAGGAGCTCATGACCGGTTTGATAATGCACGGATAGCCAATGTCGGCGACGGCCTGCCGGAAGGCTTCTTCACCGTCGGCGAAGCGGTAACTGGAGGTTGGCAGGCCCAGGGTTTCTGCGGCCAGGCGGCGGATACCTTCGCGGTTCATGGTCAGGCGCGTTGCTTCGGCACAGGGCACTACGCGGTGCCCTTGTTGCTCCAACTCAACCAGCATGCTGGTGGCGATGGCTTCGATCTCCGGCACGATGTAATCGGGACGTTCCTGTTCAATCAGGGCTTTCAGCGCGTTGCCGTCCAGCATGTTGATGACGTGGCTGCGGTGCGCCACGTGCATGGCCGGGGCGTCCGCATAGCGGTCTACGGCAATCACTTCCAGTCCTAAACGTTGGCATTCGATGGCAACTTCTTTACCCAGCTCGCCGGAGCCGAGCAGCATAACGCGAGTGGCGGACGGGCGCAGGGCGGTTCCAATAGTTAACATAGTCTCGTACCTGGATCTGTGGATTTAAGGCGGTCTGATAACGGGCGTGCAGTATATACGAAAACGTTTGCGCGTGCAGGCGGGGGATGGAGTTGGCGATGTTATTGCCAAATAAATGCATCCGGCGGCTTTTTTTATGCGTGAAATCCGTAATCCCTACTATCTCTGTTATCATCTGCGGTTGATTCGGCGCCAGCCCGTGGGCGCGCCGCCATTCCATTTGCCATATAAGAGTTATCGCCGTGAGCACAGTATCTTTTTCTTCCCTGCCGCTGCCAGCCGAACAGTTGGCCAACCTCAACGAACTGGGGTATGCCGAAATGACGCCGGTGCAGGCCGCCGCGTTGCCCGCCATCCTGAAAGGGCAGGACGTACGAGCCAAAGCAAAAACCGGCAGCGGTAAAACGGCTGCGTTCGGTATCGGCCTGCTGGATAAAATCAATGTTTCCCAGGTGGCGGCGCAGGCGTTGATCTTGTGCCCGACGCGCGAGCTGGCTGACCAGGTAAGCAAAGAGTTGCGTCGCCTGGCGCGCTTTACCCAGAACATCAAAATCCTGACCCTGTGCGGTGGCCAACCTATGGGGCCACAGCTCGATTCGCTGGTGCATGCGCCGCATATCGTGGTGGGCACGCCGGGGCGTATTCAGGAGCATCTGCGCAAGAAAACGCTGGTGCTGGATGAACTGAAAGTGCTGGTGCTGGACGAAGCCGATCGCATGCTGGACATGGGCTTTGCCGATGACATCGACGATGTGATCAGTTACACCCCGCCGCAGCGCCAGACTCTGTTGTTCTCCGCGACCTATCCGAGCGGCATCGAGCGTATCAGTGCCCGCGTGCAGCGTGATCCCTTGAATGTGGAAGTGGACGATGGCGATGATCAGACCTCCATTGAACAACGCTTCTACGAAACCACCCGCGATCAGCGTCCGGCGGTGCTGGTATCCGCCATCCGTCATTACCAACCTTCTTCCTGCGTGGTGTTCTGCAACACCAAGCGCGATTGCCAGAGCGTATATGAAGCGTTGGAAGCCCGTGGCATCAGCGTATCGGCGTTGCACGGCGATCTGGAACAGCGCGATCGTGATCAGGTGCTGGTGCGTTTTGCCAACCGCAGTTGCCGGGTGTTGGTAGCGACCGACGTTGCCGCTCGCGGGCTGGATATCAAAGAGCTGGAACTGGTAGTCAACTATGAGCTGGCGTTCGATCCGGAAGTACACGTACACCGTATTGGCCGTACCGGCCGCGCGGGCCTGAACGGCCTGGCGATCAGCCTGTGTACGCCGCAGGAGATGGAACGTGCGCATGCGATTGAAGAGTACCAGCGCAAGGCGGTCAACTGGGCGCCGGTATCTGAACTGAGCGGTGCTTCCAATACCACGCTGGAGGCCGAAATGGTCACCCTGTGCATCGACGGCGGGCGCAAAGCCAAAATTCGCCCTGGCGACATTCTCGGCGCTTTGACCGGCGACGCCGGGTTGACGGCCGCTGAAGTGGGCAAAATCGACATGTTCCCGGTACACGCCTATGTGGCGATCCGCAAGGCCAGTGCTCGCAAGGCGCTGCAACAGCTTCAGCAGGGCAAAATCAAAGGCAAGAACTGCAAGGTGCGGTTGTTGAAATAATCCGCGTCAGGGGTGCGCTTGCATCCCTGCGTAAAATCACCTTATACTGTATAAAAATACAGTATTCTAACCTTTGAGGAATGCACACATGGCGGTCGAAGTAAAATATGTGGTGGTGAGAAACGGTGAGGAAAAGATGACTTTCGCAACCAAGAAAGAAGCCGATGCTTACGACAAAATGCTGGACCTGGCGGACAGCCTGGGTGAATGGCTGCAGCAGGCGCCTTTGAACCTGGATGAGGAGCAGCGTGAAGGGCTGAGCTTCTTCCTGGCGGAGCATAAAGACGTGCTGGGCCAGATTCTGCGTGGCGCCGCGCCGGCGGAAGCGCCGAAGAAACCGACCAAAGTGAAAACGGAAAAATCCGTCGCTACCTCAAAAGAGGGATCTGCGTCAGAAAAGCAGGCAGCATAATGACTTATGTTGCGGCAATGTGATGAAAAAGGATCTAGAATGACGCGTGGAATAACTTTCTTCAGTCGCTTTGAGCAAGACATTCTGGCCGGGCTCAAGACCATTACTCTCCGGGACGCCAGTGAATCCCACTTTCAGCCCGGTGAGGTATTGCGCGTTAGCCGTAATGAAGACGACGTATTCTTCTGTTTTATTGAAGTGCTGTCAGTCACGCCGGTTCACCTTGATGCGTTAACCGAACAGCATGCCAAACAAGAAAATATGTCGCTCAGCGAGCTGAAGCAGGTGATCAAGGAAATCTATCCGGGGTTGGATGAGCTGTTTATCATCAGCTTTGTAAAACGCTGATCCTTTGCCAGACCTGTTGTGAGCCAGGGGGCAAATACCCATGGATAGTGTCAATCACAACTGGAGGGCATATGAAAAGAACGGGACTGAGTTTGGCCGTAGCGTTGTTGGCCATGGCGGGTTTGACGACGGCGGTACAGGCACAAGAGCAACGCACGGCCAAAGTGGCGCAATGCACCGGCCTGCAACCGGCAGACGTCGCCGCTCAGGTAAAACGCGATTATCTGCAGAACCGCATCACGCGCTGGGCGTCGGATAAAAAGTTGCTGGGCACAGCCACCCCGATAGCCTGGATCAGCCCGGAAGCCATCACCGGCAAGGACGCGATCTGGCAGGTGCCGTTGACGGTACGGGGCACCAAGCAGGATAAAACCTATAACGTTACCCTTAACTGCAACACGGGTGAAATCAGCTACAGCGAACCGCAGTAACGCCACTGCTTTCAGGCTATCGCCTGTCTGAAAAATAATAGACCCGCCTTATCAGCGGGTTTCAGACCGCTGACAAAGCCTGTTATTAGGGAGAGCGTATCGAAGGGGTCGTAGCGGCTTGCCGCCGGAGCGCCCCTCGGTGCGCTAGGCCCGAGTATCTCGGGCTCAAAGACAACGTTGTTATCAATCTCAAACCCACCTTATCAGCGGGTTTTTTAGTTTTAGCGGTTTGCCTTAGTCAGTGAACGGAATAACCAGTTCGCCGGGCTTCACTTCCAGCCCTTTTGCCAGCTTCTTCGCCAGCGCTTCGGTTTTGCTGTTATCCGGGTTCAACACGTAGGCCGGTTTTTGATCGAAGTAGGATTTCAGCGACTGATTCAGGTAAGGGGTCAGGGCCTTCATCACCGTCTGCATTTTCTCCGGCTGCACGCTATAGTCTGTCAGCTCCATGTCTTTCAGGAATACCGCACCTTGTTCACGGTCATAGACCGGCTGCGCTTTCAGCGTCAGTTTCAGGTCCGCAGTCTGCGGGCCGAGGATTGAGCTGATATTCACCTTGGCATCGCCGGAAAGGGTGACCTTACCCGGTTCAGTGCGGCCAATCTGGCTTTTTAACTGGGTCAGCACAATATTGGCATCCAACAGCCCCGGCACGCCGATTTGTTTCTGATAATCGTTGTGCTTTTGCAGGTAATCGTTCACTTCCTGCTCGCTGAGCGTGTATTGGGTGAGTTGATTACAACCGGCCAAAACGCCGGCGAACAACAGGGCGGCTGCGCCCATCAGAATTTTCTTCATTTGTGCCTCATAGCTACTGCCAACAACATGCTGCAGATAATTGATTTGTCATTATAAACGGCCACCGCCTGTGAGGGAAATCGCTGACGGTGGCAAGCGAAATGATAGTGCGCGTGAAAGACGGCATCACCTATCGGATAACGCTGAAACTGCTCAGCGCCGCAGACGCAGCGCCAGCAACAGCACGCCGCCCAGGCAGGCAAGCCCACCCAACGCAGGAAACAGCGGAATGCCCCAAAGCCGCGGCGAAGCGTGCATCAGATAAGGTGCCAGCCCCAGCGCGAAGGCAGCGGTGACAATGGCGATGGCCAGCGTGACAGCCGCTCTCTCCAGCGCCTTGCCCAATTGATCGATGTTCTTGACGTTGATGTCGGCACCGATTTGCCCGCGCTTCAAACGGCGCATCAGCAGCCGCAGGGTTTGCGGGATCTCTTCACCGGCATCCAGCGCTTCTGCACCCAACGCCAACATGCGTCGCTGCACCGCATCGGGGGAATAACGCTGCAACATCACCTGCTGCAGCAGGGGTTTCAACGCGGCGATAATATCAAAGTTGGGATCGAGCCGGTGCAGCACGCCGTCAGCGGTAATCAGCGCCTTGAACAGCAGCACCAGGTCCGGCGGCATCGCTAACTGATGCTCACGTGCCATCACCAGCAGATCGGTCAACGCCTTGCCTAATGTCAGGGTGGAAGACGCCTGCTTATCGAGGAAGTTCTGCGCCGCCAACTCCAGATCCAACAGATCAAGCGGATCGCTGTCCGACCAGGCAATCAGGGTATTGACGATGCCGCCGGATTCGCGTTCAGCGATGGCTTGCAACAGAAGTAACAGTTGGTTGCGACGTCGTTCGGAAAGCTGCCCCACCATACCGAAATCGATAAAACCGACGCGGTTACCCGCTAGCGCCATGACGTTGCCGGGATGAGGATCGGCGTGGTAAAGGCGATGCTCCAGCACCATTTTCATAAAGGCTTGTGCGCCGCGCTGGGCCAGCAACGGGCCGTCAAAGCCGGCAGTTGCCAACTGTTGCGGGTTTTCCGGCGCGGTGCCAGGCAAGAATTCCTGGACCAACAGCCGTTTTGACGACCATTGCCAGTAAATTTTCGGAATTGCTACCTCAGGATGCTGGGTAAAGCATTCGGCGATACGTTCGCAGTTATTGCCTTCATGGGTCAGGTCCAGCTCGTGATTGAGTGCGGTCGCCAACGCTCGCACCATCTGGCGCGGGCGGTAACGGGCCAGCGCGGGGCTTTGCTGCTCTACGGTCTCCGCCAGATAAGTCAGCAGGCGCAGATCGGCGTGAATGGTTTTCGCAAGGCTTGGCCGCAGCACCTTGATCACCACCGCTTCGCCGCTATGCAGGCGTGCACGGTAAATTTGCGCCATTGAGGCGGCGGCCAGCGGCGTGTTGTCGAAATCGGCAAACAGGCTGTGCGGATCGCTGCCCAGATCGGCCGTGATTTGTGCTGCCAGCTCGCTCCATGGCAGGGTAGACACCTGACTGTGCAAGCGATCTAGCTCGTCGGTCCAACTTGAGTCAAGCAGGTCCGAACGGGTAGCCAGAATTTGACCGAGTTTGACAAAGGTCGGGCCCAGCGCCTCCAGCGCGGTGCGCAAACGCTCCGGCAGGGTTTGATTGTCTTGTTGAACATTGCCGCTTTCGGCCCCGCTCAGCAGGGATCCCAGGCCCAGCAGACGAATGATATCCTGCAATCCGTAGCGGATTAACACCGAGGAAATCTCTTTCAGTCGCACCCGATCACGGGCGGTGACCAACACCATTTTTAACATAGGCGCGCTATATCCTTATTGCGAGAGGTTTCACTGTTCCATATCGAGCAGCAGTGGAACATCGCTGAGTTGCGCCATACGGTTGCGGTAGGCCTCCACGTTTTCCGGCAGCGTAACCCCGGCGACAATCGACAGAGAACGCAGCAGCGGAAACAGCTGAATATCATCTTCCGACAGTGAGCCATTCACCGCATCGGAGGTGACGATCAGGCGGGAAAGCGCCTGGAGATCGGTTTCCAGCTCAGCAATGAGATCGGCGCTGTTGGCCAGGTGCTCGGAAAAATCTCCTATTGAAGCCTGCTTCTTGTGGGTAAAGTATTGGCGCGCGCTGTCAGTGGCGAACTCTTCGAAATCGGCGTTGGCGATGCGCGGCAACAGTAATTTTGCGGAGTAACCGCCGACCCGTTGCAACCAGTCGGCGATCGCCGGGTTGGTCTTGCCGGTCAGCAGCGGCCGGTCGTCGAGATTATCGACATAGCGCACGATATCCATGCTTTCCGGCAGGTAGCTGCCATCGTCTTTTTGCAGAATGGGCGCCATTTTCTTGCCAATCATGCTGATGGGCGTAGCTTCATCATCGCTTAGCAAGGTGACAAGGCGGACGGGCAGGTTCTTCAGGCCGAAAATCATGCGGGCTTTAACGCAGAATGGGCAATGATCGTAGATAAACAGTTTCATGCTTGCTCCGGTTTTAGGTTTGAACAGCAATAGTTATCACAGCATACTGAGGCTGTCGCGAAGAGTTGTGTTGGAAGGTGCGTTATTGTGGCGTGGCCCGCGCATTACACGCGGGCCGGGGCAGAGATTATTTTTTTGTGGGCACGGAATTGATGACGTCTATCAGGTGCGTACGCGCCTCTTCCAAATCGATTTTATCGCGGTCGTTGGCTGCGTTGACTATTTGCAACTGTTTGATGATGTCACTCTTCAGCGTCGCATTTTCAGCAATGATGTGGGCCAGCGCTTTTTCTACCAACGTTGAGCGCGCGTAGATCATGCGCAGGTTCAGTACCATGTGTTCCAACAGTTGCGGTAATTTATCTTCGTCACTCATCGCCAACTTCTCCCGTTTATGTTTTTACTATCAGGATAGCAGCTCTGGGAAATTCGGCTGATTTTCTGGCAACTTAGAGAAGAAACTCAGCCGCCGCGCAGGATCGCCGGAGCGGTAGTGCGCGGATTGAACTGCCAGTACAGCGCGAACAGTGTCGTAAAACCCACGATACCTAGCAGGATCCACGGCAGTTCGGGCATGTTCAGCGCCCGGCCGGTGTCGTACATCCAACCGCCGCCGGTGTAACCGAGCGCGCCGCCCAAAGCCAGCCCCAGGCGGCTGAATCCCATGTAACTGCCGCGTGCGCGCGGATCCGCCAGCGAGGCGCTGAGGGTTTCCCGCGCAGGTTCGGCGATGATGGAACCTAGGTAGAAACAGCAGATCAGAGAGAAAACGCCTTGCAGGCTGGTCGCCAGGCCGACGGGCAACAGGCTGAGGGTCATCAGCAGCAGACCCGCCATCAGCCGTTGTTCCAGGCGAAAACGTTTTTCGCTCCAGCGCGCCAGCGGGTAGAGCAGTGACAGCGACAGCGCGGCTTCTATGGCATACATCCATTTTACCGCTGCCGGCGAGCCGGCTATTTCATTGACCACGATAGGCAGCATCAGCATTACCTGAACCGACAGCATGTAGTAGCCGGTCAGCGTCAGCACATAAGTCAGGAAACGCCGGTCGCGCAGCACGCGCATCATGCCTTCCTTCATCGGGGCGCGAACGGTGGAAATACGGTAAGCCGGCAACAACCAGGCGTTCCAGCCTGCCGCCAGCACGAAAATGGCTGCGCCAACCCAGCAGACAAAGTGGAAGTCATATTGCAGCAACCAACTGCCGATCAGGGCGCCAATCACCGCACCGGCGCTGTCTTGCATCATCAGCAGAGAATAAAAACGGCCGCGCTCATGCGGGCGGGTGAGCTTAATCACCAGTGCGGTGCGCGGTGGATCAAACAGGGTGCCGCCGAGTGCGGAAAGGGCGCAAGAGAACCACAACAGCCAGGGTTCATCGGCCATCGCCATGGTGGCGAAGCCTGCCGCGCGCATCAGCATGCCGGTGACGATCATCGGTTTGGCGCCGAACCGGTCGGCGATTGCGCCGCCGAAGATCCCCAATCCCTGCTGAATCAACTGCCGTAAGCCCAGAGCGACGCCCACCACTACCGCAGCCCAACCGAGTTGATCGACAAAGCGGATCGAAATAAGCGGGAAGACCACAAAGAAACCCAAAACCACTAACAGATTATCGAGTAACAGGAAATATTTACCCAAGCTCCGAGCTTGCGATACCAGAGACATGCTTCACCACGAGCAATTAAGAGGGAGAGGAGTGCAACCCGTTTAGTTTGTACCCAATCTCCGTCTACCGATAGGGGCCAGGTAGATAATATTTTTTTATCGTCAATACGTTACCTGCGCGACAAAACCGCACGAAAATAGCCGTAAAATGACTAATCGCTTATTTACTGAGCTGTCGGGATTTTACCTCCGGGGCAGGCTACGGTTATATTAAACGAGGGTAAGTGCGGTTCTGCGCCGGTCGTTGAAAAATAACGGCTCAGGATATGATCGTTACGGGATTATTATCCGGACGCGCCCCAATAAATACTTCTTATCGAACCGTTCTGACCGCGGGGGAAATGATGTTTGGCTACCGCTCTGCATCACCAAAAGTACGTCTCATCACCGACCGACAGGTCGTGCGTTTAGTCCATGAACGCGATGCCTATCGTCTGGCGGAATACTATGCCGAGAACCGGGCTTTCCTGAAACCCTGGGAGCCGGTGCGGGATGAAAGCCATTGTTACCCTTCCGGCTGGCAGGCGCGGCTTGGGATGATCACTGAAATGCAAAAGCAGGGCAGCGCGTACTATTTTATCCTGCTCGATCCGGAAGAAAATGAAGTGCGGGGCGTGGCTAACTTCAGCAACGTGCTGCGCGGTTCGTTTTATGCCTGTTTCCTTGGCTATTCGTTGGCCGAAAAATGGCAGGGGCAGGGCCTGATGTATGAAGCGCTGCAGTCGGCGCTCCGCTACATGCTGCGTCAGCAGCGCATGCACCGCATTATGGCCAACTATATGCCGCACAATCAACGCAGCGGTGCGTTGCTCGCTCGTCTGGGATTTGAACGTGAAGGTTATGCCAAGGATTATCTGCTGATCGACGGGCAGTGGCAGGATCACGTCCTGACGGCATTCACCAATAAAGAATGGCTACCGCCACGCTGAGGCCAAATAATGAAATACGAATTAAGCGCTAAAGAAGCCAGAGTGATTGGCTGCCTGCTGGAAAAACAGGTCACCACTCCGGATCAGTATCCTCTCTCCCTGAACGGCATCGCCTTGGCGTGCAACCAGAAAACCAACCGCGAACCTGTGATGGATCTGACGGAAAGCGAAGTGCAGCAGGTTCTCGACCTGCTGCTGAAAAAACATTTTCTGCGTACGCTGAGCGGTTTCGGTAACCGGGTGGTCAAGTATGAACACCGCTTTTGCAATTCTGAGTTCGGCCAACTGAAACTGTCTGCCGCCGAACTGGCGGTGATAGCCACGCTATTGCTGCGCGGGGCGCAAACCCCCGGAGAACTGCGTACCCGTACCAATCGCATGCATGAATTCAGCGATGTCTCTGAAGTGGAGCAGGTACTGCAGCAATTAAGCGCCCGGGAGGATGGCCCGTTTGTCGTGCGTTTGGCGCGGGAGCCAGGCAAGCGAGAAAGCCGTTTTATGCATCTGTTCAGCGGCCAGATTGATGAGACGACGACGGAGGTTGCGCAGATTGACGATGCGGATTTGAGTGAACGCGTCAGCGTGCTGGAAAGCGAAGTCGCAGAATTGAAACGGCAGTTGCAGACGTTACTGGCCGGGGGGCAGCATGACTAAGTTACGCGTTGGTGTCGTAGGGCTGGGCGGCATCGCGCAAAAAGCCTACTTGCCCATCCTCTCACAGGCAGCGGATTGGGCGCTGATCGGCGGTTTTTCCCCTAATCAGCAAAAAGCGCAGCCGATATGCGACAGTTATCGCATGGCCTGCTTTTCCAGCCTGGATAGCCTGGCGCAGCAGTGTGACGCGGTATTTGTTCACAGCAGCACCGCCAGCCATTTTCAGGTGATAAGCGAACTGCTGCGCCATGGCGTGCATGTTTATGTCGATAAACCGCTGGCGGAGACCGTGGAGCAGGGCGAACAGCTGATCGCACTGGCTGAGAAGCAGGGCAAAACGTTGATGGTGGGCTTTAACCGCCGTTTCTCCCCCTTGTATCTTCAGTTGAGACAGGAAATGCAACGGCCGGCGTCGATTCGCATGGATAAGCACCGGGCAGACAGCGTAGGGCCAAACGGCCTGCGCTTTACCCTGTTGGATGATTATTTGCACGTGGTCGATACCGCGCTGTGGCTGGGGGGAAGTGCGGGGCACCTACTCAGTGGCCACCTGCGCGCCACAGACGCCGGTGAACTGCTGTATGCCGAACACCATTTTGCCTGCGGCGAAACGCTGGTGACTACCAGTATGCATCGTCGGGCCGGCAGCCAGCGTGAAAGCGTGCAGGCGGTGGCCGAGGGGGCGGTGTATCAGGTGAACGATATGCGGCAATGGTTGCGGGAAGATCCACAGGGCGTACTGGAGCATCCGGCGCCGGGTTGGCAGACCACGCTGGCGCAGCGCGGTTTCGATGGCGCTATCCGGCACTTTATCGCGTCTGTCAGCAACCAGACCGTGCCGGAAACGGCCGGGGAACAGGCTATCGCCGCGCAACGGGTGATCGAACGGCTGCTGCAGGATGCCGGTTTGTAAGGCGACGGCCCCGCGCGGGGCGCATGCGCTATTGCGGGATGTGTCTATAACTCTATGTAACATATGGCGGTAGCTATTCTGCTGTGGATGCGTAAACTTATCCGCTAGTTTTACGGACGCCTGCTGATGCAGGCGTCGACATTTACGGGACACATCAGACAACCACATGAACCTACTAAAATCACTGGCCGCCGTGAGCTCTATGACGATGTTTTCACGGGTGCTGGGCTTTGCCCGTGACGCCATAGTGGCGCGCGTGTTTGGTGCCGGCATGGCGACGGATGCCTTCTTCGTGGCGTTCAAACTGCCCAACCTGCTGCGCCGTATTTTTGCCGAAGGCGCATTTTCTCAGGCCTTTGTGCCGATCCTGGCCGAATATAAAACCCAGCAGGGTGAGGAGGCGACTCGTACCTTTATCGCCTACGTTTCCGGCTTGCTCACGCTGGTGCTGGCGGTGGTCACCGTATTGGGGATGCTGGCTGCCCCTTGGGTGATCTACATTACCGCGCCGGGCTTCGTTGATTCGCCGGACAAGTTCGCGCTGACGTCGTCGCTGCTGCGCATCACTTTCCCTTATATTCTGCTGATTTCACTGGCTTCGCTGGTGGGCTCGATCCTCAATACCTGGAACCGTTTTTCGATCCCGGCCTTTGCGCCGACGCTGTTGAACGTCAGCATGATTGGTTTTGCGCTGTTTGCCGCACCTTATTTCAACCCGCCGGTGCTGGCGTTGGCCTGGGCGGTGGTCGTGGGGGGCGTGCTGCAACTGGGCTACCAACTTCCGCATCTGAAAAAGATCGGTATGTTGGTCTTGCCGCGCCTCAAGCTGGGCGATGCCGGCGTATGGCGTGTGATGCGCCAGATGGGGCCGGCGATCTTTGGCGTTTCGGTAAGCCAGATCTCGCTGATTATCAATACCATTTTCGCCTCATTCCTGGTCTCGGGCTCGGTATCCTGGATGTACTATGCCGACCGTCTGATGGAGTTTCCTTCCGGCGTGCTGGGCGTGGCGTTGGGTACCATTCTGCTGCCGTCGCTGGCCAGGAGTTTTTCCAGCGGTAACCACGATGAGTATTCGCGCCTGATGGATTGGGGGCTGCGTTTGTGCTTCCTGCTGGCGCTGCCGAGCGCTATCGCGCTGGGGATATTGGCGAAACCCCTGACCGTATCGCTGTTCCAGTACGGCAAGTTCAGCGCTTTCGACGCGGCCATGACCCAGCGTGCGCTGGTGGCGTACTCGATAGGTTTGATGGGGTTGATCGTGGTGAAGGTACTGGCGCCGGGCTTCTATTCGCGGCAGGACATCAAAACGCCGGTAAAAATCGCCATTATCACGCTGGTCATGACGCAGGTGATGAATCTGATGTTTATTGGCCCGCTAAAGCATGCCGGCCTTTCGCTGTCGATTGGGCTGGGAGCCTGTCTTAACGCTTCGCTGCTGTACTGGCAGTTGCGTAAACAGAAGATTTTTCACCCGCAGCCTGGTTGGGCAACGTTTCTCACCAAACTGGTGATTGCGGTAATCGTGATGTCAGTGGTATTGGTTGGCGTAATGTGGCTGATGCCGGCATGGGATCAGGGCAATATGCTGGAGCGCCTGCTGCGACTGGCGGTGGTCGTGGTGGCGGGCGTGATCGCCTATTTTGGCGTGTTGGCCGGTTTGGGCTTCCGCCCACGGGACTTCGCGCGCCGGGTGGCATAAGCGGGAATTTCCGGTCGCCATTGCATAAAAAAAGGGTCGCCTCGGCGACCCTTTTTCGTCTTCAGACGTTGGCTTACATGCGTTCGACGGTATCGATACCCAGCGTATCCAGACCGGTTTTCAGCGTTCTGGCGGTCAGCAATGCCAGTTTCAGGCGGCTTTGACGCGCTTCTTCACTGTCTGCATTCAGGATTTGGCAATGTTCGTAGAAGCCGGAGAACAAGCCTGCCAGGTCGTACAGGTAAGTACACATCACGTGCGGAGTGCCGTCGCGTGCCACCGTGGTGATAACTTCTTCGAATTGCAGCAGGCGGGTCGCCAGCGCAATCTCACGCTCTTCGGTCATCACCAGCGGCAGGGTCAGGCTGTTCTCATCGAGACCGGCACGCTTGAATACCGAGGCCACACGGGTATAGGCATACTGCATATAAGGGGCGGTGTTGCCCTCAAATGCCAGCATGTTGTCCCAGTCAAAGATATAGTCGGTCGTACGGCTTTTTGACAGATCGGCGTATTTAACTGCGCCGATACCGACGACATTTGCCAGGTGCTGCATTTCTTCTGCCGGCATATCCGGGTTTTTCTCGGCAATCAGTTTGCCGGCGCGATCGATGGCTTCATCCAGCAGATCGGACAGCCTCACCGTACCGCCCGCACGGGTTTTGAACGGTTTGCCGTCTTTGCCCAGCATCATGCCGAACATATGGTGTTCCAGCGAGAGCGAATCCGGGATGTAACCGGCTTTACGCACGATGGTCCATGCCAGCATCAGATGCTGGTGCTGGCGGGAGTCGATGTAATAGAGCACGCGGTCAGCACCCAGCGTTTCGTAGCGGTATTTGGCACAGGCGATATCGGTGGTGGTGTACAGGTAGCCGCCATCTTTCTTCTGGATGATGACGCCCATAGGTTCGCCGTCTTTATTCTGGTATTCGTCGAGAAACACCACGGTGGCGCCTTCGCTTTCTACTGCCAGCCCCTTGGCTTTCAGATCGGCGACGATTTCCGGCAGCATCGCGTTATACAGGCTTTCGCCCATTACGTCGTCTTCGGTCAGGGTGACATTCAGGCGGTTATAGGTGAGCTGGTTTTGCGCCATGGTGATGTCGACCAGCTTACGCCACATCTTCAGGCAGTATTGATCGCCGCCCTGCAATTTCACCACGTAGGCGCGGGCGCGTTCGGCGAACTCCGCATCTTCGTCGTAGTGTTTCTTCGCTTCACGATAGAACTGTTCCAGATCGGACAGGCCCATGTCGCTGGCATTTTCATTCTGCATTTTTTCCAGGTAGGCAATCAGCATGCCGAACTGGGTGCCCCAATCGCCGACGTGGTTGGCGCGGATCACTTTGTGGCCCAGGAATTCCTGGGTGCGAGCGGCGGCGTCGCCGATAATGGTCGAACGCAAGTGACCGACGTGCATCTCTTTCGCCACGTTGGGCGCGGAGTAGTCGATGACGATGGTTTGTTGTTTAACCGGTGCAATGCCAAGCTTCGGCGCATTCAGCACCTGATCAACCTGTTGCGCAACCCATTCGCCGTTCAGGAAGATATTAATAAAGCCGGGGCCGGCGATTTCTACTTTGCTGGCGATATCGCCGAGATCAAGCAACTGGACCACTTTTTCCGCCAACTGGCGTGGTGGCATGCCGAGTTTCTTGGCTACGGACATCACGCCGTTGGCCTGATAGTCGCCAAATTGTGCTTTTGCTGACTGACGGACCTGTGCTTCGCAATCGGCTGGCGCGCCTGCGGCAATCAGCGCCTGGCTGACCTTATCTGAAAGAAGAACCTGAATATTCACCGGGTTACCTTAATGACGAACGAGGGGCCGTATGCCATGCCCCTGTGGGATTCAAAGGTGGTTTTCTGGCTGCGCGTCGAGACGGCAGCCCACCACAAAACAGCCTGTAATTGTAACCGATCTGATGTGTTACGTCAGCAGTTGGCGCCGGGGGGAAGGCGAAAGTGCAGGTTTGAAAATACCGGGCCAACAAAGAGAGTGTGTTTCAAGGGGGGGCGTGTGCAGTACAAGAAGGTCAAAATGAGTGAAAAGGAATAGGTGATAAGGAAATGAAATAACCAGATCTAACGTTTTTTGTTATGACGACGGGAGTCCAGAGTGTTAATGCTACGTGATTTGAAATGGCGGTAAATTGCGTATGCGGCAATAACTATCAACAGTAAAGATATGATTAAAAGAAACATGTTTGTTATCTCAAGCTTTGATTTTCCCCAAAGTAGCTTAATTGATTTTTATAAGCAATTATTAAAGCTTCATTTAAGATAAGTCTCACTGCTGCGTGGTATAAAGTTAAATAAAAACAGATAGTTGATTTCATTGTTATTACTGAAGTTGTCTCGTATGCCCATTGTTGATTTTGTTGTTTTTATGGCGAGTTATCGAATGGATTGAGTGATTTTACGGATTCAATACAGCTTATTAAGCTAATAATTCCTGAAATATTTCCGTCATAAGAAAAATCTATCTATGACATGCGAAGATTCCGAAGTTTAATTAATCAGGCTCGGATTTTAACGGTGTTCTTAATAAGGTGGGTAACGCTTGTTCTTTTGTGCCCTTTATCAACGTTAGTCGAAATATTTTACACGGCGGTAATGCGACGGACACAAATGTTACATTTTCCTGGGCAAAACGTGGATAGCCGCGTCTCAGCCGTGTAAATTAGCCCCCCTGAATTCGCTTTCCTTCGTATCGAGGCCCCTATGACGATCTTCCCGGCCATTGCCGAGCTTAATGACTTGGCGCTGGATCTGCCGCGTTTTGAACAGGCGCTGAGCCAGTTTGCGCAAAAACTGCATCTGGATTTGTCGCAGTTCAGCGCGGACCACATTTCGGTGCGTTGCCACCAAAACACCACCGCTGAACGCTGGCGGCAGGGGTTGCAGCAATGCGGCTCGTTGTTGTCTGAAGCGACGATCAACGGGCGCCCGATTTGCCTGTTCGATCTGCATCAGCCGTTGCAGGTAGGACCGTGGCTAATTGACTGCGTGGAACTGCCTTATCCGGGGGACAAGCGTTATCCTCACGAGGGATGGGAACATGTGGAATTGGTGCTTAGCGGCGAACCGGCCTCGCTGTATGCGCGCGCGCTGAGCCATTTGCCCGACGAGGCGCTGTTGGCTCCGGGGATCAAATTGAAACAGAGCTCGCCGCAGGGGGAGGGCGAGCGATTGCCGAATCCGACCTTGGCGATCACCGACGGCAGCGTAACGATTAAGTTTCACCCGTATTCCATCCGGGAAATCGTCGCCAGCGAGCAAGCTTAACCGGGCATCAGCGCTTGGGTGGCCAGCATCATGCGATCCAGCGCTTGCGTAAGCAGTTCGCGCCGGCAGCCGAAATTCAGACGTACAAACCTACGGTCTCCGAAATCCAGGCCAGCGCTTAAGCCCACCCCGGCCTGTTCAAAGAAAGCGTGTGGATTGTCGGTCGCCAGTTGGCTGCAATCGATCCAGGCCAGATAGGTGGCTTCTATCGGGTGCAGCAACAGGCCGGGCATGGCGTTAATGCGTTCGGTCACCAAATCGCGGTTGGCGCGCAGATACGCCAACTGGGCGTCCAACCAGCCTTGCCCGTCCTGGTAGGCGGCTTGTGCGGCGACCAACGCCAGCACGTCGACTTCCGGAACTATGCCGCTGCGCGCGCGGGCCAACTTTTGGCGCAGGCCGGCATTGGGAATCACCGCCATTGAGGCCCCTAATCCGGCAATGTTGAAGGTTTTCGATGGCGACATCAACGTAATGCTACGCTGGGCTGCGTCTTCATTAAGCGTGGCAAAGGGGATGTGTTCGCAACCCGGCTCAAGCAACAGATCACAATGAATTTCATCCGAACAGACGATCAAATCATGGCTACGGGCGAATTCATGCTGTTGCGACAACTCCTCCCGCCGGTAGACGGTTCCGCCCGGATTTTGCGGGTTGCACAGCAACAGCAATTTTTCGCTGCCACCGAGCCGGCCCGCTATCGCGTCGAAATCCAGCAGCCAACGCCGGTCGTGCAGCTTGAGCGGCACCGGCAGATGCGGGCGTCCGGCGAATTTCGCCGCTTTGCGAAACGGCGGGTAGATGGGTGACGGCGCCAGAGTGCCTTCACCCTCAGCGGTAAAGGCGCGGACGCACAGATTCAGCCCACAGACCAGACCGGGCAGGAAAATCAGCCATTCGGGCTTGATGTGCCAGCCATAGCGCTCTACCATGCGGCGGGTAAAAACCTCAATAAGTTCAGGGGATGGATGGCCGTAGCCGAACACGCCATGCGCTACGCGCCGCTGCAATGCGTCGATGATCGCTGGCGGGGAGCGGAAGTCGGTGTCGGCGACCCAAAGCGGAATGATGTCGCGGTCGCGATATTTATCCCACTTAACGCTGTCACTGTGACTACGGTCTACCCATTGATCAAAATTGAATGCCATAGTTATTACCCTGAACAGGTTCATGTCTATCAATGAGCCTACGCGAGAAATTCTGAAGTTAACAAACTGCCGTCACATTTTGGCCGTCATCTGGGGGTGACAATGATTAAACTGGAAGTTTGCTGCTTTAGCGTCGATTGCGCGCTGACGGCGGAGCAGGCAGGCGCTGATCGCATAGAATTATGTGCCAGCCAGAGCGAGGGCGGTTTGACGCCCAGCTACGGTACGCTGCGCCTGGCGCGCGATAGGGTATCCATCCCGGTGCATCCGATCGTCCGCCCGCGCGGCGGGGACTTTTGCTACGGTGCGGTGGATTTCGACGTGATCAAGCAGGATATCGTGCAGATCCGCGACATGGGTTTTGCCGGCGTAGTGGTGGGTATGCTGGATGAAGAAGGGCATATCGACCTGCCGCGCATGCGTGAAGTGATGCGGCTGAGCGGCAATATGGCGGTCACCTTCCATCGCGCTTTCGACATGTGTCAGAACCCGATGGTGGCACTTGATCAACTGACGCAACTGGGAGTTGCGCGGATATTGACCTCCGGTCAACAACAAAGCGCCGAGCTTGGGCTGCCGTTGCTGCGCGATCTGGTGCATGCCAGCCAGGGGCCCGTGATTATGGCTGGCGCCGGTGTGCGGCTCAGCAACCTGCACAAGTTTGTGGATATCGGCGTTCAGGAGGTGCACAGCTCCTCCGGCCACGCGGTGCCTTCGACCATGCGCTATCGTAAAGCCGGCGTTACCATGTGTTCAGACAATGAGTTCGATGAATTTAGCCATTATTGCGTGGATGGCGAAATGGTGGAAGCGATGAAAAACGCGCTGGCCTTGGTTGATCCCTTGGCGCAAAGCGCATAAACACGCAGCTAACCGTGTTCTGATTACCGGTTTCCGGGCTAAAGCCCCTTGGCGTGCAACTGAACCCTCGGTGATCACGCGAGTACCAGGCCCCGGCGTTTTGTCGGGGCTTTTTTTATACCCGAAAAAGCCCGATGAGTGGCAATATAGATAGATTAAACGACAGGCATTTCTCATCAGGCTCGTTATTATCGGATGCTTTGGGTATTCCCTTGTCATTATTAATGACAGCTGATAAATTTAATTTACACCGGTCATTTAATATCATTAATTTAAATTTTCCGCACTATTGTTATAAACGCCATGAATGAATGAGGTTTAATCTAATAAATAACCTGAATTATATTTTTACCACTCGGTGAATTTAACCATTTTATTTTCAATAGCCCTGTTCTCTATACCCAATGGTCTTCAAGTTGCAGCCAGCAACGCGGCTGCTGAGAAGCGACGGAGATAGGCGAGAGAAAGTTATCGTAATACCACTAAGGAAGCCTGCCACAGGCCGCCGAATGGCCGTCACGGCCATAAACGGAAGTGCTTGTCAGGTTTAACAAGGAGATAAAGATAATGACCAGAACGGCATACCGCCTAACCGCTTCACTTTTATTGACCATGACATTGGCCGGCTGCCAAAACGTCAAACGGCCTGTACCTCTGGTGAATAAAGAGAGTGCGACAGAAGCGGTGGAGCAAGATAAAAAACAGCGCGAAGCCGAGCGTATGCAGCAATGCCAACATCAGCTTGAGGCAATGCGCAATATGGATCCCGAGAAATACCAAAAATTCAAACGTGAATTTGACACCTTGATGAGTGGCGCGGCGCAATATGCCGGGATGCGGACAAGGGTAAATACTGACACTCAGGAAACCGTCGATGCGCTTTACCGCTATCGCACCAACCGCATTTGCGCCGATATCAGCACCACCATGATGACCGGCCTCGCCGAGCGGGGAGAACGTATTCAATGATCTCTTGCTCCCGACAGACTTTTTTTAGCCTGATGCTGCCGCTGATGGCGGCGTCGGGTGCGCTTTATGCGGATGACGGCGTGCCTGTTTTATTGCAGTTTGCCGAACAGTATCACCAACAGGGGGCACAGGAAATACCGGTAAACAAGCAACAGCTAACCCAGATACCGGTTAAAAAACAAACAGTTAAGGTGAGTCAAGTTCGGGAGCCTGCCGCTAATCAACGGCAACAATTGATGGCAGTCCACAAAACGTTGCGGGAGAAAGAAGCTCAACTTGAGCGTCAACAGGCCGCCATTCAGTCCCTGCAGCAGGAGTTAACGGCGCTGCGCGTCGCTTCAACGTTGACGGCTCCAAACACTGCGCCTTCACAACAAGATTTCACCGCCTTGAGTGAGTTTGCCCGCAGTGTACGGCAGGCGTTAAATCTGACGCCGACGGAACGGCAGGCGCAGGCGTTGATAGCTGAGGTGCACAAGATGATGGGGGAACTTCAGGTGCAGTTGACGCAGCTTCAGGATAAAAACCGAAAGCAGGCGAAACAGCTTGAAGATAATGGGCTGCAACTTGCCGCTGCGCTTGAAGAAAATGCTAAATCAGCTCAGCAATTCGAGCAGGTAAGCAAGCGGGCAAGCGAGGCTGAGCAAGAGCGGGTTGCCGGCAATCAGATGGAGAAGCGTTTGCGCAAGGAAATTGACGATCTGCGATCACGGGCCACGCTGTTGCCGGACAAGCTGGCGTTGACGAAACCTCAGGAACAGCAGAGTTATGCCGCCGGTGTAGCGCTGGGACGAGATATCCAGACCCTGCTGGCGGAGCGTAAAACGTGGGGAATCGATCCCGATAAAACGACGTTGTTGGGCGGCATGATCGACAGCTTCAATGGCCACTATCAATTGAGTGAGGCGGTGTTGGCGAGCGCGTTGGCAGAGTCGGAAAAAACGGTGAATGCCGGCAGAACCAAGGCGGTGAAAGACCAACAGGCCAAAGGCGAATCTTTCGTTTCTGAGTTCAGGAAGAAAAAAGGCGTAAAGAAATCGTCCGCTGGCTTCTGGTACCGGGTCGATTACCTGAGCGATGAAGCCATTGCTGAAACCTCTTTGGTGGATATCGTGGTGAAAGAAATGCTGACCGATGGCCGGGTGATTCAGGATATGGATCGCAGTGGGAAGGTGCTTTCTCAACCGCTGTCAGCCTATCCGCCGTTATTCCGCGAGGCGATAGGTTACCTGAGAAATCATGGTTCGCTGACCATGGTGGTGCCACCAGAACTGGCTTACGGTGAAGCGGGCTATGCGCCGCAAATCCCGCCGAACGCTACCATGGTGTATGAACTGCGGGTAGTGGATGCCGATAAGGGGTAATGCGGGGCCTGGTTATCCAGGCCCTTTTGGCAAGAATTAAGGTTTTCTGGCCACCAGCACCGCACGCAACGGGGCCGGGTAACCTTCAATTGTCTTGCTGCTGTCCTTGGGATCAAGGAATTCAGCCAGTGATTCGCTGGTCATCCAATCGGTGCGGCGCTGCTCTTCGGTGCTGGTTACGCACATGTCGGCAATCTTGACGTCGACAAAACCGCATTTCTCCAGCCAACACTTCAGCGCTTCGGCCGAAGGAATGAAGTAGACGTTGCGCATTTGGGCATAGCGATCGCCCGGCACCAGCACCTGGTTGCGATCGCCTTCCACCACCAGAGTTTCCAATACCAGCTCACCTTCGGAGACCAACTGGTTTTTCAGTTGATACAGATGATCCAAGGGTGAACGGCGGTGGTACAGCACGCCCATGGAAAATACCGTATCAAAGGCGGCCAACTCGGGCAGTTGCTCAATACCCAGCGGCAGCAGATGAGCGCGTTGATCGCCACCCAGCAGTTTGCGAACCGCTTCGAACTGGCACAAGAACAGCTGCATTGGATCAATACCCACCGCCATCTGTGCACCGGCACCCACCATACGCCACAGGTGATAGCCGCTACCGCAGCCGACGTCCAGAATGGTGCGGCCGGCCAGCGGTGAAATGTGCGGCAGAACGCGATCCCATTTCCAGTCGGAGTGCCATTCGGTGTCAATGTCGATGCCGTACAGCGAGAAGGGGCCTTTACGCCACGGCATCAGGGTGCGCAGCATCTTTTCGATGCCTTCCAACTGGCCCGGCGACAGCGGTGCCTCCATTTCGGCCCGCACGCCGTGCAGCAAATCGAGACGGGTGGGCGTCAGTTCCGGCAAGTGTTCAACCGAGTTAAACCACTGTTTGAATTTGCCGTGCAGCGACTCGCGCTGCCAGGCGCTGAGCTGCGCGGGCAGGGTATCCAGCCAGTGGCTAAGGTTGCCTTTAGCGATGCGCTGATAGAAATCACCAAACTCAATCATTGTTCAGCTCCCGCTTTCAACGCGATCAGTGAACCGAAGTTAAAACACTGGAACCACACTTCGGCATGTTTAAAACCGGCCTGCTTCAGGCGGGCTTTGTGGGCTTCAACCGAGTCGGTCAGCATGACGTGTTCCAGCATGCTGCGCTTTTGGCTGATCTCCAGCTCGCTGTAGCCGTTGGCACGCTTGAAATCGTGGTGCATGTTGAACAACAGTTCGCCGACGTCACCATCTTCAAAGCTGAATTTCTCCGACAGCACCAGCGCGCCGCCTGGACGCAGGCCGCGATAAACCTGCTCCAGCAGGCGAAGACGGTCGGCCGGCTCGAGGAATTGCAGGGTAAAATTCAGCACCACCATGGAGGCATTTTCGATCTTGATATCGAGGATATCGGCTTCGATAACCTCTACCGGGGTGTCGGCGCGAAAGGCGTCGATATGGCGGCGGCAGCGTTCGACCATCGCCGGAGAGTTGTCGACGGCAATGATGTTGCAACCCGCCACCTTGATATTCCGACGCATCGACAGCGTTGCCGCGCCCAGCGAACATCCCAGATCATACACCTGGCTGTCGGGCTGCACGAAGCGTTCGGCCAGCATGCCAATCATCGAAATGATGTTGGAATAGCCGGGAACGGAACGCTGGATCATGTCGGGGAACACTTCAGCGACGCGTTCGTCGAAGGTCCAGTCGCCCAGTTTGGCGATGGGGGCAGAAAAAAGAGTATCGCGGTTTGGCATAGCGGGAAGTCAGTTCAGAATTCGAAGGCGCGTATTCTAACAGATAACGGCAAGAAAGCGCAGCGGAAGCAGGCGGCGGGGCCGCCTGATGACGAACAGAAGATCAATACAGGCTGAAAATCAGATCCCAGGGCAGATAGAAAATGTTGGCCAACACCATCAGGACCAACGAAATATAGGTTGCGGCCATACCTGAACGGCGCCAGCGGACTTCACGGTTACGCAAACCGTAGTAGTGCACCAGGCGCCCGGTCATCAGCATCAGGCCGCAAATATGGATCATCCATATTCCTGCGCCGTTCATTTCCATGATCACCAGCAGTACGGCGGCGATAGGAATATATTCTACGGCATTGCCGTGAACGCGGATGGCGGTCTGCAACTCATAAAAGCCGCCGTCTCCGTAGGCGACACGGTACTGCATCCTTAACTTAACCACGTCATAAGAGAGTTTGATCAACAACAATGCGCCGAGCACGACATAAAGCGCGCTTACCATTTTTAACTCCATTCCCTAACCAAAACTGGCAGCGAGCATCATAGCCGCCATTACAATCACTGTCGCGAGGAAAAATCTGATGTAATCGGTCAGATTAATCGGTCAAAACAGTGCTTCCTGCTCCGGCCAGTCCGGTGGCGGGGGCAAATTAGGAATAGCCTGATGAAGCTGCTGCCAGATTTTTTGCGCCTGTTGCGGTGAATCGCCATTATCCGGCGTATGAATAAACAGGAAGGGGGTGGATTGCTGTTGCCATATGGGCAGTTTCTGCTGCCAGGCGTCAAACCAACGCAGATTGTCTTGCAACACGTCACCGCCGATAAAACGGACCAGCGGATTGTGGGCGGTGACCAGCGCATGCACCGGCAGTTTGGGTTTCTTTTGCTGGGCGTCACGCACTGCAGCGCTGTCAGGGGCGGCATGATGCACCGGCCGGCTGTCGAGGATCACCCGGTTGATACCGCGCTGATGCAGCCCCTGATTCAACAGCCGTTCTTCCTCGCCCTTGGCGAAGAAAGCCGGGTGACGTACTTCTACGCCGTAGGTGAATTCTTTCGGCAACCCGTCAAAGAACTGCCACATGCGTGGCAACTCATCCGGCCCAAATGCCGAGGGTAACTGCAACCAAAGCTGCCCGATACGCTGATGGACCGGGCTCAGGCAGTGATAAAATGCCTGCAGTTCGGCATCGCAGTTACGCAGTGCGGCCTTATGGCTGATCTCTGAGGGGAACTTGAAACAAAAGCGAAAATCATCGGTGGTCATGTCGCGCCAGCGCTGAACGATCTCCAGCTTGGGTAACGCGTAGAAAGTCGTGTTGCCTTCCACGCAGTTAAAATAGCGGCTGTAATCCGCCAGATCGCGCAGCCCGATGCGATTCCAGGCTGTGTGCTGCCACTGTGGTAGTCCGATGTAGATCAACGCGTCATCTTCCTTAATGAATGTCTTTGTGAGGTAAACGCGGGCGCGGCATGTGACGCCTCTGCAATGTTATTCGCCGAGTGCGGCAAGAATTTCACCGGTGCTGCGCACGCGAGCCAGGCGCGGGAAGATATTGTCGAAGGCAAACCGGTGCATCTCAGTATTTTGCGCGCTGCACAGGTCTTCGGCTATCACTAACTCGTAACCGTGCTCCCAGCCGGCGCGGGCGGTGGATTCAACGCCGATATTGGTGGCGATCCCGCCCAGCACCAAAGTTTTAATGCCGCGGCGGCGTAATTGCAAATCCAGTTCGGTACCGTAAAACGCACCCCATTGACGTTTGGTCACCAGAATATCGCCGTCGCTGACCGCCAGAGATTCCGGAAATTCCCACCAGTTTGCCGGTAATCCGCCCGCCGGCGATGGCGTGGGTCTGTCCACTGGCTGTTTCAACGCATCGGCAAATGTGTCGGACCAGCCGACGCGCACCAGGATCACCGGCGCGCCGAGCGAGCGAAAACGCGCTGCCAGTTGCGCGCCGTGGGCTACCACGCTTTCGGCACTGTGCGGCCCGCCGGCGTAGGGCAGGATGCCGTTTTGCAAATCAATCAGCACCAGCGCTGTGGTTTGAGCATCGAGTTTCAACATCGGGGTCTCCCGTTACTGGGTGGATAAAATATGCGCAGCCAGAACGGCGCACTAAAACCAGGGTGAATTCAGGCTACGTGAAAAAAGGGTCACCGGTTAATGAGAAATTTGTTAATCAATGTGTTACTTCGGACAAAAACACGCCATTTAGTGCTGCAACAAAGCTGTGTTCGCACTTATCTGGAGCATGAATTTCCTTTATAATGATCGCCTTTTTTCAACACACTTTACTCCAACGAACTATGCCGATTTATGAATATGCATGTGGTGCTTGCAGCCTTCGGTTAGAGAAATTGCAAAAATTTTCCGATGCGCCGCTGACTGACTGTCCGGCGTGTGGGCAGCCCGCGTTAACTAAGTTGATTTCTTCCACGGGTTTCCAGTTAAAGGGCACCGGTTGGTATGCAACAGACTTCAAACCGGGTAATAAATAGAGTTCATCAGTTAACAGCCGCGTGGCCGGCGCAAAAGCCCGCGCGGAATCGGCTTAAGCCAAAAGGATAGCGTATGCGTACTGAATATTGCGGGCAATTGAATCTGTCCCACGTGGGCCAGGAAGTCACTTTGTGTGGTTGGGTCAACCGTCGTCGCGATCTGGGCGGCCTGATCTTTATTGATATGCGCGACCGCGAAGGCATCGTGCAGGTGTTCTTCGACCCGGACCAGAAAGCCGCGTTTGACAAGGCATACGACCTGCGCAACGAGTTCTGCATTCAGATTGTCGGCACCGTGCGTGCGCGTCCGGACAGCCAAATCAATAAAGATATGTCCACCGGGGAAGTGGAAGTGTTCGCTCATGCTCTGGAGATCATCAACCGCTCCGAGCCGTTGCCGCTGGACTCCAACCAGGTCAACACTGAAGAAGCGCGCCTGAAATACCGCTACCTGGATCTGCGTCGCCCGGAAATGGCCGATCGCCTGAAGACCCGCGCCAAAATCACCAGCTTCGTGCGTCGCTTTATGGACAGCAACGGCTTCCTCGACATCGAAACCCCGATGTTGACCAAAGCCACGCCGGAAGGTGCGCGTGACTACCTGGTGCCGAGTCGTGTGCACAAAGGTAAGTTTTATGCGTTGCCGCAGTCGCCACAGCTGTTCAAACAGCTGCTGATGATGTCGGGTTTTGATCGTTACTACCAAATCGTCAAATGCTTCCGCGATGAAGATCTGCGTGCTGACCGTCAGCCTGAATTTACCCAAATCGACGTTGAAACCTCTTTCATGACCGCCGATCAAGTGCGTGAAGTGATGGAAAAGTTGGCGCGTGACCTGTGGCTGGATGTGAAGGGCGTGGATCTGGGCGATTTCCCGGTCATGACTTTCGCCGAAGCGATGCGTCGCTATGGCTCCGACAAACCGGATCTGCGTAACCCGCTGGAGCTGGTGGACGTTGCCGATCTGGTGAAAGACGTTGAGTTCAAAGTATTCTCCGGCCCGGCTAACGACGCCAAAGGCCGCGTAGCCGCTATCTGCGTTCCGGGCGGCGCGCAGCTGACTCGTAAGCTGATCGATGAGTACGGCACCTTCGTTAACATCTATGGTGCCAAAGGCCTGGCCTGGCTGAAGGTCAACGACCGTGCCGCCGGCATGGAAGGCGTACAAAGCCCGATCGCCAAATTCCTCAGCGCGGAAGTGCTGGAAGCGATCCTGACGCGCACCGACGCGCAGACCGGCGACATCTTGTTCTTCGGCGCAGACAGCTTCAAGATTGTGACTGATGCGATGGGTGCGCTGCGTCTGAAACTGGGCCGTGATCTGCAACTGACCAAGCTGGACAGCTGGGCGCCGCTGTGGGTGGTGGACTTCCCAATGTTCGAAGAAGACGGTGAGGGCGGCCTGGCGGCGATGCACCATCCGTTCACCGCACCGCGCGACATGAGCCCGGAAGAACTGAATTCGGCGCCAACCACGGCCATTGCCAATGCCTATGACATGGTGATCAACGGCTATGAAGTGGGCGGCGGTTCCGTGCGTATTCACCGCAGCGAAATGCAGCAGACGGTCTTCAGCATTCTGGGCATCAACGAACACGAACAGCGCGAGAAATTCGGCTTCCTGCTGGATGCATTGAAGTACGGCACACCACCGCACGCCGGCCTGGCCTTTGGTCTGGACCGACTGGTGATGCTGCTGACCGGCACCGACAACATTCGTGACGTGATTGCCTTCCCGAAAACCACCGCGGCTGCCTGTCTGATGACCGAAGCGCCAAGCTTTGCCAACCCGGCGTCGTTGCAGGAGTTGGGGATTTGCGTGGTCAAGAAAGCCGCGTTACCGGAAGAGAACGAGTGATGAGCTACAAGCGGCCCGAGTCCATTTTGGTCGTGATTTACGCCAAATCCAGTGGACGGGTGCTGATGTTACAGCGGCGCGACGATACCGAATTCTGGCAGTCGGTTACCGGTAGCCTGGAGGAAAATGAGTCGCCGCCGCATGCCGCACGGCGTGAGGTCATGGAAGAAGTCGGCATCGATATCGAAGCAGAGAATCTGCCGTTGTTCGATTGCCAGCGTTGTGTGGAATTTGAACTCTTTGTCCATTTGCGACATCGCTATGCCCCGGGAACCACGCGCAATAAAGAGCACTGGTTCTGTTTGGCGTTGCCTGAAGAGCGCGATCCGGTGATTACCGAGCATCATGCTTACCGCTGGCTTGAGGCGGCGCAAGCCGTGAAGTTGACCAAGTCCTGGAGCAATCAGCAGGCGATTGAAGAGTTTGTGATTAATTCAGTCCAGTAATTTTTTTCGGAGATTTTTTATGGCAGGTCATAGTAAGTGGGCCAACACAAAGCACCGTAAAGCTGCGCAGGATTCCAAGCGCGGTAAAATTTTCACCAAAATTATTCGCGAGCTGGTGACCGCCGCGAAACTGGGCGGTGGAGATCCAGGGGCTAATCCACGTCTGCGTGCGGCGATCGACAAGGCGTTGTCCAACAACATGACGCGCGACACCCTGAACCGCGCCATCGCGCGTGGCGTAGGCGGCGATGATGATTCCAACATGGAAACCATCATTTATGAAGGTTACGGTCCGGGCGGCACTGCCGTCATGATCGAATGCCTGAGCGACAACCGCAACCGTACCGTGGCCGAAGTGCGTCATGCCTTCACCAAATGCGGCGGTAACCTCGGCACCGACGGTTCCGTGGCTTATCTGTTCACCAAGAAGGGTGTAATCACTTATGCACCGGGCCTGGATGAAGACGCGGTGATGGAAGCGGCGCTGGAAGCCGGCGCTGAAGATATCGTCAGCTACGACGATGGCGTTATCGACGTATTCACCGCCTGGGAAAACCTGGGCGAGGTGAAAGATGCGCTGACTGCGGCCGGTTTCGCCGCCGACTCGGCGGAAGTTTCCATGATCCCATCGACCAAGGCCGATATGGATGAAGAAACCGCGCCGAAGCTGTTGCGTTTGATCGACATGCTGGAAGACTGTGACGACGTGCAGGAGGTTTACCACAACGGCGAAATCTCCGACGAGGTTGCAGCGACGCTGTAATGGAGTGGCAGTACGGCGCTGCTCTGTGGCAGCGCCTGGCGATGTTAATGCTTAACGCAAGGTGGGTGTAGGGATGACGATCATATTGGGTATCGATCCCGGGTCGCGCGTCACCGGTTATGGTCTCATTCGCCAGCAGGGCCGCCAACTGAGCTATATCGCCAGTGGCTGCATTCGCACCGTGGTGGATGACATGCCGACGCGGCTGAAATTGATCTACGCAGGCGTCAGCGAAATTATCACCCAGTTTAAACCTGATTTTTTCGCTATCGAACAGGTGTTTATGGCGAAGAACCCGGATTCGGCGCTCAAACTCGGGCAGGCGCGCGGCGTGGCGATCGTTGCTGCCGTGAACCAGGATCTGGAAGTGTTTGAATATGCGGCGCGTCAGGTGAAGCAAACGGTGGTCGGCACCGGTGCGGCAGAGAAGGCGCAGGTGCAGCACATGGTGCGCTCGCTGCTTAAACTGTCGGCCAACCCCCAGGCGGACGCCGCCGATGCGCTGGCTATCGCCATCACCCACTGCCATCTCAGCCAAAACGTGCTGCGAATGAGCGAAGGGCGGTTAAACCTGGCTCGTGGCCGTTTAAAGTAGCGCTTGGTCAGTGACAACTCAGGCTGGATATTCATCCAGCCTTTTTTATGTTATAAGCTTTACCAGCACGGCATGGCAGTCGGTCATGCTCAAGAATTCTGCAGGAGGGTAAATGATAGGTCGTCTCAGAGGATATATTCTGGAAAAGCAGCCGCCGCTGGTGTTACTGGAGGCAAACGGCGTGGGCTATGAAGTGCATATGCCCATGACCTGCTTTTATGAGCTGCCGGACCTGGGGCAAGAAGCTATCGTATTTACCCAATTTGTGGTGCGCGAAGACGCGCAGCTATTGTACGGCTTCAACGATAAACAAGAGCGCGCACTGTTCCGCGAGTTGATTAAAGTGAACGGCGTGGGCCCAAAACTGGCGCTGGCTATCCTGTCCGGGATGTCCGCACAGCAGTTTGTCAGCGCGGTAGAACGTGAAGAGATCACCACATTGGTGAAATTGCCGGGAGTGGGCAAGAAAACCGCCGAGCGGCTGGTGGTCGAAATGAAAGACCGCTTCAAAGGGCTTAATGGCGATCTGTTCAATAACAGCAGTGAGATCACGCTGCCCGCTTCGGCGACGCAGGCGGCCGAGCTGGACGCGGAAGCAGAAGCCGCTTCTGCACTGGTGGCATTGGGCTATAAACCGCAGGAAGCCAGCCGCATGGTCAGCAAAATCGCCAAGCCGGGCGCCGATTGCGAAACCCTGATCCGCGACGCGCTGCGCGCCGCACTGTAAGGTTGATAAGGGATAGAGAATGATTGAAGCCGATCGCCTGATTTCTGCTGAGCCGATCAACGAAGAAGAAATTCTTGATCGCGCCATTCGGCCAAAGCTGCTGACGGAATATGTCGGCCAGCCGCACGTGCGTGAGCAGATGGAAATCTTTATTCAGGCGGCCAAGCAGCGTGGCGACGCGCTGGACCATTTGCTGATCTTCGGCCCGCCAGGGCTGGGTAAAACCACGCTGGCGAACATCGTCGCCAATGAGATGGGCGTTAATCTGCGCACTACCTCCGGCCCGGTGTTGGAGAAGGCGGGCGATTTGGCGGCGATGCTGACCAACCTCGAGCCGCACGACGTCTTGTTTATCGATGAAATCCATCGCTTGTCGCCGGTGGTGGAAGAAGTATTGTATCCGGCAATGGAAGATTACCAACTGGATATCATGATCGGCGAAGGCCCGGCTGCGCGTTCGATCAAACTCGATCTGCCGCCCTTTACGCTAGTGGGCGCTACCACCCGTGCCGGTTCTTTGACCTCACCGCTGCGCGATCGCTTCGGGATTGTGCAGCGCCTGGAGTTCTATCAGGTCGCCGATTTGCAGCATATCGTTTCACGCAGCGCCAACTGCCTGGGGCTGGATCTCTCGGAAGAGGGCGCTCACCAGGTGGCTCGTCGGGCACGCGGAACGCCGCGTATCGCCAACCGCTTGCTGCGCAGGGTGCGCGACTTTGCCGAGGTCCGGGCCAACGGCGTGATCAATGGCGAAGTTGCGATGCAGGCGCTGGACATGCTGAACGTTGACGCCGAAGGTTTCGACTACATGGACCGCAAGCTGTTGCTGGCGATAATCGACAAGTTCGCCGGCGGGCCGGTGGGCCTGGATAACCTGGCGGCGGCGATTGGCGAGGAACGCGAAACCATTGAAGACGTTATTGAACCTTTCCTGATCCAGCAGGGTTTTATCCAGCGAACCCCGCGTGGACGAATGGCGACCAATCATGCCTATAAACACTTTGGCATTGCGCGCGAAGAGTAAGAATTAAAACATTAAAAAGGGCCGCTGATGCGGCCCTTGTCACGTCAATCGGCAGCCCGGTATCAGGCCTGCTGCTTCCTGAATAAACTCAGCACAAACAGCACCGCAGCGCTCAGCACTACCGAGGGGCCTGCCGGGGTATCGTAAAATGCCGAGAAGGCCAGCCCGCCAGTGACGGCCAGCATGCCCACCAGCACTGCATAACCGGCCATCTGCTCAGGCGTGCGGGCGAATCGACGTGCCGTGGCCGCCGGTATAATCAGCAGTGAAGTGATGATCAGCGCGCCGACGAACTTCATCGCCAGACCAATGGTCAGAGCGGTGACCAGCATCAGCACGGTGCGTGCACGCACCAGATTAACGCCGTCTACGTGCGCCAGCTCAGGACTGATGGTCATCGACAGCAGGTTGCGCCACTGCCACCACAGAATCAGCAGCACGATGCTGACGCCGATGCCAATCATCCAGATATCGCTAAAGGTGACAGACAACAGATCGCCAAACAGATAGGCCATCAGATCGACCCGCACATTGGACATTAACGCCACGACCACCAGACCCAGCGACAGCGCGCTGTGCGCCATAATGCCGAGCAGGGTATCAACGGAAAGTTGCGGCCGACGTTCCAGCCACACCAGCACCAAAGCCAGCACCAGCGTTACGGCAATCACCGCATAGAAAGGATTCACATCCAACAGCAGGCCGAAGGCCACACCCAACAGCGAGGCGTGCGCCAAGGTATCGCCAAAGTAGGACATTCGACGCCAGACAACAAATGAGCCTAGCGGACCTGCGGCCCCCGCCAACAGCACCCCGGCCAGCCAGCCGGGTAATAACAGTTCGATCATGCCTCACGGCCCCCGGTTTTCTTCAACACAATGCGTCCTTGCAGGTCGTGACGGTGATTATGGTGGTGGCGATAAACCGCCAGCTGTTCCGCTCCCCGGTTACCAAACATGGCGATAAATTCAGGGTGCATCGACACCACTTCCGGTGCGCCGGAACAACAGATGTGTTGGTTGAGGCACAGCACCTCATCGGTTTTCGCCATTACCAGATGCAGGTCATGGGAAACCATCAATACCGCGCAACCCAGCTCTTTACGCAGTTGATCGATCAGATCGTACAGCGCCAGTTGGCCATTGACGTCGACCCCCTGCGTCGGTTCATCCAGCACCAGCAACTGAGGTTTATTCAACAGCGCACGTGCCAGCAGCACCCTTTGGTTTTCGCCGCCGGAAAGCTTTTGCATCGGTTGCTCGAGCAGATGGGCCGCTTGCACGCGTTTCAGTGCCGGCAGGATATCGGCCTTTTTGACGCCGGGTTTCAAGCGCATAAAACGGCTGACGGTGAGCGGCAGGGTGGCATCGAGGTGCAGTTTTTGCGGCACATAACCGATGCGCAGGCCCTGCTCGCGTTCAAGCGTGCCTTCGGTTGGCGCAATGAGCCCCAGCACCACCCGCACCAGCGTAGATTTGCCCGCGCCGTTTGGGCCGAGCAGCGTCAGAATACGGCCCGGCTGGAGGCTGAGCGAAATATTCGACAGGACCTTGCGGCTACCAAAGGAGACGGTGATATTTTTTAGCGTTGTCAGTGTAGACATCTCGTGATTACATTTTGCAGAACTAACCGAATGTTATAATATCACGCCTCGCTGATGAAAACGACGGGATTACTGAGAATGGCACAGAAAAATAAATGGCTGCAACGCACGCTGCTGGCCAGCGCATTGATGATGGCCGGGCCGCTGAACAGCGCTTATGCCGCGGTGGTGACTTCCATTCGTCCGCTGGGGTTTATCGCTTCTGCGATAGCCGACGGCGTGACGTCAACCGAGGTGTTGCTGCCGGATGGCGCTTCACCGCATGATTTTGCTCTGCGGCCTTCCGATATTCAGCGCCTGCGCGCCGCCGATCTGGTGGTGTGGGTAGGGCCGGACATGGAAGCCTTTCTGACCAAATCGCTCACCCCGGTATCGGCCAATCGTCAGTTGGCCATCAGTGAACTGAGCGGGGTGAAGCCCCTGTTGATGAAGGGTGACGACGACGATCATGGAGATGAACATGCCGGGGATGCGCATAACCATGCAGATCATGGCGAAGATGATGGACATCATCACGGCGAATATAATATGCACGTTTGGTTATCCCCGGAAGTGGCAAAAGTGACCGCGATCGCGATTCACGACAGGTTATTGGAACTTATGCCGCAAAATAAGGACAAATTAGACGCAAACCTGCGCCAGTTCGAGAATCTGCTGACGCAAACTGACAAAAATGTTGGTAACATGCTTAGGCCTGTGCAAGGCAAGGGATATTTTGTTTTTCATGATGCTTACGGCTACTTTGAAAAACACTTCGGCTTGAGCCCAATGGGCCATTTTACCGTTAATCCCGAAATACAGCCTGGAGCACAGCGCCTACACCAAATTCGAACACAGTTGGTTGAGCAGAAAGCAGTCTGCGTTTTTGCTGAGCCACAATTCAGGCCGGCCGTAATCAATGCCGTTGCCAAGGGTACCAAAGTGCGTTCTGGAACGCTGGACCCGCTGGGCACCGGCATCGCACTGGGGAAAGACAGCTACGGGAGCTTCCTGACTCAGCTGTCAAACCAGTACGTGAGCTGCCTGAAGTAAAGATTATGAGGAAAATATCGAGTGCAGCAGATAGTCCGAACTATCGCTCTGGCGTATAACAATCTGCCACGGCCCCATCGCGTCATGCTGGGGTCGCTGACAGTGGTTACACTGGCCGTCGCCGTTTGGCGGCCTTTTGTTTATCACCCAGAACATAACCCCATCGTAAAGAACATCGAATTAGAATCCAGCCAGTTACGGTCCTTACTGCCAGAAGCCAGTGAGCCGATCGACCTTGACCAAGCCACTCCCGATGATGACATCCCACAGGATGAGCTGGACCAGAAGGTCGCCGGCGAAGATGGCGTGCATGAATATGTAGTTTCTACCGGCGATACGCTGGGCAGCATTCTGACCCAGTACGGCATAGATATGTCGGACGTCTCTATGCTGGCATCGCAAAATCGCGATCTGCGTAATCTGAAGATTGGCCAGCAGTTGTCGTGGACGGTAAACGATGCCGGCGATCTGCAGCGTTTGACCTGGGAAGTCTCCCGGCGTGAAACCCGCACCTACGATCGCGTAGGCAATAGTTTCAAAGAAACCCAGGAAGCCCAGCAGGGTGAATGGCGTAATAACGTGATCAGCGGCCGCCTCAACGGCAGCTTCGTCAGCAGCGCCAGTGCTGCCGGCTTGAGCCGCGCTGAAATCAACGCGGTAATCAAAGCGCTGCAGTGGCAGTTGGATTTCCGCAAACTGCGCAAGGGCGATCAATTCTCGGTATTGATGTCCCGCGAACACTTTGACGGCAAGAGCTCGCAAAGTCAGTTGCTGGGCGTACGTATGCGTTCCGGCGGCAAAGATTACTACGCCATTCGCGCTGAAGACGGCAAATTCTACGATCGTCAGGGCTCCGGCCTGGCGCGCGGCTTTATGCGTTTCCCAACCATGAAGCAGTTCCGCATTTCTTCAAACTTCAATCCGCGCCGGGTGAATCCGGTAACCGGACGCATTGCGCCGCATAAAGGCGTCGACTTTGCGATGCCGGTTGGCACCCCGGTGCTGGCGGTGGGTGACGGTGAAGTATTGATCGCTAAACGCAGCGGTGCCGCAGGCAACTATGTGGCGATCCGTCATGGCCGTCAGTACACCACACGTTATATGCACCTGAAAAAACTGCTGGTTAAGCCAGGGCAAAAGGTCAAACGTGGCGACCGCATCGCGTTATCGGGTAACACCGGCCGTTCGACCGGGCCGCACCTGCATTTCGAAATGTGGACCAACCAACAGGCGGTCAACCCGTTGACGGCGAAACTGCCGCGTTCCGAAGGGTTGAGCGGTAAAGACCGCAGCGATTATCTGGCGCAGGTGAAGGAAGTGGTTCCTCAACTGCAGTTGGACTAATCCTTTTGTTCGGGCGCGTTGCCGCGCCAGTGATTCCATCGGCCTGATTGCGGGCCGATGCTGTTTTATATTGGCGCTTCGTCGTTGTTAATTGCAAAATCAGTCTTTGCAATTATGATTAGCCGAACCGCTAAGTTAAGAGCTTGTGCATGCAAAACGAGAAAAAATCGAACCTGGAGTTCATCCCGCAATTTCAAAAAGCCTTTTACCACCCACGCTACTGGGGCGTTTGGCTGGGAACCGGGCTGATGGCCAGCATTTCACTGATCCCTGCGCGCTTGCGCGATCCGGTGCTAGGTGCAGTTGGCAAACTGGTCGGCAAGGTGGCAAAAAGCGCCCGCCGCCGTGCGCGTATCAACCTGCTGTATTGCCTGCCGGAAGTGTCGGAAAACGAACGCGAGCACATTATTGACGAGATGTTCGCCACCGCGCCGCAATCAATGATTCTGATGGCGGAACTGGCCTGCACCAAACCGGAAAAAGTGCTGCAGCGCGTGCGTTGGCATGGCGAAGAGGTGCTGGATAAGATCCGCGAAGAAGGTCGCAATGTGATTTTCCTGGTGCCGCACGGATGGGCGGTGGATGTACCCGCAATGCTGATGGCGGCACGTGGTCAGCCGATGGCGGCGATGTTCCACAACCAAAGCAACCCTTTGGTGGATTATCTGTGGAATGCGGTGCGTCGTAAGTTTGGCGGCCGAATGCATGCGCGCAATGACGGCATCAAGCCGTTTATCAGCTCGGTGCGTCAGGGGTATTGGGGCTATTATCTGCCCGATCAGGATCACGGCGCCGAACATAGCGAGTTCGTCGACTTTTTTGCTACCTACAAAGCGACGCTGCCCGCGGTGGGGCGCCTGATGAAGGTGTGCCGTGCGGCAATAGTGCCTTTGTTCCCGGTGTATGACGGCAAAACCAGCATGCTGGATATCTATATTCGCCCGCCGATGGATGATTTGGCCACGGCCGATGACCCCTATATTGCGCGTCGCATGAATGAAGAAGTGGAGAATTTGGTGGGGCCGAATCCAGAGCAATACACCTGGATCCTCAAACTGCTGAAAACGCGTAAAGAAGGGGAAACTGAGCCCTATTCACGCGACGATTTGTATCGCTAAGCGGCACAGTCGCTTCCGGCCACAAGGGCCAGCCATCGAAAGGTGGCTGGCCCTTTGTTTTTACTGCGCTTATATATGCACCATACAGCCTTGCGCCATCAATGGTTCCAGTACTGCCGGCATCTGGGCGAAGTTGTTCCAGCGCAAATCTAATCGCCGCAGACGAGTCAATGCCGCCATGCTGTCCGGCAGCTCACTCAACCGGTTAGCGCGCAGGTCAAGCGTGGCGAGCGCCGTTAGTTGACCGAAACAGCCTGGCAGCTGCCGTAGCTGATTAGCGCGCAGATTGAGGTCGGTCAGGCTGGCTAAGTGGCAGAATGCCGCAGGCAGCCTGTTGATGGCGTTATTTTCCACGTCCAGCACCGCCAGTTCAGACAATTGCGAGATCTCTTCCGGCAGCGTTTCCAGACGATTATTCATCAGGTGCAGTTCCCGCAGTGCGCTCAATTGGCCGATGGCGGCCGGCAACGCGGTAATCTGGTTGTTATACAGCCTCAGTTCCTGCAGGCCGCTCAATTGAACGATAGCAGCCGGCAGTTCGCTCAGTAGGTTATCGGTCACGTTTAGATAGCGCAATTTATGCAAACGGCCCAGCTCTATGGGGAGCGTGCTGAAAGCGTTGTCGCTCAGATAAAGATAGGTCAGTTCGCTGAGTTGGCCGATGCTGGCAGGCACGCGCTCGGCTTTGTTGTGACCGCAATCCAGCATCGCCAGTTTTTGCCATTGGCCGAGTTCTTCCGGCAGTACGCTGAGTTGGTTACAGGAGATATTCAGTACCTGCAGCGCACGATGCTGAAAGATCTGCGCCGGAAACTGGCGGAGGCGATTGTCGTACAGGCTGATTTTCAGTAATGCGCTGCCCTGCAGGCGGTCATCATCCAGGCTTTCCAGCCCCTGGCCGTCAAGATCCAATGCAAGCGAACTGCTGTTTTGCTGTGGGTGTTGATGAAGCATCTTGACTCTCCGTTTGCCTTAGCGGCGACAGGAGACGAGTTTATCAGGTGGAAAGGGCGGTGCGGGAAAAAATGCCGGCCGTGTTAACGGCCGGCGGCAAGCGAGGTTATTCTACGCGCAGGATACGGCTGGTGTTGGTGGTGCCAACGGTTTCCATCACGTCGCCCTGTGTCACGATCACCAGGTCGCCGGAAACCAGGAAGCCTTTGTCGCGCAGGCGATTCACTGCGTCATTGGCCGCGATGACGCCGTCGTTATGGCTGTCGAAATAAACCGGCGTAACGCCGCGATACAGCGCCGTCAGGTTCAGCGTGTGTTCATGACGTGACATGGCGAAGATCGGCAGTCCGGAGCTGATGCGTGACATCATCAGCGCAGTGCGGCCCGACTCTGTCATGGCGATCAGTGCAGTCACGCCTTTCAGGTGGTTGGCGGCGTACATTGAAGACATGGCAATGGCTTCTTCGATGTTGTCGAACTGTACGTCCAAACGGTGTTTGGAGACGTTGATGCTTGGGATTTTTTCAGCGCCCAGACAAACGCGCGCCATCGCCGCCACGGTCTCCGCCGGGTACTGGCCCGCAGCGGTTTCGGCAGACAGCATTACGGCGTCGGTGCCATCCAGCACGGCGTTCGCCACGTCCATGACTTCGGCGCGGGTTGGCATCGGGTTGGTGATCATCGATTCCATCATCTGGGTCGCGGTAATGACGGCGCGGTTCAGCGTGCGGGCGCGACGGATCAGTTTTTTCTGAATGCCGACCAGTTCCGGATCGCCGATTTCAACGCCCAGGTCACCACGGGCGACCATCACCACGTCGGAAGCCAGGATGATGTCGTCCATTGCTTCGTCGCTGCACACGGCTTCGGCGCGTTCAACTTTAGAAACGATCTTGGCGTTGCAACCTGCATCGCGTGCCAGACGGCGTGCGTAGTTCAGGTCTTCGCCGGTACGCGGGAAGGAAACCGCCAGATAGTCGACGCCGATTTTTGCCGCGGTAATGATATCGGCTTTATCTTTCTCGGTCAGGGCTTCTGCGGACAGGCCACCGCCCAGTTTGTTGATGCCTTTGTTGTTGGACAGCGGGCCGCCAACGGTCACTTCGGTAAACACTTTCATGCCCTGAACTTCGAGCACTTTCAACTGTACGCGGCCATCGTCCAGCAGCAGTACGTCGCCCGGCACCACGTCGGCAGGCAGGCCTTTATAGTCGATACCGACTTTTTCTTTATCGCCTTCGCCTTTTGCCATGTTGGCATCGAGCAGAAATTTGTCACCGATATTGAGGAAGATTTTGCCTTCCTTAAAGGTGGAAACACGGATTTTCGGCCCTTGCAGGTCGCCCAGAATAGCGACGTGACGCCCCAGTTTGGCAGCAATTTCGCGCACTTTATCCGCGCGAGCCTGGTGATCTTCCGCGCTGCCATGGGAAAAGTTGAGCCGAACCACGTTAGCGCCGGCAGCAATGATCTTTTCAAGATTATTGTCGCGGTCAGTAGCCGGGCCTAGGGTGGTAACAATTTTGGTTCTTCTGAGCCGTCTGGACATGTATTACTCCGTTGACTGGTGAAGCAAAGTATTGGTGTTGCGATAACGTCGGATAACGAAACCAGGAGTGAAATGTAATTTTACTACACTGATGTTTCACCCGGGTTACCCGCATGAGCGTTTTACAGGTACTGCCTCTAAGACTGCCGTTCAAATTTTTCGGCAGGTTTTTTTACATCGGTTACGAGTCGAAATTATTCGGGATAACTGCGCCCTTATCAAAGCGCGATTCTTTCAATGCTTCCTTGACCCGCTTCAAGTTATCTCTGAATTTAGCCCCTCTGCGCAAGGTAAATCCGGTAGCCAGAACGTCGATGAGCGTTAATTGCGCAATTCGGGACACCATCGGCATATAAACGTCTGTGTCTTCCGGCACATCGAGCAGCAGAGAAAGCGTCGCCGCATGGGCGAGGGGGGTATCGCGTGAGGTGATGGCGATCACCGTGGCGTCGTTTTCGCGCGCCAGTTGCGCCATTTCAACCAGGTTTTTGGTGCGGCCGGTGTGGGAAATTAATACCACCACGTCGCCTTCGCTGGAGTTCATGCATCCCATGCGTTGCATGACGATGTCATCGAAGTAGACCACCGGGATATTAAAACGGAAAAATTTGTTCATCGCGTCGTGGGCGACTGCCGCCGACGCGCCTAAACCAAAGAAAGAGATCTTTTTTGCCTGCGTAAGCAGGTCAACCGCACGATTGATTGCGGCAATATCCAAATTTGCCTTTACTGTATCAAGGCAGGCCATCACCGATTCGAATATTTTACCGGTGTAGGAATCGACGCTGTCATCTTCCTCCACGTTACGATTTACGTACGGGGTGCCGTTGGCCAGGCTTTGCGCCAGATGCAGCTTAAAATCGGGGAAGCCCTTGGTATCGAGACGGCGACAAAAACGGTTGACGGTGGGTTCGCTGACGTCCGCCATTTTGGCCAGCGTGGCGATACTGGAGTGAATGGCGGTTTGTGGGGAAGCCAGGATCACCTCGGCGACTTTCCTTTCAGATTTGCTCAGGAGCTCCAGATGGCTCTGGATTTTTTCCAGCGTATTCATATAACGAGAGTCACTCATGGTTTTATACCCGCAGTCTTTCAAGCTGCCACTTGGAATCCATCGGATATGTCGATTTCAATCAAAGGAGAAATCAATGCCGGTTTAATGAAAATATACTACGTGCCGGTAACCGTTGGCAGTCTCGACAGAGGGTATGCAGACTTTTTTCATCAGAACATGACCTGTGTCTAACTTTCATAATGGTAAAAGAGCGTCAAAAAAGACAGAAAATTACAGTTTTTAGTTTCGTCAGCGGCGTTTACGCCCGATCGCGCTTAACACTGGAGTTTCTGGGGCTTTTTTTCTGCTTTTGATCCGGGTTTACTGGCCGTAGTCAAAGAGAGTACATTAGTAATGTAAGAAAATTACAAATATCCTGCAACGAGGAGATGAACATGGCGGTAACCTCTACAGCCCAGGCGTGTGACCTGGTTATTTTCGGCGCGAAAGGCGATTTGGCGCGTCGTAAGCTGCTGCCTTCCCTGTACCAGTTAGAAAAAGCCGGCCATATCCACCCGGAAACGCGGATTATCGGCGTTGGCCGTGCCGAGTGGGATAAAGAAGCCTATATCAAGGTGGTCAAGGAAGCGCTTGGCACCTTTATGAAAGAAAAACTGGATGACGAACTCTGGGCTACGCTGAGCGCGCGCCTGGATTTCTGCAACCTGGATGTGAACGACAGCAAAAACTTTACCAAACTGGGTAAAATGCTGGACCAGAAGCATCGCACCACCATCAACTACTTCGCCATGCCGCCAAGCACCTTCGGCGCGATCTGCAAAGGGCTGGGCGAGGCAAAACTGAATCACGACCCGGCGCGCGTCGTGATGGAAAAACCGTTGGGCACCGATCTGGCGTCTTCCCGCGTGATCAACGATCAGGTGGCGGAGTACTTCAACGAGTCCCAGGTTTACCGTATTGACCACTACCTCGGTAAAGAGACGGTACTGAACCTGCTGGCGCTGCGTTTTGCCAACTCGTTGTTTGCCTCCAACTGGGACAACCGCACTATCGATTCCGTACAGATCACCGTGGCGGAAGAGGTGGGCATCGAAGGGCGCTGGGGCTACTTTGACCAGGCCGGCCAGATGCGCGACATGATCCAGAACCACCTGCTGCAAATTCTGACCATGATTGCCATGTCGCCGCCGGCGGATCTGACCACCGATCGCATTCGTGACGAGAAAGTGAAGGTGCTGCGCTCGCTGCGCCGCATTAATCAGACCAATGTGCGTGAAACCACGGTGCGCGGCCAATACACCGCCGGTTTTGTGCAGGGCAAAAAAGTGCCTGGCTACCTGGAAGAGGAAGGGGCGAACAAAAGCAGCAATACCGAAACCTTCGTTTCTATCCGCGTGGATATCGACAACTGGCAGTGGGCCGGCGTGCCGTTCTACCTGCGTACCGGTAAACGCCTGCCGACCAAATGTTCTGAAGTGGTGGTTTACTTCAAGAACCCGCCGTTGAACCTGTTCAGCGACTCTTACCAGCAACTGCCGCAGAACAAGTTGACCATTCGACTGCAGCCGGATGAAGGTATCGAGATCCAGGTGCTGAACAAGGTGCCGGGGTTGGATCACAAGCACCGCCTGCAAACCACCAAGCTGGATCTGAGTTTCTCGGAAACCTTTAACCAGGAGCACGTGGCAGACGCCTACGAGCGTTTGTTGCTGGAGACCATGCGCGGTATTCAGGCGCTGTTCGTGCGCCGTGACGAGGTGGAAGAGGCCTGGAAATGGGTAGACTCCATCATGGACGCCTGGAAAGCAGACAACGAAGCGCCGAAACCTTACCAGTCTGGTACCTGGGGCCCGGTAGCCTCGGTCGCGATGATTACCCGCGATGGCCGTTCCTGGAACGAGTTCGAGTAACGACGCCGCCGGCAGCTTATCTGCCGGCATTTTTTTGCCCGCAGAACGCGGGATAGCAACCTCACTTAAGGTACGGCCGGACGCCGCATACACTTGCGGAGCCCTGTGGCAGGGGCGTGCCATTTATAAACCGTAAGTAGTGGAGACATAATAATGAAAAACTGGAAAACCAGCGCAGAACAGATCCTGACGACGGGCCCGGTGGTTCCGGTCATTGTGATCAATAAACTGGAACATGCGGTGCCGCTGGCCAGAGCGCTGGTCGCCGGTGGCGTTCGCGTGCTGGAGGTGACGTTACGTACCGCCTGCGCCATGGAGGCGATCCGCGCCATTGCCAAAGAGGTGCCGGAGGCGATTATCGGCGCAGGTACGGTAATTAATCCCCAACAGTTGCAAGAGGTGACCGAGGCCGGTGCGCAATTCGCTATCAGCCCAGGCCTTACCGAGGCGTTGCTGAAAGCCGCTACCGCAGGGACTATTCCGTTAATTCCGGGCATCAGCACCGTTTCAGAGCTGATGCTGGGCATGGATTACGGCCTGCGCGAGTTCAAGTTCTTCCCGGCAGAAGCCAACGGTGGCGTAAAAGCGTTGCAGGCTATCGGCGGCCCATTCCCGCAGGTGCGTTTTTGTCCGACCGGAGGCATCACGCCGAATAACTACCGAGATTATCTGGCGCTGAAAAGCGTGCTGTGCATCGGTGGATCCTGGCTGGTGCCGGCCGACGCGTTGGAGAGCGACGACTACGAACGCATCAGCGAACTGGCGCGCAGCGCCGTCAAGGGCGCAGCGTTGTAACCCGCGTCGCGCCTGGGATTGGCGATTGTTTGCCCACCTTTGAAATCATCAAGGTTCAACGGCTCGTTGAACCTTTTTTTATTTTTAAAATGCTTAACTTTCTTATTTTTAACCCGTTTTTTTCTACTTTTTGTGAAAACGGCAGTTTGCTTTCTTATTTGGGCTATGGTACAAATATCGCAGTTGAAAATTTTACTTTTATGAGGATATTGGGCAAATCGCACGGTGTGCGGCTGAGAATAGAGAATAATTATGATGAAACTTAACGGAACTACCCTCAGAACCTCTACTTGCCAGCTTTTCCTTTCTGCCATCCTTGCCAGTGAGCATCACTGGTGCAGCGAGCTATAGCGTCTTTCTCCCTTAACCGGTGCTGGTGACAGGCTCAGTCCTTCGTCATTCTGCGTAGCCGGGCAAACATTTTTATTACGTTTGGGTCAATTTATCCCCAGGGATCTCTGCGTCGCCAGCGCCTTATTGCGCCTGTCCAACGAGATAAATCGGGATAAATACGCCTTAGCGTGCGTTATTCGCCGTTTGGGAGAAAAATTATGATTTATTGGATCTTTTTAGGTTTGGCTATCGTGGCCGAAATTATCGGTACCCTGTCGATGAAATACGCCAGCATCAGCGGCGGCATGACCGGGCATATCGTGATGTATGTGATGATCACCGCTTCTTACGTAATGCTGTCGCTGGCGATAAAACGCGTCGCCCTTGGCGTGGCCTACGCGCTGTGGGAAGGTATCGGTATCCTGTTTATTACGCTGTTCAGCGTGTTGTGGTTTGATGAGTCGATCTCTGCGTTGAAAGTGTTGGGTCTGGTGACGCTGATTGCCGGCATCATGCTGGTGAAATCCGGCACCCGCAAGGTACGAAAACAGGTCAGCCCGCGAGGTAACAACCATGCAACAGCTTGAGTTGTACCACATCGGGTTTCTGGCACTGGCGATAGTCCTGGAAATTGTCGCCAACATCTTTCTGAAAATGTCGGACGGCTTCCGTAAAGTATGGATGGGTCTGTTGTCTCTGCTGTCGGTGCTGGGCGCGTTCAGTGCGCTGGCACAGGCGGTGAAGGGGATTGATCTGTCGGTTGCCTATGCGCTCTGGGGCGGTTTCGGTATTGCCGCGACCATCGCCGCCGGTTGGATCCTGTTCGGCCAGCGGCTGAATGCCAAGGGCTGGATCGGCCTGGCGCTGCTGTTGGCGGGAATGGTGATTATCAAACTGGCTTAATCAGCGCGTAGAATGACAACATAAAAACCGCAGGGGTCACTCCCTGCGGTTTTTTGTTTACAGCGCGGCGATAATCTTGATTTCAACCTTGTACTTCGGGTTCATCAATTTGGCCTGCACGGTACAGCGTACCGGTGCGCTGCCGGCAACCACCCAGGCATCCCAGGCGGCGTTCATCGCGGCGAAATCTGCGGCGTCTGCCAGGAAAATAGTGGCGTCCAATATCCGGCTCTTGTCGGAACCAACGCGGGCCAGCAGCACGTCAATGGCTGCCAGGGTGTTTGCCGTCTGTGCGGTGGCGTCGTCATCCAGATTTTCCGGTACGCTGGTGTAATAGACGGTGTCGTTGTGAATCACAGCTTCGGACCAGCGTTGGTCGGGATCAATGCGTTCGATGTTCATTCAGTTATCTCCATATCATCATCACCTTAAGGGTAACACAGCCGTCGGCAGAAATACGCGACGATAAACCCGTCGTCTTTCAAGCTGCAGTGCAGCTTGAAAGCCATAGGGTAAAAGTCTGTGGTAGCCGTGCGGCAGGATTGGCATAATCACCGCTGAATTACACTGGCAGAGAGATAGCGTGACGGACGATTTCGCAACAGACGGCGCACTGGCGCAGGCAATCAAGGGTTTCAAACCGCGTGAAGCTCAGCGGCAGATGGCGGAAGCGGTCACCGAGGCCATTAATTTCAAACAGGAACTGGTGGTCGAAGCGGGCACCGGTACCGGTAAAACCTTCGCCTATTTGGTGCCGGCGCTGCGTGCCGATCGCAAAGTGATTATTTCCACCGGTTCAAAAGCCCTGCAGGACCAGCTTTATGCACGCGATCTGCCTACCGTCGCCAAAGCGCTCAAGTACAAAGGCAAGATGGCGCTGTTGAAAGGGCGTTCCAACTACCTGTGTCTGGAGCGTCTGGAGCAACAATCGATGGCCGGCGGTGAGCTGGCCGGACAGACGCTGATCGATCTGGTCCATTTGCGCAAATGGTCATCATTGACCAAAGAGGGCGATATCAGCAGTTGCAGCGACGTGGCGGAAGACAGCTTTATCTGGCCGCTGGTGACCAGCACCAACGACAATTGCCTGGGCAGCGACTGCCCGTTGTATAAAGATTGCTTTGTGGTCAAGGCTCGCCGTCGTGCCATGGATGCCGACGTTATCGTGGTGAACCATCATCTGTTTCTGGCGGATATGGTGGTGAAAGAGGGCGGATTTGCCGAGTTAATCCCCGAGGCTGATGTGATGATTTTCGACGAAGCCCATCAGATCCCCGACATCGCCAGCCAGTATTTCGGCAAGCAACTGACCAGCCGCCAACTGCTGGATCTCGCTAAAGACATTACTATTGCCTACCGCACCGAAGTGCGCGACGCCGCACAGTTGCAAAAAAGCGCCGATCGCCTCAGCCAGAGTACCCAGGATTTCCGTTTGATGTTGGGGGAGCCGGGGTTTCGCGGCAACCTGCGCGACGTGCTTGGTCAACCGAACGTGCAGCGCGCCCTGCTGCTGCTCGATGACGCGTTGGAGCTGTGCTACGACGTGGTTAAACTGTCCCTTGGCCGCTCGGCCTTGCTGGACGCCGCCTTCGAGCGCGCCACGCTGTATCGCGCACGCCTCAAACGATTGAAAGAGGTCAACGAGCCAGGTTTCAGCTACTGGTATGAATGCAATTCACGCCATTTCGTGTTGGCACTGACGCCGCTGACGGTGGCGGATCGTTTTCGTGAGCTGCTGGATGAGAAACCGGGCAGCTGGATTTTTACCTCGGCAACGCTGTCGGTCAACGAGCAGATGGGGCATTTTACCGAGCGGTTGGGCCTGACCAAAGCCAAAACCTTGTTGTTGGCCAGCCCGTTCGACTACGCCAACCAGGCCTTGCTGTGCGTACCGCGTTTTCTGCCTTCGCCGAATCAACCCGGCGGCGCCCGCCAGTTGGCGCGCATGCTGCGGCCGCTGATTGAAGCCAATAATGGCCGCTGTTTCTTCCTTTGCACTTCGCACCAGATGATGCGCGAACTGGCGGAGGAGTTCCGTGCCACCATGACGCTGCCGGTACTGTTGCAAGGGGAAACCAGTAAAGGCCAACTGTTGGCGCAGTTTGTCGAGGCCGGCAACGCGTTGTTGGTGGCGACCAGCAGTTTCTGGGAAGGGGTTGACGTGCGTGGTGACGCTTTGTCGTGCGTGATCATCGACAAGCTGCCGTTTACCTCGCCCGACGATCCGCTGTTGAAGGCGCGAATTGAAGATTGCCGGCTGCGCGGCGGCGATCCGTTCAACGACGTGCAATTGCCGGATGCGGTCATTACCCTGAAGCAGGGTGTCGGACGCCTGATCCGCGATACTGACGATCGCGGTGTGCTGGTGATCTGCGATAACCGTCTGGTGATGCGGCCTTATGGCGAGGTGTTCCTCAATAGCCTGCCGCCGACGCCGCGCACGCGGGATATCGCTCAGGCGATTGCCTTCCTGCAGGCTGAACGCTAGCGGATAGGCGCAGCCACAGGGCTGTGCTACAATGCGTGCCCTGTTTTTTCCCGCCAGAGGTTGGTATGTCCACGCGAATTTTAGCGATCGATACGGCGACGGAAGCCTGTTCCGTCGCCATCTGGAATCAAGGCGAAATCCACGCCCTGTTTGAGCTGTGCCCACGTGAGCATACGCAACGCATTTTACCGATGGTGCAGCAAGTGCTGGCGGAATCCGGTTTAACCCTTAATCAACTCGACGCGCTGGCTTTTGGCCGCGGGCCCGGCAGCTTTACCGGCGTACGTATCGGTATCGGCATTGCGCAAGGGCTGGCGTTGGGTGCCGAGTTGCCAATGCTGGGCATCTCTACGCTGCAAACCATGGCGCAGGGCGCCTGGCGCGTTACCGGCGCTGATCGAGTGTTGGCGGCGATTGATGCGCGGATGGGGGAAGTCTACTGGGGGCAGTTTGAGCGCGGGCAAGACGGCATTTGGCAGGAAAGCGAAGGTGAAGCTGTGCTTTCGCCACAGCAAGCGCTGGAACGCGCGCAAGGCCTGCAAGGCAACTGGGCGCATGTGGGCACCGGCTGGCAAACCTACCCGGATCTGATTGCAGGCTCTTCCCTGGGCCTGCGCGACGGGCAAATGCTGCTGCCGCAAGCGCAAGACATGTTGCCGCTGGCGCTGCATGCCTGGCAACAAGGGCTGTCGGTGGCGGTAGAAAATGCCGAACCGACTTACCTGCGCAACGAAGTCACCTGGAAAAAGCTGCCTGGGCGCGAATAGCGGCAGCCTATTGTGCTGTGGTTGAATCCGGGCTATGAATGAACTGCAACTTGCTCAGCGATTTGATGTCAAAGTTACAGCCATTTCAGGAGATTGCGACGATGTTAACCCGCACTGTAAGTAAAAAAATATCGCTGCTGGCCATAGCCGGCGGCGCGCTGGCGTTGTCAGGCTGCGTAACCGTGCCGGATGCGATCAAAGGCAGTACGGCGACGCCGGTGCAGCAGTTGTCTTCGGTGCAAAATGCGCCGAACCTGTTTGCAGGAGCTGAAGCCCGCTTTGGCGGCACCGTAGTGAACGTCGCTAACGAACAGGGGCGCACGGTGCTCGAGATCGCGGCGGTGCCGCTCGATTCTGGCGCCCGGCCGATTCTGGGCGAGCCATCACGGGGCCGTTTGCTCGCTACGGTCAACGGTTTCCTGGAGCCGGTCGATTTTAAAGGTCAGTTGGTTACCGTTGTCGGGCCAATCACCGGCGTGAAAGAAGGCAAAATCGGCATGACGCCGTACAAGTTTGTAACGATGAACGCCACAGGTTACAAGCGCTGGCACCTGACCCAGCAGGTGATGATGCCACCGGCGCCTATGGGGCCATGGGGCTGGCGCAGCGGCACCTGGGGCCCGGGGTGGGGCGTAGGGTATGGCTGGTACAATCCTGGTCCTACGCAGATCCAAACCATCGTTACCGAGTAGGGTTGTGCTTGAAGTTAACAAATTTTACCAGGGCGGCTCCGGCCGCCTTTTCCTTTTGGCACAGGGAAATACCGCCAATTAGTGATGTACATCGCAACCTGAATAATGTTTAAAACCCAAACTGGTCTGCTGAGTTAAAATATTGTTATGATTTGGCTGCGTGTTAGGGGCTGCGATGATAATGAGCAATGATTTCAGGAGTAATACCTTGGATAAGGTCTGGTTAAAACGTTACCCGGCAGATGTTCCGGCAGAGATCGACGCCGATCATTATTCATCTTTGGTCGAAATGTTTGAAAATGCGGTTCAGCGCTATGCCGATCAACCCGCTTTCATCAACATGGGCGAGATGATGACCTTCCGTAAGCTGGAGGAACGCAGCCGGGCCTTTGCCGCTTACCTGCAAAATGAGTTGGGCTTGAAGAAGGGGGATCGCGTTGCCCTGATGATGCCAAACCTGTTGCAGTATCCGATCGCGCTGTTCGGCATTTTGCGCGCCGGCATGGTGGTGGTAAACGTTAACCCCCTGTATACGCCGCGCGAGCTGGAACACCAACTGAATGACAGTGGCGCCGGCGCTATCGTGATCGTCTCCAACTTTGCCCATACGTTGGAAAAAGTGGTGTTCAATACCCAGGTAAAACATGTCATTCTGACGCGCATGGGTGACCAGCTCTCCACCGCCAAAGGCACGTTGGTCAACTTTGTGGTGAAGTACATTAAGCGACTGGTGCCGAAATACCATCTGCCGGCCGCAATTTCTTTCCGTAGCGCCTTGCAACGCGGGCGCCGCCTGCAGTATGTCAAACCCGATATCATCAATTCCGATCTGGCGTTTCTGCAATATACCGGCGGTACCACCGGTGTGGCGAAGGGCGCAATGCTGACGCACCGTAACATGCAGGCCAATTTGGCGCAGTGCAACGCCGCCTACGGGCCGCTGTTCCGCGATGGTCAGGAACTGATAGTCACCGCGCTGCCGCTCTACCATATTTTTGCACTGACGGTGAATTGCCTGCTGTTTCTCGAGCTGGGCGGTCGCAATTTGCTGATCACTAACCCGCGCGATATTCCGGGGCTGGTGAAAGAGCTGGCCAAATACCCATTCACTGCCATCAGCGGCGTCAATACGCTGTATAATGCGCTGCTCAATAATGAAGATTTCCACAAGCTGGATTTTTCGACTTTGCGTTTCTCGGTCGGGGGCGGGATGTCGGTGCAGAAGGCAGTGGCGGACAAGTGGGAGAAGGTCACCGGCAGGCATTTGCTTGAGGGTTATGGCCTGACGGAATGTGCGCCGCTGGTTACCTGTAACCCGCACGATCTGACGCACTACAGCGGCAGCATCGGTCTGCCCGTCTCGTCCACCGATATTCGGCTGGTGGATGATGATGGCCATGATGTGCCGGTGGGTGAGCCGGGCGAACTGTGGGTCAAAGGACCGCAAGTTATGTTAGGCTACTGGCAGCGGCCGGACGCCACTGATGAAGTGTTAAAAGAGGGCTGGCTCGCAACCGGCGATATCGTTACAGTTGACGAGTCGGGCTTTGTACGCGTGGTCGATCGCAAGAAAGACATGATTCTGGTTTCCGGTTTTAACGTTTATCCGAATGAGATCGAAGACGTGGTCAGCCAGCATCCGAAGGTGCTGGAGTCTGCTGCGATTGGTGTGCCGAATGACGTGTCCGGTGAAACGGTCAAGATTTGCGTGGTGAAGAAAGACGCCTCTCTGACCAAAGAAGAGCTGTTGACCCATTGCCGCCGGTATCTGACCGGGTATAAAGTGCCTAAAATTGTTGAGTTCCGCGACGAGTTGCCGAAATCTAACGTCGGTAAAATTTTGCGGCGAGAACTGCGTGATGAGCAGAAAAAAACGCGGGCGGCCGATGCCGCCTAGGTTATCATCCACGCCTTACAGATCAACGACGCCGGTGAATGCCGGCGTTGTTGTGTTTGAATCATGAAAGCGACCAAGAGAATGACGTTTTGAACTATCAGTTGATCACTACCGATGCCGGATTGCAGCAGGTCTGCGAGCAGGCAAGAAACCATGCCCAGATTGCGTTGGACACCGAATTTGTCAGAACGCGTACCTACTATCCGCAGTTAGGCCTGATTCAGTTATACGACGGTGAACAACTCTCCCTGATCGATCCCTTGCCGATCAAGCAATGGCAGCCGTTTATCGATCTGCTGAGCGATACCCAGATTGTGAAATTCCTGCACGCCGGCAGCGAAGACCTTGAGGTATTTCTGAATGCGTTCAAAACGCTGCCGACCCCGATGGTCGACACTCAGATCCTGGCAGCCTTTACCGGTCGACCGCTGTCTTGTGGTTTTGCGACTCTGGTGACGGAGTATATGCAGGTAGATCTGGATAAAAGTGAATCCCGTACGGATTGGCTGGCGCGTCCGCTAACGGAAAAACAGTGCGTATACGCCGCAGCCGACGTGTTCTACCTGCTGCCGATGGCCAAGCAGCTGGTGCAGGAAACCGAAGACGCCGGTTGGACTGCCGCCGCCGCCAATGAGTGCCTGCTGCTCTGTCAGCGCCGCAGCGAGTCGCTGGCGCCGGAATTGGCCTACCGTGAAATCACCAACGCCTGGCAGCTGCGCCCGCGCCAACTGGGCTGTTTGCAGAAACTGGCGGAATGGCGACTGCGTCAGGCGCGCGAACGTGATTTGGCGGTAAACTTTGTGGTACGCGAGGAAAATCTCTGGCAGGTGGCGCGCTATATGCCAACTTCGTTGGGAGAGTTGGATTCGCTCGGCCTGAGCGGCCCGGAAATTCGTTATCACGGCAAGACGTTGCTGGCGTTGGTGGCCGAGGCCAGCGAGCTGGATGAAGCTGCACTGCCCGAGCCGTTGTCCAACCTGATCGACCAGCCAGGCTATAAGAAAGTGTTCAAGGATATCAAAGCGGCGATCGTTATCGTCAGTGAACAAAGCGGGTTGAGCAGTGAATTGCTGGCATCGCGTCGGCAGATTAACCAACTGCTGAATTGGCATTGGAAATTGAAAAGCGGTGACAGCCTGCCGGAATTAGTCAGCGGTTGGCGCGGTGATTTATTAGCGACGCCACTTCAGGACATTCTGAAAAATTATTAATCGATGGGTAGAAAAGCAGAGGGCAGGGTAAGGAAACGCTGCTCTGGTTATTTATTAGGAATAGCCGAAGAAAATGCTTTTATCGCCATCCTTTACTTTAAACAACTGCGGCGCAAGATTAATTGAGATTAATCTCAAAGGGAGAAAACGGTTAATGGGTGCTTTTTATCTCAATAACTGGATGTGCATACAGTTACCCCCTGTAAAAAATATACAGGGGGTAATTAATGCGTCGCAATCATTTAGCTGCTTCTTCCGATTCCGGTAATGTCACGTTGAGTTCAAGTACCGAAATATCATCCCCTTTCTGCTCAAACTGCACGTGCAGCATTTCAGGGTCGATTTGAATGTATTTGCAAATTACCGCCAGAATATCGCGTTTCAGATCAGGCAGATAATGGGGCTCACTGTCCCCACGACGACGCTCTGCGACGATAATTTGCAGCCGTTCCTTGGCTATATTGGCTGTCGGTTTTTTGCGGGACAGAAAGAAGTCTAGTAATGCCATGGTTTATCCCCCAAAAAGGCGTTTCAGGAAGCCCTTCTTCTCTTCTTCAATGAAGCGGAAGGGGCGTTCTTCTCCTAACAAGCGGCTAACGGTATCGTCATAGGCCTTACCGGCATCAGACTCGACATCAAGAATAACAGGCTCGCCCTGGTTAGACGCACGCAGCACGGACTGGTCTTCAGGGATAACGCCGACCAATGGAATGCGCAGAATTTCCAGTACGTCTTCCATGCTCAACATGTCGCCACGGCTGACGCGGCCCGGGTTGTAACGGGTGAGCAGCAGGTGTTCCTTAATAGGTGCTTCGCCTTTCTCGGCGCGACGCGATTTGGAAGACAGGATGCCCAGAATACGGTCAGAGTCACGCACCGAGGAGACTTCCGGGTTAGTGGTGATCACGGCTTCATCGGCGAAGTACAACGCCATCAGCGCACCGGTTTCGATGCCGGCAGGTGAGTCACAGACCACGAAGTCAAAATTCATCTCGCCCAGATCGTTGAGGATTTTCTCGACGCCTTCGCGGGTCAGTGCGTCTTTGTCGCGGGTTTGCGACGCCGGCAGGATATAAAGGTTATCAGTGCGTTTGTCTTTGATTAACGCCTGATTCAGCGTGGCATCACCCTGAATCACGTTGACGAAATCGTACACCACCCGGCGTTCGCAGCCCATGATCAGGTCAAGGTTCCGCAGGCCGATATCGAAATCGATCACGACGGTTTTCTTACCTTTTTGGGCTAAGCCGGTAGCGATGGCCGCGCTTGAAGTGGTCTTGCCAACGCCCCCTTTACCCGATGTAACAACAATAATGCGTGCCATGAAATGGATTCCTTGTCAAAAGGGCTTAATTTAAAGGTTGTATGGTTAAAGCGTTATCCAACAGGCTGAGTCGTGCTGCCTGCCCGAGAAAATCGGACGGGATTTGGTCGCTCAACCAGTACTGCCCTGCGATAGAGACTAGCTCAGCACCCAGGTGCGTGCAAAAAATCTGGCACTGCGTATCTCCTGAGGCGCCGGCCAGCGCACGACCGCGCATCATGCCGTAAATGTGAATATTGCCATCGGCAATTAATTCGGCCCCGGCACTGACGCTGCTGGTCACGATCAGATCGCAGTTGCGGGCATAAATTTGTTGGCCGGAACGGACCGGGGCGCTGATGATGCGCGTTTTGGCAGGGGCGTTGATATCCACCACCGGGGCAGGCGCAGGGGCCGGTTCCGGGGCGGCCATCTTTTGGCCTTTGCCTTCGTTCAGTAACGGCAGCCCGGCACGGGTTATAGCGCGTTTCTGACGCTCATCTCTGCAGCCGCTGATGCCAACAACGCGCAGACCCGCAGCCGTGACAGCCTGTTGAAGTTCTTTCCAGTTTGCATCGCCGTTCAGCGTTGCAACGTTGATAACAACAGGGGCGTTTTTCAAAAAAGCGGGCGCTTGCTCCACTTTTTCCAGTAACGCCTGACGAATTACCTCGGGTTCCGAATTATGCAAATGAACAACCGATAGGGTAAAACTGCTGCCTTTTAGCTCAATTGGCGATTGTGACATCTATCCTGACTCAGTCTCAGCAACTTTAAATCCCCGGAATACCAATCGGGGTGCGATATTCCGAAGTACTATAAGCATGTTATAGTCAGAGTTATATCCAGGCAAGACGCTGCCCCAATTAAATAGAGTTAAAAAAATGCTTTGTGTGATCTATAGAAGCCCAAAACGGGATCAAACTTATCTTTATGTCGAAAAAAAAGACGATTTCTCCCGAGTGCCGGAAGATCTGATGAAAAGTTTCGGTACGCCGCAATTGGCGATGGTGATTTCCCTCGAAGGTCGGGAAAAGTTAGCCTCGGCGGATATTGAGAAAGTGAAAGAAGCCTTGAAAGAGGAAGGGTTTTATCTGCAATTCCCACCGCCAGTGGAAAATTTATTAAACCAGCATTTGTCAGAGGACAAAAAATAATCACTGCTGGCGCGCAGGGGCCTGGCTGAATCAGTACCCCAAAACGACTAAGGAACAGTGTGATGAAATTGTCGGCGATAACGGTGGCGTTAACTCTGTTGATGCTGGGATGCGGCGTCTGCCTGCAGACAGCTGCGCAGGCCGCTGCTCTGGAAGAGTCAGCCCCGTCGGGTGCGCCTGCGCCGACAACGACCGCTACAGTGGCCACATTGGCTGAAACTGGCCGTGATCCTGCGCAATTCCCGGCTTATGTAGAGCAACTGAAGCGCCAGGCGTTGGCGCAGGGGATTAGTCAGGCAACCCTCGATAACGCCTTCGCCAACGCGCATTTTGTTGACCGTGTCATCAAGGCCGATCGTAATCAGCCGGAAAAGAAAATCACGCTGGATGATTACCTCAAGCGCGTACTGCCACCCGCCAAAATCGAGCAGGGCCGGACGTTGTCCCGGCAATATCGGCCGCAACTGACCCGCGTCACCGCACGTTATGGCGTTCCAGGGCGTTATATCGTGGCGTTGTGGGGAATGGAAAGCGCCTTCGGCAAGATTCAGGGGCGTGAAGATGTTATTTCGGCGCTTGCCACCTTGGCGTTTGAAGGCCGGCGTGAAGCCTTCTTCACCCAACAATTGATGGCGGCGCTGCAGATCGTGGAACAGGGCCGGGTCGGAAGTACCCAGCTAAAGGGATCCTGGGCCGGCGCGATGGGCCAATGCCAGTTTATGCCGACCTCGTTCCTGAGCTATGCGGCGGATGGCGACGGCGATGGCCGTATCGATATCTGGAACAACCCTGACGACGTGTTTGCTTCCACCGCCAACTATTTGGCGAGTGAGGGCTGGCAACGGGGCATTGGTTGGGGCAGGGAAGTGACGCTGCCGGCGGGTTTTGGCGCCGATAGCCTGGGGTTGAAAGATCGTCAGGCTCGCAGCGTAAACGAATGGCAAAAGCGCGGTGTACGGCGACCTGACGGTTCAGCGCTTCCGCACTCAACCTTGCGCAGTTGGGTTATCACACCAGATGACATGCAGGGCCGCGCGTTTCTGGTTTATGATAATTTTCGGACCATCATGCACTGGAATCGCTCTTACTATTTTGCGATAGCTGTGGGTATGATGGCTGACGGTATCGGGCAATAAATTAGCGCTACGGTACCCCACCAGAGCGTGGAATAACGGGCTTAGCATGCTAAGCCCCTACATGATTGTAGGGAGAGGCGGTATGTATCAACATAGAGACTGGCAGGGTTCACTACTTGATTTCCCGGTTAATAAGGTGGTCTGCGTCGGCAGTAACTACGCCGATCATATTAAGGAAATGGGCAGTGCGGCCTCGGCAGAGCCGGTAGTGTTTATCAAGCCTGAAACAGCGCTGTGCGACATTCGCCAGCCGGTGGCGATCCCAAAAGAGTTCGGGTCGGTGCACCATGAGGTGGAGTTGGCCGTGCTTATCGGTACGCCGTTAAAGCAGGCGAATGAAGATCGCGTAGCGCGTGCTATCGCCGGTTATGGCGTGGCACTCGATCTGACGCTGCGCGAATTGCAGGCGGGTTTCAAGAAGGCCGGGCAACCCTGGGAAAAAGCCAAGGGTTTTGACGGTTCATGCCCGATCTCCGGTTTTATTCCGGTAGCGGAGTTTGGCGATCCGCAAAATGCCGAGCTGTCGCTGACGGTGAATGACCAACTGCGTCAGCAGGGTAACACCCGCGATATGATTACACCGATTTTGCCGCTGATCAGCTATATGAGCCGTTTCTTCACGCTGCGTGCGGGCGACATCATTCTTACCGGCACGCCACAGGGCGTCGGTCCGATGAGCTCTGGCGATATGTTGAAGGTTACCCTTAACGGTAAATCACTGAGCACCCGCGTGATTTAAAACCGCCGGCGGCACAAAATTAAAAAAGGCCCGAAAGGGCCTTTTGTCTGTCTGTTGCCGCTCTGGCACCGGATTATTTACGGCCCAACAAGAAACCGAAAACGATACCTACGGCTGCGGCGATAGCTACGCCGGCAAGCGGGTTGGACTCAACCTGGGTTCGCACCGTGTCCGCCGCGTCGCGAGCCGCATAGCTGGCCTGAGAGGCGTACTTGCGGGCCGCGCCTTTGACCTGATGCTCCGGCGAATCTGTTGCCTCACCGAAGGCTTCCTGAACAGCGCCAGCAGCTTCATTGACCTTGTCTTCTGCTTTTCCAAACATATTTAGCTCCTTATCTTCTGTTCTAAAGGCGAACATTAAACATAGCAGCATTATTCCGTTCCAGGCGGCATAACGTGCTTAATGAGATGAATCCGAACATTGTCGATCGGGGAAGGCCGATGGCGTCAGACGGGATGCACCAAAAGGTGTAGGACCTGTAATTTGTACGTATAATTGAGGGCAGTGGCTGTGATTTTATTCACCGGATACAACCGGTAACACCATGATATTCTTGTTGCTCAATGGTGGACGTTATTGTTTTAAATAGCGTTTTTTTTAAGCGGCATTATGGTTATCATTATGATTATATTGTATTTTCGGCCTTTCCAATTGGCTCTGATATCTATATAGTGCACCCTCAAAACCTGTACGCAGGTTATCTATTCCTTTACCTATACCGGACGCGAACATGTCACAAATCCCTTTTTGGCAACAAAAAACGCTGGCGGAAATGTCAGAACAAGAGTGGGAATCGCTGTGCGACGGTTGTGGGCAGTGCTGTCTGAATAAGCTGATCGACGAAGATACCGACGAGATTTATTTCACCAACGTAGCCTGCAACCAGTTGAATATTAAGTCGTGTCAGTGTCGTAACTATGAACGCCGCTTCGAGCTGGAAGAAGACTGCATTAAGCTGACGCGCGACAATCTCACCACGTTTGATTGGCTGCCGCCGACCTGTGCGTATCGCCTGATTGGCGAGGGTAAACCGCTGTTTTCATGGCACCCGCTGGTAAGCGGTTCCAAGGCGGCGATGCACGGTGAACGTATTACGGTACGGCACATTGCGGTGCGCGAGAGTGAAGTGGTGGACTGGCAGGACCATATTTTGAACAAACCGAGTTGGGCAAGATAAGGAAAAAAGCCCCTGCAAAGAGAGAGGGGCAAGACACACAACAACACCAGGGAAATCGGGATACAACTTGCGGTTACTATAAGGATTTTTTGACAGAAGTTCATCAAAATATTGATGCAATAATGCATCACTATGATGAGTTTTTTTGTATGAACTTGATGAGTGCAAAATCACCGCTCTTTGCTTCTCGATCTTAGGGACGGTCGGGTAATACATTCCCCCTGCGATTAACGTGCCATGCCATTCAAACTTAATGTTATGTAAATTACCTGCCAAATCCAGCCAGGACGCTTCTTTATCGTCATGATATTAGGTACTTTGACCGCTCTCCCGCCTGGTTTCGAGAGTACAATAATGAAAATGATACGGCTGTTTGCAGTGGCTGGCGCACTGATAGTGCTCGTTTATTACCTTACGCATACTTGACGTCGGGTTATCTCTGAAAATCACAAGCAACCCCATGCAAAACGGCGCCCTGAGGCGCCGTTTTCATTATGTCGTAATGCTGCGCTTAGCGACCGAACAGGTCACGACGACGCGGGCGAACAAACTGAGCGATCAACACGACGATGGCGATCAGCAGATAGGCCGCAAAGATACCTACCAGCCACTGTGGCATTTCCAGCGACAGGAACTGCCATTGGCGCACTGAACAGTCGCCGGAAGCGTGAAATACTGCCGGCAGCCATTTATCCAGTGGCAGCCAGGACGGGAAGCTGACGAAGAAATCACAGGTATTGAACGGCGAAGGGTGCAGTTGGATCATGGTGTGCTTCCATGCCAGCTGTAAACCTTCCCAGGCACTGTAAATCCACAGCAGGATAGCGGCATAGCGCAGCGGCGTTTTCGGCGCGATAGCACCGACCAGCGAGGCGCCCAGAATGCCAAACAGTGCGCAGCGTTCATAGATGCACATCACACAGGGTTGCAGCAGCATTACGTGCTGAAAGTAGAGCGCTACTAATTCCAGCGCCAGCGCAGTCAGGGCCATTAGCAGCCAAGCACCGCGCCCCTGCGAGCAACGGTTAAAGAATTGCAACATATATTTATTCTTCCATGCAGTAAGCAATTGAACCGGCAGTGTAAACCAATTCAACCCCGCTGCCAGCCACCTGGGCCGGATTCAGCACAAAAATAGTCGCCGACAGCAGAGTGGGTTAGCACTTTAATGCGCAGCGGTGTCGATTGAAGGCAACGTCAGCCAATGCCACTGGGTTAGCAGCTCGGTCATCGGCGCCAGAGTAAACTGTACGCACAGCAGCCCAACCAAGGTTAATACCACAGTATAGGGCAAAGCCATCCACACCATTCGGCCATAGGACAAACGCACCAGCGGCGCCAGTGCAGACGTCAGCAGGAACAAGAATGCCGCCTGGCCATTCGGCGTGGCGACAGACGGCAGGTTGGTTCCTGTATTGATAGCGACTGCCAACATTTCGAATTGCTTCAGGGATATTGCTCCGCTGTTGAATGCGGCGCGCGCCTCATTGATGTAAACCGTGCCGACGAAGACATTGTCGGAGACTGACGACAGCAGGCCGTTAAACAGATAAAACAGCGCCAACTGCGAAGAGGGTTCCGCTTGCAGGACAAACTGGATGATCGGGCTGAACAGGTGCTGCTCGATGATCACTGCGACCACGGTGAAAAATACCGTTAACAGGGCGGTAAAGGGCAGCGCTTCCTGGAAAGCCTTGCCGATAGCGTGCTCGTCGGTTACGCCGCACAGGGAGGTAGCGAGAATGATCACCGACAAACCGATCAGGCCAACTTCCGCCAGGTGAAAGGCCAAGGCTATAACCAGCCAAATGCCGATCAGCGCCTGGACCATCAGTTTGACCTGTTCCTGCTTGCTGCGTCCTGCTGCGGCCTGGCGGTCAAACTCTTTCAGCACCTCGCGTACCCGTTCCGGCAGTTTTGCGCCGTAACCGAAAACGCCAAAGCGTTCGAGCAGCAGACAGAGCAGCAGGCCGCAAACCATCACCGGCAAGGTAACCGGAGCCATTCGCAAGAAGAACTCGGCAAACCCCCAGCCGGCGCTTTTCGCGATAATCAGGTTCTGCGGCTCACCCACCATGGTCATTACGCCGCCCAGTGCGGTGCCGACGCCGGCGTGCATCAGCAAGCTGCGCAAGAAGGCGCGGAACTGCTCCAGCGTTTGCTTGTGATCGTCGCTCGCCAGTTCACTGTCGTCACCGACGTCGGTATGGCCATCTGAGCGGTTAGACGCCACATTGTGGTAGATCGAGTAAAACCCGGTGGCGACGCTGATCACCACAGCGACCACCGTCAGCGCATCGAGGAAGGCGGACAGCAGCGCTGCGGCCAGACAGAATGCCAGCGAAAGCAGCATTTTAGAGTGAATATTGAGCAGCAGTTTGGTAAACACGAACAGCAGTAACTGCTTCATAAAGTAGATGCCGGCTACCATAAAGATCAACAGCAGCAGCACGTCCAGATTATGGGCAATTTCTTCGCCCACGCGAGCAGGGCTGGTCATGCCAATCAGCACCGCTTCAATCGCCAGCAGGCCGCCCGGCAACAGGGGGTAACACTTCAGCGCCATCGCCAGGGTGAAGATGAACTCTATCACCAACAGCCAACCGGCGATAAAGGGATCGACCAGGAAGAAAACCAGTGGATTGACCAATAAGAAAACGACGAGGGTCAATTTATACCAGTCAGGTGATTGCCCGAGAAAGTTCTTCACCAGAGCACTGCGTAGGGTTGTTTCCATTTTGCGTGACATGTCCTGAAAATAAGTGGTTGCATATTACCCTAACAATGTCGCAGGGGCGGAGACAATAGGGCCTTGCTTTACGAAGAGAAATTTCTCCGAAGCGGTGTTTTTGCACAATTTTTGCCACTTTATGCACACTTTCGTTTAATGTTTTTCGCTCACGCTATGTCATGCTGGTGCGATCTGGTATGATCAGCCGATTACTATTACTGATTATCGTCGCAACGGAACGTCAAAAACATGGTCATAAAGGCGCAGAGTCCTGCCGGTTTCGCGGAAGAATACATTATCGAGAGTATCTGGAATAATCGCTTCCCCCCTGGCTCTATTTTGCCCGCGGAGCGTGAGCTTTCGGAACTGATTGGCGTCACTCGCACCACGTTACGTGAAGTTTTACAACGCCTGGCCCGTGATGGCTGGCTGACCATTCAGCATGGCAAACCGACCAAAGTAAACAATTTCTGGGAAACATCCGGCCTCAATATTCTTGAGACCCTGGCGCGCCTCGATCATAAAAGCGTCCCGCAATTGATCGACAATTTGTTGTCGGTACGCACCAATATCGCCTCGATCTTTATTCGCGCCGCAGTGCGTAATCATCCAGAGCAGGCTCTGGAAGTGCTGGCTAAAGCTACCCAAGTGGAAGATCAGGCAGATGCCTTCAACTGGCTGGATTACGACATTTTCCGCGGCCTGGCGTTTGCTTCCGGCAACCCGATCTACGGTTTGATCTTCAACGGCCTGAAAGGCTTGTATACCCGCGTTGGCCGTTACTATTTCTCCAACCCGGAATCACGCAAGCTGGCACTGGCCTTCTACAGCAAGCTGTCGACTCTGTGCCATGAGAAATCCTACGATCAGGTCATGGATTGTGTGCGGAACTACGGTAAAGACAGCGGTGCCATTTGGCAGAGCATGCAAGGCACCATGCCGAGCGACCTGACCGACGCTCGCCGTTGATTCTTCACGTTTTCTGCATGAAGCAAAAGGGGGGCCACTTGAAAGTGGCCCCCCTTTGTTATTATGGAAACAGAGTAATCAAGCAAACTTAGAGTGGCGTCGGGCGTGGTGGGCAACGATCCAACAACTCGACGCTGCCGTCTTCGTTCTGCTGTTCCAGAATAATGTCGAAGCCCCACAGGCGATGCAGATGTTTCATCACTTCGCGACGGCTCTTGTCCAGCGGCGCGCGATCCTGCGGGATGTAGCGCAGCGTCAACGAACGATCGCCGCGTAAATCCACATTCCAAATCTGAATGTTAGGTTCATGGTTGCTCAGGTTATATTGCGCAGACAGCTCTTGGCGAATCGCCCGGTAACCGGCTTCATTATGAATAGCCGCAATTTCCAGATAGTTATTGCGGTCGTCATCCAGCACGGTGAACAGCCGAAAATCACGCATGATCTTGGGTGACAGGAACTGGCTGATAAAGCTCTCATCCTTGAAGTCGCGCATGGCGAAATGCAAGGTCTCCAGCCAGTCTTTACCGGCGATATCCGGGAACCAGTAACGATCTTCTTCCGTCGGCGATTGGCAAATGCGCTTGATGTCCTGGAACATGGCAAAGCCCAACGCATAAGGGTTGATGCCGTTGTAGTACGGGCTGTTGTACGGCGGCTGGTACACCACGTTAGTATGGCTGTGCAGGAATTCCAGCATGAAACGCTCGGTGACCCGGCCTTCGTCGTACAGGTGATTGAGAATGGTATAGTGCCAGAATGTCGCCCAGCCTTCGTTCATCACCTGGGTTTGTTTCTGCGGATAAAAATACTGGCTCACTTTGCGCACGATGCGCAGAACCTCACGCTGCCAAGGCTCAAGCAGTGGCGCATTTTTTTCCATAAAGTACAGAATGTTTTCCTGAGGTTCGCTCGGATAACGGCGGGCCTGTTCAGGCGCCTCTTCGCGTTCGACCCGCGGCAGGGTTTTCCACAGCGTATTTACCTGGCTTTGCAGGTACTCCTCACGGCTTTTCTGTCGCGCTTTTTCTTCTATTAGCGAAATTTTCTGCGGCCGTTTGTAACGATCCACGCCGTAGTTCATCAGCGCATGGCAGGAGTCGAGCAGTTTTTCTACCTCCTCAACGCCGTAACGCTCTTCGCATTGGCTGATGTAATGGCGTGCGAACAGCAGGTAGTCGACGATCGAACTGGCATCGGTCCAACTGCGGAACAGGTAATTATTTTTGAAGAAGGAGTTGTGCCCATAGCAGGCATGCGCCATCACCAGGGCCTGCATGGTGATGGTATTTTCTTCCATCAGATAGGCGATGCAGGGGTTGGAGTTGATAACGATTTCATACGCCAGGCCCTGTTGGCCATGCTTATAGCGCTGCTCGGTTTCAATGAATTTTTTACCGAATGACCAATGGGTATAGTTAATCGGCATGCCCACGCTCGAATAGGCGTCCATCATCTGTTCTGAGGTGATAACCTCGATCTGATGCGGGTAGGTGTCGAGCTTGTAATGTTTGGCTACGCGATCGATGTGCTCCAGATACACCTGCAGCAACTCGAACGTCCAGTCCGGTCCATCGCTCAGACGCTTATCTTCCTTGACCTTATCATGTGTTGAAGTAGTCATCAGCGCACCCTCTTATTACGGATCTTGCTCGAACGGCAGACCCTGTATCAATCGTAGCTCAAACTGCGCATAGGGAATAATGATATAAAGCGTAAAAATTCAACGATCTGCCTGCAACCTCTCCACAACGGGGAGCCGGGGGGATTTTGCCCTGAGTTTTTTCTGCTATGGCAGACTCGACCATCGGTAAAAGGTTATGGCGATAAAAGGATGCTTTATTGGTTTTTTATTCTGTTTAAATGCGCGTGTTTCGTTTTTATATTCTGTTAAAAGCTTGTTGCGCATCCCGGTTTTTTTTGATGCTATCAACGCTAGCATTGATAGCATATCAGCGGCTGTTGCCCTCTAAAACTGGCCTTGGACGACATCTTATCGCTATTTATAGGTAGGTATTGCAAAAGGCGCGGCCATGAACGATAAATTAATTGTGAATGTTGTCACGTTTGATGACGAAGATGTTGGACGGATTTTTCCACTGAGTTAATTTCCTGTGAGCAGAAGATTATGCTTTGTGAAGCCTTGAGCTGGAGTCAGCGATGCGAGTGGTAATTTTAGGTAGTGGGGTGGTGGGCGTTGCCAGCGCCTGGTATTTGGCGAAGGCCGGTCACGAGGTGACGGTAATCGATCGCCAGCCTGGTCCGGCAATGGAAACCAGCGCGGCGAATGCCGGCCAAATCTCGCCGGGCTATGCGGCTCCGTGGGCTGCGCCGGGTGTGCCGTTGAAAGCCATTAAATGGATGTTCCAACGCCATGCGCCGTTGGCGGTGCGCCTGGATGGCAGCAGTTTCCAGTTGAGCTGGATGTGGCAAATGCTGAAAAACTGCGATACCTCACACTACATGACCAATAAAGGGCGCATGGTGCGGCTGGCGGAATACAGCCGTGACTGCATCAAGGCGCTGCGTCAGGATACCGGCATCCAGTATGAAGGGCGTCAGGGTGGCACGCTGCAGCTGTTTCGCACCCCGCAGCAGTTCGAAAGTGCGGCGAAAGACATTGCCGTGCTGGAGGAGGCGGGCGTGCCCTATAAACTGCTGGAAGCCCACCAACTGGCGACGGTTGAACCTGCATTGGCGCAGGTCGCGCACAAGCTGACCGGCGGTCTGCAATTGCCCAATGATGAAACCGGTGACTGCCAGCTGTTTACTCAGCAACTGGCCAAGTTGGCGCAGCAGGCGGGCGTCACCTTCTTGTATAACCGCAGTGTTGATCGTCTGCTGGTTGACGGCGATCAGATCAGCGGCGTGCAGTGCGGCGCAGAAGTGTTCAAGGCTGACAGCTACGTCGTGGCTTTCGGCTCTTACTCCACCGCACTGTTGCGCGATCTGGTCTCGATCCCGGTTTATCCGTTGAAAGGCTATTCACTGACCATTCCTATTACGGATGAAGCTGCGGCGCCGTTCTCGACCGTTCTGGATGAAACCTACAAAATCGCCATTACCCGTTTCGACAAACGCATTCGCGTCGGTGGTATGGCGGAAATTGTCGGTTTTAATACCCAGTTGGAGCCGAAACGCCGGGAAACGCTGGAAATGGTGGTACGCGATCTCTACCCTAACGGCGGGCGGATTGAAGAGGCGACTTTCTGGACCGGTCTGCGTCCGATGACGCCGGACGGCACGCCGATTGTCGGCAAGACTTCGCTGAAAAACCTGTTCCTCAATACCGGGCACGGTACTTTGGGCTGGACCATGGCGTGCGGCTCCGGGCAATTGCTTTCCGATCTGATTTCCGGAATCACGCCGGCTATCCCTTCAGACGATCTGGCGGTGGCGCGATACAGTGCCGACTTTCGCAACGAGCACCCCACGCCCTTGAACGATGTGCATCCAGCGCGTTAATCCTCTTAATTTATAATGCTGAAGTCACGGGCGCTGGCCCGTGACTTCAACCGCCAGTCCGCAGGAGAATCCATGCCTCGCCCGATTACCGCCACGCTGCATCTTTCCGCTTTTGAAAATAACCTGCAGGTGATTCGTCGTTTCGCCCCCAGCGCCAAAATTTGGTCGGTAGTAAAAGCCAATGCTTATGGCCACGGAATCAAACATGTCTGGCGTAGCCTGGGGCAAACCGACGGTTTCGCCTTGCTGGATCTCGCCGAGGCCATTTTACTGCGAGAGTCCGGTTGGCAAGGGCCGATTCTGCTGCTGGAAGGTTTTTTCAAGCCACAAGATTTGCTCCTGCTCGACCGCTATCGTTTAACTACCTCGGTACACAGCGACTGGCAACTGGCAGCGATAGCGGCAGCCAAACTGTCCGCGCCGCTGGATGTTTATCTGAAAGTAAACAGCGGGATGAATCGCCTGGGCTTTTCCCCGGATCGTTTGCACAGCGTTTGGTTGCAAGCGCAGGAAATGGGCAATATCGCCAGCCTGACGCTGATGAGCCACTTTGCCACCGCCGACGGCCCACAGGGCGTGGCAGAGCAAATGACTGTCATTGAGGGGGCGGCGGCTGGAATCCCTTTGCCGCGCTGCCTGGCGAATTCCGCCGCCACGTTGTGGCATCCGCAAACCCACGGCAGTTGGGTGCGGCCAGGCATAGTGCTGTATGGCGCATCGCCAAGCGGCCAGTGGCGTGATATCGCCGACAGCGGCTTGCAGGCTACCATGACGTTAAGTAGCGAAATCATTGGCGTTCAGGCGCTGAAAAGTGGTGATCGTGTCGGTTATGGCTGGCGTTACAGCGCCAAGGCTGCGCAGCGTATCGGCGTAGTGGCCTGCGGTTATGCGGACGGTTATCCTCGCCATGCGCCGAGCGGCACGCCGGTTTGGGTAGATGGCGTGTTGACGCATACGGTGGGCACGGTCTCCATGGATATGCTGGCGGTTGATCTGACGCCCTGTCCAGGCGCTGACATTGGTGCGGAAGTGGAATTGTGGGGACGGCGCCTGCCGGTTGACGATGTCGCCGCAGCGGCAGGCACGTTGGGTTATGAGTTGCTGACGGCGCTGGCCGCGAGAGTGCCAGTCACCGTCGAGGCGTAAACCTCAGGCAATTTTCTTCAACTGACTTTTAATTTGCTTGCTGCGCTGCCGTGCGTGCAGCGCCAGCAAGCAGCCCGCCAGCATGACCAACGCCAGCGACAGCTTCGGTGGCAACGGCATTGCCATTGCCAACAGGCCCAGCGCTGCGCCGCCGGCCATCTGCACAAAGCCCACCAACGCCGAAGCGACGCCGGCTTCATTGGAGTACGGCTCCAGCGCGTAGCTGGTTGCCGGGCCCATCACAAACGCCAGGCCCGCACAGGCGAAGGCGACCGGGAGCATATACGCCAGCCAGTGGGTTTGCGCCGCGCCGGAAAGCAGGCTAACGCCCAGTAACAGCCCAATGCAGCCGATTCCCATCAATACTCCGCCGGTCGCCAGGCAAATCGGACGGCCGACTTTGTGAATAATGCGGTTGGCGAAAAAGCTCACCAGCATGATCCAAAAACCGTTGGCGCCAAATACCAGCGAGAACTGCAGAGGCGTCAGCCCGGCGGTGCCCATCAGCACGTTCGGCGCCAGCGAAACATAGGTTAACGCCATTCCCATTGCCCCTGAGTTCACCACGGCGAAGGACAGGAAGTTACGATCGCTGAGGATGCGTGCATATTGCCGCATCGGCAATCCTTTGACCCGAACGGTATCTGCCGGCCGGGTTTCCGGCAGGCGCAGGGCGATCAGCACCAGCACCGCAAGGGCATAGCAAACCAGGAACCAGAACGGGGCGCGCCAGCCGAAAGCTTCCGCCAGCAACCCGCCGAGCAGCGGCGCCAGCGCAGGGATAATATTCAGCGTGCCGTTGAGAAAACCGTAGGCACGTGCAGCGTCGTCGCCGTTCAGTCGGTCGCGTACGCCGCTGAACGCCACTACCGCCGTACAGCACACCGCTACGCCCTGCAGTAGGCGTGAGGCAACAAACACCGTTGGCGTGGTCGCCAATGCCGCCATTGCCGCGCCGATCATGTAGATAACGACGCCGGCCAATGCGATCGGCTTGCGGCCGTAGTTATCCACCAGCGGGCCGGCGATAACCTGCCCCAGGCCCAACACCAGAATGAACAGTGAAATGGTGGACTGAATCAGCGCTTCACTGCTGTTAAGGCCAAGTGCGATAGCGGGAATGGTCGGCAGATAGAGATCGATGCCCAGCGGGCCGAGCAGCACCAGGCTAAGAAGCAGAAACAGAAATTTTTGCATAACAAAAACAGCACGTCCTAGTGACAAAGAGAGGTAGAGTAGAGATTCTGGCGTCAAATAGAAAGAGGCAAAGCACAAGCGTTCGACGGGCTAATTTTGCCGACCCCCCATTACACGGCAGAGGCTTGGCGATAATAAAGTGCGGAAACCGTATCCGCTACGTAACGCGCCTGGTGTTTGGCGTCGTCCAGCGCCCGATGCGGTGTGCCTTCGAAAGGGCGTTCTTTCTTCGGGTTGAAGCCGTGCAGTTCGGCCAGGGTGATCACCGTACGCACATCCTGCGTGTCCCAAAACTTCCATGGGCAGGGCATTTCCAACTGCTGGAAAGCATGCTCGAGGATCGCGCAATCGAATTCCTTGCCATTCCCCCAGACCTTCACTCTGTCTGTGCTGTTCATATGGATAAAACGGCTCAGGCTGGTCAGTACGCGCTTTAGGCTTTCGGTTCCGGCAAAGGCCAGCTTGCGCGCTTCGTCAGACTGCTTTGCCCACCAGGCCACGGTATCCAGGCTGATGGTTCTGCCAGGCTGATCTTTTTGGCTGCTGACGGCGTTTTCAAATTCCGCGCCGAGCTGGCCGGTCTTGGGATCAAAAAATACGGCGGCAACCACCAGGATCACTGCGCTGGGTTTTATGTCCAGAGTTTCAATGTCTAGCATCAGATGGTGCATTGGCGATCTCCGCAGGCTGAGTCATCGTAGTATGTTACTACAAACCGGGCGAGGATGCGCAGTCAGCCACGGCGCTGGCCTGCGGCATTAGCCAGCGTTACCGCCAACACTGCCAGTAACACCAGGGCGGCCACCGGGGTTACAACGCCCCAGGGCGCTCGTTCGATATAAGGCATGGCTTCGGCCAGCACCAGCCCCCATTCTGCACCCGGCGGCTGAGGCCCCAGGCCGAGGAAACCCAGCGCGGCCAGCGCCAGCGCAATACCCGGCAAGCGAAGCATGGCGTGACGAAGCAACGGCCCGACTAACGCCGGCAGCAGGTAGTGCGTCAGCGTACGCAAGCGGCCTATCCCCAATACGGGGAGCATGCGGATATAGGGCTGCGTACGCGCCTCCGTCAATAACGAGGCACAGTGTGCCGCCAACGGTGCCCAACTGGCCAACATCACCGCGCACGCGGCGCCGTAGGCTGAAGGACCTGTAATGGCGATGACCAACAGGCCTGCCATGATGGGGGGCGTGGCGTTGGCCAGTTCAATCACCCCGCACATCAGGCGCGGCATCAACCCAAATAGCATTCCGAGGATCAGTGAAGCGAAGCTGACGCCCAGCGCCAGCAGGCTGGTATTCACCGCGCCGTGGGCGACCCGCGCCAGAATGTCCCTGCCGGTGGCGTCGGCGCCAAAGGGTAATGCCAGGCCGGGCGGTTGCAGGCGCATATGCAGGGACGCGAACGGATCGCGGATGATCCCGCTCAGCACCAGCAGGCACAGCAATAGCGCGGCGATTACGGCGACAAGATAACTGCCTTTGGCGCTGTGCTGGGGTTGCGGCGCATTAGGCAGGGACGCGGCGATGCGGCCCAGCAGCAGATAATGCGCTCCCTGCGCCAGGAAACCGGCGCTGAAGGCGATCATCAGCAGAATGAGGATACCGCACTGCAGCGCAGGCAGATCCTGTGCGATGGCAGCGCCTAAGGTCGCCCGACCAAGACCGGGAATGGCGAACACCTTCTCGACGGCAATGGCGCCGCCGGTAAGCCCTACCAGCACCAGGCCAATCTGTGGCAACAGGGCGGGCAACGTGCGGCGCAATACCGCCAAGAGACGTTGCCTCCGGGAGATACCGGCAAGACTCCAGGTGATCAACCAGCGTTCAGAAAAGGTTGCGGCCAGCCCGTCGCTGAACAACAGGCCCAACAATCCTCCAGCGGGCAGGCCCAGCGCCAGCGCGGGCAGAACGGCGTGTTGGAGGCTTTGCCAGCCGTAGGGCGGGAACCAGCGCAGCCAGACGGCGCCGACAATCAGCAACAGCGCCGCCAGCAAAAATTCCGGCAGGGAGGTCAGCGCTACGGCCAGAACGCCGGCAGGGCGCTGACTGTCGCCGCGCATGCCATGCCACAGGGTTGGCAACGCCAACAACAGTGCTACCGACAGCGCCACCGTGAGCGCGCAGGCCATCAGGATCAAAGACACTCCGGCGGCCTGCAACATGCCTTCCAGCACGGGCTGACCCGAGATCCAGGAGTTACCGGCATCCCCCCGCAACAACCCGGAAAACCACCGGCCAAGCAGCACCAGCGGCCCATCATCCAAACCGAATCGTTGGCGAATGGCATTCAGGGCTTCCGGTGTCGCCTCTTGCTCGCTTGAGCGAGCCCGCAGCAGGCTGAGCGCGGGATCGCGGCCGGAAATCCAAGGCATCAGACCAATGAGCAAAATCATTGCCAGCAGGGCAAGCAGGCGTGAGGCGAGTGGCAACAACATCTTTATCGAGCGCTTTATCACGATCAGGGCTGCCCGGCGGAAATAACGCTGCGCGGTGTCACCAGCCGACGTTCACGCGGATCGCGTTCTGCGTGCTGCAGGGTGGCGGCTTCACCCTGGATAACTCTTTCATGCAACAAGGGGATAGCCGCATGCGTGGCGAGGATGAGTCTCTCCGCCTCGATAATCGCCTGGCGTCTTTGCGCGCCGGCCGGGATGGTCGCCGCGTGGGTTAAGGCTTTGTCCACCGCGGGGTCACAGAGTTGAGCGATATTGAACGATCCCCGGCAGGCAAAATCACTGTACATGTAGGCTACCGGATCGCCGGAATCCAACACTGTGGCGCGCGACAAAATAAACGCATCGAATTTGCCCGCCAACGCATCGGCTTCAATGTGGGCGTATTCCCGCACCTCCTGCTTTACTGTAAAACCGGCTGCGCTGAGCTGTTGCGCCAGATAAACCGCGACTTCGGGCAGCTCTGCCCGATCGCTGAAGGTCGCCAGGGTAATGGTTTTGACTTTCACCGCCGCCGGCGGGATAGCCGGTTGCGGTTGCCGTAATGAGGCGGCCCAAGGTAATGCGGGGCCAAGCAGCCCGGTGGCAAGATCGGCACGACCTTCGTAGACGTTGTCCACTAACTGTTGACGTTGAACCGCCGCCGCCGCCGCTGCGCGCACCGCAGGATCGCGGAAAGCGCCGACACGAGTGTTCAGATACAGCGTATTGGTGCGCGGCATCGGGACTTCGTGGATCAGCCCCGCTTCAATGAGCGGCAACTGCGATACCGGCAGAGCCTCAACCAGATCGGCGCTGCCGGTTCTCAGGGCGGCGGCACGCGCATTGCTGTCCGGCACAAAACTGACGTCGATCCCCGGTGCGGCGGCTTTCTCGCCCCAGTAACCGTCAAAACGATTTAGCCGTGCGCTGCTGGTGCCGTTGATTTCTGTTAACACGAAAGCGCCGGTTCCGGCCTGCAGCGGATTGACCACGCCGTTGGCGGTGTAGGCCCGTTCAGCGAGGATCGCCAGTTGCGGGCTGGACAGCCGTTGCGGAATTAAAGGATCGGGGCGGGCCGTAGCGATCAGCACGGCATTATCGCCTTCGGCGGTGAGCGACAGCTCAACGCCGTCCAGAATACGTGGTTTCGGCGCGGCATTTATCGCCGCTGAAAGTGAACGCACTACGCTTTGCGCCGTCATTACGCTGCCGTCGTGGAAACTGACACCTTGACGCAGCACAAAGCGCCAGCGGCGTTCATCGATTTGCTGCCATTCAGTCGCCAGTGCCGGCTCGGCATCGCCATTGGCGTTCAGCACCACCAGGGTTTCGGCATTGCTCCAGCGCGAGAGTTTAAAGGCATCGTCGCTCAACGGCGTTAACCCGGAGCGGGGCGGCTGCAGCATGGCCAGCCGGATACGTTTTTCTTCGGCGGCACTTTCTTTTGGTTTTGCAGGTTCAAAGCAACCGCCAAGCAGCAAGCTGCCGGCTAGCAGGCAGCCGGTCGGGCCAATAATACGCGGATTCAACATGCAGAATTCCTCAAGGTCTCAGGGCTAAAAGGGGGGTAATGATGGGATTGCGGCGATCAACGTGCGGGTAGCGACATGCCGGGGCGATTGCAACAGATCGTGGGTTGGGCGATCTTCCACGATGGTGCCGCGATCCATCACCAGCGTGCGGTGGCACAAGGCGGCCACCAATGAAATATCATGGGAGACCAGCAGCATTCCCATCCGTTGCTGACGGGCAATACGATCGAGCAGGTTGATGATCTGCTGGCGTAAGGGCTGGTCCAGACCGCTGACCGGCTCATCGGCCAGTAAAAAACGAGGTTGCAGCGCGATAGCGCGTGCCAGTGCCACCCTTTGTGCCTGCCCGCCGGAAAGCTGGCCCGGTCTGGCGTACAGCAGGTGTTCATCCAGTTCAACCTGACGCAGAGCGCGCTCTGCAGTGATACCCGGATCCTGCGGCAGACCGAGTTGGCGCAGCGGGGCGATAATCAGTTCGGCGACCGTATGGCGTGGATTGAGCGAGGCGTGGGCGTCTTGCGGGACATACTGCACCAAGCGTCGGTACCAACGCAGCCGACGAACGGACGCTGGGCGAATCGCGGTACCCTGGCAGAAGATATGGCCGTAATCCGGCGCATCGAGCGCTAGCAGCAGCTTGAGCAAGGTGGATTTGCCTGCGCCGGAGCAGCCAACCAACCCGATGCGTTCTTCGGCATACAGATTCAGATCGGTAGGGCTAAGGCCACCGGACGCCGACGCATATTGCCGACAGACATTCTGCAGGCTGATAAAAGGCAGTGCGGCGTTGACCGGTAGGTGACTCATTGGTTATCCCGCCATACTCATAGAGGAGTCATGACCGAATGCCGGGCGCAGTACCGTGGCAACCAGCCGCTGAGTGTATGGATGTACAGGGTGGCGCAACAGCTGCGCGACAGAGCCGTGCTCGGCTATCGTGCCGTTCGCCAGCACGATGGCCCGTTGGCACAGGCTGGCGGCGACGGCAAGGTCGTGGGTGATAAACAGCAGGGCGGTCGCGGCGGGGCGCTCGGTGTAGCGCTTCAGGATATCGATTAACTGATGCTGGCTGACCATGTCCAGTGCGGTGGTAGGTTCATCCGCTATCAGCAGGCTTTTCTCGCCGCTCAGTGCGAGAGCCGCACAGATCCTCTGACATTGGCCGCCGGACAATTGCCCGGGGTAGCGCATCATGATGCTCTCCGGCGGCAGGCCCAGCGCAGCCAAGAGTTCTGTGGCGCAGCGTTGGGCGTGTTCTTTGCTCATGCCGCTCCGGCCACGCAGAGCCATGATCAATTGCTTACCCACGGTGGTCAGGGGGTTGAGGCTGGTAAAAGGATCTTGAAAAATGGCTGCCAGCGAGAGTGACTTGCGCTGTTGTAAACGTTGGCCGCTGATTTCTCGCCCCAATAGCCGTATCGACCCGCTGAGTTCGGCACCATGCGGCAGCGTGCCCAAAATGGCAGCGGCGGTGAGTGATTTGCCTGAGCCTGATGCGCCCAGCAGGCATAGCCGTTCGCCGGCATGTAGGGTGAAGTTCAGATCGCTGATTTTGATTTCCCCGTTAATCGACAGCGTCAACTGTTCTACGGTGAGTAACGGCGGGCTTTGGTTTTCCATTAGCGTGTCTGTGTAAAGCAATTGTGATATGTAATAACATAACATTCGTTGGCGTGAAATGACCAGCAGATTTCTGAAATACTTTGAAATAGTCTAAAGCAGGGAAATCAAGGTATGATGCTTAAGGTATTGTTGTCAGGTTGGTTCTATCGGTGAGAACGTTGATTTTTATTCTGTGCATGGCCGCCTATGTGCTGGTACTGGGTTACCTTGGTGTTTACGTCACCGATAAACTGTGCGAGCAATCCAGTAACTACACCAAGTTGTGCCGTATGGTTGATATCTCCGAGCCGCATATTCCAAAATAAATGACCGTCGTCAACCCAGATAATCGGTAGTGATCAATGGCGTCAGTATCCCGGATAGGCAGGCTAACGTAGCCCATTGCCGCCAGCCTAATCGCGCCAGCCAATCTTGACGCAACGGCGGCGTTGCGAGTTGTCCCAGAGCAACCGTCCCGGCGAACATCACTGTCAGGATCACGAATACCAATCCCCGGCTCCAGGAATTAAATTCGATATGCAATATGTTGGCGTAATAGAGTCGCATCAGAATAAAATAGGCCAGCATTAACCAGGCAAAACGCGTTCGTTTTTTCAGCAATTGGTAGAGTATAAAAGCGATGAACAGGCTGTGAAACCATGAGATCATTGGCGATTCAATAGGATGCCTGACGCAGACGTTATACACGGCCAGGTAGATATTAAAGATCAACAGTGTATAGACGGCATATATATACCAACCATAGATGACTTTGAATTTTTGGGTGTTTGGCGAGATAGGGCAATAGTCCGGTATCATTGGGGCCTCCTGAGCTGGATAGCGTTATAACACCGAAGAGCTAAATGAAAATTAAACGCCAAACGGGCTTTATTTTACCCCCAAACGGGAACTAATCAGCGCCTGCTGGGTCTGTTCAAACGGTAACGTCCAGGGTATTTTCAGCGAAAGAGTAATGACAATACATTGATATGAAAAATTATAAAAACGGTCACTCTACGGTATGTTTACTGGTTGCCACGTTGGGACTTTACTTTTTCCTGCCGCCGACGCTCATCGCCTTGTTCTGCCAATGGTTTAACTTGAACCCCTTTTTTCTTATTAGATCCTGGCATCTCAATCCCTTCGCTGCTGCACGCGGGATTCCGATCTATCAGACCGTTGTGCCCATATTAGTGGTATGGCTTTCAATCAATGCCCTGGTGGCGGCCATTTTTTTTGCGATATTGGGTTTATATCGTTGTCTTGGCAGGACAAAGCATCGATGAACCCCCCTTGTGCGTTGACAAAAAGGGGGAGATAAAAAGCACTTTACAATAGATAATGATAGTCGTTATCATTTAATGGTCGGTAAGGGTAGAAGGATTGTCTCCTTATGTGCCACCCAAGCCGGCACGACATTGCTCACATTGCTTCCAATCTTTGTTGCCAGCCTCGCGCTGGCATTTTTTTTTACTTCTTTTATTTCAGGCTACTAACCTAGCTTGCACCCTTGGTTTTTCAGTGACGATGAAACACTTTTCCGGCTCATAAAAAGCGTCACCATGCTTGAAATTTTTTGTCGATAAAGATAATAATTATCATTAATATTATCTTTCATTGGATTCAGTGCGCTGATAGATCCGCTGCAGACGTTGTCAGCCAGCGCTGCTGACAGAGAATCTTATTCGGCGTGATTTTGAGTATTTACCAGGGGTTACAGAGATGTCGATGCATTTTCCGGTTAAACGATCGCGTCTGTTCTGCGCGCTCGCCATGTTCCTGCCACTTACCTCGTTGGCTGAGGATACTTTGGTTGTCACTGCCAAATCTGCCGATACGGCGGAGGCGGCGACACAGGGCTATCAGGCTACGACCAGCCAGGGGGCGACGAAAACGGACAGACCGTTAGCCCTGACGGCCCAGTCGATCTCGGTAGTGACTCGGCAGCAGATGACCGATCAGAATGCCCAGACGGTTAACGATACGCTGAAATATGCTCCGGGCGTCTTCACCAATTTTTCCGGTGGCGCCACCCGCTATGACACCATTGCATTGCGCGGTTTTCATGGCGGTGACGTCAATAACACTTTCCTCGATGGCCTGCGTCTGTTGAGTGACGGTGGCACCTATAACGCCTTGCAGGTTGATCCCTGGTTCCTGGAACGTATCGACGTCATCAAAGGACCCTCTTCGGTGATGTATGGGCAAAGCATTCCGGGTGGATTGGTCGCGCTGACATCCAAGCGGCCTCAGTTCGCCACGGAAGGGCACGTTAACCTGATGGCAGGCAACAATAGTACTCAGGGCGGCGCCTTCGATGTGACCGGACCGCTGTCTGAACAGTGGGCTTACAGGCTGACCGGCATGACGCGCAGCAGCGGAACCATGTACGACCATCAGCGTGAAGAACGCTATGCCGTCGCCCCCTCATTGCTGTGGCAGCCGGATGAAAATACCTCGTTGTTGCTCAAAGCCTACCTGCAGAAGGATCCTTCCGGCGGTTACCACAGTGCCGTGCCGGCCGATGGCAGCCTCTATTCCAGATCGGGCGACAAACTGGGGCGCGGATTCTTTGACGGTGAGAGCAGCCGGAATGTGTTCAAACGCTGGGAGCAAATCTACAGCTATGCTTTCTCTCACAGTTTTAACGACGTCTGGTCTTTCCGTCAGAATGCCAGTTACACCCATTCCAATGTCGAGTTGCAACAGGTGTATCAGATTGGCTGGAATGACGATCACCGTTTGCTGAACCGTTATTACAGCGGTTCTGCCACTTCGCTGGACGCCTTTGCCGTCGATAACCAACTGGAAGCCGACTTTACCACCGGGGCGCTGGATCATAAGGTCATGCTGGGGCTGGACTACCAGCGCTTTCGCAATAATTTGTGGGAAGAATCTGCCGGCGCATCGCAGCTGAATCCTTATACCGGTGTGTCCGGCGGGGCGGCGTTAACCGGCCTGACTCATACCGACTCCAGGCGCCACTACGAGCAGAGCGGCGTATATCTGCAGGATGAAATCAACTTACAGAACTGGTATTTGAACCTGTCCGGCCGCTTCGATCGTATCGAGTCTAAAAATACGACGCTCAATACCGGCACCAGCGATGCGCGCAGCGATGATAATTTCAGCGGCCGTGCCTCCTTGCTGTATCACTTTGATAACGGTCTTTCACCTTACGCCAGCTACAGTACGGCGGTAACGCCTGAGGCGCTGCCCGATCAAAACGGACACATGCTGAAACCGAGCACCAGTGGGCAGTATGAGGTGGGGTTGAAATATCAGCCGCCAGGCAGTTCATCGATTTACAGCGTGGCATTGTACGATTTGACGCAGAAAGACGTTGCCAACCGGGTGGTGCAGCAAAGTTATTATCTGCCGGCCGGCAAAGTGCATTCGCAGGGGATTGAACTGGAAGCGCGCAGCAAGATCAGCGAACGTTTCGATCTGATTGCCGGCTACAGCTACAACAAGGTGAAGTTTAAAGACGCGATCGATGGCAACAACGGCAATACGCCGTATCTGGCCCCCGACCAAATGGCTTCTCTTTGGGGTAAATACGCGGCCGGATTCGGCGTGGATCTTGGCGCTGGAGTGCGTTATATCGGCAAGCAGTGGGCAGACAATGAAAATACGCTGCGCATTCCTTCGGTGACGCTGGTGGATGCCTCGGTGAGGATGAATTTGGGCAGCGTGAACCCATCAATGAAAGGCGCCTACGTTCAGTTGAACGTCAATAATCTGACCGACAGGAAATACGTCGCGGCTTGTTATGGCACCGGCTATTGCTATTGGGGGGCGGAGCGTTCTGTGGTGGCTACCCTGGGGTACGATTTCTGAGGAAAGGCAGTATCGCCCCGTCGCTTTGCCGACGGGGCGGTTTTACATTGCTAGAACAGGGAGAAAAGCAACACCACCGGCAGGCTTAGCGGCCAGGTCAAACCAATCGTCAACGCGCTGATAAAACGAATTTTGATGGTGTCCCGGCTGACTAAATAGGTAAAAACCATAGAAACTAAAAGGCCTATTAAATAGAAATATTGTGTCGCAACCCACAGCGGTGACATGAAACCTATCCCAGTTGTATTTTTAAGCCGCGAATTCTAGGGGCTTAATTCCACATAATCAATGCTTATTAGTTGTTTATTTAGTTTATTATTTATAACCACATTAATAATGCTACTATTAGGCTCTGACGTGCACGGGACGGCTCCTGTTGGCGATAATGGGAGAAATCAGGACATAGGTTTACCCGCGGGGGAAACTCAGGAATCTTCGGTGGGGGAAATTGTTCGGCGGCCGTATTGGCGAAGCGGAAGAACATAATTCCCCACTGCTCGCAGTTGCCCAATTAATCGGATAATTTGAAAGCCTTTGGCAGATATAATATGTTGGTAGGCCCTGGAGAAAGTGAGGAGAGAGTATGAGTTTTTGGCGAATCGTATTTACCATTATTCTACCGCCGCTGGGTGTGTTGCTTGATAAAGGTATCGGCGGGGCTTTTATCCTCAACATTATCCTGACTGTGTTGGGCTATTTCCCTGGATTGATTCATGCCTTCTGGATCCAGACTAAACAGTAGTGGCGCCATCATCTGGCCCAGCCGTTTTGCACTGGGGGACATGTTCATGTAGTCCGAGACTCTCAACCCTGGTATGCGTTCGCATGCCGGGTTTTTTTACGCCGTTCAGCCGTCTAATAAATGTTGAGGCCGTAGACAAACAACCATGAAAAAAGCATCGCCAACAGACTTACGATGAAAAGGATGGAGATCATTTCCTTCACGTGAAAATTCCCTTTTGATGTTTGGTATTTTTACTTCCCATTGTTTTTACATGGGATTTTATATCCTAATGGGTAAAAATCCTAGTTTTAAAGTGGTTTTCATACTGATTTGCAACTGCGTTTAGGTTTGGTTATGGGAGGTGTCTGCGTGGGCATGTCGTCAGACATCTGGAAATAACGCGGGGTGAATGGAACGTCAGGAGTAGGGGTGGCCAGCCGCGTTAACTATTCGTAGCTATTGCCGGAATCTGCTGGGGTGAACTATATATCATAGGTCTAAACGGCGTTTGACCTTGCACAGGCGGGCCGGCGTAACGCCGTCATCTTAAAGAAGGAATCAGGTATGAATACAAAACCTACAGTAGTCCTGGTGCATGGATTTTGGGGTGGGGCCGCGCACTGGAGTAAGGTGATTGGCGAATTGTCACGTAAAGGTTATCACTCGATACACGCCGTAGAAATGCCGCTGACATCGTTGGCCGATGATGCCGAGCGTACGCGCAAAATGGTGGCTCAGCAGGCAGGGCCGGTTTTGTTGGTTGGTCATTCGTATGGTGGTGCGGTTATTACCGAAATGGGTAACCAACCCAACGTGGTCGGGCTGGTGTATATCGCCGCCTTTGCGCCGGATGCCGGGGAAAGCCCTGGCGGTATCACGCAGGAACATCCTCCGGAGGCTATGGCTAACCTGGTGCCGGACAGCGACGGTTATTTATGGATTAAACCGGACAAGTTCCATGAAAGCTTCGGCCAGGATCTTTCCTCTGATGAGGCTCTGGTGATGGCGGTGACGCAAAAGGCTCCGCTGGCAAGCACCTTCGGTAACGTTATCAATGAGCCTGCGTGGAAGCACAAACCTTCCTGGTACCAAATTTCCAGCGACGACCGGATGATTTCGCCTGAGAATCAGCAGCGCATGTCGGCTCGGTTGAACGCTAAAAAAGTGATTACGTTGAATGCCAGCCATGCGTCGCTTGCCTCGCACCCAAAAGAAGTGGTCGCTTTGATTGATGAGGCGGCGAGCACCTCATGAAATATCCTGACCAAGGCCTTGCAACAGCGGTTTTTTGCAGCAAGCCGGTTAAACCGGCTTGCTGTGTTCGGCCGCATGCATCGCCAAATAGGCTTTAAGATTCTCGTCGTTAAAACCAAGCACGCCAAGGATCGCGGCCATAAAGCTGACGGGAGCGGTGCCGGGCGCGGTGACGACGCGTTGATCGGCAACGGCGTAAGGCACATCCTGATAGTACGCGGCTCCCGCATAGTTCAGTTGCGACAGATTTTCCGCTGAATTGGAAGTATGGCGGAGATTATCGAGCACGCCCGACTGTGCCAATACGCGAGTTCCATCGCAAATACCGGCGACGACGATACTTTTTCGGTGAGCCTCGGCGACCAACGCTGTGATGTCTGGCGCCTGTCCACTTTGCCATGCCGTGCCGCCGCAGACGATCAACAGGTCTACCTCGTCGAGGTTGATGGCTTCAACTGATAACTGTGGGGTAATGAGCATCCCCCCAGAGGAAACGATGGGAGTGGCTTTGGGCGAAGCAAAACGGGTATCGAAACCGTAATAGCCTCGGCAAGTGGAGTTGATCAGAGCGGTTTCCCAATCGGAAAAATTATCGGTAAGAACAGTTATGGCACGTGTCATTGGCGTGTATTTCCCTATGAGGTTGAAAATGGCCCGCGGAATGGTTTGCCGCAGGATCCCAAGCTTAATGGGCGCTACTGTCAATTTCTGGCAGGGGTGATTTTTCCTGGCGTTAAAAAGATCCCGCACGACGGCGGGATTAAGGGATGATAGCTAGCTATTGGATTTATTCTGGTTATGAGGTGGTGTGAACCTTCAGAAGGTGACACTAACCCACGTAAACTTTATGGACAAGTGAAAGGTTCAAGGTGTTGTATGTATCAGAATATCCTCAAAGAGGGGGTTTACGCGGTGGTGGGGCGGCTTGTAAGCGTTACTGTTGGACCACGTCCTTGTGGATAGCCGTCCTAACGTCGTTTCCGCTTGGTGTTGAAAGTACTTGTTCTTCTTTGCCGCCAATAGAGGACAAAGGAAAATACGACAACTGCCATCAAAACGACGATGATTGCGATTGGAAGTAGTTCCATAGCACTCACCTAAGATTGCAATTTGGCACCCCATTAAATAGGAATATTCCCATTTTAAGCAATGAGCAACGCGTAAAGAAAACGTAATTAGGAATTACCTCAGCGCTGACTGTGCTAATGGCAAGAAAGACGAGGATGGGAAAAATGATTTTTCGCCTTGCGACAATGCAGGATATTAATGTGTTGATCGGTTTTGATACCCTTGCATCGCATGATCTGCACCGTCACACCGAGATCCGTGAGTGGTGCGAGGCCGGTGTCTGCCATGTTGCGGAGCTTGCTGGTGAAATAGTGGCTTATGGCGTGCTGCACTATCACTTTTACGGTTATGGGTTTATCGACATTCTTATGGTCGATGAGCGGTTCCGACGCAGAGGCGTGGGGCGAAAGTTACTCGAACAATTAAAATCGCTTTGCGAGCGGCCCAAGCTGTTTACCTCAACTAACGGTTCGAATTTACCCATGAAGAGGCTGTTACTGGAGGCCGGCTTTACTGAGAGCGGTTGTATTGAAAACCTGGATGAAAACGATCCTGAGAGGGTGTTCTTTTTTCCTGTAAAAGGAACAGCCAGCTAACAAGATTAACTGGCTGTTTTAATAAATATTATGCCGTTTGCTTATGGAAAAGCTCGCGGAATACCGGATAAATATCGTCCGGCTCGCGGATATGCTGCATGGCAAAGTTATCGAATTTGGCCTGCAGGTCTTCATATTCACGCCATAGCGTCTGGTGGGCACGGCGGGTGATTTCAATGTAGCTGTAATAACGCACCATCGGCAGCAGTTTTTTTGCCAACAGTTCGTGGCACAGCGGTGAGTCATCGGCCCAGTTATCGCCATCCGAGGCTTGTGCGGCATAAATGTTCCATTGAGCCGGGTCGTAACGCTCTTCAACCACTTCATTCATCAGTTTTAGCGCGCTGGAAACGATAGTGCCGCCGGTTTCCTGCGAGTAGAAGAACTCCTGTTCATCCACTTCCTTCGCCTGGGTGTGGTGGCGGATATACACCACGTCGACGTTTTTATAGGTTCTGCTCAGGAACAGATAGAGCAGAATATAGAAACGTTTAGCCATGTCCTTGGTTGCCTGATCCATGGAGCCGGAAACGTCCATCAGACAAAACATTACCGCCTGGCTGGAAGGTTCAGGACGACGTTCATAGTTTTTGTAACGTAAATCAAAAGTATCGATAAAGGGCACGCTTTCGATTTTTTTGCGCAGTTCGGCAATTTCTTTGCGCAGCCGCTCCTCTTCCAGCAATTGCACCGGCTCGGTGTTTTCCAATTGGGTGAGTTCGCCTTCCAGCTCATGCAGGGCACGCCGCTTTCCGGCAGTCATAGCGGTACGTCGCGCCAGTGAGTTTTGCAGCGAACGCACCACACTGATATTGGCCGGCACGCCGTTGGCGGTGTAGCCGGCCCGATGAGTTTTGTACTCGGTAAGCTGCTTATACTGATTTTTTTTCAGGTTCGGCAGCGCCAAATCTTCAAACAGCAGATCAAGGTATTCGTCTTTGGATATCTGAAAGACGAATTCATCCTCGCCTTCGCCATCCTGGCTGGCGTTTCCCTGACCGCCACCCCCGCCGCTGCCGCCGCCCTGAGGGCGCTCGACACGGTCATTCTGCACAAAATGGTCGTTACCGGGATGAACGCGGTGGCGAGTGCCACCGCGGCCTTGATGAAACATAGGCTCGTTGATATCGCCATTGGGGATTGAAACCGACTCCCCGCTGTCCACGTCGGTGACCGAACGCTTGTTGATGGCTTCGGCAATCGACTGTTTGATTTGCGACTTGTAGCGGCGCAAGAAGCGCTGGCGGTTCACCATGCTCTTGTTTTTGCCGTTAAGCCGTCGGTCAATAAAATACGCCATACTTCCCCCAAACGACGTTGCCAACTTTCTACGCCATCTCCATGACGCTAATTCTCATTAGCTGTTATGAAGACTTTCTGACCCGCAGATACCATTCACACAGCAGGCGAACCTGTTTGCGGGTGTAGCCTTTTTCCATCATGCGGTCGACGAAGTCGTCATGTTTCTTCTGCTCATCCGTTGAGGTTTTAGCGTTAAACGAAATCACCGGCAGCAACTCTTCGGTGTTCGAGAACATTTTCTTCTCGATCACGGTACGCAGCTTCTCATAACTGGTCCAGTTAGGGTTACGGCCACTATGATTAGCACGGGCACGCAGCACGAAGTTGACTATTTCGTTGCGGAAATCTTTCGGATTGCTGATGCCGGCCGGTTTTTCGATTTTTTCCAGTTCAGCGTTCAGGGATTCGCGATCGAACAGCTGGCCGGTATCCGGATCACGGTACTCTTGATCCTGGATCCAGAAGTCTGCATAGGTCACGTAGCGGTCAAAAATGTTTTGACCGTATTCCGAGTAGGATTCCAGATAAGCGGTCTGAATCTCTTTACCGATGAATTCGGCGTATTTCGGGATCAGATAGCCTTTCAGGTGTTCCAGATATTTTTCCGACTGATCCTGCGGGAACTGTTCACGCTCGATCTGCTGTTCCAGTACGTAGAACAAGTGCACCGGGTTGGCGGCTACCTCAGCGTGATCGAAGTTGAATACCCGCGACAGGATTTTGAACGCGAAACGGGTGGACAGGCCATTCATGCCCTCATCGACCCCAGCGTAGTCGCGGTATTCCTGGTACGACTTGGCTTTTGGATCGGTGTCCTTCAGGCTTTCACCGTCATAGACGCGCATCTTCGAGTAAATGCTCGAGTTTTCCGGCTCTTTCAGACGAGAGAGCACGGTAAAGCGTGCCAGCGTCTCCAGCGTACCGGGGGCGCAAGGCGCATGGGTCAGTTCACTGTGATCAAGAAGCTTGTCGTAGATTTTCATCTCTTCCGACACCCGCAGGCAGTACGGCACCTTGACGATATAAACGCGGTCGAGGAAGGCCTCGTTGTTTTTGTTGTTACGGAAAGTCACCCACTCGGATTCGTTGGAGTGAGCCAGAATAATCCCGCTGAATGGCAGGGCGGAGATGCCTTCGGTACCGTTGTAGTTACCTTCCTGGGTAGCCGTAAGCAGAGGATGCAGCACCTTGATCGGCGCTTTGAACATCTCTACGAACTCCATAATCCCTTGGTTGGCACGGCACAGAGCGCCTGAATAACCGTAGGCATCCGGATCGTTCTGGGCGTGGTTCTCCAGTTTACGGATGTCCACTTTACCGACCAACGCAGAGATGTCCTGATTATTCTCATCACCCGGTTCCGTTTTGGCGATGGCTATCTGTTCCAGAATGGAAGGGCGCACTTTCACTACTTTGAATTTGGTGATGTCGCCACCAAATTCATGCAGGCGTTTTGCGGCCCACGGCGACATGATAGTGCCGAGGTAGCGGTTCGGGATGTTGTATTCTTTTTCCAGAATATTGGCATCTTCCTGCGGATTAAACAGGCACAGCGGATGGTCGTTGACCGGGCTGCGTTCGCCGTTGGCGCTCAAAGTGTAAATCGGCACGCGTTGCATCAGCGCTTTCAGACGTTCTGCCAGCGATGATTTCCCGCCGCCCACCGGGCCCAACAGGTAAAGAATTTGTTTCTTCTCTTCGAGCCCCTGCGCGGCGTGTTTCAGGTAAGAAACTATTTGTTCTATAGCTTCTTCCATACCGTAGAACTCTTCGAAAGCCGGATAGCGTGCGATCACGCGGTTGGAGAACAGGCGTGACATGCGTGACTCAAGCGCGGTGTCGACCATAACAGGTTCACCGATAGCCATTAGCAGACGTTCGGCCGCATTGGCATACGCACTGCGATCTTGCCGGCAAATGGTAAGAAATTCCTGCAGTGTGAACTCTTCGTCCTTGGCAGCTTCATAGCGCTGGCGATAGTGGTCAAATATGTTCATGATGCCCGTCCTTTTCGTTATTAGCACAGGTTAAAGGGAGCTGGTGATAGTGTTTTGGCTCCCGAAAGAAGAAGTTATTACCTGAGTACAGCAACCCGTATGCCAACTTGATACGCTTATTATCGCGAGTTGCGTTGTATTGCCACTGGGCTCAGGATAAATTCGCCTTCTGATTAAGCTTAGTTGGCATACCGGAAAATTTCCTGCGTCATAAAAAGCTTTTTTTAAGTCATATCAATGACTCAGTTGTGACAAGGATGAGCAAACGCCTTGTCTGGCGCGGCTTGCGGCAAAAAACGTCATTGTTCCGCCATGATTAATTCATATTTCTGATCTAACTTATTCGATCTTGGTTGTTTTCTATTGTAAAGATTAGGCGCGTAACGGCATTTTCACATAAACTAAGTCGGCAATTAACTCTGTTATTTATGGAAAAAGAACCAGTGAAAAATTTTCAACTCAAAACGTTAGCAATTGTCGCTTCCGCAATGGTTTTTGCGCAAAGTGCTCAGGCAGGAACCTGGTCACTCGGTGCTGCAGCGCTGGTTAGCCCTGACGCGTACCGTGGTTATAAGACTCGCGTCTATCCGATGCCTGTCATTAACTATGAAGGCGACGACTTCTACTTCCGTACGCTGACAGCCGGTTACTACCTGTGGAAAGATCAGGAAAACCAACTGAGCGTAATGGGTTATTACTCGCCGTTTGGTTTTCGTCCCGGCGACAGCGATGACGACCGCATGAAGCGTCTGGATAAACGACGCGGCACGCTGATGGCTGGCCTGGCTTATACCCATAATGCCGATTGGGGCTCGATCCGCTCCACCTTTACCGGTGATACTCTGGACAACAGCAACGGTCTGGAAGCGGATGTCGCTTATCTCTACAAATTCGATTTAGACGCCTTGACCCTGATTCCTGGTGTGGGCGTGATGTGGAACAGCAAAAACCAGAACAAATACTACTACGGTGTCAGCGATAACGAATCTCGCCGCAGTGGTCTGGACAGCTACAAGCCGGGCGACAGCTGGGCACCTTACGTTGAACTGAGCGCCAATTATCAGATCAACAAGGACTGGGATGCTTTCTTCACCGGGCGTTACATCCAACTGTCTAATGAAGTGAAAGACAGCCCAATGGTGGATAAATCTTACACCGGGTTGCTGATGGCAGGTGTGAGCTACAGCTTCTAAAAGAAAATTGCACGAATATTGTGCAATGACTGCATCATAAAGGGGCGCTTGCGCTCCTTTTGCACATTTGCGGTGCGCGCATAGTATGCGTTAAGTGCGGGTATAGCGCGGGTATAGTGCGATATGTCGTTCGAGGAGGGGCAAGGGAGGAAACAGGGCGACTGGCTAGCCGCCCTATAAGCGTCAAGCCTTTTTACGGCTGCGGAAGGTTACCGCCAGCCGGGCTGGTTGTTCGCCAGCGGCCACCAACGGTTTACTGACACGGCCGGTTTCCACGCAAACCATGGTTTTATAACCGTCATTCGCCATGTCTGCCATGCTGCAGGACAACTCCACGCCTGGGTTCCAGGCAATCACATCGCTCATATGATGGTGATGAACCTCAATGGTGCGTTGCAGAGAAGGATCTTTGATCAGGCTGAAAGCGTCCGGTTGGGTATAGACCCGATCGGTTTGACCAATAAATACCAGGTCTCCGGTCTGACGAGCTTCTGCTCCACCGGCCACTTTGTCGATATAAGGTTCGCCGAGGCCCGCCACTTTTACTTGTTCAATATCCCCAATCTGGAAATAAGTATGCAGCGCTGCGGTAGCCTGATAGTCGCCGTGTGACTCCAGCTCAATCTCGCATTCTTCACCCAGCTTGAAACGGGCAATCAGCGTAAAGGCATGCGGCCAAAGCTTGCGGGTTTGCTCATTGTCTTTCAGGGTAAAGGTCAGAATGACACCGTTGTCGTCTTCATCGTGCGCAGTCAGGCTCCAGGGCTGATTGCGGGCGAAACCGTGCGAGGGTTGCGCTACCGGGCCAAACCAGGGCCAGCAAATAGGCACACCGCCGCGAATGGCGCTGCCTTTTTTAAAGGGGGTGTTGTTGCTCAGCCAGATAACCGGCTTATCACCGGTAGGTTGCCAGGCTAACAGGTGTGCGCCTTGCAGCGCAACAGCGGCGCGGACTTTCGGGTGGGAGACGACCACTACCGGCAGTTCTTCGAGCTGACGTTGACTGATGTAAGGTGAAATTTGTTCGGTAACGGGCAGGGTGAAAATTTTTTCGTTCATTAGGTTGCCTTTAGTTCGCCGCAGAAACAAAAAAAGGGCGACAAAAGATGTCGCCCCTCATTATCAGCTTTCCATCATTCCATTATTTGGAGATGTGAGCGATCAGATCCAGAACCTTGTGGGAGTAGCCAGTTTCGTTGTCGTACCAGGAAACCAGTTTCACAAAGTTGTCGTTCAGCGCGATACCTGCTTTGGCATCAAACACGGAAGTCAGGATTTCGCCGTTGAAGTCAGTAGAAACCACTTCGTCTTCAACATAGCCCAGAACGCCTTTCATAGAGCCTTCAGAAGCGGCTTTGATGGCTTTCTTGATTTCTTCGTAGGTCGCTGCTTTTTCCAGACGAACGGTCAGGTCAACTACAGACACGTTTGGAGTTGGAACGCGGAACGCCATACCGGTCAGTTTGCCTTTCAGTTCTGGCAGAACGATGCCAACTGCTTTAGCTGCGCCGGTAGAAGAAGGGATGATGTTCTGGGATGCGCCGCGGCCGCCGCGCCAGTCTTTATGAGACGGGCCATCAACGGTTTTTTGAGTAGCGGTGGTCGCGTGAACGGTAGTCATCAGACCTTCGACGATGCCGAAGTTGTCGTTGATAACTTTAGCCAGCGGAGCCAGGCAGTTGGTGGTGCAAGATGCGTTGGAAACGATATCCTGGCCAGCATATTTTTCAAAGTTTGCGCCACGTACGAACATTGGGGTCGCGTCTTTTGAAGGGCCGGTCAGAACAACTTTCTTAGCGCCTGCAGTGATGTGTTTACGTGCGGTTTCGTCGGTCAGGAAGATACCGGTCGCTTCTGCAACAACGTCAACACCCACTTCGTTCCACTTCAGGTTAGCCGGGTCTTTCTCTGCGGTAACACGGATGGTTTTGCCGTTAACAACCAGATGGCCGTCTTTGACTTCTACAGTGCCTTTGAAACGGCCGTGAGTAGAGTCAAATTTCAACATGTAAGCCATGTACTCTGCGTCCAACAGGTCGTTGATTGCAACGATTTCGATGTCAGAACGTTCTTGAGCAGCACGGAAAACAATGCGACCGATACGGCCAAAACCGTTGATACCTACTTTGATAGTCATATATTCCACCAGCTATTTGTTAGTGAATAAAAGGTTGGTTGTAAAATTACAAAAACCTTACCAAGCGTCAAGCGGAATCGTGTCAATTCTTGCTGCAAATCAAATCACGGGGCTTGATCTGCTTGCTTATTGCACATTCCGTTTGCGTTCGGCCTCATCCGTTATATGGGGTCAAACCGCCAAGTATAAAGTCACCCTGCTTCATATATGTGATCGGTATCACATAATGCCGCGGCGTGACCTTTATGCGCTACAGTTTAGGCCAAAAAGCACTGCAATGTTGTTAATTTTTTGTTATTATTACTCATTGTTTTCGTTGACATTATCCACATTCAGAGAATCACGCAAATGGCTAAAGACACAACCCCTGACCATCCGGCCACGGAACTGAATGAAATCCAACGTTATGTGACCCAGGAACGGGGCACTGAAGCGCCGTACTCCGGTAAATTGCTGCACAATAAGCGCGAGGGTGTATACCATTGCCTGTGTTGCAACTATCCGCTGTTCTATTCCGACAGCAAGTATGACTCCGGCTGTGGCTGGCCAAGCTTCTATGAGCCGGTATCCGACGATGCGATTCGTTATATTGATGATAATTCACACAATATGCATCGGATCGAGATTCGCTGCGGCCACTGCGACGCTCATCTGGGGCACGTATTCCCCGATGGCCCGCAGCCTACCGGTGAACGCTTCTGCGTTAACTCGGCTTCGTTGAGTTTTACCGACGGCGAGAACGGCGAAAAAACAGCCGGCTGAGGATTATTCTGCCAGAAAAATCGATTCAGCTAATTATTCTTCCACGAGTGAGGAAATGCTCTGATGGACGTGAAAGACCTGATTGCCGCAATGACCCCGGAGATCTATCAGCGCCTGGTACAGGCGGTAGAACTGGGTAAATGGCCAGACGGCGTTGCGCTGACGCCGGAACAGAAAGAAAACAGTCTGCAGGCGGTGATGTTGTGGCAATCGTTGAACAATGCCGATCCGCAGCATATGACTATTGGCACCGACGGTCAGATAGTGATGAAGAGCAAGCAGGAACTGAAACAGCAGTTCGTTGCCGAACCGCTGGTTAAGTTGAAGCCGCAATAAATCCGAAGGCAGGGCGATGCAACCATCGCCCTGCCGGTTTAGCGTTTCCCGCCGTTTATCCCCAATGATTCCGCCAACTGGTGTGCCAGCCGATTGTTGTCGTCTGCGCCATACTCCCAGAACATGGCGCCGCCCAGCCCCTTGCTTTTAATGTAGTCAGCCTTGATCGCGACCGAACGCGGATTCTCATACGAAATAGCAAACAACGGTTTGCCCTCGGCGGATTGCAGGGTCAGGTAGGGAACCTTGGCGTCGTTGTCCCAATGGGCGCTGAAGCGGCGCTGTGGATCGTTCAGCATCTTGCTGACGATATCGTTGTACTTAAAATAGCTGTCCTTGGTCAGATCCAACCCCAGTGACTTGAACACGGCGGTTTCACGTGCGGTGAAATAGGGCTGGGTAACCGGATTTTTGGCTGCATCCGGTTTATCCCAATCGATGCCCGGCTCCGTAGCCCGCTTGGGCACCCGGCCGTAAAAGCCGATGCCCAGGTTCAACTGTGCGGGCTTCAGTCCGGCTGCCAGGTAGTTATCCACCACGAAATTGGCGCTGTAACGATCGGCGGCGGCGACGGTTGGCCACTGCTTAGAGTCATACAGGTTGGAATTGAAATATTGGGTGCCATACGCCATGTCGTAGGTCATCAGGTTGATGTAATCGAGATAGGGCGCAATGCCTTTCACATCTACCCATTCCTGCGGGCTTTTTGCGTTGGCGCCGACGGCGATGGTCAGCAATTTGCCTTTATCCAGTGCTTTATGCAGTTCCCCCAGCAGCAGGGTGAAGTTGGCGCGGTCCGCCGGTTGGCTTTCGACCAGGCCCCAGGCACCGTTGACCGGATATTCCCAATCGAGATCGATGCCGTCGAGGTGAAATTGTTTAATCACCTGTTGTACCGAACGGATAAATATTGCCCGGCTTTCCGGTGTGGCGGCGGCACCGGAAAAACCGCGCGCTCCCCAACCGCCAACGGAAAGCAGCACCTTCAATTCTGGGTTTTGCTTACGCAACACCGGCAACAGTTTCAGATCGGCCTCAACCTTCGGCGATAAATAGATCTGATGCAACCGAGCCGGATCTTTCAGCGCCGGATTGTTTTCCTCTTTCTCGTTGTTGTAAATCAGGCCGAAAGAGTAGTTGAGGTGGGTGATTTGGGTGACATCCAGCTTGTTGATATCGCCACCGGGGCCGGCAGTGACGTCGCCGCCACCGTTAAAATAACCGACGGACAGATAAGAAGCCGCGTGAGCCATACTGGTTCCGGCCATGCCTAACTGCACCGCTACCAGCAAAGGCAGCAGTTTACGGGGTAATGCCATGTTATCTCCTTTGGTCGGCAAGGCCGACCGAAACCGCCTGAGGCGGTAACATAAAGCCGGGCTCAGGGGGCCCCGGATGCGTATAACCGATTGATGCGAAGGCATCAGCGGCCATAACAGCAAAAGCAACGTCTGGGAACAAGATGTAATCACGGGAGAATGGTTGGAATGTGAGCGGTGTCGAGATTTGCACCTAGGGATAAGAAGCGGGCGCCTGGGGCGCCCGCTGGAATCAATGTGCGATGAATTGTGACAGGGTAACGAGTTGTGCGCCGGCCAGCTCCATTGCCTGGAACGCTTTTGGGCTGTCACCTGGCTGTAAATCGACGCCGCGGCAGCCGTCGGTAATCACTGAGGTCACATATCCCAGTTCCAGTGCATCCATAACGCTAAACTTCACGCAGTAATCGGTCGCCAGCCCCATGATAGCCAGGTGAGTGACACCCTGCGCTCTCAACCAACCGTCCAGCGCGGTTTGCGCTCGGTGACCGTTGTCAAAGAAGGCGCTGTAGCTGTCGATATCCGGGTTTTGACCTTTACGGAACACCTCGGCAATGGCCTCTCGGTGCAACTGCGGATGCAATTGCGCCCCGTGGCTTTCCTGCACGCAGTGCACCGGCCACCACACCTGCGGCAATCCTGCCAACTCACCTTGCGTGTTGACCTCAGTCCCTGAATTTACCGCAAAACTGCGATGATTGGCGGGGTGCCAATCCTGGCAAGCGACTACCGGTTCACCGCGCGCCACGCAGGCGGCAATCGCCTGATTGGCGGCGATAACGGTGGCATCGCCGTCCGCCACCGCTAACGCGCCACCGGGGCAAAAATCATTTTGCAAATCGATTAACAACAGGGCGGTTTTCATCTCGGCTCCGTAATCTGGGTAGACTTAGCCCGTAATGCTCAGCTCGCCGCGCAGGTTTTGCTGCATCTGGCTGCGGATTTGCTCCGGCGTCAGCGGTTGGCTCAGCAAATAATGCAGTTTAGTCAACGCCGCTTCGACGGTCATGTCAAAGCCGCTGATGACCCCTGCATGGGCCAAGGCATTACCGGTGGCATAACCTTCCATGTTCACCCGGCCTGAGATGCATTGGGTCAGGTTCACCACTACGATGCCGCGTTCGGACGCATCGCGTAATTCATCGACAAGCTCCGCTTTTTGCGGCGCATTGCCCACGCCATAAGAGCGCAGAATCAGCGCTTTCACCGGTTGCAGCAGGAAGTTGCGCACCACAGCGCCGGAAATGCCCGGATAAATCGTCACCACGCCGATCGGTTGCGGCGTGATGTTGTGGACCTGCAGTTCGCCGTTGCAAACCGGGCTGTCGATGCCGTTCTGGCGGCGGATGTGAATACCGGCTTCCAGCAGCGCGGGCAGATTGGGTGAAGCAAAGGCGTCGAAGCCGTCTGCATGCGCTTTGGTGGTGCGATTACCGCGAAACAGCTTGTTGTTGAAGAACAGGCTGACTTCGTTTACCGGATGATTGGCGGCCAGATAGAGCGAGTTCAGCAGGTTGGTTTGGCCATCTGAGCGCAGTTCTGCCAGCGGGATTTGCGAGCCGGTCACGATCACCGGTTTGTCCAGGTTTTCCAGCATGAACGACAGCGCTGAAGCGGTGAAGGCCATGGTGTCGGTGCCGTGCAGAATGACGAAGCCGTCATAGCTATCGTAATTCCGTTTGATGTCGTCGGCGATGTGTTGCCAATCTTCCGGCGTCATGTCTGAAGAGTCGATCAGCGGTGCGTATTCATGAATGGTGAAGTCCGGCATTTCCGGCCGGTGAAACTCAGGCATCAGCGCCAGTTGGCGTTGCAGGTGGCCGGAAACCGGAATGTAGCCCTGTTCAGAGCGTTGCATGCCGATGGTCCCGCCGGTGTAGGCGACGTAAATGGATTTTTTTTGCATAGTAATTGTTTTAACAGAAAATAAGATGGGCTGAATTATAGGGGGATAACGGCAGAAAAAAAGCCCGGCGTGTGCCGGGCTCAGGATTATTTTGTTAGCGAACCTCTCCGCAGGTCAAACAGATGGCATAGCGGTTTTGCGGATCGTTCAGATTATTGAACAATCCAGGTTGTTCTTTCACCGCCATGGCGACGGATGCCAGTGGAGCCGGCAGCATCGACTGAATGGCCGCCGGCAACATGGCGTGAATTGACACGCCAAACTGGCTGAGCACCATGTCGGTCAGGCTTGGGGTATCGACAAACCAGTTAAGCTGCCACTGCTTCAGCTTCGCCAACTCGGCGGCTTTCTTCACCGCATCGTCGAAATCGCCCAACTGATCGACCAGGCCATTGGCTTTGGCGTCACTGCCAAGCCACACGTGGCCCTGAGCGATCTGATCGACCTGTTGCGGCGTCATTTTGCGCGATTTGGCAACCAGATCGATAAAGTTCTTATACCCGTTCTCGATATTCAACTGCATCATTTGCGAGAACTCCGGCGGCAGCGCCTTGGTCACGGCAAGGTCCGCCAGCGGCGAAGTTGCGACGCCGTCGGTATGCACGCCGATGCTGTCCAGCGTTTGCTCGTAGGTATTGATGACCCCGAAGATGCCGATGGAACCGGTGAGGGTGCTCGGGCTGGCGATGATGTAGTCCGCCGGCGTAGAGACCCAATAGCCGCCAGAGGCCGCCATACCGCCCATCGACACCACCACAGGTTTGCCTGCGGCACGCACTGCGGCCAGTTCAGAACGGATCACTTCGGAGGCGCTGACGCTGCCGCCTGGGCTGTTCACGCGGAACACCACCGCTTTGATTGACGGGTCAAGACGAGCCTGGCGCAGTTCCGCGGCGGTGGTATCACCCCCAACGGCGCCCGGCGTTTGCGGGCCATCCATGATGGCGCCATTGGCAAATACTACGGCGATTTTCCCGCCCTGATCCGGCGTTGGTTTTGGCTGATAATCGTAGATGCTGGTGGCGTTGAAATCATTCGCCTGTTTATCCCAACCGAAGGTTTTGATCAGTTGGTTCTCGATAACGGTGCGTGACGCCAGTTCATCCACCAATTTGCTGTCCAGCGCAAACTTGGCGGTATCCCCGCCGGCCGCCTGCAAGCCGGTCAGTACACCTGCCGCGCCCGGGAACAGCTGCTGCGGAGTGATCTGACGGTTGGCCGCCACGGTATCCAGATAGTTTTGCCATAGCCCGCCGATCCAACGGCTGTCGGCTTCGCGCGCCGCCGGTGACATATCGTCGCGGATCAGGGGTTCCACGGCTGACTTGTAGGTGCCGACGCGGAAGATATTGGTAGTGACCTTGAGTTTTTCCAACAGCGATTTGTAGTAAAGGTTGTTGGTGGCAAAGCCGTGCAGATCGACCGCGCCCTGCGGCGACAGGTAAACCTTGTTGGCGTAGCTGGCCAGATAATATTGCGTCTGGTTATAGCTGTCGCCGATGGCGAAGATCGGTTTACCGCTATCGCGGAATTCTCGCAGTGCTTTGCCGATGTACTGCAGAGAAGGCTGATCGGCGCCGGCAAAGTCATTCAACTGCAATACCATGCCGGTAATGTTTTTGTCGTCTTTGGCCTTGCGGATGCTGTCGACCACGTCGAACAGCGAGTTTTCCTGCAGACGGTTGCTGGAAGCGCCCAGCAGTTCGCGGCCCCACTGGCGTACTTTGTTGTTCATTGACGGTTGGTCAACGACCACGCCGCTCAAATCAACCAGCAGCGCACCGCTCGTCGGGACGGCAGGGGTAGTGGAACTCTGGAATGAAAGATAAATACCGACCCCAACCAGGATCAGCAACACCAAGAACAGATTAAGGACCAGTTCCCTGATAAAGTTCAGCAGACGCCATGTCCACCTGAAAACGCCGGCAATGATTTGCCACAATGTGCGCATGTGCTCTCCAACAAGAGTCGAGAATGTCCCGCTATCCTAATGAGCGGCCGAAGAAAAGTCAGCTTTAAATCGTGAGTCACGGGGGCTATCGCCGAGGCTGTAACTCAACGTTGAGCTATGTTAACGTGATCGTAATGAAAATTATTATTGGGAGTTTACGATGGATGCACTGGATCTTTTACTGAATCGCCGTTCTGCATCACGCCTCGCGGCCCCAGCGCCAACGGGGGATATTCGCCAGAATATCATCAATGCGGGCCTTCGTGCGCCCGATCACGGTGCGCTGCAGCCGTGGCGCTTTGTGATGATCGAGAATCAGGGTCTGGAGCGTTTCAGCCAATTGTTACAAACTGCTGCGAAACAGGATCAACTGGACGACGCTGCGGTAGAAAAGGCCACAAAGGCGCCGTTCCGCGCTCCGCTTATCATCACGGTGGTGGCGCATTGCAGCGAAGAAACCAAGGTGCCGCGTTGGGAGCAGGTGGTTTCTGCCGGTTGCGCGGTACAGGCGATGCAGATGGCCGCTCTGGCGCAGGGCTTCAACGGGATCTGGCGCACGGGTGCCTGGACCGAACACCCGCTGGTTCGCGAAGCCTTTGGTTGCCGTGAGCAAGACGAAATCGTCGGTTTCCTCTATCTGGGCACGCCACAGTTGAAAGCCGCTACTAAAGTTGTCGCCCCCGACAGCACAGCGTTCGTCAGTTACTTCTGATCCCCTGCGGGGTTGCGCGAAAATGCGCCGAATCCCGCAATTCTGCGTTGTTTCTGAGCAGGCTGTACGGTTATCGGCAGCCCGCTCTTATCAATCCCGTCGGCAAGCGCTACCCTATGATATCTTGAATGCCGTTAATCGAAGGGAGTGGTATATGACATCGCCAGCGATCCGTTTGACCCAGTACAGCCATGGTGCCGGCTGCGGTTGCAAAATCTCACCGAAAGTTCTCGAAACCATTCTGCACAGCGAACGGGAAAAGTTTGTCGATCCGCGCTTGCTGGTTGGCAATGAGACCCGTGACGATGCTGCGGTGTATGACATCGGCAACGGCGTTGGCATCATCAGTACCACTGACTTCTTTATGCCGATCGTCGACAACCCGTTCGATTTCGGCCGCATCGCCGCCACCAACGCCATCAGCGATGTCTATGCCATGGGCGGCAAACCGATCATGGCGATAGCCATTCTCGGCTGGCCGATAGCCACACTGCCGCCGGAAGTGGCGCAGCAGGTCATTGACGGCGGGCGTTACGCCTGCCAGCAGGCGGGTATTGCACTGGCCGGCGGCCACTCGATTGATGCCCCCGAACCCATTTTTGGCCTGGCGGTAACCGGCATCGTCAATACCGACCGGGTAAAGAAAAACAGCGCAGCGAAAGCCGGCGCCCAATTATTCCTTACCAAGCCGCTGGGTATTGGCGTGCTGACCACCGCGGAGAAGAAAAGCAAACTGCGCCCTGAACATGAAGGTTTGGCGACGGAAGTGATGTGTCAACTGAACAAACCGGGGGCGGATTTTGCCGAGGTCGCCGGCGTGACGGCGATGACCGATGTCACCGGTTTCGGGCTGCTGGGCCATCTGAGCGAAGTTTGTCAGGGTTCAGATTTGCAGGCGACGTTATGGTTTGATCAGGTGCCGAAACTGCCGGATGTCGAACGCTATATTACCGAAGGCTGCGTGCCGGGCGGCTCCGGGCGTAATTTTGACAGCTACGGCCACCTGATTGGTGACATGACCGATCTGCAGCGCCAGTTGTTGTGCGATCCGCAAACTTCCGGTGGCCTGTTACTGGCGGTACTTCCTGAAGCAGAACAGCAGGTGCTGGCGATTGCCGAACGCCACGGTATTCAGCTAACCGCCATCGGTGAATTGCATACGGCAACGCCGGGTAAGCTACTGATTGAGGTTGTATAGTGTCACCTACTCCACCACGGGCCGACACCCACGACTATCGTCGTATTTTTTTGCAGGATATTCCGCTGATTGATGTGCGAGCGCCGGTTGAGTTCCAACAGGGCGCTTTCGCCAATGCGCTGAATCTGCCGCTAATGAATGACAGCGAGCGGCAGGCGGTGGGCACCTGCTACAAACAGCAGGGGCAGCATGCGGCGATAGCGCTGGGCCACAGTTTGGTAAACGGCAGGTTGCGTGAGCAGCGCACGGCGGCCTGGCTGGCACAGTGCGCCCAATGGCCGGAAGGGTATATCTACTGTTTCCGTGGTGGGCTGCGTTCACAGCTGGTACAGCAGTGGCTGCGTGAGGCTGGAGTGGCGTACCCGCGCATCAGCGGCGGCTACAAGGCGCTGCGTCATTTCCTGCTCGGCACGCTGGAACAGAGCGCAAAATTGCCCATGGTGCTGGTCGGCGGCAACACCGGCAGCGGTAAAACCCTGTTGGTCAACGAGTTGGCAGAGGGTATCGATCTGGAAGGTGCAGCGCGCCATCGCGGTTCATCTTTTGGCCGAACGCTGGTGGCGCAGAGCTCGCAGATTGATTTTGAGAATCGTCTGGCTGTGTTATTGCTGAAAAAACAGCATGGTGGCTGCCGCCGTTGGATACTGGAGGATGAAGGGCGCATTATCGGCAGCAATAACCTGCCGCTACCGATCTTCAACCGCATGCAGCAAGCGCCGGTGGCCGTTATTGACGATCCCTTTGAGGTGCGTCTGGCGCGGTTGCAGGATGAATATATCGTTCGCATGCGCATAGGGTTTGAACAGACCTACGGCGCGGAGCCGGGCTGGCAGAAATACGCTGAGTATCTGCATCACGGCCTGTTCGCCATTCGCCGTCGCCTGGGAATGGAGCGCTTCCAACTGCTGACGCAGCGGCTGGAATGGGCGTTGCAATTCCAGTATGCCGGCGGTAATAGTGACGCGCATCAGGAGTGGCTGGTGCCGTTGTTGCAGCACTACTATGATCCGATGTATCACTATCAATTGGAAAAGAAATCCCGGCGGATTGTCTTCCGCGGGAATTATGCTGAAGTAAGAGAATTCCTGATGACGTACAGCCAGAATAACGGTGAATAATGCGACTGTTTATTGCCGAGAAACCGAGTTTGGCGCGCGCCATTGCCGACGTTCTTCCCAAACCGCATCGTCGCGGTGACGGTTTTATTGCCTGTGGCAACAATGATGTGGTCACCTGGTGTGTGGGCCATTTACTAGAGCAGGCGCAGCCGGATGCCTACGATAGCCGCTATGCGCGCTGGTCGCTGGCGGATCTGCCCATTATCCCCGAAAAGTGGCAACTGCAGCCGCGTCCCTCTGTCAGTAAACAGCTTAATGCGATTAAAAAGCTATTACATGATGCTGACGAGGTAGTGCATGCCGGTGACCCGGATCGCGAAGGACAATTGCTGGTGGACGAGGTGCTGGACTATCTGGCGTTGACGCCGGAAAAACGTCACAGCGTGCGCCGTTGCCTGATTAACGATCTCAACCCGCAGGCGGTGGAGCGCGCTATAGAACGGCTGCGTGACAACCGCGACTTTATCCCGCTGTGCGTCTCCGCACTGGCGCGTTCCCGCGCTGACTGGCTGTATGGCATCAACATGACCCGCGCCTATACCATTTTAGGGCGAAATGCCGGTTATGACGGCGTGTTGTCCGTTGGGCGGGTGCAGACGCCGGTGTTGGGGTTAGTGGTGCGGCGTGATGAAGAGATTGAAAACTTTGTGCCAAAAGACTTCTTTGAAGTCAAAGCGCACATCGTGACGCCAAAGGAAGAGCGCTTTGTCGCGCTTTGGCAGCCGAGTGACTCTTGTGAGCCTTATCAGGACGAAGAAGGGCGTCTGCTGCACCGGCCGCTGGCGGAGCATGTGCTTAAACGCATCGAGGGCCAGCCTGCGCTGGTCACGTCCTATAATGATAAACGGGAATCAGATACCGCTCCGCTGCCGTTTTCGCTTTCGACGCTGCAGATTGAGGCTTCCAAACGTTTCAACCTGAGTGCGCAGCAGGTGCTGGATGTCTGCCAGCGGTTGTATGAAACGCATAAATTGATCACCTATCCGCGTTCCGACTGCCGCTATCTGCCGGAAGAACATTTTGCCGGGCGTCATGCGGTGCTTAACGCGATCAGCGCTCATCAGCCGGATCTTTACCCGCAGCCGGTGATCGACAACGATCGCCGCAACCGTTGCTGGGACGATAAAAAAGTTGATGCCCACCATGCCATTATTCCTACTGCCCGCGCCAGCAAAGTGAGCCTCAGTCAGGACGAATTGAACGTCTACGGGTTGGTGGCACGCCAGTACCTGATGCAGTTTTGCCCGGATGCCATATTCCGCAAATGCGTGATTGAGCTGGATATCGCCGGGGGGAAATTTGTTGCCAAAGCGCGTTTCCTGGCCGAAGCGGGCTGGCGGACGCTGCTGGGCAGCAAAGAACGCGACGAAGAAAACGAAGGTTCTCCGTTGCCGGTGGTGGCGAAAGATGATGAGCTATTGTGCGAACGTGGTGAGGTGGTGGAACGCCAGACTCAGCCTCCGCGGCCTTTCACCGATGCCAGTCTGCTTTCTGCCATGACTGGCATAGCGCGTTTCGTACAAGATAAAGCGCTAAAGAAAATCCTGCGAGCGACCGATGGTTTAGGTACCGAGGCGACGCGTGCGGGCATCATTGAGTTGCTGTTCAAGCGGGCGTTTTTGTACAAGAAAGGGCGTTATATTCATTCCAGCGAGACCGGTCGGGCGTTGATCCATTCGCTGCCGGATATTGCCGCTCGCCCTGATATGACGGCCAACTGGGAGGCTACGCTGACGCAAATCAGTGAAAAATCCTGCCGCTATCAGGACTTTATGCAACCCTTGGTAGGCACTTTGCAGGAGCTGATTTATCAGGCCAAGCAAAGCCGGGCGAGTATGGCGTTTCGCGGGTTGCCGCCGTCGCCTTCCGCCGGGGCAAAAAAACGCAAGAAAAGCGCCGGCAAGGCGCGGGAGAAAAGCGAGTGAATCATGGGTTACTGATGCTGGCAACTGGTGGGCTGTTGTTTTCCACTGTTGCGGCTGCCAATCGTGGTGATGTGGATGTAGTGTTGCCGGTGGCGCCGGAAATTTGGGGCACGGCGAAAGACGCCGTCCAGCCGGTAGCACAGCCCTGCAGCCGGTGCTGCATTTATCAGGATCAACACTATTCTGAAGGAGCGGTGCTCAAGGTCGAAGGGGAAGTGCTGCAATGCACTCGCGATCCCAACGTGGTTGGCACCAATCCGTTGATCTGGATCCGCTTGAAAAAGTGACGAGGTAACGTTGCCGTTTAGCTCTTGAGCGGCAAAGAGGCAATATAGGCCGCTAGCAGCGGCACATCTGCCGGGGCCAGGGCATAGTCGAACGCCCGTTCCGGTGCTAGCCAAACAAAATCGGAATGGCAGCGATTCTGCAATTCGCCGCTGAATGCTTCAATACGCCAGGCATGGAGCCGGATAATGCGTTCGTTGTGTTGCCACTGGTTGCTGGCGACGTAATTCCCTACGCTCGCCATAATCCCCAACTCTTCATCCAGTTCACGTGCCAGCGCCTGCGGCTGGCTTTCGCCTTCCTCGACCTTACCGCCGGGAAACTCCCACAAGCCAGCCTGATCGCTGTTTGCATCGCGTTGAGCCAGTAAAATTTTGCCATTCTTTTCAATGATGGCGGCGACGACGTCGATAATTTTCATGCGTACCACAGAGTGAAACCCCGGCAATTGCCGGGGTTGGAGGAATTACAGCGAGAATTCTGCCCAGACAGGGGCATGATCCGACGGTTTTTCCATCCCGCGGATCTGGTAATCGATGCCGGTTGCGGTGCAACGCGCCGCCAGCGGCGTGCTGGCCAGCAGCAGATCGATACGCAGACCCCGGTTTTCATCGAACCCTCGTGAGCGGTAGTCAAACCACGAGAATTCATCGTTGCGCTCCGGGTTGGCATGGCGATAGGTATCTACCAGGCCCCAGTTCAGCAAGCGATCCATCCATTCGCGCTCTTCCGGCAGGAAGGAACACTTGCCGGTGCGCAACCAGCGTTTACGGCTTTCTTCACCGATTCCGATATCGTAATCACTTGGGCTGATATTTACGTCGCCCATCACCAGCACTGGCGATTCCACGGAAAGTTGCTGCTCCAGGTAGTTCTGCAGATCCTGGTAGAAGCGTGATTTGGCCGGGAACTTGGTCGGATGGTCACGGCTTTCTCCCTGCGGGAAATAGCCGTTAATTACGGTCAATGTACCTTGAGGTGTGGCCAGATCGGCCATGATGATGCGGCGCTGTGCGTCGTCGTTATCGGTAGGGAACCCGCGGCGTACGGCAATCGGCTCATCTTTAGTCAGCAGTGCGACGCCGTAGTGGCCTTTTTGGCCGTGATAGAACACGTGATAGCCATGCTGGCTGACTTCTTCCAGCGGGAACATGTCATCGTGAACTTTGGTTTCCTGCAGGCCAATCACGTCGGGTTGGTGCTGTTCGATAATAGCGGACAGTTGATGCGGACGCGCGCGCAGTCCATTGATATTGAAAGAGACAAACTTCATGAGCGGTGCCGTTTTCGCGAGAAAAATGTGTTGAGATAGTAGCAGAGTTTGGCCGGAAATGTAACGCAGGCCAGCGGCAACTGCTGCCGCCGGCAAGCCGCGTTATTTAGCCCAGCGATCGTAATTCTTTGGCTGGTAATCGTCGAATTGTTGCAGCAAGGTATGCGGTGATTCGCTGAGATGCAGGGTGCCGAGGTAGTCATGGCGCATAAAGCCCTGATCGGCTACATGCTGCAGGAAATTGTTTAACGGGCGATAGAACCCGTTTACATCCAGCAGGCCAACCGGTTTGCTGTGATAACCGATCTGGCCCCAGGTCCAGATCTCGAACAGTTCTTCCAGAGTACCAATACCGCCGGGTAGGGCGATAAAACCGTCCGCCAGGGCCGCCATGCGTGCCTTACGGGTGTGCATGTCCGGCACGACTTCCAGTTCGGTCAGACTACGATGCGCGGTTTCTGCTTCTACCAGCCGTTCAGGAATGATACCCACGGCTTCACCACCGGCTTCAAGCACTGCGTCCGCCACAATGCCCATTAACCCTTTTTTACCGCCACCATAGATCAGACGTCTACCCTGGCTGGCAAGCGTCCGGCCCAATTGCCGGGCATTATCGGCATAAGCAGGGTTAGCGCCTTCGCTGGCACCACAAAAAACGCAGATATTGTTACGCATGCACTTTTTTCCTTACTGCATTAAAGAAGTCAGTGGTATAGCGAATTGTTGACCGGAGTTCAAGCTGAGCGTGAGGCGAATGGTTAAGGTAACTGATAAATGTGATGTGCAACTATTTTGATTAGTGATGTGACAGGCTACGGCTGAGTTTGATTTAAATTAAGGGGGAAGTACAAGGATGGTGGTGGGGGAAGGATTCGAACCTTCGAAGTCTGTGACGGCAGATTTACAGTCTGCTCCCTTTGGCCGCTCGGGAACCCCACCATGATATTCATGGATTTACAAATTGTCGTTCCGGTTTTGCCCGGAAGAAACCTGGCCGGTTTCTTTACTGCGACTTCACTCTTTGCAGAGAGAAGATGGTGGTGGGGGAAGGATTATTCGTCTCTTCGTTCCTCACCCTTCGGGCCGCGCTAAAGCGCGTTGTCTCACTGCGTGAGACTCGAACCTTGTCGAAGCTTCTCATCCTTCCCCTCGGTGTTTTATGTAGCTTCAGCTTTCGCTGTGCTCTCATTAACAGAGAGAAGATGGTGGTGGGGGAAGGATTCGAACCTTCGAAGTCTGTGACGGCAGATTTACAGTCTGCTCCCTTTGGCCGCTCGGGAACCCCACCACTGGCCTTGCTTGCGAAACGTCTGTCTCGGTAAGCGGGGCGCATCATATCAAATGAAGCGCGCGTGTAAAGTATTGAAATGCAGAAAATGAATCGTTTGCCGATTTTTTGCCCGTGGCGGTGCATTCCTGAACGAAAGGCCCCGTTTTATACCCCTAACCTTTCAAGCAGTCGCGTTTTTGGCGGAGCTTGCTCACCCCTGTGGGAAATATTCGCCCTTCTGAGGTGAGCGAGTTGGCACCTGGCGGCAACTTGAAATTTATCGGATATATTGAGCCGTTACAGAATAACCGTGCGGTTACCGTAAACAAATACCCGCTGGGCCAACACATGATACAGCGCGCGGCTGAGTGCGTTTTTCTCTACGTCACGCCCGGCACGCATCATATCTTCAGCAGAATAGGTGTGATCAACATGAATCACCTCCTGCATGATGATTGGGCCTTCGTCCAGATTATCGTTAACGTAGTGTGCGGTAGCGCCGATGATTTTTACCCCGCGTTCGTAAGCCTGATGGTAAGGCCGCGCACCAATGAAGGCCGGCAGGAACGAATGGTGGATATTGATCACCTGGTTCGGGTAATGCTGAACAAATGCCGGGGTCAGCACGCGCATATATTTGGCCAGTACCACGTAATCCGGCTGATATTGATCGATCTGAGCCACCATTTTTTGATCGTGCTGGTCGCGCGTCAACCCTTCATGGCTGACCAGATGGAACGGAATATCGAAGCGTTCTACCAGCGTTTGCAGCGTATCGTGGTTGCCGATAACCGCAGCAATCTCTACATCCAGACCGCCGTAGGCGCTTTTCATCAACAAGTCGCCCAGACAATGTGCTTCTTTGGTCACCAATACCACAATGCGGCGACGGCCGGAGTTGTGCAGTTCGCGAACAGAGCCTGTCGGCAGGGCGCTGTCGAGATCTGCCAGCAGCGTGGTGTCGTTGAAGATACCTTCCAGCTCGGTACGCATAAAGAAACGTCCGGTGCGGTGATCAACAAACTCATTGTTTTGAACAATGTTGAGTTCATGTTTGTAGCAAATGTTGGTGATCTTGGCGATCAGGCCTTTGGCATCCGGACAGATGGTGCGCAAAACTTTTCTTTGTACATTTTGGTGTGGCATGGGAATGAGGATCCTGTCTGATACTGAACGTCCTGTCTGTGCAGGCGAGAGTTTTTATAGTCTTTATCTTCAAGCGGCAGCCTGGTCGGCTGTGGCCTGAACGCTATGGGACACAATGACAACCGGCTAACGCCCGCAGCATTTTTTATATTTTTTACCTGAACCACAGGGGCAAATTGCATTTCTGCCAGGCTGGGGTTTGGTTCCATCAATATAGTACCAGCGTTGGTCAAGCTGAAGGAAGCGCGAACGCTCATGCATCGCCTTGTGTTCGCCGCTGTCGGCGTCAACGAAGCGCGCAATGAATTCTACAAAACCTTCGCCGGTATCATGGCCTTCTTTTTCTTCTACTACAGTCAGACCAAGCCACTCGGTGCCTTTGAAGCTGTCGACGATGGACTTGCGCCATTCATTGGCATGGCAATCGGGATGCCAGGTGGCGATCAGATAATCAACATTGTGTTTCACGTAGGCGCTAAAGCGCGAGCGCATTAACGTGCCTGGAGTGGGGGCGAATCTGACCCCGTTAATGTAGGGTTCGCAGCATGCGCTATACTCCAGACCGCCGCCACAGGGGCATAATTCAGGCAAGGTAACTCCTAAAATGGCCGGCACAAAAAAGAACGGGCCAACGATGATGAAATGAATTTAGCGCATATGTTACCTAACATTATTCGGTCGTGACAATCTACGCTGACAGCAGGTTTGATACAATTTACCGGGCAAAGGGCAGGCGTTATGCGACAAATTAAAGTGGGACTGGCATTAGGGGCGGGGGCGGCCAAAGGCTGGGCGCATATCGGTGTCATCAACGCGCTAAAGAAATTGGGCGTTGAGGTCGATATAGTAGCCGGTTGCTCGGTTGGCGCGCTGGTGGGGGCCGCTTTTGCCAGCCATCGTCTGCCCGCCATGGAGACGTGGGTGCGTTCGTTCAGCTATTGGGATGTGATTCGGCTGATGGATTTGTCCTGGCAGCGGGGCGGCCTGTTGCGGGGCGAGCGGGTGTTCAATGCGGTGGGGCAGTTGTTGAAGATCGATGATATTGCCGAGTGCTCTCTGAAATTCGGTGCCGTGGCGACTAATCTGAGTACCGGGCGGGAGTTGTGGTTGACGAAAGGGGATATTCATCAGGCGGTACGAGCTTCATGCAGCATGCCCGGCTTGTTGGCACCGGTGTGGTTCGACGGTTATTGGCTGGTGGATGGCGCGGTGGTTAACCCGGTTCCCATCTCATTAACTCGTGCGATGGGCGCCGATATCGTCATCGCCGTTGACCTGCAACATGACGCGCATTTGATGCAGCAGGATTTGTTCTCGGTTCGCAATGATATGGAAGAGCCGAACGATCTCCCAGCCCGCAACTGGCGGGGGCGTTTGCGCGAACGAATCAGCAAGATGACGTTGAGAAAGCCTAACTTCACGCCAACGGCGATGGAAATCATGGGGACTTCGATACAGGTGTTGGAAAATCGCCTGAAACGCAACCGCATGGCCGGCGATCCGCCCGATGTGTTGATTCAACCCTACTGCCCGCAAATTTCAACGCTGGACTTTCACCGCGCCAATGAGGCGATTGAAGCCGGCGAACTGGCGGTGGAAAAACAGCTCGATATGCTGTTGCCATTGATAAAAAATAAATAGCTGCCGGTTTCAGGGGGGCAACGTGCGGTTGGGACATTTTCCGGCAAGCGTAAATGACCTTTTTGAGCCACTATTACACTATGAAAAGGGAAGAGGCTCGGCTGATGGCATTACCATTCACTCACAAGCGGATTTTGATCGTCGAGGACGAACTGGTGTTTCGTTCCGTGCTTGTTGGCTATTTGAAATCGTTGGGAGCGGAGACCAGTGAAGCGACCAATGGTTTGCAGGCGCTGAGTGCCGTCGAGGATGTCCATCCCGATTTAATCTTGTGCGATCTCGCCATGCCGGAAATGGGCGGGATCGAGTTTGTCGAACATCTGCGGCTGCAAGGCCTGCAAATCCCGGTGCTGGTGATTTCGGCCACGGATAAAATGGCGGATATCGCCAAGGTGCTGCGTTTGGGCGTGCAGGACGTGTTGCTGAAACCGGTGGCCGATCTGAACCGACTGCGTGAAGCGGTATTGGGGTGTTTATATCCCAATATGTTTACCTCCCCGGCTCTGGAAGAAGCAGAGCTGTTCAAGGATTGGAATGCGCTGAGTAAAAATCCTTCCGAAGCGGTAAAATTACTCAAACAGCTTCAGCCGCCGGTGCAACAGACCGTAGCCCATTGTCGGATTAATTATCGGCAATTAACCACCAGCGAGAATCCGGGGTTGGTGCTCGATATAGCCGCACTGTCGGATAAAGATCTGGCTTTCTATTGCCTGGATGTTACCCGCGCCGGTGATAATGGCGTATTGGCTGCGCTGTTGCTGCGTGCTTTATTTAACGGATTATTGCAGGATCATTTAGTTAATCAGCGTCATCGGTTACCGCAAATGACAACACTGTTAAAGCAAGTTAATCAATTATTGCGTCAAGGCAAGCTGGAAGGGCAATTCCCTCTGTTAGTTGGTTATTATCACGTCGAATATAAAAACCTGATTCTGGTTTCTGCGGGCCTGCATGCCAATGTGAATACCGGTGACAATCAAATCCAACTGAGCAACGGCGTGCCTCTGGGTATGCTGGGCGCAACCTACATGAACCAAATCAGCCAGCACTGTTCCGCCTGGCAGTGTCAGGTTTGGGGCTCTGGGGGCAGGCTGCGGCTGATGCTTAGCGCCGAATAGCAAGCAGTTGTAAAAATATTATTTGAAATTAAGATATTCAACATACTTATTTTTATCTCAGAAAATCTGATTGGGTAATTGTCCTAAATTTTTTCTATTTGCGCTCAGACTAATGCCAGACAGTCATAAACTGGTATACTCCGAAGGTTTTTTGTATGGCAGACGAAGCTCACAAAATGAGCGCCAATTCTATTAGAGAGAGGAAATAATGCCTGCTGTAAATCGTAAAATCAGAAAGGCAGTGATCCCGGTTGCAGGCTTGGGAACACGAATGTTGCCGGCGACAAAAGCCATCCCAAAAGAAATGTTGCCGCTGGTTGACAAGCCATTGATCCAGTACGTGGTCAACGAATGCATTGCGGCAGGGATTAACGAGATTGTGCTGGTCACCCATTCCTCCAAGAATTCGATTGAAAACCATTTCGATACCAGTTTTGAGCTGGAAGCGATGCTGGAAAAACGCGTTAAGCGTCAACTACTGGATGAAGTGCAGTCTATTTGCCCGAAGGGCGTCACCGTGATGCAAGTGCGTCAAGGGGTGGCGAAAGGCCTTGGGCATGCCATCATGTGCGCTTATCCATTGGTGGGCGATGAGCCGGTTGCCGTAATTTTGCCGGACGTGATCCTCGATGAGTACAGCGCCGATCTGAAAAAAGACAATTTGCACGAAATGTTGCAGCGGTTCGAACAAACCGGCATCAGCCAGATTATGGTTGAACCTGTGCCGCAGAAAGATGTCGGCAATTATGGCGTGGCTGATTGCAAAGGTTATGAACTGCAGGCGGGCGAAAGCGCTCCGATGGTCAGTGTGGTCGAAAAACCTTCGCCAGACGAAGCGCCGTCAAACCTGGCTATTGTTGGCCGCTATGTGCTTTCTGCCGATATCTGGCCGTTGCTGGCGAAAACTCCTCCAGGCGCCGGCGGCGAGATCCAGCTTACCGACAGTATTGAAATGCTGATGCAGCAGGAAACCGTAGAAGCCTATCACCTCAAAGGGGTGAGCCATGACTGCGGCAACAAGCTAGGCTACATGCAGGCTTTCGTCGAGTATGGCCTGCGCCATGCCAGCCTTGGCAAAGAATTTTCTCAGTGGTTGCAACAACTGTTGGCCGCTGATAAGAAATAATTTATTTATCTTTCGTCTTAATTTGAAAACTAGGATTTTCCCATGAAAGTAACAGTTTTTGGTATTGGCTATGTTGGCCTGGTACAGGCTGCGGTATTGGCAGAAGCCGGCCATGACGTTATGTGTATTGATGTAGACGAGCGTAAAGTCGAAAACCTGAAGAACGGGAATATCCCCATTTTTGAACCCGGTCTGACGCCGCTGGTGCAACAGAACTATGAAGCGGGTCGTCTGCACTTCACCACCGACGCTAAAGCCGGTGTTGCACACGGTACCATTCAGTTCATCGCCGTGGGGACGCCACCGGATGAAGACGGCTCTGCCGATCTGAAATACGTGACTGCCGTAGCGCGCACCATCGCGGAACATATGACCGATCGCAAGGTGGTGATCGACAAATCTACAGTGCCGGTCGGTACTGCGGATAAAGTACGTCAGGTGATGGAAGAAACCCTGAAAAAACGCGGCAGCACAGTGCCATTCGACGTGGTTTCCAATCCGGAGTTCCTGAAAGAGGGCGCGGCGGTAGCGGACTGCATGCGTCCGGAGCGTATTGTTATCGGTACCGATAACAAAGAGGTTATCGAACCTATCCGTGAGCTTTACGAGCCGTTCAACCGCAATCACGATCGCATGATCATGATGGATATCCGCAGCGCCGAGCTGACCAAATATGCCGCCAACTGTATGCTGGCGACCAAGATCAGCTTTATGAACGAAATGTCCAATCTGGCCGAAATGTTGGGTGCGGATATCGAGAAAGTGCGCCAGGGGATCGGTTCTGACTCGCGTATCGGTTACCACTTCATCTATCCGGGCTGTGGCTACGGTGGCTCATGCTTCCCGAAAGACGTTCAAGCGCTGATCCGCACTGCGGAGCATATTGGTTACCAGCCAAAACTGTTGCAGGCGGTAGAGCAGGTTAACTATCAGCAAAAATATAAGCTGACCAAATTTATCAAACATCACTTCGGTGAAGATTTGAAAGGTAAAACCTTTGCGTTGTGGGGGCTGGCATTCAAACCCAATACCGACGACATGCGCGAGGCCTCCAGCCGAGTGCTGATGGAGCAACTGTGGGAAGCGGGTGCTATCGTTCAAGCCTTCGACCCAGAAGCCATGAACGAGGTACAGCGTATCTATGGTCAGCGTGACGACCTGAAGTTGGTAGGCACCAAAGAGGCGGCGCTGCAGGGGGCCGACGCACTGGTTATCTGTACCGAATGGCAGAATTTCCGTGCGCCAGATTTCGATGTGGTTAAAGGTTCTCTTAAACAGCCTGTCATTTTTGATGGCCGCAACCTGTTTGATCCAGAACGTCTGGAAAGCCGCGGTTTCACGTATTATGCAATCGGCCGTGGCGCGTCCATTCAGCCGGTTATTTAAGGGGTGAACATGAAATTCCTGGTTACAGGCGCTGCAGGGTTTATTGGTTATCATATTGCTGAGCGTTTGTTGGCTGCCGGGCATCAGGTTGTCGGTATCGACAACCTGAATGATTATTATGATGTGGGCCTGAAAATGGCCCGCCTTGAGTTGCTTTCGGATAAATCTGAATTTCAGTTTATTAAGCTGGATCTGGCCGATCGCGAGGGTATGGCGGGGCTGTTTGCAGAGCAAAAGTTTCAACGGGTGATTCATCTGGGTGCGCAGGCGGGTGTACGTTATTCGCTGGAAAATCCTCTGGCCTATGCGGATGCCAATCTCATTGGGCATTTAAACGTGCTGGAAGGGTGTCGCCACAATAAAGTTGAGCATCTGTTATATGCCTCCTCCAGTTCGGTATACGGTCTGAACCGTAAACTGCCCTTTGCGACGGAAGACTCAGTTGATCATCCGGTGTCATTGTATGCGGCAACCAAAAAAGCCAATGAGCTGATGTCGCACAGCTATTCCCACTTATATGGTATTCCGACCACCGGCCTGCGGTTCTTTACCGTATATGGCCCGTGGGGCCGCCCGGATATGGCGTTGTTTAAATTTACCAAGGCCATATTGGCGGGCGAAAGCATCGACGTATATAACCACGGCGAGATGCACCGTGACTTTACCTACATTGACGATATCGCTGAGGCTATTGTGCGGTTGCAGGCGATTATTCCTCAGGCTGACGCGGCATGGACGGTCGAGCAGGGTTCACCGGCAACCAGTTCTGCGCCTTATCGTGTCTATAATATCGGCAACAGCAGCCCGGTGAAGTTGATGGAATATATTCGCGCGCTTGAGCAGGCGTTAGGGATTGAGGCGCGCAAGAATATGCTGCCGATGCAACCTGGCGATGTTTTGGATACCAGCGCGGATACCGCCGAGCTTTATCGCGTTATCGGCTTCAAGCCGGAAACCGGTGTTGAAGAAGGCGTGAAACGCTTTGTCGAGTGGTATAAGTCATTTTATAAAGTTCAGCAATTGAACAACTGAACAATGTTATAAAGGGGCCGCGGCCCCTTTTTTATGTCTTGAAAAACACCAAGGATAGCTCAGGCGATAAGAAGAATGGGGAGCCTGGCGTGGGCGGATATTTGCGTCAAAGCTAAGCTGTGGGCTTGGCAGGCAGAAAATACACATAACAAAAAGGCTCCCATAGGGAGCCTTTTTAACGTGCAGCGAAATGCTATTACAGCAGGAAATCGTCCAGAGATTTACCTTGCTCTTCGATAGCTTTCTTAATCACTGCCGGGGTACGGCCCTGGCCGGTCCAGGTTTTCAGTTCGCCGTTTTCGTCTTTATATTGATATTTAGCTGGACGTACTGGACGTTTGGCTTTACCAGCGGCTTTAGTCGCAGCCATAGTTTGCAGCAGTTCATTTGGGTCAATACCGTCAGCAATCAACATTTCACGATATTGCTGCAGTTTACGGGTACGTTCTTCCACTTCTGCTTGAGCCTGGCTGTCTTCTTCGCGACGTTCGTTCACAACAACTTCCAGTTTTTCAAGCATCTCTTCCAGCGTTTCCAGGCTGCATTCTCTTGCCTGTGCGCGTAGAGTACGGATGTTGTTCAAAATCTTTAATGCTTCGCTCATTATCCTAGTCTCAAATTATATTGGTGGGGGGCGTCTGGATAATAATAGAGTGCTCTTTTCTTTTCTGCAATAGCCAAATTGAAAGGAGTACTCAAATTTATCTTTAAAAAAACGGTTAATCAGATCCGTTTGGCTAATATAGGTAGGGATGTTAAGTATTACAACCTCCATTTTTAAGTCAAATTTTCAACAGCCGCACTATGTTTGATGGGGCTACAAGGCATTTATGGCTAAGTTATAATTGTGTTTTATATCGATATTACGACGAATTCTGTGGGCTTAATCACGTGTTTCAGTATGCAGACATTGTAAACAATGGGGGTATGCGGGTAAAGATAACGTCAAGAACTGTGCCTTTGTCTGTTTTATGTCATTAAATTTCTCGGCGCTCCCTTTTGGGGTTAATAGATTTGAGTCTGTAACCGGGGGACAGTCGTGCGACGACGTCTACTCCACTAGCTTAACCATTAATGCGGAGGGCAAATCATTAGCGGTAATTAATAGTGATGGCAGGCAAAGATTATCCTGTAAATAGATGTAAAAGAGGGGCTGGATCAGAACGAAATGTTTCATTTGAAAGCCTGCTATTACCTTTCCCAGGATATTGAGAACCCAGAGCATGAGCAGGCCGACGGGTTATGGTACACTTAGCGCTTGAATCAACGTCTGAATATTTCTTATACCATTGGAGTTGCGGGCCCATGGCTCAACTTTATTTTTATTATTCTGCTATGAATGCAGGAAAATCCACCGCGCTGTTACAATCTTCATATAATTATCAAGAACGTGGTATGCGCACGTTGGTGTTTACTGCCGAAATCGATCATCGTTTTGGCGTAGGGAAGGTGAGTTCGCGCATCGGATTGTCGTCTCAGGCGCAGCTCTATAATAATGACTCCATGCTCTATGCCATGATTGCTCAGGAACATCAGCAGCAGCCGGTACACTGCGTGTTATTGGATGAAAGCCAATTCTTGACGAAAGCACAGGTTGAGCAATTGTGCGACGTAGTCGACCAACTGGATATTCCGGTGTTGTGCTATGGGTTGCGCACCGACTTTCTGGGTGAGCTGTTTATCGGCAGCCAATATTTGCTGGCTTGGGCGGATAAACTGGTGGAGTTGAAAACCATCTGCCACTGCGGCCGCAAGGCGAATATGGTCCTGAGGCTGGATGAAAGCGGCCAGGCAATGCATGCAGGTGAACAGGTCGTGATAGGCGGTAACGAGAGCTACGTGTCCGTTTGCCGCAAACATTACAAGGAAGCCATACACGCACTGGAGTAAGCCGCTGGGCAGCGTAACACGCATTGTGGGGCGTTTTAGCGCTACGGTGCCGTGAGGCCGAATGAATGATTTATCAACATAAAAAAACCGCCTTTCGGCGGTTTTTTTGCCGGCTCAATGAACCGTTATTTTTTGGACTTTTTTTCCGCTTTGGCCGCAACCGGTGCAACCACAACTTCTTCCTCGTCCGCTTCGCTGAACTTACGCCCGTAGAAGGTATCCAGCATGATTTGCTTCAGTTCGGCAATCAGCGGATAACGCGGGTTGGCGCCGGTACATTGGTCGTCAAAGGCGTCTTCGGACAGTTTGTCGACTTTCGCCAGGAAGTCGGCTTCCTGCACACCGGCTTCACGGATGGAAGCAGGGATGCCCAGCTCGGTTTTGATCTCATCCAGCCATACCAGCAGCTTCTCGATTTTTTGCGCGGTACGGTCGCCCGGTGCGCTCAGGCCGAGATGGTCGGCGATTTCAGCGTAGCGACGACGTGCCTGTGGGCGGTCGTATTGGCTGAAGGCCGTCTGCTTGGTCGGATTGTCGTTCGCGTTATAGCGAATGACGTTGGAGATCAACATGGCGTTGGCCAGGCCGTGCGGGATATGGAACTCAGAGCCCAGTTTGTGGGCCATGGAGTGGCAAACCCCCAGGAAGGCGTTGGCAAACGCGATACCGGCAATGGTCGCGGCATTGTGCACACGCTCACGGGCTACCGGGTTCTTGGCGCCTTCCTTGTAGCTGGCTGGCAGATATTCTTTCAGCAATTTCAGGGCTTGCAGCGCCTGGCCGTCAGAGTATTCGTTCGCCAGTACCGATACATAAGCTTCCAGTGCGTGGGTAACTGCATCCAAGCCGCCGAAGGCACAGAGGGATTTCGGCATGTTCATCACCAGATTGGCGTCAACGATCGCCATATCCGGCGTCAATGCGTAGTCAGCCAGAGGGTATTTCTGGCCGGTCGCATCGTCGGTCACTACCGCAAACGGCGTGACTTCAGAACCGGTACCTGAGGTAGTGGTGACGGCAATCATTTTTGCTTTGACGCCCATTTTCGGGAACTTGTAGATACGTTTACGGATATCCATAAAGCGCAACGCCAGGTCTTCGAAATGGGTTTCCGGATGCTCGTACAACACCCACATGATCTTCGCAGCATCCATCGGTGAACCGCCACCCAGCGCGATGATCACGTCTGGTTTGAAGGAGTTCATCTGTTCGGCGCCTTTACGCACGATGGACAGCGTTGGGTCAGCTTCTACCTCAAAGAACACTTCTGTTTCAATGCCGTGCGATTTCAGAACCGTGGTGATCTGGTCTGCGTAGCCGTTGTTGAACAGGTAGCGGTCGGTCACAATGAAGGCGCGTTTTGCCCCGTCGGTCGCTACTTCTTCCAGCGCGATAGGCAATGAACCACGGCGGAAGTAGATTGATTTCGGAAGTTTATGCCACAACATGTTTTCTGCTCGCTTCGCTACAGTTTTCTTGTTGATCAAGTGTTTTGGACCGACGTTTTCAGAGATGGAGTTACCACCCCAGGAACCGCAGCCCAGCGTCAGTGACGGAGCGAGTTTAAAGTTGTACAGGTCACCGATACCACCCTGAGACGCCGGGGTGTTGATCAGGATACGTGCGGTTTTCATCTTGTCGCCGAAGAAGGCAACGCGTTCCGGTTGGTTATCCTGGTCGGTGTAAAGGCAGGACGTATGGCCGATACCGCCCATGGCGACCAGTTTTTCCGCTTTGCTGACGGCGTCTTCAAAATCTTTGGCGCGATACATTGCCAGCGTCGGAGACAGTTTTTCGTGAGCGAAAGGTTCGGATTCATCAACCAATTTCACTTCACCGATCAGCACCTTGGTGCTGGCAGGTACTTTGATGCCGGCCATTTCAGCGATTTTCGGCGCAGATTGGCCGACGATGGCCGCGTTCAGGCCGCCGTTTTTCAGAATGATGTCCTGGACCGCTTTCAGCTCTTTGCCCTGCAGCAGGTAGCCGCCGTGGGAAGAGAAACGCTCACGCACTGCATCATAGACGGAGTCAACGACGATGACAGACTGCTCGGAGGCGCAAATCACACCGCTGTCGAAGGTTTTAGACATCAAAATAGAGGCAACAACGCGTTTGATGTCCGCTGTCTCGTCAACCACCACCGGAGTGTTACCGGCGCCAACACCGATTGCAGGCTTGCCGGAGCTGTAGGCGGCTTTCACCATACCTGGGCCGCCGGTAGCGAGGATCAGGTTGATGTCCGGGTGGTGCATTAACTGGTTGGACAGTTCAACGGTAGGCTGGTCAATCCAGCCGACGATGTCTTTTGGTGCCCCGGCAGCGATGGCCGCCTGCAACACGATATCCGCCGCTTTGTTGGTGGCGTTTTTCGCACGCGGATGTGGCGAGAAGATAATGCCGTTACGGGTTTTCAGGCTGATCAGCGCTTTAAAAATAGCCGTAGAGGTTGGGTTGGTGGTCGGTACGATACCGCAAATCAAGCCAATAGGCTCGGCGATGGTGATCGTGCCAAAAGTATCGTCTTCAGACAGGATACCGCAGGTTTTTTCATCTTTATACGCGTTGTAGATATACTCTGAAGCGAAGTGGTTTTTGATCACTTTATCTTCAACGATACCCATACCGGATTCTTCGACGGCCATTTTGGCCAGGGGAATACGGGCATCGGCAGCGGCGAGGGCAGCAGCGCGGAAGATTTTATCAACTTGCTCTTGAGTGAAGTTGGCATATTCGCGCTGGGCTTTTTTGACACGTGCGACTAGCTCGTTCAGTTCAGCGACATTCGTTACAGCCATAATGCTCTCCTGATAATGTTAAACTCTTTCAGTAAATAAGCCGTGCGAGCAACTAGTATAGACACCTAAGCGGAAAATGCTGCTTAAAAACAAGGGCTTTCCATACTGTACAACGCATGCTGCTGATTTGCTTAAAGAGCTTTCCCACTGCTTCTGGGGAAGACCGGTGGGCTGAACAGAGATACCTCTTTTTCCTTAACCTGTTCTACTCCCTGACTACGACTAAGAGCTTAACTACTCTTGATTAGCGATTTTGTGATTTAAATCATGAAAAGTGCAGGCTGACACCATTCAGCTTGAGTTGTTGATAATTATTCTTGATAACTGTGTTGCAGAGGTGTTTTTTAAACATAAAAAAATCATAAACCACACATCACTTTAACAATAGTGAATTGCTTCATGACTTTTATTCTTAATGGATAAAAATGCTGCATTTGGCCAATGGATTACCCGTGGCAATTCAATTACATTAGCGCGCGTAGGCAGTATCACTTTTCAAAGCTATTTAAGCGGAGTCATTTGTGGGCCAATCTCTGTTGGATTTTTCCGGCTACATTAAATTTTTTGTCGGCCTGTTTGCGCTGGTGAACCCGGTGGGTATTTTGCCGGTGTTCATCAGCATGACCAGCTACCAGGCGGCGGCCGGACGCAATAAAACGAACATGACCGCCAACCTGTCGGTTGCCATTATCCTGTGGACCTCGCTGTTTCTGGGGGAGGGGATTTTGCGCATGTTCGGCATCTCTATTGATTCGTTCCGCATTGCCGGCGGCATTCTGGTGGTAAGCATCGCCATGTCGATGATCAGCGGCAAGCTGGGTGAAGATAAACAGAACAAACAGGAAAAATCGGAGAGCGCGATCCGTGAAAGCATCGGCGTGGTGCCGTTGGCGTTGCCCCTGATGGCGGGGCCGGGCGCTATCAGCTCCACTATTGTCTGGAGTTCCCGTTATCACAATTGGCAAAACCTGCTGGGTTTTAGCCTGGCGATTGCGTTGTTTGCTTTCTGCTGTTGGCTGCTGTTCCGTGCCGCTCCCTTGCTGGTGCGTTTATTGGGACAAACCGGCATCAACGTTATTACCCGAATCATGGGTCTGCTGCTGATGGCATTGGGTATCGAGTTTATTGTTACCGGTATTAAAGCCATATTCCCGGGGCTGTTGTAATCAGGTCAGTGGGTCGCGAATAGGATAATTCGCGACTCAAATTAATTTTAAAAGTTAAAATTAATTATTGGCTCGCATTAATATAGTGCGAAATGTGAATAAATTTTCCTCACTTGCACCATGATGTGGCATAAATCCCACTTTGCTGCTCAATAAAAGCTCTAACCGCTATTTTTAACCCTTATCTTACGCCTTTTCTGCCCGTTATAGCCTGCCTAATGTCAAATCTGCTGTTAATTTAGTCACATCATTCTGTAGGGCTTGTCTCGCTTTCATCCAGGTGTTATTAGTGATTAACCGCGTATAAGCAGGCGTTTGTTCTTTGAACGGGGCCTTTGTTAACTGAATGTTTCTTTGTGGTACGTTCTGGCCTGTGGTGCAGAAATTGCACAAGGCTGATTTGAATTTTATTCAATAAAATCAATTTGTTAATTATTACCTGGGTTGTCTGGTTAGCGGTGGGGCAAATCGCGCACTGGGGAATAAAAGAGAATTGCTTAACATTTCTGTAAAAATTATTGGCTATGGAATTTGGCTTCTGCTAATTTCCGAGCAACTTTATTCGCTTAGATAATTGCAGAGCGTCGTCAAAGTAGGAACGATTCTTGCTGGTGTCCGTTATTTAGAATTCTTATAAAAACTTCACAAATATCGATAAGCAATGCTTGTCGGTGAAAAGGAGCCTCGACTATGCAGCAAACAATGAAGCGCACGCCGTTGACCATGTTCATTGCCGGCATGCTGGGTATCAGCGCCGTTTATTCCGTACAGGCGGCCGATGTTCCGGCCGGGGTGCAATTGGCCCAACAGCAAAGCATTGTGATCAACAACGGCAGCGAAGTCGCTTCATTGGATCCGCACAAGGTCGAAGGAACACCTGAAAGCAATATCATTCTTAACCTGCTGGAAGGATTGGTCAGCACCGACGCCAATGGGCATGTGGTGCCGGCGGCGGCGACAACCTGGGAAAACCAGGATTTTAAAACCTGGACTTTCCACCTGCGCCCGGATGCGGTGTGGAGCGACGGTTCTCCGGTTACCGCACAGGACTTTGTCTACAGTTGGCAGCGTCTGGCCGACCCCAAAATCGCTTCCCCTTACGCCAGCTATTTGCAATACGCCAAAATTGAAAACGTCGACGATATCCTGGCCGGCAAGAAAAGCCCGCAAACTCTTGGTGTCAAGGCTATCGATGACAAAACGCTGCAGGTTCAACTGAGCGAGCCGGTGCCGTACTTTGTCAGCATGTTGAGCCACACCTCGTTGAAACCGGTAAAACGAGCGGTAGTTGAAAAGTTTGGCGACAAATGGACGTTGCCCGCCAACTATGTCGGCAACGGCGCTTACCGCCTGAAAGAGTGGGTGGTGAATGAGCGCATTGTGCTTGAGCGCAACCCGAGCTACTGGAACAACAAGAAAACGATCATCGACCAGGCGACCTTCTTGCCGATCACTTCAGAGGTCAGCGACGTCAACCGCTTCCGTAGCGGTGAGATTGATATCACCAACAGTGCTATTCCGCCGAACCTGTTCGTGAAGATGAAAAAAGAAATCCCGGAGCAACTGCACGTTAACCCGTTCCTGTGCACGTTCTATTACGAGATCAATAATCAGCGTGCACCTTTTACCGACGCCCGGGTGCGCACTGCGGTGAAGCTAACGCTCGATCGCGACATCATCGCCAACAAAATCATGGGCCAGGGCCAGATCCCGGCGTACAACTTCACCCCAACATTTACCGATGGTGCCAGGTTCACCACGCCGGAATGGGCGGGCTGGAGCCAGGAGCAGCGTAATGCCGAAGCGAAGAAACTGTTGGCGCAAGCCGGTTTCACTGCGGCAAAACCTTTGAAGTTCACGCTGTTGTACAACACCTCTGATCAAAACAAACAGCAGGCGATCGCTGCGGCGTCGATGTGGAAGAAAAACCTCGGGGCAGATGTCACGTTGCGTAATCAGGAGTGGAAAACTTCGTTGGAAAGCCGTCATCAAGGGGACTACGACGTGGCGCGTGCGACCTGGTGCGGCGATTATAACGAGCCAAGCGCTTTCCTGAATCTGGTGGTTTCCAATAGCAGCATGAACACTATCTTCTACAAGAGCCCGGCATTCGACGCCCTGATGGCCAGTACGCTGAAGGCGCCGGATGAGGCTGCACGCGCCGTGATTTATCAGCAGGCGGAAGCGCAGTTGGATAAAGATTCGGCGTTGGTCCCGGTGTATTACCGCATCAGCGCGCGCCTGATCAGGCCGTCGGTGGGGGGCTTTACCGGTAAAGATCCGCTGGATTATACCGACGTAAAAAATCTGTACATCATCAAGCAGTAAAAGGGGTATTACGCCACGCCAACAACGAGGAGTAATACAGGGAAGGCCGGCTGCCGCATTCGTTCACCTGCAGTCGGTATAACAAGGTCCGCTCACGGGCAACGCAGGCTCCACGATGAGTCTGTGATAATAAAAAACTGGAGTATATCAATGACCAACATCACGAAGAAAACCATCCTTGCCGCCGGCATCATTGCCGCGCTGGGCATCACAGCAACCGGCAGCGCAATTGCTGCCGTCGTGCCCGCAGGTGTGCAACTGGCAGATAAACAAGAGATCGTTAAAAACAACGGTTCGGAAGTACAGTCGCTGGATCCGCATAAAATCGAAGGCGTGCCGGAAAATAACGTAACGCGCGATCTGATGGAAGGTCTGGCCAACAACAGCCTGGATGGGTCCATCGTGCCGGGTGTGGCGGAAAGCTGGGATAACAAGGATTTTAAAGTCTGGACCTTCCACCTGCGTAAAGACGCGAAATGGTCGAACGGCAAACCGGTAACGGCGCAAGATTTCGTGTATAGCTGGCAACGCGTGGTGGATCCGAAAACCGCATCCCCTTATGCCAGCTATCTGCAATACGCCCACGTAGAAAACGTGGATGACATCATCGCAGGCAAGAAAGACAAATCAACCTTGGGCGTGAAAGCCATTGATGACCATACCTTCCAGGTTACCCTGACCGAGCCGGTACCTTACCTGGTTGAAATGACTCCGCACTACGCGATGAAACCGGTGTTTAAAGACGCCGTAGAGAAGTATGGCGAGAAGTGGACTCTGCCTGCCAACTACGTCAGCAACGGCGCTTATAAACTGAAAGACTGGGTAGTCAACGAACGCATCGTACTGGAACGTAACCCGGAATATTGGGATAACGCAAAAACCATCATTAATAAAGTCACGTTCCTGCCAATTGCGTCGGAAGTGACCGACGTTAACCGTTACCGTACCGGCGAAATCGACATGACTTACAACAACATGCCGATCGAGCTGTTCCAGAAGCTGAAAAAAGAGATCCCGAAAGAAGTACATGTTGATCCGTACCTGTGTACCTATTACTACGAAATCAACAACCAGAAAGCGCCGTTTACCGATGAGCGCGTACGTGAAGCGCTGAAACTGGGCCTGGACCGCGACATCATCACCAATAAAGTGAAAAACCAGGGTGACCTGCCTGCCTACAGCTTCACGCCGCCTTATACCGATGGCGCCAAGTTGACTCCGCCGGAATGGTTCGGTTGGACGCAGGAAAAACGCAACGAAGTGGCGAAGAAACTGCTGGCAGACGCGGGTTACGGCCCAGGCAAACCGCTGACTTTCTCGCTGCTGTACAACACCTCAGATCTGCACAAGAAGCTGGCGATTGCCGCCGCCTCCATCTGGAAGAAAAACCTGGGTGTGGATGTGAAGCTGGTGAACCAGGAGTGGAAAACCTTCCTGGATACCCGTCATCAGGGTAACTATGACGTATCTCGCGCCGGCTGGTGTGCGGACTACAACGAACCTAGCTCGTTCCTGAACATGATGCTGTCTGACAGCAGCAGCAACACCCCGCACTACAAGAGCGCCGAGTTCGACAAGCTGATGGCTAACGTGCTGACGGCGAAAACCAAAGAAGAACGTGCCGAACTGTATCAGAAAGCCGAAGTTCAGTTGGATAAAGACTCCGCCATCGTTCCGGTTTATTACTATGTGAATGCCCGTCTGGTGAAACCTTATGTTGGCGGTTACACCGGCCAAGACCCGCTTGATAACGTGTACGACAAAAACCTGTACATCATCAAGCATTGATACGGTAAGCGCCGGCGGTGAGAACCGCCGGCCCATGTTGAGAATAATAAGCCGTTATCAGGCTGCAGCACAGGGTTAGGGCAATGCTAAAATTTATATTTCGTCGCTTGTTAGAAGCGATCCCGACACTATTTATCCTTATCACCATTTCATTCTTCATGATGCGTTTGGCCCCCGGCAGCCCCTTTACCGGTGAGCGTGCATTGCCGCCGGAAGTGATGGCCAATATCGAAGCCAAATACCATTTGAATGATCCTATCTGGAAACAGTACGGCCATTATCTGGCTCAACTTGCGCAAGGTGATTTTGGCCCGTCCTTTAAATACAAGGATTATTCGGTCAACGATCTGGTGGCTGCCTCTTTCCCAGTTTCAGCCAAATTGGGCCTGGCCGCGTTTTTGCTGGCAGTTATATTGGGGGTTAGCGCCGGCGTCATTGCCGCACTGAATCAAAATACCAAATGGGATTATACGGTAATGGGCTTTGCCATGACCGGGGTGGTTATCCCCAGTTTCGTGGTGGCGCCGTTACTGGTGTTGATTTTCGCCATCACGCTGAAATGGCTGCCGGGTGGCGGTTGGAACGGCGGGGCACCGAAATTTATCATCCTGCCGATGGTGGCGTTATCGCTGGCCTATATTGCCAGTATCGCCCGTATTACGCGCGGATCGATGATTGAAGTGCTGCACTCAAACTTTATTCGTACAGCCCGTGCCAAGGGTTTGCCAATGCGCCGCATCATTCTGCGTCATGCCTTGAAACCTGCGTTATTGCCGGTGCTTTCTTATATGGGGCCTGCCTTTGTCGGCATCATCACCGGTTCGATGGTGATCGAAACCATTTATGGCCTGCCGGGCATCGGCCAGCTGTTCGTTAACGGTGCGCTGAACCGCGACTATTCTCTGGTATTGAGCCTGACCATTCTGGTAGGTGGCCTGACTATTCTGTTTAACGCGATTGTTGACGTGCTGTACGCCGTTATCGATCCCAAAATTCGTTATTAAGCTGGAGCACGCAAATGATGTTGACGAAAAAGAACAGCGAAGCTCTGGAACACTTCGGCGAAAAGCTGGAAGTGGAAGGGCGTAGCCTGTGGCAGGATGCCCGTCGCCGCTTTGTGCATAACCGTGCGGCGGTCAGTAGCCTGTTTGTGCTGGGGCTGATTACCCTGTTTGTGATTGTAGCGCCGTGGCTGTCTCAGTTCGCCTATGACGATACCGACTGGGCGATGATGTCGGCTGCGCCGAGCCTTGAATCTGCGCACTACTTCGGCACTGACTCCTCTGGCCGCGATTTGCTGGTGCGCGTGGCGATTGGCGGGCGCATCTCGCTGATGGTCGGCGTGGCTGCGGCGCTGGTGGCGGTGATTGTCGGTACCCTGTACGGCGCGATGTCAGGTTATCTGGGCGGCAAGACCGACTCGGTGATGATGCGTTTGCTGGAGATCCTCAACTCCTTCCCGTTTATGTTCTTCGTGATCCTGCTGGTGACCTTCTTCGGTCAAAACATCCTGCTGATCTTTGTGGCAATCGGCATGGTGTCGTGGCTGGATATGGCGCGTATTGTGCGTGGGCAAACCCTGAGCTTAAAGCGTAAAGAATTTATCGAAGCGGCATTGGTGTGCGGGGTTTCAACCCGAAATATCGTACTGCGCCATATCGTGCCTAACGTGCTTGGCGTGGTGGTGGTGTATGCCTCATTGCTGGTGCCGAGCATGATCCTGTTCGAATCCTTCCTCAGCTTCCTGGGGCTGGGCACGCAGGAGCCATTAAGCAGCTGGGGCGCATTGCTCAGCGACGGCGCCAACTCGATGGAAGTTTCACCGTGGTTGCTGCTGTTCCCGGCGGGTTTCCTGGTAGTCACTCTGTTTTGTTTCAACTTTATCGGCGACGGTCTGCGTGACGCCCTCGACCCGAAAGATCGTTAAGGAGTGCCATCATGAGCACCATTGAAAACCCGCAGTTGCAAACCAGTGCCGTCGCCAAATCGCCGCTGTTGCTGGATGTAAAAGACCTGCGCGTGACCTTCGGCACCCCGGACGGTGACGTGACGGCAGTGAACGATCTGAACTTCGACCTGCGAGCCGGTGAAACGCTGGGCATCGTCGGTGAGTCCGGTTCGGGCAAATCCCAGACCGCTTTCGCGCTGATGGGGCTGTTGGCCAGCAACGGCCGCATTGGCGGATCGGCTAAATTTAACGGCCGCGAAATCCTCAACCTGCCGGAAAAACAGCTCAACAAGCTGCGTGCGGAAGAGATTTCGATGATCTTCCAGGATCCGATGACGTCGCTTAACCCTTATATGCGCGTTGGCGAGCAACTGATGGAAGTGCTGATGCTGCATAAAAAAATGAGCAAAAGCGAAGCCTTCGAAGAGTCGGTGCGTATGCTCGATGCGGTAAAAATGCCGGAAGCGCGCAAGCGCATGCGCATGTATCCGCATGAGTTCTCCGGCGGTATGCGCCAGCGGGTGATGATCGCCATGGCGTTGCTGTGTCGGCCCAAACTATTGATTGCCGATGAACCTACCACCGCACTGGATGTGACGGTTCAGGCGCAGATTATGACGTTGTTGAATGAACTGAAACGCGAGTTCAACACGGCCATTATCATGATCACCCACGATTTGGGCGTGGTGGCCGGTATTTGTAATAAGGTGCTGGTCATGTACGCCGGGCGCACGATGGAATACGGCAGCGCGCGTGATGTGTTCTATCACCCGAGCCACCCATATTCCATCGGTCTGCTGAATGCGGTACCGCGTTTGGACGCTGAAGGTGAAGCCTTGATGACCATTCCTGGCAACCCGCCGAATCTGCTGCGTCTGCCGAAAGGTTGCCCGTTCCAGCCGCGTTGTCAGTTCGCTATGGAACAATGTGCGAGCGCTCCGCCGTTGGAGCAGTTTGGTGAAGGGCGCCTGCGCGCCTGCTTTAAACCGGTGGAGGCGTTGGTATGACAGCGGTAACCGACAAGAAAGTGCTGCTCGAAGTGGCCGATTTGAAAGTGCACTTCGACATTCATGATGACAAACAGTGGTTCTGGCAGCCGGCGAAAACCCTGAAGGCGGTCGACGGTGTGACGTTGCGGTTGTTCGAAGGGGAAACGCTGGGCGTGGTTGGCGAGTCCGGTTGCGGAAAATCGACCTTCGCACGCGCCATTATCGGCCTGGTGAAAGCCACCAGCGGGCGCGTTGCCTGGTTAGGTAAGGATCTGCTCGGCATGAGCGATACCGACTGGCGCAAAACGCGCAGCGATATCCAGATGATCTTCCAGGATCCGCTGGCCTCGCTGAACCCACGCATGACCATCGGCGAAATCATCGCCGAACCGTTGCGCACCTATTACCCGAAGATGCCGCGTCAGGAAGTGAAGGACAAGGTGAAGGCGATGATGCTGAAGGTAGGCTTGTTGCCAAACTTGATCAACCGCTATCCGCATGAGTTCTCCGGCGGTCAGTGTCAGCGTATCGGCATTGCGCGTGCGCTGATCCTGGAACCGAAGTTGGTGATTTGTGACGAACCGGTCTCTGCACTGGATGTGTCGATTCAGGCGCAGGTGGTCAACCTGTTGCAGCAACTGCAGCGTGAAATGGGGCTGTCGTTGATCTTCATCGCCCATGACCTGGCGGTCGTCAAGCACATCTCCGACCGCGTGCTGGTGATGTATCTGGGCCATGCGGTGGAGTTGGGAACCTACGATGAGGTGTACCACAACCCGCAGCACCCTTACACCAAAGCGCTGATGTCGGCGGTGCCGATCCCGGACCCGGACAAGGAGAGGGAAAAACAGATCCAACTGCTGGAAGGGGAATTGCCTTCGCCGATCAACCCGCCTTCAGGCTGCGTGTTCCGCACTCGCTGCCCGATTGCCGGGCCTGAATGCGCCAAAACCCGGCCGCTGCTGGAGGGGAGTTTCCGCCATGCGGTGTCGTGCCTGAAAGTCGATCCTTTATAATTTACCCGTCGTCTTCAAGCCGCAGCATTGTTCGCTGCGTCACCAACAAAAAACCCGCCAACGTTGGCGGGTTTTTTCATGCAAGCAGGGCGCTTATTCTTTCCACAAAATGTGGCACAGCTTGTGGTCTTTCTCACGGCAGAGCAATACGCGGGCAAACACGTCGTTGATCGGTTCGCCATCGCTGTCCGCGAGACCAATGACCACTTCGGCAAAAAAGTCCGGGTTCAGGTCAAAATCCACATGTTCCGACCAGTCTTCCGCCGGATCATACAGCTCGGCGCCGCCGCGTTCTTCAAATTGCAGGTTGAACAGCAGGATATCCGCCGGATCCAGATTGTCGCCGGCCAATTCCAGAAAGATGTCATAAGCCTGTTCCAGCGTTTCGTCTTCGGTAAGGCGGTTATTCAAATCCATAAAAAAATCCTGATCAAAAATGATTTGGCGTTATTAAACCATGCCCGACGCGGCTTTTATAGCAGCGGGCTGAAAAAGTAGAACAGGCGCTCGACAATACGGTGCCAGAACGGCCGTTTCTGCCACTCTTGGGCGTTCAGCAACTGTGAGCGGGCGATATAGTCATCCTGCACGCAGGCCAGATCGCTGCCGAAGCCGTCATCGTCGATGACCAGGGTAATTTCAAAGTTCAACCACAGGCTGCGCATGTCCAGATTCACCGTGCCTACCAGGCTGAGTTGACCATCGACCAGTACGCTCTTGGTATGCAGCAGGCCGCCTTCAAACTGATGGATGTGCACGCCGGCCTCGAGTAATTCGGAAAAGAAGGAACGGCTGGCCCAGCGTACCATCGTTGAATCGTTGTCGCGCGGCACGATGATGCTGACTTCAACCCCACGCAGTGCGGCGGTGCAAATGGCATGCAGCAGATCGTCGCTCGGTACGAAATAGGGCGTTGTCATGATCAATTGCTCACGCGCAGAGTACACGGCGGTCAGCAACGCCTGATGGATCATCTCATCCGGGAAACCGGGGCCGGAGGCGATAACCTGAATGGTGTGGCCGCTTTCTTGTTCGAACGGCATGATATTGACATCGGGCGGCGGCGGCAGAATGCGTTTGCCGGTTTCAATCTCCCAGTCACAGGCATAAACGATACCCATGGTGCTGGCGACCGGGCCTTCCATACGCGCCATCAGATCTATCCATTGGCCGACGCCTGCGCCCTGTTTGAAATAACGCGGATCGACCATATTCATACTGCCGGTATAGGCGATGTAATTGTCGATCAGGATGACTTTGCGGTGCTGGCGTAAATCCATTCGGCGCAGGAACACGCGGAACAGGTTAACCTTGAGCGCTTCTACTACCTCGATGCCGGCATTGCGCATCATGCCCGGATAAGGGCTGCGGAAAAACTGCAGGCTGCCGGCAGAGTCCAGCATCACCCGGCAGTGCACGCCGCGTCGCGCGGCAGCCATCAGCGATTCGGCGACTTGATCCACCAGCCCGCCGGGTTGCCAGATATAGAACACCATCTCAATATTATGGCGTGCCAGCTCGATATCGCGGATCAGGGCCTTCATCGTCGAGTCTGTGGTGGTGAGCAATTGCAGTTGATTGCCCTTAACGCCATCAATACCCTGGCGACGATCGCACAGCTGGAACAGAGGTCTGGCAACCTCGCTGTATTCCGTAGCGAAGATCCGTTGGCTCTCTTTTAATTCGCTGAGCCAGCGAGCGGTCGAGGGCCACATCGCTTTGGCTCGTTCGGCGCGACGTTTGCCTAAATGCAATTCGCCGAAAGATAAATAGGCCACGATACCGAATAACGGCAGAATATAGATAACCAACAGCCAGGCCATGGCTGAAGGTACAGCGCGACGTTTCATCAGAATACGTAGCGTGACCCCGGCGATAAGCAGCCAGTAACCGAATACCATGAGCCAACTGATTACGGTATAAAATGTTGTCATAAAGGCGAAAAATCCTGTTCGCAAACCACCAACAATGAGTGTACGCACAGAATGGTAAAGGGGGAACCTTTTCTCGGCGCTTATGTTGCATAAATATGATTGCCTTAAGGCACTTGCTGAAAGCGAAAAAAACATTTTTATCCGGCCATCGCGTCGCTTGGCGGCGTGAAAGTGCGACGAACTGCGGCTTGGATCGCACGGCGAAAGCGTTATAATGCCCGCCGTTGGCATTTGACGGACGAGTGACGAAACGATGAGACGCAGTAGAAACGAGGTGGGCCGTTGGCGGATGCTGCGGCAGAGTCAGCGCCGCAGGCATCGCTGGCTGGAGCGCCAGTCATGCAGCAACCGGCACATTATTCGGGTGCGACGTCGCCTGGATGACCAGCACCGGCGCGCATTGCTGTTTGTGGTCGCCTACGAGTGGTAAAACGAAAACAGTCCCGGCAGGGACTGTGAATTCGATGAAAAAGTTGCCTTTAAGCCTGGGGGTATGGGATACGCCCTTGTATTCCTCGGCGACAAACGCTCCCTGATTCAGAGCGTTATCACTTCTTGCCTAAAGTCCATTTCGCCATGCCTGCCCCCAGCACCATTAATAGCGCTGCCGCTATCAGTACCGCGATAAATGCCCGGTCGAAAGCCATGCGCGCCAGTTGTTTTAGCTGTTCAGCCTGATCGGTGGCCAGAGTGGCGGCCAGTCGTAGAGCTTCATCAATGCTGTCATAGGCGATGTCGCTCACCGGCAAACTGCCCGGCAACGTCAAACTGTGGCTATAGACGGCAGTCATTAGCCCGCCGAGCAGGGTGATACCCAAAACCCCGCCCAGTTCATAGGAAACGTCTTCAATCGACGCCGCCATGCCGGACTTCTCTTCAGGCGCATTCAACATGATGGCGGTGGATGCGGCGGTAATGGCGCCACCGACGCCAAAACCAGTGATACACAGGCAAACCAATTGCAATAAAACGCTGCTTTGATAGAACAGGGCGAGACCTGCGATCCCGAAACCGGTCAGCATAAAACTGCCGAGCATCATGCGGCGTTCGCCGTAGCGGGGCAGGAATAAGCCAGTCAGCGGCCCGGCCAGCACGGAGGCCAGCGGGATCGGCAAAATAAATAGCGCGGCTTGCAATGGGCTCAGATCGAGAACCAGTTGCAGGCGTTGACTCAGAACCAGTTCCACGCCTATCAGCGCTATCATCGAGAGCAAGGCGACGCCGACGCCACCGGCAAACAGCCGGTTTTGGAACAGCGTGAAGTCGATCATCGGGTATTGCGTTTGCCTTTGGCGGCGTACAAAAAAGACAAGAGAGACAATGCCGAGCGCCGCGGCCATCGCTAACGCAATAAACGAAGGTGCCGTTTTGCTCAATTCTTTCAGCGCATAGATGCTGCCCACCAGGCCGATCATGATTTGTACCGAGCCTATGATGTCGTAAGGGCGCGTATTCTCTCCGCCGCAGTGCGGTATCAATCGCCATGCCAGCGGCAGTACCAACATTACCACCGGCACGTTGATCAGAAACACCGACCCCCACCAGAGATATTCCAGCAGCACCCCGCCGACCACGGGCCCCAGCGCGGCGGCACTGGAGGCTACCGCCGCCCAGATGCCAATAGCCAGCGCACGCTCGCGTTCGTCGGTAAAGATATGACGGACGATGGACAAGGTTGCCGGCATCATCATGGCGGCACCTACGGCAAGGAATGCGCGTGCAGCAATCAGCCATTCTGCCGTGGGCGAAAAAGCGGCGCAAAGTGAGGCGGTGGCAAAAACCGGCAATCCGGCCATAAACAAGCGCTTATGACCGACGCGATCGCTCAGCATGCCTGCGCCAGGCAACAGACCTGCAACCACCAACGGGTAAGCGTTTACGATCCACAATTTTTGTGACGCATTGGCATCCAGCGCCTGCGTCAGCCGCGGCAAGGCGGTGTATAACACCGTCATGTCGATAACGATCAGAAATAGTGCGCTGGAGATTAAGGCCAGGATCAACCAGCGGTTGTTTACGAACATAATATTATTCCAAAAAATGCGGCCGGCGCGGATGCGCAGCCAGAAGGTAAACCCCAGTCTCCACTGGTGGTATACTGGTCATAATATATATCCATACGTACGTATTGAAAAGAGGGGGCTATCAATGGGACGTCAACGCAGCATCGATCGTGACAAAGTTCTGGATGCGGCCGAAGAGATTGTCGCCAACCAGGGCGCCGCCGGACTGACCATTGATTCCGTCGCAAAAGCGATGGGGATCTCCAAAGGCGGAGTGCAATACTGCTTCGGCAGTAAAGATGCGTTGATTGATGCGATGTTTGAACGCTGGGGCAAGGCGTATGACACTCTGTTCGACGCGATTGCCGGGGAGAACCCCTCGGCGACCACCGCCGTGCAGGCGCATATGCAGGCGACCAGAAGTTCCGATCAGGCCTCCAGCGCCAAGGCTGCGGGGTTGATGGCGACGCTGATTCAAACGCCGGAGCATCTGGACAGCACGCGTGAATGGTACCGCAGCCGGGTTGCCGGTCTGGATTTGACCACTGAGCAGGGAAGGCGCGCGCGGCTGGCCTTTCTGGCCACCGAAGGGGCATTTATGCTGCGTTTTTTTGGTTTGATGAATATCGACCAGCAAGAATGGGATGCTATGTTTACGGATATGCAGGCACTGATTCTGGCGCAAAGCCAAACGGCTGCAGAGGATCCGGCATCGAAGTAATATGCGAAAGTCACCCTAACCCCGATACCGTTCGGGGTTGGCGCGCAGGCCGGGTTGATATCGGCCTGGTCGGTTACCCTGTTTTACGGCACAGGTATTTGCCCTTTATGACGCCGTCATAAAATCTGCCTTTCGAAACCACCACGACAAAGTCCTGGTAGATTCGATTGGGAACCCCGATATATTGATAGATCCCTGCATCACGAAACTGGATTTCCAGAACCTGAGCAGTTTCATCATAGCCTATTGATATAATTCTTGAAGATGAAACCGGTTGTCGCTGCAAGTATACTCCCCTCTGTTAATTCATTATTATTTATATGGTTATAGGCTGCCCGTTAACCATACCAGAAGCTGGAATGCGCCGCCATACGCTTCGCTTTAAGAGGAAAGCTATCGCACCGATAGCTGGCGGGGCCAAAGAGGAAAGCGTAGGGTTATCTCATAAGATATTCCCTCGAATACCCCTTTAGCCAGCCACTCCGTGCTGGCTTTTTTTTACGGTGTTGTTCATTCTGAGACGAGTGGAGAAACAAGTCACGGACCACCTAACGTGACCCGTAATTGTAGCAGTGCAACCCGTTATAATGGAAAGCAACAGGTTTACTTGATAACTATCTAAAATACTTGCTTAAAAGGTTTTACCGTTACGTCACCATAAACGCCGGCAGCGACGTAGGGATCCTGTTCAGCCCAGGTTTGGGCATCCGCCAGCGAGGCGAATTCCGCAATCACCGTAGAGCCGCTGAAGCCCGCACTACCCGGATCGTTGCTGTCGATAGCCGGGTTTGGGCCGGCAACCACCAGACGGCCTTCATCCCGCAGCGCCTGCAGGCGTGCCAAATGCGCCGGCCGCACCGACAGACGGTTTTCCAATGAGTTGGGGACGTCCTGCGCGTAGATCAGATAAAGCATGTTTCACCTTTAAAATCATTAGTATAGAAGGGGGTGATTCAAGGTAGCGCAAAAGGCGCGCCAAGGGAATGCCTGGCAGGGGGAATTTACCTCTAGCTGGCGCTTATGCCTTGAAGCAGCTAGTTTTTATTCGTATAGTGCGGCCGCGTGATGAATTGAACCCCTGTGTGAGAGGTGAGGAAATGACGGAACTGGTTAGGGATAAACTCGACTTGCCTGAGGGCAAAAGCAAGCTGTTGCTGCACTCCTGCTGTGCGCCTTGTTCCGGTGAGGTGATGGAAGCCATTCAGGCCTCCGGCATCGAATACGCCATCTTTTTCTATAACCCGAATATTCACCCGCAAAAAGAGTATCTGCTGCGCAAGGAAGAGAACATTCGCTTTGCCGAGCAGCACGGGATACCCATTATTGACGCCGATTACGATACCGATAACTGGTTTGCCCGCGCCAAAGGCATGGAAAACGAGCCAGAGCGTGGGATCCGTTGCACCATGTGTTTCGACATGCGTTTTGAGCGCACCGCGTTGTACGCCCATGAAAACGGCTACGACACCATCTCCAGCTCGCTGGGTATTTCCCGCTGGAAGAATATGCAGCAAATCACCGATTGCGGTGTGCGCGCGGCAGAAAAATATCCTGACCTGCAGTATTGGGATTACAACTGGCGCAAAAAAGGCGGCGCATCGCGAATGATAGAAATCAGCAAGCGCGAACGCTTCTACCAGCAAGAATACTGTGGCTGTGTCTATTCGTTGCGTGATACCAACCTGCATCGCAAAGCGCAGGGGCGGCCACTGATCAAATTGGGCGTGCTGTATTACGGTGATGAAGAATAACGCTGCATTGGTGACGAATGACCCGCTACGGCGGGTTTTTTTGTTTTTGTCGCGATAAATCAGGTTAATAGAGCGTGTGAAATCCTCAGTAAAAATGCAAATAAAAGGTTAATATCCCCATGAGTTTACAGGTTTTAGCAATGAATAATGACGATTAAAGCGATAGTTTGCCATTCGTTATTGAATATGATTGCTATTTGCATTTAAACTTGGCGAACCAGAGGAAACAGAATCATTATGCCGCTAAAAAAGATGTTCCTTAATCGCCGTTTATCAGTGCCGATTGTCCTGTCCGTTGGCTTACATAGCGCCTTGGTGGCGAGCTTGCTCTATGCTTCTGTCAATGAAGTCATGGAGTTGCCGAAACCAGAGGATGCGCCGATCAGCGTCATGATGGTCAATACCGCGGCAATGGCCGAGCCGCCGCCGCCCGCACCTGCTGAGCCAGAACCGCAGGTGGAACCGGAACCGGAACCAGAGCCGGAACCGCTGCCAGAGCCACCGCCAAAGGCGATACTGAAGCCTGAGCCGGTAAAACCCAAACCGAAGCCGAAACCGAAGCCGAAGGTCGAAAAAACGGTCAAACGCGAACCGCAGAAAACCGAGCCGCGCGAGCCATCGCCGTTTGAAAATAACGAGCCAGCCAAGCCAGTCGACAAAGCGCCGGTGAAGCAAGCGCCTTCAGCGCCGGTTCAGGGCAATTCGCGTGATGTGGGGCCGAAGCCAATCAGCCGTGCAGATCCGATCTACCCACCGCGCGCCAGAGCCTTGCAGATTGAAGGCAGTGTGCGGGTTCAATTTGATATCGACAGCGACGGCCGCGTGACCAACGTGCGTATCCTGTCTGCGGAACCACGTAATATGTTCGAGCGTGAAGTGAAACAGGCATTGCGCAAGTGGCGTTACGAAGCCAAGGAAGCGAAAGATCGCGTCGTTAATATCCGCTTTAAAATAAACGGCACCACGGAGATGGACTGATATCGACGTTGGCGCCAATAGAAAAGGGTCGCCGAAGCGACCCTTTTTGCTGCCTGCATTTCAGCTATTCTTCAAAGCCGACGCGGAAGTTCATTTTGCCATCGGGCAGGGCGCGTGAATTGCCCTCATCATCCACCGCCACATAAGTAAATACCGCCTCGGTTGCACGGTAGCGCTGGCCGATAGGAGCGGAGGACACTTTCTTTACCCACACTTCTATATTGATGGTGATCGAACTGCGGCCGGTACGGATACACTGCGCATAGCAGCAAACCACATCACCCACTGCGACCGGTTTCAGGAAGGTCATACCATCGACACGCACTGTCACTACGCGTCCTTCGGCAATTTCTTTCGCCTGAATAGCGCCGCCAATGTCCATTTGCGACATTAGCCAGCCGCCAAAAATATCACCGTTGGCATTGGTATCTGCCGGCATTGCCAGAGTACGCAGCACCATTTCGCCACTGGGTAAAGGTCGTTGTTGAGTCATAGCCGTCTGCTTATCAAAGAAGGGTTTTCATTATACTGCCCGCAGCAAGCGCTACGGGCATTAACAATTTTGTAACTATTTTTTCTGTTCTTCCGGCATGTGCCGATAAATATAAATACCGCTGAGCAGGGTAAACACCAGCGTCAGCGCCGTCAGGCCGAACACTTTAAAGTTAACCCAAACGCTTTGCGGCAGCCAGAAGGCGACGTAGATATTCGCCAGGCCACAGACCAGGAAGAATACCGCCCAGGCCAGGTTGAGGTTGCTCCACACTTTGTCCGGCAGCGTCAGCTCTTTACCCAGCATGCGCTGAACCAGCGGCTTCTTGAGCACCAGTTGGCTGATCAGCAACGCCAACGCAAACAGGGTATAGATGACCGTGACTTTCCATTTGATAAACAAATCGTTATGGAATACCAGCGTCAGGGTGCCGAACACCAGCACCATCAGGAAGGTGATCAGCGTCATCTTCTCGACCTTGCGGTATTTGATCCAGGTGAACACCAGCGCCAGTGCGGTAGCGACAATCAACGCGCCGGAAGCGACGTAGATATCGTAGAGCTTATAAAAAGCAAAAAAGACAATTAACGGGAGGAAATCAAGAAACTGCTTCATAAATCAATCCATCATCTGTTCATCGCCCGACTATACCGGATTCGGCGGGCTCTGTGTACCGCTGGGAAGCGCTGATTATCGGCGTTTGGGGGCCGGATTTCTGCCATGAAAGCAGGAATTTGCATAAACTTACGATTGAGGTCGCGACTTCGTGGTGGGCCGATTGCCAGCGCGGCCCTGGCATCTCATGATACGCGTAATAATAGACGGATAATTTATAACGGAAAACAGTTTATGCAGTGGAAATCTCTCCAGGCGTTGACGCCTGGTTTGACGCATTTATTAGGGTATCAACGCAGTTGGCTTAAACCGGATATACGCGCCGGGCTCTCCGTAGCTGCGGTGGCATTGCCGGTGGCGATCGCTTACGCCGAGCTGGCCGGGGTCAGCCCGGTGGTGGGGCTGTACTCCTGTATTTTGCCGATGGTCGCCTACGCGTTTTTCGGATCGTCGCGCCAGCTTATTGTCGGGCCGGACGCAGCCACCTGTGCAGTGATAGCCGCAGTAGTGACGCCGCTGGCTGCGGGTAATATGGAGCGGCACTGGCAACTCACCATTATGATGACGGCAATGATGGGCGCCTGGTGCCTGTTGGCTAGCCGTTTCAAACTGGGCGCACTGGCGGATCTGCTCTCCCGGCCGATACTCAGCGGGCTGCTGAACGGTGTGGCGATCACTATCATGGTCGATCAGATCGGCAAGGTTCTCGGTTTTGGCGTTCACCCTGCGCAGTTGATTGAGCGCATTTACGCGCTGCCGGGCAACCTGATGCACAGCGACTGGCTGACCATGGCGGTGTCGCTGTTGACGCTGGTCACGCTGCTGGGATTTAAAAAATGGCGCCCTAACTGGCCGGCACCGTTGTTTGCCATCGTATTGGCGGCTTTCGTCACCTGGATAGGCGGGTTACAACGGCATGGCGTAGTGACGGTGGGGGGTTTTAGCGACGTATTACCGATAGTCCAGTGGCCGGATTTCCAGCCAGGGTTGCTGCGAGACATGGTGATCCCGGCACTCAACCTGGCGGTAGTGAGTTTTGTCAGCATGATGCTGACTGCGCGCAGTTTTGCGGCAAAGAATGGCTATGAGGTGAACGCCGACGCTGAGTTCCGCGCGCTGGGGTTGGTGAATATCGTTTCGGCGCTTTCGCAGGGGTTTGCCATCAGCGGGGCGGATTCCCGTACTGCGGTTAACGATGCCAACGGCGGCAAGAGTCAATTGGTGTCGATCATTGCAGCGGGGGTGATTGCTTTCGTGCTGTTGTTCCTGATGGCGCCGCTGCAGTTTATTCCGGTAGCGGGGTTAGGCGTAGTGCTGATGTATGCCGCCTGGTCGTTGCTGGATTTTCGGGGCATCTGGATTATGCGCCGCCGCAATGCGCAGGCCTTCCGGTTGGCCATGTTCACCTTCTTGTGCGTGCTGCTGGTGGGGGTGATCAGCGGTATCGGCCTGGCGGTATTGCTGGGGCTGATGCAGTTCCTGCGCACGGTATTTCGTCCGACGGAGCAGTTGCTGGGTGTGAACGACGAGGGCATGATCCACTCGATGGGCAACAACAACGGCGTTAAAGCGGTACCCGGCGTGATGATGTACCGCTTCAACTCGCCGTTAACCTATTTTAACGTGGCGTACTTCAAGCGCCGGATCCTGAATTTGGTGGACAGTACACCATTTCAGCCGCGTTGGGTGGTGGTGGATGCTGTCGCCAGCTTTACCCACGCGGATATCAGCGTTCTGGCGGCGATAGATGAGCTGAAGCGCGATCTGTTACAGCGTAACGTTAAGCTGGTGTTGGCAGGGAGGCGAACCGAGCTGACGCGTTGGTTCCGCATCAATCGGCTGGGACGCGATCGGGAATTGATTCTGGTGCCGGACTTGTATCTGGCGTTGAAGCTGATTCAAAGTAAGGAACAGGCTGAGACGGCTGCGGTTCCATAAGCAAAAAGGGCACGCCTCGGCGTGCCCTTTTAGTTACTGCCGGCAGATCAACTGCGCAGCAGCATATACAGACGGAACAGGTAAATCAGCAACAGGGCGGAAACCAGGTTGCTCAGCGCGGTAAGCACTACGCTGGCGACATTCGGGGTCAGTACCGAAAGGTGGCTCACCATAAACAACACCAGCAGCTTGGCGGCCAACCACAGCATCATGGCCGGCACAATCACGCGCGCATTGGCGAAGGCCAGTTTGCAGCTCAACTTGATCGACGCGAACACGCCTTTTTTGTCGGCGGTGGTGATCACCGGCGCCAGCGAGAAGGCGATCGCCATAATTACGCCCGGCACGACGAACAGCGTCAAGCCTAGCTGAATCAGCAGAGTGCAGATAAACAGCAGCAGCAGCAAACGCGGTAATTCCGGCGCAGAAGCGCCAATAGCGCGCAGCGCGCTGATGCGTTGCCCCTGGGAAACCAGGCTAATCAGCGTCAGCATCCCGCCAACCAACAACACGTTGCCCACCAAAGCGGAGAAAGTGGCAGCAGCTGACACCTTCAATAACACCATCTGCTGCTCGGGCGTCATTTGCTGAATGATTTCCTGGATCCCCATTCCGGCGGATGCCGTAAAATCACCTTCCGTTGCGGACAAGATCTTCAACTGCTCGACGTCAGGGCTAAAAACCTGATTGAGCAGCACAGAAATGAACGCGGTCAACAGCGCCAGCATCAGAATGCTGGTCAGTTGATTACGGAAAAAGTTAAAACTGTCACGGTACAACGTGTTGGCCGTGATAGGCATGCAGACTCCTTGGCGTCGAGAAACAAAGATATATCCATCGCCTTTCAAGTTGCGCCATGGTTGGCCGCAACTTGAAATTCATAGGTATATAGCAAAATCAGTGGGCGATTGTACCTTGTTCCGCGTCGCTGTGGCACCCCGTGAGTTGCATTGCGGCTATTTCTTCAGTGATCACCGTTATTGGCAGCGTCAAGGGTAAAGGAACCGGCAGCGGCGGCAGACCATAACGCTCGCGAGCGCGATCGCAGGCTTCGTTGCGCAGGCCGTTTTCTCCGGACTGATCGAATTCGCGGCAAGGGCTGGGGCGATTGAGATAAATGGAGCAGGACACGGCCTTGCCGATTTCGCCCTCGAGAGCGGTACAGCGCGGGGACTTGCTGTTGGTCCCCTGCATACAGCGCAAAAAGGGAGTTAAGGGCTCGGTAAGAGAGATAGGAACCACGCCGCCGCCATCTTCCGCTTCGGCCCAATAGAATGACACTCGAAAATAGCCGCAGCATGCGCCGCAACTGACACAGGGATTATGAATTTCGCTCATCTTGATCGCGCCGACTCCTGACGGCACTCACCAAAACCAACACGGATAATGAACTTACTCAGTGGCTGTTTTTTTAGCAACTGAAGTTTGAACATGCAGATGTTTTGCAACAAAATGCATTTTTTGATTCAGATCAATTCTCTATTTATTAGTCCCTTAGGTAACCTTGTTTTTAGTAGGAATAAAAAAATTTACACATAAGATGTGATCCCGATGGGATCATAAATACCCGTAAGTAGGTATATTCCCTTCCGAATAGTAACCACACAAATGGAATGGATAATGAAAAAGACAACTCTGGTGGTATTGGCGGCTATGATGGCTCCAATGTTGGCAAGCGCGCATCAGGCGGGTGATTTTCTTTTCCGCGCGGGGGCGGCGACGGTTCGGCCCAATGCAGGATCGGACGACGTACTGGGGCAGGGATCCTTCAATGCCGATAATAATACCCAGCTCGGCCTGACTTTCGGCTATATGGTAACGGACAATATTGGCGTGGAACTGCTGGCTGCGACGCCGTTCCGCCATAAGGTGTCGTTGAACGGCGCGGCAGTGAACGGCAATATCGCCACGGTGCGCGATCTGCCGCCGAGTCTGATGGCGCAATATTACTTTGGCGACAAGCAGGACAAACTGCGTCCGTATCTGGGGCTTGGCGTGAACTACACCACCTTCTTTGATGAAAAATTCAATGACAATGGCAAAGGAGCCGGGCTGAGTAATCTGAGCCTGAAAGACTCCTGGGGTGTCGCTGCGCAGGCGGGCCTGGATTACAACCTGGATGAACACTGGATGTTGAATATGTCGGTGTGGTGGATGAATATCGAGACCAAAACCCGCTTTGATGACGCCAACGGCAACCATCACAGTATTGATACGCGGTTGGATCCTTGGGTGTTTATGTTCGGGGCAGGTTATCGCTTCTGAGGATGACCGAGACAGGGAGGCGCAATGCCTCCCTGCGATCGTTATTTGAGTTGCATGACGTTCTCAACGGATTTAACACCTGCCACGCCGCGTGTGGTCTGCACCGCACGGTTGGCATCTTCGCTGGAAGTGACAAAGCCGCTCAATTGCACCCGGCCTTTAAAGGTCTCTACGCTGATTTCTCTCGACTTGATGTTTTTATCTGCCAGCAGTGCTGATTTCACTTTGGTGGTAATCACCGTATCGTCAATATAACCGCCAGTCCCCTCGGATTTCGCTGTCGGCGCGCAGGCGCTTACTGCGAATGCCACAACGGCTGCCATGCATAAGGCCGAAAGGGTTTTAAATAGCTTCATAAATTACTCTCCATGCAATGTTATTGTTGAAACTACATTCAGGTTATTACCTGAAAACGCTCAGTATTTCCGCAAAATGCAGAAATCTGCAACGGGCACTTTCAAGTGTGAGTCAATAAGCGAGTTTGTTCAAATTTTAGATGTAAAAAAATCGAACAACACTGAGAGGAAACAAGATGTTATCGGCGGGCGCGATCCATCACGCCCGCCTCAGGGAGGATCAGCTTCGGGTCGCGGCTTTCATTTCGCGAACAAAATTCGCCAGCCGAGTCAGCATTTCTGCCGGCTGCGCCTGATTTTGCTCGATAATTTTGACGATCGCCGAACCGGAGATCGCACCGGCGGCACCGGCCTGCAGCGCATCATGCACCTGTGCAGGCTCGGAAATGCCGAACCCCTGCAGCGGTGGCGCGGCATGGTATTCGCGCAGTTTGTTCACCAGATGATGCAGTGGCAATTGAGCGCGGCTTTCGGTGCCGGTAACGCCTGCGCGGGACAACAGGTAAGTATAACCCCGTCCGTGCGAAGAGATTTCACGCAGCAAATCGTCGTCTGCGTTTGGCGGGCAGATAAAGATAGGCGCGATGCCGTGGCGGGTAGCGGCGGCACGGAAGGGCGCAGACTCTTCAAATGGCACATCGGCAATCAGCACCGAATCCACGCCGACTTCGGCGCAACGCTGGTAAAAGGCGTCGATGCCTTTATGAAACACCAGGTTGGCGTACATCAGCAGGCCGATAGGAATGGACGGGTGCTTCTGACGAATGGCGGCCAGCATTTCAAAACACTGGGTCGGCGTCACGCCGGAGGCGAAGGCACGCAGCGCAGCGCTCTGGATAGTCGGGCCGTCGGCCAGCGGATCGGAGAACGGGATGCCCAGCTCCAGCGCATCTGCCCCGGCTTCAACCAGAGTATCGATAATCTGCAGCGACAGTGCCGGGTTCGGATCGCCCAGGGTGACAAACGGGACGAAGGCGCCTTCCTTGTTGCTTTCCAGACGTTTGAACAGTTGCTGATAACGTTCCATCAGATTTCTCCCCGAGCTTTCAGTATGTCGTGAACGGTAAATATGTCTTTGTCGCCGCGGCCGGACAGGTTAACCACCAGGATCTGTTCTTTCTGCGGCGTTTCACGGATCATTTTAAGCGCGTGCGCCAGGGCGTGGGAGGACTCCAGCGCCGGGATAATGCCTTCGCTGCGCGACAAAGCCTTGAAGGCATCCAGCGCTTCGTCGTCGGTAATCGACACATATTCGGCACGGCCAATGCTGTTCAGATAGGCGTGCTGCGGCCCGACGGACGGGAAGTCCAGCCCGGCGGAAATGGAATAGGATTCCTCGATCTGGCCTTCGGAGGTCTGCATCATCGGCGCTTTCATACCGAAATAGATACCGACGTGGCCGTGCTTCAGCGGCGCACCGTGTTGGCCAGTTTCGATACCGAGACCGGCAGGTTCCACGCCGATCAGCCCAACGCTGACGTCATCGATAAAGTCGGCAAACATGCCGATGGCGTTAGAACCGCCGCCGACGCACGCCAATACGGCGTCCGGCAGGCGGCCTTCGCGCTCCAGCATCTGCGCTTTGGTTTCTTCGCCGATCATGCGCTGGAACTCACGCACGATGGTCGGGTACGGGTGCGGGCCGGCTGCGGTACCCAGCATATAGTGGGCGGTTTCATAGCTGCCGGACCAGTCGCGCAGTGCTTCGTTGCAGGCATCTTTCAGCGTGGAGGAGCCGCTGTGCACCGGGATCACTTCTGCACCCATCAGGCGCATGCGGAACACGTTCGGCGACTGGCGTTCAATATCTTTGGCGCCCATATAGATGCGGCATTTCAGGCCGAGCAATGCACAGGCCAGAGCAGAGGCCACGCCATGCTGGCCGGCACCGGTTTCGGCGATGATTTCGGTTTTGCCCATACGCTTGGCCAGCAACGCTTGCCCCAGAACCTGGTTGGTTTTGTGCGCGCCGCCGTGCAGCAAATCTTCACGCTTCAGGTACAGCTTGGTTTTGGTGCCGGCGGTGAGGTTTTTGCACAGCGTCAGCGCCGTCGGGCGGCCGGCGTAGTTTTTCAGCAGATCGATAAACTCAGCCTGGAATTCAGGGTCGCGCTGTGCGCTGACGAAGGCCTCTTCCAGTTGTTTTAATGCCGGCATCAGAATCTGCGGCACATATTGGCCACCAAATTCGCCGAAGTAGGGGTTAAGCAGCGTCATTATAGTTCCCGTTATTATCCGTTAAATTGTCTACCCTTCATCTTTCAAACCGCAGGTGTGTTGGTTGCGCTCTTTCACCCCAGTCACTTACCTGAGTAAGCTCCTGGGGATTCACTCTCTTACCGCCTTCCTGTGCCTTGAAATCTATTGGGTATATTTGATTCAGTAGGCGCGCAGGGTCTTGAACACTGCCGCCAGGCGGGCAGGATCTTTAATCCCGGGCTCGCTCTCGACGCCGGAGTTAAAATCCAGCCCGGCACAGCCGAGTTTGGCTGCGTCAACGCAGTTGTCTGCGCTCAGACCGCCCGCCAGCATCACGTTGCCCAGGTTTTGGCCGTGCAATACCGACCAGTCGAAACGCTGGCCGGTGCCGCCGGCGCCGTTATCCAGCAGATAGCGGTCAACGTGCTGCAGATCACGTGCCGGCAAGCTGTCTTTCACGCTCAGCGCTTTCCAGATCTGGCAAGAGGCAGGCAGTTTGGCGCGCAGGGCGTCGATGTAGGCTTGATCTTCCGCGCCGTGTAGCTGCACCGCCTTCAGACCGAGGCGTTCAACGGTTTGCACCAGGGTTTCCACCTGCGCGTCGCAGAACACGCCGACGTATTTCAACGGCGCGCCGGCAATCACTTCGCGGGCGCGGTTGATGTCGACATAGCGCGGTGAACGCCCGACAAAAATCAGCCCGCCGTAGATCGCGCCGGCCTGATAGGCGGCTGCGGCATCTTGTGGGCGGGTCAGCCCGCAGACTTTATTGTCGCCCAGCGTTACCCGGCGTACGGCGGCGCGCAGGTCAGTTTCCGACATCAGTGCGCTGCCGATCAGGAACCCGTTGGCGAAGTGGCTCAGTTCGCGGATTTGGCCGTAATTGTTGATGCCGGATTCGCTGATCACCGTCACTCCGTGCGGCACGCGTGGTGCGAGTTGGCGGGTACGGTCCAGATCAATGCTAAGGTCGCGCAGGTCACGGTTATTAATGCCGACCACGCGTGCCTCGAGCGCGATTGCCCGCTGCAGTTCTTCTTCGCTGATCACTTCGGTCAGCACGCCCATGTTCAGGCTGTGCGCCACGGCTGCCAACTGGCGATATTGATCGTCGTCCAGCACCGACAACATCAGCAGGATGGCATCGGCCTGATAGAACCGCGCCAGGTAGATCTGGTACGGGTCGATAATAAAATCTTTGCACAGCACCGGCTGCGTGACCGTCTTGCTGACCAGCGGCAGGAAATCGAAACTGCCCTGGAAGTACTTTTCATCGGTCAGTACCGAGATGGCCGAAGCGAAATCCTTGTAGACCGAAGCGATTTCGACCGGATCAAAGTTTTCGCGGATCAACCCTTTGGAAGGGGACGCTTTTTTGCATTCAAGAATAAATGCCGTTCTGGCCCCTTGCAGCGCATGATAAAAGCCGCGTTCGCTTGGGACGATTTCATTGTGAAAGCTGGCCAGTGGTTGTTGTTGCTGTCGTGCTGCGACCCATTGCGCTTTATCACGAACAATCTTGTTGAGCACGGTTTCCTGCATCATTTATCCTCTTGCTGCCAGTGCGGTGACGCGCTCGTAAGCTTGCCCGCTGTGAATCATGTCCAGTGCCTGCTGCGCGTTTTGGCGCAGGTCTTCATGCCCGAATAACTTCAGTAACAGCGCCACGTTAGCCGCTACCGCTGCGGCGTGCGCCGGGTCGCCTTTACCTTGTAACAACCGTGCCAGAATGTCACGGTTTTCTTCCGGCGATCCGCCCTGCAGGGCTTCCAGCGGGTAGCGTTGCAGGCCAAAGGACTCTGGCGTTAATTGGTAGCTTTCAATCTCACCGTTGTTCAGCTCCGCCACGTGGGTCGCGGTGTGAATTGCCACTTCGTCCATGCCACCGCCGTGCACCACGGCGGCACGCTGATAACCCAGCACACGCAGAGTTTGGGCTATCGGCAGCACCAGCTCCGGGCTGTAAACGCCGATCAGCGCCAGCGGTGGACGTGCCGGGTTGATCAACGGGCCGAGCACGTTAAATACCGTACGGGTTTTCAACTGTTGGCGTACCGGCATCGCATGGCGGAAACCGGTGTGATATTGCGGTGCAAACAGGAAACACACGCCCAGTTCATCCAGCGCCTGGCGGGACTCTTCCGCCGGCAGATCCAGGCGGATGCCGAATGCCGCCAGCAGGTCCGAAGAACCGGAACGGCTGGAGACGCTGCGGTTACCGTGTTTTGCCACTTTGGCACCGCATGCCGCCGCCACAAAGGCGCTGGCGGTAGAGATATTGATGCTGTTGGTGCCGTCGCCGCCGGTGCCGACGATATCGGCAAACGGATAATCCGGGCGTGGGAACGGCAGGGCGTCGGCCAGCAGGGCCTTGGCGGCACCGGCAATCTCTTCCGGGCGCTCTCCGCGGACTTTCATGCTGATCAGTGCCGCTGCCAGTTGGCTGGGTTCCAGCTCGCCTCGCACGATGGCGCTGAACAACTGCTGGCTTTCCTCTTGGCTCATTGATTCTGAGCGGTACAGTTTTTCAAGAATAGGTTGCATCGTCGTTTCCCTTATTATTTCGCCAGCGCCCAGGCCAGAGTTTGCTCAAGCAAACGTGCGCCGTGGGTGGTGAGGATCGATTCCGGATGGAATTGGAAACCACATACGCGGTGCCGGTCATTACGTACTGCCATCACCATGTCGCCGAAGCGAGCGTTAACGGTGAGTTCGGCCGGGATATTGCTGCCGACCAGTGAATGGTAGCGAGCCACCGGCAGCGGGTTCACCATACCGGCAAACATGCCTTCGCCATCGTGGCTAATGGCCGAGGCTTTACCGTGCAGGATCTCGCCCGCCTGGCCGACGTGCCCACCGTAGGCCTCTACAATCGCCTGGTGCCCCAGGCAGATGCCGATAATCGGCAACTGGCCGCGCAGGCGTTGCAGCAACTCCGGCATGCAGCCGGCTTCGGATGGCGTACCTGGGCCCGGTGACAGCATCAACACCGGTTGCTCCAACTGTTGCAGGCGCTCGATAATCACGTCCGCAGAAATCTGGTTGCGGTAAATCACCACCTGGTGGCCGCTGGCACGCAGTTGATCGACCAGGTTATAGGTAAAGGAATCAACGTTGTCGAGCAGTAAGATATCGGCCATCAGAACACCTCCTTGGCTTGGTGCGCGCTGGCAATGGCACGCAGCACGGCACGTGCCTTATTACGGGTTTCATCGGCTTCCGCCTGAGGAACAGAATCCAGCACCACGCCGGCGCCGGCTTGCACGGTGGCAATACCGTCTTCAACATATGCGGAGCGGATGACAATACAGGTATCCAGATCGCCGGTGGCGGTGAAATACCCCACAGCACCGCCGTAGCTGCCGCGACGGGAGCCTTCAGAGGCAGCGATCAACTGCATGGCGCGAACCTTGGGGGCGCCGCTCAGGGTCCCCATGTTCATGCAAGCCTGGTAGGCGTGCAGCACGTCAAGGTCGGCGCGCAAGGTACCGATCACTCGGGAAACCAGGTGCATCACGAAAGAGTAGCGGTCCACTTTGGTCAGGTCCGCCACGTAGCGGCTACCGGCCTGGCAGATGCGCGCCAGATCGTTGCGCGCCAGATCGACCAGCATCAGATGCTCGGCCAGTTCTTTGTGATCGGTGCGCATTTCCAATTCGATGCGGCTGTCGAGATCCAGATCCAGCGAGCCATCAGCGCGGCGGCCACGCGGACGGGTACCGGCAATAGGGTAAATTTCGATCTGACGGTTGCTTGCGTCGTATTTCAACGCGCTTTCCGGAGAGGCGCCGAACAGGGTGAACTCGTCGTCCTGCATAAAGAACATGTAAGGGCTTGGGTTGCTGTCTTTCAAGGTTTGGTAGGCCGCCAGCGGGGCCGGGCATGGCAGAGAGAAGCGGCGTGACGGCACTACCTGGAAAATCTCGCCTTGGCGAATGGCCTGCTGCAGTTCGCTGACCACGGCGCTGTATTCCTCATCGGTCTGGTTGCAGCTCAACTGCATGTTTTCCAGCTTCTGATGCGGAATGGGTTGCGGGGTCTGCTTCAACTGGGTCTGCAACTGCTCAAGACGCTGTTGCAGGCGCTGTTCTTCCGCCGCATCGGCGGTAAACACGCTGGCCTGCAGGCGAGCCACGCCGCGCTGGTGGTCCAGCACCAGCAGGGTTTCCGCCAGGTAGAAGCAGAAGTCCGGGCAACGTTGATCCTGGCGCAGCGCCGGCAGATCTTCGAAACCGGCAACCAGATCATAGGCAAACAGGCCGCCGAGCATGACCGCTTCACGTTCGTCCGCCGGGGCGTCAACCAGTGTCAGCAGAGTGCGCAGTGCGTCAAACACTGACAGTGAGCGCAGACGGGCATCCTCATCCTGCACCGCATCGATGACCGGGAAGGTCAGTTCGCGGCCGTTTGGGCGAACCTGAATCTGCACTTCCGCCGGCAGTGCTTCATCGAGCAGCGGCAGCATCGCCGCACCGTTGGCGGTCAGCGCCTGCAGCGTGACGCTGCGGCCCAGCGCGGTAATGCGCAGGGCGCTGTCGATCACCAGCAGGCTTTGCAGGTTTTGCTTGCTGTTTATTTCGGCAGACTCCAGCAGCAGGGTGGCCGGGCGCGCGCCGCACAACTGATGGAAAATGGTCGTCGGATCGCCCCGGTAGTGGGTTTCCGCCTTCAGCAGTGTGAGTTGTGGTTTGATGTTCATCATGGGTGGTTCCAGTTAGATTTTGTCCATAAAAAAGCCCGCATTACCAGCGGGCTTAGGGAATCTGCAGTGTCAGATGACAGGTATGCGTGATTACACCGCCCGCGAAAGGGAAGTACGCCACCAACGAAGAAGAGAAGTTTGCTTGTTCATATCTTTGCTCTCTCGATTATCATCCAACCAGGGGATGCCCCTGAACTTGTGTACTAGTTAACTGGTTCGCAGGAGTAAAGTCAACCCTCTTTTTACACAATGTTTTAGCGGTAAACGTGAGTTATTTTCATCAGGGCGAATGTGAGCGGGCCAGAATAGATTTCCGTCCGGCCGACGATCGCGGGTATGATAGAAGGCCAAGCCATTGCCGGATATTTCTTTTGACAGACAGCAACCCCCAGCCTTCCGCGTTTACCCTTTACGACCTCCACAGCCATACCACCGCCTCTGACGGCTACCTGACACCGGCACAACTGGTGCAGCGGGCGGTTGAAATGCGGGTTGGCGTATTGGCGATCACCGATCACGACACCACCGATGGGCTGGCTGCGGCCGCCGCCACCATTGCCGAGTTGTCGCTGCCGTTGCAACTGGTGAATGGGGTAGAAATCTCCACGCTGTGGGAAAACCACGAGATTCATATCGTCGGCCTGGGGATTGATATCGCCCATCCGGCGATGGTGCAGTTATTGGCCGAACAGACTGAACGTCGCAACCTGCGTGCGCAGGAAATTGGCGCACGGCTGGCAAAAGCACGCATCGATGACGCCTTCGAAGGCGCGCAAAAATTGGCGGACGGTGGGGCGGTGACGCGTGGGCACTTTGCACGCTATCTGGTGCAGATCGGCATTGCCGACAACATGGCGCAGGTGTTCAAGAAATATCTGGCCAAGGGCAAAACCGGTTATGTTCCGCCACAGTGGTGTACAATAAAACAAGCCATTGATGTGATTCATCAATCTGGCGGGCAGGCGGTGATAGCGCATCCGGGCCGTTACGATCTGACGGCCAAATGGCTGAAGCGGCTGTTTGCGCATTTTGCCGAACACGGCGGCGACGCGATGGAAGTGGCCCAGTGTCAGCAAGCACCGCATGAGCGTTCGCTACTGGCGAAGTATGCGCAAGAGTATCAATTACTGGCATCGCAGGGGTCTGATTTTCATCAGCCCTGCGCGTGGATCGAACTGGGCCGTAAACTGTGGTTACCCGGTGGCGTTGAGCCGGTGTGGCGTGACTGGCCGCAACCGCAGCAGGCTGCAGTATATTGATTTAACGGGGGCGGATGCGCCCGCGTGCATCATTTTAGGAGCAAGTCATGAGTCAGCTTTTTTATATTCATCCAGATAATCCTCAACCGCGTTTGGTCAACCAGGCGGTGGACGTGCTGCGCAAGGGTGGAGTGATTGTCTACCCGACAGATTCCGGTTATGCGCTGGGCTGCAAGCTGGAAGAAAAATCGGCGATGGAACGTATTTGCCGTATTCGCCAGTTGGACGGTAACCACAACTTTACGCTGATGTGTCGCGATTTGTCCGAGCTTTCGACTTACGCCTATGTCGACAATACCGCATTCCGTTTGATCAAAAACAACACGCCCGGCAACTACACCTTCATCCTGAAAGCGACCAAAGAAGTGCCACGCCGCCTGATGAATGACAAACGCAAAACCATCGGCCTGCGTGTACCCTCGAACCCGATTGCACTGGCGCTGTTGGAAGTGCTGAACGAGCCGATGATGTCGACCACGCTGATGTTACCAGGCAACGATTTCGCCGAGTCCGATCCGGAAGAGATCAGCGATCATCTGGGCAAGCAAGTGGATCTGGTGATCCACGGCGGTTTCCTGGGCCAGCAGCCGACCACGGTGATTGATCTGACTGAGTCGGCGCCGGAAGTGGTGCGCGAAGGTGCGGGCGACATAACGCCTTTCCGTTGATTGTATCGCTGCGGCGGTTGCTCATTTTCTGAAAAGTGGCTGAAACGACGTCATTTATCGTGAAAGCCGCTATTCTACACAATCAAAAACTGAAAATAGGCAGGATGCATAGCGATGATTAAACGGGGTTCTCTTTTAGCGGTCTTATTGTTTTCCTCTGTGGCCAATGCCGGTTTTTATTCCGGTAACGCCTTGCTGTCTGAAACGGGCGGCTATGTGAAAAACAAAAATGGGGCTGCTACCGTTGCGGAAGCGCTCGATGGCGGAATGTTCATGGGCTATGTGGCCGGCGTCTTTGACACCTATTCGATGCAGGGCAACCGCAATATTTGCCCGGACGCCGGCATGAGCGTAGGCATGGCTTCCGATGCGGTAATGCATTATTTAAATGAACACCCGGAACAGCTGCATTATTCTGCACCTTCAGTGATCATGCTGGCGTTAACCGCGGCTTATCCTTGTGAAAGGCACTAAATCCGTTCGTTTGGTGCGTATATTTTCATTTGGTGCGCTCCCCGTTTTTTAGCACGTTCTTCAATAGATTAAATCGCCAAACGCTGTCAGTTTATTTCCTGCGCACAAGCCCTCTTAACCGCTTTGAGGACATGACGCTTCAGGAGGTAAAATGACAGCGTTTCACTTTGGTACCCACTCCCTCGATTATCATGATACCGGTTCCGGCCCGTTGACGCTGGTCTTGCTGCCCGGCTGGTGTGAGCCAAAAACGGTATTTGCCCCCTTCAGCGCGCTGGCGAGTGAGCGATACCGGGTGATTAGCTTCGACTGGCGTGGGCACGGCCTGTCATCCTGTGATGACGCGCTTTCGCTTGGCGCCGAAGACTTGCTGGCGGACATCCATCAGCTGCTGGCTGCCCTGCAGGTGGAAAGCTTTGTGACGCTTTCGGTGGCTCACGCCAGTTGGATTGCCGTCGCCTTGGCAGAGATCATGCCGCAGCAGGTCAAAGGCCTGGTATTTCTCGATTGGATCATGACGCAACCCGCGCCGGCATTTTTCCAGTCGGTGCAGCAAATGCAACGGCCAGATCAATGGCTGGCGGCGCGCGATGCCCTGTTTGCCTTCTGGCAAGGCGGGGTTGACCATCAGCCGGTGAAGCATCATCTGACCGTTGAAATGGCCCGTGAGGACTTTCGCCTCTGGCAAGCCGCCGGCGTGGCGATAGAACACGCTTATCGGCAATACCAATCGCCGCTTAACCGGTTGAGCGAACTTGGCCCGCCGCTCCCGTGCAGGCATATTTACTCGCTGGATCGTGATGAAAATTATCTGAGGCAACAGCAGGTTTTTGCTACCGACCATCCGTTCTTCTCGGTCTTGCGGCTGGAACATGCCCGAACGCACCTGGGGATCCTCGAGCGGCCGGATGAAGTCTATCGGGCGGTGGTTAACTTTCTTGGCGATTAACCTTTTGCCTGGCTTAATCTGATGCGGGCCTGAGCCCGCGGTTAATAGATTTCGATAATCGGTCTGCTAATAAAGTGGGTTCCAACACTATAGAAAGCCTGTATAATGCGCTGTTCGATCCAAGTAAACGTATTGTTACCACCGTGGTGCCTGTCGCCGCAGTGGTCATCCCCCCGACGCCTGTGAAGGCGCAATATTTAAATTAATTTATCAATAAAAACAACAGCATAATAAACCGCTAATCTGAGTGAAGTAGGTTTGTGTGACAGCCTTTAGCCCAAGTTGTAGCCCCGAATGTGTTACATGCTCGCCACAAATCATAATGTCGAAAGGGTTGTATTCGTGAGGATAAAACGTAAATCATTTGAACAATTCTTAATGCACGACATAGAAGAACTTGACGCTGAGATCCAAGAGGGATACTTGGAGCAAGCTTTCCCTTTGATTGGTCAAATAGTCATGTTTTTTAACACATTGGAAAAAGACTTAGACCGCATGATTTATGAGAGTTTTAGTGATCGTTCAGATCAGATGGGGATAATAGTTATCAGTGGTATGAACTACTCCGCAAAAGTTGATTTGTTCAAAAGATATTCTGACATGTTTCATTGGGGGTTTCAGAAGGAAGTCCCGGGGTTTGAGGTGCTGATCAAAGACCTTAGAGAGTGCGGACGGTTACGAAACTTAACTGTGCATGCAGATTGGAATAATACAGATATTGAGGGTTACACTTATCTGGGAACAAAGATAACCAAGGATGGGATAAATCAAGAGTACATACAGTTTAGTATTGACTCCCTGAACAGCATTCTTGAACTGATCCACCACACGCGATTTAAGTTAAGCGATTATTACGAAACGCGTAGTGAAATCCTTTCCAGCTGAGATCTATGCAGACACGGAGAGGTAAGGGAAGCGCTCAGCAAGCGGCAGGAATTGGAAGGTAAACTGTTCGCGGCGGTCTCCGCGTCGCTGGAGGCATTACCTCCTATAGATCCAAGTAAGTTTTGGTCTAAGCGATAACTTTACCTGCCAACGGGGCTTCTATTGCCCCACGTAAGTCTTATCCATTACTATGATAGCCTATCGACAGAACGGAAGTTTTAAAATTATTATAAGGCTAATCAATGCGATACCTGTTTTTTACCTTTGGTTTGGTTACCTGCTCTGCTTTTTCAAGTGAAAAACCACTCATCCAATTGATACAGGATGAGCATAACCACATAGAAATATTTGAAAAATCAATTAATTACACTATGGGTGATGTTAAAAATAAATATGTGGCTACGGGACGAAAGGCTAGCATGCTGTGTCTTGGGCTTTCAGATGGCGATATTTATGTTAACGCAGCAAGAGATGACGATCAGTTAATTGTCGCTGTGGATGAAGTTCGCTATCAGCATGATTTTGTGGAAACGCAGCAGAAAACATTAGCGCACGGAGTCATTTGTAATGCTTTAAACGGCCAAGCACTCATTACCTATCAGTATAATCCCATTGAAGCTCTGCATGCTTATGCTGGCACAGCAAAATCCTCAGTTAATAGTGGAAAAGCTCAAGCAGCGGCTGCTAAGAAAGAAGCTGCTGCTGCTGCCAACGGGCTGGCGGCGGAAACAAAGCGAATGGCGACGGCTCAAGACAGTGCCAAGATTGCTAGGGCCAGTGGAGTAGATATCTCACGCTATCAATCTGCGTTCCAATCTGCAATAGGAGCTAAGTTAAACACAGCTCTATTGGACAGGTACAAAGGGAAGGTATGCACGATAAAGCTGAGCGTGGCGCGCGATGGGAAATTGCTAAATGTTACTAGCCAAGGTGGTGATCCTGATTTTTGCGGGCAGCTCATTACAAGGATTAGAAGTGCACAGATACCTGTCCCACCAAATGATGAGACATGGAATGTGTTTAAAAATGCATCAGTTGATATAAAGGGCAATATTTGAGCCTTCCAAGGCTGAAGCATGAATTGCTGTTTCAGCCTACGTAAAACCACACTTGATTCTCTCACCGAATCCAGATCACACCTCAAATCAAAGGGGATGCAATATTGATAGCTTGGATATCTCAGACTGATAATTGGACAGGGGTTGCTGCTTGGGCGGGTTTCGGCCTATCCGTTTTCCAGTTGTTGAAGTCCAGAACAACTCTGAAGCTTTACCTTGGGTGTGATCAGCATGAGGACAGACTCGATGTATCGAACAAGAGCGCCCATGACGTAACGTTGAGTGCGGCAGGTGTAGTAACTGCTTATGGATGCCTCAGCATTCGGTCTGACGAACATTCTAACCAATATAGGATTACACCAACGCTACCGCTTAGATTGAAGGCTCGCGATGAAGTAACCTTGAAAGTGCCTTTTGTGAACAAGGCATACAAAAATAAGACGCATCACCGGGGCGGCGTGTTCGTAACAACCTCAGACGGTAAAACGTTTAGTGATGTGTGTTGGTTGAGGCGGAAATACTGGTGGTTACTCGCAAAAATGGAAAGTGGCAAATCATAAACATGAACCCCTGTCAATCATAAATGCAGCATTTATTGATAAAATTCTGGACATTTTAAGCATTCCGTGACATAATGGTATTTAGATTAGTGATTTAGCTAAAACTCACAGTATCCTCGATACATCCCATACTGATTTATAAAACATCCCCTTTGACAGCACAAGAGATAGCCCCCGCAGGGTGCTTCCTTCCGTGTTGCAATTTTATTTTTCCAAATTTAAGAGGTAATTACATGAAACAAACCGAATTTATTCGGCGGTCTACTGCTGAGCAGATACTGCGAGCGCTGATCAAGAACAAGATTAAACGTCACATGGTTTATGCCTACCGTAAACGTCACCCCAATGATGAGACCGGTCTTGAAAAGACGGGTAATGCACTGGAACAGTACCGCGTTTACCTGCTGGAACAGAAGCGACAGCCACCGAAGCCAACGGCGGCGACATTGGCCCTTGCCGATTTGCTTGATGAACATCATCCGCACGCCAACGTCCGATCTCCGATGACGAGAGAGTTGATCGAAAGGCAAAAGCGGCTCGTTAAGCTGGCCTTTGGCCGTGATATCACAACTGAGCAGGTGTTTACACTCTGGGCTGCATCCAACATGAATATTTACAGTGAATTGTCTCAGCAGGGGTATCTCACCCACAGGGATAACAATTCCCAACTACGTGATGAGGGCATGTAACCATGAAGCTTAGTTTAGACGATGAAACGTACGATATTCTACGTGAAGAATCCGACCGGCTCGGGATGCCGGTTCCAAGGCTAATCCGCCAGATGTGTCAGAGCGCCGCAAGGCAAATCCAGTTAAAGACTAACATACAAGGAGAATTAAAAAGTGAGCAAGAAGAACAGAGATAAAAGCGAATTTGTACAGGTAGAGTATGAGATTTTAGATCTGGTTTCCTACAACGGTCTACAACTTAACAGTCACATGAAATTGGTACTTGCGTCCGCCCGTAGTTACCAACGCACCGACAATGTGTATTACGAATCTAACCCAACCCTACAACTCCGCACCGGCCTTAAAGAGGGCGCTGTCACGTCCCTCATTAAGAAGATGGAAGTTGCAGGACTGATCCGGGTAGAACGCATCAAGGGTGTGGGAAACAGATATTACCCGTTAGCACTCGACCTCACCTTAGCTGAGTTCATCCCTGAAAAAGGCGATATACGCAATATACGCGATATACGCAATATTCTCAGAGAACAATCAGTAGAGCAGCCAGAACCAGCCTTAGAGCCATTAGAACGAGAAGCAGCAGTGCAAGCACAGGAATTCAACCAGCCAACTCAGCAGGGAGCAGCCGATGAATATGCTAATGATTTTCCAGCAGAGGACTATGGGTATCAGGATTCAGATGATCAGGATCAGATTATTAACGATTGCCACGCTGTTGGGAGTCCTGTTGGTACTGCCCCTGATATCGATACTGCCGTTTATGCTATTGATCCTGTCATAGATGGCGCTTTTGCTGTTGATATCCCGGAGGTTGAACCCGTAGACCCTGCAACGTCAGAGTCATGGTTAGACGCGCCGTTTCTCCCAAATGGCGAACTGAAACAGGTGGTAGTGCAATATTGCCTTGGGCATGAAGTAACCGACCCTGAGGAACAGAAGGAATATGTACGGAAGCTTCGTGATCCGAACTACGTGAGACCGAAACCCATCCACAGCCCGACATCGGCAGCAGCACCGGAACCGGAGGAAATACCCTTCTAAGGAGGAAAATTGCTTACTGTAGAAGATGAGAGACTAGTAGAAGAGACAGCCGCCCGGCTGTCTGAGAGAAAATCCCGCAAAATAGCTTTAGCAAAATACCCAGTAGAAACCCTAAAACGCGTTAAATCTATGTTGGTTCAGCAGGTGCCGATGGCGACCATCTGCAAGCTGTGCGGCGTTCCTAGCAGCGTAGTAATCAAGCTACAGAAGGATTTCAACCCAAGGCTACGCAAGCGGTTTCACCTTCAATTAACTAAAACAATGTCATTACAAAAACCAGACATCAGCCAATGGGCCATTGATGCGCTTTTTTACGTCTTAAAACCAAGGGTGATAATCACTCTGGTTATTATTATTTTCATAACCGATTACATATTGAGGATTCCCACATGAGTATTTTTGAATCGATCGTAGATTCCCTGAAGTCACAAATTGAACGACAAGCGGCGGCAGCTGTAAACATTGAAAAGTCAAAATCTGAGGTTCTCAACGACAGCATTACAGCCTACCTGAACCAGAAGAAGGCAACGCCGGAAGTTGTGGAGGAACAGCCAGAAACCACGCCAACGGCAGAGATTAACAAGGGCCGTAAATACAAAAGCAAGGGGATCGCTTTGACCGCAGCCGCTCAGGGTGGGCCAGCAAACGGCCGTCCTGTTTCTTTGCTAATGAAATCATCAGATCAGCCAACCATTATCCGCCGTCAGCTGATTCTCAAATCTGCCGCCGGTGGTGCAACCTTGATCCGGAAATCGGATGGAACCTTGCTTTCTGAAAACGGCATGCAGATAACCAAAAAGATGCATGAGCTTATGGATCAGTTGGGTATTGAGTACACGATCAGGGATGAGGGGTAAGTGATGGGTGAGCTTTATATAGCCAGCGACAGCACATCAATTAGTTCAGTGATGGGGTTTGAGGTCCAATGGGACGAAAACCTACGCTAAGTTCATCATAGACGGGTGAAACGTTTAAGCTTGCTGGCGAACCATTGTGGCTCAATTCCTTTGTCTGACTCGTTGGCAAATTCAGGGAAGTTTTGCCAGAAGTTCGTTATAGCATCTGCAATTTCGACAAACTGCGCTTCACTTACTTTCAGTTCATCCGGTCGTGGGCCAATACGCCCTCTTAATTTTGGATATGCTGATGGGTAATACTCGGGGTATTTGCTCACCAGGTCCCTATGAGACCGGCCTTTCCCATGCTTATAAACATTTACCAGCAACTGGCAAGCGTCCAGCTTTACATAGAATGGTTTAGCCTTGATTTGTACCCCTGCCCATTCCAGCAGATCAATCAGCAGCGGAAACTCTACATTCCAGATCAAGCCGTCTATCGCAGCCGGTTGCCAGTGCCGAAACTCTCTGACCATCTTCTCACGCAAGGCTTTATCAAACTGATGGAACATACCAGCGGTCAAGGCCAAGGTGATGGTGTTATGCATCTCATGCAGGGCTAGGTAATGTGAGATGCCTTCATTAAATGCAGCTTCCGCTGAATCAGCCGGGTCATCCCGCTCGGGGTCAAAATACTGGCCCAACATTTTATAGTGTGCCTGCTCCGCCTCGTCAGCCTCACGCGAGATGTCATTAAATTGAGAGAGTAGCCGCTGGCGTGCCTGTAAGACATAGAACTTGTGAGGCTCAATGATTGCGCGGGTATCAAATGTATCAAACCAGAATGTATACCCCATGATGATTTCCCTATGAAATTAAACATCTTTCGGCCAGTACAATACACAACATAAGCCTATCTGGGGCAGAGTATTTGGCGAGGCCGACTAACGCAAGAGGTTATGGTTAACGAATCCAAAAGACGCTTAGCGTGAGCATGGTGGATATGTTCACGGCCCTAAACCAACCGAGGATATATGAGCTGGAATCAATGGGCAACAGTGATGAGTCTACTAGCTAAAACATTGGAGGGTAAATCCGACAAATTCCCTTACGTCATTACGTCATTACGTCATTACGTAATCAAGCTTCTATCCGATAAAGATAGGGGCTTTTTTATTGCTTAAATAACTGTCGTAATTATTCCAATTAAATACATTTAAATATGAATTAATAGGAAAGAATGCAGTTAACATTGAACGATAAACGTACAGTTACGGTAGTATGCGTTAGACACTTCAGAAACTTTGAGCAGATAGAAACCAGCCTGTAAGCCTTGGGGCAGTAGGCATCGTAAAATATATTGTGTGGAAAAACATTTTTATTGTAGGGTAATGGGCTAAGCAGAATATCGGTATTCACTTTAAAAATAAAACACCGTTTCATTTATAAGGAAATGAGATTATTTTATTCATTAAATGAGACTCATTATCATCTGTTGGTAATGCCGGGGAACCCGGTCAGATATCCCAAAAGAGGGTAGGGTCAGACGCCTAAAGTGGTAATCCGGTTTCACTGGTATAATTGAACGAAAGCGCCGAAAGTCGCAATATCGCCATTTTGGGGTATAGTTACCCACAAGCTGATCGACTTATCCACATTTCAAGTTATCTCGGTGAATCTGGCCTATTCTGGCCCACATTGATGCTTCAGAATGAGCGTAGCGTTACCAAATAGATTGAGCAGGTAGAAAGTTAACTGGTTCGATCTGTTACAAAGGTGCGGGTAACGGTCATTATGTGAAATTCGCACTGTATGAACCACTGTATAAGCTTTTGCTGTTATCAAGTTATCTCTCAGGGTTCTTGTAAGGGTTTGTGCATAGGGTCGGTAGGGGTGGGTTTGAGATAAGGCCGCAGCGTGCTCCTGAGGAGCTTCTGTAGTGAATGGTGGTATGTGAGCAGGGGCGACAGCATTTCCCTGATATTTGGGCAACATTTCGACTTTCAATAGGGGTAACCCAGCACCGGTCAAGTACCTATATCCGTACGCCGTGATATTTTCACCAATCACGCACAATGCTACCCGCCTAAAGAGGCGATCGAGATGACCGGAAAATACAATAAGGAAATTTTATGTACTTAATGGGGATACTGCTCAAGCACGTGGGTTGGATAGAGTACGATGACAACAAAACGATTTTTCAAGATCAATATGGGATGTGTTGGCTAAGAGATTCAGGGGAAGTATATGGAGCTGGTGATACTTTTTGCTATGTAGATACCCATAAAGAGGTTGAGGCAACAAAGCTATTCACACTTCCAGTTGCCGATGATTACCGCACCTCCCATATTAATTGTAAGCAGTATCGTTTAGCACATACCGAGGTTTTTTTTGCAAAGGCTCGAGCATCAAGCAAAGCGTTAAAGTGGACGATATTCTTGTGTATTGTTTCTTTTGTTGCGGGTGTGTTGTTATCGCCTATAGCGGCACATGCAGGTCAGATCACGATCAGTCACCCCGAGAGTGAAGAACTCCAAAACGGTAAAACGTTGTGCACCTACACCACGCCGGTCTATACCTTTACTATAACCGTGAAAGGACGCTGTCCAGTTTCAAAAACGTTCGATACTGATGATTCAGAGTAAACACCCCCAAAATTTGGAGGTGTTCTATTGATGCTTAATCAATCTTGATAAGATCAAAGATTGTACCATCATCACGTGTCACAATTTTTTTGATTAGGTCCACTTTGAATGTTGAAGTTGGTTTTGGTTTTACAACTCCATTGGCTAAAACCTCACCAATTTTTTCAGAAGAGAAAGCATTATTAACGATAGGGTATATAGATCCATCCTTATCTATAAATACATCGTCTTTGATGTTTCCATAAACGACTCCCTCGCGGTGAACTTTATACTGAACAGATGTTTTGATATTTTCTTGTGTCATAATGTCGTTCCTATTTTTTCTTACAGCTGTGTGAGTAGACATATATAAACTTGCTTTACTTGAAATGGAAACCCTGAAAATAGGGTGTGTGACACATCGCCCACAGTCTTACGTAAAGGTTTCTAACTATGGTGGCCTCGGCATAGTCGTTAGCTATCTAATGGATTGATTCTCTTTTAGAAAAGGAAATTAAAGCCATCATGTAAGTGGGCACCAGGAATGCTTCGGATCAACCGTTCAACAGGACTATCAAAAGTATTGTACTGACAGTGTGTTCCGCATGTGAATGCATCATCTTGTATCAGAGGCATTTCAGACTTAAAAAAAATGTCATTACAAGAATAAACTTGAACTGCATGATTACACATGGCGACTTCTTCATCGGTTAGAACTAAAGTTGATAGTCGAGGTTCAATGGTATATGAAGTTGGTCGATAAATGACCACGCTTATATTAGGAGTTATAGGTGCTAGTATCATAGGACTTATAGGTGGATTCACTGGAGCAGTAAAGTTATGGAAGAAACCATCGCCAAATATGAACTCTTTTTCGCTTGAGAAGAGAACTGCAAACTTTCCTCGTGAACCAATATGGTCAGACACCATACGCTGTGTATCTCGCATATTAAGGCCAATTATTGCTTCTCGTTCAGCTTTAGGAACTGTGCCACGTAGCTGCTCTGCCGCACTCACTGATGCTTCCCGGTTCCGAGGGCTACGTATTACCAGAGATACTACGCATTCGGTTAGAATCTTTAGCTGTTCCTCTGTGCTGTGGTGTGCTTGAAACCGTTCGGTTAGCTGGAGGTTAGGGAGATCCTTTTTTGATAGCTCATTCATCCACTCTATTACTTTCGGGAAGTTATTATCTGCTAGATCAAAGGTTTTTTCGAAGCTCTGATCCCAAGGCGAAGGCTCTCCGGGAATTCGGCTTAGCTTGATATGATGGCCATTTCCAATCATACCTAATTGTGCCGGTGGGATTTTATTGGTAGCGAGATCAGGAGTTAGCCGGTTAGTAAAACCTTCATCATTCGCCCAATGTTTAGAAACACATCTTGGCCACCAATGATGACGCTCTGTTTTTAATTTTTTCATATGGTTAGACTCTATCGTGAGAATTTTTTAGAAGCGTTAACGTGTGCCATCTTTTTGTTTTAGTTTGCCAGTTCAGGCGAGCAACCTCTAAGCTTTTAGATGACAATTTGTCACTGAGGCACTTTGTAGAAAGGGGAGCAGTTGTGACCGGTAACTTCAGACCCCCTCGGAAATCGAGGTGCAACCACCCCGACAATCAAGGGGGTACCCCCTCGGAAATCGAGGGCAATAAGATTAATTATAAAAACATACTATAAGAATAACTAAAACCTCAACCTCCTTCGCTTCGCTCAGTCGGTTATACGCGTAGCTACGCATTTCCCCCACTGGAGGAACACAGAGTGTTCGAAGGGAAGGGGAGAGAAGAGAGTTTAAGGGTTGTTTGGTTACTGGAGAGAGCCTCTTCAGGCTATCGGGTCTACTGTTGGTTATGGTGACGAGTCACCTTGGGCATTCTCCTACGGACAAGCCACCATTTGGGCAATGGAGAGAGCGTAGCTCTCGACCTTTGGAATATGTCACGAGGCAGATAGCCGAGAGTCAAGCGGGCGGCGGGGGCTGGCGGTCATCTCGCAGTACTGTACCCAAACCATACCACCTGATTCAACCCCACAACCTAGAATCCTTCCTGTATGACATCAGGTTCAACGCTACACCAAAATCCACGCATTGCACTAACTTAGTGGATAAAACGCCGCACGGTGGCTTACAGCTCGCCTTATTGGGTTCTGTATTGCATGGGTTTATTCTTAATTCACATATTGCAACTCATGTCAATAGCTATTTCGTAATAAATGTTGATATTTATCATCATTAATGTTATAATAGAACTAGAGATAGACGGTAAGCCCTTGATATCTCCCAAAGTCCGGTTCTCCTGAAATTACCGGGCAAGCCCTTCGGGGTAGCCAAAAAATCCTGATTCCCCTGATCAGGTCATTCTGACTAGACCTTAAGCAAGTCGAGGTCAGAGCAAGGCCCAGCCTCCCGGCTGGCCTTTATCCAGCACTTTACACATATTCCCAGAGTTCTGAATAAAGGCGGACATAGGCCATTCGCCGGTGCTGGCGTTCACGCGCCACACCAATGATTTCTCAATCTACATATTGAGATAAGTCGCCATCACCGGCGGCGGGCGTCCTACGTCCAATTTTCAACCAATCGTATATAAGGATTCACAATGAGCATTACTTCTAACGGCGTACAGCCGGTAACTCAGGGCGATATTATCGTTCGCTCCGAGACCTCACATTTTAACCGCACCGAGCACAAGTTTGCTGCTGCAACCATGACACGCGTACCAGAAGTGGGCGATATCGTAGACGCAGTCACTGGTCAACTGTCAGACGGCACTAAAGATCAGGTTTTGGTTATCCATATTCAGAACGACGGCCAAAACGCCGTTGGTAAGGACTGCCTGACTGTGATCGCGGACAAACTGATCTACATCAGCACCGACTACGTAAAAGCGGCCAATCGCCCGGCAGCTATCGCAAAACTGGTAGCAGACAGCCACGTTCGTCTAGCTGTTAACGCCAACGCATAATAAGGAAATACAAAAAATGGCTAAAAAAGAATTCGACGTTGTCGATTTGGTCGGCAGTTATAAAAGCATCCCGGTTCAACCGGCGTTCCTGCAATCCATCGGTGCTTTTGATGAGAAACCCGTTAAAACCGTGAAGATCGACGTGGATTTCCTGAAGGCTGAAAGCGCGAAGCTTTTTCAAACGACCACCCGCTACGGTTCCGACCTGAACACCATCAAGACATCCAAGGGGCAGAGCTTCTCTGTGGAGCTACCCCATGAGTATGCTCATGCAGAGATTTCTGCATCTGATTTCCAAGGCCGTCGCGCCATCGGTTCGGAAGATGAGGTCACAGTAGAGAGCCTAATGGTTCAGAAGATGGCAGACCTGAAAGATTCCCACGTCCGTACTAAAGAGCTGGCACTTTGGAATGCATTGGCTCATGGCTCTGTCATTGATGACAAGACCAATGGCGGCAGCGTGGATTGGGCTACTACTTTTGGAGCTACTCAGGAAACTGGGACGGTATCCAGTGCTGTAACTGGTGACCCCCTGAAAGACCTATCTCTGCTAGTCAGCAAATTGCGCCGCAACATGGGTGGTTGGGTACGTAATAGCAAAGGAATTGTTGTGTTGGCGGGTGATGACCTGTTTAACGCGATCCGATTCCATCCACTGGTTGCAGCTGCCGCTAAACAGGGTTTGATCGATGGCTCATTCATCTATGGTGCTGGTGAAGTGAATCCGGGTTTCAACATGTTCAGCCCGTTTGCCAATCTGACAATCGTGCAGAACGACAACCCTGATTTTGAGCTTGATGCAGATAGCGGTCTGGCGTTCCCGCTGTTCCGTAAAACTATGGGAACCGTGCAGAGTCCGTTGACCTCGTACTATGGCCCAGCGTCACGTGATCTACAGATGGCGCGTAGTGGTGCAGCCCGTGAATCTTTCGTTTGGTCAACAGAGGATGAGCTGCACAACATCAAGATTCATCATGAGAGTTCACAGATAGCGGTGAACTATGACATGTCATTCACCTCAGCCATCAAACTGGCACCGGCGAACTAATCGCTATATCTGCTTTGGGGGCTACATTAGCCCCGGCTAAAAATTGAGAGGAGAGGAAATTGATGAAAGTAATAGTCTTGGACGGTCAAGGCCAGCCGCTTATCAACGGCTGTGACTCACTGCTGAATGTCGCGGAGATCTGTCGAATGCTTGGGATTAACCGGAACACCTTTAATAGCATCGTAAAAAAGCTGGGCAGCGTAGAAGCTGCGATCCGACAAGTGAAGAAGAAGCACAAATGAAGCCCGCCAAGCGCGGGTTTTTTTACGTCAGAAAATTGAATCAACAACTGGTAGTAGGTCTCTCAACGGTGGTCTGTGTGTGTATCTAGCAGTTATTCCGAGGCTCTGTGTTCTGCTATGACCAACCACAAACTGAACTAATGCAGCATTGGTTCCACTGGCTACAGCCCGGCTAATGAAGGTGTGCCTTAAGCTGTGTATGCGTCGTTTTAATCCGAATTCGTCATAAGTCGGAATCTCGAGGCTATCCATGACGGCAACCCATGTATTAGTAGTGCTCGTATAATCTGGCAGGTCACCGAATACCAGATCGTCATCAGAGAGCAGATCAATGCGTTTGCGTAAAACCCTCTCTAACTTTTGGTGGATTGGGATTTGTCGCTGAGCATGATCGCTTTTCCCTCCCTCAATGAAGATGTAATGTCGTCCTGTCTCCTCATCCTGTCGGATATGCTGCTTGCGTATGTCGGCAATCTCCCCACGGCGAGCACCTGTATAAATGAGCGTAAGAAAGTAATCTTTTCTCCAGTCTGTGCCGGGGAGGTTGGACAGGGCATTTTTCAACTTTTTCATTTCACCGTCGCTATAGTGACCCCCTCGGTTAGGAATCACCTCATAGCTGATTCCTGTGGTTGGGGCTGTGGTGAGGATGTCTTTATGATCCACAAGGTATGTCTTGAACAGGGAGCGCCAGATCTTAAGGTGCTTGTGAACGTGCTCACTCGAAATCAAATCATCTTCAGGAACATCATAGGCGATGCACTCTGCTAGGTTCATACTGGAGTAGGGTTTATGGGTTCGAGTAGGGAGATTTTTAGCAACCAGCAAGGCTTCTCTAATGTGCTGTTTGGTGATGCTGTCTACCGGGACATCTCCCACCACGTAGAGCAAAACTTCATAGAAGCGTTGATTCTCACCAGCAACTGAACGCCGCCATTTCTGCCCCTTGTCGGCAACATACATTTTCCAAGCTTCGGATAACTTGATTGCGGGAGGGGTGTTATCTTTTGTATTCATGGTGACGTTGTCACTTTCAGGTATCCGCTGCTTACTGGCGGAAACTGTCGGTAACTTTGATTTTAGCGAGCTAACCAACTGCTCATACTTGGTGAAATCCCCATCATAGAAAGCTTGGTATGCTTGATAGAGCTTTGCCTTCGACATATCTAAAGTTGTGGAGGCAGCAGAAATTTCATTGGCAAGGGATGAAGGGTCAATGTTTTGATGCAAGAAATTAGCTTTGATGAGCAGTTCCGATCCTTCATCACCTTGATATACCCATGACTGGGCCGCTTTAGCATGCTCGCCAGCCGCTGCCGCTGTTGCTGCCGGATCACTAATCGTCTCTCCCATTCCTTTCGCTATTTTACCTATCACTGGCAAGGATTCTGCTTCAAGGATATCTGCTTCAAGCATTCGCAATAAGAACGTATCCAAATCCTGTTTGGTAAGCTCACGCATTCCGTTCAACTTCCCCTTGAACTCCTCTACGGACATCGCCCCAGACTGAACCAAAGGAATGTAGGGGGCCATTTTGGACATGGTAGCTTGGGCCTGTTTCAGACTGTCAGTGTTGAGCGATAAACGAACAAATTTTTTAGAATCATTAAGTCTAAAATTTGTGTAGAATGTCCGGCCACGCTGTATCGTGTGTGACAGTTTGTGTGACACCTTGTTTGACATGCTGTGTTCCAAAATGTGTGCAAGATTATAGGGTTATGGCGTTATCGGCCGTAACTGATTGAAAGAATAGTATACGTTGACGTCTGTGAAGGCGACACTAGAGGTTGCTCAATGAGCGAAAAGTTACAAAAAGTTTTAGCGCGCGCCGGCCATGGCTCGCGTCGTGAAATCGAAACCATAATTGAAGCCGGCCGCGTCAGCGTTGACGGTAAAGTCGCCAAACTGGGCGACCGCGTTGAAGTGACTGCCTCGATGAAAATTCGTCTGGATGGTCACGTACTTTCAATTAAAGAATCCGAAGAAACGGTTTGCCGCGTGCTGGCTTATTACAAGCCGGAAGGTGAACTCTGTACCCGTAGCGATCCTGAAGGCCGTCCGACGGTGTTTGATCGCCTGCCTAAGCTGCGTGGCTCTCGCTGGGTAGCGGTGGGGCGCCTGGACGTCAATACCTCAGGCCTGCTGCTGTTCACCACCGACGGTGAGCTGGCAAACCGCCTGATGCACCCTAGCCGTGAAGTCGAGCGCGAATACGCGGTGCGTGTCTTTGGCCAGATTGACGATGAAAAAGTGAAGCAACTGAGCAAGGGCGTTCAGTTGGAAGATGGCCCAGCCGCCTTCCGCACCATCACTTTCCAGGGCGGCGAAGGCATTAACCAATGGTACAACGTGACCCTGACCGAAGGGCGTAACCGTGAGGTGCGTCGTCTTTGGGAAGCGGTTGGCGTGCAGGTCAGTCGCCTGATCCGCGTACGTTACGGCGATATCGATCTGCCTAAAGGCCTGCCGCGTGGCGGTTGGACCGAGCTGGAACTGCCGGCGATTAACTATCTGCGCGAATTGGTTGAGTTGAAGCCCGAAACGGTCAGCAAGATGCCGGTGGAGCGCGAGCGTCGCCGCGTGAAAGCGAATCAGATCCGTCGTGCGGTCAAACGCCATACCCAGGTGGCGGGCAGCGGCCGCCGCAGCGCGCCAGGCAGCAAGTCCGGCAAACCAAGCAAGCGCAGCTAATCATTACGCCGCAACCCTCTCTGGGCTGCGGCGTTTTCTTTTCGTTACCAGTCAATTCCCTGTTGCGCCATGATACCTGCGTCGAACGCATGTTTTACCGGCCGCATTTCCGTCACCGTATCCGCCAGTTCCAGCAGATCGCGATGGCAGCCACGCCCGGTGATAATGACCGTCTGGTGCGCAGGGCGCTGCCGCAACGCTTCCAGCAGTTCATCCAGCTCAAGATAGCCGTAACTGACCATATAGGTCAGCTCATCCAACAGCACCAGATCCAGGCTGCTGTCGGCGAGCATGCGTTTGCCGTGCTGCCATACCGCCTGACAGGCTGCGGTATCGCCGGCTTTATTCTGGGTTTCCCAGGTAAAGCCGGTTGCCATTACCTGGAATTCTACCCCGTGCTGCTGCAGCAGGTTTTTCTCCCCGTTCGGCCACTCGCCTTTGATGAACTGAATAACGGCGGCTTTCATACCGTGGCCGACGGCGCGCGTTACTGTGCCGAACGCCGCGGTAGTTTTGCCTTTACCGTTACCGGTGAATACCAGCACTAAACCGCGGACTTGCTGGGCGGCGGCGATACGAGCGTCGACCTGTTCTTTCAGGCGCTGCTGACGTTGTTGATGGCGGTCTTCGGCCATGATAAAGCCTCCTTTATTCAGCGGCGCCGGGTTTACGATTGGGTTGAGCATCGAAGCTCATGCCGGTTTTTCGACGGCTGTCATCGCCCATTAAATAGAGGTAAAGCGGCATAATATCCGCCGGTGTTTTCAGCTTGTTTTTATCTTCGTTCGGGAAGGCTGATGCGCGCATTTGAGTGCGCGTTCCGCCAGGATTGATGCAATTTACCCGAAGATGGCGGCTTTTGTATTCTTCGGCCAACACCTGCATCATGCCCTCCGTGGCAAATTTGGACACCGCGTAGGCACCCCAGTTGGCGCGGCCCGTACGACCCACGCTGGAACTGGTAAATACCAGCGATCCCGAGTTGGATTTCAGCAGCAGCGGCAGCAGCGCCTGGGTGAGCATAAAGGTTGCATTGACGTTGACCTGCATGACGTCGTGCCACATCTCCATCGACAAGTCAGCCATCGGAGCGATATCCCCCAACAGCCCGGCGTTATGCAAAACACCGTCGAGGCGCGGGATCTGGGTGGCCAGATCATCCGCAACCTGTTTGCACTGTTCCTGCGTGGTGTGCAGCAAATCCAGCGTAACGGTGAAACTGGGTGCGCCGCCCAGCAGGGCGATCTCGCTTTGTACCGCCCGTAGCTTGCTTTCGGTACGGCCCAGCAGCACCAGTTGTGCGCCAAATTTGGCATAGGTAAGTGCGGCTTCGCGTCCGATGCCGTCACCGGCGCCGGTGACCAGGATGATTCTTTGTTCCAGCAGGTCATGTTTAGGTTGGTAATGCACAATAATTCCTCGCGCCGTGGTGGCTGACTCCCGCTTGCATCGGGGAGTGGTGTGAATTAAGAGACCCAGGCGGGAGCAAAGGCTCGACCGCATGCAGGGCCCCGCAGCGAATTTGGCTCATCATGTTGATGAATAATCCGTGTTATATGCCTCAAATGGATCGTATTTTCAATGATTAGGCAGCAGAATCGGCATTCTTTTGTAACAAAAATGGAACAGCGCCGGCTTGGTTAAGTCAAAATGCGCCCACATAGTAAAGAGGCATCACAAGGAATTTTTATTTAGCCGCGACAGCCACTGCGTCGGTTGGCTAGAATGAACGAGATCATACTAACAACCTGTAAATAAAGGCGGAATCTGTGGAGTTTATATCTATTTACGGCCTGTTTCTGGCCAAAGTCGCGACGGTAGTGATTGCCATCGCTGCGCTGGCGTTGCTGGCGGTCAGCATTGGGCAACGTAAGACCCGTCAGAAAGGTGAGCTTCAGCTGACTGATCTCGGGGAGCAATATCGCGAGATGCAACGCGACATGCGCCTGGCGCGTATGGGTGAAGCGGAACAAAAAGCCTGGAGTAAACAGTTTAAAAAACAGACCAAAGCCGACGATAAACTGAAGAAACAACGCGCTAAAGCCGGTGCCGTTGAAGCAACCAAACCCTGCCTGTATGTCCTGGACTTCAAAGGCAGCATGGATGCCCATGAAGTGACTTCGCTGCGCGAAGAAATCTCGGCGGTGTTGGCAGTGGCAACGCCGCAGGACGAAGTACTGCTACGGCTGGAAAGCCCGGGTGGGGTAGTGCATGGTTATGGTCTGGCGTCGTCACAGTTGGCGCGTCTGCGTACCGGCGGCATCCGCCTGACGGTAGCGGTAGACAAGGTGGCGGCCAGCGGCGGCTATATGATGGCCTGCGTGGCGGATCGCATCGTCGCGGCTCCCTTCGCCATCATCGGCTCTATCGGCGTCGTGGCGCAAATTCCCAACTTCCATCGCCTGTTGAAAAAGAACGATATTGATGTGGAGTTGCATACGGCAGGCCAGTTCAAACGGACGCTGACGCTGTTTGGGGAAAACACCGAACAGGGGCGTGAGAAGTTCCGCGAAGATCTGAATGAAACCCATGAACTGTTCAAAGAATTTGTACACCAGCAACGGCCTTCGCTGGATATCGACAGCGTGGCGACCGGCGAGCACTGGTTTGGCTCTCAGGCGAAAGAGAAAGGGCTGATTGATGCGATTGGCACCAGTGACGATCTGCTGATCGCCGAAATGGAAAATCACGAAGTGGTCGGGGTGCGTTATACGCGTCGTAAACGTCTGATGGATCGATTTACCGGCAGCGCTGCAGAAAGCGTCGACCGTTTGCTGCTGCGCTGGTGGCAGCGCGGTGAAAAACCGTTGCTTTAAGCGTTTTGATTAAACATAACGGGGGGCTAAAAACCCCCGTTTTTTTCTTAATCGGCCAAATGATATTTTTCGGAAAGCACGTGGGCCAAATGTTTAAACATATTAAATACAGCAGTGGTTTTTACCGTAGGTAATCCATCCTGATCCAAAAAGAATTCGCCGCGGAAAACTAAAACGCTGCCTTTTTGTTCAACGTCGTTAGCCACCATGCCCTGCAGATAATCTTCATGTTGTCGGATAATATTATTTGCTTCTTGCAACAGGGCCTCACGGCCAATGGGGGTAGTATTAGTGCACATTATTACACTCCAATCATAAATTCTGCGCGTATTCTAACGCCGGTTCGCATTTATCCGCAAACAGACTAAGGTTTATTTGCCGTCTGGATGGCTAGCGGTATCTGTCGATTGGCGAAATCGCTGTTTCCGTGCTAATTAGGTTGCGTGACGCTTTTTATCAGGTACAGTGTGGGATTTTGCGGCGTCAGGTGGAAGGTTTTGTTTACGCCATGAATGAGTCTCACACGGCCATACTTCTGGGGCATGGGTGATTAGCTGGCGGGATCAACAACTTGCGTTCAGGTTGAGCAGTTAAGCAACCAAAAGAAAAAAACATGTTGATCTCTTGCCAGACTGCCGCAATATAAAAAAGAGATATGAATCGCTGCGGCACGGCGAGATAAAAGACTTCTTTTTAGAAGAAACAAATTTAGGTAAAGGTAAATATGGGTAAAGCTCTCGTAATAGTTGAGTCCCCGGCAAAAGCCAAAACTATTAATAAATACTTAGGTAATGACTACGTGGTGAAGTCCAGCGTCGGTCATATCCGTGATTTGCCGACCAGTGGCTCAGCCAGCAAAAAGAGCGCTGACTCAACCGAAGACAAAGCCAAGAAGAAAGTTAAAAAAGATGAGAAAACGGCGCTGGTAAATCGAATGGGCGTCGATCCTTACCATGGCTGGAAAGCGGATTATGAAATTCTGCCAGGTAAAGAAAAAGTTGTCGCAGAGTTAAAATCGTTAGCGGAAAACGCCGACCACATTTATCTCGCAACGGACCTTGACCGCGAAGGGGAAGCCATTGCCTGGCACCTGCGGGAAGTGATCGGCGGTGACGACAAACGCTTTAGCCGCGTGGTGTTCAACGAAATCACCAAGAACGCGATCCAACAGGCTTTTAAACAGCCGGGCGAGTTGAATATCGATCGTGTTAACGCACAGCAGGCGCGTCGCTTTATGGACCGCGTGGTGGGTTACATGGTATCGCCGCTGCTGTGGAAGAAAATTGCCCGCGGCCTGTCCGCTGGGCGCGTGCAATCCGTTGCGGTACGGTTGGTGGTGGAGCGCGAACGCGACATCAAAGCCTTCGTGCCGGAAGAGTACTGGGAACTGCACGCCGATCTGCTGGCGAAGAATGATACCGCGCTGCAGATGGAAGTGACGCATGCCCACGACAAGCCATTCAAACCGGTTAACCGTGAGCAGACCCACGCCGCCCTCAAACTGCTGGAGAAAGCCCGTTATACGGTGCTGGATCGCGAAGACAAACCTACCAGCAGCAAGCCGGGCGCGCCTTTCATTACCTCTACGCTGCAACAGGCGGCCAGCACCCGTCTGAGTTTTGGCGTGAAGAAAACCATGATGATGGCTCAGCGGCTGTATGAAGCCGGCCACATCACCTACATGCGTACTGACTCCACCAACCTGAGCCAGGATGCGCTCAACATGGTGCGTGGCTATATCGGCGACAATTTCGGCGACAAGTACTTGCCGAAAGCGCCAAACCAGTACAGCAGCAAAGAAAACTCTCAGGAAGCGCACGAAGCTATCCGTCCGTCGGACGTGAACGTGCTGGCCGAGCAGTTGAAAGATATGGAAGCAGATGCGCAAAAGCTGTATCAGCTGATCTGGCGCCAGTTCGTGGCCTGTCAGATGACGCCTGCGCAGTACGATTCCACTACGCTGTCAGTGAAGGCCGGCGATTATCAACTGCGTGCCAAAGGCCGTACGTTGCGTTTCGATGGCTGGACCAAAGTGATGCCTGCTCTGCGCAAGGGTGATGAAGACCGCACCTTGCCGTATGTTGAAGTAGGCAGCGATCTGGAACTGCAAAAGCTGATCCCGAGCCAGCACTTCACCAAACCGCCTGCGCGTTACAGCGAAGCCTCGCTGGTGAAAGAGCTGGAAAAGCGCGGCATCGGCCGCCCATCGACCTATGCGTCGATCATCTCGACCATTCAGGACCGTGGCTACGTGCGGGTCGAAAGCCGCCGTTTCTACGCCGAGAAAATGGGTGAGATCGTTACTGACCGTCTGGAAGAAAACTTCCGTGAGCTGATGAACTATGACTTTACAGCGCGCATGGAAGACGGCCTTGACCAGGTAGCCAATAACCACGCCGAGTGGAAAGCGGTGCTGGATGAGTTTTTTGCCGAGTTCAGCGAACAGTTGGAAACGGCGGAGAAAGATCCTGAAGACGGCGGTATGCGTCCGAATCAGATGGTCATGACCAGCATCGATTGCCCGACCTGCGGCCGTAAAATGGGCATCCGTACCGCCAGTACCGGCGTGTTCCTCGGTTGTTCCGGTTATGCGCTGCCGCCGAAGGAGCGCTGCAAAACCACCATTAACCTGGTGCCGGAAACGGAAGTGCTGAATATCCTCGAAGGGGATGATGCAGAAACTAACGCGTTGCGTGCTCGCCATCGTTGCCAAAAATGCGGCACGGCGATGGACAGCTACCTGATCGATAACCAGCGTAAGCTGCACGTCTGCGGTAATAACCCTGCGTGTGACGGCTATGAAATCGAAGAGGGCGAATTCCGCCTGAAAGGGTATGACGGCCCGGTAGTTGAGTGCGACAAATGTGGTTCCGAAATGCACCTGAAAATGGGGCGCTTCGGTAAGTACATGGGTTGCACCAACGAGACGTGCAAAAACACCCGTAAAATTCTGCGTAACGGCGATGTTGCGCCGCCGAAGGAAGATCCGGTTCCATTGCCGGAATTGCCGTGCGAAAAGTCAGACGCTTACTTTGTTCTGCGCGACGGTGCAGCCGGCGTGTTCCTGGCGGCCAACACCTTCCCTAAATCGCGCGAGACTCGTGCGCCGCTGGTAGAAGAGCTGGCCCGTTTCAAGGATCGTCTGCCGGAAAAACTGCGTTACCTGGCGGATGCGCCGGTAGCGGATGGCGAAGGCAACAAAACGATGGTGCGTTTCAGCCGTAAAACCAAACAGCAGTATGTCTCTTCAGAGAAAGACGGCAAGGCCACGGGTTGGTCCGCTTTCTACGTTGACGGCAAATGGGTTGAAGGCAAAAAGTAAGTTTGCAGCCTGAATGCAATAATAAAAACCAGCCCTTGTGGCTGGTTTTTTGTTGTCTGAACGGTAGCGGGTCTATTTTTTGCCGTTTTTCCTTCACTGGGCTGGGGTTTCGCGTTGATAGCAATGCAAAATAATCGTTATCATGGTGTGACGCGGATCTATACTTGAAGCTGCTACGTGATATAGTGGTTATATAAAAAGTTTTTTTATGATTAAAGCTTATTAATAACGGCGTTTTCTTCAGCATCTGGGTGAGACACTGTGTTAAGGCTTGTTAGTTTTCAGCATACCGGGGCGACACCGATATACCTGGCTGCGGGTAAGCCGCAGTGTTTAACCTAGGATGGTATAAGATATGAAATTGCAGCAGCTTCGTTACATTGTGGAAGTGGTTAACCACAACCTGAATGTCTCATCGACGGCAGAAGGGCTTTACACTTCACAACCCGGTATCAGCAAGCAAGTGCGAATGCTGGAAGATGAGTTGGGTATCCAGATTTTCGCTCGCAGCGGAAAACACCTTACCCAGGTTACCCCCGCAGGCCAGGAAATCATCCGCATCGCGCGTGAAGTTCTGTCCAAAGTGGATGCGATCAAAGCCGTCGCCGGCGAGCACACCTATCCGGATAAAGGTTCGCTGTACGTCGCGACTACCCATACCCAGGCGCGTTATGCGTTGCCTAACGTCATCAAAGGCTTTATCGAGCGTTATCCGCGCGTTTCGTTGCACATGCACCAGGGATCGCCGACCCAAATTGCGGAAGCGGTATCTAAAGGCAATGCAGACTTTGCCATTGCCACCGAAGCGCTGCATCTTTACGACGACCTAATCATGCTGCCTTGTTACCACTGGAACCGTGCGGTGGTAGTGAAGCCCGATCACCCATTGGCCGGCAAAAGTCATATCACCATTGAAGAATTGGCGGCGTACCCGATCGTCACCTATACCTTCGGCTTTACCGGTCGCTCCGAGTTAGACACGGCGTTCAACCGTGCCGGCCTGACGCCACGCATCGTATTCACGGCAACGGATGCCGATGTGATCAAAACTTACGTGCGTTTGGGATTAGGGGTCGGGGTGATCGCCAGCATGGCGGTGGATCCGGTGCAGGATCCGGATCTGGTGACCGTGGATGCGCGTGATATCTTCACTTACAGCACCACCAAAATCGGCTTCCGTCGCAGCACCTTCCTGCGCAGCTACATGTACGATTTTATCCAGCGCTTTGCACCGCACCTGACTCGCGACGTGGTCGACAACGCGGTAGCACTGCGATCCAACGAAGAGATCGAAGCGATGTTCAAGGACATCAAGCTGCCGATTAAGTAAGCCGTAAAATTAACGACTTACAGCAAGCTTCGATTCTCTGGTGTTCGCTCACTTGTTTGTATCCTGTTTCGATCCTGTTGATCTAAACAGGCGGTGAGCTTGACTCAACGGGAGAGGAAATTCAACTCTCCCGTTTTCACCTTTCGTTAGAACGCCTCTTAACCGCGTTGTCGACCACGTTACACATCTCGCCATTCCATCTACCAACCCCTCTAAAACGCTCTCAGGGCGGTTTTGTGCTGTTTTCTGGCTTCTATTGCCTCGAGCATAAGCCTACAGAGTGAGGGAATTCCTAAAAAAGTTTAACAGTGAAATAATTAAAAAAATCTGCATTATCATTATTGCCACTATTGTATATACAGAGAAATAATCATGGCAGATTCTACAGATATTATTGATACCACCTATCCGGTGCCCGGATTCCGTTTCACGGTTACCATTGGTGATGATGTGATTCGCTGTAGTTCCGTTAGTGGATTAGATCAGCAATACGATAGTTTTGAATACCGTGATGGTATGGGGGGATTGTTTCGTGGTTTGACTCGTGCACAGCTCCCCTCCATTACGCTCTCGCAAGCGGTTTTTCCGGGTGAGTGCAAATTGTATGAATGGTTATATAACCATGCCAATCACAGCGATGGTAAGAAGGACATATCCATTAGCTTGACGGATGAATCCGGCAAGGTGCTGTATGTCACATGGAACGTTTTCAACTGTTTTCCCACCGGTATTACGGGTCCGAGTCTGGATGCTTCCAGTAATGAGGTGGCCGTTAAACAGATCACGCTCAACGCTGATCGTCTGACTGTTGAGTGCCATACAGTGTAATTTAGGTCTGTAAATACTTCTGGTTTGCGTGATCTATTCACCAAAAGTTTTCGTATGGGGGCAGGAGCGACCAGCAACAATTGTTACCGAGGAGCACTTCAAGATAAGGGCGCGTAATGCGCCCTCTGTATGACTTAGATAGCTTGACGGTACGAGTCCTGAACACCATCGCGATAGCCTTGTGCAAAAGCCGCCTGAGGGCTTTTGTGTCGAACGGTGCCAGCTTCAAGGTTTACCCATGCTTGAGAACTGCGAAGTAGTCCTTGCCTATAGCCTTGCAGATAGGCACATCCACATACCGCAGCAGGTTGATATGGTGCAACGACTTGAATTTTACCAGTGGGATGCGACTTCAGGCAGGGGGTAATTGCATGGGATAGATGAAAATATCTCGAGGTACGGATATGGGGGCTAGAAGCACCAAGGCATTGCCCAATTTTTACTTGTTTTTTGGATACCGGGGGTTAAGTCGACCATGCGATGCCCCTATTAACTTGTGTTGCACGGAGAGCCGAGTACGTCGCCTGATCCACCCGCGTCTTGGGTGACGATAAAGCGCAATACCTGTTTAGCCGCAGCGGGAGCGTTTTCCGCCGTTGATTGCTTCTGCCTATCGTTCTGATCAAAACGTGTTGTTATCAAAACGTTAATTTCTCTATGTGGTATCTTTAAACAAGACCTCAGTGATTACCCTGTTTTAGTCATAATAAGAAATGGAGGAGCTATGTCGTCCGATCTTAGAGAAACGAGTCTGGATAAGCTGGTTGCGTTGAACAGCGAGTATTACTACTACAGTCTGCCATTGGCGGCGAAACAGTTGGGTGATATCGACCGGCTGCCAAAATCAATGAAAGTGCTGTTGGAAAACCTGCTGCGTCATGTGGATGGCGACACCGTGCAGGTTGACGATCTGCAAGCCATCGTCGATTGGTTGCAAACCGGCCATGCCGATCGCGAAATTGCCTACCGCCCGGCGCGCGTCTTGATGCAGGACTTTACCGGCGTGCCTGCGGTGGTGGATCTGGCCGCCATGCGCGAAGCGGTGCAGCGGTTGGGGGGCAATGTTGACCAGGTTAACCCGCTGTCGCCGGTTGATCTGGTGATTGACCACTCGGTCACCGTGGATGAGTTCGGTGACGACGATGCGTTTGAAGAAAACGTGCGTATCGAAATGGAGCGCAATCACGAGCGCTACACTTTCCTGCGTTGGGGGCAGAAAGCCTTCAACCGCTTCCGTGTGGTGCCGCCAGGCACCGGCATCTGTCACCAGGTTAATCTGGAATATCTTGGCCAGACGGTGTGGCACACTGACGAAAGCGGCAGGCACGTTGCCTACCCGGACACCCTGGTCGGCACCGATTCTCACACCACCATGATTAACGGTCTGGGTATTCTCGGTTGGGGCGTTGGCGGCATTGAGGCTGAAGCGGCGATGCTCGGCCAGCCTGTATCCATGCTGATCCCAGATGTGGTGGGTTTCAAGCTGACGGGCAAACTCAGCGAAGGCATCACCGCTACTGACCTGGTGTTGACGGTGACCCAAATGCTGCGCAAGCACGGCGTGGTCGGCAAATTCGTTGAATTCTACGGTGATGGGCTGGCCAGCTTGCCGTTGGCCGATCGGGCGACCATCGCCAATATGTCGCCGGAGTTTGGTGCCACCTGCGGTTTCTTCCCGGTGGATGAAGTCACACTCGGCTACATGAAACTGAGTGGCCGTAGCGATGAGCAAATTGCGCTGGTGGAAACCTACGCCAAAGCGCAGGGCATGTGGCGCCATCCGGGTGACGAACCGGTATTTACCAGTACCTTGGCTTTAGATATGTCGACGGTGGTAGCCAGCCTCGCCGGGCCGAAACGCCCGCAGGATCGGGTGGCGTTACCGGATGTGCCGAAGGCGTTTAATGCTGCAACCGAATTGGACATCGCCAGCCAGAAGAGCAAGTCGGAATTCAAATCCTTTACCCTCAGTGGCCGGGAACACGAACTGCACAATGGTGCGGTCGTGATCGCGGCGATCACCTCATGCACCAATACCTCCAACCCCAGCGTGATGATGGCCGCCGGCCTGTTGGCGAAGAATGCGGTGAACAAAGGGTTGCGGACCAAGCCTTGGGTGAAGACTTCTCTGGCGCCAGGCTCCAAGGTCGTCACCGATTATTTCGACAGCGCCAAACTGACGCCATACCTTGAAGAGCTGGGTTTTAATCTGGTGGGTTATGGATGCACCACCTGTATCGGCAACTCAGGGCCATTGCCTGAGCCCATAGAGCAGGCGATCAAAGAGGGCGATCTTACCGTGGGCGCGGTGCTGTCGGGTAACCGCAACTTTGAAGGACGCATCCACCCGCTGGTGAAAACCAACTGGCTGGCCTCGCCGCCGCTGGTGGTGGCCTATGCGCTGGCAGGCAGCATGAAGATTGATCTGACCAAAGAGCCGCTAGGTGACGGGCGTGACGGCAAGCCGGTTTATCTGAAGGATATCTGGCCGAGTAGCCAGGACATTGCTCTGGCGGTGGAGCAGGTTCGCACCGAAATGTTCCACAAGGAATATGGCGCGGTGTTTGACGGCGACGCCAATTGGCAGGCGATTCAGGTAACCGGATCGGCCACCTATCAATGGCAGGCTGATTCCACCTATATCCGCCACCCGCCGTTCTTCAGCACCATGCAGGTGAAACCGGATCCGGTGCAGGATATCAAGAATGCGCGCATTCTTGCCATTCTGGCGGATTCTGTGACCACCGACCACATCTCCCCGGCGGGGAATATCAAGCGTGACAGCCCCGCGGGGCGCTACCTGAGCGATCGCGGTGTCGCGGCGCAGGACTTCAACTCATACGGTTCGCGTCGTGGTAACCACGAAGTGATGATGCGCGGCACCTTTGCCAATATCCGTATCCGCAACGAAATGGTGCCGGGGGTTGAAGGTGGCTACACCCGCCATATTCCGTCGCAAAATCAGCTGTCGATCTACGATGCTGCCATGCAGTATCAGCAGGAGCAGGTGCCGCTGGCGGTCATTGCCGGGAAAGAGTATGGCTCCGGCTCCAGCCGTGACTGGGCGGCGAAGGGGCCGCGTCTGCTGGGCGTGAGGGTGGTGATTGCCGAGTCCTTCGAGCGTATCCATCGTTCGAACCTGATCGGTATGGGCATTCTGCCGCTGGAGTTCCCGGCAGGCGTCAACCGCAAAACACTGGGGCTGAGCGGGGATGAGCAGATCAGCGTAAGCGGCTTGCAAACGCTGAAGCCGGGGCAGACGGTGCCGGTGCATATCACTTATGCGGATGGTCGTCAGGACGTGGTCAATACCCGCTGCCGTATCGATACCGGCAATGAGCTGACCTACTACGAGAACGACGGCATCCTGCACTATGTGATCAGGAAAATGCTGTAAGAGTAGGGTAATAAGAAAGGGCGCCTTTGATGGCGCCCTGATTTTTTGAAGGGAAATTACTTCTGGTCCAGCAAATGGCCCATTTTGGCGGCTTTGGTCGCCAGGTAGCGTTCATTTTTTGGATTGCGGCCGACGATCAACGGCACGCGCTCGGTGATGTTGATCCCCGCCTCGGTCAGGATCTCAACCTTTTTCGGGTTGTTGGTCAACAAACGCACCGCGTCCACGCCCAGCAATTTGAACATGTCCGCACACAGGGTGAAATCACGCTCATCAGCGGCGAAGCCGAGTTCATGGTTGGCCTCTACGGTATCGGCGCCCTTGTCCTGCAAGGCATAAGCGCGGATCTTGTTCAGCAACCCGATATTGCGACCTTCCTGGCGGTGGTAGAGCAGGATCCCGCGGCCTTCTTCTGCGATATGCTCCAACGCCGCTTCCAGCTGGAAACCGCAGTCGCAGCGCAGGCTGAATAACGCATCGCCGGTCAGACATTCAGAATGTACGCGTGAGAGTACCGGCGTCGCGCCGGTAATATCACCGAAGACCAGCGCCAGATGATCGTGCCCGGTAGCCAGTTCTTCGAATCCTACCATCAGGAAATCGCCCCAAGGTGTTGGCAGTTTTGCCTCTGCCACCCGTTTAAGCTGCATGTTGCTCTCCACAAACACATCCGATTCAATCATTGTTGCGCATCCTACGTCCGACGCAGTGACCTGACCAGTATTAAAACGCGCAACGACGATCTCTATTTCGTTAATTATCGGTTATTTTGCCATAACTTCTTGCCCTGAGGTGCTCAGCAAACCAGCATCCGGCGTTTTCCGCTCATTATTATTGCGACAGGTTTGTTATCTGTTTAATTTTTCGAGTGTTATCGATATTGCAAGATTGTTACACTGACCTTTGGCTTAAACAAAGGAAACCTGGAATGTTTGAGATAGCAAAACGTACGGCAGCGGGGGCGATAGTGCTGTTGCTGATGCCGCTGGCCGTGTGGTTATCCGGCTGGCAATGGCAGCCGGGCGGTAACGACCCCTTGCTGAAAGGCCTTTATTGGATCACCGAAACCGTGACCTCGCCGTGGGGAATCATCACCAGCATCATTCTCTCCGCCTGGTTTCTTTGGTGTCTGCGCTTTCGCCTCAAGGCAGCCATAGGTCTGGTCATTTTACTCTCTGCCGCGGTATTGATCGGCCAGGGCGTTAAATCACTGATCAAGGATCGTGTACAGGAGCCACGGCCTTTTGTCGTCTGGCTGGAGCAAAATCACGGCGTGGACGAAAAATACTTTTACTCGCTGCCCCGTAAAGAGCGCAGCGCGCTGGTGGCGGAACAGTTGCGTGATCAGCCGCTGGTACCCGTCTGGCAGCGCAAGCACTGGCAGTTTGAAACCGGTTTTGCCTTTCCTTCAGGGCATACCCTGTTCGCCGCCACCTGGGCACTGCTGGGAGTGGGACTGTTGTGGCCGCGCCGTCATTACAAAACCGTCGCATTGCTGATGCTGTGGGCGAGCGGCGTGATGGGCAGCCGTTTGCTGCTGGGCATGCACTGGCCGCGCGACCTGGCGATGGCGACATTGATCAGTTGGCTGCTGGTGACGATTGCCTGCTGGCTGGCGCAGCGCTGGTTTGGCCCGCTGACGCTGCCTCCTCAGGAGCAACAGGAAGTGGTGGAAAGAACGTCCGGAAGAAAACATTAGGTGACATTGTCACTTAGCGCGGCGCCGAAAAGGCGCCGTATTAATCTCTTACATTCTCCAATCATTGCAATCGCTATGATTGCCCCCATATCTTTATAAATTCATTATTTTGAGAAGCTTTCTCATTAATTTCCCCGGGAGCGCCATTTACTGCCGAATATGCCGGCAGATATCTGGTTTTATCGTGCCGCAGGGTTTCCCTGGCACGATGGGAAATGCTAACTTAATGGGAGGGACGCCACGTATTGGCATATACCTTTCGTCTTTCAAGTCGCCGCCAGGCGGCAACTTGAAATACATCGGGTATAATTCATCCGATTAACTCGGCATCGCGGGAAAGAATGTGAAATATTTGCTGATTTTTTTGTTGGTTCTGGTGATTTTCGTGATTTCTGTCACGTTGGGCGCGCATAACGATCAGGTTGTGAGTTTTAATTACCTGGTTGCGCAGGGTGATTATCGTATATCGACCCTGTTGGCTGCGTTGTTTGGCGCCGGTTTTGTTCTCGGCTGGGTCATTTGCGGCCTGTTTTATCTGCGTACCCGCATTGCGCTGGGGCGAGCCGAACGCAAAGTCAAGAGGCTGGAACTGCAGCTTGAACAACCTGCTGAGCCGGCAGCTCAGTCCGTTGTCAGCAAGGAATAATCTTCTATGTTAGAGCTGTTGTTTCTGTTGCTGCCCGTGGCTGCCGCGTACGGTTGGTACATGGGGCGCAGAAGTGCTCAACAGGATAAACAACAGGAAGCCAACCGCCTGTCGCGTGAGTACGTGGCCGGGGTTAACTTCCTGCTTTCCAATCAGCAGGATAAAGCGGTCGATCTGTTCCTCGATATGTTGAAAGAGGACAGCACCACCGTTGAGGCCCACCTGACGCTGGGTAACCTGTTCCGCTCGCGCGGCGAGGTCGACCGCGCAATACGCATCCATCAGGCGCTGATGGAAAGCGCTTCTCTTACTTTCGAACAACGCCTGCTGGCGGTACAACAGCTGGGCCGCGACTATATGGCCGCCGGCATGTACGATCGCGCGGAAGACATGTTCGGCCAGTTGGTCGGCGAAGAGGATTTCCGTATCTCGGCGCTGCAGCAATTACTGGTGATCCATCAGGCAACCAGCGACTGGCTGAAAGCGATCGACGTGGCGGAAAAACTGGTCAAGCTGGGTAAAGACAAACAACGTATCGAGATCGCGCATTTCTACTGTGAGCTTGCGCTCCAGGCAATGGGCAGTGACGATCTCGATAAGGCGATGAGCCTGCTGAAACGTGCGGCCTCGGCGGATAAACAGTGCGCCCGTGTGTCGATTATGGTCGGCCGCATTTACATGGCGCAGGCTGAATACGCCAAAGCGGTCGAGTCTCTGCAGCGGGTGCTGAATCAGGATAAAGAGCTGGTAAGCGAAACGCTGCCTATGCTGCATGAATGTTATCAGCATTTGGAAAACCAGCAGGATTGGGCGGAGTTCCTCAAACGTTGCGTTGAGGAAAATACGGGCGCGACCGCCGAACTGATGCTGGCGGAGATCATCGAACAGCATGAAGGGCGCGACGTAGTTCAGGTGTATATCAACCGTCAGTTACAGCGTCATCCGACCATGCGCGTGTTTTACCGCCTGATGGATTACCACCTGGCGGACGCCGAAGATGGGCGCGCAAAAGAGAGCCTGCTGCTGCTGCGGGATATGGTGGGTGAGCAAATCCGCACCAAGCCGCGCTATCGTTGCCATAAATGCGGTTTTACCGCGCATTCACTTTATTGGCATTGCCCGTCATGTCGGGCCTGGGCATCGGTTAAGCCGATTCGAGGGCTGGATGGGCAATAAAAAACGGGGCGATGAACGCCCCGTTTTTCGTAGTAGACGGAATTACTTTTTCTTGCCTGCTTTCACGCCGCCTTTCAGCAACTGACGCAGCTTTTTCAATTCTTTTTGATTCAGAGGCTGTTCGATTTCTTCTTCAATCCCCTGATTATCGATTTCGCCGTGGTGCAACTCATCCGATTTTTTAGCGGTTTTTTCCGCTTTAACCGGCGCTTCGAAGCTGCTTTCAAGGCGTTGACACACCTCAGCACTCAGAGAGAGTTGGTTATCAGCGGCAATAGCACGAATTTTCTCTTTGAGTTCCAGAGGGATTTTGATGGTTAGTGTAGATATCTCGCTCATTTTGAAGCCTTTCTGCGGGAAGATACCTTCAAGCTAAGCCAGTAATGAGTAAGAGTCTAGGGTGTAATAAAAATTTAATATTTATGTAACATTGAGCGCGGGAATAATGAACGTAATGGCGGGGAAATAGGCAGAGCCCGGCGTACCGGGCCCTATAGCGAAGAGAATTACTTGTAAATGATGGCAGTACCGCTCAGCAAGTTGTTACCACCGGCGGAGATAATACGGTAGCTGCTGGCGCCCTGGGCTTCTGCTTTCGCCGCCAGTTTGGCTTCCAGACCGCTCAGGGTCGTCGCGTGGCCTGCGGAGACTACACCGGCAGGGGCCAGGTCGTTAGCCTGCTGCAAATTAACCGGCTCAGCGGCGAAGGTAGCGAAAGAGGTCAGGGCAATGGCGGCAGCAGTTGCAAAATATTTGATGGTTTTCATGGGTGACTCCAGTCAGTTTTTTTAGGTTGGAAGCAGTTCGCTTCCGATTAGTTGAATAATAAAGCATCCATGAGGATTTAAAATCTGATAATGCTGAGTATCTTGTTCAAAATATCTGATTGATAATTTACGCATCTTTACGGCGCTTTACGCAGCCTGCGCTATTGGTTTTGAGGCTTTATTGACGCTTGATGACGAACGATGGATTAACATTACTTAACGGCAGGGTGCGCTGCGGCTGGGATTTCTGCCGGCCGGCATGTAGAATGCGGCGGTCAGTTTGGTGGGTTGTTACCTGGTTATGTCCATTTTAAAGAAGGTAGAAGAAATGAAGTCTGAAAATAACATCAATAACAATGACTTAAGATCATCTCCAATCATCGTTGCGTTGGATTACGCAGATATTGGCGCCGCATTGGCGTTTGTCGATCGCATTAATCCACAGGACTGCCGGTTAAAAGTGGGCAAAGAAATGTTCACCCTGTTTGGGCCGCAATTGGTGCGTGATTTGCACGCTCGTGGCTTCGACGTATTCCTGGATTTAAAATTCCACGATATCCCCAATACCACGGCCCATGCGGTAGCGGCCGCGGCCGAACTGGGCGTATGGATGGTTAACGTCCACGCCAGCGGCGGCGCACGCATGATGACCGCTGCTAAAGAAGCGTTGCTGCCTTATGGCGCAGAGGCACCGCTGTTGATCGCCGTTACCGTTCTTACCAGTATGGAGGCGGAGGATCTGCAAGCTATCGGCATCAACATTTCCCCGGCTGAACAGGCTGAGCGGCTGGCGCGTTTGACCCGTGATTGCGGGCTGGACGGCGTTGTCTGTTCGGCGCATGAAGCTGAACGGTTGAAAGCGGCCTGCGGGCGTCAGTTCCAACTGGTCACGCCAGGCATTCGTCCAGAGGGCAGCGCAGCCGGCGATCAGCGCCGCATTATGACACCGGTGCAGGCGCAGGCAGCCGGGGTAGATTATATGGTGATTGGGCGTCCGATCACTCAATCCGCCGATCCTGCCGCTACGCTGAGCGCTATTCGCGCTTCCCTGGCCTGAGGGGGCTCGAGATGAATGACGACAATAGCCGGCTGGTTTATTCCACTGACAGTGGGCGTATCAAGCAAGAAGAGGCCAAACCGCAGCGAACCAAGGGTGACGGCATCGTACGCATTCAGCGCCAGACCAGCGGACGCAAGGGGAAAGGCGTTTGCCTGATCACCGGAATTGATTTGGACGATGCTGCGCTGGAAAAGTTGGCGGCAGAGCTGAAGAAGAAATGTGGCTGTGGCGGTTCGGTCAAAGACGCGGTGATCGAGATCCAGGGCGATAAGCGCGATCTGCTTAAGCAGTTGCTGGAAGCCAAAGGAATGAAGGTCAAGCTGGCGGGCGGTTAGCTGCCGCAGGCGGAGTGCCATGCCGCGGTGCAATAGCTGCGGCATGGCTTAGGTCGAGCTGTCGGACCGGAGCCCGTCGATGGCGAAAATGCCATGGCTTGAAGGTAAAACAGACCTGAAATAATCTTTATTATGCTTAATACGTCAAAGCGAAAACGCTTTTGCCAGCCTGTCGGCAGAGGTATATGAAGTGGCCTGGCAGGTTATTTACCTACCTGATGACCAATGATACCCCCAACGGCGGCCCCACCAAGCGTACCCAATGCGCTGCCATCGGTCAGCACTGCGCCGCCTACGGCCCCTGCGCCGGCACCAATTGCGGTGTTACGGTCGCGTTTGGACATGTTGGAACAAGCGCTGAGTGAAAACGCCAGAGTCAGTGCCAGAGCGGCGGTGGCGAAACGTTTATTGATAATCATCATAATGACTTCTCCTTAGCATTGGCTATATGGAAGTGCCCTTTAAGTATAGGCGTGAACCATAAATTCGGCCTGCTATCGGCTCCCATACAGTATCGATATAAAAAATGGCATTATTTGTTAAAGGCAGAACAATAAAAAGTTGAAAGCGGTCTCTCTGCCCAAATTCACTATAAGCTTCCGTTGGTCAATAAACAGGTAAATAGTCCGAAATTCCAGATGCCTCTCCTTCGTTGATATGAGCGATTCGCCGCTAACCCCACAGAACTCCGCATCCAGCAGAAGCCTACGCGGTCTTTAGCGATTTATGCCATACCGCCCCGTCGCCGGCCTACCGACAATATTCGCAGACAGGCTTAACCGGGAAAGACAAATGCTCAACGATCTCAAACAGCAGGTATTGGACGCTAATCTGGCATTGCCACGCCATCATCTGGTGACCTTCACCTGGGGCAACGTCAGTGCCGTTGACCGCCAGGCAGGGCTGATGGTGATCAAACCTTCGGGGGTGGAGTATGGGGTGATGACCCGCGACGACATGGTTGTGGTGGAACTCGAAAGCGGCAAGGTGGTGGAGGGCAATAAAAAACCCTCTTCAGACAGTGATACCCACCGGGCATTGTATCTCGAGTTCGACGCGGTCGGCGGCATCGTGCACACCCATTCGCGACATGCCACCATCTGGGCGCAGGCCGGCCAGGATATTCCCGCCTGGGGCACGACTCATGCCGATTACTTCTACGGTGACATTCCTTGTACGCGAACAATGCGGGATGAGGAAATCGCCGGGCGTTATGAATGGGAGACCGGCAGGGTGATCGTCGAAACCTTCCGCGAAAGGCGATTGGAGCCGGCCAGCATGCCGGCGGTACTGGTACATTCGCACGGGCCGTTTACCTGGGGCAAAGACGCGGAGAACGCGGTGCACAATGCCGTCGTGCTGGAGGAGATTGCCTATATGGGGATTTTTTCACGCCAGTTGACGCCAGGGCTGGCGAACATGCAGCAAACGCTGCTGGATAAGCACTACCTGCGCAAGCACGGTAAAAACGCTTATTACGGGCAGTGATCATCAGGCGGGCAAGTCATGCCCGCCGTTCCTCGAGGCGATTAATCGCCGACCCTGTCCAGCCGTATTCCCTGACGTTTCAACTGATGTTGATACTCCAATTCCAGGCGTGAATCGGTGATCACCCGATCAACCTTGCCATGCAATGCCAAAGGATTGGGCTGGATCTGACCAAATTTAGACGAGTCTGTCAGCACGATATTTTCCACGCCCTTCGCCAGCACGGCGTTGACCACGTCGGCGCGCATCATATCGCGGCCGGTAAAGCCGGTTTCCGCATGGTAACCGTCAATGCCGATGAACGCCTTGCTGAAATGCACTTGCTGAATGCACATGCGCGTCAGCGGCCCGACCACGGTCTCGCTCTTTTTCTGATACATGCCACCCAGCACTATCACCTCGCAATCGCTCTCTTTGAGCAGGTTGGCGATATAATGGCTGACGGTGATCAGCGTGATGGTTTTGCGCTCGGCGATATAGCGCGCCAACAGGGCGTTGGTACTGCCACTTTCTATAAAGATGGTTTCGCCATCGTTAACCTGCGCAGCGGCAAATCGCGCCAGCTTCTGCTTGAGAGAAAAATTGGACATCATGCGTGCATCGACGTCGTCGCTTTCCAGCGCCAACGCAGAGCCATGCACCCGTTTCAGATAGCTGCGCTTCTCCAGAAGGTTCAAATCCTGACGGATAGTGACCTCTGAAACACCTGTGGTGCGCGACAGATCGCTGACGCTGATCCTTCGGCGTTCGTTCACCAACTGCAGAATTGTTTGTTGTCTTGAATTCATATCGACCTGATGTGCGGCTACCAATGTGCGACCGCTAATATTTATTGTTTAAATAGTATGTTCTGTTCGCGCAATAATACCATCCTGCGCGTCAGAAGATGATGCGGTAAAGAAAGCGGAATATCCAGCGATGCGAGCAGACTACGCTGCGAATGCTCGGATCGGCAGGGATTGAATAGCGCTGCAGAGTGGGGAACGTAAGTGACCCGTCATTCAACTACGCCATTTTTCATATTAAAGGTGTTTTGAATGAAAATTGATTTGATTGCGATCAAAAATCATAAGTTCTTTTGTCCTACTATGATGAGAGTTTGAATTCGCCCACAGAAGATTCAGGAGTTCGTAATGGAGCTTTATCTCGATACCGCTGACGTGAATGCTGTAAAACGCCTGGCACGCATTCTGCCGCTGCACGGCGTCACTACCAATCCGAGCATTGTCGCCAAAGAGGGGAAACCCATTTGGGAGGTGCTGCCGGCGCTGCGTGATGCCCTGGGTGGGACCGGCAAGCTGTTTGCCCAAGTGATGGCCAACGACGCCGAGCGCATGGTGGCGGAGGCGGCGCTGCTTCATCAGCGAGTGCCTGGGTTGGTGGTCAAGATCCCGGCGACCGCAGAGGGGTTGGCGGCGATTAAAAAACTGAAATCGATGTCGATCCCAACGCTGGGCACCGCAGTCTACGGTGCCGGCCAGGGGTTGTTGGCGGCGCTGGCCGGCGCGGAATACGTAGCCCCCTACGTTAACCGGCTGGACGCGCAGGGCGGTGACGGCATCGAAATGGTGCATGAACTGCAGCAATTGCTGACGTTGCATGCACCGGGCTCCCGGGTGCTGGCCGCCAGTTTCAAGACCCCGCGGCAGGCACTGGCGTGCCTGCTGGCGGGTTGCCAGGCCATTACCTTGCCTGTCGATGTGGCCGAACAGTTCCTTGCCGCTCCGGCTGTACAGGCGGCGGTCGAACAGTTCGAACAGGATTGGCAGGGAGCATTCGGCACCAACCTGCTTAACTAGTTTCTTCACGCAAGACGACTGGCGACTCATTTGCCGTAGGTCGGCTGGCGTTCAGCGCCCGGCGGATCACAAAGAACGCAGAAACCAGCATGGTTACCGCCACCAGCATAAAGAACGCACACAAAGCCGCGTTAATCTGGTTGCTGAAGACAATGGTTTCCATATCTTTCAGCGATTTGGCCGGGGCAATCAGTGTGCCTTGCTCAATGCCGGTGGAGAATTTCTTCGCCTGCGCCAGGAAGCCGATGCTGGGTTTCTCGTGGAAGATTTTTTGCCAGCCGGCGGTCATCGAGGTAATGAACAACCAGACGGTTGGCAGAATGGTCACCCAGGCGTAGCGCTGTTTTTTCATTTTAAACAGCACCACGGTACCGAGGATCAACGCCATTGAGGCCAGCATCTGGTTGCCGATGCCGAACAGCGGCCACAGGGTGTTGATGCCGCCGAGCGGATCGACCACGCCTTGATAAACAAAGAAACCCCAACCGGCGACGGCCACCGTCGTCCCTGCCAGATTACCGAACCATGAGCGGGTGTTGGCCAGCCGCGGGATCGCCACGCCAACCAGATCCTGCACCATAAAGCGGCAGGCGCGGGTGCCGGCATCGACGGCGGTCAGAATGAACAGCGCCTCAAACAAAATGGCGAAGTGATACCAGAACGCCATCATCGCGCGGCTGTTAAACACTTCGGTGATGATGTGCGCCATCCCCACAGCAAAGGTCGGTGCGCCACCGGCGCGCGACAGGATCGAATGCTCACCCACGTCTTTGGCGATCATCGTCAGGGTTTCCGGCGTGATGATAAAGCCCCAGCTGTTGATGACCTGCGAGGCATTTTCCACCGTGGTGCCAATCAGCGCCGCCGGAGAGTTCATGGCGAAGTAAACACCGGGGTCGATCACCGAAGCGCAAATCAGCGCCATGATGGCCACGAAGGACTCCATCAGCATGGCACCATAGCCGATAAAACGGATGTGGCTTTCACGTTCCACCAGTTTCGGCGTGGTGCCGCTTGACACCAGCGCATGGAAGCCGGAAATCGAGCCGCAGGCGATGGTGATAAACAGGAACGGGAACAGTGAACCGGCGAATACCGGGCCGCTGCCGTCGATAAACCGCGATACCGCAGGCATTTTCATTTCCGGCATGGCAAAGACGATGCCTATCGCCAGCCCGATAATGACGCCAATCTTCATAAAGGTGGAAAGGTAGTCACGGGGCGCCAACAACAGCCATACCGGCAGCACCGAAGCGACGAAACCGTAGATCACCAGCACCCAGGTCAGCGTGGTGCCATGCAGCGTAAAGAAGGGGCCCCAGTAAGGGTGTTGCGCCACATTGCCGCCGTAAATGATCGCCAGCAGCATCAGCACGAAGCCGACCACCGAGATTTCGGCGATTTTCCCCGGCCGGATAAAACGCATATACACGCCCATAAACAGCGCGATAGGAATGGTGGCGGCGATGGTGAACAGCCCCCACGGGCTGTCGGCCAGCGCCTTTACCACCACCAGAGCCAGTGCAGACAAAATGATGATCATTACGCCCAGAGCACCAAGCATGGTGATCACCCCAGCGAAGGCGCCGAGTTCCTGTTTGGCCATTTCACCCAGCGAGCGGCCGTCGCGGCGGGTAGAGATGAACAGGATCAGGAAGTCTTGCACCGCACCGGCCAGCATTACGCCGACCAGGATCCAGATGGTGCCCGGTAAAAAGCCCATCTGCGCGGCCAGAATCGGCCCCACCAGTGGCCCGGCGCCGGCGATGGCGGCAAAGTGGTGACCAAACAGCACCCACTTGTTGGTCGGGACATAGTCCAGGCCATCGTTACGACGTTCCGCCGGCGTCATACGGCGGTCGTCAAGCTCAAACACTTTCTTGGCGATGAACAGGCTATAGAAACGGTAAGCGATGCTGTAACAGGCGACGGCAGCCACCACCAGCCAGACCGCGTTAACATGCTCTCCGCGGCTGAGCGCCAGCATGGCGAAGGCAAATGCACCGACTAACGCCACCACCAGCCAGATAATCCCGGACTTGACGTTTTTCATGATCAACAACTCCTTGGTGTGCAGAGATAAAGAAAGAGATGTTCTTATGGAGAATGAATACAGATTAAAAATAGGAGTTTTGCGCGCGAAAAGTAGCAGGTCGGATGAGAAATGTGATGCTGGTTGAGTAATAGCGTAAAAACAATGTGATGTCGTTGTTGCGGAGAGCTGCAAGGGACGTAAGAGGGCGATACCGAAGCCTCGCATCATCCGGATCTTTTCACCGGTATGGCCTGTCGACCGACGAAAAAAACACCGGAGGTTCCCCTGCCGGTGTTTACATGACGCTGGGCTACTCGCGCAAGATTATGCCGCCGGTTTGGCGATCACGCTGCGGGTTTCCATACGCACTTCGGCGATGTTGACCTGCAGAGTATCGCTTTGACGATAGACGACTTCGCCTTTCACTTGCACCGTGCCGGTATCCTGGCTGCAGACCATTTCATCACGCACCGAGTGAATAAACGGTGCAGGGATAAAGGCGACCGCACCATTGTCCAGCAGGCGCACGCGCAGACCGCCTCGGGTCACGTCGATGATTTCCGCATTGAAGCGTTCATCGGTGCCGGCTTTGTCTTGCAGGTAGCGTGCATACAGCCAGTCACCGACGTCACGCTCCGCCATACGGTTAAGACGACGGCGTTCCGCCAATTGGACCGTCACGTCGTCCAGCGGTTTTTCGGCAGGCTGTTCGGCGATGATGGCTTTCAGCAGACGGTGATTGACCATATCGCCGTATTTACGGATCGGCGAGGTCCAGGTGGCATAGGCTTCCAGCCCCAGGCCGAAATGCGGGCCTGGCGTGGTGCTGATCTCGGCATAAGTCTGGGAACGGCGGATACGGCTGTCGAGGAACTGGGTAGGTTGCGAGTCCAGATGACGGCGCAGTTCGCAGAACCCGTCCAGCGTCAGCAGTTTCTCGGCATCGGCTTCCACACCGTTGGCTTGCAGCACGGTCACTGCCTGTTCCACCAGCGCCGGATCGAAACCGGTATGCACGTTGTAAATCCCGAAGCCCAGGCGATCGCGCAGAACGATGGCGGCGCACACGTTGGAGGCAATCATGCACTCTTCAACGATACGGTTGGCGCTGCGGCGTTGTTCGGTGATGATATCCAGCACTTCGCCTTTTTCGCCCAGTACAAAGCGGTAATCAGGGCGATCCTTGAACACCAACGCATGCTGATGGCGCCAGGCGTTGCGGGCATCGCAGACGAGTTTCAACAGGGTGATTTGCTGTGCAATCTCGTCGCTTGGCGGCTGCCAGCCGGCAATGCCCTCCAGCCAGTCGGAGACTTCGTCATAAACCAGTTTGGCTTTCGACTCGATCTCGGCGGCGAAGAAACGAATGTCGTCAGCCAACGCGCCATCGGTACCTATGGTGACGCGGCAAGCCAGTACCGGACGGCGTTCGTTCGGGCGCAGCGAGCACAGGTTATCAGACAGATCGCGCGGCAACATCGGAATGTTGAAGCCCGGCAGGTAGTTAGTGAAGGCGCGCTTGCGGGCGATATCATCCAACGGGCTGCCTTGTTCTACGTAAGCGGTAGGATCGGCAATGGCGATGGTCAGTTGCAGCGAGCCATCGCCGTTGTCCTGAACGAACAACGCATCGTCCATATCCTCGGTGCTGGCGCTGTCAATGGTGACAAAATTCAGCGCGGTCAGATCTTCACGCGGCAGCGCGGCGTCCGGTTCGCTGATGGCCACCATCTCCGGCGCTTCTTTTTCCAGATTATGGCGAGCCAGCGTGACCCACCAAGGAGCCAGATGATCTTCGCCGTCGGTGATGAAGTGGGTCAGATCGGCGTTGAAGCCGCGATCGCCTTTCAACGGGTGGCGGCGCATTTCCGCTACCGCCCAGTCACCGGCCTGGAAGTTATGGGTCAGTTCACGCACCGGGCGACACTGAATCGCGTCTTTCAGCAACGGATGGTCGGGCACGATGGACAGGCGGTCATCACGCTTCTGCACGCGGCCGACAAAGCGCGACAGGAATGGCTCGACCAGGGTTTCCGGCTCGGCGATTTCGCGTTCTTTCTCGGTGTGCAGGGTGGCGATCACGCGATCCCCATGCATGACTTTCTTCATGTACGGCGGTGGGATGAAATAGCTCTTTTGACCGTCGACCTCAAGAAAGCCAAAGCCTTTCTCAGTCCCTTTTACTACGCCTTCAACGCGCGGGGTCTGAGAGTGAAGTTGCTGTTTAAGCTGCGCCAGCAGCGGGTTATCTTGAAACATATCGTCCAGTGAATGGGTTGTGAGTGGCAAGATTTGCGGCAGACAGTTTTACGCGAATCACCCGCTGCGGGCAAGCCTAACGTCACGGTTTTCCTGCGTTGGCACGCGATTTTACTGAATATTCGGCGATCAAAAGGCGGGAAAGAAAACCGCCGTGCGCAAGGTGGCCGCAGAGCGTCATGCGCCCGGCGCAAACCGGGCGCATCAGGTCAGGCGATACGCCGCGTCGGTTGCGCCGCGCAGCGGCGGATCGTCACCGGAATGGATTTGGAGGTCGGCGTGCCGGTACCGTCGCCAAAGCTGGCCAGTGGCACCAGCGGGTTGGTTTCCGGATAGTAGGCCGCCAGGTTGCCGCGCGGAATATCGTAGCTCACCAGTTTGAAACCGCTCACCTTGCGAATGACGCCGTCATTCCACAGGGTTTCGATCTCCACAAACTCACCGTCTTGCATGTCCAACGCCGCCAGGTCTTCCGGGTGGATAAACAGCACTTCACGCTGGCCATACACGCCGCGATAGCGGTCATCCAATCCGTAGATGGTGGTGTTGTATTGATCGTGGGAACGCAGGGTTTGCAGCGTAAAGGGCGCTTTTTGGCCGTCGAACTCCGGGAGCAGGCTCTTTGGCAGCGGGGCTGCGCTGAATTCCGCTTTACCGCTAGGCGTGGCGAAACGCAATTCGGCGGCGGCATTGCCCAGATAGAAACCGCCGGGTTGATCGCAGCGACGGTTGAAATCCTCGAAGCCGGGAACGGTGGCGGCGATATGGTCACGGATCAACGAATAGTCATCTGCCAGCGCCAGCCAATCCAATGGCTTGTTGCCCAGCACCGCATCGGCGATACCGCAGACAATGGCGGTTTCCGACCTTTGGGTATCCGCCAGCGGTTTACCGACGCCTTCGGAGGCGTGAACCATGCTGAATGAATCCTCCACCGTGATGTACTGCGGGCCACTGGCCTGCAGATCCTGCTCGGTACGCCCCAACGTCGGCAGGATCAGCGCGTCTTTACCGGTGACCAGATGGCTGCGGTTGAGCTTGGTGCTGATATGTACCGTCAAATCGCAGCAGCGCAGGGCGCGGGCGGTGCGTTCGGTATCCGGTGCGGCCGCCGCCAGATTGCCGCCCAACGCCAACAGCACCTTCACTTCACCGCGCAGCATGGCTTCGATGGCCTCTACCGTGTTATGGCCCGGCTCGCGTCGTGGGGAGAAGTTGAAATGTTTTTCCAGGCTGTCGAGCAGCGCCTTGGGTGATTTCTCGTCAATGCCCATGGTGCGGTTGCCCTGTACGTTGCTGTGGCCGCGCACCGGGCACAGGCCGGCGCCCGGTTTGCCCAACTGGCCGAACAGCAGTTGCAGGTTGGTTATCTCGCGCACCGTCGGCACCGAATGCTTATGCTGAGTGATGCCCATCGCCCAGGTGCAAATCACCCGTTCGGCGCCCTGATAAATCGCCGCCGCCTGCCGCAGTTGCGCTTCGCTGAGGCCGGACTGTTGGATGATGTGAGTCCAGGAGGTGGCATCCACCTGCGCCAGGTAGCGCTCCACGCCGACGCTGTGCTGCTCAATGAACGCCAAATCGAACAGGCCAGGCTCACCGGCCGCCAAACGCCGGCGATGGCTCTCGAGCAGCGCTTTCACCATGCCGCGTACCGCCGCCATATCCCCGCCGAGGTTGGGCTGAAAATAAGCTGAACTTATTGGTGACGATGTTGGCGTCAGCATCTGAATCGGGTTTTGCGGATCGGCGAAGCGCTCCAGGCCGCGTTCGCGCAGGGTGTTAAAGCTAACGATGCGCGCGCCACGAGCGGCGGCGTTTTTCAGGCTGTGCAGCATGCGTGGATGGTTGGTGCCCGGATTTTGGCCAAACACAAAGATGGCGTCGGCTTTTTCGAAGTCATCCATGCGAATGGTGCCTTTGCCCACGCCGATGCTTTGTTTCAGCCCGACGCCGCTGGCCTCATGGCACATGTTGGAGCAATCGGGGAAATTGCTGGTACCGAGCATGCGACCGAACAGCTGATACAGATAAGAGGCTTCGTTGCTGGCGCGGCCGGAGGTATAAAGTTCGATCTGGTTCGGATTATCCATCTGTTGGATGTGCCGGGCGATCAGCGCCAGCGCGTCCGGCCAACTGATCGGCTGGTAATGGTCAGTTTCGGCGTTATAGCGCATCGGATGGGTAATGCGGCCTTGATACTCGAGGAAATAGTCGCTTTGCTGTTGCAGGGTACTGACGCTGTGGGTGGCGAAAAATGCCGGTTCAACCGCATTGCGCGTAGCTTCCCAACTGACCGCCTTGGCGCCGTTTTCGCAGAAGCTGAAGGTGCTGTGATTGTCGTCGCCCCAGGCGCAGCCCGGACAGTCGAAGCCGCGTACCTTATTCACGCGCATCAGATTGCGCAGGTTTTTCAGCGTCTGTTTGCTGTCGAGCACGTAGCGCGTGGTGGCTTCGAGTGAACCCCAGCCGCCTGCCGCGCCGGTATACGGCTTTATTGACGGTTTGAATTTCATGATTGTTTTCGCATGTGTTGTAGCTAAAAAGTAAACGATTCTTTAATCGTTATAGGTATTTATGTCGCAAGTTTAGGTGGGTAGGGCATGAGCGTCTAATAGAATTAGGTAATCGCGGCATAGAGCGGGTTTATCGCGCGCTGTCTTTCCCCTCGGCTGGACATACAAATAGTTTCACTATGTAATTCCCTGAAAAAGACTAATGATTCCGCTGACTGTGCCTTTAGTGCAGTCTATCTAGCAGATTATATTAGAATTTTATTTAAGGATGGGTGAGTGAAGCGTTCAGTATTGTCTGTGATAACCGGAGTTCTGCTGCCGTTGGCAGTACAGGCGGCGGATGCGCCACTCAGTTTCCCTCTCAATACACCGCCGGCGATAGACGCGGCCTCTTATGTATTGATGGATTACACCACCGGCCAGGTACTGGCGGAGAACAATGCGGGCGAGCGACGCAATCCGGCCAGCCTGACCAAACTGATGACCGGATTGGTGATTGATCATGCGCTCGATCAGCACAAAATTGGCCTGGACGACGTGGTGACCGTGGGCAAAGACGCCTGGGCGCAGGGCAATCCGGTGTTCAAGGGCTCCTCACTGATGTTCCTGAAACCTGGTGACAGGGTCACGGTGCGCGATCTCAGTCGCGGCATTATTATTGACTCCGGCAACGATGCTTGCGTGGCGATGGCGGACTACGTGGCGGGCAGCCAGGCCGCATTCGTCAAATTGATGAATGAAAAAAGCACTCAACTTGGCCTGCAAAATACGCATTTTGAAACCGTCCACGGGCTGGACGCACCTGGCCAGTTCACTACGGCCGGTGATTTGGCGGTGATTTCACGCGCCATCATCATGAGCGAACCGGCGGAATATCATATGTACAGCGAAAAATCGCTGTCCTGGAACGGGATCACCCAACAGAACCGCAACGGGCTGCTGTGGGATAAAAACCTGCGGGTGGACGGCCTGAAAACGGGTCATACCGCATCGGCCGGTTTTAACATTATTGCCTCCGCAACCGAAGGCGACCGGCGTTTGATTGCTGTCGTGATGGGCGGTAAAAGCGCCAAAGGGCGAGAAGATCAGGCCCGTAAACTGCTGACCTGGGGTCTGCGAGATTTCGCCACCGTGCATCTGTTTAGCGCCGGGCAACCTCTGGGGCAGGAAAAAGTGTGGTATGGCGATCGCCACCTTGTGCCGGTGGGCAGTGAGCAGGATCAATACCTCAGCCTGCCAAAGCGCGAGGCGGGCAAGTTGAAAGCTCAGTATGTGATAACCCCGTCGCGTCTTGACGCCCCGTTGGCACAGGGGCAGCCGATTGGGGAGATCCGCATCAGCGATAACGGCAAGCTGTTGAAAACTCTGCCGCTGGTGGCGCTGCAGCCTGTAAACAACGGCGGTATGTTCTCGCGCCTGATGGACTATGCGAAGCTGAAACTCTGATCCATCGAGCACAGCGCCCAAAAGTTCCCGCAGTGATATACTAAGGACAGTCATTATTTCCCGAGCTGCCTTATGGATATTAAACAACTGATCTACCTGTGTAATCTGGAACGAGAGCGCCACTTTGGCCGGGCGGCGGAAGCCAGTTTCGTTAGCCAGCCAACGTTATCCATGCGGTTGAAAAACCTGGAAAAAGAATTGGGTGTTTCGTTGATCAACCGCGGCAATAACTTCGGAGGTTTTACCGCGGAAGGCGAGCGTGTGTTGGCGTGGGCGCGCGAGATTGTATCGGTTTATCAGGGGTTGAAACTGGAGGTGGAATCGCTCAAGCACGGCTTTAACGGCACCCTGCGTATCGGTGCCGTGCCGCAATGCAGCATTTCACTGGCGCAAATGCTGAAAGCGGTCAGCGAGCGTTTCCCGCAGTTGGACTATCGGGTCGCGGTGTTGAGCGCCGATCAGTTGCTGGAAGCCTTGACGGCGCATACCGTGGATATCGGCATCGGTTTCTTTGAATTGGCGACGCTGAAAGAGCTGCATTTTCAGTCGCAGCCTTTGGCTGACGCCGGCGTCGAGCTGGTTTTCCATCCGCAGCACTTCCCGCACTTGGTGGGGGATAAACCTTTGACCTTGGCGGATGTCACCGCGCTGCCGCTGTGCCTGGCTGAACCTACACGTTACTTCCGTCGTTACCTCGATCAAAACTTTCGTGAAGCCGGGTTGACGTTGCATGCGCGCATGGAAACCACGTCTATTTTCCAACTGCTGGAAGGCATTTTTGTTGGCCTGGGCTGCGGCCTGTTTCCGCAAGGTAACCTGCTGCCGGCCATGACGCCGGACTTGCAGCGGCGGCCAGTCGCCATTCCCGCCATGTCGCGGCATGCGGCAGTGGTGATAGCTGAGCCGGGACGGGCGTCACCGTTGGCCCAGCATTTTTTTGACGCCGCCAGCAGTTGGCTGCTGCAGTAATTATGCCGGTTGGCTTTCGCCTATCGTCTGTGTATCGCCGAGGGTCTGACGTAAACGGTTCTCCCAGGCGTAGAGGGCACCGGTGAGGATCACGTCCAGGGCTTGAGCCTGATTCAGCCCGCTGTTAAACAGCGGCTGTACGCTGCGCGGGGTGAACTTTTCCGGCGTGCGGGTCAGGTCTGCGGCAACGCGGATCACCGCCTGGGCTACGGGATTATCGCTGCTTTCCAGCCCGCGGTTAATGTCGGTGAAGAGCGCGTCTGCCAATGCGGCGTCCTGAATATCCTGGGCCACGGTCGATGCGCAATAGCGGCTGCCGTTAATGCGCGAAACGGCCAGCGTCGCCAGCGCTTTCAACCGCGCCGACAACCCGTAACCGTCCGCGTTGATGCTGTTAAAGACGCCGTTGCGTTCGCGCAGCGCGGGGGCATCGTGGGCCAGCAGCAGATAATAAGGCTCGCTGCGAGCGTCCGGGTGGCTTTGGTCTAGCACGTCGAGCTGTTCAGCGCGAGCATCTTCCAGGGTTATCGGCGGTAATCGTGATTGCCACGCCAGTTCCTCTTCGGTGAACTCCACCCCTTCAGCATCCTCTATGTTCGGGAAACCGGGCACCACGCCCGTTGGCCGCCCGGCCAGCGCCGCCACGCCGGCGACGACGCGCGCCTGGTAACTGACAAAACCGATAATCTGCGAGAAGGTCACGATATCCGCCGGGCTTAATCCGACATCGCTGAGCTGTTGCAGCGCTTTGCTGCAAATCAGGGTCGGTTGGCTGGCGAGCTGCCGGGCGTATTGCGTGATTTGGGCGAGGCGGATGTTGCTTTCACGTGAGGCGTCGGGGCTGTGCAGCGGGGCGAGGCGAGCAGCGTAATGGCTACAAAGGGATTGAACGCCGGTCACCTGAGCCACGGTCAGCGCGGTACTAAGGCGATCGTAAGGTGACAATGTCACCATTCTTGTCAGTGTCACATGATCCGGGAACAGCACGTGATAGCTGGCGTGCGAGGCATTAAATACCCCGGCGCGCGCGGTCAGTGCGGTGTTCAACGCTTCGTCGGCAAATGCGCTCAGCCCCAGCAAGAATCTGTCGCGGATAGTGGCCGCCTGCGGCTCAAGCGGCTGGTCTCCGCGAACGCTGCTTTGGGTTTCGTGATACCACTGGGCATTATGTTGTCGACGTAGTAGTTCCATAGGGGGTAATCCTTAATCATGAGCAACGGCCACCGGTGCGACAGGCAGCGGCGGCAAGACAAAAGAGGTGCATACCCTGGGCGGGCATGGAATGGCAGGATCAGCGGCGGTCATCGCAACACAATGCGTGATCATAAACAGAGAAACCTGCGGCTAAAGCGAGCAGAAACTGCGCGAGTCGGCGATTGCGGGGGCTGTTCATCAGTGCGATATCCTGTCGTTTAATAAGCTCAACGTAGGGGATATCCTCACCGATTCGATAGGCGAGATAAAATAATGTTAAGTGCTAATCAATAACTGAATGGAATAAAATATAATGATATATAACAAAATTGTAATTTGTATTTGAGGTTATTGGATAAGCGCGGCGGGCTGTTCGGCAATAAAAAACCCGCTCGAAAGCGGGTTTTCTGCAAGCGTCAGAATCGGCCGCCGTCGCGCCGCCAGGCGTCTGCGGTCAGCGCTTCACCGAAATGGCTGGCGATCAGGCGCTTGGTCAGATCGTGCAATGGCGCGGCCAGCACTTCGGCGGTGCTGCCACGCTCAACGATTTCCCCTTCGTGCATCACCATAACCTGATCGCTGATGTGCTTCATCATGCCCAGATGCTGAGTCACATAGATGTATGAGATGCCGTGTTTCTCCTGCAGTTCCAGCATCAGGTTGATGATCTGCGAACGCATCGACATATCCAGCGAAGCCAGCGCCTCATCGGCGACGATGACCTTGGGCTGCAGGATCAGCGCACGGGCCAGCGCCACACGCTGTTTCTGGCCGGAGGCCAGCATATGCGGATAATAATAGGCGTGGTCCGGCAGCATGCCCACCTGGCGCAGCGTCTGATAGATGCGCTGTTCACGCTCTGGGCCTTCCAGATCGGTATTCAGCCGCAGCGGGGCGTCAAGCAGTTGGCCGATGCGCTGGCGCGGGTTAAGCGACGTACTCGGATCTTGAAATATCATGCGGATACGCTGGCTGCGATAGCGATAATCGCCGTAGCCGAGCCGGTGATCGTCAATCAGCAGTTCCCCGGATGAAGGTTCAACCATGCCGGACAGCATTTTGGCCAGCGTCGATTTGCCGGAACCGTTTTCACCGATGATCGCCAGCGTCTGCCGTTCACGCAGGGTAAAGCTGACCGATTTCACCGCCTCAACGTGCTGGCGACGGAACAGCCCGGTGCGGTAACGGTAGGTTTTGGTCAGGTTGCGCACTTCCAACAGCGTTTCCATGTTATTGCTCCTCCATGTTCAACGGGAAGTGGCAGGCGAATAAGTGGTTTTTCACCGGGCGCAGGCGCGGCGTCTCGATGCACTTTTTCTGCGCGTAGGGGCAGCGAGGCCCCAGCCGGCAACCGATCGGCAGATGTTCCAGCGATGGAATGGCGCCCGGCAGCGTATTGAGCCGGCTTTTATGCGGCAATGAACGACCAAAATCCGGCATTGAGCGGATCAGCGCCTGCGTGTACGGATGGTGAGGGGCAGCCAGCAGATCTTCACACTGCGCGCTTTCCACCGTTTGGCCACAGTACAGCACATTCACCCGATCGGCCCATTTGCTCATCATCTGCAAATCATGGCTGATCAACAAAATGGTGGTGTTGTTGTTTTGATTAAGCCGGGCCAACAGGCGGAAAATTTGCGCCTGAGTGGTGGGCTCCATGGCGTTGGTCGGTTCATCGGCAATCAGCAGGCGCGGCTGGTTGGCCAGAGCGATGGCGATCATCACTTTCTGGCATTCGCCTTCGGTCAGTTCGTAGGGAAAGCTGCCCATGATGTCGACATGGTCTTTGATGCCAACGCGGTGCAGCAACTCAATGGCACGACGTTTGCGCCAATTGAAACGCTGCCACCAGCGGCCCTTATAGGTCCAACCGGGGATCGCCTGCGCCAGTTGGCGGCCGATGCTCTCCGAAGGGTCCAGGCACGACTGCGGTTCCTGGAAAATCATCGAGACGTTATGCCCGACCAGCTTGCGTCGCTCGCGCGGCGTCAATTGCAGCAGATCGATATCATCAAAGCGGAAACGGTCGGCGGTGACGCGCCAGTTGTCTTTGGTTACGCCGCAAATCGCTTTGGCGATCAGGCTTTTGCCCGAGCCCGATTCGCCCACCAAACCCCGTACTTCACCTTCGGTCAGGGTCATGCTGACGCGATCGACCGCCTTGACCGGCCCGTCGGCGGTCATAAATTCAATCGTCAGGTTGCGGATATCAAGTAGCGGCATTATTCCACTCCTGCGTTGATTGCGCGGCGCATGCCGTCGCCCAACAGGTTAACCAGCAACACGCTGATCAGGATTGCTGCGCCGGGCAGCATTACCGTCCAGGGCGCGACGTACACCAGCTCCAGCGAATCGCCGAGCATGGCGCCCCATTCAGGAGAGGGCAACTGTGCGCCGAGGTCGAGGAAACCGAGTGCGGCGATGTCCAGGATCGCCATCGACAATGCACGGGTAAATTCGGTCACCAGCACCGCCGCAATGTTCGGCATCACGGCATACCACAGGATTTGCGGCGTCGAGGCACCGTCGAGTCGCACCGCCACCACATACTCTTTTTCCAGTTCGTCGTGCACTGCGCTGTAGATGGTGCGCACCATGCGCGGCAACAACGCCAGCCAGACCGCCAGCATCGCGTGCTCGAGCTTTGGCCCAAGGAACGCCACCACCACAATCGCCAGCAGCAGAGAGGGAATGGAGAGCAGGGTGTCGAGAATGTGGTTCAGCACCGCCGAGCGCAGGCCGTGGGTCACGCCGGCAAACACACCGAGGATCACCCCGAAAAAGGCGGCGGCGACGGTAACCAACAGCGCCGAACCATAAGTGGCGGCGGTACCGGTCAACAGACGGCTCAGGATATCGCGGCCGAGATCGTCAGTGCCGAGAAAGAAGGAAACGTTGCCGTAACGCGACCAGGAAGGCGGCAGCAACTGATAGCCCAGGAACTGTTGATCGAGCGCATAAGGCGCCAGCAGGCTGCCGAATACGCACAGCAACAGCAGCGCGATCACGCCGTAGAAGCCGATCATCGCCAGGGCATCGCCGTAAAAAATCCGCCAGGTGTAAAGCAGCGGGCTGGGCATTTTCTTTTCGCGGTATACGTTATCTAAGGGCATACCATTCCTTATGTTTCAGTGGGTTGGTTGCTGCGCCCAAAATATCGGCCAGGACGTTAATGGCGATCACCAAGGTGCCGACCACCATCACGCCGGCGGAGATTGCCGCATAATCCTGCTGGCGGATGGCGTTAATCATCCAGCGCCCCAGGCCCGGCCAATTGAAGACCACTTCGGTGATCATCGCCAGCGTCAGCATGGTGGAGAACTGCAACCCCAGCTTGGGAACGATAGGCGGCAGCGCGTTATGCAGCACATGGCGACGGATAATGGTAAAGCGGGACAAGCCCCGGGTAGCGGCGGCTTTGATGTAGTTTTGGCTGAGCACGTCGTCGGTGCTGATCCGCATCAGGCGCACCACTTCGGTGGTAGGGGCCACCGCCAGCGCGGTAATCGGCAATATCATATGGCGCAACGCGCTGCCGATCATCTCGGAACGGTACGGCGAATCTGACAGCCAGGCATCAATCAGCGCAAAACCGGTGATGGGCCTGACCTGATACAGCAGGTCGAAACGGCCGGAGACCGGCAACCAGCCAAGGTGCAGCGAGAAAAACAGCATTAACAGCAACGCCAACCAGAAAACCGGCATCGAAAACCCGATCAGGGCAAAGGTGCTGATGGCGGTGTCTTGCCATTTGCCGCGCATCACGCCGGCGATAATCCCCAGCGGAATGCCGATAAACAACGCCAGAGTGAAAGCAAGGAGGCACAGTTCCATGGTGGCGGGGAACACTTCGCGCAGTTGCTCGCTGATCGCCTGGCCGTTAATGCTGGAAACGCCAAAGTCCCAGTGCAGCAGGCTGACGAAGTAAAAGTGGTAGGCATCCAGCAGGGCGGCGCCGTACAGCGGCGCGCGCGGCGTGAAATAGCTCAGACTAAAGCTGACCAGAGTCAGGAGGAACAGCGTGATCAACAGCAACAAGATGCGGCGCAAGGTAAAGATAATCACTTTTTCGGCCCCTCCGCGGATTCACGGTACACCCCGGCAAATGACGCGTTGCCGAACGGGCTCAATACCAGTCCTTTGATATCGTAGCGGTAAGCCTGCAGGCGCAATGAGGAGGCCAGCGGCAACACCGGCAGTTGCTGCTCAAGAATTTTTTGCGCCTTCTGGTAGTTTTCGATGCGCTGCGCCAACTGCTGTGACAGCAGGGCATTTTGCAGCACCTCGTCAAACCCCGGGTCACACCAGTGAGCATAGTTGGTTTGCGAGCGGATTGCCGCGCAACTCAATAGCGGCCGGAAGAAACTGTCCGGGTCGTTACTGTCGGTGGCCCAGCCGGTGAGTGTGAGATCGTGGTTCATCTCCATCAGTCGCGCCTCCTGGAAGCGGCCCTCGACCGGCACGATAGTGACGTTAATGCCAACCTGACCCAAATCCGCCTGGATCAGTTCGGCGGTCTTCAGCGGGCTGGGGTTATAAGATTGCGAGGCGGTGGGTACCCACAGCTTCAGATTCAACGATTCAATACCCGCTTGCTTGAGCATTTCGCGCGATTTTGCAGGATCAAATTCGGTAACGTGCGCTTCGTTGTCATAGGCCCACGACGCGCGCGGCAGTATGGAGGCGGCGGTTTCCGCCGTGCCGTAGTAAATCGACTGCATCAGGCGCTGGTTGTTGATTGCCAGCGAAATGGCCTGACGCACTTTTAAATTGTTCAGTGGCGGTTTGCGGGTGTTAAAGGCCAGATAGGCGATGTTCATGCCCGGCCGCAGCGTGAGGCGCAGGCGCGGATCGTCGCGCAGAATCGAGAGCTGGCTGGCCGCGGGATAAGCGAGCACGTCGCACTCACCGGTCAACAACTTCGACAGCCGGCCGGTGCCGCCGGCGCCCAGATCGATCACCACCTGTGGCATGCGCGGTTGGCCTTTCCAGTAAACGTCATTGCGCGCCAGACGGATATATTGCCCCGAACGATATTCATTCAACAGGAAGGGCCCGGTGCCGACCGGCTCGCGATCGATCATTTCCTGATGGCCTTCACGCGTCAGGTTTTCCGCATATTCTGCCGACATCACCGGGGCGTAATGGGTCGCGATATGCCACAAAAACGAGGCGTCCGGCGCCTGCAGGCGGATCTCGACGGTGTAGTCGTCGAGCTTCTTCACGCTTTGCACCGAGTCGCCAAACTGCAGACTGTCGAAGTACGGATACTCGCCGCCGTTGACGTCATGATACGGATGCTTTTGGTTAAACATGCGTTCAAAGCTGAACACCACGTCGTCGGCGTTCAATTTGCGGGTTGGCGTAAACCAGGCGGTGGTCTGGAACGGCACGTCCTTGCGCAGGTGGAAGCGGTAGGTTGCGCCGTTATCCAGCACTTCCCAACTTTGCGCCAGTTCGGGGATCAGCCGGTAGGTATAAGGGTCGACATCCAGCAGACGATCGTACAGCTGTGCGGCCAGGGTATCGACCGTCAGCCCGCTGCTGGCCATCTGCGGATTAAAGGTGTTCAGTATGCCGCTGACGCAATAGACAAAGCCGCTCTGGCGGATGTCCGGCAACGGCGGCGCCGCGGGCGGTGTTGAGGCCAGGGCAGAACTCGTAAGGCACAATGACAGTATCCAAAGGGGTAAACCACGCATAGACGCTTCATGGGTTAATAAGCAATAGCGTTAGTGTATCGCACTCTGGCGAACTGCCCAATCCATTGAGCAAAATGGCAGAGTTTTCTGCGACTTGATTGAACACTTTGCCGGCACAGGCAAAAAATCTTTAAAATGATATGTTATAACATAACAATTTCATGTTACCGTCCCCAGGCACGATATCAATAACAGCAAGGGGACGTATGAACAAGATTGCACTTCCACCCCGCCTGCCATTGCCGGATGCCCAGGCCTGGCGGGGTGAGATGAGTGACGTCGGGCTCGATTGGGTCGGGATGCAAGAGATAGCGCTGCCGCTGGAGCTTGCGGGCAAACCGCTGATGGCGAAGGTTAATGCCGGGATCAATCTGCGTGCCGGTCGGCAGGGTGTGCGGGGAATACACATGTCGCGGCTGTATCTCGCGCTGGATGAATTGACGCAAGGTGAACTGACGCCGCAGCGCATCGGGCGAACGCTGGATGCTTTTTTGGCTTCGCAGCCTGAACACAGCGACCATGCCAGCCTGAGTATCCGCGGTGAACTGCTGGTGTCACGCCCGGCGCTACTCTCGCCACACCGCGGCTGGAAAGCCTATCCGCTGCGCATTGACGCTACCTTGGCCAGGGTTATGACGCTATCGCTGACGATCGGCGTGTCCTATTCCTCCACCTGTCCCAGCTCGGCGGCGCTCAGCCGTCAACTGGCGCAACAGCAGTTTCAGTTTGATTTTGAACAGGAGCCGGACAGGGTCGATCGGCAGCAGGTGATCGATTGGCTGGGTGAGCAGGGAATGCCCGCGACCCCGCACAGCCAGCGCAGTTGGGCCTGGGTGACTGTGGAGCTCAGTGGCGCTGAACCCACGTTACCGGTGATTAATGTAATCGATCGCATTGAGCATGCGCTGGGTACGCCGTCGCAAACGTTGGTAAAGCGTTGTGATGAGCAGGCCTTCGCCCTGGCTAATGGCCAAAACCTGATGTTTTGCGAGGATGCCGCGCGCCGTCTGTGCCGGATGCTGCGCAGCCAATGTGGCCTGCGAGGATTCTCGTTGCGGGTGGAGCACCAGGAAAGCCTGCACGCCCACAATGCGGTGGCCGAACTGAGCTGGCGGGAGGACGGTGATGCTGCGTAAAAACCCCAGTGGCCACCTGCCGCAGGTATCGCCAAAGGCCTATATCGATCCTACCGCCATTATCTGTGGTCGGGTGATTGTCGAAGATTTTGTCTACGTTGGCCCCTATGCGGTGATCCGCGCCGATGAACTGAATGCGGCCGGCGATATGGAGCCGATCGTTATCGGTTCTCACTCGAATATTCAGGACGGCGTGGTGATCCACTCGAAAAGCGGCGCGGCGGTCACCATCGGCAGCTACAGCTCCATCGCACATCGCGCGATTGTTCACGGCCCGTGCCGCATCGGGGATCGGGTGTTTATCGGGTTCAACAGCGTGCTGTTCAACTGCCATATCCGTTCCGGCTGCGTGGTGCGGTACAACGCGGTGGTGGACGGCGTCACGCTGCCGGAGAACCTGTATATCCCATCGACCGAGCGCGTCGGCGCCGACAGCGATTTATCGCTGTATCGCCAGGTCGATCGCCACGCGCTGCAATTTTCTGAAGAAGTGGCCGCCACTAACGTCGAACTGGTTCGCGGCTACCAGGCATTACGTAATGAGTTTTAAGTGAGGAACCTGATGAATCCGTTACCCGTTACCGTACTTTCCGGTTTTCTCGGCGCCGGTAAAACCACGGTGCTCAACCATATTCTGAATAACCGTCAGGGCATGCGCGTTGCGGTGATCGTTAATGACATGAGTGAAGTGAACATTGATGCCGCACTGATCGAAAACCAGGTCCAGCTCGATCGCCGACAGGAAAAGCTGGTGGAAATGAGCAATGGTTGTATTTGCTGCACGCTGCGCGAAGATCTGTTGATCTCGGTGCGCGAACTGGCGCAGGCCGGTCGCTTCGATTATCTGCTGATTGAATCCAGTGGGATCTCAGAACCACTGCCGGTGGCGGAAACTTTCACCTTTGAAGACGAACAGGGTGAAAGCCTGTCGCAGTTCGCCCGGCTGGATACGCTGGTCACGGTGGTGGATGGCGTGAATTTTATGCAGCAATACCAGCAGGCTCAAACGTTGCAGGAGGCCGGGCAAAGCCTGGGTGAGGACGATCTGCGCAGCGTGGCGGACCTGCTTATCGAGCAAATCGAATTTTGTGATGTGATGCTGGTGAGTAAAACCGACTTGCTGACGCCAGAACAGCAGGGGGAAGTGATGGCGCTGCTCGCGAGCCTTAACCCGGATGCCAATATTATCCCCATCTCCCCCGGTAAATTGCCGCTGGAGGCGGTATTGAACACCGGCAGTTTCAGCTTCGAAAAGGCCCAACAGGCACCGGGCTGGCTGAAGGAGTTGCGAGGCGAACATGTTCCGGAGACGGAAAACTATGGCATCAGCAGCTTTGTCTATCAGGCGCGGCGGCCGTTTGCGCCGGATAAATTTTATAGGATGATCAACGGCGACTGGGGTGGTGGCAAGTTGTTGCGTTCAAAGGGGTTCTTCTGGCTGGCTACGCGCCCGAGACAAGCGGGGCAGTGGAGTCAGGCCGGTGGCATCGCTCATTATGGACTGGCGGGCACCTTCTGGCGCGCGCTGTCGCAGGAGAGCTGGCCACAAGATGAAGAAACCCGGGCGCAGATCCAGGCGAAATGGGTGGAGCCGTTTGGCGATATGCGTCAGGAACTGGTGTTTATCGGCCAGAATTTGCGACAGGCGGAGATTACCCGCTTGCTGGATGCCTGCTTACTGACCGATGACGAAATGGTGGCCGGTGTGGACTATTGGCGGAGGATGGCCGATCCCTTCCCTGAGTGGTAAGTACGCAACATCAGTGTGGTGATGAGAAATATTCTCAACAAAGTGCTTTACAGCTGATAGTGATAACTATTATCATTTGTTTGCCGCTCACGAAAGGCCACTCTCAGTGGTTCTGTTGTGAAAGGCACGACATTGCTCACATTGCTTCCAGTGTTTTTTAAGCCAGCTCGGGTGCTGGCTTTTTTTTGCCCATTAGTCTTCTTCCGCAGCTCCATTTTGCAGGAGAGCATGTTTTTTCAGTATCCCCCGCAATTGATGATAGGTCAGCCCCAGCAGGTCCGCCGCCTTGCGTTGGTTAAATTTCCCTTGTTGCAGTGCCGCTTCGATCAACGACTTTTCCTGTTCCAACTGCCAGGTTTTTAAATCCAGCGGTAGCGTCGGTCGGTCATTGCGCGTTTCGCGCTCCGGCAGCGGGCAGGGGCTTTCCCGTTGGGCAAAGGGATTGATAACGATCTCATCGAGCGCGTTGGCGCTGGTGCCGTGCCGGTATACGGAACGTTCCACCACGTTTTTCAATTCCCGCACGTTGCCCGGCCAGCTATAGGCGAGCAGCGTATCCCTGGCGCGTTCAGTAAAGCCGGGGAACAGCTGCAGCGACAGCTCGCGGCACATCTGAATCGCAAAGTGTTCAGCCAGCAACATGATGTCTTGCTGCCGCTGGCGCAGCGGCGGCAGTTGAACGACGTCGAACGCCAGCCGGTCCAACAGATCGGCGCGGAATTTCCCCGCTGCCGCCAGCGCAGGCAAGTCATCGTTGGTGGCGCATACCAACCGCACATCAACCTGCAGCGGTTGGCTGCCGCCTACGCGCTCCAGATGCCCGTATTCAATCACTCGCAGCAGTTTTTCCTGCACCAGCATGGGGGCAGTGGCCAGTTCGTCAAGAAACAGCGTGCCACCGTCGGCGCGTTCAAAGCGGCCCAGGTGGCGTTTCTGCGCGCCGGTAAAGGCTCCCGCTTCATGGCCGAACAGCTCGGAATCCAGCAAGTTTTCATTCAAAGCCGCGCAGTTAAGCGAGATAAACGGCCCTTGCCAGCGGTTGGAAAGGTAGTGCAGACGGTGGGCGATCAGCTCTTTGCCGGTGCCGCGTTCGCCGATCACCAACACCGGCTTGTTCAACTTTGCCAGTTGCGAGACTTGCTCTAATACTTCGACAAAGGCGTTCGCTTCGCCCAGCAGGTTTTCTAACTGTTCGCTCATGATGAAATTCGCCAATGTTTGGTGAAAATAATCACTCTACAGCAAGTTGACGGAGTGTCAAAAATAAATAATCTTTATTATTCAATGAAATAAAAGTTGGCACGAGTTTTGATTAAGTCTTTGGGCAAGCTGTATTATTTAACGCGGCGCTTCAGACGCCATCAGAACCAAGAGGAAGTGAATTATGGGTATTTTTTCTCGTTTTGCCGACATCGTGAACGCCAACATCAATACGCTGCTGGATAAGGCGGAAGATCCGCAAAAACTGGTGCGCCTGATGATCCAGGAGATGGAAGACACGCTGGTTGAAGTGCGCTCCACTTCGGCGCGTGCGCTGGCGGAGAAAAAGCAACTGCTGCGCCGCATTGAGCAGGGTGAAAATCAGCTCAACGATTGGCAGGACAAGGCCGAACTGGCGCTGCGCAAAGATAAAGAAGATCTGGCCCGTGCGGCGCTGATCGAAAAACAGAAGGTGGCTGACCTGATCTCCACGCTGACCCACGAAGTGTCTACCGTGGAAGAGACATTGGCCCGGATGAAAAGCGAAATCGGCGAGTTGGAAAACAAGCTGACCGAAACCCGTGCGCGGCAGCAGGCATTAACGCTGCGCCATCAGGCAGCATCTTCTTCCCGCGACGTGCGCCGCCAGCTCGACAGCGGCAAACTGGATGAGGCGATGGCGCGTTTCGAACAGTTTGAGCGCCGAATCGATCATATGGAAGCCGAAGCGGAAAGCGTCATCATCGGTAAAAAGAAGTCTCTGGACCAGGAATTTGCCGAACTGAAAGCCGACGATGCCATCAGCGAACAACTGGCGGCGCTGAAAGCCAAAATGAGCCGCACTGAGTAAGGCGACAGCGGCCACGGCGAGGTGGCCGCCTATTAAAGACGCAATAAGAAGGAAAAGAAATGAGTGCTCTACTACTTGCCATTCCGTTGACAATCTTCGTGTTGTTTGTCGCACCGATTTGGCTTTGGCTGCATTACAGCAATCGGCAACAAAGCGGCATTCAACTGAGCCATCAGGAAATGCAGCGTCTGGCGCAGTTGGCCGACGATGCCAAGCGCATGCGTGAACGCATTCAGGCGCTGGAAGAAATCCTCGATGCGGAACACCCGAACTGGAGACAGTCTTGATGAGCAATACTCTGGGCAGTAAAAAACTTTATCGCGTACCTGAGGAAGGCATGGTGAAGGGCGTCTGCGCCGGGCTGGCTCATTATTTCGACGTGCCGGTGCGTCTGATCCGCGTAATAGTGGTGCTGTCGATGATTTTCGGCCTGTTTTTCTTCACGCTGGTGGCCTATTTCGCGCTGGTTTTTGTGCTGGATGAAGCGCCGGCCAGCCGTTTCGAAGGCGAGAACTACAAGACGCCGCGCCAATTGCTCGATCAACTGGAGTATGAGTTGGGCAGCGGCGAACAGCAACTGCGTCAGGTTGAACGTTATGTCACGTCGGACACCTTCGGCGTACAGAGCCGTTTCCGCAAGCTGTAGCCCTGCCTCGCGTGCAATGACCTGCGCGTGGCGCAGGTCAGGCATTGCGCCAGCCATCATCCTGTTTCAAGCAACCGTGCCGGAGGGCATTGATAAATGAATAAAACCTATGCCGCAAAGGCCGTTAAATCCGCTGGAATCAAACAAGGAGCAGGTACAGTGTTGAAGACATTGTCTAAAGTGATCATCATGGCGTTACTGAATTACGGCCCTGCCGGCGCGGCTGGCTGGCTGCTGCGGACCGTTGGCCGCAAACCGATTCGCTTTGTGCTGGCGCTGGTGCTGGAACCCCTGTTTCGCAAAGGCCTGAACAAGGTATTTGGGCGTTACGTAGCGGGTGCAAAAATGCCACCCAGATAGGGTGGCATAAACTTTAATTGATGGCGGTCACTTTCGTCCCCGGTGTTGCCAGATAGATCCAGTCTGCGCCGTCACTGATAATGGCCTGAGCCGAGGGAGAGGCTGCAGTATTGGTACAGAAAATAACGGTGCCTTTGCAGGAGATCGCAGCGGGAAGCTGAGAAAAGGTCATTGACGACAAATTGGTACCAAAGCGGCTGATGCGACTATTGGGCCGCCAGCCGGCAGCGGTTTTCACCCAACTGTAAATCGCGCCTTCCTGGTCCCCGGTTACCGCTGTATTGAACCATTCGGAGCCGATAGGGCGTGGGTTATTCCCATATTCCTGTGGGGAAATATTGGTTCTAACCAAGGTGTATTTTGATTTTCCTGGCTGAAAGGAGCAGCCATAGAGAAGATCCACATTTGCGGTTCCTTCAATATCCATATCAATTACCGATCCTAAGCCATTTTTTGAAGTATACGTAAAGTTTCCGCTGCAACGGCCACCTAAGAAACGAAGGTTACTTGTATTGCAATTCACAGTTGTATATTGACAATCCACGAAATCGATTCGTGTATTAGAGCCATCATTGTTTACGGCCACAATTCCAGAAAATTGAGTGGCAGATATTGTGCTAGGGTAAGAAGGATAACTCCACCGGAGATTTGCAAATCTGCAGTTAGTTATCATGGCCTTGACACTAGTTGAAAAATTAATGTCTTGCAACCAGCAACTGTTCAGGAATACGTTAAATAACTTTCCTGAAGCGTTGTGGGTTATGTCTCCTGCGCGATTTACATTAGTAATGTAAACCACACCATACCCTGTGGCATAAACAAGGCTTTTTACTTCCGATGCTTGGATTTCGTTAAGGAATACCTCCCCTGAGTTGTTCATATATAAGAAAATACTAGCGTTGGGATTATTTCCAAGGAGCATCGCTAACGGGCCGTCTCTATGCTCCATGTGAAGACTTTTTACCCAAATTCCAATACCGCCTCGAACATATAACGTTGGACTGATGAGATTTGCTTCCCATTGACAGTTTTCAAAGCGAAGCATATTACATTCGTTATTTGCCATGGTGGAGATGATATGTACAGGTGCAAGCATCATTTTAGATGTATCCGTAATGTCTTGATATGAATTATAGCTTCCGTTGCTTCGCCCGCAGCCTTGAATTTCTAAAAAATAAAAATAGCTATCCTGTACCTTATCTAGATACAATCCAGCACCTTTGCAGTAAAGTATACTAACGTTTTTTAACTGTATGTAACCGGCGTATTTTATGCTCAGTCCGCTGATTATTTTACTGTTCCCTATTATTTGTAGGTTGCTCAGGTTAAAACCACCGCCGCTCATGTCACTACTGCCAATGCCAATATTAATAACGGCGGTAGGATCTAATGGGTTAGATATGTCATTGCCTACATAATTAAAAACGGCCTGTGAAGTGTAAGAGTTTTCACCATATAAACTTATTGCTGAATTTGCTGGAAACATGATTGGCTTACCAATATTCCAATACCCAGCTGGTATCTGGACGGCTTTGTTTCCTCGTATTAGTGCGATGTTTTGTATTCTGTCAGAATTATCTTGCAGGTCTGGATCGCACCCACCATCATACAAACTTAAGTTTGTAATGTTTTTTCTTAGCCAAATTGCAGTGGAGTTATTTATCGAGACTGTGGTATAGCCCCCATCATCAATGGCTGAAATGGGTGATAGATGTCCGGTAAAAAAACCACCTCCTTGCTCGCGGTTTTGATAATACTCTTTAAGATAAACTTCTTGGCCTTCAATCGCGGGTATTGTATTTTTTAGGTCCGCCATTGTTTTAATGTAAACAATATCTGATATGTAATTTGTAGCCATGACTACCTCCGCTAAAATTAAATTATATGTATGAAACAAAATGCTTGTTTCATTGAGTGGGTGGCGAGTCGAGATGTGTTGCTAACATTAATGATAGCGCATATGAGGTATTTCACAGGCTTAAATCGCTATGCCATTCATCACAGGGGGGGGGCTGGTTTTTATAAGAAACGCGTAATGAGTGAAAATTAATTTGTTGCTGATTTTGTTATGAATTAATTTACATATTTAACCTAGTATTGATAGAGTAGAAAGACGCATCGTGGCTAGGTTGCTGGTATGTAATGCGAAATCGGAGGAATACCTCCGAGGAGCCAAGGAGAACAATGAAACGACTGCAAAATGAGTTAACCTCGCTGGTCAACCGCGGGATGGATCGCCATTTGCGTCTGGCGGTGACCGGCCTTAGCCGCAGCGGCAAAACCGCCTTTATCACCGCCTTCGTCAATCAGTTGCTGCACGTTCACAGCGGTGCGCGCATGCCGTTGTTTTCGCCAGTGCGCGAAGAGCGGCTTCTGGGCGTGAAACGCATTCCGCAGCGCGATCTTGGCATTCAGCGTTTTACCTATGATGAAGGGTTGTCGCAGCTTTATGGCACCCCGCCAAGCTGGCCGACCCCGACGCGCGGCGTCAGCGAAATTCGCCTGGCGCTGCGCTACCGTTCCAACGACTCGTTGCTGCGGCATTTTAAAGATACCTCGACGCTGTATCTGGAAATCGTCGATTATCCCGGTGAATGGTTGCTGGATTTGCCCATGCTGGAACAGGACTATCTGGCCTGGTCGCGCCAGATGGCCGGTCTGTTGCAGGGCGATCGCGCCGAGTGGGCCAAACCTTGGCTAGAACTGTGCAAAGGTTGCGATCCGCTCGCGCCGGCCGACGAAAACAAGTTGGCGGCCATTGCTCAGGCCTACACCGATTATCTGTTGCGTTGCAAAAGCGAAGGCTTGCACTTTATCCAGCCGGGCCGCTTCGTGCTGCCGGGCGATCTGGCCGGCGCGCCGGCACTGCAGTTCTTCCCGTGGCCCAATGTCGACAGCCTCGGCGAATCGAAGCTGGCGCAGGCTGACAAGCACACCAACATCGGTATGCTGCGGGCGCGTTTCAATTACTACTGCCAATCCATCGTCAAAAACTTCTATAAAGAACATTTCGTCCGTTTCGATCGGCAAATTGTGCTGGTTGACTGTCTGCAACCGCTCAACAGCGGTCCACAGGCGTTCAACGATATGCGGCTGGCGCTGACCCAATTGATGCAAAGTTTCCACTACGGTAAGCGCACGCTGTTCCGTCGCTTGTTCTCGCCGACCATCGACAAGCTGATGTTTGCCGCCACCAAGGCGGATCACATTACCGCCGACCAGCACGCCAATCTGGTGTCGTTGTTGCAGCAGTTGGTGCAGGAAGCGTGGCAGAACGCGGCGTTTGAGGGCATCAGCATGGATTGCGTGGGGTTGGCCTCCGTACAGGCGACCGAAAGCGGCATCGTCGATCACCAGGGGCAGCGTATCCCGGCCTTGAAGGGCAATCGCCTCGTCGATGGTGCGCCGTTGACGGTGTTCCCCGGAGAAGTACCGGCGCGTTTGCCGGGGCCGGCTTTCTGGCAAAACCAGGGTTTCCACTTTGATGAGTTTCGTCCCCGCGCCATGAGCGTAGACAGCCCGTTGCCGCACATCCGTCTGGACGCGGTGATGGAGTTTTTACTGGGAGATAAATTGCGATGAGCGAACCGATAAAGCCGCGTATCGATTTTGAAGAGCCGTTGCAGCCGCCGCAAGAACCGATATTGCGCGCCAACGTCGCCTTTGATGAACAGCAGGCGGAGCGTTTTTTCCCGGCCTCGCCTGAGTTGGAACAAGAAGAGGAAGAAGGGCGCGCCGAAGGCATTATCAATGCCGCCTTGAAACCCAAACGCAGCCTGTGGCGCAAAATGGTTACTGCCGGGTTGGCGTTGTTCGGCGTCAGCGTGGTGGCGCAGGGCGTGCAGTGGGTGCATACCGCCTGGGTGCAGCAGGATTGGATTGCCATGGGCGGCGGCGTGGCTGGCGGCTTGATCGTGTTTGCCGGGGTAGGGTCGGTCGTGACCGAATGGCGCAGGTTGTATCGTCTGCGCCAGCGTGCGGAAGAGCGCGACGTAGCGCGGGAACTGTTGCACAGTCACGGGTTGGGCAAGGGGCGCGAATTCTGCGAGAAGCTGGCACGGCAGGCCGGCCTCGATCAGGGGCACCCGGCGTTACAGCGCTGGCAGGCTTCCTTGCATGAAACTCAAAATGACCGCGAAGTGGTAGCGCTTTATGCCAAGCTGGTGCAGCCGGTATTGGATAATCAGGCGCGTCGTGAAATCAGCCGTTCGGCGGCAGAATCCACATTAATGATCGCCGTCAGCCCGCTGGCGCTGGTGGATATGGCATTTATCGCCTGGCGTAACATTCGGTTGATCAACCGCATTGCGGCGTTGTACGGCATTGAACTGGGTTATTTCAGCCGTCTGCGGCTGTTCCGCTTGGTGCTGTTGAATATCGCCTTTGCCGGTGCGTCCGAACTGGTACGCGAGGTGGGGATGGATTGGATGTCACAGGATCTGGCTGCACGGCTGTCCGCCCGCGCAGCCCAAGGCATTGGCGCCGGTTTGCTGACCGCCAGGCTGGGCATCAAGGCGATGGAGCTATGCCGCCCGCTTCCGTGGCTGGAAGGTGAGAAGCCCAAACTCGGAGATTTCCGCAGCCAGTTGGTCGGTCAACTGAAAGACGCCATGAAAAAAAACGACAATAAAGCCAAGTAACTCACCCACTGCGCCCGCCCTGGGCGTAGTTGTTTGTTTCTGCATCAATAACCACCGCACAGCTCAATACGTAACCCCTGGTTGACGAAAGACGATCCCCCTGCAATCACATTATATTTATCTAAAAAATTATTGCCGGTTATGATAACTCTCTGCAAATGAACTAAAATGACGCCGATGGTGTTATTTACTTGCGTTTAAAATCATCAACAACGGCGATAAATCAGAGTTCTGTCAACTTTTGCTGACAGATTGCTTCTACCGCTCGGGGTGAGAGAGTATCATCATCGTCAGTCATCCCCGCACCTGCAGAGATAAGGCCAACACTGATGCGTTTGGAAGTATTTTGCGAAGACCGGCTCGGTCTGACTCGAGAATTACTCGATCTTTTGGTATCGCGCAGCATCGATTTACGGGGTATCGAAATCGATCCCATCGGCCGCATTTACCTCAATTTTTCCCAACTGGATTTTGACACCTTCCGCGCGCTGATGGCGGAGATCCGCCGCATTGCAGGCGTGACTGACGTGCGCACCGTTAACTTCATGCCGTCCGAGCGTGAACACCGTGCGTTGCGGGCGTTGCTTGAGTCGATGCCGGAGCCGGTATTTTCGATTGATATGCGGGGCAAGGTCGAGTTGGCCAACCCGGCGGCACAGGTGCTGTTCAGCTTCAGCGAAGATAAAATCCGCAATCAAACGGCTACGGCTCTGATTGGCGGCTATAACTTCAGCCGCTGGCTGGAGAGCGAACAAACGGCGCCGCACTCCGAACGGGTCGTGATCCGCAGCCAGGATTTCCTGATGGATATCACCCCCATCTACCTGGAAGACGAAAACCAGCAGAACGCCACCGTTGGCGCGGTGGTCATGCTCAAGTCGACTGCACGCATGGGGCGCCAGCTACAGAACCTGTCGGTGAACGACGATACCGAATTCGATCATATCGTGGCCGTCAGCCCGAAAATGCGCCAAGTGCTGGAACAGGCGCGTAAACTGGCGATGCTGGATGCGCCGTTGCTGCTGGTCGGCGACACCGGTACCGGCAAAGACATTCTGGCTCGCGCCTGCCACCTGCGCAGCCCGCGCGGCAAACAACCGTTCCTGGCGCTGAATTGCGCCGCACTGCCGGATGATGTGGTGGAAAGCGAGCTGTTCGGCCATGCGCCCGGCGCTTACCCCAATGCGCTGGAGGGCAAGAAAGGCTTCTTCGAACAGGCGCACGGCGGCTCGGTGCTGCTGGATGAGATCGGTGAAATGTCGCCGCGCATGCAAACCAAACTGCTGCGTTTCATTAACGACGGCACTTTCCGTCGCGTAGGGGAAGAACACGAAGTACACGTGGATGTGCGGGTCATCTGCGCCACCCAGAAAAACTTGACGGAGCTGGTGCAACGCGGTGAATTCCGCGAGGATCTCTATTATCGCCTTAACGTGCTGACCATCACTATTCCGCCGCTGCGCGAACGTCCGCAGGACATCATGCCGTTGACCGAGCTGTTTGTGGCGCGCTTTGCCGACGAACAGGGTGTGGCGCGGCCGAAGTTGGCGAACGATCTGGGGAGTTTCCTCAGCAAGTATGGCTGGCCGGGCAATGTGCGGCAGTTGAAAAACGCCATCTACCGTGCGTTGACGCAAACGGAAGGCTTTGAGCTGCGCCCGCAGGATATCGTGCTGCCGGAATTTGAGGTCGAGATGTCGCTGGGCGACGAAGTGCTGGACGGCTCGCTGGACGATATCAGCAAGCGCTTCGAGCGTTCGGTGCTGACGCGGCTATACCGCACTTACCCGAGCACGCGAAAACTGGCGAAACGCCTGGGGGTTTCGCATACTGCGATTGCCAACAAGCTGCGCGAGTATGGCCTCAGCAGCCGCAAGGCGGCGGGGGAAAGCGAAGAATAAAAAAACGGGCGCCGCGGCGCCCGTTTCGTTTATCAGAGCCCGCGAAAGCCGGCCCTGGTGACATCACTTCAGTGCAGCCAGCGCAGCATCGTAATCCGGCTCGTTGGTGATCTCATTCACCAGCTCGCTGTACAGCACATTGTCCTGGCCATCCAGCACCACGACCGCACGTGCAGTCAGACCCGCCAACGGGCCTTCAGCGATTTCGACGCCGTAAGCCTGTTTGAATTCTGCGCCACGCAGGGTAGACAGCGTCACTACGTTGCTCAGGCCTTCCGCGCCGCAGAAGCGTGACTGGGCGAACGGCAGATCGGAGGAGATGCACAGCACCACGGTATTATCCAGACCGCTGGCCAGTTGGTTGAATTTACGTACCGAGGCAGCGCAAACGCCGGTATCAATACTTGGGAAAATGTTCAGGACTTTGCGTTTACCCGCGAAGCTGCTTAGCGCTACGTCTGACAGGTCTTTGGCAACCAGCGAGAACGCTTTGGCTTGTTCGCCTGACTGTGGCAGATGGCCTGCAACGCTGACCGGGTTGCCTTGGAAATGTACTGTCTGAGTCATTGGCTTGGTTCCTTTTACAGGTGTTTATACAAAGGGGATGAACCTAATAAAATAGCCGCTATGGCTGGGTTTGCCATTAGGTTCACGCCCTGGCGTCAGTTTAAGTCAACAATTGTGGGTTGGATATATAAAGTTTGCTAAATAGTTGTATATATTAGGTTGTGTCCAAAAAACATCCGCCCGTTAGCCCGTTTTTATACGCTATTTTCGCTCAGGAGCCGTTATGAGAAGCATGCGTTTTTACCCAGAAGCCTGGCCATTGCATACCGCCTTTGTCATTGCCCGCGGCAGCCGCACCGAAGCGAAAGTGGTGGTGGTCGAGATTGAACTGCAGGGTGTGCGCGGCATCGGCGAATGCACGCCGTATGCGCGCTATGACGAAAGCGAAGCCTCGGTGCTGGCGCAATTGGCGGAGGTGGCACCGGTTATCGAACGGGGAGTGACGCGTGAGCAGTTGCAGCAGTTGATGCCCGCAGGCGCGGCGCGCAATGCGGTGGATTCGGCGCTATGGGATCTGGAGTGCCGTCTCAGCGGCCAGAGCCGCTGGCAGCGCAGCGGTGTCACGGCGCCGGAACGCATCCTGATGGCGCAAACCGTCAGCATCGGCTCGCCGGAGGCAATGGCGTTCGCCGCACGCGAACTCGACCAGCAGGGCGCACGGCTGTTGAAAATCAAGCTGGATAATCACCTGATCAGCGAACGGTTGGTGGCCATCCGCGCAGCGGTGCCGGAAGCGACGCTGATCGTCGATGCCAACGAGTCCTGGCAGGCGGAAGGCCTGGCTGCGCGTTGCCAACTGTTGGCGGATCTGGGAGTGGCAATGTTGGAGCAGCCGCTGCCGGCCGCCGATGACGGCGCGCTGGAGAACTTTATCCACCCGCTGCCTATTTGTGCCGATGAGAGTTGCCACACCAGTCGCGATCTGCCGGCGCTTATCGGCCGCTATCAGATGGTCAATATCAAGTTGGATAAAACAGGCGGCCTGACGGAAGCGCTGATTTTGGCTAAGCAGGCGCGCGAGCAGGGGTTCGCCATTATGCTCGGCTGCATGTTGTGTACTTCACGGGCGATCAACGCGGCGTTACCCCTGGCCCCAGGGGCGCGTTTTGTGGATTTGGATGGCCCGACCTGGCTGGCGAAGGACGTCGACGCTGGGCTGGATTTTGACTATGGGGCGATCAATCTCGCCCCAAGGCAGAATTAATCCGGGTAGGTCAACAGCTCTACCATTGCATCGAGATAGCTCTCGCTGGCGGCATCGGCGGAGATCGGCGGGAATTCGGCGGTAATGCAGGGCAGCGACAAATCGGCGCACCAACTGCCGAACGAACCCGGCGTCTCGTAACCCACGCTGGTGACCAGCGGCAAAGCAAACTTATGTGAAAGCCAGACACCGAGTTGGGAACTGGCGGGATCTTCAATGCAGGCCAAGGGTTCGTGAAACGACACCACCCAGTGCGGTTTCAACCGGTGAATCAGGTGGCACAGCGCCTGGGTTTCCGGTTCTGAACCGGGGCGGCCGCCGGTTGACAGCTTCACATCCCGCGCCTCCGCTGCACTGTTCCAACGATAAACCGTATCGCCGGAGCGCCAGTTGGCGGCGGGGAAGTTACGGTTCAGGTCAACGCCGTTGGCATTGGCGCGCAACCCCAGTTGGCACCCGTCGGGATTGACCGCCAGTATCACGTGATGGCGCAGCCGGTTTGGCGCAATGCTGCGTAGCGCACAAGAAAGGGTGACGATAGCTGCTCCCTCGTCACCGTGGGTACCGGCGATGATCAGCCCGGTTTCAGGCCCGCTAATGGCTGCGGGGAAATAAAGCAGCGGCGCCCCTAACAGCGAACTGCCGTAATTCTCTCCTGCAACGGCCAATTGGCCACGTTCACTGCGCGGTCGATGCTGGATCATGGTGTTGTCCCTGAGTTAAATGTCGAGAGTCATTATCATTTTATTCAGTGTATTACGCTTTGGCTTATCTTTCCCAGAGCTATTGTTTCACCTTTGCCTGATATGTGAGCTGTGCATTGGCACAGGCAACAATAAAACCGCGCCGGTCATTTCGCTGTTGTTATACTATCGGCAAAGCTAACCCAATAACCAAGCAGGGGATTTAACATGCCAGTAGCCAGAATAGTTGCCAGCTATAGCGAAAATGAAAAGGATACCATCACGCTGCTGTGCGGCGTGGATGAGGAAAACCAGATCCGTCAGGGGGAATGGTTCGGCGTGGTGAAAAATGATGACGGGCGTGGCGATGAGTCCAATTATCCCTTTACTCTGCACGTCGACTACCAGAAAAACACCTTCTATCTCGACTATGGTTATGACGATGCCGAGTCGCGCCAGATGCAAAAAACCGATATATATTCTAAACCGCTCGCCGAACAAAGCTTCTTCACCATTTTCGACGAGGAAGAGGGCGAAGAGTTCAGCTATCGCATCAACAGCATTCACCTGTACGACTAACTCTCTCTGAGACAAAAATGCCCGTGTCGACGTTGTCGCACGGGCATTTTTTATTGTCTGGCCCTCAGTTTTTGCATCTTGTCCGCCCTGGGCTATAGGTGAGTGGGATCTTGTGCTATATGATAAAAAATTCAGATGGTTAACGGGGATGAATCAGAATGACGAGAAGAAAAATTCAGCAAGGTTTTCGTTTGGCGTTGTGTGCAGTGGCTATCGGCGCAGGATTGAGCAGCGCGATGGCGGCGCAGGTTCCCCCAGGCACCACTCTGGCGGAAAAGCAGGAAATCGTTCGCCATATTAAAGATGAGCCGGCCTCACTGGATCCGATCAAGGCCGTGGGCTTGCCGGAGGCGCAATTGGCGCGTGACCTGTTCGAAGGGCTGGTGAATCAGGATGCCAACGGCAAGGTGATCCCCGGCGTCGCCACCCGTTGGCAGACGACTGATAATCAAACTTATATCTTCACGCTGCGTAAAGATGCGCGTTGGTCAAACGGTGACCCTGTAACGGCGAAGGATTTCGTTTATAGCTGGCAACGCCTGGTTGAGCCGAAGAACCTGTCACCCTTTGCCTGGTTCGCCCAACTGGCCGGCATTCAGAACGCCGACGAGATCATCGCCGGCAAGCTGCCTGCCGATAAGCTGGGTGTAACGGCGTTGGATGACTACACCTTTAAAGTGCAGTTGAACAAACCAGTACCGTACTTTGTCAGCCTGACCGCCAACTTCAGCCTGTTCCCGGTGAACCGGTCGGTGGTGGAGAAATTCGGCAATGACTGGACCAAAGTCGGCAACCTGGTGGGTAACGGTGCGTTTAAACTGCAAGAGCGGGTGGTCAATGAGAAACTGGTGCTGACGCCAAATGAACACTATTGGGATCACGCGCATACCGTGCTGACCAAAGTGACCTTTGTGCCGATCAACCAGGAGTCCAACGCCACCAAGCGTTATCTGGCCGGCGACATCGATATCACTGAGTCCTTCCCGAAAAACATGTACCAGAAGTTGCTGAAAGACATTCCGGACCAGGTTTATACCCCGGATCAGCTCGGTACCTATTATTACGCCTTCAATACCCAACGTGCGCCGACCAACGATGTGCGAGTGCGTAAAGCGCTGTCGTATGCGATCGACCGTAAAATTATCGCCGAAAAAGTGCTGGGCACCGGTGAGAAGCCGGCCTACCACTTCACGCCGGACGTCACCGCCGGGTTCAAACCGGAAGTGAGCCTGATGCAGCAGCAATCGCAGGCGGAACTGAATGCGCAGGCCAAGGCGTTGATGCAGGCCGCCGGCTACGGCCCAAATAATCCGCTGAAACTGACGCTGTTGTACAACACTTCGGAAAGCCATCAGAAAATCGCGATTGCCGTGGCGTCGATGTGGAAGAAAACGCTCGGGATTGACGTCAAGCTGCAAAACCAGGAATGGAAAACCTACATCGACAGCCGCAACACCGGTAACTTCGACGTCGTGCGCGCTTCCTGGGTGGGTGATTACAACGAGGCATCGACCTTCCTGTCGCTGCTGAGCTCTTCCCACAGCGGCAATATCGCCAAATTCAAGAGCGCCAAGTATGACAATCTGCTGGCGCAGGCCAGCCGGGAAACCAACGCAAAGGCCCTGACGGCGGATTACAATAAAGCGGAACAGATCATTGCGGAACAGGCGCCGATCGCGCCAATTTACCAGTACACCAACGGTCGCCTGATCAAGCCCTGGGTAAAAGGCTACCCGATCACCAACCCGGAGGACGTGGCCTACAGCCAGACAATGTATATTTTGCAGCATTGATCTGCCGCGTTTGCTACGTATTTTTATCAGACCCCGCTAATGGCGGGGTTTTATTTTTGGGCGGAACGATGGCGGTTATGGCGCCACAAACAACGCCTTACGCGCAATGCTGGAAGGAAATACGCAAGACACATCGTGCGCGCAGTCGGGGACGATCAGTAACTGACGTTTGGCGCCAGGGGCGATAAACCGCCGATCGTAAGCCGCATAGGCGATGCCGCGTTGCAGACGGTAGGGGCCCTGAGCCTGCGCGGCGCAGGATTTGTCGAGTATTTTGTAGAAGGCGCCGGGCGCGTTGCCGGTATCTTTTCCTCCCTCAATATAAGTGATGTCCGCCGCGGCATAGCGCTGACGCACCGTCTCGCGGGTTTGGCCATGAAAAGCGGGGATATCTTCCATACCGTATTTCCAGTGGTTTAGGGTTGGGCACGAGTCGGTGTTAACTTCCGTCCAGGTAAAATCGCAGCCTTTTTCCTGACTGCAACTGCGCCAGTCGACAGCCGGCTGTGGGCGCAGGCGATCGAAGTAAAGCCAACTGCCGGGGTCGGAAACGACATAACGCACGCTCACGCCGGTGGGCGGTTCCGCAAACCCGACATAATGCTGCACGAACTGTGCACCGGCGGAAAATCCAGCGACAGTGACCCACCGTAACTGCGGCCATTTGATTTTCAGTTCGGCGATCAATTGGTCAAGTGCGGCAAACGAGCTGACCTTTGACTGTAAATCCAGCCCGCCCTCTATCCAGGAACTGCAACTCCACAAGGCATCACCCGGCTGCGCCGCAGGAACGCCGGGCGAGTGGCAGCGCCTGGCCTGCGCGGTGGGAACCGGATAGAGCGGCACAACCAGTAAAGTGTCGTCGATTTTACCTGCCAGTCGTGCCGCTTTTAGCGCCGCAGCCAGCGTTTTCCCGGCATCTCTGGGGTGGCCGTGCAGCACGATTAACACGGAATGCGGCGTTCGTCCGTGGGTTTTGGCGACGTAATAAGGCAAATTACCCGCCGAGTCGCCGAGCTTGAGTTGATAGGCATCAGCGATACCCTCGAGCGGGCCCTGTGCGGCAAACAGCGGATAGAATGGTGAAGGAGCAAGCGTCAAAATAGAGGCCAACAGTAATGTCGATGCGTATTTCATGGGTACCAGGCTGAACGTTGGTCGTTATTCACCCATGTTAGCGCATAAGGTGCGAGTCAGGGGTAAGCATCAAGCGGCTTTATCTTTGAGTCGCAAAACATTAACGCTAGACTCTGGTGTAACTGAAAAGCGAAGGGGATAAGGAATGGATGTCATTGAGGGGCGCGAGTTACAGGTTCCTGATGCGGTGTATGCCTACCAGCTAGACGGCAAAGGTGGCGTAACATCGATTGACTACGATGATAAAATCACCTGCGATGAGCCTTGCTGGCTGCATCTGGATTATGCGCACCCAGCCAGCGCTGAATGGCTGAACACTACGCCGCTGTTGCCGGATGCGGTAAGAGAAGCGTTATCAGGGGAAAGCTCACGCCCGCGGGTCAGCCGCCTGGGCGATGGCACCATGATCACGTTACGCAGTATTAATTTCAACGCCAACTCACGGCCGGATCAGTTGGTGACCATCCGCGTTTACTTGACCGATAAACTGATCGTCTCCACCCGGCACCGTAAGGTGTACTCCATCGATCAGGTGGTGAACGATCTGCAAAGCGGCGCCGGGCCGACCAACAGCGGCAACTGGCTGGTGGAGGTTTCCGATGCGCTGAACGATCACACCAGCGATTTTATCGAGGATCTGCACGATAAGATCATCGATCTGGAAGATGCGCTTTTGGAGCAGCAAATCCCGGAGCGCGGGCAGTTGGCGCTGATCCGTAAACAACTGATTGTGTTGCGCCGTTACATGGCACCGCAGCGCGACGTATTTTCCCGGCTGGCAAGCGAGCGGTTGCCCTGGATGAACGATGACGATCGACGCCGTATGCAAGATGTTGCCGACCGGCTGGGGCGCGGTCTGGACGATCTGGATGGCAGCATTGCGCGTACCGCGATCCTTTCCGATGAAATTACCACCGTGATGGCAGATGCCATGAACCGCCGAACTTACACCATGTCGCTACTGGCAATGGTATTTTTGCCCACCACGTTTTTGACCGGACTGTTCGGCGTTAACCTGGGCGGCATTCCCGGCGGGGGCAATCCCTTTGGTTTTGCCACGTTTTGCCTGATGCTGACGGGGTTGGTGCTCGGCGTGGCCTGGTGGTTGAAACGCAGCCGCTGGCTGTAGCCAAAAAAGCGCGAAAACCCGGTTAACATTGAGCGATATCAACTTTTGCCGGGCGGAAATGGGGCATGATCTCTCTCGCAGGTGAATGCAACGTCAAGCGATGGGCGTTGCGCTCCATAATTGTCTTACTTTCTTATATTTAGAATTGCTGCATAGCACATTGATTCATACGATGCCGGTCTAACCACCGGCATTTTTTTGTCTGCAGTTTACCGCCTTCAGGCCGCGCTTTCGTCCCAGAAACTGGCCTCGATTTTATGCCCGTCCAGATCGCGAACAAAGCACCCGTAATAGGCTTCGCCATAGTGTGGTCGTGATCCTGGGGCTCCTTCATCTTTCGCGCCGGCCTGCAGCGCCAGCCGGTAAAACTCATCGACTTGCTGCTTACTGGTGGCGAAAAAACCTACGTGCACGCCGTTACCGGTAGAGGCGGGTTGGTTATCGATCGGCACCTGCAACCAGAACTCCGGGTAATCACGGCCATAACCAATAGCGCCGGGGTGCTCCAGCACTCGCCGGCAGCCCAATGCGGAGAGCGTACTATCGTAAAACTCGGCGGCGGCATCGAAATGATTGGTACCCAGGGAAACGTGGGATAAGCAGGGGGTAATGTTCATCGGCAATCTCCTTATGACTGTATGAATACACAGTATAGAGGAAAGGCGGCGCTGTCCGATAAATTATGCTGAAATTGTGAGCAGGATCGAAAACTGTCGGGAGGAAAGAACGCCGCCCGCAGATAACGGGCGGCGCCAGGGCTTACTTGATTTCGAGAACGTTTAAACGCTCCAGCGCCGGTGCAGTTTCGTCTGCATCCTCCGGCTGCCAACCGATCGGTTGCATCGGAATATCTTCGCGATCAAAGGCCAGATCGCCACCGCCTACCACTTCGCTGCCGTGGTGAATGCCTTTGAAATCAAACAGGTTGTAATCGCTCAGGTGTGAAGGCACCACGTTTTGCATTGCGCTGAACATGGTTTCCAGACGGCCCGGATAGCGTTTATCCCAATCGCGCAGCATGTCGCCAATCACCTGACGCTGCAGGTTGGGCTGTGAACCGCACAGGTTACACGGAATAATGGGGAATTCTTTGGCCACCGAGAAACGCTCGATGTCCTTTTCACGGCAATAGGCCAGTGGGCGGATCACCACATGCTTGCCATCGTCGCTCATCAGCTTGGGTGGCATGCCTTTCAGCTTGCCGCCGTAGAACATATTGAGGAACAGCGTTTGCAGAATGTCGTCACGGTGGTGGCCAAGGGCAATCTTGGTCGCGCCCAGTTCGGTGGCGGTCCGGTAAAGAATACCGCGGCGCAGGCGTGAACACAGTGAGCAGGTAGTTTTGCCTTCAGGGATTTTGTCCTTGACGATGCTGTAGGTGTTTTCCTCGACAATCTTGTATTCCACCCCCAGACTTTCCAGATAAGCGGGCAAAATATGCTCGGGGAAGCCTGGCTGTTTCTGGTCGAGGTTGACCGCCACCAGCGAGAAGTTCACCGGCGCGCTTTGTTGCAGGTTGCGCAGGATTTCCAGCATGGTGTAGCTGTCTTTGCCGCCGGACAGGCAGACCATGATGCGGTCGCCTTCTTCAATCATGTTGAAATCGGCGATCGCCTGGCCTACGTTGCGACGCAGGCGCTTTTGCAATTTGTTGAGGTTGTACTGCTCTTTTTGACTAACGGTTTGTTTTTCTGACATTTAAATCGTGCTCGTTTTCAATTGGGGGCACTATGGGGGCATGACATATAGACCGCGAGTTTAACATTCAACAGGCGGTTTGGGTCATTATTCATTTCTTCCCTGTTGCACCCGAGGCCTGAAGACCCTATGCGCATATCATGCCCCATCTGGTTTGCGATAAAAATGGGTTCGCGCCTGCTGACAACAACCAGCAGGCAAAAGTATGCCGCGTATGGTACGGATTACGCCGCCGAATGCCAGCGCGTTTTACAGCCGCATTCCAGCGCGCTCCAATCGACGACAGAGAATAGTAGGCTTTTTGCTCACCTTTGGCCGTGCGCGGCATAAAAACGAAATGTAGCCGCTGCTTCTCCGTTTTGCCGTATTCGCGGTGATGAAAGGTGATTTCCGTCTTGGGCTACAACGCAGTTAATAGCCGTTGTGCGCGTAGAGCTTCCAACGCCGGAGCCAGCAGGGCGATCGTACGGTTCCCAGCAGTCATCTTCGTCAGCTGGTACAACGAGGAGCACCGTCACAGCGGTATCCGCTATATGACAGCGGGTCAACGGCGCTGAGGCGAAAACAGCCAACTGCTGGCGCAGCGAAAATCGGTCTATTGACACGCATCGATGGATTCGACCTGCTGTTTTTTGAAGAGCAGGTCGCGCCAGACACCGTGTTTGACATCGAGCCCGCCGCGGGTAATGGAGACGTGGACTCTAACCGGTTGCCTAGGGAAATTTCTATTTATTCAACAAAACCCTTATGGGAGAGAAAGTGCCTTGTTTGACCTGTTCGGACTAAGCGGACCTGTCCATCCGGGGAAAGTTGTACCGTCTTTGGAAAATACGCTTATTTGCTCACTACCAATTGTTTGAAAATCAGCTGATCCTTTAGGTGCGACAAAATTGAGTCCATTCTTAGTTAGAGTAGATCCACAAGGGTCGAGTCCTGTATGGCAAGATAGAAGATATAGTGCTAACTTGTTTCTCTTTATGATGTCACTAAATCTGATAAGATCAATGTCATCCCCTACGGTACCTTTCACCGCCAAAGGGCCATTTTGGTCTCCATGGCTCAGCAACACGAAAATACTAGATGGTTCTAATGCCAATATCGACTGCCAGAAAAAATCCGGATCGTTAGTTAATGCCGTGCAAACATATTTCTTTTTTCTCATAACAGTTAAAGTATCGGTTGATGCTGAAGCTTGATCATACAAAAATAATTTGCTCATTTTTAATCTCCCGAATTAACTTTTCTCAGATAACACCCAGCTAATCACTAAGTGGTCGTTGGTTAAAATAAATTACGATATTCTCTTCTCTTTTAATAGGTGAGTATTCTCCTTATCGATGATTTCGGAGTTATTGTCAAATCTGGTGTATGAAGCCATTAGACAACGCTCCGGTCTGATGCTTTGTTTTCCACCTGCTCTCCGTCTTTGAACGGCACGTTGTTGACGACCAGAGTCAACAGCTCAAATCTCTTAAGTTGATTCCAACTCTTTTGAGCTGACTGGAGTAGCTTAAATATCATCGCCAGTGTCGTCGCCCTCGAGCCGCAGTTCTTGGTTCGTTTGCTACGAAGTGTCGTGGTCAATTGTAGTGGCACACTGATACTGGTCACCTGACGGAGGTGATATGCTCAATAGAGAGACATAGGGAAAGCATACCCGAAAACACATCAGAAGGGTGCATTTGGTTAGATACGCTCTATGGCTCCCTACCTGGGTTATCTGAGAGCATTTCTCTGATGTAAATCGGCTGCCGGGAAATACTGGCATTTAATGTATATTCGAATTCAGGACTATCAACGCCAATTTCCTGGCGTAAGAGTATATCAAGAACATTTAATTTGAATGTATAAGAGGATAAATATTCAAATTAATATAGTTTCATCTCTGATGTTAATCGGCTGCCGGGAAATACTGGCGTTTAATGCATATTCGGATTCAGGACTGTCGACGCCAATTTGCTGATGTAGGAGTATATCAAGAACATTTAATTTGCATGTGTGATAGGATAAATATTCAAATTAATATTTTTTTTGCGTACTTGTGGCTATGCCATTTCAGGCAAGGAAACCACATAAATAATTCAGGGCGAGCCCAACTGTGGCTTGCCGGACAAGGAGCGCACTAAGCGTGGTCGATGAAGCGTGAGCTGTTTTCGCCATCGGCTTGGTAATTTGCCGCATGCGTGGGTACGGATTACGACGACGAATGCCAGCACGTTTTATGCATGAGCTCCAGGCATGGCCCAATGAGGAGCAAAAGCCGTCTTTTTACTTCGTTTGATGTTCTTCAGCCAGATCGAAACCAATCAGTGTCTGCTCGGTTTTTACGCCCGGCATCATCTGATGCAGCCCCTTGATCAGTTCCTCGCCGGCATCAAACAACGCCTGTAACGGCATGGCCGGCAGGCTCTCCAGAATAAACCACATCTTGTCGGCATCTGCGTTCAGTCGGGTTCTTACCCCTTGGCGCCAGTTCCAGCGACGGCAAGTTACGCCCAGATCGTCGCGCCAGACGACTTCTCCCGGTTCCGGTGATTCATGTGCCACTTCACCGTCTTTCATCGTATCAAACAGTTCGCTTCCATCGGCAACCACCAACCTGGGTTGCCCGACATAGGCTTCAATATTTTCCCCGCCAACGGGAATGGCGTACCGAATGCTGATGGCATTATAGAGGTCAACTACGGGGTCGATACTGGGTAGCGAGCCGTCTCGCATGACCCGTTTGCGCAATGCTTCTGCAGAGCAGGGGGTGCGTTTGGGTTTGGCGCCGAATCGGGTAAATGCCTCTCCCCAGGCGGCAAGATGAGCCTCAGCCACCCGCAGAAATAGAATGACAAGCCTGTTCCAAAGCCTGGCCGGCAATCCTCGGGTTGATAATGGGTGCGGCTTCAACCGCAATGCTTAAGGCTCTGAAGCCGGGCGCCACGGAGGACACTTTGGGATCGATTGACGGAAGAACTGAAAACATCTGATAATCCTATAATGACTAATTTATTTCATGGTAATGACTAATGACCAATAAAGTCAATATATCGACCGAGCACGGCGCGGACATTCAAAGCGTCAATGAAGCGGTTTCAAGCACCATCAAACAGCACCGCAAAAACAAGAAATTGACGCTTGATGAGCTATCACGCAGGGCTGGCGTCAGCAAAGGGATGCTGGTAGAAATCGAGAAGGGTGCAGCTAACCCGAGCATTGCCATATTGTGCAAAATAGCGGCGGCGCTGGGTCTTTCTGTTGCCGATGTCGTTAATGTCACCGATGCACCCTCCGCTTATCTTATCGATAAAAAAGATATACCTACATTGTGGACGGGTGACTCGGGCGGAACGGCCCGTTTGTTGGCGGGGACGCGTGGGCCGAATATGATTGAGCTGTGGCGCTGGGAGATGTTTCCTGATGAGCTGTTTGCCTCCGCGGGCCACCCTCAAGGCACCTTCGAGCTGTTGCATGTTGAGCAGGGCGTTCTCAACCTGAAGGTGGGGAGCACCGAGATGATTATTCCTGAGGGTGCTTCTGCCGTCGCCAGCACCGATGTGCCGCATCATTATTCAAATCAGGGTGAGGGGAAATTGATCTTCACCATGACAGTGGCCGAACTTCACTCCTGACAGATTGCCGGTTTGCCGGGTGTTATCCCAAGAGCGCGTCCGTGTAAGGGGTCATATGGCAGGGGGAATTATGCGCAAATTCTTGCAGGCCGGGTTATTGCTTTGTTTTACGTCGTTTGCGGCCCACGCCGCAGAGTGCTGCATTTTCTTGCAGCAACCTTCGTTGGCACAGGTAAAAGCCCATCTCAGCGGTGACGTTAACTATAAGCGGCTGCTGCAGGACGCCGACAGAGAGATACACAAACCTTTGCTCAGCGTGACCGAGAAAGGCCTACTCCCAGCCAGCGGCGACAAGCACGATTACCTGAGCCTCGGTGCCTATTGGTGGCCGGATGCCGGCAAACCGGACGGGTTGCCCTGGGTGCGCCGCGATGGGCTTGTGAATCCGGCCAGTAAAAATGAGCAGAGTGATGGCGTGCGGTTGGCGGAGTTCACTCAGCGGGTACAGATTCTGACGTTGGCGGGTTATTTCTCCGGGCAACAACGTTATAGCGACAGGGCGATCACATTGATCCGCACCTGGTTTATCAACCCGCAAACGCGGATGAACCCGAACCTAAACTACGCACAGGGTATTCCAGGGCGCGACAGCGGCCGCGGTAACGGCATTCTGGACGGGCGTTATTTCGCCACCCGCATTGTTGACAGCCTGCTGCTGTTGCGCCACACGCCAGGCTGGACGGTGGCTGATGAAAGCCGGATGCGGCAATGGTTTGGCAGCTACCTCGATTGGCTGCTGCACAGCCCCGCCGGCAAGCAAGAGGCCGCCGCGAAGAATAACCACGGCAGTTGGTATGCCGTTCAGGTGGCGGGGATTGCCGCCTGGCTCGGGCGTGATGACGTGGTGCGGGAGATGGCGACGCTGACGCAGCATAAGCTTGATTTACAACTCGCCGTTAACGGTTCGCAGCCGCAAGAATTGTTGCGCACCCGTTCGTTCCATTACAGCTATTTCAATCTGCAGGCGTTGATGCTGATGGCCGGGGTGGCGCAGCGCCAGGGCATTGACTTGTGGCATTACCGCTCGGCGCAAGGCAGTTCGTTGTTGGCGGCGTTGGACTTTATGGCACCTTACGCTGATGCAGGGCGGAAATGGCCCTATCCAAGCCTTGATCGGGTTGGGGTGCGCATAGTGCCGCTGTTGATTCAGGCGGATAGCTTAATGAAAACAGATCGTTACCAGCCGGTGATCGAGAAGGCGCGGTTCGACGTTGCGCAATGGCAGGGAAAAGAAAACTATGTGCGCGGTGCGGTAAAAGAAGCGCAGCGGCAAAGCTGGTTGGAAGCAGGGCGCGAACCGGTCGCGCCCTAAAGGATTACTCGGCGGACGATTGTTCCGTCTTGCCGGCCAACATACTGAGGAAGTCGTACTTCTCTTTCAGCTCTTTCTCGGCAGCCTGGTACAACGCGCTGGCGACCTCCGGTTGCTGCGAGTTCAGGCGGCGGAAGCGCTGCTCTTTCAGCAGGGTTTCGGTCAACTCGCTGTTTGGCGGTCGAGAGTCCAGTGCCAGCGCGGGTTTACCCTGGTCGGCGCGGCGCGGATCGAAACGGTACAGCGGCCAGAAACCGGTAGCGGTCAGCTGTTTCATCTGATCGTGGCTAAGTGCCAGATCGTAACCGTGCTCTTCGCAGGGGCTGTAGGCGATAATCAGTGACGGGCCCGGATAGGCCTCCGCTTCCTGAATGGCCTTCACCGTCTGGTTGAGCTGCGCGCCCAGGGAGATCTGCGCCACATACACATGGCCATACATCATCATGCTGACGCCCAGATCCTTGCGTGCCTTGCGTTTGCCGTGCTCGCCGAACTTGGTGACCGCCCCGAGCGGCGTGGCTTTCGACTGTTGGCCGCCGGTGTTGGAGTAACACTGGGTATCCAGCACCAGCACGTTGACGTTCTCGGTCAGGCTAAGGACGTGGTCCAATCCGCCAAAACCAATATCGTAGGCCCAGCCGTCGCCGCCAATCAGCCAGATGGATTTATCCACCAGATAATCGGCATCGGTCGCCAACTGGCGGGCGTCGTTACCCTCGATTTGCGTCAACAAGCCGCGCAATTCAGCGATCTGTCGGCGGCGCGGTTCCGGCGCGATATCGTTCATCTGCAACGCGTTGACCAACGGCTCAGGCAGTTGCGGTGCCAGCGTATTCAGTAACCGCAGCACGCGGCTACGGTGCTGATCGACCGTCAACCTGAAGCCCAGACCAAATTCGGCGTTATCTTCGAACAGCGAGTTAGCCCACGCCGGGCCGCGGCCTTCGGCGTTGGTGGTGTAAGGCGTGGTCGGCAGATTGCCGCCGTAAATGGATGAACAGCCGGTGGCGTTGGCAATCAGCAACCGGTCGCCATAGAGCTGGGTCAGCAGCTTGATGTAGGGTGTTTCGCCACAACCGGAACAGGCGCCGGAGTATTCGAACAGCGGCGAGATCAACTGTGAAGTGCGGATGTCGATGCGTTCTATCTGCGCTGGGTCGATCTCCGGCAACTGCAGGAAGAAATCGTAATGCTGCTTTTCCACCTCAAGATTATCGAGGCGCGAAGCCATGTTGATCGCCTTGATGTCCGGGTTCTGGCGGTCTTTCGCCGGGCACACCTCTACGCACAGGTTACAGCCGGTACAATCTTCCGGCGCGACTTGCAGCACATACTTCTGCCCGCGCATATCACGCGCTTTGACATCCAGCGACTGCAAGCTGGCGGGGGCGTGCTCCATCGCCTGCGGTTGCACCACTTTGGCGCGGATGGCGGAGTGCGGGCAAGCGGCGACGCAGTGGTTGCATTGGGTGCAGAGATCCGGCTGCCAGAGCGGGATCGTCTCGGCGATATTGCGTTTTTCCCATTGAGTGGTGCCGACCGGCCAGGTGCCGTCCGGCGGGAAGGCCGAGACCGGCAGCGCATCCCCCAGCCCGGCCAGCATCGCGGCGGTAACGGTTTTGACAAAATCGGGGGCGGCATCCGAGACTACCGGCGGGCGCAACGGGCTGCTGCCGTCGATCGGTTGCAGCGGGATCTCAATCAGCGCATCCAGCGTGGCATCCAGCGCCTGCCAGTTGCGTTCGACGATCTCCTGGCCCTTGCTGCTGTAGCTGCGGGCGATAGCATCCCGCAGTTGCTGTAGCGCCACGTCGCCCGGCAGAATTTGCGTCAGTTGGAAAAACGCCATCTGCATAACGGTATTGATGCGCGCGCCGAGTTGGCACTCGCGCGCCAGTTTTGCCGCGTTGATAATATAGAAACGCGCCTGGCGCTGCTGCAGCACCGCCTGAACCTCCTGCGGCAGCCGTGACCACGCCTCATCGGCCCCGTACGGCGTATTGAGCAGGAAGATGCCGCCGGGTTTCAGCCGTTCCGCCATCTGGTAGGTATCGATAAACTGCAGTTGATGGCAACCGACGAAGTCGGCGCGGCTGACCAAATAGGCCGAATTGATGGGTTGTTCGCTGACGCGCAGATGAGAAACCGTCAGGCCGCCGGCCTTCTTCGAGTCGTAGACGAAATACCCTTGCGCGTACATTGGCGTGCTGTTGCCGATGATTTTGATGTTGTTCTTGGTGGCGGATACGGAGCCGTCGCTGCCCAGGCCGTAGAACAACGCCTCCAGCGAAGCGCGCGGTGGCAGGGTTTCTTCGCTGAGCGGCAGGGAAAGGCCGGTCACATCGTCGAAAATGCCGACGGTGAAGCGCGGGCGCGGCCTGGCAAGTTGCAGTTCGTTGAATACCGCCAACGCACAGTCCGGCCCGAACTCCTTCGAGGACAAGCCGTAACGGCCACCGATCACCATCGGCATGTCCGCGCGTTCGCCACGGCTGAAGGCCTCGGCCAGTGCGGTCATCACATCCAGATATAGCGGTTCCGCCAGCGCGCCCGGCTCTTTGGTGCGGTCCAGTACGGCGATTTTCCGGGCACTTTCCGGCAGCACGCTGAGCAGGTGCCGAGCGGAGAAGGGCCTGAACAGCCGTACTTTCAGCACGCCGACCTTTTCACCGCGCGTTAACAGGGCGTCAATCGCTTCTTCGCAGGTGCCGATAGCGGAACCCATCAGGATCACTACGCGTTCGGCCTGCGGGTGGCCGTAATACTCAAAGGGTTGATAGGCCCGCCCGGTGACCTGCGCGAATTTGTCCATCGCATCAATCACATGCTGGCAGGCGCTGTCGTACCAGGGATTAGTGGCTTCACGCGACTGGAAATAGGTATCCGGGTTAGCGGAAGTACCGCGCACCACCGGGTGGTCCGGTGACAAAGCACGGCTGCGGTGGGCGTCAATCGCTTCCTGCGGCAGCATCTGACGCAGGGTATCGTCGCTTAACGGCACGATTTTGTTGATTTCGTGCGAGGTGCGGAAACCATCGAAAAAATGAATAAACGGCAGGCGGCTGTTGAGGGACGCCGTTTGGGATATCAACGCAAAGTCTTGCGCTTCCTGGACGCTACTGGCGCACAGCATGGCGCAGCCGGTCTGGCGTATGGCCATTACGTCGGAATGGTCGCCGAAGATCGACAGCGCATGGGTCGCCACGGTACGCGCGGCGACGTGCAGCACAAACGGCGTCAGCTCACCGGCCAGCTTGTACAGCGTCGGGATCATCAGCAGCAGGCCCTGCGATGAGGTGAATGAGGTCGACAACGCGCCGGTTTGCAGCGCACCGTGCACGGTGGCGATGGCCCCGCCTTCGGACTGCATTTCCATCACGCGCGGCACGTCTCCCCAGATGTTTGGGCGGCCGTCGCCGGACCAGGCATCCGCCTGTTCCGCCATGGTTGAACTGGGGGTGATCGGGTAGATGGCAATCACTTCGCTGGTGCGATAGGCGACGGAAGCGACTGCATTATTACCATCTGTAGTAATCATCGACTTTACCTTTCATTGCTCAAAAAGCTGCGAAAGTTGCCTCTCGCAGTAATTAACAAAGTCTAGCAGAGGGATATATTGGCCCTTTATCGCGTTTGTGTGGCGGGCGAAAAATCAACAGGGCACACGCACGAGGTAATATTTTCGGTAAAAATTGTTTTCAAACGGAGAATTAGCCGGGTGGTTTAACGACAATTTATTCGCGACGCGCCATACTGGTGAACGTGTTCACTTACAGAAGAAAAAACGATGAGCGGATTTATCTATTTGACCATGGCGATTGTTGCGGAAGTGATCGCCACCACCATGTTGAAAGCCTCTGAAGGCTTTACCCGACTGTGGCCCTCGCTGGTGGTTGTCGTGGGCTACGCCGTGGCATTCTGGGGGCTGTCAATGGTAGTGAAAACCATGCCGCTGGGGATAGTCTATGCTATCTGGTCGGGTATGGGCATTGTTCTGGTGTCGATAGCGGCCGTATTCGTCTATCAGCAAAAGCTGGATCTGCCTGCGGTGATCGGCATGGTATTAATTATTGCCGGCGTACTGGTGATTAATTTATTGTCGAAAACGGCGGCGCATTGATTGTTATTTTAATGTGAAAATAGCCAGCGTGACATTCAGTGACGCTGGCTGAATCATTCAGGAATAAATAACGGAAAATAAGGGACTGTTGTATCCAGCCAATTTCAAATTAAGGCCAACAAGGCTACAGCCTGAATGGCGCGGATGTATTAACCCGTAACAGGGCGGCCCGCAATATCTCCCGCTTCGGTAGCTAAAAATGTGCAGCAGCCCTAGAGCCCCACCTCCGCCTCGCTCGCCAGCAAGATTTCAAACTTTGGTTGTCACTGATCCTCGCCACGGCGACGCCGTTGCCTGCAAACCCGCAGTACGTCACCGACCCTCGGTGCCGACAAGGCATCGGAGCTAAAGAAATTCCGTAACGTTAATAATGGCGATTTTGTTCAAATAAACGCCAAATAATTGCAGGAATATATTTCCATAATTAATTTATCAGGCTAAATTAAACGGGTTTGCATCAAAGATAACTGAACGTGTCCGCATTTAAAGTGACGCGGGTTATCAGCAATGGCGATTTTACACAGCGCAGTTCCGGGTTCAGGAGTGAAATAATGCAAAAATCAACGTGGCTGCTTGCCGGCGCCGTACTGCTTTTGGCCGCATGCAGCAGCAAGAGTGAAGAACCAGTTCAGCAGGGCAACAGCGCAAGAATCAATACGTTACAGACCAGCGCCAACTGCGCCAGCGTTGGCGGCGTCACTACCGTGGCTCATAATTTAAACGGTGAAGCGGTAAGAATGTGCCAGATGCCGAACGGTAAGCAGTGTGAGGAGTGGACCCTGGGTAAAGGGGCTTGCTCGACCGCCGGTTAACAAGAAAGAACACCAGGCCGATCACACAGCCTGGTGAACAGGGATCACTGCACCCAGTCTCGCAGGGTATATACCAGGACATGGTCGCCGCCGCTCAGCGTTAACTGCTGAGCGTTGAGGCTGATTTTTGCCCCTTTTTCCAGCACTGCGCTGAGGGTCTGATCCCACTGATTGCGTTGCGCATCGGTGCACAGCATCCGCGTTGAGGTCAGGTTTTTCACCGTCAGCACGCCGTTTTGCAACTGACCGCTGCCAAAGAAGCGGTTACACATCGCGCCGGAAACATGCATTTTTTCACCGAACTCAATGCTCGGGGCGTTACCTGGCTGCGGCTTCACCGCAACGCCGTCCACGCTTTGCAGCACGAAATTGTGATGTAACAGGTCGTCTTCCGTGACCGTTTTACCGCTCTGGTTCATTCCACACCCCGTTAATAACAGCGCTGCTAACGCCATCGGCAGGCACTTTTTCATGCGTTTCCCTCACTAAAAAATCAGGCGTTAAGCTGATTAGGGCAATTTTCACCGCGATCCAACTGATTGACGTTTTTCAGCGTGGTTTCCGAGATGCTGGTCAGCGCCTCTTCAGTCAGGAAAGCCTGGTGACCGGTGAACAACACATTGTGGCAGGCTGACAGGCGACGGAATACGTCATCTTGAATCACGTCATTGGATTTGTCCTCGAAGAACAAGTCGCGTTCATTTTCATATACGTCCATCCCCAGCGCGCCGATTTTCTGTTGCTTCAGCGCGTCAATTGCCGCCGAGGAGTCAATCAGGCCGCCACGGCTGGTGTTGATGATCATGACACCGTCCTTCATCATCGCAAAAGCGTCGGTATTCAGCAGGTGATGGTTTTCCGGCGTCAGCGGGCAGTGCAGGGTGATCACGTCCGATTGCGCGTACAGCGTTTTCAGATCGACATATTCTGCGCCCAACTCCAGCGCTTGCTCGCTTGGATAGGGATCGTAAGCCAACAGTTTCATGCCGAACCCTTTCAGGATACGCATGGCTGCCACGCCAATTTTTCCGGTGCCGATCACCCCAGCGGTGCGATTATGCATGTTGAAGCCGATCAGCCCCTCGAGCGAGAAGTTGGCGTCGCGGGTACGTTGGTAGGCGCGGTGGATGCGTCGGTTAAGACACATCATCATCCCCACGGCGTGCTCCGCCACCGCCTCCGGAGAATAAGCCGGTACGCGGACCACTTTGATGCCCAATTCTTTGGCGGCGTCCAGGTCTACATTGTTGAAACCGGCGCAACGCAGGGCCAGGATTTCAACCCCCAGTGCCGCCAGCTCTTCAAGCACTTCACGGCTTCCGTCGTCATTGACGAAAATGCACACCGCTTTGCAACCGGCGGCAGTTTTGGCGGTTTTCTTGCTGAGCAGGAAGTCGAAGAACTCCAGTTCATAACCAAACTGTTGATTCACCAGTTCGAGATATTTACGGTCGTACTGTTTGGTGCTGTATATCGCCAATTTCATCGTGGTTTCTCCCGCGTGATTTTGTGACGAATTTAACAGATTTTAGTAAATTCTACAATTGGTTAGCTTATCTTCGGTGTGGGTAAAACGCTTTGTTGGGGGCAGGATTAAGAGTAGCGGAAGGGCGCGGGGGGCGAGGTAAAAAAATCCCCACGGGGGGTGGGGAATGGCTTCTCTAGTATAGTAAGCTCGCGGCTGACTTTTGTTAGAATGCTTGCAAGACTATTAATGAACAACCGCAACTACAATAACAAAAGTCTGAAACATATATTATTCACATTATGAATATGTAACTAAAGTCTACAAGGGCAGCATCGATGGCTGGAAAACCGCCTGAACAGGCGTTACCGGTGCTATCGACTTCACCCTATGTTAAATTCGTGCCATCATTATTGCCAATTCAGGCATAGACTTACCCTTAAATGGCGTTCGGTTTGGGGGGATAATGCCTAACTCAGGAATGAAGCAATCATTTAATGACTAAGCGATTGAAAGTATTCATAGGGATTGTGACAGGTATTGTGATCCTGCTGCTGGCGCTGTGGCAAACCCTGCCGCGCTGGCTGCCGCGCGTGCTTGCTCATTGGCTGCCGCAGGGCAGTCAGTTGGTTTTGCAGGGTAAACCGCGGTGGCAGCAGGGTGCCTTGCAACTGGATGGCGCCCGGTTTACCGCACAGGATTGTTTGCTGGCCGCCGTCGGGCCGACCCGGTTGACTTATCGGCAGGGGCGCTGGCAACTGATCGGCGACAAACTCAGCATTGATAGCGCCTGTTTATCAAAGTTGCCTGCCGGCGACGCCAACAGCGCTCCTCTGGCGCTTGATAAGTTGCAAAAACAGCTGCCGTTGCTGGATGTGACCATCAATGATTTCACGGTAATCCCGTGGCAACACTACGCCGGAAAGCTGCAATTGCAAGCTTCTGCTGGCGGCCAGCACCTGCGGTATCAGGGGAAGAACCTCAGCGTCGAAGCCGTGCTGGATAAACATCAGCAACTGACGCTGAACAGCGTGACGCTTACCCCGCCCAACAGCCCGCAACCCCTGCATTTGACCGGCAAGATTGCCATTCCGCTGGATTTGGACAGCCTGCCTGCGCAGGGCGCGTTGCAGGGCGAGATGCAAACCGGTTATCTCGAAAAGCCGTTGCTGCTCGATATGCGCTGGCAACAGCAGCAAGGCGTGTTGACGCTGACGGAAAAGGGCGACGATAAGCCGCTGGTGACGTTACCCTGGGAAATCACCCCGCAGCAGGTCAGCATCAATCAAGGCGAGTGGCGTTGGCCCTACAGCCAGCAGCCGCTTAACGGCGGGCTGAACGTGGCGCTGCACGACTGGAGCAAGGGGCTTGATGAAACCCAAATCAGCGCTCGTTTGAATGTGATTACCGCCGGCCACAATGGTAAAGGCAATGCGGTGTTGACGCTGGGGCCGGGCAAGGTCGGATTGATTGACAGCGATCTGCGTTTCCAACTGACCGGCCAGGCGAATCTGGCCGATTTTTCCATGACAGCCTCTATTCCCGGCATTCTCAGTGGCACTATCCTTAATCCCACGCTGGTCTTGCAGCCAGGGTCATTGCTACGCCTGTGGGGCAACGCCTCGCCGGAAATGAAACTGGAAGAGGCACGCCTGCCGCTGGCCGGCGTCAAGGTTACCGCCGGCGGCATTACCGGCCGCCTGCAGGCCATCATCAGCGCCAGCGACAGCTACTGGGGCCGCTTTAAACTGCATCTGGACGGCAAAGCGCAGGAATTTTGGCCGGACCACGGCAATTGGCAGTGGCGCTATTGGGGGAAGGGAGAGTTACCGCCGTTGCAGGCGGCCTGGGACGTTGCCGGCAGCGGCAGTTGGCAGGACACGACGATTGTTCTCGATCGCCTTTCCACCGGTTTTGACAAGCTGAAGTACGGCCTGGTGACGGTGGATGCGCCGCGTCTCAGCCTGGGACAGCCACTGCGCTGGCAGCGTGGCGAGCAGAACCCGGCGTTCAATGCCGATATACAACTGGTGGCCGGCAAGGTCAGTTTCACGGACGGTGGTCACTTACCCGCACCGGTGCTGGCGTTGCAGCTCAAAGGTACGACGCCGGACAGCTTCCAGTGGCAGGGCAAATTGCAGGCGGAACAGATTGGGCCCATCGCCTTGCATGGCCGTTGGGACGGCGAGCGGCTGCGCGGCGAAGGCTGGTGGCCGAAACAATCGCTGAAAGTATTCCAGCCGTTGATCTCGCCGGATCTCAATATCAAACTGCGCGACGGCGAGTTTTATGCTCAGTCGGCCTTTTCTGCCGCACGCGTACAGGGCTTTGAAGCCGGTGGCCACTGGGTCGTGAACAATGGTGGCATGTGGCTGAAAGACGGTGAGATGAGCGGTCTGGATTTTGTCATGTCCTACCGATTGAAAAATCATTTGTGGCAACTGGGCGCCAAAGGGCCGGTGACGCTGCGCATCAAGTCATTCAGCAATCTGTTCGAAATGCAGAATATCACGGCCGATCTTCAGGGCTTTTATCCCTACAGCGAGCCGGCGCCGTTAACGTTGAGCAATGTCGGCCTGGATGTGCTGAACGGGCATATCAGCCTGTCGGCGTTGCGGATGCCGCAACATGATGCTGCGGTGCTGAAGCTGGATAAAGTGGATCTGAGCGCGCTGTTTACCGCCTTGAAGCCAAAACAGCTTGCCATGTCCGGCAAGGTCGACGGTGAGCTGCCTCTGTACCTCAATCACCCCAAATGGCTGGTGCGCAATGGGTGGATCGCCAATGCCGGCATGCTGACGCTGCGGCTGGACAAAGACATGGCTGATGCTATCGGCAGCAATAATCTGGCGACCGGGGCGGCGATAGACTGGCTGCGCTACATGGAGATCAACCGTTCGCGGGCCAGTGTCGATCTCGACAATTTGGGCGAACTGACGCTAAAAGCGCACATTGACGGGCTTAACCCGCAAAAAAGTGCCAAACGTGAGGTTATCCTGAACTATACCCATCAGGAAAACGTGTTTCAGCTATGGCGCAGTCTGCGCTTTGGCGACAATTTACAGGAGTGGCTAGAGCAGGCCCTCTCAAAACCCGGGGAACAACCATGAAAATCATCAGCGGGCCCTTGCTGGTCGCCGTATTGGGCACTTCTTTGCTGAGCGGCTGCGTGCCGCGTATTGAGGTCGCGACGCCCAAAGACCCGATTACCATCAATATGAACGTGAAGATCGAACATGAAATACACATCAAGGTGGATAAGGACGTCGATAATCTGCTGAAAACCCAAAGCGGTCTGTTCTAGGAGCCAAACCAAAAATGAAAAAACGTTATTTAGGCTTGGTGGGGGTCGCTTGGTTATTCAGCAGTATGGCGATGGCGCTGACGCTGGATGAAGCCAAACAGCAGGGCCGGGTGGGCGAGACGCTCAGCGGCTATATTGCCCCGGTCAAGCAGGACGCCGAAACCCTGGCGCTGGTGAAAAATATTAACGCCGGACGTACCGAAAAATATCAGGAAGTGGCGGACGGCAACCATATCGCCATCGATGAAGTGGCGCGCATGGCCGGGCAGAAGCTGGTGACGCGCGCGCCCGCGGGAGAGTACGTGCGTGGCATTAACGGTCAGTGGTTGAAGAAATAAAAAAGCGCGCCGTTTGGCGCGCAGCGGCAATACAAATCTGGAATTTTTATGAGGGCACTGCAGGTCTGAAAGGTATTAACGCAGATCGGTAGGGTTCGGCAGGGGCACATTGCCCCTGCGAGAAGCATCAGGCGGCGACAACTTGCGCCAGCACGGCTTTGGCATCGGCCTGCGCTTTGGTTGCAACGTCCGGGCCATAGGCGATGCCTTCGGCGAAGACGAACTCAACGTCGGTAATGCCGATGAAGCCCAGGAACAGACGCAGGTAAGGTTCAACCAGATCGGTTGGCGTGCCTTTATGAATGCCGCCGCGGCTGGTCAGGATGATGGCGCGTTTGCCTTTCACCAGACCTTCCGGGCCGTTTTCGGTGTAACGGAAGGTCACGCCGGCACGGGCAATCAGGTCGAAATAGTTTTTCAGCTGAGTCGGGATGTTGAAGTTATACATCGGCGCCGCCATAACGATGGTGTCATTGGCCTGCAGCTCTGCAATCAGTTCGTCTGACAGCGCCAGCGCTTCTTGCTGACGTGGGGTCAATGGCGTATCGGAAGGACGCAGTGCGCCAACCAGCTCGCCGTCGAGCACCGGGATTGGCTGTGCGGCCAGATCGCGGACGGTAATGGTGTCGTTGCCGTGGGTGTTGGCCCACTGTTCCACGAAGAAATCGGCCAGTTGGTTGGACTGAGAATAACCCGCCAGGATGCTTGATTTGAGAACCAATACTTTGCTCATCGGTAATTCCTTACGTTATGACAGTGACATCAGGACAACGCGTCCCTTGCATGCAGTACACTCTATTCACATTCTTCCAACAGTGATAGCGCAATATTTCGAGATCTTTGTTCGATTTTATTGAATGACCCAATGCCGCTTAAGCAGATGGATTATGGGGAAAAAGCGGCTTGTGATATTCTGAGCGGCTAAAGCTGAAAACGTGCTTACACATCATTAAACCGTTGCTAAACCTTGATACGGCAGCGATGAGACAAGGAATACCGAACGTGAAATCTCCGCTCGCGGCATCCTCTGCCCAACTGGGCGAACTGATGCTCCGTGATCAACAACGCCTGCAACGTCGGTTGCAGGGCGCACGAAAAATCAAAAATCCCGATGCTCAGCAGGCGGCCGTCGCTGAAGTAGAAAGTGACATTGCGGCGGCGTTGCAGAAAGTGCAGGCGCGCGCCGCCTCTTGCCCGAAAATCACCTATCCGGAAAACCTGCCGGTCAGCCAGAAAAAGCAGGATATCCTGAACGCGATCCGTGACCATCAGGTAGTGATTGTCGCCGGGGAAACCGGTTCGGGGAAAACCACCCAGTTGCCGAAGATCTGCCTGGAGCTGGGGCGTGGGGTGAAGGGGCTGATCGGCCATACCCAGCCACGGCGCCTGGCGGCGCGCACTGTCGCAAACCGCATTGCCGATGAGCTGGAAACGCCGCTCGGCGGTAGCGTCGGTTATAAGGTGCGCTTTAACGATCAGGTCGGGGAAAATACGCTGGTCAAGCTGATGACCGACGGTATTTTGCTGGCGGAAATCCAGCAGGACCGGTTGCTGATGCAGTACGACACGCTGATTATCGATGAAGCGCACGAACGCAGCCTGAACATCGACTTTATCCTTGGTTATCTGCGCGAACTGTTGCCGAAACGCCCGGATCTGAAAGTTATCATTACCTCGGCAACCATCGATCCGCAGCGTTTTTCGCGCCATTTCAATCACGCGCCGATTATCGAAGTTTCCGGCCGCACTTATCCGGTCGAGGTGCGTTATCGACCGGTGGTGGACGACGCCGAGGATACCGATCGCGATCAACTGCAGGCGATTTTCGACGCGGTGGATGAACTCGGCCGCGAAGGGCCTGGGGATATCCTGATCTTTATGAGCGGCGAGCGTGAAATTCGCGATACCGCCGACGCGTTGAACCGTCTCGATTTACCGCATACCGAAGTATTGCCGCTGTATGCACGGCTATCGAACAGCGAACAAAACCGGGTGTTCCAGTCGCATCATGGCCGCCGCATTGTGTTGGCGACCAACGTGGCGGAAACCTCGCTGACGGTGCCGGGCATCAAGTATGTCATCGATCCGGGCACCGCACGCATCAGCCGCTACAGTTTCCGCACCAAGGTCCAGCGCCTGCCGATCGAACCGGTGTCGCAAGCTTCCGCCAACCAGCGTAAAGGCCGCTGTGGTCGTGTGTCGGACGGTATCTGTATCCGCCTGTACTCCGAACAGGATTTCCTGTCGCGGCCGGAGTTTACCGATCCGGAGATCCTGCGCACCAACCTGGCGTCGGTTATCTTGCAGATGACGTCGCTCGGGCTGGGGGATATCGCCGCATTCCCGTTTGTCGAAGCGCCGGACAAGCGCAATATTCTGGACGGCGTGCGCCTTTTGGAGGAATTGGGCGCGATTAAAACGGCTGAAAACGGCCATTATCAGCTCACCCCGCAGGGCCGCCAACTGGCGCAATTGCCTATCGACCCGCGCCTGGCGCGGATGGTGCTGGAAGCGCAAAAGAGCGGCAGCGTGCGTGAGGTGATGATCATCACTGCCGCGCTGTCGATCCAGGATCCGCGAGAGCGGCCGATGGACAAGCAGCAAGCGTCGGACGAGAAACACCGTCGTTTCGCCGATAAAGACTCGGATTTCCTGGCCTACGTTAACCTGTGGGACTACCTGAAAGAGCAGCAAAAAGAGCACTCCTCCGGCCAGTTCCGCCGGCTGTGCCGCAATGATTTCCTTAACTACCTGCGGGTGCGTGAATGGCAGGATATCTACACCCAACTGCGCCAGGTGGTGAAAGAACTGGGGCTGCCGGTTAACAGCGAGCCTTCCGATTACCGCAGCGTGCATACCGCGTTGCTCACCGGGTTGCTGTCGCACATTGGCCAGAAGGATGCCGACAAGCAAGAGTTCACCGGTGCCCGCAACGCCCGTTTCTCGATCTTCCCAGGCTCCGGCCTGTTCAAGAAGCCGCCGAAATGGACGATGGTGGCAGAACTGGTGGAAACCAGCCGCCTGTGGGGCCGCATCGCCGCGCGTATCGAGCCTGAGTGGATTGAACCGCTGGCCCAGCATCTGGTGAAGCACAGTTACAGCGAACCGCACTGGTCCAAATCCCAGGGTGCGGTGATGGCCAGCGAAAAAGTGACGCTGTTTGGGTTGCCGATTGTCGCCGCGCGGCCAGTCAATTACAGCACTATTGATCCGCTGCTGTGCCGTGAGCTGTTTATCCGTCATGCACTGGTGGAAGGCGACTGGCAGACGCGGCATGCATTTTTCAGCGCCAACCTGAAGCTGCGCGCCGAGGTGGAAGAGCTGGAACATAAATCGCGCCGCCGTGACATTCTGGTGGATGACGAGACTTTGTTCAGTTTCTACGACCAGCGCATTCCGAGCGATGTGGTGTCCGGGCGTCATTTTGACAACTGGTGGAAAACCGCCGGTAAACAAAAGCCGGACCTGCTCAGTTTTGAAAAAGAGATGCTGATCAAGGACGGCGCCAACAAGGTCAGCGCGCTGGACTACCCGAACGTCTGGCACCAGGGCAATCTCAAGCTGCGCCTGACTTACCAGTTTGAACCTGGCACCGATGCCGATGGCGTCACGGTCCATATTCCTCTGCCTATTCTCAACCAGATTGAAGATCAGGGTTTCGAATGGCAGATCCCGGGGATTCGCCGTGAGTTGGTGATTGCGCTGATCAAGTCGCTACCGAAGCCGGTTCGCCGAAACTTTGTGCCGGCGCCGAACTACGCCGAGGCTTTCCTCGGGCGGGTGACCGCGTTGGAGCTGCCGCTGCTGGATGCGCTGGAACGTGAATTGCGGCGCATGACTGGCGTGACGGTGTCACGAGACGACTGGCACTGGGATCAGGTACCCGATCATCTTAAAATGACGTTCCGGGTGGTGGGGGAAAATCACAAAACCTTGCTCGAAGGCAAAGATCTGACGGCACTGAAGCTGCAATTGAAGGACAAAGTGCAGGAGACGCTGTCGGCTGTGGCGGATGATGGGCTGGAACAAAGCAATTTGCATATCTGGAGCTTCGGCAAACTGCCCGAGTTTTATGAGCAGAAACGCGGCGGCTACTCGATGAAAGCCTACCCGGCGCTGGTGGATGAAAAAGACAGCGTGGCGATCCGCCTGTTCGACAGCGAGCAAGAGCAGCAACAGGCGATGTGGCAGGGTACGCGCCGCCTGTTGTTGCTGAATATCCCATCGCCAATCAAGTATCTGCATGAAAAACTGCCGAACAAAGCCAAGCTGGGGCTGTATTTTAACCCTTATGGCAAGGTGTTGGATCTGATCGACGATTGCATCTCGTGCGGTATCGACAAGCTGATCGCCGAACATGGCGGGCCGGTATGGCAGGAAGATAACTTCGCACGCTTGCAAGAGTTGGTGCGCGGCGAGCTGAATGAAACTGTGGTGGGGGTAGCCAGGCAGGTCGAGCAGATCCTGACCACGGTATTCAACATCAACAAGCGGCTGAAGGGCCGGGTGGACATGTCGTTGGCGCTGGCGCTGTCGGATATCAAAACCCAGCTTGGTGGCCTGATTTATCGCGGGTTCGTCACCAACAACGGCTGGAAGCGCCTGCCGGATACGCTGCGTTATTTGCAGGCGATTGAACGCCGGCTGGAGAAGCTGGCGATCGATCCGCACCGCGATCGCGCGCAGATGCTGCGGGTGGATCAGGTGCAGCAGGCGTGGCAACAGTGGCTGAACAAGCTGCCGCCGAAACGTCGGCAGGATGACGAGGTGAAAGACGTGCGCTGGATGATCGAAGAGCTGCGCGTCAGTCTGTTCGCCCAGCAACTCGGCACGCCTTATCCGATTTCGGACAAACGTATCTTGCAGACTATCGAACAGCTCTCGGCCTAGATAAAGAGGGGGGTCAGCATGCTGACCCCCGTCGTTATTTTCCCGCAGCCAGCGCGTCCAGCGCATCGCGTATGCCGGTCACTGCCAACGCGCGGTTATCGGCGCGGTAACGGTCTTTCGCTGCCGGCGCGGAGCTTTGAATGGCGATCAACGACCAACCGTCGTTGGTTTTCAGCAGCAAGGGCGAACCGCTGTCGCCAGGCAGGGTATCGCACTGGTGCGACAGCACCCCCTGTTGCGCCCAACCCGTCACTTTACAGTTCTGGTGGCTGTAGAGATCGTCCAGATGATCTCCCGGGTAACCCGCTTGGGTAATCAGCCGTTTTGACTGTTTCATCGCCAGAGTTAGCGCTTTGCTGTCGCCTTGCCACAGAGGCAGAGGTTTAATCGGCAGCGGTTTTTTATCCTTCAGGCGGATCAGCGCAAAGTCATAGGCTGCGGCAGCCGGCGGCACAATCCATCCCTCGCCGTCAGGCTTGAGCTTTTTCCCTAACTTGCGGTCGACCAGCGTTTCGATATTGTCGGTCTGGTATTTCCAGCTCTTATTGCCGGCAACAAAACGCAGGGCGATGGCCTTATCCAATTGGCCTGGCGGCGCCAGTACGCAATGGCCGGCGGTAAGCGCCAGATGGGGGGAAATCAGTGTGGCGGTGCACAAGTTGCCGCTGGCGGTTTCCACCTGGCCAATTGCCTGCCAGGGCCACCCCTCGGTTTCTGTGACTTTTATCCGATCATCCTTACCGAAAAATAAGCGGGTTTGCTCAGCCATCGACGCGTCGGATGGGCTGTCGGCCCGGGCTGAGAGGGAGAATGCGAGCGGGAATGAGCACAGCAACAGCAAAACGGTTATGCGCATAGATCTCTTGCCTGGCAAATACGAATCATCCATAAACACACGGAATGCTAACTATAGACTGATTTAGCTGTTGTGTGGATGGGCAGTGATTGATTTTTCGATAATTTATAACCGGAGGAAATCTGCGGCTACAAATAAAAGAAGGTGGCGACCAACCCGCACAGGATCAGGGCGACCAGAATGATTTCAAATAAGTAGCGGCGCAGCATTGATGAGAACCCCCGATGAAAAAACACCCGGCGAACCGGGTGTTGGACAAATCAATTCTGGACTGGTGAGGGGAGCCTCACATCAGATTGCTGTTACGCAGCTTTTTTATGGCTGGTTTTTTTGTGGTGTTTTTTTGCTGCCTGAGCTTTCTGAGCCGGGGCTTTTTTAGCGGTGGCTTTGTGATGCTTTTTAGCCGACTGCGCTTTTTGAACTGCCGCTTTCTTTGCGTGATGTTTTTTCACGTGAGTGGTTTTAGCCGGTGCAGCAGTAGTAGTGGTGGTCGCCGTCGCCGCAGGTGCGGTAGTGGTGGTGGCAGCGTCAGCAGCGAAGGCAACAGAAGACAGACCCATTGCAGCGGCAACAACCAGAGCTAATACTTTTTTCATAAAAGAATCCTCAAATTACTCGTCATGTATCAAGCCCACTGCGGGGCCGGTGTTAAGATAGTAGGCAAATGGCGGAATGCTTTCCGTGAGTGATTGGTTTCGGCGTGTAACCTAATGTACAAGCCGCGAGAGGTAGCTTGCAGCGGCGCGCCATAACGCAAAAAGGAACCGCAAATGAACGATATCGCGATCCGTCGCGGGCTCACAGAGCAGGGCGAAGTACCTATAGCCTATGAGGATTGGGGCAATATCGCTCATCCACCGTTGCTGTTGATTATGGGTATTGGCGCGCAGATGCTGCTGTGGCCGGATGATTTCTGTCGCGCGTTGGTGGACAAAGGCTTTCGGGTGATCCGCTTCGATAACCGCGATGTCGGCCTGTCCGGCAAGACGCAGGGCAAGAGGTTGCAACCCTTGTGGCTATTGATATTGCGCGCTCAACTGGGCTGGCAAACCCAGGTGCCGTATTCGTTAGAAGACATGGCGAAAGACGCGGTGCATTTGCTGGATCACCTGCAAATAGCGCAGGCTCACGTGCTGGGTGCCTCAATGGGCGGCATGATTGCTCAGGTGCTGGCGGCGGAATACCCGCTGCGGGTAAAGTCGCTGACCATCTTGTTTTCCAGTACCAACCAACCGTTATTGCCGCCGCCGGCACCGTCATTGCTGAAACTGTTGCTGCGGCGCCCGCAGGTAAATGCGACGCCGCAACAGCAATGCCAGTCTTTAAAAGAGGGGTTGCGCGCACTGGGAAGCCCGGCCTATCCGGTCGAGGAGGCGGAGCTTGATATACTGGTTAGGCGCTTATTAAAGCGGGGGATGGATGCCGAAGGCCTGCAACGGCAGTTGTCGGCGCTGCTCGGCAGTGGTGACTTGCGACGTTACAGCCGCCGGATCACGGCACCGACGCTGGTGATCCACGGCAATGCCGATCGCCTGGTGCGCAAAGCCGGTGGCGTTGCCGTCGCCAGAGCGATCGCCCATTCGCAACTGCAGGTCATCCCGAAGATGGGCCATGATCTGCCGCCTCAGTTGCGTTCGCAGTTGATAGAGATGATCAGCGAACACGTCGCGCGGTAGCCTGGCCGGCAGAAATGCGTTGGCCTGCATGGCTATTTTAGTTACAACATACATATGTGATACCACCAACCGCCACTCTGTAGCTAAGGCGTCGTAAGCGAAGGCAGTGCTCTATGGAGGGACGTAGGCAAAGCAGGAGGGAAAAGGCACGGTTTTACCCGTGCCTGGGGCATTACAGATAGCGGTTTTCCAGGTGTTGACGGAAATAGCGTGGGTTGAGCGTTTCACCGGTAGCCTTGGTGATCAGCTCATCAGTAGAGAAACGGCTACCGTGACACCAGATATTCTGTTTCAGCCAATGGAATAACGGCGTCAGGTTACCTTCGGCGATGTCGCTGCTCAGCGAAGGCAGCGCTTCACGAACACTGTGGAACAGTTGCGCAGCGTACATCGCGCCTAACGTATAAGTCGGGAAGTAACCGAAAGCGCCGTCGGTCCAATGAATATCCTGCATGCAGCCATTGCGGTAGTTACCGACCGTATCCAGGCCAAGGTAATCGCGCATTTTTTCGTTCCACAGTGCCGGGATGTCTTCCACTTCAATAGCGCCTTCGACCAGGGCTTTCTCGATTTCATAACGCAGGAGCACATGCGCCGGGTAACTCACTTCGTCCGCATCCACGCGGATCAGGCCAGGTTTAACGCGTTGATTCAGGCGGATGAAGTTGCTTTCTTCCAGCGCTGGCTGCTCACCGAACTGCTTGATAATCAACGGGCGCAGAATTTTCAGGAAATCGCCGCCACGCGCCAACTGCATTTCAAACAGCAGGCTTTGCGATTCGTGGATCGCGGTAGAACGCGCCTGCGCCACCGGTTGGCCCAGCCAATCACGCGGCAGGTTCTGCTCGTAACGTGCATGGCCGGTTTCGTGGATAATGCCGAGCAATGCGGTATGAAATTCTTTCTCATTGTAGCGGGTGGTGATACGAACATCTTCCGGCACACCGCCGCAGAAGGGGTGTGCGCTGACGTCCACGCGGCCGCCGTCGAAGTTGAAACCGAGCAGTTTCATCACGCTCAGACCCAGTTGACGCTGGGTATCGACCTTGAACGGCCCCTCGGGAATGAGGCAAGGCTCTTGGGCCTGCCGGGTTACCACTTTTTGCAGGAGGTCGGGCAGCCAGGTTTTGAGATCGCCAAAAATACGGTCAATATCGCTGCTGCGCATGCCCGGCTCATACAGGTTGAGCAGGGCGTCATAGCGGCTTGAACCTGCCGCTTCAGCACGGATCTGCGCTTCCTGACGGGTCAGTTTGACCACTTCACGCAGGTTTTCCGAAAATCCTTCCCAATCGTTGGCGGGGCGCTGGGAGCGCCAGGCGTGTTCACAACGTGCACCGGCCAGCGATTTAGCCTCAACCAGCGACTCCGGCACCAGTACGGCGTTGTCATATTGGCGGCGCATTTCCAGCAAATTGGCCTGGTCAAAACCATCCAGCGTTTCCTGCTGCGCGCGTTCAAAAAGGCGGCCGGTATTTTCCGCCGTCAAAATCTGGTGTTGCAGCACGCTCAGTTCGGCCAGTGCTTCCGAGCGCGCTTTGTTTCCGCCCGGCGGCATCATGGTCTGCATATCCCAACCGGCAATGGCGGACAGGTGGCCGAATCGCGATAGTCGGGTGAAAATGGCGCGCAGTTCGCGGTAGGCGGATGAAGGCGAATGTGCAGATGTCATTGTTTGGCTCCCTATTATTGTGAGCCGGATAACCTGATCGTTCAGACTGTTGTGCTGACGGGGTTACACCGGGTCTGCTTTTAAATTGAAAGTGGGCTTCACTGGCCAGCAGAAGCGGAAGCTGGCGCCGCCGAGTGAGCTGGCGTCTACGTAAACCTGGCCCTGATAGGCGACGGCGATAGAGTGAACAATCGCCAGGCCCAGCCCGCAACCGCCGGTGGCGCGATCGCGGCTGGGATCGAGGCGCACGAAGGGTTCGAACACGCGTTCGCGTTCTTCAGGTGGAATGCCTGGCCCGTCGTCTTCTACCTGCAGGCAGGCTGCGTCGCCGTCAAACCACAGGCCGATGCGCAGGCGCTGTTCGCTGTAGCGCAAGGCATTGTTCACCAGATTATCCAGTACCCGCTCCATCAGCCGTAAATCGACGCCGCCAAAATCGCCGGCATGCGGAATATCCAGCTGGATCTCGCGCTCCGGGTGAATCAGGCGCATATCCTCTACTTTGTCTTCCAGCCAGTTGGGCAGGTCGAGCGGTTCTATGTTCAGCGCTACCTGTGGACGATCCAGCCGCGCGTAGGTCAGCAGCTCGTCTATCAGCGATTCCAACTGACCGATATCGCGGTTTAGCGCCTGTTGTTCGCTATCTGAAAGGTTATCGCTCATCGCTAACCGGTAGCGCAGCCGCACCAGAGGGGTGCGCAATTCGTGGGCGATACCGTCAATCAACTGTTTTTTACTGGCAATCAGCGTATTGACGTTGTCCGCCATCTGGTTGAATGCCACCCCGAGCCGGTTCAGGCTCGAGGTCGGGTCAAAATGGGTGCGCTCATCCAGATGGCCTGCGCCGAGTCGTTGGGCGGCGTTCTCCAACTTGAGCAAATCTTGCCAGTGCGGACGCATCCATAAAAATACCGGCAACGCCAGCGACATGCCGATAAACACCAGCAGCGCCAGATCCAGCAGCCGCATCTGATGCAGGTAGAACAGGTACGGAATGGGGCCGACCACCAACACGTAATGGCTGCGCGGGATGCGTTGCATAAAGGTATATTGATCGTCGAGAGCGATAATTTCGCCGAGGCGTAGACGTTTTTTCAGATCTTCACTCAGATCCTGTTTGCCGAGCGGTTCGATATGCAGCTTAAACGACAGATTCAAGTCCAGCGTCGCGATGGTCTTATTCCAGTCTTTCAATGGAATTTCCCGCAGTTCACTGCGCATCAGGTACAGCGAGCTTTTCATCAGGTCGTCCATTGACTGGCGACCGGCGCGTTCGGCTGTGACCTTGTACACCAAGCCCACCAACATCGCCATCACCAGAAAGCAGACGAACAGCAGCAGGAAGAACTGCACGAAAAGCTTTCTCATTGCTGTACGAACTCCCAGGCATTGGGTGCGAACAGATAACCTTTATTGCGCACGGTTTTGACGCGGAAGGGCTCCAGCGCATTGTCGTACAGCTTGCGGCGCAGACGGGAAATCGCCACGTCGATGCTTCGATCAAGGCCGTCGTAGCTCACGCCGCGCAAATTCTGCAACAGTGCCTCGCGGTCCATGATCTGCCCGGCGTGGGTGGCCAGTTCCCACAGCAGATCGAAATCCGAGGTGGAAAGGGTGATCACTTCTTCACCCAACGTCACCTGGCGGTTAACGGGATCGATGCACAACAACCCGAAGTGCAGCGCATTGTGTTGGGTGATCGGTTGCGTTGACTCTTCTTTGGGATGATTGCCATGCTGGCGCAGGTGTAAACGCAGCCGTGCCAGCAAAACCGCCGGCGGCGTGGTTTTCAGAATGTAATCGTTGGCCCCCATTTCCAATGAAAGGATATGGTTCATATCGCTGTCGAGCGAAGTGAGCAGCACGATCGGCCCAGGGAAGGTCGGGCGCAAATCGCGGCACAGCGTCATGCCGTCTTTCCCGGGCAGCATAATGTCGAGCAGCACCAGATCCGGCAGTTCTTGCTCTATGCGCGCTTGTGCACTGTCGCCACGCGGTTCAATCAACACTTCTATATCGTGCTTGCCCAAATAGGCGGCAATCAACTTGCCGACTTCAGGATCGTCTTCCACAAAAACAATTTTATGCATATTCAGCGGTTTTATAAGAATAACGGAGTTCAGCATAACGCGGGGGTCAGCGATACGCCATGCACATCTTTGCCTAGCGCAGAGGTCGTCCTCCGTCCACACCATGGGTGCGGCCGGTGACATAACGGCTGTCCAGCAAATAATTGACCAGGTTGACCACTTCGCTTTCGCCCGGGGCGATTTTCATCAGCGATTTTGCCAGAGCCTGCTGACGATAAGGCTCATCATCGCCCGGATTGAAAATAATCAACGCCGGTGCGATGGCGTTGACCTTGACCTCCGGCGCCAGTTTACGGGCGAAAGAGCGTGTCATGTTGTCCAGCGCGGCTTTACTGGCAGCATAAGCGATATGCTTGTCGCTGCCTTTCTCCACCACATAATCGGTCAGGTGGATAATATCTGCGCCTGCCTGCCCTTGGCCAAGCAGACAGGGCTCCAGCAACTGATTGAGCAGGTAAGGGGTATAAACGTGGATTTGCAGCATCGCTGCCATAACCTGCTCCGGCGGCACCTCCGCAGATTCGGCCAACCAAGCGCTGGCGTTGTGGATCACTGCGCGCAATTTCGGTGCGGCCTGGCGTACCCGCTCGGCAAAGCGGTAAATACCGTCGTGAGTCGAAAAGTCGCCCTGAATGCACGTTGCTCCCAGACTTTTCAGCTCGTTCAGTGCCGGGTAATCGCTACGATAGGCAATGATCACGGGGATGTCACGCTGCAAGAATGACCTGGCCAACGCCAGCCCAATCCGGCGTGCGCCGCCGGTGATCAGCACCGGTGCGGAGTTGTGATGTTCCATTGATTAAAGCTCCTGGACAGACTGGCAAACAATAGGGGAATTATGCCATTATACGTCGGAAATTCGTTAAAGCTTCGCATCGATTATCCATTTCAGGATGTAATACACTGGCAATGAGAGGGAGGAAGGGATGAACAGCAGTCACCTTGCATCCGTCGCGCGCAGTGAGAAAATCTGTTTTGATTACATGGATTTTCTGTCCGCATCGTGCAAGAAGCACTGGCGCTTTGTTGATGCAATCTATGGTGTGATGCCATTTTTTGGCATGGTATTGAAATCTCAGGCTTGCGCCTCGCAAACGCGAAAAGAGCAGTTGAAGGAACTGGCGCTGCAGGTGGTATCCACCCAGGTCAGCGACGAAACCAATATCGTGCGCCTGATCGATCTGGCGCAGCAGCAGGGGCTGGCAGTGTTCGACATTAAACTGCCGTATGCGTTGGATCAACAGCAGTTGGCGGCCATTCAGCAAGAGTGCGTTGAGGGGATTATCATCTCTCAGGTAGGGGAACGCATGACCATTACCTTGCGCGCATCCTAAGGTATTGACCGGGTGATTCCACCCGGCCGTCCTTCACTACTGCAGCATAAACCAACCCGCCGGCACCGTGGCCACCAGCAACAGCAAGATGCTGCTTTTCTCCAGCTGATTCAGCAATTTGACATTCTCGTGCCCGCGTCGAGCATAGATAAACACCAGCAACCCCGGCGCATACAGCAACACCGACATCAACAGATGCATCAACCCTGATGCGTACAGCAGCCAAATACCGTACAGGCAGGCACCGGTGGCGGCGAACATCAGCCGTTTGTCCTGACGGCGTAGCGCGACCTTGAACAGGAATGCGCCGACCAGGAAGTAAGGCACCAGAATCATTTCCGAGGCGATAGTCAGCAACGAGTTATAGTTGCTGCCGGTCAGCCAGATCACCACCAGTGCAAATTGCACCGCAATATTGGTCAGCCACAGCGAAGCCGAAGGCGCGTGATTCTTGTTCTGCTTGCGGAATATTTTAGGAAAAGCACCGTGCTGAGCGGCCAGCAGCGGCACTTCAGCGGCCATAATCGTCCAGCTCAAATAAGCGCCGCATACGGACACGATCAGGCCGGCGGCGATAATCACATCCCCCCAGGGGCCAATCAGATCGACCATCAGCACTGCCATCGAGGGGTTACGCATCCCGGCCACTTCACTGCGCGGCACCACCCCCAGCGACAGCAGCGTCACCATCAGGTAAACCGCCAGCGCGGAGAGCACCGCCAACATGGTTGCACGGCCCACATCTTTTTTATTGCGTGCTCGCGCGGAAACCACCACCGCGCCTTCCACGCCGATAAACACCCACAGAGTAATCAGCATGGTGTTTTTTACCTGTTCCCACACCGGTTTGCCGAGCGCGACGCCGTGGAAATCCAGGGTAAATACGTCCATTTTGAATGCGATAGCCGCCAAGACGGCAAACAGGCCAAGCGGCAAAAGCTTGGCCAATGTTGCCGCCAGGTTGATACTGGCCGCGGTTTGCACCCCGCGCAGCACCAGCGCATGCACGATCCACAGCAGCAATGATTCCGCCAATAGCGCCTGCCAGGTATTGCCGTCACCCAAAATGACATCGCCGCCGCGATCGGTAAACAAGCTCAGTGCGGCAAACACGATTACCAGATAGGAGACGTTGGCGATCACCGCACATAGCCAATATCCCCATGCGGAGCAGAAGCCCACCAGCTCGCCAAAGCCTTCTTTCGCATAGGTGAAAATCCCGCCGTCCAGATCGGGCCGCAGGCGGGTGAGCAACAGCATGGCAAAAGCCAGAAACAGGATGCCGACGCCGGTGATCGCCCAACCCAGCAACAGTGCGGCCGGGCTGGCGACTTGCGCCATGTTTTGCGGCAGGCTGAAAACCCCGGCGCCCAGCATGGAACTGAGCACCAATGCGGTTAACGCGGTAAGACCTAGTTTTTTTTCCAATGACGGATCCTGAGCGCAGAATAAACAACTGTTAGGTAACTGATTGGCAGTAACAACGTAATGACAATTACTGAACAAATAGATAATAGCCCTAAAAACAGGCGCAAATTCTACGGATGGATCGTTGCCGATGCAATGATTGAATATGCGGAATTTACAAAAAATTATTCAACCGGCGCGGGTGGCTAATCGGCAAAAAAACGGGCAGCCCAATGGCTGCCCGAGAGTAAACCGCGAAGTGAAACTTATTTGAACAGATCGGCACTTACGGTCAGGTTGCCGCCACTCTTGTTCTGCCACTGACGAGTCACGTGGTAGAACTTGGCACCTTTCGCAGCGGCACGCTTCGCCACTTCGGTGGAAATGTCCGTCATGCTGTTGAAGTGACCGGTGAAGGTCACGGAATCAAACGGTACCATCTGCGCGGCGGTGACGTTGTTCACTTCCTGGATTTTGGTGCCGTTCGGCAGCGTGACGGTATAGCGTTGGCCGGTAGACGACTGGGTTTCGAAGAAACGGCCTACGTCACGGCTTGGCGAACCTGAAGAGGCCACGCCCGGGATTTCAACCTGGGCGGCAGCAGCGCCACCGGCGGCCAATGCAGCTTTGCCGGCTTCAGAGTCGGCAGGAATGGCATCCGGGCTCTGGACCACGCGCTTAGGCGCATCGGCTTTATAGATGTAGGCGGTGATGAACTGGTTACCACCCTGGTTAGCATCAACCTGACGGACAATAAAGAATGAGGCAGCGCCTTTCTTTTTCGCTTCTTTGGTGATGGCGTCGTTGATGTCCGGCTGGCTGCGGTAGAAACCGCTGACGGTTACCGTATCGTAAGGCTCAAGCAGGTACGCCTGTTCTTTCGGTAATTCGGTCACGCCGTTAATGACGCGGTACTTCGGCTCTTTGCTCACTTCTGCCGCGTCTTTATGATAAAGATCTGCGGTGACGCGCCAGTTGCCGCCATTGTTGCTGTTATTGCTGTCCTGGATGTAGAAGGAATCTGCGCCCAGTTTGTCTGCACGGCGGGATACGGCCTCAACGGCTTCATTGATGGCATTAAAGCGGCCGGTAATAGTGATGCGATCAAACGGCTTCAGCGCCGCTGCTTTTTCAGGAGTTAACTCAAGTGCCGCATGAGCAGACAGCGCAGTGAGTGATAACAAGGCTGATGCGATGATCGTGTTCTTCAGCTTCATAAAAAATCCTTTCGCCAAGCGCATTAACGTTTATAACGTGCTGAACTGTTTATGGGTAATTCAGCCGCCGATTATTACATGTAATCTCGACAAGTGTCTCAGCATTTTATGTCATCACATGAGACAAATCCCATGAAGGATTGTTTACGCCATTTGCTGCGTAATCGCCATAAGTTTCAATAATAAAGCCTTTGATGACATAAGTGTTAATTATTCACAATTTTATAACTTTCATTCATTTTGGCCGCGTGGGGCGGATATCTTCAGGTAAGCGTTCGTCACAAATCTGCAGCAAAAACGGCGGTGCACGCGGCTTTTTAACTTAAAATTGCGATTTGTCATGTCGTTGTCTGAATTTTTATGTAAAAACAGGCGTGAATGCGTAAGCAATTATGGATCATCGATCATATTTTCAGTAGGTTATAGATGGTGCCTTAATTCGATGCCGACAAGTCACCCTGTGGCTTTCAAATTGCAGCCAACAATGCACAGTCTTGAAAGACGACGGGTCGAGATGTCAGCCGGCGCTACTGCTATGGGTAGGAAGATAATAAACATCATCAAAGACAGGTGAGAAGGGAACATTATGCGTATTGGTGTACCAAGAGAACGGTTGGCCAATGAAGCCCGGGTTGCAGCAACGCCGAAAACGGTGGAACAACTGCTGAAGCTGGGCTTTACCGTCGCTGTCGAAAGCGACGCGGGTAAACTGGCAAGCTTTGACAATGCGGCTTATGAAACCGCAGGGGCGACGATTACCGATACTGCCGACGTTTGGCAATCGGATCTGATTTTGAAAGTTAACGCGCCACAAGAGGACGAGATCGCGTTAATGCGTGAGGGCAGTACGTTGGTCAGTTTTATCTGGCCGGCGCAAAACCCGGAGCTTATCGAAAAACTGGCTGCGCGCAACGTCACCGCGATAGCGATGGATTCGGTGCCGCGTATTTCCCGCGCGCAGTCGATGGATGCGCTCAGCTCGATGGCCAATATCGCCGGTTACCGCGCGATTGTTGAAGCGGCACACGAGTTTGGCCGTTTCTTCACCGGCCAGATCACCGCAGCCGGCAAGGTTCCACCGGCGAAAGTGATGATCATCGGTGCCGGCGTCGCGGGTTTGGCGGCGATTGGCGCGGCAGGTAGCTTGGGGGCGATCGTACGTGCCTTCGACACCCGCCCGGAAGTAAAAGAGCAAGTGCAAAGCATGGGCGCAGAGTTCCTCGAGTTGGACTTTGAGGAAGAGGCGGGCAGCGGCGACGGTTATGCCAAAGTGATGTCGGAAGCCTTTATCAAGGCCGAGATGGCGTTGTTTGCCGCCCAGGCGGCAGAGGTCGACATTATTGTCACCACCGCGCTGATCCCGGGTAAACCTGCGCCAAAGCTTATCACTAAAGAGATGGTGGCTTCGATGAAGCCGGGCAGCGTGATCGTCGATCTGGCGGCGCAAAACGGCGGCAACTGCGAGTTGACCGTGGCCGACCGCGTGACCGTCACTGACAATGGCGTAAAAATCATTGGCTATACCGATCTGCCAAGCCGCTTGCCGACCCAGTCTTCACAGCTTTACGGCACTAACCTGGTTAATTTGCTGAAATTGCTGACGAAAGAGAAAAACGGCGAAATCGATATCGATTTCGAGGACACCGTGATCCGCGGCGTCACCGTGGTGCGCAGCGGCGAGGTGACCTGGCCTGCTCCGCCAATCCAGGTTTCCGCACAGCCGAAGCAGGCGCAAGCGGCGGCGCCGATAGCTAAACCGGCGGCGAAACCGGTTTCACCTTGGCTGAAATACGGGCTGATCGCGCTGGCGATTATTCTGTTCGGCTGGCTGGCTAACGCCGCGCCAAAAGAGTTCCTGTCTCACTTTACCGTGTTTGCGCTGGCCTGCGTGGTGGGTTACTACGTGGTTTGGAACGTCAGCCATGCATTGCATACCCCGTTGATGTCGGTCACCAATGCGATCTCAGGGATTATCGTGGTCGGTGCGTTATTGCAAATTGGTCACGGTGGCTGGGTGAGTTTCCTCTCCTTCATCGCCGTGCTGATTGCCAGCATCAATATTTTTGGTGGATTCACCGTCACTCAGCGCATGCTGAAGATGTTCCGCAAGAACTAAGGGGTAGCACATGTCTGGAGGATTAGTTACAGCTGCATACATTGTTGCCGCTATTTTGTTTATTTGCAGCCTGGCCGGTCTGTCGCGCCATGAAACGTCGAAGCAGGGCAACCTGTTTGGCATCGCCGGGATGGCAATTGCGTTGATTGCCACCATCCTCGGGCCGGATTCCGGCAACGTGGGTTGGATCATCATTGCGATGATTATCGGTGGTTCCATCGGCGTCTATCTGGCGAAAAAAGTCGAAATGACCGAAATGCCGGAGTTGGTGGCGGTGTTGCACAGTTTCGTTGGCCTGGCGGCGGTGTTGGTGGGCCTGAACAGCTACCTGGATCACGGCGCGCCGATGGAGCCGGTGATGGAGAATATCCATCTGACCGAAGTGTTCCTCGGCATCTTTATCGGTGCGGTCACCTTCACCGGTTCGATTGTCGCTTTCGGTAAATTGCGTGGCATCATCTCATCCAAACCGCTGGCATTGCCGAATCGCCACAAGATGAACCTGGCGGCGCTGGTGATCTCCTTCCTGCTGTTGGTCGTTTTCGTTCGTACCGACAGCGTGGGCTGGCAGGCGGTGGCGTTGGTGCTGATGACCGCGATCGCGCTGGCCTTCGGTTGGCATCTGGTTGCCTCTATCGGCGGTGCCGACATGCCGGTAGTCGTGTCGATGCTCAACTCCTATTCGGGCTGGGCGGCCGCTGCTGCGGGCTTTATGTTGAGCAACGATCTGCTGATCGTTACCGGCGCGTTGGTGGGTTCCTCGGGCGCCATCCTGTCTTACATTATGTGTAAGGCGATGAACCGTTCATTTATCAGCGTGATTGCCGGCGGTTTCGGTACCGATGGTTCCTCGACCGGCAATGCGGAAGAAATGGGCGAATATCGTGAAACCACGGCGGAAGAGGTGGCCGAGCAACTGAAGAATTCCACTTCGGTGATCATCACCCCAGGCTATGGCATGGCGGTCGCGCAGGCACAATATCCGGTGGCGGAAATCACCGAAAAACTGCGCGCGCGCGGCATCAAAGTGCGTTTCGGCATTCACCCGGTTGCCGGGCGTTTACCGGGCCACATGAACGTGCTGCTGGCGGAAGCCAGGGTGCCATACGACGTGGTGCTGGAGATGGACGAAATCAATGAAGATTTCCCGGATACCGATACCGTGCTGGTGATCGGCGCCAACGACACGGTGAACCCGGCCGCGCTGGAGGATCCGCGCAGCCCGATCGCCGGCATGCCGGTGCTGGAAGTGTGGAAAGCGCAAAACGTGATTGCGTTTAAACGTTCGATGAACACCGGTTACGCGGGCGTGCAGAACCCGCTGTTCTTCAAAGAGAACACCCAGATGCTGTTTGGCGATGCCAAAGAGAGTGTGGAAGCGATACTGAGAGCGTTGCAGAATTAACCGCAGCCAGTAAAAACACGGGCCTTAATTGGCCCGTGTTTTTTTATGCCCGAAAATCAGTCCTCGTCGTCGTGTTCATCGTCTTCATCGACTTCGATGGGGCAGTTGAAATTTTCCGGCTTAATCACCAGCAAATCACATTTCAGATGGTCGATCACATGTTCTGCCGTGTTGCCGATAAACGCCGCAGAAATACCGGTGCGGCCTAATGTCCCCAACACCACCACGCCCGCCTGCAAGTGTTCGGCCAAATCCGGGATCACCTCTTCCGGCAGGCCTTTTTCAACGTGGGTGAACTCTTCGTTAATACAGAACTTCTGCCTTAATGCCTTCATGGCGATCAGATGCTGCCCGCGAATGGCGTCGTTATAGACGCTGGGATCAAAATCAGGCAGTTCAATGGCGATATTGATGGGGGTAACAGGGTAGGCTCCGACCAGATGCACTTCCGTCTGGTTGACGTTTTGCGCCAGTTCGACGGTTTCCTGCACCAGCTTGATGTTCAGCGGATCGTGATAGGGTTCTTCGCTGGCCAGATTGACGGCGACCACCGCCTTGCCGCCTTCCGGCCAGGGTTGATCTTTGACCATCCACACCGGGCACGGACATTTGCGTAACAGATGCCAGTCTGTCGGGGTGAAAATGACCGATTCCAGCCGGTCGTGCTGATGTGCCATTTTCAGCAGCAAATCATGCTTGGCGGTGATCACTTCCTGAATGATCGCCTCAAAAGGGCGGTTATGCCAGACCACTTTGATTTCAATAGGAACGCCTTCGTCGAGGTAAAAACGGCATTGCTCGTTAATCCACGCGGCGCGTTGGCTGATAACGCCTTGCCGCATCGCCGTCCGTTCGTCGGGGGAGAGCAGGGTCGTCATCTCGTAAGAGAAGTCATAGATAGGAAGAAAGGCTTTGATACGCCCGCCGTTCCGTTTTACCAGGTAAACCGCCCGACGCAGCGCCGGTTGATCGTCCTGATTGGGGTCAATAGCCACCAGAAGATTCTGATACTTCGCCATAGGGCCTCCTTACAGCTGAAAATCAACAGTCTGTTAATTTACAGAGTAACCCAACATTGAAAATCAGAACAGCGGCAGAGATGAGCCGGGTCAATAATTCTGCGGAATTATTGACCCGGCATGGGATCAGGCGTTTACGGTCACGTTGATGCGAGGCGTGCCGGCCAACACCGACAGGGCGTCGACGTTTTCGATGGTGATGTATTTGCCTTTGACGCTGAGGATTTCGCTTTTCTGGAAGCGGCCCAGCAGGCGGCTGATGGTCTCAACGGTCAGACCAAGATAGTTGCCGATGTCGCCGCGGGTCATGGTCAGGCGGAACTCACGCGGTGAGAAGCCCCGTTCCGCAAAGCGGCGCGACAGGTTGTAGACGAACGCCGCCAGGCGCTCTTCGGCATTTTTCTTCGACAGCAGCAGGATCATATCCTGGTCGCCTTTAATCTCGCCGCTCATCAAACGCATAATTTGCTGGCGCAGGTTAGGCATTTTACCGGAAAGGTCGTCCAGGGTTTCAAACGGGATCTCGCAGACCATTGCGGTTTCCAGAGCCTGAGCGAAGCTTGGATGCTTCAGGCCGCCAATGGCGTCAAAACCGACCAGATCGCCTGCCAGATGGAAGCCGGTGATTTGTTCGTCACCTTGTTCGGTAATGGTGTAGCTCTTGATGGTCCCGGAGCGGATAGCGTACAAGGATTTCAGTTCATCGCCGGCCTTAAACAGGGTCTGCCCCTTCTGGATAGGCTTTTTCCTTTCGATAATGTTGTCGAGCTGGTCCAGCTCATGAGCATTAAGAGTAAAAGGAATGCACAGCTGGCTGATGCTGCAGTCCTGACAATGGATCGCACAACCACCAGACTGGATACGACGAATCACGCGTTTTTCCGGGATCATAGATTACGCTCATTCAATAATTGATATGCGTCAATTTTAACATCTTTTGTTGCAGGTGATAAGGGTAGCGTTAACATGAAGAGGGGTATTGTGTGCGAATTTTGTTCGCTTATGCCGATGATTATCCTGTAGCTGACTGAAATTTTTTGATTTGTTTATAACTTACGTGAATGGCTTGCAGGTGCAGCCGCCCTTTATGCCCCGTAAGAAACCGCAAATTACGCAGGGTTTTCTTGCATAAGGAATCTTTTACTCTCGGCATTTCCAGCCATTGGGTTACGCAGTAGCAGCCGGAACTTGCAATATTGCCTGCTTCGCTCCGGCCGATCTACTTTCCCCAACCACGCCAGAGCGCGCTGGCGCATTAAAGCAAATCTTTCTGCAAATAGCCTTCGTGCTTCAGCAGCCACTGTTTGCGCTGCACACCGCCGGCGTAACCGGTCAATGCACCCTGCGAACCAATCACCCGGTGGCAAGGCACCACAATGCTGATCGGATTGGAGCCATTGGCCATACCGACCGCCCGGGAGGCGGTTGGGCGCCCGATGCGTTTCGCCAGTTCGCCATAGGTAATGATCTCGCCGCAGGGTATCTGGCGCAGTTGCTGCCAGACGGTGCGCTGGAACTCAGTGCCTGCGGTCATCACCGGCAGGTCGTCTATCACCGTCAGCTCACCGGCAAAATACCGTTGCATGACGTCGGTCAGGCCGCCGGGGTTATGCTTTTCCTGCAGTTGGAAACGGTCGGCACGGTAATGGGTATTCATCAGCTTCATCAGGCGCACTTCGTGCTCGGTCCAGTCGATAGCGCGCAAACGGTCCTGTTCGTCGGCAATCAGCACCAGTTCGCCAACCGGCGTCGCCATACGATCAATAAAAAAGGTCTGCATTTTGATCACTCCTCACGTTTGATGGGGAGATTATTGCACGAAATGCGACGGTGCGATGGCGGATTTCGGACATGAAGATGGATGGGCAACGATGTCTTGCCCATCGCGGGGATGAGAGTAGAGGACCGGGTGAAAGCATCAATGATGCGTTCCAATTTATAAAGTTAACTTACAATTTGCACGCGGTTTTTTTATTGCTTTCCCTTGGTGGCTATTGATGTTTTTCCAGGGTCAGTTATAACTCAGTGTTACTCTCTGCATGTCAGGATTATTGTTTATTTTTTCGATGGTGGCGTCGGAAATTAATTCCGATGACATTGCGCTTAGCGGCATGGTGATATAACCGAAGAGGCTGTCAGCGGTTTTTCGGTAGCAGGATGAAACGAACTGGCCGTCATCCCGTCTAATTTCACAAGTGGGCGCAGCTATTTTACCCGCAAAATAGAGGGTGCCGGATGGGCTGCCCTTGCTGGCTTCCTGGGCTGCGTGCAAGGTTGCCGGTAACAAGGCGAACAGTACCAGTGCGATTAGAGAATGAGACATGATTAATTCCTCGATTAGAATAAATTATGCCAACCATAAAAAAGTTAAAAAATATAATGGCCGCTATCAAAGAATAAATACTCAGCATCTCAGGCCGGGAAATGGCTTAGGTAGTATTCTTATACTCCATGCCAATTAACTTGATAATAGTGAGAGGGGTAAGGTAATGCCATGATGTAGATCATAGTGAAGCTGGGTTAATGATTTTGTGGTTGGCCGTGCGGGAATAATGTGAAATATGTCGCATAATAACCCCTCCAGGCTGTCGGAATGTTGCGCATGGAATAGCTTTCCCCCCGTGGCTCTGCGCTACCGGTTAACCCCGTCTTTGCCGGTGCGTCGTTCCAGTGGCCGATGTTCGGCACATCAAGGTGCGGGTTTCAGGCGCATAAAATGCTACGCCGGCAGTGATGGAAAAACCGTCGCCGCCATTTCTTCAATAATTTGCTATACCTGATAGGCGAGGGATTTCATTTTTCTGTCATGTAACTGACATGTTAGGGTCATAGCGCTGGCTTAAGTTTGCAGCGACTAAGCCAGGAGATAACGCGATGTTTAGCTTGGATTCTCTGTTGCAAGATGCATTTCCACACCGCAATACCCCTGCCTGGCAGCGTAGCCTGCTCAGAACTTTACTCTTCGAAAAAGAATTCAAACAGTTTGCTGCCGATTATCCGCACCTTAAGGGCCTGGATTTGATCGAGCAAGTGGTCGATTACTTCAACCTCAGCTGTGAGCTGGTGGATGGCGATCTGGAAAATATTCCAAGCCAGGGGCCGGTGGTGTTGGTCGCGAATCATCCCATCGGCTCGCTGGACGGTCTGGTGTTGCTGCGTGCGGTCGCGGCGGTGCGTCCGGATGTGAAGGTGGTCGCCAGCCAACTGCTGACCTATATTGAACCGCTGCGCAGCCTGTTCGTGCCGGTGGACAACGTGGGTTATAAAACCAGCCGCAAGCAAATTGAAGGCATGCAGGCGCAGCTGGACAAACAGGGTGCGCTGATCTTGTTCCCCGCCGGCGAAGTGTCGCGCATGAGTCCGAAAGGCATTCGCGACGGCCACTGGCATACCGGTTTCTTACGCCTGGCGGCCAAGGCGCGGGCGCCTATTGTGCCGATCCACATCAGCGCGCGTAACAGCAACCTGTTTTACTTCACCTCGCTGGTCTACCGCCCGTTATCCACTTTGTTGCTGGTACGTGAAATGTTCCAGCAGCAGGGCGGCCGTATCAAAATCCGCGTTGGTGGCCGCATTCCGTTCGCCAACTGGCACGATGGTCACACCAGCGCCAAAGATTTGGCCGAACGCTTCCGTCGTCACGTTTATCGTTTGGGCCAGGGCAAGGAAGGGCTGTTCGCCAGCGAATCGGCCATCGCCCTGCCTGAAGATCGGCTTGAGCTGAAGAAGGCGTTGGCAAATTGCGAACAACTTGGCGTAACGCCGGACGGCAAAATCATTTACCTGTATCGCCGCCAGGATGAGGCTCGTACGCCTATCCTGCGTGAACTAGGTCGCCTGCGCGAGATCGCTTTCCGCGCGGTGGGCGAAGGTTCCGGCCGTCGGCGCGATCTGGACAGTTATGACGACGACTATTATCACCTGGTGTTATGGGATGCGGACGAACTGGAAATTGTCGGCGCCTACCGTTTTATCCCCACCGCCGAGCAGTTGGAGCGCAAGGGCCTGGAAAGCATATACAGCAACAGCCTGTTCCATTATGACCGCGATATGGCACCGATCCTGGCGCAGGGCATCGAACTGGGCCGCAGCTTTATCCAACCGGCCTACTGGGGCAAACGTGGGCTGGATTACCTGTGGTTGGGTATTGGCGCCTACCTGGCAAAATACCCGCAGTATCGCTATCTGTTTGGTCCGGTTTCCATCTCCGGCGGTATGCCGGTGGCGGCGCGTGACCTGTTGATCGCCTTCTACCGGCTGTATTTCTCACCGGGAAGCGCGTTGGCGCAGTCTCGGCAGCCTTATCCTGCTTCGTTGCCTCAGGTCTTGGCGCAATTTGCCGGCGATAATTATCAAGAAGATCTGGTGCGGCTGAAAAGCCTGCTGAGCAACATCGGCTGCTCGATCCCGACCTTGTATAAACAATATACCGAGCTGTGTGAGCCGGGCGGGGTGCAGTTTATTGATTTCGGCACCGATCCGGCATTCAACAACTGTATCGACGGACTGGTGCTGGTTGATCTCACCCGGCTAAAACCGTCGCGCTTCCAGCGTTATATTGCGGTTCATCAGCCGCAGGAAGCCTGCATAGAGTGATCGGCCACGCAATCATGCGTTTTTGATCTAAGCCCCGGCTTGGGGCCAGCGGTGGGATAGCGCTAGGATGAGGGTTTATCCCACCCCGGAGTCTTGCATGCCACAGTCCTTTGTTCCGCAATTGTTATCCGCCGATGAGCCTCACGCCGTTGCGGTTGAAACGCCCAAGGGCACCGCGCCCTTTTTATTGCTGTGCGATCACGCCGGCCAGGCGATACCGCAACGCTTGGGCGATCTGGGGCTGCCGCCCGGTGAAATCGACCGTCATATCGGTTGGGATATTGGCGCGTTGGAGGTTTCGCGTCACCTTAGCCGCCATCTGGATGCCACGCTGATTCATCAGCGTTACTCACGTTTGGTGATCGACTGCAATCGGGCTCCGGGCATCGCCAGCTCGATCCCGCATCTGTCGGAGCTGACGCCTATTCCCGGCAATATCGGCATTGATGCCGAGCACGCGCTGGCCCGCGAGCGGGAAATTTTCCTGCCGTATCACCACCGCATCGACGATACGCTGGGCGAGCGGCAGCTGCGCGAAAAACCCACCGCCATTATCGCGATGCACAGTTTTACGCCGGTGTTCAAAGGCCATTCCCGCCCCTGGCAGGTTGGGCTGTTGTTTAATCGCCAACCGGCGTTTGCCCACCTGCTGGCAGAGCTGCTGCGGGAGGAGGGGGATTTGCTGGTGGGGGTCAACGAACCTTATGCGATGACCGACGCGACGGATTACACCCTGCCGGTGCATGCGGAACGGCGCGGGTTACCTTACGTTGGCATCGAGATCCGCCAGGATCTGATCGCCGATGAACGTGGCCAGCGGGCCTGGGCAAAACGCTTCGCAAGACTGCTCCCACAGGCCTGGCATCGCTGGCAAATTTGACTTTAGGAATATTCCCAGTGATGATAACTGTAAGGAATGTGTAATCGCCATTGGGAAGAGTCAGGAGAGACGTGTGGAGCACAATGATAACGGATTGTTTATCAAACGGGAGCGTTTTGAGGTTCTGGCGATATTGCGTGACATTTGTAAACAACGCACCCCGCTGCGGGTCGTTAACCAGCAGCAGCAGTTTCAGAGTTTATTATTGAGCGTTGGGCCCGACAATATCGTTTTCAGCGGCGACGATGCGGATACGCGGGCGGGTGGCGAATTTACCATCGTGATTGAAAGCAATGATGCGAAGATCGAATTTGCCGTTGGCCAACCAGAATTTACCGACCATCTGGGCGTTCAAGCCTGTTCAACCTGCCTGCCAAAGGAGCTGGTTTACATCCAGCGCCGCCGTCAGTTCCGCGTCACCACGCCGCACTGGCGTCAGTTTCTCTGCAGCGGAGAATATGCCGACGGGACCTCGTATCAATTAAGGATCCACGATCTCTCTGCCGGCGGTGTGGGCTTGCGCTTCGATGGCCCGCTGCCGGACAAACTTCAACCGGGTCTCCAGTTCAAAAAGGCGCTGTTGGATCTTGGCAGTTACGGCAGTTTCAAGGTCAATATGGAACTGATGGTGATCAACGAAGATCAAGAGTTGGATGACAATGACAAACCGGTGCATTTCTCGCGTTTGTCGTGCCGCTTTATCAATCTCGGCCTGGCAATGGAAAGAAAAATCCAGAGCGCAGTGTTTGCGTTTGAATTAGATTTCAATAAAAAGAAGAAACGCTGAATCAGACGAACAGGGGCAGCGAGCTGCCCCGCGATGACTCTGTCCTATCTCAAGGCGCGCAGGCTGCCAATCTCCTCCCAACCGAAATGCTCCGCTTCCGCCAACACGTCACACACCTCGCCGCCGGCGGTAACTATGGCGTCGTTGAGGCTTTTGCCGTGCAGCAAATGGCTGACCAGCAGCGCGGTAAACATGTCACCGGTGCCTTTCACCTTCGATTTGATTTTAGGGTGGGTATAGCTTTGCACCTGATTGTGGCTGACCAGCAATAACCCTAACTCGTCGTCGTTTTCCGCTATGCCCGGTGCGCTGGTCACCAACACCCACTCGGTCGTGTCATTTAACAGCGCCTGCGCAGCGTGCAGCGTCTGTTCCCGCGTAGCCAGGCCGTGCCCGCAAAGTTGCTCCAGTTCAAACCCATTGGGCGTCAGGCCATTGGCGAGGCTCAGGAACGGCGAGCGATAACAACTGACGATACGCGGGTCCACATACACGCCTTCACCGTAATCGCCCATCACCGGATCGATATAGATTTTTATCTGCGGATTGATAGCGCGAACCCGTTGCAACCAAGCGTCCAGAATATGACACTGGGCGACATCACCCAGATAGCCGACGATCACCGCCCGCGTGCGTTTCATTACACCGCGAGCGATCAAATCATCCAGAAAACCGCTAAACCATTCGGCGGAAATCAAGCCGCCGCTGGGGGCGCCGTAATAGGGCGGACAGCCGAACAGCACGCTGGGCACCTGCAGCGCTTCCAGCCCCTTTTTCAGCAGGGTGCGATAGGCGATACCGTTGCCGACGCTGCCATACACTACCTGCGATTGAATGCTGACCACATCAATCAGCGGCGATTGCAATTGAGAAGCTTGTTGCATCTAACGCGTCCTTTGTTCGTTTTTATCCAGCCACCGCGCAAACACCTGGCGGGCGCGTCGTTCCAATTCTGCACCGTAGCGTACGGCTTGGTCGCGCAATTGCTGCGGGTCGATACCGGCCAACTCCAGCTCACAGGCGTGGCCAACCAACCAGCGTTCAATATCGCGATGATCGGCTTCCAGGTGGAACTGCAACCCAAGCGCGAAATCCTGATATTCAAACGCCTGATAACGGCAAGCCTCGGTGCTGGCCAGGCAGGTTGCCCCCTCCGGGATGGTAAACATATCCCCGTGCCAGTGCAGCACCGGCGTTGCCGCCAGCGGCGCCAGTACGGAGTCTTCATTTTCCGCCAGCGTCAGCGGCGCGTAACCAATCTCTTTCACGCCCAGCGACACTACACTGGCGCCCAAAGCTTGAGCCATCACCTGCGCGCCCAGGCAAATGCCGATCGTGGGCTGACGTTGCTGTAACCGTTGGGTGACCAGCGCCAGCTCGTCGTTAAGAAACGGATAGTGCTGCTGTCCGGCAAAATGCTGCGCGGCGCTGATCGGCCCGCCGAGCACTACCAGCAAATCGGCATCTTCATTGTTGATGGCGCGGATATCGTCACGGCCGGCATCGTAATAGTCAATCTGATAGCCACGCAGTGAAAGCAGTGATCCCAGAATACCGAGGTTTTCAAAATTTACATGCCTGATAGCGACAACTTTTTTCATTGCTCTATCTCCCTCGGGGGGTGATAAGGCGCCAGTTCCAACGCATCGCCGAGCACGGTAATACCGCTTGCGCCGCTCTGATAAAGGATCCGCCGCTCTTTGACCTGACTGATGTGCAATTGGTAGCCCTGCTCGGCGGGAAACAAGGCCAGGGCCTGTTGCAGTTGATCGGCAGCCCAGGGCGTGAACATCTGCATGCGAGCGAAGGCTTTGCCGGCGTGCTGTATGTCGAGTACGTAATGTTTTTCCATTTTGACCCCTTAACTTTTGCGTTCGAAACGGGTAAGCTTGTTTGAACTAATACAAAAAGGTTTTATGTATGGGTTCATTGTATGCAAAAGGCGGCAGTGCTGTCCAGATTGCTGAACAGATAGGCGCGCAGATAAAACGGGGCGATTTGCAACCGGGTGACCTGTTGCCACCGGTGCGTCAGTTGGCCGGGGAACTGGGGGTGAACCCCAATACGGTCGCCAGTGCGTACGGCAAGCTGCGGGATGCCGGTTTGGTGGCCACCCGCGGCCGCGCCGGTACCCAGGTGCTTGACCAGCCGTTAAGGGCGGTGCGCAGCGTACGCCAGGTGCCTGAAGGCATGCGCGATTTAGCCAGTGGCAATCTGGATGCGGCGCTGTTACCGGCGCTGTCGCTGGGCAAGGATGACGTCTTCCCTCAGCAAAATGGCTATGACGTCAGCGGCGATTTACCGGCATTGTGCACGCTGGGCCGCGAGTGGCTCACCGAACAAGGTGCCTCGTTGGGCGAACCGGCGGTGTTTTCCGGCGCGCTGGACGCCATTGAAAAGGCGCTGCGCTGCCATGCGGCACCGGGGGGGGCGGTATGGGTGGAAGATCCTTGTTGGCCACCGTTGTTGACGTTGCTGCGGCACCTTCGCCTAAAACCGCTGCCGCTGGCGGTCGATGATCAAGGGTGCCAACTGCCGGAGAAGGATGCCGCAACCTTGGGTTGCGCGGTGATCCTCACGCCGCGCGCGCAGAACCCGACCGGTATGTCGCTCAGCGCTGCCCGCGCCAAGTGTTGGCGCGAGTTCTTGGCGCAACGGCCCGATTGCCTGGCGATCGTCGATGATTTCTGGGGGCCGCTGTCGCAACAACCACTGCATTTACCCTGCAGTGCCGACAACGGCCTGTATGTGCTGTCATTGAGCAAGTTCCTCAGCCCGGATCTGCGCATTGCGTTGGCCTGCGGCAAACCGTCGCTATTGCAGGCGATGCGTGCCGATCAATACATCCGTGAGCGTTGGGTCAGCCATATCTTGCAGCAGATTGCCGTCAAATTATGGACTCAGGTGCAGGGCGATGGCTTGCTGTTACGGGCACAGGAAACCTATCAGGCGCGGCGCGATGCGCTGGCAGCGCGAATGGGCGCACTGACCGGCACGTCATTGCCGCCGGGGGAAGGGGTGCATATCTGGTTACCGGTACGCTCAGAAGCCGCCGCCAGCCAAATCATGGCGCAGCGCGGCTGGTTGGTGCAAAGCGGTGAGCCGTTCCGACTGAAAAGTGGCCCGGCTGTCCGTATCAGCCTGGCCAACCTGCTGGAGGAAGAACGAGAGCGGCTGGCGCAGGATTTGGCGGTGGCGATGGTCGCCGGCACCTCGGTTAACTGAATGTGAGGCATCAAATCGGTATGGCCAATGGTCAATGCCGATTTAACGCATAGCTCCGCTCACCGATCAAGCCAACGTCAGACGCTCCTGCGCCAGCAGTTGCAAAGAGGCCAGACGCGCGGTGGGTTGGCTAACCGGCGTATCAATAACGAACTCCTCCACGCCATATTGCTGGTGCAGTTGGTCCAACTGCCGGCGTACCTGCTGCGCAGTGCCGAGCAGAATATGGCTTTCGCGCGGCTCGATGCGGTAATCGGTCGCGCCGGCCTGCTGAACAAAACTCTCCGCCTGCTCCAGGCTGCCAACGGTCACGCTCTGCCTGCCGGCCACGTGCACGCGGTATTGCTGGATCCCGGCCGCCAATTCTTTGGCCTGCGCAGCCGTGTCTGCGACGATCGCCGCTACCGCCAGCAGGGCTTTGCGGCCACCGCTTTGCGCGGAGTAGTGCGTCAGCGCCCGCTGAATATCGTCTGGATTGCCATTGAGCTGGGCGGCAAAAACAAAGGCCCAGCCGTGTTCGGCGGCCAGTTGGGCACTTTCGCTACTGGCACCCAGCAGAAAGCGTTGGGCGGATTGCTCAGGTTGGGGGGTGGCGCTCAGACCAGGTTGTGCATCGTCATTCAGATAAGCATTGAGCTGGGCCAACTGCTGCGGGAAATCCGGTTTATGCTGCTGGTCGTGCGCGACCTGCAACGCCTGGGTAGAGAGCGGCAGCCCGCCGGGGGCTTTCCCCACGCCCAGATCGACCCGGCCCGGTGCAAGCGTCGCCAGCAGGTTGAAGTTTTCCGCAACTTTATAAGCGCTGTAGTGTTGCAGCATTACGCCGCCGGAACCGATGCGAATACGTGAGGTTTGCCCGAGCAAATAGGCGATCAATACTTCGGGCGAAGGGCAGGCGAGCTGTGGGGTATTGTGGTGCTCCGCCAACCAGAAACGGCGATAGCCCCAGATTTCCGCCTGCTGCGCCAGATGCAGCGTACGCGCCAGCGCCTGGGCGGCGCTTTCTCCTTCGGCAATCGGACTTTTATCCAACACGCTCAAGGCATAAGCCATTTTCCTGCTCCTTTATCATCAATTATTTATGACAAATACCATGCAGGAGGCAAAGGGCTTAATACTTATTCGGGATAGGATATTCCATTGATAAAAAACGGATTTAGATATGCGCAACGCGGTTTAAGCCAGGCGGCGCTTGCGCTCAGGACTCCAGCCAGGTTTTCAGGCGCAGCGCATCAGCGTAATGGCCATAACGCTGCTGCGCGCCCAGCAGAATTATCACTATCGGCTGCCCTTTGATGACGGTTCTCATCACCAGACAGTGACCGGCCTCGTTGGTATAGCCGGTTTTTTGCAACTGAATTTTCCAGTTGCGATTATTGATCAGCCCGTTGGAACTGCGGTACACCAGTTGGCCGCGCCCAGGGTACACGACATGCTGCTTATCGGTACTGAAACGACGAATGGTTTGATAGCGATAAGCGTGATTGACCATTTTAAGCAGATCGTTGGCGCTGGCGACATTACGCGGCGTTAGCCCGGTAGGGTCATAGAAACGGGCGTGTTTCATGCCGATGCTGCGCGCCTTCTGATTCATTTTCGCCACAAATGCCTTGCGGCCGCCGGGGTAGTTACGGCTCAACGCGGCTGCCGCACGGTTCTCGGAGGACATCAACGCAATGTGCAACATATCGCGGCGGCTGAGTGACGAACCCAGGGTCAGCCGCGAGTGGGTTTTCTTCAACAAATCCCGATCGGCGGCGGTCACCCTCATTTTATTGCCCAGCGGACGGCGGCTGTCCAGCGCCACCATAGCGGTCATCAGCTTGGTCAGCGAAGCGATGGGCAGCACGCGATTAGCCTGTTTCTGGAACAGTGTTTTGCCGGTACGCTGATTGACGACCAACACGGCTTTTGAATGCAATACCAGCGGCGCGGTGGCCTGTGCAGGTGCGATAACAAACAGCAGGCTGAGCGCGATAACGGCGCGAAAACGCCGAAGGGAAAAAGGGATAACACAATTTAAGAATGACATGACAAGCGAGGCTCTTACACTAAGTGACTAAAAAATATCAGTAAGAGTCTGCACAGCAAATGTGGAGAAAATAGGGTGAAGGCGATGAATATTCCGACAAAAGGTCAGAGTATTCATCATGGTGTCAGGCAGGGGGATGGCAACCCATCCCCCGATTGAAAATCAATACACTTCAGGGACTACCATATCGTCAGGCACCGGATGGCGGTTATAGTCCGGGCTGCGCTTGCGCGGCGGCAGAGTGATCACGTTGCCTTCAGTCTCTTCGTAAGGCAGTTGCTGGAGCAGGTGGCTGATGCAATTCAGGCGCGCCTTTTTCTTGTCGACGCCCTGAACTACCCACCAGGGGGCTTCCGGAATGTTAGTGCGCGCTAACATGACTTCTTTGGCCTCGGTGTAGTCTTCCCAGCGGCGGCGGCTCTCCAAATCCATCGGGCTGAGCTTCCACTGCTTCAGCGGATCGTGGATGCGGCTGAGGAAGCGCAGCTCCTGCTCGTCATCGGTGATCGAGAACCAGTATTTGATGATTTTGATGCCGCTGCGCGTCAGCATTTTCTCAAATTCCGGCACGCTGCGGAAAAACTCTTCATATTCCTCGTCGTTGCAAAAACCCATCACTTTTTCCACCCCGGCGCGGTTGTACCAGCTACGGTCGAACAGCACGATTTCACCCGCCGCCGGCAGGTGGGCAATGTAGCGTTGGAAATACCACTGGGTGCGCTCGCGGTCGTTCGGTGCTGGCAACGCGGCCACGCGGCAGGTGCGCGGGTTCAGGCGTTGGGTGATGCGCTTGATCACCCCGCCTTTGCCGGCGGCGTCGCGGCCTTCAAACAAGATCACCACGCGGTGGCCGGTGCGCATTACCCAGTCTTGCAGCTTCACCAGTTCGCCTTGCAGGCGCAGCAGCTCGCGGAAATACTGTTTGCGCCAGGCTTTTTTCTGATCGCTGTCCACTTCGGTGTCGTCAAACCGCAGGTCATCGAGCTCCATTTCCAGCTCCTCGTCATAGCTGTCATAAAACTCCTGCAGCAGGCGCTGGTTGAAGGTGTCGTCGCGGTTAAATTCATGCATAGCCATAATTGATTCTCCGTGTTAACCCGGTTTTAGAAATGAGTGAAAACCCAGTACAGCCCGGCGGAAAGCAGTATCGAGGCCGGCAGCGTCAGAACCCAGGCCATCAGCAGGTTGCGCAGGGTCGACATTTGCAGGCCGGAGCGGTTGGCCGCCATGGTGCCGGCGATGCCGGAGGACAGCACGTGGGTGGTCGAAACCGGCAGGCCGAAGGCGTCCGCCGCACCTATGGTGGTCATCGCCACCAGTTCGGCGCTGGCGCCCTGGGCGTAGGTGAGGTGGCTTTTACCGATCTTCTCACCGACGGTAACCACGATGCGCCGCCAGCCGACCATGGTGCCAAGGCCGAGGGCAATCGCCACCACCACCTTGACCCAGAACGGGATAAAGCGGGTGGCGCTGTCCAGATCGCCTTTCAACGCATCCAGATTGCGCTGTGAGTCGGCGGAAAACTGAAGCTGTTTTTCCGCTTTCAGGTGCTTGATGGTTTCCGATGCCAGATACATATCGTTACGGGTGTTGGACACCGCCTGCGCCGGGATCTTGTCGACGGAACCGTATTGGCGGACTTGATCGCCGATGGCGCCGGTCAACTGCGCCAGCGCGGGCACTACGTCCGGCGTCAGCTCATTGGTACGCACATAACCGGTAAGCACCTCGCGCGGCGGCACCTGGCTGACCGCCGGGAATTGGCGCAACAGATCGTTTTTGGTGACTTCCGCCAACGCCGCCACGCGCGGGATTTGCTCCGGCGACATTGAGCGGTTCAGGGCATAGGCGATCGGCATGGTGCCGACCAGGATCAGCATGATCAGGCCCATGCCTTTTTGCCCGTCGTTGGAGCCGTGGGCGAAGGAGACGCCGGTACAGGTGAGGATCAGCAAACCCCGGATCCACAGCGGTGGCGGCGCATCATTTTTGGGTGCGGTGTACAGCTGGCGGTTTTTAACGAACACCTTCAACGCAAGCAACAGCAGGGCGGCAAACACAAAACCGATCACCGGTGAAAGCAGCAACGCATAACCCACTTTAATCGCCTGTCCCCAGTCCACGCCGCTGGTGCCGGTGCGCCCGTGGATCAGGGCGTTAGCCACGCCCACGCCGATGATGGAACCAATCAGCGTATGCGACGAGGAGGCCGGCAGCCCGAGCCACCAGGTGCCCAGGTTCCAGATAATCGCCGAGAACAGCAGGGCGTAAACCATGGCAAAACCGTTACCGGTGCCGGCTTGCAGAATCAACTCAACCGGCAGCAGTGAAATGATGCCGAACGCCACCACACCGCTTGAGAGCAAAACGCCGAGGAAGTTGAAAAAACCTGACCAGACCACCGCCACCATCGGCGGCAGGGAATGGGTGTAAATAACGGTGGCCACCGCATTGGCGGTGTCGTGAAAACCGTTAACGAATTCAAAGCCCAGCGCAATCAGCAGCGCTAGCCCCAATAAAAGAAAAGGGAGATAGCTGGTATATACTGCACCGGCATCGGTCACGTCGTTAAATAGATTTACCCCGGCAAAAGCGATCCCCAGTACTAATAAAAAAACAAAAAAAAGAACAGTGAGTCGACTGTTCTTTTGGTAGATTTTTGGCAGGCTGGATGCAGAGGGCACACCCGCTTGAACGGCGCTGTTATCGCTCATAAAGGACCTTCCCGATAAACTTCATTAGAATACTGACGGTGTTGAACGGCGTTGCCATGAAAGTATTGGGAAATAATGTGACTTTTTTATGACGGTAATATTAATCATCTGGAAAAGTGAAAATAATTAACGTTGGTATTTAAAGATTGATATAAAGGCTGAGTCTGGTTTATTGATTAATGCGGTTATTCGGGATAAAGATTTATGGTTCAAACGGTTGCGGATAAAATGCACAAACTCGATTTTGATGATGAAGTGACCGGGCTGATTTACGGCCACGTGTTCCGCACGGGAGAAGCGCCGCTGCGGGTTTCTTCGCAGCAAGCCTGCCAGGCTTACCTGGCTCTGTCGCCGGGCGAAGGGTTTATCTGGTTGCACCTTAATTTGAACCATGCGGCGGCAGAGAAATGGCTGAAAAATCACTTCGCGATTTCCGATTTTTTCTTCGACGAAATTCGTCACGGCTCCCATACCACGCGCATTGAACGGCAAGGGGATGACCTGTTTGCGGTGCTCAACGACGTGATTTTCCATCCCAAAGAAAATAACCCGGAAATCGCCACGCTGTGGCTGTATTGCCGCAGCGGGCTGGTGGTTACCGTGCGGCACAAACCACTGCGGTTGATCGAACGGCTGCTGGGGCGTCTGGGGCCATTGCAACTGGCGTCGTCCACCGAGCTGTTGGCGCACTTGCTGGAAGAACAGGAAGATGTATTGGAGCAGGTGGTGCGACAGGCCAACCAGTATGTCGACACCATTGAAGATCGCCTGCTGAGCAATCATGTGAAACGCAACCGCACCGAACTGGGGCGCATGCGCCGCATGTTGCTGCGCTTTCAGCGCCTGCTGGCGCCGGAGCCCGCCGCACTGTTTCGCCTGCTTAACCGGCCACCGGCCTGGTTAAGCCGGGACGTGGTGCAGGATCTGCGGCAGTTCACCGAAGAGTTCACCGTGGTGCTGAACGATCTGGCCAGCCTGACCGAGCGCATTCGCCTGCTGCAAGAGGAGATTGGCGCCAAGCAGATGGAGCAGAACAACCGTACGCTGTACACCCTGACGGTGATCACCGTGCTGGCGCTGCCGATTAACATCGTCGCCGGTTTCTTCGGCATGAACGTGGGAGGGATCCCGCTGGCCAGCAATCACCACGGTTTTATTCTGCTGGTGCTGCTGGTCGGCGGTTTTACGCTGATCACCGGCTATCTGGCGTTCAGACGCCGGGATGAAAGCTGATTACAGTCTCGCCCGGTACTCTTCTTCCAGCTTGGCGTGGGTAGTCCAGAACGAGTGTGGCTGACGATCGTGCAGGCGATCGAGCAGAATATCCAGATGGGTATGCCAGCCTGCGGCCACGCTGAGCATGTCGTCACGGTTGGCCAGACGGCGGTGGGTGACCGTCAGCAACACCGCGTTGTCCTGTTCGGTCAGCTCAAAGGTCACTTCGGAAGGGCGGTTCTGATCCTTTTCCTCCCAGGTAAAGCTCAGTAGCCGCGGCGGGAAAAGGCAGGTGATATGGCCGAGGTGTTTGCCGTTGCAGTCGCTTTGTTTGTATTTGGCGGGGGCCTGCTCGTGTTCGCCCGTCAGATCGGAATTGCGAAATACCAACTCCACCACAGCGCCTTTTTCCAGCGTCATTTCGCCGGCGGCCAGCCAGGTGGCGCGCTTGTCGGATTCCGTCAGGTAGGCCCAGACCCGCTCGATCGGGCCGGGAAGCAGCCGCTGAATGCGCAGCGTGCCGGTTTCAATAATCATACCGTAGTCGTTCATGGTTCACTCCTTGGGAGGATACTGTTCGGGCTGCCGCAGCGCTATTTCCAGCGCGTCCAGCCGTTCTGTCCAGAAATGCTCGTAGGTTTGCAGCCATTGCATGGCCTGTGCCATTGGCCCGGGCTCAAGCCGGCAGATATGGTTTCTTCCCTGCACGGTTCGCTGCACCAGGCCTGCAAGCTCCAGTGCTTTGATATGCTTGGATGCGCCGGCAAACGACATCTGCAACGGCGCGGCCAGTTCACCAATGCTGTGCTCGCCGTCAGCCAGCGCACGCAAAATAGCGCGGCGCGTCGGGTCGGAAAGCGCGTGGAAAATGGCGTCCAGCTGTGAGGAAGATAATTTAACCATATGGTTGAATATAGAACAGCGCGATGAATATTCAACCAGTTTGTTGAATATTTTTTGCTATTGCCCCGGTCGTTTAACCGGGGCGAGGAGATCAGCTAGCCGTTTGCGCCAGCAGCACGTTGAGCAGCACATTGGCGCCGGCGGTGGCCCAGGCGGGCGAAATATCTTCCAGCTCGTTATGGCTGATGCCGTCCACGCAGGGAATAAAAATCATCGCCGTGGGTGCTACCCGGCTCAGATAACAGGCATCGTGACCCGCGCCGGAAACCATATTCCGGTGCGAATACCCCAGCGCCTGCGCCGCTTGGCGCACGCTGTCGATACACCCTTGATCAAAGCGTATCGGCTGATACTGGAAGATGCGTTCGGCGCGAGCGCTCAAGGTGCCGGCATCCACCTCCGCGACCGCCGCCAGCAACCGCCGTTCCATCTGTTCCAGCACCGCCTCCTGCGGATGACGGAACTCGACGCTGAAAAACACCTTGCCCGGCACCACATTGCGCGAGTTGGGGGTGATTTGCGCCATGCCTACCGTGGCGCGGGCGTCCGGCATGAAATCCAGGCCGATCTGATTGACCGCCGTGACCATAGCGGCAAAGCCGAGCAGGGCGTCGCGGCGCCGTTCCATCGGCGTGGTGCCCGCATGGGCGCTGAAACCGAGGATCTCCAGCTCGTACCAGCGTTGGCCCTGCGCGCTGGTCACCACGCCAATCTCGACGTTTTCCGCCTCGAGGATCGGGCCTTGCTCGATATGCAGCTCAAAGGCGGCGTGGATTGGTCTGCCGCCGACCGGGTCTTCACCGTCATAGCCGATTTGCTTCAGCGCTTCGCCGATACTGATGCCTTGCGCATCGCGGCGAGACAGGCCGTATTCTTCATCGAACACACCGGCAAACACGCCGGAGGCGATCATCGCCGGGGCGAAGCGGGCACCTTCCTCGTTAGTCCAGTTAACCACCTCCAGCGCGCGTTCGGTGGCAATCTGACGATCGTTCAGGGTGCGGATCACTTCCAACCCGGCCAGCACGCCATAAATGCCGTCAAAGCGCCCGCCGTTGGGTTGGGAATCGACGTGGGAACCGGTGACGACCGGTGCCAGTTCCGGGCGGGTTCCTTCGCGGCGCAAAAACATGTTGCCCATGCGATCGACCCGCACGCTGCATCCCGCTTCCAGCGCCCAGGCACGCAATTGGTCGCGCGCCTGACGATCTTCCTCGCTCAGCGCCAGCCGGGTGACGCCGTCTTTCGGGATGGCGCCGAACTGCGCCATATCGCGCAGGCTTTGCCACAGACGTTCGCCGTTAACCTGTTGGGTCATTTTTTCTCTCCCGACGGTTTTACGGCATAGCGGAAATCGCAGCAGGGCGCGCCGGACATAATGGTTTGGGTGCGTTGCAGCTCGACGTCCGGCGCATAACCGACGATAAACTGGCTGTCGCGGGCGCACGACAGCAGATGGCCAATCTCGCCCAGCCCCATCTCGTGATACATCTCGGCATAGCGGCAGCGGGTGACGTTATAGTCGAACTGCTGCTCGTCTTGATGGATCACCTTTACTTGCAGCGCATCGTCTTTTTCCCACAGATACTGCAAGGCGGCGAAACTCTGCAAATCGGCGCCATTCGGCTCCTGCGCGGCAAACTGCTTGCCCGCATCGATGGCGGCGTTTTCAATGGCTTCGCCAATCACCGCCTGCGCGCGCTCCTTGCCGATCTCACGCACCAGAATCTGGTAGATCGGCTTGATGATCTCGGCCTCTATACGCCGACGGGCCAGAATGCCCAGTTCGTTTTTTGCACAGCTCATCACCTTGCTCCCCTTGCTTTATTGTTGTGTTTTAGCGCCGCCCAACACGCTCTGCGGCTGCCATTTGCCGTCGACCACCTTGTAGAGGGTGAAGCTTGGCTGTTGCAGGTTGCCCTGCGGATCGAATGCGATGTTGCCGGTGACGCCCTGATAATGAATGGCGCGCAGTTTCGGCAGATAATCGGCCGGATTGGCGGATCCTGCCTGCTCAATGGCGGCAATCAATACCCGGGTGGCGTCATAGGCGAACGGCGCATGCAGTTCGATGTGGGTCTTGTAACGGTCGCGGTAAGCCTGCTCAAAGGCTTTGCCGCCCGGCATCTGATCCAGCGGCAGGCCCGGTTCCAGCGCCACCACGCCTTCGCCTTCCTTCTGCGCCAGCGTCAGGAAGGTTTGGCTGACGAAGCCGCCGGCGCCCATCAGTTGAGTACTCATGCCCAGCTGTTTGATACGGCGGGCCAACGGTGCCGCCTGTGAATCCACGCCGCCGAAGAAGATCAGATCGGCATTTTTGCTGCGAACGGTAGTCAGCACCGCACTGAAATCGACGGTTTTGTCATCGACGTATTCACGGGCTACCGGCTGTATGCCCTGCGCCGCCAGCGACTTGATAAACTCGTCCGCCAGCCCCTGGCCGAACGCGGTGCGATCGTCGATGACCGCAATGCGTTTGGCTTTCAGCACCTTGACGGCATATTCACCGGCGTAATTACCGCCGTCGTCATCATGGCCCATCACGCGAAAGCTGGTATCAAACCCCTGTTGAGTATAGGCATGGCCTGTGGCAACCGGTGCCACCTGGGCAATGCCGGCATCATGATAAATGCGGGCCGCCGGGATGCTGGTGCCGGTATTCCAGTGGCCGACCACGCCAGCGACGCCTTCGTCCACCAGGCGCTGCGCTACTGCAACGGCGGTGCGCGGGTCGGACTGGTCGTCTTCGGAAAGCAGTTTAAAGGTGACAGGTTTGCCGTTCAGCGTCGGCTTCTGGGCGTTGGCGTCGGCGATCGCCAACTGAGCGCCGCTTTCCAGATCCTTGCCGATACGGGCGGAAGGGCCGGTCAGCGGGCCGGCCAGACCGATCAGAATGGTGTCGGCGGCCTGCGCAGGCGCGGCTGTGCCAAGGGTAGCCAGAACGGCGGCGGCCAGGGCCAACGGCTTAAAGCGAGTTATCTTGTTCATGTAAAACTCCCGGTGCGGTTAAAAGTAAAAACGGTTATTCGCCCAGATAGGCTTGTTTGATTTTTTCATCGTCGAGCATGCCGGCAGACCGGCCGCTGTGGCTCAGGCTGCCGCTGTCCAGCACGTAGGCGCGATCGGTCGATTCCAGCGCCAGCCGGGCATTCTGTTCTACCAGCAATAGCGTGACGCCGTCACTGGCAAGGGTTTTGATCACGTCAAAAATGGCTTCGACCACGATCGGCGCCAGGCCCATTGAGGGTTCATCCAGCACCAGCAGACGTGGTCGGCTGAGCAGTGCACGGCCCATCGCCACCATTTGTTGTTCGCCGCCGGAGAGCAGCCCGGCTTGTTGCCGCAACCGCTCGCGCAGGCGTGGGAAAAGGGCGCAAACTCGCTCCAGATCCTGCTGGATCGCCGGTTTATCGCGGCGGGAGTAGGCGCCCAGCTGCAAATTTTCCAGCACCGTCATGCGGGCGAAAATGCCGCGGCCTTCCGGCACCATCACCAGCCCCTGTTGCAGCAACCGATGCGGAGGAACACCGCGGATGGACTGGCCGTCGAACAGGATTTCTCCTTCGAAGGGTTGTAGGCCGGTCAACGCGCGCAGGCTGGAGGTTTTGCCCGCGCCGTTGGCGCCGATCAATGTCACCTGTTCGCCGTGGTTAACCGTAAAATCGATGCCTTTCACTGCATGAATGCCGCCGTAAGACACTTTTAGCCGTTTGACGGACAGTAAGGGTTCAGACATGCGCAGCTCCTCCCAGATAAGCCCGGATCACCGCCGGTTCACGCCTTACCTGCGCGGGTTCGCCTTCGGCGATGACTTTGCCGTAGTCGAGCACCGTCAGACGGTCGCACAATCCCATCACCAGCTTGACGTCGTGCTCGATCAGCAGCAGGGTTTTGCCGCTTTCGCGGATGCGTTGCAGCAGCTCGCGCAGCGCCACTTTCTCTGCGGCATTCATGCCGGCGGCCGGTTCATCCAGCGCCAATAACTGCGGGTCGGTAGCCAACGCGCGGGCAATTTCCAGCCGCCGCTGGTGGCCGTAGGAAAGATCGCCGGCGCGGTAATGGGCGAACTGACTGATGCCGACGTACTCCAGCAGCGCGTGGGACTTCTCGCGCGTTGCCTGTTCTTCCTCGCGGGCGCGGCGGTGACGTGAAATAGCCGCCCACAGGCCGTTGCGGGTGCGTACATGGCAGCCCACCATCACGTTTTCCAGCACGCTCATCTCGTTGAACAGCCGCAGGTTCTGGAAGGTGCGAGCGATGCCGGCCTGCACGACTTTGTCGATCGCCTGCGGTTTGTAGCGACGATCCAACAGGTGGAACTCACCGCTATCGGCGCGGTACAGGCCGGTAATCAGATTGAAACAGGTGGTTTTACCGGCGCCGTTCGGCCCGATCAACCCATAGATTTCCCCCCGGCGGATACTCATGCTGACGTCATCCACGGCGGTCAGCCCGCCAAAGCGTTTACTGACATGGTTTAGGGTGAGCAATGGCGTCATGATGCGGCTCCCGATTGATGACGCGCCGGCCACAGGCCCGCAGGGCGATACAACATCACCAGAATCAGCGCCAGGCCGTAGAACAGTTGGCGGATAATTTCCGGATCGATCCACACTTGGCCGAACAGGGCCTGTTGCAGCGGCCCCATGGTGCTGCGCAACAGCTCCGGCAGCGCCGCCAGCAGCAACGCGCCGAGGATCACGCCGGGAATGTGCCCCATACCGCCCAGCACCACCATCGCCAGTACGGCTATCGACTCTTGCAAGGTGAAGGATTCCGGTGAGACAAATCCCTGGAATGCCGCGAATAGCGCGCCGGCGATGCCGCCGAACGTGGCGCCGATGGCGAATGCCAGCAGTTTGAAGTTACGGGTGTTGATGCCCATCGCCCGCGCTGCGTCCTCATCTTCGCGGATGGCGGTCCAGGCGCGACCGACCCGTGAATGTTGCAGGCGCAGGCAGATAAACAGGATCGCCAGCAGCAGGGCGGCGAACAGGTAGTAATACAAATACAGCGAGGAAAAACGGATGCCGAACCACTCATGCATGCCGGAAAACTTCAGGCCGAACAGGCTGACCGGATCGATGCCGGAAATGCCCTTTGGCCCGTTGGTGATATTGACCGGGCGATCGAGGTTGCGCATCAGAATACGCACGATTTCGCCGAAACCCAACGTGACGATCGCCAAATAGTCGCCGCGCAAGCGCAGCGTCGGTGCGCCGAGCAGGATGCCGCACAGCGCCGCCAGCACGGCGGACAGCGGTATCAGCAGCAGGATGGACAGATGCAAGCCATCCGGGAACCAGTGCAACAGCAACGGAAACTGTTCGGTCAGGTGTGGCGAAGACAGCAGTGCGGTCAGGTAGGCGCCGACTGCGTAAAAGGCGATAAACCCCATGTCCAGCAGGCCGGTCAGGCCGACGACGATATTCAGCCCCAGCGCCAGCATCAGGTACAGCAATGCGAAGTCGATCACTCGCACCCAATAGTTGCCGCCGGCGGCCCCGGCCAGCCAGGGGGCCAGCAGCAGGCCGAGCATAAATAGCGCGACGCTGAGTCTGGCGCGGCCCGGGGTGGCGGTTTGCAGGGAGGTGGTCAGAACGGTCATTTTATCTCCTCAGGCGCGGGTAGCGACGCGCTCGCCCAGCAGCCCGGATGGGCGTAATACCAGCACCGCAATCAGAATCAGGAAGGCGAAAACGTCCTGATAATTGCTGCCGAAGGTGCCGCCGGTCAGTTCACCGAGATAACCGGTACCCAGCGATTCGAATAGCCCCAGCAATAGTCCGCCGAGCATGGCGCCGCGCAGGTTGCCGATGCCGCCCAGCACCGCGGCGGTAAAAGCCTTGATGCCCGGCAGGAAGCCCATGGAGAAGCCGGCGTTGCCGTAGTTGCTGGCCATCATGACGCCCGCCACCGCCGCCAGCGCACCGCCGAGGGCGAAGGTCAACACGATCACCCGGTTGGGATCGATGCCCATCAGACCGGCGACCTGCGGGTTTTCCGCCGTGGCACGCATCGCGCGGCCAAAACGCGAGTGTTCGACCAGCAACAGCAGCCCGGCCATCACCAGCACGGCGACAACCAGCGTGGCGATACCGGTGCCGGTGATCACCGCCGGCGCATGCTCGGCGCTGCCCTGGGTCAAGGCGATGGGGGACATGGGCAGCAGTTGCGGGAACATCAACGGATTGCGCGACCAGATCAGCATCGCCAACGTTTGCAGCAGCAGCGAGACGCCAATACCGCTGATCAACGGCGCCAGGCGCGGGGCATTGCGCAGGCGGCGATAGGCCAGGCGTTCGATGCTCATCGACACCAGCGCGCAGACCGCCATGGCGATCGTCGTCGCCAGCAACAGCACTGTGTACGGCGACAGAGCGGGGAAATGATGCTGTAACACGCCGATAGCCGACAGGGCGCTCAGCGCGCCGACCATCAGCACATCGCCGTGGGCGAAATTGATAATGCGCAGAATGCCGTACACCATGGTGTAACCCAGAGCGATCAGCGCATAAATACTGCCGAGCATCAGTCCGTTGACGGTCTGCTGTACCAGCGTATCCATAGGGGGAGTCCCGAAAATAATGATTCAGGGGCTCAGAGTAGAGAATTAAAAAAAATTGTAAAATACGGAAAAATAATTTCTTATATAAAAAATGCGTGTTTTTAATTTATTGATTTATTTGTATATTAATTTTAACTCATGGCCGATTTTTTACCAAAATAGTCAATATATGAAAAAAACAGAAGAGTACGACGTCCTGTTGCCGAACGATCCGCCGCTGCGCGCCGTACGGGCGTTCGAGGCTATCGCCCGCCTGGGCAGCATTACCGCTGCGGCGAAGGAGCTGGCGATATCTCCCTCGGCGGTCAGCCATCAGCTCAAAACGCTGGAGGCTTTTCTGCAAATGCCGCTCACCGAACGGCAGGGCCGCAACCTGATCCTGCGCAGCGAAGGGCGCGAGTATTACCGCTCGATCCGTTCGGCGTTTAACGTGCTGCGCCAGGCGACGGAGCATGTGCGTGAGCAATCGGCCTCCCGGCAGGTGACCATCAGCCTGATCCCGCTGTTCGGCATGGGCTGGTTTATTCCGCGTTTGCACGGCTTTTTGCGCGAAAATCCCGATATCGACATCAACGTGGTGTATGCCAACCACCGTAACTATCTCAGCGACGCCGCAGATATTTCGATTCGCTTTGGCGTGGGGCAATGGACCGGCTATCGCAGCGAAAAACTGATGTCCGGCAAAATGGTGCCGGTGTGCAGCCGCAGTTTTATCAGGCTGCATGGGCTGCTGGATACGCCGGATCAGCTTTCGCCGCTGCCGTTGTTGCACGACGAAGAACGCAATACCTGGATGCAGTGGTTCCAGCAGGCCGGCGTCAGGCGGCCGCTGCGCAGCACCGGGCCGATGTTCGAGGATGGCCTGCTGACGTTGGCGGCGGTGCAGTCGGGGCTGGGCTGCGCCCTGATGCGCGAGCCGCTGATCGAGCCCTATCTTAACAGCGGCGAACTGGTTAAGTTGTTTGACCGGCCGATTGACGATGGCCGCGATTATTACCTGTGCGTGCGGGCAGACAGCGAGTTGTCGCAAGAGGGGCAGAATCTGCAGCAGTGGTTGCTGCGCGAGGCCGCAGGTCAATAAACAGACACGCGTTAACTGCCTGAATTGGCTATCCTGAGTAGAGTGCAATGGGTTAACCGGAGTGTTTGATGACTGCAGAAAACGAGCTGGAACAAACGCCAAAAATGAGTCTGCCGCTGCTGGCCGGTGGCGCGTTGGGCGTGGTGTTCGGCGATATCGGTACCAGCCCGCTGTATACCCTGAAAACCGTGCTTTATCTGTCCGGTGATGCGCCGTCCGCGCCGGTGATCCTCGGCCTGTTATCGCTGATTTTCTGGACGCTGGTGATAGTGACCTCGCTCAAATACGCCATGTTCGCCATGCGGATCGATAACCGCGGCGAGGGCGGTATCATGGCGCTGATGTCGCTGCTGGTCAGCAAGAAGAGCGCCCGGCCGATGGTGGTATTTGCCGGCCTGTTCGGCGCGGCGCTGATTTATGGCGATGGGGCGATCACCCCGGCGATCTCGGTATTGTCGGCGCTGGAAGGCTTGAACATTGTTCTGCCCGAATCGCAGCCCTATATTTTACCGGCGGCGGTGGTGATCCTGGTCAGCTTGTTCGCCATTCAGCCGCTGGGCACTGCACGAATCGGCAAGGTGTTTGGCCCGATTATGGCGCTGTGGTTTTTTTCCATTGCAGCTTTGGGCATTTGGGGAATTATCCAGCACCCTGCGGTGCTGATGGCGTTGAATCCTTTGTACGGCATTCACTTTCTGTTCTCAAACGGGGTGACCAGTTTTCTGGTACTGGGTGGGGTGTTCCTTTGCGTAACCGGCGCAGAGGCGCTGTATGCCGATATGGGGCACTTTGGCAAAAAACCTATCTGGCTCGCCTGGTTCGGCATCGTGTTCCCCAGTTTATTACTGAACTATGCCGGGCAGGCCGCGCTGATCCTCTCCGGCGCCGACGTGACCCAGAATATTTTCTTCCGCCTGTGCCCGCCGATAATGCAAATACCCTTGGTGATCCTGGCTACCCTTGCCACCATTATCGCCAGCCAGGCGATCATCAGCGGGGCCTTTTCCATGACCCGTCAGGCGATCCAGCTTGGTTGGTTGCCGCGCTTGCGGGTGAAGCAAACCACCGAGGAGAGCTACGGCCAGATTTACATCGGTGCCATCAACTGGCTGCTGATGGCGGTGACGGTCTTTCTGACGGTGTTCTTCAAATCCTCCGATAATCTTGCCGCCGCTTACGGCATCGCCGTTTCGCTCACCATGATCATGACCAGCGGCTTGCTGTTTGTGGCGATGCGCGAGGTGTGGCGCTGGGGATTCACCGCCAGCCTGCTGGTTGCCGGCGGATTTTTCATCGTCGATCTCAGCTTTTTGGTGGCTAACCTCAGCAAGGTGCTGCAAGGGGGCTATGTGCCGTTGCTGCTGGCCAGCCTGGTTTATGGCGTGATGCTGATCTGGCATCGCGGCGTGGCTGCGGCGTCACGCACGCTGGGTGAAAAGAGCCTGCCGCTGGCGGATTTCCTGGCGCAGATCGAAGCGCAGGCCATTCCTCGGGTGCCGGGTACGGCGATATTTCTTACCCGTAATCTGAATGGCACGCCGCCGGTGATGAAATGGCACGTCAAACGTAACGGCTCGCTGCATGCCGATGTGTTGGCGCTGAACATCATGATTGTGAACGAACCACGGGTGGCGAATGCCGAGCGGTTGGTAATGCGGCAGCAGTCACCGGGCTTCTGGTGCGGCGTGGCCAGCTACGGCTTTATGGAACGGCCGAACATTCCCCGGTTATTGCACCACGCCGAGGCGCAGAAAACCGGGTTGAATTTTGACGACGCCACCTATTATCTGGGACATGAAACCGTGGTGCGCCGCGAAGAAAACGACAGGTTACCGGCGTGGCAGCGCAGCATCTTTGCGCTGATGGTGCGTAACGGCATGCACGTGACGGATTACTACTATCTCCCGAGCGATCAGGTGGTGGAGATCAGCCGCCGGGTGCCGGTGTGACGGTCTGGCTATAGGTTAAAAGCAACGGTTATTTAGCCGCAGGCATGGCGCACGCTATAGTGCGGTGGCGCGATGTGCGCGGCTTTGCTCTGAGGATTTATGTCACTGTTCGATCTTACTGCGCTGGCTGCCGATTTGCCGCAGGCATGGCGTTCCAGCATTCTGGGGCGCGTCGGTTCCGCTAATATCAAAGTGCTGCGAATGGATCAGCGCGCCATTGACGATGAAGTTCACGAATACCATGAGACGCTGCTGGTGATCGAAGGCCAACTGCGCTTGGCGGTGCAGGGCGAGGAAATTACGGTGAACGCCGGGCAACTGTATCAGGCCGTAGCCGGCGTGCCGCATCGCGTGTTGGCGGGCAGTCACGGCACGCTGGTGATTGTTGATTTGCCCGAGAATTAATGCCGCTCGCCCAGCGCGGACAACGCCACGTCAACCGCCGCTAACAACCGTTCTTTTGTGACGCCGTCACGCGCTTGTATCGATAAACCGTGCAAAAAGACCGCGAAGTAATCGCCGAGGCTGTCGGCGTCGGTATCCGCCGGTAGCTCCCCGTTTTTCACCGCCAGCCGCAGTCGCTCAATAATGCCCTGGGTGCGCAGCAGGCGGTGTTCCGCCAGCCAGATTTTAATGCCGCTGTTTTCAGCGCTGACGCTGGCGGCGGAAGAGACCACCATGCAACCCTGTGGCAGGTCGGTACGGCTGTAGAGCGTCACCGCGTCTTCCAACAGGCGCTTTATCGCCGCCCGCACGCCGGTTTCCTCACTGAACGCCCGCTCGGCAAAACCGCCTTCATGGTTTTCGTAGCTGGCGATGGCTTCGCGGAACAGCAATTCCTTCGAACCGAACGCCTTGTATATGCGCGCTGAGGCGATGCCCAGTTCGGCCACCAGATCCGACATCGAAGTGCCTTCGTATCCCTGACGCCAGAAGAGATCCCGTGCTTTCAGTAATGCCTGTTCGCGGTCGAATTCGCGTGGTCTGCCTGCCATCGGTCGGCTCCTGTTTGCCTGTCATTCAGTGAGATAGGATCGCTTAAATCGCCTCTGACGCCAACGAATTTCTAAAATCTGCTTGCTGCGGGATTCATTTGAGCCTATTGTTTGTCAATCGACAACAAATAGGAGTTTACGATGAAAACCTTGAAAGGTCCAAGCCTGCATCTCGCACAATTCAGTGACGATGCCGCCCCCTTTAACAGTCTGCCCGCCATTGCGCAATGGGCGGCGGACACCGGCTTTAAAGCGCTGCAAATCCCCGCGTGGGATCGCCGCCTGTTCGATTTGGCTACCGCAGCGGAAAGCCAGACTTACTGCGATGAACTGATCGGCATGTTGGCAGACAAGGGGCTGGTAGTCAGCGAACTGACCACCCACATTTTTGGTCAGTTGATGGCGGTGCACCCGGCTTATGACGCGTTGTGCGACAGCTTTGCGCCGCCGGCGCTGCGCGGCAACCCGCAGGCGCGCGGCGAATGGGCGCGGCAACAGTTGCTGTTGGCGGCCAAAGCCTCCGCGCGGCTGGGGCTGAGCGAGATGGGCACCTTTTCCGGCTCGCTGGCGTGGCCCTACCTGTTTCCGTTCCCGCAGCGCCCAGCCGGGTTGATCGAGACGGCGTTCGATGAACTGGCGAAACGCTGGTTGCCGGTGCTGAATGCCTGCGACGAACAGGGCGTGAACCTGTGTTATGAAATTCACCCCAGTGAAGACCTGCACGACGGCGTGACGTTTGAAATGTTTCATCAGCGCGTCGGGGGCCACCCGCGCTGCCAGATCCTGTTCGATCCGAGTCACTTCGTGCTGCAACAGCTGAACTACCTGGATTACATCGATATTTATAAAGATTTTATCCGCATGTTCCACGTCAAGGATGCCGAGTTCAACCCGACCGGGCGGCAGGGCATTTATGGCGGTTATCAGTCGTGGACCGAACGCGCCGGGCGTTTCCGTTCGCTGGGCGACGGCCAGGTGGATTTCAAAGGCATTTTCTCCCGGCTGACGCAGCACGGCTACGCCGGTTGGGCGACGCTGGAATGGGAATGCTGCCTCAAGCACCCACAGGACGGCGCCCGCGAAGGGGCGGCTTTTATCCGCGACCATATCATCAACGTCACCGACAAGGTGTTTGATGACTTTGCCGGCGCGCCGGTCGACCAGCAACAGATCAATACCTTGCTCGGCCTGCGCTGAGCCGCGCTATTCCACCACGGAGAACACCCATGAAAATGCAAAATAACGGGTCCATGCTGAATGGACCTGAACCCGAACACGTCTATGCACGGGTCAACGGCAACCGCATTCACTGCGTCACCCTCGGCGAAGGCCGGCCGGTATTGCTGATCCCCGGTTGGCCGCAGACCTGGTATACCTGGCGTTATGTGATGCAGGCGCTGGCAGCGGCCGGCTTTAAGGCGATTGCGGTGGATCCGCCGGGTATCGGCGATTCGGATAAACCCACCGGCGGTTACGACACCGGCAGCGTCGCTGCCGTGCTGCACCAGACCATGCTGCAGCTTGGGCACCCGAGTTATGCATTGGTCGGCCACGATATTGGCATGTGGATCGGCTATGCGCTGGCCAGCGACTATCCGCAGGCGGTGGAAAGGCTGGTGCTGACCGAGGCGGTGATCCCAGGACTGGCCCCCGCACCGCCGATTTTTGTGTCGCCGGACCAAAACATCTTCCTGTGGCATTTCATGTTCAACCAACTGGCGGATCTGCCGGAGGCGTTGACGCTGGGCCGCGAGAGGGAGTATCTCGGCTACATCTTTAACCGCTGGTCTTATCGCCGTGATCGGGTGGCCGCAGAAACCTATATTGCTGCTTATTCTGCGCCGGGCAGCCTGCGCGCCGGTTTTGATTACTACCGCGCCATTCCCGAGACCGTGCGGCAAAACCAGCGGCGTGCCGAGAGCAGGCTCGAAATGCCGGTGATGACCATCGGCGCAGAGCACGCCACTGGCGATGCGCCTTTTGTCACGTTGCGAGATAACGCCGTGGATCTGCGGGGTGAGACGGTCGCCGGCTGCGGTCATTTTATTACCGAAGAGTGTCACGAGGCCTTTATCGCCCTGGTGGTGCCATTCCTGTCGGAGGCGCAGACCTATGCCGCTTGATACGCAGATTGCCCGTTTTCTGGCGGATACGGCAGGTGCGGCGGCACCTGGTTCCCTGGCCGAGATGCGCGCCGCCGCCGAGGCCGGGCTGCTGCAACTGCAGGGCGAAGCGGAAGCCAGCGGCGGCGTGAGGGATTTTACGGTCACCGCCAACGACGGCCATGAGATCGCCATTCGCGCCTACCGACCGCTGAGCGCGGGGGACGAACCCTTGCCGGCCATGCTGTATGCCCACGGCGGCGGCTGGTGCCTGGGTTCGTTGGCGCTGTATGACCGGCCTTGCCAGGCGCTGGCCAATGCCACGGGCCGGTTGATCCTGTCGGTCGATTACCGGCTGGCGCCGGAGCATCCGTTCCCGCAGCCGCTGGAGGATTTTTACCAGGCATTGTGCGCAGTGATTGAGCGGGCGGATGAACTGGGGATTATCTCCGGACGCATCGCGGTTGGCGGCGACAGCGCAGGCGGCAATCTGGCGGCGGCCGTGGCGTTGCTGGCCCGCGACCGCGAAGGGCCGCAGATCGAACATCAGCTGTTGCTGTATCCGGCGCTGAGCGGCGCTATGAATACCGCCAGTTATGACGACTACGCGCAGGGCTATTTCCTGACCCGGGAAGTGATGGCGTTTTGCTGGGAGACGTATTTGGGTAAAGAGGGGAAACCGCGCAATCCTTACGCCGAGCCATTGCATGCCGAAACCTTGGGGCTGTTGCCACCGGCGACCATTCTGAGCTGCGAGTACGATCCGTTACGCGATGAGGCCGAGCAGTATGCACAACGGTTGCATGAAAGTGGGGTGGCGGTGCGCTGCGAACGGTTGCCGGGCATGGTGCATGCCTGTATCCATATGCTGGGGTTAACCTCGGCGGCGGGGCTGTTGTTCGACAAGGCCGTGTAATACTTCGGCAGGTGCTGCACGCTGCACATGCCGAACTTTGCCATAAAACTCATGCCCCGCATTGCGGGGCATGAGTTTTCGGCTGCTAGGGGTTAACGGCCGGCGACGGTGACGAAGCGGGTCTCCAGATAGGATTCAATCGCCTCGCTGCCGCCTTCGGTGCCGTGACCGGAGTCTTTCACCCCGCCAAACGGCGTTTCAGGCAGGCCGAAACCGATGTGGTTGATGCTGAGCATGCCACTTTCCACATCTCGGCCCAGCGCGGTTACCGTGGCGATGCTACGGCTGTAGGCGTAGGCCGCCAGACCGTAAGGCAGGCGGTTAGCCTCGGCTATCGCTTCCTCATAGGTGGCGAACGGACGCAGCAGGGCGACTGGGCCAAACGGCTCCTCAGACATCGCCCGCGCGCTCAGCGGGACGTCGCGCAGCACCGTTGGCTCAAAGAAGTTGCCGCTGCCCGGCAGACGGTTGCCGCCGGTGCTGGCCTTGGCGCCCTGGTCGATGGCGTCCTTCACTAAGGCGTCGATGGCTGTGACGCTGCGCTCCAGCACCATCGGCCCCATGGTCACACCTTCATCCAACCCGTTGCCCAGCTTGATGTCGCGCACCGCTGCGGTGAATTTCGCTACAAAGTCTTCATAGACGCCTTGCTGGATCAGAAAACGGGTTGGGGCGATACAGACCTGGCCGGCGTTGCGGAACTTGGCCAGTGCCAGCTCTTTGGCGGCGGCGTCGAGATCGGCATCGTCGAAAATCAACACCGGCGCGTGGCCGCCCAGCTCCATGGTGGCCTTTTTCATATGCTGCCCGGCCAGTGCTGCCAGATGTTTGCCCACGCGGGTGGAGCCGGTGAACGAGATCTTGCGAATGGTCGGGTGCGGGATCAGGTATTCGGAGATGTCCGCCGGGGTGCCGTACACCAATGCGATCACGCCAGCCGGGATGCCGGCGTCGGCAAAGGCTCTGATCAGCTCTGCCGGCGAGGCCGGGGTTTCTTCCGGGCCTTTGATGATGATCGAGCAACCGGCGGCCAGCGCGGCGGACAGCTTGCGCACGATCTGGTTGATCGGGAAGTTCCACGGCGTAAAGGCGGCAACCGGGCCGACCGGCAGCTTAAGGGTTTGCTGTTGAACATCGCGGCTGCGGGCAGGGATGATTTGGCCGTAGGTGCGGCTGGCTTCGCCGGCAAACCAGTCAATGACGTCCGCCGAATTAAGGATCTCAACCTTGGCCTGAGCCACCGGTTTGCCCTGTTCCTGCGTCATGATGGCGGCGACAGAGTCTGCGCGTTCGCGCAGCAAGGCGGCGGCTTTACGCATCAGGATGGCGCGCTGATAGGCGGAGGTGTCGCGCCAGAGTTTAAAACCGCGTTCGGTAGCGGCCAGCGCCAGATCGAGATCGGCTTGTGCGGCGTGCGCCACGTTGCCAATGACCTCATCGGTAGCGGGGTTGGTGACCGGCAGGGTTTTGCCGGCGACTGCGCTGCGCCATTGTCCGTCAATATAGAGTTGAGTATCTGGATACATTTTTGCCTCTTACTTTCAGGGAGTTAAACACCGTTTCCCGCTCTGCGGCGGGATAATCAAACCCGCTGACGCCGATCAACAGACGCCAGGCGATGGGTAAAATACCCTACGCCGAATGAGCGCGATCGTCCAGGGAACCGCGGTGTGCACTACTCAAACGGCATCGGTTTGACTATCATACAAGCCAGGTTTGGCCTTGATGCAGGGCGGTTGCAGGATATGGAGGTAGAGTGCAGGGTGTTCCACAGCAGTTCCCCTTCGAAAAAGATTGCGCACAGTTCCGGCAGTTGCCGCAACTGCCGGGCGTAGAGCTTTACCACGCCCATATCGAGCGCTATGTCTTCGAACCTCATACCCACGACGCTTTTGCCATCGGCACCGTCGATGTCGGCGCCGAGCGCTTTCGTTATCGTGGTGCGCAGCATCTGGCGGCACCGGGTTCGCTGGTGTTGATGAACCCGGACGAACTTCACACCGGCGAGGCGGAAACGGCCGGTGGCTGGAATTATCGGATGCTCTATCTTGAACCTCAGGCGCTGGAGTTGCTGTCCGGCGAGCAGGGGTTTTGGTTTACCGATGCGGTACGCCAGGATCCGCAGGCGGCGCGGCAACTTTCGGCGACGCTGGCCGCACTGTGGCAAGCGCGGGATCCGATGACGATTGATGACCTGCTGCTGCAAGTGGTGGCGATTTTCCGCCCCCACGCGCGAACCGCACGGCCGCTGAAAGATGAGCCGGCGCACCGTTTTGACATCGTCAAAACTTACCTGCGCGATAACTTTTCCTCTGCCATCACGCTGGATCAGTTGGCGGCATTGGTGTCGCTCAGCCCGTACCATTTTTTGCGCAAATTCAAAGCCGAATACCATGTCTCACCGCAGCAGATGCTGATGGCTATCCGCCTTGCGCAAGCCAAACTGATGCTGGGGCGCGGCATGCCTGCCGCGCAGGTAGCCGCCGCTGCGGGGCTGACCGATCAGGCGCATTTAACCCGCGCTTTCGCTAACCGTTACGGCGTCACGCCAGTGCGCTATCAAAAACAGGTCATGGCCCGCTGAGTAGCGCCATTAATGCATGCGAGTAAAAATGCTCTTCTTTTGAGGGTGCCAAGGGAAGGTGACATTCAATTCTCTGACTGTTGGAGCATTACAGGATTAATTAACAGGTGGACATATTGGTAGGAAGTTAACGCTTCGCAGAGAATTTTAAAGATATTTATCTTTTTTATTGATGTTTTTATATTCATCGGGTAATAATTATCCAGAAGGAGTTATTTATATTTATTAGCGTTCTGGCTAAAGCGTATCGTTTATATTATCAACTAATTCAAAGCTCGTTTTTATGTGTTTTTTTTCGAAATTTAATAATAACATTGACCAGGCTGATAATGAGGGTGGCGGTCATTTCTCAGGTTTAACTTTTGTCAGGTAAACTGAGCCCCTCTCTTTTATTGCTATAACATTTTGAATTATATTACTAATTCAAAATAAAAGAACATGAGGCATGTAAAGAATGAGGATGCTGAAAGTCATTGAGTTATCTGTCACCTCGCTAGTGTCTATTTTTATAATGACAACCATACTTAATACATTGAATATTTCCTGGGGAATTATTGTAATTCCGGAAGGGTTAGATAATCTACTGATATCCTTGTTCGTTTTGTATGGTTCAATCAAATTGGCGGGATCGGTTATGAAGCCGCTTAAATGGCTTTGGTTAAATAGTAAAAAATAGCCAGTCAAATAAAAAATCGAAAAGGAATATGATGATGAGAATACTTACTTTAAAAGAACAACAGTTAATCAGCGGTGGCGGAGATGGAAACAATGGCGGGGACAAGGAAACTTACCGCGGCATTGGATATGGGGCTCAGGCTAATGGTTTCCAACCCAACCTTGCGGCTAAAGGTTGTGGATTATTTCAAGATTTATCAAATCATTGTGTGCTTGCTATTGCCTCTGGCGCTATTGGCATCGCTGGCGCATTTGCTAGCCGAAATAGTGTAGGGATTGCAACGGCTATGGGTTCCGCAGCCATTGGTATTGGCGGAACCTGTAATAACAGCTCTGGTAGAGATCGTGGGGTTCCATTTAGGTAGGTGAAATTTTATCACTATCACAACAGCCTCTGTATCGTGGGTACAGAGGCTGTTGTTTACGCTTTGACCGGCATTGATAACCCCCCATCACCAGATCGTGCCACGCCCCGCTAAAACAGCAACCTGCTATGCTGAAATAGCAAAACTGAGTGCATCTAACAAGAACAGCACACCTAAACCATTAAAATCAAAAGCGACACCTGAATTTTTCTCGTCACATTTGTATGTTGTCGTTGTACTGCTGTGGTATGCCCAACTTTTCGATACTGACGGCGTTGCTCATTAGAGCATTAAGACGCATTTGCCAGCGTTACCATTGCGGCGAAAACAGTTGCAACCACTGCCGGGGTAAATGACTCGAGAGCTTTTGTGCCAACACTGGCTGCGGTTTCACGTGCCACGTTCAGCAATACACGGCCGGGCGCACGAAGTATTACCTGACGAAGCCCATTGGTGCTGTCGCGTGCTACGAGGCCAATTTTTTCGAGAACGATCAATTGACGCACTAGTGCTGATTGCGGCTTACAAATCTGCTCCCCAAGTACTGATATATTTACCCGACCACCGTCCGATCGCGCGATAACATTCAATAGCGCAAAGTCACTGAAGCTGATGCCATGATATGTGCCCAATTCATCGTCAAGCTTAAGTTGCAGACTGGCGTGGGCACGATATAGCGCCAAACAAAAATCGAGATTTGTGTTCATCAAGGCTGCTTCCCGGGTTCGTCGTAGCTAAGTTCATCGGGGCAGAGGATTTCCTGGCGCCACAGGCTAACCAACATTTCCAATTCCCGTGCGGCATCGAAAGCGGGATCTTCACTGGCTTTAACCCTGTCGAGTACCTCAAAGAGAAAGTTACTCTCACCATGCTCGACCCAATCCTGCGCAAGTCTCATGTTCCGATGTTGTGCATATCGCAGTTCAAAACGATGCCGGTTGAGTGTGCCTTGAACGTTAGCGCTGCCCGCAACCAATACTCGCCCCGTAATCTTGTTACGGATCGCATACACCCCTGCTCGAGTTTTCGTGTCCAGGTACTGCCGTTTCAGCGCTTGTTTGTCTGTCATCATCCCTCCTCTTCGTTTCAGGTAAGTCATGGTTTTGTTGTCAGCGGTATGCGTTTTCACGAATAATACCCGGATAATATTCCCTGTCAATAATACCCGGGTAAATATGCCTATCGCTATACCGCATGAAAATTTGGGGTTGATGGTGAATGGGGCAGACAGCCCCTGGAAGAGGGTGCCTCATCATCGGTAAATGGGGTTATGGTCTGAATTTACTGCTGTTTTGAGTCACCGGTGGTTGCAAGCTTTCCGGATATCGTCAAAAAGATGACTAATCAGAATGAAACTGTATTCATAATATTTACTATTAATTTTATCCGGGTATATTAATGACCCTTAACATCCCATTGAGGTTAAATGCATGTCTGAATACCTGTCGAAGGCTTCGACAGCCTTTGGTGACCAACAGTTGCTGTTCTCAGGTCCATTGGTCGATGTTGCACTTGCCGTTAAAAATGAGCTCGAAAAGGGAGCGTTAAGAACATTTCTTGTGTTTGATGATGTGACAGGCAGCGTGATCGACTTGGACCTGCGAGGGTCTGATGCCGATGTTGTAGAGAGGCTTTCCTGTCCTCCCCAGCAATTCACGGGGCGTTATGCCACTCGCCGGGACAAGTCGGCAGAGACGGTGGATGACGAGTCTGCCGAATCGAAAGGACGGGGTCGACCAAAATTAGGTGTCGTTGCTCGCGAGGTAACTTTATTGCCAAGGCAATGGGACTGGCTAACCACCCGACCCGGCAGCGCATCCGCTATACTCAGGCGTCTGGTAGACGAGGCCATGCGCTCGGAGGGGGAGCGTGAACAAAAACGGGCAGCTCATGAGGCTGCTTATCAATTCATGCAGGCAATCGCCGGAGATTTGCCTGGCTATGAGGAGGGAGTTCGCGCACTTTTCGCAGACAATCGAACCAAACTTGAGCAATGTATTGCAGCATGGCCTGTAGATATTAAGGCTTATACTCTACGCTTGGCTTTCGGTTTATCAGATCAGCCAACTAAGAGATCTACTAAAACCGGCTAAAATATCACCATAAAAACAGGCTTAACGTAGTTTCCCAGGTTGGCCCGCTAAAACAGCAACCTCCTACAATATCGCCACGAGCAATTGGGCTAGGCTGCTCCTGAAATTCATTCACGGGTTTGATGGAGTCACTATGTTTGTTGGCGTGTTATTTGCCCTCTCGGCCGGGCTGATGTGGGGGCTGATTTTTGTCGGCCCGGTATTGATCCCCGAATATCCTGCGGCGTTACAGTCCACCGGGCGTTACCTGGCCTTTGGCCTGATCGCCTTGCCGCTGGCGTGGTTCGATCGCCGCCGGTTGCGAAAGCTGCAGCGTAAAGACTGGCTTGAAGCGCTTAAACTGACGGCGATCGGCAACCTGCTGTATTACCTGTGCCTGGCCAGTGCCATTCAACGCACCGGGGCGCCGGTGTCCACCATGATTATCGGGACGCTGCCGGTGGTGATTTCAGTCACCGCCAACCTGTTTTACAGCCGGCATGACGGGCGGCTTTCCTGGCGGAAGTTAACGCCGGCGCTGGTGTTGATCGCCTGTGGGCTGGCGTTCGTCAACGTCGCCGAACTGAAGGGCAATACGGCACCGCTCGATCTCTGGCGCTATATCAGCGGTCTGGGGCTGGCGCTGCTGGCGGTGGCCTGCTGGACCTGGTTCCCGCTGCGCAATGCCCGCTGGCTGCGGGAAAATCCAGACCAAAGACCGGCCACCTGGGCGACGGCGCAGGGGGTAGTCACCTTGCCGCTGGCGTTGGCGGGTTACCTGTTGGTTTGCGGCCAGTTGGCCCTCACTCAGCCGGCGTTCGCGTTGCCGTTTGGGCCACGGCCGGACGTGTTTGTCCCGTTGATGATAGCCATCGGCATGTTGTGCTCGTGGATTGGCGCGCTGTGCTGGAATGAGGCGAGCCAGCGCTTGCCGACGGTGTTGGTGGGGCCACTGATCGTCTTCGAAATTCTGGCGGGGTTGGCCTACACCTTCATGTTGCGCCAGGCGTGGCCGCCGCTGTTGACGCTGTGCGGTATCGCCTGCCTGATGATCGGGGTGGTTTACGCGATGCGCATCAAACCGCAGCCGGTGGTAGTGCGGTTGGCAGAACGATAAGCGCCACGCCTGCCGCGAAGGCGGCAGGCGGTGAACCGCTTAACGTTTACTGTGGTGAATGATCTCTTCGGCCACGTTGCGCGGCGCTTCGGCGTAGTGGCTGAACTCCATGGTGTAAGTCGCGCGGCCTTGCGACATCGAGCGCAGGGTGGTCGAGTAGCCAAACATCTCGGACAGCGGCACCTTGGCGCGGATCTCCTTGCCGCCGCCGCCGGGGATATCCTCCATGCCTTGCACCAGACCGCGCCGCGACGACAGATCGCCCATCACGCTGCCGGCATAGTCTTCCGGCGTTTCCACCTCTACCGCCATGATCGGCTCCAGGATCACCGGGTCAGCCGCGCGGCAGGCTTCTCTAAAGCCAAAGATCGCCGCCATGCGGAAGGCTTGCTCAGAGGAGTCGACGTCGTGGTATGAGCCGAAGGTCAAATGCACTTTGACGTCAACCATCTGATAGCCGGCCAGCACGCCGTTGTTCAGCGCTTCCAGCACGCCTTTTTTCACCGCAGGAATATACTCGCCCGGGATCACGCCGCCCTTGATTTCATCGAAGAACTCGAAGCCTTTGCCCGGTTCGTTCGGTTCCACCGTTAACACCACGTGGCCATATTGGCCTTTACCGCCGGACTGCCGCACAAATTTGCCCTCCACGTCGACCACGCGTTTGCGGATGGTTTCGCGGTAAGAGACCTGCGGTTTGCCGGTCGTAGTCGCCACGCCAAATTCACGGCGCATGCGATCGACGATAATTTCCAGGTGCAACTCGCCCATGCCGTAAATAATGGTTTGACCGGAATCTTCGTCGGTGCGTACGCGAAACGACGGATCCTCGGAGGTGAGGCGTTGCAGCGCGATGCCCATTTTTTCCTGGTCGGCTTTGGTTTTCGGTTCAATCGCCTGCGCAATCACCGGTTCCGGGAATACCATTTTCTCCAGCGTGATGATGGCGTTAGGGTCGCACAGGGTGTCGCCGGTGGTGACGTCTTTCAACCCCACGCAGGCGGCGATATCACCGGCGTGCAGTTCTTCGACCTCTTTGCGGTCGTTGGCGTGCATCTGCACGATGCGGCCAATGCGCTCTTTCTTGTCTTTCGTCGGGTTATAGACGCTGTTGCCTTTGGTCAGCACGCCGGAATACACCCGCACGAAGGTCAGCTGACCCACAAAGGGATCGGTCATCAGCTTGAACGCCAGCGCCGAGAATTTTTCGTCGTCGGCGGCCCGGCGAATGATGATGTTGTCGTGCTCGTCATGGCCTTCCATCGGCGGAACGTCGAGCGGCGAGGGCATCAGTTCGATCACCGCGTCCAGCATGCGCTGTACGCCCTTGTTGCGGAAGGCCGAACCGCACAGCATCGGCTGGATTTCACCGGCGATGGTGCGCAGGCGCAGGCCGCGAACAATCTCTTCTTCACTCAGCGGTTGCTGGTTGAGGTATTTGTCCATCAGCTCTTCCGAGCCTTCGGCGGCGGCTTCGATCATTTTATCCCGCCATTCTTGCGCGGAATCGCGCAGCTCGGTCGGGATCTCTTCAAAACTGAAACTCATGCCCTGAGAAGCTTCGTCCCACAGGATGGCCTTCATGCGCACCAAATCCACCACGCCGGTGAAGTGGTCTTCGGCACCAATCGGGATGACGATCGGTACCGGATTGGCTTTCAAACGTTCGATCATCATTTTGCGCACGCGGAAGAAGTCGGCGCCGACGCGGTCCATTTTGTTGACGAACGCCAGCCGCGGCACCTTGTATTTATTGGCCTGCCGCCAGACGGTTTCTGACTGCGGCTGCACGCCGCCCACCGAGTCATAGACCATGACCGCACCGTCCAGTACGCGCATTGAGCGCTCGACCTCGATGGTAAAGTCAACGTGCCCTGGGGTATCGATAATATTGATGCGGTGCTGCGGATAATTATGCTGCATGCCGTTCCAAAAGCAGGTGGTCGCCGCCGAGGTAATGGTGATACCGCGCTCTTGTTCCTGCGCCATCCAATCCATGGTGGCTGCGCCATCGTGCACTTCGCCCAGCTTGTGACTGACCCCGGTGTAAAACAGAATCCGCTCGGTGGTGGTGGTTTTGCCGGCATCAATGTGCGCCGAGATGCCGATATTGCGGTAGCGTTCGATAGGGGTAGTACGTGCCATAATTAACCTTTCTTAGCCGCGTTAACGAAGGGCGGCTTAAATAGCATGAATAATTATGATAATCCTCAATGGGTTACCTTCTGGACCTTCAAGTGAATGAATCGGTCACAGAATAATCGTAGTTGATGAAGGGCGATTTACTAAGCAATGGCTGCGATAGGTGGGGCCTGAATGTTCGGGGCGGCGAGCCGCCCCATAACGTTACCCGGCAAAGATATGCGCCTGCCCGATGATATTCAGGCAGACTTGGGAACCGGCGCGGATGCCTTCGCGGCTGACGGTTTTTATTTCGATAGCGGCGTCGCTGCCACTCATGCGCAGGTTGAGGGTCGAGACAAAACCGGCGAAATCGATGCTGGTGACCACCGCCTGGCCCTGTTGCGCCGGCTCGGACAGGCTGATTTGGATCTGTTCCGGGCGCAGCATGATGCGGGCAGGCCCCTGGCGCTGGCGATCGTCCACCGCAATCCGACCCAGAACGCAATCGGCCCAGCCGTGTTCAAGTTTGGCCGAAAGCACCAGGGTTTCCCCCAGGAAGGTGGCGGTTGGCTCATCCACCGGTCGCAGATAGAGATCCTGCGGCGGGCCCACCTGCGCCAGCCGGCCATTGCGCATCACCGCGACCTGATCGGCAAACGACAGCGCTTCCGTCTGATCGTGGGTCACCAGAATTGACGCTACCTTGGCTTCCGCCAGCAGTTCCGCCACCGCTTTACGGGTTGCGGCGCGCAGGCCGGTATCCAGGGCGGAGAAGGGCTCGTCCAACAGCATCAGCTTGGGTTGCTGGGACAGCGCGCGCGCCAGCGCCACCCGCTGCTGCTGCCCGCCGGAAAGTTCATGCGGCCACAGCGCGCCCAGCCGCCGATCCAGCGCCACCATGTCCATCAACGCATCAACACGCCGCTGCTTGTCGCGCTTGCTGCCCTTCAGGCCGAAACCGATATTCCCGGCCACGGTAAAGTGCGGAAACAGCGCGCCGTCCTGCGGTACAAAGCCAATGCCGCGCAGGTGCGCCGGCACCCAGCCGCTGCCGTTGGCCATCGGCAGGCCCTGCAAGATAACCTGGCCGCTGTCCGGTATTTCAAAGCCGGCGATAATGCGCAGCAAGGTGGTTTTTCCCGAGCCCGAAGGGCCGACAATCGCGGTGCGGCTGCCCTGTGCCACCTGCAAATCCACGTGCTCCAGCACCTTGACCGAATTATAGGACTTACCGATACCCTGCAGTTGAAGCGTACTCATAATCCCGCCGTGCGTTTAGATTGAGAATAAAGAAGCCAGGTCAATGGCAGCGATAACGCCACCATAATCAGTGCGTAAGGTGCAGCCGCCACGTAGTCGATCTCGCTGGTCAGCGCCCAGAAGCCGGTCGCCAGCGTGCGGGTACCGTTCGGCGCCAGCAGCAGCGTCGCGGTCAGCTCATTGGCTATAGCCAGAAACACCAGGGCTGCACCGGCAGCCGCGCCGGGTGCGGCCAACCGCAAAGTGGTGCTCCACAGCGCCTGCGCCGGTGAGCGGCCAAGGCTGCGCGCCACGTTTTCCAACTCCACCGGTGCCTGGGCAATGCCTGCACGCAGGTTGATCAATGCCCGTGGCATAAACATCAGCAAGTAGGCCAACAGCAGCGTGATTTCCGTCTGATAAATCGGCCGGAAACTGTGAATGGTAATGGTCACCAGCGCCAGCGCCACCACGATGCCGGGCAGCGAACTGGTGACGTAATTGCAGCCTTCCAGCAGCCGATACAGCCGCGCCGGATAACGAACCGACAGCCAGGCCATCGGGATGGCGCACAGCGTGATCAGCAACGCACCGCTGGCGGCCAGCGACAACGTTTGCAGCAACGCGGGCAGTAAATCCGCATTGCGCCAGACCTCAATCCCGCCCAGCGTCAGCCAGCGGGCCAGAGTGATAAAGGGCACGCCCAGCGCCAGCGCGCTAAGGCCCAAAGGCAGTAGCAGGGCAAGCAGAGTCGTCACCGGCCCCAGGCGGTAGGGGGTTTGGCTGCGGGCACTGCCGGAGCCTACCCGGGCATAACGCGCGCGGCCGCGGCTGGCGGCCTCCAACAGCAGTAAACCCAGGCAGCACAACACCAGCACCCCGGCCAACATGTTGGCTGCCGGGCCGTTAAAGGTGGACTGGAACTGATCGAAAATGGCGGTGGTGAAGGTGTCAAAACGGATCATGGCGTACAGGCCGTACTCCGCCAGCAGATGCAGCGCGATCAGTAACGATCCGCCCCAGGTCGCCAGTTTGAGCTGCGGTAACACCACGCGGAAAAACACCGCCAAGGGACGGGTGCCGAGCGACGTGGCGACGTCTTCAATGCCGGGATCCAGGCGACGCAGCACCGCTGCGGCCGGCAGATAAATAAACGGGAAGTAGGCGAGGACTGAAATGAATACCCCGGCTCCCAGCCCATGCATCGAGGGCACCAGGCTGATCCAGGCATAGCTTTGCACAAATGCCGGAACCGCCAGCGGCGCGGTCGCCAGCAGCGACCAGATGCGGCGGCCCGGCAGCGTGGTGCGCTCCGTGAGCCAGGCCAGCGTGACCCCCAGAGTGGCGCAAATTGGCAGCGTGAAGACCACCAGTAACAGGGTATTGAGCAACAGTTCGGCCACCCGGGGGCGGAATACCAGAGCTTTTACCGTCTGCCAGCCGGTTTCAAACGCCACGCTGACGACAAACCCCAGCGGCAACAGGGCCAACAGGGAAAGCAAAAGGGCAGCCGCCACGATAAACAACCCCGGCCGCTGATGCAGCCGGGTAGTGGTGTAACGCGGTGTTGCGCCGGTGGCGTTAAGGCCAATATTCGACATAAGGTAAAAACTCTCTAAAACCGGCTTACAGCAGCCCGGCCTCGGTCATCAGTTCAACTACTTTTTTACCGTTCAACTGCGAAGCGTCGATTTTCGGCGCGTCCAGCTCTTTCAGCGGCACCAGTTTAGGATTGGAAGCCGCGTTCACGCCTACCGCATATTCGAAGGCGTTATTGGTACGCAGAATGTCCTGGCCGTTCTTGCCGGTGATCCACTTCACGAAGGCCTGAGCCTGTTGTTGGTGTTTGCTGGAAGCCAGTACGCCACCGCCGGAGGTGCTGACGAACGCGCCCGGATCCTGGTGTTTGAAGTAGTAAAGTTTGACGTTTTTGCTGTTTTCGCCGGTCTTGGCACCGTCGACGAACGGATAATAGTGATAGATCACGCCGCTGTCGATTTGGCCGGCATTGACCGCTTTCATCACCGTGCTGTTGCCCTTATAGGCGGTAAAGTTGGTTTTCATCGCTTTCAGCCATTCCAGCGTGGCTTTTTCGCCTTTCAGCTCCAACAGTGCGCTGACGATCGCCTGGAAATCCGCACCGGATGGCGAAGCGGCCCAACGGCCTTTCCATTCCGGCTTGGCCAGATCCAGCAGCGATTTAGGCAATTGCGCTTCGGTCAGTTTGGCCGGGTTATAGACGAATACGGTTGAACGGGCGGCGATGCCGATCCAGCGGCCATGCTGCGGGCGGTATTGCGGTTCAACCTGCGCCAGCGTCGCGGCATCCAGCGGGGCAAACAGTTTGGCGTTGTCCACCAACACCATCGCCGGGGAGTTCTCCGTCAGGAAAACGTCGGCGGGGGATGCGCTGCCTTCCTGCACCAATTGGTTACCCAACTCGCTGTCACCGCCGTTGCGCAGGGTGACCTTTATGCCGGTGTCTTTGGTAAAACCATCCACCCAGGATTTCACCAGATTTTCGTGCTGAGCGTTATAAATAACGATGCCGTCATCGGCAGGGGCCGCATGAGCGGAAAACGCCAGCATCATTGATGAGGCGAGCAGGGCAACGGGGCCTAGAGAAGAAATACGCAGCTTCATACTGTTATCCTTTTTAGAGGTCGAAGAAGAAAAGCGAATATCGCCTGGCGAGCGCAAGCAGGCCCGATTGTAGCCAAGAACAGTCATAATGATAGTGAAAACGATTCGTATTAAATTATTTTTTGCATTCGCTCATAAATTAACTCGCCTTAAGGAAAAATTAAGCTTCAGCCTGAATACTCTGAGCTGATTGCCTAATGTCGACAGAATTCATGCAGTTGGAAATATCCCCTCACGCGCTCGCCTACTCAGAAGCCGCCATCTCAACCGCAAACCAGTCTGCCAGTTGCGCTACGGCGCGGCTGTGCTTGCCGTCGGGGTTGCTGACAAAATAATGCGCAGCGCCCGGCAGCGAGTGCTTGAACGGCGCCACCAGCACGCCACTCTCCAGCGCATGCTGCACCATCAGTTGGCTGGCGATAACCGCGCCCTGGCCGGCGATTGCCGCCTGAATGGCGTGGGCTTCGTCGGTAAAGCGCGGGCCGGCGTCGACCGTCAGCGCCGCCGGGCCAAATTCGCTGCGCCAACGCGGCCAGTCGGGGGAGGGTTGCGGCACCTGGCGGCCATCGATGTGTATCAGCGTGGTTTGCAACAGATCCGCGATTGAAGCGACATTCAGCTGCGGGCTGACGACCAGCACGAAGTGGTCCTGTTGCAGCAATCGCGGCGACAGCAGGTCATCCGGCCTGTTGCCGTAGCGGATCGCCACATCAATCTGCTTGCTGCGCAAATCCACAATGCGGTCATCGGCGTGCAACCGCAGATCGATGGCGGGAAACTGCCGCATCAGCGCCGGCAAACGCGGCACCAGCCAGTGGGTGATCAGCGCCGTGGTGGCGGACAACGTCAACACCGCCGGCCGCTGGCGTTCACTGATGTTTTCCACCGCCGTCTGCAACAGGTTGAACGCCTGCGCGCTGGCCTGTTGCAGGATCTTGCCGTCGTCAGTCAATTCCACCTTGCGCGGCGTTCTTTCGAACACGCTGACGCCCAGCAGGCTCTCCAGCAACCGAATTTGGTGGCTGATGGCCGTTGGCGAAACGCCAATTTCTTCCGCAGCCAGTTTAAAACTCTGCAGTCTGGCGACCGCGTCAAAAGCCCGTAGTGACCCCAGGGGCGGCAGTTTTCTTTTCATGATGAGCTATTTTCATCCTTGGTTGAGAACTATGACTTTGAATTGCCATTTGGCGGCAGGTTATTTTCTGTATGCAGGTTAACAGATGAAAATTACTCAGCCAAATAACCAGGAGATAACCATGTCTGCATCATCGGTAAAACAGCTTCGTCTGGTGATCACCACCGAAGATTTTGATAACGCCCTGGCTTTCTACCGCGATCGACTGGGGTTGACCCAGATCGATGCGGTGCCGCCAGACAGCGGCAGGGTGGCGATCCTCGAGGCGGGCCAGGCCACGTTGGAGCTGGTGGAGCCCGCCACCGCCGCTTATATCGACCAGATAGAGGTGGGAGAGCGCGTCTCCGGTTGGATCCGGGTGGCATTTGAGGTGACCGATATTGCCGCAACCACGGCCAGCCTGGCGCAGGGCGGCGCGCAGGTCTTGTCCGAGCCACGGGTTACGCCCTTCAATTCGATCAATAACCGGCTGGAAGCGCCGGCCGGATTGCAACTGACGTTGTTTCAACCGCTGTAAACCGATGCCCGCCATGTTGGCGGGTATTTATTTGATAATGAAAGAAATTCATCACGGCTTTTGGTTATGAGTCATAGCGATTAATCATTTAATTTATTCAGCTGCTTCAATGAATATGAGCGTCTGCAAAACACTAATAATGGATAAAGTCGTGAAATATTCATTCAGATTTAACGTATTAGCCAGTCTAATCTTCCTTTCATTGCAAGCAGCTTCGCTGGCTCATGCTGCCGAAGTGCCGGTGGGCGTCAAGCTAGCGGCCACGCAGGAACTGGTGCGGGCCAATGGCTATGAGCCTGCGACGCTGGATCCTAATCTGGCTGAAAGCAACGTGGAGTTTAATATCTTCAATGACCTGTTCGAAGGATTGTTGCGGGTGGGGAAAAACGGCGAGGTTATTCTCGCGCTGGCCACCCAATGGGAAAACCAGGGCAATGTCTGGACCTTCCATTTACGCCCGGAAGCCAAATGGTCGAACGGCGATCCGGTTACCGCCGAGGATTTCGTCTTCAGTTGGCGTCGCCTGACCGATCCCAAAACCGCCTCGCCGTACGGCAGCTATCTGGCCTCGGCCTATGTGCTTAACGCCGCGGAGATTAATGCCGGCAGCAAACCGCCGGCGGAGTTGGGGGTGAAGGCGCTGGATGCCAATACCCTGCAGGTCACACTGTCTGAGCCGAACTCCTATCTGCTCAAACAGTTGGTGCATTTCCCTGTGTTGCCGGTGAACCGCAAGGCGGTGGAAAAATACGGCAAAAACTGGACGCAACCGCAGAATTTCGTCAGCAACGGCGCTTTCAGGTTAACGCAGTGGGTGGTGAACGAAAAAGTGGTGGTGGAGCGTAATACCCAGTATTGGGACAACGCCCATACGGCGCTTAACAAAGTGACTTTCCTGCCGCTGCAAGGATTCCCCGAGGTGGCGCGCTTTCGTGCTGGGGAGATCGAGCTGGGCTATAGCACCCCGCCGGAACTCTATCAGCAGTTGAAAAAAAGCCTGGGCGAGGAACAACTGGTGACTTATCCGTTACTGTCCACCAGCTATTTTGCCTTTAACACCCGGCAGGCCCCTTTTAATGACGTACGGGTGCGGCAGGCGTTAAATCTGGCGCTGGACAAAGAGGTCATCGCCACCAAGGTGTTGGGCTACGGCCAGCAACCGGCCTGGACCTTTACCCCCTCCGGGGCCGGTGGTTTTACGCTGAAGGCCGGTGAGGCGGCGGGGTGGTCGCAGGAGCAGCGGGTCGCCCAGGCGAAAAAACTGCTGGCGGAGGCCGGATTCAACGCTGAGCGCCCGTTGCAGTTCAATTTGTTGTACAGCAATGACGCTACCATCAAGAAGATTGTCATCGCCAGCAGCGCGATGTGGAAAAAGAATCTGGGGGTTAATGCTACGTTGCAAAGCCAGGAGCGCAAGGTGACGCTGGATAACATCAACAATGGGCATTACAGCGTAGCTTTTTCTCGCTGGCTGGCAGACTACAACGATCCGTCCACTTTCCTGAACGTCTTCCGCTCTACCAGCAGTGAAAACTCCGCCAAATATGCCAACGAGAATTACGATCGGTTGTTGCATCAGGCCACAGCGGCGAAGACGCCGCAGCAGGTACAGCACTATTTCCAACAGGCCGAGGATAGGTTGGCGGTGGATACGCCGGTGGCGCCGGTTTATTACGAAGCCAACGCCACGCTGGTCAAACCCTATGTGAAAGGCATCGATTTTACCCGACAGGGGCCGCTGTACGACAAGAACGCCTATATTATCGCTCACTGACGTCGTAATAATAGGGGTGGGATTTTTCTGCCCCCTTTTTATTATCTTTACGGTTAAAATGGTTTTTTCTAAATGTTTCATAAACGGCCAGCCAGATTTACGCCCACCGCAAAAAAAACGCGGCTATAATGCCTCCCGTAGTTTATATGCAGTATCTCGTTTGGCGAGGCTCCTATACAAACACAGGTTACTGATCTGACGACATCGAGAGATGCCCAAGGTTAAGACAGGCTTTATCGGATTAAGGTTTAGCCCAAGGTAACTTCTGATAAATACATCAGATACGTTGTATAGTGCTAAAACCTGGACGCGGAGATAGGCTGTCTGCACTCCCTCTGTGGTTAACGCCCCTATGCGATTCGCTGTTGAAGTTTAAACAGAAATAGGGACTAACATGATGAAGTCACATCAAAATTACTCATCTCCGGCGCTGGCCAATGCTGAAGTGCTGGATGAGTCCTCGGTAGCAAACTATATGAACGCCGATTTTATTACCGTTCCCGGTAATATGACGGTCAATAAAGCCAAAGAATACTTTCTTTCACAACTTAAAACGGATGAAATTCCGACTCAGCTGTTCGTCACCGCCAACGATTATCAATTGCGTGGTACGCTGTCGGTTAAAAAACTGTTGCAGTGCGAGGAGGATGATAAAGCCGTTGGGGTAATGATTAACCACAGCTATTTCCAGGTATCGCCCGACGACGATCGTAATGACGTCGCCCATTTATTGGGCAAAGGTGGGCTGGACGTAGTGCCGGTGGTGGTGAATAAAACCTTGGTCGGGGTGTTGGGGGAAAAAGAAATCGCCCGGCTGATTGAGGATGAAAACACCGAGGATGCACAACGACAGGGCGCCAGCTTGCCGCTGGACAAGCCCTATCTGGAAACCAGCCCTTGGGCGTTATGGCGCAAACGCTCGGTTTGGTTGCTGATGCTGTTCGTCGCCGAAGCTTACACCGGCAACGTACTGAAGGCGTTTGAAGACCAACTGGAGGCGGCGATCGCCCTGGCGTTCTTCATCCCGCTGCTGATTGGCACCGGCGGTAACAGCGGTACGCAGATCACTTCCACACTGGTACGCGCCATGGCGCTTGGCGAAGTCAGCCTGCGCAATCTGGGCTCGGTGATCCGCAAAGAGGTATCCACCTCGCTGCTGATAGCCGCCACTATCGGCGTCGCCGCCTGGGTTCGTGCGTGGATCATGGGGGTGGGAATGGACGTGACGATGGTCGTCAGCCTGTCGCTGGTAGCGATCACCGTCTGGAGCGCGATTGTGTCCTCGATTATCCCTATGTTGCTGAAAAAATTTGGGATAGATCCGGCGGTGGTGTCCGCACCCTTTATCGCCACCTTTATAGATGGCACTGGCCTGATTATCTATTTCAAAATTGCCCAGCACATTCTGCATATTTAAACCGAAAATCCGCTTCGTGTCGCTGCCGGAGCGGACATTTTATCTCACCCAATAAGGAGGCGCGTTAATAGCAATGAATAATCTTTTAACCCACTTTTTAATTAAAGAGGTTTCTATCGATAACCGTTAACTGAGGAAATAATAATGGGAAACATGACAATTTTTGTAGGATTCCTGAGCATCATCAGCTCACTGGGCCTGTTAGCCGCCTATATGAGCACCAAATGGGATGATTAATGAACGTTGAAGAACCGCCGGAATGCATCCTCCCCGAAGTGTTTTATTTACGACGGGGAGGATACCGATAAAACTCTGACCGCCGCATGCGGTTTTAACGAGTGAAACGATAATGATTATTTTTATTCTTGGTTTGTTTTATGCCATTTTAATGATCTCTGTGGGTGTTAATGAGATTTATTTTTATTCAACCGGAAAATCAGAATTCCTGTCTAGTTTAATGCTGACATTCTCGGGTAGTATGCTGCTGGTTGCTTTTGTCTGGCAATTGTCTGCAAAAATTAAAAAATAAATTCCAATGCGAATGTGAGCCGTACTATGCAAAATGAAAAACAGTCCGTGGCCAGAAACTCGATGATAGCCAGTGGGTTATTGGCGACCGGTAAATTTGCTGCGGGTATTTTTACCGGCAGTATTGGCCTTATTTCCGAAGGGATACACTCTTTCACCGATTTTGTCGCCACCAGCATTACCTGGCTGGCGGTGCGCATCAGCGACAAACCGGCCGATGAGGACCACCATTTTGGTCACGGCAAAGTCGAAAATTTGGCGGCGTTGTTTGAAGTGCTGCTGCTGTTGGGCGCTGCGGGTTGGATTGTTTATGAGGCCGGCACCAGCTTGCTGGGGCAGGCGCATGAGATTATCGCCGCGCCGGTGGTGATTGCAGTGCTGTTGATCTCGATTGTGGTCGACTATTTCCGCGTCAAGGCGCTGAATCGCGTGGCGAAAGCCACCGACAGCGCGGCGTTGGAAGCCGACGCGCTGCACTTCTTCTCCGATATGTTGTCTTCCGCAGTGGTGCTGCTGGGGATGGTATTTGTGTTGCTGGGGTTCACCCGCGCAGATGCGATTGCGGCGTTGATCGTAGCCGGTTTTATCGTGGTCGCTGCCTTGAAGTTAGGCAAACGCTCGTTTGATTCGCTGATGGACACAGCGCCTGCCGGTGCCAAAGAGGAGATCGGCACGTTACTGGATAGTTTTCCGGCGATATTGGCGACCGAGAATATCCGCATTCGCAATGCCGGTGCGGCCCTGTTTATTGAGGTGACCGTCGCCGTCTGCCGCACCTTGCCACTGGAGCGCATCAACGCGCTGAAGCAGTCCATTGCCGAGCGGTTGGAACGGCAGTATGCCCACGCCGAAGCCACGGTGATTGCCAACCCGCAAACCCGCAGCGATGAAGATATGGCGACCCGCATCCGGGTGATTGCCGCCAATCACGGTGCGGTGGTGCAAAATGTGGCGTTGCAGCAACTGCCGGAACGCATGTCGATCAGCATGGATCTGGCGGTGCCGGCCAGCGCCAGCGTGGCGCAGGCGCACGATATCGCCAGCGAGATTGAAAACCTTCTGCGCCAGGCTATCGGCGAAGACACGGAAATCGAAACTCACCTTGAACCGCAGATGCCTCATTGGATTGCCAGTGAGGACGTAGAGCCGGATGAACTGGCTAATATCCGTCAGATCTTGCGAATTGCGGTGGAAAAGGGGGAAATGGTGCAGGACGTACATAACATCCGGGCGCGGAAAACGGCAGATGGCATTATCGTCAATTTTCATTGCCGGGTGTCGCCGGCCGCATCCATTGTGGCGGCTCACGACGCGGTGGACCACATAGAACGCCAATTGCGGGCACTTTATCCCACCATTTCGCGGGCAGTGGGGCACGTGGAGCCGATTAAACCTGCCTCGTGAGCCGGCATGCGGCGACCGCCATGAAAGGGGGTCAGGATGCTAGATCAAAAGGGTCATCCAGGGATTTTGCCGGCGGGGTAAACCAGTGTGCTCCGCCTTCAGTAACGTAAAAATGATCCTCAAGGCGGATACCGAACTCGCCAGGTAGACATAGCATGGGTTCGATGCTGGCACACATGCCAACATCGAGCTGTTCCTGCCGTTTGCGGACAAGATACGGTGCCTCATGAATGTCCAGCCCGATACCGTGTCCGGTGCGATGCGGCAAGCCAGGCAACTGATAATCCGGTCCGAAGCCATAAGAGGCCAGGACTTGGCGTGCCGCGTCATCCACTTTATGACAGGGCACGCCAGGCGCGATAACAGAAAATGCCGCAGCCTGTGCTTCATGCTCCGCTTGCCAGGCGAAACGTTGTCGCGCGCTGGGTTCGCCGTACACATAAGTACGGGTGATATCGGACAAATATCCCTTATATCGGCAACCGGTATCCAGCAGCACAATATCGTTGTCCCGCAGAGGCTTGGGTTCCTTCACGCCATGCGGAAACGCGCTGTCGGATCCGAAGAGTGCAATACAGAAGTAAGAGCCGGTGGTGCCCATTTTGCGGTGGGCTTTATCAACGAAATCGATGAGTTCGCTGGCGGTGATACCTGGGTGCAAAATGCTGGCTGCCGCCTGCTGTACTCTCAAGGTAATGTTATTAGCAGTCTGCATCAGTGCGATTTCCGTCGGTGATTTACGGCTGCGGCAGTGACCGGTGACGGCTTGTGCGCCGATCAGTTCAATATCGCCGGCGTACTGCCGCAGGCCGAGGAACAGCGTTACCGAAGCCGTTTCGCAAATCGCCACCTTGCGCCGCCTGCCCGCACCCGTCAGCCCGCGAGATGCCAGCAAGGTGAAGAACAGCTGGTAGGGGTCTTCCTCCTCATGCCAGCTAAATATTTCGGCTTCGATGACTTGCGCATCTTTGAAGGTACCTATTTCAAACCAGGGCGCAATATAAGCGATTTCACCTTCGGCCGGGATCACTGCACCCACCATACGTTCGCTGGGCGACCAAGAGGTACCGGTAAAATAGAGTAGATTGTTGCCGGCATTGATATAGCAGGCATCAATGTCGTTTTCGCGCATCAGACGCTGTGCGTGCTGAATGCGTTGTCGATACTCGCCGCTGGCGATTGCAGGCGGGTTGTCCGTTAACGGTTGCAACTGTTCCAAGGCCTGTTGTGGCGTACAGCCGCCAATACCAGTAGCCATGTTTTTCTCCTCGCGGAATGTTCAATATCAGGGCCAATATCCCAGCGTGCTTAGTCCCATGATAAATAAAATGCGGCGACAATACTTGGCTCCAATAGACAGGAAAGATAGCGATTACGGCACAATGCTTTTCCCCAACGCCGTCAATGCCGATATTTCGATTGTCGTTGTCTTAAATGGTCATTTTTAACGGGGACGACTAGCCAACGCGAGCTTTAACGATTATCAATAGAGTCTCGTTGTCTCGACAGACGCAGGTATCTCCCCATGTCACGAAATAAAGACCTGCAAGACTGGGTAAAACCGGCCCGGTCCCCAATGCAAATTGAGCGTATCGAAGCTTTTTTCGGTGGCCACGGTTATGAGCTCCATCGCCACGACACCTACGCCATTGGCCGCACGTTGTCCGGTGTGCAAAGTTTCAACTATCGTGGCGGCAGGCGCCATAGCCTGCCCGGCGGCACCCTGGTCTTGCATCCGGATGAGCTTCACGACGGAGAGGCGGGTACGGAGGAGGGATTTCAATACCGCATGGTTTATATCGAGCCTGCATTAATCCAAAAGATACTCGGCGGCAAGCCGTTGCCCTTTATTCCAGGCGGTCTTTCCGATGACCCAAGACTCTTTGCTGCGGCTCAACCCTTGCTCAGGGCTATGGAGGATTCGTTTGAAACGCTTGAGGAAGAGGATGCGCTTTATGACCTGGCGCAAACCCTTGCCGCTGCCGGGGGGCAACGTTATCAGCGGCGGGCGTTTGACTACCAGGCGGCTGAAAGGGCAAGGGAATATATGCATGCCTGTTTCGATAAAAATATTACCCTGGATGAGCTTTCTTTGATCAGCGGTCGAGATCGCTGGAGTCTGAGCCGGGATTTTCGGGCGCTGTTTGGCACCAGCCCCTACCGCTACGTCACTATGCGTCGTCTTGAACATTGCCGACGGCGGATGTTGGCGGGCCATCATCTGGCAGATATTTCAATCGATGCGGGATTTGCGGATCAAAGCCACATGACGCGCCAATTTGTCAGCAATTTTGGCGTTTCTCCTGGCCGCTGGCTGAAGTTTATCAACGGAGGTTAATCGCGAAGTTGCACAATCATTCAAGATTGCCGCCTGCCGGGTCAACTATGCTGGGCTCCTGTTAACCAAGGAGCCTGAAAATGTATCAACCTATTAATTTCGCTCATAAACTCTCTCTGTTTTCTGAACAATGGCAACCGAAAGTGATTGCCGAGATGAATGACTACCAGTTTAAAGTGGTCAGAATTCACGGTGACTTCGTCTGGCATACGCATGCGGAAACCGATGAAACCCTTATCGTGTTGGACGGCGTTTTGCGCATTGATTTTCGCGATGGTCATGTGCTGGTCAATGCGGGAGAGATGTATGTAGTCCCGCGCGGCATCGAACACAAAACCTCTGCCGAGATCGAAACCCAACTGATGCTTATCGAACCTCGCGGCGTGCTGAACACCGGTGATGAGCGGGGAGAACGTACTGCGGTCAACGATGTCTGGATTTGAGTAGGTCCGCCCGGCAATCCGGTAGCGGGGATAATAAAGGCCGCCAAAACAGGCGGCCTGTGAAGGTCAATCCAGCTTCAGCCGGGCGGTGATTTCAGCAATTTCATTGCGCCATTGCTGTTGCAACGCCGGTTTCTGGTGCCTGGTTTTACGCGCCAAATCCTCCTGCAGTTTAGCCTCGAGTTCGAACAAGCAGGCCAGCAGCCGCTCTTCGTCATGGTGTAACCCCTCGCTGTCGCCGGAGGCGGTTTGCCTGGCCGCTTGTGGCTCGGCACCGGGCTCTTCCGCCAGCCGGGCATAGACCGGTTCCAGATCCTGCCACTCTTCCAACTGTTGATGGTCAATCAGCCAGAAGCGGTTGCAGCTGTTTTCTATCAACATGCGGTCGTGAGTGACCAGCATCACCGCACCTTCAAACTCGCGCAGGGTTTCCGCCAGCTCCTCTTTGCCTTCCATGTCCAGATGGTTGGTCGGCTCGTCGAGCAGCAACAGCGAATGGTTGGCCAGCGTCAGGCCGACAAACAGCAGGCGCGAACGCTCGCCGCCGCTCAGGGTGCTGATCCGTTGCTGATGGCGCAGGTAAGGAAAACCGGCGCCAATCAGCGCCATTTTGCGCTGCTCTTCGGTCAGCGGAGCGAAGTGCGTCAACGCCTCGCTCAGCGTATCGTCATCCTGCAACTGCTGAAGGCTCTGATCGTAATACCCGATACGCACCCTGGGGTGGAATACCACCTCACCGCAAACGGCGCTTTGGTATTCCCGCCACAGATGCCGCAACAGCGAGGATTTGCCGCAGCCGTTACGGCCAACGATGGCGATGCGATCGCCGCTTTTCACCCGCAGGTGCCTCAGGCGAAACAGCACCGGCGCATCGGCTGCCGGGCGTACATCCAGCTCTGGCAGAGCCAACAGGCGATCGGCGTCCACGGATTCGCCCCGCAGCCGGAGCCGCCATTGGGTAGCGGCCGTCAGCTGGGTTTGATCTTCTTTCAGACGGTCGACCCGTTTTTCCATCTGTTTGGCCTTGCGGGCCAGATCCTCGTTGTCGTACACCCGTCCCCAAATCGCCAGCCGCTGGGCGCTTTTTTCCACCCGTTCGATCTCCTTTTGCTCCGCATGGCGGCGATGCGCATCCGCCGCATCCTTCTCCACCAGCGCCTGACGCGCCGCAGAGCAGGGCAAGCGGAAGAACTGCAGGGTTTTGTCGCGCAGGATCCAGGTACAGTTGGTCACCTTATCCAGCAGGTAGCGGTCGTGGGACACCAGCACGAAGCTGCCCGACCAGTTTTGCAGGAACCGCTCCAGCCACAACAGCGTCGGCAGATCCAGATGGTTGCTGGGTTCATCCAGCAACAGCAGGTCCGGCCGGCGGATCAGCGCGCGCGCCAGCAGCAGGCGGGTATGCTGGCCGCCGCTCAGGGTACCGGCGGTCAGTGTCCAGGAGGACGCGGCAAACCCCAGGCTGGTCAGCAGGACTTCCGCCTGCCAACTTTCGCTGACGCGCAGGTTTTCCGGCAGGCGCGCCAGTACCGCCTCCAGCAGAGTGCAACCGTGCAGTTCGGGGGGAAGATGTTGTTCCACTCGCGCCATCAGGCATTGGTGAGAGAGGGTAACGCTGCCGGTACTGGCGGGCAGAGCGCCGCTGAGGATTTTAAGCAGGGTGCTTTTGCCGCAGCCGTTGTGGCCGATTAAACCGATGCGATCGCCTTTTTTCAGGCTGAAGGAAACCTCAGCCAGCAGTGGGCCGAACGCGTTGTCGTAACCGACGGATTGTGCAGATAATAATGTGCTCATTGCTTACTCAAGAGTTACAGGCATGCAAATGCCTATCGTCAAACATCGCTGACGACAACCCGGTAAGCCGGAGGGAAGGGACTCAATTTTTAGTAAGCTTCGCTCAAGCCTGGGTTATCGCAGCACGATACCGGTAATGCTTGAGCAGCGGCAATTACTATAGAAGTGTGAGTAAAAAAACAATTCACACATCGGCATAGTAATCCTCCTTTTATAATGTTGGTTAATAGGTGGGCTGAGTATAGGGGCATTCTTCAGGATGCGCCACTGCCCAATAACTCAGGTTATCAGTAAGCTAACGACCAAAAGCGGCCAGATTTCAGGTGGTGCTGTGCGCGGCGACGCAGCAGCAGGAATAATCGTGCTGAATGGGAATAATACTGATATTTAAGCTGAGATTAAGCAGCTATCATAATCTCAGTTTATGATTAGCCAAACGGGCCGGTAAATAGTCAATACCGGCCCGTTTGTTTCGTCTGTCTATCATGCCATTGCCGAGCACTGAATTTATGTTAAAACCCCGTCAGATCCTTCTTTTCCTGTTCCTGCTGTTTGGGTTGCAGTTGACGCCGTTGACCAGCGTCGCCGCACAGGATGACCCTGTTGCCATCAGCGCGCCGGATGCCGCCGCCGCGCTGAAAAACTACCAAAAGCAGTTGGACAGCATCAAACAGCAGGTCTCCAAGGCCAGCACAGATAACCAGCTCAGTAAGCTGAGGCAGACCACCGACGAGCTGGCTGCGGGTCTGGAAAAACTGGCAACCGATCTGCAACCGGCGCAGGAAAAGCTGCAGGGGCAGTTGGACGTTTTGGGCCCGCAGCCCGCCGCCGGTTCGATGCCTGAAACCGCTGCCGTGGTACAACAGCGCAACGCGTTGAACAACAGCAAGAAGCAGCTGGATGATGCGGTAAAACGCGCTCAGGAGATGAGAGCCGGCGTGCTCGATCTGGGGCAGCAAATTGGTGATATGCGCCGCGTGGCGTTCAAAACCCAGCTGGCACTAAATACCGGCAGCGTATTGGGGGCCAAGTTCTGGTCGCCGATCGTGCAACCTACGGACGATGACGCGCAGCGGCTGGATCAGTTCCATGTCGCCATGAAAGAGGCGTGGGATGCCAGCTGGCAGGAGGAGTGGCGCTACGGCACCCTTGGCCTGCTGCTATTGGCGGTCGTTATCTGGTCGTGGGGGCGTTATTTATCCGAGCGTTTCCTGGCCTGGGTGAGCATTCGTTATCTGCCGGACGGGCGTTTGCGCCGCAGCTTTATGGCGATGGCAATCGTCAGCGTCACGGTCATCACCACCGGCATCGCGCTGAATCTGCTGTATCTCACCTTTACCCGCGTGCAGCCGCTGCCGGCCATGTTGGAGGATTTCGCCGAGGGGTTTAATCGGCTGGGGATCTTCTGCGCGCTGATCGCCGGACTGGGGCGTGCGACGCTTTCGCTTAACCGCCCGTCATGGCGTTTGGCCTCGCTGGATGACGCCGTCGCCTCCGGCCTGCGTTTCTTCTCGCCGTTGCTGGCGGGGTTGGCGCTGGCGTTCGGCACCGTTGAACAGATCAATAACGTGGTGAGCGCCAGCCTGGCCGCGACCATTTTCGGCAATGGCCTGGTGGCCGGGTTGATCGGCATGGTGCTGCTGGCGATGCCGCTGCGCGCCCAACGCATCCGCCGCAAGCTGGAGCAGCAGGGCGAACACGTCGAGAAACGCTCCACCATCAGCGGGTTGCTGCACATGGGCACCCTGGTGGGCTCGCTGGTCATCCTGTTCTCGCTGCTGATTGGCTATATCGCTTTCGCCCGTTTCCTGACCTATCAGGTGATCTGGATCGCTCTGGTATTGATGGCGTTCTATTTCCTGCTGCTGTTTGCCGTCGATCTGTGCGGCGCGATTTTCTCGCCGCAAACCGCCAGCGGCAAAATGCTCAAGAAGTCCTTTAACTTTAAGGACCGTCATCTGGAGCAAATGGCGATTATTCTTACCGCCGTCGCCAAATGTTCTTTGCTGTTACTGATGATTGTCGCGCTGTTTAACGGCACCTTCGGCACCACCACGCCTAACTCGCTGTTGGACAAGATTATCGCCATTCTGAGTGGCGAAGGGTTGAAGAGCCTGAACATCGTGCCCGGCAACCTGATCAACGCGGTGATATGCCTGGCCATCGGCATCTATATCATGCGGGTGACCCAGCGTTGGTTGAGCCATGAACTGCTGCCGAAAACCATTTCAGATATCGGTATCCGTGCATCCTTGGTCACGCTGTTCAGCAACGTGGGCTATGTGCTGTTGATCCTGATCACCCTGGCGGCGCTGGGCATCCAGTGGAATAATCTGGCGTGGATTGTCAGTGCGTTGTCGGTCGGTATCGGTTTTGGCTTGCAGGAGATCGTGAAGAACTTTATTTCCGGCATGATCCTGCTGACGGAACGTCCGGTGAAAGTCGGCGATATGATCGGTATCGGTGGCGTAGAGGGTGACGTGCGCCGGATCAACATCCGCGCCACCGAAATCCAACTCAGCGACCGTTCGACGATGATCGTGCCCAACTCGCAGCTGATCTCGCAGAACGTACGTAACGCCACCATGGGCAACGCCCAGGGCGTGGTGACCATTGCGTTGACCTTCCCGACGGATATCGATCCTGAGCAGGTGCGCAATATTCTGCTGAGCGCCTATCAGGATTATGACGCCATTCAGGAAACGCCGGCGCCTTATGTCCGTTTCAGCCAACTCGGCCCTGAAGGCATCATCCTCAGCGTCACCGGCTACGTTGCCAGCCCGCGCATGGTCGGCGCCACCAAGAGCGAGCTGTTGTTTAACATCCTCAAACTGCTGCGCGCGCAGCGGGTCAATATGTCCAGCCCGCAGGAAGTGGTGTTTATGAAACAGCAGGCGAAGAATCTGGCCAACGAAGAAGAGCAGTCCTCTTAACCTTTGCCGGAGGGTGGCGGGCCGGCGCATTTCTCGGTGGCCCGCCAGTCCGCCGATTAGTGCATCGCCGGCACTACCGATTGCGAACAGTCGCTGTTGGCACTGGCGGATGAGTTGTTGCAGGTCTGCGGATCATTATGTACCGGCGGTGGCGGCACGTCCTGTGGGCCGCCTCTGCCAATACAACCGGAAAGGACAAAAATCAGCAACGCAGGGATTATCGCTTTCATTTCTCTCTCCTCGAGCAATCTCACTGCCGTGCATTACCGCGGATACCCTTTTTGAGCGTCGCGTCGGGCTTCAGACCTTGGCGCCGGTCATTATGTAGAGCAGCATGCAAACGATCAGTAATGATATAACGATAGCCCAGATTAATCGGTTCATCTGCGTTCCCTGGTTATTCTGTGAACTCAGGGCCTACCATAGCGCTGCCGGTGGCGCAGGGATATCAATGATTGCCGTTTTTTTGTCCGCCATAGATTCACTCTATATCCTTCCGGCCGAAATCAATTTCACTTTGCCCGGCGACCGGCCCTATGCTGCAGCGGCATGTGGCAAACTCTCTCAGGAGGCAAAATGGAAAAGCATGAGCTGGCGGCATCGGTGTTGGCGGCATTCGGCGGGGCGGACAATCTGATCAAACTGCGATACTGCGCCAGCCGCATCAGGGCGGAACTGCGCGATGGCAGCCGCCTGGATCGGCCGGGGATGGAGGCTCTGGATGGGGTTAAGGCGTTGCTGGAGGTGGAAACGTCGCGCCACACCCCCGAGTTTCAACTGGTGGTGGGGCCAGGCAACGCCCGGCCCTTGTATCAGGCGTTGATCGCAGTGACCGGCGAGAAATAACTACAGCAACAGAGGGCGGATCTGCTCCAGATGCTGATGCATTAATGCCTGCATCTGCACCACGTGGGGCGCATCCGCCTTTTCGCGCATCAGGTAAATGCCCACCGTGCAACGCAGGCTTTCCTGCGTCGTTTTCAGCGGCACAATGCCGTAGTCGGCGAAATAACCCGCCATACAGGTGGGATAAGCCAGCATCACCGCGTCAGAATCGTTGATCATGTCCACCGCCGACATCATCGAGTTAGTCGAGCAAATCACCCGTTCCGCCAGATGCAGCCGGTTACGCGCCATTTTCTTCGGCTGCATGTCTTCCACCATATGTTGATAGCGGCTTTCATCCGGCGTCAGCTCCACGCAGGGGTAATCCAATAATTCGTCCGGCCCAACCTGCCGGCCTGCCAGCGGGTGCCCACTGCGGACGAACATGCTGTCGGTGGTGCTGAACAGCGGCAAAAAGCTGATGCCGGCCTTGGGGTTCAACCCCTGAATTTCATGACCGATAAACATATCGATATCCCCGCCCAGCAGCAGATCCATCAGGCGCAGGTGGTTACCCAGATCGATATGAATATTCACCGTAGAGTGCAGGCTGCGGTAGGCATTAAAGCTGTCGCGCACGAACATATACCACCAGGCGTGGCCGGTGCCCATGCGCAGGCTTTGTTCCTGGCGTGCCTTGATGAACGCCAGCTTGATCAGCGTGTTGTCATAAATGCGCTGCATCATCTGCGCCTGTTCCAGCAGCAGATCGCCGTATTCGGTGGTGTTAACCCCGGTTGAGGTGCGCTCCAGCAGTTGCACCCCCAGGTTCTCTTCCAGTTTCTTCATGTTGTGGGTCAGCGTCGGCTGGCTCAGGCAAAGCTTGTTTGCTGCATGACTCACATTTTTGAACATCGCTACTTCGATAAACTGCCGCAGAATTTTGTCCACGATCATGTTTTCCGCTATTGGTATAGAAAGTTTCTATATCTTAGCGGTGAAAAACGATTTCCGCCAATAGCCCGCCTTCGATAGTTTGCTCCTATGCCCAAAATAATTGAAGTTGCATCAAGGCGGCAAGGCCGTAAATCCCCAGGAGCTTAGTCAACTAAGTGACTGGGGTGCGCGGGTGCAGCCAACACAGATGCAGCTTCAAGTATGACGGGGATATGCCGGTATTCCCAGCCGCCACCAGAGAGGACGCAATGAGAAGATTGATACCGAGTATGGTCGCCACCGCGCTGGCGCTGATATCCGGCCAGGCGTTGGCCGATACCTTGCGGATGGAATGCGCGCCCAGCAAAGAGGGTCGTCAGTTCTGCAATGAGATTAAGCAGCGCTTCGAGGCGCAGACCGGCCATACCCTGGAGTTTATCGATCTTCCCCGCGCCTCCGACGAAAAGCTGTCGCTGTTTCAGCAGCTGTTTGCCGCCAAGGATTCCAGCGCCATTGATTTGTTTCAGGCCGATACCGTGTGGATCGGCGTGCTGAACAAACACCTGTTGGATCTGACCGACAGCGTGAGCGATATCCGGCAGGATTTTTTCCCCGCCGCCTGGCAGAACAACGTAGTCAATGGACGGGTCAAGGCGGTTCCGGCTTATCTGGACACCGGCGCGCTCTATTACCGCAAAGATCTGTTGGCAAAGTACGGCGAACAGCCGCCGGTCACCTGGGATGAACTGACGCGCATCGCTACCCGCATTCAGCAGGGTGAACGGCAGGGGGGCCATAAGAACTTCTGGGGCCTGGTGTTCCAGGGTAAATCCTACGAAGGGCTGACCTGCAATGCGCTGGAATGGGTGGCCTCGCAGAACGGCGGAGGGTTTATCGACGCCAACGGCAACATCACCATCAATAACCCGCAGGCGGCGCAGGCGTTGAACAGGGCTGCCGGCTGGATCGGCACTATCTCGCCGAAGGGCGTGCTGGGTTACATGGAGGAAGAGTCCCGCGCGGTGTTCCAGAACGGCGACGCGCTGTTTATGCGCAACTGGCCCTACGCCTATGTGCTGGCGCAGGACAGCAGCAGCGCAATCAAAGGCAAGATCGGCGTGCTGCCGCTGCCAAAGGGCGCGGACGGCAAATCGGTCAGCGCGCTGGGGGGTTGGCAGTGGGCGATCAGCGCCTACACCAAAAACCCCACGGCGGCGATAGCGCTGCTGAAAATCGTCAGCGACGCCGAATCGCAGAAAAAAGCGCTGGCGCTGATGGGCTGGGCGCCGTCGCGCACCGCGCTGTATGACGATCCCAAGGTGTTGGCGCAGGCGCCGTACCTGGCGGACTTCAAGGGCATTTTCTCGCAGGCGATGCCGCGCCCGGCGACGCAGACCAAAAGACAGTATGCGCAGGTCTCGAAAGCCATCTACAACGCCACTTTCAATGTGTTGCGCGGTGATAGTGACGGTGTCACGGCGGTGGCAGATTTACAGCAGCGGCTGGAGCGGATTAAAGCCAGAGGATGGCGTTGAAGGCAGTGCAATTCCCCCCATTAACGGCCCGGAGTCTGATGCATGAAACGCGATACACACAGGTTAACCCTGACGGCCACGCCCGCCCCGGCGGCAGTGCAGCCGGTCAGGCGCAGCAAGCTTAATCATCGGCAGCGCCGTAGCCGCATCGCCTGGCTGTTGGTGGCGCCGGCAATGTTGCTGCTGGCGGCGGTTGCCGGCTGGCCGCTGCTGCGCACCCTGTTTTACAGCTTTACCGACGCCATGCTGGATGCGCCGGATGAATACCGCTTTGTCGGCTTCGCCAACTATCTGGATCTGACCGAGGGCGGCCACTCGTACGGCGTACTGGCGGATCCGCAGTGGTGGCAGGCGGTGGGCAATACGTTGCGTTTCAGCCTGCTGTCGGTATCGCTGGAACTGGTGTTCGGCATGTTGCTGGCGCTGCTGATGAACCAGAAATTTCGCGGCCAGGGCCTGGTGCGCACCGCCATTTTGGTGCCCTGGGCGATTCCGACCATTGTCTCCGCCAAGATGTGGGGCTGGATGTTCCACGATCAGTACGGCGTGGTGAACGATCTGCTGCTCAAGTCGGGGATTATCGCCGCGCCGCTGGCCTGGGTCGCGGAGCCGGGGTTGTCGATGTGGGCAGTGGTGATTGCGGACGTCTGGAAAACCACGCCGTTTATGGCGCTGATGCTGCTGGCCGCGTTGCAGCTTATCCCGGGCGATCTGTATGAAGCCGCACGGGTGGACGGGGCTAACGCCTGGCAGCGGTTCCGGCGCATCACGTTACCGTTGATCATGCCGGCGATGATCGTCGCGCTGATTTTCCGGGTGATGGATGCGCTGCGGGTATTCGACCTGATCTATGTGTTGACCTCCAACAGTGAAGCCACCATCTCGGTGTCCGGTTATGCCCGCGATCGCATGGTCAGCTATCAGGAAATGGGCTCCGGCTCGGCCGCTTCGGTACTGGTGTTCATGATGGTGGCCGGTATCGCCGCCTGCTTCCTCACGCTGGGCCGCCTGAATGACAAGGAGAAACGCGCATGAAACTGACTCGCCAACAGCACAAATACGGCCATAAGGCGCTGATTTTCGCCGGTGCCGCGCTGGCCAGCGTCATCTGCTTGTTTCCCTTTTACTACGCGCTGATCACCTCGCTGCGTTCGGGGGGCAGCCTGTTCCAGGTCGCTTACCTGCCGGGTGCGCCGCACTGGGGCAATTACCTGACGGCGTTGATGGATAACGGCATCGCCCGCAGCTTGTTTAACTCGATCGTCGTGGCAACGCTGACGGTGGGTATCTGCCTGCTGGTGTCGATTACCGCCGCTTTCGCTCTGGCGCGCATCAGTTTTCGTGGCCGCAAATATCTGCTGTTCACCATTTTGTGCGTCTCGATGTTCCCCCAGGTGGCGGTGCTGTCCGGCATGTTCGAACTGGTGCGCTTTATGGGGCTGTACGATTCGCTGGGCGCATTGGTACTGTCCTACACCACCTTTTCTCTGCCATTTACCGTCTGGGTGCTGACCACCTTTATGAAGGCGATCCCGGTGGAACTGGAAGAGGCGGCAATCGTCGACGGCGCCAACACCTGGACCATCATTACCCGCATCTTCGCACCCATCATGGGGCCGTCGTTGGTGACCACCGGGCTGCTGGCGTTTATCGGTGCCTGGAATGAATTCATGTTCGCCCTGACGTTTGTCATCTCCAGCGGCAAGCGTACCGTGCCGGTGGCGATCGGCATGCTGCAGGGCGCCTCTCAGTTCGAACTTCCCTGGGGCACCATCATGGCGGCCTCGGTCATCGTCACACTGCCGATCATCGTGCTGGTTCTGATCTTCCAGCGTCGCATCGTCAGCGGATTAACCAACGGCGCAGTAAAAGGCTGATTTTCGATTAACCCTGAAGCAGGAGAAATGCAATGGCTACAAAAATCGTTTTAGTGGGCGCAGGCAGCGCGCAATTCGGCTACGGCACCCTGGGCGACATCTTCCAGAGCAAGACGCTGTACGGCAGTGAAATTGTGCTGCATGACATCAACCCGGCCTCGCTGGCCGTGACCGAGAAAACCGCCCGTGACTTCCTGGCTGCGGAAGATCTGCCGTTTACCGTCAGCGCCACCACCGATCGCAAAACCGCGTTGAGCGGAGCGGAGTTCGTGATTATCTCCATTGAAGTGGGCGACCGTTTTGCCCTGTGGGATCTCGACTGGCAGATCCCGCAGCAGTACGGCATTCAGCAGGTGTATGGGGAAAACGGTGGCCCCGGCGGGCTGTTCCACTCGCTGCGCATCATTCCGCCGATCCTCGACATCTGCGCCGACGTGGCGGACATTTGCCCGAACGCCTGGGTATTCAACTACTCGAACCCGATGAGCCGCATTTGCACCACCGTACATCGCCGTTTCCCGCAGCTCAATTTTGTCGGCATGTGCCATGAAATCGCCTCACTTGAGCGCTATCTGCCGGAAATGCTCGGCACCTCCTTCGACAACCTCAGTCTGCGCGCCGCCGGGCTGAACCACTTCAGCGTGTTGCTGGAGGCCAGCTATAAAGACAGCGGCAAAGACGCTTACGTCGACGTACGCGCCAAGGCACCGGACTATTTCTCCCGCCTGCCGGGCTACAGCGATATTCTGGCTTACACCCGTAATCACGGCAAACTGGTGGAGACAGAAGGCAGCACCGAACGCGATGCGCTGGGCGGCAAAGACAGCGCCTACCCGTGGGCGGACCGCACGCTGTTCAAAGAGATCCTGGAGAAGTTTCACCATTTGCCGATCACCGGTGACAGCCACTTTGGCGAGTACATCCGCTGGGCCAGCGAAGTCAGCGATCACCGAGGCATCCTCGATTTCTACACCTTTTACCGCAACTATCTGGGGCATGTGCAGCCAAAAATCGAACTGAAGCTGAAAGAACGCGTGGTGCCGATCATGGAAGGGATCCTCACCGATTCCGGTTATGAAGAATCTGCGGTCAACATTCCGAATCAGGGATTTATCAAGCAGCTGCCGGCGTTTATTGCCGTCGAAGTCCCGGCGATTATCGACCGCAAGGGCGTGCACGGCATCAAGGTCGACATGCCTGCGGGCATCGGTGGCCTGTTGAGCAACCAGATTGCGATTCACGATCTGACCGCCGACGCAGTGATTGAAGGTTCGCGCGACCTGGTTATCCAGGCGCTGCTGGTGGACTCGGTCAATGATAAATGCCGCGCGATCCCGGAACTGGTGGACGTGATGATTTCACGCCAGGGGCCGTGGCTCGATTACCTGAAATAAGCCGGATGGCGGGGCGCGCTTGCGCCCCCTTGAATGCAACTACCTGGGGTTCGGGAGGAATATGGCGCAATTAACGCTGGAAAAACTGCAAAAACGCTATGGCGCTAACGCAGAGGTTATCAAGTCGCTGGATCTGCGGATCAACAGCGGGGAGTTCGTGGTGATCGTCGGGCCCTCCGGCTGCGGCAAATCGACGTTGCTGCGCATGATCGCCGGGTTGGAGGAGATCAGCAGCGGCGGCATGTATATCGATGGCAACTACGTCAATGACGATACGCCGTCCGAGCGCGGTATCGGCATGGTGTTCCAGTCCTACGCGCTCTATCCGCACATGAGCGTATACAAGAACATGGCGTTTGCGCTGGAACTTGCCGGCCATTCGGTGGAGGAGATCGACCGTCGGGTGCGCGAAAGCGCCCGCATTTTGCAGCTTGAACCCTTGCTGGAGCGGCGTCCGAAGGATTTGTCCGGCGGGCAACGCCAGCGGGTGGCTATTGGCCGCGCCATAGTACGCGAACCTAAGCTGTTTTTGTTCGATGAACCCTTGTCCAACCTCGATGCCTCGCTGCGCGTACAAATGCGCATGGAGGTGGCTTCACTGCATAAACGGCTGGGTTCGACCATTATTTACGTGACTCACGATCAGGTCGAAGCCATGACGCTGGCCGACCGCATCGTGGTACTCAACAAAGGGCATGTCGAGCAGGTGGGAACTCCGCTGGAGCTTTACGATCAGCCGGCCAACGAATTTGTCGCCCAGTTTATCGGCTCGCCGAAGATGAACCTGATCCCGGCCATCCTGCGGCGTGCCGGTGAGCGGCAGAGCGTGGTGGAACTGGACAACGGCAAGGCACTGGTGCTGCCGATCGCCACGCCGGTGACGGCGGAAGGCCAGAGCGTCAACGTCGGCATTCGTCCAGAACATATTCGCGGCGGTGAACAGGCGCAGTGCGAGTTTCATGGCGAGGTGATGTTCGTCGAGCATATGGGCAACGAAACCTACCTCTATCTGGATAACGGCAACGCGGCGGAACCCTGGGTGCTGCGCAATCCCGAACGCTCGACCATTCAGGCCGGAGAAACCGTCGGCGTGCGCCTGCCGGTAGAGTGTTGTTATTTGTTTGACCGCCAGGGCCGCGCGTTCCCTCGCATTTTGGCGTCGGAACAGGCGCATTAACATAAGGAAGCATGACATGAGCGGTGCGCAAACGGCGCGGTGGTGGAAAGAGGCGGTGGTTTATCAAATCTACCCGCGCAGCTTTATGGATTCCAACGATGACGGCATTGGCGATCTGAACGGCATTACCGCGCGGCTGGACTATTTGCAGTGGCTGGGCGTTGACGCCCTCTGGATCTGCCCGATGTACCGTTCGCCGAACGACGACAATGGCTACGATATCAGCGACTATCAGGCGATCATGACCGAGTTTGGCACCATGGCGGACTTTGATCGCCTGTTGGCGGAGGCCCATGCGCGCGGCATGCGGCTGATACTCGATCTGGTGGTGAACCACACGTCGGACGAACATCCGTGGTTTATTGAATCCTGTTCATCAAAATCCAGCGCCAGGCGCGATTGGTATATCTGGCGCGACGGCAAAAACGGCGCGGAGCCCAATAACTGGGAGAGCATTTTCAACGGATCGGCCTGGAAGTACCATCCCGGCAGCGAACAATACTTTCTGCATCTGTTCTCCGAGCGCCAGCCGGATCTGAACTGGGAGAACCCGCAGGTGCGCGCGGCGCTGTATGACATGATGCGTTGGTGGCTGGACAAGGGCATCGACGGTTTCCGTATCGACGCCATTTGCCATATGAAAAAACAGCCGGGGCTGACCGACATGCCGAACCCGCAAGGGTTGCGTTACGTGCCGTCGTTCGAACGGCATCTCAACTACGATGGGCTGCTGGATTACGTTGATGAGATGTGCGAACAGGTGTTTAACCGCTACGACATCATGACGGTGGGGGAAATGAACGGCGCTTCGGCGGAACAGGGGGAGGACTGGGTGGGAGAACGGCATGGCCGCTTGAACATGATTTTCCAGTTCGAGCACGTCAAGCTGTGGGAAACGGCCAACCAACAAGCGCCGGATGCCGGGCTGGATCTGATCGGTCTGAAAAGCATTTTCACCCGCTGGCAGACGCTATTGGAGGGCAAGGGCTGGAACGCGCTGTACGTCGAGAACCACGATATTCCGCGCGTGGTATCGAAATGGGGGGACGACGGGCACTACCAACGCGAAAGCGCCACCGCCATTGCCGCGCTGTATTTTCTGATGCAGGGAACGCCGTTTATTTATCAGGGGCAGGAACTGGGCATGACCAATACCCACTTTGCTAGCCTGGATGACTTTAACGACGTCGCCACCAAAAATCGCGCCGCCGATCTGCGCCGACAGGGAATGGATGAGGATCGGATCCTGGCGACGCTGCGCCGCAGTTCGCGTGATAACTCACGCACGCCAATGCCCTGGAACGACGGGCCTAACGGCGGCTTTAGCGCCGCAACGCCGTGGTTTGCGCTTAACGCCAACTACCGCGATATCAACGTGGCGCGGCAAAGTGAGGAGCCGGACTCGGTGCTGAATTTCTACCGTGCGCTGATCCGGTTACGCAAGCAGACCCCAGCGCTGCTGTATGGCCGTTACCGATTGCTGCTGGACGAACATCGGCATATTTACGCCTATACCCGCACTCTGGATGACCGGCAACTGCTGGTGCTGTGCAACCTGAGCGGCGAACCGCAACAGGTTGATCCCCAATCTTTGGCGCTGGACAGTTGGCAACTGCGGTTGGGCAATTATCCACACGGCGGAGAGCCACAGACGCTGCGCCCTTATGAGGCACGGATTTATCAGGCATAGGGGCTGATTCAACCCGCTTTGCGGCCGGGGCCTGGGTGTAAACGAAGAGCAACACCGGCCGCATTTTCATCCCACGGAACAATCCCGCTTTTTAACTAACCATAACCGGTATTGTTATTTCGCTTTGCCATAGCCTGTTGCTAGCTTTTGTTCGTTCCATCAGGGGATGAATAACAGGGTAATAACAGAAATGACAAAAAAACTTATTAAAATCACAGCGCTGGCACTGTCAGTTTTCGCTGCTCACGGCGCCCAGGCGGCGCTTTCATTGCAGGGGAAAACCATTGGCGTGGCGGTGGTCGGCACGCAGCATTTTTGGGATCGCGAAGCGTTCAAAGGCGCCAGCGACGAAGTGGAACATCTGGGTGGCAAAGTGGTGGCGGTCGATGGCGGCCGCGATAATCAGGTACATGCCGACAATCACGATATCCTGTTGGCGCGCAAGGTGGATGCGGTGATCAGCATTTTGGGCGACAGCGCCGTCGAGCCTAAATTCAAAGCGTTGCGCGCCGCCGGGATCCCGGTATTCACCGTTGACCACGTATCGCCGTATTCCATCAACAACACCACCTCGGACAACTACAGCATCGGCAGCACCATTGGTCGTTATACTGCCGAGGCGCTGGGCGGCAAAGGCAATGTGGCGGTGTTCAACGCCTTCTCCAACTCACTGCGCATCTGCGGCATTCGCTACGATCTGTGGAAGTACGTGTTGAAAGATTACCCGGACATCAAAATCATTCAACCGGAGCTGGCCGAGCAATACGCCAACTCGCCGGAAGATGCGCGCAAGAAAACCCTCGAACTGCTAAGCCAGCATCCGAAAGGCACGCTGGATGCTATTCACGTCGCCTGCTGGGACCAGCCGGCGATCGGCATCGTGCAGGCGCTGGAAGAGAGCGGCCGCGCCGGTGACGTTAAGGTCACGGCGATCGACGCCGGGCCGGAAACCCTGGAAATCATGGCGGAGAAGGGCAGCCCGCTGGTTGCCAACGTGGCGCAACAGCCGCGGTTAATCGGCACCACTTCAGCGAATAACGTGGCGCGCTATTTCGCCGGCGAGAAGTTGCAACCGCAAACCTTTGTACCGGTATTGCCGGTGAAAGGGCCGGAAGAGGCGAAGGCGGTGTACAAACAGCTCGGCTACGGCGAGCTGAAATAACGCCATGAGCCAGCAGGAAACGCAGGCCGCTCCCGCCGTGGGCGGCCTGGAAATGATTGGCATCGAGAAACGTTTTCCCGGTACCCAGGCGCTCAGCGGTGCCTCACTGCGGGTGATGCCGGGCGAAGTTCACGGCCTGATTGGCGAAAATGGCGCCGGTAAATCCACCTTGATCAAGATCCTCGCCGGGGTTTATACGCAAGACGGCGGGGAGATTCGCATTGGCGGCCGGCGGCTGGCTTCCGTCACCCCGGCGGCGATACGGGCGGCCGGGGTGCGATTTATCCATCAGGAACTGCATTTGATCCCGCACTTCACCGTGGCGGAGTCCGTGTATGTTGGCCAGGAGCGGCGTAACCGTTGGCTGGGATTGGACAAGCGCGGCATGCGTCATGACGCAGAACGGTTTCTGTCAGAGGTGCTGGACACCCGCCTGGACGGTAACCGACTGATCCGCGATCTCAGCATTGCCGAGTGCAAACTGGTGCAGATAGCCCGGGCGTTAATCGACGGGCAGGCGCAACTGGTGGTGTTTGACGAGCCTACTGCGCCGCTGGAAGCCAGAGAGTCGCAGTTGTTGTTTAACGCGATTGCCCGCCTGAAACAGCGTGGCATCGCCATTATTTACGTCTCTCATTATCTCGCGGAAATTGCCCAGATTTGTGACCGTGTCACGGTGTTTCGCAATGGCCGCGACGTGGGCACCTTGCAACAACTGGGCGATGGCGATATTGCACGCATGATCCCGATGATGGTCGGCCGCGAAATCACCCACCTGTTTGCCCCGCGCCCGGTACAGCGGGCGGCGGCGGAGCCCTGGCTTAGCGCAGAAAGTCTGTCGGACGGTGCACAGCTGCGCGATGTCAGCTTGCAACTGGCACCGGGGGAGATCGTCGGCATCGCCGGGTTGCTGGGTTCCGGCCGCGAAGCCTTGATCGACGCTCTGTATGGATTGCGCCCGCTGAAGCAGGGGCAACTGCGCATTGCCGGTAAGCCGGTGCGCATCGCTTCTCCGGCACAAGCCACTGCCGCGGGGATGGCGCTGGTGCCTCGCGATCGGCGGCATACCGGTCTGGTGTTGCCCATGCCGGTGGCGGACAACATCAACCTGGCGTCGCTTGGCACATTGGCGCGTGCGGGGTGGGAACTGCGCAAAAAGGCCCGGCTGCACGCCAAAACGCTGGCGGAACAGTTGGATATCCGCCCGCGTAATCTGCAATTGCCGGTGCGTTTGTTAAGCGGCGGCAATCAGCAAAAGGCGATTCTGGCGCGCTGGCTGGCGACTAACCCGCAACTGTTGATCCTCGACGAACCTACCCTGGGCGTAGACATCGGTGCCAAGGCGGAGATTTACCAACTGGTTGCCGCCCAGGCGGTTGAAGGGCGCTGCGTACTGGTGTCGTCCAGCGACGGCAGCGAACTGATTGGGCTGTGCGATCGCATTCTGGTGATGTTGCGCGGCGAGATTGTCGCGAATGTCCGTACCGCCGGGCTGACGCAGGACGCGCTGCTGGCGTTGACCAGCGGCGGTTCAACGGCGTCCCCTTTAGTACAGGAGCCGGTTCTATGAGCCAACTGACCGAGGGCAATGTGGCGGCACGCTCCTCCCGGCGTCGCTTTTTGCCGCCCGGAGAGCAGATCGCCAATAAAATTCCGCTGTTGTTGTTTGCCGCGCTGCTGCTGTTTTTCTGCTTGCAGGCGCCGTACTTCACCAGTTGGCAGAATCTGAGCATTATTCTCAAACAAAGCGTGCCGCTGGCGATACTGTGTTTTGGCCTGACCTGCGTGATCAGCGGCGGCGGTGATGACGTGGTTTCCGGCGGCATCGATATTTCCCTGCCGGCGATCGCCGTGTTGGGGGCGGCCATCATCAGTAACGGCCTCACTCACGACGGTGACGGTTATCTGTGGCTGGCGGTGCTGGCGTTTGGCGCGGCGCTGCTGGCGGGGGGCGTCAATGCTTTATTGGTGGTGGCTGTCGGGTTGCCGCCGTTGCTGGCAACGCTGGCCAGTTCGGTGGCGGTGGTGGGTATTGCCAACCTGATCACCCAACAGAGGCGCATCAGCGTCAGTGACGCGGCCATTGTCGCGCTGCGTGACGACGCCTGGCTGGGGTTGCCGCTGATGGTGTGGTTAATGCTCGCCGCGCTGGCGCTGTTTGGCTGGGCATTGCACCACACCCGTTGGGGCATGCAGTTGCAGGCGGCGGGCGGCAATCGCGAAGCGGCGGAGATCTCCGGTTTGCGCGTCAAACCGCTGGTGATTGGCTCTTACCTGCTGGCGGCGGCCGCGGCCGGGTTAGCGGCCTTTGCCCTGGTGGCTCGTGGCTCAGGCAGCTCGCCCGGCAGTGAAGAACCGCTGCTGCTGGAAATGGTGCTGGCGACCTTTATCGGCGCGGCCTTCTCGCGCCGGCGAGTCGTGACCGTCTGGGGGGCGCTGCTGGGGGCCTTGCTGGTCAATGCGTTGTCGAACGGGTTGGCGCTGTTGCGAGTAGACATCTTTTGGGTCGGGGCGATCAAAGGCGGGCTGATCCTGCTGGTGTTGGCCGCCGCTGCAAGGCAAAACCGGGGGGGAAACCCATGACGGCGTTGAACAAACTTTTGATTCGCTACGGCTTTATGCTGATTGTTATCGCCTTTTTTCTGTTCTTTTCCTGGGGCAATAGCGTGTTTTACAGCCTGGACAACCTCAGTAATTTGTTACAGGGTAACGCAATATTGCTGATTGTCGCGCTGGCCATGACGCTGGTAGTGACCGCCGGTGGCGTTGACCTGTCGGTGGGCGTCGCGCTGGATTTTGGCGCGGCTTTTGCGCTGATCGCCCTGAAGCAATATCAGCTCAGTTGGCAAATGGCGGTAGTCGCCGCGCTGGCCGGCGGCGCATTGATCGGCGCACTCAATGCGTTGCTGATCGTTTACTTCCGGGTTAAGCCCTTTTTGGCGACGCTGGGCACCTTTTTCATCGGCAGCAGCATCGAACGTATTTATACCGACGGCGGGGGTTCGATCGCCTACCGCCGCATGGCGCAGCAGTATCACGATCTGGCGGTAGGGAATCTCGGCGGCGTGCCGTTACCGATAGTTATCGCTGCTGCGCTGCTGCTGGGCTATTTTCTGTTTTTCGAGCGCACCATCTTCGGCAAGCGGATTCATGCCATCGGGCTGAATCCCCAGGCCGCCCGTGCGGTGGGGATCCGCAATGGTCGTTACCTGTGCTGGCTGTTGATCGTCTCAGGCATGACCTGCGCGCTGGGAGGCGTGATCCTTTCGGCCAACCTGCGCCAGTTTACCCCGCTGGCCGGGCAAGCCTATTTGCTGGACGCCATCGCGGCGGTGTTTATCGGCACCGCGTTTCATCCGCAGGGGCGCCCCAACGTGTTGGGCACGCTGGTTGGCGTGCTGTTCCTGGGCATGGTGGCGAACGGCCTGAACCTGATGGGGCTGAACTTTATGGTGAAAGACGCGCTGACCGGCGTGATCCTGGTGGTGGCGCTGGCGCTGTCCTTTATCCAGAGCCGGTTAAAACAAACGCAACAGGCGGAGGCCGGCAGTGAGTCAATATGATGCGGTATTTGTCGGTTTAACCTTGCTCGATATCGCGGGGCGGCCAGTCAGCGCTATCCCGGCAGGCGGCGGCGTGCACTTTATCGAGCAGATCCGGCTGAACCCGGCGGGCACCGCCAGCGGCGCGGTGATGAATGCCGCCAAGCTGGGGATACGCACCGCCACCTCGGCCTGTCTTGGCGAGGATGAAAAGGCGGAGTTTATCCTCAATGCCTACCGTCGGCTGGGCATCGATTGCTCGCTGATCCAGCGCACGGCGCGGGCGGAAACGTCTGCCACCATTTTGCCGATCAGGCCCAACGGCGAGCGCCCGGCGCTGCATTACCGTGGGGCCTCGGATTTTCTGTTCGTTGACGATGCCGACTTTGACGCATTGTGCGATACCCGTTTCTTGCATCATGGCGGCACCGGGCTGCTGGCGGCGATGGACGAGGGTCAAAGCGCCAAATTGTTGCGCCATGCCAAACGGCTCGGCGTTACCACCAGTTTCGACCTGATTGCGCCTGGCCCGCATACCCTGGCGTTGTTGCTGCCGCTGTTGCCCAGCGTCGATTACTTTATGCCGTCGCTGGAGGAGGCGGCTTACCTGTCCGGCCGGCAAACGCCGCAGGAGATTGGCGCGTTTTTCCTCGACCACGGGGTGGGGAGCTGTATTTTCAAAGCCGGTGAGCAGGGATCCTTTATCGTCACCCGCGATACCTGCGTGCGCATTCCGGCCTATCAGGTTGAGGTCGTGGACACCACCGGCTGCGGCGACAGCTATTGCGGTGGGTTTATCGCCGGGCTAAGCCGTGGGCTGGCGGTGCAGGAAGCCTGCCTGCTGGCGACGGCGGTGGCGGGGTTGGTTGCAGGCGGGTTGGGATCGGACGCCGGGGTGATCGACTGGGAACACACCCGGCGGTTTATGCAGCAGACGCCGCGCAGCGCTTAGCGCCAGGCGTACAGCAACGGCTCGCCTTTGAGATAGCGTTGGATGTCCTGGGCGATCATTTCGGTATGTTTGACCAGCGTCTCCCGCGTGGCGCCGGCGATGTGCGGCGTAATCACCACGTTGTCGAATTCGGTGATAAACGGATGCCGGCGGTAAATAGGTTCGCTGGCGTACACGTCCAGCGCCGCGCCGGCCAGCCGTTTCTCCCGCAGGGCGGCAATCAGATCTTCTTCAATCACCACCGCCGCGCGCGAGGTATTGATAAACAGCGCGTGGGGTTTCATGCGGTTAAACAATTCACGGCCAATCAGCCCGTCGGTTTGCGGCGTCGCTTTCAGGTGCAGGCTGATAAAATCGGCGTCGCTGAACAGCTGTTCCAGCGTGGTTTTCTCAATACCCGGCTCGTTAATTTCTACCCCGGAAACGTAAGGGTCCGCCACCAACAGCCGCATGCCGAAAACCCGGGCAATTCGGCCGACGCGTTGGCCAATGCTGCCGTAACCGACGATGCCCAGCGTTTTGTTGCGCAATTCACTGCCTTTAAACACTTCATAGGGGCTGGATTTATCCACGTCCCACACCACATCGCTGCGCAGACCCTCTTTGGCTACCGCCTTTTGCGGCTGCTCGCGGGTGAACTCACCGCGTTTGAGCGCGGCGTGGGCCTGGGGAATATGGCGAGCCAGGTTCAGCATCAACGCCAGCGTCAGCTCCGCCGCGGCGTCCGAATTGCGGCCTGGGGTGTAGATCACCGGAATATTGCGCCGTGCGGCGGCCTGCAGGTCAATATTGACCGGATTGGCGCGGGTACAGGCAATCAGTTTCAACTGCGGGCAGGCGTCGATCACCCGGGCGGTAATATCGTCGTAGCTGGTGATGATAAAGCTGGCGTCATGGGCCAGATCAATCAGCGCGTCTTCGGTCAGCTTGCTTTCGCCGGCCGCCCAACCGCGGATGACCAGCTCGCCCAGTTGGCGGAAATCTTCAAGCGAACCGGCGTATTCGGCGGTAAAGAGGGTTTTCATGGTGCGGGGGTTCCTGCGTTAAGGGCATTGAGTATTTGCTCCCGGCTTTGCCACAGCGGTTCAAGCTGAAGGCGTAACTGGCGGAACAGTGGATAGAGCGCCTGATAGATCTGTTGGTTGGCCGGATCGGGGATAAATAGCCGGCGGCTTTCGGCCTGAACAAGCGTTTCATGTGACACCGTCACGCCAATGCTTTGCGCCGCCAAAATCGCCACGCCTCGGGCGCTCAGTTCTTTCACCCGGCTGGTGATCACCCGCCGGCCGGTGCAGTCGGCGATGATCTGCAACCAGACGGCCGAAGCGGCTCCGCCGCCGGCAAGGTAAAGATCGCCCTGCGGTGGGTAATCGTGCAGCGAGTCTTTAATGGCGAACGCCAGCCCTTCAAACACCGCCCGCAGCAGGTGCAGATTGCCGGTATGCTGACCGATGCCGAAAAAGCCTGCGCGGGCCGCCTGGCTGTAGAAGGGTGCGCGTTCACCGTTCAGATAGGGCTGATAGAGCACGCCGCCGCTGCCGGCGGGAATGGCGGCGATCTGCTCACCAATACGCCCGAGATCGCCATCGCCACCCAGCTCACGTACTGCCCAGTCCAGGTTCGGCGTGCCCGCCTGCATGGCGAACAGGTTGATATAACGTCCTTGCTGCGCATGGGCGACAAAGCGCGTCTTCGGGCTGACCTGCGCCAGGCTGTCGCAGACAATGCCGGTGCAGCAGGTAGTACCCAACAGGGTGTAAACGTCGTCGTGATGCACGGCGCCAATGCCCAGCGCTGCCGCCGACACATCCAGCGCACCGGCGCACACCGGAATGCCCGCCGCCAGCCCGGTGACAGCGGCCGCTTGCATCCTGATCTCTCCAGCGCGTTGGCCGGGGCGCAACAGCGGCGGGAACAGCGGCCGAAGGGCCTGCAGACCCAGTTCCGTCAAAACCTCGTCGGAAAGCGTTTCGCTGTGAAGATCGAGCAGTGAGGTGCCGGTATCCGTCAGCTCAAGATTGGCCACACCGGTCAGGCGATAGCGGATCCAGTCTTTGGCGAAGAAGAAATAGCGCGCGCTGTTTAGCGCGGCGGGCTGATTTTCCGCCAACCATTTCAGGATCAGCGAACTGTTGCACGGCAGCAGGCGGGTACCGGTTGCCCGAAACAGCCTTTCTTCCCGTTCCGGCTGTTGCTTGAGACGCGCCACTAAAGGCGCGCTGCGGGTGTCGCTCCATAAAATGGCCTTGCGAACCGGTTGCCCAGCGGCATCGACCAGCCAGGCGCCTTCGCCCTGGCCCGAGAGGCCAATGGCGCGGATGCGCCCTTGCTGCAACAACGGCGAGTCGGCCAGCGTGCGCAATGTCATGACCACATTGCGCCACAGCTGCTCCATATCCTGCTCGGCATAGCCGGGGAACGGCACTTCGGTCAGGTTGTCGGCGCTGGCAACCTGGCATTGATTAAACTGCTCGTCGAATAAAACCGACTTGATCTTCGAAGTGCCTATGTCGATGCCGAGATAATAATCCATGAGAGCGCCAGCCTGCGGGGAACGAGGCTGTCAGCGTAGCAATGAAGGAACGGATCCCATATGCCATTTCCGGGAAAGCTAATTCATTAATAAGATTATGATTATTAATACCTTATAACGGAATGGTATTGGTGGCGCGCGAAGGCTTGGTGCTAGTTTTTTATTACTTTATGGCATCAAATAACCATAAATAAGAACGTACGGTTCTTAACCGGCGCAGAGTTTTGATCTTTCCTTGGGGGTGACCATGTTTAAAACGACAATTTCCCGTTTGGCTCTGCTGACGGCGCTCGCGCTACCGGCCTCTCTGTTGGCGGCGGAACCGCTGCGGGTGGCGGCCGATCCGGTGCCCCACGCGGAGATACTGGCCTACGTGCAGAAAATTGACCCGCAGCTGAAACTGAAGGTGATTGAGATCAGTAACGGCGTGAACTCCAATGAGCTGCTGGCGCACGGCGACGTGGATGCCAACTACTTCCAGCACCTGCCTTATCTGCATTCGCAAGAGCAGGCGCTGGGCACAAAATTTGCCGTGGCGGCCAGCGTGCATATCGAGCCGTTGGGTATCTATTCGAGCAAGTATAAAAAGCTGAGCGAGGTGCCGGACAACGCCAAGGTAGCGGTGCCCAATAACGTCACTAACCTCAGCCGGGCGCTGTACCTGCTGCAGGCGCAAGAGCTGATTACCCTGAAAGCCGGCTTTAACGATCCGGCCAAGGATCAGGCAACACCAAAAGACATTGCCAACAATCCCAAACATCTCAAGATACTGGAGATTGAATCGCCACAGATCCCGCGGGCATTGGATGACGTCGATTTGGCGGTGATTAACGGCAACTATGCGCTGGAAGCCGGGCTTACGCCAGCCAAGGACGCGCTGGGGCTGGAAAGCCCGAAAAATAATCCGTATGCCAATATTCTGGTCACGACGACGCAATTGGAGAACGATCCGCGCATCAAACAGCTGGCCAAAGATTTGCAGTCGCCAGAGGTGGCCAAATTCATTCAGCAAAAATATCAGGGCTCGGTGATCCCCGTGACAGCTGCGGACGCCGGCTGATGATTGTCGTAGAAGGGCTAGGTAAAACCTACGGCGCCGGTGAACCGCCGGCGCTGGAGCAGGTGTCGCTTACCATTAACGACGGCTCGGTGTTCGGCATTATCGGCCGCAGCGGCGCGGGGAAGAGCACCCTGATCCGCTGCCTTAATTTACTGGAACGGCCCAGCAAGGGCCGCATTTTGATGGACGGCCGCGATCTGACCCAACTGAGCGAAGCGGAACTGCGGCGCCAGCGCCAACGTATCGGCATGATATTTCAGGGGTTCAATCTGCTGCATGCCCGCAACGTGCGAGATAACATCACGGTGCCGCTGGAGATCGCCGGCGTACCTCGTGCGGAACGTATTCGCCGCGCCGGTGAACTGCTCGATCTGGTCGGGCTGAACGACAAGGCACGCGCTTTTCCTTCTCAGCTTTCAGGCGGGCAGAAACAGCGCGTTGGCATCGCCCGGGCGCTGGCGGCCCGGCCGGACTATTTGCTTTCCGATGAGGCGACCAGTGCGCTGGATCCGGAAACCACCGCCTCTATTCTTGCCTTGTTAAAAGACATCAACCGCCAGTTGGGGTTAACCATTGTGCTGATCACCCACGAACTGGACGTGGTCAAGGCCATTTGTGACCATGCGGCGCTATTGGCCGCTGGTCGGGTGGTTGAATGGGGGCCGATTGGCGAATTGTTGGCGAACCCGGCATCGCCGCTGGGGCAGGCACTGTTGCCGGGCTGCCTGACGCCGGTGGCACCGGAGACCCAGGTGGCGGAGCTGACATTTTTCGACAGCGTGCGCGCGTCGCCGGTGCTCAGCGAACTGGCGCAGCGCCATGCGGTGGACGTTACGCTGCTGGGTGGGGGCGTTGAACTGATTGCCGGCCAGAGCGTCGGCCGTTTCCGCGTGGGGTTGCGATCGCCGCAGGGCGGCTTGCCGCTGGCGGAGGTGCTGGCGTTCCTCAATCAACGGGGCGTGAGGGCCGAATTGTTATGAGAAATCAATTGTCCTGGGAAGATCTTCTGGCGCTGGTGTTGAACGCCACCGGCGAAACCTTGTATATGGTGGCGCTGGCATCGCTGTTTACCTTATTGATCGGTCTGCCGCTTGGCGTGGTGCTGTTTATCACCCGCAAGCAGGGCATCTTGCCCGCACCGCGCATCAACGGGGCGCTGGGCGCTATCGTCAATCTGGGGCGTTCGCTGCCGTTTGTGGTGCTGTTGATAGCCTTGATCCCGTTAACCCGGCTGATTATCGGCACCACGTTAGGCAGTTCCGCGGCGGTAGTGCCGATCACCATCGGCGCTTTTCCGTTCTTTGCTCGCATCGTCGAATCTGCCTTGGATGAGGTAGAAAAAGGGCGGATCGAGGCAATTTTGTCGATGGGCGGCAATGTGCGCCACGTCATTTTTAAAGTGTTGCTGCCGGAGGCCTTGCCGACGCTGTTGGCCGGGCTGACGCTGACGGTGGTGATGCTGATTGGTTTTTCTTCCATGGCCGGCGTGATCGGCGGAGGCGGATTAGGCGATCTGGCGATCCGTTACGGTTATCAACGTTTCAACAATCAGGTGATGATCGCGACGGTGATTATTTTGGTGCTCCTGGTGCAGGGCGTGCAAACCCTGGGCGATCGCCTGGTCCGCTCGCTGGCGCATCGGCGTTAGGAGGCTTTGTCATTGGGTGCGTGCCGACTTGGCGCAACATTGCGGTACGGACTAAGCTACATGCTGATAATCACCGAGTTATAGAGGAAAGCATGAGCGGAGCCATTAAGATCAGGGAACTTGAAACGCGAGATTTTGCTGCATGGAATCTGTTGTGGCAGGGATACAATGCGTTTTATGGCCGCCAGGGCGCTACGGCATTGTCGGATGAGGTTACGCAAACCACCTGGTCGCGTTTTTTTGACGCCTATGAACCTATGTATGCGTTAGTGGCGGAATATGACGGCAAGTTGGTGGGGCTGACACATTATCTGTTGCACCGCAGCACTATTCAGATCCAACCCAACTGTTATCTGCAAGACTTGTTTACCGATGAAGCGGCCCGGGGAAAAGGCGTCGCGAAGGCATTGATTAATGCCGTCTATGCGCGGGCCGAGAGTCTCGCTTTACCGCGCGTATATTGGAATACGCATGAAACCAATCTGAACGCGATACAGCTGTACGACAAACTGGCGGACAGACCCGGTTTTGTGATGTACCGAAAGATGCTTTGAAATTACGGGAAAATCCGCCACAACAAGGCGCCGTTGATGAACGGCGCAAAGATCTGAACATCATGGCCACAGGCTCAGGCTGTGTGGCCCCCCTTCAATAATCCGCACCTTATTCATACCAACGCTTTCTCCCTTGATCCTGCTTTGCGGTATGCGTGCTGGACGGCGGGTGCAAAGCGCCATTTGGCGCTACAGTTGATCTAGAAATATATTGGCAAACCTTCAATTAACAGGTGATCGGACCTGTGAAAGTAGCAATAATGCCACTCTGACCGCTCATTTTTAACGCGCGTCGTCAGGTATGATGAATCGGTTGTCGCCCCTTATCATGCTGGCAGGATGTTATCCGTATTCTTTGAACGCTCTGGAAGCAAGATGCACACCACCCAGTCACCTGACACCACAAAATTACAGCCTGCGCTCACCGTCTTTATGTTGGTGTTCGCCACCTGTATCTTCGGCATTGAGAGCCGGCCCATTGGCTTTCTGGCGGCCTTTTGGCCGAGCAATGCAGTGTTGCTGGCGGTGTTCGTTCGTTATCCGGAGCTTGTCAGCCGTTTAGGCTGGGTGATGGCGATATTGGGGTATTTGACGGCAGATCTGATCACCGGTAGCCCGCTCGACAAAGCCCTGTTGCTGAACGGCGCCAATATTGCCGGCGTCGTGGTGGGGTATCAGTTGTTTAAACTTGTGCCCCCGCAGGTCAAAACGCTGGAGCGCACGTCAGCCAGCGTTTATCTGTTTGCCATTTGTCTGGCCAGCGCCGGTACCACCGGGGTGATCGGTGCCGGGGCCTCGGTGCTGCTGTTTGATCGCGAGTATTTCCCCGCACTGGCGCTATGGATGTCTTCGGAGTTTACCAATTACATTACGCTGATGCCGTTTATCCTGGCCTTGCCTGGGGATTGGCGGGGCTACCTGCGCAGCGTCGTTCACGGCATTATCCGGCCTGGCAGCGGCAGAAAACTGGCGGTTCTGGTGCTGTTAGCGCTGGCCTGCATTGGCAGTATCCTGATTGGCGGGCCTGGCGCCGTGATTTTCCCCGTGCCGATCCTGCTGTGGCTGGCGATGTCTTTTTCACTGTTCACCACTCTGGTGGTGGTGCTGATCTACGTTTTATGGTGCCATCTGGCCATTGATTTGGGTCTGATCGCCATTAACGTCGATATGAAGGCGTTGCAGAACACCGTGTCGATGCGCCTCGGGGTAGCGCTGTTGGCGCTGGGCCCGATTGCGATAGCCAGCATGAATTTCGCCCGCAATGCGCTGCTGCGGCAACTGGAGCACGTGGCGAACCATGACGCTCTGACCCACGTGCTGACGCGTAATGCCTTTATGCAGCGCGGCTCGCGGTTGCTCACCCAAAAAGGCGAGCAGGTCTGCGTCATGATGCTGGACATCGACTACTTCAAATCCATCAACGATCGCTTTGGGCACTCCGGCGGTGATGCCGCACTGATTTCCTTTACCCGTGCCATTACCGGCGACCTGCGCGATTCCGATCTGTTTGGCCGCATGGGTGGAGAGGAGTTCGCGATCGTTGCGCTTATCGAACGTCAGGAAGATGCGGTGTATTTGGCCGAACGTCTGCGCCGGCGGGTGGAAATCGAATCGATCGCCATGCCTGCCGGCAATCATCTGCAAATCACCGTCAGCATCGGTATGGTTACCTGCATCGGCGGTACAGAGCAAAATCTTGATAATCTGTTGAAAATCGCCGACATGGCCGTCTACAAAGCCAAAAACAGCGGCCGCAACCGTGTCGCCACGCCAGAAATATCCCCACTGATTTACCGCGACCGCTGAAACCTGCCGTTTGTCGTTCATGGTTGACCCCGGCCAGGAGGTCTAAAATGGAAGGGAGCGTGAGCAATGCCGCTTGCGCTCTACCTGATGTCCGAACGGACAGGAGGAATCATCTCATGAACTATGTTGATGGCTTTGTTGTGGCGGTGCCTGCCGCCAATAAGGAGGCGTACCTTAAGCTGGCCGCCACGGCCGCCCCCTTATTTAAAGAGTTCGGCGCGACGCGGATTGTCGAATGTTGGGGCAACGACGTGCCCGAAGGTAAACTCACCGATTTTCGCGGTGCGGTGAAAGCCGAAGCCGATGAAGTGGTGGTTTTCAGCTGGATCGAATATCCCTCAAAAGCGGCGCGCGATGCCGCCAACGAGAAAATGATGAATGACCCGCGCATGAAGGCGCTGGGCGAGCAGATGCCGTTTGACGGCAAACGCATGATTTTCGGCGGTTTCGAACCGATCCTTGACGAGTAGCGGGGAGGGGGCGATGAAGATCACACAACACCTGTGGTTTGAAAAAGACATTGAAGCGGCGCTGCGCTGTTACATAGCGCTGATCCCCGGTTCTTCCCTGACCTGGAGCTCTACCTTGCCCGCCGATACCCCAAGCGGCCCTGCAGGCAGCGTAAAATTGGCGACGTTTACTCTCGGCGATCAGCGCTATGCGGCGATTGAAGCCGGCCCGCTCGATGCTTTCAATCACAGCTTTTCGATTATGGTCGAATGCGCGGATCAGGCGGAAGTGGATCGGCTGTGGGAGGCGTTAAGCGAAGACGGCGTCATTGAGCAGTGCGGCTGGTTGCGCGATCGCTGGGGGCTGAGCTGGCAAATTGTCCCTCAGCGGCTGGGTGAGTTGATGAGCGACCCCGACAGCGCGAAGGTGAAACGGGTGACTGAAGCTATGCTGCAGATGGTCAAGCTGGATATCGCCGGGTTGGAAGCGGCGGCTCGCGGCTAACTTTATCCCCACAACAAGGACGCACCCGATGCACAAAGAACGGCACAGCATTGAGAATATAGGTTGGCTCCGGGCGGCAGTGCTGGGCGCAAACGACGGGATTGTCTCGACGGCCAGTCTGTTGCTTGGCGTGGCGGCGGCCAATGCGGCGCATGGCGGCATCTTGCTCGCCGGCATTGCCGGGCTGGTTGCCGGGGCGATGTCGATGGCGACCGGGGAATACGTCTCGGTATCATCGCAGGCGGATACGGAAAGGGCCGCTCTGGCGGAGGAGCAGTCGGAGTTGCTCAGCGATTACCCGGGCGAATACCGTGAACTGACCTCTATCTATGTGCATCGCGGGTTGGATTTGGCGCTGGCAAAACAGGTGGCGGAAAAGCTGATGGCTCATGATGCGCTGGGCGCGCATGCCCGCGATGAATTGGGGATTTCGTCCATCACCACGGCGCGGCCATTGCAGGCGGCGCTGGCCTCGGCGTTGAGCTTTTCCGTCGGGGCACTGCTGCCGTTACTGGTCGCGGTGCTGGCGCCGGTCGCATGGACCATTCCGGCCATCGTGGTCTCCGCACTGGTGTCTTTGGGCATTCTCGGGGGTGTTGCCGCCAGGGCAGGCGGCGCACCGATCCGCCCGGGCATAGTGCGTATCCTGTTCTGGAGCGCACTGGCGATGGCGGTCTCTTCTGGCGTCGGCCTGTTGTTTGGATCCGCGCTGGGGTAATGGTCAGGTTAGTCCCACAACAAAAATCAGCTTTTGCATTAATGCCGCTCACGCAAGGCTGAGTTTTTATCATTTGTCAGCGCCGACGAATCGCTGCACCCTAGAGGGAATCGTTACGTAGCGTAGAGAATAATAATGGATAAATCACAGATTCAGCAGTGGGTTACGCAATTCCCTTTGGTACAGGACCTGATCGACCTCAAACCGATAACCTGGTTCAACCCGCGAGCAACGACCTTGCAGGCGGGGTTGCCGTACGTGGGGTTGAGCGCTGACGACGTCGCCGATGCTGAGCAGCGGTTGGCGCGCTTCGCCCCTTATCTGAGCGCCGCTTTTCCGGAAACCCGGGCCGCCAAAGGGGTGATCGAATCTGAGGTTGTCGCCATTCCGGCGATGCAAACTGCGCTCGACCAACGCTATGGTGTGACGCTCGGCGGCCATCTGCTGTTGAAAAAAGACAGCCACCTGCCGATCTCCGGCTCAATCAAGGCGCGCGGGGGCATCTATGAGGTGCTGGCGCATGCGGAAAAGCTGGCGTTGGCGGCGGGGCTGTTACAGCTTACGGACGACTACAGCAAGCTGTTCTCGGAAGAGTTCCGCCAGTTTTTCAGCCGTTATCGTATTGCCGTGGGCTCAACCGGCAATCTGGGGATGTCGATCGGCATCATCAGCGCCAGACTGGGTTTCAGCGTTAGCGTGCACATGTCGGCGGACGCGCGCGAATGGAAAAAGCAAAAGCTGCGTGACAATGGCGTCAACGTGGTCGAGTACGAGCAAGATTATGGCGTTGCCGTTGAGCAGGGCCGGCTGCAAGCGGCGAACGATCCGAGCTGCTTTTTTATCGATGACGAAAACTCGCAAACGCTGTTTCTGGGCTATGCGGTGGCCGGTGGTCGCCTGAAGCGGCAGTTCGCCGAGCGTGGGATTGAGGTTGACGCGCAGCATCCGCTGTTTGTCTATCTGCCCTGCGGCGTCGGCGGCGGGCCAGGCGGGGTAACCTTTGGGCTGAAACTGGCCTTTGGCGATCACGTTCACTGCATCTTTGCCGAGCCGACGCACTCGCCGTGCATGCTGCTTGGGGTCTATACCGGGCTGCATGACCGGATCGCCGTGCAGGATCTGGGCATAGATAATCAAACCGCTGCGGACGGGCTGGCGGTTGGGCGTGCCTCCGGTTTTGTCGGCCGCGCCATGGAGCGCCTGCTCAGCGGTTTTTACACCTTAAGCGATAGCGAGATGTTCGCGTTGCTGGGGCTGTTGGACCGTCAGGAGCACATTCAGTTGGAGCCTTCGGCGCTGGCGGGCATGGCGGGGCCGTGGCGGGTGGCGGCTAGCCCCGAATGGCTGGCCGAACGCGGGCTGGATGAACGGCAGATGAACCAGGCCACTCACCTGGTATGGGCTACCGGCGGCGGCATGGTGCCAGAGGCGGAGATGGCGAAATACCTGGCCAACGCACGCGAAGCCGGTTAGTGCGTCAGCAGCGAAAGCTCTTGTGCGCCTTCCAGCAGGATCGGCAGGATGCGTTCGGTCAATTCGCTTACCGGAACGTGGCCGGCCTGTACGCCGACGTTTAACGCGGCGGTGACGCTGCCGTTGGCCGACATGATCGGCACGGCAATGGAACGCAGCCCGATCTCCAGCTCCTGATCGTTAATCGCATACCCCTGCGCGCGGACTTTATCCAGCTCCTCGCGCAGTTTGTCGATGGAGCCGATGGTGTATTGCGTATAGCGCATCAGGGTGATGCGTTGCAGGTAATCATCCCGTTTATCCGCCGGCAGATGGCTCAGCAGCACGCGCCCCATCGAGGTGGCGAATGCAGGCAGCCGGCTGCCTATGTTCAGATCGATAGTCATGATGCGCTCGGCGGAGGCGCGGGCGATATACAAAATGTTGTCGCCGTCCAGCGTGGCGATAGAGCAGGATTCATTCAGCAATTGGCTGATGTGTTTCAGCACCGGCTGGGTAGCCTTGGCCAACGGCGTCGAGCCGAGATAGGCGTGAGCCAGCGTCAGAATACGCGGACGCAGCTCGAAGTTTTTGCCGTCCTGCGCGTAGACAAACCCCAGCTTGTTCAGGGTGTACAGGCAACGGCGCACCGCCGCACGTGGAATGCCGGTTTTCTGGCTGATTTGCGAAATCGACATCAGGCGGCGTTGCGGGGTAAAGGCCTGGATCACCTCCAACCCCCGCGCCAACGAGGCCATAAAGTTGGGATCGCCCTTGAAAGGATCGCCGCTGGCGGCGGACAGTGAAATGTCATGGGTGGCGATGTTGTCGCCGGCAGAGGTCTTGGCCATTCAGGCTCCCGGTTTCAAAGACTACAGCGCCAGATAGCGCAGGGTCGCCACGACGGCCAGCCGCCGGTTATGGATAACCTGATCCTCCGGCGGTTCATGACTTTCGAATAGCGTATTAAAGGTGTATTGGTTGGCAACATAGTGGAAACACAGGCTGCTGATCAAGCGGTGCACGTCGGCGGCGCTGGCATCTGCAGTAAACTCCCGGTTTTGCTTGCCGCGCTGCAAAATATCTTCCAGCAAGGTCAAGGCGCTCTGATTCAGTGCCTTGATGCGCGGGGACTGACGGATGTACTGGCCACGCAGCATGTTTTCCATGCAAATCACACGGATAAAGTCAGGGTGCTCCGCATGGTAATTGAAGCTTTCTTCAACCAGGCGGGTCATCGCTTCTACCGGCGGCAACGCTTGCAGATCCAACGCGGATTCGTGCGCGCGGATATGCTGATATACGTGCTCGAGCACCTCCAGATAGAGCGACTCCTTGTTCTTGAAATGATAAACCACCATGCGTTTGGTGGTGGACGCGTGCTCGGCAATATTCTCCATGCGAGCTCCTTTCAGGCCCGCCTCGGCAAACTCGCACAGCGCCCCGGCGAAAATTCGCTGCTTCAGACCAACGGGGTCATTTTTGCGTTTGGTCGCGGGGATCTCATCATTGTTCAACACATCAGTCACTTATCGTTTTGGGGACACCGGTTAAGAGTAACCGGGGTAACCCGGTAATACAATCTGCCACGTCAGCGCTTTTGTGAGCGCCATCATGTTGCTCAAAGAGGCATGGCGGGGCGTCGGGATGTTGAGCGACGATCGTCGAATAGGCGTTAATGCAAGGAGGGAATAGGCTGTGTAGAGAAAGAACCTGAGTCGAAAAGGGAATGACATTAATAAGAGATTACTTTCTTGCTTATAATCACGGAGCCGAGAATATATCAATCTGAACAGAAGTTGAATTTGAGATGGAACCCTAAGCCGGATTTAAAAAGTATTGTACACAAACTGACGGCATTGCGTACGGAAAAGTGTTTTTTTAAATTTTCAACGCCTCTGATTACGCTTTTTCTCGGGTAAAAAATGACGAATTCAGGATGAAGAATCCGATTTTGGATTTCAAATTGCTCACAATGTCGCCTGCAAAGATGTGAATGGATAGAAATTGCACAGGCATTGCGCAAGGTCAGGTGCAACGGCTGATTTTTAATCGGCTGTTTGTAATGAATTGAATTTTTTATGTTTTATTGGTTTTTTGTTGACGTAACAACCCAGGTTTTAGGTGCGAGAGAGGCCAAACCAAAGTGAAATTTCATGAATATCGACGATTTCACTTTTAATTTCACATTGATAACCTGCGTGTTGACTTTAATTTTATGCTTTTTCACATGCCAGATTTCAGCTTTAGCGATACTCTGATTCGGCAATGTCTCATTAAGGATGATGCTATGCGGAATATGCAAATTAACATAGGGAGATGTTATGAATTCCTCGGTCAATCCGTCGAATTCCATCAACTCGACAGTGTCTCCTAAAGCATTCTCTTTTCATAGCGCTGAAAATTGTTTTTATTTGATTTGAGATTCATTTATCAAAATACGATGAGTGACAATTTCAATTGAAACAAAACGACGCAATGGATCCGTTATTTTTATCTTGCAGTCGTCAATGGCAGGCGTTCGGGCTTGGCAACAATAATGCAGGACGTGATTCTGATGGCGTCAATAATCCCAATGCCATTGGGAATGCGCGTTGCGTTATTTTATCCAGCCACATGATGTATTTTTGGGAAATAGATTTATTCACACAGGAGCACACACAATGAACCAGCGTTTGGACTTTATCGGCATTGGCATCGGCCCGTCCAACCTCAGTCTTGCTGCGCTTGGAAGCGAAATAGAGGGTTTCAATTGCAAATTCCTCGAACGCAAACCGCACTTTTCCTGGCACCCCGGCATGATCCTGGCAGATAGCAATATGCAGACCCATTTTTTGAAGGATCTGGTCACCGCCGTTTCGCCAACCAACCCTTATAGTTTTCTCAACTATCTGGTGAAGAGTAAAAAGTTCTACCGCTTCCTGACGACTGAACAGCGTACTGCGTCACGCGAAGAGTTTGCCGATTATCTCAACTGGGCGGCAACGGGGTTGGATTCGCTGATGTTCAACCAAGAGGTTCGCCGCGTGGACTTTGATGACGAACAGCGGCAGTTTGTCGTCTCCACCCAGAATGACGTGCTTTACGCTAAACACCTGTGTGTGGGCATAGGCAAGCAAATCAAACTGCCGAACTGCGTGACCGAACAAAATGATCAATGCTTTCACGCCAGCGAAATGATGTTGCGCCAGCCAAACCTTGCCGGAAAACGCGTGGTCATTGTGGGCGGCGGTCAAAGCGGTGCTGACCTGTTCTTGAATATTTTCCAAGGGGAATGGGGCCGACCAGAACACCTTGGCTGGATATCTCGGCGCAACAACTACAACGCACTTGATGAAGCCGCCTTTGCCAACGAGTATTTTACGCCGGATTATGTCGACAACTTCTACACGCTCGGCCACTCAGCCAAAGAACACATGCTGCAAGAACAAAAGATGACTTCCGATGGGATCACCAGCGAGTCTTTGTTGGCAATTTACCGCGCGATGTATCACCACTTCGACGTACTCCGCGAGAAACGATGGGTGAGCCTGCTGCCCAGCCGCTCAGTTACGGCCCTTAATGCCAAAGATAATGCTTATCGGTTAGAGACGCTGCATCACCTTGATCAAGGGCGAGAAAGCTTTGATGCAGACGTGGTCATTTTTGCGACCGGCTATGAACAGGTCCGTCCGGCATTTCTTGACTCACTGGCTGATCGTTTGTTAACCACCCCCGATGGGCAATACCGTATCGCTTCTGATTTTACCCTTGAGCGGGAAGGGGAACATGAGAATTGCTTGTTTGCCGTTAACGCCAGCATGCATCACCACGGCATTGCCGATCCGCAGCTTAGCCTGGTGGCCTGGCGATCGGCACGTATTCTCAATCGAGCTTTAGGTCACAACCAATTTGATTTGAGCACCACTCCGGCGATGATTCAATGGCGCAGTGAGCAAGAACAACCCGTCGCTTTAAATCCCTTGATGGCCGCTTGGTCACCCCTTTAATATTGTTATCAAATGATGAGACAGGTTGCATGAGAAAACACATTAATAAATTCATCATGAATCAATTGGCTACTTTCGCGCCGACGTTCAAGACCAAACTTATATATAAAAAGGCATTCGGGAAAGAGTTAAATTTAAAGCCTCCTTCGACATGGAACGAGAAGATAAATTATCTTAAACTTAACAATTACAGCAACAACGCACTGGTCACGCAATGCGCGGATAAATACGCAGTTAGGGAGTATTTGAAAGCGCAGGGATGTGAAGAACTTCTCAATGAACTTTACTTCGCCTGCGATTCGGTTCAGGAGATCCCGTGGGAGTCTTTACCTGACAAGTTCGTGATTAAGGGTAACCACGGTTCAGGTTACAACCTGATTTGTCAGGATAAAAGTTCATTGGATCGGGTGCAAACATCGAAAACCATCGAAAACTGGATGCGCGAGGACTATTGGAAGGTCTATGCAGAGTTAAATTATAAGAACATCAATAAAAAAATAATAGGTGAGAAATTCATAGAGTCATCTAATGGCGCTGGCCCTGATGATTATAAAATATACTGTTTCCATGGTGTTCCTTACTGCACGTTACTGTGTGTCGGCAGAGAAACCGGCATGCCTAAATATTATTTCTTCGATAAAGACTTCAAGTTTCTTTGTTATAGCCAAGATTGCCTGGCGCTCAGCCAGGAAGAGATCGACGCTTTTGTGAAACCCGAAGGTTACGATGAGCTGTTTGAGTACGCCAGGAAACTGTCTGCGCCCTTTGAATTTGTCCGCGTTGATTTCTATATCACCAATGGCAAAGTCATCTTTGGTGAATTGACCTTCACACCTTCGGCAGGGATTGATACGGACATACTCGAACCCACGGATATCCTGCTCGGGAAGATGCTTAAGCTGAGATAACATCTGATCTCCTGCGCAGTGACGGCGCTTTTGTGATCCGGGTTAAAGAGTTGTTAACGTTCGCGGGCGGCACATTGACACAATGAACCTTATGGTTCATTTATAGTTGCATATGCCGCCGCCCGTTTCCCCCTTTAACGGCGGCGAGCCGATTTGTAACCACTGTCGCAAAGGGGAAAAGTCATGTTTCGTTCTATAGCCACCGTATCCATTGCAGGAACCCTGCCGGAAAAGCTGGAAGCGATTGCCGCCGCCGGTTTTGACGGCGTGGAGATTTTTGAAAACGACCTGCTGTATTATCCCGGCAAACCGGCGGATATCCGTCGGCTGGCGCAGGATCTTGGGCTGGCGATTACGCTGTTCCAGCCGTTCCGCGACTTTGAGGGCGGCCCGCGCGACCGCCTGGCGGCCAACCTTGAGCGCGTGCGGCGCAAGTTTGCGCTGATGCAGGAGCTGGGCTGCGATCGCATGCTGCTGTGCAGCAATGTGGCACCCGACTGCTCTGCGGATATTGATCTGCAGATTGAAGATCTGGGGCGTCTGGCGAAACTGGCGCAGCAACAGGGCATCGTGGTGGGGTACGAGGCGCTCGCCTGGGGGCGGCATGTGAATCGCTATCGCCAGGCCTGGGAACGGGTTCGCGCCGTCGACAGCCCGGCATTGGGGCTGGTGCTGGACAGCTTTCATATTTTGGCCTTGGGCGATAACCTCGATAAACTGGACGATATCCCGGCGGAGAAAATCAGTTTCCTGCAATTGGCCGACGCGCCATTGATGAACATGGAAGTGATCGAATGGAGCCGGCATTTCCGCTGCTTCCCCGGCCAGGGGGAATTACCGCTGGTCGAGTTCGCCCGCCGCCTGGTCGAAAAAGGTTACGCCGGCCCCTGGTCGCTGGAGATTTTCAACGACGGTTTTCGCGCTACGCCGAGCGCCCCAACGGCGCAGGACGGCCTGCGCTCGCTGCTGTATCTGGAAGAACAGGTGGCCGCCACGCAACCGCTCACGCCGGACCTGTTCCGCAGCGCGCCTTTGCCCGAAAGCCAGCAGATCGAGTTTATCGAGTTTGCGGTAAACCGGCAGGAAGCGGAAAGTCTGGCCGGTTGGCTGCAGCAAATGGGGTTCAGCCTGCGCGGTGAACACCGTTCCAAGGCGGTGACGCTGTATCAGAACGGCGCAGTTCGCATCATCCTTAACCAGCAAAACGACTCTTTCGCCGATGACTACCGTGAACGGCATGGCGCTTCGCTGTGCGCAGTGGCCTGGCGGGTGGCGGATCCGTCCGCTTTGCTGCAGCGGGCGCATGACTTCGGTTATCCGGTCTATCAGGGGCAGGTTGGCCCTAACGAACACCGTATTCCGGCGCTGTGCGCGCCCGACGGCAGCCTGATTTATTTGGTCGAGACCCCGGTAAACGGCGGCGAGGCGGCGATTTATCAGGATGACTTCCATCTGCGCGAACGACCATCGCGCTGTGTTTTTGAACTTGAGAGTATCGATCATCTGGCGGTGGCGATGCCTGAAAGCGCCTTAAAAAACTGGGTGATGTTTTTGCGCTGCGTGCCGGGTTTCGAACCGGACGGCGAACAACTGCTGCCGGATCCTTACGGGCTGGTGCACAGCCGGGTGATGCACAGCCGCTGTAACGGTATCCGCCTGCCGCTTAACGTCTCGCAGAGCAGCGCGACGCTCAGCGCCAGAACGGTGGAGACTTACCACGGCGCAGGGTTACAACACGTTGCGTTCTCGACCGGGGATATTTTTCAGGCGGTTGAACAAGCCAAAGCCAAGGGGATGCGGCTGTTGACCATCGCCGATAACTACTACGAAGATCTGGCTGCCCGTTTTGATCTCGATGACGCCTTTATCGCCCGGCTGGCGCAGCACCATATCCTCTACGATCGCGATGCGCAGGGCGGCGAACTGCTGCACGTTTACAGCCAACCCTTTGCCGAAGGGCGCTTCTTCTTTGAATTGCTGCAAAGGCTTGGCGGGTACGCCCAGTATGGTGCGGTGAATGGTGCAGCGCGTTTGGCGGCGATGAGGCAATTGCGGTGATAGCAGGGCGCGGTTCACATTGACCGCGCCCGTTCTGGTTAGCCGGCCTGCTGGAATACCTGGCTCATGCTTGCACTATCCGGCGCGTGCCCGGTATACAGCTGAAACGCCAGCGCGGCCTGGTGCACCACCATACCGTCGCCCACGATAGCCCGGCAGCCTTTGGCGCGGGCTTTTTTCACCAGCTCGGTTTCCCGGGGAACGTAAATCACGTCCGCCAGCCAGTGGCGCGGTTGCAGCCAGTCGATATCCACCGGCATGCCGGGGTGGCCTGTCATGCCGATCGGCGTAGCCTGCACCAGGCCGTCGCTGTCGGCCAGCGCCCCGGCTACGTTTTCCGTCACGCTAATCCGCTGCTCGCCAAAATGTCGCGCCAACTGCTGTTGCAGGCTGTGGCTACGCGCCGGATCACGGTCGTGCAACATCAAATGGTCGACGCCGTGCGCCAGCAGGCCATAAGCTACCGCATAGCCTGCGCCGCCCGCACCCACCTGAACCACGCGATGGATATTTTCGCCAGCCAATCCTTGGCTGAAGTGGGTGATAAACCCGTCGCAATCGGTGTTGTGACCAATGCGTTTGCCATTCTGGAACAGCACGGTATTGACTGCGCCGATGGCGCTGGCCTGCGGCGACAGCTCATCCAGCCAGGGAATGACCTGTTGCTTGAACGGATGCGTGATATTGCAGCCGGTGAAACCCAACAGCGCCAGGCTGTCGAGCACTTCCGGCAGGCGGTCGTCGGCCCAGCCGCGCTGGGTGAAATCCAGCAGTTGATAGGCGCAACGCAGCCCCTGCCGGCGGGCCTCCTGTTCGTACAGTTGCGGTGACAGCGAACCCTGAATGCCTTGGCCCAGCAGGGCGAGCAAATAGAGCGGGGGGCGTTGTGGGTCATTATTCATGGTTTCTCCGTGTCTGGGCTGGGTCGCCGTGGATGACGGCATGAATAAAAAAATGAACCATTTGGTACCTTATGTAAACCGGCTATTTTTGATTTGTGATCGGTATCATGTTGCCTGAATGTTAACTATTTCGCGGGTATTGGCATCGTCATAATGATCTTCCTCACACTTCGACAACATTATTTTTCGCCGCTGCGCTGGTGTTTCACCCGGCAATAAGGTTATTAATTACATTAGTTTTCAGCGTTTTGTAGTATCGGCTCTCGGTAGAGCGGTGTTTTAACTTGGCGACAAACGTACCAATGGGTTCGATAACCGCCCAGATTATCGATACCCTCCGTTGCCGACTCGCTTGAGAGTTCTTACATTGGAAGTGCGATATTTGAATGTTGGTGCGATTATCGAACATTTGCATTCATTTGCGCCTGTAGCCCTGGTGGCCGTAAAGCGAATAACACAGCGACGCGGAGACAGTCCCGACGCTTATAACGACATTTGCGGCCTGAGCCGACTGTACGGAGGAAGACATTGTGGCTTCAAACGAAATTGATGTTCGCACACTGATTAACGATCGCCCGTTATCCGGGTATCAAAAATTGATCGTTTTGCTTGGATTTATCGTTATTGCACTGGACGGTTTCGACATTACCCTGATGGGCTTTATCGCGCCGGAGCTGAAAAGCGAATGGGGCGTTGGCAATCATCAGCTTGGCATGGTGATCAGTGCGGCGTTGATCGGCCTGACGATAGGCGCGTTGCTGTCCGGGCCGCTGGCTGATTGGATGGGCCGCAGGGTGATTATCATCAACAGCGTGTTCTTTTTTGGTTTGTGGACGCTGATCACCGCATTTTCGCACAATATCGAGCAAATGATTTTCTTCCGCTTCATGACCGGGCTGGGGCTGGGGGCGGCGATGCCGAACGTCGGCACCCTGATATCCGAATATGCACCGGAAAAGAAACGATCGTTCATTATCACCGTCGTGTTCTGTGGATTCACCTTCGGCGCTGCGCTGGGGGGATTTGCCGCTTCATGGATTATCCCGCAGATGGGCTGGCATGCGCTGCTGCTGCTGGGGGGCATACTGCCGTTGCTTAGCGTGCCGCTGCTGCTCGCCAAACTGCCGGAATCGGTGCGATTCCTGGTGACCAAGCGCGCCAGCCCTGAACGCATTGGCAAAATTGTGGAAAAACTGGCGCCGGGGAGTACCGACGCCAACACGCGTTACACTTTGCCGCCGCTGGTTGCCCCCGGTAAAGGCTCGATGCAGATTGTGGTATCGCCTCAGTACCGTTTTGGCAGCATCATGCTATGGCTGGGGTATTTTATGGCGTTGTTCCTGGTCTATCTGCTGGGCAGCTGGCTGCCGACGCTGGTGAAAGGCATTGGAATGAGCGTGGCGCAAGCGGCGGTGATTACGGCGTTGTATCAGGCCGGCGGCACCGCAGGCTCGCTGTTTGCCGGCTGGCTGATGGATCGGGTTAATCCCCATCGGGCGCTGGGTGTGATCTACCTGCTGGGCGCCTGTTTCACGGTGATGATAGGGTTGGCTTCTCACAGCAGCGTGATGCTCGGCGCGCTGGCGTTGGCCTGCGGTTTTTGCCTGAACGGTGCCAATACCGGCATGAATGCGCTGTCGGCGCACTATTACCCGACCGAGGCGCGGGCGACCGGGTCCAGTTGGATGCATGGCGTCGGGCGCATTGGCGCTATTCTCAGCGCCTTTGCCGGCGCAGAGATGCTGGCGCTGGGGTGGGGGTTCGAGCGCATCTTCGCCATTATCGCCATCCCGGCGGTGATCACCGCTTGCGCCATCTTCCTTAAGGGCATCCGGGGCTATAATCGCCAGGCCCAGTTACCTACAGGGGAAATCGCCAAGAGCATTTGATCCCTGAGGCAGCGCGCCGGTTAATCAGGCCGGTGCGCGGCTGAAATTATGTTTCATCAATGTTAATCAGTTCACAGAAAACCATTCATTCCATTTTGCGGAAAACCCACTCATCCATTTGAAAATAAAAACTTTACATAAAGTTTGACGTTTTCTCGTTCGGTAATCGCACGCTAATTAATTTAACAATATTGAAACTTATTGTTGGCGGTGTTTTGATTTAAACGTCGATTAACGAACTAAGTTTCGATAATCGCACAAAAAGCGATTATGCCAGCGTCGCGTCTGGCCGTTCCCGCCGGGCTTATTGCGCCAGGTCAACTTAGGAAACGCCCTATGTCCGATCAGAACACTTTAGAGATTCAGTCGTTTATCAATGACAAATCCTTTTCCCGTTATCAGTGGATGATCCTGATACTGTGTTTTTTAACGGTGGCGCTGGACGGATTCGATACTGCGATCATCGGTTTTATTGCCACTTCGCTGGTGCAGGACTGGGGGATTGAGAAGACCTCGCTGGGGCCGGTGATGAGTGCCGCACTGGTGGGGCTGGCGGTGGGCGCGCTGACCGCCGGGCCGCTGGCGGACCGCATTGGCCGCAAAAAGGTGCTGGTGATATCGCTGATCCTGTTTGGCGGTTTCAGCCTGCTGACGGCGTTTGCCACCTCGCTGCCCATGTTGACGTTACTGCGTTTTTTAACCGGACTGGGCCTGGGGGCGGCGATGCCGAATGCCGCCACCCTGATGTCGGAATATGCGCCCGAGCGCAAACGTGCGCTGCTGGTGAACCTGATGTTCTGCGGCTTCCCGCTCGGTTCCTCCATGGGCGGTTTCGTTTCCGCCTGGTTGATCCCGCACTTTGGCTGGCAGAGCGTGATGGTGCTGGGCGGCGTAATGCCGCTGCTGCTGGCGGTAGTATTGATTGTCGCCTTGCCGGAATCCGCTCGTTTCATGGTGGTGCGCGGTTACCCCCGCGAACGCATCGCTGCGGTGCTCAAGCGTATAGCACCGGTCAATTTGTCGGAATCGCTGCGTTTTACCCTGAGTGAAAGTGGCCAGGTGAAGGCGAAATCGGCGCTGGGCGTGATTTTCTCCCAACGCTATCTGATGGGCACGCTGATGCTGTGTCTGACCTACTTTATGGGCCTGATGATTTTCTATCTGCTGACCAGTTGGTTACCGCTGCTGATCCGCGAAACCGGCGCCTCCATCCGTCAGGCTTCGCTGATTACCGCACTGTTTCCTTTGGGCGGCGGCATTGGCGTGCTGATCATCGGCTGGCTGATGGACCGAATGAACCCCCACAAGGTGGTGGCGGTAGGTTATCTGCTGACCGGGCTGTTTGTCTGCGCGATTGGTTACGTTTATACCCATCCGGTGCTGATGGCGGTGACGGTATTTATCGCCGGTACCTGCATGAACGGGGCGCAGTCTTCAATGCCGGCGTTGGCCGCCGGTTTTTATCCGACCCAGGGGCGGGCGACCGGCGTGGCCTGGATGCTGGGGTTGGGGCGCTTCGGCGGCATCCTTGGCGCCATGAGCGGCGGGATGCTGATGCAAATGCAGCTGTCGTTCAGCACCATTTTCACTCTGCTGGCCATTCCCGCATTGGTTGCCGCAGTGGCATTGATGATCAAACACTTTTCCACCCGAACGCCGGTGCTGCCCGGCTCGCTCAACAAAGCGCTGTAAGGAGATAAGCATGCGTACACAGGTCGCCATTATCGGCGCCGGCCCCGCCGGATTGATGTTATCGCACCTGCTGCATCTGCAGGGTATTGAGTCCGTGGTGCTGGAGACGCGCAGCCAACAGGCGGTGGAATCCACTATTCGTGCCGGGGTGCTCGAGCAGGGCACGGTAGATTTACTGAATCAAACCGGGCTCGGCGAACGGATGCGCAGAGAAGGCGTGCAGCACCACGGCATTCGGCTGGCGTTTGGCGGGCAACAGCACCGGATAGACCTCACCGAGCTCACTGACAGGGCGATCACCGTTTATGCCCAGCACGAGGTGTTGAAGGATATGATCGCCGTACGGCAAGCGGCGCAGGCCCAGCTCTATTTTGAGGTTGAGCAAGTGTCATTACAGGCGCTGGACAGCGAACGGCCGCAGGTTCACTACCGCCACGCCGGCGAACAGCGGCAGCTAAGCTGCGATTTCGTTATCGGTTGCGACGGTTTTCACGGTATCAGCCGGGCGGCGATGCCCGGTGGGTTGCGCCAGGATTACACCCGGATCTATCCCTTCGGCTGGTTCGGCATTCTGGTGGAGGCGCCGCCTTCCAGTGATGAATTAATCTACGCCAGGCACGCGCGGGGCTTTGCACTGATCAGCACCCGGTCGGCAGGCGTGCAGCGGATGTATTTTCAGTGCGATCCGACGGAAAACGTCGACCAATGGTCGGACGATCGCATCTGGAACGAACTGGAAACCCGGTTGGAAAATCACGACGGCTGGTCGCTGAAAAAGGGCCGTATTTTCCAGAAAAACGTGGTTGGCATGCGCAGCTTTGTCACTGAGCCCATGCGCTGCAAGCGCCTGCTGCTGGCGGGGGATGCGGCGCATATCGTGCCGCCGACCGGGGCGAAAGGGTTAAACCTGGCGATGGCGGACGTCTGCCTGCTGTCGCAAGCGTTGGAGGCGTTTTATCTGCGCAAAAGCTGGCGGCGGCTGGACAGCTACAGCGACGATGCCCTCAAGCGGGTATGGCGCGCCGAGCATTTTTCCTGGTGGATGACCAACATGCTGCACACCCATCCTGACGGCAGCCCATTCCAACAGCGGCTGCAGCTGTCGGAACTGCAATATACGGTCAAGTCGCGCAGTGCCATGACCGTTCTGGCGGAAAATTACGTCGGCTCACCTTTTCAGATGAGCTGACCCCAACCGGGATCACAAAAAACACAACCGGCAGCAGAAAGATGTTCAATGTTTCGATTATCGCCCAAAGTAGCGTTTATCGCTCTTGTACCCTGCCTTGGGCCGCGCCATCATCGGAAAAAGCCCCTTTTAGGTCGGAGAATTTATGGAATTACTGACGCCGTTGTTGCGGTCTTCAGCGGTTAGCGAATGTTTTAGCGATACCGCCACCTTGCAGGGCATGCTGGATTTCGAAGCCGCGCTGGCCACCGCGCAGGCCGGGTTGGGGATCATTCCGCCAGACGCCGCGCAACACATCGCCGCCTGTTGCCACAGTCATTTAATAGACAGCGCCGCGCTGGCGCAGGCGGCGGCGCAGGCCGGTAACCTGGCGATCCCGCTGGTGAAGCAACTCACGGCGTTGGTCGCGCAGCGCGATACCGGTGCCGCACGTTTTGTTCACTGGGGAGCAACCAGCCAGGACGCTATCGACAGCGGTTTGATGCTGCAACTGCGGCAGGCTATCACCCTCACGCAAGAGGATCTGAACCGGTTGATGGCGGCACTGGTACAACAAATTACTCTGCATCAGGATTGCGTGCTGGTTGGGCGCACCTGGATGCAACACGCGCTGCCGACCACGCTGGGGCTAAAGTTGGCCGGTACGCTGGATGCTTTGCTGCGTTACCGGCAGCGGCTCGATGAAATGCGCTCGCGGGTGCTGGCGCTGCAACTGGGCGGCGCGGCGGGGACGTTGGCGTCATTGGGTGAAGAAGGCGATCTGCTGGTGACCGCATTGGCCGTGCGGTTGCAACTGAGCGCGGCGGATACGCCCTGGCACAGCCAGCGCGATCGGCTGCTGGAGATTGCCGGCTGGTACGCCGGTTTAACCGGTACGCTGGGCAAACTGGCGCGAGACATCTCTTTGCTGATGCAAACCGAAGTGGCGGAGCTCGCCGAACCGGCGGCAGAAGGGCGCGGTGGTTCCTCCACCATGCCACATAAGCGCAATCCGGTGGCCTGCGCGGTGATCCTCGCGGCGGCCAACCGGGTTCCAGCGCTGGTCGGCGGGTTGCATGCCGCTATGGTGCAGGAACATGAACGTGGCCTGGGCGGCTGGCACGCCGAGTGGGAAAGCTTGCCAGAGTTGGTGATGTTGGCGGCAGGCGCATTGCATACGGCGGGCGATCTGATCGCCGGTTTGCAGGTGTTCTCGCAGCAGATGCAACATAACCTGAAGTTAACCGGTGGGTTGATCATGGCCGAAGCCGTGACAATGGCGTTGGGCGAAGCTATCGGCCGCCAGCAGGCGCATCAGCTGATTGAAAAACAGTGCCATCTGGCGCTGGCGCAGCAACGCACGTTGCTCGACGTCTTGCTGGAAGACAGCAGGATAATGGCCCATTTAACCCCGCAGCGGCTGGCGGTGTTGCTGGATCCGCAGCATTACCTCGGCAGCGCGCAGACATTTACTCAACGGGTGCTGGAACAGGCATCCCTGTTAACCGCAGGAGCAAAACGATATGAATGATGAGCAACGTTATCAGCAGGGCATTGAGGTGCGGCGGGCCGTGTTGGGAGATGCACACGTTGATCGCAGTCTTGACCGGCTCAGCCCGTTAAACGAGGAATTTCAGCATTTTATCAGCCGCTACGCATGGGGGGAGATCTGGACCCGGCCAGGGCTGGCACGCCACACCCGCAGTTTGATCACCATTGCCATGTTGATCGCCCTTAACCGAGAAGCCGAGCTGCGCATGCACCTGAAAGCGGCAGCAAATAATGGCGTGACCCGCGAGGAGATCAAAGAAGTATTGATGCAAAGCGCGCTGTACTGCGGCCTGCCGGCGGCAAACTCGGCATTCCATCTGGCGGAAGAGGTGTTCGCCGAACAGGATAGCGAGGCGAGCTAAGCGGAACCTTTGGCGTTGGCAACGCGGCGCACGGTGGCGATAAACGCCAGCGCCGCTTCACTGAGCTCGCCGTCATTACGGCTCAAAATGCCCACCGTTTCCTCCATGCCCTGAGTGGGCAGCGGCAGGGGGATAAGCTGCCCGGCGGCGATATCGGCTTTAACCGCGCTGGAAGGCACAAACCACACATAATCAAATTGCAACGTCATCTGGCGCGCCAAAGAGGCCGACAGCGTTTCGATATACTGGCCTGGCAGGCTAAACCCCTGGGTAGATAACAGGTTCTCGGTATTGTGGCGCGGCACCGTGCCTTTGGGCGACAAAATGGCCGGATAGCTCAGCGCCTGCTCGAGGGTGATGGTCTCGCTCAACAGCGGATGCCCAGGGCGTGTCACCATCAGCAAGGATTCCAGCAGCAACAATTCGAAGGCAATCCCACTCATCATTTCCGGTTCGGCCATGCGGCCAATCGCCACGTCAATGTCGCCTGCTTTGAGCTGCGTCAGCAGTTCGGTATTTTTGGCGGTGATCACCTGAATACGCGAATAAGCGTGCGCCTGCTGATACTGGCCGATCGACTGCGGCAGCATGCCCAGCGCGGTGGTCGGCAATGCGCCGATACGCAGCACCCGCGCCGGTGCGTCGTCCAGTCTGTCCAGCGCGTGCCCGGCGGCGGTCAGCGCCTCCAGCACCCGCGTGGCATACCCCAAAAACTGTTCGCCTTGTTCGGTCAAGCGGGTTCCCTGTCGGCTGCGTACCAGCAGGCGATTACCGGTCAAGGCTTCCAGTTCACTCAGCGTTTTCGACAGGGCCGGCTGGCTCAGACTCAGTTTGTCGGCAGCGCGGCTCAGCGAGCGCTCCTGTGCTACCGCGACAAACCCGTTGATGTGGCGCAAGCGCATGCGCTGCATAAATAAATTGGCTTTTTTCATGCCCCAGTGTAGGGAATTTTCCCCAGCGGCAACAAGTGACGGCGGCCGCATATTTGCACTGGCGTGCAGATTTTTTGCGGCCGCGGCGGTGGCGGGAATTACAGGTCGAAGAATACCGTTTCGCGATCGCCCTGAACAACAATGTCAAAACGATACACCAGCTCGTCGCCACGGCACTCGGGGTGCGCAATCAGCGTTTTACGGCGTACCTCCAGCTCGATCAGATTCAACACCGGATCTTGCCGGTTGGCGGCATCTTCGTCGGCAAAATACATCCGGGTATGCAGCCCAAGATTGATGCCGCGCGCGACGATCCACAGATTAACGTGCGGTGCCATCAGGCGGCCGTCACGTCCGCAAACTGCGCCGGGTTTGATGGTTTCAAAGCGATAGTGGCCGGTTTCAAAATCCGAACAGCTGCGGCCCCAACCGCGAAAAGTGCTGTCCAGCGGCTTCTCGTGCTGTTGATCACCCGGGTGGTTGTAGCGGCCGTGCGCATTGGCCTGCCAGATTTCCAGCAGCACATCGCGGATCGGCGAACCGCTGCCGTCAAATACCCGGCCTTCGAGGGTGATGCGCTCGCCCTGGGTTTCCGGCTGGGTCAGGATGTGGTTAAAGTTGTTTTCAAAGATGTCGAAGCCGGCGGCAAAGGGGGCCAGGCCGATGTGCACATAAGGCCCGGCGGTTTGCGACGGCGTTTCCGGCAGATACTGTTGCGGCATTATGCTTTCCCCTGCAGACGGTTTTCAAACAGCGTCGCGCGGTGGCCACGCAGCACCAGATCGAAGCGATAGGCCAGGCTGTCCAATTGAATCGAGGCGGTTTTATCCAACCCGGCGATCAGCGAGCGCACCGCATCGTCATTTTTGATGGCGCGTACGATTGGGCAACTGGCAATCAGTGGATCGCCCTCAAAGTACATTTGGGTGATCAGCCGCTGGGCGAAGGCGTCGCCGGACAGCGAGAAATGAATATGGGCGGGGCGCCAGTCGTTGACCTGGTTGCGCCACGGATAGGGGCCGGGCTTGATGGTGCGGAAGAAGTAATAGCCGTTATCGTCGGTCAGCATGCGGCCGCAACCGCCGAAATTAGGGTCTATCGGTGCCAGATACTGATCCTTTTTATGGCGGTAACGCCCGCCGGCGTTGGCCTGCCACACTTCTACCAGCGCATTGCGCAACGGCAGGCCGTTCTCGTCGCGCACATAGCCGTGCACGATAATACGCTCGCCGATAGGCAGACCCTGTTTGGCGTAATTAAGGATAAGATCGTTATCCAGCGCCCCCAATTCATGCTGGCCGAACACCGGGCCGGTGATTTCTGATAGCGAATTTTGCAGCGAGATCAATGCGTTCTTCGGCGAACGCAGCACGCTGGTTTTATATTCCGGCACCAGCGCCGGCGGGTGCCGATCATAGTTGCGATGGTACAGTTCATTTATCTGGCTCATGCGGAAATCCTCATGGCATAGGCAGGATACAAAGGGCTGATCTGTTTTGTTGTTATGTCAGCGCGAAGGGGAGAAACCCTGTCCCCACACTGAGTCTACGCAAGCCGAAGTGTTACGATAAAGTGAAATCTAGCGGTGTTTTACATAACCTGAGGTTATATAAAGAAAGCAGGTAAACACCTTACTCCGCGGAGATATCAAGAGGAAAGGGAACTCGGACGTCGGTCACGGTTGTTTACTTCACGTGTTGACATTTTATTTGCGGTCGCTGATATTTCAACTTCGATAATGATAACTATTATCAATTATTTTAATGGCAATAGACGATAATGTCCGCTCACGTAAATAAGAGTGATTCGGTGAGGAGTCTGTGAATTTTCGAGGCTGACAATGAATGGATGCATCAAGAAGTCAATGGGTTATGCATTTACATTATTTACGTGTATCTGCACGATTAAATATATAAACACACTGAATGGTTTAGACGGGTTTGTGACTTTTGTTTTAATGCTTTTCGTATCAATGTTGATTGGCGTTTTGATTGTTTCTATTGAGCGAGTGAGAATGTCAAAGGCCCAATAAGAATGAGCCACATTGCTGTGGCTCATTCGCGTTTTGATAAGAAAAACCGGTGATTTTTAAAGCTGTTCGCCGTTGCTGGCGATCACGTTGCGGTACCAGTCAAAGCTCTTTTTGCGCGAACGCTCGAGGGTGCCGGTGCCGTCGTCATGCTTGTCCACATAGATAAAGCCATAACGCTTGCCGTACTCACCGGTAGTGAAGGACACGCAGTCGATACAGCCCCAAGGGGTGTAACCGATCAGATCTACGCCGTCTTCGATCACCGCTTTTTTCATCTGCTCGATATGTGCGCTCAGGTAGTCGATGCGATAGTCGTCGTTGATTTGCCCGTCGGCCTCTACTTTGTCAAAGGCGCCAAAACCGTTCTCAACGATAAACAGCGGTTTCTGGTAGCGTTCATACAACACGTTCAGTGAATAACGCAGCCCAACCGGGTCAATCTGCCAGCCCCAGTCGGAGGCTTTAACGTACGGGTTCGGCACGTTGCCCGGGAAGCCGAACATGGCGTCGCTGCTGCTTGGCGCATCCGCCTGCAGGGCGTTGCTCATGTAGTAGCTGAAACCGATGTAGTCTGCGCAACCTTCACGCAGGGTTTGCTCGTCCTGCGGCTGCATTTCAATCTGGAAGCCCTTGCGCTGCCAGTCGCGCAGCAGGTAAGACGGGTAGTAACCGCGTACCTGTACGTCGGTGAACAGGTAACGCTGGTGCATCGCCTCGACGCTGTACATAACGTCGTCGGGCTTGCAGGAGAACGGATAGAAAGGCACGCAGGCCAGCATACAGCCGATCTTGAATTCCGGGTTAATCTGGTGACCGAGTTTCACTACCTGCGCACTGGCGACGAACTGATGGTGCAATACCTGATACAGCGTTTGCTCCGGGTTCTGTTCTTCGCTGTACACCACACCCGAGCAACAGTAGCCAAACAGCGGATACTGGTAGTTACTCTGGTTGTTGATCTCGTTAAAGGTCATCCAGTATTTCACTTTGTGCTGATAGCGGCGCAGCACCACTTCGCTGAAACGCACGAAGAAATCCACCACCTGACGGTTTTTCCAGCCGCCATATTCCTTCACCAGGTGATAAGGCATTTCAAAGTGGGACAGGGTGATCACCGGCTGAATGTTGTATTTCAGCAGTTCATCAAACAGATCGTCGTAGAATTGCAGGCCGGCTTCGTTCGGCTCCAGCTCATCCCCTTTAGGGAAGATGCGCGTCCAGGCTATTGAGGTGCGGAAGCATTTGAAGCCCATTTCGGCAAACAGCGCCACGTCCTGCTTATAGTGGCCGTAGAAATCCACAGCTTCGTGGTTAGGGTAGCTATAACCTTCCAATACGCCATCGGTCATCACGCGATCCACGCCGTGCGAGCCGCCCGACAGCACGTCGGCAATGCTTGGGCCTTTACCGCCCTGATCCCAACCGCCTTCAACCTGGTGCGCGGCGACGGCGCCCCCCCACAGAAAATCTTTCGGTAACTGTTGCTGTTTCATTGTTGGATTCTCATTCGTTTATTAATGAAAGGCTATTTTGTTAGCGTCTGAGAATAGAGTAGCAAGCTGGAATTAAAAGTCACGATATAACAAATCGCCGCTTCGGTAACTTGTCACATTAAAAAAACAGGCTGTTTTATTTTGCGGCGTTAATATTCCCCAGCCGCTTGCCGATGGTTTCAATAATGTAAATGACCGGGATCTGGGTGGTAATATTATGTTGACCGGCAATGAGCTGTTGGGGGACGTGGTAGGAGAGGTTGAAGTCCGCTATTTTGGCCAACGACGAGGTTTCGTTGTTGGTGATGCTGACAATCTTGCAGTGATGCAGGCTGAACTGGCGGGCGAGACGCAGGATCTCTTCGGTTTCGCCGGAGACCGAAAGCATAATCGCCACCGCGCTTTTATACATATCGCTGTTTATTGGGTAATAAGGATCGTCAATATGGGTGCTGAATTTCCCGACGTTGGAAAAGAAACGCGCACCGTATCTGCCCAACGCGCCCGAGGTGCTTACGCCGACGAAAATAATGCGTTCCGCCGCGGCGATATGCTGCACCGCCTGATCGATTTGCTGATTAAACTCGTCGTTGTTGATGCTTTTAAAAAAGCTGATGATTTCGCTGGTGCCAAAATCCATCGGCATCACTTCCGCCTGTTCCAGATACAGCTTGAAACGAATACGGAATTCGGAATACCCCTCGCACCCCATTTTCTTGCAAAAGCGCAACACGGTGGTGGTAGACACCCCGGCAGCCTCGGCCAGTTCGCGGATCGTCATGTACATCACCGGGTTCTTGTTTTTGATGACGTAGTTATAAACCATCATTTCCAGCGCGTTGAGTTCGGCGATTGCTTTATGGGTAAACATAGACTTATCCGGCTAGTGGCAACAGAGCGTAATCAGCGGGCTAACATAGCAAATTTTGCCGTAGCCCGCTCGTGATTTCCGTTGCTTTTCAGGCGCGTTTAGCCTTTTCCAGCAGGGCGTCATGTGCCGGTTCGGACCCTGTCAGATCGCACTCCTTCGGCAGCCGCCAGGCGATAATACCGGCGATAATCAGCGAGACGGCCAGCCCGCAAACGGCGACGTTCTGGCCGTACAGATAAATCATCACGCCCACCAGATAAGGCCCGCAGAAACCGCCCAGATTGCCCAAGCCGTTGATCACGCCGCGTGCGCCGCCGGCCACTTCCGCCGAGGCGATGCGGCCAGGCATCGACCAGAACGGGCTGGTAGCGGCCTTGAGGAAGAATCCGCAGACCACCAGGGCGATATAGGCCGCCACCACGTTATGGCGCAGTACCACCGAAGCCAACAGCGCGGCGGCGAAGCAGAACAGTGAAACCATCACCCACAGGCGGCGTTTGCCGGTTTTGTCGGTGAGTACCGAAATCAGGTAAATCCCCAGCAGCGTGGCGACGAAGGGCAAAATGGCCAGAAATCCGACCGAGGCCATATTGCCGCCGGTGAGATTTTTCAAAATGGTGGGCAGCCACAGGGTGTAGCCGTAATCGCCGGTTTGATAAAAGAAGTTCAGCAGCACCAACTTCATCAACCCTTTATTGCGAAACACATCTCTCAGCGGGGCATTACTGACCGGCTGCGCTTTACTGCGTGCCTGGCGTTCACGCGTCAATTCGGTTATCAGATATTCACGCTCGCGTGCCGGCAACCAACGCGCCTCCTGCGGTCGATCGCTGATCAACAGCCACCAGACGGCCAGCACCAGCAGCGACAGCAACCCTTCGAGAATAAACAGCCAGCGCCAGTCGAGCTGATTGATGATGGCACCGGAGATCGGTGCGGTAAGCATGCCGCCAAGAGGGGCGAACATCATGACGAAAGCGTTGGCGCGCCCCAGCTCTTTCTCCGGGAACCAGTTACTGATCATGGTCAGCACCACCGGCAGCATACCCCCTTCGGAAATGCCCAGAACAAAGCGCAGCACCAGCAATTGATAGTGATTGGTGACAAATCCGGTGGCCACCGAAACTACCGCCCACGCGCACAAAGACCAGGCGATAAAACGTTTGCCGCTGCCGTTAACCGCGATGCGCCCACCGGGCACCTGCAAAAACAGGTAACCGATAAAGAAAATGCCGCTGGCCAGGCCGGCCATCTGGCTGGTGATGCCCAAATCACTTTCCATGCCGCCGGGCAGCGCAAAACTGATATTAACCCGGTCCATAAAAGAAATAATGCAGGCGATCAGGATCGGGGCAATAACCCGCAGCCAGCGGGTGTTGGGTATTTTATTATCCATAGCGATCTCTCTTTGCGGGCACAGGGTATACCCGTCGCCTTTCAAGCCGCAGCGTTGTTGGCTGCAGCTTGAAATTCATTGGGTATAAATAAGGTTCTGTCGTTCAAAATGAGTAAAACCTGTTAATTATTCGATAGCGTTGGGCAGAGGCTGGTGCCTGAAATAGGCACTGACGTTGGCGAAAACGATATCGCTCATCTTTTGCCGGGTTTCGTGCGTGCCACTGGCGACATGGGGTTGCAGCACCACATTGTTCATGCCAATCAGCGCGGCGGGCACCCTGGGTTCGTCGGCGTAGACATCCAACCCGGCGCCTGCGATAGCGCCGCTGTTCAGGGCATCGATCAGATCCTGTTCATTAACGATGCTGCCGCGGGCAATGTTAATCACCAGCGCGTGCGGCGGCAGAGCGTCGAAGATCGTCTTGTCCACCAGGCCGATGCTGTCTTTGCCGCCGGAAATGGCGATAACAAAGAAGTCGCTCTCCCGCGCCAGGGAGCGGGGATCGGGGAAGTAAGCATAGGGTAATGCGCTATCCTGTTGGTGGCTGGCGTATTGAATATGCATGTTGAAACCGGCAGCGCGCTGGGCAATGGCGCGGCCGATGTTGCCCATGCCAAAAATGCCGAGGCGCTTGCCGCTGACCTGCACCGACAGGCCCGGCGCTTCCTGCAACCAGCGGCCTTCACGCACAAACCGGTCGTAGTGACACAGCTGGCGCGCGGTTGCCAGCAGCAGCCCCAACGCCATATCCGCCACGTCCTCCGTCAGTGCGCCGGAGGTAATGGTGACCGCGATGCTGCGCTGCCGGGTATAACTCAGGTCAATGGCGTCGGTACCCACGCCGAAAACGGCAATCAGCCCCAGATTCGGCAGTTGTTCCAGTACCGACGTAGCAACGCCAATATCGCCACGGGTGACCAGTGCGGTGAGGGTTCCTCCATTGGCCGTCAGGAAAGCGGCCGGGTCGGCCTGTTCGTAGAGACGGTGCACGACAAAGTTGGCCTCAAGGCGGGCAAGCAGGCTGTCCATTAACGGGGCGATTAACAACACGTTATTTGGGGTATCGGTCATCATTTTTACCTGTTCAGAAAACACCATGGTTTCGTTGTTGTTATCAAAGCGGTTTTCAGACGGCGGTTTTGCGACAGATATCACGCTGAAGAGTGTTAATAAACTGTGTTACCCGTAATGTGATCGACGGGAGAAAACGGGTAACAGCGCGCTGTAACATAGCCACGCGAAAATCGAAATTCATAAGCCAATAATTGGTTTTCATTAGCCTGATTTTAGCTAAGTCGGGCTAGATGCTTTTACTATAAGCCCTAATGAAAAGTTATTTATTGCTGGTCGGAAAGGGTAATAAATTGAAGTTAATGAACGAAAACAACCCTACTGAAAAATAGAGAATATGCCGGAGGTGAATATGTCCTACGCATCTGCACAAAGGTTTAAAACCCATTCCAACGTGAATGCGGATAACCCAGGCAGGGATAACTACGTCGCCCAAAATACAGCTGATTTTGAACGCGACCTGACGCCGGAAGCCAGTTGGCAATTAGTCAACAGCGGGGCGGCGGTGTTGGTGGATATCCGCACCCCGGAAGAGCGCAAAACCTTTGGCTACGTTGAGGAATCCGCGCGGGTTCCCTGGTTAACCGGCTCGAACAAAATCCGCAACCCACGTTTTTTCCTTGAGTTAAGCAAAGTCGTCGACAAACAACAGAAGGTCATCCTGCTGTGCCAAACCGGCAAACGCTCCGCCGATGCTGTGCTGGCGGCCCTTAAAGCCGGTTATACGCAGGCTTACGGCGTACAAGGCGGGATTGAGGGCGCGCGACACTTGCCCTGGCTAAAGACAGCCTGACGGCGCTCGAACCGAGTGGGTCATTGGGCGTTATCACATAAACAGAGGGAATTATGACTCGCTTTTCACAGCCGCAAGAAAATACCAACTGGCAACTTGCCGATATCGTTAATGAGCTGCGCTCAGCGCGGCTCTCCTGGCGCGAGCGCAGCGGCCAGGCGTCGCTTTCCGGACAAAAGGAGCTGCCGTCGAAAAGTGCGGTCAGCGAAATAACCGAATCGCTGCGAGCGATTTTATTCCCGATGCGCTTGGGGCCGGACGATCTGCGCCATGAAAGCGAAGACTACTTCGTTGGCCATACGCTGGACGCGGTGCTGAATGCATTGCTGATTCAGGTGCGCCTTGCTCTGGGGTTTAGCCGTTCCGAGGGCGACGACGCAGAGCTTGGGGACTCTCTCAATACGCAGGCGGTGACGCTGGTGCGGCAGTTCGCCACCGTGTTGCCGGCCATTCGTCGCCGGTTGGACAGCGACATTCTGGCCGCTTATCACGGCGATCCTTCGGCGCGCAGCGTGGACGAGGTGTTACTGTGTTTCCCCGGCGTCAACGCCATTATCCACCACCGGTTGGCGCACTATTTCTATCTCGCGGGCGTTCCTTTGCTGGCGCGCATCATCGCCGAAAAGGCTCACGGTGAAACCGGTATCGATATTCATCCCGGTGCACAAATCGATGACGGCTTTTTTATCGACCACGGCACTGGCGTAGTGATTGGCGAAACCGCCATTATCGGCAAGCGGGTACGCCTCTATCAGGCGGTCACGCTGGGCGCCAAACGCTTTGTCACCGAGGAGTCCGGCATTCTGCAAAAAGGGCAGCCACGCCATCCGATTATTGAAGACGATGTGGTGATCTACGCCGGCGCCACTTTGCTGGGCAGGATTACCATTGGCAAGGGATCGTCCATTGGCGGCAACGTCTGGCTGACGCGCAGCGTCAAACCGGGCAGTAATATTCGCCAGGCAAATATCCAGAGCGACAGTCATGAATTTGGCTCAGGTATTTAATGTGGTGCATTTCAACAATGTTAATAACCCGCAGTGAGGTCTGCGAAACGGAATCAATAAATCGATATTTTATTTAACGCGCTATTTAACCGGTAATTATTTTTCACCAGCCTATTTTTTCAGGAGAAACAACCATGTCTCAACACAATGACGCCCGGCTTGCATTAGGGGATAATGCAGCACGGCAATTGGCTAACGCGACAAAAACCGTCCCGCAATTATCCATTATCACACCGCGTTGGTTGGTGCATTTGCTGCAATGGACACCGGTCGAGGCAGGGATATTCCGCCTGAACAAGGTCAAGAACCCGTTAAATGTTCAGGTTGCCTGCTCGCAGCGCGATGAAGGATTATTACCCCAGACCTATGTGGATTACGAAGAAGCGCCGCGCGAATATTTTCTCAATGCCGTTACCACCATTCTGGACGTGCATACCCGCGTCTCCGATTTATACAGCAGCCCGCACGATCAAATTCGCGAACAGCTGCGCCTGACCATTGAAACCATTAAAGAGCGCCAGGAAAACGAGCTGATCAATAACCCTGAGTACGGTTTATTGGCCAGCGTCGATGACGCCCAGCGTATTTCAACGCTGACCGGTGCGCCGACGCCGGACGATCTGGACGAACTGATCACCAAAGTATGGAAAGAACCCGGTTTCTTCCTCGCTCATCCGTTAGCCATCGCCGCCTTTGGCCGCGAGTGCACCCGCCGTGGCGTGCCGCCGCCAACCGTCAGTCTGTTCGGTTCGCAGTTTCTCACCTGGCGTGGCTTGCCGCTGATCCCCTCGGACAAGCTGCCCATCGACGAAGAAGGCAAAACCAAAATTATCCTGCTGCGTACCGGGGAAAAACGTCAGGGCGTCATTGGCCTTTACCAGCCGGGCGTCGCGGGTGAGCAAAGCCCGGGGCTGTCGGTGCGCTTTATGGGGATTAACCGCAATGCGATAGCCTCCTACCTGATCTCCCTTTACTGCTCATTGGCGGTTCTGACTGAAGATGCCGTTGCCGTTTTAGATGATGTTGATGTGAGCAAATATCATGACTATCCAGACAGTTACAAGTAATTCATTGCCTCACGAGGCGCAGCCGCCAGCCGGATTGCCGGACGTTAACGCGCTGGCTAACCTGGCTAATCAGATCTTCAGCGCCTTGCCTGGGCGTGAAGCTGGTGCAGGGCTGCAACCGGCCGCAGGCGGCGAGCGCGCCACGACGGTGTTGCCACAGACCGCTACGCCGGCGCTGGCCACCGACGGCCTGGAGGCGCAAAGGTTGTCCGGCTGGCAGCAGGGCGCAGAGCGGCAGGCCTTTTTGGCTCCGCCAACGCTGCCTCAGCCACGGGAACCGGCGGCGACGGAGGGGTTCTATTTTCTGAGCGAAAATCAAGCCCGGCAAAAAGGTTTGCCGCAGGATACCGGGCTGGACGGCCTGGCGAACCAGGCGCTCACCGGTCAGGCCCATCTTAGTGACCAACCCTTTGCAGGGGCGGTCAATGGCGGGCTGGAGTCGGTTATCGGATCGCTGTTTCCTGCCGTCGCCGCACCGGTTAGCGGCGTAGCGCAAGAGGCGACCAGCGGGCAGTATTATTTCCTGGAACAGGGGCAGCCACGGCGAGAAGCCGCACCGCAGCAACGGCCGCGCAGCAGTTTTGATGTGCATGCCGTACGCCGCGACTTTCCCATTCTTGCGGAACGGGTTAACGGCAAACCCCTGGTGTGGCTGGATAACGCCGCCACCACCCATAAACCGCAAGTGGTTATCGATCGGCTGGCATATTTCTACGCCCATGAAAACTCGAATATCCACCGTGCGGCGCATGAGCTGGCCGCCAGGGCAACGGATGCCTATGAAGGGGCCAGAAACAGCGTTGCCCGTTTTCTGGGGGCCAAATCACCGGCGGAAATTATCTTTACCCGAGGCGCAACGGAAGCCATCAACCTGATTGCCAACACCTTTGGCCGGCAACACATCGGCGAAGGCGATGAAATCGTGGTTTCCCAGTTGGAACACCACGCCAACATCGTGCCCTGGCAACAGCTTGCCGCCAGCGTGGGGGCTAAAATTCGGGTGATCCCGGTGGATGACAGTGGGCAGATTCTGCTGGATGAATACCGCAAGCTTTTGTCGCCGCGTACCCGTTTGGTGTCGATCACCCAGGTATCCAATGCGCTGGGCACGGTGACACCGGTCGAGCAGGTGATTGCGCTGGCTCATCAGGCCGGAGCGCGGGTGTTGGTAGACGGCGCACAGGCGGTATCGCACCTGAAGGTTAACGTGCAGGCGCTGGATGCGGATTTTTACGTGTTCTCCGGCCACAAGGTGTTTGGCCCAACCGGCATCGGCGCGGTGTACGGCAGGGCGGAGCTGCTGGAAAGCCTGCCGCCGTGGCAGGGTGGCGGCAATATGATTGCCGATGTCACCTTTGAGAAAACGCTGTACCAGCCGGCACCGGCCAGGTTTGAAGCCGGCACCGGCAACATCGCCGACGCGGTGGGGTTGGGGGCGGCGCTGGACTATGTCGAACGCCTGGGGCTCGATAACATCAACCGTTACGAGCATGAATTGCTGGAGTACGCCAGCGGGCAGTTGATCCGCATTCCCGGCCTGCGCCTGATTGGCACCGCAGCCAATAAGGCCAGCGTGCTGTCGTTTGTGCTGAGCGGCTACCGTACCGAAGAAGTGGGCAACGCGCTTAACCGTGAAGGCATTGCGGTGCGTTCCGGCCATCACTGCGCCCAACCGATCCTGCGGCGCTTTGGCGTCGAGGCGACGGTGCGGCCATCGCTGGCGTTTTACAATACCTACGAGGAAGTGGATCTGTTGGCGGCAACCTTGCACAAGCTGGCGAAAGGGCGCTAGCAACAAGACGTGATAACCCGGCTGGCGCAGAGCACTCTGCGCCGGTTTTTTTATCCCCCGGCCCCCAGAGTTGCATCACCGGTAACGTTGAAGGTAAACGAGACTTTTTCATGCAAGCTACCGGGTTTCCAGCAGCTACGAGCAATAGCGCTTTTCGCTTCATAATAGAATTCGGGATTTCCCGTTAGTTCGATATTCTTTGCTTTACCTCTATCATCAACGTCAAACGTACCTGTTATTTTACCGTCAATCTTTTTCGCCATTGCGGCAGCGGGATAAAACGGACGTTCGTAAAAAACTTGCCCGTCACAGCCCAAATTGGGCGGCTGAACAACCTTCGACGTGGTGTTTTCGGCACCCCTTGCATAAATACAATCACCCACGGCGCTGGTTTTTTCACATCCTGAGGGTTTCATTGGCGCACAACCTGCCAGAATAACAGTGGCAAGCGGCATAAGGATAAAACGTGTCATGTCATGGTTCCTGCTCAGGTTTCCGTCAGGGAGCTATTTAACTCCCATTCCACCATTTAGGGGGGCATATTTTTTCACTGGAAACATTATAGAGGGGGGAGCCTGAATAACGTGGAAAATTGCACGTTTAGCGTGTTTTTAACCACAAAAAGAAAAGCCGCACATAAGTGCGGCCAAAAATAAGTTCGCGACGAACGAAACAAGGACAAAAACTCCGGTAGACAGGCCCTGAAAGAAAATGCTTCCAGAGACATATCCCGATAATAATGAAAATATCCCCGCAGGTTAAATGCCGAATATCGCTTTGCTTAGCTGAATCAATACAAAGGTATTCAGCAGGTTACTTATCTTCAGACCAGCGTGCGGCACTGACGTCCACCTTGACCGGCAGCAGGCCGATCGCGGTGAACTTGTCGGCTAATTGCTGCTGTTCGGCAAATACCGCCGGCGTCATGCGTTGGCTGCCGAACGGCATGCGGGCGAGGGCTCTGGCCCAAATTGACTGCGCCAAGCCGGTGCTTTGCGCCAGGATCTTCGCCGCGTCGTCCTGATGGGCATTGGCCCAGGCGCTGAGTTCACTTAGCTGGTCGATCACCAATTTGGCGCTGTCCGGGTAGGTTTCGGCAAAGTGGCGGCTGGCGAGATAGAAGGTGTAATGCGGCACCAGACCTTCGGCATCCTTCAGCAGACGGGCGTTGGCGTGGGTTTCCACCTCGGCGTAGTAAGGGTCCCAAATCACCCAGGCGTCTACGCTGCCTCGCTGGAAGGCGGCGCGGGCGTCACTCGGCGGCAAATACACCGGCGTCACGTCTTTGTAGCTCAGCCCGGCCTGTTCAAGCGCGCTGACCAACAGGTAGTTGACGTCGGAGCCTTTGTTCAGCGCAACGCGTTTGCCTTTGAGGTCGGCAACGGTTTTGATCGGCGAATCCTGCGGCACCACTATGGCTTCGGTTTTCGGGCTGGCCGGCGAATGCCCCAGATAGATCAAATCCGCTTTGGCAGCCTGGGCAAAGGCCGGTGGCGCATCGCCGGTCGCCGCAAGATCAATGCTGCCGACGTTCAGCCCTTCGAGCATTTGCGGCCCGGCCGGAAACTCAATCCAGCGCACCTTGATGCCCTGCGGCGTCAGGGTTTGCTCCAGCGTACCGCGATATTTCAACAGGGCGAAGATATTGGCTTTCTGGTAACCAATGGTGATTTGCTGCGGTTTTTCCTGCGCCGCAACGGTCGGCAGGGCAAATGCACCCAACAGCAGCGAAGCGGCGATCAGCGAGGCTTTCAGTTTTTTCATTACACATATCCGGTCAGTAAAGGTTAATGACGGTGGTTTAACCGGCGGGAAAGCCGATCGCCAAAAAATTGCAGCAGGGTCACCAGCGCCACCAACACCACGATGACGGTGAGCATCACCTGGGTGTCGAAACGCTGGTAACCATAACGGTAAGCCAGGTCACCCAAGCCGCCTGCGCCTATGGCTCCGGCCATCGCAGAGGCGTTAATCATGGTCACCAGGGTGATGGTAAAGCCGCTGACAATGCCGGGCATGGCTTCCGGCAACAGCACATGGCGAATGATATGCCCACGGCGGCAGCCCATTGCCTGCGCCGCTTCAACCAGGCCGTGATCCACCTCTCGCAGGCTGACTTCGGCGATACGTGCGAAAAACGGCATGGCGGCGATGGTCAGCGGCACCACCGCGGCCCATACGCCGTAAGAGGTGCCGACAATCATGCGGGTGAAGGGGATCAGCGCCACCATCAGGATCAGAAAAGGGATCGAGCGGAACAGGTTCACCAACCAGCCGAGCACCCGCTGAACGCCAACCTGCTCATACAATCCACCGCGTTCGCTGACCACCAACAAGATCGCCAGCGGCAATCCCAGCACCAGCGCCAACAGGGAAGAAACGCCCACCATCAGCAATGTATCGAGAAATCCGGCCCACAGCCGTTCAAGCAACAGTGACATAGCCCAGGACCTCCACGCTGTCGGCCAGCGTCTGCGGAATGGTTCGATTATTCGGTGACGGTGTCACGGTTAACAACAGATAACCGATGGCGCGCCCCTGAATATGCTCAATGGCACTTTCCACCAGCGTCACGCGGCCCTGAAAAGCTGCCAGCACGTGGTTTAGCTCCAGCGATGCACCTTGGCCACGGTAGCGTAACCGGATCAATTGCGGTGCATCCGGCGTGGGGGGCGTGGCGGCAATCCGCCCAACCCATTCCTCCGGCAAGCGATCGTGTGAGGGGGTCAGCAGGATACGGGTCGTTTCCTGCTGCGGATTGCCGTACACCTGCCACACCGGGCCGCATTCGATAATCTCCCCCCGTTCCAGCACCGCCACCCGGTGGCAGATATCATGGATCACCTCCATTTCATGGGTAATCAGCACTATGGTGATGTTGAACTCACGGTTGATGCGCTGTAACAACGCCAGAATGGCGCGGGTGGTTTCCGGATCGAGCGCGGAGGTGGCTTCATCGCACAACAGCAATTCGGGGTTATGCACCAGCGCCCTGGCGATGCCGACCCGTTGTTTCTGCCCGCCGGAAAGCTGCGCCGGATAGGCGTCCGGGTAGGCGCTCAGCCCGACCAGCGCCAGCAATGCGTCCACTCTGCCGCGCCGCTCGGCAATCGGCACGCCCGCCACCCGCAGCGGCAACTCGATATTCTGCCGGACGGTTTTGGCCGACAGCAGGTTGAAGTGCTGGAAAATCATGCCGGTGCGTCGCCGGTAGGCCACCAGTTGATCTTCATTCAATTGGCCGATATCAACGCCATCGACCTCCACGCTGCCGCCGCTGGGGCGTTCCAGCCGGTTAATGGTGCGGATCAGGGACGACTTGCCGGCGCCGCTGCGGCCGATAATGCCGAAGATCTCCCCACGGCGAATGTCCAGGGAGATCTCCTTCAGCGCCTCGGTCAGTTGGCCGGGGTAACGCTTGCTGAGCCGGGTAAAGCGCAGGTGGGTGTCATCATGGCGGCGCACCACCTCGTCGGCGACTAGGGCGCCTGGGTTAGGCAAAATCAGGCTGGACATAAACTACTGGCTCCAGCCCGGCTGATACAGCTTGCCGTAGAAACTGTCGAGTTTGGCGCGCACGACTGGCGAATGCTGGTAAACGTCGACAAACTTGCGCAGGCGCGGGTCATCCTGATGGCCATCGCGGACCACGAACTGGATCACGTACTCCGGGTTTTCCAGGCCGTCGAACAGCAGGGCGCTGTTGGGATCGACGGTGCCGGACAGCCGCAGATAGTGCGGATAGCCCTGCGCCAGGTCAACTTCCTCCAGCGTGCGTACCAGTTGCACCGCTTCCACTTCGATAATTTTGATGTGTTTAGGGTTACTGACGATGTCTGCCTGGGTTGCCTGCAGGCCGGATCCCGGTTTGAGCTTAATCAGCCCGGCTTTTTGCAACAGCAACAGGCCGCGGCCACCGTTAATCACGTCGTTGGCGATCGCCACGTTGGCGCCCTCCGGCAGATCGGCGATGCTTTGGTATTTTTTGGAGTACAGCCCGACGTTATTGATGATCGCCGGGGCATAGGCCACCAGGTGGAAATTGCCTTCTTTATTGGCGTTGTGCAGGAACGGCAGGTGCTGGAACAGGTTGACGTCGATATCACCGTTTTCCAGGCTGACGTTCGGCGCGGTCCAGTCGCTGAATTCGATGATGTCGACCTTCAGCCCCTGTTTGCGAGCCTCTTCCGCCGCCACCTCGAGCGGCGGGGCGAAGGCGGCGGTGGTACCGACTTTCAGCGCACCGCTGTAATCATTGGCCGCAGCCGCCGCGCCTGAGAGTGCCAGCAGCGCCGAAAACAGCAGTGTTTTTGTCCGAGAGGGTATTGTCATAAGGTTGTTCCTTCAAAAGAAAAAGTAAGGGTTCAAACGGGTAACGGCGCCCCCAGACGCCAGCCGGCCGCCGGATGGCTTTGCGGCAAGCGATCCTGCTGTCGAAACAGCTTTTGCCGCAGGCTGCCGGCACGGTAGGCGGTTTTATAGCGGCCACGCGCTTGCAACTCCGGCACCACCAGATCGATAAAATCGCGGTAGCTGCCTGGGTTAACGATGCGCGTCAGGTTAAACCCGTCGATATCGGCCTGATCCACCCATTGCAGCAACCTATCCGCCACCTGTTGCGGATCGCCCACCACCAGCGGATAACGCCCGCCCATGGCGTGCTGTTCCAGCAGTTGGCGGCGGGTCCAGCCGCTGTAGGTTTGGGTTACCGACTCAATGGCCTGCGTCGGCCCGGCCTGGATCGGATCGTCCAGACCAAAGCGTGAAAGATCGATACCGGTCGAGCTGGAAAAATGCGCCAGACCCGCTTCGGGGCTGGCGTAACGCAGATATTCACGGTATTTGTCCTGCGCCTCGGCGGCGGTTGGCGCAACGATAACGCCAACTCCCATAAACACTTTCAAATCCTGTCGCTGACGGCCGGCCGCCACCGCTGCGGTACGCAGCTTGTCCACCTGCGCTTTCATTACCGCCGGGGTGGCGTGGTTAACGAAGGTGCACTCCGCGTGGCGGGCGGCGAACTGAATACCCCGTGCCGAGCTGCCGGCCTGGAACAGCAGCGGGGTGCGCTGCGGCGAAGGCGAAGACAGGTGATAGCCCTCCACCTGATAAAATTCGCCGCGGTGGGTAACCTTGTGGATCTTCTGCGCATCGGCGTAAATCCGCCGTTGACGGTCGGCCAACACGGCGTCATCTTCCCAACTGCCTTCCCATAACTGATAGGCAACGTCGAGAAACTCATCGGCCTGATCGTAACGGCGATCGTGACCGATCTGTTCGTTCAACCCCATCGCACGCGCGGCGCTGTCCAGATAGCCGGTGACGATATTCCAGCCGATGCGGCCCTGGGTCAGATGGTCCAGCGTCGACAAGCGACGGGCAAAGGGATAGGGCGCTTCGTAACTCAGGTTGGCGGTGATGCCGAAGCCCAGATGCTGGGTCACTCCGGCCATCGCCGACACCAGCAACAGCGGATCGTTAACCGGCAGCTGTATCGACTCGCGGGCGGTCAGGGCGATGTTTTGCTGATAGACATCGTAAACGCCGAGGATATCGGCGATAAACAGCCCGTCGAACAGTCCACGCTCCAGCAACTGCGCCAGCTCGGTCCAGTAGCTGAGCTGGTTGAACTCGGTGGAACGATCCTGCGGATGGGTCCACATGCCGTGATGAATATGGCCGACGCAGTTCATGTTGAAGGCGTTCAGCAGAACCTCTTTGGCGATGACGCTCATTACAGAGTCCCCCGGCGCGGCGGCAGCACCCCGTTCAGCACGTAATTGCCGATCGCCGGGTATTTCCAGCGCACCGGGTCGTGCAAGGTGTGGGTTCTGGCGTTGCGCCAGTGGCGATCGAGGTTATATTCCTGCAGCGTGGCACGGCTACCGGCCAGCTCAAACAGCAGATTGCCGGCGGCCAGCGCGACCTCGGTGGTCCAGGCGCGCGCCGTGGCAACCTCGATCGAGGCTTGTGCGACCGACAGGGCATCGCTGTGGCGCTGAGCGACATCGATGGCTTCACCGGCCACCGCCAGCAGGGCGTCACCGGCCTGAATGCGGGCGGAAATTTTGCCGATGCGGTCCAGCGTCAACGGGTCCTCGCTGGCGTGTTCGACACCGGCATCAATCCACGGGCGCGAACGGCTGCGAACAAATTGCAGCATGTCCTGCCACGCGGCTTTGGCGATGCCCTGATCGATGGCGGCGTGCATGATCTGCGCCAGCGGGCCAACCGGCGTCGGCCGTTCAAACGCCGTCTGGAAGGGCACGATATCCTCTTCATCGACTGGGCACTGTTCCAGCGTCACGCTGCCGCTGCCGGTGGTGCGCTGACCAAAGCCGGACCAGTCGTCGGTGATGCTCAGGCCAGTCGTATTGCGCGGCAAAAACACCAACTGTTCTTTACCGTCTTCACCCCGCGCGGCGGTCGGGATGCGCCCGGCGTACAACGCGCCGGTAGCGTAAAATTTTTGGCCCGACAGCTGCCATTGGCCTTCATGCCTTGCCAGCGAGGTGCTGCGGTGGTGGGCGGCCTTGCTGGCAAACTCCGCCAGCGCATTGCCGAAATGCACACCGTCCAGCGCTTCCTGGTACAGCCGCCGTTGCTGCTGCGGCGAACCGTTCACCCGCAGCACTTCCAGTGCGTAATAATGGTTTTGCGGCACCTGGCCGATCGACGCATCGCCCTGGCTGAGAATAGCGATGACCTGCGCCAGCACGCGGTTCGACAACGCCGGGCCGCCAAATTCTTGCGGCACGGTAATCGCGCCGAGCCCAGAGGCGAACAGGTCTGCCAGTTCGGCAACCGGCAATCGCCGTTGGCTGTCACGCTCGGCGGCGGTCGGGCTGAATTGCTCCGCCAGCCGGTGTGCGGTCTCCAGCGCCTGTTCGGGGCTGGTAATGCGTTGCGCCACGCGTTGAGGGGCTACCTGGGTGGTCATGTTCTGCTCCTTTAAATCCACGAATGACGCGCCGGAAAGCGGCCGTTGAGGTAGTACTCGCCAATGGCGTGGTATTTCCAGCGCACCGGATCGTGCAACGTGTGGGTGCGTGCGTTGCGCCAGTGACGATCGAGGCCGTGCTCCGCCAGCGTGGCGCGGCTGCCGGACCATTCGAACAGCTTTTCGCTGGCCGAAAGCGCCACTTCCGTGGTCAACACCTTGGCTTCGGCGACCGCGATCGACGCCGCTGCGGCGCTTTCGGCGGTTACCGGCCAGCGGTCAACCTCATCGAGCGTCCGCGCCGCACGGCGCAACAGGGCGTTCGCCGCGCTCAACTCCATGCTGAGCCGGCCGACGTCGGCCAGAATGTAGGGATCGTCCGCGTTGCGTTCGACGCCTGCGTCGATCCAGGGGCGGGAACGCTCGCGAATAAACTGGGTGGCCTCGTCCAGCGCACCCTGCGCAATGCCGGCATCGATGGCGGCCTGAATCAGTTGGGAAACGGCGCCCTGAATCGTCGGTTTTTCTGCCAGCGGCAGCAGCGGGATCACATTGGCCGGATCGACCAGAACCTCGCGCAGACGCACCGTGCCGCTGGCGGTAGTGCGCTGCCCCATGCCGGACCAGTCGTCGACGATCTCCAGGCCTGCCGCCGGGTGGGGGATCAATGCCAGTACCGGCTGCTGCCGATCGTCGAGTGCCTTGGCGGCGACGATATGGGCGAACAGCGCGCCGGTGGAGTAAAATTTGTCGCCGGTAAAGCGCAGGCCGTCTGCGGTTTGCCGTAAGCGGCTCTGCATATCCAGCGTGTGCTTGCTGTTTTTCTCCGGGCCACCGTTCCCGATGCGTTGGCCGGCCAGCACCGCCGCGAAAATACGCCGTTTTTGTTCTTCGCTGCCGGCATCACGGATTAACTGAATCAGGCCGAAATGGTTTTGCGGAATTTGCCCCAGCGCCGGATCGACGGCGGAAATCAGGCGAAACACCTCCGCCAGCGTGGTAAAGGACAGTTCCGGTCCGCCGTATTCGCGCGGAATGGAAATGCCACCGAGGCCAGACTGGGTAAACAGCGCCAACTGTTGCAACGGATAGTGCCGCTGGCGGTCACGCAGTTGTGCTTCAGGCGCGGCGGCCACGGCGACTTGTCGTGCTGCATCCAGTGCCTGTTGGTCGTCGACAATCCTGTGGGTCCGTTCTTCTGCGGGAGGGAAATTGGCCGCATCCGGCGCAGGCAAAACAGAAACAACCATAACGATGTCCTCATAATACGGAGACGGCAGTAAATAGCGCGCCGCCGCGGGCGTAGCGCGATGAAATATAATTAAAATCTAAGTTGTTACAACGGGTGGGGTACGAAGTGATAATAATAATTTGCAGGTTGCGGTGTAAAGCAAAGGCTTATTATAAATAATCCATTGCTTAGCGATTATTTAGCTTTGCGATAGGCGGGGGATGATTTTCCCGCACCGATAACGAATACCCGCGGGCAAGAGGGCTCTGCCCGCGCAGCCAGTGACGCACAGCTCATTCCAGTAGCTGAAACGGATGCGCTGTTTCAGCCGGTTATTCCACACATAACGCGTCATCGTTAATTCCTCCTCCGTGTCTGCTTAATAGAGGTAACAGCTATTTTAAAACGGGTCGAATACGTTATTTCGCTTAGCTTTTGAGGTTTTCGGGATAATACTTTTACCGCCGTCAGGCTTTCTGCAAAAACGCCATCAAGGCTCTTCGTTATGCATAACGCAATGCGCGCCGGGTCCGGCCTGATTACAAAGGCGGCCCGCAAGGATACACTCAGCGATGCCGGTTCCTCACGTGGGGGACCGGCATCGGCATTTTGTATAAGGGGTATTGCGTGGTGGGCAAGCTTAATTTGGACCAGCTTCAGACTTTTGCTTTGGTGGTCAGGCAAGGGAGTTTTTCCGCCGCAGGGGAAGTGCTGGGGCTGACCCAGCCCGCTGTCAGCCTGCAAATCCGGCAGTTGGAACAGCGGCTGCACGTTCGGCTACTGGAGCGGGTCGCCAGGCGCGTGCGGCCGACGTCCGCCGGTGAGGCGCTACTGGAACACATAAGTCACATCAATGCGGCGGTGGATCATGCGCTGAGCGACATGGCCGGCCACGCGCAGGAGATTGCCGGCACCGTGACTCTGGGTACCGGCGCCACAGCCTGTATCCATTTGCTGCCGACGCTGCTGCGGAAGTTGAAACAGGCTTATCCCTTGTTGAACGTCGGGGTGCGCACCGGCAACACCGATGACATGGTAAAAGCGGTGGAAGAAAACCGCATCGACATCGCATTGGTGACCTTTCCGGCCAATGGCCGCAGTTTGCAGTTGACGCCGCTGCTGCAAGACGAGTTTGCCGTCATTTTCCCGGCCGATTCCCCCGATTTGCCTGCCACGTTCACCCCGCAAACTCTGGGTGCGCTCCCGTGGGTGGCTTTTGAATCCGGCAGCAGCACCCGCCGTTTGATTGATGGCTGGTTCCTTGGCGCGGGGGTTAAACCCGCGCCGGTAATGGAACTGGGCAGCATAGAGGCGATCAAAGAGATGGTTGCCGCCGGGCTTGGGTACAGCATTGTGCCGCGCATGGCACTGTCCGGCACCCGGGGAGACGCTCTTACGCCCGCGCTTGAACGCACTTTGGGCATCGTACTGCGCCAGGATAAGCCGCTGAGCAGGGCGTTGCAGAAGGTGCTCGCCAGCCTGCACACCTTGAAAAAATAACCCGCCGGTTACTTCTCCTCCACCGTGCGGGCGGTTTTACCCGCGCGCATCACTCGCCAGCCAAAGTTCATGCCCGCAGCGGCAATCAGGATGGCGGCTGCGCCCAAGAGCTGCATCAGGCTGAGGCGGTGCCCGAATACCGCCCAATCGACGATGATCGCCACCAGCGGGTAGATGAACGACAACGCGCCGACCAGGCTGGTGGGGATTTTCTGGATCGCGCCATACAGCAGCGAAGACATCAGCCCGGTATGCACCAGGCCGATAGTCGCCAGCAGCAACCAGGCATTGGCCGTTGAGGGCAGGTGGGCCAGGCCGGCGAACGGCGCCAGCACCACCACCCCGACGCTGAGCTGGATCAACACGATCAAATGCGGCGGCACGGTTTTTAGCCCTTTGACGATCGCCGCCGCCACCGCATACATAAACGCCGCGCCCAATGCCAACAGCACGCCGATAAAGTAATCCGATCCTGAGCCGCTAGCGCCGGGGCGGCCGGTAATAATCAGCAGCATGCCGCCAAAGGCCAACAACAGCCAAGCCAGCTTATTTGCCGTCAGTTTTTCGCCAAAGAACAGTACGCCCAGCCCGACCAGCATAAAAGGTTGGACGTGATAGGTCACCGTGGCCACGGCGATAGAGGCATGGGCATAAGCGCCAAACAACAGCGTCCAGTTCAGCACCAGCGCCATGCCACCCAATACCGCCACGGCGGCCTGACGTCGGGTCAGCATGCCTTTCTTCAACAGGCCAAGCAGGGCACAGGCGATCAACATCGCCAGCGCACCAAAAGCGCAACGCCAGAAAACCACCGTCGTTGGTGGTTGCCCTAGCGCGATCACCGGCCAGCCGACGGTGCCGGAGATCACCATCGCCAGGGTCATCTGTACTACGCCGCGGGTGTTTACCTTCATTTGCCTTCTCCCTGATTGAGTGCCGTGCTTGCCGCCGTCGACGAACACCATTAAAATGAACAACTGAACATTATGATGAACAGCGCATGCTTGTTCGTCAAGTCGAACGAAAGAATGATATGGTGAACAATGAGCGATAACTCCAGCAATACCGGCACACCCATCGGCCTGCTTTCGGCCGCCATTCGCCGCGAACGCGAGCGGTTGGGGCTGTCGATCACCGAACTGGCGCGCCGCGCCGGCATCGCAAAATCGACGCTTTCGCAATTGGAAACCGGCAGCGGCAACCCAAGCCTGGAAACCTTGTGGTCGCTGGCGATGGCCCTCGACGTGCCGGTCAGCCGGCTAATCTCTCAACCGCGCCAGCACGTACAGGTGATCCGCGCCAACGAAGGGGTCACCACGGTTTCCGAACAGGCCAACTATGCCGCTACATTGCTGGCAACCTGCCCGCCGGGAGCACAGCGCGATATTTACCGTTTGCGCGTTCAGCCGGGCGAGACGCGGGTTTCACGCCCGCATATGCCGGGCACCATTGAGCACGTGATTATCAGCAGCGGCAGGGCGCGAATCGGGCCGACGGAGCAGCCGGTGGAGTTAAGTGCGGGGGATTACATCAGTTACTCCGCCGATCGAGAGCATATTTTTGAAGCCCTGGAGGCGGATACCACGGCGGTGATGCTGATTGAACAAGGCTGACCCGGCACGGTAAAGCGCGCCGGGTCAGGGCCTCAGTAATACAGGCGGGGTTCTGCGGATTCGATCATGCTTCGCAGCTTGGTCAGGGCAAATTTCAATTCGCTACGGCTGGTTGGCGACATCAGCACGATGCGCACGGCACGCGTGTGGCCGCTGCGTTCGGCCAGAAATTGCGTGCCGCTGGAAATATTCACCCCCTGAGCGCGCGCCAGATTGGCGAACTCATCGCTGGTCCAGGGCTCGGGCAGAGTGACCCAAATGTGGTAACCGTAGGGTTGCGAAGCGACCTCCAGCCCGTGGAAAACTTCTGCGGCGATGGCCTGGCGCGCCGCCGCTTCTTGCTTCTGGGTTTGCAGCATTTCAGCCCCAATGCCGGAAGTAACGATATTGCTGGCCAACTGCGCGATAAGCGGGGAAGGCATCCAGATGCTGGTTCGCACCATCGACGTCAACCGCGACAGGGTTTCCGCCGGCGCATGCAGATAACCGATGCGCAACGCCGGTGAGATGCTTTTCGACAGGCTGGTCAGGTACACCGAGCGTTCAGGAGCAAACGAAGACAGCGCCTCGACCGGCTCTGCGGTAAGAAAACCGTAAATGTCGTCATCGAGAATATAAAAATCGAACTCGCGGGCAATCTGCGCGATTTCGGCCCGTCTGGCGTTCGACATCACCACCGTGGTGGGGTTTTGGCAGCTAGCCACGCAGATCAGCATCGCCGGTTTTTCCTGGCGGCACAGTGCTCTCAGCGAGTCGGGCACGATGCCCTCGCTATCCATTTCGACCCCGCGCAACCGCCGTCCATTGCCGTGTACCAGCGAGATAATGCCCGGATAACACAGCGCTTCGCACAGGATAAGATCCTGATGCGCCGTAAGGGCATTGATGGCGACCAGCAAACCGTGCTGAGCGCCGGCGGTCAACACCACTTGCTGCCAGTGTACGTCAGGCAAAAAACGCCGCAGCCAGCTGGCACCGGCGTCGCGATGCGCCGGATGCCCGCCTTCCGGCGAATAGTCGAGCGCCAGCCCCAGCTCCGGGCTGGCGACCAGATGCTCGAGCGCGGTGCGGATCCCCTGTTCCTGGGCCTGCACCTCCGGTTTGATCACCGACAGATCGATATGATCCCGCTGGGCGGAAGATGAAGGGCTAAAATGCGGCAGGCGCGCGCTTTCCATGGCCCTTTCAGGCACAGCCAGCACAAAGGTCCCGCGGCCCACTTCACCCTGAACCAGCCCGCGCCGCGCAGCTTCTTCATAAGCGCGATTAACGGTGCCCGGCGTAACGGCCAGCGTCTGCGCCAACTCTTTCAATGTAGGCAAACGTGAACCGGCAGGCAGCACGCCGTTGTTGATGTCATTTTGCAGCGCATCTGCAATCAGCAAATACACCGGGGCATTTTTCTCACTGAAGCGCGGTGTCCACATAGACCCTCTGTATGCTTTGAATGGCTATCCCCACGGGCTTTCTGCTTTGGCATTGCTGGCCGCAGGGTGGGGATAAGACGATTACAGTATAAGTCAGCCATTAAATTGATGTAATAAGTATTAACACAGAAAGAATTACACAGATACAATCGACTTAAATTAACTCGATTCAATCGATGTTGTTTTCTAAATTTTGTTTGTTTATATATCTTCAACTTGTTGTTTTTAATTTGATTTATCGGGGCTTTTCTTTTCTGGCATATTACATCGATTTAATCGATGTGCATTGATAGGGGTAATGATGGACAGATTGCGACAGGATTTTTCTCTTTCGGCGGTAGTGGCGGGCGCCATCGCGGTGATAGTGTCTTACGCCGGCCCGTTGATCATCGTGTTTCAGGCCGCCAGTGCGGCGCACTTGCCCACGGAGGTGATCTCCTCCTGGATTTGGGCCATCTCCATCGGCAGCGGCGTTACTGGCCTGATTTTGAGTTGGCGCCTGCGAGTGCCGGTGATCACCGCCTGGTCTACGCCCGGCGCGGCATTGCTGGTCGGGTTATTGCCAGGGGTGACGATCAACGAGGCGGTGGGGGCTTATATCGTTTCTTCGCTCATTATCGCCGTCATTGGTCTGTCCGGCGCCTTCGATAAACTGATCGGTAAATTACCCCGGTCGATCGCCGCCGCCATGCTGGCCGGGATTTTATTCCACTTCGGCGCCGAGATGTTTGTGTCCATTCAGTTGCAACCGACGCTGGTCATGGCCATGTTCGTGACCTACCTGTTGTTTAAACGCCTGTTGCCACGCTATGCCATTGTCGCCGTGTTGGTGGCCGGCGGCGCAGTGGCGGGAATGAGCGGCATGTTGAACGGCGGGGATATCGTCGTCAGCCTAGCCCACCCGGTTCTGATTACCCCGGCCTGGAGCTGGCACGCCATCATTAATATCGCACTGCCGCTTACGCTGGTGACGCTGACCGGTCAGTATGTGCCCGGCATGGCGGTGTTGCGCTCCTCAGGTTACGCCACACCGGCTCGGCCGATCGTCTCGATGACCGCGATTGCCTCAGTATTGCTGGCGCCGTTTGGCTCGCACGGGGTGAATCTGGCGGCCATTACCGCCGCGATTTGCACCAGCGAAGAGGCGCACCGCGAGAAAAGCAAACGCTACATCGCCGGCGTGGCCTGCGGGATTTTCTATATTGTGATGGGGATTTTCGGCGCGACGCTGGCCTCGGTGTTTACTGCATTACCCAAAGAACTGATTATCTCGCTGGCCGGGCTGGCGCTGTTTGGCGCCATCAGCACCGGGTTGACCGGCGCAATGGCCGACGAGAAGCAGCGGGAAGCGGCGTTAATCACTTTCCTGGTCACGGCGTCCGGCATGAACTTTTTAGGCATGGCGTCGGTATTCTGGGGGTTGATCTTCGGGTTGGCTGCGCACTTCTCCCTGACTGTGCTTTCTGGCCGTCGTCCGTTGTTGGCCAGATAGAACGCGATTGACGATGAAAGAGATCCCCTCAGAGCCGCCCGGCTCTGAGGGAAGGGCGCAGATTAATAGGTGTGGAAATAGTCCTGAATCACCTGCGGATTATGGGTTTTGGTCAGCGCCAGCATCAACAGAATGCGTGATTTAGCCGGGTTGAGCGAGTCGGAAACCAGGCCGGGCTGGCCCGCATCTTCAGAAACAATACCGCTGCCGGTGCGGCTGGCGCGGACGACCAGCACGCCGGCTTTTTCCGCTTTTTTGATCCCGGCCGAGCTACGCACTGAAACCGACCCGGCACCGGTGCCGGCATAAACAATCCCGTCAACCTTGTGCTGAATGGCGGCGTCATACATGTATTCGGGATCGTCCTGATAACCGTAAATAATGTCGACTTTCGGCAGCGCGCTGACATTGCGCACGTCAAAGACCGAGCGAGTGGTGTGAATTTTATCCACCCGGGTTTCAAAGTAAGGTTTACCGCCGACAATCACCCCTAAATAACCTTCCTCCGGCGCTTTGAAGGTGTCCAGCGTGGTGGCGTTGGTTTTAGTGCTGAAGCGGGCGGAACCAATGCGATCGTTCAGCACCACCATGACGCCGCGGCCTGCTGCCTGTTTATCGGCGGCGACGGTCACCGCATCCAGCAAGTTCATCGGGCCGTCGGCGCTGATGGCGGTCGCCGGGCGCATGGCGGCAGTGAACACCACCGGTTTGTTGCTTTTTACCGTCAGGTTAAGGAAGTAGGGCGACTCGTCCAGCGTGTCGGTACCGTGGGTGATCACCACGCCGGCGACGTCATCGCGCGCCAGCAGTTCGTTGACGCGTTTTGACAGCTTGAGCAGGATCTCGCTGGTCATGTTTTCGCTGCCGATATTGGCAATCTGCTCGCCGTCCACCCGGGCGATTTTCTGCATTTCCGGTACCGCGGCGATCAAGGTATCCACCCCGAGCGCCCCGGCTTTGTAGCCGGTGGTTTGGGTATTGGAGGCTGCCGAGCCGGCGATGGTGCCGCCAGTGGCCAAAATAACGATGTGCGGTAACTCCCCGGCGGCGGTCGCCGCGTTGGCGCAACCTAAGGTCAATAAAACAAATGCCACTCTAATTATTTGAAACATAGCGCTACCCCTGATTAAAAAGCCAAATTAGGCGGAGTAGCCAAAGCAAAAAGGGTGCCAGTTAAGCGACGGGCGCCAATAGCGGGAAAGCGAGCGGATCAAGGTGGGTATTGCACCCGGTGCGGGAGCGGCCCGCACCAGAATGGATCTCTCTTCAGCGTTGCGGCCCCAGGCCGTGAGTGAGCAGCGTAATGGCGTGACGGGCAATGTCTTCGGCACGCAGCGGGCTGAGGGAGTTATCGCGCTGCCATTTTGACGCCGTGGCCAACGGCAGCAGCGTCATGCCAAACAGGGTGACAATCAGCAGAGAGGGCTCCAGATCGGCATGCAGCTTGCCTTCCGCCTGCCAACGTACGATGGACTGCATCGCCGTTTTGCGTTGCTTGTCGCCGAAGCGCTCGTCCATCCGCTGCTTCAATACGCCGCTGTCACTCATCACTTCGCGCAACCACAGCGGGGCGAACCACGGGTGCGCGATGGAAATATCGATAAACCGTTGCGCCAACTCAGTGAAAGCCGCTACCGGATCGTCTTCGTTGGCGTCGAAAACGTCGCCTGCGGCGATTCTCACCGGCAGGAAACGTTCGTCTATCAGCACATCGAGCAGCTGTTCACGGTTGTAAAAGTAGTAGTGCAGCATCGCCGGGGTAACGCCGGCCTCGCGGGCAATGGCGTTCAGCGAGGTATCGGCAATGCCCTGACGGGCGAACAAGTTCAGCGCCGTGTCGAGCAAATGCTCCCGTTTTTCTGCCCCGTTGGCCGCGCCGCTGGGCCTGCCAGGGCGGCGTGGAGAGGGGTTTTTTTTAACGTTTTGTGCTGTCATCGCGGCGAGATCCATTGACCGGAGAAAAGAATAACTCATATATTAATTACTCAGTTAATTAATTACAAGCGGACTCACTCAAATGGGCATTGATAACACCGCAGGCCACGAAGATGACGGCAGGGCGTCTGAACAGGCGCCCTCGATCCGTTTGCTGTTCTCCGCGCTGCTGCTGGTGATGCTGCTGGCGGCGCTCGATCAGACCATCGTCTCGACCGCGCTGCCGACCATCGTCGGCGAGTTCGGCGGGTTGGAGAATTTGTCTTGGGTCGTGACGGCCTATCTGCTGGCATCGACCATAGTGGTGCCGCTGTATGGCAAGTTCGGCGATCTGTTCGGCCGCAAGATCGTGCTGCAAATCGCCATCGTGGTGTTTTTGCTCGGTTCCGTGCTGTGCGGGTTGGCGCAAAACATGACGCAATTGATCCTGATGCGCGCGTTACAAGGGCTGGGTGGCGGCGGTTTATTGGTGGTGACCATGGCGGTGGTGGGCGACGTGATCCCGCCGGCCGATCGCGGACGCTATCAGGGGTTGTTCGGCGGGGTATTTGGCCTGGCGACGGTGGTCGGGCCGCTGATCGGCGGGCTGCTGGTGCAGCATTTCTCCTGGCGATGGATCTTCTATATCAACCTGCCGCTGGGGCTTTTCGCCCTGTTGGTGATCGGCGCGGTGTTCCAGTCGCGGGTCAACCGGGTTAAACACGAAATCGACTATCTGGGGGCGGCTTATCTCGCCTCGGCGCTGACCTGCATCATCCTCTTTACCAGCCAGGGCGGTACTGTCATGGCCTGGTCGGACGGGCAGCTCTGGTGCATTCTGGCCTTTGGGCTGGTGTCGCTGGGTGGGTTTATCTACGAAGAGCGGCTGGCGAGCGAGCCGATCATTCCGCTGCGGCTATTTCGTAATCGCACCTTTGTATTGTGCAGCCTGATCGGTTTTATCATCGGCATGTCGCTGTTTGGTTCGGTGACCTTCCTGCCGCTGTATTTGCAGGTGGTGAAAGACTCGACGCCTTCGCAGGCCGGGATGCAGCTGTTGCCGCTGATGGGCGGCATTATGATCAGCTCGATCGTCAGCGGCAGGCTGATCAGCAAAAGGGGCAAATACCGTATCTTCCCGATTATCGGCACCCTGTGTGCGTTGGCAGGCATGATCCTGCTCGGCACGCTGACAAATTCGACGCCGGTGAAGCAGTTGTATCTCTATATCAGCCTGCTGGGGCTGGGATTGGGCATGGTGATGCAGGTGATGATTCTGGCGGCGCAAAACAGCGTGGAGCCGCAGCATATGGGGGTCGCGACCTCCAGCGCTACGTTGTTCCGTTCGATTGGCGGTTCGATCGGCGTGGCGGTGTTTGGCGCTATTTTTACCAACGTGCTGCACAGCCGCCTGGCCGTGTTGTTGCCGGAGGGCACGCAACTGCCGCGTTCTCTGGGCGCGGCGGCGGTACACCATTTGCCGGCGGCCTTGCAGCAAGACTATCTGCAGGCTTTCGGCGGGGCGATCCACTCGGTGTACCAGATTGCCGCCTGGGTCATGGTGCTGGCCTTTGCGCTGACCTGGTTGCTGAAAGACGTGCCGCTGCGGCAAAAATAGGGCGTCTCTCATGCTTTGCGAAGGACTTTTACCGAATCCTTACGTAACCCTGTCAGACTAAAAAGATCGGAATCTATATATTGAGAATAAACGTTCTCAATAGGATAGATACTCGATGCAGAGCAAAAAGATTTTTCTTGTCGGCCTGGCGTTATTGCTGACCGCCTGTGATGGCAAACCCGGAGGAGCCCCGATGGGAGCGGGCGGCACGCCGGAGGTGGGGGTCGCGACGCTGCACGGCCAACCGGTCACGCTGAGCAGCGATTTGAGCGGCAGGGTGAACGCCACCATGACCTCGGACGTTCGTCCGCAGGTTGACGGCATTATCAAACAGCGCCTGTTTACCGAAGGGGCCGAGGTAAAAGCCGGCCAGGTACTGTATCAAATCGATCCCGCCACCTATCAGGCCAGTTATAACCAGGCTGCCGCACAGTTGAAAAGTGCGCAGGCGACGGTGAAATCCAGCCGTCTGAAGGCACAGCGTTACGCCGCGCTGGTGAAAGAGAATGGCGTCTCCAAACAGGATGCGGACGATGCGATGGCGACCTATCTGGAGGCGGTCGCCGCTGTCGATCAGTATCAGGCGGCGCTGGAAACCACCAAAATCAATCTCGCTTATACCCAGGTGCGCGCGCCTATTTCCGGCCGTATCGGTATTTCCTCGGTGACGCCGGGTGCGCTGGTTACCGCCAGCCAGACCGATGCGCTGGCCACTATCCGCGCGCTGGACCCCATCTATGTCGATCTCACGCAGTCCAGCAGCCAATTGCTCAGATTGCGCAAACTGCAGGCATCTTTAAAACGTGACGATGTCACACCGGTCACCATCAAGCTTGAAGACGGCACGCCTTATGCGCATGACGGCAAACTGGAACTGACGGAAGTGTCTGTGGATGAGTCTACCGGCTCCGTTACGCTGCGCGCCGTATTCCCTAACCCGGAGCATGAATTGCTGCCGGGTATGTACGTTCACGCCAGAGTTGATAACGGCGTCGATCCGAAAGGCATTCTGGCGCCGCAGCAGGGCATCACCCGCAATGCCAAAGGTGAGGCCACTGCGTTGGTGGTGAATGCGCAAAACAAGGTTGAACAGCGCACGGTCACCACCGAACGGGTGATCGGCAGCAACTGGTTGGTCAGTAAAGGGCTGAACGACGGCGATCGCCTGATCGTCGAAGGCACCAATAAGGTGGCCGCCGGGGTCGACGTTAAAGCGGTTGAAGTGCAAAAGCAGACGGCGACCGGCACGGCTAACGGTGGGGAGCAGTAATCATGGCGCAGTTCTTTATTCGGCGGCCGGTGTTTGCCTGGGTGATCGCGATCATCATCATGCTGTGTGGCCTGATGTCGATCAATTCGCTGCCCATTTCGCAATACCCGGACGTCTCTCCACCGCAGATCGCCATTTCGGCTACCTATCCGGGCGCCGATGCGGAAACCCTGGAAAACAGCGTGACGCAGGTCATTGAGCAGCAGCTCACCGGCCTGGACGGCCTGCTGTATTTCTCGTCGACCAGCAGTTCCGACGGTTCGGTGAGCATCAACGTCACCTTCGATCAGGGGACCGATCCGGACATCGCCCAGGTACAGGTGCAAAACAAGGTGCAACAGGCGGAAAGCCGCTTGCCGTCCGAGGTCACCTCGCAAGGGGTAACGGTCAAGAAATCGCAGAGCAGCTTTTTGCTGATCGTCGGTCTGTACGATGAGACCGATAAAGCGACGATGGCAGACATCGCCGACTATCTGGTCAGTAACCTGCAAGACCCGTTGTCGCGCATTAACGGCGTGGGCGATGTGCAGGTTTTCGGCTCGGAATACGCCATGCGCATTTGGCTGAACCCGACCAAGCTGGCGTCTTATTCGCTGATGCCGTCCGATGTGGAGACGGCGATTGAGGCGCAAAACACCCAGATTTCTGCGGGTAAGGTCGGCGATCTGCCGGCCGGCGCCGATCAGCAACTGACCGCCACGGTCAAGGCGCAATCGCGGCTGCAAACGCCGGAGCAATTTCGCAATATCATCCTGAAAAGCGACAGCAGCGGAGCCCTGGTTCGCCTGGGTGATGTGGCGCGGGTTGAACTGGGCAACGAGGATTACTCTTCCAGCGCACGCCTGAACGGTCACCCTGCGGCGGGTATCGCGGTCAAGCTGGCCGCTGGGGCCAATGCGCTCAACACCGCCAAGCTGGTCAAGGCCAAGGTGGCGGAATACCAGTCATCCATGCCTGACGGCTACAAGGTCGCATACCCGAAAGACAGCACCGACTTTATCAATATCTCGATTGAAGAAGTGGTGAAGACGCTGTTCGAAGCTGTAGTACTGGTGGTGATCGTGATGTTCATCTTCCTGCAGAACCTGCGTACGACGCTGATCCCGACCATTACCGTGCCGGTGGTGCTGCTCGGCACCTTTGGCGTGCTGGCGGTGTTCGGTTATTCGATCAACACCCTGACGCTGTTTGGCATGGTACTGGCCATCGGGCTGTTGGTGGATGACGCCATCGTGGTGGTGGAGAACGTCGAGCGCGTGATGCGCGAAGAAAAACTGCCGCCGCGCGAAGCGACGGAAAAGTCGATGAAAGAGATCACCGGCGCGTTGGTGGGCATTGCGATGGTGCTGTCTGCGGTGTTCCTGCCGATGGCATTCTTCGGCGGGTCCACCGGGGTTATCTATCGCCAATTCTCCGTCACTATCGTCTCTTCCATGGCGCTTTCGGTGCTCCTGGCGCTGACGCTGGCACCGGCGCTGTGCGCTACGTTGCTGAAACCCGCGCATGAGGAACTGACCGACAAAGGCCTGCTGGGCAAATTCAACCGGGGTTATGACCGGCTGCAGGCGAAGTATGCCGACAAGGTCGGCAGGGTGATCCACCGCCCCATGCGTTATCTGCTGATGTACGGTCTGTTGCTGATCGCGGCCGCCGTCATGTATATGCGCCTGCCGACCGGCTTCCTGCCTAACGAAGATCAGGGGATGGTGATGGTGCAGTATACGCTGCCGGCAGGCGCTACCGACGCTCGTACCTCGGTGGTCAGCGACGAGGTGAAGGATTATTTCCTCAACAATGAGAAGGCCAACGTCAACAGCATTTTTACCATCAACGGCTTTGGTTTTAGCGGCAGCGGCCAGAACGCCGGCATGGCCTTCGTCAGCCTCAAGGACTGGAGCCTGCGCAGCGGCAGCGAGAACACCGCCGACGCGATTGCCAAACGCGCCATGGGGCACTTCGCCAGCATTCGCGATGCTCAGGTGTTTTCGATGAGTCCGCCGTCGATCGACGGATTTGGCCAGTCCAACGGGTTCACCTTCGAGTTGCAGGCCAAAGGCGCAACGACCCGTGCTGAGTTGCAGGCGATGCGTGACCAGATTATTGCCGCCGCCGGCAAAAATCCGGGCCTGATCGCCGTGCGCGCCAACACCTTGCCGGACACCCCGCAGCTGCAGGTGGATATCGATAATGACAAGCTGCAAGCGTTGGGCCTGAGCGCCGGCGACGTCAGCAGCACGCTCACCAGTTCTTTCGGCAGCACCTATGTTAACGACTTTATCGACCGCAACCGGGTGAAGAAAGTCTATATGCAGGGGGATGTGGAGTTCCGTTCAAAACCGGAGGATCTGGATAAGTGGTTTGTGCGCGGCAGCTCAACCAGCACCGGTTCAGGCACGACCACGACCAGCATGACGCCGTTCTCGGCCTTTGCCTCATCGCGCTGGATCTATGGGCCGGAAAACCTGTCGCGTTATAACGGGCTTTCGTCGTTCGAAATCACCGGCGAAGGCGCTCCGGGCACCAGCTCCGGCACCGCGATGGATGAAATGGAAAAACTGGCGGCGAAGTTCTCCGCGGGCAGCAGCTACTCCTGGAGCGGGCTTTCTTATCAGGAGCGCCTGACCAGCGGCCAGGCGGGATCCTTGTATGCCATCGCGCTCTTGGTGGTGTTCCTGTGCCTGGCGGCGTTATACGAGAGCTGGTCGATCCCGTTCGCGGTCATGATGGTGGTGCCGATGGGCGTGGTAGGTTCGCTGTTGGCGGTCACGCTGCGCGGTCTGGAAAACGATATCTACTTCCAGGTGGCGCTGTTGACCATTATTGGCCTGTCGGCCAAGAACGCCATTCTGATCGTGGAGTTTGCCGAAGAGAAGTACCAGCACGGAGAAACGCTGATCGCCTCGGCGGTCGAAGCATCCCGTATGCGCTTGCGGCCCATTCTGATGACGTCGCTGGCGTTTACCGCCGGGGTATTGCCGCTGGCAATCTCCACCGGTGCCGGCGCCAACAGCCGCATAGCCATTGGCACCGGGATTATCGGCGGCACCCTTACCGCGACGCTATTGGCGATCTTCTTTGTTCCTTTGTTCTACGTTTTGGTACGCCGGGTATTTGCACGTAAACCGGTCGCCGCCAAACAGGTAGAAAGCACCACGCCACAGGCAGGAGAATAATGTGCTGCAACGTTTGATAACTCTGACATTCCCCCTGTTACTGGCAGGCTGTATTTCACTGGATCCGGACTACCAGCGGCCGCAGGCGCCGGTGCCGACAAACCTGCCGCAAGGTGCCGCCTATGCCACGCCGAGCGGTAAGCTTTCGCTGAGCTATCCGGATATCCCATGGCGCGATTATGTGGTGGATGCCCAGCTGCGGCAGGTGGTGGCGATGGGGCTGAGCAGCAGCCGTGATCTGCGTGAAGCGATCGCCAACATTGAGTCGGCGCGAGCGTTATACGGCGAACAACGCTCTGAACTGTTCCCAACCGTCAACGCAGGGGTGGACGGCACGCGTTCACGCTCTTTGACCGGCAACGGCAATGCGACCGCGATCAGCCAGAGCTACGAAGCCAGCGCCAGCACCAGTTCGTTTGAGTTGGATCTGTTCGGTAAAAACCGCAGCCTGTCGCGCGCAAAATTCGAGACCTATTTGGCGGAGTCCGAGGCGGCAAAAAGTACGCGCCTGACGCTGATCGCCGATATCGTCACCGACTGGGTGAACGTGGCGGCGGAACGCAGCCTGTTGGCGGCCGCCAAAGACACGATGGAAAGCGCCAGGCTGTCGCTGGAAGTGACGCGTAAAAACCAGCAAAACGGCATTTTGTCGATGGTGGATGTGGCTTCGGCGGACACGGTTTATCAGCAGGCGCGTTCAGACGTCGCCAGCTATACCACCAGCGCCGCGCAGGCGAAAAACGCGCTGGATCTGGTGGTGGGGCAAAGCGTGCCCGAAAGCCTGTTGCCGAACGGGATCGAGGCGCTGTCCGGCATCATGAAAGACATGCCGGCCAATGTGTCGTCGCAGGTGCTGCTGAACCGGCCGGACGTCCTGGAAGCCGAGCATAATCTGAAGTCGGCCAATGCCAGCATCGGCTCCGCGCGCGCGGCGTTCTTCCCGTCGATCAGCCTGACCGCCAGCGGCGGCGTGGGCAGCGGGGAGCTGTCGTCCCTGTTCAGCAAGGGCGCCGGCGTCTGGTCCTTTGCGCCAAGCATCAGTCTGCCGATTTTCACCGGCGGCTATAACACCTCGCAGCTCAACTACACCAAGGCGCAAAAGGATCTGTACGTCGCCACTTATGAGAAAGCGGTGCAGACGGCGTTCCAGGAAACGGCCGATGCGCTGGCGCGCAAAGGCACCATTGGGGAACAACTGGCGGCGCAAACCGGCTACGTGGCAGCCTCGCGGGAATATTACCGCCTGGCTGAACTGCGTTATCGGCACGGCGTGGATACCTACCTGAACATGCTGGACGCGCAGCGGACGCTGTACACCGCTCGCCAATCGTTGATCAGCGCGCAGCAAACCGAGTACCAGAACCTGATTACGCTGTATAAGGTTCTGGGGGGGGGCATTACGGCGGAGAAGCAGGGGGATAGCGTGGTCGCCAATAGCGCGACCCTGACCCGTTAACTTTATTCGCAATCAATAAACCGATTACGCAGGGTGGTGTTATCACCCTGCGTTTTTTATATTTATCCGGTGAGAGAAATGTAAAGAAAAGGAAAATAACCCCGCCCCGCAGAACTCGATACAATAAGAAAGGTCAGAGAAATATCGCTTCTTTCCCGCGGCCAAATATATTGAGGTTGAAATGGACAGTGATATTCAGCAACAAGTGATTTCCGTTATCGACAGATATAACACCCCCGGATTTCTTAAAAAGGGCATCGCCGTCACTCTGAATACCGAGATAAACAAAGAGCTTAACCTGACCTTGCCGATGGCTGAGACGCTGATGCGCGGCTACTTCGACACCTTCAACATAGACAACAGCAGTTACAATCACGATCTGTATTTTCGGCAAGAAGCAAAGTCGGGGATATTATTCTCCGCATCGCCTCGCCGCGTGAATGACTGGGATCTGGAAATGGAAAGGATCCGGCCGCTGTATGTTTACATGCTGGTACGATCCGCTCGGGCCAAGCGCTGGCTTTATGATATCCATTTTCTGATTGAACAATTAAAATGATGCGAAACCGGTACGGATAACATAACGCATTATTTTCTGTTCCCGGACGCTAAATTAACGCCAGCGGAAAAGAGAACTTCTTATGATAGAGGCAGCATCAGAATAGATGCCTTGTGCTGTGTTGTTGGCCCGCATGTCCGATTGCGGGCCTTTTTTACGCCGGATTTATTGTTCCAACACCTCGGCAAATTTCGCCAGCCACTGCGGATGTGCCGGCCAGGCTGGGGCGGTCACCAGATTGCCGTCGACGTGGGCCTGATCGATACCGATATCCGCATAATGCCCGCCGGCTAACTGCACTTCAGGAGCGCAGGCCGGGTAGGCGCTGCAGGTGCGGCCTTTCAACACATTGGCGGCAGCCAGCAGTTGCGGGCCGTGGCACACGGCGGCTATCGGTTTGCGTGCAGCGTCAAACGCCTGCACCAACTTGATCACCTGCGGGTTGAGGCGCAGGTACTCGGGCGCTCTGCCGCCGGGGATCAGCAGGGCGTCATAATCCTCCTCCCGTGCGGCGGCAAAATCGGCATTCAGGATAAAGCGGTGGCCGGGTTTTTCACTGTAGGTCTGCGCACCGTCAAAATCATGGATAGCCGTCATGATGTAGTCGCCTTTGACCTTATCGGGGCAGACGGCATCCACCTGGTGACCAATCATTTGCAACGCCTGAAACGGCACCATGGTTTCGTAATCTTCGGCATAGTCGCCGACCAGCATCAGGATCTTTTTCTTGCTCATGAGGAAATTCTCCGGAGGGGAAAGGATCCCTAACATATAGCTTATGCGGGCAGGGTGCGCGAACCAGAATCAAGACAGCGGCTTGTCTTTTCTTCGATACCCTGTCGATACGCCTGGAGAACGCCCCGTAGTGACAGGTAATATTTTACTCGCACCCTGAAAGCAACTTTACGGGTATTGATTAAGGCATTTTTGATGAAATATTTTTTTCAATAAGATAAATAAATTAAATCTAACAGCATAATCATATTGTTAGTATGGTTATTCTTAATGCAGGATATTTATATCCGTCAGGTTGCTTGCATATGCCTACTGGTATCCTATATTAAAGTTTCTGCTAACAATGTATATTACGTGCATGTATTAGCGGGTATGAGTATGCCAAGTCATATTTATCGATCTGTAACGGGTTCATAGATCACCCCGTAGATAAGTATTGTCAATTTATCTGGGTATGATACCACCAGGAAGATCCATGCTAAATATCAGCAATGATATTGGCTCGTTTATTCGTGCTTACAGGTATTTAACACGGCTTTGGGTATTTTTTAGATAATTTTAAACTCAGGAGTTTTATTGCGCAGCTAAATATAACTTAACGATATCGTTGCTTACTCGGTAGGCAACGAGGAGGCGTTTATCATGAGTGCAAATCAATCTAATTTATCAGACTCTCACTATGGTTATGACTTCGTCGTGGCCACTTCTCAGGCCAGTATTAACGGAACGATGAAAGAGTATTTATATAATTCCGTTTTTCCCACGGTAAGGATGTATTGGAATCAAGATGATCAAGGCCAACCGGTAGCGATATCCCGAGATGAACTCTTGCAGCAAACGCAGGGGACCGATCCGCTAACCGTGCCAAGTTGGAATCAGGGCGACCCCATGACACCTGAAATAGAAAATATTAATAACAGTAATTTCTATTTTGCCTTCGAGGCGGCTATAGGTATCCCTGCCGACATAGAGCCTAATGCCATTCCCGATATCGTTACGTTGCAACCCACCAGCCAGTCAGTCATTTTCAATCTGATTTGCGCGCAGTTTACGGTCGTGACCTGCAACTTTGGCCGACATGGCCTGACCAGTTTTTTCAGCGCCACACAGCCTACCGATTCGCCCTGGCTTTTTACCTCCATCGTTTCATTAAAACAAATTACGGATAATGCCGATCTGCCGCCGGACGTTCAGGAACAGCTTAACAATCTGGGGCCGGATGCTTTCAGCGTACAGCAACTGTTTTTTGATTTAGATAACGCAGCGCTGGAGTCAACGCCAACCATCAGTGGCGTTACACCAGGCACACCGGCCTACACGGTATTGTCCGAAGTGTTTTTAGGCGCCTATTTCACGGCAATGAAAGCCAATGCCCAACCCGTGTTGAATTACTCTATCGTACAGAACACGCCCGACAACAATCCGTCGACCCTCAAGTTGACTAAAATGGAACTTGAGGTCAGCCCCTATACACCGATCAGTACCAGCACTAATGATTTAAATACGCTTAATTATCTGTGTGAAGTCAATGGTAACAGCCTTCCACCTGCGGTGCCTTTCTCTTGGAACTGGATCGAACCTGCTGAAGAGTCCAGTTTTGACGGCGTTATTGCAATAAACAGAAATACCTTCGCTGATTATTTTAAAAGTCAGCTATCCAATTACGTATCAGCAAACTGTTATAAAGCCTGGGTGAGAGTTTGGCTTTCCGGCTTTCTTGATACGACGATCAATTACAGTTGGTCAATGACTCCTTATCAAACGCCGACCGTGAATATTCCGGCAACGGGGAATACTATTTTAACCTATTCCTACAGCTCCTCAGACAATGATGATGCAGGGCTTGGCGGCGACATGGGCGAGATGAAATTGGGTACGACGTACAATGCTACCGTTACCTTTACCGGCAATACCATTGTCGTCGAGCAAAAATTTGTCGTTTCGGTCTATATTCGATCCCTGCAATCCTCGGAGAGCTGGAACGCAATAAACAAGACCATTACAGACACCTATACATTGGCTATCGACCAGGAAGGGCATTTATCCGCCAGTCTGATTTCAGTACCTGTTGATAACTCCGATGCTACGCCGAGCACCAACTGGTTTATTGAAATCTTTACCGGCCTTAATGATCTGGTGGGCGATATTGCCGACTGGGCCAGCGATTTTTCTCAGACAGGGTTTCACAGTATGCCGTTAAACGTCGCCCAACGTTTCGTTTTCCCTGGAGGCAAAACATTTACCTTCAAAGACGTAGTTTTCTCTAACAATCAGGACCTGGTTTCACATATTTCTTATGTTCAACCCGGACTGACAGCCAAGTCGATTAAGCCGGCTAAATTCTAAGAAGGTAAATAATATGACTACGCCAAAAGTAGAAGTCTCGGTAGAGTTGATGAAAAATTACAAACAGACGTTACTGATGTCGCCGGAAAAGCAGTTTGAAGCTCTCCAAACCCGCAGTGGCAACTCACTGTTGTTTTCAGTGGGTTCGGACGGCGCGTTTTACGCCACCGAAGAGTCGATAAAACATGATACCGGTTGGGAAAAACACAATATCAGCGCCGGGCAGATTGCGCAGAGTTTTCCCGGGCAGAGTAACGTTGTTTGTAAAATGTTTGATGCAGGGCAAAGCATGGTTGATGGCACTGTTGGCCTGGCGATGGTGCTTAATGATGGCGTAAACGATCATTTGTTTCTGAACCTGGGCAATTCCAATGCCGATACCGATTGGTTAAAAAAACCGGTGTGGGTTCAGTATCCGTTCGATAACCCGACAAAGAACATCACCATTGCCGGCGTTTATCTGAGCGAGACCCTTAACAACAAACAATATATCGTTGTCGATATATTAAGGGATCCCAGCAGCGCTGAACATCTGATTTCCCGCTATTACATCAACACCCTGGGTACGCCCGCCTGGATGCCGCACGATGTGTCGATAGATTTGGAGGCCGGCAGCTACAGTAGCTGTTTGGGGCGCCAGTATTTGTCCGGTAGCCCTCACCAGCCGACAATCGATGGGCTGTATACTGCCGGACAGGTCGATGGCAACCCGCAGTTGATTTTCCAGCCGCTGTACAATGTGTTCAACCCCTCTATACCGGCGCTTTCGGCCCGTTTATTGCTCCCCGGCAACCTGATTGCCGACAGCATTGCCTCTTGCCGTAAACCCAATATGTCCAGCGATCTGTATGTTTGCAGCAACGGTGGGCTTTACTGCTTTGCGAGTGATAATCAGACGGATGGCGCCATTGGCGTTTTACTGGCGCAAAGCAGTCTATTTAACGGCGTGAGAAAAATGTACGCTGCGCAATCCAACAATATGTCCGTTGTCTGGGGATTGAATGGCAACGACGAGATTTTTTACCTCCGATGCCCATTGGGCCAAGAGCTGGCATCGCCTTCAGCATGGAGCTATCCATTGCCGATCGTCACGGCGGTCGATCAGTTCTCGCCTTATCTGAACCGGGTGGACGACGGCAACACCTTCTTCACGGTAGCGGGCAATCTGTTGAATAAATGGGTGAAATCGACCGACAATACGCTGTGGACGTCACAGAGTATTACGCTGCCTTCGCCGGATAGTAAAGATACCCAAAAATACAGTTCCTATACCACCCGGATCCAGGTCAGCGATGAGAATAACCAACCGCTGGCAGGGGAAAGGGTATCCATCAGCGCCGGATCCAGAGTCGGCGTCTATATCAATCATTTGTATTATATTGTTGATGCCGCCGGCATTCAGATAAATACCGATGAGTTTGGCAGCATAACCGTAATCGAATGGATAAACGGCCTGACCGGGACCCGATTGAGCGTATTGCCCGCCAATGGGCCAGCCACGTTGGTGGACCCGATGGACAAACCGATGCGGAAAATTGCGCAACTTAATAGCGTCGACAGCCTGAAGCAGGCCACCATTACCCATGCTGACGGCTCGTCCAGCCCCTTGATCGGCTCAGGTGTCTCCAATGCGGAGCTGCAAAGCGTTGCCACATCAAATAGTCAGTTAGGCGAGGTTTACGGCACATTGGGCGCTGCCGCCTTGCAGAAAACGGCATTGGTGCAAATGTCACCCGCATCGTCGTCCGCATTGAGCGTTGATGGGATAGATGCCCTGTGGGTCGACATCGGTGACCTTTTCAGTTGGTTGGCGTCGGGTGTGGAAGCCGTTATTCAAATCATTGAGGATGCCGCAAGCAAAACGTGGAACTTCATTGCCAGGATTGCCGGGAAGGTCTACGCGGCGGTACTGGACGCCGCTGAAAAAGTGGTTGAGGCTGCGGTTTGGGTCTTTAACGCCATCAAAACGGCGATTACGGATTTGATCCAGTTCCTGGAGTTCCTGTTCGAATTCAAAGATATCCTTGTCACCCATCGCGTGATGAAAAACGTGTTTACCCAATGGGTGAAGCAGAGCGTGAATAGCTTGAGTGGCCTCAAGACGGAAGTGTCTGCGGTTTTTCTCGCGTTGCAAAATGATATCAATAGATGGGCGGACATTCCGGGGTTTGACCAAACGCCGGCCGGCACCAGTGCCTTAAATCCGCCGTTGAATGGGCAAAACAGCGCGCCGGCTCAGCTCGGTATACACCATTATCAAGGCAATATGTCGAGCGCGAGTTCGACATTCAGCCCCCCTTCGGTGGATCAGGCGATTTTTCAGGACCTGCTTAACTTGCTGGATAGCGAAGAGGCCACGTTAGTGGGGGCCTATAACGCGATCCAAACGGATATTATCGGCCAGTTCGATACGTTGTCGGTGACTCAGATCATTCAGAAATTCACCGCGATTATTGTTGATACCCTACTGCAAACCACGGAGAACATTCTGCTTGCTGCTATCGATGTGTTTGTTCAACTGGCCGAGGGTTTTCTGAGCTTACTAAACGAGCCTCTTGATATCCCCGTGATTTCCTGGCTATACAAAGAATTGACCGGCGACGAACTTTCCTTCCTCGATCTGTTCTGTTTTATCGCCGCCATCCCGGCCACCCTGGTTTGTAAAATCACCCTTGGCGCCACTCCCTTTCCGCAAGGGGATGCATTCACTCAAGGATTACTGGAGGCCGAAGATTTTGAGCAGGTTCGCCAACAGTTCTTCACGCTGGCGTCCTCTTCGCTGCCAGGTGCCAACCGATATCGCGCTGGTGAAACGCCGGTCCTGGATGGTGCGCGTCTGAAAGTGTTTGGGCTAGTCTCCGCTTTCTTTGCATTAGCAGGCAGCGTAGGGCTGGTGGTGGTCCTTTCACTGCAACGCGTGGCTGAGGAAGGCGATGGCAGTTTCGCGGGGAGTTGGCCAAAAACGTTGGCTCTGGTGGGTGCGATTGCCAATGTGTCTTATGTTTCCCCCAATCTGGCGACGTTGATCAATGCGCAGACCGCCACCTGGTGGCAGCAAATGAACAATACGCTGACCGGGATAAGTATTGTCAAAGGGTTCGTTAACATCCCGCTTGCGACGTTACCAACGGGGCATCTGGCCACTACGATATCTGCCGGTGTGGAGTCGGTGATCAATCTGGTCTGGAACGTGCCGGTTATCATGAATATTGTTGAAAACCATGACAAATGGAATACCAGCTATCAATCATTGATCCCCGAGTCTATCGCAAACTTTGCCTTTAATTTCGGCGGCATACTTGAGTTTCCTATCGCCGTGACCAAGGATCCTCGGGCCAAACTGATTGAAAGCGTGATTCAATACGCGCTGATGGTCGGGTACGGCGGTATGTCGGTGATCGCCGGTGGCATCAACGAATCCTCACATTGAACCGAACTGGCGCAGCGTAATCGGCTTTGCCCGGTTGCGCTGGCGTCGCCGGTGGCGTGTGCAGGGCGCGAATGAATCTGTGACGAAGAAACGCTGTTCGCCCGAAGCGAAGATCGGCACTGGAAAGGTTTAAAGCAGAGGGGGAAGGGAAATATCCCGGCCCGCAAAGCAGGCCGGGCAGTACAACGTCTTAACCTGGGTAAATGCCACGCTCTTTACGTGCGGTCAGGATACGCTCACAGGCGACGATATAAGCCGCTGTGCGCAGGCTGCACGTTTTCTCTTCGGCCTTGTTCCAGACGTGAACCATAGCGTCGGTCATGATCTTGTCCATACGCTCGTTGATTTCGCTCTCGCTCCAGAAGTAGCTGGCCATATCCTGCACCCATTCGAAGTAACTGACGGTCACGCCACCGGCGTTACAGATAACGTCAGGCACTACGGTAATGTTGCGTGAACGCAGCACGTCGTCCGCATCCGGATAGGTTGGTCCGTTAGCGCCTTCCAGCACCAGCTTGGCACTCAGGATTTCTGCGCGCTGGCGGGTGATCTGGCCTTCCAGCGCCGCTGGGATCAGGATATCCATGTCAACCGACCAGAAGGCTTCGCTTTCAATTTCTTTGGCGCCAGGGAAGCCCGCGATCTGTTTGTTCTTGGTCTGCCATTCGGTCAGCGCGGCCAGATCGATGCCGTCCGGGTTGAACAGGGTGGCTGAGTGGTCCTGAATCACCACTACACGGGCACCGACGCCAACGAACAGACGAGCGGCTTCGCTGCCTACGTTACCAAAGCCCTGTACCGCGACTTTAGCGCCTTCGATTTCAACGCCAAGACGCTTGGCCACTTCGCTGCCGGTGACGAACACGCCGCGACCGGTGGCTTTTTCACGGCCCAGAGAACCGCCGAGGTGAATAGGCTTGCCAGTGACCACGCCGGTGATAGTGGTGCCGTGGTTCATGGAGTAGGTATCCATCATCCAGGCCATGACTTTCGAGTTGGTGCCGACGTCCGGCGCAGGAATATCTTTCTGCGGCCCGATGATAAAACCGATTTCGCTGGTGTAGCGGCGGGTCAGTCGCTCCAGCTCGCCTTCAGACAGTTTGAAAGGATCGACGCGGATACCGCCTTTGGCACCGCCGTAAGGCAGGTTGACCGCCGCACATTTGATGGTCATCCATGCTGACAACGCCATGACTTCATCGAGATCAACATCCGGATGGTAACGGATGCCGCCTTTACCCGGACCGCGCGACAGGTTGTGCTGAACGCGGAAACCTTCGAAGTGGCGGATAGAACCGTCGTCCATCTGCAAGGGGATGTCGACAATCAGCGCACGCTTGGGATGACGGAGGGTATCAACCCAACGAGACAGGTCACCGAGGTAAGGTGCAACGCGGTCGATTTGTTGCAAGTAGGTGGCCCAGGCCGTTGTGCTGCTTTCTGAAGCGTAGGATAGCTTTTCCATAACCAACCTTTTTTTATATAGGTATTTATTTTGTTTAACCGTGGATTACTAAGTGCATAACACTTTTGCGACGCTAAATTTACCATTAAACCTGCCGGTTGTTAGCCCCCCCTGATCGGGCTGCAGGCCGGTTTCCAATGGGTTTTGACGGGTAAAAATGAATAGTTAATTACTTTTGTCGGGAGGTTGGGCGAGCTATTCATACTTTATGCACAAAAAACGCATAATTTTTGCCTTTACCTATTTGTCAGAAGCTTGAATGTGATCAAAAAGTTTCATTTTATTTAACCACCATGTTGACAATGCCGTTTCCTGACGGCGGTGTGGAATTCATGCGAAAACGGACGGGCATCGTATTTTTATTAAACGAAAATCGCGGCAACAGGCTGATATATCGAAAATCTTATGCCGTTAACGGACTGTTCACGCAAAATGTGGGCTACAGCACAGTCCGCACCGTCGTTTTATGGCCTGTGGCGATATTCACTTTCCGTTAACAAAATGGCTGGTGGCATGTTGCCGCCTCAGGCTCAACATGCTCCATCACCGCAGTGGTGAACCAAGGCAGGGCGGCCGCTCTCCCGCTCGGCATTACACGGCAAGTAAGGTATGCTAAGCGGCTGTCCAGATGATGAGAATCGGCCATTATCATCATGCTTATCGTTACGGAGAAACAGCCCAGTGCTGAAACCCACGCCTCAACTTGAATTATTGCAGTCGGTCGCCGACGGTATCGCAGCCCTGTTTTTCCCTAATGTGGAAGTAGTGATACACGATCTGTCGACCAACAAAGTCGCCTACCTCGCCAATAATCTGTCGAAACGCAAACCGGGTGACGATGCCGGCCTGGACGATTTTGATATCAACAGCGGCGCCCCGGTCACCGGCCCTTACGAGAAGCTCAACTGGGATGGCAAAAAAATGCGCTCGGTGAGCATTCCCGCCCGCGATGAACAGGGCAATCCGAGCTATCTGCTGTGCATTAACCTGAGCACCAGCATCTTTGAAGACGCCAGAAACGCGCTGGACATGTTCTTGTCGGTGACTCGTCTGCAGCCACAGCCGCAGCAGTTGTTCAAGGATGACTGGCAAGAGAAGATCAATACCTTCCTGCATGAGTGGCTCCGCCTTCAGAACACCTCGCTGGCATCATTGAGCCGTGAGCAAAAAAAGCGATTGGTGATCGATCTCTATAATGAAGGCGCATTCAAGGCCAAAAGCGCCGCCGATTATATCGCCAACGTGTTATCCCTTGGGCGCGCGACGGTCTACAAATACCTGAAAGAACTGAAAAAAGGCGAGGGTGCCGCTTAAGCCCCGACGCGGCTAGAGAGTCTTGCGGTAATTGTCCTTCAGAATGTCAACCAGGGCCATAAAGGCCGGCGAACCGTGGCGGCGATGAGGATAATAAAGGTGATACCCCTGAAAATACGGGCACCATTCAGCGAGGATTTCTGTCAGTTGCCCGTTCTGGAGATAAGAGGCGACCAGGTAATCGGGTAGGTAAGCAATGCCGATGCCCGCCAGCACGGCGTCTAACTGATGCAGAGTGCTGTTTGCCGTGAATTGCCCCTTAACTTTTACGCTGAACTGACGTTTGCCTTTTTCAAATTCCCAGGCATAAACGCCGCTGGTGGTTGAATGACGGATATTAATGCAGTTATGCCGGATAAGATCGTTAGGGGTTTGCGGGGCGGAATATTGCTGGAAATAAGCGGGCGTCGCCACGACGCATAATCGCCAGTCCCGGCTAATCCTTACCGCCACCATGTCCTTGTCAATAGACTCTCCCAGACGGATACCCGCATCAAAGCGCTCCTGGACGATATTGGTAAAGCCGTAATCGATACCGATTTCAATATTAATCTCAGGATATTTTTTTAGAAAATCCGCCAACACCGGCCGAATCAGGTACTGAACGGAATCATCGGCACCGGTCAAGCGAATCGTCCCACTCGGTGTGTCCCTCATCGCCCCCAACTTTTCCAGCTCATCGTTTATCTGCTCGAATAAGGGCCCCAGGCTACGCATAAGCATTTCGCCTTCTTCGGTGGGGGCCACGCTGCGGGTGGTTCGGGTCAGCAACCGATACCCCAGTTTTTCCTCCAGCGTTTTGATCGTGTGGCTCAGAGCTGAAGGGGTGACGCCAATCTCCGCCGCCGCTTTGGTGAAGCTCCGTAATCTGGCAATGCACAGAAAGGCTTTAAGATCATCCATTTTGCTTCTCCTCTGGGGCTGGATTCAGGTGTTGATTAGACGAGTGCCTGGGTGCGCATCATCTTACCCAAATGCAGGCTGAGGGAAAACCATTGATGAATTTTTCTCACAAAAGCGTAAAGATTTTTGGCATTAATTGTTCTAATCGTTGTTGTTATATTGACTGCGTCGACAGGCCCTTTAAATAAAACTTGAAGTAAGGCGTTTACATAAATGCCCCCCGTTCAGGTTTGATTTTTGATTCCCCGATTTACTTATACCAATACCGAAGAAATCGACTTCACTATTTCAACCGAGGGCAATCCGATGAAGAAAATAGCTTTATCTCTGGCCCTGCTGGTCAGTTCATTCACCTCTATGGCAGCCGATATGTCTAACGGCGCAAATAACTTTTACCGGAGCGATAAGGTAACGACGCAAAAGGTCACCTTTAACAATCAATTCAAAATGAAGATTGTAGGGAACCTTTATATGCCCAAGAATCGGAAGCAGGGCACCGACTATCCCGCGATAGTCATCGGGCATCCAATGGGGGCGGTGAAAGAGCAGAGCTCGAACCTTTATGCACAGAAACTCGCTGAGCAAGGGTTTGTCACCCTGACTATCGATCAGTCTTTCTGGGGTGAGAGTGAGGGGCAACCCCGCAACGTCGTTGCGCCAGACCTTTACGCGGAAGCGTTCAGCGCAGCGGTTGACTACCTGAGAACCCAGCCTTGGGTTGATAAAGAGCAGATTGGCGTGCTGGGCATTTGCGGAAGCGGCAGCTTCGTCATCAGTGCCGCAAAAATCGACTTGCGCATCAAAGCCGTTGCGACGGTCAGTATGTATGATATGGGTGCGGCAGTGCGCAATGGACTCAAACACTCGCAAACGCTGGAGCAGAGAAAGCAGATGATCGCCGCCGCATCCGAACAGCGTGATGTGGAGTTCGCGGGCGGAAAAACCGAATACGTCAGTGGTACTGTGCATGAATTGACAGCGGACACACCGGCTATTCAACGTGAGTTCTATGACTTCTACCGCACGCCGCGCGGTGAATTCACCCCTAAAGGTTCGTCACCGGCGCTGACTACCCACCCGACGCTGACCAGTATCGTCAAGTTCCTGAACTTCTATCCGTTCAACGACATTGAGACGATCTCTCCTCGCCCGATGCTGTTCATCACGGGTTCTGAAGCCCACTCGCGTGAGTTCAGCGAAGAGGCCTATAAACTGGCCGGTCAACCGAAAGAACTGGTCATAGTGCCGGGTGCCGGCCATGTGGATCTGTACGACCGTACCGACCTGATCCCGTTCGCCAAGCTGGCGTCCTTCTTCCATAGCAATCTGAAGTAAGCGTTTCGTCTCCGCAATCTAAGGCCGCGCATTGGCGCGGTCTTCACAACACCTTATTTTGTTTCGGAGTAACCCATGACCACCTCAACCTTATCCTCATCAGGAGGTTCTCTGGCGAGTGCCATCGGCTCCATGGCGCTGTGCGTTGCGCTACTGATCGCCTCAGAGTTTATGCCTGTCAGCCTGCTGACGCCTATCGCCGGCGATCTGCATGCTACGCAGGGCATGGCCGGGCAGGCAATTTCCATCTCAGGTTTGTTCGCCGTGTTGGCCAGCTTGTTTATCGGCCCGATAGCAGGCCGCTTTGATCGCCGCTATGTACTGATGAGCATGACGGTGCTTATGCTGTTGTCACTGATTCTGATCGCTCTGGCACCCAGCTTTTCCTTGCTAATGGTCGCCCGCGCACTGCTGGGTTTGGCCGTGGGCGGTTTTTGGTCGCTGGCTACCGCTACGGTGATCCGCCTGGTTCCTGCGCACCGGGTCCCCAACGCGCTCGGCGCCATTTACATGGGTAATGCGGTCGCCACCGCGTTTGCAGCGCCGATTGGCGCTTATATGGGGGGGCACTTCGGATGGCGTTGGGTGTTTGCGAGCCTGGTTCCTCTGGTTTTGATCAACCTCGTCTGGCAGGCGAAAAGCCTGCCGTCGATGCCGCCACAGGCCAGCATTCCGCTCACACGCCTGTTCGGTTTGCTCAAACGCCGCCATGTCGCCATAGGTATGCTCGCGGTTATGCTGACCTTTGCCGGTGCCTTTGCCGCATTTACCTATTTCCGTCCTTTTCTGGAAGGCACGACCGGTGTTGACTCAAACAAACTCTCCTTGCTGTTGTTGGGCCTGGGGGCAGCAGGTTTCGCAGGTACGCATTTCGCCAGCGCCATGCTGCAGCGCAATCACCTGTATCGGCTGCTGGTTTGGTTGCCGGTCGGCCTGGCGGTGGTGACCCTCGGCATGGTCGGCGCGGGCCATGTATTTACGGGCGTTGCGCTGATGATGGTCGGATGGGGCATGCTGAACGCGGCCATTCCGGTGTGCTGGTCTACCTGGTTTGCCAGAGAGATTAATGACGAACCGGAGAGCGGCGGTGGCCTGATGGTGGCATCCATTCAGTTAGCCATCATGCTGGGCGGGGCTATCGGCGGGCATTTGCTGGATGCCATCGGCGTGGCCGCGCCGTTGATCGGCGGCGCAGTTTTACTGATGCTGGCGGCAGGAGTGATAGGAAGCGGACGCCGCCTGCAACGGCCAGAGCAGGGGTTTTGATTCGTACTCTTGAATTTGTGGCTTTTTCTGATATGGTTGTATTGTGCAACCTTATTAGAGAAGCCATTATGATGCCCACCGCCGAGAGCCGTCTTTATTTGCAGCCTATCAGGGATGCGTCACGCCATCTGGTGCGCGAGCTGGGTTTTATGGGCAGCACTCTGGCGGGGACAGATTTGCCGCCTTCCGCCGTGCATGCGTTGATCGAAATCGGCGATCGGCAGGTTGATACCGCCGCGCAGCTGTGTACGGTGCTCAATCTGGAAAAATCCAGCGTAAGCCGCATGCTGAACAAGTTAATCAAGGCGGGGGAACTGGTTACGCAACCCAGCGAGCGCGACGCGCGGGAGAAAATTCTGCGGCTGACGGAACAAGGGCGGCAAACCTTGGCGGGGATTAATCGCTTTGCCGAACGGCAGGTGCTGAATGCTCTGGGCACTCTGCCAGCGGCGGCCGGTGCCGGCATTGCCGCCGGTCTGCAAACCTATGCTGCCGCATTGCGCGCGCACCGGGTCGGTGACGGGGCGTTGCCGGTACCTGAGGTAGAGATTGCCAGTGGTTACCGCCCCGGTTTTGTCGCCAGAACGCTGGAAATGCATATGCAGTATTATTCGCGGACGGTTGGGTTCGGCGCATTTTTTGAATCTACAGTCGGGGCGGCGCTGGCCGATCTCGCCGGGCGCCTGTCTCATCCGTGGAACGAGACCTGGTCTGCGCTCAGCGACGGCCGAATTGTCGGTTCGGTTTCCATCGACGGCGAGTCACTGGGCGATAATCGCGCCCATCTGCGTGCCTTTATCATCGATGACAGCCTGCGCGGCAGCGGCGTGGGCCGGAAATTGCTGAACCGGGCGGTGGCCTTTTGCGACGAACGCGGATTCCGTGAAACGCACCTGTGGACGTTCAAAGGGCTGGATGCGGCCCGGCATCTGTATGAAAGCGTCGGCTTTGTCCTTGCAGAAGAGCAGCAGGGTGAACAGTGGGGCCAACCGATGACCGAACAATTATTTATTCGTCCTCAGGGCTGAGCGCTTCAGCGCGGTGAGCTTCCCCCCAGGCACACATCATATCTATGACCGGGATCAGCGTACGGCCTCGCTCCGAGAGGCTGTATTCGACCTTGGGCGGGATCTGCGGATATTCCTTTCTGATGACGATGCCGTCTCTTTCCAGCTCCTTTAACGTCGAGCTTAGCGTTTTATAAGAAATGGTGCCGATGCAGCGCTGCAATTCGTTGAAGCGTAATACCGGTTTATATTGCGCCAACCAGTACATAATAATCATTTTGTATTTCCCGCTGATCACCGACAGCGTATAGCCATATCCGGTCTGTTCGAGGTCGATGCCCGTTGGGCTGCAGATATCTTCAACGTTCATTTGATACTTTCCTAAAGGTTAGTATATGTAGTCAGTGTGCGTATTTTACATTAATAAAGCATAGCATATGATGCCCCGGTGAACTCATTGAAAGGGGAAGTCTGAATGAAAACGCTGGTGGTAGTCGCGCATCCTGATATCGAAAACTCGATGATAAATAAAGCCTGGCTGACCGAGCTGAGGAAATATCCCGATCTTTATACCATTCATGAATTATATAAAGCCTATCCAGACTGGCGGTTCGATGTCGAAAAAGAGCAGCAACTGATTGAACAACATGAAAAAATCGTTCTGCAGTTTCCGGTATTCTGGTTCAGTTCGCCGCCGCTCCTGAAGAAATGGCTGGATGATGTACTGACCTATGGCTGGGCCTATGGTTCAAGCAGCGGTTATAAGATGAAAGATCGCAAGGTGGCACTGGCCGTCACGGCGGGGATCAGCGCTAAGGGTTACTCGCAGGAGGGCAAATATAAGTATTCACTGGATGAGATTTTGCGGCCTTTTGAAATCACAGTTGACTACGTGCGGGCAAAATACGGCTCATTCCATGCATTCTACGGCAAGGAAAATACCCCGGACGCCGAAGTTGAACCCTTAAATCATCATGATATTGAACGCAGCGCGTCAGAGTATCGAGCCTTTATCGCCAATTTGAACTAGCCCTGTACCGCGCGCGCCGTATTAACTGGCGCGCGCGGTAGAGTTATTGATTATCGCTGCTATGCACAGTGAACCCCGAGCGGCCTGGCGCGATATGCTCTTTCAGGGACAGCTCGGGAATATGGTATTCCCCGGCATTTTGCCGCCGAAACGGAATAGGCGGGGTATCCCACAGGCTGTCCAAACGTTGCCCGAGTACCTCGCAGGCCGCGGCAAATCGCGCCGGGTCTATCTTGTCGGTTCGGTAGATCACAAACGGCGGCAGTACGTCAAAACCGGGGTAATGCAAAATCCCATGCTGGATCGGGAATAAAATATCATCCATAGGTCCGTTGATGCCCCGCGGGCCGTAATGCGTTTCCCAACCACCGGCGGTGACCATCAGCATGGCGCGCTTGCCGGCCAGCGTGCCTTCACCATAACGATCGCCCCAGTGGGTATCGGAGTGTTCCCCCACGCCATAGGCGAAACCGTAGGCGTAAACCCGCTCGACCCAGCCTTTGAGGATCGCCGGCATCGAGAACCACCACAGCGGGAATTGCAGGATCACCGCATCGGCCCACAGCAGCTTTTGCTGTTCGAGTTCAATGTCTTTGCTTTGCAGCCCATCGGCAAATGCACGTTGGGAATCGCGTACAGGATCGAACCGCTCGCCCGTTTGTGTTGCTGTGCTGTCATCCGCGTCCAGCACGGCTTTCCACTGCATGGCGTAAAGATCGGATACCTGAACGGTATGCCCGGCATCCTCCAACCGCTTGATTGAAAAATCCCTCAGCGAACCGTTCAGCGACTGCGGTTCTGGGTGTGCGTAGACCAGAAGAACATTCATGGTAGACCTCCGTTGCAAGATAAAAGCAGGGTAGGTTTTTGTCAGGTATAGTAGAAATGAATTTCTAATATTCCAGGTATTACCATGACTAATCTCAGACGGCTGGATCTCAATTTGCTGGTGACGCTGGATGCCTTGCTCGCCGAACATAATGTGACGCGAGCGGCGCAACGCCTTAATTTCTCTCAGCCCTCGGTTAGTGTGCATCTCGCCAAGCTGAGAGAGATTTTTGGCGACCCGCTGTTGCTGCCGGGGCCACGAGGCATGCGGCCGACCGCGCGTGCCGAGGCGTTGCGCGAGCCTTTGCGGCAGGCGCTTGAGGCGCTGGAGCAAGCCGTGGCGCCCGCGAGCCCTTTTGAACCCGCCAGCGCCGGCAATACCTGGCGAGTGGCCGCCTCAGACTATGGTGAGTCGACCATCGTCTTGCCCGCCTTGATTGGCCTGCGTTCTTTGGCTCCAGGCACCCGGTTGGCGGTGTTCGAAGCCGTGCCCGCTCGCCTAGCCCGGCAGGCGGAGCAAGGGGAAATTGATCTTGCTTTTCATACTCATGAAGGAGCGCCAGAGAATCTGCGGCGGCGCACCCTGTTTAGCGAACGTTACGTCCTGGCAGGACGCGCCGGTCATCCTCAACTGGCGGTAACCCCTACGCTGGAACAGTTCTGCCGGCTGGAGCACGTGGTGGTATCGCCGGACGGCGGGGGATTTTTCGGCAATACGGACAGCGTATTGTCGGAGGCTGGCCTGCAGCGTCAGGTGGTGCTCTCGGTTCCTCATTTCCTGTTCATCATGTCTGTTCTGGCCAGCTCCGATCTGGTGGCCATGCTGCCTTGGCGGCTGGTGCGCAATAACCGGGCGCTACAGGTGGTTGAAGCACCTATCGAGGTCCCCGGATTTGAAATGGCCATGCTGTGGCACGAACGATCCCACCGCGATCCGGCGCATCAATGGCTGCGCGAGCATATCGTCGCGGCAGTGAGCTAACGGCTGATTTATTAATGGAGGTAATAGGGGAGTTAACGATCGCCTGGCTGCTGGAACAGCCTTTCCTCGCGTCGTTGGTTTAATACAGAGAACCGAGGCGCAGATTCGTAATCAGCACTTTCCGGCTTAAGGTCCGGGCACCGTCGCGGTATTCTGGCGATAGCCATTCTTGCCGCCGGAACATTTTCTATGAAACGCCATCTTCTGATACTGGTTGAACTTGCGCACGAACATCATACCTGCCTCGAACAGGCTGGTTTTAGCGTCTATGCCGCCAGCTCGATAGCGGCATGGACGGCGCAAAAACCAAGGGTCGATGTACAGGCGGTACTGACCAACGGTTCCATTGGGCTCAGCGCAAACGAGATATCCGCGCTGCCGGCGCTTGAAATCATCTGCGCACTCGGTGCGGGCTACGAAAATATTGACCTTATGGCCGCACAGGCGCGAGGTATTGTCGTGACGCATGGCCCCGGCACCAATGATGCCTCGGTTGCCGACCACGCGTTAACGTTGCTGATGGCGATTGCCCGTGGGATCCCGCAGGCCGATGCGGCCGTTCGCCGGGGGGAATGGAAGCAAGCACGGCAACCGCGCCCGATGGTTTTCGGCAAAAAACTGGGGATCCTCGGCCTCGGTAATATCGGCATGCAGATTGCCCAACGCGGGGCCAGGGGCTTTGAGATGCACGTGGCTTACCACAACCGCCAACCGCGTAACGACACGCCTTATCGCTATTGTGCAAGCCCGGTTGCCTTGGCCGAATGGGCTGATTTTATGGTGATCGCAACCCCCGGCGGCAGGGAAACCAGCCACATTGTTAACGGGGAGGTGCTTGAAGCTCTGGGCCCAAACGGCTTTTTGATCAACATTGCGCGCGGTAGCGTGGTGGATACCCCGGCGCTTATCAGCGCTCTGCAACGTCAACGCATCGCCGGCGCGGCTCTTGATGTGGTAGAAGGTGAACCCACTGTGCCACCGGAACTTACGCGGTTAACCAACGTTATTTTAACGCCGCATATCGCCGGGCGGTCTCCCGAGGCCATTGCCGCAACGGTCCAGTTGGTTATTGATAATCTGTCGGCACATTTCCTGGCAGAACCGCTGCTTACGCAGGTGACCTTAGGTGACAACGTCACTTAATGAGGGCCGTGCGTGTTAATTTGCAGCATCTAAACGACGTATTTTGGTGAAATCTGCAGGCCAAAAATGGCTGAAAGAGCAAAAGGTGACGTGTTGAATACTAATTATTGACGCATTCTGTAAGCCCAAGTATGCCAATATTTCTCAGATTTCACGTAGCGCGATCAAAAAGAAGAGAGCAAATGACACATTCTGCGGCCGAGAAGATCATCACTTTATACGAACAGCATGCCGAAGCCTGGAAAAGGTTGCGGGCAAGGGATCTGTTTGAGCGGCCTTGGCTGGACAGATTCCTGAATCTGGTACCGACAAATGCAATGCTCCTGGATATCGGTTGTGGTAATGGAACGCCGATCGCCGAATATTTCATTCGACAAGGTTTTGGCGTACTGGGGATTGATAGCTCAGGATCAATGATCGACTCATGCTTGAAGACATTTCCGCATCAGCAGTGGCGAGTGGCAGACATGCGAGCATTGGCATTGGATGAAACTTTTGGTGGGCTGATTGCCTGGGACAGTTTTTTTCATCTTACTCGTAATGACCAACGTCAGATGTTCAGCGTTTTCCGCAAGCATGCTGGCAGCAAAGCAGCATTGATGTTTACCAGTGGCACAAGTGATGGCGAAGCGATTGGCACATTTGAAGGCGAGCCATTGTATCATTCGAGCCTGGCGCCGGCAGAGTATCGGCAGTTGCTGCATGAAAATGGCTTTCGCGTTGTGAAGATGGTTTTCGAAGATCCTGAATGCGGAGGAAGAACAGTATGGCTAGCGCAAAGCACAATCTGAGGCGAGATGCGGATAAGGTCATGACAAAGGCCAAAACCTCAGAATCTACGTATCCTTATCTAGGTGCGCATAATGTATATTATGTTAAATAGCGTCAATGGATACGCACCGGGCTATTCCTTTAGACTCTAACTCTCCTCACCTTCAGTCTTTGCCGGCTTCTTTCGCAGAATTTGCTTAGGCACATCCCGGTTTAAACATCCCGGTCTCACTCATCGATCGCCGTGTCCTGATGAAAAAGCGTTTGCCAATAACCACCGCTTTCTAATGAAGACAACACAACCAGATTGACGAACGTGCTATGCGACGAGCCACCTTGCCGTCTGCATCAAGCTGAAAACTTTATATCTCAGCAATGCTCCCGGCAATCATCGTTAGCTGACCCTGCGGATGATCAGTTTCCATTTTCCAGCGCGGCAACTGTTTACCGTTTTTGTCATAGCGTTGCCCAAGCACCTGGTTTCTTCAAAATCGTCATGCAGTAATTCGTCGACGATATTTGCATTGTTACGCGTCGCCGCGTCGCCTGCAGATGGATCTGGGCCTTCCAGTGACTGAAGCACGGGCAAGAAACCGGTGGAATCGGTCAAAAGGCCCTTCTTTTTTGATCGCGCTACGTGAAATCTGAAATTAACTGGCTGCCATAACCTTGTAGATTTCGCCAAAACGCACCGTTAATTCCCCCTAAATCAGTCGATACCTCAGCACTTCCTCACTGTAACTATTGGCATTCTTTAATGCCCTGGGTTTTTCGCCGTAGCTCGCAGAATTCTGACGGCCTCTGGCCAGCTTCTCCTCATAAAGCATGCCAAAAGCCTCAGGGGCGATTTCAACGTGTTCAGGTGAAATACCAGAATATCATCCGCGTTATTCACTTGGTTATCTAGCCTGCTATTTAACATAACTTAGTGACATCGTCACTAAATGCCATTGTTGGCCCCCCTAGTCCATAACGCGATCCTTACTGGCCACTGTCATCGGGCCGTTTATGATGCGCTCCCACAAAGTACGGATTGACCACCAACCTTACCAATTGGCTAACCTGAACTGCCACGAGCCGCAAATGGTTGTTGCTAGATCTCTTTCAGAACGTTGATAAAAATAGAGAAAATCTGGCAAAGATCTTTATCAGCGTACATTGCAACACTTAAACGAAAGACAGTACTTCGCTAAGCGGCCGGCGGATTTTTTGCGTCAAACAGTCATCTTCCGGGTATCCCACTGCAACTATCATCAGGGGTAACTCATTGTCTGATAAGCCGAATACCTCCCCAACTTCCTGCGGGTTAAATCCAACCATTGGGCACGAACCCAGCCCCATTCCCTGTGCAGCCAGCATCAACGTCATTGCTGCGAGTGATGCAGAGCGCACAGCTTCATCGCGCTGAAGGATCAGATCATTTTCATGGCTTGTTATGGCCTGGGATAACCAGGCATCTGCGGTGCGTTGCGTCATTATTTTTGCTTCAACACTCGGCATAAGTATTGTGGGCAGAGGACGATATGCCGCCAACGAACCACAGACAATGAACGCAACAGAGGCGTCGGCAATTTTCTGCTGGGCAAACGCTGCATCCTTCAGCTTTTCCTTCCCTTCCTGAGTACGCACCGCGATAAATCGCCAGTTTTGCATGTTATAGGCTGAAGGTGCTTTGGTTGCCTGGCGCACCAGTTCAGCAATAGTTTGATCCTCAAGCGGGCGATCGGGTTGGAAACGATTAATGGAAACGCGTGAGGTGATTGCGTCAAGCACCGAAATTGTCATTTATATATCCTGTTTAAATGAAGAGTTGATGGTTTTAATTAGCGCGAACTGACGAGCGCTGTACAACCAGCACGCTAATCAGCACTATGATGAATCCAAAGAGAGCCGCGCTGCTGAGGGTCTGAGAAAGCATGATCCAGCCGAGCAAAACGGCAGTTAACGGGCTGAGTAATCCCAATGAAGCCACCGCAACACCAGGAAGACGGGTGATGCCACGGAACCACAAGCCGTAAGCCACAAACGCGCCGGCAAGGCTCAAATAGGTGTAAGCGGCATATTGTGAAGCGGTCAGTGTGGGTAAAGGTGCGTCTAAAAGCCACGCCGCGGGTGCTAACATCATTCCGCCCAACACCAGTTGCCAACCAGTCAACGCCATTACCGGCATGTTTATCTGCCAGCGGCGTGTTAACCAGACGCCGGTTGCCATGCACCCCGCTCCCAGCAAAGCTGCGGCTATGCCAATAGGCTCAAATATTGTCTGGGGTGAAAGTAGCAATATTGCCATGCCAAATACCCCCGACAACGCAGCCCATAACGTGATTTTGTTTGGCGAGTGGCGGTCAACCGCCCAGAGTAGCACCATCACCAGAAGCGGCTGGATCGCACCCAGCACTGCGGCCAGGCCGCCGGGCAACCGATAGGCAGCAACGAATAATAGCGCCTGAAAAACGCCGATATTAAGTGCGCTGAGGATCAACAATCGCCCTATTTCACGGTGCGCAGGAATGCGGCGTGTGAACAGCAATAGCAAGATCCCAGCAGGAAGAACCCGGATCAGTGCCGCAGTGAATGGTCGGTCTGGTGGCAAAAGTTGCGTTGTCACAATATAAGTTGACCCCCAGATAATCGGAGCCAGAGCCGTCAGGAGCACGTCACGCCAGTGAGAGAGAGAAAATGGAGTACTCATAATTTTGCCTTTACCTTCAATTCAAGATAAAATCAGTTTGTCCACCAATTAACTTGAAGTCAAGATAAATGAGCGATCTTATTAATCCATCACATGATGCCGTTGATGCCATTCTTGAGCAGTGGCAGCGTGAACGTCCAGACCTGGATTGCAGCCCTATGGGGCCGATTGGGCGAGTAAAACGTTGTGCGGCGCTGCTGGATCAGAGGCTTGAATTAGCGTTTGCGGAATTTGAGCTGAGTATGTGGGAGTTCGATATGCTGGCAACGCTGCGCCGCTCGGGTACGCCCTATAGTCTCAGTCCAACAGAGCTGTTTTCAACGTTAATGGTGACCTCTGGTACCATGACACATCGGCTCAAACGCCTGGAATCCCGAGGTTTGATCAGCCGGCAGGTTAATGCGAATGATGCGCGAAGTATGCTGGTGCAATTAACGCATGATGGAATGTTGCTGATCGATCGTGCCGTAGAAAAGCACGTTGAGAACGAAAAACACATATTGTCGGGGATCTCTGCCGAAACACTGGGCGAATTAGATCGCCGCTTGGCTGACTTACTGAGATCACTGGATGCTTTTAGTCAGCAATAAGTGTAGGTGGCCTTGCTGTGGGAGCAACAGCTGCTCAATACCCTGGCGCCGGGGGCTGATCCTGGTACCAGCCTGGCATGCGCGGGCCCTTGTTCAAGAGGCAACGGCTCGCCATGCCAGGCTAGTTCCGAAAAATCAGCTCGCCTTCAGAGCCTGTTCAACGCTGGTTGCCAGCGGGGTCGTCGGGCGGCCGATAAGCCTGGATAACTCACCACCCGCATCGAATAACGCGCCCTGCGAAGCGCCCACATCCCAAGATGCGATCGCATCGGCGAGCCCTGCCGGCAGGCCAAAGCTATGCAGTGCCGCCGCATAATCAGCTTCAGGAAGATTATGGTATGCGATGTCCTTGCCCGTCTGGCGGGATACCTCGTCTGCCAGATCTTTCAGTGTCCATGCCGTGTCGCCGGCCAATTCGTAGGTCACATTCACGTGGCCGGCACTGCTCAAAATCGCCACTGCCGCTTCTGCGAAATCTTCACGGCTGGCCGATGAAATCCGGCCTTCACCTGCGCTTCCCATAAAGGCACCATTGGCCAGTGCTGCACCGACGGAGCCAGTGTAGTTCTCAGTGTACCAACCGTTGCGCATGATCGTGTAGGAAAGGCCAGAGGCCTTAATCGCGGTCTCAGTTGCCATATGTTCGCCGGCCAGGTTCAGAGGCGAGACGTCCGCGTGGAGCAGGCTTGTGTAGACAATGTGCTTCACGCCCGCCTTCTTCGCGGCGGCGATCACATTGGCGTGCTGGACGGTACGTTGACCGACTTCACTCGAAGAGATCAACAAAAGACTGTCGATGCCGGCCAGTGCAGCGTCGAGCGTATCCGGGTGCGCATAGTCGGCAGCACGTACGCTAACCCCTAGCGATTGCGCTTTTTCCGGGGTGCGTACCAAAGCAACGATGTCGCTGGCCGCCACTTTCTGTTTAAGCTTATCAATAACGATACGGCCTAACTGGCCTGTGGCACCGGTGATGGCAATAGTCATGGCAAAACTCCTTGAAATTTGATTGTGCGGTTAATCACGACTCGACTATAGACCATGTACTAATTTATAGTAAGTACGTACAAAAAAGTAAGTAATGCATTATTTCACCTGTCCAAAGAGGCGTTATGACAAACCCCTTGATTGAACCTTTATCCGAAAAAATGTTGCGTGGCGACGTAATGGTCGCGGCCTGTCCTTCACGCGAAATCTTGAGCCATCTTACCAGCCGTTGGGGGTACTTATTCTGATCGCGTTGCTGCCCGGAACACTGAGGTTCAGTGAAATTCGCCGCAGGATCGGGGGAGTCAGTGAGCGAATGCTGGCTCAAACTCTGCAGTTATTAGAGAGAGATGGCATGATAAATCGCTATGACTACAACATCGTCCCGCTACGCGTGGAATACACGCTCACGCCACTTGGAAAAGAAGCTGCGGCCAAAATTCGGGATTTAGCGGACTGGATTGAGAACAATTTGGCGGCACTAACACTGGCGCACAATAGCCCCGATGCTGTTGCCAGATAGGGGGGGAGCCGATAATTTTCAGCTGTCGGCTCCAGGTCTCGAAGAGCAATCTTTACCCTTCGAGGTCTGGTCACGGGATAACTCCCTCTCACGGGCGATAACGTTTCGCCGGCTGAGGTTAACCGCGGGCTTTCAAATGCAACATGGAGTAATGTTCGTAGTGGCCGACACCATTCTTCACAATGGGGTCTTCCGCTGTAATGGCCGCGATATCCTGTTCATCGGCAATTTGGTAGAGCGAGACGCCATAGCCACCCTTTTCATCAATCACCGGGCCATGAGCCACGATCAGGCCTTGGGCAAGCAGCTCGTTCAGAAAGTCACCGTGCTGCTGCATCCATTTTTGTTCGTCGGCAGACATCGTAGTCAGGAAATTAGCTCGCGGCGGTATAAATTTGCACAAGTAATATTTCATGGTCAGTCCCTCATTGAAGTCATTTAAATTTCATTTAAACGTCGCAGACATTATTTCTGTTATGCAGACTTCACGCTTTTCAGAATTTCACCTTCAAAGATTTTTGGCATGTGGTGCTGAAGGAACAGGATTATTCTGCTCATTTTCCCCACAGGATTGCTGAATTTCGGTTTCGTCGCCGTTATCAGGCCGGAAATGGTTTTGATCACCGCATCAGGCGCTTCGGCTTCATCAATACCCTTCTGCGTTGCGGCCATGGCCTGCTTGCGATAGGTGTTGTAGTCCGCAATGTCACGGCCTTGCGCGGAAACGGCATTGTGGGCCAGGTTGGTTTTAAACCACATCGGCTCGACCATGCTGACGTTGATATTGAATTGATCCAGCTCGAAGCGCAGGGATTTGAAATAACCCTGAACGGCGTGTTTGGAAGCCGTGTAATAAGACAGGTTTGGTGGGCCGATCAGGCCAACAATAGAACTGACCGTAATGATTTGCCCCTGCTTTTGCGCCCTGAAATAAGGCAGCAAGGCATTGGTCAGCTTAACCGTACCCCAGAAGTTGGTTTCAAATTGTTGTCTGCCCAGTTCAATCGGCGTTTCTTCGGCAAGGCCGGTCACCATATAACCGGCATTATTAATTAGCACATCCAACTGTTTAGTGAACTGGAATAATTCGTAAACAAACGAAGTAATTGAGCTGTCGTCGTCAATATTCAATTTCAACAACCTGAACGGGACTTTAGCCGCGTATTTCTCAGGTTCACGGCTGGTGCCGATAACGGTAAACCCCTGCTGGTGAAGGCTGTTGGCGAGCATCAGTCCAAAACCCGATGATGCACCTGTAATTAAGACGGTCTTTTTCATAATGAGCTTTTCCAAAAGGCGGTGTGGTTTCACATTCCGCAGTGCAATAGAGATATCAGTGATGGATAAATATGCCGCCGGCACGTACCGGCACCGCCAGGTCGCAGTGATGACCCGCTTTAAGTTAGTATCGTTTTAGTAGTTAGTCAATACTAAAATGATAGTTAAAAAGGAGTCGGCTGAGGCAAGCCTGCGTGATAGTATCGTTTCAGTAGTTAGTGAGGTGAAAATTATGAGCACAAATTCCTATTCTGAAAACATCTGCCCTATCGCCCGCAGCGTCGCTTTTCTCGGCGATGCCTGGACAATGCTGATCCTGCGTGATGCCAATTCCGGGATGACGCGCTTTGACCAGTTCCGCAAAAGCCTGGGGATTGCCCCCACCATGCTGACCAAACGGCTGGCGATGTTGACCGAAGAGAATCTGCTTGAGAAGCGGCAGTATTCAGAGCGTCCGCTGCGCGAGGAGTATATTTTGACCGAGGCCGGCCGCGACTTTCTGCCGGTGCTTATCATGATTGGCGCCTGGGGTAAAAAGCACCGCGGCGAAGGCAAGTTGCTCCGTCTGCTAGATGCCGAGGCGGGAACTGAAGTCAACGCTATAGCCATTGATACCGTCACTGGGGCCGAGATTGGCACTCGCGCAATCCAGATGGTGCTCCCGGAATGATAGCTGGCAAAATTCTTTATTGAACGGACAGTGACACGAGGGATTCGGTATGTGTGCCACAGAAAAACACATGATTGTTGTAGGCGCGGGAATTATGGGTGCTTCGATAGCCTATCACCTGGCCAGCCGCGGGATAAAAGTGACCGTTATCGATAAAGACCACCCGGCTGCTGGGGCCACTGGCAGCTCTTTTGGCTGGATACACACTACGGTGAGTGATGATGCGCCAGATGCCCTTCTTCGTCGCGCCTCGGTGGCGGACTGGCATCGGTTGGAAAAAGAGATACCGGAACTCTGGGTGAACTGGACAGGAGCGCTCAGTTACGACGATTTTTCCCTGGAGAACCAGGCCGACGGTAGCTTGCTTCGGCAACCGGGCATATCCCAACTTGAACCTGCGCTGAATAACCCGCCGCAACGGGCTTATTATGCGCAGCAAGATGGGGCTGTCGATCCCATAGACGCCACTAGTGTCCTGCTGGATAAAGCCTGTAGTCTCGGGGCCACCCTCAAAACCCAGACGGCGGTAATCGGGTTTACCCGGGAGGGAAACAAAATTACCGGCATCGAGACGCCAGAGGGCGTATTGAAGGCGGATAGCCTCATCCTGGCGTGCGGAACAGGTATATCGCCCCTGCTCGATACCATGGGTACCCCGCTGCCGATCATGGCCTCGCCGGCCATTTTATTGCGGTACGGCGCGACAGGCCACGTAGTTAACACCCTGATTTCAGGCCATGACATAGAGGTTCGCCATACCCGCAACGGGGATATTTTAGCCGTGGAAGATTATCCGGCAACCGGCGGAATGGATGGAGTCGCCTCTGACACGCTCACGGCGATGAAAGTCGCCTTAAAAGGCACAGAGTCGGCGCAATTGCTTAGCCAATCGGTAGGGCTGCGGCCTGTGCCGGAAGATGGATGCCCGGTCATCGGATTCATGGGGGATGCGACAGGCGTTTACGTGGCGGTGATGCATCCGGCAGTGACCTGCGCAGCCACCTTGGGGAGAATGATAAGTGAGGAGTTGGTCACCGGTAAATCGCTGGAAATGCTTGAAAGTTATCGGCCGGCGCGTTTCTTCTCTGGCCAAGGCGGCAGCCGCAGTTTGTCATCATGAGCCATTACCCTGCACCGGGCCATTTCCGCTGCAGGGTATACGCATTTACTTTTTTTCAAACAGACGCATGACGGAAATATAAAACACCGGCACAAAGAATATCGCCAACAACGTTCCGCTGATCATGCCGCCAAAGACGCCTGTGCCAATGGCGTGTTGGGTCTTGTCGCTGGCACCGGTCGCGAGCATCAATGGTACGACGCCCAGCGTAAAGGCCAGTGAAGTCATCATAATTGGCCGCAGCCGTTGTTTGGCCGCCAGCAATGTCGCGGCCATGATATCCATACCCTGAGCACGCAACTGCCGGGCGAACTCGACGATCAAAATGGCATTTTTGGTAGAAAGTCCGATGATGGTAATCATCCCCACTCTAAAAAAGACATCATTCGACATGTCCGCCACGATGACCGCGCATACCGCCCCTGCCAGGCCCAATGGCACGACCAACATCACCGCCAAAGGCGTTGACCAGCTTTCATAAAGCGCGGCCAGCACCATAAATACGACCAGGATAGAGAGCAAAATAAGCATGGGGAGCTGAGCGGTGGATTCTTTTTCCTGCAACGAACTGCCGGCCCATTCGGCTTTAAAGCCCTGCGGCAATTCGCTCGCCAACCGCTCCATTTCCGCCATGGCGGCACCGCTGGACTCGCCAGGCGCAGCGCTGCCCGTCACCTTTAACGCAGGATACCCCTGATATCGGTTTAATTGGCGTGGTGTCTGAGCCCAGGCAGCAGTAACGAAAGCGGAAAGCGGCACCATTTCACCCGTTTTGTTCTTGACGGAAACCTTCAGTAAATCCGTTAACTGCATTCTGTAAGCAGTATCGGCCTGGACGATAACCTGCTGAACACGGCCGTTGTCCGTATAGTCATTCACATAATAAGAACCCGAAGCGGCGGAGATCGCCTGGCTAATATCGTCAAATGAAACACCGAAGGCTTCCGCTTTTTCCCTGTCGACATTCAGTGAAACACTGATACCCTCCGCTAAGCCATCAATGTAAACATCCATTAATACCCAACTTTGATTGGCAAGCTCGACAAGCTTTTCCGTCGCCTGCCTCAACGCGGAATAACCGTTTCCGGCACGATCTTCAATATACAGCGTGAACCCCGATGAGGTCCCCATATCAGAAATGGCCGGTGGCAACAGGCTTAGGGTGGTGGCGTCCGGTATGCTGCTTAAGGCTGTCTGAACAAAATCGGCTTCGTCCTGAGCGGTCTGGCCGTTTCGATACTGCCAGTCTTTTAACGTGGTAAACGCCAGCGCCGTATTGGGGCCCGACCCCGAAAAACCAAAACCGAGGATCGAGATATTGTTCGCGACAACCGGACGCGTCGCTATGGTAGCTTCGAAGCGCTCCACCACTTCGCGCGTCCGCGCCATAGTGGCATCTGAAGGCAGTTGAATCGATGACATGAAATAGCCCTGATCCTCCTCCGGCAAAAATGATGAAGGCAGATTTTGCAAGGCCACCAGCAGTCCGCCGCAAATCGCGACATAAAGCAGTATCGTTCTCCCGGTACGCTTTAACACATATCCCAGTCCTGACTGATAACGAACGGCTAAGGCGTTAAAATAGCGATTGAACCCACGTGAAAATTTGCCACCGGGGCCTTCTTTTTGGGTATGCGGTTTCAATAAGGACGCGCAGAGGGCCGGCGTCAGCGTCAGGGCCAAAAAGGCTGAAAACAGAATGGACACGGCCATCGAGAGCGTAAACTGTCGGTAAATGACGCCGACCGAGCCACTGGCAAAACCCATAGGGATAAATACGGCAGTCAACACCAGGGTAATGCCGATAATTGCGGGGGTAATCTCCTTCATTGCCTCGCGTGTAGCCTGTTTCGGCGACAACGCCTTTTCTTCCATCAGGCGTTCCACATTCTCCACGACCACGATCGCATCATCCACAATAATGCCGATAGCCAGTACCATGCCGAACATTGTCAGGACATTAATGGAAAAACCGCTGAACAGCATGATGGTGAATGTGCCCAACAACGCCACCGGCGCCACAATGGCGGGAATAAGAGTGCAACGTATTTTGTGCAGAAAAAGCAGCATCACCAGGAAGACCAGCACCATCGCTTCAATGAAGGTCTGGACGACTTTCTCGATCGACAGTTTGACAAACGGCGCCGTATCGAAAGGAACAGAAAACGTCATCCCCTGCGGCAGGTTTACCGAGAGATCGGCAAGCCGCGCATGGATCCCTTCTGCCGTACTGATGGCGTTCGCGCCAGGGGCAAGCTGGATCGCAGCCGCCGTCGCGGGCAAGCCATTCTCACGGATCGCAAATGCATAGCTTTGCAGACCGGACTCCACTCGAGCGACATCCGCCAGCGTTAAGCGTGAGCCATTGCCGTTCGCTTTAATCGTAATATTGCGAAATTCCGCCAGAGAAGAGAGTTGTCCTTTCACCGTAAGCGGATAAGTCACCCGCTGCCCGCTTGCCGCCGGCTCATCGCCAATGCTGCCCGGCGAAACAAAAAGGTTTTGTTGGCTAAGCGCGGTGATCACATCATTAACCGACAGCTTATAAGTGAACATTTTGACGGGGTCCAACCAGATGCGCATGGCCTTCTCTGCCCCAAATAACTGGACTTTACCGACCCCAGGCACCCGACGCAGCTCATCGGTGACATTACGGGCAAAATAGTCGCTCAGATCGGCTTCCTGATATTGCCTGGAAGGTGACTTCAACCCCACCATCATCAGAAAGCCCGAGTTCGCGGCCTCAACGTTTACGCCATTTTGGCGCACCACTTGCGGGAGGCGGGGTTCAACCACGTTTATTTGGTTTTGAATATCCACCTGGGCGAGTTTGATGTCCGTGCCGGGTTTAAACGTCACCGTAATGGACGCAATCCCCGAGGTGTCGCTGGACGACTCAAAATAAAGCAGGTTATCGACCCCCGATATTTCGCGCTCAAGAAGGGAGATCACTGAGGTGTTCATCGTCTCCGGCGTAGCGCCGGGATAGGTAGCGGTTATCGACACGCTGGGCGGTGCAACGGCCGGATATTGGGCCACCGGCAATTGGGGAATGGCCAAAATACCGCCAAGAATAATGAATAGCGCTATCACCCAGGCAAAAACAGGCCGTTCAATAAAGAACTGGGACATTTAATGATACCCGTATTGATTTAAAAACGATTTAGAGGCCCGGTATACATTCTTCATGCATAGCTAAAAAACCGAACAGCGTTAACCTCCCTCCTCGGTCTCGGTGTTCACCCGCTTACCAATGTCTTTAAGTTCTGAGTATTTTTCCAATAGCTGCGGGCCGTCATCAAGGCTTGTGGCAAACATCCACATATACGTCATTACCGAGTAAATATGGCCGGCAGTGATGCCCGCCGACTGAGTCATCCATGCAATGGTCAGGCTAAACAGCAGGGCAACAAGCGCACCAATCGACAAATACCCCAACGCTTCGCGATCGGAGAGCCGTATGCGCAATGTGGCAAGCGTCAAATAATGCCTCTCCAGAGAAAGCACGGTGGCCTTATTAACGAAATCCACCTCTTTTTCAAGGCGGTTATTAAGCTTGTTGTACAGCGCTTCGTTTTTATGGGCATACCGGGAAAGGAAACAGGCCAGAAAGGCCAGTATGACCAGACAAGCGACACCCGCCCAGAATTCAATGACCAGCAACATCACCGCGGCCCCCAGCATGGCGGCCAGCGACGTGATGAGCGTAGGCAAATGCAACTCGAAGAAATCGACGAACTCTCTCGATAAGGCTACGCGCGCGGCCACGGTTGAAGGGTTGAGCCTGTTTTTGCGTTGCGTCATGACCACAGATACCGCCAACGCGGCATAAATTCTGGCAAAGGTGCGTGTATCCACGCTTCGGCGTGCAGCGCCAAGGCACCACATGAATAAGATCATCACGCCATACAGCATCGCGTTTAACATCTGCCCCGACAAAATGGCATTAATGGAAATGCCGGCCAGCATCGGATACAGCAGATACGTGACGTTCTCCGCGACCACCAGCAGGAAGGTAAAGAACAACTTTTTTCGATGGCGCCTTGCGAGTGATTTCAACGTGTTGGACGCGCTGCCAGCCACGGGCGGTGCCGTAATGTTTTGACTGTTCATTGTGGTTGTTTCTGTTAAAATTAAAATTTGAGCGATTGCTCAAAACAATAAAGTCATGCTATTTGAGCGGTTGCTCAAAGTCAATGGGAGGAAAGAGATGAAAGGCAAGTCTGAGCTGATGAGAGACAAAATTCTGCATGGCGTTGTAGAACGGTTTATAGAAAAAGGCATTGAGAAAGTCACCACGCGCGAGCTTACCGAGTACGTAGGCATCTCTCGCAGTCATATTTATCACTATTTTAAAGACTGGCAATCCCTGTGCCTTGAAGCCTTAACAAACTTCATGCACCGCGAACTGGAAGAATTTCGCACTCTCATTGCACCCTTACCCGCCGCTCAGAAACTGCAAGAATTTATTGATGGCATGATATCCGAAACGCCGGATCCTACCAGGAAGCTGTATGGTTCCTTATGGCTGCTCTCCACACATAACGAAGCCTATTCGGATCTGATGCAGTCTTTTTTAGCCGAGTGGCATCAGGTGCTGACTCATATCATCGAATCAGGCATGGAGGAAAAAACGTTTCGCCACGTTGATCCGCAACGCGTAGCGCGGCAACTGGACGCCATGCTGTTTGGTTACGGTGAACATCTTTTTACCCTGCCTTCTGCGCAAGCGTTGAAACAAGCGGAAGAAGACATTGACGATTTCATTCAACGAAACTTGCTGCTTATCGACAACAAATAGACGGGGCAACGGGGGTGGCTACCTCTGCAGCCACCCTCGGGTCGGTTATCAGAACCAGGCTTCCCACATTGCGCCGACGTTGAACGAATCCAGTTGGGTATCGTCGTCGGTGCCATTCACGCGTGCGGTATGTTTGTTATCCACTTCACCGCCGGTGACGTAGAAGCGCAGCATAGGGCGGAACTCCGGCCCCATCGCAATCGAAATATTCTGCGACAGCGTGAGTTTCCAGCCGTGGTTATCGCCGCCCTGATCGTAGTCAACCCGCTGGTAACCGGCCTCCAGCCAGGTTGAATGCACGTCGTTCCACCAATACATCGGCCGCACAATCGCACCGTAGTTGCGGCGATTATCAGCACCGTCGGCGTCGTTGGAGTAATCATGGAAGGCGAGCAGGTATTCCACCTGCGCCTGCTGGGTAAACTTGTAGTTCCCCTCGAAGCTGGCGTAGACCGCCGTCAACTCGTCCGTTTTGTTGTAGACGCTGTTATCCGCATTGTTGGAGTAACGGGCGATGACTTTATTCACGCCTTTGTCGCCGGTATGGCTCAGCACCACACCGCCCTGCCAGGCCTTCAGGCGGTCATCGCTTTCCACGGCTTTCGAGTCAAAGCCGTAGTTGGCGTAAAGTTCCAAATCCAACGGGCCAACCTTCATGCCGTGAATTTTTGAGGTCAGCGCGTAGTTGCCTTTATCGCCGGTGCCTGAGCCACCGGTACAAGTGATACGCGACGGGTTGGCTTCGTCTTCCGCCACTCTCGGATCACAAGACTCCACGGCAGCGACGGCGGCGACGTCAAACTGCACGCCGCCGATATCAAAGTTCTTCACCCCGGCGCCCTGACCGTCGTGATTCATCCAGAAATAGTCGTTGATGCCCTGTTGCGGACGCTGATGAAAATCGCGGCCGGCCCACAGATAGGCATTCGGATTGGAGGCCAGAATATTGGTGACGCCGGCGTAGGCTTTCTTGAGGTTCACCTCATCGCCCCAATGGTCGATCATCACATTGATATCCCAGATTGCGCCGTTATCGCCTTTGAACGCTTTAGAGAGCTGGAATTCGCCGCCATTGCCTTCGTTGCCCAAACGGCCCAGCGCGGACGCGCCGTTGTAGGAACCGTCAACGCCGACGAATTTCTGATCGCCGCCCTGGAACTGCGCGCCATAGCGGGCGTAACCGGAAAATTTGACGCCAAACGGGATCGCCATATCCGGTGACTGGGCGGTGCTTTGCGGCTCGGTAATCACATCGGCCTTTTTGTTTACGGCGGCATCTATTTTCGCCTGCCGTTGCGCCAGGGCTTTATCTACCGCTTTTGCCACGATGGCATCGATTTGTTCTTGCGTAAATTCTTGAGCGAATACGGATCCAGAGCAAAGCGCGGCCATTACCGCCAGCGCTATTGGCAATTTATTATATATTTTCATGGTTATCTCAATTGTACACACGTGATCCTATAAGCCGCCTGCAGGCAGCTTTAATGATAGGGTGTGGGCTGGTTTATTTTTAGATAACAGCCATCCTGTTCTGGTTTTAAAAAGCCGTGCTATCACCAAAACAAGCTGATTCTTTATTATTTGTATGGGTACAGAACAGTTAAATAATTTTCGTGATTATTTCCCCTTATTGGAATGAATAATGTGTTATTAACGTTGGTAAAGATGAATAATCTCTTCCGATAATTCACGCGCCAGTAAAGACGTCATTAAATGATCCTGCGCGTGTACCATAATTAAGGTCATTGGCTGCCGGGCTTCACCGGCATCTTGTTCGATCAGTTTGGTTTGCATCTGATGCGCCTGGCGCGAAAAGCCATCGGCCTGCTGCAACAGCGCTTTGGCTTCGCCGATGTTGCCTTCCCGCGCGGCGCGCAGCGCCTCAAAGCACAGGCTGCGCGACTGGCCGGCGTTGACGATAATCTCCATGACCGCGTCTTCCAATTCAATCATCATTTGTCTCCTGTTCGTTAAACCCATTGTCTGCGGCGGTAGCGGCAAACCACTCTCCGCTTTTCTTGACGGTACGTTGCTGGCTGGCCAAATCCAATTGCACCAGGCCGTAGCGATTTTTATATCCGTTGCACCATGACCAGTTATCAATAAACGTCCACATGTGATAGCCGAGGCAATTGCTGCCTTCGCTAATGCCTTTATGCAGCCATTTAAGGTGTTCAGAGACAAATTCAATACGATAGCGATCGTTGATTTGGCCGTTTTCAGTAAAGCGTTGTTCGTTTTCCACACCCATGCCGTTTTCGGAAATAAAACAGCGCGGATTGTCATAGTTAACGCGTAAATTGGTCAGAATGTCATAAATACCCGGCTCGTAAATTTCCCAGCCGCGATAAGGGTTCATTTTTCTGCCGGGCATTTCATAGTTTTCGAATAACCATTCAGGCATAAAGGGCGCCAGTGGGTTTACGGCGCTGTCACGGCATTTCACGCGGCGTGGTTGGTAATAGTTAACACCGAGCAGGTCAATCTTTCCTTCAGCAATCAGCGCCCGATCGCCGTGCTGGCAGGCCGGAAGCTGATCCCAGGTTTTCAGCAATGCCACCAGATCGGCCGGATATTCGCCACGCAGCACCGGATCGAGGAAACTGCGGTTAAACAGCAGGTCGGCGTGATGCGCGGCACTGACATCCGCCGGATTTTGCGAACGCGGGTAAGACGGCGTCAGGTTCAGCACGATACCGATCTCTCCGGCGTAAAGCCCGGCGCGAAACGCCCGCACCGCCGACGCATGCGCCAGCACCGTGTGGTATGCCACCGTCGCCGCCCGCTTAAAGTCGACCACGTTGGGGTAGTGGAAATCATACAGGTAGCCGCCTTCGACCGGCACAATCGGCTCGTTGAAGGTGAACCAATGCATCACCCGGTCGCCAAACAGCTCAAAGCAGACCTGCGCATAGTGGCTAAAGGCCGCGACCACGTCACGGTTTTCCCAGCCGCCCTTCTCCTGCATCGCCATCGGCATGTCAAAATGGAACAGCGTAATAAACGGCTTGATGCCCTGCGCCAGCAGCTCATCAATCACGTTGTTATAAAACGCCACCGCTTGCGGATTCACCGCGCCCGTTCCGTCCGGGATCAGCCGCGACCAACTCAAAGAGGTACGAAAACTGTTATGGTTGAGCTGTTTCAGCAGCGCGATATCCTGGCGCCAGTTCCGGTAAAAGGTCGACGTCTCCTGCGGCCCCACCTGCTGATGAAAGCGCCAGGGTTGATTGGCGTACCAGGCGTCCCAAATTGTCGGGCTTTTACCGCCCTGCCGGCTGTCCCCTTCGGTTTGCAGCGCAGAGCTGGCGCTGCCCCACCAGAAGTCTTCGGGAAATACGTATTTCATGCTTCGGTTCTCCATAAATATCAGTTGTTGCTGACAGTTCCGGCCAGCGGTGCACCGCTCTGCGCTTTTTGCTCTTCGGTTTTCATTAAAGAGCGCTCGTAGGCACGCAGGAACGGCAAGTACATCAGGGCGGACATCACCATACAGATAACGCACATCACTACCGGGCTGAACGCCCAGTTTGCCGCCCAAGAGGCGCCGATGGGCGCCGGCGTGGTCCACGGCGTGAGCGATACCACCTGCGCCAGCCATCCCAAACGCGTCGCGGTATAGGCCAGTACGGCGTTGACCATGGGAACGCAGACGAACGGAATGAACAACATCGGGTTCATGATGATCGGCGCACCAAACAGGATCGGTTCATTGATGTTAAAGAAACTCGGCACCACGCCCATTTTGCCGATGGTGCGCAGGTGCGCAACGCGGCTGCGCAACAGCAGGAAAGCCAGCGGTAAGGTCGAGCCGACGCCGCCAATCAGCAGATAGTGATCCCAGAAACCTTGTAAATAAACGTGTGGCAATGCCGTCCCCGCCGCCAGCGCCGCCTGATTTACCGACAAGTTCGCCATCCAGAACGGGTTCATGATGCCGGTGACGATCAGCGCACCGTGGATACCGGCGAACCAGAAAATCTGGCACAGCAATACCGACAGCAAAATGGCAGGCAGCGAATCCGAAGCGGACACCAGCGGCTCCAGCAGATGCATAATCGCCTGCGGCAGGATCATGCCGGTTTGCGCTTCGATAAACAGATTCAGCGGATGCAACGTACCAATCACCACCAGGACCGGGATCAGGATCTCGAACGAACGCGCCACCCCGGTAGGCACCTCTTTCGGCAACCGAATAGTGACGTTGTTCTGCTTGAGCCAGGCGTAAACGCGGGTTGAGTAAATGGCGGTGATCAAGGCGGTGAAAATCCCTTGCCCGGAGAGATACTGGGTGGATATTTTGCCGTCTGCATAAGGGGCCGCCACCAGCAAAAAGGCCATAAATGCCAGCAGGCCGGACATTACAGGATCGAGATTAAACTGCCGCCCGAGGCTGGCGCCAATCCCCACGGAGATAAAGAAAGTCATCACCCCCATACTCAGGTTGAACGGCAACATCAGTTGCGCACGGTAAGTCTGCGAAAAATCCAGCCAGCCACGCGCAAAGCTGTTCGTGGTATCGGCGGAGAACGGCGGAAAGATGAAGACCAGCATGAACGAACCAATAATCATAAACGGCAACGCAGCGGTAAAACCGTCGCGGATGGCGATGACATATTTCTGCTGCCCCAGGCGGCCGGCCAACGGGGTGATGGATTGCTCGATGACGGCAATCATTGACTGATATAACGAACTCATAGGAACACCTTTTTAGTGCGCCGCTGCGATCAGCGACAGAGCATAGTCCAGTACCTTCTCACCGCGCTGCATGCCGTAGTCCATCGGATCAATGGGCTGAACGGGTATGCCTTGGACGGCAGCCTTTTCTGACAGTGTTTTAAGCATATATTTTACCTGCGGCCCCAGCAGCACCACCTGATAGCGTGGAAACTGCGTATCGAACTCGGCTACCCCATAGGCGTCGATTTCGACCGGCAACCCCCTTTCATTCGCCGCCTCCACCATTTTCCTGACCAGCAGGCTGGTAGACATCCCAGCGGAACAACACAGCATGATTTTGTACATCGACAACCTTCCTCAACGGGTAAATAACCTGAATGCGGGAGTGATTGGATATCATACGGAAACCGTTTTCCATCGGGTGAGAGTGGAAGTGTGATACTCATCATAATCTAGCCACTACAAGGGATTTTTATTGGATTGCCATCACATATTTTTGTCTTGTTTTGAGGTGTTTTGACATGGTGTGGAAAATCGGTTTCCATGAAAAAAGGAAAACGGTTATACTGCTGGCGGCGATAATGTGAGCCATTACCGGATGGGTTTTTACAGGCTGCAGCTTGGTCTGTCAGGAGAGAAAGATGTCAACAATCAACGATGTATCACGTTTAGCTGGGGTGTCAAAAGCCACAGTCTCGCGGGTGTTGAGTGGATCGCGCGGCGTTAAGGAAGCCAGCCGTCTCGCGGTATTGCAGGCGGCGGAAGAGCTCAATTACCGGCCCAACGTCATTGCGCAATCATTGCTTAGCCAATCGACGGGCTGCATCGGGGTTATCTGCGCGCAGGAGAACATTAACCAAACCACAGGTTATCTTTATGCGCTGGAAAAACAGCTCAGCCAGCATCAAAAGCATCTGCTGCTGCGTTTCGCCAATACCAAAGCGGGCGTGATGAACGCGCTGGACGAACTCACCTGCGGGTTGTGTGACGACGTGCTGATTATCGGCGCCCGTTTCCCGCTCAACATCCCGCATGACAACGTGATCCTGGTCGATTGCGCTGAGGCCGACACGCCTAACAGCATTCAGTTCGACCACGCTTTCGCCGCCGAAAGCGCCTGCAATTATCTGATTAGCCAGGGCAGACGCCAAATAGCCTTGATCCAGCCGGATGCCGGCGGCTGTGCCGATCAGGTGTTGCTGGGTTATAAGCTCGCGCTGGAAAACAACTTTTTGCCGTTCAATCGCAACCTGGTGTTTATGGATTCGACCACCTCTTCCGTTGCGGTACAGGTGCTGCTCAATAACGCCACCACGCTCAATTTCAACGCGCTGCTGGTGGCCGACGAGCAGGAGGCGCAGCGAGTGATTACCCAGCTACAGGCGTTCAATAAATCCGTACCGGACGACATCATGGTCTTTAGCCTGGCCGGTTCGCTGCATTTGCCGGGCATTCCGGCGATCCCCTCCATCGAATATTCCATGGACGCCATGGCGGCGCGTATCGTCAGTTGGTTGACGGAAAAAACCCGGGATATGCTCGGCGCCTGCGTGCTGCGCGGAGATTTGATTATCCCGGACAGGCACAAGCGTTAAGCGATTACCGGCGCCGCAAGAAAACAAAACGGGCCAACAAAGTTGGCCCGCGATCGGTACGGTTCCCACTGACGACTATTCTACCGCGATAGGCGTCTCAACCAGTTTGGGTTGATTGCTCCCCTGCAGCGTCTTGATCTTGTCCTGGTACACTTTCACCTGTTCAGCATCTTTCAGCAAGGTATAGGTCAGCTCGAAGTCGGTACTTTGGCCAGGCTGCAGCTGTTTGATTCGCCCTTGCTCCCGTTCGATTTTCACCGGATAGGCATAGTTGGTCCCCGGTTCGATGCCGGTGACGTACCCCTGGCGTTCGGTATCCGTATTCTTCCACAATGTCAGCAGCGGCAGCTGGTGGGTATCAAAACCTATCGCCACGCCGCGATCCCCGCGCCGGTTGTGCAGCATGGCGAGCGTTTTGCCTTGCGCATCCGCATAAGGCAGGATGTTGAACACCATTTCATCAAAGCCTTTGGTCGGGCCCTGGTAAGTTGCCCAGTCTTTCAGGCCGGCTTTGGCGTAGTCGTTAAAAGGCGAAATTTCCTTGATCGGGGCGCTGAATACCGCACCTTCTTCCAGTAACGGTTTGCCGAAGTTGCTGTGGTAAATGATTTCGTAATCCCGTGGGTAATCGGCGCGATTAGTCACGCGATCGTGGATTGAAAACGATTGTGTACCGGGGATATAGCGCAGTTCGGTCCAGGTTTCCAGGTTGCTTTTCTTGAAGGTATTTTCTTTCAGCAACCCGCGAATGCGGACTTCGTACGGGGCTTTTTCGGCGATCTCGATCACCACTTTGGAGGCCGGCGTGTTACCGGCGCGGCCATGCAGCGTGTAAAGCGTGCCGTTGTCGACGCCAGGGTGCCCGGTCCATTCAAAGCCGCAGCGCACCATCATTTCATTAAACCCGTCCAGCCACCCTAAGCCATTGCGGCTGTCCAGATTGATGTAAGCCGGGTTGACCACCTCGGTTACCGGTGAGTCCCAGCCCAGTCGGACGTCGGACCCCTTCACATTCAGAATGTTCATGCCGCGAGTCGGGCTCAGGGCAATCGTCAGGCCGGCACTGCTTAAGGTGATCACCTTGGAGCCTTCCTGTTTTCCGCCGTGCAGCACCTGTTGCTGTAAGCTGAAGCCTGCCCCCGTGATGTTCAGCTTTTGGCTGTCGGTCTGCCAATTGCCTTGTTCAATGCCTTTTTCCGTGTCGGTCAATACAATGGTCTGCGCGTTTACTGCGCATGAAATCAAAGAGATAACCGCCGAAAGTGTAATTAACTTTTTCATGGTGCTGTCCTTAACGTTAGCTGAAAGGTTTTAGCTAAAACAATGAAAAAATAGATCTCGGCAGCCAATTAAAAAGAGAGTTGAGTCACCTTTCCGATAACAACGGAATAACAATGAAAAATAATGCGGACAAAATCACCTTTACGCTGCAATAAATGATGAGCAATCACGAAATTAATAGAAGTCGAGCACGGTAAAGGCACGGGTTTGCTGTAAGGTGTCAGCAAAAAAATCCCGTTTCCGTTAGTTGGTTTTTATTATTCATTATCAATCCATTACCAGAAAATAAAGCCCACAGGAAACCTGCAGGCTTTGCCTTGGGATTACCAGGTTTTACCGATGTTGAACTGGAATTGCTCTACCTTGTCCCCTTCGTACTTTTTGATCGGGAACGCATAGGAGAAGGACAACGGCCCCAACGGCGATTGCCATTGCAATGCAATACCGGCCGAAACGCGGATATTGCTCGGGTCACCGTAGTCCGGGATCCCTGCCGCGAGCGTTTGCGAGGTATTCTGCCAATGGGTATCCCAGACCGTACCGGCATCGACAAACATTGAGGTCCGCAATGAATTGGCATAGCGGTCATTAATGAACGGCGTCGGGAATATCAACTCGGTACTGGCAATAGCCATGGCGTTACCGCCCACGGCATCATCGGATTTGTCGACCGGGCAGTCGCTGTAGGCACTCTCCGACCCGCTGCAATGATAATAAGCCGCTTTAGGGCCGATACTGTTGGAAGAAAAACCCCGTACGCTGCTGGAACCGCCGGCATTAAAGTTATCGTAGAACGGCACCTCATGGCCGCCGAAACCATCGGCATAGCCGGCTTTGGTGCGCCCCATCACTATCCATTTATTATCGCTACTCAAGGGCAGATACTGATTGGCGCTGAACGTCACCTTGTAGTAACTGTTGGTCGACCCCGGCACGGTAATCTTGGCGTTCAGGCTGGCGCTGGTCCCGTCTGTTGGGAAGAAACCGCGGTCAAGGGTGTTGTAATTCCACCCCACGCTCGTAAAGAAATCATTGGCCGTGAAACGGGCATCGTTATCGTTGTCTTGCGTGGTGATGCCGGGGTTTACATTGACCGAATTGAGGTAGCGCCACATAGCCACCTGCGGTGCCATACCGCTCAGACGGGTATTGGCATAGTCGAGGCCAAGGCCAAGCGAGCTGTTTTCGCCGATCGGGAAGCCAAGATTGCCGCCGATGCCCAGGCTTTTCATGGTGTATTCGGAGAGATCGTCATCTTCCGCGTCGTAGTCGTTATAAGAGATCTTCCCGCCTAAACTTACGCCGTCCACCGTAAAATAAGGGTCAGTCATCGACAGTTCGATATAGGTCTGAGAGTCGCTTTTGGTGCCATTAAAACTGACGGTATTCCCGCTGCCCAACCAGTTGTCCTGGCTGACGCCCACTTGAAAACTGGCCCCACTATCCGTGCCGTAACCGAGCCCAAAGTTAAAGGACCCCGTATTGCGCTCTTTAACCTTATAGACAACATCGACCTGATCCGGTGATCCCGGCACTCGCTGGGTCTCCGTCTCCACCGTTTCGAAGAAGCCGGTGCGACTCAGGCGTTGCTTACCCTGTTCTACCCGATCGTTACCTAACCACGCCCCCTCCATTTGCCGCATCTCGCGCCGTAAAACGGAATCTTTCGACGTGCCGTTACCTTCAAAGCGGATCCTGCGCACCGAGTAACGCTTGCCGGCATCGACATTGACGTGCAGTTTTACTGTCTTGGCTTTCTGATTGATTTCAGGCTCTATCCCTACCTGCGGGAAAGCGTAGCCGTAACGCCCCAGCAGCTGCTTGATGTCATTTTCCATACGCGTGATTTTTGCGCCGTTGTACAACTCGCCCGGCTGGATATTCGTCAAGGCCACAATCTGCGGCAAATACCCCGCCATATTGCCATTCAGCAAAGTACCGGACAGCGAGTACTGGCTGCCTTCGGTAAGGTTGATGGTGATATAAATGCCCTTTTTGTCCGGAGTCAGGCTCACCTGGGTTGAGTCGATCTTGACGTTTGCATAACCCCGATCGAGGTAAAAACTGCGCAAGGTTTCAAGATCGCCGGCCAGTTTCTGTTTCTGGTACTTGCGATCGCTCGTCAGGTTCCACCAGGGCACGTCATCGCGCAGTTGCAGATTGGCGAGCAGTTCGTCCGTGCGAAAGGCCTGATTGCCGATCACGTTGATCTGCTGAATTTTGGCCGACACCCCTTCGGTGAACACCAGCTTCAGATCGATGCGATTACGCGGCAATGGCGTGATCACCGCTTTTACGCGGGCGCTGTATTTGCCCACGCTGTAGTAAAAATCCTCCATGCCTTGTTCGATAGAAGACAGCGTGGTGCGATCTAGAGCCTCGCCCACGCGCACCCCCGAAGACTCAAGGTTTTGCTTTAGCATGTCGTCTTTCACCGTTTTATTGCCGGAGAAAGAGATACCGGCAATCGTCGGCCGCTCTTTGACTTTAATAATCAGGACATGGTCGTCACGCAGAACCTGCACATCGTCGAAGTTCCCGGTGGTGAACAACGCGCGGATAGTATTGCTGATATCTTCGTCAGACAGCGTATCGCCAACGCGTACCGGCATACTCAGCAAAGCGGCGCCTGGCGCAACGCGCTGGAGCCCTTCAAAGTGGATATCTTTCACCAGGAAGCCGTCTGCGGCATAGGCCGACAGGCTGTTAAGGAATAGCATCGCAACAATTGATTTCTTCATCTTGATTGGCATGTCTCGAGTGTTCATAAATACTGCGTCGGCTTTATCAATGTGGGAAAACCTTTACCACGGCCATGCGGAACATCCGTTTTTATCGGCATAGTATTCTCGGCACTGTCATTTAAAGAGATATCCCACTGACTGCTCGCCCTATAAATAATTCAAAGCAAGCCCCCGGCCTTTCGAATTATTTTCACAAACCTGACACTCTTAAACTTTTTCGCCAATCGCTTGTGGAATGAAAGCCGAAAAATGGCCGCCGCGGTAAGGGATGAACCTTTGTAAGAAAATAATCAAGCTCGCGTAAAAAAAATGGAAATGTGAGTTTTTTATGCCTTGGTTGCTATAGATTCCCTGGGTACCACACTCCGTGGATATTGATATTCAGGTAGACCTTATGAGCCTTTATCCCGTAATGACATACCGCGTGCTTTTGATTCTTCCTCTTTTCTATGCCTCAGGCGCGTTCGCCGGTGAATGGTCGCTTGGCGCGGTTGCGGGAGGTGGCATCAGCCCCTATCGTGATACGGACAATACCCTGACCGCACTGCCGCTCATTGGGTATGAGGGTGAAGACTTTTATCTGCACGGGTTAAAGGGGGGATATCACCTGTGGAAAGACGAACAGAATCAACTGGATGTGATGGGTTATTATTCGCCGTTGCATTTCAAACCCGGCGACAGTGACGACGAGCAAATGAAGCGGCTGAACAAGCGCCGTTCAACGGCAATGGCCGGCGTTGAGTACACCCATCGCGCCGCCTGGGGGGCCATTCGCACGGCACTTTCCGCTGACGTGTTGAACAATAGCAACGGCCTGGTGGGGGATCTGGCCTATCTGTACCCCATCCACCTGAATGACTGGGAAATCACGCCGATAGCCGGCGTTAGGTGGGACAGCAAAAACCAAAATAAATATTACTATGGCATCAACGCCGGCGAATCGCGCCGAAGCGGGCTGGCCAGTTATACCCCGGATGACAGTTTGACCCCTTACCTGGAATTGACCGCGCGCTATCATATTAATAAAAGCTGGGATACTTTTGTCTCTGCGCGCTACGAATCGCTGCCCAATACCGTTAAAGACAGCCCAATGGTGGATAAATCAAATACCGGCTCGCTCTCCTTTGGCGTTAATTATTCCTTCTGACACGGATATTGTTTGCTTTAATTTTATTGGGTCGCGTGCGTTTTTATATAAATCAATCGCGCCGTTTAAACAAGGATATTTAAACGGCCTTAACACCGGGCGAAACCTGATGCGTTTTAAGCAAGGAAATGGCGACATCAACCATGGGGTGGTGACGTTGGGTATTCCACGCTACCGCGGCGGTCACGACCATTAACTTCTCCCGCAAAGGACGGATCACCACATTCTCTGGAACCAGCTTACGCATTGAAGCCGGGATCAACGCAATCCCCTGCCCACAACTGACATAGGCTATCTGCGAGGTCACCGACCTGACTTCATGCAAAACGCGCGGGGCAAAACCGTGCGTGCGACAGGCGGATGTCAACATATCAAAGTAAACCGGGCTGACCTGCCGCGCCGGCATAACCCATTGTTCGCCTTCTAACGCATTGAATTTGATCCGAGTAAGCGAAGCTAACCGATGGTCTGCCGGCAATGCGACCGCGAGACGATCTTCCGCTAAAGGCAGAGTGGCAATCCCACTGCCTATTTCACCTTCAAGTCGTACAAAGGCCAAGTCCAGTTCCCCAGTCTCAAGGTAAGGAATGGCGTCTACGCTGTCTATTTCACGGATAAAGACCGTCAGATTGGGATGGCGCTTGCGGAGTTCGTCGAGAAATGGCGGCATGGTCTCCAGCATGGCTGAAGTAATGGCGCCAATATTGAGCACCCCGGAATGCCCGGCGGCCACCTCGCGCACCACCCTTTCCAACTGCTGAAGTTGCCCGGCAAATTGCCTGACGGCGGGTAACAAAGCAGCGCCCGCCGGGCTGAGGCGAGTACCGCGTCGTGAACGATCGAAAAGCTGCAATTTCAGCGAGTGTTCCAACACTTTAATTTGTTCCGTCAGCGGCGGTTGGGACATTCCCAATCGTTGTGCGGCGCGCCCAAAGTGCTCTTCTTCTGCAACTGCCAGAAACAGCCAAAGTTGTTTTATTAACCTAAAGTCGATTCCGCTCATTACCGGCCTCCCATGATCGTCTTGCTGTTCCTTAAATCGTATCACGGAGATAGTTTAATCGTAATTTACATATCAGCAACCCACTGCAATTATCGTCCAAACTTTGCCGAGGAACCTACAGCATGACTGATGACCACCTGCTTGCTCGCCTGGCGTTGCTGGACACTAACGCCGTTTCCGATGCCCTGGATTTTCTTGAATTACCGGGTGCGACTTATGGGCTACGGCCATTATGGGATTGCCCAAAAATTGTCGGCCGCGCCAGCACCATTCAGCTCGGTGCAAAGACAGATAACCAGCCGACCGTTCATCTCATTTCCCCGGTGATTGATGCCATTGGCTCGGCCAATCGGATCTTGGTCATCGCCGGCGGGCAAGAGGGCATTTCCTGTTGGGGCGATATTCTCGCCAATGCATCCGTTGCCAAAGGGATCCTAGGCTCGGTGATTGATGGCCTCAGCCGTGATATCGAGGGCAGCGAGTCGATTGGCTATCCGGTATACGGCCGGGGGATCACCATGATCAGCGCACGTAACCGCGTTGTTCAATTGGCTGCCGGAACTCCCGTCACCCTGGCTGGCGTCAGGGTACAGCAGGACGATTATGTGATAGCCGATCGTTGCGGAACCGTTTTTATTCGCGCCTCACGGATAGAAGAGGTCCTCGCGCTGGGTGAACGCATTGCGCGCCGACAGACCGGCATGGTTGACGCCGTGCGTGCCGGGCGTTCAGTCGCCGAAGTGATGCACGATAAAGAGTTCGACGCCATTAACCCTAAGTAACCTTGTTGCCCCCCCTATTACCGGAGTTTTGTTATGAGCCACCTTTCCCCCTCCGAACGTGAAGAGGTTCGGTCATTGGTTGCCCTTTTTGCCGGGCTCGATACCGCCGGCGTTTCGGACGCACTCGATAAACTGGGTATTCATGGTCAGGCGTTCGGCATTATGCCGTTAGCGAACTATACAAAGGTCGTGGTTGGACCCGCTTATACCGTGAAATATGTTCCCGCCACGACGCCGGCCGGCTCTGTGGGCGATTTCATTGACGAGGTTGCCGAAGGCGATGTGGTGGTTATCGACAACGACGGCAGGACAGATTGTACGGTCTGGGGGGACATCATGACCCAATATGCCGGGATGTCCGGGATTGCCGCGACGGTCATCGACGGCGTATGCCGTGATGTCGGCAAAGCCCTGGCCGATAATTACCCCCTGTTTACTGCGGGCCGTTTTATGCGTACGGGCAAGGATCGTGTCGAGGTGGAGGCGGTTAATGGCACGGTATCGATAGGTACCGTTCGGGTTGCCGCGTGCGATATTATCGTTGCGGACGCTAATGGCGTGGTTGTCGTGCCTCGCGCACGCGCACGGGAAGTGGCTGACATTGCCCATCATATCGAAAAAACAGAAGCCGCGATCCGAGAACGCATTATCCAGGGCGATACCCTGGCACAAGCGCGTGCGGCGCTGGGTTACCACTCATTACAGAGGAAAGCATAATGTCCGCCACGGTTATCTATAGCAACGAACAGCTGAACAGTGCCTGTAGCCTCGGCTCATCCACCCTGTATGAAGCCTCGGGCATTCCGACCAGTTCCGTCGATCCCGCCATTCGCCCCGTTTGGGCAGGTAGCACCGTTGCGGCCCCCGCCTGGCCGGTTGAATGCGCCCCTGGCGATAATCTGGCTATCCATATCGCCTTAGAAAGCGCCCCTAGAGGCAGTATTTTGGTGGTTGCGACCGGTGGATACGTCGCCGGCTATTGGGGGGAAGTGCTGACGATTGCCGCGCAAACCGCCGGCATTGCCGGTTTGGTCATTGACGGTGGTGTACGTGATATTGCCGCGATCGTTGCGCACCGCTTCCCGGTATTTACCCGGGGGATCTCAGTACGCGGAACGTTGAAAGCCAGCGCCCCTTCGGTGGGACAACCGATTAACTTTAGCGGCACCCCGGTGGCGGCCGGCGATCTGGTGGTCGCCGATGACGACGGCGTAATTATTATTCCCGCCGCAGACGTTGGCGCGACGTTGGCGAACGGCCTGGCGCGAATGGAGAAAGAAACGGCGATGATGGAAAGGTTACGTCATGGCGACAGCACGCTGGAACTGATGGGGCTGACTCAATGGAGCACCGCAAAATGAGCGGTAACAGCGCGACATTGAACCGGTTTCTCAGTGCAGCAAAACCCTCTGCGACCTATAAAATCATGGACCGCGTGGCCGCTCGCCGTGCCGCAGGGAAAAAGGTTATCTCACTTAGCGCCGGTGAACCTGATTTCGACACGCCGGAACATATTCGCGAAGCCGGTATTGCCGCAATCCAGGAGGGCCTTACTCGTTATACCCAGGTTGCGGGGTTACGCCCGTTGCGTGAAGCTATCGCCGAAAAATTCCAGCGCGAGAACGGCCTGGTGGTCGACTGGTGCAATACGCTGGTGTGCAACGGCGGTAAGCAGGTGATTTTCAATGCGTTGGCATCAACCTTGAATGAAGGCGATGAGGTGATTATTCCGGCGCCTTATTGGGTCAGCTATCCCGAAATGGTCCAGGTTTGCGGCGGCAAAGCGATTGTCGTCACTTGTCATGCCGACGTCGGCTTTAAGCTCACGCCGCAGGCGTTGGAAAGAGCCATCACACCCAAAACGCGTTGGCTGATTTTGAACTCGCCGTCCAATCCCACCGGTGCGGTTTATTGCAGGCAAGAACTCCAGGCCCTGGCTGACGTTCTGCTCGCACATCCGGGCGTGTTAGTGCTGTCCGATGATATTTACGAGCATTTGATTTTCGATCATATCGAATTCTTCACGCTTGCTCAGGTTGAACCCCGTTTGCGCGATCGCATTCTGACCATGAACGGCGTTTCCAAGGCCTATGCCATGACCGGTTGGCGTATTGGCTTCGGAACGGGGCCGCATTGGCTGATCGAAGCCATGGAAAAGCTGCAGGGGCAACAAACCTCGGGTGCCTGCACGATTTCTCAATACGCCGCCCTGGCCGCCTTAACCGGGCCGCAAAATTTCATTCGGCACTCTCGTGCGGTATTTCAGGCAAGACGCGATCTGATGGTCAGGCTGATCAACCAGGCGCCGGGGCTGCATTGCATAATACCGCAAGGCGCTTTTTACGCCTTTGCCTGCTGTCGCGGTCTTATCGGTAAAACTACGCAGGCTGGCACTCTTCTCGCAACGGATGAAGATGTGGTTAACGCGCTGCTGGACGAAACCGGCGTTGCCACCGTACAGGGCAGCGCATTTGGTCTGGAGAACCATATCCGTATTGCCTATGCGCTGGATGATGATTCACTGGTGCAGGCCTGTACCCTGATTAAGCACTTTTGTGAACAACTCTCGCACCCCGACCAACGCTAACAATGACCATGGCGAGTCAAACCGGACAAGTTCACCCTCTTCGGCCGCTTTGGCCAATGGTTCAAGAAAGGAATAACGACAATGCAAAACGAATTCTACCAGCACTCCCTTTTGCTCAAAGTGCAGAATGTTGACGTGCAACTGGCGTCTCTGTACCGCGCTGGAAAACGTGAGCCCATCGTTTTTCTCCACGGCTTTGGTTCAACCAAAGAGGATTATGCCGACATTGTTCGCTATGCGGAGTTCAACCAACATGCCTTTCTGGCCTATGATGCGCCGGGCTGTGGAGAAACGCAGTGTGCCGATCTAAGCAAGATTTCCATTCCGTTTTTAGTCGAAACGGCGTCCAAAGCGATCGACCACTTCGGTTTTGAACGCTTCCATCTGGTCGGGCACTCCATGGGCGGATTAACCGCCTTGATGCTGGCGCATGCCTGGCCAGAACGCGTATTGAGCTTTGTCGATATCGAAGGCAATATCGCCCCGGAAGATTGTTTTCTGAGCCGGCAAATTGCCGATTATCCCGCAGCCCATGATGAAGAATTCTTTGACGATTTTATTGAACGCACCCACCATTCGCCCGCCTGGGGCAGCGCGCTGTATGCCGCCAGCCTACGGCATAAGGTTCGTGCCGGAGCGGTAAGAGGGATCTTCCAATCCATGGTGGAATATTCGGACCGGGGTGAGCTTATGGACAAGTTTCTTGGTTTGCCCTGCCCGAAGATGTTTATGTACGGTGAGCAAAATGCCCATCTATCCTATCTGGGGTTTATTCAGGAGCGAGGCGTGGTTCTGGCGGAGATTCCCTGCTGCGGTCACTTTCCCATGTATTCAAACCCAATGGCGATGTGGGCTAACATTCGCTCATTACAGAACTCAACATCGTCATAAAACGCGCTACTCCGTTGCCGGCGTACCCTGATGAAAACGCAGTTGCCAACGCTCGCCGGTCTGATGTTCTGATAACACCCAGACAGATGACCGCAAGGTACGCCTCGTGATATTGCCTGCGGCATCACGCTGAAAGCTTTTGTACGTCAGTAACGCCACGCCCTCCGTAATCATGGCCAGCTTGAAATCTTCGGCATGAATCACTGCCCGACCGGTTTCTTGCTCAAGCGCCGCAACGGTTTGCTGCTTATCATAATGCCGGCCCGAGCGGCCAATCTCTTCAAAATCGTCATGCAGCAATTCACTGACAAGCTTGCGGTTGTTGCGCGTCGCCGGCTGATGCAGTTGCATCTCCAGCGATGGGATCATGGCTGAAACAGTCAAAACACGCTCCTTTTTGCTTATACCTGCGAGTACTTCTGGTTCATTTGCTCGATGTTGTGGTGACATCGTCACTTTTTTGCCGATGACCTGCTGTCTTTTTTGCCACCAAATCCGAGGTTTCCTTTTCCTGGCACATGCCTTCGATGCCCAGGATGGCCAGCTTGCGCTTCGCCTCCAACAACGATTTTCGCTGTGCGCTCAGAGTCGCCATCACCCGGTCGATCTCGGCAAGCCGCGCGTCGAGGTTCTGCGTCAGGCTGTCCTCATAGGCTATGCCCTCCAGCGCCAGCAGATTACCCATGGCCTCCAGCGTAAAACCCAGGCTTTGCCCGAGCTGAATCAAATGCAGCCGCTCCAGCGACGCTTGCCCATACAGGCGATAACCATTGGCGCCACGTACCGCTTTGGGCAGCAACCCCTGTTGCTCATAGTAGCGTATCGCCGATGCCGTTATACCCGAACGCTCCGCCAATTCACCTATCTTCATTTCGCTTGACCTTAAAGTTAACTTTAATCTTAGTCTACATGATATCAACCACCGATTAAGGAATCACCATCATGTTTAGTCCGCTTATTCTGCCCAACGGCAGCCGCCTTCCCAACCGCTTGGCAAAAGCCGCGATGGAGGAAAATATGGCCGACGCAGGCCAACTGCCCGGCCACGCACTGCATCGTTTATACCGTAGCTGGGCGCAAGGTGGCGTCGGTTTAATCATTACCGGTAACGTCATGATCGACGGCCGGGCAATGACCGGTCCAGGTGGCGTGGCGCTTGAGGCGGATACTCCGCTGGAACCCTTTAAAGCCTGGGCAAAAGCTGCGCGTCACAACGGCACGCAAGTCTGGATGCAGATTAATCACCCCGGCCGCCAGGTCATGGCCGCAATGGGTGGCACCGCCTGGGCCCCCTCCGCTATCGCGCTGGAAATGGGGAAACACAGCAAGATGTTCGCTCAGCCAACTGCCATGAGCCCGATGCAGATCGAGGAAGTCATCACCCGCTTTGCCGACACCGCACACGCCGCCGAGCAAGCAGGGTTCACCGGGGTGCAAATTCATGCTGCGCACGGTTATTTGATCTCTCAGTTCCTGTCGCCGCTGGCCAATCAGCGTACCGATCAATGGGGTGGCAGCCTCGCTAATCGCGCACGTTTACTGTTAGAGGTGGTACAGGCTGTGCGTGAGCGAGTATCCCCAGGTTTTTGCGTAGCGATCAAGTTGAACTCCGCCGATTTCCAGCGCGGCGGCTTCTCCGAAGACGATGCAAAGCAGGTGATCTTGTTGCTTAACCGTTTGCCGGTCGACTTGGTCGAATTGTCCGGCGGCAGCTACGAAAGCCCGGCGATGCAGGGCAAAACGGCGGATGGCCGTACGTTGGCGCGCGAAGCCTATTTCCTGACGTTCGCCCGCGAGCTCGCGGCGGTCGCCGACATGCCGATAATGACGACGGGCGGCATCGCTCGCAAGGCTGTCGCTCAGCAAGTGCTAGAGAGCGGTATTGCGGTGGCAGGCATGGCAACGGCCCTGGCTGAGGTACCCGACCTGCCGCTGCAGTGGCAAGCCGGCAAGGAACCGCACGCGTTGCCCAAGCCGGTTGAATGGAAAAACAAAACGATGGCGGCGCTCGCTCGCATGGCGCTGATCACACGTCGCCTGCGAGCACTGGGCAATGGCCACTCGCGCAACATACGTTACTCGCCGCTGGTCTCGTTAATCGTTAGCCAACTGCGTACAAAGCGCATAACCCGTCGCTATCGCGAATGGCTCCAACAGCGGGCCTAAGTGCGAATGGAATGAGGGGGCAATGCCGCTTCTACACAGGCCGATAAGTGACAGGCGTCACTGTGCCATTGACCACCTCAGCAATGCTAATGGCGACGGTATAGGCCTCCACCGGTCGATTGAGCGTATTGGCTATGGTTTGCGCCATGTTTTCCACGCCTATCCATTTCCCGGCGGAACAAGAAATCAGCCTGATGGTGCCCCCGCCGCCCCCGATATTATTCTGTATCGCCTGGGCCGTGGTCTTGGCGGAAGCATACCGATACCGGCCATGCACATCCTCAGGGAACGAGAATCGCGGGTGCCCATGCACAATCACCGTATCCTGCCCTGCGGTCATCGCCCCCAGATTACCACCTTGCCATTGATTGGCTTCTCGGGGATTGAACTCAAGAATGGTATTGGGCGTGCTCGTGTCCGTAACGACGCTGAACTCCGTGGCACTCATCTCCACAGGCGTGGTACGGATGCCGCCGACTTTCCCGAAACCGAAATGCGCGCCCGAAGCCATCACGCCGGCTCCCATGCCGACCGCGGCGCTAATGCCGATGTTTTCCCACACGTCGGCGCTGAAGAATGCTTGATGTTCGAAGCCGGCAGTGACGCCGGCGGATGCCACCGAGCCGGAGAAACCGCCGGACACTGAAGCCGACAGGACACCGACGGCCGTAACTCTCCCGGCCGACCAGCCCGCATTCATCGCGGTGCTCATCGCTCCACGACCGACCGCGCCGCCGACGCCGGCGCCGACTGCGCCGGAGACCGCCCCCGCCAGCAGACTGACGCCCCAATCCTTGGCGCTCAATCCAGGTTCGCCGCTCGCATGGAGACCCCATTCCGTGATGCCATTACTGGCCGCCGTACCGGCCACACCCGCCACCGCGCCGACCGCGATCGAGGCGCCCATGCCCGTACCCAGGACCAATGCGCCTGCGCCGCCCGTGATAAGCCCTACGGCGATGCCCGCGATAGCCGCACCGATCATCCATCCTATGCTCAAATCCCCGCTGGGATCGCTGCCCATGATGGGATTGCCATTCGCATAGTTGTAGCGGTTGATAAGGTCGGTGGTATCCCAGCTCATGAAGCGCTTGATGCCGGGATGGTAGTAACGCGCCCTCAGATAGATCAGGGAAGACTCGAGATCGGTATATTCGGCGGTATATCTGAACGGGTTTACGCTGATATCGGCAAGCCGTTGACTGGCACCTTCTTCTTGCCCATAGGGTTCGTAAGCGTAGCTGGCATCCCTCTCGCAGGAGGCATCGAGGACGCCGACGATGTCCCTGAAGGAGGAGATGAAATAGTCGGGGACGGTGATCCCTGCGCTGTCGACCAGGCGAACGTATCTCTTGCTTCCGTGCGCCAGGTAGTGGCTGGTTTTATCTCCCTGTATCTCATTGACGATATTGGGGGATGAGGAATAGTCGTAATAAAACCGTATCGCCGCGCCATCATTGACCCTTTTACTGGCCCGCAGCCCATCGGGGTAGTAATCGTATTCGGCGACCAGATTGCCGCCGACATCGCTATATCCAATCAGCCTGTTTTGCGCGTTGTAGCGATATGTGCCGCCCGTCCCATCGTCTGTCAAATTGCCATTGGCGTCGTAGGCGAAGTTTCTTGCGCCGGACGAGGCGTCGATGCGCAATAACTTGTTGTCCTGATCGTAGGTATAGGTCGTCGACTGGCTTGTCGCGCCGACCCTGCGCTCTTCCTGGATGACGTTGCAGGCCGCGTCATACCGGTAGGCCGTGACGACAACCTCGCCACCCAGGATTTGTTTCCGCTCTTCCGTAAGCTGGTTGAGGCTGTTGAAACTGTAGTTCGCCAGATAATTCAAATTGGCATCTTGCGCAAACGCGCCCGAGCTGGATTGCAGCGTGACCATGTTACGGGTGATCGGATCGTAGGTATATTGCGTCACCAGCAAAACAGGATGGGTCGCCCCCTCGGACGTATCGGTGATGACCGCCTGCGCAAGGGAACCGAAACCATCATAGGAGAAACTGCTCGAGATGCCGTTGCTGACCTGGATCGACTTGAGCTTGCCGCTGTTGGCGGCGCTCTCCTCTTTGCTGTAATAGTCGGTCTGGACGCTGTAATCCTCTCCGACGATCTGTTGCCGAGTTACCCGGCCATAATTGTCGTACGTATATTGCGTGACCTTTCCTATGGCATCGGTGAATGTGCTGAGCAGCCCCGTGCCGAGGTCATATTCGTAAAGGATCTTTTTCCCGTCGGGATAGGTCACCGACTCAATCGCACCGCCCAAACTGTAGCCATACGCAATACTCCCGTTGCTCTCCCCCTGGCGGAACTCTTCTATGCTCCGCACCTTATACGTCAAGGGATCATAGGTATATTGCTTCTTGCACTGCGCCCCCTGGTCAGTCCATGCAACCGATACCAACTGGTTATTGGCGTTGTAGCCGCATGCGAACACCGTTCCCGCATAATCCGTGTAACTGGATACCAGGCCGATCTCGTTATAGACATACGAGTACTGCTGGCCGAGCGCATTGGTGTCGGTGAGCAACTGATTCAAATTATCGTAAAAATAGGTATCGCCGCCGGCGGTGGACGCTTTCGTCTCCGGTGCGCTGACATCAACGCCGATGAATACCGCATTGGTAAATAAATCCCTTGAAATGTCCTGGCGTTGCACGATGTCGTCACTGCCTGTCGCGCTGTAGGAACTGACCTGATTATTGACATCGTATTGGAAGGATGCCGCCAGCCATTCCTTCCCTGCCGATGGATCCCCCGTCAGTGACTTGATGATGTTCGAATAGCTGTTGGAGAGGCTCGACGCCGACAGGCTCTCGGAAGAAAGCTGGCTGGAGTCAGTGACTTGGTTGAGCGCATTGTCATGCTTGCTCAACGTGCTCACCTTGACGCCGTTAAAGAACTCGGTCTTGGTTTGAGCCACGGTGTCATATTCGTAGCGATTGACATTGCCAAGCGCATCCGTCGCCGTGGCCAGCTGGTTTCTGCTGTCATAGGTATACAGGATCCGGGAGTCGGCGCCCAGGATGCCTTCGGTCCAGATCAATTGGCCCTTGTCGTTGTACCCATTGGCGGTGAGCGTACGCTCCGCCTTGCCATTACCGCCGTTGTCGGCGGTTTTGACCAAATCCGTGAACCCATTGTTATAGGTGTAGGTTTCATATCCGTTGGCATATCGGGTCGTGGCCTTGTTGACGGGGTCGTCGAAAATACACTCCGTCACCACGCCCATGGGATCGGTCGAGGTCAGTTGGCGGCCGATATTGTCATAGGTATAGCTGGAACCATAATTCAGGGCATTAACCTGGCTAATCATCCACCCCGTCACCGTATCGATTTCAGTCGTATTCGGTATGCCTTGCGCATTGGTGGTGGTGACCGTCAATACGGGAACGGCCAGGGCGTAACGGGTCGAGGTCTCCGTGCTCTCCAGCGCATGGTTTTCGCCATCGGCCCATTCCAACTTCTCGTAAACAACCTTGCCCGAGGCGTTGTAGCGATAAGTGATCTTCTTGTTCGGGCTAAATATGTCTTTTCCAGCGGTGGAGACGACAAAGCCGTCTGTGCTCGTTGCGATATTCTTCTTGTCGTCGGTCAGGTCATTGGCAATTCTTCTGAGGATAGTCCCATCCGTACAGTCGTAAGTATCCTGCCGGACAAGCTGCCCATAGCCGGCATAATCGTAAAGGGTTTGCACCTTATTGAGCAGTTTGGGCGCCTCGCCCGCCACCCTGCTGCTATAGGAGCGGACTTCCGTCGGCGCGCCGTAATCGTCGAAATCCGATTCTATCTCGCTGATTAGCGTTTCCCCCGCGTCGTTGTAGATCTCGGTCACGACCTTGATGGGGGTCTGATAATTCGGTATCAGTTTTAATTCGTAGTACGGCGGAAAGTATTTCCCGTCGGTTTCGCTGATGAACGTATTGGTGACCTGCCGGATAAGCCGGCGCGGTGCATCCTTGGTGAAGGTCTTCGTCACGAGCTCGAGATGGAGCCGATTGTATTGATGCTCCACAACGAGCACGCCATCGTCGACCTGACTCACATAGCGGTAATCGTCGTCATTGCTTTGCAGCAGGCTATCTTGATATTTCCCCATGATGTACGTCGGATAACCCGTGTAATCGTGGGCATCGCCGTTGGGGTCATAGGAATAGGAAACCGACCTTGTCTGGATTTGTCCGGCGGTATCGACATAACTCTGCCTTGTCGCGGCGATGCAATCGATGCGATAAAACTGCGACCGGTTCGCATCGACATAATAACGCAGCGTGGTGTATTCATAGACGACCGAGACGTTGTTCGGATAAGTAATCTGAGAAATCAAGTCGTTCCTGACCAGCCCGCCTCGATTGGCGATGGTGAACTTTTGCCCCAGCGGATTGACGTAACCCACCAGATAGCTTTGGCTATCCACCAGATAGGCAAAGGAGATATCGTTTTTCCCTCCCTGGGGATAAGCGATCTCGATGCCCTCGCCGCTATAAGCGAAGGTGATCGCCTGCCCGGCAAACCCGACGATGCAGGACAACTTGCTGCTATAGACATCGCCCTCTTTCGTGTAATAAAAAATGGCAGGGTTGCCCCAGCGGTCCACCACGCCAATCAATCTGCCGTGAGCGTCGAAATACTGCGTTTCGCCGCTGATAAATTGCAATGTATTGCTGTACGTTAGCTGGTTATCGTAAGGGAACGTCCCCGAATCGTTGGTGAAGACAAGATCCTTCAGGTTGTAGTAGCGCAAACCCGAGTCATACATATCGTCGATGTAGTAAGCGGACGAACCATTAATAAATACCTGGCTCGCTGCGATATAGCTGAATGAATAGCTCCAGCCCAAAGGAAGCCCAAGAAGCGTGATCCCCGAGGCGATAGATTGCGGGCTGTAAACGATGGAAGGCGTAATGTTGTTGCCCAAGGCACCAAAGAAAGTCGGCGGCGAAAGAGTAACCTGCAGCGTGCCTGTGCGCGGATCGACCTCATAGCCAAGGGCGCTATAAGTCGGGGCGTTGGAATATCCCGGTTCGCTGGACGACGCAGCGAGCAAGTTCGCTTTCACTTTCAGGTTGGCCGCCTGATTCTCGAGCACCTTGACATCAAGATTATTTTTGTTTCCCATGGCACGCCCTATCTATCGGTATTTCGTGCGCACGACCGCTCTTCCTCCCGACATGCCGGTAGAGAGATTCAGCCTGCAAGATATCGCACGGATATGGTTGACGACGGCGTTCCAGAATAGGCGGCCATCGCTGCAAAAATGTCGGTTTGCCCCCACGGCCGACTCACGCGCAGTCGCGCCGACAACGCAAACTCATACCACGAAAAACACTGTGCGGCGGATGCCCATCGTGCACTCGCGTGCGTCAATGAGTATCCGCTGCAGCCTTCAACAGGCAGATCAGTAATAAGTGTTGAACAAGATCATGTCGATCATGGAGCCGGACGAAAAGCCCGCGAAGGATACGGTCAATCCGGTGCCGAAAGACAAATCGCCATCTCCGGTCACGCGCCCCGCCTCATAGGTCACGCCATCGCAGACCAGTTTGATATAACCGACGACATCATCATTGGTGCACAAGCGCAAAATAGTAAATTTCCCATCTTGCGGAAGCTTGAAACTGGCCGACGTGCCACCGCCGCCACCGCCATATTTGTTATTGCCAATTTGTATGGAATCGATTTTGCTGCCGCTCTTGATCACCACCTGTTGGCCGCCGGTATCCTGGATGGAGTTGAAAGACCCACCATCTCCGCCATAAGACATTTGATTTTTACCTGCTAGTGCCTTCATCACTACCTCCATCAATGTGTCGTCAGATTTGTTATTGGTGCGAGGATCTTTTCGAGCCAAGCGGCTTTGTCCCGTTCGGCTCGATCGGCCTTTTGGTCGAGGAGTTAACCCACGAACTGGAACCACTGCAGCTGTAGCAATGAATCGTTGTAATCATTGTCGGTGTAGTCTTCGCTGGCAAAGATGTATTTGCCAAAATAGACCGTTGCGCCGCTGGTAATCACATCCTGCGACCAGATCACCTGCGAATAGCGTTGCCCGCTATTGGTGCCGATCCAGATGGTGTAATTCCCGGAGGCATCCGCAGCCTGGAAGAACCCCTCGCCTATCTGCGTGGGTGTGCCGCCGCTGGAACTGGCCCCCTGCGTAGTGAAAACCACGTTTGAACTGCTGTCTTTCAGCTGAATAAACTGGTTTGCCGAGCTTTGAACCAGAGCAGACCAAAAAACTATTTTTCCGGAGGGAATATTGATGGCAATACCATTGCCATTTACGGGTCCAATTGCCATGTCTTTGCTCCTCAACCGATGCTGTTAAACCAGGTCAGTGTCAGGCAGGTATCATTGAAATCCTGATCCGCGCCGTCTTCACTAATGAAATTGAAACAACTGGAGTAAATCTGGCTGCCGATATTTAACGCGATTTCATCCCACATAACCTGGGACCAGGACTGGCCATTGTTATAGCCAATGAAAACGGTATAAACCCCGCTGCCTGCGGTAACAAACGAGCCCTGGCCAATTTGGGTCGGCGAATGCCCGCCTGTCGATGCACCTTTGCTCTCAATAACCACCTGATTCGTCGAGTCGCGAACCAGAACATATTGTGAGTACGATGCCTGGACATTCGCTGTCCAAAATAGCGTTTTGCCGACGGGTAAGGTGATGGTGATGCCATTACCGGAAACGGGTCCAATACTCATAAACCTCTCCTGCTATCAGTGTTGCCTGGGTTGATGATGGAACTGCCGTGAGATGGGGCTAACAAGCCGGTGCTATTATTGCTTTTACAAACAAAATCAGGCTGCTGCTGTTTTAGGGCATTGCAAATGTCATTGGCCATGGCAACCTGGCTTTGTGCCGTAAAGTTATTAGGAAACGCCTTTGCCGTCATAAATATCGACGATAGCTGTTGGTAATAACTATTATCGGTAATGATCGGCTGTTGCCAGAATTGCTGGGTGGCCACCAACAACGTCCGCCACGGCGTACCGGCGGGCAGATCTTTGGACTGCACGATATAATTTTTCATCGCCGTCCCGGTCATTAACGTGGTGAACGCTTGCGCATTGGCCGCACATTGGCTGCCCGGCTTGCACGTCGCGGCGCTGGAAACAAAAGCATCTTCAAATAACAGCGGTTGGGGGTGTTCTCCCCAAGGGGTAGGCACGACATACAGCGGTTTTTGCGCCGACGAATAGAGATTCACGTAGAAAGACTGCTCGGAAAAGCCCATGTCGGTACTGGCCTGCCCGGAGGCGAACACCTGCTCGGCACCGCCATTCGGGGCGTTATGATAGGTGTTATTGGTGCACTTGTTGACCCCGTTAAAGCTGCAGGTATCAGACAGTGAAACCAATTGATGGACAACGCCGTTATCAGGCGGCATTTGCATCGCCTGTTGCAACGCACCGTAACCATAGGTCTGCACATAAGCGTTGATATAATCGGAAGGAATAGCCCAACTGCCATTAAAGCTGCCTGCCATTTTGGCGACTGACGATGTTCGGGTATTCAAATAATTCAGCATTTTTGACAAGGTTTTCTGCTGCTGAATCGCCTGATCGAACGCGTAGAAAAAGTCCATGCAGAGCCAACTGGGGATCGCCCATAACTGGCCTTGGTAAGTCGCCCCCGCCAGCGCCACGGCCCAGGGCGCTTCGCCGGTAATCTGGGCGGGGTTGATCAGATGATTATCCGCCAGGAAACCCAGATAAAGGACATCAAGCTCAATCACGTCAAATCCATCATTACCCAGCAGGACCGGCAACTCGGTAAAACTGTAAATATTCACCTGCGGATTCAGCACGGCATTGAGTAACACCTGCGGGTGCTGCGACTGATAAGTCTGCACAATATAGGCGACCAAATTTTCGAAGTTATCCGTGGGCAGCGTAGGAAGAAAAGGATAAAGCGAGACGTTCAATACTTGCGTTTGCTGCCCATTCAGCACCAGCGTTTGATTGGGGCCGCTGGGCGTTATGGTCATCGCGCGGGTTTGCAGGTTATTGCACTTTGCCCAATTAATAACAGGGTCTTTCGGCCTGCTGGTGTTCTGTCCGACAAAGAATGACTGCCCCGGCTGCACCTTAATGAACCAATCGAAACTGCTGCCTGAAGAGATCGTCCAACCGTCAACCGTGCAAGTAATGGGCGATAAGGAGGTGTTTTTCAATATTAGCTGGCCGGCAACAACCGCAGTGCTGCTAAAAAAGGACAGCATCACTGCAAAGGCGTAGAATAACGCCCGATAAATTAAGTTCATAGAAGCCTCGCATAAAAACAATAAACAACGGCGCCTCCTTTTTTTCGAGGAAAATAAAAGGCGTAATTATTCCGTGGCGGTATGCGGCAGAAAAATAAAAGTCACTCTGAAAGCTAATGTTTTTATGTTTAACTCTATTAGCGTGATCTTTATATTTATTGAAATGACTTTAAATGTGAATATTCGATAAAACATTGGGGTCGTGAATCTTTTTTAATATAGCATCAAGGGTAATTCCCTGCAAAGATCCTCAAATAAAAATTATGTATTCATCCGGGTACATACTCACCATGATAATAAAATACGGCTGCAATTATTCGATATTTATTGATTCACGTACCGCCTCTGCTTAAGGTCGCGACTGGCGCGGCCTGGCGGACTAGCCATCCCCCGCCGGTCAGTCTATCGCCACACAAAAAACGTGTCTAAATGTTTGCCAGCAAACATTTTAGCCGGCAGGTGCAACCTCGGGGGAGCCACGAACGGTCATAAAAACAGCAACATATTGATTGAAGCTAAAAAAAATCAGTAAAATCAAAGGGAAATAAGCTATTGAGTCCCAGGCTAAAAAGCCATATATTGTACGCGATTTTTTACCGGGTTTACTTTTAAATTCAATTAATTCAACCAGGGCGTTTTGATACCCCCGGTTGTAGGAGAGATATGATGACGGATAAAGTCCGTATTGACACTTTAGTTGCGAATTCATTAAACGGAAACAATGAAACCTATTTGGCGAGACAGGCCGAATTTGAATCGAATGTCAGGAGTTATCCGCGCAAATTGCCACTGGCCATTGCCAAAGCAGAGGGCGTGTGGATCACAGACGTTGAGAATAATCAGTATCTTGACTGCCTGGCTGGCGCCGGAACCTTGGCGCTTGGGCACAACCACCCTGACATGCTGAAAAGCATCCAAGATGTCATTACCAGCGGCTTGCCGTTACATACTCTCGATCTGACAACGCCGTTGAAAGATCGTTTCTCCGAATATCTGCTCTCCTTGTTACCCGGCCAGGGTAAAGAGTATTGCCTGCAGTTCACCGGCCCTTCCGGCGCAGACGCCGTTGAAGCCGCACTGAAACTGGCAAAAAAACACACTGGCCGCTCCGGCGTGATCAGCTTCTCCGGCGGCTATCATGGCATGACCCATGGTGCGCTGGCGGTAACGGGTAACCTGTCACCGAAAGAAGCCATCAACGGCATGATGCCGGAAGTCCAGTTTATGCCTTACCCGCACCTGTACCGCTGCCCGCTGGGCATTGGCGGCGAGGCTGGCGTCAAGGCATTGACCTACTATTTCGAAAACCTGATCAATGACGTCGAAAGCGGCGTACGTAAACCTGCGGCCGTCATTCTGGAAGCCGTTCAGGGTGAAGGCGGCGTTAACCCGGCGCCGGCCGAGTGGTTGCAGCGCATTCGCAAAGTCACTCAGGAACACGGCATTTTGCTGATCATCGATGAAGTTCAGGCCGGCTTTGCGCGTACGGGCAAATTCTTCGCCTTTGAGCACGCGGGCATTGAGCCGGACATCATCGTGATGTCCAAAGCCGTAGGTGGCGGTTTGCCATTGGCCGTACTGGCCATCAAGAAGCAGTTTGACGCCTGGGAGCCTGGCCACCATACCGGTACCTTCCGCGGCAACCAATTGGCGATGGCTACCGGCCTGACCACCCTGCAGCACCTAAAAGACAACCAGATTGCCGAAAAAGTGGCTGCCCAGGGCGAATGGCTGAAAGCCAAACTGGCCGAGCTGCAAAAGCGTTATCCGGTGATAGGTCACGTGCGTGGTCTGGGCTTGATGATTGGCATTGAGATCGTCAAACCTGGCGAAGCGCAAGATCATATGGGTTGCTACCCTGCCGATGGCCAATTATCCGCATTGCTGCAGAAAAAATGCTTTGAAGCCGGGCTGATTCTGGAGCGCGGTGGCCGCAATGGTTGCGTACTGCGTCTCCTGCCTTCCCTGCTGATCACCAACGATGAGTTGGGTATTTTCCTGGATAAATTTGAACAAGCCCTGTTAGCGGCCGGCGTCAAACCCGTCTGAGTGGAGTGAATGACCGCGATGTCCAAGTTAAACCCGATTCTGGCGGCCTCGGCGCAAAGCACCGAGGCATACCAGCAAGCGATTGCACAAAGTAGCCAGGCCGTTGTGCAGTGGCTGCAACAACCTGAGATGTATCAGGGGAAAACCGTTGCCGAACTGCGTGAACGCATTACGCTCGATTTCAATCCACAGGGCCTGGGCAACCAGGCCGCGATTGAACGCGCGATTGAGTACTTTTTAAAAGACAGCCTGTCGGTTCACCACCCACAGTGCGTGGCGCATTTGCATTGCCCAAGCCTGGTGGTCAGCCAGGCCGCTGAGGTTTTGATTAACGCCACCAACCAAAGCATGGACTCCTGGGATCAAAGCCCATCCGCCACCATCATCGAGATGAAGTTGATCGAATGGTTGCGTACCCAGGTGGGTTATCAGCCTGGCGATGCCGGGGTATTCACCAGCGGTGGTACCCAGAGCAACCTGATGGGCCTGATGTTGGCGCGCGATGCCTTCTTTGCGCGCCAGGGGCACTCTATCCAGCAGGATGGCCTGGTCGGCAACCTGAAAAAGATTAAAGTCTTATGTTCTGAAAACGCCCACTTCTCGGTGCAAAAGAACATGGCGTTGCTGGGTCTGGGTTATCAATCCGTCACGCTGGTGAAAACCGATCGGTTCGCGCGTATGGACCTGAACGATTTAGCCGAAAAAGTGGCGCAGGCCGAAGCCAATGGCGAGCAGATCCTGGCGATTGTAGCGACCGCAGGCACCACGGATGCCGGTGCTATCGATCCCCTGCGCGCTATCGCGCAGTTGGCGGCGAAACACCAGATCTGGGTGCATGTCGATGCAGCCTGGGGCGGTGCATTGTTGCTGTCGGAGAAATACCGCGATTATCTGGATGGCATTGAATTGGTGGATTCCATTACGTTGGACTTCCATAAGCAATTCTTCCAGACCATCAGTTGCGGCGCCTTCTTGTTGAAAGAAGCCCGTCACTATGAGCTGATGCGCTATCAGGCGGCCTACCTGAACTCCGAGTTCGACGAAGCGCAAGGCGTGCCGAACCTGGTGTCCAAATCGCTGCAAACCACCCGCCGTTTCGATGCGTTGAAACTGTGGATGGGTCTGGAAGCGCTGGGGCAAAAGCAGTACGCGGAGATCATCGATCACGGCGTTACGCTGGCGCAGCAGGTTGCGCACTACATCGGCGATCAACCATCGCTGGAACTGGTTATGCAGCCGCAGTTGGCCAGCGTCCTGTTCCGTTACCTCCCGCCACAGTTGGCGGCGAGCGGCGATGCGGCGATTGCATTGCTCAACCAACGGATTGGCGATGCTCTGCTGGAATCGGGCCGCGCCAACGTGGGCGTTACCGAGTTTGATGGCGTCACCTGCCTGAAAATGACGTTATTGAACCCGACCGTCAGCCTGGAAGACATTAAAGTGTTGCTGGCGCTGGTGGAAACCACTGCACAGCAGTTGCCGACCGCTTAAACCCGGTTTGCCGTTAACTGCAGTTAAAAGCCGATAGCATTCTGCTATCGGCTTTTTTATTGCGATCGCAGAAGGTTTCTCTCCTCAACGATGGCCTGAGAAACCTGACCATCAGTTAAGCACTATCTGCAGCATGCCCAGAGAGGCTATGGAAATAATCAGCGTCGGCAGCATCGAAAACCGAATAGCGCAGCCTATCGCGATAAACATGGCGATAATTTCTGCCGGATTGGATGACACAAAGTAAGGTGAGATGGCTGACACCATTACGCATCCGGGCGCACTTTCCATGACGCTTCTTGCGCGGGGGCTGAGGTGGCGATTTCTCAAGACAAGATACCCCAGTATCCGGCTCAGATAGGTCACTAACGCCATCCCGGCGATGGTTAAACAGGCAGCCCAGCTCATTGGTTTTTATCTCCCCAGAACCATGCCGCCAATAACCCGCTGAACGTTCCTGCAAGCACATAGGCATGGCCAGGAATGACAAGATACACCGCCGCGGCAACCGCCAGGCTGACCAACCAGGGGCGGGCAGCCCGATATCCTTTCCACATACCCCGAAGAAGGACAATAAACGTGGCGGGAAAAGCCATCGCGAAACCATACTCTTCTACATTTCCCAATATTGGGCCAACCAGGCACCCCAGCACCGAAAATCCCACCCAGACGGGATAAAAAGGGAAACAGGCCCCGAGGAAGTAAGGCATGGAGAGGCTCTTATCCGCCGGCATGATGGCGGCATTCTTCAGGGTTTTAGAATAGGCCACCGCCCAGCCCTCATCAGCCATCAGGAAAAGTGCCGGCAGCACTTTACGACGAGGAAGATGCTTGAGGTAAGGCGTCAGAGCCGCTCCCATAATGATATGCCTGCTGTTGATCAAAAATGTCAGCAAAATGATGGTCAGTACCGGCAGCGGTTCCTGCCAGAGCTGGATGGCCGCAAACTCCGAGCCACCGGCAAAGTTCAGCGCCGTCATCAGGCCAAGCTCTGGCGTGGCAAGACCGGCCTTTGATGCCTGAGCGCCTAAAACCAGAGCGTAAGGCGCAATGGCGAGCAGCAAGGGGATTCCATCTTTCACTCCCTGTGTAAACGAATTGCTGCGAGAATAATTATCCATCACATAATGTCCTTCGGTTCCCCCACCTTAAGGTAAGGCGTTAAGGCGATACAATTTACGGTACTGATATAAAAACAAAATTGAGCATTTTGGGCCGCCAATACGATAACCTCAAACGGCAATATTTGTCTGCCGAATAATGTAGATCCGAAAGACGGAAGCGGCCTTGGCGTAGGATATAATAGAAGGCGGAAGGCGCAGCATTGGCATTGATAACCTGCACAGAACGCCTTCTCTCTTTTTCTTTGGTTCAGGATACGAAGCATGATGACTGATCCCGATTTCAACCTGCTCATTGCCCTCGACGTGTTACTGGCCGAAGGCAGCGTGGCCGGCGCGGCGCGGCGTCTTGGGTTAAGCGCCTCGGCCATGAGCCGCACGCTCAGCCGCTTGCGCACGGCAACCGGCGATCCTTTACTGGTGCGCGCCGGGCGCAATATGGTGCTGACACCTTATGCCGAAGAGATACGCGAGCGTACGCAAAATACCGTTTTTGAGGCACGCGCCGTGCTCCGCCCTTCTGCAACAGAGCTGGATCCGGCCACGCTGGAACGCACCTTTATCCTGCGTACCAACGACGGCTTTGTGGAGGCTTTTGGCCCAGCGCTTATCGCGGCGGCGGCAACGGCAGCCCCCTTGGTGCGTCTGCGCTTTGCGCCAAAACCCGAGAAAACCTCAAAGCCTTTGCGAGCAGGCTTGGTTGATCTCGAGATCGGCGTGTTGGGTGACATGGGGCCGGAAATACGCCTGCAAACGCTATTCAGGGACAGGTTCGTGGGGGTGGCAAGAAAGGGTCATCCACTGGCGCTACAGCCTGACGTGACCCTTGAGCACTATGTTGCCTGCGGGCACGTTGTCGCCTCGCGCAGCGGGCGGATAAACGGGCCGGTGGACCAGGCGCTGGCTGAGTTGGGGCTGGCGCGGAACATCGCCGCCGTGGTGCCGAGCTTTCCCGCCGCGCTGGCGGTGGCTCAGGCGTCTGACCTGGTGGCGCTGGTGCCCGCCTCTTTTCTTATCAATCAACCCATCGTTAGTGGGAACGGGGTCGTCGCCGCACTTTTCGCTTTTGAACTGCCGGTAAAAACCCAGGGCATTACCGTCTCGCAAATGTGGCATCCGCGCTCCGAAGTGGATCCGGCCCATCGTTGGCTTCGGCAATTGGTATTGACTGTTTGCCGCCGGCAAGCACCGGAGTCATGAAAAAGCAAACAGATGCCGTGATGTGTTTCTTATGCCGGAGTAAAACGTCGGATAGAGTAGTAATACAAGCTTGAACGGTTTAGGGCAAAGAGAACCCAAAGGAGCGTTGGGCTGGATAATTACGCAGCGCAACCATTATTATGAAAGGTATTTATTGGTTTGATTCATTTGGCTTTAATAGTGCCCACTATGCAGTGCATTAAAACGATGACGCCCAATCAATCGAAGCACTGCATAGTGGAGCGGGAATATTAACGTAATGAATTCGGTTTTCTAACCTTATGTAACTAAATAAACCGAAAATACAAAAATAAAAGCGCCAGAAATATCGAAGACACAATATATTGGCGCTCACCGGTCTATTAATTATCCATCAAGGCTAACACTTTTTATTGGCCCTTACTTTTTCAGGGGAAATAAAATAATCAATCACTTCATCATCTACGCATTGATTGACGTTGGAAAGCGCAATCGTATGCCCGTCGCCATTCACCGTAATCAAAGGGCTGTTAAAAAACGTCGCCATCCGTTTGGCCCCCTCATAAGGGGCGCCAGGTTATCTACTTTTTCCAGCAACGCGGGATATATCGCCGTGGCATCGGCTTTCGTTAATGGGCACTGCTGCTCTTCTTCACAATAGGGGGCAAAACGTTCGAATGAATGCTGGAAGGACAATGCCTGTTTGTAATCGCTGCTGAACGCATCGTCCGAGATGTCCATCACGCCGTCGAATACCAGGGCCCTTATATTTTTCGGGAAACGCTCTGCGGTAGCCGCGCAGGGATCTCTCCCCCGTCGAACCATTGATTAAACGAACTGTTTTTGCAGGAAACCCAGGATATCGGCTGAGTTTGGCTGGCAAAAGCCGCTGGTGGGCAAAAAATGACGGCAATAAAGGCGATTGTCGGAAACTTCACACTCCCCCTCGATAAAACAACATTAAGGCTATAAATCGTCCAGGCCTTAGTTATATACGGCAAATACTCGCAAGAAATTAATGAAACTAAATAAACTCGCTTTTTACAGGCCGACTTTTCTTAGGGGATGTCTCAAGGCCGGGCGAAAAAGTAGTTTAGGTAGGTAACTAAAGGGTGCTGCGCAATGGCATACAGAGAATCATCCTCGGATTTTTATTAATAATTCGTGTCAAAAGCAACATATACTTAACAGCCTAACGAATCAAATGGTACAATTCGGCGCATTCACTGTTTAATTTTTTGCCACGCACCCCGCCTTAGAGCAGAGTGCGGCGCAACGATTACACTTTGGTAAACGAGTAGTAAGACACATTATTTTCGGAGACCGCCTGAACATGTCTGATTCAACTGCCCGGCCGGGTATAAAGCTTAAATTATGGTGTTGTTTATTAGGGGTAATTCTTGCCGTTACCGGCTTATTTTTCGCCATTGCCGGCGGAAAGTTAGTCTCGCTCGGCGGCAGCGCCTACTTCCTGATTGCCGGTATCGTCACCCTGCTTTCCTCCATCCAATTCTTCCGTCGCAAATCCTCGGCAGTCACGCTGTTCCTGCTGGTTTTCATCGGTACGCTGATTTGGTCAGTGGCCGACGCCGGTTTTGATTTCTGGCCCTTGATTTCGCGGCTGATGGTGCCAACCGGCCTGATGATTCTGGCCTTCCTTAGCTGGCCTGCACTGCGTAAACCGGAAGGGAAATCGCCGCTGGCGAAACTCTCTTATCTGCTCTCCGCCGTGTTGGCTGTGGGTATGGTCGGCGCCTTCGTGCAGATGTTCCAGCCGCACCCCACCGTCGCTTTCAACGGCCAGCAATTGCCGTTGATCCCGGTAGATAAAGCCAAACAGCAAAAAGACTGGGACAACTACGGCAATACCCCAGGCGGCAGCCGGTTCGTGGCGCTTGATCAGATCACCCGCGATAACGTGAAAGATCTGAAAGTCGCCTGGACCTTCCATACTGGCGATACGCCGATCAGCCCTGGCGGCAACGGCGCAGAAGACCAGCAGACGCCGCTGCAAATCGGCAACCGCATCTTCTTGTGTACGCCGCACAACAACGTCATCGCCGTCGAAGCCGACAGCGGGAAAGCGATCTGGAAGCGTGAAATCAACGCGCAATCGCAGGTCTGGAACCGCTGCCGCGGCCTGGCCTACTTCGACGCCACCAAAACCCTGCCACCGCCGACGGTCCCAGGTTCAACGCCTGCAGCACCGGTTCAGCTTGCGGCCGGTGACAGCTGTCAGCGCCGTATTCTGATGAACACCATCGATGCGCGCCTGGTGGCGATCAACGCCGATAACGGCGAGTTCTGCCAGCACTTTGGCAACAACGGCATCGTCGATCTGAAAGCCGGCCTGGGCGATGCCTCGGATCCGAAATACCAGCTGACCTCCGCCCCTACGCTGGCGGGCACCACCGTCGTCGTGGGCGGCCGCGTGGCCGATAACGTGCAAACCGACATGCCTGGCGGCGTGTTGCGTGGCTTTAACGTGATCACCGGTGAAATGCGTTGGGCGTTCGATCCGGGCAATCAAGACCCGAACGCCGCGTTGAAGCCGGGTCAAACCTTTGTGCGCAGTACGCCGAACTCCTGGGCACCGATGTCCTACGATCCGGCGATGAACACCGTATTCATGCCGATGGGCAGCTCTTCCGTGGATCTCTGGGGTGCTAACCGCAACGCTCTGGACCACAAATACGGCGCGTCCATTCTGGCGCTCGACGCGACAACCGGGAAAGAAAAGTGGGTTTATCAGACCGTACATAACGATCTGTGGGATTTCGATGTCCCTATGCAACCGAGCCTGATCGATTTCCCGATGAAGGACGGCACCACCCGCCCTGCACTGGTGTTCGGCGGCAAAACCGGGCAGATCTTCGTGCTGGATCGCCATACCGGCAAACCCCTGACCGAAGTGAAAGAGCTGCCGGTGAAAACCCGCAACATCCCAGGCGAGCAGTATTCGGCGACGCAACCCTTCTCTGTCGGCATGCCGCAGATTGGCGCAGAGAAGTTAACCGAATCCGACATGTGGGGCGCAACGCCGTTCGATCAGTTGATGTGCCGCATCAGCTTTAAATCGATGCGTTATGATGGTCTGTTCACCGCACCGGACACCGATCTCTCGCTCAGCTTCCCAGGTTCGCTGGGCGGCATGAACTGGGGTGGATTGTCTACCGATCCGAACAACCACTACATCTTCGCCAACGATATGCGTTTGGGCCTGTGGGTGCAGATGATCCCGCAAAAAACCGACGCCAATGCGCCGGCCAGCAACGGCGGCGAATCGGTTAACGCCGGTATGGGCGCCGTGCCGTTAAAAGGCACCCCTTACGGCGTTAACAAGAACCGCTTTATGTCGCCACTGGGCATTCCGTGCCAGAAACCGCCGTTCGGCACCCTGTCCGCTATCGATCTGAAAACCCAGAAAGTGGTGTGGCAGGTACCGGCCGGTACCGTGCAGGATACCGGGCCATTCGGCATTAAAATGCGCGCCCCAATGCCGGTAGGCATGCCAACGCTGGGCGGTACGCTGGCAACCCAGGGCGGCCTGGTGTTTATCGCCGGCACCCAGGATTACTACCTGCGGGCATTTGATTCATCCACCGGTAAGGAAGTGTGGAAAGCGCGTCTGCCGGTCGGCAGCGGCGGCACCCCGATGAGCTACGTCTCACCGACCACCGGTAAGCAGTACATTCTTATCTCCGCCGGCGGCGCACGCCAGTCACCGGACCGTGGCGACTACGTGATCGCTTACGCGCTTGAGAAGTAACGCTCAAGGTTAGCAATAACGCCAAGCCCCTTTCGCAACGACAGGGGCTTTTTTACGTCTTTTACAGCTCAAAAGTTACAGTGAAATGCGCAATGATTCAGGCAAATGCACGATCAGGTAATCCAAAAACGCCCGGACCGCAGGATTCATGTTCTTCCTGCTGGGAAATACGGCGTGAATAATACGTTCATGGGTGGCCCAGGGTTTCAATATTTGAATCACCTTCCCTTCAGCAATGGCCGGATAAGCGATGATGTCGGGAATAAGCCCAATACCAACGCCATTCACCGCCGCTTCCAATTGCACCCTGGGATTTAGGCAAAACAACATCGGGTCATGGGTAATGGTGATCCCTTCTTCGGTGATATTATTGATGAGTTCCCATTTTTGCTCGCCTTCCAAACGATCAAGCACAGAGCTTAACGTATGCATTTTCGTTAATTGCGTTGGCGATCCCGGCATGCCGTGTCGCTTCAGGAATCCGGGGCTGGCGACAAGTATAAGGCGACTGGTTGCCAGCGGACGCGCAATCAATCCCGGTTCCTCGTCAATACACCTGCTGGCCCGCAGCACCAAATCCATACTTTCTTCAATGACCTGAACGTGCCTGTCCGTAGCGTCTATCGTTACGCGGACCTGAGGATAGCGGGTCATAAACCCCGGTAAAATCGGCGCCAAGTGATATTGCGCCAATACGGTGAGGGAACTTACCCGTACCAACCCGGAGGGCTCCGCCGTTAACTCAGATACCGAGTCATAAGCCGCCACGCCCTCTTTAACCATATCTGCGGCGCGCTGGTGCAATATGCGCCCTGCCGCCGTCAGGGCAAAACGGCGGGAATTTCTTTGAATCAGACGTACATTAAGCCGTTCCTCAAGCTGGGTCACGCGGCGGCTCAATAAAGACTTCGTTAATCCGGACTGACGTTCGGCGGCGGTATACCCCTTGTGTTCGGCCACCAGATAAAAATAATAGATGTCATTAAAATCCATTGTAATGTCCTGTTTTGAGGCCGGTCATTTCATCAATTGCTGCACGGCCATTATGATAGCGCCCAAAGCACCAACCAGAGCAACCAACAGGAAATAATCTTGACCCGCCAATAGCGTAGCCTGTTGCTTCACCATTTGAGCCACCCAGGCGAAGGCCATATTGTCCGCCACCGGCGTAGCCACCTGCCGGGCATACAACGTGCTGACTTGCACAAGGGTATCCGCGTAACGGGGATTATTGGCAGTGATTTCGGTATTCAGCACCGCATAGTGCACTGTAGCGCGCCACTGCATGCCGATGGTCGCGGCAGAAATCCCCAGTGCCATGCAGAGTTGAGCGGCCATGTTTTTAACCTGCTGAGCATGAGAGAAAACCGTTTCATTCTGCTGGACCTCTCGAAAAGTGTGCATGGCAGTAGTGGCCATCACCAGCATGATGAAGATGCCATTGCACAACAGCGCCGGCAGGATGTCCGACATGATATTGGCCGTCGGCGTTAATCGGGACATTATCCAGCCATAGGCCGCTAACGCGAGAAACCCGCTAACGAAAAACTTCTTGGATGCAGGCCGTTTAGTCATAATGAAGCCCATCATCAGCCAGGCGACCAATGCGGATGACAGCCCCAACGCATGCCAATTCCCCACAGTGCTCCAACTGAACCCCAAAGCTTGCTGGAGAATTTGCGGAATGATGTAGTTATTGGCCCCTAGCACCAGGTAACAAAGTGAAAACAGTAATAACCCGACGATATAGCGTCGATTGGAAAACAGCGTTCTCACCATCAGCAACGGCTCGCCATGGAAACGCACCATACTGTTAAAAAAGTAAATCAAGGCGCATAAACCCGTCAGGGCGATAATCGACAGAATCAGCAACTCACTGAAAAAATTGTAGTTTGAGCGCTGCAATGCCCACAGCATGGCGAATGCCCCTCCCGCCAGCCACATCAGCAAGAAAGGATGAGACTGGCTTTTTGTCAGTTCCGGCGGCGTCTGCCAGGGTAAACAAAACGACGCGGTCACAAAGACCACCAGCGCCACGGCTATCAACATCAGGAAAAGTGCGGACCAGGTATCTTCACTCACGGCCAGCGCGGCAAGAAAAGGAGACAGTGCAGTCCCCAACGCCAGGCCGGAGGCAAACACCTTGATGCCAGTGAAGCGCAGTGGGCTGGGCGGCAACAGATTAACCAACACCCGCGCCCCCGTCATGAACGAAGCTCCCCCCACCGCCATCACCACCCTGCCAAACAGGAACGGATAATAAGTATTGCTTTGCGCGCAAATCCAGGCACCTAGACTGAAAATAGCCAGTGAACCCCATATATATCTCCGCCACCCCATTCGTTCGACCAACCAGCACTGCAAGGAGATCATTACGATCGCCACGCAGGCATAGGCTGCGGTAATAAAGCTGTATTCTTCTGGCGAACTGCCGGTTTCGCCCATAATGGGAGCGGCCGCAAAAGCGATCATCCCGGCCTGCAAGAAATCTAACGTGGTTAGCAGAAATATGGTCACGAGCAACAGCGTTTGATGAGCGGGACGGGTAATATGCCAGGATGATGTATTAGCCATTTTGCTTTAGGATCTCCTGAATAATTGCCGCTGCCTGCTCATCTTCCCGATCATAAACCGACGTTTCCCAACTCTGACGATGAGATGGCAACGTTGATAGCGCAGTACCGGCAGTACTGGTATCGACAGAGACCGTCATCGACAAACCAGGCCGTAAAGGATGCTGAGCCAACTCGTCGGGATCCAAAGCGATCCGAACAGGGACTCGCTGCACCACTTTTATCCAGTTCCCCGTGGCGTTTTGTGCCGGCAACAACGAGAAGGCGCTACCGGTTCCTGGTTCAATCCCCACGACCTGGCCGTGGTAACGTCTCTCGTGGCCATAGAGGTCCGAGGTCAGCGTAACCTTATGCCCGGCGCGCAGACTGCCCAACTGCGTTTCTTTGAAGTTGGCCGTGACCCAGACAGCGTCAAGTGGAACCACCGTCATCAACGACGCCCCAGCGGTAACATGCTGCCCTACCTGCACTCTGCGCTGGGCAATAAAGCCGGCTACGGGAGCGATAACTTGCGTACGATGATAGTCGAGCCAAGCCGCACGCAGGGTTGACTCTGCTTCAAGCACATCGGGATGCGTTTGCAAAGTCGTGTTTTCCGTCAGCGTTTGCGCCGCCTGATACTGACGGACGGTCACATTAAGGGTCGCCTGCGCGTTGCTCAGAGCATCGCGTGAATGCGCCAGTTCTTCTGTGGAAATAGCAATACTCTGTCGCAACCCTTCACGTCGGTTGAAATCAGCCCTTGCTTTATCCAGTGCTGTCTGGTCCACGGCGATCGCCGCTTTCAATTCCGCCAGCACCGCATATTGGTTGCGTACCTGCCGTACCGCAGCAGCCAACTGCGATTTTGCCTTCTCCAGCGCTAAACGGGCATCAATCGGGTTGATGGTGACCAGGCCTTCTCCTCGCTGAACAAAATCGGTGTTGTCTGCGGCTATTTGCGTAACCGTTCCCGATACCTGAGCCGTTACCTGCACCAGATTACCCTCAACATAAGCATCTTCGGTCATCAACGAATCGTGGTTTCGGATTGTCCAGGCGGCATAAACGGCAGCGCCGGCCAACAGCACTGCCGACAGCAGCAATAACCGCTGTGTTTTATTTGGAACAGGTTTGGTTTTGTGCTCTTCATTCATCGCGTCATGCTTCCTGGAGGGGATGTCAGGAAGCCTATCGTCGTCTCGAATAAGGGACAATACTGAAACATGTGACGCTTGGTCCTAAAAATAGGACAACAAAGGCGAGTGATCTGTGCTTCATTGCCAATGCGACGCTGCACTGGATCGGTACACTCAACGTAAACAAGGGAAATTTCAGCAAATCGGTTTCGCTGCCGCCTGGCCTCTGCCATGGTGAATGGGCATTGAATTAAGTGACATCATGATGATTAAAAAAACGGCCCTCATTTTACAAGAATAATCCTACTGTTTTACCCGGCATTATATCTCATTCTTCCAATCGGATTTTTATCGCGCCAGGCCCGGTTATTGGCATATTTCCGCAGGCACGAATATTATTAAAACAGTTCCTTTTGGAGCGAATCTCAGGCGGTTTTCATAAAGGAACAAGACATGAACGTTTTACCTGATCGCAGTGATGACAATCATCCTGTTGATATAGCTAATGTAATTTTTGACGGGTTACCGAATCTCATTGGCGTGGGTAAAAGCCTGGGCGGACACTTTAATAAAGGGTGGCGCGAATATACCGGGGGAGCCTCGTTTGATAATGAGGATAGCGGCTGGCTGAAAGCCCTGCACCCGGCTGACTATGCGCCGGTGCACAGCCTTTGGCAGCAGGCGATGGCTACCGCCACCTCGTTCGTGAATGAAAGCCGCCTGCGCCATTGCAGCGGTGAGTTCCGCTGGTTTTTGCTGTCGTTCAACGCCGCCAAAGATCCCCAGCCTGGAGAACCGCGCTGGTCCCTTACCTGCGTGGATATCCATGAACAAGTGCTGGAAAAACATATCCTCGCCGCGACCTTGGCTGCGCAGCAAAACATGCTCGATGCCAGCGTCGACTGCATCAAAATCATCAATAATGACGGTTCGTTGCTGCACATGAACAAAGCCGGCTGCATTGCTCTTGGCCTGGATGAAAACCAAAAACAGTTTGGCATGTCGTGGCTGGGGCTGCTGCCGGTAGAAATACGTAAGCGCGGCAGAAAAGCGCTGCGCAAAGTGTTGAATGGCCGCAATGCCAGATTTGCCGGCCTTAGCAGCGCACCGAATGGCAAGATGCAGCACTGGGATAATATCCTCAGCCCGGTCACTGATAAAAATGGCCGGATACAAAATATATTGTGCGTTTCCCGCGATGTGACCTCGCAAAGAATAGCGGAAAAGCGTTTGCTGATCGCCAGTGAATATGACGAACTGACCGGGTTGCCTAACCGACGGTTATTCAAGAAAAAGTTAAAACAGGAAATGAAACGCGCCCTGAGCAACAATAAATTGCTCGGGCTGATTCTGTTGGATCTCGACCACTTTAAACTGGTTAACGACACCCTTGGGCATGCCGCAGGCGATCATCTGTTGCGCGTGTTATCCAAAAGGCTCACGGCGCACCTGAACCCTAACTCTTTTGTTTCCCGGCTCGGCGGCGATGAGTTTGCGGTGGTCATCAGCGACATGGACGATGAGCAGGATATCTTCAAAATCGCCAATAACTTTCTGTTGCAACTCGAATCGCCGATCACCCACGGCGGTAAGGCGCTGCATTGCGGCATGAGCATAGGTTGCGCCGTTTACCCTCAGGACGCCCGCGACCCATCGGAACTGATGAAGTGCGCCGATACCGCGCTGTATGAACTTAAAGACGGCGGCCGCGGCGGCGTTTATATGTTCAATCAGCAGATGATGGAGAAGGCAAAGGCGCGCGCCTCACAACTTAACCATGCACGGCAGATTGTGCGTGATAACCGCATCCGCCCCAGCTATCAACCTAAGGTCAATTTGGCCAACGGCGCTATCGTGGGTTTTGAGGCGCTATTGCGCTGGTATTGTCCGGTAAACGGCATGCAGTTGCCGGATACCGTCAGTGAAGCCTTCAGTGACTATGAGCTGGCGAGCAAAATCAGCGAAGCCATGCAGATGAAAGTCTTTGCCGACATCTCGCGTTGGATCGATGCCGGGGTAGACGTTTTGCCGGTGTCGTTGAATGCGTCCCCTATCGAGTTTTTACGCGACAACTATGCCGAAACCTTCCTGCAACGATTGCTGATGTTCCGCATCCCGCACCACCTCATCGAGCTGGAGGTCACCGAACATGCGTTCAACAAACACGGTTCAAAGTATGTTTTGCGGGCCTTGCAAATGCTCAAGGAAATGGGCATTCGGATTGCGCTCGACGACTTTGGCACCGGGCATTCGGCCTTTACGCATATCATGAACTACCCGCTGGACTGCATTAAACTGGATTGCGATTTTATCCGCCGGATGAACGACGAGCCGGCCATATTGGGCATCGTCGAAAGCATGGGCATTCTGGGGCAGAAATTGGCTATCGATATCATCGCCGAAGGGATTGAAACCGAGCAGCAGCGCCAGACGTTGTGCGACGCCGGTTTTTATTTCGGACAGGGCTTTTTATTCAGCAAGGCCGTTGAGGCGCCCAAGGTGATCAACCTGCTGCGGGAAAATGCTCGTTATAACGAAGAAATTGACGATTGAGGCGGGCAACATTTCGCTGCAACCTGATTTTTCTAAAATTAGTTAGTTAATTTTGTTCGTTCACAGATTTAGCGGCTTCGAGGATAGTGAGCAGACCGCCTCAACAACATAATAATGCAGGTAATAATCATGATGTATAGCGCTAAATTAACCGCAGCGGCGGCACTTCTGAGCATGTCCTTCATCGCCAATGCCGCACCGGGAATTGATCTGATCGCCAATGAAACCCCGATCAACACGGTTAAAAGCCCAGAAGCCGTCGCCAAGATCCCGGCGGGATTTAAATTCGTGGAGCCGGGTACGCTAACCGTCGCCGTATCGATATTGGGTAGCGGCCCACCGTTCGGGCTGTACGCCCGCGACAATAAAACGGTGATTGGCAGTGAGTCGGATATTGCCCGGCTGGTCGCCGATGGGCTTGGGCTAAAACTCAAACTGGTGCCGACATCCTGGGAAGACTGGCCGCTGGGGGTGACCTCAGGGAAATACGACGCGGCAATTTATAACATCACCGTCACCCATGAGCGTAAAACCAAATTCGACTTTGCCACTTATCGCCAGGACACGCTGGGCTTCTACGTGAAGGCCGACAGTAAAATCACCTCGATAAAATCCGCACCGGATATCGCCGGCAAGAAGATCATCGTCGACTCCGGCACCAATCAGGAGGCGGTGTTGCTGGCGTGGGATAAAGAGAATCAGGCCAAAGGGCTGCCCGCTCTCCAACCGATCTACGTTACCGATAAAGCGGCCTCAACGCTGGCGATCCAATCCGGCCGGGCCGATGCGACTTTCGGGCCGAACGTAGCCGGCGCCTATCAGGCCAAGTTAAACGGCAAAACCAAGCTGGTCGGCATAGTGCCTGGCGGCTGGCCGCGCAGCGCCAACATCGCCGTGACGTTGAAAAAGGGCAACGGCCTGGTTGATGCCGTGCAGGCTTCGCTCAACAGTGCCATCGCCAACGGCAGCTACCTGAAAGTGTTGGATCGCTGGGCGGAAAGCGACGAGAAAATCGAACATTCTGAAATCAATCCTCTGGGATTAGGGGACTGATCTTCCCGCTTTCAAGGCGCCGGTTCTTACCGCCGGCGCCCTTAAATGTTGTTTAAAGCGCAACGAGTACCAGACCGCGTGCCTTGCCGGAGCACGTCTCTTTCAGTGCCAACGGTGCCGATTCCAGTCCTTTAAACCGGGTCACAGGAAATTCGATGTCCGCCCATGAAGGTTGTGATAGACAGGAAAGCCATTCAGCAAATACTTCCGGATTTTCGTCAGCGCTGTATCCGCGCATCGTAATTCCCTTGACGATAATAGCGAAAGCGTCTATTTCCACAGGAGCATATTTGGTCGACTTTGCATCTGCAAGTTCGGCCGATAGCGCCCCAAGCAGGACAATCCTCGCACCTTCCCGAGTGTGAGAAACCGCGGCTTCCAATTGCTCACCGCCTACAATATCAATAAATATGTCAATGCCGTCGGGCGCATAGCGATGCAATTGGTCGCTGATAGTACCGTCACCGCGAATGATGACCTCGTCATAACCCAATTCTCGCTTCATCCATGAAGCTTTTTCAGGCGTTCCAGTACTGCCAATGACTCGTTTGGCACCCAGCTTACGGGCAATTTGTCCCGCCATGGAGCCAATCGCGCCCGCTCCGCTCGAAACAAAAACCACATCGTCAGGTTTAACCTGCGTCGCACGCGTCAAAGCCGCATATGCCGTCCAGCCGTGACCCAGATAGGCGGCAGGATTAATCAGCTTGTTGCCTAATCGAGTGCAGAGATCTATGTCGACAGCGGCATATTCTCGCCAGCCAAACGGATGAAGCACGAACTCGCCCGGTTGCAAACCGCTTGCAGCAGGCGCAGACACAATCTCGCCAATTGCCGCATCTGCCAGCGTATCGCCAATGTTGATGGGTGGAAACGGAATGCCTTTTACACTTTCGGCTTCTTCACTCATCATCAGGCGGGTAGATATTGAGACCCGAAACCAGCAATTGCGAACCAATATCTCATTCTCGCCGCAGGCGATATCAGGATGCTCAATAATCTCAAAGTTATCGGGCCCTGGCATGCCAGAAGAGCGTTTAAGCAGATTGATTTTCCTGTTGTGCTGCGTTGCAAAGACCATTTTATTTCCCTGTTGATATGTGAGTTAATACTCGCATTATCAATCGGAGAGCCATCACGTGAATACTCGTGTTCCAGATACAGCACGAAGCATGCGTAAAATGCCGCAGCAAAGCCGTTCACGATTTTTGGTCGGCATCATTCTGGATGTTGCTACTCGCTTATTGGCTGAAAACGGATGGGCAAAATTTAACACCAATGAAGTGGCTCGCATTGCCGGGGTCAGTATTGGTTCGCTATACCAGTATTTTCCCAATAAGTTGGCTCTGGCAGAAGCGATACGCGAACAACATCTCGCGTCGATATTGCTGGTTTTTGAAACCGCTAACGAGGCTACGCAGGCTGACTCATTGATGGCGGCGGTTGAACGAATGATTGATGGCATAATCGCCGCGCATTTAATTAATCCGCGTTTGCACCGTGTTTTGCTTGATGAAGTGCCGCTCTCCGGGCGTGACGCACATCATGACTTTGAACGTCGCTATGCTGAGTATTACGCTACCTTTACTGCCAGTCAGTTGGGTTCAGAACGAGCGCAAGTCGCCAGCCAGGTGCTGGCTTCTGCAATTGAAGGCGTCGTGCATGATGCATCGCGGCGTGGGCAATTAGCATCATCAGACCTAAAACGTGAATTAATCTTGTTGGTGACCTGTTATTTGAAGGGCTAATTTCACCTTGGTTTTCTCGTGTAAGCTCATTCAATCTGCATTGAGGCGCTTTTTCTCCATTTTGCGATAAAGCGTGCTGCGCGATACGCCCAGTAATTTGGCCGCCTGGCTGATGTTGCCGTTGGCATTTCTGATGGCGGCAAACACCTCCGGCTCGGCTTGCGAAACGGCGTTGGCCTCCGCGCAAAGCGGCGGCAACGCGTTGAACTGTTCCGGCAGATCCTCAAGGGCAATCAGGTTGTCGTCATCCGCCAACGCCAGCAGCACCTTCAGCGTACTCAACAGCTGACGCACATTGCCGGGCCACGAATAGCGGGCCAACGCGGCCAGCGCGTCCGGCGCCAGCCTGATGCCGCGCTTATCGGCGCCCAGCTCATGCCAAAGGCTGAGAATGAAGCGATCGACATGCGCCCGCTGCCGCAACGGTGAAATGCACAGGCTGAACTCCTGAATGCGGTACAGCAGATCCTCGCGGAATTCCCCCGCCGCCACCAGGGTGTTCAGATTGCGGTTGGTGGCGCAGATCAGCGAAAAATCTACCGAACAGGCGTGGCGGCTGCCCAGCGGGGTGACGGTTTTTTCCTGCAGTACGCGCAGCAACCGCGTTTGCAGGCTCAGCGGCATATCGCCAATCTCGTCCAGGAACAGTACCCCGCCGTCGGCCTCCCTGATCTTGCCGGCATAGCCTTTGGGATTGGCGCCGGTAAAGGCACCGGGCGCATAACCAAATAGCTCGGATTCGATCAGGTTTTCAGGCAGCGCCGCGCAGTTGATCGCCACGAAGTTGCCCTCCCGCCATTTGCTCTCCTGGAACAGCCGCCGGCTGAAGTGCTCCTTGCCACAGCCGGTTTCCCCGGTAATGCACAGCGCAAGGCCGGCGTTCAGGATACGCAACGCTTTCTGTTTGTCTGCTCCGTCCCGATCAAAAGGTTGAACAAAGGGCCGGACGACATGCGAATGCCGCTCTGGCATCTCCAGCAGCGAGTAATAACGGCGACGGTTGGCCGCCCGTGTCTGACAGGGTGCATCCAACGTCTGTCGCGACAGCTCCGGGAACAGCGTGGCGAAATCCAGCGCCCCAAAGGACGCCGGTGAAAGGTTAAATTCTTGCATCGCCAGCCGGTTGGCGGCAGTAAGAACGTCATCGCGGAAGACCAGGATCAGTTCGTGCGCAGTCCCGAGGATATGCGCATCGCTGTGCAGGCTGAGCGTCCAGTGTTGATCCGTGACGGTGCTCTTCACCCATTGATGTTCAATGTGCCGAACCGCCTGCAGAATCAGTGACCGGGCATCACCGTACGGGTGTTGCACCGGCGTCGAGATATCCAGCACCCCGCCTATTTGCCCGTCAGGCCGAAAAATCGGTGCGGCGGAGCAATAAAGCCCCGCGTTCTGATTAAGAAAATGCTCGTCGCCATTCACCTCGCACAACTCTCCCAGCGCCAGCGCGGTACCGATCGCGTTGGTGCCGCGCTCTTGCTCCCCCCACTGATTGCCCGGTGCCAACGCTATGCGCGACGCCTTGCGCAAGAAATGGGTATTGCCGCAGGTCTCCAACACCAGCCCGCTGGCGTCAGACACCACAATGATGGAAGGTTGTCGGTTGATTTCACCACCCAGACGCGCGATCAGCGGCTGGGCCAGCTGCGCCACCCAGCCGTTTTGCCCGCGCACTTCATTCAGCACGGCGGGCCGAACAAAAGGAACGTGGTCGTCGGCCCGGCTCAGCCCGTAGTGTTGGCTGCGCCGCCAGGACTCTGACAGTGGGCTGGGGAGAGTCCTGCTTTCATGGTCGGAGGCGAACCCCGTTACGGCTGTCCGTTCTTTATGCAACATGACTTTCTCCCGCGCAAAAAGTGTTGCATTTTTGTATCATGAATGTGTCTCATGCGTTGCGACATGGAACACAAAAAATAATAGAAATGAATGATTAATCACCGTTTTTATTGCCGACTGCAGGTATTTATTCTCATTAACTTAATGATATTAAATGGGTTAACAAATAAACACCTCAAGAATGGAACAATGTGGCATAGGCAATGCTTATGTTTAGGCACGGTGCCACAGCCTGGCATCCCTCCTACAGCCCGTGTTCCTTTGAGAGGTGTTTAACATGAAATATGTCCATCCCGGTTTGCCTGGCTCGCTGGTTTCTTTCAAACAACGCTACGGCAACTACATTGGCGGCAAATTTGTCGAACCCGTTTCCGGTAACTACTTTACCGACACCACCCCGGTAACCGGGAAAACTGTCGCCGAGTTCCCGCGCTCCGACGCGCAGGACATTGAGCGTGCGCTGGATGCGGCGCACGCCGCCGCTGAGGCCTGGGGAAACACCAGCGCACAAAACCGCGCCAACGTGATGCTGGCCATCGCGGATCGCATGGAATCGCAATTGGAAATGCTGGCGCTGACCGAAAGCTGGGACAACGGTAAGCCGATCCGTGAAACGCTGAATGCGGACATCCCGCTGGCGATCGATCATTTCCGCTACTTCGCCGGTTGCCTGCGCGCGCAGGAAGGCACCGCTACAGAGATTGACCAAAACACCCTGGCCTATCATATTTACGAGCCGCTGGGCGTAGTTGGGCAGATTATCCCGTGGAACTTCCCGCTGCTGATGGCGGCCTGGAAACTGGCCCCGGCGCTGACCGCCGGTAACTGCGTGGTGCTCAAGCCGGCAGAACAGACCCCGCTCAGCATTTGCGTGCTGCTGGAGCTGATTGGCGATCTGCTGCCGCCGGGCGTGCTCAACGTGGTTCACGGCTTTGGCAAAGAGGCCGGTGAAGCATTGGCGACCAGCAAGCGCATCGACAAAATCGCCTTTACCGGTTCAACCCCGGTGGGCAGGCATATCCTGGCCTGCGCGGCGGAGAATATCATTCCCAGCACCGTGGAGCTGGGCGGGAAATCGCCCAATATCTTCTTTGAAGACATCATGCAGGCCGAACCGGAGTTTATCGACAAGGCGGTTGAGGGGCTGATCCTCGGTTTCTTCAATCAGGGTGAAGTCTGTACCTGCCCTTCACGCGCGCTGATCCAGGAGTCAATCTACCCGCAATTTATGGAGAAAGTGCTGGCGCGCATCACCACTATTCGCCAGGGCGACCCGTTTGACACCGACACCATGATCGGCGCGCAGGCGTCCCAACAGCAGTTCGACAAGATCCTCTCTTACATCGAAATCGCCAAAAACGAAGGCGGGAAAATCATCGCCGGCGGCGAGCGCACCAGCCAGGAACAGACGTTGCAGCAAGGTTTTTATCTCCAGCCAACGCTCATCACCGGTAATAACAGCATGCGCTTCTTCCGTGAAGAGATCTTTGGGCCGGTCATCGGCATCACCACCTTCAAAGACGAAGCCGAAGCGCTGGCGCTGGCCAACGACACCGAGTTCGGGCTGGGCGCAGGACTGTGGACCCGTGACAGCAACCGCGCCTATCGCATGGGGCGTGCCATCAAAGCCGGACGCGTCTGGACCAACTGTTATCACCTCTACCCGGCGCATGCCGCCTTCGGCGGTTATAAAAACTCCGGCGTCGGTCGCGAAACGCACAAGGTGGCGCTGTCGCATTACCAGCAGGTGAAAAACCTGTTGGTGAGTTATGACGCCAAACCGCAAGGCCTGTTTTAACTGAAGATTGCCCTGTTCCAACCCTACAACTTCTCGAGGTCTGAAAATGAAAACGATGAAAGCTGCTGTGGTGACTGCGTTTGGACAACCGTTAGTGATTAAAGAGGTCCCGATCCCGGAGATCGCGCCCGGAAAAATCCTGGTGAAAATTGCCGCCACCGGGGTGTGCCATACCGATCTGCACGCCGCCGACGGTGACTGGCCGATCAAACCCAATCCGCCTTTTATTCCTGGGCATGAGGGCTCCGGTCACGTCGTGGCGGTGGGCGCCGGCGTTACCCACGTAAAAGAAGGTGATCGCGTAGGGGTGCCCTGGCTTTACTCTGCCTGCGGGCACTGTGAACACTGTCTCGGCGGCTGGGAAACGCTGTGCCATTCCCAGCAAAACTCGGGCTATTCGGTTAACGGCAGCTTTGCCGAATACTGCCTGGCCGATGCCAATTACGTGGGTATTCTGCCCGATAACGTCGATTTTCTGTCTATCTCACCGATTCTCTGTGCCGGCGTCACCGTCTATAAGGGTCTGAAAATGACCAATACCAAGGCCGGCGACTGGGTGGTCATCTCCGGTATCGGCGGTCTTGGGCATCTGGCGATCCAATACGCCACCGCGATGGGGTTGAACGTGGCGGCGGTCGATATTGACGATGACAAACTGGCCTTCGCCAAAAGCCTGGGCGCTTCGGTGGTGGCTAACGCGCGAAACGTCGATCCTGGCCGCTTTTTCCATCAGGAATTCGGTGGCGCGCACGGCGTGCTGGTGACGGCGGTATCGCCAAAGGCATTTGAACAGGCGACCACCGTGATGCGACGTGGCGGTACCATGGTATTGAATGGCCTGCCGCCGGGCAGTTTTGACCTTTCAATCTTCAATATGGTGCTGGAAGGCACGACGGTGCGCGGTTCGATTGTCGGTACGCGCAAGGATCTGCAAGAGGCACTGGACTTTGCCGGCCGTAATAAAGTCGCGGCAACCATCTCGGTAGAACCGCTGGATCAAATCAACGACATCTTCGGCCGCATGCGCGAGGGCAAAATCACCGGCCGCGTGGTGGTGGATATGTCGCTTTAAGTCAACGCATCAGGGCACTGGTTGATCGGTGCCCTTTTTATTCGCGTCGGCAATGGTCTGGTGAATAAATCGCATTTTCTCCAGCACCGGTGCAGGCAACACAAAGGGGTAAAGATCGGCATGCCCCATCGAACGATTGAGCTGATTCAGCGCCCAGGAGACCGGTAGCCACTGCCCGATCAGGCGATCAAAATCCGGGGTTTCATCTGAATGGTTGAAAGCGGCGTCTGGCGCGGCAAAACCGTAAGCCGCGGCCGTGTCCAGGGTGTCGCGAATATGCAGATAATGAGCAAAGGTTTCCGCCCAGTCCTCCGCAGCGTGCATGGTGGCATAGGCGGAAACGTAACATTCATGCCAACCTTCCGGGGCGCCCTGCCGGTAGTGCCGATCGAGCGCCTGCTGGTAATCCGCATCCGGATCGCCAAACAGATTGGCAAACGCCTGCCGCTGTTCGGGCTGAATGATCAGTTGGCCGTAATAGTAATGCCCCACCTCATGACGGAAGTGACCCAGTAACGTGCGGTAAGGTTCACCCATGGAGATACGACGCTGCTCGCGGTGAACGTCATCCCCCTCCTCCAAATCCAGCGTAATTACGCCATTCGCATGGCCGGTGAGCACCTGACGCCGTTCGCTGGAAAGCAACTCGAAGATCAGCCCATTGTTCGGATCGTCATTTTTACTGACTATCGGTAGGCCCAACTCGGTCAACTCCAGTATCAGGCGGCGCTTGGCCGTTTCGGCTTCGGCAAACAGCGGGAGCGCTTCCGCATCATCATCCGCCGGCCGGGTTTGGGTCAGGCTGCACGAGGCGCACAATTCCCCTTCTTGCGCCACCAGCCAGTTGCACTGCGCAATATGCATATTGGCGCACAGGTGCCCCTGTTCCGGGGGAGCGTTGCCCACAAGGTCGGGAGCCGCGATCGCTACCAATTTTCGACCTGGCAAATCGAACCCCAGGGAGCTCGAACAGGACAAACACAGCGAGTTTTCAAACGACAGCTGCTGCCCGCAGTTCGGGCAAGAAAAGTTACGCATGATCAGGCTTCCTTAGCGGCAGAGGACGTGTGGGCGCTGGCGCCAGAGACAGGTTAAGGGTAGCCAGACGGGCTTGGATTAGTCAAACGACCCGATTCAGACCTTGGTCTTGGTTTTGGTGATTTTTGTCGCTTTGGCGGGATTGCCGGCAACAAATTCCAGGGTTGGCGAGTAGTAAAAAGGCAACCAGGCATGGTAACTGCTTTCCCACTCCCACTTGACGGGGCAAGGCCACAGAATATCTTCATACAAAATGTAATAGACCCATCGCCCATGCGGGCGGCGCGGTTTTGCTGTGCTCATAGACACTGACTTCTCTGGCCCGATCGATTACATGATGGCGCTCAACCGCCCGGAGTGGCATAACCGCCGACAATAAACAGCGTCAGCAGAGCCACGGCCGCAACAATAATCGCAATAGGGAAAAAATAACCGATCTTCATTTTTAATTCTCTTTGTCATCAGGCGCTACGGGACTACAAGCGAATTTAACATGGACGGTGGTCGGCTAGCCATCTTTCCCGCTATTCATGCATTTCATTCATGGCATGGGTGAATTCAATCAGCCCCAGGATCATTGCCACGCCTTTGACGCAACATGAACTGGCTTTCAGAGATTGGCGAAGGGTATCAAGCGTTGATTGTCGCGTATCCCGCCATTAGCCGGCTGATACTCGGCAGATGCGGCGGTGAATGTTGTTATCACCGCTCTTTTAATGCCTATCACGACGCCAGGCCACCGCCGCCTTTATAGGGCGTTTTACCGGCGATCTTCATGATCTCCGCTCCCAGGGTGACGAAGGGTGCGCGGCGGCTGGCATAGATTAGCCCGCCCGCCTGGGCACGCACCGCTTTTACCGTATCGGTGATCGGGTCAATGATTTCCGCCACGGCTTCATCCGCCTCCACCCACTCACCCGGCTGGCGCAACGGCAGCAGAATGCCGCTGGCGGGCGCGGTAACAATCTCCCCGGCGGCAAACGGCAACATGGCGACATCCAACCGAGGTATTGCCGGCGGCTCGCCCGCAATTGCGCCACGGTGCTGCAAATAACGATAGAGACGTTCGGCATCGTTGCCGGCCAATTGGTGCCCGATATCCTGTTGCCCGCGCAGTTCCAGCGTGACCGCCATGCAGCCGGGTTGCAGGTTTAACGCGGGGTGCCGCTGCGCCAGCCGATGCCACGGCAGCCCACAGGCTTCGTCAAACGAGCCACCCCCGCTGTCTTGCGAAAGCAGCACCGCGCCGATCCCCATACAGCGCGCCAGATCTTCCGCCTGCTCGCGCCAGGCCGGGTCGGCATACATATGCAATATCGCGCGGTCATCGCAATGCAGGTCCAGCACCACATCGGCATCGCAGGCCAGTAACAGCAATTGCCGGCGCAGGGCTTCCACCTCGCTGCGGTCCGGCATAGCATGCAAGGCTTCGCGCATCGCAGCGCGTACCTGCGCCACGGCAGGCTCCGACGAGGCAAAGGCCTCCTGGTGAAGCAACAGAGCCAGATCGGGAAAGTCGCGATTGAAATTGCGGCCGCTGACCAGATCAAACCGCCCGACGCCGCCGTTGAGCAGCACCTGCGCCAGCCCCAGCGGGTTGGCGATCGGGACAATGATTATTTCACTTTGCAGTTCACCGCGCCGTTCCGCCTGGCTGAGTAATCTTTTAAGATAATGCAGCACCAGCATGCCCGGCAGTTCGTCGGCATGCAGACCGGCCTGCAGGTAAATCTTTTCGCCCAGGCCGGGCTGGCCGAAATGAAAACTGGTGAATTGGCGCTGCCCACCCAGGGCATGTTCAGGTAACTTATGATGTTTACTTTTCATTGGACGTCCTATCTGTGGAAAAGAAAGCCCGGCTTGATCGAATCGACAAAAAAATCCTTGAAATACTGTGCCGGGATGGCCGCATTTCCTATCAAAAGCTCTCCGAGCAGGTCAACCTGACCGCTCGCCCTTGCCAGGAACGGGTACGCGGGCTGGAGCGCGACGGCATTATCCGTGGCTACCGCGCCATTATCGAACTGCCGGAACCGGAACATGCCTTTGTGATACAGGCGCAAATCGCGCTGGCCGATCATGGCCATTCCCAACCCGCGTTCGAGCAGGAAATGCGCAATACCCCAGAGGTGCTGGATTGCTGGCTGGTCAGCGGCAGTTTCGATTTTCTGGTGCGCATCGGTTGCCGCAGCATGGAAAGCTACCGGCTGCTGGCCGACGCCTGGCTGACCAGCAAAAAATTCCGGGTGGATAAAATCGTTACCCTGACCGAGTTGCAATCCATCAAGCGATCCTGAGCCGCCTCAGTCACGGCGGATAAAGGCCAGCCAGCGCCGCTCTGCCCGTGAAAACAGGAAGATCAGCAGGAAGGTGCAAAGCAGATAAAGCGCCGCCGCCATCAGGAAGGGAATAAACGGCGAATAGGTGGCGGCGTAAAAAGCGCGTGCCACTCCGGTAATGTCCAGCAGCGTCACCGTGCTTGCCAGCGAGGTGGCGTGCAGCAGAAAGACCATCTCGTTATTCAGCGCAGGAATACCCCGCCGTAACGTCGCCGGCAGCACCAGTCGGCGAATTATCTGCCACTGACTCATGCCAAACGCCTCACCGGCGACCCACTCCTGCCTGGGAAAGGTGCCCATCATGCCGGCCAACAGTTCCGCGACGTAGGCGCTGGTATTGAGCACCAACGCCAGCGTGGCGCAAAAGGTGGCGTCACGAAACAGCAGCCAGAAAGGCTGATCGTTCTGCCAGCCCAACTGCACCACGTCGAACTGCGATAGCCCGTAGTAAATCAGCATCAATTGCAGATACAGCGGCGTACTACGGAAAAAATAGGTCACGCAACGGATTAACCAGGACAGCGGGCGCGGGCCATACACCTGGCCGACCGCCATCAGCACCGCCAATAGCAGGCCCGGCACCACCGACAGCAAAAACAGTTTGGCCGTCAGCGCCAGCCCCGTCACATCAGAACCGTCGCTCCACAAAAAAGTGGGCGTCACTTCCAGCATATCTTGCAGAGTCATCAGCGTGCTCCTGCTGCGGTCGAGGAAGCCAGAGCGTAGCGGCGCGCCAGCAGGCTAAAGCCCCAACTGGAGATCGCGGTGATCACCATATAGATCAGCGCTACCAGGAAATAGAACAGGAAGGGTTTTTGCGTTGCCCGCCCCGCCTGCTCCGCCAGCCACACCATGTCCTCCAGCCCCAGGATCGACACCAGCGCCGAGGCTTTCATCAAGCCGAGCCAGTTATTGTTGATCCCGGGAATGGCGAAACTCAGCATTTGCGGCAGCAAGACGCGGCGAAACACCTGCCCTGGGCGCATGCCGTAAGCCATTGCGGCTTCCAGTTGCCCGCGCTCAACGGTGAGAAAAGCGCCGCGAAAGGTTTCCGTGTAGTAAGCGCCAAAAACGAAACCAATCGCCAGCACGCCGGAGATAAAGGTGTTGAAACGCAGCGGCCCCAACCCCAGCAGGCCAAGAAAGCCGTTGACCAGCATTTCGCCGCCAAAGAACAGCAACAGCATAATCACCAGTTCGGGAATGCCGCGCACCAGCGTGGTGTACCCCGTCGATAACCAGCGCAGCCAGCGCGGGCCGAACAGCTTGATCAGCGCATTGATCAGGCCGAGCGCCAGCGCCACCGCCAGAGAAACCAACATCACGCACAACGACAGCGCCGCGCCGTGTGCCAACAACGGCAAATACTCGATGACCATTCCCGGCCTCCCATACTTGACTTGATGCCGGGCCAGCCGGCGTCAGCGCGCCGGTTTAGCCGCCGTAAATGTCGAAGCTGAAATATTTTTTCTGGATGGCGTCATAGGTGCCGTCGGCACGGATGGCCTTAATGGCACCGTTGAGCGCGTCACGCAGCGCCGGGTTGTCTTTGCCCACCGCGATGCCCACATCCGAGGAGATGCTGCTGTCCGTAATCGCCGGGCCGGCAAAGGCAAACTTCTGCCCGCGCGGGGTATCGATAAAGCTGCTGGCCGCCTGGGTATTGTCCTGCAATGACGCATTAATCCGCCCGGACATCAAATCCAGATAGACATTGTCCTGGTTGGCGTAAGAAACGATCTTCACGCCCTGTCCGGCCCAATGCTTTTTCGCATAGGTTTCATGAATGGAGCCGGTCTGCACGCCGACCGTTTTGCCTTTCAGGCTGGCGGCATCCGGCAGCAACGGGCTGCCCTTGCGCGCCACCAGTTGCGCCGAACTGCGGTAGTAGCGATCGGTAAAGTCCACTTCCTTTTTACGCTCGTCGGTGATGGTCAGCGAAGCGATTATGGCATCGAACTTACGCGCATTGAGCGCTGCGATCATGCTTTCAAAAGGCTGTTTGACGAAAACGCATTTGGCATGCAACTGCGTACACAGCGCATTGGCGATATCGATGTCAAAACCGGTGATCTCGCCGCTGGGCGAAAGCACGTCAAAAGGCGGGTAACCGCCGTCGACGCCAAAGCTGATGGTATCGAAAGACTGGGCCGCCGCCGGGCCACCCAGGGCCAGGCTGGTCAGTAGAACCGCTAATGTTTTTTTCATGGCTGAGATCCCCGGTGAAAGAAAGCGCTAGAAACGGAGTGACAGGCAGGTCAGGCCGCCGTCCATTTTTTTAAATTCGCTGGTGTCGAGCTGAACGATAGGCATGCCCAACTTTTCGATTTGGGCCAGCGTGTGCGGGTAACCCCGTGGGGTAATCAAGGTATCGTTGATCCACAGCGTGTTGCCGGCATAGGATTCCGCTTCGGGGATAACGATGGCGTTAAAACCGCTAAAGGCAGGATGGTGCTGGTAGTCCTCCGTCAGCAACAGGGTGTTGCGGCCAACATAGTTGACGATGGATTTCAGGTGCAGCCCGGCGCTGACTTCAATGGCGGTCACCCGGTAGCCATACGGCTCTACCGCAGCGGCAAACTCGCCAATGCCGGCTTCATCGGTACGCGCCGTCAGACCAATAAAAAACTGACGATCGACCAACAGCACGTCGCCGCCGTCAAGGTGGCCGCGCCGGCTCATCCGCACCACCGGGCGCTCGCCTTCAAACAGCGGCGCAATGGTGTCCACCTCACCCTGGCGGCTCGGCGCACCCGGATGGGTGATCACGGCCAGCTCCGGCATTATCACCGCCGTGTCTTCCACAAAGTGGGCGTCCGGGAAGGCCGGGGCCGCCGGTAGCACCGTCACTTTCAGGCCCAGGCGCAGCAAGGTATCCACATAGGCCAAAAACTGACGGCCGGTGGCGGCGATATCCGGTGCGCCCAATTGAGCGGTGGTCTGGCCGCTGCCGCAGCTATCGGCAGGGAGTCTGGCAATGGCTTGAGTAAAGTGCATGGGCGATTCTCTCGAGTGAAATGGACGGTAGGTGTTCTTCGATTATCAAACAGATACCGTCGCCAATCAGGTTGAATCCGCCCGCCGGCACTCTATATTTACGCTGTTTATCGCTCCGCTGACGACCTATTCCGCTGTACGCCGCACGAAGCCGCCGCCCTCACGGCACTGGCGCCTGTGCGCCGGTGATGCGTGGCATCACTTCTTTCATCAACTCGAGGAATTTACGCAACCGCGCCGGATAATAACTGGCATAGGGGTAAAGCAGATAAATCGGCAAGGGCGCGGCGTGCCAACCCGGCATCAACGGGGTAAGCAACCCCTGCTCCAGATCCTGTTTGACCACCCAGGATGACAACATGGCCACCCCCACGCCGTTCAGCGCCGCCTTGCGCACGGCATAAAGGCTGTCGGTACTCAGCCTGGGGACGATGTCAAAACGGTAATCTTCGCCGCTGGCGGTATGCGTCAACGTCACTTCATTGCGATAAAAACTGTTTAGCGCCAGCCAGGGCAACTGCGCCAAATCGCCGATCTGCGCCAGCGGCGTATGGCGTGCCAGCAGTTCAGGCGCGGCCACCACAATGCGCGGCACCTGCGCCAACAGCACCGCAACCACCGAAGGATCGGTCACCGCACCGACGTGGATCGCGCAGTCCACGCCTTCCGGAATGAAATCGGGCGAATGATCGTTGAGCGTCCACTCTACGCTGGTCTGACGATAGCGTTGCAGGTAATCGCCCAACGGCCCAATCAACTGATCCTGGCCAAAGGCATGCGGCGCGCGCACCCGCAATACGCCCACGGGTTCATCGCGCACGCCGCGCAGTTCGTCCTCCATGATTTGCCAGTGTTCAATCAACTTGCGCGCATGCTGATAACAACGCTCGCCGTCGTCCGTCAGCTTCATGGCATGAGTCGTACGCTGGATTAATTTCACGCCAAGCAGTTGCTCCAGCACCTGGAGACGCCGGCTAATGGTGGGCTGCGAGGTATTCATTTGCGCCGCCGCAGCCGAGAGGCTGCCGCTGTCGACAATGCGCACCAGAGTTTGCAGCATGGCTATACGATCGCCATTGGGAAATGGATTTTTATTCATACGTATTACGTATAACAGTTTTACCCGTGCAGGGGCTACAGTTTCCGCCGAAAACTGGCAAAAATAGCCCCACTTTACTCGTTCTGGATAACCGTCATGAGCCTGATTTCAGCCACCACCACCGCGCCTGACAATGCGCTTTCCGCCAAAATCGTTTTCCTGCTGGCCGCCGGCGCCGGTCTGAGCGTGGCGTCCATTTACTACAGCCAGCCGATGCTGAGCATTATGGGGGCTACGTTCCACGCCGGGGTCAGCGATACCGGTATGGTGCCCACGCTGACCCAGGCGGGCTATGCGCTGGGCATCCTGCTGCTGGCTCCGCTGGGCGACCGTCACGATCGCCGCCAGATCATTCGGATAAAGGGCGTGTTGCTGGCACTCACCCTGCTGATGTGCGGTTTTTCTTCTTCATTTCCGCTGTTGTTGCTCAGCAGTCTGGCGATCGGTTTAGCCGCTACGGTGGCGCAGGACATTATCCCGGCGGCCGCCACGCTCGCTTCGGAGGCCAACCGGGGCAAGACGGTGGGCACGGTAATGACCGGGTTGTTGGCCGGTATTTTACTCTCGCGCGTGTTCAGCGGCGTGGTGGCGGAATATTTCGGCTGGCGCAGCGTTTATATGCTGGCGGCATTGGGGGTGCTGGTCATCACACTCACGATCGGCGCAGTGCTGCCGCGCTTTAAACCCAACACCACGCTGAGCTACCCTGCGCTGCTGCGCTCATTGGGGAAACTGTGGGCCGACTACCCGGAACTGCGACGTGCGGCGTTGGCTCAGGGCTTGCTGTCGGTCGCCTTCAGCGCTTTCTGGTCGACGCTGGCGGTGATGTTGGCGGAAAAATATCAGCTTGGCAGTGCCGTAGCCGGCGCTTTTGGGCTGGCAGGTGCGGCCGGTGCGCTGGCAGCCCCCCTGGCAGGCATGCTGGCCGATCGTCACGGGCCGGACTACGTCACTAAAATCGGTGCCGCCATGGTGGTGTGTTCATTCGCTCTGATGTTTCTGCTGCCCTGGCTTCCGCTGCCCGCCCAATTGGCGCTCATCGCGCTGAGCGCGGTAGGTTTTGATCTCGGTATCCAGGCGACGCTGGTGGCGCACCAGACCATTATTTACGCCATCAACCCGGCAGCGCGCAGCCGTTTGAATGCCATCATGTTTACCCTGGTGTTTATCGGCATGGCGAGCGGTGCCGCTCTCGGCAGCAAAGTCCTCGAAAGCGCCGGTTGGCCGGGCGTCGTATTGTTGGCCACGCTGGCATCGGCGGGCGGTTTGGCGCTGAGAATGCTGGCCAAACGCGCCCCGCGCACCGCCGGTTGAGCAGTAAAATCATCCAGCAATAGCCGCAGAACCTGCGGCTATTGCTGATTGGCGGTCACAAACTCCGCCAGATTCTGCTGAGTAATGGTTTTATAAGGCACCCAGTTGTAAGCCTCGGTCTTTTGCTTTTCCAGCAGTGCCTTGGCGACCTGCACCGCCCCGGTGGCCTGCCCTTTGGCGTCCTGGAAAATGGTCAACACCATGCCGCCGTTCTTAATAAACTGCAGGCCGTCCGGCGTACCGTCGATGCCCGCCACCAGGATGCTTTTGTTTTTAGCCTGGTTCAACGCCATGATGGCGCCAATCGCCATTTCATCGTTATTGGCGGCGATAGCGTCGATCGGGCGGCCGTTCAGCAACCACCCGGATACCACATCCACCGCTTCATTGCGCTGCCATTTGGCAGTCTGCTTTTCCAGTACCTTCATGTCCTTATACCTGGCGATCACCTCTTCCACCGCGCGGGTGCGTTCACGCGCCTCTTCGTTGGACAGCGCCCCCATCAGGATCGCCACATTACCGCGATAATTCATCCGTTTCGCCAGCGCCTCCATTTGCAACTTGCCCCCTTCCGCCGAGTCCGATCCCACATACGCCATGGCATTACCCAGCTTAACTTCCGGTTTGCGGTTGACGAAAATCAGCGGGATATGCGCACGCTCGGCGGCGTCCATCATCGGTTTCACGCCCTGGGTATCTACCGGGTTGAGGATAATGGCATCCACCCCCAGGTTGATAAAATCGTCCACCTGCTGCACTTGCAGCGCCACGTCGCCTTTTGCATCGACAAACTGGCCGTCCATGTTCAACTGCTTAAGCTCGCTCACCATTTGCGAGCGTAAAATGGATACGAAGTTGAGATCGAAATTGGCCAGCGCGACGCCGACCTTATAAGTTTTCGCCTGGACGTTAAAGGCCATAAACAGGCTAAGTAATATCAACAGCAAGCTTCTGATTTTCATGATGTCATCCTGTAGGTTGAGATAAATTTATTATTAAAATCAATGCATCACTTTTCATCCCGGGCAACAGACCACAGCCCGGGTTTACTGCGGTTATAAAGTGAAATGGTCGCGGAACTGTTGCAGCGCCGCGGTGCTGTCATCGGATGCCCATCCTTCCAATGCCACTACGCCCCGGTAGCCGATCTCGTCCAACGCACGGGCAATGGCCCGATAGTTGATTTCACCGGTTCCCGGTTGTTGCCGCCCCGGTACGTCGGCCACCTGAATTTCGCCGATCGCCGGCCCGCAACGGCGAATAAGCTCGATGAGATTGCCTTCGCCGATTTGCGCATGATAAAGGTCGAGGTTCATCTTCAGCCCAGGGCTGTTGACCGCCTCAACCAAGGCCAGTGTGTCGCAGGCTTTAGCGAAGGGCGTGCCCGGATGGTCCCGCAGCAGGTTGAGGTTTTCCAGCGTGAACACCTTGCCGGCGCGCTCCCCCCGTTGCGCCAGCTTGCCCAAGGTATCGGCCGCCTTCAGCCACATGGCGCCGGTCACCACCTCCACCGGCTTCACCGGCAAGCCGTTGGGATCCAGGCCGGTGCCGTGCAGATTCAGGCTGGGGCAGTTCAACCGCTGCGCGATGGCGAGCGACTGTTCCGCCGTTTGCAACAGCTGGGCGATATCCTCGTCGTCGGTCAGGTTGCCGGCGAGATAACCGGTCATTGAAGTAAAACGCGCGCCAGTGCCAATCAGCGCATCAAGATCTTTATTTTCCCAGTTCCAGATCTCGACGCCGAAGCCGAGCGCATGAATACGCGCTACCCGTTCAACAAACGGCAGATCGAGGAACACCATCTCGGCGCACACAGACAGCTGATATCCGGCCATTATTGTCTCCCCAGCATGATCGGTTTGCCCTGCTTCACCGACTCGATGCAGGCCAATGCAATCTCCAGCGCATTGCGGGCATCCTGTCCGGTCGCGCGCGGCGTTTCCCTCTGCTGAACACAGCGGGCGAATTCAGTCAGCTCCGCCACATAAGCGTCATGCAGCAGATCGGTATCCTGACGTGAGGTTTCGATGGCGATGCCGCCGGCGTGATACCGCACGCAGTTATTCAGGTTGATATTGCCCGCCTGCAACATCCCTTTACTGCCAAATACCTCGCCGCGCACGTCATAGCCATAGACCGCCTGGAAGTTGGCTTCTGCGGTAGCGATGGCGCCGTTATCGAAGCGGATAGTCACCACGGCGGTGTCCAGTAACCCTTTATCCTTGAAGTCCGGGCGCACCAGCGCATCCGCCAGCGCGTATACCTCAACCGGCCTGGCGCCCGGGTTGAAGTGCAACAGCGTGTCAAAATCGTGGATCAGCGTTTCCAAAAAAATGGTCCAGGCGGGGATCGGCGCCGGATCGCGCAACTGCGGATCGCGGGTTACCGATCGGGAAAGCTGGGTAACGCCATTTTCCCCCTCCTTCACGGCGGCAATGGCGGCGGCAAAACCGCTGACAAAGCGGCGATTAAACCCCACTTGCAGCACGACACCCGCCTGTTTGGCGGCGGCGATGGCCCGATCCGCTTCGTCCAGCGTGATGGCCATCGGTTTTTCGCAAAACACGTGCTTCCCTGCCTGGGCGGCGGCAATCACCCATTCCGCATGGGTACGCGCCGGGGAAGCAATGACTACCGCATCGATTTCGCTGTCATCCAGCATGCTCTGCAAATCGCTAAAGGCGCTGACGCCCAGCCTGTCCGCCAAGCGCTGCGCTGCACCCGGCAGCGGATCGGCCACGGAGGCCAAAACGGCGCCCGGCACGCGCCGCGCCAATGACTCCGCATGGAAAGTGCCCATTCTGCCGGCACCGATCAGGCCAACGCGCAAGTTGTGAGGAGAATGACTCATAGTGATTCCTTATGTGAGTTAACGCCCTTGTCGGGCTACGGAGTTCACTGTGGGTATTGCAAAGGGGATGCCAGCTCGAAAAGGGAGGAATTTGTGAAGCGATGCACAGATAACCGCAACAGAGTGACAACTAAATTGACATGTCAATTTCACATGACAATAAAATGAACATTACATTCCAAACTGGAGAGCCGCATGCACACTGCCGCCGGACTGATGCCGATCAAAGACGAGAGCGACCCGATTTTCAGCCTCCCGGGAGGCCCGGAGGCCAGTGAATGGGATAGCCTGTTTTGGCAAGGCTGGCAGGTTTTTAATGAAGGCGGGCAACCCGGCTGGATCCGCAAGTCGATCCTGCAATCCTGGCAGCGTTCGCGTGAAAACGGCATCGACCCCGAGGAGTTTGTCTATCACTCGCCGCCCGCGGACCGGCTGCAGATGATTCTGGCGCAAAACAGCGAGCTGATTAAGGTGGCGCACGGCATCATGGAAAACCTGCTGGCCTATAACCCTGACGGCCACATCAACCTGACCGACGCCAACGGCGTCACCCTTCACTACTGCGGCGCGGATTTGACGCCGGTCGGCAGCATTCTGCGCGAGGACGTTCAGGGCACCAACTGCACCGCGCGCTGCCTGCGGGAACAGCGTCTGGTGTATGTGTTAAGCGGTGAAAACTGGAAAATGGGCCTGCGTCAGCGCCATCGCCAATGTGCGGCGGCACCGGTGCGTAACGCTGAAGGCGTGATGATCGGCGTGCTGACGCTCACCGCCACGCCGGATAACTTCAACGCCCACACCCTGGGCACCGTGCAGGCAGCTGCGGAGGCCGTCGGCCAACAGTTGCAGTTGCGTCGGCTGCTGGCGGAACAACAGTCCATTCTGGAAACGCTGAATGAAGGTGTTATTGTCTGCGATCGCCACGGCAGGCTGAAAACCGTCAACCGTTATGCGCGCCAGATTTTTGACGGCCTGGAGCCTGGCGACCTGTCCCTCGACGAGGTGCTGCGCCCGCAGTCCGGCTCGTTGCTGACCATGCCGTTTTGTAACGATCGTGAAATGGTCTTTATGCCCGAAGGCAAAGCGGCCCTCTCCTGCGTGATTTCGCTGATGCCCGCGCCGGATGACGGCCGGGTGCTCTCCCTGCGCGAGAACCAGCGTATTCGCGCCATCACCCGCCGCGTGATGGGGGTCAGCGCCAGCTATACCTTTGATATGATATACGGCCATTCCAGCCGCATACGGGAAGCCATAGCCAAAGCGCGCACCAGCAGCCGCAGCGACAGCACCGTTCTGCTGACCGGCGAGAGCGGAACCGGCAAAGAACTGTTTGCTCAGGCGATCCACAACGGCAGCGCACGCAGCAATGAACCCTTCGTTGCCGTTAACTGCGGTGCCTTGCCGCGCGATCTGGTGCAGAGCGAGCTTTTCGGTTACGTGGATGGCGCCTTTACCGGTTCGCGCCGTGGCGGTTCCGCCGGGAAATTTGAGCTGGCGGATGGCGGTACTCTGCTGCTCGATGAAATCGGCGAAATGCCGCTGGATGCGCAAACCAGTCTGCTGCGCGTGCTGCAGGAGAGTGAAGTGCTGCGGATCGGCGCCACGCACCCGGTGAAGGTCAACGTGCGCATCGTGGCAGCCACCAATTGCGATCTGGCGCAGGCGGTAGAGAATGGCGCTTTCCGGCGCGATCTGTATTACCGCCTGAACGTCATCTCCCTCTCGGTTCCGCCGCTGCGCGAACGACGGGAAGATATCGCCGGGCTGGTTAACGGCTTTGTGCACAAGCTCTGTACGCGCATGAAAAAAATCCCGCCGCAGGTGTCACCGCAGGCGATGGCCTGCCTTAGCGCCTGGCGTTGGCCGGGTAACGTGCGCGAACTGGAAAACCTGGTGGAACGAATGGTGAACCTGTGCGAAGGGTTGCAGATCGACGTGGGCGACCTGCCTGAGGAAATCACTCGTGATCTCACTGAGCCTGACGCAGCACCTTCCGCCAGGCTGGAAGATAACGAACGTACCCATATCATGCAGGTAATTGGATCCAGCGGCGGCAATCTGCGGCAGGCCGCGCGGCTGCTCGGGCTATCGCGCACCACGCTGTACAATAAAATCAATAAATGGCAGATCGATTTGACCCTGCTGCGCCCCTGATCGACCGGCTTGACAGGGTTGCGGCGGCATCCGATGATGAGGAAATCTTACCGCCCAGGCCTGCTCAATGAAAACGTCCCCCGCTGTCACCATTCACTATTGTTCGCAATGCAACTGGCTGCTGCGCGCAGCGTGGATGGCGCAAGAGTTGCTCCATACCTTCGGCACCGATTTGGCCGCCGTGACGCTGGTTCCCGGCACCGGCGGCATTTATGAGGTCACCGTGGATGGCTTTGTCATCTGGGATCGCAAAACAGAAGGCGGCTTCCCCGACGCGGCCGCGCTCAAACAGCGTTTACGCGATCGATGCTTCCCTGAGCGACCATTAGGCCACGTGGATAACAAAGGCGTTAAAAGTTAAGGCGCGACGGCCTCGGCCGCCTGACGCAATTGCCCTATGGCCGTCGGCATATCCAGGCCAAAACTCAGCAAGGCGTTGTCATCAATCACCAGCAACTGCCGCTGCTTGCCCGCGGGGGTAAACGCCAACCCCGGCAATGCCCAGAGATTCGCTTCTCCGCCCATCCGTTGCAGGCTGGCCTTGCCTATTACCAGCAACTGCGGCGCGGCGGCTACCAGCCCTTCCTGAGTCAGCGGCTGATAACGCGTCACGCCAGCCAGGGCATTGTCCAACCCGGCGCTGCGAATGGCGCCCTCTGCTGCGGTGCCGTTACCTGCCCCCATTGCCGCTATGCCAGTATGCGCCATGATAAACAGCACTCTGACCGGCAATCGATTAGTCGGTACGGCGGCGATTTGACGATCCAGTTTGGCCTGCAGGGCTTTCCCCTCTTTTTCTCGCCCTAAGGTGGCGGCAATGACGGCGATCTTTTCGTCGATCGCGCCAAGTTCGGGTTTACCCGTCACCGTCACGACTTTCACCCCAGCCTGTTCGACCTGGCGCAACGCCAAAGAGGGTTGCGCCAGGTCGCTGGCGATCACCAACGAGGGCTTCATCGCCAGGATCCCCTCGGCGTTGAGCTGGCGCATATAACCGACATTCGGCAATGCTGTGGCTTGCGGCGGCTGCTGACTGGTGCTGTCGCGCGCGACCAACGTTTGCCCAGCGCCCAGAGCATAAATAATTTCCGTGACGTCTCCGCCAATCGCGATCACACGTTCGCCGGCAAATACCGAAAACGGCAGCGCCAGTAATCCGATAACCCATGATTTCATCCGAAGTCTCCTTTAAGCGCGGAATGGCCAGCCTCATTAAAGCGCGACAGCCGCCTTTCATTGACGAAAGGCGGCATAAACGCTAGCGGTTGATCAAAATGCGGTAGTTAGAAATCCACGTTGACGCCAAGCTGGAAGGTTCTTCCCGGCATGACGGCCAACGCATTGTCGTAGGCATCCTGACGGGTTGAGTCCGTGAGTTCACGGCTGCTCAGGTAATCGCGGTATTTCCTGTCGGTGATGTTATACACGCCGCCGCTCAGTTTCACATTGCGGGCAACCTGCCAATAGGCGGACATATCCACCAGGCCGTAACCCGGCACGCGCAGATATTCCGTGGTGGCGTCGGTGAGCGTACTGCCGCCGGCGTTGTTGTAGCTTTCACGGTTGGTCGCCGTCGCCTGCTTGCCTTTGACGAAGGTTGCCGTTACCGCCGCGCCGTAGCGTTTCGCCGGATCATCCCAGGCTACGCCCACAATGGCTTTCATTGGCGCTACGCTGTCGATATCGACATATTTATCGCCGGAATAGCTGGACTTGGATTTGCCCTGGTTATATCCCAGCGCAAAATTCGCGCTCAGCCCGTTCACCTGCTCAAACCAGGTGCCAAAATTCACCCTGGTGCTGATTTCAGCGCCGTAGATATAGGCTTTATCACGGTTTTCCGCTTGATAAATGGTGTAGATATTGGAAGGCACATTAGCGAACTTGTCCGGGCTGCTGGCCCGTTGATAACGGGTATACGCAATAAAGTTTTTATAGGTGTTGTAGAACAGCGACGTGCGCATTGTCACCCCGTCCACGACGTCTCCCTTCATGCCCCATTCCAGATTATTGCTGGTCTCGGTGTTCAGATCGGCGTTGCCGATCAACGCATACTGCGCCGTGCCCGCATAGCTGGAGCCGAGATTCCATGAGCCGTAAAGCTGGCTGGCGTTCGGGAACTGTGCGCCACGCTTGTACTGCAGATAGGTCATCAGCGCCGGCGTAATATCGTACTCGACGCTGAGAGACGGCAATATCTGGGTGTCGGTGTTGCTTTTGCCGTATAACGTTTCCAGCTCGGACTCCGTCAGCACCGTGCTGCCGGTGGTCAGGCTGGTCAGGTTCTGCGGCTTGGTGCTTTGGTGAGCCACGCGCACGCCCGGCACCACGGCAAAACCGTGCCCGTCGAGATCAAATTGGATCTTGTCCTGCACAAAACCGCCCAACGCGTAGCTGCGGCTGTCTGATTCCGGTTGCATGATGGCCGTGGACACGCTGGGGGCCGGCTCTTCACGGAATGGCCGCTCGGTATCGGTTAACCTCGCGTTTAGCCCTCCGCTCAACGCATGACGCCCCAGCGTTTTGGTTATCAGCGTTTCAAAGCCGTAGGTATTGACGTTGTAGTCGGAGTAAACCCGCTCCATGCTGCCGGTACTGGTGGGCATGTAAGTGTTGTCATGCGCCTGGGTCTGTTGGTAATAGGCTTTTGATGTCAGGGTATCGACGAAATCATTGTACGGTGTCCATTCATCTTTCACGCTCACTCCCCAACGGCGCGTATTGCTCTGCTGTTGGGCGGTACCCAGGATGGCGCTGCCGGCCGAGTTCCAACTGTCGTAATGGGTGTGGTTGACTTTATCGTAGTAATCCACCGTGCCGGTGAGTTTGTGTTCGTCATTTGGCTGCCAGATACCGGACGCCATCAGCGCATTGGAATGCCAGTTGGCCGGGTAAGCCTGGTAAGTGCCACTGTTGTTGCGCGTTTCCTGGCCGTCGCGGCGGCTATAAACGAAAACCCCGCGAAGTTGGTCATCGCCCGCAGCTGCGGTAATGCCGTTGTGCCAACTGCGGTTGGACGAGTCGTAATCGCTCTGGTAACCAAAGTAAGTCTGTTTGGACGGCGACAGGTACTGATCTGCCGACTTCGGCGAAAACGAAACAGCGCCGCCGATAGACGTATTGCTACGTTCAATCGAGGTCGCTCCCGATTCGATCTCCACCTGGCCGTACATGTAAGGGTCAATATAGTCCCTGCCGATGCCAAAGGTGTTAAGGCCGGCTCGGCTGACATAGCTGCGCCCGGTGGCGTCTGGCTGTGGAATGCCGTCGACATCCAGGCCGACGCGATTGCTCTCCAGGCCGCGAATGTTATACCCGGTGTAGCCGCTGCGATCGAAACCGCTTTTGCCCGAGGACGATCCCCCACTGACGCCCGTGGCGCTAATCAGCGGTTCATAACGCATGATTGAACCGAAATCATTTCCCCCTTTTTTTTGCATGTCTTGCGCGCTAATCGTGGTTATTGTCCCGGCCTTTTTCTCAATCACGGGCGCGACAACCGTTATTTCCTCTTCATTTTGCGTGGTCTTTTCTAATGGAGTTTTATTTACTTCAGCATTAGCGTTAAGGGAACTGCCGATCAACGTCCCCCATAGGATGGAATGCCCGATAATTCCCTGGTAATTAAAAGTTTTGCACATGTATTAACCCTGCAATAATTATTAGTATTTGCTCGCAGTTGCTTCGCCCCGGTAATGAATCGGGATCAAGGGTATTAACGAAAATTAACAATTTTATAAGAATGGTCTTTCTGCGTAGACTTAATAAAAGCATGTTAATGATAATGCTTATCATAAGCAATATCATTAAAACCCTATTATTTGCATTGGTGAGAAATTTCCTAACCGCTTACGAAATCCTTACAAAGCGGTTCGGGCAGTCAGTGTGCGAAAGGATTGTCATGAGGGGGGCGAATAAAACCATAAGAGAACGGTGGGCATAACCCACCGCATAAGGGCTTAAACAATAAAGTCCGTGGCGGCATTCGCCTGTCCGACGATTTGCACCAGGAAGTCCGGCCCGGCATTGCCATGGATATTCAGGGCTAACTCACTCAAATGAGTTTGCGCGTTGTAAGACAACAATGCCTCTCCCGCCTGGCCGCTGAGGTTCTCAACGAAATGAATAAAGTCGTTGCCTTTATCGCCATGGTTAAAGAAGGAAAGATCGATTTTGTCGATACCGCTCTCAAAATCCAGGATCTTGTCAGGCGATTTATAAGGTGAATCACTCACGGCGGCGAAAACGAAAATATCCTTTCCGCTGCCGCCTGAGAGTTGATCTTGCCCACCTCCGCCGTAGATAACGTCATTACCGGCGCCGCCCTTGATAATATTGGCGGCGTTATTGCCGACAATCACATCATTGCCCGAACCGCCGATGGCATTTTCAATGGTTGCGCCCAGAGCGATCGAAACGTTGGCCTTCAATCCACCGACGTCGGAGTAGGAGCCTTCCGTCAGGTTAATGCGTTGGTTCTGGGTATATCCCGAGAAATCAAGCGTGTCATTGCCACCCGCATCCCAGACGGAGAAAATCAGTTTCTGGTTGCTGTCTTGCGCGCTGTAGAAATCCCGGCCGGTATTGGAATTGAACCCATACACCGTATCCCCGGTGCGCGTGGTGGTATTGGCCCCATAGAGATACTGAATGGCGGCAATATCGTCAACCAGCGGCGCTGCGGCAAAATGGCCACCGTTATCGCCGCCGGTCACAGCTTCATCCCAATAACTCATCACGCTAAACTGACGGGTATCTTCGGCATAGGTCCCCTTCTCATAACTGGGATCCTGGCCGGCATTGTAAACACCCGGGTGATCCAACCCCAGCGTATGCCCAATTTCGTGAGTGATGCTCAAACGGCCGTAGTTACCCAGTTCGGGGTGCAAGTTGGCGTAAACACCATCTCGGGGATCCGCGTAATCGTAATTGATGTTGAACCAGCTTTGGCCGTCGGTATTATGCCCGCGGTAGTCGTTACCGGCACCGGTGTAAGGCTTAATCGCATAAGCCTGAGTATTACCTTCATAATTACCAAAGGTAATGTTGGACTTTTGCTCTGGGCCTACCTCAACAAAAGTCAGGTTTGCGACATCAGCCCAAGACTGCAAAGAAAGCTTGGCTTGCGCCTGTTGTTCGGCAGTAAAGGCGCTAAGGCCGGTATCTGGAGAACCGAAACGGGCATTTAAATTACTCTGATTATAATCCCAATCAGGAAAGGAATAAGTGACGGTAGCGCCTTTGCCGGTGACATGAACGCCATTCCAGGTTTGTTCACTGCGCGCTATTTGCTTGCCGGCCTCTTCCACACCGAAAGAAGGCTTATTATTGAGGGTTAAACCATTACCTCTATTATGGTAATTCAGTAGATCATTAACACTGTCCCAACCGCTTGTTTTTCCATTCAGGGAATTTTCCATGACGTTCTCCAATAGGTGGATTTATTTCCGATATATATAATTCAGTTTCGATATAAAACACCGATTAAATTCCTAATCACAGCATTTAAATGCTAGTACGATTTATGGAGAGCTCAATATATAGTGCGAAAATAACCAAAAATGGACGATAACCCCAGAGAACACGCACTGAATGAAAGGGAATTACCCGTCATAAAATGCCCTGCCTCCTGGAAGGAACCCATCCCCGTACAGGGTGCCGCGCTTGCCTTCTGCCGGGCGTCATGAGCTATACTGTGCGCCTCTTTTGGTAACAAACTCAGATGACTATGGAACGCTTTATAGAAAACGCTATGTATGCCTCTCGCTGGCTGCTGGCACCGGTTTACTTTGGCTTGTCGCTGGCGCTGGTGGCGCTGTCGATCAAATTCTTCCAGGAGATAGTGCATGTTCTGCCGAACATCTTCTCCATAACCGAAGGGGATCTGGTGCTCACCCTGCTTTCGCTGATCGACATGGCGCTGGTGGGTGGCTTGTTGGTCATGGTGATGTTCTCGGGCTATGAAAACTTTGTTTCGCAGTTGGATATCAGCGAACATAAAGAAAAGTTGAGCTGGCTGGGGAAAATGGATGCCACCTCTCTGAAGAGCAAGGTAGCCGCATCCATTGTCGCTATCTCTTCCATTCATCTGTTGCGGGTGTTTATGGATGCCAAGAACGTGCCGGACAATAAGCTGATGTGGTATGTGATTATCCACCTCACCTTCGTGCTTTCCGCTTTCCTGATGGGCTACCTCGATAAAATAACGCGTGATAAACACTGATTCACCGTTCTGGCCGCCATCGCCCTGATGGCGGCCCTCTCCCCCCACCTAAAAGTAATTATCAATCAATCAGTTGCATGACAATTTCAATCGTTAATTTCAGGTTACGTTGTCACTAAACGGCGTTTAATCCCCGACCTGGCGATTTTCAGTTAGTGCATATGATGATAATAACATTATAATGCTATTACATTCCCGCCGGGCGCATAAGCCACCGCAGGCCGAGTTTCGTCCCGCTGACAGGATCCAAAATCAATCATGCCGCTGAATGGAAATCCACTACAGTACCAGGATGTTCAATCTATCCTGCCACACCGGTTCCCCTGTCTGCTGGTCGACCGCATTCTGCCCGCCGGCACGTCGATTTCTGAAGGGCGCTTGAGCGCCATCAAAAACATTACCGCCAATGAGCCGACCTTTTGGACCGGCCACCACCAGACCACCGTTTTCCCCGGCATCCTGACGGTGGAAGCCTTGGCGCAGAGCACCGGCCTGCTGGCCCACTACTTTCTCGGCCCACTGTCAGAAGGCGAGCATTATTACTTTGCGTCCATTCAACGCGCCCGTTTCTACCGCTCGGCCCAACCCGGCGACCAATTGCGCATGGACGTCGCCTTTGTCCGGCAACGATCCGGCATTGCCCGTTTTTCCGGGATGGCGACGGTCAATGGCCGCCGCATCTGTACGGCCGAATTTATGTGCGCCCGTAAATAAGCCCCCCGTTTTCTAAAGGAGCCAAAGCGAAGCTACCATGTCTATTGTTGATAAGTTGCTAAACAGCCTAGATTTTTCTCCCCGTGGACGAGTGATCGCCCGGGAGGAAGACCATTGCGGTGAAATTATCGTTTCTGACCACAAAGACTACCGTACCCTGCGTTTCGACGGCATTTGCGAGCAGAGCAAAATGTGCATCAGCGCGCCGCAGGTGCCGGTGCACAACTACATAAAAACCATGCTGATGGCTGTGGCCTGGCAGCCGCCTTCGGCGGCGCTGATCCTCGGTCTTGGGGGCGGCAGCCTGGTGCGGGCATTGCATGCCTATGATCCCAACATGCTGCTGGACGTGGTGGAACTGCGCCCGGCGGTGGTGTCTGTCGCCCGCCGTTATTTCACCCTGCCCGCCGATGAAACGGTCACCTTGCACACCGCCGATGCCGCCGATTTTTTACGGGCTCCCGCCACTCGGCGATATGATCTGATATTTTCCGATCTTTACAGCGCCTTCGCGATGGACCCGCAACAGGGCACGCGAAATTTTCTGGAGCAATGCGCCGGTCGCCTTTCGCCTCAGGGCTGGTTGGTGCTGAATTATCATGAGGTGCCCGATGACAGCACGCTGCTGTATCACAGCTTGCACTGTGCGTTTAAAACCGTTCTTTACTGCGTGGCACCCAGCGGCAACGTCATTATTTACGCTACACCGGGCCATGTTGAGACGCCGCTCAGCCTGCTGCGCCGTCTTTCCGCCGCCGTCGGCCCGACCTTTGGCTGTGATTTAGGTTTTCTGTCGCGCAAAATTGAGCGGCTGCATTTTAACTAAAAAGCTGCGCCTATTCGTGCTACAGGCGGGGAGCATGCAGAACACCTGTCTCAGGCTTGGGGTGTAGCGGTATTAAACACAGTTATTTAGAAGATGCGGGTCGGATAGCCGATTACCCAGCATGCCATTATCATTTGATTATCATCCTCTGGAGGAATCCTCATGGAAAAGAAAACGGCACGACTGACGATACTCATCGATCCGGATAAGAAAAAAGCCCTTGAAGAGCTGTGCCTGCAACAGGACGTCACCCCGTCTCAGGTGATCCGGCAACTGATACGGGACTATTTGCACAAACATCAGGTGGAATACCCCAGTCAACCGACCCGTTCCAATCCCCGGGTAGATAACACCTGACCCAAGGATTGAAGCCGGATGGCGCACGGAATGCGCCATCTGCAACCGCCGGGTTCAGCCCTGGCGTCTTCCCGTAGAGAACCCGTGCCGTTTAGCCGCGGCCGCCAATGCGCGGGGCCACATCAATTCATCAAACCTGTCCAACCGTGGATACCCATGTAGATACCCACCGCGGCAATCAATATGCTTGAAAAGTAAGGGGCACGGCGGGCCAATGTGTTGAAACCGGCCCAGCGTTTTGTCGCCTGCCTGACGCTATAAGCGGCAGCAACACCCACCACCACCAAGGTTATTGCCAGGCCGATGCTAAAACACAGTACCAATGCCGCGCCTAAGGTAAATGCCTTCACCTGGATGCACAGCAGCAGTACGGTGATTGCCGCAGGGCATGGGATCAATCCGCCCGTCAGGCCAAAGAGAATAATCTGTCCGGTCGTCACATTTTGGTTGGCAAAACGACGTTTGATATCGTTGGCGTGCGCTTTCTCATGGGCATCCTGATACTCCTGCGAAGAAACATCCAAGCCTGCCAACGCCGAATGATCGTGATCGTGGTGATGCTCATGTTCTTTGAACTCGACATCATAGTCATGAGAATGCCCGCCATGACCTAAGGATAAACGCGCCGTGAAATTATGCGGTTCAGGGATCGCATGCACGGATTGCAAGAAGCCGTCTTTTTCCTCGAATGCAAAAATCTGCGAGAAGCCCTTTTCGCGCATAGTGGTCACGGTGACCGACTTTGCTCCCCAGTTTTGCCCAGCGACATTTCTTAAACGCCAATGCGGTGGCATGTCATCTTCAAAGATCGACAATTCAACGCGCCCATGGCCAGTATCAATCAGGTGTGATTCGTCATGGCCCCGATGTTCATGCTCATAAACTTGTTCGGCTTTCCACTGTTGTTCACCCCGCCAGGTACGCCAAAACATCCAAAGTGCGGTACTCAAGATAATGATCGAGGAAAAGAGTTGAAAATAAGGTTCTGTCGCCTCTGCGGTAAACTGACGGCTCAAATACATGCCGCCAAAAGCGATTAACCACACTATCGCCGTATGCGAGACAGTCGCCGCCAGCCCCAGCAAAACCGCCTGTTTCATCGTGCCGCGAATAGCCACAATGAAGGCGGCCATCATCGTTTTGGAGTGTCCAGGTTCAAGACCATGCAAGGCACCCAGCAAAATAGCGCTGGGGATAAACAGCCAGGCGTTACCCACGCCTTGCTGCAGCAGGGAGGAAAAATCGGGCATGACGCACCTCAGAGATACTTTGTTATTTCTTTAAATTCACGGATAACTGCCGGTGATACTTCCCCGTCAGCCTTCACGGCGTGATCCAGGCAGTGATCAAGGTGATCATGGATGAGCGTTTTTTTTGCATTAGTCACCGCCTTTTCAACCGCCTGAAGCTGTTGCGCGATATCAAGACAGGTTCTTCCATTTTCCAGCATCAGGATTGTACTGTTGAGATGACCCGCTGCACGCTTGAGTCGCTTGATGATATCGGGGTGTGTTTCATGTTGATGCATAGTTTTATCCTATCGGGGGGGATAGGATAAATATACCTGGTATCTACTGAGATCGCACCCGAGGGCGTATTTGAAGGTCATTGCACTTATTGTGGGCACGCTTTGATGAAAGGGCTCCGTTTGAGAAACGGAAACTAAAGTGGAATACCCCAGTCAACCGACCCGTTCCAATCCCCGGGTAGATAACCCCTGACCCGAGGATTGAAGCCGGATGGCGCACGGAATGCGCCATCTGCAACCGCCGGGTTCAGCCCTGGCGTCTTCCCGCAGAGAATCCGTGCCGTTTAGCCGCTGCCGCGACAGCCAGTGCGCCCAACAACAGCGCCAGCGCAGCCCAGGGGAAAGAGGCCGGGCCATACCGATCAAGCAAGATCCCGCCGAAAATGCCGCCGCCCGCAATGGCGCTGTTCCAGGTGACCACGTTCATGGCCAGCGCCGCATCCGCACCTTCACCGGCCGCATCCGCCAGTGCGGTCTGCAATAGAGTCGCCGCACCACCGAAACTCAACCCCCATAGCACCATGCCAACATAGATCCCCCCCGCATTCTGGAGTGCCGCGCCCAACAGCACGCTGGTGGCGGCAAAGAGCGCGAGGCTGGTCAGCACCGCCGTTCTCAGGTGACGATCAACCACCCGACCGGTGATCAAGATCCCCGCCAGCGACGCCAACCCAAAAATAAGCAACACCGCATCAACCCGGTCGCCAAGGCCAGCCGGCGTAACAAAGGGCGCAACGTAGGTATAGAGAATGTTATGAGCGAACATCCACAGCAGCACCACGCCCAGCACCGATCTGACGCCAGGGATCATCAACACCTTGTACAGCGGCATCCGTTTTTCCCCCGTCTGCCCCGGATAATCAGGCACCTTTGCCAGCACCCAAACGATTAACGCCAACGACAGCAGCGACATAACGCCAAAGGCTGCGCGCCAACCGACCATCGACCCCAGCCAGGTCCCGAGCGGCACGCCCAACGACAGCGCGACCGGTGCGCCCACCATTGCCACTGCCATCGCCTTGCCCTGAAGATGAGGCGCCACCATCCGGCGCGCATAACTGGCGAGCAGGCTCCAGGCCAGCCCTGCCGCCGCCCCGGCAAAAAAGCGCGCGGTCAGCGTCATCGCAAAGCTGCCCGACATGGCAGTGATCGAGTTAAAGAGAAAAAAACCCGCAATAGTCAGCAGCAAAACATTACGTCGCCGCCAACGCTGAGTGGCGAGTGTCAACGGAATGGCAGCCAGTACCGAACCCAGCGCGTAGGTGGTGATCATCTGTCCGGCAAGCGAAGGTGACACCTGCAGGCCGGGTGCGATCTGAGCCAGCAAACCGGCGGGGAGTGTTTCGGTAGCAATGCAAATAAATCCCGTCATGGCTAATGCCAGCAGCGCGGCAATCGGCAAACGCTGTGTCTCCTCGTGGATCGCCCTGGCATCACTGCAATGGGTAGTCGTTTGGCTCATGGTTTATCCATTTATATATCGATCGGTATAAATATAGGCGACAGCGAAATGCACTCTTTTGCCAGGGTGCATTTCGGTCAGTACGTCACTGGAATTGATTTATGTATCGAGTGGTATAATTATGCTAAGGAGCTATCATCTGAGTGTCAACAAGATTTATACTGGTCGGTATATAACTTACAAACATGGAGTCAGTCATGGCGCAAATGGGTCGCCCTCGCCGGTTCGACCGCGACGAGGCCGTTCGGCAGGCATTGCATCTGTTTTGGCAGCACGGGTATGAGGCCACGTCTCTGGCTCAGCTTAAAGCGCAGATTGGCGGCGGCATTACCGCGCCCAGCTTTTATGCCGCCTTTGGTTCGAAAGAGGCGCTGTTCAGAGAAGCGGTAGCCTGCTATCTCAACAGCTATGGGCGGGTCAATGATGCGCTCTGGGATGACTCTCTGCCCCCCAGAGAGGCGATTGAAACCTCACTGCGCCGCTCGGTGAAGATGCAGTGTGAAGATAAACATCCCAAGGGGTGCATGGTTGCATTGGGCGTAATGTCGGGCGGTGCGGAGGAGCATTCCGCGGTCCTGAAACCGCTTGCCGATTCGCGCCGGCGTACGCTGAACGGTTTTATTCACTGCATCAAAAGAGGCATTGCCGACGGCGAACTGGCCAAGGATACCGACGCTGCCGCCATCGCCACGTTGTTTGACAGCTTCCTGCTGGGCGTTTCGACGTTGGCGCGCGACGGCGTCAGTCATTCGGTGATCGATAGCTCGGTAACGTCATTGCTGGCGGTTTGGGACGCAAACACCGGAGCCGGGTAATATCGATGTCGAACAACGCCTGGCAGCGATCACTGCTCCAGGCGTTGCGCCAACAGGCGCAGCTGTTCGGCAATCTGCTTCAAATCCTTGTCATTATGCTCGCGCGGCCCGGTAGAATTGCGGATCACCAGCTTTGCCGACAGAATCGATGACGCACGCGACAGCTCGCTCTCGCTGGTGTTGAGCACCTTCCTGACCGCTTCCTTGCCCTGCAAATCCAGATCCAGCGAGACGGTGGTCAGCGCCGGGTAGAAGAAGGCGCTTTCATAAGCATCGTCATAGCCAATCACCGACTTTTGCCCCGGTATCGGCAGTTGGTTCTGATGGAAGGCGCTTAGCAGCCCGAGCGCCATTTGGTCATTCCCCACCAACACCGCCGAGAAATGCGGGGTCTCACGCAGCATCTGCAATGCGCCGGCGTAACCGCTTTGCGCGTCCCAGTTGCCGTGCAGCACCGTGACCGGCGTCAGGCCATAATCCTGCAGCGCATCCTGCCAGTTCTTCAGCCGCAAATTGGCCGAAATGGAGTATTGCGGCCCAGCCAGCAAGGCAAAGTCGCGGTGCCCCAGCTCGTAAAGGTACTTGACGCTGGCGCGGGTGCCGTCCGCCGGGTTGAAAGAAACGTTAAACACTGAACTGTAAGGGTCAACGTCGAGGAACAGGCAGGTAATGTCATCATTGTCCGCGGCGATTTTTTCCGCCACCGCCGTCTCCAGCGGTACGTTGATGATGACCTTTTCTACCCGCTGCGACTTGAGATCGTTGATCGAGTCCTGAATGCCATGATTGACGTTCTCATCAATCATTGAAATCAGCACCTGATAGCCTTCCGCATTGGCGTAACGTTTTACCGCCGCCGCCACTTGCGAAGGCGCATGCAGAGCCAGGGAGACGGTGACCAGCCCCAACGTTCGGCTCTGTTTGCCCACCAACTGCTGCGCCAGGCGATTGGGCACATACCTGAGGAGCTCAATAGATTGTTCAACCTTGCGACGCGTGGTTTCAGAGACATTGGCTGACTTGTTCAACACGCGTGAAACCGTCTGGTAAGACACGCCGGCATGGCGGGCAACATCCTCTAACGTGGTGTTTTTCGACTTCATAATCCGTTCCCTGTGATTGCTCTGGATTGATTGTAACAGGCCCCCCCCTCACCGCATAGTTACCCCGATCACATCCATCAAATTTCCAAAAAAGTTATTCGTTCACATATCAAACCTTAGTGATCTCTCTCACTAACCGTTACAAATCCTGCTGTTTTATTTGCACTAAATCACAATAAATCAATAACGCGATTGTTTGTTGTCATGATTAGCCATTCTATTGCTGCGTGGATGTGAACGTAATACAAAAACATAATGAGGCATACATGAAAACAAGACTACGCACATTGTCTGTCGCCTTGGCGATGGCGCTTTCCTCACCGGTCGCCTTTGCCGCCGAAACCCCAGGGATCGATTTCCATGGCTATCTGCGCTCCGGGGTCGGGGTATCCCAGGATGGTGGGTTAGAAGAATGGCAGAAGAACAAAATTGGCCGTCTGGGCAACGAATCCGATACCTACGGAGAGATCGAACTGGGCAGCGAAGTCTACAAAAAGAACGACGTCAGCTTCTATCTCGACACTATGGTCAGCATGGTGTCGGATGGCTCCAACGACAATGAAACCACGCTGGGGGATGACGCGCAATTCGGTCTGCGTCAGCTTAATCTGCAAATCAAAGGGCTGATCCCGGGCGACCCGAACGCGGTGATCTGGGGCGGCAAGCGCTACTATCAGCGTCATGACCTGCACATCATCGATACCAAATACTGGAACATTTCAGGTGCCGGTGCCGGCGTGGAAAACCTCTCCTTCGGGCCGGGCGCCATCTCCGTCGCCTGGATCCGCGGTGACGGCAACGACGTGGACTACCGCGTCGACAACGATAACGACCTCAACATCAACTATCTCGATCTGCGCTATGCCGGCTGGAAGCCGTGGACCGGCGCCTGGACCGAGTTTGGTATCGACTATGCGATGCCGAACCCGACCAACAAGCAAAAAGAGTACGGCGGCCTGTACGATGCGGAAAACGGCGTGATGCTGACCGGCGAGATCAGTCAGGACATGCTGGGCGGCTATAACAAAATGGTGTTGCAATACGCCACCAAGGGCCTGGCGCAGAACATGGTGTCCCAGGGCGGCGGTTGGTATGACGTCTGGAACAACACCCGCGATGCCACCGGTTACCGGGTGATCAATACCGGCCTGATCCCGATTACCGATAAATTCTCCCTCAACCACGTGTTGACCTGGGGTTCCGCCAGCGATCTCAGCGATATGATCGACAAGAGTAACCTGATCTCTCTGGTGGGCCGGGCACAGTACCAGTTCACGCAGTACGTGCGCGGCATTGGCGAAGCCGGCGCTTTCTACCAGAAAGATGACCACAAAGACGGCAGCCATTACAAGCAAGGCGGCGAGAAGTACACGTTGGCGCTGGGGTTGGCGGATGGACCGGAATTCATGTCCCGACCTGAATTGCGCGTATACGCCTCCTATCTCAACGATTCAGAGCAAGGCAATTCATTCAAGGACGGCACCGCCAGCAATACCTGGAACTTTGGCGTGCAGGTTGAAGCCTGGTGGTAACAGGCACAATTCAGGGTAAATAACGGCTCTTGGCTTATTGGCAGTAGCTTAATTCTCTCATCATTATCTTCTGTGTCTTTGACGATGCTCTCCGGTTGCGGTCGTCCATTGGTAACCCCCTTGGGGGGTTACCAATTATTTTTTATTCCTGATGATTAACCGAAAAACGCTCCGCCAATAATTTACGCAAATTATCTGACTGTTTGCCAAATATCGCGTGCACCTCCTGACCAATAATAATCACCCCCAGCGCTCCCGACTGTTGCAATCCTTCCGTATCGACTTTGGCTAAATCCGTCACCGTTACACGCAAGCGAGTAATACAGGCATCGACATGCTGGATATTTTCTCGACCGCCCAAATGCCGCATCAGCGTTTCTAAAAACGGCATGTCGACGTTATTATCTTCCACCGGCGATTTCGGGTGCGAGAAATAATGCGTAAAGGCTTTTAAACTGACCATGGTTATTTCCTCATAAGATACAGACGTAAAAAAACGCCCGTTCGATTGAACGGGCGCAAGGGGAAGAAACTAGGCCAACTTGCGGGTCAATATGCGGCAGCCCCAGGGGGCCAACGTCATTTCACCCTGTAGAGCCTTAGCATTCGACATATCGGTATACTCCCCCGGCAGCTCCACGGCTTTAGTCTTGTCGCTGTAGTTCTGCACGATAATGAACTCGGATTCACCGTCGGTACGCCGCTGTGCGGTCACGCTCGGCGGCAATGCCGTATCCAGTGCGCGCGGCAACGCCAGCTGTTGCGCTATCGCCATAAAGAAATCACGCTGGAAAGAGGCATCGTTGCGCGAAGCGACATACCACGCCCTACCGTCGCCAAAGCGGTTGACCGTCAACGCCGGGCGGCCGGCATAGAAGTCGCCGCCGTAAACCGCCTGCGCGGTGGCGCCCTCCAGATTGATCAACTCGCACAGGTGGCGTGCCTGATAGCTGCCCTGCAAGCCCAGCTCGTTGCCCGGCACGCCGCGAATGCTGTTGGTTTCGTCATCCGTCAGGCTGTCGATCTCTTCCGCCCAGATCCCCAGCAACGGCCGCAGTGGCCCTGGGAAACCGCCCAGATGGCACAGGTCGCTTTCATTGACGATGCCGCTCCAGTAGCTGGCGACAAACTGCCCGCCCTGCCGAACAAAGGCCTCCGCCCGCGCGGCAAAACCTTCGCGCACCATATACAGCATCGGCGCAATCACCAGCTTGTAGCCGGAAAGATCGCAATCGGCGTTGATGATATCCACCGCAATGCCCTGTTCCCAGAACGGACGATAATGATCCACCACCGTCTGCTCGTAATGCAGCCCGGCGTTGCGCGGCCCTTGGGCATCGTCCATCGCCCAGCGACTTTCCCAGTCGAAGATAATCGCCACCCGCGCCTCGACCCGGCTACCGGCGACCGGTGCCATGGCGGCCAGCAACCGGCCCAGTTCGCTCACCTCCTTGCCGACGCGAGTATCCAGCCGCCCGGAATGGTCAATCACCGCGCCGTGGAATTTCTCCACCGAGCCGCGGCTTTTGCGCCACTGGAAGTACTGCACCGAATCCGCACCGTGCGCAACCGCCTGCAGTGAGGAGAGAATATGCATGCCCGGTTTCTTCAGCTTGCTGATCGGCTGCCAGTTGGTGACGCTCGGCGTCGATTCCATCAGCACAAAAGGCTTGCCCTGTTTCAGGCTGCGCATCAGGTCGTGGAACATGGCGGTATAGCAGGCCAGGCCGGTTTCATCCTGCCGGTTATGCCACATCGGGTAGCTGTCCCAAGAGATGAAATCGATGACTTTCGACATCTGCCAGTAATCGTAATCGTAGAAATATTCCATAAAATTGGTGGTGGCCGGCAAGTCCGGATTGGCCGCCTTCAGCGGGGCAATTTCCTGCGCGCAAAAGTCGGTGGCCTGGGTGCTGCAAAAACGCCGCCAGTCCAGGTTCAGACCATGAATCGACACCTCGCCCTGCGGCGCAGGCGATTCAATCTGCGACCAGTCGCTGTAGGTATGGCTCCAGAAATCGCTCCACCAGGCCTCGTTCAATTGCTGCAGCGTCTGATAACGCTGCTGCAGCCACACGCGGAAATCACTCTGGCAACGGCTGCAATGGCACTCGCCGCTGTATTCGTTGGAAATATGCCAACCAATCACCGCCGGGTGGTGCGCATAGCGCTGAGCCAACGCCAGGTTGATCTCATTCACCTTGCGGCGATACACCGGGGATGACAGGCAATGGTTGTGTCGGCCGCCGTGCAACGCCGGTACCCGATTGCGCCCTACGCGCAACACCTCCGGGTATTTCTGCGACAACCACGCTGGGCGTGCGCCGCTTGGCGTAGCCAAAAATACGTGAATGCCCCGCTCATATAACTTATTCAGCACATCGTCCAACCAGGCGAATTGATATTTCCCCTCTTCAGGTTCCAGCTTCGACCAGCTGAATATCCCCACCGACATAATATTGCAGCTAGCCTGCTTCATCAGTTCTACATCTTTCTCCACCATGCCCGGATAATTAACCCATTGTTCCGGGTTGTAGTCGGCCCCATGCAATAGGCCAGGCACCTTTGCACTCAAAGGAGGAAATTTATTCATCATAATTCCTTAGAAAGTAATCACTGAAATTCTTTATTACGGACGACGCAATTAATTAAATGACTTTAATGAAGGCAGCACTTTACCCTGGCAATCAAACAGCGCCTGATTTTCACGCGCGTTGCCATCCTTGCCGGATTCACCGATATATTTCATCCCGGCCGGCGTAGCCCAACCGGCGCCCGGCACGGCGATCCAGGTCGGTTCCCAATAAAACACGCCTTTGCCACGGTTATCCGGCACGTTAATGATGCTTTGCATCAGATCGCGAATAAAATCGGCCTGCCCCTGAACGGTGCCTGGATATCCCCCATCCTGCGCTTCTTTGGCGGAGAAACTGTTGTCGGTATCATCGCAATTTTCCAGGCCATAACCGTAAGCGGCCTCAACCACAATCACGTCTTTGTTATAGCGCTTGCTGATGTCGTCCATATTGGTTTGCAGCTTTGAGATGGGGCCGTCCCAATAGGTGTACATCGACAAACCTATGACATCGAACGGCACATTGCGCCGGGTTATCTCGTCAAACCACCAACGGAAAGTGTCATTCTTGGTGCCCTCGGCCAAATGCAGCATGATTTTCACCTGTGAAGGCGAATCGAGGTTTTCCCGCAGCCCGGCGATCGCCGCGTTCAGCAACCCGGCCAGGCGATCAAACTCCCCGCCACCCTGGCCCCAGCTTTTGCCTTCCGGCCACAGAATGCCGCCATTAATCTCGTTGCCGATCTGCACCATATCCGGCAACACGCCTTGCTGCTTGAAGCTGGCGATGGTGTCGCGGGTATAATCATGGATCGCCGTTTTCAACTGGTCATAGCTCATTTTATCCCAAGCTTTAGGCTTGAACTGCTTGCCGGGATCGGTCCAGAAGTCGCTGTAATGGAAATCCAGCAGCAGCTTCATGCCCTGCGCCTTGACGCGCTTGGCCAGCGCCAGCGTGGTGGCGAGATTGTTATTGCCGGCACCATAAGGTTGGCCTGCGCTGTCTTGCGGATCGACCCACAGGCGCAGACGCACATAGTTCACGCCGTTGTGTTTGAGGATAACCAGCGGATCCTGTTGAACGTTGTTCTGGTCGTAGAACTTGCCGCCGTGCTGCTCCACATCCGCCAGGGTAGAAATATCCACGCCCTTGATAAAGCCGGCCGGAACATTGTTCAGCGGTTTGATGATGACGCTGTCCGCCGCAAACGCCGTGGCGGACAGCAGCCCGGCCGCCAGACACAGGCTTAATAAAGCCGGTTTGAATGTTTTCATCGCATTATCCTTTTGTGCTGCCAGAGGTCAGGCCGGAAACAAAGTACTTTTGCAGGGCCAGGTATAAGATGGCGACCGGCAGCGCGATTAACACCGCTCCCGCCGCGTAGGTGGTGTAGCTGGCGCCCATCTTTTGCGACACCAGGTTATACAGGCCGATGGGCAGCGTATATTGGTCCGGGGTACGCAAAATGGTGCTGGAGAGGATGAAATCCCCCAGCGGGCCGGTAAACGAGAACAGCGCGACCACAGCGATAATCGGCTTGGAAAGCGGCATGATGATTTCGATAAAAATCCGGAAGTTGCCGGCGCCGTCCATCCGGGCAGACTCGTCCAGATCCTTCGGAATCGCATCCAGATAGCCCTTCATCAGATAGGTGTTCATCGGGATCATCCCCGCCACGTAGATCAACACCAGCGCCATATGGCTGTTGATCAGCCCCAGCAGCTGCGACAGCACAAAAATCGCAATCAGCGCGGAGAACTGCGGGATCATCTGCAACAGCAGGAACAACATCAGGCCGTTCTGCCGCCCCTTGAAACGAAAGCGTGAAAATGAATAGGCGGTAAAACTGACGCTGATCAGCGTCAGCACCATGGTCAGGAAGCTGATTTTCATCGAGTTCCAATACCAGGTCAGGTAATTGACCTTGCCGTTGAACAAGTCGGCATAGTGCTGAAACGACAGGTTCTCCGGGATGATCGAACTGCTCAACAGGCTGTTGCCGGCATTGAGCGACGCGCCGACGGTCCACATCAGCGGGTAAATGATGATGGCGGACACCAGAATAATCACCAGCCAGGACAGCGATAAACGCACCCACTTCTCTTTCTTGATGCTCTTTGACATGCTACCCCCTTAGGCCGCGTCGTCGTTCTTGAACGAATTGGTGGCGCGGAACTGCCACAGCGCGATGCCCACCACGAAAATCGACAACAGAATGGTGATGGTGGCGGCGATGGCGTACTGCGAAGACGACATCGTCAGCTTGTAGATCCAGGACACCAGAATATCCGTGCCCCCTGCGTTGGAACCGGCCACCGCCGGGCCGCCGTTATTGAACAGGTAGATGATATTGAAATTGTTAAAATTGAAGGTGTATTGCGTGATGATGATCGGCGCAATCGAGTAAAGCACCAGCGGCAACGTGATGGTGCGCAGCTTGGTCCAGGTGCTCGCCCCGTCCATGGTCGCGGCTTCGTACAGATCATCCGGGATCGCCTGCAGCACGCCGGTGGTCATGGCGAACACAAACGGGAAGCCCAGCCAGGTCTGCATCATGATCAACGCAGTTTTGGTCCAGAACGGATCGGTCATCCAGGCTTTCGGTGCGATGCCGAAAAACGCCAGAATGGCATTGTTGATCACCCCGAACGAGTCGTTGAACATCCCGGCGAACACCAGAATGGTGACAAAGCCCGGCACCGCCCAAGGCAAAATGAAAATGGTGCGGATCAGCGGTTTGAAGCGTAAATCCTTTTGATTGACCAGGATCGCCAACATCACCCCTACCGTGCATTGCAACGTGGTGGCCAACAGTGTCCAGACCACGGTCCATTGCAGCACGTCAAAGAAGGTGGAACGCCAGATCGACAGCGTGAAGATATTGATAAAGTTCTTGAACCCAACCCAGTCAACCAGCTTGGCCGGCGGCGTGTGATACAGGTTGTAGTTGGTAAAGGCGATAGAGAAGCCAAACAGAATGGGGAAGATCACCACGAACACCAACAGGATAAACCCCGGCGTGATCATCAGATAAGGAAAGCCTTCGCTCAGCAGCATCTGGTATTGCTTGCGCACGCTGTTCAGCGCCATGCCGGCATCGCGCTTTCTGCCATTCACCCAGGCGTCGCGTATCGACAAGCCGTAAATCGCCAGGCCAAAGCCAATCACCAGTACGCTGAGGATCCCTTCCGCCAACAGGAAAATGGAATTATCGCGTGGCACTTCACTGCCGAGCGTATACAGCCCCCACAGCCCTTCGGTGAGGAACTGCCAGGTCACCCCGACAAAGCTGGTGAGCAGCACCAGAAAGATCAGCCCTTTCGCCCATTGGCGATGATAGAACTGACCAAACCCGGGGATCAGCGCCAATATCAGCGCCCCCACGGAATGGCTGTATCGGCCGCGGTCGGCGGACAATTTTTCACTTGGAGTGACAATCACACACTGCTCCTTCTTGAAAACGGGAGGAGACCTCCCGTTACAGACTGCTGGCAAATCCCGTTATTAGGGAGAGCGTGCCGTAGGGGTCGTAGCGGCTTGCCCGCCGGAGTGCCCCTCGGTGCGCTAGGCCCGGGTATCTCGGGTTCAAAGACAACTTTGTCATCAAACTCAAACGAGAGGAGACCTCCCGTTGCTCGATTACTGGTTGCTGGCCTGCATCGCTTCGATTTGCATTTTGATTTGTTTGACGGCATCGTCCAGCGCCGTTTTTGGCGGCTGTTTGCCGGTCATGCTCAGTTCCAGCGCCGCGTTGGCCGGTCCCCAGACTTCCTGCATTTCAGGAATGCCCGGCATGGCGGTCGCATGGCTGGCCTGAATGGCTACCGCACTGGCTCTCTCGTCGTTCTTGATGAGCGGATCGTCAATCATCGCCACCAGCGGAGGGATCTCTTTGGTCACCTGATAGCGCGTTTTTACGTAGGCCGGCTGATTGATAAACTCGATGAACTTCTGCGCCAACGCCTTATCTTTGCTCCAGGTGGAGACCACGTAGCCTTTCACGCCCAGGAAAGAGTTCATCGGTTTGCCGTTCGGCAAGGTTGGCAGTGGCGCTACGCCATAGTTGATGCCCGCGTCGGCATAAGGCTGGAAGGCCCACGGGCCGTTGATCACCGCTGCAGCTTTCTTCTCGGTGAACAGGGAATCGATAGCGTTCAACCCGCCATCGCCGATAATGCCCGCCGGGAACAGGCCATCGGCATAGAATTTTTTCAGGTAACTGACGGCTTCAACCGCACCGGGGGTGTTCAGGCCGATATCCAGCGGGTTCAGCCCTCCCTTGCCGTCGTTGCCAAAGATATAACCGCCCATGCCGGCGATCGCGCCGCGGCTGTAATAAATCTGGTCAAACTTGGCCAACAGGCCGTATTTGCCCGCCGCACGCTGCTGTTTGGAAAAGTCGTAATAGGCATCCAGATTAGCCAGCGGCTGCGGCAGCAAATCCTTGTTGTAAATCAGCACCAGCGTTTCTACCGCTTTCGGCACGCCGTACAGCGTTTGATTCATGGTGAACGCGCCGATGGACGGCTTGGTGAACGCGTCGGCTGCGGCCTGATCCAGCTTTATCGGCGATAACAAGCCTTGCACCACCGCCGCACCCACCTGATCGTTAGGGATCACCAGCACATCGGGGCCGATACCGGCCGGGCCGTCCAGCCGCAGCTTTTCAATCTGCTGCGCAAACGGCATTTCCAGCACGTTAACCTTCACGTCGTTCTGTTTTTCGAAATCGGCGATGGCACCCTTGATGCCGTCGGACTTCTTGATGTCTTCCCAGACGGTAAGCTGTTGGCTTGCCGCTGCGAGGGCGAAACCGGAATATTGACTGGCCGCCAATGTGGCCAGTACCAGAGCAGTGATTGTTTTGGTTTTCATTACCCACCTCATGTGAAGGTATTACATTTTTGTTTTATCACTTTGGGATTAGATGCTTCAGGCCAGGCACAATGTTCAGTATTACAACGCATAATGCGATAACCGGGTCATTGTCTCGACTTGTTATACGCTACGCTGAGAACCGCGCCAACTCTATACAATTATCACCATTGTGTGATCGTTATTGCAGAAATGAAAACCGGTGATATGGCTTGAAATCCAGCGCAGTTATAGTCTTTTCAAGACTTTCTGGCTGTTACGACGATGAGAAAATATTTGTTATACGTATCACATAATGACGGTAACAACGGCCAGAAGACGCCCTGACAGGGTTTGCCTATTGATAACTTCCGAGGATCAACAAGATGTCCAGCATAAGACTGAGGAATGTCACCAAACGTTTTGGTAAAACGGTGACGTTGCACAATATCAACCTTGAGATTAAAGGCGGTGAGTTCGCCGTGTTCGTGGGGCCGTCAGGCTGCGGTAAATCTACGCTGTTGCGCATGATTGCCGGGCTGGAGGAGATCAGCGACGGGGATATCCTGATTGGCGAAGAACGAGTCAACGATGTGGCACCCGCTCACCGGGGCGTAGCCATGGTGTTTCAGTCCTATGCGCTCTACCCGCACATGACCGTCGCCGAAAACATGGGTTATGGATTAAAGGTGAACGGAACGCCGAAAGAAGAGATCCGCCATCAGATTGAGATGGTGGCAAAAACCCTGCAGCTGACCCATCTGCTGGACAGAAAACCCAAACAGCTTTCCGGCGGCCAGCGCCAACGTACCGCTATCGGGCGCGCCATCGTGCGCAATCCCAAAGTCTTCATGTTTGATGAACCGCTTTCCAACCTGGATGCCGAGCTGCGGGTCGATATGCGCTTGCATATCGCCAAGCTGCACCAGGAGCTGAAAACCACCATGGTGTATGTTACTCACGATCAGGTTGAGGCGATGACGCTGGCCGACAAGATTGTGGTCATGAATTACGGCAAGGTGGAACAGATGGGCGCGCCGATGGCGCTGTATTACAACCCGATCAACAAATTCGTCGCCGGGTTTATCGGCTCGCCGAAGATGAACTTTTTGCCGGCCACCGTGGTGAGCTGGACGCCAGAGCTACTGACCGTCTCCATAGGCGCAGACAAAACCCTGGCTCTCGCCCTCTCCACCTTGCAGATCTCTCCCGGCGAGCCGGTGACGCTGGGTATTCGCCCCGAGCACCTGACAACCCACTCAGATTCACCGTTACGCCTGGATTTCCAATGCGAAGTGGTCGAACGGCTCGGCAACAACACCTATCTGTTCGGCCAGTGCCACGGCCACGACGGTTTTAAAATGCTGTTGCCCGGCGATGCGAATTTCCGGCCCTATCAAAAATTGCAACCGGGATTCCAGGCACAGCAATGCCTGGTGTTTGATGCCGACGGCGCGCGCATCAGCGCCGATATCGTCATTCCGCAATCCTGAACCTGCTTCATCCGATAAGAAATCCTGTCGGCCATGCGCTGTGATAGCGAGAGAGACCCGCGATCGCAGCGCACCAAGCCCGGTTATGCCGAGCCGGTAGCCACGCTATCGAGCCCATCTGATGCCCTGCCGCGACGCAGCCGTTCAGCCGCCGCGATGTCTGCGATATCACGCGCGTCGCGCATTGAATCACGCGCATCTTGTGTCAGGATGTCAGCTCATGGCTGTCAGCAAGCAGTTCATGTATTTCCTTTGGCGTTAGCGGCCCGGAAAGAAGCACGCTGACCCAGTGCTCTTTGTTCATATGGTAAGCGGGCAAAATGCCTTCTTTTTTACGCAACGAACCGATGTACTCCGGCCTGACTTTCACTTCGAGGACGTCTAACACATCATCCGTCTTCAGACCCAGCTTTGTACCCGGTACATTCATCACGAGAGCGAACCATTTGGTTCCGTCATGATGGCGAAGTACGGCATAGCCCGGCAGCTTACTCCAGAGATATTCCGGCTCAGATTTAAAATGTTCCCGGGCATAACTGAATAATGTCTCTCTCTTCATCATAATTTCCTTATTTATCCAGATGACCAAAGCGTGCGATACCTGCCTTTCCTGTCCGCGATTCTTCATCAGTATTGTCACCTCACCCCGTCAGAACCAGCGACATGTCCGGGTATCTGGCGCACAGGAAATCGACGAAGGCGCGAACCTTTGGCGCCGCAAGCCGTCTGGAGGTATGCAATACCCAAAGTGCTCGATCTGCGCCCGACACTGTGCCCCACTGAACCAAATCGCCACGGGCAAGCTGGTTCCATGCGATGGACTGTGGAATGAGGGCGGCACCACCGCCGGCAATAGCCGCATCCCGGACCATCAGTAACGAAGAGAAACGCAGCTTTGGGATCGGCTCCAGGACCAGTTGCCCTCCATCGAGACTCCAGTGGGTAAACTGGAAATTCGAGGTTACGATGCTGGGAACGGGTCTAATTGCGCCGGGTGCCGGCTTGAGTATTCCAGGCGCGGCCACGACAACCAGCCTGTCTTTGGCGAAACACCGCCCGACTAAATTGCTGTCTGGACTGGGGTTGATCCGAATGGCAACGTCAAATTGTTCCTCGACGAGATCCACCATGCGATCTTCCGCCACGATCTCAATCTCAATTTCCGGGTAGGCCGCACAAAATTCCGCGCCAATGCGCCCCATCGAAAGCTGGGAAAACAGAACGGGTGCCGCTACACGCAAACGTCCGCGAGGCGTCGAAACACCGTCACCGACCGCCGTCATAGCTTCGCTTACCTCACTCAGCAGGCCTTCGGTTCGGGACATCAGCATCTCGCCGGCTTCGGTGAGCTTCAAACCGCGAGCGCTACGCTCGATCAGCCTCACCCCCAGTTGCTCCTCAAGATCGGCGATCCGTCGCGATAACGTGGCTTTGGAAATGCCGCTCGCACGGCTTGCCTTCCCCAACCCTTCACTCGTTGCGACGAGTATAAAATCAGACAGCGCGTTCAGGTTCATGGTGTTCCATTTTTGAAACAAGGTGTCTATTTTTTATACTCTTTGTTTTTTTATTGCAACGGAATACTGTCTCGTTATCAGAACGAGATACGAGGAACTGCAATGAACAACATACAACGTGCTGTATTGATCCGTAACTACGGCGGGGCCGATGCCGCAGAAGTGGCCGAGATCGAAAAGCCGACACCGGGACAAAGCCAGGTTCTGGTTCGGGTTCAGGCCGCTGGCGTAAACGGTATTGACTGGAAAGTCCGTGAAGGCCAGGTACAAAATGCCTTTCCGCTTCCCTTCCCCCTCATCCTGGGCGCCGAGATGGCAGGGGTTGTCGAGGCTGTCGGCCCCGATGCCTCTCGCTTTCGTGTCGGCGACCGCGTCATGGGCGCAATGGCAGGACTGGGCGCGTACGCCGAGTTCGTGGCAATCGATGAAGCCAGCCTCTCCCCGACACCCGAGAGTCTGGACGATGTCCATGCCGCCGCCATCCCCGTGGCCGCCGTCGCGGCCTGGAACAGCTTACACCACGCAGGAGCGCTTTCTCCGGGCCAGCGAATCCTCATTCATGGCGCGGCCGGTGGACTAGGTGCCTACGCCGTGCAGTTTGCCAAACGGGCGGGTGCCGAGGTCTTCGCGACTGCGGGCACGGCCGATCTGAACTTTGTACGCAGCCTCGGCGCCGATTGTGTCATCGACTACCGCTTTCAACGTTTCGAAGACGTCGCCCGGGACATAAACCTGGTGCTCGATTATGTCGGGGGTGAAGTGCTGGACCGTTCCTGGCAGGTACTGGCGCAGGACGGCGTAGTGATCGGTACGTCGTCGCCGGACATTCTGACCCGCACGCCGGAAAACCGCCGGGGCCTCTGGTTTATGAATAAGCCCGATCCTGAATTGCTGGAAAAACTGGCCAAAGACGTCGCCGACGGCACCCTTCAGTCCAGAATTGGCGACGTAGTGGGCTTTGCTGATATTCCCGCAGCAATCGAACGCAATCGTACTGTTTCACGGACCGGCAAGGTCGTTGCGGACTTCTCTCGTTAACCCTATAGCTATGCAGGAGTTTCAAACATGAGCATTCTCGTTACTGGTGCCACCGGCACCATTGGTTCACTCATCACTCAGGGCTTGGCTGACGCAGGCGCCGAGGTCAAAGCCCTTGTCCGCCAGGCAGGTAAGCGTGCGTTCCCGGCAGGCGTCACGGAAGTCGTTGCAGACCTCACCGATGTCGCCTCGATGCGCGCCGCGCTGTCCTCGGTGCGTACGCTGTTTCTGATTAATGCGGTTACGCCAGACGAAGTGACGCAAGCCCTGATTGCGCTGAACCTCGCTCGCGAGGCAGGCATCGAGCGCATCGTTTACCTGTCGGTGATTCATGCCGACAAGTTTACTAACGTCCCGCACTTTACCGGCAAGCACACGGTTGAACGCATGATCGAAAGCCACGACATTCCCGCAACCATTTTGCGCCCGGCTTACTTCATGCAAAACGACCACATGGTTCAACAGACGATTGAGAACTACGCGGTATACCCTATGCCAATCGGCTCGGCAGGTGTCTCAATGATTGATGCGCGAGATATCGCGGATGTCGCCGTGGCTGAGTTGCTGCGACGCGACAGAGCATCGTCTGCACAGGAACGCGTAACGTTGGAGTTGATTGGGCCGCAACCGCTTACCGGTGCGTCCGTGGCGAAAATATGGAGTTCTGCCCTGGGTCGGGAGATCCTGTACGGAGGGGATGACGTCGCGGCTTTCGAAGGCCAACTCACTTCATACAGTCCCAGCTGGCTGGCTTATGACATGCGTCTGATGATGGCAGGTATCCAGGCGTTCGGCATGCAAGCCGCTGAAGGAACCGTAGAACGGCTTCAGACTATTATCGGGCACCCGCTGCGCACTTATGAAGACTTCGTTCGCGAGTCTGTTGCCGGGGTTTAACAACCAGACAAAGGGGCGGGTTTACTGCCGGGCGGTGCGCCGCCCCTTCATCGAACGCTGTTTTAATAACAGCTAAAGTCATGGAATGCGATGCGGCAATCGATGCAAGAGCCCTGTTCTTAAGGGCGTAATAAATCTGAAAGTTAGGGTGAGATGGCTGACAGATGAAAACGTTTAGCCAGTTTCTTTTGCAGAACGATAACGATAATTGGGAACCCTGATGCGGAAACTGCACATATTGCCAGCAGCGTGTTCACATTTTGTGGTGCCATGCCATGATCAGGTAATAGAAAAGCGGACAGGAAAAATGCAACGGTTGTAATCAGATACATTATTGATGTCTGTAATGAAGAAAATCCAGCTCGTTGCCTGTCATCAGGAAACTGAATCGTAACCGCTGAAGATGAAACCAGACGACTGTAAGATGCACCGAGAAATAAAGTAATAAATAACGCTGCATGCTGATAGCCCAGGATGGGTATTAGCAAACTCAGTATAAAGACGATGGTTGAACCTGTAGCCAGAATCAAAGCGGAAAAACGGGTGGTTAACACGCCTGTCATTTTTGTAGACAGGTAACCTGTAACTCCCCCGCCGAAGAACAGCCAAGGCAACAGGTCTTGCGAAGCGCCCAATTGCTGTGTCATTAAGGGTACCAGAATGGGAATGACCAGCATTGGACTAAACTGTACAAGCGCATTACTGGAAGCAAACAGTAAAGTATCCACATCGAGAGGCAGCGCGTGCTGTGTGTCGAAAGAGACAGGGTCTTTAGGGATGATGGATACAATCAGTGGCAATGCCAACAAACAAAGTGTACTTATTAACCACAAAGCAACATGCCAACCATAATTTGTGCACAAAAATAATATAGTGGGCATTCCTGCAATGCTTACCATCGAAAATGACGCAATCACCGTCGCCAACATTTTTCCGCGCAAGTTAGTCGGCGCGTTGTTTATCAATATGCTTGTACCCACCCCCATTGTCGTCCCTCCAACCAACCCTGCGCAGAATCGTAGGGTAAGCAGAAGACTAAAATTGGAGGTGAATGTAGTCAAAAGTGTCAGCAGGCCTAGTAGTGCCATATTGGCGATTAAAAAACGTTTCTTATTGAAACGACCAATCCAGTAAAAGGCGATAACTCCCGAGAGGACTGCACCGGATGTGTACATACCGGACACATAGCCTGAGAATGATACGGGAACTGCGAAATCTGCTGCCATAAAAGCAAATACAGGGTTGAACATCATATATTCCAGCGCATTGGTGAACTGGATAAAAGCCATTGCAATGGCTATCCGCATGAGGGCTTTATGATTAAACGTCTGTGTGACCAGTGGCATAGCAAGCAACCTATGGATGAAAGATATCCGAGTTTAACTGCTATCAATGGTGTTCATTACATGGTAAAAATGGCACTTATTATTATCATATATGGGATAATTGATGCGTCCGGCTCTTGATTTTAATACCCTGAAAGTGTTCATTGCGGTGGTTGAAAGAGAAAGTTTTGTTGGGGGATCGAAAGTCCTTGAAATGCCGACATCAAATGTGAGTCGTTGTATTTCTCAGTTAGAAGAAAAACTGAATCTTCAGCTCATTGAGCGCAGTACCCGACATATGAAACTCACCCAGGCGGGGCACCTACTCTATACCCGAGCGAAGCCATTACTGGAGGCGCTTGAGCAAACCGAGGCAGAATTAACGTTGCGGCAAATGCAACTCAAGGGCCCATTACGTATCTGTATTCCCAATGAAATAGGTCCTGCATTACTGGGTTCTGTTATTGCCGATTTCGCCTGTCAGTACCCGGACCTGGAGATCAGCTGTGTCACAAATTTGTCAGGTTTCGAATCCCTGCGAGATGATCTGGATTTAGCTATCATTGTCAGCCGTGGTCAGATGGATGACAGTGACTACATAGCCCGTCATCTGGTGACTATCCCTTGCACCATCGTTGCAGCCCCCTCCGTCATTCAGCGTTATGGCACCCCTTCTCATATCCAGCAACTTGAAGAATTACCCTGTATTACAACGGTAAGTGCACTGAAAGGTGCTCCCTGGCAGTTTGTCAATAAAAAGGGGGGATTCGAGACAATTAAGGTTAAAGGGCATTATCGGGTAAACAGCGGAGAGATGGCAGGACGAGCTGCGGTATCCGGTGTCGGTTTTGCCATTCTATCGAAACAAGCCTGCCAACCCTACATTAGCGATGGACGGTTAATCGAGGTTGAGTTTGAACAATCGGCAGCCCCATTGCAATTGTTCGCACTTTATTCAGATCGGCGTTACTTGCCCGCTAAAACACGAGCGCTCATTGATTTCATACATCAGAGATTGAGTCATATCCCCTCGACAGATTGTGGTTAAAAAACAGGTTTAACGTACAATAATTTTCGATATCCAAACTGCCCCTTGTCTATAGAAGGTTCATCCGCAGTGATCTTCCGACTTCACGGCTGGGAAATTCGACATGCTCGAGCCGGGATCTGGCTCGCTTCGCGAGTTTTGGCCGTTCGAAAGGATCTGAATGCTCATTGCACCTGCATATAATTAGCCTGGAATAAATATGACTATTGATCTATTTTATCGCTATTTCTTCTGTTAACCCTCCTTTGCATAAATGCCATTAATAAATAAATTCCCAAGCAATAGATTAATTACATTGCTAACAATTATCGTTAATGACAAGCCACCTACCGCTTTTAAAAAAAGCCGTTTTCCAATGCGTTGATTTCATACATCTAACGCTTGCATTTAACAAAAATGGAACAATCGCATCCCCTTTTTTTGATTATTTAAAAGATTTTTCATCTGTTTTTTTAACGTGGTGATTTGCTTGGTTATCTCGATATCCACAAAAAAATACTTCATTTATTTTTATGTGTCAGTTGATTTTTTAGTCGCCATTGCTATTGTTGAAGGTGAGTAAATCACCGCTCCCGACCAGCAAATATATTCTATTTTTATACTCACAATCGTATAAGGATTTGACTATGCCCATTAAAAAATACGTCATTCTTGACAGTAATCCAAAAGCTGTCGGGAATAACGACTTTATTCTGTTAGGTTTGAAAGCCACCGGTTTCGCCAGAGGTTGCCCCATGTTATTTGGGGGAACCGCAGATGCAGAAGATGGGCCGGTTGATGGCAAGAACTTTGCCTTAAACGTGATAAAAAGAGAAACCTGGGAAGAAACCCTAAAGAATATTGAAGTCAATCAGGTCACTCGTTATCAGACTTATCCCAATGAGATCAGCGTTTATACCAGCGACGACTTTACCTTCACCGGTCAGGTCACCCTTAACGGTGAGTTTGCCTGGATACGCAAGGTGAGCAAAGGGAAATTAAAAGCCTACTTTCAAAATAAACCTTCCGCCACCCAAGATATGTTTGCTCAAGAACTTTTCATCATGACTGCAGACGACAATATCCAGCCGACCGACGGTGAGTTTGACGCCTATCTTGGTTCCGACAGTCTGAGTGCCATTTATTCCTATTGCAAAGCAACCTGTAAATAAATCCGCAACCCTATCTGCCGTCAATTATTTTTATCCGTCGATACTTTCGCACGACAGTGCCAGAATTTTATTGGGTGCCTGATATTATGATTATGCAAAATTACACGTCAGATGAAAAGAATATCGTTAAAGCGGTTATCAATCGGTATAGCAATACCGGCATATTTATTATTGAACCAGGCAATCCATTATTGGTCGATTTTTACGATATCCAACTAAGACTGGCGGGGGTCACTCCGGGTGCTTCGCCGCAATTCTCCCAAGTCTGGCAACAATCGAAACAGAGTAAACGCACTGCAGGCCGGCTGAGCGAGGCCGGCAACGGCTACGCCCAACCGGTCTACAGCATAGTGCGGTTAGACTCCATCGACGGCAGAAGCTATCGTGCGGATGCCATTGGCTCCTTGCCGGTTTCTGCCAGCAATGTGACGCAGACCCTCGGGCTGTTTGACGCCGAGGCGACCAATGTTGGCCAGGTGACATCCAACAAGGCCTACGTTTACACCGCAGATTGCGCAATCACTGCGAATGGCGATTATCCGCAAAGCCAGCTCACCGGTGATTTTCCGGTCACGGTCATTTATACCTTCGCGCAGACTATTGACCAAAATACCTTTTATGGCGCGGAAATTATTACTACGCAAAGTTACCCTAAAAGCATTTACAATGATTCACCGCGTAGTCTCTATAATCAGGACGCCATAAAGATTTGTTTGACCCGTGATGCGCCAGACTGCGACTATCGTTATAGCTACGATGGCGACGGTACCGTCAGGGTGCCGATTAAAGGCACCATCACCTACAACGGTAAAATAGACCTTAATGCAGGCCAGCCGGTAAACGCAAAGAATGTTATTTATCTGATACGCACCCGTGCCGGCGGCGATCCCGTAACGCCTTATGGCGATTTAAATATTTTTAACTCGCCCAACACCCAAATTAATGGCGATACCCTCTCTTGGGATCTTAACTGGTTAAAGTTTAAGCAGGTTGATTTTGAATCTGGCGAATGGGTTTATTATGTATTCAGAGTCAATCTGAACGTCGAAGGCAGAAACATCGTTGCATTTATTACCAATGCCCCCAAGAACCTTGAACCGGATCAACGTTTTTTAAATACCGCACCGTTAAAACCCATGTGTATCGTTTATGGCTGCCTGGGTGAGAATACAAAAATCCTGATGCAGGATGGCAACGAGAAAATAATTACCGACATTAGCGCCGGCGAATATATACGAACGCGTAATGGCCACGCACTCAGGATTGATGCCGTTACCACCGGGCATGAACGCCATTATGTTGAAATCACTCTGAGAGACAACAGTAATAAAATAAAAAACATCACCGCCAGCCTTGGGCACCCTTTTATCACATCGGGAGGCATTGTCATGGCGCAAGAACTCAATCACGACAGCCGGGTTATTACGCTGGATGGCGAGGCTGAAATTGTCAGCCTGGTGCAAAAAGAAGGCGACATTAAGGTTTATAACCTGCAATTACCGATAGATACGCCGGTAGACAGGCTGCCTTACGACAATAATACGTTCTATGCCAATGGCATATTGGTCGGCGATAACCTGATGCAAAGGGTTTGTGAGGATGAATATCATCGGCGACCGGTCAATATCCTGAGCAAACTGCCTCAAGAATGGCATCAGGATTACCAAAACCATCTCAATCTGGCGGGTAAGTAATATCATGTACCAGGGATATCCGGATTTTCAGCAAATTATCATCAGCGGTAGCCAAAGGTTTATCGCCACCTATCAGCAAAATGATGCCTATTTCTTATACCCGGAATCCGTCAGCATTCTGGCGGCAGACCCACTGGCCTTCTCGCTGGATATTGTCCGCAGTGTCAGCACCGACAGCATTTATGGCTGGCTGAACTTCACCACCGAACTGCAGTTTGCCGGCGAGCAAAGTCTGACGGACTTCAAACAGCAATACCCGGATAAAGCCGTAAGGGTGCTGCCGGTGTTGCCCGGCAGCCTGGGGTTTGACGTGCCTATCGAGTATCACAGCGCCCTGGGCGGGCAAAGCTATGATGCCACCTGGTATTCGGCACAGTGCATCCAGTTTATTATTTTGCTGAATTCGGCCAGCACCCAACTCATTGAGAAAACGCTGCTCGATGACACCCTCGGCTTTAATGCGCGGCTGGACGGCTTTGTCGAAGGGGTATCGCCACGTCTCGCCTATGCCATCGAGTTTGATCCCCAAGCGCTGATGCTCGAGTTGGCCGCCGGGGTCAAAGGCGCACACCCCGTTGAGGGCGATCGCGTAGCCTTTGACTATGGCCTGTTGACCCAATACCTGTACCAGAATATCGCGCGGCTGCCGCTGAAAATCACCCCGCCGCTGCCGATTGACGCCCCCGAGGAAACCTTGCTTTTCAGCCAGGCGTTTCTTGATAGACTCTGCAACCAGCTGGGTTCGCCTTACGCCGGCCCACCGGCCAGTAACCTAGCCATGATCTGCCTGAGCCTGCCGACGCAAGGCGGCCGGGTGATCTTCAACCTGGATAGGGTAGTACTTAGCCGGCGGCCGCTTTGCTTTTTGCTGGATCCTTTTGCCGCCGCCCAGCAAATTGCCAAGGTCTCGCCCGATACCATTATCCATCGCACCACCGCCCCGCCACTACCGGCGGGCGAACTGGAGATCGACGTCTTTTACGCCTTCCCGCTTGGGTTGAAAAGTAACGTCTTTATCGACATTCAGCTCACCGTGCCGGCGGGCGATATTTACCCGCTTGACCAGACGCAAACGCAATTACTGGTTCCTGACAGCAGTCGATTGACCTTCAGGTTCCATAACAGCGCACTGGACAAACAAGCGTTCTTCTACCAAATCCGCGTTAACTACCCGAAGGATGGCGCTTATTGCACCCTGAGCAGTGAAGTGCGGCGCAGTGATAATCGCGCTCTGGTACTGGATTACGCCGCGCTGCCCTGCCATTTCCTGACCATCAACATTGACCCGGGGTTTACCAAGCAAAGCCGGATTGGCGGCCTTTACCACTCTGCCGGCTGGCTGCAGGACCTGGCGTTAACGGCGGCAACGCCCTATTTCAGTTGTCCGATCCTCGGTGACGATACCTATGTCGATGCGACGGCATATTCCTTGTCCGGCAGCGAGGCCGTGCCGCTCCCCATGCCAATAACCCAGGACACCACCATCGGTGCCTACAGTTTCCCGCAGTTTGGTGCACAGCGGGCGCGGATCACCGCCCATCTGCCCACCGAAATGCTTAAAGCCGTGCTGACCTTTCAGCCGCAAAACGAAACCCGAACGTCGGAGCATACCTTTACCCACCAGCAGGACAGCTTCGAATATCAATGGAATGTCACCTCTATTTTTGCTGCCGGATTTCGTTACAAAACCTCCACGGGCTCATGGTCGCCCTATGTGACCGGCGATCAAACGATTGATATCAAGGGTGAAAAATAATGACTGACTCTTTGAATCCCCAACAGACGTTACAGAATTTTTTCCTGCTCGGCAGAGCCTTGGCGTTTCACGATCAAACCTTGCCATCGGAGTACTACACCTACGGCAGCTTTACCCCGCAGGTGGTGCTGGACACCCCGGCAGGCAAAGTCAGCGCGCTGCATTTGCTGACCAGCCCCGGCGGGGGCCTGGCAACCTTTATCGCACCAAACATGCCGGTCGATACAGCGGCGATCGAAGCCTATATCCGCCAGCATTTCATCCCGGCACCGGGGAAAATCAGCCTGGCGCAAGGTGATATTCGCCAATCGTTATTCCTGCGCTTTGTCCGCCAGCCGGAGTCAGACAGCTATAACGTCGAGTTCGAACAGTCAAAAATGCCGCTGACCCACGCTGAAGCCGGCCTGCTGGACAACGCCATTCGCGGGGCCAAAAACCAGGTTTACCTGGTCACGCACAGTCAGTTCAGCGTCAGCAGCCGCGCCACCGCCAGCCTGGATGCGGACTGGGTCGCGTTTTTAACCCTGGCCTTCAACGAACAGGCTCGCCAACCGGAGGCTATCGCCCTGTTGCTCAACCAGCAGATTGACGCCGGCGTGATCACCCTGCTTGAACAGTTTGACAATACCCCCTCGGAACAGACCCGTCAGCAGGTAAGGGATTCGTTGGTGAAAACCGCGTCGCAACTGGTCAGCAACACGTTACGCAACATCCACTCGGTGGATGAGATCCCCAACAAGCTCAGCTATGACGTCAGCTACAGCAACAGCGTGCCGCAACGCTATTTGCTGGCGCAGCAACAAGACATCGCTGCCCTGCTCGGCCAACTGCCCGCCGACAGCATTATCACCTTTACGCCAACGCCGTTGCCGGAACCCAGCCGACCGGACAAACCCATCGAGCACCGCCAGTGCCTGGTCAGCCTGGGGTTCAACCCTAACGGTTTCAACATCATGTCTATCGAACTGCGTTGGGCGGGCCAGCAAACGACGATGCAGTGGCCCAATTTCCCGCCGGTGACCTTAAAAACCGAAACGACGGTTGGCGACATCACTCTCAAAGTGACGTTTTCCGACTACTCCAGCTATGAAAGCCAATTCGGCTGGCAAGACGCGGTCGCGCTCACCCCGCAAGACCTGGGCTTTTACAGCGTGCTGTTTGAAGCCGGGCACCTGAAGGACGGCTTTAAATCGATTAACGGCACGGCCACTTATGTCCCTGCCGGCCAGGTTAAAAAACAAAACTTCAGCTTCGCGTTTGCCAACCAGCAATGGCAGGCCAACTGGTGGATCAATGCCCATGCAGCCGGACTAAACGGCCGAATCGATTACCGCTGGCAAGGAAAAACCTCGTCGCTGTTCCCCAAAACCTACGACTCTGGCCCGCAGCAGGCCACCGTCAGCCCCGTCAAACTGCAATACAACAAGTGACATAAACAAGAGGAATTCCCTATGTTAACCACCGCTTTGCAGCAATCGGTCAAGATCGCCACGGATAAGTATCTGGGTATTAAGGAATATGCCTTTACCTGTTATGGCGACAGCATTGATAAGAATATTTACTATGTGGTGCCGGAGATCCCGGTGTTTGTCGCCAGGGATCCCAAAAGCCCCTATTTCATGTTCTACAAGTATCGCAGCGAAGACACCCAGGGCGGCTATGCGCAATTTACCGTCATGCTGCCGCAGCCTGATTCGGAGATGAAAGACAAGATCAGCATCGAGTTGCTCGGCGAGCTTAAAAAGCCGCTGCTCGCGAAATCCACCCTGATCGTCAAGTATGTTCAAGCCGAGCTGGCCTCGGTGGCCGATCCCGAAAATGCGACCAAAAAAGCAGCCATGGATACCGCGTTGCGCAATACCGGTTTAAATGACGATCAGGCTGCAAGATTTGTCGCGTTATATGACAGCAACCAAGGCAATGACCAATTCGTGCTTGAATTGACGCCAACAAAAATCAAGCTGGAAGTCCCGAGACTCACCTCGGCACAGGCTTCATTGATTCTGGACAGCAACGAGAAATTCTATCGCCAAATCCCCACCACGGTATCGCCATCAGGCCTGGGGGATAACAACACCGTTTTCAGCCTTTCACTCACAGGCGAAGGCGCCACCCTGTTCGAACAGGTGTTGAAAGGCACCGATACGAACTCCAGCGTAGGCATTCGCTTCGATTTCAATCTGGATGCTTCCCTGCCGGCGGCCAAAGTCACCGTCAGCTACGATAGCGAGATCACCAAGTCGGTAACGCAAGATATCAGCTACCACACCTGGTCGGCCGATGAGAAAAAAATTGAGCGCGAATATATCGAAAAAGGCGCAATCAAGGTCGATGTCCAGACCGGGCTCTCTTACGATGAAATGGGCATGACGCAGGAACAATACAATAAATGGAAAGAGGGGCTGGCCGCCTGGGGGCAAAAACAGGTAGAGCAGATTTTAAGTAGTCAAACCGGGTTGGACATGAGCCTTGAGTTGCTTAATGACGCCGACGGCTTTGATAAATTCAAATCCAGCCTCAGCGAAACCAAAAGTTTTACCCGCGTCTATGAGGAAAACTCGGTGGTCTCTTTCTCCATCGCCCCTCAGACCCAGTTGCCGTCTATCCAATCCATCGTCGGCGAAGCCAATCTGAAAGATTACTTTAAAGAGTACGATCTCAACGATCCTTTCTATCAGTACATTCAGCCCAAGTTTTTTGTCACTCAGGACCTGGCGAAATACAACGTGGCCAATATCGTGGTGACCGCCATCTACGACAAAGACAATCAGAGCACTCTGCAGTTTTCCCCTGGCGACAGCGAGGCGAAAGAAACCGGCAAATGGTTTATCAAACCCGAGCTGGGCCGTGCATTTAAGTATTCCTATACCGTCAACTTCACCGGTATGCAGGCCAAGCCCTACCACTCTGGCGAACTTCAGAGCGATCAGGATCTGATTATCTCCATCAACGTGGCCGACTGCGGCATCGTTTATGCCGACATTGCTACGCTGCTCGATCCTATGGGCTGGAAAGTTTTCAGCCAGGTGGTGATCAAAACGCAATATTCCGATCCGGATAAGGGCGTCAAACTCAAGACCAACAGCCAGGTGGTCAGTGAATCGACCCCGCCTCAACCCTTTATTTACCCGATTGGCGTCGAGGTGGATAAACCGATTTATTTCTCCACCGATTACTATGCCCTGGATGGTGACAGCCTGACCTATATCCCCAGCGGCGTTGAGACCAGCCCGCAGCTACCGGGCTATGGGCTGATCCGTGGCCACCAGATCCTGGTCGCCAATGCCCTGCCGAAATCGCAGAAGTACACCATTATCTTCAAACCGACCCAGAAAGATATCACGCTGATCACCTATGAAATGGTGGTGTATTACCCGAAATGGGACTTTACGCAATCCCAATCCCTGGCCCTGACCGAGTTTGACTCCAAGTCCCTCACCCAGTATCTGACCTTCGACCTGATGCAGGCAGATAAAGAGAATGAGGTGAAGATCCATTACGTCTCTACGGTGTATTACGGGGCTGACAATCTGGAAAAAACCGTCGAGAAGGAAGTGACAGGAACCAGCACCATCGTGGTGGTGACTTACTGATGCGCTGAGACACCCCAGGGCAAAGCTTCTTTGCCCTGATTCACCTTCATAAAATGGAATGGTCGCTATGAACACTCAGGTCGTAGTGCAGAACATCTGTTTTATCCGAGCCGACCCGGACAGGCCGATTTATTATTATTGCGCGGCCGCGCCGGGCATTAGCGTTATTGACGGCAACCAGCCCGCCGTCCAACTACAGATATTCAGAAACAGCAGTCAACCGGCCACGGTTTACTATGCCATGTTGTCGCTGCAAACCCAGTTGACCAGCAGCCCAGAGGCGGCACAGGCGGCGGCAGCGGGCAGCCCGGACATCCCGCGCGATGCGGTGTTATTGCCGTTACAAGCCATTGCCTGCAGCGCCACGCTGGACATTCCCGGCTTTATCGCCGGTCAAACCAGCAAAACCTCATTGAGCGAGCAACAGAACTGCTATCTGCTGGCCAAATTGCCGCCGGACGCCGATATTGCGCTGTTGGCGAGCCTGATGAACGCGCCGGCCTCCACGCCGATCGCCATCAGCTACAAAATTGACTATCTGCAACAGCTCCCCCCAGCCACCTTTGAGCTGGAAGCCCGTTGGGACCAGGTTTATCAGTTCCTGCAAGAGTCGGTCGGTTTCAACCTGTTGATTTTTTCCGTCGATATCGAAGAAACCTCGTCGCGGTTAATCAGCGAAAAAGTGGTCACTGTCAAAGTCAGGGACACGGACCCCGATGGCCACTTCAAGCAGGCCGCGGCCGAACTGACGCAGATCCTGATCAGCGAATTTTTTACCCCGGTATTTGCCGAAGTCCCGCAGCAATCCAAGCCAAAGGCCGGGTTTTATCTGCAACGGCTGTCGGTTGAGGATATTGACCAACGACGTTTAAGCGGAAAACTGACTGAAACCACGGTAGTCAAACGCTCGCTTTATCCGCAGGCCTTGTTTGCCGAACTGGTCGCCGGTACCGACTATCAAGCCGATCGGGTGATCAGCCAACACGATCTGCAGGATGATTTCTTCGCCTACCGGGAAGTCCGGATCAGTCTGCTGTCCGACGAACTGGACGATAACATTCAACTGGTGATGGCGCGTTTTCGTTATGGGTCGAAAAGCGAGCAATTCACCTTTCGCAAAGGCGATACCAAACCGAAACGATTCAGGTCACCGAGCATGACCGATCCTAAAACCGGCAAAATGCTGTGGCCCGTCGAGTATGACTTCACCGTCTACCTCAACCAGGCGGTGGGCGGCATAAGATCGGTCAGTTCTGGCGCGCTGCAAACCGAATTGAATGATGTCTATCTGGATATTGAGTCGCTCTACGGCCGCTATGATTTTGTCATCAAAACCGCCAGCCTGTTTGACTGGCGCTGGTACCAGTCGGTGTTGGTCACCCTGCGCTGCCGGCACATTGGAATGCCGGCATCCAGCCTGTCGAAAAGCTTTCAGATTAGCCAGACGGCGCAGCAGGACAGCTACCCGGTGATGCTGCCCAACCCAGACCAGTACTTATTTGACGTCACCAAGGAGTACAGCAGCGCCGTCAATTCGCCCCATATTTCTGCGGAGCTGAACGAACCGACCAGTCAGGACGTATACCTGTTCTCCAGTTTGTATCACCAGCGAGTATTAACGCTGTCTGCCAGTATGGACTGGCAACAGGTGGAGTCGGTGCTGGTGTCTGCCAGCTATGCCTACTTGCCCGGCGATGAGACCCCACCTCTGCAGCAAATTTTTCAGTTTACCGAAATCGATGCCGCCTCCCAGCGCTTTAGCGCCGACCAGGTCGACCCCGAACGGCTCATTGTCAACCTGGAGATCTGGTTCAGCTACCTACCGGGCCAGGGCGGGGATAAGCCCGAGTACGTCCAAACCGCCACCGATCAAGACGCTATTGATATTGCCAACCTCAATTAATTAAGGAAACGCCATGTTATTACTCAGAGCAAGAACCGCCACCATCAACAACATCACCTTCTTTGCCGATGACTCCGATGACAAACAGTTCTGGTATTTGCCCGGTGATATCCATATTGCAGAGAAAGACGGAAAGCCGATTTTTTCATTGATTAAATACACCGGCGACGGCAGCGGTCAGCAAGGGGGTTACATCAACTTCGAGGTGAATACCGCGATCGATGAAGCCCAGCTGGAAAGCGCCTTCAACGAATACCTGCGTAAACTGAAGGTTGATCCCAAAACCGCCCGTAAGGCCCAGGTGCCGTATGACAAAGGCACGGTCAACTTTTTTGTGCTTGATGTCGGCAGTGCCAACGGCGAGTTGATCAGCGCGCAGTGCCCCAGCCTGTTTGGCAATAACAGCGCCATCTTCAGCGCCAAACTGACGCCGGAACAGGCCGTCATCCTCGAAGCGGCGTTTAATCAGGCGCAGGCACCGGCCGCCGTGGCCTATAACCTCAGTTTTACCGGCATCACCCCGGCGTTAAAAGTTGAGGTCGAGGCCAGGTTTGAAAGCCTTTACAAAGAGTTCGATCTTAAATTTGGCGCCAATATCCCGATCCCGGTGGAAACCCCCGCCAGTTTTTGGTTGGGCTTTGACAGCGTGATCAAGAAGCTGCAACAGGATCAAAAGTTGATCATCAAGGTGACCGAGAGCATGCCGAGCGAAGAGGAGGCGAAGGAAAAGGAATGGGCGCTGCAATTCGTTAAAGAGGAGATCCTGAAAAGCTTCTTCACCGCGTCGCTCAAACCCAATGACGACAGCAATACCCAGGCAAAATCGGCCAGCGACTCGATTTTGGATTCGCTGATTTCCAGCGGTAAAGACGGCGAAGAAGGCGGTAAAGGCGGTTTGTTCCCGAGCGCCTCGCTGGAAATAAAACTGGTGAGAATCGAAGAAACCAAGAGCCTGAATTTCAACTACACCTCGTCGAAAGCGCTCAGCCAGTCTGCGGTGCCGCAAAACTTTATCGGCAGCGACATCCTGCGGGCAAAAAAAGAACCGCCCTACTTTATTGAAGTTAACGTCAACGATCCGTTCTTCCAGAGAATCGATTTTACCGTGCTGGGGCCGGACGGTTTTGCCGAGTACGGCATTAAAGCCGCAGCCTTCAAAATAGAGTACAACGGCCAGGTTTACACTGCCGAACCTTTTGTCGCCGATGACGGCAAATGGAGCAAGGTCATCTCCCGCAGTCGCGACGGCAATGAACTGTTTCGGATCCAGAGCGAGTTTGTCTTCAGGTCTGCCGCCGTATCCGGCTGGGAAGGCAGCAGCAGCTATCAGCCGCAAACGGCATCGGCCTCAACCTTGCTGAACCTGGATCCCGGATCGGTGTTGACCTTCAACGAAATAGCCATCTTCCTCGACCGGAAATTCTCGTGGGAAAATTACAATCAGGTGATCGTCGAGCTGAATTATCTGGATGACAAGCAAAGCCGTAAAACCAAGAAGTACCTGTTTACCGAAGACAAAAGTGATGAGCAGACCTTCAAATATCGCTGCCTGACGGAAAAACCCTGGAAGGTTGGCTATAAAATCACGTACTTCCCGGTCGGCGGCGACAGCGTCGTTCGTGACGGCACCGAGAACCCGCCCGCCATCGTTATTCCAGCCGTGGCCTAGGTGACTGACGATGGCCGAACATAACGCAGTATTGCCAGCGGCATGGAACGCCCTGGTAAACGCCCTGTGCCAGGAAGCGCCTTATTTGCGGACCACGCTGGCCCCCGAGATCGCCCGTTTCAGCCAGGCGCGCCTGGCCTCCGGTTGCCTGGCCGCCGCCTTTAACACCAGCCTGTTGGCCTATAACGGTTGCCCGCTTGAGTTCACCGTCTCCTCGGCTAAACCGCAGGCGCTTTCCTGCACGCTGGATCCTTTTTTGCCGCGTTACGCGGAAGATCGCGGGATCGCGGCTTTTTACCGGCATTGCCAACGAATCACCGCAGCGCCCCCGCACGCTAATGCTGAGGCCAGTTTTGACGCGGTCAATCGCATGCAGCGCGAAAGTGCGCAGCCGCTGCGATTTGGCTCCTGGCTGGGGCGAAAATATGCGCCGGATGCAGTCAAGTTCAAAGTGTATTCCGAAGTGCCCGACGCGTCCGCATGGCCTGGCGGCGCGGCGGATTATCCGGTTGCCGGTTGCCAACAGGCAGGTTTGTCATTGCTGATGGTCGGCTATTACCCGGAACTGCCTGCCTCACCGCGCGAATATTACTTTCAATGGCACAGCGCATTGATCACCCTCGCAGATATTGCGGCGGTCATGGCCTTTTTCGGCTGCGAGGGATGGCTTGCGGCACTAACGCCCCTGCTGGATAGCGCACTGAAACACACGTTGAGTGACGAAGGCTTTCCACCCACCACCTACGGTTTTAGCCTGGTCTATGGCCAAAACGGCGCACTGGAGAGTTTTACGCTGTTCACCATCGCGCCCGGTTTCTTTGGCGATAACCAGCGGGTATTTCCTGCCGTGCAAGCGCTGTCGGCACAAAGCGGCCACACCCTGCCCTTGCTGCAACGGGCGATGTCCGCGCAGGTCCCGTTGCAGTTCAACGTGGTCGGTTTTTCGGTTGATATGCAGGGCCATCACGGCATCAGCTGTACTTTCAGCCCGCAAAACACGCAATTCGAGGTGTTGCCACTGAGAACGGCTCCCCCAGCGGTCAGTGACGCCCGCCCCAACCTGACGGCGTTGCTTGAGCAGCAGTGCGCCAGCGGTGCCTTTATTTCCCATGTCAGAACGCCGGATGGCCGTTGGCATCGGGATGAAAATGCCTTCGTCACCGCCCAGGTGTTGCGAACCCTGAAGTACACCCCGCAGACCGCGCCTTATATCGAGAAGGCGCTCGATTTTTTAATCGCCTGCGAAACCCGGCCGTTCCATTTCAGCTTTTGGCCAACCGCAGCCCATCCTGCATGGATGGCGAACCAAAGCATCTGCGCAGACATTGACGACACCGCCATCATTACCGAACTGCTTTACAAGTTCGGCCGCATTTCGCTGGCGCAGCTCAGGCAGACCGTTGCGCACATGAACGCTTATCAGGTCCGCCGGGTCGATCCCCGCCTGGCGGCCGTGCAACATCAGTGGGCGGAATGCCAAAGCTTTCATACCTGGATGAAGGACGACAATGACATCCGCCAACTGGATTGTTGCGTAAATACCAACGCACTGATTTTACTCAATGTACTGAGGACCGAAACCGGCGTTGTGGCACCGGCCTACCTGCGTATTCTTCAAATGCTGAACCGGGCCGTGCAGTGGTGCGGCAAGCACTACGACAGGCTTAGCACCCTGACGCCCTATTACGCTCATCCCCACGAATGGCGCGTCGCCCTGGAATACGCCAGACAGCGTGGGATCCCGCAACTCACGCCCGTGATTGACGCTTTGGCCCGCTGGCAACGGCCCGCCGACCGGTTGGAAAGCCCGCTTTACCGGCGGCATGACGGGCGCTTCCTTTGGACCTCGGCCTGCCTGAACCCATTCAGATCTTTGGCCCACACCCATCGCACTGAGGATAGCCATGAATACCTTTCTCAATGATCTGGTCACACTGAACAAAATCATTCTGGATAACGCGTGCGAACAGTTTCCAGACGCCGAGGCAAAACGGTTGCGCTATCGCGCCGCGCCGGCCACATTGGCAGAGGATCTGGCCGCAGAGGTCTGCACCGAGATCGTTTCGGGGGAAACCCGTTACCAGATCGCCACCAGTACCGACGGCACCAGTTGGAGCATGACGCTGGATTTCGCACTGAGCAGGCAGGTACCGCAAGTCCCCTATGTGGTGCTGACCTTCAGTACCTTCGGCAACGTCGACGAAATGATATTCAATAAAGTGTTGCTGACCGCCACGGAAAACCGCTACCACGCGCAGTTGGATCTGGATCGGCTGGAACAGCGCGACGCCCTGCTGCGCGCCCTGTCGGATTACGACGCGCAAACCACGCTGGTGGTAGCCATCGTCACCGATCACGGCATTCTCAACACCATTACTTCGCCTAAAATTTTCTATTTTGCCGAAAACTATTACCCTTACATTTACCAGGGCATTGTACCGCCGCCACCGCGTCTGCAACTGATTCTCACCCCAATGCCTTACAAGGACGTGTGGTACAACTATTATCAGGACTATGTCCGCAAAAATTACCTTTACTATCTGCCGGATACCTTCCTGCTGGCCACCAATGCCGCCGACGACGACAAACCCATGCTGTCGATTTCCTTCGCCGCCGCAGAACACGCGACGTCGCTGGACGATGTCAAAGTGACCTTCGATTATTTTCTCTCACCCAAGGTAAACCAGGCGCGCATCGCCAATGCCGCTGAACAGTTTGCGCAAACGCAGTTGGACGGCAAGCTGGCGCCGTTCGCCAATGCCGACACGCTGAAGCTGCAATTGGGCTTGCCCGATGGAAAAACCGAGGAGAAAAATGCGCTGATCAACCTGCAAAGCGGCATCGTGGATTCCTTCACGCTGCCCGCCCAACAGTTTGCGCTGATCTGGGATGCGTTATTTGACCGCTCACCGCAAAACCTGTTGCTCAAGGGCTATCTGACGGTGCAATTCGTCGGCTTTAACCCGGACAACCTCCCGGTGCTGCTCGCGCTGGATGCCAAATACCAAAGCAAAGTACGGGAATTCATCAAACAGTCCGCCCCGGTAGACATCAATAAAACCGTTGAATTCAGGAGCGACAGCGGTGCTTACGATCCCTCAGGCCCGCGTCCGATCAAGCGTATTCTGGTGAATATCGACAATCAAACCGTCGAGTTGGATAAAGACCATCCCGCTCATTCGGTCAACGTGAAGATCTCGGTATTGGAACTGATCCTCAATCCGGATAAAAAGCTGGTTTATCATTATGACCTGCAAGTCTATTACGTCGACGGGGGCATGACGCCCTATTACGACAAAACCTCGAGTTTTGAAATCATTTACGTTCCGTGAACGGCGCGCCTGCGATAGACATTTCAGGTTGCCGATGGCGCAAACAGCAGGCTGCGCAGAAACAGCATGATCAATTTGCCGGAGGGATCGGCGCCGGTGCCGGTCTTCTGCAAAGCCAGCCCATGCGCCATCGCCATAAAGGCCGCCGCCAGTTCGTTTTGATCCGCCGGCGGTGCTTTGCCTACCCGTTGAAACAGTGATCCGATCACCGCGCCGATTTTGGCCTGATGCACGTCCCAGATATTTTTGTACTCCACGGCGAAGGCCGGGCTGCGTTTCGCGTGCAACTGCAGCTCAACCGACAGCATGCACCAGTCAGCCTCCAGATTCAGAGTCGCCGCCCAAGCCTCCAGCGCCGTCAGCACTCGCTCCGGGGTATCGATATCACTTTGAGCCAGCGCAGTGAGTTGCGTGGCCTCCGCTTCCATATGGCGTTGTAACAGTTGCAACAGCAAGGCCTCCTTGGAGGCAAAGTTGGAATAAAACGCCCCTTGAGAATACCCGGCCTGGCTGGCGATATCCCGGATTGAGGTACCGCCGTAACCGCCGGCGACAAACAATTGGCGTGCGGTTTCAAGCAACTGCTCGCGGGTTTGCTGCTGGCTTTCTTCGCGGGTTAACCGCTTTTTTTCTGTCTTCATCTTCTTCGACTTTAGGCTGCTTTGGCGTCATAGATACGCATTTAAGATATCACTTGATATTTTAAATGCGCCCCACTAAATTAAGATATCATATGAACTTTGAAACTCACTTAAGATTTTAACGATGATGAACATGAAAACGGCTTTTGTCACCGGTGCCACCGGGCTGCTCGGCAATAACCTGGTCAGAGAGTTGATTGCAAAAGGCTGCCACGTCAAAGCGCTGGTACGCTCGCTGGAAAAAGGCCGCCGGCAGTTCGGTTCCGTCGAAGGCGTTGAGTTGATTGCCGGTGATATGACCGATGTGGCCGCCTTTGCCGCGCATCTGCAAGGCTGTGACGTACTGTTTCATACCGCCGCTTATTTTCGCGACAACTACAAGGGCGGCAGCCACTGGCCCGAACTGAAAGCGATCAACGTCGACGGCACGGAGCGCCTGTTGGAGCAGGCATACCGCGCAGGCATACGCCGTTTTGTTCATACCTCCTCCATTGCGGTGCTCAACGGTGAACCGGGCATGCCGATAGACGAAACCTGTCTGCGTCGTTCGGAGGACGCCGATGATTATTACCGCAGTAAAATTCTGGCTGACGAGGTGGTACTGGCGTTTCTGCAAAGCCACCCCGATATGAACGGCAGCCTGGTCCTGCCGGGTTGGATGTGGGGCCCCGCCGATCTTGGCCCCACTTCTTCCGGCCAGTTGGCCACTGACGTGATGAACGGCAAATTGCCGGGCCTGGTGCCGGGCAGTTTTTCAGTGGTTGACGCGCGAGATGTGGCGTTAGCGATGATCCTGGCGGCCGAGCGCGGGAAACGCGCGGAACGCTATCTGGCTGCGGGACGACATATGACCATGCAGCAACTGGTGCCGCTGCTGGGTAAAATAGCCAGGGTTCAAACGCCAAAGCGCACCTTGCCATTACCGCTGCTCTATATCATCGCCGCGCTGCAGGAAGTTTACGCTCGCCTCAGCGGCAAGCCGGTCTTGCTCAGTTTGGCGACGGTGCGTTTGATGGTCAAAGAGGCCAACCGCTCCCATTTCAATCATGCCAAAAGCGAACGGGAACTGGGCCTGACATTCAGGCCGGTAGAACAAACGATCGGCGATACGGTAGCCTGGTTGCGCAATAACGCCTCTAAAAGCTAATCGAACCGGGGGAAAGCCCTTTCCTCCGGTTTAGTTCAGTACCGCCACACCCCGAGCCTGAGACAGGTGGGGTCATGCAGGTTAGCCGACCGTTGAGCGCATGGGCGCGCGATACGAGCCTCCATGGACGGATTCACGGCGTGTCGGTGCTCTGCATGCTCCTCACCTGTAGCACTCTTAGGCGCGGCTATTTAGGCGGCTTGCGCTTCCACATAGCTCAGCGCAGAACGCAATGTGGCCTCGCTGAGCGCTATCGGCAGCAAATGAATCGACTCCCCCTGCTGCAATGTGCGTGCAATCAGGCGCCGAACCTGCTCGTCATCGTGAATGTCCACCGCCAATGCCGCCAGGCTTACCGGCAGATCCAACCGCCGGTAAAGCGCGATTAACTGCGTCACGGTTTCCCACTGCTCCAGCAAGGCGCTTTGCACCAAAATGCCATAGGCTACCTTGGTGCCATGCAGGAAGGCATCGGTCTGCGGCAAGGCAGTCAGGCCGTTATGCACCGCATGTGCCGCCGCAATGCGGGTGTAACGATCCCCCAACCCGCCCACCAGGCCGCCGCCGGCAATAATCGCCTCCAGCACGTTGAGGAAAGGTTGGCTCAATTGCCCGTGCGCCAGCGCCTGCAACGCCGCTTCGCTTTCGGTGAGCAGCACGTCGCGCAGGGTCAGCGCGGTATTGAGGCCCAGTTGCACGGTTAACGGCAAGCGTTCCGGTTGCGGACTGAGCACCGCCGCTTCGTACCACTTCGCCAGCGTATCGCCAATGCCCGCCAGTAAATACGCCTTCGGCGCACGCAGGATAATTTCCGGCTCCACCAGGACCAGATGGTTTGCATCGTTGAAAATTTCATAGCGCAGCGCCTGCCCCTGATCGTTATACCAGACCGAAAGCGGCGTCCAGGCGGCGCAGGTTGCGGCAATGGTCGGGATCGCCACCACCGGCAGCCCCAGCCGGCGCGCCACCACTTTGGCGGTGTCCAGCACCGCGCCGCCGCCAAGGCCAATCACCACCTGCCGATCCGCCCCCGCCTGTTGCACGATGCTTTGCACCGTATTTTCGCTGCAATGGCTGTTGAACAACACCCTGCGGGCTTCAGGCGCGTCAAACACCTCAGGCAGCCAGGGTTTGGCGGCCGCCAGCGCACGCTCGCCATAAATCCACAGCGCATTGCCCAACTGCTGCGGGGAATAAAACTGCGCCAATCGGTCAATCGCACCGGGGAAAGCAAAATAGTTGGCGGGGCCGGCGACCACGCGAATGTGGGTATCACTCATGCTCAAGTCCTTATTTTGTTTGCTGTTGCCATCATAGAGACGGGAAAGCCGATGACTAATACTGTTTTGCATTAGCTTATGATTTTTCGTTCATTGTCATCCGCCCGGCCGCCGTGGAAACTGGCTGCCTCAATTCATGCCGGTAAAAAAAACCATTCCAATGGTGACGATGAATTGTCCTCCCGTTTTTTAATGATGCTTAACCACGCAGGGTAAAACTTAATGAAACTGTTCAACACCTCATTACTGGCGTTAAGCCTGTTCGCCGTGTTTCCCGCTTTCTCCGCCCCCACTGCCGCACCGGTTCCGGCGGCGATCGCCAACCATCAGGGGCCGATCCGCATTGCGGTGATCCGCAATCTGGGCTCGGACGACAATACCACGCAGTTCGTCACCGGGGCGGTGCAGGAAGGCCGCAAACTGGGGTTTCAGGTCAACACGTTCCTGACCAACGGCGACGACGCCAAATTCCAGGACTTCGTCAATCAGGCAATCAGCCAGAAATACGACGGCATTATTCTGTCGCAGGGGCGCGATCCTTACTCAACCGCTCTGCTCAAACGCATTGCCGACAGCGGTATTGCGGTGGCGGCCTTTGATACCGCGGTTCAGGGCGAGATCCCGGGCGTTACCGTCAGCCAGCAGGACGACGCATCATTAACCGATCTCTCCTTCGGCCAACTGGTGAAAGACTTCGACGGCAAAGCCAACATCGTCAAACTTTGGGTTGCGGGTTTCCCTCCGATGGAGCGGCGCCAGGCGCAGTACCAGAAGCTGCTGCGCGACCAGCCCGGCATCAAAGAGCTTGAGTCTATCGGCGCAGTGTCTTCCGACGTTCAGGGCGACACGGCCAACAAGATCGGCGCGATCCTGGCCAAGTACCCCAAAGGCAAAATCGACGCCATCTGGGGAACCTGGGACGCCTTTAGCCAGGGCGCGTACAAAGCGTTGCAGGAAAATGGCCGCACCGAAATCAAACTCTACAGCATTGATATCTCGAACCAGGATCTGGCACTGATGCGCGCCAAGGGCAGCGCCTGGAAGCTCAGCGTGGCGGTCGATCCCAAGTTGATCGGCGCCGTTAACCTGCGTCTGGTGGCCAACAAAATCGCCGGCGAGAAAACCCCGGCAACCTATGAGTTTAAAGCCGCCGCCATTCCGCAAGCGCTGCTGCTGAGCCACCCGGAAGCCACCAACGTCGCCTCGCTGGCCAAGGTGATCCCTGGTTGGGGCAAATCGGACGATTTCGTTGCGCCGTGGTTCGCCACGCTTGAAGCGCAACAGGCTAAAAAATAAGGAAGGTTCATGGCATCGCAACCGCTTCCCCAACCCGAGTACAGCCGCAACATGCGGCTGATTGGCCACAGCGACCAGGGCGGACGGCCCGATGGCGTACAGGTGATGGTTCACCGGGGCTACGCCTACATCGGCCATATGGTGTCGCAGGGGTTTTCCATCGTCGACGTGCGCGATGCGAAAAACCCGCGCGCCGTCGGCTTTGTCCCTGCGCCGCCCGGCACCTGGAACGTGCATTTGCAGGCGCATGACGATTTGCTGTTGGTGATCAACGCCCGTGATCTGTTTGCCGACGCCCGTTTTGCAGACGAAAAGGTGTATTACACTCGCGCCATCAGCCAGACGGTGTCAGGCAACGACGCCCGCGGCTGGAGCGCCGGGGTACGTCTTTTCGATATCTCCACGCCGGAGCGACCGCAGGAAATCGGTTTTCTGGCGCTGGAGGGCATCGGCGTGCACCGCATCTGGTATGTCGGTGGCCGATGGGCGTACGTTTCGGCCCTGATTGACGGCTACAGCGATTATATCTTTCTGACTGTCGATCTGGCGGACCCGCGCAACCCGCAAATCGCCGGGCGCTGGTGGTTGCCGGGCATGCACAGCGCCGGAGGCGAGACGCCAACCTGGCCGGAGGGCAAACGCTATGCCCTGCATCATGCCATTATCAGCGGCGACACCGCTTACGCCAGTTGGCGCGACGGCGGGCTGACGCTGTTGGATATCCGCGATCGCAACCAACCGCAGCTTATCGCCCACCGCAACTGGAGCCCGCCCTTTGGCGGCGGCACCCACACCGCGCTGCCGTTGCCGGAGCGGGATCTGCTGGTGGTGCTGGATGAGGCGGTGCTCGACAACCAGGAGGACGGCGAAAAGCTGATCTGGCTGTTTGATATCCGCGAGCCGGCCAACCCGGTAAGCATCGCCACCTTCCCGCAGCCGAATGAACGGGATTACGTCAGCAAGGGCGCGCACTTCGGGCCGCATAATCTGCATGAGAACCGCCCCGGAAGCTTTGTCAGCTCGACGCTGATTTTTGCCACCTACCAAAATGCCGGCGTCCGCGCCTACGACATCAGCAACCCTTATCAACCGAAAGAAACCGGCGCGCTGGTGCCCGCCGCGCCGCAGACCATGATGGATAAACGCCCGGGCCGCCCGCAGGTGATCCAGTCCTGCGACGTGTTTGTCGACGCCCAGGGCATTATCTTCAGCACGGATTACAACGGCGGTCTGTCTATTATCGAGTATCTGGGGTGAAAATTGGCCGGCGCAATGTCGGCTTTTTACCTGTTTGGGATAGTATGAATGAACAGGCAATGAACCCCAGAGCAAGGAGAAGAGATGTTTAGCCATATCACCGTAGGCGTCAGCAATCTGGACAAGGCCGCAGAATTTTACGATGCCATTTTGCTGCCGCTGGGATTAACACAACGGCCGGTAACGCCCGATGGCGGCCCCGCCGCGCGTTGTTGGATAAAACCGGGGCTGACCTTGCCGCGATTTTACGCCTACGAGCCGTATAACGGTCAACCCGCCAGCGCCGGCAATGGCAGCATGGTGGCATTCACCGCCGACAATGAGAATCAAGTGCTGGCAGCCTATGCCGCAGGCCTGGCGGCCGGCGGCAGCACCGAGGGTGAACCCGGTGAGCGCGCGAATTACGGCAAAGGTTACTTTGGCGCTTACCTGCGTGACCCGGACGGCAACAAGATTCATCTGGCCTATCGCGGGGACTTGCTTTGATAAAATGTTCGGTATACATCGCCACCAGCGTGGATGGTTTTATCGCCAGAGCCGACGGCGATATCGATTGGCTATTGCGGCCTGAATACGCCGTATCGCTGCTCAACGGACTGAGTTTCGAGGAGTTTATTGCCGACGTCGATGCCTTGGTGATGGGGCGCAATACCTATGAAAAGGTGAGCGCTTTCCCCGAATGGCCTTATGGTGCCTTGCCGGTGATCGTTCTGTCGTCACGCGCGCTCGACATCCCGCCCCACCTGCAAAACAGCGTAAGGCGAGAGGCTGGCGCACCTGAGGCCATCGTCGCCCGGTTGGCGAATGAAGGATACCGACATTTGTATATCGATGGCGGCAATTGCGTGCAGCGTTTCCTGCTGGCCGGGTTGATTAACGAACTGACCATTACACGCGTTCCGCTGTTATTGGGCTCCGGCATACCGCTGTTTGGTGCCGTGGGTGCAGAGCAACAGCTGCGCCTGATCGCCGCGACGTATTCCGACAATGGATTTGTGCAGGAACGTTACGCCGTCAGCGCGCCGAATAGCGGACCCTAAGCGCCCGGCCGCCGAGGGCAATGCCCAACGCGGCCAGCGCCAGCAATGCCGCCGCTCCGTAGGTGAAATGCATACCGGCAGTCACGGCGGCAGCCTCGGCGGCGTTGATATCTGCCGTGTTCGAGGCAAACATAAACAGTGCGCCCATGGCGGAGGCTCCGGTGATCAATCCAAGGTTACGCGACAGGTTTATCATGCCGGAAATCAGCCCGCGCCGCTCGGGGGTAGCGTCTTTAAGCAGCGCGGTATTATTGGCGACCTGAAACAAGGCATAACCAAGGGTGATCACGCAAAGCGGCGGCACGTACCCCAAAACCCCTTGCCTTATCGACATCATCGACATGACACCGGCGCCGGTGGCCAAGATAACCAAACCCACGGCCGTCATCTTTTGCGCCCCCAGTTTGTCCACTAACCGGCCGGCCGGCACGCCGACCACCGCAGCGGTAATCGGACCTGCCGACATCGCTAATCCCGCCTGCTCCACCGCCAGCCCCAGACCGTGCGTCAGGTAAAACGGCCCCACCACCAGCGTGGTCATCATCACCGCCATCACCAGCAGACTCATCGTTAGCCCGGCGCTCAGCCCCGGCTGACGGAACATAGCCAGGTGAATCAACGGCGATACCGTGCTGTTCTCCACCCAAACAAACAACCCGATCCCCAATGCGGCACACAGCAGCAGAACCAGATTAAGCCAACCGAAATCGCCGCGCCCCAGCGTCATGGAGAGCGCATAACTGGCCAGCGTCAGTCCAAGCAACAAGGTACCGGAGTAATCAAACCTGGCCCGTTCCTTTTGCGGTTCCTGAGCCGGGGCCGGCAGGTAACGGTAAGCAAGAATAAACGCCAGCAAGCCCACCGGCAGATTGATCAGGAACATCGCCCGCCAACCAAAACCAAAAATCAGCGCGCCCCCCAGCGAAGGCCCGAGCGCAGTCCCGATAGCGGACATAGTACCGAGCAGCCCCATCGCCCGGCCGGTGTTGTCTTTACCCAGGGCATCGCCCACCAACGCCATGGTCATCGCCATCATGACTGCCGCCCCCAGCCCCTGAGCGACCCTTGCTGCGAACAGCAGCCCGATATTCGGCGCAAGAGCACACAGCGCAGACGCAAAGGTAAACAGCGCGATCCCCACCAGCAGCAACCGCCGCCTGCCAATTCTGTCGCCCAGACGCCCCAAAGCAATAACTGAGGTGGTGATGGCCAGCAGATAGGCGATCACCACCCACTGTACCGCCTGGAATGAGGTGTTGAACGCCTGCGCCAGCGTGGGCAAACCGACGTTGGCGATGCTGGTGCCCAGCGACGAGAGCAGCATCGAAAGAGAAAGACTGACGAGGATCCACCTTGGGTCTGCGCCGCCGGATTTAACTGTAAACTTCATGTTGCTGCCTCCTGAAAGAACCTGTCAGCAGCCTATGCCATCGCCTGATAAGGCGGAAGACGCAGCAAATGCAGTTTACTAGTGCATCCGACGCCATATCTGGGTTGCAGTAACCTGGACTGGACATACGCGTCATATTTCCCGGAAGCAATTCTTTCCCGGATATAATTAGCGAACTATAAAACAGACTAGCAACAGAATAATAACTCAAATAAATAGAGTGACGTTGCAATTAACTGCCGACCTTTATTTATTGACGAAAATAAAAGGGTTCTGTTAGCATTATTTTGTATTCTCGCTCTATTTGAAATTATCAAAAGGAAAGGTAATGAAATGCAATAAAAGAGTGAATGCCAGTGCGTTGGCATTGGGTTGCCTCATGCTGGCCGCATGCGCAGCAAAAAGCCCCGCCGAAAAACACGCCTCCCACTATATTTACCAAATCTCAAACGAAAACGATTCGCAAATCAGGACGTTGGTTCATGACAGTATCAAGGCCAGCACGCCGCTGTTTGACCAGTTTTATCAGCAGGGAAAATGCGACCGCAACGCCCATTTATCCCTGGCGGAGGCCAAAACAAAAGCCGATTACTTATCCAGCGAACAATTTAAAAGCCAACTGGAACTTAATAACATCGTTTTGAATAAAACCTACAAAATTGATCCCAATCAAAAGATTTATACTGTCTTTACGAAAGAAGCTACGGGCGCTTATTGGGATGGTTATAACGGTTTATAATAACCTCCCCTCGCCAGTAACATGCAGGGAATTAATCGCCACCGTGGGTATTCACAGCGGCGATTAATGATGTATCCGGCTTCCCTGCTCACTGCGCAGCAACCATGATCAAGCCATACCTTCACTCACCACAGCCGTTCTCCGTGGGTAAATCCCGATCTTGACCGCAATCGTTATTACCGCCAGCGCAGCGAACAGCCCACCGCAGAGAATACTGCCCTGCAGGCCCAACGCATCGATAAACCACCCGCTGACCACCGAACCGACCGCCACGCCCAAATTGATAAAGGCGATATACAGCCCGGTAGCAAACTCGGGTGCCTGTGGCGCTTCGGATGTCAGCCAGATCTGGGTCACGATCAGGCCGCTGGTGTGCGCTGCGCCCCAGAACAGGCAGAGCGCGATCATCGGCCCCGTCTGCGCGCTGCCGTAGCGGTACAGCAGCAGATAGGCGACCGCCAACATTATCGGGTGCAGTAACGTAGTCGCTACCCGGTTCCGGTTCAGCAACTTACCGGCCAACAGGTTACCGGCTACCCCGCCTGCGCCAAAAATCACCAGCAGAATACCCACCATCGGCTCGCGAATGGCGGTTTGTCGGCTCAGGTATTCGGTAGCGTAGGCATACACGGAGAACATGGCGGCGAAAATCAGCACGCAGGCGGAAATATTCAACCACAGCGCGCCGCTGCGCAGTATCGCCAGCTGTTTGCCGTAGCTAAGTTTTTGCGTGGTGGCGTCGGGCAGGCGGAAAAATAAGCCGACGCCCGCCAGCAGGTTAACCAACGCGCAGAACAGAAAAGAGGCTTCATAGCTGAACTGACCGGCGATCCAGTGGGTCAGCGGGATCCCCAGCACCATGCCCATACTGGTGCCGATAAACGCATAGGCGGTCGCCCGGGTCACCTGCTGTTTGGGATACAACGACGCCGCGGCCACCATCGCCAGCGAAAAATAAATCGGGTGGAACAGCGCCGGCAGGATACGCAAGATCATCAGGGTGCTGAAACTGGCGGCATAAGCCGACAGCACGCTGACCAGCGAGAACACGGCCAGCGAAATCAACAGCATTCGCTTGCGGTTGAAGCGCGAAGCCAGCAGCACCAGCAACGGGCCCAGCAAGGCGATAGTCACGGCAAACAGGCCGACCAGCCACCCGGCCTGCGAGGTTGAAACCCCGTAGCGCGCAATGATCAGCGGCAAAATGCCCACCACGCCAAACTCGATGCAGTAAACGCCGAACAGCCCCAGCGCGATGAAAAAAATCGGCGGCAGGATCTTCATTATGGCTCTCCCAACCCGTCATACACCGCCTGGCACAGCTCGCCGACAAACGCCCCCGCCATCCCCTCGAGCGCCGTATTGGTGAAGGCCACCACGCTGAGTTGGCGCGCGGGATCGACAAACCAGGAATGGCCGTAGGTGCCGCCCATACGCCAGGTGCCGATCGATTCCGGCGTCTGCGCCGCCTGCGGATCTTTCAACACGGTGATCCCCAGACCAAAGCCGCGCCCCGGCCAGAATGGCATCGGCAGACAGCCTATCTGGTTGCTGGTCATCGCCGTTACCCACTCCGTTGGCAGCAGCGGCGCGCCGCCCTGGCGCAAGGTTTCCAACAGCCGCAAGAAATCTTCGGCGGAGCCCACCATGCCTGCGCCGCCGGAGGCATAGGCGTGAGCATCTAACGCCCGCGCCGGGGACAGGTTAAAACCAGCCGTATCCTCGATAAAAGGCAAACGATCGGGTTGTTGCAACGGCCGGGGTTCGGGGGAGTGGTTGGCGTAAGCCACCGTCAACCGCTGCGCATCCGTGGCAGTAAAACCGGTGTCGTGCATCGCCAGCGGCCCGGTCACCAACTGCGCCACCGCCTCCGCTAACGGCAAGCCGCTGGCCTGCTCGATCACTGCACCCAGCACGTCGGTAGCAATCGAATAGCGCCACTCGGTTCCCGGCGCCGCCAACAGCGGGGCCGAAGCGATACGCCGCAGGTTCTCTTGCAGGCTGAGCCGGTCATCATCCATACCGTCGGAGACGCCCGCCTGGGCATAGAACCCCTGTTCCGGCTGGAAAAACCGGTAACTCAACCCGGCGGTGTGGGTCATCAGATGACGCACCGTCATTGGCGGTTCGCGCCCGTCGGCAGTGCACGGCCGGAAAGCCGGCAACCAGCGCGTCACCGGGTCCTCCAACCCCAAACGCCCTTGCGCCATTAACACCAGCGCGGCAGTGGAAACGATAGGTTTGGAGACCGAGGCCAGCCGGAACAGCGCGTTGACAGCCATTGGCTTGCCGGCCTCTCGGTCCGCCATGCCCGCAGCACGGCGATAAACCACGTCACCACCCTGCGCCACCAACACCACAGCACCGACCAGCCGTTTGTCCTCCAGTGCCAGATCAATGGCCTTATCAATAGCCTGGGCAGCCAGCTTGTATTCACTCATGGGTCACACTCCAGTAGACAGTCAATTTCTGTAGCTACCGAGAATAGAGTGTGGTGATTAACGGAAAAACAGGCTAGATTTCCCTTCATACCGGACACTAGAATCCGCAATAGAGGTAAACATGGATAATCTGGCAGGCGTTTCGGCCTTTGTTCAGTCAGCAGAAACGCTCAGTTTTGTCGAGGCAGGCCGCGTGCTGGGTGTCTCCGCTTCGGCTATCGGCAAAAGCATCGCCCGGCTGGAGACACGCCTGGCCGTGCGGCTGTTTCACCGCAGCACCCGCAGCATGACGCTAACAGCGGAAGGCGCGCTTTTCTTGCAGCGCTGCCAGCGGATCCTCGGCGAAATGGCGGCGGCGGAACAGGAACTGAGCGATACCCGCAGTGCGCCACGCGGTAAATTACGCGTCAGTTTGCCCCTGGTGGGCAGCCTGCTTAATCCGGTGCTGGCAGAGTTTATCCGCCAATATCCGCAGATTGAGCTGGAGGTGGATTTCTCCGATCGCCGGGTTGAGGTGATTGAGGAAGGCTTTGACGCGGTGATCCGCGTCGGAGAAACCGAAGATTCCCGGCTGATGAGCCGCCAATTGGGCACCTTCCACCTGCAACTGGTGGCGGCACCCGGCTATTTACGCCAGGCGGGTATTCCGCAACAGCCGGCCGATCTGCGCCAACACGCCTGCCTGCTGTATAAATTCCCCACCACCGGAAAAGTCGAAAGCTGGCCGGTGGCGGACTGGGACAAAATCCTCGGCGAGGGTCTGCGTACCAGCGTGGTGTGCAATACCGTCGATACGCTGATTTATCTGGCGGAACAGGGCCAGGGCATCGCCTGCCTGCCCGACTTCGCCGTGAAACAGGCGTTGGCCGGGCAACGGTTGCAGCAGGTTCTCGGCGAGCACAGCCACCATACCGGCAGTTTTAAAATTCTCTGGCCCTCCAGCAAGCACCTGGCTCCCCGACTGCGGGTGTTTATCGATCTGCTGAGCGAACGGTTGTTTCCGGCTTAACGGCGCAACGCAGCTTAAGAACAATTCCGGCTTTGCTTTGCACAAAATCAGCTAAGCCAGCAACGACAGTGCCTGCCGGCGGGCCTCACCGCGCCGGCTTATTTCTTTTATATTCCATTTTGAAATATGAAAGTCCCGTTCGTTCTTTCGGGGCGAGAAAAATCACCACACAATAAAACCTGAATCGCAGGCCGGCTCATAACCGCATAAAAAATCAGGGTTTATACTCTTGCCATCACTCATAACCGCTCAATTTACCCGTCTGGTGCTGGATACCCAGCCTGATGCTCTCGCCCTGTCAGCCGCTCGTCGCGGCCTGATGGACTACTTTGCCTGCGCATTGCCGATCGTCCACGGCGCGCTGATCGATACCGGCCTGGCAGCGGTGAAAACGGTGTTCCCGCCGATCGGCGCTGAGAACCGTGCCTTGTATTTTGGCTACGTCAGCCACTCGCTGGATTTCGACGATTACCACCCTGCGCTACGCGGCCACCCGACCACGGTGGTGCTCTCTGCCTTGTTGGCGCTGACCGACGATCGCGACGATGCCACCGCGCTGTTGAGCGCCTATGCGATAGGGGTAGAAGCCGCCGGGCGATTGGGGTTGGCGGCCGGAACCCAGCATTATCAGTTGGGTTTCCACAGCACCGCGACTCTGGGCGCGGTAGCTGCCAGTGCAGCAGCCGCACGCTATTTAGGATTGACCCCGCACCAGACGCAGATTGCACTCGGCCTGGCCGCTACCCAGGCCGCCGGGCTGCGCAGCCAGTTCGGTTCTGCCGCCAAACCGCTGCACGCCGGATTGGCGGCGCGTGCGGCGGTCAATGCCGTGCTGCTGGCGCAGGCGGGCTTTGCCGGCCAGCCGGAAGGCGTGATTGACAGCCTGTTCAGTTCCCACGGTGACGGCCGGCAGCGGCCGGATCTGCTGACTGCAGATTGGGGCGCGCCGTGGCGCATCCTGCAACCGGGCCTGGAGTTTAAACGTTACCCAACCTGCGGCGGTACCCACAGCGCGGCCGAAGCCGCCTTCACCCTGCGTGAAAACCTGCTCGAACAAGGTATTACCGCCGACGAGATGCCTGCCGCCATCAGCCGCATTCAGGTCAGTTTCCCGCCCGGCGCGGATACCGCTCCCAATATTCGCCGCCCGGTAAACGGCGTCGAAGCGCGTTTCAGCCTGGAATATGTGATCGCCGATGCACTGTACAGCGGTGCCGTGCCGCTGATGCATTACGGTGAAAACCCCGTCGACCCAATGATTGCCGCACTGGCGGCGCGGGTGGAACGCCACGCAGACCTGACTGCCCCGCCAGATGAGTGGGATCCGGAACTGCGTTTCCATCGCGTGACGCTGACGCTGCACGACGGCCGCCAATTTAGTGACATTGTCACCAGAAAACAAACCGCCGCCCGCCCAACGGATGTCGAAGCCAAGCTGCGCAGCATCCTGCAACTGCTGCCGCAATTGGATGGCGACCGCGTGGTTCACGACTGCGCACTGACGCAGCCCGGCGCGACGGCACGGTTAATTGCATTATTAAATCAATAATAAATAGAGGACTAATTATGAGTGCTTCACCTTCAACACCATCGCGTCAATTACGTCTCGGCCTGTTTGTTCAAGCCCTGGGGCACCATGTCGGCGGCTGGCGCGCAGAAGGCGCCAGCGGATCACCGACCGATATCGACTGGTTCACCTGGATCGCCAAAAAAGCCGAAGAAGGCACCTTTGACATGTTCTTCGTCGGCGACGCACTGGCTACCAGCGTACACCGTTTGCCTTCGACGATGTCGCGTCTGGAGCCGCTGACCTTGCTGGCGGCGCTGGCGGTCAATACTCGCCATATCGGGCTGGCGGCCACCGCCTCCACCACCTTCGACCAACCCTTCCATCTGGCGCGCGCCATGGCGTCCATCGACCATATCAGCCACGGCCGTGCAGCCTGGAATGTGGTGACGTCCTTTTCCAGCGATGCCGCACGCAACTTCAGCCGTGACGATCTGCCTTCGCACGCCGAACGTTACGAAGTGGCGCGCGAGTTCCTCGAAGCCAGCTACAAGCTGTGGGACGGCTGGGAAGAAGACGCTATCGTGCGTGACAAACAACAGGGCATCTACGCCATCGACGACAAAATTCACGCGGCCAACCACAAGGGCAAACACTTTTCGGTTCAGGGGCCACTGAATATTTCGCGTTCCCCACAGGGTCGTCCGGTGATTATCGAAGCCGGCTCTTCACCGGCCGGGCAGCAACTGGCGGCGGAAACCGCCGAGGTAGTGTTTACCGCCGCTGCCACGCTGGAGGAAGGCCAGGCGTTTTACCGCAGCCAGAAAAAGTACGTGGCCGAGGCCGGCCGTAACCCGGACCACCTGCTGATCCTGCCGGGCGTGATGCCGATTATCGGCCGCACCAAGGCTGAAGCGCAGGAGACCTGGTATCAGTTGAATCAGTTGGTGGATATCGATAACGGCATCGAGCAGCTTTCCGCCCGCTTCGGCTTCGATCTGAGCGACTACCCGCTCGATGGCCCGGTGCCGGATGTTGGCGCAACCGAAGGCGGCCAAAGCCGGGTGAAACTGCTGACCGATCTGGCCGCGCGGGAAAACCTGACGCTGCGGGAACTGGCTGCGGTAGCGGCAGGCTCGCGCGGACACCGCGTGGTGGTCGGCACCGCCGAAGAGATCGCCGATGACTTCCAGCTGTGGCTGGAACAGCAAGGCGCCGACGGCTTTAACATCATGCCCGCCGTGTTGCCAAATCAGCTGGAGCTGTTCGTCGAGCTGGTCATACCGGAGCTGCGCCGCCGTGGCCTGTTCCGCGAGGAATATCACTATTCAACCCTGCGTGAAAACCTGGGCCTGCCGGAACCGGCAATCAACTTCGCCAACGTAAAATCGGCTTAATCTGCAGGGGAATACCATGAAAACTACCGTTAAACGCACTGTGCTGTCCCTGCTGTTGGCTTCTTCCACCTTAGCCCCATTGGCCACAGGCTATGCCGCCGAAGGCGATGTTCCCTTCAAGGCCGCGCTGAAAGCCAGCGCCGATCCGAAACTGCACGACAGCCTGCCTGAAGCCGTCAAAAAAGCCGGCTTTATCGTGGCGGGCACTAACCCGAACACGCCGCCGACCACCTTCTACGAGGCCGACAACAAAACGCTGGCCGGGCGTGAAATCGACGTGATGAGCGCCATTGCCGATCGTCTCGGTGTCGCGATCCACTGGAAGGACACCGGCGGTTTCGACAATATCATTCCCGGTTTGAAATCCGGTCGCTACGATGTGGCGCTGGCCAACATCGACGCCAACAAGAAGCGTTTCCAACAGGTGGACTTCGTCGGCTATTACAATGCCTCCAAACTGGCGCTGATCGCCCGTAAAGATGCGGCGCTCGGCCCGTACACCGAGCTGGCACAACTGTGCGGCCAGACCGTCGGCGCCGGTGCCGGCACTTCGCAGGTCACCCGTTTGCAGCAGGCCAGCGACCAGTGCGTCAGCGCCGGCAAACCGGCGATCACCATTCCGATCTTCCCGGACCGCCCGGCCGGCGTGCAGGCGACGATCAGCGGCCGCGTGCCGATGTTCTTCGGCCCTTATGAAGGCCTGCGCTACCAGGCGAGCCATGTTAAAGCGCTGGCGCTGGCCGGCGACATCAACATCGAAGGCACCACGGTTGCCATCGCGTTGCCAAAAGGTTCCGAATTGGTGAAACCGGTGCAGGCCGCGCTTAACTCGCTGATTGCCGATGGCAGCTACCAGAAAATCCTCGACGGTTGGGATATCGGTTTCGGTGCGGTGAAAACCGCCGGCATCAACGAAGAGATTGCAAAATGAGTGCGCAACACCCTGCCGATGATGCCGAACTGAGCATCGTCGGTCATCGGCATTACGGGCGCTGGTTCAGCGCCCTGATCGTGCTGCTGATCGTCGGCATTATCGCCAACTCGATGCTGCATAACCCGCGCTTCGAATGGGCGGTGGTGGCGGAAAACTTTACCGAGGCGTCAATCATCAACGGCGTGATCATGACGCTGAAGCTGACGGTCATCTCGGTGATCTTCGGTTTCGCCGGCGGCGTGCTGCTGGCGTTGATGCGCCTCTCCGCCAACCCGGTGCTGGTCGCGGTAAGCTGGTTCTATACCTGGTTCTTCCGCGCGGTACCTATGCTGGTGCAACTTTTCCTGTGGTACAACATCGCCGCGCTTTACCCGCGCATCAGCCTGTGGATCCCGTTTCTGGGCGAGGTCGCCAGCGCGCCGACCAACACCATTATCAGCACCTTCAGCGCTGCGGTGATTGCTCTGGTCATGCATCAGTCGGCCTATGCGGCAGAGATTGTGCGTGCAGGCATTCAAAGCGTGGGCAGCGGCCAACTGGAAGCCGCCAAGGCATTGGGCTATCGCCGTGGGCAGATCCTGTGGCGAGTGGTTTTGCCGCAGGCCATGCGCACCATTTTGCCGCCGGCCGGCAATGAGGTGATCGGGCAGCTTAAAACCACCGCCGTGGTGTCGGTTATCGCCCTGCAAGACGTGCTGTATTCGGCGCAGATTATCTACCAACGCACCTACGAGGTGATCCCGCTGTTGCTGGTCGCCACGCTGTGGTACCTGGTGATGACCTCGATTCTGTCGATTGGCCAGCACTATGTTGAGCGCTATTTCGGTCGTGGTACTCAGGCAACGCGCGGCGGTTGGCTGTTACGCAACCGTAAGGCCACGACCGAACTGAACCAGGGAGCAGAACAATGAGCGCAGCCATTCATATCAACCAGGTACGTAAGTCCTTCTCCGGTACCGAAGTGCTGAAAAACATCAGCCTGCAGATCCCGGCCGGTTCGGTGACGGTGATCCTCGGCCCTTCCGGCTCGGGGAAATCGACCTTGCTGCGCTGCATCAACCACCTGGAAAAGCTCGACGGCGGCACCATCCGCGTGGGTGAACAACTGATCGGTTATCGCCAAAAAGGCAAGCATCTGTATGAACTGAAGGAGTCTGAGGTCGCCGAGCAGCGTAAAAACATCGGCATGGTGTTCCAGCAGTTCAACCTGTTCCCGCACCGCACGGTGCTGGAAAACGTTACGGAAGCGCCATTGCTGGTGAAAAAGGAAAAGAAAGCCGTGGTGGTCGAACGGGCGAAGGCCCTGCTGACCCGCGTAGGGCTGGAACATCGCATTAACGCCTGGCCACGCGAGCTTTCCGGTGGCCAACAGCAGCGTGTGGCGATCGCCCGCGCGCTGGCGATGAATCCCGAGGTGCTGTTGTTTGATGAGCCGACTTCCGCGCTCGATCCGGAACTGGTTGGCGAAGTGTTGCAGGTGATGAAGGGCCTGACGCACTCCGGCATGACGATGGTCGTGGTCACCCATGAGATCGGTTTTGCCCGCGAAGTGGCCGATCAAATCATCTTTATGGATCAGGGGAACGTGGTCGAAACCGGGACTGCGCAGCAGGTGCTGGATGCGCCTCAGCATGAAAGAACGCGTAACTTCCTGGCGACGGTACTCTAAATTGCATCAGGGGAGCATTGCGCTCCCCTGATCATGGAATTCAGTCTTTTTTTCTGCCGATAGCGGAGAAAACGTTAAACACTTCACCCAGACCATAAATCGAGCCCAGCAACACGGCTATCATTACCGGCACCAGGATCACCACGGTTGCCAAACTCTCAATCATTTCTAACATCGTTGTCTCCTGGTTTTTTAAGCGGAGAAAGCCGTTCACAAATGAACTTGAATTTCTCCGAGATACCGCACATTTTATTGTTGGTATTTTCAATCTGTGACAGATATCACACTTGAAGGCGGCTAATGTAACTTACACAGTTGCATTAAAACAATGACAAAAAATGCTCTGGGCAAGGTGGGATAAAGCACCGAAACATCGGTGGACGCCAGCTCGAAAAACAGATGTCCAAGGCGCAAGTAATGGCGATAGCGACCAAATAACGGGAGCAATGATGATAACGCTGAGAATGGCGCGGCCTGCGGATGCACCGGCGATCGCGCGTCTGCACGTGCAGGTCTGGCGCAGCGCCTACCAAGGGCTGGCAACGCAAGCGGCCTATGCCGCGCTGGATGAACCAAGGCGGTTGGTCCACTGGCAAGAAAAACTGCAACAACCAGGCGCAGCGCAAGTACTGCTGGCCGAATCGGCTGGCCAGTTGGTCGGATTCTGTCTGGCCGACGCCCCTTCCCATCCGCAGTTTGGCGAGCATGCCGAGATAAAATCACTTTTCGTCAGCGATGAACATCAACGTCAGGGTATCGGCCGCAGGCTGCTCGGTGCAGCGGCAAGAGAAATGCAAAAGCTCGGCTTTCGCAGCATTGCGCTGGGAGTGGTCGACGGAAATGACAGCGCCATGCGGTTTTATCAGGCATTGGGCGGTGCGCCTGCCGGTAACTATACCGATCCCGGTCCGTTGTGGCGTTCCAGCAATGTGATTTACGTCTGGCCGGATATTCGCCATCTGGCGGCCCTTAAATAATATACGGCGACTCAAATTTAAGAATATTTACCTATTCTATTTTCTGCCGGAGGAATACATTCATCTCAACTTCTACCGAACGATTAATTGCCGTATTTTTAGCCAAGTAATCGATCATTTTACCAGGATAATTCTTATGAACATTAAACGTGTTGCCGGCGTGTTGGTTCTCGTAATGGCTACGCTTTCTGTCACTGCATGCGGACATATGTCTAACCGCAATCGCAACACCGCAATCGGCGCCGGCGTAGGCGCGCTGGGTGGTGCAGTATTGACCGACGGCAGCACCCTGGGCACGCTGGGCGGGGCGGCACTGGGCGGTATTATCGGTCACCAAACCAGCCGTTAACGATAGCGGAATAATAAAAATCTCAGGCCGGAACGTTTGTAATAAAAGACCATTCCTGCCTGAGTGATTTTTATTTTTACGTCTATTTTTTCTTCTTTTTTAAAAATCTCGTCAAACGTCGGATGAACGACAACCGATTATCACTGAAAACGCTGTTGGACTTATCTGCATCGCTTCCCCGTTCTAACAACCTGTCAAAGTCACGTCGAAAAATAATGCGCGTTAGCCGCAGAAAAAAAACCTACTTAAAAAGAAAATATTGACCACCCACCAGGTATATAACTAATCAATGAGGCTCTGCCTTAAAATCATTCACGTCATTTATTAATGAATAATTCATAGCAAATCCATAATAAAATTCGCTGTAGACGATGACGCAACAAGCTAATAACCTCGCCAGGTCTCCCCTTCAAAACAAAGAAATGGCATCGCTGAAGGTCATGATGACACTCTCGAACTCGAACCGCCTCAGGGGAATCTTGATGAGGCTTAAGAATACAATTCTATTTTCATTATTAAGGATGAGTTATGAAATTATCAAACGTAATACTTCTCTCGGCAATTATGGCTTCCGCAGTGGGCATGTCTGCCGTCGCCTCCGCCGCGCAACGTCCCGCCGGCGTTTGCACCTTTATTTATTCGCCGGTTCCCTACGTCACCAAAGACGGCAAAAAAATCCAGGCGCCTAATGCCTGTGTGGCAAAATGGTGGGCGGCTCAAGGTAAGTAATAATTTGGCTTGCCGGCAGCTTATTACGCAGCCTGCCGGATAAACGAAAGGGGGGCCGGTTTCCGGCCCCCCTTTCAGCTTGCTATCGGCAACGCAAAAACATTACCCCTTCACCTGAGAAACCACATTCAGCGGTTGAGCGTCCGGCAGGATATTCATATGCTCCAGCACCTGCGCCATGATCTTGCCGAACACCGGGCCGGCCACCGAACCGCCGAAGTGCTTGCCGGCTTTCGGGTTGTTGACCATCACCACCAGCGCCACCTGCGGATCGCTGGCCGGCGCCACGCCTGCGGTGTAGTTGATATAGCCGCCGTCATATTTGCCGTTGGCACCCATCTTCTCGGCAGTACCGGTTTTAATCGCCAGCCGGTAACCCGGCACCGCGGCGCTGACCCCACTGCCGCCCGGCAAGGCATCGCTTTCCATCATATGCACCACGGTTTTCACCGTCTCTTCCGGCAAGATCCGCTGCCCCATGACCGGCGGCGTCACCCGTGTGATCGACAGCGGCCGATAAACGCCGTAAGCGCCGATGGCGGCATATTCGCGCGCCATTTGCAGCGGCGTAACGCGCAACCCGTAGCCGAAAGAGAAAGTCGCCCGCTCGATATCGGCCCAGCGTTCACGATGCTGCGGCAGATAACCGCTGCTCTCGTTACCGATGCCCAACTCGGTCGGCAGCCCCAGACCAAAGCTCTTATAGACCGCCGGTAGCACGGTGGCAGGCAGCGCCAATGCGATATGCGACACCGCGATATCACTGGATTTTTGCAGCACGCCGGTAATGGTCAGTTTGGACCAGTGGCCAACGTCCTTGATCAAGTGGCCGTTGACCCGGTACGGCGTAGTATCCAGCACCGTGTCCGGCTTAATCAGCCTATGTTCCAGCCCGACCATCACGACTACCGGTTTCACCGTCGAACCCGGTTCGAAGCTGTCGCTGCTGCAAACGTTGCGAATATCTTTTGCCGGCGTATTGGCATAGTTGTTCGGGTTGAACGACGGGTAACTGGCCATGCCAAGCACCTCGCCGGTACTGACTTTCACCAGCACCGCGCAGCCGGAATCGGCCTGGTTGGCCACCACGCCGTCGCGGATTTGCGCAAACAGTACGTACTGGATAAATTTATCGATGCTCAGCGTAACGTTCGGCGGCGGCACGGGATCGACGCTCTTGATCACGCCAATCACCGCCCCGCTGCCGTCCTTCTGGTACACCCGCATCCCGTTCTTGCCCTGCAACAGGTGGTTGAAGCCCAGCTCAATGCCTTCCAATCCCTGATTGTCCTGCCCGACAATGCCGATCAACCCGGCAGCGTCCTGGCCCATCGGATAAAAGCGGCTGAAGTCTTGCACGGTGCTGACCCCGGTCAGATGCAACTTGTTGATATAGTTCGCGTTATCGTCTTCCACCTTGCGTGCCAGATAGACGAAACGCTTATGGGCGTTGGCCTGAATCAACTTTTGCACGTCCGTCAGCGGCATTTTCAGCACGTTGGCCAGGCTCTGCCAGCGTTCGTTGCCGGTATCGGTATGGGTGTCGAGAATATGCTTGGGATCCAGTACGATATCTTTCGAAGACACGCTCACCGCCAGCGCTTCATCATTGCGGTCGGTGATCATACCCCGGTTGGTCGGTAGTACCTGCGTGCGAATTGAGCGCTGATCCGCCTGGTCCGCCAACTGCTGATGCTCCATCAGTTGCAAATAACCCACCCGGAACGCCAGCAGGAAAAAACACACCAGAATACCGGCGCAAATCCAGCCAAACCTCAGTGAGGAATAATTTTTACCGCTCTTTTTTATTAGTGGCGCCACTGTTAACCCTGCGTTTTTATTCGGATTATGTAATTATTTCAGTCTACCCTGACGGAAATCTTTAGAAGATTGCAGTTTGTAAGAAAGTAAAAACAAACGCGTTTACTGCTGCACATCCTCACTGTCGTTTAACTCCGGTTTAACTTTCTGCCCATCATCAGGTTTCGGCGCGTTGGCCGGGTCAAAAATATGGTCAAGGATTGCCCGTGCGGTTGGCCCCGCCACCACGCCGTCACCGCCGCCGTTTTCCAGAATCAGCGCCATCGCCACCCGCGGATTTTTATAGGGTGCGAACAAGGTGTAGAAAATATGGTCACGCAACCGTACCGGGATCATCTTGGCGTTATAAGTCTGATTTTCTTTCAGACTGAATACCTGCGAAGTACCGGATTTGGCGGCGATCTGATACGGCGCGGTATGGAACAGCTTGTAACCGGTGCCGTTCGGCAAATTGGCCATACCGTACATGCCGTTGCGCACAATGCCCCAGTACGGTGATTTGGCATCACCGATCTGTGCCGTCTGCAGCGGCGGTTGATAGCGGCTCATCCGATTGCCCTGGCGCATGGAATACAACAGATGGGGCGTTTTCACCTTGCCGTTATTGATAAGCGTGGTCAGCGCCTTCACCATCTGAATTGGCGTGGCGACCCAATACCCCTGGCCGATGCCGACCGAGACGGTATCGCCCTGATACCAGGGTTTTTTATGCACCCGCTGCTTCCATTCGCGGCTGGGCAGTACGCCGCGATACTCTTCGTTGAGATCGATCCCGGTCGCCTGGCCGTAACCGAACTGGCTCAGCCAGCTGTGAATGCGATCAATGCCCATTTCAAACGCCACCTGATAAAAGAAGGTATCGGCGGACTCCTCTATCGCTTTAGTAACGTTCAGCATACCGTGGCCACTCTTCAGCCAATCGCGGTAACGGCGTTGAGTCCCCGGCAACGTCCAGGTTGGCGCGCCAAAGAAGCTGGTGTTGGGGGTTATCACCCCGGCGAACAGCGCAGAGGTGGCCATATAAGGCTTCACGGTGGACGCCGGCGGGTACAGCCCCTGAGTGACGCGGTTAATCAGCGGTAGATCCGGGTTGGTCAATAAGCTTTTATAGGCTTTGTAACTGATCCCCTTAACGAACGGGTTGGGATCGTAACTGGGGCTGGACACCATCGCCAGAATGCCGCCATCGCGCGGGTCCTCAACCACCACCGCCGCTCGCTGCCCCTTCAGCACCGACTCGATATACTGCTGTAACGGCAAATCGAGCGTCAGATAGATATTTTTGCCGGCCTGCGGCGGCTGCTCTTTCAGCAGGCGTATCACGCGGCCGTGGTTATCCACCTCCACTTCCTGATATCCGGTGGTGCCATGCAGTTCCGACTCATAGTAAGCCTCAATACCCTGTTTGCCGATGTTATGGTCGGCGGAGTAATTTTCGCCGATGCCGGCTTTATCGAGGCGTTTCACATCGCCATCGTTGATTTTCGATACATAACCCACCACGTGCGCCAGTTCGGCGCCATACGGATATTCCCGCTGCTGATAGGTGTCGATGGTCACCCCGTCAAAACGGTATTGATTGACCGCAAAACGGGCGACCTCGGTGTCGTTCAGCCCGCTTTTCAGCGTCACCGGTTTATAGCGGCCGTTGTGGTGCATATCGTCGCGGAAGGTGGCGATGTCCTCAGGCGTCAGATCGACAATCGGCGTCAGCGCCTGCAACAGCGCGGCCATATTGGCGATTTTGCTGGGAATAACCTGGATCTGGTACAGCGTAATGTTACGCACCAGAGGGATGCCGTTACGATCGAATATCAGCCCGCGGCTAGGGGCAATCGGCAGCATTTTGATGTCGTTCTGATTGGAGCGCGTCTGGTAGAACGCATGTTGCTTAATCTGCAGGTGATACAGGTTGACGATCAGTGCGCCGAAGCAGGCGATCACCAACACCATCGCCACGCAGGCACGGCGAATAAACAACATTTCCTCAGCGGAATGGTCACGGATTTTTTCTTTTAAGAGGGCCATACGCAGTGCAGTACCTGTCTGACGTCACATTTTCCCCAGATAAATCAGGGCAGTGAAAAGTCGGCAAGCATAGCGTTATTGGTTAACGGCCCCCATTAAAAGGTTGCTAATGAAATGGCATAAATGTTTCAGCATATTGGAATGTTTCCGGGTACCGGCTTTTATGCCGGACAGGGATTGAGCGCCCCTTTATCCCAGTGCTACAATGTGACGCAGATCACACTACTCCATTTTTGCCCGCACTGTTCTCCGGCGCCCTGCCGGCTGCGGCTTTGTCACAAAGGATCACGTTCGATGAGTACCATAGCCACGGGTTTGATTATGATGCGCTGGGAATTGCTGAGCGCCGTAATGATGTTTATGGCCAGCCAGTTAAACGTCGTTTGCCGTAAGACCAGCCGTAACGGCATGGCATTCATGTTCAGCAGCCTCGGGCTGTTCACCACCTGTTGGTTTGTGATGGGCCTGATGGGCATCAGTTTCAGCCAGGAAGGATTCCTGCATTTTTGGTCAGTGACCAAAGACGTATTCTTCGACGTAATGAGCAAAACCCCGACCGACTGGCCAATGCCCTGAGCCGCACTTAATCTCCCCCTGCGGCAGGCAACGGCGCCGACATCTCCAGCAGTATTTTGCCGAATGCCTGCGCAGCCGCGCCAGGTTCCGCGCCATTGACGATCAGGGTGAAATCGACGTCGGGCAATTCAGGTAGCCCATACTGACCATCAACCGTTTTCATTCCCGGCGCCAGATCGCCGCTTGCCATGACGGCAATGCCCAACCCCGCCAGCACGGCCGCCCGTAGCCCTTGTTGGCTTTGTGAGGTGAAGGCGGTGTGCCATTGGATAGCCTTGCTTTCCAATGCGGCGATCCCGGCCTCGCGACTGACCGACGGCGCAGGCAACAACGCCAGCGGCAACGACGAGCCCGCCCGGCTGAATGTCTCAGCCGCTACCCACACCAACTGCGTCCGCCGCAATAGCCTGCCCTCAATACGGTTAGCCAGCGACATCACGACAGCCAAATCCAGTTCGTTGCCCTTCACCATCCCACAAAGATCCAGCCCGATACTGACATTGACCTCCAACCTGACAGCAGGAAAAGCCCGGGCGAACTGGGATAACAGCGGCGGCAATCGTTCCCCCAGAAAACTCTCCGTCAGGCCAAAGCGTACTGACCCCGACACGGGTGAGGATTCAAAGCGCCGCTGCATGGCGTCGAGCGCCTGCAAAACGTGCACGGCGTGGCGCAGCATATCTTCACCGTCTTCGGTTAGCGTCAGGCGCCGCGTAGTGCGGTGCAACAACTGCCGGCCAATCTGCTCCTCGAGCCGACGGATCTGGTGACTGATCGCAGATTGGGTCAGATTCAGTTGCTGCGCCGCGCGCGTGAAGCCGCCGGTTTCGGTAACCGTAACGAAGGTGCGCAGCAGTGTCGGGTCAATGTTCATAGCGTGATTTCATGATGAAAGTTAATTAATCACGATAAATTAAATCATTTCTATCATGCAACGCATTTATCCAGAATGGCTGCTCGTTTCCATCACCCTCTTTTGTGGAAAAAACCCATGACGCTCTCTCACGCCAGTAAAAACCGACTGGCATTAACGGCAATATGCCTCTCCGCGCTGATGTTCGGCCTGGAAATCTCCAGCGTACCGGTCATACTGCCGACGCTGGAACGGGTATTACACAGTGATTTCAGCGATATGCAGTGGATTATGAATGCCTACACCCTGGCCTGCACCGCCGTGATGATGGCCACCGGAACGCTGTCTGACCGTTTTGGCCGCAGGCGAGTTTTCATCATCGCCATTGCCGCTTTTGGCCTCACCTCCTTACTCTGCGGCCTGGCCAACGGCTCGACGCTGCTGATCCTGGGCCGCTTTATGCAAGGCATGGCGGGCGGCGCCATGTTGATTTGCCAGGTGGCTGCATTGTCGCATCAGTTTCAGAGCGGCAAACCGCGTGGCCAGGCCTTCGGCATTTGGGGCGTCGTTTTTGGCATTGGCTTAGGGTTTGGGCCGGCGATCGGCGGCGTTATCGTGGCGCTCGCCAACTGGCAGTGGGTATTTTTGATTCATGCGGTCATCGCCGTTCTGACACTGTTACTGGTGATTTTCAGCGTGCAAGAATCCCGCGATCCGCAGGCGGCAAAACTGGATACTCTGGGGATCGTCACATTGTCGCTGTCGGTTTTTGGGTTGGTGTATTTTATCACTCAGGGGGCGGGGTTCGGTTTCACCAGCGTTCGCGCCGGGGGGATCCTTCTGGCTGCGGCCCTCAGCCTGCTGCTGTTTATCGGGGTTGAGAGACGCAACCCCTATCCGATGATGGAGTTTTCCGTGTTCAGGAATCGGCAATTTTCCGGGGCGCTGATGGGCTCCATCGGCATGAATTTCAGCTTCTGGCCCTTTATGATCTATCTGCCGCTCTATTTTCAAATTGGGCTGGGTTATGACAGCCTGACCACCGGTTTGTCGCTGCTCGCCTATACGCTGCCCACGCTTGTCTTCCCCCCGGTGGGCGAGCGATTGGCTTTGCGTTACCGCGCTGGAGCCGTGATCCCCGCTGGGTTATTCACGCTTGGGCTGGGTTTCCTGCTGATGAAATCAGGCAGCGGCGGCGAACATGCCGGCGGATTGGCTATGCTGCCGGGGTTGCTCATCGCCGGTATCGGCCTGGGCATCACCAATACCCCGGTGACCAACGCCACCACAGGTTCGGTGTCGAATGCCCGCGCAGGCATGGCCTCCGGGATAGATATGAGCGCCAGAATGATCGCGTTGGCTATCAATATTGCGGTCATGGGGTTTATCTTGCTGGCGGGGGTTTACGCTTACCTGCAACAAACGCTGCCCGAGTCATTGGTTAGCTTGCCACTGCGTTCGGTGGCGGAGCAGATAGCGGCGGGTAATCTCACCGCGTTGAAAACGCTCCCCGAATGGAATGCCTTGGCCCCCCTGGTTCATGCTGCCTTGACGCAAAGTTTTGGCCTGGTGATGCTGTACGGCGGCCTCGGTGCCTGGGCGTTGGCTGCAGCCAGCCTGATGATTTTCGCCCCCTGGAAAACGGCAACCGCACTCCCCCGGTAATAACATCTCGTTATTACTGAATGGTTCATAAAATAAATAAAATATAATCGGGTGGTCTGAGACCGGCAGAGGCTTATGCTGGCCTCAGACAACTTTGTTGCACCTGGCCCAGAGGCAAGCCCTCATGCCCGCACTTTCTTGTTTTTCCCCTGATTAATCCAGAATCCGGCTTAATAGTTAACCGATGTCTGGCCTGGCTGAAGGATACGCCACGCGCCGCCATCAGGAAGCAGCATGATTTCTCCTTCTGCCCGTATTGCCGCCAGCAGCGTGATTGAGCCTGGCGTGATTATCGGTGCGCGCGTACGCATCGGTCCTTTTTGCTTTATCACCGCCGGCGTTGAGATTGGCGAAGGTACCTCTATCGCCTCCCACGTAGTGATTAACGGCCTGACGCGCATTGGCCGCGACAACGTCATCGACCAGTTTTCTTCGATCGGCGAAGCCGGCCAGGATCTGAAATACGCCGGTGAACCGACCACGCTCACCCTCGGCAATCGCAACCGCATCGGCAAATACGCCACCCTGCATCGCGGCACCGTTCAAGGCTGCCGCCACACCGCGATCGGCGATGACAATCATCTGCTGGATAACGTGCATATTGCCCACGACTGCATCATTGGCAACGCCACGCATATCGGCATTAACAGCGGGCTAGCCGGGCATGTGGAATTGGCCGACGGCGGTTGGGTCGGCGCACGTTGTGCGGTGCATCAGTTTTGCATTATCGGTGCCCATGCACGATTGGCCGACGGCACGCTCGCGGTGCAGGATCTGCCGCCGTTCGTCCAAGCCGGCGGCAACCGCGCCAAACCGGACGGCCTGCATCTGCTGGCACCGGCCTTTCTGGCCGCCGACGATCAACAGCAGCGGGTTATTCATTCGCTTTACGACATGTTGTATCACCAGGCGATGGCGCTGGAAGACGTGCGGCAAGAAGCCGCCCGCCTCAGCGTGGAATACCCGTTACTGCGGCTGTTCACTGATTTTTTTACCCGCTCTGCGCGGGGCATCATTCGCTGAAAATGTGGCCATCACGCTACTTTATGACAGCGCACCGCCGTGCCCCCCAGATTCACCCGCAGCGTTTGCGGCATCTGGCAGCCTTCCCCGGCGTAGGGACAACGCTCGCGGAAAAAACACCCCAGCGGCAACTGGCGATTGCCCGGCAACTCCCCTTTACGATCTTCAATCGTGCTGTCGCTCAGCGCACGTCCGGCACGCGGCACCGAATCCAACAGTAGCCGGGTATAAGGATGCTGCGGCTGGCGCAAGACCTGCGCAGTGGGCCCCAGCTCAACGATTTGCCCCAAATACATCACCGCCACCCGATCGCTCATGTGCTGAACCACAGAAACGTTATGCGAGATCAGCACATAGGTCAGATTGCGCTGGCGTTGCAACTCCACCAACAGGTTGAGGATCTGCGCCTGCACCGAAATATCCAGCGCCGACGTTGGCTCGTCCAGCACGATGATATCCGGTTGCGAGGACAGCGCGCGGGCAATCGAGATGCGTTGGCGCTGACCACCGGAAAACTCATGCGGCAGCCGGTCGATAGACTCCGGCCGCAACCCAACCTGTTGCACCAGTTCTGCCGCCAGCGCCCGCCGCTCTGCCACGCCGTTATGCTGCTGCACGTAGACCGGTTCGGTGATAATGCGCCATACCGGCAGGCGCGGGTCGAGCGACGACTGCGGATCCTGAAACACCATCTGCATGCCGCTGCCAAACCAGGAGCCGCCGGAACGGGCGCGCAGCAGCTCGCCGCTGCTGGGCTTCAACAATCCCATCAGCAGTTGCGCCAAGGTGCTTTTGCCACAGCCGGATTCGCCGACGATCCCCAGGGTCTCGCCGCGCATGATGTTGAGATCCAGCCCGTTGAGCGCATGGACATATTCTCTCGGCTTACCGCGCCAGTTATAGCTGGCGGGAAAGCGCAACCGCACGTCGCGCAGTTCCAATAGCGCTTCAACGTTCATTTTGCACCTCCAGATCGATAGACTGCGGATGCCAACAGGCCACCCGTTGCGTCGGGTCAGCGGCTAGTGGCGTCAACCGCGGCGTTTGCCGGCATTGGCCGCTGGCGTAGCTGCAGCGGTTGCTGAATGCGCAACCCGGCGGCAATGCGCTCAAATTGGGCACCGTACCGGGAATGGCCCGCAGCAGGCTGCGCGGCTCTGCGCGTTCCGGTGCCGCCAGCAACAACCCGATGGAATACGGGTGGCGCGGGTGGTCAATCACCCGCGCCGTGGCCCCGCTTTCGATCACGTGCCCGGCGTACATCACGTACACCCGGTCACAGAGCTGCGACACCACCGCCATATCGTGAGTAATAAACAGCACCGCCGTGCCGCTGGCGCGAGCCTTCTGTTGCAGCAGGCGCAGCACCTGCCGCTGCACCGTAACATCCAGCGCCGTGGTCGGTTCGTCGGCGATAATCAGCTCCGGTTCGCAAGAAAACGCCATGGCGATCAGCACCCGTTGGCGCATGCCGCCCGACAGCTCGAACGGATAGCGCTCCATCACCCGTTCCGCATCGGCAATTTGCATTTCACGCAGCAACTGGATCGCCTTGTCACGCGCCTGCCGCGCCGACAACCTCTGGTGCAGGCGGATCACCTCGCACATCTGGCGGCCGATTTTCCGCGTCGGGTTCAGCGCACTCATCGGCTCCTGAAAAATCATCGACACCCGGGCACCGCGCAGTTGGCGCATTTGCCGCTCGCTGGCGCTGAGCACGTCGGTGCCCAATACCTCCAGCTTGCCGCCGGTCACATTGTAACCGTCCTCGGCCAGCAGGCGCAGGGTCATCATTGCCGTCACCGATTTACCGGAACCGGATTCCCCCACCACGCCGACGATTTCGCCGGCCTTGACCTGCAACGAGACGCGGTTGAGCGCCTTGACGCTGCCGCCGTAAACCGGGAATTCCAGTTGCAGCTCATCAATCGATAAAACCGTAGTGTCACTCATCAACGCCCCCGGGTTTTAGGATCCAGCAAGTCGCGCAGACCGTCGCCGAACAGGTTGAAACCGGTGGCGGTGATCAGGATCGCCGTACCGGGAAAGGCCGAATACCACCACTGGTCGAGCACATAGTTACGGCCGTTGGCCACCATGGCGCCCCATTCGGCGGTCGGTTGTTGGGCGCCAAGGCCGATAAAGCCCAGCGTGGCGGCCATCAGGATGGCGGTACCGATATCCAGCGACGCCTGTACCACCAACGGCGGCATGACGTTGCGCAGGACATGCCAGCCAATCAAATGCCAGCGCGAGGCGCCAAAGGTGCGCGCCGCCTGCATATAAGCCTGATGCCGCAGCGTCAGCGTCTGCCCGCGCGCCAGCCGCACGTAAAACGGAATGCGCACCACCGCAATCGCCAGCATGGCGTTGAACAGGCTTGGCCCGAGCGCGGCCGCCAGCGCCATGGTCAGCACCAGCGAAGGCACCGACAGCATGATGTCCATGCAGCGCATGATCAACGCATCCACCGTGCCGCCCATCACGCCGGAGAAACAGCCGAGCAGCGAGCCAATTCCGCCCGCCAGCACCACCACCGCCAGCCCGGCGGCTACCGACTGCCGGCTGCCGACCAGCACCCGACTGAACAGGTCGCGGCCTACTTCGTCGGTGCCGAACCAGTGTTCGGCCGAAGGCGGCAGCAGCCGCGCGGTCAGGTCGATGGCGTCCGGATTGTGCGGCGCAAGCCAGGGTGAAAACAGCATCAAAAACAGCACGCAGAACATGATGGCGCCACCCAACAGCGTCAGCGGGCTGCGCCGCACCCGATACCAGGCGCGCCGCGCGCCGACAAAGAGCAGCGCAGGTTCCGCCGCCGGCGGTGGCTCGATTTGAGACGACGGTTGTTCAAAGTGAGACATAGTCATTAGCCCTCGCGCCCCATTCGCGGGTCGATCCACAGATAAAGCAGATCGACGATCAAATTAACCATCACATAGGCAAAAGACACCACCACGGCAAAACCCATCACCGCAGGGAAATCCAGCGCCTGAATGGAATCCACCACGTAAGCGCCCATGCCTGGCCAGGCGAACACCGTTTCGGTCAGCACCGCGCCGTACAGCAAATCCCCCAACGCCAGCCCCAGCACCGTCACCGAGGGGATCAGCGCGTTCGGCAGCGCGTGGCCGAGTACCACTCGCCAGTGCGAAAGGCCGTTGGCGCGTGCGGTACGGATATAGTCTTCACCCAGTTGTTCAAGCATCGCCGAGCGGATTTGCCGCGCCACCACCCCGAGGTGTACGAACGCCAGGGTCAGCGCCGGCAGGATCAGGTGCTGCAGGCTGTTCCAAAACGCTTCGCCGTTGCCGGTCAGCAGCGAATCCAGCAGGTAGAACCCGGTAATATGGGTGGGCGGATCCAGCCAGTCGTCCAGCCTGCCGCCGCCGGGCAAGACGTTCAGTTGGCCGTAAAACAAAATGATCACCCCCAGCCCAAGCCAGAACGCCGGCGTGGAGATGCCGGTCACCGACAGCAGGCGCACCAGATGATCGGGCCATTTATTGCGGTAAACCGCCGACAGCACGCCGAGCGGCACCCCCAGCGCGATCGCCAGCAGCAAGGCGCAAAACGCCAGCTCCAGCGTCGCCGGGAAGAAGGCGCGCAGGTCGTCCAGTACCGGCCGGCCGGTGCGGATAGACGTGCCCAGATCGCCGTGCAGCAGATCCAGCACATAGCGGCCAAACTGCACGTATAACGGCTGGTCCAGCCCCAGTTGCTGGCGAATATGCTGGACGATTTCCTCGCTGGCGCGATCGCCGGCCAGCAGCCGCGCCGGATCGCCGGGGATCAGGTGCGAGATGGTAAAGGTGATGACGCACACCCCGAACATCACCAGCACCAGCCCCCAGCAGCGCTGGCGGATAAGGCTCCAAACGTTCATAGTCGTTTCCCGTGGCGCAAGGGGGCAGCCAAAGAGCTGCCCGAAAGAGAATTACTTGCTCATCTGCCCAACGTTGAACACCTGTTCCAGCATCGGGTTATACACAAAGCCCTTCACCTCTTTGTTCATCGCCACCTGATAGTTTTTCTGGAACAGATAGACGTAGGCCGCCTGGTCGATGACGATTTTCTGCGCCGCCTGATAATCGGCGGTGCGCACTTGCTGATCGGACACCGAAACCGCTTTTTTCAACAGCGCATCCACCTGCGGATCGCTGTAGAACGAGCGGTTGCCCGGCAGCCCTTTTTTGTCGGATTCGAACCAGTAGTTCATGAACATGTAGGGGTCGGCGAAGTCCGGGCTCCAATTGCCGATGGCAATGTCGTAATTGCCCTGGCCGATGCGATCGCGCATGGTGGCGTTAGCCAGCTTCTCCAGTTTGACGTTAATGCCTACCGTCGCCAGGCTGGCCTGCACCGAGAGCGCTATCGCCTCCCAGTTCGGATCGCTGACCGAGTACAGGAAGTTCAGCGACGCCGGCTTGTCTTTCACCGCCGTCAGCGCGGCCTTGGCCTTGTCCGCATCCAGGCTGTACTGCTGTGCGGCAGCGTCGTAGCCCCACATGCCTTCCGGGATCGGCCCGCGCATCTGTTTGCCGTTACCGCCGAGAATGCCCTTCACCATGCCCTGATAATCCACCGCATAAGAGATGGCGCGGCGCAAATCCACCTGATTCAGCGGCGCTTTGCCGTTGTTCAGGTACAGATAAGTCACACGCAACGAAGGAAACTCATTGACCGCCACCTTGTTTTCGCTTTTCAGCGCCGTGAGCTGGTCGATGGGCAGAGATTCGGCGATGTCCAGATCACCGCGCGTCAATTGCAGGCGGCGGGTGGCGCTTTCAGCGATGATTTTCACCGTTACGCGTTTGAACGCCGGTTTGGCGCCGCCGTAATGCGGATTTGGCACCAGCACCAACTGCTGACCCTTCTGCCAGCGATCCAGCTTGTAAGGGCCGGAACCCGCGCTGTGATTCGCCAGCCAGGCTTTGCCTTCGTCGGCCGGATTGGCCTTGGCGATCGCCGGGTTGACGATGCCGGCGCCGTCATTGGCCAGCGTGTAAAGGAACGGGGCAAACGGCGTTTTCAGCGTGAAACGCACCGTCAGCGGATCCACCACCGTCACCTGCAGATCTTTCGGGAAAGCTTCTGACGGCCCCTGGCCAATCTTCATCAGCCGTTCAAACGACCATTTCACCGCCTCGGCATTAACCTCGCTGCCGTCGTCGAACCTGTTGCCCGGCTTGAGCTTAAAGGTCCAGACCAATTGATCGTCCGAAGCGGCCCAGCTTTCCGCCAGTTCGCCTTCAACCTGGGTGGAGCCTTTGCCGCCTTCGGTTTTGTATTGCACCAACCGCTGGTAGGCAGGGTAAGTTACCGTCCAATCGTTGTTATCGATGGTCACGGCCGGATCCAGCGTTTGCGGGTCGGCCGCTTTGCCGATCACCAGCATATCCTTGGGTACCGCCGCCTGCGCCGGAGCCAAACCGGCCAGACCCACAGCGACTGCCACCGCCAGCGCGGCGTATTTAACTTTGCTCATAAACTGACTCCTGGTGTGTTGAAGGTGCGTCGTTTTAATCGTAAGAAAAACAGCCGAAGCGATCGGCCAACAGCGGATAGTCACCGGCGTTGGGTAGCTCAAAATGCCACCACTCGCTGGCGATGCCGCAAAACCCCCCGGCGGCCATCACCGCATTCAGCAATAGCCGGTTGCGCTGCACCTCTGGAGGGAAATCGGGGTAAAACGGATGGGAACGCTCGCTCATCTCATCAAAGCCGGTGCCCATATCCAACGCCGCGCCCGCCGCATCCAGCAGCGTCACGTCGATAGCCACGCCGCGGCTGTGGTGCGAGCCGGTTTGCGTGCTGGTGACATATTGCGGATCCGGACACGCCAGCCACAGCAACGCCTGCGCCTGTTGCGGCCGATAGGCGTCAAACACCTTTAGCGATAAACCGGCAAGCCGTGCCGCCAACAGGCAGCGTGTCAGACCGCGTACCGCGTCGGGATGCAACAGGCAGCGGCTTTCGCGGTAGATCGGCCGGCCGGTGAGGTTATCGGCGCCGGCGTATTTCAACTCGATCGGCAGATCGGGAAACGCCTCGGCCAGATCCATTAACGTTACATTGTCACTCATTACCTGTTCCCATGCGGTTAAGATTCAAATTGGCCCAGCTCTTTTTGCAGAAGGCGGTTGTTCGCCAGCCGTTGCTCCACCGCCGCGCCGCCCTGTTCCAGTACCGAGGACAGCAGCAGGTTGAACAGGCAACTGAGCGGCGCCAGCGAATCCCAAAACTGGCCGGTGTCGGTTTTCACCTGCAGCAGGTCAATCGGGTAATCCCGCGCCCACGGACAGTAAATGTCGGTGATCAGCGCCAGCCGCAGCCCGCGCGCGCAGGCCGCCTGACAATACTGCCGGGCGATGGTCGAGTAAGCGCGAGTGTCGGTCAGCACCAGATAGGGCGCGCCAAATTCCGAATTGAGCGATTCCACGTAGGTACCGGACAGCCCGTCGGCGTAATAGACTCTGGGCCGCAGATACTCCAGATGGCTGTAAAAGGCGTTGGCGATGCCGCGCGTAGACTGGATGCCGACCACAAACACCGCTTCCGCCTGCGCCAGTTGGCGGCTGACGCGGTTGAACGCCTCCCCGCCGGCCAACTGGTAAACGTGCTCTATCGCCTCCAGCTCCAGGGTTAACGCCTGGCGCAGCTTTTGCGGCTGCGGCTGATCGCGCCGCCGGCGGTAAGCCCCCAGACGATCGGTGACGCCCCAGGGTTGATACAGCGCCGCTCCTTGTTCACGCAGCGTACGTTTCAGATCGTCGAGATTGCGGTAACCCAGGCTGCGCAGATAGCGGCCGACCGAAATGCCGCTGGTCGCCGTGCTGCGGGCGATGCCGTCGGCGGTTTCAAACGGCACCTGCGCCAGATTGGCCAGCAGATAACCGGCAATACGCTTGCCGGTCGGGGTTTGTACCGCAAATGACGCTTCTATCTGTGCGATCACATCAGGATGGTCTGCCATAGTTCGCCCGCTGTTGGTGAGTTGTCATCAAACCGCTGTCTGTTACTTAGGTAACAAAAACTGATGATGACAATGCATGACCTGTGCCAATTGCGGACTTTCTGGGGATATTTCACGCGCGGCGGCGTACGGCGGCGCAGGAACGGCAAAACCTGCGGTTACAACAAAGTCATCAGTTGATAACTATTGCACAACAATTGGGCAATGCATCTGGCGATGCACCGCCGTGGCACCTGATTTTCAATTTTATGACAGCGCTTGCGAAACCAATGCAAAAGTCTGCACGCTCGCAGGATCCGGTCTATGAGGCGCGCCGCGCACCATGATGGCGGGCGTGTCCACACTGGGCAAACCGCGCTCGACCAGCCAGGGGCCGAGGCTGTTGGCCTGTGGTGTGTCGATACGCACAAACTGGCCGGTGCAGGGCCGGCACAGCGCGTCGATTAACCCGACGGCGGAGGCAATATCGGGCGCGATTACCGGGCCGATCATGTTGCCATGACCAAAGCGGCGACGCACCGCGAAACCGATGGCAATCCCCTGCCGTTCCAACACCAGCGCCTGCCCGGCGCTACTCAGCAAGGTTTCCAGCAGCGGCTCGCGCCGCATGCCGCAAGCGGCGAAATCCAGCTCGGCCAGGGTTGGCAGATCCTGCGGCGATGCCGGGCGCAGGGTGACGTCCTCCGGCAAAGGCACCGCGTCACGGGCAGGCAACTCCCGGCATTGATGCTGTGCCAGCCGCCCCTGTTCGATAAACCCCAACTGCCGATACAACGGCTTGCCCTGTTCGGTAGCCACCAGATGCAGTTGATGGTCAGTCAATGGCGCCATCAGCGACTGCACCATTTCCCTGGCGATACCTTGCCCGCGATGCCGTTCATCGACAATCACCAACCCCAGCGTGGCGCGGTTCTCTCCCCACAGCCAGCGCAAAGCGGTGCCGACCGTCTCTCCGTTGACCACAGCGACCACCCCCGCCCCCAATCCCCACGCCTGCTGCCAATCTTCCAGGCGGTGAGGCCAGCGCGCCTGTTGCGACAACCCGAACGCCGCCGGCAGATCCCTTTCAATCATCGGGCGCAGGTGAATGCTTTGCTTTTCCTCGGGCACGTTTGCCTCCTGATTCGATAGGGATAATTTTACTGGATGGCGAAAACCGCCTCCCCGCAGAGTAGCAGATTCGGTTCTGCGTGGTGCATTGCTTAGGCAGCCAAGACTTGCACCCCTTGCGATAAGCCGTTAGGGTAAATTGTGATTCGTATCACAATTTTTACCTGGGGGAGTCACGGTGTCTACGGCAAGCACCCTCTACAACGCCACGCACCGTTTCCCCGTCGGTCTACATGACAACAAAGTAATCAACCTGTTTATCAGTGAATTGCGCACGATATCATGGAGATGAAATGCTGAAACCGAGCCCCAACCTGTTAATTTTCACCGATCTGGACGGTTCTCTGCTGGATCACCACAGCTACCGCTGGCAGGCTGCGCAGCCGTGGCTGGAGCGGCTGGCGCACACCCAGACGCCGCTGATTATCGCCACCAGTAAAACCGCCGCAGAAGTCGCCCCGTTGCAGCGGCAACTCGGGCTGAACCACTGGCCGTTTATTGCGGAAAACGGCGCGCAGATTGTCCTCCCCGCGCAATGGCGCAATCACCCCGACTACCCGACCAAGCACCTGGGTGCAGATTACCCCAGCCTTTGCGCCACGCTGCGGGAACTGCGCAGCCAGACCGGTTTTGCCTTTCAAGGGTTTGCCGATGTGGATGACGCAACCGTCGCGCAATGGACAGGTTTAACGCTCGATCAGGCGCATCTGGCACGCCGGCGTGCCGGTTCTGAACCCTTGCGCTGGGCCGGTAACGATGAACAACTTGCCCAGTTTCGTGCGCTACTCGCGCAGCACAATCTCGGGTTGACCCAGGGCGGGCGCTTTTATCACGTGATGAGCGCGGCCGTCAGCAAAGGCAACGCAGCCCGTTGGATAACCGCGGATTATCAGTTACCGCACGGTCCCCCCCTTACCACCCTCAGTCTGGGCGACGGCCCCAACGATATTTCCCTGCTGCAAGCCTGCGATCTGGCGGTGTTGATCCGGGGGCAGCAGGACAAACCTCTCGATTTACCGGGCGATTTCGCCGGCCGGCTGTACCGTACGCGCCTGCAAGGCCCCCAGGGCTGGTGCGAAGGATTGGATCATTTTCTGATTAACGGGAGATCTCACCATGAGTGATTTTTATCAAGATGGCATCATCACCAACTTTCACCATCTCGCGCAGCGCGAATTGTCCGAACTTGAATATGAGTTGCAAGTATTTTCCGGCCGCAACACCATGGGGCTTATTCTGCCCTCGCTCTATTCCGAGCTGGAAGGCCCGGCGCTGGACAAGATCGTCGATGTTTTGGCGCAGGTGCCCTATTTGGAGGAGATCGTCATTGGCCTGGATCGCGCCGACCATGAGCAATTCCTGCATGCAAAAAGCTTTTTCTCACGCCTGCCGCAGCGCCACCGCATTTTGTGGAACGACGGGCCGCGCCTGACGGCGATTGCCGACCAGCTCAGCGCCGAAGGGCTGGCACCCAACGAGCCAGGCAAAGGCCGCAACGTGTGGTTTTGCGTCGGCTACACTCTGGCTTCACGCCGTTCCAGCTGTGTGGCGCTGCACGACTGTGACATTGTCACTTACGATCGTCGCATGCTGGCGCGCCTGCTGTATCCGGTGGCCAATCCGCATTTTCATTACGATTTCTGCAAGGGTTACTATGCCCGGGTGGCTAACGGCAAGCTGAATGGCCGGGTCGGCCGGTTACTGGTATTTCCGCTGCTGAAATCGCTGCAGAAAGTGTACGGCAATTCGGATTTTCTCGACTATCTGCGCAGCTATCGCTACCCGCTCTCGGGCGAGTTCGCCATGCGTACCCACATTCTCAACAACCTGCGTATTCCCAGCGACTGGGGGCTGGAGATCGGCGTATTGTCGGAAGTCCACCGCAACACGGCCACCAACCGTATCTGCCAGGTGGATATCGCCGATAATTACGATCATAAGCACCAGCCGATGTCGGAAGAGGATCCGCACAGCGGCCTGCAGCGTATGGCGGGCGATATCACCAAGGCGCTGTACCGCAAATTGGCGATCCAGGGGGTGCCGATCACCAGCGATTCTTTTCGCGTACTGCGCGCCACCTACTACCGCACGGCGTTGGATATGATCGACGCCTTTGAGCACGATGCCAAAATGAACGGTCTGAATTTCGATCGCCACAGCGAAGAATCAGCGGTCGAACTGTTCTCTCGGGTGATTTCGCAGGCCGGGCAAGCCTTCAGCGAAAACCCCGGCGATAAACCCTTTGTGCCAAGCTGGAACCGCGTACAATCCGCTTTCCCGGATATTCTCGAGCGGTTGTATGACGCCGTAGAACAGGACAACCAACGCTAAATACCTGAGCCCGCACAACGCGGGTTTTACTTTTGCTCACTTATTTCGCCACCCGCGCCTGATAACCGGTGTTATTATTACCCTGCTCAATAATTCGCTCTTAATTCAAAGTGGTACGATAAGTTGATGGAAGCGTGGAAACTCAATCTGATTTCGGTCTGGCTCGGCTGTTTCTTCACCGGGCTGGCGATGAGCCAGATCCTCCCTTTTCTGCCGCTGTATATTGAACAGCTCGGCGTCAGCGGCCACCAGTCGCTCAGCATCTGGTCAGGGTTGGTGTTTAGCGGTACCTTTTTGGTCTCCGCGCTGGTGTCGCCGCTGTGGGGCAGCCTGGCGGATCGCAAAGGCCGCAAGCTGATGCTGCTGCGCGCTTCGCTGGGGATGGCGATCGTCATTGTGCTGCAAGGCATGGTGACCCACGTTTACCAGCTGTTTGCGCTGCGCGCGCTGATGGGCCTGACCTCCGGTTATATTCCCAACGCTATGGCGCTGGTGGCCTCGCAGGTGCCGCGTGATAAAAGCGGTTGGGCGCTGGGCACTTTATCTACCGGCCCGGTTTCCGGGGTGATCGTCGGCCCGCTGCTGGGGGGCCTGATGGCTGACCATCTGGGCCTGCGCGTGGTGTTTTTCGTCACCGCCGGGCTGATGTTCGTCAGCTTCCTCATTACCCTGTTCCTGATAAAAGAACGCCATATCGAAGTGAAAAAGGCCGACCGACTGAGCGGCAAGGCGGTATTCCAGTCGCTGCCTTATCCGGCGCTGATTGTCACGCTGTTCATCAGTACGCTGATGATCCAATTGGCTAACTCCTCCATCAGCCCGATCCTGACGCTGTTCATCAAGGATTTGTCCGGCGACAGCGGCAATATCGCCTTTATCAGCGGCATGATCGCTGCCGTTCCCGGTATTGCCGCGTTGGTTTCCGCGCCGCGTCTCGGCCGGCTTGGCGACCGTATCGGCACCGCCCGCATTCTGATGGCGGCGCTGGGGTTGACCACCCTACTGTTCGCCATCATGGCCTGGGTGCAAACGCCGCTGCAATTGGGGATTTTGCGCTTCCTGCTGGGCTTTGCCGACGGCGCCCTGATGCCTGCGGTGCAGACGCTGCTGCTGAAGTACTCCTCCGATCAGGTTACCGGCCGCATCTTCGGCTATAACCAATCGTTTATGTACCTCGGCAACGTGGTCGGCCCGCTGATTGGCTCCAGTATTTCCGCATTGATGGGCTTCCGCTGGGTGTTTGCGGTAACGGCGGTGCTGGTGCTGATCAATTGCCTGTTGCTGCGCAGCCAGTTTAGAAAGGTGGAAAGCGTACGCAAGTGAGCCGCAGTGTGGTTCAGAACAAGGAAGTGCCGCTAACGGCACTTCCTGATTGACGTTCCGGTTATTGCCTTAACTCTATTTGGACCGGCTAAACCCGCATCGCATCCAGTGCAGCGTTGCTGATTGTCAGTACAGACTTGATGCTTTGCTCAATCCTTTCGATAATCGCCGCCCTCGGGCCTGCGCGCCAGGCGTCGCTTTTGTAGAATTCATCCTGGGCGTTTTCGAGATGTTCGACACTGTCAAAAGCCCGGATCAGAAAGTACGAATCTGCATCGTGAAATGAGTTCCCAAAGCGGACAACGTCGATCCCCGCCTTACGATGCAGAGGGACGCTGGTTTCCGTCATGATCTTGTGAAAATCGCGGCCAGTCCCCTGCTTTAGGGTGTAGGTGAGTATCTCTACGGTTTTGTTTTCCATCCATGATCCCTCATAAGCCAAACGGCGAAATAGACGGTGACGCCAGATTATGCCTCTGCCGGCTCAAAGTGATAATCAATCCAAATATGGTGCGTGCCGTCGGCATCGATTTTCATGCCTCCGGATCCGGAGATGCCTTTCAGATCCTGGGTGCCGCTGCCATCCACGATGCAGAAAAACTCGTTCAACCGCTCGCTGCCGGTGGTCGAAGCCGAGTGAATAAAATTAAAAGCCCCTTCTTTGCCATTCACGCTGCCCGAGAAACTTTCCATTGCGATGTAACTGCCCTGTTTTCTCGCCGGATCGAATGCTGCGGTAAAAATTGTTGCGGAAACTCCCTGGATCTCACCCGAATAGCGTTTCTCCATCGTGCTGACGGAAACCGGCAAGGCGGTTGTTATCGGAGGAATAGCGCTCAAATCTGTTGGTTTGAAATCCTTGGTAGAAAAAGTGGCAACTGCTTTCATTTAGAATCCCGTATCTATAAAAATACCGAAAAAATGGATGCCAAGGATTGGCATTGGGCGTGGTCTATCAGGAGATTTAACAAGACACGCCGTTCCCTCTTCCCCCGAAAGAGGGAACGCATAGGGTCAGTCGCGCAACCAGGGCGTGAAAGTGACGCCGATCAGCAACCCTTCCGGGCTGAGCAAGCGGGTGACGCTCTGGCCCCAGGGCTCTTCGCGGTTGGCGACCAGCAGGCGGTATCCCTTGTCGATCAACCCTTGGGTGGCCAACGCCATATCGGCGACGTCAAACTCCATCCATGCCTGCGGCACCGGCAGATCGGCCGGCCATTGTTCGCTGCCGAAGCAAGATTGCGCCGCCTGCGCCAACGGCCACAAGGCAAAGTGCTTCACCCCTTCCAGCGCGCCATGCTCGGCCAGCAGATAATCGGCATTGTCGGGCATCGGCTTGAGCGGCAGCCCCAGCGCGTCGACATAAAACGCCTTGCTGTGCTCCGTTTGCTGCGTAATCGGCCCGAATCCGGCGATAAACAATACGCCAAGTCCTGCGAACTGCTGTTCCATGTTCTCTCCTGTGGGGGTTAGCGCCCCTGACGCATCTGCATCGGGGCAAATCCATAAGCCGCTTTGAAGCGGTTGCTGAAATGGCTGGCGGAACTGAAGCCGCATTCCAGCGCAATCTGCGTCAGCGGCAGCAAACTGTGGCACAGCAATTTTTCCGCCTGTTGCAGCCGCGCGCGCATCACAAACTGATGTGGCGCCAGGCCGGTGTCATGTTTGAACATGCGGGCAAAGTGAAACTCACTCAGCCCGGCCTGCGCCGCCAGGTCCGCCAGCAACAGCGGCTTGTCGAGGTGCTGCTCGATATACTCTTTTACCCGCCTGGCCACCGCTGGCGCCAGGCCACCGCGCACCGTCGGCAAAGCCCATTGCAGTTGACTGTAGCGCTGAACCAGATGCGACATCAGCAGGGTTGTAGCACTGCTGAGCGCCAACTGATTGGCGCGATCCTGCCAGTTGCAGTTAAGCAAAAACTGGCGGTACAGCAGCGTAATTTTCGGATCTTCGGCAAAAGCGCACGGCTCGAGAGCGATCGCCGCCGGGCTGCGATCCCAGGTTTGCTCCACCACCTGTCGCAGATGCCGGTCGGTGCAGTAAAGGTGCACGAAAGATAAATCGCTGCGCACGTCCCAGGTGGATTCATACTGGCGAGGCATAATGCAGAAACGGTCCGGCCCACCGCCGTTCTTCCAGCCACCGGGCACTTTTTGATAGCACTCGTAGCCATCGGCGACATAGAGGCTCAGGGTATGGTGATCGGCGCTTTCCTGGGTAATGCGATCGTCACGGTTGGACCAGGCGGCCAGCTCCACGCCGGAACCCAGCTGCACGCTGTCGTGCAACCGCGCTTTATGTTCCCGCAGTGTTTCAAACGCCTTGTATCTGGACATCGCCGGTCCCGCTTCGCTGAATTGTTTTCAGTGTAAAGAGTGACGCCACACCGCACCAGCCCACGCCCCGCGCTTTTGCTAAAAAAAGCGCAAGAATATGCAATTGTGCGCAAAGCGCTGAAAGCACGGCAGCGAGCGACGGTGGATACTGCGGCAATCTATTTTGCCGGAGTCGATTATGAACGTGCTGTTGTACCTTGCCGTGGTGCTGATTTGGGGCACCACCTGGATTGCGATTACCCTGCAACAGGCAGGACCGGTAGCCATTCCGGTGTCGATCAGTTACCGCTTCGTGCTTTCCGCCGCGGTGATGTTGCTGATCCTGCTGTTGGCGCGCCGCCTGCGCCGCATTGCGCTGCGTGATCACCTGTTTTGCATCCTGCAAGGCTGCTGCGTGTTCGGCTTTAACTTCTACTGTTTCTACCATGCGGCGGCCTATATCAGCAGCGGGTTGGAATCGGTGATTTTCTCGATGGCGGTACTGTTCAATGCCGTCAACGGCATGATCTTCTTTCGTCAACGCCCCAGCCCAAACTTGCTGCCTGCGGCGGTACTGGGCCTGACCGGGATCGTCGCCCTGTTCTGGCAGGATCTGGTCGCCACGCAAATGGCGCCGGAACTGTTGCAAGGCATCGGCCTGAGTGCGCTCGGCACCTACGGTTTTTCGCTCGGTAATATGATCAGTTCACGCCACCAGCGACGTGGGCTGGACATCCTATCCACCAATACTTATGCCATGAGTTATGGCGCCATCCTGATGGCACTGATCGCCCTGGCCCAGGGTGCATCCTTCCAGATTGAGTTCAGCACCCGTTATATCGGCTCATTGCTGTATCTGGCGATTTTTGGGTCGGTGATTGCCTTTGCCGCTTACTTCAGCCTGCTTGGCCGCATCGGCGCAAGCGCTGCGGCCTACAGCACCCTGCTGTTCCCGCTGGTGGCGCTGAGCATCTCGACACTCTATGAAGGTTACCAGTGGCACCTCAATGCGGTGCTCGGCCTGTGCCTGATCCTGTTGGGGAATCTGGTGATGTTCGCCAAACCCGGCATGTACGCCGCGTTATGGCGGCGAGCGGCGTAAGCCCATTCCCCCGTAACTACCTTAACCGTCAGTGGAAGGCTCATCGTTATGCAAAAGCGCCGCCGTCATCAGTTCGCTGGCGGCTCAATTCCATTAGCTAACGCTCTCACTGGGTTTCCAACACCTTTAACGCATCAGAAACGGATTCATAGCGACCTTTCAATGCGTTGCATTGGAAATCGTTTTCTTTACCTTTGGCACAAGTCATCATTATCTGTGCAGATAGCGTTAACAGACGCGAATTCAGCGCATTAATTTTGCCAGGCTTCGGATCATTCACCCCTTCATCCAACGCTAACCGCAACCCTTCCATAAATGAACAAGAGTTATGGAAATTAATAAAATCACTCAAAGCATTATCGATGCCATAGTCATTTATTGATTCATTTTTTAAACGATTTGCCATTGCAGTGACTTTTTCGGCCCTGATCGACATGATTTTTTTATCTACTGCCGGAACAATCATTTGTTTGTAAACCACTTCGTTAACCAATGATCTTTCAGCGTTAGAGAATAGCGCAAGCGCCGAGAAAACAGATTTCGTTGTGGTGGGAGTTGCAACGGTAGCAATACCGGCGAATAAATTGGTAAAACTGCCTGCGCTCACATTAAATAATGCATCATTGCCATAAATGGTTTTACGGTGCTGTAGGCAAGCCTGCTCAGAGCCAATAACTAACGCATAAATCGCTTCATTTCTTTTATAACGACAACTGTCATCGACATTATCGCCAAAACAACGCTTCGGGATAAGCTCCGGGATGTTCACGACTTTCCCTTGGGCATTCTCATAGCTGCCCTCGCCAATCAAGATGTTCCTTAACTCTGCGTAGTTCCCTACTGTAGAGCCGTCAACGGGTAAAGCGGCATAGTCATTATATAAATTTTTTTTAGAATTTAATCCGCAACCTACAACGCTAAAAGATAACAAAACCCAGGCCCCGCGCAGCACAAATTTATTTAGCTTAATCATGTGTTTTCCTTATGTATCAGATTCACGGGTCCTGCGCCTAAGCAGCAAGTATCAACGACGAAGTTTACTCTGACGGCCTCAATACGCACTCTTCTCTCGGGCACGGTCGCCCATTTACTTATATAGATGAAAAAGAAATTCGCTTATTGAACAAAAATAAAAATAGAATAAAAAACCAAAAAAAAGTCAACCCTAGCATTAAAACCCCATCGCTCCTGACTTTCATTCGTTAAAATCTTACGCCTTCGCACACCAGCACACTATTAATTACCGTGATAAACATTATGGCGTAAACAGTCAAGCATAAAACGGTCAAATAAAAATCGCAGCCATCATTTTTATTTAATGGCGGCAATTGACATTTACTCACTTCTGGCTATTTTTATCAGCATAGATCATTTTATTCTCTCGCCATTTTTTTCAAAAAATACGAGTAGCACATGCATATTATTAATACCGAATGAAAACCCATACTGAGTGATAACGTCCAGGGGTTTTATTATGCCTATATCTCTAGTTAGTCATGTAACGGATCAAGACTCCTCGCTCCGACTATGGGCAGGCTTAGCAGGCTTCTCTGCCGATGAGCAACTTGTCTGGAGGATCAACGGTAGTATCAGCACTCCCATAACGATCCGGCAATATCATTGGCCTATTCACACCGGGCTACACTTTCAATCGCTGGTTGTTGAATTTCACAACCTTCCGACTGATCGTATTCATACGGTAGAACTCCAGGCGGGGGATGAAAGAACGCTTCGCAACTTCCGCACGCGAATCAATGGGGTTCCCGCCAAAGATGGGCAAACATTTAACCTATTGTTACTGTCCTGCTTTGATAACAACATGGACAAAGGCGGGAAATCCGCCAAGATCCTGTCGCAGCTGGTCCCCAAACCTGACTGGACCATTTTAGCTGGCGATCAAGTTTACCTTGATTTGCCGCCTTTATTGAATTTTGTCGACGATACCCCTTGGCTGGAAAATCAATTCTATAAGGCCTACTACAAAAACTGGTTTAACGGCAGCAGCAATACCAATCCTCAAAATGAACCTGTCGGCTATCCTAGCGTGTTGACACTCGCGCCTGTCGCTATGCTGCCGGATGATCATGAGTTCTGGAATAATGCGCCGGCATTAAGCCCCTGGATCGGCAATACCTTCACTGCGCAAGGGAGAAAACGGTGGTGGGCCGCCGCCGCCAAAGCCTACGAGGCATTTCAACTTTCCGCCCGCTCATTGGGCTCTGCATGCAAATTGCAACAACCTCCACTCTCCATTTTGATGCTGGACACCCGAACCCAGCGTAATGCAGGCGGCATCTTCGGTAATACCACAGACAACGCCGGCGATTTACTCGGCCATTCCGGACAACAACAAGCTCTGGAAGAATGGGCAAGCAAATTGGTAGAAAGTGCCAATACCGCCACTCCTCAGTACGGCGTTCTGGTTACGGGCCAATCATTGTTCAGAGAACCGGCAGGCTTTTTCGAAGGGAAAACGACAGATTATGAGCTGGCTAATTATTCATATGACTATGAATTTATCCTCCAACAGATTGAACGGGTATCTGCAGCCGGTTTGCCGGTGCTCTGCCTGACGGGGGATGTGCATTGGGGGCGGGTGTCGTGCGCTCAACACGTCAACAATAGCTACGGAAAAATTTATGAATTTATCTCCTCGCCAACGTCGCTATGCCAATACAGCAACAAAAGGGATATGGCTAATGTCTTGCTTAATCATTCACTGGGAGTGCTTCGCGATCTGCAATTGACCCGGGATTACCCGTTTCCAGAGCCACCGCCAGCCAGGTTCGGCACCCGCGGTTTGTACACAGCGACGACCATCAATAACTTCGCACTACAGAATAATAAGCCTTTACAAGGAGATATGGGGCTGATGTTGAGCTTTAGCACGGTGGGCAGAGGGTTGGATGTGATAGTTACCTATATCCCCTTCCCCGACACTATCCCGCAGAAACTGCAGCAGCGCAGCATGACGTTATCGCTGCGCCCTATCGTATAAAATGAGGACAGTCCAATGAGTATTAGCATCATGCGTTCACAGGCAACTCAATCCAGCAATTTTATTAAAAATATCAAGCGCAAGTCTAACGAACAAAATATCTCTTGGCTAAAACAGGCAGTTACCTCCTGCGCAATTGAGAATGTTGAAAACCCCGGATTAATTTTACTTGCTGGTGGCAACGATCCCGTTTCATTTCGGTTACGGGTGGCACAAGCGCATTTACGAAGTGACTTTCTGCCGAGTGCGTGGTCCGTTGCGCTATTTATTCAGGACATAGATCCAATCAACCTGGGAGAAAGCACCACGCTAGGTATCGATCTTACGCCAAAAGAGTGGTATCCGGACCACGGCTATGCACCGGCATCGAATGCCATTCAGGTGGGTAAACTATCCCGGTTTGCAGATAAATCTCGCTATCCGAACTTGGCGCTGTTGGCGATCCCGGTTCCAAGCAAAGATATCGCCGAAAAAATCAGGCAGTTATACAAGGAACGTTTTATGCTGGATCTCTCCGCATTGTTGATCCGCTGGTTACAATATAGTTGGGGCATAGGCACGGCGGCTAACCCTTTGCACGAAGGATATGGTTTTCCTTCCGCCGCCATGCTCAATATGGCATTTTCAGCCAACAGTTTTGATCTGTCGCCGGGTATGGGCGGCGCTATCAGTAGCCCGGAATCCATCTGGCAAGCAGCACGCTACTGGCACGAATACTATGAGAGTGATATTTCCCGCACACCCATTTTCGGAGCTTATGTCATGTCGCACAGTTTGGTGCCAGATCGTTATTATCCCTCTCACCAAACAAGTAAATAGCCTCTATTGGATAGGGACCTTCATATTGCATGCCTCCTTTAGCCTGGAGGCATAGAGCTACGGCTATATTCAGGCTCTGCTGATCTTCCATATCATCCCGCGGCGTAGTCATCGCCACTATCATCTTGCTAGCGGGTTCCACATCTGATCTTTTGTATTGGCAGCCGTTAAGGTTGAGAGCTCCATACGACACATAACAAACCAGTCCCCCGCAAAGCCAAACGTCAACGCCGGCAACTTTGCTATCATCATAGACACAAAAGATGTTTCCACCCGGCCACAAAGCGACAGTAAGGAAACTGATGATCACCCTTTGCCCCTTTACCCCGTTGCGCGCATTACGGCGCATTGCCCTGACTGGAGCCGTTATGAGCCTATTGTTGTGCAGCAATACCTTCGCCAGTTCGTTGCCGTTGCTCGCCCCCTCCGCGCTGAAAGGGCACTGGCAGTTGACCGACACCGAAGGCAAGATCGCCGCCTGTGACGTTGAACTGAGCGATGAACGGATCGAAAGCACCAACGCCTACCGTTTCACCGCCTCATCGCAGTGCCTGCAACCGCTGGCGCTCACCGAGCTGCCGGTAGCCTGGCGCCCGACGCCGGACGGCATGACGTTGACCAACGCCGACGGCAGCAGGGTGGCGTTTCTGGCGCTGACCGCCCCTAAACGCTACGAAGTCATGAACCACGGCGGTAAACCCCGTTTTGTACTGACGCCGCGCTGACTAAGCTACCAGCAGCCCGAGCAGCGCACCGCCCGCCAGTATCCACAGCGGATGAATGCGTTTGTTCATGCTCAGTAACGTGGTCAGCGCGATAATCGCCGCCAACGGCCAACTCGGCGCAGAGGCTTCGGCAATCAAGACCCCGCTGGCCGCCACCAATCCGACGGTAACCGGCACCAGACCGGTCTGCACGATACGCCGCCAGGGTTTGTCCTTGAAGCGCCGCCAGGCCCCCATCACCAGTAAAGTGACGATCGATGACGGGCCGAACTTGGCGATGGAGGAAACCAGCAGCCCCGCCCAGCCGGCCACGTGCCAGCCAATCAGCGGCACGATCATCATATTCGGCCCCGGCGCGGCTTGCGCCATGGCGAACAGCGCGCTGAACTCCTGTGCGCTCATCCATTGATGAATCTCCACCACCTGGCGCTGCATTTCCGGCAGGATGGTCATGCCGCCGCCGAACGCCAACAGCGAAAGCTCGGTGAAAATAATCGCCAGCGAGATCAATACGCCAATCATGAGGGCTTCCTCCACCACAGCAACAAAATGCTCAGCGGCGCCAGCACCAGCATGGTCGGCAACAACGGTAGGCGCAGCCAGGCGATGGCGATCAGGCACAGCGCGACAATCCCCAGCACCAGCCATTTACCGCGCAGCGGCAACAGCATCTTTATCCCGGTGGACAGCAGCAAACCGGCCGCCGCAGCCGCCAACCCGGCAAACACGTGCTGCACATGCGCATCATTCTGGAAGCGGGCGTAAACCATCCCCAACCCGACCACAATCGCGGTCGGGGCGCTGATCAACCCCAACAATGCGCAGCAAGCGCCGCGCAGGCCGCGGAACTCCATCCCCACCGCGACCGAAAGGTTGATTACGTTGCCCCCCGGCAGAAACTGGCACAGCCCGAGTAGCTCGGTAAACTGTTCGCCGCTCAACCAGCGCCGATCCTCCACCAGCATATTGCGCGCCAGCGGCAGCACGCCGCCAAACCCTATCAGCCCCAACATCAGAAAGCCCCAAAACAGCTCCCCATTGCCCGGTGCCGCCGCAAGCCGGGTGTTTTTTACCGCATCCGATTCAGACATTGTTCGTTCCACATCGCTTATTTTTGATGCCTGGTATGATGCGCGCCGCCATGTCATGATGTCTAATGCATTTCGGAACCAACAAGGATACCTTTTAGGTATGGCTATGATCGAACTTCGCCGCTTGCGGGCGTTCGTTGCGGTAGTTGAAGAAGGCAATATTACCCGCGCCGCCGAACGGCTGTTTATTCAACAGCCGCCGTTGACCCGCCTGCTGCAGGGGCTGGAGGATGAGCTGGGGGTAACACTGTTGCAGCGCCTGCCGCGTGGCGTGCGCGCCACCGAAGCGGGCAACGTGCTGTTTAATGAGGCGCGTGCGCTGTTGGCCCGCGCCGAGCTGTTGACCGAAGCGGTGCATCGCGCAGCACGCGGTGAACAAGGGCATATCGCCATCGGCTTTACCAGTTCCGCCGCGCTGCATCCGTTCGTGCCTAACCTGTTGCGCCGCTATCGCGAGATCCTGCCGGGCATCACCACCCAACTGGAAGAAGCCGGCAGCGGCGAACTGCTGGATGCGCTGGTGGATGAACGGCTCGACGTGGCTTTTGTGCGCTCGCCGGCCAGCGGCATTCCAGGCCTGACCATAGAGCCGGTGCTGCGCGAACCTATGCTGGTCGCCCTGCCGGTCGGCCACCCGCGGGCAGTCGACAGCGCGCAGCCATTGCCGTTGGCGTCATTGGCGAACGAAGCTTTTATTCTCTACCGCCGCCCTGCGGGCCAGGGCTTGTACGATGCCATTTTAGCCGCCTGCCACCGCGCCGGGTTCAGCCCGCGCGTCATCCAAGAAGCCCCGCGCCTGCCCGCGACGCTTAGCCTGGTGGGGGCCGGCCTGGGGTTGTCGATCGTACCGGCCTCGATGCGGCGGTTGGGCGGCGACGGCATCGTCTACCGGGCAATCAGCGACGAAGCCCGGCTCAGTGCGCCGCTGTACCTGGCGCTGCGCAGCAACCGCTCTTCCGCCCTCATCCACCGCTTTCGCGCGCTGGTGACGGAGGCGGTCAGCGCACAGCATTCCGGCTAAATAACGGCGTTTAATACCGCTCCCCCCAAGCATGATACGGGTGGAAGGGATGCAGGTTAGCCGACCGTTGAGCGCATGGATGCGCGATACGAGCCTCCATGGACGGATTCACGGCGTGTCGGCGTTCTGCACGTTCCTCACCTGTAGCACTATTGATCGCAACTGTTAGTCCTGCTGGTCGGTGATACGCGTCAGGTGGATCACCAGATACAGCAGTTCATCGTTCGACATCTCCATCTCAAGCAGATTCTTCACATAGTCGCGGATCAGCAGCGCGCCGCGATAAGCATTCGGGTACTCCCTGGTCACCTGGGCAAAGATGAAGTCGTCTTTCGACGCCATCTGTTGCCCTTCGACCATCCGCTGAATAAAAAACTGCATATGCACCAGAAAACGCGCGTAATTGAGCGAATCCGTATCGATATTGATGCGAAAGTGGTACTTGATGATATTGAAAATGTCTTTCAGCATCTTCACCGACAGCAGGGTATGTTCCATGTTCTGCACGTCGGTCTGGCCGTTAACCAGATGGAACGCGATATTCCCCGCCTCTTCTTCCGGCAGAGCGATGTTAAGCCGCTGATTGATTTGCCCCAGCGCCTGCATCGCCACTGCGAACTCCTGCGGATAAAAGCGCTTCACCTCGAACAACAACCGGTTTTGGATCGCAATGCCCTTGTGATAGCGCTCAATGGCAAAGCTGATGTGGTCCGCCAGGGTGAAGAAAATCTGCTCGTTAATGCGGCCATTGAGCTGCCGGTTGGCCTCAGCGAGGATCATCTGCACAATCTCCAGGTGCTCCTCCGGCGTGTTTTCCATCAGCCGCAGGTAATCACGGCCCTTTTGGCTGTTCTGCACCACATACACTTTCTCAATAGTGGCCGGGTCGAGAACGTCACCCACTTTGCTGTTAAAGCCAATACCCTTGCCCATGACGATAGCTTCGTTGTTATCGCTGTCTGTTGATAGCACCAGGCTATTATTGAGTACCTTAATGACTTTCATCGTCGCGGCCATCACCCTTTATTTTTATTAGCGTTGCCGGCCATGAGTGGCAATCAGCCGTTGATACCAGTCAAAACTGCGCTTTTTGATGCGGCGCAGATCTTTCAGATCCTGCTCACCCCGGTTTACATAGATAAACCCGTAACGCTTGGCGTAGCCCTGATGGGTGCTGATCACGTCTATCGCCGCCCACGGGCAATACCCTATCAGTTCAACGCCGTCGTTGATCGCCAATTGCATCTGTTCAACGTGCTGGCGCATAAACTCAATGCGGTAGTCATCATTAATTGTACCATCGGCCTGTAACTCATCCGGGGCGCCTATGCCGTTTTCGGTAATTAATATCGGCAACGCGTAGCGTTCGTAGGTTTTGCGCAGCGTCAGGCGCAGCCCGACCGGGTCGATCACCCAACCGTAACGGGTTTTGCCAACGAACGGGTTTTCCGCCGCGCGGTACACTCCCGGTTCCCCCAGCATGATTTGCTGATCGCCGGCGCGGGCACTGATGTCCGAAGCATCGCCCCGGCTGGCGGCGATGGTGGCGGTGGAATAGTAGTTTATCGCCACGTAATCCGGTTTGCCCTGCAGCAACAGCGCCGCATCGCCCGGCTCCATTTGCGGTGCCAGGCCGCGATCCTGCAAATATCGCCAGGCCAGCGCGTTATAGCGCCCATGCACCGCCACGTCGAGGAAACTCCAGCAGCGCAGCGTTTCCCAGTTGTGCGCGGCGATGGCGTCCAACGGATGGCAGGTTTCCTGATACATCGACGTGGTGTTAATCGCCGGGCCGATTTTGCCGGAGGGGCAGCGTTGGTGGCACAGCGCCATCACCCTGGCCTGCGCCACCAGCATGTGGTGGCTTTGCTGATACAGCACCTGTTTGGACGGCAACTCGCCGCCCTTCGGCATGCCAATCGCGCCCGGATGCAGGATCATCGTGTTCTGTTCATTGATGGTCAGCCAATATTTTACCCGATCGCCAAAGGCGTCAAACAGTACCGCCGCATACTCGACAAACGCATCGATAGTGGCGCGATTGGACCAGCCACCCTGCTGTTCGAGCACGTAAGGCAAATCGAAGTGATAAAGCGTCACCACAGGTTCAATGCCGTGACGCTGCAGTTCATCGATCAGTTGCCGATAGAACGCCAGCCCGGCGGCGTTAACCTCGCCGGTGCCGTTGGGCAGCACCCGCGTCCAGGCGACGGAAAAGCGGTAGGCCTTCAGCCCCAGCTCGGCGAACAGTTTCACGTCTTCGCGGAAACGGTGATAGTGATCGCTGGCAACTTTGAAATCGGCGGTTTCTTCAGGATGATCGAGCATATCGACAATCGACGGGCTTTTACCGTCTTCATCCCAGGCCCCCTCCACCTGATAGGCGGAGGTAGAAGCCCCCCACAGAAAATCTGCGGGGAAATCGTCCAGGCGTTGATAAATCATGCCGGCTCCTTGGGGGTATTGAGGGCGATGATTGTCTCGCCAAAGCCCACGCTGCCCGGCTGACGGCAGCTCAACTGCGAGAAGACTTCGCTGTTGATCACCAATACCGGCGTAGTAAGGTCGTAACCCAACGCGGTTATCGCCGCAATATCAAAACGCACCAGCTCATCCCCCACCTTGACCCGATCGCCAATCTGCAATTCGGAAGCAAAATGCCGGCCGGCCAGATTGACGGTATCGATGCCTATGTGCACCAGCAGTTCGACGCCGTTGTCGCCCTTGATGCCCACCGCGTGCATCGACGGCAAAAAGGTCATCACCTCACCGTCCAGCGGCGCACGCAATACCCCTACCTGCGGCTTTATCGCTACGCCCTGTCCCAATAACCCCTGCGAGAACACGTCGTCGTTAACCTGCTCAAGCGCCACCAGTTGGCCGGCCAGCGGGCTGAAAATCTGCTGCTCATCGCCGCTGATGGGAGCCACCACCGGTGTTGTATCCTGCTCTTGCTCCTCAACCGGATCCTCAAAGCCGAGGATCCAGGTCAGCGCGAAAGTCACCACGATGGCAATGGCGCAGGTGATCAGCGCATGGACGATATTCATCGGGTTTTCACCGATAAATGCCGGCAACGCCGCCAATCCCGGAGAGACAAAGGCATAGCGCACCAGCCCGCTCAGCCCGGCATAGATACCGGCGCAGCCGCCGCCGATCATCGCCGCAATCAGCGGTTTGCGCAGCTTCAGGGTCACGCCGTACAGCGAAGGTTCGGTGATCCCCAGCAGCGCAGTGAACCCGGCGGAAGACGCCAGCTGGCGCAGATTTTTGTTTTTGGTGCGGAAAGCCACGCACAGCGTCGCCGCGCCCTGCGCGATATTGGACGCCAGCATGCCCGGTCCGTTAATCATTTCGAAACCGTTTTTGCTCAACTGACCGGTGGCGATAGGTGTCATCGCCCAGGCGGTACCGGTGATCACCAGGAAGGGTTGCAGCCCGCCCATCAGCATCGGGATCAGCCAACTGGCCTTGCCGTCGACGATGGCCGCACCTGCGGCGACCAGGTCGTTAAGGAAAATACCGAACGGCCCGACCACCACCAACGCCAGCGGCGCCGTCACCAACAGGATAATCATCGGCTTGGTGAAAAACTTGATCATCGTCGGCGACACTTTCTCCGCAAAGCGCTCGATATAGGACATCAGCCACACGGTGAATATAATCGGCAGCACCGAACCGGCGTAGTCCGCCAGCCGTACCGGAATACCGATAAAATCAATCGCGGTGCCCGCCGCCAGCATCTGCGCCAAATTGGGGTGCAGCAAGGCACCGGCGATGGTCATCGCCAGTATCGGGTTGCATTCAAACTTGATCGAAGCGCCGTAGGCCAGTAATACCGGCAGGAAGAAAAACGCCGCATCGGCGATGGTGTCCAGCAGATGATAGGTCGGGCTGGCGGCGTCTATCACACCGGTCAGTTTGAGGATCGCCAGTAGCGCCTTGATCATCCCCGCCCCGGTGATCGCCGGGATCACCGGCGTGAACGTGGTGGAGATAACGCTGATGATCTGCGAAAACACCCCGCCCCTGGCCTGCTGTTTCTTCTCGCCCTGTCGGCCACTGAGATCGCCAATCTCTTTTTGCAATGTGCGGAAGGTTTGCTGCACGTTATTGCCGACCACGATCTGAAACTGGCCGCCGCGCTCCACCACGCTTATCACCCCCGGCAAGGCCTCAATGGCTTTCGCCTGCACCTTGCTGTCATCGTTAAACTCCATGCGCAGACGCGTGGCGCAGTGCGTCAGTTTACTGACGTTAGCTTTACCGCCGACTCGCGCCAATATTTCCAGGCCCAACTGTTTGTAATCCATCGATTTTCCCCGGTAAAAAAACAAAAAAAAAGACCAAAATGAAAATGCGCCTCATCATGATGAGAGGTGCATTCCTATTTTGGTCTTGCCTGCCTGAGCAGTAACACGCCTTAATAAAAATGTCTGGCGACCACGGAGGTCGCGACGGAAGTATCGCCATAGTTGCGTTTTTTCAGCAACTGCCTTCGTCAAACTTTGCGAGCAACATCACTCTTCGCCGAAAATGCACTGCAATGTCGCCCATTGCCCTCTGCCATGCTCTTTTTTAGCGCAGGCCGTCAAGGATGAACGGCGAAGGGGAGAAACGCCCCCTCGCCAATCGTTACTGTTTGCGTTGTTCCGCGACCTGTTTCGCCGTGACCTTGCCTTGTTTTTCGCCAAACTGGCCGACCACATAGTTGGCTACCGCCGCCACTTCTTCGTCCGAATATTGGGCGCCGAAGTCCGGCATCACCTCATGCTGCTCCCCGATGCTGATGCGGGTGCCTTTGAGGATCGCCTGTACCACGCTGCGGCCCTGCGGATCGTTTACCGCCGTGCTGCCGACCAACGAAGCGTATTTACTCTGCCGGCCCACGCCGTTCCACTGGTGGCAACCGCTGCAATCACCGGCAAACAGCCTGCGGCCCAACGAATCCTCTTGCCCGCCCGGCAGCACCGCGCTGGAGGACAACGCGCCCTTCGGCTGCAGGTTCACCGCACTGGCACTGTCGCCGGCGATAGGTTCTATGTTGCGCAGGTATTTCACCAACGCCTGATTATCCTCCGGCGTCAGATACTGCAGGCTGTTTTCCACCGCCTCTGCCATCGGGCCGGCGGCACTGCTGCGCCCCTCCGCGTGGCCGGTCGCCAGATATTGCGACAGTTGCTGCTCGCTCCAGCCGCCGATGCCGGTCTGCGCATCCGGAGTGATGTTGGCGGCAAACCAGCCCTGGATCACCTCACCGCTGAGGTTCTTGCTCTGGTTAATGCCAAAGGCCAGATTGCGCGGCGTGTGGCATTCGCTACAGTGCCCCAGCGCGGTCGCCAGGTAGGCACCGCGGTTCCACTGTTCATCCTGGTTGAGATTCGGTTCGAAGCGTTTTTCATGGAAGAACGCCAGATTCCAGAACTTCATGCCCCAGCGTTGGTTGAACGGGAATGGCAGATCGTTTTGCGGGTCGGTCTGTTTCACCGGCGGCAGGCTGAACAGATAAGCCTTGATCGCCAGCACGTCGTCACGGCTCAATGCGGTGTAAGAAGTGTAAGGCATCGCCGGATACAGGTTCCCATCAGGAGCGACGCCCTCACGCACCGCACGCACAAACTGCTCGTCGCTCCAGTCGCCAATACCTGTCTCTTTATCCGCGGTAATATTGGTGCCGTAAATAGTGCCGAATGGCAGTTTAAACGCGAAACCTCCGGCGAAAGGTTTGCCACCCGGCGCGGTGTGGCAAGCCACGCAGTCGGCGGCGCGCGCCAGATATTCACCGCGCGCCAGTTTGTCGGTAATGCCGGCCGGCGCACCGGCGATAGGCGCGGCAGGCTCCGGCCCAACCGGCCGCAGCAGGGTATACAGCGCATAGCCGCCGGCTATCACCACTACCGCGACAATCAGCCATAACAGCCATCTCAGGGCGTTGCTCATGAGTTTCTCCCTTAATCCAGCGCCTTGGCGGCCTGGTGGATGGCGGCGCGAATGCGCACGTAAGTAGCGCAGCGGCAAACGTTGCCGCCCATCGCCGCGTCAATATCCGCATCGCTCGGATTTTTGCTCTGGGCCAGCAGCGCGCTGGCACTCATGATCTGGCCGGACTGGCAGTAGCCGCACTGCACCACGTCCAGATTGACCCAAGCCTCCTGCACCGCTTTCCCGGCCGGCGTTTCGCCGATGGCCTCGATGGTGGTGATTTTCTTGCCCACCGCCGCCGAAACCGGCGTCATGCAGGAACGTACCGGCACGCCGTCCAGATGAACGGTACAGGCGCCGCACATGGCGATGCCGCAGCCAAACTTGGTGCCGGTCAGCCCGGCTTCATCGCGCAGAAACCACAGCAGCGGCATATGGGTATCGCCCTCAAACGTCAGCGGTTGGTCGTTAACGGTTAAAGTAATCATGATGTTTTCCTTGGAAGGACGCTGGCGTCGCTGTTGGGACGGTGTAAGGGCAGGCTAAGCGAGGTGCGGGGCCGCCCGAGCAGCGCCAACGCATTGCCGACCGCCGGGCCGATGGTCGGCACGCCCAGTTCGCCCACGCCGGTGGGCTTTTCGGTTGAAGGCACGATAATCACCTCAATTTCCGGCATTTCGTCAATGCGCAACGGGCGGAAATTGTTGAAGTTGGATTGTTCGACCAGGCCGTCTTTTAAAGTGATGTTGCCGTACAGCGCGATGCTCAGGCCATAACCGATACCGCCCTCAATCTGCGCGCGGATCACGTCAGGATTCACCGCTACGCCGCAATCCACCGCGCACCACACCTTGTGCACGCGCGGAATGCCGCCTTCGCCGATAGACACTTCGGCAATCTGCGCCACCCGGGTGTCAAACGCCTTGGCGACGCCAACGCCGCGCGCCCGGCCATCCACCACCTTCGCGCCCTGCCAGTTGGCGGCTTTCGCCACCGCTCGCAACACCCCGGCTTCGCGCGGTGCGTCTCCCATCAGCGCCAGCCGCCCTTCCACCGGATCCTGCCCGGTTTCCTGCAGCAATTGATCGATAAAGCTTTCCACCGCATGGCCGGTATGGGTGCTGGCGACCGATCTCAGCGAGGAAGTCGGCACCTTGCCCGGCACGATATGGGCGTCGCAACGGAAACTTTCGAAGGTATAAGGCAGTTCGCTGGCGCCTTCGATCATCATCTGATCGACGCCGTTGACCACCAGCGCCGTCATGGCGCTGTTGAGCGTCCAGGAGTGGCCGACGACGGTGTCGGTCCAGCCCACCACCTTGCCGCCCCGGATCGCCCCGCGCAGCCGGTGCAAGATCATCGGGCGGTACCAACCGTTGCGGATGTCGTCCTCCCGCGTCCACACCACCTTCACCCCGTGGCCGGGCCCGATAGCCTTGGCGGCTGCGGCCATATCCGCCGCCAGATCCGGCCCCAATGCCGGGTTGCCCAGATCGATGCGTCGGCCGAAACTGCCCCCCGCCAGAATGGTTTCGATTTGCACTTTTTCCGGCGGTAGCTGGAACAGATCGCACAGTTGCTTATGGTCGAGCGTTTGGATCTGGCAGCCGTAACGCGCCTTGACGCTTTCGCCGTCCCAGAACAGATAGCCGTCGAGCGGCTCCATCGGCGCATGGGCCACATAGGGGAAGGTATATTCCGCTTCGATCACCTTGTCGGCCTTGTCGAAAACCTCGTCCGACTTGCCGCGGCTGGTCGCCACCACGCCGGTTTTTTGCGCCACCTGGCGGAATTCGGCAAAAATTTGCTCGGTATTGCGCCTTTCGGCCTGGGAATCGTCCCACTCTACCTGCAATTTTTCGCGGCCCTGGATCGCCGCCCAGGTATTTTTGGCGTAGACCGCTACGCCGGTGTCGGTCTGCTTCACATCCACCACGCCGGGCACCTGCAGCGCCCGGCTGGCGTCAAACGACGCCACTTTGCCGCCAAAGCGCGGTGATTTTTTCAGGGTGACGGTCAACATGTCCGGCTCATGAATGTCCTGTGTGAACTGCGCGCTGCCGTTGGTCTTCGCCAGCGAATCCACGCGGTGCAGGCCGCTAACTTTGCCGATCAAGGTAAAATTGGCCGGGTCCTTCAGTGTCAACCCTGCGGGATCCGGCGGCGGCAGTTTAGCGGCCAATGCGGCGAATTCGCCGAAGCCCGCTTCGCGGCCGCTGGCGGCATGACTGATTTTGCCTGCCTGTACGCTGATCTCCTGCGCTGAGGTTTTCCAGCTCTGAGCGGCGGCCTGAACCAACAGCGCCCGCGCCATGGCACCCATGCGCCGCATTTGGTCATAGGCGTTGGCCACCGAACTGGAACCGCCGGTCCCCTGAAAACCGAATGACAGGTTTTTGTAGACGCTGGTGTCCACCGGGGCGGCGACTACGCGCACCTGCGCCCAGTCAGCATCCAGCTCCTCTGCGACCAGCGTCGCCATGCCGGTATAGACGCCCTGACCCACTTCGGTGTGTTTGCTGATGACGGTGACGATGCCGTCTTCGCCGATTTGTACGAAGGCGTTGGCTTCAAAAGCGTTGCTTTCCGGCGCCGTGGCGGGAGTGGTGCGTGCCAGTGCGCCGGTAGACGGCAGATAGGCGCCAATCACCAGCGCGCCTGCGCCGACGATAAACCGCCGCCGCGTAAGCGGAACTTGCGATATTGTCATTGCTCATAGCTCCAAAATGTCGCTCAGGATGATTCCTTGCGATGAGATCGTTTTTTTTATGTGAAATGTCGGCTGCGTCCCTGACGGGATGTAGAACAACAGAACAATAATTAGCGTAGCCTATTATTCAGCCAGCCTGATGTGAGGCGAGCATTTTCTGTTGTGGGATCGTGCTCTGTATCCTGCGGAGGCAAGAAGGCGCACCTGTGCTATAAAAAAGATCTTACCGGCACATCTATGGGCATTAAGGCTATGTCGCAAAACAAGAGATTTCGTTTATATCGTCCATTACATGGGTTAAACCATACTTTTGGCGATCAATGGTTTGCTTTGAAGGCCGAGGCTTTCGCCCGTTTCTTCGGCACCCCGACCTTTTTGATGGGGCAAACGCTGCTGGTTGGCGTCTGGATCTACCTCAACCAGGCGGGCTTCGCCAAGTTTGACCCTTACCCTTTCATCCTGCTGAACCTGGCGTTCAGCCTGCAGGCCGCCTATGCCGCGCCCTTGATCCTGCTGGCTCAAACCCGCCAGACCGAACGTGACCAGGCGCATGCGTTGGCCGACGCGCAGCACCGGGAAGATTTGGATGAGGCGATGGCGCAGCGGCAAACCCTCGTCGAACAGCAATCCGAACAGTTGCTGGTGCTGTTGAAACAAAACACCGAATTAACCACCCTGACCAAACAGATGGCCGAACGCATTGAAAATCTGGCCATCCAGTTAACCCAGCGCGAACGCCTGTAACTACCCGATCGGCGGCCATCAGCTAATTCGCCAAGCGATCGAGCAGCGGCCCCAGCGCAACGCGTGAATGCTGGTGGAAGCCGCTGACGCCCTCGGCACTCAGCAAGGCGTCCAGCACCGCGTATTCAGTGGCGTCCGCCGCCGCGGCGAACAGCGGTTCCAGCCGTTCATCCGGCAACGCGGTTCCCTGCAGGCGGGTGGAGAACGCCAGCGCGATATCGCCGGAACCGTGCCCCCAATGGCTGCCCACGCGCCCCAGCCCAGCCCCGGCGCGTTTGGCGATGCGGCTGAGTTGCCGGCTGTCCAGCACCCGGTCGCAGGCGATAATGATGATGACCGAACCGGCCTCTACCTGCGGCGGCGGCTCCGCCAATTGCGCAGCCAATGCCGGCCCGACGCGCACACCGCTCAGCGTGAGGGACTCCAGCGTGCCAAAGTTGGCCAGCACCAGCACGCCCAGGGTGGCCCCCAGGCCGGGGCAATAGCGCGAAGCGGTGCCGATGCCTCCTTTCAGGCCGAAACTGCTCATGCCGCGCCCGGCGCCGACGCTGCCGCGCGCGAAGCCGATCCCGTGATTGTTCAGCGCGCTGAACACGTGCTCTTCGCGCACCGGCATCGCCTGAATATCGTTGAGATAACCGTCGTTGCATTCCAGCACCACGGGATTGATGGTGGCGCTGTCGCGGCCTATCTGTGGGTAACGCCGGCAGCTGCGCCGCACCATGGCGTTGAATAAGGTGCCGACGGCGAAGGTATTGCTCAGCAGGATCGGCGTTTGCAGCACCCCCAGCTCGTTGAGCTGCACCAGGCCGAGCGGTTTGGCGAAGCCGTTCAACACCGCGCTGCCGCAGGGCAACGGCTGATTGAACAGGTCGCCCGGCGGCATAATGGCGGTCACGCCGGTCTGGCACTCGCCGCTATCCAGCGTGTGATGCCCCACGCTGACGCCGCTCACGTCGCACAGGCTGTCCGTCGGACCGGGCAAATAGCGCGCCCCCGGCAGGCGACGGTGGCGCCGCCAGTAACTCAGCAGATTATCCAGGCTCTGTCGTTCAAAGACTTGGTTGTCTGTCATAGTGACCTCGTCAGGCGCAGTCCGTTTGTAAAACAGCATATCGCGCAAGGCGACATAGCGTAAATTGAAAGCCGAAGCCGGCGAGAAAATATTCTTTTTCGGCTTCGGCCAGGCATGCAAAGGGTTTCAGCGTGCCCGGCCCCGCTTGGCAGCCCCATATGGCAAGCAGGCGGGATACGAAATATTTAAGCGTGTCACTGCCAATAAGAGCGAATTATGGCGAGTCGATTTTGGGGATGGGGAGCGTCGTTTTGACTCTGTGGTTAACGCCGCAGGTTATCATTTGCCGTATTTTTTATCGACCGGCAGGCAGTCTTAACATTGATATTCAGGGCGGTTATATGAAAGATGCCAGATCACCACGGGGCAGGTTCATGCCCCGCCATGGCACATCGGCGCACCAATTTGCATCATAGCTCCCCCGCCGCCCCGCTCACCGCCCCTTTCGCGGACTGGTACGGAAATTGCTTCTCCCTGTTATGGCGACAAAGGAGAAGAACATGAAAGCAATCATCATCGGCGGCGGTATCGGCGGGCTGTGCGCCGCCATCGCATTGAAGCGCTGCGGGATCGAAGCCGAGGTTTTCGAAGCGGTTAAAGAGATCAAACCGGTTGGCGCGGCGATTTCCATCTGGCCGAACGGCGTTAAGTGCCTCAACTATTTGGGGATGAAAGAACCCCTGCGCCGGCTCGGCGGCCCGATGCACTACATGGCCTATCAGGAATATCTGCACGGCCAGACTCTGACGCGTTTCAGCCTGGATCCGTTGATCGCCAGCGTCGGCGAACGCCCTTATCCGGTGGCCCGCGCCGAACTTCAGGCCATGCTGCTGGAGACCTATGGCCGTGACAATGTTAGCTTTGGCAAGCGCGTCAACGGCCTTGAAGAGACCCAAGACGGCGTCACCGCCTGGTTCGAGGACGGCAGCCAGGCCAGCGGCGATTTCCTGATCGCCGCCGACGGTACCCATTCGGCTATCCGCCCTTACGTGCTCGGGCATGGGGTGGATCGCCGCTATGCCGGTTACGTCAACTGGAACGGGCTGGTGGCGATTGATGAATCCATCGCGCCGGCCAATCAGTGGACCACCTTCGTCGGCGAAGGCAAGCGGGTGTCGCTGATGCCGGTTTCCGGCAACCGTTTCTACTTTTTCTTCGACGTTCCGCTGCCGACCGGGCTGGCGGAAGACCGCAGTACGGCACGCGCCGATCTGCAGCGCTACTTCGCAGGCTGGGCCGAACCGGTGCAGAAATTGATCGCCGCGCTCGATCCTGACACCGTCAACCGCATTGAAATTCACGATATCGAACCTTTCGAGCAGTTGGTGCGCGGCCGCGTAGCCTTGCTGGGCGACGCCGGTCACAGCACCACGCCGGATATCGGCCAGGGCGGTTGCGCGGCGATGGAAGACGCGGTGGTGCTGGCGATTGCGCTGCAAACCAACTCGCTGGGGATTGAAGACGCGCTGCTGCGCTATCAGGAAAAGCGCAGCTACCGGGTGAAGGATCTGGTGCTGAAGGCGCGCAAGCGTTGTGACGTGACGCACGGCAAAGAGATGGAGATCACCCGCAGCTGGTACGAAGAGCTGAAAACCGAAACCGGCGAGCGCATTCTCTCCGGCATGAAGGAAACCATCCTGGGCGGGCCGCTGGCCTGATCCGCTCCCCCTTCTCCGGCCAGGAGAAGGGGGCAATCCTCAAAGCCCCAGCGTGCGGAGGCGCCCCGCCGTCAGTTCTATGACCCTGTCCGCCGAGGCGATAGTTTCCGGCCGATGCGCGATCAGTAAAATCGGCAGACCAAGTTGGCGCAAGGTGCGGCTGACCAACATTTCGTTGGCGACGTCCAAATGGCTGGTCGCCTCATCCAGAATCAACAGCTTCGGCTCTTTATACAGCGCCCGCGCCAGCAGCAATCGCTGTTTCTGCCCGGAAGACAAGGTCCCGCCCATTTCACTGATTAACGTCTGGTAGCCCATCGGCAGTTGTTCAATGTCCCTATCCAACTGCGCCAGCCTGGCGCACTCGCCAAGCTTTTCGCTGTCCATTTTCGGCGAGAAAAACGTGATGTTGTCGGCAATGGAACCGCGAAACAGCTGGTCCTCCTGCAGCACCGCGCCGATATGCTGACGAGTCTGTTGATAATCGGTACGCCGGTGTTCAAGCCCCAACGTGCGTATCACCCCGCCAGACGGCGGATATAATCCCAGCACCAGCTTGGCCAAGGTAGTTTTGCCGCTGCCGGACGCCCCCACCAACGCCACCACCTCGCCGGGCATAATATCCAGCGAGACTTGCGACAGGATCTCCCGTTCGGTCCCGGCGTATTTAAAGCTGACCTGCTCCAGGCTCAGAACCGGCAAATCGGGAGGCCAATCGCCTGCCGGGTACGCCGGGCCCTTGTTGCCGGCCTGTAACGCCGTCGCGCCTTCAGGCGGAGTCAGCACGATATCGGCCAGCCGTTCGTTGTAAACGTCCAGCATTCGGTAGGCGACCGCTTTGTCTATCAACCCGTTAATGCTGGCCGAAAACCGCCCCTGAAAAGACATATAGGCCACCAGCATACCCACCGAGAACTCGCCGGCCAGCACCGAACCTGCACCCAGCCACAGTACCGCCGCAGCTACCAGGCTGCCGATCACGGTCTGCATGATGCCGTACACCATCATCAGTTTGCTTTCGCGCAGTTGGGCATTGCGCCGGGCGACGTTCAGGTTGCGCCAGGCAGATTCTCGCGGCATCAGCGCGCCATTCACCCGCAGGCTCAACACGCCGCGCAGGCTTTCCAGAAAATGGCTGGACTCCTCGGTACCGGCATTCCAGCTGTCCTGCGCCGCTTTCCGCAGCGTGCTGAACCAACACAGGCGCAACAGGCCGTAAACGGCGGCGGCAGCCAAGGCCACCAGGGTTAACTTTGCGCTGTAGAAAAACATCATGCTCAGCGTGCCCACCACCAACAGCACATCCAAAAAAGCTTCGAGCAGCGTAGTGGTCAGGGTGTCCTGTATGGTGTCGACGGCATCGAACTTGGCGCTGATATCCCCCATATTGCGTGCCTCGAACCAACCTATCGGCAGGCGCAGCAGATGGTGAAACACGTTGGCGGTCCACTGCATGTTGAAGTTGACCGCCATGGTCAGCGTCGCCCACTGCCGCGCCAGCTCCAGCAGCATCTGGGTGCCGGTCATCAGCAGCATGGCGATGACGATCAGCGTCAGCAGGCTGGCGTCCAGCGCCACCAGCACCTCATCGATCACCAGTTGGTTTATCAGCGGGCCGAGCAGCGCCAACACCTCCAGCGCCACGGCGAAGCAAAAGATCCTGGCCAGCGCGGGCTTCAGGCCGTGCGTTTTGCCAATCAACGTCGTGAGACGGATCTTTTCCCGGCGATCCCGGGTTTCAAACCTGTGGGTGGGCGTCAGTTCCATCGCGATGCCGGTAAAATGGCGGTTCGCCTCTTGCAGCGTCATTTTCAGCAGGCCGCGCGCCGGATCGTGCAGTTCCAGCGTTTGCCCCCGCACCCGCCGCAGAACGGTAAAATGGTTCATGTCCCAATACAAAATGCAGGGCACGGCCAACAGGTGCAGTTCATCCAGCTCCAGCCGAATGACGCGGCCGCTTAGATTCAAGCCTTCGGCGCATGCCATCAGCTGCGAAAACGTCATGCCAAGCTGCGAGACATGACATTCCGCGCGCAGCGTTCGCATATCGACCCGGTGCCCATGCCAACCGGCGATCATCGCCAGACAGGCCACCCCGCACTCCGCCGATTCGGTTTGGCGGATCAGCGGCAGGCGCTTTCGCCACCCCCAGTTAATCATCTCTGTTACGTCCATGCTTACATCCTCCCTTGCAGGCTCCATAACGGCTCCAGCAGCCATTCGTACAGGCGGCGGCTGTCCAACTCAATGTCTGCGGACACCGCCATGCCGACGCGCAGCGGTTCCTGCCGGCCATAAGCCGTAATGGTGGTTTTATCCAGCGCCACGATCACGCGGTAATGCCCTTCGTTTTCCTTCCAGACCAGCGGATTTTGCAACATCGCGTCGCCGGCGCTGAGGCTGGCATGCGTGATGGTGCGAGTAGAACCGTACTGCACGCCAAACTTTTCATAGGGGAACGAGGCAAAACGCAGGCCGACGCGCTGGCTGGGTTTGATAAAGCCCACCGCCTTGCTCGGGGCAAAAAGCTCTACCTGCAACTGCGCCCCGTCCGCCACCATCATCAACAACGGATCGTTGGGTTTCACCGTCTGCCCGGCGCGAGCCAGCACCACGGCGACATACCCGTCTACCGGCGCAGTCAGCGTATTGTCGCGTTGGGCGCCGAGCTCTATTTTTTGCTGATCGATGCCCTGCAACTGACGTTCAAGCTCGGCGTCCCGCCCCTGCTGTTGTTGTTGGAGAGTTTGCAGTTCCGAGCCTGCCGCCGCCAGTTCGCGCTTTAACCTCAACTGCGCCTGCCGTTGGATTTCGACCTTTTCCCGCATCGTCGACAGTTCCATTTGCTTTTGCTGGAATTCGATTTCGGACACATAGCCTTTGGCTATCAGCTTGCGGTAACGCGCCATCACCGAATGCGAGAACGCCGCCTGTTGTTGAACCAGCGCCAACGCAGAACCCAGGCTGGTCAGTTCGTCATCCAGCTGCGCGATACGCTGCCGCACGCCGGTTTGCCGCAGGGCGCTGGTCGCCCGCTCTTGTTCGCGCTGGTGTTCCAGCATGCGGTATTGCTGATCCAGTGACGCGGCCACCGCCGCCAGCGCGCCAACGCCCTGCCCGTTGAAATGTTCGCCGCTGAGCCGATAAAGCGGCTGGCCGGCCTTAACCGCCGCCCCTTCGGCCACCAGTCGTTCAGTGACCTGCCCGGCGTTGCGGGCGACCACTTTGATCAGCCCGCTGGAGGGCATGACCACGCCTTCCAGCCGCGCTTTACGGGTATATTCGCCCAGCATCAGAAATAGCAGGATAGCCAGCACCAGCACACCGCTGACCCAGGCATAGGCGGTTAAACTGAGGCTGGGCGGAATAACGACTTCGCCCTCGGCCTTTGTCGCTTGCGCGGCGAAATAGCCCTCTCGATAAAGCTGGGGCGGACGTCCTGTCATGGGGATTACACCTTAAGGCCCGTTTATAAACCGGCGGTTATTTTCCTTTTCCCGCACTTTTCCCCATGCGGATACACCAATGTAGCGCAATAGAAAGGCATTTTATTGTAGCAATCATGCCCACCGGCACGCAGAAAATAATAATATATTTCGCCCACCCATCAGGGATATCGATATTAAACCAGCCGCCAGACTGGCTTAGCCCCACCGCTCTGAATAAATCACGAGACAATGAAAAGACGAGAAATATGCCAACAAAAATCGCCACACCTTTGCTTCTCAACGATTAACCCCACTAAAAACAATATAACTCAACCACGCAGACTATATTGCATTAAAAATTACCGTTTAGGATAAAATTACCAACGGCAGGTTCCACCATTATAACTACCAGACCTTTTTTCCGATGCGTTCTGCGTCCCTTTTCCGCCGCCATTACCGATACAGGAAGACAAGCCGCCGATTGAGCCTGAGACTAGCCCCCCCGCAATCGCACGGGCACTGCCGGCAATAGCCCCGCCAACACCGCCGCCAAATGCGGCAAGGCCTAGAGCCCATGCGCATTCAGCGCTTATTCCGGGGGATGAATTGGGCACGAAACCGTTAGCCTGTCCACCATAGTTAGTCGATGTTCCGTTGCCGTAGCGGCCCTTTTTACTGCGGGTATCCACGCTGCTTTCGCCACCGCCGCCAATCATATCTATTTCTGATTTTGTTAATATTTCCATAACTCCCTCCAACGCCATTTATGATGTTTTTTACAAGCCACATATCTAATCCTTCTGCTAATTGTATAAACACAAAAAACAACCAAGTCAACAATAAACAAAGGCATAAATAAAATAACGCCACGTCAATTAAAGGTATAGCTTAATTAAATCATCAAAATATTTTTATACTTTCACTTAACATAAACAACTAAAAAAACAGCCACAATTAATTAAATGAACAACCAAGATAAAAACTGAAGTCATCACGGAAAGCGATTCGATTTATGCAACTGAACGCCAAACAATCTCAATATTAAGGATTAATAACCCGATAAAGAAAAGACGGCGAAACAGCGGCGGGCGGCAATGGCCGCGCGCAAGCTGGCGCCGTTGCCGTTGCAACGGCGGGTGGCGTTCCTGCAGCGGCCATAACGCCGCTAATGGCTGCCCGGATTGGCGCGCAGCCTGGCTACCTGAGCTTCCACCTCTCGCCATGCCGGTTTGTGGCCGGCATAGCGTTGACGTAGGTAATTCACCAGATCCGCTACCTGCCGATCGGAGAAGCTGTCCTTGAAGCCCGGCATAAAGCCCAGATCCGCGGTGGCCGGTTTGGCAATGCCTTGCAGGATCACTTTGATCAGGTTATCCGGCCGAACGCTGAAAATATTGGTGTTATTGGCCAGATCCGGGCTGACGCCAAACAGCTGCGGCCCACCGCTGGCGGCGCTGTGGCAAGCCTGGCAAGCGCCCTGAAACAAACGTTCGCCGGCCTGTTGCACCAGTGCGGGTTGCAGACTTCCGGCCAGCTGTATCTGCGGTTCCACGTTTAACGTTGTCGGGGTGCTCAGGGAGATAAGATAGCCGGCCATCGCCCGCACGTCCGATTCCGGCAGCGTAGCCAGTTCGCTGACCACCGGCCCCATCGGCCCGGCCGCCACGCCGTGTTCGGCGGAGTGGCCGCTGCGCAGATACCGGAACAGCTGTTCTTCGCTCCAGGGTTTGTCCGCGTTGGCCAGTTGGTTCAACGCCGGCGCTTCCCAGCCGTCCACCATCGCCCCTGCCAGGAAACCGGCGCCGCCCTTTTCCGCCCCCATCAGGTTACGCGGCGAATGGCAGGCGGCGCAGTGACCCAACCCGTTGACCAGGTAAGATCCGCGATTCCACTGCGCAGTTTGCGTGGGGTCCGGTTGGTACTCGCCCTGGGGCAGAAACAGCGCATTCCAGCCGGCCATCAGCGGGCGCAGATTAAACGGGAAACGCATCTGGTTAGCCGGGTTGCTTTGCGCAACCGCCGGTTGCGACATCATGTAGGCGTACAGCGCTTGCATGTCGCCGTCGGTCATTTTGCTGAACGACGTATAAGGAAACGCCGGATACAGATGGCGGCCGTCGCGGCTGATGCCCTGACGCATCGCACGGTCGAACGCGGTAAACGACCAGTTGCCGATGCCGGTTGTCACGTCCGGGGTGATATTGGTGCTGTACAGGGTGCCGAACGGGGTTTCCATCGCCAGGCCACCGGCGTTGGTCGCCCCTTCAGAGGCGGTATGACAGACCGCGCAATCCCCGACGGCGGCCAACTGACGCCCACGTTCCAGGGTCGCGGCCGACCAAGTGCCTGCGCCCGGCGTGGCGACCGGTGCAATCGCCGTACGCCACGGCAGTGCCGTAGCCGCGACGCCCAACAGGGCACCGACAATACCGGCCGCGCCGCCGAACCACCATTTGCTGCGCCGGGGTTTGGTCGCCGGCGCAGGTTCTTGCCGGGCAGTGTCCGGGCCGTTCAACGCCTCGCGCAGCCGATCGGAGGTGATCGGCAATTCGCGAAAGCGAATGCCGGTGGCGTCGAACACCGCGTTGGCGATGGCCGCCGCGCTGGGCACCGAAGCGGACTCACCGGCGCCCAGCGGCGGATCGTACGGCCTCGGCATCATCACCACGTCGACCTCCGGCACCTCCGGGAAGGTCAATATCGGGTAAGCGCCCCATTCCTTGCTGGAAATCGTCGATTCTTCGAAGGTGACGCGCTCTTTCAATACCCGGCTGGTCGACTGGATGACGTTGCCGTGGATCTGGTGACGCACCCCGTCCGGGTTGACCATCATGCCGGCGTCGTGCCCCACCACAATGCGCGTGACCGCCACTTCGCCGCTGGCCTTGTCGATCGCCACGTCGGCGACCCAGGCCGCCCAGGCGGCGCCAAAACCGGGAAACTTGCTGTGTATATAGCGCGCATAAGCGAAACCGCGCCCGCGCAGCACGCCGTCTTCCGCCGGTGTCTGCATCGGTTCGGTATGCGGCGTCCAGCCGGCGCGTTCGGCGGTGCTGCGCATCAGTTCGGTGGCACGCTCATCGTTGATGTAACGCAGCCGGTATTCCAGCGGATCGACGCCGGCGGCGTTAGCCAGCTCGTCGATATAAGACTCGTGCGCGAAGGTATTCGGCAACGCCGACACGCCGCGCATCCAGGAGGCGCGCACGATTGGCGCCATATCCTCAATGCTGACGCGCAGCGCCGGGTAGTCATAAGGCGGCACCGAGGTGCGGTCGCCCATTTCATAAGCCACAGGCACGGGTTCAACCCTGCCGGTCAGCAGCAGCGCCAGCGTCGGCGCGCCATTTGAGGGGTAATAGGTGCGAAAATCGTAGGCGACGGGATGGCCTGCGGCGTCCAGCCCGCCATCGACCTCCATCAGCTGTGCGGTGCCCTTCGGTTCCCACAGGTGTTCCTGCTCGCGCGTCAGTTGTACCCGCACCGGGCGGCCCACCGCCCGCGACAGCAACGCCGCATCGGCGCACACGTCGTCGGCACAGTTGCGGCCATAGCAGCCGGCAGCCTCCATGCGGATAATGTCAATCTGCGCTTCCGGGTATTCCAGCAGCCAGGCGAGGTCGGCGCGCAGCAGGTGCGGGTTTTGAGTGCCGGACCAGACCCGCAGTTGCTGCGGCTGGTAGTCCGCCAGTGCGCAAGAGGGGCCGATAGAAGCATGCAGTTGGTAAGGCCACAGGTAGCTGCGGGTGAAACGCCGATCGGCGGACGCCAGCGCCGCATCGACGTTGCCGGTGTCATGCACCACCCGCGTCGAATGCGGATTGTCGCGCAGCGCCTGCGCCACGTCGGTCATCTGCGGCAGGTTGCGTCGCCAATCCTTCCAGCTCACCTGCAGCGTCTGCGCCGCCTTGATCGCCTGTTCCTCGCGCTCGGCGACGATGCCGATAAAGTCCCCGATCACCACCAGTTTGACGATACCGGGAATAGCGGCGATCGACTGCTCATCCACCGCCAGCAGGCTGGTACCGACGAACTCCCCGCTGTCATAACCGGCGTACGGCGGTCGGACCACCCGGCCATGCAGCATATTCGGCAAACGCATGTCGTGCACATAGGTGGTTTCGCCGGTCGCCTTGGCCGGAATATCGACCCGCGCAGTGCTGGTGCCCACCAGCCGGTATTCGGCCTGCGGTTTGAGCGGCGCGTCGCCGGAAATCGGTAACTCGACATGCATGCCCGCCACCAGCTCGCCGTAGGTCAACGTCTGCCCTTGCGGATCGACAATAGCACCGTCGCGCAACGTCAGTTGATCTACCGCACAGTTAAAACGCTGCGCCGCCTGTTGCAGCAGCCAGCGCCGTGCCTCGGCGGCGGCATTGCGCAGCGGCACGGCGGAAATTTGCAGCGTGGCGCTGGCGATAGTCGCCCCCTGGTTTGGCGTACTTTCGGTATCGCCCAGCACCATGCAGACTTGATCCATCCGCAGATACAGTTCTTCGGCGACGATCTGCCCCAGCGCGGTGCGCACACCGGTGCCGAGATCGACATGGCCGTTAAAGGCGTAGACCTCACTGCTGTCGCAAATGGCGATAAACAGCCCCTGCTCCTTGGGCTTCAGGGCAGGCGTTTGGCCTTTCGGCACCAGGCCCGGCGGCGGCTGGATCTGATCGATAACCAGTAGCGTGCCGTTACGTTGCAGTAATTCGGCCTGGCTCGGCAATGAGAAACGGGCGTCAGACATGCGGGGTTTCCTCATTGCGGCAGAGAATAATGGCGCGCTGAACCGCACGCAGGATTTCGATGTGGGTGCCGCAACGGCACAGATTGCCGGACAGCGCCTGGCGGATTTCGCCGTCGCTCGGCGAAGGGTTGCGATCCAGCAGGGCTTTGGTGGTCATGATCATGCCGTTCAGGCAATAACCGCACTGCGCGGCCTGTTCTTCAATAAAGGCGCGCTGCACCGGGTGCAGGTGATCACGATCCCCCAGCCCTTCCAGCGTGGTGATCGCCCTATCGGCCACGCCCAGCGCCGGGATCACGCAGGAGCGTGCGGCGATGCCGTCAATCAGCACGGTACAGGCGCCGCATTCGCCGAGGCCGCAGCCGTACTTCGGGCCGTTTAGCGCAAGATCGTTACGCAGCACCAACAGCAGCGGCGTATCCGTCATGACCTGGGTGTGAATACTTTTTCCGTTCACCGACAGCAGCAGCGGGTGCTCCATCAGCTTTTTTACCGCCCCCTCCCTGGACGTCGGCACTTCAGATATCGCCATTCTCGCGTCTCCGCCTGCGTTCCGGTTATACCCGTCATCTTTCAAGCCGCAGTGTTGTTACCTGCACTTGCGCACCCCAGTCACTTACCGGAGTAAGCTCCTGGGGATGAGCAAGCTGGGCGCCTGGCTGCAACTTGAAAGCCATAGGGTATGTATTGTGGGCCGTGACCTCGCCGCAGGCCACTCACCGGACAACCGCAGTTACGGGGGGCGAATTAGCCTGGCGGCTGGTCTTCCAGCATTTTATTGAGCAGGAACATCAAGGCTACACGTTCGGCCGGATTAAGCGTGCCGAAGGTTAATTCCGTGATCTTCGCCGCATGCGGCACCGTTGCCGCCAACAGCGCAGCGCCGGTGTCGGTCAACCCGACCACCACTTTGCGTCTGTCTATCGGATCCGGCATGACGGTGATCAACTCACGCGCCTTGAGGCGCTCGACGATGCCGCGAATGGTGGCCTGATCGACCGCCGTCACCTGCACCAGCTCGGTCAATGAGCTAGGCCCCATATCGCGCACCGCGCACAGGGTAATAAACTGCACGGCGGTCAGTTGCGAATCGCCGACGTTCTGCTGGAATATCGCCACGTGACGTTGATAAACCTTGCGCAGCAGGTGCCCGACTTGTTCGGTAAAATGATAGTTTTCGGCTTTGCCGTCATCGGCGGTCAAGTCTTCGGGGGGCGTCATTGCGTTACTCTCACCATCTATGGAAACTACCGAGAATAGTACAAACCCCCGCGGTTAACAGCAACGGTTAACCCTGGCGCACCCGCGATGCCTCCGGCGCCACCACTTCCCCTTCAGCCACTACCGCCTGGCCATCCAGGCTGATGTCGCAACGACGCAGCGCAATATCCATGTGGCACGGCGTTTTTCGCGTGCCGCCGACTTCGGTATTCGGCCCGGTGGAGAACAGGAAGTTGCCGTAAAATGCGCGCGCATCCATACACATGCCGTCGTTTTTGTCGTGCAGGCCCATTGCCGTCCACTGGGCGCGCGGTTGCAGGCCCCAACCGATATGCGAGATGCCGTACACGTCCGGATCCTTGAAATACTTCATGTATTCGCGCAGGTATTCCGCCTCGAAACCGCCGTGAATGCGCGTCACGAAGCCTTTTTCAATCTCCAGCGTAATGCGTTCACGGGCATAGCTTTTAAACGGCAGCAGGATGTCGCCGACGTCCAGCACCAACACCCCTTCCGCCTGCTCTTCATTCGGCCAGGTAAACAGGAAACCGCTCGGCCAGTGATCCCAACGCCCCGGCTCGTCGGCATAACCGTATTCGGTCACCGTCGGGTATTGCCCCAAAGGGGCGCGAAAATCGCTGCCGGCAACGGATGTCACCCGCATCAGCTTCGCCTGCTCCAGCACCGCCGCCGCCGCCAACACCCGCGCCTTGTCTTCTGAGTTAGGCAACATTCGTGCCAATACCTCCGGCGGCTCGACCGCCAAAAGTATGCGCGTGCCGGTTTTCAATATTTGCTCCTGCTCCGGCGAGTGCAACAGCATCATGGTGTCGACGATCAAATCGGCGGCTTCCAGCGCACGCTGCGCGGCAGGGTGGCCGGTCAGCGCCGTGTCGCCGCAGTAAGCGGTCATGTCATTGCCCATCGCCCGCGGATGGTTGAACGAGGGGAGCTCCACCGCATACACCTTGGCCCCCAACCGCAGCGCGGCATCGGTGGCGGCGCGCACCGTACGCGCATCGGAATAGTGGCTTTTCAGGATGGCTACGCTCTGCGAAGCATCCACCTTCGACAACCTAAGCACCTGCTCGAACAGTTGAACCAGCTGACTCTCATTGACCGCCATGGCGTATCTCCTGTTTCGCTAATGAATGACCGACGCACTCGGCGCCGGTGAAGTTATTTTGCACAAATTAAAGTGAACACACTCTTTTAATCATCTAAGCCGAAAATTCAATGGGAAGCAAGTCGCTAACGTAATCCATAAGTAAATCCTATTTTATGCCCGTAACAGGCTGTGATTAACATGAGTTTACCAGCAAGTTGCGGCCCATTAGCGTGAGCGAGATCTAAATTAACACTTGTGCAACCTTGCTATATTTAGCGTATACACTATAAATCAATCGTCCGGCATTGCTGCGGACAACGCCTAAAAAGACCAACAGTCAGGGGAAAAATGATGAGCAAACAACAGCGCATTGCCGTGGTCGGCGCAGGCCTGGGTGGCGCCGCCGCCGCCGGTCTGCTGCAAAAAGCCGGCTTTACCGTCGATTTGTATGAACAAAGCCCGGTGTTTTCACGCCTCGGTGCCGGTATCCATATGGGACCGAACGTACTGAAGATTTTCCGTCGCCTCGGCATCGAACAGCCGCTGGAGCAAATGGCTTCGCACCCGGATTTCTGGTTCAGCCGCGATGCCGAAAGCGGCGACTATCTGTCGCGCATTGAATTGGGGGCATTTGCCCGCAAAGAGTACGGCGCGGCATACGTTACCGTGCATCGTGGCGATTTACAGGCGTTGCAGATGGCCGCTCTGCAACCGGGCAGCGTGCACTTTGGCAAATGCCTGAGCAAGATTGAGGATCGCGGCGACGAGGTAGTGTTGAACTTCGCCGACGGAACCCGCGCCACCGCCGATATCGTGATTGGCGCCGACGGCATCAATTCACGCATTCGCGAACACCTGTTGGGCGTCGAAGCGCCAACCTACAGCGGCTGGGTGGCCCACCGCGCGCTGATCCGCGGCGAGAAACTGGCCAAATACAATTTGAGCTTCGAAGACTGCGTGAAGTGGTGGTCGGCGGATCGCCACCTGATGGTCTATTACACCACGCAAAAACGCGACGAATACTATTACGTCAGCGGCGTACCCCACCCGGCGTGGGATTTCCAGGGCAGCTTCATCGACAGCAGCCGCGAAGAAATGTACGAAACCTTCGCCGGTTATCACCCGATCGTGCAAGCGCTGATCGAGTCCAGCGAACAGGTCACCAAATGGCCGCTGCTGAACCGCAAACCGCTGCCGCTGTGGAGCGAAGGCCGCATGGTGTTGCTCGGCGATGCCTGCCACCCCATGAAACCGCATATGGCGCAGGGTGCGGCGATGGCGATCGAAGATGCCGCCATGCTGGCGCGCTGCCTGCAGGAAACCGGCCTGACCGACTACCGCACCGCCTTCCAGCTGTATGAAGCCAACCGCAAAGAGCGCGCCTCCCGCGTGCAGGCGGTGTCCAACGCCAATACTTTCCTGCGCACCCAGGAAGATCCGGCCTGGGTGTACGGCTATGACCTGTACGCGCAGGCGCTGAAATCGGAGAACGCCGCATGAGCCGCTTCCTGTATGGCGCCAACGTGCAGGCCAACGGCATTCGCCAGCACTACCTGCGCTACGGCGGCCAGGGCCCTGTACTGATCCTGATCCCCGGCATCACCAGCCCGGCGATCACCTGGGGGTTCGTCGCCGAACGGCTGGGAGAAAGATACGACACCTACGTGCTGGACGTGCGCGGGCGCGGTCTGTCTTCCAGCGGCCCGGAGTTGGCCTATGACGCCGAAACCTGCGCGCAGGACATCAACGCTTTCGCCGCCGCACTGAAGCTGGACAGCTATTCGCTGCTCGGCCACTCCATGGGTGCGCGTTTTGCCCTGCGCGCTGCGGTGCTGCAACCGGCCGGCGTGCGCCGGTTAGTGCTGGTCGATCCGCCGGTTTCCGGCCCCGGCCGCCGCGACTATCCCGGTAAATGGCCGTGGTACGTCGATTCCATCCGCCAGGCGCTATCGGGGATGGACGCCGAGCAGATGCGCGCCTACTGCCCGACCTGGAGCGAGGAGCAACGGCAGTTGCGCGCCGAATGGCTGCACACATGCTATGAACCGGCCATTCAACGTGCCTATGAAGATTTCCATCAGGTAGACAGCCACCGCGATTATCCCGACCTGAGCATGCCGACGCTGCTGATGGTCGCCGGCCTGGGCGGTGTGATATTGCCGGAAGACGAGGCGGAGATCCGCAAGTTACAACCGGAAATCACCCTCACGCACGTAGCAAACGCCGGGCATATGATCCCGTGGGACGATTTTGACGGTTTCTTCCACGCCCTGGGCGATTTTCTGGATTAACTGAGGAGCATTTTCCATGACCCAAAATTACCGTATCGGCCAGATCGTACCCAGTTCCAACACCACGATGGAAACCGAAATTCCGGCGATGCTGACCGCGCGCCAGTTGATCCGCCCGGAGCGTTTTACCTTTCACTCCAGCCGCATGCGCATGAAGCATGTGAGCAAAGCGGAACTGGCGGCGATGGACGCCGAATCAGACCGCTGCGCGCTGGAGCTTTCCGACGCGCAGGTCGACGTGCTCGGCTATGCCTGCCTGGTGGCGATCATGTCGATGGGGCTGGGCTATCATCGCGAGTCCCAGGCCCGGTTGGCAAAGGTTACGCAGGACAACAACGCCGCCGCGCCGGTGATCAGCAGCGCAGGCGCGCTGGTCAGTGGCCTGAAAGTGCTCGGCGCCAAACGCATCGCGCTGGTGGCACCTTACATGAAACCTCTGACCCAAATGGTGGTGGACTACATCCAACACGAAGGCATTGAGGTCAAGGTGTGGCGCGCGCTGGAGATCCCGGACAACCTGGCGGTGGGCCGCCACGATCCGGCCAAACTGCCGGGAATTGTCGCCGAGATGGACCTGAGCGGCGTGGATGCCATAGTGCTGTCCGCCTGCGTGCAAATGCCGTCTTTACCTGCGGTATCCACCGTTGAAGCGCAAACCGGCAAGCCGGTGCTGACCGCCGCCATCGCCACCACCTACGCCATGCTGACCGCGCTGGAGCTGGAGCCGATCGTGCCCGGCGCCGGTGCCCTGCTGTCCGGCGCCTATTAAGGAGGAAAAATGGCATCCGCAGCCGATAACTCTCTCATCGATAACTACAGCGGCGTCTGGGGCAACCGTATCGGCTTCGGCCAGCGCCCGGCGCTGCTGGTGATCGACTTTATGCAGGCTTACACCACCGAGGGCGCACCGCTGTTCGCCCCCGGCGTGGTCAGCGCAGTCGACTCAAGTGTGGCTCTGCTGGCAACGGCGCGACAGGTAGGAATACCGGTGATCCACACCAATATCCGCTATCATGCGGGGCATTTCGCCGATGGCGGCATCTGGGTGAAAAAAGCGCCGGTGATGAAAGACATGGTCGAGGGCAATCCGCTGGCGGCGTTCTGCCCCCAGGTTGCGCCGTTAGCGACCGAGGTGGTGTTGACCAAACAATACGCCAGCGCTTTTTTCGGCACGTCGCTTGCGTCAATGTTGGTGGCGCTCGGCATCGATACCCTGCTGCTGGCCGGGTGTTCCACCAGTGGTTGTATCCGCGCCAGCGCGGTGGACGCCGTGCAACACGGATTTCGCACTATCGTGGTACGTGAATGCGTGGGAGACCGTCACGACGGCCCGCACGAAGCCAATCTGTTCGATATCGACAGCAAATACGGCGACGTAGTGACGAAAAAGGAGACCCTCGATTATCTGAACCGGCTGTAACCCAGAGTTTCACCTGCACGGAGAGCTGAACAATAAAGAAGGCGCGGAAAGCGCCTCAAAAGCAAACACACAACGCTCCTCCTCCGGAGGCCACTATGCACCACCTGGAGACATCATCATGGCCATTGTTGAAACCCCGTTAGCGGGGAAAGCGGGAACAGAATCGCTGCTGTACCGCAAAATCACCTGGAAGCTGATCCCGTTTCTCTGCCTGTGTTATCTGGCCGCTTACCTTGACCGCATTAACGTCGGGCTGGCCAAGCTGCAAATGGCCGATCAACTGCAACTGAGCGAAGCCGCCTTTGGGCTGGGCGCCGGGCTGTTTTTTGTCGGTTATATTCTGTTTGAGGTTCCGAGCAACCTGATCCTGCAACGCGTCGGCGCCAAGGTGTGGATTGCCCGCATCATGATCACCTGGGGCCTGCTTTCCGCCGGCACTATGTTCGTCACTACCCCGAATCAGTTTTACGCCATCCGTTTTTTGCTTGGCGTGGCGGAAGCCGGCTTCCTGCCCGGCGTGCTCTATTACCTGACGTTATGGTTCCCCACCTATCGTCGTGGCCGCATCATTGCGCTGTTCATGATCGGCCTGCCGCTGTCGAGCGTGGTCGGCGGCCCGCTCTCCGGCTGGATCATGGGGCATTTCGATATGCGTCACGGGCTGCACGGCTGGCAATGGCTGTTCCTGCTGGAGGGCATACCCAGCGTGCTGCTGGGCGTGCTCACCTTCTGGGTGTTGCCCAATAATTATCGGCAGGCAAAATGGTTAACCGAAGACGAGAAAAAACGCATTGAGCAGGATCTGGCGCATGACGATGCCGAAGCCGGCCACAGCAAGCACAGTTTCCGCGACGGTTTTTTTAACCTCAAGGTGTGGATGTTGGGTGGCATTGATTTCTCGATCCTGCTCAGCGCCTATGCGATGGGGTTCTGGATGCCGACCTTTATCAAAACCGCCGGGGTCACCGACATTACCACCATCGGTATGTTGACCGCACTGCCGAGCGTCGCCGCCCTGCTGGGCATGTTGCTGATTGGCACCAGTTCCGACCGCATGCGCGAGCGCCGCTGGCACATCATAGTGCCGTTTATCGTCGGTGCGATGGCGATGGCCGGCAGCACCTTCTTTACCCATAACGTGATCGCCACGGTGCTGTTGTTCTCCATCGCCCAGGCGGCGATCATCGGCGCGGTGCCGGTATTCTTCAGCCTGCCGGCCACTTTTTTGCGCGGCACGGCAGCGGCAACCGGCTTTGCGCTGGCCTGTTCGCTGGCGAATATCGCCGGGTTGGTGAGTAACTCGCTGATGGGGTTGGCGTTGGATCTGACCGGTAAAAGCGGCGGCGCGCTGTGGGCCTTCGCCGGTTGTCTGCTGCTCAGTTCGCTGCTGGTGATCGCTCTGCCGGCCAAGGTGGTTAATCGCTGAAGAGGTTGGGCGCGGGTTTCCGCGCCCTCTGTTCTCCTTACAGATATCGGAATATTTTATTCGTCTTTCAGCCCGCGGTTAATCAGCATCGGCTCGATGCTGGGCTCTTTGCCGCGCCAGTCGACGTACAGTTTTTCCAGATCCTGGCTGTTGCCACGCGACAACACCATGTCGCGGAAACGTTGGCCGTTCTCCGCCGTCAGGCCACCGTGCTCGGTGAACCACTGGAAGGCGTCATCCGCCAGCATTTCGGTCCACAGATAGGCGTAGTAACCGGCGGCATACCCGTTGCCCCAGATATGCTTGAAGTAGCTGGAGCGATAGCGCGGCGGCACGTAGCTGAGATCGATTTTATCCTTCAGCAGCGATTCGGCTTCGAACTTGTCCACGTCCTGCTGCGGCTGATCCGCGCTCAGCATGTGCCAGTGCATGTCCAGCAACGCGGCAGACAGCAGCTCGGTCATGTCATACCCTTTGTTGAACTTGTCGGCTTTTTTGATTTTGTCGACCAATTCCTGCGGCATGGCTTCGCCGGTTTTGTAGTGCTTGGCGAAGTGCGCAAAAACTTTGGGATCGCTGGCCCAGTGTTCGTTGAACTGTGAGGGGAACTCAACAAAGTCGCGCGCCGTATTGGTGCCGGACAGGCTCGGATACTCCTGATCGGCAAACATGCCGTGCAGCGCATGGCCAAACTCGTGGAACATGGTGATCACGTCATCGTACGACAGCAACGCAGGCTGGCCCGGCGCCGGTTTGGTGAAGTTGGCGACGTTGTAGATCACCGGTTTGGTGCCCTTCAGCTTCGACTGTTCAACGAAGTTGCTCATCCAGGCGCCGCCGCCCTTGTTGTCGCGCTTAAAGAAGTCGGTATAGAACAGCGCCAGCGATTTGCCGTCTTTATCGAAGACTTCATACACACGCACGTCCGGCTGGTAGACCGGGATGTCCTTGCGCTCTTTAAAGCTGATGCCATACAGCAGGTTGGCGGCATAGAACACGCCGTTGTTCAGCACGTTATCCAGTTCGAAGTAAGGTTTGATCTGCGATTCATCCAGATCGTATTTCGCCTTGCGCACCTGCTCGGCGTAGAACTGCCAGTCCCAGGCTTCAACCTTGAAATCGCCTTTCTGCTGATCGATTACCACCTGAATGTCTTTGGCTTCACGTTCGGCACGCGCGGTGGCCGCCGGAACGATATTGCGCATAAAGCTCAGCGCCGCATCCGGGGTTTTGGCCATCTGGTTTTGCAATTTCCAGGCGGCATAGTTCGGGAAGCCCAGCAGTTTAGCCTGCTCGGCGCGCACTTTAGCCAGGCGCGCGATGGTCTGTCGGGTGTCGTTGCCGTCGCCCTTTTCCGCCCGGTTCCACGAAGCGTCAAACAGTGCCTTGCGGGTACCTCTGTCTTTCAGACTCTGCAATTCCGGCTGCTGGGTGGTGTTTTGCAACACCAGCAACCACTGTTTGTCCAGCTTGCGCTCGCCGGCAGCCTGAGCCGCCGCAGCCAGTTCGCTTTCCGACAGGCCGTCCAGCTTGCCTTTGTCGGCGATCGCCAGCGCGCCGTCTTTGGTCGCCGCCAGCAGCTTGTTGGAGAACTGGGTGCTCAGCGTCGCCGCTTCCTGATTCAGCGCCTTCAGCCTGGTTTTATCGGCATCGGACAGGTTGGCCCCCGCCAGCTCGAAGTTCTTGTAAGTCACTTCCACCAGACGGCGCGATTCCGCGTCCAGCTTCAGCGCATCGCGCTGCTGATAAATCGCCTTGATGCGCTCGAACAGCTTGCTGTTAAGCATGATGGCGTCTTCGAGCGCCGCCAGTTTCGGCGAGCTTTCCTCATCCAACTTTTGCAGCGCGTCGCTGGTGTTGGCCGAAGTCATGGCGCCAAACACGTTCATCACCCGCGTCAATAGCGAACCGGCCTGTTCCAGCGCCACAAAGGTGTTTTTAAAATCGGGCTTGGCCGGGTTATTGGCGATCTTCTCCACCTCTTCCAGCTTTTGCTTGATGCCGGCGTCGATCGCCGGGGCGTAGTCGCTTTCTTTAATCAGATTGAACGGCGGCGCCTGGAACGGCAGACGGCTCTGATAAAAGAACGGGTTCTCGTTCTTCTTGTTCTCGTGCTGGTTGGCTTCTCCGGTCACGTTAGCCTCCTTCGCCTGGCCGCTGGGCAACGCGCTATGGCTCGCGTGCGGGTTGGTTTCTGCTGCCTGCGCGCTCAGCGCCATGCCGATCGCCAGCACCAATGTAGATAAACGCATCAAATCGAAACTCCTCCATGTTCACAGAATAAAGTGCAAAGGGACCCCAGTCCCCAGACCACATTCTAGCTTAGGCGCAGTTGGCAGTTTGAGCAAAAACAAGTGATTAGAATGGAGTGTCCCGTTACAGGACACCGCGTTGCTGAATGCAGTCTGGACTATATCTGAAGGATTCAATCAAACAGGTAACCACTCTGAAAGGGTTATTCGATTGCTGTGCCTGCCTTTCCTCTCAACATTATCGATTTTTTGAAATCACACCGCTCATGTATTGATTTAAATCGCGCAGATCCTGAAGCCGCCACGAGAACGGCGGCAGCTTTACCCCATTCTCTCGCAAGGTTTTGGGAATCAAGTCTCCATTTGGACGAAGTATTATCGACGATACAATAACGCCCGGATATTCATTGAGCCGTTCTTTGAAAGCGGGCGTTGTCAGATCAGGTGGAGGCGGATTGGTTTTATCAGCCAATGGCCCCGTGCCTTTGAGATCGGTTCCGTGGCACATGCTACATCTCTGTGAATAGATGTTTTTCCCATTGGCATTATCCGCGAAGGAGTATGATGCTTGAATTAACGATAAAGCGCCTAGCGAAGCGATGAATAACACGTTCATTTCCCTGTGACCTTTTATGTGAATCAGACATGAATCGAGGGCAAAGCCCGGCGGCGCCACTGTAATACTCACGATAACATTTGAAGCGAGATTGTTCATTAGCCATGTGCTCGCGCCCACGAGAGGTTGGCAGGCTCGTCGGCATTGCCCCCTCAAGCCCCGGTCTTCGTTTTCGCGCAACGGCCAAGCGTCTGAGGATAAACGCTGTTTATCGCGTCCGGGAAGACGTGTCTTTTGTCACGCCATCGCCCTCTGGATTCATTTTAATGAAGGGGCGACAGTTAAATAGCTGCACCTAATAGCGCCTGAGGTGGGGAGCATGCAGAGCGCCGACACGCCGTGAATCCGTCCATGGAGGCTCGTATCGCGCGTCCATGCGCTCAACGGTCGGCTAACCTGCATGCTCTCCACCAGTCTCAAGTTTGGGGGGCGGTATTAAACGCAGTTATTTAGGCTGGCACTGAGGGACGGGCCGAATCCTATTTCGCGCTAAAAAAACCGGCATAAATGCCGGTTTTAATGGTTTCAATATATCTACATCATTTGGCGTGATTATGGGATTTATTGATTTAGTTTATAAACCCCTGACTGCCATGGTTTTAGCTCGAGTAAGGAATCATTCTTTTTCACCACGTTTTTGCTATTGCTTTCTATAATCACTGACTCAATAGATAAATTATCCGGTAATTTATATCTCATCACTTGTTCCTGGAAGTTAACGACAACAAGATATTTTTCCGCCCCAAGGCTGCGTGTATAGGCGTAGACCGAATCATTTACCGGATCCAAATCGGTGTATGTGCCATAGGTCAGTGCCGGGATGTCATGCCTTATCTTGATCAACTGACGATAATAATTAAATACTGAGTCGGGCTGTGCGACTTGACTTACCGCATTGATTTCCTGGTAGTTTGGGTTGACCTTGAACCAGGGTTTTCCGCTCGTGAATCCTGCATTTTTGCTCGCATCCCATTGGAACGGTGTCCGGCTGTTATCCCTGCTCGTCAGGCGTACATTTTGCAAGAACTCGTCGGCTTTCACCTTTCCTGTCTCAACGTAGTCATGCCAAAAACCTTTCACCTCAATATCATCGAATTCATCAATAGCTTTGAAGGGGTAATTGGTCATGCCCAATTCTGAACCTTGATAAATAAAAGGTGTTGCTCGTTGAGTCAGCGTCAAGGTTGCAAGCGCTTTAGCCGATGGCTCACGCCATTGTGGGCGATCGTCGCCAAAGTGCGAGACGGCGCGCGGATTGTCGTGGTTATCCAAGAAGAAGGCATTCCAACCATATTCTCCTGCAGTACGGTCAACGTTATCAATGACCTGCCGGAATTGCGACAATTTCCACTCTTTTCGACGCCATCTTTGATCAGAGTCTCGATCGAGTCTGATTAAGTCAAAGGTAAATGCGATGTTCAGCTCATCGCGACGGCGATCGAAGAACTTTATCGATTGATCCAAAGGTACGCCAAAGATTTCACCGGCAGTCGCAATGTCGTAATGAGACAAAACCTCTTTATTCATTTCATTGACGTAACGATGAATATTAGGGCCCTTGGTATACTCCGCTGCAAAATTCTTCAGCTGTTGTTGGGTGAGATTTGGGAAATCCGGAATTTTTGAGTAGGTCGCTACCGTATCGAAACGTAAACCAGATACGCCTTTATCTAACCAGAAACGTAACATTGCATAAAGATCTTGACGGACTTTGGGGTTATCCCAGTTTAGGTCAGGCTGTTGTTTAGCAAAATAGTGCAGGTAGTATTGATTGGTCTTTTCATCTTTTTGCCACGCCGAGCCACCAAAGAATGAAGGATAGTTATTAGGTGCCTGCCCTTCTTTAGCATCTTTCCAGAAGTAATAGCCGCGATAAGGATTATCCTTACTGCTTTTACTTTTAACAAACCATTCGTTTTGATCGCTTGTGTGGTTGATGACCACATCAATCATCAACCGCATATTACGTTTTTTCATTTCAGAAATCAGGCGGTCAAAATCCTCCATCGTGCCATATTCTTTCATGATTTTTCGATAATCGCGGATATCGTAACCATTATCCGTGTTCGGGGAATCATAATGTGGGTTGATCCAAATGGCATCAATTCCCAAAGCTTTTAGATAATCTAATTTTTCTATGATGCCGTTAATATCCCCGATACCATCGCCGTTGGTGTCTTTAAAGGAACGCGGATACACCTGATAAAAAACAGCCTCCTTCCACCATTTAGGGATGGTTTTCGACTGTTCGATACTCTTTTCTTGAAGCAAGGGTTGTTGCGTACCTAAGGCTTGCTGGCATGAGATGCTTAATGATGTGGTTAGGAAAATCGCTAGTGCAGTTTTCAATCCTTGACGGGGCATTACAATACTCTCCTGTTTCTTATTCGAAAAATAAACCCAATTCAATGTTTCCCCTGACATTTAAATATATAATCGTTAATTTATTAATTTAATACTGATTAATTTTCAGTATCTAATAGAAGCTTTTCAATTATGTTCCCGAACAATGAATGGGTAAAGTAAATATAAGGCATTGACATTTTTTAAGTGACATTCGTTTTAAATAAGCTGTTTTTTAGCATACTTTGCTAAACCGTGTTAGCAAGAGGGCTGCGAACGCTCTAAACCACTATTAATTTGCGATAATAAAAAACATTTTCATGTTATCTTGCGGAAAATTTTGTTGACCAACGTGATGATTAGATTGGGAATTATTGCAATTGCCATATAGTAGAAATGTGCCCCCCTTCGACCGCTATTTATTCCTCTTCAAATGGTAGTCCACGTGGTATTCATTGGCATTTCTGAATATCACTGAATAGTTGATGTAATCGCCGGTATCACTGTAAGAAAGCGATGTCAGCCGTAGCAGCGGCGTGCCTTCGGCAACGTGCAGTAGAGCGCCGATCGTGCTGTCTGCCAAGATCGGGCTGAAGCTTTCGTAATTCCCTGCGATATTGATATGACATTCATCTTCTATATACGAAAACTTTGAACCCTCCAGATGCGCGACTGAGAGGTTGCCAAATAACCTGCCAGGCATGTAACTATCTTCCAGCACCACAGGCTTCCCTTCCACAAATCTTACGCGACGCGAATAGTAAATGCGTTCATCGGCCTTGATTCGCAACTGGCTGGCGATGGCTGGGGGGGCTCCCATCATTCGAAACTCCAGCACCTCGCTCACCGTGGGGCGGCCCAGTTCTTTCATCAGTTCCGAAAAACCCATCAGCCCGCGGGTTTCATGCTGGAGATCTTTCTGCGCGACAAAGGTTCCGCTGCCGTGACAGCGACGTACCAGTCCCCATTCAATCAGTAAATTTACCGCTTTGCGTAGTGTCATCCTCGATACAGAAAATTCGGCAGCCAGACGTTTCTCACTGGGTAAAGCATCGCCGATAGCAAAATCAGCAGAATTGATACGTATTCTCAGACGTTCGGCAAGCGTTTTGTAGATCACTTGAAGACCTCTTTATCCCTAAATGAATCCTGATAACCTCGCAACAAAAAGAGGTTACTGCACTGTAAAACCTGAAATTTATTTGGCTATTCCCCTGGCTATTTTTTCCTTGAACACTTTAATGTATACAAATCGCCATAAAAGTAGACCACTTCACCCAGGGAGAAAACATGAATGCGATCACAAAATGATTAATCGTTTTGCGACCTTTTTTTTCAAAGTCCTTACTCTTTGAATGGAAAATAAATCGGTTAAAACGAAATAATAAAAATCTGACCCGGAAAAATATGAGGAGTATTTATGCTCAGTCAAATTCAACGTTTTGGTGGTGCGATGTTTACCCCCGTTTTGCTGTTTCCGTTTGCGGGAATGGTGGTGGGCATTGCAATCATGCTTCAGAACCCTATGTTTCTCGGGGATTCACTCACCGCACCTGGCAGTCTTTTCGCACAAATTGTTCATATTATAGAAGAAGGTGGTTGGACTGTTTTCCGCAACATGCCGCTGATTTTCGCGGTCGGCCTGCCCATCGGACTGGCGAAACATGCGCAAGGTCGCGCCTGCCTCGCGGCACTGGTCAGTTTTATGACCTGGAATTATTTAATTAACGCAATGGGATTAACATGGGGCGATTATTTTGGCGTTAATTTTAACGTTGATCCCGGAGGGCACAGTGGACTGACAATGATCGCCGGAATTAAAACTATCGATACCAGTATTATTGGTGCAATTATAATTTCCGGCATAGTCACCTCAATACACAATCATTTATTTGATAAACAACTTCCTGTATTCCTCGGTATTTTTCAGGGCAGCTCCTTCGTAGTCATCGTCGGATTCCTGTTGATGATCCCTTGCGCGTGGCTGACGCTGTTGGTGTGGCCGAAAGTACAGGCCGGCATCCTCTCGATGCAACACTTTATGCTGATCTCTGGTTCTCTCGGCGTATGGGTGTATACCTTCCTGGAACGCATTCTGATCCCTACCGGATTGCATCACTTCATCTATGGCCCGTTTATCTTCGGTCCGGCAGCTGTCGAAGGCGGAATTCAGGTTTACTGGGCAGAGCACCTGCAGGCATTCAGCGAGAGCACAGAGCCGCTGAAAGTCTTATTCCCACAAGGCGGATTCGCGTTGCAAGGCAACTCGAAAGTTTTCGGATCGGTCGGTATTGCGATGGCGATCTATGCCACTGCCGCACCGGAAAATCGCGTCAAGGTGGCAGGGTTGTTGATCCCGGCGACGCTGACCGCCTTACTTGTCGGTATTACCGAACCCCTTGAGTTCACCTTTCTCTTCATCTCGCCACTGCTGTTTGCCATACATGCGTTACTTGCCGCCACAGTGGCGACGCTGATGTACATGGCAGGCGTGGTCGGCAACATGGGCGGTGGGCTACTGGACCAGTTCCTGCCGCAAAACTGGATCCCGATGTATCACAATCACGCCTCGATGATGTTCACCCAGATTGCTATCGGGCTGGTATTCACCGGCATCTGGTTCCTGGTATTCCGCACGCTAATCCTGCGTCTTAACCTGAAAACACCGGGGCGTGAGGATAGCGAAATCAAACTCTACAGTAAGGCTGACTATCAGGCGCAAAAAAATCCGTCGGGCCGCACCAGCGACATCCCGGCACCGTCTTCGGCACAAGCTCAGGCTGTTGGCTATCTGCATGCACTTGGCGGCAACGGCAATATTGTCAATCTCAACAACTGCGCGACGCGGCTGCGTATCACGCTCGGCGACATGGCGCTGACGCAAAGTGACGACATCTTCAAAGCCTTGGGCGCACATGGCGTGGTACGGCGCGGCAACGGCATTCAGATCATCGTGGGCCTGCACGTTCCTCAGGTCAGGGACCAGATAGAAACGCTGATGAAGCAAGATGCTTTCACACCATCATCCATATCCGGGGCGAGTTCCCCGACAAAAACATCCATTACGGAGGCAGTATGAAGAAGAAATTCTCAGTAGTCGTGGCCGGCGGCGGCAGCACATTTACACCGGGTATCGTATTGATGTTACTGGCGAATCTGGAAAGATTCCCGCTGCGTTCCATCAAGTTTTATGACAACGATGGCGCACGTCAGGAAATTGTGGCCGAAGCGTGCAAGGTGATCCTCAAAGAACAGGCGCCGGACATTGAATTCGGCTATACCACAGATCCGAAAACGGCCTTTAGCGATGTCGATTTTGTCATGGCGCATATCCGGGTCGGTAAATATCCGATGCGCGAAAAAGACGAAAAAATCCCACTGCGTCATGGTGTCGTGGGACAGGAGACCTGTGGGCCTGGCGGTATCGCTTACGGTATGCGCTCCATCGGTGGCGTACTGGAAATCGTCGATTATATGGAGAAATATTCCCCGGACGCCTGGATGTTGAATTACTCGAATCCGGCCGCAATTGTGGCAGAAGCGACGCGCCGTTTACGCCCGCACTCCAGGATCCTCAACATCTGCGATATGCCGATCGGCATTGAAGGACGCATGGCGCAGATTGTCGGGCTGAAATCGCGTAAAGAAATGCAGGTGCGTTACTACGGACTGAATCACTTTGGCTGGTGGACGTCGATTGAAGATTTGAAGGGTAACGATCTGATGCCCAAGATCCGCGAACATGTGGCGAAACACGGCTATGTACCGCCAACCGCCGAGCCGGGTGTCGAAGCCAGTTGGAATGATACGTTCGCCAAAGCGAAAGATGTCTGGGCGTTAGATCCGTCTACGTTCCCGAACACCTACCTGAAATATTACCTGTTCCCGGACTACGTGGTTGCGCATTCCAATCCGGAACATACCCGCGCCAATGAGGTGATGGAGCACCGAGAAAAACACGTGTTCAGTTCCTGCGCTGCGATTACCAAGGCGGGGAAATCTTCCGCCGGCGAACTGGAGATTGATGAACACGCGTCTTACATCGTTGATCTGGCAACCGCCATTGCATTCAACACCCAGGAAAGAATGTTGCTGATTGTGCCGAATCAGGGCGCCATCAACAATTTTGATCCGGAAGCGATGGTTGAAATTCCGTGTCTCGTCGGTAGCAACGGGCCGGAACCGCTGACGGTCGGCAAGATCCCGTTGTTCCAGCAGGGGTTGATGAGCCAGCAGGTGGCGGTTGAAAAACTGGTGGTCGAAGCCTGGATTGAGAAGTCCTATCTGAAACTGTGGCAGGCGATAACGCTCTCGAAAACCGTGCCGAGCGCTTCCGTCGCTAAAGCCATTCTGGACGATCTGCTCGAAGCCAATAAAGACTATTGGCCAGAACTGAAGTGATTTGACGATTCTTACCTGTGGCGGCGCAACCTTCGGGGGGCGCCCACACAATTTTCGAAAACAAACCTCCACGATTTTAGCCCCGCGCGCCCCTCCCGTAACAAGCAATAACCTCCCCGGCCACCGCTACCGCGATCTCCGCAGGCAGTTTGCCTTTGACGTCGGGCAAGCCCAGCGGGCAGCGCATGGCGGCTATAGCTTGTTCGCTGATGCCACGCTGGCCAAGCTTATATTCGAAGCGTTTACGCTTGGTCAGTGAACCAATCAGGCCAAAGTAACCGGCATCGCCACGGCGCAAAATGCGCTCCGCCAGCGCCAGATCCAGCGCGTGATCGTGGGTCATCACGATGAAATAACTGCCTGCCGGCATGGCATCGACGATCTCCAGCGGCTCATCGCAAATTTCTTGCTGCACGCCCGGCGGCATCGCCGCAGGGAACTCCGCCGCACGCCCATCTACCCAACGCACCCGGCACGGCAAGGTGGCGAGAATGTTCACCAGCGCACGGCCCACATGCCCGGCGCCAAACAGCGCGATGTGCGGGCGCGGCGGGATCAAGGGCTCGAACAATACGCTGGTGGTTCCGCCGCAACACTGGCCCAGTCGCGCCGCCAGCGGGAAGCGCTCCAGCCGCAGCGTGGTGCCCCCCTGTTGCAACATCTCGCGCGCAATCGCCAGCGCCTGGTACTCCAGGTGCCCCCCGCCGATGGTATTGACCGCCCGTTCGGCGGTCACCAGCATTTTGGTGCCGCGGTTGCGCGGCGTGGAGCCCAGTTCGTCCACCAGCGTCACCAGCACGCAGGGCTCGCCGCGCCTGCGTGCCTCTGCCAGCGCCTCAATCCATTCGTCCATCGCCGTTCTCCCACGTCAATTCAGTGACAACGTCACTTGCCAGCATCTGTTGCACGCCCCACAGCACCCGTTCCGGCGTGGCCGGCGCGTCAATGTTGGGTTGCAGGCGGTAATCCGCCAGGCTGGCGACCGCATCCTTGATCGCACACCACACCGAGATCCCCAGCATAAACGGCGGCTCGCCCACCGCTTTGGAATGAAACACCGTATCTTCCGGGTTTTTGCGGTTCTCCAGCAGCGTAACGCGCAGATCGGCGGGCACATCGCCAATCGCCGGGATTTTGTAGCTGGCCGGGCCGTTGGTCAGCAGCTTGCCCTGTTCATCCCACACCAGTTCTTCGCTGGTCAGCCACCCCATGCCCTGCACAAAGCCACCCTCAACCTGGCCGATGTCGATAGCCGGGTTCAGCGAGTCGCCCACGTCGTGCAAAATATCGGCGCGCAGCAGTTTGTACTCGCCGGTCAGGGTGTCGATCAACACTTCCGCGCAGGCCGCGCCGTAGGCAAAATAATAGAACGGGTGGCCGCTGGCCTTGTCGCGATCGTAGAAAATTTTCGGCGTGCGGTAATAGCCGGTGCTGGCGAGCGAAACCTGATTGAAATACGCCTGCTCAACCACCTGCTCGAAGCTGAAATAACGCTCGCCCACCCTGACCTGACCGTTACTGAAGGCAATTTGATCGGCGCTGACCTGGTGCTGTTTGGAAAGCATGTCGATCAGCCGCTGTTTAATGATTAGCGCCGCATTCTCCGCCGCCTTGCCGTTCAAATCGGTGCCGGATGACGCTGCCGTCGGCGAGGTGTTCGGCACCTTGCCAGTATCGGTGGCGGTGATCTGTATGCGTTCAATATCCACCTGGAACACTTCGGCGACGATCTGCGCCACCTTGGTGTTCAGCCCCTGGCCCATCTCGGTGCCGCCGTGGTTGAGCTGAATGCTGCCGTCGGTGTAAACCAGCACCAGCGCACCGGCCTGGTTGAGGAAGCTGGCGGTAAAAGAGATGCCGAATTTCACCGGCGTCAGCGCCAGCCCTTTTTTCAGGATCGGGTTCTCGGCGTTGAAACGACGGACAGCCTCGCGCCGTGCCTGATAATCCGCGCTGTGTTCCAATTCAGCGGTCATTTCCTGCAGTAGGTTCTGCTCCACCGGCTGGTGGTAATGGGTGATGTTGCGGTGGTCTTTGCCGTAATAATTGGTCTTGCGCACCGCCAGCGGATCGAGCGCCAGATAGCGCGCAATATGGTCCATGATCTGCTCAATCGCCATCATGCCCTGCGGCCCGCCAAAGCCGCGATAGGCGGTGTTGGACGCGATATGGGTTTTGCAGCGGTGGCCGGTAATCAACACATCTTGCAGAAAATAGGCGTTATCGGCGTGGAACATGGCACGATCGACGATTGATCCGGAGAGATCGAGCGAATAGCCGCAGTTGCCGGCCAGGTCGATCTTGATTCCGTTCAGTAACCCGCTGTCGTCAAAACCAACGTCATAGTGGATATAAAACGGGTGACGCTTGCCGGTGATCAGCATGTCGTCATGGCGATTGAGGCGCATTTTGGCCGGCCGCCCGGTCAGGTGCGCCACCACCGCACACAGGCACGCCGGGCCGGCCGCCTGGGTTTCCTTGCCGCCAAAGCCACCGCCCATGCGACGCATGTCGAGGGTGATCTTGTGCATCGGCAGATTGAGCACCGAGGCCACCAGTTTCTGGATTTCGGTCGGGTTCTGAGTGGAGGAATATACCAGCATGCCTCCGTCCTCGGCGGGCATCACTGACGCAATCTGGGTCTCCAGATAAAAATGCTCCTGGCCGCCGACGTGCAACTCGCCCTGAATGCGGTGCAAAGCCCGCGCCAGCGCGCCGTCGGCATCGCCGCGCCGATGATGGTGCGCCTCCTGCACCACAAAGCCTTCGCGCAGCGATTGCGTCACGTCCAGCCGCACCGGCAGATCCTGATACTCCACCTTCACCGCCTGCGCCGCCCGCCAGGCGATCTCCGGGTCTTCTGCCGCCACCACCGCGATCACCTGCCCGACGTACTCCACCGTCTCCTTCGCCAGCAGCGGATCGCCGTGGGTCAGCGGCGCAATATCCAGTTCCCCCGGCACATCCTGCCAGGTGATCACCCGCACCACGCCGGGGAAGGCGTCGCAGGCCGACAAATCCAGCTTGATGATGCGCGCATGCGCCCGTTCGCTCAGCTTGGCCGCCAGATGCAACTGGTTTGGGTATTCCAGCCGATCGTCAATGTATTGCGCCTCGCCGCTGACGTGTTTGTCGGCGCTTTCATGTTTGCGGCTACGGCCCACCCCGGTGGTCAATGGCTGGCGGAAACGTTCGGCCAATTGTTCCTGCGTCGCTTCAATGCGTTTGTTATTACTCATGAGCCGTCACCTCAATTGCCAAATGCGGCGCGGTCAGCGCAATGAAATAGCGGCGCAGCAGGTTTTGCGCTAACAGCAGGCGATAACCGCTGCTGGCGCGAAAATCGCTAAGCGGCGTAAAGTCCTGCGCCAATGCCTGCACCGCACGTTCAACGGTGGCGCGCCGCCAGGGCTGCCCCACCAGTTGCTGTTCGCATAGCAAGGCGCGTTTTGGCGTCGCCGCCATGCCGCCAAATGCCAAGCGGGCACTGCGAATCATGCCGTGCTCGATCCTCAGGTTAAAAGCGCCGCATACCGCCGAAATATCGTCCTCCAGCCGTTTGGAGACTTTCCAGGCGCGGAAATCCGCCGGAGCGGTGGCCGGCAGCACGATGCTTTCGATAAACTCCCCCGGTTGCAGCGCGGTCTGGCGATAGCCCAGGAAGAAATCGTGCAACGGCAACTCACGCCGCACATCGCCGCAGCGCAGGTTCAGCATGGTATCCAGCGCCAGCAGCATGGGTGCGCCGTCGCCAATCGGCGAAGCATTGGCGATATTGCCCCCCAAGGTGCCCTGGTTGCGGATCTGCTGCGAGGCAAAACGCGCCAGCAGCTCGCCGAAGGCCGGGTGATATTTTTCCAGCAGCGGATACAGATCGCTCAGCGCCGCACCGGCACCGATCGTCAACCGTTCGTCCTGCCAACTGACTTGCTTCAACGCCTCAATCTGCCCAATGGCGATCATCAGCGGCACATCCTGGTGACGCTGGGTGACCTCCAGTGCCAAATCGGTGCCGCCGGCCAACAATTTTGCCTGCGGGTGTTGCTGATACAACACCGCCAGCTCGTCGATCCTTTGCGGCATCAGACAGCGTTTACCCGCCGCTTCCAGCGGCGTCGCTGCGCGGATGGCTTGCAGGCGTTCCACGGTTTGCCGTTGCCCGCGATCGAAACTGTCCTCGCCCTTGACGCCGCAGGCCTGCTGCGCCGCCGCCAGAATCGGCCGGTAGCCGGTGCAGCGGCACAGGTTGCCCGCCAGCGCCTGTTGCGCCTGTTCACGCTGATACTCCTCGCCGTTCTTTTGCAGGCAGAACATCGACATCACAAATCCCGGCGTACAAAAACCGCACTGCGAGCCGTGACAATCGACCATCGCCTGCTGCACGCTGTGCAATTGGCCATTTTGCTTCAAATCCTCCACCGTGATCAGCTGTTTGCCGTGCAGCGCGCTGACGAACGTCAGGCAGGCATTGGCGCTGCGGTAGCGCAACTGCCCGCCTTCCTCCTCGGCCAATACGACGGTGCAAGCGCCGCAGTCACCGGAGGCACAGCCTTCTTTGGTGCCGCAACGACCCAGGTTGCGGCGCAGATAGTTCAGCACCGTGGTGTTGGGATCGAGCGCGCTTTCACTTTTTAGCGTTTGATTAAGCAGGAACTGGATCATGCTGCCTCCTGGTGCGCAGCCGCGCGATAAACCACTTTACCGTCAACGTAGGTGCAATAAACGTTGCGATCGTCCCCCAGCGTCATCAGCAAGAACAGCTGGTCAGCCAGTTCGCGGCTGTTTTCATGGCGCAGCTTCTGCAGCGGCGACACCGCCGGATCCAACACCACAAAATCCGCCTCTTTACCGACGCCGAAGTTGCCGATTTTATCGTCCAGCGCCAACGCGCGCGCACCGCCCAAGGTGGCGTGATAGAAGGCTTCGCAGGCTGAGAGTTTATAGCGCTGCAACTGGCCGATCTTGTAAGCCTCGCCCAGCGTTTGCAGCATATTGAAGGTGGTGCCTGCGCCGACATCGGTGCCAATGCCCAGCTTCACCTGCTTCTGCCAGGCTTTTTGCAGGTTGAACAACCCGCTGCCGAGGAACAGGTTGGAGGTCGGGCAGAAAGCGATCGCCGAGCCGGTCTGGCACAGGCAATCCCACTCTTGCTCTTCCAGATGCAGGCAGTGAGCGAAGACGCTTTTCTCGCCGGTCAGGCCGTACTGGTGATACACATCCAAATAGCTGCTGTTCTCCGGGAACAGCGCTTTCACCCAGGCCACTTCATCCAGGTTCTCGCTCAGGTGGGTGTGCAGCCAGGCATCCGGAAACTCTTCGCGCAGCCGTTGCACCTGCGCCAATAGCGCTGGGGTGCTGGTGGGGGCGAAACGCGGCGTTATCGCATAGCCCAGGCGTTGTTTGCCGTGCCAGCGCTCGATCAGTTCACGCGTTTGCCGGTAGCTTTGCTCCGGGGTTTCCAGCAGTTCATCCGGTGCGTGGCGGTCCATCATCACTTTACCGGCGATAAGACGCATGTTCAGCGCCGCCGCCTGGCTGAACAACGCGTCAACCGACTGCGGATGTACCGTACCGAACACCAAGGCCGTGGTGGTGCCGTTACTTAACAGTTGTTGCAGGAAGAACGCCGACATCTTGCCGGAATGCCGTTCGCAGCAGAACTGGCTTTCGGTCGGGAAAGTGTAGTGCTTCAACCACGCCAACAGTTGATCGCCATAGGCGCCGATCATTTCGGTTTGCGGGTAGTGAATATGGGTGTCGATAAACCCCGGCACGATCAGCTTGTCGCAGTAATGCGTCACCTCAAAACCCGGCGGCAACAGCGGTTCACCCTGCTGCCAACTGCCGTGCCAGACAATCGCCCCTTCATTGAGCAGCATTAATCCATCGGGAATATGCCGCAGTTGCTCATTCAACTGTTGCGGACTCTCCACGCAGGCCGCGATATCGAAAAAATTGCCACGAATAGCCGTGGTGAATTGAATGCTCATTTTGCTTTCCTTCTCTACCGACCCACGTACCAACCCGTGGAATATGGCGGTTTTTTATCGTTTGCAGATGTTGATTTAAGGATAGCAAGTAGCGTGCCAGTTGGTTTTTTATTATACATTTTACTTTGTAAACAATAAGATAAAAAAATATCCTAAAATTATCCAAGCAGGTCAAAATAATAAAAAAACAAGCAAACGGTTGCCTGTGAAATAGCAACCGTTTGCTTGTTTTGGGTAATTAAACCGATGCACCAACATCGAGCAAGAATAGAAATCGAGAAAATTAAGCGGCTATTTCAATAACACTTCATAACGCGGGTTGAACTCGTCGAACAGCGGCAGCGCGGCCGCCCCCAGTGCTGCGGTATCCGCGCCGGTGGTGCCCAGCCGCACGCGCAGACCATCGAGGTATTTGCTGCGAACCGAGCGGTGCAAGGGCGCCAAACGTTTGATCAACTGTTCAACGATGCTTTCCGGCATCAGCCCGCCAATAATCACCGCTTCGGCATCGAACATGCACTCGACGATGTTGATCGCCTGGCGCAGCGCAGGCACCGCAGACTCCAACCAGCGGTCGATCTGCGCCTGCGGCAATGCCAGCAGATCCTGCGGCATGGCACGCATCGGATCCAGCCCGCAGCTCTCATAGGCTGCCTGCAGCGAGACGTAACGTTCAAGGCAACCCTGGTTGCCGCAATAACAAGCCCGCCCGCCCGGTTGCACAATCATGTGGCCTATTTCACCGGCATTGTGCGCATGGCCGGTATAAATGCGCCCGTCAGTGAAGATCCCCGCCCCGAGGCCGGTGCCGAGATACAGATAAATAAACGAATTGAGCTGCCTGGCCACGCCGTGCAGACGCTCGCCGATGGCGGCGACGGTGGCGTCGTTCTCCAGCGTCACCGGCAGGCCGCTCTGCGCGTTAAGTTCAGCCACTACATCGATATTTTCCCAGCCGTTGAGGGTGGTCGGCCCAACGGAGGAGATCCCTTCCACGCCAAACGGCCCCGGCATCACCACGCCGATGCCCAGCATTTTTCCCCAGGCCATATCAGGCTGTTGGCGCATTTCTTGCAGTACATCACAAATCAGTTTCAAGGTCGCAGCAGGTTGCGGTTTTTGCACCATAATCAGCCGATGGAAACGAACGCTTCCTGACAGATCAACGACGATGATCAGAAGCGACTGGTGATCCAGATGGATGCCGATGGAATACGCACTGTCTGGATTGAGGGTCAACGGCGTCGCCGGTTGGCCCCTCCCTCCGGCACGGCGTGGCAGGTGCGAGGAGAGAATGCCGGCCTGTTCCAGCTCTGTCGCGATGTTTGAAACGGTTTGCGGCGTCAGTGAGGTCAGCCGGGCGATTTCGGCACGGGTCAGTTCGCCGTGCAGACGGATTGCCTCTATCACTACGCGCCGGTTGTGTGCTCGAGCATGTTCAAGGTTAGTGCCGGATGTCGTCATAACTGCCTATGCAGAAAGGGAAATCGGTGTTTGCAGTATGGTGCCCTCCATTAAAGCAATCAAATTGATTTAAGAATCTTTTTAACACCGGAGAACGCACCATGAAAAGCCCTATCCGCGCCGCTAAGGCCGCCTGTACCCTGTCTGCCCTGGCGTTTTGCATCTCAAGCGCCTTTGCCGCCCCTACGCAAATCAACGCGCTGTTTATGACCCAGGCGGCTTATAGCGAAAACGACATTCGCGCCATGACCGCAGATTTCACCCAACAGCACCCGGATATCACCGTTAACCTCGAGTTCGTCCCTTACGAAGCGCTGCACGATAAAATCGTCGCGGCGCGCGGCGCAGGCAGCAACGGCTACGACGTGGTGCTGTTCGACGCCATCTGGCCGGCCGAATTCGTTAAGTTCGGCCTGCTGCAGGATGTCACCTCGCGCATCAGCGCCGACGACAGCGGCAAGATTTTCGACGGCGCCATGACCACCGTCACTTACAAAGACAAGCGCTGGGGAATGCCGTGGATCCTCGATACCAAATACCTGTATTACAACAAAGCCATGCTGGCCAAGGCCGGCATCAGCGCCCCGCCGAAAACCTGGCAGGAACTGGCGCAGCAGGCGGAAATCCTGAAACAGAAAAACGTGGTCAAATATCCGCTGGTGTGGAGCTGGTCACAGGCCGAGGCACTGGTTTGCGATTACACCACGCTGGTGTCCGCCTTCAAGGGGCAGTTCTTCCAACAGGGGAAAATCAACTTCTCCACCCCAGGATCATTACAGGCCGCCGGCTACATGAAAGACACGCTGGACAAGGGGCTGACCAACCCGAACTCGCGCGAATATCTGGAGGAGGACGTGCGCAAAGCCTTCTCTAACGGCGACGCCGCCTTCGCGCTCAATTGGACCTATATGTACAACATGGCCAACGATCCGAAACAGAGCAAAGTGGCCGGCGATGTCGGCATCGTGCCGGCTCCGGGATCGGTTGAGGGCCAGGTTTCCGCCGTCAACGGCTCGATGGGCCTCGGCATCGCCAAAGCCAGCGCCCACCCGGATCAGTCCTGGCAGTACATCAGTTACATGACCTCCCAGCCGGTACAGGATAAGTACGCCAAACTGAGCCTGCCGATCTGGAAATCTTCCTACGACGATCCGGCGGTGCAGAAAGACCAGCAACCCTTGATCGCCGCCGCCAAACAGTCGTTGAACGTGATGCTGTCGCGCCCTGAAACTGCCGATTACTCACGGCTTTCCAACGGATTGCAGCAAGATTTGCAGCAGATCCTGCAAGGCAAGGTGACGCCGCAAGCGGGCCTGGATGCGGCCACCAAAAGCGCGGCACGGCTGCGTTAAGGGATGACGATGCTCACTTTGCCCCAACGTGAGCGGCGTCAGGCATGGGTGCTGCTGGTACCCATGCTGCTGATGATGCTGCTGTTAACCGCCTGGCCGCTGGGCCGCACCCTGTGGCTGAGCTTTACCGACGCGGCGCTGGTCGGTGACGGTGTAACGCCTGCCTGGGTCGGCGTCGATAACTTTCTGTATGCCCTGACCGACCCGGATTTCCAGGCCGCGCTGTGGCGCACGCTGTATTTCACCGTGGTTTCGGTAGCGTTCGAAGGGGTGATTGGCGTGTTGGTGGCGCTGCTGCTCAACCAGCAATTCCACGGCCGCAACCTGCTGCGGGTGCTGGTGATTTTGCCCTGGGCGCTGCCCACTATCGTCAATGCGACTATGTGGAGGCTGAACTTCAACCCGGATTACGGCAGCATCAATGCGCTGCTGACCCAGCTTGGGGTCATCGACCATTACCGCAGTTGGCTGGGCGATCCCACCTCGGCGTTGAACGCAGTGATGCTGGCGGATATCTGGAAAAACTACCCGCTGATCACCCTATTGACGCTGGCGGCACTGCAATCTATCCCGGAGGATTTGTACGAGGCGGCCCGACTGGATGGCGCTTCCGCCTGGCGGCGATTCCGTGCCATCACCCTGCCCGCCATTCTGGCCCCGCTGGCGGTGGCGCTGGTGTTACGCACCATCGACGCCTTCAAGGTGTTCGACATCATTTACGTGATGACCCGCGGTGGGCCGATGGACAGCACCAAGACCCTCAGCTTCTTCGTTTATCAGGAATCGTTCAGCTATCTGCGTGCCGGCAGCGGCGCCGCCTACGCAGTGCTGATGACCCTGCTGTGCGGTTTGCTGATCGCACTCTACATGCTGATGCTGTTCCGCCAGCGCCGAAGGAGCCTCGCCGATGAAGCGTAAAATCCGCCTGATACTGCGCTATGGCGCCGCGCTGTTGCTGGCTCTGTCGATCCTCGCGCCGATGCTGTGGCTGTTTTTGATGAGCGTCAGTTCCTCCGCCGATCTGACCCGCGTGCCGCTGGAATGGCTGCCGCGCCGCTGGGACTTTTCACGCTACGGTAGCTTGCTGTCGTTACAGGCCGGCCAGCCTGGGGCACTGTTCCTGCACGCGCTGTTCAATAGCCTGCTGGTGGCCTGCGGCGCTACGCTGATTTCGCTGCTGCTGGCGATCCCGGCGGCGTTCAGCTTCTCACGCTATCCGGGCCGCGACGGCTGGCTGTTCGCCAGTCTGGCGATTTATATGGTGCCGCCGGTCGCCTTCGTGCTGCCGCTGTACTTTATTCTGCAACAGCTGGCGCTGCTGAACACCCATATCGGCCTGGTGCTGGTCTACTGCTCGCTGATCCTGCCGTTTCTCACCTGGATGCTGAAGAATCAGTTCGACGCCTTGCCGATCGATATCGAACAGGCGGCGCGGCTGGATGGGCTGCGTCAGTGGCAGGTGTTGCTGCGCATCACGTTGCCGCTGGCGAAACCGGCGCTCGGGGCCTCGGCGTTGTTCGGCTGGTTGCTGGCCTGGGACGAATTTTTCTACGCGCTGCTGTTTACCAGCAACATTCAGGCCCAGACGCTGCCGGTGACTATCGCCGGTTTCACCGCGGGGCGCGCCACCGATGACGGATTGATCGCCGCAGTCGGCATGTTGGCCGCCATACCGCCACTCTTTATTGCCATTTGGCTGCAAAAAACGCTGGTCAGCGGGTTAACCAGCGGCGGCAGCAAGGGCTGACTTAAAAGGGAAAGAATTCACATGATGAATACCAACACCAGACCCACCCTGTACGTGGTCGGCAATATCAACGTCGACGTGATCATGAGCACCCTGCACCAGTGGCCGCAGAAAGGCACCGAGGCGATGCTGGATCACAGCGAACTGCGCCCCGGCGGCTCGGCCGGCAACTGCGCGCTGGCTTTGGCGGCGCTGGAGACGCCTTACCGGCTGGTGGCCAATCAGGGCAACGACTATTTCAGCCCCTGGCTGGCGCAGCTGTTCCCGGAAAGCTCGCTGTATTGGCCGACCTACAGCTGTGAAACCTCGCTGACCTTCGGCGTGACGCACCCCGACAACGAACGCACCTTTTTCAGCAATCAAGGGCACATCACCCGCCTGAGCCAGGATGACGTGCTGCACCAGATCCCGCTGTTCGCCGGCAACGGCGACACCGTGCTGTTATGCGGCACCTTCCTGTGCACCACTTTGCTGGCGGATTACCCGGCGCTGCTGCAGACGCTGCGCCAGCGTGGCTACCGCATTGCGGTGGACACCGGCTGGCCGCCGCAGGGCTGGAGCGATGCGCTGCGCGGGCAGATCGCCGACTGGTTGCCGTTCTGCGACATTCTGCTGCTGAATGAAGTAGAAACCTGCGGCATGGCAGGCCATGAAGATCTGTACACCGCCGCCCGCACCCTGAACCGCCAGCAACCGACCGACGCCGCCTGTGTGGTCAAGTGCGGGCCGGACGGCGCACGCATGTGGTGCGGCGAACGGCTGTTGCAAGCTGCGGCGCACCCGATCAAGGTGGTCGATACCATCGGCGCCGGCGACAGTTTCAACGCCGGGTTCCTGACCGCCTGCCTGCACGGCCATTCGGCCACGGTGGCGCTGCGCTGGGGCATTCGCGCCGCCAGCCACGCCATCAGCAGTTCGCCGCGTCAATACCTGGACTGGAACACCCTGAAAACCTGCGCCGGAGAGATGATCTGATGGCAAGCGTAGAACTGGTGAAAGTCGCCAAATATTATGGCAAACAGCGGGTGTTGAATCCGCTGGATCTGATCATTCCCGACGGCAGCTTTACCGTGCTGGTCGGCCCCTCCGGCTGCGGTAAATCCACGTTGCTGCGCTTGCTGGCCGGGCTGGATACGCTATCCGATGGCGCTATCCTGCTGGATAAACAGAAAATTAACGATCTGGACCCCGCCGATCGGGATATCGCCATGGTGTTTCAGAGCTATGCGCTCTATCCGCACCTGACGGTGGCGGAAAACATGGCGTTTCACATGCAGGTCATGAAGGTCAGCAAAAACGAGCAGCAGAGCAAAGTGCAGCAGGCGGCACGCATTCTGGCGATCGATCACCTGTTGCAGCGCTATCCGAAAGAGCTGTCCGGCGGCCAGCGCCAGCGGGTGGCGATGGGGCGTGCCATGGTGCGCAATCCGAAGGTCTTTCTGTTCGATGAGCCGTTGTCCAACCTCGACGCCCAGCTGCGCATGGAGCTGCGTGCCGAGATAAAATCGCTGCATCAGCAGTTCAAAACCACCACGGTGTACGTCACCCACGACCAGATTGAAGCCATGACGCTGGCCGATCAAATCGTGGTGATGAAAGACGGCAATATCGTGCAACAGGGCCGGCCGCTGGAGATCTACGACGCGCCCGCCAACACCTTTGTGGCGCGCTTTATCGGTTCGCCGCCCATGAACCTGTTGGAGGGTATCGTCACGCCGCGCGGCGATCGCCCCGGCGTAACCTGCGGTGAGCTGTGGCTGCCGCTGCCCGATAAGTGGCGGCAGGCAATTGCGGGCAGTAACGTGATCCTCGGACTGCGCCCGCATGATTTTCTGCTGGTGGAGGTCAGCGAACAACCGCCCGCCCAGCTTCGGCTGATGGAGATCACCGGTGATGTCAGTCTGTTGCACCTGACCTGGGGCGGTTACCGACTGCATGTGCAGTTCAGCGGCCGCATCAATGCAGAAAGCGGCCAGCCGCTGTGGCTGGCGCCCAACATCGACGCGATCCACCTGTTCGACGCCGCCAGCGGCCAGCGGCTAAGCGAAAGTTAAGTGTTGATTATCCATGACTTCGGCCTGAAAAAACCGGGCTGAAACCGGCTATTCCCCTCTGCGAGCGCAGATCGCTGCGCTCGCTAATCATCACCCGCTTAACCTCTTTTTAACCTGTGTACGATGCGCTATGCTCGAAAACTCGTCCGGATTACATTTTTTGAAACGGGGTTTCTTGTCATGCCTGCATTCTGTCTGTGCGCCACACGGCGCGCTTTGCCATGAGCTGGTTTTCACGCGCCAGCGCGCTGCCGTTGTTGGTAGCCGGCGCCTTCTTTATGGAAAACCTCGACGGTACGGTGATTGTCACCGCCATGCCGCAGATGGCAGCCGCTTTCGGCGTGCGAGCGGTGGACATGAACATCGGCATTTCCGCCTATATCCTCACGCTGACGGTGTTTATTCCCGCCAGCGGCTGGATCGCCAACCGCTTCGGCGCACGCAATATCTTTGCCGCCGCAGTGATGATTTTTACCCTGGCCTCCGTGCTGTGTGCCGCCAGCGTTAACCTGCCCACCTTTACCGCTGCCCGCATTCTGCAAGGCTTTGGCGGCGCGCTGATGGTGCCGGTCGGCCGGTTGGTGGTGCTGCGCAATACCGCCAAACCGGATCTGATAAAAGCTATCGCCACCATTACCTGGCCGGGGCTGGTGGCACCTATCCTTGGCCCGCCGGTCGGCGGTTTTATTACCACCTACGCGTCATGGCACTGGATTTTTCTGCTCAACGTGCCGCTGGGCGTCGCCGCGCTGTGGCTGGCCTGGCGGTTGATACCACAAGAAGCGCCGCAGAAAGGCGTGCCCTTTGACGCCATCGGCTTCGTGCTGACCGGCATCGCCTGCTTCGGCCTGATGTTCGGCCTGGACCTGATCAATCACCCGCAGCTCTCCTGGTTGGTGCCGCTACTGTGCATCCTCGGCAGCCTGGCGCTGGGCGCGCTGGCGGTGCGCCACGCCAAACGCACCGCGTACCCGTTGATCACTCTGTGGGCAATGCGAATAAAAAGTTACGCCGTCACTATTTGGGGTGGCGCCTTGTTCCGCATCGCCATTGGCGCCGTGCCCTTCTTGCTGCCGCTGCTGTTCCAGATCGGCTTTGGTCTCAACGCCTTTGACGCCGGGCTATTGGTGTTGGCGGTGTTTGCCGGGAATCTGGCTATGAAGCCTTTTACCTCTGCCGTGCTCTATCGTTTCCGTTTTCGCACCACGCTGGTAGTCAATGGGCTGCTGAACGCCGCCACCATTTTTGCCTGCGCGCTGCTGACGCCGCAAACCCCAACCTGGCTGATTGTGGCATTGCTGTTCGTCAGCGGGTTGACGCGTTCCATGCAGTTCACCGCGCTGAATACGCTGGCATTTTCCGAAGTGCCGCAGCCGCAGATGGGCGGCGCCAATACCCTGTTCACCGTATCGCAGCAACTGGGCAGCGGCCTGGGCATCGCCATCGGTGCGCTGGCGCTGCGGTTGGGGGAAATGCTGATACCGCCGTCGGCCGGTCGCCTGCCGCTGGTCGATTTCCAGTTGGCGTTTGGCGTTATCGGCGTTATCGCCCTGTTGGCGGTGGCAGACAGTCTGACGTTGAATCCCGATGCCGGCAGCGAAATCCGCCGGAAAAAATCCCCTTCGTCGGCACCGGCTGGCGCTGATGAATCCGTGGCACCCAAGGCAAGGAGTTAAACGATGCAATACCGTCAGCTTGGCCATTCCGGCCTGAAAGTTTCGGCGCTGAGTCTCGGCACCATGACCTTTGGCGGCGCAGGCAAATTCGCCAAAACCGGCGATACCGGCGTTGACGAAGCCCGCAGCCAGATAGACCGCTGTATCGACGCCGGCATCAACCTGTTCGATACCGCCGATGTCTATTCCGCCGGCAAGGCGGAAGAGATCCTGGGCCAGGCTCTGGGCAAAAAACGCCAGCAGGTCCTGGTCGCCAGCAAGGCCCGCTTCCCCATGGGCACCGGCCCGAATGACGCGGGGCTGTCTCGCCATCATTTGATCCGCGCCTGCGAAGCCAGTCTGCGGCGGTTGAACACCGACTATCTCGACTTGTATCAATTGCATGAATGGGACGGCCTGACGCCGGTTGAAGAGACCCTGCGCGCGCTGGAGCATCTGGTCAGCAGCGGCAAGGTGCGTTACGTCGGCGTGTCCAATTTTTCCGGCTGGCACCTGATGAAACACCTGGGCGCCGCCGAACGCCTGGGCCTGGTGCGCCCGGTCAGCCAGCAGATTCATTACACGCTGCAGGCCCGCGAGGCAGAGTATGAACTGCTGCCGATCGCAGCGGATCAGGGCGTCGGCGTCCTGGTGTGGAGCCCGCTGGCCGGCGGTCTGCTTTCCGGTAAATACCGCCGCAATCAGCCTGCGCCGGAAGGCACCCGCCACCTGGCCAACTGGGGCGAGCCACCGGTGCGCGACGAGGAACGGCTGTACGATATCGTCGACGTGCTGGTGGATATCGCCCGGTCGCACGGCGTGTCCGCGGCTCAAGTCGCCCTGGCCTGGCTGCTGACGCGGCCTACCATCACCTCTGTGGTGATCGGTGCGCGCAACGACACCCAACTGCAGGACAACCTGCAAGCGGCAAATCTGCACCTGAATGAGGAGGACCTTCAGCGGCTGGAGGAAGTGAGCCGCCCGCCACTGATTTATCCTTATTGGCACCAGGCCGCCACCGCGCCGGACCGTCTGTCGGCGGCCGACCTGCTGCTGTTGGCTCCGCACCTGCCGCAAAAATAAGTCGCATCTGCCGCTAATCAACGTAATATCGATGATCCGCCCCGTTTTGACGGGCGCGGATTTGTTGCCGTTTTGGCCTGAAAAGCGAGGTAATAAGAATGATTCACAGTGACCTTTCTCAGTGCCGCCTTAACACCGACCGGTTGTTGATTGCTCCATTTACCGCAGCAGACGCCGACGAGGTTTACCAGGCGATTACCCCTACGCTGACGCGCTTTATGAATTTTGAACCGGAGGCGTCGCCGGAGGCCTTCGCCAACGTCTGGCAAGCCTGGTTACCGCTGATCCGTGAAGGCGAGGAAGTGATTTTTGTTGCCCGTCTGCGCGACGGTAAAAAGTTTGTCGGCATGGGCGGCGCACACGATCTGCACAGCCAAACGCCGGAACTGGGCATTTGGGTGAAAGAGACTCAGCAGGGCCACGGCTATGGCCGCGAAATTGTCCACGCCATGGCGGTCTGGGCCAGCGAGCGCTACCGGCCGCAGCACTTTATCTACCCGGTGGCCGAGCAAAACACCCCCAGCCGACGTATCGCTGAATCCCTCGGCGGCGTGGTAGCCGGCCGGCGCGAAAACACCAAATACGACTGCGTGGTCTACCACGTCCCGCCACAGCTTTAAACGTTTTACCGGGCCGGCCCCTTGATCATCGTTTAGCGGCCCGGCCCTTATCCCTTCGTTGCCAACTGACCGAAAACTGCCCGTTTGCCCGCTCGATGACTGTTTTTTACCGCACATGCAGATAACCGCTGCCACTTGATGTGGGATTATGCTAATCCTAATAGCATGTAGGGTATAAACACTTGAGGAACAGTCACATGATCATTTTTGTCACGGGCGCCACATCAGGTTTTGGCGAGGCTATCACACGACGCTTTATCCGCGAAGGCCACCAGGTGATTGCCACCGGGCGTCGCGTTGAACGTCTGGAAGAGTTGAAAGACGAACTGGGTGACGCGCTGCATATCGTCCGCCTGGACGTACGCAACCGCGCCGCTATTCAGCAGGTGATCGACGAATTGCCTGCAACGCTGCGCCAAATCGACGTGCTGGTGAATAACGCCGGCCTGGCGTTGGGGCTGGAGCCGGCGCACAGAGCCGACGCCGACGACTGGGATACCATGATCGATACCAACACCAAAGGCCTGGTCAATATGACCCGCGCCCTGCTGCCGGCGATGGTTGAACGCAATATCGGCCATGTAATCAACATCGGTTCCGTCGCCGCCAACTGGCCCTATGCCGGCGGCAACGTTTACGGCGCGACCAAGGCTTTCGTCAAACAGTTCAGCCTGGGCCTGCGGGCCGATCTGCACGGCACGCGCATCCGCGTCACCGACATTGAGCCTGGCCTGGTGGGCGGTACCGAGTTCTCCAACGTGCGCTTCAAAGGCGACGATGGCAAAGTTGACAAAGTCTACGACGGCGCCAATGCGCTAACGCCGGAAGATATCGCCGAGTCGGTGTTCTGGGTTGCGACCCTGCCGGCCCACGTCAATATCAATACGCTGGAAATCATGCCGGTCAGCCAGTCCTTCGCCGGGTTGAACATCCACCGCGAGTCCTGATTTTTCCCGTGCCGCCGGGTTATCCGGCGGCACGCCAGCCTGAAACGATAATCAACATCCCCGCCAGCGCCACCCCGGCGCCCAGCCAATCCAACGCCGACAGCTTAACCCCGTCCACCACCCGCAACCACAGCAGCGCCGTTGCCACATAGACACCGCCATAAGCCGCATAGACTCGCCCGCTGGCGGCCGGGTGCAGCGTCAACAGCCAGACAAACAACATCAAACTGGCCGCCGCCGGCAGCAATAACCAAACGCCGGCGTTTTTTTTCAGCCACAGGTAAGGCAAGAAGCAGCCTATAATTTCGGCTAACGCGGTGGCGAAAAATAGCAGGGTAGTCTTTAACATGGGTAACGATTTTCTCTCTATAAAGTAAACGAAGCGGTGCTTGGCTGGTGCAGCATCAAGGCTCGGTGGTATATTTATTGCCACGCCTGAGGGCGAGATTAAGCCAGTGTTACCTTCTTTCGGCAACACTAACTCATAAGGATGAAACGATGAAAACACTTTCTACTCAACGACTGCTGCGCGGGATGCTGCCGGTCGCCATGCTGATGTTGATGGGTGCCTGGCAGGCTCCGGCGTTGGCTGCCACCTGCACTCAGGGCAGCACCTGCGTCACTGTCGATGGCAGCAACAGCGGAGCCATGAGCACCGAAGCGGCACGCCAGAGCAAAGAACAGTTTAACGACACCAAATCCCTGCGCCATAAGGTCAACACCCGTGTGGAGAAAGAGTTCGACAAGGTAGACAAGGCGATTGATAACGAAGACCGCTGCGACGACAGCCTGAACGTTAACGCCTATTGGGAACCGAACACCCGCAAGTGTCTGGATCGCCAGACCGGTCGTCAGATTAATCCTTAATCACGCCGCAGCAAGCGGCGAACGTTAACCTCCGCCGCCATTGCTGCTATTGTGACAAAGGAAGCTCATGCTCAAATAAGGACGAATTGATGAAAAAAGCGCTTATCCTGGGTGCATTGCTGCTAACCGCAGCCCCCTTGGCAGCCTTGGCTTCATGCGAAAGCGTGAAGGCGGACATTTCACAGAAAATTGTCAAAAACGGCGTACCGGAATCCGGCTTCAAGCTGGACATCGTGCCCAATGACCAGACTCAACAGGCTGGCGGATTGGTCGTTGGTCACTGCGAAAACGACACCCAGAAAATTGTCTACACCCGCCTGAGCAACGGCGACGACAACGGTGACGCGGCTCAGACCGGCACCAGCCAAGACACCAAAACCGCACAATAACTGCAGCTCAGGGCGCAACCGCGCCCTTTCCTTTTTTACGCCTGTTCCGCCTGTTCCGCCTCTTCACCCTCGCCTTGCGGCCTATGCCGTGCGGGAATCAACATCGCCGCCGCCAGCGCCAGCAACGAAATCAGTGCGGAAACCAAAAACACCCAATGTAACGAAGCGGCTACCTGCTGAATGATATCGGCCAGCTTTTCCGGCGTCATTGCGCCACGCACCGCCGGCTCCATCAGTTGCTGCACCGGATCGGCGGTTTGCGGCAGACGATGCTGCAAGTTAAGGTTCAACGTTGCGCCCAGAATAGCGGTGCCAATGGCCGACCCCATCATCCGGGTGAAGACCGTACAGGCGGTGGCTATGCCGCGAATGCTGTGATGCGCGGCGTTTTGCACTGAAACCAGAAACGTGGTGTTGCACAACCCCATGCCGGCGCCCACCATAAAGGCCGCCAACCGCCCCCACAACAGACCGCCGTTCGGCTGCAGCAGCAATAAGATCAACCCGCCTGCGACCAGCAACAGCGCCCCCAGCAACGCGGTGGTACGGTAAGACGTCATCAACATCAGCCGCCCGCTCAGGGTGCTGGCCAGCGGCCATCCGATCGACATCAGCGCCAGCGTGGTTCCGGCTTCCAGCGGCGTTCCGCCCATCACGCCCTGAATAAAAGTCGGCAGAAAAGCGCTGATCCCCATCATCGCCGCACCGATCACCACCCCGCCAATATTGCCGGCCACAATCACCCGGCTTTGCCATAATGCCAGCGGGAACAGCGGCTCTGGCGCACGGCGTTCCTGGCGGATCAGCAGCATCAGCGAAACCGCCGCCAGCGACAACAGCGGCAACACCCACCACCCCAGACTTTCCGCCTGCAGCAGCGACATTAGCAGCGCCGCGACAAACAGCGTCAGCCACGCCGTGCCCGCCAGATCCAGCGCGTGTTTACGCACCTGTTTACTGGAAGGCAGATAACGGCCGAGGAAAAACATCGCCAGCAGGCCGATTGGCAAGTTGACCCAGAACACCAGCGCCCAAGGCAAATGCTGGACGATAAACGCCCCCAGCAGCGGACCGATGATTGCCGACACGCCCCACACGCTGGACAGATAGCCCATGACCTTCGGCCGCTCGGTCGCACTGTAGATATCGCCGATAATGGTGGTCGCAATCGGCATAATCGCCCCGGCGCCCAGCCCCTGCAACAGCCGAAAACCAATCAGCCAGTACATGTTGGGCGAAAAACCGCACAACACCGAGCCCAGTAAAAACAGCGATGCGCCAAAGAAAAATACCCGCTTGCGGCCCAATAGATCCGCCAGCCGGCCATAGATCGGAATGGTGATGGCCTGCGCCAGCAAATAGACCGCAAAGACCCAGCCCAACAGCGAGAAACCGCCGAGATCGCCAATGATAGTCGGCATCGCCGTGGCGACAATCGTCGCCTCGATGGCTGACATAAACATTGCCAGCATGCAGGCGATCAGAATCAGCGGGCGATGAGCGAGGGGTGCAGATGAGTCGTTATTAGTCATAGCGTTGTTTGGCTCTGGATTTTTATTGTCATCAAATTATACCCGCCGGGTTAAACGCTGCCGTAAGCTGTGTCTACTTCCCTGTTTTCAATGGCGAAAAACGCATCATTTGAACATTTGGTGACAACGTAACTGTAAATCAACGGGATTTATCGTTTCGCCGTTGAAACCACGATCCCAGCGGCGAATCTAAAAAGATTCTCTGGCCTTCGGCCGGACCGGCAAGCACAATGCCCAACTGAACCTTTCATTTTTCTCACGATTTTACCGCCTCATGAAACGATGGGTCCACTTGCATCACTATCGCGCCCTGCTGCGCCGCCTGTTTACCGCCATCTTTCTGGGCATTGCCGCCGCGTTGGTCGTTTGGCTGTTTCACCGCGCCATGCTCGGGCTGGAGTGGGCATTGCTCGATCACGAAGATGGCAGCCTGGTGGCCGCCGCCGCGGCATTACCGGGCTGGCGCAGAGCCTTGACTCCGGCTCTGGGCGGCCTGGCGGCCGGTTTGTTGCTGTGGATTTATCAGCGTTATCAGCATCAGCGGCAAATAGCGCCCACCGATTATATGGAAGCGATAGAAACCGGCGACGGGCGGCTTGATGTCAGCGCCAGCCTGGTGAAATGCCTGGCTTCATTGCTGGTGGTGTCCAGCGGCAGCGCTATCGGCCGCGAAGGCGCGATGATCCTGCTGGCGGCGCTGGTGGGATCGGTATTTGCCCAACGTTTCACCCATGAGAAAGAGTGGAAACTGTGGGTGGCCTGCGGTGCGGCCGCCGGCATGGCCAGCGCCTATCACGCGCCGCTGGCGGGCAGCCTGTTTATCGCCGAAATTCTGTTTGGCACTCTGATGCTGGCTTCGCTCGGCCCGGTGGTGATTGCCGCCGTCAGCGCGCTGCTGGTGACTAATTTGCTCAACGGTGGCCAGGCGCCGCTGTATCTGGTGGAACCGCTGCCTGCGCCCTGGCCGGTGCAATATCTGTTGATGGCGCTGCTCGGGATACTGGCCGGTATCTGCGGCCCGCTGTTCCTGTGGACGATGTCGGCTTCCGGCCATGCGTTCCGCTCGCTGCGCCTGACGCCGCCGCTACAGCTGGCGCTGGGCGGATTCATTGTTGGTTTACTGTCGCTGCTGTTTCCTGAAGTGTGGGGCAATGGCTACAGCGTGGTGCAGTCTCTGCTCAGCGCGCCACCCGGCGTATTGCTGGTCGGCGCCATTTTGATCTGCAAACTGCTGGCGGTGCTTGCCAGCAGCGGTTCCGGCGCGCCCGGCGGCGTGTTCACCCCAACGCTGTTTGTCGGGGCTGCGCTGGGCTCGCTGGTTGGGCAACTGTGCGCCACCTGGCCCGAACTGGGCGCGGCCGTACCCTTGCTGATGGCGTTGACCGGCATGGCGACCCTGTTGGCCGCCACCACTCACGCGCCGATCATGGCTGCACTGATGGTGTTTGAGATGACCGGCGAATACACCTTGTTGCCCGGTATCCTGCTGGCCTGCGTGATCGCCACCACCGTATCGCGCGGCTTGCGCTCAGTGTCGGTCTATCACAACGCCTAACGGTTCAACAGCGCGGAGATATCGAGATAGTGCGCCAGTTCGCGCTGCTCGGCGCGCGGCAGATAAGGGATTTCGCCCAACAGCGGCGCAGGAATGCGTTGACGCAAGGCTTCAATGGTTTCTGCGTAATGCGCCAGCCCCGGGTTAATCCGGTTCGCAACCCATCCCAACAAAGGTAAGCCGTCATTAATGATCGACTGCGCCGTTAACAAGGCATGACTGACGCAGCCCAGCTTGATTCCCACCACCAATACCACCGGCAATTGCTCCTGGATCACCCACTCGGCGTAGGGACGCAGATCGTTCATCAGCACACGCCAACCGCCGCTGCCCTCCACGACCACGGTGTCGGCTCTGGCGGACAAACTTTGCAACCCGCTGCTCATCGCGCCGTAGTTGATATCCTCGGTGGCATGGGCGTGAAACACCTCATCCAGACAGGTGATGGGATTAATTTCCTCGTACGACAGCGGCAGGGTCGAAGATGCCTGTAAAACCAAAGCGTCTTTATTGCGAATGCCTTCGCTGGTTTCCTGACAACGCGCCGCGATCGGCTTATAGCCGGCTACCGAACGGCCCTGCGCGGCGAGCGCCTGCAGCAAGGCGCGGGAAACCACGGTTTTACCGACGTCGGTATCCGTGCCTGTTACAAATAAACGCTTTAACATGTTTTAATTGCCCCGAAATGCTCCATGAATCCAAATATCGCCGCATTAAGGCGAAGGAGACGAACGGGAAAATTCTAGGGGATGCTGAACGCACAGGGCTTGAGGTAGCGCAATCTTTTGTCGTTAAACGATAAGTATTACTGATGCTACCCTTGCAACAGTTGCACCAACAGCGAACCGTTGTACAAGGCTTCCTTCACCAATGCGGCGCCGGGCATGGTGCCCTTGTTGAAGAACTGAGTAGACTCCACCTGTACATGGTCGCTGTAAGCCGGCAACGACTGCTGACGAATACAAGAGGCGATGGCCGGATGCAGGATTTCCGCCGCGCGATTCAGCGGTGAACCGACCAGGATTTTTTCAGGGTTGAACAAGTTGACCATGATCGCCAGGATACGCCCCACGCTGTGACCCACGCCGAGGATGATGTCTTTGGCCAGTTGATCGCCCGCCAGCGCAGCATCGCACAGGGATTCAGCCGTCAGCGGCGCGCCGTGCAGGCTGGAGCTCATGGAGGTCGCGAGACGCTGCTGGGCGATCTCCAGGATGTTTTCAATACTGGCGACGGTTTCCAGACAACCGTGGTTGCCGCAGTAACAGCGTTTACCGTAAGGATCGACCTGCGTATGACCAATCTCTACCACACTATGGCTGCCGCCGTGCAGCACCCGCCCGCCGGTGATCACACCCGCCCCGACGTTGTGGTCGATCACCACCTGAATCACGTTCTGGCTGCCGCGCGAGGCGCCATACAGCGCTTCGGCCATGGTCCAGGCGCTGATATCGTGTTGCAGGTAGACCGGCAGCCCGGTGCGGGTTTCCAGCGCGGGCCCCAGCGGCATGTCCACAACATCGTAAAACGGCATACGATGCACCACGCCGGAGGCCACATCAATCATGCCCGGCAGCGTAATGGCGATCGCCGTCAGCCGCTCAAGTTTGCTTTGATGGCGGATAAAAAATTGGTCAACTTCACTGAGAATGCGTTTTAGCAGCGGTTCAGGGTGTTCGGCATCCAGCGGCAACAGCTCTTCCACCACCAGTTTGCTGCTGAGATCGCGCAGCGCGAGCGTAATGGTGCCGCGGCTGATACGAGCGGAAAGGTAATGCCAGGCTTCGGTGTCCAACACCAGCCCGACCGCCGGCCGCCCACGGCTGCCGACTTCCTGATATTCGTTTTCTTTAACCAGATGCGCTTCCAGCAGCTCACGCACGATTTTGGTGATGCTGGCGGGGGCGAGCTGCGCGCGTTTTGACAGTTCGATGCGCGAAATTGGGCCCAGTTGATCGATTAACCGATAAACTGCCCCTGCATTTGTTTGTTTGATTTGATCGATATGCCCAGGCTGCCCAACAGCAATCACAAACCTGCTCCTACTATTTTTCGCGCTTCTAAATAAAGACTAGAGGCTATGGTGGGGCTTTTGTAATACAGCGTCAACTATTTGATTCGTTATGTGATTTGCCGCACAAATTCGCCCCGCTTTCGCTGCGGATTGCGTTTTATTTGCGCAGCACTCCGTCATGGCAGCAACAGTGCCATCAGCGATTTGGCCGCAGCGGTCAGCGCCCTTTGGCGGTGATGCACCAACCAGACTTCGGTCATCGCCTCCGGTTCCGCCAGCGGCAGGTATTTCACCCCATCGACTTTCACCCGGCCAAAAGACGCCGGCAAAATAGAAATACCCAACCCGGAAGACACCAGGCCGATGATGGTCATCGCTTCACCGACTTCCTGGGTGATATAAGGCGTGATCCCCGCTTTGGCCAACAGCGACAGGATTTCGTCATGCAGCGCCGTGCCTACCTCTCGCGAGAAAAACACAAAGGGTTCTTCCGCCAGATGCTGAAAACGCAAGGTGCCGGGCGCAACATGGGTCAGCGGATGCCCTTCCGGCACCACCGCGACCAGTGGCTCGCACAGTAACAATTGATGCTTCAGCACCTCCGGCAAGCGCGTATTGCGCATCACGCCCAGATCCAGCTCGCCGTTCAGCAGCGGTTCGATCTGTTGCTTGGTGTTCACTTCACGCATTTTTATATGCACGTGCGGGTGCTGTTGGCGGTAAGCTCGCAAACTGCGCGATACCACGCTGATAAACGGAGCCGAAGAGGTGAAACCAATGGTCAACTCGCCCAGTTCGCCACGCTCCAGTCGCGCGGCCTTCTCCGCCGCACGGCTGACCTGATCGAGCACCTGATAAGCCTCTTTCAGGAACATTTCCCCCGCCTGCGTCAGGCTGACATTGCGGTTGTTGCGCGCCAACAAACGCGCGCCGACCATTTCCTCCAACGCCTGGATTTGCTGGCTGAGCGGCGGTTGCGAAATGCGCAGACGTTCCGCCGCACGACCGAAATGCAATTCTTCCGCCACGGCGACAAAATAACGCAGGTGTCTCAGTTCGATATTCATACTTTAAACATCTTAATTTGAATTATTAATATATTAGACAAAAAATTGAGCTCTCCCTATCATTTTGTTAACCCATGATGTGCTGATTTAAACCTCCCGACGTTCGGTAAGGAAAGACTGTGACAACCCCTGTGCGTTCTGCGGCTAGTATGCCGTCGACGCTGGCCGCCAACGACGATGCGGCTGCTGCGCCAAAAGCCAAACGCTCCACCCTGAATAAACTCCCTTACATCGAACGCGGAACGCCGCAGTTTATGCGCGTTACTCTGGCGCTGTTTTCCGCCGGGTTGGCTACTTTCGCCCTGCTGTACTGCGTGCAGCCGATCCTGCCGGTTCTGTCGCAAGACTTTGGCATCTCGCCGGCGGAAAGCAGCCTGTCGCTGTCGGCGTCCACCGGCCTGCTGGCACTCGGCCTGATGTTTACCGGCCCGCTGTCCGATGCCATCGGCCGTAAATCGGTGATGGTGGTGGCGCTGTTGCTGGCGGCAATATGCACCCTGATTTGCGCCTTTATGACCAGTTGGCACGGTATCTTGCTGATGCGCGCACTGATTGGGCTGTCGCTGAGCGGCGTGGCCGCCGTTGGCATGACTTACCTTAGCGAAGAAATCCACCCCAGCTTTGTCGCCTTTTCGATGGGGCTTTACATCAGCGGCAACTCCATCGGCGGCATGAGCGGCCGCCTGGTAACCGGGGTGCTGACCGATTTCTTCTCCTGGCGCGTATCGCTGGCGGTGATCGGGTTGTTCGCGCTGGCTGCAGCCTGCATGTTCTGGCGTATTCTGCCCGCGTCTACGCATTTTCGCGCCAGTTCGCTGCGCCCGCGTACCCTGCTGATTAACTTCAGGCTGCATTGGCACGACAAGGGCCTGCCGCTGCTGTTTGCCGAAGGTTTTCTGCTGATGGGCAGCTTTGTCACCCTGTTCAACTACATTGGCTACCGCCTGCTGTCCGATCCTTATCACCTCAGCCAGGCAATTGTCGGCCTGTTGTCGGTGGTGTATCTGACCGGCTCTTACAGCTCACCGAAAGCTGGCGCAATGACGTCTCGCTTCGGCCGTGGCCCGGTTCTGCTGGCTTCGATCCTGATTATGCTGATCGGTATCCTGATTACCGCACTGGCACCGGTAGCGGTTATTTTTATCGGCATGATGCTGTTTACCGCCGGTTTCTTTGCCGCCCATTCGGTTGCCAGCAGTTGGATCGGCCGCCGGGCGCGGCGCGCCAAAGGCCAGGCGTCTTCTCTTTATCTGTTTTGCTATTACGTCGGTTCCAGCGTCGCCGGTACGCTCGGCGGCGTGTTCTGGCACAGTTTCGGCTGGAACGGTGTGGTGGCGTTTATCAGCGTGATGTTGTTGCTGGCTCTGCTGGTAGTGCACTATCTGAAAAAACTGCCGGAAGCGGCGCGCGTCTGACCCCTCTCCTTGCCGCCTGTCTGTACGCAGAAACAGGCGGCAACCTTAATTCCCCTGCCAGGCTGGACCACTGGGGGCCTGGTGTTATCACTGTGGCCGAGGTTGCCCTTTCGTTTGCCGTTCTCTTATTGTATGTTGTAACTAAAATTCGAGGTGAATGATGGATAAATACGGTTTAATCGGCAGGATGAATGCGTGTTTCACCGAGCTGGAGCAGGCTCTGGCCGCGCTCCACCAGCAGATCCTCCCGCTGCGGCTGCTGGCGGCACGGGTGTTCAGCCTGCCGGAAATCGAGAAAGGCAAAGAGCACGCGGCGGTGGAGCAAATCGCCGTCGAGCAACATGTCGGCCAGGCGGCGCGCGACCTCGCACTGGAACACTACCAGCGGCTGTTTATCCATCACAATAAACACAACGTCAGCAGCAAGGCGGCGGTACGCTTGCCCGGCGTGATCTGTCTGGCCGTGGAGTTGCCGCAATACCAGGCATTGCAGGCGCAGATTGCCCTGATTAATCGGCTGAAGGCCGAACTGGAGCAGATTATCACCGTCGAGTCGGGCCTGGCGCCGGAGCAGCGGTTTGATTTCGTCCACACTCACCTGCATGGCCTGATCACCCTCAGCGCCTATCGCGCCATCACCGCCCTGAGCAATCCTGATTCGGTCCGCTTCGGCTGGGCCAATAAACACATTATCAAAAACGTGAAACGCGACGATATCTTGGCTCAGTTGGAAAAGAGCCTGAAGGCCGGGCGCGCAGTGCCGCCACATAATCGCGAGCAGTGGGCAGAATTGGTTAGCCGCGAGATCGATGACGTCAGCCGCCTGCCGCAACAGGCGGTGCTGAAAATCAAACGCCCGGTGAAGGTACAACCGATCGCCCGGGTGTGGTATCAGGAGCGGCAAAAACAGGTGCAACACCCCTGCCCGCTGCCGCTGATCGCCCTGTGCCAGGAGGAAAGCGGCGCGCAGGTGCCGAAGATTGGCGAGCTGCTTAATTACGACGCCGCAACGGTCAAGCACAAGTACAAACCGGATGCCAAACCGCTGCGGCTACTGGTCAAACGGCTACATCTGTATACCGACGCACCTACAGGCTGAGCGCGTAGCCCCGCAGGCGGTGGCCGTCCGGATCGGTGGCGACGAAGGTATAACCGAAATCGAGCGACACCGGTTGCTGGATAATCTCCACCCCCAGCTCACGCCACTGCTGGCAAAGCGCGTCTACTTGCTGCGGGTGCTCGCACAGAAAACCAATCTCACCGCCACCACCGGCAGCCGTTGCGGCCGGTTCCACGGTATGCTTCGACCACATCGCCAGTTTGAAGCCGTTACTCATTACAAACAGCGCGAAGGTGGGTGAAAGCTCCACCGGCTCCCGCCCCAGTAACCGGCGATAGAAAACGACGCTTTTTTCCGGGCTATCGACGTAAAGCAGAGTCATGTTTGGGGTTGTCATCAGACTGTCCTCATGGCTGAAGGGAACCTGCGGTTCCCGATAGCGATAAATTAGCCCGCCCTGCTGACAGTTTTTGGCAGTAGTGATTATTGTTTACTGGGGAGTAATGCCTTGAATTTCATACCACTCTTTCAACAGCACGCGGCGGCCGCGTGGGTAGCGCTGCGCCAGCGGCGTAGCCAGACGGATACGATCGAGGCGGAAATGGCGGAACTCCTGGCGCAGCTCGCACCAGGCGACCAGCATGCGCGCCTGTTCAAAATAGCCAAGCGCGAACGGCCACAAAATGCGTTCGCTGATTTTACCGGCAAGATCGCAATAATTTACGGCGAGCTTGCGCTCCTGGCGGATAACATCGCGGATCAGCATCACCGTTTCGTCCGCCACCTGAGCCACGTCTATCGGCCCAATCAACAGGGTGTTGGCTTCCAACTCATCGCGTAGCGCGGCGGGCAGAACGTCGGCAATTTTCGCCAGCGCATTATTCGCCGCGCCGGCCAATTGGGTGTCGCCACGCCGCCCCACCCAGCGCATTCCCAGCACCAGCGCTTCGATTTCCTGCGGCGAGAACATCAGCGGCGGCAGCATAAAACCGGGCCGCAACACATAACCCACCCCCGCCTCCCCGACGATCTCCGCCCCCTGCTGTTGCAACGTGGCGATATCGCGGTACAGCGTACGCATGCTGATGTTCATTTCCTGCGCCAGCGCATGGCCGGCGACCGGATAACGATGACGCCGCAGGATCTGCATCAGATCCAGTAAACGTTCGGTACGTGACATGTCATGACTCCCTGCACAAGGCTTGCTGGACAACATCGGCGAATGCCCTGGCTTTGGCGGGGGCGAAATGGCCGCCAGGAAAAACGGCCCAGAGTTCTAACGGCGGCAATTGCCAGTCGGTCATGACCTTCATAACGGCCCCACTTTGCAATTCACTGCGAAACAGCCCTTCGCCGGCCACGGTAGCGCCAAATCCAGACAGCACCAACTCGCGCAAGCATTCGGCGGCATTGACCCGCATTCGCCCCTGTAAACGCAGCGCGCGGGTTTCCCCATGCCGGCTGAATGACCAATTTTCAGCGCCGCTGCGGCGTTGATAGACCACCATTTCATGCTGCGCCAAATCTTCGGGCCGCAGAGGAACGCCTGCGGAGGAAAAGTAAGCTGGGGTCCCCATGACGCACTGCTCTATTTCACCCAACTTGCGAGCGGTAAAGGACGAGTCGTCCAGGCTACCGGTGCAAAGCGCGATATCCACACCTTCCTCTATCAGTGACAGGTTGCCGTCATCCAGCAACAGATCGATGCCCAAACGAGGATTGGCTTGCAGGAAAGCGGTCAAATCGGGCAAAGCGACTATTCGGGCAAATACCGCCGCGGAGGAGACCCGTAGCCTGCCGCTTAGGCCCGCCCCACCTTCCCGAACCAAGGATTCCGTTTCCGCCAGTTCATTCAGGATACGTTTCGCCCGTTGATAAAGTTGTTGGCCGGCATCCGTGGGCCGCAGCCCGTGCGTAGAACGCAGCATCAATCGCGTATTCAACTGTTGCTCGAGCCGGGCCACGGTTTTTGAAACCGCCGGTTGCCCTACGTTCAATCTGCGGGCGGCGGCGGTGAAGGACTCCGTTTCGCACACGCAGATAAAGGTTTCCAAATCAGAAAATTTGCCCACATCATTCCTTAAGGGAATAACCATTAGCGTTTTTGGCAGTCTACACTGGCCGTTAAGGAATGGGCAAGATGGCGATAATAAGCCCACCAACAGGGAGCCATGATGAAACTTCAGGACAAACTCGACGCTTTCAAGGCTGAATTTGAAGCCGGTAAATTGCCCTTTACGCTGGAGGCACAAGATCATGAGCTGATGCGCCGCGCAATAAATGAACTTAACGCCACGGGCGCCGCTGCACGAGCGTTGAAATGCGGGGATACAGCCCCCGCGTTTGAGTTACCGGATGCGGACAATACGCGCTTGTCTTCCCACGATCTTCTGGCGAATGGGCCGTTGATTATCAGCTTCTTTCGCGGCGCGTGGTGCCCTTACTGCAACATCGAGCTACAGACTCTGGAAGCCGCTCAGCCGGAATTGAAATCCCGCCAGGCGCAGCTAGCGGCCATTTCCCCCCAGACGACGCGCGGCAACCGCCAATCAATCCGCGACAATGCGCTCACCTTTCCTTTGCTTAGCGATCATGGCAATCGACTGACCGCACTTTTCGGGCTACGTTACAAGCTGCCGGACAATCTGCGCGACCTGTATCTCAACCGACTCAATCTCGATTTAACCCGGTTAAATCAGGACGACAGCGGCACGCTCCCGATACCGGCACGCTATGTCATCGCCCAGGATGGCCGAATCCTTTATGCCGAAGTGAATGCCGATTACACCCGTCGGCCAGATCCGCTGGAGCTGCTGCCGGTGCTCGACGCTTTACGCTGATACCGAAAGGGGCGCAGTCATAAATGAACTGCGCCCCTTGGTGACGATCAAAGGTGGAAGGTTACTTCTTCATGCTGCCGACCATTTCTTCCGGGCGCACCCATTGATCGAATTGCTGCTCGGTCAGGTAACCCAGTTTCAGCGCTGCGGCTTTTAGCGTCAGCCCTTCTTTATGCGCTTTCTTGGCGATTTCCGCCGCTTTGTCATAGCCGATATGGGTATTCAAAGCGGTAACCAGCATCAAAGATTCGTTCAACAACTGGCTAATGCGATCGCGGTTGGGTTCGATGCCCACCGCGCAGTGCTCATTAAAGCCCTGCATGCCGTCGGCCAGCAGCCGGATAGACTGCAGATAGTTGTGGATCACCATCGGACGGAACACGTTCAGCTCAAAGTTACCGGAAGCGCCGCCGATATTCACCGCCACGTCGTTGCCCAGCACCTGAGCGCACAGCATGGTCATCGCCTCGCACTGGGTCGGGTTGACCTTGCCCGGCATGATGGAGCTGCCCGGTTCGTTTTCCGGAATGGAAATCTCGCCAATGCCGCAGCGCGGGCCGGAGGACAACCAACGCACATCGTTGGCGATTTTCATTAATGAGGCCGCCAGCCCTTTCAGCGCTCCGTGCCCATGCACCAACGCATCGCAGGTCGCCAACGCTTCAAATTTGTTGGGTGCGGTAACGAACGGCTGACGGGTCAAGTCGGCCAGCGCCCTGGCGACGCGCACCGCATATTCAGGATGGGTGTTCAGCCCGGTCCCCACCGCCGTGCCGCCCAACGCCAGCTCGCAAATGTGCGGAATGCTGGCTTCAATGTGCTGCAAATTATGTTGCAGCATCGCCGCCCAGCCGGAAATTTCCTGGCCTAGCGTCAACGGTGTGGCGTCCTGCAGATGGGTGCGGCCGATTTTGACGATATCGCGGAAGGCTTCCGCTTTGTCGCTCAGCGTTTTGTGCAGCACTTTCAGTTCGGGGATCAGATGTTCGCGCACCGCTATCACCGCCGCCACGTGCATCGCGGTCGGGAACACGTCGTTGGAGCTCTGGCTCTTGTTGACATCATCGTTCGGGTGCACGCGCCGCTCTTCGCCGCGTACCCCGCCCAACAGCTCGCTGGCGCGGTTGGCCAGCACTTCGTTCATGTTCATGTTGGTCTGGGTGCCGGAACCGGTTTGCCAGATCGACAGAGGGAATTCGTCCGGGTGTTTGTCCGCCAACACCTCATCGGCGGCGTTGATGATGGCTTCAGCGCGTTCTGCAGGCAACAGCCCCAGATCCCGATTTACCCCGGCGGCGGCGCGTTTGGTCAGCGCCAGTGCATGAATCAATGCCGTCGGCATCTTTTCGGAAGAAATGCGAAAATGCGCCAGAGAACGCTGCGTTTGCGCGCCCCATAGCCGATCGGCCGGCACTTCGATGGGCCCCATGGAGTCTTTTTCAATACGAACGGCTGCCATCACTGTCTCCTTAGTACAATTCCTAAAAATGTACGATTACGCCAACGCGCTCAAGCCTGTCGGCACGCCCATTCAGTATAGTGACATAATAACTATTCGCATTAAGAGAGTTGCCTCACAGCATTTTTTCTCCATTTCTTTTTTATTGCATGGCTATTATTTCGTTGCCGTTTCCCTCCTGTGCCCCGCCCGCGCTTCATTAACGCGCCAATACAATAAAAATCACCCTCGGACGCCCGGCTCAGGTATTTTCGCTAATCTGTCACTATTTAGTGATGATGCTGATTGTAGGCATTAATCCTTTCATCTTGCAGATGATTGATTTCATCATAAGCATCCTGCCGTTCGTTATGACGATATATCCCTGCGCCGACCGCCGCGACGGGGAGAGTTACCCTCGGTACCGCGGTGACCGCAACCGGCGCCGGCACCACGATAACCGGCGCTGGAGCGACAATCGCCGGGCCCGGCACCACCACGACCGGGCGACGAACGCCATAACCATAAGCATGAGTAACAACGACAGCCGCATGGGCGCCGGAAGTGCACATAATCAAAACCAGTAATAATTTTTTCATCAGCGCCTCAGCGTTTAAATAACCATAATCAAAAGAATCCATTTAATTGCCTGCACTGTAGAACGCTACTGTTTTCCGATTTAAGCCCTTTGTGTGGTTGCCAATAAAAAAAACCACATAATGATGACATAAATATTCAGTGAGTAATAATTCACGTCAACATTCATACATTGAAATATAACGGTGTGAAATAACGTCAAAATGGCATTTAGCGTTTCCATTAATAGCCAGAGCAAAACCTGCCGATGCAACACCCTCTTCACAATCCCTTTCTACCGGCGTTTTTTTACCCGCCTGCAACCCCGTCGAACCGCCAGAGGCATTTGTGACGCTTATTGTTATCACGTTATACTTCGCCCATACCGAACAGCAGCGCGTTGCAAATGTTATTTACCTCTGAAGGACGCAAGCGCACCCCTTGTTTGATCGCGCACCTGATTGAGCGCCATCGGATGAGCGTATGATGGGTGCGCAGAGTCTGCTTGTTTTAGCCTTATAATCAGTCAGCTACTCCTCGCCACTTTGGCGGCGAACGCAAAGGATGTTTATCAAGATGCAAAAAATGACCAACGCAGTGCAAAACTATGCATGGGGCAGTCACGACGCCTTAACCCGGCTATATGGCATCGCCAACCCGCAGGGGCAACCGATGGCGGAGCTGTGGATGGGCGCTCACCCGAAGAGCAGCTCCCGCGTGGCGGATGCCAAGGGCAATTTGCGCTCGTTGCGCGACCTCATTGATGAAGACCAACCCAAACAGCTGGGCGCCGACGTTGCCCGCCGCTTTGGCGAACTGCCGTTCCTGTTCAAAGTACTGTGCGCCGATCAGCCGCTGTCGATCCAGGTGCACCCCAGCAAGTCCGCCGCCGTTGTCGGTTTTGCCAAAGAAAACGCCGCCGGCGTTCCGCTGGATGCGGCCGAGCGCAATTATAAAGACCCAAACCACAAACCGGAGCTGGTGTTTGCGCTGACCCCGTTCCTGGCGATGAACGGCTTCCGCGAGCTGTCCGACATCGTTTCTCTGCTGCAGCCGATTGCCGGGGCGCACCATGATATCGCCGCCTTCCTGCAACAACCGGACGTCGCGCACCTGTCAACGCTGTTTGCCAGCTTGCTGGCGATGAGCGGTGAGCAGAAGTCGCTGGCGCTCGGGGTGCTGAAAGCCGCGCTGAACAACCAACAAGGCGAACCCTGGGATACCCTGCGCTTTATCGCCGGTTTCTACCCGGACGACAGCGGCCTGTTCTCGCCTCTGCTGTTGAATGTGGTGCAGCTCAAACCGGGCGAAGCGATGTTCCTGTATGCCGAAACACCGCATGCGTACCTGAAAGGCGTGGCGCTGGAAGTCATGGCCAACTCGGACAACGTGCTGCGCGCCGGTCTGACGCCTAAGTTTATCGATATTCCTGAATTGCTGGCTAACCTGCAGTTCCGTCCGCAGCCGGTTTCCGGCCTGCTGACCCAACCGGAAAAACGCGGCGATGAGCTGTTCTTCCCGATCCCGGTCGAGGATTTTGCCTTCTCGCTGCACGATCTTTCCGCGACACCGCAGACGCTGGCGCAAAACAGCGCGGCCATCGTGTTCTGCGTCGAAGGCGAAGCGGTGCTGGAAAAACAGGGGCAGCAACTGGCGCTGAAGCCGGGTGAGTCCTGCTTTATCGGCGCTTTCGAGTCCCCGGTCAGCGTTAGCGGTTCAGGCCGAATCGCGCGCGTTTATAATCTGTTGCCGTAGTCACTCGGTAAATTTCAGCAAATTAGTTGCTAAAAAGAGTGGGTTACCTTCACAATTAAACGCCTGCGGGCGTTTTTTTGTTGGCCCAAACTTGCCCATCCATCTGTTTGCAACAGATGGCTTAATAAAGGATGAACAGAACTATGAAAAAATCGTTAGTCGCTGTCAGCGTCATTGTGGTTCTTGGCGCGGCATGGACCGGGGCTTCCTGGTACACCGGCAAACTGATCGAGCAACGGATGGGTGAAGTGGTTGATAACGCCAACAGCCAACTGAAAGCCTACCTGCCGAAAGCCGGTGTCAAACTGGGTTATGAAAATTACCAGCGCGGCATTTTCAGCAGTAAAATCCGTTATGTGCTGCGTGCCGACGGCAGCGTCACCACCGACGATGCCGCACTGAAGCCCGGCGACGAAGTGGCGTTCCTGGAAACCATCGATCACGGCCCTTTCCCGTTCGCCCAACTGAAAAAATTCAATCTGTTGCCGAGCATGGCCTCAGTGCATACCGAGCTGGAAAACACCCCGGCGACCAAAGGCCTGTTTGACATTACCAAAGGCAAGTCGCTGTTCACCGCCGACTCGCGCATTTCATACAGCGGCGACACCTCGTCGGCCATAGACGTGATCCCGCTGGAATACACCAAAGACAAATCGGCGCTGAAGTTCAGCGGTGCCACCATCAATGCCGATGTTTCGCGCGATATGAAGGCCTTCACTCTGGATGCCGGCAGCGACAGCGCCGTGATCAGCGGCCCGAATCAATTCGGCCAGATCGAACAGGTTACCTTGCAAGGCGCTACGCTGAAGAGCCAGACCCATGCCGGCCAGTTCGATCTCAGCCTCGGCGACCAGAACATGGCGGTGAAGCAGATCAAGGTTGCCGTTGACGGTAAAGATACCCTGACGCTGGACGGCTTTAACCTGGCGAGCAAGTTCGGCGAGAAAGACAGCAACCTGAACGGCCAGATCGATTACACCATGGATGCGCTGAAGATCCAGAACAGCGACTTCGGTTCCGGCAAGCTGTCGCTGAAAATCGACAAACTGGACGCCAAGTCGCTGAAAGAGTTTGCCGACCGTTACAACCAGCAGGCGCTGGCGATGCTGCAACAGGGCCAACCCGTCGATCCGGTCGCTTACCAGCAGCAAACCACCGATATCTTGCTGCAAAACCTGCCGTTGTTGCTGAAAGGCAATCCAAGCATCAGCATTGCGCCGCTGAGCTGGAAAAACAGCAAGGGTGAAAGCACCTTTACCCTGAATCTGGATCTGACCGATCCGGCGCAGGCCGGTTCCCCGGCACAATCGCCGGACCAGCTGATTGCCCGTTCGGTGAAAAAACTGGACGCCAGCCTGAGCATTCCGGTCGCGATGGCCACCGAAACCACCTCACAGACGGCATTGCTGCAAGGCTATAGCGCGGAAGAAGCGCAAAAGCTGGCACAGCAACAGGTGCAAGGGCTGGCGGCGATGGGCCAGATGTTCAAACTGACCACCCTGAAAGACGACGTGATTGGCAGCAGCTTCCACTATGCCGACAACCAGGTTGATCTGAACGGCAACAAAATGACGCTGCAAGAGTTCATCGGCATGTTCGGCCTGCTGGGTGCACCGGCAGAAGATGAAGCACCGGCTCAGGATGCAGTTCCTGCACCGGCACAGTAAGCGATAAATCGTTGTTCCCCGGGGCTCCTGTACGGAGCCCCGGTTTTATGCCCCGATCCCGTCGTACACCGCATCGCGGATCTGCTGCGGATACTGCCCACTCATGCCTTCAAACGCCGTGTTGGTCAACGCCACCACGCTTAACGCCGCCTGCGGATCGTAAAACCAGCTGTGACCATACACGCCGCCCCATTGCAGGGTGCCATTATGCTGCGGCGTGGCCGCCAGTTGCGCATCCGCAAGAACCGCGCCGCCGAAACCAAACCCCCATCCCGGTCCCTGAACCTCGGCTTCAGCCCCCACGTGCGGCTGGCGCATCAGCGCCACGGTCTCGGGCTGCAAAATGCCGTCACCGCCAGTGCGCAGCGTCTCCACCAGCCGCAGTACGTCGTCGGCGTCACCGACCATGCCGGCCCCACCAGAGGCATAAGCCAACGGATCAAGCGCTCGTGATGGCGACAGTTCGATATCAAAACCAAAACCTTCCGGCAGCGTCAGCCGCATCCCCTCTTGTATCGGCTCCGGCCTGGCGCTGGTATCGTGATAAGCGGTCGCCAGGTTGTCGGCATCGGTGGTGTAAAAACCGGTATTGCCCAGCCTCAACGGCTGTGCGACCCAGTGTTCGAACACCTGCGGCAACGGCTCCCCCGCCGCCTGTTCCAACACCGCGCCCAGCACGTCGATCGCCAGTGAATAATTAAAAGCGCTGCCGGGTTCGGCCAGCAGCTCCGCCTGTGCTAACAAGCGCAAATTCTGCTCCAGCGTTAGCGACGACAACTCCATTCCATCTTGAATGCCCAACCGCTGATACGGGCCGTCCGCGGGCTGGTTCAGGCGATAATCCAGCCCGGCGGTGTGGCTCAGCAGGTGACGAATTTTAATCTCCGGACGGCGACCGTCGGCCAACGCCGGGGTGAACCACGGCAGCCAGCGGCTTACCGCATCGTCCAGGCTCAACTTTTGTCGCTCGATCATGCGCATCGCCGCCAGCGTGATATAAGGCTTGGACACCGACGACAGGCGGAACTGCGTTTCACGCCGCATTGGCCGTTGCAATTCACGGTCGGCATAACCGGCAGCCCCGGCATAAACCACTTCGCCCCGTTGCGCCACCAGCACCACGCTGCCCACCAGGCGCCCTTCGTCGATCGCCCTCTGGCTGACCACCTGCACTCTTTCTGCTAATGACTGATTCGCTGTCGGCATGTTTTGTTGTTCTCTTTGAAGGAATAGAATCAGTCTATCCTGTCTATTATAAAATTAAATATCGGGTTACTTAACGAATCATTAAGCAGGAATTAGCAATCGATGAGTTCACTGTTACAGTTGCTGCCGTTCTTCGAAGCCGTCGCCCGGCTGGGCAGCTTTACCCAAGCGGCCAACCAGCTGGGCGTTACGCCACCGGCGGTGTCGCAAAACATTCAGGCGCTGGAAACGCGGCTGGGCGTCAGGCTATTCAACCGCACCAGTCGTTCGGTACGGCTGAGCGATGAAGGAAAGATTTTTTACCGGCGGGTGGCGCCGGCCATGAGCCAAATAGACGTGGCGGCGGACGATCTCCGCATCCTGCGCGGGCAACCTTCCGGCCTGCTGCGCATTACCTTGCCGCAACTGGCCGCGTCCCTGCTGGTGATGCCTTATCTGGAGGAGTTTCAGGCACGTTACCCCGAAGTACAGCTTGAGCTGTTTACCGACGACCATTTTTCCGATCTGGTGCTCGGCAGCTTCGATGCCGGCATCCGTATGCGCGCGATGTTGCAGAAAGACATGATTGCGGTGCCGATCGATAACGGCCAACGGCGAGTGGTGATCGCCTCTCCCGGCTATCTGACGCAACGCGGCGTACCGCTTACGCCGGCGGCACTGAGCGAGCATAATTGCCTGCGCTACCGTTTCCCCGGCAGCGGCAAATTTGAGCCCTGGTATTTCAGGCAGAATGACGGGCACCTGACGCTGGAGGTCGGCGGCAGCCTGATTTTCAATGAGGATCGGCTGATAAAAGACGCTGCACTGGCGGGGCTAGGCATGACCCAGCGCTTTCGCGGTACGGTGCTGCGCGAGCTGGAAAGCGGTCAATTGGTGGAAGTATTGGCGGATTACGCCGGCGATTCGCCCGGTTTTTTCATCTATTTCCCTGCCAGCCGTCATATGCCGCTCAAACTGCGGGTATTTATTGATTTTATGCGCGAGAAACAGCCGTTGCAGGATAAGCCTCAGAGCGCCATTACGGCGCCCTGAGGCTGCGACTTAAGGTTTTTCCAACGCCTGTACGATGCGGTAAGTGGCCGCCACCCGATCGTCATTCGGGAACCATTTGTTGGCCAGCATCACCACGGCAATCTTTTGCTTGGGCAAAAACACCGCATAGGTAGAGAAGCCGCCGGTCGAGCCGGTTTTATTGAACCAGGCCGCGCCCTGTTCCCGTTGCGGCGGCGTAATGGTGGTGGCAGGGGTGCCGTTCATGATCATCCCGGCATTGTTGCCCTCCGTCAGGCGCGCCAGCGCCACCGGATAAGGGTAGCTTTCCCACATCAGATCCTGGGTGAATACCCCTGCCCGGTAATAGCCGGTATGGGTTTCGTCCAGCGCCTTGCGCCATTTATCCCCCACCTTCGCGACCTGCATATTGGCCTCGAGGTAGCGGATCAGATCCTGCGCATTGGATTTGACGCCGTAGGATTCGGCATCCAGCGGTCCCGGAGTGACCCTCACCGGCTGGTCTTTTTTGTTGTAGCCCTGGGCGTAATTCGCCATTTGGCCGGTCGGCACGTTAATGTAGCTGTGCGTCAGCCCCAGAGCCGGGAACAAGCGTTGTTCCATCGCCTGAGCAAAGGGTTGGTTCAGGCTTTTGGCCGTGATCATCCCCAGCATGCCGATACCCAGATTGGAATAAACGCGGGTGCTGCCCGCCGGTTGAGATGGCTGCCATTGCTTGTAATAGGCCATCAACTGCGCGTCGTTGGTCACCTCGTCCGGCACAAACAGCGGCAGCCCGGAAGTGTGAGTCGCCAGATTCAGCAGGCTGACATGGTCAAACGCGCTGCCGCGCAGCTCCGGCAGGTAACGGCTGGCCGGCTCGGCGAACGACAGTTTGCCCTCATCGTTGGCATAGGCCGCCAGCGTGGCGGTGAAGGTTTTGCTCAGCGAGCCGATTTCAAACAGCGTCTGGTTGGTGATGGGTTTGCCGGTCTGTTTGGACGCCACGCCATAATGATAAAACTGCTGTTTCCCCTCCACCGATACCGCGATCGCCATGCCCGGCACGCCATATTTCTGCATCAGCGGTTGAACGATGGCATCGATGTCGACTTTATCTGCGGCATGGCCTGCCGGTATCGCCAGTGCGGTCAGCAACGCCACCGCCAGCTTATGGATTCTCTTCATGATAACAAGCTCATTGTGTTGAAGGGCTGCCGCCAATAGATTTTTTTGTCAGTCGGCGTGACCCTATCCTTGAGTGATTATACCCGGCGAATTTCACGTTGCAGCCAACAACGCTGCGGCCTGAAAGGCATGGGTATCGATTATTCCTTGGCTCGCCGCAGGATAACTGCAACGAGTGCGCAAAATATCGGTGTTTATCCCTCACCTGACAAGCGATAATAATTTCACCTAGCCAAAAGGAAAACTTATAGGTTGTTATGCGTAACCGACTGCCGCTGAACGCACTGCGTGCTTTTGAATCTTCCGCCCGCCACCTTAACTTTACCCGCGCCGGGCTGGAACTGAGCGTGACCCAGGCCGCCGTCAGCCAGCAGGTGCGAATGCTGGAAGAACAGCTGGGCATTGTGCTGTTCAAGCGCCTGCCGCGCGGTCTGGATCTTACCGAAGAAGGCCAGGCGCTGCTGCCGGTGTTAACCGAATCCTTTGACCGCATCGAGTCGGTACTGCAGCAGTTTGAAGGCGGCCATTTTCATGAGGTACTGACGATTGCGGTGGTCGGTACCTTTGCGGTCGGCTGGCTGATGCCGCGGCTGGCGTCGTTCAGGGAGGCCCACCCGTTTATCGATCTGCGTATCTTGACCAACAACAATCTGGTCAACCTATCGGCGGACGGCATGGATTTCGCCATTCGCTTCGGCGAGGGGCTATGGCCCGCGACCTGCAATATCAAACTGTTTGACGCGCCGTTGACGGTGTTGTGCCCACCGGAGGTCGCCGTGCGGCTGCGTTCACCGGAAGATCTTAAAAACGAGCTGCTGATGCGCAGTTACCGCAAGGATGAATGGGAACGCTGGTTTGCCGCCGCGCAGATCGCCCCCTGGCGCATTAACGGCCCGGTGTTCGATGCGTCGCGATTGATGGTTGAGGGGGCGATAAACTGCGGCGGTGTGGCGTTGGCTCCCGCCAGTATGTTCGCCCGGGAATTGCAGGGCGGGCTGCTGGTGCGCCCCTTTGCCGCCGAAGCGAATCTGGGCGGCTATTGGCTGACCCGCCTGAAATCCCGCGCAATGACCCCGGCGATGAAAATCTTCGAAGGCTGGCTGCAACAGCAGGCCCGGCAAGAACAGGCTTAGGCCGAACCGCGCTCGATCAGTCGCGGCGGCAGCATGACGTTTTGCGCCGGCAACCCGGCGTCGCCAATCCGCTGCAACAAGCGTGAAGCCGCGCTGCGCCCAACCTCCAATGCCGAGCTGGACACCAGGGTCAGCGGCGGCTCGGTCAGTTCGGCTTCAGGCACGTCGCCAAAACCAATCAGCGCCACCTGTTGACCATAATAGGTGTCCACGCCTTCCGAACCTATGCTACGCCCGCTGCGCACAATGCCGAAATAAGCGCCCAACGCCACCGAAGCCTTGTGACACACCAGCGCGCTGATGTTCGGGTATTGGCGCAGCAGGTTTTCCGCCGCCTCCGCCGCCGCCCGCTGATGGCCATCGCATTCGACAATCCATTCGGAGCGAAAAGGCAGACCATACTGCACCAGCGTGGCGCAAAAGCCCCCCAGCCGTTCCGCGCGGGTCAGTGAGCTGCTCTGGCCGCCCAGATAGGCAATTTGGCTGTGGCCGCGTTTGATCAGGAATTCCGTGGCCATCTTGGCGGCCTGCATGTTGTCCGGGCGCACCACGTCGACGCCTTCCAGCCCGTTCGAACGCGCGGCGCACACCAGGGGAACACCCTGCTCTGCGGCCTTCTCCTTCAGGCCCGCCGCCGAACGCATACCGCCCGCCAACACCATACCGTCGACACCGTGTTCCAGCAGCGTGTCAAAACAGCGCATCAGCCCTTTGCCGTCGCGGCCGCTCTGGGTGAGGAACAGCACTTTGCCGTGCGCCTCCAGCACCTCGCTCAGGCCCGCGGTCATTTCGGCATAAAAAGGGTCGCAGATATCGCGCAGGATCAGCCCTATCACGCCTGATTCACCGCCACGCAACGTCGCAGCCTGGCGGTTGCGCACATAACCCAGCCGTTCGATCGCCTCATTGACCCGCGTCACTGTGGTGCCCGAAATACGCCCCTTGCCGCTCAGCACCAGTGAAACGGTGGTGACGGAGACGCCAGCCTGCTGTGCGACATCGGTGATGGTGATCTTTTTGATGGTCATAACCCCTGCAAGCCCGATCCTGGGCATAGTGTGCAAACGCTGCAGCCTGAAAGCCATAGGGCCTGTCTGTGAAACAATGGTATACCGAATCTCTTTGTTCGGTAAAACGTTTTACTGGCATAACCATTGTCACCGTAAAGCACCTGCCATAATTGTGATTAGCGGCGCATTTTTGCTAGGTAAAACGTTTTATCTTATTTTTACCTAACAGGGGCACACATCACTTTTGCACGTTTTTTTCGCCAGGAGCCGCCGGTCATGCCAGCATCTAAAAAACAAAAAATAACGCTCTGGGAGTTTTTCCAGAGCCTGGGCAAAACATTCATGCTGCCCGTCGCCTTGCTGTCTTTTTGCGGCATCATGCTGGGGATCGGCAGTTCGCTGAGCAGCCGCGATGTCATCACTTTGCTGCCTTTTATCGGCCACCCCGCCTTCCAGTTGCTGTTCACCTGGATGAGCAAGATAGGCTCTTTTGCCTTTAGTTTCTTGCCGGTGATGTTCGCCATCGCCATTCCGCTGGGCATGGCTCGCGAAAACAAAGGCGTCGCCGCGTTCTCCGGCTTTGTCGGCTTTGCCGTGCTGAACCTGGCCACCAATTTTTATCTGACCACGACCGGCATCCTGCCCACCACCGACCCGCTGGTGTTAAAAGCCAATAACATCCAGAACATCCTCGGTATCCAGTCAATCGACACCGGCATTTTGGGCGCGGTGATCGTCGGCATTATCGTTTATCTGCTTCATGAGCGTTTCAATACCATCCGTCTGCCGGATGCGCTGGCGTTCTTCGGCGGCACCCGCTTTGTGCCGATCGTCACCACCCTGGTGCTGGGCCTGTGCGGGCTGGTTATTCCGTTGATCTGGCCCTGGTTCGCCGCCGGCATCAACGGCCTCGGCTGGGTGATCAACGGCGCGGGCGCTTTTGGCCCGATGATTTTCGGCACCGGCGAACGCCTGCTGTTACCCTTCGGTTTGCACCATATTCTGGTGGCGCTGATCCGCTTTACCGAGGCGGGCGGCACGCTGGACGTTTGCGGCCACAGCGTCAGCGGCGCCCTGACCATTTTCCAGGCGCAGCTCTCCTGCCCAACCACCACCGGCTTTGCCGAAAGCGCTACCCGCTTCCTGTCGCAGGGCAAAATGCCGGCGTTCCTCGGCGGCCTGCCGGGTGCGGCGTTGGCGATGTATCACTGTGCCAGGCCGGAAAACCGACATAAAATTAAGGGCCTGCTGATCTCCGGCGTGGTGGCCTGCGTGGTCGGCGGCACCACCGAGCCGATCGAGTTCTTGTTCCTGTTCGTAGCGCCGTTCCTGTACTTCATCCACGCCATTCTGACCGGGCTGGGCTTCACCCTGATGGCGCTGCTGGGCGTGACCATCGGGAACACCGACGGTAATATCATCGATTTCGTGGTGTTCGGCATCCTGCACGGCACCGCCACCAAGTGGTATCTGGTGCCGATTGTCGCCGCCATCTGGTTTGCCGCCTACTACGCCATTTTCCGCTTCTCCATCCAGCGCTTTAACATCAAAACGCCGGGCCGCGAGAGCGACACCGCCGCCAGCCAAAGCGCGCCTATCGGTACGGTCGGTAGATCCGGTTATAACGTGCCGGCCATTTTGGCGGCGCTGGGCGGCAGCGAAAATATCGTTTCGCTGGATAACTGCATCACCCGCCTGCGCCTGTCGGTCAGCGACATGAGCCAGGTGGATGACGCGGCGCTGAAGGCCAACCGCGCCATTGGCGTAGTGCACCTCAATGACCATAATCTGCAAGTGGTGATCGGCCCGCAGGTACAATCGGTGAAAGATGAATTAGACTCACTGATAGCGGCATCGCAACCTGCTGCCGCCCTGCAGGGAGCGTCACATGTTTGATTTTTCTACTCCGATCGATCGGCACGGCACCTGGTGCACGCAGTGGGATTACATTGCCGACCGCTTTGGCAGCGATGACCTGCTGCCGTTCACCATCTCCGATATGGATTTCGCTACCGCCCCCTGCATTATCGAGGCGCTGCAACAGCGCCTGCAGCACGGCGTGCTGGGCTACAGCCGCTGGCAGCATGAGGATTTTCTCGGCGCGGTGCGCCACTGGTATCAGCAGCGTTTCAATACGCCGATCGACACCGGGATGGCGGTTTACGGCCCGTCGGTGATCTACATGGCAGCACAGATGATCCGCCTGTGGTCGGCGCCGGGGGAATTTGTGGTCACTCACACGCCGGCCTATGACGCCTTTTACAAGGTGATCCTCGGTAATCAGCGCCAACTGTTGGCCTGCCCGCTGCACAAGGACGGCGACCAATGGCTGTGCGATATGGCGCACCTGGAAGCGCTGCTGGCGCGGCCGCAAACCAAGATCCTGCTGTTGTGCAGCCCGCATAACCCGACCGGCAAGGTGTGGAGCGTGGCGGAGTTGCAGCAGATGGCCGAGCTGTGCGAACGCCATGATGTACGGGTGATCAGCGATGAGATCCATATGGACATGGTGTGGGGCGAGAGGCGCCACACTCCATGGAGCCAGGTGGCGACCACGCCCTGGGCCCTGCTGACTTCCGGCTCCAAAACCTTCAATATTCCGGCGCTGACCGGCGCCTACGGGTTTATCAGCGACAATGACGCTCGCGACGCCTACACTCAACTGCTGAAAAGCCGCGACGGGCTGTCTTCACCGGCGGTGTTGGCGGTGGTGGCGCACATTGCCGCCTATCGCCACGGCGAGCCCTGGCTGGATGCACTGCGCGATTACCTGCAAGACAACCTGACCTACGTCGCCGAACGGCTGAACCAGGCGTTCCCGGCGCTCGGCTGGCAACCGCCGCAGGCCACCTATCTGGCCTGGATCGATCTGCGTCCGCTGGGCGTTGATGACAGCCAACTGCAACAGGTGCTGATCGACCGCGAGAAGATCGCGATTATGCCGGGTTTCACTTACGGCGAAGAGGGCCGCGGCTTCCTGCGGCTGAACGTCGGTTGCCCACGCAGCAAGGTGGAAGCCGGCATGGATAAACTGATTAGCGGGCTGAGGTTTGTTCTGGGCGAGGTTTAGTCGACCGGGCCAGCTCGGGCCTGCCGCCGAGGGTTGAGCAACCGCCCCGGCTCTCCAGGAAAGGGCGCTACGGACTGCGCCCGCTCTTGCAATCAATACGTTCATTCAGGGCGAACCTGTTCGCCCTCTGCTCATTTCGCCTGCGGGATATCGTACAGGCGGTAATAGACGTTCAACCCACGCTCATTGGCCAGCCGCACGTCGTTATCCGCCCCCGCCGATGCGCCTTCAATGCGATAAATAGCCTGGCATTGGGCAATCAGCCGATGGGCCACCGGATAGAGAAACGCCTCGCTGACCTCATCCCCCAATTGGGTTGAACCGGCCGCCGCCGCCAGCGGCAGCGCCAGCCATTCGCCAATCACCGGCACATGCCCGCGCTGATACACCTCGAGCGCCGCCTGTTCCAGACGGTGCAGGTTAGCGGCAATGCGCTGCGGATCGCCATCGGTGCCGCTGCGGTACGGGCCGGCTATCAGAATCAATTGAGCACTCATTGGTTATTCTCCAGGGTACGGTTAAGCGCCACAAACTGCAGCAGCATAATGGTTTTGGCATCTACGATGGTTCCTTGCCGAATGGCGTGCAGAGCGTCCGCCAACGGCATCTCGATCACCTCGAGGTCTTCGCCTTCCGCCTCCACCCCGCCGCCGTCGCTCACCCGGCTGTCGGCATCATATTCCCCGACGAAGAAATGCAGTTTTTCGGTCACCGAACCGGGGCTCATATAGGCCTCAAACACCTTCTGCACGTTTTGCACCCGATAGCCGGTTTCCTCCTCAGCTTCGGCGCGAATGCGCTCCTCCGGCGAGACATTGTCCAGCAAACCGGCGGCGGCCTCTATCAGCATGCCGTCGTGGCCATTGACGAACACCGGGAAGCGGAACTGGCGCGTCAGCACCACCTTTTGCACCTGCCGGTTAAACAGCAAAATGGTCGCGCCGTCGCCGCGATCGTAAGTTTCGCGGTTTTGCCGTTGCCATACGCCATCACGGCGCAAAAAATCAAAGGTAGTTTTTTTCAGCAGATACCAGTCGTCGGACAACACCCGGGTTTCAACGATACGAACCCGATCTTTGGTCGCAATCATATTGGTCAACTCCACAACTCAGGAAAGGAACTGGATACTATCGTGCAGTTTCGTGTATGATCAAGATATTTCGTGCAATGCAAATTTAACGGGACAACGCGATGCTCACCAGTCAGCGCAAAAAAATCATTCTGGAAAAACTGGCACAAGACGGACAGGTGCTGGCCAAACAACTCAGCGAAATGTTCGGGCTGTCCGAAGACACCCTCCGCCGCGATCTGCGTGAGCTGGACAGCGAAGGGCTGCTGCAAAGGGTGCACGGCGGCGCGCTGCCGGTCTCCCCCGCCATAGGCACCTTTGCCGAAAGAAACGGGCAGGAATCCGCCGCCAAGCGCGCGATAGCCAAAGCCGCAGCGGCGATGATCATTCCAGGGCAAGTGGTGATCATCGATGGCGGCACCACCTCCGCCGAGCTGGTGAAACAGTTGCCGCCCACGCTGGAGGCAACTATCGTCACCCACAGCCCCAGCGTGGCGGTCGGGTTGGTTGAACACCCCAAGGTGGAGGTGATCCTGATCGGCGGGCGGTTGTATAAACACTCTATCGTCAGCGTGGGTGCCGCCGCGGTGGAAGCCATGTCGCACATCCGCGCCGACATTTACTTTATGGGCGTGACGGGCGTGCACCCGACCGCCGGGCTCAGCACCGGCGATCTCGAAGAGGCCTATATCAAGCGCGCGCTGGCGGCACGGGCGGCAGAAACCGTGGTGTTGGCCTCCGCCGCCAAGCTGAACGCCGCCTCACAATTTGCGATTGGCGATATTACGCTGGCGCAGACCATTATCGTCGAACGCGCTACCGACGCCGCGTTGATCGCCCCACTGGAACAGGCCGGGGTCACTGTGGTGAAGGCCTGAGTGGCACGGCCAATAAAAGACTTAATCAATACACGGTTATTAAATGGCTGCGTTTAATACCGCAACACCCCAAGCTTGGGACGGGTGGAGAGCATGCAGGTTAGCCGACCGTTGAGCGCATGGACGCGCGATACGAGCCTCCATGGATGGATTCACGGCGTGTCGGCGCTCTGCATGCTCCTCACCTGCAGTACTATTAGGCGCAGCTATTTAATCTTGACCCCATATTGAGGGATATTAATTTTACGTATTCGTCTCACTGCCACAAAAAATGCGAGAGTAATCACATTTCATTAAACTGATCCCGGCCCAATCTGCTATTTTTCCCGCTTTATAAAAAAACCGCAGCAATCGAATGGCAACATATTGATTATCAATAAATAGTCACCTTTTCTCTTTTGTCTATCAAAAACAAAAACGAGACAAACCTCACAGAAAAATCACTCTCAATAGTGCTGTCAATCTCTTGGAAGGAAATATTTGTGATTGTTTTGTGATATCGCTTGCAAATTTTACCGATGCCAAAAATAACAATGACTGCAACGGAACGGGCTGGGAGCAGGCATATGAAAATCGGCGTGGTAATAAGCGGTGGCGATGTCACCGGTATCAACAACTTTATTTTTCAGGTCGCCAGGCTGGCGCAGGCAGATATCGTTCTGTTTAACGGCGGAATACCGGGCTTACTGGCTAATCAGCATCATTCCATCGCCAGACGCGATCTGGTCGATTTCTCTATTTCATCGATGCCCATTATCTCTTCTGGCCGAACGGCAAAGAAACTGGTCACCAGTGAATATGAAGCTATCGGCAAGCAACTTAAAGCTCTGCACATTGACGTGCTTATTATGGCCGGCGGCGACGGCTCGCTGCAGTTTTTAAATACGCTCAGCGAGTTTGGCGTTAACTGTTTTGGCGTGGGCATGACCATCGACAATGACGTTTTTGGCAGCTACTACACCATCGGATTTTCCACCGCCTGCGAGCAGGTGATAAAAGAAGTCTCCAAGCTGAGAAATACCGGGCGCGCCCTGCCGGGCCGCGTATTTATGATTGAGCTGCTGGGCGGTTACTGCGGGGAACTGACGCTGCAATCGGCGATAAAGTCCAATGCGGACTTTGCCCTGATTCCAGAATGCCAACATCCCTTGAACGCATTGGCGGAAAAAATAACCCACCGGCTGGAGCGGCAAAACAGCGTTATCATTTTATGTTCTGAAGGATATACAAAAGAGTATTCGCCAGGCTTCCAGGGGGCGATCGACACCATGATTAAACAGCTGGAACCCAAGATTGGCGTACGTATTCGCAAAACCATCGTGGGGTACGGTCTGCGCAATGGCGATCCCACCTGCGAAGAAATTTATCAGGGAACCCTTATGGCCAGCGAAGTCGTGCGCTGTATTCATTCCGGAATGAAAAACAAGGCAATCATTATTAATGCCGGCAATCAACCTATTCCGATTGATTTAATCAGCATGCAAAAACGTTTGGTCGACACCGAAGGACACCATTACAAACTCGCCAGGCAGTTAAATATAATCTGAGGAGATGTCCATGCTTAAAATACTGTGTGTTTGCGGCTGCGGCCTCGGCTCCAGCTTTGCCATCGAAATGAGCGCAAAAGCGGTGCTGAAAAAATTAGAGATTGAAGCCGATATTGATCACACCACAATCTCTGAAGCCAGCGCCTTTAAATCAGATATTATTCTTACCCAAAAAACCTTCGCCGATATTTTAAATGCCGACGCCAGCGAAGAAGAAAAAAAACGGGTCATTGTTCTCCACCGGCTCACCGATAAAGCGGAAATCGAGCAAAAGATTGTGGCCTTTTTGAAAGAGCGCGACATGAAGGGCCCCCATCATGAGTAGCCTGATCGATTTTATCGTCAAAGATCTGCTTGGTCAGGCGTCGATCCTGATTGCCTTTATCGCCATGCTGGGGTTGTTGCTGCAGAAAAAATCCATCGGCAAAGTCGCCGAAGGCACGTTCAAAACGCTGTTGGGCTTTCTGATCATGATGGCGGGCATCAACATCATTGTCGGCGCCCTGACCTACCTGAACAGTATATTCACCCACGGCTTCGGCATGACCGGTTACATCACCGACGTCGCCGCCATTGCCGGCCTGGCCAACCGCGAGCTGGGTTCTGAAGTGGCGATGACGCTGCTGGTGATTTTCGCCGTGAATATCATCATCGCCCGCATCACCCCGTTCAAATACATTTTCCTGACCGGGCAGGCGTTGTTGTGGATGGCTACCATCGGCGCAGTGATCGGCTATAAAGCCGGGTTGACCGGGATGCCGCTGATTTTGACCGGCGGGATCTTTGGCGGCGTGATGGCGGTGTTGATGCCGGCACTGGCACAGCCGGTAGTGCGCAAAATCACCGGTTCAGACGAGGTGGCGCTGGGGCACTTCTGCACCATCGGTTATCTGGTGCAGGCGGCTGTCGCCAAGGTGGTCGGCAAAGGGTCGCGTTCCACCGAGGATCTGGAGTTACCCGACAACTTCAAGTTTCTGCAAGACACCTATCTGTCGATGGCGGTGGTGATGATCCCGATGTACCTGATCCCCGCGCTGGCGGCCGGGCCGCAGTTCATCGCCCAATACGCCGGCGGTATGAATTATCTGATGTACTCCTTTATGCAGGCCATTCAGTTCGTCGCCGGCGTGTTTATCCTCTACAGCGGCGTGCGTCTGTTGCTGAATGAGCTGGTGCCGGCGTTTCGCGGCATCGCCATGCGCATCGTGCCGGATGCCCGCCCGGCGCTGGATTGCCCGGTGTTGTTCCCCTATGCGCCCAATGCGGTGATCGTCGGCTTCCTGGCCACGACCCTGGGTTCCATCATCGGCATGATCGTTTTCCCGATGTTCGGTCTGGCGATGATCCTGCCCGGCCTGCTCACCAACTTCTTCGCCGGCGGCACCGCAGGCATTTTCGGTAACGCTCTTGGCGGACGACGCGGCGCGATGATCGGTGGCGTGGTTCACGGCCTGTTCATCACCTTCCTGCCGGCCATTCTGGTGCCGATGCTGGAAAGTTACGGTTTTGTCGGCGTGACCTTCAGCGATTCCGACGTCATCAGCAGCGGCCTGGTGATGGGGCATGCCTTCCAGGGCAACTGGCTGTTCATCGCCCTGTTTATTGTCTTCGTCACGCTGATTGCGTGGTTCGTTAACGGTAAATCAACCAAACACCCTGAGGGGAAAGTCCATGAAACTCTATAATTTCAACGAACTGTTATCCGTTGCCAAGGCCCGCGACTTCAAGGCGATAGGCTCATTCAATCTTCATTGCCTGGAGATGCTGCCGGCCTTTTTCAAGGCGGCCAAGGCCACCCACAGCCCGCTGATGATCCAGATCTCCACCGGCACCGCCGAGTACCTGGGCTACCGGCTGCTGGTTGATTCGGTGCGCTCGCTGGCAGCAAGCGAAGACGTGCCCACCTGTCTGCACCTGGATCACTGCTCGGACATCGCCTCGATCGAGACGGCGATTGATGCCGGCTTCAGTTCGGTGATGTATGACGGTTCGCACCTTGATATGGACGAGAATATCGCCAATACCCGCAAGGTGATCGACATTGCCCGCCAGCGTAACGTCTCGGTGGAGGCTGAACTGGGCGCCATCGGCGGTTCGGAAGACGGCAAGGCGGTCGCGGAAGAGGACATCTGTTTTACTGCCGTGGAAGACGCCAAGCGCTTTGTAGACGAAACCGGGGTCGATATGCTGGCCGTGTCGGTCGGCACCGTCCACGGGCTGTACACCGGCAAGGCGCATATCCAGCACCAGCGCCTGGCGGAAATCACCGCGGCCACCCATACCCCGCTGGTGTTGCACGGCGGCACCGGGGTCAGCGATGAAGACATGCGGCGCGCGGTGGCCGGCGGCATTGAAAAGGTCAACGTGGGCACCGAGATGAACGTGCAGTGGGTTGGGCGCTGCAAGCAGACGTTTGAAAAAGGCAAAGTGAACGACAGCGTGCGGAAATTCCTGATCCCGGCTAACAATGCCGTCACCGAGGTATTAACGGAAAAGATCGGTCTGTTTAAATAACGGTTGATATTAATGACAAGGTACCTTTAAGCCCGAGATACCCGGGCCTAGCGCACCGAGGGGCCATTATGAGACACATCCATGTGTCCCACCCTTCGGGCCGACATGAAGTCGTTCCAATTTGCTCCAGGCAAATTGGTCGGCGGCAAGCCGCTACGACCCCTTCGGCACGCTCTCCCTAATAATGAGCTTTGTCAGCAGTCTGAATATCGTTATTTTCTTTGTAATATATACCCTGTGCATTTCAAGTCGCGGTCAAGCGGTTAACTCATCAGTCCCGGATCCCCCGCTATTGCAGGGGCGCGGCATGCTGCACCTGCCTGAGTCGGGGCCGAATATATTCGCCCTTACAGGGACCGATTGATACACCATGCCGCGGCGAGAAAGGCGCAGGGATAGACTGGAGAATATATGTTTAATTTTATGAAACGTCAGCGGGAAAAAGAAACGCTGCCCGCCACGAATTACGATGATGAAGCCAATGAAATTGCAGCCGAAATTAACGCACTGGAACGGCGGTTGGCGGCAACGCCGGCGGACGGCGAAATCCATAAGGCATTAATGCTGGCCTATAATCGGGCAGTAAAAATTTATGCCAAAAGCCAGAACCATCGCCAACATATCGATGCCGTTTTTATCAAGATGGACGAGCTGCGCAATATTATCAGGAAAAATCTCTGAGGGATCATGATGACAATTAAACAACTGCTGATTGAGGCCGGCGCCATACAGGTCGGCGTCAAGGAAACGGACTGGAAAAAGGTCATTACGCTGGCGGCGCAACCCTTGGTGGATAACGGCTATATTCACGCCTCTTATTATCAGGCGGTGATCAGCAATACGCTGGCCCATGGCGCTTATTACGTGTTTGACGAAGGCATCGCCATCCCCCACGCTCGGCCGGAGTGCGGGGTAATTAAAAACTGCTTCAGCATGGTGTTGCTGGAGGAGCCCATCGCCTTTCGCGACAGCGAAAAGGCCGATATCGTTATCCTGTTCGGCGCGACCGACAGTAACCGGCATATCGAAGACGGCATTCGCGCCATTGTCGATTTGCTGGACAATAAAGAGCGGCTCGACAAGCTCCGCGCCGCGAAAATATGGCAAGAAGTGGTGGAAATATTATGACTCTGACGAGCGGAAAAACCGTCATTCTGGTCAATGGCATTCCTGCCTCGGGCAAAAGCACCGTCGCGCAGGCCTTGGCGCACCATTTCGGCCTGCCGTATCTGGCCCTCGACGGCATCAAGGAGCCGTTTATGTCGCGGCTGGACAACGTGGATCGGGCACTGAATCGGCGGCTTGGCTGCGCCGCTTATGACGCCATTTGGTCAATCGTGGCGCAGGCACCGGAATGCTGTACTTACGTTATCGACGCCTGGTTCGGCTTTCAGCCCAGGGAGCCGTTGCGCCATTACCTGCGAGAAGCCGGGGTGGTGCAGCCCCTCGAAGTGTGGAACCAGATTTCCGGCGAGTTGGCGGCCGAACGCTATGGTTCGCGCATCGGCCAACGGTCCAAAGGCCACCCCGGCGCAGAGTATTTGCCTGAATTGCGGGCGCTGGCCGAACGCGCCACCCCGATGGCCATCGGCCCGGTGTTCCGGGTTGAACAGGCCCAGCCGGTGGAGATAGGCAGGATTGTCGATTGGCTGGCGGAGTACGGCATCGGTGACGCTAACATCGGTAAGCGGATGGCAGGTTAATGTTTTCCTCGATTGCGGGTCAGAGCAAACACGGGGACTTCTTGCCCGCCATTAGCCAAAAATGCGACGCCACCCGCAATTAATGTGATTTTCATCACTTTTTTATGCAACGTAATGGCAATTTTCATTCTTTTGTTTTTATACTGATATGCACTTTACCTACAACAAAATACGAGTGCAGATCATGATTGACTCCCGCCTACCGCTTACCGACATTCACCGTCACCTCGACGGCAACATCCGTGCGCAAACCATTCTCGATCTGGGCCGTCAGTTCAATCTGGCCCTGCCCGCTGACGAGCTGGAAGCGTTGCGCCCGCATGTGCAAATCACCCATGCCGAACCGGATCTGATCAGCTTTCTGCAAAAGCTGGACTGGGGCGTGGCGGTGCTGGGCGACCTGGATGCCTGCCGCCGGGTAGCCTACGAAAACGTAGAGGACGCGGCTAATGCCGGGCTGCACTATGCCGAGCTGCGCTTCTCGCCGTATTACATGGCGATGAAACACCAACTGCCGGTGGCTGGGGTAGTCGAAGCGGTGATTGACGGCATTCGTTCCGGCGTTCGCGATCGGGGCATCGATGTCCGCCTGATCGGCATCATGAGCCGTACCTTTGGCGAAGCGGCCTGTTTGCAAGAGCTGGAAGGCCTGCTGGCGCACCGCGACGGTATTACCGCGCTGGATCTGGCCGGTGACGAGCTGGGCTTCCCGGGCAGCCTGTTCCTCAGCCACTTCAACCGCGCCCGCGACGCCGGCTTGCGCATTACCGTGCACGCGGGCGAAGCCGCAGGCCCGGAAAGCATTTGGCAGGCGATCCGCGAGCTGGGTGCCGAACGTATCGGCCACGGGGTGAAAGCGATTGAAGATCCGGCGTTGATGGACTTCCTGGCTGAACACGGTATCGGCATCGAATCCTGCCTGACCTCCAATATTCAGACCAGCACCGTCTCTTCTCTGGCCCAGCATCCGCTGGCGAAATTCCTGCGCCACGGCGTACTGGCCTCGATCAACACCGATGATCCGGCGGTTCAGGGCATCGAGATCGAACACGAATATCGGGTAGCGGCGCCACAAGCCGGGCTGACGCCGGCTGAAATCCGCACCGCACAGGAAAACGGCCTGAAAATGGCGTTCCTCAGCGAGCAGGAAAAGCAGGCTTTGCGCGATAAAGTGCAGGGCTGATGAAGCAAGGGGCGCGTAAAACGCGCCCCGGTTTATTTCACCGCCAGCGCCTCCCGCTGTTTGGCGGTTTTGCGCGCATAGCGCTGCGCCAGTACGGCACACACCATCAATTGCACCTGATGGAAAATCATCAGCGGCAGCACCATGGCCCCCACCGCAGCGGCCGGAAACAGCACGTTGGCCATCGGAATGCCGTTCGCCAGGCTCTTTTTCGAGCCGCAGAACACAATAGTGATCTCATCGGCGGTATCGAACCCCAGCCAGCGCGCCGTGTAAGTGTTGATAATCAGCACCACCGTCAGCAGCACCAGCGACATCACCAGAATGGTCAGCAACGACCAGCCATCAATGCGGTGCCAGATGCCTTCCACCACCGCAGCGCTGAACGCGGTATACACCACCAGCAATATCGATGAACGGTCAGTGATGTTGATCAGTTTACGGTGGCGATCGACCCATTTGCCAATCAACGGCCGCGCCAAATGCCCCACCACAAACGGCACCATCAGTTGCAGAATTATCGAACCAATGGCGTGCACTACGTCGGTGTTCCCGCCCTGAGTATGCATCAAGGCCCCCACCAGCAGCGGCGACAGGAAAACACCGAGGATACTGGACGCCGAGGCGCTGCAAATTGCCGCGGCCACGTTACCGCCCGCCGCAGAAGTGAATGCGATGGCCGACTGAACCGTTGCCGGCAACGCGCACAGATAAAGGAAGCCCAGATAAACCGTCGGCGTCATCAGCCCCGGCACCATCCAATTCATCGCCAGCCCCAATAGCGGGAACAGCGCGAAAGTGCTGAGAAACACCACCAGATGCAGTTTCCAGTGGCTCATGCCGGCGATAATCGCCTCGCGCGACAGCTTGGCGCCATGCATAAAGAACAACAGCGCAATGGCGGCGGTAGTCAGGCGTTCGAAGAAGGTTTTCCATACCCCTTCGCAGGGGAAGATCGAGGCGACGATCACCACAAAAATCAGGACCAACAAAAACTTATCAATACGCAGACGCTGTAACCAGGACATGAATCGGGATCCCTCGAAGAGTAAAACGGGTTCGCCAAGCGAACCCGGAACCGTGGATGACAGAAACTACGGCGTTCAAACCACCGGCAACGCCTTTTGCTGTTTCGCAGACTCAATGCCCAGCTCGATCATTTCCATCACTTTGATGGCGTCGCCGGCCGGCACCGGGTTTTCGCCCTCGCCGTTAATCGCATCGCGAATTGCCGCGTAATAGGCCGGGTAGTTGCCGGGAATGCTCAGCAACGGCTTCTCCGCCAGTATGCCATCGCGTGACAATGTCACTACGCCGTCGCGCATATCGTAGCCCCAGTCGGCCTGCGGCAGGCGCTCACCGGCTTTCAGGCGATCTTCCTGCGGGTCCAACCCGAACTTGATAAAGCTGCCCTGGGTGCCGTGCACGATATAACGCGCGGTTTCCGCCGCCGCCAGCACTGTGCCATGCAGCACCACCCGGCGATTGCCGTAGTTCAACACAGCATGGAAATAATCCACCGATTGCGAGCCAGGGCGCAGTTCGCCCAGATCGACAAACAGCGTTTGCGGCTTGCCGAACAGTTGCAGCGCCTGATCGATCAGGTGCGGCCCCAAATCGTACCAGATGCCGGTGCCGGCGCCGGCCTGCTCGCGCCAGCGCTGACGCACTTCCGGCCGGAAGCGATCGAAATGCGACTCAAAGTAAACCACTTCGCCGAGCGCGCCGTCTTTCAGCAGCGCCTTGAGCGTGAGGAAATCGCTGTCCCAGCGGCGGTTGTGGAACACCGACAGCAGTGTGCCGCTCTGTTCCGCCTGCTGTTTCAGCTCCTGCGCTTGTGACAATGTCACGGTAAAGGGTTTATCTACCACCACGTGCTTGCCGGCGGCCATCGCCTGCTGCGCCAGCGGGAAGTGGGTATCGTTGGGGGTGGGAATGACGATCAGATCGATAGATGGGTCGTTGAACAACGCCTGCGGATCGCTCACTACCGTCATCGCAGGCCAGTCGGCGTGCACTTTGCCGGCATCGCTGCTGGACACGGCGGCCAGTTCTACGCCAGGGGTGCCGACAATCAGCGGCGCATGAAAGGTTTTGCTGGCATAGCCGTAACCTACCAGCCCAACCCGAATTTTTTCTGCCATGATATTTCCTCTTGCTGGCTCGCTATAGACCGATCAGATTTGACACCATGACGCAGGCGGGAACAAGAAGTAAATCAGGCTCCGGCAATGGCAAACTCTGGCGCTAGCTGCTAACAGCCGCGTAAGGCGTTTGGCGCTCGCTTTTTACCGGGTAGTTAATCTCCAGGCTGCGGCGGCGGAAATCGCTTGGGCTGACCCCCACCCGCTTGCGGAATACGCGGGAAAAATAGAGCTGATCGTCATAGCCCACCACCCGGCCGATAGTGGCGATCGACTCTTGAGTAGTCTGCAACAGCAGCTTGGCACGGATCACCCGCTGATCCTCGCGCCAGCGCAGGATATTGATGCCCACCTGCTCGCGGAACAGGTGCGCCAGCCGCGACGGCGACAGGCAGACATGGCGCGCCACCTCGTCGATGCGCAACTCGCCCGCCAGGTTACCGGTGATGAACTGACAGGCTTCGATGACTCGCGGATCCATGATTTTTTGCGGGCTAAGCGGATCTTCTTCCATCGCGCGCAGCAACAGGCGTTCCAGCAGGTTCATGCCCAGCTCTTCCGCAAAACGGCGGCCGGAACGCTGGGTCTGTTCGATATTGGCGAACAACCGATCGAATTCCAGCAGCAGGTTATTGTTTGGCAGCGTCAGGCGCCCTACCTCATGGGTTTTGCTGTGCCATTCCAGCCAATCGGCCCAATAGGCGCGCGGGCGGAAATAAACCCAGCGGTGATACCAACAGTCGCTGTCTGGTGAACGGCCGTAGTAATGGGATGCCTTGGGAGGAAACAGCAGCAGATCGCCGGGGTTGCAGTAAAAGGTGTCCTCGCCGTCGAACACTTTTCCCTGGCCCTTGATGGTCAGGTTGAGAATATAGCCCTTCATGCCGCCGGGGCGGTCGATAAAGAAATCCAACGGGCCGTCCGCCATGATCGGCGTCAGCCCGGCCACCAGATAGGCATTGAAGGTGTAACCCGGTAACAGCGGGTTCGGTTGCGGTTCCTGTGCCATGCGATGATACATCGGTCCTCCTCAAACGGCTTGTATTGTGAGGTTGATGACAAAGTTGTCTTTGAGTCCGAGATACCCGGGCCTAGCGCACCGAGGGGCGCTCTCCCTAATAACGGGCTTTGTCAGCAGTCTGGTATACGTAGTGTATCGGCCCGGCAGATTACTGCCTGAGCCGATGGCAGAACTGTGAGCAGGGTTAGCGATTTTCTACGCCGTGCGTTTGGCCTGCTGTTTGTAGCGGTCGAAAATTACCGCCGCCAGCAGGATCACGCCGCGCACCACATATTGCGAGAACGGCGAGATATTCAGCAAATTCATCGCGTTCTCTACCGTGCCGAGGATCAGGATGCCGGCGATAACGTAGGAAATCTTGCCGATCCCCCCCTTCAGCGACACCCCGCCCAGCACGCAGGCCGAGATCACGATCAGCTCATAGCCGATCGAGGTCATCGGCTGGCCGCTGGTCATGCGCGAAGCCAGAATGATGCCGGCGGCGGCCGACACCAGCCCGGACAGCACAAAGATGATGATTTTCGTGCGTACCACCGGCACCCCAGCCAGCCGCGCCGCCTCTTCGTTGCCGCCGATCGCCAGCGTATTGCGGCCAAAGGTGGTTTTGTTGAGCAGGAAACCGAACAGGATCAGGCAGGCGACGGTGATCCAGATCGGCGCAGGCAACCCCAGCCAGTTGGCGTAACCCAGGGTGAAGAAGCGCTCGTCTTCAATACCCACCGCTTTGCCGTCGGAAATGATGTAGGCCAGCCCGCGCAAGATCTGCATGGTGGCCAGCGTGGTGATCAAGGCGTTGATTTTCAGCCGGGCGATGACAAAACCGTTAATCAACCCCGACGCCACGCCCAACAGCAGGCCGGCGCCTACGCCGATCCACAGGCTTTCGGTCAGGTTGATCACCACCGCCGTGGTAACCCCGGCACAGGCGATAACCGAAGCGACGGACAGATCGAAGTCGCCGGAGGCCAGGCAAAACAGCATGCCGCAGGCCACCATGCCGGACATGGATATCGCCAGCCCCAGCCCTTTCATGTTGATGAAAGAACCGAAGTTAGGCACAAACACTACGCAGGCGATAAACAGCACCGCGAACACCACCAGCATGCCGTAGCTGTCCCAGATACGCGCCAGCCCCCGGCCGCTGCGGTTTTTCACAGAATGGGTCGTTATGGTCGACATCTCTTTCTCCTTCACAATCAAGCCACCGCCACAGCGGCATCAGGGGCAATATCGGGGGTGCGCAGCATCGCCAGGCTGAGGGCTTTTTCCTCGCTGGCATCGTCATGCAATAATTCGCCGGAAATGGCGCCTTCGCGCATCACGATGATGCGGTCCGCCAGCCCCAGCACTTCGGGCAAATCGCTGGAAGCGAACAGCACCGCGATGCCCTGCTGCGCCAGTTGGTAAATCACATGGTAAATTTCATGCTTGGCGCCGACGTCGATACCGCGCGTCGGCTCATCCAGCAGGATCACTTTCATTTCTTCCGACAGCCAACGGCCCAGAATCGCCTTCTGCTGGTTACCGCCGGATAAATTCATAATCAGCTGACCGGCACTTGGGGTTTTGATATTCAGCGCACGGATGTGGTGGTCGGCATTGCTGACTTCCCAGCCGTTATTGATCAGGCAGCCTGCGCGAATGCTTTTACGCCGCGCGCTGATGTTGATGTTGTCCCGCACCGAATGCACCGGAATGATGCCGTCCGCCTTGCGGTCCTCCGGGCACAGCATGATGCCGGCGCGGATAGCGTCTATCGGCGAACGGATGTCCAGCCGCTGGCCATCCAGCGTCAGTTGCCCGCGGCTGACCCGCGTGGCGCCGAAAATGCCCTTCATCAGTTCGCTGCGTCCGGCGCCCACCAGGCCGAACAGCCCGACGATCTCCCCGGCGCGCACGCTCAGATCGATAGGGGTTTTGACGCCAGGCGCCTGCAATCCTTGCAGCGACAATCTCACCGGCCCCAGCTCACGCGGCTGATAACCGTAGACGTCAGCGATATCGCGGCCCACCATCGCCTGCACCAGCTGCGCGTTGTTGACCTGGCTCATGTCGTCAAAGGTGCGCACATAGCGGCCGTCTTTGAATACCGTGATGGCATCGCTGAGGGCAAAGATCTCTTCCATGCGGTGCGAAACGTAGAGGATCACCCGCCCTTCGGCGCGCAGTTCGCGGATCACCCGGAACAATTGCTCAATCTCTCTGGCGGACAGCGAACTGGTCGGCTCGTCAAACGCGATCACCTTGGCGTTGCGCGCCAGCGCCTTGGCGATTTCCACCATCTGCCACTGGCCGATCGACAGGTATTTCAGCGGCGTATCCGGGTCGATATCCAACCCGAGATGCTCCAGTTGCAAGCGGGATTCGTAACGCAACAGCTTGCGATCCACCAGCCCGAGTTTGGTCGGCAACTGGCCGAGATAAATATTCTCCGCCACCGTCATTTCCGGCACCAGATGCAGCTCCTGGTAGATAATCGCTACCCCGGCGTTCAGGGCGTCGGTGGTATTGGCGAACTGTACCGGCTGGCCTTTCAGTTGAATTTCGCCCTGGGTCGGCGCGTAGTTGCCGCTGAGGATTTTCAGCAGCGTGGATTTCCCGGCGCCGTTTTCTCCCATCAACGCGTGGATCTGCCCGGCCTGGCAGCTGAAACTGATATCGTCCAGCGCCTTCACGCCCGGGAAGGTTTTACCGATGCCTTTAAACGTCAGATACGGCAATGCGGCGGTCATAATGCGATCCTCCTGCGGTCAAAAATGCCGCCCGGCGTTAACGCTGCGGGCGGCTCGGTGATTACATCAGGCCTTTTTTCTGCAGTTCGGTTTTAAAGTTGTCGCGGGTGATCAGCACCACGTCGGTCACTTCGGTAAATTTCTGCGGCTCCACACCCTTTTCTACCCAGTCATGCAGCATCTGAATGCTCTTGTAGCCGTGAATGTCCGGGCTTGGCAGCAGCGACCCGTAGAAACCGGTGGCCTGCGCCTTGGACAGTTCGCTGACCGCATCCACGCCGTTGATGCCGATGCCGATCACGTTAGGTGCCTTGAAGCCCTGGCCTTCGGTGGCGCGCACGCCGCCCAGCACGGTGTTGTCGTTCATGCCGACAATCAGCCAGTTTTTCACTTCAGGATGCTGCACCAGCATCGAGTTGGCGGCGTCGAACGCCCCCGGGATATCGTTGGACTTGGTCGGTACCGAGTAGATTTGTTTTTCCGGGAAGCCGGCCGCTTTCAGCGCGGCAATCGAACCGCCGGTGCGGCGACGGGCGGTATCCAGCTCATCGGCGGTGATCGCCATTACGGCGGTGTCCGCCGGTTTCCAGCCGCGTTTGTTCATCTCTTTCCACAGCTCCTGGCCCTGGCGTTCACCGATTTTGGTGGCCGCCATCATCACCAGCGGCACGCTGTCCATAGGTTTGCCTTTGGCAGTGACGAACTGATCGTCCACAGCGATCACTTTCAGGTTGTAACTGCGCGCCTTGGCCATGATCGCCGAGCCGAGCTTCGGATCCGGCGTGCAGATGACAAAGCCCTTGGCTCCGCTGGCCGCCAGGCTGTCGATGGCGTTAAGGGTTTTCTCCCCGTCCGGCACGGCGATTTTGATCACGTCGAAACCGAGATCCTTACCGGCCTTGTCGGCAAATTTCCATTCGGTCTGGAACCAGGGTTCCTCTGGCTGCTTGACCAAAAAGCCCAGTTTCATGGTCTCGGCGACAGCCGAATGTGACATAACGGCTGCCAGCCCCAGTGCCGCCAACGCCTTAGTGAATTTATGCATGATGCTCTCCGCAGTGTTGTTCTCTTCGGCGAATAAATTCGCTCGCCGTGAAAACGTTATCATTAGGGTGCCTGTTGTCGGTGCGCCGCTTGTTTGCGCGGCATCTCCCAACACCAGCTGTAAGACGGATTAAGTTTTAGCGGGTATTTGTTGCCGAAATGTAGAGCGCTATCACATCCGTGGATTACAGCAGATATGTGCATATATTTAGCGAGTTTCGCCAAGCATCAACTTATGACAACCGTCACAAAATCACTGTGCGAAGCAGAAAAGTGCATACTTCCAGCTAATGGCTCCTCACCTGCCCACCGCTCCCGCTCCTATGGTTGTCACAGCGTATTTACACATCAGGAGTCAACATCATGACGGCAGACGCTATTGCCCTGGGATTGGACTTCGGCAGCGATTCGGTGCGGGTATTGGCGGTTGACTGCCATAACGGCCAGGAGCTGGATACCGAAGTGGTTTACTACCCTCGCTGGCAGCGCGGCGAATTCTGCAACGCCGCAGAGAACCGGTTCCGCCACCACCCGCTCGACTATATAGAAGCCATGGAACAGGCGATCGTCAGCCTGGTGCAGCGCATGTCCCCGCAGCAACGGCTGCAGGTGATCGGCATCGGGGTCGATTCCACCGGCTCCACGCCTGCGCCGATTGACGCGCAAGGCAAGGTGCTGGCGCTGCGGCCGGAGTTTGCCGACAACCCGAACGCCATGTTTGTGCTGTGGAAAGATCACACCGCCATCGAGGAAGCCGACGCCATCAACCGGCTGTGCCGCAGCGGCGATTTCCCCGACTATTCTCGCTATATCGGCGGCGTCTATTCATCCGAATGGTTCTGGGCCAAGATCCTGCACGTTTCGCGTCAGGACGCCGGGGTGCGCCAGGCCGCCGCCTCTTGGGTGGAACTGTGCGACTGGGTGCCGGCGCTGCTGTCCGGCACCACCGCTCCACAACGTTTGAAACGCGGGCGCTGTAGCGTCGGGCATAAAACGTTGTGGCACCCCGACTGGGGCGGCCTGCCGCCGAAAGCGTTTTTCGCCGCGCTCGATCCCCTGCTGGTCGAAGACTTGCCCTGGCCTTTGTTCGAAGACTCCCACACCGCCGATTTGCCGGTCGGCACGCTCACCGCCGAGTGGGCCGCACGCCTCGGGCTGCCGCAGAGCGTGGTGTTATCCGGTGGCGCGTTCGATTGCCATATGGGCGCGGTGGGCGCCGGGGCGCAACCCTATACCCTGGTGAAGGTGATTGGCACCTCCACCTGCGACATCCTGATCGCCGATCGTCAGCGGGTCGACGGGCGCGCGATCGAAGGGATCTGCGGCCAGGTCGACGGCAGCGTAGTACCGGAGCTGATAGGTCTGGAGGCCGGGCAATCGGCCTTTGGCGATATGTATGCCTGGTTCAGCCGTTTGCTGAGCTGGCCGCTGCATGAGGCAGCGAAAAACCACCCCGAACTGCAACCGCAGTTGAAACAGATTGAAGCCGGCCTGCTGGCCGCGCTGACCGAGTCCTGGGCCAACAATCCGTCGCTGGATCACCTGCCGGTGGTGCTGGACTGGTTCAACGGCCGCCGCACCCCCTATGCCAATCAGCGTCTGAAAGGCGTGATTACCGATTTGAACCTCGGGACCGACGCGCCGACGCTGTTTGGCGGATTTATTGCCGCCACCGCCTTTGGCGCCCGCGCCATCATGGAGTGCTTCGAACGGCAGGACATCCCGGTCGACAACGTGCTGGCCATGGGCGGCATCGCGCGGAAATCGCCGACGATCATGCAGGCCTGCGCCGACGTGATGAACCGCCCGCTGCAGATTGTCGCCTCCGATCAATGCTGCGCGCTGGGTGCGGCGATCTTCGCCGCCGTAGCCGCAGGCCGTTTCAGTAACGTGCCCGAGGCGCAGAGCCAGATGGCCTGCGGCATCGAACGCACGCTGCAGCCGGATCCGCCGCGTGTCGCGCGCTATCAACAGCTTTATCAACGCTATCAGCAATGGTGCCTGGCCGCCGAGCCGCGTTACGCCCCTGGCGCAGACTCGCCATGCTGAATCCCGATACCCAACACTAACCCCCAGGAGTCTCTGATGGATGCATTTAAGCAGCATGAAGTCTGGTTCGCCATCGGCAGCCAGCACCTGTACGGCCCGCAAACCCTGCAACAGGTCAAGGCGCACGCCGAACAGGTCGTGGAAAGTCTCAACCGTGAGGCGGGGTTGCCGGTAAAACTGGTGCTGAAGCCGCTGGTCACCACACCGGATGAAATTACCGCACTGTGCCGCGACGCCAACTATCGCCAGGAGTGCATCGGCATCCTGACCTGGTTGCACACCTTTTCGCCGGCAAAAATGTGGATCGCCGGGCTGTCTATCCTCGACAAACCGCTGCTGCAATTCCATACCCAGTTCAATGCCCAGGTGCCTTGGGACAGCATGGATATGGACTTTATGAACCTGAACCAGACCGCCCACGGCGGCCGTGAGTTCGGCTTTATCGGCGCCCGCATGCGCCAGCAGCACAGCGTGGTTGCCGGCCACTGGCAGGATCCTGAAGCACACCGCCGCATCGCCCAGTGGATGCGTGCCGCCGCCGCCAAACAGGCGAGCCGGCAGCTGAAAGTGGCACGTTTTGGCGACAACATGCGTGAAGTGGCGGTGACCGAAGGTGATAAGGTCGGCGCGCAGATCCAGTTCGGCTACTCGGTCAATGCCTATGGCATCGGCGATTTGGTCAGCGTGATCAATGAGGTCAGCCGTGGTGATGTGGACACGCTGATTGAAGAATACGAAGCCAGCTATGTGCTGAGCGATGCGGCGAAAATCAACGGTGAAAAGCGCGAGAACCTGATCGACGCGGCACGCATCGAACTGGGGATGAAGCGTTTTCTGGAACAGGGCAATTTCCAGGCCTTTACCACCAACTTTGAAGATCTGCACGGCATGAAGCAACTGCCGGGGCTGGCGGTGCAACGCCTGATGCAACAGGGTTACGGCTTTGGCGGCGAAGGCGACTGGAAGACCGCAGCGCTGCTGCGCATCCTGAAAGTGATGGCCGATGGGCTGAACGGCGGCACCTCGTTTATGGAGGATTACACCTATCACTTCCAGCCGGGCAACGATCTGGTGGTCGGTTCGCACATGCTGGAGGTGTGCCCCTCAATCGCCAAAGAAAGCAAGCCACTGCTGGACATTCAACCGCTCGGCATCGGCGGCAAGGCGGATCCGGCGCGATTGATTTTCTCCACCCCGGCCGGCCCGGCGGTTAACGCCAGCCTGATCGACATGGGCGACCGTTTCCGCCTGCTGGTCAATCAGGTGGATACCGTGGAACAACCGCACCCGCTGCCCAAGCTGCCGGTAGCGCGCGCCATCTGGCGGGCTCAGCCGACGCTGGCCACCGCCGCAGAAGCCTGGATCCTGGCCGGCGGCGCGCACCACACCGTGTTCTCCCAGGCGCTGGACGCAGACCAACTGCGGCTGTACGCCGAGATGCACAACATCGAGTTCTTGTTGATCGATAACGCCACCGCTCTGCCGGCGTTCAAAAACGAAATCCGCTGGAACGAAGCCTACTACCAGCTAAACCGCCGTTAATCTGTCGGCAGCCGGGGCAAAACCGGCTGCCGGTAGCCAAACGTGCTGCCCTTGCCTCATTGTCCCGACCATCCGCTTGATATTGATGACTAACCCCCTATTACCCGCTAAGCTATGCGGCTTCATGTCTTACTCAGGAAGCCGTTTATGTCTCAAGCTGAATACACCCGTATTGGCGGTTGGTTGCTGGCCCCGATGGCCTATATGATTGTCACCCTGCTTAGCGCCAGCCTGATGATGCTCCTGTATGGCATGGCGATTTTCATGCCGGAATCGCGCGAATACCTGCTGACCAACGCCCAGGCATTTACCCTGCAATGGTATTTGTCCGTCCTGACCACGCTGGCGATGTGGTGCTTTACCCTGTGGCTGCTGTGGCTGTTTTGCCAGCGCTCGCAGCGTTTCCCCAAACTGTTCCTGGTGTGGTTGTTGATCACCGTGCTGCTGGCGATAAAAGCCTTCGCCTTTGCGCCGGTGCCGGACGAACTGGCGGTACGCAGTTTGGGTTGGCCCCTGTTGATGGCGGCACTATTGGTGCCCTACATGAAGCGTTCCCAACGGGTAAAAGGCACCTTTACCGAACGCTGAGTGCCGCTGTGGCACGTTTTGTGCGGATAATTGTGTAAATTTTCGCCAAAAAAGGGCAAAAAGAGCAATAACCTTGCTATCCATATGTTGTCGTTATGCCGCCAATTCCCGATAATAGGCGGCTTTTATTTTTTTAGGCATCGCAATGACCGAATACCTGCTCCTGTTTGTTGGCACCGTCCTGGTGAATAACTTCGTTTTGGTGAAGTTTCTTGGCCTGTGCCCGTTCCTTGGCGTATCCAAGAAGCTGGAAAGCGCCATCGGCATGGGGATGGCGACCACCTTTGTCATGACGCTGGCTTCCGTCAGCGCCTGGGTGATCAACACCTTTATTCTGGTTCCACTGGATCTGGTGTACCTGCGCACGCTGTCATTCATTCTGGTGATCGCCGTTGTGGTGCAATTTACCGAGATGGTGGTGCGCAAAACCAGCCCGGCGCTGTATCGCCTGCTGGGGATCTTCCTGCCGCTGATCACCACCAACTGTGCGGTGCTCGGCGTGGCGCTGCTTAACGTCAATCTCGGCTACAACTTCCTGCAATCGGCGGTGTACGGCTTTAGCGCCGCCGCCGGTTTCTCGCTGGTGATGGTGCTGTTCGCCGCCATTCGTGAACGCTTGGCAGTCGCCGACGTGCCGGCACCATTTCGCGGTTCTTCCATCGCGCTGATCACCGCCGGGCTGATGTCGCTGGCCTTTATGGGCTTTACCGGGCTGGTGAAATTCTAATGACGGCGTTATGGATTGCTATTGCCGCGCTTAGCGCCCTCGGCCTGTTGTTCGGCCTGGTGCTGGGCTTTGCCGCACGCCGCTTTGAAGTGGAAGAAGATCCGGTGGCCGAGCAGGTCGACGAGATCCTGCCGCAGAGCCAGTGCGGCCAGTGCGGTTACCCCGGCTGTCGCCCTTATGCCGAAGCCGTCGCCAACGGCGAGATGATCAACAAATGCGCGCCGGGCGGCGAGCAGGTGATGCTGAAACTGGCAGAACTGCTTAACGTCGAGCCGCAACCCTTGGGCAGCGAAGCCGCCGCCGAGCCGGTGCGCCAGGTGGCCTATATCGATGAAGCCAACTGCATCGGTTGCACCAAGTGCATTCAGGCCTGCCCGGTGGATGCCATCGTCGGCGCCACGCGCGCCATGCACACCGTAATTACCGATCTCTGTACCGGCTGTGACCTGTGCGTTGCGCCGTGCCCTACCGATTGTATTGAAATGAAGCCGGTCGCCACCACCACTGCCAACTGGAAGTGGGATATGAAGACGATTCCGGTGCAAGTGATCCACGTGGAGCAACATGCTTAATCTGTTCGCCGCCTTCAAAAAAGACCGGATTTGGGATTTCGACGGCGGGATCCATCCACCGGAAATGAAGACTCAGTCCAGCGGAGTGCCACTGCGCACCGCTCCGTTGGCCGACAGTTTTATTATTCCCCTGCAACAGCATCTTGGACCGGAAGGCGAGCTGTGCGTCAACGTCGGTGACCGAGTGCTGAAGGGCCAACCGCTGACCGTGGGCCGCGGCCGCACGGTGCCGGTACATGCGCCGACCTCCGGCACCGTCAGTGCCATCAAACCGCATATCACCGCTCACCCTTCCGGGCTGGCGGAGTTATGCGTGATAATCCAGGCGGATGGCGAAGACCGCTGGTGCGAGCGTGCGCCGGTGGCGGACTATCGCCAACTGGCGGCGCAGGATCTATTGCAACGCATTCATCAGGCCGGCATCGCCGGGCTGGGTGGCGCCGGTTTCCCTACAGCCAGCAAGCTGCAGGGCGGCATGAACGGCGTGGAAACGCTGATCCTCAACGCAGCCGAATGCGAGCCTTATATCACCGCCGATGACCGTCTGATGCGCGAACACGCCGACCAGATTATCGAAGGCACGCAGATTTTGCGTCACCTGCTGCAACCTAAAGTCACGCTGATCGGCATCGAAGACAACAAGCCGGAAGCGATCGAAGCCCTGAAGCTGGCGTTGCGCGATCAACCGGGCATCGCCCTGCGGGTGATCCCGACCAAATACCCTTCCGGCGGCGCCAAGCAGCTCACCAAGATCCTGCTCGGCAAGGAAGTGCCGCACGGCAAGCACTCTTCCGCCATCGGCGTGCTGATGCAAAACGTCGGCACCGCTTTCGCCATTAAGCGCGCCATTGTCGACGGCGAACCGCTGATCGAGCGCGTAGTGACCCTGACCGGCGATGCGCTCAGCCAGCCGGGCAATCTGTGGGCGCGCATCGGCACGCCGGTGCAGCACCTGTTGAATTTTGCCGGCTTCCAGCCGCAGGCACAGCAAATGGTGGTGATGGGCGGCCCGCTGATGGGCTTTACCCTGCCCGCCCTTAACGTGCCGATCGTTAAAATCAGCAACTGCATTCTGGCCCCGTCGGTCAACGAAATGGCGCCGCAGGAGCCTGAACAGTCCTGTATCCGCTGCGGTCTGTGCGTCGACGCCTGCCCGGCGGGCCTGTTGCCGCAACAGCTTTACTGGTTCAGCCGCGGCGAAGAACACGAAAAAGCCCGCAATCATAACCTGTTCGACTGCATTGAATGCGGTGCCTGCGCCTTTGTCTGCCCAAGCAATATTCCGCTGGTGCAGTATTACCGCCAGGAAAAGGCCGAGATCAAAGCCATCGATCAGGAAGCCGCACGCACCGCCGAAGCCAAGGCGCGTTATGAAGCCAAGCTGGCGCGACTGGAGCGCGAAAAACTGGCGCGTGAAGAACGCCACAAAAAAGCCGCGGTCAAGTTGACCGATGACGATCAGGATGCCGTGCAGGCCGCTCTGGCGCGCGTACGCAGTAAAAATGCCGCGCCGGCAACCGGCACAATGAGCGGTGATGCCCCAGACAACAGCGAGATGATCGCCGCCCGCGAAGCCCGTAAGGCTCAGGCGCGTGAACGCCGCGCTCAGTTGGAGACGACAACCGCTCCAGATGCGGCAACGGTCGCTGAAGGTGAAGATCCGCGTAAAGCGGCAGTTGCTGCCGCATTGGCACGGGTAAAAGCCAAAAAAGCCGCGCAGCAGGCTGGTGGTGAAACGCCTGTCGACACCGCGCCAGCCGAACCGGCAGCGGCGCTGACGGAGGAGGATCCACGCAAAGCGGCGGTCGCAGCGGCTATTGCCCGCGCCAAAGCCAAAAAGGCGGCGCAGCAGGCCGGGGTTGAAACGCCTGTCGACACCGCGCCAGCCGAACCGGCAGCGGCGGTGACGGAAGAAGATCCACGCAAAGCGGCGGTCGCAGCGGCCATCGCCCGCGCCAAAGCCAAAAAGGCGGCGCAGCAGGCCGGAGTTGAAACGCCTGTCGACACCGCGCCAGCCGAACCGGCAGCGGCGCTGACGGAGGAGGATCCACGCAAAGCGGCAGTCGCAGCGGCTATTGCCCGCGCCAAAGCCAAAAAGGCGGCGCAGCAGGCCGGGGTTGAAACACCTGTCGATACCGCGCCAGCCGAACCGGCAACGGCGGTGACGGAGGAAGATCCTCGCAAAGCGGCGGTCGCAGCGGCTATTGCCCGCGTCAAAGCCAAGAAGGCGGCGCAGCAGGCCGGAGTTGAAACGCCTGTCGAAGCCGCGCCAGCCGAACCGGCAGCGGCGGTGACGGAGGAAGATCCGCGCAAAGCGGCGGTCGCAGCGGCTATTGCCCGCGTCAAAGCCAAGAAGGCGGCGCAGAGTCTGGCTACGGCCGAGACGGAAAAAGAGTAACGGAAGAAAGCGCCTTGCAGATCGCAAGGCGCGTTATGCTGTGTCCCTTGATGGAACTGCGAATGCACCACGGATCATGAAGGGACGCAGCCTAATCAATAGAAATCAGATAGGTATAATCAACGTCGATCTGACGCATCTTCGAGTCCTGGTTCCACTCTTTGGTTTGAATAATTTCCATTTCCACACTGCCCTGCACCTCATGGCGCAGCCCCGGCATCACGTGGGTCACCAGATAAGCGAAGAACTGTAAACACTCTTTCGCCGTGCCCAAATGGTTGATAGAAATATACTCGCGGCCGGGAATATGAATATTGTCGATCTGATGCCCCGAAAGAATATCCTTTTTGTTCTCCGCCTCCACCGCCATCACGTGGGTGGATGACCACTGCTTGTCATCACGGTTACGGGCGGAATGGATGCTGTACACCCGGCGACAGTCCACATTCAGCCCGCGAAAAAAATCGGTGAAAATCTCGTCCTTCATCGCCATGCAGGAAGCAGGTTCGATTTCGGTTTCAGCGGCAAAATCCAGTTGGCGCGAGAAACCGGCCAGTTGCATATCCGGCAGCGTCAGACGTTTCACCTCCGGATAGTAATCGGCCGCAAAGCTGGCGTCGAAACTGAAACGCGGCATCAGGTTCTTCACATCCCATTTGTCCATCGAGCGATAGCGGTTGGGCGTGGTGTCGAAACGCTGTTTGAACATGCGCGTGAAGGTTTGCTGGGAGTCAAAGCCCAATTCGTCTGAAATGTCGATGATCGATCGGTGGGTAATGCGTAACGCCACTGCGGCACGCGTCAGGATGCGTGAACGGATGTAGGTGGCGAGTTGAATGCCGGTGATACGCTTGAATTTGCGCTGCAAATGCCACTTGGAGTAGCCGGAAATGCGTGCGACTTCGTCCAGATTAGGCCGTTTCTCCAGATGTATCTCAACCCACTCAATTAATTCTTCAATAAAAAATACATCTTCATTAGTCATTATTATGCATTCACTAACTTAATAATACTCGGGATAATAACCCACATGGATTATGTAAAAGTTGTTATTTTGTGCGAAAAAACGTACCAAAAATAACATACAAATCCAGCGGTTATCGCCTGATGCCGGCCCGCGATGCCAACAGTTTGACTACTGCATGCTCAAGCTAGCGTAGTTTTGCCGTGAAAAAAAATCCGATCGCGCCACAGCGCGATTAAGCCACAGCGCAACCCGTGCTAAAAGCCTAATACCCCTACAATTAAGACGTATTACCCTTTCAGTGATTGAGGTAGAATGCAGCGCTATTATTTTCCCTGCGTCTCCGCTGTGAGGCGCGTCGAACCTGCCGATCAACGGCAAAGATAGGTGTAGTGATTCTATGAAGTTCAGGCCGGTACAACAAACAGCCGCCAAAGGCTTGCACATCGCCAGTTCCCCTTTCACCCATAACCAGCAAAGCACCAGCCGCATCATGCTGTGGGTGATGCTGGCTTGCATGCCGGGCATGGCGGCGCAGGTGTGGTTTTTCGGCTACGGTAACCTGATCCAAACCGCGCTGGCGATGATCGTCGCCCTGTTGGCGGAAGGCGCTATCCTCGCCCTGCGCAAATTACCGGTACGCGCCCGGCTGGCGGACAACTCGGCGCTGCTGACCGCGCTGCTGCTCGGCATCAGCCTGCCGCCGCTGGCCCCCTGGTGGATGATTGTTATCGGCACCTTCTTTGCCATCGTTATCGCCAAACAGCTTTACGGCGGCCTGGGGCAAAACCCGTTCAATCCGGCCATGGTCGGTTACGTGGTGCTGCTGATCGCCTTCCCGGTGCAGATGACCAGTTGGCTGCCGCCGGATGAACTGCGCGCCACCGCGCTGTCATTCCAGGATACCCTGCTGGCTATTTTCAGCGGCCATACCGCGCAGGGTGCCACCATTCACGAACTGCAAATGGGCGTTGACGGCATCAGTCAGGCTACGCCGTTGGACGGTTTCAAAACCGGCCTGCGCAGCGGTCATAGCGTCGAGCAGATGCTGCAACAGCCGCTGTTCGGCGGCGCGCTTGCCGGCATCGGCTGGCAGTGGATCAACCTCGGCTTCCTGGCAGGCGGCCTGTTTATGCTGGCGCGCCGCCTGATTCACTGGCAGATCCCGTTCAGCATGCTGGCGACCATCGCTATCTGCTCCGGCCTGGCCTGGTGGATTGATCCCACGCATCAGGCATCGCCATTGATCCACCTGTTCTCCGGCGCCAGCATGCTGGGCGCGTTCTTTATCGCCACCGACCCGGTCAGCGCCTCCACCACGCCAAAAGGCCGCCTGATCTACGGCGCGCTGATTGGCGTGCTGGTATGGCTGATCCGCGTTTATGGCGGCTATCCAGATGGTGTGGCCTTCGCCGTGTTGCTGGCCAATATTACCGTGCCGCTGATCGACCACTACACGCAACCGCGCGTGTACGGCCATCGCTAAGGAGCCATGATGCTAAATTCAATGAGAAAGCATGGCACCACGCTGGCGGTGTTCGCCGCAGTGACGACCGGCCTGACCGCCGTGGTGCATAGCCTGACGCAGAAAACCATCGCTCATCAGGCGGAACTGCAGCAAAAAGCGCTGCTTGATCAAGTGGTGCCGCCTGAAAACTACGATAACAACATGCAGACCGAATGCTTCCTGGTCAGCGACCCGGCGCTGGGCAACGGCGCCCCGCACCGCCTGTATCTGGCACGCAAGAACGGCCAACCAACGGCGGCGGCACTGGAAACCACCGCACCGGATGGTTATTCCGGCGCCATTCAGTTGCTGGTCGGCGCCGATTTCAACGGCACCGTGCTCGGCACCCGGGTGATCGAACACCACGAAACACCGGGGCTGGGAGACAAGATTGAGCTGCGCATTTCGAACTGGATTTCGTTCTTCAGCGGCAAGAAAATTGAAGGCGCGGACGACAAGCGTTGGGCGGTGAAGAAAGACGGCGGCATGTTCGACCAGTTTACCGGCGCCACCATCACGCCGCGCGCGGTCGTCAACGCCGTTCGCCGCACGGCATTGTATATGGAAACGCTGCCGCCTAAACTCAACACCTTACCTGCCTGCGGAGCCAGCGAATGAGTGAAGCAAAAGAGTTGATTGTCCAGGGGCTGTGGAAGAACAACTCCGCCCTGGTTCAGTTATTGGGGATGTGCCCGTTGTTGGCCGTCACCTCCACCGTTACCAACGCCCTGGGGCTGGGGCTGGCGACCACGCTGGTGCTGACGCTGACCAACGGATCCATTTCTGCGGTGCGTCGCTGGGTGCCAAGTGAAGTCCGTATCCCTATTTACGTCATGATCATCGCAGCCGTAGTGAGTATCGTGCAGATGCTGATCAACGCCTACGCCTTCGGCCTTTACCAGTCGCTGGGGATTTTTATTCCGCTGATCGTCACCAACTGCATCGTGGTCGGCCGCGCCGAAGCGGTGGCGGCTAAAAAACCGATTGGCCTGTCGGCCCTGGACGGCATGGCTATCGGTCTGGGCGCCACCGGCGTCATGGTGACTCTGGGAGCGATGCGCGAGCTGCTCGGCAACGGTACCCTGTTCGACGGTGCCGATATGCTGCTGGGAAGCTGGGCCAAGGTGCTGCGCATTGAAGTGGTTCATTTCGACAGCCCGTTCCTGTTGGCCATGCTGCCGCCAGGCGCCTTTATTGGCCTGGGCCTGCTGTTGGCGGTGAAATACCTGATTGATGAACGGATGAAGGCGCGCACCGCCAGGGCGTCGGTGGCCGAACCGACGCTGGAACCAGGACAAGCAGAGAAAGCGTAATGAATAAACTCAAACGCCTGGAAATTCTGACCCGGCTGCGTGACAACAACCCGCAGCCCACCACCGAACTGGTCTACACCACGCCGTTCGAGCTGTTGATTTCAGTGCTGCTTTCCGCGCAGGCCACCGACGTCAGCGTCAACAAGGCCACCGCCAAGTTGTATCCGGTGGCCAATACCCCGGCGGCGCTGCTGGCGTTGGGCGTCGACGGCGTCAAAAGTTACATCAAGACCATAGGCCTGTTTAACAGCAAGGCCGAGAACGTCATCAAAACCTGCCGCATGCTGCTTGAGCTGCACGGCGGCGAAGTGCCGGAAGATCGCGCCGCGCTGGAGGCATTGCCCGGCGTAGGCCGCAAGACTGCCAACGTGGTGCTCAATACCGCCTTTGGCTGGCCGACCATTGCGGTAGATACCCATATCTTCCGCGTTTGTAATCGCACGAACTTCGCGCCGGGCAAAAATGTTGATCAGGTCGAAGAGAAGCTGCTGAAGGTGGTGCCGGGCGAGTTCAAGGTCGATTGCCACCACTGGTTTATCCTGCACGGCCGCTATACCTGCATTGCGCGCAAACCCCGCTGTGGCTCCTGCATCATTGAAGATTTATGCGAGTTTAAAGAGAAAGCTTACCCCGAGGCTTAACCCTGTCACACCACGGCCGTGATCGCCTCCGGCGGTCATTGGCGCGCATCGCAAGACATGTCCTCCGAAGTTTGTCGGGCCAAATAGGTGGCCTGCAACGCAGTTCTACCTTCAAATGGCCCATCTCTTTGGGCCACGTCCCATAACCCCAGCCACGACGTTGCAGCCGCTTGAACTCAGGCCCGTCTGCCCTAACCTCCGGCCTTGAACAGCGCTCTTTAACGCTGCAGCCTGTTGCAGATATAACATTCTGCACACGCTACCCTGCATGCGCCACTTCCCCGGTCACTGCCTTATTTTTTATCAGAAATGTGATACCGAGCAGCAGTAACCTTGGCAATTTCGTGGATTTCAGCGAAAAAATCACTTCCATGTTATTTTCAAGCGAAAATTTAGTCAAAAATTGCGGCATAAATCACGCTTTCACGATCACATCGTCGTCACAACCGCCAGCCCCATTGTCTTAAATTTCTATAATTTTACAAAATACCCATTACACACAACAATCCAGTAGGTTGATCACTACAGGTATTGATATCGACCACAAAAAGACAATTCAGCAGAATATATCACTAATTAAATTTCGTATAGCTTTTAATCAAAACAAAAACTCGCCAAAACAAATCAAGGCAAAAGTTAATGCTGAATAACATTTGCAACATGGTTGTTTCACAACGCGAACGTTATATGTAACAGAGTATGACAAACGGCTTGCCTCGTTGACAAAGATAGTGAACATTAACCGCCGTCATCCCATCCTATAACAACGCAGAAGGATGCAGTCCTGCATCACCTTTTGCAATTTCTCGTCTCTACGAGACGGGGCAGTGAAAAATCAGAGGTACCAGTGTCAACTGCAAACAACAACAGCAAACACCCTGAAAGCGTCAGTCTTAACGCCTTCAAACAACCTAAGGCGTTCTACCTGATCTTCTCGATCGAACTGTGGGAACGTTTCGGTTATTACGGCCTGCAAGGCATCATGGCGGTTTATCTGGTCAAAATGCTTGGCCTGAGCGAAGCCGACTCCATTACCCTGTTTTCGTCCTTCAGCGCTCTGGTGTATGGCTTCGTTGCCATCGGCGGCTGGCTGGGGGATAAAGTGCTGGGCTCCAAGCGCGTGATCGTGCTGGGTGCGCTGGTACTGGCCGTCGGTTATGCCATGGTGGCGTACTCCGGCCATGAAATCTTCTGGGTCTATCTGGGCATGGCGACCATCGCCGTGGGCAGCGGCCTGTTCAAGGCGAACCCATCCTCCCTGCTGTCGACCTGCTATGAGAAAGACGACCCGCGTTTGGACGGTGCATTCACCATGTACTATATGTCCGTCAATATCGGCTCTTTCCTGTCGATGCTGGCGACCCCGTGGCTGGCGGCGAAATATGGCTGGAGCGTCGCGTTCTCACTGAGCGTGGTGGGCATGCTGATCACCCTGGTCAACTTTATGGTGTGCCACAAATGGGTGAAACAGCACGGCTCCAAGCCAGACTTTAAACCGCTGCAGGTCAAGAAGCTGTTGATGGTGCTGGTTGGCATCGTGGCGCTGGTTGCCCTGTCAAGCTGGTTGCTGCACAACCAGATCATTGCCCGCTGGGCGCTGGCGATTATCTCCCTGGGTATTGTGGTCGTGTTCGCCAAGGAAGCCTTTACGCTGCATGGCGCAGCGCGCCGCAAGATGATCGTTGCCTTTCTGCTGATGCTGGAAGCGGTAGTGTTCTTCGTGCTGTATGCCCAGATGCCGACCTCGCTGAACTTCTTCGCCATCCATAACGTCGAGCACAATATCCTCGGCCTGGCGTTTGAACCTGAACAGTATCAGGCGCTGAACCCGTTCTGGATTATGCTGGCCAGCCCGATTCTGGCGGCGTTGTATAACAAGATGGGTGACCGTCTGCCGATGCCGCACAAGTTCGCCTTCGGCATGATCCTGTGCTCCGGCGCCTTCCTGGTACTGCCGTGGGGCGCCAGCTTCGCCAACGAACAGGGTATCGTGTCGGTTAACTGGTTGATCCTGAGCTATGGGCTGCAAAGCATCGGTGAACTGATGATCTCCGGCCTGGGTCTGGCCATGGTGGCGCAACTGGTGCCGCAACGCCTGATGGGCTTTATCATGGGGTCTTGGTTCCTGACCACCGCCGCCGCCGCGCTGATTGCCGGCAAGGTCGCAGGATTGACCGCCGTACCAAGCGACATCAACGATGCGCACGCGTCGCTGGCTATCTACAGCCACGTGTTTATGCAAATCGGTATCGCCACCGCCGTCATTGCCATTCTGATGATGCTGACCGCGCCGAAGCTGTACCGCATGACGCTGGACACCGCAGAAGACACCGAAAAGAAAGCGCAGACCGCCGCAGCGGTTAACTGATAACGGTTTCGGACAGACAAAAAAACGGGGCGTCTCAACAACGCCCCGTTTTTTATTTCAGCCGCTCTCTTCTCAGTCTGGCGACTTGCCGCTCAGGGCTGCCCACATAAACTCGCTGACCAGCGCGCTGTGGAACGCAGCCTGTTTCTTATCCGCCGCAGCGCTATGCCCACCCTCGGTATTCTCATAGAAGTAAGCCTGCTGATACCCCATTTTCTGCATGCGCGCCGCCATTTTGCGGGCGTGCGACGGATTGACGCGATCGTCGCTGGTGGCGGTGTAAAACAGCACCGGCGGGTAAGGCACATCCGCTTTGATATTGTGATAAGGCGAGAAGGTTTTGATGTACGCCCATTCCTCCGCTTTGGCCGGATCGCCATATTCGGCAATCCAGGAAGCGCCGGCGGAAAGCTGGGTATAACGCAGCATGTCCAGCAACGGCACCTCACAAACGATACAGCCGAACAGCTGCGGGTACAGCGTCAGCATGTTACCCACCAGCAGCCCGCCGTTACTGCCGCCACGCGCGCCCAAATGCTGTGACGATGTCACTTTTCGCGCAATCAGATCCTGCGCCACGGCGGCAAAATCCTCATAGGCGCGATGGCGGTTCTGCTTAAGCGCCGCCTGGTGCCAGGCCGGCCCATATTCCCCGCCGCCGCGGATATTCGCCACCACATACACCCCACCGCGCTCCAGCCAGGCCGGAGCCTTGCTGCCCATGTAACCCGGCAGCAGCGACACTTCAAAACCGCCATAGCCGTACAGCAGCGTTGGGTTGCTGCCGTCCAGCTTGATATCTTTGGCCGAAATCTGGAAATACGGCACGCGGGTGCCGTCGCGGGAGGCGACAAAATGCTGGCTGACCTGATAACCGCCGGCGTCAAAGTCCTGCGGCCCCTGCTTGAGCAGCTCGGCCTCGCCACCGTCGAGATTCCCCAGGTACAGCGAAGTCGGCTGCAGGAACCCGCCAATGGTCAGAAAATAATCGTTGGTTTCATCGTCAATCCCGCCGGCGGAAATCGTGCTGATGGCGCCCGGCTTGCCGAGCGGCCTGCGCTGCCAGCTTTTCCCCTGCGGCGTCAGCACTTCCAGTCGGTTCACCACGTTGTCCATGATGCTGAGGATCAGGTGGTCGCGCGTACCGCTATAACCGCTTAGCGCCGCCTGCGCGGTCGGCGTGAATAACACCGTCAGTTCGCGTTTACCCGCCAGATAGTCATCGAAATGCGCCGCCAGCAGCGAACCTGAAGGATAGCGCGTCCCCCCCACGTCCCAGTCGCTGCTTGGTTTGATCAATAGCCATTCACGGTGCGTGCTGAACTCGGCGTCAGCGGGGATATCAATTTTTATTTGCCGATCCTGCTCGGCCAGCACAAAGGTTTCACGGCGATAGAAATCCAGGCTGCGACCCACGTAGCTACGCTCAAACCCCGGCGTGTGGTCATGGTAAGCAAACACCGTCATGTCCTGCGGTTGCGCCTCATACAGCGTCTGGGCGGCGCTCAGCAGCGTGCCGCGCCGCCAACGTTTGGCGATGCGCGCATAACCGGATTGGGTCATCGAACCTGCGCCAAAGTCGGTGGCGACAAACAGCGTATCCTTATCAATCCACGATGCCTGGCTTTTCGCCACCGGCAGCACAAAACCGTTTTTCACAAACGCTTTGCTGACCAGATCGAATTCGCGTATTTCTGTGGCGTCGCCCCCGTCCGGCGACAGCTCCAACAGGCAATAACGATACTCCGGCGGTAACGGCACGGAACCCTGGAACACCCAGTCTTTGCCTTCCGCCTTGCCGAGCGCATCGATATCCAGCACCGTTTCCCAGACCGGGTTGGCCTTGCGGTATTCCTGCAGCGTGGTGCGCCGCCATAGCCCGCGCGGATTGGTTTGATCCTGCCAGAAGTTGTAGTAGTAATCGCCGCGCTTGGCGACCCATGGAATTTGGCTGTCCTTGTTCAGGATATCCAGCACCTGTTTTTCCACCTGTTGGAAACCTTTGCCTTGGGCAAAACGCGCAGCGGTACGCTGGTTTTCCTGCTTCACCCATGCCTGCGCGGCCTTGCCCTGCAGCGCTTCCAGCCACAGGAACTCATCGGTGGCGCTGGCGCCGCCCTCCACCGCCATCGCCAGGCGGACACTGTTCGGTAATGAAGTCATCGCGAATACGGCTCCTGCAGTTTGTGCACTGAGTTTAATAAACTGGCGTCGATTGCTAACCGGCAAAATCAAGTTCCCCTTCCTGGATAAATAAGACTCATTTTCAACAAGGTAGATCGTTGACGCAGTGGAGTCAAAGCCTGCGCCCGTGCCGTTGAGTCAAAATTTAGGATAGTGGATCAGATCGTGTATGCGCACCGTCTCCTGGCTGGCGTTGCGGTAAGCATGTGGCCGATCGGCCTGAAAGCGCATTGCCTCGCCGCTAGCCAGGCTGTACCACTGACCGTCGACCGCCAGTTCCAACTGGCCGCTGATGACGATCACATGTTCGATGACGCCCGGTTCGTGCGCCGACGATTCGCTGAGCGCTCCCGGCGCCAGGTCGATAACGAATATGTCGAAACCCAATTGCCTGTCGAACGGAAACAGCGGCACCACCCGCATATCGGCGTTGTACTGGTTGAACACCGGCGCATCGCCATAACGGTGCAAGGTGGCCTGCTCTTGCAGCGGCGAGATCTCCAAAAAAGCGGAAAACGCCACGTTAAAACCGGTGGCGATTTTCCACAGCGTCGCCACCGTTGGGCTGGATTCGCCGCGTTCTATCTGCCCCAGCATCGCCTTGCTGACGCCGGTATTCTCAGCCGCCTGAGCCAGGCTCCAGCCGCGCTGCGCACGCAGCGATTTCAATGTTTGCGCCAGATGGCCGGACAGTTCCTGCATGATTCCCCCCTTCTGAATTCCGGCTGATTATAGCCACTTGTACGCTATAACGCACGATGCTATGCTCATGCATCGTCGTGCGTTATAACGCACAATCATAGCCGGAGTCTGCCATGCGCCCAACCATCTCTTTGCGTCATTTGACCCTGCCCGCCGTTATGGCCGGGTTTGTCGCGGTATTGGTGGGTTACACCAGTTCCGCGGCCATTATCTTTCAGGCCGCGGCGGCGGCCGGTGCTGCGCCAGTGCAGATCGGCGGCTGGCTGAGCATGCTGGGGCTTGGGATGGGCGTGACCTCGCTTGGGCTTTCGTTGTATTACCGCACACCTATCCTGACAGCCTGGTCGACCCCTGGCGCGGCGCTGCTGGTCACCAGCCTGCCCGGCACGCCGATCAACGAAGCGATTGGCGTGTTTATCTTTGCCTCCGGGTTGATCCTGCTGTGCGGCGTCACCGGGCTGTTCGCCCGGCTGATGGACTATATTCCGCAGGCGATTTCGGCGGCAATGCTGGCGGGGATCCTGCTGCGCTTCGGCCTGGACGCTTTTGCTTCGTTACAGGTAAATTTCGTGCTCAGCGCCGGGATGGGGTTGGTGTATCTGGTGAGCCGCCGCTATCTGGCGCGTTATGCGATTGTGCTGACGTTGCTGGTGGGGCTGGCTATTGCGGCGTTGCAGGGGAGTATTCATCTCTCTCAGCAACCGCTGGTTTTCGCGGTGCCGGAATTTATTGCACCGCATTTCACTTGGTCGACGCTGCTTGGCATCGGCATACCTTTCTTTGTGGTGACCATGGCATCGCAAAACGCCCCCGGCATCGCTACGCTGAAGGCCGCAGGCTATCGCGTCCCTACTTCACCGCTGATCAGCTGGACGGCGCTGACCGCACTGCTGCTGGCACCGTTCGGCGGGTTCTCCGTTTGCATCGCCGCCATTACCGCCGCCATTTGCATGGGGCCGGACGTGCACCCCGACCCGCAGCGCCGTTATATGGGCGCCGTGGCCGCCGGGGTGTTTTATCTGCTCGCCGGGCTGTTCGGCGGCGCTATCGGCATGTTGTTCAGTGCGTTGCCGCCGGCGCTGATCCACACCATTGCCGGGCTGGCGCTGCTCGGCACTATCGCCGGCAGTTTGCAACGCGCGTTGCAGGATGAAAAGCAGCGCGATGCTGCCCTGATCGCCTTTCTGATCACCGCTTCCGGCGTGACGCTGCTCGGCGTCGGCTCTGCATTTTGGGGAATTATTGGCGGGGCGATCGCGCATCTCATTTTGTCTCTGCCACGGCGCACAATAGATTAATCCAGGCGGAATTCTTTTCCGCTTCAGCGATCTTCTGCTTAACTGTCAAAGGGGCGATTATTGCCCCGCTTTGGATCCGTTAAGGGAGTCGCTATGCCATCTTCCGAGCTGATTGATCTGATTCTGCGTATCGATTCCGCCTATCGCCAGTGGACGGGCGGCGGCCTGCCTGGGCCGCAGGCCGCTACTGCCGACCAGCATTGTCTCTGGCTGCACCAACAGGCGCCGTACAGCCTGTTGGCTCATCAGGGCGGTGTGGATCCGGTTTTTATCTACGCCAATCATTGTGCGCAGCAGTGTTTCGGTTATTCCTTCGATGAATTTATCGCGCTGCCTTCACGATTGAGCGCCTCGCCGGTAGATCGTGCGGAACGCCAGCAATTGCTGGATAGAACCGCCCGCCAGGGCATCGCGCAGGGGTATCAAGGCCTGCGAGTCGATAAATTTGGCAACGTCTTCACTATTTATGATTGCGTGGTATGGCAGATCCCTGGTGGGGGTCAGGGTGCACTGTTCTGGCCACAGCCGAAACGCCGACCAGGCTGGTTTAACCAACAGAGGAACCTGAACAATGCCATACGATAGCCGCTGGGCGGAGGTTGACGCCTATATCGTCGACAGCCTGATAGAGCAGGATGAAGTGTTATTGCAGACGTTGGTCGCCAATAACGCTGCAGGGTTGCCTGAGCACGACGTGGCACCGAACCAGGGTAAGCTGTTGCATTTGTTTGCTCGCATGATCAATGCCAGACGCATTCTGGAGATTGGCACCCTTGGCGGTTACAGCACTATCTGGCTGGCGCGAGCCTTACCGCCGGACGGTTCGCTGATCACACTGGAAACCGACGAACGCCACGCCGGCATTGCCAGAAAAAATATTGCTAGCGCAGGACTCAGCTCACAAGTTGAGCTACGGGTCGGTCCCGCCATCAGCAGCTTACCGGTGCTGCAGGCAGAGGATCCTTTCGATTTGATCTTTATCGATGCTGACAAACCTAATAATCCCCTTTATCTACACTGGGCGTTGGCGCTATCTCGCCCCGGCACGGTGATCATCGGTGACAACGTGGTGCGCGATGGCGCGGTGATCGACGCGGCCAGCAAAGACGGTCGCGTTCAGGGCGTACGGCGTTTTTTTGACATGATGGCGCATGAGCCGCGCCTGAGCGCCACCGCACTGCAAACCGTAGGCAGCAAAGGCTGGGATGGCTTTTCCATCGCCATCGTTAATTATTAAGTGACACTGTAGCGAGAAAATTTATGAATGATAACGCCGCGCTGTTAGCCCAGCGACTGATCCGCAATCTTGAAGAAGTCGAAAAAACTCACGATCGCCGTCCGCCGTTATATGACAGCGTCGGCGCCCGTTTAGGCACCGGCACCGCCGCCAGCAAGCTGGGAGCGTCCATCGACGTGGTGGCGCCAGGCATGCGTTCCTGCCCTTATCATTTTCACTATGCGCAGGAAGAAATGTTTATCGTGCTGGAGGGAACCGGAACGCTGCGGGTCGCCGGTGAGCAATTGCCGATCAAAAGCGGCGACGTTATTTTTATCCCACCCGGCCCGGAATACCCGCACCAAATCATCAACACTTCGGCAGTACCGCTGAAATATCTTTCCGTCAGCACCCGTGAGCAGCCTGAACTGGTGGAATATCCGGACTCAGGCAAATTTCAGGCAATAGCCCAGCGCAAGAATGGCCAACCGGTGCGCTATCTGCAACGTCCTTCAGCGTCGCTCGATTATTGGGAGGGTGAACCCTGAGTCCCCCTCCGGCAGCGGCAGGCCCAGCGCGCGCGCAGCCTGCTCCGCTACCCGAAAATCGATATCCGCCGCTTCGCCGTCTTCCATAAACCAGGCTGCAGACAGCCCCGCCCAGGCAAGGATCCATTGCAGCAAACGCTGGCGTTCCAAGCCAGCCAATTGGCAGACCTGCTCCACGCGGCGCTGGAAAATATCCGGATCGGTGGCAATGCCGTAATTGGGGTTGCAGAAGATATTGGCATAGTCGAAGGCACGTTCGCCGTAGAGGCGTTTGGGATCGATCACCAGCCAACCGCGCTCGCCGAAATCCAGCACGTTGTCGTGGTGAATATCCCCGTGCAGCACGCTCTGCTCTCGCGGGCTGGTCAGCAGCTCCGCCGCCGCCGTGGCGCTGAGCCGCAGCATGCCGCCGTGGGCTTGCGCCGCCGGCCACAACGAGTTGAACCACAGGTGCAACGGAATAAGCTCCGGTAAGGGCTGTGAACGTGGCGCATGCAGGCGGGCAACCACTTGGCAAAGAATGGTCGTCGCCTGCCGATCGTCGCCGTCTCGCACCATTTGCGCCAGCGATCGGATGCCCTGAGCACGCTCCAGCAGGATGCCGTCCTCGTGCCAGGCCAGCACTCGCGCAGCGCCTTCGCCCTGCCACCAGCACATCAGCAACCCGCCGAACTTCTCTTCCTGTTCGCGGGCGATTTTCAGCATGGCGGCAGCGCCCTGATACCGCACCGGCATCAGCAGGCTGCTGTGAGTTTCAAATGCTTTGCCGTCAGGTTCCAACTGCCAGCGTTGCACATAGGGAATAAAGGCCGGATTCATTGCGAGCAGGCGTCCTTATTGATGGCAATCACGGTGAAAAATTGGCACCGGTGATACTATTAGACATCAACAGTTCTCGGCGTATTCCCGGTGTTAATTGCAGTATCCTAACCAAGTTTGCCTGTTTTTTTAATTAATCTTGCGGGGTTTTTATCATGACGTCATTGAAGCGCATTAATTATCCGCAGTTGCCTACGCCGGGTGGGCCTTATGTCCACGCGGTGCGACACGTCGATACGCTGTATGTCTCCGGGCTAACGGCTTTCGCCACCGAAGCTCAGGGGCAAACGGCGCAGCAACAGACGCAGGCCATTCTGGAGCAGTTGGCGACCATCACCGCCGCCGAAGGCACCAATCTCAAAGCGCTGATTAAAATCACCGTGTTTTTAACTGACATTGGCGATCTGCAGGCAATTCGGCCCGTGCTGTTTGATTATTTTGATGGTGCGCTGCCGGCCTGTTCACTGGTCGCGGTCAACGCACTGTTCTCGCCACAGGCATGCGTGGAGATCGAAGCCGTCGTGGCGCTGTGAGATTGGGCGCTATAATGCGCCCTCATCCAGCTCGCACGGGCCGACTTTGAACCAGGCCTTCGCGATCTTGCCCTGTTCAACTTCGTAAATGGCGATCACGTCCATTTTGCCGCGTCCCTGCGGGAAATTGCGCGTAACCACTTCCTGATCGATCACCATGCTGCCCAAGGCCATGCGCTTGACCCGTTCACCGTACAGGCTTGGCTCCTTGAAACGCGCAATATGGCGTTCACGGATCTCCGCCTTGCCACTGGCCAGCAGCGTATCCGGATGTTCATAATACTGCGCATCCTCCGCCCAGTACGCCATAAAGGCGTCAATATCGCGGGCGTTATAGGCATCAAGCTGCTGCTGAACCACATCTTCCGGGCGTATCGTTTTGTTGTTCATACTATCCCCTGCTCGTAGTTAACCTGACAATTACAGCGCGGCGATTTCATCAACCCGATGATGAAAGACATAAGGATCTGAAATTAAAGCGAAGGCTTCATCGTCCGGATAAGTGACCGCTACCTGATAATCCTCGCCGGCGAAACGTTTTATCGCCGCCAGAGACTCCCAGTAGGTGGCCAGAAAGAAGTGCGCATACTGGCCCTGGACCTCTTGGCGAACAAAAGCACCAAGATTTCCAGCCGTAGCTTCAGCATGCTGCAGCCCTGTGACAGTTAAATGATCGGTAAATCCTTGCTGATGCCGTAACGGCACGCACCCGTGCCAAGTCCTGACAATCATTGCGCCCCCGAATGAATAAAAAAACACAAATAGTGAATAGGTAACGTATCATGCTTTGGGGTTTATTCACTACCCCGTGCGCAGATTTTCAGCGGAGGAATGCCGACGGGAAAAACAGCGGCGCGGCGTGCGTTAACCTTTGCCGCCATCAGGAATATTCTGGTAATTTATCGCCAAGAGAATTATCACCCGCGGAAAGTTATGCAGCAAAAACCGGTTATGCACGAAGCCAGACAGTTAAAGCGCCTCAACGCGGCCACGCGGCGGCAATCCCATATGTACAAATGGATTGCCTTTGTCGCGGCGATGGATGCTGTATTGGTGTTTTGCTATGACCGCGATATGCGCAACATTACCTTTTCAGGCGCCGTCGCGCTGGTGTGCGGCTATTTGTGGATCCGCGATCGCAACAAGGCGCGCGGCTACCGGCGGGAATACGATCGTAAATACGGCAAGCACAGTGGCCTTTAGTCCTGCATGGCTTCCAGCACTTTTGCGCTGTCCACGATTTGCGTGAACTTGACGATTTTCCCCTCGCGCAGCTGATAAATATGCGCAAAGGATGCAGTGAATGATTTGCCGGTCGCGCCATAGGTGCCATGATAGAACCCTTGGGCGATCACGTTTTCACCGGCATCGTAGAAGTGTTCGACGTCGGCGCGGTAGCCCTGCCATTCTGTCCCTAAACGCTGATGAACATTTTTAAAAATGGCCTGCGGCCCAACGTAGGTACCGGCATAAGGAAAGCCTGCCGCTTCGGTCCATTCTGCCTCGGGCGCCAACGCCGCCAGCAGGTTACGACCGTTCACTTCGGCACTGCCACCCTCATAGGTAGCGCGTACAATTTCCAGATTCGTTGGCATGTCTGTTCTCCTGTGGCATTAGCGGGATATTCCGGCCATGCCCCGCAGACACAGGCTAACACCAGGCGGGGATGACCGGAATGAGGCTATTGTAGGTTGCTTATTCCGGTACAAAAACCGTAATTACGGCAATAGTCTATTGCAATACAGTAAACAATTCTGTTACTGCGGTGTCATAACCGCCTCATCTGCGGCTGCTATGATGATTAACAATCACCGCCACCAAGGAGCGAAACGTGCATTTTCCACTGCTGCCACAGGAATTGCTGCGGCCTTTCTCACCCCATCAGGAATTGGCGCAGGCACTATTACCGCTGACCCTCGATTCCGACGATGGCTCGCATGACGTTGCCCACTTGCACCGTGTATGGAAAAACGCCCGCCAGATCAGCATTCAGGAAGGCGGCGACCGGCGTATTCTGTGTGCGGCAGTGCTGTTGCATGACTGCGTCGCGGTAGAAAAGAACTCGCCGCAGCGCCACCTGGCCTCACGTATGGCGGCGGAGAAAGCCGCTCTGACGCTCGCGCAACTGGATTGGGAAACGCAGGATATCGCCAAAACGGTCCATGCCATCGAAGCGCACAGCTTTTCTGCCGCCATTACGCCGGAAACCCTGGAGGCGAAAATCATCCAGGATGCCGACCGTTTGGACGCCATCGGCATGATTGGCGTGGCGCGCTGTTTCTACATCGGCGGGCGTATGCGCAGCGCGCTGTACGATGCCGCCGATCCGCTGGCGCAACAGCGCCAATATGACGATAAGCGTTTCACGCTGGATCACTTCGAAACCAAACTGTTTAAGCTGCAGGAAGGCTTTCAGACCGCGGCCGGTCGACAAATGGCACAGGAGCGCACCGAGCGCATGCGTCGCTTCCTCAGCGAGTTGCTGGAAGAAATGTGAAAATCGCTGTTAATGCCCCAAATGCATCGATTCCGTTACGCTACCGGCATCTTCGCCGCAATAATTGCTGTACACTGACAACCATCTTCACTGACCAGGCTGCAACGATGAAAAAACTGACGCTGAAAGACATGACGGAAAGCGAGCAACGTGAAGTAAAAACCGAGCTGGACAAGGCGCGTAAAAACCTCGGCCGGGAACTGACGAATGCCGAGAACAACAAGACCAAGGATGAAGTCGTGGCACGCATCATGGCCGCCCGCGAGAAAATTGAAAAAGCGACGCGTGCCGAACGTAAAGCCAACCGGGTCAAACCCAGCGGCGAAACCTTCAGTTGGTCCGCTTCAATCAGCACCCGCCCACCGCGTTAATGCCATACGAAAACCCCGCCAGTGCGGGGTTTTTTATTGCCCCCGATTCATTAGCCAAACTCATCAGCCCATTCAAATCATGAATAACAATGTTATCAAGAAGTTGTAAATTGACAGCATAATGAAGAATATTCATTATCGGCGGATATCCTCTGGCATTTTCTCATCTGGCTTATCTGTCGTTTGCACTGAAGGAACTTATTATGGCTTCATTTTCCGGTATTTGGGTTGCGCTGGTTACCCCATTCAATAATAACGCCGTCGATCTGCCTGCGGTTAAACGGCTGGCGCAATACCTGATCGCCTCCGGCGTCTCCGGGTTGGTGGTCTGCGGCACCACCGGTGAAGCGGCGGCGTTAAGCAATGAAGAACAGTTGGCGGTGCTCGACGCGGTGCTGGACGTCGTGCCGGCCAGCCAGGTGGTGATGGGGTTATCGGGCAATAACATGCTGGACACCCTGCAGATGCAGCAGGAGATCCAACTGCGCGATATCGCCGGGGTGCTGATCCCCGCGCCCTATTACATCCGCCCATCGCAATGCGGCCTGGTGGATTACTTCACCCAACTTGCCGATGCCTCAAGCGTGCCGGTGATCCTGTACAATATCCCGCAACGCACCGGCATCGTGATGGAACTGCAAACTATCAGGAAGATCGCACGCCATCCGCAGGTGAAGGCGATCAAGGACTGCGGCGGTAACCCGGACACAACCATGGCGCTGATTGACGACGGCGAGATCGACGTCATGACCGGCGAAGATAACCTGATCCTCACCACCCTGTGCCTGGGCGGTACCGGTGCGATTTCCGCCTCCGCGCACATTTATCCGCAGCGCTTTGTGCAACTGGTGCAGCAAGTCGCCGACGGCGATCTGGCTGCGGCGCGAGCGAACTTCTATGCACTGTTGCCGATGATCCACCAGATGTTCAGTTTCCCCAACCCGGCGCCGGTCAAAGCCGCTCTTGCTCAACAGGGCCTGATCCGCAACGAGCTGCGTTCGCCGATGCAAATCGTACCACAGCCGTTGCAACAGCAAATTGCCGTGACTCTGGCGCAGTTACAACCGGAAGAGGCGCTGATTAGCTAAATATGTCAGCTAACCCGCTGTAATTTTAGCGTTATGGAACTAAGATCAGAGGTTAAGCATGCCTGTCATTCATCACAATCAAGGAGCTTCCGATGAAACTGTTCTATAAAGCCGGCGCCTGTTCTCTGTCCCCACATATTGTGTTGCGCGAGGCAGGTCTGGATTTTACGGCGGAAAAGGTCGATCTGGCGCAAAAAAAGACCGAAAGCGGCGCAGACTACCTGGCGATCACTCCCAAAGGACAGGTACCGGCGCTGCTGCTGGATGATGGCAGTCTGCTGACCGAGGGCGTGGCGATTGTGCAATATTTGGCGGATCGCGTGCCTGATCGTAACCTGATCCCGGCGGCGGGTACGCTGTCGCGCTATCATGCCATAGAGTGGCTGAACTATATTGCGACCGAATTGCACAAAGGATTTAGCCCGCTGTTTAATCCAAAAACGCCGGAGGAATACAAGAGCATCGCACGCGCCAAACTGGAGCAGCAGTTCAGCTATTTGGACTCCGTGCTGGCAAAGCAGCACTTCCTGTTGGGAAACCGGTTCAGTGTGGCGGACGCCTATCTGTTTACCGTTCTGCGTTGGGCCATTGCCCTGCAGTTTGATCTCAAAAAACACTCCCAGTTGGCGGCGTATTTTGACAGAGTCGCTGCGCGGCCAGCGGTGGATGCGGCGTTGAACGCCGAAGGTTTGAAATAATCCCAAGCCCCGGCTGCACGGCCGGGGCTACAGAACTTACAGTTTCACCGCTTTGAATTCGCAGTTCGGTTGCACGATGCGGTCTTGCGCCGCCACTACCTGCAGTTCGTACTCGCCCATTGCCTGGGTTGTCAGCATCACCTCATATACCGCTGCGGTCACATGCTCCAATGCTTTATCCAGCGCCACAGCTTTCAGTAAATTGACCAGCAACAGACCGCTGGTCAGATCGCCCACGCCTACTGGCTGACGAACGCCAAAATCCACCAGCGGACGACTGATATGCCAGGCATCGTCCGCCGTGACCAACAGCATTTCGAAACAATCGATATGATAGCCGGCGCGGCTCAGGTGTTTGACCAGCACCAGCTTCGGCCCTTTGGCGATCAGTTCACGTGCTGCGCTTACCGCCTGCCCGACGTCAGTCACTTCCCGCTGGCTCAGCAGTTCCAGTTCCAGCAGATTTGGCGCAATCATGTCGCTGCAGTGCAGCGCCTGTTGGCAAAAAAACTCCGCCACGCCCGGCGCAACGATGCAGCCTTTCTCAGGATGCCCCATCACCGGATCGCAGAAATACCAGGCGCCCGGATTAGCCTGTTTGACCTGACGAACCACCTCGAGAATATGGCTGCCCTGCTCCGGCGAACCGATATAGCCGCTCAGCACCGCATTGCAGTTTTTCAGTTGATCGATGGCCGCAATCCCCTGAGCGATCTCCGTCAGGTGGCTGGCCGGCATCACGCAGCCCGTCCATTTGCCGTACTGGGTATGATTTGAAAACTGCACCGTGTTCAGCGGCCAGACGTTAACGCCCATACGGCGCATGGGGAATTCAGCCGCACTGTTGCCCGCGTGCCCAAACACCACATGCGATTGAATAGAGAGAATGTTTTTCATCAACACTGACGGTCCTGTCACCTTAAAAAATAAAGGGGCCTCGAAAGGCCCCTCATTGAAATTTAATTATTTCCAGTCGATCAGGCAGTAATGCTTTTTACCCCGGCGCAACAGCGTGTAGCGGCCGAACAGACGATCGGCGTCGCTGAACGCGTATTCGGCGTTGGACTGTTTCTCACCGTTGATGGTTACCGCGTTGGAGCCGATCATGGTGCGCGCCTGGCCACGTGACGGCACCAGTTCAGCATTCACCAGCGCCTGCTGCAGATCCGCGTCGCCATCCAGTTTGATGGTTGGCATACCGTCCTGCGCCAACTGGGCGAAGTCCGCTTCGGTCATGTCGTGCAGCGCGCCGGAGAACAGGCTCTGGGTGATGCGCTTGGCCGCAGCCAGCCCTTCCGCGCCATGTACCATGCCGGTCACTTCTTCCGCCAGCACATACTGAGCGCGTGGCGCTTTGCCGCTGTTCTTGTCTTCTTCTTCCAGCGCGTTGATGTCTTCCAGGCTCATAAAGGTAAAGAACTTCAGGAAACGGTATACATCCGCGTCGGCGGTGTTGATCCAGAACTGGTAGAACTTGTACGGGCTGGTTTTTTCCGGTGCCAGCCACACTGCACCGCCTTCGGTCTTACCGAACTTGGTGCCGTCCGCTTTGGTGATCAACGGAACCGTCAGGCCGAACACCTGTTTCTGGTGCATGCGGCGAGTCAGATCGATACCGGACGTGATGTTGCCCCACTGGTCGGAACCGCCAATCTGCAGCTCCACCTGATGGCGGTTGTACAACTCGGAGAAGTCGAAACCCTGCAGCAGGTTATAGGAGAACTCGGTGAAGGAAATGCCCGAATCGTCGCGGTTCAAACGTTGCTTCACCGCTTCCTTGTTGATCATCTGGTTCACGGAGAAATGCTTGCCGATGTCACGCAGGAAGGTCAGCACGTTCATGCCGCCAAACCAGTCATAGTTGTTGGCGGCGATGGCGCTGTTGCTGCCGCAGTCGAAATCGAGGAACGGGGAAACCTGTTTGCGGATCTTTTCCACCCACTCATTCACCGTCTCGGCGGTATTCAGCTTGCGCTCAGCCGCTTTGAAGCTCGGATCGCCGATCAGACCGGTCGCGCCGCCTACTAGCGCGACCGGCTTGTGGCCGGCCAACTGGAAGCGCTTCAGGCACAACAGAGGAACCAGATGGCCCAAATGCAAGCTGTCAGCGGTCGGATCGAAACCGCAATACAGTGCAATTGGCCCTTGCGCCAGTCGCTCTGCTAACGCTTCCTCATCCGTAACCTGGGCAACGAGGCCCCGCTCTTGCAGTTGTTTAATCAAGTTGCTGCTTGCCATCAATGACTCCATGTATAAACGAATGCACCTTTGTCGGTACACGACCTTCCGCCCACTGGCGAAATATAAAATCGGGGTAGCGCATAGAATAAAGCGCCGGCGGCATCAGTGCCAGCGCTTAAGGGGGATTTTCAGTCTTCAGGGCGCCAGTCGGTCAATTTTCCAGTCATTCCCATCGCGCTGATACAAAAAGCGGTCATGCAGGCGGTGTTCGCCGCCCTGCCAGAACTCGACAGAATCGAAATTAACGCGGAATCCGCCCCAGAAACTCGGCAACGGCACTTCGCCCTGCTGGAATTTTTGCTTCAGTTCGAGGAATTTGCTCTCCAGTACGCCGCGTGCGGAAATACGCGATGACTGCTGCGATACCCAGGCACCGATTTGGCTGTCTTTCGGCCGACTGGTGAAATACTTCATGACTTCCAGCGTGGACAGACGTTCCGCCTTGCCAAGGAAAATCACCTGGCGATCGAGCATATGCCACGGAAACAGCAGGCTGATGTGCGGGTTTTGCGCCAACTGCTGCGCCTTGCGGCTGCCGAGGTTGGTATAAAAGACCAGCCCTTTGTCGTCAACATGCTTGAGCAGCACGATACGTTGATAGGGCTGCCCATTTTCATCCACCGTAGCCACACACATGGCGGTAGGATCGGCCAGACGCGCCTCGCAGGCCTGTTTCAGCCAGCGTTCGAACAATTCCAGCGGATTAGCGGTCAGATCGTTGCGGCGCAGGCCGCCACGGGTGTATTCACGGCGCAGGTCCGCAACATCAAACTCATTATTTTCAATCATCTGGTTTATCAACCAACCGAAAAAATCGTCGTTACATTCTGCGCCTGCAGCGCCAGAATCTCAATCGTTCTGACGCCGCCGCCGGCCGTTCAGTTAGCCAATACGCAGTCGCTCATAATCACCTTGTCATTACGTTCGACATAGGCGTTTTGGTCCTTCGACCAGAAACTGTACTTACCGTCGCTGTATTTCGCACCGGACATGACCAGCACCTGTTTCAGCTTCAGTTGCTCGCCATCCATCAGAAAGCTGGCCGTACTTTCCTTACCGTCCACCGACACCGTCAACGGCGTGGTGCCGCACTGGTAATGCAGAGTCTGGCTGCTTTGCGGCAACACGTAGCTGCAACCCGCCAATGCCAGTGCGCCCGCGGCAGTAATCATTTTTTTCATGCTGTTGCTCCTTAGGGAAATCTGTCGATTTCTATCCTAACAGAGCTAACGGGGCCCTAAAGGCAAAACCGGATAAATCCCACCCAGCAGGGTTTCACGGCTGGCGCCGGTGACCGACGGCAGGTTGCCGGCCTGCCCGGACAGGGTACGAAACGCCAGCCAGGCAAAGGCCAGCGCCTCCATATCGTCGCCACTGACGCCGAAATCATCGGTCGGACACACTTCGGTGCCCGGCAACAGCGCGGACATTCGCGCCATCAACAACGGGTTGCGCGCCCCGCCGCCGCACACCAGCAAACGCTCGCAGCCGCCCGCCAACTGTACCTGTTCGCAAATGGTGACCGCCGTCAGTTCCGCCAGGGTGGTTTGCACATCGACGGGGCTAATAGCCTGCAAGCCCGAGAGCTGACGCTCCAGCCAGGCGGCATTAAAATACTCGCGGCCGGTGCTTTTCGGCGCAGGCAGCGCGAAGTAAGGATCGGCCAACATCTGTTGCAACAACGGCAGGCAGATTCGCCCTTCCATCGCCCATGCGCCGTCTTTATCGTAAGGCTGCGAGCGATGACGCCATACCCAGGAGTCCATCAGCATATTGCCCGGCCCGGTATCGAACCCCCGCACCGGTACGCCTGGCAGCAGCAGCGACAGGTTCGCGATGCCGCCAATATTCAGCACCATACGGCGTTCTGTTTGATGCGCTAACAGCGCCTGATGAAACGCCGGCACCAGCGGGGCACCCTGGCCGCCGTAGGCCATATCGCGGCGGCGAAAATCGCCGACGGTGGTGATATTGGTCAACGCGGCGATGCGGTTGTTATCGCCCAGTTGCATCGAGAAACTCGCGTCGCCTCCAGGCTCATGCCAGACCGTCTGGCCATGGCAACCGATAGCCGTGATGTCATGCGCCGAGACGCCGGTTTTTTTCAGCAAGCCAAGCACCGCCTCGCCAAACAGCATCCCAAGCTGCGCATCCAGTCGGCCCACCGCAGAAAGCGTGGTCTGCTGGCCCTGGCACATGCCAAGAATGTCTTGCTTCAGTTGGATCGGCATCGGGTGGCTGTAACTGGCCTGCTGCGCGACCATTCGTCCGTCGATTGCGGCAAGCACCACATCGACGCCATCCAGACTGGTGCCAGACATAACACCTATATAGCGGCCTGACTTCATAGCAACATCCTTTAACCCGCACGGGGAAACAAACTTTCAACCGATAAATAAACCAGAATTAGGCCATTAACGCCATGAATTATGATGCCTTTTTTCACCTCTGTGAGCGATGCGCCTGTTTTTACCTGTCGCCCACGCAGATAAAGACGGCTAAACCCCGGCTCAACCCGCAACGGAATTTGTGCCAGCCCTGTTATAAAGCTAAACCACCGTTTATTATTGGTTGAACAGAGTAAAGTTAAGCTTCGTGCAGTGACGGGGCATGGTGATGTACGTGTGTTTACGCCATACTTTGTCTATTATTTTCACTGAATCTGGCCTGGCAAAATTTCCCAGGTTATGGACTACTACAACAGGAGTTTTATATGATCAAGCGTCTTCTCGTCGTTGCCGTCGCCGCAGTTACGCTGGCAGGATGCGCCAATGAATCTATGTCCGGCGACGTCTATTCGTCCTCGCAAGCTAAACAGGTTCAGACCGTGACTTACGGTACGCTGGTTTCTGTCCGTCCAGTCAAGATCCAGGGGAGCGACAGTTCGAATACCATTGGCGCTATCGGCGGTGCGGTCCTTGGCGGCCTGCTGGGTAACACCGTAGGTGGCGGCACCGGCCGTACCCTGGCAACCGCTGCGGGTGCAGTGGCAGGCGGCGTAGCCGGCAACAGCGTCGGTGAGCTGGCAGGACGCACTTCGGGTTATGAGTTGGAAATCAAAACCGATCAGAAAGAGAACATCGTGGTGGTTCAGAAGGCTGGCGCAACCAAGTTCAGCGTAGGCCAACGTGTGCGTATGGCGCGCACCGGCGATACCATTACCGTATCTCCGCTGTAAACGTAAGCGGAAGCTAAAAGGTAAAACCGGAGGCCAAGGCCTCCGGTTTCATTTCCGATGCTGTGAAATCTAGTCAAATAAAGAGAACATTATTATTGTTTATTTTGTAATTCAGTGATGTTTTGTTCCAGCTTGCCAATCAAACCTACCAACTGTTGTACTTCATCGGTGGTAATGCCGCTCAAAATTTCACCGCGCGTAGAGCTGATGACGCTGTCGACTTCCCTGATGATGGGATCGGCCGCTTCAGTCAACTTGATACGCTTGGCACGCCGATCGTTAGCGCAAGTGTGACGGGTAATAAGCCCTTTCTCTTCCAACTGGTCCAGTGTTCGAACCAACGAAGGTTGTTCAATGCCGATCGCCTTGGCCAGTTGGATCTGCGACTGCTCCGGCGGTAGGCGATTGATATTGTGCAGGGTAACCCAGTGTGTTTGCGTGAGCGCCAGCGGCTTGAGCCGATGATCGATAAGCGCGCGCCAGACACGAACTAATCGTGCTAAATCTGAACCTAATGATGACTCCACTTCCCCCTCCTTATAATTAGCATGCTAATATAACCTTCCAAAGCTTAGACCATTCTGAGTAACTCACATTAAAAACACAAATGTATATAATGTATGTTGAAGAAATAGCCACCGTTTTGGTCAATTATTGTTTATCCTTTACGCAAATATTTAACATATTCACTCTTAGGGATTGTTAATGTGAATGGTTCATGGCTTCACGTCGCCTCCCCTCTGCCCGATTTGGTGCTCGGAGCCTCGCTCTATTTTCCACCCCTATTTAAAGCTTTTTTGCTCGGGTCAGTTTTATGGCTACTGGCACACCACCTGTTGCGGGACTGGATTTATTCCGGCGAAATTTGGCATCCCCTGTTGATGGATTTGTCTATTTTCGTCATCGCCGTCAGTGGTTCCTTATGCATTTTAGCGAGTTGGTAACTCATGACGCATAAAACGTTAAAATATTTTTCTACGGTAATCGTTTGTGCCATTGCCCTGTGCGCCGGTTGGTGGGCGTGGAATTATTATATGCAATCCCCGTGGACCCGTGATGGAAAAGTGCGCGCCGAGCTCGTCAATATCACACCAGAAGTTTCTGGGAGATTAGAGAAAATAACCGTACATGACAATCAGTTCATACCTGCGGGAAGTCTGATTTTTACTCTCGACCCGGTGCCATACCAGATTGCGCTGGACAATGCTGAGGCCGCGCTGGCAAAAGCGCAGTCCGATCTGGCCAGGGCCGATCATGAGGCAGCGCGCCGCCGCGGCCTGCCGAAAAACGTTATTTCTGCTGAAGATATGGACGAATCGAATTTAGCCGCACAAGCAATGAAAGCCGCGTATAAAGCCGCTGACGCTAATCTGAAACAGGCTAAATGGAATTTAAGTAAAACTAAAATGTACGCGCCTGCGGATGGCTATATCACTAATTTGCAAGCCCGGGTTGGAAACTATGCCAGCGCCGGTACCCCTCTGGTGGCGCTGGTCGACGCGCACTCATTTTATGTGCTCGGATATTTTGAAGAAACCAAACTGAAGCATATAAACGAAGGCAACAAAGCGGACATCGTTTTATATAATGGCAACATTCCTCTGCAGGGCCAAGTGGAGAGCATCGGTCGTGCCATTAACGATCAGAGCGTCGACAACAGCAGTGATTTATTAATGGATGTGAAGCCCAACGTTCCCTGGGTACGGCTGGCGCAGCGCGTACCGGTGCGGATAAAACTGCTGAACGTGCCCGCCGATCTGCCTTTAGTGGCCGGCACTACTTGCACCATCGCCATTCATCAGTAAGGCTAACCAGTGAACCTGCCTTTTTTGGAATGGGGCCGTACCCCCTGGGGTAAGGCCAACGGTGGCCAGTGGCGGTATGCGCTGCGCAACTCGCTGGCCATGTGTCTGTCATTGTGGGTGGCGTTCGTCCTCAATCTCGACGAACCTTATTGGGCGTTGACCTCCGCGGCGGTGGTCAGTTTCCCCACCGTCGGCGGCGTCATCAGCAAAAGCATCGGGCGCATTATCGGCAGCCTGCTCGGTGCCGCCGCTTCAGTGGCCATTGCCGGCCATTGCCTGAACGACCCTTGGCTGTTTACCTTGTTTATCGCCGCCTGGATCGGTCTGTGCACGTACATTTCCAACCATTACCAGAACAACGTCTCCTATGCCTTCGCGCTGGCGGGCTATACCGCCGCCATCATCGCCTTCGGCACGGTCAACGTCACCGATACCCAACAAATCTTTGATATCGCTCAGGCGCGCGTCTGCGAGGTCATCACCGGTATTCTGTGCGGTGGCGTGATGATGATGATTCTGCCAAGCACCTCCGACGGCGAGGCTCTGCTGACCTCGTTACGGCGCATGCATCTGCGGCTGCTGGAACATGCCGCGATGCTGTGGCAGCCGGAAATCACCGCTCAAATGCGCACATCGCATGAGGGCGTCATAGGTCAGATCCTGACCATGAATCTGCTGCGTATTCAGGCGTTCTGGAGCCACTACCGGCTGCGGCGGCAGAATAACGTGCTTAACTATATGCTGCACCAGCAGTTGCGCCTTACCAGCGTGATTTCCAGCCTGCGTCGCATGTTGCTGAATTGGCCGGACCATCCGGCCAATCTGGCGGCCGTCCTGGATCAATTGCTGACAGAATTACGCGCTCCCGCCACCGACAAATACCGGCTGGCGCGTATCCTGCAGCAGATAGCGCCCCAGGATCCGACAGATTACCGCCACCGAGCCTTCTGGCTGCGGCTGCGCCATTTCTGTTGGCTGTATCTGCGCTGCAGTCGCTGGTTGCAAAGATTGGAAGGTGCCACGCCGGTCAGCGATATCCAGCCCCCTCGCGTGACCTCTCTGGCGCGCCATACCGACAGTTACGAAGCCGCCTATAACGGCCTTCGCACCTTTTTGTGCATTATCATCGGTTGCGCTTATTGGATTAATACCCAGTGGGATGCAGGCAGCTCGGCTCTGACGTTAACCGCCATCAGTTGCGTGCTCTATTCTTCTACTCCTTCGCCGATCAACAGCATCACCACCTTGTTGAAAGCGGTCTTGTTGCTTTCGGTTGCCTGTTTTGTAGTGAAATTCGGGCTGATGATCCAAATCGATGATTTTTGGGTGTTCTGCGCTTTTCTGTTCCCCATTCTGGTCACCCTGCAGATGATCAAACTGCAAAACCCGCCCTACGCCGCGCTATGGGGGCAACTGATCGTATTCATGGGGTCTTTTCTCACCGTCACCAACCCACCCAGTTACGATTATCAGTCGTTCCTCAATGACAACATCGGCAAGATTGTTGGGGTATTATTTGCCGGTTTGGCCTTCCAGATCCTGCGGCCCAGCTCTGACAAGCGCAAAAGCCGGCGCATTATCCGCGCCCTGCGGCGCGACTTTAGCGATCAACTGAGCAAAAAACCGCAGCAGAGCGAGAGCCAGTTCGAATCGCTGATTTATCACCGCGTCAGTCAGTTGAATCAAAGTCAGGATCAGGAGGCGCGCAGCTGGTTATTGCGCTGGGGCGTGGTGCTGCTCAACTGCAGCCATATCGTTTGGCAACTGCGTGACTGGCAAACCCGCTCCGATCCGCTCTCGGCGGTGCGCGACGTCTGCATTCACTGTCTACGGCACATTATGACCGAGAAAGGCGTACAGCACCGCTCGTTGGATGCCACATTGCAGGAGCTGATGCGCATGAGCAATGCGCTGGCGCACCACCCGGAACAGGCGGCGCGCGATCTTGCCGGGTTGATTTGGCGGCTTTACTGTTCGCTGCAACAGTTGCAGCAGGCGATCAACCCGCCAGACGAGGTTGCGGCCACACCGGCCGCCCGTTAAACCCGATTACCCTTTAATCACACCGCAGGCGAAACGTTCCCCTCCACCACCCAAGGGTTTCGGATGATCGGAGTGGTTGTCGCCGCCGGCATGAACCATGAGCGCTTTGCCGGTGATTTCGCTGATTTTTTTCAGCCGTGGCGCCAGCACCGGATCCGTGGCCATGCCATCTGCCGTAACGTAAATGGCCGGCAGATCGCCCAAATGGCCGTCTGCGTAAGGGCCAAGATGCTTGCCGGTCTTCTGCGGATCAAAATGCCCGCCCGCCGCTAGCGCCGCTACCGCCTTACCCTCTTTCATACCCGGCTCGCAACTGCCGTTCTCGTGCACATGAAAGCCGTGCACACCGGCCGGCAACGCTTTTAACTGAGGGGTAAACAGCAGGCCGTATGGCGTTTCACTGATCGTGACTTTGCCAATCTCCTGGCCAATTCCCTGTCCGGTCACCAGATTCATGTCAACATCCACCGTTGCCGCCTGGGCGGCGCCACAGGCCATCAGGCCGAAGGCCGCATACCAATAATGTTTCATTAATCGCTCTCCATGGAATATCTGTGAACCTTGAGTATAGGGTAACTGGTGATGTCACCGCTCAGAATGGGGATAAATCTGGCGATAAGATTCGCATTATTAATAATTCGCACTAATAATCATTTTACCGTTTGTGGTCATCCGACCAGTAGTCTCTCGGCTCATTTTGTGCATTTGCACTCGTGCACTCGCTGCCAATGCCATTCGATCATTAACGTGGCAATGCGGCAAACTCAAAAGGAACTGACATGGGCATATTGACTTACCAAGATCTCGATGATGCGAAATCAAAAACGTTATTTTCTGATGCGTTGGCGATTTCTACTTACTCATATCACAACATTGATAATGGTTTTGACGAAGGCTACCACCACTACGGCTTCGGTTTAGGTTTGCCGTTTACGCTGGTTACCGCGCTGATTGGCAGCACGCAATCACAGGGCGGGCTGCCCGGCATTCCCTGGAATCCCGATTCGGAAAAAGCGGCGTTAGAAGCGGTTAATAACGCCGGTTGGACCCTGATTAGCGCTGACCAATTAGGCTACCAAGGCAAAACGGATGCCCGCGGCACCTATTACGGCGAGAGTCTGGGTTACACCACCGCACAGGCTGAGGTACTGGGAAAATATGACAGCACAGGCAATCTCATCTCGATTGGCATCGCCTTTCGCGGTACCAGCGGGCCACGCGAGTCATTAATTACCGACAGTATCGGCGATCTGATCAACGACCTGCTGGCAGGCTTCGGACCCGAAGGCTATGCCGACAATTACAGCCTGAAAGCTTTCGGCACTTTACTGGGCGATGTGGCTAAATTCGCCCAAGCGCATGGCCTGACCGGCGATGATGTCACCGTCAGCGGCCACAGCCTGGGCGGGTTGGCGGTGAACAGCATGGCAGCGCTCAGCGACGATAACTGGGAGGGGTTCTACTCGCAATCCAACTACGTGGCGTTCGCTTCGCCAACGCAATATGAAACAGGCGGCAAAGTCATTAACATTGGTTACGAAAACGATCCGGTATTTCGCGCGCTGGATGGCACCACGCTAACGCCGGCATCCTTAGGCGTCCATGATGCGCCGCAGGAGTCCGCCACCAATAATATCGTTAATTTTAACGATCATTACGCCTCTGCCGCCTGGAATATCCTGCCCTTCTCCATTCTGAATATCCCGACCTGGTTATCCCATTTACCGTTCTTTTATCAAGATGGGTTAATGCGAGTGCTGAATTCAGAATTTTACTCTCTGACCAATAAAGACTCGACGGTGATTGTGTCGAACCTCTCCGAGGTGACGCGCGGCAATACCTGGGTGGAGGATTTGAACCGCAACGCCGAGAAACACAGCGGCCCGACCTTTATTATTGGCAGCGAGGGCAATGACTTGATCAAAGGTGGCGCAGGTAACGATTACCTCGAAGGCCGCGCCGGTAACGACACTTTCCGCGACGGCGGTGGCTTTAATATCATTGTCGGCGGTGAGGGAAATAACACGCTGGACCTGCAACAGGCATTGAAGAAAAACGAGGTGGCTTACGACGGCAATACGCTTTATCTGCGTGATGCCAAAGGCGGAATTACCCAGGCAAGCGATATCAACACCTTGCGCAGTAAAGAAACCACGCTGTTGATCTTTACCAAAGACGTAGACCATCAGGTGACCGATGCCGGGCTGAAATCAGGCTCCAGCCTGAACGCCTACGCCGCGTCATCCAGTGGCAGTGACGGTGCCGATATCCTGCACGCCAGAGCCAGCGACAGCTGGTTGTTTGGCAAAGGTGGCGATGACCAGCTGTTTGGCCACAGCAGCGGTAACCTGACCTTTGTCGGCGGCAACGGCAACGATACCCTGCAGAGCGCCGGCAGCAACAATACCTTCTTGTTCAGCGGCGATTTTGGCAACGATAAGGTGTACCACTTTGGCTCCAGCGACAAACTGGTTTTCCTCGGGACCCAGGGCGCCAGCGGCAATTTCCGCGACTATGTTTCGCAACAGGACGACGGGCTGGCATTGGCCTTTGGCGAAAACAAAGTGACGCTGATCGGCGTGAACCTCGAACATCTCAACGATAGCCAGGTGGTGCTGGCGTAAAATACAAAAGCCGGGCACCTATGGGCCCGGCTTTTTCTGAGGGCTAACTCGTCTGACGCTTAAGGCACATCGTAACCCAGTGCCGCCTTGCGGATGCGGAACCACTGTTGGCGGTTCATCGATAGATCTTGCGCCTTCAGTGCCGAACGCACGCGCTCAATCTTGCCGGAACCGATGATCGGCAGCGGTGCCGACGGCAGGCGCATGACCCAGGCATACACCACCTGCTCGATAGTGTCGGCGCCAATCTCCTGCGCCACCGCCTGCAATTCATCACGCAGCGGTTGGAACTCCGCATCGCTAAACAAGCGACCGCCCCCCAGACAAGACCAGGCCATCGGCTTGATACGCAATTGCTGACACTGATCCAAGGTGCCATCCAAAATAGCCGGCTGGTGGATCGGCGAAATTTCAACCTGATTGGTGACCAGCGAGAACGGCAGACGCGACTGCAGCAGCGTAAACTGTGCCGGCGTGAAGTTGGAAACGCCAAAATGACGCACCTTGCCGCTTTTGTGCAGAGCGACAAAGGCCTCCGCCACCTCATCGGCCTCCATCAGCGGATCCGGACGATGAATCAGCAGCAGATCAAGGTAGTCGGTATGCAGCAGCTCCAGCGAACGTTCGGCGCTGTGCACAATATGATCGCGGTCCGTGTTGTAATGGCCGATCGGGTTGCCAGGCTTGGCCGTTGTGGCGATCCCGCATTTAGACACCAGTTCCATCGCCTGACGCAGCGAGGGTTTAAGGCGTATTGCCTCACCGAACGCCTGCTCGCAGGCATAGCCGCCATAAATGTCCGCGTGGTCAGCGGTGGTCACACCCAGCTCGATATGCTGTTCGATAAACGCCAGCAGTTGCTGTGGCGTCATGCCCCACTCCATCAAACGCCAGTATCCGCAAATCATGCGGGAAAATTCAGGCCCCTGCGGCGCGAGTTGAATACGGTTTACCATCGTTAAAACCTCATGACATTGTTTAATGCCAGCATACACAAGCGGATAAGAGCGTGGGAAGCGGAAAGCTGCGTTAACGTGCGGCAGATCAGGAAAGGTTCAGAACAGCGACGGCTGTTCCGGTTGCGGCTCATCAGGCAGTTTATTGGCCCGTTGCAAGCGCAGGAAGCGTTGGTGACACAGGCGCAGCACATCGCGTTTTTGCGCGTCGCTCATTTGCATCCAGCCAAAGCGCTCCTCGCGACTGCGCAGGCAGCCACGGCAGAAACCGCGCTCATCGGCCTGGCAAATGCCGCGGCACGGGCTGGGGATGTCGAAAAACTCAAGCTGCTGCGGCACACGTCCTCCTGCATTCTCTTGCTAATTGAAGACGCCATTAGCGCCGCTGGCAAGTGACTTTTCGGTATGGCGGCGAAAATAGTCGCGTAAATAGCGCAACGCCTGCCGATTTTTTTCCGGCATCGCCCTTTCCAGCGTCAGCGCATGCAGCCGTAGCGGCACAGGCCGCCATTCGGGCAACAGGTGGATAAGTTCACCGCGCTGCAATTCATCCTCAATTTCATACAGCGGCTGCACCGAGATCCCCAGGCCACTGCGGGTAAAGCCGCGCATGACGGTCATGCTGTCGCTGACGATCTGCCCCTCCGCCAGCCGTAATTTGAGCTGCTGCCCACTTTGATGGTGCAAATCCAGATGTGTGCCGCTGTGAATGCCGGAGATCCAACGGTGCGCCACCAAATCCTGCGGTGTCTCCGGCACCCCGTGCTGGCTGAGATAACGCGGCGCAGCGCAAAGCACCATCGGCCACTCGGCCAGCGGGTGGGCGATCATACTGGCATCCGCCAACTGACGGTTGACCCGCAGCGCGATATCGATCCGCTGCTCGATCATGTCGACGATCCGGTCGTCCGCCAGTACGCGCAGCGTCAGTTTGGGGTGCGCCTGCAACAGCGGCGCCAACGCCTCCGCCAGTGGGCGCCCGCCAATACCGACTGTGGTGGCGATACGCAGTTCACCCACCAGGGTGTCGCGCAATTCCGCCAGCCGTTGTTCCGCCTGCTGCGCCTGGGACAACATCGCCTCGCAGCCAGGATAGAACGCCGCCCCCGCCTCGGTGAGCGCCAATCGCCGCGTGGAGCGGTGCAACAACGGCACGCCGAGCGCTTTTTCCAGCGAACGCATGTGCTGGCTGACCGCCGACGGCGTCATGCCCAACCGCCGTGCGGCCCCGGCCAGCGACCCTTCCGCCACCACGATGGCGAATACCGCCATTCGATTCAGTTTATCCACGATTATGAAGTTTTACTTAATCAAGAAAGTATGAATATGGCACTAATCAGGTCTATTGTTAAGTACTAGAGTATATGCAACCGCTCAGATCAATCCGACCTGACCCTGATACCGACCCCATTTCTGACAGGAGCAAACAGATGAAAGTAGCCATTATTGGAGCAACCGGTTTTGTTGGCCGCCGCGTGGTGGACGAAGCGCTGGCGCGCGGATTGCAAGTAACGGCGATTGCACGGCAGCAAAAAGATCTGCCGGATGACGCCAACCTGACCGTCGCGCTGGGCGACATCGCCGACACCGAATGGCTGACGAAACAGCTGGCCGGGCAAGACGCGGTGGTCAGCGCCTACAACCCGGGTTGGGCGGAAGAGAATCTGTACGAAAAAACCACTGTCGGCGCACAACAGATCCTGACCGCAGTGGAAAAATCCGGCGTTAAACGCCTGCTGGTGGTCGGCGGTGCCGGTAGCCTGGAAGTGGCCCCGGGCGTTGAATTGGTGGACACCCCGCAATTCCCGGAAAATATCCGTCCGGGCGCACAGGCGGTGCGCGATTTACGCAACAAGCTGCGTAACGGCTCTTCGCTGGACTGGACCTATCTTTCCCCTGCCGCGCTGCTGGAACCGGGCAAGCGGACTGGTCAGTTCCGCCTCGGCACCACCCAGTTGCTGATGAATGGCCAGGCTCCGGCCAGCATCTCAGTGGAAGACTTGTCGGTTGCCATTCTCGATGAAATCGAAAAACCGCAGTTTATTAAAGCGCAGTTTACCGCTGCTTATTAATCACCCCGTCAGGCCGCGATCCTCGCGGTCTGGCGACTGTAAACTAAACCAAAAGTAAACAAACCCGCCACCATTCTGAATCTCTAAGGTTTTCTTAAGTTTCATCCTGTAAATTTCAGCGCATTACTCACTATCAGGATTCAGATTTGGCAATGTGGTTACGTCAACGCTTACAGTGCAACAGCCTGGGGTTTATCCTCGCCAGCGCCTTGTTTTTCACTCTGTTCCAGAACGCGTTATTCCTGCATAAGGCCTGGTCGTATATCAATTTCGATAGCGTCCACAACCTGATCTTCGCCGCCACCATGCCGGTAGTGATTTTCTGCGCGCTGAACATTATCTTCAGCCTGCTGACCGTGCCTTTCCTGCGCAAACCGCTGATGATTTTCTTCCTCCTTGGCAGCGCTGCCGCGAACTACTTTATGTTCAGCTACGGCGTGGTGATCGACGGCAACATGATGCAAAACGCCTTCGAAACCAACCCGCAAGAGGCGACCGCTCTGTTGACGCCACGCATGGGGTTGTGGCTGGTGCTGCTTGGCATCTTGCCTGCCGTGTTGGTCTGTTTTACCGAAATCCGTATCACCCGCCCGTGGTGGTATATGGCTGGGCTGCGCGCCGCCAACGTGATGCTTTCCGTGGTGGTGATCCTGATTATCGCCGCACTGTTTTATAAGGATTACGCCTCGCTGATCCGCAACAATAAAAGCGTGGTGAAAATGCTGACGCCGTCGAACTTCGTTTCCGGCACCATCAAATTTACCCAGCAGCGCTATTTCACCCGTAATCTGCCGCTGGTGAAAATCGGCGAAGACGCACGTAAAGGGCAGCTGATCGCCGGGCAACAAAAGAAATCCCTGGTGATCCTGGTTGTGGGTGAAACCGCCCGCGCCGAGAATTTTTCGCTCGGCGGCTACGGGCGTGAAACCAATCCGCGCCTGAAGCAAGACAATGTGGTGTACTTCAAAAACGCCAGCTCCTGCGGTACCGAAACGGCGATCTCTGTCCCCTGCATGTTCTCCAATATGCCGCGCAAGGACTACGACGCCACCCTGGCGACTCACCAGGAAGGCATGCTCGACGTGCTGGCGCATGCCGGCGTCAACGTACTTTGGCGTGAAAACGACGGTGGGTGCAAAGGTGCCTGCGATCGCGTACCGCACGTCGACATGACCAAGCTAAAACTGCCGCAGGATTGCGATGGCGACGTCTGTATGGATAACGTGCTGCTGTATAAGCTGAACGACTACATCAACGGTCTGAAAGACGATAGCGTGATAGTGTTGCACCAGATGGGCAGCCACGGGCCGGCCTATTTCCGCCGCAGCACGCCGGAGTTCCAGAAGTTTTCGCCAACCTGCGACAGCAATCAGATCCAGGATTGCACCCATGAGCAGTTGGTAAATACTTATGACAACTCATTGCTCTATACCGACTCCATGCTGGACGACACCATCAAGCTGCTGCAACAGCACAGTGACAAGTTCAATACCGCGCTGGTTTACCTCTCCGATCACGGCGAATCCCTGGGTGAAAATGGCATGTATCTGCACGGTACGCCTTATGTGTTTGCCCCCAGCCAGCAGACCCACGTTCCTTTCCTGATGTGGATGTCCGCCGACTATGAGCGCAACTTCAAGATTGATCGCCAGTGCCTGAACAAGATGGCCGAAAAGGATGAGATCTCGCAAGATAATCTGTTCCATACCCTGCTCGGTATGCTGAACGTGCAAACCCGCGAGTATCAGTCGCAGTTGGATATTTTGCAACGCTGCCGCAGCGGGGCATAACGGCTTAACTTCTGCCCCCTGATCGGGCAAAATACCCTGCTTCGTAACCGGCGTTTTTGCGCCGGTTTTTTTATTGTTATTGACCTAGACCAATCGGTCTATTATGCTAATCCTCATTATGACGAAACATGCGCACTGCCCCGTAGATACACGTGAACATCTGCTCGCTACCGGCGAGTCCCTTAGCCTGCGCCTGGGTTTTACCGGCATGGGGCTGAGCGAACTGCTGGCCACGGCGGGTGTGCCGAAAGGTTCGTTCTATCACTATTTCCGCTCGAAGGAAGCCTTCGGCGAAGGCATGCTGCAGCGTTATTTCGAACACTACGATACTGAAATGCAACGGCTGTTTAGCGACGATAAAAGCGACGCTCGCCACCAGTTGCTGAGCTATTACGCCCAGGCGATCAGCTTCCATTGCCGCAGCGAATGCCATAACGCCTGTTTGGCGGTGAAACTCTCCGCCGAAGTGAGCGACCTGTCGGAACCCATGCGCCACGCGTTGGAGATCGGCACCGCACGGGTGATTGGCCACCTGCAGGATGCCATCGAGCGCGGTATCCGCGAAGGATCGCTGTCGATAGCCATGAGCCCGGCGGCCACCGCAGAAACGCTGTACTCACTGTGGCTTGGCGCCTCGCTGCGCGCCAAAATCCGCCGTTCGGTCGCCCCGCTGACCAGCGCGCTGGAAAGTATTGAATTGCTGTTGCGCCCGCCGCAGCCGTAAACGCAACACCCGAGCTTTACCGAAAAATTACTCTGTTGGGCAGTTAGTTAGCCATTACTAGTCGACCGGTCTATTAATATAGGATGCACTATGAAGATTGAAAAATTGTTCTCCCCGCTGAAGGTTGGCTCTGCAACTTTGCCAAACCGCGTGTTTATGGCCCCGCTGACGCGTCTTCGCAGCATTGAGCCTGGCGATATTCCTACTCCGTTGATGGCCGAATATTATGCCCAGCGCGCCAGCGCCGGTCTGATCGTGACCGAAGCCACCCAGATTTCTTTCCAGGCGAAAGGTTATGCCGGCGCTCCGGGGCTGCATACCCCAGAGCAGATCGCAGCGTGGAAAAAGATCACCCAGGCCGTACACGATAAAAACGGCCATATCGCCGTTCAGTTGTGGCATGTGGGCCGTATCTCCCACAACAGCCTGCAACCGGGCCAACAGGCACCGGTAGCCCCTTCCGCGATCAATGCCGACACCCGCACCACCGTGCGTGACGAAACCGGTGCCTGGGTGCGGGTTCCAACCTCGACCCCGCGTGCGCTGGAAACCGAAGAGATCCCGGGCATCATTAACGATTTCCGCCAGGCAAGCGCCAATGCGCGTGAGGCCGGTTTCGACTTTATCGAACTGCACGCGGCCCACGGTTATCTGCTGCACCAGTTCATGTCTCCTGCCTCCAACCAGCGCACCGATCAGTACGGCGGCAGCATCGAAAACCGCACACGTCTGACGTTGGAAGTGGTCGACGCGACCATCGCTGAATGGGGTTCAGAGCATATCGGCATCCGCATTTCGCCGTTGGGCCCGTTCAATGGTCTGGATAACGGTGAAGATCAGGAAGAAGCGGCGCTGTATCTGGTCGAAGAGTTGAATAAGCGCAACATCGCTTTCCTGCACATTTCCGAACCGGACTGGGCAGGCGGCAAACCTTATTCCAACGCCTTCCGCGATTCAGTGCGTGCCCGCTTTAAAGGGGTAATTGTCGGCGCAGGCGCCTACACCGCCGAGAAAGCCGAAGAGCTGATCAACAAAGGCTTTATCGATGCGGTGGCCTTTGGCCGCAGCTACATCGCCAACCCGGATCTGGTCGAGCGCTTCAAACAGAACGCACCGCTGAACGAGCCGCAGGCAGAAACCTTCTACGGCGGCGGCGCCGAGGGTTACACCGATTATCCGACGCTGTAAGTAAGATAAAAAGCCTGCCGGTGAACGAATGCCGGCGGGCTTTTTGCTGTTTTATCGGTAAAGCCGTTGGGACGGGTAAAGACGGCTCTTGTCGTACAACGCGAATGCAATTAATGAGTCGCCAACGTCGCCCAACGCGCGATCTCGTTGGCATCGACAGTATTCATTATTTCCCGAAACCAAACGGTAAATTTATCTGGGCTCCGTTTTATCTCATCAGTTAATTGCTGAATATCCATCCACAGCCAGCTATGGGCTTCGGCAGGATCCCCCTGAGGCTCGCCATCAAATAATCCCACGTAGATATGATCGAACTCGTGCTCAATTAAGTCGCCCGGCACCTCTGACCGATAAATGAAGCTGGAGACCTGCTGCAACTCGCTGCTGAACCCCATCTCCTCCTGTAACCGACGCTGCGCCGCTGCTGCCGTCGCCTCTCCCCAGCGCGGGTGGCCACAGCAACTGTTAGTCCATAACCCAGCCGAATGATATTTACTGAAAGCTCGCTGTTGCAGTAGTAAACGGCCCTGGCTATCGAAGATAAAAATTGAAAACGCTCGGTGCAACAGCCCCTGCTGATGTATCCGCGTTTTTGTTTGCGAGCCGATGGAATTATCATCGGCATCAACCAGAATCAGCATTTCATCCATTGATGGCCTCCTTCGGCAAGAGCGATGACTTCGTACCGGTAAAACTCTAACCAGACCCAAATTTATCAATTGACGAGATCCAACCCTGGCCCGCTATCAGACCTCGCCCCCCTTGAGGTGGCTAATAGTACTTATTTCCCTGATTCGAACGACAGCATACTGTGCGGTTATCATCAGCATAGTCGATGCATATGTGACATTGTCACCTTTATTCTCATGCCTTAGCCATGTCGATAAATTGAAATCCCTTATACGGCAACGCTATACTGAGTTTCGCTAAGATCCATTCGCCGTTGACGACGGCACATCCAATCAGAGGAATTATGCGCTTACTCCATACCATGATCCGCGTCGGTGACCTGCAACGCTCCATCGACTTCTATACCAAGGTATTAGGCATGCGCCTGCTGCGCACCAGCGAGAACCCAGAATACAAATACTCGTTGGCATTTGTCGGTTATACCGATGAAAGCGAAGGCGCAGTGATTGAGCTGACCTACAACTGGGGCACCGACAGCTACGAGATGGGCACCGCATTCGGCCATCTGGCGTTGGGCGTCGACGATGTGGCCGCCACCTGCGACAGCATTCGCAACGCCGGCGGCAAAGTGAGCCGTGAAGCCGGGCCGGTCAAGGGCGGCACCACGATTATCGCCTTTGTTGAAGATCCGGACGGTTATAAGATCGAACTGATCGAGAACAAACACGCCGGTCAGGGCCTCGGCCACTGAGACCGATGAGGGGCGCTTTCAGCGCCCTTCTTGTTATGCCTGCGATACCGCCTGCAACCGGGCGTAAAATTTGCCATAATGCGCGCTGCATTCGATGAAGATAAGAAACTGATGGCCGAAAAAAGTGATCTTAACGCCCTGAGTGGTCGTTTTCGTGGGTTTTATCCCGTAGTGATAGATATAGAAACCGCTGGATTTAATGCCAAAACCGACGCGCTGCTGGAGATTGCCGCCGTTACGTTAAAAATGGACGAAGAAGGCTGGTTGCAGCAGGATGAAACCCTGCACTTTCACGTTGAACCTTTTGAAGGCGCCAACCTGCAACCGGAAGCGCTGGCATTCAACGGTATCGACCCGCATAACCCGTTGCGCGGTGCAGTCAGTGAATACGATGCGTTACACGCCATTTTTAAAGCGGTACGCAAAGGCATCAAGGACCGTGGCTGCAACCGGGCGATTATCGTGGCGCACAACGCCAACTTTGATCACAGTTTCCTGATGGCCGCAGCAGAACGCGCAAGCCTGAAGCGCAACCCTTTCCACCCGTTCGCCACCTTTGACACTGCCGCGCTAAGCGGGCTGGTGTTGGGGCAAACCGTGTTGGCCAAAGCCTGTATTGCCGCCAATATTCCGTTCGACAGCACCCAGGCGCATTCGGCCCTGTACGACACCGAACAAACCGCTCAACTGTTCTGCGAGCTGGTTAACCGCTGGAAACGCCTTGGCGGATGGCCGCTGGCTATCGGTGATACTGACTGAACCGCAAATAAATCGGGCGGCCCAGTTTGCACTGGCGCCGCCCGATGTCTTCTTGCAATCAACCCGAGCCGTTATGGCTGCTGGTCTTCTTGCTCTTTGTACTTCGCTGCCGTTTCTTTGATCAGCTGTTGCAGTTCGCCGCGCTGATACATTTCGATAATGATATCACAGCCGCCTACCAGCTCACCGTCGACCCACAGCTGCGGGAAAGTCGGCCAGTTGGCGTATTTCGGCAACTCGGAGCGGATGTCCGGGTTCTGCAGAATATCAACGTAGGCAAAGCGTTCGCCACAAGCAGACAGCGCCTGCACCGCTTGCGCAGAGAAACCGCAGTTTGGCAATTTCGGTGAACCTTTCATGTACAGCAGAATTGGGTTCTCACCGATCTGCTGCTGAATTTTTTCAATCGTCGTCATTTATTGCTTCCTCAAGCCACATCTCATGGCTACAACATGCATCACACTGGCTATTGTAGCGGCTGGAACAGTCGCAAGAAAACGCCATCTTTTGCAAGGGTATTCCCCGTTGCCAATCGCATCTTACCGGCAAAGGCCATTCCGGTTAAAACATACGCTCAGAATAACATTTTTAATCCGACCATTTCACTAATATATTTTTCCGCCTCTTGGTACCCCTTTAATAATACCAACAGCGGCCAAAGGTGATTTTTTATACACCAACGGATTGATTTTTCGGCAAAAAAAATGCTGTTAACGTTTTCTCACAATATGGATTATCATTTATGAGTTCTTCGCTGTTTTATATGGCGAAATTGGGGAATACTGTCATTCTTTCGATATCTGTTCCGGGGCCAAGGTTGGTAACGTCGACATGCGTTTAATTCTTACGCTTTTTGTGCTGTTGTTTACACAGCTATTCTTAAATCTGGCGCACGCTGCGCCACAGGCGCGTATTGCCGCCGAGCAGCGCAAGAGCCACGTTAATGAAGCCCGGCCGGATGACCGCAAGAAAAAGAAAGCGGCAAAGGCCAGCAAAAAAGTGAAAGTCACTGCTCCGCCAAAAACAGCCAAGGTTTCCAAAGCCAAAACAGAAAAAACCGCTAAAAAGATCGTCAGCGCAAAATCGAAACACCAAACCCAGAAAATAGCCAAAATCAAAGTGACCCCGCCGAAAAAGGGTTACAAAAAAGGCTATGGTCGCCACCGGGAACCCGGCATGGCCACCGCCAAATTGGCTCGCGACGAAAAGCCGCTGAAACTCAGCCCGGCGCACAAAAAGCGCTATCAGCACGCCAAGCAAACCGCGATGGCCAAGCTGATGGATCAAATGGGCAAACCTTATCGCTGGGGCGGCACTTCGCCAAGAACCGGTTTTGACTGTAGCGGACTGATTTATTACGCCTATAAAGACGTAGTGAAAATCAAGATGCCGCGTACTGCCAACGAGATGTACCACCTGCGCGACGCGGCGCCGATCAAGAAAAACGAGCTGGAAAGCGGTGACCTGGTGTTCTTCCGCATCAACAACCGTGGCGTGGCCGATCACGTAGGCGTCTATCTGGGCAACGGCAAATTCATTCAGTCACCGCGTACCGGTGAGGAAATCCGTATCAGCCAGTTGGACAACGACTACTGGCAAAACCACTACATTGGCGCCCGCCGTGTGGTAACACCGAAAACCATTCGATAATCGCCTCCGCGGCTGGTTCCCCCCAGCCGCACACCTCACCGCCTACCGCAAGCGTTCTGATCTTAGGCCTTTTCGTCGCTCTCAGACCGCGGTTTCGCGAAGCCGCATGGAAAACATCCGGGTGCGGGTGAACGGGGCACTTGTGGAAAAATCTGACGTAGCGGTGGGGAAATGCGGACAGGCGCAGTGAACTGCGCCTGCGTGACAACCAGGGATCAGTTCAACGCCGCGGTGAAGCTAAAAGCAATAATAACGGCCAGCGCGCACACAGTGGTGAACAGTGACATTTTCAGATCGGTATCCATTACAACTCCTTTTCAGACGGGTTATCCCAAGGATAAAAGGCACACAATTAATGCGTCAAACCATTTTCCCACAGTTAGACAATAAAATCTTGTTATCATTTCCCGGTTTATAATACTGATTACCTCTTCCACTTTGGCTCAATATGGGACAAAATTCGCAGTTCACAACTGCGTACCGGCAAAAATGCCCCTCCTGACCAAACGCTGACGACTTCAACACACTAAAAACTCAGCTTCGCTTATTTGGAAAAAGGATCTACGCAGGCAAACGATTAACATCACACTTACATGCTGCAACATGTGAGTTCAGGAGTCATTCTTTACATGGCAACGATTAAAGATGTGGCCAAACGCGCTGGCGTTTCCACCACCACCGTTTCGCACGTCATCAATAAGACTCGTTTCGTCGCCGAAGAGACTAAAGCGGCCGTCGCGGCCGCGATCAAAGAGCTGCACTATTCTCCCAGCGCCGTGGCGCGCAGCCTGAAAGTCAATCACACCAAATCTATTGGTTTGCTGGCTACCTCCAGCGAAGCGCCCTATTTCGCCGAAGTGATCGAGGCGGTGGAAAACAGCTGCTACAGCAAAGGCTATACGCTGATCCTGTGTAACTCGCACAATAACCTGGACAAGCAACGCGCTTATCTGGCGATGCTGGCGCAAAAACGCGTCGATGGCCTGCTGGTGATGTGCTCTGAATACCCGGATCAATTGCTGGGGATGCTGGAAGATTACCGTAACATCCCGATGGTGGTCATGGACTGGGGCGCAGCACGCGGTGATTTTACCGATACTATTATCGACAACGCCTTCGAAGGCGGTTATCTGGCCGGCCGCTATCTGATCGAGCGTGGCCACCGTGAGATTGGCGCCATTCCGGGCCAATTAGCGCGCAATACCGGCGGCGGCCGCCATCAGGGCTTTTTAAAAGCCATGGAAGAAGCCAATATCGAGGTGCGCGACGAGTGGATTGTACAAGGTGACTTCGAACCGGAATCCGGCTACAAAGCCATGCACCAGATATTATCGCAGAAACAGCGCCCAACGGCGGTATTCTGCGGCGGCGACATCATGGCAATGGGCGCTATTTGCGCCGCTGATGAGCTGGGGTTGCGCGTACCGCAGGATATTTCCGTTATTGGTTACGATAATGTGCGCAACGCCCGCTATTTCACGCCGGCATTGACGACCATCCATCAGCCCAAAGAGCGTTTGGGCGAGATGGCGTTCACCATGCTGCTGGATCGCATCATCAGCAAGCGTGAAGAATCGCAAGTCATTGAGGTACATCCGAAGCTGGTTGAACGCCGCTCGGTCGCCGACGGTCCCTTCATCGATTACCGCCGCTAGTCGCCAACGCCGGGAGCCAAAGCGGCTTCCGGCGTCACTTCGCTTAACCATTCCTGATTCAGGGTTTCACTGTCCCCCAGGTAATCCAGCAGCCAGGCCATCGCCGGCGATGGGGTATTCTGCTGCCAGGTCAGGCAGCATGGGCTGGCGGGAAATGGCTGTTGCAGTTGCAGCGCCACCAATTCACCACGCTGTACCAACGGCAATACCTGATGCGCAGGCATCATGCCGACGCACAATCCGGCGCACAGGCAATCCACCGCAGAGGCCCAATCCGGCACCACCAGCCGCCGTTGATTGTCCAGCGTCCAGGTGACCCGCTTGGGCAAATTGCGTGACGTATCCTCCAGACACAGCGAAGGGAAAGGCCGGAGCTGATCATCGTTCAGCAGGCCATCCAACCCCGCCAAGGGATGCTGGGGGCTGGCGACACACAACCAACGCATGTCGCCCATGTCGCGGAAGGCGAAACCGCCGCCAACCGGCACCGCCCGCGTAGCGCCAATCGCCATATCGGCACGCCCGTCCACCAGCGCATCCCATACGCCGTTAAACACTTCGGGTTGGACCAACAGCTCGACATCGGGGAATTGACGGTAAAAATCCAGCACCAGCTGACGGCAGCGCTGCGGTTTGACGATGATATCCACCGCAATTTTTAATTGGCCACGCCAACCATTGGCCACCTGCTGGCACTGCCTGCGAGTGTCGAGCATTTTTTTGATGACACCGCGCGCTTCCTGAATAAACAGCGTGCCGGCCGGCGTCAGTTCTACATCGCGATGACGCCGTTCAAATAGCGGTACCGCCAACCATTGTTCCAGTTGCCGCACAGTATAGCTAACCGCCGAAGGCACCCGGTGCAGTTCCTGCGCCGCCGCGCTGAAACTGCCGGTGCGGGCGACCGCGTCCACGACATCAAGCGAATATTCAGACCACATGATTTTTGCCTTCAATTTTTTTAACAGCACTTCGCAAATATTACCGTTTCACAAGCAGAGATCCAGGCGGATACACTTGCCGGCGCTAAAAACCTGCGACAATAAAATATTAATGAGAAATACCATGCGAAATTCCTTTGGTTTTATGTTCTATCTTGCCGGCCTGAGCATGCTGGGTTACCTGGCCACCGACATGTATCTGCCCGCCTTTGGCGCTATGCAGCAAGATCTGCAAATTTCCGCCGGCGCAATCAGCGCCAGCCTGAGCATTTTCCTGGCCGGTTTTGCCTTTGCTCAACTGCTCTGGGGGCCGCTCTCCGATAATTTGGGCCGCAAACCCGTTCTGCTGATTGGCCTGGCGCTGTTTGCTCTGGGCTGCCTCGGCATGCTGTGGGTGCAAAATGCCGTCCAACTGTGGTCGCTGCGCTTTATCCAGGCGATCGGTGTGTGTTCAGCCGCCGTCACCTGGCAGGCACTGGTCATTGACCGCTACCGTGAAGGCAAAGCCAACCGCGTATTCGCCACCATTATGCCGCTGGTAGCACTTTCGCCTGCGCTGGCACCGTTGGTCGGCGCCTGGTTGTTGAACCACATGGGGTGGCGGACAATTTTCGCCGTGCTGCTGGGTATCACCGTCATTTTGCTGCTGCCGACGCTGTTACTGAAGGAAAGCGCCAAAAGCGCGCCATCTGCCCAGCCCAAAAACACCCTGAGTTTCTTCCAACTGCTGAAGTCGCCGGTATTCAGCGGTAACGTCACCATTTTTGCCGCCTGCTCTGCCGGTTTTTTTGCCTGGCTCACCGGTTCGCCGTTTATTCTTGGCGATATGGGTTACAGCCCCAATGATATTGGCCTGAGCTATGTCCCGCAGACGCTGGCTTTCTTATTGGGCGGTTACGGTTGCCGTACGGCGTTAAACCGCATGAATGGCAACACCCTGCTGCCCTGGCTGCTGGTAGGTTATGGCATCAGCATGGTGGCGTTATATCTGGTGGCGACATTGACCGAGCCCACGCTCACCACGTTGCTGATTCCATTCTGCCTGATGGCGCTGGTCAACGGAGCCTGCTACCCGATCGTAGTGGCGAATGCGTTGATGCCGTTCCCGGAAGGCACAGGCAAAGCCGCAGCGCTGCAAAATACCCTGCAATTGGGCCTGTGCTTTGTCGCGAGCCTATTGGTTTCGGCCTTTATAGCCCAACCGCTGTTGGCGACGGTAACGGTGATGGTTTCAACGGTGGTATTGGCCGCGTTGGGGTATATGTTGCAACGGGGAAAAGTGATCGATAATTCGCAGGCAGTACGACAGGAACATGCTAACTCTGCGTCATAATTACCTGCACTAATAATCACTTAAAGAATATTTTTGCCGAGTGCGATTTACGGTTGAGTAAGCGCCTCGGCAAGCCTATACTCAAAACGACCTTTTAAAATAACACTTTTATAGTCTTATTATCACAAGTAGCTGTTGTGTACGCGTATGGCGTCACACTTTTTTAAGGATTGTTTATCCGCGCCTATTGCGCTGGAGCCTTCTTAAAATTTTCCTCTGTTCATAGTCGGATATCAGACGCCGCGGTGACTTTCCACCGTAGGTATACATATGCGCCCGCAGAAATTGTCTAAGCTATTTTCTGGCGGGTCATAAGTCAGAAGAAGGTGATGGAGAAGCTATGAGTTCATCGTGTATAGAAGATGTGAGCATTCAGGACAACCCATGGTACCGTATCGCTCATGAAATGCTCAGTATGGCCGGTATAGAAATAAACGGCTCACGTCCTTTCGATATTCAGATTAAAAATCCTGATTTTTTTAAACGCGTGTTGCGGGAAGGTTCTCTCGGCCTGGGCGAAAGCTATATGGATGGCTGGTGGGAATGCGAACGGCTGGATATATTCTTTCAACACGTAGTCGGCGCAGGCCTGGAAAAGAAACTCCCCCACCATGTGAAAGATATCCTGCGAATTGCCGCCGCGCGATTAATCAATTTGCAATCGAAGAAACGAGCCTGGATTGTCGGCAAAGAGCATTACGATCTGGGAAACGATCTGTTTACGCTGATGCTCGATCCCTATATGCAATATTCCTGCGCCTATTGGAAAGAGGCAACCACGCTGGAGCAAGCGCAGGAAGCCAAGCTGCGAATGATTTGCGAGAAACTGCAGTTGCAACCGGGGATGAAATTACTGGATATCGGCTGCGGTTGGGGCGGCCTTTCCGCCTTTGCGGCGAAAAACTATGGCGTTTCCGTCGTGGGCGTAACCATTTCCGCCGAACAGCAAAAGCTGGCGCAGGAGCGCTGCGCCGGGCTGGACGTTGAAATTCTGCTGAAGGACTACCGCGATCTGCACCAGCAGTTTGATCGCATTGTCTCCGTCGGCATGTTTGAGCACGTTGGCCCCAAAAATTATCGCACCTACTTCAAGGTGGTAGAGCGTAATTTAAAACCGGATGGCCTTTTCCTGCTGCACACCATTGGCTCGAACCGGACAGATATGAATGTTGACCCGTGGATCAACAAATATATCTTCCCGAATGGCTGCCTGCCTTCAGTCACACAGATAGCCAAAGCCAGCGAGGGACGTTTCGTGATGGAAGATTGGCATAATATTGGCGCCGATTATGATCGCACCCTGATGGTCTGGTACGAGCGTTTCAGACAGGCATGGCCGCAACTGGCTCAGCGTTATTCCGAGCGTTTCGAACGTATGTTCAGCTATTATCTGAACGCCTGTGCAGGTGCGTTTCGCGCGCGTGACATTCAATTGTGGCAGGTGGTATTCAGCCCGAAAGGCATTGAAGGCGGTATCCGCGTCCCGCGCTGATTAATGCCATACCATAACGAAACGCCCCCGGTTTTTACCGGGGGCGTTTTATATTATGCGCTAACCAATGGCTGATCAGCCGCAATAAACCCGAATGATTTTATCCTCGCTGTCGCCCAGGAAGTTCAGACGACGCAGGTTAAAGTCCATAGTAACGGCCGAATTGTACGGAATCGCACGTACCTGAGAGTCAATCTGAACGCCTTCCAGCGCTGACATCGGCTTGCCGACGTAACTCTGGTATTGCGCGGCACCGCAGGTATCACTTTCTGCATCAACGGCCTGATTGGTTGCGCCCTGCTCAGGTGAGCTGCTACAGGCACTCAGCGCCAGCAGCGCCGTTAACATCAACGTTTTCCCATAAAACTTCACGCGGTTACTCCTCTGTGGTTATTGTCCGTCAGATCTTCTGCGCCAGCGCGCTCGCCGTCGCCATGGCCGCTTCGCGGCTCGCCAACACCCGCTCAACGGTATCTACCACCGCCTGCGTTTGTGGATCAATCTCAATATTCACCTTGTCGCCCAGGCGTTTTTTGCCCAGCGTGGTGCGATCAAGCGTCTCCGGGATCAGGTGCACGCAGAAACGGTTATTCACCACCTCTCCGATCGTCAGGCTAATACCGTCAATGCCAATAAAACCTTTATGCAGAACGTATTTCATCAGTTCCGCATCCGGCATGCGCAGCCATATCTGACGATTATTTTCGGAGGTATAAATCTTGGCGACTTCCGCCGTGCAGATAATATGGCCGGACATCAGGTGGCCGCCAATTTCATCGTTGAATTTGGCCGCCCTTTCGATATTGACCACGTCCCCCAAAGCCAGCTCGCCGAGATTGGTCAGGCGCAACGTTTCTTTGATCAGATCAAAGCTGACGCGGTTGCCTTCCACCGCAGTGACGGTCAGGCAGCAACCGTTATGGGACACCGACGCGCCGAGCTCCAGCCCAGGCAGCAGTTCCGCAGGCATCTCTATGACGTGGGTACGGAAGTTGGATTTTTCATCAATGGCGACCAGCGGCGCGGTGCCTTGTACGATACCGGTGAACATGTGAGCCTCTTCTTTCTGAAAATGTTTAAAGCGCTTGGGGCAGTTTGCCCCAGTTGGCGAGGAAAACCAAACCCGGGGAGGCAAAAAATCCGCGCCTGCGCATTTAATAACTATTTCGTCACAACATTTGCTTAACGACGCCGAGCGCGTACAATCTTTTTGACAAAATTCCGCTATTTTTAATTGTTGTCCTTTCGCGACGACCCTCCCCTCAATCATAAATAAATAGAAAAGGTGTATGCGTGCAGAAGTACTTCATTGAAGCGCGTAGTTTATTGGCCCTCGCAATTCCGGTAATCATCGCGCAAATATCGCAAACCGCAATGGGCGTGGTCGATACCATTATGGCCGGCGCTTATAGCGCCACGGATATGGCCGCCGTCGCCGTCGGCACCTCTATCTGGTTGCCGGCCATTCTGTTCGGCCACGGCCTGCTGCTGGCGCTAACTCCGGTGATCGCGCAGCTTAACGGTGCCGGCCGCCGCGACCGTATCGCTCATCAGGTACGCCAAGGGTTTTGGCTGGCTTGTGCGGTCTCTGTCCTGATCATTTTCGTGCTGTATAACAGCAAGTTCGTGATCGACATGATGCACAATATCGATCCGCAACTGGCGGATAAAGCCGTTGGCTACCTGCATGCCATCATGTGGGGCGCGCCGGGCTATCTGTTCTTCCAGGTGCTGCGTGGCCAGTGTGAAGGACTGTCGAAAACCAAACCCGGCATGGTGATTGGCTTTCTCGGCCTGCTGGTCAATATCCCGATTAACTATATCTTCATCTACGGCAAGTTCGGTATGCCTGAGCTGGGCGGCGTCGGTTGCGGCGTAGCAACCGGCAGCGTCTACTGGTTCATGTTCCTGGCAATGCGCTGGTATGTAAAACGCGCACCGTCGCAACGTGACATCCTGCCGCATGAAGGCAGCAACCGCAGCCCGGACTGGCCGGCGATGAAACGCCTCATCGGTATCGGTCTGCCGGTGGCGTTGGCGCTGTTTTTTGAGGTGACGCTGTTCGCCATCGTCGCCCTGCTGGTCTCGCCGCTGGGCATCGTTTCCGTGGCCGGGCATCAGATTGCGCTGAACTTCAGCGCGTTGATGTTCGTGTTGCCACTGTCGCTCGGCGTCAGCGCCACCATTCGCGTCGGCTATCGGCTCGGTGAAGGTTCGGTCGAAGGCGCGCGGATTGCCGCCTATGCCGCTATCGGCGTCGGCATCCTGATGGCCTGCTGCACCGCGCTGTTTACCGCCACTTTCCGCGAACAAATCGCGCTGTTGTATAACGACAGCCCGGCGGTAGTTGCGATGGCGTCGCACCTGATGTTGCTGGCGGCCATTTATCAGATTTCCGATTCGATTCAGGTGATCGGCAGCGGTATTCTTCGCGGTTATAAAGATACCCGGTCAATCTTCTTCATCACCTTTATCGCTTATTGGGTACTGGGCCTGCCGAGCGGCTACCTGCTGGCGTTGACCGATGTCCTGGTGCCGGCGATGGGGCCAAGCGGCTTCTGGATTGGTTTTATCATCGGCCTGACCTTTGCGGCCATCATGATGGCTACGCGCATGCGCTGGCTGCAAAAACAGCCTGCTGCGCTGATCTTGCAGCGCTCCACCCGCTAAGTTTCGCCACCGGCCGGTTTATTCCGCCGCCGGTGGCTTCTTCGTCCGTGTTTGCAGAAAAAACAACCGCACTGCACATAAGCTCAGCAATCGTGTGAAATACCGGATAAAATTACGTTTTTCTCCTTGCCAGCGCGCAGGTAGCTCGTTAATATTCGTCCCCGCTGTCAGCCATGACAGACAGGAAAAGATGCGTCCGTAGCTCAGTTGGTTAGAGCACCACCTTGACATGGTGGGGGTCGGTGGTTCGAGTCCACTCGGACGCACCAAATTCCTAAAGCAGTACAGTGCGTCCGTAGCTCAGTTGGTTAGAGCACCACCTTGACATGGTGGGGGTCGGTGGTTCGAGTCCACTCGGACGCACCAAATTTCTAAAGCAGTGCAGTGCGTCCGTAGCTCAGTTGGTTAGAGCACCACCTTGACATGGTGGGGGTCGGTGGTTCGAGTCCACTCGGACGCACCAAATCGTTATTTCCTCAGGCTTGACCTTTCTATCCGATACTTCCATTACCCTAATCTGCCCATGCGATTCCCGAACGTTACTTCTGTAACCGCTAGCCGTATCCGAATATCATCATGGCGAACACCTTTTACAGGACAAGTTTAATGCTGACATTTACCGCAGAAACTCCGTTTGAAAAACTCGACAACGGCCTCATCCGCCGCCAAGGCGTAATGAGCGATGGCGCCCGTGCTACGGAAGTCAAATTCGGGGCCGGCACCTTCGGGCAACTGCAAAAGCGGGAGCATTCATTGCAAACGCGGGTCGTTTCCGGTGAGTTTGAATTCACCGTTGGCAGTGATACTCAGGTAGTGGTGGCCGGGGAAACTATCGCCATTCCCGCCAACACCGCCAGCGGATGCTTCTGCCTGACTGCCGGAACCCTGCTGGAAATCATCACGGCAGATTGATTGCGTTAATTGTTTCGTTCACAGCAAGGTTATTTGCGCAACAAACACCTGCTGATGATTTGCATTTGCGCCACATTTGCTGCTGATTTAACGGATCCGCCGTCGATCACCGGTTTTTTATTTTGTTTCCCGTCGCTTAGCCTTTATAATGCGCAACGTCTTTCAGTTGAATGGTTTCAGCCCTTGATCTGCGAAAACGCAATAACAACACATTCTCATCTCATCATGTTGCGCAGCATCCCTACGCCCTGGCGCGGGCTGAATTTTTACACCCCATTTCAACTCTGGTCACCTATCCTTAACTGTGTTTTGCACCACCAGGCGCGACTCAAATTCCATACCGGTGGCCTGGCCGCTGGTTTTATTCGTTTTTTTATCCATCACAACTTGTAGAAAACTCCGTCATGAAAAAGACCAAAATTGTTTGTACCATCGGTCCAAAAACCGAATCGGAAGAAATGCTGACCAACCTGCTCAATGCAGGCATGAACGTAATGCGCCTCAACTTCTCCCACGGCGATTATGAAGAACATGGCAACCGCATCAAGAACATGCGTGCCGTGATCGCGAAAACCGGCAAAAACGCCGGTATCCTGCTGGATACCAAAGGCCCGGAAATCCGCACCATGAAGCTGGAAGGCGGTAAAGACGCGGCGCTGGTTGCCGGCCAGACCTTCACTTTCACCACCGATCAAAGCATTATCGGCAATAACGAACGCGTTGCGGTCACCTACGCCGGCTTCTCCGCCGATCTGAAAATCGGCAATACCGTGCTGGTTGACGATGGCCTGATCGGCATGGAAGTCACTAACGTGACCGAGAACGAAGTGATCTGTAAGGTACTGAACAGCGGCGATCTGGGCGAAAACAAAGGCGTTAACCTGCCGGGCGTTTCCATCCAACTGCCTGCATTGGCAGAAAAAGACAAACGCGACCTGATTTTCGGCTGTGAACAAGGTGTCGACTTCGTTGCCGCGTCCTTTATCCGCAAACGCTCCGACGTACTGGAAATCCGCGAACATCTGAAAGCCCACGGCGGCGAGCAGATTCAGATCATCTCCAAAATTGAAAACCAGGAAGGCCTGAACAATTTCGACGAGATCCTCGAAGCCTCTGACGGCATCATGGTAGCTCGTGGCGATCTGGGCGTAGAAATCCCGGTAGAAGAAGTGATCTTCGCTCAGAAGATGATGATCGAAAAATGTAATCGCGCACGTAAAGTGGTGATCACCGCCACCCAAATGCTGGATTCGATGATCAAGAACCCGCGCCCTACCCGTGCTGAAGCCGGCGACGTGGCGAACGCCATTCTGGACGGCACCGACGCCGTTATGTTGTCAGGCGAGAGCGCCAAGGGCAAATACCCACTGGAAGCCGTGACCATTATGGCCACCATCTGCGAGCGCACCGATCGCGTGATGCCAAGCCGTATTGACAGCCTGAACGACAACCGCAAACTACGCATCACCGAAGCCGTCTGCCGTGGCGCCGTTGAAACCGCAGAAAAACTGGACGCGCCATTGATTGTGGTTGCCACCAGCGGCGGTAAATCAGCCAAATCCGTGCGTAAATACTTCCCTAACGCCGTGATCCTGGCGCTGACCACCAACGAAGTCACCGCTCGCCAATTGATCCTGACCAAAGGCGTTACGCCGCAAATGGTCAAAGAAATCGCCTCTACCGACGACTTCTATCGCATTGGCAAAGAAGCTGCGCTGGCCAGTGGCCTGGCGCAAAAAGGCGACGTTGTGGTGATGGTTTCTGGTGCTCTGGTACCTAGCGGCACCACCAATACTGCCTCGGTTCACGTGCTGTAATATAAAACGTGACATAATTGTCTTGACCAAAACGCCGCTTAGCGGCGTTTTTTTTAGCAGTAGTAAACTGTTTTCCCAAAAACGCAACTGCCGATTGCTCATTATTTGGCTAATTACAAATCGGAGTTGTCCCATGGAATCCAGCTGTTTTCCCTAGATTTTTTAACTATTCATCAAAAGAAGATGCAAGTTTGAGCGAACGATCAAAATAAAGCACTCCAATACAAAAAAATTATTCTCTTTCGAAAAAAGTTTGTGTAATACTTGTAACGCTACATGGAGATTAACTCAATCTAGAGGGTGTTATAATGAATCGTACTAAACTGGTACTGGGCGCGGTAATCCTGGGTTCCACTCTGCTGGCAGGCTGCTCTAGCAATGCTAAAATCGATCAACTGTCTTCTGACGTTCAGACTCTGAACGCTAAAGTTGACCAGCTGAGCAACGACGTGAACGCAATCCGTTCTGACGTTCAAGCAGCTAAAGACGACGCAGCACGTGCTAACCAGCGCCTGGACAACCAAGCTCACGCTTACAAAAAGTAAGATAGCTTCGGTTATTGAAAACGGCGCACATTGTGCGCCGTTTTTTTTGTTTGCGCTCCCCTTTCCCCTCGCCACAGGCGAAAAAAAGGGTTCAGCATGCTGAACCCCTCAGAATCGTCAGTTATGACCCGTATTTAATTCACCGCGCTGATAGGTGCCCCCTTGAACAGGCCCTTATTCGCTCCCTGCGGGGCTACAGGCGTTAAAGTCACCTCAGACGTACTCTGCCCCAGATTAACCAGTACCGGCATGCCAGAGCGGCGTACAACCGCACTGTCGAACACCGCACGATCGGTCTGCGAATCCTCGACAAAGCTTTTTTCGGTTTTGGACAGTGAAATCGGCATGGTCTGCGGATCGTCGCTTTCGACTCTCGACAGCGGCTGATGGACTTCGACGTAACGCTTACCGTCCGGCTCCACGGAAATTTTCACCGGATCGTTAATCACCTGTACGCGGGTGCCGCGCGGCACCATGTTAAACAGCGCTTCGATATCCTTCGGACGCAGGCGGATACAGCCGGAGCTGACGCGCATGCCAATGCCGAAATTGGCATTGGTGCCGTGGATCAGGTACTCACCGTGCCCCATAGCCAAACGCATGGCAAACAGCCCCATCGGGTTTTCAGGGCCGGCCGGTATGACCGCCGGCAGCGTCACGCCTTTCGCCTGATAGCGCTTACGGATGTTGGCCGTTGGTGTCCAGGTCGGGTTCGGGATCTTCTGGCTGACTGAAGTCACCTGCAGCGGCGTATGCATGCCGGTCTGGCCAATACCGATAGGATAAACAATTACTTTATTCTCGCCTTTCGGGTAGTAGTACAGGCGCAGTTCGGCCAGATTGACCACTATCCCCTCACGCTTGGTGTCCGGCAGCAGCATTTGGGTCGGGATGGTTAATACCGAACCCGGCTTGGGCAAGAACGGATCCGTACCCGGATTGGCCTCCAACATGCCCAACAGACCAATTTGATAGTCGGCGGCAATTGCCTCTAACGGACGGCCATCGTTAGGTACGGTGTAAGTGGTGTTCTCGCCAATCAGGCGGCTGTCCGGCGGCGGCAACGGATATTCGGTCGCGCTGGCGGCTTGGGTGCCTGTCAGTACGGTGGCGAATAGCATGCCCATTAAACTCAACGCACGTTTCATTATCATCCCTATATGCTTATTACGGTTCGGCCACAAGGCTAGCGGGCACCTGACGGCAGGTAAATCAGACAATACCTGATTAATACTAGCAACGCTGGCATTAAAGGCAATAAGTCCTCTAAAAATCAACATGTTATAACGTAATTGCGCGACAGGTTTGTCAATGTAACGTCAATAAGCAAGCTGCTGAAATGTCACTGATTTGTTGCACAGACGGGGGGATCGGAAGGGATTTGTAAAGACTCACTGACACAAGAAATATATTCAACGCATCAATAAGCCTTTCTGAATGTCAAAGCAGACTCACAACAACTGGGTGGCCTTACTGCGGATAGCGCGGATCATCGCCTCCAGCCCCTGGGAACGCGATGGCGTCAGGTGCTGGCTCAACGCCAGTTCGGCGAAAAAGGGCCGCACATCAAGCTCGGTAATCTGCTGTGGCGTCATTTGGTGATACAGAATAAACACTACCGCCAACAACCCTTTGACGATGGCCGCATCGCTGTCGCCGTGAAATTCGACGCGCCCTTGCTCGTCAGTGTGCATCACAATCCACACCTGGCTCTGGCAGCCGGAAATCAGATTGCTCGCCTGACGTTCGTCCTCGGCAAGTGCCGGCAGCCTCGCGCCCAGTTCAATCACATACAGGTACTTATCTTCCCAATTAAGACAACGGGAAAAATTACGCACCAACTTATCTTTATCCGGCAAGTTCGCCATGAGGATCCTTTCAATAATTCAGGGGCCGGCATGCCGGCCCCGCGTAACTGTCTGCAGGCATTGTTTCGCCAGAGAGCGCCACAAGAGGCACCCTCGACCTACCCCAAGAGTTTTTGGATACGCTGCAACCCGGCCACCAGCCGATCAACTTCATCGCGGGTGTTGTATAACGCCAGCGAAGCGCGACACATGCTCGGCACATTATAGAACGCCATCAACGGCATCGCGCAATGGTGCCCGGTACGAATGGCGATACCGTATTGATCCAGAAAACTGCCGACATCGTAAGCGTGATGCTCACCCAGGTTAAAGGCAATGACCCCAGCGCGCTCTGTCGGGCCATAGATTTTAAGCGTCGGCACCTGTTTCAGCGCTTCGAGCGCATAGTGCATCAGCGACTGCTCGTAGTCGTGTATCGCCTCCAGCCCCAGCGCGTTAACATAATCAATCGCCGCGCCCAGCCCCATCATGCCGGCCGTGTTCGGTGAACCGGCCTCAAAGCGCCACGGCGGCTCGGCATAGGTGGTGCCGTTAGTCAGGCTGACCTGTTGTATCATCGATCCCCCGCCTTCCCACGGCGGCATCTGCTGCAGCAGCGCCTGGCGGCCATAAAGAATGCCGATACCGGAAGGGCCATACAGCTTGTGGCCGGAAAACACATAGAAATCGCAATCCAGCGCCTGCACATCCACGCGCTGATGCATAACGGCCTGAGCGCCGTCTATCAGCACCTTCAGGCCCGCAACCTTCGCCTGAGCGATGATTTCACGCACCGGGTTCACCGTGCCCAGCACGTTGGAGACCTGGGTCATCGCCAGCAATTTGGTGGACGAGTCGATCAAACCCGGCAACTGCGCCAGATCCAGCGTGCCGTCCTGCTGCAGCGGCCATACCCGCAGTTGAAGCCCGCGCTCCTGCGCCAGCATCTGCCAGGGAACAATATTGGCGTGATGCTCCATCTCGGTGATGATAATGCTGTCGCCCGGCTGCAGGACATGGCGGCCAAAGCTGTTGGCCACCAGGTTAATGCCCTCGGTGGTGCCCTTGACGAAAACAATCTCTTCCGCCGAAGCGGCGTTGATAAACGCCGCCACTTTTTCGCGCACCGCTTCCATCTCCTGCGTCGCTTCTGCGCTCAGCGTGTGGATGCCACGGTGTACCGCCGCGTAGCCATGGCGATAAAAATCCAGTTCGCGATCGATCACCGCCTGCGGCTTCTGCGCGCTGGCGGCACTGTCAAGGTAAGCCAGCGGCCGGCCATTGACTTCACGCGCCAAAAGCGGGAATTCGCTGCGCACCCGTTCAATCGGAAAACTCATGCTGCCTCCCCCGGCAGGCGTTGCGCTATGCGCGTCAGCACCCATTCGCGGATAACATCGTTGCCGATGCCCTCGGTCAGTTCAGCGGCAAAGGCGAAGATGATCATCTGCTGCGCTGCGTGTTTATCAATACCGCGCGATTGCAGATAGAACAGTTGCTCTTCATCAATACGCCCGACGGTGGCGCCGTGGCTGCATTTCACGTCATCGGCGTAGATTTCCAACTGCGGCTTGGTGTCCACCTCCGCCACTTTACCCAACAGCAGGTTGTGGTTGGTCATCTGGCCGTCGGTTTTGATCGCATGTTTGGCGACTTTGATCATGCCGTTGAATACCGCCTTGGCGCGATCGCTGACCACCGTTTTATGCAGTTGACGGCTCTCGCAGTAGCCTTTGTTGTGCTCCAGATAGGTACGGGTATCGCACACATCTTTGCCCACCGGCAGCACCAGGCTGTTGATCACCAGGTTGGAACCTTCGCCGTTCAACTGCGCGCTGGTGTTATGCCGCGTAAGGCCGGCCCCCAACAGGAAGCTGTCGCTTTTCACCCGCGCGTCGCGGCCAATCACCAAGTCGTTATGCGCAAAGTGGTAGCTCGCCTGGCTTTCGAACGCCAGCTTGCAGTGACGCAGCTCCGCGTTGTCTCCGATGCTGGCTGTCAGACGCGCGCCGGTGAAATGCGCGGCATCGTTCAGGCTGACATAATGCTCGATCACCTCAGCCCGGGCATTGCGACCGACGACGAGGTGATGGCGATGATGCACAGTATTCACCTCGCCCTCAGCGCCGCGTCCACTGCTGATGTGCAACAGGTACAACGGCCGAGCAGCGATCTTGCCGGCCGCCACACGGATCATGCTGGTCTCCTGCGCCAGGCTTTCGGTCAGGTGCAGAAAAATTTCAGGCTGGATCGGCTCCGGCAATGCCTGCGGCGTGCCGTAGGGAGTGACCTCGAACTGGTATTCGCCCAGATCGCTGTCGCTCAGCGCGGCGTTGAACCGCCCGTCGACAAACACCAGCCGATAAGCATCGAGGTTCAGCGCCAGCGCATCACGTTGGGCGGCAGCGATCGGCTCGGCCTGCGGCTCAAGGAATTGCTGCTCCAGCAAGCCCTCCAGCGGGGTATATTTCCAGTTTTCATGTTTGCGCGTCGGCCAGCCCAGACGCAAAGCCTGCTGCCAGTGCGCCAGGGCGTGAGCGGAGTGTTCGCCGCCACGGGCCTCGAACAGGCTGTAAAGCTGTTGCAACGCACGCGAGTTATTGTTGGTCGGTAAGCCAGCCATAGCCCTGCTCCTCCAACTGTTTCACCAGGGAGAAATCGCCGGACTTCACGATGCGCCCTTGAGACAGAACATGAACATAATCCGGTTTGATGTAGTCCAGAATACGCTGGTAGTGCGTGACGATAATGAAGGCGCGTTTGCCGTCCCGCAGCGAATTAACGCCGTTGGCGACGATCTTCAGCGCGTCAATATCCAGGCCGGAGTCAGTTTCATCCAGGATGCACAGATCCGGCTCCAGCGCCGCCATCTGCAGAATGTCATTACGCTTTTTCTCGCCGCCAGAGAAACCGACGTTGACCGAGCGGGTCAACAGATCCTGAGGCATATTCAGCAACTCAATCTTTTCTTCGATGAAATCAGCAAAATCGAAGCGGTCGAGCGGTTCTTGCTGGCGGTATTTGCGCACCGCATTCACCGACGTCTGCAGGAAGAAGTGGTTGCTGACACCGGGGATCTCAACCGGATACTGGAACGCCAGGAACACGCCTTCGCCGGCGCGATCTTCCGGGGCCAGCTCAAGCAGGTCTTTACCCTTGAAGGTAACCTCGCCCTCGGTCACCTCATACTCTTCACGCCCCGCCAGGGTGGCGGAAAGCGTACTCTTGCCCGAGCCGTTCGGCCCCATGATGGCATGCACTTCACCCGGCTTGATCTCCAGGTTCAATCCCTTGAGGATCTCATTGCCTTCGGCGCTGACTTTCAAATTCTTGATACTTAACATGCGGTGTCCTTAAGTAGCGCTGCTGCGCTGTAAATCCGGCGTTTAGCCCACGCTGTGTTCCAGGCTGATGGCCAATAACTTTTGCGCCTCGACGGCGAATTCCAGCGGCAGTTCAGAGAACACGTCCTTACAGAATCCGTTGACGATCATAGAGATGGCATTGTCTTCGCTGATGCCGCGCTGCAAACAGTAGAACAGTTGGTCATCGCCGATTTTCGACGTGGTCGCTTCGTGTTCCAGCTGTGCGCTGTTATTGCGGGCCTCCACGTACGGGAAGGTATGGGCTCCGCTGTCCGGCCCAATCAGCATCGAGTCGCATTGGGTAAAGTTACGCGCATTTTCCGCCCCCGGCAGGATCTTCACCAGGCCGCGGTAAGTGTTCTCGCTGTGCCCGGCGGAGATGCCTTTGGCAATGATGGTCGATCGGGTGTTCTTGCCGATGTGGATCATCTTGGTGCCGGTATCCGCCTGCTGATGGCCGCTGGTCAGCGCCACCGAGAAAAACTCGCCGATTGAGTTATCGCCTTGCAGGATCACGCTCGGGTATTTCCAGGTGATCGCTGAACCGGTTTCCGACTGGGTCCAGGACATTTTCGAGCCTGCGCCTTCGCACAACGCGCGCTTGGTCACGAAGTTGAGAATGCCGCCCTTGCTGTCACCGCCGGAGAACCAGTTTTGCACCGTTGAATATTTCACTTCGGCGTCTTTGTGCAGGATCACTTCCACTACCGCCGCATGCAACTGATAGCTGTCACGCACCGGGGCTGAGCAACCTTCGATGTAACTGACGTAGCTGCCTTCATCGGCGATCAGGATGGTGCGTTCAAACTGGCCGGTTTTGGCGGCGTTAATGCGGAAATAGGTCGAGAGTTCCATCGGGCAGCGCACGCCTTTCGGCACGTAGACAAAAGTGCCGTCGGAGGCCACTGCGGCGTTCAGCGCGGCAAAGAAGTTATCGTTGGACGGCACTACGCGGCCCAGGTACTTGCGCACCAGATCCGGGTATTCCTGAATCGCCTCGCCGAACGAGCAGAAAATCACCCCGCTTTCCGCCAGTTTTTCACGGTAGGTGGTGGAGACCGATACCGAATCGAATATCGCGTCTACTGCCACTTCGCTGCCTTCACGCACCGGCACGCCAAGCTGGTTAAACGCCAGCTCAACTTCGCTGGTCAGATAGCTGTTTTCGGTTGCCGCGCCGGGTTGCTGTTCGGCGCCGGGCTGGGAGCCGCAGGCGTCGTCGCAACTGCCGCAGGAGGGCGCCGAGTAATAGCTGTAATCCTGGTAGTTCAACCGGTCATAGTTCGCCTTCAACCAGTGCGGCTCTTCCATTTGCAGCCAGGCACGGTAGGCCTCCAGACGGAATTCCAGCATCCACTCAGGTTCGTTACGCTTGGCCGAAATGGCGCGCACCACATCTTCGTTGATGCCCGTCGCCAATTCATCGGTATCCAGCTGGGTGAAAAAGCCTTCTTTGTAGCGCCCTTCGCTGACCCAAGCCTGCACTTCATTAGGCATTTCTACATTGCTTCGTGTCATGTTGATTGCATCGCTCAAACGCCAAAGCTCTCGCCGCACCCGCAGGCATGCTGAGCTTTAGGGTTATTGAATTTGAATATTTGATTCAGCCCTTCACGGACAAAATCTACCGTGGTGCCATCAATGAACGGCATGGCTTTAAGCGGCACATACAGTTTGGCGCCATCGCGCTCAAACAGCAGGTCGTCTTCCGCCGGGGCACGGGTGAGATCCAGCACATAGGCAAACCCGGCGCAGCCTGATTGCTTCACTCCGAGTTGCAGCCCCTTCACTTGCGGATCCTGCTGCATCAATTTAGTAATTTGTTGTACGGCGTTGTCGCTGAGCAAAATGCCTTGCCAGACATTTTCGTCCAGAGAAAAGGTGCCGACATTTTCCGTTTGCATAGGGCCTACCTCACACTCGTGTTTTACCACAGCCAATCTGGGTTGCTTATATGTTAGTGATAACAATTATCACTTCAACCGTTTGTTTTGCGGGGGTATCCGCCAAAAGCCCGTTTTTTTGCTGCCGCACACGGCAAGCAGAAGGGACAGTCAGGGTGTCTGGCGCAGTCCGGCGGCGACGCGTTCATTTTATCCTTATGAATTTACTGTACATCCTGAATCACCGCACCGCCCAGCCGCTGGCTCATCCCCTTTACACCGCCGGCTTTTATTGTCGATGTAAACATTCATAGAAAATACCTATTTCAACATTTTGTCTGTCTCAAAAATGCGTTTATCGGCAATTAGCGGCGTTTTCCGTCGTTTGCACCGCCCGGCCACACTGGCCGAAACCGCCGTCATTGATTAAAGTTTAGCCGCTGCTGACTGATATTGGGTCGGCGCAGAGCAAATGCAGCCCCGGTGTCCGATAAAAATTTCAACAGAATGATTGATCGCGAACGCATCCGTAAATATGATAATGATTATCATTCAAATACAGGTGAGCGCGGGTAAATGAATATCTCGATGAATGCGTGGCTGCTGGGCAAAATTGATGACTATAAATTCAGCGTGCGCGATGCCACGGTAGATTTCTACATGGCGGAGGCGTCGCTCAGGCGGCCAGAGTGCAATATCAACCATCTGAAACGCTACAATAACGTCAGCCTGAATATGGCCAATCTGTGCCTGGAAAACGGCGATGATGAAAGCTATCTGCACGCGCTCAGCAAACTGCATAACCGGCTGATCGTCGAAATCAACAACCCGCAGCGCTGCCAGCTGTTTCGGGTTCAGAGCTATCATTTTGCCCGGCATACCCTGACCTTAATCTGCCAGAAATATGCGATGGAAGGCACCTGGGAGAAGGCCAACGCCTTCCAGAAGGATTTCGTCAAGCGGGTGCCATTCCAACTGTAAATGTCTGCGGAACGGCAACGGAGTACCCGCAGGCAAAGGTGCCTGCGGGTGGGAGGATCAGTCGATGATTGCGGTGGTCAGGCGTGAGGTGCAGCACAACCGGTCGCGCGAATCGAATATTTCGATCTGCCACACCTGATGCCGTCGGCCAACGTGCAGCGCGCGGCAAACGCCACGCACCTGCCCTTCAAATACCGCCCGCAAATGGTTGGCGTTGATTTCCAGCCCTACCACTTTCTGCTCCCCTTCGCTGCACAGATAACCGGCCATCGATCCCATCGACTCCGCCAGCACCACCGATGCCCCGCCGTGCAACAGCCCGAAAGGTTGCCGGGTACGGTGGTCCACCGGCATCGTGGCTTCAAGAAGATCGTCTTCCAGCCGAGTGAAATGAATCCCCACATGGCTCACCATGCATCCCTCACCGGAGCGGTTTAACTGCTCCAGCGTCGTTTCTCGTTTCCACAATTTCACGCAATCATCTCCAGAAGTGCCTGTAACGGGTGGCGCACGCCGTTACCCTCAATGCGTTTGACCTGGCTGCGACAGGAATAGCCGGTCGCCAGACAGCGTTGCCGCGGCAAACGTTGCAACGCCTGATGCCATGATAGCTCATAAATCCCGAGCGAATTCTCCAGGTTCTTCACTTCGTGCCCGTAGGTGCCCGCCATGCCGCAACAGCCCACGCTGACATTTTCCAGCTTGGCCCCGAAACGGGAGAAGATCGACGCCCAATGCTGGCCGCTGGCCGGCAGCGCCGTGGTTTCGGTACAGTGGCCAAACAAGTACCAGGCCTCGCCGGTCGCCGGTTGTTCGGCACGTTCCGCCAGCAGCTGTTGCAGCCATTCATGCACCAGTTGCACCTGGAAGTCACCGCGGGTTTCGCCGAGGATCTCGTTATATTCGTCGCGATAGCACAGCACCAGCGCCGGATCGACCCCTACCAGCGGCATCCCGAGTTTCGCCACCCGGTTGAGGAAATCGGCGGTTTTGCGCGCGGTGCGGGCAAAGCGCGTCAAGAAACCTTTGATATGCTGCGCCTTGCCGTTCGGTGAGAAGGGCAGCAACACCGGCTGGTAACCGAGCTTTTCCACCAGCCGCACAAAGTCCGCCACCACCTTGGCGTCGTAATAGCTGGTGAAAGGATCCTGCACGATCAGCACGTGTTGCTCGCGTTGTTCGGCGCTCAACGCTTCCAGTTGCTCCAGCGTCATGGTCAAGGCTCCGTGGCCGGAAAGCTGCTGACGCAGTGTCGGGCTGGAGAGCATCGGCAAATCGACCATGCCGATAGTGCTGCGGCTCAACTCGCGCACCCAAGGCTGGCGGAAGAAGAAATTGAATACCTTCGGCGCTTTTGCCATCAGCGGCGTATAGCTTTCAACCCCGGCGACCATATAGTCGCGCGCCGGCCGCAGATAACGGGTGTGATACAGCTGCAGGAAACGCGAGCGGAAACCCGGCACGTCAATTTTAATCGGGCATTGGGTGGAACAGGCTTTACAGGCCAGGCAGCCGGACATCGCCTCTTTCACCTCGTGCGAAAAATCATATTCGCCTTTGCCGGCGTACCAGCTGTTGCGGGTTTTCTCAATCAAGGTACGGAAGCTAAGACGCTGCTGCGGCAGTTGCTGTTCCAGCACCAGCGGGTCTACCCCCTGTTCGGACAGCAGGCGCAACCATTCGCGCACCAACGCCGCACGGCCTTTTGGCGAGTGAATGCGGCTGCCGGTGATCTTCATCGACGGGCACATCGGGCTGCGCACATCAAAGTTAAAACACAAGCCGTTGCCGTTACACTCCATGGCGCCACGGAACGAGGTACGCACCTCTACCGGGATACGGCGGTCGAGTGTGCCGCGCTTGGCCGCGTCCACTTTCATCATCGGGGCATCAACGCCCAACGGCGGGCAAATTTTACCGGGGTTAAGGCGGTTATTCGGATCGAACGCGGCCTTGATGCGGCGCAACTCTTCGTACAGCTGCTCACCGAAGAATTCCGGGCTGTATTCGGCGCGGAAACCTTTGCCGTGTTCGCCCCACAGCAATCCACCATATTTGGCGGTCAGCGCCACCACCTGGTCGGAAAGCTGCTTCATCAGCACTTCTTGCTGCGGATCGCACATGTCGAGCGCAGGCCGCACGTGCAATACGCCGGCATCCACATGGCCGAACATGCCGTAACTGAGGTTATGGCTGTCCAGCAACTGGCGGAACTCGACAATGTAATCGGCCAAATGCTGCGGCGGCACGCAGGTGTCCTCGGCGAAAGGAATAGGTTTGGCGCGCCCTTTGGCGTTGCCCAACAGCCCGACCGCCTTCTTGCGCATGTTATAGATCCGCTCGATGCCGACCAGGTCCCCGCAGATCTGATAGCCAATCACGCCGCCCTGCTTCTCGCGGATTAACTCGTCCAGCCGCAGACACAGCGTTTCCATCTGCTGGTCGATCAGCGCCTTGTCATCCCCGGCAAATTCGACGATGTTCAGACCCAGCATCTCTTTATCGGGCACGTTGGTGATCAATTCACTCACCGAATGCCAGACAATATCTTCCCGCGCCAGGTTCAATACCTTGGAATCAATGGTTTCCACCGACAGCGCCTTGGCCTCCACCATGAACGGGGCGTTGCGCAGGGCGGAATCAAAGGAGTCATATTTCACGTTAACCAGGCGGCGTACCTTCGGCAGCGGCGTGATATCCAGACGCGCCTCGGTGATAAACGCCAGCGTGCCCTCTGCACCGGTCAAAATGCGCGTTAGATCGAAGGTTTGCAGATCGTCGCTGAACACATGCCGCAGGTCGTAGCCGGTCAGGAAACGGTTTAATTTGGGGAATTTCTCCAGGATCAGCGCACGCTGGTCGCGGCAGCTATTCAGCACTCGATGGTAGATCCGGCCTTCAACGGTATCTTCCATAGCAATCGTTTCCGCAAGCGATGTCGGCATAGCGCGGGTGTCGATCATATCGCCCCCCAGCAGCACCGCCCGCAGGCCCAAAACGTGATCGGAGGTTTTGCCGTACACCAGCGAGCCTTGGCCGGAAGCATCGGTGTTGATCATGCCACCCAGCGTCGCGCGGTTACTGGTAGAAAGTTCCGGCGAGAAGAAATAGCCGAACGGCCGCAGATACTGGTTAAGCTGGTCTTTGATGACCCCGGCTTCAACCTTCACCCACCCCTGTTCGACATTGATTTCAAGAATGCGATTCATATGGCGCGACATATCCACCACGATGCCGGTGTTGAGGGCCTGGCCGTTGGTGCCGGTGCCGCCGCCGCGCGGGCTGAAGGTCAACGCGCTAAAGCGCTCTTCTCCCGCCAGGCGCGCAATCAACGCCACATCCGCAGTGGAACGGGGAAACACCACCGCATCAGGCAACAGCTGATAGATGCTGTTGTCGGTCGCCATCGTCAGCCGATCAGCGTAGCTGGTCGCAATATCGCCGTTGAATCCGTTTTGCTTTAAGGCTTCCAAAAAGTCGAGCACCCGTTGAATGAGGCCGGGTGCCTGAGAAATCTGTGGGATCATTCGCTTTTTTGACCCTGTCTGTCTATTTTTTATGCGTTAATATACGCTGAATCAGGTCTTTACCCGTCGCCTTTCAGGCTGCGGCGTTGTAGGCTGCAACCTGAAATTCATAGGGTATATTCAGACCCACCCTACTTTTTATTGATGCTGAAAACTAACATACTCGTTTAGTGAAGGCATTCACATTATCACAATTACCCCGCTACAGAATGGCGTGCGATAAAAGGTGCGCCGCATTGTGAAAAGTGGCGAAAATGCACCATGCTTAGCGGGTACAAAGGATTTAACTTACCAGGATGAGAACCTAATTCATGACACTCCCGCACTCCCGATACGATTTGCCACGGATTATTTTTGGCGTGCTGTTTATCGTCATCATGATCGTCGCCTGTTTTTGGGTCATTCAACCCTTTATTCTCGGCTTCGCCTGGGCGGGCATGGTGGTCATCGCCACCTGGCCGCTGCTGATAAAACTGCAAAAACTGCTGTGGGGCCGACGCTCGCTGGCGGTACTGGTCATGACACTGCTGCTGATCCTGCTGTTTATCCTGCCGATTTCGCTGCTGGTCAGCAGCGTAGTGGACAACAGCGCGCCAGTCGTTGCCTGGGCCAGCACCCCCGGCAAGCTGCATATTCCCGATCTGGCCTGGTTGCAATCGATCCCGATGATCGGCAACAAAGTTTATAACAGCTACCACACTCTGGTGAATGCCGGCGGCGCGGCGTTGCTGGCGAAGATCCAACCTTACTTCGGTCAGACCGCCACCTGGTTTGTCGCGCAAGCGGCGCATATCGGCCGTTTCCTGCTGCACTGTACGCTGATGTTGCTGTTCAGCGTGCTGCTGTATGCGCGCGGTGAACAAGTCGCCCTGGGTATTCGCCACTTTGCGGCGCGTCTTGCGGCCGAGCGCGGCGACGCGGCGGTGGTGCTGGGTGGCCAGGCGATCCGCGCGGTAGCGCTGGGCGTTGTGGTGACGGCGCTGGTGCAATCGGTGCTGGGCGGGATTGGCCTGGCGGTGTCCGGCATTCCTGCCGCCACCTTGCTGACGGTGCTGATATTCATCTGCTGCGTGGCGCAATTGGGGCCGTTACTGGTGCTGGTGCCGGCGATTATCTGGTTGTACTGGAGCGGCGACACCACCTGGGGCACCGTCCTGTTGGTGTGGAGCTGCGTGGTCGCCACGCTGGATAACGTGTTGCGGCCGGTGCTGATCCGCATGGGCGCCGATCTGCCGATGCTCCTGATCCTGTCCGGCGTTATCGGCGGCCTGCTGGCCTTCGGCATGATCGGCCTGTTTATCGGCCCGGTGGTGTTGGCGGTATCTTATCGTCTGCTCACCGCCTGGATGGATGAAACGCCAGAACCCACGGCCGATCTGGATGAAGTCGCCAAAGAGTTGGAAGAGCGGTAATTCCCCTATTCTGCCCGGGCAACCGGGCAGAATACCCTCTGCAAGACTCCCGGTTCATTTCCAGCCTTCGAATTCACTCTCTGCCATAATATAACCGCCCGCTAGAGCACATTAATTAAACATGCCGAGTGAATGCATCTTTATAGGATAAAGATAAAATAAGCGTTCAGAAAAATAAATCATGAGGCAAGTATTTATTAGGATGATTCTTAATGACTGGCAGGCTTTAAATATCTAGTATTATTACCATCTATTGCTTCAAATCACTGATTTCAAAGCAAGCTTTCCAAACAATGTAATGCCATACATGTAAATTGCTGTGTGTAGTCTTTGCCCGTCTCTTGATGGGCTTTTTTTTATTCTTTTTTTGACCACGGCGATTTTCTCACCGGCACTATTTACATTCAGCAATAAAAAAACCGTAACCTGAGTTACGGCTTTGCTTCAGCAATTAATCTGGCGACGAAGAGTTATTTTTTCTTCGACAGATTGATCCAGGTTTGCACCACGGTATCCGGATTGAGGGACAGGCTGTCAATGCCCTGCTCCATCAGCCATTCGGCGAAATCCTCGTGATCGGATGGCCCCTGGCCACAAATACCCACGTATTTGCCATGACGCTTAGCGGCCTGAATCGCCATCGACAGCAGCGCCTTCACCGCTTCGTTGCGTTCATCAAACAGTTCCGACACCACGCCAGAATCGCGGTCCAACCCCAGCGTCAACTGAGTCATGTCGTTAGAGCCGATCGAGAAGCCGTCAAAGTGCTCCAGGAACTGATCCGCCAACAGCGCATTGGACGGAATTTCACACATCATGATCACTTTCAGGCCGTTCTCGCCGCGCTTAAGACCCTGACGCGCCAACTCCGCAACCACCGCCTCCGCCTGCGCTACGGTGCGAACAAAGGGCACCATGATCTCGACGTTGGTGAGGCCCATGTCGTTGCGCACACGTTTTACCGCATCGCACTCCATCGCAAAGCAATCGCGGAAGCTGTCCGACACGTAGCGGCCTGCCCCACGGAAGCCCAGCATAGGGTTTTCCTCGTGCGGTTCATACTTCTCGCCGCCCACCAGGTTGGCGTATTCATTGGATTTGAAATCGGACAGACGAACAATCACCCGCTTCGGCCAGAATGCCGCACCCAGCGTGGCGATCCCTTCCGTCAGGCGGCCCACATAGAACTCGACCGGGTGGTCATAGCCCAGCATCAACGCCTTGATTTCGTTCTGCAGCGCCGGGGTTTGTTGATCGAACTCCAGCAACGCCTTTGGATGGACGCCAATCATGCGGTTGATGATAAATTCCAGACGGGCCAGGCCCACGCCTTCATTCGGTAAACGCGCAAAATCGAAAGCCCGATCCGGGTTACCGACGTTCATCATGATTTTCAACGGCAGGTCCGGCAATTCGGTCACTTCAGAGCTCTGTACGGTAAAGTCGATCATATCGCTGTACACGAAGCCGGTATCGCCTTCCGCACAGGAAACGGTGACGTTCTGGCCGTCTTTCAGCAAGTCGGTGGCGTTGCCACAGCCGACTACCGCCGGGATACCCAGCTCGCGAGCGATAATCGCCGCATGGCAAGTACGCCCCCCACGGTTGGTGACTATCGCCGCCGCTTTCTTCATGATCGGTTCCCAGTCCGGGTCGGTCATGTCGGTAACCAGCACGTCACCCGGCAGAATACGATCCATTTCGCTGATGCTGTGGATCACCTTCACCGGGCCGGCACCAATGCGATGGCCGATAGCTCGCCCTTCCACCAGCACCGTACTTGTGCCGTTAAGCTGATAACGTTCCATCGTCTGCTCGTTGGAACGCACGGTTTCCGGACGCGCCTGCACAATCAGCAATTTTCCGGTATGGCCGTCTTTGGCCCACTCGATGTCCATCGGGCGGCCGTAATGTTTTTCGATCAAAATCGCCTGATGCGCCAGCGCTTCCACTTCCTGGTCGGTCAGAGAGAAACGATTGCGTTGCTGCTCTGGCACATCTTCAATTTGCACCTGCTTGCCGTGATCCAGCGAAGGCGCATACACCATGCGGATTTTCTTCGAGCCGAGGTTGCGGCGGACGATAGCCGGATTGCCGCGTAGCAGCGTCGGTTTGTGCACATAGAACTCATCCGGGTTCACCGCGCCCTGCACCACCATTTCGCCCAGGCCGAAGGCGGACGTAATAAACACCACCTGATCAAAGCCCGACTCGGTATCAATGGTGAACATCACGCCGGAAGACGCCAGGTCGGAACGTACCATGCGCTGTACGCCGGCCGACAAGGCTACGCCGCGGTGGTCATAGCCCTGATGTACGCGATACGAGATGGCGCGATCGTTAAACAGCGAGGCGAAAACGTGTTTGATCGCCACCATGACAGCGTCGATGCCCTGGACGTTGAGGAAGGTTTCCTGCTGGCCGGCAAAAGAGGCATCCGGCATGTCTTCCGCGGTCGCGGAGGAACGCACGGCAAACGAGGCTTCCGGTTCGCCGTCCGCCAGCTGTTGGTAAGCCAGGTTAATTTCGCGCTCGAATTCCGCATGGAATGGCGTGTCGATGACCCATTGGCGGATTTGCGCACCGGCCTTGGCCAGTTGAGCAACATCGTCAACGTCAGTTTGATCCAGTAATTGATAGATGCGCTGGTTAACACCGCTTTGCTCGAGGAAATCGTTAAACGCCTGTGCGGTGGTGGCAAAACCGTTTGGTACGGCCACGCCCAAATCGGAAAGATTGGTGATCATTTCACCGAGGGAGGCATTTTTGCCGCCGACACGGTCAACGTCGTGCATGCCGAGCTGGTTGTACCAAAGCACATTACGCAAGTCTGGGCCATTGTTGGACATCGAGACAATCCTTATTGCTATCAGTAGGGTATAGACGGATTTAATTCGTTTGCTTTCTTGGGCGCCGACAAAACGGAGCCAACTCAGACTAGCACAATGATCCATAGGAAATGGAAAGGTGAATCGATCAACCCGATGAAGAAAGTGGATTTTCGGAAAATTACCTGAACGGCGAAATTTGACTGGAATCGTTCCCTGTGGCACTAAAAGCTTAAATCTCAACAAATTAAGTATTTTTTAAACTTCAGTTTTAAAGACCATTCAAACTCAATGGCTTTTGATGAACATAACGCCAATGCGCTGAACATTCCACCACTGAAAAGAAACCCTGCTTTTTCATAAAAATTAAAATGATGTTTCATCTGAAAAACCTGTGGTTCATGATTCTCCCTACCTCGAAAATTAATGACCAACTCTGCCCGCATTATCACATTTTTTTTGCCCGCCCCTTTACCGCCGGTAAACCTGAAGCCCATGATACTGTTAAGCAGGCGATACAACTGCATCACCGTTTTCAGGTAAGGAGCCTCGGGTGGAAAGAAGCGTTTTTTATATTTCGGATGGCACGGCGATCACCGCCGAAGTATTGGGCCACGCGGTTTTGTCTCAGTTCCCGGTCAAGGCCACCACCTTTACGTTGCCCTTCGTTGAAACCGAAGCGCGGGCCCGTGGAGTCTGCCAACAGATTAACGATATTTATCGCGATACCGGCGTGCGCCCGTTGGTGTTTTATTCCATCATTTCGCCGGAGGTGCGTAAGGTCATCACCCAGAGCGAAGGCTTTTGCCAGGATATCGTTCAGGCGCTGGTCGGCCCTCTGCAGGGCGAACTGGACGTTGAACCCACGCCGGTGCCGAACCGCACCCACGGGCTGACGGCCAGCAACCTTGGTAAATATGATGCCCGTATCGCCGCCATTGACTACACGTTAGCCCATGATGACGGCATATCGCTACGTAATCTCGATCAGGCTCAGGTCATACTGTTGGGCGTATCCCGCTGCGGCAAAACCCCCACCAGCCTGTATCTGGCCATGCAGTTCGGGATCCGCGCCGCCAACTATCCGTTTACCGCCGACGATATGGACAATTTGCATCTCCCCGCCGCGCTGAAACCGTTTCAGCATAAACTGTTCGGGCTGACTATCGATCCGGAGCGGCTGGCCGCCATCCGTGAAGAACGCCGAGAAAATAGCCGTTATGCCTCCATTCGCCAGTGCCGGATGGAGCTTGCCGAAGTAGAAGCGCTGTTCCGCAAGAACCAGATTCGCTATCTGAATACCACCAACTATTCGGTGGAGGAAATCTCCACTAAAATCCTGGATATTCTTGGCATGAGTCGCCGCATGTTCTAGGCAGCATGGCGCTCGCCGCTAACAACTAGCCTGGCCGTGCGCTCTCCCGGCAGGGGAATTTTCCCTGCCGTCTGCCGCTGATTTCCCCGCAGACCCTGATTTTTGTGCTTTTTTTAGTGGCTTCGATCAACAGAACACAATTTCTACGGTTGAATTCACCGATTTTTACGTTATTGTGATCGGCATCACTTCCCGGCACTCCTGCCGCAGCGAAGAAAAGTCTTTAGAGAAAATCATGCACAAAACAGATGAACTGCGGACCGCGCGCATCGACAGCCTCGTCACGCCGCAAGCATTGGCGGAAAAGCTGCCGATTTCGGCGGACATTGCCGATAGCGTGACAGCGTCACGACAACGAATTGAAAAGATTCTTACCGGCGAAGATCGTCGCCTGTTGGTGGTTATCGGCCCCTGCTCCATCCACGATTTAGACGCCGCCATCGATTATGCCGGCCGTCTGAATGCGCTGCGTATTCGCTATCAGGATCGCCTGGAAATCGTGATGCGCACTTATTTTGAAAAGCCGCGCACCGTGGTGGGCTGGAAAGGCCTGATCTCGGATCCGGCGCTGGATGGCACCTTTCAAGTAAATCGTGGCATCGAAATGGCACGCCGACTGTTACTGGAAGTCAATCAGCTCGGCCTGCCGACCGCCACCGAATTCCTGGACATGGTGGTCGGCCAGTACATTGCCGATTTGATCAGTTGGGGCGCCATCGGCGCACGCACCACCGAAAGCCAGATCCACCGCGAAATGGCTTCTGCGCTCTCCTGCCCGGTGGGCTTCAAGAACGGTACCGACGGCAATACCCGCATCGCCATTGACGCCATCCGCGCGGCGCGCGCCGGCCACATGTTCCTGTCGCCGGACAAAAACGGGCAGATGACGATTTATCAGACCAGCGGCAATCCTTACGGCCATATCATCATGCGCGGCGGCAAAACGCCGAACTACCACGCCACCGATATCGTTGCCGCCTGCGACAGCCTGCGCGAATTTGAGCTGCCGGAGCATCTGGTTATCGACTTCAGCCACGGCAACTGCCAGAAACTGCATCGCCGCCAGTTGGAAGTGGCCGAGAATGTCTGCCAGCAGATCCGCGCCGGTTCCGCCGCCGTCACCGGCGTGATGGCAGAAAGTTTCCTGGTGGAAGGCACGCAGAAAATCGTTGCCGGCCAACCGCTGACTTACGGCCAGTCAATCACCGATCCATGCCTGAGCTGGTCCGACAGCGAACAACTGCTGGCCATGTTGGCCGATGCGGTGGATACCCGCTTCTGAACCTGTTCTCCGGGGTGGCGACGCCCCGGTTTTTAACGTTTCCTTCCCTCATCTATACTTATGCCAATCAAGCCCGCAGACGCTATAAATCGCGCCCCTGCCAACAGGATGTGGAGTTTCCTGCATGAGCCATTCACTGTTATCCATCCCTTGCGTCACCCTGCAAGGGGAGCACAAAACTCTGGGCGACTTTCCCGCTCGTGCTTACCTGGTGGTTAATACTGCCAGCAAATGCGGCTTTACTCCGCAATACCGTGGCCTGGAAAACCTGTGGCAGTACTATCGGGATCGCGGCCTGATGGTGTTGGGGTTCCCGTGCAATCAATTTGGTGCGCAAGAGCCGGGGGATCCGCTGGAGATCGCCAATTTCTGTACGCTCAACTACGGCGTCAGCTTCCCGCTGTTCAGCAAGGTGGAGGTTAACGGCCCCGGCGCGCATCCGCTGTTCAACGAATTGAAACGCCTGGGGCCAGGGGTGCTGGGCAGCAAGCGCATCAAGTGGAACTTCACCAAGTTCCTGCTGACCGCCGACGGCCAGCGGGTGAAACGTTTTGCGCCCATTACCAAACCTGAGCGTCTGTTTGACCGCATCGAAACCCTGCTGAAATAACCCCTTACTTTGCGGGACGGGCATGCCCGAACCGCTCCGTCGGCCCTTCTTTCAAAAAGGTTCCATCGGTAAGAAAATTTTCCTTGATGTAACCTTTCGCTCACATGATAATGATTATCAATATGATATTAATTACCATTTAATGGTCTGTTTTATAAACAAATGACGATGGATAATCACAATGACACCCCGCAGGGCAACGCTGCCCCCGGTGCTGAACGCAGCCTGATCTCGCCTCCTTGCTACGACAGCGCGCAGTTGCTTGATGCCGACGGCGTAGCGATCATCCTCCATCAGGGCCAGCGTTACCAACTGCGGCAGACCAAGGCCGGGAAATTAATCCTGACCAAATAATCCCTTATTCTTCAACGCCAGCCACCCCGATCGCTTCGATCCAGGCAGCCAGCAAATCTATTGATATGTTTAAAACATATGGAGAGTTGCGACATGCCTTTGCCCTCTTACACCCGGCAGCGTTTATCCGCATTGAGTCTGGCGATTGCCTGCGCTCTGCCGACGGTGACTTTTGCACAAACTACCAGCACAGTTTCTTCTTCCAGCGATGTGTCGGCTAAAACGGACAAAGCCAGCGACGAAACCCTGACTATCGCTGCTACCGGCAACGCACGCAGCAGCTTTGAAGCGCCGATGATGGTCACCGTGATCGAAGGCAACACGCCGGAAAGCCAGACTGCGTCTACCGCAGCCGATATGCTGCGCCGGGTACCCGGTATCACCGTTACCGGTACCGGCCGCAGCAACGGCCAGGACATTATGATGCGTGGCTATGATCGCCGGGGTGTACTGACGTTGGTGGATGGCATCCGTCAGGGAACGGATACCGGACACATCAATGGCACCTTCCTCGATCCCGGTCTGATTAAACGCATTGAAGTCGTCCGGGGTCCGGCCGCCCTGCTGTACGGCAGCGGCGCACTGGGCGGCGTGGTCGCCTATGAAACGGTCGATGCCGCCGATCTGCTGCTGCCTGGCCATGACACCGGCTTCCGGGTCTATGGTACCGCCGGCAGCGGCGATCACAGCCTGGGTATGGGTGCCAGCGCCTACGGCAAGACCGACAATCTCGACGGCCTGCTGTCGTTCGGCACCCGCGACGTCGGCAATTTGCGCCAGGGCAACGGTTTTGACGCGCCAAACGATGAAACCATCAACAACCTGTTGGCCAAAGGTACCTGGACTCTGGACGAAAACCAGTCATTGAGCGGCAATCTGCGTTACTACAACAATCGGGCGCAGGAGCCGAAAAACCCCCAGGAACCCGTCAGCTCCAGCGGCAACCTGATGACCGACCGCTCCACGATCCAGCGCGACGGCCAGCTCAGCTACAGCCTGAAACCTGTTGGCCAGGAATGGCTGGATGTCGAAGCGAAAGTGTATTATTCCGATGTGGAGATCAACGCTCACACTGACGGCAGTGAAGATGAAGCGCGCAAGCAAACCACACGCGGTGTAAAACTGGAAAACCGCACCCGTTTGTTTGCCGATACCTTCGCGTCACACCTGTTTACCTATGGTTCGGAAGCGTATAAGCAAGAACAGACGCCGGGCGGTGCGACAGAAAGCTTCCCTCAGGCGAAAATCAACTTTGCTTCCGGCTGGCTTCAGGATGAAGTCACCCTGCGCGACCTGCCCATCACCCTGCTTGCAGGCACACGTTACGATAACTACAAAGGCTCCAGCGACGGCTATGCGGATGTCGACGCCGACAAATGGTCGTCACGAGGGGCAATCAGCATTACGCCAACCGACTGGCTGATGGTGTTCGGGTCATACTCCCAGGCGTTCCGAGCACCCACCATGGGGGAAATGTATAACGACTCCAAACATTTCTCGATCCCCATGGGCCCGACCACCCTTACCAACAACTGGGTGCCAAACCCCAATCTGAAGCCGGAAACCAACGCAACTCAGGAATACGGTTTCGGCCTGCGTTTTGACGATTTGCTGCTGGCGGACGACAGCCTGCAATTCAAAGCCAGCTATTTTGACACCAAGGCCAGAGATTACATCACTACCGATGTCACCATGGAGTTGGGGCGTGGCCCGCGTGGTCCCTATTGCATCAGTTGCACCACTTTCTCGACCAATATTGACCGCGCAAAAATCTGGGGCTGGGACGCCATGTTGAGCTACAAAACGGCGATTTTCGGCTGGGATCTGGCTTACAACCGCACTCGCGGCAAGAACGAAGCCAGCGGCGACTGGTTAAACAGCATCAACCCTGACACCGTGACCAGCACGCTGGATATCCCGTTGGGTGAAACCGGCCTGTCGACTGGTTGGGTCGCTACCTTCGCCGAGCGCGCCACTCGTGTGGAAACCGGTACCGCCGAGCAAGGCGGCTACGGCGTCAACGATTTCTACCTGAGCTATAAAGGCCGCGAACGCCTGCAGGGCGTCACCACCACGGTGGTGCTGGGCAACGCCTTCGATAAAGAATATTACTCGCCGCAGGGCATTCCGCAAGATGGCCGCAACGCCAAACTGCTGGTCAGCTATCAGTGGTAACCTTTTGAATACGGCGGGCGAGCCGATTGCCCGCCGCGTGAACCACACACAGGAGCACAACCGATGATCAACAACTTATACGCCAGTTACCAGCAGGCAAAAATTGATAATCCTGGCAAATACGCACGCGATCTGGCGGAACTGCTGGGTGTCAGCGAAGCGGAACTGACCCATGCCCGCGTGGGTGAAGACACCCACCGCCTGCAAGCCGACGCACGTACCCTGCTGACCGAGCTGGCACAGGTTGGTGTGACCAAGTCCATTACTCGCAACAGCTATGCGGTGCATGAGCAAATGGGCCGCTACCTTAACCAACACCTGAACGGCCACGCGGGGTTAATTCTTAACCCACGCGAGCTGGATTTACGCCTGTTCCTCAACCAGTGGGCCAGCGTATTTGCCATGAGCGAAACCAACAAACGCGGCGTACGCCACAGCATTCAGTTCTTCGATCATCAGGGCGATGCCTTGCATAAGGTGTACACCACCGAGGAAACCGATCTGGTGGCCTGGATGGCGCTGGTCGAGCGCCACCTGAGCACAGAAAACCCGGCGCTGGCATTGAAGGCGGCAGCCCCTACGGTCAGCAACGCCGCACCGGACGCCGAAAAAATCGACCGGGAATGGCGTGAGATGACCGACGTTCACCAGTTCTTCCAACTGCTGGGCCGCCATAAGCTGACGCGTCAGCAGGCCTTCCGCGCCGTCGGCAACGATCTGGCGTACCGGGTGGATAACAACGCCTTGGCGCAGTTGCTCAATGCCGCGCACGGCTTGCAGAACGAGATCATGATTTTTGTCGGCAACCGAGGTTGCGTGCAGATCTTCACCGGCCAGATCGAGCGGCTGATGCCGCAGGAAGGTTGGATTAACGTGTTTAACCGCCGCTTCACTCTGCACCTGATCGAAGGCGCAATTGCAGAAAGCTGGATCACCCGCAAACCCACCAAAGACGGCTTCGTCACCAGCCTGGAACTGTTCGCCGCCGACGGCACGCAAATCGCCCAACTTTACGGCCAACGTACCGAGGGCCAGCCGGAACAAACCCAGTGGCGCGAGCAGGTTGCCGCTCTTGAACCCAAGGACATTGCCGCATGAAATCTTCATTGTCCCGTCGTCTGACGTTGTGCCTTGCGCTGGCGTTGCCGTTCACCGCTGCGGCGGCGGAACGTATTGTCTCGATTGGCGGTGACGTCACCGAAATTGCCTTCGCCCTTGACGCGGGCGATGAGCTCGTGGCACGAGACAGCACCAGCCTGCAGCCGGCGGCCGTGAAACCCTTGCCGGATGTCGGTTATATGCGTCAACTCAATGCCGAAGGCATTCTGGCGCTGAAACCCACGCTGGTGCTGGCCACCGAACTGGCTGAACCTGCGCTGGTGCTCAAGCAGTTGGAGGAAAGCGGCGTGAAGGTGGTGCGAATTCCCGGCGACACCACTTTGCAGGCGGTGCCGAAAAAAATCGCGGTCATCGCCCAGGCGCTGCAACGCACCGACCAGGGCAAACAACTGAGCGCCCGTTACCAACAACAGCTCGCGCAGGTGAACACGTCTTCGTTGCCGATCAGGGTGTTGTTCGTCATGAGCCACGGCGGCATTACGCCGATGGCCGCCGGGCAACATACCGCCGCCGATGCGGTCATCACCGCCGCAGGGTTGAAGAATGCGATGCAAGGATTCAACCGCTACCGCCCGCTGTCGCAGGAAGGCGTGATCGCCAGCGCGCCCGATCTGCTGCTGGTCACCACCGATGGCGTCAAGACCCTCGGTGGCCTGGATCAACTGTGGAAACTGCCCGGCATTGCCCTCACGCCTGCCGGCAAAAACCACCGCGTGTTGGTGGTCGACGACATGGCGCTGCTGGGCTTTGGGCTGGAAACGCCGGCGGCGCTGGCCAAACTGCGTAATGCGGCGGAGCAAAAGTAATGCCCGGTCGCATTTCTCCGCGCGTGACCATTGTCGGCCTGTTGGTGCTGCTTGCGCTATTGGCGCTGGGTGCCGCCAATATGGGCGCGCTGACTCTGTCGTTTCGCACTCTGTGGCAAGAGCCGTTCAGCGATACCTCTTGGCATATCTGGCTAAACATCCGCTTGCCGCGTGTGCTGCTGGCGGTGGTCATCGGCTGCGCACTGGCGGTGTCCGGCGCCGTCATGCAGGGGCTGTTCCGCAATCCGCTGGCCGACCCCAGCCTGTTGGGCATCAGTAGCGGCGGTGCACTGTTTGTCGCGCTGATTATCGTTATGCCGCTGGCCCTGCCGCCGGTGATTGCCTTGTATGGCCACATGTTGGCGGCTTTCCTCGGCAGCCTGCTGGTGTCACTGCTGATCTACGGTATCAGCCGCAGCGGGCACGGCAGCCTGTCACGCCTGTTGTTGGCGGGGATCGCCATCAACGCCCTGTGCATGGCGGCCATCGGCGTGCTGTCTTATCTCAGCAACGATCAACAGCTGCGTCAGTTTTCATTGTGGATGATGGGTAGCCTGAGCCAGTCACAATGGCCAACGCTGATCGTATCGGCCTCGCTGATCCTGCCGACGGCCCTGCTGACGCTGTTACAGGCACGCTGCCTGAACCTGCTGCAGCTGGGCGATGAAGAGGCGCACTATCTCGGCGTGAATGTCCAGCGTGCCAAACTGCAACTGCTTCTGCTCAGCGCGTTGTTGATTGGCGCGGCGGTGGCGATGAGCGGCGTCATTGGCTTTATCGGCCTGGTGGTACCGCATTTGGTGCGCATGCGACTCGGCGGCGACCACCGCTGGCTGCTGCCCTGCTCCGCGCTGGGCGGTGCCTGCCTGCTGCTGGTCAGCGACACGCTGGCACGGACGCTGGTGGCGCCGGCGGAGATGCCGGTCGGGCTGATGACCAGCCTGATTGGCGGACCTTATTTCTTATGGCTGGTCATCAGCCCGCGGGAGCGTACGGATGGATAACGAATCAAGCCTGACGGCACATCAGCTACGTTACAGCCTGGGTTCGCGTCGGTTAGTCAACGACGTCTCGCTGAGTATCGCCAGCGGTGAAATGGTGGCGATTATCGGGCCGAACGGCGCGGGGAAATCGACGCTGCTGCGTCTGTTAACCGGCTACCTGTCGCCGAGCTGCGGGGAGTGCAAACTTCTTGAGTTGCCGTTGGATCAATGGCAGCCGCAACAGTTAGCCAAGGTACGTGCGGTGATGCGTCAGCACAGCGATCTGGCCTTTCCGTTTACCGTCGAGGAAGTGGTCAGCATGGGCAGGTCACCGCACGGCAAACGTCATGTGCAGCAAGCGGTACAGCAGGTGATGGCGCAAACCGATTGTCTTGAACTGGCCCAGCGGGATTATCGCCGCCTTTCCGGCGGTGAACAGCAACGGGTACAGTTAGCCCGCGTGCTGGCGCAGCTTTGGCAGCCGCAGCCCTCGCCTTCCTGGTTGTTCCTGGACGAACCTACCTCGGCGCTGGATCTCTACCACCAGCAGCATACGCTGAGGTTGTTGCGTTCGCTGACACGGCAACAGCCCATTGCGGTGTGCTGCGTACTGCACGATCTGAACCTGGCGGCGCTGTATGCCGACCGTATTTTATTGCTGCATCAGGGGCGTTTGGTTGCCGTGGGCACACCGCAGGAGGTATTGCAGGCGGATATTCTGACCCGCTGGTATCAGGCCGATTTAGGCGTGGTGCACCACCCGGAAGTGGCGCTACCACAGGTTTATCTGCGTCAGTGAACGGTCGCCATGCCTGTTCACACTTCAGCCAGGCGGCGTGTTGGCGCACAGCATGTCGCGCCCACGTTAGCCCGCTGCAAGGTGAAACGCGGCAGGTATTTCAGCTCGAGCAGGAAATCTCCAGATGCTTGCCCCAATCCGGCGGCAAAGCGGCAAGATCGTCGTATTCAGCCGCATCGGCGAACGGCGTCAGCAACGCCTGATGCAGGCGCGCCAGCTTGCTGACATCATCCTGCTCGGCACTCTCTATCGCCTGCTGCGCCAAATAATTGCGCAGGATTAATTTGGGATTTGCCGCCTTCATCGCCTGCTGCCGTTCACTGTCGCTCACCTGATCTTGCTGCAAACGCTGCCGATATTGCTGATACCACGCGTCGAATGCGCCGCGATCGATAAACTCATCCCGCAACGGCGACTGCGCCTGTTGCTGTTCCGTCTGGCTCAGCAAGCGGAAAGTTCGGGTATAGTCACGCCCCTCTTGCGCCATCAGGCTCAACAGCCCGGTCAGCAGATCGTTATCCTGAGTCGACTGGGTGAAAAAACCGAGTTTGGCGCGCATCTGTTCCCCATAGGCTCGCATCAACGCCGGTTCATAGGCCGCCAGCGCCTGCTGCAACTGCTCGGTGGTCATCAACCCGGACAGCGCCTGCGCCAGCCGGTGGAGGTTCCACAGCGCAACCGCAGGCTGATTATCAAAGGCATAACGCCCCTGATGATCCGAGTGGTTACAGATAAAGTCAGGTTTATAATCATCGAGGAAAGCGTAAGGGCCATAATCGATGGTGATGCCAAGGATCGACATATTATCGGTGTTCATCACGCCGTGAGCGAACCCGACGGTCTGCCAATGCGCGATTAAGCGCGCAGTGCGTTCAACAACGTCAATAAACCAGGGTAAATAGCCGTCATCGTGATCCTTCAACTGCGGCCAATGGCGGGCGATCACAAAATCGGCCAGCTGTTGCACCTGCTCCGGCTGTTTGCGGTAGTAAAAATGCTCAAAATGGCCGAAGCGCACATGGCTTTCCGCCACGCGCAGCAACATCGCCCCACGCTCTGGCTGTTCACGGAAAACGGGCTGTTCGCTGGTCACCAGAGTCAACGCGCGCGTGGTCGGGATCCCCAGATGATACAACGCCTCAGAGGCCAGAAATTCACGGATCGCCGAACGCAATACGGCACGCCCGTCGCCCATCCGCGAATAAGGCGTTAGCCCCGCGCCTTTCAGGTGCCAGTCCATGCTGCGGCCATCCGCCAGCTTTTGCTCGCCGAGCAAAATGCCGCGGCCGTCGCCCAATTGCCCAGCCCACACGCCAAACTGGTGGCCGCTGTACACCTGCGCCAACGGCTGCATACCAGGCAGCAGCCTTTCACCCGACCATATCGGGGTCTTGTCCTGGGTAAACCAGCTTTCGTCCAACCCCAGCTCTCGTGCCAGCGGCTCACTGTGATACAGCAGGCGAGCGCCCTTCAGCGGCGTGGGTTTCAATTCGGTATAAAAACCGGGTAACTGGTGGTGATAAGCATTTTCAAACTGCGGCATAGGCCCTCCGTATCCGCTTAGTGTAGAGCCTGGGCGTGCGGATTAACACAGAGGAAATGCAGGGAGAACACCTCTGTCGAGAACCCAGGCAGAGGCGGAGGATAGGCGTTTGCGTCAATAGGGTTTAAGCGCCTTATTCTGCCGATGAATGGAAGGCTTTTTCAGCGAGAAATTCATGATAAATAACAGGGGCGGAATCACAGCAAAAATCATCCGATCCATTATTACTCTGAGGTGGACGGCGCTATCGATTATTGTTATTGAACTCTTCAGGCGTACCCCGCAAAGCGGCCAGATTATCCACACCAACGCTGGGCCATAAAAAACCCTGCAAACCCAAAACACCGGCATGCCTGAGCTTATTAAAATACTCCTTCTTCTCTATGCCGCAGACAATCACCCCCTTGCACAGCAGGTTGATATTCTTTAATAGCGAGTCTATGACTACGTCATATCCCTGGTGGGTAAACAGCTGCCAGTAAAAATGTTTGTCGATTTTCACATAGTCGAACAGGCCGTCATACAATGCGGTCAATGTCGCCTGCCCAGAACCAAAATTATCCAGCCACAGAGTGAACATTTCGCTTAGCCGGCTGACCTTGGTATTGTTCTTTCCCGCCGAAAGATTCGGAAAAGCCTCACTGATCTCAAATGCAATAAACGACCACTGCCGTAGGCGTTGACACAGCAGCTCGTCAGCGAGGATCGCATCGACAAGGGTTTCTTCGATATTGAGGGTCAACAGCACGTCGTGCTCGATAAACCAACTGGCATATTGCTCCGCCAGTCTCAATTGTTCATTAAATAACTCAATCCTTTGATCAGGGGTCAATAACGTAATCCCAATGTCAGCCGGCATAGCTAAATCACCGTCCAGGCTATTGAAACGGCATAAAATTTCCACCGCCAGCAGCCTGCCGTCCATTGAGTAAACAGGTTGAAAAACATAGCTACTAATAAAGTCAGCTTCGAATTGAATTTTCATTTTAATGCCACAGGCAGAATGGCGAGCAGCTCATCGTATATCAATATATTTTATCGATCAATCCCCCTGGGATTAATCGGAAATATCAATGTAATTACCAATAAGTTATCATTTAATTGATAGATTAAAGCTATGCGTAGTTCGCAAAAAAATGAATAAAAAACAATTTAACTTATGACAAAATCAGAACGGAACGAATGAAATTGAGAGACATTTAACTTAGGTGATAGAGTAATGCTTAAAATTTGACTTATCTCCATTGTTTTAATTAAAGAAATTCCTATCGGCACAAAAACCTGTCCTTGGCACTCAACGCAATTACGCCCCAATTCCCTAACAACTGATTAAATTTAATAACACATCAATTCACTGCGCTATTCTCAGCATTGAAACAACCAAAAAATGCCCACCTTGATTTTTAGCGAATTTATGCTGAGCCTGCATTTACGACTTTTTTGACGATGAGATACAACAACAAAGTAGGGGCCACACGGCGTAAAAAAGGATGAGTTGCCTCATCCCAGGATAGTCGCAGCCTGAATGTCATTTAATCGTCTCGGCCAACCATTGCCGCAGTTCAGCCAACTCGGCGGCATGATCGGGAAACTGCGCGATCAAACTATCGCAACAACTTGCCACAGCCTCACTGCGGTAGGCGCATCCCACCAGCCTCTGCGCCAACTGTTGCAACGGCGCAGGGTTAAGGCTATCGGTAAAAATCTGCGCCCTGTCAATGGCTCCCTTTTCCACATCAAAGAAGATATCCACCCCGCCCCAGGCAAAGCGCTCATTCAGCAAATGGCTAAATGCAGGCGCTTTGCCGAAATTCCATTCCCAACTGCTTTGTCTGGCGAACTGCGCGGCAAAATCAGGCAGATCCGGATAAACATCCGGAGAGATGATTTCCGCCCTGGCGGTATCGCCATAATGGTCAAAGAATGCCTGAGTCACGGCATCGCATATCTGTTGGTGGTTGATATCGGGCCGGAACTCCGCCAGGTTGGCGACGCGAGAACGAACTGAGGTGATGCCCTTGGCCTGCAATTTTTTGGGGTCCGGGTTGAGGTAGTCCGCCAGACGGTTTAGATCGGCGTTCAGCAACAACGTGCCATGGTGAAACCCGCGATCCTGAGTTTCACGGTAGGCCGAGCCGGATATTTTACGCACGCCCTCTGCGGTTTCGATCACCAGATCATTGCGCCCTGATGCCGTGGCAGAGATCCCCAGTTGAGCCAGTGCCGCCAGAATAATGCCGGTGGACACGTTTTTATCGTAGCCGGGTTTACCTGCCATAAAGGTAAAACAGGTATTGCCCAGGTCGTGAAATACCGCTCCGCCCCCGCTGCTGCGCCGCGCCAGCCGGATCCCATCTTGCTCCATCCGTCGGGTGTTGCACTCTTTCCACGGGTTCTGCGACTGGCCAATGACCACGGTTTCGGCGTTGCGCCATAAGAACAGGATTTTCTGCGTGGTCATCTCGCGGAAGATGCACTCTTCCACGGCCAGATTGAACCAGGGATCGTAGGAGTCGGAAATCAGTAAACGTAGGCTATTCATGGCGGTCACCGTTAAGGACGTGATGCCGCCATGATACACCGAATCAAAGGGTTAAGGTTAAATGCGCCGCGCCTGCCAGTAGGCTCGCTTCCAATAGACATTGTCCAGCGAGGAACGAATGACGCCGCGGCTGGTTGAGGCATGGATAAATTGATCGTTGGTATCGTAGATACCCACGTGTAAACCATTTTCACCCGCGCCGGTTTTGAAAAACACCAGATCGCCCGGCATCAATTCATCACGCGAGACTTTGGTGCCGAGCTCGGTTTGCTCTTCGGTAGAGCGCGGCAATTGCATATCGAAACGGTCACGGAAGGTGCGATAGACAAATCCTGAGCAGTCGACGCCGCCGCGATCCATCCCGCCGTAACGATATGGCGTGCCGTACCATTGCCGCAGTTGCTCGTTCAATTGAGCCACCACCACGATCGAGTCGGCCAACCGGCCGCTTGGCGGCGGCGCATGGCTGCTGCAACCGGCAAGAATTAAACTGGCTAATAAAAACCAAACACGCATCCGCATAATATCCCTTCATTGAACCCGTTGCCGCATCATGCCGCCCGGTCAACCACACCGCCAGCGAGGCAAAGTCGGCACCACGTTAGGAGAGAGCTATTTGGCGCTAATTTATCTCCCGCATGGGGAAAAAGGCAAGCACTGTGAAGGAGATAATCGCGTTGACGCCAATTTTTGCGCTATTGGGCCGTTTTTACCCCAGCCTTGCTGTTAATCAGCCACACCCCAAACAGGATAAACAGCGTTCCCAGCGTTTTCAGCAGGGTAGCGGATTCATTAAACCAGGGCAGGATCACCGCAGCCAGATACACCAGCGCATAACTGACGCTCAACAGCGGATAAGCGCGATTGAGCGGCAAATGATGCAGCGCAAAGAACCAGCACAGCATCGACAACGCATAGCCAAAGATACCGCAACCCACAGCCAGCAGCGGCAACCAGTAATGCATGAGCAGCGCCAATGTCACGTCGGCGAACGACATCAGCGGGATCTGCGCCATGCCCCACTTCATCAACAGTTGCGCCAACGTCACCAACAATACGCTGGCAGCGCCCCAGGCATAGCCCCTCATGGGTGTACACTCATCAACAGTATCCCCAGCATAATGGACGCTACGCCACACCAGTGGCGCAAGGTGGTCGGTTCCTGAAACAGCCAGCGGGCAGCCAGCGTCACCAGCACAAAATTCAGGCTGAGCATCGGATACGCCAGGCTGAGCGGCAAACGTTGCAACACGTTGAGCCACACCGCCATGCCGGCCCCCAGCAGCAACACCGCCAGCGCCAACCAGCGCAGCGTCGGCCCTCGTCTGACGTCCGGCGGCAATTGCCAGCACAGAGCGGCCTGTTTCTGGCACAGCTGCCCACCGCAGGTGAGCAGACTGACCACAATCACCAACAGGTAACCGATCATCATGGTTGCTGTTGATACCAAACCAGCGCCAGGCGGTTCATCTCAACAATCTTGTCTGCGGTCGGTAAGTTTTTCGGCACGTGATCCCCTCTCGACAATTGCAATACCAGCGAGACATCGCCCTGCTTGCGCGCCTGTGCCAACCACTGAGGGAAATCTTCATCGCTGATGAAATGGCTGCGGGCATCCGGGTAGTCCAGACCATAAGACACTTCGCCCTTTTCGCTGAACATCAGTACGTCGCTGCGCTTCAGTTCCCAGGCCAGGCCGGCGGCGACCCCCACGCTGTCTGTCAGCACATAGCGGCTATGGCTTAATTCTGCCATGTTCACCCGTGTGAAGTTTTGCGGCAACTTGGAATCGGTCACCTGTTGCGGAATCGCATAGCCAATCAGCAGGCAAAGCAGCAACGGACAGGCGGCAGCCCAGTGCCAACGGCGTGCATTATCACGCACCGACACCACGGCGAACAGTAACCACCCGGCAAAGGCGATAATGCCGATCACTATCTTCGGCCATTCCTGGGCGCTAAACAAATGCACCTTGGGCAACAGACCAGTACCGATAATCAATAGCGCCAATACGCCAATCGCGCCAAACAATCCGTTCAGCAGCGCATTGACTTTGAATGCCTTGCTGCGTAGTGCCGCCGCATAATCCTCGGCATAGGCCGCCATCAACAGCGCCAGCGGTGCCATGCACGGCAGAATATAGGTCGGCAGCTTACCCTTGGCGATGCTGAAGAAGATCAGTGGCATCACTACCCAACTGAGCAGGAAAAACAGCTCCGGGCGATTGATGCGTTCACGCCAGCCCTTGATCAGCGCCCCTGGCAGCAGCGCCGCCCACGGCAGCACCCCGGCAAACAGAATCGGAATGTAGTACCAGAACGGTGCCTTATGCTGCGCATTGTCCTCGGCGAAGCGCTGAATATGCTCCACCCAGAAGAAGTAGTTCCAGAAGTCCGGTTCTCTCTGGGCAATGGCCAGCGCCCAAGGCAAGCTGAGCAACACCGCCACCACTATCGCCACCGGGCCGTAAATAAGAAGATCTTTAATCCGCCGTTGCTGAATGACAATCGGGATCACCGCAATCACCGGCACCGCCAGCGCCAGAAACCCCTTGGTCATAAAGCCCATGCCGCAGGCCAACCCCAGCAGCGCGTAACCGCCCAGCTTGCCTTTGACCGTGGTGGCTTTCAACGTCAGGTAATAACTGACCATCGCCGCGGCCAACCACAGTGAGATCATCGGATCCAGTACGCTGTAGGTACCGATGCTGAACACCAGTACCATCGACAGGAAAATCAGCACCGCCAGGCTGGCGCGGCGCGCATTGCGCCACATCAGCATCGCCAGTGCAAAGACCAACAGCGCAGTCATGCCGGTGCTGAATACCGAGCCGAAACGCACCGCAAAGTTGGTCTCGCCAAACAACCATTGGCTGATGTTGTTAAACCAGTAACCGGCTACCGGTTTTTCAAAATAACGCAGGCCAAGCAGATTGGGCACTACCCAGTCGCCGCGCTGCAGCATCTCGCGGCTGATTTCGGCATAACGGGTTTCATCAGGCTGCCACAGCAGGCGCCCATTGAGGGGAATCAGGTAAACCAGAGCAAAAAAAATGGCCAGCAAGATGGCCCATGATCCTTTTAGCGCCTTCATGAATCGTCCTTCACATCGGTTTGACAACCCAGCCAACCTTCGCGGCCGGGGAAAGGAGCGCGCTTGATGCGGCCCAATGGCAATGAAGCCAAATCGTGCGGCAGCAGTTCGCTCAACGGACAGAATGCTATGCCCTGTCGTTGCGCGCGCTGCAGTAACTGTTCGAACATCGCTGCCTGCGACATCCCTTCCACTTCGGTATGAATGGTATACACCGGCACGCCCTGGTCGTTTTCAATGGCTTGCAGAATGTAATCGTTGAAGTCGGCCATACTGACTTCACTGCCAATCACCTCGTCAAAAGTGGGCAACGTAACCGGGATTTGCACGGTGCCGAGACGGCCATCGCTTAACTGCGGACGAAATGGATGGGTGCCCCGGCAGTCGCTGTTGTAGTGAAAACCGAAACGCTGCTTCACCTCCAGTACCCGCGTATCCGCACGCCAGCCGGCGACCGCCGAGCATTTTACCGGCTGGCCGGTACTGGCGGTTAGCGCATCCACGCCCCGTTGAACCTGCTGCGTCAGTTGCGCCTCAGACCAGCGGCCGACGTTCGCCTGCCAACCCTGATGATCCCACGCGTGCAGCCCCACTTCATGCCCGGCCTCGGCGGTACGTTTCATCAACGGCCCCAGAGTACGGGAAATATTGCGCCCCGGCCAGGCGGTACCGGCCAGCAGGATATCCCAACCGTACAGTGACGCGGCGTTCGAACGCAGCATTTTCCACAGGAATTTCGGACGTAAAAGGCGCCACAGATGGCGCCCCATATTGTCCGGTCCTACGCTGAAGAAGAAACTGGCCTGAATACCGTACTTGTCGAAGAGCTCCAGCAACTGCGGCACCCCTTCCCGGGTACCGCTGAAGGTATCTACATCAACTCGCAGACCGACTTTCTTCATTCACCTTTACCTTCCTGAACGGTAGTGCGCAGGAAGTAATCCAACGTGTCTGCAACGGTCTGCTGCATCGCAATGGTCGGCTGCCAACCCAGCAGGCGGCGGGCATTCTTGATGCTCGGCGTACGGTGCTCGACGTCCTGATACCCTTTGCCGTAATAGCTGCTGCTTTCTACATCCTTGAAACCGGCAAATGGCGGGAAGCTGTCGCGCAACGGGTGATTGTTGAAACTCTCGAGCAGCATTTCCGCCAGTTCACGGATGCTGGCCTCATTGGTCGGGTTACCGATATTGACGATCTGACCGTCACACAAACCGTCGCGGTTTTCGATAATGCGGAACAGCGCTTCGATACCGTCGTTGATGTCGGTAAAGCAGCGTTTTTGCGCCCCGCCGTCCATCAGTTTGATTGGCGAACCTTCCACCAGATTGAGGATTAACTGGGTGATAGCGCGTGATGAACCGATACGCGCCGCATCCAGATTGTCCAGGCGCGGCCCCATCCAGTTAAACGGCCGGAACAGCGTGAACTTCAATCCTTCCTTGGCGCCGTATGCCCAGATCACCCGGTCCAGCAACTGCTTGGACACCGAGTAAATCCAGCGCTGTTTGTTGATCGGCCCGACGATCAGACGCGAATGGTCTTCATCAAATTCTTTGTCATCGCACATGCCGTACACCTCGGAGGTGGACGGGAAGATAATGCGCTTATTGTATTTCACACAGTCGCGGACGATTTTCAGGTTTTCTTCGAAATCCAACTCGAATACGCGCAGTGGGTTGCGGGTGTATTCGATAGGCGTCGCAATGGCCACCAGCGGCAACACCACGTCGCATTTCTTGATGTGATACTCGATCCACTCGGAGTGGATGCTGATATCCCCTTCCACAAAGTGGAAGCGCGGGTTATCCAGGAAACGGCTGATGGCATCAGAGCCGATATCCAGACCGTAAATGTCGTAACGATCGTCACGCAGCAGGCGTTCGGTCAGGTGATTGCCGATAAAACCGTTAACGCCCAGGATCAACACGCGAGTTCTGCGCTTCATGACTGCATTCGGTTTGGCGGCCAGGCGCACATCGGTCACGATGCCCATTTCCTGCGCCAGGCGGCTGCCCTGCACGTACAGACCGGACTCGTTTTGCCCGGCAACGATTTCCAGCGCACCTTCACCGCAAGCGATGATCAGTGGCGAGGTGCTAAGCACTGTGCCCGGTTGTTTATCATGCTGGGCATCCAGCACGCGGGCGCGCCAGACGATCAGCTTACGTTGGCCAAGGTAGCTGAATGCGCCAGGGTAAGGCTCGGTGACCGCACGGATCAGGTTGTTGATTTCCTGCGCGGATTTATGCCACAAAATTTCACCGTCTGCGGCTGTGCGGCGGCCAAAATAGCTGGCGTCGGCTTCATTTTGCGCAGTGAATGAGGCGGTGCCGTTTTTCAGTTTAGGCAGCTCATCTTTCAGCAGCGCCTGTGCCGCTTCCAGCACTTTTTTGTGTAACGTCAGCGCCGTATCCTCAGCGGCGATCGCCACTTTACGCTGACCAACGATATCCCCGGCATCCGGGCGCTTGACCATTTTGTGCAGCGTGGCGCCGGTTTCGGTTTCGCCGTTGACCAGCGCCCAGTTCACCGGCGCACGGCCGCGGTAGCGCGGCAGCAACGAACCGTGCAGATTGAACCCGCCAAGCGGCGCCAGCGAAAGGATCTCATCGCTTAACAGGTTGCGGTAATAGAATGAGAAAATCACGTCCGGTTGCATCTGACGGATGCGCTCGATCCACAACGGGTGGTTAACGTCTTCCGGCGCATAGACCGGCAACTCCAATTCAGCGCCTAAACGGGCTACAGAGGAGAAGAAATTGTTCTCACCAGGATCGTCGGTATGCGTAAATACCGCCTGAACGTCATAACCTGCGTCAGTCAGCGCTTTCAAACCCGCGCAGCCAATATCATGGTAAGCAAATACAATAGCTTTCATCATTCTTCTTCCTGAGTATTGTGAACCGGCTGTTCACCGACCACTTTCTGAACAAAATAACGAGGGCGAGCGCGTACGTCGGTATAAATACGACCTATGTACTCTCCCAACAGACCCATGCCGACAAATTGAGCACCAATAAAGGTAAACAGCACCGCAAACAGCGTGAACACCCCACCGCCCGACCATTCGGGCCCCATAATCAAACGCAGGGCGATCAGCACTACCGCCAGCACAAAACCCGAGAGCGCCACCACGCTGCCTACAACGCTGAGCAAACGCAGCGGTGTCGTCGTCAGGCAGGTAAGCAAGTCGTACATCAGGTTAATCAACTTCATCAGGCTGTATTTGGAATCGCCAAACTCGCGTTCAGCGTGCAGCACGTCGATTTCGGTGGTCCGCCGGGCGAAGGTGTTCGCCAGGATCGGGATAAAGGTGCTGCGTTCGTGGCAGTTCAGCATGGCTTCGATAATATGGCGGCGATAGGCGCGCAACATGCAGCCGTAATCGCCCATCGATTTGCCGGTAGCACGTTGGATCATCATATTGATAATGCGTGAGGCGCTTTTGCGGAACCAGGAGTCCTGACGGTTGGCACGCACGGTGCCCACCACGTCATAGCCCTCTTCTGCGACCCGTACCAGGCGCGGGATCTCTTCCGGCGGGTTTTGCAAATCGGCGTCCAGCGTAATCACCAGATCGCCGCTCACCTGATTGAAGCCGGCCATGATTGCCGAGTGTTGGCCGTAATTACGGTTCAGCAAAACGGCAATCACGCAGCTGCCCGGCTGCTCTGCCGCGGCGGTCAGCATATCGGCTGAGTTGTCGCTGCTGCCGTCATCGACCAGGATAATTTCATAAGGTTGAGTCAGTTGTTTACAAGCGGTGGTAGTACGCTCAAGCAAGGCAGGCAAACTTTCCTGCTCGTTGTATACCGGGATCACCACCGAAACTTTTTTTATCGGTTCAACGCGAGACACGTAACGACTCCACAACAGAAGATAAGGCGTTGACCACGCGATCAACATCGCCGTCGGTCATATCAGGGAATAACGGTAAGGTACACAGACGCGCCGAGTTCCATTCGGTGTTCGGCAACGACAGCTGCGGATAACGTTCGCGGTAAAACTTCTGGGTATGGGCAGCGCGGAAATGCAGGCCGGTGCCGATGCCCAACGCCTTCAGGCGCTCCATCAGTTGGTCGCGATCGATGCCGCAACGTTCGGCATCAACACGCACCATAAACAGATGCCAGGCGTGATCATGCGGGTAATCAGGCTGCCCCAGCGGCTGGAAAGGCGAACCTTCCAGCGCGGCCAAATAACGCTGGGCCAGCGCTTTGCGACGGGCGTTCAACTGCGGCAGACGAGCTAACTGCACGACAGCTATGGCCGCGTGAATATCCGAAAGGTTGTATTTGTAGCCCGGTTCCACCACCTCTGCCTGCGGCTTGCGCCCCAGTTGTTGGCGATCGAAGGCGTCAACCGCCAGTCCGTGGAACTTGAGGCAACGTACGCGATCGGCCAGCGCATCGTCGTCGGTGGCAATCAGGCCACCCTCGGCACAGGTCAGGTTTTTAATCGCATGGAAGGAAAAAATTGCCGTGCCGCGTGCGCCGACCCACTCGCCGTTGTAACGGGTACCCACCGCATGGGCAGCATCTTCGATCAAGGGGAGGTTGTGGCGCGTTGCCACATCGCGCAAAGCGTCCATCTGCAACGGCGCACCGGCGTAATGCACCGGGACAATGGCTTTGGTTTTAGCCGTAATGGCCGCTTCGACATCGGCGGCACTGACCATCAGCGTATCGCGATCAACATCAATCATCACCGGCGTCGCGCCAAGCAATTCAATCATATTGAGGGTGGAAACCCAGGTTTGCGAGGGCGTGATAACCTCATCACCCGGGCCAATGCCCAGCGCCATCAGGGTGATGTGCATGCCCGCAGTGGCGGAACAAACGGCTATGGCGTGTTTACATCCGAAGGTGGAGCAGAATTCGTTTTCCAATTGCTGATTCTGCGGGCCGGTGGTGATCCAGCCGGAGCGCAATACCTTTTCTACCGCTGCGATCTCTTCATCGCCAATGGCCGGGCGAGAAAAAGGTAAAAATTCATCCATAGTTAACCCCAAACTCATCAAATTTCTTTAATGACACTGTAGATCTCTTTCATTTAACGAATATTAAACGCCAGAGAGAATCGTTCCTGGTGGATTAGCTGCCAATGTACGGCCCCAAGCTTAACTAAACCTTAAGGTAAGATTAATTATCAGTTGGCTATCAGGTTTAAGGGACTTATCATTAAGGCATAAATAATTCATTAAAATCAAATAATTATATTTATAAATAATTACTTACTTATTTTATTTGAACTAAATCAGCGTAGCACGTCAGCGACGGTTTTCAAGGTGGGAGAGTTAATTTAAAAGAGAAAAAGAAATAACGGCCTATGGTTAGCCGTCTATTTATATCGGGTCCGTTTAATTTACGTTTAAGTCGATTTTCGCGCTACGCCGTCTTGGTCATAATCCAGCGCTGATCGCCGACCGCCTGCAGATGAAAATCCACGTCATAAATCTGTGAAAGCACTACCGGCTCCATCACTTCTCGCGTAACGCCCTGCGCGACCAGCCGGCCGGCGTGCAGCAGCCAAACCCGATCGGCCTGCTGCAGAGTGTGGTTGAGATCGTGCGCGCAAACCAAAGCGCTACGGCCGCTCTGGCAAAACTCGCGCAGCAGGCGATCCAGTGCCACCTTCTGCGCCACGTCCAGACTATTGGTCGGTTCGTCCAGCAGCAACAGTTGGCTGTAGGGGTTAACCGTCGGCCACACCTGAAGCAACACCGCCGCCAGCCGCACCCGTTGCCATTCACCGCCGGAAAGCTGAGTCAGCATGCGTGGCAACTTATCCATCAGCTTTAAACGTTGGCAAAGATAGAGAATGCTGCTCTCCACCGCAGCTTCAGCGGCGCCCGCCGGTTGGTGTAATGCCAGGTATTGGAACACGGGCATCAACGCTACAGGCGGCTGCTGCTGGCTTAAGTAAGCGCGGCGCAGCGCCAGTTCACTTCCCTGATAGCCGGCCAACGGTTGGCCCGCCAGCAAGAGTTCTCCTGAACCGGGCAGCATGCCCGCCAACCGAGCCAGCAGCGTGCTTTTACCGGCGCCGTTCGGGCCGATGAGGTGATACTGCAACCCAGCATCAACCTGCGCTGAAAACGGGGCCAAACGCCCTTCTACCCCAACCTGACTGAGCTGCAGCATGATGGATTACCGCTCCTTGTTATCCGGCCAACGCCTGTTTGACAGCGGCCACCAGCGCCGGATCTTCCGGCGTCGTGTCCGGCGAGAAACGCTCGATCACTTGGCCATCGCGCCCAATCAGGAACTTTTCAAAGTTCCACAAGATATCGCCGGTTTGCTTCGGCGCACGACCTTTGCTGCTCATACGCGCCAGGAACTCGCTGCCCTCTGGCGCGACCGCCTGCGGTTTTGCGGCAATCAGCGCCTGATACAACGGATGACGGTCGTCGCTGTTCACTTCAATTTTGGCGAACATCGGGAACTGTACGCCGAAGGTCCCGCGGCAAAATGCCAGGATCTCTTCATTGCTGCCGGGTTCTTGCCCCAGGAACTCATTGGACGGGAAGCCCAGTACCTCAAACCCCTGTGCGCGATAGGTTTCGTATAACGCTTCCAGCCCTTCATATTGCTTGGTCAAGCCACATTCAGACGCCACGTTAACCACCAACAGCGCTTTGCCTTCATATTCGCCCAGGGTGGTGGATTGATTTTCGATAGTGTTTACCGGAATGTCATAGATAGGTTGAGACATAGCTTTATCCTCTTGTTTTGTTTGCAGGTGAACAGAAGAAACTACCTTACGCTTTTTACCCGGGTCAGTAACCAGATAAATAGCGGTGCTCCGAGGGTGGCCGTCACCACCCCAATGGGCAATTCTGCCGACAACAGGGTGATACGCGCCACCACATCAGCCGCCAGCAACACGCCGCCACCGGCCAGCGCGCATCCGGGCAGCAGGTAACGCTGGTTGGTCAGACCGCTGAGGCGCAGCATATGCGGGATCACCAGCCCGACAAAACCAATCACCCCGGCCAGCGCCACACTGACGCCCACCAACCAGCCAATCGCCAACACCAGTAGGTTGCGCCACAGATGCAAAGAGAGCCCGAGCTGACGCGCCTGAATCTCCCCCAGGGCCATAAAGTTCAGCGCCTTGCCTTGGCAACACAACCAAAGCAGCACCGGCAACAGGACCAGCACCAACCACTTTTGCCGCCAGTCAACACCGCCAAACCCGCCCATCATCCAATACATCAGTTGGCGCAGATCCAGGCTGGAACTGAAGTACACTGCCCAGGTCATCACCGCGCTGCAAACGATGCCCAGCGCAACCCCCACCAACAGCAAGCGCGCATTGGTTAACCGCCGGCGGCGGGCAAAACTGAGCAGCAGAAAAGTCATGATTAACGCGCCGACGATGGCGCTCAGGCTCATCAGCGCCACCGGCAGCAAACCGTTGCCCAGCAACACCGTAAGCACCAGCGCCACGCCGGCGCCGTTCGCGACACCCAACAGGCCCGGCTCGGCCAAGGGGTTTTCGAACAACGCCTGCATAACCGCCCCAGCCACCGCCAGGCTGGCGCCTACCAGCATCACCGCCAGCGCACGCGGCAGCCGCAACTGCCAGACGAACAGCTGCGCGGGCTCGCTCAGCCACTGTGAGGGCCAGAGCCAAATGTCGCCGGCACTGAGGCTGAAAATAAAAGCCACCGCAACGCCCAGCATCAACAACCACAGATGGCGCTTGTCGCGAGTGCGTTGGTTTTGGAGCAATAAAGAAAAGGTTTGGCTGGTCAGCATTGGCGCGGCGATTCCCTGCAGGCCGTATTTACGGCCGAATAATTGACGTCTGGGTCAAATATTAGGGGGTTAGCGCCAGAAGGGGAAGCATTGCATAAGCACTATGACAGGAAAACGGCGGCTGCACCTGCCCGTCACCCACAGGTGATGGCAAAAGCAGCCGCTGTAAAATTAATTAAGGGCGCGGGCCATTGCCGTTCGGCGGATAGGGTTCGCCATTGCCGTGACCGTTACCGCGACCATTATCATTGCCACGGCCTTGATCGTTACTGCGGCCCTGATCGTTACCACGACCATTGTCACGGCCGCCATTGTCATGACGGTTGCCGTTATCATGATTATCGCGTTCGCCACGGAACGGATTACCGTCGCGATCCGGGCCACGGTGCTCATAACCACGCGGTGGCTTCGGTTGCCAGCGGCCTCCATCCCAGTACATGCCATGATTATTCCGCTCGCCCATACCGCGGCCCTGATGAGCATGCCACCACTGCGGCGGACGCCAGTCGTAACCATCCCAATAATAGCCCCGACGGTCCTGATCGCCCAGATGTACCGAAACGCCCGGCACGTTGATATCAATAGAGACATCCGCCTGCGCAGCCACCGGCAGCAGCAACGGTAAACAAACCAGCAACAGGAACTTTTTCATTTTATGTTCTCACTTTATTTTCTCGCTTGAGTGGTTATATCAGCGCATTTATTTAGCGCCTATCTCACCAATGCCTATTTTCAGATCGTTTTCATCTCCCTTACGAAATCCATACACTCCGGCCCTGCCGTTTAATTAATATAATTACTGACAACCTTTAACGAATAACTGACGTACGTATCGCCACCAGGCTATTTATAATTAAGCCAACAACCACCGGAGAGAAATTATTATGATTAAGCGCATTGGAATGCTATTGACCGTTGCCGTACTGGCTTCAGCACTCAGCGCCTGCTGCTTCGGCCCACACGGCGGCGGGCACCGTGGCGGCGGGCCGGGTCACTACTATAATCATTATTAACCGTCAGGGGCCTCGGCCCCTTTTTTATTCAAAAAACAATTAATACTAAATAGCCATAAGAATAATCCGCAACGAGAATATTATTTTAGCCTGAACGAGAGGGATTAATATCACCACCTGAAAAATCTCGTGGCGGTATAAATTAAGAATAAACCTAATTTAACTCGGAAAAAGAAAAAGGCCGCAAAGCGGCCTTTTTGGTTTCATGCGACTTACTCTTTCGGGCTGGCGTTCTCTACCCGACTTTTCAGCTTTTGTCCCGGACGGAAAGTGACCACGCGGCGCGCCGTAATCGGAATGTCCTCGCCGGTCTTCGGGTTACGCCCAGGACGTTGGTTCTTGTCACGCAAATCAAAATTGCCAAAACCTGACAGTTTAACCTGCTCACCGTTCTCGAGAGCACGACGCACCTCTTCGAAAAACAGTTCTACCAGGTCTTTGGCATCCCGTTTGCTAAGCCCAAGCTTTTCAAACAGGTGTTCTGACATTTCAGCTTTAGTAAGCGCCATAGGTTCAATCCCTCAAGGATGCTTGGAATCGCTGTTTTAGAGCCTCTACGCATCTTGCAACGGTAGCGGCTATCTCCTCTTCTTCCAGTGTACGAGCGGTATCCTGCAATACCAGACTGATAGCCAGGCTCTTATCACCCTCCGCTACGCCCTTGCCACGGTACACATCAAACAAGTTTACGCCAACTACCTGATTTGCGCCAACTTTCTTACACTCTGCCAAAATATCTTCTGCGGCGACGTTTTCAGCCACCACAACGGCGATATCGCGGCGGTTTGCCGGGAAGCGAGAAATCTCCCGCGCCTGAGGCACGGCGCGGCTTGCGACCTTGTTCCACTCCAGTTCGAACACCACTGTACGGCCGTTAAGATCCAGTTTACGTTCAAGTTCCGGATGAACCACACCGATGAAACCTACGCGTTCACCCTGTAAATAAATCGCCGCGCTTTGCCCAGGATGCAATGCCGGATTGGCCTCGGCTTTGAACTGAATTTCGGATAATTTACCGGTCAGCTCGAGTACCGACTCCAGATCGCCTTTTAAATCATAGAAGTCGACCGGCTTACGCGCCAGATCCCAGTGTTCTTCATGCGTATGGCCCGCAATCACCCCTGCCAGCATGACATCCTGACGGATGCCCAGATTTGCCGCAGTATCAGGCACAAAGCGCAACCCGCTTTCAAACAGGCGCAGGCGGCTTTGCTGGCGATTCTGGTTATACACCACCGCAGACAGCAGGCCGGTCCACAATGACAGACGCATAGCCGACATCTCTACCGAGATTGGGCTTGGCAGGATCAACGCCTCTTCGCCCGGGTGCAGCAAGGCCTGCACTTTAGGATCAACGAAGCTGTAGGTGATCGCTTCCTGGAAACCGTGATCGACCAGCAGAGTTTTCACGCGTTTCAGCGTCAGATCGGCTTCGCGGTGCTTGGTCATGACCAGATCGGCACGTACCGGCACGTCAGGAATATTGTTGTAGCCATAAACGCGCGCGACTTCTTCAACCAGGTCTTCTTCGATTTCCATATCGAAACGCCAGCTCGGCGCCACCGCCAGCCAGTTATCGCCCTGCTCGGTCACCTGACAACCCAGACGGCGCAGAATATCGCTCACCTGCTCGCTTGGTACCGCATGACCAATCAAACGATCCAGCTTTTCACGGCGCAACGTAATAGTGGCGCGCTTCGGCAGTTCGCTTTCGGTGGTAACATCAATAACCGGGCCCGCCTGGCCGCCGCAGATATCAATCAGCAGGCGGGTAGCGCGCTCCATCGCCTTGTACTGCAGCGCAGGGTCAACGCCACGCTCATAACGATGTGAAGCGTCGGTGTGCAGGCCCTGACGACGCGCGCGGCCGGTAATCGACAGCGGGCTAAAGAAGGCGCACTCCAGCAGCACGTCCTGGGTCTCGTCATTCACCCCTGAATGTTCGCCACCAAAGATGCCGCCCATCGCCAGCGCTTTTTGGTGATCGGCAATCACCAGGGTGTCTGCATTCAGTTTGGCTTCGTTACCGTCCAGCAGCGTCAGGGTTTCCCCTTCTTCGGCCATACGCACTACGATACCGCCTTCAATGCGGCTCAGGTCGAAGGCGTGCATTGGCTGACCCAGTTCCAGCAGCACGTAGTTGGTAACGTCAACCACCGCGTCAATGGAACGGATACCGCAACGACGCAGTTTCTCACGCATCCACAACGGGCTGGCAGCCTTGACGTTGATGCCTTTGACTACGCGACCGAGGTAACGCGGGCACGCCTGCGGTGCGTCAACGCGGATCGGCAACGTATCATTGATCGTGGCGGCAACCGGGCTCATATCCGGTTCGGTGAGCGCCACCTGATTCAGCACGCCAACATCACGCGCTACGCCGATGATGCCCAGACAGTCTGCACGGTTAGGCGTTACGCTGATTTCGATCGTGTTGTCGTTCAGCTTCAGGTATTCACGGATGTCGGTGCCAATCGGCGCATCTTCCGGCAGCTCGATAATACCGTCGTGATCGTCGGAAATGCCCAATTCGGAGAACGAGCAGAGCATGCCTTCAGAAGGCTCGCCGCGTAATTTGGCGGCTTTGATTTTGAAATCGCCCGGCAGCACTGCGCCCACGGTGGCAACGGCCACCTTCAGGCCAGTCCGGCAGTTCGGCGCGCCGCAGACGATATCCAACAGGCGGTCGCCGCCCACGTTAACCTTGGTCACCCGCAGTTTGTCCGCATTTGGATGCTGACCGCATTCAACCACGTGGCCAACCACCACGCCGTTGAAGACGCCGGCTACCGGCTCCACGCCGTCCACTTCCAGGCCGGCCATGGTGATTTGATCGGATAATGCTTCGCTGCTGATGGCCGGGTTTACCCACTCGCGCAACCAGAGTTCACTGAATTTCATGTGATATTCCCGCCTTACTTAAACTGTTTGAGGAAACGCAGATCGTTTTCGAAGAACGCGCGCAGGTCGGTGACGCCATAACGCAACATCGTCAGACGCTCCATGCCCATGCCGAAAGCAAAGCCGGAATAGATTTCCGGGTCGATGCCCACGTTGCGCAGAACGTTCGGATGCACCATGCCGCAGCCCAGAACTTCCAGCCACTTGCCGTTTTTGCCCATGACGTCCACTTCAGCGGACGGTTCGGTAAACGGGAAGTACGACGGACGGAAACGAACCTGCAAATCCTCTTCAAAGAAGTTATTCAGGAAATCATGCAGCGTGCCCTTCAGGTTGGTGAAGCTGATGTCTTTGTCGACAATCAGGCCTTCCATCTGATGGAACATCGGGGTATGCGTTTGGTCGTAATCGTTACGGTAAACGCGACCCGGCGCAATAATGCGAATTGGCGGCTGCTGGTTCTTCATGGTACGGATCTGCACGCCGGAAGTCTGAGTGCGCAGCAGGCGCGTGGCATCGAACCAGAAGGTGTCGTGATCGGCGCGCGCCGGGTGGTGCCCTGGAATGTTCAGCGCGTCGAAGTTATGATAATCGTCTTCAATTTCCGGCCCGGTCTCGACTGAAAAGCCCAGTTCGCCAAAGAAGGCTTCGATACGATCGATGGTGCGGGTCACTGGATGCAGCCCGCCGTTTTCCATACGACGGCCTGGCAGGGAAACATCAATAGTCTCTGCAGCCAGACGCTCGTTCAGCGCAGCGGATTCCAGCGTGTTTTTACGCGCGTTCAGCGCATCCTGCACCGCCTGTTTTGCCTGGTTGATCACTGCCCCGGCCGCCGGGCGTTCTTCCGCCGGCACGTCACGCAGCGATTGCATCTGCAAGGTAAAATGGCCTTTCTTGCCTAAATATTCGACGCGTACCAAATCCAACGCGGCAACATCCTGGGCATCTTCTACGGCTGCTTTAGCATTGGCAACCAGCTCTGCGAGATGTGGCATTGCTTTCCTCTTCCTCTGGCCGGTATGGCCCTAAGTAATGACTGATAATTGTATGTTATCTGGCCTATGTCATACCCACAGGATTTCAAGCTACAGCCAGGCGGCAAGTGGGTGAATCCCCGGGAGCTTAGATAACTAAGTGACTGGGGTGAACACACGCGGCCAACGCCGCTGTAGTTTGAAAGACAAAGGGTATGGCCAAAAACAAAAAAGCCTCCACAGGGGAGGCTTAGGCGCTACTTTTCGTTTCTTTTCTTACGCGCAAAGCCTCCTGAGATCAGGCGCTAAAGTAAAAAAAGAAACGAAAAATAACAACGTGCATGATTGCTTAACCTTGTCGATTGATTGCCCACCAGTGATATAGCGGCGGTCAATAAAAGTCAATATTCGTACTGAAAAACAAAGATAAAAGAGGGAGCAAGCTCCCTCTTTTACTGACTTACGCCAGTGCTGCTTTCGCTTTCTCAACCAGTGCGCCGAAGGCCACTTTGTCGAAGACTGCGATGTCAGCCAGGATCTTACGGTCAATTTCAATAGAGGCTTTTTTCAGGCCGTTAATGAATTTGCTGTAAGACAGGCCGTTCACACGAGCTGCTGCGTTGATACGTGCAATCCACAGCTGACGGAACTGACGCTTACGTTGACGACGGTCACGGTAAGCATACTGACCTGCTTTGATTACTGCCTGGAAGGCAACACGATAAACGCGCGAACGGGCACCGTAGTAACCTTTCGCTTGTTTTAAAATTTTCTTGTGACGTGCGCGTGCAATTACACCACGTTTTACGCGAGCCATATGCTCTCTCCTAAAGTCTTATTCTGGATTCAAAAAAAATGGCTTATGCGTACGGAAGGCACGCAACAACCAGGACCATATCGTTTTTAGACACCATGCCTTTCGGACGCAGGTGACGTTTACGCTTGGTTGCTTTTTTGGTCAGAATATGACGCAGGTTAGCATGCTTGCGCTTAAAACCACCGCTGCCGGTTTTTTTGAAGCGTTTGGCTGCACCACGTACAGTTTTAATCTTTGGCATTTTAATTAAATCCACTTCGCATTGTTAAACAACGATCAGTAAGGCGAATAAAACCCACACAACGCAAGCGCTGCGCGGGTTCGATTACTTGGAAGCCTTTACTGTCTCTTTTTCGGTGCGAGCACCATGATCATCTGACGGCCTTCGATCCTCGTAGGGAAGGATTCGACAATGGCCAAATCAGAATCTTCACACAGGTCTTTACGGACGCGATTAAGCACTTCCATACCGATCTGTTGGTGCGCCATCTCACGTCCGCGGAAACGCAGGGTGATTTTGGCTTTATCGCCATCTTCCAGAAAGCGAATCAGGTTGCGTAGTTTGACCTGATAGTCGCCATCATCGGTACCAGGACGGAATTTGATTTCCTTGACCTGAATGACTTTTTGCTTCTTCTTCTGTTCTTTGGTCGACTTGCTCTTCTCGTAGAGGAATTTGCCGTAATCCATGATTCGGCAAACTGGCGGTTCGGCATTTGGGCTGATTTCTACTAAATCAACGCCCGCTTCCTCAGCTTTTTCAAGAGCTTCATTCAGACTGACAATACCAATCTGCTCGCCATCGACGCCGGTTAGGCGAACTTCTTGCGCGCGAATTTCTCTGTTAATGCGATTAGGACGCGCCGGTTGAACTCGTTTTCCGCCTTTAATACTTTATTCCTCCAGTTGATGAAGACTACGGCTGCGAATCTCTTTCAGCAGCTTGTCTACGACTTCGTTTACGTCGAGGCTTCCCAGGTCTTTGCCACGGCGGGTACGAACGGCAACTTTGCCTGATTCGACCTCTTTATCACCGCACACCAACATGTAAGGAACCCGACGTAAAGTATGTTCGCGAATTTTAAAGCCAATCTTCTCATTTCTCAAGTCCGCTTTAACACGAATCCCTGCCTCTTGCAGTTTTTTGGTCAATTGCTGGACATAATCAGACTGGCTATCGGTGATATTCATCACCACCACCTGCACCGGAGCAATCCAGGTTGGGTAAAACCCTGCGTACTCTTCGGTAAGGATACCGATGAAACGCTCCATGGAGCCCAAAATAGCACGGTGAATCATTACCGGTACCACGCGATCGTTGTTTTCGCCAACATACGACGCGCCTAAACGGCCCGGTAAGAAGAAATCGAGCTGCACGGTACCACATTGCCATGCACGATCCAAACAATCATGCAGAGTAAATTCAATTTTTGGTCCGTAGAACGCGCCCTCACCCGGCTGATATTCAAACGGAATCCCGTTTTCGGTGAGCGCCGCAGCCAGATCCTCTTCCGCACGAGTCCACATATCGTCAGTGCCGATGCGCTTCTCAGGGCGGGTGGAGAGTTTAACTGCGATCTTTTCGAAGCCAAAGGTGCCGTAAACATCATAGACCATTCTGATGCATTCGTTCACTTCGGCACGCACCTGCTCTTCGGTACAGAAGATATGGGCGTCATCCTGAGTGAAACCACGCACGCGCATCAGGCCATGCAGAGAACCTGAAGGCTCGTTGCGGTGGCAACTGCCGAACTCGCCCATGCGCAGCGGCAAATCACGGTAAGACTTCAGGCCCTGGTTGAAGATCTGCACGTGTCCCGGGCAGTTCATCGGCTTGATGCAGTACTCGCGGTTTTCCGACGAAGTCGTGAACATGGCGTCTTTATAGTTTTCCCAGTGGCCGGTTTTTTCCCACAGCACACGGTCCATCATAAATGGCCCTTTCACTTCCTGATACTGGTACTCTTTGAGCTTCATGCGCACAAAGGCTTCCAGCTCGCGGAAAATCGTCCAGCCGTCGTTGTGCCAGAACACCATACCCGGCGCTTCTTCCTGCATATGATACAGGTCGAGTTGCTTGCCGATCTTGCGGTGGTCACGCTTGGCGGCTTCTTCCAGACGCTGCAGGTAGGCATTCAGCTGTTTCTTGTCTGCCCAGGCAGTACCGTAGATACGCTGCAGCATTTTGTTCTTGCTGTCGCCACGCCAGTAGGCGCCCGAGGTTTTCTGCAGTTTGAAGTGATGGCAGAAACGCATGTTCGGCACGTGCGGACCGCGGCACATGTCGACATATTCTTCATGGTGATACAGGCCAGGACGGTCGTCATGGCTGATGTTCTCATCCAGAATCGCCACTTTGTAGTTTTCACCACGCGCGGCAAAGGTGTCGCGGGCTTCTTGCCAGCTGACCTTTTTCTTGATGACGTCATAATCTTTATCGGCCAACTCATGCATCCGCTTTTCCAGCAGATCCAGGTCTTCCTGCGTCAGGGTGCGGTCAATATCAACGTCATAGTAGAAACCGTTGTCGATCACCGGGCCGATGGCCATTTTGGTGTCCGGCCACAGTTGCTTGATAGCATGGCCCAACAGGTGCGCGCAGGAGTGGCGCATGATTTCCAGGCCTTCGGCGTCCTTGATGGTGATAATCGCCAGTTGCGCATCGGATTCGATCAGATCGCCGGCATCAACCAGTTCACCGTTTACACGGCCGGCAATACAGGCTTTGGCCAAACCAGGGCCGATATCAAGGGCAACATCCAGGGGGGAAACGGCGTGGTCGAAATGACGCTGACTTCCGTCAGGAAGAGTAATAACAGGCATTAATGATTCCTTATCTACAGTGGTGACCCACACGACAGATCACATGAAGAAATACAATATCGTTTAACTGCATGATGTTATGAACGCTATTCAGCTTCACTCTGCCAAATATGTACCCTCATAAGCACACAATTTACGGTGTGCCATGGTGCGACGCCATAACGGAACGGGCAGTGTAACACTATGATTAGCGCGCCATCTACCGGAGAGTTTGTCAGGCTCGCCCTCACTTACCGGCCAGCGTATTTTAAAATCTTGGTGAGCGGTTCACCCGCAATGAGCAAGTAATAACATTGCACAAATCAGCTGTGGCGAACCTTGTCCGCTACCGCTATCCTGTTGCCACTCACGGCTGAATTGAGACATTCCCCCGCATCATGAACCGGTTATTCAAGTTACTCGTCGGCGTCTGCGTGGTGCTGGTGGCGAGTTTCACTTTGCTTCACCTCGGCACCGATCGCCACCCACGAGCCATTGCGGTCAACGAACCGCCGATGGAATGCGAAGATACCCCGGACATTGCCAACGACTGTGTGAACGACGACGACGCCTCCGCCGACGCGGCACCTGAATTGACGCCACCCGATACGCGGGGCTGATCGGGGGCCCCTACACTGCCAACATGGTGTATTTTCACATGATATCCCCCTCTCGCCATTGCCCGTGATCTCCCGGCAGGCTACTCTACTATTTTGCGCCGTATTACGGCGTTAACTGAAAACAGAGGTCTGCTTTATGTCGAGTATCATGCAGTTATTCCAGGCCATCGGATTGGGTCTGGTGCTGCTACTGCCGCTTGCCAACCCGCTTACCACCGTGGCGTTGTTGCTCGGCCTGTCGGGCAATATGACACGTGAAGAGCGCAATCAGCAGTCGCTGATGGCGTCGGTCTACGTGTTCCTCATCATGACGGTAGCGTTCTACGCCGGTCAGTTGGTCATGAACACCTTCGGCATCTCCATTCCCGGCCTGCGCATCGCCGGCGGGCTGATTGTGGCGTTTATCGGTTTTCGCATGCTTTTTCCGCAGCAAAGTGCAGAAGATGCGCCGGAGGTTGAAACCAAGTCAAACGAGTTGCGCAAGAAAACCTCGGCCAACATCGCCTTCGTGCCACTGGCCATGCCAAGCACCGCCGGTCCCGGCACCATTGCCATGATCATCAGTTCGGGATCAAGCATTAAAGCTAATGTACTGGGATTTGAGCACTGGGTACTGTTGGTGGCGCCGGTGGCGATTTTTCTGTCGGTGGCGGTAATACTCTGGGGTTGCCTGAGAAGCTCCGGTGCCATTATGCGCCTGGTGGGCAAGAGCGGGATCGAGGCGATCTCGCGCCTGATGGGGTTCCTGCTGGTGTGTATGGGCGTGCAGTTCATTATCAACGGCGTGCTGGAGATTATCTCCACCTACACGCCTGCGGCCTGATAAAACGGGCGCGAATCGGTGAAACGCGCCCGCTATGTTTACTTCCCTACCGGTGCCTGAGCACCCAGAATCCCCTTTCCTTCCGGCACTTCGGTAAAGCGGCTGAGGATCTCGCTGTAGGTTTTCGCCGGATCCAACTCTGTGAACTGATTCGGGTAGATAAACTTCGCCAGATACTCCAACCCAACGATGTTGTACGGGTGATTATAGAAGTTGTGGTAAATGCCGTAGAAACGGCCCTCTTTCACCGCCGAGAGTTGGGCGAAACCCGGACGCTGTTTCATGCGGTTGAAAGCCTCGTCAACCTGCTGCTGGGTAACGCCATAGCCAAAGGGCACCGCGGCATTGGTTTTGCTGGCCCACTGGGAGCCGGAAACGATATAGGCATCCGGCTTCATGCTGATCACTTTTTCAAGCGAGACGTCGCCGGTGGCACCGGGCAGCAGTTCGGAACCCAGGTTGCGGGCACCCACGGCTTCGACCATCCCACCCCAGCCGACGTGCGAATGCGTGAAGCAGCAAGACTCAAGCCCGTTCAAACCGGCTTTCGCTTCGATAAACACCAGCGGCTTTGGCTCCACTGTTTTGGTTTTATCGAGGATGCTCTGATAATGCTGCTGGTAGAAATCGGTGTATTGCTTCGCTTCGCTCTCGCGGTTCAGTGTCTCCCCCAACAGTTGGATACTTTTCGGGGTGTTTTCCACCGGCTTCAGCATGGTGTCGATAAACAGCACCGGAATGTTCAACGCTTTCAGCTTGTCCAGTACGCCGGTCTGGCTCAACGACGGTTTGGAACGCAACTGCGCCACCATCAGATCGGGGTGTTTCGCTATCACGCTTTCCAGATTGATCTCGCCCTTGTCGCTGAAGCCCATATCGATAATGTTCTTCGCCTCAGGCCATTTGCTCTCGAGGATTTTCCAGGTTTCACCGTCGCTTTTCTTCAGCAGGTTGTTCCACGCCACCAGCCGGGTGAAGGGATCGGCGCGATCAAGCAAAGCCAGCGTCAAAATATCGCGCCCGTCCTGCACCACAACGCGTTTCGGCTCTTGTTTAATCGTCACGCTTGCGCCGGAAGTGTCGGTCAGGGTCAACGGATAGGTGGTCGCCATCGCCTGAGCAGATAAAACGCAGGCGCAGGCCAATGCCAGCAGGGTGATTCGACGATGCACGTAAAGCTCCTTAGCGTAGAAAAATTCTCGGTAAATAATAATGAGAATGGCTTCCATTATCAAAGGCAACGCTAAGCAGATGACGGTTTAATTGAAAATAGATGTGAATCAGAAGGAAGCGTGGCGCGCCGGTTTCGGCGCGCCACAGAGGTTAAACCAGGCCGTAAATCAGCGCAGAAAGCGCAATCAGGCCCATCACCAGCACGAAGACGTTGCTCGGCGCACGGTAGCGGTGCATCGCGGGCACCGCACGCACCGCGTACATCGGCAAAATAAACAGGATTACCGCAATCAACGGGCCGCTGATGGTTTCGATAATATGCAACGCGCTAGGATTCCAGACCGTGGCCGCCCAGGTGAGCAGGAACAGCAGCACGGCGGAGAGGCGATGCGTGATGCGCGAACTTAACGGCTTACCGACCGCTCGCGTCAAACCGTCAATCAGGCTGGTCGCCCCTTCGGTAACGCCAAGCGAAGTGCCGAGATAGGACTTGGACATCGCCAGTATCGCCATCACCGGGCCAAGATAGGCAATCAACGGGTTGGAGAATTTGTTCGCCAGCGTGGTCAGCACGGTGATGTTCTGATCCTTCGCCTGCTGCATGTCCGCATGAGACAAGCTCAGCACGCAACTGAAGACAAAGAACAGCACGGTGACGCAGATCAGCACGTAGCTATAACGCATGATGCGTGCGCAGCGGCGTTCGGCCTTGTCGCCATACAGGCTTTTCTGGGTAGAGGCGAAGGACGAAATAATCGGCGCATGGCTGAAGGAAAACACCATCACCGGTACCGCCAGCCACAACGAATGCCACAAATCCGGGCTGCTGAACTGGGTATTGGCCAAGCCGCTGACGAAGTTCGCCGTCTGCCAGGTCGGCACCAGGTACAGCGAAATCCCCATCAGGAACACCAGTAACGGGAACACCAGCATGCCCATCGCCGCGACAATCGCGTCTTTACCGCGCAACAGCACCAGATTCAACACCACCACCACCGCCAGGCTCAACCAGATACGCGGCAACGGCGTCAGGTGAAACTGATGGATCAAGAAGCTGTCCAGGGCGTTGGTAATCGAAATGCTGTATACCAGCACGATCGGGAAAAACGCCATCAGGTACAACACCATGATGATTTTACCCGCCAGCACGCCAAAGTGTTCGACCACCACATCATGGATATTGCCGTCGCGGCTGGAACCGGAAAGCACAAAGCGGCTCAGTGCGCGATGCGGTAAATAGGTCAGAGGAAAGGCAAACAGTGCCATCAACAACAGCACCAAAGGGCCGTTCAAACCGGCATTGATCGGCAGGAACAGCGTGCCTGCGCCGACAGCGGTGGCATAGAGGCCAAACATCCACACCGTATCGGTTTTGTTCCATTTGGCCGCTTGGGTAGCGGCCTGCGTACCTGAATCGGGAGAAATCGTACTCATAGGAAAGCTCACCTTACTCTTCAGCGACAACGATTGCGCTCAATGGGATATCCTTCTCCGCGAATTTTTTAACATTAATCAAGGGATTAATGCAGTATTTCATTCTTGTGCTTGAAAAAAGGATGGCAAAGGATAATTAAAAACGCTGCTCGGGTCTATCTCTTGGCGGCTAACTGCGCGCTTCATGAGCGATTTTCAGTGCGGGAATGGATGGCGAGAGGCAAAAAACAGGGGCCTCTTGAGGCCCCTGGCGGTTTACTTGTTGGCGTCCGGATGATCCGGCACTTCGGCGCTACCCATCTCCTTCTCATTGCGGATCATCGTGCGGTCTTTACGCACGTCGGCCACGTCCGAGGCATCGATTGGCTTGGCGCTGTTGCCCCAACTGGAACGGATAAAGTTAACCACATCCGCCACCTGCTGGTCGTTCAGGCGCCAGCCGAACGGCGGCATGGTGAGGTTGGACACCGCCCCTTTCACCGCCGGCGTGGTATTGCCGGTCAGCACGATGTGGATCAGCGAGGTCGCATCGTCGGTTTGCACCACCGGGTTGCCCTTCAGTGCCGGGAAGGCGCGTTTGTAACCCACACCGTCGGTACGGTGACAGGCCGCGCAGTTATCGACGTACAACGCCGCGCCTGGCTTGCTGTCGTTACCGCGCCACAGATCCTTGGCAACGCTATCCTCGACCGGAGCCGCCTGCTGCTTGCCATCTTTCGGCGGCAGCGTTTTCAGGTAGCGCGAGATCGCCGTCAGGTCTTCATCGCTGAGATACTGCAGGCTGTGTTCAACCACGTCGCTCATGCCGCCGAACACGATGGATTTGTCGTTGCGACCGGTTTTCAGGAACTCGGTCAGTTCGGCTTCGCTCCAGGTCCCCAATCCGTCCTTAGTGTCTCCACGCAGGCTGGAGGCTACCCAACCGTCGATCGGCGCGTTGCTGCCGGACAGGTAGTTGTCGCCGTCGTTATTGCTCAGCGATTTTTCCTGCATGGTGATACTGCGCGGCGTGTGGCAGGCGCCGCAGTGCCCCAACCCTTCCACCAGATAACGACCGCGTTCGACCACCGGATCGGCTTTGGCGTCAGCGACAAAATCCGCCGGTGTCGGCGCAAACATGCCGCGCCAAATACTCAACGGCCAGCGCATTGACAGCGGCCAGGGGATATCGGAATCCTTATTAGCCTGCTCCACCGGCTGCACGCCGTGCATGAAATAGGCGTACATGGCGCGCATGTCGTCCTCTTTCACCAGCGCGAACGACGGATAAGGCATCGCCGGGTACAGAGTGCTGCCGTTTTTGGCTACGCCCTTGCGCACCGCGTTATCGAAGTCTTCAAAGCTGTAATCACCGATACCGGTCTTTTTATCCGGCGAGATATTGGTGGAGTAAATGGTGCCGATCGGCGTTTCCATCGCCAAACCACCGGCAAACTCTTTACCGCTTTTACCGTTGGTGTGGCAGGCAACGCAGTCACCGGCGCGCGCGAGGTACTCGCCGCGTTTGATCAACTCGCTGCTGACCGTGGCGTCCTGCGCCCAAACGGAAAAACTCAATGCACTGAGAATCAGCGCGGGAACAAATGCTTTCATCGATCGCCGTCCTTATGCCTGCACCAGAGGGCCTGGGTTTTTCAGATACTGCTCGCGAATCGCGCGGGCAGACCAGTAAGCCAACGCGGCCACGGTGCCGGTCGGGTTGTAACCCAGCCCTTGCGGGAAGGCCGACGCGCCGATGGAAAACACGTTGTGCACGTCCCAGCTTTGCAGATAGCGGTTTACCGCGCTGGTCTTCGGATCTTCGCCCATTACTGCACCGCCGTTCATGTGCGTGGTCTGGTAACTGGTGGTGTCAAAATGGCTGTTGGCGTTTTTCGGGCTGCCGGCGATCAATTTCGGATTCATCGCTTTGGCGATCGGCGCCATTTTGTCGTACATGAATTGCGCCATCTTGACGTCGTTTTCCTGCCAGTCGAACGTCATGCGCAGCAGCGGCTGACCAAACACGTTCTTGTAGGTGGGATCCAGGTCCAGATAGTTGCTGCGGTACGACTGATGCGCACCGTGGGCGTCCATCGACACGTGATGGGTGTAGGCATCCGCCACTGCCGCTTTCCACTTGCTGCCCCAGGCAGGGGTGCCCGGAGGCGTCGGCAAGCCGGAAATCGGTTTGGTGCCCGCCTGGTTGACCCAGAATGGCGAACCGCCGACGAAGCCTTCTTTGGCGTGGTCGAAGTTATCGGCGTTGAAATCGTCCACCCCGACGCCGTTGCCGCCGGCGCCGATGAACGGGTTGGTGAACACGTCTTTGTCGAAGAACGCCTTAATGGTGGTCAAGTTCTGATAAGCGAAATTACGCCCAACCACGCCCTCACCGGTCACTGGATCGTAAGGTTTGCCAATGCCGGACAACAGCATCAGATGCACGTTGTGGAATTGGAAGGCACCCAGGATCACCAGCTCAGCCGGCTGTTCAATTTCGCGGCCCTGGGCATCGACATAATTCACGCCGGTAGCGCGGGATTTGTCAGCGCTCAGGTTCACTTTCAGCACGTTGGCGTTGGTACGCAGCTCGAAGCGCTTCTCCATGCGCAACGCCGGCAAAATATTGACGTTCGGCGATGCCTTGGAATACATGTAGCAGGCGTAACCACTGCAGAAACCGCAGAAGTTGCACGGCCCCATCTGCGCGCCGTAGGGGTTGGTATAGGAGTCCGAGGTGTTGGCGGAAGGCAGATTATACGGATGATAACCCACATCCCGCGCCGCCTTCTCGAACAGCTGCGCCGAAAAAGTATTCTTTTGCGCCGGCAGCGGGAAATCGCTGGAACGATCGGCCGCGAACGGATTGCCGCCCTTTTGGCTCACTTTCTGCCCGTTTACCGTCCAGGCGGTGCCGGAAGTGCCAAACACTTTTTCGGCTTTATCGAAGAACGGCTCCAGCTCGTCGTAAGTCACGCCGAAGTCCTGAATGGTCATGTCTTTCGGGATAAAACTCTTGCCGTAGCGCTCTTCATAGTGGCTGCGCATGCGCAACTCGATCGGGTCAACGCGAAAATGCACGCCGGACCAGTGCAAGCCCGCGCCACCTACGCCGGTGCCCGGCAGGAAGGCCGCCAGTTGGCGATAAGGCACTGCGGTTTGGCTGGTGTTATGCCGAATGGTCACGGTGCTTTTCGACAGATCCTGGAACAATTTTCGGCGGATATTATAGGTAAGCTCGTCAATCACCTGCGGGTAGGAGCCGTCCGGATAGGTATCGCGCATCGGGCCGCGCTCCAGCGCCACCACGTTCAGGCCCGCCTCGGTCAGTTCTTTGGCCATAATCGCGCCGACCCAGCCGAAGCCGACGATCACCGCGTCCACTTTTTTCATTACCGTTGCCATTGTTACCCCCTCTCCCCACGAATTGATACCGGTGGGAAGGGATAACGTTCCCCTCGCTCAACCCAGTCCATAAAGTCGGCGCGCGCGCCCGGAAAATTAATCAGCTTCCAGCCAACCATGTCTTTGTTGCCGCCATGGATTGGATCGCTGAAGAAACCTTCGCGGGTGTTTTGCAGCAGGTAGGAAAAGAACAGTTTGGCCGGTAACTGCGAGAATTCCGCCTCACCTGATTCAAACTTCTGCAGCAGCGCATCCTGCTGTGCAGCGTCCAGCTCGGCAAAGGGCTTGCCGGCAGTTTTCTTGCAGTAGGCATCGGCGTCACTGATGCCCAGGTTATAAATCTGCTTCGGCACCAGCGGTAGCTGGTAACCCATCTCTTTCGGCACATCCGGGTTGAATGGCCCTTGCATGTACCAGATTGAACCTGTGGCATACGGAGTATTCATCTGGCGATCGATAAACTCCGGCACGCCGGCTTCCAGGGCACCAGGGCCACGATCGTCAGCCGGGATCAGACGCGCCGCAGCGGCCTTGATAAATACCCATTCTTCCGGGGTGAAAAACGTGGGCTGGTAGTCCGTTGGGGTGTCTGTAGCCGCGACAGCTGGCATGGGTGCCGTCAGGGCGCTGACGCCACTGCCGCCAATTACCGCTGCGGGAATTAAAGTCATCGATTTCAGCAGGAAATCGCGCCGTGAGTTGTTAGTTTTATCGTCCGACATGTCACATTCCATCCAAAGATAATCACAACTATTTAACCTCAACCTTGTGAACATTGCGGGATTTAAAAATAATTTGTTACGTATTTGTCTATTTTTTGAAGGTTACTTTGTGAACTCAAGCCAAAATGTTACCGGTAACTTATTGAATGAACGTAAAGAAATGACCGTGAATGTAAAATTAACTATTTGTGCGGTTTTTTAGGTAACAGGATGGGAAATAACGAAAAATGAGAGATACGTCGCGATGTTGCCGCGTCGATAAAGAAAAACCGGCCGCTGCGAGCGACCGGTTTTAGTGAGAAATAAAGCTTACTGCGACATAGCCTGATAGGCCGTCGTGACCTTCCATAAATAGCGCGGCGCTTGCGGGGCCGGGTGCTTTTTCTGGATGTGCTGGTAAAACTCATCCGGACTCATCTGATTAATGCGATTTACCGCCACGCGCTTGTCTGATGAGAACGTGCGCAACATGGCACCGGCCCCATTGACATAAGAAACGATGGTGGCGTAACGCAAGGTCTGTGGGTTGTTGATCCCGGCTAGCTGCTGGCTTTGAAGAATATTGATATAGGCCGTTCCCAGATCAATATTAACCGCCGGATCCTTCAACTCACGCGAGCTGGGCTGCCCGCTTCTGCCTTTCAAACGATAGGCGTCACGCCCGGCGGTTGACGGTTTCAGCTGCATTAATCCCACGGCGTTCGAGGTGCTGACCACGTTCGGGTTAAACCCGGACTCCACCTGAATAATCGCTTTAATCAGCGTTTCATCAACGCCATAACTGCTGGCGGCCTGACGAATGTAATCGTTATAGGCTATCGGCGTCCCTGTACGGTTAACCGGAGCCTGCGGGGGAGTCTTTAACCAACCGCCGCGCGATGTGCCACTGCCCGAAATAGTACTTGTCGTTTGCGGGTCTTTGGCGCACCCCGACAAAAGCAAAATTGCCGTCAGGCAACCGATTTTTGTTTTCACAGAATCCCTCACTCCTTTCAATGGGTTGCGTAGCATATACAACTTGTAAGGACGCCTGCATAATTTTTTTGGTCTAATCTCAAGCTATTCATATACCAAGAGGTGATTTATGAGTCAATCTGCAACGACGTGTTTTGTGGTGACTTTCCGCTATCAGGAAGAAGGATTGGCTGATTTGGCCAAGCTTACCGGACAATTAACCCGCGATGGATTTGTCACTTCGGTGACAGACGAACAGGGCATTCCGCATCCATTGAGCAGCAACAGTTTTGCGTTTATAACCCCACTGGATCAACAGGATGTACAACAGTTGGCGCAAAAGCTCGGGGAGGTTGCCCTGGGGAAAACGCCGGAGGTCGACATAGCCCGCTATGAGGAATACGTTAAGCGGTTACATACTGATACATAAAATGCTATAACTCACCTGACGGTATTATTTTTGCAATGGATTAGTAACCTGCCGTCAGCCTGAAGGTGACGCTTGACTTTGCTATAAATGATATTGATAATCATTTTCATTTGAGCCAGGAGATGTCACCATGCTTTTGAAACAACGCGCTTTTCCCCGCCTGCCATTCATTCAGGCTACGGCGTTTTACCGCCCTTTTGCCCTGCTGTGTCTGCTGCTCGTCGCGGGCCTCGCCGGCAATCCCGCTTTAGCGGAAAAGAAACTGCGCGTGGTGACGACCTTCACCATCATTCAGGACATCGCTCAAAATGTGGCCGGCGACGCCGCGGTGGTTGAATCTATTACCAAGCCGGGAGCAGAGATCCACGATTATCAACCCACGCCCCGCGATATCGTTAAAGCGCAACACGCCGATTTGATCCTGTGGAACGGCATGAACCTCGAACGTTGGTTCCAACGCTTCTTCGAAAACATCAAACAGGTTCCCGCCGCCGTGGTGACCGAAGGCATCACCCCGCTGCCAATCCGCGAAGGGCCGTATAACGGCAACCCGAATCCGCATGCCTGGATGTCTGCCAGCAATGCGCTTATCTATATAGAAAATATCCGTAAAGCCCTGGTGCAGCACGACCCGGCCAACGCAGAAACCTATAACCGCAACGCCAAAGCCTATGCCGCCAAAATCAGCGCGCTGGATGCCCCGCTGCGCGAGCGCCTGTCGCGTATTCCTGCAGCCCAACGTTGGTTGGTTACCAGCGAAGGCGCATTCAGCTATCTGGCGAAAGACTATCAGTTGAAAGAAGTCTATCTGTGGCCAATCAACGCCGACGAGCAAGGTTCACCGCAGCAGGTTCGCCGGGTCATCGACGCCGTTCGCGCCAACCGTATTCCGGTGGTGTTTAGCGAAAGCACCATCTCCGACAAGCCGGCCAAGCAGGTGGCGAAAGAAACCGGGGCGAAATACGGCGGCGTGCTGTATGTCGATTCGCTGTCTACCCAAGGCGGCCCGGTACCGACGTATATAGACCTGCTGAACGTCACCGTACAAACCATCGCCAAAGGATTTGATCAATGACCACCGAGGTTTTTGTCCGCCCTGAGCTGATCGTGGATGACGTTACCGTTACCTATAACAACGGCCATACCGCGATCCACAACGCCAGTTTTAACCTGAGCGGCGGCGCCATTTGCGCGTTGGTCGGCGTCAACGGCAGCGGCAAATCGACGCTGTTCAAAAGCATCATGGGGCTGGTCAAGCCCACCACCGGCTGTGTGCAGTTGAACGACAAACCGGTGGCGCAAGCGCTGAAAAAAAATATTATTGCCTACGTCCCGCAAACCGAAGATGTCGACTGGAACTTCCCGGTTCTGGTGGAAGACGTAGTGATGATGGGCCGCTACGGCAAGATGAATTTTCTGCGTATTCCCTCCCGGGAAGACCGACTACGCGTCGACAAAGCGCTGGAGCGCGTTGGCCTGAGCGAGCTGCGTACTCGCCAGATCGGCGAGCTTTCCGGCGGGCAGAAAAAACGGGTGTTCCTGGCGCGGGCGCTGGCGCAACAAGGTTCCGTGCTGCTGCTGGATGAGCCCTTCACCGGCGTGGACGTCAAAACCGAGAACGCAATTATCGATCTGCTGCGCGCGTTGCGTGACGAGGGCCACCTGATCCTGGTTTCCACCCATAACCTGGGCAGCGTGCCGGAATTCTGCGACCGGGTGATCCTGATTAACCGCACTGTGCTGGCCGCCGGCCCAACCGAAACCACCTTTACCCAAAGCAACCTGGAACAGGCGTTCGGCGGCGTGTTGCGCCATATCAACCTGTCCGGCCCGGATCTGCACGACGATAACGATCCGCGCACCGTGACGGTATTGACCGATGACGAACGCCCGGCGGTGTTCTATGGCCATACCAAGAGCGACCCTCCGGCGCAAAGCCAGCCAAAGGAGAAGCAACTCTGATGCTGGACATTTTGCTGCAACCCTTCCATTACAACTACATGGTCAAAGCGATTTGGGTCAGCGCCATCGTCGGCGCCGCCTGCGCGTTCCTGTCGGCCTACCTGATGCTGAAAGGCTGGTCGCTGATGGGCGATGCGCTGTCGCACTCGGTGGTGCCCGGCGTCGCCGGGGCCTATGCCCTTGGTCTGCCGTACGCCGCCGGGGCCTTCTTCACCGGCATGCTGGCCGCGCTGGCCATGACGCTGGTACGCCACGTCACCCGCCTGCGCGAAGACGCCATCATCGGCTTTATTTTTTCGACCTTCTTCGCCGTTGGGCTGCTGATCATTTCACTCAATCCTACGTCGATTAACGTGCAGTCGATTATCTTCGGCAATATTCTCGGCATCGCCGACGAAGACGTGCTGCAGGTCGAGATTATCATCGGCGTTTCGCTGCTGATTCTGTGCCTGGTGTGGAAAGACCTGCTGGCGGTGTTCTTTGACGAAAGCCACGCGGTGTCGATTGGTCTGTCGCCGCTGCGGATGAAAATCCTGTTCTTCACCCTGCTCAGCGCCTGCACCGTCGCGGCGCTACAAACCGTCGGGGCGATTTTGGTGATCGCCATGGTGATTACGCCAGGCGCCACCGCCTATCTGCTGACCGACCGCTTTAGCCGTTTAGTGATCATCGCCATCGTCATCGGCGCACTGACCAGCGGTGTCGGTGCCTACCTGAGCTTCTTCCTTGACGGCGCTACCGGCGGCGTGATCGTGACCCTGCAGACACTGGTGTTCCTGGCGGCGTTTTTCTTCGCCCCTAAACACGGCCTGCTGGCGTCCCGGCGCCGCGTCGCCCGTGAACAGACCGGAGGCCACTGATGGAAACCCTGTATCAACTGCTCAGTGAACCCTTCGCCTACCCGTTTATGCAGCGGGCGATCCTGGCCGCTATCGTGACCGGCGTGGTGTGTGCGGTGCTGTCGTGCTATCTGGTGCTCAAAGGCTGGTCGCTGATGGGCGATGCTATCTCGCACGCTGTTCTGCCCGGCATTGTCGTGGCGTTCGTACTTGGCATCCCGGTGGTTATCGGCGCGTTTTTCTCCGGCATTTTCTGCGCGGTAGCCACCGGCTATCTGAAAGAGAACAGCCGGGTGAAAGAGGACACGGTGATGGGCATCGTTTTCTCCGGCATGTTCGCCTTCGGGCTGGTGCTGTTTTCCCGCGTCGATACCGATCAGCATCTGAGCCACATCCTGTTCGGCAATATGCTGGGGATTACCGACGCCGAGCTGAAACAAACGCTGCTGATTGCCGGCATTACACTGGTGGTGGTATTGCTCAAGCGCAGAGATCTGATGCTCTACTGTTTTGACCCGAGCCATGCGAAGGTCATCGGTCTGCCGGTAAAACTGCTGCATTATGGGCTGCTGTGCCTGCTGGCGCTGACGATTGTCGCTTCTCTGCAGGCAGTCGGGGTGATATTGGTGATTGCGATGCTGATAGCCCCGGGCATCATTGCCTTTATGCTGTGCCGCAGTTTCGATCGCATGCTGATCATCGCGACGCTGGTGTCGGTATTCTCCTGCGTGCTCGGTACCCTGATCAGCTTTCACATCGATGGTGCTACCGGCCCCTGTATTGTGATCGTTCAGGCGATTGCGTTTGTTATCGCTCTGCTCTACAGCAAACTCAGGCCATTACAACGTCACGAAGAGGCGTTGCGCAACGAGAAACCTTAACGCTTGCGGCGGTGAGCCCCCTCGCCGCCGCTTATCCTTACCGCTGCCGGTAGATATCTGGCCGAACGATATGCCAGACATAGTCCTGACGATTCAGCGCTTCATATCCCACTTTTTGATACAGCCACGGCGCGGTGCCGGTCACCAACATAACGCGCCGCAACCGCTGCAGCAGTGGATGTTCCAGCGTGCAGTCCATCAGCCAGCGGGCCAGCCCACGCCCCTGATAATCCGGCGCGACAAACACGTCGCACAGATAACCGAAGGTGGCGTAATCCGTCACCAGACGCGCAAAACCTATCTGTTGCCGGTGATGATAGAGGCCAAAACACAGGCTGTTGTCGATGGAAAGTTGCACAGTCTCCTGAGAAATGCCTGACGCCCAACTCGAGGTGGTCAAAAATGCGTGAGTGAACGCCAAATTTAATTCACTTTTATCCGTATCTATCAGGTATTCGTCGCGACGCCACTGCCGGTTCTGCCCCATAACTCCCTCATCTTATTGATTATAAAAATCATTCTATACGTATCCTGTTGCCGCCAACCTGATAAACATCGCTCCGGTGCCATGAAGTTGCAATAGGCCGCGTGCTTAAATGAATCAATAGCGTATATACTTTGAGCAAACGCGGCTGGCGAAAAAATCGCCTTCCGTCGGTGCCAGCTGTGCGCCAGGTCGTGTTTTCGGAACGGTAAAGAGGCTAACCTAATGAATTCGCAGGCAACACAGAGGGGGTGTACCATGTGGCAAGCCGTTAGCCGTCTGTTAAGTGAACATCTTGGCAGCGCAGAAATCCGCGAAAGGACTGAACTGCCCGGGGGAGAGATCCACCCGGCGTGGCGCGTGAGTTACGGTGACAACGAGGTATTTGTCAAATGTGATGCCCGCGAAATGCTACCGATCTTTACCGCCGAAGCCGATCAGCTGGCCCTACTGGCACGCAGTAAAACCGTGCGGGTGCCGCAGGTTTATGGCGTCGGCAGCGATCGTGACTACAGCTTCCTGCTGCTGGAATACCAGCCGCTGAAACCCTTCGATGCCCACGGCGCTCATTGCCTCGGCCAACAGCTGGCTCATCTGCATAAATGGAGTGAACAGCCGCAGTTCGGCCTCGACTTCGATAACGATTTGACCACCACTCCGCAACCCAATGCCTGGCAGCGCCGCTGGTCGGAATTCTTTGCCGAGCAACGCATCGGCTGGCAGTTGCAGTTGGCGGCGGAGAAAGGCATGACCTTTGGTGATATTGATGAAATTATCGACGTTGTGTATCTACGCCTGCAACACCATCAGCCGCAACCTTCACTGTTGCACGGCAACCTGTGGCCGGGAAACTGCGGCATGACCGCCGACGGTCCGATCCTGTTCGATCCTGCCAGCTACTGGGGCGATCGCGAGTGCGATCTGGCGATGCTGCCGTTGCACCCTGAGCTACCGCCGCAGATTTATGACGGGTATCAGAGTGTCTGGCCGTTGGAGCATGGCTTTATTGAACGCCAGCCGCTGTATCAGCTGTATTACCTGCTTAACCACAGCAATCTGTTCGGCGGCCAACATCTGGTCAAGGCGCAGCGTGCAGTAGACGCGTTGCTGCACCCCCAAGCACGATAGTATCAAGGCGCTGAATCCAGCGCCTTGGCCTCGTCCAGTCTTAAGCTGCGCCGGCCAGTTGGCCGAGTAACTTGATGACGAACCAGGCAATGACCGCGATCACTACCGGCAGAATATACAACGGGAAGTACTGCAGAAAAATGGTGTGGCGTGGCAGCGTAATGCGTTCTTCCAGTTGCACACGCGTATGCCCTTCACTGCCCTTGGCCTGCTCGAGGATCATCTGGTCCTCCAGGCCTTCACGGATAAACTTCACCTGGCGTGACATGCGTGCGCCTGAGGCTTGCAACGCCAGCCCGACAAAAATCAAAAAATAGATAACGATAAACATCAGATTGGCGCCGCTGAACAGGCTTTTCGCTACGTCCGGCACCGGCGAGTTATACCAGAAGATATTCAGGAACGGCGTATTGAAGCGCACCATATCCACCATGACGTGGACAAAATCCAGCATCACCGCATTAATGCCTTTGGTCTTCTCACTGTGCTGATAGAAAAACAGCAGCAGCGAGATCAGCGTTGACAGCAACGCGGGGATGAAAACTACCCAACCAAGAATACGTTTCACAATGGCGATGCGCCCAGCCTGTTGATACGTCATGTGTTCCCCTTGTAAGCGACGTAACCGTAATTGGCTAAGTCTACCTGTAGTTACTGAAACTCGCCCACCGTTTTCTTTAGCCTTGCTGTGCTACAAGCGTAGCCGGGATTATCCGTTTTCAACAACTTAACGGTGACAACGCATTCTCGTTAAATGGCTATATAGTTAATTCAATCCGTTCTGAAAGGGGGCGTCATGGTTCGCCTTATCATCTTGTTATTGGGCCCAGAGGCGCTGCGCGGCCAGCGGCGTGCGTTGCTGCTGTTTGGCTGGGCATGGATCGCCGTCGGTCTGCTGATGTTAGTTGACGTGCTAGAAGATGGCCGCTCGGTGTTGGCGCTGGACGCACTGGCGGTGGTACTGGCACTCGAGGGGCTGGTGGCGATCTCCGCCGCACTGGTGATTGGCTCCACCGCCAGCCGACCGGTATTGCTAAAGGGGCTGGGGTTTCTGGTGATGGCTTTTTTGGTGCTGGACGTCCCCGCAGACGACAATATTGTCGCCACGCTGGTGTTCGGCAGCGCGTTGCTGCTGGACGGTTCAGTGCGTATCGCCTCTTCTACCCTGATCCAGCACAACCGCTGGAAACTGGTCGCGTTGGCGGGCGGTTTCGAAATCTTGCTGTCGCTATTTATTTTTACCGGCTGGCCGGTGCCGCACCGCATGACGGTCCCCTTTTGCGTCGGCGTCATGCTTTTGCTGTCGGGCTGGGCGTTACTGCGCATTGCGCAGCGGCTGGAGAGCTTCTCCCTGAACCGACAGCAACCTGCTGCTGCGCTAACGGTTCAGGCTGCCCCCTTGACGGTCTATGTCTGGACTCCGGTGGCGGCGGCGAAAGATGCGCGCCGGCGCTACATTGTTGACCGCTATATCGCCGCAGTGGATGGCGGCGGCCATATCTCCACCGGGCATGCCGCTCTGGCGCTGGCCCCGGATTTGTACATCAGCCATTATCCGCTGAATGACATCAGCCATTCAGTGCAGGATTTCCGTCAGTTACTGCACTCCGGCGAACAAAACAATGTCGAGGGTCGCTTTCTGCCCGGCTTGCAGCAAGAGGTGGCGGCCTGGTGCGCACCCGACAAGAAAATCCAGTTCCGCCGTTATAACCCAGCTGCCTTGCACGCCTTCTGGCAAGGGTATCGCCAGGACACAACCTACAACCTGACGCGCCGCAACTGTTCCACCACGGTGATCCTGGCGCTGGACAGTGCGTTGGAGGGCGTATTGGGCGACAAACCTCTGTGGCGGCGCTTTCTGTTTTTGATCCTCGACCCCAACCTGTGGATGCTGGCGGTGTTGCGTAGCCGCGGAGAGACCATGACCTGGACGCCGGGGTTGGTGCTGGACTATGCCCGCATGCTGCAGCAGGTTACCGAGCGGCAGCACCAGCGCTGGTGGTCAAAACTGCGCGATCTGTGGCGTATCCTGCGTTTCGGCAAGGTGCCCAGAGCGAATTCGACGCAATCCGGCAGGCAAAAATTTTAGTCTGGTTCCCGGCGATGCTAAAGTGGTGGCACATTCACCGACGCCGGCAGGAGCTCATCGCTAATGGCCTATTCGCAACGCATTGAAACCGCTATTTTTGATATGGACGGTTTGTTGATCGACTCAGAACCGCTGTGGCTACAGGCGGAACTGGATATCTTTGGCGCGCTGGGGCTGGATCTGTCTGACCGCCATAAACTGCCGGACACCCTCGGGCTACGCATCGATCTGGTGGTGAAAATGTGGTTTCAGGCCATGCCGTGGCAAGGCGTTTCGCTGGAGGAGGTCTCCGCGCGGATTATTGAACGTGCCATTGAGCTGGTACACGAAAAAAGGCCGTTGCTGCCGGGCGTGCAACAGGCGCTGGAACTGTGCCGCAGTCTGGATCTGAAGATTGGCCTGGCCTCCGCATCGCCGCTGCACATGCAACAACAGGTGTTGAAGATGTTCGATCTGGCGGGGTATTTCGATCAACTGGTGTCCGCCGAATATCTGCCTTACAGCAAACCGCACCCGGAGGTTTACCTTATCGCCGCCGAACGTCTCGGCAGCGATCCGTTGCGCTGCATCACGCTGGAAGACTCGTTCAACGGCATGATTGCCACCAAGGCCGCGAGAATGCGTTCAATCGTCATCCCGGCGCAAGAGTATCGCCACGACACGCGCTGGGCACTGGCGGACCATAAACTCGATACCCTCGAACAGCTCACTCCCGGCCATCTGGCGTAATCTTTCGCGGCGGCGTTATCGCGCTGCCGCCCTGCCTCTCTCTTTTATCTCCGGGTTCCTCCCGCTAATTTTCAAAACCCTGACTTAGGCCTGAAAATATATAAAACATTATTTCATTTTTATTGAATTGATGTGCCGGAATATCTATGCTGAGACATCAAGAAAGCGCCGGGTAGCCGGTAAGCGCTGTCACTGCCACGCAGCGCAACTCTGCCACTCGGCGCTTTCTCCCGCATGCCTGCAGTCGAGATGTATTCGCTGGAGGTAGTCAACGCACTCCTTATGATCATCCACGGCATCCACAACGGTCAATGCTTAACCTTTTACGTAACAACTCATTGTAAAACCGGGTAAAACAAACAATTAGTTACAGGGTAACTGCTTCCGCAACTGTTAATTTTCCCATATACTGGATAAATTAACAGTTTATCAGCCGGAACAACAACAACAGCATGACCGCGGAAGGACATCTTATTTTCTCTGTCGCTTGCGCGATTTTCGCCAAGAAGGCCGAGGTGACACCGGAGCTGGCCACCGGCGACTGGTGGCACATTATCCCTGCCGCACTGCTAACCTCACTGCTGCCCGATATCGATCACCCCAAATCGGTTCTGGGCCAACGCCTGCGCTGGATTGCCATTCCCATCTCCCGAGCCTTCGGGCATCGCGGTTTCACCCACAGCCTGCTGGCGATCGCCGGCGGTATGGCGCTGTTCCAGTTAGATGTGCCGCGCAGTTGGCCTATCCCGCCCGACGTGCTGCATGCGATGATTATTGGCTATTTCAGCCACCTGTTGGCCGATATGCTCACCCCTGCCGGCGTACCCTTGCTCTGGCCCTGCCGCTGGCGCTTTCGCCTGCCGGTGCTAAATTCCCAGAAAGGCAACCAGTTGGAGCGAGCCCTTTGCCTCTGCCTGGTGGCCTTCGCTATCTATTGGCAAGGAGGGTGCACCATTCCTGTGCAGTCCTATTTTGAGCAAATCAAAAATATCAGACTGTGATCACAAAAACCGGTCACTAACCATTCACAAAGTATATTAATTAAACAAATTCATATTCAAAGTTATATCAAATTCCATTTGGATATAAGTGAGCCGTTGCGCAAACTGTTACGATATTTGATTCGCTACACCTTGGCGCGTAGCCGTTTTATATAAGAAAAATGATTGGAGACATTGGGGATGAATTTTCCGCTGGTAATTAACGTGGTGGTTTTTGTCGCCCTCCTTTTGCTGTTGGCGCAAACCCGCCATAAGCAATGGAGCCTGGCGAAAAAAGTACTGGTCGGCCTGGTGATGGGCGTAGTGTTCGGCCTGGGCCTGCAACTGGTGTATGGCTCGGATAACCCAGTCCTGAAAGAATCCATCAGCTGGTTCAACATTGTCGGTAACGGCTATGTGCAATTGCTGCAAATGATCGTAATGCCGCTGGTATTTGCCTCAATCCTGAGCGCGGTAGCCAAGCTGCACAATGCCTCTTCACTGGGCAAGATCAGTTTTCTGACCATCGGCACCCTGCTGTTCACCACGCTTATCGCCGCATTGGTGGGTGTGCTGGTGACCAACCTGTTTGGCCTGACCGCAGAAGGCCTGGTCCAGGGCACACAGGAAAGCGCGCGCATGGCGGCTATCCAGAGCAACTACGTCGGTAAAGTGGCGGACCTGACCGTACCGCAACTGGTACTGTCGTTCGTGCCGAAAAACCCGTTCGCCGATCTGACCGGTGCCAGCCCAACCTCAATCATCAGCGTAGTGATCTTCGCCGCCTTCCTGGGTGTGGCTTCGCTGCAGTTGCTGAAAGACGATAAAGAGAAAGGCCAGCGCGTGCTGGTGGCTATCGACACTCTGCAATCCTGGGTGATGAAGCTGGTGCGCCTGGTGATGAAACTGACTCCGTACGGCGTACTGGCGTTAATGACCAAAGTGGTGGCCGGTTCTAACATCCACGACATCGTCAAACTCGGCAGCTTCGTGGTGGCATCTTACCTCGGTCTGGCAATCATGTTTGGGGTACACGCCCTGCTGTTGGCCTTCACCGGCGTTAACCCGGCGAAATTCTTCCGCAAAGTCTGGCCGGTCATCACCTTCGCCTTCACCAGCCGCTCCAGCGCCGCCAGCATTCCGCTCAACGTGGAAGCGCAGACTCGCCGCCTGGGCGTGCCGGAATCCATCGCCAGCTTCTCCGCTTCGTTCGGCGCTACCATCGGCCAGAACGGGTGTGCAGGCCTCTATCCGGCGATGTTGGCGGTTATGGTTGCCCCAACCGTTGGCATCAACCCGCTGGATCCGGTGTGGATCGCCACGTTGGTGGGTATCGTCACCATCAGCTCTGCCGGCGTTGCCGGTGTGGGCGGCGGTGCCACCTTCGCTGCGCTGATTGTACTGCCTGCGCTGGGCCTGCCGGTCACGCTGGTTGCCCTGCTGATTTCGGTCGAACCCTTGATCGACATGGGGCGTACCGCACTGAACGTCAGCGGCTCAATGACCGCCGGCACCGTCACCAGCCAGTTGATGAAGCAGACGGACAAAAGCATCATGGACAGCGAAGACGAAGTGGAGCTGGCTCACCAATAAGTGAGCGTCCGCAATAAAAAACCGGAGCTGCGATGCTCCGGTTTTTTTATGTCTGCGATAACGATTCATTTAAAGGATAAAGGCGCTCCCGTGAACGGCACACCTTTAGGCATCAACCACCGGCAGGATCAAAAGGGATAATCGTGGTAACCCATTTGATCGGAAATGTTACGTGCGGCAGCATGCAGGCGTTTAACGTAATCCGCCTTGGCCTCCTCGGAGAAACGGATAGTGGGGAACGAAATGCTAAGCCCGGCGATCACCACGCCAAAGCGATCGAATACCGGCACCGCAATGCAACGCAGCCCTTCTTCCTGCTCTTCAATGTCTTCGCCCACCCCGTGCTCGCGTACCTGCTCCAATAGCGACAGCAGCGCAGCGGGGCTGGTAAGGGTGTGCGGAGTACTGCGGGTAAGCTCAATCTGCGACAGGATTTTTTCCACCTCCGCACGCTCGCGCCAGGCCAGCAGCACTTTACCGATGGCGGTGCTGTGCAGCGGATTACGGCGGCCGATGCGCGAATACATCTGCAGGTTGTACATCGAGTCGATTTTATGGATGTAGACAATACTGTCTTCATCCAGCGCCCCGAGGTGAATGGTTTCACGGGTGTGATTCGACAACTCGCGCATCTGAATATCGGCGCTGCGGATCAGATCGACGTTCTGCAGCGACTTGGCACCGAGTTCAAACAGCTTGAGAGTAAGCGCATATTTTTCCGATTCCCCTTCCTGCGACACATAGCCCAGCGACTTCATGGTCTGCAGAAAACGATAGACGGTGCTTTTGGACATCATCACCCGTTGGGAAAGCTCAGTAATGCCGATCTCGCGCTCATCGCCCAGCGCTTGCAAGATACCAAACACTTTCAGCACTGATGAAACAGAATCCGGTTGTTTATCTAAATCTGCGTTAGCCATAGTAAATGTCCTACTCAGCTTTTCTGTTTTAAGAAATTTGAACACGGGTTTCAGTATACTCGCAAGCCTTGATACCCTGCAATGAAACCAAGAAAAAATGCTTGAAGATGAATGAATTAGACTCTGATTCTCATCGGTTATTACAATTGAGCCGGCCACTGAAGGTGCAATTACCGACGAATATGATTAGCATGTTAATACTCCCCCGTATTAATACCTTCGAGATCAACATGCGTTCTTGTACTGACGGCCTCCCCGTCCCACAACGCTATGGGGCCATCCTCGCTATCGCCCTGGGCATTACCGTTTCCGTGCTTGACGGTGCGATCGCCAATGTGGCGCTGCCCACCATCGCACGCGATCTGAACGCCAGCCCGGCCAGTTCGATCTGGGTGGTTAACGCCTATCAGTTGGCCATCACCATTTCGCTGCTGTCGCTGGCCTCGCTCGGTGATCTGATTGGTTATCGCCGTATCTATCAGGCCGGCTTGTTGGTCTTCAGCATTACCTCGCTGTTTTGCGCGCTGTCCGATTCGCTGGTGACATTGACCATAGCCCGCGTGCTGCAGGGGTTTGGCGCCGCCGCCATCATGAGCGTCAACACCGCGCTTATCCGCATTATCTATCCGCAGCGCTTTCTCGGGCGCGGCATGGGCATCAACTCACTGATTGTCGCTTTTTCCTCGGCGGCGGGCCCCACGGTAGCGGCGGCGATACTGTCCGTGGCATCCTGGCAATGGCTGTTCGCCATTAATCTGCCGATTGGCATTGTGGCGCTGGCGCTGGGGATGAAGTACCTGCCCGCCAACAGCCAGAAAAGCAGCAATCAGCGTTTTGACCCGACCAGCGCCGTGATGAACGCCCTGACTTTCGGGCTGCTGATCACTGCCATCAGCGGCTTTGCCCAGGGTCAGAGCCTGACGCTGATATTCAGCGAGATCGCCGTACTGATGGTGATCGGCTTCTTCTTCGTCCGTCGCCAACTGCGGCAAGAGTTTCCGCTGCTGCCGGTCGACCTGCTGCGCATCCCGATTTTCGCCCTGTCGATGGGCACCTCGATCTGTTCCTTCGCTGCGCAAATGCTGGCGATGGTTTCGCTGCCGTTCTTTCTGCAAAGCACGTTGGGCCGCGATGAGGTGGCTACCGGGCTGCTGCTGACACCCTGGCCGCTGGCGATTATCGTTATGGCGCCGATCGCCGGGCGGCTGGTGGAGCGCGTTCACGCCGGGCTGTTGGGCTGTATCGGGTTGGGAGTGTTTGCGCTAGGGCTGTTCCTGCTGGCGATGCTGCCGCATAACCCGTCGGACCTGGATATCATCTGGCGTATGGTGCTGTGCGGCGCCGGATTCGGGCTGTTCCAGTCACCCAATAACCACACCATTATTTCTGCCGCGCCCCGCAACCGCAGCGGCGGCGCCAGCGGCATGCTCGGCACCGCCCGCCTGTTGGGACAAACCTCCGGTGCCGCGCTGGTGGCGCTGATGTTCAATCTGTTTCCCACCTCCGGTACGCACGCCTCGCTGATCCTCGCCGGCACCTTCGCCACGCTGGCGGCAGCGGTCAGCAGCCTGCGAATCACCCAACCGCGCGCGGAGCCGGTGGAACACAGCCCGCAAGCCAAATAGCAGACATAAAAAAACCCCGGCAAGCCGGGGTTTTTAACCTTATCAGCGTTACTTCAGGTACTGACCTGAACGCAGCGCTTCGATACGCTTGTCGAGCGGTGGGTGCGACATGAACAGTTCGCTGAACGACTTGGATTTGCCGTTGATGCAAAACGCCATCATGCTGCCCGCTTCCTGCGGCTCGTAGCTGGTTTTCAGACGCTGCAGCGCAGCAATCATCTTCTCGCGGCCCACCAATTTGGCGGAACCTGCATCGGCGTAGAACTCACGGTGGCGTGAGAACCACATGGTGATGATGCTGGCCAGAATGCCGAACACCAATTCCAGCACCATCGACACGCCGAAGTAAATCATCGGGTTGCCGTTGCTTTCGCCTTCACCGTCGCGGTTGCCGAGGAAACCGGCGGCCACTTGCGCAATCAGGCGCGAGATAAAGATCACGAAGGTGTTCACGATGCCCTGAATCAGCGTCATGGTGACCATGTCGCCGTTGGCGACGTGGCTGATTTCGTGCGCGATAACCGCTTCCGCTTCATCCCGACTCATGCTCTGCAACAGGCCGGTACTGACGGCAACCAGCGAGGCATCGCGGCGTGCGCCGGTGGCGAAAGCGTTAATGTCCGGTGCGTGATAAATAGCGACCTGCGGCATGGCAATGCCCGCCTGCTGCGACTGGCGGCGCACCGTTTCCAGCAACCAGTTTTCGGTTTCGTTACGCGGCTGTTCAATCACTTCCCCGCCTACGGAGCGCAGCGCCATCCATTTGGACATCAGCAAGGAGACAAACGAACCGCCGAAACCAAACAGACCGGCCATAATCATCAGGCCCTGAACGCTACTGGATTGGATTCCTGTCAGGCTGAGCACCAGCCCGAAAACCAACATCACCGCCAGGTTGGTGAGCAGGAACAGAGCTATACGCATCATAAAATGTTTACTTCCTCATAAATGTTAACAAAACGCTGTCTCGGATACCCTAGATCGTATGGGCATTCGTCACAGTTTCAAGAGTTGTACGCCATTAACCTACTAAAAATACGAAACTTTACAAAATCGGCGTTCCAGCATGGCTTTTCAAATTGTAAACGATTGTTGCGTAATGCGGTGGTTTTTCTGCGGCAAATCAGCGGTGTTTGTTATTCAAACGCCCGAGGTGGGTATAGGCGAAACCTTGGGTATATTTCAATCCGTAGCCCAAGGTGCGGTCAAAGCCGATATGGGCACACCAAATCAGCGCCGTTATCAGCCAGAACGGCTGCGGGAAAAGGACAAACAGTAAGGCGCACAGCGCCGGGCCGATATAGGAATGAGCAAGGTTATAACCGATCGCCCCCACCTTTTTGCCAAACGCATAACCCAGGAACGAAATGTCCGGTATCAGGAAACAGCCAGCGAACAGCCACCAGCTGTATTCCTGGTGCTGATACAGCGCTACGGACACCAACAGAACCAGCAGCGACTCAAGCCGCAGAATAACGCGCATCGGGGGCGTTAGTTCGCTCATCATTGCCTCACAGGATGTTTGACGCCTAAATGCGCCTTCAACTGCGCTTAACAAAAAACGCACCCGGGGGTGCGTTTTTTTTATTTACTCGACTGCGTTATTTCGCCGCCGGCTGCTGGGTTGGCTGCGCCTGTTCAAGGTGGGCCAGATCCAGCGCGATATGCACGCTTTCATCCAGGTATGGGTCCGGCTCCTGGTAATCCTTCGGCAAATCTTCCAACGCCTTCAACGGTTTTTTACCGGCACGCTGCAGACGATCGTTGATGCGCTGCAAACGGGTAGCGTCATCATCGTGGTTCTCTTTCTCGCGCTGAGCAAGATTGAGTGAGACGATGTTACGCTTGTCTTTCAACGCCTTGTAGTGGGCAATGTCCTGCGCGATGTACTGGAACTCCGGATCCTTGGCGATACGCTGCTCATGGTCCTTCAGCAGTTCAGGATCGAACGCGGTCAGGTCGCCGGTTTTGCTGTAAGTAGCCGCATTGATGCTGTCCCAAGGCATGGCGTTGTCTTCGAACGCCTCACCGGTTTCCGCTGGATCGACGCCGGTAGGCATCAGGATATCCGGCGTTACGCCCTTACGCTGGGTGCTGCCGCCGTTAACGCGATAGAACTTCTGGATGGTGTATTGCACCGAGCCCAGCGCCGGCCATTCCGGCCGCAGCATTTGATCGTAAATGCGGTTCAGCGAGCGATACTGTTGCACGGTACCTTTACCGAAGGTCGGTTCACCGACGATCAGCGCACGGCCGTAGTCCTGCATCGCTGCGGCAAAGATCTCGGAAGCCGAGGCGCTGAAACGGTCAACCAGCACCACCAGCGGGCCTTTGTAATAAACGACGCCGTCGGTGTCCGCGTCTTCACGCACTTTGCCGTTGTTATCACGCACCTGCACCACCGGGCCGCTCGGAATGAACAAGCCGGAGAGCGAGACCGCTTCGGTCAGCGCACCGCCGCCGTTGGTCCGCAGATCGATAATCAGGCTCTTGACGTTCTGCTTGGCCATCTTCTGCAGTTGCACTTTCACGTCATCGGTCAGGCCCACGTAGAAGCCAGGAATGTCCATCACCGCGACTTTCTCTTTGCCGACGGTCTTGATGGTCATTTTCACCGCACGGTCTTCCAGGCGGATACGTTCGCGGGTCAGCGTAACAACCCGGGTTTTGGTGCCCTTGCCGGCAGGCAGGATTTCCAGGCGGACTTTACTGCCCTTCGGCCCTTTGATCAGGGAAACCACGTCGTCCAGACGCCAGCCGATAACATCGACCACAGGTTTACCCGTCTGACCGACGCCGACAATGCGGTCGCCCACGGTGATCGCCTTGCTCTTGGCGGCCGGGCCGCCCGGTACCATGGAGTTGATCAACGTGTAATCGTCATCCATCTGCAACACCGCACCAATGCCTTCCAATGACAGGCTCATCTCGGTGTTGAACTGTTCGGTGTTGCGCGGGGAGAGATAGTTGGTGTGCGGGTCGATCTCATGCGCAAAGGCATTCATCGCCAGTTGGAACACGTCTTCGCTGTTGCTTTGCGTCAGGCGCTTAATGGCGAACTGATAGCGCTTGGTCAGCGTTTCGCGGATTTCTTTGTCGGTTTTGCCGGTCAGCTTGAGGTTCAGCTCGTCATATTTGACTTTCGCATCCCACAGGCTGTCCAGTTCGGCCTTGTCTTTCGGCCACGGCGTTTTGCTGCGGTCGAGATCGATAGTTTCGTTGCCGGTAAAGTTCATCGGCTTTTCGAGCAACGACAACGCATAGGTGTAACGCTCAAAACGGCGTTTCTGAGCCAGATTGTACAGCGCATATGGCGTATCCAGCTTACCGCTTTTCAGTTCTTCGCCCAGTTGATTGCGCTTGTCGGCGAACTGCGCCACGTCGGAGGCCAGCAACACGTTATGGTTGTAGTCCAGCATATTCAGGTAGCGATCGAAGATCTTGCCTGAAAAATCCGCATCGAGGGCAAACTGACGGTAATGAGAGCGAGTGAAGCGCGAGGTTACGCGCTCACTCACAGTAGCATGCTGCGGTTCCTGATGAAGCTGAGGCAGTTGATCGATGCGGATGTTGGCTGTATCCGCTCCGTAACTGACACCCGCCCACAACAGACCCGCGACTGCTGTTAATCTGACAAATTTGTTCATGCCTTGGTTGGCCTCCGTATCAGAACTGCAAGTGTTCTGCGCGCACAATCATCGCCAGACCGGAAGAGAGCTGCACACGTACGCCATCTTTAGCGATTTCAAGTACGGTTGCATCCATCGCGCTCTGGCCTGCTCTGACTTTGATTTCTTGGCCAATTTGCAGTTTAGAGATATCCGTGACTGGCACATGACGCTGCTGGCTTTCCTCTTTTGCTGCACGAGGTTGACGAGCTTGCTGTGGGCGAGTTTGTGGGCGCGGCTTGCGGTTCTCCGGTGTAGCTCCGCCTTCGCGACGCGCAGCAGGTTTTTTACCGGCTGGACGTGGACGGCGTGGCTCGGCATCGGCTGATTCACCGGCAGCTTCACGTTTTTTGGCATTTTGTTCGGCACGCTGTGCCTGAACGCGCGCTTTGGCTTCTTCAAGCTGTTGGCGGGCATGATCGACATGCTGCTGTTCCAGCTCACCGCACGGATTACCGTCCAGATCGACGCGCTGCGCGCCAACTTTGACACCGTACAGATAACGCCAGCTTGAGGTGTACAGGCGCAGTGCAGAACGTAATTGCGTTTTGCTTAAGCTTTCTTCCCCCTGAACACGCTCTACCAGATCTTGAAAAATACCGATTTTCAACGGGCGAGCTTCGCCCTCGGCGCTAAAGCAGAGCGGAAAACGCTCGGCAAGAAAAGCAATGACTTCTTTACTAGAGTTCAACTTAGGTTGATTTTCCATGAAATTTCCTGATTACAACGGGTTGCCAACAAGCCACAGGCATGAACAGGCGTCATTATAATGACGTCATCGGTAAATGCCACGTTAACCGTAGATCAACTTGCCGTCACAGTGATGTATTTCGCACTATCACAGTGTTCCAGTTGCACGCAAAGCCCCGCCACCACTGCTTCCAGGCCCTGTTGGTCCTGTTCGTCGAAACGTTGATAAACTGTGCTGTCGATATCAAGAACGCCGATGATCTGACCGCTAACCCGCAGCGGCAGTACGATTTCCGCATTACTGGCCGCGTCGCAGGCGATGTGGCCAGGGAACGCGTGGACGTCGCCAACGCGCTGCACGCGATTTTCCGCCACTGCGGTTCCACATACGCCCTTGCCCACCGGAATGCGCACGCAGGCGATTTTCCCCTGGAACGGACCGAGCACCAGTTGGTTGCCGTCCATCAGGTAAAAGCCGGCCCAATTGACGTCGTCGAGACGCTCATTAATCAACGCGCTGGCATTGGACAGTGCGGCAATGAAGTTGGTTTCCCCGTCGAGCAGCGCACTCAAATCGCGTTTTAATTCCGCGTAGAATTCTTCTTTTGTCATTAGTTAACCATGGTTATCTGTTCCCGTGCCGAATAGAGAGAGAAACACAGGAACCAGTCATAATGTATGCAAGCGGCAATAGATTTGATTTTCTATTGTATATCATGCAGGTAGTTTCGCTGTCTTGCCATTTTCCTGTCGGCTTGCCCCCAGCATAATTGCTATTGCGTCGCGTTGTCCAAAGCAATCATGAGACGTTTTGAAACAGGGAGTTAGCGCAAGGAACGACGGGTCAACCGCCATGAACTTTATTCTTTTAATATCAATGCATTGGTAGTTATGACGTTCAACGACGTTCAATGTCGCCCCTCCATTTCCCCGCCGGCAGCCCGCAAATGGCCGCCGCGGCTATAATGAAGCCATGTCCAGAAAGGCCACCCCAGAAAACGCAGTGACGATCGCCGGTCCGCATTGTGCTTCCTACAAAAAATGCGTATAGCCATCGGGTTATTCATCTGTTGCTTCACAAACCCCTGCCGGGCAAGGTATGTTTGCCTCGCAGAAACCCTGTTTACCGCGCCGCACGTTACCCGAAGCGGGTTACAGCAGGTTTATTTTTCAGCCACGCTATCCCTCCGGCGGGCTTTAGAGCAGCTTTGTCATGATGAAAATACACGCGATCACCGGCCCTCTTTCCAAAGCACGCCACCAGCGCTGTTGCGAATGCGACCTGCTGTTCGTGTTGCCGCCGCTGAACGGCAATCAAGCCGCTTACTGCCCGCGCTGCAATGCTAAAGTGGTGCATGGCCGCGACTGGTCGATGACCCGCCTGACCGCCATGGCGGTCGCCATGCTGCTGCTGATGCCTTTCGCCTTCAGCGAACCCTTGATCAGCATCCGCCTGTTAGGCACCCGCATCGACGCCAGCCTGCTGGAAGGCATCTGGCAGATGAGTCGCCAGGGCGATCCCCTTACCGCCAGCATGGTCGCGTTCTGTACCCTGGGTGCCCCGCTGACGTTGGCGCTGTCGCTGCTTTATCTGCGTTTCGGGCACGCGTTCGGCATGAATTTGCGTCCGGTATTATTGATGCTGGAACGGTTGAAAGAATGGGTGATGCTCGACATTTATCTGATCGGCATGGCGGTGGCGGCGATCAAAGTCAAAGAGTATGCCGATATCCAGGCCGGCAGCGCGCTGATCGCCTACCTGTCGCTCACTCTGCTCAGCATCCTGACCCTGATCCACGTCAATCTGGAACAGCTGTGGGAACGTTATTACCCGCAGGAACAACCGGAAGGCCCGCCGGCGGCGCTGCATGTGTGCCTGTCGTGCCATTTCACCGGTTATCCGGACGAGCGGGGACGCTGCCCGCGCTGCCATATTCCCATGTGTCATCGCCAGCCCTATAGCCTGCAAAAAACCTGGGCGGCGCTGATTGCGGCGATGATCTTGCTGATCCCGGCCAACCTGCTGCCGATTTCAATCGTCTACGCCAACGGCGCACGATTGGAAGACACCATTTTCTCCGGGGTAGTGTCGCTGGCGACCTCCGGCAACGCGCCGATCGCCGCTATCGTTTTTATCGCCAGCGTGCTGGTCCCCTTCACCAAAGTCATAGTGCTGATCACCCTGCTGTTCAGCATACACTTCAAGACCTCGCACAGCCTGAAGACGCGCATTCGTCTGCTGCGGCTGGTCACCTGGATCGGTCGCTGGTCCATGCTCGATCTGTTCGTTATTGCCTTAATGATGTCGCTGGTGAATCGCGACCAACTGTTATCTTTTACTATGGGGCCGGCAGCCTTTTACTTTGGTTCTGCGGTCATTTTAACTATTCTTGCCGTAGAGTGGCTGGATAGCCGATTGATTTGGGATGCACATGCAACAGGAAACGCCGAATACACCGACTGAAGCGCGGGTCAAAAACAAGCGCCGCATTTCGCCATTCTGGTTACTGCCGTTTATCGCCCTGCTGATCGCGGGGTGGTTGGTTTATACCAACTTTCAGGAACGCGGCAGCACGGTCACCATCGATTTCCAGTCTGCGGCGGGTATCGTCGCGGGTCGTACTCCTGTGCGCTATCAGGGGGTGGAAGTCGGCACAGTGCAGTCCATCAGCCTGAGCAAGGATCTGCGCAGCATTGTGGTTGAAGCCAGCATCAAGAGCGATCTGGAAGACTCGCTGCGCGAAGGCACCCAATTCTGGCTGGTTACGCCAAAGGCTTCACTGGCCGGGATATCCGGCCTGGACGCGCTGGTCGGCGGTAACTACATCGGTATGATGCCGGGCAGCGGCAAAGAGCAAACCCATTTCACCGCACTCGATACCCAGCCCAAATACCGTCTGAATACCGGTGAACTGATGATTCACCTGCATGCCGACGACCTCGGTTCGCTCAATACCGGTTCGCTGGTGTATTACCGTAAAATTCCGGTCGGCAAAGTCTACGACTACACCATCGCCGAAGGTAATAAGGGCGTCACTGTCGACGTGCTGATCGACCGACGCTTCGCCAATCTGGTGAAAGGTAACAGCCGCTTCTGGAATGTTTCAGGCTTTAAGGGCGATTTCAGCCTGGCGGGCGCCTCGGTGCAGGTTGAGAGCCTGGCGGCGCTGGTCAACGGCGCAATCGCCTTTGACTCGCCGCCGGACGGCCAGCAAGCCAAGGCCGACCAAAACTATGATCTGTACCCTGATCTGGCGCACAGTCAACGCGGCGTGAACATTACGCTTGATCTGCCGAGCGGCAATAACCTCAGCGAGAACCGCACCCCACTGATTTACCAGGGGCTGCAGGTAGGCACCCTGACCAAACTGACGCTCCAGCAGGACAGCAAGGTCAGCGGCGAGCTGACCGTCGATCCCTCGGTGGTGGATCTGATGCGCAGCGGAACGCGTATTGTGATGCGCAGCCCGCGCCTCAGCCTTAACGACGCCAAAATCAGCCAACTGCTGACCGGCAATACCCTGGAACTGGTGCCGGGTGACGGAGAACCGCAGCAGCATTTCAACGTACTCGACAGCAGCGAAACCCTGCTGCAACAGCCGGGTGTGCTGACCGTAACGCTCAACGCCCCGCAAAGCTACGGCATCGACGTAGGGCAGCCTCTGATTGTACATGGGGTTAAAGTCGGCCAGGTGATGAGCCGCGCATTGACCGACAGCGGCGTAGTATTTACCGCCGCCGTCGAAGCCCAATACCGCCGTCTGCTGCATAAAGACAGCAAATTCGTGGTCAACAGCCGCGTCGACGTCAAGCTGGGGATCGACGGCATGGAAGTGCTGGGCGCCAGCGCGCAAGAGTGGCTGGACGGTGGCGTACGTATCATCCCCGGCAGCAAGGGCGAGCCGGTTGGCCAGTATCCGCTGTATGCCAACGCCGAGAAGGCCGAAGCCGGCATTATCGGCAACAGCCCAACGCCAACCCTTACGCTGAACGCCGTCAGCCTGCCGGACGTGCAGACCGGCTCGGTGGTGCTGTACCGCAAATTCCAGGTGGGCGAGATTGTTAACGTTCGCCCGAAGGCCAACGAGTTTGAGGTGGACGTCTATATCAGCCCGGAATACCGCAAACTGCTGACCAGCGAAAGCATCTTTTGGGCCGAAGGCGGCGCCAAGGTGCAACTGAACGGCAGCGGCCTGACGGTACAAGCTTCGCCGCTCAACCGGGCGTTGAAAGGCGCCATCAGCTTCGACAATCTGCAGGGCGTGACGCTGGATAAAGGCGCCAAACGCGTACTGTATGCCAATGAAACCGCCGCCCGCGCGGTAGGCAGCCAGATTGTCCTGAGAACTTACGATGCCAGTAAACTGTCGCCCGGCATGCCGTTGCGTTATCTCGGCATCGATATTGGCCAGGTGGATTCGCTTAAACTGGCGCCGGAGCGCAATGAAGTGCTGGCCAAGGCGGTACTGTATCCGGAATACGTACAGACCTTCGCGCGTCTGGGCAGCCGTTTCTCCGTAGTGTCGCCGGAAATTTCCGCCGCGGGGGTCAGCAACCTCGATACGCTGCTGCAGCCGTATATCAACGTTGAACCAGGCCGCGGCCGCGAACTGCGCAGCTTCGAACTGCAGGAAGCCAGCATCACCGACTCACGCTATCTGGATGGCCTGAGCGTGATCCTCGACGCAGCGGAAACCGGCTCGTTGCAAGTCGGCACGCCGGTGCTGTTCCGTGGCATGGAAGTGGGCACCATCACCGGTTTCTATCTCGGCGCCATGTCCGATCGCGTTCACGTTGCGCTGCGCATCAGCAAGAAATATCAGCACCTGGTGCGCAACAACAGCGTGTTCTGGCTGGCCTCCGGCTACAACTTGCAGTTTGGCCTGACCGGCGGCGTGATCAAGAGCGGCACCTTCCAGCAGTTCATCCGCGGCGGCATTGCCTTCGCCACCCCGCCAACCATTCCGCTGGCGCCTAAATCGACGCCGAACAAGCACTTCATGCTGAATGCGGAAGAGCCGAAAGACTGGAAAGAATGGGGTACCGCAATCCCAAGGGATTAAGCGCGTAACCCAATGCCGGCAGGGGGCCCCACTCCCCCTGTCGGCCCGTTTTATGCTAGAATCCCGCCCTTATTTCGATTGCTGCCAGAGAGCTCGCCCCGTGGCCAAACCTGCCTCCGTTTTTTTGCCCCCCGCGTTTCTCGACGCGACGCGCGCCATTATGCCCGCCGAACTGTCGATGGACGATTTTATAGCCGCCTGCCAACGCCCGCTGCGCCGCAGCCTGAGGGTCAATACGTTGAAGATCAGCGTCGCCGATTTTCAGGCGTTGGTACAAGATTATGACTGGCGGCTGGAGCCCATTCCCTGGTGTGCGGAAGGTTTTTGGATCGAGCGTGAGGATGAAGAGTTGCGGCTTGGCAGCGCGGCGGAGCACCTGAGCGGCCTGTTTTACATTCAGGAAGCCAGTTCAATGCTGCCCGTCAGCGCCCTGTTCGCCGATCGGGAAAAACCGCGTCGGGTGCTGGACGTCGCCGCCGCCCCGGGCTCCAAAACCACCCAGATTGCCGCGCTGATGAATAATCAGGGCGGTATCGTGGCCAACGAATACTCCGCCAGCCGGGTTAAAGTCCTTCACGCCAACATCAGCCGCTGTGGCGTAAAAAACGTCGCACTGACCCACTTTGACGGCAGGGTGTTCGGCGCGGCGCTGCCGGAAAGCTTTGATGCCATTTTGCTGGACGCCCCCTGCTCCGGCGAAGGCGTGGTGCGCAAAGATCCGGACGCCATGAGCAATTGGTCGCCGGAAAGCGTTACCGCTATTGCGGCAACCCAACGCGAACTGATCGACAGCGCTTTCCATGCACTGGTCCCAGGCGGCGTCATGGTCTACTCCACCTGCACGCTCAACGCACAGGAAAATCAACAAATCGTCAACGGCCTGCTGGCGGCGTATGGCGATGCGGTGAGCATTGAACCGCTGGGCGAGCTGTTCCCCGGCGCGGAAAAGGCGCTAACCGCCGAAGGCTTCCTGCATGTTTTCCCGCAGATCTACGACAGCGAGGGGTTCTTCGTGGCACGCCTGCGCAAGAACCACTCTGTTACCCCGTTGCCGAAACCGAGTTACAAGCTGGGCAAATTCCCGTTCACCCCGCTTTCCGGCAAGGATTCGGCCGTGGTTAGCCAGGCCGCTGCGGCTTCCGGCCTCGCCTGGGATGAAACCAGCCGATTGTGGGCGCGCGATAAAGAGATCTGGCTGTTCCCTGCCGAACTGGAGGCGCTGATCAGCAAAGTGCGCTTCTCGCGTATTGGGGTGAAGCTGGCAGAGTCTTTCCCTAAAGGGTATCGCTGGCAGCATGAAGCCGTCATCGCGCTGGCCACCGCCGACGGCAAACAGCGTTTCGAGCTGGACGCCGCGCTGGCGCAAGAGTGGTATCACGGTCGCGATCTGTATCCGGAAACACCGCCGCAGAGCGATGAATGCATAGTGACCTACCAACAGCAGCCGCTGGGTATCGCCAAACGCATCGGCAGCCGGATTAAAAACAATCTGCCGCGCGAACTGGTCCGCGACGGCGCTTTGGATTTCCATCAATAATGTATAAGTTGGCCGGGAAATCCCGGCCAATTAATACCGTTAATAATATTCCTAACGGTAAGTATTACCCTTCTAATGATTCTATGTTTACGACATTGCGCTTCCCAGACTGCGCAATATCGATACCTTTCAAAATAAAGAAAATTTTTAGCCCCCCCCACCAAGACAATTCTGAATTCTTATCCTATTAATTAACCTATAAAGAAATTAATGCGCTCAGCCTTTCCGGATGGCGCTTTGCGGATCTCTCTGGCACAGCAAGGAATAAAAAATGAAAAAAACTCTGGTGGCATTGGCCTCGGTAGCAACCCTGCTGTGCGCAAACGGCGCAGCCCACGCAGCAGGCACCATTCAGGGCAACCTGGGGGTGACGTTAACCATCGGCGCAGGTTGCGTAGTGGGTGGCGGAAACAGCAGCGGCTCAGTCAATGATTTTGGCTCCATCAGCTTCGGCACCTACTCCTCGCTTGCAAATATTATCGACGCCAGCGCAACCGGCTCCGGCGGCGCTGGCACGCTGTCGCTGACCTGTACCAGCGGGACCGACTATACCGTAGCGCTGGACAACGGACTGCACGTGACCTCCGGCACTCAGCGTCGCATGGCCAGCGCCGCCGGCGCCTTTATCAATTACAACCTCTACCAGGATCAAGCCCGCGCTACCGCCTGGGGCAGCGGCGCCAACGCCCGAACCGGCACCGGCACCGGCGCGGCAGTTCCTCTGATTGTCTATGGCCGTGTCCCGGCTGCGGGCAGCACTCCGGCGGCCGATACCTATAATGATACCGTGACGATGACGGTAACCTGGTAAGGGTGCGGCAGGCGGTTTTCGGTTGCGGATTACTGGCGTTAAGTCTGGCGGTTTATGCCGATAGCAAAACCGCCAATATTGGCGTCAGCGCCACTCTGCTGAATGCGTGCGAAGCCGGCAGCAGTTCGGGGGGCAACGTCAGCTTCGGCTCGCTGAACTTTGGCACGGTGTATTTTCTCACTACCGCCGTCAGCGTAGCCGGGCAACAAAATGCCGGCGCCATCCGCGTAAAATGCAACAACGGTACCAGCTACAACGTGCTGCTCAGCGGTGGGCAAAGCGGCAACACCGCAGCCCGTTACATGCAAAGCGCCGCCAGTCAGCGGGTAAACTACAACCTGTATACCAACAGCGCCCATAGCGTCATTTGGGATAACCTGAACGGGGTGTCGCAAACCGCTAACGGCCAGGATAACTGGTTGCCGGTGTATGGCATGATCCCGGTGCAATCCACCCCGCCGGTCGGCAGCTACACCGATACCGTACAGGTGACCATCAATTGGTAAAGGCAATGCGCATTTCAGCCTGCGGGCTGCTGCTCGGGATGACGGCGGCCCCGGTAATCGGTGACACCGGCGTCAACGACTTGCAAAAGAGCACGCCGTTTACCGTCAATGCGACGGTAGTGAAAGGTTGCGTCTTGGGCAGCGGCAACAGCGATGTCACCACCTTCGGCACCCTCAGCTTTGGTCAGATCTCTTCGTTGGCCAGCAATGTCAGCATCGTTTCCAGCGCTGGGGCCGGTTCAGTGCTGCTACGTTGCAACCCGGGCCTGAGCGTCACGCTGGCGCTTGGCATCGGCAACAACATCACCGGTTCCATCTCCGCAGGGCGCAAACTAAAAAATACCCTGACCACGGAGACGCTGCTTTATCAACTCTACCAGGACAACAACTACTCCACGCCGTGGGGCGATGGCGGCAACGGCGGCACTGCGCAAGTGATCGCCGCCACCGGCAGCACTCAGGAAATAAAAGTTTATGCCCGTTTGTTTTCGGCCAGTACCTTGCCCACCAGTGGCACTTACAACGATACGGTCTTACTGACGGTAACTTATTAAGTATTTTGAATAAGGATTTAGCTATGCGTATCCCCTTCCGTCTGCCGTTGACGGCAGCGCTGCTGTTTGTCGGCCAGCAACAGGCACTGGCCGCAGCGTCGATTCTGATTTGGCCCATCGATCCTGTGATTGAAGATCAACAACCCGCCACGGCGCTGTGGTTGGAAAACCGCGACACTAAACCGGTCTATATGCAGGTGCGGGTGCTTGGCTGGAGGCAAATCGACGGCAAAGACGATTACAGTAACCAGAGCGAGGTGATCGCCAGCCCGCCGGTCGCTTCGATAGCGCCGGGCAAGCGCCAACTGATCCGGCTGATTAAGCAGACCCCGCCGCCCGCAGGCCAGGAACGCGCCTACCGCATTCTGATTGATGAAGTACCGGTAAAAGAAAACGACAGTTCATCCACGCCCGCCGGCGCCCAGATGGGGTTGAAATTCCAGATGCGTTATTCCGTGCCGCTGTTTGTCAGCGGCCAGGGCGTCTGGACCAAGCCGGATTCTGAAAAACCGCGCGACTACGCCACCGCCAACCAACCGCAACTCAGCTACCGGCTATTGCAGCAAAGCAGCCAACGTTGGCTGGAGGTGCGTAATCAGGGCATCGTGCACGCGCGCATCTCCAAAGTGACGATACAGGGAAAAACGCTCAATGCCGGACTGATGGGTTACGTGTTGCCCGGTTCGCAAATGCGCTTTGCCGTACCGCCTTCAGGCAGTTTCAGCAGCGGTAAACTGCAGGCCACGGTCAATGACAATAAACAACCGATAACCTTCTCGTCTTACTGAGTTTCACATGCGGTTAACAGGGACGCCGTCACTCAGGAGCAACGGATTCGGGCTGAAGCCGTTGGCATTCGCCATACTCTGCGCGGTGGCCACGCCGTGGGCGCCGCTGGCGCACGCCGATGATTTGCCGCCGCCGCCCAGCGCCATCAGCATGCCGGATACCACCCTGTATCTGGAGCCGGTGGTCAATGGCCGCCAGACCGGCAAAGTGGTGCCGGTGAACTACCGTGGCGGCCACTATTACCTCACGCCGCAGCAATTGATCGACGCCGGTCTGCCGGTGGCGGACAAGCAGGCAAAAGAAATTGCGGTCGATCTGTTGAAGCAGGTGGATGTCACTTACAGCGGCGAAACCCAGCAATTGCTGATCAACATCCCCAACGACTGGCTGCCCAAACAAAAATTCAACGCGCAGAATCCGCTGGATCGCCTGCCGGCGCAAAGCAGCCTCGGCCTGCTGTTCAATTACGACGTTTACGCCAGCCAAAGCAACGTCAACGGCCAGCCGGGCTACCTTTCCGCCTGGAGCGAACAGCGGCTGTTTGACGGTTTTGGCGTGGTGGCGAACACCGGCATTTTCCGTGGAAGCTTTAACCGATCCAGCAGCGATAGCCAGGAGAGCCGTTATATTCGCTACGACAGCCAGTGGCGTTACACGGATGATGAGCGTCTGCTCAGCTATACCGCCGGCGATCTCACCACCGGTTCACTGCCCTGGAGCAGCGCCGTGCGTATTGGCGGCATCCAACTGGCGCGTAATTTTACCGCCCGCCCAGACCTGATCACCTATCCGCTGCCGCAGTTTTCCGGCCAGGCGGCGGTGCCCAGCAGCGTCGACCTGTATATCAACAGCTATAAAAACAGCACCACCAGCGTCAATCCCGGCCCCTTCACCCTGGATACGGTGCCGTACATCAACGGTGCCGGCGAGGCCAGAGTGGTCACCACCGACGCTCTTGGCCGCCAGGTCAGCACCCTGGTGCCGTTTTATGTCGCCAGCAACCTGTTGCAGGCCGGCATGAGCGACTTTAGCCTGTCCACTGGTGCCCTGCGCCGCAATTATGGTTTGAATTCAGCCGATTACGGCCAGTGGGTTGCAACCGGCAGCGGGCGTTACGGCGTCACGGATTGGTTGACGATGGAAGGCCGCGCCGAAGCGGCGGCGGAACTGGCGGTGGGCGGTGCAGGTGCCGATATCCGCCTCGGCCAGTGGGGCGTGCTCAACGCGTCGTACAGCTACAGCCAGGCCGGCGACAGCGCGTTTAACGATTATCGCCCTTCGCGGCAGATGAGCTATTACGATCCGCTGACCGGCAAATCGCTGCCGCAGCCCGATCAACAGCCGGTCTACCAATATACCCGTAACCGGGGCGATCAAAGCAGCATCGGCTACACCTACAGCAACCGGTATTTCAGCCTCAATGCCCAGCGCGTCCTGCGTAGCGCGGGCTTTGGTGATATTTCGGTGTATAAAAGCGACTACCGCCTGAGCCGCCGTACCGATCAACTCACCGGCAGCCTCGGCCTTGGCCGCGCCGGCAGCATTGGCGCCGGCTATTTCGACGTGCGTGACGCTATCGGCACGCGCACCCGGCTGGTCAACTTCTCCTACAGCCTGTCGTTATGGCGTAACATGAGCCTGTATGCCTCGGTCAACCGGGAGATCGGCAACAGCGGTTACAGCACCCAGCTACAGCTCTCCATTCCCTTCGACAGTTGGGGCACCGCCAGCGTCAGCGCTTCCCGCGACAACAACAATCGGTGGAGCGAACGCGTCAGCTACAGCCGCGCCGCACCGACCGACGGCGGCCTGGGCTGGAACCTGGCCTACGCGGACGGACAAGACAGCAACAGCTACCGTCAGGCCGACATGACCTGGCGTACCCGCTTGCTCGAGGCCCGCGCCGGGATGTACGGCAACAGCGATGACTATACCCGCTGGGGAGAAGTGAGCGGTTCGCTGGTCATGATGAAAAGCGATCTCTACGCCACCAACACCATCAACGACGCCTTCGCACTGGTCTCAACCCAGGGCTATCCGGACATTCCGGTGCGCTATGAAAATCAGTTGATCGGCGTGACCAACGCCAAAGGCTATCTGCTGGTGCCGACCGTGACCTCGTATTACCACGCCAAATTCCAGATCGACCCGCTCAATTTGCCTGCGGACGTTGCCATTCCTACCGTCGAGAAAACCGTGGCGATCCGCGATCACAGCGGTTTCCTGGTCGATTTTCCGGTCCAGCAGATCGCCGCCGCCGACGTCAAACTGGTCGATGCGCAAGGCAAACCGCTGGCCAACGGCAGTGAGGTTGCGGTTATCGGCGGCAGTCAACGCAGCTATGTCGGTTGGGACGGCATGGCCTATCTGGATCCGGTGCAGCAGCACAACCGGTTGAGCGTTATCCCCGCAGACGGTGGCGCACCTTGTCAGGCGCAGTTCAGCCTGACAAAAAAGCAGGGCATCCAGAGCATCGGGCCGATCGTTTGCCAGTAACCCATTATGGAGAAAGATATGATTCGGGGATTCAAAGCGATATTACTGACGCTGATGCTGCTGGCAAGCCAGCGGGCGTTGGCTGACTGCGCCACCACCAATGGCAGCGTGACACTGCCTGGCGGCAGCTCTTTTACCGTCTACAACGGCCAGATCAGCGCCCAGGGCACCGCTGGGTTGAACTGCACCGGCCTCGGTCTGTCGTTGCTGTCGCAAAACACCGTAACGGTGAAAATCACCTCGACCACCCACAATATGGCGATAGCCAACACCGACGGTTCCGGCGATCAAATTCCTTACCTGATTTACCCCGATTCAAATTACCAATACGCGTATAGCGTCGGGCAAACCATCGATTACAGCTCATTGAACCTGCTGTCGCTGATCCTCATCTCCTCCAACGTCAATTTCCCGCTGTATGTCAGGACCACCGCCGGCGCTAACGTGCGTTCCGGCACCTATACCGATACCGTCAATCTGACCTGGAACTATCACATCTGCGGCCTGGGCGTGCTCGGTCTGTGTATCTGGTGGGACGGCGTCGACAAGCTCAGTACCGTGACCATTACCGCCGTGATCACCAAAGACTGCCTGATTGGCACCGCGCAGAACGTCAATTTTGGCAGCATGGCGCTGGTGGGCCAGTTTAACCCGGTGAACCAGAGCATCACCCTTACCTGCACCAAAACCGAGGGTTACAACACCTATTTCACCAACGGCAATAACCCGGTCACCGGCTGGCGGCAGATGAAAAACGGCACCAGCAATTTTATGCAGTATCAAATTTACCTGCCCAATACCACCACCGTCTGGGACAGCACCAACAAACAAAGCGGTGCCGGTACCGGCCTGGCGCAGAGCATTCCCTATCTGGCGGTGATTAACTCTGCGCAAACCGAAAAGCCGGTCGGCGCCTATCAGGACAATCTCAGCTTTGTCGTGGAATATTAGCCTTATGCGCTAGTCGCTTGCGGCTATTGTTGCCAGTTTGTATTTTTTATGTGGCATTTTTTGCTCATTTGGCTATGCTCATAGAGGTGACCCTAACTGGTCATACCTCATACCAGAAGATCGAGCAAGGAGTTCCAATGGGCAAAACCGTGGTAAAAATAGGCAGTTTTGAGGTTGATGATGCGCATTTGTCCTCCTCGTCCGAGCAGGCCGGCACGCTGACCATCCCCTGTAAGTCGGATCCCGACCTGTGCATGCAATTAGACGGTTGGGATGAACAGACCAGCATTCCGGCGACGCTGGATGGCAAGCATTCGCTGCTGTTTAAGCAGCATTACGATCGGCAATCCGATGCCTGGGTGATGCGGCTGGCATGAACAACGATGAACTGAAAAACGCGCCGTGTACCGCAAGGAACACGGCGCGTTTTTTATGTGATGGCGATACCGCGACCGGCGAAGAAACGGCCAAAACGGCTCAGCGGCAGCGTTACCTGTTGGCGCGTGGCTTGGCTGTCACCGGAAGGATTGTGAAAGGTCACGTTCTCGGCCTCAACCGCGGTGACCAGCACCAGATGGCCTCCCCGCTGCGGCGGGTGCCGATCAGGCTGGCGAATGCCTGGGTGCACCGAAGCCATAAAATAACGTCGCTGCGCCAGCAATTGCGGCAACGCCTCCACGTCGAGGCCGACCCGCACCTCGGCGTCCAACGCAAACTGCTCACGCACATAGTCGACAAAGGGCGCGTAAATCAGCCCTTTGATACGTTCGCCTTCACGCACATAGGCGCCGTACGGCAGGCTGCGGCGCGCCAGCTCCAACACCGGCGGCGCATCGCCGTCACGGTGGCTCAGGACCATTTTCAGGCAGGCCATGCCGCAAACGTGATTGGCCCATTCGATATATTCCGCCCGATCGCGCGCTCCGCTGCGCGCCCAATTGACGTCTTGCGCCAATGTCGCACGCCCGGCAATCAGATCGGCCGCCAGTTCAGGCGTCGCCCATTGGCAAACGTAGGGGACCGCGTTCGTCAAATCAGAAAGTCTCTATCACTTTGAAATTCATCAGCACCAGCGTCATATCCGGCGAAAACAGGTCGTACTCTTCAAAGAAACTCTGCAGCTCTTTACGCCAGTAAGCCAATGAACGATCGCCTTCCCCTTCGGCATAGGCATGCGCTTCATCAACCTGATCGTAGGTTTTCATCTCCACGGTGGTCAGTTCTACCGCACAGATCGGAACATTTTTACCGTCAACGACCACAAACACGTCGCCGGCCAGCGGGATACCTTCCCCGTCAAGATTGGAACAGGTGGCGGTCTTGGTGCCATTGAGGATCAGCTTGACCACATCATCAGCCTGCTGCTCGGTGTTGCCGAACGCCCAACGCTCGGTGTTCTCATATTTCTTTGGAATTGCGTCTGCCATTGCCTTACCTTATTAAATGAATCATTGTGCAGAGAGAATAGTACAACGTATTCCCCGCCGCCTGCACCTGCCGAATTCACCGCACGGCGACGCAAACCCATACCATTTACAGGCTTTTTACGGTAAATCTCTGTGCCTGAGCCGGGACAACAGGCATACTGTGGACGACATCCACACCATGGCTTACGGCCAGGCGGTAACATGAAAAATGACGACAAAGACCCCGATGACACCTTCAGTGACTTATTAAAAGTCATTGCGCTGGTCGTGATTGCTCTCTTTGTTATCGGCGGCTGGTATTTCAGCTGATCAATAGAACAGGAGATCACCTTGGCAACCAAACGCATGCGCACCAAGCACTGGAAGATGTTTTTGATTTTGTTGTTAATCTGCGTCGCCCTATTGTTATTGCGCTGGGCGGCAATGGTCTTCGGTTAACGCCAACCGAACGCCGGCGCTATTTTCAGTTACGCCGTTCGCCCGGCGTTTTAGCCACCGGCTCCAGCAGCTCTCGCAGATAGGCTATTCGCGCCTCTCCCTGCGGCAACCACAGACGGCACAACCGATTTTGCACTTCTGCCCGCCGGCTCAGGCGATAGTATTCCGCCAGTTGATCGACCAGTTTCATCACGCACCCTCCAGATATTCGACAAGCTAAGTATTGGGCGAAAAAACCAGAAGAAACACTGATGCCTTATTTTTTATGCTTCCGGTTTTAGCGTTGTGCGACCGGTGCAGTGGCGGACCCCGGGCCCAACTGCTACATTGACCAAAAATCACCCAGCCGAGGTAAACGATGATGTTCTCGGAGCAGGAGATAAAACCCGTGTGGGATGAAGTCGCCCGTTTGATCGGTGACAGCGTGATGCAACTGCGCCATCGCGGCGAGGTGTTATCGGTAGAAACGCTGGCGAAGCACCTGGCGCGGCAGTTGGCTGAAAGCAACGATATCGAACGCCGGATCCTGATCGGTGCGGCGATCAACATGCTGAAAGATGGAAAGTGAATCGCCAACCGGAATGGTTGGCGATTCGGCAGAAGCCCGAGGTATGCAAGCCCGGCCTTCTGAGCGCTACTATGTCAGGCTGACCCGATGAAATTAATAGGAATTATCGCGTTTTTGCCAAAAATTACTCTTTTTGTTGCCTTGGCCTATCAACAGCAAAATAAAAAACCGGAGGAATCACCCCCGGCTATCCATCATGAATGTTGGGCTCAGATTAACCAACCCAGCAATAAGGTCGCGCCAATCACCGTCGAAGCACCGCCAATGCGCGTGGCAATTTGCGCGAACGGCATCAGCCCCATGCGGTTGGACGCGGAGAGGATCGCCACGTCGCCGGTACCGCCCAGCCCGCTGTGGCAGCAGGTGACGATCGCCGCTTCAATCGGGTACATTTTCAGGTAAGGCGCAATCAGGAAGCTCACCACACCCATCGACAACACCACCGAACCGCAGACCACCACATAGCCCACCGAAAACACCGCCACCACACTTTCCAAGGGGACATACAGCATGCCCAGGCCAATCATCAGCGGCCACACCAGCGCGGTGGAAACGAACTTGTAAAAACTGTGCGCGCCGGTTTCCATTGAGACCGGGATCACCCGGCAATATTTGCACAGGACGGCAAACAGAATCATCAGCACCGGGCCGGGAATATGCACAATGTGTTCAAACAGGCCGCCAACGATAAAGAAGGCGCAAATCACCAGCAGCCCACCGCCCATCAGTTGGAAATCGACAGTGCCGTTGGTTTCCTTGATGGCGAACACCGCGTTTTCCTGCGCCGAGCGGATCAGCATGCCTTCCCCGCTCAGCGCTTTGCGCTGCAGGCCGATACGCGCCAGTACCCCAGCCGCGACGATAGCGAAGATATTGCCCAACACCGCCGCCGGTGCCAGTTGCGCCACGTAAACGTCCGGTGTCGATCCCAAAATGGCGGAATACGCCAGCGACAGTGGCAAGATACCTTCACCTATGCCGCCACCGATGATTGGCACGATGATAAAGAAGAAGGTGTGGTAGAAGGTAAAGCCAAACAGCTTGCCCACCAGCAACCCGGTGACGACCGCCGTTACCGTGCCGACCACTAAAGGTACGAACATGCGAATCATGCCCTGGATCAGGATCACCCGGTTCATGCCGAGTATGCTGCCCACCACCAGACTGGCGATAACGAAGTACAGCAGGTTGGCTTCTTTCATCAGCAGATGGACAGTGCCCATCACGTTAGGCTGGAAGACGTTAAAGTAAACCAGAACCGAAGGCACCATCAGGCATAAAATGGCCGGGCCGCCGATATCCCGCAACACGGGAATACTTTTGCCTAAATGCGCCAGCGCAAAACCCAGCGTCATAATCACCGCCAGGCCGCCGATCATATTTTTCGGCAAGAAGTTGGCGTAGGCCGACACGGTAACAATGGCGCAAATAGTGATAAACAACGCGACCGGAACCGCGCCGATATCCATTTGTCGAATTTGATTAATTAATCCTGATGAATCAGGGAGTGGCGTATTTTTTTCACAGGCAACTTCTGCATTTATCTGTTTCATTATTCACCCTGCTGACAAGTGTTCGGTGCGGAACGGTTCGCCTGACCACAAGCGAAGAACGTTATCAAACAAAAACAACTGTTTATCATAAATTTTATTGCGTATTTTCGTTTTTTAATAATGGAAAAAACAGTGGACAGCTCAGACAATATGATAAAAAATAAAAATACAAAACTAAATTGCGTCGCGTTAATTCAATATTGTGAGCCCCAACCAATGTTGGTTTTAATTAATTATCGTCAGCGTTTTGTAATTAAATTAATCAGGTCAAAATTCGCTGCTATGCTATAGATGGAAGTAAAAATCCGTGCGTTTATTAATGAGAACCGGAGCAGTAATTAGCTGAATCCGGTCAGCTGTACCCGAGCTTCTTCTCTGTACGCGGCACCGTGCGGGAGTGAGGCACATAATATATGCCGTATGGCTTTCATCTTTGCCAATGCCCCGGCTTGAAAGGCTACGGACATAGAACCGATAAGGAAGTAGATATGTCTTCAACCGCTGTTACCCCACAAACGCTGGCCCGCTACGGTATCCATCAGGCTACCGAGATCGTCTATAACCCAAGTTACGAACAACTGTTTATCGAGGAAACCCGCGCCGACCTGCCGGCACTGGAACGCGGTACGCTGACCCGGCTTGGCGCAGTTAACGTCGATACCGGCGAATTCACCGGCCGCTCGCCGAAAGACAAATACATCGTCCGTGACGACACCACGCGCGATACCGTCTGGTGGTCCGATAACGGCACCGGCAAAAACGACAACCAACCGCTGTCGCCGGAAGTCTGGCAGCACCTGAAAACCCTGGTGGGCAATCAGCTCTCCGGCAAACGCCTGTTCGTGGTGGATGCATTCTGCGGCGCCAATGCCGATACCCGCCTGAAGGTGCGTTTCATTACCGAAGTGGCCTGGCAGGCGCACTTCGTCAAGAACATGTTTATTCGCCCGAGCGAAGCCGAACTGGTCGATTTCGAACCGGACTTCGTGGTGATGAACGGCGCCAAATGCACCAACCCGGACTGGCAACAGCAGGGGCTGCATTCAGAGAACTTCGTCGCCTTCAACCTGACCGAACGCATTCAGTTGATCGGTGGCACTTGGTACGGCGGCGAAATGAAAAAGGGTCTGTTCTCCATCATGAACTACCTGCTGCCGTTGCAAGGCATTGCCTCCATGCACTGCTCGGCCAACGTCGGCGAACAGGGTGACGTGGCGATATTCTTTGGCCTGTCCGGCACCGGCAAAACCACCCTCTCCACCGATCCCAAGCGCCAGTTGATCGGTGACGACGAACACGGCTGGGATGACGACGGCGTGTTCAACTTTGAAGGCGGCTGTTATGCGAAGACCATCAAGCTCTCGCAGCAGGCCGAGCCGGAAATTTATCAGGCAATTCGTCGCGATGCGCTGCTGGAAAACGTGCAGGTGCTGGCAGACGGCAGCATTGATTTCGATGACGCCGGCAAGACCGAGAATACCCGCGTCTCCTACCCGATCGACCACATCGAAAATATCGTCAAGCCGGTGTCCAAGGCCGGCCACGCCAAGAAGATCATCTTCCTGACGGCGGATGCTTTCGGGGTTCTGCCACCGGTTTCTCGCCTGACGCCGGAACAAACCCAATATCACTTCCTGTCCGGCTTTACCGCCAAACTGGCCGGTACCGAACGCGGCATCACCACGCCAACCCCCACCTTCTCCGCCTGTTTCGGCGCCGCATTCCTGACGCTGCACCCGACGCAGTACGCCGAAGTGCTGGTGAAACGCATGGAAGCGGCCGGTGCTCAGGCCTATCTGGTGAATACCGGCTGGAACGGCAGCGGCAAGCGTATCTCCATCAAGGACACCCGCGGCATTATCGATTCGATTTTGAACGGCGAGATTGAGCACGCCGAGACCTTCACCTTGCCGATCTTCGGCCTGGCGGTCCCGACGGCGCTGCCGGGCGTTGACCCTTCGATCCTCGATCCGCGCAAAACCTACGCCGACGAATCGCTGTGGCAGGAAAAAGCGCAGGATTTGGCACAGCGCTTTATCGATAACTTCGCTAAATACACTGTGACTCCGGCAGGCGAAAAGTTGGTGAACGCCGGGCCGAAACTGTAAACACTCCCTGTTTTATCCGGGCGCCTGAAGGCGCCCTTTTTATTTCCATGCCCCGTCCTGAAGGGGTGACCAACAGGGCGATGGCCAGCAGATAACAGACTGCGCTCATCTTTCTCCTCCTTACCGGGCCGACTCAAGCGGCAGAAACGTCTCAGCAAAAAGGGGGGATCGGTCAACGTGAGTGGACCGGTGACATTTATCGATTCCGCGCAGCCATGGCATCCCGTACTAACCCCGGCAGCATCAGCGTCAACGCCGCCGTAATGCGAGTGTCGATGTCGCTGCCCGGCGGCAACAGTCCAAGCGCCATCTGGCGCAAGGGTTCGGCCATCACCATCGCCAGCAGCAGATCGCTGGTCTGCGCACAGTCCAACTCACGTAACCAGCCGTGCCGTTGTTGGCGCTGCAGCCAGTCCGCCACAATGGCCCGACCGCGTTCAATGCCGTTACGCTGATAGGCCGCCAACAGGGCTTCCCGCCCAGGAAACTCGCTCTGCAACAGGCGAAAGACCCCCACCGCCTGCACGCTCAGCACGTGATGCGCAATGGCGCGCAAACCCTGCTCAAGCAGCGGCTGCACCTCTGCCGCCCGCTGCGCATCCTGTTCAAACGCCGGCCGAAAAGCGTCGGTCCAGCTGGCTATCGCCTGCATCACCAGCGCATCGCGGTTCTCGGCAAAACGGTACAGGGTTTTCTTGGCCATACCGGCCCGTTTCGCCACCGCGTCCACGGTGGTGGCGGCATACCCCTGCGTCAGCAACAGCGCCAGAGTGGCCTCAACCGCCGCCGCGCGCAGCTCCGCCTCCGGGGCCGAAGGCCTTCCACGCGAGCGCGGTGCGGCATCCTTTTCATTTGCCATGATAGTTCCTCGAAATCGTTGACAGAGACAGCATACCGGCATAGCTTTAATTAGGAAACAAATATCGTTTCCTAATTTATAAGGATGACCGTTATGACACATCAATCGCTGATGCTCCCTTGGGGCGTTAATGATATCAACGCGTTGCTTAAACCGGAACCGCTGCTGCTGGAGATGGGGCTGACGCGCAGCACCGACGGTTTACTGACCGTGGCGATCCGCACCGATCTGCCCGGCTGCAAGGGCCGCATGCTGGACTGGTGGTTTACCTTTTTTGAGACCACCCAGCACATTCGCTGGTGGCATCCGCACGATCACGTTGAGCACCGCGGCTGGGACAGGCACTGGAAAAAAGGCGAAAGTTACATTGGCGCCAGCATCAACGCGGTTGAATGGCTGGCGGAGTTGCCGCCGGTCCCGGCTCGCCTCAAGTTTCACGCCGCCGAAGATTTTTTTGCCGCGCAACCGCTGCAACAGGCGCGCGACACCCAAGCGTTATCTGCCGCCATTTGCGCCCGCATCGGCTTCGGCGAGCAGGTAGCGCTGGATGACAACGGTGACCCTCGCGACGGTGAAATGCTGCATTTGGCGCGTGACACGCCCTACGGCTGCGTGCTGCGCAGCCGCTTCCTGCTGGGTAAATCCTGTGCGAACGCGCATGACGAGCTGCCGGACGAGATTGGCTTTAATCTGATGCGCCACTGCTATAACGAATTCAGCTATCTGGCGCAGTTCCTGCCGTCGTTGTACTACGCCGAAAATGGTCGTGAGGCGGCGCCGTTACCCTGGTAATGATTAGGCGTAAGCGTTTTATTTTCAGGTGGAATCTCTATAGTTGGGGACGCTCAATCCACAACGGCAAGCAACCGGAGAACCTATGGCAGAACAACAGTATTCAGGCGGCTGCCTCTGTGGCCATATTCGCTTTCAGGCCAGTGGGTATCCGGGCAATCCGCACAGTTGTTCTTGCGAGTACTGCCAGCGGCACTCCGGTGCACCGACGCTGTGCTGGGTGGAGTTTCCCCGCCAGGCCATCAGTTGGGTCGGCGCAGGCGGCATGCCCACACTGTACCGTTCTTCCGACTATTCCAGCCGCGCATTTTGCCCACGCTGCGGCAGCACCCTGGGAGCGGTGGATGATGAGCCGACCATCGCGCTGGTCACCGGCAGTTTCGATCAAAGCGGCCTGCCGGTGCTGCGCCCCACCGCCCACGCCTTCGCCGACGGTTGTCCCCACTGGTGGAAAATCGACGGCATTGTTTGATGCCGCCATCGCCCTTCACACTTCCCGTTGAAAATAATTGATTGTTTTGTCATATGAATTTAGAAGTGGATGACAACAATTCAAACACACGGGAACGGGAATGGACGCACAAACGACGGTTATCGACGCACGCCAGTCGCGCCAGGCATTGCTGGCCGGATCGGTCGGCAACTTTATCGAATGGTATGAATTTGGCGTTTACGGTTTTCTCGCCACCGTCATCGCCGCCAATTTTTTCACTCTGCAGGGTGAAAGTGAAATCACCAGTCTGATCCTCACCTACGCCGCCTTCGCGCTGGCCTTCTTCTGCCGTCCGATCGGCGCGGTGATTTTCGGCCGCATCGGCGACAGGATCGGGCGCCGACCGACGCTGATTGCGGTATTGCTGCTGATGACCCTGGCAACCGCCCTGATCGGCGTGATGCCAACCTATGCCTCTATCGGCGTCGCCGCCCCGTTGCTGCTGACCCTGTTGCGCATGTTTCAGGGGCTGTTCGCCGGCGGCGAATTCGGCGGTGCGGTGTCGCTGATGACCGAGTTCGCGCCCAAGGGCAAGCGTGGGCTGTACGGCGCCTGGCAATCGCTGACCGTGGCGTTCGGGCTGTTGGCCGGTGCCGGGCTGGTGGCGCTGTTGGCCGCGCTGTTGACGCCGGAACAGTTACATGACTGGGGTTGGCGCATTCCCTTCCTGTTGGCGTTGCCGATGGGCGCGGTGGCGTTGTGGCTGCGGCTGAAACTGCAGGAAACGCCGACCTTTAAACAGGCGCAACAAAGCGGCGGCGAAACGGCGCAAGCGCCGGAAGTGAAGCTGGGCGGCATGCTGAAAACCATTCTGATCGGCATTGGCCGCATGATGGGCTGGTCCGCCGCCGGTTACACCTTCCTGGTGGTGATGCCGTCCTACCTGCAAACCTCGCTGCACGCCACCTTCCAGCAGGCGCTGGTGGCCACGGTGCTGGCCAACGTCGGTTTCGCCCTGACCATTCTGCCCGCCGGCATTCTCAGCGATAAGCTGGGGCGCAAAGTGGTGATGCTGGCGGCGGTCATCGCGGTGATCCTGTTTACCTTCCCGCTGCTGCACCTGCTGCAAGACCCGCAAAGCTCGCTGCTGGCCAAAGGCATCGCAGTATTGATCGCCGGTGCGGTGGTCGGGATGCTGGCCGGCCCCGGCCCGGCGATGCTGGCAGAGATGTTCCCGACCAAAGTGCGCTACACCGGTCTGGGGCTGGCCTACTCGTTGTCCAACGCGGTATTTTCCGGTTCAGCGGGGTTAATCATCACCGGTTTGATCAAGCAGACCGGCAACCTCGATATCCCGGCTTACTACGTGGTCGCCACCTCGGTGATCAGCCTGTTCGCTCTGATGACCCTGCGACGCGACGATCATCTGCGCTCGCTGAACGCGCGTTAATCTTGAAGGGGCGCATAGCGCCCCAAGTTCGAACCGCTGCGCAATTTTTGTGCGCCGTTCTAGTGCATCCCTCCAGCCACCGTTTCAACGCCCCTCTCGCCCCGTCAGCAAAATGACTGATTATTTATAGTTATTAATAAGTTGAAAAATAATTCCCGCCACTATTCGCAGTTGGCCCTTAACTTGCTCCGCCTTGTATATACATGGACGGACATTACCGACACGGACATCACTATTACTCACCAGTGCGAAAGACGAGGTTCCCCCATGAAGCAACCCATAAAAACGCTGCAAAAAATGCTCGCCACCGCCTGCTGCCTCAGCATGCTTGCCGCCCCGGCATTCGCCGCCGAGACACCTCTGACCAAGCCGGAGGCCGGCACCTTCAAAATGGGCATTGAGCCCTGGTTGGGCTACGGTCAGTGGCACGTAGCCAATAGCCTTGAGCTGTTCAAACAACAGGGGCTGGACAAGGTGGATATCATCAACTTCGCCGAAGATAAAGACATCAACGCCGCACTGGCCAGCGGCCAGATCGATGCCGCCAATATCGCCACCCACACCGCTATGGGCATGGTGTCCGCCGGTCTGCCGGTCAAAATCGTGCTGCTGCTTGATCAAAGCCAAACCGCCGACGCGTTGATTGTCGGCCCAGGCATCAAAACGCTGAGCGATCTGAAAGGCAAACAGGTGGCATACGAAGAAGGCACCACCAGCGACATCCTGCTGCACAGCGCCCTCGCCTCCGCCGGAATGAAATGGAGTGACATAGTGCCAGTGCCGATGCCAGCCGACGCCGCAGGCAGTGCGCTGATCGCCAAACGCGTCAGCGCCGCCGTCACCTACGAACCTTACCTGAGCATGGCGAAGAAACAGGATGCCGACGTAAAAATGCTGTACAGCGGCGAGTCCGATCCGGGCCTGATCAGCGACGTGCTGGTGGTACGCGACGAGGTGATCAAGTCCAGGCCGGGCCAGGTCGCCGCCATGATTAAAAGCTGGGATGCCGCGTTACGGCATTATCAACACAACACTGCGGCGGACCGGGCAATCATCGCCAAACAGGTTGGCGCCAGCCCGGCCGATCTGGCCAGCGCGTTTGACGGCGTGAAGTACTACTCGCTGGCGGAAAACAAGCAGGTCCTGAGCGAGCACTTCGCCAAACACACCTTCGCCCACGTGCTGAAAGCGGCCACAGAAGCCAAGCTGGTGAGCAAACCGGTCACGCCGGAAAATCTCATCGACGCGCGATTCGTTAACGGTCTGTAAGCCGGATTAGCGCCGGCCGGCAGTTTATGACCGGCGCAAAGCCCCATCAGAGGAAAGACCCGATGAGCTCGATAAAACTGGATGCGCCTAACGCGCGCACGCATCTGAACAACGCCCCACCGTCAGGGCGGCGCAGGCGCAAGCCGCTTGGGCTGATGGTGATCGGCAAAACGCCGTCGCGCGGGCTGTTCGTCGCCATCGCCATGGCCGTGTTCGCGCTGCTGCTGCTGAGCTGGTGGCTGGCAACCCGCAGCGGCGCGGTACCGGCGATCTTTATGCCCACGCTGGACGGCGTATGGCGCCGCATGGTCAGCCTGGCGCAGGACGGCACGCTGTGGAGCGATATTCGCAGCAGCCTGTACCGCATCTCGGTGGCCTTCCTGATTTCGTCGGTGATGTCCATTGTCATCGGCGTATTGGCCGGCTGTTACGGTTTTTTCAAAGCGGTCACCGAACCGCTGGTGGATTTTGTCCGCTATATGCCGGTGGTGGCCTTTGTGCCGCTGACCATTTTGTGGACCGGCACCGATGACGTACAGAAATTCCTGATCATCTGGATCGGTACCTTCTTTCAACAGGTACTGATGGTGATCGACACCGTAAAGCGCGTGCCGGGGGATTTTGTCGGACTGGGACGCACGCTCGGCATGCCGGACCGCAATATCCTGTTCAAGATCGTGCTGCCCAGCGCGCTGCCGGGCATCTGGGATGCGTTGCGCATCAGCCTCGGTTGGGCCTGGACCTGGCTGGTGCTGGCGGAGCTGGTGGCCTCCACCTCAGGGCTGGGCTACCGCATCGTGGTGTCGCAGCGCTTTTTCCAGACCGACACCATTATCGGCTACATCCTGCTGCTGGGGCTGCTTGGGCTGATCACCGATCAACTGATGCGCGCCGCCGAGCGCGTGTTGTTCCGCTACAACGCGAGGCGTAAATAATGGCGACCCTAACCCTAAACGGTCTGAACAAAAGCTTTCAGGTCGGTAAGCGATCGCGTCAGGTATTGCATGACATCGATCTGACGCTGCACGACAACGAGTTTGTCTCTGTGGTCGGCAGTTCCGGCTGCGGCAAAAGCACCCTGCTGTCGATCGCCGCCGGGCTGGAGGATTTCGACAGCGGCAGCGTGCGCGTTGACGGCGTGGACATTCGTGGGCCGGGCATCGATCGCGGCGTGGTGTTTCAGTCTTATACCCTGCTGCCGTGGCTGACCGCCCGCCAGAATATTGAATTCGCCCTGAAGGCGGCGGGCTATGGCCGCGGCGAATGCCGTGACATCGCCGGCGACCACCTGGCGCTGGTCAAGCTGACCGAATTCGCCGATGCCTATCCCAACGAACTGTCCGGCGGCATGAAACAGCGGGTGGCGATTGCCCGTGCGCTGTCCTACCGGCCAAAAATCCTGCTGATGGATGAACCCTTCGGCGCGCTCGACGCCATGACGCGCCACCAGATGCAGCTGTTGCTGACGCGCATCTGGGAAACCCATCGCCTGACGGTGATGTTTGTCACCCACGATATCGAAGAGGCGGTGTACCTGTCGGACCGCATCGTGGTGATGGGGCCGGGCAAAATCAATACCACCTTTCAGGTCGATCTGCCGCGCCCGCGCAGCGAAGAAGTGAGCGGTGACGCACGCTATATCGATCTGCAACGTCAGGTTCTGAAATCTATCCGGGAACAGGCTTCCCAACACGAATTAGCTTAGGAGCATCCCCATGTCGCACACAGTGACCTTTCACGATCTCAGCCACAGCCGGCAATTGCCGGAAGCCCTGTTCCAACGCACCGAAGCCGACTTGTCGTTCTTTATCGAACGGGTGCAGCCGATTATCGCGGCGGTACGCAGTGAAGGCGATGCCGCGCTACAGCGCTTCGCACGGGAATTCGATGGCGTGCAGGCCGAGCGCATGTCGATTCGCGTCGAACAAAGCGAGTTCGACGACGCCATGGCGCGGCTGGATCCCGCCGTCACCGCCGCTATCGCCTATGCCGCCGGCAATATCCGTGCGTTTCATGAAGCGCAGAAACCGGAAGAAATGTGGTTGAAAGAGATGCAGCCCGGCGCTTTTGCCGGCGATCGTCATCTGCCGATCGATTCCGTGGCCTGCTATGTGCCGCGCGGCAAAGGTTCGTTCCCCAGCGTGCTGCTGATGACGGCGATCCCGGCTCTGGTGGCGGGCGTACCCCGGCCGGTGGTGATCACCCCGCCCGGCCCGGATGGCAGAGTCGACGATGCCACGCTGGTGGCGGCGCAGTTGGTCGGCATCCGCGAAATTTACAAGTGCGGCGGCGCGCAAGGGGTAGCGGCAGTGGCTTATGGCACTGAGACGGTGCCAAAGTGCCTGAAGATCGTCGGCCCCGGCAGCCCCTGGGTGGTGGCCGCCAAACGCCAGTTGGCGCAGTTGATCGATCCCGGCGTGCCGGCCGGCCCCAGCGAAAGCATTATTTTGGCCGATGACAGCGCCAACGGTGCACTGGCGGCGTTGGACTTGATCATTGAATCGGAACATGGCCCGGACTCCTCCGCCTGGCTGGTGACCTCCAGCCGCCGGGTAGCCGAACAGGCGATCGCCGCGCTGCCGGGTTACTGGGCGCAGCTTGACGAGAAACGCGCCGGCTTCTCGCAAAGCGTGCTGTGCGGTGCCCACGGCGGTGTGGTGCTGACGCAGGACTTCGCCGCCGCAGTAGCCTTTGTTAACGGCTACGCACCGGAGCACCTGGAGATCCTGGCGGAAGAGCCGCTGGCGGTGATGGGCCAAATTCGCAACGCCGGTGAAATCCTGCTGGGCAATTACACCCCGGTGACGTTAGGCAACTTTGTGCTCGGCCCCAATGCGGTGCTGCCGACCAATGGCGCCGCCAAAGTGGCCGGGCCGCTGTCGGTATTCGACTACATGAAGCGTATTTCGGTGGGTTATGTCACCCGCAGCGGCTACGACGCGTTGGCGGAAAAGGCGCACGGGTTTGCCCTGTATGAAGGCTTCCCCGCACACGCGCTGGCGGTGTCACCGCTGCGTAAAACCCTGCTCGATCGTCAGTCCTGAACAGGCAGTGAGGTTACGATGACCGATAATCCTATTCCCCGCACCGCCCGAGGCGAACCCTTGGCGGCGCAGGCCAGAGCGCTGACCCACGCCGGCGAATGGCGGCAGGCGGCGGACAAACTGCGCCAACTGGTGCTGGAGATCACCGGAGTGGCGGTGGGCGAGTTGAGCATCAACCGCGATCAGTACAGCCTGAACTCGCTGAACGGCCAGTTGCAATTGGCCGACGGCCGCGGCCTGTTCTTTAAATATCACCACGAGGAAGGCGAAGACCACACCATCGAGGAGTATTACAACGCCGAGCTGCTGCGCAACAACGGTTTTCGCGTCGATGTGCCGCTGTATGCCTGCGGCGAGCCGGGGCGGCAGATCCTGCTGTACCGGTTGCGCCACGACCGGCGGCTGGCCGACGTGTGCCGCGAGATCGAACTGCAACAGAGCTGGCCGCAGATGGCCCCGGTGGTCGATGCCCAGCACCGTGCCGATGCGGAGATCCTGCGGATGACGCTGCCGACGCTGAAAATCGGCCAGCCTGCGGCGGTGGCGCGCGAGCCGATCCACCAGCTGTTTCATCACCGGTTGGTCAGCCCTGGCGCCACACCGGGATTGGGCGGCCGGGTGGCGCAGTTCTACGTAGGCAAAACCTTCCAACTGGCGCAGCAAGCGTTGAGCTGGGCGCAATTGCAAAACCTCCAGTGGGAAATCAACGGCGTGCGCTATCGCCATACGCTGGGTGAACTGCTGTTGCAGGCCGGTGAACTGTTGGCCCCGGCCGAACTGGCGCAGCACGGCGTGGTGATCGCCCACGGCGACGCGCACAACGCCAACGTATGGTACGAAACCGATCGCCCGCCGCCGCAGTTGGTCAGTTTCGATCCGGCCTTCGCCGGGCGCAATATCCCGGCGCTGCTGGCGGAGATCAAAGCGACTTTCCACAATATTTTCGCTCACCCGTTCTGGCTGTACGAACCGCAGCGCTGCGCGACGCATTACCGGGTGGCAGCCCGGCTGGAGGGGCAACGGCTGATCGTCGAGCATGACTGGCAGTTGACGCCATTGCGCGCCGCCTTCCTGCAGGACAAAGGTGCGCTGTACTGGCGGCCATTGCTCAGCGAACTGACGACGCGCGGCTGGTTGCCGCATAACTGGCGGCGGTTGATGCGGCTGGCGCTGTTCTGCTGCCCGACGCTGGTGCTCGATCTGCGCGCCGGCGGCGGCAGCGGCCATACGCCGGAAAGCTCGGCGCTGGGATTTGCCATCGCCATGATGCTGGGCAGCGACCCCGTCGACGGCAAGGACGTGGCCAGCCGCTGGTTCACCGCCATCGATCCGCAGTTCGGCGGTGAAGTATGAAAGCCGCACGTTTTTATGGCGTAGGCGACCTGCGCATCGAAGACATCGCCCCGCCGTCCGCCCTGCCCGACGATGCGGTACGCGTGCGGGTGCTGGCCGCCGGTATTTGCGGTTCCGACCTGCATAACTTCCGCACCGGGCAATGGATCGGTCCTCTGCCGGTCACCCCCGGTCATGAGTTCTGCGGCGAAGTGCTGGCGATCGGCAGCGCGGTAAGCCGCTTTGCCGTTGGCGACCGGGTGGTGGCCGACTCACGCGTCGGTTGCGGCCAATGTGCCGCCTGCCAAAGCGGGCGTCACAACCTGTGCCGTTCGCTGGGTTTTGTCGGCGAAGTCTGCGACGGCGGCTTTGCCGAACAGGTGCAGTTGCCGGCCTCACGGCTGCTGCGGGTACCGGATACCCTGCCGGCGGCGATTGCCGCCCTGAGCGAGCCGCTTGGCGTGGCGCTGCGGGTGGTGAATCAGTTGAACCCGCCCCCCGGAGAACCGGTGTTGATCGCCGGTGGCGGCACCATAGGCGGGTTGGTCGCCTTGTTATTGCACCATCTGCGCGGCTGCCCGCTGCTGGTGGCGGAGCCCAACCCGCTGCGGCTGACAAAGCTCAGCCAGGTGCTGCCGTTACAGGCGGTGGAGCTGGATCACGACTTACCGCTGGCGGCAGCCTACGCGGTGGAGGCCACCGGCGTTACCGGGGTATTGAATCAACTGATTAACCTCGTCGCCCCTGGCGGCCGCATTGCCATGGTCGGTCTGTTTCATGGGCAGGCGGCAATCGATGCCAATAGGCTGGTGGAGCGCGAGATTTCGCTAATCGGTTGCAGCGTGTTCGCCGATGAGCAACGCAGCGCCATCAGTCTGTTGCCGCAGTTGGCCGGCGAACTGGCGCACTGGATATCCCGGCCGATCCCTCTCGACGCACTGCCGGATACCTATCGGCAATTGCTGGCGGGGCGCGTCGGAGCGCTGAAAACCCTGGTGGTTCCCTGAGGAGAATTTATGCAAAACACCTATTTACCGCCAGGCCTGGCCCCCTTTTCACTGCTCGGCAAGCGTGCCCTGATCACCGGCGCTACGCGGGGGATTGGACAGGCGCTGGCGATCGGGCTGGCGCAGGCCGGTGCGCAAGTGATCGTCGCCGGACGACAACGCGCCGCGCTGCAAGAGGTGGTGCAACAGCTGAATAACTGGGGAGAACACCCGGAAATGCTGCTGTTGGATGTTCAGGACCCGCCGTCGATTGAAACCGCCTTCGCCACGCTGGCGGGTAAACCGCTGGATATCCTGATCAACAACGCCGGTATCGAACGCCTGTGCCCGTCGCTGGAGGTGGATGAAACGTTGTGGGACAGCATCGTCGGCACCAACCTGAAAGGCGCTTTCTTCTGCGCGCAGGCGGCGGCGCGCCTGATGGTCAAACAGGGCAGCGGCAGCATCATCAACCTGTGCTCATTGACCAGCGAAGTCGGCGTGCCGGGGGCTACCGCCTACGGCGCGTCAAAATCAGGGCTCGCGGGCATGACGCGTGCGCTGGCCAGCGAATGGGCTACCCACGGGATCCGGGTCAACGGCATCGGACCAGGCTATTTTCAGACCGCGATGACCGAGGTGTTTTACCAGGACAACGGTTGGCGCGAGTCAATGCAGAATAAAATCCCGCTAGGCCGCTTTGGCAAGCTGAGCGACCTTACCGGCGCGGCCATTTTCCTCGCAGGCCCGGCGGCATCCTACATCACCGGCCAGATCCTGTATGTCGACGGCGGCTATCTGGCCAGTATCTGAATAAACGCAGGCGCGGGGCGATATCCTGACCCCGCCCTCTCCGGCGCCTTGCATCCATCCAGTGATGACGATCACAACGCAAATATGTTAACGTTAACTTTTGTGATTAACATCGCAATCCCTGACGTTGGTGGCTTTATTTGGCCAAAGGTTAACGTTAACAATAAGGCTGACATCATCTATCAGGGCATCTCACATGAACCGCGAAACAAAAAAATATTATGTGCTTCTAAGCGGCCTGTTGTTTTTCTTCTTCTTTACCTGGTCGGCCAGCTTTTCACTGATCTCCATCTGGCTAAACCAGAAAATCGGCCTGAAAGGCACCGAAACCGGCCTGATCTTCTCGGCCATGTCGATCATGGCGCTGTGCGTGCAGCCACTGTACGGGTTTGTTCAGGACAAACTCGGGTTGCGTAAGCATCTGCTGCTGTTCGTCGGTGTGCTGCTGTTGCTCACCGGGCCGTTCTTTATCTATGTTTACGCCCCGCTGCTGCAAACCAATCTGGTGGCCGGCGCACTGGTTGGCGGCCTGTTCGTCAGCCTGGCGTTCAACGCCGGCATTGGCGCGCTGGAATCCTATACCGAGCGCGTCAGCCGCATCGTCGGCTTCGAGTTCGGCCGGGCGCGCATGTGGGGCTCGCTGGGCTGGGCCAGCGCCACCTTCTTTGCCGGCTTTATCTATAACATCAACCCGAACATCAATTTCTGGATTGCCTCGGCCTCGGCGGCGGTATTCCTGCTGTTGCTGTGGCAGGTGCGAGAGCTGAAACCCAACGCCATGGCCGGGCTGGAATACGGCAAACCGGAAAACCTGAAGTTGCAGGACGCCCTGGCGTTGCTGCGCCTGCCGGGATTCTGGGCGTTGGTGGTGTTCGTGCTCGGCACCAGCATCTACGGCGTCTTCGACCAGCAGTTCCCGGTGTACTTCGCTTCGCAGTTCGCGACCCACGAGGAAGGCAACCGCATGTACGGTTTCCTTAACTCGCTGCAAGTGTTTCTGGAGGCCGGCGGCATGTTCCTGGCGCCGCTGCTGGTCAACCGTATCGGTATCAAGCAAAGCCTGCTGCTGGCCAGCAGCGTGATGGCGTTTCGCATGTTCGGCTCTGGTTTTGCCAATGGCGCGCTGATGATTTCCGCCATGAAACTGCTGCATGCCGTGGAGCTGCCGATTCTGCTGGTAGCCATGTTCAAATACATCACCACCCGCTTTGACAGCCGCCTGTCCTCCACGCTGTACCTGGTGGGCTTCCAGTTTATCAGCCAGATCGTCGCCGGCATTCTGGCACCGCTGGCCGGTCTCGGCTACGACCGCATCGGCTTTGCCGACACCTATTTGCTGATGGGCTGCGCCGTCGCCGGTACCACGCTGGTTTCCTGCTTCCTGCTGCGCGGCGAGACTCCCGCCCGCGCACCTCAATTTCAATCCACGATAAAATCAAGTGAGCCAATCCAATGAACAATGCCTTAGCTCAAGCCGACCATGCGGTCGAAACCCTGCGCGCACAGCGTCAGGACGATTACTACCCGCAGTTTCATCTGGCGCCTGCCGCCTGCTGGATCAACGATCCCAATGGGCTGGTGTACATTAACGGCGTTTATCATGCGTTCTATCAACATCACCCCTACGACGAAAACTGGGGGCCGATGCACTGGGGCCATGCCATCAGCCGGGATCTGGCGCACTGGCAGCACCAGCCGATAGCCCTGGCGCCCGGTGACGACTACGACAAAGACGGCTGTTTCTCCGGCTGCGCAGTAGACGATAACGGCGTGCTGACGCTGATCTACACCGGCCACGTCTGGCTGGACAAAGTGGGCGATGACGATCAGGTGCGCGAGGTACAGTGCCTGGCCACCAGCGAGGACGGCGTACATTTCGTCAAACATGGGCCGGTGCTGGCGCCGCCGGAAGGCATTCAGCATTTCCGCGATCCCAAGGTCTGGCGCGAGAATGACGGCTGGTGGATGGTGGTCGGCGCCAAACAAAACGGCCTCGGGCAGGCACGGCTTTATCGTTCAAAAGATCTGCGCAGTTGGCAATTTGACCGCGTGCTGGACGGCGCGCAGACGCTGCATCAGGGCTATATGTGGGAGTGCCCGGATTTCTTCCCACTCGGCGAAAAACAGGTGCTGCTGTTCTCGCCGCAGGGGCTGGCGGCGCAGGGTTACCGCCACCGTAACCGCTTCCAGAGCGGCTATTTGCTCGGTCACTGGCAGCCGGGCGCCGATTTCAACGTCACTCAACCTTTCTGCGAGCTGGACGCCGGGCATGATTTCTATGCGCCGCAAACTTTCACCGCCGCCGACGGTCGCCGCCTGCTGTTCGCCTGGATGGACATGTGGGAATCGCCGATGCCGAGCAAGGCGCACGGTTGGGCCGGTGCGCTCACCCTGCCCCGCGAACTGACGCTGAATGCCGAAGGCGATGTGCTGATGAACCCGGCGCGGGAGTTGGCGGCGCTGCGCGGCCTGCCGCAGACGTTTGCCGCGGCGCAACTGCGCAACCAACGCCAGCTTCTGGCGGAAAATCTGCAAGAGCTGACGCTGTCGTTGGATCTGGCCGCCAGCGATGCCGAACGCTACGGTATCGCCATTGGCGACGCCGCCCGGTTGTACGTGGACAACCAGGCCCACAGGCTGGTGTTAGAGCGTTTCAGCGAGGAACCGGGTCTGTGCGGTTGCCGCAGCGTGCCGCTGCCGGCGGGCGACACGCTGTCGCTGAACCTGTTTATAGACCGTTCATCGCTGGAAGTGTTCGTCAATCAGGGCGTTGCCTGCCTGACCAGCCGCATCTACCCGACCGATGGCCAGCGCGGCGTGAGCCTGTTTGCCGAAAGCGGCCAGGCGCAGTTTGAAGCGCTACAGGGGTGGGAACTGGCGAGCATCTGGGCCTGATTGCCCTCGTCGCCTGACTGGCAGGGCACGCTTGTCGTGCCCTGTTTCGCTCACATCGATTCGCGCAGCAACAGCGGGCAGGCCACCTTCACCGTCTCGCAGTGATCCAACTGGTTAATCAGATGCAACGCCGCCTGACGGCCCAGTTCGTAATGCGGCAGTTGCACCGTGGTCAACGGCGGCAGGAACAGTTGACCGATGCCGACCATGTTGTCATAGCCCAACACCCCCACCTGCTGCGGGATCTGCCAGCCCTGCGCCAACAGCACCTGATACACCATAAACGCCACCCGATCGTTGCCGCACACCACCACATCGCAATCGCGCCGCCCCGGTGCGAAATGCCGTTCCAGCAAGGCTACGCAATCGCGGTAGCGCTCATCGCCGTCGCTCAAATCAAGGTGATATTGCTTGAGTTGGTCTATGTCACCGCCCGCGTCACGCCAGGCGCGCTCCAACCCGCGACGGCGCAACCCGGCTGCCAGCGTATTTTCCGGCAGATGAATGCACAGCGGCGCACGGTAGCCTTTGGCGATCAACGCGCGTATGGCGTCGTACTGGCCCTGTTCGTCATCCGGAATGTAGCTGGCAACGCTGTTTCCCTGGCTGACGCAGTTGGCCAGCACCAGCTTTTTATCCAGTAACTTGGGCGGCACCGTGACCTGTCGCAGCCCCATGGTGGTGAAAATCACCCCATCCGGCCGATGCGCCAGCAGCAAATCTATGGTGTGTTCGGCGCTGTCGTCGGCGAACAGGTTGACGACAAAGCTGTTCCAACCGTGTTCGCGCGCGGTCTTTTCGATCGACAGGATCATTTCCACCGAGAACGGCGTGGTGGCAGTGTCCAGCGCCAGCACGCCGAGCGTCTGCACCCGGCTGCTGTCGCCGCGAATGCGCCGGGCAGAGAGATCGGGCACGTAATCCAGTTGGTCAATCGCCAGCTTGACGCGCTGGTAGGTGTCTGGCCGCAGTTTACCTGGCTCGTTGATGGCACGGGAAACTGTCATCAGCGACACCCCGGCAAGTTTTGCAACGTCTTTCAGCGAGGCCATGCGCCCTTCTCTGTGTAGGATAGAAAACCAAATAATCCCACAACTTAACGCCGGACTCTACCCCTTGCGCACCTGCTGCCAGATCATGCACCTGCTGCATAGCTCGCGCCAACCGGGTTCAGCGACATATTGGCCCTCTCCGACGCTGCAACCGCCGTGCACCATGCGCGCCAGGAAAGCGATTTTCGCTAAAGCCACCTCGGGTGGCCTTATCCTCTGTCATTCACCGGCCGCAGCAAGTGCGGCCCCAACTCCTGCACGCTGCAACAGCCCAGTTGCGCCAACGTGCGGTCGATTTCTTCGCTGAAAATCCGCAGCGCCTGAGTCGCGCCTGCCTGCCCGGCCAGCGCTACGCCGTACAATAACGGGCGGCCGAGCAACACGGCATTGGCACCCAGCGCCAACGCTTTCACCACGTCGGTGCCGCGCCGAAAGCCGCTGTCGATCAGGATCGTCGCCGTCGGCCCACAGGCAGCACGCACCGCCGGCAACAGGCTGATGGGGGCAACGCTGCCGTCGAGCTGGCGGCCGCCGTGGTTGGACAGCACGATGCCATCCGCCCCGGCATCAAGCGCCTGACGGGCATCCTGAGGGTGCAGAATGCCCTTCACCAGCAGCTTGCCCGGCCAGCATTGCCGTACCCAATCCAGCGTTTGCCAGTTCAGCGCAGCGTCCATCTCGCGGGCGAAATAAGCGGCCCCGCTCAGGCCCCGCTGCCGCTCCGCCGGCAAATAGGGTTGCAGATTGCCGAAACCGGGCATGCCCGCCGGGCGCAAGGTATGCCACAACCAGCGAGGGTGCAGCGCCACGTCGCACAGGCTGGCGAGGGAGAGTTTCATTGGCCGCCGGTAACTGCGCCGATCGCGCTCGCGGTTGCCGAAATGCACCGCATCCACCGACAGCACCAGGGTGTTGCAGCCCGCGGCCAGAGCGCGTTGCAACAGCCCGGCGGTAACCTGTCGATCGCGCAGCACATACAGCTGGAACCAGTGCTGCCCCTGGCCGTCGGCGGCAATCTCCTCCAACGAGGCGGTCGACACCGTGCTCTGAATATAGGGAATGCCGAACGCCCGGGCGCTGCGCGCCAGCATCAGATCCGCCTGATAGCGCAGCATGCCGTTGTAGCCGGTGGGCGCAATCAGCAGCGGTGCCGCCAGTTCCTGCTGCCAAAGCCGAATGTTGAGCGTGCGGCGGCTGGCGTCACGCAGTACCGGCGGCACAAACTGCCATTGGCCGAACGCCACCCGATTACCGCGCAGCGTGTGTTCGTCTTCCGCGCCGCCCGCCAGGTAACGGTAAGCGAAACGCGGCAGATAACACCGCGCCGCACGCTGTAAATCCGCCACGTTGAGTATCGCCCCGCTCATCAGCGCGCCGCCTCCGCCAGCACCTGTCGCAACGCATGGAGGAAACGCCGGTTATCCGCCGCGCTGCCGATCGAAACCCGGATGAACCGCTGATAACCGGCTTCGCGCCAGGGTTTGACGATGATGCCGTGCGCCAGCAACGCTTCGGCGATCTGCTCGCTCGGGTAGCCGCAATCAAAGAACAGGAAGTTGGCGCTGGAGGGCGCCACCTGCAACTCCAGCGCACGCAACGCCGCCGCCATCGCCGCACGCGCCTCACTGACCCAGGCGACGCTGTCGGCCACATGTTGCCGATCGCGCAATGCCGCCAACGCTGCATTTTGCGCCGCCCGGTTAATGTTGAACGGCGTGCGCACCCGGTCCAGCAGCGCCACCAACTCGGCATCGCAGGCCAGACCGTAACCGACGCGCAGCCCGGCCAGCCCGTAAGCTTTGGAGCAGGTACGCAGCACAATCCACGGGCGGTCCTGTAACGGTAATAGCGCCAGGCTGTCCGGGTAATCCGCCTGGTTGGCGCAGTATTCGTAATACGCCTCGTCGATCACCAGCAGGCAGTCTTGCGGCACTGCGGCGATCAATTGCAAAAAGTCATCACGCCCGAGCATGCAGCCGACCGGGTTCGACGGGTTGCTGAATACCACCATCTTGGCCGGCCGTTGCAATGCCAGCCGCCAGGCAGCCAGATCGAACTCCAGCGCCTGATTGACCGCCACCAGCGTCACCTCCGCCCCCATCATGCGCGGGTAGATTTCATGCAACCCAAACGACGGCAGCAGGGTCACCACCCGATCACCCGGATTAATAAACGCCAGACACAGCATTTCCAGAATGTTTTCAGACCCGTTGCCAATCACCACCTGCTGCGGCGCAATGCCGGTCAGCGCGGCGATTTCCGCCCGCAGCGCCTGGCTGTTTGGGTCAGGGTAAATGCCGCTATACTGAGCCAAATCGCTCAGCGCCTGTTGCACCAAAGGGCTGGCGCCAAGCGGGTTTTCGTTGCTCGCCAGACGGGCAATTTCAGTGACACCGTAACGATTGCGCACCGCCTCGCTGGATAATCCGGCGTTATAGGCGCCCAGCGAACTCGCCTGTTGGCGCGCCAGGCGGCGCACCGCCTGTGCTTCGGAAGAAATGGCTTGCATCCTCACCTCGTGGGTTGAGTATCGGTAAAGTCAAAAAGCGCATACCCCCCCTTCCAGATCGGCAGGAAGGACTATGGCCTGGCGGAAGCTCAGTGCAGGCTTTGCAGCGTTTCGCTGCGGATCTCTTCGGTGACCTGCGCCTTGATGGCCATAAACTCCGGTGACGTTTTCAGGGTGTAATCGCGCGGATGCGGGAAGTTGACCGGCACTTCGGTTTTGATCCGCCCCGGCCGCGCGCTGAAAATCGCCACCTTGTTGGCCATGAAAATCGCCTCATCGATGTCGTGCGTGACAAACAGCACCGTCTTGCGCGAGGCCTCCCAGATATTCAGCAACAGCTCTTGCATCATCACCCGCGTCTGGTTATCCAGCGCGCCGAAAGGTTCGTCCATCAGCAGGATTTTCGGATCGTTGGCCAGCGAGCGGGCGATGGCGGTACGCTGCTGCATGCCGCCGGAAAGCTGGCGCGGGAAATGCCGTTCAAAACCGCGCAACCCGACCTTGTTGATGAAATAGTCGCTGCGCTCTTTCTGCTGTGCCGCGCCTATACCGCGTTCCTGCAGGCCAAAACGGATGTTCTGCTCCACCGTGAGCCACGGGAACAGCGTATAGCTCTGGAATACCATGCCGCGATCGGCGCCCGGCCCCTCTACCCGCTGACCATCCAGCCACACTTCCCCCTGCGTCGGGCTGTCCAGCCCGGCAATGATGCGCAGCAGCGTCGATTTGCCGCAGCCGGAAGGCCCGAGAATGGTGATGAAATCATTCTCCTGCACCTGGTAATCGACCGGCAGCAGCGCCTGCGTCTGCTCGCCATGCGGCCCGGTAAAGATCCGCGATACCTTTCTGACGTTGAGTTTGTCGGCTTTCATCGCAGAGAACTCCAGATAAACAGGCGTTTGTTAGCCGCCTTGAACAGCAAATCGGACAGCAGACCGATACAGCCGATGACGATAATGCCGAAGATAATCTGCCCGGTGTTCAACAGCGCCTGGCTGTCGACAATCATGTGGCCGATGCCGCTGGAAGAGCCGATCAGTTCGGCGACAATCACGTAGGTCCAGGCCCAGCCGAGCACCAGGCGCAGCAGTTCGGCAATCTCCGGGGCCGCGCCGGGGATCAGCACCCTTCGCACCACGCTGCGGTTGGAAGCCCCCAGGGTATAGGCCGCCTCCACCAGATCGCGCCGAGCGGCGCCGACGGTCACCGCCACCATCAGCACAATCTGGAAGAACGACCCGATAAAGATCACCAGAATTTTTTGCATTTCGCCGATACCGGCCCACAGGATCAACAGCGGCACAAACGCCGATGCCGGCAAATAGCGGCAAAACGAGACGAAGGGTTCAAGAAACGCCTCCACCAGCTTGTACGAACCCATCATGATGCCGAGCGGCACCGCAATGGCCGCCGCCAGCAAGAAGCCGCTCAGCACCCGAAATACCGTCATGCCGATATCCAGCGAGAAATCGTACTCGGTGAACAACAGTACGCCTTCGCGCAGCATGGTGAGCGGATCGGCCAGAAACGTCGGCGACACCAGGCCGGTGAAGGTCACCAGCCCCCACAGCGCCACAAACAGCACGAAGAAAGCCAGGCCGAGAAAACCGCGCAGCCTGCCGGTGACCGGCCGCAACGGCACCATCATCGGGTTATGCCAGTGCGGTTTGGCGGGCGGCAGCGCCGCAGGCTCCCGTTCCAGTTCCGCAACCGAACTGAGGGGTGAATTCATTTCGGACTCCTTCATGGCTGGTTTACGTAGCTGGCGTCATACAGCGTGCCGATGTCCGGCAGTTTGCGGATCACCCGCATTTCCAGCAGCAACGCTGCGGCCTCTTTGCTGAAATCGGCGATTTCGCCATTGAAGAACTTGCGGTTCTGCTCGCGATCCTGCCAACGCAGGTAGCCGGCGGACTGGGCAAACTGCTTGCCGCTGGACTTCACCGCCGCGCCCATGATTTCGTAAGATTTATCCGGTTGCGCCTTGATCATCTCCAGCGCGTCGAAATAGCTCTCCACCAGCGCTTTCGCCGCCTGCGGGTTTTTCTTCAACCAGCCCGGCGTGCAGCCCAGCGTATCCATCACCATCGGGTAATCCAGCGTGGTGGCCAGGATTTTGCCCTGCTTGGGGTTGTCGCGGACCGCCGACAGGTAAGGCTCGTAAGTCATCGCCGCGTCGTTCTGCCCGGCATTGAAAGCCTGCGCCGCCGCCTGCGGTGACAAGGTGGCCAGCTTGACGTCTTTCAGCGTCATGTGGTTTTTGTCGAGGATCCACGCCAGCGCAAAATAGGAGGCGGTGCCGGGCGCATCGACGCCCACCGTCTTGCCCTTCAACTGCGCCACGCTGCTGATACCGTTGCGCACCGCCAACCCGTCGGCCCCGTAGGATTTGTCCAACTGCACGATTTGCGTGATCGGCACGCCGTTGGCGTTCCAGGCAACATAGGTTTCCACCGTGGTGGCGGCGCACTGCACCGCACCGGAAGCGATCGCCAGATGGCGGTCTTTTTGCGGGATCATTTTCAGATCGACATCCAGGCCATGTTTTTTGAAAATCCCGGCCTTGTCCGCCAGCGTTAACGGGGCGAAACCGGTCCAGCCGGAGATGCCAATCGCCACCGGCGTATCGGCCGCCTGCGCCGCCGTTGCCGTCAAACCGCAAAATCCTGTCGCTGCTGCCAGGATCGAAAGTGTTCCCATTGCCGTTTTCACGGAAAAACCCTTGCTCATGCTGTGCTCCTGTCTTGCCGATAAAACGCCCCACCGCGGGCGCCAGAAAGGCTCTGTATAGTCTTGTCTATACAAGCGAAGTGACAGGAGCAAAGACTGTGCCAAACGCGCAAGCAGCGTGGGAGGCGGAGAAACGGGTTTCAGGAAGGCGATGCCGGGTGCGGGTGAATCATGATGGCGCAGGCGACGCACCTAATTGGAGCAAGGGCGCCGCCTGCCGGATGAGCGGATTAAACCGGGTGAATATCGGCCCACAGGGCCAGGCTCTCTTTCGCCAGCGGCGTCAACTGCCCGCCGTGATGTTCGGCCGGCCACCAGCCGCCCTCGCGTGCAGCCAGCGTGACGCCGCCCGCCAGTGACCAGGTTCCTTGCAATACATACAGCACACCGGCGTGGGCTGCCGGCAATGCCACGCCGGCGGTAATACGCTGCACGTTGGCCGCCCAGCGCCCGCGCCGGGTCATGATGTTGAAATCCTGGCTGGCGCCGCCCAGCAGTGTGGCATTCAACGCCACGTCGCCGGAAAAGGCGAACGGCTCGCCAATCTGCGACAGTCGGTGATCGATGTGCCCGGCGCTGAACAAATGCACGCCGTCGCCCTCCAGCAGGGTAATCGAGCGGTCGATGCCGTCAAATGCCGAAAATGGGCCGTCCTGCGCGATGGTGGCGATGCTGGCGCGCCAGTCAAAGTCTTGCGCCCCCGCCGGCCAGCAGGCGATCTCACGGGTTTCGCCGCCGCCGTTGCGCCAGGGCGTCACCGGCAGGGAATCGAAATCAAAACGGGTCAGGCTCATCACGCCTCCTGCTGGAAAGTTTTCAGTACTTGCAGGAATTCCGCGCTGCTTTGCTGTTGCAACGCGTGACGCCCCTGCTCGATCACCTGACGGCCACCGACGAAAACGTCGCGGATTTGCTCTTTACCGCCGGCGAACAGCCAGCGGTTGAGGATCGAGGCATCGGGCGCGGCGGCCAGATAAGGATCATCGCCATCCAGTACCAGCCAGTCGGCGCGGTAGCCGCTCTGCAAACGGCCGATTGGCGCGCCGCAGGCCTGCGCACCGCCCTGCAATGCCTGCTGGTACAACACGTCCGCTACCGCCGGTTGTTGTGGCGTGGTCAGGCGGTTACGGCGCTGATCGCGCAGCCGTTGGCCGTATTCGAACCAGCGCAGTTCTTCCACTATGTTGAGCGACACGTGGCTGTCGGAACCTATGCCCCAACGCCCCTGATGGTGCAGATAGACGTCACCGGGGAAAATGCCATCGCCCAGGTTGGCCTCGGTGGTCAGGCACAGGCCGGCCACCGCCTGGCTGCGCGCCAGTTGCTCCAGCTCTGCGCGATCGAGATGGGTGGCGTGCACCAGGCACCAACGCGAGTCCACCGGCATATGCTCATACAGCCAGGCCACAGGGCGTTGACCGCTCCAGGCCAGGCAATCGTTGACCTCTTTTTGCTGCTCGGCGATATGAATATGCACCGGCAAGGCGCTGTCCGACGCCGCCAGGATTTGCTGCATCTGGCTCAGTTCCACCGCACGCAGGGAATGGAAGCACAGGCCTTGATTTTGCAGCGGTTGGTCCGCCACTTGGCGGGCAATCACCTGCTGCTGTTGCAGGTAGCTGTCCGCATCCTGAATAAAACGTTTCTGCCCCGGCTGGGCGGGCTGGGCGCCAAAACCGGCGTAGCTGTACAGCACCGGCAGCAAGGTCATGCCGATCCCGGCCTGTTGCGCCGCCTGGCTGAGCCGACCGGTCATTTCGCCGCGATCGGCGTAAGGATTGCCGTCGGCGCTATGATGCAGATAGTGGAACTCGGCAACCTGGGTATATCCCCCCTTGAGCATTTCGATATACAGTTGTCGGGCGATAACTTCCACCTGCTCCGGAGTCAGCCGCTGTACCAGGCGATACATCAGATCGCGCCAGGTCCAGAAACTGTCCTGCGGGTTGCCCGCGACCTCTGCCAGCCCGGCCATCGCACGCTGGAAGGCGTGGGAATGCAGGTTCGGCATGCCCGGCACCACATCGCCGTGCAGGCGAATGCAGCCTTCGGGATCTGAATCGGCAATCACCTGAGCCAGGTGACCGTGCGCATCGACGTCCAGACGGACGTTATGCGCCCACCCCTCAGGGAGCAGAGCGCGTGAGGCAAAATAAGCAGGCATGGCAGTATTCCACTGTTAATGTAACGGCTAATAACGCGCGAGAATCACGCATCCGAAAATGCACAGGCCCATCGCATTGCTGTGGCGAACCGGCCCCTAGTTGTATATACATATACATACGCCGACATCAACAGTAAACTGGTGTTATTATTTTTTTATTTGACGAGGTTAACGTCGTGGTGGATCAACAGACCCTGTTACAACTGGCTGCTGCAATGAGCGATACCCCCGCCCCGATCTACCAACGGGTCAAGCAGGCGATCGTAAACCAAATCCGTGCGGGCCACTGGCTGCCGCACCAGCGCGTGCCCTCTGAAAGTGAACTGGTGGCGGAACTGGGCGTCAGCCGCATGACCATCAACCGCGCGCTGCGCGAGCTGACCAGCGAAGGCTTCCTGATCCGCATGCAAGGCGTCGGCACCTTCGTCGCCGAGGCCAAAGCGCATACCGCGCTGCTGGAAGTGCATAACATCGCCGACGAAATCGCCGCCCGCGGCCATCGCCACAGCAGCAAGATCCTGCAGTTGAAGGCGCGCCCGGCCAGTGAAGAAGAAGCGCTCGCGCTGGGGATTCAACCCGGCCAGCAGCTGTTCTATTCGCAGATCGTGCATTACGAAAACGACCTGCCGGTGCAGGTAGAAGACCGCTGCGTCAATCCGGTGGTCGCACCCGATTACATGAAGCAGGATTTCGACCGCGTGACGCCGTATATCTACCTGACGCAGGCCGCCCCGCTGACCGCCGGCGAGCACATCGTGGAAGCGGTAGTGCCGACCCGCCAGGAGCGCGACCTGCTGCAACTGGAAGATCACGAACCGGGTCTGTTGATTCACCGCCGCACCTGGTCCGGCAAAAACGTGGTCACCTCGGCGCGCCTGCTGTATCCCGGCAGCCGCTATCAACTGTTCGGCCGTTTCACCAGCGACGTTTAATTCCCCCGCGGGTGCAGCCTTTGCACCCGTCCTCCCTCCGCGATCACATCCCGATAACAAATTTTTACCCCGCCTCTTGTGACAAACCGATGAATGCGCTAGGTTGTTTTTAATTGTATATACAACCATGTGGGAGCCAAGGCTCCGGCGGAGGAAAGCAATGACGTCTGAGATTCACTGCGACAGCCTGTGGCACGGGGCCGACATCGTCACCATGCGTGACGGCAAGTATCACACCCTCAGCGATGGTGCGATCGCCGTGCGCGCAGGCAAAATCGTCTGGATGGGCGAATATGCCGCGTTGCCTGCGGGGCTGATCGCCGATGAAAGGGTGAAATTCGACGGCGGCATCATCACGCCGGGCTTTGTCGACTGCCATACCCATCTGGTGTTCGGCGGCAACCGCAGCGGCGAATTCGAACAGCGCCTGAACGGCGTGAGTTATGCCGAGATCGCCGCCCAAGGCGGCGGCATCATTTCCACGGTCAAAGCCACCCGCGACGCCGACGAAGAAGCGCTGCTCGAGCAAGCGCTGTTCCGTTTGCGGCCTCTATTGGCGGAAGGCGTGACCTGCGTGGAGATCAAGTCCGGTTACGGGCTGACGCCGGAAAGCGAACTGAAAATGCTGCGCGTGGCGCGCCGACTTGGCGACATACTGCCGGTAGAGGTGAAAACCACCTGTCTGGCGGCCCACGCGCTGCCGCCGGAATACGCCAATCGCGCCGACGATTATATCGACCTGGTGTGCAACACCATTATTCCTCAGGCCGCCGCCGCCGGGCTGGCGGATGCGGTCGACGCCTTCTGCGAGCATCTGGCGTTCTCACCGGCGCAGGTTGAGCGGGTGTTCGCCGCCGCCGAGGCCGCAGGCCTGCCGGTGAAGCTGCACGCCGAACAGCTTTCCGCCCTCGGCGGCAGCGAGTTGGCGGCGCATCACCATGCGCTCTCCGCCGATCACCTGGAATATGCCACCGAGCAAGATGCCCGTGCGATGGGCGATGCCGGCACCGTTGCAGTGTTGCTGCCAGGCGCTTATTACTTGCTGCGCGAAACCCAGTGCCCGCCGGTGGATCTGTTCCGCAAGCACCGGGTGGCAATGGCGATCGCCAGCGACGCCAACCCGGGCACTTCCCCGGCGCTGTCGCTGCGCCTGATGATCAACATGGCCTGCACGCTGTTCCGCCTTACGCCGGAAGAAGCGCTGGCAGGCGTCACGGTTCACGCGGCCAAAGCGCTGGGCCTGCAGGACAGCCACGGCACGCTGGAAACCGGCAAGGTGGCGGATTTTGTACACTGGCCGCTTTCCCGGCCGGCTGAACTGGCTTACTGGTTGGGCGGACAACTGCCCTGTACGGTGATTTTCCGAGGAGAAGTACGTCAATGACCATTCGCGATCCCTATGATTTCCAGGCCGGCAGCCTGCCGCTGCTGATCAGCATTCCCCATGCCGGCACCCGATTGACGCCGGCGGTCGAAGCCGGTTTGACCGAAGAGGCGCGGCCACTGCCCGATACCGACTGGCATATCCCGCAGCTGTATGAGTTTGCCCGCACTATGGGTGCCAGCGTGCTGATCGGCAACTACTCGCGTTTTGTCATCGATCTGAACCGCCCGGCGGATGATAAGCCGCTGTACACCACCGCCACCACCGGCCTGTACCCTGACGTGCTGTTTGACGGCCGCCCGAGCTTTTTGCCGGGTAAAGCGCCGTCGGACGAAGAGCGTGCCGGCTATTTACAGCAAATCTGGCAGCCCTACCACCAGCAATTGCAGGATGAACTGACGCGACTGAAAGCCAAGCACGGCTACGCGCTGCTGTTCGATGCGCACTCCATTGCCTCGGTGATCCCACGATTGTTCGACGGCAAGCTGCCAGATCTCAACTTGGGCACCAACGGCGGCGAAAGCTGCGCCCCGGCGCTGAGCGATCGCCTGGTGGCCTGCTGCGAACAGCAACAGCAGTTCACGCATGTGCTTAACGGCCGCTTTAAAGGCGGGTACATCACCCGTGCTTATGGTCAGCCGCAGCAACAGCAACATGCGATTCAACTGGAGCTGGCGCAGGTGAACTACATGTCCGAACAGTATCCCTTTGCCTTCGAGCCGCAGCGTGCGGCCGCTTTGCAACGCCTGCTGAAGCAAATGATCGACAGCCTGCTGGCCTGCGGGCAACCGCGTTAACCCACAGCCTATGCCAAGCCGGGGCCTGCCTATCTTGCCCCGGCGTCACCTTGCCTCCTGATTTTTCGGCATAAATCATGCCCCCTTTCCTTCCCCGGCTTCAATTTGCGCACTGCATCTCAGTTTCAGTGAAAACCTTTGTATCTGGTCGGACAACGCACAAAACAGCGGCATAGGGATCGCGCGGTACGCCACAATCTGCCGAAAAGCCCGGCGATTGCCTGGGCATAAACTCCCGTAAACCTCTCCCCCGGCGCCCCAGGCGGCTACGGGATCGGGGTGCGCGGCGCAAGGCCCAAATTGATGACCTACTCTGGAGGCTACCATGTCTGAAACCCCGTTAAACTGGCGTGCCGCACAGGCCGTTGCCGATCGGCTGTTGGCGAATTGGCGCACCGATGGCGAACCCGGCGGGGCAGTGACCCTGTTCGACGCCGGGCAGATATGGGCGACCGCCAGCGCCGGCCTGGCCGATCTGGCGCAAAACACCCCTTTTACCGCCGACAGCGTGGTGCGCTATGCCTCAATCACCAAGCATATTTTCGCCGCGCTGGCGCTGAACGCCACCGGCAACGCCCTCAATCTGCGCGATCGCCTCGGCGATTTGCTGCCTGAGCTGCATGTTCCGCTGGCGGACGTGACCGTCGGCCAGGCGCTGGACATGACCAGCGGACTGCCCGACGTACGTGAAACCCTGGGGCTGCTCGGCATCTCGGTGCATAGCCGCAGCGATGCACAACCGGTGATGCAGTTCCTGCAGGGGCTGCGTGAACTCAATTATCCGGCCGGCTGCGAAGTCGCCTACACCAATACCGGATACCGGCTGGTTGAGGCAGCGTTGAAAGCCAAAGGCTACGATTTCGATCAACTGGTGCAACAGCATATTGCCCAGCCGCTGCAGGTTCAGCTGCGGGCGCCGGAAAGCTGGTTTGACGTGGTGCCTGGGCTGGTACCCGGCTACTGGCGTTCCGCGCAAGGTTGGCAACTGGCCAGCGCCGGCCTGCATCTGTCCGCCTCCGGCAGCCTGACCGGCAGCGCCAATGCCCTCACTTGCTGGCTGCAAACGCTGCTGGCGGATGAAGGCCCGGGCCACGGCGTGTTGGCGCAGCTCAGCGCCCCACGGCGGCTCAATCAGGGCCAGCTCAGCGCTTACGGTCTGGGGCTGGCGCAAACCCCGCTCGGCACCTATAGGTTGCTGGGCCACGGCGGCTCACACGCCGGTTACAAAAGCTATTTCCTGCTGGCACCCGATCGGAAGGCTGGGGTAGCGCTGGTGGCCAACCGCGAGGATTGCGACAGCTTTGGCATGGTGCTACAGGTGATGGCCGCCCTGCTCGATGAAGCGTTGCCGCAGCGCAGCACCGCCATTCCCGACGGCATTTACGCTACGGTGGCCGAGCCTTACTGGCTGGAGGTGGAAGACGGCAATGTGACCTATTTGGGGACCGGCGAGCCGCTTTATCAAGCCGACGACGGCTACGCGGTGTCGCTTTCCGCCCATATGCCAATGCGGCTGAAATGGACCGGTGAAGCGGTTGAAGGCGAAGTGGGCCACGTGACGCGCAGCTTTCTGCCGGTCATCCCCAACGGCGACTGCCTGAAACACGTTCAGGGTTTCTGGTATAACCCGCAGTACCGCACCGCCTTCGAGATTTGCGGCAATCAAATACACATCGGCGTGGGTCCGGCGGCGCAGACAGGCACTGTCAGCTCACTCGGCAACGGCCGTATGCTGGTGGAAAGCCACGACGGCCCGTGGCTAAAACGCTTTTGTTTATACTTTCGCGGCTACAGCGTGGATTTGATCGCCAACCGCAGCCGGGTGCTGACCTTTCAGCGCAGCAGCGCCGGCCGAGATTAGCTACGCCGCTCACCCCGCCTTGTCGGCCCTGACTGCCAGCAAGGCGGTGAACAACCGCTGCTTGTCGGCATCGCTGAGATTAGGCTGACGAATGGCGCTGACAAAAGCGCCGCGAGCCTGTTCCGTCAACGGCCCGGCCTTTAATTGCTGCGCCAGCCGTTGCAGAATGCGGTTGCTCAGCTCGGCGATCTGCGGCCGCACGCTGTCCAGCGGGCGCGGTTGCCAACCGCTTTCCGGCGTCGCCAGCCAGTCTGCGCGATAACGGTACTGAATCGCCTTGGCGGCGTCCATCTGCGCCACAATAAACGGCCGCACCGAGCGCGGCACCAACCCTAATCTGCCCGCTTCCGCCTCTGTGCTCGCCAGCACCTTGGCTTCTTGCGCCAGATCCTCGATCGGCAAATGCTGCTGCGCTTTGTAACCGGCGACGTCTTTCATATAGGCCAGACGCTGGTTGACCAATTCGCCAAGCTGCGCCCCGTCGCCTGCCAGCGCCGAAAAACTGGCCAGACAGCAGACGAACAATAACGCTCTGAACATAACCCTTTCCTTTTTGTTTGCCCAAATAAAGAAAACAGAGTTCATCACAGTCGCCGCCGCTCAGGCAACTCTCCCTCGGAAAGAAAAAAGCCCCGCCGAAGCGAGGCTTTGAGCCGAAGAGGCCGGCGTTAGTCAAACACGCCGTTAATCACCGAGGCCACAATGGCGGTGCTCAGCGCCACCAGCACCAGATCGTTACCGGCAATGCGCCATTCGTAACCCGGATAGGACGGCAGATCGCGCAGCATTGAAGACGGCACCATTTTCTTGGCGATACCTGGAGGCAACGGTTTGCCGCGTGCCAGGTTCTTGGCGATGCCCGGCGGCAGAGAACGATAGCCGGTCAGGCCGTAATTCAGCGCCAGCGAACGTACCCGATCGTGGGAGATATTGACCGACACCAGATCGCGTTCGTCACCTTTGGCTTTATTGCCCTTGTCTTTATTATTGCCTTTGCCGTGGTCGCTGCTATTGCCTTTGCCGCTGTTGCCGTGACCATTACCGCCACCGTTACCTTGACTATTACCGTGCCCGCCGCCGTTTCCATTGCCATTACCGCCCTTATCGGCGAACACTGGCGCAGAAGACAGACCCAGCGAGACAATCAGTGCCAGCGCCGTGAGAGTAGTACGACTTTTGTTCATGTTATGACTTCCTGCTTGGGGTATTACATTAACTATAGCGGTAATTCCCCCCATAAAGGATGAGGAAAACTCCGAGATTGCGGGCACCGAAAAGGCGGGCGGGCAAGCAAGAGTAAGGAAAGTGATGAAAGATTATTCCTGCGCAAAACTATTCGAAAAAACCGAATTTGGTGACAAGATTTTTCTTGCGGCAAAATAAGTCTTCCAGTACTTTGGAAAGGTAACAAAAAGAGTTAGTCTGCTCTTTTTCGTCGCACCTCAAATCTTATTTTATCGTCCAGAATGATAAACTGAATGCTTCCCGCCTCTCCGTGCGGGATTCTTTTTTCTGCTAAATTTGACGCCTGTCGCACCAACCCGGTGCTTTATGTTGAGATTTGGTAGCCAATACTTTAAATTCAGCGTCTGAGAAACCTTAACCTCCCGCGGTGGCCAGTTGGCAACGGGTGGGCGTTCAGGAGCAAAAGACATGCAAATGACCCTCATGGAATACATCACTCAGCACTTTAATGGCGATCTTCACCGCTACGCGCAATCCGAAGGCGTGAGCCGTGAACAAATCATCCATTGGATCGATAATGAATGCCATGTAATCAAAGGACGATTATTTATGCCGGTGAGACATTTACCCGGTGAACAAGCGCAGTGATGACAAAAAAAACCCCGCAAAGCGGGGTTTTCTGTTTCTGATACCACGGAAAATCAGAAGTTATAACCGGCCACGAGGTAATAGGCCCAGCCTGTAGATTTAATTGGCCCCTGCGGCGTACCGATCTCCGAGCCATCTTGCCACTGACCGCCGTTATGGAAGTAACGGGCCACGAACGAGTAGTGCCAGTGATCGTAGTTCAGCGCCAGAATGTGGCTGGAAGCGATCGAGTTGCTGGTGCGAACCTGTTTGCCGGTGCCGTCGGTCCAGTTGCTGTCTTTGCCCAGATCGGAACCGAAGTCAAAGTTGGTAAAACCGATGTAGCTCAGGTTGCCGCCCCACACCTGTGTCAACGGCACAAAATATTTCACCTTGAAGCGATAACCATCCCAGCTGTTCTCATTGGCAGCCTGGTAGTTTTCCCACTGGTATTTGGCATAGATGTTCATCGACAGGCTCATCGGCAGGCCGGTATCGATGTCCGTACCCAGGCCCATGTACCAGGTATTCTGGCGGCCATCGGCGTTGTGGCCCAGATCATAGATGTAGTTGTTGGCGAAGTACCATTCTTTGAACGGCCCAAAGCTCAGATCTGTGCCGGTCAGCTTGTCGATGGAGAAGCGTGGCTCGATCTCCATAAACAGCGGTGAGCCCTTGTCCCAAATCCCGCGATCCGGCGTGTTGCCGACACCGAAGAATTTAGGCACGTCGACGTAGCCATAGAAATCGAACCAATCTTTTTTGGCGAAGGCTTCATATTCAAGATACAGATCGTTGTTCAGCTGAGGTCCGAAACGGGTGTGGTAGCTCCCCACCACGTTAACGCTCTGGTGCCACCAATCCGAGACGAATTCGCTGTCTTTACTATCAGCCATTGAAGATGCACTGTACGACGCGGCGAGCAATACACCTGCTGCTAGAGCTATTTTTTTCATTTTTATTACCACATGCTTAAAGGGCCATTTCCTGCCCGTTAGAAAAGATGACAATGAGTCTGACGACACCTGGCGTTGCCCCGCTGACAAACTTCTCGGGCGACGCGCGCATTATAGAAATCACTGAGTGTAATAATCTGTGATCCAGTTATGCATTTCGCGAATAGGTAATCGATTGCGTTCACATTTGTCAAATTATGTTTCATGCAAATTCACGATCGATGTGATTTTTGTCATGCTCGGTGATTTATAAAGCAGTTTTTGTGCCAATTATGCACGACACCCAAAATGAGTGCGGATGTCATTTTTAGGCCAAAAAAAGCCGGCTCAAAACGGCCGGCTGCAGAAAGAGATGAGTGGAAAGCGGGTCAGGTGGCCGTTGAAAACTCAACGCACGCTCGGCACCGCTTTGGCAATATTTTCCTGGCGGAAAACCACTTCCTGCCCCGGAGCCACCTCCCACTCTTTAGGGGGAATGTCCACCTTCGGCGCAGCGGCAACCACGGAGCCGAAAATCAACTTGCCTTCCCGGCGCAGAATGCTGACATCAAGCTGGTATTCATGACGCAAATTAGCGGTGGTCAGACGCACCGTATCACCGCGCATATAGTTTTCATCGTCAATCACTGGCTGCTGAATGAATTGGATATCGTCTCTCATTTTTATGTTCCTTCAGGCACAATCGATAGTTAAATTCTAGTCCACTATCCCAGGGCCGACTGAAAATTTCCGTTACTTTCCTCGGGTTGCCTGCCAGCAGATCAGCGAGCCTAGCGTGACCATCACCACCCCCTGCCAGAAACTGACCCTCAGCGAAGTATCGAGCACCAGCGCGGCAAATACCGCCGACAGCACCGGCGTAAAATAGGATACCGTCGCCAGCAGTGTCATGTTGCCGTGCAAAATGCCGACGTTCCACGCCGCGTAACCGGCCCCCATCGCCGCGCCGGCACACAGCAGCGTCAGGGTCACCGGCCAGGTGAACTGCATGCCGCTTTCGGTGCTGAAGGCATATTTCAGCCACAGCGCCACGGCGGTCAGCGTAATAAACAGCACCACGCCGTTGCTGCCCTGCGCAATTTTTTTGGTCAGGTTGCAATACAGCGCCCAAATCACTGCGCCGCTGAAAGCCAGCGAATAACTCAGCGGGTTACTGCGCACATTCTCCAGCATCTGCGCCGGCGACCATCCGCCCTCGCCGCTCATGATCCAGCCAATGCCGAACAGCGACAACAGCAAGCCGGGCAACAGCCACCATTTGGCTTTTTGCCCGTTAAACACCAGCGCCATCAGCACGGTAAAACAGGGCCAGAGATAGTTGATCATCCCCACTTCTATCGCCTGCAACCGGGTATTGGCATACCCCAGCGACAGCGACAGGCAGATCTCATAGCTGACAAACAGCAGGCTGCCGAGGATCAGATAAAGACGGGGAAAATGGCGCAAATTCGGCAAACGCAGCACCAGCAGCAAAAACGCTGCGCTGACGCTGTAGATCATCGCCGCACCGCCAATCGGCCCCAGCCCTTCGCTGACGCTGCGGATCAGACCAACGACGCTGCTCCACAGCAGGATCGCCAATAAACCGAACAACGTGGCTTTATGCCGGGCGGATAAAGAAAACATGAAGACGATCCAATAGGTTATTTTTTATCGGGATTTTCACTCTACTGCCGGACGGCAGAAAAAGAAAGGCGGGAAAACCCGCCTGATTTCGTTATTGCTGTGGCTGCCGCTCAAACTGCGGCGGTGGCTGGCGAAAACGCCGGGTGAGGTACACCAGATACGCAAAGCCCAGAGCCGCCCAGATCAGCCCCATGGTCAGCGAACTTTTTTCCAGGTTCAACCACAGCACCGCCACCGTCAACGCGCCAATCAGCGGCAGGATCAGGTAGTTGAAACGGTCCTTCCAGCTTTTGTTGCGCCCCTCGCGAATAAAGAAATGGCTGATAACCGACAGATTAACGAAGGTGAAGGCCACCAACGCGCCGAAGTTGATCAGCGCCGTGGCGGTGACCAGATCAAAAGACAGCGCGGACAGTGCCACCAGCCCGACCATCAGCACGTTCAATGCCGGCGTGCGCCATTTCGGGTGGATATAGCCGAAGAATTTTTCCGGGAACACGTTATCGCGCCCCATCACGTACAGCAGCCGCGAAACGCTGGCGTGCGAGGCCAGGCCGGAGGCCAGCGTGTTGATGAAGGTGGTGCACAGGAAGATGGCCTGGAACAGCTTGCCGCCCACGTACAGCGCGATTTCCGGCAGCGCCGCATCCGGTTGATGAAAACGCTGAATGGAAGGGAAAAACAGCTGGATAAAGAACGACACGCTGATAAAGATCACCCCGCCGTACAGCGCGGTCAGGAAAATTGCACGCGGGATCACCTTGGCGGCATTGGGCGTTTCTTCACACAGGGTGGTGACCGCATCAAAACCGAGGAACGAGAAGCACAGAATGGTGGCACCGGTGATAATCGGCAACAGATGCGCATTCTCGCTGATAAACGGCTGCAAACTCCATACCTTTCCTACCCCTTCGCCGTTGCGCAGGCCGTGTACCACCAGGTAGATAAACACCAGAATAATCGCCACCTGGGCCAGTACGAACAACGTATTGAAGTTGGCCACCAGATTGACGCTTTTCAGGTTAATCGCCGTCATGATAATCACAAATCCCACTACCCAAATCCAGGGAGGGACTTCGGGGAACAGCGCAGTCAGGTAAATCTTCGCCAACAGCGTGTTGATCATCGGCAGGAACAGGTAATCCAACAGCGAGGACCAGCCGACCAGAAAACCGACGTGCGGGTTGATCGCTTTCTGCGCGTAGGTGTAAGCAGAGCCGGCGGTCGGAAACTGGCGAACCAGCTTACCGTAGCTAATGGCGGTAAACAGCACCCCGGCCAGCGCAAACAGGTAGGCGGAAGGCACATGGCCGTCGGTGACGCCGGACACGATGCCGAAGGTATCGAACACCGTCATCGGCGTCAGATACGCCAGGCCCATCATCACCACTTGCCACAGTTTAAGGGTCTTGCGCAGCTGCGGCTTGGCCGCCGGGTTACAGTCAGTGGCATTAATCGTCATAGCGCTTCCCCTCGTTGTCCTCTGCCGGTAACCGTTTAACGTCATTCAGAGAGGCCGCGGGGAAACTGCTGCTCGGGCGGTGGGAAAATCGATAGTTAAGGCCTGCGGATGGCCCGTATTCACTGCGGCACGGACACGCGTCCGCGCTGACTGACGGAAGGGTAATGGCTGTCATGATTATTTCCTCGCCGGCGTCCTGTACGCCCAGATGGAAGAAATGCTGTACCGCTGCGCGCAGCTTCGCAGGCCACAGGATAGCCGGCGGAATGCGCCAGACGCGCGCGGTAAGTTCGGGAGCGGGGTCAGGCGTTTTTCAGCATCCACTCGATTTCGGTTTCGGTGATCAGGCGCTCGAACTGCACCATCTCATCCGTTTTACAGGCCAGATAAACATGGCTGAACCTTTCGCCGAGCAGCGCATTCAGCACCGGCTGATGCTCGAATTCGTACAGCGCATCGCTCTGGCGGATGGGGAACGCCAGTCCTTCCTGCTCCAATCCGTTGCCGGTCACCGGCTCTTGCAGCGGCAACGGCGTTTCCAGCCCGTAAACAATCCCCGCCAGAATGGTCGCCATCACCAGATAAGGGTTGGCATCGGCGCCGGCCACGCGGTACTCCACGCGGTGATTGTCGCGATCGCCGCAGGGAATGCGCAGCGCCACGGTGCGGTTGTTATGGCCCCAGGAAGCCTGGGTCGGTACGTACATGCCCGGCTGGAAGCGGCGATAGGCGTTAACGTTGGGTGCCAGCAGCGCAATAGAAGAAGGCATCAGGGTGATCATCCCCGCCAGCGCCTGCTTCAGCAGCGCGGAATCTTCGCCGTCGTCATCGGCTAATACGTTGTTGCCCTGCTTGTCGAGCATGCTGATATGCACATGCATGCCACTGCCGGCGTGTTCTTCATACGGCTTGGCCATAAAGGTGGCGTGCATGTTGTGGTTTTCCGCCACCATGCGGATCAGGCGCTTTAAAGCCAGCGCATGGTCGCAGGCCTGCAGAACGTTGTCGGTATGATGCAGGTTTACCTCAAACTGGCCGGGTGAGGCTTCCGCCACCGCGCCGTCCGCCGGGATGCCTTGCAAACGCGCCAGTTCGTCGATGTCGCTCAGCACGTCGGCGAAGTGATTAAGGTTGTCGACGGAATACACCTGGCTCTGGGTATTGCGCTCTTGAGTGCCCGGCGCACAGGGCGGCTGAAGATAGCCTTCTGAGTCGCGCTGGCGATCGATGAGATAGAACTCCAACTCTACCGCTACTACGGGGGAAAGCCCGCGCTGACGCAAACGCTGCCACACTCGGTTCAGCACATTACGCGGTTCAACGTCAAAGGGAGTACCATCTTCATCCAGCATGGTGAGCAGTACCTGGCCGATATATTGCGGATCCGCCGCCGACGGCGTCAGCGTGCCCGGCACCGGGACACAGATATGATCAGGCTCACCCAGTTCCTGCCCCAGCCCGGCTTCTTCTACTACGTTACCGAGAATATCCATCGCGAACACCGACGCCGGGAAGTAACAGCCCTTCTCCAGCTTGCTCAGGCCACCGACAGGTATGCGTTTGCCGCGGAAGCTGCCGTTGAGATCGGTCAGCAGAACGTCAACGTGCTGAGTCAATGGATAACGTTCCAGGTACTTCTTCACTTCACGCTGGAACGCGCTACTTCGCCTTTCTTCGTTGTGCTGAACAAAGTTTTCCACTTCTACTATGTTGGTCTGCATGATTCACCCGCCATTTATGTTTTTGTCAGTGGTTCTCACACTTATTGCCGTCGATGTTTTTTGACCATCGCGTTCAATATAATGCCCACCAATGAAACATAGTTGCAACAAAATTGTTTTGCAAGTGTTAATTTGAGTTTGAATATTGCCCATTTGACTGCTAGATTTATAAAATATTGAACGAAAAAGGCACTATCGAAGTTTATCGTTCATAATTTCGAACAACCCAAGGGGATAGCATGGGCAATATATTTAACAGACCAATGGTCGGCGTAGTGATGTGCAGGTATAGGTTAAACGAGCATCTCACTCAGACCTTGCAAGAAAAGTACCTGAATGCAGTCATCACCGCCGGAGGATTGCCGATCGCCCTGCCGCACGCGCTGGCGGAGCCCAGACTGCTGGAGGAATTGCTGCCGCACCTCGATGGCATTTTGCTGCCCGGCAGCCCCAGTAACGTGCAGCCGCACCTTTATGGTGAAAACGGCGATGAGCCTGACGCCGATCCCGGGCGAGATGAATTGAGCCTGGCGCTGATCCGCCATGCGCTCGACAGGCACATTCCCCTTTTCGCCATTTGCCGCGGCATGCAGGAAATGGTGGTTGCCACCCAAGGCACGTTGCATCGTCGTTTGTTTGAGCTGCCCGAACTGCTCGAACACCGTGAAGATCACGAACTGCCGCTGGATCAACAATACGCCCCCGCCCACGAAGTCATCGTTCAGGATGGCGGGCTGCTCTCGCAACTGATACCGGATTGCAACAGATTCTGGGTCAACTCACTGCATGGACAAGGGTCAAAAACCCTCGGCCCCAACGTCCGCATCGAGGCCCACGCCGCCGATGGGCTGGTGGAGGCGATCAGCCTGCGTGACCAGCCCTTCGCGCTGGGCGTGCAATGGCACCCGGAATGGAACAGTGAGGAGTACGCCCTGTCGCGCCTGTTGTTTGAAGGCTTCATTACCGCGTGCCGGCACTACCAAAAGGAAAAACGCCTATGAGCGATGTCAGCTTGGCACCGGGGAAACGTCTGTCGCAGATCCGCCAACAATTAGGGTTGTCACAGCGCCGCGCCGCCGAACTGTCTGGATTAACCCACAGCGCCATCAGCACTATCGAACAGGACAAAGTCAGCCCGGCCATCAGCACGCTGCAAAAACTGCTGACGGTGTATGGATTGTCGCTATCGGCGTTTTTCGCCGAGCCGGAAAAACCGGATGAGCCGCGGATTGTCATCGATCATGAAGACCTGATCGAGATTGGCAGCCAGGGGGTGTCGATGAAGCTGATCCACAACGGCGACCCCAACCGCACGCTGGCGATGATGATAGAAACCTACGAGCCGGGCACCACTACCGGCGAACGCATCAAACATCAGGGGGAAGAGATAGGCACCCTGCTGGAAGGCGAAGTGCTGTTGCAGGTCAACGGGCAGAACTATCACCTGTTGGCCGGCCAGAGCTACGCCATAAACACTGGCATTCCCCACAGTTTCAGCAACACGTCGGCGCGGATTTGCCGGATTATCAGCGCCCATACCCCGACGACATTCTGATCAACGGAGCAAGGCATGGACTTCCATCACCTGCAGTATTGGCAACACCGGGCGCAAGCCCTGAACATTGAGAACCGACTGTTTATTAATGGCCGTTATCAACAGGCCGCTGAAGGCGAAACCTTTACCCTGGAGGATCCTGCCGCGCAGCGCGAATTGACGCAGGTGGCGCGGGGGAGCAGCGCCGATATCGATCTGGCGGTCAGTGCGGCGCGCGAGGTGTTTGAGCGCGGCGACTGGTCACGGGCTGCACCGGCGCAACGCAAGGCGACCTTGCTGCAACTGGCGGCATTGATGGAGCAGCACCACGAGGAGCTGGCGCTGCTGGAAACGCTGGATACCGGCAAGCCGATCCTCCACAGCCTGCGCGACGACGTACCCGGCGCTATCCGCTGTTTGCGCTGGTACGCCGAAGCAGTCGATAAGGTCTACGGCGAAATCGCCCCCACCGGCGGCGACACGTTGGCGCTGATCGAACGCGAGCCGATCGGCGTGGTTGGCGCTATCGTACCCTGGAACTTCCCGCTGCTGCTGGCCTGTTGGAAACTCGGCCCGGCGCTGGCCACCGGCAACAGCGTGATCCTCAAACCTTCGGAGAAATCCCCGCTGAGCGCGATCTATCTGGGCAAGCTGGCGAAACAGGCCGGGTTGCCGGACGGCGTGCTGAACATCATCCCCGGCTACGGCCAGGATGCGGGCAAGGCGCTGGCACTGCATAACGACGTCGACGCGCTCACCTTCACCGGTTCAACCCAGGTCGCCAAACAGCTGATGATCTACGCCGGGCAATCCAATATGAAACGGGTGTGGCTGGAAGCCGGCGGCAAAAGCGCCAATATCATTTTTGCCGACTGCCCGGATCTGGATAAAGCGGCACAGGGCGCGGCGGCGGGTATCTTCTACAACCAGGGGCAAGTCTGTATCGCCGGCACCCGCCTGCTGGTGGAAGAGAGCATTCAGCAGGAATTCTTGCAAGCCTTGCGCAAGCATGCGGCAGCCTTTGTGCCGGGCGATCCGCTCGATCCGACCACGGTGATGGGCACGCTGATCGATCAGGCCCACTGTGAAAAAGTGGCGGGTTATATCGAACAAGGGTTGAGCCAGGGCGCAGCGCTGTTCCTTGACGGTCGCGAGCACCCGCGCAGCGGCCATGCCGGTTATCTCGGCCCAACCATTCTCACCCAGGTGGATAACGCCATGAGCGTGGCGCGCGATGAGATTTTCGGCCCGGTACTGGCGGTGACGTCCTTTAACGGCGAACAGCAGGCATTGCAATTAGCCAACGACAGCGAATACGGCCTGGGAGCCGCCGTCTGGACGCGTGACCTGTCCCGCGCCCACCGCATGGCTCGGCAGTTAAAAGCCGGTTCGGTTTTCGTCAATAACTACAACGACGGAGACATGACCGTGCCGTTCGGCGGCTACAAGCAAAGCGGCAATGGCCGCGACAAATCGCTGCACGCGCTGGATAAATTCACCGAACTGAAAACCACCTGGATTTCGCTGGAATAAGGGCCCCCATCATGACTGAACACGTAAAAAGCTATTATGCGGCTTCGGCCAACAACCATCAGCCCTACCCGCAACTGAATGAATCTATTGAATGCGACGTTTGTATCGTCGGCGGTGGCTACACAGGTCTGTCTTCTGCGCTGTTCCTGGTAGAGGCGGGCTACAACGTGGTGGTGCTGGAATCCGCCCGCATCGGCTTCGGCGCCAGCGGCCGTAACGGCGGCCAGTTGGTGAATTCCTACAGCCGCGACATTGACGTCATCGAAGAACGCTATGGCGCAGAAAGCGCCCGGATGCTCGGCAGCATGATGTTCGAAGGCGCAGAGATCATTCGCAGCCGTATCAAGCGATACGCCATCGAATGCGACTATCGCCCCGGCGGCATCTTCGCCGCGCTGAACAACCGGCAATATCATGCGCTGATCGAGCAGAAACAAAATTGGGAGCGCTACGGCAATACCCAACTGGAGTTGCTGGACGCAGAGCGGCTCCGTGAAGAAGTGAACAGCGAACGCTACGTCGGCGCGCTGCTGGATCACAGCGGCGGCCATATTCATCCGCTGAATCTGGCGCTCGGCGAAGCCGAGGCGATTCGCCTGCAGGGCGGGCGCATCTTCGAGCAGTCGGCGGTGACCCATATTCGCCACGGCGAACCGGCGCTGGTCAGCACCGCCGGCGGCCAGGTGAAGGCTCGCTATGTGATTGTGGCCGGTAATGCTTATCTGGGCGACAAGCTGGAACCCCGGTTGGCGAAACGCAGCATGCCGTGCGGCACGCAGGTGGTAGCCACCGAACCGCTGGCACCGGAAGTGGCGCAGTCGCTCATACCGCAAAATTACTGCGTGGAAGATTGCAACTACCTGCTGGATTATTACCGCATTACCGGCGATAACCGCCTGCTGTACGGCGGCGGCGTGGTGTATGGCGCACGCGATCCGGACGATATCGATAATCTGATCCGGCCAAAACTGTTGAAAACCTTCCCGCAGTTGAAAGGCGTTCGCATCGACTACCGCTGGACCGGCAACTTCCTGCTCACGCTGTCGCGCATGCCGCAATTCGGCCGGCTGGAGAATAATGTGTATTACATGCAGGGCTACAGCGGTCACGGCGTGACCTGTACCCATCTGGCGGGCAAGCTGATTGCCGAGCTGATGCGCGGCGATGCGGAGCGTTTCGATGCCTTTGCCAAGCTGCCGCACCTGCCGTTCTTCGGTGGCCGCAACCTGCAAATTCCGTTCACCGCGATTGGCGCAGCTTACTATACGCTGCGTGATCGGATGGGGGTATGATGCAAGGGGCCCAGCATGCTGGGCCCTTTATGCCAAGGATCAAACGATCTTCGGTTGACCGTCTGATGCGGTCGCGCCGCCGTCAACCGGGATGTTGGCGCCGTTGATAAAGCTGGCGTCGTCGCTGGCCAGAAACGCCATCACCGCCGCCACTTCTTCCGGCTCTGCCGCACGCCCCAACGCAATGCGCTCGTTGAACTTGTCGCGGATCTCCTGTGGCCAGCCATTGGTCATATTGGTTTTCACCAGGCTCGGGCACACCGAGTTCACGCGCACGCCGTCACCGCCGTGATCCAGCGCCATGGCGCGAGTCAGGTTGACCACCGCCCCTTTCGCCGCGCAGTAATATGCCGCGCCCCAGTCGCCACCCAGGCCGGAGACCGAGGCGGTGTTAACAATACAGCCCTTGGTTTTCAGTAGATAAGGCATGGCGAATTTGGAACAGAACACTACGCCGTCGATATCCACCCCAGCGATGCGCCGCCAGTCGGCCACGCTGGTTTCCAGCACTGTACCCGCCACGTGCACGCCGGCATTGTTCAGCAACACGTCGATGCGGCCCAGTTTTGCCGCCACCTCGTTCATCATTTTTTCAACCGCAACCGGGTCGGAAACGTCGATGTGTACCGCCAGCGCCCGGCCTTTCGGCAGCGAGGCGGCAACGGTATCTACCGCGTCCTTCGCCCAGTCCGCCAGCACAACCACAGCGCCTTCGGCAGAAAATCGGCGTGCTGCCGCTTCCCCCATCCCATTGCCTGCGCCGGTGATCACTACCACTTTATTGTCGAAACGCATGAAACCTCCTCCATGTGAATGTATTTCTATAAATCATACAAATACTGCTGAGATCCGAGGATAAAACTCATGAAGGGCAAGGGCCAGTCAAAACGTGCGGTTTATTAACCAAAAAGAGGTATTAATAACAATTTCAATGCACTGGAATAATCATTCTCGGAATTAAGCCAATTAATTGATGGATATAATAAAATTTACCACAGTAACTATTTCAAAGAGAAATTTCCTGACGTCCCGCAGACAGCAGGGAAAATCCTCAATCTATCCCCATGAAGTCATCGCATCTAAAATAAAAATAAAAAAAATCCGTCAGCCCCCCCTTTTAGTTAGAGTGATTGTTTTAAATAGAGAATATTCTTTCATCCAAAATCATTAATTAATAAAACTCAAGAAAGATATAATATGCAATTAAAATCAATGACTTTTGAATTAATTAAAAAGATCTCGGCATTTCAATAACAAGCCATAAAACATCGCCACAGCAATAGCAATTGACAAATAGAGTGCTAATCAATAAATAATTCATCATTCCAAACGCAACACAAAAAAAAGAATCGTCCACAAGCATTAAAAAAATACTCATCTATACTTCTTTTGTCGAAGAAATTAGTAGACGCGGCCTTATTTTAATCGAAATAACCATGTTCTTTTCAAAATCTAAATGCAGGAGTTACCTATGTCTACCTTGATCCAAATTAATGTCACAAACAACAGTCAATCTCTTCAAAACTTTTTCTTCTTCCAACAGCCGTCTATTTATGTAGGGGGGCCAGTAGTCTATTCCAACAGCCTACTGTCTACGCCCATCCTGCCATCGTCTCAAGGCGGCAGTGTTTATACATTTTTGCTGAATTTACAGTACTACGCCGGCGTGCAACAGCAGGTCACTCCGCCTCAGGTTGGCCAACCTTCAGGTTACACTTCGGCTATTCAACCCATCGGGTTGACACCTGCCGCGGGCGGAACAGCCACCAACAACAGTTCCGCCATGATCGTCAGCCCAGCTTTGGGCTTGGCTCCGCCGGTCCCGGCAGCGGGGGTACAGCCGGGAGCGTTCCGCATCGTATCTCCTACCTATAATCCCGTACTGACCCAGTACAATGGCGGCTCCGCCGTGCAACTGATTAATGGCACCGTGATATTATCTAACTTTGTAACGGTCAATCCCAGCAGCAATCTTGACTGTCAGCCAATCCTCAAATTTTACGTACAGACAGGCCAATATACTTCAGGAACGGTCATGAACTTTACCAGTTCATCCGCGAATGCAGCGTTATGTGATGCCACCGGCGGTTTCACCACCTTTAACGTGACTTATAACATTGACGGCACCTGGACTATCACTCCAAGCGTTAGTCGAACCGTTTTGCAAACTTATGCTAATGATAGTGCAGCCATTAGCGCCGCGGCGCATAATGCTGAAATAAAAAATGAAGCGGGCACTAAGGTTATTAGTCTGGGATATGCCCATAATTTTCATTCTCCCGTGACCGTCAGTGAACTAACAGACCACACCGACATTCACCTTCACGGAGAATATCAGGTTGGCCAACCTGGCGGGCACTTTACTGGGCGGATGTGCATTGCCAAAACGGATAGCAGCGCAACATTCAAATAACCAGCCAACATTATTGAACGCTAATAAAATATTCTATTGAAAACATATCAAATGTATTATGCATTTTAATACCTTCCGGCGGTGGTCAATTAACTTTGATCACTGCTTTATCAATGTTCTCGCTGCTTTTTATTTTGCGTTAAAATTAAACGGCAATATTTTTAGAGCCTGTTTTATTTGGGTGCATTTGAAAAATGGGACATTATTAGACAGGGTATTATAAAGATGGTTGCCGGTTACTTTCCCGACCGTCATGTTATGGCGTAAGCGTCCATCGAACACTCCAACGTTACGCAGCCTAAGCACAACCTTTTCACAACAGAAAAAAAGACTGAGACGCCGCTTTATTATTTATGCGCCAATCTGTTTTGCTGTTGCCAATAATAAATTATTGGAACGTCATCGAGGAATCGAACCCCAGTCCGCCAGTAAATAAATTCACCGCCGCTCTTCCTGCTGAGCTAATGACGTACTCATTAATACTCCGGGCGAACCCGGAGTTTATTCGGGCAACGCTTTTATTTCTCATCCGCTCCGGCTTAAGCCATCATCGCTATCGCAAGAAATAAAACATTACCTAAAAATTATAAAACCACTACGTTGCCTGCTGAAGGGCCTTTTGCACCACTTTCGATGGTGAACTCAACGCGCTGGCCTTCATCAAGAGTTTTGAAATCATTGCTCTGAATGGCAGAGAAGTGCACGAACACGTCTTTGCTGCCGTCTGCCGGAGAGATGAAACCAAAACCTTTACCTGCATCAAACCATTTTACCAAACCAGTCATTTTAGTAGACATAGATATTTCCTTTATATTTTGAGACGCCATACGGCGATAGAGGTCTGTTTTTGTTGGAAACTTATTGGGCACTAGAGAAGGTAATTCGCGGGAGAAGAGGTATCTATGGGATATCACTAATACTGAGAACTGCTTTACTAAAACTGCTTTCATAAGGTCTGTACTACAAACCGATGACGCTATTTACACACAGCCAGATTATTTAAGCAAGGAATATTTATAATTATATTTATACAGCCTATGAATTTATTACGTTCAACACGATGAAAACTCGCCGCTGAGAAAGGCAGCATAAAGACGGAGGAAAAATTTTCCGCTCCGCACGGATATCGGGATGGATTATGGCCGCGATTCATTATAAAACAGCTGACATGTTCCTTTTTGATCGGCTACAGCATGATGATCGATATGTCCGCGGTAATCGCCGTTTTCACCCTGTATGTGGTCGGCGTAGTGGTGCCTGGCCCCAACTTTGTCGCCGTAGCGCATAAAGCCGTATCTGCGCGCCGGGCGGAAGCCTTTGCTCTGGTAGCCGGTATCGTGCTGGTCAATCTGTTCTGGGCCAGCGGCGCGATCCTCGGCATCGGCCTGGTTTTTGCCCTGTTCCCCTGGTTGGCGATGGCGGTCAAAATCGCCGGTGCCGGCTATCTTATTTGGTTTGGCTGCCGCCTGTTCGCCAAGGCAAAATCTGTCTCGGGTTTGATAAGCGCCAGCACCCGTGAAAAAAGCGGATCACGTGTCGCTTTTGTGCAGGGTATCGCAACCAATATTGCCAATCCTAAATCTGTCGCCTTCTACGCGGCGGTATTCTCGTCAGCGGCACCGGCGCATGTCTCAGTGGCGACCTTCGTCGCCATGCTGGCGGAAGTGGCGGTGATTGCCGGTTGTTGGTACGGGCTGGTCGTCCTGGTGCTGTCGCACGCCCCGATTGCCAGCGCCTATCGCCGCAGCAAAGCCCATATCGACAGGATTTGCGGCGCGTTGATCGTCGGGCTGGGAATACGGCAGTTACTGCGTTGACGATGGACGATATACCCAATTTATCAGGCTGTTTACCAGGAAAAACCATGAAAATAACCGACCTTCCCTTCGGTATCACGGACTGGCAAGACATCGCCGCAACGGAGCACCCAGGCATTACCGGCATGGCCTATTGGCGAACTCGCCGGTTCGGCGACCTGCGCGTCAGAATGGTTGAGTACACGGCCGACTACCTCGCGGACCACTGGTGTACCAAAGGCCATATTCTTCTGTGCCTGAGCGGTGAATTGCATACCGAGTTGGCCGATGGCCGACGCTTTGTTCTGCTGCCGGGCATGAGCTATCAGTTGGCGGACGACGCCGAACCGCACCGCTCGTCAACGCAAGGCGGTGCGCAGTTGTTTATCGTCGATTAATGCCTGCGCCAGATTGCCGGCGTTGCCTGCCTTAGGCCTTAACCGATAATCGCGATGCCCAACCGTTCCATGATCTGGAACGCCTGATAACTGTCCAGTTTTACCCCCTGCAAATCGACGCCGCGCACGTCCAACTCACCCAATTCAGAATTGGTCAGGTCGCAATGGGTAAAGTTGGCGGCACGCCAGTCGAATGAAGAAAATTCGCCGCCTGAGAGATCGGAGCCGCTAAAGGTCGCGCCGAGGATCTGCGCCCCATTCCAGCGGTTTTCCCACAGCTCGCACTTCTCCAATACCACTTTCGAAAAATTGGCGTAGCTGAGGTTGGTTTTGGTGATGTAAGCGCTGCAGAACCCGATACGCGTGGTGATCATGTTCATAAAACTGGCACCGCGAAAATCGGCGCCCTGTGCACGACACTCGAGAATCTCAATGCCCAGCGCATTGGCATTTCTGAAATCCGCCATCGATAAATCGCAGTTTTTGAAGCTGGCGTCTTTCAGCAGCGCGCGGCTGAAATTGCCGCCTTGCTGGCTCTCGCGATCATAAAACTGACAGCCGATGAACTCGGTGCCGGTCAGATCCGCACCCGAGAAATCACAGTTGCGGAAGGTGCCGTTTTCAATCTTCTCGCCGGTAAACCGGTTACGGCCAATTTTTTCACCATCCAAAGCCAACGTCATTGCAACCAACCTGTTTATTTATACAGTTAATGACGCATTATAAGCCGATCCGCACGACAGGGAAAACCGCTTTGGCGTTTTTTCTCGGCCGGAAGGCACAAAAAATCCGCGTGCGGCATGAGGGAATTTATGCCTGTTTGACCTTGATGCGGTTCATGTTCATGCCGGCGGTCTGAGCCTGCAATGCACCCTGTGCAATCAAGGCGTACAGACGGAAATTCAAAAAGGTGTCCCCCACCGGATAAGGTGAATTCACCATCGCCTCGCCCACCACCCGCGAACCCTGGGTGTAATCTTCCGGGCAAGCGGCAAGCAGCAAAGGATCGTGAAAATCCTGAGCCTGGCCGCGAACCGCGTTTTCCGCGAAGATTCGCACCGGGGCATTCTCCGCCAGCAGGCGTTGCCAATCGTCGATAAGCGCCGTTTTGTCTGCCGTCGTCAGCTCACGCCGCCTGATCCACAGCGGTTCCAGCATCTCCGTCGCACACCAGCCGGTGCTCGGTCGCCCGGTGTGCTCGGTTACGCTAACGACAAAGATCGGGCGTTCGCCAAGCAGCGGCAGCAATGCACGCAGCATCAATTGTTCATCGGCGTTATCGCCGACCCACAGGGTCACTTGCCCGGTCACGGCGGCAAGTTGCGCTTTTAACGTCGCCATCCCCGCCTGACTCTCTTCGGAGGTGTCCCACTCAGGTGCGTGAACGGATTGGTACAGATCGCGAAACCAGCGGGTTCTGGCCTGCAACGCGACATCGTCGTCGAGCGCATACAGCGGCCCGAATGACAGCCGGTCGGGAAAATCCAGTACGTCTTCTCCTGGGTAAGCCAGCCGCACACAACTGCCCGACAATGCGATATGCACATCCTTCATCAACGTTCTCCTCACGCTCTTTCTTAAGATAATCCTGAGGCCGATTTTACAACTTTTCCCGTTTTGCTCTATGACAAACAATCCGAATCTGCCGGACAAAAAGCAAAAAACCGCCCAGAGGGGGCGGTTGATGATCGGCGGCAGGCGCTTACTTCAAGGCTTCCTGTATGGCGTCGGCCATGGGGCCAATGTGCTTTTCGGCGGCTTTCAGTTGAAAATCCACGCCGTTACCGTCGTTGGTATCGGACAAAGTGGCCTTGATCAGCTCCAGCGCCGCCTGCACGGCCACTAGCCTTTTATGCTGTTCGTCCGTGACGGGTTTGGAGCTCATCGTCGCCGGGTAGTATTGCTCTAACATCATTCTCTCCTTGTGATTGGGCCAACCCCTACCCTATCAGCCTTTCCCCCCTTTCTCTAATGAGGCAGATCACTGTATCGCCCCTCTGGCACCTGGGTGGCGAAAAAGCGAACTAAAATGGGCCGAACCGACGTTTTCAACAGGTAGTCTATCCGCAATTCCAATAATGATGTCGCCGGGCCCCGCCTCGCTCAGGGGCTTTAGCGAAACTCGACCCAGCTGGCGCCGGCATTGGCGGAACGTACGCAGTTTTCGACCCAACGCACGCCCATCGCCCCGGCATGCACGTCGGGGTACCAGAAATCTGCCAGGAAAGCCTCGTCCCGCCGGTCGGTGGCGTCCATCGCCAGCGCAAAACGTCGGTACAGATTTGACCAGGCTTCAAACAGCCCCTCGGGATGACCGCCGCCAATCCTGTCGTCCGCCAACGCGGCGTGATCCAGGTAAGGCATGCCACGCTCCAAGATACGCACCGGTTCGCCCTGCACTTCAAAACGCAATTGGTTAGGCTGTTCGTCCCACCATTCCAGGCTGGCCTTCTCGCCGACGATGCGCACCTTCTGGCCGTGCATCGAGCCGCTGTTGACCGCCGAACACCACATCGAACCTACCGCGCCGTTGTCGTACTCCATCAACACGTAGGCATTGTCTTCCAGCGGCGCACGGGTTTTGACAAAGCTCTGTCGGCTGCACATCAGACGTTTGATCTTTAATTGCGGCACCATGGTTTCCGCCAAGAACAGCGGATGGGTAGCCAAATCGCCCAAGACATAGCTGGGGCCGACAAAACGCGGATCCACCCGCCAGCGCGTGCTGGGGTTCTCTTGCTCTACCGGCGCGGCGTGGAACCCGTGGGAGAATTGCATGTTGATGATACGGATCTCGCCCAGCAGGCCGTCGGCGATCATCTGGCGGGCCTGCAATATCAACTGGTGGCCGGAATAGCCGTAGGTGACACCGATAATTTTATGCTGCCTTTGACTCAATTCGACCAGTATTTGCGCCTCTTCGGCGGTAAAGCACAGCGGTTTTTCGCACACCACGTGCAGACCCGCTTCCAGCGCAGCTTGGCAAATAGCAAAGTGGGTGTTGTTTGGCGTGGCAATGGAAACCGCCTCGATCCCCTCCGCTCTGGCGGCTTCTTCCCGAAACAGCGTGGCGTAATCCGGGTAACAGCGGTCCGCTGCCACTCCCAGGCTTTGCCCAAAACTGCGCCCGCGCGACACGTCGATATCGAACGCGCCGGCCAACAGAGTGAAAGTGCCGTCGCGCAGTGCCGCAGAACGGTGGATATAACCGATTTGGCTGGTGCCGCCGCCGCCGACCATACCCCAGCGCAGGGATCGTTCCAGAGGTTTAATGCCGTTGATCATCACGTTTCTCCCGATTAAAAACCGACTGTTCGCAAATAATTGAGGCTTTCCGTCACGTCGCGCAGGCTACCCTGCACCTGACGCGGATCCCGTTCCTGCTCAATGGTGATCCAGCCCTGATAACCGCGCGCCGCCAATAATTCGCGCACGGCTGGATAATCAATTGCACCCTGCCCCAGTGGGCACATTACCCCTTGTGCGCAAGCGGTAAAGAAATCCAGCCCGCGTTTCAGCACCTCATTGAACACCTGCGGGTTAACATCCTTGAAATGCAGGTAATCAATCCGGGAGAAATAGCGTTCGAGCCAGATGACCGGATCCATGCCGGAGTAATACAGGTGCCCGGTGTCCAGGCATAATCCGGCGGTTTGGTGCGGAATTTGGCTGACCAACAGCTCGATCTCATCGGCGAACTCGATGCAGCCGCCGGCATGCGGATGGACCACCGGCCTGACGCCATATTCCTGCCAGGCAATCTCGCTGACCGTTTTGATGTGGCCGATCATCCGGTTCCAGTCGTCTGGCGCCAGCCGCGGTGCCTGTGATGACTGCCCGGCGAACCTGGCCCGCTGTGGATTGCCGAAGTCGATTATCACCAGGTACGGCGGCGAGAAATGGCCTTCGCAAATGGGATGTGCCTTGGGCGCCTGCGACAAATTGCGACAAATGTTATGGGTCAGCGTCAGGATGTGCGCGAAGTTCTGCTCGCTGACCAGATCGTCAAAAATGGTGCCGGCCACCAGCGACAACTGGTGGTGGTGCAACTCTGCGGTCAGGGTCGCGGCCTCGATTGGCAGGTAGCCCCACGGCCCCAACTCAATGCTGTGATAGCCTGCGGCGTTCGCCTCCTGTAGCACTTGGGCGTAAGGAGGAAGATAAGGATTTTTGGGATCATCCACTCCCCAACTGCAGGGGGCATTGGCGATAGGCAAGGTCATTTTTCATTCCGTTTCGAGGGGGTGTGGCGCCAGTATCAAACAAATATTTCGACACCATCAATGATGAAACTTTCATTTTTTGATGAGGATCGCGTTAAATCTGATAGATTAAATGATAGTTTTTTATCAAATCCAGGCGGGCCGTAACCTGCAAGACATCGACGGCAACTCAGGGGGAAACGGCCCACAGCGGGGCCGGCGATCAGATATTTTCTTTGGTGATCAGATCAAAACGATTAATGATCTGCATAAAACCCGGGTGTTCGCCGCTGGCGGCGGCGACAAAGGTGTTGATGACCGACGCGGCGAATTCATGAATGCGATGCGTCAACATCAGATCCAGCGTGCCGTCAATCAACGCCATCCCCGCGTTTTCCACCGGGCCATGACAAACCAGCATCACGTCGTGCTGCCTGCCGCTCTCTCGCAACGCGGTGATAATCCCCTCCACGCCGCCGCAGGGCGCGTACAACGCTACCAATTCAGGGTGCTGCGCCAATATGCTCAAGGTGACCTGTCTGGCGCTCTCGGCCCGTTCATAGCTGCGTAGCGGCTCCAGCACCCGGTGGCCACTCAGGTGTTCACGCAGGTAAGAGCGAAAGCTGATTTCGCAGGTTTCCTGGCACAGGAAGCGATTATCGCCGATGATAACCCCGATTTCCCCCTGCTTTCGACACATACGCTCTACCGCCCAGGCAGCGGTGCGACCGGCCTGCTGATTATCCAGGCCAACATAACCGGCCCTGCTGTGCACCGACAGATCCGACAACAGCGTAAACACCTTAACGCCCTGGCGGCTGGCTTCTTCGACCGCATAACGGATCATCGGGTTATCCAGCGCCACCACCCCCATCACATCCACGCTCTGGCTCAGTTGCGTAATGGTCGCGGCGGTATCGCCTACCGCGCTGATGTCATGAAAAATGAACTGCGGCGGATGAGCCGGATCGCAGTACGGCGCGGCCTGTTCCAGCAGGCTTTCCGCTAACTGCGCATAGAAAGAATGTTCGCGGCGCAGCAGGATAAAGCCCATTTTGAGCCGCACAGGCGACTGCCCGGCCGCCTCAAACATCCGGTGGGACTTTTCGAGGGCAAAACCCAGCTTTTTCGCCGCAGCGATAACTTTGCGCTCAGTTTCCGGCCGCACCGCAGCACGTTGGTTTATTACCCGATCAACCGTGGCGATACCGACATGCGCCTCTCTGGCAATAGCCGCCAGGGTCGTTTTCTTGCCTGCCATACTCTTCCTCATCATGATTTTGATAAAAACTATCATGGTGTCGATGACGGAGGAAACCCGGCCAGGGGTTTTGTGTGATCGGGCGCGTTAATAGCGATTTGAGTCGTTGTGGGGAGCGGTAAAAAGCTCGAAATGAACGTTTTTTTGGGCAGGTGAAGCAACAATTGAACTGCTGCTATTTTCGCCATGACGCATAGTCTGATTTTATCCCCCGGAGCGAATCATGATATCGACAAAATCCGACGCCATCGAGTATGCGGCGCCCAATGCCACCCAGTGGCCGGCGATCCTGAACATAGTGTTCGCCGGTATTGCGGCAGCCCTGCAGGTTGGCAAAGCGACGATTGCATTACCGGAGTTGCAACGCGAGTTCGGCCGCTCGCTGGAGTCATTAAGCTGGGTAATCTCGGCCTTCCCTTTCGTTGGCGTGTTCAGCGGCATCCTTGTCGGCATTTTGGTCCGTCGCTGGGGCGATCGCCGCTTGCTGTACCTTGGACTGGTGATTATCAGTGCCGCCAGCTTTGTCGGCGCCGGCCTGCATAACTTCAACGGACTGATCGCCACGCGGTTTATTGAGGGCCTGGGTTTCGTCATCGTCGTGGTCGCCGCCCCAGCGATTCTTAATCGCGTGGTTCAGCCGCAAAAACGTAATCTGGTGTTTGGCATCTGGAGCACCTTTATGCCGGCGGGTATCGCCCTCTCGATGTTTTTCGGCCCGTTGCTCGGCGGCTGGCAACAAAGCTGGATGGCGAGCGCCGCTCTGACGCTGTTAGCCGCGTTGTTGCTGCCGCTGACGACCCGCCGAGAGGCTACCGGCTCCGCGGCGGCTTCACACATCGACCTGCGCCAGGCGTTGTCCCGCCTGTGGCGCGCACGACAGCCAGGGCTGCTGGCGCTGATATTTACCAGCTACAACCTGCTGTTCTTTGCAGTAATGGCTTTTTTACCTCTATTTTTGATGCAGCATGTCGGGCTATCGCTCGCCAGCACGGGCAGCATCAGTGCCGCGATCGTAGCCGTCAATATGATTGGTAATCTCTCCGCCGGTTTACTGTTGTCGCGTGGGATTAGCGCCAAAACGCTGCTCACCGGGACCTTTATCGCCATGGGGCTAGCCGGCAGCGGTATCTTCTTATCGGTAACGCCGATGAATATGCTGATACCGCTGTGTTTTTTATTTTCAGCCATCAGCGGCATGCTGCCGTCCACCGTCCTCGCCGCCACGCCGATGTCGTCACCAGAACCGACCCTCATCCCACTGTGCCTGGGGTTGGTGATGCAAGGCAATTATCTGGGCCAGGTGATCGCCCCTATAGCGATAAGCGGCATCGTCGCCAATGCCGGCTGGTCCGCCCCCGCCGCAATGGTACTGGCCGCCGCCGCGTTAGGGGTGGCGTTGGCATCGAGACTGTCAACCCGACAGTAAAAGAGGCCGCTTTTGCGGCCTTGTATTCCCATAATGATTATTTCACTCGCCACATTCGGTATTGGCCCCAGAAGCCATTTTCCGCAAGGTATTCCTAATCTGTTCCATCGGTGATGATATCGATGGTTTTTCTCATCCCCATAGACAGAACATTGCAGTCATTGCTCGCTTTCAGTTTGTGTGGGCCTTTATCCAGAAAGGAACGCTATAATCGCTGTAATACTATGGTTATCAGGATGACCACAGTTATATGGGAGCGAAAATGGCCGTATCTATTGAAGAAACCGCGGTAACCGATACCGGTTTTGCTACGCTGGTGACGGCGTTGGACGCCTACCAACAACCGCTTTACCCCGCCGCGTCATGCTACTCGGTGTCGGTTGAGGAAATGACGTCGTCAGAAACCTGCGCTTTTGTCGCAAAAGCGCGGGCGACTACGCGGGCTGCGGCTGCCTGTACATTTCAGAGGGTAAAATTGCGGAGATCAAACGCATGTACGTTGATCCGCGCTTTCGCGGGCAAGGTATCGCTCATCGGTTGATCGAGGTTATCGAGGTTATCGAGGTTATCGAGCAGAAAGCGCAATCGCTGGGATATGGCGAACTGTATTTGGAAACCGGCGTTAACCAACCCGAAGCGATTAGCCTGTACCGAAAAGCCGGCTACCGACAGACAACGCGCTTTGGCAATTACTCGCCTGACCCGCTGAGCATTTATATGATGAAGCGCCTGATGGGTCAGGCGTAATGAAAGACATCCGATCTGAGCGGGAGACTCCGCGGCTGGCGTTTAAGCTTATGGATCTCCACCGTACTTTCCTCGCCCGAACGCAACGTCCGAATAGCGTAATTTTATTTTTTATCCGCCGTGTTCGGCATACCCTGGCAAATCACTACAGTTATCTTGATGGATATGGCCAATGGTGCTCCAACCCTGACAAGGACAAAGCGCCCGTGGCCATCAGGTAAATCACCAAACCGCCAAAAGCGATTGCAACCATCATTTCAATGAATCTAAGTCGTTTATGCTCAGTCATTTACCTACCTCTGCGTTTCAGGTGAAAATACGTTCACCTAAAACGTAGATAACCTGCTCCTTCACATCAAGGCAAACTCACAAAATGAAACACAATCAATAAGATTTATTGATAATTTACACAAAAACCCGTGAGCAATCCGGCTTACAGGCTAGAGAACCTCCGCTCGCCAACAATCCGCTAACTGTTAAATCATTGTGATGCTATGGTTTGTTTGTCACCGCGCGTCAATGTCGGTGAACACCAAGATTCACCGATAAAATCTATCATCAGAGGGACTGATATGATGTCTAAAGGTATTTCAAAGGGATTCTTTATTCTGATCCTTTTCATCGTCACCGCCGCTTTTCTGGACGTATTGGGTCCCTACTATTCGTCGGTGCTCTGGGCCATCATATTGGCCGTGATTTTCCACCCGTTGAAAAACAAGCTTAAGCAATACCTTGGTGACCGCAACGGCCTGGTCTCATTGTTAACGTTGCTGGTGATCTGCCTGATTGTGTTCACCCCGTTGGCGATCATCGCTTCGTCGCTGGCGCTCGAATTCAACGTTCTCTACGAAAAACTGCAGAACAACAATACCCAACTGCCTGCGATGCTGGCCGAAGTGATGCAGCATTTACCCGGCTGGGCACGGCATTTTCTGGCGGAGCATAACCTCGACAGCGCCGCGGAAATACAAAAGCAGCTTTCCGAAGTGGCGCTCAAGGGCGGGCAATTCCTGGCGGGCAGCGTGTTCCTGATCGGTAAAGGCACATTCAACTTTGCCGTCGGCTTTGGCATCATGCTCTATCTGCTGTTTTTCCTGCTGAAAGACGGCCCCTATCTGGTGACCCTGGCGCTTGAAGCGCTGCCGCTGTCCGAGCACGTTAAACACCACCTGTTCGTGAAGTTCGCCGCCGTGTCCCGCGCTACGGTGAAAGGCACCGTTGTGGTGGCGATTGTGCAAGGCGCCCTCGGCGGCCTGGCATTTTACATCACCGGCATCGATGGCAGTTTGCTGTGGGGCGCGCTGATGGCCTTCCTCTCCATCATCCCCGCCGTCGGTTCCGCCATTATCTGGGTGCCGGCAGCCATCTATTTCTTCGCCACCGGCATGCTGTGGCAAGGGGCATTCCTGGTCGGGTTCTTCGTGGTGATTATCGGGCTGGTTGACAACATTCTGCGCCCGCTTCTGGTCGGCAAAGACACCAAGATGCCGGATTATCTCATCCTGATTTCCACCTTGGGCGGCATGGAGATTTACGGCATCAATGGCTTCGTTATCGGCCCGTTGATCGCCGCGTTGTTCATCGCTTGCTGGAATATCCTTTCCGGCCGCGACAGCGAGGAGACCACCGACGAGATTGATGAAGCCTTTATCGAAGAAGGCAGAAATCACCCTGATGCCGGTTAAGCGGCATTGAAGCAGAGATTGTGTTAATGCCGGGGGCCTACGCAGGCCCCCGACGTTTGCCATCGCGTTACGCCGGCCCCCTTATGCTATCCTTGAGCCTGCTTTGTAACACTCACAGGGAAGACCGTGTTGAGCCATGCTTATCTTATATGCCATATTAGCCATAATCTTTACTCTGCTGTTTCTGCTGTCTTTCATCTATTGCGCCTACCAAATGTCGAAAGACGGTGACGTCAAATTCAAGGCCTCCTTCGCGGTGCTCATCTTATCGTTGCTGTCCTTTTACTGCGCCTATGGTTACGCCAGTACGTACCTGAAACAGCAGGAAGTGGACATAAAACTTTATTAGCCGGCCGTCAGCATCAGAGTAGAAACGCCGTTTAGGGGATAAGGTTAACATCATCGCGCAGCAGCCCCGGAGAGCGGCTGAGAGCGGCTTGATTGTTAATGCAAAAGGGGGGATATTTTCATCCTTATCTCTCGAAAAGGATGTCCCATGAGCGCCGCCTGGATCAAAGCGTGGTTTACCTTCGCCACCGTTTACACTTGCATTGCCCTCAGCAAAGAAATAAGTGAACAATTCTTCGCCTGTGCCCAGTGGCCCAAATTTGTCGGCGCTATCAGCATGATCGCCATTGCTTGGGCTGCACGCGCCAAACTGAAAGAAATGAAATAAGGTCGTTGATCATAAAAAATGGGAGCCCAGAGGCTCCCGTTTTTATTCAAATTGACCCGGCCTAAATAGCGTTGACACGTTTTCCCCTCTCATTCAGGTACTCAGGGGCGGAATTCCAATATAGGATTTTTCAAGGCATCATAAACGGCTGGTGAAGGCGGTTTGGGAAAACGGGCATTTTTGGCCGCGTTTATCGCTGCACGACAAAGATCGGGGTCACCCTCTTCGGCTCGCGCATTTATAAGCATGCCATCCGGCGCCAGCATAAGTCTTAAAGCGCATCGTTTACCGGCATATGAGCCGGCGTCTTGAAAATGGCTTTGAATAGCGGATTGTATCTGCGCGGCATACTGGCGTGCCTCAGCCCCAGGTACAGGCGCTGTTTTACCTTCGAAGGCGGCAAACATCGCATCGCCCCCCTCATCAGACGGCACAGGTTTAATCGCAGAACTCGTCTTCGCACAGCCCGTCAACAACAGCGCGGCGATAACAAGCGATAATGCCGGCGCGCAAATCTCAACCCCAAAATGAACTCTCTTCATGATTCCCTTCTTTAATAGAATATCCACAGGAAAGAATAATAAACCAACACAGGCTAATTTAAACGGCCTTAGATCAAGGTATTGCAAACCCACATGTTATTGAGTTTCGCTTCAACCCTACGAGCACACAGGGATATGGGAGCCGTACATTTGCAGCGCCAATGGGATTCAACCACCAGCCGGAACGGAGCGGCGATACGGAGTCTGCCAGGTATGCGTCGGATATTCGTTGGGGCTGAAATGCAAAAAGGCCACACCGGAGTGCAGCCCTGTGATGATGCGATTTGTAATCGATTTTTCAATGGTGAATGCCGCTGTGTGGCATTACTGGATGGATTACAGGTTGGTACATTTATTTGTGATATCACTGCGCTCTAAACGATTTTTTCAGGCTCGACACAAAGCTTCCGCTAGGTTCGATCTGGTTGTCTCGATATCCCCCTCGGCCAACAAAAGAGCCGTATCTCCTACCAGACAGCATACCTCTGCATAATTCCGCTCTGCTTCATTATCGATTGGTCGGTACATGCTTGTTCCTTTTTGTGTACTTATGCAGCACATAGTCCGCTGAACCACTAAATACATGGATCAAGATCAACATATGATGAAATGATAATTCGTCACTCTACAAGCTCATGTTAATATGCCAAAAAATTCCACGCATCAAAACCGTATATATTTCATACATCCAAAGCGATGGATATGATTTGACTGCTATCTAAGCGAGACATGAATGCTTCTATCAAAAATGCTAAAAAAAGAAAATAACAACTTTGATATTATTAGGCTGCTTGCGGCTATGATGGTTATTTACGGTCATTCATATGCCATTAGCCCACAAGAAGGTAAAAGTGATCTTGTATCAAATATGATTAACTTTGATTATTCTGGATCATTAGCAGTGAAAATATTTTTCTTTTTAAGCGGGCTAGTTGTAAGCAATAGTTTATTGAATAATAAACAAATATCCTCATTTATTTTTTCAAGAATATTTAGAATACTACCAGGGTTAATTTTAGTTGTGACGGTATCAACATTCTTAATTGGCCCATTACTGTCAACCGATAGCATATCATCTTACTATTTCAATGGAGATACTTATACATACTTTTTCAGAAACATAATATTACAGCCTCAGTGGTTTTTGCCTGGGGTTTTTGATCACAATGCACAAACAGCATTCAATGGCTCATTATGGACGTTACCTTATGAAGCTTTAGCATATGCCCTAACATTAATCACCTTTGTGATTATTGGTTTTGAAAATAGAAAACTGGCAACAGTAATTGCCATTGTGGTTATATTAGATCCGTTCATTGGCAATAAAGTGATTTTTTCATGGGTTGATGCAAAAAACACAGAGATATCATTGCTTGCTCCATGTTTTTCTCTTGGGGTTTTATTTTCCATGTGGAAAGATAAAATATCAATTAATAAAAAATTAATCATTTCACTATGGGTTTTATACTATATATTCCACAGCTCCCCACATGTTGCAATACTGTTTTACCCGGCCATTTTCACTACTTTTTTATACATTTCATCCACACCACTACTCCTGAAGTTAAAATTGCCCGTAGATATTTCGTATGGCGTGTATCTATGGGGTTGGCCAGTTCAGCAAATTTTTGCTCAATTTTACCCAGACTCTGGTGTTTTATTAAATCAACTGCTATCAATGTTGGCTTCAGTTCTTCTGGGAACTATATCTTGGTTTTTAGTTGAGAAAAAATTCATTTCAATAGGAAAGAAAACGGCCGGGTTTTATTCCGGAAAGCTGGCCAATTAAAATATCTTCAAACATTCGATGCAGGTGCGATATCACTTCGCACCTTCAACAAACCAATACAATCTCCATGGATTTATTGCAAGGTTGGAAATTCAGGTAATTCAATGTCCGGTGCATCATCAGGGTTAACCCTATTGAGTAATGCCCGGTACGTTTCCAATTTTATCAAAGGCTCCTTTTCTTCATCGGTGGCTATGCCTAAATCAAGGGCACTCTGGAGTAGCCTTATTTTAGTTTCTACATATCCTTCGGGCCTATCCCCCAAGCTTTGTCCCTTCGATGTAGACTCCCCAAACACCTAAAATCCTCAGCAAGCGGGGATCGTCGTTTTTCTTTGTCACGGGTTTACCTGAAAGACCGGTATATCTGGCCCCTTTGTCAAACTGAGCCGTGCCATTGGCGGAAACATCAGCGTTTCAACATGGCTGGATCGTTATCTGGCTATCCAAGGAGGTATACCGTTTTGCAGAAGAATTTTTTTGAGAGGGGAAAAACTACGGGGCCAAAGCCCCCGTTGACATTGTCAGCAATGCTGAAAATTACATGTGCTTAACGATAGCGTCGCCAAACTCTGAACATTTCAGCAGCTTAGCGCCTTCCATGCCTTTAACGATCAGGTCAGCCGCTTCGAACCAGCCCATGTGACGCAGCATTATATACCCAATACAATTCAACCAATTGATTTAATTTAAATAAATAAATAAATAAATAAAAAATAATTATTTATTAAACAGGAATTTTCCTTTCAATCAGCCTCCCACGAGAGGGGTCGAGATGGGATTATACTGGCGGATAAGGGTTACTCAGGTAAGCGTCTCCGTATTTATTTGAAAGAAAAAGGAATAAAGTCAGTCATTCCTTTCAAGGCTAACGAAAAAGCCAACCGGGACAACTGTCGTAAACCCGACGGGCAACCATATAAAAAACGTAATGTCGTGGAACGCTGCTTTGCGATATTAAAAGAGAATCGTCGTATAGCCACACGCTCGGAAAAAAACGGCAAGAAACTGCCTGAGCATGTTAAAACTGGGTGCAATCAGGTTATTTCTCAGGCGACTGTGAGGTTAAGGGACACAGCCCAAGATTGATTAAATTTTACTAATGATTCAGATATGTTCGTTATCTCAGGCTCATTTCATTGAGTTGTAAACTTTGAAGGCGGGATTTTTTTCAAAAATTTCAGCAACAAAATCCATGAACACAATCGCCCGTTTTGGTAATAGTCGATTAGCAACATAAACTGCCTGAATGGGAACGGGCGATGCAGTGTAATCAGTCAGTAATAATTGTAAGTTGCCATTTTCCAGTCCCTCCTCGAACAGCCATTCTGGGCCCTGTGCGATCCCAACTCCTGCATTGACAAATTTCTGTACTGCTTCTGGTGAATTGACCCTGAGCCGACCAGAAACAGGAACATTGATATCCTGAAATCTCCAGGTAGCTCCTGTTGTTAGCAAGGTATAGATCAAACAATCATGTTTTTTTAAATCCTCTGGGGTATCAGGGGTTCCGTGTTTGGCTAAATACTTTTTACTGGCAACACAGACTCGCTCAAACATGCCAAGTCTGCGGGCACGCATAGCACTGTCCTCCAGGTGTCCAATGCGGATTGCCAGCTCAGCCCCTTCATCAACAAGATTGATATAGCGGTCATTAATCTGTAGATCGAGTGTCAACTCAGGGTAGCGTTCTAAAAAATCTGGGATGTGCGGGACTAAGAATGTGTGAGCCAATGCTGTAGGGCAGGCAACGCGTAATAGCCCTGTGGGTGTAACATTTTCTCTGAAAGAAGACTCTGACTCTTCGACAGCTTCCAGAATACGCCTTGCTTCCAAATAATAACGTTCTCCTTCAGGAGTCAGGGAAAGCTTGCGGGTTGATCTGTGAAGTAATCTGGTCTGCAAATGCTCTTCGAGGGTTGCAACATGACGACTCACGTTCGGTTGCCCTAAGCCTAAATCCCTACCGGCTGCGGAAAAGCTGCCTGTTTCAGCGGTACGGACAAAGCATGTCATCAAAAGTAATCTATCCATCCTAAAGCCCATTTATGCTTTTAATGCATGAAACATATTTAGAAATACAATCTTATCACTATATGGGCATGAGTATACAGTGGCTATCAAATCGGTCACTCGCCGATCTGTTGTTAAAACTAACAGGAGATTTTTACATGTCTAGATTACAAGGTAAACGCGCACTGATTACGGGTGGAACAAGTGGTATTGGTCTTGAAACAGCGAAGCTGTTTGTTGCAGAAGGGGCACGCGTCATTGTTACTGGCGTTAACCCTGATTCTATCGCAAAGGCGAAAGTAGAACTTGGTAATGATGTGTTGGTCGTGAGCGCTGATTCCGCTGATGTAAACGCACAGAAAGCTCTGGCTCAAACGGTTAAGGAACTCTTTGGACAACTGGATATCGCTTTCCTGAATGCTGGTATATCAATGTATATGCCAATTGAGGTATGGACAGAAGAGAAGTTCGACCGCATTTATGATATCAACGTTAAAGGTCCTTACTTCTTAATGCAGGCGCTGCTGCCAGTGTTCGCAAGCTCTGCATCAGTGGTCTTTAATACATCTGTAAATGCTCACACAGGACCAGTGAACTCTTCAGTTTATGGCTCAACCAAAGCAGCATTACTGAACATGTCGAAAACACTTTCTAACGAGTTACTTTCTCGTGGGATCCGTATCAACGCAGTGAGCCCCGGCCCTGTTGATACACCGCTTTACGATAAGGCGGGGATTCCAGTGGAATATCATGATCAAGTGATGAAAGATATCGTTGCAACCATCCCAGCAGGTCGTTTTGGTAAGCCGCAGGAAGTAGCGCAAGCGGTACTCTACTTCGCGTCTGATGAGTCAGCCTGGACCGTGGGTTCAGAAATCATCGTCGACGGCGGCGTTTCAATCTAAGCCACCAAAATAAGATTTACAATTTATCAAGCCCGCCACCTTTTATAGCGGCGGGCTATCATTTTATCTGGAGTTTGAGATGCCTACCCATGACCTGACACTTATTAGCCACCCACTATGTCCCTTTGTGCAGCGTGCAGCGATCGTTCTTCTCGAGAAAAATGTGCCATTTGAACGCGTAAATGTAGACTTATCGGCGAAGCCTGATTGGTTTCTTGCTCTGTCACCCACTGGCAAGGTGCCGCTACTTAAAGTGCGTCAGTCAAAGGGTGAAGATGCCATTATTTTCGAGAGCATGGTGATCTGCGAGTACCTTAATGAAACGCAAGACGGTGATTCGATGTATGCTGACGATGCATTAGTAAGAGCCAGACAGCGCGCATGGATCGAGTTCTCTACATCAATGCTTGGAAATGCATGGCAATTTTTAAATGCGACTGATCAGGCCATTGCAGACGGCAAACGCGCGGTGTTCCGTGAGCAGCTTGAACGTATTGAATCTGAATTGAGCTTAGGGCCTTATTTCTCTGGTGCTAAATTCAGTATGGTTGATACGGTCTACGCTCCTGTTTTCCGTTACTTCTCTATCATCGATGCATCAGTATCTGAGGCTATTTTTGAGGGACTTCCACGTGCTTCCGCATGGAAAGCTGCACTTGCGAAAAGGGAAAGCGTAAAAGTCGCTGTATCATCAGATTATGCAGAACTTTTCCAAAATCATCTTCGTCAGCATTCTGCAATTCTCGCTGCTTGAAGATATTAACTGGGAAACTGACCTGCCCCCGTTGATTAAAACACTGCAATGTTAGTAATTCCTCCACCAACGGAGAGAACAATTTTGAACTTCCGCTCTTCGCTCAAAACTACCCTTCAAACTTGACTTGTGCAGTTACTGGTCTTGTTTAAAGCAAACAAGTGATTTGCGAACGGGACTAATCCATTCCTATGGCTTGGGCTGAATTCACTCTTTAAATTGATACACTCAAAAATGCCAAAATGGCCGAGTTTTGATAACCGTTGCAGTTTGAATAATAAAAAACGGGAACCATCAGGTTCCCGTTATCATTTAACGCTAAAACACACTTACATGTGTTTAACGATAGCGTCGCCAAACTCTGAACATTTCAGCAGCTTAGCGCCTTCCATCAGGCGTTCGAAGTCATAGGTCACGGTCTTGGCAGCGATTGCGCCTTCCATGCCTTTAACGATCAGGTCAGCCGCTTCGAACCAGCCCATGTGACGCAGCATCATTTCTGCGGACAGGATGATGGAACCTGGGTTCACTTTGTCCTGGCCGGCATACTTAGGTGCGGTGCCGTGGGTCGCTTCGAACAGCGCGCAATCGGAACCGATGTTGGCGCCTGGTGCGATACCGATACCGCCAACCTGTGCGGCCAGGGCGTCGGAGATGTAGTCACCGTTCAGGTTCATACAGGCGATCACGTCGTATTCCGCCGGGCGCAGTAGGATTTGCTGCAGGAAGGCGTCGGCGATCACGTCTTTAACCACGATCTCTTTACCGGTGTTCGGGTTCTTGATTTTCAGCCACGGGCCGCCGTCGATCAGTTCGCCGCCGAACTCTTCGCGCGCCAGTTCGTAGCCCCAATCCTTGAAGGCACCTTCGGTGAACTTCATGATGTTGCCTTTGTGAACCAGGGTCACAGAGTCACGGTCGTTGGTGATGGCGTATTCGATCGCCGCACGCACCAGACGTTTGGTCCCTTCTTCGGAACATGGCTTGACGCCGATACCGCATTGTTCCGGGAAGCGGATTTTCTTCACGCCCATTTCGTCGCGCAGGAACTTGATCACTTTGTCCGCTTCGGCAGAACCGGCTTTCCATTCGATACCCGCATAGATGTCTTCGGCGTTTTCGCGGAAGATCACCATGTCGGTCAGCTCTGGCTGTTTAACCGGGCTAGGGGTGCCCTGGTAGTAACGCACCGGACGCAGACACACGTACAGGTCCAGTTGCTGGCGCAGAGCCACGTTCAGGGAGCGAATACCGCCACCGACCGGAGTAGTCAGCGGGCCTTTGATGGCAACGCGATAGTCACGGATCAGATCCAGGGTTTCTTCCGGCAGCCACACGTCTTTCCCGTAAACGTGAGTGGATTTTTCACCGGTGTAGATTTCCATCCAGGAGATTTTACGTTCACCGTGGTAGGCCTTTTTCACAGCCGCATCAACCACGTGAATCATAGCAGGGGTAACGTCAACGCCAATGCCGTCGCCTTCGATGAACGGGATGATCGGGTTATTCGGAACAACCAGTTTACCCTGGGCATCGACCGTAATCTGTTTACCTTCTGCCGGAACAACTACTTTGCTTTCCATCAACCTCTCCTTCAAGCGCAATTTTTGTTAATGCTTTGTAAGATGCGTGTAGATACTACTCGAATATTCAGTCCGCGCCAATCCGAAACGGATTCGGTTATAATGCGCCTATCATCCGTAATCTCAACTGTTATGAAAAAATTCCCTGTTAAAAATCACAACGTTAAACGATTCAGCAAGCCGAACGCCGCCAAACCCGCTGTAGCACAGGGGCCGCGCCGCGTGGTGTTATTCAATAAACCCTTCGATGTGCTCCCCCAATTTACCGATGAAGCCGGCCGCGCCACGCTGAAAGAATACATTCCTTTTCCCGATGTATACGCCGCCGGGAGGCTGGATCGCGACAGCGAAGGGTTATTGGTGCTGACCAATGACGGCAAGCTGCAAGCGCAGCTTACCCAGCCAGGCAAACGCACCGGCAAAGTATATTACGCCCAGGTGGAAGGCGCGCCGCAGGAAGCCGATCTGGCGCCGCTGCGCAGCGGCGTTACGCTCAAAGACGGCCCCACTCTGCCGGCCGGCGTGGAGTTGGTGAGCGAGCCGGAATGGCTGTGGCCGCGCAACCCACCGATCCGCGAACGCAAGGCGATCCCCACCGCCTGGCTGAAAATTACCCTGTTCGAGGGCCGAAATCGCCAGGTGCGTCGCATGACGGCACATATCGGATTCCCTACCCTGCGCCTGATTCGCTACAGTATGGGCGAGCTTTCCCTGGGTGCATTACAACCTGGCGAATGGAAAACCCTTGATTCGCTGTAGCCGGCCAACAAAGCGGCCGAGTGAAAAACCAAGGGTATGCCAGCACTTCAACCAGCCGCTGTAAGGGGCCGTTATGTTTAAACCGCACGTCACCGTTGCCTGCGTGGTTCACGCCGCCGGGAAATTTCTGATCGTCGAAGAAACCATCAACAACAAAGCGTTATGGAATCAGCCGGCCGGCCACCTGGAAGCCGATGAAACCCTGGTGCAAGCCGCCGAACGCGAACTGTGGGAAGAAACCGGCATCCGCGCCACGCCGCAGTCGTTCCTCAAGCTGCACCAGTGGATCGCCCCGGACAACACGCCGTTTTTGCGCTTTTGTTTTGTCATTGAGCTGGAGCACCCCCTGCCCACCGAGCCGCAAGACAGCGATATCGACCGCTGCCTGTGGCTGAGCGCCGAAGAGATTTTGCAGGCGCCCAACCTGCGTTCAGGGCTGGTCGCGGAAAGCCTCCGTTGTTACCAGCAGCCGGAGCGCTACCCGCTATCCTTGGTCGGCAGCTATGATTGGCCATTCTGAGATGAATAAGTGCCGTGCGCCGGCGCGGCCAACGTGGTAAAATCCTGCGCTTGTTTTTTATCGCACGGTTCGTGTTCAAGTTCGTGAGACTCCCATGTCAGACAACAGCCAGAAAAAAGTAATCGTCGGTATGTCCGGCGGCGTCGACTCTTCCGTTACTGCCTATCTGTTACAGCAACAGGGCTATCAGGTCGCTGGGCTGTTTATGAAGAACTGGGAAGAGGACGATGACGAAGAATATTGTTCCGCAGCGACCGATTTGGCCGATGCGCAAGCGGTATGCGACAAACTCGGTATCGAGCTGCATACGGTGAACTTCGCGGCAGAGTACTGGGACAACGTTTTTGAGCTGTTCCTCGAAGAGTACAAGGCCGGTCGCACGCCGAACCCGGACATCCTGTGCAATAAAGAAATCAAATTCAAAGCCTTCCTGGAATTCGCCGCAGAAGATCTTGGGGCTGACTTTATCGCCACCGGGCACTACGTGCGCCGCCAGGACGTGGACGGCAAAAGCCGCCTGCTGCGCGGCGTCGACGGCAACAAAGACCAGAGCTACTTCCTGTATACCCTGAGCCACGAGCAGGTCGCGCAAAGCCTGTTCCCGGTCGGTGAACTGGAAAAACCGGAGGTGCGCCGCATCGCCGAGCAGTTGGAACTGGTTACCGCCAAGAAAAAAGACTCTACCGGCATCTGCTTTATCGGCGAGCGCAAATTCCGTGATTTCCTCGGTCGCTACCTGCCGGCGCAGCCAGGCCCTATCGTCAACGTCGATGGCCAGACCGTCGGCGAGCACCAGGGGCTGATGTATCACACCCTCGGCCAGCGCAAAGGGCTGGGCATCGGCGGCATGAAAGACAGCAGCGAAGATCCGTGGTACGTGGTAGACAAAGACGTCGCCAACAACGTGCTGGTGGTCGCTCAGGGGCATGATCATCCACGCCTGATGTCTACCGGCCTGATCGCGCAACAATTGCATTGGGTCGACCGCCTGCCGCTGAGCGGGCCATTGCGCTGTACGGTGAAAACCCGTTATCGCCAGCAGGATATCCCGTGCACCGTTACGCCACTGGATGACCAGCGTATCGAAGTGCGTTTCGACGAGCCGGTCGCCGCCGTCACCCCAGGCCAGTCAGCCGTGTTTTATCAGGACGAAATCTGCCTCGGTGGCGGCATTATCGAACAGCGTTTACAGGAGTAACCGTGGCGAAGAATTATTATGACATTACGCTGGCGATGGCTGGAATCAGCCAGTCAGCGCGTCTGGTCCAGCAACTGGCCCACGAGGGGATATGCGATAAAGAAGCCTTGCATGTCTCGTTGAGCAGCCTGCTGCAAATGGACCCGCCTTCCACGCTGGCAGTGTTCGGCGGCGAAGAGCGCAACCTGAAAATGGGCCTCGAGACGCTGATGGGCGTGCTCAATGCCAATAACAAGGGGCCGGGCGCCGAACTGACCCGCTACACCATCAGCCTGATGGTGCTGGAGCGCAAGCTCAACGCCAATAAGCAGGCGATGAACCAGCTTGGCGAACGCCTCGGCCAGTTGGAGCGCCAGTTGGCGCATTATGATTTGGAATCAGACACCATTATCAGCGCGCTGGCCGGCATTTATGTCGACGTGGTCAGCCCGCTCGGGCCGCGCATCCAGGTGATAGGTTCGCCGGCAATCCTGCAGAACACGCAGGTGCAGGCCAAGGTTCGCGCCACACTGCTGGCCGGCATCCGTGCCGCCGTGCTGTGGCAACAGGTTGGCGGCAGCCGCCTGCAATTAATGTTTTCTCGTAATCGTCTGTTTAAACAGGCGCAAAATATCGTTGCTCATTGTTAATCGATCCCAGGAGTTGCTACCGATGGAATTATCCTCACTGACCGCCGTTTCACCCGTTGATGGACGCTACGGTGATAAAGTCAGCGCACTGCGCACCATTTTCAGCGAATACGGTCTGCTGAAATTCCGCGTGCAGGTTGAAGTACGTTGGCTGCAAAAACTGGCCGCCTGCGCAGAAATCAAGGAAGTTCCTGCTTTTGACGCCGACGCAAACGCTTTCCTCGACAAGATCGTCGCAGAATTCAGCGAAGAAGACGCGCAGCGCATCAAGACTATCGAACGCACCACCAACCACGACGTGAAAGCGGTTGAGTATTTCCTGAAGGAAAAAGTGGAAGCCGTCCCTGCCCTGCAGGCGGTCTCCGAGTTTATCCACTTTGCCTGCACCTCAGAAGATATCAACAACCTGTCCCACGCGCTGATGCTGCAAACCGCACGTCAGGACGTGGTGCTGCCGTACTGGCGCAAAATCATCGATTCGATCAAGGGCCTGGCGCTGGAATATCGCGATATTCCTTTGCTGTCCCGCACCCACGGCCAGCCGGCGACCCCGTCGACCGTAGGTAAAGAATTCGCCAACGTGGCCTACCGCATGGAACGCCAGTTCCGTCAGTTGGAACGCGTTGAGATCATGGGTAAAATCAACGGTGCGGTCGGTAACTACAACGCCCACATCGTCGCTTACCCGGAAGTGGACTGGCACCAGTTCAGCGAAACCTTCGTCACCTCGCTGGGCATCACCTGGAACCCGTATACCACTCAGATCGAGCCGCACGACTACATCGCCGAGCTGTTCGACTGCGTGGCGCGCTTCAACACCATCCTGATCGACTTCGACCGCGATATCTGGGGTTACATCGCCCTGAATCACTTCAAGCAGAAGACCATCGCCGGTGAAATCGGTTCTTCCACCATGCCGCACAAGGTCAACCCAATCGACTTCGAAAACTCCGAAGGCAACCTGGGCCTGTCCAACGCGGTGTTGAGCCATCTGGCCAGCAAACTGCCGGTTTCCCGCTGGCAGCGCGATCTGACCGACTCCACTGTGCTGCGTAATCTGGGCGTGGGCCTAGGCTATGCGCTGATCGCCTATCAGGCGACCATGAAAGGCATCAGCAAGCTGGAAGTCAACCAGGCGCACCTGCTGGACGAGCTGGATCATAACTGGGAAGTGCTGGCCGAGCCGATCCAGACCGTAATGCGCCGTTACGGCATCGAAAAGCCGTACGAGAAGCTGAAAGAGCTGACCCGTGGCAAGCGCGTGGATGCCGCCGGCATGCAGGCGTTCATCGACGGTCTGGCGCTGCCGGAAGAAGAGAAAACCCGCCTGAAAGCCATGACCCCGGCTAACTACATTGGCCGCGCCGCCACTATGGTTGACGAGCTGAAATAATCGGTCTGGCCAGAAAGCAAAAAGGCGGCCAAATGGCCGCCTTTCGTATTTTAGAGCCTCAGCGCATAAATGCCTGCAGGCGCTGTTTCTGCTGCCCCTGCGCGTTGAAGTTGCCTGGGCTTAACCACTGCTCGAAGGCGGCTTTAATGGCCGGCCAGCGATCCGAGGTGATGGCGAACCAGTCGGTATCGCGGCTGCGGCCCTTGGTGATCACCGCATACCTGAACCGGCCCTCGTAATTGAAACCGAACCTTGCCGCCGCCTGTCTGGACGGCGCGTTGTGGCTGTCGCACTTCCATTCGCAGCGGCGATAACCCAAGTCATCGAACAGGTGCCGCAGCATAAGATAGACGGCCTCCGTTGCGCTGGAGCGTTGCTTCATCGCCGGCGACCAACTGACGTGGCCAATCTCCAGCACACCGTTGCCTTCATCGATGCGCATATAAGCTACGGTGCCGACCGGTGCGTGGCTTGCGCTATCGAACACCGTCAGGTTCACCAACGCGGGGTTGGCCTGAAGCTGGGTCAGGTGCTGCAACATCGCCGCCGGGCTGTCCGGCCGTTCGATGGATAAATAGGTCCAGTCCCGGCCATCCGGGGCCAGTTGGAATGCGCTGAACAGGGCTGCGTGATCCCGCAGCGGATCAAGCGACTTCATGAAGCAAAATCGCCCGTCAAGCGGCTCTCCGGCAGGCCGTTGCGGCACCCGCCAATCGGTTAATGGCTCGCCCACCGGCTGCCCGAATTGATTGAACGCCATAAGCCCCTCGCAACCTGTAATTAACGGGTATAGATGATAAACGAGCTTCTTCTGCCTATTTTGTCGTACAGCGAACGCGCCGGAGCGTTGTATTCCTGCGTCATCCAGTAAACCCGATCGCTGCCCCTTTCATTGGCAAGTTGATAAGCCTGCTCAAATAACTTCTCGGACACCTTCTTGCCGCGCGCCGCCGGGGAAACATAGAGATCTTCAATATAGCAATAACCGGCGGAGCTCCAGGTTGAAGGGTGGAAAATCAAGTTCATCAACCCCAGAAGATTACCGTTTGCGTCTTCCGCCACCAGCCCATAAACCTGCTGATCCGAGCATAAGCGTTCAAACGTGTGCTCGGTGACCTGCGCGGCAATGTCCGCACGATAAAAATGAAGATATCCCTGCCACAGATCCAACCACTGCGATTTATCGCCGTTTTGTATTTTGCGTACCACAACGCCATTGTTTACTGGGTGCATAATGCCTCTCTGGTTTTAAGATATTATTTCCACAGGAGAAATAACCTAATGCCAACAGGGTACACCGGCGATCGCAGGCTGAATACAGACCAATTCACAACAGTGAGCAGACCAATTTTGACGACATAAACGCCATTAATCGGCCTGCGGCAGCGCGCTGAAAATAACGGATAATTTTTTGATGAATTTTACGATTTCATCCGGCGTGTAGGCCGAGAAGCCAAATACCAGCGCCCCTTCCCGAGGCTGGCCGGTGTAAAAATCCGCCAGCCCATAGACCTTCATTCCCTGCGCGGCGGCGGCCTGAATCAAACGCCGCTCGGTAGCCGCATCCGCCAGCGAGCATACCAATTGCAACCCACCCTGCGGCAGCGGCGGCCGGGTCCATGCAGCAAGATACTGATGGACCGCCGCATGCAAAATATCGAGCCTGGCCTTATACAGCTTGCGCATATTCCTTAAGTGTTCGGCATAAAAATCGCCATTTAAAAAGCGGAACAGGGTCATTTGCGGCAACGCGGAGGTATAACCATCCTGGAATTGTTTGGCAGCCACCATAGGCTTGATTAACTGTGGCGGAACGATGATAAAACCGATGCGCAGCCCCGGGAACAGGGTTTTGCTGAAAGTGCCGATATACAGCGTGCGTTGGTATTTATCCAGCCCCTGCAGCGAAGCCCTGGTCAACCCGTCATAATTGAATTCGGAATCGTAATCATCTTCAATAATCCAGGCCTTGTGCCGCTGCGCCCATTCCAGCAATTTTAATCTTCTGTCGATGCTGAGCGAATGCCCCAGCGGATAATGATGAGATGGCGTGACATACACGCCACGCCCACGATGGCGCGCATCAATTAATGCATCAATATCCATTCCGTCATGATCGACCGCGACAGGCTGGGCGATGATCCCCGCAGACTGCACCAGCTTTTTCGCCCCCTGATAACCCGGCTCTTCGACAAAGACCCTGTCGCCAGGATTGAACAACACCTGGGTACACAGCGACAGCGCCTGTTGGGAGCTGGTCACCACGATCACCTGCTCCACACTGGCCTTAACGCCCCTTTCGCGCCGTAGATACTCAATGATTTCGCCCCTCAGCTCCACCACTCCCTGGGGATCGGCATAGCCCAACAGACGTTCGCCGTACTGCCGAACCGCCAGCCTTTCCAGTTGCAACCAGCTATCTATCGGGAACAGCCGCAGGTCAGGCAGTGACGGCGTGAGCGAACTGGCGCGGCTGGTATGCGGCGCATGGGCGGCCACCAGCAACGAGCGACCATGCGCGCTCAGTTCCCGCTCCGTCAGCAGTGCGCTTTCGGCGTCATCCGCCGCCAACAACTCGCGGCCAATCAGAGTGCTTCGCTGATAACTGACAAAACTGCCGCGCCCCACCGCGCGGGCAATGTAGCCTTCGGCTTCCAGTTGGGCGTAGGTCACCTCGACGGTATCGCGAGAAACGCCCAGCCGGGCAGCCAACACCCGGCTGGGCGGAAGTTTCGCCAGATATGGCAACTCCCCCGCCGTCACCTGCTGTTTGATGGCCAGATGCAGCGCCGCTTTGCGCGTCATGCCCTGTTGCAAATGCCGGGCAAAGCTTGCCTGTAGGGCATCCGGGGAAGTGAGTGGGCTGCTGTATTTCATGGTGCTCCGGTCAGAGGGAGGGGGCCGTTTATGCCCTACTTTACCTTATTTCAGTCCCTTCGCGGTCATGCCAGGACATTGACCTGAACCCGCCAGATTGCGAATACGGCGTTTTTAAACGACTTTTTTCTTCCCCAATCCTTTCCCCCTGCACTGCCCCTCCTTCAGCTCGGTATCTCATGCATTGACTTACGCAAAACGCCAGTGGGTTCCGGGCTTTAGCCCAATCCTTCAACACCCGACGGTTTAAGTTTGGTTTAACTTTGCTCCGCCATTGTTTATCCGGCGTTTATTAGCCGTTGCCGATAATGACGGCGAACATAAAATCGATAGCGCTTATTTCCCGCCAACGCTCTGCGTCTCTTGCGGTAACAGCGGGTTCTACCTACCATAGCGTCAAGATTAACGATCAGATGGGTAAGTAGCCGCGCTATCCCTCACGCGCTGAAGAGCGTGTTACTTTTATAGCGGGGTGACAGGATGTTCACCCGCATAGTCACAGGAGTCCGCCATGCGAGTATTGGTTGTTGAAGATAACGGTTTGCTGCGCCACCACCTTTCCGTGCAGATGCGTGAAATGGGTCATCAGGTCGATGCTGCAGAAGATGCCAAGGAAGCCGACTATTTCCTGCAAGAACATGCGCCGGACATCGCAATTGTCGATCTGGGTCTGCCGGGCGAAGATGGCCTGAGCCTGATCCGCCGCTGGCGCGCTCACCAGATGAAGCTGCCCATTTTGGTGCTGACCGCGCGCGAAAGCTGGCAAGACAAAGTGGCGGTGCTGGAAGCCGGCGCCGACGACTATGTCACCAAGCCGTTTCACCTGGAAGAAGTGATTGCCCGTATGCAGGCGTTGATGCGCCGCAACAGCGGCCTGGCTTCCCAGGTAATCGTCTTGCCACCGTTCCAGATCGATCTGTCGCGCCGCGAGCTGAGCGTCGGGGAACAGCAAATCAAACTGACCGCGTTTGAATACACCATCATCGAAACCTTGATCCGCAACGCCGGCAAAGTCGTCAGTAAAGATTCGCTGATGCTGCAACTCTATCCGGATGCGGAACTGCGCGAGAGCCACACCATCGACGTGCTGATGGGCCGCCTGCGCAAAAAACTGCAGGCTGAATATCCACAGGAAGTGATCACCACGGTTCGTGGCCAGGGCTATCGTTTTGATGCGAAGTGAACATGATGTTCAACAAAAATAAAAAACCTTTTTCACTCCGTGCACGCTTTTTGATGGCGACCGCCGGGGTGATCCTGGCGCTGTCGCTGTCCTACGGCATGGTCGCGGTAGTCGGTTATATCGTCAGCTTCGACAAGACCGCCTTCCGCCTGCTGCGGGGTGAAAGCAACCTGTTCTTCAGCCTGGCGCAATGGAAAGACAACAAGCTCACTATCGCCATTCCACCCGACCTCGATCTCAACTTTCCTACCCTGGTGTTTATTTACGACGACAAGGGCAATCTGCTGTGGAGCCAGCGCCAGTTGCCGGAGCTGGAAAAGCGCATCAACAAAGAGTGGCTGGAAAAATCCGACTTCTACGAAATCGATACCGATACCCGCATCAGTAGCGAAGTGCTGGGCAACAACCCCAAAGCCCAGGATCAGCTGAAAAACTATGACGACAACGACCAAAACGCACTGACCCACTCAGTGGCGGTCAACACCTACGCGGCAACCTCGCGGCTGCCCGCGCTGACCATAGTGGTGGTCGACACCATTCCGCAGGAGCTGCAGCGTTCGGACGTGGTCTGGGAATGGTTCAGCTATGTGCTGCTGGCCAACCTGCTGTTGGTGGTGCCGCTGTTGTGGTTGGCGGCTTACTGGAGCCTGCGCCCGATCAAGGCGCTGGTGAATCAGGTGGGCGAGCTGGAGAACGGTGAACGCGAGCAGCTCGACGAAAATCCCCCCAGCGAACTGCGCGGGCTGGTGCGCAATCTGAATATTTTGCTGCGCAATGAGCGCCAGCGTTACACCAAATACCGCACCACGCTGTCCGACCTGACCCACAGCCTGAAAACGCCGCTGGCGGTGCTGCAAACCACGTTGCGTTCGCTGCGCACCGGCAAGCAGACCACCATCGAAGAGGTCGAACCGATCATGCTGGACCAAATCAGCCGCATCTCGCAGCAAATTGGTTACTACCTGCATCGCGCCAGCATCAGTTCGGGGCAAACGGTACTGACCCGTGAGATCCACTCCGTGCCCGCGCTGTTGGACAGCCTCACCGTGGCGCTCAACAAGGTGTATCAGCGTAAAGGCGTGGTGATCACGCTGGATATTTCGCCGGAAGTGACCTTTATGGGCGAAAAGAACGACTTTATGGAAGTGATGGGCAACGTGTTGGAAAACGCCTGCAAATACTGCCTTGAGTTCGTTGAAATCACCTCACTCCACTCCGATAAAAACCTCACCATCGTGATCGACGACGACGGGCCGGGCATTCCGGAAAGCAAACGCGAGTTGATCTTCCAACGTGGTCAACGCGTAGACACCCTGCGCCCCGGCCAGGGGTTGGGGTTATCCGTTGCGGCGGAGATTATCGAGCAGTATGACGGCACCATCACCATCAGCGACAGCCCGCTTGGTGGTGCGCGCATGCAGGTCACCTTCGCCCGTCAACACGATTCCCATCATCACGAATAAATTCTGTCGTTCCGGCCCCGATCCATGGGGCCAAACTTCCGTTATAATCGCACTCAGGCTCACTCCTCTTTCTGCTGGAATAGAACATGGATTATCAATTAGATCTCGACTGGAACGACTTTTTGCAACGTTACTGGCAAAAGCGTCCGGTAATTCTGAAGCGCGGCTTCAAAAACTTTATCGATCCAATCTCCCCGGATGAGCTGGCCGGGCTGGCGATGGAAAACGAAGTGGATAGCCGCCTGGTCAGCCACCAGGACGGCCGCTGGCAGGTTGCGCACGGTCCCTTCGAGAGCTTTGACCACCTGAGCGAGAACAACTGGTCGCTGCTGGTACAGGCGGTGGACCACTGGCATGAGCCTTCCAGCGCGCTGATGCGCCCGTTCCGCCAACTGCCGGACTGGCGGATGGACGACCTGATGATTTCGTTCTCGGTCCCGGGCGGCGGCGTTGGCCCGCACCTCGATCAGTACGACGTCTTTATCATTCAGGGCACCGGCCGTCGCCGCTGGCGCGTAGGCGAAAAGGTGCCGATGAAGCAACACTGCCCGCATCCGGATCTGCTGCAGGTTGAGCCTTTCGACGCCATTATCGACGAAGAAATGGAGCCGGGCGACATTCTGTATATCCCGCCGGGCTTCCCGCATGAAGGCTACGCGCTGGAAAATGCGCTGAATTACTCGGTGGGTTTCCGCGCACCGAACGGCCGCGAGTTGATCAGCGGCTTTGCCGATTACGTGCTGGCGCGCGAGCTGGGCAGCCAACGTTACAGCGATCCGGACATTCAGTTGCGCGACCAACCGGCGCAGATCTTGCCGCAGGAAGTCGACGCCCTGCGCCAGATGATGTTGGATCTGGTTCAACAACCGGAACACTTCCAGCACTGGTTCGGTGAGTTTATTTCCCAGACCCGCCACGAGCTGGACGCAGCACCGCCGGAGCCGCCGTATCAGGCCGGAGAAATCTACGAGCTGCTGCAACAGGGTGAACCCTTGCAACGCCTGGGCGGCCTGCGCGTGCTGCGCGTTGGCGACCGGTGCTTTGTGAATGGCGAGCTGATTGATACCGAACATCTGCAAGCCGCCGACGCGCTGTGCCAGCATTTCAGCGTTAACGCCACCATGCTGGGCGAAGCCATCGACGATCCGTCGTTCCTGGCCACACTCACCGCGCTGATCAACAGCGGTTACTGGTACTTCAACGACTAAACCCGATAATTGTCGGATAGAGCCACCCGCTTCGGCAGGTGGCTTTTTTTTCATCACGCCCCCGGTACCGAACTGCGCCAAGGGAAAATATTCAATAATTATCAAAAAATTAATAGAGTAAAACCTACGCCGGCGCTTGCCTGAACTCGAGCTAATAAAAAGAGAGGAACGGCATTTCCTACGACTCAACCCTCGTGCCTTTCTTGGCTTCGTCCAGTATCCATTGAGCAAATGCTTGTATCGGCTCACTGCTTAATCCGATCGGCTCTGGGAGAATGAGACTGAAGGTTTTGGCAATCGTTTTCCCCTCAGGCCACGGCGCGACCAGCCTTCCGCATGCAAGTTCGGTATCAACGTAAAGGCGCGGCACCAACGCAACACCGAGACCGGCCAATGCCGCTTCGATCAACATGGCATGAAGATCATAACGTGCCCCCATCGCAGGATGAGTCAGAGGGATCCCCGTCTCCTGAGAGTAGCGTTGCCAGGCCTCAGGGTTCTGCCGGCGGTGCAGGCGCGGCAGGTTATCCAGTACGCTTGTCCCTTCGCTTCCCGTCAGAATGTCAGGATGACAAACCGGCACCAGCACCTCATCCAACAGGGGGTAAGTCCGCATTCCCGTCCAGGCCGGGTGCTCGAAATGGATTGCAGCATCGAACCCGCTCCCTGTCAGGACAAAGGGTTCCATGCGTTCGGAGAGATGCACAGTGATGTTCGGATGCTGCTGCCGAAAGTGTGACAAGCGAGGAATGAGCCATCGCATCGCGAAAGTCGGGATGACAGCAATGTCCAGGCTTGCGCCATCGCTCGGCTGCCCTGTCAGGTACTGGCTGTCCCGATCCAGGCGGTCAAGCAGCTCACGGATTTGGGTCGCATAGCGTGCCCCGTTCGGCAGGAGCCGGACGCGATTGCCGATTCGCTCGAACAGCGTGACGCCAAGGAAGGTTTCCAGGCGACTAATCTGACGGCTGATAGCGCCTTCGGTTAGAGACAGTTCGTTCGCCGCGCGCGCGAAGCTGCCATGACGAGCAGCAGCCTCGAATGCCATCAATGAAGTGTTGCTAGGGATCTTCCGGCGCATAAGCGTTCCTGATTGGGGCCCCGGCGGCTGGCCCACCTTGATTTTTTATCACTGAAGCATACCGAAAAATCGATTTTTTCGCTGCCTTTAGCGCTCTATCATGACTTAACGTCAACAAGGCATCCCGTCGAGAGTGATCTAATGATTTATACAGTCGAATGCAACTTTGCCGATCCCGCCAGTGAGGCAGAGTGGAATGATTTTTATAGTCAGGAAAAACTGCCCGCGCTCATATCGGTGAGCGGTTTCCATACCTCGCAGCGTTTCAAGGCGTTGAGCGCCGGTTGCCCTGCCTACCTCGCCATTCATTCGATCGACAGTCTCGATGTGCTCCAGGGTGATGAGTATCGTCAAAAAGGCGGTGGCAGTTTCGCGCGCTGGCAGCAGCACATCACCGACTGGCACCGCAATCTTTATGCTGGCCTTGATCGTGCCCCGGCCATCGGTGAACACGAACATCTGGTGACGAGTGCAGTCGGCCCGGAACCGCTCATCGAAATGGGCCTCACGCCTTATCGGATGCAGGCTGTCGCCCTGGAGAAATCCCCTGAAGTTCGGTGGTTGGCAAAGCTGGGGCACACCATTGACCTGAGCCTGGAACCGCTTCCGAAGGGCACGCACCTCTATGTGCCAATGGCAGGTCAACTGACAAAAAACAGTATCAGTGAGGAATACGGTGGTGAATGACATGACATTTCCAAGCCGGCAGATTGGGGCATTTTCGATCACGGCCATCAGTGACGGATACCTTTCCACGGGTCTCGATTCGCTCTCCAATATCGATCCCATGGATGCGTCAACGTTGCAGCAAAACGCGGGGGTGAAGGAGCCCTCTTCTATTCATGTCAATTGTTACTTGGTTCGGGGCCGTGGCCGCACGATCTTGATTGACGCTGGGGCTGGGGGATTTAAGCAATGGGGCGGCAAGCTGAAAGCGAATCTTGCACTGGCCGGCGTACGCCCCTGCGACATTGATACGATCCTTCTGACTCATGCGCATCCCGATCATGTCGGGGGGCTGGTGGATCCGTCAGGGGAAGCCGCCTTTCCCGTTGCAGAGTTAGTGGTCCACCAGCATGAGGTTTCTTTCTGGGAGGACGACGGCAATCTCAGCCGGGCGAGTGAGCGCGCTCGCGGAAATTTTCTGTTTGCGCGCAAGGTGTTCGATAAGTATCGGCAGAGGATCCGCACGTTTACGGATAATGAAGTTATCCCAGGCATCAGTGCGCTCCCCCTTCCGGGGCATACCGCCGGGCATTCCGGTTATCGCCTCGAATCCGATAGTGGCAGTCTGTTGATTTGGGGGGATATCGTTCATTTCCCCCATATCCAGATTGCTCGCCCCGACGTATCCATTGCGTTTGACCAAGATCCGCTTGTTTCCGCCGAGACACGATCAAAGCTGTTGGATATCGTCAGCTCGGACAAAACGCTTATCGCCGGCATGCACCTGGGGGAACTCGGTTTTGCATGTATCGAGCAGGCAGGCAAGAGCTACAAAATAGCTTACGAATCTTGAGCCTCATCCCTTCCTCTGCCCGCACGCGAACGGGCGCGGGCCATTTTTATACCGGCAACGCCCGCGCCCGGTAGCCGTCCAGCTCGTTTTCCGGCATGCCGACCTGTTTCGCTGCCGCGCAAATCTGCCGCCAGGTGTTGTCGTCTATCGGGATCCCCCGCTGCAACCTCGTCTCACGGTTAGCGTCTTCCCATTCGCCCGGTACCTCAATCGGCTTGCCGTCGCTTGGCGGCGAAGCCTTGACCCAGTCGATAAAGGCCTCGGCCTCGGTCTGCATCTCGGGCGCTTCAAAGGCTTCCGGGTTGAGGATGATGGTGGTCATACAGTTGAAAATGGCGCTGCTGTCGGTTTTCAACGTGGCGTTATGGGTAGTGCGGCCACCGGAGAGCGCGCCACCGAGAATTTCGCACAGGGTAGCCAACGCATAGCCCTTGTGGGCGCCGAAGGGCAGCAGCGAACCAAACGGCTGTTCGTGCATCACGCTGGGTTCCGTGGTCGGCCGGCCTTGTTGATCAATCAGGTAGCCCGGCGCCACGCTCAGGCCTTTGTTGTAGGCTACGCGCGTTTTGCCGTAGGCGATGCCGCTGGTGGCGAAGTCCAGCAGTAGCGGTTTTTTACCCTCACGCGGGAAAATCACGCAAAACGGGTTGGTGCCAAAGCGGCGATCGCTGCCGCCGAACGGCGCCACCATAGGATCACCCACCACATTGACGAAATGAATGGAGATAAAACCGGCGCGCGCGCACTGCTCGGCCCAGTGGCCGATGCGGCCGATATGGTGAGAGTTATGCAAAGCCACCGCCGCCAACCCCAACTGCCGGGCGCGTTCGATCCCCTTGTCCATCGCTTCACTGGCCACCACCAGGCCGAATCCCTGGCCGCCGTCAATCGTCAGCACCGCGCCGGCATCACGCACCACCTGGGCATGAACGTTAAGCTGCAACTGCCCTTCCGCCAACGACGCCATATAGCTTGGGATCATGCCGACGCCATGCGAATCATGCCCGGCCAGATTGGCCTGCACCAAATGCTCCGCTACCAGCGCGGCCTCCCGAGCCGTGCTGCCGGCGTGGCGCCAAATGGCCTGTACAAATTGTTCAAGGCTTTGGCTGTCGATACGGTGTTCGGTGCTCATAATGCAAGTCCTTGCGCTGAAAAGATGTTCACAAACACTAGGAGCAAATCGTTGTTGCGGCAAGCCATTATGACAACGGCAATCAACGCTCTCTGGCGCGCTCGGCCGTCAGCGCCGCGATACGCATGATGACCGCTACCGCCTGCTCCATGCCCTCCAACGAGATGAACTCGTGCTTGCCGTGAAAGTTATAGCCGCCGGTAAACAGATTCGGGCATGGCAGGCCGCGAAACGACAGTTGCGCCCCGTCGGTGCCGCCGCGAATCGGCTTCATTACCGGTTCGATATCGCAATCACGCATCGCCTGCTGCGCCAGCGCGATCACATGCGGATGCTCAGCCACGTGCTCGCGCATGTTGTAATAACTGTCTTCGATTGTCACTTCGATGTAGCAATCGCGCGGCAGGCCTTTGCCCACCTGGCGCGCCACTTCAATCATCCGGCGTTTGCGCGCTTCAAAACCTTCGCGCTCGAAATCACGCAGGATATAGTGCATTTCGGCACGTTCAACGCTCCCCTTGATGCTGCTGAGGTGGTAGAACCCCTGATAGCCGGCGGTGGTTTCCGGGGTTTCATCCGCCGGTAACGCCTGCTGAATGCGGGTCGCCAGCGACAACGCGTTAACCATCACGCCTTTGGCGCTGCCGGGATGAACGTTGTTGCCGACAATTTTAATGGTCACCGAGGCCGCATTGAAATTTTCGCATTCCAGCTCACCGACGCCGCCACCGTCGACGGTATAAGCCCACTCGGCGTTGAACTCTTCTACGTCGAACAGCTGCGCCCCTTTGCCCACTTCTTCGTCCGGGGTAAAGGCCACGCGAATATCGCCGTGCGGAATGTTGCCCTGTTGCAAACGCACCATGGCGGTCAGGATTTCGGCAATGCCCGCTTTGTCATCGGCGCCGAGCAGCGTTTTGCCCTCCGCGGTGATCAGCGTCTGCCCCAGCATTTGGTGCAGGATCGGGAACATCACCGGCGACAGCACTTCATCGCCGATGCCCAGGGCGATATCGCCGCCGCGGTAATTTTCGACAATTTGCGGATTAACGTGCTTGCCGGTAAAGTCCGGTGAAGTATCCAGATGAGAAATAAATCCAATGGCCGGCACCGGCCAGGCAACGTTGCCTGGCAAAGTCCCCATCACGCAGCCGTGCTCGCTGAGCGACACCCGTTCAAACCCCAGTTCAATCATTTCCTGTTGCAACGCACGCGCCAGCTTCAGTTGCCCGTCGGTACTCGGCACATGTTTGACGTTCGCTTTAGATTGCGTGTCGAAAGAGACGTAGTTAAAAAAGCGATCAAGTAGTTTATTCATGGCATCCGTCCTCAGAATATCGCATTTCATTATGCGGAACCGATCCGGATCAAATATTGAGACAGGTCATTTTTAACCAGAATTAACGGAAATCATTAATTCCTGAGATGCGTGCAATCTCACCGGCTATCTCCAGCCTGGAGGCCGCGGGCGCACTGATGTGATCCCCTTCACGCCTGGTACCTGTTGTCAGCCGATGACCACAGGTACCTTTTTCGGGCAACCGATTGCAACGCCAAATCATTCCACCTATAACTAATTCAAGGCAAAGATTACCGCGTTCTTATGCTTTTATTGTCGCCACACCGGGGAGCTTTATCAGCAACGTCGTTATCCACTAAAAAATAAAAAAGGAACTGCCATGAAAGGTATTATTGATAATATCTTAAGCAAGCTGCAGACTTTCTCAAAAGCCATGATGGGACCGATATTTTTTCTGCCGGTGATTGGCTTGATTCTGGCATTAAGTTCTATTCTTACCAACGCCACGCTGGTGAATGAAAACTCCGGCGTATTTCATATTGGCAAAATGATCGGGGACACCTTTTGGCCGTTGTTTGGCAACCTCGGGCTCATTTTTTGTATTGGCATCACTTACGGGCTGGCAAAGGATAAAAAAAGCGAAGCGGCGCTGGTTGCCGTGATGTGCTTTATTATGTTCCTCGGTGCCAACTCCTCCTATTTGCAGTTGAGCGGCCACGTCGCGCAGAAAATTAACGGGGAATATTACGGTACCGGGCAAACCGAGCTGCTGGGCTTTACCGTGGTGGATATGGGCATTTTCCTCGGTTTGATCCTCGGCATCACAATCGCCTGGGTGCACAACAAACTGTGCAACGTGGAGTTGAACGGCGTGTTCTCGGTCTACGGCGGTTCCAAACTGGTGCTAATCGCCATGACGCCGGTGATTATGCTCTACGCCGTCGGCTTCAGCTACCTGTGGCCGGCCATTTCGCACGGCCTGATCGCCTTGACCGGCTTTATGAAAAGCTCCGGTTCGCTCGGCGTGTTCGTGTACGGTTTCTTCGAAAAATTCCTGATCCCCACCGGGCTGCATCACTTTATCTGGTCGCCGTTTCAGCTCACCAGCATCGGGGGGTCGATAGTTCAGGACGGCCACACGGTGTCCGGCTCACAGGCGATTTTCCTCGCCTATATGCGCGACCCCGGCATCTCTCCGCTGATGAACGAAGCGTTGCGCTTTTCGCAACAGGGCATGGTGACCATCTTCGGCCTGTCCGGCGCGGCACTGGCCTTCTACCGCACCGCCCGGCCCGAGAAGAAAATGCTGGCCAAAGCCATACTGATCCCGGCCATCACCACCTCGATTCTGGTGGGCATTACCGAACCGATAGAGTTCACCTTCCTGTTCATTTCACCGCTGCTGTGGGTGATCCACGCAGTGCTGACCGCGCTGTCGCAGGTGGCGTGCAATCTGTTCGAAGTACGCCCCTGGGGCGCCAGCGGCCTGATCGAGTTTTTGGTGTATAACCTGCCGCTGCCGGTCGCTCTCACGCGCTGGCCACTGTATGTGGTGATTGGTCTGGTGCAGTTCGCCGTGTATTACCTGGTGTTCAAAACCCTGGTGTTGAAACTCAACTTAAAAACCCCGGGGCGTGAGGATGACGATGAGGTCAAACTCTATTCAAAACAGGACTACCAAAATAGCAAAAACCAGCCGAACGAATTAAGCGGCATTATTATTCGCGCCCTCGGCGGCAAGAGCAATATTATTTCCGTCGATAACTGTTTTACCCGGCTGCGGGTAGAGTTAAAGGATATGCAGCTTATTGACGAACCCGCATTAAAAAGCACCGGCGCCAAAGGCGTGGTGAAAAATCGCAATGAAGTCCAGGTGATCTATGGCGTCACCGTCGGCAAGGTAAAGAATCAGGTCGAAAAGTATTTAGCGGCATTATAACGTTTATTCCTAGGGAGACTTGTCATGAAATTAACCGTTCTGGGCGGCGGCGGCGTACGTTCGCCGTTCCTGGCCAAATCCATCGCCTATAATGCGCACCGCATCGGCGTGACCGAAGTGGTATTTATGGATACCGACCGGCAAAAACTCGCCGTTTACGGCGCTATCGCACAGGGGGTGTTCGAACGCATCCGCAACGACATCGCCTTCAGCCTGAGCAGCGATGCCCGCCAGGCACTGAGCGGCGCCGATTACATCATCACCACGTTGCGCATCGGCGGCGAAGAAGGCCGCATTCATGACGAGCGCATCGCGCTCAACCATCAGGTGTTGGGGCAGGAAACCACCGGCGCGGGCGGTTTCGCCATGGCGATGCGTTCCATTCCGGCCATCATCGATTACTGCCGCCTGATCGAACAGGTGGCATCGCCGGACGCGGTACTGTTCAACTTCACCAACCCTTCCGGCATGGTGACCGAAGCGATCATCAAATCCGGCTTCAAACGCAAGGTGTACGGCATTTGCGACGCGCCCAGCGAATTTATCCGTGAACTGGCGGAGCTGCTGGGTTGCCGCGAGGCCGAGTTGAGCGTCGACTGTTTCGGGCTGAACCACCTGTCGTGGTTTCGCAACGTACGGGTCAACGGCCAGGAGGTGACGGAGCAATTGCTGGCCGATCCGCGTCTTTACCGCGATACCTGCATGAAATACTTCTCGCCGGAGCTGGTGGCGCTGTCGGACAACCTGATGCTCAACGAGTACCTGTATTACTACTACTACCGCGAGCAGGCGATCGCCGCCATCGTCGGTGCCGGGGAAACCCGTGGCGAACAGATTGCGCAGATTAACCGGCAAATGCTGGCGGGCCTTGCCGAACTGAACATCCCCCACCAATTGGATCAGGCCTTCAGCCTGTATTTCAGCCACTATCTGACGCGTGAAAACTCTTATATGCAGCGCGAATCAAGCAAGGGCAAAGTGAAAGAACGGGAGATGCTGACGCTGCAACAGTTTATCGAACAGCCAGACAGCGGCGGTTACGCCGGGGTGGCGATAGACATTCTGGAAGCGGTGAATAACGGTCAGCAAAAACGCGTGGTGGTGTCGATGCAAAACAATGACACGCTCGATTTCCTGCACCCGGAGGACGTGATCGAAATCAGCTGCGAACTGAGCAACGCGGGCATTCACCCGGTGAAAATGCGCGATATCCCCGATACCCAGAAGAACCTGATCGCGCAGGTCAAAGAGTATGAACGCCTGGCAGTCGCGGCCATCCTGGAGGGCAATCGCCAGAAGGCCATCAAGGCGCTGATGGTGCACCCGCTGGTGAATTCTTATTCGCTGGCGAAAACCCTGGTCGAGGAATATCTTCAGGCCCATCACCAATATGCCGAGCACTGGCGTTAAGCGACGCGGCGCATGCCTTCAGAGGATGCGCCGTTCAAACCAGGCCTTGACCAGGTTCTCAAACCCCAGCAGACAATGGCCGAAAAACGGATTGGGGTAGTAAATATCGTGGTCGTATTTCTGCCGGTCTTCATAAAGAAAGGTCATGTCTGCCTGCCGCGCCAGCGGGCTGTCGCCGTCGCCGCAAAACGCCGCCAGCCGGATGTTGTTGCGCTTCACCGCCTCACTCCAGCTCAGCGCCGAATTGCTGTTGCCTGACTTTGAAATCACAATCACCATATCAAAGCGGAAACGCATCTTCTGATCGAGGATCTCGAAATCCGGCCACAGCGACAGATAGCTATCGATGCCCAACGTCATAAATTTGTTGTACATATACTGCGCCACCAGTTGCGAGAAGCCGCTGCCGTGGATCAGGATCTTGCCGCTGTCGAGCATATCGAGAAACTGCGCCTGCTGCTTTTCATCGGCCGGGACGACCTGTTGCGGTTCCCCCTGCAACACCGGCGCCATCACCAGGTTGAACTTGATGAAATACACCAGTTCCAGATAACCGCGAAAACCGAGTTTCTTTGCCAGCCGCACCAGCGTTGAAGGCGAGCTGTGGCAGCGGACGGAAACCGCCCGGATGCCGTCATCGATGCAAGCATCCGGGTTGTCGAAAATAGCGTTGAGGATGGTGAGATCCGTTTTGCTCAGATCCGCCTGGCTGAATACCTGTTTGAAATTCACCGCGCCCCCTGCCCATTAAGTAAAAATAGCGGCCGCTCGGCAGGCAAGACCAGAGCGCAGCAGATGCGCTCTGAACTGCAGATTAGGGCCGATCGGCCCGTTCGACTTTCCCTACCAGGAATTTGTGCACAAAACGCGGCACCACCTCACTGGCCTGGCCATAGTGCTTTTCATCGAACTGGCTTTCCACCTGGCTGGGTTCCAGATTCAGTTCCATGGTATGCGCCCCGCCCAACCGGGCCTCGTGGACAAAACCGGCCGCCGGATAAACATGGCCCGAAGTGCCAATAGCGACAAAAAAGTCGGCCTTGGCCAGCGCCTGATAGATTTCGTCCATGCCCAGCGGCATTTCGCCGAACCACACCACGTGCGGGCGCAGCGGTGCCGGGAACTGGCAGCAATGGCAGCGATCGTCCACGCTGAGATCTTCCGGCCAATCAAATACTTGCCCGGAGCTGGTGCAACGCACTTTCAGCAATTCACCGTGCATATGCAGCACCCGTTTGCTGCCGGCGCGTTCATGCAGGTTATCGATATTCTGCGTCACCAGCAGGAAGTTATCCCCCAGCCAGGCTTCCAAATCCGCCAGTGCGCGATGCGCGGCGTTAGGCGCGATTTCCGGCATTTGCAGTTGCTGGCGGCGCGCATTGTAAAACGCCTGCACCAGTTGCGGATCGCGCTGATAGCCTTCCGGCGTAGCGACATCCTCCACCTGGTGTTCTTCCCACAGCCCATCCGCAGCGCGGAAGGTGCGGATACCCGATTCCGCCGAAATACCGGCACCGGTCAACACCACCACAAACGGCTTTTTCAGCTCGGCCGCCGCCATGGTGTCGCGATGGAAAATACGAGAACGAAAGCGCTGATGCAGCACATGCTTGCTCTTACGAAACTGACACAACCGATGGCGAGTGTGCATTAACTCTCTCCTTACCTTTCCCTGTTTGCCCTTCTTACTTGACGTTGCAGCGTTGTTGGCTGCATGCATCACCCCGGTCACTTACCGGAGTAAGCTCCCGGGGACTCACGCATTTTCCGCCTAGCCGCAACGCCAATTACTTTGGGCGTACCAAATTGAGGAACGCTGCCCCGCGCACGCCGCCGGCATCGCCGTAGCGTGCTTTCTCGATCCGCGGCAGCTTGGCCACGCGCAGCAAGTGCGCCGGCAATCGTTGTGGCAACGCCTGGTAAATCGCTTCAAAATTCGATAACCCGCCGCCGATCACCACCAGATGCGGATCGATAATGGTCAGCAAATTCCCCAGGCATATTGCCAGGACGTCCATAAAACGCTCAACGTGAGCCACCGCCTGCGGCTCGCCTGCCTGATAATGCGCAATGATCTGCTGCGCAGGCAAGTGCTGCTGATAAAAGTGAGCGTACATCCACTCAAAACCGCGGCCCGATATGTAATTTTCGATGCAACCCTGATGACCGCAACCGCAGGCAACGCGAGGTATATCACGCCCCAGTACCTCGAGCGCATCGACCGGCAGGCGGAAGTGGCCAAATTCACCGGCGATGTAATTGCGCCCGGACACCACTTTGCCCTCCACGATCAGCCCGCCACCCACCCCGGTGCCCAGAATAATGCCCAGCACGGTCGGATAATTGCGGAACTCTTCGTCCCAGGCTTCCGACAGCGCAAAACAGTTGGCGTCGTTGTCGACGCGCACGTCGCGACCAATCAGCGCCGCCAAATCGCGCGGCAGCGGCTGCCCCATCGCCGCCGGGACGTTGGAGGTGAACAACGTCCCGTCATCATTGGGCAACCCCGGAATGCCGATACCCACTTTGCCCCGCTGGCCGCAGAACTCATCCGCCTCAAGGGTCAGGTCACGCAGCGTGGTCAGCAATTGCCGGTAATCGTCACGCGGCGTCGGCACCCGTTTTTGCCAGATGCGATTCAGATCCGCATCAAACACGCCCAGCTCAATTTTGGTGCCGCCCATATCGAAACCGTAGTACATAACCCACCCTCAGGCTAAAAAAAGGGGGTGGCGTTTCCGCTACCCCTGATTTTCGTTATTGTCCGCTCAACACGCGCGCCGGATCGATACGGCTGGCGCGCCTGGCCGGATACCAACTGGCCAACAGGCTGAGCACCAATGCGGTCGCCAATACAATCACCACGTCCAGCCAGTGCAGCTCGGAAGGCAGGAAGTCGATGAAGTAGATATCTCCCGACAGGAACGAGTGCCCCATCAGTTTTTCCAATCCTTTGATGATGTTGGTCAACTGCAGCGAAGCGATCACCCCGACCACCACGCCGCTGACGCTGCCCACCAGCCCGGCCAGCAGGCCGTACCAGATAAATATCGCGCGGATAAAACCGTCTTTGGCGCCCAAAGTGCGCAGCACGGCGATATCGCCGCTCTTGTCCTTCACCGCCATCACCAGCGTAGAGACAATATTGAAGCAGGCAACGCCAATCACCAGCACCATCGCCAGATACATAATGGCGCGGATCATCTGGATATCGCGGTACATGTAGCCGTAGGTGCCGATCCAGCTCTTGATGTAGACGTAGGAATTGGTGACTTCACCCGCGTCGCGCACCAGTTTGTTGGCGGCAAACACGTCATTAACTTTAATCGCGATACCGGTCACGCTGTCGCCCATATCCAGATACTGCTGGGCATCGGCCAGCGGCACCATCGCCAGGCTGTGGTCCAGTTGGCCGCTCAGTTGCAGAATGCCGGTCACATGCAGACGGATGCGTTTGGGCTGCAACAGCTTCATTTGCGGATCGCTGTTGGGGATCATTACCGTGACGTAGGAGCCTTGCTTCACGCCCAACGCATCGGCCACGCCCTTGCCGAGGATCACCTGCTGCTCACCGCTTTTGAAGTTGGCCCAGGCATCGCCCTGCACGTATTTAGGCAGTGCGCTGAGCTGGCTTTCCTGCTGCGGATCGACCCCTTTGACGCCCACCGCCCGCAGCTGCGCGCCGTTTTCCATCAGGCCGGTAAAGTTGATATAAGGGGCGGCAGCCAGGATACCCGGCACCTTTTCCACCCGTTGCAAGATTGACGACCAGTCTTTGAACGGCTGTTTCACCGGTTCAATCTCGCCGTGAGGCACTACCGCCAAAATACGGTTTTTCAGCTCGCGTTCGAAGCCGTTCATCGCACTCAGCCCGACGATCAACACCGCCACGCCCAGCGCAATGCCAATGGTGGAGATCACCGAAATCAGCGACACCATGCCGCCGCGCTTGCGGCCCCGGCTAAAGCGCAGCGCCGTCAAAAAGGAAAGTGACGCACCCGCCATTACTCGGCTCCCATCAGGGTCAGTTGAGCCTGCAGGTGGCCGTCGGCCATTTCCAGCTGGCGGCTGAGGCGCTTGGCCAGTTGCAAGTCATGGGTCACCACCAGGAAGGCGGTGCCCTGACGCACGTTCAGCTCACCGAGCAGATCAAAGATGCTGTCGGCGGTGCGCTTGTCGAGATTACCGGTCGGTTCGTCCGCCAGTACCAGCGACGGGTTATTCACCAACGCACGGGCGATCGCCACGCGTTGACGCTCGCCGCCGGACAGCTCCGAAGGCCGGTGTTTGCTGCGTTTTTCCAGCCCGACCGCCGTCAGCATTTCCAGCGCCTTGTCCTGCGCCTGAACCGGTTTCATTCCGCCGATCAACAGCGGCATGGCGGCGTTTTCCAACGCAGTGAAGTCCGGCAACAGGTGATGGAACTGATAGATAAAGCCCAACTGACGGTTGCGCAGTTCAGCCTTGGCCGCCGACGACAGGGTATTCAGCGACTGGCCTTTGTAGATCACTTCGCCGGAGGTTGGCGAATCCAGACCGCCCAGCAGGTGCAACAGGGTGCTTTTACCGGAACCCGAGCTGCCGACAATCGCCATCATCTCACCCGGCTGCATGGCAAAGCTGACATTACGCAATACGTCGGTATGCAGATTGCCTTCCTGATAGGTCTTGCACAGGTTTTCGCACTGCAGCAAAAGATGGTTACTCATAACGTAAAGCCTCAGCGGGTTGTACGGCGGCAGCGCGCCATGAAGGGTAAAGCGTGGACAACAGGGATACCGCCATCGCCGCTACGGCGATAATCGTCACCTGCAGCGGATCGACCGCCACCGGCAGCGACGCGCCGTCAATCAATGCACCGAGGATCGGCATCAGGTTATTCAGGTTGGTGGCCAGCAGCACGCCCAGCAGCGTGCCGAGCAGCGAACCGATAATGCCGGCGCTGGCGCCCTGCACCATAAACACCGACATGATCTGCCGGCGGGTCAGGCCCTGGGTTTGCAGAATGGCGACTTCGCCCTGCTTCTCCATCACCAGCAGGCCGAGCGAAGTAATGATGTTAAACGCCGCCACCGCCACGATCAGGCTGAGCAGCAGCCCCATCATGTTTTTCTCCATGCGTACCGCCTGGAACAGCTCGCCCTTGCGTTCACGCCAGTCTTTCCATTGCGCCCCTTGCGGCAGTTTCTGCTGGCTGAGGGTATCGACCGTCAGCGGCTGTTGCAGGAACAGACGCCAGCCGGTGATATTGCCGGCCGGGTAGCGCATCAGGCGCGAAGCGTCTTGCTGATTGACCAGCATCTGGGTGCCGTCTACTTCACTGTTGGCGTGGAAGGTGCCGATAATAGTAAACAGGCGCTGGCTGGGAATACGGCCCATCGGCGTGAACTGGCTGGCGCTCGGCACCATCACCCGCAGCTGGTCGCCGCGTTTGACGCCCAGTTGCCCGGCAAGCTGTTCGCCGATGATGATATTGTACTGGCCCGGCTGCAACTGTTGCTGTTTGACGTTAACCAGATATTGCGTCAGCGGATCGGCTTCGTCCGGGTTCACCCCGAGCATCACGCCGACCGCCACGCTGCGGGCGCTTTGCAGCACCACGTCGCCAGTAGTCAGCGGCGCAACGCGGCTGACGCCCTGCAATCCCTGCGCCATCGAGGCCGGGATCTGCTGGGGATTGATCGACCCCTGCGGGCTGGTGATCAACGCCTGCGGCATCAGGCCAAGGATGTTGTTTTCCAGATCTTTTTCAAAACCGTTCATCACCGACAAAACGGTGACCAACGCCATGACCCCCAGCGTAATGCCGATGGTGGACAGCCAGGAGACAAACCGCCCGAAGCGGTCTGAGGCTCGCCCGCGCATGTAGCGCAGGCCAATGAATAACGCGACAGGTTGATACATGAAATCCGTTTTGTTGCCGTAGCTTAAGCAAAGTGATCAAGGATAATAAAGGCTATACCTCGTTTAGGGAACCACCCAGACGCCTTTTATTCCGCCTATTGCGCATTGCACCGCAGCATCTGCCCCAGAGCTTTGAATAAGGGTGCTGCAGGCTGCACCCGTTTCAACCGGGGCGAATGTATTCGCTCCCCCACGGGTTCTGTCAGGCACAGCGTTGAACGCTGCAGCCTGAAAGACGGCAGGTCGTTAACCGGCATCCCGCTTTAACAGGTTATAAACCGACACCCGTGAAATGCCCAACGCCTCCGCCGCCATGGTAGCGGCCCCGCGCAGTTGCAGATAGCCCTGCTGCTTCAATAACTGGATCACTTGATAACGTTGCTCTGAAGAGAGCGCGCGCGGCTGGGTAGCGTGCGACGCCGCAAAGTTGTTGATCACGGCGGCGATATCCGACAGCGAACGGGCCCCCTCCGCCGCCGGCTGCGGCGCACTCTGCACTACCGCGGTCAGTTGTTGCAGAATGGCGTTGACACTGTTGAAGATTGAGACGTCCAGATTGAGGCAGATGGCCGCCACATAGACGCCTTCACTGTTGCGCAGACCGATCGACGTGCTCTTGGCCGGGCGCCCGTCCGGGAAGGCATTGGCGTAATTTTGTACCACGTCCGGAAAGTCCGGCGAGGCAATGCGCTCCAGCCCCATTTCACTGGCGGCGTCGCCAATGCTGCGGTTCGACAGATTATTGGCGATGGCGACGATAGCATGCTCCGGCTGTGTCAGATCGTGCAATACCACTTCACAACTGGGGGCAAACATCATGCCCAGCGCCTGGACAATTTTTTCCGCTTCGCGCAGCAATAGCGTATTTTCCTGCCTGAGATCGCTCATTGACTTAACCATTTGACAAAAACTTTACAAAGAGTAAATTAAAAATCCCGGGCAATCAATCCCCCCTTCATCCATGCGAGGTCGCCATGAGTTCAACGCCCCACTGTATCACCGCCGCCGATATCTCTGCCGCCGCAGAAATTCTGGCCGGACATGCCCTCCGCACGCCGGTCATGACGTCGCATCAGGCCGACAACCTCACAGGCGCACAACTGTTCTTCAAATGCGAGAACTTCCAGCGCGTCGGGGCTTTTAAGTTCCGCGGGGCGTACAACGCGATCGCGCAACTGAGCGAGGCGCAGCGCAAGGCCGGAGTGATTGCCTTTTCCTCCGGTAACCACGCGCAGGCAATGGCGCTGGCGGCGCGGGAGCTGGGCGTCAACGTCACCATAGTCATGCCGAACGACGCGCCGGAAACCAAGCTGGCGGCAACACGCGGCTACGGGGCCAACGTGGTGATTTACCAACGCCACAGCGAGAACCGCGAAGAGATTACCCAGCGCCTGGCCGCAGAGCATGGCCTGGCGATCGTCCCTCCCTATGATTACCCGCAGGTGATTGCCGGCCAAGGCACCGCCACCAAAGAGCTGATAGAAGAAGTCGGCCCGCTGGACGTGTTACTGGTGTCTACCGGCGGCGGCGGCCTGCTTTCCGGCAGTGCGATAGCGGCTCGCCACTGGTCGCCGGGCTGCCGGGTGTACGGCGTGGAGCCGCAGGCAGGCAACGACGTGCAGCAGGCTTTTCGCAGCGGGCAACCGGTGCGCATTCCGGTGCCGAAAACCATCGCCGATGGCGCGCAAACCCAGCAGGTGGGCACACTCACCTTCCCGATCATCCAGCAGTACGTAGAGGATATTCTGACGGTCACCGACGCGCAGCTGTGCCGGCAAATGCGCTTCTTTATGGAACGGATGAAAATGGTGGTCGAACCCACAGGGTGCCTGGCCGCAGCGGCGGCAATGAATTCGCTGCTGGATTTGCGCGGTAAAAAAGTCGGGGTGATTGTCAGCGGCGGCAACGTCGATGTGGATAAAATCGCGCAATACCTCGCGATGGGCGCGCAAGAATAATACCTTCGGTGGGTTTACGTTCCCCCAGGCCCCCGTTCGCCCAAACCCGAGAGGGCACACGCCATGCTGCGCCCGCATTGGCCATAAATGCCGCCGACGGCGCTGCAACTTGAAAGACGACGGATATGGCGCTTTTACCTATGTCAGTTTGCTGGCCAGTGGGCTAGTATTACCGGGTAAAGGCGCTTTGTTATTTGTGCCAGGGCGAAATTTAACACATTGATTAAAGATACCTTAATGAGCACCTCCGATAACCGTAACCGTTCTGCATCGTCATCCTCCCGTTATTCCCTGCCCGATCGCGCAGGCGATTTGCGCCAGTTGGGGCAACTAACCGGCGCGGCCTGCGCCGTGGAGTGCGCCGAGATCGTCGAACGTCATAACGGGCCGGTGATGCTGATCGCCCCGGACATGCAGAACGCACTGCGGCTGCGCGACGAAATCCAGCAGTTTACCGATCAAATGGTGACCACGCTGCCCGACTGGGAAACCCTGCCCTACGACAGCTTCTCGCCGCACCAGGAGATTATCTCCGCCCGTCTGTCGAGCCTGTACCACCTGCCGACCATGGTGCGCGGCGTCATCATTCTGCCGGTCAATACCCTGATGCAGCGCGTCTGTCCGCACGAATTCCTGCACGGCCACGCGCTGGTGATGAAAAAGGGCCAGCGCCTGTCGCGCGAAAAACTGCGCGCCCAGCTGGAGCAAGCCGGTTACCGCAGCGTCGATCAGGTGATGGAGCACGGCGAGTTCGCTACCCGCGGCGCGCTGCTCGATCTGTACCCGATGGGCAGCGAAGAACCTTACCGCATCGATTTCTTCGACGATGAAATCGACAGCCTGCGCATCTTCGACGTCGACACCCAGCGCACGCTGAGCGAAGTCGAGGCCATCAACCTGCTGCCGGCCCATGAATTCCCGACCGACAAAACCGCCATCGAGCTGTTCCGCAGCCAGTGGCGCGAGCAGTTTGAAGTGCGCCGCGACGCCGAACATATTTACCAGCAGGTGAGCAAAGGCACCTGGCCGGCCGGCATCGAATACTGGCAACCGCTGTTTTTCAGCCAGCCGCTGCCGTCGCTGTTCAGCTACCTGCCGGCCAACACGCTGATCGTCAATACCGGCAACCTGGAGAGCGCCGCCGAGCGCTTCTGGCTGGACGTTAACCAGCGTTACGAAAGCCGCCGCGTCGATCCGATGCGCCCGCTGCTGGCACCGGACAGCCTGTGGCTGCGGGTTGACGCGCTGTTTGGCGAATTGAAAGCCTGGCCGCGCATGGCACTCAAAACCGAAGCGCTGCCTGCCAAAGCCGGCAACACCAATCTGGACTATCGCGCGCTGCCGGACCTGGCGGTGCAAGCCCAAAATAAAGCGCCGCTGGACCAGTTGCGCCGCTTTATAGAAAGCTTCGACGGCAGCGTGATTTTCTCGGTCGAGAGCGAGGGCCGCCGCGAAACGCTGCAAGACCTGCTCGGCCGCATCAAACTCGGCACATCATTAATTCAACATCTCGATCAGGCCGAACCGGCCGGCCGCTATATGATGGTCGGCGCCTCGGAACGCGGTTTCCTCGACGGCATGCGCAACCGGGCGCTGATCTGCGAAAGCGATCTGCTCGGCGAACGCGTCAGCCGCCGCCGACAGGACAATCGCCGCACCATCAATACCGATACCCTGATCCGCAACCTGGCGGAGCTGCACCCCGGCCAGCCGGTGGTGCATCTGGAGCACGGCGTCGGGCGTTACGTTGGCCTGACGACGCTGGAAGCCGGCGGCATCAAGGCCGAATACCTGATCCTGTCCTACTCCGGTGAAGACAAACTCTATGTGCCGGTCTCTTCGCTGCACCTGATCAGCCGCTATGCCGGTGGCGCAGATGAAAACGCGCCGCTGCACAAGCTGGGCGGTGACGCCTGGACACGCGCGCGGCAGAAAGCTGCGGAACGGGTGCGGGACGTGGCGGCCGAGCTGCTGGATATTTACGCCCAGCGCGCCGCCAAATCCGGCTTCGCCTTCAAACACAACCGCGAACAGTATCAGTTGTTCTGTCAAAGCTTCCCGTTTGAAACCACCCCAGACCAGGAACAGGCAATCAACGCCGTGCTGAGCGACATGTGCCAGCCGCTGGCGATGGACAGGCTGGTGTGCGGCGACGTCGGCTTCGGCAAAACCGAAGTGGCGATGCGCGCGGCCTTCCTGGCGGTGGAAAACGGCAAGCAGGTGGCAGTGCTGGTGCCCACTACGCTGTTGGCACAGCAGCACTTCGACAACTTCCGCGATCGCTTCGCCACCTGGCCGATTCGCATCGAGATGATGTCGCGTTTCCGCAGCGCCAAAGAGCAGCAACAGATCATGGACGACGCCGTCGACGGCAAAGTGGACATTATTATCGGCACCCACAAACTGTTGCAGAGCGATCTGCGCTGGAAAGATCTGGGGCTGCTGATCGTCGATGAAGAACACCGTTTCGGCGTGCGCCACAAAGAACGCATCAAGGCGATGCGCGCCGATGTGGATATCCTGACGCTAACCGCCACGCCGATCCCGCGTACGCTGAATATGGCGATGAGCGGCATGCGCGACCTGTCGATTATCGCGACCCCGCCGGCCCGCCGCCTGGCGGTGAAAACCTTCGTGCGCGAGTACGACAGCCTGGTGGTTCGCGAGGCGATCCTGCGTGAAGTGCTGCGCGGCGGCCAGGTTTACTATCTGTACAACGACGTGGAGAACATCGAGAAGGCCGCGGAGAAACTGGCTGAGCTGGTGCCGGAAGCGCGTATCGCCATCGGCCACGGTCAGATGCGCGAGCGCGATCTGGAACGGGTGATGAACGATTTCCACCACCAGCGTTTTAACGTGCTGGTCTGTACCACCATTATCGAAACCGGCATCGATATTCCCAGCGCCAATACCATTATCATCGAGCGCGCCGATCGCTTCGGGCTGGCGCAGTTGCATCAGTTGCGTGGCCGCGTAGGCCGTTCGCACCATCAGGCCTACGCCTATCTGCTGACGCCGAATCCAAAGGCCATGAGCACCGACGCGCACAAACGGCTGGAAGCCATCGCTTCGCTCGAAGATCTCGGCGCAGGCTTTGCTTTGGCGACCCATGACCTGGAAATCCGCGGCGCGGGCGAGCTGCTGGGTGAAGATCAAAGCGGGCAGATGACCACCGTCGGCTTCTCGCTGTACATGGAGCTGCTGGAAAGCGCGGTCGACGCATTGAAAAACGGGCGCGAGCCGTCGCTGGAAGATCTCACCAGCAACCAAACCGAAGTGGAGCTGCGCATGCCGGCCCTGCTGCCGGACGATTTTATCCCGGACGTGAACACCCGTCTGTCGTTCTATAAACGCATCGCCAGCGCGAAAAACGACGGCGAACTGGAAGAACTGAAGGTGGAGCTGATTGACCGCTTCGGCCTGCTGCCGGATCCGGCGCGCAACCTGTTGCAAAGCGCGGCGCTGCGCCAACATGCGCAGAAACTGGGGATTAAGCGTATCGAGGGGAACGAGCGCGGCGGGTTTATCGAGTTTGGCGAGAAGAATCGGGTCGATCCGGGTTACCTGATTGGCCTGCTGCAGAGCAATCCGCAAATTTATCGCCTGGATGGGCCGACCAAGCTGAAGTTCATGCTGGACCTGACCGATCGTCAAAAGCGCCTGAAATTCACCGAGGAGCTCTTGGCCGCATTCCGCGAGCACACGTTGGCGGCCTGACTGTCGGCCCCGGCGGCAGCTATATTGCCCGGCTGCGGTTCTAAGTTATCGCCAAGCTGTCTATCCCGTTTTTTCAGTTCGGGATACTCTGTCCGCAGCCAAGATTAACGGGGGTAGCCATGAATACTGATGATGAGTTGCGTGCGCTCAGCGAACAGGAAGCCACGCTGACCTTTAGCCATTTTGACCATGCAACCGCCTGGGAACTGGGCACGGCGCTGAAGACCGCCGCAGAGCAGCGGCGTTTGAGTATCGCCATCGAAATCCAGTTGGCCGGGCAGACGCTGTTCTATTACGCGATGCCCGGCACCACGCCGGACATCGCCGACTGGGTGCGACGCAAACGCAACGTGGTGAATCACTTTCACAAAAGCTCTTACGCTATCGGCCTGCGCTTGCAACAGCGGCAGGCGACGCTGGAGGAGCGCTATGGCCTGAGCGTGCGCGACTACTCGGTGCACGGCGGCGCTTTTCCCATCAATCTGGCGGGCATAGGCTGCATCGGCACCCTGAGCATCTCCGGTTCACCGCAGTTGGAGGACCATAATCTGCTGGTCGGCACGCTGGCACATTTTCTCGGTTTATCCCTGCCCTCGGTGCATTAAGCGGTAAAAGTCTCTTTATATTTACCCTGCCGGCCGCCTTACCCGCGGCCGGTCTGGTTTTCCCGCTTACCCCACCCAACCAAAATAGCGTAACTCCGATTTTCTGCGTCCCTTTGATGTATATCTAGGAATCGCCGCCGCAACTGGCGTAGTCTGTCTATCAGCTATTCGAGACGGACCTTACCTGGCCCGCCATTCCGTTCTCTTTTATAGACTTGGTCCGCACCTTAGATGAAAACGCATGAAATTAACGGCATCCGGCCGTTCAGCGCGCTGATTGACGCCTGCTGGCGAGAACCCTATTCCCTGCAACGCCTGCTTAAAGACTCCATCGCCGGCGTCACCGTCGGCATTATCGCCATCCCGCTGGCGATGGCGCTGGCGATCGCCAGCGGCGTGCCCCCCCAGTACGGACTTTACACTTCGGCAGTCGCCGGAATAGTGATCGCCATCGGCGGCGGTTCGCGCTACAGCGTCTCCGGCCCCACCGCCGCCTTTGTGGTGATCCTCTACCCGGTATCGCAGCAGTTCGGCCTTTCCGGCCTGCTGATCGCTACCCTGCTTTCCGGCGTGTTTCTGGTGATTATGGGGTTGGCTCGCTTCGGCCGGCTGATTGAATATATTCCCCTGTCCGTCACGCTGGGCTTTACTTCCGGGATCGCCATCACCATCGCCACCCTGCAAGTGAAGGATTTCTTCGGTCTGCAACTGGCGGTGATGCCGGAAAATTATGTCGGCAAGGTTTACGCCCTGTTGCAGGCGCTGCCCACGCTGGATATCGGCGATACGCTGATCGGTGCAGTCACGCTGCTGATACTGGTGCTCTGGCCGAAGCTCGGCGTACGGGTGCCCGGCCACCTGCCCGCGCTGCTGGCGGGGATGGCGGTCATGGGCATTTTGGCGCTGTTTGACCATCAGGTGGCGACCATCGGCTCCCGCTTCAGTTACCTGCTGGCCGATGGCAGCCGTGGGCACGGCATCCCGCCGATCTTGCCGCAGTTGATGCTGCCGTGGGATCTGCCTGCCGCTGACGGCAAGCCGATGCCGCTGAGCTGGCAGACCCTCTCCACCCTGCTGCCCGCGGCGTTTTCCATGGCGATGCTGGGCGCGATTGAATCGCTGCTGTGCGCGGTAGTGCTGGACGGCATGACCGGCAAAAAACACAACTCCAACACCGAACTTATCGGCCAGGGCGCGGGTAATCTCATCGCGCCGTTTTTTGGCGGCATTACCGCCACCGCCGCCATCGCCCGTTCGGCGGCCAACGTGCGCGCCGGCGCTACCTCGCCGGTGGCCGCCATCATCCATGCGCTGCTGGTGCTGCTGGCATTGCTGGTGCTGGCGCCATGGCTGTCCTGGTTGCCGTTGTCGGCGATGGCGGCGCTGTTGCTGATGGTGGCATGGAACATGAGCGAAGCGCACAAGGTGGTTTATCTGCTGCGCCGAGCGCCGAAGGACGACATCCTGGTGATGTTGCTGTGCATGTCGCTGACGGTGCTGTTCGATATGGTGATCGCCATTACCGTGGGCATAGTGCTGGCCTCGTTGCTGTTTATGCGCCGCATTGCGCGCATGACCCGGCTGAGCGAACTGAGCGCCGAAAACGGCCGCCTGGTGCTGAGAGTGAACGGCCCGCTGTTCTTCGCCGCCGCCGAGCGCATTTTTAATGAATTGCTGGCGCGCAGTGAAAACTATGACGTGATTGTGCTGCAATGGGACGCGGTGCCGGTGCTGGACGCCGGGGGCTTAACCGCCCTGCAACGTTTTATTGAGGCCTTGCCCGCAGGCAAGCAGTTGGCGATCACCGATATTCCGTTCCAGCCGTTGAAAACGCTGGCGCGGGCGCGGGTGCAACCGATCGAGGGAAAATTGCATTTCTATTCAACGCTGCCGGAAGCGCTGGCGGCGCTGGACGCTTAAAAAAGCAAAAGCCCGACAAGTCGGGCTTTTTTAGATGCGGAAACCGGCTTAGTTGCTGGTATCCAGCTCTGGGAAGCTCTTCACCAGATCGTCGATGGCTTTCATCTGCACCAGGAACGGCTCCAGCTTGTCCAGCGGCAACGCGGATGGGCCGTCGCACTTGGCACTGTTCGGCTCCGGGTGCGCTTCGATAAACAGACCGGCCAGACCTACCGCCATACCGGCGCGCGCCAGTTCGGCAACCTGCGCACGACGACCGCCGGAAGCGGCGCCAAACGGGTCACGGGTCTGCAGGGCGTGGGTAACGTCGAAGATCACCGGATGGCCACCGGTCACGTTCTTCATCACGTTGATGCCGAGCATGTCGACCACCAGGTTATCGTAGCCAAAGTTGCTGCCGCGATCGCACAGGATCACCTGATCGTTACCGCCTTCCTTGAACTTGTCGACGATGTTGCCCATTTGGCCTGGGCTGACGAACTGCGGCTTCTTGACGTTGATCACCGCGCCGGTTTTCGCCATAGCTTCAACCAGATCGGTCTGACGCGCCAGGAAGGCCGGCAGTTGGATAACATCAACCACTTCGGATACCGGCTGCGCCTGTGACGCTTCGTGCACGTCGGTGATGATTTTCACGCCGAAGGTTTTTTTGATTTCTTCGAAGATTCTCATCCCCTCTTCCAGACCCGGACCACGGTACGAGTGAATGGAAGAACGGTTGGCTTTATCAAAAGAGGCTTTGAAAACGTAAGGAATGCCCAGTTTTTGCGTCACGGTGACGTAGTGCTCGCAGATGCTCATCGCCAAATCGCGCGATTCCAGCACGTTCATCCCGCCAAACAGCACAAACGGCAGATCGTTCGCTACGTTGATGTCGCCAATGCTAACTACTTTCTGTTTCATGCTTTCGCCTTTGTTGATGTTATACCCGTCGCCTTCCAGGCCTCGGCTTGAAATTCACCGGGTATTTTAAATGAATTAATGCAGCGTAACCTGTTTAGGTTCAATCGAGTGGATCTGCACTTTGATCACTTCGCTGACCGGATCTTCAGGACACTGTTCGACAAAATAGTTGAGATCGGAAATCGCGATATGGTTGCATTCCAACTGGGCGTAGATCAGCCCGCGGTCGCGGATCTCGTAAGGATCGTCCGGATCGAAGCACAGCACCGTTTCGCTGGCACGCAGGGCCAATTCCATCTGTTTTTCTTCCATCAGGGAGGCTTTCAGCGTATCCAGCATTTTACGCACCACCATGACATTTTCTGATTCATCGAGATCGTCGTCTTCCAGCTCAGCGCCCAGACCCAGGTTGCCCTTGATCCACACTTCCAACTGATGCTCGTTCAGCGTTTCGCCGTTCAGCGGGTTGATCAGCCACATTTCTTCATCCAGCCAATCTGCACGCAGGATCAGTTGGGTGGGGAAAATAACCGGCAACAGCGGCAAGTCGAGATGATGGGCGATATGCAGGAAAATGGTGCCGAGCGAGACCGGCGTACCCTGACGCCCCTCCAGCACCTTGTCGAGCCAAATAGCGTCGGACAGGCGATACACGCCGCCTGCACCGCCAAAACCCCAGGTTTTGAAGAACAGCTCAATGAGTGCGTCAAGTTGCTGTTCCTGGTTGAGATCCTGCGGCATGGCCGCGCGCGCGTCGTCGACCAGCTGTTGCAGCTTGCGTTCGACTTCGGCGACGGGGAAATCACGCCGCACCGACTGCGATACCAGGATTACGCCCTCGCTCAGCAGCGAGGTGTTAAATTCAAAATCAGCAATGCTACTCATAAGTATCCCATCAGAAAGGGTAATTTCGTCGTGGCAAGTTTAATTATCAGGTACAGACAGCCCAACGCCAGCACAAACGCCAAAGTGCGCAGGTTCTGGCTTTTGGTCTTCTTGCCCAATGCGACGTAGCCAAGCAGGATATAGATAATAACGCCAAACAGCTTCTCGGTCAGCCATGAGTCCATGCCCAGCAGCGGATAAAGCTTGAACATCACCACCAGCGCAATGCCGCTGGCGAACAACACCGTATCATTAACGTGCGGCGTTATCTTCACCCAGCGCTTGTTCAGCATGGCCGAATTGCGCCACTTCCAGAAAAAACGCAAGACAAACAAGGTAATGCTGAGGGCGACCGTCAACAGATGCAGATGTTTTAACGCCGTGTAGACTGCCATATCGCTTCCTTTTTATTCGCTGTGTGCTTCGTTATTGTTGGTTTTCAGTTACTGCGGCCATTGGCCAAACGTCACGCGATCGTTATCGCCGTAGTCACGGCGGGTAGCGACCGAAATAAAACCGGCAGCCTGCAGCAGCGCGCGTACGCTTTCCCCCTGCTGCCAGCCATGTTCAAGCAACAGCCAACCCTGTGACTGCAGATAATGTGGTGCCTGCTGCACAATGGCGGCCAAATCCGCCAGCCCGTGCTGTTGCGCCACCAGCGCGCTGCTTGGCTCGAAACGCACATCCCCTTGCGCCAGATGCGGGTCAGCGGCGTCGATATAAGGCGGATTACTGGCGATCAGGGCGAAAGTTTGGCCGGCCAGTGGTTCGAACCAACTGCCTTGCAAGAACTGCGCATTATCTATTGTCAGTTTCTGCGCGTTATGCTGCGCCAGCGCCACCGCTTCCGGCTGTAAATCAACGCCGGTCACCGCGCAATCCGGGCGTTCGCTGGCCAGCGCCAACGCAATGGCGCCGGTGCCGGTGCCCAGATCGAGGATAGTGCAGGGAGAAGGCGGCAAGCGCTCCAGCGCCAGTTCCACCAGGCATTCGGTGTCCGGACGCGGGATCAGGGTTGCGGGTGATACCGACAGCGGCAGCGACCAAAATTCGCGCTCGCCAATCAAATAAGCCACAGGTTCGCCGCGTTCGCGGCGCACCAGCAGCCTTTCCAACTGTTCTTGTTCCTGCGGCGTCAAAACGGTTTCACCAAACGCCATCAGGAAGGTCCTGGCCCTGCCGGTCACGAAGCCCAGCAGGATTTCGGCATCACGTCGGGCGCTTTCGCTCTGCGTCAGCCGCGCACTTGCCGCCTTCAGCCAGGATTGATAATCCATTACTCAAGCTCTGCGGATAGCGCAGCGAGCTGATCGGCCTGATATTCCTGCACGATCGGTTGAATCAGCATGTCCAGCTTGCCTTCCATCACCTCGTCCAGACGGTAAATCGTCAGGTTGATGCGGTGATCGGTCACCCTTCCCTGCGGGAAGTTGTAGGTCCGGTTACGGTCGGAACGATCGCCGCTGCCCAACAGGTTGCGGCGGGTTGACGCCTCTTCCTGCTGGCGCTTGGCCATTTCGGCAGCACGGATGCGTGCGCCCAGCACCGACATCGCCTTGGCTTTGTTCTTGTGCTGCGAACGTTCGTCCTGACACTCCACCACAATGCCAGTCGGCAAGTGGGTGATACGGATCGCCGAATCTGTGGTGTTGACGTGCTGGCCGCCGGCACCGGAGGAGCGGAAAGTATCGATTTTTAAATCGCCCGCATTGATCTCCGGCAATTCGGCTTCCGGCACTTCCGGCATCACCGCCACGGTGCAGGCGGAGGTATGAATACGCCCCTGTGACTCGGTTTCGGGTACGCGCTGGACGCGGTGGCCGCCGGATTCAAATTTCAGTTGGCCGTAGACGCCGTCGCCGGAGACCTTGGCAATCACTTCTTTATAACCGCCGTGTTCGCCTTCGTTAGCGCTCATGATCTCGACGCGCCAGCGGCGCGTTTCAGCATAGCGGCTGTACATGCGGAACAGATCGCCGGCGAAGATCGCCGCTTCGTCGCCGCCGGTACCGGCGCGCACTTCCAGGAAGATACCGCGTTCGTCGTCCGGGTCTTTCGGCAGCAGCAACACTTGCAGCTGCTGTTCAAGTTCTTCCGTCGCCGCCTTGGCCTGCTTCATCTCTTCTTGCGCCATCTCGCGCATTTCAGGATCGTCCAGCATCATTTCTGCGGTAGCCAGGTCCTCTTGCACCTGACGCCATTCCAGGAAACAGCGGCTGACATCGGTCAGTTGCGAGTATTCGCGCGACAGGGCGCGGAACCGATCCTGCTCGGCGATAACGCCGGCATCGCCGAGCAGCGCCTGCACTTCTTCATGGCGCTCTTGTAACGCTTCCAGTTTGGCAACAATAGAAGGCTTCATGCGTGGTATTAAACCCTGTTAAAAGAGAAAACTAATGCTGATCCAGCCCGAGGCTGTCGCGTAATAATTGCAACCGCTCCACGTCGCCATCGCCGGCGGCCTGCTGGAGGGATTTGGTAGGGGCATGAATAAGGCGGTTGGTCAGCCGGTGGGCCAGTTCGTGGATAACCTGTTCCACGTCCGCGCCTTGCGCGATGGCGGCCAGCGCTTTGGCTTCCATTTCGGCGCGGATCTGGTCGGCCTGCGAGCGATAGTCGCGAATGGTTTCCACCGCGCCCTGCGAGCGCAGCCAGGCCATAAAATTGGTGCTTTCCTGCTGAACGATCGTTTCCGCCTGCACCGCCGCAGCTTTGCGCTGCGCCAGGTTGCTTTGAATGATGGCGTGCAGATCGTCCACGCTATACAGATAAGCATTCGCCAGCTTACCCACTTCCGGCTCGATATCGCGCGGCACGGCGATATCCACCAGCAGCATCGGCTGGTTGCGACGCGCTTTCAGGGCACGCTCCACCATCCCTTTACCGATGATCGGCAGCGGGCTGGCGGTAGAACTGATGATGATGTCGGCATCCGCCAGACGTTCGTCGATTTCCGGCAACGTGATCACTTCGGCGCCGACTTCGTCTGCCAGCAACTGGGCGCGTTCGCGGGTACGGTTGGCGATAATCATATGCCGCACTTTATGCTCGCGCAGATGACGCGCCACCAGTTCAATGGTTTCGCCGGCGCCGACCAGCAACACGTTCAGATCGGCCAGCGACTCGAAGATTTGGCGCGCCAGCGTACAGGCGGCGAAGGCAACGGAAACTGCGCTGGCGCCGATTTCAGTTTCGGTGCGCACGCGTTTGGCGACGGAGAAGGATTTTTGGAACAGACGTTCAAGCTCGCCGGAAAGCGACTGGCCGCGTTGCGACTCGGCGAAGGCTTTTTTCACCTGCCCGAGGATTTGCGGTTCGCCCAATACCAACGAATCCAGCCCGCTGGCTACGCGCATCAGATGGCTCACGGCGTCGTTGCCGTGGTGCCAGTACAGGCTTTTGCTCACTTCTTCCGGGCGCAGGTGATGGTATTCACACAGCCAGGCTACCAGCTGTTCGTGAAGGTGTTCCTGTTGCTCCACGCTGAGATAAAGCTCGGTGCGGTTACACGTAGACAACACCACACCGCCCTGCACCAACGGTTGTTGGAGCAAGCTGGTCAGCGCCTGATCGATAGACTCTGGGGAGAAGGTCACCCTTTCACGCAGAGAAACCGGAGCGGTTTTGTGATTTATACCTAACGCCAGCAGGGTCATTGCTTCGAGTAATACTTCTGTTGGTACGGGTTCTCGTTGAACGGCATTCTACTTGATGCGCGGGATCAATAAAAGTAACAACCGCATCTTCCGTTCAATCACTGATATAGCCGAAACCAATCAATGAATAATAATAAATTCAAAAAGTTAAATTATATCCAGATCAATAAGCACACTAAATTTTAGTTTGAAACGCGACGATCCGCACAGTATTCATCAATAAGTTATCCTGATTGAACGCTTAGGGTCGCCGAAATAGTAAGCAGAGCTCTCTTCATCGCCGGTTAGGGTGCCGGCATGCTGCGCCGGCACCTTTAGGCTGCCGTGGCTTATTTAGCTGCGGATTCCCCGTCGAACCTTACGTCGCTACAGCTGAAAAAGGTTTCTCTCGCTGGGTCCTGCCGTTCCCACTGCACATACAACAGTGTTTGCTTCCCGTCGGCACGATCGGCCGGGATCTTGACGTCAATCTGGTAGACGCCGGCATATTTGACATGGTTGCCTTTGGCCGGCGGCGGAACTATCACTTTAGTCACCTCAAGCGGTGTCAGATCGCTCCATTTCAACTTATCCGTGGCGGCATTGAAACTCGGCTTGGCAAGCGACACCGTCCACTTGCTCGGCTCATGCACCTGGGTGGCGTCGAAGTACAGCGTAGCCTGGCCGTCTTTTACCGAGACGCTGCTCACCTGCCAGTCGGCATGCGGCTGGTCGATGCCTTCAAACTTGGCGATGCCCGCCGAGCAAAGTTGGCCATCGGGGACCTTGTCTGACGGATGCTGGGTACCTTGCAGGTTTTGCGAGTAGGCGGGCCATTCGGTAAACATCTGGCGGCGTTCCCAAATAGGAATAGTCTCCGCTTTGTACAAAAAGGCATTTCTGCAGGCCGCATTAGGCATGTTCGAGCCATCATCCGGGTGGTTGTAACCGCCGTCCTGTTCACAAATCACCTGACGCGCCTTGGGAATCAAGGTAGCGCCATGCTTTGGCCCGATCGCTTTCGGTTCGGTATTCTCGGCGGCATGCGCCGGCATCGTTAATGCAAACAGCATTCCTGCCAACAGAGAAAAACGCTTTTTCATACGAAATACCTTATTTCATTATGTGTAGGGGTTGAGATGCCCGCATCGCCTGCGTGACGCAGATGATGCGCAGCAGGATAGCCCTGCTATCCATTTGGCTTTACCAGCATAGACATCCCCCCAGCAAAATGCATAAATAAAATTAATCAATTTGCGCTAGTTATCGAATGAAATACGCCTAAATACGCCGTTATTATTCATTAAACATTAATTTAATTGCTAATATATGTTGCTTTGGCACAACGCCGCCGTGGGCCGTAACCGAAGATATTCTCGCGGCCAGCGCAGCACGACCGGGCGATTGTGTTAATCTTATGGCAACCCAACGCTCAGCCACCCGGCCGTCAAAGCGCTTGTTATCACCGCAAAAAGACGGTGATATTCAGAACGGGGCGTGTTGACGCTATCGCGTTCCCCCGCTAGCGTGAACGCTGAAAAAAGATTTCGCTGCGCATGCCCGCAAGGACAAAAGGACAAGAGAAAGTTATGCCAATCCGCAAAGTTAGTTTGCTACGTCTGATCCCGCTGGCCAGCCTGGTGCTGGCCGCCTGTACCACCACCAAGCCAAGCGGCCCGGCGACCAGCCCAACCTCACCGCAGTGGCGCGCTCACGAGCAAGCGGTGCAACAGCTCGGGCAATATCAGACCCGTGGCTCTTTCGCCTATCTGTCAGACCAGAAAAAAGTCTATGCGCGCTTCTTCTGGCAGCAATATTCGCCGGAACGTTACCGCCTGCTGCTGACCAACCCGCTTGGCAGCACCGAACTTGACCTGAACGTACAGCAAAACGTGGTGCAGTTGACGGACAACCAGGGCAAACGCTATGTCAGCGACAACGCCGAAGAAATGATCCGCAAACTGACCGGCATGGCGATCCCGCTGGATAACCTGCGTCAGTGGATGCTCGGCCTGCCGGGCGAGGCCAATGATTTCACGCTGGATGACCAGTACCGCCTGAGCAAACTGACTTATCGGCAAGGCAGCCAGACCTGGACCGTGGATTACCAGGATTACAACAGTGATCTCAAGCCGCAGCTGCCAAGCCGCCTGGAACTGAAACAGGGCGATCAACGCATCAAACTGAAAATGGATAACTGGACCCTCAAATGATCCGCCAGTGGCCATCTCCCGCTAAACTTAATTTGTTTTTGTACATTACCGGCCGGCGCGAAGACGGCTACCACCTGCTGCAGACGCTGTTCCAGTTTCTGGATTACGGCGATACGCTGACCCTCGACGTGCGGCAGGATGACCGCATCCGCCTGCTGACGCCGGTCGATGGCGTGCCGGACGAGCAAAACCTGATTGTCCGCGCCGCCCGCTTGTTGCAACAGCATTGCGATAGCCACGGGCTCAAAACGCTCCCGCGCGGCGCCGATATCAGTATCGATAAGCGCCTGCCGATGGGCGGAGGGCTGGGTGGAGGCTCGTCCAACGCCGCCACCGTGCTGGTAGCGCTGAATGAGCTGTGGCACTGCGGGCTGAGCGACGAGCAGTTGGCGGAGCTGGGGTTGACCCTGGGTGCCGACGTTCCGGTCTTTGTGCGCGGCCATGCGGCGTTTGCCGAAGGCATCGGCGAACGGTTGCAGCCGGCAAATCCGGCGGAAAAGTGGTATTTGGTGGCGCATCCAGGCGTCAGCATCCCTACCCCGGTTATTTTTGGCGACGCGGAATTAAAAAGAGATACCCCGGTTCGCCCGTTAAATGTGCTGTTGCAGGCAACTTACGCAAATGATTGCGAACCAATAGCAAGAAAACGTTTTCGCGAGGTTGAACAGCTTCTTTCTTGGCTGTTAGAATACGCGCCGTCACGCCTGACTGGCACAGGTGCATGTGTGTTTGCTGAATTCGACACAGAAATCGCCGCCCGTCAGGTGTTAAATCAAGCTCCGGAGTGGTTGTGTGGTTTTGTAGCGCGTGGCGTTAACGTCTCTCCACTACATCGCATCCGTTCCGGGCAGATTGAACCGTAGTTCTCGTTTCGCTGCGCAGGGTCATGCACACCTGGCCCTGTAATCCCTGCGCCGCTGCGGTTTCAAGTTAGTTTTTTACACACCCGTATGATATTGCGCCGGCATCGTTAACTGCCCCTTATCGAAGGCCGTACGACAATATCTTCTCTGGACGCATGCCTGAGGTTCTTCTCGTGCCTGATATGAAGCTTTTTGCTGGTAACGCCACCCCGGAACTAGCACAACGTATTGCCAACCGTTTGTACACCAGCCTTGGTGACGCCGCTGTAGGTCGTTTTAGCGACGGCGAAGTGAGCGTGCAAATCAACGAAAATGTACGCGGCGGTGATATTTTCATCATCCAGTCCACCTGTGCCCCTACCAACGACAACCTGATGGAACTGGTTGTTATGGTAGATGCCCTGCGTCGCGCCTCCGCAGGTCGTATTACTGCCGTTATCCCTTACTTCGGTTATGCCCGCCAGGATCGCCGCGTGCGTTCTGCGCGTGTGCCAATCACGGCCAAGGTTGTCGCCGATTTCCTCTCCAGCGTAGGGGTTGACCGCGTATTGACGGTGGATCTGCATGCTGAACAGATTCAAGGCTTCTTCGATGTTCCGGTAGATAACGTGTTCGGTAGCCCGATCCTGCTGGAAGACATGCTGCAACAGAATCTGGTGAACCCAATCGTGGTTTCCCCGGACATCGGCGGCGTAGTGCGCGCCCGCGCTATCGCCAAACTGCTCAACGATACCGATATGGCTATCATCGATAAACGCCGCCCGCGTGCGAACGTTTCTCAGGTGATGCACATCATTGGTGACGTGGCAGGCCGTGACTGCGTGCTGGTTGACGACATGATCGACACCGGCGGTACCTTATGTAAAGCGGCTGAAGCGTTGAAAGAACGCGGTGCCAAGCGTGTATTTGCCTACGCGACGCACCCGATCTTCTCCGGTAACGCCGTTGAAAACATCAGGAACTCGGTGATTGATGAAGTGATCGTCTGCGACACCATTCCGTTGTCTGCAGAAATCAAGGCACTGAAAAACGTACGTACTCTGACGCTGTCAGGCATGCTGGCTGAAGCCATCCGCCGTATCAGCAATGAAGAGTCAATCTCTGCGATGTTCGAGCATTAATTCGTTCCCTTTCGGTGCGGTGTCCTGCCGTACCGGAAGAGCCTATTGCCCGGCAGCAGAAAAAGAAAAACCCGTTGGTGCGCAAGCAGCAACGGGTTTTCTACTCGTAGTCAAACATGACCTTAGACCTGAGTGCGCGGCAGATCTCCTTTGCCGTAATGCCGCTCCCTTTCGTTTTTTTAATCAATGCGACGAACGATGCTGATCGTTGCGGCAGCGTTTATCGAAGTGTTTTACCCACCAGTAACGATCGGCAACCTGCTCGCGACCGCCGAGACGGGCACCGACCAGCCACAACAACGCACCCACGAAAATACTCATGATGGCGCCATGGGCGAAAAGTTGCGGTAAATCGAGCTGCGATACTTCAGCAAGAATGTTGTATCCGACGCCGCCGATCATCACGACCAGCCCCAGCCCCATAAAAAAGTTGCCCATTCTGCACGCGTTTCTACGTTTCATTTGTCACCTCCATTGCGCTTTATGCCAACCGGGATAACTCAGCAAAGGGTTAACCCACTTTGATAAATTAAGTATAGCCCCTGGTCCGACAAGGGGTTTGCGGAGACGATCACAAATGGTAAAGAAAACGTGACAAATCTTTACCTTATCCTGCTTGTTAGCCGACAAATTGAATTGTTTTTCTAATGAATTATTCAATTTTCAGTCTATCGCTGAATCAATACTCGGGGCTGGGCATCAGGATTTTGTCATTCGCGGCGGCGGCAGGTAGACTAATGCCCTTTCCATATCTCGATCATAGCGAATTTCCCAGTGAGCAGTATTAAATTGATAGTCGGCCTGGCGAATCCGGGCGCTGAATATGCCCAGACGCGGCACAACGCCGGCGCCTGGTACGTAGATTTGCTGGCCCAGCGCCATAACCAGCAGTTGAAGGAAGAGAGCAAGTTCTTCGGCTACACCGCACGGCTGAACCTGGCGGGTAACGATGTGCGCCTGCTGGTACCGACCACCTTTATGAACCTGAGCGGCAAAGCGGTGCTGGCGATGGCCAGTTTCTACCGTATTGAGCCGGACGAAATCCTGGTGGCGCATGACGAGCTGGATATCCCGCCGGGCGTCGCCAAAATCAAACTCGGCGGCGGTAACGGCGGCCACAACGGGCTGAAGGATATTCAGAACAAGTTCGGCAATAACCCGAACTTCTACCGTTTGCGCATTGGCATTGGCCATCCGGGCGATAAAAACAAGGTCGTAGGATTTGTGCTCGGCAAGCCACCGGCCAGCGAGCAAAAAATGATTGATGAAGCGATAGATGAAGCCGCCCGCTGCACCGAAGTTCTGATGACTGACGGGCTGGAGAAAACCGTTCGCCGCCTGCACAGCTTCAAGGCGCAGGCCTGATGGTTGCCGCAGCGGGCATACCGCCCGCTGCTAGCAGCGTTACGTCCGTATCTTAAAGGTTTCTTCGCCGACGTTACTGTCATCGGTCTGATACCCTTCTTCTGCCACATAATATTGCGGGTCATCCAACTCATGGCTGCAAAACGGGCCGGCCCGTTTCAGCAGCCGCACGCAATCACCGCTCAGATGACGCAGGCGGATGGATTTGCCCGCCGCCAGATAACGCGCCGTCAGCTTGTCGATCGCCTCCACCCCACTGGAATCCATCACCCGGGTGCCGGCAAAATCCAGCACCACGTTTTCCGGATCGTTTTTCGGTTCAAACAGGTCGGCAAACGCCGCCGTGGAACCAAAGAACAGCGGGCCGTCGAGTTGATACACCGCCACATCGCCCTCCACCTGGCGCTGACGAACGCGGATGCGCGCCTGCTGCCAGGCAAATACCAGCGCCGAGATAATCACTCCGCTGATTACCGCCACCGCCAGATCGGTAAAGATGGTGATCAGGGTAACCAGCAACATCACCAGCGCATCCATCTTCGGCATGCGGCGCAGACGGCGCAGCGAACTCCATTCAAAGGTGTTGTAACAGACAACCAGCATGACCCCGGCCAGCGCCGCCACCGGCAGCAGGCCGATATAGCCCGACAGGCTGACCACAAACAAGATTAATAGCAATGCACCCACTACGCCGGAAATACGCCCGCGGCCGCCGGAGGTGAAGTTGATGATCGACTGCCCAATCATCGCGCAACCGGCAAAACAGCCAAACAGACCGCAAATCGTGTTGCCTGCGCCCTGAGCGATGCTCTCGCGGTTGCCGTTGCCCTTCTTGCCGCCCATTTCGTCGAGCACCGTCATGGTCAATAGTGATTCAATCAGGCCGACCAGGGCGATCACCAACGCGTACGGCAGCACCACTTTCAGCATTTCCAGGCTGAACGGCGCCATCGGCAAGCTGAAATGCGGCAAGGCACCGGAAATATCCGCCAGATCGCCGACCCGCAGCGTATGCAGATTGAACCCGATCGCCAATGCGGAAACCAGGATCAGCGCCGCCAGCGAAGCCGGGATCACGCGCGTCAGCCGGGGGAAGAACACCACTACCAGGATCGCCAGCGCCACCAGCCCGTACATCAGCGGCCCCTGCCCGGCAATCATATGCAGTTGTGCCAGCATGATGACAATCGCCAGGCCGTTAACAAAACCGTGTATGGCGGGCAGCGGCACCAGCCGAATAAATTTGCCCAACCGGAACACGCCAATCAGGATTTGGATAATGCCCGCGAAAATCGTCGCCCACAGCACGTATCCCATGCCGTGCTGCGCCGCGAGGCTCATCAGCACCACCACGATCGAACCGGCAGCACCCGACACCATGCCCGGCTTACCGCCGAACAGTGCCGTAACCAGGCCGATAATAAAAGCGGTGTGCAGCCCGACGATCGGGGAAAGCCCGGCGACCAGCGAAAAGCCGACCGCTTCCGGGATCATCGATACCGCCACCACAAAGCCCGCCAGGACCTCGTTCTTGACGTCCGACAGCCTGATATTGCTCAGGTTAAACATGAATTATTCGCTTCTGACAGATAAAAAATACATCCCCGCAGAACGGGAAACAGAGCCGCATGGCGCGGCAAACCGCGGCAGAGAGAGGCAACTCAGGGTGGACTGGGCAAGAAGGACATCCGGCGCGTTTCCTGTAGGTGAATCAGAAGCGCAGTATGTGTAAATGTGATCCAAATCTCAATGCAAAGCGGCCCCGCCGCCGCATTTTCCTCCCCTATACAGCCAGATCGAGAAAAACGGCCATTACGTGTATAATGGCCGCATTATTCTGCCATTTATGCAGCGGGTTAACCCTAACCAGCTGATAGTCAAGATATTTAAGGTGATAACAACATGGGATTCAAATGCGGTATCGTCGGCCTGCCTAACGTAGGCAAATCCACCCTGTTCAACGCGTTGACCAAAGCGGGTATCGAAGCAGCCAACTTCCCGTTCTGTACCATTGAACCTAATACCGGTGTGGTGCCGATGCCCGATCCGCGTCTGGACCAGCTGGCCGAGATCGTCAAGCCTCAGCGCATCCTGCCAACCACCATGGAATTCGTCGACATCGCCGGCCTGGTGAAGGGTGCATCCAAAGGCGAAGGCCTGGGCAACCAGTTCCTGACCAACATCCGTGAAACCGAAGCTATCGGCCACGTGGTACGCTGCTTCGAAAACGACAACATCATCCATGTGAACAACAAGGTTGATCCGGCTGACGATATCGAAGTCATCAACACCGAGCTGGCGCTGTCGGATCTCGACACCTGCGAACGCGCCATTCACCGTGTGCAGAAGAAAGCCAAAGGCGGCGATAAAGACGCGAAAGCCGAACTGGTGGCGCTGGAAAAATGCCTGCCGCAGCTGGAAAACGCCGGTATGTTGCGCGCGTTGGACCTGACCGAGGAAGACAAAGCCGCCATCCGCTACCTGAGCTTCCTGACGCTGAAACCGACCATGTACATCGCCAACGTCAACGAAGACGGTTACGAGAACAACCCGTACCTGGACAAAGTGCGTGAAATCGCCGCAGCTGAAGGCTCCGTAGTGGTTGCCGTGTGCGCCGCCGTGGAATCCGACATCGCCGAGCTGGAAGACGAAGACCGCGCCGAATTCATGGCCGAGCTGGGCCTGGAAGAGCCGGGTCTGAACCGCGTGATCCGCGCCGGTTACGAGTTGCTGAACCTGCAAACCTATTTCACCGCCGGCGTAAAAGAAGTGCGCGCCTGGACCATCCCGGTGGGCGCTACCGCCCCGCAAGCGGCCGGCAAGATCCACACAGACTTCGAGAAAGGCTTTATCCGCGCGCAAACCATCGCGTTTGAGGACTTCATCACCTACAAGGGTGAGCAAGGCGCCAAAGAAGCCGGCAAGATGCGTTCGGAAGGCAAAGACTACATCGTCAAAGATGGTGACGTGATGAACTTCTTGTTCAACGTCTAAATATAATCTGTTGTTTCTGGCTGTCTCTTACCGTCTCAGGAAGCAGAAAATAGACTTTAAATCCACGCAGTTGCGTGGATTTTTATGTCTGCAGCATTCATAACATCTCTTAACAGCGCATATGAATGGATCACATACGGGGAGCGGGTCAACCTACCTTGATGAAAGAAAGGTAATGATGCAAGAATGGGTCGACAAGCTCGATGAATGGTCTGCGATCAATAGATAGACATTCGATTATGACCTGGTTGAGAGCGGCCTAGGCCCTTCAGTATAAATCTAAGCATGGATGCGAACCCCAAATATGCTATTTGAGTATGCCCTTCACAAAGATTCGAACAAGATAGTCCACGTTGATGCCGTTCCTAACGGCAAACGCTGTGAATGCATTTGTAAGAACTGTGGTGACGACCTAGTAGCAAAGAACAATGGTATGATTATTCAGCACCATTTCTCCCACACAACTAAAGAGGAAAGCCGGGACTGTCAGATGACACAATTGCATATCGCGATGCAGTTGCATTTTGCTTCTCTATCGGAGATCACTCTCCCCGAAAACGAGATTGAAGTTAACGGAGAAGACCTCATAGTTCCAGAGCAGGCCACGGCGGTTAATGAGTCAGTTCGTGAATACAGGATCGGCCCCTATCTAGCAGATGTATACCTGAGAACAGGAGCTGGCGAGGTGGCTATTGAAGTTTGTGTTACTCACAAGTGCGAAGAGGAAAAGCGACAGTACTATATTGATAATCAGATTGATTCAATTGAGTACTATTTTCCTCTAAATGAAGGCAACAGCATCACTGAATGGATTGCACTGGTTAGTGACAACCTTGTAGAGTACGAATGGATCTATCACTCTACCCTTGAAACAAAAAAACTTGAATATCTAGAAAAGATAGAACTAGAGAAACAGAAGAAAAAAGCTGAGAGGAAAAGCAGATCACTGCAATCAGTTAAAAAATCTCTGACTTCAAAGAAAATTCACTTACCTAGTATCCATAAAGAAATGGAATACACCTATACTGGAGTAACCTTTAAAGAAAGCCAACTAATTTATCCCAAACGAGATATAGCCTGTGAAAATGTATCTATATCAATAGATACTGATGACTATGTAGTACTCGAAGGATTTATCGGAAATCGTGTAATATCTGTAATATATTCATTTTCTGAGAATATACCTGAACTGGCATATCAAGATGACCGAAGTATAGTATGTCGTCATTATACGGATGAATCCAATAAACCGACATGGTCATGGATCAAACATCCGTCTATAACTAAGATGTTTGATAGGATTTATATTCAATTCCAAACTAATTGCCAGAATCTCTATCGCCAGCGTCAAAAACTTTTATATTTAAAGAACAAAGCTCATGGGCTTTGTTCTGAATACTTGGCTAATCGACAATTCTATTTCGATCGAGACTATCGAAAGTGGAAGAGATGGATGATCGAAAATAAATTATTCACACCAACACCGGAAAACTATAAACTTTCTTTTCCAAATATCCTTAAAATGAAAAGGGAGTATTCTATGCTTTGGCCGTTTCAAACATGGGATATAATGGTGTTGAGCAGCTTAGCAGAAATGATTGACTCCTATCCTGCCGGACAAAGGATATATTACTGTGATTTGTTTACATCTTTGGAACAGAGACATGGTTTATCATACGAATACGCATACATAGTAAAAGAATTCAAGGAATTGAATCAATCGACAACCTTCGACAACTTAATCAATCAGAACGGTATTATTCAAGATGCTTTATCCCCATATGCGATGATGAGTCTTATTTCTTTACGAGAGGACCATTTAATGCGAAAGGGTTATCTCATGTTATCTCTGAGCATATAGCAGTATTAACATTTTAAGCTGGTCATGTAAGCATGCTCGTTTTAGTTCCACGCACTTTTGAATTTTCCGGGTAGTATATGCTTTCATCTGCCCTCCTACATAACAATTAAATCATATCAATAATAAGTTTTTACTTTACGAAAAGATGACACCATGATTTTGATCTCCTCCCTGAAAACAGTGCCAGTCTAAACTGAAGTATCCGGTCTTTCTTTCATCTCACCGATCGGCTCCCCAATACATTTCTCGAACACAGCTTTCAATGGCCCATAGTCACAAATGACCGCCGCTATGTTAGCGCGTATCCACTCAGCCTCTTCGACAGGCCACCAACTGATCGTAAAGCCCGCGTTGACGATGATATGCTCGAACAGAACGCGTTGAGCTCTGCCGTTACCCTCCCGAAAAGGATGGATCATATTCAGATCGCCAAATAGCTCGGCCACTGTATCGATCAAGGCTGAACGCTCCCACCCTTCAAACCAATCCTTCCGCGCCATGATGTCGAAGATTTTGGCAGCCTCTGGCTCGATTCGAGTAAGGCTGCAAAAACGCGTGTCGCCCTTTGAGATGTCAATAGTGCGAAGCTCACCAGCCCAATCATAAATATCGGAAAATAAACTACGGTGAATTTGCTGAAGGTAGCTCAGATCATAAGGAGGAAGGGAAAAATCGATCTGGTCAACCGCAATCTCTGAAAGATCACGTTCGGCCTGTACGAGTAACACATCATCCTGAAGGTTTAACCGATTACGTAGCGTGCTACTACCAGGGTAACAGTAGGGATCTTGTCCGGTACCGTACTTGTCCAACAGTCAGGCCAGTTTCCGATACGTGCGTAAAACAGCTTCGCGTTCGGGTAGCTCGCGTTTAGACTCCGCCTCTGTGACTTCATAACCTTCTAAACGCAGGCTGGCAGCGTAGTTAGAACGACGCGTCTTGGCACAGTAGGCTACTTTGGCTTGCAGACTGGTCTTTTTCACTGAAAACACCTTATCTTGAGAACACACAAAATATAGCTTAATTATACGGAATCCCCGACTAAAACTCACCCCGCAAAATACACCATATCCTGTGGCACAGGTGAAATCTTTTCCCTTGTCCCCCGGCTACCGCCGCGCCAGCACCCGATCCACCAAACCCCACTCAACCGCCTCGTCGGCCGTCATAAAGCGGTCGCGATCCAGCACGTGTTCAACCTCTTCAGCGCTGTGGCCGCAATGTTCGGCATACAGCCGGATCACCAGGTCCTTGGTGCGCCGCATCTCTTCTGCATGAATAAAAATATCCGATGCCTGGCCTTGAAAACCGCCCAACGGCTGATGAACATGCAGGCTGGCATTGGGCAATGCCGCACGGTGGCCCGGCTCCCCCGCCATCAGCAGAAACGACCCCATCGAGCGGGCGGTTCCCATGCACAGCGTATGCACCTGCGCATTGATGAATCGCATGGTGTCATAAATGGCGAAGCCGCTGGTAATGGCGCCGCCAGGTGAGTTGATGTAGAGGTGAATGGGTTTTTCCGGGTTCTCCGCCTCGAGAAACAGCAACTGCGCACAGACCAGTTCGGCGATGGCGTCGTTGACTTCGCCATTCAGAAAGATGATGCGATCGCGCAATAACCGCGAGTAAATATCAAAGGATCTTTCCCCCTGGCTGGATTGTTCTACCACCGTCGGGACGAGCAGCATCGCTTCACGCATAGGTGAACTCCGTTTTGCAGATACAGTTGATGAATGAAGGGGTCAGGCGGCGCACATAAGGGGTTGGCCGCTGTCGTTGGCCACCGTCAGGCGTGCGTCGTCCAGAAGATGGATAATGCGCAACAGGCAGCCTCCATCGGCGCCGGGCCGGATTTGCAACGTCACCGTGCTTTCGAGGAATGGCGGTTCGTCATCGCGCATCCGGTAACGGATTTCCTCACCCGGTATCGAAACGACCGGCTCGGCATCGGCCAATACCTGTTGTGGCAACCATTGTTCACGCAACTCAGGGATGCCGAGCGCCCGCCAGACTTTCTCCGGCGGTGCGTCGAGCCGGTATTCGAGAGCCAAAGGCTCGCCCCGTGTTTCGCAGCCGGTGTCGTTCATTGGTCCATGTCCTTGAGCAAAAGGTGCAACTTGTCTATCTGCGCCGGCCAGAAGGCACGGTACTTATCCAGCCAACGGGCGATCAGCGCCAGACCCTGGGGATCGACTTCGTAATTGACGAAACGCCCCTGCCGCTCTTCACACACCAGCCCGGCATGGCGCAGCACCGCCAGGTGTTGGGACATGGCCGATTGGCTGATTTGCATGCCTTCGCGCAGCGCACTGGCATTCATGCTGCCAATCGCCAGCTTTTCGAAGATGGCGCGACGGGTGGGATCCGCCAGCGCTTTGAAGATCTCATTTTCATTCATGACTACACATTAGTGCTCACTTATCTAATACGCAAGTTTACAGCATGAGATATTCATTTACCTATTACAGAACGAGGAAAAGGGGTAGGCAGCCGGGAGACGACAAACCGCGCAGCGGCGCGGTTTGTTTATGCGTTACTGTTTAATCGGGATCACCAGCACGTCGACGTTCAGCTGATTGATGGCATGGCGGGTCGATGAAAACAGATTGTTCCACAGATCGTGATGATGGCCGAAGATCGCCAGATCGATCCCTTTATCCACTACCGCGTTCTGCAATTGTTCAATAAAATCCCCGCGCCCGATAATCACCTCGTGGATCGGGTAATTCACATTTTGGGTCATCGGTTCCATCTCTTTCTTGATCTTGTCGGCGAAAGACACTCCGTCGTAGCTTCTCTCCGAGAAACCAATCGCTGCGTGATAGGTATCGTAATGAACGTCCACGTAGATCAGGGAGAGTTTGGCCTTCAGCGCAGCGGCCAGCAACGCGCCTTTTTCAACCAGCCGTTTGCCGTCATCGCTCAGATCTGTGGTAATTAAAATATGTTGATAACACATAGCGCCTCCTGTCATTGACTCGGTAGAGAGCCGAGGCTCCGATATCCCATCAGGGTTATATCGTTATGGTTAATTTTAGTTCAAAAACGCAGCGTTCGGACGGGGATATTGGTGGGAATGGCCCCGCTGCCGGGGCCTGAGGGGATCAGCGCACGCGCTGCACTTCAAACCACACATTGCAAACCGACAAAATCAGCGTGTTGGCGTCTTTCACCAGCACGTTGTCGCCGGGTACGCCTTCGGTGCCTTGATCGGTAATGCCTTTAATCTCGGTGTCGGCGTGCTGGATTGTCACTCGCTCAACCGAAGGCGTGCTGATGCCCAGCATCGGGAAGTCAATGTAGGAACTGCTGCCGGAATTGTCCTCGACAAACTCCTGCGCCTCAACCGTGCTGAGGGTAGCCCCCTGATTTTTCAATGCGGTGCCGTTCCAGTTGAAGCCATCGGCCTTATAACTGATTTTGCCGCCGACCAGGCTTTTTGCCTGCTGTTCGTCCCAGCAGCCCACTGTTTGCGTCGGCAAAATTTTGCTGACATGCCAGTTACCCAACAATGTTTTGGGGATGGGTTCAACTGCCGCCTGCAGGCTCTGATCCGCCGCCTGCACCTGCGCCGTCGATACGCAGGCCAACACCACCAACGGCAGCAGCGCCTTGCTCCAGATGTTAAATCGCATTGTATTTTCCTTTCGTGAATTCTACCCCTGCCGGGCCTGCGGACATCATAATAACCCGGTGGATCCGCAGTCAAAACAAACCGGAGAACAGGGGCACAAACAGAGCAATCCGATTCCCGTTATTTCACGATCGGCGACGCCTGAGCTTGCTCATAGCAAATCGCTATTAATCATAGTGAATCCGTCTTTTGTTTTATCCAGACGTTTACTTAGAGTCATCGTCACTGCTTATCCTGCAATAACCAGCAGGCTATTTTGAAAAGGACTCTGGGAAAATGACATTTACGCTAAAAAAACTCGCCGCAACGTTGGCGGTAGCCGGTACCCTGCTGCTCACCGCCTGCGGGCCAGCGGATCAAGACAGCCATCATATTAAGGTCGGCATCAGCTCCGGCATCGATCAATCGATGTGGGCAGTGGTACAGAAGGTCGCCAAACAGAAGTACAACCTGGATGTGGAAGTGGTGACGTTCAATGACTACGTACTGCCCAACGAGGCATTGAACAACGGCGATCTGGATATTAATGCCTTCCAGCACCGGCCTTACCTGGACAAGCAAATTCAGGAGCGCGGCTACAAGCTGGTCGCGGTGGGCAACACCTTCGTTTACCCGATAGCCGGTTATTCGAAAAAAATTACCTCGCTCAGCCAACTGCCGGACGGCGCGCAGATCGCCGTGCCGAACGATCCCACCAACCTCGGCCGCTCGCTGCTGCTGTTGCAAAAACAGGGACTGATCGTTCTGAAAGACGGCGTCGGCTTGCTGCCTACCGCGTTGGATATCGTCGGTAACCCGAAGAAATTGAAAATCGTCGAGATCGAAGCGCCACAGTTGCCGCGCGCGCTGGACGATAAACAGGTCGCGCTGGCGATTATCAATACCAACTACGCCAGCCAGATCGGCCTGTCACCGGCCAGGGACGGTCTGTTTGTCGAAGATAAAAACTCGCCTTACGTCAATATCTTCGCCACCCGCATCGATAACAAAGACAACGAAAACGTGAAGGATTTGGTCAAGGCCTACCAGACCGATGAAGTGGCCGCCAGCGCAGCCGACATCTACAAGGGCGATGCGGTGAAGGGCTGGTAACGCCCTTTATAACGCCAGTGCCAACCAGGGCGCTGCATCAGCAGCGCCCTAACCTCAACCAGCCGGAGTCACTGCTTCGTCACGAACTTTTGCATAGTGGCCGGCGTCACCAGTTCAAACGGGATCCAATAATACGGCTCCAGCTTTTCGCCTTTGATCATCCGCTGCGCTACGTCGACCGAGGCTTTACCCTGGCCAACGGCGTCCTGGAATACCGTCACCTGCATCTTGCCGGAAGACAACGCCTTCAGGCCGTCCGGCGTGGCATCGATGCCGCCGATCAGCACCTTGCTGTCACGCTTGCCGGCCTGCTGCAATGCCATGATCGCGCCAATCGCCATCTCGTCGTTGTTGGCGGCGACAATATCGATAGGTTCGCCGTTAGTGACCCAGTTCATCATCAAATCCATGCCTTCGCTGCGCGAGTAGTTGGCACTTTGCTTTTGCACGACCTTCATGTTCGGGTACTTCGCTACCACCTGCTCCACGTCTTTGGTGCGTTGCAGCGCACCGGCATCGGTCAGATTACCGATCATGATCGCGACATTGCCCTTGTAGTTCGCCAGGCGCGCCAACTCTTCCATTTGCAGGGTGCCGGACTCTTTCTCGTCGGAACCGACAAACACCACGCCGGAAGGCAACTTGCTGTCGCCCGGCGTGCGGTTCACGTACACCAACGGAATACCCGCCTTCGTCACCAGTTTGGTAATGGCAGGCGTACCCGCTGAATTAACCGGATCGACAATAATTGCGTCCACGCCGGCACTGATAAAGCTCTGCACCTGATCGGTCTGGCGGCCAACGTCGCCACGTGCGTCTTCGAACTGCACGGTGATACCGCGCGCCTTGGCCTCTTTGTCTATCGAATGGCGGATAATGGTCAGGAAGTTCTGGTCAAAATAGGCCATGGACACGCCGATGGTTTCCGCCAGCGCCGAGGTGGAACAGCTGAGCGCCGCCACCAGCACGATTTTTTTTAAGTATTTCATGGTGATTCCCCAGAGGTAAAAAATACCGCCGGCCAGGTTGCTCCGGCGGAAATTCACGGCAATCAGTGTTTTTTGCGGTTACGGTGCATGTCGATCGACACGGCGGCGACGATAATCACGCCTTTGATAATGTCCTGAATGTAGGAGTCCACGCCGATAAAGGTGAAGCCGCTTTTAATCAGCCCGAGGATCACCGCGCCGATCAACGTGCCGGTAATGCGCCCGACGCCGCCCATCAGGCTGCTGCCGCCGATCACCGCCGCGGCGATGGCGTCCAGTTCATAAGACATCCCCATGCTCGACTGGCCGCTGCTGACGCGCGCCGCCAGTACCACGCCCGCCAATCCCGCCAGACCACCGGCGATGGTATACACCGTCACCAGGTATTTATTGACGTTGATGCCGGATACCCGGGCCGAGGTCATGTTGCCGCCGATGGCGTAGATATATTTGCCGTAGCGGGTATGTTTCAGCGCAATATGGAAGATCACCGCAATCACCAGGAAGATGATCACCGGCATCGCGCCCTGGCCGATCGAGGTAAACCCGTCGGACAGGAAGCTGACCGGGTTACCCTGGGTGTAATACTGCGCCAGGCCGCGCGCCGACACCATCATGCCCAGAGTGGCGATAAAAGGCGGAATGCCGGTGCGGGTAATCAGGAAACCGTTGATGAAACCGCAAACGATGCCCACCCCAATCCCCGCGCCGATCGGGATCGCCGCCGGCAAATCGAGCAGTGCCGGGTACATCGGTGAAATGCTGTCGGAGGTTTGCGCCAGGCTGGCCGCCACCACCGCCGTCAGCGCAATCAGCGAGCCGGATGAAAGATCGATGCCGGTGGTGATAATGACCTGGGTAACGCCAACGGCGATAATGCCGATAATCGCCACCTGCAGCACGATCAGCAACAGCCGGTTGGGGTTCATCAGGAATGACTGATCGCGGATATACCAGCCGAGAATTTCGAATATCAGCGCGATGCCGATCATCACGATAAAGATGCCGGTGTCTTTCGGCATTTTGCCGCTCAGGCCAGAGAACAGTGGCGCTTTACCCGCAAGCGGCTTCTCGATTTTTACATTACTCATGGTGGTTCACCTTTGCGTTATTCAGAGGCCAGCGCCAGGATTTTTTCCTGATCCGCTTCTTCTTTATCCAAAATGCCGGTAATGCGGCCGCCGTGCATGACCATCACCCGGTCGCTCATGCCGAGGATTTCCGGCAATTCCGAGGACACCAAAATAATGGCGACGCCACGGTTCGCCAGCTCGCTGATCAGGCGATAAATTTCCGCTTTCGCCCCCACGTCGATACCGCGCGTGGGCTCGTCGAGAATCAATATTTTCGGCTGTGCCAGCAGCCAGCGGGCGATAAGCACCTTCTGCTGATTACCGCCGCTCAGGTTATTGATGATTTGATCCATGGTCGGGGTTTTGATGTTGAGCTTTTTGATCTGCTCCATGCAGTCTTTGGCCATTTGCACATGGCTGACAAACCCGTTCTTGCCGATGTATTCCGACAGGTTGACGATACTCATGTTCTCGACCACCGACAGCACCAGAAACAACCCGGACTTTTTGCGATCTTCGGTCAGAAAGGCCAGACCCAGCTCGATGGCCTTTGAGGGAGAATCAACCTTTGCCGCCTTACCCTCGATAAATATGCTGCCACCGTCCGCCGGGTGCATGCCGAACAAACTTTCCATCACCTCGCTGCGGCCTGCGCCCACCAACCCGGCGACGCCGAGGATCTCGCCGCGTTTAACGCTGAACGAAACATCGTGGAACCAGTCCGAACGCCGCAACCCTTCGACCCGCAGCACTTCCTCGCCGATATTGTTGTTGAACTTGGGGAACATTTGGGTCAGTTCGCGCCCCACCATCATGGTGATCAGCGACTGCTTGGTCAGGTTTTCCGTTTTATCGCAGGCGATAAAGGTGCCGTCGCGGAAAATACTCACTTCATCGGTGATGGCAAAAATCTCGTCCATCTTGTGGCTGATATAAATAATGCCTTTACCCTGTTCGCGCAGCTCGCGAATGATGGCGAACAGATGCCCGACCTCGCTCTCGGTCAGCGCCGAGGTTGGTTCGTCCATAATCAGGACGTCTGCGTTATAGGAAACTGCCTTGGCGATCTCCACCATTTGCTGGCTGGCGATGCTAAGTTCGCCGACCAGGGTCTCCGGTTTTAACTTGATGTTCAGCCGCGCCAGCAGATCGCGGGTTTTCCTGTTCAGCTCGTCATGATTGACGAAGCCAAGCCGCACCGGTTCACGCCCCAGCCAGATGTTTTCCGCCACCGTCATGTGAGGCACCAGGTTAAGCTCCTGGTGAATCATGGAAATACCCGAATGCAGCGCCTGCAGCGTGTCGCTGAAGATCACCGGCTCGCCTTTTATTTTAATGGTGCCTTCATCGGGGTGATAAATGCCGATTAAACATTTCATCAGCGTCGATTTACCCGCGCCGTTCTCCCCCATTAACGCGTGTACGCTGCCTGGTTTGATTTTAATTGAGACCTTATCCAGCGCCTTCACGCCGGGAAACTGCTTACTGATGCCTTCAGCCTCAAGAACATAAGGATACATACTGATAACCTCCGCCGTTCGTCAATGCATCCCTGCCGTATTTACCGCCGTGTGCCGGGTAAATACGGCAAGGGATATATACCCGTCGCCTTTCAAACTGCAGCGTTGTGACCTGCTCTTGCTTACCCCAGTTACTTACTAAAGTAAGCGCCTGGGGATTAGCAAGCTGGGCGCCTAGCTGCAGCATGAAATTCATAGGGTATAGCCGCGCTGCTTTAACGCTTATTTTCTGTTCTTGTCGGCGAATTCCTGATAATTGGCCTTGGTGATCAGCTGATACGGGATCAGGACGTTGCTTTCCACCTTCTCGCCTTTCACCAATTGAATGGCGGTTTGCACCGCGCCCTCACCCTGGCCTTTGGCGTCCTGGAATACGCTCAGCGCCAGATCGCCCTTCTTGATGAACTCCAGCGCGTCCGGAGTGCCGTCAACACCGGCCACCAGCACGCCGGTTTTCTTCGCCTGCTTCAGCGCCAGGATCGCGCCGATGGCCATTTCGTCGTTATTGGAGGCAATGGCATCAATTTGCTGACCGGTCAGCACCCAGTCGGTGGTAATGTCGACGGCTTCTTTACGGCCCCACTTGGCGGTTTGTTTATCGAGGATTTTGATGCCGGGGTATTTGGCCGCCACCTCTTCCACACCGCGAGTACGGTCGCGGGTCGCTTCATTGGACAGTTCCCCCATCAGAATCATCACGTTGCCCTTGCCGTTCATCAGCTTGGCCAACTCTTCCATCTGCAGTTTGCCGGCCAGTTTGGAGTCTGAGCCCACGTAGGCCATGCCCGCCGGCAGCGTGACTTCCGGGCGACGGTTAACGAACACCAATGGGATCTTGGCGCTTTCCGCCAGTTTGATCATAGGTTTCACGCCCTGGGTATCGACCGGGTTGAGGATGATGGCGTCGACGCCCTGACTGACAAAGTTCTCGACCTGTTGAATTTGCTGGGCAATATCCCCTTTGGCATCTTCAAACTGACCGCTGACGTTGCCGTCCGCCTTCATTTTGTTCTGCATTGACTGGCGCAGGATGGTGAGGAAGTTGTCATCGAAATAAGCCATTGAAACGCCGATCTTGATGTCTTTCGCCAACACGCTGGCCGGCAACATGCACATCAGTACCGAGGTGACGATCAGTTTCTTCAGCTTCATGTTCTGTACCCTTTAATCGTTAGAATGAAGATGCCTGTTGATTTGACAGCTAATGAAAAATATTTTTTACATTCAAACAACAATCCGGTCGGTGTTATCCCTTTGATACGGCAGATTTACCGCTTTTTCTGCGTATTCGGGCGGTGTGTGAAATTTTGATCGATATCTCAAAATAGAATAAAAACAACAGATTGAAATATACACCTTGGCGGTAAATTCAGGTCGTCACGCCATTATCAAATGTTTATTTCATAATTGAGATTATTGAAACTTTTTAACTCAAACAAGCGAAACATGCGTTTTGGAATGACCAAGTAACAAAAACATGACACGGATCTAACAAATGGCGCAAAAGCCATCAGCCTTGTGCCGGCTTTACTGCGCTCAGCCGCAGTTAACGCCCGCAGCAATAGAAAATGGTGCGCAGGTTTCTCCGTAAATGTGCGAGCGAGCGCGCAGTTTGCGGTTTCCCCATTTCGTGCCCATGCTTACTCAGCGATACTGGATATATCCCTATTTTCAGGAGGATCTGACATGCAGCTCAACAGTAAGGTACGGATGAACCGGCTGTTTAATAACGGCAAATGCCTCGATGTGGCGATCGACCACGGCATCGCCAATGAACCGGATTTTTTGATCGGCCTGGAGGATATCGAACGGGTCATGGGCAGCTTGATCGCCGCCCGGCCGGATGCCATTCAGGTTAATTACGGCCAGGCGGATTTGCTGCAACGCTCGCCGCAGCGCGACAAACCGGCGCTGGTGATGCGCACCGACGTCGGCAATGCCTATAACGCCGCCCGCCACCGCGAAATGTGGGCAGTGCTGCATAACCCGGACGCACCGATCCTCGCCGCGCTGCAAATGGATGCCGCAGCGGTGGTGGTGAATCTGTACCTGATCCCCGATGAGCCGGGCATTTTCCGCCAGTGCGTGGAAAACATCGGCCGACTGCGCCATGCCTGCGATCGCTACGCCATGCCGCTGATGATCGAACCGCTGGTGATGGCCCCGCCCGGCCAGGGCGCCGCTTACGGCTCGCTGGGCGATGTGGAGAAAATGGTGCCTCTGGTACGGCTGGCGCGTGAACTGGGCGCCGACATTATCAAGGCCGATCCGACCGAGCGGGTGGACGATTTTCACCGCATAGTGGAAGCGGCACGCTGCCCGACGCTGGTGCGCGGCGGCGGCAAAGGCGAACTGGGCGCGGTGCTGGAGAAGTCCGCCGCACTGATGGCGCAAGGCGCATCAGGCATGGTGTATGGCCGTAACGTTTATCAGCACAGCAACCCGTCAAAAGTGGTCAGTGCGCTAATGGCGATCATCCACCAGGGCGCCAGCGGCCAACAGGCGCTGGAAATCTACCATCAGCCCTGAAGGCGGCTTTTGTAACTAAAATAATCCCTCACCCGGCGGCGGCATGTTATAACCTGCTGCCGGTCACTGCCCTGCAGCCTATTCCCCGCAAGAATCGTTGATATCGCCATTCGGAGAACCGCCATGCCCAAACAACGGATCCCACTGAAGCTTAGCACCACGCTCACGCTGATGGTGTCCGCCATTATTGCTTCGGTGCTGCTGGTGGTGTTCGCGCTGTTTTTTGTGCAGATGAACCAAGAGGGGCAAGATCAGTTACAGCAAAAAGCCATGGCGATTGCCAATACGCTGGCGCTCTCTTCCACCGTGGTCGAGGGTCTTGAGCGTCAGGATCGCAGCGGCGAAATCCAGCGCTTTGCCGAGCAGGTGCGTAAGCAGAACGAGCTGTTGTTCGTGGTGGTGGTCGATATGAAAGGCATCCGCTACTCGCACCCCAAACCCTGGCGCATCGGCCAGCATTTTATCGGCGAGGATCTGGAACCGGCGCTGCACGGCAAAACCAACAGCGCCATCACTCGCGGCTCACTGGGGCCATCATTGCGGGTTTTTGTCCCGGTCTATGACGCGCAGCGGCAGCAGATCGGCGTGGTGTCGCTCGGCATCGCACTGGATACCGTCCGCCGGGTGGTGGGCGAAAGTCGCTGGATTATTTACTGGACCATCGCCTTCGCCGCGCTGGTCGGCACGCTCGGCACCTTCTTCCTGGTGAGAGCGCTGAAGCGCATCATGCTCGGCTTTGAACCCTACGAAATTTCCAACCTGTTCGAACAACGCAACGCCATGCTGCAGTCCATTAAAGAAGGCGTGATTGCGGTCGATAATCAATCGCGCATCACCATCGTCAACGACGAAGCCAAACGGCTGCTGCGTCAATGCGGGCCGCTTGAGAATTTGCTGCTGGAATCTGCCAGCAAGCATTGGCCGGCCCTGTTGCATCTGGCGGAGGTGCTGGCCAGCGGCAAGCCGCTGCGCGACCGGCAGATTAATTTTAACGGCAGCGAGCTGTTAACCAATACCGTGCCGGTGATCGTCAAAGGCCAGGTTATCGGCGCCATCGCCACCTTCCGCGATAAAACCGAGGTCAGCCAGTTGGTGCAGCGCCTGAGCGGTATGGCGCACTACGCCGACGCGCTGCGCGTACAGTCGCATGAGTTTATGAACAAGCTGCATGTGATCCTCGGTATGTTGCATATGAAGGCTTACCAGCAGTTGGAAAACTACATCATCAACACTGCCAGCAACTATCAGGAAGAAATCGGCGCACTGCTGCGCAAGATCCAGTCGCCGGAGGTCGCGGGCTTCTTTATCGGCAAGATCAGCCGCGCCCATGAGGCCGGCATTGAGCTGACCATTGATGAGGCCAGCCTGCTGCCGGAAACCGACGATGCGGAAACCACCCATGTGCTGATCAGCGTGCTGGGCAATCTGATTGAAAACGCCATCGACGCCATCGACGGCGTTGAAGGGCATGAGATCAACCTGAGCTTCCATCACAATGAGGATCGCTTACACTGTATTGTCAGTGATGACGGCCCCGGTATCGATCCGGCTATCGGCGCGCGTATTTTTGAGCAAGGGTTTTCCACTAAAGGACCGGGGCGCGGTATTGGGCTGGCGCTGATCCGCAGCAGCCTGGAAAAGCTGGGCGGCAGCATTGATTTCGACTCTGAACTGGGTGAGCTAACCCAATTTTTTGTGCATATTCCCTATCGGGCCAAGGACTGAACCCATGATTAACGTATTGATTATCGATGACGATCCTATGGTAGCGGAGCTCAATAAATACTATTTGAGCCAGGTCAGCGGTTTTCACTGCCAGGCAACGGTCGCCACGCTGGCGCAGGCGCGCGCATTGCTGGCCGACGCCAACGTCCCGGTCGATCTGGTGCTGCTGGACATTTATATGCAGCAGGAAAACGGGCTGGATCTGCTGCCCGGCCTGCGCGAACTGGGCGAAAAAACCGACGTCATCATCATTTCTTCCGCCAGCGACGTGGACACGGTGCAGCGCGCGCTGCACTACGGCGTGGTGGATTATCTGATCAAGCCTTTCCAGTTCACCCGTTTCAAAGAGGCGTTGAACAACTACCAACAGCAGTCGCAGATCCTGGCGCAACGCGAGTTTTCGCAGAGCGACGTCGACAGCCTGCTGCGCCGCCAGCCCAGCAGCAGCGAAGGCAAGAAGCTGCCGAAGGGGCTGACCACCATCACGCTGAGTACGGTGTGCGAATGGATTGAGCAGCAGCATGACGGCGAGTTCTCCACCGACAATCTGGCCAACGCCATCGGCATCTCGCGCGTTTCCTGCCGCAAATATCTGATCTATCTGGCAGAAAGCGGCATCCTTGGCACCCGTATTCTGTACGGTACCACCGGCAGGCCGGTCTATCTTTACCAACTGAAGCCGGACGCCCTTGCCATGCTGAAAGAGTATTGCCGGCCGGCCTAACCGGTCAGAAAATCCAACAGCGCCGCCAAAAAATCATCGGGCAACTCGACGTTGGACAGGTGCACCACCGGCAACACCAGTAACTCTGCGCCCGGCACCGTACGGGCCAGCAATTCACCCTGCGGCAGCGTGGTAACGGTGTCATCCCTGCCGGCGATCACCAGCGTCGGTGCCAGGATCAATGCCGCCGTACGGCGCATATCCAGCTCGCGAACGGCGGCAAAACACCCGGCCAACCCCTGCATGGGGGTGGCCAGCAGCATAGTGCGAAATCGGGCCACCGTCGCCTCATGTTGCTGCCGGTATGCTGCCGAAAACCAGTTGGCCAGAAACCCTTCAGCGATGTCGTGCATGTCAGCCTGTCGCAGCTCGGCAATCCGCGCATCCCATTGCCCAGCCGGCCCCAAATAAGACGAGGTGTTGGCCAGAACCAGCTTTTCGATCCTCTCCGGCGCATGTACGCCGAGCCACTGCCCGACCATGCCCCCCAGCGACAGGCCGCAGAAGAACACTTTCTCGAGCTGCAACGCATCCAGCAGTTCAATCACGTCGCGCCCCAGCCTGGCGACCGAATAGGCTCCCGCCGGGGCGTCTGACGCGCCATGCCCTCTGCCGTCGTAGCGCAGCAGGCTAAAGTGCGCGGATAACGCCGCAATTTGATCGTGCCACATCGCCATTGTGGTGCCAATCGAGTTGGATAACACCAGAACCGGTTTATCGGCCGCGCCGTCAAACCTGTAGGTAATCTTGCAGCCGTCACCGGCGGTAATAAAAGACAAGCTGTTCATGGTCACCCCAATAGCCCTTGAGCGCGGGAGGATCCCGACGCCCGATATCCACTATGCTATAGGATTAAAGAAGGCTGACGAGCGCCTTAAATGACCGGCTGTGTAGCCTGACGGGAACCCCCATTTTGACTATGAACGATCGTCTCACCGGCATTACGACCTTCGTACGGGTGGTCGAGGCCGGCAATTTTTCCCTGGCCGCCGAACGCCTGCACCTGACCCGCTCTGCCGTGGGTAAAAGTATCGCCCGTCTTGAGCTGCGCCTCGGAGTTTTGCTGTTCCACCGCAACGCCCGCGGTCTGAGCCTGACCCACGAGGGCCAGGCCTATTACGATCGCTGCCTGCGCGCGTTAAGCGAACTGGATGCCGCCGACGCCGAACTGGACAGCGGGCGGCGAGAACCGCAAGGCACTTTGCGGGTCAGCGCGCCGAAACTGCTGGGCCGCCACTGCATCACCCCGGTGCTGATGGCGTTGGTCGGTCGCTACCCTAATCTGCAGGTCGATATCGCCTTCAATGATCGGGTGGCGGATTTGGCAGAGGAAGGTTTTGATCTGGCAATACGTATCGGCCCGCTGAATGACAGCGCGAACATCATCGCCCGTCGACTGGGCGGCCAACACCTTGCACTGTGTGCAGCGCCTGCTTATTTGGCTGCGCATGGTAACCCGCAAAGCGTTGCCGCGCTCGATGGCCACAGCGGCATCGCCTATCATCGGTTTGGTGAGGACGTCGGTTGGCGCCAACTCCAGGCCGATGCCGCTGCGAGTAAACTGAACATCGATATCCGCCTCCGCCTCGACGATCTGCATTCGCTGGCCGATGCCGCCGTTGCCGGCGCCGGGCTGGTATGGCTGCCAAACTGGCTGCTGGCGCGCTATCTCCGCTGCGGCGAACTGGTGCCAGTGCTCGGCGATATTCACCTGCTGCCCAGCGATATTCATGCCGTGTGGCCACAGACTCGTTATCTTCCGGCCAAAACCCGCGCAGCTATCGACACTTTATTGGACCGGATGCCGGCGATGTTGCTGGGGATCAATAACGGCGCTTGAGATTCGAGAAAGCCCTATCGCGGCCCGGTAGCCGGCACGTTCCGTCCTGCTGGGATTTATTGCCGCAACGACGTTCACCGAACATCGTGCTGTTGCGTCGCCGGTTCGCCTCTTCGGTCGATCCCCGTTGCCGTTCCCGTTCAAGCGCCTTTTCATTGGCCAACGCCACCCCTTCGGCGCTCCATATCTTATGCTGTAGCCCGCTGCGCTTTTGCCGGTAATTCTCAGAAATTTTGTTATCCAGCGGTTGGGCGGCATGGTATTGCAAATCAACCAGCGCTTGTGAAGAGAAAGAACAACATTGCGCCACGCAGGCCAAAAAAATCCGTTTCATCGATGCACTCCCAACATTAAATTTATCCTACTCCACCCACGGCCCAGTGCCTGCCTTTAGTTGAACCTTGCGCGACAAAAAGTACCGACATACAAGCGATGCGCCCCCATCACTGGAATTGGCAACCGCCTGACCAGCAGGCAAGGGTTCGCCACAGAGGCCGAGCCGCACAGGAGTTCTTTGCGCCGGCGGTGCTCCGCCGTGGGTAACTCGGCTTCCAATCGATGGATGGTGGCCTCCAGCGCTTTTCGCTGTGCCCGCAAATCGGCAAGCAGCGCCTGTTCCGAACGGATTTGTTCTACGTACCAGAGATGTTGCAACAGCCCGTTAAACCGCTGCCGATAGTCAACAGCATCGTCTTTCGCATCAGAGGCTGCGTGCTGGGCGTGCCGGTCGACAAATGAATAGCAACAGCAAGACGCCAGCAAGGTGAACGCCGCCGCAATCACAGAGGTCAATTTCAAAAGCATAAACTCCATTAATGCCGTTGGGGCTAGCAGCCGTCGATAAGCAACGGCTGTTCTTCGCGTGGCAAGGCCGACGGGTGCGGTTCACCCGTGGCAGAAGCAGTTTTTCCCTGGGCCTTGCAGCCTTTACGCAGGGCCAGCATATTGTCTTCGTTTGACGTCGCCACCAGCGACCGCTGTTTTTCATTACCCATTTCGTCCCACAGGCCGTGGGCCACTTCTTTCAGTTTCTTGCGAAACAACACAGGCGAGACCCCTTCATGCTCCCGATCATAACGGGCGGCGGTGGCCGGGTAGCTCCAGGGAAACAATAAGAATATAAAAATAACGGGAATGCCTTTTTCCACAATAAACTCCTGTAATAAGCCCCATGCAGGCGCTCATTTCCATAAAATCAAAAGAGGCATTATTTGCCATTAAAATAAACGTTGACCGAGAGAAAACACATTAACCGAACAATAATAAACCTTAATTAAATGGTCAGTATTGAGACTTATAATTCGCAGGCATAATATATTTATGCTGATTAGCGATCCCATAACCGGGACCAGTCCAGGGTTCCGCCGATGCTGGGCGAGCCTTCGTTCAATACGGAATAGGCCGATTCACCGCTGCCAATGCGTTGTTTTTGTTCCCGCGTTGCCCGCACGGGCGGCTCCCAGGACGAATAAGATGAATCTGCATGAATAGCGCTACAACCACTCAGCAATATTATCAGCGCGGGGATCCCATGACGCAATGCCATATATTCTCCTTAAAATAGACTTAACCGCCGGTGACGGTAAATAAAAAATCACTTTTTTTAGTTTATTAATCAGAATGCGCCCAGCAGCCATGCCAAGGCAAAACGCATTACTGTTAAATAATGTGGCGAGTAATTTAACTTAAAACAAACAAATAAACCGGCCAAGCGCAGCGGCAATGACATTCAGCAAAGAGAGCGGCGCACAAAATGCGCCGCCGCGTCAGCCTTCGCTATCAGGTTCCCAGGCCAGCAGATCGCCCGGTTGGCAATCGAGAATACGGCAGATTTTATCTAACGTCTCCAACCTGACACCTTTCACTTTACCGTTCTTCAGCAACGATAAATTTTGCTCCGTGATCCCCACCTGCTCCGCAAGCTCCTTCGATCGCATCTTCCTTTTGGCTAACATGACATCAAGACTTACTATTATCGCCACTCTATTCTCACACGAAAGAAAGCTGTTCTTCATTCAGCCGCAACGCTTCCAGGAATACCCGGCTAAACACCAGGATTGCGCAGCCTACGATCAACGAGCGTACCGACTCGCTGTTGACGCCATAATAAATTATTAACAGCATTTTTTCACTGGCGGTCAGTATCATCACCTGCAACATGCCGGCCAATGAAGGGAACAGTACATCGACAATCAGTAAAATGCCGATGATCTGCAGCAACAGCATATTGTTGCGGTGCCAGACATTGCCGCGATAAAACTGATAAAACAGCCCGGCACCGCACAGCAGCGCGCTGTAATAAGGCACGTAGGCGAACATATCCAGCAACAGGGTGGTGAAAATCGCCCAGCGCTGCTGCGGGATGGCGTAGGCATTCAACTCCGGGTAGTAGTCGCGATAGGCGGCCACAATACTGTTGAACGCTTCGCCCTGCACCCAGCCCTGGATAATCATAAACATCTCCACGCCGGTGCTGATAATCAGCATCGCCATGATCAACAAACACAAGCAACGTACGTAAAGTGGAAGGTGGATCCGTGGCACGGCAGCCATAACAAGTTCATCCTTGGAAAACAGCAATAAGTTATCGTAAAACGATAACTTATTGCTGTCAACGATCAAGTGGACTGATGAGTAGCGACGGGAACAGGCAGGTATGGACGTAAAAAAGCCGGGATAACCCGGCTTTTTCCGAATACTCGATAGGTTTAGACCAGTTCGATCACGTCAAACTTCGCTTCACCGCTGAGATCCGCTTCGTAATCAACACCCTGCAGACCAAAACCGAACAGACGCAGGAACTCGGCCTTGTAGCCCTGGTAATCGGTCAGCTCATTGATGTTGTTGTCGTTGATCTGCGCCCAAATTTCACGGCAGGTGTTCTGCACGTCGTCACGCAGTTCCCAGTCGTCCAGACGCAGACGATGCTTCTCGTCGGTGTCCGGTGCGGTACCGCTGTACAGTTTGGTGGCGAACAGACGTTGGATTTGCTCGATGCAACCTTCGTGGATCCCCTGAGCCTTCATGATTTTGAAGACGATGGCGATGTACAACGGCATTACCGGAATGGCCGAGGAAGCCTGAGTCACTACCGACTTCAGCACCGCAACGTAAGCCGCGCCGCCTTTGGCCTTCAGCTTCTGATCGATGGCCTGAGCCGCGCGATCCAGATCTTCTTTTGCTTTGCCCAGCGTACCGTGCCAGTAGATTGGCCAGGTCAGATCGGTACCGATGTAGGAATAAGCTACAGCCTGCACGTTGTCTGCCAGCACGCCGGCTTCGTCCAGCGCGTCCATCCACAGCTGCCAGTCCTGGCCCCCCATCACTTTGACGGTATCGGCAATTTCTTGCTCGTTGGCAGGTTCAACCACGGCTTCTACCAGCACGTCTTTGTTGGTGTCAAGCGCCACGGATTTGTACGGTTCGCCGATAGGTTTCAGCGCCGAGCGCACCACTTCACCGGTTTCCGGCATTTTACGCACCGGGGAAGCCAGCGAGTAAACCACCATGTCGATCTGACCCAGGTCCTGTTTGATCAGGTCAATAACGGTCTGACGGCATTCGTTGGAGAAAGCGTCGCCGTTAATGCTTTTCGCGTACAGGCCTTCTTCTTTAGCTGCCTTATCAAAACCGGCAGAGTTGTACCAACCGGCAGAACCGGTTTTGCCTTCGCTGCCCGGCTTTTCAAAAAATACGCCGATGGTGGCCGCACCGCTGCCGAACGCAGCATTGATACGTGACGCCAGGCCGTAACCGGTAGAGGCACCAATCACCAGCACCTTTTTAGGCCCGTTTTTCAGTTCGCCACGGGATTTAACGTAAGCAATTTGCTCGCGGACGTTGGCTTCACAGCCTGCCGGATGAGCGGTGGTGCAGATAAAACCACGAATTTTAGGTTTGATAATCATAGTAATTTTGTCTTGGTAGCTAAAAACCGAAGGACAATATACCTGATTTTCACAATATACTTAAGACAGGCGCATTGCAGAATCGCAACAAGCCCAGTGAGCAGACCAGTCTCACACCTTAAATCACAGCCTTAAAGGATAGAGCGCACGTGAATTTTATCGCAAAATTACACGCCGACGAAGTGGATATTGGTCTCAACCTCGTCACCTCAATGCTCGCTGGCCACTTTCCGCACTGGGCGGCGCTGGCTATAACACCGGTCGCCATTGCCGGCACCGATAATGTAATGTGATGCTGCGGCTGGGCGACGAGCTCTATATTCGTCTGCCGCGCACGCCATCGGCCGCAGCGCGATAGCACAATGCGGCGACTATCTCGACACGGATATTCTGCTGCAAGTGTAGGAAATCGTTAGCCAGATACAGGAAAACGGCACTGGCCCAAGCTGGATCCACACCAATATTCAACCAGGCAACCTGTTAGTCAACGAAGGTAAGCTGGCGGCAGTAATCGACTGGGGGGCATGGCTATTGGAGATCCTGCGGTAGATTTGATTGTTGCGTGGAATTTACTGGATAAGAACAGTCGGGAAGTTTTTAAACACATCGTGGATACCGATACAGCAACCTGGCTGTGAGGCCGAGCTTGGGCGCTGTCGATTGGGATAATTGCGTATGCCTATTACGTGGAAAAAGAACCTGTGCTGGCGCGCACTTCGCGTTATCAGATTGAGCAGATTGCGGTAGAGATGGGGTTAACGCTTTGAGATTATCAGGTCAGGACATGCTGCCTTGACCTGCATACGGCGCGATCAGACTTTTTTCTTTTCCAACTGCTCGATCGGTGCAGGTTGGTTCACTGTCGGTCCCCTCTGGCTGCAGCCGATTACATTCAGAAAATAACTCTAACCATTTGTATAGAAAGATAGCCCAGATAATTTTACCTATCCGGACTAACCCAATCCAAAACACTATCCAAAACTGGCACTGACACCATTAATTTCAATCACTGAATCATATTTCAACCCCTGAACCAACTCCTGATGATTTTGGTTGTCCAACATGAAATAACTATCCTTAGCATCAAACACATGGTTTTTATTTACATCGTTAATAACAAATGAGTTCACTTTTCCATCTTGCCCCTTTAAGGACAAAACACCCACCGCATCTAATGGGCCTGCTAAAGAGATTATGCTGCTAATAATTCTATCATTTGAAAAATCATTATTAACAAAAACCTCAATCCAGGAAGAACCAATTTCATCAAAAGTGTGGATACCATAGTCAGAGACAGGAGTGCTCTCATCTTTAGAGAGATTCACTGTGTCGTCAAACTGAAGGGTATCATGATTTAAATCAAAGTCTGTAACTCGAATATATCCATTACTAGCTGAGTTCATGTTAATTAAATCGTCGCCGGAGCCACTAGAAATCATAGTCCCGTTAGCAACATAAAATAAGTCGTTATTATTGGTACCAATAACATTTAATGGTGTTGGTGTATAATGCCCGTCAGTGATGTAGGTATTCACATCATATCCAGAAGCATCTTTTAAATCCGAACCAAGCCAACGTAATTTCAGTCCTTCATTAACCCAATAATCTGAATGTAACGTGAGACCGCCTGAGTTCTCTGAAGCGTCAATAACTTTATTCATACCTACTTTACCAAGACTTACGTCAGATAGAGTTAACTCTAATTTATTATGGCCCAGTATATTTATTTTTGAATCGCCACCTTCATTACCTGATGCCAATGACGAGCTTTCAACTTTTATTTTGTTAACATTTCCTATCAATCCATCTGAATTTATGGTGATGGAACTTAATGACTTATATCCAGGCAAGTCGGATATTTGTGTTGATTCTAATGTTATTGTCCCTCCGTCAATAGACCCAGCACTTTTACTATTGAAGTGGATTTCGAAGTTACTTTTCCTGCCCATGTTGTCATTTTGAATCCCATCAATAATGAACTTTATATTACTTTGTGAAGTTGCATTCCCGGTTATATCAAGACTCAATGAACTTTCTTTATTTATTTTTTCAACTACCACATTCTCGGCTTTCTTTGACAGTGAAAATCCATTTTTAATATCAGTCCAATAAAAATTAAACTCTCCAGCGTAACCACCGAAGTCTATTTTTTCAAAATTTTTGAAATTATCACTATTTGGGCTTTTTGCATAAGGATTATCAGAGGGTTGTGGTTTTATGAAAAAATTTGCTGATAGTTTATCAATACCATCACCTCCATCGGCAATGATAAATTTTGAGGGTTGATGAATATCATCTACTGGGCCAAACCACAAGAGGCTATCGTCTCCAGCCTTTAAATCCAACCACTCATGAGTTGTATCGGTTACATCAGTCAATATTTTTATATCATTACCATCGGTTCCCTCAAAATAATTCGAACTATCAATGACTACCGGATTTATGGATGGATAGAGAACCAATTCGACATCTTGACTCCCAACTATTTTTACTGTGGATAGATTCTTTGCTTGACTCAAGTCTATTTTTGACTTCCCTTCTGAATAAATAGTCAAATTAACCATTGAGGTCATTTCAATAGCTGATAATATATGCGCCTTTCCTGTATTGGCTGATGATAAAAGTCCGCCATCGCTTTGTATTTCAGCGATTACATTCTTATCAAACACCAGGCTATCACCAACATTCTGCGTCAAAAAACCCGTTTCTTTGAGAGTTATGTTTTTTTCAGTCATTACATAATCAATTGCATTCTTTAATGACTCCACTCTACCATTGGAGTTTAATAAAGATAATTCCTGAGCAGTTGCATCTCGATTGATAAATTTGTTAAATATATAGTTTAAAAATTCAACACCATATAGAGATCCAGCTGAATGTGCAGCCTCTTTAGATAAGATGATGTCATTTAATATATAATCAATCCCATGTGCATTACTCTTCAAACTGCCAAGATAAGCATTAAATCCTTGAGCATCAATCCCACGGCCTAATATAGAAATATAAGCCATTGCCAATAGATTCTGATCACTTATAGAAATGTCAATTACTTCTGGGTCTTTATATGTTTTATCTATAGTATCTATAAAATTGTTTTGAGATTTTATTTTAGATGAATCAAAACCTTGATAACTAAATAAATCATTGAACAACTCATTTACTTTATATTCTATTGTTGCTTTCGTACCCTCCTTGCTCTGCAAATTTAAATAATGATTCAGACTTTCAACGGCAGGTGTTACCTTGTATATATTCTCATAAACACTAGTTATAATTTCATCTTCTTTTTTATCCTGGTACAGTGATACCCCTGATTCGGAATTTAACACTCTTTTTATAAAACTTTCATTTGAAAGGTTTTTTGATTTAAATTCGTGAGCTATATAGCCCAATTCAAACTCATCTGTAATTTTACCTAAAACACTAAACTCTAATGCAGCAGCTAATTGATGAAATTGTAATGCTTGCATACTTTCCCCAGACATTATACTTAGTATAAAGATAACCATCAGATTAGAGCATCCCTCTATACTGATGGATGGCAAAATGAATTATAATATATAGTTTATTTTTTTAGAAAAAACCATATCAAAATGAAAAAAAATTACACCAACTCAAATGGCTGGCATCATCGCTCTGATTGCCAAATGATTCCAATACTGCTTATATCCTAAAATATTAATAAATAACAATGAGTTATGAACAATAACTTAGCAAAGCTAAAATTAATGCAATTGAAATAAAAACAATATGAATAATAAACCAATGAGTATAGCCAAGAATAGCAGCCATGCATATTTCACATGCTTCACCGGCGTCTATAATACGTAGATTTAAAACCCAAAAACATTGCATCAATTGGTTGATTTTAATTATTTCATGATAACTTAAAAGAACGCTATCATCCTAACCTAAGCGTACATTCCTTTTCCACAAAGTGGCATATGTAAAGTTCAACCTCTTATGATATGAAAGCGAAATGAGTTTTTGGTGTTTAATTTTACAAAATAGTTAACAACAATCTAAATATTTCATGGATTCATGCAACTATAAAACCTAAAGATTAACTACGCGGCCGGGCCTGGACGCCGTCGATTGGCATAATTGCGTATGCCTATTACGTGGAAAAAGAACCTGCGCTGGCGCGCACTTCGCGTTATCAGATTGAGCAGATTGCGGCAGAGATGGGGTTAACGCTTTGAGATTATCAGGTCAGGACATGCGGCCCTGACCTGCATAGGGCTATCAGACCTTCTTCTTTTCCAACTGTTCAACCAGCGTATAGCGCAATGAGGACGCATCGGCCGGTACGTTTTCAGCCTGGGTCACCTTAACCTTCAGGCGATAGCGGTAGCCCGGTTCAAAGTTGAAACCTTCAATCTGGCTGTAAAACATTTCCCACTGCCCTTGTATTGAATGACGCACCTGCATGCATTTCATTGGGGAGACGCCCATGCAATCCACCAGCGCACTGTTAACCAGTAACACTTCCGTATGATCACCCTTGTTTTTCTTGGGTTGACTCACTGAGGTTCCCTCTTGGCTGCAGCCAGCCAGACCGGCGACGGCAACAAATAATAACGCTTGGATTTTCAATGTAATACACCATTGACTGTTTGGGTGGGAGGGATAGTACCAAAGCTACGGCTACCGGGGCCAGCGGCGTGTTCCGAATTGATCGGCGAACCGAAATCCCCGGCCCGCCGTTTTTTCAGAACTGCACGTCCGCAGTTTGTATCAACTGGGCAAAAGGGCCCGAGAGAGTCAGATTATGATGCCTGATTATCGCCTCGGCACTCAGCGCCTGCGTATCGCTGCAAGTGTGCGCATCAGCGACCAGTAGCGTTTGAAATCCCAGCTCACCCGCCTGCCGGCAGGCGGTATCCACGCAATATTGCGTTTTCATTCCCATTATCGCTAACCGGGTTATGCCCCCTTCGTTCAACTGCTCGGCCAATCCCGTGTGATAGAAACAGCTGGGCCGGTTTTTATCTATAACCCTGTCCACTGCCGCATCGATTGCCAGACGCGGGTGTAGTTGCCAAAAATGACTGCCTGCTGCGATCGGTGACCCTTCTGGCCCGGCATGGCGCACAAAGAATATGGGGCAGCCCGCATCGCGCGCCCTACCAATCAGCGCGTTGATATTAGCCAGAACGCGTTCGCCTTCATAAGACGGCTCCGGTCCCTCGTACATGCCGAGCTGCATATCAATGATCAAAAGTGCGGTACGGTGATGATGTTGTTGCATGTGAATCTCCGTCGTTACCAACCAGGACGGAGCATAAAGACACCCCGGCCATTGCTGGCGGGGCTTTGGGGAACTGCGTTTTTAGCTCACGCACACCCTCACGGCCCGCCAGAAAAAGGCGGTTGTCGTGGTTGTGGTAGAGGTGAGCAAGGTATATTTCATCACTCGATAATGCTTAAGGTCGGCAAAGGAGTCAATGAGGTTTATAAAGGGAAGATATTACCCAGTGCAACGAAAAAGCCCTGGCAAATTTGCCAGGGCTTTTTTGAGTACTTAGCTTGGAGAGGTTACCGTCATGTGTTGGGTCGTTATTTGTTCACCATAACTTTCCTCCATATCAAACGAGTATTTAAATGCCCAACTGACGCCATCTTGATCAACAACCGGCACACCCACGCCAGAGAAGCAACGCCCTTCCAGGGAGATAGCCAAGTAGTAGGCTGCGGCGGAATGCAGTACTTCGTCGTACACAATCGCCGGATCAATCGGCAACGGTAAACGCCCGAGGTACTTGTTTAAAAGGACGGCACCTTCGAACCCACCCCCTACCACTACCTTGGTTAACGCTTTTGCCTGCTCCGGGGTTAGCGTCACACAGTTATTCTCATCAATAATCAAATTTGTCATTTTGGTCCCTTTTTCATTATTACTGTATCCATATACAGCGAACGGACTTTATCAACTTATTTGCGGGATATCGCATGATTGGCGATGTGCCCTTGGTGACACATCTAATTCAAAAGATCATGAATATTGATAGCTTAATAAGGCCTAAATAAATAACAAACCAAGCTATTAATCACAACCAGAAAAAATCCCCAAAAAAACATTAAATCAAAAATACAGTTATCCTATTAATCATATCTATTGCAGAGTAATATTTTTTGCCAAGTAACATTGTATGATTATTAATATCGATGTATCATCAAAAACAGATCAGTGAGTCAAATAGAAAGCCAAGATCATCATAATTGTTACCTTTTATTAACCGGTGGTAGGCACCTTCACGCTTAGGAAAAAAACCTCAAAAAATCGCAAAAGGAAATAATTATCATGTTATATACCAAGACTGGTTCTGGCCACCCAATTATTTTTCTGCCTGGTTTATTTGCCGGGGGTTGGATATGGAACTCAGTTATTGAGAGCATGGTTGATCATGGATATAGTCCTATAGTATTCAATGAATCAATACCTGTAACTTTTGGTAGCGGCTATAAAAAGGCGAAAGACTCGCTGGATCAGGTGATCGCCTCTTGTAAAGAAGTACCTTATTTAGTAGGCAACTCATTGGGTGCATTAATTGCTTTACATTACGCATCCCTCGCGCCCTCTCAGGTTAAAGGCCTTTTTATGAGTGGAGCGCCAGGCCAGATTGAAGCGGATGCCGGCGTATCATTAAGTGAGCTGCGTACGGGCGATACTAAATATGCTCGTTCTTTGATGAGCAATGTTTATTTTGATAAAAGCAAAGTGCCACAACGTGGAATAGATGAGATTTCTCATCTTTTCAGTGATGAACAGATTCATAAAAACATCGTAAGATGGTTATCGTTCAGTAGAAAGTATGATGTCCCAGACACTCTTAATAAAATGGCCACTCCCACCCACTTTATTTGGGGGGAACATGATATGATAACTCCCATGGAGCCATGGGTTACGCTATCGCAACAATTAAAAAACGTCAGTATGACCGTAATCAAAAATTGCGGACATAGCCCAATGCTAGAGGCACCGCAAAAATTTATAACCGAATTATTATCCTTACTAAATACCGAAGTTACTAGTCAAGGATAAGCCATAGTTATCAGACTACTCTACCCATCTTTAAACCCCGCAATCAATTGCGGGGTAAAGTTGGTTGGCAGAATTCTCGGAACGATTCGGAAAAAATTAGACATAAAAATACATTAACGGTCGGTCATCAAATAACCGGCTCGCCCTCAAACTCGTACGACCCATCCACGTATTCTAAAGCGCGGTACGGATACGGTCGAAGCCAGCACTGATCGATAACGAAAGGCATTTTTGGAAAATAGCCGGAATCCATCCCGGCATTATTTTACATCACATCCCGAGTCGTAATACCAAAATCGCATCTGGCTCATCAGCAGTATGCTGACAGTACCAAGCGACAGAATATCCAGCGCTTTTGCCTGCTCCGGGGTTAGCGTCACACAGTTATTCTCATCAATAATCAGATTTGTCATTTTGATCCCTTTGTCATTATTACTGTATCCATATACAGCGAGCGAACTTTATCAACTTATTTTCGGGATATCGCATGACTGGCAATGCGCCCTTGGTGGCAAAGCAAGGGAAGCGAGTCTTTTCACGTGCGCACAAAGGTATTAATGCCGATATGCAGCGCCCGTACAGTATTCCGAATACCGGTATTGTTCATGGCAAGGTCAACAATTTGCTCTTTCATTCAGGGCTGACAGGTGCGTAAGCACCATCAGGCAGGAAAGGTCCAGCAGTACCCCCGTGTAGGTATTATCAATAGAGACGCAGCTATCTTGGCCAGACGTAACCCGCCCGTCTAAATCGCCTGCAGTAAGAGCCGCCAACCCAACCGGAAGTTGTCTCACTTTGTCCAATTTATGCGGATACGGATGCGTATGATTCGCGTTTAATATGAATCACACAAGAGACGTTTTATCATGCATCCCCATTTTCATCGCCAACCATTGGCTGTCATCATCAAACTTACGCTACTTCTGCCCGCCTGCTCCTGGGCAAACGAAACAACCGATACCTCAGACTCACAGACAATCGTAGTGACGGCAGCCGGTTACGAACAAACGCAGGAGGATGCCCCGGCTTCTATCACCGTGATCGACGGTAAGGACCTACGTAAACGCTCTTTCCAGAATCTGGGCGATGCCGTACGTGATGTGGAAGGTGTCGTAGTCAATGGCAGCGCCAATGAAACCGATATCTCCATTCGCGGCATGCCGGCCGACTATACCCTGCTGCTGGTAGATGGTAAGCGCCAGAGCGGACGCGATTCACGCGTTAACGGCAACAGCGGTTATGAGCAGAGCTTTGTGCCACCCGCAGCTGCTATCGAGCGTATCGAAGTGATTCGCGGCCCCATGTCATCACTGTATGGCTCTGATGCTATCGGCGGCGTGATCAACGTTATTACCCGCAAGGTATCGCGTGAATGGGGCGGTTCACTCTCTTACGATTACTCTGCGCGTCAACACAGTGACCAGGGCAATGCCGGTCAGACTCAGTTCTATCTCAATGGTCCGCTGATATCGGACGTGCTGGGGTTACAGGTATGGGGGCGCTATCTCGATCGCCAGGCAGATGATGATGTCCAGACCACCAATGGTTTTACCAAAGCAAAACATAAAGACATCACTGCGAGGCTGTCCTTCACACCGACACCTAATCAGGATTTTCTGCTGGAAGGTGGTGTGACCCGTCTGAAAAATGGCGACGGGGTCAGCGCCAACTGGGCGACACGCGAACAAAAAAATAACCGTGATCATTGGTCGGCATCACACGAAGGACGCTGGGGCTGGGCCACCAGTAATCTGAGTTTGTCACAGGAAAAAACCAGCCGCGAAGGGCTTGCCAGTAGTACGCAAACGGACGTCCTCGGGCGTAAACCGGAAATAAAAAATACCGTCTTTGATGCCAAACTGATTGTCCCTACCGATTACCACGTCATCACCAGCGGCGTGCAGTGGAATGAGAGTGCTCTAACCGACTGGAACCAGGCTGCAGGCGATCGGAAAAACTATAAATTTGATGTGGTGCAAAAAGCGGTATTCGCCGAAGATGAATGGCGTCTGACCGAGAATTTTGCCTTGACCACCGGCCTGCGTCTCGATCACCACGAGCAGTATGGTAACCACGTCAACCCACGCTTATATGGTGTTTGGCACGTGAGTGACGAGTGGACGTTGAAAGGCGGCGTTGCACGCGGCTTTAAAGCCCCCGAGCTACGGGCAGTGATCGATGATTACGCCGTTCTGCGCCGCAACACCTATGTGATGTTCGGTAATTCCGGCCTGAAGCCAGAAACCAGCACCAACTATGAGTTGTCAGCACTCTGGAACAATCGCGATAACCTTTCCGCAGGCGCAACGGTGTTCTACAACGACTTCAAAGATAAGCTCTCCACTGTCACCACCGACCAGATGTGGGGCCGATACATCATTATGGAACGGGTGAATATCGACAAAGCAGTGATTAAAGGCGTTGAGCTGAACGGTCGCTGGCAAATTGTGCCGTCTGTGTCGTTGAAGGGAAACTTTACTTACACCGATTCTGAGCAAAAAAGTGGCGCCAATACCGGTGCGCCATTGGCATTAACACCTAAACGCAAAGCCAGTCTGCGCAGCGAATGGGATATCAATGAACATCTGCAAACCTGGGCGGCAGTGAACTATTACGGCAAAGAGTTTGGCACCACGGTAAATGGTACCCCGGCACCGGCTTACACGACTGCGGATATAGGCACTTCATACCAGTTGACGAAGGCAGTAACCCTGAATGGTGCCATTTACAACCTGAATGATAAACGCCTCGACGATGAAACCTACGGTACCGTCAACTATGGCCGGACTTTCTGGTTTGGCAGCACCGTTACCTTCTAAATTTTCGGTAGTATAACGACAGCACATAACCCGGCAGGCGGACGATTCTCAAGGATCAGCTCGCCACCGTGGGCATGTACAGTAGCACGGGCAATGGACAGCCCGAGCCCCAGCCCACCGCCAATCCCCTTATCCTCGAGCATACTCTGGTGGGGCAACTGCACAAAAGGCTCGAATACCTGCTCCAGTTCCGAAAGGGCAATCCCTGCCCCATGATCCAACACCTCAATCCGCACATTGTCCGCATCCTGAGTCAGGCTGAGAGTCGCCTCTCCCGCATAAATCAGCGCATTATCGATCAGATTGGTCAGCGCTCGCTTCAATGACAAGGGGCGGCATAAGATCTCAATCTGCTCAGCGCCCGGCCATTCAACCGGTTTACCAAGAGTGCGGTAGCGGCGGGCTAAATCATCCAGCAAACGAGTAATCGACATGCTGACGGTTTTTTCCTGCAAGGCATCCCCGCGTACAAACTTCAGCGTCTCGCTGACCATAGCGCTGAGTTCCTGCAAACTATCCAGCATATCGTCGCGCGCCGGCCCCTCCTCCAACAGTTCAACCTGCAAACGCAGCTCGGTGATCGGTGTATTAAGATCGTGGCTGACGGCGGCCAGCATGCGGGTTCGGCCCTCCACATGCCGGGCGAGGCGCTCCTGCATCAGGTTGAATGCTTGCGTAAGTTCGCGAGCTTCCTGTGGGCCACGCAGCGGTAGCGGCGTAATCCACTCGCCACGGCTGACGCGTTCAGTGGCTTCCGCCAGCGACTTCACTGGCTGTACTACCCGACGCATAAAGAATATTACGATCAGGAGCACTGGCATGCTGGTGACCGGCAGCGCATAGGCTAGCAGGCGGCTCCACTCATAAGCCTGCTGGGGGTGTTGAACGCCATTCAGATAGCGGCCGTCCGGCAGCTTGATGCTGGTACGCAACCGTAGCGGTTGCCAGCCGGTCGAACGGAACAAATGCTCACGCGCCAACCCTCCATCAGTACGCTCCAACTGCATCACACTATGACTGGCGGAAGGTGCCAAACGAGTAAGGTCGGCAACCAAACGTTGTTCTTCACTGCGCATCGGGAAATAAGGGACATCAGGTCGTGTATCGACCCAAAAATGGGCATCGCTGGTATCAATGGTTCGCAGTAGTTTTTCGCTGTCAGTTGGGCTCAGATGCTGCACCGCCTGATACGCGATACCGAGACGCTCCAATGCATTGACACGAGACATCGGATGAATAAGCGCACCGGTCAGTTGAATATAAACTATGGCAATGACATTGGAGATCAGTAGTGCCAACACCAGCAGTAACGTCAGTTGATTGGCCATCCGTTTCGGCAGCAGATTATTAAGCCATTTCATGTGCGCATTTCACTGACGTCGGCTGCCAACCGATATCCGCTACCCCAGACGGTAATCAGCACCTCTCTGTCACGCAGAAAATGCGCCAGCTTGCCGCGCAGGCGACTCACCTGACGATCGATGGCGCGGTCAAAAATATCGTTGCCCGGTGATACGCAGAGATCGATTAAGCGGTCGCGGCTTAACACGGTATTGGGGTGATTCAGGAAGGCTACCAGCAGCCGCCCCTCCATCGTACTTAAGGCGATGCCAGACCCCTCATCGCTGCTCAGCAAGCCGGTGGAGGGCAAAAAATGCAGCCCGGCAAAGCGATACGCCAGCAGCACAGCTGCTTTGTCGGCAGGAACGGTAACCGCCCCGAATGCGCTGCGCCGCAGTACGCTGTTGATACGTGCCACCAGTTCGCGTGGCTCAAAGGGTTTGACCACATAGTCGTCCGCACCGGAATCCAGCCCACGAACCCGATCGTCGGTGGCGTCACGCGCCGTCAGCAGAATCACAGGTATGTGGGTTCGTCGTTGCAGTTGCTGGCATAGTTCCATGCCGTCGCCATCAGGCAGCATCACGTCAAGAATAACAATTTCAAAAGAGAGCCGTTTTAACAGCAGCCACATGGCGGCAGCATTTTCGGCGGTACGCACGTCAAAACCCTGACGACGCAGATAAACGGCCAGCGGCTCACGGATTTTACGATGGTCATCGACGACCAGTACGCGCGGAGTGGTTATCATGCCAACAGCATTCATTGCCTTCTTTCTCTATGCTATTAAAGTCTGTTAAGCGCTGGGCGCTGCCAACTATCCAGACAATATAAATTATCTGCGAATGATTTTCATTTCTATTAGTTATTGCCGCGTTAGCCTACAGAAGAGGGACGTCGCGCGAAAAGCCTCTGGACTGGATTTTGAGGAAAGCCCCCTCCCCCCGACATTTCACGAGATCCGTAGTCTGTCCGGGCGATTATATGAGAAGGAAAGAGGAAGGGATTTTGCGCAGAAATTACTGGGGCATACGTCGGAAATGATGACGCTGAAATACCTCAATACAAGGGGGAAAGAGCTCATAATGCTGTAAAAGACCGAATATCAAAATTCGAGTAAAATTCGAGTTTTTTCGAGCTGATGAATAAAAAAATTTACAAATCAACAACATAAAAAAAGACCGAATACGATTCAATTGGAAAATAACCATTTAAAATCATATACATAACTCGACTTCGATCGTAAATTGGCGACAAAATGACTACGGATTTTATCGCCAAGATTTATGGCTACTTTTTGCGAGTGTAGCCCTATGGGTACTGGCTCATGTGTTCTCTCAAAAACTTGTCATTCTCGCCATCATTCAGATTGCCGTATTTGTCACAATCCTTCCCATTCATTTTAAACGTGTAACTTTGCACCTCCCACTGGTTCATGACATCCACTTTTTGAATGGCATCAGATGGCCACTTTTCGCCATCATTCCAGCGCGTCGCGCATACACTCCACATGGTGCTACGGGCAAGTAGCTCCGTTACTCTATCAAAATTAAAAATGACTTTTAGATTAGGGTATTCATAGCGGTATTCCTTAATGTTAAGGCCGCGCATTGCCTTGTCTATGGACGCAGGAACTTTCCCCTCGCTGGCCAAGGTGGGCAATGTGGTTAACAGTAAAGAAACTACGGTTAATGCTCTTATCACGTTAAGGCCTCAGCTGTTAATTATGGTTTTTCTAATCTCACCGACACATTCTACATCATCAACTGAACACTCGAAGTTTGTGGTTAAAGTTGAGACTTTGATTTTGTTTCCGGGAATACGTGTCACCGAATAAATGTCATGTACCCCATCAATATTCAAAAGCCAAGACCCATTACCGATAAGCTTTTTATCAAAGTCTATCAGCCATGAGTCATTGCCCCGCTCAACCAATCGGATAGATTTGGCGCCCGCAGGTATTAATGATGGATCACATATCCAAGAGCCGGCATCTATCAGCGCACCGGAAGAAATAGACATCCGCGGAATGGTTGTAAAAGTTGGTTCGTGAGAGGCCGCATCTGGATTACCTGGGGAGCCTTGCCCTGTCGCCAGCCACAAAAGCGAAACGCCAGTATCTAACGCACACGCAACAACCGCATCACCAGGGAAATACTCGCGCCTCACCCATGTGCTAATCGTTGCCGTTGATATGTCTAGGAAATCTCCAAGTTCCTTTTGTGTTCGGAATCCATACGCATCAAGCATTCTCCTTAAGACGGACTTTCCGCCAGAGGATTGTATTTGTTCATAAAGCGCCCGTCCGTGGAGGTGTGCTTTTCCAATCTCAATATTTGCATTTGCAAACTTGCCAGTAACTAACCAATGCACATCAGCACCGGTTTCTAAAGCGCATTTAACAATAACGTTGCCGGGAACACGCCCACGCTGTAGCCAGCTGCCAACATTACTGCCAGAAATCCCCAGCTTTTCGCCAAGCTCCTTTTGCATGGTAAACCCATAAGAAGAAAGGATTCTTTCCAGCACATCACCAGCTACAGCATTCTCAAACAGCATTTCAGCCATACAATTTCTCTTTTTTGCGTTTACACAAACAAAAAAGCGATCTACGATAGATACACACCACATGTAACACCGTAGAACACAAACCACTAACCGGAGATATTGCGTTATGTCTCATGATATTGCAAACCCCCAAGCCGCACCCGCCGCGCCTTTTTCACCTACGCAGATTGCAAACATGCTTCTGCCTGGTCTGAGCGGCGCCATTCTGGAAGCAGTGCAGCGCGCAGTTGCTATGCACACCTCCCCAACCATGTCAAAAGAGGACTTCATTGCCGTTAACGGCATCAGCGCATCCGTGCTGGAGAAATGGATCGCCAACGGCGTTGTGCTGCTGGCGCCAACCCCTACAACTACCGTGAAGCAAAACCGGAAGAATCGGAAGACCGGCGAGATCGAAGAGGTCACGATGACCAAGCACGGTAACGCCCTGATCAACCTCGAGGCATGGCGCGAGAAAAACCGCCAGGTCGCGATCAAATGCCGCTACATCCGCGGTTAATTCGATTATTCGAATTTTAAAGGGCTAAACCATGTTTGATTATCAAGTCTCTAAACAGGCGCACTACGAAGAAGCCTGCCGCCGATTCGCGACAAAGCACAACATCAAGCAGCTGAGCGCTGATGCTGGCATGTCCGCTCAAGTGCTGCGCAACAAGTTGAATCCAGACCAGCCGCACCGCCTGACGGTTGAGGAATTGCTGACGCTGACCGACCTCACCGAAGACCCGACGCTGATCGATGGGATGCTGGCGCAGCTGCACTGCCAGCCGTGCGTACCGATTAATGAGCTATCCAGCGGCAAAGTCGCGGCGTATGTGCTGAATGCCACCTCAGAAATCGGCAAGGTCGCTGCCGAAGCAGTTGCAGATGGCGCCATGACCGCCGCGCGCCGCGGTGCGATACGCGAAAGCGTTAATGCTGGCATTCGTTACATGACGCTGGCTGGCCTCGCGATTCAGTCCCGCATCCATGCCAACCCGACAATGGCCTCCACCGTTGATGCCATCACCGCCGTTGGCGCCTCACTGGGCATGAGCTGAGGTGAACATGATGCCAATTTCAATTGCTCCCCTGCTCAAGCAGCAAAGCCAATCTCGCCACTTTGGCCACGGTTGGATCCAACTGCAGAATGGCCGGCGTTGGTGCCCGGCGCAAGACCAGAAAGAACTGCTGGCTCAACTGACCACCGCCCCGCGGGAGTCAATCGGCAGTAAGGCGGCAAAATGGCTTTTACTGAAACTACGCGTACTGTGCCGCTGACACCGGGCCAGCGGGCCGACGGTTTACAGCACATCGCCGAATTGCGCCGGGATGTTTTCAAGTGCGACAGCACCGCTGAAATAAACCGCTTTTTGGCAGACGTGCGTAATGGAAGCGATTCACGACACAAGGACAACATCCGGGCTCTGAGCGCCATTTTCTTTTTGGCCGGTATCAAGAAAGAACGCCACGGGCTGGATTTTAATGAACTGACGAGTGAGGAGAAAAAAGCATTGGTTGATGCAATGAATAAATTCCGCGCAGTCGTGAGTTTATTCCCGAAGCATTTAAGCATGCCGATAGAAATAACTTTTTAACCTGACCAGAAATTAATTGGCGTAAACCCGCCGGGCTTTTTATTACCTGAAGAAAGGAAAACCACCATGAGAAATATGCAAAAACTGCCGATCACCATCGGGATCGATCCAGCCGCTGGCGACGATGTTTCCGTTTCCGTTGTGCACCAAACCGCCTACCAGTTGGAAGAAATGCTGAAGCGCGCCCGCATGGATGAGCGTAAGAATCAGGCCGCGGTGATGTCCACCAAGCTGGAAAATCTGGCCAACTCCATCATCGCCAAGGATTTGAGCCTTCGCGATGCCGTGGAGCTGCTGCGCCACGAAGCCGAATTCATCCAAAACCAGGCGATGGAGCTGCACTAATGGCCGACGCAATGGACATTGAACAGGAACGCCAGCAGCTGATCCTGGACGCTCAAATCGAACAGGCGCGCCGGAAACCGGCCGCCCCTTCCGCCTTTCTCTGTGAAGAGTGCGACGCGCAGATCCCAGAGGCACGCCGCCTTGCCGTTCCTGGTACAGCCCGTTGCGCCAGCTGCCAGGAGCTTCACGAAACAAAATCACGCCACTACCGGGGGTAGTTATGACACCACAACAGAAAGCGCAGTTATGGCTGGATAAGGACGTGTTGATTCTTGATACAGAAACAACCGGATTAGGTGACGATGCAGAGATCGTCGAAATCTGCCTGATCGCCAACTGCGGCTTCATCATGCTAAATACTCTGATAAAACCGACAAAACCCATTCCGCCGGAAGCCACGGCAATTCATGGCATCACCGATGAAATGGTCGCACATGCCCCAACATGGCGAGATGTACATGGCGCTGTTGCCGCGTTATTTTTTGAACAGGGATTTGTTGCCTACAACGCCAGTTTCGATGCTCGAATGATTGTCCAATCAGCCCGTTTGAATGGCCTGGGTGATGATGGTCTATGTTCATTTATCGAAGAGTATTCCCATTGCGCTATGTTGGCCTATGCGGAATATTATGGGCAAGAAAGCGGCCGCGGCGGCTACAAATGGCAAAAACTGGCAGCAGCAGCAGAACAGCAAGGCATCACTATTGAAGGGGTGCCACACCGCGCATTATCTGACTGCCTGACCACTATCGGCGTGATCAAAGCGATGGCCGCAGGCGGTGCTGCATGATCAACTCCGCTCTCAAATGGGTGGGCAGCAAACGCCGCATTATGGACACCCTGCGCCAACACCTACCAACCGCACCAGGCCGCCGCCTGGTGGAGCCGTTTGTGGGTTCCGCTGCCGTTTTCCTAAACACCGACTTCGATTCCTATCTGCTGGCCGATATCAATGGCGACCTGATCAACTTTCACAACGTGGCCAAAGAGTACCCGGAAGAATTGATCGGACTTGGCCAATTGATGTTTGCCAATCACAAAGGCCAAGAGGGCTATTTGGCAGTCCGTGCCAGTTTCAATCTCCGCATCGAAGTCAGCAATATCATGCGCGCGGCGAAGTTCCTCTATCTGAATCGCCACGGCTACAACGGCATGTGCCGTTACAACCGCCGCGGGGAATTCAATATTCCATTCGGCAAGGTGGACGCTCCTTATTTCCCAGAGAAAGAGATCCGCGCCTTCGCCGAGAAAGCGAAAAACGCCGTTTTCCTGTGCTGTGACTTCACCGAAAGCATTGAAATGGCGGCGCGCGGCGATGTCATTTACTGCGATCCGCCATACATGCCTAAGACGAAGACAACTGGCTTTACCGATTACCACACTGAAGGCTTTGGCGAGCTGCATCAGTACAACCTGATGTACTCGCTGCGTGCCGCCGCCGCGCGCGGTTGTCACGTTGTGGCCTCAAACAGCGATGTCGCCGAAGCGCTGCAGTGTTATGGCGAGTTTGAGATCCACCACATCACCGCTCCGCGTTCTGTGAGCTGCAAAAGTGATGGGCGCGGGCGTGTCGGTGAAATCATCGCAACGATGGGGGCCGCCACATGCTGATCGGTTTTCTCTGCTGGCTTGTTGGCGCCTGCGCCGCTTTCTGCCTGCTTTGCTTCGGCATTAAAAGCGGGCACATCTACTGCGTCACCACAGCCGCTGGCGCCCTAATCCTGTCAGTCATTTGGCCTATCACCGCTGCGCTGGTTCTCGGCGGATTCGTCTACGGGCTGGCGCTTCTCGTTTATAGCCACATCACCGGGAGAAAGTCATGAAAGTTCACGAGTTAAAAATCACAACAGCTAACTATTGGTTCGTTCTTTCTGGAGTGAAAAAGGCTGAGTTTCGTCTTAATGACCGAGATTACAAAGAAGGCGACATCCTGAAGCTTCGCGAGTGGTTGCCTGAGGCAAAAGGTTTCACCGGTGAATATGTTCATGTACGAGTGATCCATATTACGGACCTGAGCGAGTGGGCACCAGGATACGTCATGCTGAGCTTGGGGGGCTGAATAATGGCAAAGTTACCTGCATTTAATTTGTACCAAAAAGGTCCGAGCGGCGAGGTTTTCAGCGCCACTATTCCTTGCTCAATTGATCCGAAAACCGGCTGCTTTGAAATGAAAATACCCCAGGAGATCTATGAAACGCTGGAGGTTATGGATCTGAGTCCGACACGCAGTTATGCAGAGGTCGGTCTGGGCTCACGCTGGCCATCAGCAGCACGAAGCGCAGATGATGAAATGGAGCATTTTATTAAATGTCAGCACTTGGAAACCTTAAAGCTGCGAGTTGTAGACGCCGCGAAAGTACTGTTATCAACAACTGTTACTGAGCAATTGGTAATCAGATACGTGTTCAATTCAACATGCCATTTTTGGCAGAACGCCGACGGCAGTATTTATCCAAACGGCAGTAGTTCTGGGGCTGTTGGTGGTAACGACCGTTCACTGGGAGATTGGGCGAAATCCAACGCCAGAAACGGCGATTTTCAAGATGTCTATAGCGTGGGTGCGGGTGCCACCGTTCTGGTCAAACAAACGCACACTAACGCCCGCGGTAGCTCAATCAAATATGTTGCCCTTAACCAGTCCAATGATTATCTGGATAAAGCGGAACACCATGCCGCCTATCGGTTGAATAGCTTTGTACGCCTGCGCAGCAACGCCACCGGCTATAAAGAGATCCCTTATACCGATGAAGCCGCCGCATTCTTCTTTGATATGGTCATAGGATTGTGCCGCGCAGCACAGAAGATGAGTGCTTTCTTCTCTGATGAAGAAGCTATTAAAAACGCCATCGAGAACAAGGCGGCCGTTATGCTTCTGCCTGGGGCTGGAGAGTGAATAACTCTCATCAAGGCCGCCATGCCCCCACCCCGCCGCAGCCCTATCCAGGCAGCGGCGAGCCTGCTTTTGAATGGGCGTATTCATGGAACGCACCGCGAAAAGGTGTAGGTTCACCATTCGTCAGTGCGGAAGAACAGAAAAAGCGGGATCGCATTAATGCCGATCTCGCCGCCGCCTTTGAACACCTGAACAGCCAACCTGGCCTGGTAAAGCGCCAGGTTAACTCCCACTTCTTCAAACTTGAGCAATCTCAGGGGATCCAGCGAGCCCATGCGTACTTGACGCTGAATTTTGTTAAGCGCGCATTACCACGCTTGGAACTGGTCAATAAGCAATACCGGATATCAAAAATGACGGCGGACAACGCCAGGTATATGGCGCGGTTTAATCACCTTGCGGATATGTCCCGAAGTGATGTTGAGTCGCTGGCCGAGGATATCGCCGCATTTATCGCGCAGGAGTTGGGGCTAGTTGCAGAGCAATGTTCAAGCTGCAGTGATTTGAAGGCAATGTGGTTGCTATACCGCCGTGCCGGGATCATCACTCGCGACTTTCGCCAACTGCCGCCGCTTTGGGAAAAGCTGAATAAACGCTTTTTCAGCGAAGAAGATGCCGGCCCTGCCGTATCCCGGATGTTGTCGCCGCAATGGTGGCTCAACCGTCTGCGCCGTACCTCTGCAGAATGGCGCGAGCACTTGAATATTGCGCTGGCCAACGTCAGCAAAAAAACCAACCCATACGCCAGCAAAACGGCGATCACCGAGTGGCGCGAGCAGAAGCGACGCACCCGCGAGTTTTTAAAGGGGATGGAGCTCGAAGACGAAGCCGGCAACCGTATAAGCCTGATCGATAAATATGATGGCAGCGTTGCGAATCCCGCGATCCGTCGTAGTGAATTGATGGTGCGCATCCGCGGCTTCGAGAATATTTGTAACGATCTGGGCTACGTTGGCGAGTTCTACACCATAACAGCCCCGTCAAAATTTCATGCCACAAACAAACACGGCCATCGTAATCGGAAATGGAACGGTGCCAGCCCGACCGAGACGCAGGGTTATTTGAGATCGGTCTGGTCAAAGATTCGCGCAAAACTCCACCGCGAAGATTTACGCATTTTCGGGATCAGAGTTGCCGAGCCTCACCACGACGGCACTCCACACTGGCACATGCTGATGTTTATGCAGCCTGAAGATGTTGGCCAGGTTCGTGAAATCATGCGCGATTACGCAACGCAGGAAGATGCACGGGAATTGAGTTCTGCCAAGGCCCGCAAGGCACGCTTCCATGCTGAAGAGATCGATCCTGACCAGGGCAGCGCTACCGGCTACGTTGCGAAGTACATCAGCAAAAACATCGACGGCTATCAGTTGGATGGAGAACTGGACGACGAAAGCGGGAAGCCGCTCAAGGAAACCGCCGCCGCCGTGTCCGCCTGGGCCGCGCGCTGGCGTGTTCGTCAGTTTCAATTCATTGGCGGCGCTCCGGTAACCGTATACCGCGAGTTGCGCCGGATGGCCGACCATGATGCCGCGATTGGCCTTAGCGTAGAGTTTGCCGCTGTCCACGACGCCGCCGACGTCGGCAATTGGGCGGAATATATCAACGCCCAGGGCGGGCCGTTTGTTAAGCGCGATGATCTGGTTGTCCGTACCTATTACGAGGCTGCGGAGGAAACCAACGGATACGGCGAAGACGTGATCCGCGTACGTGGTGTTTTCTCCCCGCCAGTTGGCCAGGACGTGCCAATCATCACCCGCGTAATTCAATGGAAAATTGTGCCGAAGAAAGCGCCGGTTTTGGGGGTTGACCTTCAGGGCGCACCTGCGCCCTCTCGGAGTTCTGTCAATAACTGTACGGGGGATCCTGGTGGGAGTATGGCCCCGCCGGATATAGGCGAAGCCGACTATGCCAACTGTGATGTCGATTTTGGCAAGTTATCTGCCAAGGAACGGCGGAAGGTGCTGGCAAGAATCAGGGAGGAAGGTAAGAAACCAAGGGCAGCAAGAACACCTCGCGCCACTATTCAAGACCACTCGGGCGTAGCCTTGGAAAAAATACGCCGCCGAATGGTGGAAATTGAAGGTATCGAAATCAATGACGCTGAGGGGAAGTGGCTTAACAGTGGCAAAACCATACAGATTAACGGTCGTCACTATTACGGCAACAGCAATGGTGATGTGTTTAAGGCGCGACCACCTATTCAGGCAAGTGCCGTAATGCAGCGTTTCAGCCTTTTGAGGCAACAAGTGACAGGCTATAACCCAGAAAGGCACCAAGTCTTGCAGAAAATTATCAAGAAAAATGAGCGGGAGCGGGAAAAAGTAATTCTGGAACTCAAATCTGCAGGAAGACAGACGCCGAGCACTGAAGAGGTTGAAAGCCTGTTGTGCGGCGGAACAGTGAAGATCGGCGCGTTCTACTTTCGCGCTGGGGCAAATGGTCGATTGTATGGCCGTCGTAAAAATTGATGATAATTTGAGGTGAAAAAAATGAGCAAAGTTCCGACATTCCCCCCTAAAGGTGCGGTCAGGCCAAAAGTACCACCGCCGCCGCCATTGTCTTTTTTTTTAAAAAATAAGGTCATCCAGAACAGCGAGAGAATTGAAATTAAGGGAAAAAAATACAGTAGGATTGAAATTAAAGAGCGTGGCCGCTCGCTCGAGATTCGCGGCGAGTGGGTAGAGTCCGGCTGGAAATGCACAGGTATAATTTGCTTGGCCTATCTGGTGGGTGATCAGTTTGTTGTTTGCCACCCGCGCACAGGCGAGCCGATGAGCGTGCTCCGTGATTTTGATGAACTTAAGCGATATATCGGCGTTAGTAGCTGAGAATATGGACCAACCCGCTTCGGCGGGTTTTTTATTGGCTCCTGGCACAACAGGGTAAAAATAGCTAAGTGCTGGAAAAGCATGCAAATGAAATATATTCATTGCGATGTGTACTTGACGATACAACCAAAAGGGAACAATATAATACTGTACATACATACAGTACCATCTGGAGGCAGTGATGGAAGCAATTGAAAAACAAAAACAAACTTTAACGCGCGTTCGGTTCATTGCGGAGCTAGCCCTTATTGCTCCGCGTCACACATCAGATCTTAAGTTGGCGCTTGGGATGATTATCGATTTGGCCAGCCATGCACTGCCGGATCACAACTACGATGGCATTTTTTACAACGCAGACGAGGGCTAAATTATGGCGCGCCGTGGCGACGAGGCTTGGGCTTTTCAACTGGCCAAAAAAAGAAAACCAACCGGAAGATGGACTGTTACGGTTGTCGATTTTTTGAGGGAGTTGCAAAAGGTCGGTTTTGACTGGTCACCGAGGCAGGCTAACGAATATATCCAGTATTACGAGTACACATGGCGCCTCTTCGAAGAAGGCGATTATGGGCTTAACACCTACTATAAATACAATATGAACGAGTGATTCACCTGCCAGGGCTTGTGCATGTCTATGCTGCATGAATCCGCACGATCAAAAAAGGATCTAAAACAGCCGGGCGCACCAGTAATGGCGCGCCCTTCTGCTATTCAGGCACCTGCATGAAAACCCATACAAAAAGCGGGCAGGCGTGGCGGGGCTACGATTGCGCGCGCCGACGTCTGGCTGTATGTCAGCACCCATGCAGGCGGGCCGTTGAGGCCGCGAAATCGAAAAGACAACTACAGATGCAATTATTTTCATCAGCTCACTATGAGCCGCACAGGAGCCATACGGGGTATCAGGGGGAGGCAAAAAAAGGTGTGGTTAGCTATTGAGGGTTGAAAATCATATAATATTCTGGGGCGCTATTATTATTGGAAGGTCGATCTTTTCATCCTACAGGCGAAAAAAAACCGCCGGCGATGGCGGTCTTTGGTTCTGGCTCTTGAGGCTTAATCTTCGCTGCTGAGAACGTAGGGCTCAAAGGTGATCACCTCTTCCCCTATCCAGGCGTTTAACTCCTGCATCCGCCGCTGCAACGGTATCAGCTCATTGCGAACAAACACCTCGCTCGCCTCTTTCACGTTGCCGAACCCGCCGGCGTTCTCCGGCACGATGCACATCAGTTGCGGCGGCACGCGGTGCGCGTGCAGCTGGTCATCACGAGTGACGTTTTTAATATTCCAGAACTCATCCTTCGCTGCCACCTCGCTCAGCGGGATGATCTGAATGCCATCCTTCTTACCGTTCGGCGAGTACATGAATAGGTTGCGGAAGTTGCCAGGCCCGCGCGCACCTTTCATAGCGTTGCGGATATTATCCACGTCAGTCTGGCTAGCGGCTGCGTCGCTCATGTACATGATGAAGCCAGCGTGACTGCCGTTCTGGTAATACTTGCGGCGGAACAGAGTGGCCGATTCATTGAGCCATGCCGAGTTAAGCGCAGACAGATATTCTGGCAAGCCGTAGATCTCCTGGTTGATATCAGGCTCCAGCAGGTGAAACACGCTAGCGGTGTCGAATTGGTAAGGGTCAACGCCCAGGCCATACTGCACAAACCAGTAGGTATCCAGATCCACGCCCCGGCGTGTATATTTCGCCAGGGAGGGTTTAAGTTCCATCGGGCCTCCGAGGCGGTTGGTCCGTAACTCCAAATAGGCGTTGCCGAACACTAAGTAATCCTGCACGAAACGGCTGAAGGCCTGCTGACTCAGCAGGCGATGCGGCTTAAATGTGCTGGTCAAGATATTGCGTTTCACATACAGCGGTGAACTATGGTGAACCGTAGCGCGGAACGTCCTGGCCAAGCCATCGAAACTGATCGGCGGCTCATACCATTTATCCATGCGCACGCACTCGACGTAATCAAGCAGTTCCCGGCGGTCGAGTACCGGGACGGGATCACCAAAGGTGAAGGCCTCAACCCCAGCAGCGCCGGCCGCTTGTTTATGAAGGTGCACAGGCGGTAATGCTCGTTTTTTATGACGCTTGCTCATTTGCTGGCCTCCGTTTTAAATTGTGGCCATTCGCACATGAACATCATCTGAAAATCGGCGGCGGTCATATTATCGCGGTGATAGTCGATCTCTTCCGGGTCAAACAGTGCGTTTGATTCTCGAATATGGTCAGCCAACGTTAGCGTTTCCTTGTCCTCCGGTTTAATTTTCTCCCAGATTTTAAACGCTTCTTCGTTGTGCGATGGTGATGTGTATGTTGTCAGTCGGTGCCGCGAATGCATCGACACCCCTCTTGCCACCGCAAAAAGTGTGCGGGGGTGATCGGCCCAGGCGTACTCACTTACGTAAGCATTACCACAAAGGGAAGAAAAGTGACTTTCCTCGCCCAAAAAGTAAATCCCCGCGCCGTTGCTCAGGCGAATGGTTCCTTCAATCCCAAGGATGCTAACCCCCACTGAGTGCGAAAAGCCGGCAATATACTTACGGTTTGCACAATTGGTACTGGCCTCTGATGTGCCGATAAAAACCTGATTTCTTCCCGTCTCAATCGCATCGATCAGCGCTTCCAGGGAAAAGCTGAAATCAGCCCCACACTGGCGCATTTTTGTGTAATGGCGCACGCGATTAGGATTGCCCAGCCAGTTGTTTTGATACCCAAAAAGCAGAGCGGAGCGCTGCTTCAGAGCGCAAGTTTGTTCAGGGGTAAATGAATAAATCATCAAAAAATCTCCACAATGTTGCTGTTGCCCGCCGTGACGCCTTCGAGCGGTTCATTGAACAGCGCATGCATAGTTGCCCACGCCAGATCGGCATGGCTGGCTTCTTCGCTGCGGCTGGCTTCATACGTTGGCCGGCTACCGCTGGCGGTCATCGCCTTGCGGATAGCCATAAAGGATTGGGTGATGTCGGTGTGTCCGGCGTCATACTCCAGGCGCCGGTGAGTGATGATGTCTTTGGCTTTCAGCACCAGGGCGTTTTTCACCTCCGGGCGATAGACAAACTCCCGCACCGCGGGGAAGAACTGCTTCACAAGCTGATAGACGCCGTGGCCAACGCCAGTGGAGTCGATGCCGATGTACTGAACGTTGTAGCACTCGGTCAAAAGCTTGATGCTTTTCGCCTGGGCGGCAAAGTCCATGCCGCGCCACTGGTGGCGCTCCAAAATGCGGAATTTCCCGCCCGGTACCATTGGCGGCGCCACAACAACACAGCCTGCACTGTCACCTGACGCAGAGCCTTTGGCCGGGTCATAACCGATCCACACTGGCCGATACCCGAAAGGCCTGATGGCCAGCGCTTCGAAATCATCCCACTGCTCCCAGCTATCGACCATGCACCCCTGCATTTCAGTGAGTGGGAACACCGACGCCATATCGTCGATAAACTCACACATCAGCAGGTTCTGATAATCCTCCGGGCCGTATTCAAGCCGCAGCTGATCCAGGTCAAACAGGTTGCATCCGCCGTTAACTGCATCTTCAACGGTAATGATTTGGCGATATTGGCCATCAGGGCAGAGAACGCCGCGCGCCAGGTTTGTATGGGTAAGATCGATATCAACCCGATCGGCCTTGGCGCGCCCCTTGTTGTACAGGGCGCCGGACCAGAATGGGTAGGCGCTATGGGTAAGGCTCGACGGCGTTGAAAAGTACGTCTGGCGCCATTTCTTATGCAGTGCCATACCGGAGGCAACTTTACGCAGCTCCTGGAAGCGAGGGATCCAAAAATACTCATCCAGGTACAGGTTGCCGTGATAACTCTGCGCGGTGCGGGCATTTGTGCCGAGGAAATAGAGGCACGCACCGTTGCCGAGGGTCATCGGGTCGCCCTTCAGCTCAACATCCACCTCGCGGGCAAACTCGATGATGTACTGCTTGAAAACGTGCGCCTGTGCCTTACTCGCTGATAGGAAGATTTGGTTTCGGCCTGTAGTGATGGCGTCTATCAGGGCTTCGCGTGCAAAGTAGAAAGTCGCGCCTATTTGGCGGGACTTAAGCAAATTGCGAATACGGTGTTTGGCGCCGGCTTCAAACCAGTTTCGTTGATATTTGAACAGGGAATCATGGAAAATTTCGGTAAGCTTTTCCGTCTGTTCGTCGCTAAACACGTTCTTCTCTGGCGCCTTACGCGGGCCGCTGTTGCGGTTGGCCACGTTCGGATTTAAGTCGGCCTCGTTGCCGCCACTGTTAAATTTACCGATCCTAGCCAATCGTTCACCCTGGCGGGCGATCAGGTCGATTTCCTTGAAGTCTTTCCCTTCTTTGTGCTCCTTCATCACCAGCTGGCAATAGCGCGCTGTTGTGGTAAGTTGCATTTGCTCAAGCGGGCCAATGCTCCCCCACTTGTCGCGCTTCTTCCAGCTGTGTACTGTTGCGGCCTTCTCTCCCAGCATTTCAGCAATGCGGGATATACGTAACCCCTGAAAGTACAGGAACATCGCCTGTCTGCGGGGATCGAGATCGGTGTTGAGCGTCGTCGTTGTCATGGCGCCAGACTACCGACCGGCCGCGCCGCCATCCCTTCCCGGCCATTGTGCCAAACACCACACAATGCCCTTTCGTTGTCTCCCCTCCCTATTCGCCGCAACCATAAGCCTGACCGATTACCGACACTGACCGGAACAGACTAATGACACTTAAATCAAAGCGTTTTCGTATTGCCGTAGAGGGTGCGACAACCGACGGCCGCAACATTAGCCGCGAATGGCTGGCGCAGATGGCCAAGAACTACAACCCATCCGTTTATGGCGCGCGGGTAAATCTGGAACACATCAAGGGATATCACCCCGATAGCTCCTTCCGTCGTTTCGGTGATGTAACCGGCCTGACAGCGGAGGAAATTACCGAAGGTCCACTGGCCGGGAAGATGGCGCTTTATGGCGACATCGCACCAACCGCGGACCTGGTCGAAATGGTTAAGCAAGCGCAAAAGGTTTACACCTCGATCGAGGTAAACCCCAAATTTGCCGATACCGGCGAGGCCTACCTGATCGGGCTGGCTGTAACCGACGACCCGGCAAGCCTGGGGACCGAATACCTCGCCTTCAGTGCGTCCGCATCCGCAAACCCACTGGCTAACCGCAAGCAGCATAAAGACAACCTCTTCACTGCAGCAGAAGAAGCCCTGATCGAATTTGTGGAGCAGGAAGACCAAAAGCCCGGCCTGTTGTCCCGTATCACAGCGATGTTCGCCAAGCGTAACGCCAATGACGACGCACGCTTTTCTGATGTGAATCAGGCTGTGGAGCTGGTCGCCGGTGAAGTGCAGAGCCTCGGCGATAGCGTCGCCAAGCTCAACACCACTGCTGAAAAAGTGCCTGCGTTGGAAACCCAGATCACCGCACTGAGCAAGCAACTTAACGACCTGCAGACCAACCTGAGCAAGCAGGACCGCAATCCGAAGTTTCGCCCGATAACACCTGGCGGCGGCGGTGAAAGCAACGGCGAAAAAACCGACTGCTAAACGCAGGGCCACGGCATCCCCCATAGGGCATAAAAAACTGATTACGGAGAGTTACCGATTATGCGCAATGAAACGCGATTTAAATTTAACGCCTACCTGACCACGCTTGCCGAGCTGAACGGTGTAGCCGTCGAGCTCAGCACCAAGTTTGCGGTAGAGCCGTCCGTAGCACAAAAGCTGGAAGACAAGATCCAGGAGAGCGCAGCATTCCTGCAGCATATCAATATCGTCCCGGTCACCGAACAATCCGGGCAGCGTCTGGGCCTTAGCGTCGGCTCCACTATCGCCGGTACCACGGACACTTCCACCAAAGAACGCGAGACGACGGATCCGAGTGGCCTGGACTCCATCGAGTACAAGTGCGAACAAACCAACTTCGACACCTCGATCGCCTATAACAAATTGGACCTGTGGGCCAAGTTCCAGGATTTCCAGTTGCGCATCCGTAACGCCATCGTATTACGCCAGGCACTGGACCGTGTCATGATCGGATTTAACGGCAAGAAGCGCGAAAAGACATCGAACCGAACCGCTAACCCATTGCTGCAGGACGTTAACATCGGCTGGCTGCAGAAATACCGTACTGACGCCCCGGCCCGCGTGATGGATAAAATCGTGGATGACGAAGGGGCCGTGGTTTCGCCTGTGATCCGTGTGGGTGAGAACGGCGACTTCGCCAACTTGGATGCCGTGGTGATGGACGCCGTGGACAACCTGATCGATCCGTGGTTCCAGGACGATACAGATCTGGTAGTAATTTGCGGCCGCGGTCTGCTGGCAGATAAATACTTCCCGTTGGTGAACCAGTCGCAGCCAAACACCGAAGCGCTGGCCGCTGATCTGATTATCAGCCAGAAACGCATGGGCGGCCTGCAGGCTGTTCGCGCGCCCTTCTTCCCGGCTAATGCCATGCTTATTACCCGCCTTGATAACCTGTCCATCTACTGGCAGGAAGAAACGCGCCGCCGCACTATTATCGACAACCCGAAACGCGACCGCATCGAAAACTTCGAGTCGGTCAACGAGGCCTATGTGGTTGAGGATTACGGCTGTGGTTGCCTGATCGAAAACATCAAACTCGGCAAGTTTGCGGCGCCAGCGCCGGAAGCGCCGGCGGGCGAATAAGGGGCTAACTGATGGCCCTGAGCCCAGCGCAGCGCCATATGGTCTATGTGCAAGCAAAAGAGGCCGCCCGCCAGGGCGGCGCTCTAAGCCGCCATGCCAATGGCTATGAAATGATGCTCCTGAAAATTGAGGAAGACAGCCGCCGACTGAAGCGGGTGCAATCTCAGGAGAAAAAAGCCGAAGTTAAGCGTGAAGTACTGCCCCATTACTCCCCGTGGGTGGCCGGAGTGCTGCAGACCGGTATGGGCGCACAAGATGACGTCATCATGCATGTGATGGTCTGGCGCATCGACGCCGGCGACTACAACGGCGCCATCGACATCGCGGAGTACGCGCTCAAGCATGGGCTGGTCATGCCAAGCCGATATGCACGCCAAACCGCCTGCGCAGTAGCCGAAGAGATCGCGGATAGCGCCCTGAAAGCCTACGACGCCAAGCAGCCGGTAAATCTCTCCATCCTGACGCGTCTCATGAGCCTGATCGAAGACCACGACATGCCGGACGAAGTGCGCGCCAAGCTGCACAAAGTCATGGGGTACGGGTTGCGCGATAACGAACAGCCTGAGTTAGCGCTCAACCAGTTAAACCGCGCCTTCCAGCTGCATGAGCGGGTTGGTGTGAAAAAAGACATTGAACGACTCGAACGCGAGTTGAAGAAGGCCGAGAACGGCTAAACCAAACGTGCCCACGCGCGGGGCGGCACGGGCGTTGCGACAGGTTTTATACCGCATCAATACGCCCGTCCACCGCCCACCCATTGAGAGCCTTGATCATGAAATTTGTGGCACCAGGCCAGCCCGGCGAGGAAAAGCAGGTAATCAAAAACACGCAATTTTGGCCAGATGTTGATCTGTCCGATTTGCAGGAATCTATCAGGACCGATGGAACAATCACCCCGCAACGCCTGCGCCATGCGGCGCTGAATGCCATTGCGGAAGTGAATGGCGAATTGACCTTGTGGCGACAGGCGCAGCAGGCCGCCGGTTTTACCGCTCTGGAAAATGTGCCGGCAGAAAAGTTGGACGACGAAAGCGTTTTGCTTCAGCACTACAGCCGCGCGGTGTACTGCATCACAAAGGCCAATTTAAACGAGCGATATCGCGATTTTGATGCAACTGGGGCCGGCGGAAAGCGAGCCGACGAAATGGACGAATCCATTGATGAGCTCTGGCGGGATGCTCGTTGGGCCATGCGGCTGATCCAGGGCGAAAAACACATGACAGTAGAGTTGATCTGATGAAAGTGATAGCCCACCAAAACGACACCGTTGATGAGCTGTGCTGGCGCCACTATGGCCGCACCGCGGGGCTATCCGAAGTCGTCTTATTGGCCAATCCAGGCCTGGCAGAAATCGGGCCATTTATTCCGCACGGCACGCCGGTAGAAATGCCGGATATTGCGCCGACACCCACACAGCAAATTATTCAACTTTGGGATTGATGTCATGGGCGAACCAGTAACAAGCGGCACCACTTTATTCGCATTTGGCGGGATCACGCTTCTCTCCGTCTTGTCTGGCGATGCCGCGCCAATTGTCCTCGGCGCCTTTGGTGGCGCCTCATTGTTTGTGTTGGCGTCGCAGGAGTTGACGCTGAAGCGACGCGGCGCGCTATGGATAAGCAGCTTTATTGCCGGTTGCCTGTTCGCCCCGATAGCGGCCGCGCTGCTGAAGAAAGCCACCGGGCTGGATGTTGAGGTCAAGTTGGGCGCCGGCGCGTTTGTCGCCGCAGGTGTGGCCATCAAAATCTTATTGGTTGCCTTGCAGAAGCTGGACGGGGATAGCCCGATTTTCCGCATATTCAGGGGGAAATAACCATGCATTGGATAACGTCGATCATTTGCTTGCTCATTGCCGGCCGCCTGCTGGCTTTCCAGCGCAGAGGGGCAACACATAAACCGTGGGCCAGCGGCGTCGCATACGTCGTGATAATGATTTGCGCGGCCGTGCCAATTTTTTCCGCGTTTGGCCGTTTCCCGCAGTCGGGTGCGCTAACTGCCCTTTTCAGTTTCATGATCCTGATGGCAGTCACCCGTTCCCGCGGGAACATCATGGCGATCATCCCGTCACCGCCCGCGGCAAAAGAGCGGGCGCCAGCCAAGCAAAAAGCCAGGGGGAAAAATGGCCCGCATCGTCACCACTCCTAACATTAACGCCTATCTGGACACGCTACGATTCAGTGAAATTGGCGCCACGCTTTTGGCCAGGTCGGACGACGGCTACAACGTGATCGTGACCGGCATCGACGGCAAGGCAGAAACCTTTTCCAGCTACCGAGATCACCCGTTCGCTGGCGGCCGTCCCGGCAAGGTGTTTAACCGTCGCGGGCAGCGCAGCACGGCATCAGGCGGCTACCAGTTTTTGATCAGGGATTGGGACCATTACCGCACCGCACTGAAGCTGCCAGACTTTGGGCCGGTATCACAAGATAAATGGGCCATCCAACTAATCCGCGAGCGCGGCGCCCTGGCTGACATCAACGCCGGACGGATAGAGTTGGCCTTGAAAAAGTGCCGCAATATCTGGGCGAGTCTGCCGGGTGCCGGATATGGCCAGCCCGAACACAAGCTTGAAACCCTTCTGAAAAAATACGTCAGTTATGGTGGGGCTCTGGCATGACCGCCGTCATTCCGCGCAGTTGGTTGATCGTGGCCGCCATCGTCCTGGCTCTCGCTGCGGCGTTAGGGTGGAAAACTTGGCGATTGAGCACCTATGAAAAAGCCGTCAGCGATCAGCAAGTAACCATCAAGGCGCAAGGAAAAACCATCGAAGGGATGGCGGCGCAGCTATCAGCTAAAAATGCCGAGCTGATAACCCTGGGCTTGACCGCCAGTAGCAACAACCGGGCGCAGGCGGAGTTACGTCAGCAGATGACCAACACGGCAGCCCTTCTGTCACAACGTGAAAATCTGATTGCGAGGTTGTACCGTGAAAATGCAGAGCTTAAAACTTGGGCTGATGGCCGCTTGCCTCCTGAAGTTGTGCGCCTGCACACCAGACCGGCAATCACCGGAGGTGCAGCTTATCGCGCCTGGTTGTCCGAGGTTGATCCCCTGCCAACTACCGGCCAATAACCCGCTCACCAACGGGGATCTGGAGCAGCAACAGAATCGTATAGAGGCGGCCTGGGCTATATGTGCCGATCAGGTCGATACCATTATTCAATGCCAGGAAAATAGCGATGAACAAGCCGGAATCACTGAGAAAAGCCCTCTCTGAGGGGATCGAATATCTGGGGAAAAACCCAGACAAACTGCACATCTTTGTTGATGAGGGAGCCGTTGTTTCCAGCCTGGCGCCAACCATTTCATTCGAATACCAGTACACACTCAACTTAGTGGTAACTGATTTTTCAGCAGATCAAAACCTGCTGAACGCAGTGATTTTGTATTGGCTTCGCCGCAACCAGCCGGACATCATGGCTAACCCAGACCGCAGAGATAAGGGCTTCACGTTTGAGGTGGATATTCTGAATAACACTACTTGCGACATCAGCATAAACCTGAAGCTAACAGAGCGCGTAATCGTGAAAGAGGCAGGCGGTCAAATGGTTGTAGAGGCCGTCCCAGAGCCGGAACCTCCTTACCCAGATCCGTGGGTGCCTAATGAGTGACTTTATTCAGATTGAGGACTGGTTGGCTGCCCTCGCCTCGCAGTTATCTCCAGCAGAGAGGAAAAAGCTAACCCGCCAATGGGCAAATGAGTTGCGCCGGCGCCAGCGCCAGCAGATAAGCCAGCAGCGCAATCCAGACGGAACCCCTTACGCCGAGCGAAAACCGCAAGGCCGCCATAAGAAGGGGCGGATACGCCGGAAGATGTTTAGCAAGCTGCAGACCACTCGCTTTATGAAAACAGCAACCACAGCAGACGAGGCCGCCGTTTACTTTGCCGGCAGCGTTATGCGCATTGCACGCGTGCACCATTACGGCCTGCGTGACAAAGTGAGTAAGCGCGGCCCAACCGTGAAATACGACGCCCGCCAATTATTTGGACTGAATGATCCAGCCATCACTGCCGTCGGTGACATCCTGATCGACCACCTCAGCAAATAACCTTCAGCACAGTCATTTTCGGCTGTGCTGGCCATGCCGGCAAACATAGACACAAATCGCTTTGCTCGATATCGGCCACTTGTGCCAGACACCACACAATGCCCGCAACATGCAGCCCGCGCCGCGCGCATGGCAGGCTGTGCCAATGAATACACAACTTTCTGAACTCCTGCGCTTGCTGACCAATCTGATCCGAATCGGAACCATTTCCGAGGTCGATACAGAGAACGGCCTATGCCGTGTGCAAACCGGCGGGCTTGAAACCGCGCCGATCAAATGGTTGACCATGCGCGCGGGCAGCGCGCGCACATGGTGGGCGCCGTCAATCGGTGAGCAGGTGCTGATCTTGAGCATGGCCGGTGAACTGACAACCGCATTTGTCCTGCCAGCCATTTTTTCTGACGCACACCCTGCGCCTTCGGATTCAGAGGGTGCCTTGGTTGTGGAATTCCCCGACGGTGCCAGGTTCAGTTATGACCCCGCAGCCGGTGGCCTGACTGTGGATGGGGTGAAAACAGCGCTGTTTAAGGCGGCGACAGGGATCAGGTTGGAAACACCAAAAGTCACATGCACTCAGTTGCTGGAAACGGCACAACTATCAGTCACTAATGGCGGGACGATGACAGGCGACATCACCCACAGCGGCGGCCACTTCACATCTAATGGCGTCGTCGTTGATGAGCATGCGCACGGTGGCGTAGAGACAGGCGGCGGGATGTCGGGAGGACCGGTGAAATGATGTATCAGGGCATGAATACCAACAGCGGCCGCGCCGTCGAAGATATCGATCATATTCGTCAGTCAATCAGCAAGATTTTGCTGACCCCAATAGGCAGCAGGATCACCCGCCGCCCATTCGGCTCGCTGATGTCCGAGTTGATAGACCAGCCTCAAAACGACACAACAAGATTGCAGCTGATGGCCGCAGCATACAGCGCTATCAACCGCTGGGAGCCGCGCGTATCACTGACGGCCGTCACTGTGACCACGCAGATTGACGGCCAAATGATTGTGGACGTCTCCGGTAGCAGGAACGACACCACGGCGAGCATCAATATTTCAATTCCTTACGGGAGCGCATCATGAGCGTGATCGACCTTTCGCAGCTGCCGCCGCCCCAGGTAGTGGAAACCCTGAGCTTTGAAGAACTGCTTGAGGAAAGAAAGGTGCGCCTGCTTGAGCTCTATCCTGACGATCAGCGCGAGGCCATAGCACGCACCTTGGAGCTGGAATCCGAGCCGATCGTGATGTTGCTGCAGGAAAATGCTTATAGAGAAGTGCTATTGCGCCAGCGCATCAACGAGGCTGCAAAAGCCGTAATGGTGGCGTATGCCATCGGTGGCGACCTCGACCAGCTTGGTGCCAACAACAACACGCCGCGGCTGATGATCACCCCGGCTGACAGCGAAGCCATTCCGCCAGTTGAAGCGGTAATGGAATCAGATGCAGATTTTCGCCAGCGCATCCCGGCGGCATTCGAGGGAATGAGCGTAGCCGGACCAACCGGCGCCTATGAGTTCCACGCACTGAGCGCAGATGGAAAGGTTGCTGACGCATCAGCAATTAGCCCAGCGCCGGCGCTGGTCACTGTCACTATTCTTTCTCGCGAAGGGGATGGAACGGCCTCCCCTGAACTGCTGGCGAAAGTGGACACAGCACTTAACGATCAGGCAGTGCGGCCTGTAGCTGATCGCCTCACGGTTCAATCTGCCAGCATCATCAACTATGAGATTGACGCGGTGCTTTATGTCTATCCGGGGCCGGCGCAAGAGCCAATCCTTGCCGACGCACAAAAACGCCTGAACGCATACATCAACGAGCAGCGGCGCCTTGGCCGCGACATTCGCTTAACAGCAATCTATGCCGCGCTGCACACCCAGGGCGTGCAACGTGTAGAGCTGCGCAGCCCGCTTGCCGATGTGGTGCTGGATAAAACCCAGGCTGCCAACTGCACAAATGCCCGCATTGCAATCGGTGGATCGGATGAATAGCCTGCTGCCGCCAGGTTCCTCCCCACTTGAGCGCCGCGCCGCGGAGGCATGTTCCGCCGTTAGCGATCTTAACGTGCCACTGCGCGACCTATGGAACCCGGATAAATGTCCGGTTGTTTTTCTACCCTACCTTGCCTGGGCGTTTTCTGTCGATCGGTGGGATGAAAAATGGCCAGCAGCTGAGAAGCGCAAATCCGTTAAAGACGCCTTTTACATCCACCGCCGGAAAGGGACGGTCGCAGCCATTAACCGCGTGATCGAAAACATGGGATACACCATGACGATCGAGGAATGGTGGGAGGTTACCGACCCTGCCGGCACGTTTCGTTTAACGATTGACGTGATGGACATCGGGATCACAGAAGAAATTGTAAACGAGTTGGAACGGCTAATTGGCAATGCCAAACCAGTCAGCCGCCATATTTGGCAACTGAGCTTGAGCACCAGAACAAACGGCCTGGTGTACTCCGCAGTCAGTATCCACGACGGCGATATCGTGACTGTTTACCCGGCAGATTATGAGCCGGAGGACAGCATTAAATACAACGGCATTCCGCGCTTCGGCAGCGGCTATCACTACTCCGGGAAATAACATGGCTGAATTAAGAGAAGAGGCAAAGTGGGAAGATTCGATATATCAGATCCAGCGCGGAGATGAAGTGTCGGGCGGCCGTGATGGCGTAGCTAACATACCAACTCGCCAATTAGCAAACCGCACTGCTGCATTAAAAAATGACGTGGATAAATTAAACACGTCAGTGATGAGTGATGCGAAAATATACGATAGCCCTGAAGAGGCACAGCGCGCCGTCACTGACGGCATCGAAACCCGCCGGTTGTTTACCGTTAACTCTCCAATAACTAATTATTGGGTGGAGCAATACGAGAACGTAGACGGTGTTGTCACACCGACAGGTAAAAAAATCGTCACCAGTGCGTTCGTAGAAGCTGTTGAGCTATTGGCATCAGCGACAGACAAACGCACGCGCGGACTGTTGACGCTCCCTCGCTCCCGAAAACCTGTGGACTTTATTAGCCGTCAAGGCGTTAGCATGTTCTCGATAAATGAGAATAGTGAAAAAGAGATGCCTGGAAAGACCTTCTCCGATTACATGAATATTCTGCGAGGGCTGTTTATCGGTACGTCTACGTTGCGGAAAGCCCGCCCCGGTTATTTGTTCAATCTCATTACCGGCGGCTTCCGGCTGTTAGCCGTTCGTGATGATGGAGCCGCTACGCTGGAATATCGCGGCATCCCGCTGGAAACCCATATCGGGCTATTGCAGAACACCATGGGCGGCTTCGGTGATTCCCTGACTGACAATGGACGCAATCCAGCAGAAAACGGTAAGCCACGCGGATGGACGTATAACGCGCGTTCGTGGCAGGTCTGGGCATCAATGTTCAGCGGTGGGCGAATTAAATATGTCGGCCAATGGGCGACAGGTGGCTATACAAATGCCGATATGATCCGAGATCATTTAAAACCGGCGATAGCGGCAAAGCCTCGGTTTATCACATACCTCGGTAGCCGTAATGACGTTATTCAAAAAAATGAAGACGGCAGATTTAAATTTTCGATAGCGGAAATAAAAAGCAACATTAAATATATCCTGACAGAATTCAGAAAAAACGGGATTATCCCTATTGTATGTTCTATGGCTGCTCAAAATAACGCAGACCCAGAATTGAAAAGTCGTGAAAATGCTCTTAATGCGTTTCTGCATGCCTACGCAATTGAACAAGGATATCCGTTCGTTAATATGCGAGCCGCAACCGTTGATCCGATTACTGACGGCTGGAAAGAAGGCTATAACGGTGTACTAGCGAATGGGCAACCAGATCCGTCGCACCCGGTATCGCTTGGGTCGTATCACATGGGTAAGGTGTTGTCAGAGGCAGTAGAGCCGTTCACGATGCCGATTTATCCCCCGTTAGCCATTGCGAATCCTGTCACGGATGGCGGTGCGAATGTGATTATTAACCCGTTATTTTTGGACGTAGTAGGCGGTACGCCATCGGGTTGGTCAGTTGAAGCCGGCAGCGTCGCCATTTCGACAGACCCATCTGTCGTCGGTAACGTTCTCACAGTAACAGGCGTGGGAACAACAATTGCGCGTGTATCGCAAATCGTGATCGTTACGCCAGGCGAAAAACGTACATTCAGTTTCAGAGTAAAAACAGACGTTACAGATAAAAACTCAACGGCATGTTATCTCGAAGCAAACGACGAATTTAAAACTAATCTCGCCGGGATCAGGACGTGGAATCATTCGACAGACGGATACATGACATTCAGCTACGACGTCATTGTTCCTGTTGGTGTAACTGAAATTAAGGTCATTATCGCGGCCAATGCGGCAACAATAGGTGTTGGTCAGATGGGTTTATTAAAACAGGAGGCAGTATGATTATCGGCAGTATTCTTATTATTTGTGATGGCGTCGTTAATGCCAAAGATTTGGAACTGGCTGAGCCTGAGATGCTGCTGAATGACGATGCCAGCCTCGCCACTTACAGCATGCAAGATAAATACGATTCAAGCGGTAATGCACGCGATCTGAAGACAGAGAACGATTTTACCGAAATCGGTATGCCCGTAGTTGCTGACTCGGCGCATGGCGCTGATACGGGCATTATCGAGACTGACGAAATGACGTTTGCTATCTGCATCAATATGAATAAGCCAACTGTGTCAGGTCGGATTTTCTCTAACCTCTCCCCTGGTATAGCACCGTTTTCAGGCATTCAATTGCGCATCGAACCCAATGGCGCGCTGATTTTACAAGTTGCGACTGGTGATGTTAATAACGGGCAGACTGGGACTATTTCAGTTACCTCGGTAGAACATGGTGGCGCGGTAGGTGGTTGGACACGATTCACCGTCACAGTCTCAAACACAGAAGCGTCTATAACACGCTCCGGCGGTGAGCGCAGAGCAACACCGATTGCTAAGCGTTCTAAATCCACTCGCCCGCTGATCCTGAATGGTGCCCCCAGCCCAGAGCAAAACATGGGACTGCCGGGAACATGGGGCTGTTTCGCTGTTTATGACCGCGTATTGACTGCCGAAGAGCAGGCAGATAAACGCGACAAAATTAAAACGATCATGAGCCTGCGCGGTGAATTCGTTAATTAAAGGTGAGCACATGGCCGATAAAAAGTTTCTCACGCTGATCACTGCCGCCGGCGCGGAACGTATAGCGAATGCCGCAGCCACTGGCCAGCCGGTAGGCATTTCTGAGATGGCCGTCGGCGATGGCGGCGGCATTTTGTCGATGCCAAGTAATGGCAGTACCAGATTGATCAATGAGCAGTACCGGGGCGTGCTAAATAAGCTGGTGATCGCTGACAGTGACGCCAGTGTTATTGAGGCTGAAATGATTATGCCGCCACAAATTGGCGGCTTCTGGCTTCGCGAGTTGGCGCTATATGCCGAGGATGGCGAATGCATTGCCGTTGGCAACATGCCGGAAACCTATAAGCCATTGCTGGCCGAAGGTTCCGGCCGCTTCCAAATCATCAGGATGCAGTTGAAAGTCAGCAGCACGGCGGCGGTGGAACTGATTGCTGATCCGTCTGTTATTTTGGCAACGGTCGAAGACGTCAATACTCTGGAAGAAAAGGTCAAAGACTATACCGATGAGCAATTGTCAGACCATGAACAATCGCGTAACCACCCAGACGCCACGTTAGAAGCCAAAGGATTTGCTCAATTGAGCAACGCTACGGACAGCGACAGCGAAGAACTAGCCGCAACGCCGGCAGCCATCAAAGCTGCCATTGCGACCGCAATCCGCCAGGCATGGGAACTGGATAATCCTGTGGGAACTTCTCGTTTGTTCAACCAGAACTTAAATCCTAATGAACGTTGGCCGTGGTCAACGTGGGAATATGCCGGTGAAAACCTAACAATCAGATCGGCAAAAGCAGACGGTTCCGACGTAGGCACCCAGGGTGGCAGCGACACCGTGACCATTGCGCGAGCCAACCTGCCGCAGTCAGTGCTGAATGTGTCGGGAAGCACAAGCGAGCAAGGGGCGCAAACGCTGCAAACAACGCCAGCTGGTAGGCACAGGCATCAGGGAGGAATGTCCGCGCCCGGCGAGGCGTGGGACGACGATTATATTGTTGGTTCCGACAACGACAGCCACAGAAAACGCAACTACACAAGCGAGGCTGAAGACCATATCCACGAGGTCACCGTACCGCCGCACGTTCATACCGTTTGGGCGCAAACGGAAGCACTCGGCCAGGGCCAAGCGATCAGCGTTGTCGAACGCCACAAGCTACAAATGTTGTGGCACCGTGTAGCATAAGCCCCACTCCGGGGCTTCATTTTTTCCTGCAGCACAGCCATCATTGATTGTGTTGGCCACACCGGAAAAACATAGCCCCTCAGCAAGATACCCGGCCATTGTGCCAGCCACCACACAATGCCCAGCGCATGCACTTAACGCCATCAGCGAACACCATAGCGGAGAAACCTTAACCGGAACCGGAGATCCGCCCGATGGCTGAAGATTATCATCATGGCGTTCGTGTCCTCGAAATTAACGAGGGCACCCGCACAATCACAACCGTAAGCACCGCCATTGTGGGGATGGTCTGCACCGCCGACGATGCCGATGCTGCGGCCTTCCCGCTCAACACCCCCGTATTGCTGACCGACGTACTGGCCGCCAGCGGCAAGGCCGGCGAAACCGGCACCCTCGCCCGCTCCCTGGACGCCATCGCCGACCAGGCAAAACCAGTTACCGTTGTTGTCCGTGTTGAACAGGGCGATACCGAGGCGGAAACCACAACCAACATCATCGGCGGCGTCGACGCCACCACCGGCAAGAAAACAGGCATGAAAGCCCTGCTGGCTGCGCAAAGTCTGTTAGGTGTGAAGCCGCGCATTTTGGGTGTACCTGGTCACGACAGTAAGGCCGTCGCCACTGAATTGCTGTCAGTGGCGCAGAGCCTGCGCGCCTTCGCCTATCTGAGCGCCTATGGCTGCAAGACGGTTTCCGAAGCTATCGCGTATCGCGAGAACTTCAGTCAGCGAGAGGCCATGCTGATCTGGCCAGATTTTCTGAGTTGGGACACTTTGACCAATGCAGACGCAAAGGCTTTCGCGACTGCCCGCGCATTGGGGCTGCGCGCCAAAATTGACCAGCAGACCGGTTGGCACAAAACGCTGTCAAACGTCGGCGTTAATGGCGTGACCGGCATCAGTGCGGATGTGTTTTGGGACCTGCAGGACAGCGCAACCGATGCCAACATGCTGAACAAGAACGACGTCACCACACTAATCCGCAAAGATGGCTATAAGTTTTGGGGCTCCCGCACCTGTTCCGATGATCCATTGTTCCAGTTTGAAAACTACACCCGCACTGCGCAGGTGTTGGCGGACACAATGGCAGAGGCGCACATGTGGGCCGTTGACATGCCACTGCACCCGTCACTGGCCAAAGATATCCTGGAAGGTATCAAGGCCAAATTCCGTGAGCTGAAATCTGCCGGCTACATCATTGACGGTAATGCCTGGATCGATGATGCAGCCAACGACAAGGACACGCTGAAAGCCGGGAAACTGGTCATTGATTACGACTATACGCCGGTCCCACCGCTGGAAAACCTGCTGTTACGCCAGCGCATCACTGATCAGTACCTGGTCAATTTCACCCAGAACGTGAACAGCTAAGGGGCACGCAATGGCATTACCACGCAAATTGAAATACCTGAACCTCTTCAATGAGGGGAACAACTGGCAGGGGATCGTTGAGTCCCTGACGCTGCCAAAGCTGACACGCAAGCTTGAGAATTACCGCGGCGGCGGCATGAGCGGTAGCGCCAAAGTCGATCTGGGGTTGGATGATGACGCGCTTGATGTTGAATGGACCATCGGCGGCATCGAAGCCCTGCCGATTAAGCAAATGGGCGTCGCAAAACTGGACGGCGTCATGCTGCGTTATACCGGTTCAATTCAGCGCGACGACACCGGCGAAGTGCAGGCGGTCGAAGCGGTGATCCGTGGCCGCCATAAAGAGCTGGATTTTGGCGAGCACAAGCAGGGCGAAAACTCGACCACCAAAATTTCTACCGCCGTGACCTACTTCAAGTTGACCATCGCCGGCGAGGAAATTTGCGAGATCGACACGGTGAACATGATCGAAAGCTTTGGCGGCGTCGACCGCTTGGCTGAACACCGCCAGGCCATCGGTCTGTAATTCCTTCGGCGCCGGAACGCCGGCGCCCTCTTCTTTCTGAAAATCGTGGAGCACAACCAAATGACCGAACCGACCAAAGTAATGCTGGACACTCCAATCCAACGCGGCAAGACCGAAATCACCGAGATCACCCTAACCAAGCCACAGTCTGGCGCGCTGCGCGGTGTGAAGCTTGCCGACCTGCTGGAAATGGATTATTCCGCGGTGGCAACCGTCTTGCCGCGCGTTTCCACACCGTCATTGACGCAGCAGGAAATCAGTGAAATGGATCCGGCTGACTTTACCCAGTTGGCCGGCGGCATCGTCAGTTTTTTGTTGCCGAAATCGGCGCTGGAATCCCGGCCGGTTTAACCATTGAAGACCTGATGGCGGATATCGCCGCCATCTTCCACTGGCCGCCGTCGGAAATGTACCCGTTCACCTTAACCGAACTTTGGGACTGGCGGCACCGGGCACTGATTCGAAGCGGAGAAAGTGATGAGTGACCGCAATCTAAGACTGCAGGTTATCCTGAACGCGGTGGACAAAATCACCCGCCCCTTTAAGACCATGCAGGCCAGCAATAAAGCGCTGGCCGCTGCCGTCAAAAACTCCCGTGATGAGCTGAAGCGACTGAGCGCCGCCGGCGACCAGGTGAACACCTTCAATTCGCTGCAGGCGACCATTAAGAAAACAGCCGACGAGCTGGCTGGCGCCAAGCTGAAAGCCCAGATGATGACGCGTGAAATGGGCGCGCTTGAGAACCCCACCAAAAAGCAGACAAAAGCCCTAGAGGATCAGTGGCGCGCGGTAGACCGACTGGAGCAAAGGCAAAAGAGCGAAGTCGCTCAAATGGGCCGGGTGCGCTCCGAGCTTTACCGCATGGGGATATCTGCCACCGATGGCGCCGGTGCTACAAACAGAATCGCCAACGAAACCGCCCGCTATAACAGGCTGATGCAGGAGCAGGAGCGCCAACTAAAACGCGCTGGCGAGCAACAGCGCAGAATGAATGACGCAAAAGCGCAATATGACAAAACCAGAGAGCTGAGAAACAACATCGCGGGAACCGGAGCGGCAACGGTTGCATCAGGTGTAGCTATGGGCGCCCCTGTTCTAGCGGCCGTGAAAAGCTATAGCTCTATTGAAGACGCGATGAAAGGCGTGGCTAAACAGGTTAACCCTTTGCTAGATGACAAGGGTGGTCGCACGGCTAAATATTATGAAATGCAACAGGCTATCAAAGCTGCATCAGAACAAATCCCAATGGCAAATGGAGCAGTAGATTTTGCTTCGCTGGTCGAGGGTGGCGCTCGCATGGGGGTTGCCAGTGACCAGGACCCTTGGGCTAAACAAAAGGCCGATCTGCTTTCCTTTGCCATGACATCCGCTAAGGCAGCAAAAGCCTTTGAGTTGCCAGCCGATCAGCTTGCTGATGACCTAGGGAAAATAGCATTCCTCTATAAAGTTCCAACACAGAAGATCGAAGATCTGGGCGACGCACTGAACTACCTTGATGATAACTCTCAAGCCAAAGGTGCTGACATTATTAACGTAATGCAGCGCATGGGGGATGTCGCAGATAAATTAAGTTATAAGCAAGCAGCTGCACTCGGTTCGACATTCCTTTCATTGGGAACTCAACCAGAAGTTGCGGCATCTGCCAGCAAAGCAATGGTTCGTGAATTAGGCATCGCATCGATGCAGGGAAAGCGATTTATCCAGGGTATGGATTTGTTGGGGTTAAATGCTCCAGATCTGGAAAAAGGGATTGCCAATAACGCGATGAGCACAATTAAAGACGTGCTTTCGAGAATTAAAAAGTTACCCGCATCAAAACGGCTAAGCGCTATGACGATGTTATTCGGTAAGGAGTTTGGCGATGATGCAGCTAAATTGGCAAATAATCTTGACGAACTAGATAGACAATTAGCCTTAGTGGAAGGCGGGAAAGCAAAAGGTTCTATGCAAAGGGAATCAAATATCGATAAAGATTCCCTATCATCCCAATACTCCCTGTTAAAGACTGGCCTGGCGAATATGTTTAGCGATCTGGGCGAGAAGTTACGAAAACCTTTAATACAGGTTATCGGCTGGTTTAAAAACATCATTGGTTGGACTCGTCGATTTATTGAGGAACACCCAAAAGTAGCAGCTACTTTGATTAAAACCGCAGGGGCGGTGGCTATCATAACTACCGCTTTTGGTGGATTGATGTTAGGTGTTGCCGCAATTCTAGGGCCATTCGCGCTGCTACGGCTATCGTTGAGCATGCTCGGAATCAAAGGCCCATCAGTGCTGGGGTTGCTGGCCAAGTCTTTCAGAATTGCAGGCAAGGCTATTCTTTGGATGGGCAGAATGATGCTCGCAAACCCCATCCTTGCAGTAGTCGCCGCCATCGCAGCAGCCGCAATCTATATCTGGATGAATTGGGACACCCTGGGGCCGAAAATAAAAAGACTTTGGGACAGCATCAGTGCATATACCAGCGAAAAATGGCAGGCCATCAAGGATTATATTTCTGGCGTCTGGACCAGCATAAGCGCCAGAGCCAGCGAAACATGGGAAGAAATAAAACGGTCTGCCAGTAGCGCTGCTGAAAAAATTGGCATTGGCCTGAAGCGAGGACTGGACGTTATCACCGCCCCGCTGCGCGCCGTAATGGATGGATTTAAATGGTTGCTTGAAAAGTTGGACCTGTTGCCGCAAAAAAACGAGGCATTAGCCCAGACGAATGAGCTGCTAAAAAATAACCCTATCGCCCAGAAATATGGTTCGGTGGGCGAGCCGGCACCAACAGGTTATACGGCAAATGATATGGCCATTCGTTTTACCGGCTCCAGCATGAAACCTGTTAAGGCGCCAAGCGGCGGTAACTTCTACTACCAGCCGAAGATCGATCTCAGTGTTGACGCGAGAAACAACCAGAACGGCAAAGCTGTTGCAACAGATGCCGTGAAAGCGCTCCGGGAGCACATGCAAAAAGACGCGGCCAAGGCGCGCAGTAATTTTTCAGATCGAGATCTGGGGTGGGAATTATGATGATGGCACTCGGGTTATACGTCTTTATGCTTGAAACCGTCCCCTATCAGGAGCTGCAGCATCAAATGGCCTGGCGCTACCCAACCAACAACCGAGTAGGGAAACGCCCTTCAGCGCAATATGTGGGCCCAGAAAACGACACCATTACGCTCAGCGGCGTGTTGCTGCCAGAAATAACCGGCGGCCGCCTGTCATTGTTGGCCCTGCAAACAATCGCCGATCTCGGCAAAGCGTGGTCTTTGCTGGATGGCAGCGGGACCATTTACGGGATGTTTGTCATTGAAGGACTGGATCTAAACAAGTCCGTATTCTTCAAGGATGGCGGCGCCAGGCGCATTGAGTTCACGCTTAAGTTAAAGCGCGTGGATGACGACCTGGGCACCATGCTCGGCGATCTGCAGGAGCAACTGAGCATCATGAAAGACCAGGCGACCACGGCTATCGGAGGGCTTCTCTCATGAACTCGCCAGACTGGTTGAGCGGCCGTGACAGCGCGCCAGCATTCAAGATCACCCTCAACGGCAAGGATATAACCACAAGACTGGAAAGCCGGCTGATATCCCTCACGTTGACAGACAACCGCGGATTCGAGGCGGATCAGCTTGATATCGAGCTTGACGATGCCGATGGCGCTGTTGATCTGCCTTCACGGGGTGTCCAATTGGAGCTGCAGTTGGGGTGGAAAGGCGAACCAATGATCAATAAAGGCACCTTCACTATTGACGAGATTGGCCATTCCGGCGCCCCGGACAAGGTGACACTCCGCGGCAGAAGCGCAGACTTCAGGAACACGCTGAATATCAAGCGTGAAAAATCATATTCAAAAACCACCATCGGCGAGATCGTTAAACAATTTGCAGTCCGCCATAAACTGGAGCAGGCCATCAGTCCGCAAATGGCCGCCATGACTATCGACCACATCGACCAAACGAATGAATCAGATGGCAGCTTCCTGATGCGCCTGGCGCGCCGCGTAGGTGCGATTGCTGCAGTAAAATATGGAAGACTGCTATTCATCAAGCAGGGCCAAGGCGTGAACGCCAGCGGCAAGCCGTTGCCGGCAATGACAATCGTGCGCGCCGACGGCGATGAGCACCAATTTACCCTGGCTGACCGAGAGGCCTATACCGGCGTTTCAGCAAGTTGGCTCGACACAAAAGCGGCAAAACCACAAACGGTAAAGGTAAAGCGGAAGCGCAAACGCAAGACGACCACCGCCAAAGCGGCATCTCAGGATAAACAGGGAGAATACCTGGTAGGCACCGACGATAACGTTTATGTATTGAGTCGGACCTACGCAAATGCGTCCAACGCTCGCCGGGCAGCCAAGGCTAATTGGGAACGAATCCAGCGTGGCGCCGCGCAATTCTCAATTACACTGGCCAAGGGCCGGGCAGAGCTTTACCCGGAAGTGCCGGTATCAGTAAAAGGTTTCAAGCGCCAGATCGACGCTGCAGACTGGACGATAACCACCGTCACGCACACAGTAGCAGATGGCGGATTTACCACGGCGCTGGAGCTTGAAGTGAAGATAACCGATCTCGATATGGAGTGATTTGCAAGTTTAATATTCGCTTTTTCAAACATCGTGCTATTGTATGTATATCGATACAGTAGAGGCTAATATCATGATGCGATGCCCTTTGTGTGGCCATGCAGCGCACACCCGCAGTAGTAACGAAGTGACAGCAACGACAAAAGAGCGTTACAACCAATGCACAAACGTGAATTGCAGTCATGTCTTTATCACGATGGAAACTTTTGTGCGCTCCATTGTTAAGCCCGGTCAGGTTGACCCGGCGCCACCGCACCCTTCAAAGTCTGGCCAAACCGCCCTGCACTTCTAACCATAAACCCGCTGCCGGCGGGTTTTTTTAATCCATGTATGACACTCTCCCTATCAAACATTGAATACTGTAATTACATACAGTATTTTTACTGCAGGTAACTGCAGGTGAAAAACATGGCGATCAAAAAACAACCTGATGGGAAATGGCTCTGCGATTTCTACATAAACGGCCGGGGAAGCAAGCGCGCCAGGAAAAAATTCAATACAAAGGGCGAGGCGGTAGCATTCGAGAACTACCTGATCGACCAGGCCAAAGCCAAGCCGTGGATGGCGGAAAAGGAAGACCGGCGCAAACTGAGCGAGTTAATCGATCTGTGGTATAGGCTGCATGGCTGCTCGCTAAATGACAAAAAAGGCCGACTTGGCAAATTGGTCATAATCTGTAACGGCATGGGTGATCCGGTAGCGTCGGAAATTACCCCACGGGATTGGGCCCATTATCGCGATCAGCGGTTACGCGGAGAAATCGATAACGGCTATAGCACCAGCCTTGAAACAAGGAGGGTCAGCACGGGAACGGTTAACTGTGAGCAAGCTTTTTTACGGGCTGTATTTAACGAATTAAAAAGATTGGGGGAATGGTCTTTGCCGAACCCCCTGGAAAATATTAGGGAGTTCGATCAGCCAGAAAAAGAGATGGCGTGGTTAAACAATGAAAAGGTTAAAGCCCTGATGAATGCCTGCCACATTCACGGTAACCCAGAACTTACGCTAATAGTGAGAATATGCTTATCAACGGGCTCAAGATGGAATGAGGCTGCTAAATTAAAGTCTTCACAGTTATCAAAATATAAGGTCACTTACACGAACACAAAGGGGAAAAAAAACAGGACAGTGCCGATTTCAAAGGAACTGTATGAAGACCTGATCGCGATGGACGGAAAAGAATTTGATCCATGTTATAAGCAATTCTATCGAGTGTTGAGACTAGCGAAAATAACGCTTCCAGAGGGGCAAATGACGCATGTTCTAAGGCACACATTCGCTAGCCATTTCATGATGGGCGGCGGAAACATCATTGTTTTGCAGCGCATCCTGGGGCACTCGGATATCAGGGTAACAATGCGATACGCCCACTTCGCTCCAGATCATCTGGAAGATGCCCTGGCATTAAACCCTCTAGCCAAATTCGGCCAAGGGAGTGACCACAAAGTGACTACACAGGTAGAAAAAGGGTGCAATACGGTAGAACAGGAGGCGTGATAAGTGATTGTTTTACTTGTAAGTCACTGTTTTTAAATGATAAACAAAAAAAGACCGAATACGATTCCTATATTCGGTCTAGGGAAATGGCTCTTGGGAGAGAGCCGTGCGCTAAAAGTTGGCATTTTGTGCAGGGCTTGTTCAGCCATGCACTTTAAGAGTAGCTTACCGCGCTAGTTTTGCCAGCCTCGCACACGGGTGGTGACAGTTACGTTTTGAAATTAATTCCGCGCAATTTTTCAGCACCGATTAACCTCTGGCTAAGCCATTGTGGAGCAAGCCATTAGTTCGCGCACAGCTTTTCGGCGCGCTCACGATATGGCTCTATGCTCATTTTTTTGCCGGGATTGGTAGCGTCATCCAGCAGGATCACATCCAGCGGCTGGGCGCGCTGCTGCCCTGCTTTCACCTGCGCTTCTGCTGCGGCGTTCAGCGGGTATTGCATCAGCGTGCTGTTGTTAAGTACAAACAGCGCACCGCCGCTGCGGCATTGCAACGTCACTTCTTCTTTGGTGAACGCCCACTGCTTGCCGTATTCCAGCTTGGTGATGTTAACCAGTTGGTCTGCCGCCAGCGCGCCGGTCGCGGTGGCCAGCAGCGTGATGCCAAGTAATACCGATTTCATGTTATGGCCTTAAGGTTGCTATTTGATTCAATTTTCCCGCAGTTTATAGGCATCCGGCAAGCCGCAATATTACACCGGCGCATAGGTTGCAAATAAACTGACCAGCAGCAGTACGCATGCGCCCAGCACAACCTCAATCCAGCAGGCCAGCACCAACCCGCGCTGTGCCAGCCTGGGTACGCTGCTCATCGCCGGTACGATGGCGTAACGATTGGCCAGCGCCACCATGACCATCAGCGCCACCAGCGCGGTTTTGAACAACAACAGGCGCTGATATGGCGAAGCCACATCCAGCGGCCAGTTGCCGAGAATAATCAAACTGTTAATTACGCCGGTCAAGATAACCAACGCCACCGCCAGGTGCCCCCAGCGCGAGAAACGTATCAAGGTGATCACCGCGTCGCTGCGCCACTGCGGTTGAGCAAGATAGCGCAGGCAGATCAACAGCGGCAGCAGGCTGCCAAACCAGTAACCGGCAGCCACCAGGTGCAGCGCATGGTTAAAACGGTGCAGCGCGCCGAGTGCGCCCCCATGCATTGCCGCATGACCGATAAACGCCATGCTGACCAGCAGCAACGTGGAGAGCAGCGCCAACAGCGGTGTACGGCGTTGCTCCGGCAGCCACAGGCTTAACAACGCCAGCAGCGACATCCCCAAATGCCAGCGCCAGACCTCGCCGAAGGTGGTGCCCAGCACCGCCCACCAAACATCGGGTTGCCAGGTATCGGCCCAGCCATCCCCCATCTGCCCGGCCTGAATCGCCAGCAACGCCACGGCAGAAAGCCCGGCAAGCCAGGTGCTGGAAACCAGCAGAGGACGCACGTCACGGGAGAGATACGGGGAAAGGCGCTGCGGCGACAATAAGGCGGTGAATAGGCTGCTGCCAAACATCAGCATCACCGCCGCAAAGTGCACAAAGCGACACAGAACAAACAGGGCCGCCAGACTCATGGCTTAGTTGACGGTGAAGCTGTACTGGCCTTTGGTTTTATGGCCGTCGACCGAAACCACATGCCAGCTGACGTTATATTTGCCGGCAGCCAGATCGTCTTCGATAGGCAAATTGATCTGGGTGTTGTTGTTCGCATCGAGCTGCAATTTACCGGTTTTCACGTTGGCGTCGTTCGGGCCGGTGATTTTCACGCCGCTGAAGTTAGGCTCAATGCCTTCGGAGAAATTGAGCGTCAGCACCTTCGGTGCCGGGCTGACGATGGCATCTTCCGCCGGCGTCTGCACTTTCAAATGGGCATGCGCCAGCGCCTGCTGCGAGGACAACCCGACAAACAACACAAAAATAGTAGAAAGCAGGCGATACGAAGAACGAATTTTACCGATCACAGTGATATCCCTTAAAGCAATAATCGAGGGTGATAAGGGCCAAGGCCGGCGACCATAACCCACCGCAGATGATTGCGCCACGGGTAAACAAAAGAGCAGGAATAACGGCTAACCCGCTGTTTTGACTCTCTACCCTCCCTGTAGCGTATCGTATTAAATGATAACGAGACTCGATCCGTAAGTCGAGCAGAACGCTGGCATTCTGCGATCTGGCAGCACGTATCGCTGCTAAACCATGCTAAATGCAGGGCATAAAAAAACCGCGCACCAGGCAAAGCCCGACGCGCGGTTATTCAGCGCAGATTTAACCCTGGCCGTTGCCGTTTTCACCGGCTGCACCCATTTTCTTCAGATCTTTATCGATGAAGAACAGAGCCTTGCCGCTGTTGCCCACCAGCGCCAGTTTATCCAGCACGGATTTGAACAGTTTCTCTTCTTCGTGCTGCTCAGCGACATACCACTGCAGGAAGTTGAAGGTAGAGTAGTCATGAGCGACCATTGCCGCGTGCGCCAGTTCGTTGATCTGGCGGGTAATCAGTTGCTCATGTTCGTAAGTCTGTTGAAACACGTCCGCAAGGGATTCGAACTCAACCGGCGGCGCGGCAATGGTGCCCAGCAGCGGCAAGGAGCCGGTATCGCTCAGATAATCGAACAGACGTTGCATGTGCTGCATCTCTTCCTGAGAATGCTCTTTAAGAAATGCGGCCGCGCCTTCAAAGCCTTTATCGCTGCACCATGCGCTCATTTGCAGGTACATGTTGGCGGAATAAAATTCCAGATTCAGTTGCTCATTCAGCTTTTTGGTCATTTCTTGCGTCAGCATAATTATCCCTTTTATTTTGCAGGTATCAATTTAATTTTTCCGCATTATGCCTTGGTAAGAAAAAAATAAAAACACCTGATTTACATCATGAGTCATTTAATTTTTAATCAATTAAAAATCAACACGTTAAATTAAATATCAATTATTCATCTAAATTATTATGATAACTATTTTCATCTGTACATTTATCCCAAAAACGAATCATTCTTATTTAATAAAACAAATAGATTGCATTACCTTCGGCATAATAAATAAGCGCTGATGGCTGGCGTTATTCCCGCTGCCCTGCTCCCCTTGCGCTTCAGGCTTGCCAAGCGCCGCCGGGTGCATTACCTTCTGCGCTGATCCAATGCGGTGACAGTAAGGAGAATACGGTGGGTTACAATCTGGCAGAGCTTTCCAAAGAAGAGATGGACAAGGTGAATGTTGATCTCGCGGCTTCCGGCGTGGCGTTTAAAGAACGCTATAACATGCCGGTGATCCCGGAAATGGTTGAACGCGAACAGCCGGCGCACCTGCGCGACTATTTCCGCGAACGCGTGGCGTTCTATCGCGTCGAATCACACAAGTATTCGCGCCTGCCGTACGAGCCGAAATCCAGATAAAAAAAACCCGCCGTCATGGCGGGTTTTGCGTCATTTTGCCGCAAACCTGTCGGTGGCCAGCATCAACTGATGCAGGATACCCGGTTCATCGAAGGAGTGCCCTGCACCCTCGACGATATGCAGCTCCGCCTCCGGCCAGACCTTCGCCAGATCCCAGGCGTTTTGCACCTGGCAAGCCATATCGTAGCGGCCGTGGATGATCACCGCCGGGATATGGCGAATCAATGGAACGTTGCTCAGCAGCTGATCGTCGCTGTCCAGAAAGCCCAGATGGGTAAAGTAGTGGTTTTCGATGCGGGCGAACGCCAGCGCAAAGTCATCCTCACCAAAGGAGGCGGACTCGGTGCTTGGCAACAGTGTTACCGTCTCCCCTTCCCACACGCTCCACAGCTTCGCCGCTTCAAGCTGCACTTGCAGATCCTTTGAGGTCAGGCGCTGGCGGTAGGCCGCGATCACGTCCTTACGCTCTTCCTCTGAAAGAATCGACAGCACGCGCTCCCATTTCTCCGGGAAGAAGCGCGAAGCGCCGTCCTGGTAATACCAGCTCAATTCCTGCTTACGCAACGTGAAGATGCCGCGCAACACCATTTCGCTAACGCGCTGCGGATGGGTTTGCGCATAGGCCAACGCCAGCGTCGATCCCCATGAGCCGCCGAACACCAGCCATTGCTCCACGCCGGCCATTTCGCGCAGGCGTTCAATGTCCTGCACCAGATGCCAGGTGGTGTTGTTGTCCAGGCTGGCGTGCGGTTTGGAGCGCCCGCAGCCGCGCTGATCGAACAGCAACACCTTGTAGCGCTGCGGATCGAACAGTTGGCGGTGATAGGAGGAGATCCCCCCACCCGGTCCGCCATGAATAAAGACTGCCGGCTTACCCTTCGGGTTACCGCTCAGTTCCCAGTAGATCCGGTGGCCATCCCCTGTGTCCAGCCAACCGCTGTCATACGCTGCTAACGGCGGGTACAAACCTCGTAATTGTTCCATGGCGCTTCCGTCTCTGTGGTCATACCCTCATAAAAGCCGAAGCGGCCCATCAGGTCAACGGTAAAACCTGAAAACTCCCACACTCCCCGGCAAGTTAGCGTGCGTTTGCTTAAAATGACCGCAAAATACCGGCCGGGTCAGCCCAAACGGACATACCCAGCGCACGGGTCAGCCTCTTTTGCGCAAGTGCGGCTCACGCATTTCCTGAGCGGTTTTCGCCTCGATGCCCAGTTCCGCCGTAGGTCGCAGCAGCAGGCGCGGCAGGCCAATGGGCTCTCCGGTTTCAAGGCAATAGCCGAACTCTCCGTTATGAAGCCGCGACAACGCCGCAGCGATTTTCGGCAACAAGCGGCTTTCGCGGTCCAACTGGCGGAACAGCAATCGCAGGTCTTCTTCACGCGCGGCTTTATCCGCTTCGTCGCCGGAGACTTCACCGCCGTCGATGTCACGTTTCAACGCATCGATGTGCAGCAGCAATTTTTGCTGCTCCTCCAGCAGGCGTTGGCGAAAAAACGCCTGCTGTGCCGGGTTCATATAATCAGACTCCGGCATGGCCAAGAGCTGTTGTGGGTTTAACAAGGAAACGACGGTCATTGCGCTCTCCGGTGATTATTTATTTGTTATATTATAACATATCACACCAATTAAGCCGCCTTTCACAAAAAACAAAATACTTACGCTTAACAAGCGATTGACTAAAACATACGTTTTCATGCTTGCAACCAACCGGTGTAAGGTGGTTAATGGCTTAGCAAACCACCCACCCATAGGTAACTGAGAGGCCAACATGAGTAAGGGAATGGATAGCAAGAAAAATGCGAAGAAGAAGCCGTTGAAAACCCCTGCTGAGAAACGCGCAGGCAAACGCGCCAAAAAAGGGCAAACGTCCGGCGAGTAAGCGAACTTCTAACCGTAATTAAACCCGCCGAGGCGGGTTTTTTGTTGTCTGAAATTGCCGGAGTGAATGCCGATGCCCCGCTTGACTATCGCCGCCGCTCAGTACCACGCCGTGGCAGCTGATATTGACCGTAATTTGGACCACCATCTGACATTTATCCGTCAGGCCGCTGAACAACATGTGCAGTTGCTGATTTTTCCTGAACTTTCGCTGACCGGTTACGAGCTCAATGCTGCCAGTCGTTTATCCCTTACGCTTGACGATCCACGTTTGCAGCCACTAGCCAATGCGGCTAAACAACAACAGATGACGCTTGTTGTCGGCGCTCCGCTCAACGATGGCACTGAGTTGTTTATAGGCGCATTCACGTTCAGCCCCGACGGCAGCCGAAATGCTTACACCAAGCAACATCTGCACGGTGCGGAAAAAGAGATATTTTGTCCCGGCAATGGCGGCCCTCTGTTGACGGTAAGCCAACGACGGATCGCCCTAGCGATTTGCGCTGACACCGCGCACCCAGAGCATGCAACCGATGCCGCAATAGCCGGTGCCGAGATCTACGCCGCCGGCGTGTTGGTTTCTCAAGCCGGTTACTCCACCGACAGCTCTAACTTGGCAAGTTATGCGCAACAACATGGCATTCTCACCTTGATGGCTAACCATGCCGGCCCTACCGGTGGCTGGATCCCTGCCGGGAGAAGCGCAATATGGGATGAAACAGGCCAACAGGTAGCCAGCGTACCAGATAGCAGCCAGGGGTTGCTGATTGCAGAAAACCGCCCCAACGGTTGGCACGGGCGCTACTGCCGGTTAAGCTAACGCTGTGCTGTTGCCCCTGAGGAAACCATGATTTTACGCGTAATAGACACTGAAACCTGCGGGCTGGACGGCGGCGTGGTGGAAGTCGCCTCCGTCGACCTGATCGACGGCCACATCGCCAATCCGATGAGCGACTTGGTCAGCCCCGATCGGCCCATCAGCATTGATGCGATGGCTATCCATCACATCACCGAACAGATGGTCGAGGGTAAGCCGCGCATCGCGGTGGCGATCGGCCGCTATCTTGGCAGCCCTTACTATGTGGCGCACAACGCAGCATTTGATCGCGGCGTGCTGCCGGAAATGCGCGGTGCCTGGATATGCACCATGAAGCTGGCGCGCACCCTTTACCCGGACATCAAATACGGCAACCAGTATCTGCGCTATGCGCTGAATCTGGAGGTGCAACTGCCGCAAGACACCACGCTGTACCCGCATCGGGCGCTGTACGATTGCTACGTCACCGCTGCGCTGCTGCAACGCATCGTCAAGGATTCAGGGTGGACGCCGGAACAAATGGCGCACATCACCGAACAGCCGGTGCTGCTGAAGAAATTCAAATTCGGCAAGTATCGCGGGCAGGAAATCGATCGCATTGCGCAGGAAGATCCCGGCTATCTGCGCTGGATGTTGAAGTCCATCGAGGATCTCAGCCCGGACATGAAGCATACGTTGAAATACTATCTGATCGGCTAAAAAAGCGGGCAGCAATCGCCGCCCGCCTGCAAATTACTCCGCCAGCGCCAGAATAAAGGCGTACTCCAGCGCAATGTCCTCATAGGCTTTGAAACGCCCGGACTTGCCGCCGTGGCCGGAATCCATATCGGTATACAGCAGCAGCTGACGATCGTCGGTTTTCAACTCGCGCAGCTTCGCCACCCACTTGGCCGGTTCCCAGTACTGTACCTGCGAATCGTGCAGCCCGGTGGTCACCAGCATGTGCGGGTAATCTTGCGCTTTCACCTGATCGTACGGGCTGTATTGTTTAATGTAGTCGTAATACGCCGGCTCGTTCGGGTTGCCCCATTCGTCGTATTCGCCGGTGGTCAGCGGAATAGACTCATCCAGCATGGTAGTGACCACATCGACAAACGGCACCTGCGCCACAATGCCGTTAAACAACTGCGGCGCCTGATTGATCACCGCTCCCATCAACAGGCCGCCGGCGCTGCCGCCCATGGCGAAGACGCGTTTGGCGTCGCCATAACCCTGCGCGATCAGCGTTTCGGTCACGTCGATAAAATCGTTGAAGGTATTTTGCTTCTTGAACAGCTTGCCGTCCTCATACCACAGCTGCCCCAGCTCGCCGCCACCGCGAATGTGCGCCAGGACGAAGACAAAACCGCGATCCAGCAAGCTCAAGCGGCTGGCACTGAAGGCCGGATCCATGCTGCTGCCGTAAGAGCCGTAGCCATAAACCATCAACGGATTGCTGCCCCGGATAAAGCTATCCTGACGATAAACCAGCGAGACCGGCACCTCGACGCCATCCCGCGCTTTCACCCATACCCGTTCGCTGCGGTAATTTTCCGGCGTGAAGTTTTTCACTTCCTGCTGCTTGAGCATCACGCGCTCGCCGCTGTCGAGATTAAGCTCATACAGCGTGGTCGGGGTGGTCATCGAAGAGTAGCCGTAGCGCAGCAGTTCGGTTTCCGGCTCAGGATTGTAGGCCAGCCAGGTGGTATAAGTCGGATCGTCAAAAGCGATGCGTTTCACTTCGCCGCTCTGCCAGTGGATCTGCCGCAGTTGGGTCAGGCCTTCGCTGCGCTCCTCCACCACCAGCCAGTCACGGAACAGGCTGAAGCCTTCAAGCATCACCTCGATACGCGGAGCGATAAGCTCCTGCCACAGCGCTTCATCCGCCTGCTCGCTCTGATACAAGCCGAAGTTCTTGCCGTCCTTGTTGGAACGGATATAGAAATGCTGATGGTAGTGATCGATGCCGTATTCATGATCCTTGCGGCGCGGCACAAACATCTGCGGCGTGCTGTCGGCGCGATCGGCGTCCAACAGCAAAATCTCCGAAGTGGTGGTGCTGCTCAGGTGAATCAGGATAAAGCGTTCGGAGGTGGTTTTTTCCAGCCCGACGTAGAAGGTGTCGTCCAGCTCTTCGTAGATCAGTTGGTCGTGCTGCGGATCTGTGCCCACCACGTGGCGATACACCTGATATGGCAGCAGCGTTTTGGCATGTTTACGCACGTAATAAACGGTGGCGGAGTCGTTCGCCCATTCGAAACTGCCGGAGGTGTTTTCCAGCACTTCGTCGGCCCAACTGTCGTCGTTCAGATTTTTAAAGCGAATGTCATACTGCCGGCGTGACAGGAAATCCTCCGCTACCGCCAGTTTCCGGTTGTCGGGGCTGACTTCCAAACCGCCCAGAGTGTAAAACTCGCGTTTTTCGGCGCGCTGATTGCCGTCGATCAGCGTATCCCAGCGTTCACTTTCCGCCTGTGGCTGACGAACGTAAATCGCGTATTCGTTGCCCGGCTCGAAACGGGTTTGATAACGGTAACCGTGCCTGACATAAGGCACCGAGTGCTCCTGCTGGGGGATACGCGCCACCATCTCTTCATACAGCGTTTCACGTAACGCCTGCTGCGGTTTCAGCATCGCATTGGTAAAGGCGTTTTCCGCCTGCAGATAGTCCAGCACTTGAGGGTCTGCCCGCTCGTCGTCGCGCAGCCAATAGTAGTCATCCACGCGCGTATCGCCGTGGATGGTGATGGGATAAGGTCGTTTTTCTGCCTTAGGGGGTGTCATCATTGCTAAATCATCCGCTTACCTTGATTAAGGCAAGAGTGACACGATTCCCCCCGGCTTGCCAAGCGGCGCTACGCCAGCTCGCGTTTTTTCTCGTTGACGTCGTTTTCAATGCCCTGCTTGACGTCCGCAGGGATCTTCAACGACTGCGCCAGCGCATCGAGATAGCCGCGTTCCATAAAGTGATCGACGTCGATCACCATGCAGCTCAGGTAATACACCTCAAGCGCCTCGTCTTCGTTTTTCACGCTCTGGGCGATCAGATCCGGGTTTAAGGGTTGGTCGATCGCCTCCTGCACCCATTTTTGCGCTTCCTCGCCCACCTGCAGCTGTTCCAGGCTGTGGTCGATTGCGCGTTTTTCTTCCGCATCGATATGGCCGTCGCTCTTGGCGGCAAACACCAGCGCCTGCACCAACCGTTTGGCGCGCAGATCCACCGGTGTAGTTTGCAAGCCAAACTGCGGTTCGTCCTGATGGGTTTCTTTCACCCGCTGCTTGTATTTATTCCACAACACCGCGCCAACGGCCGCGCTGCCGCCGATAATCAAGGCGTTTTTACCGAACTTGCCTACCAGCTTGCGCGAAGATTTGTTCGCCAGCAAAACGCCCACCAGGCCCCCCAACGCGGTCGGGGCCAGCAGTTTGCCAATGCCTTCTGCCCCACCGATGGAACCGGCCTTTTGCCCAATCATCGATTGAATCTGCTGCATCCAGTTATTTTTCATGCTCTACCCTTTGCGTGAGGAAACGAGGCGCGCAGGCACGGAAAAGCCAACCGCCGATGAACCGTCAGATTAGGGGATTTTTTGTCAACTTACGTATGGAGGATGAAAACCTGTGTTTAGCGCAGAGAAAACGATGACGGGCCACGCAGGCCCGTCATTTTTAGTGCTTCAGCCTTCTTCGCCCGGCTGTTCTTCGTCCTGCTCATATTCCGCCAGTTCGTCACGCATCGCCTGAATCGACTCACGGGCCAGCAGCGCCAGCGTACGGTAAAAACCGGTGGTGGCGTGCGCCTCCACTTTACCGAGGAAACGGCCGCACCAAGGCAGCAAATACTCGTCAAACAGGGTGATTTGCGCCTGCACTTCGTCTTCCTGCGATTGATCTTCCAGCCAGGAGGCAGCCAGCAACAGGGAACCGAAGTGATCGGCCGGCGCTTCGCCAAGCGGCATGCCGCGTTGCTGCAGGAAAGTGCGAACTTCCGCCTCCGTTGCCCCTTCCACATAAGCGGAACGGAACGGCGACACGCTGCATTCGCTGCCGACAAACATCGCGTTGAAATCGGCGGAAAGCAGGTTCACATCGCATCCCTGCTGCAAGCGCGTCAGCAGTTCGTCCTGCTCCAGCGGCCAGTGTTGCTGCAGCTTGCCCTCTTTAATCAGCGTGAACAGCGGCACCAACAACGGATCTTGCGGCTGACGGTAAAACAGCGTACCCAGCACGCGGCAAACAACGGAAAATTCATTCATGATAATGCCTTATACAATACGGAAAATTTGCCGGGACGATGTCACAAATCGGCCAATTCCGCAATCGCCGGCTTGCCGCGCCGCTCGAGAAAGTCCAGCAGGCGCCGTGGGCTGACGTTGAGGATCCGTTCCTGCGGAAATTCCACTTCAGCGATGATGCGTTCACAGTGCTCGAAGCCGCCGAGTGAGAAAGCGATATGTGAATCAGACCCCAGCGCCAGCCAACCGCCTGCATCACGCACCGCAGCGGCAATCGCCCGGCAATTGTCCTCGCTGCCCTTGCGTGAATGGGTGAATGACGAGTTATTCAGCTCCAGCGCCACTTCATACTTCGCGGCCGCTGCGGCGACCGCCGCGATGTCGATCGGATACCTTGGGTTGCCGGGATGGCTGATAATGTGCACATCCCCTTGCGCCATCGCGGCGATCATCGCTTCGGTATTGGCCGCCTTGTCCTGCGGCGCAAACACCGGCTCGTGGAAGCCGGCGATAATCACGTCGATCGCGTTCAACATCGGCCCCGTGCAGTCGATATCGCCCTGCAGGTTTTTGATGTTGGCTTCGATGCCGCGCAGAATACCCACACCGTCTACCAGGCGCGGCCAGACGTGCATGTTCATAAAGTGCCAGTAATGCGGCGCATCGGCCATATCCGGACCGTGATCGGTGATGGCGAACAGTTTGATGCCCTTTTGCTGGGCTTCGACGATGTAATCATGCAGCGTACTGTAGGCGTGGGTACTGGCAACGGTGTGCATATGCAAATCAACAGGGTACATTATTTCTCCTTCTGGCGGCCTGCCAAAGGGACGGCGGCAGGCCGGGTTTCTTATTAGCTTAGCAGGTGAGTCACCGAAAGGTCAGTAACCAAGTTGCACATCCACCACCCCTGCCGGCGTTTGCCCGGCCTCTAAAATGCGGATGTTGGCGGCTATCTGGTCCATCGCCTGTTCCGGCAAGGTGATGGCAGCAATATGCGGGGTAATGGTGACACGCGGATGACGCCAGAACGGGTGTGCCTGCGGCAGCGGCTCGTTGACGAACACATCCAAGGTGGCGGCGGCAATCTGCCCCTGCTCCAGCGCCTGCAAGAGATCGTCCTCAACCAGATGCGCGCCGCGGGCGATGTTGATCAGATAAGCTCCCGGCACCAAATGCGCGAACAGGTGGCGATTGAGGATACCGGCGGTTTCCGGCGTGTTGGGCAGCAAGTTGATCAGCAATCGAGTGCCCTCGAGAAACGCAGTGCACTGCTCTGCGCCGGCAAAACTCTCAACGCCATCGATCTGCTTCGGGCTGCGGCTCCAGCAACGTACGTTAAAACCTAACTCCACCAACTTTTGCGCCACGCTTTTCCCCAGAACACCTGCCCCGAGGATGCCAATGATGAAATTATCCTGTTGGTGGGGATCGAGCGGCAGCCATTTTTGCTGCTGTTGCAGCAAGTGATACTCGTCGAAACGACGAAAGTAACGTAGCACGTAGCTCAACGCATATTCCTGCATCTGCTGCGCCATGCCGGTGTCCTCCAGGCGCAGCAGCGGGACACCCGCCGGCAGCGTGCCGGGATGTTGGCGCTCTTGCTCGAGAATGGCATCGACGCCCGCTCCCAGGGCGAACACCCCTTTCAGTTGCCGGCGGTTAGCCAGCATCTCCTGCGGCGGACGCCACGCCAGCGCATAATCCGCCGGGCGATCGTCGCCGGGTTGCCATTCGCGAACGTTGGCCTGCGGCAGACGCTGTTTGATGCCTGCCAACCAATCCTGGGCGTTAAATAAGGGGTGGTAATAAATGATGTTCATCGGTCAGACTCCGTCTGTTTTTTATGCATTTTCATCCAGATTTCCGCGATTCGCCGACAGATGCAAGCGCTAAAGCCAAAAACGCAAACAGCCCCGACCAGTGGGGCTGTTTTTTTATCCTGCAGAGATCTCAGGCGGCGACGCGGGCGTCGTGCCTTATCAACCGGCGCAACAGCGGGATCAGGATCAACATCACCATGCCAACGCCCGCAGCCCCCCAGCCCAGCGCACTGAATATTTCGCTGTAGCCGGGGTTGGTCAGCGCCGGAGTGCTGCCACTGTTTTCTGGCATCAGGCCGGAGACATAGCCCGCCAACACCGAAGCGACGCCGGTGACCATCATCCAGCAGCCCATCATGACGCCCTGATAACGCGGTGGCGCCAGCTTGCCGATCATCGCGTAGCCGATCGGGGAGATCATCAGTTCGCCAATGCTTTGCAGTATGTAGCTGATTGCGATCCATTTAAACGCCACCAGCCCGTCGCCGCCGGCCAGGCTGATGCCCAACGGCAACACCAGCATGCCCAACCCGATGCAGAACAACGAGCCGGAGAATTGCAACGGGATATCGATATTGCAGCCACGGGCTCGCAAGCGGTTAAACCACCAGGCCATCAGCGGCCCACCCACGACGATCACCAACGTGTTGATATTCTGGATCCACTGCGGAGCGACCTGAATACCGTAGACGTTCAGGTTGATATTGTGCTCGGAGAACAGCATCAGCCCCATAGGCGCCAACTGGTACAGCGCCCAGAATACCAATGAGCCCAACGCCAGAATCAGATAGGCCACCATGCGACGGCGCTCTGTGCGCGGGTGGTGACGCAGTGTGACCACGCACAGCATCAGGAAAATCAGTACGCCGAGGCCAATCACAAAGTGGCCGCTGAATTCCGCATGGGTCAGCATCACCCGGATAATGGGCACCAGCGCCACCAATACTGCCAGCCCGACCAGCATACGCCAGCGGTATTGCGCGCGGCTGGCGTCATGCAACGGCGTGTTGAGATCGGCCAGAATGCGCCAACGGCTGACGGCAACGATAATCGCCGCCGCATTGCCCAGCGTGGCGAACAGGAACAGCGCACGATAATTTTCGCTCAACTGGAAATAGCCGGCCACGGTAAAACCAACGAAGAAGCCGAGGTTCATCCCGGCGTAGTTCCACAAAAACGCCGATTCGCGCCGATCGTCATCCGGCTTGAAACGCTGGGTAAGCATCATATTGATGCAGGTGACGTTCAGCCCGCTGCCGGTCAGGAACATCGCCAGCCCCCAGTACAGGCCCCAAACGCCCGCCACGGCAATCAGCGCGCAGCCGATCACCTGCAGCACCATACCCAGTACGAACAGGTTGCGGTTACTCAGAAAGCGCCCGCCCAGGTAGCCGCCGAACATATGCAGCCCATAGTTGAAGGCGCCGAACACGCCCATCATGGCGTTTGCACTGCCCTCGCTGAAGCCCAGGCGTTTGGTGGCGTAGAGCACCAGCGTGGAGTACAGCACGGCAAAACCCAACGTGGCGAAGATTTGGATAAAAAACAGTGCCCCGGCGCCCGGGGGGATGGCGTGACGCTGATGCGCCGCCGGCATGGAGTCCGATGGAGTCAAAATGAACCTCTGCTGCATGATGCCCGTCGTATTTCAAGCCGCAGCGCCGCTGGCTGCCCGTTGAAATTCGTCGAGTCCGTTATTTTAATTGATCAGTCCCTGTCTGCGTTATCGCCGGCGTACGGCCCGGCAACCTGCGCGGCGGTGTGATATTCCTTGCCAAATCCTCCGCGTCAGCAGCGATCTATTTAGCGACACATATGACTAATAATCCAGTATTAATGCATATAACAGCACAGCCAAAGACTTCTCTGCTGGTATATTGAGCTGTTGTATACCAATACACTCAAACATTAGTCTGTGAGATAATTTAGCATCGTTACTATCCCTCGGGTACGCATTGGGCAGCGGTTTATCGCTCGGGAAATCAGCAAATTGCTGCAACTTTAGCTAAACAGTCATTGTTATGTCACAAGAGGGTTGACGCTGGGATCAGATTCTCCTACATTAGCGCCCGTCGACAGCGCAATGCGTTAGCGATGCTACAAAACGGTGAGGTGTCTGAGTGGCTGAAGGAGCACGCCTGGAAAGTGTGTATACGCGTAAGTGTATCGAGGGTTCGAACCCCTCTCTCACCGCCATATTCTGAAGAGAAAGCCTGGATTCGCGTCCAGGCTTTTTTGTTGTCTGCAAGACAGGGAAAACGCCAGCAGGTCTAAGGATCCACAGGGTTCGCCGCAGTTTTCGACAAACTGAGCAGCACGTGAGCGGACGCGCCGAAACGCAGAAATTCTGCTTGACCGGCTCGCCCCCACTCCCTATAGTAGCGCCCCGTTGCACCAGAGAGTACGCAACGAAAAAATACGGTGAGGTGTCTGAGTGGCTGAAGGAGCACGCCTGGAAAGTGTGTATACGCGTAAGTGTATCGAGGGTTCGAACCCCTCCCTCACCGCCATATTTTAAAGAGAAAGCCTGGATTTGCGTCCAGGCTTTTTTGCTTTATAAATCCTCCCACCAGGAGGGGTGAAAAGCCTCGACAGGGTTTGACAAAACGCATGCGTTTTGGACCGCCAAAGGCGGCCCGCAGGGTGAGCGCAGCGAATCAAGCCCTCCCTCACCGCCATCTTTTAAAGAAAAAGCCTGAACGCAAGTTCAGGCTTTTTGTGTCTGCAATCCGCCTCAGTGTGCGCGATTAGCGGCGATATGCGGCTGCATCACGGCGCGGCGCCAGTCGCCCGGAGTCTGGCCGAATTGGCGTTTAAAACTGCGATTGAAGGATTGCTGCGAGTCAAAGCCGAGTGATATCGCCACGCTGACGATAGGCTCGCCGCTGTTGGCCAGGCGCTCTGCGGAAACTTTCAGTTTCTGCATGCGGATATACTCCCCCAACGCGTAGCCGGTCTGGCGTTTGAACATGCGCTGCAGGTGCCATTTGGAATACCCCGCGCGGTCCGCCACGGTGTTGATATCCAGCTTCTCTTCCAGATTGTTGTCAATCCACTCAATCAAATCGGTAATAAAACCCGTGCTGTTCATGCTGACGCTCCCATGACATTGGCAGGTAAATCCGCTGCCCGATGTCACTACGTTGCAGCAGTTTCGCATTAAATGCAATTTTTATTATTGCATTTATTCAACAGGCGCTTCTATAATCCATCCGGTTAATGTAACCGATATTAATACATTAATGTGACAACAATGTGTTTCAAAAAACTAACGTTGTGCCGATGAACGACGCAACCGCTCTGCCGCCGGTCACAGGCCAGGGACGTTACCCGGATAACAGGGCCGGGTGTATGGCCTGACCGCGCTCACCCATGGAATAAAAATAATGCCAAGCCAGCCAAACTCATTGTTTAACGCTCACAGCATCGGTTTCAGCGCGCGCCTTTCAGCGGTAGCGCTGCTGGTCGCCCTGCTGGCAGGGTGCGACAACAGCGTCGCTCAAAATGCGGCTCCCCCGCCACCGGCCGTCAGCGCCGCTAACGTGGTGATAAAACCCATCAGCCAGTGGGATGCCTTTAACGGCCGGATCGAAGCGGTGCAAAGCGTTCAGCTACGCCCGCGGGTTTCCGGCTATATCGATAAGGTGAATTACACAGAAGGCGATGAGGTTAAAAAAGGTCAGGTGCTGTTCACCATCGACGATCGCACCTACCGCGCCGCCCGCGAACAGGCTCAGGCCGAGCTGGTGCGGGCTCGTAATCAGGCGGCATTGGCCCGCAGTGAATCCAGTCGTACCGAAAAACTGATCGGCACCCAGGCGATCTCGACCGAGGTATGGGAACAGCGCCGCTCCTCCGCCGCACAGGCGCAGAGCAACGTGCTGGCGGCTCAGGCCCAGCTCGATATCGCACAGCTGAATCTCGATTTTACCCGAGTAACCGCCCCGATCGACGGGCGCGCCAGCCGTGCCATGATCACCGCAGGTAACCTGGTCACCACCGGGGACAGCGCCAGCGTGCTCACTACGCTGGTGTCGCTCGATAAAGTTTATGTTTATTTCGACGTCGATGAAGCCACTTTCCTGCGTTACCAGAACATGGCACGCGATGGCCAACGCAGCCAGGATCCGCAAGCGAAGTTACCGGTCAAGGTCGGCCTGGTGGGTGAAGACGGCTACCCGCATCAGGGCGTTGTCGATTTCACCGATAACCAGTTGAATGCCGGCACCGGCACCATTCGCATGCGCGCCCAGCTCGAAAACCACGAGCGCCGCTTCACTCCTGGGCTGTTTGCACGGGTGCAGATGCCCGGCAGCGCCGAGTTCAACGCCATGCTGATCGACGATAAATCGGTGATGACCGATCAGGACCGCAAATTCGTTTATGTCGTCGACAAGGACGGCAAGGCGCAGCGGCGCGATATCGAAGTGGGCCGCGTGGCAGATGGATTGCGCATCGTGCAGAAAGGCCTGTCGGCGGGCGATCGGGTGATCGTCGACGGCATGCAGAAAGTGTTTATGTCAGGGATGCCGGTCAATGCGAAAACCGTCGTGATGGCAGCCAACGCTCCCGTTTCCGCAGTCAACTAAGCCACCAGCAGAGAACCCTGACCCATGGATTTTTCCCGCTTTTTCATCGACCGGCCGATTTTTGCCGCGGTGCTGTCGATCCTGATTTTCGTCGGTGGCGTTATTGCGATCCCGCTATTGCCGATCAGCGAATACCCCGACGTGGTGCCCCCAAGCGTGCAAGTGCGCGCCCAATACCCAGGCGCCAACCCGAAAGAGATTGCCGAAACGGTGGCCACGCCGCTGGAAGAGGCAATCAACGGCGTCGAACACATGATGTACATGAAATCGGTGGCCGGCTCTGACGGCGTGCTGGTAACCACCGTGACCTTCCGCCCGGGAACCGATCCCGACCAGGCGCAGGTGCAGGTGCAAAACCGCGTGGCACAAGCCGAGGCGCGCCTGCCTGAAGACGTGCGCCGCCAAGGGGTAACCACGCAGAAGCAGTCGCCGGCCCTGACGCTGGTGGTGCATCTGGTTTCCCCTTCCGGTAAATACGATTCACTGTATCTGCGTAACTACGCCACCCTGAAGGTCAAAGATGAGTTGGCCCGTCTGCCGGGCGTCGGCCAGGTGCAGATTTTCGGCGCCGGTGAATACGCCATGCGCGTCTGGCTGGATCCGAATAAGGTCGCCTCGCGCGGGCTGACCGCTTCTGACGTGGTCACCGCCATGCAGGAGCAGAACGTGCAGGTTTCCGCCGGCCAACTGGGTGCAGAGCCGATGCCGAACCGCAGCGATTATCTGCTTTCCATTAACGCCCAGGGCCGCCTGCAAACCGAGGAGGAGTTCGGCAATATTATCCTCAAGAGCGGCGACAACGGCGAGATAGTGCGCCTGCGCGACGTGGCGCGCATTGAAATGGGGTCCGGCAGCTATGCGTTGCGCGCCCAACTCAATAATAAGGATGCCGTCGGGATCGGCATTTTCCAGGCGCCTGGCGCTAACGCCATCGAGCTGTCCGATGCGGTACGGGCCAAAATGGCCGAACTGTCGACCCGCTTCCCGGATGGCATGAGCTGGAAATCGCCGTACGACCCAACGGTGTTCGTCCGCGATTCGATCCGCGCGGTGGTAGATACCCTGCTCGAAGCGGTGCTGCTGGTGGTGCTGGTAGTGATCCTGTTCCTGCAAACCTGGCGTGCCTCAATCATCCCGCTGCTGGCGGTGCCTATTTCCATCGTCGGTACCTTCGCCGCGCTGTACCTGCTGGGCTTCTCGCTCAATACGCTCAGCCTGTTCGGGCTGGTGCTGGCGATCGGTATCGTGGTCGATGACGCCATCGTGGTGGTGGAAAACGTCGAACGTAATATCGAGGAAGGTTTATCGCCGCTGGCGGCGGCGCACCAGGCGATGCGCGAAGTGTCCGGGCCGATCATCGCCATCGCGGTGGTACTGTGCGCGGTGTTCGTGCCGATGGCATTTTTGTCCGGCGTCACCGGCCAGTTTTATAAGCAGTTCGCCGTCACCATCGCCATTTCGACCGTGATTTCGGCCATCAACTCGCTGACCCTGTCGCCGGCGCTGGCGGCATTGCTGCTGAAACCGCACGGCGCGCCGAAGGACATGCCATCGCGCCTGATCGACCGGCTGTTCGGTTGGCTGTTCCGCCCGTTCAACCGCTTCTTTGCCAGCAGCTCACAGCGCTATCAGCGCGGGGTTTCCCGTGCGCTCGGCAAACGCGGCGCGGTGTTCGTGGTGTACGTGCTGTTGTTGTGCGCCGCGGGCGTAATGTTTAAAACCGTGCCTGGCGGATTTATCCCGACGCAGGATAAGCTTTATCTGATTGGCGGGGTGAAAATGCCGGAGGGTGCGTCGCTGGAGCGTACCGATGCGGTGATCCGTAAAATGAGCGCCATCGGTCTGAGCGTCGACGGGGTGACGGACGCGGTAGCCTTCCCGGGGCTGAATGCATTGCAATTTACCAATACGCCCAATACCGGCACCGTGTTCTTCGCGCTTGAATCTTTAAGCACCCGCACTCGCAGCGCGGCGCAGATCAACGCCGAGATCAATGCGCGCATCTCGCAGATTCAGGAAGGGTTCGCCTTCTCGATCATGCCGCCGCCAATCCTCGGTATCGGACAGGGCTCCGGTTATTCGCTGTATGTCCAGGATCGCGCCGGTCTCGGATATGGCGCGCTGCAAACCGCGATCAATACCCTGTCGGGCAGCATCATGCAAACGCCGGGCATGAGTTTCCCAATCTCGTCTTATCAGGCCAACGTGCCGCAGTTGGAAGCGAAAATCGACCGCGACAAGGCCAAGGCGCAGGGCGTGCCGCTCAACGCGCTGTTCGGCACGCTGCAGACTTATTTGGGTTCGTCTTACATCAATGACTTCAACCGCTATGGCCGCACCTGGCAAGTCATCGCGCAGGCCGACGGTCAATTCCGCGACAGCGTGGAGGATATCGCCAACCTGCGCACCCGCAACGATAAGGGTGAAATGGTGCCGATTGGCAGCATGGTCAACATCAGTACCACCTACGGGCCAGACCCGGTGATCCGTTATAACGGCTTCCCGGCGGCGGACCTGATTGGCGATGCCGATCCGCGCATCCTGTCGTCTACGCAGGCCATGAGCGAACTGACGGCGATGGCCGCCAAGCTGTTGCCGAACGGCATGAACATCCAGTGGACCGATCTGAGCTACCAGCAGTCGACCCAGGGCAATGCGGCGATTATCGTGTTCCCGGTAGCGGTGCTGCTGGCGTTCCTGGCGCTGGCCGCGCTGTATGAAAGCTGGACGCTGCCGCTGGCGGTGATCCTCATCGTACCGATGACCATGTTGTCGGCGCTGTTTGGCGTCTGGCTGACCGGCGGTGACAACAACGTGTTCGTGCAGGTGGGGCTGGTGGTGTTGATGGGGCTGGCCTGTAAGAACGCCATTTTGATCGTCGAGTTCGCCCGCGAGCTTGAGTTGCAGGGCAAAAGCATTATGGAAGCGGCGCTGGAAGCCTGCCGCCTGCGGTTACGACCGATCGTAATGACCTCCATCGCCTTTATTGCCGGTACCATCCCGTTGATTCTGGGCCACGGCGCCGGTGCCGAAGTGCGTGGAGTGACCGGTATCACGGTGTTTGCCGGCATGCTGGGCGTGACGTTGTTCGGGTTATTCCTGACGCCGGTGTTCTACGTTACCCTGCGCCGTATGGTGACGCGTAAAACACAGCAGCAAGCAGCATAAAAGTTCGCCTGCCGCAACGGCAGGCATAAAAAAGGTCGGGCTCAGCCCGACCTTTTTCTTTGCATCAACACCGCAGATTATTTATCCGCAGCCTCCGCGAGTTTCGCCGTTTCCGCCACGTATTCCGCGCAGCTACGCTTATCGCCACGCTCCAGCTCGGCCAACGCATCCGCAACCGTATGGCGCTCCAGCACCGCCAGCGATGCCTCTTCCGCCTCATTCACTACCGACTTGAAATACCAGCAGGCATTGGCGCTGACCAGACAACGTGCAGGCCCTTCCGGCCGCGCAGCCCAGATGCGTTTATCGTCAATGACGGACAAATAGATCTCCCGCAGGGTGATCTCTTCCACAGGGCGGCCAAGGTGAATCGAGCCGTTACGGCCCAAAGTGGAAACGATAATGCCATTTTTGGTCAAGGGCACCATCAGCTTGCGGATGAAACTGGGGTTGGCTTCCAAACCGGCGGCAAGGATCGCGCTGGTCGAACGCAGGCCCTGCTTTTCAGCCAAGGCTACGCTAAGTACCATTTGCAATGCTGTCGGAAAGCGGAAATCTAGCATGTCTTTATCTCTGTCTCCAGGAGACCAAAATCTCAGGCTTGGCCGGTGCGGCATCGCGCCATAACACCCGCTCAATTGCACAATAATATAACAAATATTGCCGCATTATTGAAGTTATGCCCTGGGAAATCGCACGGATACATTAGCGTAAAAGATGCCGTTGATGCCGGCTCGACGTAAAGCGGCGGCGGAATAAAGCAGAAACCCGCGTCAATATTAATGCCGCTCGCTTAACTGCGTTAAACGATCAGAACTAACACTGTCCGCGGGTTTAATTCTTAAACTGTGATCAGGCTTTGTTCAGCACCAGTTGGCCGCTTTTATCCAGCGGGATCTGGGTGCCGGGATCGTGATCCATACGGATCTTGCCCTGCTGATTGCCAATCTTGTAGGTCACATCGTAACCCAGCATTTTCTGTGATTTGTCGTAAACCGTTTTGCAACGCTGTTGTGTGCTGGTGGTGGTATCGTTACTTTGCATTGCCCCCTGCACCTGGTTACCGGCATAACCGCCGCCCAGCGCGCCAACCACTGTCGCAACGTCACGACCGCGACCGCCGCCGAACTGATGGCCAATCACGCCACCGGCTACCGCACCCAACACGGAACCGGCAATGCGGTTTTCATCCTGCACGGGCGCACGGTGAGTGACGGTCACATTGCGGCATTCCTGACGCGGGGTTTTGATGGTTTCTTTGATCGGCGTTGCGGCGAGCACCTGCGCAAATTGCGGACCGGAAGAAAACACATCCATGCTTGCCACCGCGGCAATACCCAGAGCGGCTGCAACGCCAATCCCAACACCGGCTAACATTGACTTGTTCACAGGAAATCCTCCTGAAAGTGTTACCACGCATTTGTACCGGGAACGCTACCGACATTGCGCCGCGCTTATTATTTTGCGCATGGGCGGCACGTGGTATCCCGGTTTACGGCGTGCGCGACGCGCCGTCTGTAAACGAGGTAAAGTCTGCACAATGTTCCAGATCCCCGCAATAAGACAATGTGACCAAAGATGCTGGAAACCCCGCTTCTCACCGGTGTTTAGGAGGAATCTTAAGAATTTTACCCATGCCGACGAAATTTCGTGCTGGCCATTAACCCCGCAACCACCGATGCTGCCTGCGCGCCGGCATAAAAAAACCCACGCGGGCGAACCGGCGTGGGCGAGTCGATAACTGCGGCTGTCAGTGCATTTTCAAACGCGGGCGGATCACCCGGTTGATGCCGCCAACCAGCATCATCAGGCCGGTTTTGATGTAGCCATGCAGTGCGACCTGATGCATGCGGTACAGCGAGATATAGACGAAGCGCGCGATACGCCCTTCAACCATCATCGAACCGCGCATCAGGTTACCCATCAGGCTACCTACGGTGCTGAAGCGGGACAGAGAGACCAGAGAACCGTGGTCCTTATACACATACGGCTTCAGCGCTTGGCCGCTCATCAACGCCAGAATGTTGGTGAAGCAGCGTGACGCCATCTGGTGCGCCGATTGGGCGCGTGGCGGCACAAAACCCCCGCCTTCTTTCGGGCAGGAGGCGCAGTCGCCGATGGCGAAAATGTTCGGATCGCGCGTGGTCTGCAGCGTCGGCTCCACCACCAGCTGATTAATGCGGTTGGTTTCCAGCCCGGCGATGTCCTTCATAAAGTCCGGCGCCTTGATGCCGGCCGCCCATACCATCAGATCGGCATCGATAAATTCGCCGCCCTTGGTATTCAGGCCATTGGCATCCGCACTGGTGACCATGGTGTTGGTCAGTACGCGCACGCCCAGTTTGTTCAATTCCTGGTGCGCAGCGGCGGAAATGCGCGGCGGCAACGCAGGCAGAATGCGCTCGCCCGCTTCGACCAGAGTCACGTTCAACGCGCTGTTGTCCAGGCCTTCGAAACCATAGCTGTGCAGCTGTTTCACCGCATTGTGCAGCTCGGCGGACAGTTCCACGCCGGTGGCGCCGCCGCCGACGATGGCGATGTTCACCCGCTCTTTCTGCCCCGGTTGCGCCGAGAATTTCAGGAACAGGTTCAGCATTTCATTGTGGAAACGGCGTGCCTGATGCGGGTTATCCAGGAAGATGCAGTGATCTTTTACGCCTGCGGTGCCGAAATCGTTCGAGGTACTGCCCAGCGCCATGACCAGAATGTCATAAGGCAACTCGCGCTCTGGCACCAGTTCTTCACCCTGCTCGTCGCAGATTTGCGCCAGCTGCAGCGTTTGCGTTTCACGGTTAATGTTGGTCAGCGATCCCAGTTGGAAGCTGAAATTGTGATTACGTGCATGCGCCAGGTAGCTCAGCGCGTCCACGCCGTCATCAAGGGAACCGGTTGCTACTTCATGCAGCAACGGTTTCCACAGATGGCTGTGGTTACGGTCCACCAGCGTGATCTCGGCTTTGTGCTTGCGGCCGAGTTTATGGCCCAGACTGGTCGCCAGTTCCAGGCCACCGGCGCCACCGCCGACAATAACGATTTTTTTCTTTGGCGTTGTCAAAATAACCCCCTAAATGTGAACCAATTGTTATCCAAGGGTAAATAAATAATATCCTTAGAATACATAGGGTTCGCGTAAAATAAACCTGCTATCTAAAGCCAGAATAGCATGTGAGGTTATTTGGTCATACCAAAATTGATGTGCATCAAACTTTTTTGGTTAAAGGCTGGACGAGGGGAATTTTTGAGGATTGTGATTCAAATAGTTAGCGTTGCGTCACAGTTTTAAATTTTGCCGCCGGGCGGGCAAAACGGGGCTTTTTTGACAAAAAATGCCGCAACTCTTGCCGGTAAAAAGCAATCGTTGCGGCGGCGTCAGGCGTTATGAAACTGTTAAAGCAGGCTCTTGAACGCCTTGATGCGTTGCAGGTGCGGCGAGATATTTTTGAACTTGTGGGTCTGTTGCTCATCCCAGACGATTTCGTAGTACTTGTGCAACAGTTCTGCACTGCGCTTGCTGTCCAGCACCTCATCCTGACGGGAAAGCACGACCAGGCAGCGATCGCGGTTTTTCTCGCGGAAATCCTCGACGCACTTGGTGGCGATATCGCGGTACTCTTCCGGCCGGTCGATTTTGCCGTGCATATGTTCTTCAGGATACAGATTAGGGTTAAAGATCGCCTGCCGGATGCCGCACAGGAAACCGATGCGTTCGGCCCAGAAACCGCCCAGCCCCACCCCGCAGATCAGCGGATACTTATCCCCTTCCTGCTGAACCGCCTTGTCCACCTCTTTCAACAGATGCTGCATATCATGGCGTGGGTGCAAGGTGCTGTAGCTGATAAAACGCACGTCCGGATCAATGAACTGCAGTTGTAAAACCTTTTCATGATTGCCGGGACTGGTGGAATCGAAGCCATGCAAATAGATAATCATGTGGATCCTCGCAACAAGCCGAGGGCCGCGCCGCAGCCCTCATCATTTACTACGCCGCATTACGACGCCCTAGGTTCACCCGGCACTCTGCTGCTTATGCTCTTCCCAGCGTTCGCTGAGCGCACTCAGCTCTTTGTGCGCCTGCTGCCAGCGCACAGAATCACGCAATTCCTGACGGGTGAACTGACCGCGATGATATAACTGCTTCACCCGGTCTGCTTTGACCGGGGACAGGTTATCCAGCACGCTGACCGCACCCTGGCGATTATTGCACACCAGGATCATATCACAGCCGGCATCCAGCGACGCCTGGCCGCGCTCAGCGTAACTGCCCATGATGGCAGCCCCTTCCATCGACAGATCGTCGGAGAAGATAACGCCGTCAAAGCCCAGCTCCTGGCGCAGGATTTGTTGCAGCCAGTACGGCGAACCGCTGGCCGGACGCGGGTCCGCTTCAGTATAGATGACGTGCGCCGGCATCACGGCGTCCAGCAACTGACGGTTGATCAATTCACGGAAGATCGCCATGTCATGCTCACGGATCTGCGCCAGTGGGCGTGGATCGCGCGGGGTTTCTTTATGTGAGTCTGCACTGACGGCGCCATGGCCGGGGAAATGCTTGCCGGTGGTTTTCATCCCGGCGCTGTGCATACCCAGGATAAAACGCTCGGCCATCGCCAACGCCTGTTGCGGATCGCTGTGGAACGAGCGTTCGCCAATCGCCGCGCTGACGTGACCGATATCCAGCACCGGCGCAAAGCTGATGTCGATATCCTGCGCGATCATTTCCGCCGCCATCAGCCAGCCGGCCTCCTGCGCCAGACGCCCAGCCTCATGGGCTTCGTTCAATGCGGCGAAAGACTGCGCCGCCGGCAGGCGGGTGAACCCTTCGCGGAAACGCTGGACGCGCCCGCCTTCCTGATCCACCGCCACCACCAGCCGATCGTGGGAAGCCTCGCGGATTTGGCGCACCAGTTCACGCAGCTGCTGCGCATCATGGAAGTTGCGGGTGAACAGGATAAGTCCGCCGACCAGCGGGTGTTTTAAAATCTCACGTTCTTCGGCATCCAGCTCATAGCTGGCGACATCTAACATTACTGGGCCCACGGCCACCTCACTTCATTATTCATTCAGAACATGGGGATGATAAACAAAAACGCCGGCGCTGCACTGCGCCCCAGCGTAAAAATTCGCTATCGCCGGTTTGTTGCCAGCGCACTTCAAACCATAACAGCATCAGGTAATCCACCCACGGCAACCAGCGCTGCACCTGAGTGCTCAGCAGCGGCAAGTCGTTGTAGCCCTGTTGGGAATAGTGCTGCAAAAAATGCTGCTGATTGGCCGCAGACCACGCGTTGCTGCGAAACAACGCAGCAATCTCCAGTGCGATGTCACCGTCGGCGGCGTACTCCCAGTCAATCAGCCGTACTCCTTCACCCTGTGCAATCAAATTGCCCGGATGGATATCCATATGCAGCGGGGCTATTTTCAGCGGAGACGGCAGGCAGGCTTGCAAGAAGCGCTGATGCAGCCGCAGCCAGGCAGGCGTCAAACGCCGACGATCCAACTGCTGCCAGTAACGGGTAAACTGCCGATGCAGGTTCAGCGAGTAACCGCTGAGCGGCCGCCGGTGCAAGCGGGCAACCCATCGCGCCAGCTCGCCGTGCTGATTCAGGCGCGTAAAATATGCCTCAGTGACAACGTCACCAGTCAACCACTCCAGGATAATCCATTGATTATTCTGCGCTAAAACCTGCGGACCCAGGCCTTCGCCTGCACGGCGCAACACACGCGCCTCTCGCCGCCGGCTCACGCCAAGCGCCGTTTTCTCTGCGCTTTGCTGGCGCGCCAACAGTTGCACGCCCTCGCCTTCGATGCGCCAACTTTCGCCGGTCAGCCCCTGCACCGGGCTGAAACGACAACCGGCGGTTTTCACCGCCGGCAGTTCGCTCTCAATCAGCCTTCGCAGCGCGGCCTCAGCGGGTAACGGCGCCATTGCCTGACCAGACGATTTCACCGGTTTGTACCAGCATCAACTGCATATCCAGCGTTGGAGACTTCACGTCGCCGCTAACATCGCTGTACAACACGTACTGTGCGCTGACGATACGCGCCAGGCCAATGGCCTTGCTGCGCGACCCCAAGCTGTCATCCGCCGACAGACCCAGCGTCTGCTTGGCGGTCGCCAGTTGCGCTTCCGGCACGACGGAGAAGGTTTGGTTCGATGCCAGCGCCTTGTGCAACGCGGAGGTGGCTTTAGCGGTTTGCAATGAGCCGTTGGTGTTGTTCTTCACACTGTCCAGCAACAGCACGCTGCCCGGGTTGACGCCATCGGCTTTCAGCATCTGGTTCACCAGCGGTTGCACGCTGCTCAGCCAGTCAAGTTGCTGGATTTTTGGCGGTTGCGGTACCGGCTCGCCAATGGGCGGCTGGGGTTGTGGCTGCGGCTCTACCACCACCGGCGGCTTGGCCGGCTCAACGGTGGCCGGCGGCTGTTCAGGCTCTGGGGGACGTGACAAACAGCCGCTTAACGTCAACGCGGCCAGTGCGACAACTAGATACTTTTTCATTATCCCTCTCCAACAACTAAAGCAAGAGCTTACAAGAATAGATACAGACGCACTCGCTTGGCATCGAGGTTGCCGTTAATCGAGTAAATTTCAGCGTCTGAATTTGGCGCAACGGTAACGGTGCGCGGCTCTTCAAAGGGCCGAATATCCAGCCCCTGATTGTCATACCAGTAAAAGCGGTAATGCACCGTTACCGGCGTCGGTTGGTTGTTGCTGAGCACCGAAGTGGCCATCACGCGCCCGGAGGCATCCTTAATCGATGGGTTATCGGCCACGATACCTGCGGTAAGCACCGGCGAATCCATCACCACCGCCTGCCGCTCGTTAACCGCAATGCCGGGCCGATTGCTGCAGCCCATCAGCATTGCGGCGGGTAACGCCAGCGCCATCAGACAACGCAGGGTTTTGCTATAGCGCATGATTGACCTCGGTTAGCGTGACAGCAGCGGCCCCAACGAACGGCCACCGACCAGGTGCATATGAATATGATAGACCTCCTGGCCGGCATGGCGATTGCAATTAACAATCAGGCGATAGCCGTCTTCGGCGATGCCTTCCTGTTCGGCAATTTTCGCCGCGGCGGTGATCATGCGACCCAGCGCCGCTTCGTGCTCTGCGGTTACGTCGTTTACCGTTGGGATCAAGACATTGGGGATGATCAGAATATGGGTCGGAGCCTGAGGTGAGATATCACGGAACGCGGTGACCAGTTCGTCCTGGTAGACCACATCAGCAGGGATTTCGCGGCGGATAATTTTACTGAAAATCGTTTCTTCGGCCATCTGGCATTCCTTGTTGAGGAAAATAATCTGTACGCAGTATGAGTGACAAATTCTACTGCTTTCAACCTGATTGCGCACTTATCGCGTCGAGTGATGCAGAATCAGGCAACCTGCCAGGCTAACTATGCCTCTGCCATTAGATCACTGCGGCAATCATCTGATTTTTTTTCACTTTGGTTATTCACTATTGTTGCTTTACTTGCCCGCGGCCGCCGCCAATAGTAACTCTATGATTAGCAAAGGATAGAAAACACCATGTCACTCAAAACCCTGGCCCTGGGCGTGCTGCTGCTGTGCGGTGCGGCCCAGGCGGAAAGCAAAAACATTATCGATCTGCAGGCCAATCAGCAACATATACGCGCGCTCAAAAACCCGGCTGCCGTCGCTTTAATCCCGGCGAATTACCATTTTGCCGTACCGGGCAAGTTAACCGTAGCGGTGGCGTCTGAAAACTCCCCGCCGCTGGCGCTGTTTGCCGAAGACAATAAAACCTTGATCGGCAGCGACCCGGATATCGCGCAACTGGTGGCGGACAGCCTGGGGCTGGAACTGAATCTTGTGCCCACCTCCTGGGAGGACTGGCCGCTTGGCATTACTTCCGGCAAGTACGATGCCGCCATTTTTAATATTGCCGTCACCAAGCTGCGGAAAACCAAATTTGATTTCGCCACATACCGCGTAGATACGCTGGGTTTCTATGTGAAATCCACCAGCAAGATCGCCTCCATCAACCGGCCGGCGGACGTTGCCGGGCTGCGGATTATTGTCGGTTCCGGTACGAATCAGGAAAACATCCTGCTCGGTTGGGATAAACAGAACCGCGCCAACGGTCTGGCGCCGGTGCAGCCGATTTATGTCACCGATGACGCCGCCGCCAACCTGAGCATTCAGTCCGGGCGCGCCGACGCTTTCTTTGGCCCCCACTCTACCGGCGCCTATAAAGCGGCGCTGACCGGCAAAACCAAAATGGTCGGCATCGGCCCTAACGTCGCTTATGTCGCAGTGACCATCAAAAAAGATAATGGCCTGGTCGCCGCCATTAACGCTGCCATTAATGGGGTGATCGTCAGCGGCGAATACGCGCAGGTGCTGGACCGTTGGGGCGAACATGATGAAAAGGTCGAGCGTTCCACCATCAACCCGCCGGGGATCGGCGATTAGTCAGCGTTCAATTGCGGTGCATGCGCACGCATCCACTCGGCCAGCGAGTCCAGCGTCGGGCGCAGGGATGTGCCCAGCGCCGTAATCCGGTATTCAACACGCGGCGGGACTTCCGGAAATACCTGCCGCGTAACCAGGCCGCGCTGTTCGAACTGCCGCAGTTGGCGCGTCAGCTCTTTCTGGGCGATTGGCGCCACCGCGCGCTGCAACTCACTGAAGCGCACCGGGCCGTCGATCATAATCAGCCTGTAGAGGATCGGGATCGCCCATTTCCCCGCCACCAGATTCACAAACCCCACCATGGGGCAAGGCTCGTTTGTTGCCGGCAACGCCGTTAAATTTTTTTCCGCTGCCGAAATCGCCACTGTCGTCATTTCATCCCACTCCGTACCTTAGTATCCAAAAGGTGCCTACTATGCAAAAGATACTATAGCGCAAATAATGGCGCTACCAACGGGAAACAGAGGGCAGGTTATGTCACGACTTAAAGGTAAATACGCATTGATCACCGGCGGCACCAGCGGAATTGGCCTGGAAACCGCGCGCCAGTTTATTGCCGAAGGCGCCACCGTGGCGATCACCGGCCGCAGCCAAAGCGGCCTCGACGCTGCGGGGAAAGCGCTGGGCGACGTGTTGCTGTTGCGCAGTGATGCCGGGGATATCCGCCAACAGCAAGCTTTAGCGCAACAGTTGACCAGCCACTGGCCGCGCCTTGACGTGCTGTATATCAACGCCGGTGACGTCACCCACCTTCCGCTGCAGCAATGGGATGAGTTGAGCTATCAACGGCTGATGGACATCAACCTCAAAGGGCCATTTTTCTTAATTCAGGCGCTGCTGCCACTCTTGGCGAATCCAGCCTCGATTATTCTGTGCGGCTCGGTCAGCGCGCATATCGGCCTGCCGCTAAGCAGCGTTTACGCCGCCAGCAAGGCCGGCCTGCTGTCGCTGGCCAGAACGCTTTCCGGTGAATTGCATCCGCGGGGTATTAGGGTCAATGGCCTGAGCCCTGGCCCGACCGAAACACCGGCATTGGGCAAGCTGGGCTTGAAAGAAGAGGATGAACAGGCGCTGCGCGATGACATCCGTGCCCTGGTGCCAATCGGCCGCATGGGCACGCCGCTGGAACTGGCGAAAGCGGCCGTGTTCCTCGCATCTGACGAATCCGCGTTTATGGTCGGGGCCGAGCTGCAGATTGATGGCGGAGTGGGCAATTTGTAATATCGTTATATACCCGTCATCTTGCAAGCTGCAGCGTCGTTACCTGCATGCGCTCACCCCAGTGACTTACGCAAGTCAGCGCCTGAGGATGAGCCAGTTGGGCGCCTGGCTGCAATTTGAAAGCTATAGGGTATCATTCACCGTTGGGAGAACCCGACGGTGAAATTAAATTTCAGAACAAACAGTGAGTTAAATAATAATATTATTAGATGATAATAATAAAATATCCTTTTATTGATACGTTTTTAAACTGCGTCTAGCCTTAGTATTTATCCAGTTTGGATGGTGAAGACTGATGGCAAGCAAAAAGAACAATCAAGGCGTAGGAATACTGGTAATCGCCGCTATCGTTCTTTGGTTTGTATTCAAATCTGACAATAAATCAGAAAAAAACACATCGATGCCGCAATCCGGCACCTCAACGGCCCATGTTTATACGCCGCAGGCCAATCAGGCATTAGATATCGGCGAACACCCCCCTCAACCGCAAAATGATGCCGCTTTACCCACTAAATATGTAGCGGCCGAACGGCTCAACGTCCGAAACGCACCGAACGGTAAAGTCATTACGTCCCTAAAACGTGGGCAAAGTATCACCATTTACCAAGAGAGCAATAATTGGGCAAAAATCACACCGGATAATCAATCGAGCCAATGGGTTTCTATAAAGTCCTTGTGCCATGGTGATAAGTGCTATCAAAAAAGCCGCCAGGCACCTGCGCCAAAGCAGCCAGTATATCGACCAACGCCAAAGCGCAATGTGGAAAGTGATGCCGGATGCCCCTGTTCGTCAGGAAGAATATGTATAGGCCCACGAGGCGGGCGTTACTGCATCACTTCGGGAGGAAACAAACGCTACGGCGTGTAATAACCGCCTATTATTGAGTCATACCGGCCAGGGAAGTGAAGGATGGCTGTCGGCTTAGGTATCCTGAAAATGCCTACATAGTAAGCGTGGTAATTATTTCCAATGTAACATTTTTACATGCGCTGATATAAATCATGGGCTTCATTTACATCAGCCTGCTGATGGCCACTGATAACCCGTTCTAGACTGAAGGAACAGGGCGTAGTGCGGATCCCAGACCGCCAGCCGCAATCAGACTGACCTTAGGTAATCCCCCACCCTCAATTGCTTTTCCCTGAATCGCTATGGCACGGATTTACCGTAGCCTATGCATCAACGGACATTGAGATCATGAAAATCAAAACCTTCATTCATACCGCGCTGCTGGTGATACCGATGGCATTTAGCGGCATCGCCCAAGCCGGCGATCAAACCATCCCTTGGGCAAAAAATACCGGCGACGTCGAGTCCAACCATATCGCCGCCGTCGGCCAGAACCTGAATGCCGGCCACCAGCAGGTGACCAAAACACAGGAAGGCGTATGGGCGGCTAATACCGGCAGCATTTCCAGCGATGAGAAGGCCCTGACCGGTGGCCAAAACTCGGCACCGAAAACGATGCCTTAATGCGAGTGATCGCGTTGTAGAAAGGAGACAAGCCGTGACCGTAACAAACGCACGGCTTTTCAATCAGCCCAGACCTGGAATGGTGACGCCGAACGTCTGCAGCAGCAGCACCATGTTGAGCAGGATGATAATCACCGTGCCGATGATCGATACCAGGCTGGTGAGGCGGCTGTTCACAAACTCGCCCATGATGTCGCGGCGACGGGTAAACATGACCAGAGCAATCATCGGCGCCGGCAGCGCCAGGCTCAGCACCACCTGGCTGTAGACCAACGCGTCCGTCGCATTAACCCCTAACGCCACCACGATAAACGCCGGGATCATGGTCACCAGCCGACGCACCCATACAGGGATGCGGAAACCGACAAACCCCTGCATAATCATCTGGCCCGCCATGGTACCCACCACCGAGCTTGAAATACCGGATGCTATCAGTGACATCAGGAATATCCCGGCGGCGGCGGCGCCAAACAGCGGGGTCAGCGTATGGTACGCCGTGCCGATCTCCGCCACGTCACTGTTACCGGCATGAAAAGCGCTGGAAGCCATAATCACCATGGCGATATTCACCAGCCCGGCAATCGCCAGCGCGATCACCACCTCGATATTGGAAAAACGCAGCAGCTTGCGCCGTTCGCCGCTGTTGCTGGCCGGCGTACGGTGCTGGGTCAGGCCCGAATGCAGGAAAATGGCGTGCGGCATTACGGTGGCACCGATAATGCCGACGGCAATGGTCAGCGCCTGCGCATCCGGCAACTGCGGCGTTATCATGCCGGAGCCCGCTGCCAGCCAGTCGACCGGCACGATAAACATCTCGGCGAGATAGCACAGGGCAATGATCGCCACCAGCCCGCCAATCATCAGCTCAACCGGGCGAAAACCTTTCTTTTCTACCATTAATAATGCATAGGTGATCACCGCCGTTACGCCCATCCCCGCCAACAGCGGCATATGGAACAGCAAGGCGAGCGCGATAGCCCCACCCAAAAACTCCGCCAGATCCGTGGCCATTGCCGCCACCTCGCTGAGCAGCCACATGCCGATCACCACCGGGCGCGAGAATTGATCGCGGCACATTTCCGCCAGGTTACGGTTGGTGACGATGCCCAACTTGGCCGACAGCGCCTGGAACAGCATGGCAATCAGGTTGGCCATCACCACTACCCACAGCAGGCTGTAACCATACTTTGAACCGGCCTGAATATTGGTGGCAAAATTACCGGGGTCCATGTAGGCAATGGAGGCAATCACCGCCGGCCCGGCGAACAATAGCGGCGTAAACGCGCCGCGCTTGCGCCCGGCTAAAGCGTTACCAATCGCCGTATTGGTCCGTTCGGTTAACGATGTAGTGGTTGCCGCCTCACGCATGTTTTACCCTCAATATTATTCTGGTTATTTTTCACCCAACACTCAGAACAATGTAGCATCGGCTACACTTTATGCAAAATGGAAGATACTTTACCTTTGTGTACAAATATTTCTTATTGTCATTGAATGCGGCGGCCGAATTGATAATGCGTCGCCATTAGACTAACGTAGGGCAGAATTCCATTAGTCTGGAACTCACTGGCTTAACCTATAAAGGACGTCTCAGAATATGGTAACAAGCGCGTCAGATAACGCCGAACGCCCCACCTTAGCTGAAATGCCGGATGAGGCTGAGCACGCCCTGCGCTTTACCCGCGCCCGTGAAGCGCAGTCGAATGCGTTGATCGAAGATTATGTCGAACTGATTGCCGATCTGCTGCTGACCACTCGCGAAGCCAGAACCACCGACATCGCCCGTCGCTTTGGCGTTTCCCACCCTACTGCGATCAAGAACATTGCACGGCTGAAGAGCGCCGGATTGGTAGAGTCACGCCCGTATCGCGGGGTCTTTCTGACTGAAGAAGGTGAACAACTGGCGCAGCAAGTGCGCCGCCGCCATCGTATTGTGGTCGACCTGCTGGTGTGCCTCGGGGTGCCGACTGAAACGGCGGAGCTGGACAGCGAAGGGATTGAGCATCACATTTCTAGCGACACCCTGGCGGTGTTTGAACGTTTTCTGCAAAGCCACGCCGAGAAATAAATCCTCGCCAATAAAAAAGGGAGGCTTTCGCCTCCCTCAAAGCTCCCCAGCCTGAATTAGTGATTACGGATGTATTCGTCCATATCAGTTTTCAGGTTGTCAGATTTGGTACCAAAGATAGCCTGAACGCCTGAGCCTGCAACAACAACGCCGGCAGCACCCAGTTTTTTCAGACCAGGCTGGTCAACCTTGCTCACGTCCGCCACGCTAACGCGCAGACGGGTGATGCAGGCATCCAGATTGGTGATGTTATCTTTACCGCCAAAGGCCTGAACCAAAGCCGCGGACATTTCAGAACCACCCTGAGCGACCTGCTCGGAAACGGTGTCTTCACGGCCAGGCGTCTTCAGATCCAGTTTGGCAATCAGCACGCGGAAGATGGTGTAGTACACCAGACCGTAGATGATACCCACGATTGGGAACAACCAGATCTTGCTGCTGTTACCGCTCAGCACGATAAAGTCGATCAGACCGTGCGAGAAGCTGGTGCCATCACGCATACCCAACAGGATACAGATCGGGAACGCCAGACCAGCCAGAATGGCGTGGATTGCGTACAGGATCGGCGCAACGAACATGAAGGAGAACTCGATCGGCTCGGTGATACCGGTCAGGAACGAGGTCAACGCAGCGGAGATCATGATACCGCCGACTTTTGCGCGGTTTTCCGGCTTGGCTGAATGCCAGATGGCAATAGCAGCAGCAGGCAGACCGTACATTTTGAACAGGAAGCCACCGGACAGTTTACCCGCAGTCGGGTCACCCGCCATATAACGCGGGATATCGCCGTGGAATACCTGGCCGGCCGCGTTGGTGAACTCACCGATCTGCATTTGGAAAGGTACGTTCCAGATATGGTGCAGACCAAACGGCACCAGCGCACGTTCAACCACGCCGTAGATACCAAACGCCACTACCGGGTTCTGATAAGCAGCCCACTGGGAGAAGGTCTGGATAGCCGTACCGATTGGCGGCCAGATGAAGGACAGAACTACGCCCAGAACGATCGCCGCCAGGCCGGAGATAATCGGCACAAACCGCTTACCGGCAAAGAAGCCCAGGTATTCAGGCAACTGAATACGGAAGAAGCGGTTAAACATATAGGCCGCGATGGAGCCGGAGATAATCCCCCCGAGCACACCGGTATCCGCCAGGTGTTTAGCCGCAATTTCTTCAGCCGGCAGGTGCAGAACCAAAGGTGCAACCACCGCCATGGTTTTCACCATGATGCCGTAAGCCACGACCGCAGCCAACGCAGATACACCATCGTTATTGGTGAAGCCCAGGGCAACACCGATAGCGAAAATCAGCGGCATGTTGGCGAAAACTGAACCGCCGGCTTCCGCCATCACGTGAGAAACTACCGTAGGTAGCCAGCTAAAGTTGGCGGAACCGACGCCCAGCAGAATACCTGCGATAGGCAATACGGAAACCGGCAGCATTAGCGACTTACCTACTTTTTGCAGGTTTGCAAATGCGTTCTTGAACATAGTTGAGTGTGCTCCTGAGTAATAGTGCTTTGCTACTTCTCGCGATTCTTCGCGCTGCAAGGGGGGGAGAAAAACCCCTGCAATTCAGGGTGTCTGAGCACCCCTTGAATTTTTACGCAGAGTAAAATAAATAGCCTGCGCAATGTTTGATGGCAGTCACGTTTCGATGAACAAAGCCGGGTATTTTTCTTAAATCGGCCATTTTTTATCAAAAAAGACAAAAAAACGCCCAGCCACCGCCATAAAACGGGTGGGAACATTACCCGTTTCAGCGATTAATTACGAGCTTAAAAAAAATCCCAACATCAATGACTACAGCTAAGCCTAGGCCAAGGATTATAGTTCGATGTGAAATAAGCGTGAAAAGTTGGCGGTAGTGGTTTCGGCCAGCGTTTCCAGGCTCACGCCCTTCAATACCGCCATGTATTCAGCCACATCACGCACGTAGGCAGGTTGGTTTTCTTTGCCGCGATGCGGCACCGGGGCAAGGTACGGCGAATCGGTCTCCACCAGAATGCGATCAAGCGGCACGTAGCGCGCCACCTCGCGCAGTTGCTCCGCATTGCGGAAGGTCAAAATGCCGGAGAAGGAAATATAGAACCCCAGATCCAGCAGCGCTTCTGCGGTGGCGATATCTTCGGTAAAACAGTGCAGCACGCCGCCGCAGTCCTGCGAATTCTCCTCACGCAGGATCGCCAGCGTATCTTCACGCGCGTCGCGGGTATGCACGATCACCGGTTTGTTCAGCGCACGACCAATGCGGATATGCTCACGGAATGACGCTTGCTGCAGCTCGAGATTGTCTTTCTGATAGAAGTAATCCAGCCCGGTTTCTCCCAGCGCCACCACCTGATCTGCCGCCGCCAAACGACGCAGCTCTGCGTAATCGTAACCGCCCTCAAGATTGAGCGGGTGGACGCCGCAGGAAAACGCCACGTCATCGCGCGGGCCGATCAACTGCGTCATGGCCTGATACCCCGGTAAAGTGGTGGCGACTGCCAGTACGTAACCGACATCGCGCGCCTTGGCTTTTGCCAGGGCGTCATCCACGTTTTGGTGCAGCGTTTGGTAATCCAGGCCATCAAGATGACAATGCGAATCTACTAACAACATAATAGTTAACTCTTTTACAACGAATGAGGATGAAAATAGCCGGTAGCGCCGAGCATCTGCTCCCAACTGAGTAATCGTTCGGTCAGCAGCAGCTCGCGATTAACGCCGGTTACGTTAAGCAACTGATGGCGACAGTTAAGCCATTGCTGTACCACTTGCTGCAGCGAGGTGCCGCTCAGCTGGCTGGCCAATTGCTGTACCAGCGGTTGCTGATCCTGATTAAGCGCAAAGCTCGCCGCGCCCTGCTGCCACTTCATGGCATCCACCAGCAATGCGCATAGCCAGTGCAGCCGCTCCGCCACGTCTTCGTGATTCAGCACCGGCAACAGCGACAGCATGTCATGCTGCGGCAAGGCGGCATTCAGTGCTGCGCACAAAGCGCCGCGCTGCTGCCAACGCTCGGGTTGCAGCAGTTGTTCGGCCGCCAGCGGCGCACCGTCATGCAGCCGCAGCGCAGTGACGAGATCCACCGGATTGCCCGGCATTTGCCGGTTTAACCACTGCAAACTGAGTTGCTCATCCGGACTGGCGAGATGCCAATAGAAACAGCGACTGCGCAACGTCGCCAGCAGCCGTGAAGGCTCGCGGCAGCTCAACAGGAAATAGGTTTTTTCCGGCGGCTCTTCCAGCGTTTTCAACAGGGCATTGGCGGCCGCTTCAGTCAGCAATTCCGCCTGCGGCAACCAGATAACCTTGGCGCCACCCTGCTGGGCGTGGGAATAAAGGGTTTCGATCACCTGGCGGATAGGTTCAATCCCCAGGCTGCTTTTGCCCTTCTCCGGCGTCAATACGTGATAGTCCGGATGGTTGCCCGCCAGCATAAGCCGGCAGCTGTGGCACTCGCCGCAGCTTTTCTCGCCGTTATGCCGTTGACAAATCAACCAGCGGCTCAGGCCATAGGCCAGCGCCTCGTCGCCATTACCGGCGGCAGCATGCAGCAGCAGCGCATGGTGACCACGGCCTGCGGCATACTGCCCGACCAACTGACGGTAAGGCGTGTTCAGCCACGGGTACCAGTTCATTACACGCCTTCCTGCTGTAGCCATTGGCTGAGGCAACGGCGGATAGCCGCCGTCACCTGTTCCAGCGATTGGGAAGCGTCGACGGTGACGATAGAAGCGTCCTGCGCCGCCAACTCCAGATAGCGCGAGCGGGTGCGTTCAAAGAACGGCAGCGCTTCCTGCTCAATACGATCCAGCTCGCCGCGTGCACGGGCTCGTTGCAGGCCAACCAGCGGCGGCAGATCCAGATAAACCGTCAGGTCCGGGCGGAAATCCCCCAAGACAGTGTCACGCAGTGAAGCCATCAGTTGTTGATCTACACCACGACCGCCGCCCTGATAGGCCTGCGATGACAAATCGTGACGATCGCCGACCACCCAGGCACCGCGCGCCAGCGCCGGTTTGATGACGGTTTCTACCAGTTGCACGCGGGCTGCATACAGCATCAGCACTTCGGCTTTGATGGTCGGCAGTTCGCCGTCTATGCCGCGTTTGAACAGATCCCGCAGCTTTTCCGCCAGCGGAGTGCCGCCGGGTTCGCGAGTAAAGACAATGTCGTTAATGCCGTGCTCGCGCAGTACGTTGACCACGGTATCGCGCGCGGTGGTTTTCCCCGCGCCCTCAAGCCCTTCGATAACCACGAATTTACTTTTCATTCTTTTCCTTAAGCACCTGGCGATAGGCGCGCACCGCCTGATTATGGCTTGCCAGGTTAGTGGTAAACTGGTGGCCGCCCTTGCCGTCGGCGACAAAGTACAAATAAGGCGTCTTCGCCGGATTGGCGGCGGCTTCCAAAGAAGCCTGGCCCGGCATGGCGATCGGTGTCGGCGGCAGGCCGCTGATCACATAAGTGTTGTACGGCGTCGGCGTTTCCAGATCTTTACGGGTAATATTGCCATTATAGGCGTCGCCCATGCCGTAGATCACCGTTGGGTCAGTTTGCAGGCGCATGCCAATACGCAGGCGGTTAATAAATACCGAAGCCACCTTGGTGCGTTCTTCCGGCACGGCGGTTTCCTTTTCGACTATTGAAGCCATAGTCAGCAAATCTTCCGGCGTCTTGTAGGGCAAACTGGTATCGCGGCTTTGCCAGGCGGCTTCCAGCGTCTTGATCATGCGCAGATGAGCACGCTTAAGCAACGCGATATCGCTCATGCCGGCAGTATACAGATAGGTATCCGGGTACAGGCGCCCTTCCGGATGAGTGTCCTCCGGCAGGCCCAGCGCCACGGCGATTTCCGCTTCGCTTTTGCCCGCCAGCGTATGTTTGAGGTATTTCGATTGCTGCAGCACCAACAGCCAGTCACGCAGGCGCGAACCTTCGATAAAACGCGCGCTGAACTGTGCCTCTTTACCGCTGGCCAACAGTTTAAGCATCTGGCGCACCGTCATTCCCGGCGTAAAGCGGTAAGTGCCGGCCTTGAACTCTGCCAGTTGAGGCTCCAGGCGCAGCAACCACGGGAACCAGGCACCGTTGCGGATCAGCTTGTCGCGTACCAGCAAGCCTTCCAGCGCTACCCGCCCGGTACCCGCCGGCAGTTTAAAAATGGCTTCCTGCTGGATCGCCAATGGCGTATCAGCAAAGCGTTCAACTTTCTGGTAACCCCAGCACAGCAGGGCCAATACCAGAACAACAATAAGAGAAACGACCTTCAGCTTTCTTTTCTTCATCAATCAGCCATCGTTAACAGTGTGGACGCAAAAAATCATAGAGTTGGCGTGAGTGATAACGCCATGATTGCGCTGTATTTACCGGCAGTAACGGCATCAGCGCGTTACTCACCAGCACTTCTTCGGCGTCGGCAAGAGTGGCCAACGGCTCGCTGACGCAATGCAGCGAATATTCACTGCCCGCCAGCAGCTCAATCACCCTTCGACGCATCAACCCAGCCACGCCGGACTGGCTCAGATCGGGCGTAAATACCGCTTTTCCTTTACGCCAGAATAAATTAGCCGCACAGCATTCCACCAGCATACCGGCAGTGTCAAGCACCAGCGCCTCGTCGGCGGTCGTCTGGTCAAGATGCGCGCGGATCAACACTTGCTCCAGACGGTTCAGATGCTTAAGCCCCGCAAGCAACGGATTACGCGCCAGAGCCACCGGGCTGAGTGCCAGGCTGATGCCCTGTTCACGCCACGACAGGTAGTGCGTGGGATAAGCGCTGCGAGAGACAATGCGCGTAGGATTTTCACACCCCTGCGGGCTGTAACCTCGTCCGCCGCTGCCGCGCGTCAGTATCGCTTTGACCACGCCGAGCGGGATAGATTCTGCCGCACGCGCCATTTCACTTTCAAGAGCGCCCCAATCAGTGAGCGGCATCATCAGCCGCTGCGCTGCCTGTTGCAGGCGTTCGATATGCCAGGGAAGCAGCTCGATTCTGCCGTCGATAACCCGGGCAGTGGTGAAACAGCCATCACCGAACTGCAAACCGCGATCGCTTGGCGCTAACGCATCGTGCTGTTGTCCGTTAATCCAGTACATATTTCCACACTCTCCTCGTTATGCCGGCGCTAGCGGCAAGGCCCCTGGAAGTGGATGGCGTTAATGTGGCAACTGCGCGGCTGCTGCAACACAAAACGCATCGTTTCCCAGATCGAACGTGCGTTCAGCACGGGTCGCTCCGATTGTTCTGTTGGCTCGTCATCCAGGCCGCTCATTTCAAAATCCGGCGGATAGAAACCCGTCACCCGAATGTTTTCCGCTGCCAGGTGGTGCTCGATGTTGTGGCAAAAGCCCCCGATCCCCTGCTTGGCGGCAAAAAACGCCGGGTGGGCACTCGACTGGATGAACTGAGGTATGCCGCACACAGATACCATCACCATAATATCAGCCCCGGCCGAAAGCCGCAGGCTGGGCAAGAGCGCGCGGGTCAGTAAAATATTCCCCGTCAGCCCGGAATTGATGGTGCTGATGACATCGGCATCATCTTTGCTCTCCAGCCCCCCCTCCAGCCATTGGGCGGCGCTCAAAACCAGAATGTCGATCGGCCTGTCGTCCTGCAACAGTTGATCGACAAACGCCGTAAGTGAAGCCGGATCGGCAATATCGCACTGGTAAGCCTGCGCCCGTCCACCTTCGGCTCGTATGATGTTTTGAGTTTCCTTTGCGCTGCTGAGTTGTCGGGCACAGATATCCACGTCGACGCCCTCACGCGCCAGCCAGACCGACACGGCTTGCCCAAAATCGCGCCCGCCCCCCGTAACCAACGCACGTTTTCCGCTCAACATACACTTTCTCCTGCTTGTCTAACCATGGATTTACTCCGACTTTTGCCGGCAACCTGCCACCAGTAAAGCCTATTCCATTAATTTTTCAGCCAAAAAAGTGCGGAACTCATCTTTTCACTTGCAAACAACCCATAAAAAAACCCGCTCGAAAGCGGGTTTTTTACAGTCTGCCAGCAGACACGTCACACCTTGCGGAAGATCAGCGAACCGTTAGTACCGCCGAAACCGAAGGAGTTACACAGCGTATACTGCAAATCGCTTACCTGGCGCGCTTCGTGCGGAACGAAGTCCAGATCGCAACCTTCATCCGGGTTATCCAGGTTGATGGTTGGTGGAACCGCTTGATCACGCAATGCCAGCACGGTGAAGATCGATTCAATCGCGCCTGCCGCACCTAACAGGTGGCCGGTCATCGATTTGGTCGAGCTGACCATCACGCGCTTCGCATCGCTGCCAAATACCGACTTCACTGCCTGGGTTTCGGCGGTATCACCGGCCGGCGTGGAAGTGCCGTGCGCATTGATATACCCGATTTGTGACGTAGTCACACCTGCGTCAAGCAAAGCATTTTCCATTGCCAGCGCCGCGCCCGCACCGTTTTCCGGTGGCGACGTCATGTGATAGGCATCGCTGCTCATCCCAAAGCCGACAATTTCAGCGTAAATCTTGGCGCCGCGTTTCTTGGCGTGTTCGTACTCTTCCAGCACCATCATGCCGGCACCGTCACCCAGGACGAAACCGTCACGGTCTTTATCCCATGGGCGGCTGGCCGCTTGTGGGTTTTCGTTGCGGGTCGACAGCGCGCGCGCTGCGCCGAAACCGCCAACGCCCAAAGGAGTACTGGCTTTCTCTGCGCCACCGGCCAGCATAACGTCGGCATCATTGTAAGCAATGATACGCGCTGCATGGCCAATGTTGTGCACACCTGACGTACAGGCGGTAGCGATGGAAATACTCGGACCACGCATGCCGAACATAATAGTCAGGTGGCCTGCAATCATGTTCACGATGGTTGACGGCACAAAGAACGGACTGATTTTCCGTGGGCCACCGTTAACCAGTGAACTGTGGTTTTCTTCAATCAAACCCAGGCCGCCGATACCGGAGCCGATAGCGGCGCCAATGCGGCTGGCGTTAGCCTCGGTGATATCCAGCCCCGCATCCTGCATGGCTTGCATGCCGGCAGCGATTCCGTACTGGATGAAGGCATCCATCTTGCGCGCATCTTTGCGCGAGATGAAATCCTCTGAATTAAAATTCTTTACCAGGCCAGCAAACTTGGTCGCATAGGCAGTGGTATCGAAATGGTCGATCAGGCTGATGCCACTCTGACCGGCAAGAAGAGCGTTCCACGTGGACTCTACAGTATTGCCGACAGGAGACAACATGCCCAGTCCGGTCACAACTACTCGACGCTTAGACACGTTTGTCCTCCAAGGAGGGAAAAATATGACACTAGGGATAGAAAAAACTTAGGCGGTCGAGTGACCGCCTAGATATGTTCTCTTACTGCTGGCTAGCGTTGATGAAATCAATAGCTGCCTGAACAGTAGTGATTTTCTCAGCTTCTTCGTCTGGAATCTCGGTATCGAATTCTTCTTCCAGTGCCATTACCAGTTCAACGGTGTCAAGAGAATCAGCGCCCAGATCTTCAACGAAAGAAGCGTTATTTAAAACTTCTTCCTGTTTAACACCCAGTTGCTCAACAATGATTTTCTTAACGCGTTCTTCGATAGTGCTCATACTCTTAAATTTCCTATCAAAACTCGCTTTCGCGATGGTTTTCGTAGTGTATAAAATGTTGAAAAAGATGCAACTAAATCCCGGCTGGTCAAACCACGATTTTACGCTATTTTGCGGTTTTTACCCCAAATAACGCAAATAGTTTTCGCATTTTTTAAATCATGTACATGCCGCCATTGACATGTAACGTTTCACCGGTGATGTAGCCAGCCTCATCAGAGGCTAAAAAAGCAACAGCGCTGGCGATTTCTTTAGCATCCCCCAGCCGATTGGCTGGAACTGATGACAAAATGCCTGCACGTTGATCATCTGTCAACGCCCGTGTCATGTCCGTCTCAATAAAACCAGGTGCCACGACGTTGACCGTAATGCCACGCGAAGCAACTTCACGTGCCAAAGACTTACTAAAACCAATCAAACCGGCTTTAGCCGCCGCGTAATTAGCCTGCCCTGCGTTGCCCATGGTGCCAACTACGGAACCGATGGTGATGATCCGGCCAAACCGCTTTTTCATCATAGCTCGCATTACCGCTTTTGACAGACGGAATACGGAAGTCAGATTAGTGTCCAGGATATCCTGCCACTCATCATCCTTCATGCGCATCAGCAGGTTATCACGCGTAATGCCGGCATTATTCACTAAAATGTCGATTTCGCCAAATTCAGCACGAATAGATGCCAGAACGCTGTCGATAGATTGAGCATCAACAACGTTCAGCGCAAACCCTTTGCCGCTTGCACCCAGATAGCTGCTGATAGCCTCAGCGCCGCTTTCACTGGTGGCGGTGCCGATCACTTTGGCGCCACGTGCCACAAACGATTCTGCAATAGCCCGGCCAATACCCCGGCTAGCGCCGGTGACCAGAACAACTTTACCTTCGAAGCTCATTATTTTCCTCTTTATTGTTCAAGCGCCGCTGACAGGCTCGCTGCGTCATTAACCGCCGCCGCCGTCAGGGTGTCAACAATACGTTTAGTCAGACCGGTCAGAACTTTACCCGGACCAACCTCTAGCAGCGACGTAACGCCCTGTGCTGCCATAAACTCTACGCTCTCGGTCCAGCGCACCGGGCTGTACAGCTGGCGTACCAGCGCACTGCGGATGGCTTCTGGATCGGTTTCAGTTCGCACGTCGACGTTATTCACTACCGCGACCTGCGGCGCGCCGAAGGTAATCTCCTGCAACGCAACGGCCAGTTTGTCTGCCGCCGGCTTCATCAACGCACAATGCGAAGGCACGCTCACCGGTAACGGCAACGCGCGCTTGGCGCCCGCGGCTTTACAGGCCGCACCTGCACGTTCGACCGCTTCTTTGTTACCGGCGATGACAACCTGCCCCGGCGAGTTGAAGTTCACCGGGGAAACAACCTGACCCTGAGCGGATTCTTCACAGGCTTTGGCGATAGCCTCGTTATCCAGGCCGATAATGGCGAACATCGCGCCAGTGCCTTCCGGCACCGCTTCCTGCATCAGTTTGCCGCGCAGTTCAACCAAGCGGATCGCCGACTGGAAATCCAGCACGCCCGCACACACCAACGCCGAGTATTCACCCAGGCTGTGGCCGGCCATCATCGCAGGCGCTTTACCGCCCTGTTGCTGCCAGACGCGGAAAATCGCTACGGAAGCGGCCAGCAATGCCGGCTGCGTCTGCCAGGTTTTGTTCAGTTCTTCCGCCGGGCCTTGCTGCACCAACTGCCACAGGTCATAGCCCAAAGCGGACGAGGCTTCGCTGAAAGTCTCTTCAACGATCGGAAATTGCGCAGCCAAATCGGCCAACATGCCAAGAGCCTGAGACCCCTGACCTGGGAAAACAAAAGCAAATTGCGTCATTTTTTCTTCCTGTTAATCAGAAACGGACCAGCGCCGAGCCCCAGGTAAAGCCGCCGCCAAAGGCTTCCAGCAGCACCAGTTGGCCGCGCTGGATCCGCCCGTCACGCACGGCTTCGTCGAACGCTGCAGGGACCGAGGCGGCAGAAGTGTTGCCGTGACGATCGAGCGTCACTACTACTTTCTCCATCCCCATACCCAGTTTTTTCGCCGTCGCGCTGATGATGCGCAGGTTGGCCTGGTGTGGCACCAGCCAATCCAGCTGGTCGCGGTCCAAATTGTTGGCTTGCAGCGTTTCTTCCACGATGTGAGCCAGTTCGGTAACCGCAACTTTGAATACTTCATTGCCGGCCATGGTAACGTAGGCCGGCTGCTCCGGATCCTGACGATCCTTGAACGGCAGCGTCAGCAGGCCGCCGTAGGTACCATCGGCATGCAGATGGGTAGACAGGATGCCCGGCTCTTCGGACGCGCCCAACAGCACCGCACCCGCGCCATCACCGAACAGAATGATGGTACCGCGATCTTCAGGATCCAGCGTGCGTGACAGCACGTCCGCGCCGATCACCAGCGCATGTTTCACCGCGCCATTCTTGACGTACTGATCGGCCACGCTCAGCGCATAGGTAAAACCGGCGCAGGCTGCGGCCAGATCGAAGGCCGCGCAGTCTTTAATGCCCAACATCTGCTGCACTTGGCAAGCGGAGCTAGGGAATGCATGGCTTGAGGTGGTGGTCGCAACTACGATCAACCCGATGTCTTCTTTAGCCACACCTGCCATTTCCAGCGCTTTTTCAGCAGCATGGAAGCCCATCGTCGCCACAGTTTCATCAGCGGCAGCGATACGGCGCTCACGGATACCGGTACGCGTGACGATCCACTCGTCAGAGGTATCCACCATTTTTTCAAGGTCAGCATTGGTGCGCACTTGTACGGGTAAATAACTCCCCGTACCGAGAATCTTTGTATACATGTACGATCAGTCACTCTTAGGTAATACAGCTTCAAGGCGCGCAGCAATCCTTTCAGGGACTTGCCGCTGCACCGCCTGCACAGCCTGTTCGATTGCTACTGCAAACGCGTGTGGGTTCGCAGCGCCGTGGCTCTTGATTACGGTGCTGCGCAATCCTAACAGACATGCGCCATTATACTGGTCGGGGTTCAGGTGGCCGAACCGCTTTACCACCCGTTTTTGCAACCAACGGCCTAACAACTTTAACCACCACGCCTGCTTGCCACCGTCTCCGGATGATTTCAGCAGCGATAAAAATACTCTTACCACCCCTTCCATGGTCTTCAGGGTGACGTTACCCACGAAACCGTCGCAGACCAGGACATCGGTTTTACCGGTGAGCAGGTCATTGCCTTCCAGGTAACCAATATAATTGATTGCCGGGGTGTTTTTCAGCACGGCGGCCGCTTCGCGGATATTATCCAGGCCTTTGGTCTCTTCTTCACCAATATTCAGCAACGCCACGCGGGGCTGCGCAATACCCACCACCTCTTCGGCCATCACTGCGCCCATTACCGCAAACTGCACCAGCATAGTGCTGTCGCATTCAACGTTGGCGCCCAGATCCAGCACTACGGTTTTACCGAGCTGCTGGTTTGGGATCACGGTCATCAGCGCCGGACGTTCAATACCGTCCAGCTGCTTAATCAGCATTTTCGCCAGACCCATCAATGCACCGGTATTACCTGCACTGACGCAACCCTGCGCATCGCCGTTTTTGGTCAGCTCCAGCGCAATGCGCATAGATGTGCCACGGCTGGCGCGTATCGCTTGTGAGGGTTTGGCGTCGCCGGCAATCACTGATTCAGCGGGCACGACTTGCAAACGCTCCAGAAGAACCGGATCGGCTTTGGCAAGTAAAGGAGAGATGGCGTCGGGATCGCCGACCAGCAGGAGATGAAGCTGTAAATTAGAGGCCAGTGCCTGCAATGAAGCAGGCACTGTGACGCAGGGACCGAAGTCCCCGCCCATTGCATCTAACGCCAGGGTTAGACGAGTCAAGGTACCGCTACTTAGCCGATAACCTTGCGACCGCGGTAGAAACCGTCGGCAGTGATGTGGTGACGACGATGAGTTTCACCAGAAGTCGCATCAACAGACAATGTGGTGGTGGTCAGAGCATCGTGTGAACGACGCATGCCACGCTTGGAACGGGTTGGTTTATTTTGTTGTACGGCCATGGACCTTACTCCTTAATTACTTACGCTTTAAACTGGCTAATACGGCAAATGGATTCGGTTTCTCCGCCTCTGGAGGCAGTTTGCCAAATACCATGTCCGCTTCGGACACTTCACAGTGTTCAGATTCATGTAACGGGACGACAGGCAGTGAAAGAATAATTTCGTCTTCAATCATTGCCAACAGATCGACTTCGCCAAACTCATCGACTTCGATCGGTTCGTACGCTCCCGGTAATGCCTCAGCCTGCTCATCATTGACGACCGGGCTAAAACAATATGTTGTGTGGATATGACGCTCGAACGGGACACCACAGCGTTGGCACATCAGGGTTACCTGAACGTCCGAATGCCCTGTTATCACCGCGAGGCGTTGGTTATCAATATCGAACGATAACGAAACCTCAACATCACTGTCCACACTGACCACGGAGTCGGCAACACGTGTAACCTGCTCAGGCGCATAGGAACCAACATAGTCCAGGCGTTTCTGAGCGGTACGTACCGCATCAATGGTCAAGGGTAATTTTACCTTTTGCATAGGGCGCGCATATTAACTTTGTAACGACGTAGAGTCAAAGAAAAAGGCCGTAAAACGGTACCTTTCACCATTATTCGCTTCCTCAGCGGCGGACAGTTTAAAATGCCCACTCTATTTACGCTACGGTTTGCGAAAAAAATTATGCAAAGACTTCTCCTTGCCTCCACCTCGACCTACCGCAAGATGCTACTGGAAAAGCTGCACTTGCCCTTCCTTTGCGCGGCGCCGCAGGTGGATGAAACCCCGCTGGCGGGGGAAAGCGCCGAGGCGCTGGTGCTGCGATTGGCCACAGCGAAAGCCCAGGCGCTGGCTGCCGCCTACCCCGAACATCTGATTATCGGCTCCGATCAGGTCTGCGTGATCGAAGGAAGAATCACCGGAAAACCGCACACGGAAGAGAACGCCCGCACTCAATTACGCCAGGCCAGCGGCCAGAAAGTCACCTTTTATACCGGGCTGGCGTTGTATAACAGCCGCAGCAGGCATCTGCAGGTACTGTGCGAACCCTTTCACGTACATTTCCGCACGCTGAGCGAGGCTGAAATTAGCGCTTACGTGCGATTTGAGCAACCACTCAACTGCGCAGGCAGCTTTAAAAGTGAAGGGTTGGGGATTGCGCTGTTCGATAAGCTGGAAGGACGGGATCCCAATACGTTGATCGGCATGCCGTTGATCGCCCTGCTGGAAATGCTGCGGGCTGAAGGCATCAACCCGCTGGCATAGGATAAAAGGGCTGCGTTATTTGCCCTGAGACTGCTTGCGCAACACCTGCAGGCAGTGACGCAGCTCTTCATCCATCGGCGCTTCGATGCGCATCGTTTCACCGGTACCCGGATGTTCGAAACGCAAAGCAGCCGCGTGCAAGAACAGACGCTTGAGCCCGGTGCCCGCAAGTTGGCGATCGAACTCGCGATCGCCATAACGATCGTCAAAGGCTATCGGATGCCCGGCATGCAAGGTGTGCACACGGATCTGATGGGTGCGCCCGGTGATCGGGCTGGCTTTGACCAGCGTTGCGTGCTCAAAGCGCTCTTCCACCTTGAAGCGTGTTTCCGAAGGTTTGCCTTCGCTGTTGACGCGAACAATACGCTCACCGCTCTGCAAAATGTTTTTCAGTAGTGGCGCCTGCACCGCTTTGCAATGTGACTGCCACTGGCCGCGCACCAGCGCCAGGTAATCTTTCTGCATCCCCTTCAAGCGCAGTTGCTCATGCAGCGAACGTAGTGCAGAGCGTTTTTTCGCCACCAACAGCACGCCTGAGGTATCGCGATCAAGGCGATGAACCAGTTCCAGGAAGCGGGCTTCCGGGCGAAGCGCGCGCAGGCCTTCGATCACGCCAAAGCTCAGGCCGCTGCCGCCATGTACTGCCGTGCCTGATGGCTTGTTCAGCAGCAGCAGGTGATCGTCTTCATACAAGATGCAATCTGCCAGCGCGGCCACTTTATCCAGTTTGGCGGAGACTGGCGCTTCTTCACGCTCGGCAACGCGCACCGGCGGAATGCGCACCACGTCGCCGGCGGCCAGTTTGTATTCTGCCTTGATGCGTCCTTTATTAACCCGCACCTCGCCTTTACGCACGATGCGGTAAATCATGCTCTTCGGCACGCCTTTCAGGCGGGCAAGCAAAAAGTTGTCGATTCTCTGACCGGCTTCGTCGTCAGAAATCGTGATTAATTGTACTGCAGGAATGTTCGTTTTCATGGAGCGGGATTCTAAATAGAGCGAGTAAATAGCGCCACTTCTTTTTCTGTGCTTAACTGTCTCTCTGACTGCAGACGAAACCCCAGCGAACAATAAGGCAGCAAGCCGGTTTGAACGTTTGCGATTTCTTCCGCAGTTAAGGAAAAGTCACCTTGCTATAACGGCATCAGCAGTGGAATAATGCGTTTACTTTCCACGTTGATTCTCGTTAAACAGGGAAAACGGTGGGATTATAAAATTTGTCTGATGGCGCAAAAACGCAGCAATGGCGTAAGACGTAATGCGAAATCAAACAATTAGCGGGCTGCGGGTTGCAGCTTGGCCGGCAAACGGAATCAGATCTGTCGACGTAAATCAGAGGCTATTCCCCTAGTAAAAGTGCTGTTTTTCACAAAGAAATACAGGCTTACCGAGATAATGCGCCCCTATGCAGGCGACAACCGTGAGGTTGACGACTTTGCGAGAAGACACGGGGTTTTCGGTTTTAACCCGGCCATGAGGTTATTTTGCCCGCAGCTTTGTCGATAATGTAAAAATAACGAGTAAGTTAAGATGAAAAGAATGTTGATTAACGCAACTCAGCAGGAAGAGTTGCGTGTTGCCCTTGTAGATGGACAGCGGCTGTATGATTTGGACATTGAAAGCCCAGGTCATGAACAGAAAAAAGCGAATATTTACAAAGGCAAAATCACTCGTATTGAACCAAGTCTTGAAGCAGCGTTCGTTGATTACGGCGCAGAACGACATGGTTTCCTCCCTCTTAAAGAAATCGCCCGCGAATACTTCCCAAGTAACTACTCTTCTCATGGTCGCCCGAACATCAAAGATGTGCTGCGCGAAGGCCAGGAAGTTATCGTTCAGGTTGACAAAGAAGAACGTGGTAATAAAGGCGCAGCCTTGACCACCTTCATCAGTCTGGCCGGCAGTTATCTGGTGCTGATGCCGAACAACCCGCGTGCCGGTGGCATTTCCCGCCGCATCGAGGGTGACGACCGTACCGAACTGAAAGAAGCGCTTTCCTCCCTGCAATTGCCGGATGGCATGGGTCTGATTGTTCGTACCGCGGGCGTTGGCAAATCTGCCGATGCGCTGCAGTGGGACCTGTCTTTCCGTCTGAAGCATTGGGAAGCCATCAAGAAAGCCGCCGAAGGCCGCCCTGCTCCGTTCCTGATCCATCAGGAAAGTAACGTGATCGTGCGCGCATTCCGTGACTATCTGCGCCCGGACATCGGCGAAATCCTGATCGATAACCCTAAAGTTCTCGATTTGGCAAAAGAGCACATCGCTGCTCTGGGCCGCCCGGATTTCAGCAGCAAAATCAAACTGTACAGCGGTGAAATCCCTCTGTTCAGCCATTACCAAATCGAGTCTCAGATCGAATCCGCCTTCCAGCGTGAAGTTCGCTTGCCTTCCGGCGGCTCGATCGTCATCGACACTACCGAAGCCTTGACCGCCATCGACATCAACTCCGCGCGAGCAACCCGCGGTGGCGATATCGAAGAAACTGCGTTCAACACCAACCTGGAAGCGGCGGACGAAATCGCTCGCCAACTGCGCTTGCGTGACCTTGGCGGCCTGATCGTTATCGACTTCATCGATATGACCCCAGTGCGCCACCAGCGCGAAGTAGAAAACCGCCTGCGTGACGCAGTGCGTCAGGACCGTGCGCGTATCCAGATCGGCCGCATTTCCCGCTTTGGCCTGCTTGAGATGTCGCGTCAGCGCCTCAGCCCGTCACTGGGTGAATCCAGTCATCACGTCTGCCCTCGCTGTAACGGCACCGGCACCATCCGTGATAACGAATCGCTGGCACTTTCCATTCTGCGCCTGATCGAAGAAGAAGCGCTGAAGGAAAATACCAAAGAAGTTCACGCTATCGTGCCAGTTCAGGTCGCGTCTTACCTGCTGAACGAAAAACGTGAGTCGGTGAGCGCAATCGAAAAACGTCAGGGTGGCGTGAAAGCGATCATCGTGCCGAACGATCAGATGCAAACCCCGCATTACTCCGTGCTGCGTGTGCGCAAAGGCGAAGAAACACCAACCCTGAGCTACCTGCTGCCGAAATTGCACGAAGAAGAGATGGCCCAGCCACTGGAAGATGCGCCGATGGAGCGCAAACGTCCGGAACAACCGGCTCTGGCTTCGTTCTCTCTGGCGGCTGACGCTCCACCGCCTGCCGAAGAACCTGTGGCGGCACAGTCCGCTGCTGTCGCTGTCGTGGCCAAACCAAGCGCCCCAACCGCTGCAAAACCTGGTCTGTTGGGCCGCCTGTTCGGTGGTTTGAAAGCGCTGTTCGCCGGTGAAGAACAACCGGTTGTTGAAGCCAAACCTGCCGTTGAAGCGCCTAAGGCCGAAGGCAACGGTGAAAACCGCCGCCAGGATCGCCGTGGTCAACGCCGTCAGGGTTCTGGCCGTAAAGAACGTGGTGAACGCGGAGAACGTGGTGAGCGTAGCGATCGTCCTGAACGTGGCGAACGCAAGGAACGCGGCGAAGGCCGTGACAATCGCGAGCGCGATAATCGTGAACCACGTGAAAATCGTGAGCCGCGCGACAATCGCAGTGAAGGCCGTGAAACGCGTGAAGTGCGCGATGAACAACGCCGTAACAACCGCCGCAATGCACCGCAGGTTGCCGCACCGGTTGCCGAGGCGCCACAGTCTGAAGAAGCCGCCAAGGCACAGCGTGAAGACCAGCAACAACGCCGTGACCAGCGTGCCGAACGCCAGCGCCGTCGTCAGGAAGAGAAGCGCCAGGCTCAGCAGGAAGTGGCTGCACTGGAAAGTGTAGACACCAGCACCAACGTTATCAGCGATGAAGATCTGGAAGAACGCCAGCAGCAAAACATGCAGCGTCGCCAGCGTCGTCCTCTGTCGCAGAAAGTTCGCGTATTGTCCGCGGAAGAAGAACTGCATCGCGCAGCGGAAGAGCTGCTGGCCCCTAAAGCGCCAATGGTGAAAACCCAGGACGTGAAACCGGCTCTGGAAGAAGACAGCGTTAAATTGCTGCCAGAAACCCTTGAGACACCGGCTGAAGATGACGTTCAGGGCGATAACCGCAACGGCGAAAATGGCATGCCACGCCGTTCACGCCGCTCGCCACGCCATCTGCGCGTGAGCGGTCAGCGCCGTCGCCGTTACCGTGATGAGCGTTACCCTGCCCAGTCGCCAATGCCGTTGGCTGGGGCTTTCGCCTCTCCGGAAATGGCTTCTGGCAAGGTATGGGTAAGTTACCCTGTAACACAAACAGCACAAGTGATTGAAGAAGCTGAAGTTCAGACTGATGCTACCGAAATCGCTGCCGACAACGTGATGGCACAACAAGCTGTCGACGTAGCCGCTCCGGTTATCGCTGAGGCTGCCGCACAAACCATCGCACCGGTAGAAACCGCTGCAGTTGTCATTGCAGAAGAAGCCCAGCCGGAAGTTGAAACTGTTGCGCCGGTCATTACGGCTCAATTGGAGGAAACGGCTGCGGTACCGCAGGCTGAGACGCCAGTAGTTGAAGAAGCTACCGTGGTTGAAGAGACTACCGTGGTTGAAGAAGCTACGAACGTCGAAGCAGCCCCGGTGGTTGAAGCCGCGGCTGTTGCGGAAGAGACTGCCGTTGTTGTTGAGCCTGTCGCAGCGCCAGCGCCAATCATCGTTGAGGCCGCACCTGTTCAGGAAGCTGCTGCTCCGGTCGTTGTTGCAGAAAAACCGCCAGTTGTTCAGCAGCCAGCGCCGGTGCAGGGTACACTCTATAAACATATCGCCACAGCGCCAATGACCAAGGCCCCAGCGCCGGCTTACGAGCCGGAAGAGCAGAAAGGCAGTGATTGGCAACGCCCTTCCTTCAATTTCGAAGGTAAAGGCTCGGCGGGGGGTCATGCTGCGGTGAATCAAGCCACAGCGCCGGCAACCAAACCGCAGCCGGTTAACGAATAAGTTAATCTGCTCCGATAAAAAAACCCGCCAAATGGCGGGTTTTTTCTTGTCAAAAAATCGGTTCAGGCAATTTTTTTCAATTGTTTGATATCCAGCAAGTCCAGCTTGCCGTCGAGCTGGCTAACAAATTGTTTAAAGTGCTCGGTGGCGTTGTGTTTTTCCAGCGCTTCTGCGCTTGCCCAGCGCTCGAAGAACACGAAGGTGCCAGGCTGTTCCAGATCGCGGTGCAGATCATACTGCAGATTTCCCAGCTCCTGACGGCTTGGCTCTATAATTTCATGCACAGCATCGCTGACGGCGGACACAAATTCAGGTTTCGCCTGCAGGGTGGCAATAACTCGTACTTCCATTTCTTTCTCCCATTCCACATGATGAACGTTGATAACCCAGCAGTTATGACACGGGGATCGTTAAAATCCCTGTCACTATGCGCCCGAAAGCCAATTGATTTCAACTTGCCGTGAACAAACAGATGCATCAAAGACGCTTTCCGCTTATCCTTACACCCCGGCGTGAATAACCCCCATTATTCGCTTTTATATAGACGTGTTTCTGACCGCCGGAGCCTTGCAACATGACCGCACAACTTCAAGCCCTGAAAATCCGCCGCCCTGACGACTGGCACATCCATCTGCGTGATGACGACATGCTGAAAACGGTTCTGCCCTATACCAGTCAGGTATTTGGCCGGGCGATTGTGATGCCGAATCTGGCTCCGCCAATCACTACCGTAGAGGCTGCACGGGCCTATCGTGACCGCATTCTGGCCGCAGTTCCTCAGGATCACGATTTCACCCCATTGATGACCTGCTACCTGACCAACTCGCTGGCCGCCGCCGAATTGGTCAACGGCTTTGAGCAAGGCGTGTTCGCCGCCGCCAAGTTGTATCCTGCCAACGCCACCACCAACTCCAGCCACGGTGTCAGCGATGTGAAAGGTATTTACCCGCTGTTTGAACAAATGCAGAAAATCGGGATGCCGCTGCTGATCCACGGTGAAGTGACCGACGCAGCCGTAGATATCTTCGATCGCGAGGCGCGTTTTATTGAACAGGTTATGGAGCCAATCCGCCGGCAGTTCCCAGAGTTGAAAATCGTCTTCGAGCACATCACGACCAAAGAAGCGGCTCAATATGTGCAGGAAGGCAATCGTTTCCTTGGCGCCACTATCACACCGCAGCACCTGATGTTTAACCGCAATCATATGCTGGTTGGTGGTATCCGCCCGCACCTGTTCTGCCTGCCGATCCTGAAACGCAACATTCATCAGGATGCGCTGCGTAAAGCAGTCGCCAGCGGTTCCGAGCGCTTCTTCCTCGGCACCGACTCGGCGCCGCATGCCAAGCACCGCAAAGAGTCAAGCTGTGGCTGTGCAGGCGTATTTAACGCCCCGAATGCCATCCCGGCCTATGCGAGCGTATTCGAACAACTGGGCGCGCTGGAGCATCTGGAGGCCTTCTGCTCGCTGAACGGCCCACGTTTTTATGGCCTGCCGGTCAATGCCGACTTTATCGAACTGCAACGTGTGCCGACGACGCAACCGGAAGAGATAGCCATGGGTAACGAAACGGTTGTGCCATTCCTGGCTGGGGAGACCCTGAGCTGGTCCGTGAAGGCGTAAAATCTTTTTTAACGCAACCTCTTGCTCCCGCACGAACTTAACTGTATAAATAACCAGTAAATCGCTTCGGGGGCAATCATGCGTGTTGAAGTCACTATAGATAAAACCAGACCGCTACCGCCAGGGGCAATTGAAGCCCTGACCGGCGAGCTGGGCAAGCGGGTAAATCGTCAATTTCCAGATGCCGTAGTTCAGGTTCGTTATGCCGGTTCCAACGGGCTTTCTGTGCTTGGCGGCCTAAAAACGGATAAAGACCTTATCGCTGAAATCCTCCAGGAAACCTGGGAAAGCGCAGACGAGTGGTTCAGCGCAGAATAACACTGCAATGCTGTTTTTGCCGGGGGGTCGCTCCCCGGCTTTTTTGCCTTTGAAACCGCGCTCACCTCCCCCTGCAATTTATGCTGGAAGAAATGCCTTATCTGGTCTGTACTGAATGTTTTTAACAGGAGGTGTTTGACATGGCCCCGGACAAGATAAAATCCGAAGAAACGATGACCTTTGGCGAGCTGCTGGCGCTGATTGGCGATCAAAAACGGCGCTTGAACGTATTGGAAGTTGCGTTCTCCTATCTGGCTTTTGGTCTGAATGACAAAGCCAATCAATTGCTGATCCATAGCCTGAAACTGGAAGCGCAAAATCAGAATCGCGATGCCGAAACGCAGCAGCATTTCGCGCATCTGGCCGCCGAGCTTGAGAAACGGTTACACAGCGCCCCTCCTGATGCTGAATGATTGCCGCATACCCGTCACGCAGGCCTCCTTGGCCAGCCAGTAGAATAATTATATTTATTTTGCAAAAAAGGATGGAAAAGCTCCACCGCAGAAACCATATGCGTATACTGTAATTGCTCACATGATGATGAGCCGCATTGATCCTCGTTAGTCACTCACGTTAGTTACTACTCAATAAGGGGTCTTTATGGACAGAAATGATGAAGTAATTCAGACACACCCGCTTGTTGGTTGGGATATTAGTACTGTCGACGTTTATGACGCCATGATGATACGCCTTCATTACCTGTCTTCACTAGACCAGACGCCAGAAGAAGCCCAAGTAGACAGAACGCTTTGGTTAACTACAGATGTCGCACGCCAATTAATCAATATTTTAGAAGCCGGCATTGCCAAGATTGAAGCAACGGATTACCAGGACCTTGATCGTAAAAAACACTAATTTACTGCCCCAAAAAGCCTAAGGCGCCAGCGATTATCTCTGGCGCCTTTTTCTTTGCCGGCACAACAGCGCAACGGGTGCATTGCTGCGCCCAACCTTTTATCATAGCCCGATAAGAAACGTATATCAGAGAGGTTACGGCACGTGGAATATGACTTAATTGTTGTGGGCAGCGGTTCGGTAGGCGCAGCGGCGGGTTACTATGCTACGAGATCCGGCTTGAAAGTATTAATGATCGACAGCGCGATGCCCCCACACCGTAACGGCAGCCACCACGGCGATACACGAATCATCCGCCATGCCTATGGCGAAGGTGAAAAGTATGTGCCACTGATTCTGCGCGCCCAGGCCCTGTGGAACGCACTGATTCAGCAAACCGGCGAAGAACTGTTTCAGGCCTGCGGAGTACTGAACCTCGGGCCGCAGCATTCTGAATTCATCAGCAATGCCCAACGCAGCGCGCAAAAATTCCGCCTCAACACGCAAAACCTCAGTACAGAACAGATCAACCAGCGTTGGCCCGAATTCAACGCGCCTGAAGGTTATATTGGCGTGTTTGAACCCGATGCCGGGTTCCTGCGCTCGGAACAGGCCGTCGCCTGCCTGATCAAACTGGCTAATGAAGCCGGTTGCAGCCAACTGTTCAATTGCCCCGTCAGCGCAGTGGAACCTATTGATGGCGGTGTCGAAGTAGTCACCTCTGAAGGCCGCTTCCAGGGCCGAAAAGCGGTGGTTACCGCCGGCACCTGGGTAAAAGCGCTGCTGCCGCAGTTACCTATCGCACCGCTGCGGAAAGTATTTTCATGGCATCAGGCGGATGGCCGTTACAGCATCAACAACCGTTTCCCGGCTTTTACCGTTGAGGCTCAGGACGGCAACCATTATTACGGTTTTCCCGCCGATAACGACGGGCTGAAAGTGGGTAAACATGATGGCGGCCAGGAGATGGATGCGCCAGAGCAACGCAAACCTTTCGGCAGTTTCGCCAGTGATGGCACTGAAGTCTTCCAATTCCTGCGCCAATTTTTACCAGGTGTAGGGGTATGTTTACATGGGGAAGCATGTAGTTACGATATGAGTCCGGATGAAGATTTTATTATCGATACCGTCCCGGGATGCGATCGACTGATGGTCATCAGCGGTCTGAGCGGCCATGGTTTCAAGTTTGCCAGCGTATTGGGCGAGATCGCCGCCCTGTTTGCCGAAGATAAAAACCCTTCAGTAGACATCTCACCCTTTGCGCTAAAGCGTTTTAATTAACCTTTTCCCATTCACTAACCGCACCCGTTAACCCGCGCGGGCTGCGGTTTCCCCCTCGGTTACAATTCACCACGTCTATAACTCATTAAAAAATCATATAAAAAATCTGGCAACGGAAATTTCTGACACAAGTATCCGGATTTCCGAATTGATCCTCTATGGTGTAAGTCTTATTTTACAGCTGATATGCCCAAGTAATTTTTCGATCAACAAGGACGTCACCATGAAACTGCTTGTCGTGGACGAATGCTGCTTCACCCGGGTCGGAATCGACAACTATTTTTCTGACCATGTTTTCGTTCAGACCACCTGTTGCCACAGCATTGAACAGGCGATGCCGCTACTGAGCAGTTACCAGCCGAGCCACATCCTGGTAAACCTGACCAAGCATTGCCGCTATAACGACGATGATACCCAACTGCAGGCTTTTATTGAGGCCAGCCCCTCGGCGCTGCTGTTTATTTATCTGGACACGCCTTATCCCTACAGCGAAACGCCGATGCGCATCACTGATAACGCCTTCCTGTTCAACAAAAGTATTTTGCCCGTTACCCTGCGCATGCTGAAGGAAAAGCCTGTTGCACTGATGGATGCTGGCGTTGAACACTCCCTGTTCAGCCCGCAAGAACTGACGGTGATGAAACACTGGATGGCGGAAATGCCGAATTACCGTATCGCGAAAAAGCTGCAAATCAGCTCACACACGGTTTATGTTCACAAACGCCATATCACGGAAAAAATCAACGCCCGCAACCGCTTGGAGTTTTACTCTCTCTATAACGTACTGCGTTATTTCTACCCGCCAAGCGCGCCGGCCGCCCCGATGTCGCTGTCTCTGCTGGCCGTATAACTTGTTCAAAGAGGTGAAACTCACCTCTGATCCCACACTTTGCCCTTTCGCAGTATTAACGTTGGCTACAAAAATACTATAATCAGCGGTCCTAACCTTTTGGCTGCTTAGAATGCTAAACAAAATACTGTCGGCGATCGTCAACAATGTACGCGAACATCTGGTGCTGTACCTCTGTCTGTGGCTACTGGTGCTAGCGCTTGATGTCTATTTCTTCTTTATGGCCTGAATGACCTGACTCAAAGCGCTACGTCAACCTTCCCCGTTTGTGTTTCAGGCGTTTCTAAGCCCCCTGCAGATTGTCGTCACGGACGCACTACACGCCCGCTCTCCCCCTTTCTGATTTTTCTCTACTCCGAGGTGACTTTCTTGCCCGGCCGACCATCGCCGAGGATAACGGCCATTTTATGCCCCCCTTCAGTGGTTTCCAGCGCGATGCGGGCAATAATAGTCAGCGGTACCGAGAGCAACATGCCTACCGGCCCCATCAGCCATCCCCAGAAAATCAGCGAAAGAAAGACCACCAGCGTCGACAACCCCAGCCCTCGCCCCATGATCCTCGGCTCCAGCATATTGCCAATCACCAGATTGATCATGATAAAGCCCCCCGCCACCACTAACGCATCACCAAAGCCGTTAAACAACAGGGCCTGAATCAATGGAGGAATGGCGGCGATCACCGAACCGATATTGGGAATATAATTCAGCAAAAATGCCAGTAACCCCCAGATAAATGCAAAACGTACGCCGACCGCAGCAAGGAACACCCAGACAATAATCCCGGTCGCCAGACTGATCGCCGTTTTGATCACCAGATAACGGGTCACCCCCTCCAGCGCACGCTGAATATTGGCAATCCCCTCACTGGGCTTGTCCAGCGCCTGTTGCAGCTTGTAAGGCAGCAACTGTACTTCAAACAACATAAACACCACGGTCATCAGCAGCAGGAAGATATTGGTCATAGCGCCGGAAAGGTGGCTCAGCAGACGAGTGACCAGGTTCATCGCTGCGCTTGGGTCGACATACTGCAGTATCGCCACGGTGGACAGGGTAATGTTGAAACGATCGGCGTAATGTTGCAGCTCGCGCAGTTTTTCCATCATCATGCCACGGTATTGCGGCAATGAACGGGCAAGCTCATTCAACGAGGCACCCAGCATGCCGATAAACAGCATCAGCACCACCACCACGGCCACCACCAATAAGCTAACCCCCAACACGCGCGGTATCCGCCAGCGTTCGAGTTGCGCCACCAGCGGGTTCAGTATCATCGCCAGAAATACCGCCAGCATGAACGGCACCACGATGTCTGCCGCCGCTTTAATACCGGCAAGGATAATCACCAGCATCGCCAACATAATGGCCAGACGCAGGCTGCGATCGGTCAAAAGGGTTCGGCCCATGACATTTCCTTTGTATTGACAATCCAGGCCCACAGGGCCGCCCGATGCCTCTTATGTTAGCAAACTCTGCCGCTGCAGCGCAGGTAAACTGCCGATAAACACCTGCCAGCAAGAAAATCCGCACCCTTGCCAAAATCAGACTGGAAATAATCGACGCTCTTTGCTAGCGGATTATTTGTTAAAAAAAGACCGTATTTACGCAAAATGACAAAAGCTGACACAAATAAATAAAAATATTTTATTTCAATGGGTAACTAAAAAATACATTCAAATGGCGATATTCGCTACGACGATTTCACTGATTAACCTCCCGCAATCTTCCGCAAATTCACTGATTGATATTCTAAAGAAGTAACATAGTTAAATTTATTATTGATTTTATGTTTCTTAAAGTTTAATTATTGCACCCAGAAAATGATGAATGTAAGGAAACAAGATGCTTTGGAAAAATACCGCCAGCCGCTTTGGCCATATTTCAGTGCTAATCCATTGGCTGGTTGCGCTGACGGTTTACGGCATGTTTGCCCTGGGCTTGTGGATGGTCACGCTGGGCTATTACGATGTCTGGTACCACCAGGCACCGGAAATCCATAAAAGCATCGGTACACTGTTGTTCATCGTCATGGTGGTTCGGGTGATCTGGCGTTTCGTTTCACCGCCGCCAAAACCGCTGGCCAGTTACAGTCGTTTTACTCGCGTCAGTGCAATACTGGCTCATATCGCGCTGTATGTCGTGTTGTTCAGCATCCTGATCAGCGGCTATCTGATTTCCACCGCCGACGGCCAGGCGATCAGCGTTTTCGGCTGGTTCGACATCCCCGCCACCGTCACCGGCATGGCCGAACAGGCCGATACCGCCGGCACTATCCACCTTTATCTGGCCTGGACCGTCGTCGTGCTCTCGCTACTGCACGGCCTGGCTGCGCTTAAACATCACTTTATTGATCGTGATGTGACTTTGAAACGGATGCTGGGTAGCAGCGCCGATTAACCTTTGGATTTATGGAGATTGCTATGTTGAAGAAAACCGTACTGGGCCTTACCGCAGGCGCACTGCTGCTGAGCGCCGGTTCCGCGCTGGCTGCCGACTACAAAATTGACAAACAAGGGCAACACGCCTTTATCGAATTCCGCATCCAGCACTTGGGTTACAGCTGGTTGTACGGCACCTTCAAAGACTTTGACGGCGGCTTCACCTTCGACGAAAAAGATCCGTCCAAGGACAAGGTTAACGTCACTATCAATACCGCCAGCGTCGACACCAATCACGCCGAACGCGACAAACATCTGCGCAGCGCAGAGTTTTTGAACGTGGAAAAAAACAAACAGGCCAAGTTTGAATCCACCGAAGTGAAAAAGAGCGGTGACGGCTATGCCGTGGTCGGTAATCTGACGCTGAACGGCGTTACCAAACCGGTAACGCTGGACGCCAAACTGATCGGCCAGGGTAATGATCCATGGGGTGGCTACCGCGCCGGCTTTGCGGCCAACGGTAAAATCAAGCTGAAAGACTTCGGCATCACTACCGATCTCGGCCCGGCATCGCAGGATGTTGAGCTGATTATTTCTGTCGAAGGCGTACGCGCGAAGTAATACTGCGCGCTATGAGTTGCCTGAAAGGCGACAGGTATAAAGCGCGGCAAATCTGCCGCGCTTATCATTGGCTCAGCTTGCTGGGCCTTCATCCTCAGGTGCCGGAATGTGCATCGTGGTCTGCAACAACCCTTTCGACTTATTGAAAATCTTGATGCCATTTTCACGGCCGGCTCGGCGAGCGCGCTGTTCTTCACGCGGCAACTTCAGCTCTTCGCGGCAGATCTCGCTGCAACAACCTTCAAATTTGGCGGCGCAGGTCGGGCATTGAATAAACAATAAATGGCAGCCGTCATTCTTGCAGTTGGTGTGAGTATCGCAGGCGGCGCCGCACTGGTGGCAATTGGCGATCACATCGTCAGAAATCCGCTCGCCCATGCGCTCATCGAACACAAAGTTCTTGCCGACAAACTTCAGCGGCAATCCCTGCTCTTTCGCTTTGCGTGCGTACTCGATAATCCCGCCTTCCACGTGGTAGACGTTTTTGAAGCCGTTATGCAGCATGTAGGCGCTGGCTTTTTCACAGCGGATGCCGCCGGTGCAGTACATGACAATATTTTTGTCTTTATTGTCCTGCAGCATCTCAACCGCCATCGGCAGTTGGTCGCGGAAAGTGTCTGAAGGCACTTCGATGGCATTTTCAAAGTGGCCGACTTCATATTCGTAATGGTTACGCATATCCACAAACAGCGTATCCGGATCGTCAATCATCTGGTTGACGCGGTCGGCCTGCAAATACTCACCCACATTCGCCGGGTTGAAGCTCTCATCGTCAATCCCATCGGCGACGATGCGATCGCGCACCTTAAGGCGCAGCACCCAGAAAGATTTACCGTCATCTTCCAAGGCGATATTCAGACGCACCTGATCCAGCGCCGGGTGCGAGGCAAACAGCGCGGCTTTAAACGCGTCGAACTTGTTCTGCGGCACGCTGATCTGCGCGTTGATGCCCTCTTTGGCCACATAAATGCGGCCAAATACCTTCAGCTTGTCAAACTCAACGTACAGGCTGTCGCGAAACGCTTTGGGATCGTCGATGGTGAAGTATTTATAAAAAGAAACTGTGGTGCGTGGCTCTGTTTCCGCCAACATGCGCGCCTTCAGTTCCTCATTAGAAATTCGGTTATGTAACACTGGCATGGTGTACTTTCCTGTCTTTCGGGAGGTGGCTTATTTTGAACGCGCGGGCCGCAGGCCCACGCGCGGCGCACATAATACCCGAAAATGTCGCTCAAAACAGCATTAGCCCGGCGGCAATGTTTAACGCTGGAAACTTGACGCCGGTCACAAACCCCGATAAGCCTAAGGGTAGTTTTCTTTCTCTTTACCACGGATCCGGAGGACGTCATGAGTCAGTTATTTACCCCGATTTCACTGGGGGAGCTGGATTTACCCAACCGTATTATTATCGCCCCCATGTGCCAATATTCTGCCGACGAGGGCAAAGCCACCGAATGGCACACCATGCATCTTGGTCAGTTGTCATTGTCCGGCGCAGGGTTATTGATCGTCGAGGCCACCTCAGTCGCGCCTGAAGGGCGCATCACGCCCAGCGATCTCGGCCTGTGGGACGATGCTACCGAGCAGGCGCTGGCGCAGGTGGTGCTGGCAGTGAGAAAACACGCCTCCATGCCATTAGGCATTCAACTCTCCCACGCCGGCCGCAAGGCCTCCTGCGGCATTCCCTGGGAGGGCGGCGGGCAACTCAGCGCCGCACGCGGTGGCTGGCAAACCCAATCCGCCTCCACTTTGCCCTTCTCACCGCATGATGTCCCCCCTGCGGCGATGAGTCTGAACGATATCGAACGGTTGAAAGCGCAGTTCGTTGCGGCGGCAAAACGTGCCGATCGCCTGGGCTTCGAGCTGATAGAGCTGCATGGCGCACACGGTTATCTGCTGCACCAGTTCCTTTCCCCTCTGGCCAACCAGCGCAACGATCAATACGGCGGCTCGTTGCAAAATCGCATGCGCTTGCTGCTGGAGATTTTCAATGAAGTGCGCGCAGTGTTCCCGGCGGAAAAAGCGCTCGGCGTGCGGATTTCCGCCAGCGATTGGGTGGAAGGCGGTTGGGATGAACGGCAATCGGTGACGCTGGCGAAAGCGCTGAAAGAGTTGGGTTGCGATTATATCCACGTTTCCAGCGGCGGTCTTTCGCCTCAGCAGAAGATCCCGGTCGGCCCGAGTTATCAGGTGCCGTTTGCCGAAATCATCAAACGCGAAAGCGGCCTGCCAACTATCGCTGTGGGACTCATCACCGAGCCGGAACAGGCTGAGGCGATTGTCGCCACCGGCCAGGCGGACATGGTGGCGCTGGCGCGCGGCATTTTGTACAACCCTCGCTGGCCGTGGCACGCCGCCGCCAGGTTAGGTGAGAAAGTCAGCGCACCGCCACAGTACTGGCGTTGCGAGCCTCATGTATTGAAGGGGCTGTTTAAAAACGACTGACAGACATGGCTTGGGCGCTCAGCGCCCAAGCCGACATTCGGTAAAACCGGAAATCACTATCCCCGCCAACAGCGCCCCTCCCGCAACCGCCAACAGAGGGTTAAACTGCAGGTGCGCGCCCAGACTGCCCAATAATGCCCCAAGGATCAGCAGCCCAGAACTTAACCATGATGCCCACATAACGCCCCCTTCTGAATAATTGCGCGGTCATGATACGCATCTCTTGTGCGCGGACCTTATCCTTTAGAGCGATTTAGTCGAATTAATAATCATGTCATGTCCAGTCATCACTTAAAATGATGTATTAATGCGGTGTCTTTTCACGTTGCGCGAGAAAAATGTCACAATGGTCGTTATAAACGACAGAAAAAGCAGGGTGAATAAAATGTCCGTCTAAAGGATAAACCCTGCTATTACTCTGTTATTATTGTTAAATGACTGCTTCTAAGCTGAGAACACATGACTCAAGTTCCTTCTTTTAATCGCACTTTATTGCACCCACGTTACTGGCTTACCTGGTTCGGTATTGGCCTGCTTTATTTGCTGGTATTACTGCCTTACCCGATTATTTACCGCCTCGGGACCTCTCTGGGCCGTTTTTCCATGCGTTTTCTCAAGCATCGCGTGGCGATTGCCCGGCGTAACCTGACGCTGTGCTTCCCTAATATGCCGCAGGCCGAACGCGAAGCGCTGCTGGTGCAAAATTTTGAGTCCGTCGGCATGGGGCTGTTTGAAACCGGCATGGCCTGGTTTTGGCCAAACTGGCGTATCGAGCGCTGGTTCCACGTCAGCGGGTTGGAGCACATTCAAAAGGCACGCGACAACCATCAGGGCGTTTTGCTGATCGGTTTGCATTTCCTTACGCTGGAACTGGGCGCACGTATCTTTGGCATTCATAACCCGGGTATCGGCGTTTACCGCCCACACGACAACAAGCTGATGGACTGGCTGCAAACCTGGGGCCGCATGCGTTCCAACAAGTCCATGCTGGACCGTAAAGACGTGAAAGGCATGATCCGCGCGCTGAAACAGGGTGACATCATCTGGTATGCGCCGGATCACGACTACGGCCCGCGCAGCAGCGTATTCGCCCCGCTGTTTGCCGTGGAGAAGGCAGCGACCACCACCGGCAGCTACATACTGGTGCGAATGGGCAAACCGGCAATCATTCCCTTTACCCCGCGTCGTCTGCCGGATGGCAAAGGTTATGAGTTGATTATGCAGCCGGCAGTGGAAAACTTCCCGCTGGACAATGAGTTCGTGGCCGCCGCGTTTATGAATAAAGTGGTGGAAAAAGAGATCCTGATGGCGCCCGATCAGTACATGTGGTTGCACCGCCGCTTCAAGACCCGCCCCGAAGGCGAGCCCTCGTTATATTGACCACTACCCGCCTTATGGCGGGTCATTTTGTGCTCTGGGTATTGAGAAACGGGGATAATGGTGAGAGGGTAATCATCCTGATCGTACTCACTATTTTCACCCTGGAGCCGTTATGTATATCGTTAGCCTGACTTACCATCGCCCGATAGAAGAAGTTGACAGCCATCTCGAGGGACATGTTGCCTGGCTGAAAAAATATTTCCAGGACGGTACCTTCATCGCCTCCGGACGTAAAAATCCGCGTACTGGCGGTGTGATTCTGGTGAAAGGCATTGACCGTGCGCAGTTGGATAGCATCGTGGCACAGGATCCGTTCAACGCCGTGGCCAACTACGACATTACCGACTTCACCCCCTCTACCACCGGCAACGGTTTTGACGTGCTCGCCGGGCTGTAAGTCCCTCTAAATTTCAGGTTGCCACCAACAGCGATGCCGTTTGATAACCACCGGCATATTCCGCGCAGCCAGCGCGGAATACCGGCAACGCGTTATTTTTAAAACTTTATTTCATTTTTCGCACAACCCCCGCTACATCAATTGATGCTACCTATAATTAAGCGCATACTTACCAGGCTAACTTTCTTGCTTTGCCCCCCTGTTTTCGCCTGCGAGCAAAGCGCATCACCTTCTGCAACGGTAATTTATGGCTTCGGTACCAGAACCAGTAAACTGGAAACGTAACTTGTTCGTCGCCTGGCTGGGATGCTTCCTCACCGGGGCCGCCTTCAGCCTGATCATGCCATTCTTGCCGTTATACGTAGAAACGCTCGGTGTGACCGGCCACGAAGCGCTGAACATGTGGTCCGGCCTGGTGTTCAGCATCACCTTCCTGTTCTCCGCCATTGCCTCGCCCTTCTGGGGCGGGTTGGCCGATCGCCGTGGGCGCAAATTGATGCTGCTGCGCTCGGCATTGGGTATGTCGATTGTGATGCTTCTGATGGGGATGGCGCAGAATATCTGGCAGTTTTTAGCCCTGCGCGCGGTGCTTGGCTTGCTCGGTGGTTTTATTCCCAACGCCAATGCGCTGATTGCCACCCAGGTGCCGCGCAACCGCAGCGGCTGGGCGCTGGGTACCCTGTCCACCGGCGGCGTTAGCGGCGCATTGATTGGGCCGCTGATAGGTGGCCTGCTGGCCGACCAATATGGCTTGCGACCGGTGTTCTATATCACCGCCGCCGTGCTGTTACTCTGCTTTGTGCTGACGCTGCTGTACGTCAAAGAACAGTTCACCCCGGTGCAGAAAAAAGACATGCTGCACGCGCGCCAGGTTTTCGCTTCGCTGAAAAACCCCAAACTGATACTCAGCCTGTTCATCACCACCATGATTATCCAGATTGCCACCGGATCAATCGCGCCGATTTTGACGCTGTATGTGCGCGACTTGGCCGGCAACATTCATAATCTGGCTTTTATCAGCGGCCTGATCGCCTCGGTGCCCGGCGTCGCCGCGTTGATGAGCGCACCACGGCTGGGCAAACTGGGTGACCGAATTGGCCCGGAGCGTATTCTGGTATTTATGCTGATTGTCTCGGTGTTGTTGCTGATCCCCATGGCCTTTGTACAAACGCCGTGGCAGCTCGGCGTATTGCGCTTCCTGCTTGGCGCCGCCGACGGTGCTCTGCTGCCGGCCGTGCAAACGCTGCTGATTTACAACTGCACCAATCAAGTCGCCGGGCGGATTTTCAGTTATAACCAGTCGTTCCGCGACGTAGGTAACGTCAGCGGTCCGCTGCTGGGCGCTGCGGTCTCCGCCAGCTACGGTTTTCGGGCGGTGTTTTGCGTCACCGCCCTGGTGGTGCTGTTTAACGCCGCCTATTCCTGGTGGTGTTTGCAACGCCGGACGACACGAATGAGAGAAGACACTCTGCAGGAAGAGCAATAACCGCATTTATCACTCACTGATTCACTTAAAGGGGTCTAGTGTCCGTTTACCCTACTTTTCGTATTGATACCTTTTACCGTTTACCTTTCTGCATCAACCAGAAAAATCTTAATGTAATTACCTGTTTTTAAAAAAGTAATTAACTTTTAGCACAATAAACCCGCTGTCAATGACATTCCCTTCCAAACCAACATAAAAACCAAGAAAGGAGATGTTTGTCGACTTTTCATCTAAAAAATGGGATACAGGGGCTAGACAAAACCACCATCCAGTTATCAAATGGTTAAATAATATCACGCCAGATGTAAATCACTGGCCAAGTGAAAAAAGGTCGACGCGCTTTCCACGGTTAACGGGCGCTACGGCTGCGGTTTTGTCGGGTAATCCGCATTGGGTGGATCACCTTCCTTAAATACACATACATACCACAGTATAAGCCGCATAAGTGCGGCGCATTTTATTGGGAAGACGTTATGCAATCCTCTGTTAATAACCAAGAAAGCCGGACCTTCTTCGGCCATCCTTATCCACTGGGATCCCTGTTCTTTACCGAAATGTGGGAGCGGTTCTCGTTTTACGGCATTCGCCCATTACTGATCCTGTTTATGGCCGCCACGGTCTATGACGGCGGCATGGGGCTGGCACGCGAAAACGCCTCGGCGATCGTCGGTATTTTCGCCGGCAGCATGTATCTGGCGGCCTTGCCGGGCGGCTGGCTGGCTGACAACTGGCTGGGCCAGCAAAAAGCGGTGTGGTACGGCTCCATTCTGATCGCGCTCGGTCACCTGTCGATCGCGTTGTCTGCCGTCATGGGCAACAACCTGTTCTTCATCGGCCTGATGTTTATCGTGCTGGGTTCCGGCCTGTTCAAAACCTGTATCTCGGTAATGGTCGGCACCTTGTACAAAAAGGGCGACAACCGCCGGGACGGTGGTTTCTCGCTGTTCTATATGGGCATCAACATGGGCTCATTCATCGCCCCGCTGATCTCTGGCTGGCTGATCCGCTCTCACGGCTGGCACTGGGGCTTCGGCATCGGCGGCATCGGGATGTTGGTGGCGCTGGTGATCTTCCGGGTATTTGCCGTTCCGGCAATGAAACGCTATGACAGCGAAGTCGGTCTCGATTCCACCTGGAACAGCCCGGTCGCCAAGAAAAACGGCGTCGGTGCCTGGTTAATCGCATTGGCCGTCGGCGTGGCGGTGATCGTCACCCTGATCGCACAGGGCGTGATCGTGATTAATCCGGTGGCGGTGGCCAGCATGCTGGTTTACGTGATTGCCGCTTCGGTGACCCTGTACTTTATTTACCTGTTTGCCTTTGCCGGCCTGAGCCGCAAAGAGCGCGCCCGCCTGCTGGTGTGCTTTATCCTGTTGGTCTCCGCCGCGTTCTTCTGGTCGGCGTTCGAGCAGAAACCTACCTCATTCAACCTGTTTGCCAACGACTACACCAACCGTATGATTGGCGGCTTCGAGATCCCGGCGGTCTGGTTCCAGTCAATCAACGCCCTGTTCATTATCCTGCTGGCACCGGTATTCAGCTGGGCCTGGCCGGCTCTGGCGCGTAACAAAGTGCGCCTGAGCAGCATCACCAAGTTTGTTATCGGTATTCTGTTTGCCGCTGCGGGCTTTGGCCTGATGATGCTGGCCGCGCAGAACGTACTGGGCAACGGCGGTGCGGGCGTGTCCCCGCTGTGGCTGGTGGGCAGTATTTTGATGCTGACGCTGGGTGAGCTGTGCCTAAGTCCAATAGGGCTGGCGACCATGACCCTACTGGCCCCGGAAAGAATGCGCGGTCAGATGATGGGCCTGTGGTTCTGCGCCAGCGCGCTGGGTAATCTGGCGGCCGGTTTGATTGGCGGCCATGTGAAGGCCGATCAGTTAGAAATGCTGCCGAACCTGTTCGCCCGCTGCTCAATTGCGTTGCTGATCTGCGCTGCAGTACTGACGCTGCTTATCGTACCTATCCGTCGCATGATGGAAAACACCCAGGGTAAAAGCGAACAGAAACCGGCCGCCAACGCCTGATAACGCGTTCTCTTTCACCTTCAAGCCAGCGCCCGGTGCGCTGGCTTTTTTATTTTCCCCACGCCTGCCGTTGCAGCACCACGCGGTAACCGTCCAGATCTTCGAAGGTCTGCCCGCCGTTATCCCAATAAGGGTTGTAAGAAGCCACGTGCCGAAAACCGGCGGCCAACATGCGTCGGCACCCTGCGCGCCATTCTCCTTCTTGCGGCAGATAAAACACCAGCAGGTGATCCTGCGTCGGCGCCAGCCCCACCTTTACGCCGCGATGGTGGGTAAACTCCAGGTGATAACCGTGCTGCGGATGCCCGACCATTACGCCGTCAAAACCCTGGTGATCGGCAAATTCCCCCAACCGTTCGAACCCTAATCCCTGACAGTACATCGCAGCGATTTCCTGCAGACGATCGGTCGGGCGAGCAATACGCAGCACCGCGTTGGCTATCGGCATTATTTTCTCCGTATCATGATGAATTCATACAGCGCCATACCCGCCAGCATCGCCGCCACGAACAGCCAGCCAGGTAACGAGCCCGCTCCCGCGAGCACCCATGCCGGCCCGGGGCAGATACCCGCCATGCCCCAGCCAATGCCGAACAGCGCGCTGCCCGCCAGTAAACGGCGATCCAGACGGCGATTCGTGGGAATGAGCAACGTCTCGCCCAACAGCGTTCTCTGCCGACGCCGGGCCCAAAAAAAAGCCGGCGCCGCTACCGCAATCGCCCCCACCATGACCAAAGCCAGCGACGGGTCCCAATGGCCGGTAATATCGAGAAAGGCCAGCACTTTGGCCGGGTTGGCCATCCCGGCGACAATCAAGCCCAAACCGAAAATGACCCCGCTCAACAGCGCAAATAAAATCCTGAACATGGTTTTAGCCTCCTGCCAAGTGACGGACAACCCAGACGGTGATAAACCCCAGCAGCATAAATACCGCCGTAGCAGCCAGTGAACGCGGTGCCAGCCTCGCCATGCCGCATACGCCGTGGCCGCTGGTGCATCCGCCCCCCAACCGGGTCCCCAGACCGACCAGCAACCCGGCCGCCATCAACCACAAGCTACCGCCGCTGACCGGCATTTCCGGTAAAGGGCCGGCAATACGATACAGCCAGGGGGAAATCAGCAACCCGACAAGAAATGCGCCACGCCAGGCTTTCTCTGTACCGCCCGGCGTCAACAGCCCACCGGTGATACCGCTGATACCGGCGATGCGGCCGTTAAACACCAACAGCAGCGCCACCGCGATGCCGATAATCCCCCCGCCTGCCAGTGCGGAAAGCGGCGTGAAATGCAGCCAGTCAATGGTCATGGTGTCGCTCCCGGTGCCGGGCAATAAAGTTGATACAAGGTGCTGAGGATCGTCAGCGCTTTTTCATCGCTGACGGCATAGTAAATCTGCTTGCCCTCGCGTCGCGTTGACACCAGCCCTTCCTGCCGCAATACGCTCAATTGCTGGGAAAGCGTCGGCTGACGGATCCCCAGCGTCTGCGCCAGTTCACCGACCGACATCTCACGCTGGCTGAGTTGGCATAGCAGCAGCAAGCGATCCTCGTTGCCCAGCGCCCGCAACAGCGCCCCAGCCTGCGTTGCCGCCTGCCGCATACTGTCGATATTCATAGAACCCTCAAAACAATTTATAAAATTATATATTGTATTCTTATAGACTATAATTCGGCGGCGCACCAGAGACTGGTACGAAATGTTCCGGCGTGGCATGCTGCCATTACGCCTTACCACCGCGCGGGGATACCGCTACAGATGCTGCTTTGCCACGACTTAATGCCAACCAACCGGTCGATTGTGCCGATTGCCAAAGATTACCAACACGGCGATTTCGAGCCCCTTCACCACCATAACTGTGCGCAGCTGATCCACAGCCTTAGCGGCGTGGTGCAGGTAAACACCCGCCTGGGCAGTTGGGTGGTGCCGCCAGGCCGCGGCGTCTGGTTGCCGGCACGGATGGAGCATAGCCTGCGCATCACCGGCAAGGTGGCGGCCAGAGCGCTGTTTGTCGATCCCCTGGCGCGTGCCGATCTGCCGGCGCAGTGCGAAGTGGTGCAAATCTCGCCGCTGCTGCGCGAGCTGATTATCTGCGCAATGGACATCGCGGTGGATTATCCGCCAGGCGGGCGCGAAGAGCGGATAATGGAGTTGATCCTGGACGAGCTGCGCGTCTTGCCTATTTTGCCGCTGCATTTGCCGGAGCCACGCGGTGAAGCCCTGCAGAGGCTGTGCCGGCATATTCAGCAATCGCTGGCGCAGCCCTGGGAATTGGAGCAGGCGGCCGGCTATATCAGCGTCAGCGGCCGCACGTTATCGCGCCGCTTTCAGCGTGAAACCGGACTGCGTTTTGGCGACTGGGTCCGCCGCGCCCGGCTGCTGGCGGCGCTAAACGCTCTGGCGGCCGGCCACTCGGTGCTGGAAGTGGCGCTGGACCTGGGTTATGACAGCCCCAGCGCCTTCAGCGCCATGTTCCGCCGTCTGCTGGGCGTCGCCCCGAGCGTTTATTTCGCCAGGTAGCGCCCGGCGACGTTAAACAGCGCCTGCAGCGAGGCGCTGGCGGAATCGACGTCGATGCCAACGCCATAAGCCGCCTCACCGTGCGCCAAAGTGCAACGTATGTAAGCCACCGCGCGACTGTGGCTCTGATGGCCCAGGGTGTGTTCGTGATAATCCTCAATCGCCAACGCCAGGCCAAAGCGCTGGCGCAGCGCATCCACCGCGCTGGACAGCAAACCGTTCCCCACGCCCATCAGCCTCTGCTGCTGCTCCTCGAACAATACCCTGGCGCTGAAACTGTAAGCCTCCACGCCATGGCTCTCTGTCTGATAGCTCAGCAATTGCAGGCTCGGCTGTTCAACCAGCCCGTAAGTCGTGCGGAACAGCCGCCACAATTCGGCGGTAGTCATCTCTTTACCGCTGCCGTCGGTCGCCTGTTGCACCACTTTGCTGAAATCAATCTGCAACCCGCGCGGCAACGACAGGCCGTGATTTTGTTCCAGCAGCCAGGCCGCGCCACTTTTGCCTGACTGGCTGTTAACCCGGATCACCGCCTCATAGCTGCAGCCGACATCACCCGGATCGAGCGGTAAGTAAGGCACCTGCCACAAACCGTCTTGCCGCTGCTGTTGGGCGGCGAAACCCTTCTTGATGGCATCCTGATGCGAGCCGGAAAAAGCGGTGAAAACCAGTTCGCCGGCATAAGGATGACGCGGATGCACCGGCAACTGGTTGCACTGTTCAACGACCTCAACCACCTGCTTCAGTTGGCTGAAATCCAGCCCCGGCGCAACACCCTGGGTGTACAGATTGAGCGCCAGCGTCACCAGATCCACATTGCCGGTGCGCTCGCCGTTGCCGAACAGGCACCCTTCCACCCGATCGGCCCCGGCCAGCATCGCCAGTTCGGCGCAGGCTACCCCGGTACCGCGATCGTTATGCGGATGCACGCTGATCGTCACCTGTTTGCGCTGGCTGAAGCGGCGGCAAAACCATTCGATCTGATCGGCATACACGTTAGGCGTACTGACCTCTACCGTCGCCGGCAGGTTGATGATCATTGGCCGCCCAGGACCTGGCTGCCAGACATCGGCCACCGCCTCGCAAATCTCCAGCGCGAATTCCAATTCGGTAAAGCAGAAGGTTTCCGGCGAGTACTCGAAGGTCCAGGCCGTTTCCGGCTGCAATTCGCACTGCTGGCGGATACGCAACGCGCCATTCACCGCCAAGGCCACCGTCGCCGCTTTGTCCTGCCTGAACACAATCTCGCGGAACATGGGGGCTGTGGCGTTATACAAATGCACGATAGCGCGAGGGGCGCCGCGCAGCGATTCAAAGGTGCGATCGATCAGATCGTCACGCGACTGAGTCAACACCTGAATGCTGACATCGTCCGGGATCAACTGCTCCTCAATCAGCGAACGCACAAAATCAAAATCCGTTTGCGACGCCGAGGGGAACGCCACCTCGATTTCTTTAAACCCGCACTGCAGCAACAACTGGTAAAACTGGCGTTTACGGCCGTTATCCATCGGCTCCGCCAACGCCTGGTTGCCATCGCGCAGATCGCTGGAGCACCAACGCGGCGCCTGCTCAAGGGTGCGACCGGGCCATTGGCGATCCGGTAACGCCACCGGCGGGAACGGGCGATATTTGCTTGAAGGGTTGGTTAACATGGCGATCTCCTGGGTAGTCGTAGACAATGCCTTATTATTTCTCGCCCGGTTATTCGCTGCTCCCGCTTAGCGGACAATCGTCGTCGCAAAACGGACAACAAAAAAATTTGCATCCTGCGCCAGTGAGACAACAATTACTTCTGACGTATGTCATGACGCTTTGGCGCTGCCAAAGCCCTTTCATTAACCTCACTGTGACTGGAGACGGACATGAGCCTGTATGCAACCCTGGAAGAAGCTATCGAAGCGGCGCGCGAGGAGTTTATTGAATCCGCCGAAAGCGGCAATGACGATGAACCGCCGGTACCGCAACAGTTCAATCTGCAAAAATACGTGATGCTGGACGGTGATATCATGTGGCAGGCCGAATTCTTTGAGGAGGAAGGCGAATCGGTAGAGTGTTTCACGCTACGCAGCGGCGCTGCCGCCCAGGCTATTTTTGACGGTGACTACGACGAAGTGGAAATCAGAGCGGAATGGATAGATGAAAATACGCTGCACGAGTGGGAGGAAGGTGATTTTCAGCTCGATCCGCCGCTGGACACCGAAGAGGGTCAGGCTGCCGCAGACGAGTGGGATGAACGCTGAATAACGTCGGATGGGTGTTAACCTGTCCGACCCCCATCATGCTCTCCCAGGAGGATTGATGATCATCCGCCAGGCAGGCCGCGCCGATTACCCCGCTATCCTGCAACTGCAGTCGCAAAATACCCCGGCAAACCTTGGCGAGAGCCAAAAACGGCAAGGGTTCATCGTCTCGCGTATGAATGAGGCTCAGTTAGAAAGCATTAACCGGCGTCTGGGCATTCTGGTGGCGGTAGAAGATCGCACGTTGGCGGGCTTTGTCTGCCTGATGCCCACCGATATGCAGCCGCGCCCGCCGGTGGTGGATGCAATGCTCGATACGCTCGGCAATCAGTCATTCAACGGCCGGGCACTCCGTGAGCAGAAGGTGTTTTTGTATGGCCCGGTGTGCCTTGATGTCGCCTGGCGCGGCAAAGGGGTGCTCAAAGGTTTGTTCGCGGCCGTCAAGGCATGCACCCGCGATGAGTTCGATGTCGGCGCGCTGTTTATTGACGACGACAATCCGCATTCACTGACCGCCCACGAGCAAGGGTTGAAGATGACGGTGCTGGCGCCCTTTCGCTGCGGCCGGCACAGATATCAGTTGCTGGTGTTCGCCACACGGGATCCGATTTACTCGTAAGGCCCGTGCTGTGCATCAAACGGCAACATAAAGGTATCCACCACCATCGACAGCGGTACGTCGATCACCGTGATGTAGCGCCAGGGCGTATCGCGCAGATCCCATTGCACGCCCGGGTAATATTGATGGCCATGCCCGGCACCGGGCACCGTGCGGCTGATGATGCTGCCGCAGCCGGTTAACGCCATGACGCCTGCCGTCAGCAACGCCAAGCGGATTAAAGAAGAAAAGTTCACCAAATTAACTCTTGAACCTGGTTGTTTTGAAAATAAACAACGCCCCGCGCGGATGTTAGCACAGTTTCCCACCGCCGGTTTGTCAGCATTGCGTAAGCGAAAGACCAAAAAAAAACGGGGAACACGCAACGCGCATTCCCCGCTTGGGCTAACCGGTCAGCGACTAACGCCGTCCGACAGGATGAGCCTGTTCGTTATGCGGCAACTGCTGATAGCATTCACGCCACGCTTTGCCTTCCGGCAGCAGCCAGACGCGCTGATGCAGACGCGACAGCGCCACGGGATCGCTCAGCAGCTCCAGACGTTTACCCTTCACCAGTTTCTCCGGCCCCAGTTGCAGCGCTTCCGTCACCCGCTCTTCACGGTTACGCTCAATCGCCCCGCGCAGGTGGTGACGCGCCGTCGCCAGCGCCGTTGCCAATGCGTTGAATGACGGGTTAACCACGGCGTGCATAAAGCCATTGGCCAGCGCGCGCTCACGGTTAAGCTGCAGATACTCTTCCGTCGCCAACAGTTCGCGCGGCGGTGAGTATTCTTCCGGGATCAGGAACAGTTTGGCGCGCTTGCTTTTTATGCCCAAGGTCGCGCGGCTCGACAGCGCCGACACGATAGGTGACAGGATCAGCGAGAAGACGATCGGCGACAACCACCACAGGAAACGCAGATCCAGCCAAGCCATACCACCGGCCCAGACCAGGCCCAACAGCATCTGTGAACCGTGACGCTTGAAGGCTTCGCTCCATGGCGTGTCATCATCGTCACGCTGCGGAGAGTTCCATACCACTTCCCAGCCCAGGAAAGCGCTGACCACGAACACAGTGTGGAACAGCATGCGCACCGGCGCCAGCAGCACCGAAAACAGCATTTCCATCAGCATCGACAGCAGCAGGCGCAAAGCGCCACCGTATTCTTTGGCGCCTTTGGCCCAGATCAGCACTATGCTGAGCAGTTTAGGCAAGAACAGCAGTATCAGGGTGGTGGAGAACAGCGCTATCGCCAGCTCTGGACGCCACTGCGGCCATACCGGGAACAGCTGACGCGGCTGCAGGAAGTACTGCGGCTCCATCAGGGTATGCACCACCTGCAACGCGGTCGACAGCGCCAGGAACATAAACCACAACGGCGCCGACAGATAAGACATTACGCCCGTCAGGAACACCGCACGGTGCACCGGGTGCATGCCTTTGACCAGGAACAGGCGGAAGTTCATCAGGTTACCGTGACACCAGCGACGGTCGCGCTTCAGCTCATCCAGCAGGTTCGGCGGCAATTCTTCATAGCTGCCCGGCAGGTCATAGGCAATCCACACGCCCCAACCGGCACGGCGCATCAGCGCGGCTTCCACGAAGTCATGCGACATGATGGAACCGGCGAAAGAGCCTTCGCCCGGCAGCGGTGCCAGCGCACAGTGTTCGATAAACGGCTTCACGCGGATAATCGCGTTATGGCCCCAGTAGTGCGACTCGCCCAACTGCCAGAAATGCAGACCGGCGGTGAACAGCGGCCCGTAGACCCGGGTGGCAAACTGCTGCACGCGAGCATACAGCGTATCCATGCCCGAGGCCTTCGGCGCGGACTGGATGATACCGGCGTTCGGATTGGCTTCCATCAAGCGTACCAGACCGGTGAGACACTCACCGCTCATCACGCTGTCGGCGTCCAGAATCACCATGTAGCTGTACTCGCCGCCCCAACGACGGCAGAAGTCGTCGATGTTGCCGCTTTTGCGTTTCACGCGGCGGCGGCGGCGGCGGTAGAAGATGCGGCCATGGCCGTCAACATCGCGGCACAGTTCCATCCATGCCTTCTGTTCCGCCATGCAGATATCCGGATCGTAGCTGTCGCTCAGCACGTAGATATCGAAATGCTCCAGCTGGCCGGTAGCGGCGACGGACTCATAGGTCGCACGCAGGCCGGCGAACACGCGCTCGACGTCTTCGTTACAGATCGGCATGATCAACGCGGTGCGGTGCGCCGGGTTAATCGGCTCATCGCCCTTGATGGTGGAAGAGATGCTGTACTTATCTTTGCCAATCAGCAGTTGCAGGAACCCCATCAACGCGGTCCAGAACCCGGCCGATACCCAGCAAAAAAGAATGGCGAACAAGATCAGAATGCCGGTTTGCAGGACATAAGGCAGCAGTTGCAGCACCGATTGCATTAGATCCTGATCCAACATGGCCAGCGGATCGATCAGCGCCCAGCCCTGATACGGCAAAATGGTTTTCATGTACCAGGTGGCGATGCCGGTTTGCACCAGCATCAACACCAGCAGCACATAGCGGCGCATCGAACCGACCACGCGCCAGCGATTTTCCGCCTCGGCTTCCTCTTTGGTAGCGTGACGATTATGCGGCGAGCGCCCCAGCAACGAATCCCAAAAACGCGCCACCGGGTTGGTACGCCAGGCTTCCGGGAACATGCTGGTACGTTTGATCGGAGGCATCGCCTTCAGTACGGTACGGCCTTCGGCGTCAGTGTCGAAATCGTCGTCGCTGACCGCATCCGGCCACGCGCTTTCGATACGCGTTTTGACCGAGGCCAGCGCCACGTCATCCGCCGACAGCTTATTGACGTTGGCATCGGCGGCGCCCATCTTGCGATGCAGCGCCTCCAGTGCCTGGCCGTCATCTGCCGCCGGCTGTGGTTTAAGCGCCTCTGACCGCTCAGCGGTCAGAGGCATTGCCGCAAGATAATCCTGGGCAGGTTGAGTAAGCTTATTCATTGGCAGGTAGCTGATAGCTCCAGGTTTCCGACAGGGTCTTATCACCATTGACCAGCGCAGCGCGCATTTCTACCGGCTTCTTGTCGTCTTTCACTTTAAGACGCAGCGTCAGGCGCCAGCCTTTGGTCACTGGATTATAGCGGACATTGTTTTCTACCACTTCACCGTTGTCGCCGATGCTCACCTGAGAGGCGACCGGCGTAGCGCCGTCCAGACCTTTCAGTACCGGGCCAACGAAATCAACCAGGAATGCCACGCTGCCGTCAGGCTCGCGGATCAGGTTGGACTGCTTCACGTCACCGGTAGAACGCATCGTCTGGCTTACGTAGGCGATGTCCTGTGAATGCAGCTTGTCTTCGTCGCGGGTGAAGTGCAGACGGTAGCTCAGCGCCAGCGGGGTTTTGGCATCCGGCAATACGTCCGGAGTCCAGAAGGCAACGATGTTGTCGTTGGTTTCATCCGCAGTAGGGATTTCCACCAGCTCCACTTTGCCCTTGCCCCAGTCGCCGCGCGGCTCGATCCAGGCGCTTGGACGCAGGTCGTAACGATCGTCCAGATCTTCGTAATCCTTGAAGTTACGGCCGCGTTGCAGCAAACCGAAACCTTTCGGGTTCTCGATCTGGTAGGTGCTGACGGACAGGTGCTTCGGATTATTCAGCGGACGCCAGATCCACTCGCCGTTGCCGGCATGGATCGACAAACCGTTGGAATCATGCAGCGCCGGACGGTAGTTCAGCGTTGGCGACGGCTGGCTTGGCCCGAACAGGTACATGCTGGTCAGCGGTGCCATGCCCAGTTTGCCGACCTTGTCGCGCAGGAACACTTTGGACTCGACATCCACCGTGGTATCGCGGCCCGGATAGACCACAAAACGATAAGCGCCGGTGGCGCGCGGTGAATCCAGCAGCGCGTAAACGACCAGGTGCTTGTCGCCCTGCTTCGGACGCTCAACCCAGAATTCGCGGAAGCGCGGGAACTCTTCACCGGACGGCAAGGCGGTATCAATCGCCAGGCCACGAGCGGAAAGCCCGTAAACCTGCCCTTTACCCACCACGCGGAAGTAGCTCGCGCCCAGCAGGCTCATAATTTCGTCGTTTTTATCCGCACTGTTGATCGGATAAATCACCTTGAAACCGGCAAAGCCGAGGTTTTTTACCGAATCCGGATCGTGCTTCACCGAACCAAAGTTGAAGTAATCCGGGCTATACTTAATCTGTTTTACGCTGGTTGCAGTGACTTCATTGATTTTCACCGGCGTGTCGAAGTACATCCCCTGATGATAAAACTCAAGTTTGAATGGGGTTTTCAGCTTGCTCCAATAGGCTTTATCGTGATTGAACTGAATCTGCTGATAGTCCGCGAACTTCATTTCACGGAATTGAGAAGGAAGGTTGCTCTTCGGGGCCTCAAAGCCTTTTCCTGCCAGATCCTGCGCCTGCTTGGCCACATCGTCGATAGAAAAAGCCCATGCCTGCGAAGTAAACAGCGTGAACAATACGGTAGCACCTAACCAACGAACGCTCGCGGCGCGTGGTTTACTGGATAATATATTAACTAGCACATCCCCCCCTATTCGTGTGCTCAAATCATTTAAATCCATATTAATGGATTATTCAGCTTTCCGACAACATGATAAATGGATGGTTCATGTTTATGGCTCATTGTTTAAGCAGCTGATGAAACACCAGCGTAGCAAGCCGTGCAGCAAGACGCTATGGAAAAATGTGAATCGGTATAGTAGGGTTCGGGATTGCGATTTAACCATTGCCGACTTATTAAGCGTGTTAATGACCACTCGACAAAATGACTAGCGGTAACCTAATGACTAAAGGCAACAATCAACGCGAGTTTTTCCTCGATTCGATCCGGGCTTATTTGATGTTGCTCGGTGTTCCTTTCCACCTCTCACTGATCTATTCCAGCCATGCCTGGGCGGTGAACAGCGCGGCTCCCTCGTTCTCGCTGACGGTGCTGAACGACTTCATCCATGCCTTCCGCATGCAAGTGTTCTTCGTGATATCCGGCTACTTCTCCTACATGCTTTACGAGCGTTACGAGCGTCACCATTGGTTGAAGGTCAGACTGGAGCGGGTGGCAATCCCCCTGCTGAGCTCGATTCCCTTAATAACCGTACCGCAGTTTTTCATGCTGAAATACTTCACGGATAAATTAAACGGCTGGGAAGATTTTTCGATCTATCAGAAAATAAATGTAACAATCTGGGAACTGGTTTCCCACCTGTGGTTTTTATTAACTCTGTCCTTGCTAACCACCGCCTGTTTTTATCTGTTCAAAAAAATTAAGACGTTAAAAAGTAACATCGCTCCTAACCCGATAAATAAAATGACTGGATTAGGAAACATCTCACTGTTCTTTCTTTTATATGCTTTATGCTATTCGGCCGCGCACCGTATTATTTTAATTTTTGCGCCGCAATTGCTTTCCAATGGCCTGTTCAATTTTGTGGTGATGGAGACGATGTTCTACCTGCCGTTCTTCATCCTCGGCGCTTACGCGTTTAAGTACGTGTGGCTGAAAGAGATTTTTCTCAAACCCTCCCCATTGGCAGTGCTCGGCTCACTGCTGTTGTTGATTGCCTACATGCTGAATCAGAAGTTGCTGGCCCACAGCAGCTATATGTTTGAGCTGGAAATTGTGATCAAAACCCTGCTCGGCATCCTGATGGCGAACGTGGTGTTTTCATTCGGACACCGGTTGCTGAACTATCATTCGCCAAAAATCACGTACCTGGTCAACGCGTCGTTGTTTATATATCTGGTGCATCATCCGCTGACCTTGATATATGGCGCTTTTGTGACGCCGTATATCAACAATAACCTTCTGGGTTTCCTGATTGGTATGGTGTTCGTTTTCTCCTGCGCCTTTGCCTTATATGAACTGCACAAGCGCATCCCTCTGCTGCGCTTCCTGTTCTCCGGAAAACCACAGTAATACCAAGCCTATATTACCCCAGGGTGAAATTTCCTTCCCCTGGGATAATAGAAGGAAACTTCACTAACCTTTTGAATGTATTGCTCATATTTTCATCATGAGCATTTTCCTAATCTTCGGCTTACCTCTCCCATCACATTGCAAACTGGCGCTCACCTGTTACGCTCATTAGACATATTTATAAGTTATTTTTGTTCTTTTTTGGCAGGGTAATCACATGAGAGAAGCATGGGTCGACTATGCAAAAGGCATCGGTATTATTTTGGTGGTCTTTGGCCATGTAAACCGCGGTTTGTACAGTGCAAACATTCATCTTTCCGAATCGTTTTATCAACTGACAGACAGCGTGATCTACAGTTTTCATATGCCGCTGTTCTTTTTCCTTTCCGGTTTGTTTTTTGTTCAGTCATTAGATAGAAAGGGTAAATCCAGCTTTATCATCAGTAAAGTTGATACTATCGTGTACCCCTACATCATCTGGTCGTTGCTGCAGGGAGCTATCGAGATCGCGTTGTCACGCTATACCAACAACCCCGCCAGACTGGCGGACATGCTGACACTGTTTACGCATCCTCGGGCACAATTCTGGTTCCTGTACGCCTTGTTTATGGTGTTTGTCCTCGCCGCCCTGTTATATAGCAAAAACAAATTCAACTACATCCTGCCTGTCTTGATCGTTATCAGCGCCGGTTTGTATGTTTATCAGGACAGTCTTGGACAAGCTTTCCATTTCGACTATATCACCAAGTTTATGATCTTCTTCCTGCTCGGGGCGATAGCAATACGCTATTCAACCGTCATTGGCGAAATCAGCATGGGTACCAGCATAATCGCTTTACTGGCTTTTATTGTGTTGGAGTGGGGGTTCCATGGTTACCTTGGCCTGACCTACACAAATGCCGGCGTATTCTCCCTGATCCTTGCCGTCGTCGCCATCGCCTTTATCATTTGCCTGTCAGTGCTGCTTGCAAAGGCAAACATCCCATGGTTACGACGTTTGGGTGAGTTGAGTATGGTGATATACCTGATGCACATCCTTGCCGCCAGTGGATTACGTATCGTGCTGGCCAAGTTTCTGCACGTTAACAGCTGGTCGGTACATGTTGTTGCCGGTACGCTGATTGGCCTGATCGCCCCCATTATTGCCTATTACGTTATTCAACGTCTGCACCTCAATTTCCTGTTGGAGCGTCCGCGTTACAACCGGGTGCAGCGCAAAGAAAAAACCCTCTGAACACGTGGGGCGGCTCTTGGCCGCCCCTTCTCTCGACACCGTCTTCCCAGTCTATTTACGATACGGCAATAGCGTCCGGGTTGCTGCCGGACCGGTAGCATAGAGCACACATTGCTCAGCTCAATGGTTAAAGTTAAGGCAAAGTTATACTGGAGCATATTGCCGCTAGTTGTTATAACTGCAATGCATAAGTAGAAATCCACATCCCTGCCTTACGGTAGTGATTGGGCTCAATGAACCCTGAGGGACGACGTTGTCGTTGGTACGACAATGTTTGCAGCATCTCCCTTCCGTCACGACAGAGAGGATTTTTAATGACTGACAAAGACACTTCGGCTCAGGAAGCCATTCCAGAAAACGCCACCCTACTGAAAATCCTTGGTCGATTGCTGTCCGCACTGGACTCGTCGATCAGCGGCAAGGATCGCAGCATTCTGGTAACCGAGCTTTCCAGCCTCAATCTTGACGGCATTTCAGAGTCTGAGCGAAAGCTGGCCGCTGAGTTGATCCGACGGGCCTTGCAATCACTCGATCATTAACGACACTGGCCTACAAACCATTAAGCCTCCCAACAGGGGCTTAATGGTTTTTCCTTCCTGCTCCGACAGTCTGGCGATTATTACCCAAGTAAATATTCAGTGTTCTGATAACTATAGATAAAAGTAAGAACTTATCGCCTTCCCCTCGCTTTCTCCGCTCATCCTCACCAAGTGGCAATAAATACCAAATCAGCTTTAGCGTTTTACCCACTAAACACGTTATCATCATCGGGTATCTGCGCCCGCGCGCAACGCCTTTCCCCCAGCCTCAGGAGAACGTTATTTTGGATGCCAGCACGATCAACAGCTTGTTCATCATCGGTGCCGTGTTGGTGGGGGCAAGCATTCTTCTCAGTTCATTCTCTTCGCGGCTGGGCATTCCCATTTTGGTGATTTTCCTGGCGATTGGCATGCTGGCGGGGGTCGATGGCCCAGGCGGCATCGTTTTCAGCAATTATCCTGTTGCCTATCTGGTCAGTAACCTGGCGCTGGCGGTGATCCTGCTGGATGGCGGGATGCGTACCCGCGTCAGTTCTTTCCGCGTTGCGCTGTGGCCGGCGCTTTCCCTCGCGACCATCGGCGTGGTGATTACCGCCGGACTTACCGGCCTGGCTGCCGCCTGGCTGTTTGATCTTGATCTGCTTCAGGGCATGCTGATTGGCGCCATTATCGGCTCTACCGACGCCGCAGCGGTATTTTCACTGCTGGGCGGTAAGGGGCTCAACGAACGCGTCAGCGCTACGCTGGAAATTGAATCCGGCAGCAACGATCCGATGGCGGTGTTCCTCACCATCACTCTGATTGCGATGATCGCCGCCGGCGAAACCACGCTGAGCTGGATGTTCCCCCTTCATCTTCTGCAGCAGTTCGGCATGGGGATCATTTTTGGCCTTGGCGGCGGCTGGTTGCTGTTGGGGTTGATCAATCACATCAAATTGGCCGAAGGCCTGTACCCGCTGCTGGCCGTGAGCGGCGGCATTTTGATTTTTTCCCTGACCACCGCGCTGGACGGCAGCGGTATCCTGGCGGTATACCTGTGCGGCCTGATGCTGGGCAATCGTCCAATCCGCAACCGGCACGGCATTGTCCAAACCTTCGACGGTCTGGCTTGGCTGAGCCAGATCGGCATGTTCCTGGTGCTGGGGTTGCTGCTCAATCCGCATGAGTTGCTGCCCATCGCCATCCCTGCCCTGCTGCTGTCGCTGTGGATGATCTTGTTCGCCCGGCCGCTTTCGGTCTTTATCGGGCTGTTGCCGTTTCGCAGCTTTACCCTGCGCGAACGCAGTTTTATCTCGTGGGTCGGCCTGCGCGGCGCGGTACCGGTCATTCTGGCCGTCTTCCCGATGATGGCGGGATTGCCGAATGCGCAGCTGTTTTTCAATGTGGCTTTCTTTGTCGTATTGGTCTCGCTGCTGCTGCAAGGTACCACGCTGTCATTCGCCGCCAAAAAGGCCAAGGTCATAGTGCCGCCGGCGCTGGCGCCCGTCTCGCGGGTCGGGCTGGACGTGCACCCGGAAAACCAATGGGAGCAGTTTGTTTACCAACTCTCGTCGGAAAACTGGTGCGTGGGCGCTGCGCTGCGTGAGCTGAAAATGCCGCCCGGCACTCGTATCGCCGCCCTGTTCCGGGGCAAGGAACTGCTGCACCCAAGCGGCAGCACAAGGCTGCGTGAAGATGACATTCTGTGCGTAATCGGCCATGAGCACGATCTGCCGGTGCTGGGTAAACTGTTCAGCCAGGCGCCGGTAGTCACGCTGGACGAGCGCTTCTTCGGTGACTTTATCCTGCAATCAGACGCACGCCTGAGCGATATCTCGCAGGTATACGGTCTTAACCTGCAGGAAGGCGTAGACGAACAACAAACGCTCGGCCAGTTCGTCCTTCAGCTGATTGGCGGCGCCCCCGTGGTGGGCGATCAGGTGGAATGGGACGGTCTGACCTGGACCATTGCCGAAATGGACGGCAACTTGATCAGCAAGATTGGCGTAAAAATCGTGACTGACTGATCCTCCCGCAGCACCCGCTCGCTGCGCTGCGACGTCCGCAGCGGGCCCCATAATACTGACGGAACTTATGAGCCCGGAAAGGTTCTTAAACTCTGTAATTATCAAAATCGGGGCTTTTAGCCTCGTCGTTTTAACCTTTACTCTGGGAACACTGCGCAGCGGTGATGGGTATTGATTTGAACAGCAAAACTCGATTTTTATCTGTCATGGTGCTGCTGGCTCTGGTGGTCATCGCGCTGGATCTGGGCATCGCCGATTTGGTCCATAGCATCTTAATTGGATAACGTTAACGTGACACAGCAGCAACAAGAAAAAGATATTCTGGGAAAAATACTGGTTACCGTCTCTTCGCTCTGCCTTGTTATCGTGGCAGGGTTGTTGATTTGGGGTTTTGTGCTGGATTAATCGTTCGGCTGGCATGGGCAACACAACAACCATCTTTTGTTACAATGCTTCGACATCTCTTCCCGGCCGTAGCGCGTATGCTGAACGGACATGGAAATAAAAATGATACCCTCGTACTACTTAAGTGTTGGCCCGCCTGAAACGGGCTTTTTTTTCTGTTTCACCCTATTCCAGATACAAAAAAACCGCCGCAGCGGTTTTTTTAGTTGGCAATGGCGATCAGATTTTGCACCCTTCGCAGTCCGCTTCGTCCTCAAGGATCTCAGGAACCTCTTTTGCTTTCTGCGCGGCTTTTTCTTCCGCTTTCGCTAATTCTGCATCGATATCAAAATCGAAAATATCATCACTCATCGCAAACTCCTCACGCTTAACTGGCTTCGAGGAGTAAGTATAATCGACAACTGCACAGGCGGAAACCTTTCAGTTAAGCACCGCCACCTGCGGCTGCTCGCCCTGTGGCTTCTTTGAATACGCCAGATCGTAGACGTCATAGAAATCGATTTCGCCTTTATTGGCGATAATTTCCTGCATGCGCGTTTTCAGCGTCGTGCCGATCGACGGCTCATCCAGCAACGCCTTCACCGACTGCGGCGATAGCGCGCGCGTGAAATACCACTCGCCGTTATAGCATACGCGCAGGTCCAGCACGCCGATATCCTCAAAACGATACACAGGTTTGATTTCAATCATCAGCATGGCAAACATGAACAAAACGAAGGCCGTGAAAGCCAAAAATGAGAAGAAGCCCATGTAAGGAACCTGGTACATCACGGCGATCACGGCGAAATAGCCGGCGAACATGGCAAGGCACAGATAGCGGTGCTCACGGGCAAATTCGCTGTTAAAACGCAGCTTGCCGTCGCGCCCTTCCTGCCGGTTGATCCGCTCGATTTCTTTTACCAAGATGCTTTTAATCGCGTCCATACTTACAACCTTATGCTTGGGGAGCATTACGCTATCAATAATCATTCCTCAAACTATCACAAGTACAGTTTGCCCAGGTAGATCAGTTCTGCAATTTAAAATCGGCAACTGTTATACCTGTACCGCTAGCGTTGCAGGGAATTTTTACCTTGTGCGAACATGAACATGCGTTGAGCGATATCGTCAGCTTGTTTGATTTTTTGCTTCTGCGGTTCATTACAGCGCTGAATTGCGCGGGCGTAGGCAATCTCATGCGCCTGGTCGATCGTCGCAATAATCTTGTCGCGCTCCTGCTTATCCAGGCTGCCGAGCAAGGTGGTGATTATCGCCTGATAGGCGTTGGAGGCAGCGGTCAACGACTTCTCTCTGGCTTCCAGAGCAGCTACACGTTGCAATAATTCCTGCAGTTGATCGGACTCAGACATATCGACCTCCTGTTGCCGGGCAGCAAACCTGCCTGATTACAGTCTAGCAAAGATCGATAGCAACACAGAAAGGAGAGCCGGTTACGGTAAAGCACACCCGAAAAACCCAACAAGGAGCCGATAGTGCAAATCAACCCGGGTGCGCTTTACGATAACGGATCTTAAAGAGGGAAGCTGGCGCGCTATGCAGGACTCGAACCCGCGTCTATCAATTTTGTAGCCAAAACAAGCCATTAGAAAACCAATCACTCTGCCAACTGAGTTAATAGCGCATCCCTTCGCTTCGGGGCGTCATTATCCATATCAATGCTATGGGATCAAGCGCGCGAGCGATTTTGCAGATAAATCTGACCCCTTCAGCCACCCAACTCAATGATTGGGTAACGCCCGCTCATCAACGGCTTGCACAGGATCTTGTAACCATCGCTGTCAAAATGACTCGCGGTTCGCTGTAGCGAATCGGCCTGCTGCAGCGCGCCGACGCTCCCCAAATAGAACCAGTTATGAATGACGTGGTACTGACGCAAAAATGCCCCCTGCTCTTCCATAGCCACTCGCCCGGCATAGGGCCACGTGTTGATGCGCGTCTGCTGCAGCGCCGCCGCCAGCCGTTGGTCATGTTGCAGATTCGATTCGACACCGCAACAGACACCGGCGCATTTTCGCAAGCTATAACGGAAACACCCCCGCCCGGCGGGCAGTTTATCAATACCCAACTTGCCGTAACACAGGCGCTGTTCATCGGCGATAATCCGCAACTTTTCCAGCGCGGCAGTTCGGTTGGCAAACAGCCCATGCAGATTAGGCGTAGCGGCGAAATCAATGTCTTTGGCATGTGCAATGCTCACCTGGCCGCCATCCAGATGCAATGAACAGAGCTGCTTCGAACGGCGCAGGCGTTTGTTGAACAGCGGCTGTTGCTGTTTGATCAACTGTGCCTCCAGCAGCAAAGCCCCCAGCTCACCGGCCGTTTCATGAAAACTGATACGCTGGGTTTGCCGCAGCAGGCGGGCTTCATCCTGCGTGCGAAAATGCGCCATCACCCGGCTGCGAATATTAACGCTTTTGCCGATATACAGCGGCATGCTGTCGCTCAAGCCATGAAACAGGTACACGCCCGGTGACTTGGGCAACACCTCGAGGCTGGTGCGCAGATGCTCCGGGTACTGATAAATGTCGAGCTCCGGCTCGAGTCGGTTTGGCATCATAGTAACGAATCGCGATCTTTGTTAATCAACACAACTGGTTTTTTATACAGCATAACGCTTGTTTGCTCAAATTGCATGCTCTCCATGATGACTTTTCTTTGATGAAGTTTATGAGAATAATATTTATTATCGATAACGTATCGCGAATACCTCACGTGTTTATCGTCAGTTAAAGCTGAAAGTGTCACCATGACGCTTCTTGGAGTCACGGCTTTACCGCTGTTAGGGAAAACTAAGGCAACCCCTCATGAAACTAATCTCACGCCGCTTGGCGTTTGTCGCGGCCGGCGCTCTGCTTGTCGTTTTACTCATCGCTCTAACGAGCTATCTGCAGCGCCCTCCACAGGCAAACCACGTCACCGCGCCGGTTCGTGTGGGCGATATAGAAAATGCCGTATTGGCAACCGGAAAAATGGACGCGGTTGAACGAGTGAACGTCGGCGCACAGGTTTCAGGCCAGGTCAAATCCCTGAAGGTCAAACTGGGCGACCGGGTCACTCAGGGCCAGCCGATTGCCGACATCGATGATCTGCCGCAGCGCAATGACCTGCGCAACGCTGAAGCGGCGCTGAACGTCGCCAAGGCAGATTTGCAGGCCAAACAGGCACTGCTGAAGCAGGCCGAATCCCGCTTTAAACGCCAAAAGCGCATGCTGAACGATGAGGCCAGTTCACTCGAGGATTTTGAAGCCGCCGAAGCTACGCTCACCACCACCCGCGCAGAACTGATTGCCCTGAATGCGCGTATCGTGCAGGCGCAGATTGAAGTGGATAAGAAAAAGGTCGATCTGAGTTACACCCGCATTCTGGCACCGATGGACGGCATCGTGATTGCGGTAATTACCCAACAAGGCCAGACGGTTAACGCCAACCAGAGCGCGCCGACCATAGTCAAACTGGCACGGCTGGACCTGATGACCATCAAAGCGCAGATCTCCGAGGCCGACATTACCCGCGTTTCTCAGGGGCAAAAAGCCTATTTCACTATTTTCTCCGATCCGGAAAAGCGTTATGACGCCACTTTGCGCACCGTCGAACTGGCGCCGGAATCGGTGATGAAAGACGATTCGCTCTCCGGCAGCAGTTCTGCCTCCGGTTCCGGGACGTCGAATGCCTCGGTGTATTACAACGCGCTGCTGGACGTGCCCAACCCGGATAACCGGCTGCGCATCGCCATGACCGCACAGGTTTCACTGCTGCTCGGTGAAGCGAAAACCACGCTGCTGGTCCCCATTCAGGCGGTGCGTAAAACCGAAGATAAAAAACAGCAAGTGCAAGTGCTGACCGCTAATGATCGGTTGGAAATGCGCGAGGTAAAGACAGGTATTACCAACAACGTCGATATCCAGATCCTTTCCGGGTTGAAGGCCGGTGAAACCGTCGTGCTGATGCAGGAAAGCGCCAATTCGGGCGGGGATGGCATCTTACTGTGAACAACATTATTGAGTTGAAAGGCATAAGCCGCACCTATACCAACAGCGCCCAACCGCTGACGGTGCTCAAAAACATCAACCTGACGATCGCCGCGGGGGAACTGGTCGCCATCATAGGCGCCTCCGGCTCCGGCAAATCAACGCTGATGAACATCATGGGATGTCTGGACGTGCCGGATCAGGGTGACTATTACATCGGCGGCCAGAACGCCGCACATTTGTCACCGGACGAACTGGCCAGGCTGCGCCGCGAACACATCGGTTTTATCTTCCAACGCTATCATTTAATGCCGGACATCAGCGCGCTGGGCAATGTCGAGATCCCGGCGATTTACGCCAACGACAAGCGCAATCAACGCCGCCTGCGAGCAGCGCAGTTGCTGGCGCGCCTGGGGCTGGAAGGCCGTGAAAACCATAAACCCGGCCAACTCTCCGGCGGCCAGCAACAACGCGTCAGCATCGCACGCTCCTTAATCAACGGCGGCGAAATTATTCTGGCGGATGAACCGACCGGCGCACTGGACTCCAAATCCGGGCAAGAGGTGCTGGCAATCCTCAGCGAGCTTAACCAACGCGGCCATACCGTGGTCATCGTCACTCACGATATGAAGGTGGCCCAACACGCACAGCGCATCATCGAACTGCAGGACGGTGAGGTCATCGCCGACAGCGGTTGCAAGTCCCCCGCCCCGCCAGTTACTCAACCAACAGCCGTCCGCGTAAGGCAAGGCTACTGGCAAAGCCTGCTCGATCGCACCCGCGAATCGCTGCAAATGGCACTGAAGGCGATGAATGCCCACCGTCTGCGCACCGCCCTGACCATGACCGGCATCATTTTCGGCATCGCTGCGGTAGTAACGGTAGTCGCACTGGGCGAAGGTGCCAAACAGCGCACGCTGGCCAACATCAAAGGTCTCGGCACCAATGTCGTCAGCATTTACCCCGGCCGCGATTTCTTCGATGACGCCATCGACAGCATTCGCACGCTGGTGCCTGCAGACGCCGATGCGCTGGCCAGCCAGAGCTTTGTCGACAGCGTCAGCCCTGAAGTCAGCGCCTCGGACTCCATTCGTTTTCGCAGCAAATCGGCGACAGCCTCAATCACCGGCGTTGGGCGCGACTATTTCCACGTTAACGGCCTCACATTATTACAGGGCACGACTTTCCGTGACGATCGCAGCGCATTGCAGGAAGTGATTATTGACGAGAATGCTCGCCACTCGTTGTTCGGCGATTTCGGCATAGCGCCGCTCGGCCAAATCGTGTTTCTCGGCGCAGTGCCGGCCCGGGTGGTCGGCGTAGTCAAAAGCAACCAGGATTCCGCACCGAACCGCATCAGCGTGTGGATGCCCTATACCACGGTGATGTACCGCATGGTGGGCAAGCCGACGCTAAGCAGCATCGGCGTGCGATTGAAGGATGACGTCGATAACGAAGCCGCCGTCGGCGCCATCAGCCAATTGCTGACCCAACGCCATGGCGTTAAAGACTTTATGCTGTTCAACCGCGACAAGTTTCGTAAATCGATCGAGCATGCTTCGATGACCCTGAGCCTGTTGATCCTGATGGTGGCTTCGATCTCCCTGATCATCGGCAGCCTCGGCGTAATGAACATCATGCTGGTTTCCGTCACCGAGCGAACGCACGAGATTGGCGTGCGCATGGCGGTGGGCGCCAGGCGCAGTGACATCATGCAGCAATTTATGATCGAAGCCGTGCTGGTCTGCCTGATCGGCGGCGTATTGGGCATTGCGTTGTCGTTCGCCGCCGGTTCGCTGTTTACCGCGCTGGCGGGCGGAATGCTCACAGCCATCTATTCCTGGCAGGCCGCCGCAGTGGCCTTTTGCTGTTCCACCCTAATCGGCATGATCTTCGGTTATCTCCCAGCCCGTAAAGCGGCGCGGATGGATCCGGTCATTTCACTGGCCAGCGAGTAACTTATGAAAATTTTGACACCAATAGCGTTATGCCTCGCAGCCCTGCTCAGCACCGGCTGCGGCAACGCATTGAAAAGCGATTATCAAACACCCCAGGTTAACTACCCGGCCCACTGGCAGGAGAGCGCCGATGCCGCAGGCCCGGTTCCCTTTGACTGGCGCGACTTCCACGATCCTCAACTTGACCGCTGGTTACAGCAGGTCATGGCCGGCAATAACGATTTGGCCGCCGCCGCACTGCGCGTTTACCGAGCTCAGTTAGAAGCGCAACGGGTCGGCATCAGCACCGCACCGGGCGTGACCGCGGCACTCAATAGCGGTGCCAACACCGCTCTTTCTGACTCCTCACCCTGGAACAAAAGCAGTAGCGCCAACCTTGGCGTCAGCTATGAAGTCGACCTGTGGGGTAAGCTTGCGCGTCAGCGTGACGCTGCGGAATGGAGCCGGCAGGCCACGCAGCAAGATTTGCAAAGCGCTCGCCTGGCCTTGCTCGCCAGCGCCAGCAAGAATTACTGGCGGGTAGGCTTTATCAATCAGCGGATCGACGTCAACCAGCAGAGCATCGCCTATGCCCGGGAGACTTTGCGACTGGTTAATGCCCGTTACCGCGCGGGAAGCGTCTCTTCACTTGACGTGGTGGATGCCGAACAGAACCTGATTAATCAGGAAAATACCCAGTTGGCGCAACGGCGCGAGCGCCAACTGGCGTTGAACGAACAAACGCTGCTGCTGGGTGCGCCGCCGGGTAATGCGGTGATTGCTCCCACCAGGTTGCCGATGGGCCGGTTGCCGCAGATCAATGCCGGTATCCCGGTCAACGTGCTGCGCCATCGCCCGGATATCCACGCCAAAGAGCTGCGGCTTCGCGAAGCGTTGGCTAACGTTGACGTGAAACGCACCCAATATTATCCGGCCTTCAGCCTGACCGGTTCATTGGGCGCCAGCAGCACCGCGCTGCTGGAGTTTCTTCGCAATCCGATGGCATCGGCCGGCGCGGGGCTGTCGCTGCCTTTCCTCGAGTGGCGGCAGATGAGCGTTGACATCAAAATCGCCCGTAGCGATTACGAACTGCGGGTGTTGGAGTTCAAACAGGCGTTGTATAAAGCCATGGCCGATGTAGACAATGCTTTATCGTTGCGTACCCAGTTGATGGCGCAGGAGCAACACTTACAGACGGCCTTGGCTCTGGCGCGTAAATCTGAACGGTTGAATGAAATTCGCTATCGCCAAGGCGCCGTCTCTATCACCTTCTGGCTGGATGCGCAGAATCGCCGTCGGTTGGCAGAACTGGCCCTGGATGAAAACCGCTTTGACCAGTACCAGAATCTGGCGCAAATCTACCTGGAGTTTGGTGGTTCACCCCAATAATTCACCGGCCTGGCGTTTACGCCAGGCTTTGCTCCGCCGCAGCAAAACGCATTAATTTTACCCGTATCCTTTCCGGTTCCTCCTATACTTTAGCGATCCCTCCCCCGATAAAAAAACCATCGATACGCACAATAATTAACCTGTTTTGGCACTGTTCTGGTGAAAAACCATAAGAAAAACTGCTAAATTTGATCATCGCAAGATATAACGTTAAGCTATAGATGCAAAATAATTAGTCACCTAAATGACATATTCCTGCTAAAAGCGGGCAAATTACGTGATTCGCATCACACAAAAATGGCAGCATGGGTTCTCTCCACATAGAGGTCAGATTAGCCACACTGATAACTGGGCAGAAGAAAGTGAACAAGGATTGCGAATTCACGTACGACTAAAATTGATTAAGGGATGATTATATGAAGTTAAGAAAAAAACGACATAAGCCGATGCATATTAATGACATCACCATCATCGACGACAGCAAGCTGAAGAAAGCGATTACCGCGGCGGCATTAGGCAACGCGATGGAATGGTTTGACTTCGGTGTCTATGGCTTCGTAGCCTACGCCCTGGGGCAAGTGTTTTTCCCTGGCGCCACCCCCGGCGTGCAGATGATTGCCGCACTGGCAACGTTTTCCGTTCCCTTCCTGGTGCGCCCGTTAGGCGGCCTGTTCTTTGGCGCGATGGGTGATAAATTCGGCCGCCAGAAGGTCCTTTCCATCACCATTATCATCATGGCGGTAAGCACATTCTGTATTGGCCTGATCCCTTCATATGCTTCGATCGGCATCTGGGCACCGGTGCTGCTGCTGCTGGCCAAACTGGCGCAGGGCTTCTCGGTGGGCGGCGAATACTCGGGCGCGGCGATCTTCGTCGCTGAATACTCGCCCGACAGAAAGCGCGGTTTTATGGGCAGTTGGCTTGATTTCGGCTCTATTGCCGGCTTCGTGCTCGGCGCAGGCGTAGTGGTGCTGATCTCCAGTATCGTCGGCGAAAGCAACTTCCTCGACTGGGGTTGGCGTATTCCGTTCTTTATCGCAGCACCGCTGGGCCTGATTGGCCTGTATCTGCGTCATGCGCTGGAAGAAACCCCGGCGTTCCAGCAGCACGTGGAGAAGATGGAGAAAGAAGACCGCGATGCCATCGGCAACCCGCCGAAGACCTCGTTTAAAGAGATCGCGGCCAAGCATTGGCGAAGCCTGCTGGTGTGCGTCGGTATCGTGATTTCCACCAACGTAACCTACTATATGCTGCTGACCTACATGCCGAGCTACCTGTCGCATAACCTGCACTACTCGGAAGATCACGGCGTACTGATCATCATCGCCATCATGATCGGCATGCTGTTTGTGCAACCGGTGATCGGCCTGGCCAGCGACCGCATTGGCCGCAAGCCGTTTATCATTGGCGGCAGCATCGGGCTGCTGTTGCTGTCGATACCCTGCTTTATCCTGATCAACAGCAACGTGATTGGCCTGATCTTTGTCGGCCTGCTGGTGTTGGCCGTGTTGCTGAACTCCTTCACCGGCGTGATGGCCTCTACTCTGCCGGCGATGTTCCCGACGCATATTCGTTACAGCGCACTGGCGATTTCGTTCAACATTTCGGTTCTGGTCGCCGGCGCTACGCCGACGGTGGCCGCCTGGTTGGTCGAGTCGACCGGTAACCTGTACATGCCGGCGTACTACCTGATGGTGGTGGCGGTGATTGGCCTGATCACCGGACTGTATATGAAGGAAACCGCCAACAAACCGCTACGGGGTGCTACCCCGGCCGCCTCGGATCGTACGGAAGCCAAAGAGCTGTTGCAGGAAACCTACGACAACATCGAACAGAAGGTTGAGGATATCAACGAGCAGATTGCCGAGCTGGAGAGGAAAAAGCAGACGCTTGTCGACCAGCATCCGAAACTGGACTAAAGCCCTCCCTCGGGGTTGATGCCGCTCGGTTAGGCACTACATGATCGATTGAGCGATCCCATTGGTCGGTAAAAATCCGTAATCTCACTGCAGATTACGGATTTTTTATGTCCCCTGACTTTGTCAAAGCAAACCCGGACAAGAAACCTTAATACCGGTTTCAAAAGCAACGGGACCGAGTCGACGCAGCGCCAGCCGCAAATGCCGTCATTCCCACCGGCTTGTTACTCTGTGTGCTGCGGATTAATCAATGATGTCAATACGTGGTCCTGCCAGCGGCCGGCAATCTTCAGATAAGACTTTGCATAGCCTTCTTTCTCGAAGCCAAGGCGCAGCAACAGCTTTTCACTGCGGCCGTTCGTCGGGATATAGGCCGCCATAATGCGGTGCAGACCCAACTCACCAAACAGGTGACCGATGGCGGCGGTTAGCGCCTGGGTCATTATGCCTTTGCCTTCGTGCCGGGCGGCGATCGAGTAGCCCAGATGGCAGGCCTGGAATGGGCCGCGAGCAACCTGGGTAAAATTGCAGGCGCCCAGCATTTCGGTGCCTGCGCCATTGACGATACCAAATTGATAGGCACGCCCCTGTTCTGCATCTTTCCCCGCTTGCCAAAGCCGCTGCTGAATAACTTCAGCGTTGTAAAAGTCATCTGGCCGGCTCGGCTCCCACGGCAAAAGATGCTGTTGATTCTCCCGAAAATAAAGATGAGCAATTTCAGTATCGCTGTCTGTCAGGATCTTCAGACGCAGGTCATTTCCTACCATGCTCAAGATTTTCATTGTCGTCCTCCATGTTTATCCAACCGGTAGCCTGGGTAACTCCGGCATCATTACGTCGATATTTTATCCCTGAAGCGATTGATGCTAAGCTTGAAAAAATTCTAACCCATTGAAGAATATAACCAATGAGCAAAATTGACGTGCTGATTATCATTGGAGTCGTGCTGATGACCGCTCTCTGGATAGGTACGATGTTTAACCTCGGGGATCTCGCCACCCGCTTTTCACGCTTCTTCCACTGGATTGAAAGCCAGCGCTAACGCCCCCTACCGCATAATTCTACAAAAAAACCGCCTTGCGGCGGTTTGAATATTTCTCCCAATGGCTCAGTTCACCTGACACCAGTTATGCGGTTTCACGATACCGCCGTCCGGTGAGGTGTAGCCGATGCAGCCCAGTACGCTGTCGAACAGCTTCTCATGGAACACCGGCGTTTTGGCCTGTTGCAGCGCCTTCAACTGATTAAACGCTGCCTGGTGGTCCGGCTGGCTGAGGAACTTGTCGGATGCCCAGACCATGATGGGAACGGTGCGCTGCTCCTTCGGCGCGTGATCGCGCGGGGTGCCGTGGAAATGCATATTTTCCGAGATCGACTCTCCGTGATCCGAAGCGTAAAACACGATGGCGTTACGGTTACGTAACTGATTGAACACTTGCTCAAGGAAATAATCGGTGTACAGCAGGCTGTTGTCGTAAGAGTTGATCATCTCCTCCGTAGAGCAGGCGTCATCAATGCCTTGGCACTCCGGCTTGTAACGGGCGAAAGCGCGAGGATAGCGTTCGGTATACATATAGTGCGAACCTTTGGTATGCAGAATGACCAAATGCTTGCCCTGCGGGTGACGGCCCAATGAATCCTGCAGCTCGTCAATCAACGCCATGTCGTTCACCGGTTTGCCGACGTTGCGTTTTTCCGCCTGAATGCTTTCTCTCAGCGCATAATCGTCCGCCTGAGTTTTGTTATAAAACCAGGCTTCACTTTGCATCGAAAACAACTCCGAGGAAAAACCCTGTTTTTTCAGCACCGAAAAGACGTTCATTTCCTTCAGCGTCCGCTCAGGTTCTTCAGCAGCCCCCCCTTCCCGCACGAACATGCAACGCAAAGAGAGTTTGGTCGAGGTGTCGCAGGAATAACCCTGTAACACCGCCAGGTTGGTTTCCTTATCAAGGTAAGGCGTGTTGTCGCGCTGGTAGCCGTAAACGCCCATGTGATCACGTCTGGCGCTTTCACCAATCACAAACACCACATAGAGATCATTCACGTCTTTCGGCGGCTGATAGGTAAAATGCGCAGCCGGATCGAACAGATTACGGCTGTCTTCCGCCTGGCTGTAAGAGCTGTAGGTCAGCAGCCCCAACGCCGAAAGCCAGTTCGACGGTGAATAGCTACCGGCGACTACGCCGCCATAGCTGGCCATCAGTTGATTATTTTCGCGATCGTGGCGGTCCTGCACCTGCCCCATCAGCGTGAGCGGCAACCAGCAGCACACCCCGGCAGCCAGCATGATGCCGCCCTTTTTAAACAACGTAGTCCAGTTACTGCGCTTCAGTTCAGCTTCGTGCATCGGCGCCAGCCAGATGAACAGCAGCGGCAACAAACTTACCAGCACCATCCACACGCCAAAATGCCAACCAACCGACTCTTTGGACAGATCAACATCGGTAGTCATCACCGCCGCCAGGATGCCGTAGCCGATATCGACGTGGAACAACACCATATAATAGCTGGCAGCCACCGAGCTCAGAACCAGAAACGATGCCAGAACGCGGAACAGTCGACGCCCCAAAAACGAGATTAGCAGAGTGATAAAGCACACCAGACTAAAGGCCGCGACGACCTCAATGCCGATCGACAGTAAATTGTCGTAATTGAGTTGCTGATAACGGCGATAAAATATGGGGATATTGAGCAATACACCGAGATAAAACGCGATAAAGAAAGAGACCTGCAACTGGGTCCAACGTCGGAACTTCTGCATTATTGATACCATTCTCGCCAAAGTGAATTCATAACTGCTTACTGACACAGGTTGTAGTTGAGGGCAACGCGCTCATCCTGCTATTGAATGGTAATCTGACAGATAATTTTAGCCGACGTTGCTCCCGCGAGAAAATTTATCGCTGTTATACTGTAACAAACCGTGTGTAAAGGGGATTGCCCATCAAAAACCGAGCCGGGCTAGCCTGCGGTTAGGGTTGCGAATAAAAGGTTCGCGCTCAGCGTGCTTGCCACCTTTGGAACCGCCGCTCAAGAGTTTTGGTGCAAAGCCTGGTGTTAATCAGCCCCCTAACCCTTCCCATAATTCATCTTAGCAAGTTCAGATCCCCAAGCTGTTACATGAGGTTATTCCTAATTAGCCATCTGGATTGCCGCCGCCTATTGATAGGAATATTCTTATTACGTTATCGTTAACTTACCGCGAAGGCATGTACCTAAGTGGAATTTGCAGTATTTTATTTTTTAATGGCTTCTCAGCCCGCTTCGGGCGGCGCTTTAAATTTCACCAGCGGTAAAAACACTATGATTGATTACTCTCTTTACGGTCTCGACGATAAAGACGTCGAGTTGTACCGTGAACAAATATACAACCTTGTCGGCAAGAGCGTAGTTCAGGTGCTCTTGTCCAACAGGCCCATCACCAAGCAAAGCATTCTCGCCCACTTGATCAAAGAGGTCGAAAGACAGCCCGAGGAATATTGCCAAAAGCTGCACAGAGCCGCTATCGAGGTCATTGGGGTTAACGGTCGTTAGCCGGGATATCTGCAGAAATCGGACCTGTGCACCCTCTTCGCTATTCTGGTTGTTTTAACTTCGATGCTGGTAGCCAATGTAAACGCAGATGCAGATAAAGTGCCGTTGCCTGGAGGGCGCTGATGGGGGCTCAGGTTTGGTTGTGGGGAAAACAATATCCGACTACCGGAACGCCTTCAAATAGCCGGATATCGTCTTAATTGCGTGACGTAGCGGGTGTCAGGTTAAGCGATATACCCGGAAGCCACATGTCGACAGCATTGCTAGCCAGACCGATATTCAACCTGACGACACGCTATGGACCAGCGCCGAAGAAAGATATTGAGCAGGGATAACACTCAATTTTTCAACTAGCTATCACTAGCGGCATTCACCGGAGATCGCATTTTTCCCCTGCGGACAAACATCGGAACTTTGCGGAATAACGCCCAATATCGATCCAAAAGACCCTGAACACCCAGATAGCATTACAATAATTAATAAAAATAATCCCCCTCTCATACAACGCTCCTTCTCTTTTTACTCTCCGGTTATATATCACTTATCGCTAACCGTCTTAAAAAACTGCCAGATTTTATGCAAAACGCAGGTGCCCCCAGCATTTAGCATTACGGCTCGCTTGCGGATAGCATCCGCGTTTCGAGCCGAAGCGCAATCCAGCGGTCTTCTGGAATGTTCATAAGCTTAGACGATTGGGAGCGGCCATCAGCGAAACTGGAGCGTTAACGTTGAAACAAGGTATGAACAGCATCCAGATAGTACCTGTGGTCGGCAGACAGTAATTATTCAACGTTCACGTATAGAATAAAAACGATGTTAGGAATGATGTTAGGAAAGAGAATTTCAGGCACAAAAAAACCGCCTTCCGGCGGTCACGACATTACTGCATATTACTTTGATTATTCTGGAATTATTTTCCCTGGTACCCGGGGCGGGACTTGAACCCGCACAGCCATAAGCCGAGGGATTTTAAATCCCTTGTGTCTACCGATTTCACCACCCGGGCTCGGGAAAATTGGAGGCGCGTTCCGGAGTCGAACCGGACTAGACGGATTTGCAATCCGCTACATAACCGCTTTGTTAACGCGCCTTAATTCTGCTGCCTTCTTCAGGCCAAAGCTCGTGAAACACCAACTTTGTTTAATTTGGAGCGGGAAACGAGACTCGAACTCGCGACCCCGACCTTGGCAAGGTCGTGCTCTACCAACTGAGCTATTCCCGCATCAATCAGAACTTACTGATTTTTTTGCTATCTTTCGGCGATTCACCGCTGCCGTCTGATGCGATGCATTCTACTTACCTGACGTAATGAGTCAATAAAATTGTTGTCTCATTACGTTTGTTTGACGATTTTTGCAGCGCTTTGATCAGGGTTCAAGCAAATCTTTCCGGGCCGCATTCAAATATTGGAACATTGACCAGAAAGTCAGCACCGCCGCGATGTACAACAGGCAGAAGGACGCATACTCAACGGTACGTTCCGGGCGCCACAGCAGCCCCACCAGCGACATCATTTGCGCCATGGTTTTGACTTTACCAATCCACGATACCGCCACGCTGCTACGCTTACCGATCTCCGCCATCCACTCACGCAGCGACGAGATGATAATTTCACGGGCAATCATGGTCGCCGCAGGCAAGGTGATCCACCAGGTATGATAGTGCTCGGCTACCAGCACCAGCGCCACCGCCACCATCACTTTGTCCGCTACCGGGTCGAGGAACGCCCCGAAACGGGTAGTTTGCTTCCAGCGACGGGCCAGGAATCCATCAAACCAGTCGGTTATGGCAGCAAATACAAAGATGACGGCGCAAACCATCGGAGCCCAGGTGAACGGCAGGTAAAATGCCAGAACAAAGAATGGGATCAGAACTACGCGAAACAGAGTAAGCCAAGTCGGTATATTCAATTGCATAATGCTACGGTAACTATCTGGCTGGAGTGGGAATTAAGAGTATGTTGCTACATTGCCCTCAGTGTTTCAATGCATTGTAGATCTTTTCTGCCAATGCTTGTGAAATACCCGGCACTTTTGCAATTTCCTCAACGCTGGCGTTCAATAATGGTTGAAGTCCACCCATATACTTCAACAGCACCTGTCGCCGTTTTGGCCCAACGCCGTCGATCAGTTCCAACGCGCTGGTATTTCTAACTTTTGCCCTTTTCTGTCGGTGCCCGGTGATCGCATGGTTATGCGAATCATCGCGAATATGCTGGATCACATGCAGCGCCGGCGAATCCGAAGGCAGAGAAATCCCCTCGCCCTCCGGTACAAAGAACAATGTTTCCAGGCCGGCTTTGCGATCGGCGCCTTTGGCGATACCAATCAGCAAAGGTTTGTTTTTATCCCAGGTGACGTTCAGTGAGTTGAACACGTCGATCGCCATGCCAAGCTGGCCCTTACCGCCATCGATAAAAATAACGTCTGGGATTTTGTTCTCTTCCAGAGCTTTACCATAGCGTCGTTTCAGCACTTGCGCCATGGCGGCATAGTCATCCCCTGGCGTAATGCCGGTGATATTATAGCGCCGATATTCCGAACGCAGCGGTCCGTTGCCGTCGAACACCACGCAGGAAGCGACGGTCTGCTCACCCATGGTGTGGCTGATGTCAAAGCATTCCATGCGGTTAATCTCAGAAAGATTCAGGATCTTCGTCAGTTCTGCCAACCGCTGATGAATCGTCGACTGTTGCGAAAGCTTGGTTGTCAACGCGGTCGCGGCGTTGGTACGCGCAAGTTTAAGGTAACGTGCACGATCGCCACGCGGTTTGCTTTGGATTTGAATCTTGCGACCAGCCAACTCGGAGAGCGACTCCGCCAACAGGTCTTTTTCGGGCAGATTGAAATCCAGCAGGATTTCCGCTGGCAGAGTGCGAGCCTGGCTGCCCTGTAAATAGAACTGCCCGACAAACGTCTGCACCACTTCGCTCATCTCGGTACCACCCGGCACCTTCGGGAAGTAGCTGCGACTGCCCAACACTTTGCCTTGGCGGATAAACAATACGTGCAAGCAGGCCATGCCTGCTTCAAACGCCACGCCTATCACGTCCAGATCGTCGCTATTGCCCGAAACGAACTGGCGCTCCGTCACACGCCGCACCGCCTGGATTTGATCGCGGATACGCGCTGCATCTTCGAAATTCAATGCCTTACTGGCGTTTTCCATCCGTTCGATCAACTGATGCAACACCTGTTGATCCTTGCCTGACAGGAACAGGCGCACATAGTCTACCTGCTGTTGATATTCTTCCTCACTCACCAGTCCGGCGACGCAAGGCCCCAGGCAACGCCCGATCTGATACTGCAAACAAGGGCGCGAGCGGTTGCGGTACACGCTGTTCTCGCACTGGCGTATCGGGAATAACTTCTGCAACAGCGCTAATGTCTCGCGCACGGCATAAGAGTTGGGAAACGGGCCGAAGTATTCACCCTTGGCATGTTTAGCGCCACGATGAACCGCCAACCGCGGATGACTGTCTGCGCTAAGGAAGATCAGCGGATAAGATTTATCGTCTCGCAAAAGAACATTATATCGTGGCTGGTATAACTTTATGTAGTTATGTTCCAGTAATAGCGCTTCTGTCTCGGTGTGCGTAACAGTTACATCTATTTGTGCGATATTTTTAACCAACGCCTCGGTTTTTCGGCTTCCCACCTGCTGGCGGAAATAACTGACGAGACGTTTTTTCAGATCTTTGGCTTTACCGACGTAGATAACCGTACCAGTGGCGTCATACATACGGTAGACGCCGGGCTGGCTGGTTACGGTGCTTAAAAAAGCTTTGGCATCAAAACGGTCACTCACTGCTTAACAACGTCTCCGCATTGAACAATCCGTGTCGGATAGCCAGGTGTGTCAATTCTACGTCACCGCTGATATTCAGTTTACTGAACATACGATAACGGTAGCTGTTCACCGTTTTAGGACTGAGGTTCAGTTGTTCCGAGATCTCATTCACCTTTTTGCCTTTGGTGATCATCAGCATAATCTGCAGTTCACGTTCAGACAGGCAACTGAACGGGGTTTCCGTCTGCGGCTCCAGTTGGCTCAATGCCATCTGCTGGGCAATGTCCGATGCGATGTAGCGCTGGCCTGCCTGCACAGACCGGATGGCGTTAACCACATCCTGCGGCGCGGCCCCCTTACTCAGGTAGCCTGCAGCACCTGCCTGCATCACCTTGGCAGGCAATGGGTTTTCAGTATGAATAGTCAACATGATGACTTTAACGTCGGGCGCATAACGTACAATCTTGCGCGTAGCTTCCAGCCCGCCAATGCCCGGCATATTCATATCCATAAGAACGATATCTACAGCATTGCCACGGCACCATTTCACGGCGTCTTCACCGCACTGGGCCTCCCCGACAACTTTTATACCTTTGATATCTTCAAGAATGCGTCGTATCCCTGCGCGCACCAGTTCGTGGTCATCAACAAGAAGAACGCTAATCAAGGAAAAATCTCCAAAAAAAGGGAGTAACGCAATCAGCCTCTGTTATAGCCTGAGATATTACTTGTTTTTCGGCCAAGAATGAACACAGATTAATACTAACTCCCGATTAACTTTGCGAAACGGCGCTGATTTTTGAATTTTAGTCATCCGCCCAGCCCGATAAAGCCGTTCTCTGCGGCCCCCCCACAGCGGAAATATTAGTGGGTGTGATTTCTGCCTATGATACCGCGCCAGTCATAAAGCGCGGGAAAAATCAATGTAAGCAATAGCAACATAGATAATATTAACACGAATGCAATTGCGTTGTAATTCATTGAAATAAAACAAAACGATAACTGCTGTTCTGCTTCTCAGGAAAAAACGTCACAAAAGAAAATTATTCAGCAGAAAATTAGGTGTCAAAGAGCAAGGCAGCCACGTTGATAATTAGAATGGCCCCCATAAGTTGATAATAACATACCGGGCAAATACTTATTAACCCCAACGAAATAACTGTCACTTATTCTGTCATCTTCCCGTTGCCGAACGGATGCCGGGGTATTCATTAATCCACTGCGCGCCTGCGCTATAGCCCACAAACGATAACCGCCGCGTTAACACACCGATAACCACTGAATGGCGCAGTTCCAGCGCTATCTGTGCAGATGGATATCGGATGCTATGCTATACTCCGCGCCCAGATAAATACGCATCTGCATGCCAGAGTGAATGAAATCGGTGCTGATGCGCATCAAAATGCATATTGTTTCAGGCTACGGCCCAAAAATCAGGAGAGAAAATGAGCAACGTTGACTTCACTACGTCTGCAAACCCGGAAACGCTGGCGACAGAAGTCGCCTGTCTTAAAGCAACGCTGACGCTGATCCTGAAATCGATCGGCCAGGCGGATGCCGGGAAAGTCATTATCAAAATGGAACGCTTTATCGCACAGATTGAAGACCCGGCTCAGGCCGAAATCTTTAAAAACAGTATCCAACAAATTAAGCACGCTTACCGTCAGTAAGCTGCCGTCCATCCGGCCTGCCATTCCCGCAGGCCCGTTTCCCTCACGATTTTCATGAGCAATTGATCTCCCACATTATTTCGGGCAGTGTATTTTTATTTACGCCAGAGAAACCTATGGGCATCCTCGTTAAAGCGTTGATCGGCGCTTTGGTCGTAGTCTTAATCGGCCTGCTGGCCAAAAGTCGCAGCTACTATATTGCCGGCCTGGTGCCGCTATTTCCCACCTTTGCACTGATTGCGCATTACATTGTCGGCAGCGAACGCTCGATCGAAGCGCTGAGAACCACGCTGATTTTCGGCATGTGGGCGGTTCTTCCCTATCTGGTGTATCTGATCTCGTTGTATTTGTTTATCAACAGCATGAGATTGTCTTGGGCGTTGGGTGCGGCGGTGTTGTGCTGGATTGCTGCAGCGTGGCTATTGATCACTCTGTGGGAATGGTGGCAAGGGCGCTGACTGCGCCCCGCCTGATTACGGTTTACCGGCCTGCAGCACAAAACCGCGTTGCATATCGCCCGCAATGCGGAAGTAACGGTTCTCACCGGCGCGCAGCGTCATCGGTAACCGGCCGCTGGTATCGCGCCAGATGCACAGACTATTTTCGATCATATCCTGCCCGATGCTAACTTCGTTATTCCCCACCGGCACTCGAAACTCGGCCTTCTCTTTTGCCGCCAGCGATGCCGCAAACTCCCCGTTGATATAAACCCCGGTGCGGCAACTCCCCGCCAACATCCCGCTGTCACGCACCACCACCACCGTGGCATAAGGCGTTTGCGGCACATTCTGATAAAGCATCAATCGGCTGGGCGGCGGCAACTCAGCCTGTTGCGGCGGAACCGCCTGCGTGGCGCAGCCAGACAACAGTAAGGTTGTAATAAATAACGCGGCGTAATGCTTCATCCTGAGCTCCTAGAAAAAACCAATCTTCATAGTAGCAAGAGAATAGGTGGCAGCGTGCCATCAATAGAAAAATAGGATAACTTCCAGTGGGCTGGGGAGCAGTCCGACGTCAAACGAGTTTTCACTGTCCATCGCGATGATGATCAGAGAACCTTCCGTCACACTAGGAAAATTCTTTGTTATTATATTGAAATAGATAAGGATTTTTGTAATCTATTTAAAATTTAACCATACGCTTCTTGATATCATCTTGAAAAATCCCACCCACATAGTTAAACCCATCCTCTGTGACATAAACTCGCGGGTAGCCGGTTTCCGACAGTCCAGTCAGCATGTATCCTCGGCTTATCATCTCTGGGGAAGGTGCATTCATCAGTGTAAGAAAACCTCGCCCCCGACACCATTGATAAAAACGAGTACGGCCATAACCAAAGGCATCACCAACCTCGGAGAGGTTTCTAAATCGATCATAATCAACTGATAATGAAGGTAAATTATCGTTATCTTTAGGTATTCCAGGTTTATTCAACAAATAAGACTCCCTTATTCACGCCTTCATCATCATGAAATCATTTACCGCTCCTGAATCTAAAAAATTTATAGGTGAATTGCAATCGCATTACTGGCCATTCGAATAATAGTTTTAATTCTGCATGGATTTAAAAGTTGGATAAACCTGCACAAATCAAGTGACCTTTTTCCCAACCCCTACCGCAGCTAAAAATAAACCACACCTCTTAGGTAAAAATCCTATAAATATACCGAACATAAAATCAGAAAAAACTTAGCATCGACACTATAACCAAAAAATATTATTGCTTTATTACTCGTTTTCGCCATTACCATTTACCTGCACAACCCATACCCCTGCATGCCAAAATGAAAATGATTTGCATGAGCGGCATTATATTCCGGGCCTAGCGCACTGCCGAAAAAGCCACATCCCTCTTCGAACAGCGCTTTCAGATAGCTTCCCGCAGTGCTTTGCTCCGGCCAGTCGCGCAATATTGTCAGCCGTTGACCATTCGCCAGACGAAAACCAGCAATATCCCAAGCCTCCGCAGTGGCATGCTCACTGAGCCTTCCCACTGGTCGATGATAGATATTGCGACAAGCGTAGCTGCCAAGATGGTCAATACGCGCCAGCCTCACACCAAACTGCCGTTGTGCCTGCGGCGCGGCGATTTGCCCAACAAACATTGCGCTGCTCAGCGCCATCGGGCAACTGGCAAGAAAACTGGAACTGAGGCGTACCTCACCAAAATTTTGCACCCGCACCGGCGCAACCAGCGGACATTTGCCCTGGCTGTCGCCAGGCAGGCTAAAAGCGATACGCCCCGCGTCCCTTGCCTGAGTCAAAATAGCCATGCAAGCCACAGGATCATTGGCCAACAACTGCAGTTTAAGGCGAGTGACCAGGGTTGGGGGATCGTCCAGCGTTAAAGGAGAGAAAGGATGATAGCCTGGGGGTAAATAACGGCTTGCCCAGGGCAGCAACATAGCCAGCGCCAGTAATACCGAAAGTAAAACGAGCGTACGTCGCATGCCATTCTCCCCCTAAACCCAAAACCTCAGCACTTACCCACAGCATTATCGACTGCGACTTTAAAGCCACATATATAGGCTTCGCCAGCGTAACCTCAATCTTACCTAAACAATAATTATTATCATTTCCAATTTTAACATCATTTTATTACACTCCTGCCTTGCGTTGTCTAGGATGATTCTTAGCACGTGTATTTAGGACGACAGAAAGAGTTAGGGATACCATGAAGACGTATAATTTTTTGATTATTTTGCCATTCTTGACATTGACCGCTTGCACCCAATGGGAAAAACCCGGTGCTGGCAACGCCACCCGCGATGCGGAATATGCCGAATGCAAAGGCAAGGGGTATGAACGTTTTCCACCAGATATGGTGAGAGATTTTGAGTTTGCCTACGAAAACCAATACAAGAGTTGTAAAAAAGACAAGAAGGATTGTCCAGAAGGCTACCGTTACGAAAAACAGCCCTCATTCAAAACAGTGCAGAATGATCGCAATGAGGCCGCCCGCTCGGCGACCATAGAAGCCTGCATGTATGGCAAAGGCTGGCATGAGAAAACCTATTACTGGCCACAGTACTGACAAAGCGGGCAACGGGTTCGGCATGCCGAACCCTGCCTGCAACCGGAAGTTATTGATCATCACCGTGTGGCATGCCAGCCTTGGGTTTAGACTTATTTTTCTCTGGTTTTTTATCCTTTGTGGCCGACAGAGCACGACCAATCAGCCATAACAACAACGGCATCAGCAACAGACATAGTGCCAGCGTAATCAGTGCATTTGTCATCCTTTGCCACCCGAACTCTCTGGTTATTATGCCTGAGTGTAGCATGCTTATCCGTCGCTCTCGGTGCGGCCCAGCCGGGCCAGCGTTTCTGTTCTGGCCGGCGTCAATGGGATCCGTGGGGCCACCAACGGCCAACCAAAAAGGTGACGTGCCGCCGTCGCGCAAATCTTGCCCTGACAGGCTCCCATACCGCAGCGGCTGCCCAGTTTGGCCGCCGACCAGCCAGAGAACTCACAGACCTGCCCCAACGGCACATCCTCGCAGCGGCACAGCAGCGTGTCAGACATCGCCAGTGCTTTCAGCGCAGGGTTTAGCATAAAAGCGCGCTCTACCGCTCCAGCGAAATGCCGCCACTTATCACGCTGTACCATTAATGCCTGCGCCTGTTCCATATTGCCGGTTGCGGCATAACCGGCGATGGCTCCCTCGGCTAGTGCCAACTCACTGCCGCCAACGCCGGTACAGTCTCCGGCGGCATAAATCTGCGGCAGACTGGTTTGCTGCCACTCGTCCACAGCGACCCTGTGATTGGAAATACGGCACCCCAAATGCATCGCCAGCTCAATATTTGCCACCAGTCCAAAACCGCAGGCCAACCGATCACAAGGCAGCATCGCCACTCTCCTGCCTTGCTGAACCCTCACCGCTTCCAGCCGTTGCCCCCCCAACGCCGCCAGCACATAGCTGTCAGGGCGATAACGGCGATGCAGCAGAGTCAATGACTGGTGTAGCTTTGTCGGCCAGCGCCACAGCCCACTGGCGAACCCCGCCAACCGCCGAGCGGACGCTTGTTCTGCCAGCAACACCACGTCACCACCGGCTTTGGTAACGCTATCGGCCACCGCCAGCAGCAACGGCCCGCTGCCGGCAATGGCCACCCGTTCCCCTTTAATTTGCAGCCCCTGTTTTATCTGTGCCTGCAACCCACCGGCACCGGTCACCCCAGGCAACGTCCAGCCGGGAAACGGCAACAGAAGCTCCCGCGCACCGCAGCACAAGATCAAGCGTTGATAATCGACGAGCCCACTACCCACAGTACCCTCATAGAGGATTTGCTGCCGCCCGCAATGGGCCACGATTTTGACGGCGTTAAGCAATGTCACGTTATTCAGCGCCCCAACCGCCTGCCGATACTGCTGCGCAAGTACCGGCAACATTACTCCCGGCCCATCGCGCCAAATTTGTCCACCTGGGTTAGGGTTATCGTCAAGCATCAACACCGACTGGCCGCTTTGTGCAGCGGTGCAAGCTGCGGCTAACCCGGCTGGCCCTGCGCCGATAATCAGCACGTCGCACGCGAGGTTACTCATCATTGATCCTCTCAATATGCATCCCAGGCTGACACAGGGTCTGGCACGCCAGCCGCCGCAGACCATTCACCGTGACACGACACTCTTGGCAAATACCCATGCCGCAAAACGGCGCTCGCGGTAGCAGACAGACCGAGTAACGGCAGCGATCCTGCCCGCTCAGGCTAAGCGCTGCTGCCACGCTGCAACCCTCCGGCACGCGCAGGCTTTCACCATCAATGGTTAACATCAGCAAACTCTGTTCTTCGCTCATACCGACAATGCCTCCGCGCTAAACACCCGTGCAGCAAGATAGGGAGTATCGTCAATCGCCGGCCGGTGATGCTGGATCTGCGCCGTAATCAGTGCGGCGCTGCCTAACGCGGTCGTCACCCCCAACCCCTCATGCCCCAATGCCAACCATAACCAGCGATGTTGCGGGTGCGGCCCCAATAGCGGCAAACCATCGGCCGAAGCGGCGCGCAGACCTGTCCAGCAACGGATAATATTCAGTTGCGCCAGCGCGGGTAAAAAGGCCTCCGCGCGCATCAGCATTGCCGCCAGCAACGGCAAGTCGATATCGGCGTCGGGTGAATCAAATTGTCGCGAAGAACCAATCAGCAGTTGGCCTGTTGGACGCGCCTGAACGTTGAATGCCACTGAAGTGCCGCCGCTGGCATGTGCGCTGGCACCATAACCTAATTCAACCAATTGGTGGCGCACCCTCTGCGGGTAGCGATCGGTGATCGCCAAGTGCCCTTTTTTGGCTTTCAGCAACGGCTGCGCCAACAACCTAACAGCCTGCAGGCCGCAGGCAAGCACCACTACAGGGGCCGTCAGGCGCTTACCGCTGGCCAGCACCACCGCTTGTTCCTCCAGCATGACCACCTCGTCAGCAATCACCCTGATTGCCGACCCGGCATCAACCTGTAACCATCGGGCGACGTTGGGCGCATAGACAATGCCGTCGCCCGGCACCTGCAACCCACCCGCCAGACCGGGCCGCAGCATGGGCTCAAGACGAGCAATCTGCACAGCACTGAGCGTCTCGCTAGGCACGCCATATTCCGCCATTCGCCGCTGCTTTAGTTCGGCAATAGCCATCTCGTCTTCCCGCTCCGCCAGCCATAGCGTGCCGCAACCACGCCAGGCACAACTCTCCGGCAGGCGCTCCAGCACCCCGCGCCACAGTTGTAGCGAATAAGCGCTCAAGGCCAATTCAGCGGGATTATCGTCCATACAGACCAGGTGCCCCATGCCTGCTGCCGTCGCACCGGGGCGCTGATTATCCACCAGTAACACCTGATGCCCTTCCTGTGCCAGCCGCCAGGCACAGGCTGCACCGATAATGCCGGCGCCTACCACTATCGCCTCTGCGCACCTGCCGACGGCCATCACCGTATTCCCCAGACGAAGGGGTCACGCTCATCCAGCAGCAACCGGCTGTCGGCGCAAATGTAAGCTTGCCCGCGAATAAAAGGGATTACGCGATCGCCATTGCGCCGGTAATAGCCGCTGAACTCACTGCCAATCACACTCGCCTGGCGCCAGACTTCATCCGGCGGCAATTTGCCGTCGGCCGCCAGGCAAGCCAACTTGGCGCTGGTGCCGGTACCGCAGGGCGAACGGTCATAGGCCTTGCCGGGGCATAGCACGAAGTTGCGGCTGTCAGCCTGCGGGTCGGCGACGAACAGTTCAATATGATCGATAACACCGCCGTCTTCCCCATAAACGCCCGCCAGCTCCAGCGCCTGCCGTACCGCCCAGCAGAAGGCGGTAAGCGCCTCCAGATTTTGCGTAGTAATGGCAAGAGGATGTTCGGCAACCAGGAAAAACCAGTTCCCCCCCCAGGCAATATCGCCCGTCACTACGCCATAGTCCTTCACGTCGACCGCCACCTGTCGGCGATAACGGTAGGCGGGCACGTTTTCCACCGTGACGCTGCCGTCCTGGTGCAGCGTGGCATTGACCGTACCGACAGGGGTTTCAATCAAATGCTCCCCGGCGCTGATCCGCCCCAGATAGGCCAACGAGGCGACCAGCCCGATAGTGCCGTGGCCGCACATACCCAGATAGCCGGCATTGTTGAAAAAAATCACCCCGGCGGCGGCCTGCGGTGAACAGGGCTGGCACAGCAATGCCCCAACCAGCACATCATTGCCGCGAGGCTCCAGAATGACGGCGCAGCGCCAGTCGTCATACTGCTGTGCAAACAATGCCTTGCGTTCCGCCATACTGCCGCTGCCCAGATCGGGGAATCCCTCGATAATCAATCGGGTGGGTTCCCCGCCGGTGTGGGAATCGATTGCCCGCAGTCCGGTGAAATGCGAAGAAAGTGCCATCGGAGCCTCCTGGGTTAATGACATGTTACCGATAGCCTTAGCCTGACCGAATACGCCGACGGCGGCTTGATGCATTTCGGCGCGGCAAATGCAGAAATCAGCACAATGCCCGCAGCAGCGTTTAACCGACGTCGCACAGCTCCGTTTTGAACGCCATAAGAATGACTTATTTATCATTGTGTTATTGATGTGTTATTTCTAAAGCTGCGAGGTGGCAGCCGTTTTATTTGCTAAAAACTGATCTGCAAAAAGAAAAAGTATGCGGCAATGCGCATATTTGGCAGCTGAGCTTGAAAAGTTATCAGAAAGTTAATATTGATTAACGGCGCCAAGAATGGCCTGCCCGAACCGCCTCAGGTTCGGTGGCAAACAGCGGGAAAAGGTATTGCTATGCGATTAGCCCATGACCATCAGGTTGTTACTCCTCCCCAGCCCGTTATTGATGAGCAGGAAGATGACGTATTCGCCGTAGAACAGCTGTCCCGCCTGTGCGATGGCCTGGCGCAACAGCGCCCCAACAACCTGCACGAATTGCTGAATTCGCTGGCGCTGATCGCCCCGCTGCTCAACGCCATCCCCAACGTGGTGTTCTTTATCAAGGACGCGCAGGCGCGTTACCTGTTGGCCAACCTGACGCTGGCCAAGCGCTGTGGGTTTAAAACCGTCATGCCATTGCTGGGAAAAACCTCAGCGGACGTCTTTCCCGCCCAGCTTGGCTCAGGTTACACCGAGCAGGATCTCCGGGTGTTGCGCCACGGGGTGCTGATTCAGGATCAGTTGGAAATGCATCTGTATAACGGTCGGGAAACCGGCTGGTGCCTGACGCAAAAACTGGCGCTGTATGACGCGCAGGGCAAAATCATTGGCATGGCGGGCATCTCGCATGACCTGCAGGAGGCCAAAGCCAATCACCCGGCCTATCAACGGCTGGCGGCCATCGACGTCTATATTCGCCAGCATTACGCCCGGCCGATCGCCCTCGAGGAGCTAACAACGCTCACCGCACTTTCCGTGGCGCAAATCGAACGCTACTGCAAACGCATTTTTCACCTCACGCCACGCCAGATGATCCACAAGGTTCGGCTGGAAAAAGCGACCGAATTGCTGGCCGGTGATTTACCCATCACCGACATTGCCCTGCAGTGCGGCTATACCGATCACAGCGCTTTCAGCCGTCAGTTCAAGTCGATGACCGGCTTGACCCCTCGCGATTTCCGGCTAACGATAATCCCTTAACCGGCTGATATTACTCCCCCTGCTCTCTTTTCTCGGCGGAAGAACCCTCAGGTTTTTTGCCGCCCGATGATCTGCGTTACTGTGCCAATTTCGTCGTGGCATTCGGCGAAAACCGTCAAGCCCCTGCGAACAATACAGGTCAATCTGTGGTTGGATTCCACCAAGAGTTCACCATCGATTAACAAACTTGGACGACAGGATAAACACTATGAGTCATAAAGCCATTAAATGGAGCGGCGTGTTCCCGGCGGTCAGCACCCAGTTTCGCAGTGATTTCTCTCTGGATCTCGACGCCACTCATACGGTAATCAAAAATCTGGTCAAGGACGGCGTTTCAGGTCTGGTGGTGTGCGGCACCGTCGGCGAAAACACGTCATTGACGGTACAGGAAAAGTTGTCGGTCATTGAGGTAGCGCGGGATGCGGCCCAGGGCCAGGTGCCGGTGATCGCCGGCATAGCCGAATTCACCACCGCCTTTGCGTGCAATATGGCACGCGAAGTGCAAAAAGCCGGTGTCGACGGCATTATGGTGATGCCTGCACTGGTTTACTCCGCCAAACCCCACGAAACTGCCGCACACTTTCGCAGCGTCGCTACCGCCACCGATCTGCCGATCATGGTCTACAACAACCCACCCATTTACAAAAACGACGTAACGCCCGACATCCTGACCTCGCTGGTCGACTGCGAAAATATCGTGTGTTTCAAAGACTCTTCCGGCGACACCCGCCGCTTTATCGATCTACGCAACGAGGTTGGCGATCGTTTTGTCCTGTTCGCCGGGCTGGATGACGTGGTGCTGGAAAGCATCGCCGTCGGGGCCGAAGGTTGGATATCCGGGATGTCCAATGCCTTCCCACGTGAGGGAGAAACGCTGTTCCGCCTGGCGAAGCAAAAGCGCTTTGAAGAAGCGTTGTCGCTATACCGCTGGTTCATGCCGCTGCTACACCTCGATGCCCGGCCGGATCTGGTGCAGTGCATCAAACTGTGTGAAGAACTGGTGGGCCGCGGCAGCGCTGTTACCCGTCCCCCGCGCCTGGCGCTGCAAGGCGATACCTTGGCGGAAGTCACGGCAGTGATCAAAAAAGCGCTAGCAAACCGCCCCGAACTGCCGGACGTCGGCCTGTAATCGCCACCTTCGCCCGGCCGTCTGCCGGGCACTCTCATTTTCCTGACGGGGGATATATGCCCAACATCTATGCCATCAGCGGCCAACAATTTATCGGCGGCGAACGCCGTGCCAGCGGAGAAGCTATGCTGGTCAGCCTGCGTGCCGATAACGGCCAGCCAACCGGCCATCGCTTCCATCAGGCCACCGCCGCTGAGGCCGCAGCCGCAGCCGAGGCCGCCGCGCAGGCCTTCACCGCATATTCGCAAATCGGCGCCGAGCGCCGGGCGGCGTTTCTTGATGCCATTGCCGATCAGTTGGACGCGCTGGGGGAGGATTTCTTCGCGTTCGCCATGCAGGAAACCGCCCTGCCATTGGTTCGCCTGAGCGGTGAGCGCGCCAGAACCAGCGGTCAGATGCGGTTATTCGCCACTCTGTTGCGTCGCGGCGATATGCATGGCGCACGCATAGACTGCGCCCTGCCGCGGCGAACGCCATTACCTCGCCCGGATCTGCGGCAATATCGCACCGCTATCGGCCCGGTAGCGGTGTTCGGCGCCAGCAACTTTCCGCTGGCGTTCTCCACCGCTGGCGGTGACACGGCGGCCGCGTTGGCTGCGGGTTGCCCGGTAGTGTTCAAGGCGCACGGCGGCCATATGATCACCGCAGAACTGACCGCGCAGGCGATTGAACGGGCCCGAGTGCAGCTGCAAATCCCGGCAGGGGTGTTCAACATGATTTACGGCGATCGCATCGGCGCAGAGCTGGTGCAGCACCCGGCCATTCAGGCGGTGGGCTTTACCGGTTCGCTGCGGGGTGGCAGAGCCTTGTTCGATCTGGCCATGCGCCGTCCGCAGCCTATTCCGGTGTTCGCCGAAATGTCGAGCATTAACCCGCTGATCGTGATGCCCCAGGCTCTGGCCCGGCGTGGGCAGAAAATCGCACAGGAACTGGTTGCCTCGTTCACCCTGGGGTGCGGCCAGTTCTGCACCAAGCCAGGGTTGATTCTCGGCCTACAGGGTGCAGCATTCCGTCAGCTGATTCACGAGTTAAACACCCAGATAAATGCTGCCGCACCCCAGCCTATGCTGAATGCCGACACGCTGACGCATTACTGCAATGGATTAAAAGCGCTCGAAGAGACGCCGGGTATCCGCCATCTGGCCGGCAACCGCGAGCAGCAACCGCATCTGGCCGCACCGCAACTGTATCAGGCCGACGTCAACCTGTTACTAAGTGGCAACCCTCTGCTTCAGGAGGAAGTCTTTGGCCCGGTGGCGATTCTGGTGGCAGTGGAAGACAACCGTCAACTGGCTGCCGTGCTGGAGAGCCTACAAGGGCAACTGACCGCCACCCTGTTGGCAGACGAAGATGATCATGCCGATGCGGCGCCGTTGGCTCAACGGCTGGTGCACAAGGCCGGGCGAGTACTGTTCAACGGGTATCCCACCGGGGTAGAGGTCTGTGACGCCATGGTGCACGGTGGTCCTTATCCGGCAACCAGCGATGTACGCGGCACGTCGGTAGGCACGCTGGCCATCGAACGTTTCCTGCGCCCGGTCTGCTTGCAGAATTACCCGGCGGCGTTACTGCCTCCGCCGTTGCAAGACAGCAACCCACTTGGCCTGTTACGGCTGGTTAACGGCATTTATACCCGGGATCCCATTACTTTATCTGCCAATGACTAGCCAGGCCGTATCTGCATGCCATCAAATAACAAAAGGGTAACCCTATGACAACCCAAGGCAAATTCAAGAAGCAGCTTACGCTCACCGATCTGACGTTTATCGGTCTGGGCGCTATATTCGGTTCCGGCTGGCTGTTCGCTGCCAGCCACGTCTCTTCCATTGCCGGCCCGGCGGGCATCTACTCCTGGCTTATCGGCGGCCTGGCCGTTTTACTACTCGGTATCGTCTATTGTGAACTGGGTGCGGCACTGCCGCGCGCCGGCGGCATCATCCGTTATCCGGTATTTTCCCACGGCGAGCTGATGGGCTATCTGTTGGGATTTATCACCCTGATCGCCTTCTCCAGCCTGATATCGATTGAGATCGTCGCCGCCCGCCAATACGCCGCCGCCTGGTTTCCCTTTCTGAGTCAACCTGGCTCCGGCGACCCGACGCTATTCGGCTGGGGGGTACAGTTAGTGCTGCTGTGCTTCTTCTTCGCCCTTAACTACTACAGCGTCAAAACCTTTGCCAAATCCAATAACCTGATCAGCGTGATTAAATTCATGGTGCCGCTGTTGGTGATCGTGGTGCTGTTCAACTTCTTCAAACCAGAAAATTTGTACAGTCAGGGCTTTGCCCCCTTTGGTTCCGCCGGGGTGGAAGCAGCCATTTCGGCGGGCGGGATTATCTTCGCGTATCTCGGCCTGACGCCGATTATCTCGGTCGCCAGCGAGGTGCAAAACCCTCAACGTACGATTCCCATCGCGCTGATCCTGTCGGTGATACTGTCCACCATCATCTATGTGCTGTTGCAGGTGGCTTTCCTCGGCAGTATTCCCAGCGAGATGCTTAACGGGGGTTGGGCCGGTATCAGCCAGCAATTCTCACTGCCTTATCGCGATATCGCCATCACACTGGGCATGGGTTGGCTGGCGTTCCTGGTAGTGAGCGATGCGATTATCTCGCCGAGCGGCACCGGCAATATCTATATGAATGCCACGCCACGGGTGATCTACGGTTGGGCGCGCGCCGGGACCTTCTTTAAAATCTTTACCCGCGTCGACGGGGCGTCCGGCATTCCACGCCCCGCGCTGTGGCTGACCTTTGGTCTGTCGATCTTCTGGACGCTGCCCTTCCCCTCTTGGGAGAAGCTGATCGGCGTAGTATCCGCCGCGCTGGTACTGAGTTACGCCATTGCGCCCGTCACCGCCGCCGGCCTGCGGCGTAATGCGCCGGACCTGCATCGCCCGTTCTTCGTGAGGGGCTTTTGCGTGCTCGGCCCGGTGTCATTCATCATATCGGCACTCATCGTCTACTGGTCCGGCTGGAACACCGTTTCCTGGCTGCTGGGCCTGCAGATCCTGATGTTCGTGGTTTATATCCTGTTCAAAAACAAGGTGCCCACCCATGTCGTCAGCCTCCGCCAGCAGATTTGGTCCTCACTGTGGCTGATCGGCTTCTACGCGCTGATTATTGTGGCGTCTTATCTCGGTAGCTTTGGCGGTATCAACGCCATCGGTCACCCGTGGGATACCCTGACGGTGGCAGTCATTGCGCTGGTGATTTACTACTGGGGTGCCTATACCTGTTTGCCCAAGGCGAATTTCGACGGTGATGAAGAAGAGTAACCGCAAAGGAGAAACCTCATGACGCAAACCCAGACGCTATCGCTGAGCGAGGCCTATCATCTCGCGCTGCGTGCACTGCGCAGCAACGGTTTCAGCGTTGAACATGCCGATGCCGTCGCACAGAATGTGACCGCCGGCGAACGTGATGGCTGCGCCTCGCACGGCTTGTACCGGGTGCTTGGCTGCGTACGCTCGCTACTGGCCGGCAAGGTGTCCGCCGACGCCGTTCCGGTGCTTATCGACAGCGCTCCGGCGATCCTGCGGGTGAACGCCAACGACGGCTTTTCACTGCTGGCTTATCGCCGCGCACTCCCCGCTTTTGTCGACAAAGTGCGCACTAACGGCATAGCGGCGTTGGCCATTAACCACTGTGTGCATTTTTCCGCCCTGTGGGCCGATATTGAACCCTTAACCGAGCAAGGGTTGGTGGCGCTGGCATGCACGCCCAGCCATGCCTGGGTTACCCCCGCCGGGGGAACCCGCCCGTTATTCGGCACCAACCCTATCGCCTTTGGCTGGCCGCGCCCGCAGCGCCAGCCGTTTATCTTTGATATGGCCACCAGCGCCGCGGCACGTGGCGAAATCGAGCTGCACCGCCGCGCCGGCACGCCGCTGCCGGAAGGATGGGGTATTGATGAACAGGGGCAACCCTCAACCGATCCGGCCAGCGTGTTACAGGGCGCGATGCTGACCTTTGGCGGCCATAAGGGATCTGCGCTGGCAGCGATGGTTGAACTGCTTGCCGGGCCATTGATTGGCGATATGACCAGTAAGGAATCGCTGGCCTACGATCGGCAGACCGGCTCCTCCCCTTATGGCGGCGAGCTGATTATCGCCATGGATCCCGAACGTTTTATGGGGGCCGACAACGCGGTTCACTTTGCCAGAGCGGAAGCCTTGTTCGCCGATATGTCAGGGCAAGGGGCACGTATTCCAGGGGAGCGGCGTTTTCAGATACGGCAATACAGCGAGCAACACGGCGTGACCTTGCCGCTGGCGCTGTATGAAGAAATTGTGGCCCTCTGCCGCTAAATGATACAGGCCCGCAAACTGAACTGCGGGCCTGATTTAACGAATTATCTGACAACCATGACCGAGATATTGGCGTGGCGCACAATCGCCGCAGCGTTAGATCCCAGCAAGTAGGTTTTCACGCTCGGGCGACGCGAACCGATGATGATCAAATCCGCTTTGATTTCCTCAGCCAATTCCAGCACCTGATCGCGCGGGGAGCCAAAGCTGATGGTGTAATCCAGACGCTCCAGTGGAATATCAATTTCCGACATGATTTTCTTGAGCTTATCGACCGCTTTTACTTCCGCCTGATTCTCAAACTCCTTGATGCCAAACGAATAGGCGGTAACGAACGCCGAGGCATCCGGCAACGCGTGGAAGAAATGTACCTTGGCTCCGGAAATTTTCGCCAGGTACTCGACATTCTTCAACGCATGCTCTGTCAGCAGGTCTTCTTCAATATCTATCGGCACTAGTATGGTCTTGTACATATTACATCCCTTCTATGTAAACCTTGGTGCCTATAGGGTACTGCCGGGAGAATGGTGCGTGAACCGCTTTCTCGTGCTTTTGTGATCGCCGGTAACTCCTGGCCGGGATAATTGGTTATTTAACAAAATATAAACATAGCGAGATTAACAGCTAGTCGATTAATTATTGCAATATCAGTTAAATGAGTTGCAAATACACCGCTTTCGCCGTGGCGGCAGTTTTATTGGCAACTGACAATTTTTTAATCGAATTACCGATGTGAAAATTCACCGTTCTTTCACTCAACCCCATAAGCATGGCAATTTCCTCTGAGGTTTTGCCTTCGCTGCACCAGCGTAAAATATCCTTTTCACGCAACGTCAACACGTCTTTGATCGCCTCGTCGTTCACCGATATTAATGCTTCTCGCAACGTTTTATGAGTAATCTGCGCCAGCCACAGGAAAAAGGTTTCGTTACGCGCACCGGCCTCCGGCGACTGCTCAGGGATTTTTTTGCCGGCAAAGGTGAGAATGCCCAACCGACCGTAGCAGTCCTTGATTGACTGTGACCAACCTTCACGGATACCGAACTGTGCCATACGCCACCACAGTTCCGGTTTATCTTGATAGAACTCTTCGTCCCAATGAAACTGCAGCGTGGAATGATGGGCCTGATCGATAACCGGGTCCTGCAAATACACCCGCAGCTTGCGGTAGTCCTCCAGGTATTCTGCAGGATAATTTCCCTCTATCAGCATTTTTGGCCGGCTGGCCGGGTAGCAGGAAAACACAATGTAGGAATAGTACTCAAAGCCCAGTGCCTGGGCGCAGGGTTCCAGACGACGTAAAAAAAGCTCACGGTCGTGCACACTGTCGAGTAAAGCGTCCATAAAAGGCTGAATGCGGTTATCCATAAAACACGTTCTCCAGAAAGCTGGGCCGGCAATCGATAAGTAACATTAACTATAGTGTGGCTCCCTGGCTACAACAGCCGTTTCATAGTATAAAAAATACAATGGCTATAACAAAAAAAGCTATCATCACCTCTATAGCTAATAAATAACGCGTTAAAACCTACCCCCTGATGAAAATTACGCGAATACCATAACCGCCTATTATTGTAAACCTGTCACTTTTACCGTTAGACAGTCATCTCGCCACCCATTACCTTCGCCATAGGCACCCAGTGTCGCTCCAAATCCAAATAAATTATAAGCATTTGCGAATTTGGCAATGCAGAAAAATACTCACGGGGATTTTCTATGGCAGAGAATAATTCGGCAATCCGTTCAGCCGCCGTTATTGGTGCGGGGACCATGGGCAGAGGCATCGCCTATCTCCTGGCGCTGAACGGCATACGAACCGTACTTTATAATCGCAATGGTAATAATCTCAATCAGGCCCGTGACTATATTGTCAGCGACCTGGACAGAAAAATAGATAACGGAAAAATAACCCTGCAGAAAAAAGGCCAGATATTAGCCAATATTATTTTCTCGGCCGTCTTTGACGCCATAACCGACAGCGATCTGGTGATTGAAACCATTGCGGAAGATGAGCAAACCAAGCATGAAATCCTGGCAGCCATTGCGGCGACGGTAAAACCAGAGGCGATCATTGCGACCAATACCTCCTCGCTGTCGCTGAACAAACTGGCGGCGGGGGTGGAAAACAACCCGCGCTTTATCGGCCTGCATTTTTTCAATCCGGCGCCGCTGATGAAGTTGATCGAAATTATTCCCTCGTATTTTACCTCTCGCGCCACCAGTCTACGCTGCCAGCAGTTGGTAATAGCGTTGGGTAAACAGTTTGTGGTCTGCAAAGCCACGCCTGGCTTTATTGTTAACCGCATGGCGCGGCCTTTCTATCTGGAAGGGTTCCGGCTGCTGGAGGAAAACGTGGCGCTGGCGCCACAGATCGACCGCGCCCTCAAGGCTGGCGGGCATTTTCGCATGGGGCCCTTAGAACTGACTGATTTTATCGGCCAGGATATCAACTATCAGGTCAGCAAGCAGATTTGGCAGGATATGCAGTTCGACCCCCGCTATACCCCCGGCCATTTGCAACGCTCGCTGGTGGATGCCGGGCTGCTGGGGAGGAAAAACGGGCGTTCTTTTTTTGCTTCCCAACCTGCTACACCGCCCACCCCGGCCACAGAGAGCGACACGCCAACTTCACTGCATTTTTATGGTGAACACGCTTTATTCGATCACCTGCAACAGCGCGCTTTGGCCACCTGGCCTGCGCTGCACGTTCAGCGGTTGCCGGAACGGCCGGAACTGGGGCGTTTTATCCTGGTGAATAACAGGCTGGCGATCAAAATCACCGATGGCAGAACAGCGAACCTGCTCGCCGGCTTAACCGCTCTCGACACCTTCGTGATTGACGCTGCGCTGAATTATGCCGACACCGCCTATCTGGTGGCCGCCCACAATCAACATGCCACAGAGACGAATAAAGCGCTGTTTCTGACGCTGCTGCAAACCCTCATCGCTCAGGTGGAGTTTATTAAAGATTCCCCTGCCCTGATCGTTGCCCGCGTACTGAGCAGCCTGATCAATGAATCGGTGATCATGGTGGAGAGCGGCGTTTGCAGCCGGGCAGATATCGATATCGCCGCCGTGGCCGGCGTGAACTATGCCGACGGCATTTTTGCCTGGTTGGCGAAGCTCGGACAGAAAAACGTGAAATCGACGCTGGATAACATGGCGCAATTGCTGCACTCCACGCGCTATTACCCGCATTACTCATTGCTGAACGCGGCCCGGCCTGAGCTGGCTGTAGCGCCCTAAGGAAAAATGATGACGATTAAAGACGACGGGGTCTATCTGATCGACGGCACGCGCACGGCTATCGGCGCTTACGGCGGCAGTCTGGCGCTGACGCGTCCGGATGATATGGCGGCGGCCATTATTCGGGCACTGCTGCAACGGCACCCTGATGCGGAGCCGGATATCGATGAAGTGATCCTGGGTTGCGCCAATCAAGCCGGTGAGGACAACCGCAACGTCGCCCGCATGGCGGCGCTGTTGTCTGGCCTGGATCAGAGCGTACCGGCCATAACCTTGAACCGGCTATGCGCATCCGGGCTGGATGCCGTGATCTACGCCAGCGCAAAAATAAAAAGCGGCCTCAGCGAACTGGTGCTGGCCGGTGGGGTAGAAAGCATGAGCCGGGCGCCCTATGTGATGGGCAAAAGCGAAACACCTTTCGACAAGGGCGTCAAGCTGTACGACACCACCTTGGGCTGGCGTTTTGTCAATCCGCAGTTGGCGGAGCGCTATGGTTGCGATCCTCTGGGCATTACGGCGGAGAACGTGGCTCAGCAACACCAAATATCCCGTGAAGATCAGGATATTTTTGCCCTGAACTCACAGCAAAAAGCCTGGCGCGCCATTGAAAATGGCCGACTGGCCAGAGAAATCACGCCACTCGAGGTGCAGGTGGATCGTAAAACCCGCAAGACCTTCGAACAGGATGAATTTCCACGCCAGACCACGTTGCAAAAGCTCCACGCGCTGAAACCGGCCTTTATTACCGACGGATCGGTCACCGCCGGCAACGCGTCCGGCATCAACGACGGAGCGGCCGTACTGCTGCTGGCTTCCGGCCGTTATGTAAAACGCAAATCACTGCAACCGCTGGCGGAGATTGGCGACAGCGCCAGTGCGGGCGTTGCCCCGTCGGTGATGGGTATCGGGCCGATCGCCGCCACCGACCGGTTGCTGGCGCGAACCGGCTTTACCTTGAACGATTTTGACGTGATTGAAATTAATGAGGCGTTTGCCGCACAGGTGTTGGCCGCGCTGAAAAACTGGCGTATCGATTTCAACGATACACGGGTCAACCCAAACGGCGGCGCCATCGCCCTCGGTCATCCGCTCGGGATGTCAGGCGCGCGACTGGTGCTTTCCGCCGCGCTGGAACTCAACGCCCGGCAGGTAAACAACGCGCTGGTGACGATGTGTGTCGGTGTCGGCCAAGGCGTTTCATTGGTTATTAAAGCCCTCTAATGCAAGGAATTCCGTATGAGCGTATTAAACATTCTTGAAGAAAAACTGGCCGAAACCAAAAAACAGGGACGGTTCCGCGAGTTCCTCAACCTCGAACGCAGCGTGGTGGATAAACCCTGGGCTACCAGCCACGGGCAGGACGGAGAGCGCCGCCTGAACGTCTGGTGCTCGAACGATTATCTGGCGATGAGCCATCACCCCAAAGTCATCCTGGCTACCACCGAGGCGGTGAATCGCGTCGGCCTCGGCACCTGCGGCGCCCGCAGCATTTCCGGCACCTCGGTCTACCACAGCGAACTGGAAACGCTGCTGGCCAGCGCCTACGGCAAAGAGTCCGCGTTGCTGTTCACCACCGGCTTCGGGGCCAATGACGCCACGTTGTCCACCCTTTGCGACGCCATTCCCAATCTGATCGTATTTTCCGATGAGCTTAACCACGCCTCGATGATCTACGGTATTCGCTACAGTAAGGCGGAGAAAAAAATCTTCCGCCACAATGATGTAGAGCACCTTGAAGAGCTCCTGCTGGCGGCCGATCCCGACCGCCCCAAATTGATCGCCTTCGAGTCGCTCTATTCGATGGACGGCGACTTCGCACCGCTGGCGCAGATTGTGGAACTGGCGGAGAAATATCAAGCACTGACCTACCTGGACGAGATCCACTCCGCAGGCGTTTACGGCCATCGCGGCCTGGGTTATGCCGAGCAACTGGGCCTGTTGGATAAGATCACTATTATCCAGGGCGGCTTCGGCAAATCTTACGGTGCCGCCGGGGGCTATATCGCCGCACCACGCGTGGTGGTTGAGGCGGTACGCAGTTGGTCGCCGGCGTTTGTCTTCAGTACGTCGTCCCCTGCGCCGGTGGTGGCTGCCGCGTTGGCCAGCTTTAAATACAATCTTGAGCATGACAATCAACGCAAACACCTGCTGGCGATTATCGATCATCTTAAGTCTGGCCTGCGCGCCGCCGGTATCCCGCTGGTTTCGGAAGACAGCCACATTCTGCCGGTGCTGGTCGGCGATCCGCACCGGAACAAACACATCAGCAAGGTGCTGCTCGACGAGTACGATATTTATGTGCAGCCGGTAAATGCCCCGACGGTACCGGCAGGCAGCGAGCGTTTGCGAGTCACGCCGACCTCTGCCCATACTCATGAGGATGTGGACTATTTCCTGGCGGCATTGAGCAAAGTCTGGGCCGCCAATGAATTACGGAGAGCAGGATGAAGTTGACGGATTATAACGGCCATTTTCTCACGCTTTGTCTGATGGCGACCGGCACCTTTGCCATTGGCACCGATGCGTTTATCGTCGCCGGCGTGCTTAACGAGATTTCCGACACCTTTACTGTCAGCCCCGCTCAGGCGGGGCAGTTAATCTCGGTGTTTGCCCTCGCCTATATGCTGTTTGCCCCGCTGACCGCCTGGCTGTTTGGTAACCTCAACCGCAAGCATATTTTACAGATCGCCCTGGTATTATTTATCGCCGGTAATCTGGCCTGCGCATTTGCCGACAGTTTTTTGCAAATCTCTGCCGGGCGCGTGCTGGCGGCGCTGGGGGCCGCAGCCTACACGCCACAAGCCGCCGCCGCCGCGGTCGGGCTGGTGTCGGAAAAGCGGCGCGGGCTGGCCATCTCGATAGTTTACGGAGGTATGACGCTGGCCATCGCCCTTGGCATTCCCTTTGGCACCTTCCTGGCCAGGTTGATCGGTTGGCGGGAGATTTTCCTGCTGATTGCCCTGCTGGGCACCGTTTCGCTGCTGGGGCTTTCGCTGGCGCTGCGCGCCATTGCCGCACCGGGTAAACACACGCTGAAGGAGCGGCTCGCCCCACTGCGGCAAAAAGCGGTGCTGACCACATTGCTGATCACTTTCTTTGCCGTCTGTTCCGAGCATATTGTGTACAGCTATGTCAGCGTACTGCTGAAACATACCCAGTTGGGCGCGGAGGCTATTTTACCGATCGCACTGCTGGTATTCGGTGTTGGGGCCGTTATCGGCAATTTCGTTTCCGGCGTGTTGACCGATACCCTCGGCAGCAAGTTTGTGCTGCTGTTTTCGGTGACTATTCAGACGGTTTCGTTGTTTCTGCTCACCTTTTACGTTACCTCCCCTTGGTGGGTGCTGACGATCTTTCTGGTGTGGGGCATTACCGGCTGGATGTATCTGGTGCCGATCCAACACCACTTGTTATCGCTATCGAAACGCTTTGGCGCACTGACCGTCTCACTGAACAGCTCCGTACTCTATGCAGGCATCGCTGCCGGCGGCATGCTCGGTGGCCTGACGCTGTATACGCTGCCGGCCTATTATCTGCCGCTGTTTTCGCTGCCGCTGGGGGCCATCGCCCTGCTGCTGACGCTGTTCTTCTTCCAGGGAGAGAAAGCCCATGAATGACCCTCTGCCTCCGGTGCTCTACGAGCGCCACGATGACGGCGTTGCCGTTATTACCCTGAATCGACCGGAGAAAAAGAACGCCATCAATCTGGACATGGCGCGCCTGATTCAAACTTATCTGCAACGGGCCGAGCAGGATGACGCGATTCGGGCGATTGTGCTGACCGGTCATCCGGAGGTGTTTTCCGCCGGGATGGACGTGAAGGCGTTCCGCCAGGGGGAGTTGCCAGTGGTCGAGCCTGAGGGATTTGGCGGCATCGTGCATGCCCAACTCGCCAAGATCCTCATAGCCGCCGTCGATGGCATTGCCTACGGCGGCGGTTTCGAGATTGCATTGGCCTGCGACCTGATCGTCGCCAACCGCAACGCACGATTCAGTTTCCCGGAAACCGGGCTGGGGTTGATTGCGGCGCAAGGCGGTTGTTCGCGGCTACCGGCGCGGATCTCTCCTTATATCGCCCTCGACTGGTTGTTGACCGGCCGAACAATAAGCGCGGAGGAGGCCTGGCAGCACGGCGCTATATCTCGTATCAGCGAAGGTTCGGCACAGGATGAAGCGCTGAGCATCGCCCGGCAAATCGCGCAAAAAAATCCGCTCGCCAGCCGGGCTGTGAAGGCCATCGTCCGCTATGGATTAACGAGGTATGAGACGCCGACGTTTGGCTACCAGCAGAGCTGGGTTGAACAGGTGCGGCAAGCGGCAGCCCTCTCCTTTTGAGAATATTCTTAGAGAATGGTAATCATTCGCAGTCTAACGTTTAAGCACTACAAGACCGTGTTTGAGAAGCCATTGACCCCGCTCTGCGGGGATTTTTTTGCCCTTTTAATCCTTCGTGGAAGAAAAAGGCTTCATAAACAGAAAGGTACAGGGTTTGCTTTGGTGCTGGTTGATCAAGGGTACCAGCCGCGTGAAATGTTCGGTTTGGCAATGTACGTCCAATGCAGCCCGATCGGGCCACTCCTCGACAAAAATAAAATGCCCAGGGTCTTGGTGATCGATAAACAGTTCATAGGAGAGGCAAAGCGGCTCCTGCCGGGTTTTCTCCACCAGTTCCCGATACAGCGGCATCACCGTTTCAACACAATCGATCTTGATAAAATCCTCAGCAATCACCTTTAGCATCGCGCTTTTTTCCTTTTAGCGTATCTATCATGTGAGCCCACTCTACCCTGAATCCTTATCCTTATGCACCCGAACGGCACCGCATCAGCACCGTGGATAACGCAAGCTACCGAGTAAAACGTCGCTCCTTGCCCAATATTTAACCTTTATTGAAGCGGGCAATGGGACACTGGTTCTCAGACATATTTTATGAGGATTTTTCATGGCGGAATGGACACTTATTATCGCCAAATACAGCCCGGAACCCGGCTTTCTGCTGCTGTTCATCTTTCTGTTTTCGTTCGGCAAGTCGGTTATTTTTATTTCTTCGCTGCTGCCGCCGGCGTCGATTACGCTGATGCTGGGCGTTGTCGCCGGCAAACCGGTGCTGGCCGACGGTTACGTCTGGGGGGCGATTGCTCTGGGTGCGATGCTCGGTTCCGTTTTATCTTTCCATTGCGGTGCATTGCTCCAGGGCCGTGAACACGGGAAGTGGTTGCCGGCCAGGTACCGCAGCGCGTTGCACAAGGCTAAGTCAGCCTTGCAGCAAAAAGGCGTGGCACTGTTGTTTATTTCGCGTTTTTTGGCCGTGATGCGCTACACCGTGCCTTTGGTCGCCGGCATGATTTCGCTGCCGCGCAAACAGGTCTACTGTGCCTGCGCACTCTCCGCCGGGATTTGGGCGGTGGCGTTGATGTCCGTTGGCCAACTACTGTGAACAGCGAGCACCTTTCTACCACGCCCCAAAAGACCGCTGCGATAAGCTCTAAGAGGGTAAATGATGGGAGTATAATAATGTTTATCTTCAGATGGGATACGAGCTTCAGATGAAGCTGCTCAGCACTTAAGGGAATAAAATGCCTCTCCTGCAAAACGCCACCACCGCCCTCCTGGCTGCGCTCAGCTTAACCGCATGCCACAGCAATTCCCCTGAGCCAAAACGCACCGGCGTCGCAATAACGGATTATTACCACGATGTGACCAACGCAATACTTACGGAAACGATCATAAAGGACAGCTATTACGGGCAAGAATGCAGTATGTCCATATCCCTGAACCGCCAGGGTAAGGTCACCGACATCAATAATGTTGAGGGTTTTACGCCGCTGTGCGAAGCGGGCATGACTGCCGTCTTCTCAGCAGAGATCCCGGCACCGCCGGATGAAAAAACCTATGCAACCTTCAAAAAACTCGTGATCGTCTTTCAGCCGCAGCGAACCTAGAGTTCGGCAAAGCAAATCCCCTCAGACAAAGAGCCACAGCTACGCAGAGGTAGCAACCTCCGTTTTCAAAACCTGAACACACCGCCTATAGGGTGGATTCTGGCAAGACTTTCATTATCAATTTTGCTGGATTGTGGGGGATTGGGGGTCGATAGAAGGGTACGAAGTCAGGCTTATCTTGCGTCAGATCACCTTTCTGAACATACATGGCAAATCCGCGCGATTTTTACGTATCGCGACACAAATATGACACGACAGAGAGAACAAGGAATCAAGAATGTGTTGTAACCACATGATTTGTTGGTGGGTCGTACAGGGTTCGAACCTGTGACCAATTGATTAAGAGTCAACTGCTCTACCAACTGAGCTAACGACCCAACGGGTTAAATTATTCGCCTCTCCACCATCAATGTCAAACGCTTACATCCATTAATTTTTCTCATGCGATATTTTCAACCCTCTGTTTTATCAACAAGATAAGGCTGCTTAGGGCTATTAATCTGCTACCACGAGGAGTAATCTTCCGCCCCCAAGACGTCCGATTTGCCTCCTCGGTGTAAAGAATAATCGACTTTTATCCCTCGTATAAATGTTGTAAACATGTTGCACAAAGGTGGCGTTATTGCACTACCTTACTAAAGCCGGGCTAACCGGATAATCGTATAAAAAAGAGCCACTTCAGAGCTCGCTATTTCACCCATGACAGGTAAAACAGGACATCATCAGATGGTAGATCACTCCAAAATAGCCACAGACGCGACGCCTGCGTCAGAAGATCATCTACGGCGAAACCTAACTAACCGACATATTCAACTGATCGCCATCGGCGGCGCTATCGGCACGGGTTTGTTTATGGGGTCCGGCAAAACCATCAGCCTGGCCGGTCCTTCCATCATCTTCGTGTACATGATCATCGGTTTTATGCTGTTTTTCGTGATGCGCGCCATGGGCGAGCTGCTGCTCTCCAACCTGGAATATAAATCCTTCAGCGATTTCGCCGCCGATCTGCTCGGCCCCTGGGCCGGTTTCTTTACCGGCTGGACCTACTGGTTCTGTTGGGTTGTCACCGGCATCGCCGACGTGGTGGCGATCACCGCCTACGCCCAGTTCTGGTTCCCCGGGCTGTCGCAGTGGATCGCCTCGCTGCTGTGCGTGTTACTGCTGCTGGGCCTGAACCTGGCGACGGTGAAGATGTTTGGCGAGATGGAATTCTGGTTTGCGATGATTAAAATCGTCGCCATTGTCGGGTTGATCGTCGCCGGGCTGGTGATGATCGCCATGCAGTTCCAGTCCCCTACCGGCACCGTAGCGTCGTTCTCACACCTGTGGAATGACGGCGGCATGTTCCCGAAAGGCATCAGCGGCTTCTTCGCCGGCTTCCAGATCGCGGTGTTCGCCTTTGTCGGCATCGAACTGGTAGGCACCACCGCGGCTGAAACCAAAGATCCGGAAAAAGTGCTGCCGCGCGCCATCAACTCCATTCCGATCCGCATCATCATGTTCTACGTGTTTGCGCTGATCGTGATTATGTCGGTCACGCCGTGGAACTCGGTAGTTGCCGATAAAAGCCCGTTCGTTGAGCTGTTCGTGCTGATTGGCCTGCCGGCTGCCGCCAGCGTGATCAATTTTGTGGTGCTGACCTCCGCCGCCTCTTCCGCCAACAGTGGGGTGTTCTCCACCAGCCGCATGCTGTTCGGCCTGGCGCAGGAAGGCGATGCGCCGAAGTCGTTCGCCAATCTGTCCAAGCGCGCGGTGCCGGCTAACGGCCTGACCTTCTCCTGTATCTGCCTGCTGGGCGGCGTGGTGCTGATTTACCTGATCCCGAACGTAATGACGGTGTTTACGCTGGTGACCACCGTCTCCGCCATTCTGTTTATGTTTGTCTGGACCATTATCCTGTGTTCGTACCTGGTTTACCGTAAACAGCGCCCGGCGCTGCACCAGAAATCGATCTACAAGATGCCGGCCGGCAAGCTGATGTGCTGGGTGTGCATGGCGTTCTTCGCGTTTGTGCTGGTGCTGCTGTCGCTGCGCGATGACACCCGCCAGGCGCTGATCGTCACGCCGCTGTGGTTTGTGGTGCTCGGTTTGTCTTACGTGTTCCTGCGCAAGAAAAAAACCGCCTAAAAGCAACAGGGGGATAATCGCTTATCCCCCTGCATTCCCCCCTCTTTAGACGATTAACGCGGGCGTATCCCGTCGATAATCACCCGCTGCACGTTGTCCACCGTCTGCTGAAAGAACGCCTCATCGTCCAACGTCTTGCCGGTCACCGCCTCTACCTGCACCCAAAAATCCGCATAGTGCTGAGTGGTGGCCCACAGCATAAAGATCAGATGATGCGGCTCCACCGCCGCGATATGGCCTTCGGCGATCCAGCGCTCGATCATCGCGGATTTCTCGTCCACCAACGCCTTCAGCCCGCCCTGCAACTCCAGTTTCAGTAACGGAGCGCCCTGGATCATCTCCAGACAAAACAGCCGAGAAGCCTGCGGGTGATGGCGGGACACGTCCAATTTAAGGCGGATATATTCGCGAATGGCCTGCAAGGGTTCCTGATCGGCACGCAACGCTTTTAGCGGCGCCAGCCACACGTCTAGGATGCCTTTCAGCACCGCAACGTACAGCTCTTCTTTCGAAGGGAAGTAATAAAGCAAATTGGTTTTGGACACGTCAGCGCGCTCTGCCACCTGATCCAGACTGGTGCCGTGAATACCGTACAGCGAGAAAAACTCCAGTGCCGCATCCATGATAGTGCTGCGTTTTGCGGCCACCGCGCGCGAGCGGCGCGTAGGCGGTTTAACGGGTTGTTGCTTCACTGCAGCTCCTTGGCGTCACCTGATTCGGTCATCAGCATAACAAAGCCACTGAGTGAAACCCACGCATTTACCTACTCCTTTCGGGGGGTTTTTTGCACCTTTTACGGGCAACTGCGCCTGATTTTTGTGCACATATTTTTTACCAAATGGTCTATTTTGGACCATTTGCTCAACAACCCGATTACACATCGAATCCAATCAATTGATAAATAGACCCTTTTAAAAACTGGCACTGTGTTTGCAATACCCTGACAAGCGCCGCGCAATTTGGAACCCGCAGGAAGCATTCAAGCAGCGCGTGAACCGTCCCATTCGCAGACCCGAGGTGTTCAAATGAAAATTGGCGTATTTATCCCGATCGGCAACAACGGCTGGCTGATTTCCAGCAATGCTCCGCAATACAAACCGACGTTTGAACTCAACAAAACCATCGTGCAGAAGGCCGAGCATTACAATTTTGATTTCGCCCTGTCGATGATCAAACTGCGCGGCTTCGGCGGCAAAACCGAGTTCTGGGATCACAACCTGGAGTCCTTCACCCTGATGGCCGGGCTGGCCGCAGTCACCTCGCGCATCAAGATCTACGCTACCGCCGCGACCCTGACCATGCCGCCGGCGATCGTCGCGCGGATGGCCTCCACCATCGACTCTATTTCCAACGGGCGCTTTGGCCTGAACGTGGTGACCGGCTGGCAAAAACCGGAATACGAGCAGATGGGCATGTGGCCGGGCGACGATTACTTCGGCCGCCGTTACGACTATCTGGCGGAATACGTGAAGGTGCTGCGCGATCTGTGGGGCACCGGCAAGTCCGACTTCAAAGGCGAGTTCTTCCAGATGGACGACTGCCGCGTCAGCCCGCAGCCGCAGGCGGACATCAAGGTCATCTGCGCCGGGCAGAGTGACGCCGGCATGGCCTTCTCGGCTAAATACGCCGATTACAACTTCTGCTTCGGCAAGGGCGTCAACACCCCGACCGCCTTCGCACCGACGGCAGCACGGCTGAAAACCGCCGCCGATACCGAAGGCCGCAGCGTCGCCTGCTATGTGCTGTTCATGATCATTGCCGATGAGACCGACGAGGCCGCACGCGCCAAATGGGAAAGCTATAAAGCCGGTGCCGACACCGAAGCGCTGGCCTGGCTGACCGAGCAAAGCGGCAAAGACACTAAATCCGGCGCCGACACCAACGTACGCCAGATGGCGGACCCGACCTCGGCGGTCAACATCAATATGGGTACGCTGGTCGGTTCTTACGCCAACGTGGCACGCATGATGGATGAGATCGCTACCGTGCCCGGTACCGAAGGCGTGCTGCTGACCTTCGATGACTTCGTAAAAGGGGTGGAAGACTTCGGCGAGCGCATCCAGCCACTGATGAAAAGCCGCGCCGACGTTTGCCCAAAAACCGCTGAAAGCCGTGAGGTAGCCTGATGAAAATTGTTGAAAACCAGCCGGTGGTACGCCGCCAGTCGCCGGAAACCGGTGCAACCGTCACTCTGCCCGCGCGCCCGGAGGCCATCGCCTTTGCGCCGCAGGAAACTGCGCTGATCGTGGTCGATATGCAAAATGCCTACGCTTCGCAGGGCGGCTACCTTGATCTCGCCGGTTTTGACGTCTCGGCCACCGCTCCGGTGATCGCCAATATCAAACGCGCCATCAGCGCCGCGCGCGCCGCCGGTATCCGGGTGATCTTTTTCCAGAACGGCTGGGACAATCAGTATGTCGAAGCCGGCGGCCAGGGTTCGCCCAACTGGCATAAATCCAACGCGCTGAAAACCATGCGCAAGCGCCCGGAGTTGATGGGCAAGCTGCTGGCCAAGGGCGACTGGGACTACGATCTGGTGGACGAACTGCAGCCGCAGCCGGGCGATATCGTGATCCCGAAACCGCGCTACAGCGGCTTCTTCAATACCCAACTCGACAGCCTGCTGCGCTCCTACGGCATTCACCATTTGGTGTTTACCGGCATCGCCACCAACGTCTGCGTGGAATCCACATTGCGCGACGGCTTCTTCCTCGAATATTTCGGCGTGGTGCTGGCGGACGCCACTCACCAGGCTGGGCCGCAGTTTGCCCAGCAGGCGGCGCTGTACAACATCGAAACCTTCTTTGGTTGGGTGTCGGACGTCGACAGTTTCTGCGATGCGCTCATCGCCCCGCTCAGCCAAACGGCATGAGTTTTGCCTGCTTTACCCTTTAATCATTCATCAGGAGCAAGACTATGCCAAAAACCATCATTACGCCGCCGGGCACCGGCAAACCGCTGGCGCCCTTCGTCCCCGGCACGCTGGCCGACGGCGTGGTTTACGTCTCGGGTACGCTGGCGTTCGATAAAGACAATAACGTGGTGCACATCGGCGATGCGGCAGCGCAAACCCGCCACGTGCTGGAAACCATTAAAAGCGTGATCGAAACCGCAGGCGGCAGCATGGATGACGTGACCTTTAACTCGATCTTCCTCACCGACTGGCAAAACTATGCCGCCATCAATCAGGTTTATGCGGAATATTTCCCTGGCGACAAACCGGCGCGCTACTGCATTCAGTGCGGGTTGGTGAAACCGGACGCACTGATTGAGATCGCTACCGTGGCCCATATCGGCCGCTGAATCCTTATCTACAGAGGATCGAGAATGTACTTTGAGATTTTGGGAAAAGACACCCCGCTCGCCCCCACGGTGGTGCTCTCTGCCGGTTTGGGCGGCGCAGGCAGTTTCTGGCAACCGCAGATTGAAGCGCTGAGCGAGCATTTCAGGGTGGTGGTTTACGATCATCAGGGCACCGCCCGCAGCCAAGGCGAGGTGCCGGCCGGCTACAGCATGGCCGATATGGCGGATGAGGTGGCACAGTTGCTGCGCTCGATTGGCGTTGAACGCTGTTATTTCGTCGGCCACGCGCTTGGCGGCATGATTGGCCTGCAACTGGCGCTCACGCACCCGCAGTTGGTCGCAAAACTGGTGGTGGTTAATGGCTGGCCGACGCTGGACAGCCAGACCCGGCGCTGCTTCAAAGTGCGCCAGGACCTGCTGCTCAACAGCGGCGTGGAAGCCTACGTGCGCGCCCAGCCGCTGTTCTTGTTCCCCGCCGACTGGCTATCGCGGCACGAAGCGCTGCTGGATGAGGAGCTGGCGCATCAGGTGGCGCATTTCCAGGGGACAGAAAACCTGTTACGCCGCCTGAGCGCGCTGATGAACGCCGATTTCCGCCCGTACCTGGCGGACATTGCCACCCCGACGCTGGCATTGTGTTCCCGCGACGATTTGCTGGTGCCCTATCACTGCTCGCATCAGTTGGCGGAGAGCCTGCCGTTCGGTGAACTGGCGCAGATGGCGTACGGCGGCCATGCCATGAGCGTGACGGATGCCGACAACTTTAACCGCATTCTGCTCGGTTGGTTGCTGAAAACCCACGGCCAGTCGTCTGCTTGCAGCCCTGCGGACGCCCAGCATGAGCCCACAGGACTGAAACACTGAGTTCAATCGCCAGGCCCTTCGCTATGGGCCAGCCACAGGAGAAAAAGTATGCAAACCCAAACCCTTCTCGCCAGCGCGCCACTTGTGCCACAGGCCGTAGAAAAACAGGACTTTCGCGACGCGATGGCGCGCCTGGGTTCGGCCGTGAATATCATTACCACCGACGGCCCGGCCGGCCGCGCCGGGTTTACCGCCTCTGCGGTATGCAGCGTTACCGATACGCCCCCGACGCTGCTGGTATGCCTGAACCGCTCCGCATCGGTGTATTCGGTGTTCAAGCAAAACCTGACGCTGTGCGTCAATACGCTGGCGGCGGAACACGAGTCGCTGTCGAATCTGTTTGGCGGTAAAACGCCGATGGACATGCGTTTTTCCGCCGCCCGTTGGTCCACGCTGGCAACCGGCGCCCCCATTCTGCATGGCGCAGTGGCCTCTTTCGATTGCCGGATTAGCCAAATTGTCAGCGTCGGCACCCATGACATTCTGTTCTGTCAGGCGGTGGCTCTGGCGCGTAATGACGAAAGCCACGGGTTGGCTTACTTCGATCGTCGCTATCACCCGTTATTGAAGCAATGATTTGCCGATAATGCCGTAACGCGCACTCACCTGCGCCCCTAACCTGCCCCCCTGTTTTTGGAGATGACGATGGCGAATACCTGGTTTCCCCAATGGCGCATGAAGCAAGGCAATCTGGACGGTGCGGTGGTCGCACCCGATGAAAGGCTGCCGCTGGTGCCAACGCTGGTTATGGGCTTGCAACACGCGGTGGCCATGTTTGGCGCCACGGTGCTGATGCCGCTGCTGATGGGCTTTGACGCCAACCTGGCCATATTGATGTCCGGCATCGGCACGCTGCTGTTCTTCCTGGTGGTCGGCGGCCGGGTGCCGAGTTACCTCGGTTCCAGCGCGGCGTTTGTCGGGCTGGTGATCACCCTCACCGGTTACAGCGGCCAGGGCGCGAACCCCAACATTGCGCTGGCGCTGGGCGGCATCATCGCCTGCGGGCTGGTGTATCTGCTGATTGGGTTTGTGGTGATGAGCGTCGGCACCCGTTGGATCGAACGCCTGATGCCACCGGTGGTGACCGGTGCGGTGGTGATGGCGATCGGCCTGAACCTGGCGCCTATCGCCGTACGCAGCGTCTCGGCTTCCAATTTTGACAGCTGGATGGCGGTGGTCACCATTTTGTGTATCGGGTCGGTGGCGGTATTCACCCGCGGGTTGATGCAGCGGTTGCTGATCCTGCTCGGGCTGATCGCCGCCTACCTGATCTATGTGGTCGTGACCAACGGTTTTGGGCTCGGCAAGCCGGTGGATTACAGCGCGCTGAGCCAGGCGGCCTGGTTTGGTCTGCCGCAATTCACCGCGCCGGCGTTTAACCTGCACGCCATGCTGCTGATTGCCCCGGTGGCGATCATTCTGGTGGCGGAAAATCTCGGGCATGTGAAGGCGGTTGCAGGGATGACCGGCCAGAACCTCGATCCCTATATCGGCCGCGCCTTTGTCGGCGACGGGCTGGCGACCCTGCTGTCTGGCTCGGTAGGCGGCACCGGGGTCACGACCTACGCTGAAAATATCGGCGTGATGGCGGTAACCAAAATTTACTCCACCCTGGTGTTTGTCGCCGCGGCGGCGGTGGCGATTGTTCTGGGCTTTTCACCGAAGTTCGGCGCGCTGATCCACACTATTCCAGGCCCGGTGCTGGGCGGCGCCTCGGTGGTGGTGTTCGGTTTGATTGCCGTCGCCGGCGCACGCATCTGGGTGCAAAACAAGGTCGATTTGGGCGACAACGGCAACCTGATTATGGTGGCCGTAACGCTGGTACTGGGTGCCGGCGATTTTGCGCTGACCATCGGCAACTTCACTATGGGGGGCATAGGCACTGCCACCTTCGGTGCCATTATTCTGAATGCGCTGCTGCGCAATCGTAAAATCCTGCCGCTGGCGGACAACGCCGCACGTTGATTCCGAGGGCCCGGCCTGCCGGGCCTTATTCAGCCAGCGCCGCGGCTTTGCCTTTGCGGCGAATGCGCAGTTCGCTGACCAGCACGCCCAACACGATCAACCCGCAGCCCAACAGGGCGACCCCCGGCAAACGTTCGCCTGCGATACGCCCGACGATCCCTGCCCAGACCGGTTCGCCGGCATAAATGACCGTAGCGCGCGTCGGTGACATGCTGCGCTGCGCCCAGTTCATCGTCAGTTGAATCAGGGCGCTGGCGATGCCCAGCCCTATCGCGCTGTACAGCAGATAACTGGTGTACGGCGGCACCGCCTCGCCGGTCGGTACCATCATCAGGAACGAGGCCAGCGATGCCGTCCCAAGTTGTACCACCGTCACCCGTTTGATATTCACCTTACCGGCATAGGCGCCAATCAGAATGATCTCGGCCGCCATGCCCAGCGTGCCGATCAATGTCAGTATCTCGCCCGCGCTGAGCGTCATATCCGCACTGCTCGGCGCGGCCAGCAGCATCAGGCCGGTGAACGCCAGCAGAACGCCGACCCACGACATCACGCCGGGAAAACGCCCCAGCACCAGCCACTGTAGCAGCGGCACCATCGGCACATACATGGCGGTAATAAACGCCGATTGGCTGCTGCTGATCGTTTGCAACCCAAGGGTTTGCAGGCCGTAGCCAAACATGATGGCAATGCCGATAAACATGCCCGCTTTCAATTCATACCAGGTCAACCCGCGCAGGGTGCGCACGGAGAACAGCGTCAGCGCCAACGTGGCGGCGGCGAAACGCAGCCCGACGAAAAAGAACGGCCCGCTGACCTGCATGGCATGATGCACGGCCAAAAAGGTACCGCCCCAGATCATGGTGATGAAAATCAGCACCGCTTCCTGAAGTTTGATTTTGAAAATAAGCGTGGAAATCAAGGATTTTTTTACTGCAGACACTGACTTGCCCTTAATGCCGGGTGCAATATAATGCACAGATCGCACCAGTATGAGGGAATGCCTGCGGATGAGCAATATAGTGCACAATGAAAAACATGACGCGCTCAAAGTGCTGCAATATCTAAGCAGCAACCTGCGCGGATACCGCCAGCAGGCCGGGCTGAGCCAGATGGCGCTGGCGGAAAAATCCGGCGTCAGCCGTCGCATGCTGGCCGGGATTGAAGCCGGTGACCGCAACGTCAGCCTGGTGGTGCTGGACAAGCTGGCCGAGGCGCTGAATATCGCCTTCACCGATCTGATCCAGGCACCGGAAGCACGCGGCAATCATCTGGTGGGTGAACTGGCCTGGCAGGGGCGCGAGCCGGCAAGCCAGGCGGTGTTGGTCGCCAGCGTGCCCGCACTTCAGCGGGTGGAGCTGTGGGAATGGGCGCTGATGCCGGGCGAACGCTACGACTCGCGGCCGGATGCCGCTGGCTGGAACGAGATTATCTATGTGATCACCGGCAGCCTGACGCTGGAGCTGGAGCAACAGACCCTGACGCTGGATGCCGGCGAAACCCAGGTGTTCAACAGCGATCAGCACTATGCCTACGTCAACCGCACCGAGCGGCCGCTGCGTTTTATCCGCAACGTCGCCTTTTAATCATCCAGCGCCGCCACTTCTGGCAGCTCTTCCAACGGCGGCTGGATCCCCTCGGATATATAGTCTTTGGCGGCGAAGGTGCATTCATCGCCCACGTCGTCTTCCACGATCACATGTTTGATGGCGCCGTCGCTCAGCAATACCCGTTTGATGCCACGATATGATGTCATTGTTTCCTCCGTTAGTGGGCCGGACACACTGCAAGTGTAGTTTAGCCCTCGTCGGCTGCGGGTGTCACCCGTCTGTCGCGCGAATGTCGTGCCGCTGTCGTGGCAGTTGGCGCGACCAGCCCCTACACTTGGCCTCAGTGATGGTTCATTTTGGAGAACGCAATGCAAACATACCGCATCAGGCAATTACGGCTGGAAAAAGGCTGGTCGCAGGAGCAGTTGGCCACCATTTCCGGCCTCAGCACCCGCACCGTTCAGCGCATTGAAAATGGCGAACAGGCTAGCCTGGAGACCCTGACCGCGATTGCCGCGGCGTTGGGGCTGCAGGTGAGCGATCTCAGCCAGCCGACGCAGCCGAATAACGACAATCAGAATGAACAGGCTATTCGTCGGCAGGTTGAAGCGGAAGGCAAGCTGCTGCGCATGGCGGTGCGTTTTGCGATCGTCGGCCTGTTTTTGTTTGCCGTTAACTGGTTTACCCATCCGCATTATCTCTGGTCGCTGTGGGCAATTGGCGGCATGAGCCTGGCGGTGATGATGCGAGCCGTGCGTACCCTGCTGCTGCCGGACGTTTTCAGCCGCTGGCAACGGCAGCGGCTGGAGCAAAAGCTCAGGCGTCTGCACTGAACTTCAGCCAGTCCGCCAGCCGGGCGAGCGCGCTGCCCGGCCTGATTTCCTGTGGCGATAACAAGCAGTAACCGCTGCCATCAGGCGTAAAACCAAAGGGTGCGCTCAGCAAGCCGGCGGCCACATCATCGCGTACCTGCTGCCACGGGCCGATGGCAATCCCCATCCCCGCCACCGCCGCCTGCAGGCTGAAGTAGAAATGATCAAAACGCTGCTCCGGCCGGCCAGTCAGCGCCACGCCTTGCCCCTGCGCCCATTGCCGCCAGGCGTCGGGGCGGGTGGCGGAATGCAGCAGTACCGCGTCGTGACTCAACTGCGGCGGGCCGTCGCCAGGGGTTACCCAGCGCCGCAGCGTTTCAGGTTTGCACACCGGCCCAACCCGCTCGCTGAACAACGCCAGGCTGTGCAGCTTATCCCCCCAGTCAAAATCGTTGCGCCGGATAGCGGCGGTAATGCCGTCATGAAACGAAAATGGCCCGCCACCGGCCACCAGTTGCAGGTTGATTTCCGGGTGCGCCTGCTGAAACGCCGGCAGACGCGGTATCAACCAGCGCATCAACAGCGTTGGCTCGCACGACAGCACCAGCGGAGCATCCTGCTCCTGCTGGCGCAGCGTTTGCGCCGCATGATCCAGAATGCCGAATGCTTGCTGAGACGCCTGAAACAGCGTGCGCCCGGCCGGCGTAAGATACACCCGCCGGTGACGACGCTCGAACAGCGCAATCCCCAGCTCATCTTCCAGCGATCTGACCGCACGGCTGACGGCCCCGTGCGTCAGGTTCAGGCTGCTCGCCGCCTGCGTAAAGCTTTCCAGTCGCGCAGCGGCCTCAAAACAGCGCAGCCCGCCCAGCGACAGCGGCCGATTAATTTTGCGTGAGTTTTTCTCACTGATACTGTCAGTTTTCATCGTTTGTCACCGCCGGCTATTCCTCTTATAAATCAGCCACTCTCTTCTTATTTTTTGACAGGATAACTATGACTGAACTCCTCGCTGTCGTCACCATCACTTTACTGGCCGTTATCAGCCCAGGACCGGACTTTACCATGGTGTCGCGCAACAGCCTGCTGCTTTCCCGCCGCGCAGGGGTGCTGACTGCCTGCGGTATCGGCGCCGGTGTGGTGATCCACGTGAGCTATACCCTGGTCGGTGTCGGCGTATTGATCCAACAGTCGTTGTGGTTGTTTACTTTGCTGAAGGCGATCGGCGCCGCCTATTTGATTTATCTGGGTGTCGGCATGCTGCGCCACGCCGGAGCTGCCGCCGCTGCCCCTTCCCACGCAGACACAGCCGCCACCAGTGACTTCGCCGCGCTGAAGATAGGTTTTTTGACCAATGTGCTAAACCCCAAAACCACTATTTTTATCGTCAGCCTGTTTATGCAGGTGGTCAATCCGCAGACACCGCTCAGCGTGCAGATCGGCTATGGGCTGTTTATTGCGGTTGCCCATATTCTCTGGTTTGCCGCCGTGGCGTTGCTGTTTTCCGCGCCGGGCGTCAATGCGCGCCTGCTGCGCCTGCGCAAAGGCATCGACAGAGCCTTTGGCGGCCTGCTGATCGTCTTCGGTGCGCTGCTGGCGGTCGCCGGCATCAAATGAGGTTCAAGGATAAGTTCGGCATTCACTTCTATGCTTATGGGGCATTTCTTTCAATCACCGAGCGGGGAACGCAACATGGCAAAAGTTTTGGTCCTTTATTACTCAATGTACGGGCATATCGAAACCCTGGCAGAAGCGGTAGCGGAAGGCGCGCGCAGGGTCAGCGGCGTTGAAGTCACCGTGAAACGGGTGCCGGAAACCATACCGGCGGACGCCTTCGCCAAAGCCGGCGGCAAAAGCGATCAAAAAGCGCCTGTCGCCACGCCACAGGAGTTGGCCGATTACGATGGCATTATCTTCGGTACCCCTACCCGCTTTGGCAACATGGCCGGGCAGATGCGCACCTTCCTCGATCAAACCGGGGGACTGTGGGCTTCCGGCGCGCTGTATGGCAAGGTAGGCAGCGTATTTTCGTCCACCGGTACCGGCGGCGGCCAGGAGCACACCATCACCTCCACCTGGACCACGCTGGCGCACCACGGTTTTATTATCGTTCCGATCGGCTACGCCACGCCCGAACTGTTTGACGTCTCCCACACCCGCGGCGGCACGCCCTATGGCGCGACCACTATCGCCGGCGGTGACGGCTCGCGTCAGCCCAGCCAGGAAGAACTGACCATTGCCCGTTATCAGGGCGAACACGTGGCGAAAATCACTGCCAAGCTGAAAAGTTAAGCAATAACCTTCCGTTATCTACCCTGTGGGGCCGCGGATTCGCTCGGCCCCATCTTGTTGCCAACCCGCAGCAAGGTTAAAATGCCGCTCAGCCTGCCATTCACTACCTGAACGTCACGGTCGAAATTCGTTCTGCCCGTCTATCACCGGCATTGGCCCTGATGGCGGGCGTTCTGTTTTTGCGCATAGCGAAGGGAAATAAGTCAGTGTCTAAAGATTTTGATGAACTAATAAGAGACATGGATCTTATTATTGAAAATGTAGACAGTTTCAAGGCTATGGCCCCGCGCGCGCCCGAGCCACCCGTTGCGCCGCCGGCAGTCCACCACTACGACTCGTTCTGCGAGAACGTTGCGCTGAAAGTGGTATTGAAAGTCCTGCTCTCGTCGGTGGATAAAATCGTCAAGGTGCAGATTGCCAATAAGGTCGAGCAGGAGATCGCTCAGATAGAACAGCAGGTAGTACGTGCCGGCGGAGGGCCAGTATCGCCTGAAGATCTGGCGCAAATGACGCAGTATGTGCGCCGCACCGTAAATAACCTGTTGGAATAAACACAGGCCTCTATTAGCCGGTGGTATCAACGGTTAACCGCCTGTTGCTATCGCCGTTCTCGATTTCCCCCTCAATTGGACACAACGTTGTGTATCACCTGTAGCACATTCATAACCTGAATGTGTTGCATTGTTGTATTCATTTCACTGATATAAGTTAAAACAACTGTAAATAAATACAGTATATTTTAACTTATTGAGGATATGAATATGCGCTTTAACAAGATGTTAGTCCTGGCCGCCCTGCTGTTTGCCACTCAGGTTTCGGCAGAAACGCTCGAATCCATCGACAACTGCGCGGTGGGTTGCCCGACCGGTGGCAGTAGCAACGTATCTATCGTTCGCCATGCTTATACGCTGAACAATAACAGCAGCACCAAGTTCGCCAACTGGGTGGCTTACCACATCACCAAGGACACGCCAGCCAGCGGCAAGGATCGCAACTGGAAAACCGACCCGGCGCTGAACCCGGCGGATACGCTGGTACCGGCGGATTACACCGGCGCCAATGCGGCGTTGAAAGTCGACCGTGGGCATCAGGCGCCGCTGGCCTCGCTGGCGGGGGTGTCTGACTGGGAGTCGCTGAACTATCTTTCCAACATCACGCCGCAGAAGGCCGATTTGAACCAGGGATCTTGGGCGCGGCTGGAAGATCAGGAACGCAAACTGATTGACCGGGCGGATATCAGCTCGGTGTATACCGTCACCGGCCCGTTGTATGAACGTGATATGGGCAAACTGCCGGGGACGCAAAAAGCGCACACCATCCCCAGCGCCTACTGGAAGGTGATTTTTATCAACAGCAGCCCGGAAGTGAACCACTACGCCGCGTTCTTGTTTGATCAAAACACCCCGAAAAGTGCCGATTTCTGCCAGTACCGCGTAACGGTCAGCGAGATCGAAAAGCGTACCGGGCTGATTATCTGGGCAGGTCTGCCGGAGGATGTACAGGCTTCGCTGAAGAGCAAGCCAGGGGTGCTGCCGGAGCTGATGGGCTGCAAGAGCTAAAACCAACAACCCCGCGCTCGAAGGGTGCGGGGTCCTATCCAGACCGGAACTGAGTTATTGCGTTTGATTTTCCACGCGCGTAATCCCGTGTTTCTTCATAACGTCTTCCATGGTCAGATTTTCATCCTCCGGCGTTTCGTCAATAACGACGTTTTCCGGGCGAACATAAGGCTTGGTTGCACGCTTGAACATCCACCACCAAACGAACACCAGGAACGCCCCGGACTTCAGAAAAATCATGGTCCATAACGCCACTTGATACCAGTTCATCTCTATCTCCATGAAAGAGTTAAGCGCAATCGCATCACTCTATTTTAACCTTTGCACTGCCCTGATCAAGCGTTGGCGGCGCATCTGTCGGGGATGATATCGAACAGATTGGGGAAAAAACGGTGTGACAGTTTACAAGGGGACGTTCGGTCGCAGGAGAAACGGAAGGAAGGTAGGAGTTTATGGGTATTTCAGTGTACCAGATACAATAAACCCCGCGCTCGAAGAGCGCGGGGTCAGAATGTATGGCGGAGGAGCAGAGATTCGAACTCTGGAACGGTTTCCCGTCGACGGTTTTCAAGACCGTTGCCTTCAGCCACTCGGCCACCCCTCCGCAACGAGCCGAACTATAAACAGAGCCAATCGGCTTGTAAAGCCCATAGCCGTTCAACCGAACGAAAAAACAGCATCTGGCGTGCGAGCGTTGAAGAAACCACCAACGGCAGCTCAGGGTGGCAGCAATGATAACTAAGGGTAAAGATTGGTAAACAAACTTTAATCAAACGCTTGCGCTGCCTATCATCGGAACTAATTTTGTGATGACCTGATAAGAGAGATCATTATGGACCGCATTGTCGTCTCATCCTCCTCGCGCGACTCGTTGCTCAGCACGCATAAAGTTCTGCGCAATACCTACTTCCTGCTTTCGTTAACGCTGGCGTTTTCCGCGCTGACCGCGACCGCCAGCACCATGCTGGGGCTACCGGCACCGGGCCTGTTGCTGATGCTGGTCGGGTTCTATGGCCTGATGTTCCTGACCCACAAACTGGCGAACAGCCCGGCGGGCATTCTGGCGGCGTTTGCGCTGACCGGCTTTATGGGTTACGCGCTGGGTCCAATCCTCAGCTCGTTCATTAATACCGGGGCCGGCGATCTGATCATGCTGGCATTGGGCGGCACCGCCGTGGTGTTCTTCTGCTGTTCGGCCTACGTGCTGACCACGCGCAAGGACATGTCATTCCTGTCCGGGATGATGATGGCAGGCTTTGTGGTGCTGCTGGTTGCGGTAATCGCTAACCTGTTCCTGCAAATTCCTGCCCTGCATCTGGCGATCAGTGCGCTGTTTATTCTGTTCTCCGCCGGCGCAATCCTGTGGGAAACCAGCAATATCATCCACGGTGGCGAGACCAACTACATCCGCGCTACCGTCAGCCTGTACGTATCGCTGTACAACATGTTCATCAGCCTGTTAAGCATTCTGGGCTTCGCGCGCAGCAACTGATTCAACGCTCGGTAAACGTTCAAACCCCGCCTCGGCGGGGTTTTGTTTTTTGCGACAACCAAAAATTTGTTAAACTGGCGGCCGTTCTGAATCATTCGTTATCGAGGCAGTATGTTGGAGTTTGAAGGCCAGATTATTGAAACTGATGCGCAAGGTTACCTGAAAAACAGCGCAGACTGGCACGAGGGCCTGGCGCCGCTGCTGGCTGCGCAGGAAGAGATAACGCTAAGCGAGGCGCATTGGGAAGTGGTGCGCTTTGTGCGCAACTTTTACCAGGAATTTAATACTTCACCGGCAATCCGCATGCTGGTGAAAGCCATGGCGCAGAAATACGGTGAAGAGAAAGGCAACAGTCGTTACCTGTATCGCCTGTTTCCAAAAGGCCCGGCCAAGCAGGCAACCAAAATCGCCGGCCTGCCGAAACCGGTAAAATGCATCTAAAGGTTAATAGCGGATACTGAAACCCCGGTAATCGGCCGTGCCTCGGGGTTCGACCAACACGCGATCGACACGTGCGCTGCGCGGGCCACCGTTCTTCAACCATTCCACCAGCTTATCCACCTGCGGTTGTTCGCCGCAGGCCACCACTTCTACGCTGCCGTCGTCAAGATTGCGCGCATAACCGCTTAACCCCAACGCCGTCGCCTGATGCTGGGTATTATAGCGAAACCCCACCCCTTGCACCGCGCCATAGACATACGCAGCAATGCAAACTTGTGTCATAATCCGCTCCTTATTAACTTTCGTTTATGGCATTGCCTGTGCGCCGCACGGCAATGTCACTCTTTTTACCTAGCTGGCAGCATTCTTAATTATGACCGTACGCCTGTATCTCGCCAAAGGACGTGAAAAGTCCTTACTTCGTCGCCACCCGTGGGTATTCTCCGGTGCCGTTCAACGTATTGAGGGTAAAGCTCTTTCCGGCGAAACCATTGATATTCACGACGCCCAGGGCAAATGGTTGGCGCGCGGCGCCTACTCGCCGGAGTCCCAAATCCGCGCCCGTGTCTGGACCTTCCAGCAGGACGAAGAGATTAACATCGATTTCTTCATTCGCCGTTTACAGCAGGCACAAAACTGGCGTGATTGGTTAGCGAAACGTGATGGACTGGACGGCTATCGCCTGATTGCCGGCGAATCTGACGGTATGCCAGGTGTGACCATCGATCGCTTCCAGAATTTCCTGGTCCTGCAACTGCTGTCAGCCGGCGCCGAATACCAACGCGCGGCGCTGATTACCGCCTTGCAGCATTGCTATCCGGAATGCGCAATCTACGATCGTTCAGACGTAGCGGTGCGCAAAAAAGAAGGTTTGCCGTTGGCTCAGGGGCCGGTGCTGGGCGATCTTCCCCCTGCTCTGCTGCCCATTACCGAGCATGGCATGAAGCTGTTGGTGGATATCCAACAAGGCCACAAGACCGGCTTTTACCTCGATCAGCGCGACAGTCGCCTGGCTGCACGTAATTACTCCGCCGGCCGCCGCGTACTCAACTGCTTCTCCTACACCGGCGCCTTCGCCGTTTCGGCTCTGATGGGCGGCTGTTCACAGGTGATCAGCGTAGATACATCACAGGCAGCGTTGGATATCGCTAAACAGAATGTCGAACTGAACCAGTTGGACCTGAGCAAAGCGGAGTTTGTGCGCGATGATGTGTTCCAGTTGCTACGCGCCTACCGCACGCAGGGTGAAAAATTCGACCTGATCATTATGGATCCGCCGAAGTTCGTCGAAAACAAAAACCAGCTGGCCAGCGCCTGTCGCGGCTATAAAGATATCAATATGCTGGCGTTGCAGTTGCTGAATCCGGGCGGCATTTTGCTCAGTTTCTCCTGCTCCGGCCTGATGCCTACCGATTTGTTCCAGAAAATTTTGGCCGACGCCGCTGTAGATGCCGGGCGTGATGTACAATTTATAGAGCAGTACCGTCAGGCTGCCGATCACCCGGTTATCGCAACTTATCCTGAAGGGTTGTACTTGAAAGGCTTTGCGTGCCGGGTGATGTAACTTGAAATACGCTGCTTTGCCCTCATATAGAGAGTAAAGCACTGTTTCTCAGGAGGTCATCATGATTGCCAGCAAATTCGGTATCGGACAACAGGTTAGGCATAAGTTGCTGGGGTATTTGGGGGTGATTATCGATATTGACCCTGAATACTCCCTCGAGCAGCCCAAAGCTGATGAGATAGCGGCGAATACCGATCTGCGGTTCGCCCCTTGGTACCACGTGGTGATGGAAGACGAAGAAGGCCAACCGGTGCACACTTATCTGGCGGAAGCACAGCTGGATGGGGAAGCCCAGGACGCCCACCCCGAACAACCCTCGCTGGATGAACTGGCGGAATCCATCCGTCACCAGTTACAAGCACCACGTCTGCGCAACTGATGCGTAACCCTGGCCTGAGAAACTCGCCTTAAAGGCCTGGCACTATGCCAGGCCTTTATTTTCCTCAGCGCTCAAGGCCCAAACGCGGGATTTCAATTTTAGGGCAACGATCCATCACCACCTTAAGCCCCGCTTCGTTTGCCAATGCCTCTGCCTGTTCATTAATCACACCGATTTGCAGCCACAACGCCTTGGCACCAATGGCAATGGCCTCTTGAGCCACCGCGTATGCAGCCTCTGAATTACGGAATACATCAACCATATCAATCGAATGCGGAATGTCCGCCAGCTTCGCATAAACCTGCTGGCCCAGCAGCGTCTGCCCCGCCAACTTGGGGCTAACCGGTGTCACCTGATACCCCTGCGAAAGCAAATAGGCCATCACGCCAAAGCTGGCGCGCGCCGGATTGTCACTGGCACCCACCAGCGCAATGGTTTTCATCTGTTGCAGCAGGCTGGCAATTTCGTTGTCTTGCATTTTCCGCTCCCAAAAGTTGACAGGGACTTCCCTACGCTGAGTGTAACTCATTGCCCTTAAATCGGCTAAAAGCAGCCCCCCGGAAACTCCCTGCCACTTTTGCGGTCTGATGCTGTCACTGCTAACATTCACTCGGCAAATGATGTCAGGATGAATATAAATGTGTATATTTGTAAATATATACGCAATTCTGAAAAACTTTGACACAGTCCATGGCGTATTCAACACTAATAACGATGCCACTTATAAGGAGATAACGATGAAATTTGGTCTGATGGTTGCGGGGCTGCTCAGTGTCAGTATCAGCATGCCTGCCGTAGCTACGACCCTGAGACTCTCCCCTGATATCGACCTGCTCGTGGTCGACGGCAAGAAAATGACGGGATCGTTGTTAAAAGGCGCCGACAGCCTGGAGCTGGATGGCGGGCAGCATCAGTTACTGTTTAAAGTCGTCAAGCCCGTACGTTCGGGGCAGCATGAGGTAAAGGCCTATGCCTCACCACCGCTTATCGCCACCTTCAATACGCAGAATGTCAGCTCCGTAGCCATCGAGTTGCCACGCATTGAGAATGTGCGTGATGGCGAGAGGTTTGATAAAACGCTTAATTATCAGGTTATCGATAAAAAAGGTAACGCGCTGGCGATGAGACACGACGTGCTGCACCCCGATGGCGTGACGCTCAATGTGGATCTGGAAAAACTGATGGCAGATTACAACAGCCAGAATCGCCCGGCCTCGGTGCCGTCCTTTGCGCAGGTTCGTACCGGCACGTCGTCCTCCCCGTTGGGTAACGCGGCGTTAAACGCCCCCACGGTGACGTTGAAGGGTGAAAACGTTTCCGAACAAATGCTGCAATATTGGTTTCAGCAAGCAGATAAAGACACTCAGAAACGTTTCCTGCAGTGGGCCAATAAACAACCCACCCATTAAGATGATCGGCGTCTTTTTCGCAAAGGCGCGCTTTCTTCGCATTTTCCGGTGTAAACGCTAGGCAGTGAAAAACAGTTTCAGTAATCTGTCGCACATCCCCCGATTAGCGAAGGACATCGAGATGGAATTTACCACCCGCACTATCGCCGCGCGCAAACACATTGCGCTGGTGGCGCACGATCATCGCAAGCAAGCTCTGCTCAAATGGGTTGAAGACAATAAGCCCGTCCTGGAGCAGCACCAGCTTTACGCCACCGGCACTACCGGCAATCTGATTCAACGGGCTACAGGCATTCCGGTACAAAGCATGCTGAGCGGCCCGATGGGCGGCGACCAGCAGGTCGGCGCGCTGATTGCGGAAGGCAAGATCGATATGCTTATTTTCTTCTGGGATCCGCTGAATGCGGTACCACACGATCCGGATGTAAAAGCCCTGCTGCGCCTGGCGACAGTATGGAATATTCCCGTCGCCACCAACCGCTCCACCGCAGATTTCCTGATCGATTCCCCGCTGTTTAAACGCGAAGTGGAAATCGCCATTCCGGATTATCAACGTTATTTGCAGGATCGCCTGAAGTAGTGATTGCGGCCTGGCAAACACCAGGCCGTGAACTCAAGGTTTTTTCTGCAGCGGCACGCCGAGATCCTGCAAATGCTCAACGAACACCGAGGGACGTTCGCGATCCTGCAATAGCCAGACCTGATGTTTGGCGCGTGTCAGCGCCACATACAACAACCGTCGCTCCTCTGCGTCCGGGAAATCTTCCGGTTGTGGCAACAAGACATCCTCCAGCACCGACTCGCGCGCTACCGCAGGAAAACCATCGCTGCCCTCGTGCAAACCGGCGATGATCACATACTCCGCCTGCTGCCCTTTACTGGCGTGAATCGTCATAAACTCGAGGGTCAGTTTTGGCCACCGGGTCGACGCTTTCGACAGCACTTCCGGTTTCAGATGGTGATAACGCGCCAGCACCAGAATGCGCTCATCCGGCTTGGCGTAACCGCTCAGTTTGTCGAGCAGGGTCTCCAGCTGTTCATGCGGTAAAATTACCACCGATTTCTTGTTGCCCTTACTCAGGCTATTCAACGGTTTCTTCAACTGATGCGGGTTTTGCTGCACAAAGCGGTTTGCCACCTCGCCGATACGATCATTGAAGCGATAAGTGGTATCGAGCGCGCACTGAGCGCCCTCGCCAAAGTTTTCGGCAAATGCCGTGGTGAGCGTCAACTCCGCACCGCTAAAGCGGTAAATAGCCTGCCAATCGTCGCCCACCGCGAACAGGCAGGTCTGCTTATTCTGCTTGCGCAGCGCTGCCAGCAACTGTGCACGTTGCGGCGAGATATCCTGGAACTCATCCACCAGGATATGCTTCCACGGGCTGACGAAACGCCCTTTTTCCAGAATATTGACCGCCTGATGAATAAGGCCGGAAAAATCCACCGCCCCCTCATCTTTAAGTGCGCTTTTCCAGGCTTTCAGCAACGGCGCCATCAGCCGGATGCGCTTTGAAAACAGGTCACGGATCTCTTCATCCGCCTGTTCGATCATTTCCGCCTGGCTGCCGCCGTGCATCCGCATCAGCCCCAGCCAACGTTCGAGCCTGCCTGCCAGCCGCTCAGCCAGGCGTTTATCCTGCCAGAAGTCGCCTTCGGGCACGTCCCACTCCAGCTCCTCCATCAACCACTGACGCCACCCTTTGGCCTGCGCCTTTTTCTCTGCGCACTGTTGCTGCCAATGGGTAATCAACAACGTACGCCGGGCTTTGCTGTCGGTTTCCAACTTGCTGATGGCCGGCACTTTACGGTTGCCCTGCTGAATGATCTGCAGCGCCAGCGCGTGGAAGGTTTTGGCCTGAATCGCCACGCTGCCCAAACGCTCCTGAATGCGCTCATTCATCTCTTCCGCCGCCTGGCGACCAAACGCCAACAACAGTATCTGCCCGGGTTCAGCCTCCTGACGGCGCAACAACCATCCGGCTCGCGCCACCAACACCGAGGTTTTGCCGCTGCCGGCACCAGCCAGAACCAGTACCGAGTCTTCGCCATTTACCACGGCACGGCTTTGCGAGTCATTCAACGGCGAACTTTCGATAGTCTGGAAGAAATCGTGATACGTCTCCAGCATGCGCTCTGTCCACTGCTGATTACGCTGCCCCACACTGCGCAGCCCATGCTGCAACCACTGAAGACATAGCTGGTAGTCATCCCGACAGTTGTCGAACTCATCAAGCCGCGCTACCGGCATTGGCAAGGCGCCAAAAGACTGTCGGATCTGCTGCTGCAATTTGCCCAATTCTGACTTTTTGAACCATTTATCCTGCTGTTCAATACGCTGGATATGCTCTACCTGCTGCTGTAAAACGCCGGAGCTGATTTCACTCATCTCGGCGCTCCATTGCTGCCAGGCCTGTTGCAGGTAGTGGTAAAAACGCTGAGTTTCTTGCCATTCAGTACCGTGTAGACGTACCACTTTCTCATCGGGCAGCTCAAATTCCAGCTCGCCCCAGACGATGCCGCGTTTACATCTGACTTTGATCAACTGATTGAAAGGAATAAGATATTCGTGTTTCTCACCGCTCACCTCAACCCCGGCGTGCAGCAACCGCACGCGGTTGTAAGGATGCTGAGCCAGGTGTTTCCCCAGCGATGTCGCTTTAAGTTCCATATCGGCGCGCCATGACTATGTTGAGATTAAATAACGGATATCTGCCAGTTTACCTGTGATAAGCAGTGGCACTCTAGCGCTAAAAAAAGGGTAGAATAGATTTTGCGTTTTGATACCAAACGCAACCGCTTCGCGGTTTGTCCATCATTAGAGCAGAATGACGACTATGCGTACTGTACTGAATATTCTTAATTTTGTGTTGGGCGGTTTTTTCACTACCCTTGGCTGGCTGATCGCAACGGTATTCAGCGTCATACTGATTATTACCCTGCCTCTGACCCGCTCGTGCTGGGAGATCACCAAATTATCGTTTCTGCCTTTCGGCAACGAAGCCATTCACGTGAATGAGCTGTATCCGGAAAAAAGCAACGCACTGCTTTCCGCCAGCGGTTCACTGCTGAATATTGTCTGGTTGGTACTCTTCGGTTGGTGGTTGTGCCTGTCGCATATCGCCGCAGGCATCGTGCAGTGCGTGTCGATTATTGGCATTCCGGTTGGTATTGCCAATTTCAAGATCGCCGCCATCGCACTGTGGCCGGTGGGTCGCCGCGTGGTATCTGTTGAGATGGCTCAGCAGGCCAGAACTGAAAATGCCCGGCGTCAGTACCAACAGCGTTAATTTTTTCTCCGCCTGAGGAGTTTTTCGTGCTCTCTTTTGCACCCGCAATACGCCGTTATGCCTACAACAGCAATTTGCTTTATAATCTGCGTATTTTTATTGCGCTGGCCGGCGCAGCCGCCGTCCCTTGGTGGCTGGCCATTCCCAAACTCACTATTCCCCTGACTCTGGGAGTGGTAGCGGCGGCGTTGACGGATTTGGATGATCGCCTGAGCGGCAGGCTGCGTAACCTGCTGATCACGCTAGTGTGTTTTTTTATAGCCTCCGCCTCCATTGAGCTGCTGTTTCCTTACCCTTGGTTATTCGCCCTCGGTCTGACTACCTCGACCTGCGGCTTTATCTTACTGGGGGCATTGGGGCAACGCTACGCCACCATTGCATTTGGCGCCTTGCTGATCGCCGTTTACACCATGCTTGGCACCTCAATGTATGACGCCTGGTATCAGCAACCGATACTGCTGATCATTGGTGCCCTGTGGTACAACCTCCTGACGCTGATTGGTCATCTGATTTTTCCTATTCGTCCTTTACAGGAAAATTTGGCGCGCTGCTATGATCGGTTGGCAAATTATCTGGATGCCAAGGCCAACCTGTTTGACCCCGATGCCGAACATGCTGCGGACCTGCCGTGGATGGATGTGGCAATGGCCAACAGCGCGCTGGTGACGACTCTTAATCAGACCAAAGTCTCATTGCTGACGCGGCTTAAAGGCGACCGCGGCCAGCGCGGTACCCGTCGTACCCTGCATTATTATTTTGTAGCGCAGGATATTCATGAGCGTGCCAGTTCCGCTCATGTTCAATATCAGGCCCTAAGCCGACAATTCCGTCATAGCGATATCCTGTTTCGTTTCCAGCGCTTGCTCAGCATGCAGGCGCGCGCCTGCCAGCAGTTGGCTCAGTCGATCCTGCTGCGGCAAAAATACCAGCACAACCTGCGTTTTGAGCCGGCTTTCAGCCGCATTGATGAAGCTCTGGCCCGCGTGGCCGTCACCCAGGAAAATCGTGATCTGACCAAAGCGCTATCGCACCTGTTGAAAAATTTGCGCGCGATTGATGCGCAGTTGGCGAATATCGAATCCGAGCAGGCGCTGGCCGACGGCCAGGCGGAAGAGAACAGTCTATCAGATGACCGGCTCACCGGCTGGAGCGACATCCGCCTGCGCATTAGCCGCCATCTGACGCCCCAGTCAGCCTTATTCCGCCATGCTATTCGCATGTCTGTGGTGCTGTGCATCGGCTATGCTTTTATTCAGTTTACCGGCATGCAGCACGGTTACTGGATCCTGCTGACCAGCCTGTTTGTTTGCCAGCCCAATTACAATGCCACGCGCCGCAGGCTGGCGCTGCGTATCATAGGTACGCTTGCCGGTATTCTTATCGGCCTGCCGATCCTCTATTTTGTCCCCTCGCAGGAAGGCCAGATGGTGTTAATCGTCATTGCCGGCGTCCTGTTTTTTGCTTTTCGTACCGTGCAGTACGCGCACGCAACCATGTTTATCACCCTGCTCGTCCTGCTGTGCTTTAACCTGCTGGGTGAGGGCTTTGAAGTGGCTGCGCCACGCGTTTACGACACCCTTTTGGGATGCGCCATCGCTTGGGCAGCCGTGAGTTTTATCTGGCCAGATTGGCATTTTCGCCAATTGGCGGCCGTGGTGAGCAAAACGTTGAATGCCAACTGCCGGTATCTGGATGCGATTTTGGTGCAATACCATCAGGGTAAGGATAACGGTTTGCCGTACCGTATCGCCCGCAGGGATGCACACAACAGCGACGCAGAGTTAGCCTCGGTGATTTCAAACATGTCGGCCGATCCAAAGGCCGATAAGGTGGTTCAGGATGCCGCTTTTCGCCTGCTGTGCCTGAACCACACCTTGTTGAGTTATATCTCCGCATTGGGCGCACACCGCGAACACATGAACAATCCCGCAACGCTGGAGTTGCTGAATGATGCCGTATGCTATGTCGATGGCGCCTTGCATCAGGAAGAACAAGACGGCCGACGCATCGCTCAAGCGTTAGAAAGCCTTGCCGAGCGCATCCAACTCGCGGCTCCAGAACCAGAAAGCAAAGAGCAACTGGTATTACAGCAGATAGGGCTGGTCATTGATCTGCTGCCGGAGCTCATGACGTTAAAAGAGCAGATAGCTAAATCGGCATGATCACGCGAGATCTTTCATCAAGCCCTTGATTCCAGACGTGTGCCCATGACTAAGCAGGACCATGGTATGTTCGAACCACTCGGTTAGCTCACTGCGCAGGGCCAGTGGCAAGGCGGCATGGTGATAACCGGCAATCGCCCCGCCTAAGGAAAGCAGCACTCGCAATCCTAAATTGCGTTGCTGCTGCAACAACCGTAGATAGCTCCGTTTGGCGCCATTCAAGCGCAAGTCATAGACATTGCGAATACCTGCCCGCCACAGTAAACGCTCCATGTTGATATCGATGTTCGGTAACGTCCTAAGCCGGCCATGCGTGTCCATTTTGACCTGAAGTTCCAGGCGGGCCTCCCGGATGGCCTGCCGCGCCAATCCAACAAGCTCATCCTGCGCCTGCCACAGAGACTCATCGACCCAGTAATAACGCAGGGTTATTGGTACGCCCCGTTTGGAGTAAACCATATTGACCATTCCACGGGCGCGGAAGGCAGGCTCCAGGCTATCCGTCGCTCGAAGATACAGCTCGTCCTCCGCTATCACCCCAAACATAACGCCATCAGCCAGCAGCCCATAACCGCCAAACTGTGAGCGCGTAGTAATGCTCCCTAATGCGTAGAAACACGCTTTGGCCTGTTTGACCCTTCCTGTAGATGTCCCTTTCATGAAGCTTCTCCTTGTGTAGGTTCTAATTGTATTATTTCTCACATCAATGAAATAAAAGTAACGTGAACAAGTAATTAGAAAAATACGCACTATCCGCAGCCCTGCCAATCATAAAAACAGGACGTCTAAAAAATAATCGCAATTATGCGAGGCACTACGAAAATTTGAGTTGATCTTATTCATGTCCAGATGTACTGTATAAACATACAGTGACACTACGGGCGGGATACTTTATGCGTACTCAATCACTCTACAAACCCCATTTCAGCCAGACCTCTTTTGCGGTGAACAATGCTGCGGAAAACTCGGATGCCGGTAAAGAAAATGGCCTTATCAGTGAACTTGTTTACAACGAGCATCAACCCGCGGTGGCGCAACTATTGCTCCCCCTGCTGCAACAGTTAGGCAGACAGTCACGCTGGCTGTTATGGCTAACCCCACAACAAAAACTCAGTAGATTGTGGTTACAGCAGTCTGGTTTGCCTATCAATAAGGTCGTGCAACTGAGCCAAATCACTCCGCTTGCCACCGTTGAAGCGATGGAAAAGGCACTTCTGACAGGTAACTACAGTGTGGTTCTCGGATGGTTGCCCGATCTTACGGAAGAAGATCGTCTAAAATTACGGCGTGCAGCAGAATTGGGTCACGCTTATGGGTTCATTATGCGTCCACAACGTGACACAAACCCGACTCACGGACAGTGTTCCATGCTAAAAATTCAGTCTTCTTTGTATCATTAAGTAAATTTAGGATTTTTCCCATCATTTTTATCTCTTTGGGTGGGAACCTTTGATGGATCAGGTGCAAAGCGAGTGCCACTGCGGTTCCGCACAAAAAAATGCAGGCTAAACTGTCCCATTTTTTACCGGTTAGTGTTAGTAAATATGTACGATTCTGCGTTTTTTTTTAGAGCTTTATCACATCACACTTGTAACTTTCGCGCCACGTTGTAGACTTTACATCGCCAAGGTTGCTCTATAACGCCAGAAAAACTGGCCGAGTAACAAACGAGGGCTCAAACCTTGGCGAAGGAATTTAACCAAGGGCTTAAAACAGCTTTAAAGCTCATTGCCTATTTGGATGATAACGAGGCGCAAAATGAAAAAGACAGCTATCGCATTAGCAGTGGCACTGGCTGGTTTCGCTACCGTAGCGCAAGCCGCCCCAAAAGATAATACCTGGTACACCGGTGCTAAACTGGGCTGGTCCCAGTACCATGACACTGGTTTCTACGGCAACGGTTACCAGAATGGTATCGGCAATGGTCCGAACCATAAAGATCAACTGGGTGCTGGCGCGTTCCTGGGTTACCAGGCGAACCAATACCTGGGCTTCGAGCTGGGCTATGACTGGCTTGGCCGTATGCCTTACAAAGGCAGCGTGAACAACGGTGCTTTCAAAGCACAGGGCGTTCAACTGGCAGCTAAACTGAGCTACCCAATTGCTGACGATCTGGATATCTACACTCGTCTGGGTGGTATGGTATGGCGTGCAGACTCCAAAGCTAACTACGGCAATGGCACTCGTCTGAGCGACCACGACACCGGCGTTTCTCCGCTGGCTGCAGTGGGTGTTGAATACGCACTGACCAAAAACTGGGCTACTCGCCTGGACTACCAGTTCGTTAGCAACATCGGTGATGCAGGTACTGTCGGCGCACGTCCAGACAACACCATGCTGAGCCTGGGTGTTTCTTACCGTTTCGGTCAGGATGATGTTGTTGCTCCAGCACCAGCACCAGCTCCGGCTCCAGTTGTTGAAACCAAGCGTTTCACTCTGAAGTCTGACGTGCTGTTCAACTTCAACAAAGCAACTCTGAAGCCAGAAGGCCAACAGGCTCTGGACCAGCTGTACACTCAGCTGAGCTCCATGGATCCTAAAGACGGTTCTGTTGTAGTTCTGGGTTACACCGACGCAGTGGGTTCTGACCAGTACAACCAGAAACTGTCTGAAAAACGCGCACAAAGCGTTGTTGATTACCTGGTCTCTAAAGGTATCCCTTCAGACAAAATCTCCGCACGTGGTATGGGCGAAGCTGATTCCGTCACTGGCAACACCTGTGGCTACAAAGCTGGCCGTGCTACTAAAGCGCAGATCGCTTGCCTGGCACCAGATCGTCGCGTAGAGATCGAAGTTAAAGGCATCAAAGACGTTGTGACTCAGCCACAGGGCTAAGTTACCACTTCTTAGTAAAAAACCCCGCAATGCGGGGTTTTTTTTCGTCTATTAGCCAGTGAGTGTTGCAATAACGGCCTATTTTCTTACCAGACTGGTCGGTTACTCTTCGTCTTTACCGAGGATCGCTTTCAAATCCTGTTTCAGTAACGACATCTGACTGGCATACTTCTCTTTACGTTCGGCATCTTCGATCAGTTGCACTACTGTCTCTGACAGCGTCACCCCACGGCGACGGGCAAGCGCGGCCAGGCGCTGCCAAACCAGAAACTCCAGATCGATAGATTTTTTACGCGTATGTTGATGTTCTGCGTTAAAATGACGTTTACGCCTTGCGCGGATAGTTTGCTTCATCCGGTTATCAAGCTCCGGATTCATATGCCTGCTAATCCACGTCAGCACTTTTACCGGCTCGTTTTCCAGCTTAAGCAGCTCGTCAATGGCTTCCTGAGCTACGCTGTTTTCAATGTGGCGGGTAATAGATTCACCTTCCCGGTGCTTTTTCACCAGGTATTTCCATTTCCAACCACTCTCCAGGTTTTCCAGTTGCTGATATTTCATCTTGAACTCTTCAGTGACCGCGTAACTTTATTAAGCATAACAGCTTTGCGCCGAATTTCCCCGGCAATTACGCCCTCTTTTAGACTGTTTTTTGCACAGTCATCGCGCGATGTCAAACTCCCTGATACCAACTGTGACTCTGTATGTATCAAGCTGGCGTTATTCTTGTATAATCGCCCTTTCCCTTTTTGACGATTGCATCTAACACTTTGACCAATAACCGACTTGAATGGCAATCTCTGTTGCCGGACGTTACGCCTTATCAAGCGATATTTGATACCGCTGCTCAATTGGCACCTGTGTCCTTTGCCTCTATTCAGCCTCGGCTGGAAAATGCACTGACACTATTTTGCCACCCACAGTCGCCACCGCGTTTCATGTTGCTGAAAGCGCAGGAAACCCGCGAATATCTGGCATTGATTGCCCGTGCGGTTGAGCCATTGCAGCCACAGAACACTGCGTTCAAAGGCAGCCACTATGTGATCCAGGGCAGCAAGATAAACGTAGAGCCTGCCCGTCAGGGCGATGAGCTCTTTGCCGCCGGTGGCGCCTGCGTGTTTCAGGAATGGGTGGAGCCGGAGCAACTGTTTGGCTGTGTCAGAATTCATAATGATGAGATCTCGCTGCAGCCGGGCTTGGTGCATCAGGCCAACGGCGGCGTACTGATCCTGTCGGCACGTTCTCTGCTGGCCCAGCCGCTGCTATGGCTGCGATTGAAGCAAATGATCACCCAACGCCAGTTCCATTGGGTTTCTCCTGATGAAACGCGCCCACTTCCGGTCACTATTCCACCGATGCCGCTTGAGCTGCGTCTGATCGTGGTTGGCGATCGTCACGGTCTTGCCGATTTCCATGATATCGAGCCGGAACTTAGCGAGCAGGCCGTCTACGGCGAATACGAAGATGACCTGCAGCTCACCGAAGCCGAGGATATGGTGCAATGGTGCAGCTACGTCAATACCGTTATCGATGAACAACAACTGCCATCGCTGGCGGCGGATGCCTGGCCCCCATTGATGATACAAGCTGTGCGCTACAGTGGCGATCAGGGCAACCTGCCGCTTTCACCGCTCTGGATCGGCCAGCAACTTTCTGAAGCGGCACTGTATGCCGAAGAAGAAAGTATTACAGCCAAAGCCTTTGAAGCTGCTTTGAATGCGCGCGAGTGGCGCGAAAGCTACCTCGCCGAACGGATGCAAGATGAGATCGAGCTGGGTCAAATTCTGATTGAGACCGAAGGCGAAGTTGTCGGCCAGATAAACGGGCTCTCCGTGCTGGAATACCCTGGGCATCCGCGCAGCTTCGGCGAACCTTCCCGCATCAGCTGCGTTGTGCATCTTGGCGACGGCGAATTTACCGACGTTGAGCGTAAGGCCGAGCTTGGCGGTAACCTGCATGCCAAAGGCATGATGATTATGCAGGCGTTTCTGATTTCCGAGCTGGAACTGGATCAGCCGCTGCCCTTCTCCGCTTCAATCGTGTTTGAGCAATCCTACGGTGAAGTAGATGGCGATAGCGCCTCGCTGGCCGAGCTGTGTGCATTGATCAGTGCGTTGTCGCTTCAACCGATCACCCAGCAGATTGCGGTAACCGGCTCAGTCGATCAATTCGGCAATGTGCAGCCGATTGGCGGCGTCAACGAGAAGATCGAAGGCTTTTTTGAAGTTTGCCAGCGTCGCGGTTTGACGGGCAAACAAGGCATCATTTTGCCGGCAACTAACGTGCGTCACCTGTGTCTGCGCCAGGATGTGGTCGATGCGGTGCGCGAAGGGCAATTCCATCTGTGGGCCGTCGACAGCGCCGCAGAAGCCTTGCCATTACTCACCGGTTACCCCTACTCTGATGAACAGCAACCGAATCTGTTAGCTGCTATTCAGGAACGAATTGCGCAGGTGAATCCGCAGGAACGTCGGCGCTGGCCATGGCCGTTTCGTTGGCTTAACTGGTTCAACCACGGCTGATCGGACTTGTTCAGCGTACACGTGTTAGCTAATCTGCGTCCTTCAATAAAATAAGGCTTACTGAGAACATGGTAGAAAAACGCGACTCCTATACGAAAGAAGACCTCGAAGCATCCGGCCGTGGCGAGCTGTTTGGCGCCGGTGGCCCGCCGTTGCCGGCAGGTAACATGTTGATGATGGACCGCGTGGTCAAGATGACCGAAGACGGTGGCTCCCACAACAAAGGTTATGTGGAAGCGGAACTGGATATCAATCCGGACCTATGGTTCTTTGGTTGCCACTTTATCGGCGATCCCGTGATGCCAGGCTGCCTGGGTCTGGACGCAATGTGGCAGCTGGTAGGTTTCTATCTCGGCTGGTTGGGTGGCGAAGGTAAAGGCCGTGCGTTAGGCGTGGGTGAAGTGAAATTCACCGGCCAGGTACTGCCAACTGCGAAGAAAGTCACCTACCGCATTAACTTCAAACGTGTCATCACCCGTAAACTGATTATGGGTGTGGCTGATGGTGAAGTGCTGGTCGATGGTCAGGTCATTTATACCGCCAGCGATCTTAAAGTGGGCCTGTTCAAGGACACTGCTGCGTTCTAATCGCAGTGACGGCGGCCCTTCCCGGCCGCCGTTTGTTTTTCCCGCCGTTATCTTGTCGTGATCTGTAAAGCTCGCGTTCATAACGGCCAACAAGTTACTACAATTATTGTAGTTACTTAAGAGGTGTGCCATGCAAAGAACCCGTTTTGATAACATGCCATGCCCGGTAGCACGCTCGCTGGATCGCGTCGGCGAATGGTGGAGCATCCTGATACTTCGCGATGCGTTTCATGGGTTGTCGAAATTTGATGAATTCCAGCAAAGCCTCGGTCTTTCACCCACCATACTGACTCGCCGCCTAAAATATCTGGTGGAAAGCGGCATTTTTCATAAACAGCGTTATCAGACGCGGCCAGTACGTTACGAGTATTTACTCACCGAACGCGGCCAGGATTTTTTCCCGGTGCTGGCAGCTCTGTTTCACTGGGGCAACACCCACCTGGCCGATGAAGGCATTACCGCCGAACTGGTCGATCGCCGTACCGGACAACCGATATGCGTGCAACTGGTCGACAGCGTCACCCGGCAACCGATCGCATTGCATAACATCACTTTAGCGCCAGGACCGGCGGCAACCGACGGAATACGTCGGCGCGCAGCCCTGATGCAACAAAATCATTCTGCATTACCCCCCGAATTATCCAAGGAGTCACTATGAACAGTCGTCGTATAGTCATTACCGGCATGGGCGCCGTTTCACCACTGGGATGCGGCGTAGAGGCTATCTGGCAGCGCCTGCTAAATGGCCAGTCAGGTATTCGTCCGCTTCCGGAAGCGATCGTGGCCGACCTGCAGGTAAAAATCGGTGGTCAGGTTCCTACGCTGGAACAGGATGCCGAAGCGGGCTTTGATCCCGACCTTTCCGTGGTGCCAAAAGACCAGAAAAAAATGGACCGCTTTATTCTGTTCGCCATGGCAGCGGCCGATGAAGCGATCCGCCAAGCGGGCTGGGTTGCGGATACGGAAGAGAAACAAGAACGCACCGCAACCGTGATTGCCTCTGGTATCGGCGGTTTCCCGGCGATTGCCCACGCGGTGCGCACCACCGACAGCCGCGGAGCCAAACGCCTGTCGCCATTTACCATTCCCTCCTTCCTGGTTAACCTGGCCGCCGGCCACGTCTCGATTAAACACCAGTTCAAGGGCCCGATTGGTGCCCCCGTTACCGCTTGTGCAGCGGGCGTACAGGCCATCGGCGACGCAGTACGTATGATTCGTAACGATGAGGCTGACATCGCGCTGTGTGGCGGTACAGAGGCCGCTATCGACACCGTCAGCCTGGGGGGCTTCGCGGCCGCGCGCGCCATGTCCACTACACCGCCAGAAGCGGCAGAAAAAGCGTCGCGGCCTTTCGACAGCGCTCGTGACGGCTTTGTCATGGGCGAAGGCGCCGGTATGCTGGTCATTGAGACGCTGGAACATGCGCTGGCCCGCGGAGCAACACCGCTGGCGGAGATTGTCGGTTACGGCACCAGTGCGGACGCCTACCACATGACCTCAGGTGCAGAAGATGGCGATGGCGCCTACCGTGCAATGAAAATTGCCTTGAAACAGGCAGGTGTCTCACCCGAACAGATCCAGCATTTGAACGCCCACGCCACATCGACACCAGTGGGCGATCTGGGGGAAATCAACGCGATTAAACACCTGTTCGGTACCGACGGCGGCGTAGCGGTGACCTCAACCAAGTCAGCGACCGGCCATTTACTGGGCGCGGCAGGCGGACTGGAAACCATCTTTACTGCGCTGGCACTACGCGATCAGATCGCACCGGCCACGCTGAATCTGGATAATCCGGATCCGGCAGCCGAGGGGCTACATCTGGTGGCGAAAAAAGCGCAGCCTATGACCATCAACTATGCGCTGTCGAACGGTTTTGGCTTTGGCGGGGTAAATGCGAGTATCTTGCTGAAACGTTGGCAGGGGTAATACGACCTAAACAAAAACCTCCGCCTTGAGCGGAGGTTGTTCCTTTTTATGACAGGGAGCCGCTTAAGCGGTCACAGCCCTGTCTTCCATGGCTTCTCGCCAACCTCCCAGCCATTGAGACCGGCTGTCCACAGTAGTTTTATAAGGACAAAGATCTTTCGGATGTCCTAAAATACCTGCCTGATAACCTTTCGAATGCGCCCTTTCCAGACGATCGCGTTTCTGTCTCTTCATGCCTCGTTTCCCTCACTTTTTGGTCAGTTGGAAAGAAAACAATGGCTGCTTTTTGTGCAACCACGTATAAGCAATAGCGCTAAATGAAGGGAAGATCAATGCGCAAAATTCACGCCAATGTCATATTTGTGAGCTACGCCCGCAGAATTGGCTAAGTGGCTGATATGCTGGAGAACAGGATAATTCATTGAAATGAAATAAAAATCCCTCCCGGAGAAAAGTTTTAATATCTCTCGCCGGAAGGGATTAGACCATTTTAGTACAAATTATGACTAAAAACGTCCCGCCTGGGATGCGATAGCCTGGGCTTCCTGCTGCCACCCCTGCGCCAACGTACGCACCAGTGCGTCGTAGCCGTCCTCGCCCTGTTTCAATTCCAGGCTAAACGGCCGTTTGGTCAGATTGCCCTGATGATTCAGCACCCACTCGCCACGGATAATCGCTTTGCCGTCAAAACGGCCGTGGAAGCCGCTGACAGTGACATTAAGCACATCCTGCTCGCTGCTCATCGGCTGAGAAGACACCACCCACCCTGGCAGCGCACTGCTCAGGTTGGTAACCAGCGTCTGCTGCAGTTGTTGATCGAGCGGGCTGGCCCACAGGTTGTTCTGAGCTATCACGTACTGCACGTCATTGGTCTGGTAAACCACGCCGTTCTGCGCCAGGTAATCCGCTACGCTGACGTGTTCCAACCACAGCTGACGCGTCGCAGCGCCGGTACTGACCTGCGCAGGCGCACCCAGCGCCGGCAGTTGGTAGTAGGTTTTTTGTGGTGTGCTGCTACAGGCGCTGAGTAACAGCGCCAAGGCTACCGGAATCCATTTCATCATTTATTGGCCTTCTTCGGCTGAGGATCGTTACTGCCCGCGGCTTCAAATACCAGCGCGTTGCTCTTTTCGTTCAGGGTACGCAGAACGGGTTGCAGTTCACGCAGCACCTGATCAAGACGTTGCATATCGCCGACCATTTTGTTGTAGGCCGGAGAACCTGGCTGGAAACCTTTCACACTGCGATTCAGTTCCTGCAGCGTTTTTTGCATATCCTGCGGCAGCGCCTTCATCTCTTTGCTGGCGATGATGTCGTTCAGCGACTGCATGGTTTTCTGAGTCGACTGCATGGTTTTCTGGCTTTCCGCCAGCGTTTTGGTCGCTTCGTTGATCATCGGATTCAATGGCAACGAGTTGATCTTATCCAGCGTCTGCATCAGTTTCTGTTGGATCTGCGCCAGACCGCCGCTGGTAGTCGGCATCAACGGATAACCGAACAGCTCACGTGGCCCTTTCCAGGCTTTCTCCTGCGGATAGAAGTCCAGATCGATATACAGCGAGCCGGTCAGCAGGTTGGCGGACTTCAGAGAAGCGCGCATACCGCGTGATTCCGCATCTTTCAGGTGGCCTTCAATATCGAAATTACCGCCCAACTGTTTCTGGAAACGATCCGGCTCGATGCGGATCAGCACCGGAATGCGGTAATCGTTATCCAGCCGCTGCATCATGCCCTCTTTATAGAATGGCACTTGCGCCACGGTCCCCAAACGGATGCCACGGAATTCTACCGGGGCGCCCGGCTGTAAACCGCGAATCGAATCGGAGAAGAACATCAGGTAATCTTTGTGTACGGTATACAGCGAATCCTGAATACTGCGCTGATTATCGAACAACGCATACTCCGCCTTTTCTTTAACCTGTTCACCACGATCCCAGCCTTCCGGTACGTCGAAACTTACACCGCCGCTGAATAACGTTGCCAACGAGCCCATTTCCACGCGCATACCCTGCGCCGACATGTCGAACGCCACGCCGCTGTCTTTCCAGAAGCGCACGTTGGTGGTCACCAGTTGATCGTAAGGCGCGGAGATAAACAGCTGATAGCGCATGGCACGCTCTTTAGGATCGAAATAGCTAGTTTCCACCGAGCCGACGCGATAACCGCGGAACAACACCGGGTCGCCGGCATTCAACTGACCCGATTTCTCGCTGTCGAGCACGATGCGCAACCCTTTGGCGTCCGGAGACGCCAGCGGCGGCGCGTCGAGCAGTTGGAAGTTATCCTTGCCGCCTTTGCCTTTGTTGCCCGGCTGCAGTTCGATATAGGCGCCAGACAATAGCGTACCCAGGCCGGAAACGCCTTCTCGGCCAATCTGCGGTTTAACCACCCAAAAGGCGCTATCCTGGTGCAGCAGTTTCTCCATACCAGAGCTAAGCCGCGCCTGCACCATCACCTTGCTCAGGTCGTCACTCAGCGTCACGGTCTCGACCACGCCGACGTCGACGCTACGGCTCTTGATTTTGGTTTTGCCCGCCTCCAGCCCTTCGGCAGTGGTGGTAACCAAGGTTACTACCGGCCCCTGATGGCTAAAGTGGTAAAACAGGATCCATGCGCCGATCAGCGCGGTGACGATGGGAACAATCCACACCGGCGACCAGCGCTTGATCTTTTCAACGTCCGCGACGCTATGATTATTTTCCGTCACCTTGCGGCTCCTTTTTTATTGTCTCGTTTACGCGATCCCAGGTCAGCCGGGGATCAAACGTCATGGCTGCAAACATGGTGAGGATCACCACCAGGGCGAACAGCAGCGCGCCAGTAGCAGGATAAATACTCATCAATTGTCCCATCCGTACCAATGCCGAAAGCACGGCAATAACAAACACGTCGATCATTGACCAGCGGCCGACAAACTCAACCACTTCATAAATCAGGTGCATTCTTTCGCTGTCGGCCCTGTCTTGCCGTTTGCTGTTGGCATCCCAGCACAGCCAACCAATCGCCAACATCTTCAGCGAAGGCACCATAATACTGGCGATGAAGATAACCATCGCCACGGGATAAGAACCTTCCCCCCACAGCAGGATCACCCCAGCCATAATGGTAGAAGTGATTTTGTTGCCCAATGCCTCGGTAACCATAATAGGCATTAGATTCGCCGGAATATACAGCATGATCGACGTAAACAGCAGCGCCAGCGTCCATTGCAGACTGTGACGGCGACGCACATAACCATTGGTATGGCAGCGCGGGCAATGAGCCAGCTCCGCCGGCAGGATCGCCGTACAACACTGGCAGGAGCGCAACCCCTGGCGTAATCCGGTCAGCCCCACCGCCACCGGGCGATCGATGCGCGGCATCGGCTCTATGTCGTTCCACAGCCAACGGCGATCCACGCACTGGAAAGCACGTACCTGCAGTAAGCAAAACAGGCAATAAGCCCCAAAGCTGCTGCCGACGCCAATATCCCCGTAGGCCATCAGCTTGACGAAACTGACCAGAACCCCGGCGAGAAAAATTTCCACCATGCACCAGGTTTTAAACTGGAACAGCATCTTGGCCATCCACTCTTTCAGGCCAAGAGGCATTCGCACCTTGGCGCACAACAGAATAATAGCCACCATGCAAAACGCCGGAATCAACTGAACGAATACCATAAACAGCGTGGCCATGCTGGCGTAATCTTCAGCCACCATCACCTGCGGGATCTGGATCAGTTTGATTTCGTTACCCAGGCCGGCAACGCGCATATTGATAAAAGGGAAAATATTCGCCAGCAGCAGCATAAACAGAGCGCTGACGGCATAACCGATGGGCCGCTTGCGCGGCTCCTCCCAGCGGGAGCTGAGGGTCGTTTTACAGCGCGGGCACACCGCTTTTGTGCCATATGCCAGCGGCGGCAACGCCACCAACATGTCACACTGCGGGCACAGCATCAGGTTGTCCCGTTGCTGTTCAGCAGGCTTGGCGTGGCTGTGCCGCTCGTGATTGTCGTGGGAACACACCATATTCCTCCTTAATAACGTTGCTCACCGGTACGGCAATACCGCCCGCAGCAGCGCGCGGACGGTATTCTTAACGGTTAGCCGTTTTTCATCGCTTCCAGCTCTTCCCAACGGGCGAACGCTTCTTCCAGCGCCCCTTCAGCGGCGGCCAGCGCCGTCAACACCTGCTGTGTTTCACTGTGTGGACGCGTGAAGAAATCCGCGTCGCTCATTTGCGCCTGCAGCGCTTCGATTTCCGTTTCCAGCTGTTCCAGCCGCTGTGGCAACTGTTCCAGCTCGCGCAACAGGTTATAGCTCAGTTTAACCGCTGATTTCTTCGGCTGTTCAGCCTTTTTTTCCGCCGACGGTTTGTTCTGATCGGCCGCGACAACCTGACGGATCGGTTTCGCCGTAGCGCGTTGATGATGCGCATCGTAGTAACCGCCGACGAAGGTGCTGATAGCGCCCTTGCCTTCGAAGATCCAACACTCGGTCACCGAGTTATCGACGAACTGACGATCGTGGCTCACCAGCAGCACGGTGCCTTGATAGCCATCGATCAACTCTTCCAGCAACTCCAGCGTTTCGACGTCGAGATCGTTGGTTGGTTCATCGAGGATCAGCAAGTTGCTCGGTTTCAGGAACAGCTTGGCCAGCAACAGGCGGTTACGTTCGCCGCCCGACAACGCTTTCACCGGCGTCATCGCGCGTTTTGGGTGGAACAGGAAGTCCTGCAGATAGCCCAACACGTGGCGGGACCGGCCGTTGACCATCACTTCCTGCTTGCCTTCCGCCAGGTTGTCCATCACCGTGCGTTCCGGATCCAGATCGGCGCGATGCTGGTCGAAGTAAGCCACTTCCAGCTTGGTGCCGCAGTGTACACGGCCGCTGTCGGCTTTCAGTTGACCGAGCATCAGTTTCAGCAACGTGGTTTTACCGCAACCGTTAGGGCCAACCAACGCAATCTTGTCGCCACGCTGCACCTGGGCGGAGAAATTACGCACCAGCACTTTGTCGCCAACCTGATAGTTAACGTCTTCCATCTCGAACACGATCTTGCCGGAGCGTACCGCTTCTTCCACCTGCATCTTGGCGGTGCCCATCACTTCACGACGTTCCGAACGCTCGTTACGCAGCGCTTTCAGGGCACGGACACGGCCTTCGTTACGAGTACGGCGGGCCTTGATGCCCTGGCGGATCCAGACTTCTTCCTGAGCCAGCTTGCGGTCGAATTCAGCATTTTGCAGCTCTTCCACCCGCAGCGCCTCTTCTTTGCTCAGCAGGTACAGATCGTAGTTGCCCGGCCAGGACACCAGTTTGCCGCGATCGAGATCGACAATGCGCGTCGCCATGTTGCGGATAAAGGAACGGTCATGGGAAATGAACACGATGCTGCCCTGGAACTCTTTCAGGAAACCTTCCAGCCAGTCGATGGTTGAGATATCCAGGTGGTTGGTCGGTTCGTCGAGCAGCAACACGCGCGGTGAGCTGACCAGCGCACGGCCCAGAGCGGCCTTGCGCAGCCAACCGCCGGAGAGCGAGGACAACTCTGCGTCGCCGTCCAGCCCCAGTTGCAACAGCACTTCGCTGATGCGGCTGTCGAGTTGCCACAACCCCTGGTGATCGAGGATCTCCATAATCTGTGCCATGCGCGTCAGGTTTTTTTCGCTGGGATCGGTTTCCACCAAATGCGAAATCGCGTGATAGGCTTTCAGATGTTCCGCCTGCTCGGCTACGCCTTCGGCGACAAAATCGAATACCGTACCGCCGATATTGCGCGGGGGATCCTGCTGCAGACGCGCCACAATCAGATCCTGCTCGTAAATCACCCGGCCATCGTCCAGCGGAATTTCTTTGCCGAGGATCTTCAACAGCGTGGATTTACCGGCGCCGTTGCGCCCAACCAGACAAACGCGTTCGTTGTCTTCAATATGAATTTCGGTGTTGTCTAAAAGCGGCGCATCGCTGAAGGACAGCCAAGCGCCGGACATGCTGATTAACGACATAGTAATTATTTTCCTTCGCCGGCATGGGTGAGCAGCCAGCAGTTATGAATTTGACGGTTACGGGCAAAGTCCTGCGACTGCGTCTGGGCGGTGATCTCTTTCGCCTCCAGACCCAGTTCGCTCAGGCCGGCCATATCCATCTGGAAACCGCGTTTATTGTTCGAGAACATGATGGTTCCGTTACGACGCAGCAACCGTTTTAAATCTTGCATCAACACCAGGTGATCGCGCTGGACGTCAAAGGTGTTCTCCATTCGCTTGGAGTTGGAGAACGTCGGCGGATCGATAAAGATCACGTCGAACTGTTCGTCGGCATTATGCAGCCATGACAGGCAGTCCGCATGGATCAATCGATGCTGTTTACCGGTCAGGCCATTGACGCGCAGGTTCTTCTCCGCCCATTCCAGGTAGGTACGCGACATATCCACGGTAGTGGTGCTGCGCGCGCCACCCAATCCGGCGTGAACGCTGGCTGTGCCGGTATAAGCGAACAGGTTGAGGAAGTCTTTGCCTTTGCTCATCTCGCCCAACATGCGGCGCGCGATGCGGTGATCGAGGAACAAACCGGTATCGAGATAGTCAGTCAGGTTAACCCACAGCTTGGCATTGAACTCTTCCACCAGCAAGAACTCACCTTTCTGAGCCAGCTTTTCGTACTGGTTTTTGCCCTTCTGACGCTCACGGGTTTTCAGGATCAGTTGGTTTGACGGCAGGTCCAGCACCGACAACGTGGCATTGATCACGTCGAACAGACGTTGACGCGCCTTCTGCGCATCGACGGTTTTCGGCGGCGCATACTCCTGCACCACGACTTTGCTGCCGTAGCGGTCAACCGCGACGTTGTATTCCGGCAGATCGGCGTCGTACAGGCGATAACATTCAATGCCCTGTTGCTTGGCCCACTTGTCGAGTTTTTTCAGGTTCTTGCGCAGACGGTTGGCAAAGTCTTCCGCCGCCAGCATGCCGCCGGCGCCCTGCGGGTTCTCCGCCAATTGGTAGTTTTTCTGTACGCAATCCAGCGGACCGTTTTTAGCCTTGAATTGGCGTTCGGCGCGCAGTTGCAGGCAGCTCAGCAGCTCCGGCGACGCGCTGAACAGCGACAGTTGCCAGCCGCCGAAGGCGCTCTTCATGATGCGGCCCAGCATATTATGCAGCGCGATCAACGCCGGTTCGCTTTCCAGACGCTCACCGTAAGGCGGGTTGCTGACCACGGTGCCCGTTGGGCCTTCCGGCAGCGGGTTGGTCAGTTTGCTGACATCGGCGACGTTAAAAGTAATCAGTTCGGCAACGCCGGCGCGGCGGGCATTGCCGCGCGCCATCTCAATCACCCGGCGATCGATATCCGAACCGAAGAAACGCGAAGTGGTTTCCTGCAGACCACGGCGCGCGCGCACCTGCGCTTCGGTGATCACTTCACGCCACAAATCGACATTGTGGCCGTTCCAGGCGGTAAAGCCCCAGTGCTGACGGTGCAAGCCCGGCGCGCGATCGGAGGCTATCATCGCCGCTTCAATCAGCAAGGTGCCTGAACCGCACATCGGGTCAAGCATCGGCGTGCCCGGTTGCCAGCCTGAACGCTGCACAATCGCGGCCGCCAGGCTTTCCTTCAGCGGCGCCTGGCCGGTCAGATCACGGTAGCCACGCTGATGCAGACCTTCGCCGCTCAGATCGAGCGCTACGCTGGCCATATCGCGCTGCAGGAACACGTTAACGCGAATGTCCGGCTGTTGCTTTGCCACCGTCGGGCGTTGGTCGATCTTGCGGGTGAAGCTGTCGACAATGGCGTCCTTGACCTTCAGCGCGCCATATTGGCTGTTACGGATCTCTTCGTTAACGCCGCTGAAATGCACGGCGAAGGTTTTATCCACGCCAAAAATGTTCGTCCAGTCGATCGCCTGCACGCCAAGATACAGGTCCAGATCGCTGTGTACGCGGAATTCATTAAGCGGCAACAAAATACGTGAGGCCAGGCGGCTCCACAGCAGGCTTTGGTACAGAAGACGATCGTCACCCTGAAAATGTACCCCACCCTGCACCACTTTGCAGGCGTGAGCGCCCAGCGCTTCCAGTTCGCTTTTTAACAGTTCTTCCAGTCCACGCGCCGTGCTGGCAAACAGAGAGTTCATATCGTACTTATCACCAAAAAGAAAATTGTTGCGCATTATAGCTAATCCAGACCGCTTGTCATAAAGTTGCTCCCTTCTATTTAATAATCGTACGGAGATAAGGGTGATTACGCTTTCCAGACTTTACGTTCATCCGGTTAAATCGCTTCGGGGTTTGCAACTTTCTCACGCACAAGTTTCCAGCAGCGGTCTGGCATTCGATCGCACCTTTATGATCACCGAGCCGGATGGCACTTTTATTACCGCACGCCAATATCCGCAGATGGTATTGTTTACGCCTGCACTGCTGGCGGACGGCCTGTTTCTGACCGCACCGGACGGGGAAAGCGCAGCTATCCGCTTCGCAGATTTTGCTGCCGAAGCGCAGCCAACCGAAGTGTGGGGCAATCACTTCACCGCCTTGATCGCACCGCCGGCGATCAACAGTTGGCTGAGCGGTTATTTCCAGCGTGAGGTACAGCTACGCTGGCTAGGCCCTGAATTGACCCGAAGAGTCAAAAAACACCCGGAAATCCCTTTATCTTTCGCCGACGGTTATCCTTATCTGCTGATTAACGAAGCCTCGTTCAATGATTTGCAGCAGCGCTGCCCTGGCAGCATCAAACTCGAACAATTCCGCCCCAATCTGGTGGTGACCGGTGCCAGCGCCTGGGCCGAAGACGGCTGGCAGGTGATCCGCGTCGGTGACGTGATGTTCGATCTGGTAAAACCGTGCAGCCGCTGCGTGCTCACCACCGTCAGCACCGAGCGCGGGCGCAAACACCCTAGCGGTGAGCCACTGAGCACCCTGCAAAAATTCCGTACCGCCGATAACGGCGATATCGATTTTGGCCAGAATATGGTGGCGCGCAACAGCGGCATTATCCGCGTTGGCGATGCGGTGGAAGTGTTATCTACCAAGCCGCCACGCCCTTATGGCGCAGGTAAAGTGGTCGAAAGCGTGCAGGCGCCGCAAGACAGTGCGCAGAGCGTCACCATCGAATACGCAGGGAAGGTGTTTACCGGCAATAATCAGCAGATCTTGCTGGAGCAGTTGGAACAGCAAGGGATCCGCGTGCCTTATTCTTGCCGTGCGGGGATTTGCGGCAGTTGCCGTATTGAGTTGGTCAGTGGCGAAGTGGCACCGCTGAAGAAAAGTGCGATAGCGGGCAACGGCACCATTCTTTCCTGCAGCTGTATTCCGAAAAGCGATTTGACGCTGGCGTGATCCGCCTTACACCGCCCTGTCGTAGGCCGGGGCGGAAGCTTCATCCTGCGCACAGGGTTTAAGGCGATCGTGCATCACTTTGATCGCATCACCCAGCACCATGGTACGCCCGGCCAGCGACAGCTGATTTTGCGCCAGCAGACACAGGCTGGCGTTATCGCCGGCTTCCACGACCAATAAACGAGCCTCAGAGCCGCTGTCCATCACCTTCACCGCCGCCAGTTCGCCGTTCTTCGGCTGCAGCGGGTAGTGTTGCTGGGCGAAATGCCAGCTTTTCGGCATCAAGGGTTTCAGGAAGCGATAGGCCACCAGAGCGTTTAATACCAGTTCGGCGCGTTGTTCATGACTGAGCTTTATCTGTTTGCACTGCTCTTCATAATTAAAATAAAGCGCAGCGTCATCAACGCAAAAGGCGCATTCATCGAAGGCATCCGGCGTTAACATTTTGGCCGGGAAGCGTGAGCGGAAGATCATCCCATTGGCTAAATCCAGCATTAGCCGATCGTGTTCGGCATCAAAATACCAACGCCAATTATCGTCAGGTTTTATCTTCATCTCTTATCCTTCTCGCTGCCCATGCCACACTCTATTTACCCAAAAGGCGATTTTATCACCGATAAAGTAGCTCAAACATCGGATAATTCCGCGAACGATATTTATGCTAGTGGACAAAATATAGACGAGCCGGGAGAAGAAATAAACCCCCGGCTGAAAATCAAAGAAAAAATATTAGATGTAGTTAACGATATCTTTAATCAGGCGCGGACCGTGGAAGATAAAGCCGGAATAAATTTGCACCAGCGAAGCACCGGCTGCCATTTTTTCGCGCGCTGCGGTCAGAGAGTCAATTCCGCCAACGCCGATAATCGGCAAACGCCCCTGCAGCTCAATTGACAGGCGGCGGATCACTTCAGTGCTGCTCGCCTGCAGCGGACGACCGCTAAGGCCCCCCGTTTGCTCGCAGTAATTCAGCCCCTGGATCAACTTGCGATCCAGCGTAGTATTGGTGGCGATCACGCCATCGATATTATGGCGCACCAGGCTGTCGGCTATTTGGATCAATTCTTCTTCAGAAAGATCCGGCGCGATCTTTACCGCGACCGGCACATATTTGTGATGTCGCGCATGCAATTCCTGCTGCTTATTTTTAATGGCGGCTAAAAGATCGTCCAACGCTTCACCATACTGTAGGGATCGTAACCCCGGTGTATTTGGTGACGAAATGTTAATCGCGATATAGCCGGCATACGGATAAACTTTATCCATGCAGATCAGATAATCGTCTTTTCCTTGCTCAACCGGGGTATCTTTATTCTTGCCGATGTTAATCCCCAGAATGCCGCCAAAATGGGATTTTTTAACGTTTTCAACCAGATTATCCACACCCTGGTTATTAAAGCCCATGCGGTTGATCAGACCTTCGGCTTCCACAATGCGGAACAGGCGCGGTTTATCATTGCCCGGCTGCGGGCGCGGCGTCACGGTGCCAACTTCGACAAAGCCAAACCCCATGGCGCCGAATGCATCGATGCACTCACCGTCTTTATCCAGACCGGCGGCCAACCCCAATGGGTTTTTAAAAGAGAGTCCCATGCAGCTAACCGGCTTGGCCGGCACAGACTGACGAATGAGAAATTCTAACGGGGTGCCGGTGATACGGCGAAGCTGATGAAAGGTCAATTCATGCGCACGCTCGGGATCGAGCTGGAACAACGCTTTCCTGATGATGGGGTAGTACATGTACTCTCCTGATTTCCCGGTTGCAAACCGGGGGCCGATTATCCGGCATCCCCTGATCAATTGGAATTGATTAAAAGCAAAAAAAGCGTTTTTTACGCAATCGTTTTCCTTTAACGGCCCCAGATCGCCGCCAATCCGCATTTACGCATATCAAAATCAAAAAATGAGATTTAAGCAACCCGCTCCTAACTGATAGGTTTAAAACAGATCACAAACATTTCCTGATTAAACCTAACTTTTAGTTATAAGGAGTGGCAATGCGCGTTATATCACTGGCCGGCAGCCCCCGCATCCCCTCGCGCTCAGCCGCGCTGCTTACCCTGAGTCAAAACTGGTTGCAGCAACAAGGCGTGGAAGTGATTGCCTACACGCTGCACGATTTCGATGCCGAGGATTTGCTCTACGCCAATTTTAACAGCCCGGCGATCAAAGCCTTTGCCGAGCAGTTGGCCCAGGCGGATGGTTTGCTGGTGTCGACGCCGGTCTATAAAGCTTCGTTTTCCGGCGCGCTGAAAACCTTGCTGGATTTGCTGCCGGAACGCGCCCTGGACCATAAGGTCGTGTTGCCGCTGGCCACCGGCGGCTCGATTGGCCACATGCTGGCGGTGGACTACGCCCTGAAGCCGGTGCTGGCGGCGTTGAAAGCGCAGGAAGTGCTGCACGGTGTGTTTGCCGATGATAGCCAGGTGGTGCTGAACGGCGAAGAAATCAACCTGTCTGACGACGTGGCAACCCGCCTGGAAGAAGCGCTGGAAAGCTTTTATCTGGCGCTCGGCCGCCGCAAGCCGCCCACGGTAAAGCTCTCCCCTTCCCTGTTTGCCCGTCAGACCGCCTGACTGAGAAGAGAATAAGGAAAAGGACATCATGATGAAGCGACTTTATTCACTCCGCCGCTGGCTTGGCGCAGGCACATTGGCCGGCATTCTCTCCCTTGCGTGGAGCAATGTCGCCAGCGCGCAGGATCCGGCGCAGTTCCGCATCGGTTACCAAAAAGGATCGGTCAGCCTGGTATTGGCAAAAACCCATCGGCTATTGGAACAGCGTTTTCCCTCGACCAAAATCAGCTGGATAGAATTCCCCGCTGGCCCGCAAATGCTCGAGGCGCTGAACGTCGGCAGTATCGATTTGGGCAGCACCGGCGATATCCCGCCAATCTTTGCCCAAGCCGCCGGCGCCGATCTGCTTTATGTCGGCGTAGAGCCGCCAAAACCCAAGGCGGAAGTGATCCTGGTGCCGGAAAACAGCCCGATCAAAACCGTCGCTGAGCTGAAAAGCCATAAGGTGGCTTTCCAGAAAGGTTCCAGTTCCCACAACCTGCTGTTGCGCTCGCTGCAGAAAGCCGGGCTGCAATTTACCGATATCCAGCCCATTTACCTGACCCCGGCCGATGCCCGCGCCGCCTTCCAGCAAGGCAACGTTGATGCCTGGGCGATTTGGGATCCGTACTATTCCGCGGCATTGCTGCAAGGCGGCGTACGGGTGCTGGGCGACGGCAGTGGTCTGAATCAAACCGGTTCGTTTTATTTGGCGGTTCGCCCCTACGTACAGGCGCACGGACCCTTTATCAGCCAGGTTCTTGAGGTGCTGACCCAGGCCGACGCACTGACCCGCAGCGATCGCGCGCAGAGCGTCACGCTGTTGGCAAACGCCATGGGCCTGCCGGAAAAGGTGATCGCCACTTATCTGGACCATCGCCCGCCGACAGCCATTAAACCTTTGGATACGCACACCATTGCCGCCCAACAGCAAACCGCCGATCTGTTTTATGCCAACCATTTGGTGCCGGTGAAGGTCGATATCTCTCAACGCATCTGGCAGCCGAGTGCGCAATAATTTTGGAGAACAAGCTATGAGCCTAAATGTATTCTGGTTTTTACCTACGCACGGCGACGGCCATTATCTTGGCAGTACTGAAGGTGCCCGCAGCGTCGATTACGGCTATTTGCAGCAGATCGCTCAGGCCGCTGACCGGTTGGGCTTTGGCGGCGTGCTGATCCCCACCGGCCGCTCTTGTGAAGATTCCTGGCTGGTCGCGGCCTCACTGATCCCGGTCACCCAACGGTTGAAGTTCCTGGTGGCGCTGCGCCCCGGGATCATTTCGCCCACGCTGGCCGCTCGCCAGGCCGCAACGCTGGATCGCCTTTCCAACGGTCGGGCGCTGTTTAACCTGGTCACCGGCGGTGATCCCGAAGAACTGGCGGCAGAAGGTCTGCACCTGAATCACGAAGAACGCTACGAGGCCTCGGCAGAGTTCACTCACGTTTGGCGCAAGGTGCTGGAAGGGGAAACCGTCGATTTTGACGGCAAACACATTCAGGTGAAAGGTGCCAAACTGCTGTATCCGCCGGTGCAACTGCCGCGTCCGCCGCTGTATTTTGGCGGTTCTTCCGCCGCCGCTCAGGATCTGGCCGCCGAACAGGTTGAAATGTATCTCACCTGGGGGGAGCCACCGGCACAGGTAAGAGAAAAAATTGCCGAAGTGCGCGCCAAAGCCGCAGCCAAAGGCCGTACGGTGCGTTTCGGCATTCGTTTGCATGTGATCGTGCGTGAAACCACAGAAGAAGCCTGGCGGGCAGCTGACCGGCTGATTGCCAATCTGGATGAAGAGACCATCGCCAACGCACAGGCAGCCTTCGCTCGTTTTGATTCCGTTGGGCAACGGCGCATGGCGGCGCTCCACGGCGGCAAGAAAGACAATCTGGAGATCAGCCCTAACCTGTGGGCCGGTGTTGGCCTGGTACGCGGTGGCGCCGGCACCGCGCTGGTCGGCGATGGCCCGACGGTGGCGGCGCGTATGCAGGAATATGCCGATCTGGGCATTGATACCTTTATTTTGTCCGGTTACCCGCATCTGGAAGAAGCCTATCGCGTCGGCGAGTTGCTGTTCCCGCATCTCGATCTGGCGGAAAACGAAGCCCCTGCTCAGCGTCGGCCGGTTAAACCGCAAGGTGAAGTGGTCGCCAATATTTATATTCCGCAAAAAGCGTCGCAAAGCTGAGGAGAAGCGGTATGGCAAACGGCACACAACGCATCCTGCACCGGCTGGCACCCTGGGCATTACCGGTCACGCTGGTGGTTATCTGGCAAATCTCGGTTGAAGCCGGCTGGCTGTCTAACCGCATTCTGCCCGCGCCAAGCGCGGTAGTGACCGCTTTCTGGACGCTAACCAAAAGCGGCGAGCTGTGGCAACACCTGACCATCAGCAGTTGGCGCGCGCTGATCGGCTTTAGCATCGGCGGCAGCATCGGACTGGTTCTGGGATTTATCACCGGTTTGTCGCGTTGGGGCGAGCGCCTGTTGGACAGCTCGGTGCAGATGATCCGTAACGTGCCGCATCTGGCGCTGATCCCGTTGGTGATCTTGTGGTTCGGCATTGACGAATCCGCCAAGATTTTTCTGGTCGCGCTGGGCACCTTGTTCCCTATCTATCTGAATACCTATCACGGCATCAAGAATATCGATAGCGGCCTGCTTGAAATGGCGCGCAGCTATGGCCTGAGCGGTTTCCGGTTATTTACCCAGGTGGTATTGCCGGGCGCGTTGCCCTCGATCATGGTCGGCGTGCGTTTCGCTCTGGGCTTTATGTGGCTGACGCTGATTGTGGCCGAAACCATTTCCGCCAACTCGGGGATTGGTTATCTGGCGATGAACGCCCGCGAATTTCTGCAGACCGACGTGGTGGTGGTGGCAATTGTGCTGTATGCCCTGCTCGGCAAGCTCGCGGACGTCAGCGCGCAGTTGCTGGAACGCGTATGGTTGCGCTGGCATCCGGCTTATCAACTTAAACCAGGAGAAGCGCTATGACGACTCCCGCCCGTATTCCCCAAGGCACCCCGGTTACCCTGGACTCTATTGCCAAACGCTATGGCAACCGTACGGTGCTGGACAATATTCAGTTGCGCATCAGCTCCGGGCAATTTGTCGCCGTGGTCGGCCGCAGCGGTTGTGGCAAAAGCACGCTGCTGCGTTTGATGGCCGGGTTGGAAAAAGCCAGCAGCGGCGAGCTGCTTAGCGGAAATGCTCCCCTCGCCAGCGCCAAAGAGGATACCCGTCTGATGTTCCAGGATGCGCGCCTGCTACCCTGGAAAAAGGTGATCGATAACGTTGGCCTTGGCCTGCGCGGCGACTGGCGTGCCGATGCGTTGCAGGCGCTGGAAGCCGTTGGGCTGGCCGATCGCGCCAATGAGTGGCCGGCAGCGCTGTCCGGCGGACAAAAACAGCGAGTAGCGCTGGCGCGCGCGCTGATCCACCGTCCTCGTCTGCTGTTGCTGGACGAACCTTTGGGGGCGCTTGATGCGTTGACAAGGATTGAAATGCAGGGGCTGATTGAGGGCCTGTGGCAGCAACATGGTTTCACCGTGCTGTTGGTGACGCATGATGTCAGCGAAGCCATTGCGCTGGCGGATCGGGTGATCTTGATTGAAGAGGGCCGTATCGGGCTGGATCTGACGATTGATCTGCCACGCCCGCGCCGTAAAGGGTCGGCCAGATTGGCGGAACTGGAAGCCGAGGTGCTGGACAGAGTGCTGTCACCGCCCCCGCCGGTGGCTGAAAGCCCACGCCGGGCAACGAATTGAAACCAGGGACGGCATGTCGCAGCGCCGTCCCTGGTTAATTTTTACGCGTCGAGCGCTTTGCTGATTTTCTCGAACAGATCGCCGGACAGGTTCTCCAGCCCTTTCAACTGTTCAAGCGCCTTGCGCATCAGAGCCTGACGCGACGCATCATAGCGTTTCAGGCGGATCAAGGGTTCAATCAAACGGGCGGCAATTTGCGGGTTGCGCTGGTTCAGATCGCTGAGGATCTCCGCCAGGAACTGATAACCGCTGCCGTCCGCCGCATGGAACGCCGCCGGGTTGGCGGAAGCGAAACCGCCGATCAGCGAGCGGGTGCGGTTTGGATTGCTCAGGCTGAACGAACGGTGCTTCAGCAGGCCGCGTACCTTGGTCAGCACGTCCGCCGCCGGGCTGCTCGCCTGCAACACGAACCACTTGTCCATAACCAGCCCATCCTGATGCCAGCGTTCATCGAACGCCGCCAGCAGCGCATCGCGGCACGGCAACTGCGCCGCTACCGCCGCAGCCAGCGCAGCCAGCGAATCGGTCATGTTGTCCGCCTGACGATACTGCTCAGCCACCAGCCGATCGGCCAGCGCCTCATCGCCAAAGGCCAAATAACCCAGGCACAGGTTGCGCAGAGCGCGTTTGCCGATATCGGCATGATCCACCCGGTAACCGTCTGTTTTGTTGGCGTTATAAACCGCCAGCCACTCGTCGGCCATTTCCTTTGCCAGGCAACGGACAATCGATTCATGCACCGCGGCGATCGCTTCCGGATCGATAGTCGCGAACAGCTCGGCAATCTCGGTTTCCGAAGGCAGCGTCAGGATCTGCGCGGCAAGCGCCGGATCCAGTTTCTCGTCCAGCAGCACGGCACGGAAAGCGTCGGCAACGTGCAACGGCAGAGACAGCGGCTGTTTCTGCTGATGCTTGGCAACGTTCAGTTTGATATAGGTAGCCAGCAGGCTCTGCGCCGCGTCCCAACGGGCAAATTCATTGCGCGCGTGCTGCATCAGGAAAGTCAGTTGCTGATCGCTGTACGGGTAATCCAGCTTCACCGGCGCGGAGAACTCACGCAACAGCGAAGGCACCGGCTTGTGCGCCACACCGTCAAACACGAAGGTCTGCTCGGCTTCAGTGACGTTCAGCACGTTACCGATCGCCGCACCGTCTTTCTGCAGGGCAATCACGTTGCCTTCGGCGTCGTACAATTCGATATCCAGCGGAATATGCAACGGCAGCTTCTCTGGCTGATCGGCGGTCGGTTCGGTTTTTTGGCTGACGTGCAGCCGGTATTGTTGATGCTCTGCGTCGTATTCATCGCGAACGGTCAGCAACGGCGTGCCGGACTGGCTGTACCAGCGACGGAACAGAGACAGATCGACATTGGAAGCATCCTCCATCGCCTGAACGAAATCATCGCAGGTTGCTGCGCTGCCGTCATGGCGCTCGAAATACAATTGGATGCCCTTCTGGAATTGTTCTTCGCCCAGCAGCGTATGCATCATGCGGATCACTTCGGACCCTTTCTCATACACCGTCAGGGTGTAGAAGTTGTTCATTTCGATCACTTTATCCGGACGAATGGCGTGCGCCATCGGGCTGGCGTCCTCGGCGAACTGCGCGCCGCGCATGACGCGCACGTTATCGATGCGGTTGACCGAACGTGAACCCAGATCTGAGCTGAACTCCTGATCGCGGAACACCGTCAGGCCTTCTTTCAGGCTGAGCTGGAACCAATCGCGGCAGGTCACGCGGTTGCCGGTCCAGTTGTGGAAATATTCGTGGCCAATCACCGCTTCGATATTCAGGTAATCCTTATCGGTTGCGGTTTCCGCTTTCGCCAGCACGTATTTGGAGTTGAAGATATTTAGCCCTTTGTTCTCCATCGCTCCCATATTGAAGAAATCGACGGCCACGATCATATAAATGTCGAGATCGTATTCCAGACCGAAACGGGTTTCGTCCCATTTCATCGAGTTCTTCAGCGAGGTCATCGCCCAATCGGCACGATCCAAATTACCGCGATCAACGAACAGTTCCAGCGCCACCTCACGCCCGGAGCGGGTGGTAAAGCTGTCGCGCAACACATCGAAATCGCCGGCCACCAGCGCAAACAGGTAGCAAGGTTTTGGGAACGGATCCTGCCACTGCACCCAGTGGCGCCCATCCTCCAGTTCGCCCTGGCCTACGCGGTTGCCGTTCGACAGCAGGAACGGATAACGCGCCTTATCCGCCACAATGCGGGTAGTGAAGCGCGCCAACACGTCCGGGCGGTCCAGATAATAGGTGATGTGACGGAAACCTTCCGCCTCACACTGGGTACACAACGCTTCGCCTGACAGATACAGTCCTTCCAGCGCGGTATTCTTCGCCGGGTGAATATCATTGACGATGGTCATGGTAAATTGTGCTGGTAATTTCTCTATAACCAGCTTGTTATCCTGCAACTGATAGGCGCTCCACGGCTGCCCGTCGATCTGAATACTTACCAGCGTCAGATCTTCGCCATTCAGCACCAGCGCCGCCTCGGCAGCGCCCTGACGTTTAATCTTGCTGACTGCAGTGACGCGTGTCGTTTCTGCGTCCAGCTCAAAATCCAAATCAATGTCGGTGATGCTGTAGTCTGGCGCGCGATAATCGTGGCGATACTTCGCCTGTGGCAGTTGTGTCATAAAAACCCTTTGACGTCTCAGTGAGTTACAGGTGCCAGGTTGTCATCATTGGCTTATTTCAGCCGCCGCAAAGGCGCGAAGATGTTGATGATCCTGATTGTAAATAAACTGTATCACAGCCACGAAAAAAGCCTAGAGATGCCGGAGTACTGGAACGGAGAAATCGGAGGTGGATCCTAATGTTGTCGCCGAAGGGCCCATGCCATCAGGCTCCTTCACCTGATGCAGAGCAAAAATCAGCATTTAATGCTAAAAGCCGCCTTTCATAACAGACCGGTCGAAATTTCATCGTCATGGGCCATTGCCCCCCGTTTCAACGCCGCTCCCAACCCTAAACCCCTGCCTGCAGAACGCCTCTCGGTGACAGAGGTTCCGGGGGTATAGTTAAGACATATCAGCTGCCTCGATGATATAATTGATAAATCTGGTTTAAGGACTCACGGCAATATGAAAGTAAAATATCTGATCTATTTTTTTACCTTTGCCCTGATGTCATCGTTCGCCATATTTATTTCCGATGAGCTGATTGAAGCCCATACCGACTATCGCGACAATCAACTTAACCTGTATAAGGTGAGTCGCGCCAAAGAGATCTCGGAAGCCTTTCAAGCCACCCTGTTGGCGCACCGTTTAAAACGTCTGAGTCTGGTTAATGCGGACATTACCCCGGCGCAATGGCAAGAGGCCGACAGCCTGGCGCGCGAAAAAATTGCCCTGTTCAAGCCGCATATCGACAGCAAGATTTCGCAACAGCTCGGTATACGGCAAAAAATCGCCGCGCTTTCCATGCTCGGCCTGATGGAACAATTGCTGGATAACGATAATCTACAGCTTTCATATGTTACCGATGCCAATGCCAATCTGTTTAATATCAACAGCGCCTACTACATTTCTCAGACCAGCAAAAGCTACTACCGTTATACCTACGATACCCGCATGATCGATGCCGACTCGTTTCTGTTTCTGGAAGCCGTGCGCCTGAATAACCGACTGAATATGTCCCTGACCGAATTAATCGATCAGGTCATTGACGTGAACACCAATCAGTTGGAGCGCAAAGACGCCTATCTGAAAGCCGTACAGCTCACCGGGGTGTTGAATGCACTAAGCACCCGGCTGATCTTTATGAAACTGACCTACAACGATGTACCCACCACCCTGCTGGTGAATGAGATGCTCCGCCAGCTTTCGAAAGGGCAGATCGACCGGATTACCCAAGGGTTGTATACCGCAATCGATAATCATACCCCCTACTCCGCCGATTTTATTTATCAGTACGTCAAAAATCTGAGTGAGCTTTCGCAACGGCTTTATCAACGCAGTTTTGAACTGGAAATCGTCGCATCACAGCATAAGATCTACACCAGCCAGACGGCTATTTATGGCTTGATTTCTCTCGGTGGTCTGATCGTGCTGTTTATTTTCCTGCCGACGCTGGTTTACTGTTCAAATATCAGCCGCTGGCTGACTAAAACGCATAATAATATTTTGCGGTTGTCGCGCGGCAATATGAACATCGACCGCAATGAGGTGTTTTACGGCCAGGAGTTAATCGCCATCAGCGACGCCATTAAACAGCTAAAACAGTATCAATTGGAAAAGGTGACGCTGGAAAATGAAAAACATCTGTTGATCAAAGAGCTGGAAGCCTCTTCGTTTCTTGATCCCCTGACTAATATCTATAACCGCCGCAAGTTCTTCCGTGAATGCGAATCCCTGGCAGCCCGCAGCTACCCGTTGGCCTTCTGTTTGATTGATATAGATAATTTCAAAAAACTGAATGACAGTTACGGGCATGATATCGGCGATCGTGCACTGGTGGCCTTCGGCAAATTGCTGCAGGACGCCTTCCGCTCCAGCGACATTTTTTGCCGCTATGGCGGTGAGGAGTTTGCCGTGATCCTCGGCAACTGCACGCTGGAGAATGCGCGAGAAATTATGTCTAAGCTACGCGAACGCACCCACCAACTCACCCTAACCCTCGATGACGGGCAAACCGTGCGTTTCACGACCAGTTGCGGTATTGCCCAGGTGAACAGCCTCAGGCTGCTGCCGACGGCGATCAAACAGGCGGATGAAGCGCTCTATTTCTGCAAGAAAAACGGCAAGGACCGAATCAGCATCCACACGCCGACCGGTTTTATCTGAATTGTTGTTTAAAATAATTAACATTATAATTTCTATGACTAATTAGGCTAAGTCATTCACCTTACAGGCTTATCTGACTTTTCTGTCTGGAACCTGAAGGCAAGCCGGCATAAAGGCACGTTTAATCCTCGACCCGCTCCGGCGATTTGTGGTGTGATGCAGCTTCAATAACAGGATAATCCGGGTATACTCGCTCAACTTTTTTATGTCTATCCGGATTTGGACTCGCGCCTGACGAGGATGCAGTAACGCGCTATGACTCAATACGCTTCCCCGATTTTGACATCACTGCTTGATACTGACGCTTACAAGCTTCATATGCAGCAAGCCGTGTTCCATCGCTACCCCGCGATCAGCGTGGCGGCGGAATTTCGCTGTCGCGGTGATGAACTGCTGGGCGAATATGCCGACGAAATCCGTGCGCAAGTCGCTCTGATGAGCCAACTGGCGCTGACCGAGGCTGAGTTTGACTATCTTTCAGGGTTGCCGTTCTTCCGTCAGGATTACCTGAACTGGTTGCGTGATTTCCGCTATGACCCGCAGCAGGTTCAGATCGACAATAGTGGCGGCAGACTGCATATCCGCATTGCCGGCCCGTGGCGCGAAGTGATTTTGTGGGAAGTCCCCCTGCTGGCGGTGATCAGCGAAGTGGTGCACCGTCACCGCTCGCCGCAGGTCACGCCGGACATGGCGGTAGCGCATCTGCGCAGCAAACTGGCGCAGTTTAAAGCCGTGAGCGCCGATGTGGATATCTCCCGCTTCAAACTGATGGACTTCGGCACCCGTCGCCGTTTCTCCAAAAGCGTGCAGCAGGCGATCGTCAGCACGCTGAAAAACGAATTCCCCTACCTGGTCGGTACCAGCAATTACGATCTGGCGCACCAACTCGGCCTGACGCCGGTAGGCACCCAGGCGCATGAATGGTTCCAGGCGCATCAACAGATAAGCCCGGTGTTGGCCAACAGTCAACGAGCGGCATTGCAGGCCTGGTTGGACGAGTACCCGGACCAGCTCGGCATCGCGTTGACCGACTGCATCGCCATGGATGCCTTCCTGCGTGATTTCGGCCCGCAATTCGCGCCGCGTTATCAGGGGCTGCGCCATGACTCCGGCGACCCGTTTGAATGGGGTGAAAAAGCCATCGCGCATTACCAGAAGCTGGGTATCGATCCGATGAGCAAAACGCTGGTGTTCTCCGACAACCTGGATCTGGACAAGGCACTGGCGCTTTATCGCCACTTCTATCAGCGCATCAACCTGGTGTTCGGCATCGGCACGCGTTTGACCTGCGACATTCCGGGCGTGAAACCGCTGAATATCGTCATCAAACTGGTTGAATGCAAGGGCAAGCCAGTGGCTAAACTGTCCGACAGCCCGGGCAAAACCATCTGTCAGGATCAGGCCTTCGTGAAGGCCTTGCGCAAAGCCTTCGATCTGCCGCTGGTGAAAAAAGCCAGCTAAGCGGCCATGCGTTGCAAACGCTAATAAAGCCGGCTGAAAACTTCAGGCCGGCTTTTTTCTTCTTTATAAGACGCTTTCCGCTGCCCCCTTTTCGCCCAGCCCCAAGAAATGTTGTTCCAATCCGGCGATTTCTGCTTGTGCTCTGCATCGCGGCAAGTAACATAGCACCATCCCCATATTGTTGGGTTTTAAGCTATTTCCAAATCAAATTATAAAGAGAGAAATTTATGAGCGTAGTGCCTGTAGTCGACGTACTGCAAGGTCGTGCTGCGGTTGACAGTGAAGTCACCGTACGCGGTTGGGTGCGTACCCGGAGAGATTCTAAAGCTGGTATCTCCTTCCTGGCCGTCTATGACGGTTCCTGCTTTGATCCGTTACAGGCCGTCGTTAATAATTCTCTGCCGAATTATCAGGATGAAGTGCTGCATCTGACTACCGGCTGCTCGATTGAAGTCACCGGCAAAGTCGTTGCCTCGCCGGGCGAAGGCCAGAGTTTCGAACTGCAGGCGACTGCCATCAAAGTGGTGGGCTGGGTTGACGATCCGGACACTTACCCGATGGCGGCCAAGCGCCACAGCATCGAGTACCTGCGCGAGGTCGCTCACCTGCGCCCACGTACTAACCTGATCGGCGCCGTGGCCCGTGTGCGTCATACGCTGGCGCAGGCGATCCACCGTTTCTACCACGAGAACGGGTTCTTCTGGGTTTCCACCCCGCTGATCACCGCTTCCGATACCGAAGGCGCCGGCGAAATGTTCCGGGTTTCAACGCTGGATCTGGAAAATTTGCCGCGCACCGATAAAGGCGCGGTTGATTTCAGCCAGGACTTTTTCGGCAAAGAAGCTTTCCTGACCGTTTCCGGCCAGTTGAACGGCGAAACTTACGCCTGTGCGTTGTCGAAAGTGTATACCTTCGGCCCCACCTTCCGCGCAGAGAACTCCAACACCAGCCGCCACCTGGCTGAATTTTGGATGATCGAACCGGAAGTGGCGTTTGCCGACCTCGAAGACATCGCCGAACTGGCGGAAAAAATGCTGAAGTATGTGTTCCAGGCCGTGTTGAACGAACGTATGGATGACATGCAATTCTTCGCCGAGCGTGTGGACAAAGATGCGATTGAGCGTTTGAAGCGCTTTGTTTCTTCCGATTTCGCCCAGGTGGATTACACCGAAGCGGTGGAAATCCTGATCGCCTCCGGCCAAACCTTCGAAAACCCGGTATCCTGGGGCATCGACCTGTCTTCCGAGCATGAGCGCTATCTGGCCGAGAAACACTTTAAAGCGCCGGTGGTGGTGAAGAACTACCCGAAAGACATTAAAGCTTTCTATATGCGCATGAACGACGACGGCAAAACCGTTGCAGCCATGGACGTGCTGGCCCCGGGCATTGGCGAGATCATCGGCGGTGCCCAGCGTGAGGAACGTCTGGACGTCTTGGATCAGCGCCTGGATGCAATGGGCCTGAATAAAGAAGATTACTGGTGGTATCGTGATCTGCGTCGTTACGGCACCGTTCCTCATGCCGGTTTCGGTTTAGGCTTTGAGCGTTTAATCGCCTATGTGACCGGCGTGCAAAACGTGCGCGATGTCATTCCGTTCCCACGCACTCCGCGTAACGCAAGCTTTTAATTAATCAGTCTAAACATTTCCAAATAATTTAGTTACAAAACCAAGGCCAGCTTTGCTGGCCTTTCGCATTTTCTAATATTGACCCGCGTCACAAAGTTCCCTTAATATTACATTTTGTTACATATACTTTCCTTTTGAAACCTCATTAGGACATTAGTAGCATTTTCGTTCTAGATTAACCCGCCCACGAATGGAACACTGCGTGCAGACACAGGACGACACCAATCTATCTACAATAGTTCCAAAAGAATTATTGGCGGCAGTGGCAAAGGTGTCCGAATAACACCAATGAGGGTAATAATGATGAAGCGCAACATTCTTGCAGTGGTAATCCCGGCTCTGTTAGCTGCTGGTGCAGCAAACGCAGCTGAAATCTACAACAAAGACGGCAACAAGCTGGATCTGTACGGCAAAGTTGACGGTCTGCACTACTTCTCCGACGACAAAGGCAATGACGGCGACCAGACCTATGTTCGTTTCGGCTTCAAAGGTGAAACCCAGATTACTGACCAACTGACCGGTTACGGCCAGTGGGAATACAACGTTCAGGCTAACCACGCTGAATCTCAAGGCACCGAAGGCACCAAGACTCGTCTGGGCTTCGCAGGTCTGAAATTTGCTGACTACGGTTCATTCGACTACGGCCGTAACTACGGCGTACTGTACGACGTGGAAGGCTGGACAGATATGCTGCCAGAGTTCGGCGGCGACACTTACACCTACACCGACAACTTCATGACCGGCCGTACCAACGGCGTTGCTACTTACCGTAACAACAACTTCTTCGGTCTGGTTGACGGTCTGAACTTCGCTGTTCAGTACCAGGGTAAAAACGAAAACGACGGCCGCGCTCTGAAGAAACAAAACGGCGACGGTTGGGGCCTGTCTTCTACTTATGACATCGGCGAAGGCGTAAGCTTTGGTGCTGCATACGCGTCTTCTGACCGTACTGACAAGCAAACCAACAACTCCACTGCTGGCGGCGACAAAGCTGACGCATGGACCGTTGGTGCTAAATACGACGCGAACAACGTCTACCTGGCAGCCATGTACTCCGAAACCCGTAACATGACTCCTTACGGTGATTTCGATGCAGGTATCGCGAACAAAACCCAGAACTTCGAAGTGACTGCTCAGTACCAGTTCGACTTCGGTCTGCGTCCAGAAGTATCTTACCTGCAGTCTAAAGGTAAAAACCTGGCTGGCCATACCGATCATGGCTCAAGCTTCGGTGGCGGCGATGCCGACCTGGTTAAATATGTTTCTGTTGGTACCACTTACTACTTCAACAAAAACATGTCCACCTATGTTGATTACAAAATCAACCTGCTGGACGACAACGAGTTCACTAAAGCCACTGGCACCGCTACCGATGATATCGTAGGTGTTGGTCTGGTTTACCAGTTCTAAGTTGTCATACTTAACGGCGGTTCACCGCCGTATGAGTTAAAAACAGGGCTTCGGCCCTGTTTTTGTTTTTGTGCCGCGAGTAACTTTTTATTCTGCCAACGCCCCCTTCTCCCTCATTTTTTATGCTGAACCTGCCCCCTTCACAAGATCGATGTGTTTTTCTCGCAAACGGTTGGCAAAGCGCATAACTGGCGCTACCCTGATGCCTCTGTCTGCTTAACTCCGAGCCATGGAAGCACCTGACATGTTTGAAAAAATCACTGCTGCACCCGCCGACCCAATCCTGGGTCTGACCGACATTTTCCGCGCGGACGCCCGCCCTAATAAGATCAACTTAGGGATTGGCGTTTACAAAGATGAAACCGGCAAAACCCCGGTACTGACCAGCGTGAAAAAAGCTGAGCAATATCTGCTGGAAAATGAAACCACCAAAAACTATCTCGGCATTGAAGGCATCCCGGCGTTCGCCACCTGCACGCAAGAGCTGCTGTTCGGCAAACAAAGCCCAATCATCGCCGACAAGCGTGCACGCACTGCGCAAACGCCTGGTGGTACCGGCGGCCTGCGTGTGGCAGCAGACTTTATCGCCAACCAGACCACCGCAAAACGCATCTGGATCAGCAACCCAAGCTGGCCGAACCACAAAAACGTGTTCAGCGCCGTTGGTCTGGAAGTCCTGGAATACGCCTACTACGATGCCGCCAACCATTCGCTGGATTTCGATGGCCTGCTGAACAGCCTGAAACAGGCTCAGGCCGGCGATGTGGTGCTGTTCCACGGCTGCTGCCATAACCCGACCGGCATCGACCCTACCGCTGAGCAGTGGGCCCAATTGGCTGAGCTGTCCGTCGCCAACGGCTGGTTGCCGCTGTTCGACTTCGCCTACCAGGGCTTTGCGAAGGGATTGGAAGAAGATGCACAGGGCCTGCGTATTTTCGCCGCCAAGCATCAGGAACTGATCGTCGCCAGTTCGTACTCGAAGAACTTCGGCCTGTACAATGAACGCGTCGGTGCCTGCACGATCGTAGCCGCCGATGCGGAAACCGCAGATCGCGCGTTCAGCCAGGTGAAAGCCGCTATTCGTGCCAACTACTCCAACCCACCGTCGCACGGCGCCGCCGTCGTGGCGACCATCTTGGGCGACGATGCGCTGCGTGCCTTGTGGGAACAGGAACTGACCGATATGCGTCAGCGTATCCATCGCATGCGTCAGTTGTTCGTCAATACGCTGCAAGAAAAAGGCGCAGAGCAGGACTTCAGCTTTATCATCAACCAGAACGGTATGTTCTCGTTCAGCGGGTTGAGTAAAGAGCAGGTGCTGCGCCTGCGCGAAGAGTTTGGCGTTTATGCCGTCAACTCCGGTCGCGTTAACGTTGCGGGCATGACGCCGGACAATATGGCGCCGCTGTGCGAGGCCATCGTCGCCGTGCTGTAACCCATTGCAATGCAAATAGCAAAAGGGGCGCTCAAAGCGCCCCTTAGTTATTTCTGCCGGGAAATAACCTTACCAGATAGCCGGCTCTTCACGCAGGAACGGGTTAGTTTCACGCTCTTGGCCAAAAGTGGACATTGGCCCATGACCAGGGATAAACGCCATGTCATCGCCCTGCGGCAACAGCTTGGTACGAATAGAGTTAATCAGCGCCTGATGATCGCCACGCGGGAAATCGCTGCGCCCGACACCGCCGTTAAACAGCACGTCGCCCACCAACGCCAGCCGCGCCTTTTCATTAATAAAGACGATATGGCCAGGGGTATGGCCAGGGCAATGCAACACGTTGAACGTCATCTCGCCCACCTGCACCTTGTCGCCTTCTTGCAGCCATTGGGTCGGCGTCAGCGGCGCACACTCTTCCAGCCCAAACATCCGGCTCTGTGCCGGCAGACCGTCCAGCCAGAAAGCGTCTTCCTTATCCGGGCCGTAAATCGGCACCTGATAATGCTCAGCCAGTTCCGCCGCGGCACCTACGTGATCGAGATGGCCGTGCGTCAGCAGGATCTGCGTGATCGTCACGCCCTGCTTCGCCACTTCGGCCTTCAATTTTTCTGCCTCACCACCGGGATCGACCAATGCCGCCTGCTGCGTGCTCTCACACCAGATCAGGCTACAATTTTGACTGAAGGCGGTAACGGGAATAATTTGGTATTTCATAAGGCTCCAACGACAACAGCGCCACACCCTCGCGGGCTGGCGCTATTCACTATGGTGCACAGCGACTACCAGGTCCGCACCGGGCCGGTATCGATGTGTACAAAGTTGCTACGTGGGTAATATCCTACACCACCACCGCGCATTTTTAACGCCGCTTTACGGATATTACTCAATTGGATGCCTTCGATATGGAAGTCCATCGCCTGGCCTTTGGTGTGATAGCTGTGCTTGGCCACACCGCGGCTGCGCTCACGCAGCTCATTGTTGGTATCCAGGGAGCGGTAACCTGAAACCAACTGCACCGGCTTGTTGGTACCCAACAGACCTTGCAGACGGTAGAGCTGATCAAACAGGCGGGGATCGATCGGCTTAATCTTGTTGGCTCGATAATCACGGAAAAGATGATTAAGACGAACCAGCTCGTCTTTATTATACCCCTTCCCGTCAAAGAATTCGGCCTTCAACGTTTCGCCCGTATGCATGTTATTTACGACCAGAATGCGTGGGCGTGAAGTAGAAAGACTGGCAAAAGCCTGCCCTGGAAGCAGGGCTATACCCATGGCGGCGCTACCTAACGCCAGCCATTTGCGGCGATGATGATCAATTTTGTCCATGTTTCTGTTAAACCCGGCAAGAATATCAAAATATATGCACAAAACAGCGCACTGCCCGAACCATAACCGCCCACACAGCCTGAGTCAACCCGTGATGTCCCGCGGTTTGCAGGCACCCACTGAATGAGTGCCTGCATCATGATCCGATATTCAGACCGTTATTTATTTATAATTACTGCATTTATTGCATTAATTTTTCGGCCTGAGCCAAAATTTGTGCACCCGATCTCACCGTATCATCGTAATTGTAAATATCTGTACGAAATTGTGGCTTTCCATCATCAGAAACCCAGGCGGTTAAATAATACAATTTAACCGGAATATGCTGACGGATATTTACGTAGGTGGTATTTCCCCCTTTAAGGGTGGAGGAAACGCGGGTATTGTTCCAGCCGGCATCTTGCAGCAGCATATTAGCCAAATCAGATGCCTTGTTAACGCGCACGCAACCGGAACTCAGGGCACGAATATCTTTCTGGAACAGATTGTGGTTCGGCGTATCGTGCAGATAGATAGCATCCGAACTCGGCATGTTGAATTTGAAACGCCCCAGCGAGTTGGTGGCACCCGGTGCCTGACGAATGCGGTATGGGAAATTACGCGCAGACACCATGTTCCAGTCAATCATCGCCGGGTTGATGACTTCAGCGTCATTGCTCCAGCCGGAAAGCACGGTATAGCCGTGTTTCTGGAAATAGCTGCCGTCACGCATTGCCTTTGGCACAATATCTTCGCGTACCAGCGTAGTCGGCACATTCCACGGCGGGTTGACCACGACGTTGTTCAGCGCACTGTTCATCAGCGGCGTCTTGCGGCTAGGCCGACCGACGATAACCCGTGAGGAAAGCACTTCATTGCCGTTCTGGTAGTAAGTCAGCGAGTAATTGGGAATGTTAACCATGATCCCGGTGTCGACGTAGCCAGGGAGGATGCGCAAACGCTGGATATTCAATGCCAACAGCGAAGCGCGCGTTTGCGGCGACACGTTGAGCCATTCGCGGGTACGGGCGCCAATCACGCCGTCAGCGGTCAAACCTTGCCATTTCTGGAAGCGTTTAACGCCTTCGACCAGATCGGGGGTATAAGCGTTATCAGTGACTGTCACCGGGCCGGCTGGCTGCTGGGCGAATGGCGATTCCGGCGATGCGGCAAGATCTTTTACCGGTGCGGCAGACGGGCTGATAACCACACTTTTGCTTTCGCGGCTTTTCTCTTCATCGACTGACAAGCCGCCATCGTCCGGTTCATTGCGCGAACCGGTCAGTACCGCAGGCGGCTCCTGCGTTTGCACCGACGCTGCGGTCAGCATGCCATTGCGCGCCAGGATCTCACGCAGGGCGGCAATGTCGCTGCTCAGTTGATCCGGGCGCAAGCTCGGACCGTTAGCCATCTGCGGCCATGGACGGTTATCGGCCAGCATGTCGCGCAGCGCCTGATGCATCTTGGCGTATTGCGGGTGCTGCGGCGCCAGCTTGGTGACATAAGCCAACGTCTTGCCCTGACGCACCGCCAGTTGCCATTGATTAATCACCGCATTAGGCGGCAGGCCGAGCTTGTAGGGAATATTGCTATACAACCAGCTGTTACCGTTGGCGCCGATGGCTGAAACGAACTGCAAATACCCCAGCATAGCATCAGACAGGACAACGTCGCGCGCCACGCCGGTAATCGCCGGATCGGTCAGCAGCTTCACCCATTGGGTAAACTGCGGCTGCACGCCGGACATGGCCAGTTCGGCCAACTGCTGCTGGAACTGCTGAACCGCCTCGCGATCCTGCCACATCAGTTGCATCCGGTTAGCGGCGTACAAAGGAGCCAGCGTTGAAAGATAGTGCGGTGTCATTCCTTTCGGCAATGCCGCCAATAATTCCGAACGGCTTTGCGCAACTGACATGCCGGATGACGCTACCGGAAACGCAGGCACGGTTGCCCATGCGGGTAACGACGACGCAAGTCCAGATGCGATTGCGCAGCTCAGCGCCAGACGCCGTAAAGTGTTTCCATTTTTAAGCAACATCCATTGCCCCCTGTATGCTCACAAAAAATACATCAAAAACCGCTTGTTAATTTCAGTATACGAACAGAAAGGCCATTTTGCCCTTGGACGCCGCTAATAACTGTTATTTCATTAAGCTACCCGGTTTTTAGCGGATAAAAAAGCAGGACTATCATCCATGCACACAAAAAAATAGCCACCCCAGGGCGGCTATTTTCAGATTATTAGCGGACTTTTTTGCGTTTTACGGCGTTTCTACCGCAGCAGTGCCCGGTGCAGGCAGCTCATTGGCGAAACCGCGCAGCCCCACTACGTGCACGTGCTCATGGTTCTGGAACACCTTACGCACCAGCTTATACGTGGTGCCTTTTTCCGGGCTGATGTTTTCCGGCGCAGCGATAATCAGCTGCATTTCCAGACGATCGCACAGCTCGAACAGCGTTGCGATGGACTTGGCGTCCAGTCGCGCCGCTTCATCGAGGAACAGCAAGCGGCAAGGTGAGATATCCTTGCCACGCAGACGGCGTGACTCCTCTTCCCAGCTCTGCACCACCATCACCAGAATCGACATCCCGGTCCCTATCGCTTCCCCGGTAGACAACGCGCCGCTCTCGGCACGCAGCCAACCGTCAGAGCCGCGGAACACTTCCACTTCCAGCTCCAGATAGTTACGGTAATCCAGCAGCTCTTCACCGATAGTCTGCGGCGTGCGTTGCCCCATATCAATCTGCGGGTTCAGGCGCTGATACAGCTTGGCCAAGGCTTCAGAGAAGGTCAGACGGTTGCTGTTGAACAGATCCTGATGTTGCTCCCTCTGCTCGGCCAGCACGTCCAGCAGCGTCGCATGCGCTTCGCGCACGTTGACGTTCAACCGCACGCTCTTCACCTGGCCGAAAGACACCGCCTGCAGACCCTGGTTGAGCATGCGGATGCGGTTCTGTTCACGCTGGATGGTTTTGCGGATGATATTCGCCACGCTCTTGGAACTGATCGCCAGCTTCTGCTCACGCGCGGTCAGTTCTTCGGTCAGGCGACCCAGCTCGATTTCCATCTGTTCGATGGCCTCAACCGGGTCATCGGTACGAATGATATCCTGGCGGATACGCTCGCGCAGATGCTGATACACCGCGATATAGAACTGAATCTTGCGTTCCGGGCGTTTTGGATCTTCCGACAAGCGCAGAACGTCGCGCAGATGTTCGTTATCCGACACCGCCAGACGCAACGCACCAAGCGCCTTATCCGACATCGAGCGCAGCTCGTCACCGTCCATATAAGCCAGTTCGCGACGGTGCAGACGGCGTTCAACGCCGTTGTCTTTCACCATGCGCATAACCGCACACCAACCCGCCTTGGCGGTCACCACCTGCTCGCGCAGTTGGTAATAGTCGCGCTCCAGCTTGCGCAGTTTCTTCTGCAGGCTGTCCATTTCCGCTTCGCAGAAGGTCAGCTGTTTTTCCAGCTGATTACGGCGTGCGCGGTTGGTACTCAGCGCCGCATGCAGCTCGTCACGACGCGCTCGTGCACGCGCTTCGGCATTGGCATCGGCTTGCACGCCGATATCCACCAGTTCCTGGCTCAGCTCTTTCAGCATGTCGCGCTTGGCGTCATACGAACTTTTCAGCGATGCCAGTACCTGGCTGTACTGGGTAAATTGGGTTTGATACTGACGCAGTTGCTCACGGGCGCGGGTACGTTCCGCTTCCGCATGCTCCAGACGCTGGCGCAGCTTGTCGTTAAGATCGTTGTTGGCGTTCTGCATGCCGGCCGAGTCGGTATAACCAAAGTGCGCACGACGCTGCACCACTTCGATCAGAGCAAACGCCTGTTGCTTGGCCTGGCGCTGTACGCTCTGCGCCTGGGTGTAATCCTGCTGCAGCTGTTCATGCTGCTGCGGATCGCTTTGCAACACCGACAGCAAAGGTTCCAGCTTGGCCAGGGAAACGCCGTGTTGCTGAATATGGCGCGCGGCATCCTGCGCCTCTTCCAGCTCTTCGCGGATCTCTTCCACCCGGTCCTGCAAGGTTTCGTCATTCAGCAGTGACACCAATGGCATCAGCCGGTTGAGCGCCGAAATGCCCTCTTTCGCCTGATCGTACTGCTGCCGCTGCTGCTGGTTTTGCGCTTCATGGTTGTTCAGCGCACGCTCGATTTCACCGCGACGGGAATTGAGGCCACGGATTTCCGCTTCCGGGTCGGCGTCAAACGCCACCGCCAGATGGGAGCCGATAAAGCGACTGAAAGCCTGATGCGAACGCTGGGTCTTTTGCACGTCGAATGACAGCGTCGCGTAGCGCTCAGCCAGAGTTTCGCGCTCGGCATGCAGCACTTCCAGACGGTTTTCACGCGCGGCGCGGCCAAACAGCGGCACTTCCGGGTAACGCGAATAACGCCACTGACGATCGGCGGTTTTCACCAACACCGCCCTGTCCTGCTCTTCGACGGCGAACACGCTGTCATCGAAAGACTGCGGATCCCCTTCGATCAGATAGAGATCTTCCGGGCAATCTTCGAGACCTTCCAGCATCTCGCGCACCAGCGACAGATCCGGCACCACGATCGCGTGGCGCGATGGGCCGTACAGCGCCGAGAAGTAAGGCGCATCGTCGATGGTGACATCGTCGTAGATTTCAGAGAGCAGCACGCCGCCAAAACGTTCGGCCAGGGTCACCAAGCGTTGATCTTCGGCACCGCCAGGCTGGCTAAGGCGTTCGATTTGCGCTTCAACTTCACGCTTGCGGGCAGCCACTTCGTCGCGCTCAACGGTGGTTTCACGTTCACGCTCCAGCAGTTGCTGCATGAACTCGGTCACCTGCTGGCTGCTTTCCAGTTCTTCACCGCTCTGCTCGCTAAGTTGACTCAGGGAATCCTGAGCCGCCAACCAGACAGGCGCACGTGCGGTCAGTTCGCGAATGCGCTGCTGGATCTGCTCCAGTTCCTGACGCATTTCCATTCGGCGCTCGCCAGCGTCGCTGACGCTCTGCGACAGCGATTCCAGACGCTCTTCCAACTCTTGCAGCAACGCATCGAGATCGTCTGGCTGGTACTCCTGGCCGTGGCGCTTGCAGAACTCCTGCAGCAGACGCTCGGCATCTTGTTGGGAACGCAGACGTTGTTCCAGTTCGCTCAGGCGCATGCGCAGCGGCTGCACGCGTTCGGCAAGGTGCTGCTGCGAAGGCCAATCGCGCAACAATTCGCGCGCGCATTGCCAGGCTTCACTGCGGCTGACCTGGCCGGCGATTTTGCCCACCAGCTGATAAGCTTGTTCAAACTGACCGTGCGCGGCGTCGGCCACGCTCAGTTTCTGCTCGAGCATCAGCAACGCTTCCGTCGCTTCCTGCTCACGCGCCTGGAAAGTATCCAGCCACTGTTCGGCATTTTCAGCGGTCAGTTCTGGCAGTTGGCACAGCGAGCGAGCCCGTTCCAAGGCCTGCAACGCCTGCTGATACTGAATGGCGCGGGTCTGCTGCACGTCGAGCGCCTGCTGGTAATCGGCGAGCTGGCTTTTCAGTTCATCCACTTCCAGTTCGGCCGCCTCGGCGCGCGCTTCGTTTTCGGCCTGCTGCTCACTGGCCTCGGCAACCACTTCGTTCTGTTCTTCCAGGCGGTAGGTCAGCTCTTCCAGATCACCTTCATAACGCTCTATCTTTTCCTGCTGACGCATCGCCGTTTGCACCAGATTCAGGTGATCGCTGGCGGCCTGGTAGTCGGTTTCCAAATCGGATTCCGCACCGCTCTGCTCTGCCAATTCACGCGCCATTTCCACGTGGCGATACTGCTCGGCGGCCAGTTGTTTACGGCTGCCCAGCAGATCGCTGCGCAGCGCCAGCGCGCCGTCCAGATGAATGCGCCGTTCGTTGGCATGGCGCATATAGTCTGCCGCCACGTAGGACGTGGCTTCGGAAATCAGGTGCTTGAACAGGTCACGGTCCGACTGAGTGACGCGGATCGCTTCCAGCGTCATGCGATTTTCACGCAGTGCCGCTTCCATATCCTGGAACGCCTTGCGCACGCCGCTGTTTTCCGGCAACAGATAATCACGCAGCGATCGGGTGATGGCGCTGGAAATCCCGCCATACAGCGAGGCTTCGATCAGGCGGTAAAACTTGCTGCGATCGGCGGACGAACGCAGGCGTTTCGGCAGCACGCCCAGATCGAACATTAAAGCGTGGTAATCGGTGATGGAGTTGAACTGCTTGAACTGCACGCCTTCCATCTCTTCGACGCGCTCTTTCAGTTCCTGCAGCGTCAGTACGCGCGCCTGGCGCTCGCCTACCGTTTGGGTCAGCAGTTCAGTAGGCTGCACCGCTGTCGGTAGCCCCTGAATGGTGAACGGCTTGATGTCCACCTTACGGTCGCGACCGGCTACCTGCTGCAAACGCACGCCAACCACCACGCGCTGATGGCGCGAGTTGATCACGTCGAGAGTAGAGTAGCAGACCCCGGCGCGCAGCTTGCCGTGCAAGCCTTTGTCGCGTGAACCGCTGGTGGCGCCGGCTTCGGTGGTATTACGAAAGTGCAGCAGCGTCAAATCGGGGATTAGCGCGGTGACGAAAGCCGCCATAGTGGTGGATTTCCCGGCCCCGTTACCGCCGGACAGCGTGGTCACCAGCTCATCCAGATCAAAGGTACGAGCAAAGAAGCCGTTCCAGTTAACCAGCGTCAGCGAGCGAAATTTACCGCGTTCAATCATTCCTGTTCATCCTCTGCACTGTCCGGAGTGTTATCAACCTGCTGGTCTTCAGTTTCGCTCTCGTCGTTCAGCGACAGACTGTTTTCGACCGGCATCGCCTCACCGTCACGAATCATGCGCAGTTGCGCTTCACGCGGATCGTCACCGCTGCGCACGTCGGCGCCAAAGCGGAACACGGCTTCGGTGATGCGGAACTTGCTGCTGTCATTGCCCATGAAATAGACCATGCCCAAACGACGCAGACGGTTCAGCGAGGTACGCACTTTTTCGTGCAGTTTCTGACGATCGAGATCCGAGCCAGTGGAGCGCTGGTTAACGAACTTCAGCAATTTGCTCTCATCCGCCAGGCTCAGCAGCTCGTCGTACAGCTCCTGATGGCTGAAAATCCCCTCATGCGCCAGACGCTCTGGGCTGAGATAGAGATAGCACAGGATTTTCCCTACCATCATGTCCAGCTCGGACAACACCGAACGCGGGATCAGGGTAGTGGAACGCGGGCGCAGGTAGAAAAAGCCTTCCGGCGCGCGGATCAGTTCCACGTTGTAGCGGGTGTAAAACTCTTCCAGTTCGTCCTGAAAATCCATTAAGAAGGCATGGTTATCCAGCTCATCGATACCGATGTGACGACCTGCACGCAGTTGGCTGTCGAGCGCCGGGAACAGCGCGTTAGACAATGCCTTGGCCAGCTTGACTGGCATTACTTGTTCAATATTTGTCGATGACATGGGCCTGGACCTTGGCTCCGTAATCATTGATTGCCTGCCATTGCGCCGGCAACCCTGAAAAATCTGCTTCAGCCACACCAAGGCGCACAGCCTGGTCGACCACTAAACGTGCTACGTCGAAATGACGAGCACGCGGATATTGCGCCAGATAATCGCGCATTACCGCCCCTAAATTGAGCGGTATCTGTTGTTCCTGATAAATCTTCAGCGCCTGTTCGATCATTGCCGCCAGTTGTTCGCGGATCTCGCTGAACTCTTCGAACTCCAGATCCGGCGGCAGTTCCCCAGTCACTTCCTCGCTGCGCAGCGCCAGCTCTTCGTCACGCATATCCAGCAAGCGGGAGGCAGAGGCGTGGGTCAGCGTCCATGGGTTGTCGAAATAGTTTTGCACCGATTGGCGCAGGCGTTGGGCGAACACGCGGTTCTTATCCATGTCGATCGCGGTACGGATAAATTTATGCACGTGACGGTCGTAACCGATCCACAGGTCAATCGCCTGCTGGCCCCAACTGATAATGCGGTCGAGCTTGCTTTGCAGATCGAACACCAGTTTGTCGACGAAACCCAGTTCCATCCCGCCCAGCGTCGCATCCTGAATGCGCAACAGGTTGGCCTGTAGCTTGTCGCCCGCCGCCTCCAGCGTATCTTGCAGCTCGCGCAGCGTGCCGGAAGTTTCGGACAACAGCATCTCACAGCTGGAGATCGCCGCGCGCCAATCCTGATTCAGCAGTGCGGCGATATCTTCCTTCACGCCCTGCTGTTGCTCATCCATCAGCCGTTGGGTCATGTCGATACTGTCGAAGATTTCCGCCACCGAATATTTCAGCGGTGCAAACACGTTGCGGTGCCAATGGAAATCATCTCCGCCCTCTTCGGCGGCGTCGGCGGCGCGCTTTAGTTCTTCCGCCACGATCGACAGCTGCATCGACAGGCGCAGCGTAGAGAATTCGCGCTGACGGATATAGTAATCGGTGATACCGATGCCCAACGGGGTCAGACGGTAAATCGCATTGCCGTCTGCCAGTTCGCTGGTAAAGCGGTTTAACAGGCGCTGGCGCACCATGTCGTTAATCGCATTGTTGGCGCGGACCGCCACCGTTTCATGCGTCTGTTCGAAACCCTTGCTGACATGGCGAAATGCATCAACCAGCTCACCTTCGCTCATCTCGCCGTCCAGTCGCTCGCCGTTAAGGGTGGCGATAGCGAGCAAAAACGCGAGACGCTCCGTAGGGAGCGAAATAGAGAAATCATTTTTCCGTGCCCAGGCGACCAGTTCGGGTACTGTCTGGGAAAATTCACTCATAGTTCGTCCTTCAGGTTTGGTTTATGCGCCATGACGTGAATATAGCGCCCCAAACTCACGTACGGCTCCTGCCGGCAATAGTGCTGTTCAAGCGCCAGTAACTCTTCAAATTTTTGCGTCTGTAGCTGCCTGCTCTGCAGATAATCGTGGAACACCCGCACGCCGGTTTTCCCGCTGATGCGCATGCCCATTTGCTCCAGCCAGCCATAAACCTGCGGCGGGTTGTGCGGATATTGCGGCGACAAAGAGCGCTTTCTGCGCCTTCTGACCTCTGGATTCACCAGTTGGAAATTACCCAACACCACGTTGCGCATCAAGAGGCCGTTGGCATTAAAGAACATCAATGACAGTGCGCCGCCGGGTAGCAGGCAGTTGAACAATGCCTGCAACGCCGCCTCAGGTTCAGCAATCCATTCAAGCACCGCATGGAACAATATCAGATCAACCGGCTGTTCCAAGTGCTGACCAATATCCTGCGCTGAACTTTGTATGAATTGCATGTTCTGGCTCACACCTTTCTGTTCGGCCAGTTGCGCAGCACGTTGGATCATCTCACCAGAAAGATCGCACAACAACACCTGATGTCCTAATTCTGCCAGTTGGCAGGCCATGTGGCCTTCGCCGCCGCCGGCATCCAGAATGCGCAGCGGCCGCTGCGGCAACTGGGCCAGCAGCGTGGTCAGGTCCTGCCAGACTACCGCCTGACGGATCTTCCCTTTGGTGGTGCCGTAAATATTACGCGCAAACTTTTCAGCAATATCGTCAAAATTGCGATCCTGCATGGACAACGGCTCCGCTGATCTTATCCTGATGGGGGCAAAGCGCCAGCCCATTCAAACCTGCTATTTTGGCACAGACTGGCTTAGAATGAATCTTCTTGCGGCCTGATTGTGCCCGGATGTCGTTTTTTCGCCCAAAAGGACCTGATTTTTGATGCTGTTCAACCTGAAAAAGTTCATTGGCGCCATTTTAATGCCATTACCTGCGCTGCTGCTGTTGATGGGGCTGGCGCTGTTGCTGCTATGGTTCACCCGCTGGCAAAAAAGCGGCAAAGTAATTTTATCACTGAGCTGGCTGTTTTTACTGCTTTTCAGCCTGCAGCCGGTGGCCGACCGGCTGTTGCGACCGATAGAATCTGAATATGTAACCTATCGTGGCAATGACCAGGTGAATTATATCGTGGTGCTGGGTGGCGGCTATACCTTTAACCCGGATTGGGCTCCCAGCTCCAACCTGATAGGTAACAGCCTGCCACGCGTGACGGAGGGCGTGCGCTTATATCTCGCGCATCCGGGCAGCAAGATGGTGTTCACCGGTGCCGGCGGCGCCAATACCTTGAGCAACGCTGCAACTGCGGCGAGGGTTGCGGAAAGCCTGGGAGTCCCGCGTAGCGATATGGTGTTGTTGGATCGCCCGATGGATACCGAGCAAGAGGCGCTACAGGTGTCGAAGCTGGTCGGCCAGCAACCGTTTATACTGGTGACCTCAGCCAACCATTTGCCGCGGGCGATGCGCTTTTTTGAAGCCAAGGGGCTGCACCCTATTCCGGCACCGGCCAATCAGTTGGCCATCAGCTCCAGGTTAAATATTTGGGATCGCGTAGTCCCCTCAGCCATGTTCCTTGGCCACAGCGAACGTGCCTGGTATGAAACCTTGGGCAGCCTGTGGCAATCGCTCAAAGGGGCCGATGAGGCCTCTGCCGACTAGCCGGCAAGCCAGGGCAGCAGCTGTTTCGACGCATGGTCAAACAGCTGCCTATCCAGCTTGCCGGTGTGAATTAACCGCCCTGCCGCTTCCCATACGCCATACAGCCAACGTCGCACCAGGAATGATTCTGATACCGGTGCCCGCTGCAAATAATAAAACATCAGTTGGCTGGGCATCCCGGCCTCGCACAGCCTGAACAGCTCATATTCACGCGGTGCCCACAGCATCATCCCAGGGTTGAGCATCGCCAGCAGTTGGTCGCTTTTGGCATCTTTCAGCATGCTGCGCAATGACAGGTTGCCGTGCACCAACACACAAGGATCGTCGAAACCGACAAAAAAATGGGTCAGCGCCTCCCGCGTGCGATATAACAAGCGGCGATCGGCCATCGTCAACTGCGGCGAGTTGAGATTCCCGAGCGTCGACCACAACACCTCGACCCGCTGCTGATACCAACAAAACCAGTCGTTTTCCTGCGTGCTGTCAACCGTGCCGACGCAGCCGTGGCTGTCGATACGGTGCCAGGCCAATACGCCATCGACGATCTGTTCCATCAGCATATTCCAGCGGTCCGGCGTTCGCGTCGGCGCCTCCACCGACACGCCCCGCAAACGCTCGATCAACAGGATCTCTTTATAGGGCGCCTGATGGGTATAGACCACGCCATACACCGTCGGCAGGCGGATATCCCCTTCACGCGCCAGCATCGACAGCTTATAGGCTTCCTGCTGGGCGATCCCCTGGCAGACAAAGCTTTTTGCCATCAGCGGGATCGCGTGGCCCTGTTGATCGTACAGTGAATACATGTGTGCATAAGGCTGTTCGCTAACGCGTTCCAATCGACTGATGGATTCGCCCAGCACAATGCTCAGTTCGGCGCGTAACTGCTCCATAAGGAAATAACCTCAAGAGAAAAAGAGGAGACGCTGACATCATCGAACGGTAAGCAAAAAAAAGCTTCAACGCAGATCAACAAAATGGGGATAAAAGGTGGGAAATTGTACTGCCGGCACGCCAGTTGACATGCCGGCGTTTAATGCTCAGCCTTTGATGCTGTCGCGCACACGCTGCAGATCTTCCGGCGTATCAACACCCACGGTCGGAATGGCTTTAGCGACCCCCACATGGATTTTTTCACCGTACCACAGCACCCGCAGTTGCTCCAGCAGCTCAATTTGCTCCAGCTGGCTTGGCGCCCAACTGACATAACGGCGTACAAAACCGGCACGATAGGCGTAAATGCCGATGTGGCGCAGCAGGCTGTCACCGATACTTTCTTTGGATTGAGCAAAACGTTCCCGATCCCAGGGAATAGTCGCGCGTGAAAAATAGAGCGCATAACCCTGTGCATCCATCACTACTTTGACGGCATTGGGGTTAAAGGCTTCTTCCGCGCTGTCGATCGGTACTGCAAGAGTGGCCATGCCGGCCTGGCTGGCTGCCAGATTTTCTGCCACCTGGCGTACGATCACCGGCGGGATCATCGGTTCGTCACCCTGCACGTTAACGATGATTTCGTCATCGGCAAAACCATAATGCTCGATCACTTCCGCCAGGCGTTCGGTGCCGGAATGGTGATGCGGGCTGGTCATGCACACTTCGCCACCGGCGGCTTTGACCGCTTTGGCCACTTCGGGGTGATCGGTCGCTACGATAACGCGGCTGGCGCCGGACTCACGTGCACGTTCCATTACGTGCACCACCATTGGCTTACCGTGAATATCGGCCAACGGCTTGCCCGGCAAACGGGTTGATGCGTAACGGGCTGGAATAATAGCGATAAAACTCATGCGTGTTTCTCATCCAATGACAGCGAACGCGCTTCGTTTTCCAGCAGTACGGGAATGCCATCACGCAGCGGATAGGCGAGGCCGTCCACTTTGCAGACCAGTTCCTGGTTTTCTTTATTGAAATAGAGCTTACCGTTGCAAACCGGGCAGGCAACGATTTCGAGTAAACGGTGGTCCATGCTTCCTCCTGAGTGGAGATCTAAAGTGCGTGAGAATAGCATAACGCTATGTGCCAGGTTAATCACCGCTGTTTTACCGCTGCCTTTTAATCTGGCGCGGGGGATTGAATTGACTGCGATGCAGGCGTAAAATTTTGTGATACAAGTCACAAAAAAGACATTTCCCATGATCAAACGTATTCACAAAATCATCGCCCTGTTTGCCAATTTCAGCAACTAAGGCATAGATCTGATTGTAACGGGCGGCGCTGAAAATTCGTTTTACCCACGCTGACGACGCCGCTCGTTATTCCACTTCCCACCCTTCACCCCATTCGACGGCCAACTGTGCCGGAATATCCCCCAGCGTCACCTGTTTGGCCCCGTGCCATTTTGCACTGCGCGTAATTGCCTGCCGAAGATCCTGCGCACGTTGTTTGCCAAACCGAACTTTGGCCTGCGGGTGGAAACTGATAATTTCGAAAATGCCCTGTCGCCGATGCATTTTGGCATCAATGCGGCCAATCAACTCGCCCCGTTGCAACACCGGCAGGGTAAAGTAACCGTACTGTCGCTTTTCCTTCGGCGTATAACACTCCAACCGGTAATCAAAATCGAACAGCTCCAGCGCACGTCGGCGATCCCAAACCACAGGGTCAAACGGAGAAAGCAAGGTGGTCACACTGGATTTTAGCGCCCCCTGCTCTGCCAACTGCAGTTCTTGCACCAGTGAATGATGCACGTAAAAATCGCCGTCCAGCCCATCAACGACCACCGGCATTATTTCGCCCCGTTGCTGTAGCGATGCCAGCAGTACTTTCGGCGTAACCCGCTTCAGACGGTAGTAATCCGCCAACCATTCAGCCCTGAAGATCCCCAGGTAACGGCAAGCCCTGCCAAGCATTTCCTGCTGCGCATGGTCCGCAGGTAACGCATGACGCTCATCATCCCAGTGCGGCAGTAACCTTTCTGTCAGATCGTAAACACGATGAAAATTACGCCGTTCGGCCACCATTAATTTACCGGCGGTGAACAAGATTTCGAGGTGGCGCTTTTCCGGCTTCCAGTCCCACCAACCGCTATTCCCTCTTTTTTCGGCATTAAAATCTGCCGAACGCACCGGCCCGCTGGCTTCGATATGCAACAGCAGATCGTCCATTGCCCCCTGATGATTTTTCACCCACTCTTCAGAATATTTCCAGCCCATACCCTGCGGTTGCAGCATGCGATGGCGCAACAGACCAAAATCTTCAATGGGTAAAAAACAGGCTTCGTGCGCCCAATATTCGAACAGCTGACGACTGGCCAGCGCCTGTTCCAGCCATTCCGGCTGATAATCGCCCAGGCGGCTGAACAACACCAGATAGGGGCTACGTGCGACAACGCTGATGGTATCTATTTGCAGTAATCCCATACGTTGAATGGCGGTAACCACATCGTCGGGTTTGGCTTTGCGTTTAATCGGGGATAATAGCCCTTGTGCGGCAAGATGAAGCGCGCGGGCGGCGGCAAGAGAAATAACCGGGGTAAGCATCCTGACATCCAAAGTCGTTAAGCGATTGCTCGATAATAGTGGATATCAGAAGATTTTTCTTCGCCAGTGCTTGGGGTGGCGGCACCGGCACTGGCGAGGAAGGGGTGGGTCAGAACGCGATGACGTCTGCCGCTGACAGCCCGTGGGAGCTGCGATAGATCGAGAACTCAACGTTCTGACCTTCGTTTAACGATTTATTTTTAGTATTGGCGATAGAACGACGGCTAACATAGATTTCGTCGCTACCATCTACCGGTGAAATAAAACCATAGCCTGCAGCTTGATCAAACCATTTCACACGGCCCATTTGTAACACAGTATTTTTAAACATAACTTATATCCTTTTACTTGAGCATCCTTAACAACGTTATTTTTATTATTGTTGGACGCTACCAGCCCATCCTAAAGTTTTTCGTAACAAACCTCTCGTGAGCAAAAAAATTAAAAACCCGCATTACGCGGGCTTGTTGAACTTAATATCTTCCGCAATGAATCGGCATTAACGCCTCATCATGGTTGTATTAAGATCTCTTTACGTCATTGCCTGTTTAGTTACAGAGCAACAACGTTGGCGGCAGCCGGCCCGCGCGGGCTGTCCTGGATGCTGTACTCAACACGCTGGCCTTCAGCCAGAGTTTTGAAACCGTCGGTCGCGATTGCAGAGAAATGTACGAATACATCTTTACCACCGTCGTTTTGCTCAATGAAACCAAAACCTTTGCTTTCGTTGAACCATTTAACCTGACCCGTTTTCTTAGACATTACACATTTACCTTTTAAATATATATACAAAACCTGCCATAAGGCAATTTAGGCCGTTTTTAGGAACATTACTTATGGGAGGTACTTAGAAGGTTCGTCTTTGAAGCGGAATCAGATGATAACGTTTTTGGAGGAACTGCTTAAATCTAAACTCGAACATAAATAGGTCTGTATCACAGGCCGACAAGCATTTACTCATAAATCTAGATTTTACACAAGCAATTTATTGGCATATTTTTATAATTCCGCCAAATTTGTTTTTATGTCCATGATTATGCATAGATTAATTAATTTATTTTTGCCGTTTCCACTCAGAAACATTGCCTTCCGGACGGCCGTCATTTCCGCCAGGACCATTGCAAATGAGAGCTAACGCATAAAAATCCAATATGCTTGTCCAAGCTATAACAAAACCCAACCGAGATAGCTAAACTTGGGGTGAAAACAAGGCGGATGGCCTTTCAGCCAGCACTTTTACCGCAAAAAATACTATTTTTCAGATTATCCCGAATAAAGGAGCTATGCGCATGACCGCCCAGCAGTTCGTCTCACCGAATGAAATCCGCTCCAGGTTCTCCCACGCCATGTCAGATATGTACCAAAAAGAGGTACCTCTCTATGGCGATTTGCTCGAACTGGTTGCGGAAACCAACCGACAGGTCCTGCGCGAAGATGCCGCATTGGCGCATCAATTACAAATTACCGGTGAAATCGAAAGACTGGCCATGGAACGCCACGGGGCAATCCGGGTAGGTACGGCGGATGAGCTGGCTACTCTGCGACGGCTGTTTAACGTCATGGGCATGTCACCGGTCGGGTATTACGACCTGGCCGTGGCAGGAGTTCCGGTTCATTCCACCGCGTTTCGCGCAGTACATGAAGATGCGCTGCAGATCAGCCCATTCCGGGTTTTCACCTCATTATTACGGTTAGAGCTGATTGAAAGCCCGGCGTTACGTCAGTTGGCCCAGCAACTGCTGGCCCGCCGCCGCATATTTACTGAACGCGTGCTGGAGTTGATCGTCTTGCAGGAAGCTCAGGGCGGGTTGGATGACAGCCAGGCCAGTGAATTTATCGAACAGGCGCTGGAAACTTTTCGTTGGCACAACCGGGCGACCGTCAGTGCAGCCGAATATCAACAATTGCACGATCAGCACCGTCTGATTGCAGACGTAGTGGCGTTCAAGGGCCCGCACATCAACCATTTGACGCCACGCACGCTGAATATCGACCTCGTCCAGCAAGCGATGCCCGGTCGGGGAATCACACCTAAAGCCGTTATCGAAGGCCCGCCGCCTCGCCGTCGGCCAATTTTGCTACGCCAAACCAGCTTTAAAGCGCTGGAAGAAAGCGTAGCCTTTGTCGAACATGACGGCAGCACCGTGGGCGGACATCATACCGCGCGTTTTGGCGAAATCGAGCAACGTGGCGTAGCGCTGACCCCGAAAGGCCGCGCTCTGTATGACCGCCTGTTGCAAGCTACCAACGATGCCTTGCAGGCACCGCCAAGTGAAAAGAACGCCGAGCGGTACAATCAGTTACTGGCGGAAAACTTCCAGGCGTTTCCAGATGATTATGCAACCTTGCGTAAGCAGCAACTGGCATGGTTCCGCTATTTCCCTACCGAGTGCGGCCTGGCGGCCAAAGACTCGCTGGATAAAAACAGCACGTTGGAACAACTGATAGCTCAGGAGCACGTTCGCTTTCAACCTTTGGTGTATGAAGACTTCTTACCGGTTAGCGCTGCAGGCATTTTCCAGTCTAATCTGGGTGACAACCGGCATGCTCAGTACAATGCAGCATCGAGCCGTGCCGCTTTCGAGCAGGCACTGGGGGCAGAGGTGATTGATGAATTGGCGCTGTATCAACAAACGCAACAGCGTTCGATAAACGCCTGCGCGCAAGCTCTGGGGCTTAACGCGCTGGCCGTTTGAGTTATTTCGTCAGCAGCGCTTCGATACTTTGCAGCAACGACTCAGCCTGATCGGGGGGAAGAACCGCATCTACCGGTAAATACCACCAGTTGGGCTGGGCAAAAATACGGCATTTGACCGCATCTTTTTCAGTCATCAGCAGCGTTTGCTCAGATGACGCCAACGCCGCCAGTTGAGCCTGTTGGTACTCCTGATGATCGGCGAACGCGACTTCTTTCTCGACATCCACGCCAAGCTTTTCCAACGTGGCGAAAAAGCGTGGCGGATGGCCAATCCCGGCCATTGCCACCACGTGCGGCAACTCAGACGCCGGCCGACGCGCGCCGCTGGCGATATTGACCGCCTCACGCGCTTGCAACCGCATGGCGATTTCACCCGCCTGAGCCACGCCGCCGTTGGCAATCCGCGCATTCACGCTGTTCAGGCGCGACGCGCGTTCACGCATCGGCCCCGCCGGTAACCACCAGCCATTGCCAAAACGGCGCACGCCGTCGATCACCACCAGTTCAAAATCACGTTGCAACGCGTAATGCTGCAAACCGTCATCTGTGATGACAACATCGAGTTTCTGCTGGTGCAGCAGTGCCTGCACCGCTTCCGCACGCTTTGGCGAAATGGCTACAGGCGCACCGGTGCGTTGATAAATCAATACCGGCTCATCGCCCGCCTGCTGGGTCGTAGTGTGTTCATCCAATACCAACGGATAAGATGCCGCTTTGCCACCATAACCGCGTGATACCACACCCACCCGGTATCCGCGCTGTTGCAATTGCTCCACCAGCCAGATCACCGTTGGCGTTTTACCGTTGCCGCCGGCGGTAAGGTTTCCCACCACCACCACCGGCACAGGTGCACGCCAGCTTTTACGCAGGCCACAGCGATAACTCAGCCGAATCAAACCGCTGACCAGACCGTACAGCCAGGACAACGGCAACAACAGCAGGTATAGCAATGAGCTACCCGACCAAATGCGCTCGATCATTATTGGCCGAACTGCATGCGGTGAAGCTGTGCGTAGACCCCGCGCCGTTCGATTAGCGCCGCATGCTCACCGCGTTCAACGATGCGTCCATCTTCCACCACCAGGATTTCATCAGCCTTTTCAATGGTCGACAAACGGTGCGCGATCACCAGCGAGGTACGGTTTTTCTGCAGTTCGTCCAGCGCGGCCTGAATGGCGCGTTCTGATTCCGTATCCAGCGCTGAAGTTGCTTCATCAAGGATCAGAATCGGGCAATCGCGCAACAGTGCGCGCGCGATAGCGATACGCTGACGCTGGCCACCGGACAACATCACGCCGTTCTCGCCAATCACCGTATCCAGACCATTCTCCATTTTATCAATGAAATCCATGGCATAAGCCATGCGCGCAGCCTTCTCGATTTCTTCCCGGCTATAACGATCTTCACGAGCGTAAGCGATATTGTTAGCGATGGTGTCGTTAAACAAATGCACGTTTTGCGATACCAGAGCGACCTGATCGCGCAATGACGCCAAGGTATACTCGCGCAAGTCATGCCCGTCCATCAGGATTTCGCCTTCCTGAACGTCATAGAAACGGGTCAGCAGGTTGGCAATTGTCGATTTGCCCGATCCCGAGCGGCCCACCAATGCTACGGTTCTACCCTCTGAAATGCTCAGATTGATATCACGCAGTGCCGGCGTTTCTTTCCCTGGATAATAGAAAGTCACGTTACGGAATTCGATATCGCCTTTAGCACGCGCCACTTCGCGGGTGCCGGTATCTTTTTCCTGCTCCATATCCAAAATCGAGAACAACGTTTGGCAAGCAGCCATCCCGCGCTGGAACTGGGCATTGACGTTGGTCAGCGATTTCAGTGGACGCATTAAGGCAATCATCGACGAAAACACCACAGTAATGGTACCGGCGGTCAGGGTTGCCATCACACTAGGGAAACTCGCAGCGTACAGTACAAACGCCAGCGCTAACGAAGCAATCAACTGAATAATCGGGTCAGAGATTGAAGATGCTGAAACCAGCTTCATGCCCTGTTGGCGCATGCGGTTGCTGACCGAGTTGAAGCGCTCGGTTTCCACCTGTTGGCCGCCAAAAATAAGCACTTCCTTGTGACCTTTCAGCATCTGCTCGGCACTGGTGGTGACCTGCCCCATGGTGTTCTGCATGCTTTTACTGATACTACGGAAGCGTTTGGAAACAATGCGAATTGCGATAGACACGATCGGTGCCAGCACAATCAGAATCACCGATAACTGCCAGCTGTAGTAGAACATCATGCTGAACAACGCAATTATCGACGCGCCTTCACGCACCACGGTGACCAATGCGCTGGAAGAGGATGAGGCCACTTGCTCAGAGTCATAGGTGATACGCGACAACAGCGTGCCGGTTGACTGCTGATCGAAGAAGGATACCGGCATTCTCATCATATGGCCAAATAGCCGGCGGCGCATATGCATCACCACCATACCGGACACCCATGAGATACAATAGCTGGAAACGAAGCCCGTCAGGCCACGTACCACCATCAAGCCAATGACGGCCAACGGCATCCAAAGCAAAATGCTGCTCTCGGTTTTCCCAAAACCGTCATCCAATAAAGGTTTAAGCAAGGACAACATAAAGGCATCGCTGGCCGCGTTAAGCACTAACGCAATGGCGGCCACAATCAACCCGGTCTTAAAAGGAGTGATCATCGGCCAGAGGCGACGGAAAGTCTGCCAAGTGGAGAGATCTTTATCATTCATCATGCAAATACCAGCATCGGAAGAAATAGCGGCCTATTTTACTCATTATCACCCTCTACGCCAAACCGCTGATGGTACCAACGGGGCATTAATTGTTCACGAAAGCCTTTAATTTGCCAATCGTTGTCGAAAAAAAGCACGGATATCTGACCTGACCGCGAAGTATCGCGCCATATGATGCCATTTGCCAGATATCTGGCGATAACTTTAACGGCAGGTAATCGCCATTTGTTGTAACGAGATGCGGACGCCAAAGCCACCTCCGGCGCTACCGCACGCAGAAACGGCGGCGTCGAGGACGTCCTGCTACCGTGATGTGGAACCTGAAGCACTGTGGATGCCAGCCGATCGCGTTGTAATCTGAGTAACTGCGCTTCCGCTTGCTTTTCCACGTCGCCGGTCAGCAACAGGCTATATTGGCCATCATCAACGCGGATCACGCAAGAATCGTCATTGACCGGTCGCTTTAGCGCTTTCGGCGGCCATAACACCTGAAATTGCAGCGATTGCCACCGCCAGCTTTCGCCGGCCACGCAGGGTAAATGAAACGGGTCAATTATCGGGCTGCGTACCGTGGCCTGAGGAAATGCTTGCCTTACCTCTTCCAGGCCCCCGGTATGATCAAGGTGATCGTGACTGATGATAATTTGCTCCAGATCGATACCCCGCCAGTTTAGCATTGGCAAAATATGACGTTCCGCAGCACTGCCCGTCGCCCAGCGATCGCCGGTATCGAACAGTATCCCCTTTCCGTTTCTTTCGATCACTACCGCCAGGCCATGCCCGACGTCCAGCATGTCGACCCGCCAACGATATGAGGGTTCTTTTTCCCGCCACAGCACGCAACATATCGCCACGGCAGCCAAGCCTGCCGTATAGCATAACCACCAGTGAAAACGCCAGTAGATAACCAGCAGCCAACCCGCTGCGCTGACCAACAGCGAGGCGGCGCCCAGATCGATCCATCCACGCTGCAAATAATGCAGCGGCGTAAACACCCATAGCAGTGTCAAATCGGCCAGCCACCAGAATCCGCCGCTCAATAACGGTAAAGCGCCACAAATTACCGCGATCAAAATCAAAGGAACCGTCACCAGAGAAACCACAGGTACCGCCCACAGATTCGCCGGCATAGAGGTCAACGTCAGGCCGAGAAACAAAGCGGCCTGCATCGGCACCAGCAGCAACGTGATACCAAACTGAATGTGCAGCCAACGCACCGGTGCCCAATACCAGGCAGAGCGGAAACGTGCGCTTAACGGCATCCATTCGAACCAAAAGATCAGGCAGGCCACCGCCAGTACCGATAACCAGAAACTGTCTGACAATACCGCCAGCGGATCGCAGACCAGAATTAACCCCACGCACCACAGCCATACCTGCCAGGAAGTGCAGTGAATACCGCGTAGGCGCAGCAACATCCACAGCGTCAACGCCAAGGCAGTACGCACCGCCGGGGGCTGTGCGCCAGCCAACCAGACATACGCCAAGGTACCAAACCAACTGGCTAACAATGGGAAGCGGTAGCCGATCAGGTATGCAGGCAACAAGAACTGAACCGCCCGTAGCGCCAGCCAAATCAATATGGCCGCCATAGCCACGTGCAGGCCTGAAATCGCCATCAGATGCGCAATGCCGGTTTTCAGCATCAGAGTGCGTAACTCAGGGTCCAGCGAGGTTCTTTCGCCAAACGCTAAAGCCAGCAGTACCGATTTATATCGCAGGTCACCCATGTTGCTCTCGGCATGGCTGATAATACGCTGCCGCCAGTTGCAACTCCCCTCCAACAGCCTGGCGCGCTTCACCTGTGCAGTCAGTGGCTGACGTTGTGCCATCGCCCAACGCTGGCTATCGAAGCCCCCCTCGTTCAGTTTTCCGTGCACCGCTCTCAGACGCAGCCGGAGTTCCCAACGCTGCCCAGCACAGAGTTGCGGCTCTTCCGGCTGCCAAACGGTGGTAAAGGCAATTGATGGCGTTAGCCAGCGCCCGTCAACCTGTTCGATACGCATCAGCGTTTGTTTGCTCGCAGCGGGCACCAAAGTAACACCGGCAACTTGTACCACGGCGGTCACCTCCGGCCCGCGGCTCAGTTGTTCGACTTGCGCCACCAGATTACCGGCATTGAAGGTCGCCCACAGAAATCCCAATGCTCCCCAACCAATAAATTGACAGCCCGCCCAACGGAAACGCAGCATCAAGCTAGCGGGTAAAACAACCAACAAAGTTGTTAACGCATCGGGTAATTGCGGTAGCACCAGTAACGGCAGAATGCCGCAGACAACGGCGATAACCGCCAGATCCAGCGAAGTTTTGATCGACCTTTCTCCCGTCCGACAGAAGGACGTGCAACTATTGCACATCGCACCCCATGGACAGGATTGTTCCCCCATACTCAGGCAGCCGCCAGTTGCAATGCGACGGCTCGCGGCACAGGCTGCAGGTTAACGATAATGGTTTCATTTATTGATGCTAAGCTGCGGCGTAGCACGCAAAAAAAAGTCAGAACGGAAGGCTAAGAAATCAGAAAACAGCTGAGCGGCAGGCAAAAAAAAACGGCGCCCTGAGGCACCGTTTTATATTCTTTACAAGCAACAACTCTATGGATAATCAGTGATTAACCATAGATATTGGCGCGGTCACGCAGCTCTTTACCTGGCTTGAAGTGAGGAACGTACTTGCCGTCCAACTCAACTTTATCACCAGTTTTCGGGTTGCGACCAACGCGCGGAGCACGGTAGTGAAGAGAAAAACTGCCGAATCCGCGGATCTCGATGCGTTCACCATCGGCTAACGTTGCAGCCATGTGTTCTAACATCTCTTTCACTGCATCCTCAACGGCTTTCGCCGGTACATGAGATTGCTGGCCAGCAAGTCTTTCAATAAGTTCAGACTTGGTCATGAGTCCTCCAAGCTTTGCAGCTAAACTACCGTATCGGGGCGGTCAGAAACCGCCCCCCGTCATTACTCGCCTTTAGCCGCTTTGAAAGCTTCAGCCATTGCGTTAGAGAAGTTGCTTTCTTCCTGTTTGTTGTTAACAGTAGCGATAGCATCTTTCTCGTCAGCTTCGTCCTTAGCACGTACGGACAGGCTTACTACACGGTTCTTACGGTCAACGCCGGTGAATTTAGCTTCAACGTCGTCGCCTACATTCAGAACCAGAGTTGCATCTTCAATGCGGTCGCGAGAGGCTTCAGATGCACGCAGGTAACCTTCTACGCCGCCTGCTAATTCAACTGTAGCACCTTTGGCGTCAACTGCAGTGACTTTACCAGTAACAATAGTACCTTTCTTGTTCATAGACAGGTAGTTATTGAACGGGTCTTCAGCCAGTTGCTTCACGCCCAGAGAGATACGCTCGCGCTCTGCGTCAACTTGCAGAACAACCGCTGCGATTTCGTCGCCTTTCTTGTATTCACGTACTGCTTCTTCGCCTGCAACGTTCCAGGAGATGTCAGACAGGTGAACCAGGCCGTCGATGCCGCCGTCCAGGCCGATGAAGATACCGAAGTCAGTGATAGACTTGATTTTACCTTCAACGCGGTCGCCCTTGTTGTGGGTTTCTGCGAACAGCTGCCATGGGTTAGATTTGCACTGCTTCAGGCCCAGAGAAATACGACGACGTTCTTCATCGATGTCCAGAACCATAACTTCCACTACATCGCCCACGTTAACAACTTTGGACGGATGGATGTTTTTGTTGGTCCAATCCATTTCAGAAACGTGTACCAGACCTTCAACGCCTTCTTCGATTTCTACGAAGCAGCCGTAATCAGTCAGGTTGGTTACACGACCAGTCAGCTTGGTGCCTTCTGGGTAACGTTTCGCGATAGCAACCCATGGATCTTCGCCCAGTTGTTTCAGGCCCAGGGAAACACGAGTACGCTCGCGGTCGAACTTCAGCACTTTAACAGTGATTTCGTCGCCAACGTTGACGATTTCGCTTGGATGCTTAACGCGTTTCCAAGCCATATCAGTGATGTGCAGCAGGCCGTCTACGCCGCCCAGATCAACGAATGCACCGTAGTCAGTGAGGTTCTTAACGATACCTTTAACTTCCATGCCTTCCTGCAGGTTTTCCAGCAGTTGATCGCGTTCTGCGCTGTTTTCGGATTCGATAACCGCACGGCGAGAAACTACAACGTTGTTGCGTTTCTGGTCCAGCTTGATGACTTTGAACTCAAGCTCTTTGCCTTCCAGGTGCAGAGTGTCGCGTACTGGACGCACGTCAACCAGGGAACCTGGCAGGAACGCACGAATACCATTCAGCTCTACAGTGAAGCCACCCTTAACTTTGCCGTTGATAACACCGACGACAGTTTCAGCTTCTTCGTAAGCTTTTTCCAGCGTGATCCAAGCTTCGTGACGCTTAGCTTTCTCACGGGACAGCAGAGTTTCACCGAAGCCATCTTCAACAGCGTCCAGCGCAACGTCAACTTCGTCGCCTACCTGGATTTCCAGCTCGCCCTGCGCATTTTTGAATTGCTCAGCCGGGATGGCAGACTCAGATTTCAGACCGGCGTCAACCAGTACTACGTCTTTGTCGATAGCAACTACAACGCCACGAACGATGGAACCCGGACGGGTTTCGATTGTTTTCAGGGATTCTTCAAAGAGTTGAGCGAAAGATTCAGTCATGTTTAATCTTCAGGGTTCTATAGTTTAACGTCCATTTAGCATCCCGCCGAATGGGGTTGTTTCACATACCCCGCCATTGGCTCCATGCCGACAGGGTTTAGGTTACAGGGGTAAAATTTTACCCGATATAGTTCGATACCGCTATGACAAATATGACAAAAAGCAATAACGTCGCTGCAGTTTATTGCTGCGGCAACGCTAACACTTCATGTGCATAAGTCAGCGCACGCTGGATGACTTCGTCGATCGACATGCTGGTAGAATCCAGCACGAGGGCGTCGGAAGCCGGCACCAGTGGCGCGATAGGCCGATTGCGGTCACGGTCATCCCGTTCCTTTATCTCGGCTAAAAGACGTTCAAAGTTAACATTAAAGCCCTTTTCCTGCAACTGTAGCATGCGGCGGTGCGCACGCTCCTCCGAACTGGCATCCAGGAAAATCTTTACCGGTGCATCGGGGAACACCACCGTACCCATATCGCGGCCATCAGCAATCAAACCGGGAGCTTCGCGGAACGCGCGCTGGCGGCGCAGCAAAGCTTCGCGCACACGCGGAAAAGCCGCTGCCTGCGAGGCGGTATTACCGACGGTTTCAGTGCGGATCTCATTACTGACATCCTCACCTTCCAAAATGACCTGCAGTTTGCCTTCCTGGGCAACAAAGCGGACGTCGAGATGTGCGGCCAGCGGAACCAGCGCCTCCTCAGAGGTGATATCGACCTGATGATGCAGTGCCGCCAACGCCAGCACGCGGTAAATCGCGCCGGAATCCAGCAAACGCCAACCAAGGGATTCGGCCAACGCTTTACACAGAGTGCCTTTGCCTGCGCCACTTGGTCCATCAACGGTTATCACCGGGGCTGTAGCCGTCATTTCTCTCTCCTTCAGGTAGAAAACCTCACAGGGACGCAACCTGCCGTCAGCACAACGCGAAAGCATAATTACGAACGCCCCTGCCGCCTGCCCAATCGAGGCAGATACGGTGGCGTATTATACGCTGCCCAGAGACGAACTGTTACCCAGGAACTGTCTGGTTGTTGAAAATAAGCGCATAACCGCAGAAAAGTATAGAAGAAGCCTCGGCGACCAGGCATTAAAAACGACAAAGGCCCGGTTAAGGGCCTTAAAAGAAATCATCTGACTACCGGTTACGCCAATTGGCTGATGCGCGCCAACTGCTCAAAATAGTCCGGGAAAGTTTTGGCGGTGCATTTCGGATCGAGGATGGTCACCGGGGTATCCGACAGCGCCACCAGCGAGAAGCACATCGCCATACGGTGATCGTTGTAGGTGCCGATATCGGCAAACTTCAGCTTCGCCGGCGGCACCACGTGAATATAGTCCTCACCTTCATCCACTTCAGCGCCTACTTTACGCAATTCAGTCGCCATGGCGGCCAGGCGATCGGTCTCTTTCACCCGCCAATTATAGATATTGCGGATGGTGGTCGGCCCTTCGGCAAACAGGGCTGCGGTGGCAATGGTCATCGCCGCGTCCGGAATATGGTTCATATCCATATCGATGCCGCGCAACTCACCGCGGCTGCATTCGATAAAGTCATCGCCCCAGGTAATGCGAGCGCCCATTTTCTCCAACACGTCGGCAAATTTGGTGTCGCCCTGAACGCTTTTCTTGCCGATGCCAGTCACGCGTACGGTGCCGCCTTTAATCGCCGCCGCCGCCAGAAAATAAGAAGCGGAGGATGCATCGCCTTCTACCAGGTAATCCCCTGGTGAGCGGTAGGTTTGGCGGCCTTGAATATTGAACACGCGGTAGTTGTCGTGGCTGACTTCAACGCCGAAGGTACGCATCAGATGCAACGTGATATCAATGTACGGTTTAGAAACCAGTTCGCCCTTGATATGGATATTCGTGTCCTGCTCAGCCAGTGGCGCAGTCATCAGCAACGCGGTCAAGAACTGGCTGGAAACGCTGCCGTCGACGGTCACGTCACCACCGTGAAAGCCGCCGCGCAGGCGCAATGGCGGATAGTCGGTCTGTTCCAGGTAATCAATTTGCGCGCCGCCCTGGCGCAGAGCATCCACCAAATGGCCGATAGGCCGCTCTTTCATGCGCGGTTCACCGGTCAACACCACATCACCGCTACCCAGACACAACGCCGCCGCCAATGGGCGCATCGCGGTACCGGCATTGCCGAGAAACAGTTCAAGCGGCTCGCTGGCCACCAGCGGGCCGGCAACGCCCTCAACGATACAAGTGGTGCGATCGTCGGACAGCTGATAACTCACGCCCAACGCCTGCAGCGCATTCAGCATATGGCGCACGTCGTCGCTGTCCAGCAGGTTAGTCAACGTGGTCGTTCCCTCCGCCAGCGCAGCCAGCAGCAGAGCACGGTTGGACACGCTCTTGGAGCCGGGTAAGTTGACGGTGCCATTGACCAGGGCGACCGGTTGTAACGTCAGGGAATCCACCATGTGAACAAAACTCTCCAAAATCTGATAAACGAAACGGCCCCGGGAAAATGCCGGAGCCGCTTTAATGCAAAAGGACAACAGCGAAAGCTGCCCGCGCAAAGCAGGCAGCGAGGCTTAACCGTGACGACGTTCGAAGTCGATCATAAAGTCGGTTAATGTCCGCACGCCGGCCAGCGGCATGGCATTGTAAATAGAAGCACGCATGCCGCCAACCACCCGGTGACCTTTCAGCGCCTGCAGGCCGATAGCTTCCGCTTCGCTGAGGAACACTTTGTCCAGCGCCGAGTCAGCCAACTGGAACGGCACGTTCATCCAGGACCGATTAGCCTGTGCTACGCGGCTGCGGTAGAAATCAGAATTATCGATGGTTGCGTACAGCAACTCGGCCTTGGCCTGATTGCGCTTGTGCATCTCCACCAGACCACCCTGTTCTTTCAGCCACTTGAACACCAAGCCGGACAGATACCAGGCGAAGGTCGGCGGCGTATTGAACATGGAATCGTTCTCGGCCAGCACGGTATAATCGAGAATCGACGGCACTTCGCGGCGAGCTTTACCCAGCAGATCGTCACGTACGATCACCAACGTCAGGCCTGCCGGCCCAATGTTTTTCTGCGCGCCGGCGTAAATCACGCCAAAGCGGCTGACATCCAGCGGGCCGGACAAAATGGTGGAGGAGTAATCGCCGATCACCACTTTGTCGCCAAAGTCCGGCGTCTCATCGATAGCGATGCCGTCGATGGTTTCATTCGGGCAGTAGTGCACATAAGCCGCATCGTCGTTCAACTGCCACTCTTTCATCGGTTTGATACCGAGCAGACCGTCAACGGTGGTTTTCACATCAATGGCATTTGGCGTGCAGTATTTCTCGGCTTCCTTGATGGCGCTGTGCGCCCAGTAGCCGCCATCGATATAGTCCGCAGTGGTTTTATCACCCAGCAGGTTCAGCGGCAATGCGGCAAACTGTGCACGGGCGCCGCCATGGCAGAACAGCACTTTGTAGTTGGAGGGGATCTTCAGCAGATCGCGCAGATCCTGTTCGGATTGCTGGGCAACTTCGATAAACTCTTTACTGCGATGGCTGATTTCCATCACCGAGGTGCCGAGACCGTGCCAGTTGCACAGTTCCTGTTCCGCACGACGCAACACTTCAACCGGCAGCATTGCCGGGCCAGAGCTAAAATTATAAACCTGAGTCATTTCCCCTCACCACATTCACTATTCGCCAATGAGACTGGCCAACCGAAATACGCCCAAAGTTAACTGTCGAGTTAACCAACGCATCGGTTTTATCACTCACGTAACGCTGCTGCAATGCTTATTCACCCGCAAGCAGCAAACTACCGCAGCACGGAATAACAGGCTCTGTCGCCACTGCGTTTTTTTGTGCGATAAAACGCTGCGCCATCGGGGAATTCAGTGGGTTAACGCGGTATTTTATGCTGTATTCAGCTAACCCGGTTCTTCGACCAGGCTGCAATCCACCGGCCATTGCCGCAACGCGGGCAAATATGTTGCTGTGAATCCGCCAGAGGCGCAATCAGGCTACAGGCGCTGCTGGCATAATCCCCGCCGCTTCGGCCTGCGATTGCCTACAGCATCGCCCGGCTACAAAAAACGGGGAGCGATACCCCCCGTCGATCACGACTCAATACTGATTAAACATCTGTTGGATTTGTTTGGTGTCTTTGGTCTGAGTCAGCGCCAACTGCAGCAGGATCCGCGCTTTTTGCGGGTTCAGCGTACCGGCGGCGACAAAGCCGAATTTGGTGTCATCCACTTCCGCATCTTCCGTGGTGGAACCGGTCGGCACTCTGGAAGAGCGTACTACCGCCACGCCGTTATGTGCGGCGGTCGCCAGCGTATCAAACACCGTTTTATACAGGTTGCCGTTACCGACCCCGGCGCTGACAATGCCCTGATAACCTTCAGCGATCAGCGCCTTGGCCGGCGCATCGGAAGCGTTGGCATAGTTATAGACAATGCCGACTTTGGGCAGCTCGGTCAGGCTGGATACGTCAAAGGGGGTATCGGTAGTATGCTTGCGCTGCTGTGAGCGCTGATAGTCTACCTTGCCGTTATGGATATAACCGAGCGGACCGAAATTGGGCGACTGGAAGGTCTGCACCGAGGTGGTATTGGTTTTGGTCACGTCGCGCGCATCCAGCACGCTGTCGTTCATCGCCACCAGTACCCCGCGTTTGGCCGATTGCGGATCCGCCGCCGTCACCACGGCGTTATACAGATTGAACGGGCCGTCGGCGCTCATCGCCGTCGCCGGGCGCATCGCTCCGACGATCACTACCGGCTTGTCGCATTTGACGGTCAAATCGAGAAAATAAGCGGTTTCTTCCAGCGTGTCGGTGCCGTGGGTGATCACAAAACCGTCCGTTTTGCCGCAGTCAGCGTTGATTTTCTTCACCAGTTTCAGCCACACCTCATCGTTCATGTCTTGCGAACCGATGTTCACTACCTGCTCACCCTGCACATTGGCGACGTTTTTCAGCTCCGGCACCGCATTCACCAACGCATCGACGCCCAGTTTGCCCGCCGTATAGTTGGATTTTGTCGCCGATTCGCCGCCGCCGGCAATGGTGCCGCCGGTCGCCAACAGAGTGATGGAAGGCAATGCCAGCGCAGAACCGCTTACGCCCGCCAGGAATAGTGCCACAACGCTGAGTTTCACTGATTTCATTAGGTTTCTCCTTGATAGATAACCCGCTGAATTATGGCCCTTATCCTTAAAAAAACTGTGACTTTACCGTCGCTTTAGGAATACATGGAGCTTGGGCATAAAACCCCGTATCATTGCACGTTTTTAGTACGCTCAAAAAGTGAAGACAATGACGCAAACTTTTATCCCTGGCAAAGACGCCGCGTTGGAAGACTCCATCGCCCGTTTCCAACAGAAATTAAGCGATCTGGGTTTTAATATCGAAGAAGCCTCCTGGCTGAACCCGGTTCCGCACGTATGGTCGGTTCACATCCGCGATCGCGATTGCCCGCTGTGCTTCACCAACGGTAAAGGCGCCAGCCAAAAAGCCGCGCTGGCTTCCGCTTTGGGCGAATACTTCGAGCGCCTTTCCACCAACTATTTCTTTGCCGATTTCTATCTGGGTAAGCAAATTGCCGAAGGCGATTTCGTGCATTACCCGAATGAGAAATGGTTCCCGATCCCGGCCGACGATTCGCTGCCGGAAGGCATCCTCGACGAACGCCTGCATGCGTTCTACGATCCAGAGCAAGAACTGACCGCCGGCGATCTGATCGATCTGCAATCCGGCAACGGCGAGCGCGGCATCTGCGCCCTGCCGTTCTCCCGTCAGTCAGACCAGCAGACGGTCTATATTCCGATGAACATCATCGGCAACCTGTACGTGTCCAACGGCATGTCCGCCGGTAACACCGCGAACGAAGCTCGCGTGCAGGGCCTTTCCGAAGTATTCGAGCGTTATGTGAAAAACCGCATTATCGCCGAATCCATCAGCCTGCCGGAGATCCCGAGCGAAGTGCTGAACCGTTATCCAGGCGTGGTGGAAGCCATTGCCCGCCTGGAACAGGAAGGCTTCCCGATCCTGTCCTATGACGCCTCATTGGGCGGTAACTACCCGGTAATCTGCGTAGTGCTGTTCAACCCGGCCAACGGCACCTGTTTCGCCTCGTTCGGCGCTCATCCCGACTTCGGCGTGGCGCTTGAGCGTACCGTGACTGAACTGCTGCAGGGCCGTAGTCTGAAGGATCTGGACGTGTTCACCGCGCCAACCTTCGATGACGAAGAAGTGGCCGAACACACCAATCTGGAAACCCACTTTATCGATTCCAGCGGTTTGATCTCCTGGGACATGTTCAAGCAGGATGCGGATTACCCGTTTGTCGACTGGAGTTTCAGCGGCAGCACGCAGGAAGAATTCGCCACGCTGATGAGCATTTTCGACAAAGAAGGCGCCGAAGTGTACATCGCCGACTACGAGCACCTGGACGTTTACGCCTGCCGTATCATCGTACCTGGCATGTCCGACATCTACCCGGCGGAAGATCTGTTGCTGGCCAATAACAGCATGGGCGCGCACCTGCGTGATACCCTGCTGGCACTGCCGGGCAGCGAATGGGAGCCACAAGAATATCTGGCGCTGATTGAGCGCCTGGATGACGAAGGCCTGGACGATTTCACCCGCGTGCGCGAGTTGCTGGGCATTGCCTCCGGTAAAGACAACGCCTGGCACACCCTGCGCGTGGGCGAGCTGAAATCCATGCTGGCACTCGCGGGCGGCGATATGGAACAGGCTCTGATCTGGACGGAATGGACCCAGGACTTTAACGGATCGGTGTTAAGCCCGGCGCGCAGCAATTACTACCGTTGCCTGCAAACCCTGCTGCTGCTGACGCAGGAGCCAGATCGCGATCCGGCGCAGTACTACGGCGCCTTCGTGAAAATGTACGGTCAGGAAGCGGTCGACGCAGCCTCTGCGGCCATCAGCGGCGAAGAGCGCTTTAACGGCTTGTTCGCTGTCGACAGCGATCTGAAAGCGTTACCGGCGCATCAGGCGCTGCTGGCGGCCTACGAAAAACTGCAAAACGCCAAGCGCCGCCACTGGGCACAGGCATAACCGCAGTCTTAATGCGTCGGCAGCTTGCCTGCCGGCGCCACTCCTAAAGAGATAGTTTGCTGTACATCGCATTCGTAAACGCAGCAAAGAAAATAGCCAGATCTTATTTTGACGGTTAAATCACCGTTTTCTTCTTTTATTTTTTCCGGTTAATTACGCACTTATCAACAAACAAGACGTTAATTGTTGCAGGTTGGTGAAATAATAATTAACCAATAAGTCAATTTTAGCCGTCAAAAATAGACAATACCCGCAAATATTTAACCTTTATTAAGGGTATTCACCCCACCAATTCAAAATTATTTGCAAACATTAAAAAATAGTTTTCACTTAAAAATCAAATAATTAATTTAATTAACCCTGCGATTTATCTGGTTTTATACCCCTCTAGTTCCTCGCCTTATGATCCAAATCAATTTTTACCCTATACTGCTTTGCTAGTATCTCATTGCGTTGTTTTAACCCTTAAGTGAGAGAGTTAGTGTGAAAGCTGACAACCCCTTCGATCTGATATTACCTGCGGCAACGGCGAAAATCGCTGAAGATGCAGGCGTGTATAAAGCCACCAAGCATCCGCTGAAAACTTTTTATTTGGCGATCACTGCCGGCGTCTTTATTTCCATCGCGTTCGTATTTTATATCACTGCGACTACCGGCACTGCCGGTGTGCCCTTCGGCCTGGCAAAATTGGTCGGCGGCATCTGTTTCTCTCTGGGGTTAATGCTGGTCGTGGTCTCAGGTGCAGACCTGTTCACCTCAACCGTGCTGATTGTGATTGCCAAGGCCAGCGGCCGTATCAGTTGGCCCCAACTGGCAGCCAACTGGTTGAACGTCTATATCGGTAACCTGATTGGCGCCCTGTTATTTGTGGCACTCATCTGGTTTTCCGGTGAACACATGGTGGCCAACGGCCAATGGGGCCTGAACGTCCTGCAAACCGCTGACCACAAGCTGCACCACACTTTTGTTGAGGCGGTCTGCCTCGGTATTCTGGCTAACCTGATGGTTTGCCTGGCAGTGTGGATGAGTTATTCCGGCCGCAGCCTGATGGACAAAATGTTCGCCATGATCCTGCCGGTCGGCATGTTCGTCGCCAGCGGTTTCGAACACAGCATCGCCAATATGTTTATGATCCCTATGGGTATCGTGGTTAAACACTTCGCCACGCCGGAGTTCTGGCAAGCCGTAGGGGCAACACCCGAGCAGTTTGCTCATCTGACCGTAAGCAACTTCATCATCGACAATCTGATCCCAGTCACCATTGGCAATATCATTGGCGGCGGCCTGCTGGTTGGGTTGACTTACTGGGTAATTTATCTGCGTGGTGGTGAACAACAGCATTAAGCTGTTAGTGACCGTGCGCCGAGTTAGAAATCCACAATTAAAGGTAGGTGTATAATGACCGAACTTAACGAGAAGTTAGCCAAAGCTTGGGAAGGTTTCAGCAAAGGTGACTGGCAGAATGAAGTCAACGTTCGTGACTTCATCCAGAAAAACTACACTCCTTACGAGGGTGATGAATCCTTCCTGGCTGGCGCAACTCAGGCCACCTCCACCCTGTGGGACAAGGTTATGGAAGGGATCAAACTGGAGAACCGCACCCATGCGCCAGTTGATTTCGACACCAACGTCGTCGCTACCATCACTTCCCATGACGCAGGCTACATTGCCAAAGAGCTGGAAACCATCGTTGGCTTGCAGACCGACGCGCCACTGAAACGCGCGCTGATCCCATTCGGCGGCATCAAAATGGTTGAAGGTTCTTGCAAGGTTTATGGCCGCGAACTGGATCCACAGCTGAAAAAAGTCTTCACCGACTACCGCAAGACCCACAACCAGGGTGTATTCGACGTTTACACCAAAGACATCCTGAACTGCCGTAAATCAGGCGTGCTGACCGGTCTGCCGGATGCCTACGGCCGTGGTCGTATCATCGGTGATTACCGCCGCGTTGCGCTGTACGGTATCGACTTCCTGATGGCCGACAAGCTGAACCAGTTCAAGTCATTGCAGAGCAAGCTGGAAAACGGCGAAGATCTGGAAATGACCATTCAGCTGCGTGAAGAAATCGCTGAACAACACCGCGCACTGGCCCAGATTAAAGAAATGGCCGCCAAATACGGCTGCGACATCTCCAGCCCGGCGACTACCGCGCAAGAAGCCGTGCAGTGGACCTACTTCGGCTACCTGGCCGCGGTGAAATCCCAGAACGGTGCAGCAATGTCCTTCGGTCGCGTGTCCACCTTCCTTGACGTGTTCATCGAACGCGATATCAAAGCGGGCAAGTTGAACGAAGAGCAAGCGCAGGAACTGATTGACCACCTGGTAATGAAACTGCGTATGGTGCGCTTCCTGCGTACCCCTGAATATGATGAGCTGTTCTCCGGCGACCCAATCTGGGCGACTGAATCCCTGGCGGGTATGGGCGTTGACGGCCGTACGCTGGTCACCAAAAACAGCTTCCGTTTCCTGAACACCCTGTACACCATGGGGCCGTCTCCGGAGCCGAACATGACCATCCTGTGGTCTGAAAAGCTGCCGTTGAACTTCAAGAAATACGCGGCGAAAGTGTCTATCGACACCTCATCCGTACAGTACGAAAACGACGACCTGATGCGCCCTGACTTCAACAACGATGACTATGCCATCGCCTGTTGCGTCAGCCCGATGATCGTCGGCAAACAAATGCAGTTCTTCGGCGCCCGCGCCAACCTGGCGAAAACCATGTTGTACGCCATCAACGGCGGCGTTGATGAAAAACTGAAAATCCAGGTAGGCCCGAAAGAAGCGCCAATGATGGACGACGTGCTGGACTATGACAAAGTCATGGAACGCATGGACCACTTTATGGACTGGCTGGCCAAACAGTACGTGACCGCGCTGAACATCATTCACTACATGCACGACAAGTACAGCTATGAAGCTGCGCTGATGGCCCTGCATGACCGTGACGTTTACCGCACCATGGCCTGCGGCATCGCCGGTCTGTCGGTAGCGGCCGACTCCCTGTCTGCCATCAAGTATGCCAAAGTCTCCACCATCCGTGACGAAGACGGCCTGGCGACAGACTTCAAAATCGAAGGTGAATACCCGCAGTTCGGTAACAACGATGCCCGCGTTGATGACATCGCCTGTGACCTGGTAGAACGTTTCATGAAGAAAATTCAGAAACTGCGTACCTACCGTAATGCGGTACCGACCCAGTCCGTACTGACCATCACTTCTAACGTGGTCTACGGCAAGAAAACCGGTAACACTCCAGATGGTCGCCGCGCAGGCGCTCCATTCGGTCCTGGTGCCAACCCAATGCACGGCCGCGACCAGAAAGGCGCTGTAGCCTCCCTGACCTCCGTAGCCAAACTGCCGTTTGCTTACGCGAAGGACGGGATCTCCTACACCTTCTCCATCGTGCCAAACGCTCTGGGTAAAGATGACGACGTGCGTAAAGCCAACCTGGCGGGCCTGATGGACGGTTACTTCCATCACGAAGCCTCCATCGAAGGCGGCCAGCACCTGAACGTCAACGTGATGAACCGTGAAATGCTGCTGGAAGCGATGGAAAACCCTGAGAAATACCCTCAGTTGACTATCCGCGTATCCGGTTATGCCGTACGTTTCAACTCGCTGACCAAAGAACAACAGCAAGACGTGATTACCCGTACTTTCACCCAGTCGATGTAATTGCCCCATCCGGGCGGGGTTTCCCGCCCGGTGGTTAAGCTGAATACCGGGGCCGGATCTTTCCGGCCCTTTTAACAAACGCAGTTTCCCTGACTCATCACGAGTCTGTTTTGCCAGATAGCTATACTGAATGAAATTGATGGATATCCGGCAAAACAGTTATCCGGCGCAATAACCGGCCAGCAGGAATCGTTCCACCCCAGCCGCCGGGCCTATCCGGTAGCTGCATCGCTGATCCCTGGCCGGCGGTTATGAGCCTACTTTTAGACTGCGTTTGACAGTCAATATTGGAGAACCCCCTGCAATGTCAGTGAAAGGTCGCATTCACTCCTTCGAATCCTGTGGCACCGTTGACGGTCCCGGGATCCGCTTTATCGTTTTCTTCCAGGGTTGCCTGATGCGCTGCCTGTATTGCCATAACCGCGACACCTGGGACACCCATGGCGGCAAAGAAGTGACCGTAGAAGAGCTGATGAAAGACACCGTCGCTTATCGGCACTTTATGAACGCTTCCGGCGGCGGCGTGACGGCCTCCGGCGGCGAAGCCATCTTGCAGGCCGAATTTGTCCGTGACTGGTTCCGTGCATGCCAGCAGGAAGGTATCAATACCTGTCTGGATACCAACGGTTTTGTGCGTCGTTACGATCCGGTGATCGACGAGTTGCTGGACGCCACCGATCTGGTGATGCTGGATCTGAAACAGATGAACGACGACATTCATCAGAACCTGGTCGGCGTTTCCAACCACCGCACGCTGGACTTCGCCCGCTATCTGGCGAAACGCAACCAGCGCACCTGGATCCGTTATGTGGTGGTGCCCGGCTGGTCCGACGATGACAAGTCAACGCACATGCTGGGTGAGTTCACCAAGGACATGACCAACATCGAGAAAATCGAGCTGCTGCCCTATCACGAACTCGGCAAGCACAAATGGGTGGCGATGGGGGAAGAGTACAAACTGGACGGCGTCCACCCACCAAAAGCGGACACGATGGATCGCGTCAAAGGCATTCTGGAAAGCTACGGCCATAAAGTGATTTATTGATCTTTTTGTCGAGATAAAAAAACCGGCGCAATGGCCGGTTTTTTTGATCTCAGGCAGCAGCCAGTGGAGTTTGGTGATGGTTTGGCTTTTTCAGCAACATCATCAGGTACACCAGCGCAACGGCAGCAATCATCACAAACAGCAGGCGGTCGGAATAATTCTGCATCAACAACGCCGTCATTGACGGGCCAAGCAGGCTGCCGATTGTGTAGCTCATCAGCAACGCCTGATTCATCGCCACCAACTCATGCGGCAGCGCTTTCTCGCAGGCCCAGGACATCGCCACCGGGTACAGCGTGAAACCGGCGCAGCCGAGAATAAACAGCGCCGGCGCCATGGCATAGTTGCCGAGCATCGCCACACTGGCGAGGATCACCACAAACACCTGAATGCGCAGCACCAACAGGCGGCCATAGCGATCGGCCAGGCGCCCTACCGGCCATTGCCCGACAATACCGGAGCTGACCAGCAGCGCCATCCAGTAACCGACGTTGGCGTCGCTCATACCCTGATGGGATAAATACAGCGGCATCAAGCCATACAGTGAACCGAGTACAATACCGGAGATAATGCAACCATTGATGCCCAGCCGCGCGCTGCGGCGTTTCAGCATTGGCCATACCGCCGCCTGCTGCGGTTCGTCATGCTGGCTGTTAACCCGCGCAAACAGCATGGGCAGCATGGCGCAGATGATGATGGTGGCCACCCACGGCACCACGTTCAGCAATTCGGTCGATACCAGGCTCAACAGCAGTTGACCAATCACGGTGCCAAGATAGTAAACCATCATATAGGCCGCCAACAGTTGCCCGCGGTTGGACAAGTTACCGCTGCGCAGTAAGGCGCTTTCAACGATCACCCAAATCCAGGCGCAGCCAATGCCGGCAAAGAAACGCCAGCCCATCCAGCTCCAAAAATCGAGCGACAGCGCCATACCGGCCGTCGCGACGGCAAACACCACGCAGGCAAGATGATAGCTGCGGGTAAAGCCGATGCGTTTGATCAGTTTGCCCGCTATCAGCGTGCCTACCAGGTTGCCGGTAAAGTAAGAAGAGCTCACCATACCCACCTGGCCGGTTGACAACTGAGCGTGAGTCAACCAAAGAGGGACTAACGTATTCAATACGGCAATAGAAACCGTGAGCAATAACAAGCCACAGAGCAGCAGGAGCACTGGGCGGGAATATGCGGACATAGTGAAATTGAAACCGAACGCGCGATGAGAGTGCGCGCATCATGCCACTGGCGATAAAAAAGTCAATCCGCTCTTATCTATGCACCGCACAATTTGTTTCACTCCCGGCAGCAGGGGCAACACGCAGCAAAAAGGGCTATGCTGACGGCAGAAGAAATTCGCTCCCGCAGAGGCATAATGAAACAAGCTATCGATAATGCCGTCGGCACTTTGCTGGCGGATATAGGCTGCACTCATGGTGAACTTCTGGACGTCGTGCAACGTGTTCGCCAGGTGGTCACTGCAACCGGTGGCGGCGTCAGTGAATCGGTAAAATATGGCGGCATCATGTTTGCCCATACGGCGTTTTTCTGCGGCGTGTTCGCCTACAGCGGCCATGTGACGGTTGAGTTTGGCCGAGGCTATCTGCTCGAAGACCGCCACCGGATGCTGGAAGGTGGGGGTAAGTATCGCCGGCATATCAAGCTTTATTCGGTTGCCGATGTAGAGGCAAAACATCTGGCAGATTACGCCAGACTGGCCTATGAGCTTGAGCCTCCACGCTAAAACCGGCGTACATCTGCAGCGCACCCTAAGGATAAGATGATGAAAAAGCGTGCCATTCAGATCGTCCCCAGCCGCCTCCATGGTATGGAAATGGTAATGGCGGACACGGATTTTTCCTTTGGCCGCCATACTCACGACCAGTTTGGCATTGGCCTGATGGATCGCGGCGCCCAGAAATCGCTAAGCGGCAGAGGCCGCGTTGAATCATCCGCAGGAGACATCATCACCGTGAACCCCGGAGAAGTGCATGACGGCTCTCCCCTCGCCGGTGCCAGAGCCTGGCGCATGATCTACTGCCACCCGGAACGGCTCAATCAATGCTTCGCGGATATCAGCGAGGGGAGATTTACCTCCGGGGAATTCAGCCACCCGGTTTTCAGCAATCATCATCTGGCCGCCTGCTTTAACCGGCTGTTCTGCGCCGTAACGCAAAGCGATGCGCTGGCCGCCGAAGAGGCTTTGCTGGTTATCGCCGCAGCCCTGGCTGAGATCCCGCATCCCCCTTTAGCCTTCCCTCAAGATGGCATTGTCCGCGCACGGGAAATGATTGACGACGAGCCAGGCAGCCCGCTGACGTTGGCCGAGTTGGCCACCGAAGCCGGCCTGAGCCAATACCAACTCTTACGCGGGTTCAAACGCCGCACCGGTCTGACGCCACATGCTTACCTGCTGCAACGCCGCCTGTTGCTCGCGCGCCGGCTTATTCTCGCCGGTGACGGGCTGGCTGAGGTAGCCGATGCCTGCGGCTTCGCCGATCAAAGCCACATGACACGCCTGTTCGTCAGGAGCTTTGGGTACACTCCCGGCTCTCTCTCCCGGCAATCCGCCTGAACGTTGCCGCTGCAAAGGCGGGCTGCAATTTCGTTCAAGACTGTATGGCTCCTTCACCTGAGACTGGGTGCCGATTATCGCCAAAAGGAGCTTTACCCGTGAATGCAGATTTCCTGTTCACCTCATTACTGATCGTTATCTCGCCGGGGACCGGCGCGCTGATTACCTTATCTACCGGGCTGCAGCAGGGTACGCGCAGCGCCCTGGTGGCGGCTGCGGGCTGCACCCTTGGCGTATTGCCCCATATGCTGGCTGCGGTGACCGGATTGGCCGCACTGTTGCAAACCAGCGCCCTGGCCTTTGACCTGGTGAAGTACCTTGGCGTGGTTTATTTGTTGTTTATGGGGTGGGAAACGCTGCGCGAAAAAGGGCCGCTGGCCCTGTCTCAGGCCAATTCGCCTTCCACAGACGGCGCTCTGGTGCGGTATGCCGTCGTAGCCAACGCGCTCAACCCCAAACTGTCCATTTTCTTTCTGGCGTTTCTTCCACAGTTTATCACCGTGGGAGATGCGCACCCTGCCCGTACCATGCTGATACTTTCTGCGGTATTCGCCGCAATGACGTTCGTGATTTTCTCTCTTTATGGCGCCTTTGCCGCACGCGTCCGGCATCGCATTCTGGGGAATGCTCGCGTGATGCACTGGATACGCTGGTCGGTTTCCCTGGCATTTATCGGTCTCGCCATCAAATTGGCGTTGACCAGCCACTGACCCTCTGATTTTCAGACATAAAAAAAGCGCCCGCAGGCGCTTTCTTGCTGACTAGCTTTTCTAGCCGATATATTCCAGGCCATTCATGTAAGGGCGCAGAACTTCCGGCACCTGAATGCGGCCATCGGCCTGCTGGTAGTTTTCCAGCACGGCCACCAGCGTACGACCCACAGCCAGACCAGAACCGTTCAGCGTGTGCACCAAACGCGGCTTCTTCTCGGTTTTGCTGCGGCAGCGTGCCTGCATGCGGCGCGCCTGGAAATCCCACATGTTTGAACAGGAAGAGATTTCACGGTAGGTGTCTTGCGCCGGCAACCACACTTCCAGATCGTAGGTTTTGCAAGCGCCGAAGCCCATGTCACCGGTACACAGCAAGACTTTACGGTATGGCAGATTCAGCAGTTGCAATACTTTCTCCGCATGGCCGGTCAGCTCTTCCAGCGCCGCCATGGAATCTTCCGGGCGAACGATCTGTACCATCTCGACCTTGTCGAACTGGTGCATACGGATCAAACCACGGGTGTCACGCCCATACGAACCGGCTTCTGCACGGAAACATGGCGTGTGCGCGGTCATCTTCAGCGGCAGGGATTCCTCTTCCAGGATCTCGTCGCGCACCAGGTTGGTCAAGGGCACTTCCGCCGTTGGGATCAGCGCATAGTTGCTGCTGTCTGACTCTTCTTCCAAGGGTTTGGTATGGAACAGATCATCGCCAAACTTCGGCAACTGACCGGTGCCATACAGCGTGGCATGGTTGACCAGGTACGGCACGTAGGCTTCCAGATAGCCGTGTTGTTCCGTATGCAGATCCAGCATGAACTGCGACAGCGCACGGTGCATACGGGCGATCTGCCCTTTCATCACCACAAAGCGCGAACCCGTCAATTTTACCGCTGCGGCGAAATCCAGCCCACCGGCCATTTCGCCCAGATCAACGTGATCGCGTACCTGGAAATCGTACTGGCGCGGTTCGCCCCAGCGGCACACTTCCTGGTTCTCGCTGTCATCTTTGCCGTTCGGCACGGCATCGTCAGGCAGGTTCGGCAACGTCAGGGCGTAATCGCGGATTTCGGTCTGCAAGGAATCCAAGGCGGCCTTGGCAACATCCAGCTTATCACCCAGTTCGTTCACTTCACGACGCAGCGGCTCAATGTCTTCCCCGCGTGCTTTAGCCGCGCCGATGGATTTCGATCGGGAGTTACGTTCTGCCTGCAGCGTTTCGGATTCTACCTGCAGAACTTTGCGGCGCTCTTCTTGCGAACGCAGCAGATCCAGATCGAGTTTAAAGCCTCGGCGAGCCAGTTTGACGGCGACTGCGTCTAGCTCATTACGCAGCAGATTGGGATCGAGCATGCTAATCCTGTGCTTATTGTTATTGAAAGAAAATTTGTCGTTTTATACGGCTGAATATAAGCCGCATAAAGAAAGAGTGATACCCGGTAACCTTACCGCAACGGCAACGCTAGCGGTAGCGTTTTGTCGGGCTATTTTGATCCTGCTCAGCCAGCCATGCCAGCTTTTCACCGATTTTGCCTTCCAGTCCGCGAGCGGTCGGATGGTAGTAACGGGTCTTGGCCATTTCAGGTGGGAAATAGTCCTCACCGGCGGCATAAGCATTGGGCTCGTCGTGCGCGTAGCGATACTCCGCGCCCAAGCCCATTTCCTTCATCAGCTTGGTCGGCGCATTGCGCAGGTGCTCCGGTACATCGTAATCAGCCATCTCTCGGGCGTCGCGCATCGCCGCTTTGAAAGCAGTGTACACGGCGTTGCTTTTCGGCGCGCAGGCCAGATAGACGATGGCCTGGGCAATTGCCCGTTCGCCCTCCGCCGGGCCGACGCGGGTAAAGCAATCCCAGGCCGCAATCGCCACCTGCATGCCGCGCGGATCGGCATTGCCGACATCCTCGGACGCAATCGCCAACAGGCGACGCGCCACATACAGCGGATCGCCACCGGCGGTAATAATGCGCGCATACCAGTACAGCGCGGCATCCGGTGCCGAACCGCGCACCGATTTATGCAGCGCCGAGATCAAATCGTAATAACGATCGCCTTTATTGTCGAAGCGCGCACTGCGTTCACCGGAGACCTCTTTTAACAATGACGGCGTCAAAACGCGGATGCCTTTGGCGTCGATTTCCGCCATATCCGCCATCATCTCCAGGCTGTTCAACGCCCGGCGCGCATCGCCGCCCACCAGCTCCGACAGCATGCGGCGCGTCTCTTCGGGCAGCTCGATATTCTGGCCGCCGAACCCCCGGCTAGTGTCTTTCATCGCCTGATCCAGCACCTGGCTGATATCTTCGGCGGTCAGCGCTTTCAACAAATACACCCGGGCGCGCGAAAGCAGCGCCGAATTGAGCTCAAAAGACGGGTTTTCGGTCGTCGCGCCGATAAAGGTGATGGTGCCATCTTCAATATGCGGCAGGAAAGCATCCTGCTGGCTTTTATTGAAGCGGTGCACCTCATCGACAAACAAAATAGTGCGGCGACCGGCGTCACGGTTCTGACGTGCACGCTCGATCGCCTCGCGGATCTCTTTGATGCCGGACGTGACGGCGGAAATCCGTTCGACGTCCGCCTGGCCGTAACGGCCGATCAGCTCTGCCAGCGTCGTTTTCCCGGTGCCCGGCGGCCCCCACAGAATCATCGAATGCAGTTGCCCTGCCTCGATGGCACGCGGCAAAGGCTTGCCGGCAGCCAGCAGGTGTTGCTGGCCGATATACTGCGCCAGCGTAGTTGGCCGCATCCGCGCGGCCAACGGCTGGAACTCATTCTGGGAAAAATCGAGCGACATATTACTCACGCGGACCTCACTGGCGCTGGTCGTCCAGCGTCACCCCCTTCGGTGGGGTAAATTTGAATTTGGCAGCGTCAACCGTGGTGTTCTGCTGGCTTTTCAGTGCATAAGAGCTGCGCTGGCCGTCCTGCTCAACTGCGGCAAAACTGCGGATAGTACCGCTGTTGGTCACAGTAATGGCGAACTGTTTCAGGTTACCGCTGCTGGATTTTGGCGTCAGCTCAAAATCGTCGCCTTTCTGCTTCACATTATACTGTTTCCAGTCATTGGCATCGTTGCGGGTGATCAGCATAAACGGCGTGTTGCCGGTGGCATTTTTCAGCCAGGTGGCAGTGACCTGCTCGACAAACGGGTTATAAAACCACAGGGTTTGGCCATCCGATACCAGTACGCTCTCGTCAGGTGAGGTCATGTGCCAGTTAAACAGATTCGGGCGTTTCACCCACAATTCGCCTTCGCCCTGCTGTACCGCAGCGCCGTCGCTGCTGGTCACGGTCTGGGAGAAACTGGCGTGGAAACTGTTCACTTTCGCCAGACGACTTTGCAGATCCTGTGCGGCGTCGGCCAGCACAGAGGTGGAAGCGAATCCCGAAAGCAGACAGCAGGCAACCAACAGTTTTTTCATTATTCCAGATACCTTATGAAATGCGTTAACCGCAAGGCGGTGCCGTGCGGGTCAAATTAACCCTTAACCAACGTTACTTTACCCGAAGCCACAAGCCGGCAGATAGGCCAATGTTCCGAGAAGCAGACGGGTTTACGCTTCTTTGCACAAGGGCCGCTAAGCGGCCCTTTATTATTGAATAACAACGATTAAAGCTTCATCAGTCATGCCGTGGCGGTGCCAGCACCTCGCGGTTGCCGTTATGCCCCTGCTCGCTGACGATGCCCTGCGCTTCCATCTGTTCGATGATGCGCGCAGCGCGGTTATAACCGATGCGGAACTGACGCTGCACGCCGGAGATAGAAGCGCGGCGTTTATCCACCACAAACTCCACCGCCTGGTCAAACAACGGATCCAGCTCTTCGTCACCTTCCAGGCCGCCGCCAGCGCCACCCTCACCGTCGTCACCGGCGCTGAGGATACCCTCTTTATATTGAGGCCGCTCACGCGCTTTCCAATCCTTGACCACCGCATGCACTTCCTGATCGCGCACAAATGCACCATGCACACGTACAGGAATGGAGGAGTTAGGCGCCAGATACAGCATGTCACCCATCCCCAGCAGAGATTCTGCACCGCCCTGATCGAGGATAGTGCGCGAGTCAATCTTGCTGGATACGGTAAAGGCGATACGGGTTGGGATGTTGGCCTTGATCAGGCCGGTGATCACATCCACCGACGGACGCTGGGTCGCCAGCACCAGGTGGATCCCCGCAGCACGCGCTTTCTGTGCCAAACGAGCGATCAGTTCCTCAACCTTCTTGCCCACCGTCATGATCAGGTCGGCGAATTCGTCCACCATCACCACGATGTAAGGCTCTTTCTCCAACACCGGCGGCGTAATGTCCATACTGTCAGTCGGCTTCCAGAAAGGATCCGGGATCGGGCGCCCCATCGCTTCAGCCTGATCAACGCGTTCGTTATAACCGGCCAGGTTACGCACGCCGAGTGCAGACATCAGCTTGTAGCGACGCTCCATCTCCGCAACACACCAACGCAGGGCGTTAGCGGCGTCTTTCATATCGGTCACTACGTCCGTCAACAGGTGCGGAATGCCTTCATAAACCGACAGCTCCAGCATTTTCGGGTCAATCATGATAAAGCGCACTTCTTTCGGCGTGGCCTTATACAAGATGCTCAGGATCATGGCATTGACCCCAACCGACTTACCGGAGCCCGTAGTACCCGCCACCAGCAGATGTGGCATTTTAGCCAAATCTGCCACCACCGGCTCACCGGAAATGTCTTTCCCCAGGACGATCGCCAGCGGCGACGGATTGTCGCGGAACGCTGGGCAATCCAGCACTTCGCGCAGATAAACCGTCTGACGTTTAACGTTAGGCAACTCCAATCCGACATAAGGCTTGCCGGGAATGACCTCTACCACACGCACGGCGGAAGTTGACAGGGAACGCGCCAGATCGCGTGACAGGTTGGAAATACGCGCAGCCTTGACCCCCGGCGCCAAATCCAGCTCAAAGCGGGTAATAACCGGGCCAGGTAGAATATCCACTACGTCGGCTTTCACCCGGTAGTCGGCCAAACTCGCTTCCACCAAACGCGCCTTCTGCTCCAACGCGAAAGAGTCCACCGGCTCCACCTCTTTCGGGGCTTCGGTCAGCAGATCCAGCGTCGGCAACGGCGTGGTCGGTTTTTGCAGCGGCATATCGTTGCGCATCAGGAACGGGTGAATCAGGCTGTCCATCGCCGGCTGCTGCGGTGCAGCCGGAGCCGGTTGCGCCACAGGTTGCTGATAAGCTGGCGGTTGCTGCTGTACCGGTTGCTGCTGTGGCGCCTGCTGATAAGCAGGTTGAGCAGGCTGGTATGGCTGCGGCGCCGGAGTCTGAGACGAATAAGCCGGTGCAGCAGGCTCAAACTGGCCAAAGGGGACATCGTCTTCACGTTCGCTTTGCTGCTCGATACGTTCTTCAAGCTGCGGCGACAGAGTGAACAGGGGTTCACTCGGGCTATCGTCGACCAAATCATCCATCGGCGAGAAGCTGAACGCGTTGCGGGTATCTATCGGATTGGCAATCGGCGCCGATGGCACAGGTTCCTGCTGGCCATAGCGTGCCTGCTGTTGCTCGGCAAACGCCTGACGCAATGCCGCTTCCTGCAGAGCTTGCTCATCATCTTGATTATCTTGCGGATATTCCTCACCGTAACGCTGGCTTTGCTGTTCGGCAAACGCCTGGCGCAGCACCGCTTCCTGCAAGGCTTCTTCATCTTGCTGATGGCTTTCCGCAGCTTGCAGCGGTTGATCATCGCGGGGACGCTGTTCCTGCTCGGCTACACGCTGCGAAGGCAGCTTGATACCGTAAGACGCCAGCTCGCGCCGGGTAGGAATACGCACCGGATTCGGCCGCGGCAACTCAGGGCCAATGCCCTGTTTCACCTGCGAGTTACCGTCGCTGGTGGCCGTAAAGGCCGGCATAAAGGTATTGGCGACAACGGCCGCCGCTGCGGCTTCTGCCTGCGGTTTCATGCTGCCAAATGGCGTAACCCCAGGCTCGCCGGCACTGAAGCCGGTAGAGCTGCCAACGTCAACGCTGTCGCGCTGAGCCGCAGAGAAATCAAACGGGGAGCGATCGTGCGGCTGAGATACGGCCGGTGCGTCCCAATTGCCCAAACGCGGTTCATCATCGTCCCGGTAAGGATCGGCCGGGCGCGTCATTTTCGGCGCTGGCGTCTCTTCAGGGATTTCAAACGAATACAGCGGTGGCGCGGCGTTCTCCACTGCAGCACTCATCGGATGCTGGTTCACCGAGGCCGGAGCCGTTGGCGCTGCCGTTACCGCAGGCGCCGTCACCGGGGCCGCTATCGGCGCGGGATCAGGCGTCACCGGCGTGCTGACAGCCGCCGGCACGACAGGTGCCACATCGGCATCGTCGTTAGCCCGCAAACCGTTGAGCAGCGGATCTTCAGCCTCTTCTGCCGCGGCGTTGGCGACATCCGTTACCGAAGGTGCAGAAAACAGTACGTCATCTTCTGCTTCTGCCGCATTGGCCGCAGCCGCAGAGGCGGCTACAGCAACGGCGGCTCCCTTCCCTGCCTGCTCCGGCTCGTCGTCGACATAGCGATCGTCATCGTCGTGATAACGCTCTTCACGGCGTGAACGGTTGGTCATGAAAGTGGCCGTACCCAGCACCACACCGCCGATTCTCTCGGCGATCACCAACCAGGACCAGCCGGTAAACAGCGTGAGCCCTGCGGCCCATACGCACAATAATGCCAGCGTTGCGCCAATGCCGTTGAACCACGGCAGCATGGCGTTGCTCAGCAAGCTGCCGATAACGCCGCCGGAAGCGAAGTAATAGAGATCGTCGACATTCAGTGCCGCCAGGCCACACGAGGTGAGCACCAGCGCCAGCGTGCCGATAAGGCGCAGTGAGAGCGCAAAATAGTCGATGTAATCGCCGCTGTCGCGCTGACGGTAAGCCGCCCAGCACAAAACCAGCATGATCGGCGGTATTGCGTAAGCAAGTACCCCGAAGGTGAAGAACAGCGTGTCGGCCATCCAGGCTCCGACGCCACCGCCCAGGTTATGAATCGGCTCATGCCACGCGGTCTGCGACCAACTTGGGTCAGACGGATTGAAACTGACCAAGGCAGCCATGAGGTAAACGGCAAAAATGGCTACCACAATCAACACAGCTTCAAGCAAACGGCGGCCACTGCTGAGTTTTTTCAGGGTAACTTCTTTATCTTCTGTATATTCCTGGCTCAAGAAAGGCTCTCCAGGTTCCTGTTAGCTGACATAGCAACAGCGCCGAGAAGCTTCCCCGGCGCCGAAACTGTATGAATAAACAGGAGTGTAACCAATTTAATCAGGTTTTGCACCTGCACCTTACCGTGTTTTGATAACCAGACGGTTACTCTGTTTGACTTCTTCCATGACCACGTACGTACGGGTATCGTTAACCCCCGGCAGACGCAGCAAGGTTTCACCGAGCAACTTACGGTAAGCCGACATATCCGGCACGCGGGTTTTCAACAGATAGTCGAAATCACCGGACACCAGATGACACTCCTGAATTTCTTCAAGCTTTTGAACTGCTGAGTTAAATTGCTCAAACACATCCGGTGCGCCGCGGTTCAGCGTGATTTCCACGAAAACCAGCAGAGATGCATCCAGATAATGCGGGTTGAGCAAAGCGGTATAGCCATGAATAAAACCCTGGCGCTCGAGGCGGCGCACACGTTCTAAACATGGGGTTGGGGATAACCCCACGCGCTTCGAAAGCTCAACGTTCGAGATACGCCCATCCTTCTGCAGCTCATTCAGGATATTGCGGTCGATACGGTCGAGATCTTTACCCGGGCGTTTCTTATTGTCTGCCATTATTATTGTCTCTCTTATTTTCTTCCCTGCACTTGCCACACCCTAGCCAACGTCAATGTGTAAGGGCTTGTTCCAAGCGAAGACCCGATGCCTGTCATATACTTCACTACCATCATTCATCGTTGTGCAACCTGTCTGTCAACCCTGCACAACGGATTCAAATGACGTTCATCTCAAGAAGGAAATTGCCATTCGCTGACGCGATGTTCCCCTCACCTGCCGCTCTCCGCTTCGACAATGGCGCAAAATCCTGCACCGCCGCCGCAAATACGTACGATTTACTGTAGGTAGGGGGATAATTTCTTCTTCCTATGATGTTTTCGCAAATGCGCAGCGGATTGTCAAAGTAAAAGAAGCAAAATCAGAAGAACCTGTCGTCATGAAAAGTCAGCACCCCATTTTTAGTTATGAATCGCTGGCTTAAACCCCACAGAGCAAAACGGCTTAAACCCGGTAAACGTGGTGTCTCAGGCAGAACGAACGCATAACGTCGGCAAGTGGCTTCCATAAGTTAAATTGCTGCGTTTTACGCTCGTTTTGGTGGCAAAACAATAATTAATAGGTCACGGCTATCAAACAAATCGTTAACAACATCTGCTGACGCTTTTTTTAATGCTGCATTTTCCCTACAATCGGTTTCATTGTCCGCATTGTGGGAAAAGAGGGTATTCATGGGCACGGCTAAACATAGCAAATTACTGATCCTGGGTTCCGGCCCGGCCGGCTACACCGCCGCGGTTTACGCAGCGCGCGCAAACCTGAGCCCGGTACTGATTACCGGTATGGAACAAGGTGGTCAGTTGACCACCACCACCGAAGTGGAAAACTGGCCTGGCGATGCCGAAGGCTTGACCGGCCCGGCGCTGATGGAGCGGATGCGCGAGCACGCAGAAAAATTCCAGACCGAGATCGTGTTCGATCACATCAACAGCGTCGATCTGCAGAACCGTCCGTTCCGCCTGTTCGGCGACAGCGGCGAATACACTTGCGATGCTTTGATCATCGCCACCGGCGCATCAGCCCGTTATCTGGGCATGCCTTCCGAAGACGCCTTCAAGGGCAAAGGCGTTTCCGCCTGCGCGACCTGTGACGGTTTCTTCTACCGCAATCAGAAAGTCGCGGTAGTCGGCGGTGGCAATACCGCCGTGGAAGAAGCGTTGTATTTGTCCAACATCGCCGCTGAAGTTCATCTGATCCACCGCCGCGACAGCTTCCGCTCAGAGAAGATCCTGATCGACCGGCTGATGGATAAAGTGAAAAACGGCAATATCGTGCTGCATACCGACCATACGCTGGATGAAGTGCTGGGTGATCAGATGGGCGTTACCGGCGTGCGCATTCGCAGTACCAAAGCGGATAATGCAACGCAGGAACTGGCGCTGGCCGGCGTATTTATCGCCATCGGACACAGCCCGAACACCAGCATCTTCGGTGGCCAACTGGAGTTGGAAAACGGCTATATCAAGGTTCAGTCCGGTATTCACGGCAACGCCACCCAGACCACCATTCCTGGCGTATTCGCCGCCGGTGACGTGATGGACCATATCTACCGTCAGGCGATCACTTCCGCCGGCACCGGCTGTATGGCGGCGCTGGACGCTGAGCGTTACCTGGACGGCATCGCTGGCGCAGAAGTGCTGTAACGGCACGTTCTGTTATCCTGAAAAGCGGCTGCTTCAGCCGCTTTTTTTGTACCTCAACAATGAGCGGACGGGCATAGGATGCAGAACCTTCTCCACTGGCGCTTGCTGGTCGCCGTGGCCGACAGCGGCAAAATTACGCTGGCGGCAAACCAGTGCGGCATGACCCAGTCCGGCGCCAGTCAGGCTATCGCTCAATTGGAAAGCGCCCTAAGCACGCAGTTGTTTGTCCGCCTGCCACATTCAGTGACGCTGACACAAAGCGGGGAACGAATTGTCATCCACGCCCGCGCCATGCTCGCCGAACTCGATGCGATCCAAAACTACGCGCTGCAGGCGAAAAGTGCGCACTCGGGCAAAATTCGGCTGGCCAGCTTTCCCTCGGCATTTGCCCTCTTGCTTCCGCCGCTATTGCGTAAATTCCGCCGCCTCTACCCCGCCATTGAGCTGATTCAGTTGGAAGGCACCGATCAAGAAGTGGAGAACTGGCTGGCGCTGGAAACCGTCGACGTCGGCGTGGTGCTGAACCCAAAGGAAGAAAGACAAAGCTATCCCCTGGGACAAGATCTGTGGCTTGCGGTTACCGCCAGCGGCCACCCGCTGGCCAGGGGCCGGCAACCGGTGGATTTTAAAGCGCTGACCGAGTTGCCCTTTGTGCTGGCTACCGGCGGCTGTAGCCTCAACGCGCAACGGTTGGCACAGCAGGTCGGTATTGCGCTGGCTGACATACGTGTGACCGTCAGCGACTGGAGCACCGCACTGACGCTGGTGCGCGAAGGCGTCGGCGTTTCGTTGATGCCTGCGTCGGTGATACCGACCGACGCCGCCGGCATTTGCGCTCTGCCGTTGAGCGTCCCGCTCTACCGTTATTTTGGCCTGGTCTGTTCGTTCACTGGCGCAAGCTCTGCACCGGTACAAACCCTGCTGGATTACCTGCGAGATCATCTGCCGCAGCCCGTCAGTAGCTGAACTGATGACGGGTTTCTGACATTCTAATTTTTCTGCAGGCCCCACCGGCGCCATGCTGTCGGTCAAGCGATATCGCTTTTTGCCTCAGGAATTCTCATGAAACTCTATTTTGCGCCCGACACCTGTTCGCTATCCCCGCATATTGTCCTGCGAGAGCTGGAATTGCCGTTTGAACTTATCCGAGTGAATAACCGCAGCAAACGCACCGCCGACGGCGGTGATTTTTACCAGGTCAATCCCAAGGGTTACGTCGCGGCGCTGATGCTGGAAGACGCCCGGGTGATTACCGAAGGCGCAGCCATCGTGCAATATTTGGCGGATCTGCGCCCTGACGTCGCACTGGCCCCTCCCAGCCATACTTTCGAGCGGGTGCGCTTGCAGGAATGGCTGAATTTCATCACCGCCGAGATCCACGCCGGAGCCAGCCCGCTATTCAATGCAACCCTGCAGGAAGAGGTCAAAACACTGTTCTGCGACAAGCTGCGCCGCCGTCTCGATTATGTCGCTCAGGCGCTGGATGGGCAGGATTTCCTGTTGGGGGATCGCTTTAGCGTGGCGGATGCCTATCTGTTTACCGTACTGCGTTGGATGGCCCAATTTTCCATCGAGTTAAAATGCTGGCCTACGTTAACCCGGTATAAGGCGCAGATCGGTCAGCGTAAATCGGTGCAAGCCGCCCTGGCGGCGGAAGCGGCCAGCCGGGAGGTGGAATAACCCTCGCAACCAGAGTCTGTTATAGGGATATTTGACCGCTTTATTATTTTCAGTCTGCCGGGTGAAGATGTAACATTAGCCTTCGCTTGTTCGCTTCAGGTTGAGGCAAACACTTTTTTTAACAGTACGTTAACCTTGCTTGTAACAACAGGCACCGGCGACGCAGACTCATATCTGATGAAAAAAACCAGACAGCAACAGTTAACCCGTTGGCTCAAAACTCAGAGCACGTTGGCGCAGCGTTGGCTGCGCCTTTCCATGCTGTTGGGGCTGATAAGCGGCATTCTGATTGTCGTGCAGGCATGGCTGTTGGCCGCCCTGCTCCACGCCCTGATTATCGAACACGCCCCGCGCGAACAGTTGATCTCCTCGTTTATCTGGTTGGCCGCCACTTTCGCGCTGCGCGCGTTGTTGAGCTGGCTGCGTGAACGCGTTGGTTTTATCTGCGGCCAGGTGATCCGCCAGCGTATGCGTCGGCAGGTGCTGGACAAACTTCAGCAGCTCGGCCCCGCCTGGATCCAGGGGAAACCGGCGGGCAGTTGGGCCAGCATCATCGTTGAGCAGATCGAAGACATGCAGGATTATTACTCCCGCTATCTGCCGCAGATGTATCTGGCGGTGTTTATCCCGTTGCTGATCCTGATAACCGTATTTCCGATCAATTGGGCCGCCGGTCTGATTCTGTTGACGACCGCCCCGCTGATCCCGCTATTTATGGCGCTGGTCGGCATGGGCGCAGCCGACGCCAATAGGCGCAACTTTGTGGCGCTGGCGCGGCTGAGCGGCAATTTCCTCGATCGCCTGCGCGGGTTGGATACGCTGCGTCTGTTTAACCGGGCTGAGGCGGAAACCGCGCAGATCGCCAGGTCGTCCGAGGATTTCCGCAGCCGCACCATGGAAGTGCTGCGGCTGGCGTTCCTGTCATCGGCGGTACTGGAGTTCTTTGCCTCGATCTCCATCGCCGTGGTGGCGGTGTATTTTGGCTTCTCCTTCCTTGGCGAGCTGAATTTCGGCAGTTACGGCACCGGCGTTACGCTGTTTGCCGGCTTCCTGGTACTGATTCTGGCACCGGAGTTCTTCCAGCCGCTGCGCGATCTGGGCGCTTTCTATCATGCCAAAGCGCAGGCCGTGGGCGCCGCAGAAGCGTTGGAAACTTTCCTCGGCGCCGAAGGCGAGCAAAGGGGCACTGGCACGCAGGAGCTGAATACCGACGCACCGCTGGAGCTAAAAGCGCAGGATCTGGAAATTCTGTCGCCAAACGGCGTGCTGCTGGCCGGCCCTCTGAGTTTCACCCTGTCCACACACCAGCGCATTGCTCTGGTCGGGCTGAGCGGCGCCGGCAAAAGCTCCCTGCTGAATCTGCTGCTCGGCTTCCTGCCCTATCGCGGTTCACTGACGGTCAACGGCACCGAGCTGCGTGAGCTGGCGGCAGAAGGCTGGCGTCGGCAGCTCGGCTGGGTGGGACAAAACCCGCACCTGCCGGCACAAACGCTACGGGCAAATATTCTGCTGGGTCACCCGCAGGCGAGTGAAGCCCAATTGCAACAGGCGGTGGAGCAGGCTTACGTCAGCGAGATTTTGCCGCATTTGCCGCTGGGTCTGGACACTGAGGTCGGCGATAGCGCCGCACGTCTGTCCGTGGGCCAGGCGCAACGCGTGGCGGTCGCCCGGGCGCTCATCAGCCCACGCCGTTTGCTGTTGCTGGATGAGCCTGCAGCCAGCCTCGACGCTCACAGCGAGCGACGAGTCATGCAGGCGCTCAACGCAGCCTCGCATCAGCAAACCACCCTGCTGGTCACACACCAGTTGGAAGACACCGAAGATTACGACCAGATCTGGGTTATGGAAGGCGGGCGGATCGTGCAGCAAGGCGATTACGCCACGCTGAGCGCCCAACCTGGGTTGTTCGCCAATCTGATCGCACACCGCAGCGGGGAACTATAATCATGCGCGTTTTGCTGCCGTTCCTGGCGCTATACCGTCGTCACAGCCTGCTGATCTGCCTGGGCATCCTGCTGGCCATCGTCACGCTACTGGCCAGTATCGGCCTGCTGGCGCTTTCCGGCTGGTTCCTCGCCGCATCGGCGCTCGCCGGGCTGGCAGGCCTGTTTACCTTCAACTACATGTTGCCGGCTGCCGGCGTGCGTGGCGCGGCAATCTTCCGCACCGCCGGGCGCTACGCAGAGCGCGTGGTCAGTCACGACGCCACCTTCCGCGTTCTTTCTCATCTGCGGGTATTTACCTTTAAAAAGATCCTGCCGCTGTCACCGGGCGGCATCGCCCGTTTCCGGCAGGCCGACCTGCTTAACCGGCTGGTGGCGGACGTCGATACGCTGGACCATCTGTATCTGCGGGTGATCTCGCCGTTAGTCAGCGCCGCGGTGGTGATCATCGTGGTCACCTACGGCCTCAGTTGGTTGGACAGCTCGCTGGCCCTGACGCTGGGCGGTATTTTGTTGCTGCTGCTGCTGTTGGTACCACCGGTATTCTACCGCGCCGGCAAACCGATTGGCGGCCAGCTGACCGCCCTGCGCGGCCAGTACCGCACCGATCTGACCGCCTGGCTGCAGGGCCAGGCCGAACTGGTGGTGTTCGGCGCAGTCAATGATTTCCGCGCCAGTCTGGATGCCACCGAACGGCACTGGCAGCACCGCCAATGGCAACAGGCTTCGCTGGGGGGGATCGCGCAGGGGGTGATGATCCTGGCCAGCGGCCTGACGGTAACGCTGTTGCTGTGGCTCACCGCCGGCGGCATAGGTGGCGATACCCAACCTGGCGCGCTGATTGCGCTGTTTGTGTTTGCCGCGCTGGCCTCGTTTGAAGCGCTGATGCCGGTCGCCGGAGCCTTCCAGCATCTCGGCCAGGTCATCGCTTCCGCCACACGGGTAAAACAGGTTATCGATCGGCAGCCGGAAGTCACTTTCCCGGCCAGCGGCCCGGCGGCCGGGAACGGCGCTGCGTTAAGCTTGCAACAGCTCACCTTTAGCTATCCCGACCAACCTCTGCCGGTGTTGCAAGACGTCACGCTGGAGATTGCCGCCGGGGAACACATTGCGCTGCTAGGGCGAACCGGCTGCGGCAAATCTACCCTGTTGCAGTTGTTAACCCGCGCCTGGAACGCCGATAGCGGCAGCATGCTGCTCAACGGCCAGCCGCTCAGCGCCTATGATGAAACTACGCTGCGCCAGATGACCACCGTCGTCAGCCAGCGGGTGCATATTTTCAGCAACACGCTGCGGGAAAACCTGCGCATCGCCGCCCCGACGGCAGCCGACGAACAGTTACGCGACGTGTTGTGCCAGGTCGGGCTGGAAAAGTTGTTGGAAAACGAAGGGCTAAACGCCTGGCTGGGGGATGGCGGCCGCCAGCTTTCCGGCGGTGAACAACGTCGCCTGGGTATTGCCCGCGCGTTGTTGCATCAGGCGCCTCTGCTGTTGCTCGACGAACCGACCGAGGGCCTGGACGCCGAAACCGAACAGCAGATCCTGGCGCTGTTGCGCCGGCACTGCCAGGGTAAAACGCTGATCCTGGTGACTCACCGCCTGTATGGGCTCGAACATCTTGACCGCATCTGCGTGATGGACGGCGGCCGGATTGTCGAACAGGGCGACCACCTTACCCTGATGCGCCGGCAAGGGCGTTATGCCCGTTTCCGCCAGCGCATCAGTGGGATACCGCTTGAAAATGGCCTGTAGAGGACGCTGAGACCTTTTATGCGTATTGTTAAGCTGTCACCGCAGTCACTCGCGTTTCCCTCGCCAGAGGGCGCACTGCGCGATCCTAACGGCCTGCTGGCCATTGGCGGCGACCTGACGGCGCCGCGTTTGCAGGCCGCCTATGAGCGCGGTATCTTCCCCTGGTTTTCGCCGGGGGAGCCCATTCTGTGGTGGTCGCCTGACCCGCGTGCCGTGTTGTTCCCGGCGCAATACCATATCAGCCGCAGCCTGAAACGCTTTCTGAGCGGCAATCCCTTTCGCATTACGCTGAACCACGACTTTGCAGCGGTGATAGCCGCTTGCGCCGTTCGGCCGCATGAGGGCACCTGGATCGGCCCGGAGGTGCAGCGCGCCTATCTGCATCTGCACCGCCTCGGTCTCGCTCATTCAGTCGAGGTATGGCGGGATAAAGAGCTGGTAGGCGGCATGTACGGCGTGGCGCAGGGCGCGTTGTTCTGCGGCGAATCGATGTTTAGTCGCACCACCAACGCCTCCAAGTGTGCGCTATTGGCTTTTTGTCGGCATTTTGCCGCTTATGGCGGAGAATTGATTGACTGTCAGGTGCTTAACGCTCACACTGCCACGCTGGGAGCGAGAGAAATCCCCCGCCGCCAATTTTTACAACAGCTCAGTAACCTCCAGCGCAAGCCGTTAGCACCGGAATGCTGGGCAGCGCAAGTGTTACCCCCACAGCAGGCTGAACCACCCTCCCCAACAAACTAATTTTGCGGAAACGGTGCAATGTTCACCGACACGTCTTTACATAATGTGGGTTTTTCGGCATTATCTTGCCGGTTAAAAACTAAGGTAGTTAGACCTAGAGGATTCGATGGCCAAAGAAGACAATATTGAAATGCAGGGCACCGTTCTTGATACGCTGCCGAACACTATGTTCCGCGTTGAATTGGAAAACGGGCACGTAGTAACCGCACATATCTCCGGTAAAATGCGTAAGAACTACATCCGCATCCTGACGGGCGACAAAGTCACTGTAGAGCTGACCCCGTACGACCTGAGCAAAGGCCGCATTGTCTTCCGTAGCCGTTAATCGGCTCACTCGTCGCCAGCCGATGGCGGCACCGAGGATGTAACCCCTCCGGAGCCCTTTCCGTTTACCCCCGTAGCAACGTTCAACATCGAGTTGCAAGAGCGCAGGTAAACCGAGAGGGCTCGCTCATTTTTGTAGTGGTGATGAAATACTTTCACCCATAAAAAAGCGATGCCGAAGCATCGCTTTTTCATTATCTGGACTGGCCGGCCTTTAGTGCACCGCACCTTCATCCGCTTTGCGTTTCTGCGCACTGAGGAAGTGGTAAGTCAGTTTCTGGTTGTCTTTGTCCAGTTCGACCTTCACCGAGCCGCCATCCACCAGTGAACCGAACAGCAGTTCGTTGGCCAACGGTTTCTTCAGGTTTTCCTGCATCACACGCGCCATCGGACGAGCGCCCATCGCACGGTCGTAGCCTTTCACCGACAGCCAGTCACGCGCTTCGTCGCTCACTTCCAGCGACACGCCCTTCGCATCCAACTGTGCCTGCAGTTCGACAATAAACTTATCGACAACCTGCTGGATCACCGTGGTCGACAGATGGTTGAACCAAAGAATGTTGTCCAGACGGTTACGGAACTCCGGCGTGAACACTTTTTTGATCTCTTCCATCGCATCGGTGCTGTTGTCCTGCTGCACCAGGCCGATCGATTTGCGTTCGGTTTCACGAACCCCGGCGTTGGTGGTCATCACCAGGATCACGTTGCGGAAGTCCGCCTTGCGACCGTTGTTATCGGTCAGGGTGCCGTTGTCCATAACCTGCAACAGCAGGTTGAACACATCCGGATGCGCCTTCTCGATTTCATCCAGCAACACCACCGAGTGCGGATGTTTGAGCACCGCATCGGTCAGCAGCCCGCCCTGATCGTAACCGACGTAGCCCGGAGGCGCACCAATCAAGCGGCTGACGGTATGGCGTTCCATATATTCGGACATATCAAAACGCAGCAGCTTGATATCCATCGCCTTCGCCAACTGCACCGTCACCTCGGTTTTCCCGACGCCGGTTGGCCCGGCAAACAGGAAGGAACCGACCGGTTTGCGATCGTGGCCCAGACCCGCACGGCTCATTTTGATCGCTTCGGTCAGCGCTTCGATCGCCTGATCCTGACCGAACACCAGCATTTTCAGACGGTCGCCCAGGCTTCTCAGCACATCGCGATCGCTTGCCGATACGGTTTTTTCCGGGATACGCGCAATGCGCGCAACCACGGACTCAATGTCCGCAACGTTGACGGTTTTCTTGCGTTTGCTGATCGGCATCAGCCGGCTGCGAGCGCCCGCCTCGTCGATCACGTCGATAGCCTTGTCCGGCAGGTGACGGTCGTTGATGTACTTCACCGACAGCTCAACAGCCGCACGCACCGCCTTGGCGGTATAACGCACGTCATGGTGCGCTTCGTACTTGGTTTTCAGACCGTTGATGATCTGGATGGTCTCTTCTGGCGTCGGCTCAGTAATGTCGATTTTCTGGAAGCGACGGGCCAGCGCACGGTCTTTTTCGAAAATGTTGCTGAATTCCTGATAGGTGGTGGAGCCAATCACCCGGATCTTGCCGCTGGAGAGCAGCGGTTTGATCAGGTTGGCCGCATCCACCTGCCCACCGGAAGCCGCACCGGCACCGATGATGGTGTGGATCTCATCGATAAACAGGATGCTGCTCTTGTCCTGCTCCAGCTGTTTCAGCAACGCCTTGAAGCGTTTCTCGAAGTCGCCGCGGTATTTGGTACCGGCCAGCAGCGAACCGATGTCCAGGGAATACAGCGTGCAATCCGCCATCACTTCCGGGACGTCGCCCTGCACGATACGCCATGCCAGCCCTTCGGCAATGGCGGTTTTACCCACGCCGGACTCGCCGACCAACAGCGGGTTGTTTTTACGGCGGCGGCACAGCACCTGAATAGCGCGCTCCAGCTCTGGGTCGCGGCCAATCAGGGGATCGATACCGCCCACACGGGCCAACTGGTTGAGGTTGGTGGTGAAGTTTTCCATACGGTCTTCCCCTCCGGACTGCTCTTCGTTCACCGGGTTTTCCGCATTTGGCGCTTGGCCCGGCTCGTCTTTACGTGTGCCATGTGAAATGAAATTCACTACGTCAAGACGGCTGACGTCGTGTTTACGCAGCAGATAAGCCGCCTGCGACTCCTGCTCGCTGAAAATAGCCACCAGCACGTTGGCACCGCTGACTTCGCTGCGGCCGGAAGATTGCACATGGAATACGGCACGCTGCAGCACGCGCTGGAAGCTTAGCGTCGGCTGAGTGTCGCGCTCTTCTTCGCTGGCAGGCAACGTCGGCGTGGTTTGTTCGATAAAGGCTTCCAGTTCCTGGCGCAGTGCGGCCAGGTCTACCGTACATGCCTCAAGCGCCTCTCGCGCGGCAGGGTTGCTGAGTAACGCCAGCAACAGGTGCTCCACGGTCATAAACTCGTGTCTGTGCTCACGCGCTCTGGCGAAAGCCATGTTGAGACTGAGTTCCAGTTCTTGATTGAGCATAAGCACCTCCCCAATAGTTGCCAAAATCTAGGCTTTTTCCAGCGTACAGAGCAACGGATGCTCGTTCTCCCTTGCATAACGGTTCACGTGTACGACCTTGGTTTCCGCCACCTCGGCGGTAAAAACACCGCAGATCGCCTTGCCTTGATAGTGGACCGTGAGCATCAGTTGCGTTGCACGTTCAATATCATAAGAAAAGAACTTTTGCAGAACGTCAATCACAAATTCCATCGGTGTGTAATCGTCGTTGTTAAGTATAACTTTATACATAGACGGCGGTTTTACCGCATCGATTTGTTTTTCTTCGGCCAAGTGTTCAAAATTCAGCCAATCGTTGTTATTGCCCATTGCTGCTCATCTTCTCTGCTCTGCTCTGTCCTCTGATATGGGGACAGGTTCCGGTTATTCAAAGTGGGGTATCACTACTATTTTATCATCTTCGTCATCATCTCGCCGTACTGGAACGTGCGCAAAAATCTCTGACAAATTGTTACCAAACAATGTCAATAGCGTTAACTGCTTCAAACTTTGATGAACTGCTTCCTGCGGACAAAAGCCGATCCCTTGACGTGATGATCATTTGCTCTAGAGTGTAAATTCGTGAGCTGGTGGTCTTTTAACCGCCCCGTGCTCATCTGCTACCTGCCTTTGGCGGGTGCGAATTCAGTTATTCATCTCACCTAAAATAGCGTTGCGAGGGATGTAAAAGCATGGAGACGGGTACTGTTAAATGGTTCAACAACGCCAAAGGGTTTGGGTTTATCTGTCCTGAAGGCGGCGGCGAAGACATATTCGCCCATTATTCAACGATTAAAATGGATGGGTACAGGACACTAAAAGCCGGCCAACAGGTCAGTTTTGACGTGCACCAAGGGCCGAAAGGGAACCATGCGAGTCTTATTGTGCCGCTGGAAAGCGAGGCACTGGCCTAAACGCCGATGCAGAGCCAGCCTAAAGCAACCCGCTAAAAATGCCAGCCGCCGTGTGACTGGCATTTTTTATTATACGCTATAATGCCGAGTTGCCGCTAATCACGCTGCAGCGTCAAATACCACGGGGATAGGCTATTACTCGCGCGCCAGTGCATCGATCGGATTAAGCCGGGCAGCACTGCGTGCAGGCAGATAACCGAACACCACGCCGATACCGGTAGAGCACAAAAACGCGCTCAACAACGCCGCCGGCGGGAAGTTAATCTGCCAACCTGGCAGCACCAGTTGCACCAGCAACCCGATGGCGAAGGACAGTGTAATCCCCATGGCACCGCCAACCAGGCACACCAACACCGCTTCAATCAGGAACTGCTGCAATACGTCGCCGGAACGGGCGCCCACCGCCATACGGATGCCAATCTCGCGCGTACGCTCCGTCACCGACACCAGCATGATATTCATCACGCCGATCCCGCCGACCACCAATGAAATCACCGCCACCAGCGTCAGGAACAGCTGCAGCGTGCGCGTGGTTTTCTCCGCGGTCTGCACCAGGCTGTCCATGTTATAAGTGAAGAAGTCTTTCTTGCCATGACGCAGCGTCAGCAAACGCGTCAACTGCTGCTCCGCTTCCTGGCTATTGTAATCGTCACGGATACGCACGGTGATCGAATCAAAATAGGCGTTGCCCATCAGCCGGTTGGCCATGGTGCTGTAGGGAACCCAAACGTTCAGCGTCTTGCTGCTGCCGAACATCGACTGTTTCTCCTTCGCCACCCCGACCACCGTTGCCGGCATGTTACCCACCAAAATCACCTCACCCACCACGTTCTTCTGGTGCGGGAACAGCCGGCGCTGGGTGTTGGCGTCGATAACCACCGTTTGCGCCTGCGACTGCACCTGGAACGGATCAATACCGGCCCCTTGGGTGAAGGTCATGCCGTAGACGCGGAAAAACTGCTCGCTGACCCCGGTCACATTGGCCGCCACATCGACGTTGCCCAACCGCAATCGCATGCTGCTGGCGATGGTCGGTGACAGTGCGCTGATATAAGGCTGCTCGCGCAACGCATCAAGATCATCATATTTCAACGACTGACGAAAAGTGGGATCGTCGTCGCCAAAGTCCTTGCCGGGGTAAATATCCACCGTATTGGTGCCGATGGATTTGATATCCGCCAACACCATCTGCTTGGCGGCGTCGCCGATCACCAGGATCGAGACCACCGAAGCAATGCCGATAATAATGCCCAACATGGTGAGCGCAGTGCGCATTTTATTCGCCGCCATCGCCCGCCACGCCATCACCAGCGCCTCGCGGAAGCGGCCGGCCATCTGCTGCCACGACGGTGCCGGCGTGGTCAGTTCCAGCGGTTTGGCATTCGGATTGCCCTGCTGCGCCGGGCGTGAATCGGCAATGATCTCGCCGTCGCGGATTTCAATGATCCGCTCAGCCTGCCGAGCGACAGCCGGATCGTGAGTCACGATGATCACCGTATGCCCCTGCTCACACAGTTGCTTGAGGATTGTCATCACCTCTTCACCGGAATGGCTGTCGAGGGCACCGGTCGGCTCATCCGCCAGGATCACCTGGCCGCCGTTCATCAGCGCGCGGGCGATACTGACGCGCTGCTGCTGACCGCCGGAAAGCTGGCTCGGCCGGTAGCTGACACGTTCACTTAGCCCAAGGCGCTGCAGCAGCGCTACCGCCCGTTCACGCCGCGCTGCCTTGCCCAGCCCGGCGTAGACCGCCGGCACCTCGACGTTATGCGCCGCGCTCAGATGAGGCAGCAAATGGTAGCGCTGGAAGATAAAACCAAAATGCTCGCGCCGTAGCCGAGCCAAGGCATCGCCATCCAGCGTCGCCACATCCTGGCCTGCCACCCGGTATACGCCGGCGCTGGGCTTGTCCAGACAGCCGAGAATGTTCATCAGCGTAGACTTGCCAGAACCGGAGGCACCCATGATTGCCACCATTTCACCGGCGTCGATGCTCAGGCTCACGCCTTTCAACACGTCCACCGTCTGATCGCCCGACTGATAGCTGCGGCGGATGCCGCTCAGCTGTAACAGCGCCGCCATCAGTTGGCCTCCGAGCCGCCACGGCTGACAATAACTTCATCCCCGATGCTCAAGCCGCTCGTAATTTGTACGTCAATATTATTACGCAGACCTATGGTCACCTCGCGTTTCTCTTCCTTGCCCTGTTTCAATACCGCGACGTGGTAACGGTTATCGGCGATTTGGTCGCCCAGCGCCGCCAGAGGAATGACCTGCGCCTGGCTGACGCCCGCCAGTTGAATATGCACCTGCGCCGTCATCTGCAGACGCAGCAGACCTTCGGGGTTCGGCACTTCGAAACGCGCATAGTAAAAGATGGCGTTGTTAACCTTTTCCGGCGTCGGCTGAATGTCTTTCAGCACGCCGTCAAAACGCCGGTTAGGATCGCCCAACACGGTAAACCAGGCCTTCTGACCCGGTTTGAGGCTGATAACGTCCGCTTCCGAGACCTGCGCTTTCACCAGCATGGTGCTGAGATCCGCCAACGTCAGAATGTTTGGTGCCTGCTGCGCGGCGATTACCGTCTGGCCTTGCAGCGTGGTGATCTGCACCACATCGCCGTCCATCGGCGCTTCAATACGGGTAAATGCCAGATTGATTTTAGCGGTGTCCAGGCTGGCCTGATTGCGGGCAATCTGCGCATTGATGGTGCCGACCTGCGCCTTCTTCACCGCCAGTTGCGTCGCCGCCTGATCCAGATCCTGGCGCGATACCGCTTGCAACTTCGCCAGTGCCTGATTGCGCTGCAGCGTCACCGCCGCCAGTTGTTGTTCGGCCTGGGCCTGTTGCAGTTGAGCGTGCAGTTCACGCAGCGTCGCCTCACCCTCGCGGATACTGTTTTGTGCCTGCTGCGGATCGATCACGCCAAGCAACTGGCCTTTTTTCACCTTATCGCCGATCTCAACATACAGACTTTCCAACTGCCCGCTGACCTGCGCACCAACGTCAACCTTGCGCACCGCGTCAAGCTGGCCAGTCGCCAGCACATTTTGCTGCAGGTCGCGCTTGGCCACCATCACCGTTTTAAACTGGGTTGGCGCCGGGCGGCTGAAATGCCAGATCGCCAGCGCGGCGATCGCCGCCACGACGATCAGTGCGATGCCCCAGCGTCGCTTATGTCCTTTAAACATCATTGATGCCATCATCCTTTTGTTTTTTATCACTTACTTCAAATAACCCAGACGGTTTACCCGGCATCTCATCCGGTGTAAATCCGTTATTCATCATGCTCATAATAAGTTGAACGGGATTATAACCTTCACGGACTATGTGCGCATTAAGTCAGAATTAAGAGCAAACCATGAGGGAAACTGGCAGCAATAGATGAAATTATCCCCGGCACCTCCCGCGACTTAACGTCCGATAAACGTTGCAGCAGAGAATGGTTTGGGAAAAGCAAGAAGGTAATTTCAGGCGGAAACGGAGCAAAAATGCCGTGTACAGCAATAGGCTGTAACTAAACCTTAGCTCAACACAATGTGGAGACACCCTTGGTTACAGTTAAGCATTGAACTCCCGTTTAGCGAAAGCTTGCTGAAATAGCGCTATTCGACACTGCCAAGGATTTCATCATGTCTCAGCTCAGCTATCCACTCGTATCTGCACGCCCGCTTAACGGTTGGCAACTGATGACGGCACTGATTAATGGCGATATGGCGCCGAGTAATGCCTGGAAAAAAACCTCATTCCGCCTGAAGTTTCTCAGCCGCTCGCTGTTTTGCTGGCGCACTACCGGCGCCCTGCTGAACACGCTGGCGTCCAATCCTCTGCGGGATGAGATTCTGAGCGCGCAGCCCAATCTGCCCTGCAAGCTGCATCGCCCCTATCTGGCGGCGAACATGAACAAGATCGAGTGTCTGTTCGCCCTGCGCGATCATTACGCTCTCAGCGCGCAGCGCATGCCGCTGAAAATGCGTATCGGTCATCTGAAGAAACCCTTTGTGCTGGCCACCGCCAGCGGCAAAAGCGGCGAATCGGTTTCGCTGGAGCTGTCGGCCATCGATCATTTGAACAAAGAAGGGGAAGCCACCCTGCTGCTGCGTAAAGCCAACGGCATTATGCTGGCGGAAATCACCTTTGCGCTGATGCACTATCAGCAACAGCCGACGCTGTTCATCGGCGGCTTGCAGGGGGCCAACAACCAGGTGCCGCACGCGGAAATTCAGCACGCCACCAAGGAATGCCACGGGTTGTTTCCGAAACGGCTGGTGCTGGAAGGCATCTGCACGCTGGCTCATCACCTGGGCATCCGGCAAATAGTGGCAGTTGGCAATACCACCCATATTTATCAGAATTGGCGTTATCACAGTAAAAAGAAAGCCCAACTGCACGCCGATTACGATCAGTTCTGGAGCTCAATGGGCGGCAAAATGCTCGACAGCGGCTACTTCCTGCTGCCGGAGCGCATCACGCGTAAACCGATCGATGAGGTGGTCAGCAAAAAACGGGCAGAATACCGCCGTCGTTATCAATTGCTGGATGAACTGGAACAGGGAATGGCCGAACATTTCAGTACCCGATAAGACTGCCGGGCGCCTAATCCGCCCGGCCCCGCGCCAGCCAGATCACACGCGAGAACATTTTCTTCAGCAATGGCGGCACGGAATCGGTGCCCCACTCGCCGGCCTGCATCGCCACTTCGATAGCCAAATCGGGTTTCGAAGAGTGATGCACCGCCTTCAGGATCACCTTGCGTATCGGCATCTGAGCATTGATCGGCACAGAAGCTACGCGGTGATACACCGGGCTGAAGCCCTCGCGGAACATAAAGTGCTCCATATCCGGCGCCGGCAGCGCGGTCAGGCGGTCACGCTCGCTGTCGCCGTGGTTATCCAGCAAACTACGCACGGTGTTGGCGTATTTCTTCCCGGCCTCGTCGCCGTCCACCAGCGCATGCCATTCAATGCCCATGCGGCGAGCAAACCTCAGCAACGGCTTCAGGCCGCACTGGGCAAATTCAATCACCCGTACCCCTTCCGCTTCAAAGTGATAGCCGCACTGGCGCGCCAGTTCACTCAGCAGCCAAACCTCTGTTTCGCCTTCCACTAACAGCCAACAGCGGGCAAACAGCGATGACGGCCGGTTAAAGCGAATATGAAAAGCAATCCGCCGCCCGTCCTCCGGCCCCAGCCCGCGTGGCCCAAGGCGATAGGTGGCAACCCGTCCCGACTCGCGTACCAGCCGGCAAACGTGTTCCACCGGAACCAGCGACACCAGCTCACTGGAATTGGTGGTGGTGATGCGCTGCAGCGGCAACTGGTTGAGCAGTCCCCAGGCCACCGACAGCATGATCGGGTGCAGCCGGGTTTCCGGGTCCTCCACCAACAGCAACGGCCGGGCGTGCGGATCCAACTTGACGTTGCCCTTGGCCTGCAGCAGCGTAGAAAACATGCCCAGCAAAATCAGCCGCATGCTGCGGCTGTTCGGCTCAGCGACCATACGGTTGATGCTGTCCAGCGAGCGCCACGCCTGCTGGTCCTGATCTTGATCCAATCGGTGGCTGCGCGGGCGCGCCACCTGCGATCCCTGCTCAGCGAAGTAGTGTTCCAGCAGTTGCTGCATCGCCGCCAGCCCCTGACGCAGCTCGCCATTAGTCAGCTTTTGCGGATTGCGCACCAGTTCGCGCGTCAATTGATCCAACTGCTGAGCCAGCGCCTGATTATCCGCAGGGTGCTCGTCATTGAGCGTGCTGGGCCGCAAGCGGCGAATAAAACGCGCATCGCGCAAACGCAATACCGGGTGAATACGGATAATGGCGTGCGCCAGCTGTTCAATGTGATGCAGTTGCATCGCATTGCCCTCGGCGTCCAAAAAACTGCGCCAGGTGCACACCGTATCGTCATCGGCCAGTTCGCCTTCGCAACGGTAATAAATACGGTTCAGATTATCATCGCCCTTGACCCACAGCGGCGACAGGTGGCGATAACGGGGGAGATGAGCGTGCCCGAGGTTTTTCTCGCAAAAGGTAAACACCACCTGCAAGTGCCGGTCTTTGGCCGCCTCTTCGCCGGGAGGAAAATGGAAGTCGTGCACTTCAAAACGGTATAGCTGTTGCTCCGGCGCCAACAGCAGGGTCAGCGCGTCAAGCAGGCTGGATTTACCCCAGGCGTTTTCGCCGAGCAGCAGCGTGTTGTCGTCCAGCATCAGGGACAACCGATTAATGCCGCGGAAACCTACAATCTCGATACGCTCTAAGAACATCTGCCGCCTCCCGTGCGTGCCGTCACCGTCCTCAATGAAGGTGACCTTTCCAGAGCATGGTCAAAAAACCCCTTGCAGGTCAAGCAGACTGCATCAAATCTGCCGCTTTACTCCGGCCACCGTTTTGGTTAGCTTGTGGGCCTCGCCGGTCATCCGCGCACAGCCCCCAGAACAAAGGACGCAAGCTTCACCATGTATTCAGGACTGTTGATTATTCTGTTACCGCTGATTGCCGGTTATCTCATCCCCTTACGCAGCCGGACGTTACTCCAGGCCATCAACCGTCTGCTGAGCTGGATGGTTTACGTGATCCTGTTTTTTATGGGCATCAGTCTGGCATTTCTGGAAGATTTGAGCAGCAACCTGTTGCTGATATTCCAGTACGCCGCGGTGTTTTTCCTGTGCATCTTGACCGCCAGCTTGCTGATGCTGACGCTGCTGGAACGCAAAATGCCCTGGCGCAACAGCCATAAACAGGAACGGCTGCCTTCGCGCCTGCATATGGCGCTGGAATCACTCAAACTGTGCGGCGTGGTGCTCGGCGGTTTCATGCTCGGTCTGACACAGTGGCAGTGGCTGCAGTTTGCCGGAAAGGGCAGTGAATACGCGTTGATTTTCCTGTTGCTGCTGGTGGGTATCCAACTGCGCAACAGCGGCATGACGCTGCGTCAAATCGTGATTAACCGGCGCGGCATGATGGTGGCGGTGGTGGTGACGATCAGCGCACTGGCCGGCGGCGCGCTGGCGGCACAATTGCTGGGGCTGCCGATCAAAGCCGGGCTGGCGATGGCTTCCGGTTTCGGCTGGTATTCGCTTTCCGGTATTCTGATCACCGACGCTTATGGCCCGGTACTGGGCAGCGCGGCCTTCTTTAACGATCTGGCGCGTGAGTTGGTGGCAATTATGCTGATCCCGACCCTGGTACGCCGCAGCCGTTCCTCGGCGCTGGGCCTGTGCGGGGCCACCTCGATGGACTTTACCCTGCCGGTGTTACAGCGCAGCGGCGGGTTGGAAATGGTACCGCCCGCCATCGTGCACGGGTTCCTGCTGAGCCTGCTGGCGCCGGTACTGATCGCCCTGTTCTCGTGATTTCTTCCGGGGGCTATGCCCCCGTAAAGCGTAATAATTCCCATCCGCAGGGTAAAATTGCGCTAAATCAAACTTGCCCACAGTAGTATCACAAAAGCCTTTTTAAGCCCCGGTTGCCGATCTATGCTCATAAACAAGCATTATAAATGCAACTTTAAAAAAGGAAGCGATTATGTTCTGTGTGCAATGTGAACAAACCATCCGTACCCCGGCAGGCAACGGCTGCTCGTATGCTCAGGGCATGTGCGGCAAAACGGCGGAAACCTCCGATCTGCAAGATCTACTGGTAGCGGCGTTGCAAGGGCTGTCCGCCTGGGCTCTGTTGGCTCGCTCGCTCGGGATTATCGATCACGAAATCGACAGCTTTGCCCCACGCGCCTTCTTCTCCACTCTGACCAACGTTAACTTCGACTCTGATCGCATCATCGGTTACGCGCGGGAAACTCTGCTCCTGCGTGACTCGCTGGCCACACGCTGCCGGCTGCTGGATGCCGGCGCACACGTCGATCATCCACTGGCGAGTCTGCAACTTGACGGCGACGACATGCCGGCGCTGTTGCAGCAGGCGGCACAGTTCGCCCTCAACACCGACAAAACCGAAGTGGGCGACGACGTTCACGGCCTGCGCATGCTGTGCCTGTACGGCCTGAAAGGGGCGGCGGCCTATATGGAGCACGCCCACGTGTTGGGCCAGTTCGACGACCAAATCTATGCCGATTACCACGCCTTTATGGCCTGGCTCGGCACCCAGCCGCGCGACGTGGATACCCTGCTGAACAACGCCATGGGTATCGGCAAAATGAACTTCAACGTGATGGCGATCCTCGATCACGGTGAAACCCAGGCCTATGGCGATCCGATCCCCAGTGCGGTGAATGTACGCCCGGTAGCGGGCAAGGCGATTCTGATCTCCGGCCACGATCTGAAAGATCTGCGCATGCTGCTGGAGCAAACCGAAGGCCAGGGCGTTAACGTCTATACCCACGGTGAAATGCTGCCGGCGCACGGCTACCCGGAACTGAAAAAATTCAAACATCTGGTCGGCAATTACGGCAGCGGCTGGCAGAACCAGCAAATCGAGTTCGCCAAATTCCCCGGCCCCATCCTGATGACCTCCAACTGCATTATCGATCCTAACGTCGGCAACTACGGCGATCGCATCTGGACACGCAGCATCGTCGGCTGGCCGGGCGTTAACCATCTGGAAGGGGAAGACTTCACCCGCGTGATCGCCCAGGCGCAGGGCATGAGCGGTTTCCCTTATACCGAGATCGAACATATGATCACCGTCGGCTTTGGCCGCCAGACACTGCTCAACGCCGCCGATACGGTGATCGATCTGGTGGCTCAGAAGAAACTGCGCCACGTGTTCCTGGTCGGCGGTTGTGACGGCAGCCGCGATGAGCGCAGTTATTTCACCGACTTCGCCCGCAGCGTGCCGCAAGATTGCCTGATCATGACGCTGGCCTGCGGCAAATACCGCTTCAACAAGCTGGACTTCGGCACGCTGGAAGGCCTGCCACGCCTGCTGGATGTCGGCCAGTGCAACGACGCCTATTCCGCCATCATGCTGGCGGTCAAACTTTCCGAAACGCTTGGCTGCACGGTCAACGAACTGCCTCTCAGCCTGGTGCTGTCGTGGTTTGAGCAAAAGGCGATCGTCATCCTGTTGACGCTGCTGTCGCTGGGGGTAAAAAACATCGTCACCGGCCCGACCGCACCGGGCTTCCTGACCGACAACCTGATGGCGATCCTCTACGACAAGTTCGGCATGCGCCCGATCACCACCGTTGAGCAGGACCTGCAAGCCTTGCTCGGTTGATGCCGTTGTTTTTCGGGGCCGCGCCTATGCCGGCCCCTTTGCCTTTGAGGTGCTCTATGACCCAACCCACTCCCCTTTGCCCCAATCGCATGCAGGTACACTCGATCCGGCAAGAAACTGCCGACGTTTGGACGCTGAACCTGATCTGCGACGTTTTTTACCCTTATCAGGCCGGCCAGTTTGCGCTGGTCAGCATCCGCAATACCGAAGAAACGCTGCGCGCCTATACGCTGTCTTCCTCACCCGGCCAAAGCCGTTTTCTCAGCATCAGCGTGCGCTGCCTGCCGGACGGCGCGGGCTCGCGCTGGCTGACGCAGGAGGTCAAACCCGGTAACACCCTGTGGCTGTCCGATGCGCAAGGAGAGTTCAGTTGCGAACGGCACCCGGCCGATCGTTACCTGATGCTGGCGGCCGGCTGTGGCGTTACGCCGATTATCTCCATGTGCCGCTGGTTGGTAGCCAATCGTCCGGCCTGCGATATTGCCGTGATCTTTAACGTACGTACCCCTGCCGATACGATTTTTGCCGAACAATGGCGCGAGTTGTGCGCCGCGCATCCTCAACTGCAACTGACGCTGATGGCCGAACAGAATGCTCAGCCGGGCTACCTCAACGGGCGGATAACGTTAGAAACCTTGCGACAGGCCGCGCCGGATATTGTCGAACGTACGGTGATGACCTGCGGCCCCGCGCCTTACATGACGCAGGCGGAGCAACTTTGCCGCCAGCTTGGCGTGCCGGCAGCCCGCTTCCACAAAGAACAGTTCCATACGCCGGCGGAAACGGACTCCGGGCAAGGCGAAGGACTAACGCTGCGCGCCGCCCGGCCGCTGCGCGAGTTCCGCGTACCGGTCGGTAGCTCGCTGCTGGCGGCAATGGAGGCCCACGCGCTGCCGGTTAACGCCGCCTGCCGCGCCGGGGTGTGCGGCTCGTGCAAAACCCGCATTCTCGACGGTGACTACACCACCACCAGCAGCATGACGCTCACCCCGGCCGAGATCGCCCAAGGGTATGTGCTGGCGTGCAGTTGCCAGTTGCAGGGCGACGTCACCCTCGCCTGATGCTTGCTGCCCCATCTCGCCGATGGGGCATTTATCGGCAAGCACGTCCCGTATACCCCTTCTACACTTTCCCCTGTTCCGTGCGTTTTATTACGTCCATCTGAAAAAGACTTAACGATTCATACCCACTGGATTTCAAGTCGCAGCCCACAACGCTGTGGCGTGAAAGATGACGGGTATCTTTATAATGTTTGGGGGAACTATGAAGCAAACCGTAGCCACACTGGTCGCCAAAACGCTGGAGCAGGCTGGCGTGAAACGCATTTGGGGCGTCACCGGCGATTCGCTCAACGGCCTTAGCGACAGCCTGCACCGCATGGGCACCATCGAATGGCTGGGCACGCGCCACGAAGAGGTGGCCGCGTTTGCCGCCGGCGCAGAAGCCCAGCTCACCGGCCAGTTGGCGGTTTGCGCCGGCTCCTGCGGCCCGGGCAACCTGCACCTGATCAACGGCCTGTTCGACTGCCACCGCAACCACGTGCCGGTATTGGCGATTGCCGCGCATATTCCCTCCAGCGAAATCGGCAGCGGTTATTTCCAGGAAACCCACCCGCAAGAACTGTTTCGTGAATGCAGCCACTACTGTGAACTGGTCTCCAATCCGGAACAGCTGCCCCGGGTGCTGGAAATCGCCATGCGTAAGGCGATCCTCAATCGTGGCGTGTCGGTGATCGTGCTGCCGGGCGACGTGGCGCTGCGCATGGCGCCGGAAGACGCCAGCATGGTCTGGCACACCCCGGCACTGCCGCTGGTTCAACCGCCGATGAGCGAACTGAACAAGCTGGCGGCCATACTGAATCAGGCGAAGAACATCACGCTGATGTGCGGCAGCGGCTGCGCCGGTTCGCATGACGAAGTCGTCAGGCTGGCCGAGCTGCTGCAAGCGCCGGTGGTCCACGCACTGCGCGGCAAAGAGCATATCGAATGGGACAACCCGTACAGCGTCGGCATGACCGGGTTGATCGGCTTTTCGTCCGGCTACCACGCGATGATGAACGCCGATACCCTGGTGCTGCTCGGCACCCAGTTCCCGTACCGCGCGTTCTACCCGACCAACGCCAACATCATTCAGATCGACATCAACCCCGGCAGCATCGGCGCGCATTGCCCGGTCAACATGGCGCTGGTGGGCGATATCCACACCACCCTCACCGCCCTGCTGCCGCAACTGGAACCGAAGAGCGACCGCGCGTTTCTTGACAAGGCGCTGGAGCACTACCGCACTGCGCGCAAGGATCTCGATGGGCTGGCGAGCGCCAATGACGATCAGCCTATCCACCCGCAGTATCTGGCGCAGCAGATCAGCCAATACGCCAACGACGACGCCATCTTCACTTGCGACGTCGGCACACCGACAGTGTGGGCGGCACGCTACCTGAAAATGAACGGCAAACGCCGCCTGCTGGGTTCGTTCAACCACGGTTCGATGGCCAACGCCATGCCGCAGGCCATCGGCGCACAAGCCACCGAGCCGGGCAAGCAGGTGATCGCCCTGTGCGGCGACGGCGGTTTTACCATGCTGATGGGGGATTTCCTGTCGCTGACCCAGTTGAAATTGCCGGTCAAGATTGTGATCTTCAACAACAGCGTGCTGGGTTTTGTGGCCATGGAAATGAAGGCCGGTGGCTACCTGACCGACGGTACCGATCTGCACAACCCGGATTTTGCGGCGATTGCCAACGCCGCCGGCATCAAGGGCATTCGCGTCGAGAAGGCTTCGGATCTGGACGCTGCGCTGCAAGAAATGCTGGCGCACCCCGGCCCGGCCCTGTTGGATGTGGTGACCGCCAAACAGGAGCTGGCGATGCCGCCGCAGATCAAATTCGAACAGGCCAAAGGCTTCAGCCTGTATATGCTGCGCGCCATTATCAACGGTCGTGGCGACGAAGTGGTCGAACTGGCGAAAACCAACTGGTTACGTTAATAATCGTATCCTCTTTCCCATCACTATAACTATCCCCAATAGATTTCAAGTTGCAGCTAGGCGGCAAACATGTGAATCCCCAGGAGCTGACTCAAGTCAGTGACTGGGGTAAGCATGTGCAGCTAACAACGCTGCGGCTTGAAAGATGAAGGGGATAAAGGAGTTGTATGCTTATCGATTTACGCAGTGACACCGTGACCCGCCCCTGCGCCGCCATGCGCCAAGCCATGGCGCAGGCCGACGTGGGCGATGACGTTTATGGCGATGATCCCACGGTAAACGCGCTGGAGGCGGAAGCGGTTCGTCTGTCCGGCAAGGAAGCGGCACTGTTTCTGCCGAGCGGCACCCAGGCCAACCTGGTGGCGCTGTTGAGCCATTGTCAGCGCGGCGATGAGTATATTGTCGGCCAGCAGGCGCATAACTATAAATACGAGGCCGGCGGCGCGGCGGTGCTCGGCAGCATCCAGCCGCAGCCGATTGAGGCGAACCCGGACGGCACCCTGCCGCTGGACAAGGTAGCGGCGGCAATCAAACCCGATGACATTCACTTCGCCAGAACCCGTCTGCTGAGCCTGGAAAACACCATCAGCGGCCGCGTGCTGCCGCAGGAATACCTGCAGCAGGCCTGGCGGTTCACCCGCGAGCATCAATTGGCGCTGCACATCGACGGCGCGCGCATCTTCAATGCCGCCGTCGCGCTGAACCTGCCTCTGAAAGAGATTGTGCAATACTGCGACACCTTCACCATCTGCCTGTCGAAAGGGCTGGGCGCGCCGGTAGGTTCGCTGCTGTGCGGCAGTGAAGCCTTTATTCAGCGCGCCGTGCGCTGGCGCAAAATGACCGGCGGCGGTCTGCGCCAGGCCGGTATTCTGGCGGCAGCGGGTTTGTATGCGCTGGAGCATAACGTCGAACGGCTGCGCGATGACCACGACAACGCCAAATGGCTGGAACAGCAATTGCAGGGGATGGGCGTGGAGGTTGCTGAGCCGGGCGCACAAACCAACGTGCTGTACCTGCGCCAATCGCCAGAGCTGGCGGCAAAGCTGGGGCCGTGGATGCGAGAGCGTGGCGTGCTGATCAGCAGCGGGCCGCTGACGCGCATTCTGACCCATCTCGACGTCAGCCGTCAGGATCTGCAGCAAGTCGTCGATTTATGGCGGGAGTTCCTCCGCCAGCATGCCTGAACCCTGACCCGAACGGGGCGCCACTGCGCCCCGCCTTCAGATAATCCAGCGGCCGTAAACCCAGTACCAGATCCCCAGCGTCGCCACCAGGTTCAGCACCACGCTGAGGATAAACCAGGTTTTGAACGGCTGTTTCTGGGTTTTATGGCGAAACAGCTGCTGTGCGACTATCGCGCCAATCCATCCCCCCACCAGCCCAAACACCAACAAGGTGCTTTCCGGCACCCGTTGCCAACCCTTGCGCGCAGCAAACTTATCCGCGCCGTACACCAACAACGTCAGCAGGTTGGCCAACAGCCACCACATCCCAATCGGATGCAGGAAAAACAGGCTGGCGACTAAAGCCAGGCCCAACAGGGCATAACAAACAGCATTCAGTTTCATATCATCCGGCTTATCACAGGCAAACGGCCCGTAGTGTGACCCCGCCTCATGGCAGATGCAACTCCCTCATAACCACACAAAAAGTGCATTTAAACGCCAGGTTTGGCATTCTGTCACCGACTTTCACTGCATAAGGCAGCGCTGATGACACCCCAACGCGTATTGGTTCTCGGAGCCAGCGGCTACATTGGCCAGAACCTGATCCCTCACCTGATCGAGCAGGGACATACCATTACCGCCGCCGCGCGCCGTCTGGAATGGTTGCAGGACCAGAACTGGCCGCAGGTTAACTGCCACTATGTCGACGTTTATCGCCCGGAAACCCTGGGCGCCGCGCTATGGGATATAGATACCCTTTATTATCTTATCCACGGTATGGGCGACGGTGATGACTTTATTGAAAAGGAACGCCAGGCGGCGGAAAACCTGCGCGATGTGCTGCGCAGCTCCGGCGTCAAACAGGTCATTTTTCTCGGCGCCCTGCAGCCGACCGGCGACAGTTCGCCGCACCTGGTGGCACGCAAGCTAACCGGTGAGATACTGCGCCAAAGCGGCATCCCGGTCACCGAATTGCGCGCCAGTATTATCGTCGGCCCAGGTTCGGCGGCGTTCGAAGTGATGCGCGATATGGTCTACAACCTGCCGGTGCTGACGCCGCCGCGCTGGGTGCGCTCTAAATCTTCGCCGGTGGCGCTGGAAAACCTGCTGGTGTATCTGGCCGACCTGCTGACGCATCCGGCGGAAGAAAATCGCATTTTTGACGTCGCCGGGCCGGAATATATCAGCTACCAGACGATGTTTGAGCGTTTCATCAGGATCAGCGGCAAGAAGCGCTGGCTGATCCCCATTCCCCTGCCCACGCGCTTTATTTCAGTCTGGTTTATCAGCCTGATCACCTCCGTGCCCACGTCCATCGCCAGCGCGCTGATTCAAGGCCTGAACCACGATTTGCCCGCCGACGGCAAACCGTTGCAAGCACTGATCCCGCAAACGCTGCAAACCTTCGATGAGGCGGTACGCGAAACCCTGCGCCGCGAGAAGGAGGTGGTCGACTCCGCCGACTGGGGCTACGATCCTGAGGCGCGGGCACGCTGGCGGCCGGGCTACGGTTTCTATCCCAAGCAGGCGGGTTGCACGCTGGAAACCCACGCGTCCAGCCAGGCCTTGTGGCACATGGTGCAGCAATTGGGCGGCAAAGAGAGGTATTTCTATGCCAACCTCCTGTGGCAGATCCGCGCCCGCATGGACGATATGATCGGCAATCGGGTGGTGTATGGCCGCCCGCCGCGCGATACGCTGGCAGTGGGCGATCTGGTCGACGGTTGGAAAGTGATCACCCTTAAGCCGCTACGTCAGTTGGCGCTCTTGTTCGGCATGAAAGCGCCCGGCCTGGGGCGTTTAACCTTCACTATCAAAGATCACGGCGATCGCCGCAGCCTTGATGTCCGCGCCTGGTGGCATCCCGCCGGTTTCAGCGGGTTGCTGTACTGGTTCGCCATGATGCCCGCCCACCTGTTCATTTTTCGCGGCATGGCACGGCGTATTGCGAAGCTGGCCGAAGAGCACGAATACAATCTGCCGTGACCCGCTGCACGGCCTGATGTTCATTTGTCGATCAACCGCACAGTTTGCTGCTGCGGTTAGGTCCTTTCCGATTGCATAGCGCACGAAATCACGGAAGAATGGCATCTTATTTGCTGGGGTGCCGCTGACGGCCTTCAGCATTCTGATTTTTGGCGAGAATAGAGTTCGTTATGAAGGTATTGGTCACCGGTGCAACCAGTGGGTTAGGCCGTAACGCCGTTGAATATCTCCGCCGCCAGGGCATAAAAGTACGCGCCACCGGCCGTAACCAGGCCATGGGCAGTTTGCTGGAAAAAATGGGCGCGGAATTCATTCATGCCGATCTCACCAACCTGATCTCGTCGCAGGCCAAAGCGATGCTGGCCGAGGTGGACGTGCTGTGGCATTGCTCCAGTTTTACCTCCCCCTGGGGCACCGAAGAGGCGTTTGAGCTGGCCAACGTGCGCGCCACCCGTCGCCTGGGCGAGTGGGCGGCGGCCTACGGCGTTTCGCAGTTTATCCATATCTCTTCGCCGGCGATTTATTTCGATTATCATCACCATCGCAACATTACCGAAGACTTCCGGCCGGCGCGCTACGCCAACGAGTTTGCACGCAGCAAGGCCGCCGGCGAACAGGTGATCCAGCAGTTGGCGCTGTCCAACCCGCAGACCCACTTCACCATCCTGCGTCCTCAGGGGCTGTTTGGCCCTCACGACAAAGTGATGTTGCCGCGCCTGCTGCAGATGATTAAGCACTACGGCAACCTGCTGTTGCCGCGCGGCGGTGAAGCGCTGGTGGACATGACTTATCTGGAGAACGCGGTACACGCCATGTGGCTGGCGACCCAAAAAGAGGATACGCCGTCCGGGCGCGCCTACAACATCACCAACCAGCAGGCACGCCCGCTGCGCAGCGTGGTACAGCAGTTGATCGACGAACTGGGCATGAAATGCCGGATCCGCTCGGTGCCCTACCCGATGCTGGATATGATGGCCCGCGGCATGGAGAAGCTCGGCAGCAAAAGCGAGAAAGAACCGGTGCTCACCCATTATGGCGTCGCCAAGCTCAATTTTGATCTGACGCTGGATACCACCCGCGCACAACAGGAACTGAGTTATCAGCCGATTGTTTCGCTGGATGAAGGCATTACCCGCACCGCCCGCTGGCTGAAAGAACACGGCAAGCTGTACGGCCTGTAATCAACGCGCCGCACCGTACTTCTGCAGCAACGCATCGACAATCGCCTCGCTTTCAGCATCCGGCTCACCGCGAAAATCGCTGGGCCGGAAATGCATCTGGAACGCCGCCAACAGGTTTCGTTGTTGCCGTGCATCCCACAGCGCATCGACGCCATACCCATAGCGCGCCAGCTTTTCCAGCAGCGGCGCCAACGGCACCGCCGCATGGCGATCACGCCCCGCCAATCGCCTTTGCACCTCTGCCGCGTCCGGCCAGGCACCGATCCCCGCTTCTGCCAGTTGCTGCCAGGGAAAGAGCGGGCCGGGATCCTGCTTGCGTTGCGGCGCTATATCGCTGTGCCCCACCACGTCGGTCGGCTGAATGCCGTAGCGCTGAATGATATCCCGGCTTAGCGGGATCAACAGCGCGATTTGCTCCGGCGTATACGGCTGCCAGTGGGTAAACAGCATGCGGCGGCTGAACCCGCGATTGACGATTTCAATGCCTATGGAGGTGTCATTCAGGCTGGTACGACCGCGCCAATAGCTGGCCCCGGCGTGCCATGCGCGCAACGCTTCCGGCACCAGTTGAAAGGCAACCGGTTTGCCCTGTTCGCGCAGCGGATGCGCCGGCAGCAGGTAATGTGCGCTGACGTGTTCATCCGTCAGGGTTTTCAACGAAGAATGAAAATCTTCCGCCGTGTAGTGCATCACCAGAAAACGGATGCGCTGGTCGGCGCCTTGTGCCTGATGCAGAGTTTCAAGCTGGTAGCCGCCGCGATCGACGGTGGTACTCTGCGGTGCAGTTTGGCAGCCGGCAAGCAGCGTGGCGGCAATAATCCCTGGCCAAATTTTCACGTCTCCCTCCCCTGGTTCAGGTTCCCAAATTTGTAACTCAGGTTGATTAACTTGTATCCAATAATCAAGTTAATCAATAAATGATGACAGACCCGCCAGATGTGCAAGCGAGTATTGCTCAGCGCTGGCTACTCGCCTGACAGGTGATAGCCTCATCATATTACCTGTGCCGAAATAAGCGAATAAACCATGCGCAAATCGAAGTGTTTAACCGGGTTGATCTGTCTCGCTCTGCTGCCGCTCAGCGGTTGCGATCAGAAAAGTGTCGCCGGCGTAATGGGTGTAACTCAGCCCGCCGCTGCACCTGCCTATACGCCGCTAAGCGCCGATCAACTCTATCAGTTGGTGAGCCCGGTAGCGCTGTTCCCCGACAAGCTACTGGCCCAGGTGTTGGCCGGTGCGGGTTATCCCGATCAAATCAGCGCCGCAGATAATTGGCTGGCGCAGAACCGCAGCCTGCAACCGGCGGCGCTCGCCACGGCCGCAGACGCCCAACCCTGGGATCCCAGCGTTCGCAGCCTGGTGCAATTCCCTGACGTGCTGGACCAGATGGCGAAAAACCTTCCCTGGACCAGTGCGCTGGGCAATGCTTACGTCAACGATCCCACCGACGTAATGAACGCTATCCAGGTAATGCGCCAACGCGCGGCGAACAAAGGCACGCTGAAAAACTCCCCTCAACAACGGGTGGTGCTTGCACCGGCTACGCACGCTCTCCAGCAGCAACCCTATCAACAAACCGTGGTCGCCGCGCCCGATCGGGTGATTGTGATTGAACCCAGCCAGCCGGATGTAGTTTATGTGCCGCGTTACGATCCCTGGGTGGCCTACGGCGAAACGGTGCCGAGCTACCCCGGCTATCGCTATCAACCGGCCTCTGGCTACAGCGGTGGGGATATGCTGGCGGCCGGCGTTATCAGCTTTGGTGTCGGCATCGCGGTCGGCGCCTTGATCAATCAGCACGACAACAGCTGGCATAACTGGGATGTGCACTGGGGCGATCGGCGTCAACCGGTGATTTACAACAATGCGCCTTATATATCGCGCTCCACCACTGTGATTAATCACGTTACCAATATCAATCAGTACAATAATGTGAACCGCACCAATACCCTGAATAACTACAATACGCGGGTGAATCAGGCGCCGCATTTCGTTCCGACCACGCCAACGGCAGAGCACCCGGCGCCGAATTTTGCCACCATGGCAAAACCGCACTTTGCCCCCCAGCAGGCAGGCAACGCTCATCCACCGGTAGGAATGCCGACCTTCACCCCTTCAGCGCCTCCGGCACCCCGCTCGGTAACGCAGCCCTCCGTCGTCCATCAGCCGATGAGCATGCCAAACTTTAACCATTCTGCCCCTGCGGCAATGCCACAACATCCGCGGACGGAAACGCCACCACCGCGTCAGGCGGATAACCGGGCAACGCATCAGCCTGCGCCATTGGCAGCGGCTCCTCATCCGGTCTACGCGCCGTCACCGGCACTCAGGCCGGTGAGTCATGCTATTGCGACACCGGTAATGAATCGACCTACGCCGATGCAACAGCATCAACCCCCGTTGCGTCAACCGCAGGAGCAACACCCAATACCCGTGGCAAAACCACAGGAACAGCATTTGATACCCGCAGCAAAACCGCAGGAGCAGCATCTGATACCCGCGACAAAACCGCAGGAACAGCATTTGATACCCGCGACAAAACCGCAGGAACATCGCCCGCTGAAGCCTGAAGAACACAAGGTGGGATAAATAAATAGACTGCGCCCCGACGGTTGCCGGGGCGTTTCATAAAATGGGGGTTAGCGGCTGACTTTCACTGCGGTGCCGCTGACGGTCACCATCAGCATGCTGCTGTCTTTACCCACGGTTTCGTAGTCGATATCAATGCCGACCACCGCGTTGGCGCCCAGCTCTTTCGCCTGTTCTTCCAGCTCCTGGAAAGCGATCAAACGGGCTTTACGCAGTTCTTTCTCGTAAGCACCGGAACGGCCGCCGACGATATCGCGCACGCCGGCGAAGAAGTCACGAAAAATATTGGCGCCGAGAATCGCCTCGCCGGTGACGACACCGCAGTATTCGGTAATGGTAAACCCTTCCAAGGTCGGGGTGGTTGAAAGCTGCATCAGAACTCCTTGTTTGATTCGCTGATTACGCTTCTAAGACCACAAATTTACTCATATGTTCTTAATATAATATGCAATAAACACATTATTCATGCGTATATCCAAGCGCCTCTATTTAAACAAGGGCAAATTGCCGGTCAGCCTGATGATTTTTTTCTTCGGCCCGACCAACCCAATCGCCACCAGCTCAATATGTTCGCTGTTAACGGCTGAGATCCGTTCGCCATATTCGTCATAGGTCCGACACGATTGAGCCAAGGCGCTGAATGGCATGCTGTAAATGTCTTCATCGTCGCCCGCGCTGTTCAACAATGCCTGAATCGTGGCGTTAGGCGCTCGCAAGACCGGCAGCGGCGCATAAATGACACCGGGATAGCGCACGCCATCGCCGCTGGATAAATCCGGCCCGACCAAATTCTCGAACGTCTTGCCAAAACTGATACCGATCACGCTGGCGGCGTTCATCGCCAACCCTACCGCCAACGCTTCATCGATCACGATGGTGCATTTATGTCTGGACGCGTCAAACTGCATACTCTCCCCCCATAAAATCAACTCGCCTGAATGGCCGCCCTGTCTGGAATAGCTCACTTCTCGGCAAATATTATGCCACTTCAGGGGAGGAAATAATGACCTGCTTGCGTTGAAGAAAGGCACAATTAAGGTAAAACTTACCTATTCAGCATCGCTTAAAGAAATAAAATGAACAAAAACCCGTTATCTCAGACAGACATTAAAATTCTCGCGGCCCTGCAACAGGACGCACGCATCACTAACCAAACCCTGGCCGATGAACTGGGCATGTCCGCGTCGCCCTGCTGGCGAAAAGTACGGAAACTGGAAGAGGACGACGTTATCCAGGGGTATCGGGCCGTGCTGGACCGACGCAAAATCGGGCTGGGGGTGATGGTGTTTATCCGCGTAAGCATCGACAGCCACAGCGAGGCGGAAGCGAGAAAATTTGAACGAGAAGTCATCGAATTAGAAGACGTGGTGGCCTGCTACAGTATTGGGGGAGATGCCGACTTTCTCCTGCAGGTTGTCGCCGGCGATTTAGATACCTATGCCGACTTTTCCATGTCGGTGATCCGTCGTCTGCCTGGCATCAAAGAGATGCAGAGCATGTTTGTGCTCAAGGAAATCAAACCCTTTGTGGCGTTCCCGATCAAGAAATAAAGCGGCGCGACGGCAGGAAAGTGCAGCATCTGATAAACCGCCAACCTATTTTGGTGATAAAGTTTTCTGCGTATAAACTGTAAGTTATCATTCTTCATGGTAGAGACTTTCACATAAGGTAATGAGATGAAAACAAAAACGATTGCGGCTGTTTTTCCCTTAGCGCTGTTATTGAGTGCCTGTACCACCGTCGATCCGGCATTCAAGGATATCGGCACCCGTACCGGCGGTTGTGTGGAAGGCGGCCCGGATACGGTCGCACAGAAATTTTACGATCTGCGCCTGCAACAAGGCCCTGCGGCTTCCCTGCCGGACAGCAACCGTCTGGCACAGTTGCAGCCTTATCTGAGTAAGGTGCTGTACCAGGATCTGGTCGCCGCCAATCAAAACCCGGGCAAGCATCAGGTAACCGGCGATCTGTTCTCCGGCAATGCCCAGGGGGCGACCAGCGCCACCGTCGCCAGCGCGTCTACCATTCCTAATACCGATGCGAAAAATATCCCGCTGCGGGTTCAATTGAGCCACCAGAAAGACGGCGGCAGTGCGGTCAACTGGCAAGATGAGGTGCTGATGGTGCGTGAAGGCACCTGTTGGGTCGTGGATGATATCCGCTACCTGAACGTACCTCCGCACGCCGCCAGCGGCACATTGCGCCAGGTGCTGGAAAACCAGTAAGCCCCCCGCCACCGGCGCTCTTCGGCGTCGGTGGCCAAATGCCTTGATTGCGCTCAAAGTTCGCTCAACTTAAGAAATTTCGCTACATACCTCACAGCATGCACGACAAATCCCCCCTTCGAACCTGAGTCGCGGTATCTTGTGCTATTCTTTTACTATTCTGCCGCGCAGTAATAAATTTTAACGCACAAAGATTGCATAAGTATTCTGTGGAAGTTAACATTCGCGGCATCAATATCTATTCAATTCTGGCGCATGAGCATTCAACTTAACGGTATCAACTGCTATTACGGCGCACATCAGGCGCTGTTTGACATCACGCTGGATTGCCCAGCAGGGGAAACTTTGGTGCTGCTTGGTCCAAGCGGCGCCGGGAAAAGCTCATTGCTGCGGGTGTTGAACCTGCTGGAAATGCCGCGTTCGGGCCAATTGCAGATCGCCGGCAACCAATTCGATTTCAAACAGGCTCCGGGCGAAAAAGCCATTCGCGAGCTGCGTCAGAACGTTGGCATGGTGTTCCAGCAATACAACCTCTGGCCCCACCTCACCGTGGTGCAGAACCTGATCGAGGCGCCATGTCGCGTGTTGTGCCTGTCCAAGGCGCAGGCGATGGAGCGCGCGGACAAACTGCTGAAGCGTTTGCGCCTGACCGACTTTGCCGATCGTTTCCCGTTGCACCTTTCCGGCGGCCAGCAACAGCGTGTGGCGATTGCCCGAGCGTTGATGATGGAGCCACAGGTACTGCTGTTCGATGAACCGACCGCCGCGCTGGATCCTGAAATTACCGCCCAGATCGTCAGCATCATTCGCGAATTGGCCGGCACCGGGATCACCCAGGTGATTGTGACCCACGAAGTGGAAGTGGCGCGCAAGACCGCCAGCCGCGTGGTGTACATGGAAAACGGTCGCGTGGTGGAACAGGGCGACGCCAGTCATTTTGCACAGCCGCAGACCACCGAGTTTGCCAATTACTTATCACACTAATAATTTTACTTGCTGTAATTTGGGGAGTTTGCGATGAAAAAACTAATAATCGCCGCCGTTCTGGCCGGCATCAGCGTTTCCGCCTCTGCAGCCGAAACGATCCGTTTCGCTACCGAAGCGTCATATCCTCCATTTGAATTTATTGACGCCGGCAACAAGATCCAGGGCTTTGACGTCGATCTGGCCAATGCGCTGTGTAAAGAGATCCAGGCCGACTGTACCTTCACCAATCAGGCCTTCGACAGCCTGATCCCAAGCCTGAAGTTCAAGCGCTTCGACGCGGTCATGGCCGGTATGGACATCACGCCTGAGCGTGAAAAACAGGTGCTGTTCACCAAGCCGTATTACGACAACTCCGCCCTGTTTGTCGCGCAGAAAGGCAAAGTGGCTGACGTTGCTGCGCTGAAAGGCAAAAAAGTGGGCGTGCAAAATGGCACCACCCATCAAAAATACCTGACCGACAAACACCCGGAAATCACGACCGTGCCTTATGACAGCTATCAGAATGCCATTCTGGATCTGAAAAATGGCCGCGTTGACGCGGTATTCGGTGACACTGCGGTGGTCAACGAATGGCTGAAACAAAACGCTGCGCTGGCGGCGGTAGGCGATAAAGTGACGGACAAAGATTACTTCGGCACCGGTCTGGGCATTGCCGTGCGTCAGAAAAATACCGAGTTGCAGGGCAAGTTCAATGCGGCTCTGGACAAAATCAAGCAGGATGGGACTTACGAAACCATCTACAAAAAATGGTTCCAGCAGTAATCAACCCCGATGAATGAAATTCAACCTCTAGCAAGCGCCGCCGGGATGACCGTCGGCCTTGCCGTTTGCGCCCTTATCCTCGGGCTGATCCTGGCGATGCTGTTTGCCGTCTGGGAATCGTCACGCTGGAAAGTGGTCAGTTGGCTCGGCACTGCCTGGGTCACGCTGCTGCGCGGCCTGCCGGAAATTCTGGTGGTGCTGTTTATCTATTTCGGTTCGTCGCAGCTGCTGTTGATGCTGTCCGACGGCTTCACCCTGAATTTCGGCCTGTTCCAACTGCCCATTCAACTGGCGATCGATAACTTCGAAGTCAGCCCGTTCCTGTGCGGCGTGATCGCGCTCGCCCTGCTCTATTCGGCTTATGCGTCGCAGACGCTGCGCGGGGCATTGAAGGCCGTGCCGCAGGGCCAATGGGAATCCGGACAGGCGCTCGGGATGAGTACGGCGGCCATTTTCTTTCGCCTGATCATGCCGCAGATGTGGCGCCATGCGCTACCCGGCCTCGGCAACCAATGGCTGGTATTGCTGAAAGATACCGCGCTGGTGTCATTGATCAGCGTTAACGATCTGATGTTGCAAACCAAGAGCATCGCCACCCGCACCCAGGAGCCTTTTACCTGGTACGTCATTGCGGCGGCTATCTATCTGGTCGTCACCCTGTTCAGCCAATACGCTCTCAAACGCATCGAACTGCGTACCACGCGTTTTGAGCGGGGGCCTGTCTGATGCTTGAGTTCTTGCCGGAAATTATCAAAGGGCTGCACACCAGCCTGACGCTGACCATCACCGCGCTGATTGTAGCATTGGTGTTGTCGCTGCTGCTGACGGTGATCCTGACGCTGAAAACGCCGATCCTGACGCCGCTCGTGAAGATCTATATCACGCTGTTCACCGGCACCCCGCTGCTGGTGCAGATATTCCTGATCTACTATGGCCCCGGCCAGTTCCCGGCGATCCGTGAGTATCCGTGGTTATGGAACCTGCTGTCGCAGCCGTGGCTGTGCGCGATGATCGCGCTGGCGCTGAACAGCGCGGCCTACACCACCCAGCTGTTTTACGGTGCGGTGCGGGCGATCCCGGCCGGTCAATGGCAATCCTGCGAAGCGCTGGGCATGTCACGCTCACAGTCGCTGCGCATTCTGCTGCCTTTCGCCTTCAAGCGCGCGCTGTCGTCCTACTCCAACGAAGTGGTTCTGGTGTTCAAAAGCACCTCGCTGGCTTATACCATTACCTTGATGGAAGTGATGGGCTACAGCCAACTGATGTATGGCCGCACCTATGACGTGATGGTATTTGGTGCCGCCGGTCTGGTGTATTTGTGCGTCAATGGCCTGCTGACGTTGTTGATGCGTATCGTCGAGCGGCGTGCGCTGGCGTTCGAACGCCGCAACTGAGTGATCGGCCAGTCAGTCTAAAAGCCCTGCCTTCGTGCAGGGCTTTTTATTTCTGCTGTGATTTTTAATCATTTATATTGCATATCAATTCATTAAGTGGCAGGGTAAACGCCAGCGACCACCGCGAGAACCTTTTGGTTATTGTCAGTAAAATCAAGCGGTGGCGCGATAAAAACACGCAGACTTGCAGACAGGAGCTTTACGCATGAAAAAACTATTACTTGCCGCGACGGTACTGGCCGGGATCGCCTTCAACGCCGGCGCTGCCGACACCATTCGCTTCGCCGCTTCCGCCACCTATCCGCCGTTCGAATCACTGGATGCCAGCAATAAAATCGTCGGTTTTGATATCGATCTGGCTAACGCGCTGTGCAAACAAATGAAAGCGGAATGCACCTTCACCAACCAGGCGTTCGACAGCCTGATCGCCGCGCTGAAATTCAAAAAATACGATGCGGTGATCTCAGGTATGGATATCACGCCGGAGCGCAGCAAGCAGGTCGCCTTCACCCAGCCGTACTACGCCAACTCGGCGATTGTGATCGCCGAGAAAGGAAAATTCAGCTCGCTGGCCGATCTGAAAGGCAAAAAGGTGGGTATGGAGAACGGCACCACTCACCAGAAATACATGCAAGACAAGCACCCAGAGATTAACACCGTCTCTTACGACAGCTACCAAAATGCCATTCTCGAGCTGAAAAATGGCCGTATCGACGGTGTATTCGGCGATACCGCCGTGGTGAACGAATGGCTGAAGAACAACCCTCAACTGGCGCCGGTAGGCGAGCATGTCACCGACGCACAGTACTTCGGCACCGGTCTGGGCATTGCGGTGCGTCCAGACAACAAGGCGCTGCTGGCCAAGCTGAACGCCGCGCTGGACGCCATCAAAGCCGACGGGACTTACAAGGCCATCAACGACAAGTGGTTCCCGCAGTAAGACGAAGACGACCAGGGCATGGAATACCCTGCCCTGCTTTGTTGCTTTTCAATAATTGCCTTTGGTATTAAATTTGATACCAAAGGCAATGCCATGATCGTTCAACCTATCCTCGCGAATTCAGCCGTCAGCATCAGTGATTTTAAAAAATCGCCTAACACTGCGCTCAAAGAAGCCAACGGGCAACCTGTGGCAGTACTTACCAATGGAAAGATCTCCGGCTATTACGTCTCTCCGGAAACGTGGGAAGCAATCTCTGAATATCTGGAAGATATTGAACTTGTAAAAACAGCCCGTTCACGGATGAGCGGCAAACGTATTAAGGTCAATCTGGATGACTTATAGCCTTGAATTCGAAGAACATACACTAAAGGAATTTAAGAAACTGGCCCCGGTACTTCGGGATCAATTCAAGAAAAAACTGGCAACAGTATTAGAAAATCCTGTATTCCCGCCAATAGGCTCTCTGGCCTACCGGATTGTTATAAAATAGAGCTTAAGGCTTCCGGCTACCGTCTGGTCTATCGCGTCATCGACGAGGAGATCGTGGTGCTGGTACTTTCGATAGGTAAGCGTGAATGCTCAGAGGCCTATACGGCTGCCAAAAAACGCCTTTAATGACGCACCAGCAGCGTCAATACTTCGTAATGGGCGGTATGCGGGAACATATCGAACAGCTGCACACGCTCGATGCGATAATCCGGCAGCCCTTCAATGTCTTTCGCCATGCTCTCGGCATTACAGCTTGAATACAGAATGTAGCCTGGCGCCATCTGGTTCAGGTAGTCGCACAGCGCCTGGCCGATACCGCGCCGTGGCGGATTGACCAGCACCAGCTGCGGCACGCTGCCTTCAGCGGTGGCAAAACGCGTGGAGTCCAACGCCTGGAAACTGACGTGCTGCAACCCCAACGTTTCCGCCGACTGGCGTGCGCAAGCGATGGCTTCGGCGCTGATTTCAATGCCGGTGAGCCGGGTTTCCGGCTGCGCGCAGTGCAGGCCAAACCCACCCACGCCGCAGAACAGATCCCACATGCTGTCGATACCCAGCGCCCTAACCCAGTCGCGCGCGGTAACGTACAATTTGGCCGCCACCTGGGGATTGGTCTGGAAGAAGCTTTGCGGGCGGATATACAGCGGCACCTGATTAAACTGCTCCTCCAGCGCCTGCTGCTCAGTCAGCGGGATCTCGCGATCCCCTTCTATAATCGCCATATGTACCGGCTGAATATTGGCGGAAATCACCCTGAGCTGCGGTAATTGTTGCTGCAGCCACGGCAACGCGGCGCGAAGTTGCGCCAGTTTGCTATCCGAACGCAGTACAAAGCGCAGCATTACGCCGCCGCTGTGGGTGCTTTCGGTCAACAACAGGTACTTCAATTCGCCACGTTTGCGCGCCACGTTATACGGCGTCAGGCCGGCGCGGGCGATAAAGCTTTTCAACACCACGAACATGGGTTCAAAGCTGGCGGGATACAACGGGCAAGCACTCAGATCGACCGGCGTGCCGTCGCGATGCAGCATGCCGAGCAGCGGGCGCTCTACGCTGCCGCTGACCACCATTTTGGCTTTATTGCGAAAAGCGCTCTGCTCACCGGCAAGCGGTTCCAGCCATTGGGCGACATCACGCCCGGCCAGCAGCGATTGCAGGTGATGCTGTTTGTCCGTCAGTTGCTGCGGGTAAGGTTTTTCCAGCCACTGACAGGAACGGCAGGTTCCTGCCGTATACAAAGCGCAATGCATAAAGATGACCCTGTAAGTTCGGGGTGAATAATTAAGGGCGCAGAGTTTAGCACTCTGCGCCCTTAAAGTCTTAATCGCGGGCGGCAAAATACCGGCGGCTGGTGACGGGAACAAACAGTAACGCCAGGATAACCGCGTCGGGAATTTTTTGCAGGATCAGGACATGCAGGATCTGGCTGCTGGTTTCCCCTTCAACGGTAAAAACCTCCGGCAAAAAGCTGCCGATGGTCGCCAACAGCAAATAGCCAACCACCAGACACTGGCAAATCACGTAGCCCCAGCGCCCCCAATTGCGGCCGCGCATCACCGCAAAACCGCAGCTGATTTGCAGGCACAGCAACAGCAGACCGGCCAGAAAGATAAACGTGGAATCCCAGGCCTGAGCGCTGGTACTGACAAACTCCTGAGTGCCGTCGACACCCAGTTCCCCCAACAGCAACAGCACGCTGATGCATTTGATAGCCACCATTGCCGTCCCGGCCACCATCACCGGTACTGGCGCATCTGAAGTCGATCTCATTCCCTGCCTGCTGTTCAGCATGTCTGACATATCCGTGTATACAACCAAACGCCGCCTATTCAGACGGCATATATAAAGTCAGGTAATCAATTGCAATACCAATAATTGCAAAAATAGCAGGTTTGAACCGAATCAGCTACGGGCGGCCTTTTGTAATTCGCGCGATCGCTGTTTTTCCGAGCGCGCCATAAACCACCAGGCAATCAAACCGATAATCCCCACCACCAGCAGAATCAAACTCGCCAGGGCGTTGATTTCCGGATTTACCCCCATGCGCACGCTGGAGAACACCAGCATCGGCAAGGTAGTCGCGCCCGGCCCGGCAACGAAACTGGCGATAACCAGATCATCCAACGACAGAGTGAAAGCCAGCATCCAGCCGGCAACCAGCGCCGGGGCAATCATCGGCAGCGTGATCACGAAGAACACTTTTAGTGGCGTCGCGCCCAGATCCATCGCCGCCTCTTCGATCGAGCGGTCCAGCTCACGCAGGCGCGAACTGATCACCACCGAAACATAGGCGGTACAGAAGGTGACGTGCGCCAACCAGATGGTGAACATCCCGCGCTCCGACGGCCAGCCAAACGCGTGCCCCATCGCCACAAACAGCAGCAGCAGCGACAGGCCGGTGATCACGTCCGGCATGACCAGCGGCGCGGTCAGCATAAAGGCAAACCCCGTTGACCCGCGGAAACGGCCGAAACGCACCATCACCACGGCGGCAATCGCCCCCAACACCACTGCGGCGGTCGCCGAAGCGGCCGCTATCGTCAGGCTTAGCCCAACGGCGCTGATCATCGCCGAATCATGGAACAGCTCTGAATACCAGCGCGTCGACCAACCGGCCCATACCGTCACCAGCTTGGAGCTGTTGAACGAGTAAATGACCAGCATCAGCATCGGCGCATACAGGAAGGTGAAACCTATCACCAGAATGGCGATACGCCACGGTGAACGCACTACCGGCAAGTTGTTCATCCCTGCCCCCCCATTTCCTTGTTCTGGTGCTTGTGGAACCAGAGAATAGGTACGATCAACAACAGCAGCATGACGGTGGCAACCGCCGAGGCCACCGGCCAGTCGCGGTTATTGAAGAACTCCTGCCACAGCACGCGGCCGATCATGATACTGTCCGGCCCGCCCAGCAGTTCCGGGATCACAAACTCGCCCACCGCCGGGATAAATACCAGCATCGAACCGGCGATGATACCGCCGCGCGTCAGCGGCACTATCACGCTAAAGAAGGTTTTCAACGGTTTGGCGCCCAGATCCAGCGAAGCCTCAACCAGCGAGTAATCCAGCCGGGTCAGTGCGGTATAAATGGGCAATACCATAAACGGCAGGTAGGAATACACCACGCCGATATACACCGCCAGATTGGTATGCAGGATCACCAACGGATGATCGATAACCCCCAACCACAGCAGAAAGTTGTTGAGGATACCGTTGTTTTTCAGTATCCCCATCCAGGCGTAAACGCGGATCAGGAACGAGGTCCACGACGGCAGGATCACCAGCAGCAGCAAAATGTTGCGGGTTGAAGATTTGCTGTGCGCCACCGCCCAGGCCAACGGGTAACCGATGATCAGGCAGCAAATCGTCGATACCGCCGCCACCTGCAACGATTGCAAATAGGCATCCAGATACAGCGGATCGTCGGTCAATTGCAGGTAGTTGGCAAAGTTGAGCGCGATATCCAGCTTGCCTTCCGCCCAGCTCATCAGATCGGTGTATGGGGGAACGGCCAACGCCAGCTCCGACAGGCTGATCTTGAACACAATCAAGAACGGCAGCAGGAACAGCAACATCAGCCACAGCAGCGGCACCGCAATCACCAGCTTGCGGCCATGGGCCATTTGCAGGCGCTGGAAAAACGCTTTGAGCGGGCCGGGGCCGTTGGCCGGCGGTTCCGACGGCGTGCGTTCAGAAAGCATTGTCATAACAAGTACTCCTCACCTTCTCAACTACACCGTCAACACTACGCAGCTGTCGGCTTCCCAACACAGGCGCACTTCATCGCCCCAGGTCGGCATCCCTTTGCGGAAACGGTGGCCGTTCTGCAACTGGGCGCTGAGCATCTGGCCGCTGAGCAGCTTCACGTGGTAGATCGACAAATCGCCGAGGTAAGCGATATGCACCACTTCCCCCACCGCAAAGTTGCAGCCGTCTTGCGGCACCTCTTCGCACAGCATGATTTTTTCCGGCCGTAGCGCAACCTGGATCGGCACGCCGTCCACCACCGACGAATCCGGATCCACTTTTAGCGCATGACGCAGGCCCGGGCTTTGCAGGATCAGCGCATCGTCATGACGTTCCTGCAGCACGCAGTCAAAGACGTTGACCGAGCCGATAAATTCGGCGCTGAAGCGGCTATTCGGATGCTCGTAGATCTCTTCCGGCTCACCGATTTGCACAAACTTGCCGCGGTTCATGATGGCGATGCGCCCCGCCATGGTCATCGCTTCTTCCTGATCGTGGGTGACCATGACGCAGGTCACGCCTACGCGCTCAAGAATATCCGTGACCTCAAGCTGCATGCGGTCACGCAGTTTTTTATCCAGCGCGCCCATAGGTTCATCCAGCAGCAACAGCTTCGGCCGCTTGGCCAGGCTACGCGCCAGCGCCACACGCTGACGCTGGCCGCCGGAGAGCTGGTGCGGCTTGCGTTTGGCGAACTCTTGCATATGCACCAGCGACAGCATTTCCGCCACCCGTTCGGCGATTTCAGCACGCGGCATCTTGTCCTGCTTCAGGCCGAAAGCGATATTCTGCTCAACCGTCATGTGCGGGAACAACGCGTAAGACTGGAACATCATATTGATTGGCCGCTGGTAAGGCGGCACATGCGACATGTCCTGCCCGTCGAGCATTATCTGCCCTTCCGTTGGCTGTTCAAAGCCGGCCAGCATGCGCAATAACGTAGACTTGCCGCAGCCGGACGGCCCCAGCAGCGCAAAGATTTCGCCCTTGTAGATAGTCAGACTGACGTCTTCGACCGCGTTTTGGCCGTCAAAGGTTTTAGTGAGGTTACGGATTTCCAGCAGAGGGGTGAAAACCTTCTGCGACTTGGCTTGAGGACGAGGAATGACGTCGTTCAATCGGGGTGCTCTCCGGTGTAAAGCAGTGCAAAAAACCACGGCGATTGCCATGGCCCAAAATGGCAACGCAGGCGGGGATCACCCGCCTGCCGGTCAGAACACGACTGAAAACCGGGCTCAGGAAGCTGAGCCCTTCCGTATTACTTCCCGCTTTTAACTTTAGTCCAGGCACGGGTAATGACACGGTCCAGCTTCGGCGATTGCACGTTCAGCGTGAACAGCTTGGCGCGCAGATCGGCCGGTGGATACACGTTCGGGTTGTTGCGAATGTCAGCGTTCACCAGCGGCGTGGAATCCTTCACCGCGTTGGCGTAATACACGAAGTTGCTGATGCCCGCCATCACGTCCGGTTTCAGCAGGAAGTTCAGGAACTGGTAGGCAGCGTCCTTGTTTTTGGCATCCGCCGGCATGGCGAACATGTCAAAATAGGTCAGCGCCCCTTCTTTCGGAATGGTGTAAGCCACGTTCACGCCATTCTTCGCTTCTTTGGCGCGGTTAGCCGCCTGCATCACGTCGCCGGACCAGCCGATCGCCACGCAGATGTCACCGTTCGCCAGATCGTTGATGTACTGGGAAGAGTGGAAGTAACGGATGTTCGGCCGCAGTTTGAGCAGCAGATCGTTCGCTGCGCCGGTGTAATCCGCCGCGTTGGTGCTGTTGGGATCTTTGCCCAGGTAATGCAACACGGTCGCATAGACTTCGCTAGGCGCATCCAGGAAGGAAACGCCACAGCTCTTCAGCTTTTCAAGGTTTTCCGGTTTGAGGATCAGATCCCAACTGTCGACCGGCGCGTCTTTGCCCAGAACCGCTTTCACCTTGTCGACGTTGTAGCCGATGCCGGTGGTCACCATCAGGTAAGGAATGCCGTACTTGTTGTCCTTGTCGTTATGCGCCACCAGTTTCAGCATATCGGGATCAAGGTTTTTGTAATTCGGCATTTTGCTCTTGTCGAGCGGCTCAAAGATACCGGCCTTCGACTGGCGCTCAAGGAAGTTGGACGAAGGTACCACCAGGTCATAACCGGTGCTGCCCGCCATCAATTTGCCTTCCAGCACTTCGTTGGAGTCAAAGACGTCGTACACCACTTTGATGCCGGTTTCTTTCTGGAATTTAGCTAAGGTGTCCGGCGCAATATAGTCGGACCAGTTATAGACGTGCAGCGTTTTTTCATCGGCTGACGCGGTGACGGACGCGGCCATCAGCAAGCCGGCAACAACACCCGATAACCACTTTTTACGTTGGGTGACCATCCGTAACTTCCTCCAAAACAGGGGTGAATCATAGAATTGAACTTGTATCCCGAAATGATACAAAACCTTTCCTGATCGAGCGCAATCGTCGCAACCGCGAATTGAATGGCTATGCATTTGATTGCATACGCCTTTTTCAGCCGTCCAGCTCGCGTGGTTACAAGGGGAATCGCAAGCCCTTAGCAGAATCAGCAGCATAACCGGTGTTGCCGGAACGCACCAGCCTTCAGGGCCAAAAACGCCTTTTATCGATTTTTTATGCAGTTTCTCTCTATGTGATACGCCATTAATGGCATAAACGGCGAGAAATATCTGGCAACAGAGGGTAAAACGCAGAATATATTATTGCGGAAGGAAATAAGGGCAGCATGCCGCCGGAGGTGCGGCATGCATCATCTACAGCGGCGATCAATGCAGCATTGGCTGGCGGTCAGCGGCAGCCGGGTTCTCTTCTTCGTCACCCATAAACAGCAGATCGTTCGCCCGCGCCTCGAGGATCACCATCGAGATCTGTTCTTCGCCCTGCTGCATAAAGTGGGTGAACTGCTCCAGCGTCACGCCCACGGCGATGCTCAGCGACTGACAGACGATCAGTTTCGGCAGGTTGTCGTCCTGGATATCGACAAACGCCTTGATGGTCAGCGAACTGGCGTTGATCTGGCTGAGATCGGCCACCAGCGGGATCAGCGCGGTCGGCTTCACCTCGGCCAACGCGGAGAACAAGATCACGTTGTCTACCAGATCGATTTTTGCGTCGAACACGCCGTCGAAGTTTTGCATGTGCGGCAGGTGCAGCGCCTGGCAGGAATCGCACTCAAAGAATGAAATGCCCGATTGATCCAGCCAACGTCGCAACAACGCCAAATCAGGGACTATGAGTGAATCCATATTACCAGCCTCACAATATTCAAAACGCGAAAAAGGCGCATAGCTTACGGAATATTGCCCCAATACGCCACGATCAAAGCCGCTTAATTCGCTGATAGGATAAATATGGGCGAGAAAAGGTCGCAGTACCAGCCGCAAAGCCGGAATCTTTGCCGCCGGGCATTCAGCCGCCCGATTTCAGGCGAAACCCCGGCCGGGCGCGCTGTTCGATGTATTCGAACATCATGCCGGCGATATCCAGCCCGGTGGTTTTCTCCACCCCTTCCAGCCCCGGAGAGGCGTTGACTTCCATCACCAGCGGGCCACGGGCCGCACGCAGGATATCCACCCCGGCGACGTCCAACCCCAGCGTAGTCGCGGCCTTCACCGCAATCGCCCGCTCTTTGGCGGTAATGCTCACTTTGCGGGCGGTGCCACCGCGGTGCAGATTGGAACGGAACTCCCCGGCCTTGGCCTGCCGCTCGATAGCGGCCACCACCTTGCCACCCACCACCAGACAGCGCACGTCCCTGCCCTGCGCCTCGCGAATGAACTCTTGCACCAGAATATGGGCATTGAGACCGCGGAAGGCGTCAATCACGCTCTCCGCCGCCTGGCGCGTTTCCGCCAATACCACGCCGATGCCCTGAGTGCCTTCGACCAGTTTGACCACCAGCGGCGCACCGCCGACCAGCTCGATCAGATCGCCGGTATCGTCAGGCGAATGGGCGAAACCGGTGATCGGCAGGTCTATTCCCTGCCTCGCCAGCAATTGCAGCGAGCGCAGCTTGTCGCGCGCCCGGGTGATCGCCACCGATTCATTCAGCGGATAGCTGCCCAGCAGCTCAAACTGCCGCAGCACTGCAGTGCCGTAAAAAGTGATGGCGGAGCCGATACGCGGGATCACCGCATCATAACGGTCCAACTGACGGCCGCGATAATGGATAGTCGGCGCGGCGGGGTTGATGTTCATATAACAGGAGAGCGGATCGATAATATCAATACTGTGCCCGCGCTGCTCCGCCGCTTCCAGCAGACGTTTGCACGAATACAGCGTTCCATCGCGCGAAAGAATGGCAATTTTCACTCGTCACCCCAAAAAGCAATTACCTGCCAGGCAGGCATATTATTGGCGGCCGGCGCTCAGGCGCGCGGCTCACGGTCATTTTTATCGTCCGACGCGTTTTTCTGATCGGGCTTGTGCCGATCGTTTTCCGGCGGCAGACCGCCACGCATCAACGGGCCAAAGCCCTGTGCCACGCGCCAGACCAAAAACGCCGCCGCCGGCACCATCAACGCCACCCCGAGAAAGATCATCGCCACCGCCGCCTGCTGTGAAGCCAGCCAACCCGGCAGGTGGACATGATCGTGAATACTCAGATAGGCCAGCACCAGCAGCACCATACCCAGACCTTCCAATACCAGCACCGGGCGCGGTAAGTCACCGAACGAACGCATATTTTTCTTCTCCAGAGGCACTGCCTCCAGTGTAGTGAATTCCCCACGACGGCGACAGCCCCGGCGGCTTAATCGGTTACATGAATCAGATTAACAGGTAATTCCTGCTTTTTTTTCGCCAAGCCAACGGGCATAGTAACCGGTATCAACGCAGGTAATGCGCAGACTGAGGCTTTTTTGGCTGACAGAATGTCGTTGCAGTAGCGATTAAATAATTGAATATCAACTAAGGAGTGATGCATGTTTGCAGTTATCTTCGGGCGCCCAGGCTGTCCTTATTGTGTCCGTGCGAAAGAGTTGGCGGAAAAACTGACTGAAGACCGTGACGATTTCAACTTCCGTTACATTGATATCCACGCTGAAGGCATCACCAAGGCCGACCTGGAAAAAACCGTCGGCAAGCCGGTAGAAACCGTACCGCAGATCTTCCTTGATGAAAAACACGTTGGCGGCTTCACCGATTTCGAAGCCTACGCCAAAGAAAACCTGAATCTGTTCCAGTAAACCCTCAGGTTTAACGACGAAAAGGCGCTTAGAGCGCCTTTTTTTATTGCCGTTCGCGGCGGTGGTCTGGCTGAAACGCCTGCAGCAGGCTGCGCGCAAACAGCGCCAGCATGGCACCGAATACGCACCAAAACACCGCACTGGTGGCATAAGCCAGTTCCTGCCAGAACGAATAAAACGGCGTCAGCCAAAAATGGCGGATCGTCAGGCACAGCGGCAGTGCATACAGCGCGCCCAACAACGGACAGAGGATCCGTTTTTTGCTCGACAAATAGCTGGCGATCATGCCGGGTATCACAAACAGCAGCAGGCCAGTTTCACCGTGATGCTCGTGATCCGTGCTGCCGAACGCCCCACTCTGCTGGCCGAGGAACACCAGGCTGAACAGCAGAGAACAGCTTAAAATGCCCACCCAATACCGATAATTCGCCATGCGGAGACTCCCCTTTAGCGTCGTCACTACCCCGTAGAAATCAGCCGTGTCACGAAACAGGTGACGCCTTGCCGTAAACGACAACGCTGAGCTGAACTTTTTCCTTGGTCTAAAGAGAGTTAAATGCGTTCGGCAGCGCAGGAACACCGCTTAATGCTGGCTGTCACGCGCCATAGCGACTAGAATATACGCCGCCGATCGATGGTTCGGATCGCCTTCCGCTGGTTAGTTATTTATGACGTCATTTTCCGACTGAATTTATATCTTATAGTCATCTACATCAAGCACTTACTGGTAAACAATAAGTTATCCTCCGTGAACATAAACGTCGCTAGTTTGTTAAACGGTAACTACATCCTGTTACTGTTTGTGGTACTCGCACTGGGGCTATGCCTCGGTAAAGTTCGTCTGGGCTCCGTTCAACTCGGTAATTCCATTGGCGTTTTGGTGGTTTCGCTGCTGCTGGGCCAACAACATTTCGCCATTAACACCGAAGCGCTGAATCTCGGCTTTATGCTGTTTATTTTCTGCGTCGGCGTGGAAGCCGGGCCAAACTTTTTCTCAATTTTTTTCCGCGACGGCAAAAATTACCTGATGCTGGCGTTGGTGATGGTCGGCTCCGCGATGGTGATCGCTATCGGTCTTGGCAAGTTGTTCCATTGGGACATCGGGCTAACCGCCGGCATGCTGGCTGGATCGATGACCTCGACCCCGGTGCTGGTGGGCGCAGGCGATACGCTGCGTAACACCATCGTCAACGGCCCGGCGCTGCTGGCGGCGCAGGACCATCTGAGCCTCGGCTATGCCCTGACCTACCTGATTGGCTTGGTGAGCCTGATCTTCGGCGCGCGCTACCTGCCCAAGCTGCAACATCAAGATCTCTCCACCTCCGCCCAGCAGATTGCCCGCGAGCGCGGTCTGGACACCGACAGCCAGCGCAAGGTTTACCTGCCGGTCATCCGCGCCTATCGCGTTGGCCAGGAGCTGGTGGCCTGGGCCGATGGCAAAAACCTGCGTGAGCTGGGCATTTATCGCCAGACCGGTTGCTATATAGAACGCATCCGCCGCAACGGCATTCTGGCGAACCCGGATGGCGATGCGGTGCTGCAGGTGGGCGATGAGATTTCTCTGGTCGGCTACCCGGACGCCCACGCGCGGCTGGACCCCAGCTTCCGCAACGGTAAAGAAGTGTTCGACCGGGATCTGCTGGACATGCGCATCGTCACCGAAGAGATCGTGGTCAAGAACAGCAATGCGGTAAACAAGCGCCTGAGCCAGTTAAAGCTGACCGATCACGGCTGCTTCCTCAACCGGGTGATCCGCAGCCAGATTGAAATGCCCATTGACGACAGCATAGTGCTCAACAAAGGCGACGTGCTGCAGGTCAGCGGCGACGCGCGCCGGGTGAAAAGCGTGGCGGAGAAGATCGGCTTTATCTCTATCCACAGCCAGGTGACCGATCTGTTGGCCTTCTGCTCCTTCTTCATCATCGGGTTGATGATTGGCCAGATCACCATCCAGTTCAGCAATTTCTCGTTCGGCATCGGCAACGCCGCCGGCTTGCTGATGTCCGGCATCATGCTGGGCTTCCTGCGCGCCAACCACCCGACCTTCGGCTACATTCCGCAGGGCGCGTTAAACATGGTGAAAGAGTTTGGCCTGATGGTATTTATGGCCGGCGTCGGCCTGAGCGCCGGAGCGGGCATCGGCCACAGCCTCGGCGCCGTCGGTGGCCAGATGCTGGTCGCCGGGTTGATCGTCAGCCTGGTGCCGGTGGTGATCTGCTTCCTGTTTGGCGCCTATGTGCTGCGCATGAACCGCGCCTTGCTGTTCGGCGCGATTATGGGAGCCCGTACCTGTGCACCGGCAATGGAAATCATCAGCGATACTGCACGCAGTAACATCCCTGCGCTGGGCTACGCCGGAACCTACGCCATAGCTAACGTATTGTTAACCCTGGCAGGTTCGTTGATTGTGGTGTTATGGCCGGGGATACTCGGCTAACCGATAAGCAGCAAAGATGAATCAGTGGCAAATATATTTTGAAATTTTTATCGCCGGCGAGAACTTTCCTTTCCGGGGGTAGTCTGAATTAGTGCCACTGCTTTTCTTTGATGTCCCCATTTTGTGGAGCCCGTTAGTCCCGCCTTTTTAGGTTCAAGACTATCGGGTTTTTTGTTGTCTAAAATCCTCCGCCCTTGCAAAACGGGCCCCTCGGACGGCCCTGTTTCGCTGATGGCGACAAAGTGCCGGCAGCCATTTTGCAGGCACAAAAAAAACCTGCTTTCGCAGGCTTCTTGTTAAACCCAAAGTGATCTCTGATTGCTCCTTGTTGGATGCGGTATTGAGCGAGGCGAGCCGGGTAATAAACGCCACATCGGTTTCCTGCGTCTGGTCAATATGGCTCACCTTAATGGTGCCTAAACCTGCGGCCTGCGTGGCGTTGAGCTTATTACGCGCCGCCACCTTCTGCACAATATCGCTCAGGGAGGCGTCATGATAAGACTCATCCCGGCGGGTATTCAGTGAGCCGCGAAAATCCGCACTCCGGGCACAAAGGGTCAGCAATGAATAGCTTGCTCCGTGGTGAGTTGCTGCAGGCATGATGCCGCTCGGCACGACAGGTAACACGCGTTGGGTGATGGAAGACAAGCCAGACAACAGGTGATACCTGCCGGGGCGGTTTTGAGGAAATGACGATCGTTTTTACCGATCAATAATGGCGCATTGATCTACGCAATCGATGGGACGGAATTTAGCCGGCCGGGGTAGGGTCAATAAACAAAATGCGGCAACATCAGGGAAAGCCGCAAACACAAAACCCGCATTGCTGCGGGCTTTTTCTTATTAACTTTCTACACTTCCAGTCTCATGCGTTGTGCATACGCCCGTACGGTTCAAATGCAACCAGAGACACACCGTCATTCATTGAGCAGTTTCTCTTTACCTAACGTAAAGGCACTTCATCTTAAAATACAAAATCTCACACTGAATCTTCGTGAAAAAATTCATCTTGGCAGTAAATTAATATGTCACCGGGCTGACATTCAAGATAGTGGCAAATTGCATTTAACGTGGAGAAACGCAATCCCTTTATTTTACCCTGTTTAAATAATGAAAGATTTTGCTCGGTAATACCAATGGCCGAAGCCAAATCTTTTGATTTAATTTTACGACTAGCTAAAACCACATCTAGCTTTACGATAATCGACATATCAAAATGACCTTAAACAAACTGCTGATTTTCTTCATGTAGATCGCTGGCCTGCTTCAGTATGTGTGCAATTACCATTACACAAGCCGCGATAAATAAAGACATGACATCTTGCGGTGTGAAACTGAAAGTGACCATTCTATGTTCATAAGGCTCTCGCATCGTTCCCCAGATACTGAGTAATGGGCCACATATCAGATTTAGCAAAGTCCAAATGGCAATTGAGCGGCCAGTTTTCCCGAGATGTATACTGGCCGTGGCAGAGAAGTAAGCTCGTTTCGCATAGGTTTGAAAGAGCAAACGTAAATGGTAAAGGCCAAAAGCGAGAGCCAGGAGCGGGATACTGGTCAGAATAATCGCGCCAGCAATTTGCCACCAAGGAAATAAACTCAAGTCAGCTGCACTTTCTTTAACAAATTGTGCAGTAAGCGAGAAGCTGAAACCATACCCCCCTTCGCGTGAAATCATAACGGGGAAAAGCCACCCAGCGACATTCAGTAATATGATTATGATTAGAAACATAAGTGTGATTGTGGCCATGCGCTGGCTCAGGATTGAAATCCGTTCGGTAGACATAGTGACCTCGATTTTTAAGAGTAGAAAACGGAGGAATCCTACCGCGCAAAACATCACTAAACAACAATTTTTTATCGTTTTACGATAATTTATTGCCGCATAACGATGATTACTGACTCAACAGCGATTGAGTTTCGAGCCGTAAGGATAGTGACTTATTGGTGCTGCCTTTCATGGTATTCATCTTTTTAGCTACTGGGTGCTGGCAGCCAGCCAATGCCAGGCGCGTCTGAAATATCCAGGCGATATAGCATCACAGGGTATCTTTTCCATTCGTCCAACCTAACTTGCCCCGTCTTGCTCGCTATATCCAAATCCACTGCATCCTGTAGCGGCGCAATCATCCTGGCGGCTGATGCAATGCGGATTCACTGCTCAGAACACCGCCGAAGATAAAATAGAGGGTCGAAGCCGCACGGCCCGCCAATGAAGACGCCATGAGGCCCCGAATGCCGATGATGAAAACGGGAAGGCTGCGGATTTTATCAGGCACCGTTACCGTACCCGCAGGCCTGAATCACTGCTCTTGCGAGTAAGCCACCCATTTGGTCATGTCGTGATGCGAGATATTCCCGCCGCACACCACTATCCCGATGACGGCATCAGAGGGCAACCTGGGTGCGGTGGCAATGACTGCAGGTATAAGAGCCCCGGAGGCGAGTTCAACCCATAATTTTGCCTGTTCGCCAAAGGCGAGCATGCCGTCAATCGCCTCCTTATCCGAGACAACAACTATGTCCTCGGCATAGGCTTGAGCATGGGCCAGCATCATTTCATCAATAAGCGGCACCCCAAGGGTAGAGATGATCGAGGTGACATCAATGTTTACCGGCTTTCCGGCGCGCAGCGCCTGATGCATCGAACTGGCACCTGCGGTCTCAACGCCCCAGATTCGGATATCCGGCTTAATGGCCTTCAGCGCCGTAGCCGCACCTGCCAACATTCCACCGCCACCCACGGCAATGAAAACGTCGGTTAACTCCGGGCAATCGGCAATAAACTCAAGCGCCAGGGTTCCATGCCCTTCAGCTATCAGCGAATCGTTGCAGTCGTCGATGACGACATATCCCTCGTCAGCCATAACTTTGGCGCGCTCAAATGCCGCGTGGACATCGGATTCGATGATGACGGAACTGCCCAGGTCACGGACCCGGTCGACAGAGGTCGCCGGCGCGTTGGGGGGCATGATAATAGTGACGTTGGCGCCAAAGATCTTCGCAGCCTCGGCAATGGCGATACCAAAATTACCGCCACTCACCGCGACAAATCGGGTCTCGTTGAAATCGCCTTTCAGGCTCAGAAACTTGTTAAGTACCCCACGTGCTTTAAAGGAACCGCCAAGCTGAGTATTTTCAAGCTTCAGGAAAACCGGTCTCTGAATCTTTTCGGCCAATCTCGAGCCGGCAATGGTTGGCGTACGTATGACCTTCCCTGCTAACCGCTCCGCCGCCGCGACGACCGCGTTAAATTCAATTAATGTTGTCATTTTTGCCCAGTCAGGTAGAGGTTGTTGAATCACGTGTTTGGCAAACTATCCCGACTGAGAATAGAGTTCTGCGGGCAGGGTTGCAACAGGCGTCCATATTGGTTTTTGCCACAAAAAAACCCGCCTGCGGGCGATTGCCAACTGCGCAATCCGCTCTCCAGACGGGTTCGTTTTCCTGTAATGGCCTAGCCGTGCTGCATTACTTTTGTTCGGCGCTGCTCAGGGTGTCTTCGGCTTTCCACACGCGGTATTTCACTTCCACGTCTTTCGGCACGTAAACCACGATCGGCAGGCGGCTGTTGTAGCGCTGCATGGCGGCATCGCCCAGGTTGGCGGCGATGAACTTCTGCTGTTTGGTGCCGTCCGGGCAGGCCATCATGGTGGAGGCCGGTGCAGACAGTTTATCCAGCACCAGGTAGTCGTAGCCCCAGCCGGAAAGGGTTTTGCTCTCCAGCGTGCCGCCCATCATGTGGCGGTTACAGTCCACTTCCAGCGTTTTGCCGATCAGCAGCTCAACCTTGAAGTTTTCTTCCTGCTCCTGCTTCGGCAGGTAAATCACCTGGCGGCTCATGCCCTTTTCCGCTTTCGGATACGGCGCGATCTTTTCCAGCGGCTGTTTGCTGATATCGGCGTCAGCGGTTGGGGTCGCAGCAATAGCGCTGGCGGAAACGGCCATCAGCAGGCCGGAAAATACAACGGATGCCTTGTTCATGTTTTATCCCTACAATTTATAAGATGCTCCGGCCATAAACTAATACACTGCCGCCAGCCTGGCTATAGGTTTAATCTTCTTTACAATAGCCAGTATTCAGGCACAAAAACCTATCGCCAGCCATTGGTCGGGATAAACCTCAGTGAATTGCGGTTTTGGCGATATAGGCCTTCACCACCTGATAAACATAATCCTGGCATGCCAGCCCGGTTTGCGGGTCGTATTTGCCCTGATTGGTAATATTGTTGGACAGCACCCGGATGCCGATAAACGGAATAGCGAAAGAAGCGGCGATCTGCGCCGCAGAAGCCGTTTCCATCTCTTCAACCGAGGTGTGATAACTTGCCCGGAAATGGCTAATACGGTCCAGTTCGCTGTTCCACACGTCGGCGGAGCCAATCACGCCCTCAACCACCTTGCCCCGGGTGTAGCTTGCTTTAACGCCCTCCGCTATCGCCAGCAGTTTGGCGTCTGCCGGGAACTGGCGAATGCTGTGGACATTTTTATCCTCACCCGCACTGCCCTTCGAAGCCAATAGGTCCATGGGTTGCCATTGCCGCGAGTCGCTGCCTTCTCCTGCCGCCTTCTTCGGTGTTTTAAACGCGCCCAGGCTCACCGAATATTTGCCCAGCACGATATCGTAGACCTTGAGCGCCGGATCGTGGCCGCCTGCGGTTCCCTGGTTGATAATCGCTACCGGCTGGAAGCGGGTGGCGGCAATCGCCGTGGCCGCCGCTGCATTGGACATGCCTTTCAGGGTTTCAGATACCACCACCGGATAGCCGTCCACGGTGCCATGCCAGAAACGCCAGCCGCCAATCTGTTCCTCACGCGGGTTATCCAGGCGTTGGGCGAAGCGTTCCGCCTCCACCGGCATTGCGCCTTGCACCACAATCGGCCCGGTTGCATGGCCTTGCTGCGCCAGTGCTAACGGGGAAAATGCCACGCCACAGGCGGCCAACAGCATAAAGCTCAGTTTTTTCGTCATCACTACAGCGTCCCGATAAAAAGCAAAGGTTTACCTTAGCCGAAAGGCGAAATCCCGCCTATCGCTTTCTCGCGGGTCTGCCGAGAGTTAAGGTTTTCTTAAGACAGAATTATTACAGTGGCATAATTCCTCACTGCCACCGAGCCTGCGCGTGAACCCAAAACCTTCATTAAATCAATCCTCAACGACACCACAAATTCAGACTAACGCCCTTTACTCCCTACCGGCATCCTTTTACCTTTGGCAGGTTTTTGGGTTGATAGTCAGTGGGTTGTTGTTCCTTTGGCTGTCGCGCAACGAACAGCTGGATTGGGCAATCAGCAATTACTGGTTCGACGCCGCCAGCGGCCATTTCCCCTGGCAAAACGATCGCTGGCTGGATCTGATCAACCATCGCTTGCTGAAAATCAGCGTGATTAGCGGTGCGGTGCTGGCGCTGTTTTATGGCATTTACCGCCGTAACCCGCGCATGATCGTCGCCATGCTGCTGATCGGCATCGGGCCGTTGGTGGTCGGGATCCTCAAAGCCACTAGCGCGCATTCGTGCCCGTGGGATCTGATCGAATACGGCGGTAAAGCGATGTCCTACCCGCTGTTCGGCGCGGTGCCGGCCGAACCGGGGCCGGGCCGTTGCTTCCCCGGCGGCCATGCTTCCAGCGGTTTTGCGGTGATGGCGCTGTTTTTCCTGTTTTATCCGCAACGCCCGCGCCTGGCTTACTGGTGCTGGTTCGGCGGCATTATGCTCGGCATGCTGATGGGGTTTGGTCAGGTCATGCGCGGCGCGCATTTTCTTACCCATAACCTGTGGGCAGGTTGGTGGGTTTGGCTCAGCCAACTGGCTGTTTATTGGATGGTGAGCGGGTATTTCCGCCGCAAGACAAGGTAAATATTATGGAGCAGTTGAATTATCTTCTTTTCGCCTGGATCAACGCGACCCCGGCGTCCCCCGAGTGGTTAATCGATGTCGCGACCTTCCTGGCGCGCGATCTGATCGCCATCGTGCCTGTGCTGATCGTCGGGCTATGGCTGTGGGGGCCGCAGAGCCAACTGATATCGCAACGTGAAGTGGTGACCAAGACGACGATTGCTCTGCTATTCGCCATGCTTTCTGCCGCCACCATCGGCATGTTGTTGCCGCACGAGCGGCCGTTTGTCGCCGGCATCGGCTTCACCTTCCTGGCCCATGCGCCGGACAGCTCATTCCCCAGCGATCACGGCACCGCCATCTTTACCTTTGCCCTGTCCTTCCTGTTCTGGCATCGGGTTTGGTCCGGCATTTTATTGCTGATCGTCGCGGCCGGCATCGCCTGGTCACGCGTGTACCTTGGCGTGCACTGGCCGCTGGATATGGTCGGCGGTTTCCTGCTCGGCCTGGTCGGCTGCTTGTTCGCACAACTGGTGTGGAACCTGTTTGGCGATGCTATCGCCGCTAAACTGACGCGCCTGTACCATTTCCTGTTCGCCTTCGCGATCCGCAGGGGCTGGGTAAAAGAATAATCGCGCATAACGGCAGAGGCGGCACCGTCTCTGCCATTACACCACCCCGGTGGTGACACGAAACTCCCGCATTTTTCCTCCCCCCAACATCTTCACCGCCGCCCCGCCGGGCGTATATGGGCTGCAGGTAGCCGGCTGAACAAACCTGACCAAGCGTTGGTTGCCTTGTTGCGTAATGGGGCGCAGGCCGTAATTGAACTGGGCGGTAGAAAACCGTGTTACGTACCGCCTGCCCTTTGACGCCAGCATAAAGAACTCGGCCTGATCGACATACAGTGACAGATCGTCCGAGCACAGCATCTCTTGTTCGGCCACGTTCCCGTGCGGTACCAACGCCGGAGCCGGCAGATTCTGACGGAAGACCGCATCCGGAATGCAGCCATAGTTGAGGTGGCAAACGTAGTTCAACGGCAGCGGCTCATCAGCAAGGTTGGTGATTTGCATCTCGATGGCAAATTGTGCGCTGTCCGCCGTTAAACGTAATGCCGGGCGTACCCGGCAACGCGGGTGAGAAAGTTCTCCGCTACCGTAAAGCGCCAATGTATCGCCTTCCACCTGCAACCCTATCCGTTGTATGCCTGCCAACAAACTGTCTTGCTGCGGCCAGGGTGAATGAAACGCAACGCCGCCAGCCGGTTTGCCCTTGCCCGCTCGGGCGCTGCGACGCCCCGATTTCAGCGAGTAGCCGTCAAACTCGGCATCCCAAATCGTCAGGCCGCGGTAAGGCAATACCGTCAGAGTGCCACGGCGGTTCGCCAGCGTCAGCACCTGGCCGGCCTCTTCACAGGTAAAAGCCGTGACCACAAAATCCGCATTGCGGAAAACTTCATCCGGTTGCATCCCAAACTGCTCAGGCGCCAGATTTATCATCATGTTCCTCCTTTTTCCCCTGGGTGTTTCGCTCGTAAACGCGCAGCTTGCACTCCAAATGTTACTTAAATAACATAACATCCATCCTTATGTTATACACCTAACAGCCCAAAAAACGATGATCTCTGCGTCATTTTTAGAATCGCTCTATGTTTGCCGTCAGATAAATGTTATTATTCTAACATTGTTCACATTCTGCTTTGTTTAAACCTCAATAAGGAATAGAGATGACTACCGAAAACATTGATTACGCCCGTTATGTCGATCACACCCTGCTGGCCATGGACGCGACCGAAGAGCAAATCGCCAAGCTCTGTGAAGAAGCGCAGCAGCACAATTTTTATGCCGTGTGCGTAAACTCCGGGTACGTACCGCTGGCGGCGCACCTGCTGCAAGAAAGCGAAGTAAAAATTTGTTCCGTGATCGGTTTCCCTCTGGGTGCCGGCCTGACCGTAACGAAAGCCTTCGAAGCTAAAGCGGCGATTGCGGCCGGCGCGCAGGAAATTGATATGGTGATCAACGTAGGTTGGCTGAAAAGCGGCCTGCTGGATGAAGTCAAAGCCGACATAGCCGCAGTGCGCGAGGTTTGCGCGGCGATCCCGTTGAAGGTAATATTGGAAACCTGCCTGCTCAGCGATGCGCAGATCGTTCAGGTTTGTGAAATGTGTCGCGAACTCGATGTGGCCTTCGTCAAAACCTCAACCGGCTTCAGCACCGGCGGCGCTCGTGAAGAGCACGTTAAACTGATGCGAGCCACTGTGGGCAGTGAAATGGGTGTGAAAGCATCCGGCGCCGTGCGCGATCGCGCAACCGCCGAGAAGATGATCAAAGCAGGTGCCACTCGTATCGGTACCAGCTCTGGCGTAGCAATCGTTTCCGGTGATCAGGCTGCCGCCGGCAGTTACTGATAACCTGAGGCGCCCCGGTACCGGGCGCACGCCGTGATAATCTGATGCGGGGCAATACGTCCAGCCAATAGGCTGAGTGCGTATTGCCCCGCATTTGTGTGTTCGGCCCTGGAGATTGGCTATTAACCCTGTGGGAAGACAGACTGATGGAAACGCGGCGCGAAGAACGTATCAACCGGTTAGTGCAGGCGTTAAAGCGCTCTGACAAGATCCACTTAAAAGAAGCCGCCGTGTTGTTAGGCGTTTCAGAAATGACCATTCGCCGCGATCTCAGCGCGGAGCCGGCCGCCGTGGTGTTGCTCGGCGGCTATGTGGTGGCCGATCCACGCAGTAACGGCGTGACTCACTATTTTGTTTCCGATCAAAAAGCCAAGCAAGTAACGGAGAAGCGCCGTATCGGCCTGCTCGCCGCTGCGCTGATCGGCGAAAACGACACGGTGTTTTTCGATTGCGGCACCACCACCCCGGCGATTATCGACGCTATTTCCGATGAATTGCCCTTCACGGCGGTGTGCCACTCGCTGAATACCTTCCTGGCGTTGCAGGACAAACCGAACTGCAAAGTGATCCTGTGCGGCGGCGAATTCAAACCGAACAACTATATTTTCACCGCCGTCGGCCGGCACAACGAACTGGATCATATCTGCCCGAATATCGCCTTTATCTCCGCAGCCGGCCTGAGCCTCCAACATGGCGCCACCTGTTTTAACTTCGACGAACTGGAGATGAAGCACCGGGCGATGGCGATGGCGCAGCAAAAGATCCTGGTCGCCGACCACAGCAAGTTCGGTAAAACCAAGCCTGCGTGCATCGGCCCGTTGACCCAGTTCGATCGGGTGATTACCGACCGTCAGCCCGACCCGCTATTTGTCGATTTTTTCAACGAAAACGCCATCGCCATTCGTTTTTAAACCGCTTCTTACCGTCGGCCGCGACCGGCGGTGCTCTTCATCGCTCGGTTCAGCCCCGCCGCAAGCAGGACAAATAATGCGCAATTGATGCATTTATTTTTTTAACCGCACGCTAGATTCAGGTTAATAAAGCGCAACAACCTATCAGGCATATTCCCCCACGTCAGCAAAATCCGACGAAATATCGACGATTCATCCGGCTTGACGGCGCTTTTATATGATAAATAGCGGCAACGTCGATGCGATAAATATCAACAAACATGCAACCATAACGCGCTAAATATGCCCAAATTAGTTTATTTATATGATGAATGGTTAAGCATTTTTATTCGCTATCCGGTTAACTAGTTTACCTGCGTTATTAGCGGGATATTTTCAATAAAACAAATAAAAATCATGTAGTTAATAGATGTTTCACTTAAAAATACAATGTGATCTGCGTCACTAAAACTGCTTAATCCGGGTTTTTAGCTAGATCCAAACCTGCGCTTAAAATATATTGCTCGGCTTGCTGACAACAACAGCGTTTTATCTGGTTAAATATTGTTCGCACCGAATAAACATTGAAAGACTCTTGAGAGCGTTCTCAGTGCGAAATCTTACACAACTGCGCAACACATGCGTGAAAAACCAATAAAAAAGCAGTTACACGCACACATTACGCATTTGAGAGCATGATCACGGTTGTTTCCACTGTAAATCGTTATCTTGCCGCCAACAAAATCGGCAGGCACGGACCTTCCGGCAGCAGTACCGATGTAATGCCCTGATTCGGCGGAACGTCATTTGGTTAGTTATCCGACGCCTGCGCAAAAAGATAATTAGCATAATAAACAACCAGGGGGACGCCAGTTATCCCCGCAAGCAACACCTGATTCTTACCGATGTCGTATCTGAATTACGCCATTCGGTTTTAACCTTAAGTTTTGCCTTTAATTTTAAATTATCGTGTTCACTTCGGAGATATTTATGGACACTACACAGACCGGCACTATTGCCTCTGCGGCTTCTGGCTCCACCAGTACCTGGCGTAAAACGGACACCATGTGGATGTTGGGCCTGTATGGCACCGCCATCGGCGCGGGCGTTTTGTTCCTGCCAATTAACGCCGGCATCGGCGGTTTGATTCCTTTGATCATCATGGCCATCATTGCTTTCCCGATGACCTTCTTCGCCCACCGTGGCCTGTGCCGTTTCGTCCTCTCCGGCAAAAATGCCGGTGAAGACATCACCGAAGTCGTTGAAGAACACTTCGGCATCAGCGCCGGTAAGCTGATCACCCTGCTCTACTTCTTCGCTATCTACCCAATCTTGCTGGTTTACAGCGTGGCGATCACCAATACCGTCGACAGCTTCATTACCCACCAATTGGGCATGACCTCGCCACCGCGCGCCATTCTGTCGCTGATTCTGATCGTCGGCTTGATGACCATCGTGCGTTTCGGTGAGCAAGCGATCGTGAAAACCATGAGCATCCTGGTGTTCCCGTTTGTCGCCGTGCTGATGCTGCTGGCCGTGTATTTGATCCCGAACTGGACCGGCGCCATCTTCGAGAACGTCTCTCTTTCCGGTGCAGGCACCGGCATGGGCCACGGTCTGGTGATTACCCTGTGGCTGGCGATCCCGGTCATGGTGTTCTCCTTTAACCATTCGCCGATCATCTCCGCCTTTGCCGTAGCCAAGCGTGAAGAGTATGGCCAGGAAGTTGCCGAGAAAAAGTGTTCTCGCATTCTGGGTTACGCTCACATCATGATGGTGCTGACCGTCATGTTCTTCGTGTTCAGCTGCGTACTGAGCCTGTCTCCAGAGAATCTGGCGGAAGCCAAGGCGCAGAACATCTCGATTCTGTCTTACCTGGCCAACCACTTTAACAACCCGATGATCGCTTACATCGCGCCGGTTATCGCCTTTATCGCCATCACCAAGTCGTTCCTCGGCCACTACCTGGGCGCACGTGAAGGTTTTAACGGCCTGATTGCCAAATCGATGAAGAGCCGTGGCAAAACCATCAGCACCAACAAGCTGAACCGCATCACTGCCATCTTCATGCTGATCACCACCTGGATTGTCGCGACCCTGAACCCAAGCATCCTGGGTATGATCGAAAACATGGGTGGCCCAATCATCGCCATGCTGCTGTTCCTGATGCCGATGTACGCTATCCGCAAAGTGCCTGCAATGCGCAAATACAGCGGCCACATCAGCAACGTATTCGTCGTCGTGATGGGCCTGATTGCCATCTCCGCTATCTTGTACAGCCTCTAATCAAGCTCCGCCGGCGCCCCGTGCGCCGGCTTCTCTCAGCACGGCCCCCCTTTACTGCACTAACGCCTAACACCTGAAGAAGGAGGCGAAACCATGGTCAGCGTTTTCGATATTTTCAAAATTGGTATCGGTCCATCGAGCTCCCACACCGTCGGCCCGATGAAAGCCGGCAAGCTGTTCACCGATGATTTGATTGCCCATCAACAGTTGATGGATACCACCCGCGTGGTAGTGGATGTGTACGGTTCGCTGTCGCTGACCGGCAAGGGTCACCACACCGACATCGCGATTATCATGGGGCTGGCGGGCAACCTGCCGCATGACGTGGACATTGACGGCATCGCCGGTTTTATTCGCGACGTTGAACAACGTGGTCGCCTGCTGCTGGCTAACGGCCGCCATGAGGTGGATTTCCCGTTGCAAGGCGGCATGAACTTCCACAGCGATAACCTGCCGCTGCACGAAAATGGCATGCGCATTCGCGCCTTTGGCGGCGAGCAACTGCTGCACAGTAAAACCTATTACTCGACCGGCGGCGGCTTTATCGTCGATGAAGAACATTTCGGCCAACCCGCGACAAATCAGGTTCAGGTGCCCTACCCGTTCCGATCGGCGCGTGACCTGCAGCAACACTGCAAGGATTCAGGTCTGTCGCTATCCGGCATGGTGATGCAAAACGAGCTGGCGCTGCACAGCAAGGCCGAGATCGACGCCCACTTCGCCGACGTCTGGCAGGTGATGCGCGCCGGCATCGAACGCGGCATGAACAGCGAAGGCTTGTTGCCCGGCCCGATGAAAGTCCAGCGCCGCGCCGCCGCCCTGCGCCGCATGTTGGTCACCGGCGACAAGAATAATATCGACCCGATGAACGTGGTTGACTGGATCAACATGTTCGCCTTCGCCGTGAACGAAGAGAACGCCGCCGGCGGCCGCGTGGTGACTGCGCCGACCAACGGTGCCTGCGGCATTATCCCGGCGGTGCTGGCCTATTACGACCAGTTTATTCGCCCGGTGAATCCGAATTCCTATACCCGTTATTTCCTGGCTTCCGGCGTGATTGGCGCGCTGTACAAGATGAACGCGTCGATTTCCGGTGCAGAAGTGGGTTGCCAGGGGGAAGTGGGCGTCGCCTGCTCAATGGCGGCGGCGGGATTGGCGGAGCTGATGGGCGGTAGCCCGGCGCAGGTTTGCATCGCGGCGGAGATCGCCATGGAGCACCATCTGGGGTTGACCTGCGACCCGCTGGCCGGCCAGGTTCAGGTGCCTTGTATCGAACGTAACGCGATTTCTGCGGTGAAGGCGGTCAACGCCGCACGCATGGCGCTGCGCCGCACCAGCGAGCCGCGCGTGTGCCTGGATAAGGTGATTGAAACCATGTATGAGACGGGCAAAGACATGAACGCCAAATACCGCGAAACCTCGCAAGGCGGCCTGGCGATCAAGGTTGTGGCCTGTAACTGATAAAAGCGAGGGCGCAATGTTATCCATTGCGCCCTCTTTCATATTATTGCCGTTAACCGAAAACGCTGCCGAACCACTGGCTCAGCTTCATCATCACCATGTCCCAAATGCGGCTGAAGAAGTTGCCTTCTTTCACTTCCTGCATCACCACCAGCGGGTATTGTTCAATGGTTTTACCGTCAAGCTGGAAATCAATGGTGCCCACCACCTGGTTTTTCGCCAGCGGCGCTTCCAGCGTAGGCTGATTCAGTTTGTAACTGGCTTTCAGATTTTTCATCTGCCCTTTCGGGATAGTGACCGCCGCATCTTTGGCGACGCCCAGCGGCACGTCGTTGATTTCACCGAACCACACGCGTTGGGTCACAAACGGCTTGTCGGTTTTGATCGGCGTGGCGGTTTCGTAGAAGCGGAAACCCCAGGTCAGCAATTTTTCACTTTCGCTGAAACGAATACGGTCGCTCGGCGCGCCCAGCACCACCGAGATCAGGCGCATCGGGCCGTCGGTCGCGGATGCCACCAGGTTATGGCCGGCGCCGCCGGTGTAGCCGGTTTTGATGCCGTCGACATTCAGGTTGGAACTCCACAGCAGGCGGTTGCGGTTAACCTGACGGATCTTGTTGAAAGTGAACTCTTTTTCTTTATGCAGCGCGTACTCAACCGGCACGTCGCGGATCAGCGCCTGGCTCAGCAGCGCCATATCGCGCGCGGTGCTGTACTGCCCTTCCGCATCCAGGCCATGCACCGTCAGGAAATGGGTATTCTGCAAGCCCAGCGATTTGGCGTAGTTGTTCATCAGGCCGACGAACGAATCCTGGCTGCCTGCGACATAGTCGGCCAGCGCGATGCTGGCATCATTGCCCGACTGAATGACGATGCCTTTGTTCAGTTCCATTACCGGCACCTGATCGCCCGGTTTGATAAACATCAGCGAAGAGCCGCGCAGCGCCGGGTTGCCGGTTGCCCAGGCGTCCTTACCGACGGTCACCATATCCTCCGGTTTGATCTTGCCGGCCTTGATGGCCTGGCCGATCACATAGCTGGACATGATCTTGGTCAGGCTGGCGGGATCGAGACGCGTATCGGCATTGCCCTCCGTCAGGATTTTGCCGCTGTTGTAATCCATCAGCACAAACGCCTTGGCGTCAACCTGCGGGGCCGCCGGCGCTTCGGCTGCCTGGATCGCAGGCGTAGCCAGCAACAGAATGCTGACGCTAAAGGTCAATTTCTTCAGGGAGGTGGATAAGTTTTTTTTCATCATGACGTCGCCAGAGTGTCCATTCAAATCATTGAAATAGCGTTAACTTTCAAACATGTTCACGTTTTCAGCCAACCAGCGAGAGTGGCTCGGCGCGCGTTTGCCAACCGCAGACTCCCTGCGGCCTCCCAACGGGGTGAGCGGCGCACCAAAAATGCCCTTGCTGTGAGTTTATTAGATTTATCTTATTTTTGCAGGGTTTAGCATGAATTTTCATCATTTTTACATAACTGTACGCTCTGTCGCGCAATTTGGATGAAAAGCCAGCCATACGATGTTTTCTTATACCACTAATGGCTATACGGCTGCACATCTGAACCGCTGAACATCTGCGCATCCATACGTCCAAACAAGACTAATATATTCCAAAAATGCATATTGAACGGTTATTTGTTCTTTTTAATGCGCTTATTCACAGCGCTATCATCCAGATAACGGTTTTTAAACCGAATTATCCTGGAGATTACCCATGGCAATACCGCACTCCGTCATCGACATGATCGGCAATACCCCGATGCTGGAACTGACCCAGTTCGATACCGGCCCTGCCGGCTGTTCGTCAAACTGGAAAACCAAAACCCCGGTGGCTCGATCAAGGATCGCGTGGCGCTGTCGATGATCGAGCAGGCCGAGCGCGACGGCAGCCTGCAACCCGGTGGCACCATCATTGAAGCCACCGCCGGCAATACCGGCCTGGGGCTGGCGCTGGTAGCGGCCCTGAAGGGCTATAAACTGCTGTTGGTGGTGCCGGACAAGATGAGCCGCGAGAAGATTTTCCATCTGCGTGCGCTGGGGGTTGAGGTGGTGCTGACGCGTTCGGACGTGGGCAAAGGCCACCCGGCTTACTATCAGGATTACGCCAAACGGCTGGCGGATGAGATCCCCGGTGCTTTCTATATCGATCAGTTCAACAATCCGGCCAACCCTGCGGCCCATACCCGCACCACTGCGCCTGAACTGTGGCAGCAGATGGATAATCGGGTGGATGCCATCGTGGTCGGCGTCGGTTCAGGCGGTACCCTGGGCGGCCTGAGCCAGTATTTTGCCGACGTATCGCCGCAAACCGAGTTTGTATTGGCCGACCCTGCCGGCTCGATCCTGGCGGACTATCTCGATAACGGCCAGATCGGCGAAGCCGGCAGTTGGCTGGTGGAAGGCATCGGCGAAGATTTCATTCCGCCGCTGAGCAACTTCAATCAGGTGCGTAACGCTTACCGCATCGGTGATGCCGAAGCCTTCACCACCGCGCGCGACCTGCTGCGTAAAGAAGGCGTGTTAGCCGGTTCATCCACCGGCACCCTTTTAGCCGCCGCGCTGCGCTATTGCCGGGCGCAGACCGAACCAAAACGCGTGGTCACTTTCGTTTGCGACAGCGGCAACAAATACCTGTCCAAAATGTATAACGATCACTGGATGCTGGAACAGGGGCTATTGAGCAAACCGCAGCACGACGACCTGCGCGATCTGATCGCCTACCGTCACGACGAGGGCGCAGCGGTGTCGGTCGCGCCGGAAGATACTCTGGCGATCGTTCATGCCCGCATGCGGCTGTATGACATTTCGCAACTGCCGGTATTGGAGGGCGATCGCGTGGTCGGCCTGATCGATGAGTGGGATCTGCTCAATGCGGTTCAGGCGGACGCCAGCCACTTTAGTCTGCCGGCCACCCGCGCCATGACCCAGTCGGTCAACACCTTGCAAAAAGAGGCCAGCTATCAGGATTTGCTCGCCACCTTCAATCACGGCCACGTTGCGGTGGTGCTCGATGGCGAGCGCTTCCTCGGCCTGATTACCCGGACAGACGTGCTTAACGCCTGGCGCCAAAAATTACGCTAATTAATAAGGATTATTGTATGGCCAAGTTTGATACGTTGACCGTTCATGCCGGATATACCCCGGACGCCACCGGTGCAGTGATGCCGGCTATCTACGCGACCTCGACCTACGCCCAACCGGCGCCGGGCGAGCACACCGGCTACGAATATTCACGCAGCGCCAACCCGACGCGCACCGCGCTCGAAAGCGCCATCGCCGAGCTGGAAGGCGGCAGCCGCGGCTACGCCTTTGCCTCCGGCCTGGCGGCCTGCTCAACGGTACTGGAGCTGCTCGATCAGGGCAGCCATCTGGTGGCGGTCGACGATCTGTACGGCGGCACCTACCGCCTGCTGGAAAAGGTGCGCAGCCGTACCGCCGGTTTACGCGTCACCTATGTTTCCCCGGCGGATATTGCCGCGCTGGAACAGGCGATCGAACCGGAAACCAAAATGATCTGGGTAGAAACGCCCACCAACCCGCTGTTGAAGCTGGCCGATCTGAGCGCCATTGCCGCTATCGCCAAAAAACACGGGTTGATCAGCGTGGCGGACAACACTTTCGCCTCGCCGTATATTCAGCGGCCGCTGGAGCTGGGGTTCGATGTGGTGGTGCATTCCGCCACCAAATACCTTAATGGACATTCCGACGTGGTGGCCGGAGTCGCTGCCGTGGGTGATAACGCGGCGCTGGCGGAACAACTGGGTTTCCTGCAAAACGCGGTGGGCGGCATCCTCGATCCCTTCAGCAGCTTCCTGACGCTGCGCGGTATCCGCACGCTGGCGTTGCGCATGGAGCGCCACAGCAACAGCGCCTTGCGTATCGCCCAGTGGCTGGAAACCCAGCCGCAGGTGGAGGATGTGTATTACCCAGGCCTGCCGAGCCACCCGCAGCACGCACTGGCGGCGAAGCAAATGAGCAGCTTCGGGGGCATGATTTCGGTCCGGCTGAAAGGTGATGACGCCTTTGCGCGCCGGGTCATCAAGCGTTCGAAACTGTTCACCCTGGCGGAAAGCCTGGGCGGCGTTGAAAGCCTGATCAGCCAGCCATTCAGCATGACCCATGCGTCGATCCCGCTGGAGCAGCGGCTGAAAACCGGCATCACGCCGCAGTTGCTGCGCCTGTCGGTGGGGATTGAGGATGTGGAAGATTTGATCGCCGATCTGCAACAGGCGCTGGCAGAATAATCACTCGTAGTGAGCATGAGATAAAAAGGCCTGGTTTATTGCCAGGCCTTCCGCAGTCAAACGCCGACGACATCCTGATAGTGGCGCTGCGCCACATCGGGGTGGGAGCGGATCCGCCCCTTTAGGTAGTTAAAGCCCACGTCGCGGAACAGCGGATTATGCGGATCGCTGGCCGGGCCGCGCGCCTCTGCCGCCAGTTGCGCAGGCAGTTGATACAACGGCACCACGGCGTCTAACCGCGCCCCCAGGAAGAAAGCGATCGACAGCCTGTCGCTTCCCGCCGGCGGCGTCTCCACACGATGCACCGTAGCGCGCAAATAACCGTTGGTCGCCAGTTCCAGCAATTCGCCAATGTTGACCACGAAAGTCTCCTCTCGCGGCTCGGCATCGACCCAGTTCCCTTCGCTGACTTCGACCTGCAAACCTTTTTGCCGGTCTTGCAGCAGGAAGCTGAGAAAACCGGAATCCTTATGGGCACCCACCCCCTGCCCGCTGGCGGTCGCTTCGCGCCCCGGGTAACGGATCAGCTTGATGTGTTCATTCGGCTTCTCGCCGTACAGCGGGTCAAACGCCTGCTCCGGCAACGAAAGCGCCAGCGCAAAAGCACGCAGTAACCGCAATGACATGCCGGTCATCGCTTGCTGCCACTGCAACAGCAGCGGTTTCAGCTCGGGCAGCGCCTCTGGCCATTGATTCGGCCCCTGCAATCGTGCCCAGCGCGGCGTTTCTTCGGCCAGTTGCAACGCCGGACGTTCCGCGCCGATATCAAACTGCTCGCGCCAGTCCGGCTGGCCACGCGTCAACTCCGCTGCCGCACGGTTATAGCCGCGAAAGTGCGGCGAATGAACCATCTGCACAGCCAGCTTGTCCGCTTCCGGTAACGCGAAAAATTGCCTTGCCCGCTGCTGTAATTGCGCATTCAGCCGGGTATCGACGCCGTGTCCGCGCAGATAAAAGAAACCTACGTCACGCGCCGCCGCACGCAAGCCGTCGAGAAACGCCTGCCGCTGCTGCGCATCACCGTCAAGCTGCGAAAGATCCAACAGCGGCAGCGTCTTCAGCGTCAGTGGTGGTGTCATTGTCCTGTTCCTCGTCATCCCCAACAAAAACCGGGCCGGTATAAAGGCGAATTATCAACATTTTCAGCTCCTGAATGGCCTGCGTATGCCCCTATAGTTACCACCCAGTCTGACGGGCGAGCCAATATTGTTGCGTTCTAAGATATGCAAAGGTTCAACAAAATGACGTAAAACCGTCATCAATGTTTCTTATGCTCTGCGCAATTTCGTCGCTGCCACTGGCTGGCGGCATAGGGTATCCGCTATTGTTGTATTCAACCCCCCGTTTCCCTCCCTGCCTGCCGGAGAAATACTGATGGATTTAGCCTTGTTCGACCTGGATGAGACCCTGATTGATGATGACAGCGCCAGCCTGTGGATCCGATGGCTGGTGGCGGAAGGGTTCGCGCCGGCGGAACTGGAACAGCAGGAACAACAACTGATGCAGCTCTATTACCAGGGCAAGCTGTCAATGGAAGACTACATGCAGGCCACCCTGACGCCGCTGACCGGCTTAAGCACCCAGACGGTGGCCGGTTGGGTACAGCGCTATATCCGACGCGATATCCTGCCGCGGGTTTATCCCGCTGCACGTGAGCGATTGCTGTGGCACCGCGAGCGCGGCGACTGCATTCTGGTCATTTCCGCCACCGGCGAACATCTGGTTGCGCCGATAGCCGAACAGCTCGGTGCCGACGGTGCGCTGGCGATTGGCGTCTCCATTGAAGACGGACGCTTTACCGGTGACACCTACGGCACCATGACCTACCAAAAAGGCAAGGTGATCCGCCTGAAGCAGTGGCTGGCGGAACACCCGGAGCTGAGCTTCGAACACAGCCACGGTTACAGCGACTCGCTGAACGACAAGGCGATGCTGGAATATGTCGACAGCGCTACGGTGATTAACCCAGACAGCGATCTGCATGCGTTGGCGGTCGAACACGGCTGGGAAGTGTGCCGCTGGGAACGCTGAAAGCGGGCAAAAAATGCCATCCGGATGTGACAAAACCCAAATTGTGGCGTAAGAATAATCACTTAGGTTCGTTAATCCGCTGAAGCTTAAAGAGGGGCTCTATGCTGACCATCTGGGGTCGTGAGAATTCAAATAATGTCAGGAAAGTGCTGTGGTGCGCCGCAGAGCTGGAGTTGAGCTACACCCATATCAATGCCGGCGGCGCATTCGGTAAGGTGAACGAAGAGCTCTATCGTTCGTTAAACCCGAATGGCCTGGTGCCGCTGCTGCAAGACGATGACTTCGTGCTGTGGGAATCGAATACCATCGTGCGTTATCTGGCGGCGAAGTTTGGCAGCGAGCCGTTCTACCCGCAGGATCTGCAGGCGCGAGCCAGCGCAGAGAAGTGGATGGACTGGACAACCTCCACTATCGTCGCGTCCTTTTCCATCGTGTTCTGGGGACTGGTGCGCACCAAACCAGAACTGCGCGACATGGCGAAAATCGAAGCGGCGATCGCCACGCTGGAAAAACACTTCGACGTGGTGGAAGCCACTCTGGGCAGCCAGCCTTATCTGTCCGGCGAAGCCTTCGGTTTCGGCGACATTACGCTCGGCAGCTTTGCTTACGCCTGGTTCTCCATGCCGATTGAGCGCCGTCCGCGCCCGAACATGGAGCGCTGGTACCAGCGGTTGACCGAACGCCCGGCCTATCAACGCGCCGTGATGAGCGAGTTAACCTGAGTGTTGCGCGCCCCTATGGGGCGCTATGATTTCTCCGTCAGCCCGACACGCAACAGCTTGCCGTTATCCGCATCGGTTAACAGATAAATATAGCCATCCGGCCCTGTCCGTACCTCGCGGATCCTTTCCCCTCGCTCCTCCAGCAACCGCTGTTCGGCGATCACCTTGTCGCCCTGCAACGTCAAACGGATCAATGCCTCCTGCGCCAGCGCACCGATAAACAGCGAGCCCTGCCATTCCGGGAAACGGCTGCCGTTGTAGAACGCCATACCGCTGATGCCCGGCGACACTTGCCAATAATGCAACGGCTGTTCGGTGCCGGCCACTTTCTGCCCTTTCGCCTCCGGGATCGCCAGACCGGAGTAATTGATACCGTAGGTGGCTATAGGCCAGCCGTAGTTTTTGCCCGCCCGAGGAAGATTGATCTCATCGCCGCCGCGCGGGCCGTGCTCGTGCTCCCAGAGCGCTCCGCTCCACGGATTCAGCGCCAGTCCTTGCGGGTTACGGTGACCATAAGACCAGATTTCCGGCCGCTTGCCGGCCTGGCCGACGAACGGATTATCCGGCGGCACCTCGCCGTCGGCAGTTAAGCGCACCACCTTACCTTGCAGCTTGTCCAAATCCTGCGCCGTCGGTCGTTGGTTATTTTCACCCAACGCGATAAACAGATAGCCCTGACGATCGAACGCCAACTTGCCGCCAAAATGGTTGCCGACCGACAGCTTCGGCTGCTGGCGGAAAATCACCTTGAAACCATCCAACCGCCGGTTGTCTGCGCTCAGCCGCCCATAGCCCACTGCGGTGCCCGCCTTACCGTCATCACCCGCTTCGGCAAAGCTGAGATAAACCCGACGGCTGTCGGCAAAATCGGGCGCCAACAGCACTTCCAACAGGCCACCCTGCCCTTCGGCATACACCTGCGGCACGCCGGTAATCGGCGCTGATAGCCCTTTGCCATGCTGCCATACCCGCAAACGCCCCGGTCGTTCGGTAATTAACATCCCTTGTTCACCGGGCAAAAACGCCAGCGACCACGGGTGTTCCAGCTTGTCTTGCAACTGCGTTACCGCCGGGGCGGCCTGCAGCAGGCCACTGAATAACAGCAAACCGGCCATCATGGTCAATCGGGGCATGGCATCCTCCTGGACAAAAACCGACCCATTCAGTGTAGCCCAGCAGGTCGATTCCGACGTTTGTTTTAAATTTCAATATGTTGAATTTTAGCCAAACTGAGCTTAAGTTAACGAATTACTCAGGAGGAAACATGGATATCACCGTAACCGATACACTCAGTGAAGACACCCTTGACGCCATCCGACAAGGCCTGAGGGCCCATAACAGCCCGTACATTGATGCCAGCCAGCGCAAACCGCTTGGCATCTATACCCGGGATGCTTCCGGTCAGGTTGTCGCCGGGCTGACCGCAGATACCTGGGGCTACTGGCTCAGCGTCGACTGGCTATGGGTGGCGGATTCGCAGCGTGGCACCGGGCTGGGCCGTAAAGTGCTGCTGGCCGCCGAACAGGAAGCTATCGCCCGTGGCTGTCGTTACGTTCGTTTAGATACCTTCAGTTTCCAGGCGCGGCCGTTCTACGAGAAACTTGGCTACCAACTCCAAATGACGCTACAGAATTACCCGGTGGAGCATGAATGTTACTTGCTCACTAAAACCCTAATTGAATAAAACAGGTGGCCTGATGGAAACCGCAACCATGGTTGTGAACAGCGTGGCGTACAAAGCCGGTAAACGGCTGGGTGAAGTGACCATTGATGACATCAGCGACGTGGTCAGACAGCCGGATACCTTCGTCTGGCTCGGGCTTTGGCAGCCGGAGGACGCCTTTATGCGCAAGGTGCAAGAAGAGTTTGGTCTGCACGATCTGGCGATTGAGGATGCGCTGTGCGCCCACCAACGGCCCAAGCTCGAAGCCTACGGCGATTCGCTGTTTATCGTGGTCAAAACCGCGCAGTGGGGCGAGAACGAAGTCGAGTACGGTGAAACCCACTTCTTCGTGGGTAAAAACTTTTTGGTCACGGTGCGCCACGGCGCGTCACCCAGCTATGCGCCGATCAGAGCCAAAGCGGAGGAAAACCAGAAGCAGCTGTGCCACGGGCCCGGCTTTGCACTGTATTCGGTGCTGGACTTTGTGGTGGATAACTACCGCACCGTAGTGGCCAAATTCGAGGCGAGCATCGAAGGCATCGAAGCCAACATGTTCAAATCGGAGTTTGATCAAGCCGCCATCGAGAACGTCTATACCCTGCGGCGGCACCTGCTGGCACTGCGCAATGCCGCGTGGCCGATGGACGAAATCTGTAATCAACTCATTCGCCTGCATGAAGAGGTGATCCCGAAGGAACTGCGTGCCTACGTGCGGGACGTTCAGGATCATGCACGTCAGGTGGTAAGCAACATCGACGACATGCGCGAAATGCTGACCAATGCGATGCACGTGAACCTGGCGCTGGTCACCGTTAAACAGAACGAAGTGGTGAAACGGCTGGCGGGCTGGGGGGCGATCCTGGCGATCCCTACCGTGGTTTTCAGCCTGTACGGCATGAACTTTGCCGACATGCCCGAGCTGAAATTCCCCTGGGCCTACCACGCCACCCTCGGGGTGACCGTCGCCGGCTGTTTCTTCTTGTATCAGAAACTGAAGAAATCCGGCTGGTTGTAAAGGGCAACCTCGTTTTTCCAAATTACTCAGACTGTACCTGTGGTTGCGGGTTTTGCCGAGTCAACAGGCTACCAAGCACAAAGGCTACACCGCCCGCCAGCAGCCCGCCGTAAATCGGGCTGTTGGCCTCGATGCCGTGATAATACATCAGCACCAACACGCACAGGCTACCGGCCAACATGCTCGCGATAGCGCCGGTGCTGGTGGCTCGCTGCCAGAAAATCGCCCCGACCAGCGGGATCAGCATGCCGCCCACCAGTAGATTATAGGCCAGCGTCAGTGCCGCCATGACATCCCGCACCAGAAACGCCAGCCCCAGCATAATCACGCCCATGATCAGGGTGGTCAATCGTCCGGCCGCCAGCCCTCCCGAAGGCTGCTTGCGGATCGCCGGCAACACGTCTTCCAGCGCGATGGTGGAAGAAGCCAGCAGGCATGCGCTGGCGGTTGACATCAGCGCAGCCAGGGCGGCGGCGGCCACCAACCCGCTAACGCCTGCCGGTAATACCGCCTGAGCGATGGCGGCAAAGGCGCCGTCGGTGTTGGCCAACTGCGGCAGGACAATCTTGCCCGCCATGCCGATCAGCGCACCTGTGACGCCATACAGCACACAGTAGACCCCGGCCCCCAGGCCGGCATAGCGCGCGACATTGGCGCTGCGGGCGGTAAATACCCGCTGCCAGATATCCTGACCAATCAGGATGCCAAAGAAGTAGATCAGGAAAAACACCAGTATGGTGTCCAGTCCGATGGACGACAGCTGATAATAATCGGCCGGCAACAGGTTGCCGAAGGCTTCCCAGCCGCCGGCCTTGACGATACTCATCGGCATCAGCACCAGCATCATGCCGACGGTCATGATGATAAACTGGATGATATCGGTGAGCGTCAGTGACCACATGCCGCCCAGCGTAGAATAGAGCACCACCAAACCGCCCCCCAGCAGAATTGACGTGGCAAAAGGCAGATCAAACATCACCTGCATCACGCTGCCGATGGCGATAATCGAGGTCACCGCCACCATCAGGTCATACGCCAACATGATGGCGCCGCTGGTGACCCTGGCGGCCGGGTGATAGCGGCGCGCCAACACCTGGCTGACGGTATACAACTTTAGCTGGAGCAACGGCTTGGCCAGCACCGTGCTCAGGACCACAATTCCTGCTCCCAGCGCGCCGCACAGCCACACACCCGAGATACCGTAGGTGTAACCCAGCTTAACGCTGCCGATGGTTGACGCGCCGCCGAGCACCACGGCAGACAACGTACCAAGATACAGCCCCGGCCCCAGATTGCGGCCGGCAACCAGATAATCTTCCTTGGTGGTGGCGCGGCGAACGCCAAGCCAACCCACCGCCCCTATCACCAAAAAATAAAACACCACTACCAGCAGATCGAGATTCATCGGCAACTCCGTAGGCTTGTTGTTATGTGAACTCAGGCGCAACGGCTCCGCCGGTCCAGGTTCGCAGCGTCTTATCTGTCAGGCAGAACGCACAGCATTTCAAACAGCAGGTTTGCCGCCAGCAGCGCGGTGTTACCGGAACGATCGTAGGGAGGCGACACCTCCACCACATCGGCGCCAACCAGATTCACCCCGCTGCACCCTCTGACGATCTCCAGCCCCTGCCAGACCGACAGCCCACCGACCTCCGGCGTACCTGTGCCCGGCGCAAACGCCGGATCCAGTCCATCGATGTCGAAGCTGAGATAGACCGGGGCATCGCCCATTTGCTCGCGCACCTCCGCCATCAACGGCGCCAGCGAGCGATACCAGCAGGCTTCCGCAGGCACCACACGGAACCCCTGCCGCCGCGACCAATCAAAATCGTCCGCCGCATAACCGCTGCCGCGCAGACCAATTTGCACCACCCGCTGCGGCGCCAGCAGCCCCTCTTCATAAGCGCGGCGGAAAGTGGTGCCATGAGCCAGTTTTTCGCCAAACATCTCCTCGTTGGTATCGGAGTGGGCATCAACGTGGATTAACCCAACCGGACCATAACGACGGGCCACGGCGCGCAGGATCGGCAGCGTCAGCGTGTGATCGCCCCCCAGCGTCAGCGGAACGCAACCGTGGGACAAAATGCCGTTATAGGCCAGCTCAATGCGACGAACGCTGTCCTCCAGGCTGTAAGGATTAATGGCGATGTCACCTAAATCGGCGACTTGCAGCCGCTCAAAAGGCGCGGCGCCGGTGCCCATGTTGTAGGGACGGAGCATCACCGACTCCTGGCGAATTTGCCGTGGCCCGTAGCGCGTTCCACTGCGATTCGAGGTGCCTATATCGAGAGGAATGCCGACAAAGGCCGCAGCCAGCCCCTGGGCATCATCGGCTACGGGCAGGCGCATCATGGTGGGGATGCCCGCAAAACGCGGCATCTCATTACCGCTCTGGGGTTGATTCAACATGTTTTTTCCTTTTCTCAGACGTCGAAAATGCCAACATTCAGATAACAAACACAGGCTACCCGCCGCCAGAAAGGGCTACCATTCCATCTTTGGAATGTAAGCATCGAAAACGCCGATGCCAGTAACACATTGAACTATTGATTTTTATTTCAAATCCATGACATATGAACGCAGGCTTCCAACCTTGGATGCCCATTGCGATGATGTTACCAGAGGGTTAACGGCCGGCTATTCTTGCGGAGGGAAAGGTGCTCACCAACCTAAGCGATATCGATCTCAGACTGCTGCGGGTTTTTGTCGCCGTAGCCGAAGCCCAGGGCGTCAGCGCCGCCCAGGAGGCGCTGTTGATGAATCAGTCGACCATCAGCACTCACCTCGCCACGTTGGAGACCCGGCTGGGTTTTCGTCTGTGCCAACGTGGCCGCTCCGGTTTTATGCTGACCCCGAAAGGGGAACGCATACTGATCGCCTGCCGCAGTCTGTTCAACGCGGCACGCGACTTTACCCGGGTCAGCCAGTCGCTAAATGGGTTGCTGACCGGCGATCTGCAGATCGGCCTGGTGGATAACCTGGTGTCGCTGCCAGGCAATCCGTTCAGTCGCGCCATCAAACATTTTCAGCACCGGCATCAGGATGTTCAGTTGCAGTGCCGGATTTGCGCCCCCGCCGAACTCGAACAGGGGCTGCTGAATCAACAGCTCGATCTGGGGATCGGGTACTTTGGCCAGCAGTTGAATGAATTGCAGTATCAGCCGTGGATCCAGGAAACGCAGGCTATTTATTGCAGCAGCGATCATCCGCTGTTTACCGTCGAGCAACCGAACCGCGAACAGATCGAAAATGCACGCTGGGTTAAACGTGGCTATCTGCTGGCGCAACGGCTGTGCCCTATCGCACCTTTAAACCTCGGCGCGGTTGCCCACCATATGGAAAGCGTTGCCCATTTGGTGCTTAGCGGGGAATATCTCGGCTACCTGCCGACCCATTACGCTGCGCGCTGGGTGGAACAAGGGGTATTGAAACAATTGGGTGGGCAAGCGCTCTCATATCAGGCGGAGTTAAACCTGGTGACACGGCCCGGCCAGCCGAAGGAGGCGTTGACCGCGTTGCTGGAGGATTTAAATCAATTGGCGCGGGAAGCGCAAAAAACAAACCCCGCGACAGCGGGGCTTGAGAGGCGAATTAGTTGACCGGCATACGTGCCGGATCCGGGTACTGGTACTCAAACCCCAGTTCGTTGCAGATGCGGCTGCCGTCCACCAGCCGACCGCCCTGCTCGCTCTCGGCGGCAAACTGTGGCGGGGCCAGATGCAACTGCTCCGCCAGCGCCGGGTAGAATTCGCGCTTGGTCGGATGGGCCGGCGCGCACAGATTATAAACGTGGCCGCCTTTCGGCAGCTTCAGCAGCAGTTGAATGGCCGCAATCACATCATCCTGATGTACCAAATTAACCCCTTGCGAGCCGCCCTTGACGTCTACTTTGCCGGCCAGGAAACGGCCAGGGTGACGATCCGCGCCAACCAGCCCCGCCAGACGCAAAATATCCACCGAGGTGTTAGGCAGTTCATGCAGCCAGCGCTCAAGCTCCGCCAACACACGCCCGGAGGGCGTCACCGGCCTCAGCGGAGAATCTTCGCGCACCGTGCCGGCCGTTTCGCCATACACCGAGGTTGAACTGGTAAAAATGATGCGCGACACGCCAAAGGCCATCGCGCTGTCCACCAGCATGCAAACCGCATTGAAGTAGTTTTCACTGCCTTCTACGGTACGGCGAGCGGGCAGCGTCACCACCAGCGCATCGACACTCAGCAACGGCTCCAGATCGTCCGGATCGCAAATCAAATCCGGCGTCATTTCCAGCCGATAACATTCAATCCCGCTCATGCGCGCGGCCTCGACGCCATCCGGAGTAGTTTTACTGCCGACCACGTCAAACCCACGGCTCATCAGCGACAGAGCCAGCGGCATCCCCAGCCAGCCCAGACCAATAATGGCTACTTTTTTCATTATCTTCCTCTCTTGAAGATCGCAGCGCTCTGCCCATTAAGGCTACGCCACTCCGTGAGGTGATACAATCCACCCTGCTTAAGCTTAGGTAAAACCGTGTCTAGCTAATAACCCACCCTGTTTCAATAAATTAAATTTATGACTGTAAAAAAGGGTTGCGCGACAGACAGCGGATAGTTTAGGTTAATTAGCAATTCGGTTTGTACCGACATTTTACAGAGAAAACACCATGACACGCATTCAGTTCAACCACCATCATCACCATCATCCTGACTAGTCTTTCAGGCGATGTGTGCTGGGAGACGGTTTTTTAATCTTCCAGTGGCGCGCAGAATGCAAGAGAGAGCCCTCGGAAGATTTCTTCCGAGGGTTTTTTTTTGGCTCCGGACAGACAGAAAAATAATTTTTACAATAAATTCATAAAATTACAGATTAAAACAGAGGTTACCATGCTGGACAAAACACGTTTACGGATAGCAATGCAGAAATCAGGCCGCCTGAGTGATGAATCCCAGGAACTGCTGGCGCGTTGCGGGATCAAAATCAACCTGCAACAACAACGCCTGATTGCCTTCGCCGAGAATATGCCGATTGATATCCTGCGCGTGCGTGATGACGATATCCCGGGGCTGGTCATGGATGGCGTGGTTGATCTGGGCATCATCGGTGAGAACGTGCTGGAAGAAGAGCTGCTCACCCGCCGCGCCCAGGGCGAAGACCCGCGTTACTTCACCCTGCGCCGCCTGGACTTCGGCGGCTGTCGCCTGTCGCTGGCCGCACCGCTCGACAGTGAATACAACGGCCCGCAAAGCCTGCAAGACTCCCGCATCGCCACCTCTTACCCGCACCTGCTGAAGCAATACCTCGACAAACAGGGCGTGCGTTTCAAATCTTGCCTGCTGAACGGTTCCGTCGAAGTGGCACCGCGCGCCGGTCTGGCCGACGCTATCTGTGATCTGGTCTCTACCGGCGCAACGCTGGAAGCCAACGGCCTGCGTGAAGTCGAAGTGATTTACCGCTCCAAAGCCTGCCTGATCCAGCGCGACGGCGAAATGCCGGAGGCGAAACAACAGTTGATCGATCGCCTGATGACCCGTATTCAGGGCGTGATCCAGGCACGTGAATCCAAATACATCATGCTGCACGCGCCGAGCGAGCGCCTGGACGAAATCGTCGCGCTGCTGCCGGGTGCCGAGCGCCCTACCATTCTGCCGCTGGCCGGCGCGCAAAACCGCGTGGCGATGCACATGGTCAGCAGTGAAACCCTGTTCTGGGAAACCATGGAGAAACTGAAAGCGCTCGGTGCCAGCTCCATTCTGGTGCTGCCAATTGAGAAGATGATGGAGTAACGCCATGTCGACCTTCAATACCCTCGTCAATTGGGCGGACTGCAGCGAGCAACAACGGGCAGAACTGCTGATGCGCCCGGCGATCGCAGCCGAAGACAGCATCACCCGCACGGTGCGCGAAATCCTCGACAACGTGAAGGCCAAGGGTGACCAGGCGCTGCGTGACTACAGCGCCAAATTTGATAAAACCGACGTTGGCGCGCTGCGCGTCACCGCAGAACAAATCGCCGCAGCCGGCCCTCGCCTGAGTGACGAGGTCAAGCAGGCGATGGCGGTGGCGGTGGCCAATGTGGAAACCTTCCACAATGCGCAACAACTGCCGCCGGTCGATGTGGAAACCCAACCTGGCGTACGCTGCCAGCAGGTAACCCGCCCGATCGACTCCGTCGGCCTGTATATTCCCGGCGGTTCCGCACCGCTGTTTTCTACCGTGTTGATGCTGGCAACCCCGGCGCGCATCGCCGGCTGCCGCCGCGTGGTGCTCTGTTCGCCGCCGCCGATTGCCGACGAAATTCTCTATGCCGCGCAGTTGTGCGGCGTGCGTGAAGTCTTTCAGGTGGGTGGCGCGCAGGCAATTGCCGCCTTGGCGTTCGGCACCGATTCCGTGCCACGTGTGGCGAAAATCTTCGGACCGGGCAATGCCTTTGTCACCGAAGCCAAACGCCAGATCAGCCAACGGCTGGACGGTGCGGCTATCGATATGCCGGCCGGCCCTTCAGAAGTGCTGGTGATCGCCGACAGCGGCGCCACTCCGGCGTTTGTCGCCTCTGACCTGCTGTCGCAGGCGGAACACGGCCCAGACTCCCAGGTGATCCTGCTGACCCCGGACGCGGCCATGGCGCAGGCGGTGGCCGTTGCGGTGGAGCAACAGTTAGCTCAGTTGCCGCGCGCCGAAACCGCCCGTCAGGCGCTGGCCAGCAGCCGACTGATCGTCGCCAAAGATTTGGCCGAGTGCATTGCCATCAGCAACCAATATGGCCCGGAACACCTGATCATTCAGACCCGTAACGCCCGCGAGCTGGTCGACAGCATCACCAGCGCCGGTTCGGTGTTCCTTGGCGACTGGTCGCCGGAGTCCGCCGGTGACTACGCTTCCGGCACCAACCACGTATTGCCGACCTATGGCTATACCGCCACCTGTTCCAGCCTGGGCCTGGCGGATTTCCAGAAACGCATGACGGTGCAGGAACTGACGCCGCAGGGCTTTATGAATCTGGCGGCCACCATTGAAACGCTGGCCACCGCCGAGCAATTGATTGCCCACAAAAACGCCGTCACCCTGCGCGTTGCCGCCCTGAAGGAGCAAGCATGAGCATAGAAAATCTGGCACGCGCCAACGTTCGCGAGCTGACCCCTTATCAATCGGCACGCCGCCTGGGCGGCAACGGCGACGTGTGGCTGAATGCCAACGAATACCCGACCGCGCCGGAATTCCAACTGACCGCTCAAACCTTTAACCGTTACCCGGAGTGCCAGCCCGCGCTGGTGATCGAGCGCTACGCCGATTACGCCGGGGTTAACAAAGAGCAGGTGCTGGTCAGCCGTGGGGCAGATGAAGGCATCGAACTGCTGATTCGCGCGTTCTGCGAGCCGGGCAAAGACGCTATTTTGTTCTGTCCGCCGACCTACGGCATGTACGCCGTCAGCGCTGAAACCTTCGGCGTGGAGCGCCGCACCGTAGCGGCCAAACAGGACTGGCAGTTGGATTTGCCGGCTATCGCCGACAGCCTGGACAACGTGAAACTGATTTATGTCTGCAGCCCGAACAACCCGACCGGCAATCTGATCGATCCCGACGACCTGCGCACGCTGTTGGAGATGGCCAAAGGCAAGGCGATCGTCGCAATTGACGAGGCCTATATCGAATTCTGCCCACAGGCAAGCTGCGCCGGTTGGTTAAAAGACTACCCGCACCTGGCGATCCTGCGCACTCTGTCGAAGGCCTTCGCGCTGGCCGGCCTGCGCTGCGGTTTTACGTTGGCTAATGAAGATCTCATTACCCTGTTGCTTAAGGTGATTGCACCCTACCCACTGTCGACGCCGGTGGCCGACATCGCCGCTCAGGCGCTCAGCACCGAAGGGATCCGCACCATGCGTCAGCGCGTTACCGAGATCTCGGCCAACCGCAGTTGGCTGCAACGCGAACTGGAAAACTGCGCCTGCGTTGAACAGGTTTTCACCAGCGACAGCAATTACCTGCTGGCACGATTCACTGCCTCAAGTAATGTGTTTAAAACCTTATGGGATCAGGGCATTATCTTAAGAGACCAAAATAAACAGCCTGGGTTGTCCGGTTGCCTGCGCATCACCATAGGTACCCGCGACGAATGTCGGCGTGTCGTTGATGCGCTGTCAGCCCTGCCCGGAGCAACCAAGACTCGCCAGGAGCCAATGTGAGCCAGAAATTCCTCTTTATTGACCGTGACGGCACGCTGATTGCTGAACCGCCGGAAGACTTCCAGGTCGATCGCCTGGACAAGCTGGCGCTGGAGCCGGACGTGATCCCTTCGCTGTTGAGTTTGCAGCAGGCCGGTTACCAACTGGTGATGATCACCAATCAGGATGGCCTCGGCACCGCCAGTTTCCCGCAGGAAACCTTCGATGCGCCACATGGCCTGATGATGCAGATCCTCAGCTCACAAGGCGTTCACTTTGAAGATATCCTGATCTGTCCGCATCTGCCGGCGGACAACTGCGACTGCCGCAAGCCGAAGACCGCGCTGGTGAAAGGCTATCTGGAGCCGGGCGTGATGGATACCGCTCACAGCTATGTGATCGGCGATCGCCCGACCGACGTTCAGTTGGCGGAAAACATGGGTATTCAGGGGCTGCGCTATCAGCGCGACACGCTGGGCTGGAAAGAGATCACTCGCCAATTGACCCAACGTGACCGCCACGCGCGGGTTAATCGCGTCACCAAAGAAACGCAGATCGACGTCAACGTTTGGCTGGATCGCGAAGGCGGCAGCAAGATCAAGACCGGCGTCGGCTTCTTCGACCACATGCTGGATCAGATCGCCACCCACGGCGGCTTCCGCATGGACATCGACGTGAAAGGCGACCTGTATATCGACGATCACCACACGGTAGAAGACACCGGCCTGGCGCTCGGCGAAGCCTTGAACAAAGCGCTGGGCGACAAGCGCGGCATCGCCCGTTTCGGCTTCGTGCTGCCAATGGACGAGTGCCTGGCGCGCTGCGCGCTGGATATCTCCGGCCGCCCGCACCTGGAATATAAAGCCGAGTTCAACTACCAGCGCGTCGGCGATCTCAGCACCGAAATGGTCGAACACTTCTTCCGTTCGCTGTCATACACCATGGGCTGCACACTGCACCTGAAAACCAAAGGCAAAAACGACCACCACCGGGTCGAAAGCCTGTTCAAAGTGTTTGGCCGCACGCTGCGCCAGGCGATCCGCGTTGAGGGCAACACCCTCCCGAGTTCGAAAGGAGTGCTGTGATGAACGTGGTGATTCTGGACACCGGCTGCGCCAACCTTTCGTCTGTCACCTATGCGGTGCAGCGGTTGGGTTACCAGCCGGAGGTGAGCCGTGATCCGGAGATCGTGCTGCGCGCCGACAAGCTGTTCCTGCCGGGCGTCGGCACCGCGCAGGCGGCGATGGATCAATTGAAAGAGCGCGAGCTGATTGATCTGATCAAAGCCTGCACCCAGCCGGTGCTGGGCATTTGCCTCGGCATGCAGTTGCTGGCGAAAAGCAGCGAAGAAAGCGGCGGCATCAACACGCTGGGCATTATCGACACGCCGGTGATGCAGATGACCGACTTCGGTCTGCCGTTGCCGCACATGGGCTGGAATCAGGTTTCCGCGCAGGCGGGTCACCATCTGTTCCGCGGTATCGAAGACGGTGCCTACTTTTACTTCGTTCACAGCTATGCGATGCCGATATGCTCAAGCACCATCGCCCAGGCGAACTACGGCGAGCCCTTCACCGCCGCCGTGCAAAAAGACAATTTCTTCGGCGTGCAGTTTCATCCAGAGCGATCTGGAGCGGCCGGCGCGCAGCTGTTGAAAAACTTTCTGGAGATGTAGGCAGCATGATTATTCCGGCTTTGGATTTGATCGACGGTAACGTGGTGCGTTTGCATCAGGGCGATTATGGTCAGCAGCGCGACTACGGCAACGATCCGCGCTCACGTCTGCAGGACTATCAACAACAGGGCGCGCAAGTCTTGCATCTGGTCGACTTGACTGGCGCCAAGGATCCGGAGGCGCGCCAGATCCCGCTGCTGCGCAAACTGCTGGCAGGGGTTGACGTACCGGTACAGGTCGGCGGCGGTATTCGCACCGAGCAGGACGTCTCGGCCCTGCTCGAGGCGGGCGCGACCCGGGTCGTCATCGGTTCCACGGCGGTCAAACAGCCGCAACTGGTGCAGGGTTGGTTCGAACGCTACGGCGCGGAAGCCCTGGTGCTGGCGCTGGATGTACGCATCGACGCCGAAGGTACCAAGCACGTGGCGATCAGCGGCTGGCAGGAGAACTCCGACGCCACGCTGGAACAGGTGGTCGAGCAGTTCCTGCCCTACGGCCTGAAGCACGTGCTGTGCACCGACATTTCGCGTGACGGCACGTTGGCCGGCTCTAACGTGGCGCTGTATCAGGAAATCAGCCGTCGCTATCCGCAGATCGCCTTCCAGGCATCGGGCGGTATCGGCAATCTGGATGATATCGCCCAGTTACGCGGCAGCGGCGTTGAGGGCGTCATCGTAGGCCGCGCCCTGCTGGAAGGTAAATTTAGCGTTGAGGAGGCTATCGCATGCTGGCAAAACGGATAATTCCCTGTCTGGATGTGAAAGACGGGCAGGTAGTGAAAGGCGTGCAGTTCCGCAACCATGAGATCATCGGCGATATCGTGCCGTTGGCGCAACGCTATGCGCAAGAAGGCGCGGACGAGTTGGTGTTCTACGATATTACCGCCTCCAGCGATGGCCGGGTGGTAGACAAGAGCTGGGTGTCGCGCGTGGCGGAGGTGATCGATATTCCCTTCTGCGTCGCCGGCGGGATTAAAAGCCTGGAAGATGCCAGCCAGATCCTCTCTTTCGGCGCCGACAAGATTTCCATTAACTCACCGGCGCTGGCCGACCCGACGTTGATTAGCCGCCTGGCGGATCGCTTTGGCGTGCAGTGCATCGTGGTAGGGATTGATACCTGGTTCGAAGCCGACACCGGCAAATATCACGTTAATCAATACACCGGCGACGAAAGCCGCACCCGCGTCACAGAGTGGGAAACCCTGGACTGGGTTAAGGAAGTGCAAAAACGTGGCGCCGGCGAGATTGTGCTGAACATGATGAATCAGGACGGCGTGCGCAACGGTTACGATCTGGAACAGCTTCGGCGGGTGCGAGACGTGTGCAAAGTGCCGCTGATTGCCTCCGGCGGTGCGGGTACCATGGAACACTTTCTGGAAGCGTTCCGCGATGCGGACGTCGACGGCGCACTGGCCGCTTCGGTGTTCCACAAGCAAATCATTAATATCGGCGAACTGAAAAAGTTCCTGGCAGACCTTGGCGTGGAGATTCGCGTGTGTTAACAGAACAACAAAGAAACCAGTTGGACTGGGAAAAAACCGGTAGCCTGTTGCCGGTTATCGTCCAGCACGCCGTGTCCGGCGAAGTGCTGATGCTCGGTTATATGAACCAGGAAGCGCTGGCCACCACCGAACAGAGCGGCAAGGTCACCTTTTTCTCTCGCACCAAACAGCGACTGTGGACCAAGGGCGAAAGCTCCGGCCATTTCCTGAATGTGGTCAGCATCACCCCCGATTGCGACAACGATACGCTGTTGATTTTGGCCAACCCGATTGGCCCAACCTGCCACCTGGGCAACAGCAGCTGCTTCCACCCGGCCGCCAGCGATTGGGGTTTTCTGTATCAGTTGGAGCAACTGTTGGCTGAACGCAAGACCGCCAGCCCGGACAGCTCTTACACCGCCAGCCTGTACGCCAGCGGCACCAAGCGCATTGCGCAGAAAGTTGGCGAAGAAGGTGTGGAGACCGCGCTGGCCGCAACGGTGAACGATCGTGAAGAGTTGACCAACGAGGCTTCAGATCTGATTTATCACCTGCTGGTGCTGCTGCAGGATCAGGATCTGGATTTGAGCAAGGTGATTGGCCGGCTGCGCGAGCGGCACCAGAAATAATCCTGACTCACAGGGGGTAAAGATATTTGCCCCTGATTTATGCGCGTGCAGCGGGAAATAAAAAAGCCGCCGGGTTTAATGCCGGCGGCTTTTTTTATGCTTCAAACGTCGGGATTATTCCATCCATTCGGTATGGAATACGCCTTCTTTGTCGATACGTTTGTAAGTGTGGGCACCGAAGTAGTCGCGCTGCGCCTGGATCAGGTTGGCTGGCAGAACGGCTGAACGGTAGCTGTCGTAGTACGCGATGGCGGCAGAGAAGGTCGGCGTTGGGATGCCGTTCTGCACCGCGTAGGACACCACATCACGCAGCGCTTGCTGATATTCGTCAGCGATCTGCTTGAAGTATGGCGCCAGCAGCAGGTTGGCGATGTCGGCATTGTCTGCGTAAGCGTCGGTGATTTTCTGCAGGAACTGAGCGCGGATGATGCAGCCGGCGCGGAAGATCTTGGCGATATCGCCGTAGTGCAGATCCCAGTTATTTTCCTGAGAAGCCGCTTTCAACTGAGAGAAGCCCTGCGCATAAGAAACGATTTTGCCCAGGTACAGCGCACGGCGCACTTTCTCGATGAATTCAGCTTTGTCGCCACTGACTGGCGCAGCTTTAGGACCGGTCAGCACTTTAGACGCGGCAACGCGTTGGTCTTTCAGTGAGGACAGGTAACGTGCGAAAACGGATTCGGTGATCAGAGACAGCGGTTCGCCCAGATCCAGAGAGCTCTGGCTGGTCCATTTGCCGGTGCCTTTGTTGGCCGCTTCATCCAGGATCACATCAACCAGGTATTTACCTTCTTCGTCTTTCTTGGTGAAGATGTCTTTGGTGATGTCGATCAGGTAGCTGTTCAGTTCGCCTTTGTTCCATTCGGCGAAGGTCTCAGCCAGCTCTTCGTTGTTCAGGTTCAGCGCCTGTTTCAACAGGGAATAGGCTTCTGCGATCAGCTGCATGTCGCCGTATTCGATGCCGTTGTGCACCATCTTCACGTAGTGGCCGGCACCGTCAGCGCCGATGTAGGTCACGCAAGGCTCGCCTTCGGCAACCGCAGCGATCTTCTTCAGGATTGGCGCCACCAGCTCATAAGCTTCTTTCTGGCCGCCAGGCATGATTGAAGGCCCTTTCAACGCGCCCTCTTCGCCACCGGAAACGCCGGTACCGATGAAGTTGAAGCCTTGATCAGACAGTTCGCGGTTACGACGGATGGTGTCCTGATAGTAGGTGTTGCCACCGTCGATCAGAATGTCACCTTTATCCAGGTGCGGAGTCAGGGAAGCAATGGTTTTGTCTGTCGCTTCACCCGCCTTCACCATCAGCAAAATGCGGCGTGGTTTTTCCAGCGATTCGACAAACTCTTCGACGGTGTAGAACGGCGCCAGGTTTTTGCCCGGATTCTCAGCAATAACTTCGTCAGTCTTGTCGCCTGAGCGGTTAAAGATGGAAACGGTATAACCACGGCTTTCGATGTTCAGTGCCAGATTGCGGCCCATCACCGCCATGCCGACAACGCCGATTTGTTGCTTGGACATTTAGGAACTCCTGTCTGAGGATGACACCTGTTAACGGCCCATGGCCAACAGGTTTTTGATGTGGCAAACATGTTAACTCAGGATGGCTCCACGTGGGTAGTGATTGGTGCGATAGGTCACATATTGAATTTCAGGAGATTGAATTTTAGCCTGAAATCATTCTGTTAATCGGCTATATAAAAAAACCGGCCAGTCTTGGACCGGCCGGTTTTTCACTATGAACCCAACGGGAACGGAATTACGCTCCGGCCGTTTCGGCCTGACGCTCCTTAAATGCCTTAACCTTTTCCGCCAACAGTCGCTCGCTGCTGCGGATCATATCGGTATATTGCGTATTCACGAAGCCCCACAACGTTGAGTACTGATCTTCGGCGTACCCAACCATGAATGGCAACGTCGTGACCACCGTTAATCCCGGCGCAGACTCAAGGTAGCGATCTATAGTGTTATTCTGAGCGTCAGTATTCTTCTCATCCCACTGGCTGATAAGCTCAATACCACGGCGAGAATAGATGTTCATCACCATGCTGGTCATACGGTTAATGTAGACATATTCAATGCCATCAATTTCTTTCACCGCCAGGATGCTGGTATCATCGTGCAAATGCGCGATGATGCCGGCGAACACATGCCAATCCCACTCGGTGGAACGCAGATGCCCAACGACCTTTTCGAGTTGAATGTCAAAGTCTTCCGGGAATAGCACATCATCTTCACAAATCATTGCCATTTCGGTTTTGCGATCGGCCAACGTCGACAACATGTACTTATAGCTCATCCCACAGCCAATCCAGCCAATACGGTGACGAACGCCTTCAATAACCTGAAAACCATGCGTTGGCTTACTAAGAAACGCTTGTTTACGCACCGGCGTCTCTGTCAATGACAGGCACAGCTTCGGAATATCGACTTCGTTGTGCGGAATAAAGTCGACGCTGTTCTTATACACCTGAAAGTCTATTAAATCGTTGGCCAGTAGATAACGCTTGAAGTAGGTGTCAAACTGCGTATCGCTGCACGTGAAATCAGCGATATCCTGGCGACGACGTGCGTAAAAGTTATTATCGGCCAGCAGCCGCTCAATTTTTTCCGCCATGGCATCAATATCACCCACTGGCGCAAAATCAATCACATTGGCCAGATTGCCATGATGCTGAATATCAGAGCTGGTTTCGCTGACGATTGGTGTGCCCAGAGACAGCGTTTCATACAGCCGTGTGGTTTCCAGTAGGGCATCTTCGTAATAATGAATATTGACGATCAATTTCGCGCGTTGTACCAAACGGGTAAGATCCTGGCCAAATACCTCCGAGGCGATATGCACGTTGAATCGCTGGCTCAGCTGGCGTAGATAATTTTGACGGCGTTCGCAGTTAGGATCGCCATAGAACAGGACATCTACCGGTTGCTCATCGGGTGCAGGTTGCAGATTATAGCCTGTTTGGCTCAAATGCTCGGCGTAGCGATCATAAGAAGATACCGGCATATAGAACAGCTTTTGATACGGCACACCATGCTGTAGCAGGAACTCGATATTGGTCAATGAATAGTCAAATACTGCAATGGCGCGCTCTAAAATGGCAAAGTACTCTGCCGTAAACCAGCGCGGATTGATTGATTGCTCCATCTGGAAGGCAACAAAATTCTGCGGCAATTCCGGGAACATCTGCGGACAAATGACGATATGCATTTGCCCGCTATCGGCAGCTGGAGAATATGCATGGATTATAGTGACGCCCAACCCAATATCAGTCAGCGATTTTTGCACTCTATGAGCGACATAAAGGGTGTGTCTGGAAGCAAGTATCACCACATGCTGGGTATCGATGTGAGTCAGCGGTACCGGGGCGTCCGCGGTATTTTTCACCACCCTGCGCAGGCTGGATTTCAGCTCGGAAAACTGCCCTCTGACCATCAGGCCACAAACCGTTTTGGCCTTGCGCCCCAAAGCACGATAGGGCTGCGGGTGGTTACGAAATGCATACCAGACTTTTGAGACCAGGGAACGATTGTTGGCGAACCGATGGGTAAAATAGTGACGGGTAAAATCCCGTATCACGCCAAACTCACCGCGGACAACGCGCCCAACCATCCTCACTGGGATGGTCAGCTTCCAGGACAAACTGTTACGCATCTGCACCATTGCAGAGTGTTGCTGCTCCAGAACGCCAGATTTTTGGCTCAACTCCGAGTGCAACGCATTAATTTCATGCGTTTTTTCTCCGACCTTTGAATGTAATACATCAAGTTCTTGCTCAAGCTCTTTTGCCCGGTTATTTTCTTCGATGCTCTTCAGTCGCAGTAATAACTCTTCATGCAGTCGCTGTTTTTGCAGCAGAGATTCTTGGAGGTGCAAATTCTCCTCCAACTGCACCTGCATCTGAGTATTTCGCTGATGCAGCTGTTCCTCAAGAGAATCGATCAACTGATGCTTTTCGTTAATGCTGTTTTTTTGCTCATCAATAACGCGAAAAATCTCTGCACGAACGTCATTATCTTGCTTAACACGGTTAGAGATCAGCTCACCGATAGTCATCCCTTTCATGCTTGTCAACTCGTCAGCTCCCGCTGAATAATAATTAGTATGGTATCGGACTATGTCGATTTCTGCCGGATTAGACAGGCGGAAATGCAGATAGTCTGTATCGAACATCAGATCAAATGGCACGAGATAAGCAAACAAGTAGAACGCCATTCTGTTGACGCGCTCAGACTCGTCGATCACTTCGTTTATAAAACTATAGGAGCTATCACCCAGTATCTGAACGTCCCTTTCCAGCAACAGGCTTTCCAAGCCTACGCTCGAGTTGATTGTCACAGTACGTTGACAACGATGCAGAAACTCAAGGCTGTTGGATGAATGATCGATTTCAGATTGTGCGTTTTGAAGTTGAAAACGACTGCCGGGGTGAGGCCGAATCAGTATGTCCTCACTGGGGCACAAGGTTTGGGCGTATGACAGCAAAGATAAATTATTAAACCCGTTGCTATAGGCAATAATATTTGAATCATCCTCAACCTGCATAACCAACCCGAGCTCAAACTCAGCGTCCTTTTTCTCCGGTAGCAAAACTTGTGCAAAAAACCGGTGTAGTTCGGTCATTGTCAACCGAACCTGGCAATCTTGTGCCACTCTCAGATAACGCGTATGCGCCTCAGTATTGCCATTCACACCGCTAAAATCAATATAGCCGGTACCCAAATACATAGGCGCCCGCAGAGGGCCAACTTCAAAGTGGATCACAGGAATCGACAATTCACGCGCCACATTTTCCAGCGAAGGGCAGTTACAAATGCTGAGTATCGCTTTGATACCGGACTTCTTCTTCGTCAGCAATACCTTGCGTAGCTCAAACTCCAGCTCAGGAATACTCTGAGTCAGGAATGCCTGGAACGTCTCAAGCGGATTATGATGATAATTATTCAATAAATGGGCAAACAAGTTATCATCAAGCAGACTGAACTCATGCTGGTTGAACGTTTCTTGGTCCGGCAACGAATAGCCCAGGTTTTGCATCGTAGGAACGTCGAACTCCCAACGTCCTTGCTGACGCCATTCCTGCGGGTCACGCAGGTAATCACTGCCGATAATAAAGAGGCTTTTTTCCTTCAGGCCACCAAGCAGGCGATAAAACACCCACAAGTAAGGCGCTTTAACACCTCGGAAAGGATAAGGCGGTAAAAACACAGCCAACATAGCGTTACTCCTCCTCCAGCGAGATTTGTACCGGAGCATGAATGACGCCACCCAATTCTCGCGATGACCAGAACTTCAATCTCATCATCGGCCGACGCTGATCAAGCTCCTCTCGCGGCCCTTTGCCAACCCGAGCCAACCCGCAGTGCACCAGATAATCGCCAGAGTTTATCGGCAGCTTGACCTTATATATGACATGCTGCTCACCAGGCTTCAGAGTAATGGGCACTCCGGCGGCGATATTGCTATCCCCCCAAATGTCCCCTCCTTGAGCCTTGGAAATTGAAACGCCAAGCGCAACGTCTTCAATGGCTTCTGAAGAAAGCAGGGTGTAATCCAACGTCAACTCTTCACCGGAGCGTACTAACGGTTTTTCTGACAATGGGGTGCCATCCGATTTATAGATCTGCAACCCGGCAATAATCGCCCGTGCAGAACCGAAGCGTTTTTCGCCCACTTCAACGTTAATCTGTTCCGCTTGAATCGCCTGAAGCGTAGCCACATCCTTGACGTCTGAGTCATCGGCATGCGGGCGCTTTTCTTTTGGCGCGGCCTGAGTCAACAACATGCCTTTCTCATAGGCGAGAACCGCCGCCAAAACGTCATGTGTATCCCCCACCAGTTGTCCGTCGTTCATTACCAGGCACCGATCGGCATACTCAAGAATACTGCCGGTAGAATGGGTAACCATAATAATAGTCACCCCTTTGGCGCGCAGCGCTTCCATGCGTTTATAGCACTTATACTGGAAGCCGATATCCCCCACGGCCAGTGCTTCGTCGACAATCAGGATCTCCGGCTCGACACATGCCTGAACGGCAAAGGCCAGGCGGACATACATCCCGCTGGAATAGGTTTTTACCGGCTGGTCAATAAACTCGCCAATATCTGCAAAATCAATAATTTCCTGAAAGCGTGCGTCAATCTGCTCACGCGAAAAACCCAAAACGGAGCCGTTAAGGTAAACGTTATCACGACCGGTAAACTCCGGATTAAACCCAGCCCCCAACTCAAGCAGCGCGGCAATTCGACCATTAACCTGGATCTCGCCTTCCGTCGGCGTCAAGGTGCCGCAAATCATCTGCAACAGAGTCGATTTCCCTGCGCCATTGCGCCCGATAATACCAACGGTTTCCCCTTTCTTGATGCTAAAGGAAACGTCTCTCAGTGCCCAAAACTCGCGAAAATAACGTCGGGACTCGCGGCGCACCACACGCTGCAATTTAGGTGCAAAGAACTGTTTCAGACGATCGCGCGGACGATCGTAGATCTGGTAGCATTTGCTTAATCCAGTCACTTCGATGGCGATTTCATTAGAGGACATCAGCAAACCCCTTTCTGGTTTTCTGGAAGAAGACAAAACCCAGCCACGCGACAGCGGCAGCGGCCACCGTATATATCGCCAACCCTTGCCAATCAGGTAAACGTCCCCAAATCAATACGCTACGGGCTTGTTCGATAATGAAAGTCAGTGGATTAAGCATGATCCAGATCCGATATTTCTCCGGTAAAGCAGTGATCGGGAAGAATACCGGCGATAAAAACATCATTACCGTAGTGATTATCACTGTGGTCTGCCCCACGTCACGAATGAACACGCCTAATGATGCCAGTATCCATCCCAACCCGAGGCAAAAAATAACCAAAGGCAAGAAAACCAGTGGTAGAAAAACAATTGTCCAATGCAGGAAACCGTTAAACAGGAAGAATGCGCACAACAGCACCACCAAACTGATCATGGTATGGAACAGCGCAGCGCAAAGCCCAATCACCGGTAGAGTTTCCAAAGGAAACACCACTTTCTTCACATAGTTGGTATTACCCAAGATAATTTGGGGGGCTCTGTTAACCACTTCAGCAAAAAAACCGTGAACAATCATGCCAACGAACAGGATAACGGCAAACTGCGTACGGCTCTCATCACCACCAACGGTCCAGCGAGCTTTAAAAACCACCGAGAATACAAAGGTATAGACTATCAGCATAAACAGAGGGTTAAGGAACGACCATGCTAACCCCATTGTGGAGCCTTTGTAGCGCCCTACCACCTCACGTTTAGTCATCTGCAGGATAAGAGACTTGAATCCCCATATGTTGCGGATCAGGGCCAACGGCGATAAAGGCTGCTTTTTATGCGGATTGCTCATTCCCCTTCTCCTTGTGTTGCCCTGGCGATGCGCTTCATCGTCCCACTTACAGTAAAAATATACATAATCAATACCTTAATACCGTTAAATATGCCGGTAGCTAAACTTCTATTCGCTATGAATGTTACAGATTCCGGTTATTTTCTTTCATAGGAATACTCTTTAAGCACTGTTGGTTATAATGGTGGCGTTGACGATCGAAAAACCATCCCCACTTGTTAAAATAGGCTATTGCCGAACGCACATGATGGCCCAACAATATCAGACTTTCATACGAGCCTTTGCCAAAGACATGCGTGATTGTCGAGCCTGAAAAGTAGATGATCTCTGTATGTGACAAGGCTCTGCGGCAAAGATCCACATCTTCCAGATACATGAAATAGCGCTCGTCGAAACCGCCAAGCTTTTTCAAAAGTGATGCCGTTATCAACATGAAACAGCCCGATACGGTTGGCACGGCAAAATTTTCATCATAATTTGCCCCCTGCAATTCGTAGGAAACATCCAGCTTTACCCCTACACGGGGTATAAAGCGGCGCAGCAGCAAATTCGCCGGCGTTGGCAGCAATCTGCAACTGTGCTGGAAGCGACCATCGCTGTAGCATATGCGTGGGGAAACGAATTGATGCCCGCCCTCGCAGGCGAAATGGTGCAAACGCGCTAACGCGCCGGCTTCAAAACTGATATCAGGATTACAGATCAGAAAATAATCACAGCGGTCGAGATAGCGTTTCATGCACAGGTTGTGCCCATGCCCAAAGCCGCCGTTTACCGCAGAATGGATGTAACTTATGCGATCATTTCCCAGGTTGGCGGCCCAATCTGCCCCACCGTTGTTGACCAGGACAATTTGACCAACGCACTGTTCGTTAAGGAGCGAAGTCAGCGTCTCCTCCACTTGCTCATAGCGGTGGTTAAAGAGAACGATAGATGCAACTATCTGAAATTTTTCTTGTTCTACAGCCATGCTGTATCTACTTCCTCAACCCATAATCTATTGCAGTAACAAAAAGTCATGCTATCTGGGTGGTCATAAGGCTCAATGCCGATCGAGATGAAGGGCAAGTGATTTACCTATAAACAAAAACATCAAAGGGGATAACATTATCCCCTTTAATCTCATCCAATTGAAAGATCATTACTGCGATAAAATCTTACGGAGCACAGTTTTAAGCTGTTGTTTCCAAGGGCTTGGTCTAAGGTTCAAAGCGCAGATTTTGTCAGTGCTGAGAATCGAGTAAGCGGGCCGGGATGCAGGAGTAGGATATTCATGGCTCGCAATAGGATTAACTTTCACCTGGTGCGGATACAGGGTGCAAGCCTGCGCCTCTTCGAAGATAATTTGCGCAAAATCGAACCAGGAAACCGCACTATCGCCACAGTAGTGATAGATACCGCAAGGCACTTGCGGTTTCGACAGCATGGCAACGACAGCGGCCGCAATATCGCCGGCATAAGTTGGGCAACCATACTGATCGCTCACTACCCCAAGCTCACCTCGCTGTGCCCCCACTCGCAACATGGTTTTTACGAAGTTGTTACCGTATTCACTGAATACCCAGGCCGTTCTTATCACGACGGTTTTAGGGTTAGCTTTCAGCGCGGCATGCTCACCATCAAGCTTGGTCTGACCATAAACGCTTTTTGGTGAACAGGGTGTATTTTCACAATAGGGTTCTGACGCAGTACCATCAAAAACATAATCGGTTGATACGTGTACAAAAGGGATGTTCAGCATTGCCGCTGCGGCAGCTAAAAAGCCAGGCCCATCGGCATTAATCGCTCTGGCACGTTCCGGTTCTGACTCAGCCTTATCTACCGCAGTATACGCGGCGGCATTGACAACAGCATCAGGCTTAAACTCAGCAACTGCCTTGGATACGGCACTTGGATCGGTGATATCCAATTGCTGACTGTCGGTCGCCATCAGCACCCAACCTTCCGGCAGGCGATCGATAAAACAACGCCCGAGTTGCCCCGCAGCGCCGGTCAAAAGTACACGCATTAAAAAAGCTCTCTGAGTAGTTTTCCCTGCAAATCTTTCGGGGACAGCAGTGGCTCGCTGATTGGCCATTCGATACCTACTTCTGGGTCGTTCCAAAGCAGGCAAGCCTCATTACTCGGATCATAGTAATCGGTACACTTATATTCAAAATCAGCAGATTCCGAAACAACAACGAACCCATGGGCAAGACCCGGCGGCACCCAAAGCTGATTTTTGTTTTCTTCCGACAGGTAAACGCCAACCCATTTCTTGAACGTCGGCGAGTCGGGACGAATATCGACAACAACATCGTAGACTTCACCGCGTACTACACGAACCAGCTTACCCTGAGGTTTTGCCGTTTGGAAATGCAACCCACGCAAGACACCGTGTGATGAACGGGAGTGGTTGTCCTGTACAAAATCGACATCTATCCCCAACACTTCCTGGTAACGATCTTTCTGAAAAGTTTCCATGAAAAAACCGCGGTGATCACCGAAAACCTTGGGTTCTATTAGCTTTACACCTGCAACCTGCGTCTCTATTACTCTCATTAGGAACCTGCTCACAAAAAACTTTACCCAGAGACCCCGAATTATGCTTATGAACACGCGCTATCACTGAGTTTACACTTCATTTTAAGGTATTTTTGAATGAACCTTAAACAAACTCACGTACGTATGACACAAATAATATATGGTCTGCGAAGGGGTGCGAGACTAGCACAATTAGCCAAAACATCCGATATCATAAAGTAAAAAAAATGCGTAATGATTTCACCCAACCGAAAAAAAACTTTTCAACTAATTGTTTTTACTTTGTTTTATGAAAAAATCGGTTCTGCGTCGTACATAAAACGGAGCGTCTGCTTACATTTCATGAAATAACATTTGCCCCATTACCTATCAAAGATCGCAGGCCCGTACAGAGAGTACAGACCTGCTTCCCCCATCAGCGGTGATAACCCTGAGGGTTTTTCTTCTGCCAATTCCAAGTATCACGCATCATGTCATCAACGCCACGGCTGACTTCCCAACCCAGTTCTTGGCGCGCCAGGTTCGCGTCCGCCCAGAACGCCGGCAGGTCTCCGTCACGACGAGGCAAAATTTGGTAGGGAATTTTTACTCCTGACGCTTTCTCAAAAGCCTTCACCATGGCCAATACCGAGTGCCCTATCCCAGCGCCCAGATTATACGCTTTGAAACCATCAACTTTCTTCAGATGATCCATCGCCATCAAGTGCCCTTCGGCTAAATCCATCACATGGATATAATCGCGCTCCCCGGTGCCATCTTGCGTCGGGTAATCACCGCCAAATATCCCCAATTTATCCAATTTACCTATCGCCACCTGCGCAATATAAGGCAGCAGATTGTTGGGTATGCCATTCGGGTCTTCGCCAATCGTTCCCGATTCGTGAGCACCTACCGGATTGAAATAGCGCAAGGCAACAATAGAGAACTGTGGTTCTGCCTTGGCGAAGTCTTGCAGAATTTGCTCCACCATCAGTTTCGATGTGCCGTAAGGGCTGGTGGTCCCACCGATCGGTGTGGTTTCAACATAAGGAACAGGGGAATTGGCACCGTAGACCGTTGCGGAAGAACTAAAAATGAACTGATGTACCCCCGCACGACGCATTTCCTCAAGCAATACCAAAGTACCGGAAACATTATTTTGATAATATTCGAGCGGTTTGCGGGTCGATTCCCCCACAGCTTTCAGCCCTGCAAAATGAATCACCGATGAAATGTCATGCTCATCAAAAATGCGCCGCAGGCATTCTCCGTTTTGGATATCCCCTTGGTAGAAAGTCGCTGCTTTTCCCGCCAACTGTTCAACGCGGTACAGCGACTCCTTTGATGAATTCGACAGATTATCCAGCACAACGACATCTTCGCCGCGCTCCAATAAAACCAACACGGTGTGAGACCCAATATAGCCTGCACCGCCGGTGACTAAAATTGCCATAACAACTCCTTACACGCGCCAATGGCGCTCAAGATACAAATCCCATGACGTTCATTCAAACAAACAGGGCTGCAAATAGCAGCCCTGTTCTGATGCAACATCGTGGTCATGACATCAGCGAGACAGCATCGCCAAAATTTCGTTTGTCTTTTCTTGCATCAACGCTACATCCGCACGTGACTCAACGTTGAGGCGAACCACCGGTTCGGTATTGGATGAACGCAAGTTAAAGCGCCAATCGGCAAATTCCATGCTGATCCCATCGGTGTAATCTACCTCACCGGCCAGGGCCAGATAATGTTGCTTCACGCTTTCAATTGAAGCTGCCGGCTGCGACAGTTTGATATTGATTTCTCCTGAGGATGGATAAGCTGCAATCCGGTCCTGCACCAGTTGCCCCAGCGTTTGGCCCTTGACACAGACCAGTTCAGCCACCAGCAGCCACGGAATCATGCCGCTATCGCAATAAGCAAAATCGCGGAAATAGTGGTGAGCGCTCATTTCACCACCATAAATGGCATCTTCTGAGCGCATACGCTCTTTAATGAAAGCATGACCCGTTTTTGACATCACCGGCACGCCGCCAGCGTTATTCACAACATCGATAGTGTTCCAGCTCAGGCGCGGATCATGAATGATTTTTGCCCCTGGTTGTTTTTGCAGGAAAGCTTCCGCCAGCAGGCCAACAATATAGTAACCCTCGATGAAATCGCCTTTTTCATCAAACAGGAAGCAACGATCGAAGTCGCCATCAAACGCGATCCCCATATCTGCACTGTGTTCACGCACGGCATTGGCAGTATCTGCGCGACACTCGGGCAATAACGGGTTAGGAATACCATTCGGGAATGTACCGTCCGGATGATGATGGACCTTAATAAACTCCAGTGGGACATTCAGGGCCTTAAGAGATGCCTCAATCGCATCGATTGCATGCCCGGCCGCACCGTTGCCTGAGTTGATAACCAGTTTCAACGGCTTAAAATTTTCGGTATTCACATAAGACAGCACATGCTGAACATAATCGGCCAACACGTCCTGACGCACATAGCTACCGCGCGTAGCGGCTGGTGCAGGGAACTGATTGGTTTCCGCCAGTTCCTGAATTGCCCGTAATCCGGTATCCCCGCTGATCGGGCGTGAACCTTCGCGAACCAACTTCATTCCGTTATAGTCGATTGGATTATGACTGGCCGTCACTTCCACGCCACCGTCAGCTTTCAGATGCGAGGTGGCAAAATAAACCTCTTCAGTCCCGGTCATGCCGATGTCGATAACGTCGGTGCCGGCATCCTGTAAACCTTTTGCCAGAGACAGCTTCAAACTTTCGCTGGTCAGACGCACATCACTGCCCAAAACAATGGTCTTCGGTTTCAAAAACTCGCCATAAGCACGCCCTATGCGGTAGGCAATGTCATCATTTAATTCTTCACCTAATTTACCGCGCACGTCATAAGCTTTAAAACACGTTAACTTTTCCATCGCCAAATCCTTTAATTAAACTCTGCCATACCGATCGTGTAAACGCTCAATGTCATCTTCTTCAAGGTAAAATCCTGATCGAACCTCAATAATTTCAAGATCGATTTTCCCAGGATTCTCCAGAGTGTGAACGCTGCCGGCCGGGATGAATGTGGATTGATTTTCCGATAAAAAGAATTCTTTATCTTCAACATTCACTTTTGCCGTACCACTGACAACCACCCAGTGTTCTGCGCGATGAAGATGACGCTGTACTGACAGCCCTTCTCCAGGACGGACAATGATTTTTTTGACCTGGAAATGCTCGCCGCTGTCGATATCGCAGATCTTGCCCCATGGGCGATAAGACGAGGAATGTTGGCGGAAGTGATGAAGATTACGTTTCTTCAGTTCATCAACCACTTTTTTGACATCCTGAACGCGATCTTTAGTCGAGATCAACAACGCATCATTGGTGTTGATTACGATCAAATCATCCAAACCGATGGTCGCCACAAGAGCAGAATCAGAGGAAATATAGTTATTGTTGGAATCAATGGAGATAATCTGCCCAACGTTTACATTCCCTAAGCCATCTTTTTCGGAAACTTCCCATAAAGATGACCAAGATCCCACATCGCTCCAACCAGCATCGATAGGAATGACCACCGCATCACGCGTTTTTTCCATGACCGCATAGTCAATTGAGTCGCTTGGGCAGTGCTTGAATATTTCCTGATCGACGCGGATAAAATTCATATCACGCTGGCTGTCAGCCACGGACTGTTGCGTAGTGTTAAATATTTCAGGGCTAAACTGTTGCAGTTCTTGCAGGAATTTGGCTGTTTTAAACATAAACATACCGCTGTTCCAGCTATACTCGCCGCTGGCCAGATACTCGACAGCTTTCTCCAGACAAGGTTTTTCCACAAAAGAGTCAACCTTGAAGCATTCGTTAGAAAGAGCCTTACCGCGCTTGATATAACCGTAACCGGTTTCCGGATGCCCAGGAATAATGCCAAATGTCACCAAATTATCTTCGATGGCATGTTGAATTGCAGTTTTTATCGCCGAGTGGAAATTATCAATTTTTTTAATCAGATGGTCGGCTGCCAACACCAGCAGCATGCTGTCCTCATCTTCTTCCGCAGCCAAATGTGCTGCCAGCGCCACGGCAGGGGCAGTGTTACGCCCAACGGGCTCTAAAATAATATTGGTCGCAAGTTGATCGATTTCACGCAGTTGTTCAGCGACTAAAAAACGATGCCCCTCATTGCAAATAACCAATGGGGCGGCGACTTCCACACCATCGAGCCCGGATAAACGTTGCAGAGTCTGCTGCAACAGGCTAAATCCACTGTCATCAATGGATAAAAACTGCTTAGGAAACGATTCGCGTGACAGCGGCCACAACCGGCTACCAGTACCGCCAGCCATAACCACAGGAATTAGTTTTGCCATTATTAACCCTTTACTCAGTTGTCTTTCTCATAAACGAGTGCGCCATTTATCGCCAGCTGATCCCTAAACTATAAAAACCCTTCATCTACACAACAGTTACGTCTGTTATGCCAAAACCAACGCTTACCCGGAGCTCAAAAGAGGTATGCGAGTACATTCATCGAAAAATGGGCCATCCTGGGTGACGATAGAAGCACTATTGACAGCTAACATAACGTATTCATGCAAAAAAGAGCAGCTTGACGCTGCTCTTTCAGATTAATACTCATGGTCACTACGCAGCGGAAATTCTCTAGCGATTATGGAAAAAATACTGAGCCACACGCTTTACATCATGTTCATCCAGGGTTCCCGAATCGCTTAACAGGGTAATCCAAGCCTTGATATAGGTATATTTCGCCGACGCCAGGTCCTTTTGCGCGCTGTATAATTGTTGTTCCGCATTAAGCACATCTACGTTGACGCGTTGCCCCGCTAGCACGCTTTGCCGGGTAGCCGTGACCTGAGTAGTCGCCGACTTAACCGCCAACTCGTAGGCAGCCAGCTTGGCACGGCTGCTGATGCACAGGTTGAACTGCTTGCGTAAATCATTCAGCGTGGTGCCCGTCTGGGCATCCATTTCAAACATCGCCTGTCCATAGCGTGCGGCAGCCTGTCGGGTTGACGCCGAAACGCCGCCACCGGCATAAATGGGTACGCTGACCTGCACGCCAATACTGTCGGTACGATACTTCTGATTAACCGTGTTATCGCTGCTGGAGTCATTTTCTGAATGCGAGGCGTAAAGCTGCACCTGGGGCATAAAACCTGCGCGATTTCTTTCCACTTCATACTTCGCCGCATCAACGCCGTGGCGCGACGCCGCCAGCATAGGGTTATTCTCCAGTGCAATTTTTTGCCACTCTTCAAACCGGGAAGGAATTAACGGCGCCACCTGGAATTTTCCTGGGCGCAACGTTTGAAGCTCATCCAGTTGGTTGAGCGGGACACCAATAATCGTCTCCAGCTCGCGTTGAGCGGCATCCAACGCATCACGCGCTTCAATCTCCTGCGCCTCGGCCAGGCTGTAACGGGCCTGGGTCTCCGAAACGTCGGTAATGGTGCCTTCACCGGCCCCCATTAAACGATCGTTCAGCGCCAACTGCTCTTTATAAGCCGCCTTCTGCGCAGAGGCCAACGCGATCTGGTCTTTCGAGTAAGCCACCTCCACGTAGGCGGAAATCACCCGCACCGCCAAATCCAGAAACTTGCTGCGATAACGTTCGTCAGACATCAATGTCTGAGCAACACCGGCCTTGTAACGTGCATAAGCCTCATAGTCGAACAACGGCTGCGTCAGCGTAATCGAGCTGGAATAGCTGCGATACTGCCTGCGCTGGGTGACTTCGCTGACATTGCCAAAAATGTCGCTCGACGGATATTTTTGCGTCTGCCAGTTTCTCGGCGAGTTCTGGTAATTGCCCGATACCTTCGGCAGCAGCCCCGCCCTGCCGATATTTTCGTTTTCGTCTCCTGCCTCTTTCTCTTTTATTGCCGCCCGGAAGGTCGGATCTTTTTCAAGTGCCAGCGAATATGCGTCTAGAATCCCTATCGAATGAACCGGCGCAGATATCGCAAACAAGAGGGTACTGATAGCAAGGCCAGCAACCTGTCGTTTAAATTGAATCAAAATTATTCCTCGGTTAATGAAGTATGAGCGCGATCCAAAATAGGTTTAAACAGATAACTCAACAGTGAGCGCGACCCCGTCTTCACAAACACCTCAACAGGCATACCGGGTTTGATGTCTTCCCCATTCAGCATCTTCATGCCTTCTGGCGTTACCGTGACCTGCATCTGGTAGTAGGGTTCGCCGTTAGCCTTATCCACCAACCGATCGGCGGAAACCAACGTCACCGTCCCCGGAATTTTCGGGGTCTTGTTTTGGTTGAAGGCGGTAAACATCAGATCCACCGGCAACCCGTTGTACACTTTATCGACCAGTTCTACCTTGAGGCGAGAATCCACCACCAGCGTAGCCTGGCTGGGTACAACGTCCATCAGGTGGTCACCCGCTCCCACGACGCCCCCCTGAGTAAAGATGTTTAATCCGACCACGGTGCCATCCACCGACGACGTAATTGCCGTGTTGCCGAGATCAAAATTCGCCATTTCAAGCTTATTTCTGAATTCACTGGCATCCATTTGGGTCTGTGCCAACTGGGTTCTGACCTCACGCTGATAATCGGCAAAGCGCTGATCGATCCGCTGCTGAGACTCCTGCAATTGTTTTTGCACCTGGCCAATCCGCCCAACGGTTTCATCGATACTGCTGTTCACCTCGGCAAACTGGCGCTGAACTTCCAGATAGCGGTTACGCGGTAAATAACCGTCCGCGGCAAGTTGCTTCATGCTGTTCATCTGCTCACGCAGACTGGAAAGCTGAATTTGTTTGTTAACCCGTGAATCCTGCAGGCCTTTTAACTGGAAACGCATGCCATCCATTGACTGCTTATAGCCGTCAATTTCGCTTTGCAACCCCAGGCGCCGGGAAGAAAACAACTGTGTTTGCAATGCAATAATTTCGGCAACGCGTGGCTGATCTTTGATTTGCTCAAAAACGGGGGAGAAAGTGACTTTGGTTAACCCATCTCGCTCGGCGAGCAACCGCCCTTCCGAAGCCAGCGTAGTGTAGTACTGGTCACGCAGCGAAGCGACCTGAGCCTGTGCCTGCACCTGGCTCAATTGCACCAGCACCTCGCCGGCTTTCACCTTGTCACCTTCTTTAACGGCGATATTTGTGATAATGCCACTGGCTGGCGCCTGCACTGTTTTACGGTTGCCGGAGACGGTAACGGACCCCGGCGCCGCAACCCCTTTGTCCAAAGGCGCAAATGCTGCCCAGGCAAAAAAGCCAAACAGGCCAAACCCAACCACTAACCATCCCATGCGGGTGAAACGCCGTTCGTCCTGAGGGATCTGCTCTGAATACGAGTCTTGCGGCTCGCCAATGTGCGTAGACATACCAACTCCTTTGACTGCAGACGGCGCATTTTCGGCGCCGCCCGGCAAGTTCACAGCTTAATTAATTTGAGTTTTTGGGATATTGCCTTCGTCCGGCTCGGAATTGACTGCGCGAACCGCCTGCTGTGGAGTCTGCGCTTTCTGAGCATTCGCCAGCGCCTGCAACACCTGCTGAGTTGGGCCAAATGCATTGACGGTACCGTTCACCAGCAACAACAATTTGCTGGTCATCGACAGCAGATTGGTTCGATGGGTAATCAGAATCACCGTTTTATTGCGTTGCTTAAGGAACAGAATCGCCTGATTCAGCGCCTTTTCACCGGCATCATCCAGGTTGGAGTTAGGTTCATCCAACACGATCAGGGAAGGATCGCCATACAACGCACGCGCCAGCCCAATACGCTGCTTCTGCCCACCAGAGAGCCCTGCACCACCGTTGCCTATGACCGAATCATAACCATTAGGGAAACGCAGAATCAGTTCATGCACACCAGCCAGTTTGGCGGCCTCAATCACTTTCTCTGAATCGATAGCGTTAAAACGCGCGATATTCTCGGCAATGGTGCCGGCGAACAATTCAATGTCCTGCGGCAGGTAGCCGATATACGGCCCCAACTCGTCTTTGTTCCATTGATAAATATCGGCGTTATCAAGCCGTACAATGCCTTCGCTTACCGGCCAAATACCGACCAGCAAGCGCGCCAACGTGGATTTACCGGAAGCGCTTGGCCCAATAATCCCCAGCACGTCGCCCGGTTGAATGGCAAAACTGACGTTATGCAATACCGCGTCGGCTTTGGAACCCGGTGGCGTGGCGGTTACGCCTTCTACCGAGATGACACCTACAGGTCGAGGCAACGACATGCCCAACCCGCGCGGCGGGTGCTTATCAAGCAATTTTACCAGGCGTTGATAGGAGAGCTTGGCTGAACTCCAGCTTTTCCAGACGTTGATCACCTGTTCGATAGGTGCCAACGTGCGCCCCATGAGAATCGAACCGGCAATCATCATCCCAGGCGTGATATGGCCGTCAATCGCCAGCCAGCCGCCCAATCCCAGCACCAATGATTGCAGCGAGAGACGAACAAACTTGGTGATTGAAGTGACGGTGGTAGCGCGTTCGCTGGCCACACGTTGGCTATTGAGGAAGCGCTGGTGCAATGTAAACCAACGCTGTTTAAGATTAGGCAACATGCCCAATGCCTCGATCACCTCGGCATTACGCAAGTTGGTGCTCGCCAGGCTGCTGGACATGATTGACAGCTTGCTCGCCTCGCCCAAAGGTTTTTTGGAAACCATTTCGTTGACAACCGCCAGAGCGATCAACAACAGCGATCCCACCAGCGCAAACAAGCCAAGCCAAGGGTTGAACAGGAAAATCACCAGCAGATAGATCGGGAACCAGGGCGCATCGAAGAAAGCGAATAAAGCGCTGCCGGTAAGGAATTGGCGAACGGTGGTTAAATCACCCAGCATCTGTCCCGCATCGGAAGAGCCATTTTTAAGATTTGCCTCATACGCCGCAGTATAAATACGGGTATTCAAGCGCATATCCAACTGGCTGCCGATACGGATAACCACCATGCTGCGGACATACTCTAATAACGCCATCATGCCGAACATACCCAGCATAATCAGCGTTAGCATCAGCAAGGTTATTTCATTACGCGACGGAAGCACCCGGTCATAAACCTGGAGCATATAGATAGAGGGAACGAGCATTAACAAATTAATAAATGCGGTAAATATGCCAACGGTCCAGAAAATTTTACTGCGTGTCCGTATAACATCCGCAATTTCATTGCGCGGTATAAATTGGTTCACTTTCTGCCCTTACATCATGTGCACTGTCAGCCCAATCCGCATTGATTTCTTCTAAGGAAATTCCTAAAGGGGAAAACTAAAAAAAAATCCTAAAGAAGACTCACCCCAAACATGCTCGAGACTGCAGATACTTTTTTTTAACTATAGGTAGAAAAAGTGGATATCGGCAAGGTGGAACACGAAAAAAACCTCCCGTAACCCATTAAGCTAAAACCTGTTAAAACAACAAGATGAAAGACAACATGAATAAAGGGGGATTACTCAGTAGAGAGACAAGTCAGAGATGATGACACTGCTCACAAATAAAAAACGGGGAGATTTAACCTCCCCGTATTATTTAGTAACTAACAGTTTCAATGGAAACTATTACTCTGCAGAATTTACACTCACGCGTAATGCAGAGTATCAATCAGTTGTTGGTGGTTTTGACCCGTCAGGTAAACAACGCTGTCGTTGGTATCCAGAGTGTGGTTATCGTTATTATCGATAATCACATAGGAGCTGGCGTTATTGCCTGTTCCGCCGAACACCACAGACGCTACGCCCACTTTCGCGGTCAGTGAGTTGCTGCTGTCCAAACCGAGGATACCGCCCAACAGCCCGATAACGCCGTTGGTGAGACCGCCAACCAGAGTACCCAGCAGAGCATCCAGAGTATCGGAAGCACGAGTGCCGTAATCCGCCACCGCAGTGCCGCTGGTATCGCCGGAAATGGTCAAGGCAGAAGCAACATCGACAATTTTGTCTTTGGTGCTGTCAAAATCGGTGATGGTGATACCTGCCTGGGTATTACTGGCCTTGGCTTCGAAAGTATTTACACCACTGCCGCCGGTCAACGTAGTATTGCCGATCGCCGCCAGGTTGTCGGCAGCTGTAGAACCTTCCACAGTCAGTTGGTAACCATTCAGACCCAGGGCAGTCAGAACCGGCGCCAGTAGCGCGGTAGTGACAGCACTCAGTGGCAGAATGTTCAGCAACTGAACGATGATACCGTCACCGGTACCGCCGTGGCTTGAATCAAGATTCAGGCCGCCAGTGTTGGCCGATGCATCGATATCACGGACGTTGCTGTAGCCGCTACCCAGAGTCAGGTCAAGCAAGTGATCGCCGGTAACGGTGATGTTTTGTACCTGAGCATTGGTCCCGGTCAGCGACAAAATATTGTCAAAGTTACCAGTACCACCGGAAGCGATGTTCACGTCGGTCAATGCCGTTGGGAACAACAGGTTACTGCTGCTGTTCAGCGCCAGAGAGCCGGCATTGACGTCTACTGAACTAACCGCGTCGAAAGTCACGTTAAAGTGGTCCGTGGCATTCTGCAGGAAAGTAATTTCCACGCTGCTTGCCGCAGTCGCATTACCCGTAACTTCCAACTGTGCCGAGCTACCGCCGGCGGCATTAATCACTTTCACCGCTTCCGCCAGGCCAGAGAGCACAAAGCCTTGCGAACCGATATTGGAGGTAGCAGCCTGATTGACCGTGGTGCTAAGAGTCCCTGTCAGGCTTGATTCTGAGATGGCATTACCGGTTAATACGCCAAAATCAAAGGTATGGTTTGCCGCAGTGGATCCGCTGCTTACCGTTGCCTTGCCGATATAACCCGCCAGATCCAGCTTCTCAAAGTTGCTGAACTGCGCAGAGTTACTGCTAATAGTTGCAGTGCGAGCAAGAGTATTGCCTGACATCACGACGTTTTTGGTAATAAAGTTGGCGGAGATAGTGTCAACGCCGTTACCGCCGTTACCCTGAATGTTCGTGCTTACTGTATTAGCACCACCGACTGCGGCGTTACCAAGCCATTTCAGGCTGTCGTTACCTTCGCCCAAGTTGAACTTGGCGGTTGAAGCAGCAAGACCAACGTTCGCAGCGGTAGTAACCAGCACATCATCCGCACCAGAGCTGGCGTTAAGAATGACGGTACCGTTATTTACGGTGATATCCACACCCGGGTTAACCCCGTTGTCTGACAGGTTGACCGTTGCTGCGCTGGTGCCGTTAATGGTCAGATTCGCCAGATGATCGGCGAACTTCAGGTTAACGATGCTGGCGGCATTAGCAGCAAGCAGGACATCGGTCAATACCGCAGTTTCTGCATTGCTGATCTGATGTGAAGCCCCACTGTTAACCGTCCCGGTGGCATTACCGCCAGCCGCTGTCGTGGTCAGGGATGCTGCAGTTTTGTACAACAGACTGGTGCCGATATCAAATTCAAAACCGTGCTGCTGAGTTACAGTTGTGGTATCTGTTGCCGTTGAATTACGTAAATCATTGATGATAGCGAGAGTAATGGCAGACTTATTAGTACCTAAAGCAACGTATGGTGCCAGTTGCGCGGCGGTACCCGCAACACCATGTACATCTTTATAAATTAGCTGAATATAGTCATTCAGCGTAATCCCTTGCGGGAAATGGATACCAAACTCACGTGATACCAAGGCTTCCTTAATTATACCATCAGCAGTTTTGGAACCTCGTTCAAGTTGTCTTGAAAAACTACTCAGCCCTAAAGCATCTATCCCACGATCGAAAACCGACAAATAGATGGAAGCCAACTGCTCTTTAATTGCGGTACTCGAAGGGAGATATCCGTCACTATAACTCGGGGAACTTAGCACCAGTTTTTGTTTAGCCGCGAGATCCGCACCCGATGTGATTGATTTTAAAGAATCATAAACATTGGCGATAACCTGAGCTCGGCTTGTTCCACTGGTGAGTTCATTTAGATATGTATTGAGTTCAGAAGTAGTAGGATCACGTAAAAAACCAGCTTTAAAGATACTTTTCACAAAGTTACTTGCAGTGGCAGTTACTAACCCTGGTCTGAGTTGTAATAATGCAGTTGCAGTATCTGCCTCGGAAACAGTCCCGCCATTGATACCAGTACCATAGGTTTGAAGTATAGCATTTGTTGGATAGGTCCCCATGATGTAAGCTAAACCTTTAACAGTCGTCCCCCCTAGCCCTGTCGCAGCCCCATCCCCTGCGAAAAGCGCCGTGTTCAGAGTCTGCTGGAAAGTTTGCTGTTGTGATAATATAGTGTTATCAAAGCCATTATAGGTAACTAAATCAACAGTTAATGATACAATGTTTTGAGCTAACGTATTACCGTTAGATAAATAACCAGAAAGTACCGCTCCAGAGGGTGCCGCTCCATAGACTTTAGTATATATAGCCGTCAAAATATCAGAGTCTGATTTTCCACTATATAATGCTTGTCCATCGCTGGATGCCAGAGTAGTACTAACAAAATCGCTTGTAGATTGTAAGCCATACTGGATATTCTGAGCCTGTATATCAAAAAAGGGCTCCGCTGCTTTCTGTCCCAGTATCGCGTAGTAAAGAGCAACAACATTCGTCTGAACCGCTAAAGAAGCCATAAAACCCCCAGTCATTCAATATGATGGACGATAAATTAAAGAATCACAAACTGCGATTTAAGTTAAGTACAGGTTACTTTAGCTGTCAAGATTCATAAAAATAATAAATACCCTACCTCGAAAAAAACGTCCCAAACCAATAACCATATGAGAAACATTGATAATAAAACACAGCAACCAATGGGTAATCCCCTCATTTTTAACGGTTGCGATAAGATAAGTAGGATCAGGTTACGCGCTAAATGTGTCGCATCAGCGTGAAGCCATTCAGTACCATATTGGATCTCTTATGATTATAGAGCCGCTACAAAAGCGCTCAACCAGAGCGGGCGCTGGTGTGTGGCAGCCACTTTTAAACCTTAATATGCTGGACGATTTTAATCACAAGGCCTTACGATAGAGAGGGACCTGGCCCGGCACAGCGGGTCTTGAGAGTGCTGGCTGGCTGGCTGAATATAACAGTGAACAGCCTCACTAATCTCTGAATAACCTGACGCCGGAAGAGTACCGGTTGATGACTGAAAACCCAAAAGCCATAAAGAGAATGTGGAAATAAAACGGATGCGCTTACATCACAAAGATGTCTGTCCTTTGAGAGGAAAGAAAAAAGTAAAACTAAAAAAAAAGCCCCTTGTCATCATAATGACAAGGGGCTTTGAAAAATCCATAACCTCTACTACTAAAATCCTATAACTTATTAAATAATATTATAACCAATGAATAGGTGAAAATGCAGCCGTAAACAGCACAGCACGCCCCGAAACCCTAATTTTAATAAAAATAATCACTCAGTCGCGTGCGTCTTGTGATTGGTCAAAATATAATAATATGTCAGGATAATGAAGCTATCTACTGTAAAGAAAGAAACTGTCGCGGTGAATATAGCTAAGATCGCAACATCATAACTGTCAAGTTTAAGAATAACAAAAAAGAAAATAACCCCAATTAAACCAAGCAATCCCATATCCATTATCAAGCCAGAAAGACCTACTGCCGGTACCATTCCTTGATCGGTCAAAAACTTAATCATAGGCTGATAATCAATAATGCAATTATAATCAGTATTGCATCCGTATAGCAGATTGCCAATGTTCATATGAAGCATTAAATATGATGCCGAGAGTCTATGGGCAACGGACTCGTTTTGGGTGAAATATTCTGGGGAACCAATATTTAAAAATTGAGCTAAAGAAACAAAGACAACTATGAACCCGATAAAAGTAATAATTACAGGAACTTTCCTTAGCAATCTTCGCATAGGATGAAGAATAAAGAACAAAACTAATGTAATTGAAGACTTTGAAAGACTAAATAGGTAACCAAGTGAAAATAGAGTTTTCTCCATCAAGCTTATCTTATTATCACGAAAACGTATCATAAATGAAATAATAAGCAATGATGCAAAGAAACCAGCTTCACGAGAAAGACCCGACATCCTTGGGAATAAGATTACAGTATATTGGTTAGTATAGGTCATTGTCGCAAACTCACCCCAGAAAAACTTTGAAATGGAGCCTGGACCTATTGCTGCAGAATATGATGGGCTTATTTGGTATGCAATAAATTGAATAACACACCACGTTATAGAAATAAGCATGCATACATAAACTTTGTTTGTAATCTGATTCCCCATCTTAACTAAATAAGAAACACCAAGAATCAAGACCAAAGACTTTAATGCAAGATCGTATCTAAAAAATAGCAGGCACATACTGAGCCAAACAAAAATACACAGCAATACAGCTTTAGGTATTTGATTGAATGTTCTGATATATTGGAAATCAAAAAACACCAATGGGATCCACAGATAAAGAGTGGTATTTGCAACAAAAGGACTTAGTGGGCTGGCTATGATAAAAAGAGCGATGAGCCATCTCAATATTTTTAGATAAAAAGACTCATGAGTTACTTCAGGATCTAATGCAACATTTTTTATTACTGTTGTCATCATATTTCCTTACAATGGAAAACATATAACCTAACGGCCAATAAAAACAAATATGCACTCGTAATAGTTCCCACTACGAGTGCGTATGTACAATACACTAGATTAATACGCGCCATCGCGCTTAAGAACAACATTAATTGTTTTAAACAAAATAACAATATCGTTCCATAATGCCCAATTTTTCACATACCATGCATCAAAATATACTCGTGTATCATAGTCGATATCGTTACGTCCGCTGACTTGCCACAAGCCGGTCATACCAGGCTTAGCCATGAAATAATAATCCACATCCCCAGCATACCGTTCCAGCTCGGCTTCAACGATTGGACGAGGGCCGACCAAACTCATCTCTCCAATAAAAACATTCCATAGCTGCGGTAGCTCATCAAGGCTGGTTTTACGGATAAACGAGCCGATTTTTGTAACGCGTGGATCATTTTTCAGTTTAAAATCCTTATTCCATTCTTCACGAGCTTCAATGTCACGCTCAAGTAACTCAGAAAGAACTTCTTGCGAGTTAACAACCATTGAACGAAATTTTAGACACTTAAACTTCTTACCATCGCGCCCCACTCGCTCATGGCCGTAGATTGCCTTTCCACCATCCTTCGAAACCATATATGCCAGAAGTAACAGGATCGGGGAAAGGATCAGCATAATTAAAGATGAACCAACTATATCGAACAGTCGCTTAACAAATCGTGATGAGCGCTTAGCCAAATTGTTATTGACGCGCAAAATCATAACTTCATGGCTAAAAATAAATGACATGTCAGTTCCGTAAAGTGGAACCCCTCGTAAAGTTGGGATTACGGAAACCGAACGACAATGATGTTTAGCTAAGTTCTTAAGCCACCAATCACGCAAACTATGTTGTTCAAACTCAAGGGCAACTATAAATTGCGTATTTTCAACATCTGCAATTTCCCATAACTCCTGCTCACTGTTAATTACAGATATCCCATGGTACTCTTTTTCACAAGGAGTGTCAGTACATACAAAAGCCGACACACTAAAACCAAGGATTTCTTCACTTTGTAAGGCTGCATAAGCCTCAAATGCGTTTTTGCCAGAACCAATAATTATCGTATTCTTTTTCCATAGCTCGAATTTATTCAGAATACGCTTTGTTAAACTCCTGCCAATAGGGACCATTACAATAATAAGGGCCCATGTAATTAACCACAATAATCTTGAAAAGTTCCATTTAGAGAATGCGACCAATGCCAAATCTAATATTGCAAATATGATTAGTGTCCGGATAATTTCCTTCAATTCAAACCAATATGGCTTTCTATATGAATAGTGACGGAGTCGAGTCCAAAACCATCCCATACAAATTAGCGATAAAGTAAAATGAGATAGAAATCTCATATTAATTTCACTTTCCGGAATAAAATCTGTAACACTCACCGATGTAAAGTAAATAATAAAATAAGCCAACAATATTGCCGCATTAAAAAATATGACATCAGAAGTGGCAAGAAATATTTTTGGGGAAAGTCCACTCCAAAAATGATTATTTTTTTTCATCAATTTTACCCATTCCTAAAGGCCTCGTAGTTTCATTAAAATTTCACAGTATCTAGCTGGCCTAATTTTATCTATAAAATTCACACTACTTATGGATGAACTAGTAATTTATTTTTTTATTACTTTCAAATTCATTCCACTTTGAAACTATATAATTATTCATTTCTTTTCGGAATCTTTCTGATGAGAATTTCATCGCATGATCACGGCAATCTTCTGCAACGAATTTATCCTCAATTTTTTCAAACTCTTGCACAGCATCCTTTATAGCCTGAGAATTTTGATTATAGAAGAGGATACCCGTTGGCTGAGGCACACCATACGGCCTAACTGTTTCCAAGGACCCCCCTTTGCCAAAAGCAATCACTGGCGTACCACAGGCTTGAGCCTCAACAGGTGTGATGCCAAAATCTTCTTCTGCCGCAAAAATAAATGCTCGAGCTCTCTCCATATAGCTTTGCATAACTTCATTACTTTGGTATCCCAAAATTTCAATATTACTCCCTGCTTTTGACTTTATCTTCTCGATTTCACTACCATCACCTATTACTACTAATTTTTTTTCTGGCATGGCCGTGAATGCATCGACAATTAAATCCACACGTTTATAGGGTACTAACCGTGATGCTGTGACATAAAAATCTTCTTTCTCTTTCTGGAAATTGAATCTATCGACATCCACTGGAGGATAAATGACATCTGCATGGCGGCCATATACCTTCTTAATTCGACGAGCAATAAATTGAGAATTAGCCACAAAATGATCGACACCATTAGCCGTACGGCAGTCCCATAAACGAATTTTATGCAACAGCCATTTTGCTAACGCTCCTTTGATTCCATTATTAAGACCAGCCTCTCTCAAGTATTGATGCTGCAAGTCCCAGGCATAACGAATCGGTGAATGAACATAGCTAATATGGAGTTGGTCTGGGCCCGTCAAAACCCCTTTAGATACAGCATGGGAGCTAGACAGGATAACATTATGTTGTGAGACATCTAATTGCTCAATGGCCAGAGGCATTAGTGGAAGATATTTTTGATAAATTCGTTTAGCTCTCGGCAAACGTTGTATAAATGTTGTCTTTGCATGCTTGCCATTAAAGTTATTTCTGGACTCATCAGATAAAAAATCCACTACTGAATAGAGTTCAGCATTAGGATAAATTTCAATAAATTCTTTAATAACTTTCTCAGCACCTGCATAAGTGACTAACCAATCAGCTACAATGCCAATGTCAATCGTATCCTGGGACATTAAACTCTCCTGAAGCCTGAAAAAGGGTTTATCATAATCATGTAAAGTTTAAAAACCGTTAAACGGTTATATTGACCCTTGCAAGTCATCGATAATCAAACTTAATTTTTTAGCCGAGTTATGCCATGAGAATCGTTTAATATTCTGATAACCTTTCTCAATTAATTGAAGTCTGGCATCTGGATTAGTTGCTATAAATTTCATTGCATTTTTAATTTCTTCTTGACTGTTAGGATCAAAGAAAAGAGCACTATCAGATAAAACCTCAGGCATTGAAGCAGCATTCGAAGATAATACTGGACAACCACAAGCCTGTGCTTCAAGAGGCGGGATTCCAAATCCTTCGTAAAAAGAAGGGAAAATAAATGCGTAAGCTTTAGAGTATAAATTAGCAAGTTCATCATCAGATACACGACCTAAAAATTCTATCTGATTACTCATTTCACCAACAAATTTCTCAAATTCAATCCCATTAAAATTTTTGCTTTTCTCACCAATAATTTTCAAGCTGAAGCCACTGAGCCCCTCTGTTTCAGAAAAAGCTTTAACTAACCCATGGAAGTTTTTATGAAAATTCGGAGATGACACAGCTAAAAAGAACTTATCACTCGCATCTTGCGAGCTGCATCCAGAATTTCGCTTGAACACGTTACTAGATGCATTATAAATTACATTTATCTTATTGCGGTCATAATGATATACGTCGCTAATTTCCTTTTTAGAAAACTCACTAACAGTGATTAATGAACGACTATTTTTCAGCATTAATGGCACAATAATGTTATATATGGTCCTAAATTTACGAGAGTAGCTCTGTGGGAATTTTTTATAAGTTACATCATGGTGAGTTACGACCTGATTTTTATATGAAATTGGTCCTGTATTCCCAAGGTTAATTAAAATACCCCCACCACATTTTTTTAAATATCTAGGTAATTCTACTTGCTCCCAATAATGCCCACTTCGCTTACCTATTTGTACCACATCCAATTTAGATGCGGTATCCTCTCTGAGGATATCACCAGGAGATAAGAATACTACATCAGTCCTTATTTTCTTCAACTCTAGACTTATTTGTTCAGCAAACCGCTGTACTCCTGTGAGACCCTGTGTCAAGAATCGAGAATTGACATATATCATAATATCATGAACACCCTAGTATCGTTAATTCTTCGAACGGAGAGAAAAGTATGCGAGTATAAATATTGAAAACGAGCTCACTTCAGCGTGATATCGGCAAGCAGGTATCATTCCTGCCTGCCGATAAATACTAAGGGTTAACTTTTATATTCGTACTGATAGTAATCATAATAGTTTGCAGCACGTCTTTCGACTGCGTTCAAGATGACACCTTTAATTTCGATCCCATTTTGTTCAAAGCGGCGCATACTTACTTCAATTTCTTTAACAGTATTCATTGCGAAGCGAGCTACCATCAATGACGTCCCAACATGGTGCCCTATAATAGCTGCATCTGTTACAGCCAATATCGGCGGCGTATCTATCAAGACTAAATCATAGTTTTCCGTGGCCCAACTGATTAATGTCTCAAATCGAGAGGTCATTAATAGTTCAGCAGGATTTGGGGGGACTTGCCCACGTGAAATAAAATCCATTCCGGAAATTTCGGTTTTTTTAATGGCCTTTTCTATTTCTATTTTACCTGACAAGATATCAGAAAGGCCGTTGTTCCCTTCAAAACCTAACAAACTATGTGAATACCCCTTTCGCATATCCGCATCGATGACAAGAACTTTTTGTCCAGTTTGAGAAATAACCGCAGCTAAGTTAATGCTAACAAAAGTTTTACCAATATTTGGACTAGCACCTGAAATCATCAGAACATTATTCTTAGCTTCCATCATGGCAAAATGCAAACTTGTTCTCAGGCTCCTAATCGCCTCGATTGCAAGGTCTGCAGGGTTTTCAGTCGATAGAAGATTACCCTTCCCAGGTTGATGTCGTTTTTTGTAATTAGCAAATGTTTCTTTATCTTTCTTTTGCTGCCATTCAGAGAACGGAATGCTCGCGTAAACGTTGACACCTTCTTGCTCCAATTGTTCAGGGCTTTCAATGCCTTTGTGGAGCATGGTCTTGAGTAAAACAATAGTTACAGAAATCAACATGCCCAAAATTGTGGCAATGATAATTATCAATAGAGTCCGAGGTTGGACAGGTTTAATTTGAGTTATCGCAGGGTCAACAACTCGTACATTCCCTACAGTACTCGCTTTCGTTATACTTAACTCTTGTTGCTTATTCAGCAACTGCATATAAATTTCTTTTCCAGCATCAACATCACGCGTTAGTCGAATGATTTCTTGTTGAGTTTTTGGCATGCTATTAATTTTTTTGTTTAAATTACCGCGCTCATCTTCAAGTGTTTTTCTTTTTTCCAACAATGCACGATATGCAGGATGCTCTTTAGTATAAAGCTTTGAGATTTCAGCTTCTTTGAAAGTCAACTCGTTAAGCTGTGACTCCGTCGATACAATCGTATCGAGCATTGACTTAGCTTCAAGTGACAAATCAACAGACGAGTTTTGCTGCCGAAATAGATTTAATTTATTTTCTGCCGTATCTAATGACTCTTGAACTATCGGCAGTTGTTCTTTCAGGAACGCTAAGCTTTTTGCCGCTTCTTCAGATTTTCTTTCAACATTTTGCAACAAATAATTATTGCTAATGCTCTGCAATATTTTTTTAGCTAGTACTGGGTTCGCATTCAGGTAGCTTAAATTTAAAACACCTGTGTCTTTACCCTTATCAACAACCGTAAGGTTCTTAAGAACATTATTAATTGCATTAATTTGGTATAGCTTTGTAACCAAGAATACGGTTCCAGGTTCGGCATCAATATCAGTTGCCAACATAGTTACATAGTCAGAGCTTGCTAGTTGCCCAATTTTTCCTTTAAGAATTTCAACACCGTCAGAGGATAAAATATAATTTTCTTTATCCACGACTTTTAGCTCCATTTCGGAACCAATGAGACTATCTCTGACACTTAAACGTGATAGCGCTATTTTAGGTGTTTCACTTGACGTTAGCTTAGCCCAACCATTACCAAAAATAGGAAATCGCTTAACAGCGATTATAGTATCAAGTCCGAGGTCATCAACCGTCTTACCGACAACCATACGAGATTGAATTAATTCAATCTCTGTAGAAGACGAGCTTGCATCACTGCTCGATATCATTTGTGACAGATCGCTAAGGATAGCATTCCCTGTCTTATTCTCTACCTGAATCAATGCATCTGATTGATAAATAGGAGTCGCGAACATGACATATATCATGCTTGCAACAGAGAATAAAAGGGTTATCCCTATAATCAACCAACGATGATCAATCAATATACCAAATAACCTTCCGAGATCGATGTCATCATGGCTACTGCCAGTAGCGCCAGCTCTCTTATTTTCAATCATTGTCATCTCTATTAATCAATTTAGTGCTTTAACCCATTTCTGAGCCGACTCAGCCAACAGATTATATACAAACTCAAACACCTCATCGCTTTTACGATAAGGGTCTACTACTTCTTTTCTATCATTCCAATGACCGAAAAGCATAGTCTTACCTCGAGCTTCCGGCGAAAATTGACATACCGCATCAATATGTTTCCGCTCCATAACGAGGATAAGCGAACTTTTTCTGCACATGTCAGCGGTAAGCTGGCGTGCATTATGACCATCTAAATTTAGACCATATTTATTAGCAACAGCTAGTGCTTTAGGATCTGCCGAATTGCCGACTAATGCTGAAATACCTGCTGAGCTGATATCTTTGTTAGGTAATAAGTTCTTTAATAGCCGTTCACCAATTGGTGAGCGGCATATATTTCCGACACAAACAATCAAAATAGAATCGAACATCATCGGTCCCTATGGCCAGTTACGAATACGTAATGTACCTTCAGTTAGGTTATTGTAACTAGATATAGTAGGTGCCAGTTGTGATATCAAACGATTCCAACGAACAATCGGAGCAGCAGTAACATAAACAATGTCATACGGTTGTAGGTGGAATTCAGTACCCATCACCATCGCGGTAGCATCTGCCATATTTAACTGATAGATATCAGCTATTTTCTTTCCTTGAGTTCCACGCAGAGGACGAATAACAAAGACCCCTGTAGCATCGGATGTATTCTGATCCAATCCTGCTGAATTGCCTAGGGCTTCAGTTAATGTCATACCACTGCGATCCATTTTTAACGTCGCTGGTGTTTTAACTTCACCCATGACAAAAACTTTCAGTTCATCATTACGAGGTACATAAACAATATCACCAGGATACAATAATTGGTTTTGAGTCAAGTCCCCATTCTGCATAAGTTTTTGTAGTGATAATATCTGTTCCTTGCCATTATGAGTCAGAACGACATTACGCCAATCAGCGTTAGCACTTAATCCTCCAGCAGCATTAATTGCATCTAAAACAGTTAGAGGGATATTAGTAATCGCCTGCTGGCCAGACTTTTCCACTTCTCCTGTTATATATGCTTTTTGTGACCTAAATGCTGCAATGTTTACATCGACCTGCGGGCTTTCGATATACTGTGTCAAACGGTTAGAGATCTCGCTTCGCACCTGACCCGCAGTTTTTCCTGCAACGTTCACTTTACCGATATAGGGATAGAAAATCGTTCCGTCAGATTGCACCCAGTTACCTGTATCACTGGCACTACGATACTGCCCTGCAGGAGTTGTAAGCTCTGGATGATCCCAGACTGTGATGTTTAAAACATCACCGGGACCTATTTTATACTCATAGCTTTTAGTTGCCTGTTCCAATAAAGCATTTGGCTGGGCAATAATTTTTGCAGGTCGCAGTTTTGCAATGAGACCTGGTGTCATTGGATAGACATTCACCAATTCATCGATACGAAAATCACTATCTTCCTGTTTAACAATATTTTTGCTATCTGAACTAAGATGCTGACCCGGGATGACTGTGCAACCGGACAACATTGCTCCAGATACAATAATTGCTAAAACTTTAAATCTTGGATTTATCATTATTAATCATTACCATCTGAATATTGAAGTTAAATTTATTTCGATCGCTTTTGAATATGATAGATTATCTTTTCTCTTAGAGCAGTAACTTCATCACCACTAACTTCATATAGGCTATCTATAGGTAGATAATCTAGCATACCATCCCTGCCCGCAGCAATGATCGACACATTTCTTTCTAGCGCTTCCAACATAACCAATGGAACGCCTTCAAAAAGTGACGGAATCACCAAGAAATCTATATTTTTCTCTTGAGCAATCCTCCATGAGTCAGTAACCCAGCCATGAAAATCTATTGAAATATTCTTAGGAAGTTTATGCCCCATTATCCTCAAATTGTTCATGTCAGGACCATCACCAACAACATGCAGAGCCAATTTATACTCAGTAATTCCTGATAATGCATTTATAAGAATATCATGGCCTTTTTGGTGAAACTGAACGCGACCAACAATAAAAATATTTATAGGAACATCACTATTTAATTTTCGAGTCGTGAAGTTTTCAGAATCTTTTGGAACAAAATTATGAATCACTGAAACAATTGCGGATTTATTTTTTGTTTCTATTTCCTGCTTAAAACATTCAGATATAGTAATATACTGATCACATGCTTTATAAACCCCGAATGCAAAAAAATCTTTTAGTTTTGCAAGTTTTGCGCCCATCTTCCGAAACGAATGTGCGTATGGGATATAGCTGATTAATTTTTTAGATAACAGCTTGGCGGCCAAAACAAAACCGACACCTTGTAGTATATCACCCTGGACAAGAATTATTTCACTTCGCTTTGGTATGGAATTTAGAATACTGACACAGCGAAAAAAATAAAAGGGATTAAAAAAAGCATGCAAAAACTCTGGCTTCGAACTACTGGCTTTATACGTTTTATGATTTATCGAGTTTAATAACATCGCAGCCATGATTTTCTCATTATCTTCAGGCACAAGACATATGATGTTATCTCCCCCCTCACCTAGGTTGGTTATTTTTTTTATGATTTCAATGGCCATTATCTCATGCCCACCCAAAAAAAGAGAGGGGAAAATGAAATAAACCGCTGTATCCTTTGCCTTCTCCGATATTATTCTAATATCATCAATTACAGTATCATCTTGTGAATAATTCATGCTGGATTTTCCATATCTATATTACACTCTTTCAGTCATCTAAAATTTATATACGAATATTCACATGAGAATTTATAATTATGCATTAGACAGTATTGTGTATTACGTCAAAGATGCGATATTTATGCAAGCATAAGTTTATTAAGATTAAAAGGTCGCCTTTGGAATAAGTATCATTCATGTTTTCCAAAAGACAACCTATTATCATTTCCGAATTGAAATATCACTATCAATATAAAGAAATATTGGTAGGATAAATTATCGCTAACTTTGAAAAATAAGCAGGCAATATAAACGCTGCTATTCTAATTCAAAAAATTAGCACCTTGCAAATGACTTGCACTTTTCAATGAGTGCGCGGGCATATTGTAAATGCACATCTTTATTTGAAATCTTGCTATTAATCCCGATTTTTTCTCCGCTGAATTCGAAATTCACAGTAGAATTAGCTTTATCATCAACATCAATTCTATTAAAAAAGTCAAACAGCCCATCAAATCGACAGTTGTCAACTTTATTTTTAAATCCACCATTTACAAATATCACTGGTGTTCCCATTGCCAAGCATGGGAGCGCCGTATGAATTCGTGAAGTCACAACTAGTTTAGCGTTAGCCAATCGCTTTAGGAAATCATCTGCCAGTTTAAAACCTTCATCAGCAGAAATATATGGGATGATTTGTGTTTCAAATTTAGCTTTTTCTAACAGATCTTCATCGAAGTATTTAGAGAGTACTTTCTTCCTGTGTGTAAATTCAAAAGCTCGGCCGTTAAGAACTCGCTTACCAAAACGCAGCGGTTGTCGAATAAGCTCTGGAAGAGTCTTCGAGTCATACATAACATCGATAAAGTAAATATCATCCGTAACATTATCCCTCTTATAAGTCTCTCCTAAAGTCAATGTCATACAGCCAGAATAATACGCATCGATGCCTTTAGATTGTAACATGTCCCGAGTATAGAAATCACGACAGCCTATTGGACCACATTTCTTAAAATGCTTAATTGTTGCAGGAGTAAACATTTTCTCAGCAACTGTGCTGTTAATATGAATAGATACATAAAGTGGATCTACAGCATCTGATGGTGGGAAATTTTCTGGCAAATCCATATACCAAGCATTCATTATCATCTTTACTGGATCACCAGCATATGAATTCATATGATCTCTTGGAATAAATGAGTCTACTCGAGGGAAAAATTGCTTCGCCGCAGTACTTTGAACGTAATCCCCTAAGTTAATCCAATTACGCTTTACATAAATGTCACTTTCGTATGTTAAAACACCAAACTTATCAATCATAATTGCACCTTTAAAAAAATCTATTTAAATCGATTCTTAACTAATCTGATAATATTTTTTCTTTCATGTTCCTTGACAACAAAAATAGAAAACATGACAGTAACAAAAAATAAATTAAGCAGTGTAAGGCTCACAACGCCTATAAAACCACTCATAAGGTATTTATTTAAGTAAGTACTCAATAGAATTGAAAGCATTGAAACCAGAGCTAACCTAGGAAAATCATTAAATATAAATAGCCTAGCTCTCACCCCAGTAGCTTTACTGACATATAAAACTCTAAAAAATAAAAGAATAACAGCACATACTATACGTGCTGAAACCGCAATATAAATAGAAAAACCAGTGAAGTATAGTAGGAATGTCAACATCAAGGAACTTATCATAATAGAAGATACTATAAGCTGATAATTCTTTAACTTACCTATTGCATATATAGCAGTGACATAAGGTCCAGATAAAGAATCTATCAATATATAAATAACAACAATTTTGATTAATTCAACAAGATATTCAGGTACATTATTCAACCAAATTCCGACGATAACATCTGCATCTATAAACACAGGTATCGCAGATATCATTACCACAAACGATGTCAATTTGCATGACAATGATAACAATGAAGCAACTTCCTCATTATTCCCTGCAGAATATTGTTTTATTATTTGCGGGTTGAATGCAGTTTGCAAGGTACCGATAATTCTATTGAATGCTATCAATACTTGCTCAGCTAGCCAAATAGCGCCATTTGCGACAACGCCAACAAAGTAATAAGTCAATAATGCAATACCTTGTGATAAGCCGACCACACTCAACGACCCAAACATAGACCAGCTTGAGAAAAATAAAATCTCTTTAAGCAAACCCGTATCTTCTTTTATTCTCAAGTTTACTTTGCATATACTTAATCTTGATGTACAAAATGAGAAATAGACGCTAAACACCAGTGAATAACCAACGAGCAAAAATATTGCATACCAAACTATTTTATTTTCAAATCCGAGAAGAGTAAATAAAAAAACCATAAACCAACGTTGGAATGCATCAAAAATCCCTATTTTTGCGAAAAGATCCATTTTTTCGCTTGCTATCATTGATGCAATAAAGGGAGTTTGCATAATCTGAAAGAGCAATGAAGCAATTGATATCTGATAAACCCAAAAAATATCATTCAAGCGGGTTTCAGGAACCTTCATTTTATACATTAAAAACCACAATCCCAGTGTTTCTGCGAAAAGTACAACTAGACCGCAGATAATCAGGTGTACAATTAAACTGGTATTGAAAATTCTGTTAACCCATTGAAAATCGCCTTTACCTAATCCAATAGATAAAAAACGCTGAGTTGCAAGTGCGGATACATTTTGAATAAACGAAAAAAGAACAATTATGCTGCCGACAAGACTATATAATCCAAAATCATAAACCCCTAACGCCTCTAAAACCATTCGCGATGTATAAAGCGTCGCAAACATTATAAGCAACATTCGCCCATACAGCATGAAGGTATTCCGTGCCATTACCTTTTTATTACTCACTTAGAATTCTCTTATATAAATACAAGCAAATTATACAAGGCCAGCACCCTTCTCAATAACCAATAACTAATTATGAATAAATATAAAATTAGGGTGAACCTAGGAGACTAGTAAAATCAGCTGCGTTACAATCATAAATTCACGCAGAAATTAATGATTCTTGTTGAACAAACGTTGAATCCAAAGCAGCCATGATAATATGGGGGCTGTAATGCAGAAAATCATAAGCCTGTTAGCTTGTAAAATTACTCAATGGTCCTGTCTTCTTCCTAAGTTGGAAACAGGACCAAACAGAAAATGAACTCTTACGACAATGATAATTTCTTAGCCCATGCTAAAAACTCTTTTCCCTGTGTAGGGTGGCGTAAACCATAGGTAACAAACGCCCGCAAATAGCCCATTTTTTCTCCGCAGTTGAATGACTCTCCAATCAACTCCATAGCTTCAACCGGTTTGTGTTTTAGCAGTTCAGCAATGGCATCTGTAAGTTGAATACGTCCCCACGCACCTGGCTCTGTTTTTTCCAGAATAGGCCAAATATCGGCGGACAGAACATAGCGCCCTACCGCCGAATAATTGGATTTAAACTGAACGTCACGACCCGGTTTTTCTATAATCGAGGTCATGCGGGAACTTTCACCGGGTTTCAGATTGTTGGTCTCGCATTCAACGACCGAGTAATCGTGCAGCACATGCTCATCAGCCGCCTGCACCAGCACCTGGCTCAATCCCGACTGTTCAAAGCGAGCAATCATGTGCGGCAGGTTATCTTTCTTAAGATCGGCTTTTGCGTCGTCAAGCAGCACGTCCGGCAACAGCACGACAAACGGTGAGTCACCCACCAAAGGTTTGGCGCACAGCACCGCATGGCCCAGGCCCTTAGGTTGGCCCTGACGGATGTGCATCAACGTCACGCCTTTAGGCGTAATCGACTGTACCTCATCCAGCAGTTGACGTTTTACGCGCGCCTCAAGCATCGCTTCCAACTCAAAAGAGGTATCAAAATGGTTTTCGATCGCATTCTTGGAGGAATGAGTCACCAGAATGATTTCTTTAATCCCGGCAGCAACGCACTCATTGACAATGTATTGAATCAACGGCTTATCAACGATCGGCAACATCTCTTTGGGAATAGCCTTGGTTGCAGGCAACATGCGCATACCCAGGCCGGCAACAGGAATGACAGCTTTCAACTTGGTCATGATAATCCTCTTTCTTGTGATCGCGTTTAAGCCGCAAAACTTATTTACTGTTCAATGTCTGCTTCAGCCATTGGGTAAAATCTTCACCTTCCGAAGCATGACGCAGGCCATATTGTACGAACGCTTTCATATAGCCCAACTTATCGCCGCAGTCGTGCGATTTGCCGCTCATATGGAAAGCTTCTACGGTTTCCTGCTCCATCAGGGCGGCAATCGCATCAGTAAGCTGAATTTCATCACCGGCTCCCGGCAAGGTTTTTTCCAGCAAAGGCCAGATATCCGCAGACAACACATAACGCCCTACCACTGCCAGATTGGAGGGGGCTTCTTCTCTTGTCGGCTTTTCGACCACAGCAGTCATTGGTGTGCTTGCACCTGCTGCCAGAGTAGCACCGCCGCAATCTACAACGCCGTATTTCGACACGTCTTGTTCCGGTACTGGTTCCACCATGATTTGACTGAAGCCGGTATCCGCAAAACGCTGAATCATTTTGGCCAAGTTTTCTTTACGCAAATCGGCGGTAGAGTCATCCAGCAATACATCCGGCAATAACACGATAAAAGGCTCATCACCGATCATTGGTTTGGCGCAGAGTACCGCGTGTCCCAGACCTTTCGCTTGGCCCTGACGGACTTGCATCACCGTCACGTCTGCCGGACAGATGGTCTGCACCTCTTCCAACAACTGGCGCTTAACACGCGACTCCAAAACGGCTTCGAGCTCAAAGGAGGTATCGAAGTGGTTCTCAATCGCATTTTTGGAGGAGTGAGTCACCAGCACGATATCTTTGATTCCGGCAGCTACGCATTCATTCACAATGTACTGAATCAGTGGTTTATCGACCACAGGCAACATTTCTTTAGGGATGGCTTTTGTTGCCGGCAACATACGGGTTCCCAGGCCAGCTACGGGAATCACGGCCTTCAGTCTCTTTTGCATGTTTTTTATCCATAATCAAATAACTATAATGTAGCCGAACTACCCTTTGCCTTAGGTTGTTTACGTAGTGCAGAGCGGGGATGATTCAGACACGCTACCGCCCTTGGCTTTCAGCTACCAATGCACTGTCATCGTTCTCTATAGGTGACCAAGGATTCCCGCCACGCTTTAATGTAAATTAAGGCCCGTACTTTCCACTAAGTGATAGATATGTCACAGAGAAACAAAAAAAATACGTCCTTATAACCAAACGATGATACTTGTAAATGTTTATGTGCCTAAGATTCTTATACTATTGCCTTAGCGATACAAGCCTAAGATGTCCGTTGAGTACCCTTTTCAGAATAAGACTACTGCTGAGGTTTTTCAGCACAAAGTGTAGCAGCTAAATGTATTCATAACGGATTGATTTAAAAAATTATTTTTCCGCCGTTTTTATCAACAAACGATGAACATCCTGCTCCACAGCTGCAACTCTCTACCGAAAAGTATCCTTTTATCTCGGTGTCACATGTTAAAAAAACCGATGAAAGATGATTTTTTATGCATTATTTTAGCTTAAAATCATGATGCCGCACTCTTCCCCGTCCCAGCACAGTTTTAAAGTTGAATTTTCCCCGCCCAACACCCATCATTCCCTTACGGCATAAGCCGTCGAACTTACAGGTGAAATTGGGCGTATGGAATGGATCGCAGATCCAACAATTTGGGCCGGCCTGGCCACTTTGGTCGTGCTGGAAATCGTTCTGGGTATAGACAACCTTATCTTTATCGCCATTCTGGCGGAAAAACTACCAAAACAACAAAGAGATAAAGCTCGCATCGTGGGTCTGTTGCTGGCCTTGCTGATGCGTCTGGCACTGCTCGCCTCTATTTCCTGGCTGGCGACGCTGACCAAACCGCTGTTTGTGGTCGCGGAGCACCCCTTCAGCGGCCGCGATCTCATTATGCTGGTCGGGGGTATATTCTTGCTGTTCAAAGCCACCATGGAGCTGAACGAGCGGCTGGAAGGCAAGGATGATGAGCAGCAAGGGCCGCGCAAAGGCGCCCGCTTCTGGCCCGTGGTGGCGCAAATCGTGGTATTGGACGCCGTCTTCTCTCTCGATTCGGTGATCACCGCCGTCGGCATGGTTGATCATCTGGCAGTAATGATGATTGCGGTTTGTATCGCTATCGGGCTGATGCTGCTGGCCAGCAAGCCGCTGACGCGATTCGTCAACGCCCATCCGACTATCGTCATTCTGTGTCTGAGTTTCCTGCTGATGATCGGCTTCAGCCTGGTTGCGGAAGGGTTCGGCTACCATATTCCCAAGGGCTATCTGTACGCAGCGATAGGCTTCTCCGTAATGATTGAAGCCTTAAACCAGCTGTCTCAGTTTAACCGTCGCCGTTTTCTGTCAAAGGTACGGCCACTGCGCGAACGAACCGCAGAAGCGGTGCTCCGTATGCTGAGCGGCAAGCATGAAGAAGCGGAGGTGGACAGCCACTCTGCCAACCTGCTGGCCGACAGCGCGAGCGAAAGCGGGGAGATATTCAACCAACAGGAGCGGCACATGATAGAACGCGTGCTGGGCATGGCGCAGCGTACCGTAAGCAGCATCATGACCTCTCGCCATGACGTGGAATACCTCGAGCTGAATGATCCGCAGGAAAAGCTGACCCAGTTGCTGGAAAAAAACCAGCATACGCGCATTGTGGTGGTCGAAAACAGCGCCAGCGATGAACCGCTTGGCGTCATCCATACCCTTGATGTCCTGAAACAGCAGTTGACTCAGGTGCCGCTCGATTTACGTGCGCTGGTGCGTCAACCGTTGATTTTCCCGGAGCAATTAACGCTGCTCAGCGCACTGGAACAGTTCAGACAGGCGCAGACGCATTTCGCTTTTGTCGTCGATGAATTCGGTTCGGTCGAGGGGGTCGTTACCCTGACAGACGTGATGGAAACCATCGCCGGCAACCTGCCGGAGGCTGGCGAGGACGTTGATGCGCGGCACGACATTCAGCAAAACGAAGATGGCAGTTGGACCGCCAACGGCCATATGCCACTGGAAGACCTGGTGCTTTATCTGCCTCTGCAGTTGGAGGATAAGCGCGAATACCACACGATAGCCGGCTTGCTGATGGAACACAGCCAACGCATTCCCCAGGAAGGTGAGCAATTGCAGATCGGTGACTACCTGTTTGAACCGCTGGAAGTCAGTAGCCACCGTATTTTGAAAGTGAGGATCACCCCGCTGTCGGTACCGGAGCCAGACTACGAGGTATAAATCGGTGCCGGGCGATGCCCGGCTACCTTTATAGATGCTGAGGCACCAGCAGTTCGGTTGCCACAATCACCACGATCAACCCGACAATCACCGGCACCGAAGTCCGTTTCACCACGTCGAACGGCGAGATTTTCGCCATGCCTGATACCGCCACCACCACACCGGAAACCGGCGACAAAGTGCGCCCCAGGTTTGAAGCCTGCAACATCGGGATCACCAGATAGGCCGGATTGACGCCCATCTGCGCAGCCAATTTGGGGATCAGCTCCACAAAAGCATAGAACGGCGCATTCCCCGAGCCGGTGGTCATTGCTGCCAGCATGGTAATCACCACCAGTACCAACATCATGATAATGCCGCCGGTACCGAAAGACTGCGCCAGACTGATTAACCCACTGATAAAGCCGAGGGTGCTCAGCCCCTGAGCGAATACGCCGGCGGCCACTAACAGCATCACCACGCTGGCAAAAGCGTCCGCCATACCGCGATACGCGACTTCCAGGCCGGTAAACACCTGTTTGGCGCTGAAACTACGCAGAAATTCAATCACCGCCGCCAGCAACATGCAGCCAACCAGCACCGTGATGATATGCAACTCCGGCCCCCATTTACCGTCAAAAACCAGCACGCCCAGGATCGGTGTGAACGGCAAAACCGCGTAGAAACCCGGAGCATGCGTGGTAATTTCACTCACATCCATAATGTGGTGCTGTTCGTTATTTTTCTTGTCGAGATAGCGTTGCCAAAAGAAATGCGCAATCGCCATACAAACAATTGCCGCAATCGAAATAGGTAAGGTGGTTTTAAAAGCGAAGTCCACCAAAGGCATTTCCGCCGCCTTGGCGGCCAGCACCACGTCACCGGACGTCGGCGCCAGAATAATCGCCGCGGGTGACGCGCAAATCGCTGCCGCAGCACCACGACTAATGCCGACGTTAACCATCAATGGGAACAGCGTAGCCATCAGCAATACGCCCAGGCCGGTGGCGGAAGAGACCGCCAGAGACATCAGGCAAGCGACGAAATAGGCCGCGACCATCAAAAGATACGGGGAATTGATCATCTGCAGCGGACGGGAAGCCAGCTTTACCACCACATCGTTGGCGCCAATGTGCGTCATATAAGCCGCAAATCCGCACAACATCATGATCATCATGCCAAGATCGCCGCCACGGCTCATCAGCAGAATTTTAACGTACTCGATGATGTCGGTTGCACGCCATCCGGTAGACGCGGCGCCGGCAGGCAGCAGGTTTTTCCCCATTACGGCGCTTATAGCCAGCAACAGCAGGCCACCAACCATCAACACCCCGGTGGCGGAGTAGCCCTTGATAATATAGCGACCAACGGCAGCCGCAACGGCTGCACCAATAAGAAGATCCAACATAAATTGCCCCTGGATAGTTGTGAAAAATTAGAACATAAATATTTCAATGCCAATACTATAAATAGAATAATTTATGTTTTAAGTGATGAAAATCAAAATAATCAGAGCTTTCCTCACACAATCAACAAGTATTCAATCTGTAAGGTAAACATTTGATCCACAGCAATCATTAGATGAATGGATCATGAACAAACCAATTCAGTAACATATTGAAAAAATAGTTAACAACTTAATTTTTACAACTGACAGCCTGATGTTATTATCAATTGTGCGTCACTCAATTAACACATACCGGAAGGAGTAAGTATGAACCGACGAAACCTCGTAAAAACAATCATAGCAGGAACATCTGGTATTTTAGCGAGCAAGGTATATGCCACTGATAATATTAGAAGTATAATATCAAAAAGTACTGAGGATGATTTATCCGCCAGTAACAACCTATCAGTTTTATCCTCAAAACTCTCTGGGTACGATGGCGCAAAATATATTGGCCGCTGCCCAGACATCGAGACCCTAAGAAAAATAACACCTCAATTTTCAGGCCAAAAAATAGATGTTGTTAGCTTTTACCCCGGTGATAATCTGATGTCCTCTGGAGGAGGATATTTTTATGCTGCCCAGTCGAAAGACTTGAAAGAAAAAAGTGGAATAATAATTAGAGTAGATGAAACATGGTGTTGGATAAGGGTTGATTCTGTTTCAACCAATATCTGGCCACTTGAGTGGTTGGGAATCAGAACCGGCTCCCCTCAGTATGGGGATAAAAATGCCACTATACTTCAGGAGTCTATAGTAAATAATTATCGGGTAGAGTTAGTATTCCCAAGCGGGATGACATATTTAAAGCCTGGCGTGATTAAGATCCCCGCTAACTGGGCAGGCGTTCTTCGAGGAAGCAATACCAGGAATTGCATCATCAGACCGAGTGAAGATCCCAAAGATCCCGACGTAATTTTGATTGAATATAATATAGAGAAAAAGTTCAGTTGGGGATTGCGGATTGAAAACATCTCATTTGATGGGATGAATTACACTCTTAGCGCATTACGGATAACAAATGTCGGGTATGTGTACACTAACAACCTGCAAATATATTCTTTCCATGGCTGCAATCTTTGGTTGGACAAAGTTCAGGACTCTGTGTTTGAAGCTACCAACATCCAAGATGGGGGCTATTCCAATGGCGATAGAACAAACAATTCAAATACTACACACCCTGCATTATTACTAACCAGCACTATTAAAGATGATGCTTGCAACATGATACGATTTAATAACTGCCAAATAGAAAATAACAAATGCAGTCCTTATATTCGTATAGATAATGGCATTGGTCTAATGTTCAACCAAATCCACGCAGAAATAAGAGACCAGGAACATTGGGGGACAATGGACTTTCTAGAAATAAATAATGCTGACGTGCAAATATCAGAGCATGCAGGCTCTCGTTTCCGCAACGCTATTCTTATTAAAGGATATGGTGTAACCAGTGCTTCCGGTGGTCGCTCTTTAGGGGGAGATATTACCACTAACTCAGAAGGGAAAAGAGGGACATTGACACTGTCAAATTGTAATGTCAGGAAGATAAACATATCTGCTTATAATGGAAACCATCAGTTTTCGAATGTTACGGCAACAGATGTCATTCTGAATAAAACAGCAGGTACAGTCAGGTGGTTTGGCGGTTCAATAACCTCTCTGTCAGTGAATGATACCGTCAATCCTGCTTTAGGCGTTCACTTCGATGGAGTGATAGTCTCAAAAGATGTAGTCTTTTATAACGGCAAAAATAATACGAACGTATCTCATTCATTTATAAACAGCACTGTACTTGGAAATATAGAATTTAACTGTGTGAACAGTATTTATTATGCTAACGATATCAAAGGCACTGAAAACATAGCAACGGAACAGCGAGTTTTTGTACCGAGTAAAGTAAAAACCATGTACGGAAATGGCATTCCAACATCCGGAGAGTTTGCTCAAGGCGACAGAGTTGTAAACAATGCTCCGACTGCTGGGGGTTGGGACGGTTGGAGATGCATTGAAGCAGGCAAGCCAGGGATTTGGAAAGGATATGGGAAAATTTCTGATTAACGCATATCGAAAATTAAACTATTGAAAGTATGGGGTTTCCCCCATACTATTTTAAAGCTTATCCAACAGCTTTTTAAGATCCTGACCTTCGCGCGAATCTTTGTTTTTATCGGCCCATTTGTTCAGCGCGTCCTTGGCCCGGTTTTGCAGCGTTTTACGTAATACCTGATCAACCTGCAATTGGTAGTTAAGCTGTTGCCAAGGGCCATAAACCCGCAGTGGAATTGGCGTTTTCTGCAGTTGCTCGATCAGTTCGCCACGCCCTTGCCAGCCGCCAGTCACCCGCACGTTAAGCACCATATCGCACTGTTTACCCGGCATATTCACCGTACCGCCACCGCTCAGATTCAACAGCGGGGAGTCCGCACTCAGTTCACTGATGTTTACCGTACCGCCGCTCAGGTTGGCTTTCGCCGAAAGCTGTTTCACCTCGGTAAAGCGCTGGTAATTATCCTGCCCGCGCACGCTGCTGTCGTTACGCGCCACCGCCTGCTGGATCAACTGCTGAATATTCAGTCCATGCAGTTGCGCGTCCTGCATCGCTAACTGCGCGGTTCCCTTCCACCGGTGTTCAAACGACTGCGAAGTCAGGCGATCACCCGTTAAATCCCCTTGCATGCTGAATTTGCCGGTCAACACCTGCGGCATGTCGAACGCCTTCAGAACGGCACCCAGCTCAACCTGCTTCAACACCGGTTGCACGGCGATCACCGGCCTGCCGCCACGCGCATCCAACGAACCCGGTAACGCAAAGTCCCCCCCAGCCAATTGGCCGGAGAGCGTATGCACCGTCAGCAAGCCCCGTTGGTTATCCGCTTGCAGCGCCAAATGGGCAATGTTCATGCCACGATAGGTCAGTTGGTCAACGTTCAAATTAAGCTGCGCAGTAAAGTCTCGCAACACTTCCAGATTTTGTTGCGGATCTTCCGCTTGGTTAGCTATCACCGGCGCCGCAGTCACACTCACGGCTTGTTGCGTGCCCGAGCTGGATTGCCAGCCGGAAAGTGCATCCAAATTCAGTGCCGTCGATGTCAGATTCATTGCATAAACCGGCACCTCGCCGAATCTCACGCTGCCACTGCCAGAGAACTGACTGTCATTGGCGCTCAGAATCAATTGGCTTAGGGCAATTTGCTGCGGTGTTTGTTGATACGCCACTTGGGCGCTGCCATCACCTTTAATGCCGCCACCCAGAATATCAGCACCTTCCAGTTGATAATTGAACTGAGTGACCGTGGCCGCGATGCGCCGCGGGTATTGCTGCAGATCGATATCTGCCGCCATGCTGAAAGTCAGATCGCGCTGGTCGCGGTTAACCCGGCTGGAAAGCTCCATTTGCGCATGACGATTGGCATTTTGCTGCAAGACGAGGTTAATATCGCGAACGTTAATCTGCTCGTTATTGGCGCGCTGCCAAATCAGCAGGCTGTCCACAATCCGCAGATTATCGATATCAAATTTCCACGGAGTATCCAGGGTCTCTTCGGTCTCGCCCGCAGGTGCGATAGGTGCGTTCGGTTGATTTTGCTCTTCACTCTCGGGTGTCAGGCGAATGACGGCATTTTTCAGCATCACCTGTTTCACAAACAGCTGATGCGACAACAACGGCAAGAGTTTGACATCAAGGCGCATGTTATCCGCGCTCACCACCGGCGCTTTGGCTCCGGGTGCAGTCAACGTCATGCGCCCGGCCAGAATGCTGAGCTGCGGCCAGATATGCCAGCGCAGCTCGCCGTCCAGCGTCAGATGATAACCGCTCTTTTGTTCGACCTTCGTGACCATATAGGCGCGAAAATCATTCGGATTAACCAACAGCACCAGCGCGGACATTCCCGCCACCAGCACAACCAGTAAAATCACCAAAGTCGTCAGTAATCTTCTCATGCCATCCTCTTGTCAACGCCACACCGACAGTGCTTCAAGCGCTGTTAGTCCTTGTCGATTCGACTGGCCACTGCACCCTGCTGATCGCGGTATTTTGCATCCTGCCGGCTGTTGTAAGGACGCGCCGCCGGCCCGGAAAGCGGTTCAAAGCTGAGAGCGCCAATCAACATGCCCGGGCGCAACGCCAGCGGCAACTTACCTGAATTATAGAACTCCAGAACAATCCGCCCCTGCCAGCCGGGATCGATACGGTGCGCGGTCACGTGAACCATCAGCCCCAGACGCGCCAATGAGGAACGGCCATCAAGCCAGCCCACAAGATCGTTGGGCAACGTGACCGACTCAAGCGTGACCGCCAGCGCCAGTTCGCCCGGGTGCAGGAAGAAGGCTTCGCCTTCCGGCAGCACTATCTCGTCACTCATCACGCGGTCCAGCGCCGCGCTGACTTCGTCTTTTGGTCCGCTGAGATCGATAAACGCGGCAGTATGGCCGCGAAACACGCGAAACTGATTGCCTAAACGGACATCCACTGTAGCCCCGTTAATACGCTCAATCGGCGGACGCGGTGAAATCACCAGTTTTTCACTATCCAGCCAGGCTTCTATATCACGGTCGCACAGTCTCATTTCTTTATCTCCATCAAGGCGTGTCACTAAAACAAAAATTGCCACACAACGGACAAAAGGTCTACGCCACGGCGTAAATACTTGCCCGACGGCCGGAAACACAGGTTTCCCGGCCATTGAACGGCATTATTCAAAGAATTGGCTGATTTTAGCTTTTAGAATGTCGATCGCAATGCGGTTTTTGCCGCCGCGCGGAACGATAATGTCGGCATATTGCTTGGAAGGTTCAATAAACTGCAGGAACATCGGACGAACGGTTTTCTGATATTGCGCCATGACCGAATCCATAGAACGTCCACGCTCATTGACGTCACGCTTCATGCGGCGCATCAGGCAAATATCCAGCGGCGTATCGACAAAGATCGAAAAGTTCATTTCCTGGCGCAGGCGGATATCCGTCAGCAGCAGAATCCCCTCCAGAATAATCACCTTTTTCGGCTCGAGGTGGATAGTCTCTTTCTTGCGCGTATGTTCGGTGTAACTGTACAGCGGCAACTCTATCGCCTTGCCTGATTTCAGCATTTGCAGATGCTGGAACAGCAGGTTGTGATCCATGGCGCTCGGGTGATCGTAGTTAGTCTTGACCCGTTCTTCCATGGTCAGGTGAGTCTGGTCTTTGTAGTAACTGTCTTCAGGAATAACGCCGATATGTTCATCGCCAACCTGATCGCGAAGTTCACGATATAACGTGCTGGCAATAAGGCTTTTTCCGGAGGCAGATGCGCCAGCTATACCAATAATGACGCACTGATGCGGCTTGTCAGTCATAAAATTTAAAGACCTGATTTCGAAGTGTGAGGGAGGGAACTAAAACGCGACAATTATAGGGAGTTAGCGGGCATTGCGCCACTCTATATTGTCTTCTCGGGGCCGCTAACTCCGGTTATTTCGCCAGAATCGGCCCCAAGATTTTAAGATTATTGCGTCTAGGGCAATCAGATGCGGCAGGGTAAACTCCGTAGCCTGTTCATTATCCTGCTGATGGGATGACGTATTTCACCGGAGACTGACGTGCTAGACTGGTATTTTCTGACATTTTTTGGCGACAGCATGCTGCTGCTGCCCTGCGCGTTGATTCTTTTTGTCGCGTTAATCGCTCCGCGCGCCACCCGCACAGCGGGCTGGCAATGGGCACTGATCTTCGGTTGTGCCGGGGGTATGGTATGCGTATCCAAATTGGCCTTTATGGGTTGGGGCATCGGCATAAAAAGTTACGACTTCACCGGTTTCAGCGGCCATTCGGCGCTAGCCGCCAGCATTTGGCCGGTACTTCTCTGGACGCTGACCGGGCGTTTCTCGCATGCAGTACGCAGCATCATGCTGGTAGTAGGTCTGATATTACCCCTCACCATCGGCCTCTCGCGGTTAGCGATCCGTGTACATTCCCCGTCGGAAGTGGTTAGCGGCCTGGTGTTAGGCTACATGGCCAGTACGCTGTTCCTGTGGTTGCAACGCGGTAAACCGCGCCCGCAACTCTCCCTGCCGCAGATCGCCGTTGCACTTGCTTTGCCATTGGTTCTCATGGGCGTGCGACAGCCAGCCCCGACACAGGGACTCCTGGAGCAAATCGCCACCACGCTGGCGCAGATTGAACACCCATACACCAGGGCAGATTTACACAAACGCCCCCTCACGCCATAAACAAAAACCCCGGACCTGCGCCGGGGTTTTGCTTTTTAATCTGCGAGGATTACAACGCGCGGAAAGAGATTTCCGTCGGAATGGCCTCGCCCTGCCAATACATCTGCGCCGCGACACGGCCGGCAAGCTGGCGATACAGTTCCGCAAATTCGCTGTCCGGACGGCTTATTACCGTCGGCGCGCCGCGATCCAAATCTTCGCGCAGCGAGATGTGCAACGGCAGTTGCCCCAGCAAGCGGCTGTTGTACTTTTTCACCAACTTTTCTGCCCCGCCAGTGCCGAAAATCGGCTCATGATGACCGCAGTTGCTGCAGATATGCACGCTCATGTTTTCCACAATACCGAGCACAGGCACATGGACTTTTTCGAACATCACAATGCCTTTGGCCGCGTCCAGCAGGGCGATATCCTGCGGTGTGGTCACCACCAGCGCGCCGGTAACCGGAATGTTCTGCGACAGCGTCAGTTGGATATCCCCGGTGCCCGGCGGCATATCCAGCACCAGATAATCCAGATCCGGCCACAGCGTGTCCTGCAGCAGTTGCATCAGCGCCTTGCTGGCCATCGGGCCGCGCCACACCATGGCGTTGTCGTCGGTCACCAGGTAACCAATGGAATTGGTCGCCAGACCGTGCGCCAGGATCGGCGCCATATGCTGGCCGTCCGGCGAGGTTGGCCGTTCATGCTCGGTGCCCAACATATTGGGGATCGACGGGCCGTAGATGTCGGCGTCCAGAATGCCGACCTTCGCGCCTTCGGCAGCCAGCGCCAGTGCCAGGTTGACGGCGGTAGTGGATTTCCCCACCCCGCCCTTGCCGGAACTGATGGCGATGATATTGCGCACGCCCTTGATGCCGGCCTGATCGTTGGCGCGTTTCAGCGTGGCGATGTCATGCTTCAACTTCCAGTCGATCGCCTCTGCCCCGGTGACGCGCAGCAGTTCTGCACTCACGCGGTCTTTCAGCGTTTCAAAGGCACTCTGCCAGGCGAACGGCATGATCAATTCAATATGCAGTACGTGATCCAACAGCGTGCAGTGGTGAATAGCCTTCAACGCGGTCAGGTTGTTTTTTAACGTCGGGTGTTCAAAGGCGGCCAGTACACCGGTCACCAGGGCACGCAGAACTTCGGGGTTGGTCTGCTCGGGGGATTTTGCGCTCATCCCGGCTCCTTGATTTTGAATGGATAGCTTCCCGCTAAGCATATCAGAACTGCAGGTCCGCTGGCGTGTGTCTGTAGAAAGAAACCGCCCTAGCCGTAGAGGGCGCGATCGGGTAACATCGAAGACCCTTTTTATTCATTACAGAAAGCAAGTTCTCACTATGGCTCAAGTCGCGAAAAAATTATTGGTGACGTGCGCGCTACCGTACGCAAATGGTTCCATCCATCTCGGCCACATGCTCGAGCACATCCAGGCGGATATCTGGGTTCGTTACCAACGAATGCGCGGCCACGAGGTTCATTTCATCTGTGCGGACGACGCGCACGGTACGCCGATCATGCTGAAAGCTCAGCAGTTGGGCATCAAGCCGGAAGAAATGATTGCGGAAATGAGCCAGGAGCACCAACAGGATTTCGCCGGTTTTGGCATCAGCTATGATAACTATCACTCCACCCATAGCGATGAAAACCGTGAACTCTCGAGCCTGATATACGGTCGTCTGAAAGAGAACGGTTTTATCAAGAACCGGACTATTTCCCAGCTGTACGATCCGGAAAAAGGCATGTTCCTGCCTGACCGATTCGTGAAAGGCACCTGTCCGAAATGCAAATCGCCGGACCAATACGGCGACAACTGCGAAGTGTGCGGCGCGACCTACAGCCCGACCGAGCTTATCGATCCGAAATCCGTTGTTTCCGGCGCCACGCCGATCTTGCGTGATTCGGAGCACTTCTTCTTTGATCTGCCTTCGTTCAGCGAAATGCTGCAGACCTGGACCCGTTCCGGCGCGCTGCAAGAGCAGGTAGCGAACAAGATGCAAGAGTGGTTTGAGTCGGGTCTGCAACAGTGGGATATTTCCCGCGACGCGCCCTATTTCGGCTTTGAGATCCCGGACGCACCAGGCAAATACTTCTACGTCTGGCTGGATGCGCCAATCGGCTATATGGGCTCATTCAAGAACCTGTGCGACAAACGCGGCGATCTGGACTTCGACGAGTTCTGGCGCAAAGACTCCAGCACCGAGCTGTATCACTTCATCGGCAAAGACATCGTTTATTTCCACAGCCTGTTCTGGCCGGCGATGCTGGAAGGCAGTAACTTCCGCAAACCGACCAACCTGTTCGTACACGGCTATGTGACGGTTAACGGCGCCAAGATGTCCAAGTCCCGCGGCACCTTTATCAAGGCCGGCACCTACCTGCAACATCTGGATGCCGACTGCCTGCGTTACTACTACGCCGCCAAGCTGTCCTCGCGCATCGACGACATCGACCTGAATCTGGAAGATTTCGTGCAACGCGTGAACGCCGATATCGTGAACAAGGTGGTTAACCTGGCTTCGCGCAACGCCGGCTTTATCAGCAAGCGTTTTGGCGGCCAACTGGCCGATAACCTGGCCGATCCTGCGCTGTACCAAACCTTCGTTGACGCGGCAGGAAGCATCGCCGAGGCCTACGCCAGCCGTGAGTCCGGCCGCGCAATCCGCGAAATCATGGCGCTGGCCGATCTGGCCAACCGCTATGTGGATGAGCAGGCACCTTGGGTCGTCGCGAAGCAAGAAGGCCGCGATGCCGATTTGCAAGCCATCTGCTCGATGGGCATCAACCTGTTCCGCGTACTGATGACCTACCTCAAACCGGTGCTGCCATCGCTGACGGAACGTACCGAAGCCTTCCTCAACTGCGAACTGACCTGGGATGCGATCCAGCAACCGCTGCTGGGCCACCAGGTCAATGCGTTCAAAGCCCTGTTCAACCGTATCGACCTGGACAAGGTGAATGAAATGGTCAGCGCTTCAAAAGAAGACATGGCAGCGGCTAAAGTGGTCAGCGGCCCGCTGGCTGAAGATCCGATTCAGGAAACCATCACCTTTGACGATTTCGCCAAAGTTGATATGCGCATCGCCTTGATCAAGAGCGCCGACTTTGTCGAAGGCTCTGACAAACTGCTGAAACTGCAGTTGGATCTAGGCGGTGAATCCCGTCAGATCTTCTCCGGCATCCGTTCAGCCTACCCGGATCCGAAAGCGCTCGAAGGCCGCCTGACCATCATGGTCGCCAACCTTGCGCCGCGCAAAATGCGTTTCGGCATCTCTGAAGGCATGGTGATGGCTGCCGGCCCAGGCGGCAAAGAGATCTTCCTGCTCAGCCCGGACAGCGGTGCTCAGCCAGGAATGCAGGTGAAGTAACCGTCGTTTCCGTTGCCTTAAGGGTCGAGCTGCCGCTCGGCCCTTTTTATTTGCGCCCCCCTCAAAAGACGCCATCGCAGGCAAATTTTATATGCCGCCCACAAGCGATATATTTCAGCATTATATATAGACGTCCAGATGTAAAGATTGCTATAAATACCCCCTTACCGGGATAGCTATCACCTGCTTTTGGAGCCAATAATAATGAAAACGATAAAAACACCGCTACTGGCCATTGGCCTGCTGGCCGCCCTGCCACTGTTCGCCGCAGAATCGTCCACGCCGGCTCCGGTGCCAACCGCCATCGCCCAGCATCAGGGGCCGATCCGCATTGCAGTGATCCGCAATCTGGGTTCCGACGACAACACCACTCAGTTTCTGGCCGGCGCCATTCAGGAAGGGCGTAAGCTGGGTTTCAAAGTGGATACCTTCCTCAGCAACGGTGACGACGCGCGTTTTCAAGATTTCGTGAACCAGGCTGTCAGCCAAAAATATGACGGCATTATTCTCTCGCAGGGCCGTGCGCCCTATTCCACCGATTTGGTCAAACGCATTGCGGCGGCAGGCATTGCCGTCTCCGTATTTGATACCGACGTCAGCGGCAGCATTCCCGGCGTAACGGTTTCGCAACAGGATGACGCTTCGCTGGCAAATGAGTCGTTCGGCCAACTGATTAAAGACTTTAACGGGAAAGCCAATATCATCAAGCTTTGGGTCGCCGGTTTCCCGCCTATGGAGCGCCGTCAGGCTGCCTACCAGCAGTTGCTGAAGCAAAATCCGGGCATTCATGAGTTGGAATCGATCGGCGCTGTGTCATCGGACGTGCAGGGGGATACCGCCAACAAGGTTGGCGCGGTGCTGGCCAAATATCCGAAAGGCAAGATTGACGCGATCTGGGGCACTTGGGACGCCTTTAGCCAGGGTGCCTACAAGGCACTGAAAGAAAATGGCCGTACCGAAATCAAACTGTACAGCATCGATATCTCCAATCAGGATCTGCAACTGATGCGCGAAGCCAATAGCCCGTGGAAAGTCAGCGTAGCGGTGGACACCAAGCTGATTGGTGCGGTAAACCTGCGTCTGGTGGCGAACAAAATTGCCGGTGAACCTACGCCTGCAACCTATGAGTTCAAGGCTGCGTCTATTCCGCAGGCGTTGCTGGCCAGCCAGCCGGGGCCGGTCAACGTGGCCGGGCTGGCAAAAATCATCCCGGGCTGGGGCAGCAGCAACGATTTTATCCAGCCCTGGTTCGCCACGTTGCAGTCCAAATCGGGCAAATAATCTCTTCCGCTTATCCCCGAACAATAGGGCCGCTGCATGTGGCGCCCCTATTGTTCGGGGCAACAGCAGCGTGAAAAGCGTCGGCGTAACCTCTTTTTTTCACACAGCATCTTCCCAGTCGGCCAAAATGAGCTATGTTATCAACATCGCTCAATAGCTGTATGCATAAACAGGTTCGATATGAAGGGATTCCCACCGCTGATCATCGCACTGCTGGCCAGTTCTCTGGTGTTGACCATTGGCCGCGGCGTCACGCTGCCGTTCATTACTATTTACCTCACCGGGCATTTCCACCTGTTGCCGAAAAGCGTCGGCATTATTCTGGGCATCAGCCTGGCGATCGGCATTTTCGCCAGCCTGTATGGCGGCTATCTGGTGGACAAGTTCAACAAAAACACATTGATCCTGCTTTCCATTTTACTGTTCGCCCTGAGCTTTTTCGCCATCCCGTGGATCCCGCGCCCGGGAGGCATCGTTCTGGTACTGGCGATCCTGCATACGGCCTATTCGGTGCTGGGCATCACCATTAAAGCGTGCTTTGCCGACTGGCTGCCGGTCACACAACGTATAAAAGCCTTTTCGCTCAACTACACGCTGGTGAATGTCGGCTGGGCTGTGGGGTCATCTCTGGGCGTTATGGTGGCCGGGCTGAACCCGCTGCTGCCGTTCTACCTCTCCGGTGGGCTGGCCTTATTGACGGTGGCGACACTGAGCTTTCGTCTGCGTGGGCAGTTGCATTCAGGGCAACCTGCGGCCGCCGAATCCGCGCCGACCACATTGCCTGATTTTCGTCAGACGCTGGCCATCCTGCGCAGCGATCGCCGGCTGATTTACTTTACGCTCGGCAGTACGCTGGGGGCTGTCGTTTTCGGCCAGTTCACCGGCTATCTGTCGCAATACCTGATTATCGTATCGAACGCCGAATTCGCGTACAAAATCATTGGCATGGTGATGATCGTCAATGCCTGTATCGTCATCGCGTTGCAGTATTTGCTGAGCCGGGGCATGCGCCAGGAAAACATGCTGCGCTGGCTGGCGCTGGGCACACTCTTTTTCATTGTCGGGCTGATCGGTTTCATGCTGGCGGGGCAATCCGTCTGGCTGTGGGCCGTGGCCATGGCGATATTCACGCTGGGGGAGATTATCGTTATCCCGGTGGAATATATGTTTATCGACTTTATCGCACCTGCGCATCTGAAGGGCAGCTACTACGGCGTGCAAAATCTCAGTGCGTTGGGGGGCGCCATCAACCCGGTGCTCTGCGGTTTTATCCTCAGCTACGCCGCACCGCCATTGATGTTCCTGATGTTGATTGCCGCCGCGTTATTGAGCCTGCTATTCTTTTTCCTCGGCCACCGGCTGGCGCAGAAACAGCAACCGAACTCTATTGCCACCTACGTGGAATAAGAGTGCGCGAGACCTTTCGCCGGTGCTGCCAACCTGCCCAACGGGCATGAGTGTCATAGAGAGAATTCATGGTGTGATTTGTGGCGCAGGTCACAGTTTAATTGTATGATGAATACATCAGTTAAACGGGAAAAGGTGATGGCCAACATGCTTACACTGTGCTGGAAATACCTGAGGGCAATCGTCCTTATCTACCTCTGCTTGTTTGCCGGCAATGCCATCGCGGCGCTACTGCCGATCGCCATTCCCGGTAGCATTATCGGCATGCTAATCCTGTTTGCCCTGCTCTCCAGCCAAATTTTGCCGGCGAAGTGGGTCAAGCCCGGCTGTCATCTGCTGATCCGTTATATGGTGCTGCTGTTCGTGCCGATTGGCGTCGGCGTGATGAACTATTACGACCAAATCATCGAACATCTCAGCCCGCTGGTGGTTTCCTGCGTTATCAGCACCCTGATGGTGCTGATCGTCGTCGCCTGCACCTCTCATTATTTTCACCGTGAACGTAAAATCATCGGCAGTGACGATCCTGCGGAGGGTAAAAAATGATCCATGAAATCTGGTGGTCATTGCCGTTGACGCTGTTGGTCTACTTTGCGGCTCGCTGGCTGGCTCAGCGGCTGAAGATGCCGCTGCTGAACCCGCTGCTGGTTTCCATGGCGGTGATCATTCCTTTGCTGCTGCTGACCGGCGTTCCCTATGAACGCTATTTTCAGGGCAGCAAAATTCTCAACGATTTGCTGCAACCGGCAGTGGTGGCGCTGGCCTTCCCGCTGTATGAGCAGTTGCATCAGATCCGCGCTCGCTGGAAGTCGATTATCGCAGTGTGCTTTATCGGCAGCATGACGGCGATGATCAGCGGCGGCGCCATCGCGTTGTGGATGGGCGCAACGCCGGAAATTGCCGCATCAATCATGCCGAAATCCGTCACTACGCCGATCGCCATGGCGGTAGCGGGATCCCTTGGCGGCATCCCCGCAATCAGCGCCGTCTGCGTTATTTTCGCCGGCATCTTCGGTTCGGTATTTGGCCATTCGCTGTTCAGAATGCTGAAAATCACCACCCGTTCGGCACGCGGCCTGGCGATGGGCACCGCTTCGCATGCCATAGGCACGGCACGTTGTGCGGAAATGGACTATCAGGAAGGCGCTTTCAGCTCGCTGGCGCTGGTGATCTGCGGGATTATTACTTCTCTGCTGGCGCCCTTTGTCTTCCCGGTGCTGCTGCATCTGTTCGGTTAAAGGGTTGGAAACTTGCGATACATCTCGCATTTATCGTTTTCATTGCATTGATTTCATCAATAAAGAGATATAAATCACACTTTATTGCTTCAAGGCTGCCTAAAATGTTATCCCGTTAACCTGTAGAGAGATTTTCTATGCACCCGCGTTTTCACACCGCTTTCGGCGAACTGTCCGCGACATTGCAATCCGTCCTGCTGCCTTATTTTGATGCGCCTGATTTCCCGGCCATGTTCAGAGCGGAGCAGGTAGACGCGATCAAGCAGCGCTGCGGGCTGGATGATGATGCTCTGGCATTTGCCCTGCTGCCTTTGGCGGCGGCCTGCTCGTTAACGCCGATCTCCCATTTCCACGTCGGTGCCATTGCCCGCGGCCAGAACGGCAATCTCTATTTTGGCGCCAATATGGAATTCAGCGGTGCGCCGATGCAACAAACCATTCATGCAGAACAGTGTGCCGTGACCCACGCCTGGCTGCGCGGTGAACCTGGCCTGGTCTCCATCACCGTTAACTACACGCCTTGCGGCCACTGCCGCCAGTTTATGAACGAACTGAACAGCGGCAGCGGCCTGCAAATTCGCCTGCCCGGCCGTGAGCCGGCCACGCTTGGCGACTATCTGCCGGACTCGTTCGGCCCGAAAGACCTGGATATCGCCACGCTGCTGATGGACCGGGTCGATCAGGGCTACCAGTTGACGCTGTCTGACGAACTGGAGAAAGCCGCGCTGGCGGCCGCTAACCAAAGCCATGCCCCCTACAGCAACGCCCACAGCGGTGTCGCGCTGGAGGCCGAAGACGGCACGATTTACGCCGGGCGCTATGCGGAGAACGCCGCCTTTAACCCGAGCCTGCCGCCGCTGCAGGCCGCGTTGATTCTGCTGAACGTCTCCGGAAGCGACTGCCAGAAAATCCGCCGCGCGGTACTGGCCGAGCCGCAAACCGCTATCCTCACCCAGTGGGACGCTACCCGCGCCACGCTGGAAGCGCTGGGTTGCCAAGACGTCAGTCGCATCACTTTCTAATCCCGATCACGGCGGTGCCGCCCGGCGCCGCTGTTAACAGCCCCGTAAGCCGATTACAATGGCATTCACGTCTTAAAACACTTTCTTTAGTTAAATTAGGACGTGATCGTCGATAATTACGCCAATTTACCTCATGATCCGATAACAATTGCTGTACATATTTTCCCGATCTTTTAGGATCGGCATCATAAAAGCTATCCGATACGTTGAAGAGCAAAACAATGGAACTTGAATACGAAAGCAAACGCCCCCTCTACATCCCTTACGCCGGCCCGATTCTGCTGGAATTTCCGCTGCTGAACAAAGGCAGCGCCTTCACTGAAGATGAACGCAGCCATTTCAACCTGCATGGTTTACTGCCTGAAGCGGTGGAAACCATCGAAGAGCAGGTTGAGCGCGCCTATCGTCAGTACCAGGATTTCAAGAACGATAACGACAAACACATCTATCTGCGCAACATCCAGGATACCAACGAAACCCTGTTTTACCGCCTGCTGGACGCGCATCTGAGCGAGATGATGCCCATCATCTACACCCCGACGGTCGGTGAAGCCTGTGAGCATTTCTCCGACATCTACCGCCGCGCGCGCGGGCTGTTTATCTCCTACCCAAACCGCGATCGCATCGACGACATGCTGCAAAACGCCACCAAGCAAAACGTCAAAGTGATCGTAGTCACCGACGGTGAGCGTATTCTCGGCTTGGGCGATCAGGGCATCGGCGGCATGGGCATTCCTATCGGCAAGCTGTCGCTGTATACCGCCTGTGGCGGCATCAGCCCGGCCTACACTCTGCCGGTAGTGCTGGACGTTGGCACCAACAACCCGCAGCGCCTTAACGATCCGCTGTACATGGGCTGGCGCCACCCGCGCATCTCCGGCGATGAATACCACGCCTTTGTCGAAGAGTTCATTCAGGCCGTAAAACGCCGCTGGCCAAATGTGCTGCTGCAGTTCGAAGACTTCGCGCAGAACAACGCCACTCCGCTGCTGAACCGCTATCGCGATGAGATTTGCTGCTTCAACGACGATATTCAGGGCACCGCAGCGGTCACCCTTGGCAGCCTGATCGCCGCCAGCCGCGCCGCCGGTAGCCAGTTACGCGACCAAACCGTGACCTTCCTTGGCGCCGGTTCAGCCGGTTGCGGCATCGCCGAGCAGATTATCGCGCAGATGAAATCTGAAGGATTGAGCGAAGCCGAAGCGCGCGCCCGGGTCTTCATGGTGGACCGTTTCGGCCTGCTGACCGACAAACTGCCCAACCTGCTCGATTTCCAGAGCAAACTGGTGCAAAAGAGCGAGAACCTGGCTTCATGGCAGACCTCCAGCGACGCTATCTCGCTGCTGGACGTAGTGCGTAACGCCAAACCGAGCATTTTGATCGGCGTTTCCGGCCAGCCGGGCCTGTTTACCGAAGAGCTGATCCGCGAAATGCACAAGCATTGTCCGCGTCCGATCGTCATGCCGCTGTCCAACCCGACCTCGCGCGTGGAAGCCCGCCCGGAAGACATCATCAACTGGACCGACGGTGCCGCACTGGTCGCGACCGGCAGCCCGTTCGCGCCGGTGAGCTATAAAGACCAGCTGTTCCCTATCGCCCAATGCAACAACTCCTATATCTTCCCGGGGATTGGTTTGGGCGTGTTGGCTTCCGGCGCCACTCGCGTAACCGACGCCATGCTGATGGCGGCCAGCCGTGCGCTGGCAGATTGTTCGCCGCTGGCGACCGACGGGCATGGCGCACTGTTGCCGAATATCGACGATATTCAGGGCGTCTCCAAGTGCATCGCGATGGAAGTGGGTAAAGCGGCGCAGTTGCAGGGAATGGCGGTGGTCACCTCTGAAGAAGCGCTGTCGAAAGCCATTGAACACAACTTCTGGCGACCGCAGTACCGCAGCTACAAACGCACCTCGTTCTGATTTACGCAGGTGAAGCGCAAGGTCCGGCACGCCGGACCTTTTTTATTGTCAAAACCGCCTAAAAATGCGGCGCAATACGTGCTTCAGGCGGTGGACAGCTTGCGTCAGCCAGTCAGGTAAAGTAGCCTTGAGCCATCTTTTTTGGCCCCTGTGCGCGTAAGGCAATAACATGTGGAAACGCCTGATAATCAGCCTGTTCATCATCATTGCGGTGTTGATGCTCTCGGCGCTCGCGCTCGATCGCTGGATCAGTTGGAAAACCGCACCTTACGTCTACGACGAACTCCAGGGTCTGCCCCATCGCCAGGTTGGCGTGGTGCTCGGCACCGCCAAATATTACCGTACCGGCGTCATCAACCAGTATTACCGTTACCGTATTCAGGGCGCGATTAACGCCTATAACAGCGGTAAGGTGAAATACCTGCTGCTGAGCGGAGACAATGCCCAGCAAAGCTATAACGAGCCCATGACCATGCGCCGCGATCTGATCGCCGCAGGCGTCGCGCCCAGCGATATCGTGCTGGATTACGCCGGGTTCCGCACCCTGGACTCCATAGTGCGCACCCGCAAGGTGTTCGACACCAATGACTTCATCATTATCACCCAGCGTTTCCACTGCGAGCGCGCGCTGTTTATTGCCCTGCATATGGGGATCCAGGCTCAATGCTACGCAGTGCCGTCGCCGAAAGACATGATGACGGTACGCGCTCGCGAGATCTTCGCCCGCCTTGGCGCGCTGACCGACCTGTACATTCTCAAACGCGAACCGCGCTTCCTCGGCCCGCTGATCCCCATCTCCTCCATGCACGCGGTGCCGGAAGACGCCCAGGGTTATCCGGCGGTGTCGCCGGAGCAATTGGTTGAGCTGGAACACAAGCTGGCAGCGGAAAAACAAAAGGCCAAATAGCCTTACTTGCAACGGTGAAAATAAAAACGGTCGGCATTTGCCGACCGTTTTTATTGCAGCGGAATGCTTATTTCTTCTTGGCGTATTTCAGCGAATCCAGCGCCACCGCGAAGATAATGATGCCGCCCTTGATGATGTACTGCCAATAAGGGTTAACGCCAATGTAGGTCAACCCGTAGTTGATGACGGTAAAGATGATCACCCCGGTCACTACGCCCAACACCGTCCCCACCCCACCGGCAAAGGACACGCCGCCCACCACGCAGGCGGCGATGGCATCCAGTTCATACATAAAGCCGAGGTTGTTGGTGGCGCTGCCGATACGGCCGGCTTCCAACAGCCCGCCAAAGGCGTAGAACACGCCGGACAGCGCATAGATCATGATCAGGTTCAACGGCACATTCACCCCGGAAACCTTTGCCGCTTCCGGGTTACCGCCGATGGCGAAGATATTTTTGCCGAAGCGGGTTTTATTCCACAGGATCCAGACAAAAATAATCGCGATAATGGCGTAGAAGGTAATGTACGACAGTTTAAAGTCGCCAAAGCGCAGGAATCCCTGGGCAAAGGTCGAGAACTTAGGATCGAACCCCGCTACCGGCGAAGCGCCGACAGAATCGTAATACAGCGAGTTGATGCCGTAGACGATGATCATGGTACCCAGGGTGGTAATAAACGGCGTCACATTCAGGTAGGCGATGATCAGACCGTTCACCAGGCCGATCACCGCACCCACGGCGCACACCAGCAGGATCACCAGCGGAATAGACCAGGTTTCCATATGCGGAAACACTTTATTGACGTTGTCCATCGACTGCAGCAGCGTTGCCGCAACCACCGCCGCCAGCCCAACCTGGCGCCCGGCGGACAGGTCTGTACCCTGAGTCACGATCAGCCCGGCCACGCCCAGTGCAATAATGATACGCACCGATGACTGAGTCAGGATGTTGCTCAGGTTCATTAAACTGAGGAAAGTCGGGTCCTGGATAATAATAATTGCCAGCAGCACCAGCAATACCACGTAAATGCCACCTTCTTTAAAATAGGTGAACAAAGTTTTTTTATTCAGCGCGTTCATAATTCTGATCCTTAAAGGTGCAGGGATGCGAGACGTAAAATTTCATTTTGCGAGGTCTGTTTGGTGTTAACGATGCCCGCAACCTGACCATTACTCATCACCAGTATTCTGTCGGTAATTCCCAAAAGCTCCGGCATTTCGGACGAGACAATAATGATCCCCTTGCCCTTCTTCGCCAATTCGGTCATCAGCTGATAAATTTCGAATTTGGCGCCGACGTCAATGCCGCGCGTCGGTTCATCCAGCATTAATATTTCCGGTTGGGTTAACAGCCAGCGGCCGATAATCACCTTCTGCTGGTTACCGCCGGACAGCGAACCGATATGGGTGTGGTGGCCCGGCGTTTTGACCCGCATGGCGTCGATCACCCATTGGGTGTCACTTTTCATCCGGGCGTTGTCCAGCAGACCGATTTTATTTTTATAGTTGCGGATATTGGATATCAGCGAGTTGAAGCCCACGTCCAGATAGGCGTAAATCCCGGTAGAGCGTCGCTCTTCCGTTACCAGTGCAAAACCGTGGTTAATCGCTTCATTGGCGCTGTGATTGTTGATGGCCTTGCCGTGCAGCTTGATGGTGCCGGCCACTTTTTCACGGATACCGAACAGGGTTTCCACAATGTCCGTGCGCTTGGCGCCCACCAACCCGGCAATGCCAAGAATTTCACCTTTGTGAAGATCGAAAGAAACATCGCGAATCGAAGGCTGGCGCAATGACGTCAGGTTCTTCACCTCCAGAATCACCTCTCCCGGCGTATTCTGCCTGTCGGGGAAACGCTGACTGAGCGAACGGCCCACCATCATCGAGATGATCTTGTCCATATCCAGCCCTTCCAGCGGCTGAGTGGCGATCCACTGGCCGTCGCGCAGGATGGTGATTTCATCGCACAGTTGGAAGATCTCTTCCATTTTGTGCGAGATATAAACAATGCCGCAGCCGCGCTCTTTCAGCTTACGAATAATGGTGAACAAATGGTTCACCTCTTTTTCCGTCAGCGACGAGGTCGGCTCATCCATAATGACAATCTTGGCGTCATAGGAAAACGCCTTGGCGATTTCGATCATCTGCATTTGCGATACCGATAGCGTGCCCACTTTATCCCGTGGGTTGATATCGATATCCAGCTCGTCGAATATCGCCTGGGTGTCCTTCAACATCTTTTCCTGATCGACAAACATGCCTTTGGTCGGGTAACGCCCCAACCACATGTTGTCCATCACGGTGCGCTGCAGGACCAGGTTTAACTCCTGATGCACCATTGAAACGCCGTGTTCCAGCGCCTCTTTTGAGCTTTTGAAATCAATTTCCCGGCCCTGAAAAACAATACTGCCGGCATCTTTTTTATAAATGCCAAACAGGCATTTTAATAATGTCGATTTCCCGGCGCCGTTCTCTCCCATTAACGCATGTATGGAGTGCGGACGAACGCGCAGGTTAACATTATCCAATGCCTTGACGCCGGGGAATGACTTACTGATATCGGTCATTTCCAGGAGGAATTCGCGTGGGCTGTCGGCCATAAATACACCTGGCTATTATTGTACCCCCCGTCTTTCAAACCGCAGCGTTGTCCGCTGCACCGTGAAATCCGTCGGGTATAGGCTGTCATTTTAATAAAAAATTCCCCCGCCTGCGGCTTTCCTGGTGTTGGCGCTGAGCGCACCCCAGGCGGGGTCATTACGGCTTATCTCAGAACTTACTTAACAAATTGAGACAGATTGTCTTTATCTACTCCAACGTAAGGAATGCGCACCACTTTATTTTCGATTTTATATTGGGTGCCGTCGGCGGCCGGTTTGCCCGCAGCCAGATTTTTCGCCAATTCGAAGGTGGCTTTAGCCTGGTTGTCGGCATCGTTCAGCACCGTCCCCGCCATCGCGCCGGATTTGACCATCGCCAGAGCTTCCGGCAACGCATCCACGCCGAATACCGGAATGCTGGATTTGTTGTGTGCCTTCAGCGCTTCTACCGCGCCCATTGCCATGGCATCGTTGTTGGCGATAACCACTTCAATTTTGTTGGCGTTCGGGCCGGACAACCAGGCGTCCATTTTGTCTTTCGCCTGAGCGGTATCCCACATGGCGGTGTCCATCTGCAGTTGCTGAGTTTTAAGACCGCCTTCGTTCAACGTCTTCACCACATAGGTGGTGCGCGCTTCGGCATCCGGGTGGCCCGGTTCGCCTTTCAGCAATACATACTGAATCTGACCGTCTTTGTTCAGATCCCAGTTCGGGTTGGCTTTCCAGTGCTTGGCGATCAGCTGGCCCTGGATCACGCCGGACTCCTTGGAGTCGGTCCCGACATAAAACGCTTTGTCGTAGCTGTCCAGCGCTTTGCGGGAAGGCTCTTTGTTGTAAAACACGACAGGGATATCGTTTGCGCGTGCCTTATCGATAACCACCGGAGCGGCGGCAGGGTCAACCAGGTTAATCGCCAGCGCTTTCACGCCTTTGGCGATCAGCACATCGATCTGGTCGTTTTGCTTGGACTGATCGTTCTGCGAGTCATTCATCAGCAGAGTGATATCCGGAGAGGCCTTGGCGTCTTTCTCGATCGCCTTGCGCACTACCGACATAAAGTTGTCGTCGTATTTATAAATAGTGACGCCAATACGGGTATCTGCATGAGCTGCAGCACCAAACATCATGGCTGCGGCCGTCGCGGCCAGGGTGAAAACCTTCTTATTCATTGTCTGTCTCCGGTTTATGTAGGTCGTACTCGGTATTGAGCCAAAGGTAACCGGCGGTGGGTGCACGACCGGGTCTGGCAGGTTCCCTGTCATCCGTGAATCATGTTATTCCTGAAAAGTGCTGTGTCAGCGCGAGATAAAAACGGCAGCGGCAAGTGCCTTTGCGCCGGAAAACGCCTAGAGCATAGACGGGGTGATGTTAATAATCTGTGAATTTTCTCACAGATTGAAAACGGTTACACAAGATTAAATCTTCAGAGAGTGACCGCCGCCTCACTTTGCCAGGGGGCATCGGAATGGCGACGTACCAGAGTGGGCATAAACAGGTGGTGCGCCTGTGGCTCCAGCCCGCCAGCCGCGCCACGCAGGGCCAATTCGGTGGCAAGAGTCGCCATGGTAACAATGGGATAGCGTACCGTGGTCAGTTTAGGGCTGGTATAGCGTGCAATGGGGATATCATCGAACCCCACTATCGAGAAATTTTGCGGCACAATGATACCGTTTTCTTTCAGCACCGCCATGGCACCGGCGGCCATAGCATCGTTGTAAGCGAACACGGCGCTCAGATGCAGATTACGGCCAAGCAGCTCGACCATCGCGGCCTCCCCGCCCTGCAGATCCGGCGAACCGTAAGCGCGCCAGCTGTCCGGCGTCGCCAGCCCCGCCACGCTCATCGCCTGTTCATAGCCCTGCTGACGCAGCGGCCCGTCTTCGATCGGGTGATTGGAGCCCAGATAGCCAATACGCTGATGGCCCTGCGACAGCAGCAGACGCATCGCCATCTCCGCGCCGCTGACGTTATCCAGGCCAACGCAGCGGTGTTCGTAGCCGGCGATGATTCGGTTAATCAGCACCATGCCCGGCACCTGTTCGAGAAAAGCGATCAATTCGGCATCACACAAGGCTTTTGCATGAACAATCAAGGCATTGCAGCGCTGACGAATCAATACTTCGATGGCATGACGCTCTTTTTCCGCCTGGTGGTAACTGTTGCCAATCAGCAGGTATTTGTGGTTTTTCTGCGCCACAGTGTCTACCGCTTTCACCAAAGCGCCAAAGAAGGGATCAGAAACGTCCATCACCACCACGCCGAGGGTATCGCTGCTTTGGGTGGCCAACGCCTGCGCATTGGCATTGGGCCGATAGCCCAGCTCCGCTACCGCCTGCAGCACCCTTTCACGCGTCTGTTTGCTGGTCAGGGCGCTGTTGTTCAGCACGCGGGAGACGGTCGCCACGGACACGCCCGCGCGTTTCGCCACGTCGCGAATGGTGATTGGGTGAACAGAGGCCATGAAAGATCCTGAGGTCGGGGTAGTTGACAGTGGCGCTATCCTACCCCGTTTGTCATCCTCCTCTGCGTGAATTACGTCACAGGAAAGAAAACGTTTACATACATTTTTTTAACCTGCCTGCGCCAGATCTCAGTTCAGCGCCTTGGGTTCCGCTTGGCCGGCGGCCAGATGAGTCAATTTGCGCCACAGCCACTCTACCGGCCCCTGCGGGAAGTACCTCAGCCACAGATTGGAAAACAACAGGTTGGCCAGCCAGACCAGCGGCACAAACGCCAACAGTTGCAGACGGTCAAACTGCTGATACAGGCCAAACCGATAAAACAACGTGGTGCAAATCAGCGTTTGCAGCAGATAGTTGCTCAGCGCCATACGCCCGACCTGCGTCAGCCAATGGCCGATGCGCAGGCGCGACAGCGTAGGCCAGAAACCGTAACACAGCGCCAGATAGCCCATCGCCTGCAGCGGCGAGCCCAGCTCACGCGGCACCTGCAGTAAAAACCCGCTCCAGCGGTAGTCCCAGTGCAGATGCCATTGCAACGCCACCGCCGGCACTTGGATCAGCAATGAAAGCGGTATCAGCCAGGCCGCCTGACGGCGATAGTAGCCCGGCGAATAGGTACCGCGTAGCCAACCGCTGCGCATCAGCCCCGCACCGAACAGCATCAGGCCCGCCAGTTCCCAGCCGTATTGAGCGCCAATCGCCAGCAGGCTGGAAGACAGCAGGTCAACACGGCTGCGCCATGCCTCCATGCCCCCCTGCAATTTCCAGAACTTCTCATACTGCAGCTCAGCTACGCCGGGTTGCCAGAAACCGCCCGGCTCACCGTGCGAAACGAACCCCAGCAGCAGCAACACCCCAACGCCAATCAGGTACAGCACCACGCCGGTTTTCAGCAGTTGATAAGTGTCCTTCGCGTCGCGGATCATCCGCCAGCACACCAGGCCGATTAAGCCGTAAGCCAGCAAAATATCACCGTCCCAGAGGAAAATGGCATGCCCCAGACCAAACAGCACCAACCACGACAGCCGGGCGCGTATCCAGCCTTTACCGCGACGCAGCAGCATTTGCAAACCCGCGCCGAATAACAGGGCAAACATGGCCAGGAACTTGGCCTGCGCGAAAATATCCAGCAGCGCCCAGGTCCAGGCATCGCGAGCAGTCGGCAGCCCCAAATAGGCAGGGTTAAGGTAGGCCGCCTTTGGCAGGCCAAAGGCGCTGATATTCAGCAGAAGAATGCCGAGAATGGCGATACCTCGCACGCAGTCCAGCGTGGCGATGCGTGGCAAGGGGGCCGTGGAGCTAGTGTTCATTATTTTACCGCTGTATGCCGGTCATTAAAAAGGCGCCCGCAGGCGCCTGTTATACCCGTCATACTTGAAGCTGCGTCTGTGTTGACTGCGTGCACTTACCCGAATCACTTACCTGAGTAAGCTCATTGGGATAAGCGCCCTTGCCGCCTTGATGCAACTCCAATTATCTAGGGTAGAAATAGCCCGTCATCACCCCTGGTGATGACGCACCGCACGCAAAAACTCCTGGCGCGTGTTCTGGCTGGACTTGAACAGCCCGCCCAGAGAGGTAGTGGTGGTGGCGCTGGTCGCGTCACGGATGCCACGTGCCTTAACACAATAATGGACCGCATCAATCGATACCGCCACATTATTGGTGCCGAGCAAGGTTTGCAATGCCACCAGGATCTGCTGAGTCAAACGCTCCTGCACCTGGGGGCGCTGGGAGAAGAACTGCACGATACGGTTGATTTTCGACAGACCAATGACCGCATCTTTCGGAATGTAGGCCACGGTCGCTTTGCCGTCGATGGTCACGAAGTGATGCTCGCAGGTGCTGGTCAGTGTGATATCGCGCACCGTCACCATTTCATCTACCTTCATCTTGTTTTCGATGACGGTGATTTTTGGGAAGTTGGCGTAGTCCAGACCGGAGAAAATCTCATCGACATACATTTTGGCAATGCGGTGCGGGGTTTCCGCCAGGCTGTCGTCGGACAAGTCGAGATTAAGCAGCTGCATGATTTCCGTCATGTGCTCTTTAATACGACGTTTGCGCGTTTCGCGATCCAGCACTTCACCGCGCAACGGGGTTTCCAGACCACGCTCTTCGAGCGCTGCGTGAACCAGGGCAGCTTCTTTACTTAATGATGTCATTTATTCTCTCCAACGGACTTGAACTCACCCATCCGGCGGCTTTACCGGGCAGACAGGTGAATTGCATACTCTCCTGACGGCAGAAGTTTCCGTAGTTGATAACGTGAACTCGGTCAAGATTTTGCCTCCACTCTAGAGGAGAGTGAAGGGATTATCCAGTGATTGTACTTCAACCGCAGGTGAAATATTCGCATTTAGCACAATCAGGCCTGCTGCGGGTATCCCGTGTTTTTTGTACGGAATTTAATCACGGCGGCGTCGATTTTCGCGCCAATTCGCGCGCCGGCGTATTCACCACCAGCAGACCGGCCACGATAAGACCCACAACCGCCACATACAGCGCCGGTTCCAGCCTGTGGGTCAATGCCGTCGACAGCGCCGACAACGTAGGGCCAACCAGTTGCCCCAGCGCATAACCGGTGGTCAACAATCCCGCCATATAACGTGCATGGTTGGGCGCCAACTCCCGGCCATGCTGGATGGAAAGCTGCACCACGCTGAGGAAACCGCCGCCGGTAAGCAGCGCTCCCAGCGCCAACCCGGCCACACCCGGTACCACTTCCGCGCACAATACCCCCAGCGCCTGCACCCACAGGGTAATAGCCAGACGTGACTGAGTGGTCAGTCGATGGCGGGTCAGAATGCCGAGGACAATCCCCAACACCGCCGCACCGCCGAAGATCGGCCAAACGAACTGAGCGAACACGCTGTCGGGGAAACGCGCCGCCGCCATCTGCGACAGAAAGGTCGCCGGCAGAATATAGCCAAACCCCGCCAGACTGTAGCTCCATACCAGGCGTTTCAACGCCGGGGTCAGTTGCAGCGGCTCCGCTGCCACGTTGGGGCGATGCAACTCGCCGGCACGCGGCAGGTTGATGCTGATGGCGCCAATCAGTACCAGCGCCAATACGCCGTACACCATCCAGGCTTGCGACGCCGTCAGCGCCAGGCTATGAATGCCCACCGCCATCATGCCGCTGATAAAAATGCCGGCACCCGGGCCGGCGAACACCGCAGCGCTCAGCGCCGGCCGGCCATAATGCGCCAACCGCTCGTTGGTCCAGGCCGCCACCAACACCATCGACCAGCCGCTGGCCCAGCCGATGATAAATCGCACCGCGCCATGCCACCATTCGCCCTGCACCACGGCGGATAGCAGCGTCAAGGCCACCGCGCCCCACACGCCCAGCCACAGCCGGCGTTCAACGTGGCGGCTGGCGCGCATGGCGTCGTAAGCGCCACACAGATACCCCAGATAGTTGATCGCCGCCACCAGCCCGGCCCCGGTCAGAGTAAACTGGTGCTCGGCAATCATCAGCGGCACCTGCGGGGTAAAGGCGAAGCGCCCAATCCCCATCGCGACGATCAATGCAATAAAACCGCTCAGGGCAATTCTTAAAGCCATGTAGAGTTATCCAGACTGTTAAAAGAAAGTTGCCAGCATCATGCCGCAGTATTAAACTCACAAAAACTGAATAATACTCATCAAGTTCATCACGAAAAGAGAAGACAATGGATCTGACCCAGCTTCGCATGTTCTGCAGCGTCGCCGAAACCGGCTCCGTCGCCCGTGCCGCCGAGCAACTGCACCGCGTGCCGTCGAACCTGACTACACGCCTGCGTCAGCTTGAACAGGAACTGGGCACCGATCTTTTCATCCGCGAAAAGCAGCGTCTGCGCCTTTCGCCAATGGGCCACAACTTCCTCTGCTACGCCAACCGCATTCTGGCGCTCAGCGAAGAGGCCATGAGCATCACCCATGCCGGTGAGCCGGCGGGTAACTTCGCTATCGGCTCGATGGAAAGCACGGCGGCCACCCGCCTGCCCAGTCTGTTGGCGGCCTACCACCAGCGCTTTTCGCAGGTCTCGCTGTCGTTGACCACCGGCACCTCGGGCGAAATCACCGAACGGGTGCGCGCCGGTACTTTGGCGGCGGCGCTGGTCGATGGGCCGGTTCAGTATGACGAACTCAATGGCTGTATCGCCTTCCCCGAACACATGGTGGTGATCTCCTGCCTTGACCACCTGCCGATTCATAACGCTAAAGACGCCAAAGGCGAAACGCTGTTCGCCTTCCGGGCAAGCTGTTCTTACCGCCTGCGGCTGGAGTCCTGGTTCAAGCGCGAAGGCGCCTTGCCGGGCCAGATTATGGAAATCCAGTCCTACCACGCGATGCTGGCCTGCGTTGCCAGCGGCGCCGGGCTGGCGATGATCCCGCATTCGGTGCTCAGCCTATTGCCGGGCCATGAACGGGTGAAAGTGCATGCCCTGCCGGATGACATCGCCCAAACCGCCACCTGGTTATTGTGGCGGCGTGATGCGTTCGGCCCGAACGTGCGCGCGCTGAAAGAACTGATTATTGAACAGGCGGAAACCGCCGCTGTTGACAACACAAACCTCGTTTCATCAGACGCTATCGACATAGCCTGATTTAAAAAATAGACCACTGGAGACCATGATGAAAATGATCAAAACCCGTGCCGCCGTTGCCTGGGGCCCGAACCAGCCGCTGAAAATCGAAGAAGTCGACCTGATGCCACCGCAAAAAGGCGAAGTGCTGGTGCGGATCGTCGCCACCGGCGTCTGCCACACCGACGCTTACACCCTGTCAGGGGCCGATCCGGAAGGCGTGTTCCCGGCGATCCTCGGCCATGAAGGCGGCGGCGTGGTAGAAGCGGTGGGCGAAGGCGTCACCAGCGTGGCGGTCGGCGATCACGTGATCCCGCTGTACACCCCGGAATGCGGCGAGTGCAAATTCTGTAAATCCGGCAAAACCAACCTGTGTCAGGCGATCCGCGCCACCCAGGGTAAAGGCCTGATGCCGGACGGCACGACCCGCTTCTATAAAGACGGCCAGCCAATCTTCCACTACATGGGCACCTCGACCTTCTCCGAATACACCGTAGTACCGGAAATCTCTCTGGCGAAAATCAGCAAAGAAGCGCCGCTGGAAGAAGTCTGCCTGCTGGGTTGCGGCGTCACCACCGGCATGGGTGCGGTGATCAACACCGCCAAAGTGCAAAAAGGCGACACCGTGGCCATCTTCGGCCTCGGCGGCATTGGCCTGTCGGCGATTATCGGCGCGCAGATGGCCGGCGCAGGCCGCATCATCGGCATCGATATCAACACCAGCAAGTTCGATCTGGCGCGCAAACTGGGTGCTACCGATCTGATCAACCCGAAAGACTACGATAAACCTATTCAGGACGTGATCGTTGAGCTGACCGACGGCGGCGTCGATTTCTCCTTCGAGTGCATTGGCAACGTCAACGTGATGCGCTCCGCGCTGGAATGTTGTCATAAAGGCTGGGGCGAATCGGTGATTATCGGCGTAGCCGGTGCCGGCCAAGAGATCTCTACCCGCCCGTTCCAGTTGGTCACCGGCCGCGTCTGGCGCGGTTCCGCCTTCGGTGGCGTCAAGGGCCGTTCGCAGTTGCCGGGCATCGTCCAGCGTTATCTGGACGGCGAGTTCGCGCTGAATGACTTTATCACCCACACCATGGGGCTCGATCAGATTAACGAAGCGTTCGATTTGATGCACGAAGGCAAATCAATCCGCTCGGTTATTCACTTCGACAAAAAATAAGCCAGGAGGCAGAGATGAACTCGTCATTAGAACTTCTCGAAGAGCACCGCATGTTCGGTGGCTGGCAACAGCGTTACCGCCATGCAGCGCAGAGCCTGAATTGCAACATGACTTTCAGCATCTATCTGCCGCCGCCGCGTGATGATAACCCGCCGCCAGTGCTGTATTGGCTGTCGGGGCTGACCTGCAATGATGAAAACTTCACGTTGAAGGCCGGTGCGCAACGCATCGCCGCCGAACTGGGCCTGGTACTGGTGATGGCCGATACCAGCCCGCGCGGCGACGATGTGCCGAACGATGAAGGGTACGATCTGGGCCAGGGCGCCGGGTTCTATTTGAACGCCACGCAGGCGCCGTGGGACAAGCATTTTCGCATGTACGATTACCTCAGCGATGAGCTGCCGGCACTGATCAATCAGCATTTCAGCGTCAGCGATCGCCAGTCGATCTTTGGCCACTCCATGGGCGGCCATGGCGCGCTGATGCTGGCGTTTCGTAATCCGCAGCGTTTTCGTTCAGTGTCGGCGTTCGCGCCGATCGTCAACCCTTGTCAGGTGCCTTGGGGGCGTAAAGCCTTCGCCGCCTATCTGGGGAACGATGAAAGCCAGTGGCTGCAATACGACAGCTGCCATCTGCTGGCCAACGGCGCGGAAAAAATGCCGGTCCTGGTGGATCAGGGCGACGGCGATCAGTTTCTGGCGGATCAGCTGCAACCGGCGAAACTGGCCGAGCTGGCACGCCAGCGCGACTGGCCGCTGACGCTGCGGATTCAGCCAGGCTACGATCACAGCTACTTCACCATCGCCACCTTTATCGAAGACCACCTGCGCTTCCACGCCGAACACCTGTTCCGCTGATAAAAAAATCCGGGCGGTTTAGCCGCCCGGATTTCATCAGATACCGTCGAAAAGAAAATCTATTGCGGCTTTGACCTTGGTTCGGTATTGGGATGCATCGCAAAATTCAGCGCCCAGTGCGCGAACGGGAATACTTGCCATCTCATGAGTCATAACGGCGTACTCGTTGTCATCCACCAGCCTGACCAAAGGATTCAAGCGTTCCGGGCGACTACTGGCCGGATACTTTTCAAATGTTCGCCACGCATCATGGCGAAACCAGCCCGAACGCGCAAAGGCAACAAACCCAAAGTTACCCCTTCAGTTTCGGATCCAGGGCATCGCGCAGTCCGTCACCCAACAGGTTAAACGCCAGCACGGTGAGGAAAATCGCCAAACTGGGGAAAATCGCCACGTGCGGCGCAATCACCATATCGGCACGCGCCTCGTTGAGCATCGCGCCCCACTCCGGCGTCGGCGGCTGTGCGCCCAGGCCGAGGAACGACAGGCTGGCGGCGGTAATGATGGAAGTGCCGATACGCATGGTGAAATACACCACAATCGACGAAAGAGTGCCCGGCAAAATATGACGCATGATGATGGTCCAGTCCGAAGCGCCAATGCTGCGTGCCGACTCGATATAGGTCAGGTGCTTCAGCACCAGGGTGTTGCCCCGCACCAACCGGGCAAACGCCGGAATGCTGAAAATGGCCACCGCGATAATCACATTGGCCATGCCGCTGCCCATGATCGCCACCACGCCAATCGCCAGCAGGATGCCGGGAAACGCGAACAACACGTCGCAAATGCGCATGGTGATACGATCCCACCAGCCCTCATAATAGCCCGCCAACAGGCCCAGCAAGGTGCCAATCAATCCGCCGGCCAGTACCGAGAACACCCCGGCGGCCAGCGAAATGCGCGTGCCCATCAGAATACGACTAAAAATATCCCGTCCCAACGAATCCACGCCTAGCCAATGCACCAGCGAAGGGCCTTCGTTCAGGCGGTCATAATCAAAATAGTTTTCCGCATCAAACGGGGCCAGGTACGGCGCAAACAGCGCTGCCGCTACCAACAGCAACACAAACAGTCCCGCGACCAACGCCACATGCTGCCGGCGGAAACGCCGCCAAAACTCATGCCACGGCGTGCGCACCGCGTTAGGGTTGATCGTCGGCATCGCCTTCAATGCAGCGTTACGTCGCCAATGCTTAATCATGCAGCGCCCTCATTTGTAGCGTATCGCCGGGTTAATTGCCGCATACAGCATGTCCACCAACAGGTTAATCAGAATGAACTCCAGAGAAAACAACAGCACCTCGGCCTGGATCACCGGGTAATCGCGCATCTCGACGGAATCGACCAGCAGCCTGCCCAGCCCCGGCCAGTTAAAGACTTTCTCCACCACGATAGAACCGCCAAGCAGAAAGCCGAACTGCAATCCCATCATGGTCACCACAGGGATCATCGCGTTACGCAGCCCGTGTTTCACCACCACCAGGGTTTCTCGCACGCCCTTGGCGCGCGCGGTGCGCATATAGTCTTCTTGCATCACCTCAACGAATGAAGCGCGGGTAAAACGCGCCATCACCGCCGCCACCGCCGCGCCCAACGTAATCGAGGGCAAAATATAGTGCCGCCAGCTGTCGGCGCCCACCGTCGGCAACCAGCCGAGGTTGACGGAAAATACCTGCATCAGCAGCATGCCCAGCGCAAAGGCGGGGAATGAAATGCCCGAGACCGCCAGCGTCATGCCCAGGCGATCCGGCCAGCGGTTTCGCCACACGGCAGACACCATGCCAATGGCCATGCCGAAGATCACTGCCCACAGCATGCTGGTGAGGGTCAGCCACAGCGTTGGCAAAAAGCGCGAGCCGATCTCCTCACTCACCGGGCGCTTGGACACCATCGAGGTGCCGAAATCGCCCTGTAGTGCATTGACAAAAAAATGGACGAACTGCTGAGGCAACGGTTTATCCAGCCCCAGATCCTTGCGCACCAGTTGCACCACCGCTTCGTCGGCATCCGGCCCCGCAGCCAGCCGCGCCGGATCGCCGGGCAGCAGGTGAACGAACAGAAACACCAGCACCGCGACAATCAGCAGCGTCGGGATCAGACCCAGCAGTCGTTTCAGAAAATAATTAAGCATGTCGGGTTAATCCCCTCACCCCGCCCCCGAATAGAGGGCGGGGATTGGCGCCTTATTTGAGATCGGCATTATCAAAGTTGAACGAGGTATCCGGCATCACATAGAAACCGCTCAGCTGTTTGTTGTTGGCCGACAGCAGGCGCTCGGTCGCCAGGAAGATCCACGGCGCATCGGCCCAGATCCGATCCTGCGCATCCTTGTAGAGTTTTTGCTTCTCGGCGCGATCGGTGGTCGCCAGCGCACCGGTCAGATCCTTGTCCACCAGCGGGTTGCTGTAAAACGCGGTGTTGAACTGTTTGGGCGGCGCAGCCTGGGTGGAGAACAGCGGCGACAGCGCCCAATCCGCCTCGCCGGTCGACGCCGACCAGCCGGTATAGAACATGCGCACGCCGGTGTCTTTCACCCCGACGCTTTCCACCTGCGCGGCACGCTGGCCGGCGTCCATCGCGGTCACCGTCACTTTCACCCCAACCTGCGCCAACTGCTGCTGGGCAAACTGCAGCACTTTTTGCGCGGTGCTGTGGTTATGCGAAGACCACAACGTGGTGGTGAAACCGTTCGGGTAACCGGCCTCTTTCAGCAGTTCACGCGCCTTGGCCGGATCGTACGGCCACGGCTTGTAGCGGGTAGCGAAGTCGATCGCCGGCGGTACCGGGCCTTCCGCCGGTACCGCGTAGCCGGAGAACGCCACTTTGATCAGCGCATCCTTGTTGATGGCGTAGTTCAACGCCTGGCGCACTTTCGGATTATCAAACGGCTTCTGGGTGACGTTCAGACTGATATAACGTTGCAGGATCGACGGAGCCGCCACCACGTCGAGCTTGGCATTGCCTTCCAGCACCTTGGCCTGCTCGTAAGGGATCGGGAAGGCAAAGGTCGCTTCGCCGGTTTGCAACATCGCCGCACGGGTGTTGTTGTCCACCACCGGGCGCCAGGTGATGCTGTCGAGCTTCGGCAATCCTGGCTTCCAATAGCCGTCGAACTTCTTCACCTTGACGAAATCGGTCTGGTTCCAGGTCACGAACTGATACGGCCCGGTGCCCACCGGATGGAAGCCAATGTCTTTGCCATACTGCTTCAGCGCCGCCGGGGAAATGATCGCCGCCGCCGGGTGCGCCAAATTGTTGATAAAGGCCGAGAACGGTGCCTTCAGCACGATTTTCACCGTATTGGCGTCCACCACTTCGGTTTTGTCGATCATCTTGAACAAGTTGTAGCGCTTGAGATGGCTGTCCGGGTTGCTGGCGCGATCCAGGTTCACCTTCACCGCTTCGGCGTTGAACTCGGTGCCGTCGTGGAATTTCACCCCCGGATGCAGCTTGAGGGTATAAGTCAGGCCGTCTTTACTCACCTCGTAGCCGTCCGCCAGCACGTTAACCAGCTTCATGTCCTTATCGAAGCCAAACAGCCCCTGATAGAAAGACTTGGCCACCGCCTGAGACAGCGTGTCGTTGGCGTCGTACGGATCCAACGTGGTGAAGTTGGAAGCCACGGCAATCACCGCATCCTTCGCCGCCCAGGCCGGGCCGGCGCCCACCGCCGCCAGCAGCACGGCGGCCACCAACGCATTACGTTTGAATGTGTGCTTCATGTCGCTTGTCTCTCCTGAGGTCTTTAATAAGCACCGGCGATCGGGTGGCGGGCAACAAAGTGCCCCGGCCCAACCTGTACCAGCGGTGCGGTAACGGGTTCATCGCCCAACGCGCGGATCGGGCTGGGAATTTCATCCACCAACAACGGTTGGCGTTTATGGACATGTGCCGGATCGGCCACCGGCACCGCCGCCATCAGTTTGCGGGTGTAAGCGTGCTGCGGGTTGTCGAACACCGCCCGACGCGGGCCAATTTCGACGATCTGGCCGAGGTACATGACCGCCACGCGATGGCTAATGCGTTCCACCACCGCCATATCGTGCGAGATAAACAAGAATGCGATGCCGAGCTCACGCTGCAGATCGAGCAGCAGATTGACGATTTGCGCCTGAATCGACACGTCAAGCGCCGACACCGACTCGTCGGCAATCACCACCTTCGGGTTCAATGCCAGCGCACGCGCAATGCAGATACGCTGCCGCTGGCCACCGGAAAATTCATGCGGGTAACGCCGCGCATGCTCAGGTTTCAGCCCTACGCGCTCCAGCAACCAGGCCACACGCTCCTCCGCCGCCTTGCCACGCGCCACGTTGTGCACCAACAGCGGCTCCATAATCGAAAAACCGACGGTCAGCCGCGGGTCCAGCGAAGCGTAAGGATCCTGGAAGATAAACTGGATATCGCGCCGCAGGTGCTGCAACGCCGAACCTTTCAGTTGGTTAATCTGGCGGCCGTCAAAGGTGATGGTGCCGTGCTGGCTGTCCACCAGCTTTAGCAGCGAACGGCCGGTAGTGGATTTACCGCAGCCGGACTCCCCCACCAGCCCCAGCGTTTCGCCGGGATAGAGATCAAAACTGACGTTTTCCACCGCGTGTACCCGACGGGTGACGCGGTTGAAAATACCGCTGCGCAGGTCAAAGCGCGTGACCAGGTTTTCCACGCGCAGGATCGGTGCTGCGCCAGGCGGCACGGTATTCTGCGGCAATTCATCGTCTTCGCCGTTGGGCTGCGGGAATTTGGTCGGGAAGTCTTTATCTGCCATCGAGCCCAGCCTGGGTACCGCCGCCAGCAATGCCTGGGTGTAAGGCTGCTGCGGCGCGGCGAACAACTCGCGCACCGCCCCTTGCTCCACTTGTTCGCCCTGATGCATCACCAGCACCCGATCGGCAATTTCCGCCACTACGCCCATATCGTGGGTGATGAAAATCACCCCCATCTGCATTTCCTGCTGCAGCACGCGAATCAGCTGCAGGATCTGCGCCTGAATGGTGACGTCCAGCGCGGTGGTCGGCTCGTCGGCAATCAACAGCGCGGGTTTGCAAGATAACGCCATGGCGATCATCACCCGCTGGCGCATGCCGCCGGAAAGCTGGTGCGGATAACGGTTAAGTACCTCTTTGGCTTCGGGGATACGCACCAGATCGAGCATGCGCAAGGCTTCTTGTTTCGCGGCGCGACCGCCCATCGCCTGATGCAGCCGCAAAGACTCGGCGATCTGCTCGCCTACCGGAAACACCGGATTCAGCGACGTCATCGGCTCCTGAAAAATCATCGCCATATCGGCGCCGCGCAGGGTTCGCAAGGTGCTCTGACGCGCTCGCGCCAGATCCAGCACCTCGCCGTTGCGCCGGCGAAACGGCATAGCGCCGCTGACGATAGCGCCGCCGCCCTGCTCAACCAACCGCATCAACGCCAGAGAGGTCACCGATTTGCCCGAGCCGGACTCGCCGACGATCGCCAGCGTTTCACCGCGATCGATGTCAAATGACAGGTGGCGCACCGCCTCGACGGTGTCGCCCTGTTGGTTAAAACGGATGCCAAGATCGCGTACCGACAGTACGCGCTGCGGCGGCAGAAATAACCCGGAGTCCGCCGCGGGCGGCATTGAAGTATCGGTCATGCACCCTCCTGGTGATCGGTTAGCGATAAATCCCTATGGACGGCGCATCGCCGACATAACCGAAGCCGCGGTACATCCCTTCGCTGTTGAAAGGCAGGGCCACGTTGCCGTGGCGGTCGATGGCGATCAGCCCGCCGCTGCCGCCCATTGCCGGCAGTTTTTCCATCACCACCCGATCGCAGGCCTGTTGCAGGCTCAGACCGGCGTACTCGATCAAGGCAGAAACGTCGTAAGCCGCGACGCCGCGCATGAAGATTTCGCCGGTGCCGGTACTGGAGACCGCCACCGTGGCGTTGTTGGCATAGCAGCCTGCGCCGATGATCGGCGTGTCGCCAATCCGGCCTGCCTGTTTATTGGTCATACCGCCGGTTGAGGTGGCGGCCGCCAGATTGCCTAATGCGTCCAGCGCTACCGCACCGACGGTGCCGAATTTGCGATCGGGGTCTATCGGATCGCCGGCCTGCGCCGCGCCGTCGTGATCGAGCAGCACCCGGCCCTGCTCCGCCTGAGCGCGGTGCAGTTGATCAAAACGTTCCTGGGTAAAGAAGAAATCGGGGGCGACCATTTCCAGGCCGTGGGCTGCGGCGAATTTTTCTGCGCCTTCACCGGCGAACAGCACATGTTGGCTGTTTTCCAGCACCGCACGCGCGGCCAGCACAGGATTGCGTATTCGGTTAACGCCCGTCACGGCGCCGGCATCGCAGGTGCGGCCGTCCATCACGCAGGCATCCAGTTCGTGGGTGCCCTTATGAGTGAACACCGAGCCCAAGCCCGCGTTGAACAGCGGGCACTCTTCCAGCAACCTCACCGCCTCGGTGACCGCATCCAGCGCGCTACCGCCCTGGGCCAAAATATTCTGGCCTGCGGCGACAATGCCGGACAGCACCTGAATATATTCCTGTTCCTTTTCTGCACTCAACGCCGCACGGGTAATTGCGCCCGCACCGCCATGAATGGCAATCACTGGTTTGCTCATTTGCCTGACACCCTGTGTTAATTCCAGCCCTTTTCCAAGACGCCTATCCCCTATGGATTTCAAGTTGCAACCAGGCGACCATCTCGGGAGCCGCCAGGTATGCTTGAAATACGACGGGTGTAATTATTATTCAGACTTTTTCGACTATATTTAGCCCGGCAATCGAAGTAAAGCATAAAGTCGCCGTTCAGCATTTAGCGTAGCCCTCTTAGACCATTTTGCACCTTGAAATAACTTAGTAGAATAAAAACAGAGTGTTAGATCAAAGCATTCCCGCAAGAAGTCATGTCTGATATTTTTGGCAAGCGCCCTACTTGATGGACAGTCATTTTCCGAAAAAATAACCGATAGCTCTGGATAAATAGCCATGAAGCGTTCAACCTGCGGTTTTTTCGCAGGTTGAAAGCAGATAATCAATATTCAGAAACCCGACCCTGGCAACAGCAGAAATGCCTCTTCTTCCGGTGTGCTGATCCGGCCTAATATCGCATTACGGTGCGGGTAACGGCCAAAACGATCAATGATCGCCTTATGCCGTAATTCAAATTCCAACTGATCGCCATTATTCAGTTCGGTATACAGCGCCAGTGCCTGCTGATGAATCACCGCCGATTCCGAATGCATAAAGGGTAAATAGAGAAAACCGCGCTGTTCGCGGCTGAGCTGTTCGCATTGCCCGGAGCGGATCGCCTCTTGCGCCAGCACCAGCGCCATGCAGTCGCTGGAAAATGCACGGGGCGTGCCGCGGAACAAATTACGGCTGAACTGATCGAGCACGATCACCTCCGCCAGCCGCCCTTCGATAGTTTCGCGCCAGTGCGCCAATTCACCCGCCGCCGCCGCGTGCCACAACTCGCCAAAACGCACCTGCAACCGGCTGTCGAAATCCTCGTCTTTCTTGAACCACATCACCGGATCGATCTCCTCGAACCAGAAGTCTATGACCTGTTTATGCATAACCTTTCTCCCTTGTTTTACTCAGTGTAACCCGTTCTCCCCTTCGGCGTTATCTGCCATAATACTCCCACTTTGCCGCTGTTTTTCGCACACCCTGATTACGGAGTTCCCTTTATGGATCATTGCCATACTTCCGATCTCATTTCCCTTGAGCAGGCGCTGGAGAAGATGCTCAGCCAACTCTCTCCCCTGCAGCAGACCGAATCCATCCCCCTGAACGCCGCCGCCGGCCGCATTACCGCCGCGCCGGTGATTTCACCGATCGACGTGCCGCCGTTCGCCAATTCGGCCATGGACGGTTATGCGGTGCGTATCGCGGACCTGCATGCCAACGCCCCGCTACCGGTCGCAGGCAAAGCCTTTGCCGGTGCGCCGTTCGACGGTGACTGGCCGGCCGGCACCTGCGTGCGCATCATGACCGGCGCGCCGATCCCAACCGGCGCCGAAGCGGTGATCATGCAAGAGCAGGCCGAGGTGAGCGATGCCGGCGTTCGCTTCAATGCCGCCGTGCGCGCCGGACAAAACATCCGTTTGGCGGGAGAAGATATCCAACAGGGCGCCGGCGTGTTGCCTGCCGGCGTCAAACTGGGCGCTGCGCAGTTGCCGTTGCTGGCCTCGCTCGGCGTCGCCGAGGTGCAGGTTGTCCGCAAGTTGAAGGTCGCGGTATTCTCCACCGGCGACGAGTTGCAGCCGGTAGGCCAGCCGTTAGAGGCCGGGCAGATTTATGACACCAACCGCTTTGCGGTACGCCTGATGCTCGAGCAATTGGGCTGCGAGACGCTCGATCTGGGCATTATCCGTGATGACCAGAACGCGCTGCGCGCCGCCTTCGAGCAGGCGGACAGCCAGGCTGACGTAGTGATCAGCAGCGGCGGCGTGTCGGTGGGTGAAGCCGACTACACCAAACAGATGCTCGACGAGTTGGGCAAGGTCAGTTTTTGGAAACTGGCGATCAAACCCGGCAAACCCTTTGCGTTTGGCAAGCTGAAGCACGCCTGGTTCTGCGGCCTGCCGGGCAACCCGGTTTCCGCCGCCCTGACCTTCTACCAGTTAGTGCAGCCGTTGCTGGCAAAACTGGCCGGCCACAGCGAATGGCATCTGCCACCGCGCCTGCGCGCACGCGCATTGACGCCGCTGAAGAAGGCGCCGGGTCGTCTTGATTTCCAGCGCGGCGTGTTTGCCAGCAATGCCCAGGGCGAGTTGGAAGTGAGCACCACCGGCCATCAGGGCTCGCACGTATTCAGTTCATTCAGCCAGGGTAACTGTTTCATCGTGCTGGAGCGCGAACGCGGTTCCGTGGCGGTTGGCGAAATGGTGGAAATCGAGCCATTCAACACCTTGTTGAGGAGCTGAACATGCTGCCGGAATTAACCGACGCCGAAACGCTGCGCTATAACCGTCAGATTATCCTGCGCGGCTTTGACTTCGACGGCCAGGAAAAACTGAAGGCCGCTCGAGTGCTGATTATCGGCCTGGGCGGGCTAGGTTGCGCTGCTGCGCCATACCTGGCCGCGGCGGGCGTCGGCCACTTGACGCTGGTTGATTTCGACACCGTCGCCCTCTCCAACCTGCAACGCCAGATCCTGCATCGCGATGCACGCCTTGGCATGACGAAGGTCGAATCGGCTCGCCTCGAGTTGAGCGCCATCAATCCGCATATCCGTATTGATGCCGTGGACGGGCAGTTGAACGACGAACAGATGGCGGCGCACATTGCCGCCTGCGATCTGGTGCTGGACTGCACCGACAACGTAGCGACACGCGATCTGCTCAACCGCCAGTGCCATGCGCAACGCAAACCGCTGGTTTCCGGCGCGGCGATCCGCATGGAGGGGCAGCTCAGCGTATTCACCTACCAGCCGGACGAGCCCTGCTACCGCTGCCTGAGCCGGTTATTCGGCGAAAACGCCCTGACCTGCGTCGAGGCTGGGGTTATGGCGCCGCTGGTGGGCACTATCGGCACGCTGCAAGCTCTGGAAGCGATTAAGCTGTTGACGCATTACGGCCAACCCCTCACCGGAAAACTGCTGATGTTCGACGCCATGACGATGCAGTTCCGCGAGATGAAGTTGCCGAAAAACCCGCAGTGCGAGGTGTGCGGCGGGGAATAGCAGGCATTGGCCAAATGGGTAACCATGCCGGACTGCAGAGCCTCCACGTCAGCCCCCCATTCTGATGAATAACATATAGGGTGAACCCTCATAACTTTGGTGGGTCGCCCTATATTATGCCTGACTCAATCATCTTCTGAACCTGATCGATGCTATCCGCCCCAAACATCTTTTTGAAACCTTGCCCAGCCAATTGCCTGAATTTCCGCGAGAGAAAAGCTATTCCCAGAAGGTTGCCATGGTCCGATCAAGCCAGGATTATAATTAGGGTTATATGATCCTAATCCTTGTCCAATGCCGGGGGCGATTTGGTGACCATTTTGTATCCCAGTGTATAACTCGCCAGCGACATAGCCCCCCAATGCTCCAGCGTAAGGATTACCACCTGAGGCCCAGGACCCTACTAAAGTACCGCCCAATTGAGCCAGTTGTTCACCACCAGCACCCGATATCTGAGCAATTTCACGCAAACCAAGCTCTTTCATTTTTCGTCATCCTTTACATTGATAATGTTGAAAAAAACAAAGACAAAGCCGCCCACAAGGCATAAAAAAGCAATCAAGAAAAATAAATAAAAATTCCCACCATGAATACTGTCACCAATATAATTCACAGCAGTAAATATCATAAATATGTATGTAGAGCAGCGCATCCATTTCCGAAAAAATATGCCATTAGTTCTAACAAACTGCATTAATCACCCCTAAAATACTGAAAAAACCTCTCATCATGTTTGACAACGATTATTACTAACGTTTGCGCGAGGAAATATCAAGATATTTTCAGCCTTATTAAAAACAAGGTAAACAGACTAAAACCAGCAACTACTTAAATATATAATTCATTCGCGTAACCGATTCTTAGCGAATTTTATGGCGAGGTTAATTAATGGCATTAACGAATCAGGTAAATATACGGGCAGTTTAAAATAATAAAACCAAGCTTCTATACTCACTTTACGATAAATAAAAGACATGCATTCCAGATTTTATACTTACGGGGGGAAATGCAGATAGTTAACGATATTTGAGGAGTTTATGTCAGAGTTTCAAAAGAGCATTTTACTCTGCCCTATAACGGAGACAAAAAAGGCGGGAATGCTCCCGCCTTTTGACTGCCTAAGCAGAGTTAAACGATACCCTGGCTACGCAGATAGTCTTCGTAGTTGCCGGTAAAGTCGATAACCTTGGTCGGCGTCATTTCCAGCACACGCGTCGCCAGCGAGCTGACGAACTCACGGTCGTGGGAAACGAAGATCAACGTACCTTCGTACATTTCCAGCGCCATGTTCAGCGATTCGATGGATTCCATATCCAGGTGGTTGGTTGGTTCATCCATAACCAGGATATTAGGGCGCTGCATCATCAGCTTGCCGAACAGCATACGGCCCTTTTCACCACCGGACAGCACCTTAACTTTCTTCTTGATGTCATCCTGGCTGAACAGCAAACGGCCCAGCACGCTGCGCACCGCTTGCTCGTCGTCTTTTTCCTGCTTCCACTGGCTCATCCAGTCGAATACCGTCAGGGTGTCATCGAACTCGTATTCGTGATCCTGAGCGTAGTAGCCGATCTTGGCGTTTTCGGACCACTTCACGCTGCCGCTGTCCGGCAGAGCGTCGCCCACCAGCGTTTTCAGCAGAGTGGATTTACCGATACCGTTCGGGCCCAGCACCGCCACTTTCTCGCCCACTTCAACCATCAGGTTGAACTTGCTGAACAGCGGGCCGTTATCGAAGCCTTTGGTCAGCGCTTCTACTTCCAGCGCGTTACGGAACAGTTTCTTGTCCTGATCAAAACGGATGAACGGGTTCTGACGGCTTGAGGCCTTCACTTCTTCCAGCTGGATTTTGTCGATCTGGCGGGCGCGAGAGGTCGCCTGCTTGGATTTGGAGGCGTTGGCGCTAAAGCGGCTCACGAACGATTGCAGTTCGTTAATCTGTGCCTTCTTCTTGGCGTTGTCCGCAACCAGACGCTCGCGCGCCTGAGTGGCCGCAGTCATGTATTCGTCGTAGTTGCCCGGATAAACGCGCAGCTCGCCGTAGTCCAGATCCGCCATGTGAGTACAGACCATGTTCAGGAAGTGACGGTCGTGCGAAATGATGACCATGGTGCTGTTGCGATCGTTCAGCACCTGCTCCAGCCAGCGAATGGTATCGATGTCCAGGTTGTTCGTCGGTTCGTCGAGCAGCAGGATTTCCGGATCGGAGAACAGCGCCTGCGCCAGCAATACGCGCAGTTTGAAGCCCGGCGCGATCTCGCTCATCGGGCCGTAATGCTGTTCAACCGGGATGCCTACGCCAAGCAGCAGTTCGCCGGCGCGCGCTTCGGCGGTGTAACCGTCCATCTCACCGTAAGCCACTTCCAGATCGGCCACTTTATAGCCGTCTTCTTCGCTCATTTCGGCCAGACCGTAAATGCGGTCACGCTCTTCCTTCACTGCCCACAGCTCGTGGTGGCCCATGATGACGGTGTCCAGCACGCTGTATTGTTCGAAAGCGAACTGATCCTGACGCAGTTTGCCCAGGCGTTCGTTCGGATCGAGGAACACGTTGCCGCCGCTCGGCACCAGATCGCCACCCAGGATTTTCATAAAGGTGGATTTGCCGCAGCCGTTGGCCCCGATCAAACCGTAGCGGTTACCGCCGCCAAACTTGACGGAGATGTTTTCAAACAACGGCTTACTGCCAAACTGCATAGTGATGTTGTTAGTGCTTAACACAGCGCTCGCTCTTCATATCATTGGGAATGTGATTTGGCGCGCATTATGCCATAACGAGGATAAGAGATCGCGGGAAGTTTCGGTGACAATTTGAGCAAAGGTGCGGCAATTCGCCGGGTAAGGCAAGCCCCCGCTCCCCGAACATGCCGAATGCGATAATCCCCCATCCGGCAAGCTGACTCGTTAATCGGGGAAACAACCGTTGATGTGCGAGTAAGGCGCTGCGTCACCGAACAGCGGTTCGGAACTGCCGTCAGCCAGAAAACCTGCCGCCAATCTGGCGGTGTGCGTCCACAGGCTTTGCGGGATCCATGAGCCGACGCTCACCCGGCGTACGCCAAGCGCGGCGAGTTGCTCCGCCGGCAAAAGACCAGGCCAGGCGATCACATTAAGCAGCAGATCGGTTTGGCCGGCAATTTCACGGATCTCTTCCGGGTCCGTCACGCCCAAAACAAACAACCCATCAGCCCCCGCCTCATGGTAACTCTTGGCTCGACTCAGCGTTTCGCTGACCCGCATGGCTGCGGGGACCAGGCTGCGCGCATAAACGTCCGTGCGCGCATTGATATAAAGTTTAACCCCCATGCGCTCCGCGACATTGCGCACCTGGGTGATTTTCTCGCACAAGATCTGTGGCGAATCCGCCCCATCCTGAATATTGATGCCCACCGCACCGGCGTCAATAAAGCGCGCCACCCGGCTTTCCAGGCTGCCTTCCTCATCTGGGTAGCCACTTTCGATATCCACGCTGAGCGGCACTTTAATGACGCGCGCGATCGCCGTAATGCTCGCCAGATGTGGGGCTAACGGCAACCTGTCGCCATCGCGATAGCCCAGCGACCATGCGACACCGGCGCTGGTCGTGGCGATCGCGGCGGCGCCGAGGCTTTCAATCAACAATGCGCTGCCGGCGTCCCAGGCATTGGGCAGGCGTAATGGGTGTGGCTGACGGTGCAGATTGGCAAAAACGGCGGCGTTATTGTGAGTGTCCATAAGGTTCTCCCGATAAAAAACGCATTCTAACCATCATCAATTTGGATGATAATAGCCGTAAATTTCAGACATTCATTCCCTGGGAGAACGAATGGAAGAACCTTCCCTGCAACTGGTAAAAGCCTTTGTCGCCGTGGCTGAGCATCAGAGCTTCGCCAGAGCGGCGCAAGCGCTGAATATGACGCCTTCTGCCGTCAGTCGCTTGGTCAAAAAGCTTGAGCTGCAGGTTGATATGTTGCTTATCAACCGCACCACCCGGGCGATGTCGCTGACCGACGCCGGCCTGCGCTACTTCACAGACTGCAGCGCCGCGCTGGAACAATTGAGAATGGCCTATGAGCGAATGCGCGATGAGCAAAGCCAGCCGCAGGGAACATTGCGTGTCAGCACCTCGCTGTCGTTTGGCCGTCTGCACGTCGCGCCGCATCTGGCGGCTTTTATGGCGCAGTATCCCCAACTGCGAATAGACCTGCTGATGACCGATCGTTATGTCGACATTGTTGCGGAACGCGTGGCGGTCGCTATCCGCATTGGCCGGCTACCGGATTCAAGCCTGGTGGCACGCAAACTGCTCAACAACCGGCGGATCCTGGTCGCCTCACCGCATTATCTGCAACGGCACGGCACACCGACAACGCTTGAAGAACTGCGGCAGCACCAGTGTCTGATCTCGACGGCGAGTCACGACGGCGAGAACTGGCGCCTGTTCGGGCCTCAGGGAGAAATAATGTTTCAGCCCAAGGGCCGAATGCGAGCGGATAATGGCGATGCGGTCAAACAATTTTGTATAGACGGCCAAGGCATCGCGTTTCATTCCGCCGTGACGATGGCCGAATCGATACGTTTGGGGGAATTGGTGCAACTGCTGCCGCAATGGACAGGGAGAGAAACCGGGGTTTATTCCGTTTACCCGCCGGGGCCGGTGGGCCCGGCAGCGCGGGCGTTAGTCGATTTCCTGACACTGAGATGGCAACAGGAACCTTGCCTGCAAATGCAAAAAACAGAAGTTTAAGAAAAAATCAGCGGGGCTTGGTCACTACATTCAATAGTCCCGCATTTGCACTACTGGCGCATCAGAGCATAGGGAGCCTTGTGCGAGACGTCTCAATATCCTGGATTACTCGTATTCCTGCCTGCGTTCGAGAAAACATATTTGTATTCACCACAACAATTATTTAAATAAATTAAATTCACGCAAAATATTAATTACTCACAGGCAGGCCTAAAAAAACCATCAGGCGTATCATCGGAGTGATAGAGAGAGCCAATATTTACGTTAAACATCTCAACAAAAAAATAATGTTAACCTACGGGTAATAAACCATTACTCCCCTGGATTAAGTAAATGCGTTGCTTTTACCCTCTCCTTCAGGCCGAGTAGCAATTTTTATTGCTACGGCAGAACCTCACCACCACAGATTCCTCTCTACGATTAAAATTGTGATTCACCTCTTAAAACCCACAGGGAATCGGATCCTTTGTGTGTGGCAGGTCACTAAATCGTCAACCCGGCAGGGTTGACACGCTTATCACACCCCGAATAAATCACCAAATAAACAATAAGTTAAACCAATTAATCTCCATTTTTACTCCGAAAACAACCTGTATTGCATATAGTTGTACATACAAGTATATGTAAACAAGAGGTTGCAATAGTGTGATCGCAACAAACAGCATCCCTCAGGTATCACTGGTGAAACATTAACAATAAAAACATGCCACCCATCGCGAGAGATTGAAATAATGACAAACACTGTTGAAAACGAGTTATCCGAGAATCGGACGATCGAAAAGAAAAAGATAAATCATAAGGTCATTTTTGGCGCCAGCCTCGGTAACGGACTGGAGATCTTCGATTTCACCGTTTACAGCTTCTTTGCAGCCATTATCGGTAAACTGTATTTCCCCAGCGACACGGCCTACGGTTCTTTATTAATGTCGGTGGCCGTTTTTGGCGTCGGCTTTATTATGCGGCCGCTGGGCAGCATGGTGTTGGGGGCCTACGCCGATCGGGTCGGGCGTAAGGCCGCCATGTTAATGACCATTGTTCTGATGGGCGTCGGCACGGCGCTGATCGCCTTCGCCCCCACTCATGCGCAGATTGGCATTTTCGCGCCAATGCTGATCGTGGTCGGGCGATTGATTCAGGGTTTTGCCGCCGGCGGTGAAGTGGGGTCTGCGACCACCCTGCTGCTGGAGTCGGCCGGGGCCAACCAGCGGGGATTCTTTGTCAGTTGGCAGGCGATCAGCCAAGGCATCAGCGCCTTGCTCGGCGCCTCTTTCGGGCTGCTGTTGACCTATTTTCTGCCGGAAGAAGCCCTCTATTCCTGGGGCTGGCGCGTGCCTTTCATCATCGGCCTGCTGATTATTCCCGTCGGCGTGTATATCCGTAAACACCTGGAAGAAACCTATAGCGGCGAGGTTGCGGATCAAGAACGCCCACCGGTTAACCCGGTCTGGGATGTGCTGCGCAATCACTTTAAAGACCTGCTGCTGGGGATGCTGATCATTATGTCCGGCACCGTGATGGTTTATATTGTGCTGCTGTATATGCCGACCTATATGATGCAGACCTATCATATTGCCGCGCCAACCGCCTATCTCTTCAGCTGCATTGCCTCCGTGGTGCAAATCGTCGCCGTTTATTTCGCCGGCCGTTATGTCGATCGGGTACAAAACTACAAAAGGCCGCTGCTTTTCTCTATCTTTGCCGCTCTGATACTGATTTATCCCACGTTCTGGTTCCTGGGCTCCACACACTATCTGTGGCTGGCAATCCTCTTTCGCATCTTGCTGATTGGCGCTTTAGGGATCAATATGTTGTCGAGCACCATGCTGATCGTCTCTGCGCTACCGCGCCATGTCCGCGCTACCGGCACCTCAATGATTTATGCTTTCGGCGTTACGCTGTTTGGTGGGTCGGCGCAGCTCGTCGTCACCTGGCTGCTGGATGTCAGCGGCAATCCTATGGCGCCGGCCTGGTATGTCACCGGCATGCTGACTATCAGCCTGATTGCCACTACGGTGTTCAAGGAGCGTCACAAAAACTGACGCAATAGTCCTATTCCAGGAGCGAAGAGAAGTATGGATACCCCTTATAATTTGGCGTTACTGACGGGCGCAGGACTGAGCGCCATTGCGGCCCTGGTGCATGTTTGGGTGATCAAGGCGGGGCCGCGCGGATATCGCCTGTGCGGCGCCGGCGATCGCTTTATCCGCGCTGCCGAAGCCGGCAAGAAATTTCCGGCCATCGCGACCGCAGGTATCGCCCTGGTGCTGTTTATCTGGGCGCTGTACGCGTTAGCCGGCGCCGGCATTATTGCGCCGCTGCCATTGCTGCGCCCCGCGCTGTGCTTCATCACGTTTATCTATTTGCTGCGTGGTATCGCAGGCCCCGTTGCGCTGCGCAATACCGGCCGCAGCCACAGATTCATCGTCATAAGTTCGTTGATATGTCTCTGCATAGGTCTGGTTCATCTGCTGGGGCTTATACAGCGTTGGAACGCGCTGGCATAACTTTCCGTTAACGCAAGAGATAACACCCGCTCTGCACCGCAGAGCGAGGTCGCTGTCGATACCGCGTTTGAAACCACATCCCTCAAACGGGCTGACTCAGGCCTGATCGCCATATCTGACCACAGTCAGCCGCTCTTCCTCTGAAGGGGAAACAAAGTAGTGGGTAAGCAGATCGAAGGTTTCTTCGCTTAGCACGAAAGGATGATCGCCCTGCTCATTTCTCAGTTTTATCCGGCTCTTGCATTGCACATCGCTGACGTCCAGAAAATGCAGACAATGGCTAACGCCGGCGGCGTCTGCCAATTGCCTGGCCCAAAGACGACGATCCGGCGTGTTCATCGGAAAATCGAGCACTACCGACAGCCCATTACACAGCAGCTGTACAATATGTTCACTCAATGCCTGCCGCAGCCGGGCCGAATAACGGACGTAGTCCTGCAACCCGGCCATCTGTTGTTCATACAGCGTCGCCAGCCAGCTGTCCTCAACAATCAACAGCGTTTGTGGCTGCTGCGACAAGCGGTTTGCCAACGTTGACTTGCCTGAACCGGCTTTGCCGCACATCAGATGTAAAACAGCCTGGGGGTGATTTTCCATGACGTCCTCCTGGGTGATGGCCAGCAGGAGGAGAGATGCCCCGCCTTACTGGCGGGTTTTGGCTTGAAAGAGACGCGCTATCCCACCACTCTGAGAATGGTGATAATAATCTGCGCGAATACAAGTCGGTTTTTGTTCATCCACTATCAATAGAATAAAGCCGGGAGTGCTGTCAACGACAAAACCAGCCTTGCACTAATCTGCGTGATAGCCGCAACTGTCCTGCGGCGCTTGATCCCGCTGATCCAAACCATAATCGCGCACCACCTCAGCCACCCGCAGGCGATACTGCGCCAGCACATCATGGCGGCCACGCGCCTGCGCAGCCCGGTGCTGCTCGAGATTGCGCCACTGTTTTACCGCCTCTTCGTCCCGCCAAAAGGACAGCGACAGCAACCGTTGCGGATCGGCCAGGCTTTGAAAGCGCTCGATGGAGATAAATCCGTCAATCTCCGCCAGCAGCGGCTTTAGCTCTGCCGCCAGTTTAAGGTAGGTTTCACGCTGCCCGCCGGCGGCCTGCAATTCAAAAATAACGGCAATCATAGAGAGTTCCTGTCAGGAAGATTAACCCTATCCTAAGGCTAGACCTACAGCCATACTTCGCCTAATCTCGAACTATGAATGACATCGATATCGAAGATCGCCTGGCGGCACTGACTGCCGCTATCGCCGACCGTACCCGTGCGCGCATGTTGTGCCTGCTGATGGACGGGCGCGCCTATACCGCCACCGAGCTCAGCGCCGCGGTGGACGTCGCCGCCTCTACCGCCAGCGGGCATTTGGCGCGCTTGCAGGAACAACGGTTGATCGCCTGCGTCAAACAGGGGCGCTATCGCTATTTCCGCCTGGCGGGGCAGCCAGTGGCCGATGTGCTGGAAACGCTGATGGCGCTGGCCGGCGTCGAACGGCCGACGGTGAAAAGCACAACCCCCACCTCGCTGCAATTCGCCCGCACCTGCTACGATCATATGGCCGGTGAAGTGGCGGTAAAACTGCATGACCGCCTGCATCAGTTAGCTTGGCTGGTGGGCGAGGAAGACTACCGGTTGAGCGATGCGGGGCAGACCGCCCTGGCGCGATTGGGCGTCGACTGCGCGCCTGCGCCCTCACGGCGGCGCTTCGCCTGCGGCTGCCTGGACTGGAGCGAACGCAAGGCTCACCTTGGCGGCGCACTTGGCGCAGCGCTACTTAACGCCTTTATCGAGCGCGGCTGGATAAAGCGCCGGCTCGATAGCCGCGAGCTGCAACTCACCGCCACCGGCAAGAATGCTCTGAAAGCACATTTTGACCTCACGGTTTAACCCCGCAACGCGTTAGCTTTGGTGCAATACTCAATAGGCAAACCGTCAACCCGAGGACTCCTCATGCTCGATCAAACCCAATTCCCCATCACCAAACTGTGGCCGGCGCAACATCCGGAACGGCTGCAGCTTTACTCGCTGCCAACGCCTAACGGCGTAAAAGTGTCCATTATGCTCGAAGAGATCGGCCTGCCTTATGAAGCGCACCTGATCGATATCGGCAAGAATGAAACCTGGACACCGGAGTTTTTGTCGCTGAACCCTAACGGTAAAATCCCTTCGATTATCGATCCCGATGGCCCAGGCGGTAAGCCGCTGGCGCTGTTTGAATCCGGTGCCATCCTGCTGTATCTGGCAGAGAAAAGCGGTCAATTCCTGCCACAGGATCCCGCGCAGCGCTATGAAACCATCCAATGGGTATTTTTCCAGATGGCGGCGGTCGGCCCGATGTTCGGCCAACTCGGCTTCTTCCACCGCTTCGCCGGGCGTGAATACGAAGATAAACGCCCGCTGGAGCGTTATAAAAATGAATCCAAACGCCTGCTCGGCGTGCTGGAAAGCCGCCTCGAAGGCCGCGAGTGGATCATGGGCCAGGATTACACCATCGCCGACATTTCACTGCTGGGCTGGGTGCGTAACCTGATCGGTTTCTACGAAGCGCGCGAACTGGTGGAGTTCGACAGTTTCCCACGGGTGGGGCAATGGCTGGAGCGCGGGCTGGCACGCCCGGCAGTACAACGCGGCCTGAATATTCCCGCCCGCAACGACTAATTTATTGCCTGGGATAGCCGCCGGCTATCCCATTTTCGCCCCCCGCATCGTCATAAAAGTGTCACACCTCTGCACTACTCTCCCTGCGTAACAAACTGATGCTATTTGTGTTTTATTATTACGACAAGGAGTTTTCCCATGCTGCAGCCCGTTTCTTTGATCGCCGGCGCCGTGTTATCCGCCCTGCTTTGTTCCACCGCCTTCGCCGATGAAACACCGGCCAATACCGCGGGTCTTTCCGAGCGCGCGGCGCGCGGTAACATCGTGGAGCCGGGCGGCGCACGCCGTCTGAGCGGCGATCAAACCGCCGCGCTGAAAGCCTCGCTGTCTGACAAAACGGTTAAAAACGTGATTTTATTGATCGGCGACGGCATGGGCGATTCTGAAATCACCTCGGCGCGCAACTACGCAGAAGGCGCGGGCGGCTATTTTAAAGGCATTGATGCCCTGCCGCTGACCGGCCAATACACCCATTACTCGCTGGATAAGAAAACCCACAAACCGGATTACGTGACGGATTCCGCCGCCTCGGCGACCGCATGGTCCACCGGCGTAAAAACCTATAACGGCGCGCTGGGAGTTGACGTCAACGGCAAGGACCAGCCGACGCTGCTGGAAATCGCCAAGGCGGCGGGCAAAGCCACCGGTAACGTCTCCACCGCCGAGCTGCAGGACGCCACACCGGCCGCGCAGGTCTCGCATGTTACCTCGCGCAAATGTTACGGCCCGGAAGAAACCAGCGAAAAATGCGCCACCAACGCGCTGGAGAATGGCGGCCGCGGCTCGATCACCGAGCAATTGCTCAAAACCCGTGCCGACGTCTCGCTGGGCGGTGGAGCGAAATCCTTTAATCAGCTGGCGAAAAGCGGCGAGTGGCAGGGAAAATCATTGAAAGACCAGGCAACCGCGCTGGGTTATCAGTGGGTGGAAAACCTCGACGGCCTGAATGCCATCAGCGTAGCCAATCAGCAAAAACCGCTGCTGGGGTTGTTTGCCGCCGGCAATATGCCGGTGCGCTGGCAGGGCCCGAAAGCCTCGCATCACGGTAATATCGACCAACCGGCGGTCACCTGCGAGAACAACCCGGCACGTACTGCCGACATCCCAACGCTGGCGGCGATGACCGAAAAAGCGATAGATCTGCTGAAAAACCAGCAGAACGGTTTCTTCTTGCAGGTGGAAGGCGCATCGATCGACAAGCAGGACCATGAAGCCAACCCTTGCGGCCAGTTCGGCGAGACGGTCGATCTGGATGAAGCGGTACAGAAAGCGCTGGCCTTCGCCCGCGCCGACGGCAACACGCTGGTGATTGTCACCGCCGACCACGCCCATTCCAGCCAGATTATTGCCGTCGATGCCAAAGCGCCAGGCCTGACGCAAACGCTGACCACCAAAGATGGCGCGCCAATGACCATCAGCTACGGTAACTCGGAGGAAGGCTCTCAGGGACACACCGGCACCCAGTTGCGCGTTGCCGCCTACGGCCCGCATGCCGCTAACGTCGTGGGCCTGACCGATCAGACCGACCTGTTCTACACCATGCGTGACGCCATGGCGATCAAGTAAGTCGGTTGCCGGGTAGCTTGCTCTATCCCTTCTCCTCCTGAATATCAGGGGGAGAAGCGGCTTTAACAGGTTAAAAATGATCGATTAACGGCTATATTCACCCTTGCGTCTTCACTTCGCGCCAAAGCGCCCAGATGAAAAGGATGAACCCTTGCAGTTGATTAGCCTGCCATTGACCACCGAACGCCTGCGGCTCCGCCGCTTTACCCCTGCCGATCTCAACGCCTACGCCGCTTATCACCGCCTGCCGGAGGTTTATCGTTATTTGTACGCCCCCACGCCGAACGACACGCAGTTGGAAGAACAGCTTTCCCAGGCGGTGGCTTCGCGTTTCAGTGAGGATGGCGATATCTTTTATTGTGCGGTCACTCTGCAAGACAGCGGGGAATTGATCGGTGAAGTGCTGCTGAAACTGGCCAACCGCGCGGCATTGCAAGCAGAGATCGGTTATATCTTCAACCCGGTCTACGCCGGTAAAGGCTATGCCGCAGAAGCGGTGCGTGCGGTGCTCGATCGCGGGTTCAGCGAAGTGGGCTGCCACCGCATCTTTGCCCGGCTCGATGCCGCCAATCAGGGCTCGGTCGGCGTGGTCGAGCGGCTGGGCATGCGCAAAGAGGCGCACCTGCGGCAAAACGATCGTTTCAACGGCGAGTGGGGCGACGAGTTTATTTACGCCTTGTTGAACGAAGAATGGCAGCGCAGGCTGCCGTAGCACGTTCTAGGCATCTGCCAGCACCTTCGCCGCCATTTGCTTATAGCTCTCCACCAGTTCGCGGCCCTCATCGGGGCCGGTACTGACCGCCAGGCGCATCGTCGCCTCTCCCAGATGCATCAGCAGAAAAGCGGCATTTTCAACTGCAACGGGATCCGCCTGTGGCCGCAAACGCCGTATCGCCGCCGCCAACAACGCACCGTTCAATCGGCTTTCCGCCACCTCTTCTTCGCGCAGCGTTTTGTTGGCCTGCGTCGCCGCCCAGATATCCCGCATGACGGGTTCAGCCATAAACAAGGCATAATATTCGTCAATCAGGCAGCTAAAAGCCTCGATCAATTGCGGAAAATCCTGCACCTGAGTTAAACACTGTTCAATGCATTCGCGCGCTTCCTGGTTATAACGCTGTGCCAACACGCGCACGATAGCGGTCTTATCCGGGAAGTACTGGTATAGCGCCCCTATGGAAATACCGGCATTGAGCGCCACTTCGCTCATTCGCATCGCATCGCTGCCCTGCTGGGCTATCAGCGCGGTGGCGCAATCGAGGATCAGTTCCACCTTCTCGCGGCTCCGCGTCTGGCTGGGTTTACGCCGCAACGCGGGCGGATTTTTTTGCTTGTCATTCATCAGCATCGTCCTTTGAACCAAAAACTGCCTTGACAATAATACGAGGGTTTATCATATTTACAAAACATGAGTAATACTCACATTTTGGAGATAAACGATGGATAACAGCGATAAGACCTCACCGATACTGGTTTTAGGCGCCACCGGAAAAACCGGCAGCCGTGTAGCAGCGCGTTTGCAACAACATGGCGTGGCCGTACGCCCCGGCCACCGTGGCGCCGCCATTCCTTTTGACTGGGAGGACAGCGACAGTTGGCAACCGGCCTTACAAGATGTGAAAAAGGTGTATCTCAGCTTTCAGCCCGATCTGGCGGTGCCGGGCGCCATCGACACCATTGAACGTTTTTGCCGACAGGCGGTAACGGGGGGCGTGCAAAAGATCGTGTTGCTCAGCGGACGCGGAGAAGACGAAGCTCGCCAGGCAGAAGAAATGGTAGAGCGCAGCGGCGCGGACTGGACGATATTGCGCGCCAGCTGGTTTATGCAGAACTTCAGCGAAAGCTTTATTCTCGATGAGCTGCTGAACGGCACGGTTTATTTGCCGCCGGGCGAAATTCCAGAACCCTTTATTGATGCCGATGATATCGCCGACGCCGCGGTCGCCGCTCTCACTCAGCCCGGCCACAGCAATAGGGTATATGAACTAACCGGCCCGCGACTGATGACGTTTGAACAAGCCATTAACGAGATTGCCGCCGCCAGCGGACGTGAGATTCTCTATCGGCAGGTGCCGATAGCCGATTATGTCGGTTATCTGCGCGAAGCGCAGTTGCCGGAGGAGATGGTCAGCTTGCTGGAGTATCTATTCAGTACGGTACTGGATGGACGCAACGCGTCACTGACCGACGACGTTCAACGCAGCCTTGGGCGCCCGGCGCGTGATTTCAGCACCTATGCCGCCGAAACCGCAACCCGCGGTATTTGGCAACCGCGCTAATCGGATGCCGGCCGCCCTACGGCGGCCATTTTCTTTTTGTTACCGGCTAGCCTTTGCAATTCATCGCTAAATATTGTGTGATAATGAAATATCGTTTAAATCAACGGCAATTAAACCCTGCTAATTTAACGGTTATATTTAACCCGCAATAATAAATGAATTATTCCTGCCTATATTTCTCTTTTTTTAGTTACAAAAGTAGTTTTTAACATTCTTGCAAACAATAATATCCCCTCAGTAACCTGAGTTGAACACTCCGCCTCCAGGTAGCCTGTAATAATCCACTTTTCGTTAAAGAAAACTATTAACAAAAAGACATTATCACTGCAATTCGGCTCATGCCGGGCGGTCTGTTTTGGCTTATTTCCAGGATAACTCCCGATAAATTCTTTCACCTGCAATGAGTAGAATTTACACATAAGAGATTTGATTTAATGAGAAAATTACTCGTCCTGATCTTCTGTCTGAATCTGTTCGGCGTCACGCAACAGGCTGCAGCAGAAGAGAACAAAACCGTCGATGTGGTACTGATTGGCGGCGGCATCATGAGCGCCACCCTGGGGACTTACCTGCATGAGCTGGAGCCGAACTGGTCCATCGACATGTATGAGCGCATGAACGGCGTTGCGGAAGAAAGCTCCAACGGCTGGAATAATGCCGGTACCGGCCACTCCGCTTTCGCCGAAATGAACTACACCCCGGAGAAAGAAGACGGCACCATTGATATCAGCAAAGCCGTGGTGGTTAACGAGTCTTTTGAAATTTCTCGTCAGTTCTGGTCTTATCAGGTAAAAAATAACGTCCTGAAAGATCCAAAATCCTTTATTAACAGCGTACCGCACATGAGCTTTGTCTGGGGTGACGATAACGTCAACTTCCTGCGCAAACGCTATGAGGCGCTGCAGCACAGCACCCTGTTCCGTGGGATGGAATACTCCGAAGACGCCAACCAGATTAAACAGTGGGCGCCGCTGGTAATGAACGGCCGCGATCCGGCGCAGAAAATTGCCGCGACCCGCATGCCGCTGGGTACCGACGTCAACTTTGGCGTGATCACCCATCAACTGGTGGATACGCTGACCAAAAATCCTAACTTCAAGCTGAACCTGAGCCATGAAGTGCGCGATATCAAACGCAACGCCGACAACACCTGGCGCGTCACCGTGGCCGATCTGAACCGTGACGGTAAAGAAACCACCGTTAACGCCAAATTCGTGTTTATCGGGGCAGGCGGCGCCTCGCTGACACTGTTGCAGAAATCCGGCATTCCTGAAGCTGACGGCTACGGCGGTTTCCCGGTCGGTGGCCAGTTCCTGGTGACCACCAATCCGGAAGTGGCGAATCAGCATCTGGCCAAGGTTTACGGTCTGGCCAGCGTAGGTTCGCCGCCAATGTCGGTTCCGCACCTGGACACCCGCATGCTGGATGGCAAGCGTGTCGTCCTGTTCGGGCCATTCGCCACCTTCTCCAGCAAGTTCCTGAAAAACGGTTCGCTGTTCGATCTGCTGCACTCTCTGAGCACGTCTAACCTGATGCCGATGACCCACGTCGGGCTGGATAACTTCGACCTGGTGAAATACCTGGTTGGCCAGTTGATGATGAACGACGATGACCGTTTCGCTGCGCTGAAAGAGTACTTCCCTGAAGCCAAACAGGCCGACTGGAAGCTGTGGACCGCCGGCCAACGCGTGCAGATCATCAAGAAAGACGATGAGAAAGGCGGCGTGTTGCAGTTCGGCACCGAAGTGGTCAGCTCCGAGGACGGCAGCATCGCCGCCCTGCTCGGCGCATCACCGGGCGCCTCTACCGCTGCGCCAATCATGCTGCACCTGATGGAAAAAGTGTTCAAAGATAAAGTGGCGACGCCGGAATGGCAGAGCAAGCTGAAAGAGATCATTCCATCCTATGGTCACAAGCTGAACGGCGACATTGAAATGACCAACAAGATCCGCGGCTACACCAGCAGCGTCTTGCAGTTGGACTATATCGAAGTGAAGCCGGAAACTCACTGATTCGACGTTTGTTCCCCCTTCCCTCAAGGCCGCCTCGTGCGGCCTTTTCTGTTTCTCCGCAGCTCGAAGAGCACGTTTAGCCACCTTTAGCCCTCCAGTTAACACTTGCGTAACCCGGTTCAGCGGCCTATTATCAAAGAACTAGCTTGGATAATTACTCTTACCCACTATGACCTGAATGCCGTACCGCGGGAGAACTTAAACAATGGATCGCGTCAATATCATTCACGATTTGCTGAACTGGATTGAAACTCATCTGGATCAACCGCTGCTGTTAGATAACGTGGCGGCGAAATCGGGCTACTCCAAGTGGCACCTGCAAAGGATGTTCCGCAGCACCACCGGCCATGCGCTGGGCAGCTATATCCGCGAGCGCCGCCTGTCACAGGCCGCGCAGGCGCTGCGTTCGACCCCACGCCCTATTCTCGACATCGCCCTGCAGTTCCATTTTGATTCCCAACCGTCATTTTCACGCGCATTTAAAAAACAGTTCGGCAAAACGCCGGCGGTGTATCGCCGCACCACGCGCTGGGACGTGGTAGAGATGCGTCCGCAACCGATCGCGCCGCAGAACGGGCATCGGCACGAGCCGTCGGGCGCGCACTTGTGGTATGCGGGGAAATGCGTCGAGGGCGCCTGCACTCATTGGATGGGCCAGCGCTGAGGCGGATAAAAAAACAAAAAGCCAATGGGCAATCCCATTGGCTTTTTTAATGCCCGCAATACTCAGTTGTATTCGATGGTAAAGGTTGCGGTCGACTGGATATTGCCGCCTTTGATCGTAGTGCCGGTACGGTAGTAACGGGCTTTCAGCGGCAGGGTCAGGGTGTTGGCCTGGTTCGGCACGGTGCGGCCTGCGTTGACCGCGTCACCGTTCTTGATAGGCTGCGTGGTGCTGCCCGTCAACAACTGCACGGCAACGCCGGAGGCCGTATTGGCGCCAGATTGCGATTTGATCACGCCAGGCGCATTTGAACTGTCCGGAGTGTAGTCAAAACGCACATTCACAATCCCCTGCCCGGCATTACCTGGCAGCAGATTTTCACCGACGCCGCCAACGCAATTAATGTTGAGATCAAACGCCTTCTCACCCTGGGTTGAGCCGACAGCGCCAAAAGAGGCTGCCGTGACGGTATCCAGATTAACCACCTTGTTTTTGGAACCGCTGTCCACATTGCAGGTGGAAGTGACGATCGTCAGGCTGTTGGCATCGACAATCGATTGCAGCAGCGGCAACCCAGGACCGGTACCGTCCATGTAATAGTTGGTATAGAGCCCGGTAGTCAGCTGGCCGGTGCCTGTTTGAGCCGCGGTTTTAACGACGTCGATCTTGAAGTAACCGCCGTTAAGGGTCACGTTGGAATTACCAGAGAACCTCAAGGTATGAGGGTAGAAGTTACTCACCGAGCCGGCCTCACGGTACAAACGAATGCCGATACCCGGAATATTGGTGCTCCACACATTGGCGAAGCTGGTAGAGCTGCCCTGCATGATCGAACCAATCGCACTGCCGCCTCTTGAGCAACTGCCGATATTACTGACTTCATTGATTGGAAACTGGCCGGTAACCAAAGTGTCGCCCACCTGGCTGCCTGGGGTCACCAGCACACGCCCAAGCTTCATATTGATCACTTGCGCCTTGTAACCACTTCTGACAGAACAGGCGGCATAAGCACTTTGACCGCCCACCATCATCAAGCCGAGCAGCATCAAGCATTTCGCTGACGTTGTATTCAGTGACAGAACACGCGTTAATTTTATCATTTGCAACTCGCTTCAATAATTTCGTAGTCAGTATTGCCCTGCGCTTTCGCCTTGTAGCTATAGCTGACAGAACACTGCTGCGTAAGCTGCGTGCCCCATTTCACCTGTAACAGCCCTTTTTGCGCTTCCGTACGCAAGTAGATGCGGCTGCCCTGGCCGACGATGCCCACCACCTGATTACGGGTATCCAGCACTTCAGAACCAAATGGCAACGCGTTGCCGTCCGGGCCGAGGGCATGAATGATCAACGCCTGGCCTTTGGTGGTTTTGAACTCCAGCCGTGCGATGGCACCGGCGTAAGGCGCAATCTGCTGACTGCTGCTTTCCAACTCCACATCGCGCGACATGCCGCTCGGATCGAGCGTTACGTTGGTCATGCGGTATGGCGCCACATAAGGCACTACCGCATAGCCGTTATCATCGATACGCACGCCCGGCGAGTTGGTCACGATAGCCCCGGCGGCGTCCGGCGCCTCTACCAGCACCATGGTCTGGCCGCGCTGCGGCGTCATGGTCACCCCACCGCTGTGAGCCACTACGCTGCCCGATGCCCCGATCGACGACTGACGATAATCTTTGCCGTAGCTGTAAGAACCGTTCAGCGTCGAGAACCGGCTACGGTATTCGCCGCTTACGCTGCTGTTGGTGCCGCCGGATTGATCGTTAGCCAGCGCCGCGCTGTAGCTGATGTTGTTGTCTTCACCGGTAGAACCGTTAATGCCCACGCGGCTGCTGTCGTAGCCGTTATCGGTATAGCCCAATGAACTGTTCAGGCTCAGCGTCTGCGAACCGACGCTGAACGGAACCGACAGCGTCAGGTAATAACGGGTTTCATCACGGTTATACATGTCCGAGGTGCGCATGGCGGACAGGCCGTAGGTGACGCGACCATAATAGTTGTTATAACCCACCTGATACTGCTTGGTGCTGCCGCCCCGGTTCCAGTAATCGCGAACCGAACCGGTGATATACAACGCGCCAAAGTCATCGCCCAGCCCCTGGTTGAGGGTCAGTTGGTATTCGCTGCGCTGGCGGTTAACGGCGTCGGCACTCAGGTTCTTGCGTTCGTTGTCTCGCGAGTAAACGGCGTCACGCAACGAAAGGTAACCTGATGTGGAGTAGCGATAAGCGGCGATGGTGAAGTTGGTGTTGGTTTCAGTCATCAACTTGCTGTAGCTGAGCTTATAGCTCTGACCGGATTGGTCGCCCTGCTTCAGGCGGGTATTGGCCTGAGTCACGTCCAGAGCAAAGGCACCGATCGGCGTCGCCACCGCACTGCCCAACAACACGGCACCATAGCCGTCACTGGCGATAGCGCCGGTGTAGCCGGTGATGATATTGGTAAACCCGCGCTGATAAGTCGCCTGGAACATATCGGGTTCCTTGCTCAAATTATCATCGCGCACTCGGCCTGCGGTCAGGGCATAACGCTGGATCCCCGGACGCAACATCTGCGCTACCGAAGCGTAAGGCACGCTGAACTGGCGCTTGCTGCCGTCGGCCTCGTTGATGGTGACGTTCAAGTCGCCGCCGTAACCGGTTGGGTAAAGATCGTTAATCACGAATTCGCCGGGAGCAACGGTGGTCTGGTAGATCAACTGGTTATTCTGACGAATCTCCACCAGCGCGTTACTTTGCGCCACGCCACGCACCACGGGCGCATAACCGTTGAGAGAGTCAGGCAACATGCGGTCATCGGTCGCGACCTGTACACCGCGAAAACCGATAGAATCAAAGAAGTCGCCGCTGGTATAGGTATCACCCAACGTCAGCATGCCGCGCACAGCCGGGATGGCACGCTGCGCGTAAGTGGCGGTGTTTTGCCAATGGGTGCTTTCGTTGGAGCGCCAGTTGACGTTAGAGTCGTGGCGCAACTGCCAACCGGCCACGTTTAACCCGGCGTTCAGGGTCAAATAAGCGTTGGTTGAATCCGCGTTGCTGCCGTTGGCGGAACTGTGGGTATTAAAGGCATTGAAATTATACGAAAGGCTGCCGGCGGTAATGCCGCGATCCCAGAATTTCGGATCGACATAACCGCGCGCACTGCGGCGTAGCGACGACTGCGGGATACTGATATCCATTCGCAGCGAACTGGTATCAAGGCGATAATAGGCTTCCGGTACCCACTGCGGCAGGCTTTTACAGGTATCGGTAGTGACCGAAGGATCGCTGCTCAATGCCGCAGTATCCACACCGAATTCATCCAACGACAGCAGAGAAAAACAGGTATCGGCACTGTTTTTACCCGGTACGTTTTTGAAATCGATACTCTTCTTGCCTTTCCACTCGCCGTTAACATAAACGTCGAGTGAGTATTTGCCGGCAAGAATAGGGTTGCCGTCGCGGAAACGCGAAAGATCGACGCCTTGCGCCTCTCCAACCAGGAAACTGCTGTTGAAGGAAGCTTCAACCGGGGCGGTGGGCTTTTTGCTGTCGGTAACGATTTCCGCCAAGGCAAATCCAGGCGCCGCCAGGCAAAGCGCGCCGCCGGTCAACAACAGAATCGATTTATAGTTAAATAGCGCCAGTTTAATGGCCGCAGAGATAGGCAACTCTTTCATATAAAAGCATTCCTTTACCAAATTAAGCTCACCCCACCGGCAGCTTGCGCTCTGGGGTATGAGTCTCTCTTCCAAGAGTTACTTTTGCTTATTCTTAGTGCGGGATACGCGTCCGCCAAAATCGTTAATGGTGGTAAATGCAACGTCGGCGATGCGCGAGCTGTCACCGGAAAACGACAGCGTTTTTTCCTGGCCTGGAGCCAGCATGTCGCCGTGTGGCGCCAACGGCACTTTCTTCTGGTTGACGACGGCATTGATTTCGGTAAACGACACGTAATACGGCGTTGGGTTTTTCACGCTGACGCCGGCGCCGCTAAAGCGCCACTGCAGTTTTTCAGGTGCATCGTTCGCTTCGCCAGTCAGGCCGGCCGGACGATACAGCAGTTTGACGCGGGTGCGGAAAGCCACCTGTAAAAAGTTTTCAGGCGTACTGCTGCTTGCCCCGGTCGGCGCAGGAGGGATCTCCAGTACGTTCAACCAGAACAGGGATTCTTTGTCTTGTGCCAATGCTGACGTGGTCAGTGAAACACGCAGCGCCTGGCCGGTAGCCGGTTCAACACGGCTGATTGGCGGGGAAACGATAAACGGCGCCTTGCTGTTTTCAGGCGTGGTTTTCGCATCGCCTTCGTCAATCCAGGATTGGATCAATGCCGGTGAAGTTCCATTATTTGATAATTGGACAGTAACTTCCCGTTGTTTTCCCGGATAAATAATACGCGTACCGTTAATGATGACACTGGAAAAAACGCTGCTGCTGAATAGCGCGGCAATCAGCAATACACTGTATTTTTTAAATGAATTTTTCATTATTTTATCACTACGGTAGGGAAAAACGGCGGGGTAACTCCCCCGCCCGAATAAGAATATTACTTATTGATAAATGATGGTGTACTGAACGCTTGAAGTCACATCACCAGCGCCGGCAGCGTTGGTCGCGTAATATTCAGCGTAGTAGTTCAGGTCAGCAGAATCGCCTTCGTTAGCAACGGTAACCCACTGAGAGTTATTCTGCGCGCCGTTGGTGCCGGCGGCCAGAATTGGCAGGAACTGGTTGTTGCTGCCCAGCAGCTGAATTTGCACGTTGGTCGCTGCATCAGTCTGTGCCTGGTTGTTCAGACGGCCAGTATTGAAATCAACAGTTGCGCCTGGTTCGAAATAAGTAGCTACCTGGCCTTTAGAACATTTGGTCAGGTTGATTGCGAATGGAGTACGGCCGGCAGTCGCGCTCTGAGTTGCCAGAGTTGAAGCAGAAACAGTTGGCAGAGTAACGGTGAAATCTTTACCGCCCGGGGTGCTGATAGTACAAGTCTGGTCAGTCACTTTACCGTTGAAAGTAATAGTACCGTCAGTCGCTTGTGCAGAAAAAGAAGAAATAGTAGCGGCGCTTACAGCCAATGCCAATACGGCAGACAGTTTAGAAATTTTCATATTTAGACTCTCGATGAATTAATACAACTATTAAGTACATTCAGCGATGCTACTCCTTGTCAGGAATGAAGCCCCGATGAATCCATTGCCCGGCGAAATATAGACTAGGCGTATTCTTATTGTTAAATCGTTTATAACATTCATATCACCCCTCTTGATAGGAAAAAACTATCAACAAATACCTATCGATCGATGTTGACGATTCAACTGAATAGGAATAATCTGTGTTTTGAAAAGCCAGGCAGTGCAACATATTGCTTTAAGTCATAATTATCAGGATATTATCCTGTAATTTTACATTTTGTTACCTTTGAAATCATTTGGACTTCACGACAAATTGCGCGTTTAATGGTCTGGAGGCGGCATGGCACGTCCTGGTTAAATTAAATAAGATAATTACCAATAAAAAGCATTTATTTACTTTTATTACCGTTAAAAAACAAGAAGTTACATATCAGTCAAGGGATTGAGAAATGAGCGGTTCTTTTAGAGCGAAAAATAACGGGATTAATTATGTTTTCCAGCCTATGTTCGGAAAATCCGGACAATTGCTGGCCGTTGAATGCTTGTCCCGATTCACTTTCAATAGCGAACATGCTCATTTTTCCCCTGAACAGTTTTTTCGTTCTGCCGATAGCGCAACCCGGATTGAGATTCTGTTAGAACAAGTCAGCCTGATAGAAAAATATAATCACTGGTTTCGTGACAATCAGGTTATAGCCACATTGAATGTGGACGACCATTCGTTACGATCGCTGGCCAGCGACCATTTTGCAGAAAGAATTCGCGCCACTCGTTGTATTCACTTTGAAATCAGCGAAAACTCAACCCGACTGGTAAAAGATCGCGTTCATGGCGATCCCTTACTGAAAAGTTATTCATTTTGGCTCGATGATTTTGGTTCTGGCTACGCCGGTTTTTCCGCGTTGTACAACAGCCAGTTCCGCTTCGTTAAGCTCGACCGATTTTTGTTATGGGATTTCATGGGAAAATCGGGCGGTGACGGCTTAATGCGCGCTTTATTGCGATTTTTTTACCTTAACCATTACAAGGTAATTATCGAAGGGGTTGAAACTCCCGACCATAAAAAATGGCTGGACGAAATGCCATATTACGCACTGCAGGGAAAGCTGTGGAAGGAATCCGACATCAAGGATTTGAACTCGCTTCTTACAGCTGAATACTTTTAACTCATTATTGGTGTCTGCCATTATGTCTAAAAACAATGTCCTTGTTATTAGTGAGTGTAAGTACAGCTATGTCGGCCTTTCGGTATTAGTGAAAAAACATTACGGCAAGTACGATATCAGACTGTTTTCGGATTTTATGCAGGGGGGTTCCAAGGCGGAAAAGATAATTAAGCACGATATCGCGCTGATCTTTACCTCGCAAAATCTGGAGCAAAGTGTCAACGTCATTGAAAGCCTGGTGTCAATGCATCAGCAATACAACACCAAAACGCGGATCCTGGTGTTTTATGATGACGAACGCGTAGTGAAACTGCTGTCGATACTGGGTATTTCCGTTGAATTGGTCTCTACCCGCATCCCACTTTATTCGCTGCAGGAAAAAATACAAAATCTGTTGGAAAGCAAAGAATCAGGCGGGATAAAAATGCAGAAAACCCGCGAACTCAGCCCGGCGGAAAGCGATGTCATCTTCAACCTGCTGCGTGGCGATAGCCTGCTGCATATTGCCCAGAAGCGCGGCACACACCCCAAAACCATCTTCTCGCAAAAATACAGCGCGATGAAAAAGCTGCGTTTGCGCAGCATGAGCACCATCTTCGTCGCCAGTAAATGACCCTTCAGGCTGCTACCCGGCGGCCTGCTTTTGTCGCGCCAGGTTAAATTAATGTAACAATGAGCGACAAAGCAGCAACAGTCACATAACACTCCTGTCTATTGGTTACGATTTGCCCGCGGGAAAGTCCCGCGAGCCCTGTCGTCTGGATTAAATAAAAAACATCAGGAGATGTTATGAAATCATCCTTATTCAGCCGTTATACCTGCTTTGTTTTGAGCATCTTGCTTGCGTTGGCGTCATTGACGCTGTTGCCGCAGCGGCCCTGGTTTTGGCTGCCGACCCTCCTTTTCGGGTGTCTGAGCGCACTGGGCATTTACGATCTGACTCAGCAACGCCACGCCATCTGCCGCAACTATCCGATCATCGGCCGCCTGCGCTTTTTCTTCGAATTTATCCGCCCGGAAATACGCCAATATTTACTGGAAGAAGATAACGCCCAGATCCCGTTCTCACGTACTCAACGCACGCTGGTCTATCGCCGCGCCAAAAATGAGATGGGCGACAAGCCATTCGGTACCCAACTGGATGTTTATCAAACGGGTTATGAATGCATCGGCCATTCCATGCGCCCGGTAGCGGCATCCGACCCCACCAGTTTTCGCGTGGCGATCGGCGGCCCGGACTGTAGCCAACCCTATTCCGCCTCAATCTTTAATATCTCCGCCATGAGCTTCGGCGCGTTGTCGGCCAACGCCATTCGCGCCCTCAATCTTGGCGCAGCGAAAGGCAATTTCTATCATGACACCGGCGAGGGCAGCATCAGCCGCTATCACCGCGAGCACGGCGGCGATCTGGTGTGGGAACTGGGCAGCGGCTATTTCGGCTGCCGCACCGCCGACGGCCATTTCGATCCGCAGCGTTTTGCCGAGCAGGCAAAAAGCCCGCAGGTAAAAATGATTGAAATCAAACTCAGCCAGGGTGCCAAACCGGGCCATGGCGGCATTTTGCCGGCAAAAAAAGTGGATGCGGAAATTGCCGCCACGCGCGGCGTGCCCGAGGGGGAAGACTGCATTTCTCCGGCTTCGCACAGCGCCTTCACTACCCCGGTGGAAATGATGCATTTTATCCAGCAACTGCGCGAACTGTCCGGCGGTAAACCTGTGGGTTTTAAGCTGTGCATCGGCCACCCGTGGGAGTTTGTCGCTATCGCCAAGGCGATGCTGCATACCCATATTTTGCCGGACTTTATCGTAGTAGACGGTAAGGAAGGCGGTACTGGCGCCGCACCGCTTGAGTTATCCAACTATATGGGTATGCCGTTGCGCGAAGGGCTATTGTTCGTCCACAACACTCTGGTGGGCTGCGGGCTGCGCGACAAGATCAAAGTCGGTGCCAGCGGCAAAATCATCAGCGCCTTCGACATCGCCAGCGTGCTGGTACTGGGGGCCGACTGGGTGAACTCGGCGCGCGGCTTTATGTTTGCCGTCGGCTGCATCCAGTCGCAAAGCTGCCACACCAACCACTGCCCGACCGGCGTCGCCACGCAGGACCCGCTGCGCCAGAAAGCATTAGTGGTACCGAACAAGGCGGAACGCGTTTACTACTTCCACCAAAATACGGTCAAAGCGCTGGCGGAAATGCTGGCAGCGGCCGGCGTCAGCCGCCCGGAGCAACTGACGTCTCACCATATGCTACGCCGCATCACCTCAACCGAAATCAAGGTCTACGCGGACATCTATTACTACCTGGAGCCAGGCGCTTTGCTGGAAAAAGAGATCCAAAGTGATTTTTATGCGCGTATGTGGCGCATGGCGACACCCAACAGTTTCGATCAGGCGATCTCGCTGCAGCTTGAAAGATGACGGGTATGAATTGCCCCCTCGCCTCGGGGAAGAGCATTGGAGAGGGGGTTGCTTGCTACAGCAGCCCTCCCCCTCAGCGGCGAGAGAGCATGTAGGTTACGGCTTGCGCGCCGGGGCGTCGCCGGCCACGTAATACTCTGCGGTACTGCGTGGCAACGGCGCACGCTGGCGAATGTTGTCGGCAATCTTCTCGGCAATCATGATCGTGGTGGCGTTCAGGTTACCGGTAATGATCAGCGGCATGATGGAGGCATCCACCACCCTCAGCCCTTCCATGCCGTGCACCCGCCCCTGGCCGTCGACCACGGCCATTTCGTCTTCGCCCATTTTGCATGAGCAGGAAGGGTGAAAGGCGGTTTCAGCATGTTCACGCACAAAGGCGTCCAGTTGCTCGTCGGTCTGCACCTCCGGCCCCGGGCTGATTTCGCGACCGCGGTACTCGTCCAGCGCCGGTTGCGCCATGATTTCACGCGTAATGCGGATCGCGTCGCGGAACTCCTGCCAGTCTTGCTCTGTCGCCATATAGTTGAACAGGATGCTCGGATGCTGACGCGGATCTTTCGATTTCACCTGCACCCGGCCACGGCTCGGGGAACGCATCGACCCGACATGAGCCTGGAACCCGTGTTCTTTGACCGCGTTGCTGCCGTTGTAATTAATCGCCACCGGCAGGAAGTGATATTGGATATTCGGCCAGGCGAACTCCTCGCGGCTACGGATAAAACCACCGGCTTCAAACTGGTTACTGGCACCAATGCCGGTGCCGTTGAACAGCCACTCTGCGCCAATCTTCGGCTGGTTGAACCATTGCAATGCCGGATACAACGACACCGGTTTTTTACAGGCGTACTGCAGATACATTTCCAGGTGATCCTGCAGGTTCTCACCGACGCCCGGCAGATCGTGCACCACCTTGATATCCAGACTTTTCAGCAGCGATGCAGGGCCGACGCCACTGCGTTGCAGGATCTGCGGCGAGGCAATCGCCCCGGCGCACAGCAACACTTCGCGCCGCGCGCTTGCGCTGGCGATCTGATTGCCGTCGCCCTGCAAGTAATCAACGCCCACCGCACGTTTGCCATCGAAGCGAATACGATCGGTCAGTGCATGAGTGACAATCTTCAGATTAGGGCGTGAACGCGCCTGATCCAGATAACCGCGAGCGGTGCTGGCGCGGCGGCCTTTCGGCGTCACGGTACGATCCATCGGGCCGAACCCTTCCTGCTGATAGCCGTTCAGATCTTCGGTACGCGGATAGCCCGCCTGCACGCCGGCTTCCACCATCGCGTGGAACAGTTCGTTGTTGCCGGCTTTCGGGGTAGTGACACTGACCGGGCCGTCGCCGCCGTGATAATCGTTCGGGCCGATATCGCGGGTTTCCGCCTTGCGGAAATACGGCAGGCAGTCCAGATAACTCCAGTTTTCCAGACCCGGCGCTTTTGCCCAGTTGTCGAAATCCATCGCGTTGCCGCGGATGTAGCACATGCCGTTGATCAGCGAAGAACCACCCAGACCTTTGCCACGGCCGCATTCCATACGGCGGTTGTTCATGTGCGGCTCAGGATCGGTTTCGTAGGCCCAGTTGTAGCGGCGCCCCTGCAACGGGAAGGCCAGCGCGGCCGGCATCTGCGTACGGAAATCCATCCGGTAATCCGGGCCGCCGGCTTCCAGCAGCAACACGCTGACATCGGCGTCTTCGGTTAAACGGGTGGCTAATACGTTACCGGCAGAGCCGGCACCGATAATGATGTAATCGTATTCCACTCATTATCTCCTTAATCTGTTTGCCTGAATGAGGCGAATGGCCTGAAGGGCTCTATACGCAATAGGCAGGCAATATTGGATTCAAAATCAGGGGCATTCCCTATGGATTTCGAGTTACAGCCAGGCGGCAAGGGCGCGGAGCCCCGGGAGCTTACTCAAGTAAGTGACTGGGGTCCGCGTTCGCGGCCAACGATGCTGTAGCTCGAAAGGCGACGGGAATATCAGAACACCGAGGTGTATTCGCCCAGCTCGACTTGCACCGATTTGATCTGCGTGTAGTGCTCCAGCGTGCTCAGGCCATTCTCGCGGCCGACGCCGGATTGCTTGTAGCCGCCAACCGGCATTTCCGCCGCCGACTCGCCCCAGGTGTTGATCCAGCAAATGCCGGCTTCAAGCTGGTGAATCACGCGGTGAGCGCGGGTTAAATCCTTGGTCACCAGTCCGGCGGCCAGGCCGAAAGTGGTGTCGTTGGCACGGCGTACCACTTCTTCTTCGCTGTGATAACTGAGAATGCTCATTACCGGCCCGAAGATTTCTTCACGCACAATTTCCATGTCGTCACGGCAATCGGTAAACACCGTCGGCGCCACATAAGCCCCTTTGGCGTATTCACCTTCGGTCACGCGCTCACCGCCGCACAGCAAACGTGCGCCGCTGTTCTTGCCGCTCTCGATAAAGCGCAGCACGGACTCCATATGCGCAAAGCTGACCAGCGGCCCAAAGTTGGTTTGCGGATCGGCAGGATCACCCAGACGAATACGCTTCACGCGTTCGAGGATTTTCGCTTCAAACTCTGCCTGCAACGCCGCCGGGACAAACACGCGCGTACCGTTGGTACACACCTGGCCGGAGCTGTAGAAATTGGCCATCATGGCGATGTCGGCAGCGCGATCCAGATCGGCGTCGTCAAAGATAATCAGCGGCGACTTGCCGCCCAGTTCCATAGTGACTTCTTTCAGCGTTGAACCCGAGGCATTGGCCATCACTTTCTTGCCGGTTTTTACCCCGCCGGTGAAGGACACCTTGGCAATGCCTGGGTGATCGGTCAGATACTGGCCGACTTCTGCGCCGCTGCCGGTGAGCACGTTGAACACGCCGTCCGGCACGCCGGCTTCGGTGTAGATCTCGGCCAGTTTCAGTGCAGTCAGGGAGGTCACTTCGCTCGGTTTGAAGATCATTGCGTTGCCCGCCGCCAGGGCCGGCGCGGATTTCCATAATGCGATCTGAATCGGGTAATTCCAGGCGCCGATACCGGCCACCACGCCCAGCGGCTCGCGGCGGGTATAAACGAAAGAGGTGTCGCGCAGCGGGATCTGCTGGCCTTCGATAGCCGGGATCAGCCCTGCGTAGTATTCCAGTACGTCGGCGCCGGTGACGATATCGACCGCGGTGGTTTCCGACATTGCCTTGCCGGTATCCAGCGTTTCCAGCGCCGCCAGTTCGTCATTACGCTCGCGCAAAATATCCACCGCACGGCGCAGAATGCGCGAACGCGCCATCGCCGTCATCGCCGCCCACACCTTCTGCCCGCTGGCTGCGCTGGCAACCGCACGGTTGACGTCTTCAGCGCTGGCGGACTGGATCTCGGCAAGCACTTCGCCATTCGCCGGGTTCACTGCGTTGAAGGTTTTCCCCTCGGTACTGTCTACATAGGCACCATGAATATAGAGCTTCTGCAAGCCAAAACGGGACATAGGTTCTCCTTGGATTGTCCTCAGGGTGGCGTTTGCCCCCGGAGTTGAAACGTAATGTAATCGGTAGTGAGCGCGATCGCCTGCGCCTGATTAAATGCCGCGCCGCGCAGTGCGCTGCGCAACCACAAACCGTCGATCAACGCCGCCAGCCCTTTGGCCGCCAAACGCGCCTGCGCCTGCGGCAATGCGCGGCTGAACTCGGCGCACAGGTTGGAATACAGACGGCGGCCGTTCACCTGTTGCAACCGGTTAAGCTGCGGCTGATGCAGACTGCTGGCCCAAAAGGCCAACCAGGTTTTCATCGCTGCGCTGTTGATCTGGCTGTCGTCGAAGTTGCCGGCAACGATCGCCTGCAGCCTTGCGGCCGGGCTCTGGTCGTTCAGCGCCTGTAGCCGCAGCTTCACCGCTTCTCCCAAATGGCTGATCAAATAGCGCATCGTGGCTTCCAGCAACCCGTTCTTATCCTTGAAATAGTGGCTGATGATACCGTTGGAAACGCCCGCCCTGCGCGCTATCTGCGCAATGGTGGCGTCATGCATTCCGACTTCGTTTACCGCGGCCAGCGTGGCATCAATCAACTGCTGCCTTCTAATTGGCTGCATTCCTACCTTTGGCATAATTCGACTCTCGCAAAACCGACTTCGGCCTCATCTCAGCGGCGAATTTCATCGACTTTCCGCCTGCTGAACTTGGTCTTCATGCGGACTATTAAACTTTTTTTTGATTGAACGTTCAATAAAAATTGCATATATTTTATTGCCGCCTGGTTACAAAAATGTACTTTTCGGTTGTGGAACTGGCTGATTTTTGTGAGGTATTTAACGAATCTGACCAAAATCAGTGTCTGTAAGCGGTTCCCACCACGAAACGATTTTCCGTTTCGTTAACAGGCTAAACGGCAAGCAGTGCCGTTTTTTATCCGCACTTTTCCGGACGACGCCTGCGCGTCGTTCAGAGCAGAAATGTGGGCACGATTTTACTCAGTTGTTAAAAACAGAGGACGACGATGACAACCAGCGAAACCTCCTCAAAACCGCAAAAGGATCGCCTTAATCCTGTGGTTTTCTTTACCTCGGCAGGGCTGATTCTGGCCTTCTCGCTGATGACCATTTTTTTTACCGATTTCTCCGGGCGATGGATCACCCGCACCCTGAATTGGGTTTCAACCACCTTTGGCTGGTATTACCTGCTGGCCGCCACCCTGTACATCGTATTCGTGGTGTTTATCGCCGCCTCGCGCTTCGGTTCGATCAAGCTCGGGCCGGAACAGTCCAAGCCCGAGTTCAGCCTGATGAGCTGGGCGGCGATGCTGTTCGCCGCCGGCATCGGCATCGATTTGATGTTCTTCTCGGTCGCCGAACCCGTGACACAATATATGATGCCGCCGGAAGGCGATGCCCAAACGCTGGAAGCGGCACGTCAGGCCATGGTGTGGACGCTGTTCCACTATGGGTTAACCGGCTGGTCAATGTATGCGCTGATGGGCATTGCCCTCGGTTATTTCAGCTACCGCTATAACCTGCCGCTGACCATCCGTTCGGCGCTGTACCCGATCTTCGGTAAACGCATCAACGGCCCGATCGGCCACAGCGTGGATATCGCAGCGGTGCTGGGCACCATTTTCGGCATCGCCACCACGCTCGGCATTGGCGTGGTGCAGCTCAACTACGGATTGAAGGTGCTGTTCCAGGTACCGGAAAACCTGACGGTTCAAAGCGCACTGATCCTGCTTTCGGTGATTATGGCCACCATTTCGGTGACCTCCGGCGTCAACAAGGGCATTCGTATTTTGTCGGAGCTCAACGTGTTGCTGGCGCTGGGGCTGATCCTGTTCGTGCTGTTCTGCGGCGATACCGAGTTCCTGCTCAATGCGCTGGTGCTCAACGTCGGCGATTACGTCAATCGCTTTATGGGCATGACGCTCAACAGCTTCGCCTTCGATCGTCCGGTGGAATGGATGAACAACTGGACCCTGTTCTTCTGGGCCTGGTGGGTGGCGTGGTCGCCGTTTGTCGGCCTGTTCCTGGCGCGTATTTCGCGCGGGCGTACCATCCGTCAGTTTGTGGTCGGCACGCTGATCATTCCTTTCGTGTTCACCCTGCTGTGGCTGTCGATCTTCGGTAATAGCGCGCTGTACCAGATTATCCACGGCAATGCCGCCTTTGCGCAGGAAGTGATGCAATACCCGGAACGCGGCTTCTACAGCCTGCTGGCGCAATACCCGGGCTTCACATTCAGCGCCTCGGTGGCCACCATCACCGGCCTGCTGTTCTACGTGACCTCGGCGGATTCAGGTTCACTGGTGCTGGGCAACTTTACCTCGCGCCTGGCCGACATCAATAACGATGCGCCCAACTGGCTGCGGATTTTCTGGTCGGTGGCCATCGGCCTGCTGACCATCGGCATGCTGATGACCGACGGCGTGCCTGCGTTGCAGAAAACGACGGTGATCATGGGCCTGCCGTTCAGCTTCGTGATCTTCTTCGTAATGGCCGGGTTGTATAAATCGCTGCGGGTGGAGGACTATCGCAAGGCCAGCGCCCTGAATACCAACGCCCCCATGCCGATTTCGAGCAATGACGTGCTGAACTGGAAGCAGCGCCTGTCACGGGTAATGAACTACCCTGGCACCCAGTACACACAAAAAATGCTGGATACCCGTTGCAGACCGGCCATGCAGGAAGTGGCGCGCGAGCTGGAACTGCGCGGCGCCAAAGTGGAGTTTACCGAAGTGCCGCCGGCAGAAGATGAGCGTTTGAACCACCTGGAACTGCTGGTGCATTTGGGTGAGGAGCAGAACTTTATCTATCAGATTTGGCCACAGCGTTATTCGGTGCCGGGCTTCACCTACCGCGCCCGCTCAGGCAAATCGCACTATTACCGGCTGGAAACCTTCCTGATGGAAGGTACCCAGGGCAATGATCTGATGGATTACAGCAAGGAGCAGGTGATCGGCGACATCCTCGATCAGTACGAGAAGCATCTGAACTTCCTGCACATTCACCGCGAAGCGCCGGGCAATACCCTGACCTTCCCGGATATGTGATCCGTTCAACACGGCCAAAGGGCGCAGTTTTTTAAACTGCGCCTTTTTATTACTGCCCCATAGCATCCTTTTTCATGGCGTCTTTCTTCATACCGTCTTTCGCCATGTGGTCCTTTTTCATCGCGTCATGCTTCATGGCGTCTTTCTTCATGCAATCCTTGCCCATGCAATTTTTCTTCATGCCGTCTTTAGCCATGCCGTCATGTGACATCTGGCTCATGGCGTCCTTCTTCATCGCATCCTTACTCATACTGTCGGCGGCATTGGCGCCTGCCACACCCAACATCAACGCGCTGCACATCATCATTGCGAATAACTTTTTCATGGTATGTCCTTCTTTCATGTCAAAGACACCTGAGGTGTCGGGGAGATTCGCGGCCGCCGTCAGCTGCCGCCAAACCAGTTATAACCTTGGTCTTCCCAGTAACCGCCGGGGAAGCGATTGGTGATTTCAATCACCTGAATGTGTTTTGGATTCTTGTAGCCGAGTTTGGTCGGCATGCGAAGCTTCATCGGATAACCGTATTTGCGCGGCAGAATCTGGCCGTCATAGGTCAGCGCCATAATAGTCTGAGGATGCAGCGCGGTGGCCATATCGATGCTGGTGTAGTAATCGTCGGCGCATTTAAAGCTGACATAGCGCGCGTTCAAATCCGCGCCAATTGCCTTGAGAAAGGTCGCAAAGGGCACCCCGCCCCACTTGCCGATGGCACTCCAGCCTTCGACGCAGATGTGGCGCGTCACCTGGCTGATTTGCGCCATCCGGTGCAACTGCGGCAATGTCCAGGCGCTTTTGTCCAGCACCAGCCCGCTGACCTCCAACCGATAGTCGTCGCCGTTGATGTCCGGCGCCTCCTCTTCGCCGTAAAAGGCGTTGAACGGAAACGGCCGGGTCATCATGGATTCGGGATAGACCGGTGCCAGATGGTCAGCGCTGAACAGCCAACCCTGCACCCGATCGTTAAAACGCGAAATGCGACTCAGCGCCTGCTCGACGTTGGCGTTGCTGCTGAGATCGCAGCCGGTGAGCATCGCTATGCCGCCCAGCGTCAGACCGTTGCGCAGAAAACGGCGGCGTGACGAAGACACCAGCAACCGCTGCGCTTCTTTGACAATCTCCTGCCCTTCACTCACCGTAGCTTCTTTGACAATCTCCTGCCCTTCACTCACCGTAATAGAGGGCTTATCCGTTTTCATTGCGATCCCCTTAACGTCCGCGCAACATGGCCAACAAAGTGCGGGGCACCAGCGCCACCATCACCAGATGAATCACGACAAAACCCACCAGCGCCGACATGGCAAAAAAATGGATGTAACGCGCCGCGTCATAACCGCCAAGCAGCTCGCGCAACAGCGGAAACTGCACCGATTTCCACAGCACCAGCCCGGAGAGTGCCATCAGGATGCTGTCGGCCATCACGAACAGATAAGCCGCGCGCTGCACCATGTTGTAGTGGCGCAAATCGGCATGCTGCAGCCGGCCACGCAACGCGGCGCTCAGATCGGTGAAAAACTGTCTGGGACTGAGCGGCCAAAATTTGCGTTTGAAACGGCCGCTGAGCAGGTTGATCAGCAGGTAACACAGCCCGTTAAGCCCAAACAGCCACATGCCGGCAAAGTGCCACTGCAGTGCGCCGCCTAACCAGCCGCCGAGTGTCAGCTCGTTGACAAAGCTAAAGTTGAACAGCGGCGAAGCGTTATAGATGCGCCAGCCGCTGGTGACCATGATCAGCATCGCCAACGCATTCAGCCAGTGGGTCAACCGCAACCACAACGGATGCACAAGCGGTGTCTTTTCCGGTGCGCGAGTCATGCTCATGATTCTCTCCTGGCGGCCAAGGTGGCGATGAGCCAAGTATTTCGCGAATTTGTTCCCCAAGACCTCACGCAAAGTTAAATAAAATGTGATAACTCCATGCACGGCGCTTGTGTAGACTTCAAATAGAAGCGGGTCATCGGTGGCGGAAAAAGATGGAAAAACCAAAGAGAATTTTAATCGTTGAGGATGACGGCGATATCGCCGAACTGCTGCAATTGCACCTGCGCGATGAGGGCTACAGCATCAGCCACGCCGCCGACGGCAATCTGGGTATGGCGATGCTGGAACAGGGCGGTTGGGACGCCCTGATCCTCGATCTGATGCTGCCGGGCATCGATGGGCTGGAGATCTGTCGCCGGGCGCGCAACATGACGCGCTACACGCCGATCATCATCACCAGCGCGCGCTCCAGCGAGGTGCACCGCGTGCTGGGGCTGGAGCTTGGCGCTGACGATTACCTGGCCAAGCCCTTCTCGATGCTGGAGCTGGTGGCGCGGGTCAAGGCGCTGTTCCGCCGCCAGGAGGCGATGAGCCGTAACCTGCGCCTGGACGCCGGCACGCTGAGCTTTGACGGCCTGACCATCGATCCCATTGCCCGCGAGGTGCAGCTGAATCAGCAGCCGATCGATCTGACGCCGCGCGAGTTCGACCTGCTGTATTTCTTCGCCCGCCATCCGGGCAAGGTATTCTCCCGCTTAAGTCTGCTCAATCAGGTGTGGGGCTATCAGCATGAAGGGTATGAACACACGGTGAATACCCATATCAACCGGCTGCGCATCAAGATAGAAAGCAACCCGGCGGAACCCCAGCGCATCCTCACGGTGTGGGGCATGGGCTATAAATTCGCGGCGTCGCCGCAAGAGTAAAACATGAAAAATCTCACGCTGACACAGCGCCTGACGTTGATCTTCGCCCTGCTGCTGCTGCTCTGCTGCGCCTTCTCCGGCTGGCTGCAGGTGCGCAGCAACACCCAGTTCAGCCAGGCGACCATTCAACGGCTGTCCGGCAACCTGGCGCAACATATCGCCGCCAGCAACCCGCTGCTGGGCCAGGACGGTGTGAACCCGCAGTCGGTGCATACTCTGTTCGATCAGCTGATGGCGGTGAATCCCAGCGTAGAGGTCTATCTGCTCGACAAAGGGGGCAATATCATCGGCAACGCCGCGCCGGCCGGCCACCTGAAACGGCAAAAGGTCGATCTGTCGCCGCTGCAGGCGCTGCTCGACGGCGCGCGGATGCCGGTGTACGGCGACGATCCGCGCAGCCCCGGCGGGAAGAAGGTATTCAGCGTCGCGCCGCTGAAGGTCAACGGCCAGATTGAAGGCTATCTGTATGTGGTGTTGCTCGGTGAAGATTATACCGCGCTGGCCAGCAACGCTCAGTTCAGCTCGGCGGTTAACATGGCGCTGTGGTCGATGGGACTGGTGGTGGTGTTCGGCCTGCTGGCCGGCGGCTTCGCCTTCCGCTGGGTAACGCGGCCAATCCGCCAACTCACTCGCCAGGTCAGTGCGTTGGACAACGGCGGCATCGCCGCAGTGCAAGCCTATGCGGCGCAAGCGCTTCCCAACGCCGGGCGAGATGAAGTCAGCCAGTTGCAGCAGGCGTTTCGCAGCATGGCGCAGCGCGTTGCCGAACAGTGGCAATCGCTGTCGCAGCAGGACCAGCAGCGGCGCGAGTTTATCGCCAATATTTCGCACGATCTGCGCACCCCGCTCACCTCGCTGCACGGCTACCTGGAAACGCTGTCGGTAAAATCGGCCAGCCTGAGCGAAAACGATCGCAGGCGCTACCTGGAGACCGCGCTGGCGCAAAGCCGCAAAGTGGGCAAACTGGCGCAAGAACTGTTCGAACTGGCGCGGCTGGAGTACGGCGTGGTGAAGCCGCAGAAAGAGCCGTTCTCGCTCGGCGAGCTGGTGCAGGACGTATTCCAGAAGTTCGAGCTGGCGGCCGAGGCACGGCATCAGCGGTTACGCGCCGATATCGCCCCGGGCATGCCGCTGGTGTTTGCGGATCTGAGCATGATCGAGCGGGTGCTGACCAACCTGCTGGACAACGCCATTCGCCATACGCCGCAGGGCGGTGAAATCGGCGTGCGACTGTGGCAGCAGAAAGACAAGATACTGGTACAGGTCAACGACAGCGGCCCTGGCATTCCGCAGGCGCTGCGCGCCGACCTGTTTGTGCGGCCGTCTATCCTGAACGGCGCGCGCCGCCATGCCGGCGGGCTGGGCCTGATGATCGTACGGCGCATTTTGCAACTGCACGGCAGCGACATTCAACTGGTCGAGCAAGCGCAAAAAGGGGCCTGCTTCCGCTTCGCCATTCCGCCGCGCTAATCGATGCAGCCGGGATCCAATGCGCCGCATTCAGCGCAGTATTAATCGGCCTGAGGAAATATCAGGCTAAAGGTGATGCGCGCCAAGGGGTCACCGGCGATGCACTCGGCACGAACCTCGCCGCCGTGCAGCGTCATAATGGCGCGCACGATCGATAACCCCAGGCCGCTGGCATGGCTGCCAGCGCTGCGGGCAGCATCGGCACGGTAAAAACGGTCGAACAGCTTGTCCAGGTGCGCCGGTGAAATGGGCCGCCCTTGATTGACCACCTGGATCACTACCTTTCCCTTCGGCTGACTGAGCGCCTGCAACCGTATCTGGCTGTTTTCGTCGGCATAACGCACCGCATTGGCGACCAGATTGCTCAACGCACGCTGAAACAGCATCGCATCCGCCATCAGTTGCCCCTCGCCCCGGCAAACTAAAGTGATGCCCCGCTCTTCCGCCAGGCCTTCGAAATAGTCCGCCACCCGCTGAAGCTCCTGCGCTATATCCATTCGGCTACAGTTCAGCACCGCCTGCGCTTCCCCGGCGCGCGCCAGAAACAGAATATTTTCCACCATGCGCGAAATGCGCTCCAGCTCGTCCATATTGTTCGACAACAGGGTTTCATACTCTTCCACGCTGCGCGGCTGATACAGCGCCACCTGGCAATGGCCCATCAACGCGCCCACCGGGGTGCGGATTTCATGCGCCAGATCGGCGGAGAACTGTGTCAGGCGTTGATAGCCGTCATTCAGCCGATCGAGCATGGCGTTAAACGAACGGGTCAGTTGTCGCAGCTCCTTCGGTGCCCCCTGCTCACTCAGCCGAGTCGACAGCGTATTCGGCGTGATCACCGCCGCCTGCGCCGCCATGCGCCACAGCGGCTGTAACCCACGACGCATCACCCAATAACCCAGCAGCGCGATCAGTAAAAACGCCACAGCCACCGCAGCGACGATCCGCCACAGATAGCGCGCCAGCATCTTCTGTTCATTGACCATCACGTGAGCCGCCGAGATCTGCAGCAGGTTGCCGTCATCCAGTCTCACCAGCGCCGATGCGACACGCAGCGGCACGCCCTGCGCCGTTTCCCCACTGCTCACCGCACTCAGAAGCTGAGGCGCGTCGACCGGCGTTGGCGTTATGGGCGGCAACGTCAACCTGGCCGGATTAACGTTGATTAAGGGTTTTTGACCCGGTTGCTGAAAAATCAAAACGTCCTGTTCATTGCCCAGCATGTTTTCAAACAGGCCGGTGTTGGCCACCAACCGGTCGAGCGGAAAGCGCTGGCTCAGCAAATGGCGAAAATACTCCACCCGGCCGGTAACCTGAAAATCGCTGCGGGTGGTCATCTCCTGACGCATCGCGCCATACAGATACCAGCCTGCGCCGCTGACCACCAGCGCCGCCACCAGCGCAAACAGCATGGCGCTGCGTAACGTCAGCGACAGGGTGTGCCAGCGTTGGGCCAGCACGTTCATGAGCGCGGCTCGCAGACATAACCGATGCCGCGCACGGTATGAATCAGCTTGATAGCGAACGGTCGGTCAATCTTGGCACGCAGGCGTTTGATCGCCACATCCACCACGTTGGTGTCGCTGTCAAAATTCATGTCCCAAACCTGCGAGGCGATCAGGGTGCGCGACAGCACCTCTCCTTCGCGCCGCACCAACAGGTGCAACAGCATAAACTCCTTATTGGTCAGCGGGATCACCACATCCTGCCGCACCACCTTGCGGCGCAATACGTCGAGTTGCAGATCGGCAAGGCTGTAGTGATCGGCTTCACGCACCGTACCGCGCCGCAGCAGCGTGCGGATACGCAACACCAGTTCAGTGAAGGAAAAGGGTTTGATCAAATAATCCTCGGCCCCCAGTTCCAGGCCATGAATGCGATCCTGCACCCCGTCACGCGCAGTCAGAAACAGGATCGGCACGTCGCTTTTCTTGCGCAGCACTTCCACTATCTGCCAGCCGTCCAGCCCCGGCAGCATCACGTCGAGCACGATGGCGTCATAACCGTGCTCCAGCGCCCGGAACAGCCCGTCAGTGCCGTTACGCGCCAGATCGACGCTGTACCCCGCCTCTCCCAACCCTTTTTTCAGGTAATCACCCGTGCTGATGTCGTCTTCAATCACCAATATCCGCATTGTCGCCACCTCGTTGCATCTGTGGAAATACTAGCAGTTTCGGCTGACATTCTTGATGACATTAATGTCATCAAACGGACATGGTGCTGTCCCTGTTGTTCGACCATGCTTAACCGGCAACCCATACAAAGGAGAAGATTATGATTACCCGTCATCGTTTTGCCGGTTTACTGCTGTCCACCCTGATGCTGTGCAGCGGCATTGCCGCCGCCGCCCCGGCACCGGGAAAAGTCATTGCTCCACTGCGTGGCACTATCGATCAAGTCAGCGACAGCAGCCTGCAGCTCACCGACCGTAAAGGGGAAAAGGTCAGCGTAAAAATCAACGATCAAACCAAGGTACTGAGCGTATCCAAGGGCACGCTGGACGATATCAAGCCGGACAGCTTTATCGGCACCGCCGCCGTACCGCAAGCGGATGGCTCCTTGAAAGCTCTGGAAGTGCACGTGTTCGCCGCCAGCCTGCGCGGCACCGGCGAGGGCCACTCGGCCTGGGAATCTGCCGACGGTAAGGTAGACACCATGACCAACGGCACCGTCGGCAAGCTGGTGAAATCCAACGGCCGCACTCTGACCGTGACCTACGGTAACCAGCAGAAAACCGTCACTGTGCCGGAAGACGTGCCGATCGTCACCCTGGATCCCGGCGATCGCAGCCTGTTGAAACCGGGCGCGCACATTGTGCTGTTCTCCGCCACTGACGAGAAAGGCGAACGCGTCGCCACCCGCATCTCCGCCGGCAAAGACGGCACCGTTCCGCCAATGTGACCCAGGAAAAAACGATGAAAACCAACGCGCCGCGGCCGGTGCATCGCTGGCCGGTCCGGATCACCCATTGGGTTAACCTGTTCGCCATGGTTTGCATGTTCATGAGCGGCTGGGAAATCTACAACGCCTCACCGCTGTTCGGTTTCCGCTTTCCGCCACAGATGACGCTCGGCGGCTGGCTGGGCGGCGCGATTGGCTGGCATCTGGCGGTCATGTGGCTGCTGGCGTTTAACGCGCTGTGCTACCTGTTGTGGAGCCTGTTCAGCGGCCATTTCCGGCGCGATCTGCTGCCGCTCAGCGCCAAGGTGCTGCGGCGCGAAATCGGGCAGGCGCTAACGCTGCGGCTGCAGCATCACCATGGCCGCTATAACGCCATTCAAAAGCTGATGTACCTGGGCGTGCTGGCGCTGGGGCTGCTGCTGGTGCTCTCCGGACTGGCCATCTGGAAACCCGTGCAGTTGCAAGGCTTGGTAGGCCTGTTTGGCGGGTTTGACACCGCGCGCTACGTGCATTTTTTCGCCATGTCCGCCATTGGGTTATTTGTGGTGATTCACTTGCTAATGGTGATTATCGTGCCGCGCACGCTATGGGCAATGATTACGGGTGGCAAACATGAATGATAAACAACGGCGCCCTTCGACACCGGCGTTGGAACCGGACCAGAAAAAACAGCTGGTCAATCTGCAACGTCGCCTGATGCTGCGCTCCGGCCTGACGCTGGGCGGTATCGCCATGCTGACCGGCTGCAACATGCAAGACGGCGATCAAGTGGATAAAGTGCTGTGGGCCATGTCGCGCTGGAACGATCGGGTACAGGCCTGGCTGTTCAGCGGCCAGCGGCTGGCGCAAACCTATCGGCCGGATCAGATTACCCACCCCTTCCCGTTCAACGCGTTTTACCCCGAGTACAACGTACCGGAGGTGGATCTCACCAGCTATCGGCTGGAAATTTCCGGCAAGGTGGAGAAAACCGCCCCCTGGACGCTGGAACAGCTGCAACGCCTGCCGCAACAGAGCCAGATAACCCGGCTGATCTGCATCGAGGGCTGGAGCGCCATCGGGCAATGGGGCGGCGTACCGCTGCGCAGCTTCCTGCAGCATGTCGGGGCGGATCTGAATGCCCGTTACGTCGGTTTTAAATGCGCGGATCGTTATTACTCCAGCATAGATATGGCCACCGCACTGCACCCGCAGACCCTCCTGGCGCTGGATTTCGGCGGTAAGGCGTTGCCGGCGGACTACGGTTATCCGCTGCGGTTGCGGGTGCCCACCAAGCTGGGTTTCAAGAACGCCAAGCATATCGCCGCCATTTTTGTCAGCGATACCAATCCCGGCGGCTACTGGGAAGATCAAGGCTATAACTGGTTTAGCGGGATCTAGTTTTCTGCGCAGTACTGCGCAGAACCCACGCTGCCGGCTGGAAAAGAGCGTTACCCCCATCAGGGGGTTTTTCTATTTAAACCTCATTTTCTGATACCCACCTGCAAAATCATTTCTGCACCCCGATGCTGCCCTGTACCATGAAGAAATTGCCGGATTACGGAGCTGGAACATGCCTAAATTTGCTGCCAACTTATCGACGATGTTTAACGAGCTGCCGTTTCTGGAGCGGTTCGAAGCCGCCGCAGGCGCAGGGTTCAAGGCGGTGGAGTTTCTGTTCCCCTATGAATATCCAGCCGAACTGCTGGCGGAACAGCTGCGGCGTCATGATCTGCAACAGGTGCTGTTCAATACCCCTCCGGGCAATGTTGTAGCCGGTGAATGGGGTTTGGCCGCCGTCCCCGGCCGCGAACAGGATGCGCGCGCCGATATCGAATGCGCGTTGGCCTACGCCATCGCCCTGAATTGCCCCTGCGTGCACGTGATGGCCGGATTGGTCCCGCCGGGAACCGACCGGCAGCGCTATCGCGAGACCTTTATCGGCAATATCCGCTATGCCGCAGAGACCTTCGCCGCACACGGCATCAAGGTTTTGATCGAAGCCCTCAGCCCACAGGTGAAACCCCACTATCTGTTCTCCAGCCAACACCAGGCCGCGCAATTGGTCGAGGCTATCGATCGCCCGAACGTTTTCATGCAGTTTGATTTTTTCCATGCTCAGTTGGTTGATGGCAATATCAGCGGCCTGATGACCTCGCTGGCCGGGCGCTACGCCCATATTCAGATCGCATCAGTGCCAGATCGTCATGAGCCGAACGACGGCGAACTTAATTATCCGTGGCTGTTCGCACAGTTGGACAACATAGGTTATCAGGGTTGGATCGGCTGTGAATACAAACCTCGCGGCGAAACCGCAGCCGGGCTTGGCTGGATAAAGCCTTACCTCTAATGGCTGGCGACGTCACTTCTCTGGCATACTCACTACACCGTTGCTCTGTGCAGGAAAAAATAATGCCGCTTATCACCACCGCACCGCCGTTGCTGACCGATCGTTTACGCCTGGATGCGCATACACTTGAGGACTTTGAATCGCTGGCCGCCATGTGGGCCGATCCCGAAATTGTCCGCTATATCGGCGGTACTCCGAGGGATCGTGAAGATTCCTGGGGCCGACTGATGCGGTACATTGGTCACTGGACGCTATTAGGGTACGGCTACTGGGCGGTACGCGATAAAATCAGCGGCGCTTACCTCGGCGGCATCGGTTTTTCCGATTTCCAGCGCGCTATTATCCCGGCACTCGACGCCCCCGAGATGGGCTGGACATTGATAACGGCGGCGCAGGGCAAAGGGTATGCCACCGAAGCCTTGCAGGCAGCGCTGGCCTGGGGGAAGGAACACTTACCCAGCGATAAGGCGGTGTGTATTATCTCGCCGGAGAACCAGCCTTCGCTGGCATTGGCGAAAAAAGTCGGCTTTAGCGAAAGCCACCGCAGCGAATACCACCAGAATCCGATTGTGGTGATGCACTGCCCCTTATGAACGCAGGCTTTAAGGCGCCTGCACCGTCGCCAGCGCAACCTGAATAAAATTATCCCGCAACGCGTCGGGCTGCTGCGGATTCCAGGCAATTCCGACCTGCCATTCGGTCGCGTCACCGCTTAACGGCAAGATATCGATGCCCGTAGGCACAATATGGGTGACGCTGTGCGGCAACAGAGCCACGCCAATGCCTGCGGCGACCAGCGCCAGCAGCGTCTGGATGTCGCCGGCCTGCTGCACGACATTCGGCGTCAATTGATGCGCGGCAATAAAGCGCAGCGATTGATCGCTCAGACCGCGCCCGCGTTTGGGCGTCAGTTGCAACAGCGGCAAGGTGTTAAATCGCGCCATCAGGGTTTCCGCCCGCAGCGCCAGCGCCGATGGCGCCGCCAACACCAGCCGATCGCTCAGCAACGCAGTGGCCCGCAGCGGCGCACTGACCGGCAACCGCACAAATCCCACCTGCAATTCTCCCTGCAATAACAACTGATATTGCCGCTCCGAAGGCAGATCCTCCAACCCCACGGCCACCGCCGGAAAACGTTGGCGGAAGGCGGCGACCAACTGTGGCGCCAAATGGAAACTGGACAGGCCAAACCCAAGCGCCAGCCGCCCCGCAGCCCCTTGCACCACCCGCAGAGCGTGCTGCTGAAACTGCAAATGCCGGTCGACCAACGTCTGGGCTTCGGGATACAACCGCTGCCCGCTGGCGGTAAGCTGAGCGCCCTGACGGCCACGGTTAAACAGCCGGGTCCCCAGCAGTGTTTCCAGCGCCTGTATCTGTTTGCTCAACGCCGGCTGAGTAATGCACAGCCGCTCCGCGGCCAGACGATAATTGCCCTGCTCGGCCAGCACCACGAAAGCGCGCAGTTGTTTTATATCCATTCCACCAGGTTATCGATATAGGAATTTAATTGATTATACAGTAATCAATACGCCTGCTGTAATCAACGCCAGATAACAGCCAAAGGTAACCTTATGACAACGTCTCTGCGCGCCGCGACGGTGCAATTTCAGCATCGCGCCAATGATAAAAACTACAACCTGTCGGTAATGGAGGGCTTTATCGCCCGCGCCGCCGCCGAACAGATCCAGGTATTAACCTTTCCGGAGATGTGCATTACCGGCTACTGGCACGTGCGGCACCTCAGCGCCGGCGAGATTGGCGCCCTGGCGGAACCGATCGCCGACAGCCCTTCTCTGGCGCGCATTCGTCCACTGGCGGAACGCTATAACATGGCAATCGGTGTCGGGCTGATTGAGCTGGGCGAGGATGGCAACTATTACAACGCCTACGCCGTATGCCTGCCCGACGGCAACCTTCACGTTCACCGTAAACTGCACGCCTTTGAACATGAGGCGATAGCCAGCGGCGACAGCTTTACCGTGTTCGATACTCCCTGGGGAGTGCGGATGGGCGTTCTGATTTGCTGGGACAATAATCTGGTGGAAAACGTGCGCGCAACCACACTGCTGGGAGCGGACGTGCTGTTGGCACCGCACCAGACCGGTGGCACCCACTCGCGCAGCCCGCACGGCATGAAACCAATCCCGCTGGCGCTGTGGCAGCAGCGTGCGGAAAATCCGCAGGCGATAGAGGCGGCATTCCGCGGCGAACACGGGCGCGGCTGGCTGATGCGCTGGCTACCGGCACGTGCCCATGACAATGGCCTGTTTATTCTGTTCAGCAACGGCGTGGGGCGCGATGACGACGAAGTGCGTACCGGCAACGCGATGATCCTCGATCCCTATGGTCGTATCCTGGCGGAAACCTGGGCTGCGGAAGATCAAATGGTCATCGCCGACCTCGATCTGTCGCTGATCCCGCTCAGCACCGGGCGTCGCTGGATCCACGGTCGTCGGCCGGCGTTATATGGCATTCTCACGGAACCTCAGGGTTACGAGCGCGATGCCCGCAGCGCCCGCTTCTCATCGCAACCGGCGCAAAAACTGGGTAAATAACGCTGAATTTCAGGCAAAAAAAATCCGCCCGAAGGCGGATTTTTATCCGGTACGGCCAACTGCGCCGTACGCTCACGCCCGCAGGCATGGAGAAATCTTAGAAACGGTAGCCTACGCCAACCATCCAGGTGCCAACGTCAACACTGCGGATGCGGCTCTGCTCGTAACCTACGTCCAGAGCAACTTCCTGGATTGGGTTGAATTGCAGACCAGCGCCGTAAGTGAAGCCGTAGTCGCTGCTGCCGTTACGATCGGTGCCGTTCTGTGCATTATCAATGTTTTTGCCGTAGCCAACACCGATCACACCGTAGATGCTTGCCCAGTCATTGAAGCGGTAAGCTGGACCGGCAGTGATAGAGTTGTACTGCGCTTTGTTGTAGTAACCGCCCTGAGAGCCGTCCTTTTCCAGATGGGTAAAGGAACCGATCACGCCCAGTGGGTTGTTGTCGAACTCGTAACGGTACTTCAGGTTGAAACCGTCGGCTTTGTTGGCAACGCCTTGGAAGTCACCCTGCGCATAGCCAGCGGATACGGTGCTCTGACCAGCGAATGCGGTACCTGCGGTTACTGCTAATACACAGGCTGCTACTGCGGAAAGACATGCAATTTTTTTCATAACCACCTCAAACGCGTTATATTTTTAAGTAAATCCATTTGTTCATGCATTGAAAATATAGCAAAAATTAGCGTGAAACTCTGCCTTAAAATGAGTGTCTAACGCTTTATATCGTGTAACATAAGATTTCAAGAACAGTATATCTACTTCTTTTCGCTCTATTTTCGAGCCGCATTCTACTCGTTTGTGTGACAAGAATCACCTATTTAATATCCAGACAATTCCGAAATAAATGCGCACTTTTTGACCATTTGCACTTGTTTTGCGTCTGAAGCCGGTGGCTTTTACCGTTTCGTACGCTTTTCGCAGACACATTTACCCCATTTCATTTACACTGCCCTCATCCAAATTTCGACTGTCTTCCCAAGGCTGTGGAAGGCGAACAAAAGGCTCATAAGGATGTCTGCGTCAACACCCGCTAAAGCGCCTTCCGCGCTGCTGCCCATCTGTTTGTTAATCATCGCCATGGTATCGATCCAGGGCGGCGCCTCGCTGGCCAAAAGCCTGTTTCCGCTGGTCGGCGCGGAAGGGATCACCACGCTGCGTCTGAGCATCGGCACGCTGATTCTGTTTATTATCTTCCGCCCGTGGCGCATGCGCTTCGCCGCCGGCAGCCGCTTGCCGCTGTTGGTCTACGGCCTGGCGTTGGGCGCCATGAATTACCTGTTCTACCTTTCGCTGCGCACCCTGCCGCTCGGCATCGCCGTGGCGCTGGAGTTCACCGGCCCGCTGGCGGTCGCCATGTTTTCTTCACGCCGTGCGATAGACTTTTTATGGGTGGTGCTGGCACTGGTCGGATTGTGGTTCCTGTTGCCACTGGGTCATGACATGGGCAGTATCGATCCTTTCGGTGCAGCCTGCGCGCTGGGCGCCGGCGCCTGCTGGGCGGTCTATATTATTTTTGGCCAGAAGGCCGGCGGCGATCACGGGCCGGGAACGGTGGCAGTCGGTTCCCTGATAGCCGCTTTGGTGTTCTGCCCGATTGGCGCCTGGCAAGCCGGCAGCGTATTGCTTAATGTCGATATTCTGCCCACCGCGCTGGCGGTAGCGATCCTGTCGACCGCGCTCCCATATTCGCTGGAGATCATCGCGCTGCCGAAAATCCCGGCGCGCACCTTCGGCACTCTGATGAGCCTGGAGCCGGCAATGGCGGCGCTTTCGGGCATGCTGTTCCTTAATGAGCACCTGACCCTGGTGCAATGGCTGGCTCTGGCAGCGATTATCGCGGCATCGATGGGCTCGACTCTGACCATCAAATCCAAACCGCAAATCGAAAAACTGTCTTGATAATCTGATACGCCCGCATGGCTAAAGCGGAATGCTGGCGGGTTAACTGTTTTCGTACCGACAAACGGGCATACTTTTTCCCGAAACAACCAACGTTTTTATGGAACCCAACCCGGCAGGGTTGATCACATGGAGAACCAAAGTGATTTATAACACTCTGTTTAACCCACGCTACGGCCGTGGAATGTCGTCAGTACTGATTAAGGCCCTTACTGCTCTGCGTCAATACGATCTGCCCGAGCTGGCGCTGGGGCGGCATGAAATCGACGGCGAGAAGCTCTTTATGGAGGTAATGACGCTGACAACCGGGCCAGCGCAGGCCAATCGCGCCGAACTGCATCAGGAATATGCCGCCATTCACCTGTTAATTAGCGGCGAGGAACGCATTGATTACGGGTTGCCGGGCGATTGGCAAAGCGAACAGCCCTACGACGAAACGCGGGATCTGCAACTGTTGGATATCATCCGCCATCGCCAGACGCTGCAAATGTTTCCCGGCATGTACGCTATCTTCTTGCCCTATGAACCGCATCAACCCGGATGTCAGTTGAATGCCCCAACGGTTATCAAGAAAGCCGTGGTGAAGGTGCATTACAGCCTGCTGTTGCCGCCGATTACTCCTGAGGTAAAGAACGAATAAACGTCAGGGTCTGCCCGGGTGAACGCAGCCGAATAAAGCGGATATGTGCATACCGGGCGTTATTCATATCATCAAGGTAGTTGGCCCGGTTTTTACGGTAGGTTTTGAGGGTCCACAGAATTATCGAATCGCGGCTGAAAAAAGAACGGCGAAAGCTCTCGCGGTTGCCGGTGCCGGGCCACAATTCAGTGCGGGCCCAGGCTCGCGTAGCCGCACGGCGCACAGCCTGAAACAGCGTGCGGCAGAACCCGTAGTCCACCCACACAACCCAATCGACCTCACGCCACTTGATCGATTTGGTTCGTGTGTAATTGCCGTCCAGCACCCAGCCGCCGTCCGCATCGCCCAGCACCTGTGCGAGACGGGCCAAAAACTCATCATCCGGCGTGCCTTGCCAGTCCTGCCGCCAAAATAGCTTGTCCAGCTCGATATAAGGCACTGAAAATTTTTCCGCCAACTGGCGCGCCACCGTGCTTTTGCCACTGCCGCTGGTTCCAACTACGTTAATTTTCATAGGTTCGCAGGCGATAAAAATGAGGGGTAGATATTCTATACGCTCCATTATCGGGCTATCAACCTGAATTAACAGCCAATTAACATAACGACACAGTAAGGGCCTCCCTAAAAATATATCACTCTGGAAAATAAATTTATTACGAGAAGTATCTCCGCGTTTTTATTATTATCTTTAATCGTTACAAACTTATGAATGAAGATTTTAAAATCATTAAAATTCATTATCTTAAAAAACAATAAAGCAAAGTTATCGAACTGCAATTTTCAAGGGAAAATTCCCATTCGTTATTGCCTATTTATCCAATAGCCATTTTCACGCTGCAGGAATGAATATGGCTGCTATAATTATCCCCGTGACAAAAATAGGACAACGACCCACAAAGAGGATATCTGATATGAGTACCGCTAAACTGGTGAAAACGAAATCTTCTGATCTGCTTTACACCCGTAATGACATGGACGAAAAAACGAAGCTGGCCGCGATCAAAGCCCTGAACCATCAGGTGGTGCAGTTTATTGACCTGTCGTTGATCACCAAACAGGCGCACTGGAACATGCGTGGCGCCAATTTTATTGCCGTTCATGAAATGCTGGACGGGTTCCGCACCGCGATCACCGATCATCAGGATACTTTTGCCGAGCGCGTAGTGCAGTTGGGCGGCGTGGCGCTGGGTACCGTGCAGGTGGTTAACGATAAAACCCCGCTGAAAAGCTATCCAACCAACATCCACAGCGTGCAGGAACATCTGAAAGCGCTGGCGGATCGTTATGGCGCAGTAGCGAACGACATTCGCAAGGCCATCTCCGAAGTGGAAGATGAAGACACTGCCGATATGTTCACTGCAGCATCACGCGATCTGGACAAATTCCTGTGGTTTATCGAATCCAATATTGAATAAACCCGGGTAAGGGCTATCCCCCCACCCCGCATCGCGGGGTTTAAACAGGCTGCGGACTTTATCCCGGCCTGTTTTTCTTTTTACGCCGCTTGAATTGCTCAAAAAAACGCCCATAGTAGACTTAATCAGGCAGCGATTGGCCGCGTTACGTACAGAGGAATACGGCGAAGACACCAAAGTGAGGTCACCATGGCAAACGGCTGGGCGGCGGATGGCGCCGTACAGGATCAGATCGACTCCACCGTTGATGACGCTGTACAGCGTGCACGGCATGCGCTGGGTCAAGGTGAGAGCGAGCATTATTGCCAGGAGTGCGGCGAAGAAATTCCGCTGGCGCGTCGGCAAGCGTTAAAAGGCGTGCGTTATTGCCTGGTCTGCCAAACCGAACTGGACAAAAAACAAACTGACAGCGGCTTATATAACCGACGCGGAAGCAAAGACAGCCAGTTGCGTTAAGAGGGTGACTGGTTAAGGGCGCCAGGTTCCGCGACCATTTCCCGTACTTATCGAACATTCCTGCACCATATGCAACAACGATGCATCATGAAAGTTAGAGTTAGTTATCAATATTGAAGCGAAACTGTTAACTATCGGTTGTTTCACCCCCATTATTTGGTTAATGATAGGCCAGTGCACCAATGCGGGACCAAAAGCACCATTTTGGGGCCTCAATTTGGTGCACAACAATAATAATACGCCTTCAAAGCACAACATTGCATCACAACTCTTTGTTTTTATAGCAGTTGCAAACATGGCACGATTTTTTCATGGCACCAACTGCAATATAAAAAATGGGTAATCCGCAACCTGTACAGGAAATTCCTCACATGAAGTCAATTTTCAAAGTCTCCCTGGCCGCACTTTCGCTGGCTTTTGCCGTAAGCTCCCACGCAGCAGACAAACTGGTCGTCGCAACCGATACCGCATTCGTTCCCTTTGAATTCAAGCAAGGCGACAAATACGTTGGCTTCGATATCGACCTGTGGGCCGCGATCGCTAAAGAGCTGAAACTGGATTACACCCTGAAGCCTATGGATTTCAGCGGCATCATCCCGGCGTTGCAAACTAAAAACATCGATTTGGCGCTGGCGGGTATCACCATCACCGAAGAACGTAAAAAAGCCATCGAGTTTTCCGACGGTTACTACAAAAGCGGTCTGTTGGTAATGGTGAATGCCAACGACGATAGCGTAAAAAGCGTGAAGGATCTGGACGGTAAAGTGGTGGCGGTGAAGAGCGGCACCGGCTCGGTGGATTACGCCAAGCAAAACATCAAAACCAAAGATCTGCGTCAGTTCCCGAACATCGATAACGCCTATATGGAACTGGGCACCAAGCGCGCTGACGCGGTACTGCACGACACGCCAAATATCCTGTACTTCATTAAAACTGCAGGCGCAGGCAAGTTCAAAACTGTCGGTGAATCACTGGAAGCCCAGCAATACGGCATCGCCTTCCCGAAAGGCAGTGACGAGCTGCGCGTGAAGGTGAACGGCGCGCTGAAAACGCTGCGCGACAACGGCACCTACAACGAAATCTACAAAAAATGGTTCGGTACTGAGCCTAAATAACGGGTGAAGTCAGCCACTGTTTAACTTGAGCACGGGGGTTGTGCCTTAGCCCCCGCGCTTTGTTGTATCTGATTCCCAGCATTGGGATCATCGGGAGAAAATACCATGCAGTTCGACTGGAGCGCCATCTGGCCCGCCATCCCCATTCTGTTAGAGGGCGCCAAAATGACCCTGTGGATTTCGGTCCTCGGTCTGATTGGCGGCCTGATCATCGGCCTTGTCGCCGGCTTTGCCCGTACCTACGGCGGTTGGCTTGCCAACCATGCCGCTCTGGTATTCATTGAAGTTATCCGCGGTACGCCGATCGTGGTGCAGGTGATGTTTATCTACTTCGCCCTGCCAATGGCGTTCAGCGATTTACGCATAGACCCGTTCAGCGCGGCGGTGGTCACCATCATGATCAACTCCGGCGCCTACATTGCGGAAATTACCCGTGGTGCGGTGTTGTCGATCCACAACGGATTCCGCGAGGCGGGGCTGGCGTTGGGTCTGTCACGCCGTGAAACCATCCGCTACGTCATTATGCCGCTGGCGCTGCGCCGCATGCTGCCACCGCTGGGTAACCAGTGGATCATCAGCATTAAAGACACTTCGCTGTTCATCGTGATCGGCGTGGCGGAACTGACCCGTCAGGGCCAGGAAATTATTGCCGGTAACTTCCGTGCGCTGGAAATCTGGAGCGCCGTAGCGGTTATCTATCTGATCATCACCCTGGTGCTGAGCTTCGTTCTGCGTCGTCTGGAAAGAAGGATGAAAATCCTGTGATTGAATTTAAAAACGTCTCCAAGCATTTTGGCCAAACCCAAGTGCTGCACAATATCGACCTGCAAATTAACCAGGGTGAAGTGGTGGTGATTATCGGGCCTTCCGGCTCCGGCAAGTCCACGCTGCTGCGCTGCATCAACAAACTGGAAGAGATCACCAGCGGCGATCTGTTCGTCGATGGTCTGAAAGCCAACGATCCCAAGGTCGACGATCGCCTGATCCGTCAGGAAGCCGGCATGGTGTTCCAACAGTTTTACCTGTTCCCGCACCTGACGGCGCTGGAAAACGTCGCCTTTGGCCCGATCCGTGTACGCGGTCTGAAAAAGTCGGAAGCGGAAAAGCTGGCGCGTGAGCTGTTGGCCAAAGTGGGCCTGGCGGAGCGCGCGCATCACTACCCTTCCGAACTGTCCGGCGGCCAGCAGCAGCGCGTGGCCATCGCCCGTGCGCTGGCGGTAAAACCGAAAATGATGCTGTTCGACGAACCTACATCGGCGCTTGACCCGGAACTTCGTCACGAAGTGCTGAAGGTTATGCAAGATCTGGCTGAAGAAGGCATGACCATGGTGATCGTGACCCACGAAGTCGGCTTTGCCGAAAAAGTGGCGTCGCGTCTGATCTTCATCGACAAGGGCCGTATAGCCGAAGACGGCAACCCGCACGATCTGATCAACTCGCCGCCAAGCCCGCGCCTGCAAGAGTTCTTGCAGCACGTTTCCTGATTTATCCTGCTCAGCGGCGGGCGCGTCCTGCGCCCGCCGTTTCTAAACAGGCGATACCGCTTTCTTATGCCGCATAACCGGCGCCGTCGTTATAAATGCAACAACACAAAACTCAGGCAACCAACAGCTCCTCCGTTGCTGCTGCACCGGTTAGCTCCACCTGTTGTGGAACATAGCGCAGTTCGCTCAGCAGCGTTTGGTGATCCTGCCCCAATAACAGAATCACGCTGTCAGCGGCATCCAGCCGATGATCGTCATTGTTATCGATAATAATGTAACTGCTGTTTTTATCGGCCAGTACGCTACCCACCCCAACCTTAGCGCTGAGAGCATCAATACCGCCCAAATCCAACAACGCCGCCAGCAATTGGCTTGCGCTCCCTGTCTGATCGGCCGTCAGCGCGCCTATCCGAGTTTCGATATTTTCACCCGTGCTGGTGCCGTAATCTGCCAATGCGCTCCCACCGGCATCATTGGATAAACGTAACCCGGACATAACATCAGTAAAGCTGTCTCGTTCCAGCGAAAAATCCCTGATCGTCACGCCAGAAGCCGCCGTACTTGATTGCAGGGTTAGGTTATTTTGCCCCGCACCGGCAATGATGGTGGTATCACCCATGATGCTGAAATGGTCATTACCGCCTCCCCCCTTCACCAGCAGTTGCTCGCCCAACAGACCAAGCTCTCCCAATATCGGTTCCAATTTCGCCTGAGTCCCTCCGCTCAACGGCAACAAATCCAGCATTTGAATCAAGGTGCCGTTGCCGCTACCGCCATGGGCAGAATTCAGGGTGAATGCATTGCCGGCAAACGACGAAGCGTCAATCAGACCTACATTGGCGTATCCCTCCCCGAGCGTCAGGTCAAAACTCGCCTTGCCGGACAGCACGATGTCAGTCACTTGTTCATTGCTGCCGGTCAACGTCAGAGCGTTACGGCCCCAATCCGCCGAGGTGATGGCGATCAGCTCCAGCGGGTTTTCACTGCCGTGGGACCCCAACGCTAACGCCCCGGCGTCTCCACGGCCGGAAAACAGCAGATCGAACCGATGAGTGGCATTTTCAACAAAGTCGATCTCAAGCCGGCTATTAACCTGATCGCCCACGCTGCTGATTTCAAGCCGGGCAGCATCCGCATTGGCGTTGATCACTTTTACATTATCCGCCCGAGCGGAAAGCAACAGTCCGCCGCTACCCAGATCGTCCGCAGCCCGATCCTGAATAACATACCCTCCTCGGGTTCCCTCTACTGTCGCATGGCCGCTTAGCACCCCGTAATCAAAAACATGGGCATCGGTCGCCAATTTCTCTGTCTTGATTCCACCCCAACTGACCTTATTCAGCGTCGCTTCAGCCTGGCCGATATAACCTGCCAGATCGAGCTGTTCAAAATGGCTAAAATTGGCGGCGTTGCTGATGACCGTACTAACACGCATGCCCCAAAGATCCAGCGTGGAAGTGAGTTTGACGATCAGATTAGCGGACAGGATATCCAGACCGGCTCCGCCGTCCGCCCCCAGCAGTGCACCAACATGGTTGGCGCCGCCGGTGGAATTTCCGGCCCACAGCAGGCTGTCGTTGCCCTCACTCAGATTAAAATGCCCTGTTGCGACAGTGACGTCAGCCAATGCCGTTAACTGTACCTGATCGCCACCGTAAGTGCCGTCGAGGGTAACGTTAGCGTTATTGACCGTCACCTCCACGCCATATCTGACGTTCGGGTTGTTGTGCAGTTGAATGGCCGCTGCGCTGTCCCCATCGATAATCAGATAGGAAAGTTGGGAGGCATAGCTCAGATCTACAGTGACATCCGCATCCGCATTAAGGAAAACCCGGAACAGCACAGCGGTTTCCGCGTTGCTCAGCGAATGCCCGGTGTGGGTGTTTACCGTCCCGTAGGCGTTTCCGCCCTCTTCACTGGTACTGAGTGAAGCCGTAGTTTTATAGGCCAGACTCTGCCCTATATCGCGTGCAAACGCCCATTGTTCGCTCTGCGTTATGCCGCCGTTCTCAGAGGCAGTCACCAAATCGTCAACCACCGCCTGCGTTATCACTCCCTTGTCGTCGCCTAATGCCCGATAGTGCGCCAGTTGTTGCTCATCCGCCGCCCTACCGTGAACGGCGTGGTACACATGCTGAATAAAGGCATCGCCCTGCAGAGAGCCAACCTGCTCCTGAAACTCAGGGGTTGCCAGCAGGGCGGCGACTAACTCAGGGTAATTGAGGGTGCCAGAGGCCAGAATTTTGCTCCAGGTATCCAACGAGGTGGCGTCAATACTCCGCTCGGGAATGGCACGAAACAGCGCGGCTACCTGTTCCAAATACACCGTCGCGGGCAACTCTCCCGGCTGATACTCATAGCCGGCATCATTAAAATGCTGCTGCGCAGTTTGGTCCTCCGGTGCGACTACGCCGCGCAGTTGTTCAATCATGACAACCAACAGATCGCCACGCGTCGCCCCTTCCGCCAGGCGGTGCTGATAATCTGCCAGTTCTGCCGCCGTTGGCGAGCGTTCAAAACCCTGCTCGAACAGCCGCAGAATAAAATCGCTGTCAGACAGGTTATTGATCGGCAGAGTCTCTATTTTGTCCTGCGCCAACCCGGCCAGATCTGCGCCCTCGTTAAGCTGTCGCCCATACTGATTGAGTTCATCGGCCAGCCACGGCGCCTTAAGCAGATAGAACATGGCCAGGGCATCTCCCGCGCCGCCAGTGGCATCTGCGGCAACAGAGGGAAATACCCCCTCGGCAACCCGCTGCTCCAGGGCATCGCGCTGCGCCAAAATCACGGGGTCAGTGCCTATATAATAGAAAACACCCATCGACATTGCGGCGGCAGCACTATAGAAATGACCGGTTCCGATATACGAGTTGATATAATCAGGATCGGGTTGCGTATGATGCGCAGCAAAATACATCGCTGAAAGAGCATCGAACTCACTAAGCCCCGAGATCCAGTCAGCATCCGGCTGCTCAAGCATAATACGTGCAATTTCGGCTGGGGGGTAACCAGAGAGTTCAAACTGCTTATAGTAGTAATCTATTTCCAAAGTGGAAGCCGGATGTCTATATATACTGAGAATCAAGGCTCCCATTTCTCGCTGCTGAGATAAAAAAACCATAATAACTCCTGCTAATGTATCGAGTAATGGATGCGGCACATCGGTGCCGCAAACCTCTCCCCTGTTCAAGGAAAGAGACGATGCACACTGCTGGAATGGTTATTATTGGTGTCCCTACAGTTAAGGAACCTTAATGGAGTATGTCAAGAAAGGAAACCAAGCTTCCGGCCAGTATGGGCGCTGCCTCCCATACTGGTAGAGATTCGTGCAGACTCGGCGATTAACGCCAGCGTTCTGCCGCCCAGGCAGCCTGCTGCTCGGCGTCATGGAAGGTCCAGGCCACGAAACGGCTGATCTTTTGCCCCTGCGCCATCTCGATGGTGCGTACCTCCACCGCCCCCGCCAACTTCAGCGCATGGTAAATGCTTGGCAGAGTAGTATTTTTGGAGATAAGCGAGGTGAACCACAGGCAGTTCTGCGCCTTGCCGACGCTCTCCTCCACCATCTTGCGCACGAAGGCTTCTTCACCGCCTTCACACCACAGTTCGTTATTCTTGCCGCCGAAGTTCTGTATCGGCTTGTCGGCCACTTCGCCTTTGCCCAGCTTGTGCAGTTTAAGGCGGGTGCTGGCGCGCGCTTCCTGCTCTGAACCGTGGAACGGCGGGTTGCACAGCGTGGCGTCAAACTTCTCTGCCACGCCGATAATGCCGTTAAGGATAAGCTCCGGCTGTTTTTGCAAACGCAGACGCACGCTGTTTCTCAACGTCGGGTTCATCTCTACGATCATCTTGGCCGAATTGAGCGATACCGGGTCGATCTCCGAACCGGTAAACCGCCAACCGTACTCGCGCAGGCCGACGATCGGATAAATGCAGTTGGCGCCAATGCCCACGTCGAGGATCGCCACGCCTTTACCGCGCGGGATCTCGCCACCGTTGCTGGTGGCCAGCAGATCCGCCAGATGGTGCAGGTAATCGGCTCGCCCAGGGATCGGCGGGCAAAGGTAGTCGGCGGGAATATCCCAGTGTTCGATACCATAAAAATGTTGCAGCAAGGCACGGTTGAGCATTTTAACCGCCGCCGGATCGGCGAAATCTACCGAGATATCGCCCCAGGCATTCGGTTTGACGAACGGCTCCAGCGCCGGGCAACTGGCGATCAGCGCCGGAAAATCATAGCGTGAGCGATGACGGTTACGCGGGTGCAGGCCGCTTTTCTGCTGCGGGAAGGTTTTCTTTTTTTCCACCGTGACGGGCTCTCTTTAAAGGCATTTCTGGCGCGTAAGATACCATAAAGCGACGCCAAACTTGCAGCCGACGAGAAACCCGTCAAAATAAAAGCTCGGTTTACCCACACCAGGTCGTTTATGAGCAGTGAGTCCCGTTATTACTATGAGCCCGCCGCAGGCCACGGTCTGCCGCACGATCCACTGAACGCCATCGTCGGTCCGCGCCCCATCGGTTGGATCTCCTCGGTCGGCGCCAACGGCCAACGCAATTTGGCACCTTATAGTTTCTTTAACTGTTTCAACTACCGCCCGCCCATCATCGGCTTTGCCAGCACCGGCTGGAAAGACAGCGTGGCGAACATCGTGGAAACCGGGGAGTTTGTCTGGAACCTGGCGACACGCCCGCTCGCCGAGGCCATGAACAACAGTTCCGCCAGCCTGGCGCGCGGCGAAGATGAATTTGCCTTTGCCGGCGTAACGCCGCTGCCCGGTCGGCTCGTGAAGGCCGAGCGCGTAGCGGAAAGCCCGGTCAACTTTGAATGCCGCCTGACGCAGTGCATTCAGTTGCAAAGCGCCGCCGGCGAGAAGGTGGAAACCTGGCTGGTGCTGGGTGAAGTGGTCGCGGTGCATATCGACCCCGCGTTGCTGGACGAGCATGGCGTTTATCAAACCGCCGCAGCCGAACCTATCCTGCGCGCCGGCGGGCCGAGCGCCTACTATGGCATTTCGGAACAACACCGTTTCGATCTGCTGCGCCCGGATGCCCTGAAGCGCTGAACAAGCTCCTCGTTCTCCCTCGGGAGAACAAGGGGGAACTAATGATCAAAAAATCTGAAAAAGATTATCAATACTCTCCGATTTAATCCTGCCTGTCACTGCGTAATAATCACTCCATCGAAAGGCAACTCCCTTTCTCCCTTACAAACTTGACAGGAATGACTCTCATGAAAAACATCAAAACTTTTGCTGCTGCTATCGCTCTGGCTACCGTATCTTTCACTTCTTTTGCCGCTGAACACGTCAGCGCACAAGACGCCGCCCAGTTCGAAAAAGCCGGCGTGATCACCGCCAGCGGCGCTACCGACCTGAGCAGCCTGAAAGCTCAGTTGGCAGCCAAAGCCGATGCGGCCGGCGCCAAGGCCTTTACCATTACCTCTACCAGCGGTAATAACCTGATGCATGCCACTGCGGTCATCTACAACTAATCATTTGTTTCAGATAAAAAAAGCCCGCCGATACGCGCTATCGGCGGGCTTTTTTCAATGGGTTGTCAGCCCAGGCGAGCGTTAATCGCCGCAGCGAAATCACGGCACATCTGCTCGTCGCCCTCGGCGTTATCCGCCAGCACCTTATTGCCATCCACCACCCGGATATGCGCCGCCAGGTCGAAATCCGCCGCCGGCTGCGGCCGGGCGGCAGCATCGGCAATGGTCTGCCGCGCCTCCTGCCATGCCTGCGCTACCGTCTGGTTACAGGCATGCGCCAGGTAATCCGGGTTAAAGCCCTCTCCGGTCAGGCTGCGCAGCGTATCGTCGTGGCTGACGCCGTTGCCCGGTAACCAGTAGTGGCGCGCCAGATCCGGGCCAATCGCCGGGTTGTCTGTCAGATAACCGTCGCGTTGCAGGAAAAATTGTCGCGTCTGCTCGACCGCCATCAACGCCAGCAAATAGCCCTGATAGGAACAAGCCGACTCCAATGACAACAGATGCGGGATCGCCAGCGTCGGGCGCGGGCTGCCGCTGATACCCAATATTTTGCTTTCTACCTCGCGCGCCAACGCGGTAATCGCCTCAGGCGTGCGTTGTTCATCCTCCCACTGGTACAGCGCCCATTCAAAGTAAGGCACCAGCAAGATATGACGCTCGTTGAAAGCCCGCATCGGTTGGCGCGCAGCGATACTGGCCTCAATCAGCGCATCCGGCACCGGTTCGCCGGCGGCGTTCTTCGCATAACGTTTCAGCCAATCGGCATCGTCCAGCAGGCTGTCGCAAAACATCGACTGGGTTTCGGCATAGGCCATTGACGTCGGCGGAAACTCCTGCGAGAAACAGGGTGCATTCTGACAAATATTGGCGAAGTGCGCGGCGTGGCCGCCCTCGTGGAACAGGGTGTTCAGGCCATGAGCGCCGCTGCCTACCTGATCCGGCTGCGCCAGGCTGGTAAAGTTAATCCGCGCCGGCAGCCATTTGCCCTGCTGGATAAACGGCGGCACCGGCCCGTGCATAAAGCCGTTTTCATACTTGCCTGGGCGCACCAGTAGATCGAGATCCATCTGCGCGCCGCGAAAACCGATGTGCAGCCGTTTGAAACTGTTGATCCAACGTTCCAGCGACTGGGCAAACGGGAAATAGGGATCCAGTTGGCGGGTCACGTCACCGGCGCTGGCAAAACGCAGGTTCCAGGGTTCCAGCGCCTGCGCGCCCTTCTCCGCCGCCAGCTGTTGCAAGCTGCGTGCATTGGCCTCCCGGGTCTGCTGCTCGAAACGATCGAGGATGGCGAACAGCTGTTCCGGCGTCATGCGCTCGGTTTTGTTCACCTTATAGTCGAAATAGTTGCGAAACCCCATCTGCCGCGCAAAGCGGTTGCGCAGGCTAATCAGCTCCGGCAGGCCGTTGTGCAACAGCCACTGTTCCAGCTCGCGCAGCGCGTCTTGCGAGCTGCGGCGGCAGTCTTCGTTTTCATTGGTGGCCTGATTGGTCAACAGTTCACCGAGCGAAGCATTGACCCGTTGCCCTGCGGCATTCAGGTGGCTGACCGGGTTGGCCTTGCGCCGGGTATAAAGGTCCGCTTCGGCGCTGATGATCTGATCCAGCAACGTTTGCGCTTGCGCATCTTCAATCGCGTTGCAGTCGAAGAAACGCAGCCAACCGTTCAACCCATGTTGCAGCGCATCACGCTGCGCATCCTGCGGCAAGATCTCCAGCCCGGCCAGCAGCCGGCGAATTTCAGCCAGCCGACGCGGTTCGCCGATAAAGCGCTTGTAGGCGCTTTCCGCCGCCGAGAAGCGCGCCGAAACCTCATCATCGCCCGTGCCCATATAGTTCTGCCAGAACAGATCTTCTTTGGCGCGGTGAACGTCGAGGTAGTCCTGATTCAATTGATTGAAGTAATCGAGAGCCTGTTGCATAACCATCCTTTCGGCCAATATGCGTGATGTTCCAGTATAGCCAAGGGATTTACGCGCTGCGTAAACGCGCCAACCCTTGCTCCAGGCTGTCAACTTCACCGACAGCCAGCAGACAGCAGGCAATCTGGCGCTGGATCGCCAGCGGAATGGCCACCTCCCCCGCCAGACAACGTTCGGTCCAGCGCGCGGTGGTTTCGGCATCCTTCGCCGCCGGCAGCTCTGGTGTCTCGTCCTGTGCCGGCCGCTCCAGCAGCACCTGCTGCTCACCGTCGACGATGTAATGGATCTGCGGGCAGCGCTGCGGGTTGGCGTAGGCTTCCCCTTCGGTACCGTGCATCAGCAGCCCGCGGGCGCCAATCTGGCGAAAGAAGGATGCCACGCGGCCGACATATTCCGGGTGCGACACGCTGGCGATGCGCAGCACATCCTGCTCGGCGAAGGGCGTCGCCAGTTTGGCCAGCGTATGGGCGCTGTTACGCACCCCCATGCGCCAGCGCAGGCCAAGCTGCCTGTCCAGCGGAGCGGATAACGCATTGACCGGGATAAATACCGTTTCGCCGTTGTCCAGACGTTGCTGGGCATGGGCGGCATCTTGCGACCAGGGCAGGCCCAGCGCACGGAAGGTTTCCGCGCTGGTGACGCGGGTGCTGTCATCCAGCACGCCGTGTACCACCACCGGCAGGCCGACGCGCGCCAGCAACAACGCCAGCAGCGGCGTCAAATTAGCCTGTTTGCGCGCGCCGTTGTAACTGGGCAACACCACCGGCATCGGTCGCCCCTGCGGCGCCTGCAGGCGCATCACCTGCTGTTGCATCGCCTGGTAAAAGCCCAGCATTTCCTCTTCGGCTTCCCCTTTAATGCGCATGGCGATCAGAATGCCGCCCAACTCCAGTTCACCCACCTCGTCGGCCAGCATCTTCTGATAAAGCTGGAAGGCGGTTTCCTGGTCCAGATCGCGCGCGTGGTTCTTCCCACGGCCTATTTCTTTGATAATTTTGGTGTAATCCATCGCCTGTACGTCCCCTGATTCAGTCTGGGATTAGCATACCCTATCCACGCCGCCGCTCAACCTCATCCGCCAACCGCTGCTGGTCGGCGTTACCGGCGCGCAGGCCGGCGATCACGCCGTCGACGTCATCAGGGCTACGGTTCTGGCTCATCTTCCATTTGCCCTCGCGCCGGGTCACGGCGATTTCGATACCGACAATGCCCTTGATCTGCGCGGCGATATAATTCGCCGGGGCATCGTCAATCCCCCAGGGTTCAGGCTGCCGCCCTTCCTGCAACGCCGTTAACCCTGCCAGTTGCCGGCGCAACCAGCCCGCATCTTCGGTTACCGTCGGTACGCCGTATAGCTGCACCAGGCTGTAATTCCAGGTCGGTACCGCCTTGCCGGTCTGGCGTTTGGTTTCGTACCAGCCCGGCGAGATATAGCCATCAACACCCTGAAACACCACCAGACATTCCTGCACCGCCAGTAACCCTTGCCAGTGGTGATTGGCGCGTGACAGGTGCGCCCGCAAGCAGATGTTGCCCTGCTCGTCGGCATCAATCAAAAACGGCAACGGATCCGCCACCAGCCCTTGCTCAACCTGGCTGATCAACATGCCCAGCGGGTTGGCGCGCACCAGCGCAATTTGGGCCTCCAGGTCATCTTCACGGAATGAGGCAGGTTGATACATGCGTTTGGCTCCTTTGACGTCAAGTAGAAGCCACCAGCAATAACACCCGCCGGCGGTTTTCTAAAGAGCCAGTTTAGGCTGTTGTTGGATGATCCACCTCAGCAATACAAAGGCCACCCCCATCGCAGACAGGTTGTAGATCATGGCGCCGGCAAATGCCTGCCCATAGCGATCCACTCCGCCGCCCGCAGCCAACAGCGGGACAAAAAACGCGCCGCTGGCGGCGATGCCCAGTGCGCCGCCTACCTGCTGCACGGTGGAAATCACCCCGGCGGCCATGCCCGCCTGCTGTTCCTTTACCAGCCCGAGCACCAGATTAAGCAACGGCGTCATGCTCAGCGCCTGTCCAAACCCCAGGATCACCAACCCCGGCAGCAGCCAGAGTGGCGCCGCCAACGCCGTTCCCCACAGCACCTGTGCCATCAGCCACGCCATCCCGGCGGCGTAGACTGCCACACCACCGGCCAAAACGCCGTTGCCCCAGCGCTGCACCAGCGTTGGCGCCAGAAACGAGGCCAGCATAAAGGCCACGCTGGCGGGCGCGAACAGGCTGCCGGCCTGAAACGGCGCCAGGCCAATCCCCGCCTGCAACAACAGCGCAAAACACAGGAAGAACGAGGAAGCGGTAGAGTAAATGGCCAATACCACCGCGACCCCAAGGCCAAAGCTTCCCTGCCGGAACAGCGCAGGATCGAGCACCGCATCTCCGGTATGCAGCGCCAATCGGCGCTCCCAGCGCACAAAAACCCAGAGTACCAGCACCGCCATTGCCAGCGCGGGCCACACCCACCAGGGCCAGCCGCACGACGGCCCTTCCAGCAAGGGCACTAACAGCAACAACAAGCCCGCTGCGGCCAGCAGCAGGCCGACGCCATCCAGCCGCTGCGCCTGCTCGAGGCGCGATTCGGGAATGCGCCGCGCCGCCAGCAAAGCCAGCGCGCCAATCGGCAGGTTGATCAGGAAAATCATGCGCCAGCCACTGCCGAAAATATCAGCCTCAATAATGAACCCGCCGAGGATCTGACCGAAAATCGCCGCCAGCCCCAGCGTCATGCCCAGCCAGGCAAAGGCGCGCCGCCGCTGTTGCGGGCCGTACAACACGCGCAGCAGCGCATAAATCTGCGGGAACAGCAGCGCCGCCGCCGCCCCTTGCAGAAAACGCGCCGCGATCAGCATGCCGAGCGACGTAGCCATGCCGCACAGCGCCGAAGTCAGGGTAAAGCCCAGCATGCCCAGGCTGAACATCCGGCGACGGCCAAAACGATCGCCCAAACGCCCGCCAGCTATCAACAACACGCCGAAAGCCAGCTCATAGCCGGCGATAATCAGCCCCACACCGGCAAAATCGGCGGCAAACTGCTGCTGGACAACCGGCGCCGCCACGTTCACGACAAACAGGTCAAACACCGTCACGAATCCGCCCAACAACAACACCGGCAACCCAGGCAAGCCCCGATCGCCGCAAGATAATGACTGTTCCATAACACCTCCGAGATTAGGATGGCGGCAGTATGGAACATGGATTAAACTGTTACTATATAGCCATTTATACTATTACTGAAAACAACAGGACAGCCGTATGCCGCCACGCACCCTCAATAGAACCCGTCAGGATCTGGCGGATTTTCTGCGTCAGAAGCGCGAGAAACTGTCGCCGCAGGCTGTCGGCTTGCCGAGCGGTAACCGACGCCGTACGCCGGGGCTGCGGCGCGAAGAGGTTGCGGCGTTAGCGGGCGTGGGCCTCACCTGGTACACCTGGCTGGAACAAGGGCGGGAAATCAACGCTTCGGTGGATTTTCTGGAAAATCTGGCGCGGGTGCTAAAGCTGGATGCGACCGCGCGATACCATCTGTTTTTGCTGGCGCATCAGCGCCCGCCGGTACCGGTCGGCCATCAGTGGTGCCAGGTTTCACCGCTGGTGCGCCGCCTGCTGGACGACCTGCAGTTGCGCCCGGCTTACGTGATGAACCTGAGTTGGGACATCATCGCCTGGAATCCGGCGGCGGAAAGGCTGTTCGCCATCGGCGAGCGTCCGGCGGAGCAGCGCAACATGCTGTGGATGCTGTTCGCCGATCCGCAACTCAACCAACGGCTGGTGGAGTGGCAGGCGCAGGCGCCGCAAATCCTCGCCAGCTTTCGCCGCGACTATGCCCGCGCGCCCGATGACGCCACCATGCAGCAACGGATACAGGCGCTGGAGCAGGTATCGCCGCAGTTCCGCCAGCTGTGGCAGCAGCATGACATTCACGGCCGTTGCCAGGGGCAACGCACCTTCAACGTGCCGGGTGCCGGTCAGGTAACCTTTGAGCATGCGTCGTTTATCGTCGATGAGGAAAATCATTTGCGGCTGGTGATGTACAGCGCGCTGGCGCAATGCCCGGCCAGCGCGGCGTTTGAGGCGTTATTGCAGGCGTAAAGCTATTTGCGGCTGTCAAAAATCAGCTTGCAGGCCAACCCGGCGAACACGCCGCTGAGCAGATAGTTCGGCCAACGTGCGCTGAAGCGGCGGCCGACAAAACGGCTTTTCATGCTGCTGACCGCCAGGATCACTCCGCCGTTTATCAGCAGGCCCACCAGATTCAGTACCGTCGCCAGCAGCAGCATCTGCACCACCACTGAACCGGCATGCGGATCGAGAAACTGCGGGAACAGCGCCAGAACGAACAGCGCCATTTTCGGATTGAGCAAGTTGGTGAACAGCCCCTGGCGGAAAATTCGCGCTGTCGGCACAGCCGCTAATCCGGAAGATGCCTGTAAACTGCTGCCTGATCGCAGCGTTTTCCACGCCAGATACAGCAAATAAGCCGCGCCCAACATTCTCACCGCATCATAGGCCAGCGGCACCGCGACAAACAGTTGCGACAGGCCCAACGCCGCCGCCAACGCGTGGCAGTAAGTGCCGAGCTGGATCCCCGCCAGTGACGCGAAACCGGCGCGGCGCCCCTGGCTGACGCTGCGCGAAGCGATTAGCAGCATATCCGGGCCTGGAGTTAGCGTTAACGCCAGACAGGCGCCGGAAAACAATAAAAGCGTGGAAGCATCAACCATAAATCACCTGAGCGGAACGTGGCGGGAGCGAAGCTTTATCATAGCCACGCCATCGGCTTTTACCAGCGCCAAATCATTGCCACGGAGCCTTGGGCAGGAAGGCCGCCAACAGAGCGTCGATCGCCACCCTCACCCGCAGCGGCATCGCGGTCCCCTTCAGCCAGACGACGTTAATCGCCAGCCCCGGCCCACAGCTGCCTGGCAGGATTTCCCGCAGCGTTCCCGCCGTCAACGCGTCGTGCGCCAGCCAGCGCGGCAACATGGCAATGCCGTGCCCGGCGCAGGCGGCACTCAGCACCGCCTCCATATTCCCCAATCGCAGGCGGGCCGGCGGTTGCAGCCGCTGCGTTTTCCCCTGCGGGTCCAGCAATTGCCAGGGCTGGCTACGTCCGTCACGCAGCATGCCGATCGCCTGATGCTGCAACAGCTCAGCCACCGCGCCAGGCTCCCCCTGCCGCGCCAGATAGGCCGGTGCGGCGCAAAGTATCTGCTTCTGCTCCCCCAACTGGCGCGCAGTGATGGCCGCCGCATCGCCGGGCGAACCGATGCGCACGGCCAGATCGATGCCCTCTTCCGCCAGATCTGACGCCCGATTGGAAAACAGCGCTTCGAGATGCAACTGCGGGTAGCGGTCCGTCAGCGCCAACAGCGGCGGCAACACCCATTTTTGGCCAAACAGCACCGGCAGCGATACCCGCAACCGTCCTTCCGGCGTGCGGGCTCGGGCTGCCAGTTGGCTTTCCGCCGCTTCCAGCGCCGCCAGCGCTTTAAGGCAATCGTCATAAAACAGCTGCCCTTCGTCAGTCAGCGACAAACTGCGCGTGGTGCGTTGAAACAATCGCACCTGCAACCGCTGTTCCAACCGCGCCACCGCTTTACCCACGGTTGAACGGGAAAGCCCGAGCTGTTCCGCCGCGCGGCTAAAACCGCCGGCCTGCACCGCCTGCACAAAAGCGCGGATCGCATGTAATCGTTCGCTGGAGATCATGAGCGCTGCCCTATTGGCGATATTAATTCGCTTATTAAACGATGAAACGCCGCCACTGGCTACTCTCTGCGCTGAGTAAACTGAACACATTATTTTCAGCCGAGGAAAACCCATGAGCGAACGCAGCGAAGTCCTGACCGAAGCCGGCACACCCCGTCTGTGGCGATTGCTGATCGGCATCAGCATCGCCAGCTTTTTGGGCTGTATCGATTTCACTATCGTCAATACCACAATCCCGGCCATTCAGCGCGAGCTGGCGGCCAGCCTGAGCCGCGTGCAGTGGGTAATGGCGCTGTTCGTGATGGCGCTGTGCGCCTTTATGGTCAGCGCAGGGCGGCTGGCAGATTTGTACGGGCGCCGTCGGGTGCTGTACAGCGGGATGTTGGTGTTCGCCGGCGCATCGCTGGGCGCCGGGCTGGCGGGCAGCATTGAGCTGCTCAATGTCTGGCGCTTCGTGCAGGGTGCGGCCTGCGCCGTGTTGTACACCGCTACCACCTCGATCGTCGCCGATGCCTGGCCGCCGCAGCAGCGCGGTCGTGCCATCGGTATTTTACTGGCGGTGAACGGACTGGGCCTGGCGATCGGCCCGGTTGCCGGTGGCCTGTTGGTCGGCTCGCTGGGCTGGCGCTGGGTGTTTCTGTTGAACGTGCCGTTGATCGCGCTGAGTTTCGCGTTCTGTCTGGGAACGGTGCGGGAGTCACGTGCACAGCAAGGCGCACGGCTGGATATTCCCGGTCTGTTGCTGTTGATCGTCGGCGTCGCCGGGTTGTTGCTGGCCATCAGCCAGGGCGGCCAGTGGGGTTGGCTGAATGCCAAGACCCTGCTGACAACCGCGTTGGCGGTGGCCGCGCTGGGCCTGTTGTTGCCGGTCGAGCGCCGGGCGCATTCACCGTTGGTGCCGCTGGAATTGCTGCGAAGCCCAGCCTTACTGCGCGTCTGCCTGTTGAGCGCGCTGCTGGCCTTCTTCTACTGCGCCGCTTTTTTCCTGATGCCGATCTATCTGGAAAGCACCCGCCACTACGGAGGCGTAATGCTGGGTTTATTGCTGTTGCCCACCACGGCCGTGATGGCGTTCATCTCGCCCTGGGTAGGTCGATGGGTGGATAAATCCGGCCCACGGCCGGCGTTGATCCTCGGCTTTACGGCGCTGGCCGCCTCCGCCGCGCTGCAAAGTCTGTTTACCGCCACCAGCCCGTTGCCGCTGCTCCTCAGCGCCTTCGCTCTGATGGGGCTGGGTTGGGGTTGCATTCTCGGCCCGCTGGTGATGGCGACGCTCGGCAGCGTCAACGAAGCGCAAAGCGGCGGCGCGCTGGGCATCACCTGGACGCTGCACAACCTGGGCGGCGCGGTAGGTCTGGCACTGGCTGCGTTGATTTACCCGGCCTACGGCTACCGAGCGGTAATGCTGTTACTACTGACGTTGTCACTGTTCGGATGCCTGCTTGCCGCCTGGCGTAGCCGTTAATTTCACCTTGCGTTCTCCCAGCAGGTTCATGCCCGCAGCCGCCAACAGGATAATGGCGGCACCGGCAAACTGCAGCGCGACCAGCCGATGACCGAACGCCAGCCGGTCCACCAGCATGGCGGCGATCGGATAAATAAACGACAGCGATCCGATCAGGTTGGTCGGCAGTTTTTGGATCGCACCGTACAGCAGCACATACATCAACCCGGTATGCAGCACGCCAAGCGTAGCCAGCATGCCCCATTGCCCGGCCGTCGCCGGCGCGTGGAAATCCACCAGCGGCAACAGCATCACCACGCCGACCGTCACCTGAATCAGTGCAATCAGATGCGGCGGCGTGCCTTTCAGCCGTTTGGCCGCTAACGCCATCAGCGCATAGAAAAATGCCGCTCCGAGCGACAAAAAAATACCCATCAGGTAGTTGCTCTGATCGCCCGCTTGTTTGGGCTGAGCCAGCACCACCAGCATCATGCCGACAAACGCCAAGACCAGCCACAGCAGCTTGCGGGCGGTGAGTTTCTCGCCGAGAAACAGCGCTCCCAACGCGACCAACATAAACGGCTGGGTGTTGTACACCGCGGTGGCAATGGAAATAGACGCATAAGAGTAGGCGGCAAACAGCAGCAACCAGTTGATCACCAGCGCCACGCCGCCGGCTACCGCCAACAACAAAGTCACGCGCGTGAGGCAATCGCGCCGCAATTGGCCCAGCGCTCCGCAAATAGCCAGCAACACCAGCGCACCCACCGCGCAGCGCCAGAACACCACATTGATCACCGGCTGGCCGGACATCAGTACGAACCAGCCAATGGTGCCGGAAATCAGCATTGCGGCGATCATCTCCAGCGAACCGCGCTTTATCTCTGCATTCATGGTTATTTCCTCAAGGTTAAGCCTATGCCCTTAGCTTGAGGTTTTTCCACACAGGTTTCCATCGCATAAAAAAGGCCAATATGCTTAACTGCCTTTTTATCGCAGGTATAATAAACAAAATACCTAATGGAGAGCTTATGGATGATATCGATCGCCAGATCCTGACCATTCTGGCGGAGGACGCGCGAGCGTCGCTGAAAACCCTGAGCGCCAGGGCTGGGCTGTCGTCGCCCAGCACCTCAGAGCGGCTGCGGCGGCTGGAGGAAAGCGGCGTGATCCAGGGCTACACCCTGAACGTCAATCTACAGGCGTTGGGTTACGCTTTTCAGTCGCTGGTGCGCATCAAGCCGCTGCCGGGCATGCTGAAGAAGGTCGAGCAGATGATTCAGGAGATCCCCGAAGTGATCGAGTGCGACAAGGTGACCGGCGAGGACTGTTTTATCGTGCGCCTGGTGGCGCATTCGATGGAGCAGCTCGACCAGATCCTCGACCGGCTGGCCGAGCGGGCGCAAAGCAACACCTCGATCGTCAAAACCACGCCGGTGAAGCGCCGCTTGCCGCCGCTGCTGTGATTAACGCGTGCGTCGGCGGGTAAAGGGGTTCTTGCGCTTTTTGTCTTTTTTCTCCGCTTCAGCGGCAGACTTGAGCGCAGCCTTGTGGGCCTTGTCCGCTTCCGGCACCTCGCGCTGCTCAATCGGAAACACCGGCAACGCCGCCAGCAGCCGCGACCCGTAGCTTTTGGTCAGCAGACGGCGATCGTAAATCACGATCTCGCCGTGGCACTCATTGCTGCGAATCAACCGGCCAACCTGTTGGATCAGGTTGAACGACGCGCTGGGCAGGCTCTGCACTTCAAACGGATAACGTTTGAGCGATTTTAGCCACTCGCCCTCGGTGAGGATCACCGGGCTGTCGATCGGCGGGAACGCGATTTTGTGAATATGCACCTGGGTCAGCAGTTCACCTTTCAGATCCAGCCCTTCGGCAAATGACTGCAGGCCAATCAACACGCTGGCCGTGCCCTTTTCAACCCGTTTGCGGTGTTCTTCAACCAGCCGGTAGCGCGGCTGATCCCCCTGCACCAGCAGCATCAGGCGCAGATCGGTAACGTAGCTGAGGAAGGTTTGCATCGCCCGGTGGCTGCTGAACAGGATCAGCATGCCCTTGTGTTTACCGCTGGCCTGCTCGGCACGGAAGAAACGCGCCATTTCTTCCAGGTGCTCCGCTTCGTTGGCCATCGCCGGTTCAAAGCGCATGTTCGGAATGACAATTTTGCCCTGTTCAACGTGATTGAACGGCGAGGACAGGGTTTCGAAGCGGTCACCGGCCTTTTCGCTCAGCCCGCTCATTTCCTGCAGGCGCGCAAAGCTGTTTAGCGAACGCAGCGTCGCCGAGGTGATCACCACGTGCGGCACTTTGCGCCACAGCAACTTTTCCAGCTGATCGCTGACGCGAATGCCGACGCAGTGCAGATACAGGTGCGTCACGTTATCGCGCAGGTCGCGCGTGACCCATTTGGAGATCGGCGCGTTGGAGGATTTGTCCAGCGCAGCCAGCCGCCACAGTTTGCTCATCGCCTCCAGATAGCCGAGCGTGCGGCTCATCTGAATGATCGAACGGTGCAGGCGCACGATATCGTGCTTGCCGGTCTGTTCGGTGAGATCGTTCAAGATGAACTCCGCCACCCCGCGCAAGGCGTCGGTCAGCTTAAACAACCTTGCACTGGTCTCCACCATCTCCGCCGGCAGCTCGCCCATTTCAAACCGGTGTTCGGCGATGACGCTGTCGGTAGGCAGATAGGCGCTGACCTGATGTTCGAAGATCTGGATCAGCTCACGCAACTCTTCGCAGTGATTTTTCAGCCGCTCGTCATTTGCCAGCCCCGGCGGGTTTTTCGGCCGGTATTGCGTCATGCACTGTTCGACGTGGCGCACGATCATATCCAATTGCAGGTTGGTCGACAGCGCGGTGATTTCGCCGTCAATCTCCAGCGCGTCGCGCGCCACCTCCGGTAAATGATGGCCTTCGTCCAGCACCAGCAACAGCTCTTTCGGGTTCGGCAGCACCGATTCGGTTTCCAGCGCCGCCATCACCAACGCATGGTTGGCCACCACCACGTCGGCGGTTTCAATCTCTTTGCGGGCGATATAAAACGGGCATTCGCGGATGTAATGGCAGTTGCGCCCCAGGCAGTTGGCTTTGTCGGTGCTCAGTTTGCTCCACAGCGGATCGTCGATCGACAGCTGATAATGGTCGCGCAACCCATCCCACTCATGGCGGTTGAGCGCCTTGGTCAACTTTTGGCACAGCGCCTGCTCTTCGCCGCTGGACGGCGCCAGTTCGTCATCGAGAAACAGCGTAAGGTCACCCTGCTCGCTGACGTCGGTGCTCAGCGCCGCCAGATTGCGCGGGCACACGTAGCGCCCACGGCCAAAGGCACCGGTGAATTTCAGATCGGGGATGATCTTTTTCAGCAGCGGCAAGTCTTTGCTGTAGATCTGATCCTGCAACGCCACGTTGGCGGTGCTGACCACCAGCGGTTTACTCTCCGCACGGCCGACGGCGATCCCCGGGATCAAATACGACAGCGTTTTACCGACGCCGGTCGGCGCCTCAATCGCCAGGTGGCGCGGGTAATCGCCGGCCAGCGTCTTGGCGACTTCGGCGATCATCTGCCGTTGCGGCGCACGGGAAATAAAATCCGGTATTTGTTGCTGCAGGGCTTTGTACCACTGGCCAATCTGATCTTTTACTGCGGGGGAGAGCGCCATTCAACTCTATATCTAAACGAAATGATGGCGCTATTGTCCCACAGACCGCCGGCCGAGTCAGCCCGAGTTATGGCTGGGTTTCAATCATTGAGGCACGGCCCGCACTGAACGACCACTCATCCAGTTGAGTGGTGGTGATGACGATCATCACATCTTCCGGACGCAGTTGCAGCTTCTCCTCCAGCAGCGCCGCCAGCCGTTGATAAAAACGCTGTTTGGTGGCGGTATCGCGCGGGCGGCCGATGGTGATGTAAAACAGCACATAATCCGCCGAACGCGGCCCGCCAAGGTAATCGCGGTCGTATATCAACTCGCCGGGGCGGTATTGATCGATGGCCTGAAATTTGTCGGCCGGCGGCACGTTGAAGGTGTCGACCAGCGCCTGATGCAGGCTGTCGGACAGGGTTTGCAGATATTCCGCTGATTTTCCCTGATGCAAGGCAATACGGCTGAAAGGCATAACGTTACTCCTGTTCCAATTCACGCAGGCGCGCCACGGCGCTAGCCGCCGCCGGCCAGCCGGCATAGAACGCCAGATGGGTGATCAATTCGGCAAGTTGCTCGCGGCTCACGCCGTTGCGTTGCGCCAGTTGCAAGTGAAACGGCAGTTGCTCTACGCGGTTCAGCGCCACCAACGCGGCGACGGTAATCAGGCTGCGTTCACGCGGGCCAAGCTCCGGCCGCTGCCACACGTCGTCGAATAATACGCTGTCGCTGAGCTGCGCCAGCTTGGGGGCTATATCGCCGAACGCCTGTTGGCCGGCCTGTTGGGAAGGTTGCATCATTTTCTCCTGCTGTTTAACGGATAGCCTTAAGCTACTCGCCGTCATGGCAGGTGAAAATCGGGATTTTTTACAGTCTTAATCCACAAAATCAGAACAGTTAGATCATTGAACGGCGCTCGGAACTGCGCGGTGCATAAATCTCGCTCATGATTCTTCCGGAAACCTGGAGAAAGATTGTTAGCGGTAAATTGGCCGCAGACACCTGTCCGTTGAAGAAATTCACTCTTTATGCAACTTTTTTAATCGTTCGATATGGAAATGAATATTTTGTCATAAATAGATCACATAACTGAGGTAAAAAATCCTCGCCGCAAACAAAGAGGCGGCACAGTGAAACAGCAGTACAACTGATGATAAGCGTCTTTCAATCGAATAAAGCAGGGTAAATCATGAAACGTAATCTTCTGGCCGTTATTATTCCGGCACTTTTAATTGCGCAGACAGCACAGGCAGCAGAAATCTACAATAAAGACGGCAACAAGCTCGATTTTTACGGCCGCGTAAAAGCACTGCACTATTTCTCTGACGATACCGGCAATGATGGCGATAAAACCTACGTGCGTATCGGTTTTAAAGGCGCGACTCAAATTAACGATATGCTGACCGGCTACGGCCAGTGGGAATATCAGATTTCGGCTAACCATGCCGAATCCGACAGTGCGAAAGACACCAAGACCCGTCTGGGCTTCGCCGGTCTGAAATACAAAGATCTCGGCTCATTCGACTATGGCCGCAACTACGGCGTTATTTATGACGTGGGCGCCTGGACCGATATGCTGCCTGAGTTCGGCGATGACGCTTACGTCAAAACCGACAACTTCATGAACGGCCGCGCCAACGGCGTGGCAACCTACCGTAACAACGATTTCTTCGGTCTGGTCGACGGCCTGAAATTCGCGGTACAGTACCAGGGCAAAAACGAAAACGATGGCCGCGCCGGCAGCAAGGCGAACGGCGACGGTTGGGGCCTGTCTTCCAGCTACGAAATCATCGACGGTCTGAGCCTGGGCGGTGCCTATGCCTCTTCCAACCGTACTGCAGGCCAAAAAGCAGGCACCTTCGGTAAAGGCGATAAAGCCGATATCTGGGCCGGCGGTCTGAAATACGACAACAACAGTGTTTACCTGGCCGCGACCTATTCGCAGAGCCATAACATCGTGCCTATTTCCGGCACCGCAACCATCAATAACAACTCCACCTCCGTTAGCGGCTTCGCCAACAAGGCGGAAGGCGTGGAATTGGTTGCGCAATATCTGTTCGACTTCGGCCTGCGCCCATCGCTGGGTTATGTTCAGTCTAAAGGGAAAAATATCGAAGGCGTCGGCGATGCCGATCTGGTGAAATATTTTGACGTTGGCGCTTACTACTATTTCAACAAGAACATGTCGACCTATATCGATTATAAAATCAACCAACTCGACGACAACAATAAGCTGGGCCTGAAAACCGACGACGTTGTCGCCGTCGCCCTGACTTACCAGTTCTGATGTGACGAATAACCACCACTGCAATCTTTAGCTTCGGCTACTTGAAAAGATTTATTTCGCCGGGCGGCTGCGCCCGGTTTTTTTCATTTGCGCTTTCTGCCCCCAGGCCCCTGCCCGATTCCCGCTCTGCATCCCGTAACCGCACGCATAAACTTGCCTTGTAAAACAATCGGGTCTAGATGTAATACCCTACGACTTTCACGTTGCAGACCACAAGGTTGCAGCCTGAAAGATTGACGGGTATCGCCTCTCTTTCCCACAGGAATAAGCCATGCACAACGATGGACGGTTCGAGTATCAAAGTGCCTTGCGCTACAGCAGCGACCAATTGGCGCAGATCCTCTGCCACTGTTTTGAAAACTACATTGTGCGTTTTGTCATTGATGGCGCCACCTTCGCCAGCCGCTTTGGCGCCGAAGACCTCAGCCTGAACGACAGCCTTATCGTCACCCACCAACAACAGCCGGTGGCGCTGGCGCTGATAAGCCGCCGTGGCCTGCACAGCCGGGTAGCGGCGCTGTCCATCCGCCCGGAAATGCGCGGCAAAGGGCTGGGGAAAGCGCTGATGCGGCGTATCGTCGCCGACGCGCATAAGCGTGGCGATCGTCGGCTGTCGCTGGAGGTGATCGAAGGCAATGACGCCGCACTGGCGCTCTACCACCAGGCTGGCCTGCGTATCGTCCGCACCCTGACTGGCCACCAGGCCGATGAGCCGACAACCGCCGACGTAGCGATGCTGCAAGAGATTGATCCATTGACCGTCTCGCACCGCCTGACGGCCGAAGGCGCCACCGACCAACCCTGGCTGATCGCACCGGAATCGCTCTACAAACTGCCCGGCCAACCGCACGCCTTCACCCTTGACCGCCGGGCCTATGCGGTGGTGCAGGCCGGGGCCGAGAAGTGTTTCCTGCGCATGATCTACGTGCCGCCGCAGCACCGCGGCAAAGGGCATGCCCGGGCGCTGCTGGCTGCGTTGCAGGCACACTTTTCGCCGCTGCCGCTGGCGGCCAACGTTTACGTTCCCGAGGTAGCAGCGCCCTTCTTTGACCGGCTCGGCTGGCGACAAGACGCGTTACGCCAGTTCGAGATGGCGATGACGTTGAATACCGCACAATAACAACCCGACAGTTATCCCTCTATGTAGGGCAGGAGAAAACATGCAGAAAATGACCCTTGGCGCGGCTATCGGCATTGCGCTATTGACGCTGACCGGCTGCGCGCAGCCACCGAAAACCGATCTGCAGGCCCAGCAGCGGCTGGCGGACCAGTCGGTGCTGGCGCTGAACTGGTTCCAACAGTCCGGTGAATATCAGGCGTTGGCGCACCAGGCGTTCAACAGCGGAAAACGCGCCTTCGAACAGGCCAAGGCTGCGCCGGGCAAGAAGAAGGCCGTGGTGGTCGATCTGGACGAAACCCTGCTGGACAATAGCCCGTATTCCGGCTGGCAGGCGCAGCAAGGCAAGCCGTTCGCCGCCGCCACCTGGGCGAAATGGTCACAGGCCGAACAGGCGGGGGCCGTGCCGGGCGCGGTGCAGTTTGCCCGTTACGTCAACAGCCACCAGGGCACGATGTTCTACGTCTCCAACCGCAAAGTGTCCGAATACGCCGCTACGGTCGCCAATATGCAGAAACTGGGCTTTACCGGCATGTCGGAAAAAACCGTGCTGCTCAGCAGCGACACGTCCAACAAGCAGGCGCGCTTTGACGCCATCAAACAGGCAGGCTATGACATCGTGGTGTACGCCGGCGACAACCTGAACGACTTCGGCGCGGCGACCTATCACAAGGATAACGCGCAACGTCGGGCCTTCGTCAGCGATAATCAAAGCAAGTTCGGCACCGAGTTTATCGTGCTGCCTAACCCGCTGTACGGCGACTGGGAAAGCGGTATGGCCCGCGATTACAACAAGCTGACGCCTGAGCAGAAGCTGCAAATCCGCCAACGGGCCATCAAGGCCTGGAACGGGCAGTAATCGCCTACAAACGGAGTACTTTCCAGTACAGTCGCGCTCTACGTATACCCTATGGATTTCAAGTTACAGCTAGGCGGCAAGCTCGTTCATCCCCAGGAGCTTACTCAAGTAAGTGACTGGGGTGAACGGGTGCAGCCAACAACGCTGTAGCTTGAAAGACGACGGGTATACTTACAATAACTTATACATATAACTGGTGGCATCCAGCGTGCCGCCGTTGCTGGCTCGGGCGTACTGCGGAATGCTTCCCGCCAGTTGAAACCCCAGTTGACGATACATGCCCTCGGCCGTGTCGCCGGTCAGGGTATCCAGCACCAATAAATGCCGCTGATGCTGAATCGCCCTTTGTTGAATTTGCAGCATCAGCTCACGGGCGATGCCCTGGCGGCGAGCCTGCGGATGCACCATCAATTTCACTACCTCGGCGCGGTGGCGGCCGTTGTCAGGCATGTCCAGCAGCAGTTGCACCGTGCCGACCACTCGCCCCGCTTGCCGGGCGACCAGCAGGATCCTTTCTTCTCGCTCAATCGCCGGCAGCAGACGGTGCCAGAACGCCTGCGCCTGTTCCAGGGTGAAAGGCATGACAAAACCAATGCTCGCGCCTTGCGATACGCTGGCTTGCAGCATCTCGGCCAGCTCGGGAAGAGCGTTTTGTACCTCGTTGGCGTTCAGTTGCTGTATCTCAATCATGATTAGGGCCTGCAGATAACAAGGGTGTAATGGGCCGGCACGGTGCCGGGCACAGCAAACTTAGAAGCGCCGAACAGCCGGTAACGTAGGCAGTCGCCCGGCTCAAGCTGGAAGGTGCGGTCCTCAAGCGTCAGTTCAAGCCGGCCTTCCAACAGCCAAAGATGGTGCTCGAGCGCATGTACCGAAGGCGCGTCATAGGCAATTTCAGCCCCGGCTTCAAGCCGGCCTTCGATAAACTCCGCCTTGAACAGCGCGGCGGGCGGCGATACCGAACGGCGGTGAAAGCCGCTGGCGCGGTCGACCCACACCGGTTGCTGCTCACGGCGCAACAGTTCCGGCGGTTCATCCTCGATCTCGCTCAGCAGGCGTGACATGGTCAGCCCATACGCCGAGCACAGCTTGTTCAACAGCGAAGCGGTCGGGCTGGTTTCCGCGCGTTCCACCCGCGACAACGTCGCCCGGCTGATGCCGGTTTGCTGCGCCAACTCCTCCAGCGACCAACTCTGCCGCTGACGCAGGTCAGACAGCCGCTGCGCCAAACGGAGATCGGCGCTTTCCATTCCGTTATCCATTCTCGTGCTCCTGATGGCAAATCCCATATAAGAGAAATAATCTCAAATAAGGGATTCGTCAACCGGATTTTAAAACAGGCCGCACAGGGCGATAAAAATCAGCATGCTCAGCAGCACCACCGCCAACATATTGCGCAAGAAAAATGCCAGTATCACCGCAAACAGCGCGCCCCACAGGTAAGGATTATCCGGCATCGCGCGCAGGGTCTCGCCGCTGAAAGCCAGGATCGGCCCGCAGATCGCCGTCAGCACCGCCGGCACGGAAAAACTGAGCAGGCGCCTGAAGCGTGGCGACAGCCGCACCGGCAGGCCCGGTGCCAGAAAACAGTAACGGTTGAAAAACACCACCAGGCCCATCAGTACTATCGTCAGCCAAATCATGGGCGCCCCTTGCTGCACAGCATGCCGGCGCCCATCGCCGCGACGGTGGTGATAATCAACGCGCCCGGCACCTGAAAATAATGCAGCGCTACCGACAGCGGCAACGCAGTCAATACGCACGCCAGCACCGGCAGGCTGCGGATCATCGGTACCACGATGGCGATAAACGTGGCGGCAATGGAGAAATCCAGGCCATAACGGTCCAGATCCTCGGCGCTGCCGGCGGCCAGCACGCCCAACAGCGTGAAAAAAATCCAGCTCAGGTAAAAGGTCAGCCCGGCACCCAGCGCGTACCAGCGGTTAAAGCGCGCCGGCGCCTGGTTGCCGGTGAGGGCAAACAGCTCATCGGTCAACAGGAACCCCAACAGCAAACGCCAGCGCAAGGGGAGCGGCGCTACGCTTTCCCGCAGCCGCAGGCCATACAAAAAATGTTGGGCGGTGACAAAAAAGGTCGAGACCAAAATGGCCAGCAACCCCGCTCCGCCTTTGATCATGCCCATCGCCACCAGTTGCGAGGCGCCGGCAAAGACAATGGCCGACATGCCCAGCCCCTGCGCCGCCGTCAGGCCACTCTGGATGGCCATCGACCCCGCCAGGATGCCCCAGGGCAATACCGCCAGACACAGCGGCAGAATCGCCGCCGCCCCTTGCAGCGCCGGGCGCAGCCGGGACACCGGCGGCTCGGTGAGGATTGATAAGTGTGTCATGCTGTTCTCCTTCGTTTGAAGGCACAGCCTACGGCAGGATGCTTCCGGGGTATTGCACAGGATTGCGCGGCTATTTCAGCGATTTAACATAGTCGCCGGGCGTGATGCCCATCGATTTGCGGAAATGGCGGTGGAAATGGCTTTGATCGTGAAAACCGCTGCTCAGCGCACTGTCCAGCACGCCATGGCCGGCCTTCAGCATTTGGCGCGCCTTGCGCAGCCGGGCCTGGATTTGGTAAGCATGCGGCGGCAAACCGGTGGCCAATTGAAACTGACGCAGCAGATAGTAAGGGCTGAGCGCCACCCGTTCCGCCAGCTCCAGCAACGAAATGTCCGCCTCGGGGAAATCATCCAGAAAAGCCTTTACCTGCGTGACCTGACGCTGCGCTTTATTCTGCGGCGCGGGTTCGATGCGGCTTTTACCGTGCCGCAGCATCAGCCAGGTGAGCGCAGAAAACACCATGGTTTCTTTCAGCAGACGGTTTTCATCGCTGCGCAGCAGGCTGAACGCCAGCCGCAGTTGGCCGGCAAGGCCGACATCGTGAATCACCGGACGGGGGAAATAAGGCGTTGCCCCGGCACCGGTTTTCAAATCTCGCGAGAGAAACGCCAGCAGTTCCGGGGTGGGATACATCGCCTGATAAGACCAGCCCTCTTCGCTGGCTGCGCTGCCGGTATGGATATCGTCGGCGTTGACCAGAATGATGCTGCCCAGCGGCGCCACGTGCTCGCCGCCGGTCCGGTAAAAACGCTGGGCGCCGTCGTCGATCACCCCTACGCAGAAGCCTTCGTGGCTGTGGCGCGAGAAAGTCTGTCGCCGATAGGTTGCCTGCAGCACCCCCAACCCGCCGAGTTCGTCGACGTGCATAAAGCTCGCCTGCTCCCGACGAGCGTTACGCCCTGCGCTTTCCACCATAATATCCGCCTCCGCTGAATGAAGTTTATTCTATCATTCAGTGGACGGATGGTTTTGTACAAAATTGCCCGTCTCGTCGGCCGGCGGCGCGATTGCCGCACAGCGCCAGGCGCTGAACATCGCCAGCAATGGCGCCAGGGCAAACAACAGGAACAGCCAGCGTGCGGCATTGGCCGCCCCCACTGCCCCGCCCGGCTCGTTGAGCCCGGCCAGATTCGCGATCATCCCGGCCAGCGCCGCGCCAAAGGCGGTGGCAAACAGTTGCACCGTGGTGATGGATGCGCCGGCGATATCCTTATCCGCTTCAGGGGCGACCTGCAGGATACGCGTCAACAGATGCGGCCAGCCGAAACCGATGCCGAATCCCACCAGCGTCAGCGCGATAACGATCGGCGTCAGCGCCGGCCAGTGGCCACCGGAAGGGGTCGGCATCAAAATACCCAGCGCCAACAGCCCCACCAGCACGAACAGCGGCCCGCTGACGATCGCCCGGCGGATGCCCGCGCTGCGCCAGCCGGAACTGAGGATCTCCGACAGCGTCCACCCCGCCGCCATGGTGGCCGCAATGTAGCCGGAGATCAGCGGCGATTGACCATGCAGGGTTTGCAGGAAGTAAGGCACGAAGATTTCGCTGGTCATGCCTACCACCAGCAGGGAGACGGTGATATACAGCGAGGCCAGTTGGGAGCCGCGACGCAGAGCGCCATGCGGCAACAGCCGTGCGCGAGAGTGCGCTTCGCGCTGTATCAGCCAGGCCATCAACAGCAGCGCCAGAGCAATGCCGCCCAGATTGATCCACGCGCTGTCCGCCAGGCTACCGGCAGATACCACCAGCACCGCCGTCGCCAACAGCAGCAACTGAGCCACCGGCAACGGCGCCGCCCGTTGCTGCGGTTTACCCTTGGGCAGGATCAGGAAAGTGAAACCGGCGTACAGCACCATGATCGGCAACAGGATGCCGAATGCCCAGCGCCAGGCGTTCAGTTCGGCAAAAATCCCGCCCACCGCCGGCCCCACCAGTGTCGCAATGCCCCACATCGCCGACACCAATGCCATCGCGCGCGGCCACAGCTTTTGCTCGAATACCAGATTGATCATGGCGTAGGACAGCGCAAAGATCAGACCGCCGCCAAACCCCTGCACCGTTCGGCCGATCAGCATCACCGGCATCGACGGCGCCAGCGCGCACAGCATGGCTCCGGCGATAAAGAACAGCGACGCCACCAGATAGGCGCTGCGTGCGCCATAGCCGCTGAGAAACCGCGCGGATAAAGCAGAACCGAGAATGGACGCCACCACAAACAGCGTGGTGTTCCAGGCATAGAGATTCAGGCCGCCGATATCCTGCACCACCGAGGGCAAAATGGTGGTGGCGACCAGAATATTGATGGCGTGCAGCGCTACGCCGAGTGAGAGCGCAATCGCGCTGGCGCCATTTTTACCGGAGAAAAGATCGCTCCAGCGACTATCATCGTTAGTTATCACGGTTGTCGTCCTGTTTTCAGAGTAATGGCATTGAGTTGCGGATGATATTGCGTTAAATTTAACAAGCATTAACTTGGAATAATGGTAGGGCGAGGCGGAGAAATATGTCAAGAATAAACTTGGAAAATAGCGATGGTACCACACAGTCGGTCAGTGACCGTTTGCTGACGCTATTGAAAACCCGCGGCCCACAACAGGCGTCTGATGCAGGGAAAGTCCTTGGCACCACCGGTGAAGCCGCACGCCAGCAGTTCGTCAAGCTGGCGAAAGAGGGCTTGGTTGAAGCGGTGGCGGAAACGCGCGGCGTCGGCCGCCCGGTGCAGCTGTGGCACCTGACCGTCGCCGGCAATGCGCGTTTTCCGGATACCCATTCCGAATTAACGGTGCAACTGCTGCGCACCGTGCGCGACAAACTGGGCGAACAGGCGATTGACTTGCTGATCGACACCCGTGAACAGGAAACGCGCATTAACTACAAACAGGCGATGATCGGCGCGACCGATTTGCAAGAGCGCGTCGCGCGCCTGACGGCCATCCGTACCCGCGAAGGCTACATGGCCGAATGGCGCGCCCAGGAAGACGGCACATTTCTGTTGGTGGAAAATCACTGCCCGATTTGCGCTGCCGCCACCGTCTGTCAGGGATTCTGCCGCGCTGAACTGAGCATTTTCACCGAGGTGTTGCAGGCGCAGGTTGAGCGATCCGAGCATATCCTGGCCGGCGCGCGCCGTTGCGCTTATCGCATCTCGCTGCTGTAAGCAGGCCCTCCCCCATGTACTGGGCAAACCTGCAATGAAACCGCACGCCGGATTCTGGCTGGCGACGCTGGGGATCAACGCCGCTTGGCTGCTGGCGGTCCTGGGCCGCGATAGGGTCAATGCCGTACTGCTGGCCGGCGCGGTGCTGGCGCTCATCTTTACCCCGGCGCACCGGCGGCGATGGGCGCTGTTGACCGCCCTGACAGGTATCCTGATGGACAGCCTGTGGAACTACGCCGGCGTGCTGCATTTCAGCGGCCACAGCCTGTTGCCGTTATGGATGGTTGCCCTGTGGCTGGCCTTTGGCTGCTGGTGGTTTTGGTTGCTGGATCTGATCAAAGCCGCCCCTTTGCCGCTGGCGGTCCTGGGTTCCATCGCCGGGCCGCTGGCAGGCATTATCGGCTGGAAGTTGGGTGCAATACAGCTGGGTACCGCGCCGGAAATCATGCTGTTGCTGCTTTCTGTCGGTTGGTCCGTCTTTCTGCCCGCCGTAAGTTGGCCGCGTCTGAACAAGCCAGCCCCGTAACCGCGCGGGTTGCCTGCCATTCGGTGGAATATCGCTTTTTCACTGGCCCTTTCTCCATTAAAAAACTGCTGAAAAGCGTTGCTTATCCTCCACCCGATCGGGTTTACTGAGTCCTCTAATAATAACCTTCCCTGCAGAATAAAAACCCATGCTTAGCCAAAATAGCCGTAACGTCCTGCCGTTAATCGGGGCGCTGTTCACGTTATATATTGTTTGGGGATCGACCTACTTCGTGATTCGTCTGGGCGTAGAGAGCTGGCCGCCGTTGATGATGGCCGGTATCCGCTTTCTGGTCGCCGGGATCGTGCTGTTCAGTTTTCTGGCGCTGCGCGGCCATGCCCTGCCAACGCCAAAGCAGTGGCTGGCCGCCGGCACCATCGGCATTTTGCTGTTGGCGGTGGGCAACGGCCTGGTAACCGTGGCGGAGCATCAGAACGTGCCTTCCGGCATTGCCGCGGTGATGGTGGCGACGGTACCGCTGTTTACCCTGTGTTTCAGCCTGCTGTGGGGCATGCGCAATACCAAACTGGAATGGGCGGGCATTGCGCTGGGCCTGGTGGGGATCGTGCTGCTGAATACCGGCAATAACCTGGTCGGCAACCCGACCGGCGCGCTGCTCATCCTGCTGGCCTCCGCCAGTTGGGCGTTTGGATCGGTGCTGGGGTCACGCATCTCACTCCCCGCCGGGCCGATGGCCGGCGCGGCGGAAATGCTGGTCGCCGGCGTGGTGTTGCTGGCGGTCAGCCAATTGAGCGGCGAACGCCTCACGCAGATGCCCAGCGCCAAAGGCTTCTTCGCGCTGGGTTACCTGATCGTCTTCGGTTCCATGCTGGCGATCAGCGCCTACATGTTTTTGCTGAAAAACGTGCGCCCGGCGGTGGCGACCAGCTATGCCTACGTTAACCCGGTGGTGGCCGTGTTGCTCGGCATCGGTTTCGCCGGCGAGACGCTGGCACCGCGTGAATGGGCCGCGCTGGTGATTATCGTTGCGGCGGTGGTGCTGGTGACGCTGGGAAAATACCTGTTCACCCGCCCGGCAAGCCGTATAAACAGAAAATAGCCTGACTCGGGGCGAAGATATTCGCCCTTATGCCGCCGTCAACAAAGCGGCGGCAGGAAAGCCCACGGGTATAAAAATGCGTCTTGTTTCACCCGACAAAGGGTCTATAATTCCCGCTGTTCCAAACAACCTGCGAAATTATTCCTATGCTGAAAAAAGCCTTTATCATCGTTATCGCCCTGGCCGCCTTTGGTTCGTTGGGTGGCGTATTCCTGGCGGGGCTGAATATGTACACCCGTTCCACCACGCCGCTCGAAGAGAGCACTACCACCAGCGATGCCGCCGTCAGCACGGCTCCGGCGGACAGCATTCAGGCCAAGTGATGTTCCATCCAGCCCTGGCAACGTTGCTGTAAAAAGCGTTGCAACAGCCTGACGCGCTCCGACACCTGCGAACGGTGCGGACACACCAGGCTGATGGGCACCGCGTCGCTTTGCCATTCCGGCAATAGCTGCACCAAACGCCCCGCGTGAATATCCGCCACCACATCGATAGCCGATTTACGGACAATACCGTGCCCGGCCAGCGCCCAACGCCGCGCCACCTCGCCGTCGTCGGTAAAATAATGGCCGTTCACCGGCACTTCAATGCACTCATCCCCACGCCACAAGCGCCATTCGGCCTGCCTGCGCCCGCTGGGCTGATAAATCAGAATACCGTGTTGCGCCAGTTCTGCCGGCGTCTGCGGCGCGCCATACCGTTGCAGGTAAGCCGGGCTGGCGCAGATTAAGCGCCGGTGCTGCGGCAAAATGGGCAGCGCCACCAGCGAAGAATCCGCCAGTTGGCCAAAGCGCAGCGCAATGTCTACCGGCTCGCGAAACAGATCGGCCTGGCGGTCGTTAATCAGCAATTGCAGCTGAATATGCGGGTGCTGTAGCTTGAATTCGTCCAGCCAACCCAACAACAGGTTGCGGCCAAAATCCGACGGCGCAGAAATTTGCAGCACGCCGGAAAGCCCCTGGTGTTTCTCGCGTATCGCCTGCTCCCCTTCCGCCAACGCGCCTAACGCCAGCCGGGCGCTATCAAGATAACGCCACCCTTCCTCCGTCAACCGCAGGCTGCGGGTGGAGCGCACCAACAGCCGTACCCCCAGCCGCTGCTCCAGCCTTTTAACCGCGATGCTGGCCGCCGCCGGGGTGATATCCAGCGCGCGTGCCGCCTCTGAAAAACTGCCGCCGTCAACCGTACGAACGAACACGTCGAGATCGATAAAGGATGTCATGGAGATCCTGGCGTTACGCCTATTATTAAAAATAATTTATAAGTGTTTGCCATTTAGGCTGATTGTTCGCGGATTTTCAATGCCTGATGATAGATAACATCGACATTCATGGCAATCGAGGCGCTATCATGACCATCTCTTCTTCTTCCCTGAACCGGCAAAAGCTGGTGATCCTTGGCGGTAACAGCGGTATCGGCGCGGCGGTGGCTTACGCCGCCGTGGCAAACGGCGCCAGCGTAGTGCTGGCCTCACGCCGCTCCGGGTGCATGCAACACTACCAGCCCGCCGACGGCGGCAACCTGCGGGTAATGCAGGCGGACGTCACCGACGAAAGTTCGTTGCGTGCGCTGTTCACCGAGGTCGGCGAGTTCGATCATCTGGTGTTCACCGCCGGGCCGGTCGTCCAGGCCAAACTGCTGGAGGATACGGATTTTGACGAGGCACAGGCCAATTTTGACGTCAAACTGTGGGGTGCATTACGCGCCATTCAGGCTGCTCTGCCTACCTTGTCACCGCAAGGTTCTATCACCCTGACCTCCGGCCAGCTGTCGCGCAAATACCTCAGCGGGCAGTTGATTAAAACCGGCATCAATGCGGCGCTGGAGGCGATGGGCAAACAGTTGGCGAAAGAGCTGGCGCCGCGACGAGTCAACGTGGTCAGCCCCGGCGTTACCGTCACCGAAGCCTACGATGCCCTCGGTGCCGAACAGCGTCAGGCGATGTTCGCCAAAATCGGCGCCGGGCTGCCGGTCGGGCGCGTCGGCCAGGCGGCGGACGTGGCCGCTGGGTATCTGCTGGCAATGGAAAACGGCTTTATCACCGGCAGCGTGATTGATATCGACGGCGGTGGCCTGCTGTAAGTTTGGCAAGCGCCGCCTGGGGGGAAAGCTTACAGCGCCGTCACCCCCAGCGCGGCGGCCTGTCGTTCCAGTGCGGTGATTTTTTGGTACGCCGAACGGGGGACCAGCGTGAAATCGCCGATCAGCAGGCTGTCGCTCACCGCTTCCCCCACCATCGCCTTCGCTCCGGCGCGCAATATTTCCAGCTGTTCCGGCGGCGTATGCGCTGAGGTAATCAGCGGCAACCCTGGAACGACGGCCGTCCGGCCAATAATTTTCACCCCCGCCAGCGCCTGCGGTTGCGCCCGTTTGAGCAATTCCAGGCTGACGCAGTCAATGGCCGCAATGTCCGCTTCGCGGTTTTGGATCAGTTTGAGCGATTGATAATGCGCGCCGGAGGCAATGGCGGCGCGGAAGAATTTTCCGTCTTGCGCCAAAGGCGCGATCAGGGCGCGCAGGCTGTTATGGCCAGACTGCGAATCGGTACTGTTATAGGCCGCTACCCGGCCGCGAAAATCCGCCAGACTTTCGCCCGGCTCATCATCGCGGACCACCAACCAGCTACTGTACTCCGGCCCCTCGCAACCCTCGACGCGATAGTGATAAGTGCCGACCAGTTGTACCTGCGGCAGGCTGCTGACCAGCGGATAACCGCAGGTCTGGCTGAGCAAGACATCGTCCTGCTGCCAGTGCCGCGCCAAATCCTGCGGCCAATTCAGTTGCGGCGGCAGATCCGCCAGCCCCAAATCTTGAAGTTTTTCGCGCAGCACCTGCCAAAAAGCCTCGGCCGGTTGATGCGTAACGCCGTACATCGGCAAAGATACCTGCTTCATGTCCCTTACCCCACAGAAGGATCCGCCGGCGTCTGCTGACGCCAGGCGGTGAGATAGCGCACCCAGCGCTCAAACAGCATATCGGTGATGATCGCCAGCAAGGCCACCACCGCTGCGCCCTGGATCACATAGGCGGTATTGAAACCGCTCAGGCCGATGATGATCGGCGAACCCAGCGTTTTGGTGCCGACGGTGGAGGCGATCGCCGCCGTGCCGATGTTAATGATGACCGACGTGCGGATACCGGCGACAATCACCGGCGCCGCCAGCGGCAGCTCGACCCGCCACAGGATCTGCCTGGCGTTCATCCCCACCCCCTGCGCAATCTCGCGCGTGGCGCTGGGCACCGATTCAATCCCCGCCAGCGTCCCCTGCAAGATGGGCAGCAGGCCGTACAGCACCAGGGCAATAATCGCCGGCTGCTCGCTAAAGCCCATCACCGGCACGGCAACCGCCAGCACCGCCACCGGCGGGAAGGTCTGACCGACCGCCACCAGGGTTTCCACCAGCGAGCGGAACTCCTTGCCGGCCCGGCGGGTCACGCCGATCCCGGCCGCCACGCCAATCGCCACGGCGATCAGGCTGGAAACCGCCACCAGCAACAGGTGCGCCCACACCAGCGAAATAAAGCTGTCTTGCTGATAGACCGGCCGGTCCAGATCGGGGAACCAGGCGGCGAACAGCCCGTGCAAATGATTCATGCCAAACACCAGCGCCAGCAGCAAAGCAAAGGTCCAGGGCAGCGGATCGCGCAGCCAACGCGTGAAACGCTGCGCACTCATGACAGCGCCTTTTGGCTAATCAGATCGTTGAAATGCAGCACGCCGAGCGCTTCGCCCTGTTCGCCCACCACAGGTAAACGTTCGCTGCCGCGCGCTACAAACACCGACAGGGCTTCGCGCAGGCTCATGGCGGCAGCGATCGGCTCGCCGTCGGCACTGCCGGGACGCACGCGCTCCGCCACCGTTCCCAGCGACAGCAGCTTGATGCCGCGATCGCTGCGGCCGAAGAAATCGCGGACAAAATCGTTGGCCGGCGCGGTCAGCAGTTCCAGCGGCGTACCCTGCTGCACAATACGCCCCTGATCGAGCAATACGATGCGGTCCGCCAGCGCCAGCGCTTCGTCGATGTCGTGCGTCACCAGCACTATGGTGCGCCCGGAAAGATGATGAATGCGCGCAATCTCCGTTTGCAGCGCCGCCCGCGTCACCGGATCCAGCGCACCGAAAGGCTCATCCATCAACAGCACCTCGGGGTCGGCGGCCAGCGCCCGCGCTACTCCAACCCGCTGCTGCTGCCCGCCGGAAAGCTGGTGCGGGTAGCGGCGGCGGAACAGATCCGGCTCCAGGTGCAACAGCTCCAGCAGTTCGGTCACCCGGTCACGGATGCGCGCCCGCGGCCATTTAAGCAGTTGCGGCACGGTGGCGATGTTCTCCTCCACCGTCCAGTGCGGGAACAGGCCAATCGACTGGATGGCATAGCCCATCCGACGGCGCAGATCCTGCGGTTTGAATTTCTGGATCTCCTCGCCAGCAAAATAAATCTTGCCCTGATCGTGCTCGATCAGCCGGTTGATCATTTTTAACGTCGTGGATTTACCGGAACCCGAGGTGCCGATCAGTACGGCAAACTCGCCCTCGGCAATCTGCAGCGTAAGGTCGTCCACCGCCGGCTTGCCCTGAAAAATCTTGCTGACCTGGTTAAAGTGAATCATCGGCGTGACACTTCCAATAATGAAACCATAAATTTAAACAGCGAATCGACGATTACCGCCATCATGATCACCGGGATCACCCCCAGCAGCACCAAATCCAGCGCACTGCTGAGCAGGCCCTGGAAGACGATGGCACCAAACCCCCCGGCACCGATCAGCGCCGCCACCACCGCCATGCCGACGGTTTGCACCGCCAGAATGCGCACGCCGGTCAGAAACAGCGGTAACGCCAGCGGCAACTGCACGCGCAAGAAAATCTGCCCGCGCGTCAGGCCCATGCCGCGGGCAGACTCGATCACGCTGGCCGGCACGCTTTGCAGCCCGGCTACCACGCTGCGCACCAGCGGCAACAGGGCGTACAGCACCAGCGCAACGATCGCCGGCGCCATGCCGATACCGCTCACGCCGTGCTCCGCCAGCCAGGGTACCGCCGTCGCCAATCCGGCCAATGGCGCTATCAGCAGACCAAACAGCGCAATCGAGGGCACGGTTTGGATAATGTTCAGGGTCGAGAAGATCGGCGTTTGCCAGCGACGGGAACGAAAACACAGCACCCCGAGCGGCACGCCAATCAGCAGCGCCGGCACCAGCGTCGCCAGCAGAATGGTCAGGTGCTGCAACAGCGCGGCGTCGAATACGTCCTGCCGGTTGTAGTACTCCTTCAGCAACGAAAGCTGATCCAACTGATGCCCAAACAGCAGCGCTAACGCAGGCAGCACCACCAGCAGATTGCCGAGGATACGCCACAGGTGCGAGGCAGCAAGACGGGTCATGGCGTCCGCGGCCATCAGCAGGCTCAGCGCCAACATCAACCAGCAACCGCTGCCCCAGGAGGTGCGCGCCAGTTTGGAGCCTTCCTGCGCCAGTTGTTGCGCGGCATGGCCGCTCAGCCAGAAGGCCAGCGTCAGCAACGCCGAAGCGGCCAGTGCGGTGAGCAATGCGTTGCGCCTGCTCGGCGCCAACAGGCTAAGCGCCGCCAGCACCAGCATCGGCGCCAACAGCCACAACGCCGGGCCATGCAGCAGGGAGATCAGGGAAATAGGCTTGCCCGACAGCAGGCGATTGGGGGCATAGCTGAGAAACGGCAGGCCAAATGCGGCCAGCAGCAACAGGATAAGCAATGTCAGTAAAACGCGGTTTTTTACGGCAATAATCAAAGAAACTCTCCGGCTCCATGTCTGGTGGGCCGTATCCCGCCCCTCTCCCAAGGGGAGAGGGGGAATATCGGCATTATCCCTTAACAAATCCTTTCTCTTTCAGATAAGCGGCCGCAACCTGTTTGGCATCCTGGCCTTCTACCGCGATCTGCGCGTTGAGTTTCTGCAGCGTCGGGCCATCCAGAGAGGCAAATACCGGCTGCAGCAGTTCGGCGATATTGGCGTGCTGTTTCAGCGCCGCCTCGCGGATAATCGGCGCCGGCGCGTAAATCGGCTGCACCCCTTTTGGATCTTCCAGCGTTTGCAGCCCCAGCGCCGCCACCGGGCCGTCGGTGCCGTAGGCCATCGCCGCATTCACGCCGGAGGTTTGCTCCGCCGCCGCCTTGATGGTCACGGCGGTATCGCCGCCGGCCAACGACAGCAGTTGATCCTGATTCAGTTTAAAGCCGTAGGCATTTTGGAACGCCGGCAAAGCATCCGGGCGCTCGATAAACTCCGCCGAAGCCGCCAGCTTGAACTTGCCGCCGCCGTTGATCCACTTGCTCAGGTCGGCCAGGGTTTTCAGGTGGTTGGCATCCGCCACGTCCTGACGGATGGCGATGGTCCAGGTGTTGTTGGCCGGCGATGCCGCCAGCCAGACGATTTTGTTCTTGTCATAATCAAGCTTCTTCACCTTCTCGAAACCGGCCTGAGCGTTTTTCCACGCCGGATCTTTTTCATCGGAGAAGAAAAATGCGCCGTTGCCGGTGTATTCCGGGTAGACGTCAATCTCGCCGGAGGTGATCGCCCCGCGCAGCACCTTGGTGGTGCCGAGCTGCAATTTGTTGGTGGTTTTGATGCCGTTGGATTCCAGCACCTGCACGATGATGTTGCCGAGCAGCGAACCTTCGGTGTCGATTTTAGACCCGACGCGCACCGTATCGGCCGCCTGCGCCACGCCGACGCTCGCGGCGAGCAAGGTCAACGCCAGAGCAAAGAAACGTCCGCGTGATGGAGTGATAGCCATACTTTTTCCTCTTGTAATGTGTTTTCCGGCTATTTGGCCAGATCGATTGGAAAATCCTGAGAAACGCGCTTCCATCGCGCAATCAATGTCTCTGCCGGCCAGGCGTCATATTCGCGCTGGTGCACCGCCGACGTTTCACCGCCGCTGAAAGGGTGAACCTCAACGGCAACCGGGGTAAACGCGTAGTCACTCATCCATTGGCCATAGCCCTGCACCACAAATCCCTGGCTGCGCTGCCGGTACGCGCCGCGCTCCGCCAGATACACTTCCCGTAAACCGTACCACGGCAAGCCGGGCAGATCATGGTGAACTAAATGATAGTTCAGATTGAGAAACAGCAGCCGCCACGGCCACGCCGCCTCATTAATAATAGAACGTGCCTGCGGAGCTTCAACGGCGCGATGCTCAAAAAACGATCTCACCTTGGTCAGCGCCAGCGCCGGGTAACTGACGGCCAACAGGTAGAACGCCGCGCCAATGCCCTGCCATTGCAACCAACCCAGCACCGCCACCAACAGCAGCAGGTGCACCAGCCACATCGCCAGCGTGCGCAGTTCGCCGGCGACGATAGCCTTCAGTGCATTGACCAACGTAGCGGCAATATCCAGCGCCGGGCCAAGCGTAATGCGCCCGACCAGCGTATTGCGTACCTTCGCCAACAGCGGAAACAGCCGTGGGAAACGCCGCCATTGGGCCTGGCTGAAATAATAGCTTTCGGGATCTTCATGCGGATCGGTCAGGTGTTCGTTGCGGTGGTGCTGAATATGCGAATCGCGATACAGACCGTAGGGATACCAGACCGCCAGCGGCAACAGGCCAAACAGCTGATTGACTCGCGGCCAGCGCGTTGGGTGGCCGTGGATAAGTTCATGCTGCAACGACATATACCAGGTGGTCAGCAGGATCAGCAGCGGTGTGCCAAGCCACGGCCCCAGCGTCTGCCAGTACTGCACCACGCCAAACCAGCCGCCGTAGACCGCAGCCATAATGCCCCAGGTCGGCAGCTCCAGCCGCCAGTACCAGCGCCGGTTAAGCTGCCGGATCCAGCTGCGCTGGGCAGAATGCAGATAGTGGCTGTGGCGTTGGGTTGAGGACATGCTGCGGCTCGCTGTAGGAAATTTTCCTCAGTATCTGCGAGCCGCTGTGGCGCTCAAAATAACGAAAGCGGTAAAGCAAAGTTAAAAATCAGCTATTTGCGTAAACGGCCTGCGGCTGACATTCGATAGGGAAATTGACCGAGTTGGCGATAAAGCACAGGTGGTGCGCTTTTTCATGCAGTTGTTGCGCCAGTTGCAGATCGTCGCCGTCCCGCACCGTTACCCGCGGGCGTAGCGTAACCGAAGTAAAAAACCCGCCGCGCTGGGCGTCTTCGCGCATGATGCCGACGGCGTTGTCCTGATAGGCCAGCACCGAAATCCCCGACGTGGCGCACAGGTGCAGATACCAAAGTTTGTGGCAAGCGCTGACTGACGCCACCAGCAGATCCTCCGGGTTCCAGCGGGCGGCGTCGCCGCGAAAGGCCGGGTCGGCGGAACCGGCAATATCCGCCTTGCCCGCGGCGCTGATGCGATGATCGCGGCCGTAAGATTTGTAATCCGGCGTACCGGCGCCCAGATTGCCTTCCCAGTTCACTTCCACGTCGTACCGATGTTCACCTTTCATTACCCGATTTTCCTTTTGCCATGCATCAAAAAACGCTAATCAAAGAAAGACCCGCGACAACTATTGGTGGAAAAAGGCCAAGGGGCAAGCGACGTTTTTATCCGGCAGCACGATAGTGACGCTTTCTCACGATCGCCGCATTTTTTATGCACGCCCATCCGGTATCATCTCTAATAATGAACGTAAAGTTACAATATAATGACCCAAAAAACATAATGAGAGGATGACCGATGTTCCACAAAATGTACCAGGTTGACGCCTTTTCTGAACGGGTGTTCGGCGGCAATCCTGCTGCGGTGCTGGTTCTTGATGATTGGTTGTCGGATAGCCTCATGCAGGCCATCGCCGCAGAAAACAATCTTGCGGAAACGGCTTTTGTTAAACCCGGCAAGGAAGGTTGGGATCTCCGATGGTTTACGCCGACCCTGGAAGTCGATTTCTGCGGCCATGCTACGCTGGCCGCTGCGCATATACTGGTAACGGAATACGGTATCGCAGGGACATTGTCGTTTTCAGCCCGCGTCGGCCAGTTGAAAGTGAACGTAATGGAAAACGGCTATCTGCTGGATTTACCCTGTATTCCCCCGGAACCGCTCTCCCAGCTTCCAGCCGCTATCGCCCCGCTGTTCAGCGAGTTGGCCGTCAGCCACTTCCGCAGTTTCGAGAATATTTTCGTGGTATTGGCAGACGAAGAGGCGGTCAGAGGTTACCAACCCGACCTCAATAAGCTGGCGGAACTCGGGCCGGTCGGCGTGGTGATCACGGCAGAAGGCAAAGACTATGATTTCGTGTCGCGCTATTTTGTCCCCGGTGCCGGTATTCCTGAAGATCCGGTCACGGGGTCGATACATGCCACCCTGGTTCCCTTCTGGGCCGCCCGCCTCGGCAAGACCCAACTTTCTGCCTATCAGGCCTCCGTGCGGGGAGGCCATTTGGTGTGCGAATTAAAGGAAACCAGAGTCACGATCGAGGGCCAGGCCATCACCTTTATGAAAGCGGAAATCAACCTGCCTGACTAACGCCGGTGCAAACCTCACCCTCGGCAAAGCCGAGTACCTGCGGGCAATAAGGCGTACTCGATTTCACTCTGCGGGGTACGCATCCCCGGCATCGGCATACTGCTGCAACCGTTCGCGCCACCATTTCGCCGCCAGGCCGGTGGCGCTTTCACGCCAGCCAAAATAGGCGACATCGCTGCAACGTTCCGCTTCGACGGTCTTTGCCACCAATTCGCCGCTTTTAAGGTAAGGCTCGGCCAGGTAGCGCGGTAGATAACCGCAGCCAAGGCCGCTAAGCTGCGCCCGCAGTTTGGCGTCGAAGCCAAAGACCGTCAGTTGGTCTTGCTCCTCGAGGATATTGAGGTTCTGCGGTGCGTTCACCCGCGAGGTATCCCGTACCACCACTGCCCGGTGCTGCCGGATATCGGCCTTCTGCAAGGGCTCTGCCAGCGCCGCCAGCGGGTGCTGCGGGGCCACGGCAAACACGTAATCCAGCCGGCCCAATTGACTGAAAGCATAGCCAACGCGCGACGGCGGTTCACAAATAGCGCCGATGATAATGTCCGCGCAGCCATAAACCAGCGATTCCCAGGAACCGGCCAGCACCTCATGACTAAAGGTCAGGCGGGTATGATGATGGCGCTGATAAAACTCTTCAATCAGCGGCAACAGCCGTTCGAACGGGAAGGATGCGTCAATGCCCAGCGTGATCTCGCTTTCCCAACCGTTTTCCACATAGCGCGCCTGCTGTTCCAGATCCTGCGCCGCCCGCAGCAGCACCCGGCCCTTTTCCAGCATCAGTTTGCCGGTATCGGTGAATTTCGCCCGGTGGCCGGAACGGTCGAGCAGGGTAACCTCGAGGTCACTCTCCAGTTTTTGCACCATATAGCTCAGCGCCGAGGGCGTTTTGAACAGCGCCGAAGCCGCAGCGGCGAACGAGCCGTGTCGATCCAGCGCATCCAAAATCAGTAACGCTTCCAGGTTTAGTCTCACCGCATTCCCCCCGTGTATAAAAAAACTCAACAAGATGGCAAAAATTCTGCGCTATCTTTGAAATTGGCCCCTGTCTACCCTGCATTTTATCGGCTTTGCATTACAGCGGTTAATTCGCAGTAGGATTGGGAAAGTAAATCATGTCTGAATTTCAATTACTTGATAAAGATAACTCCGCGCTGATTTTTATCGACCACCAGCCGCAGATGACCTTTGGCGAGGCTAATATTGATCGTCGGCTACTGAAAAACAACGTTGTCGGTTTGGCCAAAGCCGGCAAGATCTTTAACGTTCCGACGCTGTTCAGCGCGGTCGAAACCGAGCGTTTCAGCGGCGCTATTTGGCCGGAACTGCTGGCGGTTCGCCCTGAGATCGCCCCCGTTAAGCGCACCACGATGAATGTCTGGGAAGATGCCGCTTTTGTCAGGGCCGTCGAGGCCATCGGCCGCAAGAAGCTGGTGATTTCCGCGCTGTGGAACGAGGTCTCTCTGACCTGTCCGGCATTGATGGCACTGGAAGCCGGTTACGAAGTTTATGTGGTGACCGACACTTCCGGCGGCAGTTCGGTCAATATGCATGATCGCGCTATCGACCCTATGGTCCAGGCCGGTGCCACCCCGGTGACCTGGCAGCAGGTACTGTTGGAATATCAACGTAACTGGGCGCACAAAGAAACCTACGACGCGGTGATGGCGCTGGTGCGTGAGCACGGCGGCACTTACGGCATGGGCGTTGACGACGCTGCCCCTCTGACGCCCCTTGCACCGCTGCGAGTGATGAAATAATTGCCCGCCCCGGCCGCGCCGGGGTCTTTTTTGGAGTCGACTTAATGGTTCATCAGCAGCACGTCACGTTAGTGATCACTCATCGTCTGGCACCGGGTCAAGAGCAGGCCTACGAGGCTTGGCTGAAACGCATTATGCCGGAAGCCGCCGGCTTCGCCGGCCACCTGGGCGTTAACGTGATCCGCCCGACCGGCAGCGAGCAGGTCTATACGATATTGGTGCGTTTCGACAGCATCGACAATTTGAACCAGTGGAACAACTCGCCGCTGCGCAAGAAATACATCGAAGAAGTGACGCCGCTGTTGCTGGAAGACGACCACGTAGATATTCGCCCCGGCGCGGAATTCTGGTTCACGCCGCCGAGCGCCAAGACCCGGCCACCCGCCAAGTGGAAACAGTTTTTGATCACCCTGCTGGTGATCTTCCCCTCCACCAATCTGGTGCCCTGGTTCTGGGGCAAGCTGCTGCCGCAATTGGGGGGAACGTTGCCCGGCCATTTTCTCAATGACGCTACCGTGGTCGCCCTGGTGGTTTTCCTCTGGATGCCGATCGCGACCCGCGTCTTTCATCAATGGCTCATCCGCCATTAGGCCGTCCGGCAAGAGAGCAGCGAATGGGCATTAGCCCGGATTGACATTGAGGGGGGATTACGCCGTCGGCGGCTTGGGGCGCGTTCGGTTGTTCATGCCTGGCGTTTTAATCATATCAAGCTACCAACTTAACAGCTTATTAAGTTGGTAGCTGATGAAGTTGGTAGCTGATTAACATCCTAAGCTATGGCGCTTTCAGCCTGAGTGCGCCATAACCCGCCGTCTAGTCGCGATTGATATCGAGCCAGCGGCGCTGCTCGGCGGAGGCGGCTATCGCATCCAGCACGCAGGACACTTTCCAGCCTTCCTCGAAATCCGGCCACATGCGGTCGCCGGCGGCAATACCGTTGACCAGATCGCGGATCTCCACCGTTTTCTGATCGTTAAAACCGATGCCGTGCCCGGCGCTGATGCAAAATGCCGCGTAGTCCGGGTGCTTCGGCCCCACCAGCAGCGTTTTGAAGCCCTGCCGCTCTGCCGGTTCGTCATGACGATACAGCTTCAGTTCCGCCATCCGCTCCTGGGTGTAGCTGAGCGTGCCTTTGGTGCCGGTCACCACGTAGGTCAGCCCCATCTTGCGCCCGCAGGCAATGCGCGAGGTTTCGATAGTGCCCATGGCGCCGCCGGCAAAACGCACCAGCGCACTGGCCTGATCTTCGTTTTCCACGTCGTGCATCACCGTCGGGTCTTTGGCATCCGGCCGCCGTTTGATGATGGTCTGCATGTCGCCGGAGACCGCCACGATATCGCCCACCAGGTAATGCGCCATGTTGACGATATGCGCCGCCAGATCCCCCAGCGCGCCCAATCCGGCGCTGGCCTTGCGGCAGTGCCAGTCTATCGGGGTACGCGGATCGGCGAGATAGTCCTCATTGTGGGTGCCGTAGAAATGCACCACCTCGCCAATCTCGCCGTTGGCGATAATTTCGCGCGCCAGTTGGCTGGTCGGGTTCTTCATGTAGTTGAAACCCACCAGCGTTTTAACCCCTTTGGCGCGGGCGGCCTGCACCATTTCAGCGGCATCGTTGGCGTCCAGCGCCAGCGGTTTTTCGGAATAAACATGCTTGCCGTGGCGGATCGCCTCCAGCGCCATCTCCTTGTGCAGGAAGTTTGGCGCGCAGATATCCACCACATCAATGGCCGGATCCGCCACCAACTGCCGCCAGTCGCCGGTAGAGCGTGAGAAACCAAATTCGGCGGCGCGCTGTTGCGCCAACTCCGGCGTCACTTCCGCCAGCATTTCCAGCACCAGTTCGCCTTTCAGTGGAAATACCGTGGCCGCCTGCGCATAAGCAATAGCGTGGCACCGCCCAATGTAGCCGGTGCCGATTAACCCAACGCGTACCTGTTTCATCACCTTCTCCCCTGCCGATATCCATAGTATGACCGGCGCGCCGCTTAATGAAACGCACCATCTGATACAGAGTTATATGGAATATAAATTTCAATAACAAGTCAGGAGAAAAATAAAACTCATATCCGTGATGCCGTTCATGAAACCCTGCAGGCCATGATGCAACGGCGCAGCGATCGCGTTACGCTGCACCCGGCGGTGAAGATCGCACGAATAAAATGGATATTTTATTTCATATCACGGCAAACCGTTGGCGCCATACAGCAAGAACCCCGGCCGTTGCTTAAGCCGTTGCAGATACGCATTCAGCCCCGGGTAATCCGGGCGCGGGAACGGCGTCATCAACCAGCGGTTCAACGACAGCCCGATCACCACGTCCGCCAGGCTAAAAGCCGCACCGGCCATATAAGCCTGGCCCTGCGCCAGGTGCTGCTCCAGTATGCCCATCAGCCGGTTCCACTCCCTTTCGGCGTCCGCCAATCGGGCCTGATCCTGATAAGCGGCATCCTGGCGCACCCGCGACATGAACACATAGCGCCAGGCGTTGTTCAGATCGGTAGCCTGCCAGTCCATCCACATCTCGACCCCGGCCCGCGCCCCCGGCTCCAGCGGCAGCAGGTCGTCGCGCCCTTCGCGGCCCACCAGGTAGCGGCAAATCGTATTGGATTCCCACAGCACCCGCTCGCCGTCGATCAGTACCGGCACCAGCCCGTTGGGATTCAGCGCCAAAAACGCCGCTTCCTGGGTGGAGCGAAAACCGCTGCCCCAATCCTCCCGCTGCAATGCCACATCCAGTTCATGGCAGGTCCACAGCACCTTGCGCACGTTAATCGATGACGCCTTACCCAATAACTTCAGCATGCCGTTCCCTTATTATTCCAGCCAAAAAGGTTTGCGCCCTTCCCGCCGCGCATCGGCGCGCGTCAGACCGACATCCGCCAACTGCGCATCGTCCAGCAGCAACAGCGATTTACGCGTACGATGGCGTTGCAGGTACAAACGCCAACGTAAAAAGAGTAACCGGCTCCGCGCCGGCGTGCCATCTGCAAACAGGGTCATCATTACGTTCTCCTTCGGTTTAGCCTCGACGTTCATGATGCGGCGCGGGGGTAAAGCGGTACAGATTCAAGACGGCGGTATTTTTTCCATACAAAAGCTGTCTCTGCGTATCTGAATGGTCTAATTTAATCCCATCTGTGCCGGTATTTTTCTCATTCACTCTCATTTTGGGTATCTGTATGACACGCTATGCCACGCTGGCCGCCATCCTCAGCCAACGCATCGAACAGGGACTTTATCCCGCCGGCGATCGCCTGCCGTCGGTACGCATGCTGAGCCAGGAACACGGCGTCAGCATCAGCACGGTGCAGCAGGCTTATCGCCTGTTGGAAGAGAGCCAACTGGTGGAAGCGCGGCCGAAATCGGGCTACTTCGTGCGGGGCTTGCGCACCTTAGCCGAACTGCCTGCCGTCACCCGCCCGGTGCAGCGGCCGGTGGACATTTCGCAGTGGGAACAGGTGCTGGAACTGATCCGCACCAAACCGCGTGAAGACTTGGTACAGCTGGGGCGGGGCATGCCGGATATCAGCGAACCGACGCTGAAACCGCTGGTGAAGGCGCTGGGGCATATGGGCCGCCACGGCGATCTGCGCAGCCTGTATTACGACAATATTCAGGGCGTGATGGGATTGCGTGAGCAAATCGCCCGCCTGCTGCTGGATTCCGGCTGCCAGATAAGCGCCGATCAGTTGGTGATCACCACTGGTTGCCATGAGGCGTTGTCCGCCGGGCTGCGCGCCGTGTGCCAGCCGGGGGACATTGTGGCGGTGGACTCCCCCTGTTTTCACGGCACCATGCAAACGCTGAAAGGGCTGGGCATGAAAGCGCTGGAAGTCCCTACCGATCCGCTGACCGGCATCAGCCTGGAAGCGTTGGAAATGGCGCTGGACCAGTGGCCGATCAAGGCAATTCTGCTGACGCCCAATTGCAACAACCCGCTGGGCTACATCATGCCCGAGGCACGCAAGCAGCGGTTGCTGACGCTGGCGCAGCGCCATGATGTGGCGATCATCGAAGATGACGTCTACGGTGACATCGCTTACCAGTATCCTCGGCCGCGCACCATCAAGTCCTTCGACGACGATGGCCGCGTGCTGTTGTGCAGTTCCTTTTCCAAAACGCTGGCGCCCGGCCTGCGTATCGGCTGGATTGCCCCCGGCCGCTATCTGGAGCGCGTGCTGCACATGAAATATATCGGCACCGGATCCACCGCCACCCAACCGCAGTTGGCGATTGCCGACTTTATCCGCCACGGCCATTACCTGCAGCATCTGCGGCGCATGCGTACCCGCTATCAGCAAAACCGCGATCGGATGACCGGTTGGATCATGAAATATTTCCCGCCCGGCACCCGCGTCAGCCAGCCGCGCGGCGGTTTTATGCTGTGGATTGAGCTGGACGACGAATTTGATACCCTGCGGCTGAACCGCTATCTGGAGCAACAAGGCGTGCAGATCGCCGTCGGCAGCATTTTTTCCGCCTCCGGCAAATACCGTAACTGCCTGCGCATCAACTACGCCCCGAAACTGACGCCAGATATTGAACAGGCGGTTAGCCGGGTCGGCAAAACCATCCAAAGGCTACTGTTGGCGCCGGTAGCCGACATCGAAAGCGCCCTGGCGCAGCGGGGTTAAAGCTTGTCGCAATCGGATTATCCGTGCCTGCCCTAACCTTTTACACTGGAATCTTTCTCAACAGGCAGCCAAAGGAATCATCATGAGCAGCGATCAAATTCCGGTTTCCGGCGCGCTGGCGGTTCGCTTCGCGGCGCTGGGGGTGGATATTGAACAGGTTAGCCAACTGGCCGGCCTTCCCGGCGGGTTGCTCAGCGACGGACGCGAAAAAGCCAGGCTTTCCACCCACCAGTATTTTGAAATCTGGCGTGCGCTCGCCAGACTGACCAATGATGCCGCATTCGGTTTACGCCTCGGCGGCGACGTGGCCCCGGAGCACTACGATATCGCCTCGGTCGCGGCGCTGCATTCCGCCACCTTGGGGGAAGCCTTGCAGAAGGTGGCCCGCTATAAGCGGCTGGTGTGCCCGGAGGAGCTGGTGCTGACGGAACACGGCCATGGCGTGCGGCTGCATACCCGCTGGCTTATGGCCGAAGGTCACGCCCCCGACCTGCTGATTGACACCATGTTTGCCTACATCACTACCCTGTGCCGCCGTGGTACCGGCATGGCGATCCAACCCCGGGCGATCGAGCTGACGCGCCGCCAGGATCCCGCTTCCCCGCTGTTGCGCTATTTTTCCTGCCCGATCCATTTCAACGCGCCGCTGGACGTGCTGGTGTTCGACCGCGCGCTGATGAAGCAGCCGTTTATTACCTATAACCAGGACAGTCTGGCCGTTTTGCTGCCCGGTCTGGAAGCCGAGCTTGCCAGGGCGCGGCAGGATGACAGCCTGCCTGCACAGGTGATGGCGATCCTCGCCCGCAGCATGCGCGGGCAACGGCCCAGCGTGAACAGCGTGGCCGCCGAACTGTACGTCAGCCCGCGTACCCTGCAACGGCGCCTGCAGCAACAGGGCTACAGCTATCAGCAATTGCTGGATAAAACCCGCCACCGCACCGCCTGCCACCTGCTGTCAGACACCGATCTGGAGCCGGGCGAGATTGCCTTCGTGCTGGGATTTGAAGAGTTGAATTCGTTCAGCCGCGCCTTTATGCAGTGGGAATCGCAAACGCCTAACCGTTGGCGCAGCCGGCGCGTGACCGCCCGTCAGGAGAACAGATAATGAGAGTGATAATTTTCGGTGCCAGCGGTATGGTCGGCCAGGGTGCGTTGCGCGAATGCCTGCTCGACCCGCAGGTCACAGAAGTGCTCAGCGTCGGCCGCAGCCCGCTGGCGCAAAGCCACGCCAAACTCAGGCAGTTGACGACGCCCGCCCTCAACGACCTGTCGGCGCTGGAACCGCAGTTCGCCGGCTATGACGCCTGTTTGTTTTGCCTCGGTATTTCGTCCTTCGGCATGAGCGAAGCCGACTATCGCGCGGTGACCTACGATCTGACGCTGGCCGCCGCCCGTCCACTGGCGCGGCTGAACCCGGCCATGACTTTTATCTACGTTTCCGGCGCCGGAACCGACAGCAGCGAACAGGGCCGCAGCATGTGGGCCAGGGTCAAGGGGGCGACCGAAAACGCCCTGCTGGCGCTGCCGTTCCATGCGGTGATGTTCCGCCCTGGCGCTATCATTCCGCTACACGGCATCCGTTCCAAAACCCGTGCTTATCATTTGCTGTATACGCTATTTAAACCGCTGTGGCTGGGTGCCTTGCGGCTGTTCCCCAAGCAGGTCACCACGACCGAAAGGATCGGGCTGGCGATGCTGGCGGTTGCGAGGCATACGACGCCGCTGCTAATCATCGAACCGGCAGAGATTAACCGGTTGGCGCTGCCATCGGCGGTATGATTCTGCTATGTTAAAGCCGCGCGTGCGGGCTGTTTGCCCGCGCTTTCGCCCCTGTGACAGAAGACAGAGATCATGCCGTCAAAGATTTTGTTCAGCGCCTGCCTGGCCGGTTTTAAAGTTCGCTATAACGGCTCCGACAAACCGCTGGTCAACGCGACCCTGCAACGCTGGCAGCGCGAAGGCCGCCTGGTGGTTTGCTGCCCGGAGTTGGCCGCCGGTTTTTCCACCCCGCGCCCCAACGCAGAAATTACCCCGGCCGCCAATGGCGCCACCGTGCTCGCCCGGCAGGCGCGAGTGATGGAGGCCGGCGGCGGCGACGTCACCGACAGCTATCTGCTTGGCGCCCATCTGGCGCTGGAAACCGCACGGCGGCACGGCTGTCGCTTTGCGCTGCTCACCGACGGCAGCCCGTCCTGCGGCAGCCAGTTCATCTACGACGGTTCTTTCAGCGGCCAGACCAAACCCGGCAGCGGCGTTACCGCCGAATTGCTGCGCCGGCATGGCATTGAAGTGTTTTCCGATCGCCAGCTCGCGGCGCTGATCGCCCGGGTTGAGACAGTGGAGCAGACCTAGCGGCGCAGATACGCCGCCAGCCGCTGCTGCAGGTGCGAAATGCCCTGCGGATGGTCGATAAAGCGGTCGATGGCCATCATCTGCCAGCATTGCCCCTCATCGCCAAAGCGGATGGCGGCAATTTGCGCCTGCGTGATTTCGCCCACCATAAACCAGGTGGGCGGATAGCCGGCCAGAATGCCGTCATAGCGCTGTTGCCAGTTCACCTGCCGGGCGTCAATGCGCAGGCCAAATTCCTCGAAGGTTTCACGTTGCACGCATTGCAGCGGCGTTTCATCGCCCTCACGCCCGCCGCCGGGCAGATCCCAGCAGCCGGGCCAGGGGATATCGGTTTTGTCGTCACGCCGATAGGTCAGCAGGCTATCGCCGCACAGCAGCGCGATTTTGGCGCCGCCGAAGCTGTCGTTGTCCATTAGGCCTCATGATTATCCTCCCCGTTTGCCAATCATCTTACCTCATCCTTCTGCCCGCTGGTGTATAGTGAAAATCCGTTTTCACAACAGGCGAACAATAGCGATGAACTCTCCGTTTCTGGTTACTCCACAATGGCTTGCGCAGCATATCAACGATGAAGATCTGGTGGTGGTTGATGTCAGGATGTCCCCGGTCGGCCTGGTGCCGAAAAAAGATATGATCGCCGAGTTCGAACGCGGCCATATCCCGGGTGCGGTGTACTTTGATATCGACGACGTAGCCGACAAAAACACCGCCCTGCCGCACATGTTGCCGACGGCGGAAGCATTCAGCGCGGCGGCAGGCAAGCTGGGCATCAACGATAAGCACACCATCGTGTTTTATGACGAGGGCAATCAGTTTTCCGCACCGCGCGGCTGGTGGACCTTCCGTAACTTTGGCGCGCAGCAGGTTTACGTGCTGGACGAAGGCCTGAACGGCTGGAGCGCATTGGGCCAGGCACTGGAAACCGGCCCGGCACAGCCTGAACCTCAAACTTTTAACGCCCGCTTCAACGCCGACGCAGTCGTGAATATGCAACAGGTGGAGCAGGCGCTGAACACGGAAGTACAGATTTTGGACGCCCGCGCCGCGCCGCGTTTTTACGCCCAAGCGCCAGAACCGCGCCCAGGACTGCACCGCGGCCATATCCCCGGCAGCATCAATATTCCTTATGGCGAGCTGCTGGAAAACGGCCGCTTCAAATCGCTGGAAGCGCTGAAGAAAACCTTCAGCGATAAAGGGGTGGACATCAACGGGCCGATCGTCACCAGCTGCGGCTCCGGCGTCACCGCCGCGGTGCTGGCGTTTGGCCTGCTGTCGCTCGATGCCCCGCAGGTGAAGCTGTATGATGGCGCCTGGACCGAATGGGGTGCGCTGAGCGGCAACCAACCGATCGAACAGGACTAGCCGTCGATCCGTTCGGCCACGATCTGCGCCAGCCGTCCAATGGCCGCAGAGGGGTTTTCTTCGGCGCGGTGCAATACCACGCCGATGTGACTGAGCGCCGGCAAAGCGCCGGGGGCGAGGCAGAGTAATCCCGAAGGCAGCCCGGCGTCGGTACGCACCGTGACCCCCAGCCCGGCGCTGACCGCCGCCCAGACGCCGTTCAGGCTGCGGCTGGTGAAGGCGATACGCCACGCGATACCGGCGCGATCCAGCGCGTTGGTGGCCGCACTGCGCATCAGGCAGGGGGCGTCGAACATCACCAGCGGCAAGGGTTCATCGCCACCCTGCCACTGGCTCAGATCAAAGTTCGGCGAGGCGATCCAGTGCATCTTGCGCTGGCCTAAATCCTGCTGAAACGGCGTGCTGATGCCGCCGTCCCACGCCAGTGACAAATCCAGTTGCCCTTTTAGCACCCAGTCAATCAATTCGGCGTTGCGGGCAATACGCGCCTCTATGCGTACCTTCGGATGGGCACGAGCAAAACTGCCCAATACCTGGGGCAAAAAGGTCTCGCCGAAGTCTTCCTGCAACCCAAGGCGCACAGTTCCTTGCAAATCCAGCCCGCGCACCGCAGCGGCAGCCTCGTCGTTCAGTTCCAGCAGCCGACGGGCGTAGCCCAGCAGCGTTTCACCGGCCTCGGTCATCACCATACCCCGCCCGGATTTTCGCAAGATCGGCGCGCCGATCTGCTGCTCCAGTTTTTTCAGGTGTGCGCTAACCGCCGAGGTCGATCGCCCCAACCGTTCCGCCGCCCTGGCGAAACTGCCCAACTCAATGCCGGTAACGTAACTGCGCAGATCGTCGAGATCGAAGGTGACTCGCCCCATGCTGACCATCCCGTTTTCAAGAACCATTAGTCAAAATAATGCCGATTTTACTGATAAAGATGGCGTGTCATGCTCGCCGGGTCAATGCCTTTCAGGAGAATCATCATGCTTGCCATGCAATACAACTTCGCTCTGCCCGCCGATTACGATATGGCGATTATCCGCGACCGCATCGGCCGTTTTGGCCACCTGCTGGATAACTGCCCGCAGTTATTGATTAAAGCCTATCTCTATGCGCAGAAAGGTGAGCACAGCGGCGAAAATCTCTATGCACCGTTTTATCTGTGGAACAGCAGCGCCGGCATGAGCGATTTTCTGACCGGCGACGGCTTCAGGGGCGTAAGCCAGGCCTTTGGCTGGCCGCAGGTGGCTCATTGGTTGCCGTGGCTGGCACATTTTGACCGCCAAAGGCTCGCTGAAGCCACCTGCGCCACGCGCCAAACGCTGCCGATTGCGCCTTACAGCGATCTGGCTGCGTTGCGCCGCCAGCAGCTGGCCGATCCCGCCGCCCTGGCCAGTATAGTGGCGTTTGATCCCGCCGCCTGGCAGCTGGTGCGGCTGCATCTGTGGCGGGAACTGCCGCCGGCGCGGGAACCCGGCACCCAATGCTACCGGGTTGGCCACCTTTCCGCCCCCTTTGACCACACAGCACCGCGGGTTGACAGCCAGACTTGATATTGATAATCATTATCAAATAAAGTCATTCAATCAGGATCCGCAGGATGCGGATCGTCAGGACCAACCGCTATGTCACAGTCGCCTATCACACCTTACGCCACCTCTTGCTGCATTGTCGGTGGTGGCCCCGCCGGGCTGATGCTCGGCTACCTGCTGGCGCGGGCGGGGATTAACGTAACGGTGCTGGAAAAACACGCCGATTTCCTGCGAGATTTTCGCGGCGATACCCTTCACCCTTCCACGTTGGAAATCATGCATCAGCTTGGCCTGCTCGATGAGCTGCTGGCGTTGCCGCACCAACGCGCGGAGACGCTGCAGGCCGAGATCGCCGGGCGCGATATCACGCTGGCAAACTTCACCCGGCTGCCGACGCGCTGCAAATTTATCGCGTTCATGCCGCAGTGGGAGTTTCTCAATTTTCTGGCGGAAAAGGCGGCGGCCTTTCCTGAATTCACGCTGATCAAATCGGCGCAGGCGCACCGGTTGCTCTACGATCGCGGTCAGGTATGCGGCGTGCTGGCGGATACGCCCGAAGGCCCGATCCGCGTGCGCTGCCAGTTGGTGGTAGGTACCGACGGGCGCAACTCGGTGGTGCGCGAACAGGCGGCGCTCGACAGCCGCGCGTTTGGCACGCCGCGCGATGTGCTGTGGCTGAAGATCGATAAAAAACCCGGCGATCCAGCCTGGTCCATGGGCCACACCGGCCCGAAGCAGAACTTCATCATGATCGACCGGGGCGAATATTGGCAGTGCGGATATTCCATCGATAAAGGCAGTTTCGAGGCGATTCAGCAAGACGGCCTGGAGAGGTTTTTGCTGCACATCGCTGAAGTGGCGCCGTTTCAGGACGATCGCCTGCAGGACATCCAAAGCTGGCAACAGGTGAAGCTGTTGAGCATTCGCATCGACAGGCTCGACAGCTGGGCCAAACCCGGCGTGCTGTGCATCGGTGACGCCGCACACGCCATGTCGCCGATTGGCGGTGTCGGGGTGAATCTGGCGATTCAGGATGCGGTCGCCACCGCCAACAGCATCATTCCTCCGCTGCACAGCCACAGCCTGCAACTGAAACACCTGCAGCAGGTACAGCGCCGGCGCAATTTCCCCACCAAAGCCACCCAATTCCTGCAGATCAAGATGAGCCAACGCAGGCCGAAAAAACGCCGGGCCGGCGGCGGTTCCAGCCTGATGACCCGCGTCGGCAACAGCCGCTGGCTGCCGCACCTGTTCGGCCGTATTATCGGGCTGGGGTTTCGTCGGGAAACGCCGAAGCATCTTGACGGGTGAATCACTACTGCGGTCTGGAAAACGTGACGAAAATGGACGACAGAAGGCATTACTCTACAGATCCGGTAGGCTGTGCAAAGTCTGCGTTAAATCAATCCTCTTCCAGGAGGGTAATCCCCATTTGATCCGCCAGTTGCAGGAGATGTATTACCACTTTTCTATCCGTTACAGGCAGGGTTTCCCCCACAATAGATAATGCATTTTCGCTCAAGCGATCGCCAAAAAACACGTATGCATTGCCAGGATGCTGTTTTGATGGCCAGACCAGCCCCTGAACTTCTTTATACTGTTTGTGAATAGCCTCAGCCCATTGGCGGGTAACGCCATACTGTGCAGCATCGCAATGGGTTACCTTTTTTGATGCCCGCATCTTGGCTAAACCGGGTTGATCCAGTTCGGCCAATTCCAATGCCTTATTGACCACCAGTTCGGTGTGAACCAGCCCTGCAAGCCGTGCAGTAGCGAACTCAACTTTTACTTGAGAAAAATCAACATCGTGTAACGGGACTTCACAAAAGGCTACCTTGGTGCTGTCACCGGCATAAGCCGTGGCAATGACTCGGCTCTCCTCATTAACTATCGGGCTGAATCGCGCGTCTCCTTGTCTGCTGGCATTAAAGGCGTCACCGGCATATTTTTCCCTATGAATACGATAAAGCGGCGTCCCTGCCTCTAAAATACGCTTATTGATATTGATCTTTGCAGCCGGTGGCACCAAATCATCAGCCATGCTGTGCCCCCTCCTTCTCTTTACGAGCAGCATGCAAAACGGCAGCGGGATCTTTCTGCAAGAGTTCTTTAGGTTTTTTCCCGTCAAGCCAGCCGTTTGCCGTCCCCATCCAACTTGCCATTGACCATGGGCTTTTTGTTCCCTCAAAAACGCTCAATATCTCTTTAAGGACTTTTAGCGGCTGATAAGCCTCATCAAGAGCGTAAGCAGGATAACGATCATGGCCCTCAACGTTGATCGCGAAAATTTTTCCGCGCTGCTTCCACCCGTTCGGGCCGGCACTGCGATTACGGTTGCTGAACCCGGCCTTATCGGAAAGATCGGATGAGGTCAGCCAGGTGGAATCTGCCAGTATGTACTGACGAAGATCCTGTTTTCTGACTTCATTTCTGCCACGGAATGCTTCAAAACCATCAAAAATACTGGCTTTTGATCTTCCACCAATAGGAGACGTCTCAGCAGGCTCTTCTGCTACTGGCCGTTTCATCCCCACCTCCCTCGCAATCTCCAACATTTGCATTGCCGCGCGGGGATCCAGGGTAGGGTCGTTTACAATGGCTACTAATTTTTCCCGCAACGCCGCATTCCTGGCAGTATCCTTATCACCGCGTTTTGCTTTATTGTTCCCGGCATCGACTTCAATAACCAAATACCGAGTCGTGTGCTTACCCGGTTTAAGATGCTGTAACTGATCGGCAGTCAGCATTTGCATTGAAATGCCATTGCCTGAACGGCGATGAGTCTGTTCTTTAGTCGTCATACTGCCTCCATATACAGATATTGAGTATATTGAGTATATCTCGTATGGAATTGAGTGTCTAAATTTTCACCACCAACCTGTCGCCAGTATTCTGGCCATAACCCACAATGAGGCCCCCTATGTTCACTATCCGCCAGGCTTTGATCGGTGATTTATTGCTGGTTCGCGATATCGGCATTCGTACCTATCAGGCACACTTCGGCGAACTTTGGCACTATAAAGAAGAAATGGACGCTTTCTTGGCGCAGGATTTTGCGGTCGAGGCGTTAGAAAAAACGCTGCAGGATCCGGAAGTTTGCTGGCTGCTGGGTTATGAAGGCGAGGATCTGGTGGGCTATGCGCGGCTGAATTTCAACAGCCTGCTGGCGCCGACGCAAACCACCGGTGCAGAGCTGCAGAAAATCTATTTTCTGCCGGAATACGCCGGCCGGGGTTACGGCCAACTTTTCTTTGAGCAGGTACAGCAACGGGCTGTAGAAAGGCAACAACCCATGCTGTGGCTGGAGGTGTTGCAACGCAATACCAGCGCCCAGCGTTTTTATCAGCGCCAGGGGCTGAGCCTTTGCGGCGAGACCTGCTACACCAGCGCACAAGGTTCCATCGGCATCTGGTATATGAACAAAGCGCTGTAAACACAGCGCTTGCCCCGCCCTATCAGGCCGGAAACTCCAGCGCGTCGGTCAAATCCCCCAAGGGTTTTTGGCCGCGTGCCGCCATCGCTTTATCGCGTTCAACCAATCCTTCCAGCGTCGGCAGATCGAATACCCGGCTGATCAAGCGCAGGATCGAGCCGGTATCGTATGCCTTGTGATCGACATAGCCTTTACGGGCGAACGGCGAGATGATCAATGCCGGAATGCGCGATCCCGGCCCCCAACGATCGCCCTGCGGCGGCGCAACGTGATCCCACCAGCCACCGTTTTCGTCGAAGGTGATCACCACCACGCTGTTGTTCCACTGCGGGCCGTTACGCAGGCTGTTGATGATGTGGGCGATATGGCGATCGCCGGCTTCCACATCGGAATAGCCGGCATGCATATTAAGGTTGCCTTGCGGCTTGTAGAAAGTCACCGGCGGCAGCGTACCTGCCTCTACCGCCGCCAAAAAGGCGTTGGTGGCAGGTGAGTCGCCAATGCCGCCGTCGCGCAAATGGGCTTCGCGTGCCTGTGGGTTGCCCGGCCCCAGATTTTCGAAGTAATTGAACGGCTGATGGTGATACTGAAAGTCCGGCGCGCCGGGAAAATCGCCCTGATCCTTGCGGTTGTCCAGCGCATACTGCCAGCCGCCGGCGTACCACGCCCAGTCGACGCCCTTCTGATTGAGCAAGTCGCCGATGTGCAGGTGCTTTTGCGGCGGCAACACATTGGGCTGGGCGGCATCCGCCAGCGTAGGGTCTTTTTCATCCCGGGTCCACGACGGCCAATACGGCGGCGCCATGGTGTTTACCGCATAGCCGTCCGGCGTCAGCAGGCTCTTGCCAAACAGCGGGATGCCGAACGACGCGCTGACCGGCGAATCGCCCAGCGGCTTCAGGCGCGGGTCGGCCGCGTCATCGCTTTCAAGCTGGGCAATGCCCTCTTTGGCGATAGAGTTTTGTACGTCGGGGTAAAACGGCGGGCGGGCGCAGACCAGATACTGATGATTGAGAAAGGAGCCGCCAAAGGCGCCCTGGAAAAAGTTGTCGCACAGGGTAAATTCCTGCGCCAGCGTCCACAGCCGCAGGTTATAGGCGCCGTCACCGTAGTAGCCCATGGTCAGCGCGCCGGAATCCGCCCAGGCGACAAACTTGTCGTTTTTACCGCCGTTGATCTGCATCTGGTTTTGATAGAACACATGCCACAGGTCACGCGTCACCACGCCGTGCGGCAGGTTCTCCCCTTGCGGCCCGGTCAAGACAAACGGCTGATTCGGCAACTGATTGGTGAATACCGCCTCCTCGCCAATGCTGTAATTAACGTGCCCGACTTCCTGCGCCTTCGGCACCAACCCTTTCCAGATTGGCGGCAGCGTATCCAGCAGCCGATCGTCGCGGTCACGCTGCTGGTACTCTTCGGGCTTGAGCGCCGACAGCGGTTTTTCCACGCCGGGGAAATTGGCGAACAGGTTATTGAAGCTGCGGTTCTCGGCATAGATCACCACCACGTTTTTCACATGGCGGCGCAGCAGCGGGTTTTGCGCACCTTCCGGCAGGCCGCTCAACAGCAGTTTCTTATTGCCTTCACCGGCAGCATTGGCCAGCGGCGCAAGGGTGGCGCCGACGCTCAGCGCCGTCGCCCCCGCCAGAAAACGGCGGCGTGCCGGGTTAGCGGGTTGTTGCTCGTTGTCGCCCGCAGCCGGCGGCAGATCGTTATGCGGTTTATCGCTCATGTGCCTTCCCTATAAAATTTTAACTTGTTGATTTTTTATAAATTTATTTAAGAGACATTATGCTAGGACACAGTTATGAACGAAATGTGACAGTGGGCGGCAGGTTAGCATTTGGCAACACTTTCGCGAGGATTGCCGCAGTTTAATCACTCGCCCGCCTGGCTGCCGGCTCAGCGCGCGTCCCGTTGCACCATCAACAACATCAACGCCAGCGCGTTGGGCAACATATACAGCAGCGCGCCCAACTGCACCGCCAGCGGGTTGTCCCTGGCCTGCCAGGCCATAAACCAGTCGCCGGCCACCACCATAAAACCGAGGCCCCACACCGCGATCGCGCAAAGCGCGCCCAGCATCGCCCAGGCCTTGCCTTTGGCAAACGCCGCATAAGGGTGGCCCAGATGTTTCACCATCAATACCATGCCAAAGGCTGCCGTTATGCCGGCCAGGGATTCCAGCAGGGTAATCAGCGCCAACCCGACCATCCCGGCCCAGGGCGCGGTGATGGCACGCCACATCAACCCAGGCACCTGATAGGTATCCTGCATACTGAACAGCGGCGCTACGGCATGGCGGGCGGTTCCGGCAAAATCCGCCGTATTGTTCAGCAGGCTGAAGATGCCCCACAGGGCCGGGAACAGTGACAGGACGATGCAAGACAGGCGTGACAGAGTGATTTCGTTCATAATTATCCTTAATTATTTTATGTGCATATCCAATTCCCCGAGATGACTGCGGTTTACAGTCGGTAACTTGCTGGAGTATCTTAACGAATATATTGTAAGAATTAATCCTACAACAGTAGACACCCTTGACGGAGGCTCACAATGGGCAGAACACTAACGGTAGATCTGGGTGAAGAGCTGCGTAGTTTTGTCGAAGGCCTGGTAGCCAGCGGCGACTACCGCACCCCCAGCGAAGTCATCCGCGAATCGGTACGTACCCTGCGTGAACGTACGGCAGCATCGAAGCTGGAAGAGCTGCGCCGCTTGATCGCCGAAGGTGAAAATAGCGGTGATGCCGTAGAATGGGATCGTGATGTGTTCATGGATAAATTGAAAGGTTACTCTCAACGTCCAGCCTCAAAGTAAACCCCCAACCCGTTAACAAAACTCAGATCGCCACCAGCCCGCGCACCCCGTCCTGCTCCATCGCGCTGCCGGCGCCGCGCTGTACGATGCTGCCGCGCGACATCACCAGATAGCTGTCCGCCAGCTCGGCGGCGAAGTCGTAGAATTGCTCCACCAGCAGGATCGCCATGTCGCCACGCGCCGCCAGCTGTTTGATCACCGCGCCAATCTCTTTGATCACCGAAGGCTGGATCCCCTCCGTCGGTTCATCGAGGATCAACAACTGCGGCCGGCAGGCCAATGCGCGGCCAATCGCCAATTGCTGTTGCTGCCCGCCGGAGAGATCGCCGCCGCGCCGATCCTTCATCTGCCGCAGTACCGGGAACAGTTCATAGATGTTCTCCGGCACGCTGCGTGCTTCGGCGCCGGAAAAGCGCGCCAATCCCATCAGCAGATTCTCCTCCACCGTCAGGCGTGGAAAGATCTCCCGCCCCTGCGGCACATAGGCAATGCCCGCCTGCACCCGCTGATGCGGTTTTCTGCCGTTGATCACGCTGCCCTGCCAATGGATGGTGCCGCTCTTGGCCGGGATCAGCCCCATCAGGCATTTCAGCAGCGTGGTCTTGCCCACGCCGTTGCGCCCCAGCAGGCAGGTCACTTCGCCGATATTGGCCTCAAACGACAGGCCGCGCAGAATGTGGCTGCCGCCGTAGTATTGATTCAGTTCGTTTACTTGCAACATAGCGACTCCTCAGCGTCCCAGATACACGTCGATCACCTGCTCATTGGCCTGCACCTGCGCCAGTGAACCTTCCGCCAGCACCTGGCCCTGATGCAGCACGGTGACGTGGTCGGCGATGGTTTCGACAAACCCCATATCGTGCTCCACCACCATCAGCGAATGCTTGCCCGCCAGCGAGCGAAACAGCTCGGCAGTGTACTCGGTTTCCGCATCGGTCATGCCCGCCGCCGGCTCGTCGAGCAGCAGCAAATGCGGCTCCTGCACCAGCAGCATGCCGATCTCGAGAAACTGCTTCTGCCCGTGGGACAGCAGCCCGGCAGGCCGGTGCCGTTCGTGGCTCAGCCGCAGGGTTTGCAACATTTCATCGATACGATCGCGCTGTTCACTGCTCAGCCTGGCGCGCAGGCAGGCCCACACCGACTTCTGGGTTTTCTGCGCGATCTCCAGATTCTCGAACACCGTCAGCGCTTCGAACACCGTCGGTTTCTGGAACTTGCGGCCAATGCCGGCCTGGGCTATCTGCATCGGGTCCAGCGCGGTCAGATCGACGGTTTGATCGTAAAACACGCTGCCGCTGTCCGGCCGGGTTTTGCCGGTGATCACATCCATCAAGGTGGTTTTGCCCGCGCCATTGGGCCCGATCACGCAGCGCAGCTCACCCACGCCGATCTGCAGTGAAAGATCGCTCAGCGCGCGAAAGCCGTCGAAGCTGACGTTGATGTTATCGAGCACCAGCACCGGGTCGGTTTGTTGGCGGTGCTTGTCGGCAGGCAGCGGCTGAGTGAACAGATCGTCGGTCATTTGCAGCGAATTCATTACGGTTTCCCCTTGCGCAACAGGCCGATAACCCCTTTCGGCAGGAACAGCGTGACGATGATAAACATCAGGCCAAGGAAGAATTGCCAGTATTCCGGGATCGCCACGGTGAACCAGCTCTTGGCGCCGTTAACGATACCGGCGCCGAGCAGCGGGCCCACCAGCGTGCCGCGGCCGCCCAGCGCCACCCAGATAGCGGCCTCGATCGAGTTGGTCGGCGACATCTCCCCCGGGTTGATAATGCCCACCTGCGGCACATACAACGCCCCGGCCAGCCCGCACAGCACCGCCGACAGCGTCCAGACAAACAGCTTGAAGCCTTTGGGATCGTAACCGCAGAACGTCAGGCGGTTTTCCGCATCGCGCACGGCGGTCAGCACCCGGCCGAACTTGCTGCGCGCCAGGGCGAAGCCGATAGCCAGGCTGGCGGCCAGCAGCAATACCGTCGCCAGAAACAGCGCCACCCGCGTGCCGGTGGCGGTAATCGGGAACCCCAGGAGCGTGGTGAAACCGGTGAAGCCGTTATTGCCGCCAAAGCCGGTTTCGTTACGGAAGAACAGCAGCATGCCGGCGTAGGTCAGCGCCTGGGTCATGATCGAGAAATAGACGCCCTTGATTTTTGAACGGAAGGCGAAGTAGCCAAAGACAAAGGCCAGCACGCCGGGCACCAATATCATCAGGCACAGCGCCCAGGCAAAATACTGGGTGCCGCTCCAGAACCAGGGCAGCTCGCTCCACGACAGAAATGACATGAACGCCGGCAGGCCGTCTCCCGCCGCCTGGCGCATCAGATACATGCCCATCGCATAGCCGCCGAGAGCGAAAAACAGCCCGTGCCCCAGCGACAGCAGCCCGGCATAGCCCCACACCAAATCGAGCGCCACCGCCACCACGGCGTAGCACAGGATTTTGCCCGCCAGCGTCAGGGTATAGGTAGAGATCGCCAACGGATGGTCCGCCGGCAACAGTGCGAGAAACGGCATGATTAACAGCGCCAGCAACGCCAGCCCGCCGATGCCCAGCGCCAGTCGGGGTGCCTTCTGCACGCCGGTGAGAGTTAATGGTTGGCTCATCAGTCGATCACCCTGCCCTTGAAGGCGAACAGCCCCTGAGGACGTTTTTGAATAAACAGAACAATCAGCGCCAGGATCAGGATTTTACCCAGTACGGCGCCAATCTGCGGTTCAAGAATTTTGTTGACGATGCCGAGGCCAAAGGCCGCCACCACGGTGCCGGCCAGTTGCCCCACGCCGCCGAGCACCACCACCAGGAACGAGTCGATGATATAGCCCTGGCCCAGCTCCGGCCCCACATTGCCCAGTTGCGACAACGCCACCCCGCCCAACCCGGCGATGCCGGATCCCAGACCGAACGCCAGCATGTCGACACGCCCGGTGGGCACGCCGCAGCAGGCGGCCATCGCACGGTTCTGCGTCACGGCGCGCACGTTCATGCCAAGCCGGGTTTTGTTCAGCAGCAACCAGGTGAGCGCCAGCACCAGCACCACAAACACAATCACCGCGATGCGGTTCCACGGCAGCACCAGGTTAGGCAGCAGTTGAATGCCGCCCGACAGCCAGGCCGGGTTGGCAACCTCCAGGTTTTGCGCGCCGAACAGCACCCGCACCCCCTGGATCAGCACCAGGCTGATGCCCCAGGTCGCCAGCAGGGTTTCCAGCGGCCGGCCGTACAGGTGACGGATCACCGTGCGCTCCAGCGCCATGCCGATGCAGGCGGTAATGGCGAACGCCACCGGCAGCGCCACCAACGGATACAGCGCCAGCCACTGCGGCGCAAACTGTTGAAACAGCCCCTGAACCAGGTAGGCCGAGTAGGCGCCCAGCATCAGCATTTCGCCGTGCGCCATGTTAATCACCCCCAGCAACCCATAGGTAATCGCCAACCCGAGCGCCGCCAGCAGCAGGATCGAACCGAGCGAAAGGCCGGTAAACGCCTGGCCGATCAGATCGCCAATCATCAGCCGGTGTTTCACGCTGGTCAGGCTTTTCAAGGCTTCGGCACGCACTGCGGCGTCCGGTTCGTGGGCGGCGTCGGTCAATGCCTGTAACCTTGGCTGCGTCTCTGGCGAGCCCGAGCTGCCCAGCAGCCGCACGGCGTTGAGGCGCACCTGCGGGTTGGCGTCGGCCAATTGCAGATTCGCCAGCGCAATGCTCAACGCATCATGCACCTGGGTGTTTTTTTCCTGCGCCAGCCGCTGGGCCAGCAGCGGCAGTTGATCGCTTTGCGCCTCGCGTTGCAGGGCCTGCGCCGCCTGTAAACGCACAGCAGGATCGTCGCTAACCAGCCGATGAGCCGACAGTGCGTTGGCGATCAGAATGCGCAGCCGGTTGTTCAACCACACTTTTTTCGGTGTGCCGACCGGCGGGGCAACGCCATCCAGCGGGCGATAAGCTTCGCCCTGCTGGATAAAGGCATGTTTGGCCTCGTCGATCACCACGTTTTCCTGCTTCAGCCCCTGCAATAACGGCAGGCGCGCAGCGTCCGGCGCGGTCGCCCACGCCTGCAACAACCTGGCCTGCTGCGTGCGGTTGGCCGCGGCAAAGTCATCGGCCGGCCCCGCCTGCGCGAACATCGGCAGGCAGCACAGCAACCAAAACCAGGAGCGGAAATGGAACAAGAATGGGGATTGCATCAGCGGCCTCCTCTGTAGGGGCCGGGTATGCCCGGCCCCTACCGTTACGACGGGCGCAGCCTGCGGCGCCCCTACGGGAATGCGACGGTTACTTGCCGCCTTTTACCGGGTGATCCGGCTTTTTGTCGTTGCCGGCGATGAACGGGCTCCACGGCTGCGCGCGCACCGGGGCGTCGGTCTGCCACACCACGTTGAACTGGCCGTTGCCTTCAATCTCACCGATCATCACCGGTTTGTGCAGGTGGTGGTTGGTGGCGTCCATGGTCAGGGTGAAGCCCGACGGTGCGGCAAAGGTCTGCCCTGCCATCGCCGCGCGTACCTTGTCGACGTCGGTGGTGCCGGCTTTCTCGACCGCCTGCGCCCACATGTGGATGCCGACATAGGTGGCTTCCATCGGGTCGTTGGTTACGGCAGTGGCGTAGTTCGGCAGGTTGTGCGCCTTGGCGTAGGCTTTCCATTCGCTGACAAACTGCTTGTTGGTTGGGTTATCCACCGACTCGAAGTAGTTCCAGGCCGCCAGGTTGCCCACCAGCGGTTTGGTGTCGATGCCGCGCAGTTCTTCTTCACCCACCGAGAAGGCGATCACCGGCACGTCGGTCGCCTTGATGCCCTGATTGGCCAGCTCTTTGTAGAACGGCACGTTGGAGTCGCCGTTGATGGTGGAGATCACTGCGGTTTTGCCGCCGGCGGAGAATTTCTTGATGTTGGCGACGATGGTCTGGTAATCGCTGTAGCCGAACGGCGTATAGACCTCTTCGATGTCCTTGTCCTGGATCCCTTTGGTGTGCAGGAAGGCGCGCAGGATCTTGTTGGTGGTGCGCGGATACACATAGTCGGTCCCCAGCAGGAAGAAGCGCTTGGCCGAGCCGCCGTCTTCGCTCAGCAGGTATTCCACCGCCGGGATCGCCTGCTGGTTAGGGGCGGCGCCGGTGTAGAACACGTTTGGCGACATCTCTTCCCCTTCGTATTGCACCGGGTAGAACAGCAACCCGTTCAGTTCTTCAAACACCGGCAACACCGATTTGCGCGAGACCGACGTCCAGCAACCGAACACCGCCGCCACTTTGTCCTGGGTCAGCAACTGGCGCGCCTTTTCGGCGAACAGCGGCCAGTTGGAAGCGGGGTCCACCACCACCGGCTCGAGTTTTTTGCCCAGCACGCCGCCCTTGGCGTTGATGTCATCAATGGTCATCAGCGCCACGTCTTTCAGCGGCGTTTCAGAGATGGCCATGGTGCCCGACAGCGAGCTCAGAATGCCGACTTTAATGGTATCGGCCGCCTGTGCGCTCCAGGCCATGCCCATGCCGATCACGGTGGCGGACAACGCAAAAGCTTTTATAAAGTGACGACGTTGCATAATTAAAACTCCCGGTGAATGTTAGGAAACCAACCTTCTTTAAGAAAAACTAACCCTATGGATTTCGAGTTGCAGCTAGGCGGCAAGGGCGGGAGTCCCCGGGAGCTTACTCACGTAAGTGACCGGGGTGAGCGCCCGCAGCCAACAACGCTGCAGCTCGAAAGACGACGGGTTATTGCTAAAGCCTTGCCTGGTGCAGCATATGCAAGGTTATTTTCCGTACTTCCGCCTTACTGACGGCAATGTGGTTGCTGAGCAGCGTTTGCGCCTCCTCGGTCTGGTGTTGCAAGATCGCCCGCAGAATGGCGGCGTGTTCGTTGTAGGTGGCCTCGACCCGGGTTCCCTGGGTGAAGTCCAGCCGGCGAATGATGCGGATCTTCTCGGTCAGGTCGCGATGAATGCGCGCCATTTCCCCATTGCCCGCCGCCTCCACCAGCGTCATATGGAACTGCTCGTCGTGCAGCGAGACGGTTTTGCCGTCCTCCAGCCGCGGCTCGTCGATCCAGAAGCCGTTGAGCGCCGCCAGCGGCAGCGGCACGTCTCCCGCCGGGCGCGCGCACAGCCGTTTAACCGCTTCGCACTCCAGCACGATGCGCAGATCGTAGAGTTGCTCGAAGTAGTCGAAATCGAAGGGGCGCACCTGCCAGCCGCTGCGAAAATGCACTTCGACGTAGCCCTCGCGCTCGAGCCAGAACAGCGCCTGACGTACCGGCGTACGGCTGACGTCCATGCGCAACGCCACTTCGTTTTCACTGAAGCGATCGCCCGGCAGCAGATGAAAATCAAAGATGTCATCCTTGAGCTGGAGGTAGATACGCTCCGCCAGCCCCTCCGGCCGCGCCTTGCTGCGGTTATTGGTGATTTGCATAGTTTTCCTCTTGCCGGGCGCAGCATGCGGCGCCCCTGCGTTAAATCCTGAAACAGGCTGAAGCCACGATGCTCAGCTGGCGTGTTCCAGCCACAGCAAAGCATCGCCTGGCCCCACCGGCCGCCCTTGCTGGCAACTGATGCGTTTGATGATCCCGGCGCGCGGCGCGGTGACCGCCAGTTCCATTTTCATCGCCTCAACCACAATCAGCGGCTGGCCGGCTTCTACCGTCTGCCCCGGCTCCACCAGGATCTTCCACACGTTGCCGTTCAGATCGGCGCTGACCAGATAGCCGTCGACCTCTTCCTCATCGCTCTGCGGCGGCAGCAATTGCGCCTCGGCCTCGCTCTCTTGCGCCTGCCAGAGCGTCACTTCATGGCTGAATGCCTGCTGCTGGCGCTGCTGGAATGCGGCGATGTCTTCGGCGTTGTCCGCCAGAAAACGGGTGTACTCGGCAAAGTCGAATTCGCTGTTTTCGATGCGGACCTGCGCCCGCCCTTCACGAAACGCCTCGCGCTGCTCATCCAGCTCCTGCTCGCTGACCGGGTAGAAACGCACTTGATCGAAGAAGTGCAGCAACCAGGGCTCACCGGCGTTGAACTGCGGGTTTTTGAGGAATTTGTTCCAGATCGGCAGCGTACGCCCGACCAGCTGATAGCCGCCCGGCGAGTCCATGCCATAAATGCACATGTACATGCCGCCGATACCGACCGTGCCTTCGGCGGTGTGAGTGCGCGCCGGGTTGTATTTGGAGCTGAGCAGCCGGTGGCGCGGATCAATCGGCACCGCGCAGGGCGCGCCGAGATAGACATCGCCCAACCCGAGGATCAAATAGCTGGCGTCGAAGATAATGTCGCGTACCTGTTCGCGGTGGCTGAGGCCATTGATGCGCTGGATAAAATCGACGTTGTTCGGCAGCCAGGGCGCAGAGCTGCGTACCGTTTGGCTATAGCGTTCCACCGCGCCCAGGGTGGCGGAGTCTTCAAACGCCATCGGCAGATAAACCGTGCGCGTCGGCACCTTCAGACGGCTGACGTCGCCCAGCGCCTGTTCACGTGCCAGCAGGCGCTGGAGCAAATCGGCCTGGCCGATAGTGCGGCTGTCGTAACGGATCTGCAGCGATCGCACGCCCGGAGCCAATTCCTCAACGCCGGGGATCGCGTCCTGTTTGAGCGATTGCATCAGCAGATGAATACGCAGCCGCAACGCCAGATCGAGCAGGTTGTCGCCGTACTCCATCAAAATGTAGCCGTCCCCGGCCTGGCGATAGACGACCGAGGGGCGGCCCTCCCCGGCCGGCAACGCGGCGACGATAGCCGCAGAAGCCGTGGCGCCCGGCGTCAGATCCGGCGTCGGCAGGGTTATCGCCTTCACCGCCGCCAGCGCTTCGATACTGCCAAGCTGCGCCTGCTCCAGCGATTGCGCCTGTTTGAAACCGATAGGATGGAAGCGGATGCGGTCGCCCGGCTTCACCTGGCCCACCTTCCACAGCTCGGCTTTGGCGATGGTCACCGGGCAGACAAAACCGCCGAGGCTCGGCCCGTCGCGGGTGAGGATCACCGGGAAATCGCCGGTGAAATTAATCGAGCCGATGGCGTACTCGCAATCATGTACGTTAGAAGGGTGCAGCCCGGCCTCCCCGCCGTCCTGCCGCGCCCAGCCGGGTTTCGGCCCCGACAGGCGCACGCCCAGCCGGTTGGAGTTGTAGTGCACCTGCCATTCGGCGGCAAAAAAGGTGTCGATCGACTCCGGGGTAAAGAAGTCCGGCGCGCCGTGCGGGCCATAGAGCACGCCGATGTTCCACAGGCTGCCGTATTGCGGGATCAGGCTGTCGTCCATCGCCTGCGGCGCCGCGATGGGGGCCGGGGTGGTGCTGGCCGCCAGCGCAGGCTGGGATACCGCCAGCATATCGGCGACCCGCAAGGTGCGCCCGGCGTGGCCGCCAAACTGCCCGAGGGCGAAGGTCGAACGACTGCCCAGATACACCGGCACGTCGAACCCATTACGCACCGCCAAATAGGTGCGGCAACCGTGCGCGGCGCGGCCCAAGCTCAGGACCTGCCCGGCGCGAACCGCCACCGGCTGCCAATAGGCTACCGCTTCCCCATCCAGGTTCGCCGGGCAGTCGGCGCCGGTCAGGGCGATGATCGCGTCGCAGTGGAAGCGCAAGGTCGGCCCCTGCAAAGTAAACTCCAGCCCGGCGGCGCTCGGGTGGTTGCCGACAATGCGGTTGGCCAGCCGGAAAGCGAAATCGTCCATCGGCCCGGAAGGCGGCACGCCGATATCCCAATAGCCAAGACGACCTGGGTAATCCTGCACGCTGCTGTAGGTGCCCGGTTGCAGCACTTCAATGCTGCTGGGCTGGAAACGGAAGCTGTCCAGCATGCGGGTCCAGACTTTACCGCTCTGGAATTGCGTCGTGGCGATCACCTGACGCAGGTAATCGAGGTTGGTGGCGATGCCGTGCAAACGGGTAGCGCCGAGCACAGCGCGCATTTTTCCCAGCGCCTGTTGGCGATCTTCGCCGTGGACGATCAGTTTGGCGATCATCGGGTCGTAAAATGCCGACACTTCACTGCCGGTCGCCACCCAGCCGTCAACGCGTACGTTATCCGGGAAATGCACCTCGGTCAGCACGCCGGGGCTGGGCTGGAAATTCTTCAGCGGATCTTCGGCATAAATGCGCACCTCGATCGAGGCCCCTTGCGGTGCACGTTGCAGCGCCGCCCAGTCCAGCGCATCGCCCGCCGCCACCTGCAACATGCATTCGATCAGATCCAGCCCGGTCACCATTTCGGTCACCGGATGTTCCACCTGCAAGCGGGTGTTTACCTCGAGGAAATAGAACTCGTCGCGCGCGCCGTCGTAAATAAATTCTACGGTGCCGGCGCTGCGGTAATTCACCGATTCACCCAGCGCTACCGCCGCCTGATGCAGCGCCTGACGGGTCGCCGCCGGCAGGTTCGGCGCCGGGGTTTCTTCCACCACCTTCTGGTTACGGCGCTGCAACGAGCAATCACGTTCGCCGAGCGCCACCACCCGGCCCTGGCCGTCGCCAAAGATTTGCACTTCCACATGGCGCGCCTGATCGACAAAGCGCTCGATAAAAGCCCCGGAGTCGCGGAAGAACTGCTCACCCAGCCGCTTTACGCTGTCGTAAGCTTCGCGCAGCGCCGCTTCGTCGTCACAGCGCGTCAGGCCAATGCCGCCACCGCCGGCGGTGCTTTTCAACATGACCGGGTAGCCAATCCGCGCGGCGGCAGTGACCGCCTCCTCAATGCTGTCCAGCAGGCCGGTACCCGGCGTCATCGGCACCTGCGCCACCGCCGCCAGCTCACGCGCCCGGTGCTTCAGGCCGAATTCACGGATCTGTGCCGCCGTCGGCCCGATAAAGGCGATACCCGCCGCTTCGCAGGCATCGGCGAATTCGGCGCTCTCGGAGAGAAAACCGTAGCCGGGATAGATCGCCTGCGCGCCGGTTTCCACTGCGGCGGCGAGGATTTTATCAATGCACAGGTAGCTGTCGGCGGCCTTCTCACCGCCGAGCGCCACCGCCAGATCGGCCTCGGTGACATGTGGCGCATTGCGGTCGGCATCGGAATAGACCGCCACGCTGGTCACACCCAGGCGTTTCAGGGTACGGATCGCGCGGCAGGCAATCTCGCCGCGGTTAGCGATTAATACAGTGGTAAACATATGCAATCCTCATAGAACGATACCCAATAGCTTTCAGGCTGTGGCCAGGCGGCAAGCAGGCACATCGCTCAGGTCAGTGACTGGGATGAGTCAACGCTGCCAACAACGCCAGGGTCGGAAAGATGACGGGTATAGTTGCGCCAGCCGCCAAATTCAGTGATATCCAATGCGCCTTCCAGCGCCCAGGGTTCGCAGATAAAACCTTTTACCCGGCGGCCATCCGCCAGCAGCAGCGTGCCGATGCCCAGCGGCGCCGGGATCTCCGCGACAAATTCGCCGAAACGCGCCAACGGGATGTCCCACAGCTCAACGCTGATGGCGGCCCCCTGCCCGGTTTTGACCAGCCCCGGTTTGGGCGGCTGAGTATTGGCCAGGGCGTAGAGCCGGTAGCACGGCGCGGTGGCGGTTTGCTCCACCCATACCGCGTCGCGCTGGGTAAGCTGGGCATTCAGCGGCATACCGCTGAGGTGAGCGCCCACCACCGCCACCCGCACATGTTCCACCGATGGCGTCAGCGGCAATGGCGGCGGCAGCGCGCGGCCGGTGGCGCCGAGCGGCAGGTTCTGAGCCTGTTGCCAGCGCAGGCCGAAGGCCGCCAACGCACGATCGTGCCAGGCCGGCGCAATCAGCGTGATGCCGGCAGGCAGGCCGTCGTCGCGCATCGGTCCAGGCAAGGCCAGCGCACTCAGATCGGCCAGGTTGGTAAAGTTGGTGTAGGTACCGAATTGCGAATTGAACAACACCGGCTCCTGCTCCATTTCCGCCAAGGTGCGCAGCGTCGGTGAAGTCGGCACCACCAGCGCGTCGTACTGCGCCAGTTGTTGGCCAATTTCCCGCGCCAGCTCGGCACGCAGGTATTCCGCCTTGTAGGCGTCGCAGGCGCTGTACTTAAGGCCGTTATTGAGGATGCCGCGCACCACCGGGTTGATGGCCTGAGGATGGCTGTTCAGCATCGCCTCGACCGCCACGGTACGCTCCGCGACCCAGGGGCCGTAATAGAGCTGCTCGGCCAGTTGGTGAAAGGGGGTGAAATCTATGGGTTCAAGCGCTACGCCACAGCGTTGCAACTGCGCCAGCGCCCGTTGAAACGCCTGCTCGGCCTGCGTGTCGCCAAAAAACTCGGGCTGCGCGGGGACCGCAAAACGCGGCGTGGCGGGCAAATCCGCCGGGGCGGTGCGGGGATTAATGCGCGAATAGGCGTCGGCTGCGTCATAACCGCCGGCCATCTCGGCCACCAGAGCGGCATCCGCCACCGTCAGGGCAAATACCGAGACAGTGTCATTCAGGCGACACGCGGGCACCACGCCACGGTTCGACAGCCAGCCTTTGGTCGGTTTCAGACCGACGATATTATTGAACCCCGCCGGAACGCGCCCTGAACCCGCGGTATCGGTCCCCAGCGAGAACGGCGTCAGGCCGCGCGCCACCACCGAGGCCGAACCGGAACTGGAGCCGCCGCTGACGTAGCGGCTGTCAAAGCTGTTGACCACCGCACCGTGCGGTGAGCGGGTGCCGACCAGGCCGGTGGCGAACTGATCGAGGTTGGTTTTACCGATAACGATGGCGCCGGCAGCGCGCAGATTGGCGACGACCCTGGCATCCTCTGCGGCCTGGTAGGTAAATTCCGGGCAGGCGGCGCTGGTCGGCCAGCCGCCGACGTCGATATTGTCTTTAACCGCAAAGGGTACGCCGAACAGCGGCAGGCGGCTGATATCCCCGGCGACCGCGTCCAGTTGCTGCGCCAGCTGCTGGTACTGCGCTTCCCGCTGCGCGGCGGTGGCAAGGTAAAGCCAGGCGTTGTCGTCCAGGCTCAGGCCCGACGTCAGCGCCTCCAGCGTGGCGCGCACGCAGGCCATGCGCTCGCCGGCCGGCCTGGTGTGATAATGGTGCTGCCATTCACTGAGGGTGAAACCGCGTTGTTTAACTGGCTGGGTCATCGTCTGAATTCCATCTAGTACACAAGATGGGATTCAATAGAGCAACCGGCGTGCCAATTTTTAATCCACTGATTTCAATAAATTATAATTAAAACTTATGACGGGAGAGTAAAAAACCTGCACCAGTGGCGCGCAATCATCGGACAAAAAAGGTGCAAAAAACGGGAGAAAGCAGCGATCGCCGCTTGTAAACGCAGAATAATATTGTCACATCATGCTCGCTCAAATTTACCGCTGGCGCAGAGAGCTTTACGCCAGCGGCTATCGAACCAACTCGCTGGTTTCCTCCATCAGTAACGGCGGTGGTTTGCAGACCAGCGCCGATCTGTATCGCTAACGATCACTTCGCGATTACCTGGCTCCTTAGCCGCAGATGGATCACATCGTAGCGATAAAGCGCTCTAACCTTGAGTTATACCCAATAAAATCACCTTACCAAGTGGTTAAAGCAACGCGCCTCCAGGTATTTTCAGCAGTACAAACATAGAAGAACGCTGAGTCGGCAGACCATTGTCCTACTTTCCCATTTGCTGTCGCAGATGCAGGAACCGTAACTCTTACACCAACTGGATTACCGTTAACATTGGCAGAGTCGTAAATGTTTAATACTTTTATGTGACCAGAAGAAAATTGATTATTTGGGCCACCAATAGGGTAAATCCCATTTCCAGAGGGATAAATTCCATTATCAGCGACCGTTAATTGCTTTGTGTACAACCCATTCCACTTAAATGAAGGCTGCCCTAAAGAAGTAAAAATATCTTTCTGAGGGGATACATCTGCAGGCGAGATAGCCACACCACTACCGGTAACATTGTTATTGGCGCCAAGAGTAAACTTAGGAGCAAAACTGATCAATGAAGCCCCATCCTGAGCCAACCTAACACCAGGTTCAAACCCTTGAAGGTTATTGCCCGGAGAGATACCACCAAAGTAGTGATAGTTAGTATTACCGCCCCTTGCTGCATAGAATATGCTATCTGAGTCAGCCTTTATCCCATGAAAAATCGTAGGGAAAGGGTCATTACCAGACCTGTCTGCTAAAGACCAAGGAAGCTGCCTCGGGGAAATATCAGAGATTGATGTATTTGTAAATTTTGAGGTGTTACTCATCATGTTATCAAACACAAATACCGCTGCAATACCGTTTGTAGGTTCTGCTGCCACGTTATAAACTGTGTTATGAACGTTATAGTAACCGCCTCTAAATTCAAAGGTACTTCCATCACTCTGAAGAATAGTATTACCTTCACAAGTAAACTGACCCAAGATATTGTCCGTATTACCTTTGGTGACTTTTATTGCTGTAGTTCCAACCCCACCGAACATATGAATATAGCAGAAACCATTGTACCAATAAGCTTTGTTTGCGTTTCCTTTCAACTCTAAACCAACACCGGCATCTGTGTTTACCCCACCATCGCCCGGATTACCAGAAACTTTAATCTGACATTGGATTTCATGGAAACCTACCCCGTGGAAGGATACATCTCCTCCATCACTTTCCATTAATATATTAGACAAACCTCTATGGAACCTACAAGAATGGAAACTCACAAACTCAGTAAATGCCCCAGCATAACCATTCAGCAAGTGTAAATTAACAAAAAACTTCATGATAAGAAGTCTTTCATGCCTCATGAAGCATGAACCATTGATTCTATAACCCGTACCTGTATATAAAGAACCTTTAGCCGGCGTAATAGTTAAATCACTTATATATCTATTAGTGTGAATACCAGAACCACCCTTAGATTCAAAACAAGCATGATCATTGGAAGTAGGCTTAAAGAAGAATTTTGTACTAATCCAATTTTCACCTTCTATTGAGATCCCTTTATCTCCTGTATAATTATCACCTCCAAGATTTAAAGTATCTGTAATATAATAATTACCCGCAGGAACGTAGACTTTCTTGTAGCCTTGATTAATTGCATATGCGATAGCATCTTTAAATGCTTGAGTGTCATCCGTCCCTACACCCGTTGTATCATTCCAATCCCCCTTAGCTCCGAACATTTGAGGAGTAATTTGAGTAACCCCCTCATTCGGAAATGTATATTGAATTAGCCTATTGCCAACAACTCCAGTAATGGTAGAAGTAATAGATTTAAAAGCACAATCCCAAGAGTTCTTACCAATGATTGTCGTTTCGTTAAAAGCCCCCCCCAACTCAAGTGCTCTTATAGGTGAAGCTAGTTTAATCACATTCCCTTCGATAATGGAATTTATCCCACTTAAAAATCGAATATAACCAAAACCAGAGTCGGAAACTTTATTTCCAGAAAATACTGTTCGTTCACCATATAATTTAATCCATATTTGAGTCGTGTTCAACCCAGAATTTGTAATCTTGTTTCCAGTAATAACACAACTATTTGTAAATAAGGCAACCTTACAGTTATTAATAATATTACCAGAAATAGTAGCTTCAGTTGCTGCAATACCATTAAAAGCTGAAGCACTTGACGTACCACAAAGATTTAATAAGTTGTTGGCGATAACAGATTCAGTTACAGAAATATTAACATCACCGTGATAGTCGATACCATTTTCAACAGTATCTTCAATATGGTTTCCAATAATCCTAGAGTTCTCAGTTTTAATCTTTGTTGGATTATTCACTAAGGAGTAATCAATCTGAATACCAAATCTTTCGATAGTTTTGATATAATTATTAGAGATATTAACATCACTAATACCGCATAGTGAAACACCATAACTAGTATTAACAATATGGTTATTAGCAATTGTTAGGTTGGTGAATGAATGAAGCGTTCCAGTAACTTCATTATTCAAAGTCACCCCTCCTCCCCTTTGCGTATGGCCAGCACCTGATGGTTTAGAGGGTTTGTGTCCATCATGAATGTGATTATTTATAATTGTAATATCGTATGCATCTCTGTTAACGCCAGTTTTTAGAAGAATACCATCACCTTGGTGATTAGTTAGTTCATTATTCTGGATCGTGATATGGCGACCACCACGAACAGCCATAGGTTCTTCACCTAAATCTTTAAGCAAGTTATTCTCGATAGTTACAGAAGTACAATCAGAAAGACCTAAGGCATCAGTATGCATACTGATAATACAATTTCTCACAGTGAAGTTTTCACATCTTAAGAAAGCCATACCAGTACAAGCACGAGTAGCATACCACCAAATAGGATCTTCATCTTTCTCAGTAATCCTTCTGGTTACTCTTAAATCCTCCACAATAAAGTTAGATTGATCAACCGTGTTAAAAATATTGATCTGAGGTGTATCATCATCCAGGTGAACTTCACCACCGCCATAAATATGACAGTTACTTGGAATCTGTAATGGTTGCCACGAACTTCCCAAAATCAACCTGTAGGTATTAGCCATTCTAACCTGAAGCTTATTTATAGATTTAGCAGAGTCGATAGCAACTTTAGCTAACAAAGCTTTTATGGGAATACTATCATCAGACACACCATCGCCTACAGCACCAAACTGTTCAGGGGTATACTCAAAACTATTGTTAGGTAATCCACCGTCATCACTTACAAGTTGGATAATTTCTTCTGATATTTGTTCAGTTCTGCTGGTCGATTCTTTATCTTTTTTATATGGTTCTATTGAGTCAAATTGGTTGGCATTATTATTTTCGATATCGGCAGCTCTTGCTTTAGCTGGTAGTTCTTCTCTTGAAATTTTAGTCATTGAATTACTCCTTATGGTTTAACGTTATAATCAACATTGAACGAACCATGAAAAAGTAACCGGACAGGCGGCGCGACCACCATCTGATGCGGATGGCTGGCTACCCATACAACAGAATACTGCGGGGACAGAAAGAAAAAAGGCGCAATCTTGCGATTACGCCTCTAGTTACGTGAACAACTCAATTACTCACCGCGAATGCGTTGCGCCAACCCTTTGAGGAAATAACGCAGCATCTGATCGCCGCACGGGCGGAAGTTTTTGGTACCTTCTTTCCGGAACAGCGCGCTCAGCTCCGGCTTGGAGATGCGGAACTCCACGGCGGTGAAGATCTGGTGCATGTCGGTGTCTTTCAGTTCGAACGCCACACGCAGCTTTTTCAACACCAGATTGTTGGTGATCGGCAACTCCACTTCCGGTGCCGGGAACTTATCGTCCTTGCCGCGCTTGAGGAACACCAGGCCGTTCAGGAAGTGCGCCATCACTTCGTCCGGGCAGTTTTCGAAACCCGGCTCGCCTTCTTTGATGACGTAAGCGCGCATCGCAGAGACCTCAACGTCGAAATTATCCAGCTTGATAATCTCGGTCATTTTAGCGTCGTTAATACTCAGCATGTAGCGCACGCTGCGCAGCACATCGTTGTTGATCATGGAGTTAAATTGCCTTTAGCTTGTAAACCGGGGAGGTGCGCATTTGATATATACCCCATGGCTTTCAAGTTGCAGCTAGGCGCCCAGCTCGCTCATCCCAGACGCTTACTCAGGTAAGTAACTGGGGTGAGCGAGTGCAGGTAACAACGCTGCGGCTTGAAAGACGACGGGTATGGCCGCACACCTTGAATATGTGCGGCAGTATAGGGATCGGTGAAGGGTTTCTCAATCGATTTGGCTTTTTTGCCGATACAGCGGGATGTCTTCGCCAATAATGTATTTGTTGCGCAGGAGCGACGACACCTTATCCATCGCCATCACTACCACCACCAGGATCAGGGTGATGAACATCACCACGTCCCAGTTCCACAACCGCATGTTCTCCGCATACACCAGGCCGATACCGCCGGCGCCGACGAAGCCCAGCACCGCCGCAGAGCGGGTGTTGGATTCAATCTGGTACAGGCTTAGCGCCAGGAAGGTCGGAAACGACTGGGTGAAAATACCGTAACGGTGCTTCTGCAAACCGTTGGCACCCACCGCCGTCAAGCCGCGGCTGGGGGATTTATCCACCGCTTCATGCCCTTCGGCATACAGCTTGCCGAGCAGCCCGACGTCCTGCATCACAATCGCCAGTACCCCGGCCAACGGCCCCATGCCGACGGCGCGCACGAAGATCAGCCCCCAAATCGCCATATCGATGCCGCGTAAAATATCCAGCAACCGCCGCACCGCCACCGAGATCGGCCGCAGCAGCGGCGTCGACATCACGTTGCGCGCCGCGAAGAACGACAGCGGCAAGGCGATAAGCGAAGCGGTGATGGTGCCGGCAAACACTATGCCGATGGTGATGAAGATCTGCTGGAAGTAATACATAAACGGCCAGTTGACGAAATCGTGCCAGACGAACATGCGCACAAAGTAACGGCCCAGTTGTTGGCAGCCGTTAACGAACTGCGGCCAGGAGATGCCGAAGAACTGGAAGAAGAACAGATAATACAGCGCGATCGCCACGGCGATAATACCGAGGGTGCGCAGATAGCGGCGCTGCTGCGAGAATATTTCCGGGTGCTGCTGTTTGAGCGTTTGCAGCTCTTGTGCCGAGAGCGTTGGTGCGGCGATCATTTTTTCCCCTCCACGACCCGTTTGCGCAGCTCGCCGGATGTGTAATCCAGCAGCGAGACCACCAGGATAATCAGCAACAGCGTCATGCTGACCTGATCGTAGCGATCGAGCTTGATATTGGTCATCAGCTCCTGGCCGATGCCGCCCGCCCCCACCAGCCCCAGAATGGTCGACTGACGGAAGTTGATTTCCAGCCGCATAAAGCTGTACGACAGAAACACCGGCTTCACCTGGGGCCACAGACCGAAACGCATGCGTTGCAACGGCGTCGCGCCGCAGGCCGCCAGCCCGCGCACCGGCTTGTTGGACGCGGTTTCGATCGACTCATAAAACAGTTTTGTCAGGCTGCCGATGGTGTGCAGCGCCAGCGCCAAAAAGCCGGGGATGGCGCCAATGCCGAATGCCATCACGAACATCACCGCCCACGCCAGCTCGGGCATGGTGCGCAAAAATGCCACCAACGTGCGGATCGCCAGGCGCAGCGACGCCGGGCTGTGGGTATTGTTAGCCGCCAGAAACGCCAGCCCCCCCGCCACCAGCACCGAAAGAAGGGTCGCCGCCAGCGCCAGTTGCAGCGTTTCCCAGATCAGCGGCAGCTGAATGTTGAGCCGATAACCCCAGTAGGCCAATGAGCCTTCGGTATGGCCATCGGCGAACAGCAGCTTCCAGTGCAGCGTCGGGACGGTTTCCGCCAGGTAATCGAAGAAGTGGGGAATGGACACCCACACAGTATGCAGGTTGAACTCGGCGATGTTGCCGGCGCCCAGGTAGAGCGCCACCAGACCGAGCGACCAGAACAGCGTCTCGCGCTTTTGTTTGCTGCGGATCTGTTGGTAGTAGTGCGCAAAATCTGTATTCAAAATATACCCTTCATCTTTCAAACCGCAGGGGTGTTGACTGCCTTCACTCACCCCAGTCACTTGGTGAAGCCAAGCTCCTGAGGGCTCACTCAGTTGCCGCCTACCTGCGATGTGAAATCTATTGGGTATAGGCTTCCGACGTGAGGAAATCAGCGGGGCTCAGCCTGGCCAAGCCCCGGCAGCATTAACGGTCGCCTTTGGTCAGCTCACGCTTCATATCGATGATGTTCTGGTATTCCGCCAGAGTGGTGTCGCCGATGTGCTGTTTGCCGCCCATCGCCTTGATAAAGCACTGGTGATCGTCCTTATCCAGCTTTTTGATGGCGGTCACGACTTTGGCTTTGAAATCGGCCGGCAGCGAGTTGCTCACCAGGATTGGGCCATTCGGGATCAGCGGCGACTGCCAGATAATGCGGATCTGTTTCATCAGGTCCGGGTGATCCATGCGGATCATGCGGGTGAACGCGCCACTGGTGTAGCCGGTGTTGTAGTCGCCGATCATCGAAGCCCAGGTCACCGCGCCTTCGAACTGGCCGTTCAGCACGCCGAGAATGTCCTGCTCATGGCCACCGGAGAAGGTGACGCTGGAGAAGGCGTTGTTGTATTTGTTGTCCACCGTGCCGCCGAACAGTTTTTTGAACGCCTGATTCGGGATCAGGAAGCCGGAGGTGGAATCAGGATCGGCGAAACCGATAGCTTTGCCCTTAAGATCTTCCAGCTTTTTATACGGGCTACCGGCTTTGACCACCACCACAGAGTGGTAGCCGCGAGATTGGTCAACGTCATCGACGGCGATACCGACGATGTCCACCGCTTTCGGATCCTTGATGTACACCGAGGCGAACGACGATGGCGACATGCTCAGCACCAGATCGATTTTGCCGCCCAGCAGGCCCTGGATCACCCCGGAATAGTCGGAAGAGTTGCGCAGCTTGGTGTCCACGTTCAGCTCTTTGTCCAGGAACTGCTTCACGCACTGGTTATCGCCGATCTGCTGGGTGGCGTTTTGGCCGCCGAGAATGCCCAGGTTCAGTTCTTTAGGTGCGTCCGCTGCGGCAGCATTAAATACCATCATCGCGCCGGCCATCAGGGTGGTCAGACTCAATACTTTTTTCATTACGGGTGCCTTGTGTGTGTAAAGGTAAAAGTGAATCAATGGATTTGATTGGCTTCTTCGCCATACAGCTGGTGCAGTATCCGTTCGTTCAGTTGCGACGGGTGCCCGTCAAACACGATTTTGCCCTGGGCGATGCCGATGACCCGGGTGCAATATTCTTTCACCAGTTCAACCGAGTGCAGGTTCACCATCACCGCGATGTCGTTTTCGCTGACTTTTTGCAGCGCATCCATAATGCGGCGGGTGTTTTTCGGATCGAGGGACGCTACCGGCTCGTCGGCCAGCAGAATTTTAGGGTTTTGCATCAGCGCACGGCAGATCGCCACCCGCTGCATTTGGCCACCCGACAGGTTTTCGGCGCGCTGCAGGGCGTGCGGCAGCATATTGAGCCATTGCAGCAGCTCGATGGCGCGCCCGCGGTCGGCGTCGTCAAACAGTTTGAAGAAGGACTTCAGGGTAGAGGTGTGGCTCAGGCGGCCCAACAGTACATTGGTCATGACGTCCAGGCGCGGCACCAGGCAGAAGTCCTGGAAGATCATGCCGCAGCGGGAACGCCACTGGCGCATCTGACGGGCGGAAAGTTGGGCGATGTCCTGCGCCACGCCGTCATCTTCAAAATGCAGCATCTCGCCGCAGCTCGAAGGAATGGTGCCGTTCAGGGTATGCAGCAAGGTGGATTTGCCTGCGCCCGAGCGCCCAATCACCGCCACGAACTCGCCTGCGTGCAGATCGAAGTTGATGTCGTCCAGCACGCGCTGCTGGGATTTATAGGCTTTGCCCAAGCCTTTCACCGACAGCACCTTACGTGAGGGGATCGGTTGCTGCCCTGGAAAATCGGTTGGTGCAAGTTTTAACAGTGCCTGAGCCATATGATTTCTCTGGTTTCAGTGGCTAATCATTATGGGCACCTATTAACGAATAAATTTATGACAGCGGGATGATGGTTTTATGGCTGGGAAGTGACGTATGCCGCCCGCTCAACATAACGCATTGAGGAGCGGCGTCGGGCTAATTGAAATGGATTACGCCTTTGATCAGCTGCTTATTGTTAATCACCTGCTGTTCGTAATGTTCTGCCAGGGTGTCGAAATCAAAATGGTGCGAGAGCATCATCTGCGCGGTAATTTTCCCTGCCGCCATCAAACGGCCCACCTTGGCGAAATCCTCCTGAGTCGCATTGCGGCTGCCCATCAGGGTGGTTTCTTTTTTATGGAACTCCGGATCGGAGAACTGAATATCGCCCTTGAACAACCCGACGAAGACGATGCTGCCGCCATGGCGGATCAGGTTCAGACTATTATTCATCGCGTGCGGGTTGCCGGTGGCGTCAATCACCTTGGCCGCCAGCATGCCGCTGAACCGATCGCGCAGCGTCGCGTCAAATTGCTCATCCGCCGGGTTGAGCGTCGGCAGCCCCAAGGCTTTTTCAACATGCGCCCGCCGCTCGGCGCTGGTATCGGCGACCACCACCTGCGCGCCGTCGGCGCAGGCTATCGCCGCCACGCCCAGCCCGATCGGCCCGGCCCCCACTACCAGCAGGTGGTCGTCCGGTGCTATTGCCGCCCGGCGCACCGCGTGGGCGCTGATGGAGAAGGGTTCAATCAGCGCCGCCGTTTCCGGCGGCAGGTCATCCACCGCCAGCAGGTTGCTGGCCGGCACGCTCAGGAACTCGCAGAAACCGCCATCCTGATGAACGCCAATCACCGAAATATTCTCGCAGCAGTTGGTTTTGCCGCTCTGGCAGGCACCGCAGCGCCGGCAAGAAAGATACGGCATTACCGTCACGCGCTGGCCCACCCGCCAGCCGCTGACATTATTGCCGATGCTGACAATCTCGCCGCATATTTCATGGCCCAATACGCGGGGATAACTAAAGAAAGGCTGATGACCGGACCAGGCGTGAATATCCGTTCCGCAAATGCCGACGGTGATTATTTTGATCACCGCCTCCTGGTCTGCGGGCAAAGGCACCGGGCGCTGTTGATAAACCAATTTCGTCGGCTGCTCGCACACTAATGTTTTCATTGTCGTCATCGTCTTTCCTCCAGTCAGGTGAGAAGGTTATACCCAAAATAATTGGAGTTGCATCACGGCGGCAAGGGAGCGCATCCCGATGAGCTTACTGCAGTAAGTGATTCGGGTAAGTGAGTGTGGCCAACACAGATGCAGCTTCAAGTCTGATGGGTATATTCAATAAAAACGTGGCGACCGGTTATGCCATTGAGCAGATCTGTGAGGCAGCACTAAATAAACCGATTTAAATTGGTTTTAAATGCATAAAAAACACCAGAGACAGCCCATGAGCAGAACCCAGAACCTGCGGCACAACGTGGTTAACCAGATGATTGAGGGTATTCACGGCGGCCATCTTCGTTCGCCGCTGCCGTCTCAGGCGGCGCTGGCCGAAATGTATAACATCAGCCGCACCACGGTGCGCCACACGCTGGCCCACCTCGACCAGCGCGGGGTATTGGAAAAGGTCGGCGACGACTATGTGATTGTTCGGCCGCCGCAGGCGGAGGACGGCTTCGAGTGCGTGAACCCTTCGCTGGAAGACCAGGACAAGCAGTTCAAGAAAAGCTTCTATCAGATGATTAACCAGAAGCAGCTGCGCGCCGGCGACAGCTTCAGCGAGCTGCAACTGTCGCGCATCGCCAACGTCAGCCCGCTGGTGGTGCGGGAATTCCTGTTGCACTTCAGCCGTTATAACCTGATCGAAACCGTCAAGCGCGGCCAGTGGCGCATGAAAAAGTTTGATCAAAACTATGCCGAGCAGCTGTTTGAACTGCGCCAGATGCTGGAAACTCACGCCCTGTCGCGCTTTATCAACTTGCCCGCCGACGACGAACGCTGGTTGCAGGCCAGGGAGCTGTTGAGCCGCCACCGCCAGCTGCGGGAAAGCATCAGCGACAGCTACCGCCTGTTCTCCCAGTTGGATCGCGACTTCCACGGGCTTATCCTCTCCGCCGCCAACAACCCGTTTTTCAATCAGTCGCTGGAGATCATTTCGGTGATTTTCCACTTCCACTACCAGTGGGATGAAACCGACCTGAAACAGCGCAATATCATTGCCATCGAAGAACATATGATCATCCTCAGCGCGTTGATCTGCCGCAATGACCAGGAAGCGATCAACGCGCTGCATCGCCACTTGGACACGGCCAAGCAATCGATGATCCGCTCCATCAATCAGGACGTCGCCTGATCGCTTTTTATCGATAAAAAACACCCAAAGCGGCATTTAAAACCGATAAAGAGCAGCAAAATAGTAACTGCCGCACGGAACCGTGACAAAAACGCATCGCTAAAATATCCCCCCATCTAGGCTTACTGCCGATCGCCTGCTCATGCACCACCCAGGGGAATACCCGGAATAATAAATATTATTAATGCGAAATTCTGGAGGCAAAGATGGAAAGAACCACCACCGTTGACAGCGGAAAAGAACAGATTGACCCTTATTCAGATCACATCATTCCGATGCCGCCAAACGGCCTGCTGGTACGTTCGGCGAGAATTAAAAAAATCCAGGCCACCGCCATGTTGCTGTTGTTTTTCGCCGCCATCATCAACTTCCTTGACCGCAGTTCGCTGTCGGTCGCGAACTCCACCATCCGGGAGGAAATGGGCCTGAGCGGTACCGAAATCGGCCTGCTGCTTTCGGCGTTCTCATTGGCTTACGGCATCGCCCAACTGCCCTGCGGCTTGCTGCTGGATCGCAAGGGCCCGCGCATCATGCTGGGGGTGGGAATGTTTGTCTGGTCGGTGTTCCAGACGCTGTCCGGCATGATCCACAATTTCACCCAGTTTATCTGGGTACGCATCGGGCTGGGGATCGGCGAAGCGCCGATGAACCCGTGCGGCGTGAAGGTGATCAACGACTGGTTTAACATCAAACATCGCGGTATGCCGATGGGGGTTTTCAACTCGGCGTCCACCATTGGCCTGGCGATCAGCCCGCCGATCCTCACCGCCATGATGCTGGCCTTCGGCTGGCGCGGGATGTTCATCACCATCGGCGTGCTGGGGATCGCGCTGTCGATCGGGTGGTATATGCTGTATCGCAACCGCCAGGACATCGACCTGAGCGCCCAGGAACAGGCCTATCTGAATGCCGGCAGCGTCAGCGCGCGGCGCGAACCGATGAACTTCCGCGAGTGGCGCTCGTTATTCAGGAACCGCACCATGTGGGGCATGATGATCGGCTTTAGCGGCATCAACTACACCGCGTGGCTGTATCTGGCCTGGCTGCCGGGCTACCTGCAAACCACCTACCATCTGGATCTGAAAAGCACCGGGCTGATGAGCGCCATTCCGTTCCTGTTCGGCGCTGCCGGCATGCTGTCGAACGGCTTTGTCACCGACTTCCTGGTTCGTCGCGGCATGGCGCCGCTGAAAAGCCGCAAAATCTGCATCGTGGCCGGCATGTTGCTGTCCGCGTCCTTCACCGCCATTGTGCCGCAGGCCACCACCACCTACAGCGCCGTAGTCCTGATCGGCATGGCGCTGTTTTGCATCCACTTTGCCGGCACCTCCTGCTGGGGTTTGATCCACGTGGCGGTGACCTCGCGCATGACCGCCTCGGTCGGCAGCATTCAGAACTTCGCCAGCTTTATTTTCGCCTCGTTCGCCCCGGTGATCACCGGCTTTATCCTGGATACCACCCACTCCTTTAAACTGGCGCTTATCCTTTGCGCCTGCTTCACCGTCATCGGCGCGCTATCCTATCTGTTGGTGGTGAAACACCCGATTGTCGACAACGCGGCCTGACCTGCGTCCTGAAAATGCCGCCGGTACCGGCGGCATTGCAAGCAGCCTTCGGACAGGTTTTTTCTTCCGCCTAAAGCGTTTTGAGATAATCTTCAAACAGCTTTCCATTCTCGGGCCTGAAACTTAGGCCCGTCCCCACGACAGACGTTATGTTATCTACCCGCAGATTACGAAAATCGGAGCGTTTTTCGCACCAGACCGTCAATAACCACACAGAGTCGAATACCGTCAAACCCAGCGGACGGACTATCCGGTCACTCTCTCTTCCTTGCAGATCGACATAATTGATGTTCAGTTGAAGTTTCTTACGCATCGCCTGGCGGAGAAACGCGAGGTGTTTCATCGCTTTCTCACTTTCCTCCGTAGGCCGAGAGACGGCTCTGAGAGGGAGTCGCTTATAAATGTCTATTTTTTTGACATCGATGACTGAACCGATCTTTGCTGAAACCCGGGCGGCCGCCGCAGAAAGTACGTCATCGCCCCGCGCCCCTATCAGCCGCATTCCGAGCATAATCGCGTCCAATTCGTCGGGATCAAAATTAAGCGGCGGGAGAAAGTAATCTTTTTCAAGCAAATAACCCAAACCCGATTCGCCACGCACGGGAGCCCCGATCGCCTGCAGCGTTGCCATGTCCCTGTAGATAGTTCTTACAGACACATCTAAAGCCTGAGCCAATACTTCAGCCGATACCGGGTGTACGCGACAGCGAAGATGCTCGAGTAAAGTGAAGAGCCGAATAGTTTTCATCGCAAGAGCTTACATCACCCTGACAAGAACTGTCAGGGTGATGTCATAGGATCAAGACTTCATATCATCCTGATAACGGAGTTCATCATGACGACCCCTTGTTACGAAATAGTCACCTATAAGGTGAAAAACCCACAAGCTGCGGATTCGGCCAGAGCGCTTGCACAGAGCCTGCTGAAACATTTTCCTGGATTTGTCGACTGGATTGCATTTTCAGGGAGGGATATGGCTGACGAACGCGTTGACCTCGTCGTTTGGGATAGCCCAGAAGACGCGCTGGCGGCAGCAAAAGCCGTTGGCAATCAACCTGAATTCTCCAGTTTCAGATCTTCTGTCAGCGATTTGCACAGCATGGGGCACTATGCCGCTGACACCGAACAAACCCCGTCGATGAAAACAGGTCATGGCATCGAAATAGGGAGATTTCGCTTGAAACCGGGTATTAACGAGAGTGACATGCGTAACGTTTATCATCGAATGGTAGAAAATCACCTTGCGCTTCAGCCTGGATGGAAAAGCCAGCATCTGGTCAGTCTGGGCGATGGGGTATTTGTCGATCTCGCCTTTGCCGACGACCGGCAGCATGCAGAAGCGATTTGCGCATCCTGGCAGGGGCAGGCTGTTTGTGACGCCTTTTTGGACATGATTGAACCACAGAGCATGGAATTTGGTTCGTTATGCTAAATCTTGAAGAGAGGCAAACCGGTCTATCAAGATAAAGCGCCGCATGCCTAAATCCTATGCGGCGAACCCGCTGAAGCGGAAAAAACGTACGGCCCGGAACGCAGATTCCGGGCCTGTTTTTATCTGGCGATCAAAAGAGGATCTCTTCCGCCGGCAGCGCGTCGATAAGTACGCCGAAGCTCTCGATATTCGACAGCGTGGCGTTGTGGTGGGCACGGATTTGCAGACCCGTCGCGTGCGGTTTGTCGTGGCTGGTGTGGGCATCCGCCGCCAGCGTGACCGGGTAGCCAAGCCCGGCGGCGCGACGGATGGTGGTGTCCACGCAGAACTCGGTGGAATAGCCGCAAATCACCAGGTGCGTTACGCCGTTGGCGATCAGCAGCGGCCCCAGCCCGGTGCGCAGGAACGAATCCGGCGTGGTTTTTTCTACCCGGTGATCGCCGGCTTTCACCTGCAATGCGGGGTCAATCTGCCAGGCATCGCTGCCGTGCGCCAGCTCTTCGTCAGCCGTGCGATGCTGGATAAAAATCACCGGCACGCCGGCCAGGCGGGCGCGATCGCTCAGTGCGTTAATCCGGCCAAGCGTCGCTTCGGCATCCGCCGGCGGTGGCGTAAACAACCCTTTCTGCACATCGATAATCAACAACGCTGACTTCATGATGGATCCCCTGACAAAAATTCCCTCTCAGCATACCGGTTGGCGTGGACGGAAGATATGGTCAACGCCCTGCTCTCGCAGCTTGTTCACCAGGTCATGGCCGCCGTTCGGCGTGGCGTGCGCCAGCAGACGCTCGGCTTCAAATACCGGGCTGGCCCAGAAAATGTTCACCGGATCGCCATACTGCTCCGGCAGCCTCAGATGGTCGTTGTAGGGATAAAACGCCGAGGACAGTACGTAGCCCTCATAACCCAGCGGCGCCACCTCCGACTCCAGCGTATGCCCTTCGCCAAACCAGGTGATTTTCGCCCAAGGGACGTGCGCGAAGCCGGCCAGCGCGCTGGCCATCTGCACCGCGTTCTCTTCGGTCATGTACTGGCCGTCGATGGCGATGCCCATTTCCATGCGGCGATAACGGCTGGCATCGTCGTTAAACAGAATGTCTACCCACGGCATCGGCCGAATGCTGACGCCCATGGTGAGAAAATAATAAATGCCGTCGCGTTCGTGCTGGGTAATCGCCATCGGCGGCCATTTGCCTTGATCGATGGCGTAGTATTTTACCGAAGGGCCAAAATGCTGCTCATAACGCGCCTGATAATCGCTCTGCATTTTGGGCCACGGGTTGCCCTCCTCGCGCTGCCAACTGCGCCAGAACTGGCGGGTGTTTTCCGCCAGCGCATACTGGGTGTTGGTGGAGGCCGAACCGAGCGGATAAACCAGCGGGCTCTCTTTGATGCAACTGGCGGAATAACACACCGAATGGTCGATATACAGGCTCCAGCCGGGGATCACCGCCAGCAGTTGGCCGTAATACCACAGCGCCGCGCCGTCGTCGCTTTCGCTCCAGACCACCGTCAGCCCTTCCGGGTTCAGCGGCGCTTCCCCTTCCAGATTGCGGCAAAACTCGGCCGCCAGCATGGGCGGTTGGCCCCGTTCAAGCGCGGCGCGATCTTCCTGCAAGGGCGCAGCCGCCAGATTACGCAGCCAGCAGGCGCGTACCTGAAAACGCTCGCCGTTTTCTTCCGCAGGGTAAATGTAAAAATAGGCTGCCCGGTGATCTTGCTGAACCACCGCCACCAGCGTCTGATTCTCATTACTGACTTCAGCAAGTACGTATGACTCGTTCATATCACCTCAACAATGGGGTCACGGCGCAGAATAATGCTGCGCACTAATAAATTGGAATTCGGCTTTTCCCAAGTGTAAAGCGCATCCGTGGCCGAATCACCCGTAAAAGTCTCAAAAATGGCCATAAACGGGGATAAAACATTGGGTTATTGGTAATAACTATAGACCCGTCATACTTGAAGCTGCATCTGTGTTGGCTGCACCCGTGCACCCCAGTCACTTAGTTTACTAAGCTCCCGGGGATGAACGGCCTTGCCGCCGAGATGCAACTCCAATTATTTTGGGTAGAGCGCTTATGGCGGCGAGGCTTACGCCGGTTTGTTAATTCGCCGTACGGCGCGCTGATAGGACCCGTTGCGCATCGAGGCGCGCAACACCTTACCGACGCCGCCTACGCCCACTCTTACCAGGCGGCGCCGCAGCGTGCCGGGATAAAAATCAAACTGCCGCTGCGCCCAGTCGGGCAGCAGATCGATGCCTGCCTGCATCACCAGCCAACCCAAGGGCCGTGCCAATGTGCTCGGCGCCGGGGCGGCCAGCAGAATGCGCGCCACTTCACGCGTGCGTTCATCGCACACCAGTTGCGGCCGCATCCGTTGCAGATAGTCGGCCACCGCCGCGCGGGAAGTGGGAATATCGCGTGCACCCAGAGCGGCGGCAACGCGCGCCGTCTCCAGGTAATAGCGATCTTGCAGTTCGTGAGAAAGATGCGGGTTGCGGTAACGCAGGTGGCTCGCCAGGAAGCAGCTGCTTTCCACCACGTGTACCCAGGTCAGCAAATCGGGGTCGCTGGCGGCATAGGGCCTGCCGTCGTTGCTGACGCCGGTCACTTGCAGATGAATGGCCCGCACCTTGGCGATCAGCCGTTCGGCTTCTGCGGTGGGGCCAAAGGTGGTGACGGAGACAAACTGGCTGGTGCGGCGCAGGCGGCCAAGCATGTCTTCGCGAAAATTGGAGTGATCCCACACCCCGGCCAACGCCAACGGGTGCAGCATTTGCAGCAACAAGGCACTGACGCCGCCGCACAGCATTGAGGTGAAATCGCAGTGAACCCGCCAGATGACCGACTCCGGGCCAAACAGGCCGGGGTCACCCGCCGGGTTTTCGAAATCTATGCCGCCGAGCGCCAGCCCGGTCAGGCCGATCACCTGTTTTTCTATCGCTGCGCGTAGTGCTTCCATCCTGCCTGGCCCCTTTATTATCCGGTGGCCAGTGTATCACGCGGCGGTTTTAGTCCTGCTCGTTGAGCAAAACAATCTTACCGGCAAAGCTGCGATCCTCCAGCCGGCGGTGGGCAGCCGCGCCTTCGCTCAGCGGGAAAGTCTCGATATGCGGCAGCGTAAATTCGCCATTCTGCCAACTGGCGAACAGCCGTTCTGCCCGCTCGCGGCGCGCGGCGCCGCTATTGAGGTAGGTCCAGAGATCGCCGCCCACCACGCCTTTGGAATCCATCATCAGGTGATAAGCCGAGATCGCCGGTGCCTCGCCCCCCGCCATGCCAAAAGTCACCACCCGGCCGCCGGGGCGCAGCGCGTCAATGCTTTGCTGTAGCGTGATGCCGACCGAATCAAAACCGTACTCGACACCGCCGTCGGTCAACGCGGCGATTTGCGCCACCCAGTCCTGCTGGTAGGTAAAGGCCGCCGTCGCGCCATTCTTCAGTGCAATCTGCTGTTTGTGCGCCGAAGACACCAGCGCATAAACCTGCGCGCCGCGCGCCACCACCATCCGGGTCAATATTTGCCCGACACCGCCGGCTGCCGCATGCACCAGCGCACGATCGCCCGCCCGCACCTGCACGCTGTCATTAATCAGGTACTGCGCCGTCAACCCCTGCAACAAAATCGAGGCGGCCTCGACGTCACTCAGCGCCTGCGGCAGCCGCAGCGCATGATCCACCGGCACGTTGATGCGCGTGGCATGGCAGAAAGGCACGTCGGCAAAGCCAACCCGCTCTCCCACCTGCCAACCCTCAACGCCCTCGCCCACGTCGATAATGGTGCCGACGCCTTCGTAACCGCCGATATGCGGCGGCTTGCCGTGCAGCACATAATTGCCTTTGCGGCGGTAGATATCGGCGAAGTTAAGCCCGGCGGCCCCCATCCGTACCTGCACCGCGCCTGCCGGTAGCGGCGGCGTCGGCAGCTCAAGGTATTCGAGCACATCTGGCCCGCCAAATCGTTCAAAGGTTAATGCCTGCATGGTGTTACTCCGGGAATTTTTCGCCAATAACGCACTGACGGTCGTTACCCTCCAGTATCCCAGAGCGCTATACTGCCGAAAAGTGGCCCACGGGGCATTCAGAAAACACCAGGGGTTTATAATGGATCGTTTAACCAGCATGGCGGTGTTTGTGCGGGTGGTGGAAAAAGGCAGCTTTGTCGCCGCCGCCGACGAGATGGCGATTTCCCCCACGATGGTCGGCAAGCATATTCGCTATCTGGAACAGCGGCTGAACGCGCCGTTGCTGAACCGCACCACCCGCAGGCAAGGGTTGACCGAGGCCGGTCGGGTCTTCTATGAACGCTGCCGCCGCCTGCTGGCCGATGCCGACGCCGCCGAAGCCAGCGCAAGGGCGCTGTTAAGCTCTCCCAGCGGGCTGTTGCGCATCAGCGCGCCGGTCACCTTCGGTAACCGCGTTTTGACGCCGATCCTCACCGAGTTCCTGCAACAACACCCGGACGTAGAAGCAGAGGTGGTGCTGTCGGACCGCAAGGTGGATTTGATTGAGGAAAGATACGAAGCCGCGTTTCGCATCGGGCCGGTCGCGGATGACGGCCTGGTAGCACGCGCCCTGCCCGATTACCGCATGACGCTGGCGGCCTCTCCCGGCTATCTGGCGCAGCATGGCGTCCCAACGCGGCCGGAGCAGCTCAGCGAACACAGTTGCTTTGGCTTTAGTCAGTGGGACGGCAATCATTTTTGGCGGCTGCAAGGCGCGCAGGGGGAAATCAGCGTGCCGGTCAGGCCAAGGCTGCGCATGGACTCAGGCGAAGGGGTACGCCGTGCGGCACTGGCCGGTTTCGGCATTGCGCTGCATGCCGCCATGCTGCTGGATGAAGATATCGCCGCCGGCCGACTGGTGCTCGTGCTGCCTGACTATTCGCCGCTGCCGCGGCCGATGCATCTGGTCTATCTGCCCGAACGGCGGCAATCGCCCAAGCTGGAAGCCTTTATCGCCCTGACCGTCGCCAGACTGTGGGGGCGCGCATAAATGCGCAATGCGGCGGTTGAAACGGACATCGCACTGAATTACATTTTCTGTCCGACTCACTGCAGAGGCGTTTTTGCAGGGCGTTAACCCACGTTAATTCGGCATTAACCCCACAAAACCTCTATCTAATTTTTGTTTTTCTTCAACTTAGATAGCAGAGACTTCGATGATTACCATCAGAGCACGCGTGGCGGAAGACAACGCGCAACTGGCAGATATTTGGCAACGTTCGGTGCGCGCCACCCACCACTTTCTGACCGAAGATAACATTGCCCAACTGTTCCCGCTGGTGTTGCACGATTACCTTCCGGCGGTCAACGTTTGGGTGGCGGAAGATCGCCCCGGCCACCTTTGCGGTTTTATCGGGCTGAACGGCAACAAGGTGGAAATGCTGTTTATCGATGCGGAACAGCGCGGCAAAGGGGTCGGCAAAGCGCTGCTGGCGCATGCTGAAACGCTGCACGATGAGCTGTTGCTGGACGTTAATGAGCAAAACCCGCAGGCCAGCGGATTTTACCGTCACTACGGTTTTGAGATCACCGGCCGTTCCGCGCTCGACGGCCAGGGCAATCCCTTCCCGCTGCTTCATATGAAGCTCGACAAGCGTTAAATAAAACAAATCGGCCAAGGTTTACCTTGGCCGATTTTTTGCCATCACTTCCTCTCATGATTTGATATACCGAATCAGAATAACTAATAGATTTTACATTCTTCCTGTCACTATAAACCCCCGGTAGGATTGGCCCGTATTCACCAGAAACAGGGGTTCCGCCTGCCTTTTGCCCCCAGAAGCCGCCCCCTGTCCGGCGTGACTCGCTCCGGGCGGAATACTGTGATGTATTAATAAGGATTGGCTGCTCTATGATCGTTCTTTCGAACGTTTGCAAAACTTTTGACAGCGCGCAGGGCCGCGTTGTCGCGGTTGATGATGTCAACCTGGCCGTGGAGGCTGGGCAAATCTACGGCATCATCGGCTACAGCGGTGCCGGTAAAAGCACCCTGATCCGCCTGCTTAACGGGTTGGAAACCCCTACCAGCGGCAGTATTGAAGTCGACGGATTCGATATTGCCCGCGCCAAAGGCCAGCAACTGCGCCAGGCGCGGTTGAAAATCAGCATGGTGTTTCAACACTTCAACCTGCTGTGGTCACGCACCGTCAGCCAAAATATTGCCTTCTCCATGCAAATCGCCGGTGTGCCCAAAGCGCAAATCAAGCAGCGGGTGGCGGAGCTGGTCGCGCTGGTTGGCCTGCAGGGCCGCGAGGATGCCTATCCTTCGCAGCTCAGCGGCGGGCAGAAACAACGCGTCGGCATTGCCCGCGCACTGGCCAATAACCCTGGCGTGCTGTTGTGCGATGAAGCCACCTCGGCGCTCGATCCCCAGACCACCGATTCGATTCTCGAGCTGCTGCTGGATATCAACCGCAAGCTGAACCTGACGATTGTGCTGATCACCCATGAAATGCACGTGGTGCGCAAAATCTGCCACCGCGTGGCGGTGATGGAAAACGGCCGCATCGTCGAGGAAGGCCCGGTGATCGATGTCTTTACCCAGCCGCAGCAGCCGATTACCCGGCAGTTCGTTAAACAGGTTTCGCAGTATCAGGAAACCGAAGAGAACTTCAATCCGTTGCTGGCTCAACATCTGCCTGGGGCCATTTTCAAGCTGACCTTTGTCGGCATGCAAACCCATCAGGCGGTGATTTCCGATGTGATCCAGCGCTACCGGGTGACCATCAACATCCTGCACGGCAAAATCAGCCACACCCTTAACGGGTCATTCGGCGAACTGTATATCCACGCTGTTATGGGTCAGTAAGAATGATAAAGAGAAATAAGGGAATTGGCGGAAATTTTCGGGAACATGTGGGATTCGAAACCCTTGTATGATGCGGGGTGTGGAGAGTCCATCCGTTTTTTAGGTGAAAAAACAAGCAAGGGTTAACTTTGAGAAAAGCGGAGAATGTGGCGGATGAAATCCACTTAAAATGATAATCGGGCTATACCCTGTAATCGTCGTTCAAACTAGCTTCAAATCGTCTCCTTCGCTTAGAACAAAAAACAAAAATCAGCACATAAATAGGAATATGCTGATTGTTACGCTTTTTTACGTTCCGAGTTATTATCTAACAATGCACCAAGTTTCTTAATCTCAATGAGTTGCAATATCTCTCTCTGGTCATCCTCCGACAAGGTTTCGATTAGCTGAGCAATTTTAATCGCTCTATTGGATACCTCATTGGGAATGATGCTTGACATTCCATTGGCAAGTGCATGATTTAAAAGTAATTCTCTCTTTTCCAGGCTCACACTATTCAGTAGTGCATCCCACATGCTTAGCGTCTCATCGTGTTGAGGTATGGATTGCGTTGAATGAGTGCTGGAAGCCCCATAAATATCTGATTCAATTAGTTTCTTAGTGTCTTCAGGGATGCTATTCAAATCGTATTCAACGGCCTTACCTCCTTTTACACCTGTGCGCTTACGCTTCACCCATCCTTCTGATCTCGCCCTAGTGTTCACCCCTTGCGGGCTTTTAGGTAAACCACCTATACCGGCCAGTTCATTTGCCGTCATCCATTCTTTTCTCATATCCCACCTTTCTGGAAAGTTATTTTCTAGTATTAAATATTCATATTTATCAATTACATAAATAGATAACTGGAAAATTTACTAGAAAAATAATTGTCAGTAATGTTTTTTCAAGTATGCTTTGTCATATAGCGAAAGAGCTAAGGCGTATCGCTAGGCGATTTCGCCAACTAATTAGAGTAAGCGATCGGGGGTAACAAGAAAATGAGTTTCGAGAAAAACCACGATGATTGGCACAGAGCTGACATCGTCGCTGCGGTCAAAAAACGCGGCACCACGTTATCGGCAATCGCTCGTCAAGCGGGTTTAAGTCCATCAACAATCCGAAATGCTTTGGAGCGCCCTTGGCCGAAGGGAGAGCGTTTAATTGCGGAGGCGATCGGTGTTCAGCCCTCTGTGATTTGGCCGAGTAGATACCAGTTGAGGGGCTAAGAAATGGATATCTGGTTATCTTCAGCGGAGTGTGTCGGGCTTCCTGGTTTGCCGGGAACACCACAAGGTATCAATTACCAGGCACGTAAAGGGAAATGGAAATCTAGACCACGCACCGGCGTTAAAGGTGGGGCTACTGAGTTTCACTTGTCGGCATTGCCACCTCAAGCCCAAGCCCATGTATTAAAAGCGCAGGGGAAAATTGTAATCGGCCCCCGCACTTATTCTGTGCCTCACGAGTCTAGGTCCGATTCATATTGCCGCGAAGTCCTCTGGCATCACTGGGAATCTGCGACGGAGAAGCAGCGACAGGCGGCACAAAAGAAAACTGAAGCCGTTCATGCGGTATCTGCCCTGGTTGATACCGGCATTGATGTTGTTACTGCATTTGACGCTGTAGCTGAAACCCACGACGTCTCCGTGGCATCCGTGCGCCGCTGGTATTACACCGCCCGTAAATATGCGCGTGATGACTGGATGGCGGTATTACTGGGCCAATACGGAAAGAGCATCGAAACCCGCCGCAAAAAGGAAGCGGATTGTGACCAGGAAGCGTGGGACTTTTTACTGGCCGATTTCCTGCGCCCGGAACGTCCTGCATTGCGTACTGTTTACGCTCGCCTGCGTGAAGCGGCTAAAGCGCATGATTGGACTATCCCCAGCCTGTCTTCCATTAGGCGCAAACTGGAGCGTGAAATCCCTGTAGAGCAGCGCGTTTTACTCCGTGAAGGTGAGCATGCCGTTATGCGTCTGTTCCCGCATCAGGAGCGTACTGTGGCTGATTTGGCTGCTATGCAGTGGATAAACGGTGACGGCTATCAACATAACGTGTTCGTGCGCTGGTTTAACGGCGAAGTGATCCGTCCCAAGACCTGGATTTGGCAGGACGTCAAAACCCGCAAGATTTTGGGCTGGCGCACCGACGTCAGTGAAAACAGTGACTCGATCCGTTTGTCCCTGTCCGATGTGGTTGAACAGTTTGGCATACCAAAAGAATTGACGATCGATAACACCATGGCAGCAGCAAACAAATGGACTACCGGCGGTGTACCTAACCGTTACCGCTTCAAGGTCAAGGAAGATGACCCTATCGGGATTATTCCCATGTTGGGGATCAATCTTCACTGGACCAGTGTGCTGCATGGGCGTGGTCATGGTCAGGCGAAACCGGTGGAGCGCGCATTTTCCCACGGTGGTCTGGGTGAGGTCGTAGACAAGCACCCGGCACTGGCAGGCGCACACACCGGCCCGAACCCGATGGATAAACCGGACAATTACGGTGACCGAGTTATTGAGGCCGAAGAATTCCTGAAGGTGTTGGCCGAGGGGATCGCGTTCTGGAACCGGCAACCGAACCGCAATACAGAAATGTGTCAGGGCCTGCTGTCGTTTGATGAAGCATTCAACGAACACTATGAGCAAGCTACCGTCCGTAAAGCCACGCCAGAGCAACGTCGCCTGTTACTGCTGCCTGCCGAAGCGGTACGCATCAGCGAGTCTGGCACGTTCACAATGGAAGCTGGCGGCAAGGTTCAGTCCCGCAAGAATCGCTATTTCAACGAGCGCTTGCTGGGCCTGAAGCCGAACAAGGTAGTCGTGCGGTTCGATCCGCAGAACCTGCACCAGAACGTCTTGTGTTACACGCTGGATGGCCGCTTTATTTGCGAAGCCACCTGTATAGAGAAAACCGGGTTTGGCGATACGCAGGCCGCACGTGAGCATAAACGCAAGCGTAATCAGTTCGTCAAGAGCACCAAAGAGGCCGCCAAAGCATCACAGCGTATGTCAGCGCTGGAGGCTGCTGAGCTGCTGCCAGACACCATTCCGCCAGCGCCGCCGGAATCCCGCGTGGTTGAGTTGTATCGCCCTGTAGGCAACACACTGCGGCGGCAGATGGTAGAGGAACAGTTAGAAGACGATGAATCAGAAGACGCGTTTGATAACGCAGTGAGCCAGTTTTACAGCGTATTACAGAACAAACAGATTTAACGGAGAAACATAATGACCAACGTAATCGATTTAGATCAGCAGCAAGAAAAGATTAGTGATATCCGCAACACCGTGCGTGCAACAGTGGAAAACTCCGGTATTACCTATGCATCCGTGGCGCGCGAGGTCGGTATTTCCACTGGCTCTATCTCGCAGTTCATGAGTGGCGAATATCGCGGTGATAACAACAAGGTCGCCAGTAAGTTGAATGTCTGGCTGGACAACCGCCGCCGTCGTACCACAGAGATGCCGACCGCGCCGGACTTCATCGCCACACGCACCGTGAAGCAAATCTGGAGCGCGTTGCAGTATGCACAATTGGCACAGTGCATCACCGTGATTTATGGCAACTCAGGCGTCGGCAAAACCCGCGCTCTCCAGCAGTTCGCCGCAGAGCGCCCGAACGTGTGGCTGATTACCGTATCACCGTCACGCGCCAGCCTCAGTGAATGCCTGTATGAGCTGGCACTGGAACTGGGCATCGGTGATGCACCACGCCGTTCTGGTCAGTTGGGGCGCGCTATTCGCCGGAAGCTGCGCGGTACTAACGGGGTGGTGCTGGTCGATGAAGCCGATCACCTGGACTATTCCGTGCTGGAAGAGCTTCGGATTTTGCAGGAGGAAACCGGTGTTGGCTTGGCACTGATTGGAAACCACCAGATTTACGGAAAGTTGACCGGTGGCAATAGCCGCAATATGGACTTCGCCCGCCTGTTCAGCCGTATCGCCAAAAAGGTATCCATTCTGAAAACCAAGAAAGCCGATGTGGAAGCGATAGCTGACGCATGGGGGCTGAACGGTAAGGCCGAACGCGAGTTGATCCATGTATTGGCCGATAAGCCCGGTGCGCTGCGTACCATTTCACACACGCTCCGCCTTGCTGCGATGTTCGCCCATGGCAGCAATGAAACACTCAGCGAGAAGCATATTCGTGACGCCGTTAAAGACCTTGAAGGAGTTGCCTCATGATTAACCCGACCAAGCTGGTGAATGCGCTGGGCTGGCTACAACGCCGTAATGTTGAAATCAAACATGTGAACGTCAGCCGTTCACGCCCCATTGTCGAGGTGGCCGCGCCTGATGCTGACTTGAGGCGTAAAGCCCATAACTATCACGCAGTCTTTGCCGCCACCATTCAGGACTGCATTATTTATTGGAGGTAATTCATGACGTGCATCGCCTATGCCTGGGCCAGCGGCTTAATTGAGTTTGGCGACACCACCCCAGACGGTGCGTTACCCATCCTCGTTGGGCAAAAAGAAGAGAACGTAAAAGAAGTCATTGATGTATTAGCACGGCATTCTCGCATCAATAACCAATTGTTGGTTCCGGGCGTTCCAGAAGCCTATGACCAACATTCAGCAATGGATGCATTAATTTATTTTTCAAACGTCGCAAAAAGAAATTACGCAGATTTAATTAAAGGTGAAAAGTCATGAATAAAGAAATTGAACAAACCGGCTACCGCAAAAACGCCCAAGGATATCTGGTACCTGAAGACTTGATCCGTCCGGTCGATCAGCTGCGTGACGATGTCGTGCAGAATATCGTCGAAGCCGCCAAGGTGTTGCGCCAGGCGATGGCAGATTTCAAGGCTGCATCCATGCAGCAAATCGGTGACTTCATCGACCTGTCGTCAAAGGAGTACGGTGTGGAGTACGGCGGTACCAAGGGCAACGTCACCCTGCCGAGCTTTGACGGGCAATTTAAAATCCTGCGCGCCGTTGGCGATCATCGCGTTTTCGATGAGCGCATTCAGGCGGCAAAAAAACTGATTGATGACTGTGTTATCGCGTGGTCAGACGGGGCGAATGTCAATTTGAAAGCGTTGGTTGACCATGCTTTTCGAGTCAACAAACAAGGCCGTATTGACGTTAATGAGGTTCTGGGCCTGCGGCAGGTTGATATTGATGATGCGCGCTGGCTGGAGGCAATGGAGGCCATTGCTGACTCTATCAGGGTGACCGGCACCAGCCAATATCTGCGGATTTACGAGCGGCAGCCGAACGGCAAGTACGAGCAAATTAGCCTGGATATTGCCGGGGTCTGATATGAAGAGAGTCAGCGCCAACGAGTTTAATCGGCAGCATAAAACTGGGACAGTGTTTCGATATCAGCCTGAACAGGAAATTTTATTCATTCTGGTTAAAACACTGGGGCCTGCACGCGACTTTAAAAAATCTGGCACTGTGGTTGAAATAAACAAAGCACCATATTTCGTTAAAGTAACTGCACTTATCCCAGCTTAATTAATTCAACAAGTTTATCAGGCGTGGTCGCGCCGGGGTGCGCTCACGCCTAAATCGAGGGTACAGAAATGAAACGGACAGCCTGGCTTTGTGTTTTTGCCACCGGATTGTGCTTCTGGGTCTTGGCCTTAATGTTTATTTTGTCTATTGGAGGTTGATGTGAATAAGCTGCAATTAATCCGATTGATTCATGTTGCCAAGGGTAAATTAAATATTCCCGATGATGCCTATCGCGCGTTGCTGGCGAACACCGCCAACGGGAAAAACAGTTGTAGCTTCATGACTATCATGGAGCTGCGGGATGTCTATGCGGAGCTGCAAGGGAAAGGCTTCAAGCGCAGCTTCAAAAAGGTCACAAAACGCGTGCGGGAGAACGCCAAGGGCGCGCCACGTGTGGAGGAAATCAGCAAGCTCCGCGCTATCTGGGCCACGATGCACCGCCACGGCTTTGTTGAAAGTGGCGAGGAAGTCGCGTTAAACAAGTATGTCAAACGGATGAGTAGCCAGATTAATGGCGGTGCCGGTGTGGATGAGGTGGGCTGGCTCGACGGTTACCTGGCGTTCCGCGTGCTGGAGTGTCTGAAACAGTGGCACATCCGCCTTATGCTGGCGACCCTGGACGCCCGCAAAAAGCCCCGCCCGCTTCATCCGCTCACCGGTGATGAGGCACGGGGTTATGACCTTATTCTGGATGCCTATGAGGATTCACTATGAAACTGGGTCGCTGTCCTGTCTGCCACTCGGAGTTGCACCTGGACGCCATTTTGGAGGATGACGCCGGTCGGGAACTGCTGACCCTGCTGGCAACATTGCCCAATGGTGCAGGCAAAGCCATGGTGGCGTATATCGGGCTGTTCCGCCCGCCAAAGTCGAACCTGTCCAACTCTCGAGCGGTGAAGCTGATTAAGGAAGTGCTGGCACAACATCAGGCTGGGCGTGTGTTGACTCACGCTTTGAGCGAAACCGTTGAACGTATCCGCTCCAAGCGCATCAACGGCGACAATAAACCGCTGAGCGGCCATAGCTACCTGCGCGAGGTTTACCGCACTTCTGAACAGATATTTGCCCAGACCAGCAATATCGCGTCGCGCGAACGCGACGAAAGCAAGCGTGAAATTGACCAGGATAAGGGACGTGACGACTACCTGGCTCAGATGCACCGCCTAGGCCGGGACGTCTCAACATTACCGGGTGGTGTTGATTGGTTAGAACGTAACGGTGGGGGGAATCATGGCGGATAATCTTGAGCTTTTCGACGACGAACAGGATGACAGCATCCTTGACTACCTTGACAACGACGACGGCGAACATGTGAAATTCCCCGCGTTGCTGGCTGAACTGAATGAGTTATTACGAAGTGAACTGGAGCGCCTAGGGGGTAATCCGCGCCATGCATTGGAGTTGGTTATTGCCATCAGCAAGCACATCGGCGGGATCCAGGTGTACTTGCCTCGCGGTCAGACGCTGGAGTATCTGGTGCGGGATATGCGGATCTGGCAAGACTTTGATGGCCGCAATATTCGTGAATTGGCAAAGCGCTATAATGTGACGTTCAAAACGGTGTATAAAGCTATTCGAAGGATGCGACGGCTTGAGCATCTGAAGCACCAGCCGAAACTATTTTGAAGGGGGTACAATGAAAAAGATTTTATTGAGTTTGTTGTTGTCGCTATCGTTTTCAGTGGTAGCAACTCAACCATCAATAAAAGAGAATGCGAAAAAATTACTTGAGCAATCTGCACATGTAGACACCGTTGACTGGTACGACAAAGGAGATACCTCCTTTGCGGAAAATGATGCTTTTATGGGAGTGTATAGACATTTAAAGGCATCTGTAAAAAATGATGAAATAAACATCAAGATGCAGTTTGTATCAGGTCCAAAGCGCCCTGATAGCAATGATTTTAGCCGTATTACATCCGAGGTCTGTCATTCTGTTATTTCAAGAATAGTCAGCCCAGAACCTAGCAGTGATAAATCCGCAGCATTTGATTTCATGCTAAACAGCAACCTGGATGATTACAGCGTATTCAACGAAAAACTGAGTAAGAAGATTGATGGCTGGGATGTTAGTATTTATCGAATAGCCATGTTGACTACATGTTCAGCAAAAAAGATTTGAGATATTTACAACTGCAATAAAGCCGGTTAATCCGGCTTTTTTTACGCCTATCGCACTATGGAAGCCTCAGCTTATTTCATTCAGCTAGCTTTCCAGAGGTGCAAATGTGAGTCAGTTCAATCCTACCCCAGCGTTTACCCACGCCGTTGCTTTTGTCCTGGGCAAAGAAGGCGGTTACGTCAATGACCCTACCGACAAAGGCGGCGAAACCAAATACGGCATTTCCGACAAGCGTGACGGCGTGGCCGATGGTCTAACCGACGTCAACGGCGACGGCAAGCCCGACACCCGCATTAAAGCGCTAACCCTCGAACAGGCCAGCCAGATTTACTTCCGTGATTACTGGTACCCGGCCTACTGCTTGGAATGGCAGGACGGCATCTCGCTGTTGGTCTTTGATGCCGCCGTTCAGCATGGCGTCAAGAAAGCCATTTCCCTGTTGCAGTCGGCAGCGGGTGTTACCGCTGACGGCATCGTTGGTGCCAAAACCAAAGCCGCCGTTTTGAACGCCGATCCGGAATGGCTGCTGGCCCGCTTCCTGGTCTACCGCTCCCGCTACTACGCCGACATCATCAAGTCCAACGCCAGCCAGGGAAAATACCTCAATGGATGGTTCAATCGCCTGGACGATGTGGCGAACGCGGCCTGGGAAGTTGTCGGCGGTTCGGCATCGGTCGCTCGAAGCTAACCATGGGTAAAGGCTGGGATGAGTCATTTCGCCAGGGCCGCCGTGACCGCCTCAAAAAAGAGGTGCTTCACCGCATTGCCGGTGGCCCTAAACCCACCCCGGTGGATTACACCGGCTGCGACGGGACCCATGCCAGTTTTTACAGGAGGGGCTGGGAGTCCGTCGGCCCTAGAGATATCGCCTGGCAATGCCAGCGTTACAAGGAACTACACCGTGAACACCCTGAACAACATCATTAATTCGGTCTGGCTGGTTGCCGCACTGCTGCTGGCCTCATTGACGCTTGCAACAGGACTGCCGCAAGCCTCTTTTGTTGCCTGGTTGCTGGCCGTTATCGCTGGCTGCGTGACATACCTGGGCATTCGACTGGACGACACCGAGCTTCTGTTTACCCCTCGGGATTTACTCTCCACGTTTCTCATTCCTGTCGGCTGCTTTGTCGGGATGTCCATGGTCTTTTTAGCCCCGTATTACGGTATTCAGATCATGGCGTATATCGCCGGTTTGCTGGCCGTTCGCCAGGCTTCTTTTAAGGGGATGTTGCCGTGGATCCAATAACGATTTCTACCGTTGCCGGTGTGCTGATGAAAGCCGGTCCCTCAGTGCTACGTGCTGTGGGCGGCTGGTTCGGCGCGGACACGGCCAAAACGGCGGACTCTGTCGCCGGGATGGTTGAGGCCGTCAACAGTGCGGTCAATCCCCAGGACCGCCAGCGCGTGCTCGAGCAGAAGCTGGCGGCGCTGCCGCCGGAGCAGTTCGTACAGTTGGAGTCGCTCAAGGTCGAGTTAGATAAAGTCCAGGCCGAACGTGAGCGGACCCGGTACGCCGACCAGCAGGCCGCCCACCATGAGCAGCAGGAAACCATCCGTAACGGTGACGATGCGACAGACGAATATGTGCGCCGCACCCGCCCCTTGATGGCGCGCCTGTCGCTCTACAGCTCCATCGTCTATGTGCTGTTGCTGGCCGCCGGTCAGCAGGCCGCCGCCGTGGCAACAGCTGCCGGTCACGCAATGAGCATGCCTGCGCCGGATTGGGATATCGCCCTGATGTTGGCGACCCCGGCTCTGGGGTATCTCGGTTTCCGTACGCTGGATGGGTTCGCCCGCTTTAGCAAATCCAGTAAACACAAACTCCCGGTGGTCAAGTAATGGCAGATGCTTTTGACCGCGCTAGCGAGCTGGAGATGGGTGACCGTGAACGGGCATTAAACACCCATTTAAACCGTATTAAAGAGGCTCCCATCGAGTACGGCTATTGCAATGACTGTGGGGCCGACATTCCCGCCCAGCGACTGGCGCTGTTGCCTGATGCCGTTTGCTGTGTGACATGTCAGGAAATCAGAGAGCTAAGGGAGGTTCAGCGTGGGTTGGGAAGTCGTCAAAGGTAACTGGACCATTATCTGGGCGCTACTGATGTTAGCCATCCAAATGGTGCAATTGTTGTTGTCCAAAACCTACGTCAAGCGTGAGGAGTTGGAGTCATTGCGTATCCGTATCCAGGCGATGGAAAGCACCATTGCAGGATTACCTAGCCAGAAAGACCTGCACATGTTGCAGCTTGAAATGAGTAACTTGCGCGGTGATCTGCGCGAACTCGGCCCAGCCATTCGCCAGGTGAAACACGTCAGCGATCTCCTGCTGGAAAATGAATTAAAGGATAAGTGAGGCCATGGCCATGCGAGAAATTCTTGATAGCGATCAGCGACTGGTCATCCTGCGTTCCTTGCTGGAATGCGGTGACAGCGCCAATGAGTCGGTGTTGCAAACTTGTCTGCAAGCGTACGGCCACCGCGTCTCCCGCGATGTGGTGCGCACGCACCTGAGCTGGCTGGCGGAGCAAGGTCTGGTCAGCCTTAGCGATGTGGCCGGGTGTTACGTCGTCGGCATTACCGGACGCGGCGATGATGTAGCCAACGGCCTGGCCGTGGTGCCGGGCGTCAAAAAGCCACGGGCGCGGGGGTAACAATGTCAAAGACCAAACCTTACACCGCCGCTGTGCGGACGTTCCTGGATGAACTAGCGACGTTTTTTGTCGCGTCTGAAATCGAGCGTGAGGTGCTCAAACCTTTCTTTGAAAGGGAAACGGGCAAGCCTTGTGATGAAATCGGTTACCTTGCCCAAGTGCTGAAGGATAACCCGGAGTCTGACCGCGCCTGGAAAACATTACAGCGCGTTATCATCAAACGACGGAAATGCATGCTTGCGGCGCTTGAGCACGAAAGGAGCCAGCATGGCCGATGAAAAGCCGACCCGTGGCCGCCCGTCAAAAGTTGACCTGTTGCCGGATGCCATACGCGATGCTCTCCACCAAATGTTGCGCGACAAACGCCATACCCAGGAGGAGATCCGCGAAGCCATCAACGCGCTGATTGACCAGCATGAATTGCCGGACGACATGCAGCTCAGCCGCACCGGCCTGAACCGCTATGCCAGCAGGATGGAAGCCATCGGCTCCAAAATCCGGGCATCGCGAGAAATGGCGGAGATCTGGGCCGCCAAGCTGGGTTCCGCGCCGACGTCTGACGTCGGCAAACTTTTGATGGAGTTTGTGAAAACCCTGGCGTTTGAAACCTCAATGTCACTGGCAGAAGAAGAAGGCACAGTGGAGCCGAAGGCGCTGGGCCAGCTTGCTCTTGTAGCGCAACGGATCGAAGCCGCTCAGATGGTCAGCCATAAGCGCGAGAAAGAAATTCGCCAGGCATTTGCCGAGGAAGCGGCAGAAGCAGCAGAGAAAGTCACTAAGCAAGCGGGCCTGACGGCAGAGACCGCCGCCACCATCCGCCGCGAAATTCTGGGGATTGCCTGATGACGACCATGCTGCCTACTGATGCCATCGCCAGTGCCTCTGCTGCCGCGATTATTGGCGGTGAGTTTGACAAGGACCAGGTGCTGTTGCCTTACCAGCGGCGCTGGATTGCCGATGACGCGCAAATCAAGATTGGCGAAAAGTCCCGTCGTACCGGCCTCACCTGGGCAGAGGCCGCAGACGCCGCTCTGAAAGGCTCAATGTCGAGGCTGGCTGGTGGGTGCGACACCTTCTATGTCGGCACCACCAAGGACATGGCGCGTGAGTTTATTGACGCCTGCGCCATGTGGGCCAAAGCCTACGACCTGGCGGCAGATGATGTGGGCGAGGAAGTGCTGGCAGATGAAGACAAGGACATTCTGGTCTATGTCATCAACTTCGCCAGCGGCTTCAAAATCAAGGCGCTGTCGTCCAACCCCTCCAACCTGCGCGGGATGCAGGGCAACGTCATCATCGATGAGGCAGCCTTCCAGGGCGACCTAGCGGCGCTATTAAAAGCGGCGCTGGCCCTGACTATGTGGGGCAGCAAAGTGCGCATAATCTCCACGCACAATGGTATTGAGAACCTTTTCAACACGCTGATAACGGAAAGTCGAGCGGGCAAGCGTCGGTATTCCGTTCACCGTATTGATATTGAATTGGCTATCAACGAGGGCCTCTACAAACGCATCTGCCAGGTGACCCGCAAGGTCTGGTCACCGGAAGCCGAGGACGAATGGCTGGCGAACCTGCTGAGCGATACCGCGACGGAAGATGACGCCCGAGAGGAATACTACTGCGAGCCGAAGAACGGCGGCGGCACCTACCTGGCGCGCTCGCTGCGTGAGCGTGCGGCGCGAGGCGATGGCCTGGTGCTGCGATTCACCGGCACGAAAGAGTTCAACGCCACGCCGGAGGACGTGCGAGCCAGGGAAATGCAGGAGTGGCTGGAGAAGGACGTGTTGCCCGAGCTGAAGGTACTCCCGCCGCACCTTCGCCACTGCCTCGGCGAAGACTTTGCGCGCTCCGGCCACCTGACGGTCTTTGCACCGATGACGGTCAACACCGATACCACCCGCACAGTGCCGTTCCTGGTCGAGTTGGCGAACGTCCCGTACAAACAGCAGGAGCAGGCTTTGTTCTTCATCTGTGACCGCTTGCCGCGCCGTGACGGCATCAAGCTCGATGGCCGGGGGAACGGCAACTACCTGGCCGAACAGGCAGCTGAAAAATATGGTGCTGAAGTAGAGATGGTCATGCCCTCCGTCGGCCACTACCGCGAGAACATGCCGCGCTTTAAATCGGCGTTTGAAGACGACGAACTAGTGTTACCAAAGCATGAGGACGTCATCAGCGACCTCGGGCAAATCGTTATTTTGCGTGGTGTCCCGGGTATTGACCACCGCGAGAACACCGGCGGCGATGGTCACAAGCGTCACGGTGATGCCGCCTACGCGATTTTCCTGGCCTTCCTCGCCAGCAAGGAAGACTGCCGTCGCTACGAACTGCACCGCATCACCCCATCACAACAACGCCCCGAAGAGCGTGACGAGCGTCGCCAGGTACGTATCACCCGTGGGCTGAAGAATCAACGAGGGTTACTGTAATGTCGAAGAAGAGCAAGAAGAAGCCACCAGGCGCTAACCACAATCTGGTCCACCCCGCTAACGACAAGGCCGTCACGGTTAGCCAGGAAGCCTTACAGACCGAACAGACGCGGGCACGGGCCATGGGAGTGCGCCGCGCTCATCCGGGTATGAGCGTTGCCAGCTCGTTGACCCCGGCGCGACTCGCTAGTGTTTTGCGGCGCGCCGCCGAAGGGGATGCCAGGGACTATTTCATCCTGGCCGAAGAGATGGAGGAGCGCGATCTACACTATTCAAGCGTGCTGCGAACCCGCAAGCTGAAGGTGGCCGGTATCGTACCAACGGTGGAAGCGGCCAGCGATGAGGCCCGCGACATTGAACTGGCCGATGCGGTGCGCGCCCTAATGGAGCGCCCGCAAATCCCTGAACTGTTGTTCGACCTACTCGATGGCCTGGGTAAGGGGCTGGCAGTGGTTGAGATTTTGTGGGATACCAAGACCATCCCCTGGAAACCACGTGATTATTCATGGGTTGATCCGCGTTTTCTCAAGCCGGACACCGAGACCTTGCGCGAGGTGCGGGTGATTACCGAAGCGGAGCCGATCAACGGCGAGCCATTGGCCCCATACAAATACATCACCCATCAACCGCGCCTGAAGTCTGGGCTGCCGCTGCGCAATGGCCTGGCCCGCTTAGTGGCCGTCATGTACATGCTCAAGTCCTTCACAGTCCGTGACTGGTGGGCATTTGGTGAGAAGTTTGGTTTACCGATCACCGTGGGCAAGTACGGCAACAATGCCAGCAAAGAGGATATCCAGACGCTGGTCGATGCCATCTCCACGCTGGCATCGGATGCCGGGTGTGCAATCCCGCAGTCGATGCAGATAGATATGCAGGAGACAGCCAGCCGCCAGGGCGGCGGCGCGCTGTTCGAGAGCATGGCGAAATGGTGCGACGCCCAGACCAGCAAAGCCGTACTGGGCCAGACGATGACCACCGACGACGGCAGCAGTCAGAGCCAAGCCAACGTCCATAACGATGTGCGTATGGACATCGCCCGTTGGGATGCTCGCCAGTTGGGCGACACGCTCAACGAGTTCCTGGTGCGACCGTTCATCCTGCTGAACTATGGCGAGCAGGAAAACTATCCGCGTGTGCGCCTTCCGATCAACGAACCGGAGGATTTGAAATCTTTGGTCGATGCGCTGGTGCCGTTGCTCGATAGGGGTATGAAGGTGCAGATGTCGGAGGTGCGTGACAAGTTCGGGTTGTCAGAGCCTGAAGATGGCGCGGAAATCTTCCAGCCTGCCTCGATGGGAGCGAATTACACACCGCAACCCGTCGCTCTGAACAGGGAGCAGATCGCCCTTAACCGCCAGTCGGCACCGGATGAGATTGACAGACTTACTGACGAAGGTCTGCGTGACTGGCAGCGCGTAGGCACAGCGTTTACTAATCCGGTACTGGCGCTTGCCAGTGAGGCAACCAGCTACGAAGAGTTCATGGCTCGCCTGCCGGACCTGCAAGCCAGCCTCGGCGCTGGAGAGTTCGTTGACCAACTGGCACGGCTCTGTTTCCAGGCGCGGGCATTGGGGGATGTAAGCGATGCGGACTAAGCGAGTACGCCGTGAACGCCTTTGTTTTCAGCGTGCGTTCATGTCGGTGAAACACCACTCATACTGGTCTCTCTTTGACGGTTATTACTACGGGCGGAAATATGGCTGATAACGACATAATCCCCAAGGAAGCGTTAGCCTGGCTCAAGGCCAAGAAGCTCAAGCCTGGTTTCGATTATCGCGACGTATGGAAGGAAGAACACAGCGCGGCGTTTACCGTCGCCAAGATGACACAGCTCGATTTACTGGGTGATGTCATGGCGCTGGTGACCGATGCCCTGGAGCAGGGGCAGACGTTCAGGGAGTTCCAGCAACTGCTGGAGCCGATGCTGGTCAAGCGTGGTTGGTGGGGCGAACGGGAGATGAACGACCCGCTGACCGGCGAAACCCGCGTCGTGCAGCTCGGCAGCGACAGCCGATTGCGCACCATTTACAACACCAACATGCGCACTGCCCGCAGCGCCGGACAGTGGCAGCGCATAGAACGTACCAAGCGTGCGATGCCGTACCTGATATACACACTGGGGCCGTCCAGGGAACACCGGGTGGATCACGTTAAGTGGGCCAATACCTGCCTGCCCGTTGACCACCCGTTCTGGCTCACCCATACCGGCCCTAACGGCTGGGGCTGCAAATGCGGTGTGCGCCAGGTCAGTCAATATGAATACGACCAAATGACGCAAGACGGCGTGGCCGAGACTGCGCCAGTGTTCGATGATAACGGCCTGCCTACCGGCCAGGTCATCCGCACCAAGGTTCCACTGAAGACGCAGGCTCCATCAGTCAAAAACGTGAAATGGTTAAACAAACGCACCGGCGAAGAGGAGCAGGTGCCGGAAGGTATCGACCCGGGCTGGAACTACAATCCCGGCATCAGTCGCCATGTGGCATTGGAGCGCCAACTCCAGGCAAAGCAGCAGGCTTTTGATGCTGGCCGCTGACTTCGTCTGACAACCTCCTTGTAACGTGCGTAGTGACGTTAATGTGCGCTGTGGTACGATGGCGCGTAGAAAATTTGTTAAACGCTTCTACGCGCTTTTAAACGTGTTTTAAACACGGTTCCCTCCCTCATTTAGAGGGAAAGCGGTTAATCCACCTTTCCATCCCTTCCCACGCACACTGTCTGCACGATTTCTTTGTGTGGATTTGCCCATGTCCGTTGAACTGCTGGCGCTCTGTTTCGAGTTGCCGGACACCATTGACAACAAATTGCCTGACTGGCTGCCGATGCTGCCTATCGGTCCGTTCGAAGGACGCGATGGCCGTTCGTGGATCAACAACGAACCGGAAACGGTGATTTCCAAGTCGCTGCAATTCAGCGATGTGCCGTTCGATATGGAGCACGCCACTGAACTCAAGGGGCCGAAAGGTGATGCTGCCCCCGCTTACGGCTGGATTGACGACCTGAAGATTCAGGGCGATCAGGTCTGGGCGCATGTGTCCTGGAACGCCGAGGGCGCAGACCTCATCCAGGGGAAGAAGTACCGCTACTACAGCCCCGCCTTCAATTACACCACTGATGGCCTGGTCACGAAGCTGTCCAGCGTCGGCCTGACAAACAAACCTAATTTACTCGTACCTGCCCTTAACTCGGAGAACACCGACATGAAACTGCCTGAACTGATTGCGGCAGCGTTGGGCCTGGGTGCTGATGCCACCGTTGACAACGGTGTCACTGCTATCCAGAGCCTGAAGACCGCAGAACAAGTGGCGCTTAACCGCGCGAAGGAGCCGGACCTCACCGCATTTGTGCCGAAGGAAACTCATCAGTTGGCACTGAACCGTGCGGAATCGGCGGAAACTGCGCTGAATGCGCGTATTGAGAAGGATGCTGAGGGCCTGGTAGATGCGGCTATTTCAGTAGGCAAAATCGCGCCGGCCAACCGCAACATGTATCTGGCTATCTGCCGCACCGAAGAAGGTCGTGCGCAATTTGCCGAGTTCGACAAATCAGCCCCGGCGCTCGTCAACACTGACCCTGCCAAGAAGAAAGAGCTAGAGCAGCAAGGCAAGCAAGAGCTGACGGACACCGAACTGGCGATGTGCCGCAACATGGGCCTTACCAAAGAAGAGTTTATCTCCAATAAACCCAAACAGGAGCAACAGTAATGGCCGTAGTTTCTTCAGAAGTCCTGCACGCACTCACCACCGCGTTGAGTGCGGCCTATGTCAAAGGGCTGGCTGGCGTCACGCCACAGTACCTGCGTATTGCCACCGTCGTGCCGAGCAGTACGTCATCCAACACCTACGGCTGGCTGGCTGACCTGCCGGGGATCCGCGAATGGATTGGTGACCGTCGTCTCGCTGAGTTGGAACAGCACGGCTACACCATCAGCAACAAGACCTGGGAAAACTCGATCCGCGTGAAACGCGAGAACATTGAGGATGACCAGATTGGGCAGTACAGCGTGATTGCCGCGAACTATGGCCGCCAAGCTGCCGTGTTCCCGGACACGCTCAGCTTCAAGCTGTTGTCGGAAGGCTTCAAAACGCTGTGCTTTGACGGCCAGTATTTCTTTGATACCGACCACCCGATGGCGGGCGGCACGTACAGCAACATCGTCGGGGATGGTACCGAGACCGGCGAGCCGTGGTTCCTCATCGACGAATCACAAGTGCTCAAGCCGATCATTTACCAGAACCGCCGCGAATGGGATTTCACTGCGTTGGATGATTTGAACAACGAGCACACATTCCTGAAAAACGAGTTCCTGTTCGGCATTGATGCCCGCAGCAACGTCGGTTTCGGATTCTGGCAAACCGCCGTCGCGTCACGTGCACCACTGACCACCGCTAACTATGAGAAGGCAGTCGCCGTTCTCCAGGGGATGAAACGCGACGACGGGGAGCCGCTGGGTATCACCCCGACCACGTTGGTGGTAGGTAGCAAAAACCGTGCAGCGGCGAAAAAAGTGATCGACGCGCAACTGGTCGATGGCGGTGACTCCAACATCTACTACAAAGACGTGGATATTGTGAACAGCCCGTTCATCGTCACTCCGGCGGCGGCACCAGCGCCTTAATCGACGGCACATTAACCGCCGTTTACCCCAGCCTTAGCGGGTGTTTAAACGCCCGCTACGGCTTCAAAGAGGATGGAACAGTGAGTGGGAAGCCAATCAAGAAAAAGTCGGAGCAAGTCGGTCAGGCAGCTCCAGCAAAAGTTAACGCGTCTGAAGCGCCGGTTATTGCTCAAGCTGTTACAGGACACTATCAGCCCATTATCCAGTCCAGTACGCCACCGCAACCGGCTACGGCAGCATCTGGATTGACCGAGGGCAGCATCTCTTTGACCGTGACAGACGACGCCACCAAGGCCCAACTGGAAACTGTGCAGCTTAGCCTGGAACAGCTCACCAAAAGTGACATCGTGGGGCATGTCGCCAGTGAACCTCTGGATGGCGGCGTGTTCCTTAGCTCAGCAACCGATGAGGCACTGCGTGACCAGATTCTGGGGCTAGCTGGCGACGAGAAGCCTGCTTTCGTTGAGACATTGTTGGTGCAAGCCGTTTCCCCCCATGGGTTCTGGCGTGTTGGGCGGTTCTGGCCACACGCAGGTGTGCAAGTGGTAGTCGACGCTGCGCTGAAGGTTGACATCATTGCTCCCTACATCAGCGTTGCCATTGCCAAACGCCTAAAAGAAGAACCCCATCTGCGCGTCACAGTGGTGGATGCCATCACCACCGAAGACCCGGAGGCATGATGCACTATGCCACCCGTGAAGACCTGCTGACAGCGGACGGATCCTTTGTCTGGAACGTCGCCATGAACCCGGAGACGCAACAGCTCGACGAGACCGCTATTAGCCAGGTGCTGGACGACACCGACGAAGAAATCAACTCGTTACTGTCTCGCCGGTACAAGCTGCCACTTGAGACAGCGGTTCCCCGCATTCTGAACCGGGTGGCGATCTCTATCGCCTTCTACTGGCTGGCTGACCGCGATAACCAGGCGACTGAGCTGGTTCGTAAGCGCTATGAAGATGCCATCAAAACGCTAAAGGAAATCGCGAATGGCCAACGTGATCTGGGCTTGCCGACGACCGAGCAACCAGTGGAAGGCACCGGCGGCAAGGTCATCATGGTCGGCGAGAACCCGCGCCTGATGACCCGTAACGGCCTGAAAGGCGTGCTCTGATGGGTATTCATGTTGAAGTCCTGGGCGCGGCCAAGCTCGCCGACATCAAGATGGCGATGGAACGCCTGGCGGACAACAGCCTGCGGGCGGAGCTGCTCGACAGCATCGGCGCAGTGGCGGAGTCCCAGACCCGTCGCCGCATTACCAGCGAGAAGGAATCCCCCGGCGGTGTGCCGTGGCAGGACTGGAGTTCCAGTTATGCCAAGACTCGCCACGGTAACCAGAGCCTGCTGCTGGGTAACGGTGATCTGCTCGACAGCATCACATATGTCACCGAACGCAACCAGGTGCGGGTGGGGTCGCCACTCAAGTATGCGGGCGTTCATCAGGAAGGGTTCAGCGGCAGCGTGTCGGTGGGTCCCCATCAGCGCCTCATTCGCCAGGCGTTTGGCCGGGCGTTGAAACACCCGGTATGGCAGAGCGTCGGGGCGCACAGCCGCATGATGAATATTCCCCAGCGTGAATGGCTGGGCTTATCGAACGCCAACAGCAACGAGCTGTTGCACGTGATTGGCGACTTTTGGAAGGAGGTCTTGCCGTGAGTACAGAACGCCCGAGCCTGGTCACTACCGGCAGTACAGTGAGCGCCGCTGAGCGGATTGTGGCCTGGCTGAAGCCGGAACTGCTGGGAGACAACCCCGACCAGGTGAAGATGGTGGAGCGCCATATCGGCCAGTTCAGCAGCCCGGATGACGTGAAGCGCTACCTGTCGGGCCGTGATGGTTGTGTTCGCCTGGCCGCGCTGCGTGTGCGGAATATCCGCCATCAGCCTGGCGGCATGGTCGGGCTAGTGACCTGGGCAGCATACGTGATGGCGACTGATACATGGGGCTATGGCCGCGACCTGCGGGCGGAAGTCATGGTCGCCAAGCTGGCGCGTCGGCTAACCCTCCCCAGTGCGGCCAAAACGCTGGGTGCAGAGACCAAGGCGACGGATATCACAGCCGACAACATCTACAGCGGCAACCTGGACAGCCTGGGTGTGACCATCTGGGCAGTGACCTGGAGTCAGGAATTCAAGCTCGATGAAGAGGTGGACATCACCACACTGCCGGACTTCCTCCGGCTGGGTATGACGGCCTCCGCACATGGCGGAGACGAAATTAACGGCGTGATCAACGTGCGAGAGTAGCAAGATAATGAAAATGAAACTGATAACACCCAGCCCGAAGACGTTGCAGGTCCGCAAACCTGACGGCGCGCTGCTGGCCCCTGACGGCGAATCGCTGGCGCTGACTGCCTTCTGGCTGCGACGCCAGAGCGAAGGCGATGTCACGGTCAGTGACTTCCCTGTGCCGGAAACCCATGTAGCCGACGCGCAAGCCCCGGCAGTCAAATCCACCAAGGCGGAGAAATAACATGTCGTTAGGCACCATTCCCAATGACCTGCGTGTGCCGCTGGTCGTGATTGAAATCGACAATTCCCTGGCACTGGACAGCGCACCGGCGCAGCAACACAAAATCCTGGTATTGGGTTTCCAGGGCGATACCGGCACCGCGCCGGTGCTGACGCAAAACCGCATCACCAGTGACAGCAGCGCCGAGGTGCTCTACGGTCGCGGCTCCATGCTGGCCGAGATGCTCAAGGCCCTGCGCAAGGGCAACACTTACACTGAAACCTGGGCGATGGGTCTGGCCGAACTGACTGACCAGACTGCTGCGGCGGCCACGTCAGCGCTGAAGGTCACCGGCAAGGCGACAGCAGCCGGGACGCTGGCGTTGCTGGTCTGTGGCGAGTCCGTCCAGGTCGGCGTCAAGGCGGATGACAGTGCTGCTACCGTCGCCACGGCGGTGATTGCGGCGGTGAATGCCAAAGGCACCTTGCCGGTCAAGGCGGAAGCCAAGGCCAACGAGCCGGAGACGGTGACGCTCACGGCCAAATGGCGCGGGCAGACCGGCAATGACCAGGACGTGCGCGTCAATTACTACTCAGGCGAGCAGACCCCGGCGGGCCTGAGCATTGCGACTACGCCGTTCACCGGAGGCACAGGCACCCCGGACCTGATGCCTGTGGTCGCCGCCCTGGGTGATGAGTGGTTCAACCATATCATCTGCCCGTTCAACGACGTGGCGAGCCTCAACACGCTGCGCGACGAACTGGTGAACCGCTGGGGCGCGCTCAAGATGATTGAAGCCATCGCCTACACCGGCATGCGCGGGACCCACGCGCAGACCGGCACATGGGGCAGTACGCGCAACGACTTCCTCATCACGTCGATCGGGACCAACCTCGCGCCGCAGCCGCCGTACTTGTGGGCTGCTGCCTATGGCGCCGTTGCTGCTTATCACCTGGCGATCGACCCGGCGCGCCCACTCCAGACGCTGGCACTGCCAGGTATCTTACCGCCGGACAAGGCGGTGCGCTGGGATATGCAGGAACGCAACCTGCACCTGTTTGATGGCGTAGCGACGCACAACGTCGATGCGGGCGGCAATGTTTGTATCGAGCGCGAAATAACCACATATCGCGTCAACCGATTAGGCGATACCGATGTGTCGTACTTAGACATCACGTCACCGGCGACGCTGGGCCATATCCGCTACGTCATCAAAAACCGCTTTAGTACCCGCTACCCGCGCCACAAGCTGGCCGACGACGACGTGCTGGCGACGCTGGAGCCAGGCCAGCCGGTAATGACCCCGAAGCTATGCACCCAGGAGCTGTTGGACATATTCATCACAGAGCTGGAGCCAGCCGGGCTGGTCGAGGATTTTGATGACTACAAGGACACGTTGCAGGTCACACGGGACAGCGCTGATAAGAACAGGTTGAATTTCATTATCCACCCGAACTTGGTGAACCAACTGCGTGTGTTGGCAGGCCTCATCCAGTTCAAGCTCTAAGGGGGCAACATGATTTTAGGTGAAGCATCGATTCGCGTGAACGGACGCGAACTGCCGACCAAAGGGACGTCCACGCTGAACCCCGGCGGCTATAACCGCACGATGCACAGCGGCGGTGGTAAGAACTGGGGCTACTCCCGCAAGACCACCCACCCGACAGTCCAGGTCACACTGGCGGCTCGGGATGACGTGGACGTGATTGAGATTGGCCAATGGGAGCAAGTCACTGTCATGTTTGAGGGTGACAACGGCCAGAGCTACATGGTGACCGGTGCGGCAGCGGAAAACCCGGCCAGTCTGGCCGAAGACAGCGGACAAATCGAAGTGACCTTCATCGGCACCCGATGCGTGAAGGTGTAAGCATGGCACAGATGACAGTGACATTGATCTACGGTCTGGTGACCGGAAAAGGCACGACGGATGAAGCCACCCATATGGAGGTGACGCTGCGCGAACTAGGGTCAAAAGACATCGTGGACGCGCAGCTGGCGGCTGAGCGTGTGGTTATCGGGGAGAACGGCAAGGCGGTAGCCTATTGCTCCGAGGTTCTTATGGGGCTGGAACTGCTGCGTCGTCAGGTTGCGACCCTGGGCAGCATCCCGGGGCCGCTGAGCCTGAAGCAGCTTTATGCGCTTCACCCTAAAGACCTGGACCTGCTGACCCAGAAAGCGGATGCCCTGGACGGCCTGCTGATGGAGGTGAGCGAACGGGGGCGACCTGATGCCGCTGGCGACGGCACTCAGTAATCTTCTCGTCAACCTCTCCGCCCGCTACAGCATGTCTTACCTTGAACAGTTGCCCTTGCGGCAACTGTTCCGCATAACAGCTCAGTTGAGGAAGCAGCATGGCAAATCGCCTTGATACTGAAATCGTCATCAACCTAGCGGGCAATCTGACCGCCAAGGCCCGACAATACGGGGCCAACATGTCCGAGTTCGCCCGTCGTAATGAGCGGGCCATGTCCGTGGTAAAGGCCACCAGTGCAGCTGCGGGTCGGGGTCTCGATGCGCTGGGTAACCGCTACACAGGGATAATTGCGGGTTTTGCGGGTAGTGCCATGCTCCGCAACTTTACCCAGGTTGATCGCAGGATGACTCGCATGGGGATCGCCGCAGAGAAAACCCGGGCGGAGATGTCCACAATGCTGAGTGGGATGCAGGATGCATCCATTAAATTTAGGGTCGATGACAGTGAAGTGGTGAGCGCCGTTGAAAAGGTCGGCACCGTCACGGGTGATATCGATTTCGGGTATAAAAACCGTAACGCAATTTCGGCCTCCATCGCCGGTTCTGGCGGTACTGGCGAATCCATTGGGGGACTATTTTCTAACTTCACCAAATTCCAAATACAGAATGAGCGTGAGGCCATACTGGCGATGGATACGCTAAACCGACTGGGTAAGGAAGGAGCTTTTGAGCTGAAGGATATTGCCGAAAAAGGCGTTAGAGCCTTCTCGATGTATGCGGCCGCAGGTGGTCGCGGAGTTGCTGGGGTAAAAGATGTTGGCGTAGTGCTGGAGTCAGCCATTGATGCGACTGGTGACAGGGATACCGCAGCTACGGCGACAGAAAACCTCATTCGTGACCTGCAAAATCCTAAGGTTGCCAAGGCGTTAAAAGCAAACGGGATTGATGTATTTGGTAAAGATGGACGTATGCGCGAATTACCAACACTGCTAAGTGAGGTAGCCAAAAAGTCAGGCAACAAGGGGGCTGAAAAACAGAGCGCGCGTTTATTAGGGGCGGGATTTAATCAGGACAGTATCCTGCTTATCAGCAGTGTCACATCGGGTAAAGGTGCCGAAAACCTCAAGCGATATCAAGCTGTGGTCGGGGATGGTACCGGCATCATGAATGATGCGGCTTATGCGGCCAAAGATTTTACCTCGGCCATCCAGAGTCTCAGCAATGTCTGGGACAAGTTTTCCACGAATCAACTGGCAGCGCCAGTGCAAGAGCTGGCCGACGCGCTGAACTCCGTAGACCAGGACACGGTCCAGAACTGGCTGGAGATCGGCAAGAACGTGGCGATTGCCACCGGTGGCTTGTTGGTTGCTCGTAAAGCCTTTCAGATTGGCAAAGGTGCCTATGACTTCCTGCGCCCTGGTAAGAAAGGTATCCCCGCAGGTGTTGCGGATGTCTTTGGCTCCGGGGTGATGCCGGTGTATGTCACCAACATGCCTGGTGGCGGTATGGGCGGTGGCGACATTCCCGGAGTTCCTGAAGGTAAACCAAAAAGCAATACGGGTGGATTAGTTGGGATGGCCGTAAACACCGCGACTGAAATTGCGTCATTGGTCCCATTCCCCAAAAACGACGAAGAGCGATCGGCATTACTCAAACGCGCTAAGGAAAACGCAGACCGCTCGACCATGTGGTCAGACGTCAAAAACTGGTTTACCTCAGCACCTACGTATCAGGATCCATCACCGTGGGCATCGCTCCAGCCACAAAACCAGAACCCGGCCTATCCGATGGTTCCTCAACAGCTCCAGGGCAGTATCGAGGTGACAGTGAAAGATGACCGAGTGCAGGTCACCAAAGTTAATGTGAATGCACCAGGCGTGACCCTGAGTGCCGCCAGCGGCGTGCGTAACGTGGAGCAAGACTGATGGCCGTTAAGTGGGAAGATTTGCATGACGCTTCGTTCCGGGGCGTGGCGTTCTATGTCAAGGACATCGAGGGTAACGGGGGCCGCCGAGCCATCCCCCGCGAATACCCACGTAAAGAGGTGGGCTGGACTGAAGATAATGGCGCAGTGCTGACCCAGCAGCAGGTCACCGGCATTCTCCTGGGCGACGGCTACCTGACGCAGCTCAAGCAGCTGCTGGCCGCGCTCAACACCCCAGGCCCGGGCGAACTGGTGCATCCCTGGTATGGCGTGCAACAGGTGCAGGCCGGTAAGGTCACCCACCGCCTGAGCACGGAGGAAGGCGGCATCGTTTATGTCAGCTTTGAAGTCTTCGAGGCCGGTCAGCAACTGTTCCCCTCCGCCCAGGAAGACACGACGGCCACCACTCTGAGCGCCGCTGACCAGGCAAAAGCGGCCCTGGCGAACGGCGACTACTTCGGGGCTATCGATGGCCTGGGCAGCATGGTGGACACGCTGCTGGACGACATGCAGGGTCTGGTGGCGAACCTGCCAACATTGCCGGATGAACTCAATGACTGGATGGACCGTCTCAACCGCTTCAAAGACCTGGCGGGCATCATTGTGGCGACGCCTGGCGAGTTGATCCGCGATGTCACCAATCTCGTCAGCGATATGAAAGACCTGGTCACCGAGGCCCCGTGGGCGTTGCAGGTGTATGACCAGCTGCGCGACAAGTGGGACGGCGACCGCGCCGCCCAGGCTGCGACCAAGTCCCTGTCCGACAACGTGGCGGTGGATGCCGAGGCCGGGTTCGCCAGCAGCGTCACGCCCACCGCCCTGGTCGATATCTCCCCGGAGATGGCAGACAACATCACCGACTTCACCCTGGTTGTGGTCACCGCTGTCCTGGCGGCCAAGGCCGAGACCATCGCCACCGCGACCTTTGCGACCAGCCAGGAAGCACAGCGCGCCGGTGACGACCTGGCCGCGCTGCTGGGCGAGCAGGCCATCATCGCGGTGGAGTCCGGGCAGCGCGAGCTGTGGCGGGCGCTGCGTGAGTTGCGCTTTGCGGTGGTCAACGACGTGCGCCTGCGCAGCGTCCAGTTGCCTGAGCTGCGTCGCGTGTCGCCGGCTAACACGCTGCCGGTGACGTTGCTGGCCTGGCGCGAACTGGGGAACGCCGAGCAGCGCGACAGCCTGGTGCTGCGTAACCGGCTACGCTATCCCGCCTTCATTCAACCCGGGCAAATCATCGAGGTGATCGACAATGTCTGATGAGTTAACCCTCAACGTGGACGGCAAAATCTGGAGTGGCTGGACCGCGATGACCGTCAACCGCAGCCTGGACAGCATCGCCGGAGAGTTCGACCTGACGGTGACGTCACAGTGGTCACAGGCCGCACCGCGCGCAATCAAGCAAGGCATGCCGTGTACCGTCACCATCGATCAGGAACGTGTGTTGACGGGCTATATCGACGACTTCATTCCCAGCTACGATGCGCAGAACGTGTCCATTCGGGTGATAGGCCGCGACAAGACCGGCGACCTGGTGGACAGCTCGGTTGTCGATAAGTCCGGCCAGTGGCACGGCCAGAAACTGGAACAGATCGCCGCAGCCATCTGCAATCCCTACGGTATCCAGGTTATCACCGAGACCGACACCGGCGACGCCTTTGGCGGCGTTACCCTGGAACAGGGTGAAACGGCTTTCGAGCTGCTCGATCGACTGGCTAAACAGCGCGGCGTGCTGATGACCTCCGACGCCCTGGGGCGATTGGTCATTACCCGCGCCTCGACCAAGCGGGCCACGGTGTCGCTGGTGCTGGGTCAGAATATCCTGGCTGCCCGGGGGCGCTTCAGTTGGCGCGAGCGGGCCAGCCAGTACATCGTCAAAGGCTCAGTGGCTGCCGGTGGAGATACCTGGGACGACCAGCCTACCAAGGTAGTCGGCGGACGGCAGACGGTAGTCACCGACCCGGAGATCAACCGCTACCGCCCGAGAATCCTGGTGAACGAAGACAACCTGACGGTAAGCGGTGCCAGCGCACGTGGGGAGTGGTACAAGGCCAGCGCCCTGGGGGAGGCCAATACCACCGAGATTACGGTGACCGGGTGGCGAGAAAACGGCGACACTGGTCCCCTGTGGCAAACCAATATCTTGGTGCCGATCGACGACCCAATTCAGCAACTGAAAGAGACCTGGCTGATTAAGACCGTGTCGTTTTCCCACGATGACAATGGCCGGATCACTGTACTTAGCCTGGTGCCACCGGAGGCGATGGACCTGCCCGCAGAGAAGGCCAAGGGCAAGAAAGGTAAGGCGAAGAAAACCGCCAAATCGGAGGCCACATGGGACTGAATCCGGCAAATTTTGCCCGCTCAATCACGTCGATGGGCCGCCGTGTGCGCCTGATGGTGGACCGGGCGGTGGTGCGTATCGTGACAGACAGCCTGGGGCGGCAAAACCTCCAGGTGCAAACCCTGGCGAACGAGACCAACGATAGCGTCGAACGCTTCCAGAACTACGGCCTGTCATCAGTGCCGCCAGCGGGTGCGGAAGCGATTGTGTTGGCCGTTGGGGGACGCCGTTCGGGCATGGTCGCCATTGCCGTCGAGGACAAGAAATCCCGCCCCCGAGGACTGGAACCCGGCGGCGTTTGCGTGTATCACGTCGAGGGCCATACCATCACTCTCAAGAAAGGCGGCGTCATAGAAATAAGGGGGAAAGCGGTTAATCTGGTTGCTGAAGAGTCATGTGACATTGTGAGTAAACTCATTAATTTCACCGGTCCCACCCACTTCAGTGAAGATATAACGGTTAAGGGCAAAAGCGTTCTTAAACATTTTCACAAGGACAGAGACGGTGATGATACTTCAGAGCTGTTATGACCATCAGAATAAATTGGCACCTCCCCGCAGGCGGTGATATCGAAGTAACCCACAATGGCCTTTCGTCTGACGAAGGCCTTGTTACTTTAGTGCTGATTTGTCTTTTCACCGACGTCCAGGCTTCAGACAGCGACGTCATCCCCGACGGCACCGATGACCGTCGGGGCTGGCCGGGCGATTCCTTCAGTGATTTCTCATGGGGTTCTAAGTTGTGGCTTCTCGACCGCGAGAAGCTCACGGAAAGCGTGCGCCTGCGCGTGGAGAACTACGCCAGCATGGCAATGCAGCCCCTGTTGCAAAACGGTTATGCCCGTACCGTTCTGGTCAGCGCCGCCATCGTCTCCTCTGAACGCATCAACTTTTCCGTTGTACTGGCCCGCCCGGGCAAAGCCGACCTGACCGTCGAAATCAAAAAGCGCTGGGAGGCGTTAAACCATGCCATTTAACGTGCAAAGCCTACGCCAGCTCATCAAAACCGGCGAACAGGATATCGAGATTGAACTGGATGAGAAGCTGCCGCCGGTGGGCGTTGAGCGCGCCATCAACATCGCCTTCAGCGGTGCCGTTCGTGACGTATATGACTACCAGTCGTGGATTGCTGACCAGGTAGTGCCGTCACTTAAATCTGATGACCAGACTATTATCGACACTGCCAGTTCCGAGGGCGTGATCCGCAAGGCGGCAACCTATGCCATCGGCAAAGCCATCTTCAAAGGCTCCCAGCCCATCCCACTGAACAGTGAGATGCAAGCCCGTAACGGCAATAGCTATCACGTCATCACGGCGAGCGCACCGGTGAACGGTGTGCAGACCATCATCATCCAGGCCGACGACGTCGGCGCGTCCGGCAACCTCGATGCCGATGCTCAGCTCACGTTGGTGTCGCCCATTCCCGGCGTGGAGAGCGTCGGCGCAGTGGAAGGCAATGGCCTGAAAGGCGGCACCGATATTGAACCCATTAGCGAGCTGCTGGACCGCCTGCTATTTCGCAAACGCAACCCGCCTGTCGGTGGCGCAGTACACGATTATGTCATCTGGTCGCGTGAAGTGCCCGGGGTGTCCCGAGCTTGGGCATGGGATGCCTGGCACGGTCCGGGTACCGTGGGGCTGGCCTGGGTATATGACGATCGCCCAGACATCACTCCAACCGCTGCCGACCGCTTGGCGATGAACGCTTACCTGTTCCGTCATGCTGACCCAGCCACCGGCAACTTTGTCGGTAAGCCCGGCGGCATTGAAGTGTGGATCATCACGCTGACGCTCAAGCCTGTCCTGCCTGCCATCACACTGGTGCCGGATACCGATGAGACGCGCAACGCTACGCTGGCGAATCTCATAGCGCTGCAAAAGACCCTATCGCCTGGGTCAACGCTTCTGGTAACCAGCCTGCGTACCGCTATCGGTACCGCCACCGGCGTGGCCGACTACACGCTGGACATCAACAGCAACATCACCAGCGCCAGCGGCGAACTCATCACCTTGACGGAGGTGGTATGGCCCACAGCGTAACGGAGTGGCAAGACGCCCTTCAGCAGATGATGCCGCGTGGCCGGGCCTGGCCGCGTGAAGAGACCGCCGATTTAACGGCACTGATAAGGGGCGTTAGCCACCGTTTAAATCGTCTGGAAGTTAACGCCGATTTATTGCTGGCGGAGATGCGCCCGGAAACCACCGTGCAGCTGCTGCCCGAGTGGGAAACCTATTTGGGCTTGCCGGAGTGCAATATTCCCAACAACGATTTCTTGTCACGTCGTGCTGCCGTAGTTGAGAAATATCACCGCAAAGGCGGGCTGGCTCCCTGGCAAATTCAAAACGTGGCGCGGGCGCTGGGGTTCGATATTACGGTGCGGGAAATATTGCCGCATCACTGCCTGCGTAATTGTATGGCGCGTATTTATCCCAAGCGCTACCGGTTTTTATTGTCAATTACGGTGCATGACACGCCGGTCACGCGTTTTACCGTGGTTGAAGATGTGCTGACGCCATTAATTGAATACCACACGCAAATGCTGGAATGCGTATTAACCAAATATCGCCTGGCCGGTTACGGCTACGAATATATTTTCGAGGTGAATTAATGTTTCATATTGATAACGCCAGCAGCGCCGCATTCATGCCTCAAGTGCATCCGCAATTATTTGCCCAAGCCCGGTGGTTTACTGAAGGCGGCGACGGTGTCGAACCCACATACCCTGGCGCGGATTGGTTCAACATCATCCAAGCAGAAATGCTCAACGTGCTGAAGCTCGCCGGACTTGCCCCGAACAAGGGGCAACTGGACCAGTTTGCCCAGTCCATCCGCCTGATGTCCACAGACTACATGATGCCGGTGGGCATTCCCTATCCGTGGCCGGGTTCGTCGGCCCCTGCGGGGTTTGCGTTGATGGTTGGCCAGGCGTTCGACGGCGCAGCCTATCCGAAGCTGGCAGCAGCGTATCCCGGCCTGGTCATTCCAGATATGCGCGGCCAGACCATCAAAGCCCTACCAGCGGCCAATCGGACGCTGTTGAGCTATGAGGCCGACGGCAATAAATACCACGCCCACGGGCTGGAAATCGACGGTACAGACCTCGGGACTCGACAAACCACGCCAGGTGGCGCGTACCAGCTCAAATTAAAATCGTATCGCTCGAACACTTCATTGGATGGTGGGGAAAGCTCCCGCCATACCATTGACCAAGACCGGGGCTTTACCGACTTTGGCCTGATTGAGCCACTCCCTGCACACACGCACGATGTGGCGATCGGCTGGCACGGCCATACCGGGCGAGTGAACGGCGACGGTAACGCAGAAACCACCGTCAAGAACATCGCGTTTAATTACATTGTGAGGCTCGCTTAATGGGTAATTTTGCTTTCTCCGAAACCGACCAGGCGTTGTGGGTCTACCACTTCGACAGCGTCGGCGTGTTTATCGGCAGTGGCCTGATGATAGTGCCCGCTGGAACCGGGCTACCCGCCAATACCACGACAGTGGCGTGCAAACCGACCGAAGGGAATACCGGCATATGGAACGGCACGAGCTGGAATTACGTGAAAGATAATCGCGGCGTGCGTTACTGGAATAAATATGGTGTGGGCAAGGTGGTGCTATCGGTGACGGAAATTATTCCTGATGATGCCATTTATATTGAGCCACCGAAAAAAGAAGCCGGTCACGTGGTGATTTACCAGGACGACCAATGGCAGGTTATTCCTGATAATACTGGCAAAAAATACTATGACCGTTACGGGACAGTTTATATCGTCCCTGATGCGTATTTCACTCTACAACCTGATTGCACGATGGAAGCGCCGCCCGAAAATAAAACCGGTTATGCGGTGTACTTCAACGGCCTTGAATGGGCGTATCTGGAAGATTTTCGGGGGCAAACTGCCTACGTGAAAAAGAACGGTACCGCCATTACCGTCACTGACCTTGGGCCACTAGCCGAGGAGTATACATTTGCCCGTCCGGCAACCCCCTATGACGAATGGGTTGATGGTGCTTGGGTTACCAACACGCAAGAACTGAAGGCGCAGCAGGTTGCCGATGCCAGGGCCAAAAAGAATCAGCTTTGGAGCGAGGCCAATGAGGTGATCGGGACACTGTCGGACGCAATCAAGTTCGGCATGGCAACCGAGGATGAGAAGCTCAAATTCGATGCCTGGTCTGAATATCGCGTCTTGCTCATGCGTATTAACGCCGACGATGCACCAGATATTAACTGGCCGGTGAAACCGTAAGGGTCATTCTATGTTCCATATTGATAATAAAAGCGGCGTCACCAAAATGCCCGACGTCGGTGAGGTATTAAGCGATCAAACGCTTTTCTTCACCGAAGAAAAAGATAAGGCCACCTGGCCGGGGGCGTCCTGGTTCAATATCATTCAGTCCGAGATGCTGAATATCCTGAAGGCGGCTAACATCACGCCCGAAAAAGGCAAGCTCAACCAGATTGCCACGGCCATCATTCGGATGCGTGAGACCGGCAAGATTTACGACACGCCGGAGGAAGGCGTAGACCCGATTGGCGGCGTACAAAACGGGTATTACTACAACGTCCTGTCGCCAAACGATAAGTTTGTTTACAAGGTGTACAAGAATGTCAACGGCACCCCGGTGTATCTCGGTAAAACGTTGCCGAGTGGCGATTTTGTGCAATCTATCGCGGACATGATCCGCCATGCGGATATCAACGCTGACGTCACCCATGACCTTGTGGACGTCGATGATTTTTCCCTCTGGCGCTTATATTCAAACGGGGTTTTCGGCACCCTTAAATCGCTGTTGGCACCGGGCGGCATGTTCCTGGAAGACCTGTCCCTTTTTCAATCCGAAGGTAACGGCGCATTAAGATACCAAGACCCAGATGCCTTCCAGGTTCAGATCATCGACGACCATGGTGTGGTCGCGCCAGCTGCCTTGCAGGGCTACGGCAAATTCGCCACCGACCACACGACCAACGCCTGGCTACGCATTCAGGATATGGACGGGTTCTTTAAAGACATCATCGACATCGACGGAAACCCGATCGGCGGCGGAAATAGCGGTGTGAGCGAGTTCGACCTGGTTGCGCACGACGCGCAGAACAAAGGTTATTCGCAGTCGGTGCGTGACCGCTACAACGCCGATATTCAACGCCTTGTGTCATCCCTGAACCATCTGGTGATCTACAGCCAAAGCCTTGGCACGCAACAGGAAGGCCATCCCTCCCTCAGTAATGACCCTATCGACGGTTACGATAATTTGATGCTGGGTGACAGTGTGCGCCCGAAAAGTCGTACCGCCGCCGAGTTCGTGCCGGTCGGTGAGGCCACACTGAAGCCACTGAAGGCTGTGGTGCAGTCGGCGGATGGGAGTGCAGTTCTCACTGCCGCAGAAAGTAACGCATTGACCTTTAATGCGAGCAATGAGGGCGAAGGCGGCGCAGCCCTGGGCAATTTCCTGCGCAAGCTGTGGCTGCAAAAGAATTGCCTCGAGCGGGATCCAGCGCGGCGCTTCGTGGTGTCTAGTACTGGCGTGAATGGGCGCACAATCGAAGAGCTGTCTAAGGGAAGAAATCCTGAGTTGTACCAACGCCCTCTCCAGGCGGTGCGGCAGGTCAAGGCCATAGCTGACCAAATGGGTGTTAGCTATGCCATTGCGGCATTTATCTTCCTTCAAGGCGAATGGAACTATAACGGCATGCGTGGCGGCGTGCAGACCCGTGAGGGATATCGAAAATACCTGGACGCACTGTTATCGAAGAACATGACAGACGACATGGCCTATGGTATTGCCGGTCAAAAATCGCCGCCCGCAATCTTTATGTACCAGACCGGTGGCGGGTATACCGTTGATACCTACGAGCTGGGTATCGGGATGGCACAGTGGGAGTTCTGCAAAGAGACGCCAAACGCGTACTTGGTCACCCCGGCGTACCCGTTCCCGGACAAGGGCGGCCATCTCACAAGCAATGGCTATCGTTGGATGGATATGCAATTCGCCAAGGTGATGCACCGAGTACTTAACGAGGGGCAAGGCTGGGAGGCGCTCGGTCCTATCCGCATCATCCGTATTGGTCGGGTGGTCTATGTGCTGTATCACGTCCCCAGCCCTCCACTTCAATTCCGTCCGTCATATGTGGGACGCGTGCCGACGATGTACGCGGACAAAGGCTTCCTTGTCAAAGACAGCGTTGGAACCGTGCCTATCGAGTCGGTTGAAATAGCCGCTGATACCATTATCAAAATTACCCTGGCGACGGTGCCTGTAGGCTCGGCCAAGCTCTGGTATGGCGATAAGGCTACCCATAACGGCAATGGAAATGTCTTTGACAGTGACTCCTTCGCATCGCTGGCGAACTACGAATATCACGCAGATTCGAACCAGGCTGCGGATGAAAATATTGCTGATCTAGTCGGCAAACCGTACCCCCTTAACAACCCCTCGGTGCAATTCTGCGAACCGATTGAGATTGGAGAATAACCATGGTTATGGTGCTTAAATCAAACGTGTCCGGCGCGTCTATCGTGCGCCCTGACGGCTGGAATCCTCCATTCACAGTGGATGGGCTGAAATACGCCAATATCTTTGGACGTGGCAATCTGACTGCCAACCTGGCACCGGGCGGCGCACCAGCCATCGCCCGCGGGAACCCTACACAGAAAGGTGAAGCTGTTGAGTTTTCCACCAGCAATTACCTGGATACCAGAGTGCCGACAAGCGAGAAAGCCACGCTGATTTCAATTGCGAACAACACGGACTCTACTCAGACCAACCGTTGTTTCTTAATTTCCAGTTACAACGGCAGCAACGATGCGGGTAAGTCGCTATGTACGCAGGGGCCTACACCTTCAGCCCTTTTCATGTATTCGCATTACAAAGGTACCGGTGGGGATGGAAACCCATACAATGCTCCTTACAACCTGGGGATGAATACACGGAGCACTGACCGTAGCCCAGCGTTCTTCTTTGGCCGAGACCACGGTAGCGGGTTAAAAATCGGTGATTTGACCAATGACCAAATTAAGAGCGTAACACCATCATCTCCGGTCGCGTCATTCGCTAACCCAGCTCTTACCTACCTTATTGGGCAGAGCCGGGTTGAAGGCTCCCAGAAGCACCTCAACTATGCCTCATTGATTTATGACAGAGCGCTGAGCGATGAGGAGTTGTTGGAAATATACGCATATTTCCAGGGTTATTACGGGCGTAGGGGAATCCCCGTTTAAGGTGTGAAATGTATGAGCGGAGGCTAAGTTAGGTCAGGTAAAGTAGTTCACGTATTATGAGAATAGGCGCGATTGGCCTATTCTCATTTTTCATGAATCAGTTTTTCATTTTTCGCGCCGCGCAACACACGCGGAAGGCAACGATCTGCAAATCGACAACATGCTGAAATTATTGAAAGAACGAGATATCGCCGTTGAGGTCATCAAACATGATTGAGTCACTGTTCCCTCACCTGCGTATTGATCAGTTGCTGAACGCCACCTGGGAAACCCTGTATATGACCGGCATCGCCGGACTGGCAACGCTGGTGCTCGGCATATTGTTGGGAGTGATCCTGTTTCTGACCTCGCGGGGCCAGCTGTTGCAGAACCGCGCGGTCTATTCACTGATTTCGGTACTGGTCAACGTGTTCCGCTCCATCCCCTTCATCATTCTGATTGTGCTGCTGATCCCGTTCACCAAGGCGCTGATCGGCACTATTTTGGGGGCCGACGCCGCCCTGCCGGCGCTGATTGTCGGCGCTGCGCCTTTCTATGCCCGGTTGGTGGAGATTGGCCTGCGCGAGGTGGACAAAGGCGTGATTGAAGCGGCGCGCTCCATGGGCGCCAAAACCGGCACCATCATCTTCCGCGTGCTGCTGCCGGAGTCTTCTCCGGCGCTGGTTTCCGGCATTACCGTCACCCTGATCGCACTGGTGAGCTACACCGCGATGGCCGGGGTGATAGGTGCCGGCGGGCTGGGTAACCTGGCCTATCTGGAAGGGTTTCAACGCAACCACGGTGACGTGACGCTGGTGGCGACGCTGACGATTTTATTGATCGTTTTCGTTATCCAGTTCATTGGCGACACCATTACAACAACGCTCGATAAACGATAAATAACTCAGGAATAATGATGATGAAAAAGCAAATAATGATGCTGGCCTTCGCCTCTCTGACCGCGTTGGCGTCCTTTGGTGCGGCGGCGGAAACCAAGCTGGTGGTCGGCGCGTCCAACGTACCCCATGCCGAGATCCTCGAGCAGGCCAAACCGATTCTGGCAAAGGAAGGCATCGATCTGGTGATCAAGCCTTTCCAGGATTACATTCTGCCGAACACGGCGCTGGCCAGCCACGATATTGACGCCAACTATTTCCAGCACGTGCCCTACCTGAATTCGGTATTGAAGGATCACGCCGACGATAAAACCTATGACTTCGTCAGCGCCGGCGCCATCCATATCGAACCGATCGGTATTTATTCCAAGAAGTATAAAAGCCTGAAAGATCTGCCGAACAACGGCAAAATCATCATGCGTGACGCGGTGGCGGAAGAAGGCCGCATTCTGTCCATCTTTGAAAAAGAAGGCGTGATTAAGCTGAAGCCGGGCGTGAGCAAGGTGGATGCGCGCATCACCGACGTGGTGGAAAACCCGAAACACCTGAAATTCCTGGCTAACGTTGAAGGCGCGCTGCTGCCGCAGATGTACAACAATGACGAGGGCGACGCGGTAGTGATTAACGCCAACTACGCCATCGACGCCGGGCTGAACCCGACGAAGGATCCGATCGCTATCGAAAGCGGTGAAAATAACCCGTATGCCAACATCATCACCGTGCATAAGGCCGACGTGAACAAGCCGGAGATTGTGGCCTTGGTAAAAGTACTGCACTCCAAGGAAATTCAGGACTTTATCCGCGAAAAATACAAAGGCGCGGTGATCCCGGTTAACCAGTAATTCAGATCAAGGCCGCAGCGATGCGGCCTTATCCTGACGCCTTCCCTAGACCTTATTCCCCACCTGGCTGAGACGCGGCCAAACCAGCATCAGCGCATCAAGCAGACGGAACAAATCCTCGCGGCTTGCCCCTTCACGCGCCTGCACCGACATGCCTTCAATAGTGCAAATAATGTACTTCGCCAGTAACCCGGTGTCGGTTTTTGCCAGCAACTCGCCCTGCTGCACTTTACGGTCGAAACAGGCCTTCAAGCTGGTTTCCTGCGAGTGGTGTTTTTTACGCAGCATCATGGCGACTTCGTCAGAAGAAGATGACAGCGCGGCGGACGCACACACCATAAAGCAACCGGACGGCGTGTCCGGATCGGTAAACACTTGCGCTGAAGAGCGGACGTAAGCTTCTACGATTTCCGCAATCGGCAGGTCCTGCTCCAACAGTTGATTGGTGCAGGTGGTGTATTTTTGCAGGTAACGTTCCACCGCAGCGCGGAACAGCCCTTCCTTGTTGCCGAACTCGGCGTACAGCGTTGGCGCCTTGGCACCGGTCACCTCGACCAGATCGGCCAGCGACGTTGACTCATAACCGTGCCGCCAGAACAGATCGAGTGCGCTTTCCAACGCACGGTCGCGATCAAACTGCTTCGGTCTGCCACGCGTTTTTTTGGCGCAGACTTCTTCATTGATACTCATAGACCCTCTCTTATCCCGCCCCGCAGCAGGGCTTCACAATTAAATTAACGATCATTATAAAAAAATATTGCGCTCTCGTCGAGAAGGGATTAGCATTTAGTTATCGATCGTTAAGTAATCTTGACGACAGACATTGAAAACCCAATTCATGCTTCTCGGATAGGAACTAATATTATGAAAAACTTAAAAATTACTCTTGCCGCTCTCGCTCTGGCCTCTGCTTCCTTCGGGAGCTTCGCTGCCGATCTGGTTAACAGCCAGCCGACAGACCAGCAAAAATCCGGTGTGATCACCGTCAGCGGCGCTTCCGATATTACCTCACTGGAAGCCAGTTTGGCGGAAAAAGCGGACGCAGCCGGTGCGAAATCATTCCGCATCATCGGAGCCGGTGGCGAAAATCAACTGCACGGCACCGCAGTAATCTATCAATAACAATAAGTTAAACGTTATCCGCAGGGCCGATGGCCGTCGTTGCCTCCCTTGCGGACGACGATGAAAAAGCAAATTAATTAACGAACGTTAAAAAATACTTGCAATACGCCGAACCGGCGTCTAACATTAAATTATCGATCGTTAATCAATTTAACGACCTTACCAAACAAACATCGTACAGAATAGAGATAGGAAATAAGACCATGAAAAACCTGAAAATGACCCTCGCCGCTCTCGCACTGGCTTCCGTTTCTTTCGGTAGCTTCGCCGCCGAACTGGTTAATACTCAACCGGCAGACCTGCAAAAAACCGGCGTGATCACCGTCAGCGGGGCTTCCGACCTGACCAGCCTGGAAAACAAACTGGCTGCCAAAGCGGATGAAGCCGGCGCCAAATCCTTCCAGATCATCTCAACCGCCGGCGACAACAAGCTGCACGGTACTGCGATCATCTACAATTAATTGCTGAATCAGCAGTTGAGCAAAGAGGCGGCTTGTGCCGCCTTTTGTTTTATCCCCCCGCCAAAAATCTGTTGTAAGCTGTGGTTTCCTCTTACAGCGAACCTGACAAACGCCATGACTCCTCTGCTGTTTCATAAATATCACGGGCTGGGTAATGATTACTTGGTGTGCCACCATTCGGTCGCTGCGCGGCTGAGCAACGAGCAAATCCGCATACTGTGTCATCCCCATTACGGCATAGGTTCAGACGGCTTGCTGATCGACAGCGGCGACAATATCAATCCCACGCTGCGCATCATTAACCCCGACGGTTCGGAGGCCGAGAAAAGCGGTAACGGCCTGCGCATTTATGCCCGTTACCTGTTTGATATCGGCCGCGTCGGCCACCTGCCGTTTCTGGTACACACCGCCGGTGGCGACGTGCAGTGCCAGGTCGATGAAGATAAACACCAGGTCCGCGTGGATATGGGGCGTGCCAATTTCAATCCGGCAGCGCTACCGGCGCTTATCGACTTGCCCGAGGCGCTCAACTATCCGCTGGCGCTGGCGGAGGAAACCCTCAGCGTATCGCTGGTATCGATGGGTAACCCGCACTGCGTGGTGCCGGTGAGCAGGCTTGATCTGGCGCAGGTCCACCGGTTGGGGCCACAGATAGAAAATCACCCGCTGTTTCCCAAACGGACCAACGTGCAACTGGTGGAAGTGATAGATCGCCAGACGCTGCGCATCGGCATCTGGGAACGTGGCGCCGGTTTTACCCTGGCTTCCGGCAGCAGCAGCTGCGCGGCCGCCAGCGTCATGCGCAAGCTGAATCGGGTCGATGACAACGTCAGCGTTCAGATGCCGGGCGGCCAGTTGCAGATTAGCTTCAGCGGGGATTTTCACGTCCGCATGCGCGGACCGGTGCATAAAATCGCCAGCCTGACGCTGGACGAAGACTGCTTTATTGGCGGTGAAGAAGCCCTGCGTCAGGGTGGAAAACACTGATATTCAAATAGGGCGGCCAGCGAATAAAAATAATGAATCCTTGCCGGTGCTGCCGCCGGTGAATCTTTAACAGTATGTCAAGGCCAGGAATACCCTGCTTGCCACCGCCACGCGGCTGCCTGCATTGAATTTTCCCTTTTGCCAAAAATAGCCCATGCTAAAAGAGGATATGGCGGGAACAAGGCCAATCCCTCACCTCTTTCTGGCTAACCGGGATGCTGGTTCATGACGAAAAAAACCACGTTGCTGCAATTTTTCCATTGGTATTACCCCGATGGGGGTAAGCTATGGCAGGAAGCCGCGGAACGCGCACCGCACATTGCCGGACTGGGCATCACCGATCTGTGGCTGCCTCCCGCCTATAAGGGCGCTTCCGGCGGTTATTCGGTGGGTTACGACAGTTATGATCTGTTCGATCTGGGCGAGTTCGATCAAAAAGGCAGCCGCGCCACCAAATACGGTGATAAAGAGGCGCTGACCCATGCCGCCGCTACGCTGCGCGACAACGGCGTGCGGGTGATTTACGACGTGGTGTTCAACCATAAACTCGGCGCCGACGAGAAAGAACAGGTCCACGTGTACCGAGCGGACGTCAACAACCGCAACAATATCAACGATCAGGGTTTCGACGCGCTGGCTTATACGCGTTTTACTTTCCCCGGCCGCCAGGGTACCCACTCCCAATTTATTTGGGATTATAAATGTTTTGGCGGGGTCGATTACATTGAACAGCCGGATGAAAAAGGCGTGTTCAAAATCGACAATGACTACGGCGACGACGGCTGGAACGATCAGGTCGGCGGCGAGAAAGGCAATTACGATTACCTGATGGGCGCCGACGTGGAGTTTCGCAACACGGCGGTAGCGGAAGAGCTGAAGTTCTGGGCGCGCTGGCTGATGGAAACCCTGCCGTGCGACGGGTTCCGGCTGGATGCCGCCAAACACATTCCAGCCTGGTTCTTTAAGGAATGGGCGGACCATGTGCGCGACGCCGCACAGCGCGATCTGTTTATCGTCGCGGAATACTGGTCACACGATCTGGCGGCGTTACGGCAGTATATTGACCTGGTGGACGGCAAAGTGATGCTGTTCGACGTGGCGTTGCACCTGAAGTTTCATCAGGCCTCGAAGCAGGGCGACGGATTCGACATGGCGCAGATTTTTACCGATACCCTGACTGCCGCCGATCCGGCACACTCGGTCACGCTGGTCGCCAACCACGATACGCAGCCGCTGCAGTCGCTGGAAGCCCCGGTCGAGCCTTGGTTTAAACCGCTGGCCTACGCCCTGATCCTGCTGCGCGAACAGGGTGTGCCCTGCGTGTTTTATCCTGACCTGTACGGTGCCAGTTATAAAGACAAAGGCGGCGACGGCAATGAATACCAGATCGATATGCCGGTGATCCCCGAGCTGGAAAAATTGATCCAGGCGCGTCAACGCTTTGCCAACGGCGTGCAAACCGATTATTTTAACGATAGAAACTGTGTGGCCTTCAGCCGCAGCGGCACCGCTGATACCCCCGGCTGCGTAGTGGTGCTCACCAATGGCGCCGAAAACGGCAAAGCGGTTTCTCTGGGCGCAGAGTTGGCGCATAAATCCTGGCGCGACCTGCTCGGCAACCGTCAGGATGAAGTCACCACCGACGATCAGGGGAACGCCACTTTCCCGGTAAACGGCGGCAGCGTCAGCGTCTGGGTGCTGGCCGAAAACCTGTAGCAAGACCGCCGTCGCGGCGATGAGTCACCCGGCGGCAAAACTAATTTTTGCCTTTCAGGTCTAAATTGCGGTATCACCTAAGCAAACCATTCACACAGGAGCCTAAATAGGGTACAAGGCTGCATGAAAATTCCAAAACGACTCCAGCCATTGGTAGATGATGGTTTAATCGACGACGTCATCCGCCGTTTAAAGAGTGGCAAAGAAGCCGACGTCTTTATCGTGCGTTGCGGCGAAGAGATCCGCTGCGCCAAAGTCTACAAAGAAGCAGACAAACGTAACTTCAAGCAGGCCGTCAATTATCAGGAAGGCCGTAAAGTGCGTAACAGCCGCGATGCCCGCGCCATGAGCAAAGGCTCCAAATTCGGCCGCCAGCAACAGGAAGAAGCCTGGCAAAACACCGAGGTCGATGCGCTGTACCTGCTCGCCAAAGCGGGCGTGCGCGTGCCTCAGCCGGATATTTGCCTGGATGGCGTGCTGTTGATGGAGCTGATTACCGACGAAGAAGGCCTGGTTGCGCCGCGCCTGAGCGATGTGAGCCTGACGCAGGAACAGGCGTTGGCCGATCACGCGGTGATGATGAACTACGCGGTGCGTATGCTGTGCGCCGGGCTGGTGCATGGCGATCTGTCGGAGTTCAACGTGCTGATGGACAAAAATGGGCCGGTGATTATCGATCTGCCGCAGGTGGTGGACGCCGCCGCCAATAATCACGCCAAAAGCATGTTCGAGCGCGATATCAACAATATGTCGAATTTTTACGGTCAATACGCGCCGGAACTGCTCAACAGTAAATATGCCAAAGAGATCTGGGCGCTGTATCAGGAAGGCAATCTGACGCCGGAAAGCGTGCTGACCGGGAAGTTCGTGGAAAGCAGCAAGCGCGCCGATGTCGGTTCAGTACTGGAAGAAATCCAGGCAGCCAGCGAAGAACACCAGCGCCAGCTGATGGCCCGCAACGAAGAAGATTAATCTGCGCCCCGGTCATTCTGCCGGGGCCTTATTCTATTTTGAAAACGTCGGGGTACCTTTCGGTCGCCGCTTCATGATAAATATCCCCCAGATAGCCGGCAATATCGGCCTCGGTCAACTCCTCCGGCAGCACGATATCGTAACTGCGCACATATTTGCGCTCCGGCAGCGTCACGCGGAACAGTAGCCACTCTTCCCCCACCCTTTTAACGCCCATCAGGCGGCCGAACACATTAAAAATCATCATCCGCATTCCCTCCTTCACGCGTTTTACGCTATAACAAGCTAGCCTCCTCGCACCCAAAAGGAAAACCAATGACCGCTAATGCACCGCAGTTCTGGCGCGACCCGCAGTTGCCCTTTGTGGAGGCCCGCGCCATCGCGGATGGCCGCAAGGTCTGTTATGCCCTGCACAGCCATGAAATCTTTTCCATCGGCGCCATCACCGACGGCACCAGCATTTATATTAACGGCCGCCGGCAGTGGCTGGTCAGCGCCGGCGACGTGGTGATTATCAACCCGCAGCAGGCCCACGCCTGCAACCCGATCGGCGACCAGAGTTGGTCATACATCATGTTTTATATCGATACCGCCTGGCTGGGTGAGCTGCAACGGGAGATAGCCGGCGGCGACGGCGATTTTATCCCATTCAAAGAAGTGCTCAGCCGCGATCCGCAGTTGTTCAGCGGCCTGAACCGGCTTTATGGACTCTTGACTGACCCGCAATGCGGCAATCTGGAAAAACACATTGCCCTAGTGGAATATTTTACCGATCTGCAAATCCGGTTGGGCGAAGCGCACCCCTCCGCCATTGTCGCCCACCCCAGACTGGAAGCCGCGGCCGCCTTTATCAGCCAACATTGTACCCAACCGCTGACGCTGGAGGCGATCTGCCAGGCGGCGGCGCTGTCGCCCTCCTACCTGATCCGCGCCTTCAAGCAGCATTACGGCATGACGCCGCACGCCTATCTGGTGAATCGCCGTATCCAGTTCGGCCACCGATTGCTAAAACGCGGCTACCCTATCGCCGCAGTCGCCAGCGAAAGTGGCTTTGCCGATCAGGCGCACTTCCAGCGCACGTTCAAACAGTTGCTGGCCGCTACCCCCGGCCAGTATCAAAACCCGCGTTAAGCACCGTCGGCCAACAGATAACAGGCGCTGGCCGCCAACAGCAGCGCCATCAGCCGATTAAAACGCTGCACGTTGCGGGCTCGCTGCAACAAACCGGTCAGCATCGCACCGGCGTAGGCCCAGCAGGCCACCGAGGCGTAACAGATAACGCCATAAATCACCGCGAACTGCCACAGCAGCAGCCGGTCACCGTCGGCGACAAACGCCCCCAGGCTGGCCACCGACGCCAGCCAGGCTTTGGGATTCAACCACTGCATTAGCGCGCCGTACCAGAATGACGGCGCCTGACGCTGCTGGTCGTTGCCCAGCCGCCCGTCATCAAAGGCCAGTTGATAAGCCATAAACAGCAAGAATGCGACGCCCCCCCACTGGATGATCTTCGTCAGCACCGGCCACTGGGTCAGCAGTTGGTGCAATCCCAGGCCAATCAGGATCAGTAACAGGGTAAACCCCAACGTGGCGCCAAGCACATGCCGCAGGGTAGCGTTAAAACCGAATTGCGCCCCGGCGCTAAGGGCAAGGATATTGACCGGGCCAGGGGTGATGGAAGCGGCCAATGCAAACGCGGCCATGGAAAAGTAAATATTCATGATTACTAGCACCTGAGAAAAATTTCACAGATGCCAGATTGCCGCCCAGGGGCGGCAAAGTATTGAACAAAATTACCCTGATGCCGCTCACTAAGCCGGCATCAGGCCGATAAAGGTGGTTTTCTTGCGCGGGCCGGTCATCAGCGCCTCCAGTTTTTCCACGCATTGCAGATAGTGCGGGGTCTTTTTATGGGCGGCAACCGCCTGCTCATCCTTATAGGCTTCATAGATATAAAACCGCGTCGGGATGTTTTCATCCTGCAGCACGTCAAAGCGCAGGTTACCCGGCTCTTCGATCGCCCCCAGATGGTTGGCGCGGAAAACTTCAATAAACTCGTCGATTTTGTCCTGCTTAACGTTAATTTCGACCAAAGTGACGTGCATGGCGGCTCCTTGTTTAACCTTGAAATCATTGTTCTTTCAAACCATAGGTTTATTCCCTCTGATTTACCCTGCGCGGCGGCAATTTTGCAGCACAGCTCACAAATCCCATCGCCCCCAGGTTTTGCCCACGCGAAGGCACGAACCCGGCATCTATAGTTAAGATCCCAACCCCAGAGAGTGTGAGCTATGGATAACTATTTGATGGCGCTGGATGCAGGCACCGGCAGCGTTCGCGCGGTAATCTTCGATCTGGCGGGCAATCAGATCGCGCAGGGCCAGGCTGAGTGGCGGCATCTGGCGGTGTCCGGGGTGCCCGGCTCGATGGAGTTTGATTTAACCCACAACTGGCAATTGACCTGCCAGTGCATCCGGCAGGCGTTGCAAAACGCAGGCCTGACTGGCCAGGCTATCCGCTCGGTAGCCTGCTGCTCAATGCGCGAAGGCATAGTGCTGTACGATCGTAACGGCGTACCGATTTGGGCCTGCGCCAATGTGGATGCGCGTGCCAGCCATGAAGTCAGCGAGCTCAAAGAGCTGCATAACCATCATTTCGAAAGCGAGGTGTACCAATATTCCGGCCAAACGCTGGCGTTAAGCGCCATGCCGCGCCTGCTGTGGCTGGCCCACCACCGGCCGGACATCTATCGGCAAGCGGCGACGCTGACCATGATCAGCGACTGGCTGGCGAATATGCTGAGCGGCGAACTGGCGGTGGATCCTTCCAATGCAGGCACTACCGGCATGCTGGATTTGGTCAGCCGCGACTGGCGACCGGCGCTGCTCGATATGGCCGGGCTACGCGCCGATATTCTGTCGCCGGTGAAAGAGACCGGCAGCCTGCTGGGGCAGGTTACCGCAGCGGCGGCAGAGCAAAGCGGCCTGCTGCGTGGCACGCCGGTGGTGATGGGCGGCGGCGACGTTCAACTGGGTAGCCTGGGGCTGGGGGTGGTGCATGCCGGGCAAACGGCGGTATTGGGCGGCACCTTCTGGCAGCAAATCGTCAACCTGCCGGAACCGGCCACCGATCCGGACATGAACATCCGCATTAACCCGCACGTGATCCCCGGCATGGCACAGGCGGAATCCATCAGCTTCTTCACTGGGTTGACCATGCGCTGGTTCCGCGACGCCTTCTGCGCCGAGGAAAAGCTGATGGCGGAACGGCTGGGCGTAGATGCTTACAGCCTGTTGGAAGAGATGGCGGCGCGGGTGCCGCCGGGTGCCTACGGGGTGATGCCGATATTTTCCGACGCCATGCACTTCAAAACCTGGTATCACGCCGCGCCGTCGTTTATCAATATGTCGCTCGACCCGGAACGCTGCAATAAGCAAACCCTGTTCCGCGCGCTGGAAGAGAACGCCGCCATTGTCTCCGCCTGCAATCTGGAGCAGATCGCCAGCTTCTCGGGCGTGCAGGCGCACTCGCTGGTGTTCGCCGGCGGCGGTTCTAAGGGCAAATTGTGGAGCCAGATCCTGAGCGATGTCACCGGCCTGACCGTTCGCGTGCCGGTGGTGAAAGAAGCCACCGCGCTGGGCTGCGCGATTGCCGCCGGCGTCGGCGCCGGGTTGTATGAGTCGCTGGCGGCCACCGGTGAAAAACTGGTGCGCTGGGAGCGTGAATATCAGCCGGATAGCGCCAATCATGAACTCTATCAACAGCAAAAGGACACCTGGCGACAGATCTACGCCGATCAGCTCACACTGGTGGACCACGGCCTGACCACCTCAATGTGGAAAGCGCCGGGGTTGTGATGCCTCTGGGCGCAGTCTGCTGCGCCCGCCGCATAAGCTTATGCCCATTGAGCCTTTAACCTGCCGTTCTGCCGCAACCCGCCGCTTTGCTTGCTCCGCGTGATTATTCCTCCTCAGAAACAGTGTAACTACGGCAAACGGATTTATCCGTCGCCAAGGCCTGCGTAAATTGTGATCTCTGTCACTCCGCGCCTTACCGCGCGGCGTACGCACTCACCTGAGACGAGCGGTACTATGCTGAATAATAAAGATAAACCTGCATCATCACCCTGGCTGGCGATCTTCTCGCTGACGGTTGCCTGCTTTGTGATGGTCACCACCGAGTTTCTGCCGATCGGCCTGCTGACCAATATCGCGCCGTCGCTGGACGTCAGCACCGGCAAGGCCGGCCTGATGGTTACCGTGCCCGGCATCGTTGCAGCGATAGCCGCACCCGCGCTGAGCCTGGCGGCCGGCCGGCTCGATCGTCGCCTGCTGATGCTGGCGTTGAGTTTGTTGCTGGTGGTGTCCAATCTGGTTTCGGCGCTGGCGGTTAACTTCCCGATGATGCTGCTGGGCCGTGTGCTTCTGGGTGTCTGCGTCGGCGGTTTCTGGGCCTTCGCCGCCAACTACGGCCGCCATCTGGTGCCGGAAGCCAGTCAGGGCCGCGCCACCGCGCTGATCCTGAGCGGTATTTCGGTCGGTGCGGTATGTGGTGTGCCCGCGGGCGCGCTGATTGGCGACCTGTTCGGCTGGCGCGCCGCTTTCTTTGGCAGCGCGGTGCTGGCGGTGGGTGTGCTGTTGGCGCAGCTGCGCTTGCTGACGTCGGTGCCGCCCACCCGGCCGGTTACACCGCGCGATCTACTGCTGCCGCTGCGTTTACCGATGGCGCGTACCGGGTTGATTGCCATCGTTTTGCTGTTTATCGGCCATTTTGCCGCCTACACCTACCTGAAACCGCTGCTGCAACAGGTGTTTGTCCTCAGCCCGTCGGCGATTTCATTGCAACTTCTGGCCTACGGTGCCATCGGCCTGCTCGGCACCTTCCTTGGTGAACGGCTGGCGGAGCGCAGCCTGCGCGCCACCTTTATCCTGATCGCCGCCATGCTGGCCGCCATCCTGATCGTTTCGCCGTTCCTCAGCGGCATTGCCGGTGCCACGCTGATGGTGATGGTTTGGGGGTTGGCGTTCGGCGCCGTGCCGGTTTGCGCCACCAACTGGATGTTTGCCGCGGTGCCACAGGCGCCGGAGGCAGGCCAGGCGCTGCTGGTCTGCGTGATCCAGATTGCGCTGGCCTCAGGCGCGCTGCTGGGCGGGGAAGTGGTCGACTGGCAGGGCGTCAGCAGCGCCATGCTGTTCGGCGGCGCCCTCACCCTTTCCGCTGCGCTGGTGTTCGGCTTGACCTTGCGTTCCGGCATGATTGGCGCTAAACAGTCATAATCATTGTCTATCCACAGAAACACCCCGGTCCTCCGATCGGGGTTTTGTACTGAGAGCGTTATGGATCATCATTTACTCGCCATCCGGGTGTTTAACCGCGTGGTGGAAACCGGCGGATTCACCCGCGCTGCGGACTCGCTGCGGATGCCCAAGGCCACCGTCACCAAGCTGATCCAGAACCTGGAAGATCACCTGCAAACCAAGCTGTTCCAGCGCACCACCCGCAGCGTGTCTGTCACCCCTGAGGGCGAGTGTTATTACCAGCGCACGGTTAAGTGGCTGGCGGAACTGGAGCAGATGGAAGGCTGCATGACCGAATCCCAGAGCGCGCCGCAGGGCGTGCTGCGCATTGATGCCGGTGGTTCGACAGCGCGCCAGCTGCTGGTACCGGCGCTGCCGGATTTCATCGCGCGTTATCCGCAGATTCAGATTGATTTGGGCGTCGGCGACCGCTTGATTGATCTGATCAACGACAGCGCCGACTGCGTGATCCGCAGCGGCCCGCTGGCCGATTCCAGCCTGATTGCCCGCCGCCTGTTCGAGCTGGAATGGGTCACCTGCGCCACACCAGCCTATCTGGCGCGCTACGGCACGCCGAAACACCCCTGCGATCTGGAGCTGGGCTACCCGTTGGCGCACTACCGCCATGCGCTGAACGATCGCATCCAGCCGCTGCACTTCGTTGATCGGGGCAAAGAGATCGACATCCAGCACCGCTATCATGTCAGCGTCAACGAAGGCAATGCGCTGCTGGCCGCCGCACTGGCCGGCCTGGGCATCATCCAGACCTTCCGCTTTATGGCGCAACCGCATCTGGACAACGGCGAACTGGTCAGCCTGCTGCACGACTGGCAACCGCCATCGGAGCAAATGTACGTGGTGTATCCCTCTAACCGCCATCTCAGCGCCAAGCTGCGGGTGTTCATCGACTGGGCGGTGGAGGCCTTTAAATAGCCGACAACTGCGGCTATAGTTGTGCATTCTCTGGGCAACAAGAACTTAAATCATGCGTATCGAACGACTTTCCGCACACCGCCAGCGCATTGGCGAACTGGCTGCTTTGCTGCATCAGGAGTGGCGTGATTTCTCACCCTGGAGCAGCCACGAGAAAATCAGCCAACGCTTTGAACAACGCTGTGAACCGCAGCATTCCGGCATGACGCTGCTGGCGCTGTCACCGCAACAACACATCCTCGGCACGGCCAGCCTGGTCATTTACGATCTGGCGGATAAGCCAGAGCGCAAATTCTGGCTGGGCGAAGTTTTCACCCATCCGCAATATCGCGGTCTGGGCATCGCACGCCGCCTGATCGACCAGTGCATTACCCACTGCAAACAGAAAAATATCGCCGAACTGTATCTCTACACGCCGGACCAACAGCCGCTGTATCAAAAGCTGGGCTGGCAACCGGTAGAACAACGCCAGGTTTCCGGCGAAGAAGTGACGGTGATGTGTCGCACGCTGTAACCCGGCGCTTTGTGATAGTATTGAACGTAATATTGTTATCATTCTACAGGCACTGACCATGGCATATATTCCCAAAAACTACGCAAGGCTGGAGACCGGCTACCGCGAAAAAGCGCTGAAAATTTTCCCGTGGGTCTGTGGGCGCTGCTCACGCGAATTCGTTTACTCCAACCTGCGCGAGCTGACGGTTCACCATATCGATCACGACCACAGCAACAACCCGGAAGATGGCAGCAACTGGGAAATGTTGTGCCTGTACTGTCACGACCATGAACACTCCAAGTACACCGAAGCAGACCAATATGGCTCAACGGTGATCGCCGGTGAAGACGCGCAAAAAGACGTCGGCGTAGCGACCCATAATCCGTTCGCCAATCTGAAATCGATGTTGAAAAAGTAATGCCGCCGCTGCGGATGCGCACTGTCGCATCCGCAAAAAGCCATTAAGCTAGCAACTTATTAAGCTAATAAAAAAACGAAAAACCGTCCCTTCCTCCATTTCCCAGAGCATTCCTACTTACCCACTTGATAAGTTACCAGCAAAATAAGCTGCAAAGTTAACAGCATACTGGCTTGGCAAGCGGCCACCGTTGGTGCATATTGTCCACAAGTTGTTCTTGTTAACCTGTTTAATTATCAACCTAATAAGCGCACTAACTTAACAAGCAATTAGCTTAATAAGTTAGTAGCTTGATAACTTGAGAGATGGCAGCATGATTGTTTTGATTGGCTCGCAAAAAGGTGGCGTAGGAAAATCGACCAAGGCGGTCAATATCGCCGGATATCTGATCCTCAAACAGGGGAAAACTGCCATCATCGTCGATGCTGACGATCAGAAATCAATCATGACCTGGTATAACGATCGCCAGAATGTGGAGGGCCTGCCGCATATCCCGGTGGTCGCCGCCTCGGGTAAAATCAAAGAGACCCTGCTGGAATTGGATCGTCATTACGATTACGTGATTGTCGATACCGCCGGCCGCGACAGCGCCGAACTGCGCTCCGGCCTGCTGGCGGCCGATCTGTTCCTCTCTCCGCTGCGCCCGTCGCAGATGGATCTCGACACCATAGGTTATCTGTCGGAAATGTTTTCTACCGCGCAGGAATATAACGAAAAGGTGAAAGGCTACATCGTGCTGAACATGTGCCCGACCAATATCTTTATTAACGAAGCCAACGAAGCGGCGCAGGTGCTGAGCGAATACCCGGAATTTACGCTGGTCAGCAACCGCCTGTGCGATCGCAAGATTTATCGCGATGCCTGGGGTGAGGCGATCACCGTGCACGAGGCGCACAACGCCAAGGCGCAGGCGGAAATCGAAAACCTGGTGAAAGAGGTGATCCTGTGAAAAAGCGCACCCCTACCCACCGCATGTCGGAAGACGAGTTTATCAATAGCGCTACCTCCCACACCCTGATTGCCCCCGTTGCCGAAGCCAAACCCCAGGGCCGTAAACGCACCTACAAGGCGATTTCGGTCAGTCTGACCGACAACCACGTCGACGCCATCGATGAAATCATTGTGCAGGCGGCACGTAATGGCGTGGTACGCATTACCCGTTCCGACATCATCAAGCTGGCCATTGACGGGCTGGCCGAAAAGAGCGAAGAACATCTGCTGCAGTTGCTGAAAAAGCTGTAATTAGCCTCATAGCCTGCCAGCTTAATAAGTTGGCAGGCTAACAATGTGGCGTTACAACCCATTACCGGCAACCGCGCACGGATGCAAGCTCCTGCTGTACCTCAACTTTGTCGCACGGAAAGAAACCCCTGCTCCCGTAGTATCGCCTGCCCCTGCTCCGCCAGAATAAACTCGGCCAAGGGTTGCGCCTGCGGGGCCAACAGGCACAGGCCGTAATCGGCTTCAATCACCAGAGGCGGCGGCAACTGCCGCACCGCTAACTCGGGATAGCGCGCCAATGCGGTGCCATAGCTGGCGTAACCGAGAAAGATATCCGCCTGCCCGCTGTTAATCAGATACTCCGCCGCTAACCGATCCTGTGGAACAGGCACCGAATCTGCACCGCCCACCAGCGCCAACGCTCTGCTTCGCAGGGCTTCTCCTTGTCCCGGCATTGCCCCTTCAAGGCGATCAAACAGCTGCTGCGCATAGTCGCCGGAAGGATCGGCCCCCGGCGTCGAAGTGGCGACTCGCCAACGCGAGTCCAGCAGTACCTCGAGTAACGGCGGTTCGGTTAGCCCGGCTACGTTGCGCACCGTGGCACACAGCCGATTACCGGCGAAAGACTCCACCCGTTGCGCCAGCCGCAAGTCCACCAGGCGCTGCGGATGCGCCAGATTGGCGGAGGCAAAAATATGCGGCGATTCTCCCTTCTCGATACGCTGGCGTAGCAGCCCCGCCGGGCCGAATACCGTTTCCACCCTGCAATCGCTCTGCGCCTGAAACGCCGTCAGCAAAGGGCCAAATGCCCCCTTCAGACTGCCGGCGGCAAACAGCAAAATGTTATTCATTTCGATGTTCCCCTTGGCTGCGAAAGAGCGGTACCAGCGTTTCAAACCGTCGGCCGTTGACCTGCAACGCCACCCGCTCAATAGCGACATCAAACAGGGGCGACAGGCTCTCTGCCGTCAATACCCCGGCACAGGTGCCGATTCGCTGCTGCCCCGCAATCCCCAACAACAAGGCGCGATCGGCCACCGCATGAGCATGGTTGGGTTGATGGGTAGAAAACATCACCGCCATCTGTCTCTCGCGCGCCAGGTGCGAGATCAGGCTCAGCACCCGATCCTGATGGTGGAGATCCAACGCGGACGTCGGTTCATCCAGCATCAACACCTCGCAGCACATCGCCAATGCGCGGGCAATCAGCACCAATTGCCGCTGGCCACCGGACAAGCTGCCGAATTCACGATCGGCAAAGCTCAGCATATCCAGCGACTGCAATGCCTCTTTTGCCAGCCGGTGATCCTGCGCCGAAGGTGAGCGGAACAGGCCCACGTAGCGTGCTCGCCCCATCAACACGATATCCAGTACCCGGTAAGCAAAGGGAGCCGTGAAATGCTGCGGCACAAAACCGATGCCGCCACGGCATTCAACGGTGCCCTGCTGCAACGGCAAGCTACCGAGCAGCAATTGCATCAAGGTACTTTTTCCGCATCCGTTAGGGCCCAATACCGCCAGCACTTCGCCGCGCTGCAACCGTAAATTCAGTTGGTCAAACAAAGGCGCTTGGCCGGGCCAGCCAAAGCTCAGGTCATTAACTCTCAGTAAGGACTCAGCCATGCCAGCCCCTCAATTGCGCACGACGCAGCATCAAAGCAAACAGCGGCGCGCCGATCAGCGCGGTCAGTATGCCCAACGGAATTTCGCTGCTGCTCAGGGTGCGTGCCAGATCGTCGATCAACACCATATACAGAGCGCCCAGGCACATTGAGGCGGGCAGTAAGCGACGATGATCCGGGCCGACCAGCAGCCGGGCAACATGCGGGATCACCAATCCCACCCAACCGATGCTGCCGCTGACGGCGACCTGCGCAGCGACAATCGCGGCGCATAAGGTCAGAATCAGCCAGCGGGTGCGCTCGACGTTGATGCCCAGCGCGGCGGCGTCTTCATCTCCCAGCGATAACAGATTGATACGCCAGCGCAATGCCAACAACAGACCACCGGCCAGCAGCAGCGGCAGGAACAACATCCGCAGTTTCTGAGCGTCGGCGGTGGCGAAGCTGCCCAGCAGCCAGAACACGATGCTCGGCAGTTTCTCTTCGGTATCGGCCAAATATTGCAGCAGGCTGACGCAGGCGGAGAAAAAACCGCTGAGGATCACCCCGGCCAGCACCAGGGACAAAATATTTCGCCGGGCGATGGCGCTGGTAATGGCGAAAATCAGCAGCAACGCCGCCATGCCGAACACAAAGGCGGATAACAGCAGCGCCGCCAGCGGCAGGCTGAGCAAAATAGCCAAGGTGCCGCCAAATGCCGCACCGGAAGAGACGCCAATGATATGCGGGTCCACCAGCGGGTTGCGGAATACCCCCTGCAACGCGGCACCGCACAGAGCTAACGACGCCCCGGCGCCCATCGCCAGCAGCACCCTGGGCAAGCGCACCCCAAGAATGACCTGCCGCTGCACCGCATCCGTTCCCACGTGCGAACCGGTGAATGGCTCAAACAGGATCATCAGGCTGTGAGCCGCCGGCACCTGATAGCGGCCGATGCCCAGCGACAGCAGTGCGCAAAGCAGTGTCAGCAAGATCAGCCAGCCCAGCCTCATTGCCCACTCTGGCAGCAGTTGCTGCGGTAATACTGTCGGTAGTAGGCATCTACCCGCTGTTGCAGATTAACGTCGCTGAAACGCTGCGGATAAAGCTTTTTCGCCATCCATAATTCGCCCAACGCCAGGGCTTCCGGCATCGGATACCCCCAGGCTTTGGCGTATTCAGGCATCAGGTAGACACGCTGATGCTTCACCGCGTCGATCGCCTGCCACTGCGGCGAGCGGAGGATCTGTTGCACCGCCTCGGGGTAACGTTCCTGAACGAAAATCACCGCAGGGTTCCACCTCAGTACATCCTCGATCGACACCTGTTTGAACCCCTGAATATCCTTCGCCGCGACGTTCAGCGCGCCGGCATGCTGCATCATCAGCCCGGTATATTTCCCCGAACCGTAGGTGGTCAGGTCCGGGTTGGCCATATAAACCCGCACCCGTTGGTCTTCCGGCAGATCGCGCAACCGATCGGCCACCAGCGCCCGCTGCTGAAACACGTCCTGAATCAGCGCCTCGGCCTGCGGCTGGCGGCCCATCACCGTGCCAATCAGGCGAATGCCGTCCTGCAGGCCAAGGGTATAAGCCTGGTCTTCATCATTCAGCACCGGGTTCATTTTGCCGGCCTGGCTGGCTGCTTCACGGCGCAGAGATACCGCCACTACCGGAATGCCGACCCGTTCGATTTGCGCGATCATCTCCGGTGGAGCGTAATTGGCGACAAACACCACCTGCGGATGCAGGCCGAGCAGGCTTTCAATATTTACCGAGGTGAGATCGCCCGGCATCGGCATTTTCACCAAGGTGGGCGCCAGCCGCTGATAGTTGGGCCCCAGCTGTTTTTTCCAACTGCCGAGTACCCCCACCACCTGCGGCATGGCGTCGAGTTGCACCAGCAGATTCAGCGTTTGGTGTTGCAGCACCACCGCACGGGTGATGGTATCGGGCAAAGTCACCTTTCTGTTGAGCTGGTCAGTAACCTGGCGATCCGCCTGCACGACGGACGAGAACAGGATGAAAACAAGCAGCACGCGCGGGAAACGTTTGAGCATGAGGGGTTCCGGTTAACTATCGTTATATACAAAATGATATAGCGATAGTCGTAGCGAAACAATCGGCGGGATCAAACACGCGCGTAATCTTGTCCCGCCACTGAAGTGGAATATTTCTGCCCTTGGTCCACCAGGGACCTCACCCACGGCTTTCCACGCACTGTCATCCGGATGAAACAATATGGCGTTGGGCAAAGCAAACTGTCCGTTGCCGATGAAAAACCGGCAACTTAAGTTATTTGTTAACTTGATAAGCTGATAAGTGGAGCACGGAACCGACGCGTTTTACCGGCTAACGGTTAACCGAGCGAGCCATGCGAGTATAGGTGTGGCGCACGCCGCGAATCGCCACGCTGTAGGCGAAGATGTTTTCCGGCAGCGCCAGCCCCAGATAACCGGTATCGCCAATGTGGTGCAGATCGGCCCCGGCCATTTTGCTCATCAGGGCAATCTGGCGGAGGGTTTGTACGTCGGCGCCTTCCTGAGACGTCCCGATAGCCGTCATGGCCAACGCGCCCTGCTGTTGGGTAAACGTAATCAACGCCGCCACCTTTTCCTGCGACATGCCGGGAATGGTGCCCGGCGCCGGCAGCAGGACAATGTCCGCGCCGTTTTCGACAAACAGAGCGATGTCCCGCTCATTGATCAACTGGCTACCGCTTTCACGCACAATGCCGGCGCCGTGCATTTTACCGGTCACCAGCACCAGCTTGTCCCCCACGTCATCGCGAATCTGCTTCAACGCCGCGGCGATAGCCTGGTTGCTGACGCCATTATTGGGATTGCCGGTCAACACCACCATGCGGGCGCCGAGCTCATAAAGCTTGCGCGCGTTCTCTGCGGTCGCGGCGCGGCCCGCCGTCATCTGCCAAAACTCATTGTGCGTAGAGGTGAACGCCGGATCCACCGCTTCCAGATTGACCCCGATAACCCGCCCGGTCAACCGCTGCAGCTCGCGCAATACTTCTTGTGGCGGCACTCCGTCGGGCAAGCCTTCGATGCGCGGCCGATTTACGTCAAACAGGTTCAGCAACAGCATATCGGCGCCCTGGCTGGCCGCCAGCTCCGCATTGGTGACGTTATTGAGCAGCGGCTGCGTCACGGCAATGCTTTCACTGACCAGGATCCGCCCTTCACTGGCGCGAATGGCGTAAAGCAAATTGTCTTTGGTGATGTTGGCAAGATCGGTGGCGGTACAGTCGAGGTATCTTTTCATCGTGCAAGCTTCCGGTTATGATCACTAAACCAATTATGTACCACTTAGTTTTCATTGGCACAAGTGGTACACTTAATGGTCATTTCGTGGGGAAGATTCGTATGGATGAAAAACTGGCCTTGCTTCAACCGGACTCGGCAGACAGTACGCCGATTTATCTGCAACTGGCAAAAAAAATAAGGGCCGCCGTGGAGTCCGGGCAGTGGCGTTCGGGCGATGCGTTACCTTCGGAAAGAGCGCTGATGGAAGCCTTCGGCATTGCGCGGGGGACGGCTCGCCGTGCGTTTCAACACCTCGAACAGGATGGTACCATCAACCGCAATCGGGGTTCCGGCACCTTTATCGCGCCGCGCTTCGCACCCGCTTTACCGCTGTTGGAAAGTTTTACCGAGATGGTAGAACCGCAAGGTTTCAGGGCGCAAAGCGAACTGATTGGTTTTCTGCGGCGCGGACCAACGGCAGAAGAAATGCAGGCGTTACAGCTGAGTGATGAACAGGATGTAGTCGAACTGGTGCGCTTACGTAAAGCCGGCGAAATCGCCATCGCCTTACAGTATTCGGTGCTTCCCGCCACTATTTTGCCGGCAAGCGGCCTGCCTGAAGAGTCGTTGTACCACTATCTGCATTCCATCGGTCAACCCATTGTGCGGGCGACTCAGCGTTTTCGCGGCGAGATAGCCGATAAATCCGTCGCCCGCTATCTGGCGATGGAGGTGGGGGAACCGCTGCTGCTGGTGACCCGCACCGGGTTCACCCGCGAGGAAAGGCCCATCGAGTACACCCGCAGTTGGTGTTTGAATGAGTACTATGATTTTGCGCTGGAATTGAAACATTAAAAAACCCTCTCCCACCCAGGTGAGAGAGGGCAATACGATTTACTGCAGCGTAAAGCTCTGTGCCTGTACGTTGTCGGAATCCAGGCCGACAAATACGTTGAACTTGCCCGGTTCCGCGCCCCATTTCAGGCTGGCGTTGTAAAACTTGAGATCCTCTTCGGTGATCGGCAGCTCCACTTGTTGTGATTGACCGGCTCGCAGCATCACCTTTTTGAAGTTGCGCAGTTCTTTCACCGGGCGACTGACCGACGCCGTCACGTCCTGCACGTACAGCTGCACCACGGTGGCGCCGTCATATTTGCCGGTATTCTTCAGCGTGACGCTGGCGGTCAGTTTGCCGTTGCGCGCCATCGTCGGGCTGGAAAGTTTGAGATCCGACAGGCTGAAGGTGGTGTAACTCAGGCCGTAACCAAAGGGATACAAAGGACCGTTAGGCGAGTCGAAGTAACGTGACGTGTACTTGCCCGGGTTTTCCTTGCCGAACGGCCGGCCGGTATTCAAATGGTTGTAGTACATCGGGATCTGACCGACAGAACGCGGGAAGGTCATCGGCAGCTTGCCCGACGGGTTGTAATCGCCAAACAGCACGTCGGCCACCGCATTGCCGCCCTCGGTGCCGCTGTACCAGGTTTCCAGCATCGCATCCGCCTGCTGGCTTTCCCAGCTCAGCGCCAGCGGCCGGCCATTCATCAGCACCAGCACCAGCGGTTTGCCGGTCGCCTTCAGCGCGGTGATCAGATCCCGCTGGCTTTGCGGAATGGTGATATCGGCACGGCTGGAAGCTTCGTGCGCCATGCCCTGCGCCTCACCCACGACCGCTACCACGACATCGGCCTGCCTGGCCGCCTGTACCGCTTCATCAATCATCTGCTGCGGCGGGCGGGTATCAAACACCACCGCCGGCTCATACTCGTTCAGATAGTCGATAATGCTTTTGTCCTGGGTAATGTTGGCGCCCTTGGCGTAGAGGATCTTCGCCTTGTCGCCCACCGCATGCTCCAGCCCCTGGCGCAGGGTCACCGACTGCTTGACCACGCCGGCCGCCGACCAACTGCCCATCACGTCACGCTGGCTGTCGGCCATCGGCCCAACCAGCGCAATGGTGCCTTGCTTGCTCAACGGCAGCGTCTGCTTGTCATTCTTCAGCAGCACCAGAGTTTTGCGCGCCACTACGCGCGCTTCGGCGCGGTGCAGACGGCTTTCGGCATTGGTGTCCTGCGGATCGGAACCTACCGGGCCAAGGTGGTTATACGGATCTTTGAACAGGCCCATATCATATTTGGTGTTCAACACGTCGCGGCAGGCGCGATCGATATCGCTTTCCGAAACCAGCCCGTCCTTCACCAGCCCCGGCAGGTATTGGTCGTAGTATTCGTCGCTCATGCTCATGTCGACGCCGGAAGTGATCGCCAGCCGCACCGCATCGCGCGCATCTTCGGCCACACCGTGCTTGATCAGCTCTTTAATCGCGCCGTGATCGCTGATGGTAATGCCGCCAAAGCCCCACTGGCTGCGCAACAGATCTTTCAGCAGCCACGGGTTGGCGGTGGCCGGAATACCGTTGATCGCGTTGAGCGATACCATCACCCCACCGCTGCCGGCGTCTACCGCTGCCTTATACGGCGGCAAATAGTCCTGATACATTTTCAGCGGGCTCATATCGACGGTGTTGTAATCGCGGCCGCCTTCAGTGGCGCCATACAACGCGAAGTGCTTAACGCTGGCCATCACTGAACCGGGTTGAGACGGATCGCCGTTCTGGTAAGCATCGACCATCACTTTGGCAATTTTGGACACCAGCCAGGTGTCTTCGCCGAAGCCTTCCGATACCCGACCCCAGCGCGGATCGCGGGTAATGTCGACCATCGGCGAGAAGGTCATGTTCAGGCCGTCATCGCTGGCTTCCTGCGCCGATACCCGGCCGCTGAGCGCGATGGCTTCGAGATCAAAACTGGCCGCCAGCCCCAGGCTGATCGGGAAGACGGTGCGTTGACCGTGTACCACGTCGTAGGCGAAGAACAACGGGATTTTCAGGCGGCTGAGCTGCATGGCCTGATCTTGCATCGCGCGGATATCCGGCCGGGTGACGGTGTTGAAGATAGCGCCAATCTGGCCCTTGCTGATGCCGTCGCGGATCGCTTCTTTCGGGTTGTCCGGCCCGACGCTGATTAAGCGCAACTGGCCGATTTTTTCTTCCAGCGTCATCTGTTTCATCAGATTGGAAACGAAAGCATCACGCTGCTGGGCATTAACTCCTTGCACCGCCCCGCTCTCCTGCGCAAAAACCGGGCTGATCGCCAGGCCGGACAGCAAACTCACCACACAAAGCCATTTCATATTGTTTTGTCTCAGGCATGTTCCCGCCGCAGCCTGCGACGGAGAGGATTAATCAAAGTGGAAAAACAGTGTGACATACTCTTTTTCACCGCAGAAATAATTTGTAATGTTAAAGGTTACAAGCTGTTAGCGGCGGCGGATAAGCCGTTCTTCAGCCGTGCGCGGCTTTGCGCCGCCTCTTCCCCCAGAAAATTGACCAGCGTGGCTAATGTCGCGGGCATCAGCGCCCGTTCAGGGTAGACCAAATAGTAGGCCGCGCCGCTGACCACGCTGAGCGGGAACGGCGTAACAACGCGCTGCGCCTGGATATCCTCTTCCAGCAGGCACAGATCGCCGATGGCGATGCCAAAACCTTGCAGTGCGGCGCTCATCGCCAGATCCAGAGTATCAAAATGCTGCGCCTTGCCGGAAGGCAGTGTCTCCAGCCCTGCCGCCTTCAACCACAGCAGCCAGTCGCGGCGATCGCGCGTGGGGTGCAGCAGGGTTTTCTCGGCCAGATCGGCCGGGGTTGGCGGGCGGGCCAAATCGGGAAGGTAAGACGGTGTGCAGACCGGCGTGAGGATTTCATCGAACAGGTGATGCACTGCCAGCTTTTTACCCTGCGGCTGACCGAACACCACCGCAGCATCGAAGTGCTCGGCGCTGAAATCCAACCCGTGCGATACCGAGGCGGTCAGTTCGATATGCATTTCCGGGCGCTCGTTTTGCAACCGGATAATGCGCGGCAACACCCAGCGCATGGCGCAGGTCGGGCACTTGATGCGTAACGTGCCCGGCTGCGCCCCAACCCGCGCCAGCGCCTCGCCCAGTTGCCCCAGCGCCTGCTGCACCGGCGCCAACAACATGGCGCCCTGCGGGGTCAACGTCAGCCCGCGCGCCCGGCGGCTGAACAACGGATAGCCCAAATGCTGCTCCAGCCCGAGGATCTGACGGCTGACCGCGCCTTGCGTCAGGTGCAGTGTCTGGGCGGCATGAGTGAAATTAAGGCGCTGAGCCACCACCACAAAAGTTTTCAAAACGTCGAGCGACGGCAGAGATGTCTGCATAGCGGGTTCCTCGATATCCCCGAAATTACAAGGATTCCCCCAAATAATTGGAACGACATCAAGGCGGCCAACGCCAAGATCGTTTCAAGAATGAAGGGGGAATTAGCCATGATTTTAACTCATGGCTAGTATGACAAACATTCCCTTGTTCGCCTACCGTCACTGATGCTTAATCAAGCAATACTTCCCCCTCTCCAGGAGCCAATCATGCAGAGCGCCTGCTCACAACGCTCGAAGTTGCCGGATGTCGGCACCACTATTTTCACCGTAATCGGCCAGCTCAGCGCTGAACATCAGGCACTGAATCTGTCGCAGGGCGCACCGAACTTCGCCTGTCAGCCGCAACTGGTCGACGCGGTGGCGCAAGCCATGCGCGCAGGTCATAACCAGTACGCGCCGATGAGTGGCGTGGCCGCATTACGCGCTGCGCTGGCAGATAAAGTTGAACGATTGTATGGCACACGTTATGACGCCGACGAAGAAATCACGGTCATCGCCAGTGCCAGCGAAGGATTGTATTCCGCCATCAGCGCGCTGGTGCACGCGGGCGACGAGGTGATTTATTTCGAACCGGCGTTCGACAGCTACGCGCCGATTGTCCGCCTGCAAGGTGCCACGCCGATAGCCATCAAGCTGTCGCTGCAGGACTTGCACATTGACTGGGACGAGGTCGCCGCCGCCATCACCGGCAAAACGCGGATGATCATCGTCAACAGCCCGCACAACCCAACCGGCAGCGTGTTCGGCGAGCATGACATTGAGCGCCTGACCGCCCTGACGCGCAATACCGATATCGTTATCCTGTCCGACGAGGTTTACGAGCACGTGGTATTCGACGGCGATATTCACCACAGCATGGCGCGCCACCCGCAATTGGCCGAACGCAGCGTGATTGTGTCGTCGTTTGGCAAAACCTATCACGTCACCGGCTGGCGCGTCGGTTACTGCATGGCACCGGCGGCGTTGATGGATGAGATCCGCAAGGTGCACCAGTTTATGGTGTTCTCCGCCGATACGCCGATGCAATATGCCTTCGCCGAAGCACTGGGCAATCCGCAAAGTTATCTGGGGCTGGCGGATTTCTATCAGCAAAAACGCGATTTGCTGGCCGGCGCTTTGCAAGATTCGCGCTTTGAATTATTACCCAGCCGTGGCAGTTTCTTTATGCTGGCCCGCTTTAGCGGTTTCAGCAGCGAAAGCGACAACGATTTTGCGGTGCGTTTAATCCGTGAAGCGAAAGTCGCGACTATCCCGCTGTCGGCGTTTTACAGCGACGGCACCAACACCGGCATCATCCGGCTGAGTTTTTCAAAAGATAACGAAACCCTGCTGGAAGGCGCACGCCGTCTGTGTCAGGTGTAATGCATTCACTTTTGGTTTGACCATGGGAAAAAGGCACTGACTATGAAATCACTGAAAACGCTGATCGCTGTGGGCTGCCTGCTGGCCGCCGGTTCCTCTCTGGCGGCGGAAAACACGCTGCGCTTCGGCCTGGAAGCGCTGTATCCGCCGTTCGAATCCAAATCCGCCAGCGGCAAGCTGGAAGGCTTCGATATCGATCTGGGCAACGCGGTCTGCGCCGCCGCCCAGTTGAAATGCAGCTGGGTCGAGACCTCGTTCGACAGCCTGATCCCGGCGCTGAAGGCGCGCAAGTTTGACGCCATCAACTCGGCGATGAACGTCACCGACCAGCGCCGCCAGGCAATTGATTTCACCGACTCCATCTATCAGGTACCCAACCGCCTGATCGCCAAAGCCGACAGCGGCCTGCTGCCGGACGCCAAGTCGCTGGCGGGCAAACACGTCGGCGTACTGCAGGGGTCGATTCAGGAAACCTACGCCAAGGCCCACTGGGCGCCGCAGGGCGTAGACGTCGTCTCCTATCAGGATCAGAACCAGGCGTACCTTGACCTGACCGCCGGCCGCCTCGACGCCACGCTGGTGATGGCGCCGTCAGGGCAAAGCGGCTTCCTGGCACATCCGGACGGCAAAGGCTTCGCCTTCGTCGGCGATGCGGTCAGCGATGACAAGATCCTCGGTGAAGGCATCGCCTTCGGCCTGCGCAAAGGGGATGACGCGTTGAAGAAAAAGCTGAACGACGCGATCGTGAAAGTGAAGCAGCAAGGTACCGTGACCGCGCTGGCGAAGAAGTATTTTGGCGATATCGACGTGACGGTGAAATAACCTGCCCGCCCCCGGCCATTGACAATAATGACCGGATGCCGGGGATTGCACTGCCGGCTATGAAATGGCTCCTTCGCAAGCGGGAGCCATTTTTAGTTTGCAAAGCCGATGCTTTCAGCCTACCACACGGCTTGCTCATTCAAGTCCACGGAGCTGATTTATTATTAGCTACGCTGAAGTTGACTTAAAAATTTTTATTGCAGACGATAGTGCCAATGAAGTTATCGCCCCAATATATCCCCCACCCAAGTAATAGAGTTATTTATAAGAAAGGAATTTCAAGAGCGTCTATGTGTTTTTAATCTGCGAAAGATTTCGCCCTTCTTTCATTGAAGGACTGAAATTAACCATCTGTAAAATCAATAATTGACAATCAAATGATTATTTTAGGAAATGATAATAATTGATTATCACGAGAGTATAAGGACTTTGATACTGACAGATGACGTAGAACTGCATCAGCATCATGCCAGACCGGTCGGTTAACGACAGCAAGTAACCTGATGGAGACGTTCAAACAGTGGAGTGAATGGCACAGGTTCAGGGTACTGCGTTATCGTTCGCTACAGCTACGCCTGTGGTATCGAAGCAGCAATGGGTTAAATGATGAAAAAGCACATTGAAATATAGAGGAAAATCCAGACACTCAGTAACAGGTTATTTAATACGGAACTATAAGTCTTACCTGTAATAGATCACCGCCCCTCTGGTTTTAATTGTTTTATTTGGAATAGTTATTTATATTTATTTTTGTGACTATTATCGCATTTCAATTAAATTCACCATTGCCTGCATCTTGTACACGGGTAGTATTGGATCTTAACGATTACAATCATGCATAATATTATAAGTTCAATGGTACTGGGCCGAGAAAATCTGGTACCAAACGTTAATTAACTGATAAAATCACAGATGTAAAACACAGTGATTTTATGGGAAAGACCATGCGTAAATATGTTGTCTTTATAAAAAGTGATGAGTCAAAGGTAATCCCAAAAGAATCGGTAACACATTCACTCATTAAGGATATGAAAAAAAAAGGTTTCAGGAAGCATCATGTCGAAGTAGATGCTGAAAATGAAAGAGAAGCCATTGTTAAATTAAATAAAAACAGCGAAGATTATTTAAATTCATTACGTGAATTCTCTGGGAGTATATTTATCTGCTCAGTCTGCGTTATTATTATATCTTTAGTCTACATCTTTAGCCAATAACAAGTGATTGACATTAATTAAATAATATTAATCTACAATATTTTATTTAAAATTATTTTGTAATTTTTATCATATTGTTTTGATGAAATATAAAAACATCATATTTTAAAATGGGCAGAAACTTTTCGTCTGCACAATAGAACGTATTTTTCTCTCCTCAGTTAATTAATCATTCAGAGAGGCTGCTAGTGTTTCGCCAGGAAGCGATCGATAACCATAAAATGAAATGGCACGGCCGAGCGCACCTCCTCCCCGGAATTCCCTTTTGGATTTTGGCGGGATTATGTCTCTTTTTATTACAGCCTTCCTGACCTTCGTCATTTCCGCCATCCTATACTAGCGGGCTGGAACTCCCTGGAACCAGCCCTATCTTCTGCCTGATGCAGTAACCCTACTCGATATTAGCGCTCGAACACCGAGCTGTTCAGCGCGCGATCTTGCTGATGGCGCTCCAGCGCCAGCTCGATCAACCGGGTAATCAACTCGCTGTAGCTAACGCCGCTGGCGGCCCACAGTTTGGGGTACATGCTGATATTGGTGAACCCCGGCAGCGTGTTGATTTCGTTAATCACCACGTTGTTGTCCGGCGTCAGGAACACGTCAACGCGCGCCAGGCCAAAGCATTCCAGCGCCCGGAACGCTTTTAGCGCCACATCACGGATCTTGTCGCTGACTTCCGGTGCGATCTCCGCCGGCACCACTACCTTCGCGCCCTGCTCATTGATGTATTTGGTGTCGTAGGAATAGAAAGCATCGCTCAGCACGATTTCACCGCACAGGCTGGCCTGCGGCTCGTCATTGCCCAACACCGCGCACTCAATCTCGCGGCCGACAATCGCCGATTCCACCAGCACCTTGTGATCGAAGCTGAACGCCAGCGCCAGAGCGGCGTCAAAGCCGGCCCGATCCTGCACCTTGCTGACGCCCACCGAAGAGCCCTGGTTAGCCGGTTTGATAAATAACGGCAGGCCCAAACGCTCGCTAAGCTGATCGAAACCGTATTTACCGCGGTTGGTGCGCGTCAGGGTGACAAAGGGGGCCACCGCCAGCCCGGCATCGCGCAGCAGGCGTTTGGTGACGTCTTTGTCCATGCTCACCGCCGAGCCCAACACACCGGCGCCGACGAACGGCATATTGGCCATCCGCAACAACCCTTGCAGTGAACCGTCCTCGCCCAGCGTGCCATGCACGATCGGGAATACCACGTCAAGCTGGCCCAGTGCGCCGGCGCTGCTCGCTTCAATCAGCTGTTGTTTCTCCTGACCGGGGATCAGCGCCACATTTTTATTTGAGCGGTTCAGCGCGATCAGCGCCGGGTTTTCCGCATTCAGCAGGTAATTGGAGGCATCGTTAATGTGCCATTGCCCCTGCTTGTCGATCCCCAGCAGCGTGACGTCAAACTTCTCTTTGTCGATAGCGTCCACTATGTTTTTTGCCGACTGCAGCGACACTTCATGCTCAGCCGATTTACCGCCAAAGATCACCCCAACCCGTAATTTAGTCACGCCCTGAATCCTTCTGAAAAATCATGCAAAAAAAGTCGTTTATCACAATAAACGCATTGTCCGACGGCGGCAATCGTTGTCGCCAGGAAACTTCTTATGCCACGGAATGTACAATCCCCACCATCCAAACCATATACACTTCGTATATTATTCCTTTAAGGAGCAGTCTATGGGCATTGTGAAAATTTCAGACGCGCTGCATGACGATCTGCGCCTCGCCAGCCTGACGATGACGCGTTCGATCAACGCGCAGGCGGAATACTGGATCAAGATCGGCATGCTGGCGGAGTTCCATCCAGAACTGACCTACCCTCAACTGGTAAAAAAAATGATGAAAGATAACGCGCTGACGCTGAAGGAGATTGTCGGGTGAAACAGATTGTGATCAAAACGCCGGAAGAAATCGCCAAAATGCGTCACTCTGGCGCACTGCTGGCCAAGGTGTTTGCTATGCTCGATGGGGTGATTGGCGAAGGCATGTCGACCATGGAAATTAACGACCGCGCCGAAGCCTTTATCGTCGATGAGCTGAAATCGCGCCCGGCCAGTAAAGGCCAGTACGATTTCCCTTACGTGCTCAATACCTCAATCGACGACGTGATCTGCCACGGCATTCCTTCGGCCAGCAAAATCCTGCGTTCCGGCATGATCGTTAACGTCGACATTACGCTGGAAAACGGCGGTTACATTGCCGACTCCAGCAAAATGTATTGCATCGGCCAGACAACGCCATTGGCCAAACGGCTGGTGAACAACGTATATGAGTCCTTGTGGCAAGGCATCCGCGCGGTGAAGCCGGGCGCGACGCTGGGGGATATCGGCCATGCCATTCAACAGCATGCGGAACAGGCCGGTTACAGCATAGTGCGTGAATACTGCGGCCACGGCATCGGCCGCGATATGCACGAGGAACCGGCGGTGATGCACTTCGGCCTGCCGGGCACCGGCATGGCGTTGCAGGAAGGCATGGTATTTACCATCGAACCCATGATTAACCAGGGCGACCACCGCATTAAACAGAAGAAAGACGGCTGGACAGTGGTAACCCGCGATAAAAAGCTGTCCGCTCAATGGGAGCACACCGTGGCGGTCACCGCCGACGGCGTGGAAATTCTGACGCTGCGTGACGAAGAGCGTCAGGCCGGGTACGCAGATCGTTACTAAGCTACCAAGCCAGTAAGTTACCAAGGTATTAAGCCAGCAGGCTACTCAATTAATTTACCCTCTGGATTTCAAACGGCGATAACGGCAAGAACCGCAGGTCATGTAGGGGCGTTGCATGCGGCGCCCACGTGAATCGGGACAACTCTCTTCGTCCCCCAGGGTAACCGCGCCGCCGTTTGAAAGACGACAGGTATGACAGGGAGATCGGCATGACGCAGTCAGGTAATCAGGCATTTCTCGCTCAGCTCAAAGACATCGTCGGCGGCCCGCAGCTGTTGACCGGCGAACGCAGCACCGAACGTTATCGCAAGGGGTTCCGCTCCGGCGAAGGCAAAGCGCTGGCGGTGGTGTTCCCTACCCGCCTGCTGCAGCTGTGGCGGATACTGGAGGCCTGCGTGGCCGCCGACAAAATCGTCATCATGCAGGCGGCGAACACCGGGCTGACCGAAGGTTCGACGCCCAGCGGCAACGATTATGACCGCGATATCGTCATCGTCAGCACCCTGCGGATCGATCACGTGCAAGTGCTGGACAACGGCAAACAAGTGGTTGGCTTCCCCGGCAGCACCCTCAATCAGCTGGAAAAATTGCTGAAACCCTACGGCCGCGAACCGCATTCGGTGATCGGGTCCTCCTGCATCGGCGCTTCGGTGATTGGCGGCGTGTGCAATAACTCCGGCGGTTCGCTGGTGAAACGCGGCCCGGCCTATACCGAAATGGCGCTGTACGCCCAGTTGGGTGAAGACGGCCAACTGCGGCTGGTGAACCATTTGGGGATTAAACTCGGCGACACGCCGGAAGAGATCCTCACCCGGCTGGAGAAAGGCGACTACCGGCCGGAGGACGTCGAGCACGGCGAACTGCGCGCCTCCGACAACGAATACGCCAGCCGGGTGCGCGACGTCGATGCCGATACCCCATCCCGCTTCAATGCGGATAAACGCCGCCTGTTCGAGGCCTCCGGCTGCGCCGGCAAACTGGCGGTGTTTGCGGTGCGCCTGGACACCTTTGAGAAAGAAGGCAAAGAGCAGGTATTTTATATCGGCACCAACGACACCGCCGTGTTGACCGAGCTGCGTCGCCATATGCTCGGCAAATTCGACAATCTGCCGGTGGCGGGCGAATACATGCATCGCGATATTTTCGATATCGCCGAAGTGTACGGCAAAGACACCTTTATGATGATCGACAAGCTCGGCACCGATCAAATGCCGCGTTTCTTCACCCTGAAAGGCCGCGTGGACGCCAGCTTCAACAAACTGCCGCTGCTGCCGCACAACCTGACCGACCGGCTGATGCAGGGCCTGAGCCACCTGGCCCCCAGCCATTTGCCGAAGCGGATGAAAGAATACCGCGAACGCTTTGAACATCACCTGCTGCTGAAAATGGCCGGCCCCGGCGTCGACGAAGCGCAGCGGTATCTGAGCCAATACTTTGCCCAGGCCAACGGCGCATTTTTCGCCTGCACCGCAGACGAAGGCAAAAAGGCCTTCCTGCACCGTTTCGCCGCCGCCGGCGCTGCGGTGCGCTACCATGCGGTACATGCCGACAAGGTAGAGGATATTCTGGCGCTGGATATTGCGCTGCGCCGCAACGATACCGAGTGGTTTGAAACCCTGCCGCCGGAAATCGACAGCCAACTGGTGCACAAACTCTATTACGGCCACTTTATGTGCCACGTATTCCACCAGGATTACGTGGTGAAAAAAGGCGTCGACAGCCATGCGCTGAAAGAGCAAATGCTGGCGATCCTCGACCGGCGCGGCGCGGAGTACCCGGCCGAGCATAACGTCGGCCATCTGTACCACGCCAAGCCCGATCTGCAGGCCTTCTACCAATCCGCCGATCCGACCAACAGTTTTAACCCCGGTCTCGGCAAGACCAGCAAGCGGAAACACTGGGCCGGCAATACCCGGTAACATTTCCGCTTTCAGCCCGCGCCCCCGGCATACGGGGGCATAGCCGATGCTCCCTTCCGCATCTTCGGCCCGCCTCTCCCCTATCGTCTAGACTTAAAGACCGGTGCAGCCGTTTTCGCTGCGCCGTTCAAGGCGTATGTCATGCGTCACCATCCGCGACGAGAGGAACTCTTCATGCCATACCAAACGGTAAACCCTTTTAACAACCAACTGATCAAAGAGTACCAACCGCACACCGACCAGCAGGTCGAACAAGCGCTGGCAAAGGCTGACGCGCTGTATCACTCCGGCTGGGCCAAGGGCGATATCGACCAGCGGCTGCCGGTACTGCACAAGCTGGCGGACCTGATGGAGAGCCGGGTTGAGGAACTGGCGAAAATCGCCAGCCAGGAGATGGGCAAGCTGATCGCGCAAAGCCGCGGCGAAGTGAAGCTCTGTGCCCAGATCGCCCGCTACTATGCCGACAACGCCAAAAAATTTCTCGCCCCGGTGCGCTATGAGTCCAGCCTCGGCGAAGCCTGGGTAGAGCATCATCCGATCGGCGTGCTGATGGCGGTGGAGCCGTGGAACTTCCCGTTCTACCAGTTGATGCGCGTGCTGGCGCCCAATCTGGCCGCCGGCAATCCGGTGCTGGTGAAGCATGCCGGCATCGTGCCGCACTGCGCACAGGCCTTTGAACAATTGGTCGCCGAGGCCGGTGCGCCGCAAGGTGCCTATACCAACCTGTTTATTTCGCAACAGCAGGTGGCGAACATCATCGCCGACGCCCGGGTGCAGGGCGTGGCGCTGACCGGCTCGGAAAAGGCCGGTAGCATAGTGGCCGCACAGGCCGCGAAGGCACTGAAAAAATCGACGCTGGAGCTGGGCGGCAACGACGTATTCGTGGTGCTGGACGACAGTGATATCGCCAGAGCCGCCAAGATCGGCGCGCAGGCGCGGCTGAGCAACGCCGGCCAGGTGTGCACCGCAGCCAAACGTTTTATCGTGCAAGAAAAAGTGGCGGAGCCCTTCCTGCAAGCCTTTACCGAGCATTTCCGCGCGGTGAAAATCGGCGATCCGCTGGATGAAACCACCACGCTGGGGCCGCTGTCTTCCCGCGAGGCGCTGGAGGGGCTGGCCAAACAGGTCGACGCCGCGGTGCAAAACGGCGCCAAACTGCACTACGGCGGCAAGCCGATACCGCATGACGGCAATTTCTTCGAGCCGACGATCCTGACCCACATCAGCCGTGACAACCCGGCGTATTTCGAAGAATTCTTCGGCCCGGTGGCGCAGATCTACGTGGTGAAGGATGACGACGAGATCGTCAAACTGGCCAATGACTCTCACTACGGCCTCGGTGGCGCTATTTTCAGCACGGATATCGAACGCGCCAAAAAGCTGGCCTCACGCATCGAGACCGGCATGGTGTATATCAACTCGTTGACCGATACCGCACCCGAGCTGCCTTTTGGCGGCGTGAAACGCTCCGGCTTCGGCCGTGAACTGTCGGATCTGGGGATCAAAGAGTTTGTGAATCAGAAACTGGTGGTGGTCAGCAAAAGCTAAACCTCACCCTCGGCGGGAGACGTTAATTTTATGTTGCGCCTCCCGCCAAACTTCACTATCTTTGATGCCATAATCACTCCCTGCTTTCAGGAATATCAATGGCTCAGTTTGCGCACATCACAGACCCAACGAACACGCCGCTTCCGGCCGTCGTTCAACTGTGCGCATCTTCCGCCCCTCCAGCCGTTTTCTCTGTCGTCACTGCGGTTGCCGCTTACCCGCCACGCTCTGTGGTTGTGCGCTAAGCCAAACCGAATTTTACCTCCAGCTTTCTTTATTTGCGCTCAGGCGTAGACCGCCGCGCGCGCTGGAACTTGCCATTTTCACGACAGGTGAAACCGAATGCGATTTATCACTCAATGGGCCAATGCCGGCCTGGCTACGCTGTTCGTCCTGCTTTGGAGCAGCGGCGCAATTTTCTCCCGCTTGGGGCTGGAGCATGCCTCCGCCTTCGCCTTCCTTTTCTTCCGCTGCGCCATCGCTCTGGCGCTGCTGCTGGCAATCGGCCTGTGGCAACGGCAATGCCTGCCCGCCCGCGGCTCCCGGTGGCGCGTGGCATTGATCGGGCTGCTGATGATCGGCAGTTACCAGATTAGCTATCTGCTGGCGCTGGAACAGGGTATCACGCCCGGCGTGCTGGCGACGCTGCTCGGCGTACAGCCGATACTGACCCAGTTCATTACCGAACGCCGCAGTTCCGGGCTGCGCAGCCTCGGCCTGTTGCTGGCGATGGCCGGGCTGACGCTGGTGGTGTATCAAAGCCTGGCGATCGCCCACTTCTCCCTGCCCGGCATGCTGTTCGCCTTTATCGCGCTGGGCTGCATGACCGCCGGCACGCTGCTGCAAAAAGGCATGAGTCAGCCACCGCTGGCGGTGTTGCCGTTGCAGTACGCCGTCGGGTTGCTGATGTGCTCACTGGTGTTACCGTTCGAGCCGCTGCGGGTCGAGTGGAGCATGGCGCTTGTCGTGCCGTTGCTGTGGATGGCGATGGTGATTTCAGTGCTGGCCACCTTCTTGCTGTACCGGCTGATCCAACGCGGCAATCTGGTGCAGGTCACCAGCCTGTTTTACCTGATCCCGGCGGTCACGGCCCTGTTGGACTACCTGCTGCTCGGCCATGCGCTGGCGGCAATGAGCATGCTGGGCATGGCGGCCATCGTACTTGGCGTAATGCTGGTGTTCCGTAAGCCGTAAAAAGCAAAAACCCCTCATGCCGGGTGGCATGAGGGGCAATATCAAAACATCGTTTTCAGAATAACCAGGAACCATACCCCCACAGCAACACCGTTACCCCGAGCAGAAACTCGAGCAGCAAGATGCCGATGGCAAAAGTAGAGCTGGAGAAGATAAAGCCTTCTTTACTGTCGATATTCAAGAAGTGGGGAATGCCCAGATTCAGCAGATAGCCCGAATAGCACAGGCCAATCACGCCGACAAACAGGCAGAGCCACACGACGGGATAGAGCGCGACTATACCGCTCAGAAACATCGGGGTGGCGACATAGCCGGCAAACACCATACAACGGTGCAAACTCGGGCGTGCTTCATAACGCCGCGCCATCCAGTGGATCACTTTACCCATGATAGCCACACCCGCCAGCATCAGCAGATAGAACGCCACTGCGGTATAAAGTGCGGTAAACATATCGAGCCGGATCGCATGGCCTTCGCCGGAGAGCCAGCCCAACTGGGTGGTGCCGATAAAGGCGCAGACCACAGGGATCGCCGCCAGCAGCAGCACGTGGTGGGTGTAAAGGTGCGAGACGCTTTCGTTCTCGCTTTTAATGTGTTCGAACTCGGTGCTTGGATGCGCCAGAAGTCCCCAAACATGATTAACCATGAGACACCTCCTCCATCGCCGTAGGTCGCGATCGGCGAACGAATTTACCCCTCTGACGGATTGTTGACCGTGCGAGGATTGCGGCCACGGGGCTCTCTCCCCTGTACTTATTATAGTCTTTCGCTGAAAAAACGTTCGGAAAACGCAGACGCAGCGGCAGTTTGTTTTATAATCCTCCGATTGAGCAACGCCGTGAGGACTGCCATGTCATCTGCCATCACTCTTCGCCAGGTCGGCATTGTCGAGGTCGACGCCGGACAAAATGTCACAGTGGTACAACCCAGCAACCTGTACGGTTGCCGACTCGGCGACGACGTGTTTGTCGGGCCCTTTGTCGAGATCCAAAAAAACGTCAGCATCGGCGCTCGCAGCAAAATCCAGTCGCACAGTTTTATCTGCGAATATGTCACCCTCGGCGAAGACTGCTTTATCGGCCATAACGTGACCTTCGCCAACGATCTGTTTAAAAATGGCGCCCCGAACGCCGATGCCGCCAGTTGGGGCCGTACGCAGATTGGCGATCGGGTTTCCATCGGCTCCGGCGCCACCGTGCTGGCGGTGAACATCTGCAGCGGCGCGGTGATCGGCGCCGGATCAGTGGTCACCAAAGACATCACCCGTAAAGGGATTTACGCAGGCAATCCGGCACGCCTGCTGAGAGAGCTGGACCCATGAGCCAGGCTATCCATATCGCCCCCGTCGCTCAGTTGCCCGACGGCTATCTGGAAAGCTGCGATTTCAGCTTCCCGGTCGCTCACTATGCCCAACCGGTTTTCGATGCCCCGATAGACAGTTGGCCGCTGCGGCCGGTCACGCCGTTTCGCAAGCACTATCCGCTGGCCCCCTTCCTCAATGATGAAAGCGAAACCTTTCTGGCACGTCATCGGGGGGAAGCCGTCGGTCACGTTACGCTGAGCAAAAACTGGAACGGTTATGCGCTGATTGAAGAAATTGTCGTCAGCGCCCACGTGCGCCGTTTGGGCGTCGCCACCGCCCTGCTGGATGCCGCACGCCACTGGGCGCAACAGCAGGAAACCCCGGGGTTGATGCTGGAAACGCAAAACAATAATCTGATCGCCTGCCGCTGTTATCAGCGCTTCGGTTTTATTCTCGGCGGTATCGATCACCTGTTGTATCGCGCTCAGCCGGATATTGCCGACCATGAAATCGCGTTATTTTGGTATCTGCCGTTTAATAACGAGATCGGTTACTGATTATTGGCCAGCGTTTAGGCTATGTTTATTTATTAACCACCCGCCTCATGGTGAGAACTGTTATCATTTATATGGTCACGGACTGAAACCATTGGAGGGTAAAATGTACAAGGTTGTTCCATTGATGTTAGTTATAGCGATGAGTGGATGCGCAGATAAAAGTCCTCAGCGGCCAATTGATGAACCCGGTGCCGCAGTCCCCCCCCCTGCGGTAGCGCCCATAAACCTGGACAGCGAGACGTTAAGCAAGCTCAACGACATTCTCGCCAAGCACGCTACCTGGCCGGCCGGGCAGGCCAACGGCCAAACTATCAATCTGATCTCTCAGCAATTTCTGGGTACGCCTTACGTTGCCAACATGCTGATAGGCTCGCAGAGCACGCCGGAAAAGCTGGTGATCGACTTCCGCGGTCTGGATTGCTTTACCTATATCGACTACGTCGATGCACTGAGTAAATCGCACAATCAGGCTGAATTCGTTCAACGCCTGATCCAGACCCGCTACGCCCATAGCGAAATCAGCTTCTCGCAGCGCAAACATTTCTTCACCGACTGGGCGCATGTCGCCAAAACAAACGTGACCGACATTACCGCTCAACTCAGCCCGCACGCGGTGACGCAGGTGAAAAATCTGAACCAAAAGGCCGACGGCGGCAACTATCTGCCCGGCCTGAAAAATGTGCGGCGCAGCATCACTTATCTGCCCAGCGATTTTATTGACGATAAGGTGCTGGCCCAGTTGCGCACCGGCGATTACATCGGTATCTACACCAATCTTGCCGGGCTGGACGTCACTCACACCGGCATCTTTATCATGACCGAAAACGGCCCGATATTGCGCAATGCCTCTTCGCGCAAGGAAAACATGAAGGTAGTGGACTCGCCCTTTATGGACTATGTGATCAACACGCCAGGCATCGTCGTGCTGCGCGCCAAATAACCGCCCTTCCAGACCCAATGGCTTTCAGGGTGCAATCTGAAAGCCAGGGTCTCTATACAACTCCCTGTTATTACCTATAACCCTTTGTGCTGAGCAAGCGTTTGACTTCCCCGCAGGTTCAGGCTTAGCTAACAGCACAAAACCAACTGATTTTACTGTTTTTTTCAGGGAGAACTCGATGTTAAAGACCTGGCGTTTTACCGCCGTGATGGCGGCGTTTGCCGCCACGCTGGCACTGCAAGGTTGCGATAAGCCGGTAGACCAGAACCTTATCAAGGTCGGGGTTATCAACGGCGCGGAGCAGGACGTGGCGGAAGTCGCCAAACAGGTAGCGAAAGAGAAATACGGCCTAGAGGTTGAACTGGTCGGTTTCAGCGGCTCTCTGCTGCCGAACGACGCCACCGATAAAGGTGAGCTGGATGCCAACGTATTCCAGCACCGGCCGTTCCTCGAACAGCAAAATAAAGATCACGGCTACAAGCTGGTGGCGGTGGGCAATACCTTCGTGTTCCCGATGGCCGGCTATTCGAAAAAAATCAAATCGCTGAAAGAGCTGCAGAACGGCGCCGTTATCGCCATTCCGTTGGATCCGACCAACCTCGGCCGCGCGTTGCTGCTGCTGGAGAAAACCGGCCTGATTACCCTGAAACCGGGCAAAGGGCTACTGCCAACCTCGCTGGATATCAGCGCCAACCCGCATAACTACAAGATTATGGAGCTGGAGGGCGCTCAATTGCCGCAAGTGCTGGATGACCCTAAAGTCACAGTAGCTATCATCAGCACCACCTACATCAACCAGACCGGGCTGACGCCAACCAAAGACGGCATCTTTATCGAAGACAAAGATTCGCCGTACACCAACATCATAGTGACGCGCGAAGACAACAAAGACGCGCTGAACGTGCAAAACTTCATCAAGGCCTACGAGTCGGATGAAGTGGCCAAAGCCGCCGAGAAAATTTTTAACGGCGGTGCGGTAAAAGGCTGGTAAGCAAGCGGTTCCCCTCCTTGCGGGTGCTATTTTCGGCGCCCGCCACTTTCCTGAAAATATCCCCTTCCGCGCTATTGACCCTCACGTCGCGTCAGGCTTTAGTATCCCTGCACGCACTGGGGAGGAGCACGTCATGTTATTAAAAGTGGGCGAACTGGCCCGCCGTTCCGGCATTACCGTCAGGACACTGCATTATTACGACAGCATTGGTTTGCTGATCCCTTCTGCGCGTTCCGACGCCGGCTACCGTTTATACAACCGGGCTGACATCACCCGCTTGCACCATATTCAGGCGTTGCGCCGAATGGGGGTCCAACTTGCGGAGGTCGGGGCACTTCTGACACGTTCCGGGGTAACGTTAACCCAGGTGATTGAACAGCAGATAACCATGCTGGATCGGCAGTTGGCGCAGACCCTAGCGCTACGCGATCATTTGCAGCATATGCATGCCCAGCTCACCGCCGGGGACGAACCGGAACTGAATGACTGGCTGACTACGTTGGAGTTAATGACCATGTACGACAAATATTTTACCGCCGACGAACTGGCGCAGCTGCCCTTCTATCAGGCCGATCAGGCGCGCAATCAGGAATGGGGCGAGCTGGTGAGCAGCATGCGCCAGTTGATCGACAGTGGCGTCGAAGCGCAAGCGCCGCAGGCGCAGGCCCTGGCGCGGCGTTGGATGCAGATGCTGGAACGCGATACCGCGCTTAATCCGGCATTTCTTACCCGGCTTAACGCCATGCATGCCGACGAACCCTCAATGCGTGAACAGACCGGCATCACCCCGGCTGTGACCGATTATGTCACCCGGGCCTTTGCCGAAACCAAGCTGTCGATCTACCAAAAATACCTGTCGGCGGAAGAATACGCCTACGTGCGCCAACATTACTTTACCCGCCTGCACGAATGGCCGGCGCTGATCGCCCAGTTCCATCAGGCGCTAAGAGACGGCGTGCCGCCGGAGTCCGTTCAGGCGAAGCAACTGGCGGCCAAATGGCTAGAGCTGTTCCAGTCCTATGCCGGCACTGACCCGGCCACCCAGATGAAAATTCGCCAGGCGATGGAACAAGAGCCGACGCTGACCGAAGGCACCTGGTTGACCCCGGCGCTGCTGAGCTATCTGCAACAGGCAGTGGCGCATCTGATGCGCGGCTAGGTAAGGTTATCCACCAACCGGGTGATCCCCGCAACGCCCGCGTAACACTCCAGTAAAAACGCCGTCACGGCGGCGATACCCGGTGCATGACGAATGTCGTCATGCACCGTTAGCCAGACTTCGCGCCGCAGCCCAAGCGGCGGCGCCAGGCGTTCAAGCCCCAGTTCCTGCGCGACAAAATGCGGCAGCAACGCAATGCCCGCGCCGGCCGCAGCGGCGGCAGCCTGAATCATCAGGTCGTTGCTGCGCATCACCAGCGGCCGGGGCCCGGCCTGCTCCAGCAACCATTTTTGCTGCGCCGAAGCGGCCCGTTCATCGTGATAGCCGATAAACCCCCGCTCCGCCTCCGGCGTGTCCCGCAGATAACCGGCGTTGGCGTACAGCCCGAACTCGACGGTGCCGATTTTTCTCGCCACCAGATCGCTTTCAGTGACGCGGCTGAGCCTGATGGCAATATCCGCCTCGCCACGCAGCAGCGATACGTTGGCGGTATCGGCCAGCAAAACCAGTCGCAAATCCGGATAACGGCGCTGCAACTCGGCAATACGCGGAGCGATCAGTTTCAGCCCCATCATCGGCGGCACGCTCAGCGTCACCTCACCCGCGATGCCCTGTCGCCCACTGAGGGCGGCGCGGCTGACGGCGAAGGCGTTGAGCGTCATGCTGTCCCCTTGCGCCGCGATGCGTTGCCCGTCGGCGGTGAGTAGGTAGCTGCGCGGGCGGCGATCCACCAGTTTTAACGCCAGCGATGCTTCCAGGCTGGCAATGCGGCGGGCAACGGTGGCGTGATCGACCTGCAAACTGCGGGCGGCGCCTGACAGCGACTTCTCGCGCGCAAATACCATGAAGTAGTGCAAATCCTCCCAATTGAACATGGGTGTTTTCTCACATCACAAGTGAATAGATAGGGGATTTTACCGCAACAATCTGTGGCGCAAACTGTTTTTGTTTATTCCACACCACAGGAAATCACCATGAAAACTTCGCTGCCGCTGGCTTATCTGGGGGTAATTATCGCCACCTTCTTCTGGGGCACCAACTTCAATGCCGGTGCCTATATCATCGCCCATCAACCGCCGATCACCGCGTCGATTGAGCGTTTCAGCCTGGCGACGCTGGCGCTGTTGCTGCTCTTCGGTCTGCGCGGGCAGTTACGCTTGAGTACGCTGAGGAACAACTGGTCGGCCTACCTTGGGCTGGGCGTGCTCGGCTTTACGCTGTTTAACCTGTGCACCTTTTTCGGCCTGCAGTCCACCACGCCGATCAACGGTGCGCTGATCCTCGCCACCACGCCGCTGTGGACAATGCTGTTCGGGGTATTTTGGGAGCATGAAAAACTGAGTGGGTCACGCGCCGCCGGCCTGCTGGCGGGTTTTATCGGCGTAACGCTGGTGCTCACCAAAGGCAGCCTGCAAACGCTGTTGCGGTTGGAAATCAACCCCGGCGACGGCATTATCCTGCTCGGCAGCCTGGCCTGGGCGCTGAATATGGTCGGTACCCGGCGGCTGGTGCATAACGCCACCGCCATCGAAACCACCAGCTATTCGATGCTGTTCGGCACGCTGGCACTGCTGCCGCTGGGGTTTATCTTCGAAAACCCGCTGCAAAGTCTGGCGTCAGCCAGCCTCAGCGTGCATGCGGCGGTGGTTTATCTGGCGCTGTGCGGATCGCTGCTGGCCTATCTGCTGTGGTTCAACGGGCTGGAAAAAATCGGCTCGATGCGCACCGCCATTTTCTTCAATCTGGCTCCGGTGTTTACCATGCTGGTGGCCACCCTCACCGGCACTGCACCCAACGTCTGGCAATTAGCCGGGGCGGTCTGGGTTATCCTCGGCGTGCTGCTGGCCTCCGGCGCAGTAAACCGCCTGGTGCCACGGCACCGGGCCAGCAGACAACTATAGTTTTTTTTATCACCTGCATAAAAAAGCCCAATTTACCTTGCCTTCGGACGGGGAGCATAATGCGTTTATCTTCTGATTTTTCAAGGTAAACAAAGAACTCTTATGCCCCTTTCCGCCCCGTTGATCATCACCGACGCCACGCCGGATGACCTGGCCGCCGTACAACAGATCTACGCCTACCACGTGCTTTACGGCGCGGCATCCTTTGAAGAAACGCCGCCCACATGTGAAGAAATGCAGCAGCGGTGCAACAAGGTACAGGAAGCCGGGTTGCCCTGGCTGGTCGCCAAACGGGAAGATCGCGTGGTGGGCTACTGTTACGCCACGCCCTATCGGCCACGCCCGGCCTACCGGTTTACCGTAGAAGACTCGGTGTATATCGCCGAAGGCCTGCAGGGTAACGGCATCGGCAAAGCACTGCTGGCCGAGCTGATCGCTCGTTGCGAGCGCGGCCCCTGGCGGCAGATGCTGGCGATCGTCGGCAATGCCGAAGACAATCAAGGCTCGCTGGCCCTGCATCGGAAATTGGGCTTTACCAGCGTGGGTACGCTGAAGGCGGTGGGATTCAAACTGGGAGAATGGCGCGATACCCATATCATGCAACGCGCACTGAGTGGCGGCGACGGCAACCGGCCGTAGCGGCAGCTACGGGGTGCGCAACACGCACCCCGCGATTATCAGGCGGTAAAGCGCGCGCGAATGGCACCCAGAGCCGAAACCACCAGCAGCACTACGCCACCGGCAACCAGGCCGAACACCACGTTGAGCAAAGCGGGGATCGCACCCTGCAGAATATGGCCGAAGGTCGGTACGACGGTAGCGTACGACGCCCAGTCTTCGAACAAATGATGCACCGGAGGCAGACCGTGGGTCAGAATGCCGCCGCCGACCATAAACATGGCGACAGTACCGACGATCGACAGGGTTTTCATCAGGTAAGGCGCGGCACTGACAATGCCATTGCCGATCGAGCGCACCAACGCGCTGGTTTTTCGGCTCAGGTACAACCCCAGATCGTCAAGCTTGACGATGCCGGCCACGATACCGTAAACGCCGATCGTCATCACAATAGCGATGCCGCTCAACACAATCACTTGCTGGCTAAAGCTCGCGCCGGCCACGGTGCCCAGAGTGATGGCGATAATCTCGGCGGACAGCACGAAATCGGTGCGAATCGCCCCTTTCACCTTGCGCTGCTCATAGGCCGCCACGTCTTCATTGGCGTCCAGTTCTTCTTTTTTCTCCTCCCCTTGCTTGCCGTGAGTCAGGCTGTGGAACACTTTTTCAAAGCCTTCGTAACACAGGTAAGCGCCGCCCACCATCAGCAGCGGCGTGATCGCCCAAGGGGCGAATGCGCTGATCAGCAACGCCAGCGGCACCAGAATCAGTTTGTTGATAAACGAACCTTTGGCCACGCTCCACACCACCGGCAGTTCGCGATCGGCCGTGACCCCGCTAACCTGTTGCGCATTCAGCGCCAGATCGTCCCCCAGCACCCCAGCGGTCTTTTTCGCCGCCATTTTTGTCATCAGCGAGACGTCGTCCAGCAGCGAAGCGATGTCGTCGATTAAAGTCAGTAAGCTACTTCCGGCCAAAATGGTCATCCTTATCAAATTTCATTAAACCCTTGCCCGTTTAGCATAGCGGTAAACGCCCCTGAATGTGTATAAGAGGATGGCGCAGTTAGCCTGCCGGCACGTTCAACTGCCAGGAGAGGCCAAAGCGATCGTTCAGCCAGCCGAAACGCGCGCTGAAGCCGTAGTCATCGAGCGGCATCAGCACTTCACCGCCCTCCGCCAGGCGGGCGAATACCCGTTCCAATTCGGCTTCGGTCGCCAAATTAACGTGGAGAGACACCGCCGGGGTAAAGCTGAAATCATGGCTGACCGGGCTGTCGCTAAACACCAGATGTTGTCGGTCAAAGTCTATCGAAGCCTGTTTGATTCGCCGCTGCCCGTCGGGCGTCTCGTCGTAATGCAGCAACTGCTGAACCTTAAAACTGCCGAACAAACCGCTGTAAAGATCGATAGCCTGCTGGGCGTTGCCCTGAAACAGGATAAAGGTTGCAACCTGGCTCATAGGAATCCTCTCTCGCATACGATAGGGTATTTAGTGATCATAGCGGATGGAGCCACCACCGCAGCCAAAAGGAGGAAAGATGGCAATCACCTATCGCCTGGCACAGACAAAGGATCTGGCCGGCCTTCAGGCGCTGTATCAGGAATTGCGCCCACAGGATCCCCCGCTGCGCCCGGATGCCGCCCAGCGCACTTTACAGCGTTTGCTGGACAACCCGGCAATTCGCCTGGTGGTTACCGCCGACGGTGAACAGCCGATCGCGACCTGCATGCTGGCGATGGTGCCGGGGTTGGTTCATCAGGCTCAGCCGTTCGGTATCATTGAACACGTGGTCACGGCACCGCCGTACCGCGGGCAAGGCATTGCCCTGGCGATGCTGGAATACACCTTGCAACTGGCGTGGCGTAAAGGGTGCTACAAAGTGATGCTGCTTTCCGGCCAGCAGCGCACCGGGGCGCACCAGTTGTATCTGCGCGCCGGATTCGACGGCGATCGGGAAAGGGGTTTTGTCATCAGGCGCCCTGAGGGCCGATAGCGGCCTGCGGTGGAAACCGCAGGCCAGACCGGGATTATTCGGTTTCGTTCTTCGCCAGACGGGCGTCTTTTTGGCGGCGATAGTCGCGGGCCGCGGCCGGGATCGGCGTTACCTTGCCGGTTTCGATCCAGGTGCGCAGGCGGTTGGCGTCAGCAAAATGCGTGTACTTGCCGAACGCGTCGAGCACCACCAGCGATACCGAGCGGCTGCCGATCATGGTGCGCATCGCCAGGCAATGCCCCGCTTCGTTAGTGAAGCCGGTTTTGGTCAGCTGAATGTTCCATTTCGGGTTGTACACCAAATGGTTGGTGTTGCGGAACGGCAGCGTGTAGTTAGGATCCTTGAAGCTCGCCATGCGCTCGGTGGTGGTGCTGAGCTGGCCAATCAACGGATATTGCTTGGTGGCGATCAGCAGCTTGGTCAGGTCACGCGCGGTCGAAACGTTATGAATCGACAACCCGGTCGGCTCCACATAACGGGTATTGGTCATGCCCAGCGATCTCGCCTTGGCGTTCATCGCCTTGATAAAGGCACCGTAACCGCCCGGATAGTGATGCGCCAGGCTGGCGGCGGCGCGGTTTTCCGACGACATCAGCGCCAGCAGCAGCATGTCTTTGCGCGTAATTTCGCTGTTCAGACGCACGCGAGAATAAACGCCTTTCATTTCTGGCGTCTGGTGAATGTCCACCGACAGCATTTCATCCAGCGGCAGATGGGCGTCCAGCGTCACCATGGCGGTCATCAGCTTGGTGATGGAGGCGATCGGCACCACTTCATCCGGATTGCGCGCATACATCACTTTGTGGGTCTGCATATCCACCACCATCGCACTGCCGGAAGCCAGCTCAGGCTGGGCGGCATGGGCGGCGGCGTTATTTTCGCTGGCCAGCGCGCGCGGCGCGATGCCTGCTCCCGCCTGCAAAGCGAGCAGGGTTAGTACCAAAACACGTATTTTCACATGCATTACTCTGTCACTGGAGAAGAGGAAGGTCTTGTTTGGCAGAATTATATGTGACGGATCTCAAGTTGGCACTGTGATTATGCGCCCCCATTTGTGACAAATTCTGTCGGACAGAATATTGCGCAAACCGCGAGCGCTCTGGGGTGAGCGCCCGCGAGGGAAAAGTTACAGTGCCGGTTGCCACGCAGACTGCGGCAACAGATACAAACCGGGAGCCTGGCGGGCACCGTCGCCGACGATATGACCAATGCCCGCCGCCATCACCGCCAGCGTCACATCGAAGGCGTTCAGGCTGTCGCCGTAGCCCGCCGTCAGGTTAAACATCGACCCGTTGGCCAGTAAATAGACCTTTTTCTCGCCCAGTTGGTAGGCGTTCACAAACGGCATAGGCTCGCTGTGCGGCTGGTTCTTCAGGAAGCCGACGTCAATTTCGGCCGCCACGTGGCCGACGTTGAGAATAAACACCCCGTCCTTCACCTGTTGCAAATGCTGCGCCGACAGCACATTTTTCGCCCCGGTCGCCGTGGCGATCACGTCCGCCTGGGTAACCGCCGTGGCCAGATCGACCACCGCCCAGCCGTCGTACCGCGCTTGCAATGCCCGCGCCGGATCGATTTCCGCCACGATAACCTGCCCGCCGTAGGCTTTCGCCGCCGCCGCAACGCCCTGCCCAACCAGGCCATAACCAATCACCAGCACGCATTTTTCATGCAGCGTCAGATGCGTGGTCTGGAAGAAGGTGTGCCAGGCGGTGAGGCCGACCATATGACGGTTGTGCAGCCCTTCTTTCACCGGCAGATCGTCCCAATTGAAGATCGGGTAGCGCGGTGCCATGCCGTTCAGCCGGCTGATGCCGGAACCGGTCGCTTCCAGGCCGGCGACAATCTGCGGGCCTGCGGCCGACTGGTGCAGGCGGGTCGTCAGATCCGCGCCCATTTCGCACAGGTGGGTCGGTTCCCAGGCCAACGCGCGATCGAAGGATGCCGACCAGTCCGCATCGCTCATGTCACGCCAGGCGTGAGCCTGCGCGCCGTGCCGCTCCAGCCAGGCGACCACGTCATCCTGCACCGTGGTCGGGTTGCAGGTGGTCAGATAAACCGCCGCGCCCTTATCCAGCAGGCCCGCCACCAGCGGCGCCATTTTCAGATCCAGGTGCATGTTGCACGCCAACCGCACGCCGTTCAAATCCGGCAACGCCGCAACCGCCGCGCGGGTGCGCGGCATATGGCGCATCGCCCAATCCAGTTCGCTCTCAAAATCCTGATACATCTGTTGCTCCTTTTACTGCACCACGCCACTGGGGCATAGCTGAATGAATTAACCGGCGCGGCTCAGGCGCCGCATCGCCTGCGGAGACAAACCGAAGACGCGAATGAATGCCCGCCGCATACGCTCCGGATCGCTAAAACCGACGACACGGGCGATAGCCTCCAGCGCTTCGCCGCTCTCTTCAATCCGCACCCGCGCCGCTTCCACCCGCAGTTGCTCAATCACCTTGGCCGGCGTCTGACCGGTTTCCGCGCGAAACAACCTGCCGAACTGGCGTTCGCTCAGGCAAGCGGCATCGGCCAGATCCGTCACCCTGAGCGGCTGATGCAGATGCTCACGGGCGTAAGAAAGTGCGCTGCGGATACGGTCTGAAGAAGGATTAAGCGCCAGCAGCAGTGAATACTGCGACTGCCCGCCAGGACGGCGGTGATACACCACCAGTTGCCGCGCCACGTTGGCCGCCACCTCTGCGCCGAGGTCCTCTTCAATCATCGCCAGCGCCAGATCGATGCCTGCGCTGATGCCGGCAGAGGTCCAGAGGGCACCGTCGCGAATAAAAATGCGGTTGCTGTCGACGCGAATACGCGGATAGCGCTGCTGCAACCGTGCGGCGTGGAACCAATGGGTGGTGGCGCGCTTGCCTTCCAGCAACCCGGCGGCCGCCAGAATAAATGCCCCGGTACACACACTGGCCATGCGCCGCACCTGCCGGCTCTGCTGTTGCAACATCGCGATCAAAGCCGGGGACTCCGCCGCCGCCACGTTGCCGCGGCCACCGGCAATCAGCAAGGTATCAAAACGGCTATCCCCCAATGGTTGGGTCATCACGGCCACGCCGGACGAACCGATCACCATTCCGCCTGCCTGCGACACCGGCAAACAACGGTATGCCGGGGCATCGGCGAACCGATCGGCCTGCTCGAAAGCCGCCAGCGGCCCCGCAAAATCCAGCAGGTTAAAATCGGGAAAGATCACAAAACCGATGTTTTTCATTATGGCGTTTTTTGAGGGTTATATGGCATACCAGCCAAAAACAGGACAGCTATTATTACCCAGAACAAAGGACAAAACTGAGGCGAATATCATGTCTGCACCATTAGTGATAGTTTTTCCGATCTATCAGGGCGTTACCCAGTTGGATTTCACCGGCCCGCTGCAATTTCTGCGGCGTATGCCTGATGCTGAAATTATCGTCGCCTCGGTCGGCGGTGCGGACGTCAGTTCTGAGGGGCTGCATTTCTCTCGGCTGCAAAGGCTGGAGGACGTCACGCACTGCGATGTCCTGTGCGTGCCGGGCGGCAGTGGCTGCACCCAGGCGCTGCTGGATGAAAACTTCATGCGGCAGATCTGCCGGTTGGGAACCGACGCTCGCTATCTGACCTCGGTGTGCACCGGTTCGCTGATCCTGGCCGCCGCCGGACTGTTGCAAGGCAAGCGCGCTGCCTGCCATTGGTCGATGCGTGAAAGCCTGGCTCTGTTCGGCGCTATCCCCAGCAGTGCGCGGGTGGAGCGCGACGGCAACGTGATCACCGGTGGTGGCGTAACCGCCGGCATCGACTTCACCCTGACACTGATAGCCGAGCTGCACGACGAAGACACCGCGCAAATGATCCAGTTGTATCTGGAGTATGCCCCGGCACCGCCGTTCCTGGGGGGAACGCCAGAGCTGGCGCCTGCGGGGATCCTGGCGCGAGTAGAGGAAAAAATGGCGGACAGCCTGCAACAACGCCGGGCGCTGGTCGCGCAGATAGCCGCCCGCCGCTGACGAGCTGGGCGTATACTTAACCTTATGTGTTAAAGACATAGGGGATCAGAATGGCGGATTTAGCCCACTACATTACGGATTACGGCTACTGGGCGCTGTTTATCGGCTGCCTGGCCGAGGGGGAAACCATCACGTTGCTGGGCGGCATTGCCGCGCATCAGGGGCTGTTGCATCTGCCTTGGGTGATTGCGGTGGTGGCGCTGGGCGGCACGCTGGGGGATCAATTGCTGTTCTTTCTGGGCCGCCGCTTCGGCGGGAAAGTGATTTCACGGATGAAAAGCCAGGAAAAGCGCATCGAGCGCGCCAACAAGCTGATTGCCCGTCACCCGATGCTGTTCGTGATCGGCGTGCGCTTTATGTACGGCTTTCGCATTATCGGCCCGGTGCTGATCGGCGCCAGCAAGTTGCCTCCCTCACGCTTTGTGCCGCTGAACATTTTGGGTGCCATTCTGTGGGCGACGATTTTCGTGCTGCTGGGTTATTTCGGCGGTGAAGCCATCGCCCGCTTTATCTCCGGCTTCGACAAAAGGCTGACCAGCCTGCTGTTCTGCGCGCTGGTGATCGCCGCCATCCTGCTGTTGCGCTTCTGGTGGCGGCGTCGCCACGCCGATTAAGGCTATTTATTGAGCATCAGTTTCAGGCCGAGCAAGGCCAGCACGCCGCCGCCCAAGCGATCGAACCAGGCTTTAAAACGCAGGTAAGTGCGGCGCGGGCGCGGCGATGACAGCACAAACGCCACAAAGGCGTACCACAGGACGTCGACCGTCAAGGCAATCACCGGCAACACCACGTACATCAGCGGCGAAATTTTATGGCTGAGCAGCGCGGCGAACACGCTACCGAACACGATAGCGGTGTTCGGGTTGCCGAGTTGGGTCAGCAACCCCGTGGTAAACGCCTTGCGAAACCCCAGATGCCGCTCGCCGACCGCCTCCACGTTCAGCGGCCGACTGGCCCCGCGCAGCATGTTAAACGCCAAATAGACAAGATACGCGCCGCCCAGCACTTTCAGCGTGGTGTACAACCACGGCAGCGCCAGCAGCAGCGACTGCAATCCCAGCAGTGCGATCAAGGCAAAGATAAAACAACCGACGCCCATGCCTAACGCCACCGCCATGCCGTCGCGACGCGAGGAAGCAACCGCGGTGCGCGCCACCAAAATAAAACTTTGCCCCGGGCTCATCGCCCCGAGCGTTATCGCCCCGGTAATGCTCAATACCGATAATGCCGTTTCACTCATCATACTTGCGGTACTCCCTTAACTATCCCCTGCTCAAAGTAGCGCAGCGACGAAAATAAAAGCAATGAATACGGGGATCATTCAACCTGAGTCGCATCGCGCATCAGCGCTACCAGCTCGCGCGCGGCCTTGTCCAGCGGCGCATTCTTCAGCCAAACCAGGTGTATCGGCAACCGCAGCTCGTTTTTGGTATTTTTGAATTTCAGCCGGATTAACCTCCCCTGCGCCAACAGCGGCACAGTCAGCGACAGCGGGAAATTGCCCCAGCCCAATCCGGCCTCAACCATGTTCAGCGCCATAGGCAGGCTGTCGGTGCGCCAGTAAGATTCCGCTACCCGCGGCCGCAGATCGACGATCGGCAGATCGCGGCTGGCCACCATAATCTGCCGCACGTTGACCAGGTCCTCGAAAAACAGCTCGTCCGCCGCTCCTTTTAGCGCCGGGTGATGTGGCGATAGCGTGGCGACCAGCGATTCCGCCCCCACAAAATGGAACTGCTCCTGGCTGTTGACGTTAAGCCCGCCAAACGCCAGGCAAACGCCAACCCTGCCCTGATGCAGCATATGCAGCACATCATCTTGCGGGGCGGTCAGCACTTCGATGTTCAGCAACGGATAACGCTCCGCCAGCGTTTTGATCGCCGCCAGCAGGCCGCTGCCGTTGATGTCTGAAGCAACGCCTATCGACAGCGTACTCTCCAGCCCCTGCGACAGCTCGATGGCGTGGTTTTGCAATTGTTTAAGTTGGTCGGCAATCAGCCGCGCATGCGGCGCCAGCGCCAGTGCCAGCGCGGTCGGCACCGGTTCGCGGTGCGACCGGTCAAACAGCGGGAAGCCCAGTTCCGCCTCCATGTTGGCGATCCCCATACTGACCGCCGAAGGCACGCGCCGCAGCGAACGGGCGGCGGCGGAGAACGAACCCCGATCCAATACCGCCAGAAACAGCTCAATGTTATCGCTGGAAAAGTTCATTGCGTTACCTGTCAGTAAAACTGACAGCTCCTGACTTTTTCTATCAATGTGATTGACGTTATCTTAGCCGCCACGAGCCAAGAAACCATCAAAAAATAACGCAGGAGAACATGATGCAAGGCGTTAAACGCAAACTGGTGTATGTCACCGCTTATGAAATTATCGGCATGGCGATCTCCGCTTTGGGGCTGGCGCTGCTTTCCGGCAGCGTCCCCAGCAGCACCGGGCCGCTGGCGGTGATCATCACCACCATCGCCGTAAGCTGGAATTTCATCTACAACGCGCTGTTTGAGCGGTGGGAAAGCCGCCAGACGTCACGCACCCGCACGCTAAAGCGCCGTATTGCGCACGCCGTGGGGTTTCAACTGACGCTGGTGGTGTACCTGATCCCGCTGATCGCCTGGTGGATGGGGATTTCACTGCTGGAAGCGCTGCTGCTGGATATGGCGCTGATCGTCATTATCCCCTGCTATACCTTCGTGTTTAACTGGGCGTTCGACCTGCTTTTCGGTCTGCCCGCCTCGGCTCTGCCGGCCGGGGAATCTGCCTAAAAAACCGCCGTTACCCCCCTCGCCTGCGGGCTATAATCGCCGCAGGCCACAAAAATCTTATTTATCCTCTTTTTTCACGCCTCGAAAAATAAGCAAACCCCCCTGCAATTTGCACGGTAATTAATATTTTGTGATTTTCGTCACTTTTTATTCCTCGATATTTCCGTGTTGATAAAATCACACATCTTATTGAATAATATGTCCTTTTGTATATGGAATAAAAAATAAACACAATTGATCACGATTTATACGCAGGATTTTTTGCCACATTTACGGAGAAAAGGTAGCATGCCTCGCCGTTATTTAATGATGGCTGTACATATAATATACCCTATGGGTTTCAAGTTGCAGCCAGGCGGCCAGCTCGCTTATCCCCAGGCGCTTACTCCGGTAAGTAACTGGGGTAAGCCAGTGCAGCCAACAACGCTGCAGCTTGAAAGACGACGGGTATAAAACAACAGAATGATGCCACGACCTCATTCTCATAACGATTGGCAATAGCAATCGTTTGCTCTCGTCCGAGAGCTGGGTAACCCTATAGACAGGTAAACAGGACGGATGATGCAATCACATAAAAAAACCGATCATGACAAACACGCCGCCAGAAGACGTTGGTTAGACTCACATGAATCCGGTTATCACAAAAGCATGGGCAACCGCCAGATACAGATGATCGCCATCGGCGGTTCCATTGGCACCGGCTTGTTCCTCGGCACCGGCGGCCGGCTGGAAATGGCCGGCCCGGCGCTGGCGCTGGTCTATCTGGTGTGCGGGATATTCTCTTTCTTCATTCTCCGCGCGCTGGGCGAGTTGGTGCTGCACCGCCCTTCCAGCGGCAGCTTTGTTTCTTATGCCCGCGAATTTCTCGGCGAAAAAGCCTCTTATGTCGCCGGCTGGATGTATTTCCTCAACTGGGCGATGACCGGTATCGTCGACATCACTGCGGTCGCGCTGTACATGCACTACTGGGGCACTTTCGCCGACGTGCCGCAATGGCTGTTCGCGCTCTGCGCCCTTGGGGTGGTCGCCACCATGAACATGATCGGCGTGAAGTGGTTCGCCGAAATGGAGTTTTGGTTTGCGCTGATTAAAGTGGCCGCCATTGCCATCTTCCTGGTGGTCGGCGTGGTGTTCCTGGGGACGGGCACGCCGGTGGCGGGTAACACTACCGGCCTGCACCTGATCACCGAAAACGGCGGCATGTTCCCGCACGGCTTGCTGCCTGCGCTGGTGCTGGTGCAAGGGGTGATCTTCGCCTTCGCCGGCATTGAGCTGATCGGCACCGCCGCCGGCGAATGCAAAGATCCGGCAAAAATGCTGCCGAAGGCGATCAACAGCGTGATCTGGCGTATCGGCCTGTTCTACGTCGGTTCCGTGGTGCTGCTGGTGCTGCTGCTGCCGTGGAATGCCTATCAGGCCGGTCAAAGCCCGTTCGTCACCTTCTTCAGTAAATTGGGCGTGCCCTATATCGGCACCATCATGAACATCGTGGTGCTGACCGCCGCGCTCTCCAGCCTGAACTCCGGCCTGTACTCCACCGGCCGTATTCTGCGTTCGCTGTCGATGGGCGGCTCCGCGCCGAAATTCATGTCCAAGATGAGCAGCCAGCAAGTGCCTTACGCCGGTATTCTGGTGACCTGTGGCATCTATGTGCTCGGCGTAGTGCTGAACTATCTGGTGCCTTCTCAGGTGTTTGAAATCGTGCTGAACATCGCCTCACTGGGCATTATCAGCTCCTGGGCATTTATCATCGTCTGCCAAATGCGCTTGCGCAAAGCCGTGCGGGAAGGCCGCGCCAAACCGGTCACCTTCACAATGCCCGGTGCGCCGGTCACTTCCTGGTTGACGTTGGCGTTCCTGCTGGCGGTCGTGGTGATGATGGCGTTCGATTACCCGAACGGCACCTGGACCATCGCCACCATTCCAGTGCTGGTCGTGCTGCTGGTGCTGGGCTGGTTCGGCCTGCGCAAGCGCGCACAGGAAGTGAAGCTGGAACAACAGGCTCACGAAGAAGCCCACCACTGAGTCTCTGAACTGCCCCTCCGGGGCAGTTTTTTTATCCGTTACAGCCGGCCGTAAAATGTCATGCGGGCGCTCTCCGACAGCGCGATATCCGGCTGGGCGTTATAGGCCAGCACCACCAGCATACGGGTGGTATCGCCTTCGGTCGGCGTAACCCGGTGCATGGCATTGCGCCCGCGAAACAGCACCAAATCCCCCTCCTCCATCGCCAGCGTCTTCACCGCACGCTCGCCGTCCAGCACCTGGGTTACTCCCGCGTAATTCATCTCGCCGCGATCGGCATCGCGCAGGTTTTCCACATACTCAAACCGGCCGCCGGCCTGCGGTTTTTGGATCAGGAGCGTGATGGCGAATGAGGAGTTATCAAAATGCCAGCCCAGTTCCTGCCCGCGATGCGCATAATGCAGATTGATCGACGACAGCCGATCGGCGTAGGGATAAAGCTGTTGCTCTTCCAGCACCGCACAGAGGAAATCGCGGAAAGGCTGGGCATCATACAGCGTGCGCAGCGGCGACTGCGCCGGGATATCCTCGTCGGTAATACAGCCCTTGGACGACACCACCTGCCGGTTGCGCGCATGGTCGGCAGGCAGGCTTTCATCTTGCGGTTTCAGGTATACGTTATGCTTGCTGGCGGCATAAAACGCCGCGGGGCTGTGTTCCGCTCCTTCGAGACGGACGGTCGCCAGCGCGGCGGCGGTCAGAAAACCCCGCAGCACCAGCGCACCCGCCGTGTCCAGCGTCGCTTTGCAGCGGGCCTGAAAGCCAGCGTCGCCAATCGGGTTGGCGGATAAATCAACGATATTAGCGAGTTGCTGCATGAGAAGCTCCTGAAGGCTTAGCGGCCGGATACCCCACTGTAGCGAATGTCGCATTGCCGTAATAACAAAAATGCGTTAAGGATGAGGTAACCCATTCTTAACGATAGCCGCCATGAACGCACCTTCCCGCAGCCGCCTGCCCAAACTGAGCGCCATTTTGGCGTTTGAAACCGCCGCCCGTACCGGCAGCCTGACCAGAGCGGCTGACAGCCTGGCGCTGACCGCCGCCGCCGTCAGCCAGCAAATCCGCCAGCTTGAACAGCATCTGGGCATTCAGCTGTTTATCCGCGCCAAAAGCGGCGTGACGCTAACCGAACAGGGCGCGGATTATCTGGCCTATGTGCAGGAAGCGTTCGAGACGCTGCGCGTGGCGCAGCAGCATGTCGATCGCCAACGGGGCCAGGAAACCCTGACGATCTTTGCGCTACCGGCGCTGGCGTCAAAATGGCTGAACCCGGCGATTGGCGATTGGTTGGCCCACCATCCGCAACTGGATATCCGCCTGCACGCCACCCATGCCGCGGTGGATTTCGCCGCCTCGGCGGCGGACTTTGCATTGTGCTTTGGCGATCAAGACTATCCGCTGCTGGAAAAAGTGCGGCTGTTTCAGGATGGCGTGCAGCCGGTGTGCAGCCCGCAACGGCAGGCCGCAGGCGACTGGGCCCGGCAGCCGCTGATTCATGTCGATTGGGGCAAAGAGAGCCAGTTCCTGCCGGGTTGGCATGAGTGGTTCACCGCCGCCGGGCTACCGCCACCTCAGCGGCGGGGCCTGACCTATAACCTGACCTCGCTGGCGATTGATGCGGCGGTAGCAGGCCAGGGCATTCTGCTCGGCCAACAAAGCTTGATCCAGCGCGAACTGGCTAACGGCACGCTGGTACCGCTGGCAGAAACGGTGCTGCCTCTCAGCAAGCCTTATTACGTGGTCTATCCGCAGCGCACGCTGGACAAGCCCAAAGCGGCGGAGTTTTTGGCCTGGCTGCAAAGCATCGCACCGTCGGATACCGACCGGCAACCGATCTAAACGCCGCAGCGGCTACCGGATCTGGACATCATCTCGCCCAGCAGCAGGTTGGTCGCACGCGGCAGAAAAACCTCATTCCCGGCACCGGGGGTGAGCGTCAGTTCGCCAATGTAGAGCTGCTCGGGGGTGAGATAAAAATCGACGCGGCAATAGTCGAGATCCGCCGACGCGGCTTTGGCTACCTGGATCATCTCATCCCAGAATGCAGGTTTCGCCCGCAACGTATTGATCTGCGGAATATCATTCTGAATAAAAAAGCAGGGATGAGCGTGCTCGTCCAAAAACTCCAGCGAAGTGGGCTCAGGCCCGCCGCGCAGCAATTCAACGAACAGATAAGATTGATTTCCATTAAAAACATGCACTTTATAATCGATCAATTCCCCGCAGCACTCGATATCCAGTAATTTTTCGACAATGATTTTCTGTGGAATAGTGGCGTAATGTTTTTCACGAAATCTTTTCCAATAGGTTATTTCAGACCATCCTTTAAGAATACTCACAATATCCTGATAGCTGACCTGACTTTTATCTTTGACTATTTTCACCTGCTGAGACGCATTATTGGTTTTGATTACAAAGGATTGTGGCAGGGAAAGGTAGTCCTGTTCGGTAAAATCATCAGTAGTCATAATGATGGGCGTTAGGTAATTTTCCGACACCCGCTGTGAAATATATTCCCTTACCGCCACCTTATCCGCCAACAGGCTGAAATCACGCTGCGGATAACGCATACGTTGATAAATTTTTTCGGAAAATGTCTTTGGGTTTTTGAAGTTCACCCAAGAGCCATGGGCAAGATAATGGCTAATTTGATAATAAATAGCATCAGGCGCGGCCCGATAGAGCCGTTTTGCGAGTTTTCTCATTTTTCTGTTTCTTCCATGAAGATAGCATACGGAGAAATGCTTTTAACATTCCGATTATTGCCGCTCAATTATAAAACCTTGCGCCCCCACCGTTACAAGGGCTACGGGAATAATCGGATGATTCTTATTACAGAATGCGACAGGGAAAAGCGCTGATGCAATTGAAATTCATAGATATCAACATAGTGAAAAACGCATTCTGGATGATATCTGAAAAAATGGTCTCTATTCTGGGCGTCATTTTTATCACCGCCTATATGGCGAAATATATTGGCCCGGAAAGTTTCGGCAAGATCACCTTCGCTACCGCCATTTTCGCCATTACCCAGACGCTCGCGTTGCTGGGCTCCGACACCGTGCTATTCAAACGCATTAGCCGCAATCCGCGCTCCGGCACCGCATTGATGTTTTCCACCAACCGCCTGCGCCAGGGCTGCTTTATCCTGTTTTCCGCCGCCATCTTGCTTTACACCGGTTTACGGGACGACTTCATTACCTTCTACTTTTGCGCCGCCACCTTTGTCGCCGGCTTTTTCTCGCTCAGGGACGTGTTCACCATTTACCACGACGCCCGGCTGGAGTCGCGCTTCAATACGCTGGCCAACGTTGCCGGCTTGGGCAGCGCCCTACTGGCGCGTTACCTGATTGTTTATTTTGATCTGCATCTGTATTTCCTGGCGATCCCCATTGTGATGGTTTATCTGATCCCTTATCTGATCCGCCACCACCTTTATCATCGCCGCCACCCGCGCTTTACCGCCCCCGCCCGCGCTCGACGCAAGTATGTGCGCTATCTGCTCGCTAGCGGGCTGCCGCTGGCGGTCTCCAACGTATCCATCGCCATTTACACCCGGCTGGCGCAGTTGTTCCTGATGTGGTTCGTCTCCGCCGAGGCGCTGGGCATTTATTCCGTCGCCATCACGCTGGCCACCGCCTGGATGTTCGTCACCAACGCAGTGATATCCTCATTTTTCGCCAAGATATTCGCTTATCGCCGTGACGACGCGGTGCGCGCCGCCGCCAAACTGAATGGGCTGGTGCTGGCGATCGCCGCCGCAATCGTGGCAGGCATCGTTTTGCTCGGCAAACCGGTGATCGTGCTGCTGTACGGGGAGCAATATCTGGCGGCCTATCCGGCCATGGGCGTGCTGGCGGTAGCCACGCTGCTTTCGGCACTCGGCACCCTGGCCTATAAATACATTGTGATGTTCTCGGGCTACGGCTTCCTGTCGAAGAAGATGTTCCTGGTGTTTATCATCAATATCCCGCTTTCTTATTGCCTGATCCGCCAGTACGGCATCATGGGCGCCGCCTACAGCACCCTGCTGACCGAACTGCTGTCGCTGACCCTGCTCAACTACATCTTCCGCCGCGGCGTGGTCTTGCAAATGCACCTGCGCTCGCTGAACCCGCTCACTTATCTTCGCCGTACCCCGCGGGCCGGCTAACCATCACCACCCGTAACAGATTGCCGTTAGCCCGCTGGCAGCGGGCACAACGTTCACGGCTTAACCTGCCTTGCCCCTCTTGCTAAGTTTCTCCCACAGGCCGGGAGATTTAAAAGTGCATCGTCCTCGGCCTGCACACTTTTATTTTCAATACACCACTGTGCTACTGCAATTATGACCTTGCAGTAACCTGCATCATCGAAAGAGTGAGGTTTACACCATGATTACATTAAATGATTACGCCAACCTGCGCGCCTATACCGGCAGTGAGTCAACTGTAATGATTGAAGATCGCTATCACCACGGCGTATTCCTCCGTGACAGCGCAGACACCACCAGCCTGGACAACGGCGCGACTATTCTGATCGATACGCAAAACCGCCGCTGGAAACGTATTATCAATGACGGTGATTACTGCATTGACTGGTGGTATCAGGCTGGCGATGAGCTGGATTATTCCCTGACCATTACCCGCGCCAGCAATTTTTTACAGGTTAAAGGTGATGAATGGTGGAAAGCGCAGATCCCCACCACGCCTGCAGGCATTACCCTGGTCGGCCCCGGCGGCGTGCGCCCATGTAAAACCACCGCAAAATTAAGATTATGGAAAAACTCCGTTGATTTTAAAGGCACCATTTTGGATTTTTCCGGCGCAGCCAATATTGAATGCGTGCGGGTGCTGTATAGCCAGGGTGCGCCGGCGATCTATAACCTGCGCATCGTCGGCACGCCAGGAGAAACAGCCAATCTGCGCGGCCTGTGCGTTTACAGCGATGCACCCACTATGGATGGCATGCCAGCCAGCCAGTTGCTGGTGCAAAACGTCTGGCTGACCAACCTCTACAAAGGCATCGTTTTTGGCAACAACGCCTATATCCAGAGCTGGCACAGCATTATGGTTCGCGGCTGTTGGTGGCCGATTTGGTCCGAAAGCGCATCAAATGCCGGTGAAAAAATCGTGTTCTACAAATGCCTGTTCGGCGACAGCAACAACTATTATCAGGGCGTTCATTCGTTGGCCTTCCGCGATTGCTCGTTTGACTACAGCGGTTTTAAAAATGTCGCCGATCAACAAGCGAATACTGACTATGGGTTATTCGACCTCAAAGCCGGCACGCTGGATTTTAAAAACTGTCACTTCGAATGGGGCAATAAAAATTCCCGCAACTCCCGGCCGGTATTTACCAGTGACAACAGCGGCACGGTAAAAATCAAGGACAGCCAGTGGCACAGCGTGCAAACCAACGTTACCGATCCCGACAGCACGGTTCCCTACCAATACGTTGAGTATTTTTACTTCGACAAATCCAGCGATTTGAGCGGTAAATGCTACATAGACGGTTTCGATCTGGTGAACTCTGACATCAAGAAAGGGTGGTCAAACAACCATATTGAAATGAAGAAGATCGTCGCTCCTGGCTATATCAACATGTGGCGTCAACTCTATCTCGGCGATGGCGTTAATCACCTGCCAGAGCCGACATGGAAGGAAAGCGGTGCGCTGCAGTTGAACAATGTTTACGCCGCCAGCGGCACCCGCATCTCGCAAACCGAAACCTCCGATTTGACGGTGACGCTGCAAAACGGCGTGCTTACCGCCACCACCAAAACGGCAGCGGCGGACAAGAAAATCGAAGTTTATTTCCCGATTGAAAAAAACGATCTGGTGTTGTGGCGCGCCACGTTGGAGAACCTGCAGGGCCTGAGCAGCATGGATGTCGCCGTTAACACCTATCAGGGTAAATACGAACTTAAGGGTAACGCCGGGACCACCACCGTGCTGGAAAAAACCTGCCAGTGGGGACGAAGCGGCACCGTAACGCCAACGTCACCGGCCACCATGACTTCGGATCGCATCACCGCGCTGGATTCTGCGGAGTATCTGCCGCTGCCGGAAGGCTATGTCAATTACGCTCGAATTGTCATCGTCCTGAAAAACTTCGGCGGTAGCGCCAGCAACCCGGCTTCGGTGGACATCACCAAACTGCTGTGTCAGAAGATTGATATTGTTTCCCGCAACCCACGTAAATCCTGGTAACGCTCAAGAGTCGCCTCATTAGAGGCGGCTCGTTCCCTCAGATTTAATAAGCTTCATTTTCATAAACTCGCCCGCAAAAGCATAATCCGTTTAACTTCAATCCTCACCTACACAGCCGCCTGAAATGCTCCTCGTATTGCTGCCACAACGTGTTGAACCAACTGTCGTCGCCGCTGCGCCGGTTAATCAGCGCGACGGCGGCATCACATTGACTGCGGGCGGTAGCCAACAACCCGGCGTCGCCTTGCTGCAACACGCACAGCAAGCGCGACATCTCCACCAGGTACTGGCGTGCAAAACTCAGCTCGTAGTCGGTGATGTTTTTGCTGTTGTCGATCAGATCGCACAGCTTGATGGTTTGCGCTTCCGGGCAGGCCAACGCACTGTGTTGCAGATTGGCATTCTTGCGGTGCAACCGCTCGCCGCCGTAACGGCGAGTTTGCACGTCGGTCAGCATCTCCACGTACCTTTCGACCGTAGGGCCGAACTCGCGGCGGATATCCGCCAGGGTCACCGGGGTGTCTTCCACCGTATCATGCAGCCAGGCGGCGGCGATCATTTCCGGCGTAGGGTTTGCCTGCTGCAACAGCGCCACCACAGCGGTAGGGTGAACGATGTAAGGCTCGCCGGTAAACTTGCGCTTCTGCTTGCAGCTCTCGTGTGCCTGCGTGGCGAACAGCCGGGCTTTTTGCGTTAAATCCATGCTGACTCCTTATCTGAATATCCCCATGTTAACGGCGATCGTCCGGGGTGAGAGAGTCTGTTTGGTTATGAGTTATGCCGGTTGCAAATGCAGCACCACGGCGCCCGCCAATACCGTTAATACCCCCAGCCACTGCGGGCCGGAAAGCCGCTCGCGCAACAAAAGCGCGCCCAACAGCGCGGCGATGCCGCCGGACAAGGTGCTTAGCACGGTGACGACAGCCACCGAGCCCGCCCCGGCGCCCACGGCAAAGGCGGTAAAACCGCCCAAACTCAGCAAACTGGCGGCCAGCAACAGCCCGCCTTGCCGCCAGGTGGGCCGTGCAACCAGCGCCCGTCGGTTTGTGTTCAGGATCAACACCGCCGCCAACCCGACCGTGTAACCGAGCCACAGGCTGACGCGTGGCCCCAGCACCGGCAGCGTGTATTTTCCCTGCAACCAAAAACCGGTGCCGTAACAGAGCGCCGCCACCAACGAGAAGGCGACGGAGGGCCATGCCGAACCGGATTTTTCAGGCTGGCGGCCCGGCTCCATCGCGCTGAGTATCACCCCAAACAGACACACCGCCAGCCCGGCCAGCGTCAGTGCGCCAAGCCGTTCGCCGCCGAGCCAAGACAACAGCGTGGTCACCGCGCCGTAGCTGGTGACCAAGGGTGCCACCAGCGCCGCCTTGCCGATGGCGAAAGCCTGGGACAGCGCCAGCGTTGCGCCCACCGTCAGGCCGGCGGCCAGCAGCGCCAGCCCCCAAACCCTGCCCGACGCCGCAAAGGCGGGAATGGCGGTGGTCGGCAACCACGCGGTCAGAATGACAAAACCGATCGCCTGGGAGAAGAATACCGCCCTGCGCACCCCCACCGCCCGCGCGTTGATGCCGATCAAAAAATCCGTGCTGCCCCAGCACAGCGCGGCGGCTAACCCCATGAATATATCCACCCAATTCTCCCGTCCGATTCGTTGACAAAAAGTAAGAGAAAAATCGCTTGTGGAACATCGATAGATTGGCAATATGGTTGAATGAAACTCAAGCTGAACGCTCAACCTCGCCTGCCGTCGCTGAAAGCCTTGCATACCTTCGAGGTGGCGGCGCGCTGCGCCACTTTTACCGAGGCGGCGGAGCAGTTGAACGTCACGCTGGGGGCGGTCAGCCGCCAGATACGCCAGTTGGAGAATGAACTGGGCGTTGAACTGTTTCACCGCAAGGGCAATGCGGTGGCACTCAACGATACCGGCAAACGGCTGGCCACCGACGTCACCCGTGCGCTGACGCTGCTGCAAAAAGCCAGCGATCGCGCCCGGCCGGCGCAACAGCAGACGCTGAAACTGACCTGCACGCTGGGCATTGCCAGCCATTGGCTGGCGGCGCGTTTATCGGCGCTGCGCCACGCCGATCCTGATGTCTCGCTGGTGCTGGACGCCAACGAAAGCCTGCGCGATTTAGCCAGCGGCGAAGCGGACATCGCCATCCGTTACAGCCCCACCGCCAACCCGCCGCCGCATTCCCGCGAACTGTTGGCCGATGCCTTTGCGCCGCTGGCGAGCCCCGCCTTTCTTGCCGCGCACCCTGCGTTCACCCCCGCCGATTTACCGCTGGCCCCCTTGATTCACTCACCGTGGAAGGACGCGCAAGGGCTGGGCGCCGCCGGCTGGCAAGACTGGTTCGCCGCCTTTGGCGCAGGCGCGGCGGCACCGCGCGGCATCCTCACCGTTAACAGCGTCGGCCATGCGTTGCAGGAAGCGATGGAAGGTAACGGTATCGTGCTCGGCAGCCTGGCGGTGGCGCAGGATGCGTTAGCCGCAGGCAAGCTGGTGCCGGTGTTTGGCGAGTACGGGCAGCTGCCCTGCGCCTATCAATATCGCCTGTGCTGGGCGGACAGCGCGTTCGTTAGCACCACCACCCGCCGCTGGGTTAATCTGCTGCTGCAAGCGGCAGGCAAACCCCCGGCGTTTTGACGCAGCACGTATTGCGCCCACAGCAGTGAAAAATCCAACTATTTTATATATCCAAAATAATTCGAGTTGCATCGCGGCGACAACTAAGCGCATCCCCGGGAGCGTACAAACAGTACGTGACCGGGGTAAGTGCAGGAAGTCAACAAAGAGGCAGCTTGAAGTATGAAAGATATAATCGATTTTTTTGCTGCGAGACAAACCGTGGATAAACAACGCTACCTGCAACATATTGGATTCGCAGGCATCCCCCAGGCTGACCTCCTGACGCTGCAACAATTGCACCGCTGCCATATGCTGAGCGTGCCCTTTGAAAACCTGAGCATTATTTATCGCCAGGGCATTCATCTGGAAGAACCTGCGCTGTTCAATAAAATTGTCGAACGCAACCGCGGCGGCTTTTGCTATGAGCTGAACCGGCTGTTTGCCGCGCTGTTGAAGAACATCGGCTTTAACGTGCAGTTTATTTCCGGCGAGATCCGCGCACGCGACGGCAGTTTCGGCGCGCCCTTCGACCATATGGCGCTGAAGGTGGAGCTGGATCAGCCGTATCTGGTGGACGTGGGGTTTGGCGACTCGTTCCTGACGCCGCTGAAAATCACCACCACCGAGCAGCAACCGCAGACCAGCGGCACCTTCCATTTAGAACAGGAAGGCGAGGTCTATTACCTGGAACGCCGAAACGGCGATAACCGCTCGCACGCCAAAACTCTGTACCGCTTTACCCTGCAAGCCCGTGAGCCGAGTGAGTTCGACGGCATGTGCCACTACCACAGCACCTCGCCGCAGTCGCATTTTACCCAGCGGCTGGTGTGCTCGCGGCCAACGGAAAATGGCCGGGTGACCCTCAGCGAGAACAAACTGATCATCACCGAAGATCACCAGCGCCATGAATCGACGCTGCATTCCGAAGATGAACGGCGTGCAGCGCTGATGCGCTATTTTGGGATTGATTTGGAAAGCTGATGACAGAGCGCTGTCGGCAGGGGAAATATTCGCTCTCTCGACAGGGGAATACTCCCCTATTTACTTTTATAGGGAACACACCGCCATTTTAAATATTCCTGAACTTACCTTTTGACATATAAGACAAACACCATTGACAACTGAAAATCATTAATTTAATCCAAAAAAACCTCTGACAAACCAAATTATTTATATAATTTTACAGTTACCATATCTTTTTGTTTGTAAATAACTTATTGATTATAAAAATCATTGAAACCGGCTAAAACAGTAAGCGTCACTGATATTTTTATTTAGATAGGGTAGGCTTTACCTGGCAGTCACGATTATTTCAATGATGTACCTCAAGGAGAAATGCATGAGTGACAATGAAAACAGCAAGACGCAGATTGATAATTTACGTGATGTGGTTTCTCAGCTAAAAGAAATGCGGCACTACGCACAATCCAATACTGAAACGCTGTCTGCGCAATGGTTGGCCTTCGATCAGGGCGAATATAAACATGCAGAATTTGCCGAAGCGATCGCCGATCTCTTGAATAAACAGGGTGCCTGCCTGGAAGGGCTGGAAAAGAACATTCAGGATATCGAGATTGAAATAAACCGTCTCGACAGCGAAGCCTGAACAACCGCATTTAATCAAACCCGCTCCCTGCGGGTTTATTATTATTCAGAACGACAAATTACCCGCGCAATGTCCTTCGAATTGGTCAAAGCGCGTACTTCTCCGAACAGGTCGGTGGCCTCGGCATACTCTTTGCGTAAATACCCCAGCCACTGCTTGATGCGCGCCACGTGATACAGGCCGGTGTCGCCCTGCTTTTCCAGCTGAACGTACTTTTGCAGCAGCTGCACCACCTGCGGCCAGGGCATGCGCGGTTCGTTGTATTTCACCACCCGGCTCAGGTTCGGCACGTTTAATGCGCCGCGCCCCAGCATCACCGCGTCGCAGCCAGTGGTTTGCAGGCAGTCTTGCGCGCTTTGGTAATCCCAGATTTCGCCGTTGGCGATCACCGGAATGGTCAGCCGCTTGCGGATCTCGCCAATCGCCGCCCAGTTAATGCGCTCGGCCTTGTAGCCGTCCTCTTTGGTGCGGCCATGCACCGCCAGCTCGGTGGCGCCCGCCTGTTGCACCGCGTCGGCGATTTCAAAACTGCGGCTGTCGCTGTCCCAACCCAAGCGTACCTTTACCGTCACCGGCAGATGATCCGGCACCGCCGCACGCATCGCTTTCGCGCCCTGGTAAATCAGTTCCGGGTCTTTCAGCAAGGTCGCCCCGCCGCCGCTGCCGTTGACCAGCTTGGACGGGCAGCCGCAGTTAAGATCGACACCGTAAGAACCCAGCTCGACCGCACGGGCGGCGTTTTCCCCCAGCCACTGCGGGTGCTGGCCCAACAGCTGGATGCGCACCAGCGTGCCGGACGGCGTGCGGCTGGCATGGTGCAGTTCGGGGCACAGGCGATAGAAAGATTTGGCCGGCAGCAGTTGGTCAACCACGCGTAGGAATTCGGTGATGCACAGGTCGTAGTCGTTCACTTCGGTGAGCAGCTCGCGCACCAAAGAATCGAGAACCCCCTCCATCGGAGCCAATAATACGCGCATGATTACCCCAGCTAAAAAAGACGCGCAATGATACGGGGGAATGCCGGTATCAGACAAGCGCACGGGGGAATAAACCCTGCATATTTGAAGCTGCATCTTTGTTGGCTTCCTGCACTTACCCCGGTCACGTACTACCTGTACGCTCCCAGGGATGCGCTTAGTTGCCGCCGCGATGCAACTCCAATTATTTTGGGATTCAAACCGCGCTAGCCCAACCTGCGCAGGGGCTGCCCGGCGAGAAACGCCTCGATGTCCTCAATCGCCTCGCGGAAGTAGATACGGTAGTTGTCATCGGCCACGTAACCCAGGTGCGGCGTCGCCAGCACGTTGGGCAGGCGGCGGAAGATATCGTCCACCGGCAGCGGTTCAACCTCAAACACGTCCAGCCCGGCACCGGCGATCCTTTGTTGTTGCAGGGCTTCTATCAATGCAGCCTGATCGACAATCGCCGCGCGCGAGGTGTTGATCAGGTACGCGGAAGGCTTCATCGCGGCCAGTTCATCGCGCCCCACCAGCCCGCGGCTGCGTTCGCTCAGCACCACATGGACGGAGACAAAATCGCTCTGCTCAAACAGTGCCCGTTTCGACTCGGCCAGCGCAACGCCCTGTTGCCCGGCTCTTTCCGCCGTCAGGTTCTGGCTCCAGGCCAGCACCCGCATGCCGAACGCCTGCGCCACCTTGGCCATCTGGCTGCCAATCTTGCCCAACCCCAGCAGGCCCAGCGTTTTGCCTTGCAGGGTGACGCCAAGCGCCTGTTGCCAGGGGCCGTTATTACGCAGCCCGGTGTTTTCCGCCACCGTGTGCTTTGCCAGCCCCAGCAACAGCGCCCAGGTCAGCTCCATCGGCGCGGCCGAACCGCTGGCGGTGCCGCAAACCACAATGCCGCGCTGTTCGGCGGCGGCCAGATCGATAGAGGCATTGCGCATACCGGAGGTGATCAGCAGTTTTAACTTCGGCAAACGGGCCAACAGCGTGGCGGTGATCGGCGTGCGTTCGCGCATGATCACCAGCATGTCGCAGTCTTGCAGGTGCACCGCCAGCTCCGCTTCATCGGTAAAATGCTGGCTCATGGCGAACACCTCGACCCGCCCGGCTAGCGCCGACCAGTCCGCCATGGTGAGTGCCACCTGCTGATAATCATCAAGAATTGCGCACTTCAGTTTCATCACCGGCTCCAGAGAAATTGAGTTACCCCGTCGATCCTAGTACGAAAATTCACTTCCGCCAGACATAAAAAAAGCCACCTATAAAGGTGGCCTGATAGCGTCTTGCAACAGCGCGATATTATTCGCCCGGTTTGCGGCTGCGCGGACGGCGTGCCGGCGCGCCTGAACGCGGTTTGCCGTCACCCTGAGGGCGAGCACTGCCGCCGCCACGGTTTTCACGTTGGCCGCTATGGCCGCCGCCGTTACCGCTGCGTTGACCACCACCGTTACCGGAGCGTTGACCGCCGCCGTTGCCGCGCCCGCCACCCTGACGGCCGTTGATGATCGGCTCCGCCTTGATGCTTGGGTCCGGCTCGTAGCCTGGCAGGGCAATACGCGGGATTTCACGTTTCAGCAGGCGCTCGATGTCGCGCAGCAGTTTGTGTTCATCCACACAGACCAACGAGATAGCCTCACCGGTACGCTCTGCACGGCCGGTACGGCCGATACGGTGCACGTAATCTTCCGGCACGTTAGGCAACTCGTAGTTCACCACGTGCGGCAGTTGGTCGATGTCCAGACCACGCGCCGCGATGTCGGTTGCCACCAGCACGCGAATTTTGCCGTCTTTAAAATCGGCCAATGCACGGGTACGCGCGCCCTGGCTTTTATTGCCGTGGATCGCTGCGGCAGTGATGCCGTCTTTGTTCAGCTGCTCGGCCAGGTGGTTGGCGCCGTGCTTGGTGCGGTTGAACACCAAGACTTGCTTCCAGTCGCCTTCGCCGATCATCTGCGACAGCAGTTCCCGCTTACGCTTCTTGTCGACGAAGTGCACGCTTTGTTCAATCTGCTCGGACGCGGTGTTGCGGCGCGCCACTTCCACCGATGCCGGGTTGTGAAGCAGCTTGTTCGCCAACGCTTTGATGTCGTCGGAGAAGGTCGCTGAGAACAGCAGATTCTGACGCTTGGCAGGCAGCTTGGCCAGCACGCGGCGGATATCATGGATAAAGCCCATATCCAGCATGCGGTCAGCTTCGTCCAGCACCAGAATTTCAATTTTGGACAGATCAACCGCGTTCTGGTGTTCCAGATCCAGCAGGCGACCCGGTGTTGCCACCAGAATGTCGACGCCGCCGCGCAGTTTCATCATCTGCGGGTTGATGCTCACGCCGCCAAACACCACCAGCGAACGCAGGCGCAGGTGTTTGCTGTAAGCTTCGACGTTTTCGCCGATCTGCGCCGCCAGTTCACGGGTTGGCGTCAGGATCAGCGCACGTACCGGGCGACGGCCTTTGATCGGATGATCATGCTTACTCAGCAGCTGCAATAGCGGCAGGGTAAAGCCAGCGGTTTTACCGGTACCGGTCTGTGCGCTGGCCATCAGGTCACGACCTTCCAACACTACAGGGATAGCCTGGCGCTGAATTGGCGTAGGTTCGCGATAGCCCTGTTCTTCAACAGCGCGCAGAATTTCAGCACTTAAGCCGAGAGTTTCAAATGACATAGTAGAGAAAAGCTCCAGATCCCCCCTAACCTAAACAATGTTCGGTGCAGTTTCCTGGGAGGATGATCAGACGGGGCATTAAGCATGACCACGAGGGATTTGGCACAAACTGCAGTGCACCAGCGCGGGAGTGTAGCAGAAGTCGCACAAGAAAACGCAATTTTACTGACTGAGAGCACAATATGCCGGAAATTCAGTACATCCTGAAAATAACCTGAATTAAAAAAGGGTTTCTGATTGCATTTCACTCAATCCGGCATAAAGTTAATCATATGATTGATTAACTTCTGCGAGCACCGTCTATGCCAGGTAATCAAACTGCCGGCCGGGCACGCGGCGAACAGGCGCGCCAGCAACTGATCGCCGCCGCCATCGAGATGTTCGGCGAATACGGCATTCAGGGCGCAACCACCCGCGATATCGCCCAACGCGCCGGGCAGAACATCGCCGCCATTACCTATTACTTCAATTCCAAAGAAGGCCTCTATCTGGCCGTTGCGCAGTGGATTGCCGATTTTATCCAGCAGGCGTTCCGCCCGCTGGCCGAGGAGATTGACCGTTTCTGGCAACGACCAGCCGCCGAGCGCCGGCCGGAACAGTATCTCGCCTACCTGAAAAGCGGGCTGCTGGCGTTCAGCGAACTGATGACCCAACCGCATACGCTGAACCTGAGCAAAATCATGTCGCGCGAGCAGCTCTCGCCTACCGATGCTTATCCGCTGATCCACCAGCAGGTGATAGCGCCGCTGCATAGCAAACTGTGCCGCCTGTTGGCGGCCTATACCGGCATCGACGAGCGCTCGACCAAAATCGTGCTGCACACCCACGCACTGCTCGGCGAGGTGCTGTCGTTTCGCATCGCGCGGGAAACCGTGCGCCGGCAGGCTGGCTGGCAGCAGATCGGTGCGGCCGAAGCGGCGCAGATCGGCGAGGTGCTGGCGGAACACATAGATCTTCTGGTTAATGGGCTGCGCCAGCGTTATGGCGCGTAAACCCTGCGTATTTCAAGCTACGGCGTTGTTGACTGCGTGCACTCCCCCCAGCCACTTACTTGAGTAAGCTCCTGGGGTCTCACGCACTTGTCGCCTGGCCGTAACGTGAAATTCATTGGGTTTAATCTTTATAGGCAGGGAGTGTTATGAACAAGAAACGCAGTGCCCTCATTGTGGCGGCTATCGTGCTGATCGCCGCCGCCGGTTACGGCTTTTGGTATTACCAACAGCAGCAAGACCAGCCGCTGACGCTGTACGGCAACGTCGATATCCGCACGGTGAATCTCGGCTTCCGCGTCGACGGACGGCTGGCGTCGCTGACCGTGGACGAAGGCGATCCGATCCAACCGGGGCAACTGCTCGGCAAGCTGGACGACGCACCGTACATTAATGCACTGCAACAGGCGCAGGCTAATGTCGCCAGCGCCAAGGCTAAGCTGGCGCTGTTGTTGGCCGGTTACCGTGCCGAAGAGATTGCCCAGGTGCGTTCGGAAGTGGCGCAACGCCTTTCCGCCTTTAACTATGCCGACAGCTTCTTCAAACGCCAGCAGGGATTATGGGCGAAAAACGCCACCTCCGCCGACGCGCTGGAAGATGCCCGCACCTCGCGCAATCAGGCGCAGGCCAACCTGCAGGCCTCGAAAGACAAGCTGTCACAATACCTCAGCGGCAACCGCCCGCAGGAGATAGAAGAAGCCAAAGCCAATCTGGCGCAAAATGAAGCCGCGCTGGCGCAGGCGCAGCTGAATTTGCATGACACCACCCTGGTTTCCCCCTCGGCCGGCACGGTACTGACGCGCGCAATCGAGCCCGGCACCATGCTCAGCGCCGGCGGCACGGTGTTTACGCTTTCGCTGACCCGCCCGGTGTGGGTGCGCGCCTATGTGAACGAATCCAGCCTGGGTAAAGCGGTGCCGGGCGCCGAACTGGAAATTTATACCGATGGCCGGCCGAACAAGCCTTATCACGGCAAAATCGGCTTTGTGTCGCCGACCGCCGAATTTACGCCGAAAAGCGTCGAAACCCCGGACCTGCGCACCGATTTGGTGTACCGCCTGCGGGTGATCGTCACCGACGCCGATGACGCGTTGCGCCAGGGCATGCCGGTCACCGTTCGTTTTGCCAAACCTTGAGGGGCCGGTGATGGAACAGGTCATTGAACTGGAGGCGTTGGAAAAACGTTTCCCGTCGTTGGCAAAACCCGCGGTCGCCAGCCTGACCACCCGCCTGACCAGTGGCGCGGTCACCGGGCTGGTTGGCCCGGACGGCGCCGGCAAAACCACGCTGCTGCGCATGCTGGCCGGGTTGTTGAAACCCAGTAGCGGCATGCTGCGCGTCGCCGGGTTGGATCCGATCGCGCAAGATCGTCAACTGCACGCCATCCTCGGCTACATGCCGCAAAAGTTCGGGCTGTATGAAGATCTGACGGTCATGGAAAACCTGACGCTGTATGCCGATCTGCGCGGCGTCACCGGCGATCTGCGCAAACAAACCTTCGAGCGGCTGCTGACCTTCACCGATCTCACTCGCTTCACCACCCGCCTTGCGGGCAAGCTTTCCGGCGGCATGAAGCAAAAGCTCGGGCTGGCCTGCACGCTGGTAGGCCAACCGCAGGTGCTGCTGCTGGATGAGCCTGGGGTCGGCGTCGATCCGATCTCGCGCCGCGAGCTGTGGCGCATGGTGCATGAGCTGGCCAACGACGGCATGCTGATCCTGTGGAGCACCTCCTATCTTGACGAGGCCGAGCAGTGTCGCGAAGTGCTGCTGCTCAATGAAGGCGAATTGCTGTTCAGCGGCGCGCCTAAAGATCTGACTCAGCGCATGGCCGGGCGCACGGTGCTGATTGCGCCCCCCGCCGGCAGCCACCGCGCCCTGCTGCAACGGGCGATCTGCCTGCCTTCGGTCACCGACGGGGTGATCCAGGGTAAATACCTGCGGCTGATCCTCAAGCAGGGCGAAGATCACCGCCAGATACTGCAAGCGCTGGATCTGCCGGACGCGGAAATGACGGAAGCGGATCCGCGCTTCGAGGATGCGTTTATCGATCTGCTCGGCGGCGGGCCAAACAGTAAATCGGCGCTGGCGGAGATCATGCCGACCGTCGAGGGTGAAAGCTCGCAAACGGTGATTGAAGCGCAGGGGCTGACCAAGAAATTCGGCGATTTCGCCGCCACCGACCACGTGGACTTCAAGGTGCAGCGCGGTGAGATTTTCGGCCTGCTCGGCCCGAACGGCGCCGGCAAATCCACCACCTTCAAAATGATGTGCGGGCTGCTGGTGCCGACCGAAGGCAAGGCGCTGGTGCTGGATATGGATCTGAAAACCAGCTCCGGCAAGGCGCGCCAGCGTCTGGGCTATATGGCGCAGAAATTCTCGCTGTACGGCAACCTGACGGTGGCGCAGAACCTGAAATTTTTCTCCGGTGTTTACGGCCTGAGCGGCAAAGCGCAGCGCGACAAAATCAACGAGATGTCGACCGCCTTCAACTTTGGGCCAATCCTCAGCCAAACGCCGGATTCGCTGCCGCTCGGCTTCAAGCAACGGCTGGCCCTGGCCTGCGCGCTGATGCACGAACCGGACATTCTGTTTCTCGACGAACCGACCTCGGGCGTCGATCCCCTGACCCGCCGCGAGTTCTGGTTGCACATCAACGGCATGGTGGATAAAGGCGTGACGGTGATGGTCACGACCCACTTTATGGACGAGGCGGAGTACTGCGATCGCATCGGGCTGGTGTATCGCGGCAAGATCATCGCCGCCGGCACGCCGGACGATCTCAAACAGCAAGTCGCCAGCGACGACAACCCCAATCCTTCAATGGAGCAGGCGTTTATCGAACTGGTGCAGGGCTACGATCGGGAGGAACAGCCGTGAGCGAGAAAGCAGCCTTGAGCGAAAAAATAGCCGTGAACGAGAAAACCACTCCCACCGACGCCAGCGGTTTCTCCTGGCGACGGCTGCGTGCACTGTGTCTGAAAGAGACGCGGCAGATCCTGCGCGATCCCAGCAGCGGGCTGATCGCCTTTGTGATCCCTTTGATGCTGCTGTTTATCTTCGGCTACGGCATCAACCTGGACTCCAGCAAGCTGCGGCTGGGCATTTTAATGGAGCAACAGAGCGAGGACGCCCGCGATCTGGCCCACGCTTTCGCCGGCTCACCCTACATTGAACCGACCATCAGCGACAACCGCCAACAGTTGATCCAGCTGATGCAGGCCGGGCAGATCCGCGGGTTGGTGGTGATCCCCAATGACTTTGCCCAACGTATGGCGCGGCCGCACGACAGCGCACCAATCCAGGTTATTACCGACGGCAGCGAGCCGAACACCGCCAACTTTGTCCAGGGCTATACCCAGGGCGTGTGGCAAATCTGGCAGCAGCAGCGCGCCACCGATCGCGGGCGCGAGGACAAGCCGCTGATTGACGTGCAGATGCGTTACTGGTTTAACCCGGCGGCCATCAGCCGGCACTACATCATTCCCGGCGCCATCACCATTATCATGACGGTAATTGGCGCGATCCTTACCTCGCTGGTGATCGCCCGCGAATGGGAACGCGGCACCATGGAGGCGCTGCTCTCCACCCAGGTGACGCGCAGCGAACTGTTGCTTTCCAAACTGGTGCCTTACTACTTCCTCGGCATGATCGCCATGGTGCTGTGCATGGTGGTGTCGGTGTTCGTGCTCGGCGTGCCCTATCGCGGTTCGCTGCTGATTTTGTTCGTTATCAGCAGCCTGTTCCTCGCCAGCACGCTCGGCATGGGGCTGTTGATTTCCACCATCACCCGCAACCAATTCAACGCGGCGATGGTGGCGCTGAACGCCGCCTTTCTGCCTTCGATTATGCTGTCCGGCTTTATCTTCCAAATCGACAGCATGCCGGCGATCGTGCGCGCCGTGACTTATATCATCCCGGCGCGCTATTTCGTCAGCACGTTGCAGACGCTGTTTCTGGCAGGCAACGTCGGTACGGTGCTGATGATTAACCTGCTGTTCCTGATCGCCTCGGCGGTGGTGTTTATCGGCCTGACGGCCTGGAAGACCCAGCGGCGGCTGGATTAAGGAGCCAGATGATGTTTCACCGTCTTTGGACGTTAATCATTAAGGAAATGCAATCGCTGCTGCGCGATCCGCAGACCCGCGCCATCCTGATTTTACCGGTTATTCTGCAGGTGCTGCTGTTCCCGTTCGCCGCCACGCTGGAGGTGACCAACGCCACCATCGCGGTGTACAGCGAAGACAGCGGTCATGCTTCAGTGGAGCTGACTCAGCGCTTCGCCAAGGCGAAAGCCTTTTCGCACGTACTGTTGCTGCGCAGCCCGCAAGAGATACAAGCCACCCTCGACAATCAGCGGGCGCTGCTGCTGATCCGCTTCCCGGCGCAGTTCTCGCGCGATATCGCCAGCGGGACTACCGCCCCGCTGCAATTGTTGCTCGACGGGCGCAATTCCAACAGCGCGCAGATCGCCGCCAACTATGTGCAGCAGATTGTGCAGGATTACCAAAACGAGCTGATCGGCAACCGCGTCAAGCCCAACAACAGCGAGCTGGTGGTGCGTAACTGGTATAATCCGAATCTGGATTACAAATGGTTCGTGGTGCCTTCGCTGATCGCCATGATCACCACCATCGGCGTGCTGATCGTGACCTCGCTGTCGGTGGCGCGCGAGCGCGAACAGGGCACCCTGGAGCAATTGCTGGTGTCGCCGCTGACCACCTGGCAGATTTTTATCGGCAAGGCGGTGCCGGCGCTGATTGTCGCCACCTTCCAGGCCAGCATCGTGCTGCTGATTGGCATCTTTATGTACCAGATCCCGTTCGCCGGCTCGCTGCTGCTGTTCTACGGCACCATGCTGGTTTACGGGCTGTCGTTGGTGGGGTTCGGTCTGCTTATTTCGTCGCTGTGCGCCACGCAGCAGCAGGCGTTTATCGGCGTGTTCGTGTTTATGATGCCGGCGATCCTGCTTTCCGGTTATGTCTCGCCGGTGGAGAACATGCCGGTGTGGTTACAGGATCTCACCTGGGTTAACCCGATTCGCCACTTTACCGACATCACCAAACAGATCTATTTGAAGGACGCCAGCTTCGGCATTATCTGGCACAGCCTGTGGCCGCTGCTGGTGATCACCGCCACCACCGGCAGCGCCGCCTACGCCATGTTCCGCCGCAAAATGGCATAAAAAAAGACTCTGCGTGTTGAATCGCAGAGCCTTTTCGATCACCAGATACCCTATGGATTTCAAGTTGCGGCCAGGCGCGTAGCAACAACGCCGCGGCTTGAAAGACGACGGATTTAGCGGCGGTTGCCGAAAATGCGCAGTAACATCAGGAACAGGTTGATGAAATCAAGATACAGCGTCAGCGCGCCGACGATGGCGTATTTGCGGAAGCTGTCTTTGTCATCGGCGTTCAACTGTTCGCCCATGGCTTTCAGTTTCTGGGTGTCGTACGCCGTCAGGCCAACGAACACCAGCACCCCGATATAGGTAATCGCCCACATCAGCGCGGTGCTTTTCAGCCAGATATTCACCAGCGAAGCCAGCACGATGCCGATCAGCGCCATAAACAGCATGCTGCCGAAACCGCTCAAATCACGCTTGGTGGTGTAGCCGTACAGGCTCATCGCGCCAAACATGCCAGCGGTCACCACAAAGGTGCTGGCGATCGAGCTGTAGGTATAAGCAATGAAAATGCTGGAAAGCGTCAGCCCGGTCAGCGCCGAATAAAGCATAAACAGTGACGTAGCCACCGTGCCGCTCAGGCGGTTGACCATGCCGGAAATCACGAACACCAGCGCCAACTGAGCGATAATCAGGCCGAAGAAGGTGATCTGGCTGGAGAAAATAAAGTTGAGGATCGCGGGCGTGTTGGCCGCGTACCAGGAAACGAATGCCGTCAACAGCAGGCCACAGGTCATCCAGCCATAAACCTGCGCCATATAAGCCTGAATGCCGCTGTTGGCACGTTCAACGATTGAACCATTAGAGCGTGGATATCGGTCCATGACGGTTACCTTTTGCATGTGGAACAAGATGTTAAAGCCCCATTTGATGGGACTCAGCCTGTAATAAGCGTACCACAGAAACGGCAACGCGGAAGCGGCAAAGGTATTGATTTGTTTCCGCTGTTTACACCCGTCGCCTTTCAAGCTGCAACGTTGTTACCTGTACTCGCTTACCCCAGTTACTTACTTAAGTAAGCGCCTGGGGATAAGCGAGCTGGGCGCCTAGTTGCAGCTTGAAAGTCATAGGGTGCGACAATTATTTAGCCGCTTGATGCCAACGTTCCGCCGCCTGACGATCGCTGTCACGCGCGTCGACCCAGCGGTCGCCCTGCCCGGTCGCTTCGCGCTTCCAGAACGGCGCACGGGTTTTCAGGTAGTCCATGATGAATTCGGTGGCGGCAAACGCCATGCTGCGGTGCGCGCTGGTCACGCCGACGAACACAATCTCCTCGCCGGGAAACAGCTCGCCCACGCGGTGGATCACCGTCGCCCGCTGCAACGGCCAGCGGTTGCGCGCTTCCGCCACGATCTCCGCCAGCGCTTTTTCGGTCATGCCGGGGTAGTGCTCCAGCGTCAACGCGCTGACGTCATCGCCCAGATTATGGTTGCGCACCTTGCCGGTGAAGGTCACGACGGCGCCGTCGTCATCGCACTGCGCCAGCCACTGATACTCATCGCCGACGCTGAATGGCGCTGCGCCGACGCGGATACGGGTGTTTTCCACTGTTAACCTCCGGTTACCGGCGGAAAGAAAGCGACTTCATCGCCGGCGCGCAGCGGGTGCTCGGCCGCCACCAGCGACTGATTGACCGCCGTCAGCAGCTTGCCGGATTCCAGCGCCAGCGCCCAACGTTCGCCGCGTGCGCACAGCGCCCTGCGCAGCGCCTCTACCGTGGGATAGTCCGCCGGCATCGACAAGTCGCCGGTGCCCACCAGTTCGCGCACTTGGGCAAAAAACAGAATGTTAATCATAGGTCCACCCTAAAATCACCGGACTTGCCGCCGCTTTTCGCCAGCAGCCGTACCGGGCCGATCACCATGTCTTTTTGCACCGCTTTGCACATGTCGTAAATGGTCAACGCGGCGACCGAGGCGGCGGTCAGCGCTTCCATTTCGACGCCGGTCTTGCCGGTCAGCCGGCAGCAGGTTTCAATGCGCACCCGGCTGTGTTCCGGTTGCGCCTCCAACTGCACTTCAACCTTGCTCAGCATCAGCGGATGGCACAGTGGGATCAGCTCCCAGGTGCGTTTCGCCGCCTGAATGCCGGCGATGCGCGCCGTGGCGAAGACGTCGCCCTTGTGGTGGCTGCCGCCGAGGATCATCGCCAGCGTGGCGGGCAGCATCTCGACAAAGGCCTCGGCGCGGGCTTCGCGCACCGTCTCCGCCTTGGCGGAAACGTCGACCATATGGGCTTCGCCAGCGGCGTTAATATGGGTTAACTGCGTCATGGATCTTATCTCTTCAAATGAGGCTGGAAGTTGCACGGGCGGTGGCGCGCGTCCAACTGCTCTTCAATAATGCGCTCCCAGGCGGTGCGGCAGGCCCGGGTCGAACCCGGCATGGCGAAAATCACCGTCCGGTTGGCGATGCCGGCCAGCGCGCGCGACTGGATAGTGGCGGTGCCGATTTCTTCATAGGACACCATGCGGAACAGTTCGCCGAACCCTTCGACCTCGCGGTCAAACAGCGGCAGCAGCGCTTCCGGGGTGTTGTCGCGGGCGGTAAAACCGGTGCCGCCGGTGATCAACACCGCCTGCACGCCTTCATCGGCAATCCACGCGGAAACCCGCGCGCGGATCAGGTATTTATCGTCTTTGACGATGGCGCGATCCACCACCTGATGGCCCGCCTCCTGGGCCGCTTCCTGCAGATAGTGGCCGGAGGTGTCTTCCGCTTCGCTCCGGCTGTCCGAGACGGTCAGAATGGCGATATGCGCCGGAATGAATTCACTACTGGCATGACTCATTGTTAACGATGCTCCTCTTCGTTGGATGCCCAATAGATTTCAAGTTACAGCCAATAGCGCTGCGGCTTGAGATATGCAGAGCATTATCCGCCGATAAACGACAGGTTCTGGGTAATGCCGGTGTTGTTCTGATGCAGGAAATGGGTCTGTTTTTTGCTCAGCAACCCGCCCTGGATACGTTGCTTCAATGCCTCGAGCTGGCCGTCGTCCGCCAGCAGATCGCGCAGCGTAATGCCTTGATCGCCGAACAGGCACAGATGCAGATTGCCGATGGCGGAGACCCGCAGCCGGTTGCAGCTGGCGCAGAAATCTTTCTCGTACGGCATGATCAACCCCACTTCCCCCTGATAATCCGGGTGGCTGAATACCTGCGCCGGGCCGTCGCTGCGGCCGCGGGGTTGCCGTTGCCAGCCCTGCTGCTCCAGTTGCAAACGAATCACTTCGCCGGACACGTGATGCCGGCGAAACAGCTCGCCACCCTCGCCGGTTTCCATCAGTTCGATAAAACGCAGTTGGATCGGGCGGTCCTTGATCCAGTGCAGAAATGCGCCCAGTTGCTGATGATTGACGTCACGCATCAGTACCGCATTGACCTTGACCTTGCTGAACCCGGCGGCAAACGCGGCATCGATGCCGTCCATCACCTGGCGGAACTTGTCCTGGCCGGTAATGGCATGAAACTGGCGGGCATCCAGGCTATCGACGCTGACGTTAATCGCCGTCAGGCCGGCGTCGCGCCACTGGGCGACGTCGCGCGCCAGACGGTAACCGTTGGTGGTGACCGCCAGCGTTCGGATGGCCGGGTTTTCACGCACGGCGGCAATGATCTCGGTAAAATCGCGGCGCAGCGAAGGTTCACCGCCGGTCAGGCGGACCTTTTCAGTGCCCAGTTCGGCGAATGCACGGCTGACGCGCCGGATCTCATCCAGCGACAGGAAGGTTTTCGGGCTGCCGTTAGGTCGGTAACCGTCAGGCAAGCAATAGGTGCAACGAAAGTTACACACGTCGGTGATCGACAGGCGCAAGTAATAGAACTTACGCTCATAAGCATCAATGAGTTGCGGCACCATAACACCTTTCCAAAGTCGGGAGATGCGAGCGTTTCCACTCTGCACCCTGGTGGCTGACTTCGCCACGGCCCAAGCGCCATATTGTTCGCAGGAACAACGTAGGCCCAGAGGCTAGGAGTTTTGGTCTCAGTTCCCGCTGCTTAAATAGCCGGAACGAAACCGTGGTTTTCACCAGAATACTAGCGCTAAATAAACGCGATAGCCAACTCGCAATTTCGCTATATAATTGTGTATACAGCGTTTTTAGGTGGCCGCGAGTCTGGTTAACCATGATAAACGCCCCTTGCGCAGGTGAATTGACCAGAATCACGCAAATGACACTCTTTTACCCTAAATAATTGGAGTTGCCTCCCGACGGCAAGAGCGGGAGCCCCCAGGAGCTTACTCAAGTAAGTGACTGGGGTAAGCGCTTGCAGCCAACACAGAGGCAACTTCAAGTATGACGGGTATATCGCGTTTTTACGCCAGATCCGCTATTTTATGCGGGCAGTTTCAGCCCCCTTTGTAAGGAAATTTATGCGTAATCGTACCCTGGCCGATCTCGATCGGGTGGTGGCATTAGGTGGCGGCCACGGTCTTGGTCGCGTGATGTCTTCCCTGTCGTCTTTAGGCTCCCGTTTAACCGGCATTGTGACCACCACCGATAATGGCGGTTCCACCGGTCGCATCCGCCGCTCGGAAGGCGGCATTGCCTGGGGCGATACCCGCAACTGTCTCAATCAACTGATCACCGAACCGAGCGTCGCCTCCGCGATGTTCGAATACCGCTTCAGCGGCAACGGCGAGCTGTCGGGTCATAATCTCGGCAATCTGATGCTGAAAGCGCTGGATCACCTTAGCGTGCGCCCGTTGGAAGCGATCAATCTGGTACGCAGCCTGCTGAAAGTGGACGCGGCGCTGATCCCGATGTCCGAGCAGCCGGTGGATCTGATGGCACACGATCACGAAGGCCACCAGGTTTACGGTGAGGTGAATATCGACCAGCTCACCCATATGCCGCAGGAGCTGATGCTGTCGCCGCACGTCCATGCCACGCGTGAAGCGCTGGACGCCATCGCGCAGGCCGACGTGATCCTGATTGGGCCGGGCAGTTTTCTCACCAGCCTGATGCCGTTGTTACTGTTGGACGATCTCACCCAGGCGCTGCGTCGCAGCAGCGCCAATATGATTTACATCGGCAATCTGGGGCGCGAACTGAGCGTCGCGGCGGCGGCATTGTCGCTGAAAGACAAGCTGGAACTGATGGAAGAGCGGATTGGCCGCAAGATGATTGATGCGCTGATTGTCGGCCCGGCGGTGGATACCGGAGCGGTGCGGGATCGGGTGGTGATTCAGCAACCGCTGGAAGCCGCCGATATTCCTTACCGCCACGATCGCCAACTGTTGCGCCAGGCGCTGGATCAGGCGTTGATAGAACTGGGCACCCGCGCCTGAATCAAGCGCGGTCGGTTAATCGCGCCCGCGCAGCCACGGGTTGTCGCTGACGGCGGCGCTGTTGACCATATCGATATAGAGATCTTCCACCTGCTTGCGCGCCCAGGGCGTGCGGCGCAAAAACTTCAGGCTGGATTTGATGCTGGGATCGCTGCTGAAGCAGTTGATGCGAATGCGTTCGGCCAACCCTGACCAGCCATAGCTCTCCACCAGCTTAGTTAAAAGTTGTTCCAGAGTGACGCCGTGTAACGGGTCTTTGGACTGGTGTTCGGTCATGGTCTTTGGCTCGCGTTAGTCAATTGGCCGCACACCATAATCAGCTTTGGCGCAGGCGACAAGAAATTTATACCCTTCGTCTTTCAAACCGCAGCGTTCACATCACCGTAGGGGGCGAAGAAATTCGCCCCGATGGATGCGGGCACCGAATACGGTGCCCCAACGGCTCACGAGATGGCGATAAACTGCTCGCGCAACTGGTGGATTTCGTCACGCAAACCGGCGGCCAGCTCGAACTCCAGGTTCTGTGCGTGGGTATACATCTGCGCTTCCAGCTCGCGGATTTTCTGATCCAGCGCTTTTGGCGTCAGGTGCTGATACTGAGCGGCGCTTTCCGCGGCCTTGCCCTTCCCTCGGCCCTTGCTGCGGTTGCCCGGCTGGCCCAACTGCAGGATATCGGACACTTTCTTGTTCAGGCCTTTAGGCACGATGCCGTTTTCTTCGTTGAACGCCTGCTGCTTGACGCGGCGGCGCTCGGTCTCGCCAATCGCCCTGGCCATCGAGTCGGTAATTCTGTCGCCGTAGAGGATTGCCTTGCCGTTGAGATTACGCGCCGCACGCCCGATGGTCTGGATCAGGGAGCGTTCGGAACGCAGGAAACCTTCCTTGTCTGCGTCCAGAATCGCCACCAGCGACACCTCAGGCATGTCCAGCCCTTCACGCAACAGGTTGATGCCCACCAGCACGTCAAACTCGCCCAGACGCAGGTCACGAATGATTTCGACGCGTTCCACGGTATCGATGTCCGAGTGCAGATAGCGCACGCGCTCGCCGTGCTCTTCCAGGTATTCGGTCAGATCTTCCGCCATGCGCTTGGTCAGGGTGGTAACCAACACGCGTTCCTTGACCGCCACCCGCTTGCGGATCTCGGAAAGCAGGTCGTCCACCTGGGTGGTGACCGGCCGCACTTCCACTATCGGATCCAGCAGCCCGGTAGGCCGCACGACCTGATCAATAATGTCGTCGCCGGATTTCTCCAGTTCATATTTGCCCGGCGTGGCGGACACGTAAATAGTCTGCGGCGCCAGCGCTTCGAATTCTTCAAAGCGCATCGGGCGGTTATCCAGCGCCGACGGCAGGCGGAAGCCGTATTCCACCAGCGTTTCCTTGCGCGAGCGATCGCCTTTGTACATACCGCCGATTTGCGGAATGGTGACGTGCGATTCATCGACCACCAGCAGGCCATCCGCCGGCAAATAGTCAAACAGCGTCGGTGGCGGCTCGCCCTCGCTGCGCCCGGACAAATAGCGCGAATAGTTTTCAATGCCGGAGCAGTAGCCCAGCTCGTTCATCATCTCCAGATCAAACTGGGTGCGCTGCGTCAGGCGCTGTTCTTCCAGCAGCTTGTTATTGGCCAGCAGCACCTTGCGCCGCTCGGCCAGATCGACCTTGATCTCTTCCATCGCCTGCAGGATCCGCTCGCGCGGCGTCACGTAGTGCGACTTCGGGTAAATGGTGAAGCGCTGTACCACCTGCTCGATCTGGCCGGTCAGCGGATCGAACAGCGAAAGCCGTTCGACTTCTTCATCAAACAGCTCGATGCGTAGCGCCAGCTCGTCCGACTCTGCCGGGAAGATGTCGATCACCTCGCCGCGCACACGGAAGGTGGCGCGCTGGAAAGCCTGATCGTTGCGGGAATATTGCAGCTCCGTCAAACGCCGCAGGATCGAACGTTGATCGATGATCATGCCCTTGGTCAGGTGCAGCATCATCTTCAGATACAGCTCCGGATCGCCCAGGCCGTAGATTGCCGACACCGATGCCACCACCACCACGTCGCGGCGTTCCAGCAGCGCTTTGGTGGCTGAAAGGCGCATTTGTTCGATGTGCTCGTTCACCGCGGAGTCTTTTTCAATAAAGGTGTCGGAGCTGGGAACATAGGCTTCCGGCTGGTAGTAGTCGTAGTACGAGACAAAATACTCAACCGCATTCTCGGGGAAGAACTCTTTCATCTCGCCATACAGCTGCGCCGCCAGCGTCTTGTTTGGCGCCAGTACCATGGTCGGCCGGTTTAGATCGGCGATGACGTTGGCGATGGTAAATGTTTTGCCCGAACCGGTAACGCCCAACAGCGTTTGATGCGCCAGGCCGTCTTCCAGGCCCTCTTCCAGCTTGCGAATGGCTTCCGGCTGATCGCCGGCCGGTTTGAAATCGGAATGCAGTTTGAAAATTTTACTCATTGACTCGGCTACCCTGTGGAGATGCGCGCGCTCAGGCGGCCATGGAGCGGATGCTCGACGAATGGCCCCTAATTATGGAAAGCCCCGGCGATTTTCGCCAGTGCCTATGATACTGGATATAAAACCAGCTTCAAGCGATTCGTTGCTCAAGATGGCGTAGCCCGCCATTGACCCCGGCACCGACGCGCAATGGCAAAGCGCCGCCTAATGCGCGTCGGCGGGGCGTGGATGCACCGACAGGGTTACAGTCGCGTGACATTTTTATTGTCAATAACTGATTTATCCCCAAAATCCGTCAAAAATTAACTTATTGATAGCACTGCGGCGAAAAATCATACATAGCCACATCATCAATACATCCGTGTCTTGATTTTAGTTAATTTATTGATATTAAACACATTTAATAAAAAGATGAGAATGCGGCCAACGCGAACAGAACCCGCGCCCGCTCTCGCTTTAAACCGCTTTTCTAAATCTAATGCACAAGGTTATCCACAGGAATAGTGGATAACTCCCACCGCCCCGCCCGTGACGGGAGTTGCAGAAAGAACGCTTTTTACCGTTTCTCCTCGCCGAAACGGCTTTTTTAGTTATTTTTTCACAAAAAATTCGCTTTGTTTATACCGATTAATGCTAAACAGCCCCATTGCCAAAAACACATTTATCCCATTTTTGCGCTCATGTGCTGCATCTTGCCGCAACCGGCGAAATAGTTTGCACCATCACTTTTCCTCACAGCACTGCAACAGTGCAAAAATCGTCCGCGTTAACTTTCCACCGCATTTTTGGCCGGGCCGCTGGGCCAGTCGACACCTGACAAACGGTTAACAAGACAATAACATTCCCCCTTTTTTCCCCGATTGTAAAAGTTGGCCTGAGAGTTGCAATATCGTTTAACGGCAAAAGTGAGACCAGGTGAAATATCCGCGTCGGTACGGCAGGATTAGCTGCTCTACGTTCAGCGTCAGCCTGGGGCTAAATAACTGGCAATGACACAACAAAGGCGAAAACACGCTGATAAAACGCCATTAACAACCATTTTTGCCTGTAAATCGTTTATTTTTCCTTAACCGTAACTACCTCGTTAAAGGTAGGCATGCAGCATTTTATTCTGGACATTAAGACACTCGGGAAAGAAACCGCCAAGGCGGTTCAAGCAGTAAGGAGTGGATAACGCAGGGAAGTAGACGTTTGATGGCCGTTCCTGCTCTGATGCCGGCCGGTGAAATCGGTGTGGTTTTTAGCAGAAACGCGTTACGCCTGTGCCCATTTGGGCACACATCCACGAGTGGAATACGGGTCTTTGAGGAGAGTGCCGGATGTTGAGTTTAAGGTCAGTGAACCAGTTCTACGGGCAAAATCATACCCTGTGGGATATTAACCTGGAGTTGCCGCGCGGCCAGTGCACGGTGCTTATCGGCCGTAACGGCGTGGGCAAAACCACGTTGGTCAACTGCATTATGGGGCATTTGCCGGTCGTCAGCGGCAGCATGACCTGGCAATTGGCGGACGAACCCCCGCAAAATCTGCTGCAGCAGCCGATGGAAAACCGGGCGGCGCTGGGCATCAGTTACGTGCCGCAAGGGCGACAAATCTTCTCGCAGCTCAGCGTGGAGGAGAACCTGCAGGTGGCGCTGATGGCCGGCCGGGACAAAACCCGGCGCATTCCGCCGCTCATTTACAGCCTGTTCCCCAACCTGCGGGAAATGCGCAGCCGCCGGGCCGGGGATTTGTGCGATGGCGAGCAACAGCAACTGGCGATTGGCCGTGCGCTGGTGCTGGAGCCTGAGCTGCTGATCCTCGACGAACCGACCAGCGGAGTACAGCCTTCGATCGCCGCCGATATCGGCAATGCAATCCGCAAACTGAACCGCGAACTGGGCATGACGATCCTGCTGGTGGAGCACAAATTGCCGTTTGTGCGCCGCGTAGCGGATCGCTTTTGCCTGATGGATCAGGGCCGCAGTGTAGCGAACGGCACGCTGGAGCAGTTGGACGAGGACTTGATCAATGCCTATCTGGCAGTGTAACTGGCGGGGCGCGGAGTATTGCGCCCCAGCTCTCGCTCGAGCCGGTTGATCCCCTTTCTCTGCTCCTGTGTTGTATCAGTCAGGACAGAGCCCGCGTTGCTGTGAATGAGTCAACACGCCTTACATACTCAACGGGCTTTTATACCTGATTGACCTTACTGAGGAGTGGACAATGGCCGATAACGACGCAGCGTTTATTCAATATAGCGATCTGAACACGAAGATCTGGACCCTAAAAGAACGTCTCGATATCGGGGGTATTTACGTCAAGTCACGCGATGAGCTGATCAAAGCGCAAACCTTCATCAAAGACACATTAAATAGACCGGCAATCGTCAAATTCACTGCACCCTTTGAGGAATGGGTAGCGCCCAAGACCGATATCGACGTGGGCTTCGTTTATATCGACGGCAACGGCGTAAATATAACCACTAAGATTCCGAGTGGCACAGAAAGCGATCACAACTACTTTATGCGTTGCTACACAACCACCCTCGCATTGGATAATGGTGTCCCAATTCGACCAGCGCCAATCTTAAAAAACTTTACCGTCAAAGGGATAGGTGCAAAGAAAAAATCCACACCGCCTACTGTGGCCGATGAAGAAAAAGTCGAATACAACTTTATTGACGGGATCCTGTTTGACTCGCCAGAAAGCCTGCTGGGGAATTTTTCCGTTAATAACCTGTATATCTCCGGTTTTTATTACGGTATGTATTTTGGCGCCAACGCCTATATTGGGCATCACTATGCCTGTGAGATCATCCGCTGCCATGAATGCGTGCACATGCCCTCTGCTGAATCTGGTGCTAAAAACTTTGGTGAAGGAATTAACTTCTTTGGTGGCACTCTCGGTAACTCGCAAGGGCTGGCCATCGGCAACCAGAACCCGAACGGCGCTTTTCGTTTCTTCGGTACATCAATAGATTACGCTGGTGCTATTGTGAATGTGCAAGCAGGGAGCGTCGAACTGCACGGTTGCCATATTGAGTTCAATAATGAAAATAGCCCACTCACTGATTTTCCCTTCCGTTGTAGCGCCAACCAAAATGCCTCGTTGCTTATTCAGGGAGGCGAGATTATTACGCTGGAAGGCCCTCTGACCAAAGATTACTGTTTTTTTGCCGAAGCGGGCAGCAGTGGAATTATCGTCGAAAACGTTAAATTTTATGGTGTCAGAACCGCGACAGGGCGTTATTTCGGCGGCACTGGCGACTTTGTGATTAATAACAGCCGGCTAGATGGCGGCGGCGGGGGTAAAGGCCTTCAAACTTTAACTACCGAGAATAATAATAAAATCAAGGATGGCAGTTTCGCATTCAGCACCAAACCCTTCGGTTGGGAGGTTTCCGGCGGTAACGTCAGCGATCCTTTTACCTCGGATGCCATTACCCTCGCCATTGAAGCCGGTGCGGGCGTTAACGGCAGCAATGCGTTAAAGGTGACCAAGCTGGGTAATACCAACTCAAACGCCGGTCTGAGGGTGGTTGTTCCGGTATCGCAATATGAACAGTTGGGCGCCTGCTTTACTCTGAAAGCGCTGAATAGCGGGTCCGGCAATTTATTTGCCACGCTTCGCTATGCCTGCATTCAGGAAACGGAAAGCAATGGCGTGTCGATCATCGCCAAATCTGATGCCGCCGCCTGGGATGGCACCCTAAACGCCAATGATTATGCTCAGTTCAAAGAGTACCGTTTTAACAGCAACAGACGCAAAGTGCCGGTTTGGGCAACCCACGTCATCCTGTCTTTCAATTTGTACGCTTTGGCGAAAAATGGCGTTCTGTACTTCGATAATGCCTGCGTTACTGCCATGTGAAAACGACAAATCACATTATCTCCGTCCACGGTAAATGCCGTGGACGGACGACTCGACGATCAGTGGGATAAAACGCTCAAATCCAGATACGCCCCCAGCGCCTGCCGCTCAGGTTGCGGCAGATGCGGGATCTCCCCCAGCAATGGCGCAGGCAGCATACGGCGCAGCGTAGCCAAATATTCCTGATGACGGCGGCCCGGTGCGGTGACGTCGTTGGCAATCCACCCGACAAGCTGCAACCCCGCCTGCTGGATCGCCTGTGCGGTCAGCACGGCATGGTTAATGCAACCCAGTTTGATGCCCACCACCAGGATCACCGGCAGTTGCTCCTGCTGTACCCAGTCGGCGAAGGTATGCTGCTCGGAAAGCGGCGTAAACCAACCGCCTGCCCCTTCGACCAACAGCCAGTCGGCCCTTTGCTCCAGGTGACGCAGGCCGGCGGAAAGCTGGGCCAGTTCGATTGACCGCCCTTCGTCGGCACTGACAATGTGCGGCGACGTCGGCTCGGCAAACACATAAGGATTCACCTCCGCGTAGCTCAGCGCCACGGCGCTGTTGGCCTGTAATGCCAGCGCGTCGCCATTGCGCAGCCCCTCGGCCGTCATGTCGCTGCCGGAGGCAACCGGCTTGTAACCGGCCGTGCGATACCCCGCCAAATTGGCCGCCTGCAACAAGGCGCTGCTGGCCACGGTTTTGCCCACCTCCGTATCGGTGCCGGTGACGAACCAACGCTTAATCACGATAAATCACTCCATAAACCAGATGATAGCTGAGCGGGAATTGCCCACCCCGGCGTGGATAGGCAGCCTGTAAAGCGGCAAGCCGCCGACGGGACAGCAAACCGGCTTCGCGCCCCTGATGCAAATGGGTGGCACCGATCCCCTTGAGCGATCGCATCAACGCCATCACGTCCGGGTAGTTCAAGGTTTGTCGCTCCGTCTCCAGAAGGTGGCGATAGCCGGCACAGGCCGCGTCGATCTGCGCCAACGGCAGAAAGTCGTTCACATGACGCTCGCCGTCTACCTGCTGCCAGGCGTCGCCCAATTCCGCCAGCGAGCCTTCCGCCAGCGTAGAAAACAAAATCACGCCACCCGGCCGGGTTACGCGGTACAGCTCCGCCAAAGCGCGCGGCAAATCACTGCACCATTGCACCACCAGGCTGCTGAAACAGATATCTACCGCAGCCGCGGGCAGCGGCACATTTTCGATATCCCCCAGCAAATAGTGATCCGCTGCCTGTTGCTGGCGGGCGAATGCCAGCATGCCCGGCGCCAGATCGAGCGCGGTAACCTGCTTCCCCAATTCGCGCCAGCGGCGGCTGAAGTGCCCGGTGCCGCAGCCTGCGTCGAGCAACTGTTCGCCCCGATGCTTCGCCCCCATCCCCAGCAAGCGCTCACCAACATCACGTTGCAGTACCGCCGCCGAATCATAACTGCCCGCCGCACGGCTGAAGGCCGAGGCTACCGCCTGCTTGTTGACCGGCTCAAAGGCTGACGTCATGCAATACCTCCAGCAGGCGATCGATATCCTGCGGCTGATGCGCCGCCGTCAGGGTAATGCGCAGGCGCGCGCCGCCCGGCGGCACCGTTGGCGGACGAATGGCGCTCACCCACAACCCCTGGCCACGCAGCTGCTGCGCCAGATCGAGCGCACGCTGGTTGTCGCCCACCAGCAACGGCTGAATGGCGGTCACCGACGCCGTCAGGGCTAACGGTAACTGGGCCGCACCTTGGCGGAAGCGCTGAATATTGTCCTGCAGCCGGGCGCGTAATTCGTCCCCCTGCTGGATACGCTGCAACGCCGTCTGCAAGGCGCAAGCCTGCGCCGGCGGCATGGCGGTGCTGTAAATCAAATGGCGGGCAAACTGCAGCAGATATTCCGCCGTGGCCTCGTCGCACAGTACCGCCGCGCCGCTGACGCCAAAGGCTTTGCCAAAGGTGACCACCAACAGTTCGGGCCGCACGCCCTGCTGCCAGCAACTGCCGCGCCCCTGTTCGCCGTGAACGCCGATGCCATGCGCGTCATCGACCATCAGCCAGGCCCCCGCCGCTTGGGTCAGGCGATGCAGCTCCGCCAGCGGTGCGCTGTCGCCGTCCATGCTGAACACCCCTTCGGTCACCGCCAGCATCTGGCCACCGCAGGGTTTTGCCAGCAGGCCGGCCAGCGCCTGCGGCTGATTGTGGCGAAAACGCCGCAGCTGGGCCGGTGAATGGGCGGCCGCCTCCAGCAGCGACGCATGGCTGAGCCGGTCCGCCAAAATGCGATCGTCCGCCTGCATCAGCGCCGCCAGCAATGCCTGATTGGCGGCATAGCCGGAGATAAACAGCAGCGCACGCGGGTAGCCAAGCCACTCCGCCAGTTGCTGTTCCAGCGCCTGATGCGCCGCACAGAACCCGGTGACGTGCCCGGAGCCGCCGCTGCCGACGCCATACTGCCGGGCGCCCTGCTGCCAGGCGGCGATCACCTGCGGATCCTGGCTCAGGCCAAGATAGTCGTTGCCGGAAAAGTTCAGGTAGCGCTCGCCGTTGAGCTGAATATGGCGGCCATTACCGCCCTGGTTCACCTGGCGATGACGGTAAGCGGCATTCTGCTGCCGCTCCTCCAACGCCTGTTCAATACGTTGTTGCCAGCTCATTACAGCGCCGCGTTGTAAAACTCAGCGGTATCGGCATGCAGCAGTTGCTCCGCCAGTACCTGTTGCTGCTGGTTGTCGCCGTGCTCGGTTTCGGTCTGCTGCGGGTTGAGGCCCAGCTTGCGGAACAGTTGCAGATCTTTGTCTTCTTCCGGGTTTGGCGTGGTCAACAGTTTGCAGCCGTAGAAGATGGAGTTGGCGCCGGCCATAAAGCACATCGCCTGAGTTTGCTCGTTCATTTGTTCGCGACCGGCGGAAAGGCGGACGTAAGAGGCCGGCATCATGATTCGCGCCACCGCGATGGTACGAATGAAATCGAACGGATCGACGTCATCGTTATCCGCCAGCGGCGTGCCTTTTACCTTCACCAGCATGTTGATCGGCACGCTCTCCGGCGGTGTCGGCAGGTTAGCCAACTGCACCAGCAGCCCGGCGCGGTCACGCACCGTCTCGCCCAGCCCGACGATGCCGCCGGAACAGACTTTAATGCCCGCCCCGCGCACCTTATCCAGCGTGTCCAGACGTTCCTGATAGCTGCGGGTGGTGATGATGTTGCCGTAAAATTCCGGCGAGGTGTCCAGGTTGTGGTTGTAATAATCCAGCCCGGCATCCGCAAGCCGTTCTGCCTGGGTGTGGTCGAGCGTACCCAGCGTCATGCAGGTTTCCATGCCCATCGCCTTCACCCCCTGCACCATCTGTTGCAGATAGGGCATATCGCGCTCGTGCGGGTTCTTCCACGCCGCCCCCATGCAGAAGCGGGTCGATCCATTCGCTTTGGCCTTGCGCGCCGATTCCAGCACCTGTTCCACCTGCATCAGCCGCTCCGACTCAAGGCCGGTTTTGTAGCGCGAACTTTGCGGGCAGTATTTGCAGTCTTCCGGACAGGCGCCGGTTTTGATTGATAACAGCGTGCTCACCTGCACCTGACGCGGGTCAAAATGCCGGCGGTGAACGGTCTGGGCTTCAAACAACAGCTCAAGTAACGGTTTATCAAACAAGGTCTGGGCGAGACCTACTGTCCAGTGAATGCGATCGGCCATCACGGCGTCTCCAAAAATGAAAAAAGTGTCGTCAGTGTAGATATTGTGGATATACTGTCAACCATTACGAATATGATTTGGTTTACAAGCATGTCTATCAGCGCCTCCGACCTTGAATTCGACCAGCGCCATATCTGGCACCCGTACACCTCCATGAGCCATCCATTGCCCTGCTATCCGGTAGAGGCCGCCAGCGGCGTCGAGCTGCAATTGGCCGATGGCCGGCGCCTGGTAGACGGCATGTCTTCCTGGTGGGCGGCGATCCACGGCTATAACCACCCGCAGTTGAACCTGGCCGCCACCCGGCAACTGGAAAAAATGTCGCACGTGATGTTCGGCGGCATCACCCATCCTGCCGCTATCGCGCTGTGCCGCAGGCTGGTGGAGATGACGCCGGAGGCGCTGCAATGCGTTTTTCTGGCGGATTCCGGTTCGGTGGCCGTCGAAGTGGCGCTGAAAATGGCGCTGCAATACTGGCAGGCGCGTGGGGAACGGCGGCAACGTATTCTGACGCTGCGTCACGGCTATCACGGCGATACCTTCGGTGCGATGTCGGTGTGCGATCCGGACAACTCGATGCACAGTCTGTATCAGGGTTATCTCGCACCGCACCTGTTCGCTACCGCGCCGCAGTGCCGTTTTGATGAACCCTGGAATGAAAACGACATTGCGCCGTTCGCCGCGCTGCTGGAACAGCACGCCGGGGAGATCGCCGCAGTGATTCTGGAGCCGGTGGTGCAAGGCGCAGGAGGGATGCGCATTTACCACCCCACCTACCTCAAGCGGGTGCGCGAGCTGTGCGACCAGCATCAGATACTGCTGATTGCCGATGAAATCGCCACCGGATTTGGCCGCACCGGCAAGCTGTTTGCTTGTGAGCACGCGGGGGTGGTACCGGATATTCTCTGCCTGGGCAAGGCGCTGACCGGCGGTTATATGACGCTGTCGGCCACTCTGACCACCCGCCACGTAGCGGAAACCATCAGCAATGGCGCGGCGGGCTGCTTTATGCACGGGCCGACCTTTATGGGCAACCCGCTGGCCTGCGCGGTGGCCGAAGCCAGCCTGTCGCTGTTGGCGGAAAACCATTGGCAACAGCAGGTCGCCGCCATCGAAATGCAGCTAAAGCAGCAGCTATTGCCGCTCCTGTCGCGGCCAAAAGTGGCGGATGTGCGAGTGCTGGGGGCGATTGGCGTGGTGGAAATGCGCGAACCGGTGGACGTGGCACAGTTGCAGCGTGGTTTTGTCGAGCGTGGAGTGTGGATCCGGCCATTCGGCAAGCTGATTTACCTGATGCCGCCTTACATCATTCAGCCCGAACAGCTCAGCCGGTTGACCGCCGCCGTGACCGCAGCGGCGAGCTAACGGCTTACCAGTGCTGGTCCAGATAGCGGGCCAGCAACACCAGACACAGCACCCACAATAAAATGATCATCACCGCCGCCATGCGGCCGGTGGGATTGTCGATACGCCGTTGCGCCTTCTCCCGCAGTTCCGCCATCAACGGCTGGGGGATCAGGCGTACCGCCAGCATGATGCCCAACGGCACGATGATCACGTCGTCCAGATAGCCCAGCACCGGGATAAAGTCCGGGATCAAATCGATAGGCGACACCGCATAACCCGCCACCAGCAGGGCGATCAATTTGGCATACCAGGGAGTGCGCCGATCGCGGGCCGCCAGCCACAGTGCATAGATGTCGCGCTTGATGCCCTTGGCCCAGCGGCGCAGCCAACCAAACCACGGCGTGCGTTTTTTGAATGAAATCATGATTACTTTTATCGATCTGTGAATTATTGATGTCACGTATGTAGCTTCAGCCTAAACGAGGATAACTCATAGATGAGGTGGCTGGCGAGATGCAATGACGCTTGTGTTATCGAGCCAAAAAGATCTAGCTTAGACATTCTGCTTTTACCGACCCATGGAGTCATTATGAGCTTTCGTTTGTACAGCAACGATCTGCAAGACGGCGCGAAAATGCCGGAACGCCAGGTGTTTAACGGCATGGGCTATCAGGGCGATAACCTGTCGCCGCATCTGGCCTGGGATGGCGTGCCGGAAGGCACCAAGAGCTTCGTGATGTCGGTGTACGATCCCGATGCCCCGACCGGCTCAGGTTGGTGGCACTGGGTGGTGGCCAATATCCCGGCGCAGACGCGCGAACTGCCGCAGGGCGCAGGCTCCGGCAAAGGCGGTCTGCCGGCCGGCGCTATTCAGACCCGCACCGATTTTGGTTCAGCCGGCTACGGCGGCGCAGCCCCTCCGCAGGGTGAAAGCCATCGCTATCACTTCACGATTCATGCATTGGACGTTGATAGCATTGAGGTGGATGAAGGTTCCAGCGGCGCGCTGGTCGGCTTTAACGTGCACTTCCACAGCCTCGGTAGCGCCACGCTGACGGTAAAGCACAACTGACTTTTGCGCAAAAAAACGGCACCCGCTTTCCAATAATTCATACCCTATGAATTTCAAGTTGCAGCTAGGCGCCAAGCTCGCTCATCCCCGGAGCTTACTCAAGTAAGTGACTGGGGTGACAAATCTGCCGGGAGCAGATTTGAACGCTGCTTGCAGCGGCCCTGAAGGGGCGTGGCCCATGGACGGGCCACGTAACTAAATGCAGCCAACACAGAGGCAGCTTCAAGTATGACGGGTATCTAACACGCTCACCCACATCGGGCCTTGACCCACCGGATAACGCGCCAGCGTGGTCAGTTTGCCGTTGGTCTGATCGATTTCATAGACGCCGATATGATCGGATTTCTGACCTGCGGCAATCACGAAGCGGCCGCTGTGGTCGATATTGAAACCGCGTGGTTGCTCTTCGGTCGGATGATGGCCGACCGGCGACAGGGTGCTGCCGTCTTCGGACACTCTGAAAATCGTCAGGATGCTGGCGGTGCGGTCGCTGGTGTACAGGAAGCGGCCATTCGGCGTGATGTGGATATCCGCCGCCCAGCGGGTGCCGTCGAAATCGTCCGGCATGATATTCACCGTCTGCGTCAGGGTGTATTTGCTGCCGTTTTCAGTGATGACGAACACGTCTACCGTGCCGTCCAGTTCGTTCACGCAGTAGGCATAATTGTCATTGTGGTGGAACGCCATATGACGCGGGCCGGCACCTGTTGCGGTAGCCAGCGCGTCCTGCGCGTGCGGCGTCAGTTTGCCTTCCTGACTCAGGTTGAACAGGCGGATGCGATCTTCTTTCAGGCAAGGCACCAGCAGCAGCTGATTGGTCGGGTCGATGTTGGCCGAGTGCGGCGCGGTCAAACCGTCGATCTGCTGAAGGGGGGCCACTACCACGCCGTCATGGCCGATCGGGCTGACGCTGGCGCAGTTGCCGCTGTAGGACGCGGAGAACAGATAGCGGCCCTGCAAATCGGTGGAAATATGGGTTGGGCTGCCCGGCAGCGGCGCCATGCCGGCCTGTTGCAGTTTACCGTCCGCCTCAATGCGGTAGCTGACGATCCCGAAGGCCGGGCGCACGCCGACGTACAGGTGCGTTTTATCCGGGTGGATCGCCATCGGCTGTACCTGGCCCGGTACATCGACGGTCTGCAGCAGCTCCAGTGCGCCGGTGTCATTTAACTGCCACACGTGGATTTGCTGGCTTTCCGGGCTGGCGACATAAACGATTTGCTTCATGTGTTCTCCTTGAAGAGAGTAAAAGAGAAACCGGTTTCAGGTTTTTCGGTTTCCCCTAGCTTACCTCACATCGGTGACATAACAACCCCGGGTTGCAGATGAAATCTGTGCAGTTTTATCCATCGCTTATCCGGTGTACCATCAGGTTAGTTTTGTTGCTAACGATAATGAGATCCCTATGAGCTACCGCGTCATTGCCCTCGATCTGGACGGCACCCTGCTGGACAACCAAAAACGCATTTTACCGCAGTCGCTGGCGGCCCTGGCTGAAGCACGCGCCGCCGGTATCAAAGTGGTGGTGGCCACCGGTCGCCATCACGTGGCGATCCACCCGTTCTACCAGGCGCTGGAAATAGACACGCCGGCTCTCTGCTGCAACGGCACCTATCTGTATGACTTCCACCAGAAAAAGGTGTTGGCTGCCGATCCGCTGCCAAAAGAGCAGGCCAGGTTGGTGCTGCAAATGCTGAAACAAAGCGGCATTCACGGCCTGATGTATGTGGACGACGCCATGCTGTATCAGGACACCAGCGGCCACATCACCCGCTCGCTGGCCTGGGCGGAAACCCTGCCCCCGGCGCAACGCCCAACGCTGCTTCACGTCAACAGCCTGGTTCAGGCGGTGGACGAGGTGCAATCGATCTGGAAGTTCGCGACCTCGCACGACGATATTCCCGCGCTGCGCAGCTTCGCCGAAACGGTGGAAAAAGAGCTGGGGCTGGCGTGCGAATGGTCATGGCACGATCAGGTAGATATCGCCAAAGGCGGCAACAGCAAGGGCAAACGCCTGCAACAGTGGGTCGAGTCTCAGGGGCTGAGCATGGATCAGGTGGTGGCCTTCGGGGATAACTACAACGATCTCAGCATGCTGGAAGCGGCCGGTCTGGGCGTAGCCATGGGCAACGCCGATGACGCTGTCAAACAGCGCGCCGATCTGGTGATCGCCGATCACCTGCAGCCAGGCATCGCCGACGTGATCCGCACGCGGGTGCTGGGCCAGTAACCCCCTCGCCCTCCCCTGCGGGAGGGCCGTATTCAGCGCGCCTCGCGACTGATAGACACGCTTTTCACCTGCGCATAAAGCCACTGCCCCGGCCGGATCGCCAGCTCGTCACGCGCCCACGGCGTAATGCGCGCCCACAGCACGCTTTCCCCCACCGCCAGCTTCACGTCCACTTGCCCGTCGGCCTCCAGACACTCGGTCACCTTGGCCGGCAAAACGTTGCGAATGCTGCTGTTAACCGGCGGCTGCAAGATCAGCGAAACGTCGGCGGCATTGATGCGGATACGCAGTTGCGCCCCCAATGGGGCATCGACACCGCTGACCCACAGGCGTTGATCGCCCAGCGCCAGCGCGGTCATGGCATAGCGGGAGTGATGTTCGATCACGCTGACGCGCAACACGCTGCTTTGATCTTCCCGCTGTAACCAGGGCCGCAGCGCACTGCTGGCCCAAACCTCTTCCAGCCCGCCGAATGCCCGCACCTGGCCGTTATCCAGCACCATCACCTGTTCCGCCAGACGCAGGATTTCGTCCATGCTGTGGCTGACGTAGAGGATCGGAATATTGACGTCCTGCGCCAGCCGCTCCAGGTACGGCAGCAGTTCGCGCTTGCGCGGCAGATCCAGCGACGCCAGCGGTTCGTCCATCAACAGCAGTTCCGGGGCGGTCAGCAAGGCGCGACCAATCGCCACTCGTTGTTTTTCACCGCCGGACAAGGTCAGCGGCAGGCGGTTGAGCAAGGAGCCGATGCCCAACAGCTCAACGATGCCGTCGAACTGCGAGCGCATGCCGGCCGCCATGCCGTATTGCAGGTTGCCGCGCACCCGGTAATGCGGGAACAGGCGCGCGTCCTGAAACACGTAGCCGATGCGGCGTTTTTCCGGCGGCAGGCACAAGCCGCTGGCGGTATCCGCCAGCGTGCGTCCATTGAGCGCTATGCGCCCCTGTTGCAAACGCGTCAGGCCGCCAATGGCATTGATTAAGGAGGTTTTACCGGCGCCGGACAGGCCAAAAATGGCGGTAATGCCCTGGGCGGGCAGATCCGCGCGCACGTTGAGGTTGAGATCGCCGAGGCGTTGGGAAAAATCCAGCTCCAGCATTTAGATACCCATCCGTTTGCGGCCCCAGCGGGCCAGCCACTCGGAAACCATCAGTGAAACCAGCGACAACGCTATGGCAATGACGCACAGACGCGCGGCGGCGGCTTCCGCCCCCGGCGTTTCAATCAGGGTATACATCGCCAGCGGAATGGTGCGCGTTTCGCCGGGAATATTGGATACAAAGGTTATGGTGGCGCCGAACTCCCCCAGCGAGCGGGCGAACCCCAGCACCACACCGACGATGACCCCAGGCAGCGACAACGGCAGCGTAATGGTGAAAAACACCCGCCACGGGTTGGCACCCAGAGTGCGGGCAGCCTGTTCGAGGCGGGTATCCACCGCCTCCAGCGCCAGCCGGATGGCGCGCACCATCAGCGGAAACGCCACCACGGCGGACGCCAACGCCGCACCGCGCCAGCTAAAGCTGAAACTGAAACCGAACCAGTCATACAACCATTCGCCAATCACCCCGCGCCGCCCCATGGCGATCAGCAGTATATAGCCGACCACCACCGGCGGCAGCACCAGCGGCAGGTGGATAATACTGTCCAGCAGCGATTTGCCGGGGAAACGGCAACGCACCAGGATCCAGGCCATCAGAATGCCGAAAGGCAAGCTGCAAACTACCGCCACGGCGGACACTTTCAGGCTCAGTTCAACGGCCTGCCACTCGTACTCACTCAGAATCATTTACGCGGGGAGAATCCATAATGGTGAAAAATAGCCGCCGCTTCCGGGCTTTTCAGATAGTTATAAAAAGCGCTGACGGCCGGTGTTTGATGGCCTTTAACCAACGCCATCGGGTATTCGACCGGTTTGTGGCTGTCTTCCGGGAAGACGCCCACCACGCTGACTTTATCACTGGCTACCGCATCTGAGCCATAAACAATGCCCAACGGCGCTTCGCCGCGCTCCACCAGCGCCATTGCGCTGCGTACGTTGTTGGCCCGCGCCAGTTTAGGCTCCAGCGCGGTCCAAACGCCGAGATTCTGCAAGGCTTCTTTGGCGTAGATCCCTGCCGGTACGTGGTCCGGATCGCCCACCGCCAGGCGGCCGCCGTTCAACAATTTCGCCCAGTCGGTCTGTTTGTTAAGCGTAATTTTATCCTGTTTGCCGTCTTTAGCGGCGATCAGCACCAGTTCGTTGCCCAACAGCGTATACCGCGTCTCTTTGACCATCTGCTGTTTATCGATGGCGTAGTCCATCCACTGCTGATCGGCGGAGATAAACAGATCGGCCGGAGCGCCCTGCTCAATCTGGCGTGCCAGCGTTGAAGAAGAGGCAAATGAAGAAACCACCTGCACATCCTTGCCTTTCTGATACTGGGTCGCGATATCCTGCAGCGCGTTAGTCAGCGATGCCGCCGCAAAAACGGTAATTTTCTCTGCCGCAGACGCCTGCATGACCATACCGGATGCCAATACAATACCGCCGACCCATTTAGTCCATTGCTGTTTCATGGTGTTCTCCGCAAGTTAATGTGCAATACCACTCTTCGTTATATAAAAAATAATATAACGTTGTGCGGAAGCTTGTCATGCGGTTTATCGGCAGGGGAAGACATAACTTGAGACACCCGCCGAACGGCGCCGGCGGGCGTTGAGATGGGGATGGCTGACGATCAGTGCTGAGTGCGGTTTTCTTTCGAGCGGCCCACTTTGGAGAAAATGTTGAACACTTCCGCCAAACCGTAGATCAGGCCGAGAATGATCGCCATGACCACCGGCACCATTACCACAGCGAACAGCAAACTTTTCAATAATTCCAACATGGTAGCCTCACTTAACTGCCCATTGAGCGGCAATGAACACCGCTACGTAGCGCCATTTTAAACCAAAATAGCGGCTAAAACGGAGTTATTTTAAACATCAGGTGAAATTTGTAACCGGCCAAACGTGCCATTTTGGCGCTTTGCCGGCAAATCAGCGACAATAAGGCTTTTGCAGCCGACAGGACGCGTTATGCAGGCCGAAATCCTCCTTACCCTAAAACTCCAGCAAAAACTGTTCGCCGATCCACGCCGCATCGCGCTGCTCAAGCAGGTCCGGCATACCGGCTCCATCAGCCAGGGTGCCAAACTGGCGGGCATCAGCTATAAAAGCGCCTGGGACGCCATTAACGAAATGAACCAACTGGCGGAGCAAACGGTGGTGGAACGCGCCACCGGCGGCAAGGGCGGCGGCGGCGCTCAGGTCACCCATTACGGTGAACGGCTGATCCAATTATACGATCTGCTGGGCCAAATCCAGCAAAAAGCCTTCGACGTATTGCAGCAAGACAACCTGCCGCTCGACAGCCTGCTGGCGGCAATTTCCCGCTTTTCGCTGCAAACCAGCGCGCGCAATCAGTTCTTCGGCACCGTCATCGAACGCGACGACCGGCAGGTGCAGCAGCATCTGGAGATTTTACTGAGCGATGGAAAAACCCGTCTCAGCGCGGCTCTCACCCAACAAAGCGCCGACCGGCTGCAGCTCGCCCCCGGCAAGGAAGTGTTGGCGCTGATTAAAGCGCCATGGGTGAAGCTGAATACCGATCCGGCTCTCGTCGGGGCAGCGGACAATGCGTTGGCGGGCATGGTGGCCAGCATCCAGCCGGGCGCCGATCACAGCGAAGTGCTGGTGACGTTGGCGGGCGGCGAAGCCCTGTGCGCCACGGTAGCCAATCAGGAACTGCAACAGCTTAAATTGCAACCCGGCAGCGCGGTGCACGCCCTGTTCAACGCCGACCGGGTGATTGTCGCCACGTTGTGCTAAACGCAACGTAACGTTGCGTTTTTGCCGATTGACTTCACCCGCCAATACGCCTATTTCTAAATCAAATAATTGCACAATAAGGAATAGGTAATGTCATCGTTGCACATTTCGCAAGGTTCATTTCGCTTAAGCGATACCCGAACCCTGACGCTGGATGCGCTGGAGATTCGGTCTGGCGACAGTTGGGCCTTTGTCGGCGCCAACGGCAGCGGAAAATCCGCCCTGGCGCGCGCGCTGGCCGATGAGCTGATACTGCTGAGCGGCGAACGCCGCAGCGATTTCAGCCGCCAGGTGCGCATCTCCTTCGAACAGTTGCAAAAACTGGTCAGCGACGAATGGCAACGCAACAATACCGACCTGCTCAGCCCTGGCGAAGAAGACACCGGCCGCACCGCGGCGGAAATCATTCAAGAAGAAGTGAAAGACCCGGAACGCTGCGCGCAACTGGCCGCACAGTTTGGCATCACTGCGTTGCTGACGCGCCGTTTTAAGTACCTTTCCACAGGCGAAACGCGCAAAACCCTGCTGTGCCGGGCGTTAATGCCGCAGCCCGACTTGCTGATCCTGGATGAACCCTTCGACGGGCTCGACGTGAATTCCCGCGCCCAATTGGCCGCGTTGCTGAACGATCTCTCCGGGCACGGCTATACCCTGGTACTGGTGCTCAACCGTTTTGACGAGGTGCCGGACTTTATCCGGCAGGTGGGGGTGCTGGCAGATTGCACTCTCGCAAGCCAGGGTACGCGCCAACAGGTGATGGCGGACGCGCTGGTGGCGCAATTGGCGCACAGCGAGAACCTGGATGGCCTGGCGCTGCCGGAAACCGAGGATCCGGCCCAGAAAACCACCTTGCCGACGGATCAACCGTTAATCGTGCTGCATGACGGGGTGGTCAGTTACAACGATCGCCCCATCCTTAATCATCTCGACTGGCAGGTTAACCCCGGTGAGCACTGGCAGATCGTCGGTCCTAACGGTGCCGGTAAATCCACCCTGCTCAGCCTGATCACCGGCGATCATCCACAAGGTTACAGCAACGATCTTACCCTGTTCGGCCGCCGCCGCGGCAGCGGAGAAACCATCTGGGATATCAAACGCCACATCGGCTACGTCAGCAGCAGCCTGCATCTGGACTACCGCGTCAGCTCAAGCGTACGCAACGTGATCCTGTCCGGATTTTTCGACTCCATCGGCATCTATCAGGCCGTGTCTGACCGGCAGCAGCAATTGGCCGACCAATGGCTGGCGCTGTTGGGGTTGGGCGGTTCCCGCGGCGATACGCCGTTTCACAGCCTGTCCTGGGGCCAGCAGCGGCTGGCGTTGATCGCCCGTGCGCTGGTCAAGCATCCGGCGTTGCTGATCCTCGACGAACCTTTGCAGGGGCTGGATCCGCTCAATCGCCAACTGGTGCGCCGCTTTGTCGACGTGCTGATCGGCCAGGGCGCCACCCAACTGCTGTTTGTTTCCCACCATGCGGAAGACGCACCGCAGTGCATTACCCACCGCCTGAGCTTCTTGCCCGACGGTGACGGTTACCGCTATCAGCAGGGTCAGCTTGCCTGACATTCTGGATAATCCTGCGGAGGGGTGGCCCTGCCACTCATCCGATGACATATCCGGCAACACTTCCTGCGTAACACATCTCAGTGGGCCTTTTATCATAAAGGGATGAAGGATTCATTTTTGGAGAGGCTATGTCCGCCGCACTGATTATTATCGATCTGATCGAGGATCTGATTGGCCCCAAGGGGCGCGCGAATCGCTGTCATGAACAGGTGGTGGCGCATAACCTGATTGCCAACACCAATGTCGCTGCGGCCTATGCGCGGGTACGCAAAATTCCGGTGATTTGGGTGCGCGTGGGTTTTGCCGACGATTATCACGATATCCCGCCCCATTCTCCGCTGTTCAACCACCTTAAGCAGATCGGCGCTCTGCGTCTAGGCAGCCCCGGTTGCCAATGGGACAAGGCTTTACAGGTGTTGCCGGTGGATTTTCAGTTCGAAAAGAACGCCGTTTCCGCTTTTGCCGGTAACAATTTGTTAGCCTGGTTGCAGCAGCATCGTTGCCATCACCTGTTGCTGGGGGGCGTCAGCACCCCGCTGGCGATTGAAAGCACCGCGCGGCAGGCTCACGACGCAGGTTTTCAGGTTACCGTATTGCAGGATTTGTGCGCGGCGCCAAGCGAGGAGATACACCAGCAAAGCCTGGATATTTTGCAAAACCTGGCGGAAATCACCCGTTCGCAGGCCTGGATGAAAGGGTAAATCAGACAGTTGCCGAATAAGCTCACTTCAGATCACTGTCCGGACCTTTGCTGTAACCTCTCTATGTTACTATTCGTCATAGCGCTCAACTTCGCCATACTCACACGCCGCACAGGCACTGAGCGCCGTGTGCATATTTTAAAGGGATAGAGTTATGTGGGGCGTACTTTCGATTTCGTTATTCTTTTTGCCATTTAACCGGCTGATTGCCTGGTTGGTTCTGGCCGCATCGGCGGGCATGGGGATGTACCACGGGGTGTTGACCCCGCTGAGTCTGGGCTGCGTGTTGGTCATTGTCGCTTTGGCGGGCCTGCGGCACCATTTCCGCGCCCAACGTAATCTGGCGGTGCTGCTGGAAGTGCTGGTGGTGGCAAGCTGCGTGGCGCTATTCCTTCATCTGGTGCCGGGGTTCCATAACCAGTTGATGATCGACGGTGAAAAACCCGGCCCGCTCAGCGCGCCGTTCACCATGTATTACAATTTCGACAAAGCGATGGTGCCATTCCTGCTGTTCGCCTGCCTGCCGACGTTGTTTGCCGCTGAAACAGGTAAAAGCGCCGGTAAAACCGGTTGGATCGCGCTGATACTGGCAGTGCCTGCCTTACTGCTGGTGGCCGTAGCCCTCGGTGGCCTGAAGATTGAGCCGCACGCACCGGACTGGATCCTGGCGTTTGTGATGGCCAATCTGTTCTTTGTCTGTATGGCGGAAGAAGCACTGTTTCGCGGTTATATGCAGCAACGCCTCAGCCAGTGGCTGGGCGCTTGGCCCGCATTGATTATCGCAGCACTGGTGTTTGGTGCCGCGCACCTGGCCGGCGGCATGCTGATGGTGGCATTCGCCACGCTCGCCGGGTTGATTTACGGCCTGGCGTGGATGTGGAGCGGCCGCCTGTGGGTGCCGATCCTGTTCCATTTTGGGCTTAATCTGACGCACCTGCTGTTATTCACTTATCCAGTGTATCAACATCCCTGACCTTCTCAGCCGGCAGGAGTCCTTCTGCCGGCGCTATGGATGAAAACGCTATCATCCAACTTATTGCCCTGCTTTCTCTGTCCTAAACCCTCTGCCGTACTGCCTGTGTTCCTTATTACTGCCTCAAGTGTAAACGATTCCATTTTTCGCTCTGGATCACCTTTTTACTCCGTCGGGCATGCTATCTTTTTGCGCATCGTTATCCATTCTAATCTGTAAAGGGTGCGCCTGGAGTTGATGAAAGCGATTACACTCGCCGCACCGGACAAGAAAAAGGAACCGTAATGACGGATTTTAATCCCATCGATCATCCCCATCGCCGCTATAACCCGCTGACCGGTCAATGGGTATTGGTATCGCCGCACCGCGCCAAGCGCCCATGGCAGGGCCAACAGGAATCCGCACAGCAGGAAACGCTGCCGCAGCACGATCCGGACTGCTTCCTCTGCCCAGGCAATACCCGTGTTACCGGCGATAAAAACCCGGATTATCAGGACACCTATGTGTTCACCAATGACTTCGCCGCGCTGATGACGGATACGCCGCAGGCACCGGAAAGCCAGGATCCGCTCATGCGCTGCCAGAGCGCGCGCGGCACCAGCCGGGTCATCTGCTTCTCCCCCGATCACAGTAAAACCCTGCCGGAACTGACGCTTGCGGCTCTGGAGCGGGTGATTGCCACCTGGCAAGAACAAACTGCCGATCTCGGCCTCAGCTATCCGTGGGTCCAGGTATTTGAAAACAAAGGTGCGGCCATGGGCTGCTCAAACCCGCACCCGCATGGGCAGGTATGGGCCAATAGCTTCCTGCCGAACGAAGTCGAGCATGAAGACCGCCTGCAGCGCGAGTATTTCCAACAGCACCAATCCCCTCTGTTACTGGATTACGTGCAGCGTGAACGGGCTGACGGCAGCCGTACGATCGTTGAAACCGAACACTGGCTGGCCGTAGTGCCCTACTGGGCCGCCTGGCCGTTTGAAGCGCTGCTGCTGCCGAAGGCCGCAGTGCAACGCATTACCGATCTGAGCGCCGCGCAGAGCAGTGACCTGGCCGTAGCGCTGAAAAAGCTGACCAGCCGTTACGACAATCTGTTCCAGTGCTCTTTCCCCTATTCCATGGGCTGGCACGGCGCACCTTTCAACGATGCGGATAACCGTCACTGGCAGTTGCACGCCCATTTCTATCCGCCACTGCTGCGCTCCGCCACGGTGCGTAAATTTATGGTGGGTTACGAGATGCTGGCGGAAACCCAGCGCGATCTGACTGCAGAACAGGCCGCAGAGCGTCTGCGCGCCGTTGACGACATTCATTACCGTGAAGCCGGAGCCAAACAATGAGTTTGAAAAATCATACCCACACCATTTTCACCCAACGCTTTGGCTACGCGCCCGCGCTGACCATTCAAGCGCCAGGACGAGTGAATTTGATCGGCGAACATACCGACTATAACGACGGTTTCGTATTGCCGTGCGCCATTGATTACCAAACGGTGATCGCCGGAGCCAGACGTGACGATCGCCAGATCCGGGTGATCGCGGCCGATTACGACGGCCAGTTGGATCAGTTCTCGCTCGACGATCCGATCGTCAGTCACCCGGACCAGCTTTGGTCCGATTACGTGCGCGGCGTGATCAAACACCTGCAACTGCGCAACGCCAATTTTGGCGGCGCGGATCTGGTGATCTCCGGCAACGTGCCGCAAGGCGCCGGCCTCAGCTCTTCCGCCTCACTGGAAGTGGCCGTTGGCCAGGTGATGCAGGCGCTGTATGAACTGCCGCTGGATGGCGTAGCCTTGGCTTTGAATGGCCAGGAGGCGGAGAATCAGTTTGTCGGCTGCAATTGCGGGATCATGGATCAGCTGATTTCCGCCCTCGGTGAACAGGATCATGCCTTGCTGATCGATTGCCGTTCACTGGAGACCCGTGCGGTGTCGGTCCCGGAAAATATTGCCGTGGTGATCATCAACTCCAACGTGAAGCGCGGGCTGGTGGACAGCGAATACAACACCCGTCGCGAACAATGCGAAGCCGCCGCGCGCTTCTTCGGCGTCAAGGCACTGCGCGACGTCAGCCCGGAGCTGTTCTTCCCGATCCAGCATGAATTGGATCCGATCGTCGCCAAGCGAGCGCGCCACGTAATCACCGAAAACGATCGCACCCTAGCCGCCGCAGATGCATTGGCGGCGGGCGATATGAAACTGATGGGCAGGCTGATGGCGGAATCTCACGCTTCAATGCGGGATGATTTTGCCATTACCGTGCCGCCGATCGACCAGTTGGTGGAGATCGTCAAAAACGTTATCGGCGATCGCGGCGGCGTGCGCATGACCGGCGGCGGTTTTGGCGGCTGTATAGTGGCGCTGATGCCGCAAGAATTGGTGAAGCCGGTGCGCGAGACGGTAGCGCGCGAATATCCGTTGCAAACCAACGGACTGCGGGAAACCTTTTACGTTTGCAAGGCATCAGCGGGGGCCGGAATATGCTGACAGACAGCCTGCAACTGGCCCCTGATGGCCAGCCCTACCAGCTAACCCGGCTGCAAAACGCCGGCGGGATGACGGTCACGCTGATGGATTGGGGCGCTACCTGGCTTTCCGCCGTGCTGCCGCTGAAATCGGGCAAAACGCGTGAACTGCTGCTGGGCTGCCGGACACCGGCGGATTATCAGCGGCAAGCGGCCTATCTTGGCGCCACCGTCGGACGCTATGCCAACCGTATCGCCTACGCCAGTCTGCTGGTCGGCAACAAGCCGCATCCGCTGCTCGCCAATCAAGGGGAACACCAATTGCACGGCGGGCCGGAAGGCTTCAATGCCCGTCGCTGGCGGATTGTTCAACAAGATACGCAGCAGGTGAGTTACGCGCTGCATTCACCCGACGGCGACCAGGGATTTCCCGGCAATCTTGAGGTTCAGGTCAATTACCGGCTCACTGCCGATAACCGGCTGGAAATCAGTTACCAGGCCCGGACCGATCGCGCCTGCCCGGTCAATCTGACCAACCACGCCTATTTCAATCTGGACGGCGCCGGCACCGACGCCCGCCGGCAACGGCTGCAGCTGTTTGCCGACCGTTATCTGCCGGTCGACAGCGAGGGCATCCCCAACGCCGAACTCACGCCGGTGGACGGCAGCGGCATGGATTTTCGCCACCCGAAAACGCTGCTGCAGGATTTCCTGCGCGACCGCGATCAGCAGCGGGTAAAAGGCTACGATCATGCCTATCTGCTGCACCGTACCTGCGGCGCATTGGACTGCCCGGCGGCACACCTGTGGTCGGCGGACGGTCAGGTGCAGATGAGCGTCTTCACCAGCGCGCCGGCGCTGCAACTGTACAGCGGCAATTACCTGGACGGCACACCGGCACGTGATGGCGGCAGCTACGCCAGTTACGCCGGCATAGCGCTGGAAAGCGAGTTTTTGCCGGACAGCCCGCACCACCCGGAATGGCCGCAGCCGGACTGTTGGCTCAGGCCGGGGCAGCAATATCAAAGTGCCACCCATTATCAGTTTTATCCTATCTGACCCACCACGCCCCTTGCCATGCGGCCGGGGGCCGTTTGTTATAAATGCTTACCTTTTTACACGCCGGCCCCACCGGCACCTGCCTTTCCTTATTCCAAAGCGCACACTAGAATCAGGCTACGGTGATAAGCACAACACCTTGTGCTGCGTCACAATTTTCGGCCATCTCTGGCCGGTCAATAGCTGAAGGAACACCTATGCGTCTGATTACTGCACTCCCATTACTGGCGGGTTTACTGCTGAGCACCAACCTGATGGCTGCCGATACCGCAACCGCAACAAAAACGCCTTCACCGGCGCAGGCTGCTCAACAGAAGCGCATGACTGATTGTAATCAACAAGCCTCCACCAAAACGCTGAAAGGCGCGGACCGCACGACCTTCATGAGCACCTGCCTGAAGGCAGAAGGTTCCACTGCAGCGAAAACCCTGACGCCGCAACAGCAGAAAATGAAAACCTGTAACGCCGATGCCAAAACCAAAAGCCTGAAAGGCGACGAGCGTAAAACCTTTATGAGCAACTGTCTGAAAAAATCTGCCTGATTGCCCTTCGCCAGCGGCACGGCCGGATCTCATTCCGCCGTGCCGGTTTCCCCCGTGACGCCCGCCTGATCGATTCAGCTTTTCCTCAGAACAGCACTTACTTTGCGGCAAGAAATTGGCTATGGTTAGACACTATCGATTGCCGAGCCACCGGCCGCGGCAATATAATGATTTTCGTTATCATTGAAATGTCAGATTATTAAGGAGTTAAGCTATGGCTGTAACTAAGCTGGTTCTGGTGCGTCACGGCGAAAGCCAGTGGAACAACGAAAACCGCTTTACCGGTTGGTATGATGTTGATTTGTCCGACAAAGGTCGCACCGAAGCGAAAGCAGCAGGCAAGCTGTTGAAAGATGAAGGTTTCTCTTTTGACTTTGCTTACACCTCCGTCCTGAAGCGCGCAATCCATACCCTGTGGAACATCCTGGACGAACTGGATCAGGCTTGGCTGCCGACTGAAAAATCCTGGAAGCTGAACGAACGCCACTACGGTGCGCTGCAGGGTCTGAACAAGGCTGAAACCGCTGAGAAATACGGTGACGAGCAGGTTAAGCAATGGCGTCGCGGCTTCGCCGTTACCCCACCAGAGCTGACCAAAGATGATGAGCGTTACCCGGGCCACGACCCACGTTACTCGGCGTTGACCGAAAAAGAGCTGCCGCTGACCGAAAGCCTGGCGCTGACCATCGATCGCGTGATCCCATACTGGGACGAAGAAATTCTGCCACGCATCAAAAGCGGCGAGCGCGTTATCGTTGCCGCGCACGGCAACTCGCTGCGTGCGCTGGTGAAATACCTGGATAACCTGAGCGAAGATGAGATCCTCGAACTGAACATCCCAACCGGCGTGCCGTTGGTGTATGAATTCGACGAAAACTTCAAGCCAATCAAACGTTACTACCTGGGCAATGCCGACGAGATCGCTGCTAAAGCGGCCGCCGTGGCAAACCAGGGTAAAGCGAAGTAATTTTCGCCCGTTGATCTAAAAAGCCCCCGGTTTTTGGCCGGGGGCTTTTTTATGCCGATTTAACGGGGCGAACTCACGTATCAGGCGCGACGAGCCTTAACCGCCGCCGCCAACTCGCGCAGCACGGTTTCCGTGTCTTCCCAGCCGATGCAAGCGTCGGTCACGCTTTTGCCATAGACCAGCGGCTCGCCGCTTTCCAGATTCTGGTTGCCTTCCACCAGATGGCTTTCGATCATCACGCCGATAATCGCTTTTTCACCGCCGGCTACCTGTTTGCACACGTCCGCATTCACTTCCAGCTGCTTTTTGAACTGCTTGCTGCTGTTGGCGTGGCTGAAGTCGATCATCACCTGCGCAGGCAGACCCGCTTTGACCAGGCCCTCTTTGACTTCCTTGACGTGCGCCGCGCTGTAGTTCGGCTCTTTGCCGCCGCGCAGGATAATGTGGCAATCGCCGTTACCGCTGGTGTTAACGATCGCCGAGTGGCCCCACTTGGTCACCGACAGGAAACAGTGCGGCGCGCTGGCAGCGTTGATGGCGTCAATCGCCACTTTGATGGTGCCGTCGGTGCCGTTCTTGAAGCCAACCGGGCAAGACAGGCCGGAAGACAGCTCGCGGTGTACCTGGGATTCCGTGGTACGTGCGCCGATCGCGCCCCAGCTCATCAGATCAGCCAGGTACTGCGGGGTGATCATGTCGAGGAATTCCCCCGCAGCCGGCAAGCCGCTATCGTTGATATCCAACAGCAACTTACGGGCCAGGCGCAAACCGTCGTTGATCTGGAAGCTGTTGTCCATCTGCGGATCGTTGATCAGCCCTTTCCAGCCCACGGTGGTACGCGGTTTTTCAAAGTAAACGCGCATCACCACTTCCAGCTCGCCACTCAGTTCTTGACGCAGCGTCAGCAGGCGCTCGGCATACTCTTTTGCCGCTTTGGTGTCGTGGATCGAGCATGGGCCGATGACCACCAGCAGGCGATCGTCGTTACCGCGAAGGATCTTGTGAATTGCACTGCGCGCCAGGGACACCGTCTCAGCTGCACGTTCAGTGGCCGGAAACTTCTCTAACAGGGCCACCGGTGGCAGGAGTTCCTTAATTTCTTTAATGCGTAAATCGTCATTTTGGTAATTCATAACTTTTCCATTCGGTATCGAGGGGCGGTATTTCACAGAGCGTAGATCCAACCAATTTAGCCTGTGAGGGTAGCGCTGTAAATCACCTTTGCCGCCTCCCGGCGGAACGGCCAAATTATCAGTAGATTGTGCTGTTTCATCGGGAGAGCGCAGTGGCTCCTTTTTCGCTATGCTAGCGATCAGGATACCGTTACTTGAGCCAAACCATGCCTTCTCTGTTATTGGTTGATGACCACCCTGTGGTTCATGTCGCACTGGAAGCGGCGCTAATGAAGTCTTCCCGCCCTTATAGCCTGCAGGCGGTTCAGGATGATGTTCAGGCGTTGGCCCAATTGGCCGCAGCCAATTTTTCGCTGGTCATTCTGGATATCGGCCTGCCGCAGGTAGACGGCTTGCAACTGCTGAAAAAAATCCGCCGCCACTACCCGCAGCAACCGATCCTGATCTACACCGCGCAGGAAGAAGAGATCTACGCGCGTATGGCCTGGGTGGCCGGCGCCAACGGGTTTGTGCATAAAGGCAGCCGGCTTGAACAATTGGTGCAGGCAATTGAAACCGTGCTGGCCGGGGAGCCGAGTTTTCCCGCCGCTGCGATGACGGAAGAAACGCAACCGGCAGAGGGCGTGCTGCTGACGCCCAAAGAGCTGCAGATCCTCGGCCTGCTCAGCAAGGGGCTGTCCAATCTGCAAATTGCCGAGATGCTGAGCATCAGCAACAAAACCGTCAGCACCCACAAGAAGAATATTCTGCGCAAAACCGGCGCCAGCAATCTGTTGGAACTGGTGGCGGTATTTAGAGAGCTGGCGCCATGATGCGCGGCATTCTGCTGCTGTTGGCGATGTTGCTCAACCTCGGCAACGTCGCATACGCGGCGAAACCGGTGTCTTATCAGTTAGTCAGTAACCTGAATATTCCGGCAGACATGCTGATCGCCAGCGAGAAAAATCCCTGGCGCGACGCGACTCTGCGCGTGGGCATCATCAGCGAGAATGCCAGTCCCTATAACATTATTGTGGATGAGGATCTGTACGGGTTAAACGCCGACTACCTCGGTTATGTCCAGCAGGTCACCGGCATCCGCTTTCAGATTTACGGTTTCGCCGATCTGGCGCAGCTCGAACAGGCGCTGCACAGCGGCGCTATCGATCTGCTGTACGGCATTCCGCAGAACGAGGCGCTGGAGGATCTGAAAATCTCCCAGCCTTATTACGTCAGTAACCTGCGCGTGCTGCGCGATCGGAGCAATGACCGCCGGGTGATGCTTAACTCCGCCGATGCGCGGGTGGCAATCAGTACCCTGACCGATATGCAGGCCGGCAACGCGCTGAAGGCGGTGTCTTCCCACGTTCAGCGTTATGACAACAACCTGCAGGCGGTGTATGCCTTGCTGAACGGCAGCAGCGATTACTTTATTGCCGACGAAGCCAGCGCCAGCTTTATTATTGACCAGTTGCAGCTCGGCCAGCTTTATCAGATCGAAAGCACGGTCAATCTCGGTAACCTGTCTTTCGTCTTCGCCGCCGACAATCCGGCACTGATCGACACCCTCAACGTCGCTATCGCCGATGCGCCGATGGAGTTGATGAACGCCATTCAAAGCCGCTGGAGCAAAAAGATCCCCAGCTATCTCGATACCGGCAACGCCGATCTGACGCAGATGGAAAAAAGCTGGGTAGAAAAGCACCGCACCGTTTATTACGCCGCCATAGAGAATAACTTCCCGTTCGCCTATCGCGGTTCCGACGGCCAGCCGCGCGGCTACGCGATCGACATACTCAAGATCATTGCGCAAAACACCGGGCTGCGTTTTGCTCCGCTATGGGCGCGCAACGCCGAACAGGCAGACCAACTGGTGCTATCCGGCCAGGCCAGTTTCCGCACCGCTCTGCCGCTGGCGCGCGGCGTTAAGGCGCGTTACAGCGCCAGCATGCCGATTCACCGTTCGCTGTGGGGGGTTTACGTCGGTCAGTACGCCAACGGGATTTCTACCTGGAGCGATCTGGCCGGCAAACGCATCGGCGTTTTGCAGGGCGATCTGGCGCAGGGGCTGGTGCCGCCGAACGAAGAGCTCATTCATTTTGCCGACAGCAAGGCGATGTATGACGCTCTGGCCAACGGCCAATTGGATGCGCTGGTGGATAACGTGATTTCGGCGAACTTTATCGCTCTGTCACGTTATGCCGGGGCAATAAAACTGGCGTTCGCCGCCAATAATATCGCCTATCCGGTGGCGTTCGGCGTGCGTCAGGATCAGCCGCTGCTGCTGGCTATCCTCGATAAAAACCTGATGCAGATCCCCTCGGAAACGCTGCAATCGCTGCGCGATGAGTGGATTGTCGATCGCAGCAACCTGATTGATGCGGTGAACGACAACCGCATGCAACCGCAAACTACCTGGCTGCTGGCGCTACTGGCGGCAGCGATCCTGCTGTTGCTGGCGCTGACCCTGCGCCGCTTTGTTTTGCAGCGGCGGGAAAAACGTGAGCGTGAAGTGATCGAACAGGCACGCCGCCATGCCGAAGCCGAGAATCGGATGAAAAGCAAGTTTCTGGCCACCATCAGCCACGAACTGCGCACGCCGATGCACGCCATCCTCGGCCTGCTGGAACTGGAGCTGAAACGCCAGCCGATGCCGGAGGGGCTGCCGGTCATTTACAGCTCGGCGTCATCCTTGCTCAATCTGCTCAATGACTTACAAGATTACGCCCGGCTGGAAACCGGATCGCTGACGCTGGTGCCAAAAGCCATGGCGCTGCAACCCTGGATAGCCCACATCAGCGCGCTGTATCAGCCGCTGATCGGCGAACGCCCGGTAACCTTGAGCGTTACCGCCAGCCACCAGCTTCCCGCCGCCGTTGTTATTGATGGTGAGCGTTTACTTCAGGTGGCTAACAACCTGATAAATAATGCCATTAAATTCACTCCCCGCGGCAGCATTCAGGTCAATATCGGCTGGCGCGAACAGGATAAACAACAGGGCGAACTGCTGCTGACGGTGACCGATAGCGGCTGTGGCATCGCCGCCGATGAGATAGGTAAGCTGTTCCAACCCTTCTACCGCGCACGCGGTGCACAACGCGTCTCGGTTCAGGGAACCGGGCTGGGGCTGTCTATCTGCAAGGAAATTATCGAGCAAATGGGCGGCCAGATTGAGCTGCATTCACAGCCTGGCATAGGTACGCAAGTCAAGGTGTCAGTCCCGGTAACCCAAGCCGCCCCAGATGCCGCCCCCCCACGCCAGAACGACCAACCGCTCAGCCTGCCGCCTCCCACGCTGCGCGTGGCGCTGATTGACGATCACCCCACCAACCTGCTGCTGATGGAGCGGCAACTGCGTCACTTCGGCCTGCAACCCGCGCTGTTCGAGCACGGTTACGCATTGCTGAAAGCGCACCGCAGGCAGCCATTCGACCTGTTGTTTATCGATTACAACATGCCGCGCCCGGACGGCCTGACATTGGCGAGACTCATACGACGCGATGAACAGCGAGATCAGCGGCCGGCCTGCCAGATTATTCTCTGTTCGGCAGACGTGCAGGAATTTACCCGCATTCCACAGGGACAGGTGGCTATCGATCGCTTTTTGACCAAGCCGATTTCACTGGCCGCCATTGCTCAGGCGTTACCGCAGCAACCGCAGGCGCTGGAAGGACAGTTAGCCCTTACTGACCTGCAACGGATGCTGGCCGATATGGCCGGTAACGATCGGCAGATGGCGCAACGCCTGGCGACCACGCTGCTCTCCACGCTGCGACAAGACCGGCAACGGCTTGGCAAAGCGGCGGAGGGCGAAGACTGGCCTAGCCTTGGGCAGGCCGCACACCGCATCAAGGGCAGCCTGCTGATGTTGCAACAGCCTGAGGCCGCAAGCCTGTGCCAATTGCTGGTGGAAAGCGGCCGTGATGGGATGTTGGCTCAGGCCGCCTATACTGAATTGAGTGCGTTAGTAGAACAGATACTGATAGAACTGGACGGTCTGGTCAGCACTGACGCGCTGAATTTCGCTCTACATAAGGATAAATAATGACGGACTCCCCACAGGCACACCTGCCAAAAAACAGTAATAGTAAACGCCTACTGACCGCTTTTTTAGTCACTGCGGTATTTATGATCGCCGAAGTGGCCGGCGGGTTGATTTCCGGTTCGCTGGCGCTGCTGGCCGACGCCGGCCATATGCTCACCGACGCTGCGGCGCTGCTGGTGGCGCTGATGGCCGTACACTTTTCGCAGCGGAAACCCAACGCGCGCCATACCTTCGGCTATTTGCGCCTGACCACGCTGGCCGCGTTCCTCAATGCCGCCGCCCTGTTGGTGATCGTGGTATTCATCCTGTGGGAGGCGATACGGCGTTTCTTCGAGCCACAGCCGGTGATGGGTACGCCGATGCTGATCATCGCCATAGCAGGGCTTCTGGCTAACCTGTTCGCCTTCTGGCTGCTGCACCGCGGTACGGAAGAGAAGAATATCAACGTGCGGGCCGCTGCGTTGCACGTATTGGGGGATTTGCTGGGCTCGGTGGGGGCGATCGTAGCCGCCATTGTGATCCTGAGCACCGGCTGGACACCGATTGACCCGATATTGTCGGTGCTGGTGTCCTGTCTGGTGCTACGCAGCGCCTGGCGGCTGCTGAAAGAGAGCTTCCACGAATTGCTGGAAGGCACGCCGCAGGAAGTGGATATCAACAAACTGCAAAAAGACCTGTGCCTGAATATTCCTGAAGTACGCAATATTCATCACGTTCACGTCTGGCAGATTGGCGAACAGAAACTGATGACGCTGCATGCGCAAGTGATACCGCCAAACGACCACGATGGCCTGCTGCGCCGCATTCAGGCTTATCTGCTGGAACACTACCGTATCGGCCATGTCACCATTCAGATGGAATATCAGCACTGTGATACGCCGGACTGCGGGATTAACCGGGCACCCGAGCCGAGTGACCACTCACATTCCGGCTCGCATTCACATCTGGGTCATCACCACTAAAATCAAGAGGGCGCCAGTTTGGCGCCCTCTGCGTTTGTTATTGCGAGGAAGATAACGGCAGGGAATGGTTGCGACCTGCACTTTTGATCCACAACCAGGAACCGTTCAGCGCAATCAGCGTCAGGATCACGTATTCCAGCGCCATGGCGTACACGCCCTGGTAGGTGAAAATCGCCACGCTGATCACGTCAATCACCACCCACAACAGCCAGTTTTCCACGTATTTGCGCGTCATCAGGATCATCGCCACGATCGACAGCACCATCATCGCCGAATCCCAGAACGGGAAAGCATCCGGCTGCAGCTGCGGCATTTGCACGCTGAAGCCCATTCCCTGCATTACTGTCACAGCAAGCTGCGTCAGCCAGGCAAAGACGCTATCGATATTGAAGGTCATCAGGGCAATGCCGATAACGCACACCGCCGCCCAGGCCAGCGCTTTCGGCAACGGCAACCATCGGATTTTCAGCTCGGCCTGATTGTCCTGGGTTTGGCGGCTCCAGGCATACCAGCCGTAAATATTGGCGACAAAAAAGAACAGTTGCAGCAACAGGCTGGCGTAAAGCTGGATCTGAAAGAAAATCACCGCAAACAGCGTGACGTTAATCAGACCGAACAGATAGTTGATGATTTTCTCTTTGCTGGCGTACCAGATACACAGCAGGCCGAACAAGGTACCTATGGCTTCAATCCATGACAGATCGTAACCGCCCGCCCCCAGCGGAATGTGCACCAATATATTGCTGGTACTGAAAAAGCTCATCTGTTCTTCCTTATCAAATGGTTAACTTAAGCGTTCCCTTTGACCTGCATTTTCAACTGCGCGGCAAAGTCCAGCATCCGGTTAAGCGGGATCAACGCCTTTTCGCGCAACGCGGCATCCACGTGGATTTCATGCAGGGCGCCGCCCTGCTCTAACCCGTCGGCAATCGCCTTAAGACCGTTCATCGCCATCCACGGACAGTGCGCGCAGCTGCGGCAGGTGGCACCTTCACCGGCGGTTGGCGCCTCGAACAGTTCTTTGTCCGGACAGGCCTGCTGCATCTTGTAAAAAATGCCGCGATCGGTGGCAACAATCAGCTGCGGGTTGGGCAGCGTTCTGGCCGCCTGAATCAGTTGGCTGGTTGAGCCGACCGCATCAGCCAGATCGACCACCGCCTGTGGAGACTCAGGATGCACCAGTATCGCTGCTTGCGGGTACAGGGCCTTCATGCGCATCAGCGCCTGGGTTTTAAACTCGTCATGGACGATACAGGCCCCTTGCCAGCACAGTACATCGGCGCCCGTCTGCTTTTGCACATAGTTGCCCAGATGGCGGTCCGGCGCCCAGATGATTTTTTCGCCCAGGCTGTCGAGGTGTTCTATCAACTCTACGGCGATGCTGGATGTTACCACCCAATCCGCACGCGCCTTTACCGCCGCCGAGGTATTAGCGTAGACCACCACGGTGCGATCCGGGTGGCTGTCGCAAAATGCGTGAAACTCTTCTTCCGGGCAGCCGAGATCCAGCGAACACTCGGCGTTCAGCGTCGGCATAAGCACCTGTTTTTCCGGGCTGAGGATCTTGGCTGTTTCCCCCATAAAGCGCACACCGGCGACCAGCAGAGTCGAGGCCGGGTGGTTGCTGCCAAAACGCGCCATCTCCAGCGAATCCGCCACGCAGCCGCCGGTTTCTTCCGCCAGCGCCTGAATTTCCGGATCGGTGTAGTAATGAGCCACCATCACCGCATTGCGCTGCTTTAGCAGGGTTTTAATCTTCTCGCGATAAAACGCCTTTTCCGCTACGTCCAGCGGCACCGGTTTGGGCGGGAACGGGTACACCGCCGCATTGACATCAAACATTTCACTCATCGCTGCAATCGTCTCTGTGCTAGGCTGGGTGTCTGCTGCCCGGGTATGCCCCTTCGCAACCACCACTCGTTTTATATCCTAAACAAAATACCTAAAAATACGCCAAAAGTCCGCTGATATTTTCATTTTTGCGATGATAAAGTTTAATGGATTGAATTCCGACAAAAGAAAGACGATTGCAGTAGGTGCGGTTTATCAGGAAGTGAAAAGTGCGTGTTTATAGAAATGATGCGCGGACTGAAAAGAATGGTGGGTCGTGCGGGATTGATTCGGCCTTTGGCCTCGCCCTTCGGGCCAGCGCAAGCGCTGCCCAAAATTGACGGGGCAATTTTGTCGAACCTGAACGCAGGTTACTCACCCACAGGATTCGTGCGTTATGCAATGTTATGGTTTGGGGAAAGTGCTGAGGTATCGGAAAGAATGGTGGGTCGTGCGGGATTCGAACCTGCGACCAATTGATTAAAAGTCAACTGCTCTACCAACTGAGCTAACGACCCACTGATGTGGTTTACTGCTGAAACGCGTAAGCAGGAGAGAGACTCGCTGCAATAATAATGATGGGTCGTGCGGGATTATTCAGCTTTCAGCCTCACCCTTCGGGCCATCACTTCGTGATGTTGTCTCGCCTGGCGAGACTCGAACCTTTACGGTTCTCACCCTTACGATTCCACATCGTACTCACGTCTAAAAATGGTGGGTCGTGCGGGATTCGAACCTGCGACCAATTGATTAAAAGTCAACTGCTCTACCAACTGAGCTAACGACCCACTGACGTGGTTTACTGCTGAACTACGAATACAAAACCGAGGATTTGCATTGCGGAAAAACAACTCTGAAATGGTGGGTCGTGCGGGATTATTCGGCTTTCAGCCTCACCCTTCGGGACATCACTTCGTGATGTTGTCTCGCTTTACGAGACTCGAACCTTTACGGTTCTCACCCTTACGATTCCACATCGTAATCACATCTAAAAATGGTGGGTCGTGCGGGATTCGAACCTGCGACCAATTGATTAAAAGTCAACTGCTCTACCAACTGAGCTAACGACCCACAGCAGTGGTGGGTGATGACGGGCTCGAACCGCCGACCCCCTCCGTGTAAAGGAGATGCTCTACCAACTGAGCTAATCACCCACTAGTGTGGTTACTGCTACTACTTCAGAAATTGGTGGGTCGTGCGGGATTCGAACCTGCGACCAATTGATTAAAAGTCAACTGCTCTACCAACTGAGCTAACGACCCAATTTCCTAGCTGCTTTAACATCTTGCAAGTTGTCTTGGCAACGGCGGCATATATTACTAATTTATCTTGGCAGCGCAACTTAAATTTTAAAACAAGTGGTTCAACTGCTTGTTCTTCACACGAATGAGCCCAGAAAGCGGTCAGATAGACTAATTTCTGGGCTCATTTTTTTGCTTATTAACCGGCAACGCGACTTTTCGCCTGTTTGGCCGCAGCACTGGTTGGGTATTGTTTAATCACCTGCTGGAACACGGCTTTGGCTTTATCGGCCTGCCCTTTTTCCTGCATGATGATACCCACCTTGTACATTGCGTCCGGCGCCTTAGGTGATTTTGCGTAATTCTTCACCACGACGGCAAAATAGTAGGCCGCATCGTCTTTCTTACCCTTGTTGTAGAACAACTGCCCCAGCCAATAATTGGCGTTGGGCTGGTAAGTAGACTTTGGGTACTGTTTTACGAAGGTCTGAAAAGCGGAGATCGCCTGATCATACTGTTTTTTTTCCAGCGCCAATGAAACAGCGGCGTTGTAGTCGCTGTTTTCATCGCCCGTACTGGCCGGTGCTGCTGAGGCGCCCGCAGGCGCGCTGTCAGCGCCGTCGGTGGAGGCAGCCGCTGCTGCCCCACCTGCGGCACCCGCAGCGGCTGCGGAGCTCTGAGCGCCGCCCTGGCTGATGCTATCCATTTGTTGATAGATCTGCTTTTGGCGTTCAACAACCTGATTCAGTTGATATTGGCTTTCCTGGATTTGCCCGCGGAGAGAGTCAATATCGCGCTGGTTGTCAGAGAGTTGTTGCTGGAGTTGGTTTAAAAGCTGGCCCTGAGCATTGGAGATACGCTCAAGTGAAGTGACACGGTCTTCGACCGAGCCGGAGCCGACATTACTGATTGGCGCTTGGGCAGTAGCGGCCCATGGGACCGCTACGCCAACCAGTAACGACAGACTCAACAAGTGACGTCTGAAGTTACTGTTCATGCGATTCTCTTAGTAAACCAGAACGGCACGACGGTTTTTAGCATAAGCCGCTTCGTCGTGGCCCAGTACTGCTGGTTTTTCTTTACCGTAAGAAACGATAGAGATCTGGTCAGCTGAAACGCCTTTGCCTTGCAGGTACATTTTAACTGCGTTAGCACGACGCTCGCCCAGAGCGATGTTGTATTCCGGCGTGCCGCGTTCGTCCGCGTGGCCTTCAACGGTCACTTTGTAAGACGGGTTGTTACGCAGGAATGCAGAGTGCGCGTCCAGCATCTGAGCGAACTCGGAGCTCACGTCATACTTGTCCAGGCCGAAGTAAACAATGTTGTTCTTCTGCAGTTCTTGCATCTGCAGACGAGCTTGTTCTTCAGAAGACAGGTTGCTGCTGCCGTTTTCTGTACCAGTGCCAGCGCCAGCGCCCAGACCAGATTGGTCGTTGTTTGCGCTTTTGTTAGAACTACAAGCCGCTACAGCCAGAACTGGCAGTGCCAGCAGAAGCCCTTTCAGCACTTTGTTCAGTTGCATTTCTTTGATCCTTTTATAGTTTGCCATACATATTTACACATGCATCACAGATACGGCGACCAGGCAGGGAATTTGACCTGTCCATCAGTTGCCGGAAGACGCGCTTTGAAACGCCCATCAGTCGATACCAGTTGCAGCACGGAGCCCATACCTTGCGTGGAGCTATAGATCACCATGGTGCCATTTGGCGCAATACTAGGCGTTTCGTCCAGGAACGTGCCGGTTAAAACTTGAACGGCTCCCGATCCAAGATCTTGTTTGGCGATATGCTGAGCGCCGCTATTGGAGCTCACCATCACCAGGAATTTACCATCAGAGCTGACTTCAGAATCCTGATTCTGAGAGCCTTCCCATGTCAGACGCTGTGACGCACCGCCACTGGCACTGACTTTATAAATCTGCGGTCGGCCGCCCTGATCGGAGGTATATGCCAGAGACTGGCCATCCGGGAACCAGGTCGGTTCGGTATTGTTGCTGCGCCCGTCGGTGATTTGCGTGATCTGGCCGGAGCCGAGATTCATCACGTACAGGTTTAGGCTGCCGCTTTTAGACAGCGCAAAGGCCAGACGGCTGCCGTCCGGTGAGAACGCCGGTGCACCGTTGTGACGCGGGAACGAAGCGATCTGACGGATAGCGCCATTAGCCAGGGTCTGTACAACCAGCGCAGAACGGCCGCTTTCAAAGGTCACGTACGCCAGCTTGCTGCCATCCGGCGACCAGGCCGGGGACATCAACGGCTCCGGTGAACGGTGTACCACAAACTGGTTGTAACCGTCGTAATCCGCTACGCGCAGCTCGTACGGGAATTTCCCGCCGTTGGTCTGTACTACGTAAGCGATGCGAGTACGGAACGCGCCCTTGATACCGGTCAGCTTCTCGAACACTTCGTCACTGGCGGTGTGTGCAGAATAACGTAACCATTGTTTGGTCACTTTATACTGGTTTTGCGCCAATACGGTGCCCGGTGAACCTGAAGTGTCCACCAGCTGATAGGAGATCAGGTAGCCGCCGTCTGCACCAGGTTGCACCTGGCCGACCACGACCGCGTCAATGCCCAATGCAGTCCAGGCCGCCGGCGTCACTTCAGACGCGGAGGTCGGTTGCTGCGGCATGCGCGCCACGTCAATAGGGTTGAATTTGCCGCTATTGCGCAAATCCGCGCCGACAATCTTGCCAATGTCTTCCGGAGGCGTGCCTGGGCCAGCCCATTTAAACGGTACCACACCAATCGGACGAGCAGAGTCGACCCCTTGGGTGATTTCGATGCGAACTTCCGCGTGAAGAACGGACGCCCACAGTATTAAAAAACCTAACGCTACTCGAAATGCCTGCTTCATCTCATCTCCCTTATCCAGGCGGGATGCCTGCGATAAATTAGCAGAATTTTAACAAACCAACGCAAACAAAACTACATAATCCCTGTTGGTTACCTTAGTACATCCCTGCGATATGACTCAGCTCAAACAACCATTACTGTGGTTTAAATTCAAGGATAGAACTCTTAAATTGCTGATAAACGGCATCGCTCGGCGGTTTAGGAATATTTGCCGATTTTGCTGCTGCTACCGCTGCCTGACATAAGGCAGGATCGCCGCCCGCAGCCTGAACGCTAATCAATAAACCATCAGGAGCCAAGCGGATACGCAGATCGCAGGTTTTCCCACTGTAATCCGAAGCACCGTAGAACTTGCTCTTTATAGCTGCCTGAATTTGGCTCTTATAACCGTTAATATCGGCCCCACTGGCCCCCGCAGTCTTGGCATTACCCTGACCGGCAGGTTTACCGTCGCCTTTCGACTTGGCGCCGCCGCCTTTCGGCGCGTTTTTACCGTCTGCCAAACCGCCAAAGAGATCGTCAACCTCTGAGGACTGAGCTGCAGCTGCGGCAGCCGCCTTCTTCTTGGCATCCGCTGCGGCTTTCTTGGCTGCGGCCTTCTCGGCAGCAGCCGCTTTTTTCTCAGCCTCTGCGGCCGCTTTCTTCTCGGCGTCAGCAGCTGCCTTTTTCTCGGCGTCAGCAGCTGCCTTTTTCTCGGCTTTCTCGGCTTCAGCTGCAGCTTTCTTCTCAGCTTCCGCTGCGGCTTTCTTCTCGGCGTCAGCAGCCGCTTTTTTCTCTGCGGCTTCAGTCGCTTTTTGCTCAGCGGCAGCCGCTTTCTTCGCTTCTTCCGCCTGTTTCTTGGCGGCAGCAGCGGCGGCGGCTTCTTTCTTGGCTTCAGCTTCCGCTTTCTTCTGCGCGTCCGCTTGTGCCTTGGCAACTTTATCCGCTTCGGCCTTGGCCTTGGCGGCGGCCGCTTCCGCTACTTTCTGTTGTTCTTTGGCTTTCTCCGCAGCCTTCTCGGCCACTTTTTGCTGTTCAGCGGCCTGTTTCTGCTGTTCTGCCGCTTGCTTTTGCTGCTCTGCGGCCTGCTTTTGCTGTTCAGCCTGTTCTTTCGCGTCCTGCGCCGCTTTTTCCTGCGCGGTCAAACGCTCTTTCTCCAGCTCTTTCAGGCGCTGTTGTTCCGCCGCCTGCTTCTGCTGAAGTTCTTCGGCCTGTTGCTCCGCTTTTTTCTGGCGCTGCTTTTCAGCACGCTGCGCGTCGTTACTCTGCTGTTGCTGGCGGTTGTACTGCTCCACCACTGCCCCAGGATCGACCATCACTGCACCGACAACCGAACCCTCGCCGCCACCGCCGGCGCTGTCCATGTTGACGTTTTCTTGCAGCGATCCCCAAATCAGCAGGGCAATCAATATGAAGTGCAGAACGACCGAAACAATAACGGCGCGGTTCAGCTTATCGTTTTGCTCAGTTGCCTTTACCAAAATAGATTCCCAAAAACTGGTGTTGCTTATACGGGGTTCCTGCGCCTGAGCACAGGAACCGGGTTGCCTCCAACCTTACGGTCAGATTGGCTGGGTCATCAGCCCCACGGAAGCGACGCCCGCCTGATGGAGAATATTCAATGCCTTGATAATCTCATCGTAGGGTACTTCCTTCGCCCCGCCGATCAAAAAGACCGTCTTCGGGTTAGCCGCTAAACGCGACTTGGCTTCGGCTGCAACCTGCTCCGGCGGCAACAACTCCATGCGGTTATGATCCACCACCAGCGTATATTGACCGACACCGGAAACCTCTAGGATCACCGGCGGGTTATCGTCACTGGACACCGCCTTGGAATCGGTGGCATCAGGCAGATCAACCTCAACGCTCTGGGTGATGATCGGCGCGGTTGCCATAAAGATCAGCAACAGCACCAGCAACACGTCGAGCAGCGGAACTATGTTAATTTCGGACTTCAGCTCGCGCCGATTACGTCCACGAACTCTCGCCATGCTACCTCCTACTTATTTGCTGTCGCTGGAGAAGGCCTGACGATGCAGAATAGCGGTGAACTCTTCCATAAAGTTGTCGTAATTCTGCTCAAGCTTGTTGACGCGCTGGTTGAGGCGGTTATAGGCCATAACGGCCGGGATAGCGGCGAACAAACCGATGGCGGTTGCGATCAGTGCTTCGGCGATACCCGGTGCTACCATTTGCAGCGTGGCCTGTTTCACCGCACCCAGTGCGATAAAGGCGTGCATAATCCCCCACACGGTGCCGAACAAACCGATATACGGACTGATCGACCCCACGGTGCCGAGGAAAGGAATGTGGTTTTCCAGCGTTTCCAGCTCGCGGTTCATCGAGATGCGCATAGCGCGTGACGCGCCTTCGATCACGGATTCCGGCGCATGGTTGTTAGCGCGGTGCAAGCGAGCGAATTCTTTGAAACCAGAATGGAAAATTTGTTCGGAGCCGGTCAGGCTATCGCGACGTGCCTGGCTTTCCTGATACAAACGGGAAAGTTCAATACCGGACCAGAATTTGTCTTCAAAGGCCTCGGCGTCACGCGTGGCCGCATTAAGGATGCGGGTGCGCTGAATGATGATCGCCCAGGAGGCCACCGAGAAGCATATCAAAATCAACATGATAAGCTTAACCAGCAGGCTTGCCTTCAAGAATAAATCTAGGATGTTCATCTCATTCACTGCTTAAACTCCGCGACAATAGACTTAGGAAGCGCTATCGGCTTCATTTGGTGTGGATCAATGCATGCAATCAACACATCGGCCTGACTCAAAAGAGTTCCGTCAGAATTGACAATACGTTGAGCAAACGTGAGAGAAGCCCCGCGCATTGAGGTGATTTCACTCTGCACTTCCAGCTGTTCGTCGAGACGAGCCGGAGCCAGATAATCCACCGTCATGCGCCGGACTACGAAAGCGATATGTTCACTGAGCAGCTGCTGTTGATGAAAGTTGTGGTGACGCAGCATCTCGGTGCGCGCTCTTTCAAAAAAGGCGACATAACGGGCGTGATAGACCACACCACTGGCATCGGTATCCTCGTAGTAAACGCGAACCGGCCATCGAAACAACGTATTACTCACTCTACTTCCCAGCAATGCAATTTAACGGTGCTACTATACGCAAGACGGATCGGGTTGGGAATGGGTTACAAGAAGGGAACGAAAATAATTATGGGCCGGAACGGCCCATAACACGGGGATATAACGGAGATTATAAAGAAACGTAAAATAATCCTGCGGCCAGGATCACAATTGCCGGAAGTGGTGCAAAAAAAGCACGCCATAACGAACGTTGCGGTCGGAACCCGACGCCGTGAATCACGCCCGTGCACACCGCCCAAATAAGCAGCAGGCCTTCCCAAATCTCCAGCGAGCTGGTCTTCGCCGCAAAGCGGGTCGGATCCCAGAAAATACAGCCCGCCAAAATCAACGCCAGCACCAATGAAAGGGCCCGAACCGGGCCCTTGTCAGTCATGGCGTACAGCTTGTCAGCCAATAACGAACTCATCACTTGCCGTCTTGCTGCGCTTTTGAATCTTCGTGATGCTCAAGCGCCAGCGCCGTGATGATGCCGAAGGCGCAGGCAAGAAGCGTTCCGAGAATCCAGGCAAAATACCACATGGTTTAGCTCCTTATCCTTAATACAGCGAATGCTTGTTGTTCTCGATGAAGTTCTTGTCGAGACGGCCAAACATTTTGTAGTACGACCAACTGGTGTACGCCAGAACGATAGGCACGAAGATCGCCGCAACAACGGTCATCACTTCCAGCGTAAACAGGCTGGACGTCGCGTCCCACATGGTCAGGCTAACGTTAGGCACGGTGCTTGACGGCATCACGAACGGGAACATGGTTACCCCGGCGGTCAGGATCACACAGGCAATGGTCAGTGACGAAGACACGAAGGCCAGTGCGTCTTTCTGCAAACGCGAGAACAGAGCGGTGAACAACGGCAGCACGACGCCCAACGCAGGCAGCACCCACAGCGCCGGGTACTTGTTGAAGTTAATCAACCAGGCCCCCGCCTGATGCGCCACTTCTTTACGCATCGGGTTAGACTCAGCCATAGTATTCAGCGCCGAGGTAATCACATACCCATCGATGCCTTTCACCAGCCATATGCCGCCCAGCAGGAAGCATACCGCCATCACCAGCGTGGAGATCTGTGCCGCAGCGCGTGCGCGCAGGTGGATCTCACCGGAGGTACGCATCTGCAGATACGTTGCCCCTTGCGTCACCAGCATGGTCAGGCTGACCACACCCGCCAACAGGCCGAACGGGTTCAGCAGTTGGAAGAAGTTGCCGGTGTAGAACAGACGCATGTATTCGTCCATGTGGAACGGCACGCCCTGCAACAGGTTGCCGAACGCCACGCCGAACACCACAGCCGGCACGAAGCTGCCGATGAAAATGCCCCAGTCCCACATGTTGCGCCAGCGGCTGTTTTCCAGCTTCGAACGGTAGTCAAAACCGACCGGGCGGAAGAACAAGGCTGACAGCACCAGGATCATCGCGACATAGAAACCGGAGAACGCCGCCGCGTAGACCATCGGCCAGGCGGCGAACAGCGCGCCACCTGCGGTGATCAGCCACACCTGGTTACCGTCCCAGTGCGGAGCGATAGAGTTGATCATCACCCGGCGCTCAGTATCGGTTTTGCCGATAATGCGCAGCAGGATGCCGACGCCCATGTCGAAACCGTCGGTGACGGCGAAACCGATCAGCAGTACGCCAATCAGAGCCCACCAGATAAATCGCAGTACTTCATAGTCAAACATACGTGGACTCCTGTTTAGCGCGCTTCCTGCACGGCGGCAGTCGGTTGTTCAAAGTGGTAGCGGCCAGTTTTCAGGCTGCTTGGGCCCAGACGCGCAAATTTGAACATCAGGTACATCTCAGCCACCAGGAACAGGGTGTACAAGCCGCAAATCAGCCCCATCGAGAACAGAATGTCGCCCGCAGTCAGTGAAGAGTTGGCGACAGCCGTCGGCAGCACCTCACCGATCGCCCAAGGTTGACGACCGTATTCAGCCACAAACCAGCCGGCTTCGATCGCAATCCAGGGCAGCGGCAAGCCATACAGCGCCGCGCGATGCAGCCATTTTCTCTGACCGATGCGCCCGCGAATCACGCTCCAGAACGACAGGCCGATAATGAACAGCATCAGCACGCCACAAGCCACCATGATGCGGAAGGCGAAGTACAGCGGCGCCACGCGTGGGATGGAGTCTTTGGTCGCTTGCTGGATCTGCGCTTCCGTCGCGTCGGTGACGTTCGGGGTATAACGCTTCAGCAACAGACCGTAGCCCAGATCCTGCTTGGCTTTGTTGAACTCGGCGCGCACGGCCGGATCGGTATTACCACCACGCAGCTCTTCGAGCAGTTGGTAAGCTTTCATGCCGTTGCGGATACGCACTTCATGCTGCGCCATCAGATCTTTCAGGCCGGTGACCTGGGTGTCCGTTGAGCGAGTCGCAATCAGCCCGAGCGCGTAAGGGATTTGAATCGCGTAGGAGTTTTCCATTTTATCCTGATTCGGGATCCCGAACAGGGTAAAGGCGGCCGGAGCCGGTTGGGTTTCCCACTCGGCTTCGATAGCGGCCAGCTTGGTTTTCTGCACGTCGCCCATTTCGTAACCGGATTCATCACCCAGCACGATAACGGACAGTACGGCAGCCATACCGAAACTGGCGGCAATGGCGAAGGAGCGCTTGGCGAAGGCGACATCGCGGCCTTTCAACAGGTAGTAAGAGCTGATACCCAGAACAAACATCGCGCCACAGGTGTAGCCGGCAGCCACGGTGTGCACAAACTTCACCTGCGCAACCGGGTTAAGTACCAGTTCGGAGAAGCTGAGCATCTCCATGCGCATGGTTTCGAAGTTGAAGTCAGAGGCGATCGGGTTCTGCATCCAGCCGTTGGCAACCAGGATCCACAGTGCGGAGAAGTTCGAGCCCAGCGCCACAAGCCAGGTTACCGCCATGTGCTGCACTTTGCTCAGACGATCCCAGCCGAAGAAGAACAGCCCGACCAGCGTCGATTCAAGGAAGAACGCCATCAGACCTTCGATGGCCAGCGGAGCCCCGAAAATATCACCGACGTAATGGGAGAAATATGACCAGTTGGTCCCGAACTGGAACTCCATGGTCAAACCGGTGGCCACACCCAGAGCAAAGTTAATCGCAAATAACTTGCCCCAGAATTTGGTCATATCTTTATAGATTTGTTTGCCAGACAGCACATATACCGTTTCCATAATTGCCAGCAAAAACGCCATGCCTAGCGTTAATGGGACAAATAAGAAATGGTACATCGCCGTTAAAGCAAACTGTAAGCGCGACAGTTCGACAATATCAAACATCTTGACTCCTTGCTCCTCGCAGGAAGACTCCGACATGCGGTTATCGGTAATACTTCTTTCGAAGACACCGGTAACGCCCCGCAGTGAATGCCCTTAAAAACAACAAATTTGATCCAGCTTCTCCGCTTTCAACCGCACACTCACCGCAAGGCCACGCGGGCCAACGTCAAGCACACCACTGAAAACCGACAACGGGTAACAAATGCAACAAGATCAACCATCCATAATCACAACATGGATGATACTCGCCCAATCCCACACAATAAATAGGTTTTTGCGTGATGTGGGTTAGACTTTTGGTTACAGGTCAAATCCTGGCCAAAAGAGGGACTCTGGGCTAATTTGATCTGAAACAATTTAAGCCTATCTTAGTATTATTTCCATATTCATCAGCACATTTCTCATAATTTTCTTAGGGTCATGTTGCGTAATGGTTTAATTGTTTTTTAATGATATTTTTGTGTTAAATAAATGTAATTTAAAAGCAGTGCCATTGTATTATTACGCGCTTATTATGCGACATAATTAACTTTTTATTTCCAATAATCGAACACAGTGATTTCAGTCACAAAAGCAAAAAACTCTCTCCAATATTAGTCTATTTTTAGCTATTTGATCGTAAAGGTTGCATTTTTGTAGCAAAATAGAATCTTGTATAAAAAATCTTTGGCCTACAATAACTTATGAAAAAAATTCTTTTTGCCTCTGTTCTTGGACTCTCAGGGAGCGCCATCGCCGCGGAAACGGTGAATATTACGTTGTTGGGCACCTCTGACCTGCACGGCACCTTCGTGCCCTGGGATTACGCCAGCGATACCGAAAACCTGGCAGGCAGCCTGAGCCAGATCGCCACTCAGATTAAAAAACTGCGTGCCGAACAACCCAACCTGATCCTGGTTGACGCCGGCGACACCATTCAGGGCAATTTTGTCGAAACCTTCAAACATGAGGCCATCAGCCCGATGATGCTGGGCTTCAACGCGCTCAAGTACGACGTCTGGGTGATGGGCAACCACGAGTTCGATTTCGGCCTGCCGGTGCTGGCGACGCCACTCAAGCAGTTTGAAGGCACCGCGCTGGCGGGCAATATTTTCTGGGATAACGGCAAGCCGTTCCTGCCGGCGTACAAAATTATCGAACGCCAGGGCGTTAAAATCGGCATTATCGGCATGGATACGCCAATGACCGCCGAGTTTGCCAAAGGCACCGATCGCACCAAAGGGCTGAACTTTACCGACCCTGTGCAAGCGGTGAAGAACGTAATCAGCGAGATTGACGGCCAGGTCGACGCCATCGTTCTGGTGGCGCATATGGGTATCGATAACGAAAACCAGCGGCCAGGCACCGGCGTGGCCGACATTGCCAACGCCAACCCGCAACTGGCCGCGATCGTTGCCGGACATATGCATGTAAAAATCGACAAGGCAGTGGTCAACGGCGTCATTATTACCGAGCCGGATAAATATGGCCGCGCGCTATCGCGCATCGATCTGCAGTTTGAACGGCGCGACGGCAAGTTCGCCCTGATCAATAAAGACAGTTTTACCTACCCGATTAAGGGCATCACACCCGACAGCGGCATGCTGGCCCTCTACCAGCCGTATCACGATATTCTGCGCGCCAATGCCAATCGGGTGGTAGCGACGCTGACCGGCAGCGATCTGGTGCCGGCCGACGAGATCAAGGGTATTCCGCAAGTGCATATTCAGGATACCGGCATCAGCGCCCTGTTCCAGCAAGCCGCCCGTTATTACGCGCCGCAGGCGCAGGTGATCGCCCTGCAAATCGATAATGACTCCGCCAAACTCGATGTCGGTGAAATCAAGGCCAAGGATATCGCGTTTAACTATCAATACGCCGGCGGTGAAATCACCGTTTATCAGCTTAACGGCAAAGCGTTAAAACAGTATATGGAATGGTCCGCCGGTTACTTTAACCAGCTTAAGCCGGGTGATGTTACCTACAGCTTTAACCCGGCGCGTCGCTCCTCCAAATACTCCACCAACGACTTTTTCGACGGCGTAACCTACAGCATCGATCTGCGCCAACCCGCCGGTTCGCGCATTACCGATTTACGCCTGGCCGATGGCACCCCGGTTACCGACGAGATGCCGATTCGCCTGGGCATGAACAGCTATCGCATGGGGCATCTGACGCAAAAAGGCGGTGCGCTGGAGGGGCAATCCTTCCCGGTACTGTCCGACAGCAAGGCGCAATACGGCGAGGAGGAAGGCACCATCCGCAATCTCACCCTGCGTTATCTGACGGAAGTGAAAAAAGGACAATATCAAGGGCTGCCGCAGCAGCGCTGGAAACTGGTGGGCATGGAAGGCTATGAACCCCAGCGGGCGATCGTCAAAAGTCTGTTAAACCAAGGCATCATCCGCGTCCCCACCACCGATGACGGCCGTTATACCAACGTGGCATCAATCAACGTTAAGGATGCATTATTCAGTGACGCCGCCGGTTATAACGCCGCCCTCTCCTCGCTCGAAAAGCAACGGGGAAACAGCAACGACGCAATGCAAAAACAACGTCTGCAGGATCGCATCACGCTGATCAAGGCGCTCAACAGCTTCTGACCCCTTTCCATAAAAAAGGCCACCCAAAAGGGTGGCCAATCATGTCGAGAGACTATTGCCGTATCAGCGGTTCAATACCGCTTTTACCGCTTCACCGATGTCAGCCAGGCTGCGTACGGTTTTAACCCCGGCCGCTTCCAGCGCTGCGAATTTTTCGTCCGCAGTACCTTTGCCGCCGGCGATGATGGCGCCTGCGTGGCCCATACGTTTGCCTTTCGGCGCAGTAACGCCGGCAATGTAGCCAACAACCGGCTTGGTGACGTGTTCTTTGATGTAAGCTGCCGCTTCTTCTTCCGCGCTACCGCCGATCTCGCCGATCATCACAATCGCTTCAGTCTGCGGATCTTCCTGGAACATTTTCAGGATATCGATGAAGTTGGAGCCTGGGATCGGGTCGCCGCCGATGCCCACACAGGTAGACTGGCCCAGACCGGTATCGGTGGTTTGCTTAACCGCTTCATAGGTCAGGGTGCCAGAGCGGGAAACGATGCCCACTTTGCCCGGCAGGTGGATGTGGCCTGGCATGATGCCGATTTTGCACTCGCCCGGAGTGATAACGCCTGGGCAGTTCGGGCCAATCATGCGCACGCCGGCTTCATCCAGCTTCACTTTCACGGTCAGCATATCCAGCGTAGGGATGCCTTCGGTGATGGTGATGATCAGTTTGATGCCTGCATCGATAGCTTCCAGAATGGAATCTTTGCAGAACGGCGCCGGTACGTAGATCACGGACGCAGTAGCGCCGGTAGCTTCGACCGCTTCACGCACGGTGTTGAACACCGGCAGACCCAGGTGTTGAGTGCCGCCTTTGCCCGGTGTAACGCCACCGACCATTTTGGTGCCGTAAGCGATAGCCTGCTCGGAGTGGAAGGTCCCCTGGCTACCGGTGAAGCCCTGGCAAATTACTTTGGTGTTCTTATCGATTAAAATGGACATTATTTACCCTCCACTGCCGCAACAACTTGCTGAGCCGCATCAGTCAGGCTGGTCGCAGCAATGATATTCAGACCGCTGTCCGCCAGTTTCTTGGCGCCCAGTTCGGCATTGTTCCCTTCCAGACGCACGACCACAGGGACGTTAACGCCCACTTCGGCGACTGCGCCAATGATGCCGTCGGCGATCAGATCGCAGCGCACGATACCACCGAAAATGTTAACCAGAACCGCTTTCACCTTGTCGTCAGACAGGATGATTTTGAACGCTTCGGTCACGCGCTCTTTGGTCGCGCCGCCGCCTACGTCGAGGAAGTTGGCCGGTTCGCCGCCGTGCAGTTTAACGATGTCCATGGTGCCCATCGCCAGACCCGCGCCGTTAACCATGCAACCGATGTTGCCGTCGAGAGCAACGTAGTTCAGCTCCCACTGTGCAGCACGGGATTCACGCTCGTCTTCCTGAGAAGGGTCACGCATTTCACGCAGTTCAGACTGGCGGAACAGTGCGTTGCCGTCGGCACCCAATTTGCCGTCCAGGCAGATCAGATCGCCCTGCTTGGTGACTACCAGCGGATTGATCTCAACCATCGCCAGGTCGCGCTCCAGGAACAGCGTCGCCAAGCCCATGAAGATCTTGGCGAACTGGCCGACTTGCTTGCCGGTCAGGCCCAGTTTGAAGGCCAGTTCACGGCCCTGGTAAGGCTGTGGGCCTGCCAGTGGGTCGATGGTCATTTTGTGGATCAGTTCCGGGGTTTCTTCCGCAACTTTTTCAATCTCAACGCCACCTTCGGTGGATGCCATAAACACCACACGACGGCTTGCACGGTCAACTACCGCGCCCAGATACAGTTCTTTATCGATGTCGGTCGCCGCTTCTACCAGGATCTGGTGAACCGGTTGGCCCAGCGCGTCAGTCTGGTAGGTCACCAGACGTTTGCCCAGCCAGGCTTCAGCGAAAGCACGGATGTCTTCTTTGCTGTTAACCACTTTAACGCCGCCAGCTTTACCGCGACCGCCAGCATGAACCTGACATTTTACCACCCACGGGCCGGAGCCGATTTTGGATGCGGCTTCTTCTGCTTCACGCGGTGTGGTACAGGCGTAACCGGTTGGTGCCGGCATGCCATACCGAGCAAACAGCTGTTTTGCCTGATATTCGTGTAAATTCATGATGTTCTATCCATTCAGTTCTGAAGGTTTTAGCCGAGCCATTTTGGCGGAAAACCGCATGACTTTTGTCGGCCACATAGCACAGAGTGTGGGCGCGGCGTACCGCGCCCATCAGGGTTATACGTCCAGCAGCAGACGAGCCGGATCTTCCAGCATCTCTTTCACCGTCACCAGGTAACCAACGGACTCTTTGCCGTCGATCAGGCGGTGATCGTAAGAAAGTGCCAGATACATCATTGGCTGGATCACTACCTGGCCATTCACCGCCATTGGACGATCTTTAATGGCGTGCATGCCCAGGATGGCGCTCTGCGGTGGGTTGATGATCGGGGTAGACATCAGTGAACCGAATACGCCGCCGTTGGTAATGGTGAAGTTACCGCCGGTCAGTTCTTCCACGGTCAATTTGCCGTCACGGCCTTTGACCGCCAGCTCTTTGATTTTCTTCTCGATGTCCGCCATGCTCATGCTGTCTACATCGCGCAGTACCGGGGTCACCAGGCCGCGTGGGGTAGATACCGCAATGCTGATATCGAAATAGTTGTGGTAGACCACATCAGTACCGTCAATGGAAGCGTTCACTTCCGGGAAGCGTTTCAGCGCTTCAACCACCGCCTTGATGTAGAAGGACATGAAGCCCAGACGTACACCGTGGCGTTTTTCGAAGGCTTCACCGTACTGCTTGCGCAGATCCATGATCGGCTGCATGTTGATTTCATTGAAGGTAGTCAGCATCGCAGTGCTGTTCTTCGCTTCCAACAGACGCTCGGCCACGCGCTTGCGCAGACGGGTCATCGGCACGCGTTTTTCGCTGCGGTTGCTCAGGGCAGGCTGCGGTGCGGCTTCAACTGCGGCTGCGGCCGGCTTGTCGGCTTTCTTGCCGTTAGCCAGATGCGCTTCCACGTCTTCGCGAGTGATGCGGCCACCCACGCCGCTGCCTTTGATGGCTGCAGCGTCGAGATCGTGTTCAGCAATCAGACGGCGGATCGCCGGGCTGAGTGCATCGTTGCTCTCTTCTTCCAGGCTGGCGGTTGCGCGCTGGGCCGGAGTGGCTTCTTTAGCCTGGCTCTTCTCTTCGGTCGGCTTGCCAGAGCTGTTGCCCGGGCGAATACGGCCGAGGATCTGGCGAGAAAGCACGGTTGCGCCCTCTTCTTCCACGATCGCATCAAGAATACCTGCTTCGCTGGCCGGCACCTCCAACACAACTTTGTCAGTTTCGATTTCAACCAGAACTTCGTCACGCTGGACGCTGTCGCCTGGTTTCTTGTGCCAGGTGGCTACGGTCGCATCGGCAACCGATTCAGGAAGGTCAGGAACCAGAATATCTACGCTACTCATTTAGCTTTCCCTTAATCTTTATTCAATATTCAGCGCGTCATTAACCAGAGCCTGTTGCTGCTTCTGGTGTACGGACATATAACCGACCGCCGGAGAGGCGGAGGCTGGACGTCCGGCGTAACGTAAAGAAGCCCCGAACGGCACGACTTCACGGAAATTGTGTTGGCTGCAGTACCAGGCGCCCTGGTTCAGCGGCTCTTCCTGGCACCAGACGAAATCATGCACGTGAGCATACTTCTCCAGCACGGCCTGAACGGCCTGGTGCGGGAACGGATACAACTGCTCGATACGTACGATGGCCACGTCTTTCTGGTCGTTCTTGCGGCGCTGTTCCAGCAGATCGTAATAGACCTTACCGGAGCACATCACCACGCGTTTGACCTCTTTCGGATCCAGCTCGTCGATCTCGCCGATAGCCGGCAGGAAGGTGCCGTTAGCCAGTTCTTCCAGAGAAGAAATCGCCAGCGGGTGACGCAGCAGGGATTTCGGTGACATCACCACCAACGGACGGCGCATACCGCGCAGCGCCTGACGACGCAGCATATGGTAAACCTGCGCCGGGGTGGACGGGATGCACACCTGCATATTTTGTTCCGCACACAGCTGCAGGTAACGTTCCAGACGCGCGGAGGAGTGCTCCGGACCCTGGCCTTCGTAACCGTGCGGCAGCAGCATCACCAGGCCACACATACGGCCCCATTTCTGCTCGCCGGAGCTGATGAACTGGTCGATCACGACCTGAGCGCCGTTGGCGAAATCACCGAACTGCGCTTCCCAGATGGTCAGGGTGCGCGGTTCCGCAGTGGCGTAGCCGTATTCGAACGCCAACACCGCCTCTTCAGACAGCACGGAATCCCAGACTTTAAACTCGCCCTGCCCACTGTGCACATTCGCCAGCGGAACGTAGACCGAACCGTTTTTCTGGTTATGCACCACCGCATGACGGTGGAAGAAGGTCCCGCGCCCGGCATCTTCACCGGAGATACGAATCGGAATGCCTTCATCGACCATAGTGGCGTAGGCCAGCGTTTCAGCCGCACCCCAGTCGAACGCTTTGTTGCCCGCGGCCATCTCTGCACGGTCACCGTAGATTTTCGCTACGCGCGACTGCATTTCGATCGCTTCCGGTACGGTGCTGATGCGACGGGCCAGTTCCTGCAAGCGCTTCATCTCAACCTTGCTTGGGTACTCTTCGTCCCACTCGTGGTTCAGGTACGGCGACCAGGTAAAGGAATGCAGATTCATCGGACGCCATTCTTCAACCACGCAATCGCCGCGATCGAGCGCATCGCGATACAGGTTGACCATTTCCGTGGCATCTTCCAGGCTCGCGACTTTCTGTTCGGTAAGAACGTCAGCATAAAGCTTGCGCGGCGTTGGGTGTTTTTTGATCTTCTGGTACATCACAGGCTGGGTTGCACTTGGCTCGTCGGCCTCGTTATGCCCATGACGACGGTAGCAGACCAGATCGATCATCACATCGCGTTTGAAGGTGTTACGGAAATCCAACGCCAAACGGGTAACAAACGCCACCGCTTCCGGATCGTCAGCATTGACGTGGAAGATCGGCGACTGAACCATTTTGGCGATATCGGTACAGTATTGGGTCGAGCGCGCATCCAGCGGGTTGGAGGTGGTGAAACCAACCTGGTTGTTGATGACGATACGCACCGTGCCGCCCACTTCGTAACCACGAGCCTGCGACATGTTCAGGGTTTCCTGAACCACGCCCTGGCCGGTAATGGCGGCATCACCGTGGATGGTGATTGGCAGCACCATGTTGCTGCGCGCTTCGTCCAGACGATCGCGGCGGGCACGTACGGAACCCATAACCACCGGGCTGACGATCTCCAGGTGCGACGGGTTGAACGCCAGCGCCAGGTGAACCATGCCGCCTTCGGTTTCGACGTCGGAGGAGAAGCCCTGGTGATATTTTACGTCACCGGTACCGAGGTGTTCTTTATGCTTGCCGGCAAACTCGTCGAACAGGTCGGCGGGCTTTTTACCCAGCACGTTGATCAACACGTTCAGACGGCCGCGGTGAGCCATACCCAGCACCACTTCGCGCGTGCCGTTCTTGCCGGCATGGCGAACCATCTCTTTCAGCATGGGCACCAGCGCATCGCCGCCTTCCAGAGAGAAGCGTTTCGCTCCCGGGAATTTAGCGCCGAGATAGCGTTCCAGGCCTTCCGCTGCGGTCAGCTCGTTCAGGAAACGGCGTTTCTCTTCGTTAGTAAAGCTGGCGCGCCCCGCTACCGATTCGATGCGCTGTTGGATCCAGCGTTTCTCTTCGGTATTGGTGATATGCATGTATTCCGCACCGATCGAACCGCAGTAAGTCTGCTTCAGCGCAGCATACAGGTCGCCCAACTTCATGGTTTCTTTGCCGATGGCAAAAGAACCCACGTTGAAGGTTTCCTGGAAGTCGGCGTCGGTCAGATTGTGGTAAGCGGGATCGAGGTCAGCAACGGTCTCTTGCTGCCACAGGCCGAGCGGATCGAGATTGGCATGCTGATGTCCGCGGAAACGGAAGGCGTTGATCAGCTGCAGTACCTTGACCTGTTTGGCGTCGGTGTCTGGATCGTTGATGGTGGTATTGTAACGCGCAGAGTCTTTCGCCAGGCGGCGGAAGTAGTCACGCGTTTGAGAGTGAAGCTGATCGGGTTTAACACCCGCGGTTGGTAGCTGTTGAAAAATGGAACGCCAGCTATCTTCAACGGAGCCCGGATCGGTTAAGAAGTCTTCATAGAGCTGTTCTATGTAAGACTGGTTCGCGCCCGCCAGATAGGAGGAATCCAGCCAGGCCTTCATTGCGCCGTTCTGCATCATGATCCCTTAAGCTTTGAAGCTTTAGTTTTCGCCGTGGTTAACATAATTACCGTGATGGATACGGTTTGCCGTAGAAACGGTTCACTCGACATATCTTATGACCCTAATAAGGCCTGATACGTTTTGTTATGGACCTTGCGGTCCCTTACAAGGAACCTCTAAAAACCGGCGGACGAACCAGGCTGCATAGCGCCGCAGCCGCGGGTCAGTTTTTAGAGGCTCCCTCCTTTGCGATGTGCGCCGGAACCAGCCCGGCGCAGCATCTCATTGCGCTTATGCGCCGCGTTGCAGCAGCATGGACTTGATATGACCGATCGCACGCGTCGGGTTCAAGCCTTTAGGGCATACACTGACACAATTCATAATGCTATGGCAGCGGAAAACACTGAAAGCGTCGTCCAGATCGTCTAAACGTTCTTGTGTTTCCGTGTCACGGCTGTCGATCAGGAAGCGGTACGCCGCCAACAGGCCAGCAGGCCCTACGAACTTGTCAGGATTCCACCAGAACGATGGGCAAGACGTCGAACAACAGGCGCACAGGATGCATTCATACAGACCATCCAGTTTAGCCCGTTGTTCCGGCGATTGCAGGTGTTCGCGCGCCGGAGGATTCTTGCCGTCGTTCTGCAGGTAAGGCTTGATCTTTTCATACTGGGTATAGAACTGGCCCATATCAACCACCAGATCCCGCACCACCGGCAAACCCGGCAGAGGACGGATCACAATCTTGTTGTTGCCTTTGCGCAACGCCGAGAGGGGGGTGATGCATGCCAGGCCGTTCTTGCCGTTCATGTTCAGGCCATCGGAACCGCACACGCCTTCACGGCACGAACGGCGGAACGACAGGGTCGGATCTTTCTCTTTCAACTGGATTAACGCATCCAGCAGCATCATGTCCCGGCCGTCTTCCGCTTCCAGGGTGTAATCCTGCATATGCGGAGCGTCATCAACATCCGGGTTATAGCGATATATTGAGAATTCGAGTTTCATCAATCGATCTCCGCGATCAGTAGGAACGCACTTTCGGTGGGAATGCCGGGCGCAGCTTCGGTTGCATGTTCACTTCACGACGCGTCATGCTTTCCGATTGCGGCTGATACAGCGAATGGCACAGCCAGTTGGCGTCATCGCGATCCGGGAAGTCGAAGCGGCTGTGCGCCCCGCGGCTCTCGGTACGGAAGTTGGCCGACACGGCGGTGGAAAACGCAGTCTCCATCAGGTTATCCAACTCCAGACATTCGATGCGCTGGGTGTTGAATTCGCTGGAGGTATCGTCCAGGCGTGCGTTCTTCAGGCGTTCACGGATCTCTTTCAACTCTTCCAGCCCTTTCGCCATGGCATCACCTTCACGGAATACCGAGAAGTTGTGCTGCATACAGGCTTGCAGCGCCTTGCGAATTTCGACCGGATCTTCACCCGAACGGGTGTTGTTCCAGCGGTTCAGACGCTCCAGCGACGCATCCACATCCGATTCGCTGGCGTCACGGCTCTCGCCCTGCTCCGCCAGAGATTCCTGTAAATGCATACCGGCGGCACGACCGAATACCACCAGATCCAGCAGCGAGTTGCCACCCAGGCGGTTGGCGCCGTGTACCGATACGCAGGCGATTTCGCCCACGGCAAACAGACCCGGGATCACCACATCTTCGCCTTTCTCGTTCACGGTCAGTGCCTGGCCGGTCACCTTGGTCGGTATGCCGCCCATCATGTAGTGACAGGTCGGGATCACCGGGATCGGCTCTTTTACCGGATCGACGTGTGCGAAAGTGCGCGACAGTTCCAGAATGCCCGGCAGACGGGATTCCAGTACCTCTTTACCCAGGTGATCCAGCTTCAGCTTGACGTGTGGCCCCCACGGACCGTCACAGCCGCGGCCTTCGCGGATTTCAATCATGATCGAACGGGCAACGACATCACGGCCCGCCAGGTCTTTGGCGTTCGGCGCATAGCGCTCCATGAAACGCTCGCCGTGTTTGTTCAGCAGGTAACCGCCTTCACCACGGCAACCTTCGGTCACCAATACCCCAGCACCGGCGATGCCGGTCGGGTGGAACTGCCACATTTCCATGTCCTGCACCGGCACGCCGGCGCGCAACGCCATGCCGACACCGTCACCGGTGTTGATATGCGCATTGGTGGTGGACTGGTAAATACGGCCTGCACCGCCGGTCGCCAGTACGGTAGCTTTGGCTTTGAAGTACACCACTTCACCGGTTTCGATACAGATAGCCGTGGTGCCGACCACCGCGCCATCCTGGTTTTTCACCAGATCCAGCGCATACCACTCGGAGAAAATGGTGGTGTGGTTTTTCAGATTCTGTTGATACAGGGTGTGCAACAGGGCGTGACCGGTACGGTCCGCCGCCGCCGCGGTGCGTGCCGCCTGCTCGCCACCAAAGTTCAGTGACTGGCCGCCGAACGGACGCTGATAGATGCGGCCTTCATCGGTACGGGAGAACGGCAGCCCCATGTGTTCCAGCTCCAGAACCGCTTCCGGGCCGGTTTTACACATATATTCGATGGCGTCCTGGTCACCGATGTAATCGGAACCTTTCACCGTGTCATACATATGCCATTCCCAGTTATCTGCGTGGTTATTGCCCAGGGCTACGGTAATGCCACCCTGTGCAGACACGGTATGGGAACGGGTCGGGAATACTTTGGATATCAGGGCGCACGTGGAGCCCGCTTGAGAAATCTGCAGTGCCGCGCGCATACCTGCGCCACCAGCACCGATAACTACAGCATCAAACTCTCTGACCGGCAGTTTCATTTACACACCCCACACTACGATTGTTCCGTACAGCAAATAGACCAGCAACACGACAACGATTGCCAGTTGCAACACCAGACGCACTGCCAGCGGTTTGACGTAGTCCGTCAACACCTGCCACAAACCGACCCAGGCGTGAACCAAAATCGACAGCAGCGTCAGCAGCGTGAACACTTTCGTAATAGAGGTGGCGAAGAAGCCGCGCCAGATTTCATAGGTGAGATCCGGAGCCGTGACGAAGAAGCCCAGGATATACAGCACGTACAGGGTGATGACGATAGCGGAAGCACGCAGTAACAACCAGTCGTGTACGCCGTTGCGCCCTAATGCAGAAACATTGTTTACCATACGAGGACTCCAGCCAGAACTGACAGCACGACGGTCAGACCGATCGCCACCTGGGCGGAACGGGTACCGGCGGCTAAACTCTCTTCGATATAGCCAAAATCCATTAACAAGTGACGGATGCCACCGCAAATGTGATAGGCCAGCGCCGTGAGGATGCCCCAGAATATGAATTTGACAACGAAGCTATTCATGATGGCAGCAGCCTGCATGAAACCCTCTTGGGAAGAGAGAGACAGGCCCAGCAGCCAGAGGAGGATACCCACGGCAACGAAGGTAATTACGCCAGAGACTCGGTGTAAGATGGACGCTATCGCAGTTACGGGAAACTGAATCGTTTGCAGATCCAGGTTGACAGGTCTTTGTTTTTTCACGTTTTTGCCCACACAGCTCTTATTATTTTCCTTCCTCCGGACCTGGGCGGGGATCAGACAGCGTTAAGAGCCAAAACCCTTACACGTCACACGCTTAAACCTCAACATCCTCTGAGCTTAAACGGTGCGCATTTATAACGCTGGGTGCTCCTACTTCAGGGTAATCCGGAGACCTGGCGGCAGTATAGGAGGATCACATTCTGATTACAATTCCCATACAATCTGTTTGGTAACATTTCCCCCGAACAGTGATTTACATCACGGATTTCACAATTGGCACAAAATTAATTATCTGATTTGACAAGAGATCAACATTTCCATTACATATAGGGGCACAAACGGTCCTATGATGCGCTATAGGTCAGCGGATACACTTCCCCCAGTGTTCAAGATATGCAACAGTGTATTTGGCAGAACCTATCCCAATAGCCGTTTTTGCCGGTCATGTTTGCAACAAATCACCGCAGGTAAAAGCAAATAAGGCAGATAAAACAGCTTATTGGGATAGGTTCATAAAACCCCCGAACACGTCGTAGGTACGATTAACAGAATATAACGAATTCCGATGAATCGTTAACAACTGGTCACCCGCCTCGTTCGCCTGGTTAGCACTCTGTACCCTACCCGCGCAATTGCGCAGTCGCTCACAGAGTTAGCGTCCGCTCCATTTTTTGCGGGCAACCTGCGGAGAATTAAGGTATTTCAGTTGTTAGAGGTTTTTAAAATAAGGCGCTAAGGAGACAGTAAATGACTGATAAGAAAGCGACGCTAACCATTAACAATGGTGAAGCTCCGATCGAACTGGGCGTATTATCCCCGACACTGGGCCCCGATGTCCTCGATGTCCGCGCTCTGGGCTCCAAAGGTTATTTCACATTTGATCCCGGCTTTACTTCTACCGCTTCCTGCGAATCCAAAATCACCTTTATCGACGGTGACAAAGGCGTGCTGCTGCACCGCGGTTTCCCGATCGAACAGCTGGCGAAAGAGTCTTCCTACCTGGAAGTGTGCTACATCCTGCTGTACGGCGAGACCCCGACCGCAGAAGAATTCGAGACCTTCAAAACCACCGTAACCCGCCACACCATGATCCACGACCAGATTACCCATCTGTTCCGTGGCTTCCGTCGCGACTCGCACCCTATGGCGGTGCTGTGCGGCGTGACCGGGGCGCTGGCGGCGTTCTACCACGACGCGCTGGATGTGAACAACGAGCGCCACCGCGAGATCACCGCGTTCCGCCTGCTGTCCAAAATGCCTACCGTGGCGGCGATGTGTTACAAATATTCCCTGGGCCAGCCGTTCGTTTATCCACGTAACGATCTGTCCTACGCCGGCAACTTCCTGCACATGATGTTCGCTACCCCGTGTGAAGAATACGTGGTGAACCCAGTGCTGGAACGCGCAATGGATCGCATCCTGATCCTGCACGCCGACCACGAGCAAAACGCCTCCACGTCTACCGTACGTACCGCAGGTTCTTCGGGCGCTAACCCGTTTGCCTGTATTGCGGCCGGTATCGCCTCCCTGTGGGGGCCGGCGCACGGCGGTGCCAACGAAGCCGCACTGAAGATGCTCGAAGAGATCAAAACCGTTGAGCACATCCCAGAGTTCATCAAGCGCGCGAAAGACAAGAACGATTCGTTCCGTCTGATGGGCTTCGGCCACCGCGTGTACAAGAACTACGATCCGCGCGCCACAGTGATGCGTGAAACCTGTCACGAAGTGCTGAAAGAACTGAACAAGAAGGACGACAACCTGTTGGAAGTGGCGATGGAGCTGGAACACATCGCGCTGAACGACCCGTACTTCATCGAGAAGAAACTGTACCCGAACGTCGACTTCTACTCAGGCATCATCCTGAAAGCGATGGGTATCCCTTCTTCCATGTTCACCGTTATTTTTGCCATCGCCCGTACCATCGGCTGGATTGCACACTGGAACGAAATGCATGACGAAGGCATCAAAATTGCCCGTCCGCGTCAGCTGTATACCGGCTATGCCGAACGTGATTTCAAATCCCAGCTGAAAAACAAATAACGCCGCTTTACCCTACATAAAGCAGCACAGCGCCGCCCGATTGGGCGGCGTTTTTTTTGCTACTTTTGGCAACCGGGGCACCAATAAAACGGCCGTGACGACAGTTGGGTTCTGACAATCATCGCGCCGCAGCGCTCACAAGGTTCACCGCTGCGATGGAAAACCTTAAAGCTGAACAGTGCGCCATGATGACGGTTCTCATCCACCTGCCCGCGCGTCTGGTAAGACAGGCGAGGCACCGCCAGCAGAGCCTCCGCCAATCGCTGTAAAACGTCAGGCTCCAGATCCTGTGGCTTATGTTGAGGTGCCAGCGCTGCCTGCCAGAGAATTTCGGCACGCAGATAGTTGCCCAAACCCGCGAGAAAAGCCTGGTCGAGCAGCATGCCCCCCAATTGTCGGCGGCGAAACGCCGGCGACAGCAGCCGTTGTTCTACAGCCGCCACTGTCAGCGTCATGTCCAACACGTCGGGGCCAATGCGTTGCAAAAACGGATGTTGTTCAATCTCTTCGCGCGGGCCCAGGGTGATCTCCGAGGCGCTGTACAATAAAATCGCCTGCTGCGCCGTTTCCAGCCGCACGCGCAAATCACGCCTGGTATCCGGCGCTTCTCCCGCTTTTGCCACTTTCCACACGCCATACAGCTGGTTGTGGCTGTACATCGTCAGCCCGTTAGAAAAGTGGGTCAGCAGTGCCTTGCCGCGTGGCTCGATAGCAATGATACGTTCACCGATTAACCGATCGCGGTAATGTTTAAGTTGGGGAAAAGCGAAACCCACTTCCGTCAGCGGCTGGTCGATCACCGCCGCAGCCAGCGCATCCGCCGCCCGGCGAATTTCCGGTCCTTCCGGCATATTGCAACTCCTGAATTAGCCGGACCTCCGCAGCGAGAGGCCCATAGAAAACACGATTAATGCGTCGCGCCGCCAACCACTTTCAGATCGTGCTCCACCTGCAACGCGATGGAGATAGCCAACTCCAGAGCGAACAGCACCGTCTGCGACGCCATGCTGGGTGCGCCAGGGTGGGCGGCAGCCTGCTCCGGCAGATAAGGAATATGAATAAACCCACCCTTAATCTCTTGCTGGCCGTTTAACCGGTGCAACAGGCCGTACATCACGTGGTTGCAGACGTAGGTCCCGGCGGTTTGCGATACCGAAGCGGGTATGCCGGCTTCACGCATCGAGTTGACCATCGCCTTTATCGGCAAGGTGCTGAAATAGGCCGCCGGCCCGGCTTCAAGGATCGGTTCGTCGATCGGCTGCCGGCCCTGATTATCAGGAATGCGCGCATCATCGACGTTGATCGCTACCCGCTCTATAGTGATATCGGTGCGTCCTCCGGCCTGGCCGATAGCCAGTACCATCACCGGCTTTACCTCATCAATCGCCGCGTTCAGCACCTCAAGCGCTACGCCAAACACGCAGGGCAGCTGGCGCGCAATGATGCGCGTGCCAACAAATTCCCTGTCGTTCAGTTGCTTTACCACTTCCCACGAAGGATTAACGCGTTCTCCGCCAAAGGGCTCAAAGCCCGTAATTAATACCTTTTGCATGAGTTCTCCTACGGGAACATCAGGAAATAAAGCAGGAACACGTTCACCAACAGCAACAGCGCCCCGGTCGGCACCTGCGCCTTGATCACCGCATTCTTGTCCGGCAATTCCAGCAACGCCGCCGGCACAATATTAAAGTTAGCAGCCATTGGCGTCATCAGCGTGCCGCAATAACCGGAAAACATGCCGATTGCCGCCATGACTGCCGGATTACCGCCGTGCTGCAGCACCAGGATCGGGATGCCGATGCCGGCAGTGACGATCGGGAAGGCGGCGAAGGCGTTACCCATCACCATGGTCAGCATCGCCATGCCGATGGCGTAAACCGCCACGGCGATAAAGCGATTGTCGACCGCCAGGTATTCCTGAGTCAGATGGGAAATCGCGGTGCCGACGCCGGCGGCAGTGAACAGCAACCCCAGCGTGGCCAGAATCTGCGGCAAAATAAACGCCCAGCCGACCGAATCCAACAGACGACGCGCTTCCTGTATCGGCTGCGAAAGGGTTTCGCGAGTCATTCGCACCGCAATAATGCCGCCCAGTACCACACCCAGCGCCATCGAGAACAGCGTAATCAACGTGGCGTGATTGCCGCTGCCGAACACCGCCTTCTGCAGAGCCGGAATATTGTTGAACAGCAACACGCCTGTCACCGTCACCACCGGGATCGCCAATGCAGGAATAAACAGTCGATTGCCCAACCGCTTGGCACTTTCCTCACGCTGTTGCGGAGTACGCTGATGGTAGCGGCCAAGCCGCATGCCGCCGAAACCGGCGATCAATGCCATCACTATTACCACTACGCCGACGATGATATGCAACATGCGTTTCTCATTGTTGCCCTCGCCCAATACATCGCCCAGCAGACTGTAGGTCCAGTCGCCCACCAGGAACACCAGGCCGTACAGCGCCCAGAACAGGCCGGTGGTGATGCGGCGCGGGTTGGCACGATCGCGGAACGACATCACCGCCACGATCAACAGCACCGCACCGGCCAGCCAGTAGAGATATTGTTGTTGGAAACTCATTGAGCATCTCCTTTGGCCCGCAACGCCGCCTGGTTAAGCTGCGCCAGCTCGGCGCTGAGCTGTTTGTCCATCCGGTAAAGCCGGAAGGCATGGATCAGGAAAGCGAAAATGGCGGTCGGAATGCCCCATAAAGCGATATGCAACGGCTCGGTCTGGATACCGCCTGACTCCAGCATAAAATTATGCATGAAGATGATCGCACCAAAGGCCACGAAGATGTCCTCGCCAAAGAACAGCCCGACGTTATCGGTGGCGGCAGACATGGCACGCAGGCGATGCCGCATGCGTTCCGGCAACTCGCCGTAGCGATTTTCGGTTGCCCCTTCCGCCATCGGCGCCAGCAGCGGACGCACCATTTGCGGGTGGCCCCCCAGGCTGGTCAGCCCCATGGCGGCGGTGATTTCACGCACAAACAGATAGACGATCAACAACCGCCCTGCAGTGGCGCTCTTGATCTTGGCGATCCACGCCTGCGCGCGCTCTTTCAGCCCGTGACGTTCCAGCAGACCTATTACCGCCAGCGGCAACAGCAGGATCAGCGGCAGATTCCGGGTACTGAGGAAGCCTTCACCCAGTTTTTCCAGAATGACGTCCAGCGGCATCAACGCCGCCAACCCGGTAATGATGCCGGCGGCAATCACCACCAGCACTGGGTTGAAACGCAAAACAAATCCAACCACGATGGCGACAATGCCAATCAATGGCCAGAGATTAATGGCCTGTTCCATGATCGTCCCTCGGTAGTTTCCAATCGTTTTTTAGAAGTGATGTTGTGTACTGCTCTTAATCTGCGCTGACGCTAATGCCCTCTACGGCGAAACGTTCGCGCAGCGTGCGGGCGAAACTCAACGCATGTTCACCGTCGCCGTGCAAACAGACGGTTTCCGCCTGCACCGCCGCCCAGGTGCCGTCCTGCGTGCGCACCCGATGAAGGCGCACCATTTCCAGCGTTTGCTCCAGCGCCAGTTCGTCGCTGGTGATCAGCGCACCCGGCTGACCGCGCGGCACCAGCGTGCCGTCGGCCTGATAACCGCGATCGGCGAACACTTCCTGCCGCGTCGCCAACCCCAGTTTCTCTCCGGCACGAATAAGCTCGCTGCCCGCCAACCCCACCAGCCGCAGAGCGGGATCGACCGCCTTCACCGCCCGGGCGATGGCCTCCGCCAAAGCCGGTTCAACCGCTGCCTGGTTGTACAACATACCGTGCGGCTTCACATGCACCATCACCCCGCCTTCGGCACGGGCCATCGCCGCTACCGCCCCCAGTTGATACACCACCTGCGCATACACCGTTTCCGGCGGCAGTTGCATGCGGGTACGGCCAAAGTTCTCGCGATCGGGGAAACTGGGGTGCGCGCCTATAGCCACACCATATTGCAGCGCCCAACGGACCGACTGACGCAGGGTTTGTGCATCGCCGGCGTGAAAACCGCAGGCAATATTGGCCGAACTGACCAGTTGCAACAGCGCCTCGTCGTTGGCACAGCCTTCGCCGAGATCGGCATTCAGATCAACGAGCATCTAACCCCCAGGCAATTTGTTGGATAAAGCGATCCTGCTCGGCCTTGGCGCATTGCGCCTCCACCAGGGTACAGGGAACAAAGTGGATAGCCTCGCCCAGACGGATCTGCGCCAAATGGTAGAGATCGGCCTCGATCACGCAGGCAATACGCGGGTAACCGCCGGTAGTTTGCGCATCGGCCATCAGCACGATCGGCTGGCCGTTATGCGGCACCTGCACCACGCCCGGCAGCAGGCCGTGCGACAGCATTTCGCGGTCGGTGATGCGGCCCAGCGCATTGCTGCCGTGCAGGCGATATCCCATGCGGTTACTCTGCGGGCTGAGCTGCCAGGCGGTACGCCAGAAAGCCTCCTGCGCCTCGGGGCTGAACTCGGCATACTCCGGTCCCGGCAAGGCGCGGATGCGATTATTGAACAACAGTTGCTTAACGCCACAGCTGTTTTGCGGCACGGAAACCGGCTTGCCCAACGGCAGGCTGTCGCCGTCTTTCAGGTTGCGCCCTTCCAGCCCGCCAAAGGCAGCTTTGATATCCGTGCTACGCGAGCCGAGCATTTCGGGCACGGTGATGCCGCCGGAAATCGCCAAATAGCTGCGCATGCCGCGTTTAGGCATGTTCATGACTAGCTGCTGGCCCGCTTTAACCGGGTAACGCCAGCCGGTCCACAGCGGTTTTTCGTCCAGTTTTGCATCGCAACCGGCCCCGGTCAGCGCGATCCACCCTGACTGGGTGAATTCGGCGCTAAATTGGCCAAGGGTGATTTCCAGCCCGGCATCACCTGGTGAATTCCCCACCAGCAGGTTGGCGATTTTCAACGCCGGCAGGTCAAGCGCACCACCCTGGCTAACGCCCAGATGGCGGAAACCGTGACGGCCCGCGTCCTGTACCGTGGTGTAAATGCCCGCACGCAGGATCTTCAACATACGCCCTCCTTCTGCGGCACGAAGCGCACGTTATCGCCGGGGCGCAGCAGCGTCGGCGGCATGTCATAAGGGTTGAATAACGACAGCGGCGTGCGTCCAATCAACTGCCAGCCCCCAGGAGTGACCAGCGGATAAATGCCGGTCTGGCTGCCGCCGATACCAATGGAGCCTGCTGCCACCGCCAGACGCGGTTCGGCGCGGCGCGGCGTCGCCAATTTTTCCGGCATGCCGCCCATATAAGAAAAACCCGGCTGAAAGCCAAGGAAATAAACCACATAGGCCGCCGAAGAATGGCATTCCACCACCTGCCGTGGCGTCATGCCGGTGTGGTGCGCCACCTCGTCCAAATCAGGCCCATATTCGCCGCCGTAGATCACCGGAATGTCCACCTGGCGCGATGGCGGCATCAGACTTTCCTCGCTGTCCCAGCCCTGCTGCAGCTGCGCCAACATCGCTTCGGCGTCTGCCTGTGGCGTATTGAGCAACAGCGTAAGATTGTTCATTCCCGGCACCACTTCAAGCACATCGGGATGATGATTAAATATTTCGGCCAGCGCCCAGATCCGCTGCTGGCTCGGCAGCGTCATCGGCGGCGACAGTTCAAGCACTACGGCTCTTTCACCCAACAGGTAATAACGCGCTCGTTGTCGTTGCACCTGATTCTCCTTAATTACCGCGATGAAAAACACACCAGTTATGCGTGACGCAGCTCCGGCTGTCAATAGAACGCAACCATTGAAAAAATAAGGAATTAAGGCGCAAAAAGGATCCAGCCGGCGCGCAGACCGGGCCAGATCCTGAGGAAAAATCAGGCGGGGTTCGGGATATCGATAAAGGTCACGTTAAAACCATGATGCTGCGCCAGCCATTCCCCCAGCGCCTTCACGCCGCCACGCTCAGTGGCGTGATGACCGGCAGCGAAGAAGTGAACGCCCATTTCCCGTGCAGTGTGGATGGTTTGTTCCGAGACCTCGCCGCTGATAAAGGCGTCCACACCGAAACGCGCCGCGCTATCGATGAAACCCTGGCCGCCGCCGGTACACCAGGCCACGCGACGAATGTGCGCCGGCGCGTTATCGCCACAGTGCAGCACTGCACGGCCCAGTCGGCTCTCAATGCGCTGCTGCAACTCAGCGCCGGTCAGCGGTTGTTCAAACTCGCCGTGCGGCACCAGCGGTTCCACTTCACCGATAACGCGAATGCCAAGCAGGTGCGCCAGTTGCGCGTTGTTGCCCAGCACTGGGTGGGCATCCAGCGGCAGATGATAACCGTACAGGTTGATGTCATTGGTCAGCAGCGTTTTCAGCCGATTGCGTTTCATGCCGCGCACCGCCGGCGCTTCGTTTTTCCAGAAATACCCGTGATGCACCAGGATGGCGTCCGCCTGCTGCTCCACCGCCGCATCCAGCAGCGCCTGACAGGCGGTCACGCCGGTGACGATGCGTTTCACATGCGGCCGCCCTTCTACCTGCAGGCCATTCGGCGCATAGTCCTGAAACGCGGCGCTGTTCAGTTCGTTGTTGATCAGATTTTCCAGATCGAGGTTACGCATAATCTTCTCTCTTCAATTCAAAATGTTTGCCGGTCGCCCTGTGCCATCAGGATAAACTTCACGCCCAGATCGTTGCCCTGATCCAACTGCTGTTTAATGGTAGCGCGCACGTCTTCGCCCTGCTTCAGGCTGGGTTTGATATGGCTGATCACGACCGGAAAATCCTTCAGCGAGCCTTCGCCGCCGCTGTACTGAGCCAGGCTTTTCAGCTCTTTCAACAGCCACGCCGGCGTCAGGTGGCCGTACAGGTTTTTATCTTCAACGCCATTGGGGTAAGAGGCTTCAATAATCATCCCCTTCAGCTTTTTCTGTTCAATTAACGGCCCCAACGCGCGCCAGGCGGTATCCAGATTGCGCGACTGCTCGAGCGCATCCGGCCCGGTGTCGCCGAAATAGGCGAAAGATCCGCTGCGATCGGACACCAGCAGCATCGAGGAAGGATAACGATCGTGGCTGAGCGGATACATCACGCCGCTCAGGCCGGTGACGCCCAGGGTAAAGCGCTGCTGCGGCCGCACCGTTTGCAACCGATAGGTGCCCAGCCGCGATCCGTTACCGGCGTCGGTGAAGTTCGGCCAAGCCTTCCAGTTAAAGTAATGATTGCGCAAGGTCAGGATGGTATCGGCCTGGGCATAAATATTTTTCTTGCCGTCCTCCGGCGAACCGATAATCAGCCCGGCCACGTGGTCCAGATGACCGTGGCTGATAAAGTAACCACCGATCAGTTGCCGGAACACGTAACCCTGAGGGGTATAAGGCGCCGCCAGTTCGGGGGTCACCTGCGGGAAACTGCCTTTTTCCAGCCCTTTGGCAATGCCCGGCAACAGTGAACCGGCATCGAGCGCCAGGTACTGCGGCTGGTTGTCGCTACGGATCAGATAGGATGTCAGATTGCCGTCGCTGACGCCGCCGTCAACGCCAAGTGCCACCACGTCAAAGCCGGCCAGCGCCAGGGCTGAATAGCCGCTCAGGCACAGGGCCAGCACCTTGTTCATCATTCTTTCGCTCCTTGCTGTTGCCTTAATATTCCCCCCGCTTGGCCGCTTCAAAGGCCGCCAGCGTCTCCAGCCGGGCCTGCTTGTGATCGACAATCGGCAAAGGATAATCCAGCATGCGTTGCTGTTTTTCCGCCCAGAGATGGGGCTGATGAAGAGCATTGTCCGGTACATCCGCCAGCTCGGGCAACCATTTACGGATAAAAGTGCCTTGCGGATCAAAACGTTCGCCCTGGGTGGTCGGGTTAAAGATGCGGAAATACGGCGCGGCGTCGGTGCCGGTTGAGGCCGCCCACTGCCAGCCGCCATTATTCGCCGCCAGATCGCCGTCCAACAGCTGCGACATGAAATAGCGTTCGCCGGCGCGCCAGTCGATCAGCAGATCTTTCACCAAAAAACTGGCGCTGATCATGCGTAACCTGTTGTGCATCCAGCCAGTTTTATTCAGCTGACGCATGGCGGCATCGACGATCGGGTAGCCGGTTGCACCTTGCTGCCAGGCCAGCAACAGTGCGTCGTTATTCCTCCAGCGTACCCTATCCGTCCACTCGATAAAGGGACGGTGCCTGCATAACACAGGATAGGTCACCATCAGATGCCGATAAAATTCGCGCCAGATCAATTCGTTCAGCCAGCCAAAAGCGCCGCTGTCGCTGTTTTCCAGCACCTGCGGGCATTCGGCGCGCAGGCGGTTAAAGCATTGGCGTGGCGACAGTACGCCAATCGCCAGATACGGCGACAGGCTGCTGGTACCGGCAATAGCGGGAAAGTCGCGTTGTTGCAGGTAATCCTGCACTTGCTCGCGGCAGAAAGCGCGCAACCGTTGCAACGCCGCCTCTTCCCCGGCGGGAAAATCTGCACCCGCCTCAACCTGCGGATAATCGAACGCCGCCGGCGCAGCTGACACCGGCAACGCGCCGCCTTCACGACGTTTGGGCGCCGGCAAGGAACGGACGTCGGATTCGGTCAGCCGTTGGATAAAAGCCTTACGGAACGGCGTATAAATTTTGTACATCTCTCCGCCGCCGGTTTGTACGCTGCCCGGCGGTAACAGCAGGCTGTCATCGAAGCTTTGGCAAATCACCTGCCCGGATAAACGCCGTTGCGCCTGTTGATCACGCTTTAGTTCATTGATCTCGTACTGGCGGTTATAAAACAGCGCATTCACCCGCTCTTGCGCGCAATACGCCACCAGCCAGTCAACAGCGGCGGAAAAATCATCGCACTGATGGCAGACCAGCGGGATACCGCGATCCGCCAGCGCCTGCTGAACCTGCTGCAGGTTGGTATGAATAAATGCCGCCTGACGCGGTGCCATCTCATGCTGCCGCCACTGTCCAGGGGTAGCGATAAACACCGCCAGCACGCGGGCGGCGGGATCGCAACAGGCGGCGTGCAGCGCTTTGTTGTCGGTTATACGCAGATCGTTACGTAGCCAGACCAGATGCGTGGCCATAAAACTCCTCGTCGGTTAGTGGCCGTAACGCAAACGCAACGCTTCGGGATAGGGTTCGAAATAACGTTGCTCGGCCAGATAGCGATCCGGGTATTCGGCCATGTAATGTTTGAGCAGGGTGATCGGCGCCAACAGCGGCTGCATTCCCTGGCGATAGCGGTCGATCAGTTGCGCCAACTCCTGCCTCTGAGCCGAGCTGAGCTGGCGGCGGAAATACCCCTGCACGTGCATCAACACATTGGTGTGATTGCGGCGCGTCGCCTTGTGCGCCAACAGCCTCATCAGGCGGCTGCGGTATTCAATGGCGAATGCCTCGAGCGACTCCCACTTTTCGATATCGGCGACAAAACGGCCCAGTTCGCGGTATTCCGGCTGCGAATGCGCCAGCAGCGAAAGCTTATAACGGCTGTGGAAAGCGATCAGTCCGCCACGAGTCAGCCCCTCGCGCCACAACATATTCAGTTCATACAGCGCGTAAACCCGCTCGACAAAATTTTCCCGCAGGGTGGCATCATTCAGCCGCCCGTCTTCTTCTACCGGCAGCCAGGGCATCTGGCGCAGCAGTTCGGCCGTGAATAGCCCGACGCCGTTTTTGCGCGACTCTTTTCCGTTTTCGCTGTAAACCCGCACTCGCTCCATACCGCAGCTCGGGGACTTGGCGCAGACGATATAGCCGCACAGATGCCCCAGTTCCGTGACGCGTTGCTCGGAGAACCGCTGCATTTTTTCGGTCACGTCGACGCTGTCGTCGTTGCTGTAGCGCATCACCGGCGACGGATGTTGTTGTTTGCTCAACCGCAGTGCCGGGCGTGGGGTGGGCAAACCGATCGCCATTTCCGGGCACACCGACTCAAAGCGCACATAGGGCGCCAGTTGCTCCACCGCAAAGGCCAGGCGTTTATGGCCGCCATCAAAACGCACCGCGTCGCCCAACAGGCAGGCGCTGATCCCGACCGGAATTTTGTCACTCATGATGTGCTCCCACAGTCCTGGACGATGCTAAAAGTGTAGAGGAATTCACGCGGGGAAACGACAGTTAGCTGCGTAATGAGCAGGCTGCGCCCATAAAAAAACCCCCGCCGCGAGGCGAGGGTTTCAGGGGACTCTGGCGGCGATCAGTAGAAATCGCAGGACGCCAGCTCCGCCTGTTGCAGCCAGACCGGCTTATCGCTGGTTTTAGACCAGACGCGGTGCAGATAGCTGTAAAAACGTGCCCGGTCGCTGCGGAACAGCATAACCGGTAAAGCCAAAGTCCCTGCCAGGATCACTGCGCTGCGGCGCAGGAGAATCCGATGCAATGAATAAGCGTGATAAGTAGACATGCGAACCTCCTCAAAAACGCCCGGCCGTTGATTTTCTGAAAACAGCGCTGGCGTAGACAATGTAAATGCGACAATTTGGTAACTGAACAAAATTTTAGCGCAACTGATGAAAGTTTACTACTCATCCGACCACTAAATTGTACAAAAAATCGCAAAAAAATCCGCCATTACGTAATTTTGTTACACCCAGGTTAATAACTAACTAACCATTGGTTATATTATGGTTATTTACAGCCCGTTTACGCCCACCGCTTCCCCAGGCAGCGCAGAACACAGGCTGAAACGCGCCACCCGCTCACAAAGCCGCCGTTAAAAAGCCATTTTTCGCTGTAATTTCAGCCATTTTTATACTTTTTTTACACTGCCCAGCGCTATTTTTTCATCTTCTTTTTACCACCCTCCCTACACTCGCAGTATCAAAAACTACACCTCTGGAGGTGTCCTGTGAGTATCAGCGTTATTGGTGGTGCGCTGTTGGTTCTGCTGCTGTTGGGCTATCTGGTTTATGCCCTGTTCAACGCGGAGGATTTCTGATGGCAGCTTCAGCCTTTTTACTGATTGCCAGCTTCTTGCTGGTGCTTGTGCTGCTGGCCCGGCCTTTGGGCAGCTTTTTGGCACGCCTGATCGAAGGCGAACCGCTGCCCGCCCTGCGCCAGGTGGAAGCCACCGTCTGGCGCTGCTGCGGCAATGACACCGCCGAGATGAACTGGTGGCAATACGCGCTGGCGATCCTGTGGTTCAACCTGCTTGGTCTGGCACTGCTGTTCGCACTGCTAATGGGCCAGGGCTCGCTGCCGCTTAACCCGCAGGGTTTCCCTGGGTTGTCGTGGGATCTGGCGTTCAATACCGCCGTCAGCTTTGTCACCAATACCAACTGGCAGGCTTACAGCGGCGAAAGCGCCCTCAGTTATCTCAGCCAGATGGCCGGGCTGGCCGTGCAGAACTTTTTGTCCGCCGCCACCGGCATCGCAGTGGCCTTCGCGCTGATCCGTGCCTTCACTCGCCGTTCCAGCGCCACCATAGGTAACGCCTGGATCGACATTTTCCGCGTGACGCTGTACGTATTGCTGCCGATTTCGCTGCTGATCGCGCTGTTCTTCGTCAGCCAGGGCACGCTGCAAAACTTCCTGCCTTATCTGCACACCACTACGCTGGAAGGCGCGCAGCAGACGCTGCCGATGGGGCCGGTAGCCTCGCAGGAAGCGATCAAGATGCTCGGCACCAACGGCGGCGGCTTCTTTGGCGCCAACTCGGCGCATCCGTTCGAGAACCCGACCGTCCTGACCAACTTTGTACAGATGCTGGCGATCTTCCTGATCCCGTGCGCGCTGTGCTTTGCCTTCGGTCAGGTTGCCGGTGAGAACCGTCAGGGACACGCGCTGATCTGGGCGATGGCGCTGATCTTCGTGGTGGCGGTGGTCGTGGTGATGTTCGCCGAATTGGCCGGTAACCCGCATCTGAGCGCGCTGGGCGCCGACAGCAACATCAATATGGAAGGCAAGGAATCACGCTTTGGCATTCTCGCCACCAGCCTGTTCTCGGTGGTGACCACCGCAGCCTCCTGCGGTGCGGTCAACGCGATGCACGACTCCTTCACCGCGTTGGGCGGCATGGTGCCGATGTGGCTGATGCAGATTGGCGAGGTGGTATTCGGCGGCGTGGGCTCCGGCCTGTACGGCATGCTGCTGTTCGTGCTGCTGACGGTGTTTATCGCCGGGCTGATGATCGGCCGCACGCCGGAGTACCTGGGCAAAAAGATCGACGTCTATGACATGAAAATGACCGCGCTGGCGATCCTGGTCACGCCGACCCTGGTGTTGCTGGGCACGGCGCTGGCCATCGCCACCGACGCAGGCCGTGCAGGCATCCTTAACCCAGGCGCGCATGGCTTCAGCGAAGTGCTGTATGCCCTGTCTTCCGCCGCCAACAACAACGGCAGCGCCTTTGCCGGCTTAAGCGTCAACACGCCGTTCTACAACCTGCTGCTGGCATGCGCCATGTTCGTCGGCCGCTTCGGGGTCATCCTGCCGGTGCTGGCCATTGCCGGTTCGCTGTGCGCGAAAAAACGTCAGCCTGCGGGCAACGGTACCCTGCCGACCTACGGACCGCTGTTTATCGGCTTGCTGATCGGCACCGTGCTGCTGGTAGGCGCATTAACCTTCGTACCGGCGTTGGCGCTGGGACCGGTGGCCGAGCACCTGCAGCTCTGGTTGGCAAACTAACAGACGTCATAGAGAGAGAATAAAGAAATGACTCGCAAACAACGCGCACTGTTTGAACCGGCATTGGTCCGTACCGCGCTGATCGATGCGGTGAAAAAATTGGATCCGCGCACCCAATGGCGTAACCCGGTGATGTTCGTGGTGTATATCGGCAGCATTTTGACTACCGTCATCTGGCTGGCGATCCTGGCCAAACAGACCGACGGCAGCGCCGCCTTTACCGGCAGTATCGCCCTGTGGCTGTGGTTCACCGTGCTGTTCGCCAACTTTGCCGAAGCGCTGGCCGAGGGGCGCAGCAAAGCGCAGGCAGAAAGCCTGAGGGGCACCAAGAAAACCAGTTGGGCGAGGAAACTGGCCGCGCCGCGCCGTGACGGTGCCACCGAGAAAGTGTCCGCCGAGAGCCTGCGCAAGGGTGACGTGGTGCTGGTAGAAGCCGGCGATACCATCCCTTGTGACGGTGAGGTGCTGGAGGGCGGCGCGTCAGTCGATGAAAGCGCCATTACCGGTGAGTCTGCGCCGGTGATCCGCGAATCCGGCGGCGACTTCTCGTCAGTGACCGGCGGCACCCGCGTGCTGTCCGACTGGCTGGTGGTGCAGTGCAGCGTCAACCCGGGCGAAACCTTCCTCGATCGGATGATCGCCATGGTGGAAGGCGCCAAGCGGCGTAAAACCCCGAATGAGGTGGCACTGACCATTCTGCTGGTGGCGCTGACCATCGTGTTCGTGCTGGCGACCGCTACGCTGTTCCCGTTCTCGCAATACAGCGTGGATGCCGCCAAAGGCGGGTCAGTCGTCAGCATCACCGTGCTGGTGGCGCTGCTGGTCTGCCTGATCCCAACGACTATCGGTGGCCTGCTGTCTGCCATCGGCGTGGCGGGGATGAGCCGGATGCTGGGTGCAAACGTGATCGCCACCAGCGGCCGTGCAGTGGAAGCGGCCGGCGACGTTGACGTGCTGCTGCTGGACAAAACCGGCACCATCACGCTGGGTAACCGTCAGGCCTCCGAGTTTCTGCCTGCACCTGGCGTGAAGGAACAGGATCTGGCCGATGCGGCGCAGTTGTCCTCACTGGCCGATGAAACGCCGGAAGGCCGCAGCATTGTGGTGCTGGCCAAACAGCGCTTTAACCTGCGCGAGCGCGACCTGCAGGCACTGAACGCCACTTTCGTGCCCTTCTCCGCTCAGACGCGCATGAGCGGCGTCAACGTGCAGGACCGCATGATCCGTAAAGGGGCGGTGGATGCCATTCGCCGCCATGTGGAATCCAATCAGGGCCACTTCCCGCAGGCGGTGGACGATCTGGTGGCTAGCGTCGCACGCACCGGCGGTACGCCGCTGGTGGTGGCCGAAGGGCCACGGGTGTTGGGCGTGGTGGCGCTGAAAGATATCGTCAAGGGCGGTATTAAAGAGCGCTTCGCCGAGCTGCGTAAAATGGGCATCAAAACGGTGATGATCACCGGCGATAACCCCTTGACCGCTGCGGCGATCGCTGCCGAAGCCGGTGTGGATGACTTCCTGTCGGAAGCCACACCGGAAGCCAAACTGGCGCTGATCCGCCAGTACCAGGCGGAAGGACGGCTGGTGGCGATGACCGGCGACGGCACCAACGATGCCCCGGCGCTGGCGCAGGCCGACGTGGCGGTGGCGATGAACTCGGGCACCCAGGCCGCCAAAGAGGCGGGCAACATGGTCGATCTGGACTCCAACCCGACCAAACTGATTGAAGTGGTGCATATCGGTAAACAGATGCTGATGACGCGCGGCTCGCTGACCACCTTCAGTATCGCCAACGACGTGGCGAAGTATTTCGCCATTATCCCGGCGGCGTTCGCGGCAACCTATCCGCAGTTGAACGCGCTGAATGTGATGCACCTGCACTCCCCCGCTTCCGCCATTATGTCGGCGGTCATTTTCAACGCTCTGGTGATCGTGTTCCTGATCCCGCTGGCGCTGAAAGGGGTGAGCTATAAGCCAATGAGCGCCGCAGCGCTGCTGCGCCGTAACCTGTGGATGTACGGTGTGGGTGGCCTACTGGTGCCCTTTGTCGGCATCAAACTGATCGATCTGGTTCTGGTCGCCTTGCATATCGCCGGTTAAGAATTAAGAGGAAATGAACATGTCATATTTACGTCCTTCGCTGGTGATGCTGATTCTGCTGACGTTGATTACCGGCATTGCCTATCCGTTGTTGACCACCGGGCTGTCGCAGTTGCTGTTTTCCGGCGCAGCCAACGGCTCGCTGTTGTATCAGGGCGACAAGGTGGTGGGGTCGGCACTGATCGGCCAAAACTTTACCAAACCGGAGTATTTCTGGGGTCGCCCTTCAGCCACCGGTGATTCAGCCTATAATGCCATGGCGTCCGCCGGCAGCAATCTGGCCGCCACCAACCCGGCGCTGGATAAAGCCATCGCCGAACGTGCGGCACAGTTGCGTCAAGCCAACCCGGCGGCGAAAGGCCCGATCCCGGTCGATCTGCTGACCGCCTCCGGCAGCGGGCTGGATCCGCAGATTTCCATCGCTGCGGCGCAATATCAACTGGCCAGGGTTGCCGCAGCGCGCCAACTGCCGCAGGAGCAGATCGCCAAGCTGATTGAAGAAAGCACCGATCAGGCAACCCCCAACTTTATGGGTGAATCGGTGGTTAACGTGCTGAAACTGAACCTGGCGCTCGACGCATTGCGGTAATACGCCGCATTCAGCATAGTGAGAGGGTTCGGCTTGCCGAACCCATTTTTGCTTTGTTACGCAAGGAATTGTAATGGTCGAAGAAGAACAGCAGCGCCCCGATCCTGACAGCCTGCTCGCGGTAGCCAATGAAAAACCGCGCGGCCGGCTGAAGGTGTTCTTCGGTGCCTGCGCCGGGGTGGGTAAAACTTACGCCATGCTGCAAGAAGCGCAGCGCCTGCGCGGCCAGGGGCTGGACGTGCTGGTTGGCGTAGTCGAAACCCACGGGCGCAGCGAAACCGCCGCGCTGTTGACCGGGCTGGACGTGCTGGCGAAAAAGCGTATCCAGTATCGCGGCAGGCTGGTGCAGGAGTTTGATCTCGATGCCGCACTGGCGCGCCATCCTGCGCTGGTGCTGATGGACGAACTGGCGCACAGCAACGCCCAGGGTTCGCGTCACCCGAAACGCTGGCAGGATGTAGAAGAGTTGCTGGACGCCGGTATCGACGTGCTCACCACCGTGAACGTGCAGCATCTGGAGAGCCTGAACGACGTGGTCGGCGGCGTAACCGGGGTGCGGGTACGCGAGACCGTGCCCGATCACGTATTCGACGAAGCGACCGAAGTGGTGCTGGTCGATCTGCCGCCGGACGATCTGCGCCAGCGGCTCAATGAAGGCAAGGTGTATATCCCCGGCCAGGCCGAACGCGCCATCGAGCACTTCTTCCGCAAGGGCAACCTGATCGCCCTGCGCGAGCTGGCGCTACGCCGCACCGCCGATCGGGTCGATGACCAAATGCGCGCCTTTCGCGATACCCAGGGCCGAGAAAAAGTGTGGCACACCCGCGACAGCATTTTGCTGTGCGTCGGCCACAACAGCGGCAACGAAAAGCTGGTGCGCATCGCCGCCCGGCTGGCGGCGCGTCTGGGCTGCCACTGGCATGCGGTGTATGTGGAAACGCCGAAGCTGCACCGGCTGCCGGAAAACCGGCGCCGGGCGATCCTGCGGGCATTGCGACTGGCACAGGAGCTGGGTGCCGAAACCGCCACCCTGTCCGATCCTTCCGAAGAACGTGCGGTGCTGCGCTACGCCCGCGAGCATAACCTGGGCAAAATCATTATCGGCCGGCGTGGCGAGCAGCGTTGGAAACTGCGCGGCAGCTTCGCCGATCGTCTTGGCCGCCTGGGGCCGGATCTCGATTTGGTGATTGTCGCACTGGAAAACGACAGCTTCCCGCCGCCCGGTAAAGAGCATGACAACCGTAACTTCACCGAGAAGTGGCGCATGCAATTGCGCGGCTGCGCCGTCGCCGTAGCTTTGTGCGCCCTGATTACCCTGCTCTCCCAGTGGCTGCTGCCGGGCTTTGACCAGGCTAACCTGGTGATGGTGTATCTGCTCGGCGTGGCGATCGTCGCGTTGTTCTTCGGCCGCTGGCCGTCTGTACTGGCCGCAGTGATCAACGTCGCCAGTTTCGATCTGTTTTTCGTCCAGCCCGAATGGTCGTTTGCCGTCAGCGATATGCAGTATCTGCTGACCTTCGGCGTTATGTTGATCGTCGGCATTACCATCGGCAACCTGACCGCCGGGGTGCGCTATCAGGCTCGCGTCGCCCGCTACCGCGAACAACGAGCCCGCCACCTGTATGAGATTTCACGCGGTCTGAGCCAGGCGCTGACCCCCGAAGATATCGCCAAAACCAGCCGCCATTTCCTCTCCAGCAGTTTCCAGGCCAAAACCGTGCTGCTGCTTCCACAAGAGGACGGCAAGCTGCAACAGATGGTCGGCGAGGCCGGAGGCTTGTTGTCGGTGGATGAAGCCATTGCCCGCTGGAGCTTTGACAAGGGGATGCCGGCCGGCGCAGGCACCGACACCCTGCCCGGTGTGCCTTATCAACTGCTGCCGTTAACCGCCTCGAAGCAGACCTTCGGCCTGTTGGCTATCGAACCCGGCAACCTGCGCCAGTTAATGGTGCCGGAGCAGCAACGGCTGCTGCAAACCTTTGCGGTGCTGATCGCCAGCGCGCTGGAGCGGCTGCACCTGGCGCGCAGCGCCGAAGAGGCCAAGCTGGACGCCGAGCGCGAACAGCTGCGCAACTCTCTGTTGGCGGCGCTGTCCCACGATTTGCGCACCCCGCTGACGGTGCTGTTCGGCCAGGCAGAGATTTTGACGCTCGATCTGGCGGCCGAAGGCTCCAGTCATGCGCCGCAGGCCAGCCAGATCCGCCAGCAGGTGCTGAGCACCACCCGGCTGGTGAATAACCTGCTGGATATGGCGCGCATTCAGTCCGGCGGCTTTAACCTGCGAAAAGAGTGGCAATCGCTGGAAGAGATCGTCGGCGCATCGCTGCATATGCTGGAGCCGCTGCTGACCCAACACCAGATCAAGGTCGAGCTACCGCCTGAGCTGGTGCTGGTCAATTGCGACGGCAGCCTGCTGGAACGCGTCTTCACTAACCTGTTGGAAAACGCCAATAAATACGCCGGCATCGATGCTATTATCGGCATTCGCGCCCATACTCTGCCTGAGTGGCTGGAAGTCGAAGTCTGGGACAATGGCCCCGGCATTCCCGAAGGGAAAAAACAGCTGATTTTCGATAAATTCGCCCGCGGCAATAAAGAGTCGGCAATCCCCGGCGTGGGGTTGGGGTTAGCGATTTGCCGTGCCATTATTGAAGTGCACGGCGGCCGCATCTGGGCGGAAAACGGCGCCAACGGCGGCGCCAGTTTCCGTTTTGTTCTTCCGCTGGAGAAACCGCCCGAAATTGACGGCGAATCCTTTGATCTGTAATCACCCCCTGGGAGCACTGTGAGCAGCACGCCAACCAACATTCTGATTGTCGAAGATGAAAAAGAGATCCGGCGTTTCGTGCGCATCGCATTGGAAAGCGAAGGTCTGCGGGTGTTTGAAAGCGAGACGCTACAGCGTGGGCTGATTGAAGCCGGCACGCGTAAACCGGATCTGATTATTCTCGATTTAGGGTTGCCGGACGGCGACGGGTTGAGCTATATCCGCGATCTGCGGCAGTGGAGCGCCATTCCGGTGATCGTTCTCTCGGCGCGCAATGCCGAAGAGGACAAAATCGCCGCACTGGACGCCGGAGCGGACGACTATCTCAGCAAGCCCTTTGGCATCGGCGAATTGCTGGCGCGGGTGCGGGTTGCCTTGCGCCGCCACTCCGGCAGCCAACAAGAAAGCCCGCTGGTCAGTTTTTCCGAAATCACCGTCGATCTGATCAACCGCCGGGTGCTGCGCAATGGCGAAGATCTGCACCTGACGCCAATAGAGTTTCGCCTGCTGGCCGAATTGCTGGCCAACTCAGGCAAAGTGATCACCCAACGTCAGTTACTGAGCCACGTCTGGGGGCCGAACTACGTCGAACACAGCCACTATCTGCGCATTTATATGGGGCACCTGCGGCAAAAGCTGGAAGCCGACCCGGCCCGGCCGAAACACCTGCTGACCGAAACCGGCGTCGGGTACCGGTTTATGCCTTGAGGTTGACGGGGGCCGCATGCGGCTCCCCTACTGTTGTGGGCCCTTCTTCAACCCCACCATGAACTCCTTGAACGCCTCGCGCAGCGGTGCGAACACCGGATGCTTGCGGTTCTCGATCATCACCTCCGAAAACAGCTTCAGGCCGACGGCGAAGGCCGCACTTTTATCTTCGCCAAAATTCAGATCTTCACGCGATTTGATTCGCTCGACGATGCCGAGAATATCGTCGTGATTTTCCACTTCAAAACTCAACGGCGCTTTATCGACCGGATCGCCTTTGCGATCGTTAAGGGCTTCAACGGTGATACGGAAACGGTGGCCTGGCATCAGTCGTTCTCCTGCGTTGTCGTGTTAATGTTCATTTCGCTTTCGATCGCCGTTACTGCAGTGAGCAACGCCTGATTGATACGTTCAACCTGCTGCGGCGAGAGATCGGCGCGCATTACGTTGCCGCGCAGCAAACTGCGCAGACGGTTCATGGCTTCTGAGATACCTTCCGCCAGATTACCGTGATGATGATGACTGCGGCCGGCCCCGGCCAAACGGGCAAGGATCAGATCGACGGCGGCCTGGTGCTTTTGCAGTTCGCTCTGGCCCAACGCGGTGATTTGGTAGCTTTTGCGGCCGTTACCGGTGGTTATCGGCTCGAGGAAGTCCTGCTCTTCCAACAGCGTCAGGGTCGGATAAATAACGCCTGGACTTGGCACGTACAAACCTGAGGAAGCCTCGTCGATCGCCTTGATCAGCTCATAGCCGTGGCTCGGCTTGCGCGCCACCAGCGCCAGCAACACCAACCGCAAATCGCCATGTTCAAACATGCGGTGACGCCCACCACGGCCGCCGCGCCCACCACGTCCGTGTTCTTCGCCGTGCTCGCCGCCAAAGTGGTGGCGCCCGCCGCGACGACGATGTTCGTGCCCTTCTTCGCCGTCATGGTGGCAGCCGTGCCGGCGGTGTAAACCTAATCGATGGAACATAGGGTTTTACCTCTCAATGAATAGTCAGTTGACGAGGTGATTTAGATATATCTAACTCACTTCGATATATCTAATCTAGATCGATATATCGAAATGTGCAACGGGTCTTTGTAAATAGATATATCTAAATTGCAGGCATAAAAAAAGCGCTGTAAAAACAGCGCTTTTCATCAGGAAAAAGAAGAGATTATTTGGCGGAGGCCAGCACTTCGCTGACGATCTCTACCGCTTCATGCTCGATCTTTTCGCGGTGCTCGGCACCCAGGAAGCTTTCGCAATAGATTTTGTAGGCTTCTTCGGTACCTGAAGGACGCGCGGCAAACCAGCCGTTGTCGGTCATCACTTTCAGGCCGCCGATGGAGGCACCGTTGCCCGGAGCTGCCGTCAGACGAGCGGTGATCGGGTCACCCGCTAACGTGTTGGCCTTGACCATTTCCGGCGACAGCTTGGCCAATGCGGCTTTTTGCGCATGGGTAGCCGGTGCCTGAATACGGTTATAGCTCGGTGCGCCGAAACGCTTGGCCAGATCTTCGTAATGATTCTGCGGGTTTTCGCCAGTCACTGCGGTGATTTCCGCCGCCAGCAGGCACATGATGATGCCGTCTTTGTCGGTCGACCACGGGGTGCCATTGAAACGCAGGAACGAAGCCCCGGCGCTCTCTTCGCCGCCAAAACCGAAGCTGCCGTCGAACAGACCGTCAACAAACCATTTGAAACCGACCGGCACTTCCACCAGTTTGCGGCCCAGATCGGCCACTACGCGGTCAATCATCGCGCTGGAAACCAGCGTTTTACCCACGGCCACATCCGCGCCCCACTGCGGGCGATGCTGGAACAGGTAGTTGATGGCAACGGCCAGATAGTGGTTCGGGTTCATCAGGCCTTTAGGCGTGACGATGCCGTGGCGATCGTAGTCCGGGTCATTGGCGAACGCCAGATCGAACTTGTCGCGCAACGCCAGCAGGCCGGCCATCGCAGATTCCGACGAGCAGTCCATGCGGATAATGCCGTCGTGGTCCAGGTGCATAAAGCGGAAGGTCTGATCGATAGAGTCGTTGACCAACGTCAGATCCAGCTTGTAGTGCTCGGCAATGCGCTGCCAGTAGGCAATGCCGGAGCCGCCCAGCGGATCAACCCCCAGCTTCAGGCCGGCACGCTGAATGGCGGGCATGTCAACCACGTCCACCAGCCCTTCCACATAAGGTTGTACCAAATCCTGCGCGTGCAGATGACCGCTGTTCCAGGCTTTGTCCAGCGACTGGCGCTGAACGCCTTTCAGCTGTTGCGCCAGCAGCTCGTTGGCGCGCTTTTCAATCACCGAGGTCAGGTTGGTGTCGGCCGGGCCGCCGTTGGTCGGGTTATACTTGATGCCGCCGTCTTCAGGCGGGTTGTGCGAAGGGGTAATGACGATGCCGTCGGCCAGCGCCCCGCCGTTGCGGTTGTGGCACAAAATGGCATGAGATATCGCAGGGGTTGGCGTAAAGCCGTTATTTTCCTGCACGATCACGTCTACGCCATTGGCGGTCAGGACTTCCAGCACAGAAATAAAGGCCGGTTCCGACAGCGCGTGGGTGTCTTTACCGACGTAGCAAGGGCCGGTAACCCCTTGCTGGCAACGCACTTCGGCAATCGCCTGAGCGATAGCGAGGATATGGGCTTCATTGAAGCTGTGGCGCAGGGCGCTGCCGCGATGCCCTGAAGTACCGAACTTCACCGCGTGTGCGGCGTTGCCCGCTTCCGGCTGCAGTACATAGTACTGCGACGTCAGCTGGGCCACGTTGATCAAATCGCTTTGCTGAGCCGGCTGCCCGGCACGTGGGTTATTCGCCATCGACATATCTCCCTATTCCCTGTCCGGCAACCGGGCAATATGTCGCTCACGGCCACCATGACGGGCTGTTCGCTAAATTAGATAGTGCCGCAAACTTTATCTGTCAGTTCCGCAGGGAACTGCATAGCCTGCATGATGTGTTCAACCATGCTGCGTTTACGACCGGTGTTGGTATTGGTGATCACCCAGTAAGGCGTTCCCGGAACGTGCTTTGGCTTGGTATGCGTTCCGTTCGCCAGCAGGGTTTGTTGATCGCCGGCAAAATAGGTGCGGGTACGACCATGCAATGCATCGGTAGCTGTGGCAAAGCCCGCCGCATCGAGGGTATACAGGGTCGAAAGAACCAGCATGAAACGATTCACAGCTCTGCTCTGCTCGGCATATTCGTCCGACAGCAGCAGCTCGCGTACCGCGCGCACACGATCGCGAGGACGCTGCGCGGCGACGACTTTTTCCTGCTCGGCGCTCTGAGCACTGGCGGCAGGCGCGGCGCGCAATGGCTGGCCTGCGGTAAACTTCAACATACGGCGCAAAATATCGGACGCGCTCTCACCAATATGTTGCGTGTGGCTGGCAATATAACGGTAAAGCTCTTCGTCGACTTCAATAGTTTTCATCTTTATCCAGTACTGTTTTTTTCTACTTAGAACCTGAAGCCAGATCCTGCATTCAAGCCATGGGATTATAAGGTTAAAAGCGCAAGGGCGAACACAACTATGTGCCTGCGGGCGGAAAAAGCAGACTAATACCTATAGCCGGCGCTGCCAAGTCCGAAACGAGAAAAATCCGTGTTATCCCCTATGGATTTCAAGTTTCCGCTAACCACGCTGCTGCCTGAAAGGCGACGGGTATATTCGTCGTGTGTTTTAATCATGATACCCTAATCTGAATCTCTCTCAGTATGAACTTCGCCATGAAATTACATTATCAACTGCTGGCCACCGACTCCGCCGCCCTGCCGGTCGTGCTGATCCACGGGTTGTTCGGCAATCTGGACAACCTGGGCGTGCTGGCGCGCGATCTGAATCAACAGCACAGCGTGATTAAAGTCGATCTGCGTAACCACGGCCTTTCGCCGCGCTCTGCGGTAATGACCTATCCGGAAATGGCGCAGGACCTGCTGGCGCTGCTCGATGAGTTGCAGTTGGAGAAGGCGATTGTGATCGGCCACTCTATGGGCGGCAAAGCGGCAATGGCGCTGACGGCGATCGCCCCAGAACGGGTTGAAAAGCTCATTGTTATCGACGTGGCGCCAGTGGATTACCGCACTCGTCGCCACGACGAGATTTTCGCCGCCTTAAAAGCAGTGAGTGCGGCCGGCATCACCCAACGCCAGCAGGCCGCGGCGTTGATGCGCAGCTACCTGCAAGAAGAAGGCGTGATCCAGTTCCTGTTGAAATCCTTTCATCAGGGCGAGTGGCGCTTTAACCTGCCGGTACTGATAGACCAATACGAAAACGTCACCGGCTGGCAGGACGTCCCCGCATGGCCGCACCCGACGCTGTTTATCCGCGGCGGCCTGTCGCCCTATGTGCAGGACAGCTACCGTGAAGATATCGCGCGTCAGTTCCCGCAGGCGCGAGCGCACGTGGTTGCCGGCACAGGCCACTGGGTTCACGCGGAAAAACCGGAGGCGGTACTGCGCGCCATCCACCGTTTTCTCGACGAAGCCTGAATAAAAACTGCCCTCTGGCGAAAAAACGCGCTAAAGATAACGGCTTAGCGCGTTTTCGGCTCAGTTAAACATTGTCGTTGCTCTATCTGCTGGGGTAATATGGCGCGCTATAATTTTGCCGCCCTGCTCAGCGTGTTCAGTAACGCCAGGCTGGGGGTAAATTTGGGTTAGGGTTTATTGGCCCGAAGTGTGTTAACCGAACCGTCCGGAAGCGTATACGCTTTTTGATGCAAACTCCCTTGCAGTACCGCTACCTATGGCAAAAGAACAAACGGATCGCACGACGCTGGATCTGTTCGCAGATGAACGCCGTCCGGGGCGCCCGAAAACCAACCCGCTATCCCGAGATGAACAGCTTAGAATCAATAAGCGTAATCAGCTTCGACGCGATAAAGTCCGTGGCTTACGGCGTGTGGAACTGAAAATCAACGCGGATGCGGTGGACGCCCTGAACAAACTGGCGGAACAGCGCAATATCAGCCGCAGCGAGCTTATTGAGCAAATGCTGCTAGCACAACTGGCGGATGAACAGCCGGAACATTGATCTTTGCAGCCGCACATGCGGCGCGGTGTTATGGATGACACCGATCAACACCGTTTTATTCCTCCCGGCATCGCATAAACGCGATAAAACCCCGGGGTAAATCTCTGGCATGATACGTACTTACCGGTAAGAGGCAGATTCTTGCCATGTCATCATTTTAATCGGTGTTATCGCGTTCAACGCTAACATCGTGCAATGCAATTAATTGAATTTAAAGGTTATACGCGATATGGCTAATGTAGGCATTTTCTTTGGCAGCGACACTGGCAATACCGAAAACATTGCCAAGATGATCCAGAAAATTCTTCAGCAGCAGTTTGGCAAAGAGGTGTCGGAAATCCGCGACATCGCCAAAAGCAGCAAAGAGGATCTGGAAGCTTTCGACATTCTGCTGTTGGGTATTCCTACCTGGTACTACGGCGAAGCCCAGTGCGATTGGGATGACTTCTTCCCAACGCTGGAAGAAATCGATTTCAACGGCAAGCTGGTTGCGCTGTTCGGCTGTGGCGATCAGGAAGACTATGCGGAATATTTCTGTGATGCGATGGGCACCATCCGCGACATCATCGAGCCACGCGGCGCCGCGATTGTAGGCCACTGGCCGACCAAGGGTTACCACTTCGAAGCATCGAAAGGTTTGGCGGATGACAATTTCTTCATCGGCCTGGCAATTGACGAAGATCGTCAACCGGAATTGACCAACGAACGCGTCGCAGCCTGGGTGAAGCAGATCAGCGAAGAACTGAGCCTGGCCGATATCGTCGGCTAACCCTCAAAGGTTGAACAAAAGCCCTGCAAAGTGCATAGTGTTGCCAGCAGGGCCGTTCATCGGCAGCACGGATTTCTGCAATAGAAGCTACATGTTTGTAACTTCCCACATCGTCAAGGTAGACTGAGATATCGGTTTATCCCATCCATCAAGACGTTGCGTGTGTAACATGCAATTGTGCCATGATATCTTTGTTAACAACCGGCGGTTTCCATTTAGGGCAACCGGTTCTATAATGACACGCAATTAACTCTTTGTGCCGACCGATGCCACAGGCAAGAATGCCTCAACTTGATTAGCATAGTAACAGGACTGAATCCGCATGACTGACAACAACACCGCATTGAAGAAGGCCGGCCTAAAAGTCACGCTTCCGCGACTCAAAATCCTGGAAGTACTGCAAAATCCGGAATGCCATCACGTCAGTGCGGAAGATTTGTACAAAAAACTGATCGACATGGGCGAAGAAATTGGCCTGGCGACGGTTTACCGCGTACTGAACCAGTTTGATGATGCCGGGATTGTGACCCGTCACAACTTCGAAGGCGGCAAGTCCGTGTTCGAATTGACCCAACAGCATCACCACGATCACCTGATTTGCCTGGATTGCGGCAAAGTGATCGAATTCAGCGATGAGTCTATCGAAGTGCGTCAGCGTGATATCGCCAAGCAGCACGGCATCAAGCTCACCAACCATAGCCTCTACCTGTATGGTCACTGTGAAATCGGTGATTGTCGTGAAGACGACACCTTGCACGACAAAAAATAATGCCCTGACCGGCATTGAGAACCGCCTTAACGGCGGTTTTTTTATGCCTCCAGATGAGGGCAAAAAAATCCCCGGACAGGCCCGGGGAAAATCACATCAGAAAGACAACAATTGCAGCGGCACTTCTCCACGGTACTTCTCTCACTTCCCACTGACGCTCACGTCACCGTCAACTCACCCGCCGACACGCGGATGGGCAAACTCGTCACAATACATATTCAAGAAACAGCAGCCGATCGAAGAAAATCGGCCAGGCATAGTCGAAAACGCCGCGAACGCGGAACCCTTTATTCAGGTAGATTTGGCAGGCATCGCTGCTTTGCCATACGCACAGCACAATATGTTTCGCCCGGCGCTGCTGCGCCTGCTGCTTAATCAGGGCAAACAGGGGGTTAAAATGGCCCTGTCCGCGGAATCGGCTCTCAATGGCCAGGCTGCAGACAAAGTAATCGTCCGCACCGCACTGGCTGTGCACAAAATCGTCGTAGGCCTCATCAAGCGGCTTTATTTCATCGCGATATAGATAGCTCGCCTCAACGCCATACAACTCGTCGAGACTCGCCGCAGTGAAAAATCCGATAAACGCCCCGCACCGATCGTAAGCCAGGGTAATCAGGTCCAGATAGGGGTCGATATTTTGCGCCTGCTGCAGCGATACCAGATCCATCCCGGCCGGGTTGCCGGCAGAGCAGTATTCCAGGTAGCTGGTGGCAAAAAGCAGCTTCGCCATGCGGATCCTGTCCGCTTCGCCAGCTTGCCGCCCCGGCAGAAAATGCAGCCCGTCCTGCGCTAGCGGCAATGCCGCATCGCCCGCTCCGACGGTTAACCGCCAGTAATTGCCCTCGTCGATCTGCCGCCGGTTATCGGCTATCAAATACTCGCCAAAAAGCTGGTTCACCCGATCCAGCGCGCGGTCATGGGACAGCACCGAATAGTAATGGTAGTGATCGATATCGGACCTTATCTGCGCCGGGTAGGCCATGCGCGGCACTTCATCGACGGTAAATATTTCCGCATGGCGCGCCAAATCCGTCGGTTGCTCAAGCTGCCAATCCACCTGCTCCAGTCGGCTTATACACTGTCGATAGCTGCGCAGTTCCTCCTCCCCGAGCGGCAACGTCTCATTGGTTAGCACATCCTCCAACAGGCGCATGCCGCGGATACCACAGGTCACCGCTTGCGGAACAGCGTCATAATGAACCCCATGATCCTTGCAGAAACTATCGTGGCTAAGGACAGTCCTGCCGATGTGGCGGCACCACAACAGATAAAACGCGTCGAACAGTCTTCTTTCATAAAGAGGGTTTTTATCCGGCACGTCACCGCTTTGCGCCGCATAGATCTGATCCAGACCCGCCAATATTTTGCACAGCGATCTATCGCCGCTGCGGCCAATGATCATCCCGGTTTCATCCAGAAACAAATTCAACCCGCTGACGTGGCTGACCTCGCCATTGGGCAGAAACTGAAGGTAATCCGGCACTTCGGGTTTCAGCAGGAAAAACGTCGCCGAGCGGTGCGGAAGAGTGTCGATATCCATATACATCCCGCCCATTTCAATCAGGATCAAAAAGCGAAAGTAGTCAGAAAGCGTGGCGTAATAGCGCTTATCATGGAGCGCGTGGATAAAATCCAGGTTGCCGCCGACCCTTTTTTGCGCCAGTTCGCTCAGCGAATGCACCTGCAACCGGTGGTTGCCGGCATCGAACTCCCCCAGCAGACCGCCTTTCACTTCCGAAGCAGGGGAAAAGTACGCCTCATTTTTGAGTTGCCGCGCATCCCATACCCACAACATCCCGACCCATTCGTCGGCGGTTGTGTTGCGAACAGCCTGCTGCGCATCTCCCCATTGGGAAATAACCTCTCTGGCATCGTCGGGAATCGCACCGCCCAGCCAAATGCGGTGCAGCAATTTTTCCTGCGCGGCCAGCGGACGAGTAGGAACGCAGAACAACGAGGAGCACTGCGCGGCATCGAATAAACGCCCTTGCTCAACCAGCCACGCCCGCAGCTGGCTGACCCCACGCCGGTACTGTTCCAGCAACGCCGGGGAACGCTGGCGCTGAAATTTCACGAACGCTAACTTCAGGTTATTAATCCAGGCCTCATAGTCGGCACGAAACAGCTCATGCTGCATCAATCCCAAATGCTCGTCATCAAGCTTCATCGTCAGCCTCCCACCAGCGGTGTGCAATGGCCGTATCCCTGTGGATTCTTGCTCTGCCAATGCCAGGCGTCGCGAACCATTTTTTCCAGGCTTCTTTTGGCTTTCCAGCCTAATTTTTCCGCCGCCAGCGTCGGATCAGACCAACACTCGGCAATATCTCCTGCACGGCGCGGGTTAATTTGATAGGCGATTTTAAATCCGCAGGCGCGTTCGAATGCCTGGATAATCTCCAGCACCGAATAGCCTTTGCCGGTGCCCAGGTTATACACGTTAAAACCCGGTCGCAGATTATCCAGCGCTTTCAAATGCCCTTCGGCCAGATCCATAACGTGAATATAATCACGTACCCCGGTGCCATCGCTGGTGGGATAGTCGTTGCCATACACCGGCAACACCGCAAGTTTGCCAATAGCCACCTGTGCCAGATAAGCCAGAAGATTATTGGGAATGCCTGCGGGATCTTCACCGATCAAACCAGACTCGTGCGCCCCGGCCGGGTTAAAATAACGTAGCGCGGTGATCGCCATCTGCGGTGCGGTTCTGGCAAACTCCGCCAAAATCTGTTCCACAATAAACTTGGAGGTGCCATAAGGATTCGTCGTCTGCCCGACGCGGCAACTCTCCGTGAGCGGGGTATATTCCGCCGGTCCGTAAACGGTGGCGGAAGAGCTGAAAATAAATTTCCGAACACCGGCATGGCGCATTCTGTCCAGCACGATCAGCGAGCCGGAAATGTTATTTTGATAATATTTCAGCGGCTCCTCGGTAGATTCTCGAACCGACTTCAACCCGGCGAGATGAATAACCGCCTGAATATCATGCTGGCGAAAGAGGTGATCCAGTAAATGGTGCTCTTGAATATCCCCTTGATAGAAAATCACTTTTTTACCGGTCAGCCTCTCTACCCGAAACAGCGACTCCGGCGAACTGTTGGACAAATTGTCCAACACGACAACCTCCTCTCCCCTTTCCAGCAATGCCAATACCGTATGCGAACCGATATAACCGGCACCACCCGTCACTAATATAGCCATCATGTATCCTTGTTTGTGTTTAAAAATAAACGACTCACTCAGAAACTACTAAACTTCCCGGACTTTCCCCCCCACGGGCAAAGCAATTAAAAGCAGTACTACGGCTAACAAATAAACGGAGAAGTGCGGCCCATATTCGGTCAGAAACCCTTGTAATATTCCGGCCAGGATCACGCCGGTTGAAATACTGTTGGTAAACAACGTGGTGGCCATTCCCGCACGATCCGGCATCAGATCCTGAAAATACAACATGCCGACGGTGGCGATAATGCCGATAAATATCGCGTTAAACACCTGTAAAGCCAGTAATCCGCCGGCCGAGGTAAACCACAACATGCCGGCGTAAAACACAATGCCGGCCACCATGGCACCCGCCATCATCGGGCGTTTGCCTATTGTGTTCACATAACGCCCGGCCAGAATCATGATCGGGATCTCGACTGCGGCGGCAACCCCCATGATCCAACCGGTCAGGCTATGCGGTAAGCCCAGTCCGGCTGTGATATACAGCGGCACGTCGATCAAATACATGGCGCTGCAGGTCCACATCAATACCGAGGCGCAAAACAACAGGCCAACGTCTTTATCGAAGGCCCCTTTTTGCCGCAGCGGCGGATCAATACCGACGCAGCCCTCTTCGGCTAGCACCACCCCGGGCAATATCCGCCAGGCCAGCAGCGTGACCAACAGGAATATCCCAGCGGCAAACATAAACATGGCCGTAAAGCCGTAATTCACCACCAGCATAAAAGCCAATGGCGGACCAAAGACCCAGGCAAGCGAAAGCTGGGCGCGCATCATTGCGCTGAACATCGCCACGTTATGCGACGTTTTCTCTCCATATTCACGCGCCAGGGCAAATAATTGCGGTATCGCCGTATTGGCGATAGCGGTTAACAACACACCTGCCGTAATTAACGTCAAATAATTGCGGTTAAACGCAAACAGCAGGCAGTTGCCCGCAGCCAATAAATAACAGATTAAAATCAGATTGCGCCGATCACGCAGGCAATCTGATTTTTTTGCCAGCAAGAAACTGACCACAATGCCCGTGCCGGCGTTAACCGCGTAAAAAAGCCCGACCCATAACGACGTGACCTGCACTTCAGTAGTAAGAAACAGGCTCAGCGTCGGTATTTGCAGTGCGCCGGCAATACCGGAGCAAAAAGCGACTACCAGAAACGTCAGCCGTATCGAATTCATGATTGATTACCGCCGAACGTTACCGTTGAAAAAAATGGCCCGCCTGCAATCAGACGGGCCACGGTTAAGGCTTACACTTTCTCTGCACGGCTATAACGCTTGCCATCCGGGCTTACCGCCCGAATCTGCACTTCGCCGGCTACCGCAGGTTTGGCTTTGGCGTCATAACGCTGCCACTGTTTGCCGCCATCGATGGAATACTCAATGCCCAGGCCCGGCAGCGAGATATTGGCTTCCAGCTTGCCGCCCACCACACGGGCGCCCGGCACCGGCAAGCGATAGCTCACCCCACCCTTGTCCAACTTAGCCAACTCGCGCTGCCCCAGGATATTGGCAAAACGCAGCCAGTCCCGATCCAATTGCTTGCCGTCGACAAAATGAGTTTCCCCGCCTTTATACTCACGCCCCGCCCGGTAATCTCGTTCCCAACCGGCACGGTGCCATGCGCGTTCGGCCACCGACAGTGAGCGAGGGAAAATCATATATTCCATTTGCGGATCGGTGCGTTGGGTTTCACTCCACATCTGCGCGGAGATGCCGTAAGCGCCCGGCCACGGCTTGTCGCTCTTGGCGGTAAAGTGATTGCCGTCGCGGTCAACCGAGGTTTCGGCATTCTGCGGCAGGTTGTTCGGCGCGAAGCTGAACATTTTCCGTTCGTCGCTGAAGCGAGTCCCCCAGTAGTAGCCGCGTTCGTCCGGGTTCACCTCATACGGGAAGTCCATGTAGACGTAATCCGGGTTGGAAAGGATAACTTCGTAACCTTTGTTCGCCCAATCGTTCGCGCTATCGAAACCGCCCCAATACAGGGTATCCCAGAAGTTCACCCCAACGCGTTGGGTAGCGAATGCCTTGGCGTCTTTCGCATCTTTCAGGCCATCCTGCCAGGCCTGCATTCTGTCAATGCCGCGCGCCTTCACCTGTTGGCTGACTTCCAGCCCGAAGTAGCTTGGCAGGTGCTCCATATCGGCCACTTTGCCTTCTTTAATCATCGCTTGGCACACCTGAGATTTCGCCCAAGGTTTGTCTTCCTTGCTCTGATCGATGATGCCTTTGCCCGCCTCCGGCTTGGTCAGATTGGTATAGCCCGCGCCCAAGCGAATGTTTTTCGCCTCATCGCCGCCAAAGTGCCAGGTGCGCAGCGGCTGCCCGGCCTCTTTGTGCATCTGGGCAATCTCGCCGATCACCTTGTCGACAAAGCGCTTGGATGAGTCCAGGCACGGATTCAGGTAGCTCTGTCGGTTAAAGTACTGCACCGAAGTGGTGTTCGAGGTATCGGTCGGGTCCACCAAACGGAACTCGTCGGCCTCTTTCTCTTTCCCGGCGGCATGCAGCTTTTTGTAGCGCGCCTCCATCGAAACCACCGCCGCACGGGCATGCGCCGGCATATCGATTTCCGGGATCACCTCAATCTGGCGCGCCTGGGCGTATTTGATAATGTCGATGTAATCCTGGCGCGAGAAGAACCCACCATACACGTCGGGCCCCTGACCGTATTGCGGCAGCAGGCAGGTGGTTTCGCTCAGGTCGTGACAACGTTGTCCCCCTACTTCGGTCAACTCCGGCAGGCCCGGGATCTCGATGCGCCAGCCTTCGTCATCGCTCAGGTGGAAGTGGAATTTATTGAGTTTGTAAGCCGCCATCTGATCGAGCAAACGCAGCACCGCATCCTTCTGGTGGAAGTTGCGCGCGACGTCGAGGAAAATGCCGCGATACTGGAAGCGCGGCGCATCTTTAGCGTCCAGCGTGGCAATATTGGCGCTGCCGTCTGTCGGGACAAGCGACAAAATAGACTGCAGGCCATAGAACACCCCGGCCTGATCGAAGCCGATGACCCGCGCTTCCTTGTTGCCAATCTTCAGCTCATAAGCGCCCGACACCGCCAGCTCACCTTTAAATTTACCCGGCTGGATATCGGTTTTGATTGGGTAGCCGCCCGCGTTATCGGCCACCCCCAGCAGCGCAAAGCGTTCAGCCGCCGCGTCGGAAGCGGGCTTGCTCAACGCGCTCAGTTCAAGCGCCACGCCTTTGCTCAGATCCACATCCTGCGGGTGCACTTTCACTTCCAGCGGCGTCGGCACGATTTGGCCACGCAGCGACGCTGCCGGTAAGGTTTTCAATTCGGCGTTTTTAGTGAAGCGAGAGGCCGGCGTCATCAGGATATTGTTGTCATCCTTGGTGCGCTTCCACTGGTCGCCACTAAAGGGCGCAACGAACTGATTCAGATCTTCGGTATCGGTATTAACCAGAACTTTTGGCTTGGCATCGCCGGAGGTCGCGTACCAGCGCGGCACGAAGTCGGTTTTAAACAGCTGCCAGTATTCCGCAATAATCGGAATTTCCACCGCTTTACCGGCCGGGAACCCGGTAAATTTATCGGTCGGTTCCAGTTTGTACAGATCCCCGGTCAAATGAGAGACCCTAAACTGGTCGTTATCCACTCTCATGGTCTGGCGGGCACTGTGAAAATAAATCGCCCAGTCTTGGCCTTTAATGTCCTGATTATCGTTGGTCAGGCTGATCACGACTTTATTGCAGGCCGCCCAGTCGGCACCCAGCTTGCCACAATCCAGGCCGCTGTCGGCCGCGCGGTTGTCCACCATCTTTAAATTCAGTTTTAACTGGCTCAGTTGATCCACCAGCTGTTGATCGGCCATTGCGTTCCCCACGCCGCCAAACAATCCAACGGTCGCCGTCAGGGCAGCAAGCGCGTTCAATTTAAATTTGTTCATCGTTAACATCATCCTTAATTAATTGTTATTTTCGCGGATCTCTTTCCAAATCTTGCCGCATTTGGCGTCGTAGGCCTGGCCGTTACCGCTGTGGGCTGCCTGAATGCAGCTTTGATAATCCATCACGCGCACCGTTTCCTGCGCGGCAAACTGTTGGTGCTGCTTTTCTTGCCGCAGCACATTCAGCACCGCCTGGCACGACTGCAGTTTTTCCGGCGAACCTTCCGCAGTGTTAATGCAGGCGCTGTACGCCTGTTTCAATTTGGTATCTTCCGGCGGTGCGGCGGGCTGCACACAGGCATTCAACGTGACCACGGCGGCCAACGTCAGCATCATTTTTTTCATCGTTATATTCCCTTTTAAGCATCCCCGGCGTCACCGCCGGGGAAGGCATCAGAAGATGGTGAATGGCGCGATAACCATGAATTTGACGTCTTTCTCATCCTGGAAGATGTTGCCGTAGCCGCCGCTCCAGCTTGGGATATTGGTATGATTGTCGTACTGGGTGTAATGCAGTTTCAGCAAGGTGCCTTTGGCGCGGCCCTCCTGAACGGTGTACATGGCGTCCAGACTCCAGGCGCTCTCTTTCAGGCGCTGGCTCTGATCGTAGATCGGGTTGGTGCTTGGTTTGGCATCCCAGGCATACACGTAAGAACCGCCCACTGCCATGCCCGGAAGATTCCAGTTGCTCAGGTCGTACATCACGCCGGCATAAACGGCTTTCTCGCCGTTGGCGTTGAAGTCGGAGCGGTTATCCCACCACACGTCGAGGCGGCCGTTGGAGGAGGCGTAGGTTGGCGTCATACGCTGCAGGAAGAAGCCCTGATTGCCTTCGGCTTTCACCATGGTGCCTTCCAGCCGCCAGTTGAACTGACCGGTGGTGTAGCCGAAGGTCAACGCCTGCAGCCAGGCCAGGCCGTCGTAAATGCTGTTAGCATCGTTTTTGTCGCTGATGCGGTCTTCCGCACCGTAGAACTGGTAGCTGGTGGTTAACGGGTTGCCCAACAGATCGAACTTATAAGACGCCTTGGTGAAGTATTGGTTTACATAGCCTTGGGCCTGACCGAACGCCGCTTCCAGCACCAAATCATTTTTGAAGTCGTACTTGGCGCCTAATGAGTGCAGGTAAGACACGCCGGTTTTTTTATCGTTTTGGCGGAAGTCGTCCATCTCGATATGCCATGGCGCCTTGTATTTGTTGGTCCACATGTAGGAGAAGCTCAACGCGCCGGCATCGCCGTAGTCAAACTTGGCGCCGGCCTCGGCCCCCTGATAGGTGCCAGGCATAAAACTCCAGTGCGGCGCCAGCAGCGTCTGACCGCTTGGCTGGATATAACCGGCACGCGCCCAAAGCGGGCCGTATTTGAACTTACCGGCCGCTTTATACAGGCTGATGCCGCCTTTGTCGCCGCTGTAGTCTTCATCATAGGTACGGTTTTTCGAGGAGAATGCGATTTCGTTCGGGTGGCCACTGGCACTGGACTCGGCCAGCTCAATGGCGGTGAATGCGCCCACGTCCAGACCGAACATATCCCAGGCATAGCCCGAAGCGAAATCCAGGCTCAGGTTAGCCGTCGAGTGCGACAGGTTGGTGGTGTATTTATTGTAATCGTCACTGGTCGGATTGAGATCTTTACGGTCGCGCTCACGTTGCCAGTAATAAATACCGCCGGTCAGCGTGGAATCATCGACAAACCCTGCGGCTTTTGCCTCAGGGGCCATGGCAAACCCTGTTCCCAACAGCGCACCCGCTATAGCGAGCGCCAGCGTTTTACGCTGAGCACCGTGCGTACCCATAATGAAATTCCTCTTTGACTTAACTTTAAAAGTTGCAGCCGCCCGTGTTCACCACTGCCCTGCACGACTGCCAATAAAAAACCCAATCGGGTAAAAAATATTGCGGCGGGGTGAAATCCCCACAGCACTTATTGCTACAGACAGACTATTTTTCGCGACGCGAATTATCAAATGAAAAATGAGAGAGATTTGTCAAAGTATGACAAAGAGCACATATCGATGAGATATTGTTACGCCGCTATGCAATGAGGATGTCGAATAAAAAATTCAATAAAATCAGAATAAATACTGATACAAGGTCAACCGGAGACGATTAATGGTTTCAGCTCAATGAAAATCGTCAGCCAGAAAGGAAACCATGAGAGCGCTCTCCAAATGACATTAATTCGCATCACGAATATATAAGATAATATTAACTGAAGGATGCTTTATATCAAGAAATTGATGATTAACCGCTGTGATGAAAGTTTTAATTCAGATTGATGAAATGAGGCATGATCGGAGGGGAAAAGAGGCAAACACCATAAAAAAAGCGCAACCGAAGTTGCGCTTTCATCCATCAGCGGTGTATCACGCTCAGGCGTCGATTTTCGCCCAAGTGTCACGCAGGCCAACGGTGCGGTTAAACACCAGATGCTCAGCCGAAGAGTCGCGGCTGTCGGCGCAGAAATAGCCTTCACGTTCGAACTGGTGGGCTTTTTCCGGCTGTGCGGCAGCCAGGCTTGGTTCCACAAAGCCATGCCTGACGACCAGCGACTCCGGGTTGATGGTAGCGAGGAAATCCTCTGCCGCCGCCGGGTTCGGCACGTTGAACAGGCGATCGTACAGGCGGATTTCCGCCGGCAGCGCATGTGCAGCGGAGACCCAGTGGATCACGCCTTTCACCTTGCGGCCATCGGCAGGATCTTTGCTCAGCGTGTCCGCATCGTAGCTGCAGAAGATGGTGGTGATCTCACCCTCGGCATCCTTCTCAACGCGTTCAGCCTTGATCACATACGCATTGCGCAGACGCACTTCTTTGCCCAGCACCAGACGCTTGTATTGCTTGTTGGCTTCTTCGCGGAAGTCGGCGCGATCGATATAAATCTCACTGCTGAACGGCACTTCGCGGCTGCCCATTTCCGGCTTGTTCGGGTGGTTTGGCATGGTGACCATTTCCACACCTTCCGCCCGGTTCTCGATGATCACTTTCACCGGATCCAGCACGGCCATCGCACGCGGCGCGTTCTCGTTCAGATCCTCACGAATGCATGCTTCCAGCGCCACCATTTCGACGTTGTTATCCTGCTTGGTCACGCCGATGCGCTGGCAGAACTCACGGATTGAAGCCGCGGTATAACCACGGCGGCGCAGACCGGAAACGGTCGGCATACGCGGGTCATCCCAGCCTTCAACGATGTTCTCGGTCACCAACTGGTTCAGCTTGCGCTTCGACATGATGGCGTACTCAAGATTGAGGCGCGAGAACTCGTACTGACGCGGATGGCAAGGGATGGTGATGTTATCCAGCACCCAGTCATACAGACGGCGGTTGTCCTGGAACTCCAGCGTACACAGCGAATGGGTGATCCCTTCCAGCGCATCGGAAATGCAGTGGGTGAAATCGTACATCGGGTAGATGCACCACTTGTTGCCGGTCTGATGGTGTTCTGCAAATTTAATGCGGTACAGCACCGGATCGCGCATCACAATGAACGGTGAAGCCATGTCGATTTTGGCTCGCAGGCAGGCAGCGCCTTCGGCAAACTCACCCTTGCGCATTTTCTCAAACAGCGCCAGATTCTCTTCCACGCTGCGGCCGCGATACGGGCTGTCTTTGCCAGGCGCCGTCAGGCTGCCGCGATATTCGCGGATCTGCTCAGGCGACAGTTCGTCGACATAGGCCAGACCTTTGTTGATCAGCTCAACCGCATAGTGGTGCAATTGATCGAAGTAATCCGAGGAGTAACGGACGTTGCCGCTCCACTCAAAGCCCAGCCACTCTACGTCGTGCTTGATTGACTCAACGAATTCGATGTCTTCTTTTACCGGGTTGGTGTCATCGAAACGCAGGTTGCACTGCCCCTGATAATCCTGGGCGATGCCGAAGTTCAGGCAGATGGATTTGGCATGGCCGATATGCAGATAGCCATTTGGCTCCGGCGGGAAACGGGTATGTACCGACGCGTGTTTCCCTGACGCCAGATCTTCATCGACGATCTGACGGATAAAATTGGTTGGGCGGGCTTCAGCCTCACTCATTTGACTATTCCTCAATGCAAAGCGCTACACATAACCGCCTATGATCCAACAAGCCACGCCCGGAAACAACCGTTTGTTTCACGAAAAATGCGCCGCGCTGCACCGCAATAGACCACAGCACCACAACGGGGCAAATTGCGCCCATAAAAAAGCGGGAAGAGATCGCTCTCTTCCCGCCAAAGGTAGGGTGTGTTCCGTCATGACTCGTTAAACACCCTGGGTACTACTCAGGTAAAACAGTTTACTTCTGGATGTCGAACAGCTTGGTCTGGCCGGCCACCACGGAACCGGTCGCCAGCGCCGCCAGACCGGCGTAGTCGTCAGAGTTGCTGACCACCACCGGGCTTATCATCGAGCGGGCATTGGCGTTCAGGAAGTCCAGATCCAGCTCAAGAATCGGCTGGCCGGCTTTCACCTCAGCACCCTCTTCTACCAGTCGTTTGAAGCCCTGTCCGTTCAGCGCCACGGTGTCGATACCCATGTGCACCACGATCTCCGCGCCCTTGTCGGTTTCCAGACAGAAAGCATGGTTGGTGTTGAAGATTTTCACGATAGTGCCGTCCGCCGGCGCCACCACGGTTTTGTCGGTCGGGCGGATAGCCACGCCGTCACCCACAGCTTTGCTGGCAAAGGCTTCATCAGGAACCTGATCCAACAACACCACTTCACCGGTTACCGGTGCCACCAGCGTCTCAAAAGCCACCTTAGGCGCATTAGGCACTGCTTGCGGCTTGGCTTCGGCAACAGGCGCGGCAGCCGGCGCTACAGTGGCCGCTATCGGACCTGCGGCGACCACGTTGCGCATGGCACTGGCAATCAGCTCCGCACGGGTGCCGACAATCACTTGCACGCTTTGTTTGTTCAGGCGGATCACGCCGGAAGCGCCCAGACGTTTCGCCACCGCGTCGTTCACCAGCGCAGAGTCTTTCACGTTCAGACGCAGACGGGTGATACAGGCGTCGATGCCGGTCAGGTTGTCAGAACCGCCGATGGCGCCCACGTAACGGCGTGCCAGGGTAGTGGTTTCGTTTTCGTCTTTACCGCCGTCGGTACCAACGTTGACGTCATAACCGTCGGTTTCGTCACCGGCAACCGCCAGTTCGCGCCCTGGGGTCATCAGGTTGAACTTGTTGATGGTGAAGCGGAACACCACGTAGTAAATGGCGAAGAACACCAGGCCCTGCGGGATCAGCATGAACCAGTGGGTCGCCAATGGGTTACGTGACGACAGCACCATATCCACCAGACCGGCGCTGAAACCGAAACCGGCAATCCAGTGCATGCTGGCGGCGATGTATACCGAAATACCGGTCAGTATCGCGTGGATCACATACAACACGGGAGCCACGAACATGAAGGAGAATTCCAGCGGTTCGGTGATCCCGGTAAAGAAGGCGGCAAAGGCGCCCGCCATCATGATACCCAGCACTTTGGCTTTGTTTTCCGGACGCGCGCAGTGGTAGATCGCCAGCGCCGCACCCGGCAGACCGAACATCATGATTGGGAAGAAGCCCGCCTGGTAACGGCCGGTGATGCCGACAACCGCTTTACCGGATTCGATAGACTGCTGGCCGCCGAGGAAGTTAGGGATGTCGTTAATGCCGGCCACGTCGAACCAGAATACCGAGTTCAGCGCATGGTGCAGACCGACCGGGATCAGCAGACGGTTGAAGAATGCATAGATACCGGCGCCGGCAGAGCCCAGCTTCTGAATGTGTTCACCGAAGTTAACCAGGCCACCGAAGATCATCGGCCAGATATACATCAGGATGAAGGCCACCAGGATCATCAGGAAGGAGATCAGGATAGGCACCAGACGGCGGCCGCTGAAGAACGACAACGCCTTCGGCAACTCAACGCTGCTAAAGCGGTTGTAGACTTCGGCGGAGATGATACCCACCAGAATACCGACGAACTGGTTCTCAATCTTGCCAAACGCGGCAGGCACCTGGTCGAGAGGGATCTTCTGAATCATCGACACGGCGGCCGGTGAACACAGGGTGGTTAATACCAGGAAGCCGACAAAGCCGGTCAGCGCAGCGGCGCCGTCCTTGTCTTTGGACATGCCGTAAGCCACACCGACGGCGAACAGCACCGACATGTGTTCGATAATGGCAGAGCCGGATTTAATAAAGAAAGCAGCGAGAGCGTTGGAGGCGCCCCAACCAGTAGGGTCAATCCAATACCCGACGCCCATCAAGATCGCGGCGGCGGGCAGCGTGGCAACCGGCACCATCAAGGCGCGGCCCACTTTTTGCAAATAACTAAGAATGTTCACCTTTTCCCCCTATGTTGTCCGCGGACGGACCCTATTAGTAGTTTATTTAACTCTCTCACTACCTTTTAGAAATAACGCATGGCACGTATCACTCATGCGGAGTGTAAAAAAATTATTTCGTATCGCAAATTAAAAGCTCCTTTTTTGTGATTTATATCACCAAAAAGTAGTCTTAAGCTGCCACATTGCTAGCCATCACACAAAACTTATTTTATCATTCGAAAAATCATCGGGACTGACGCTTCACGTGAGAATCATAAAGTTGGATTACGCTTAGACTCTTATACAGGCCCGTACAGTATAGCTTTAGTTTACTTACCCAAAGAGGTGTTAGATGAGACTTATCCCACTGAAAGATACTGCACAAGTCGGCAAATGGGCCGCCCGCCATATCGTCCAGCGCATCAACGCATTCAAACCCACTGCGGAGCGTCCGTTTGTGCTCGGCCTGCCAACCGGCGGTACTCCGCTCGAAGCCTACAAACATCTGATTGCGATGCACAAAGCAGGTGAAGTAAGCTTTAAGCATGTTGTGACTTTCAACATGGATGAATACGTTGGCCTGCCGCAGGAGCACCCGGAAAGCTATCATACCTTCATGTACCGTAATTTCTTTGATCACGTTGATATTCCAAGTGAAAACATCAACCTGCTGAATGGCAATGCGCCGGACGTTGACGCCGAATGCCGTAAGTACGAAGAAAAAATCAAATCTTACGGTAAAATCCATCTGTTCATGGGCGGCGTCGGCGTTGACGGTCATATCGCGTTTAACGAGCCGGCTTCATCATTGGCGTCGCGTACCCGCATCAAAACGCTGACTGAAGATACCCGTATCGCCAACTCCCGCTTCTTCGGCGGGGATGTCAGCCTGGTGCCGAAATACGCGCTGACCGTAGGTGTAGGTACGCTGCTCGACGCAGAAGAAGTGATGATCCTGGTGACCGGCCATGCCAAGGCACAGGCGTTGGAAGCCGCAGTGGAAGGCAATATCAACCATATGTGGACCATTAGTTGCCTGCAGCTGCACGCCAAGGCGGTTGTGGTGTGCGATGAGCCTTCCACCATGGAACTGAAAGTCAAAACCGTTAAATACTTCCGCGAATTAGAAGCGGAAAGCGTTAAGAGTCTTTAATTTTTGCAGGGGGCTACGATGTTCGCTTTAACCCAATGCCGGATTTTCACCGGCCACGACGTGCTTGACGACCATGCGGTAATCATCGCTGATGGACTGATTGAACGAGTCTGTCCGCTGGCTGAACTGCCGGCCGGCATGGAAACGCGCGATCTGGGTGGCGCTATCCTGGCCCCCGGTTTGATCGACGTGCAGCTTAACGGCTGTGGCGGCGTACAATTTAACGATTCGCTAGAGGCCATTTCGGAAGAGACGCTGGAGATCATGCAGCGCGCCAACGAAAAATCCGGTTGCACCAGCTATCTGCCGACGCTGATCACCAGCAGCGACGAGTTTATGAAGCACAGCATCGATGTGATGCGCACTTATCTGAAAAAACACCCGAATCAGGCGCTTGGCCTGCATCTGGAAGGGCCGTATCTTAGCCCGCTGAAAAAAGGCACCCACAACCCGGCGTTTATCCGCAAACCGACCCGCGAGATGATCGACTATCTGTGCGCCAACGCCGATGTGATCACCAAAGTCACGCTGGCACCGGAGATGGTGGAACCGCACTTTATCAAACAGCTGACCGCGGCGGGCATCGTGGTCTCCGCCGGCCACTCGAACGCCACCTACGATGAGGCCCGCACCGGCTTTGCCGCCGGCGTCACCTTCGCGACCCATCTGTATAACGCCATGCCGTATATCACCGGGCGCGAACCTGGGTTGATGGGGGCGATTTTCGATACGCCTGAAGTGTATACCGGCATCATTGCCGACGGCCATCACGTGGCCTGGGCGAGTATCCGTAACGCCAAGCGCATGAAAGGTGATAAATTGGTGCTGGTCACCGATGCCACCGCCCCGGCGGGTGCAGAGATTGACCAATTTATTTTTGCCGGTAAAACAATATACTATCGCGACGGGCTGTGCGTGGATGAGAACGGCACCCTGAGCGGCTCTGCGCTGACCATGATCGACGCGGTGAAAAATAGCGTAGAGCACGTCGGCATTGCGCTGGACGAAGCGCTGCGGATGGCGACCTTGTATCCGGCGCGCGCCATCGGCGTAGACCACCTGTTAGGCACAATCGAAGCCGGCAAGGTGGCAAACCTGACCGCATTTACCCGTGATTTTAATATCACCAAAACGCTCGTTAACGGTAACGAGGTTTAACTTAATGAACAGCGAGTAAAATTATTGATGAGTACTGGCGGACAGGCACAAATAGGGAACGTTGACTTAGTCAAGCAACTCAACGGCGCAGCAGTGTACCGCCTGATCGACCAGCAGGGTCCGATCTCGCGCATTCAGATAGCCGAACTCAGCCAGCTAGCGCCCGCCAGTGTCACAAAAATTACTCGCCAGCTGTTGGAGCGCGGGCTGATCAAAGAAGTCGATCAGCAAGCCTCCACCGGCGGCCGTCGCGCCATTTCCATTGTCTCCGAAACCCGGCACTTCCACACCGTGGCGGTGCGTCTTGGGCGTCACGACGCCACCATCACCCTGTACGACATGAGCGGAAAATCGCTCGGTGAAGAACACTACCCGCTGCCGGAACGTACGCAAGAGACGCTGGAAAATGCGCTGTTCAACGCCATTGCGCAGTTTATCGAAAGCTACCAGCGCAAGCTGCGCGAACTGATCGCCATCGCGGTGATCCTGCCGGGTCTGGTTGATCCGGCGCTGGGCGTGGTGCGCTACATGCCGCACATCAGCGTCAACCACTGGCCGTTGGTAGATAACCTGCAGCAACGTTTCAACGTCACCAGCTTTGTCGGCCACGATATCCGCAGCCTGGCGCTGGCGGAGCATTACTTTGGCGCCACCCGTGACTGCGAAGACTCTATTCTGGTCCGTCTGCACCGGGGTACCGGTGCCGGCATTATCGTCAATGGCCAGATTTTCCTGGGCAATAACGGCAACGTCGGCGAAATCGGCCACATTCAGATCGATCCCTTGGGCGAACGCTGCCACTGCGGCAACTTCGGCTGTCTGGAAACCGTGGCCGCCAACGCCGCGATTGAACACCGCGTGCGCCATTTGCTGACTCAGGGTTATCCAAGCAAGCTGACGCTCGACGATTGCAGCATCGCCGCCATCTGCAAAGCCGCCAACCGTGGCGATCTGCTGGCCAGCGAAGTGATCGAGCACGTTGGCCGTTACCTCGGCAAAGCGGTGGCTATCGCCATTAACCTGTTTAATCCGCAAAAAGTGGTGATCGCCGGGGAAATTACCGAAGCCGAAAAAGTGTTGCTGCCAGCGATCCAAAGCTGCATCAATACTCAGGTACTGAAGGACTTCCGCAGAAATCTGCCGGTGGTCACTTCCGAACTCAATCATCGCTCGGCGATCGGCGCTTTCGCCCTGGCCAAGCGGGCAATGCTCAACGGTGTGCTATTGCAGCGATTGCTGGAAAGTTGAGCCGCCGCTTCAGGCAGGTGTGCATCTTCGCGTTTTTGCCTGCCGTAAATCATGAGAAACAGCAACGATGACAATCAAGAACGTTATATGTGATATCGATGGCGTGCTGCTGCATGACAACACGCCGGTTCCCGGCGCCGATCTTTTCCTGGCGCGCATTCAGGAACAGGGCATGCCGCTGGTGGTGCTGACCAACTACCCGTCGCAGACCGCGCAGGATCTGGCAAACCGCTTTGCCGCCGCCGGGCTAGAAGTGCCTGAGAGCGCGTTTTATACCTCCGCGATGGCCACCGCCGATTTTCTGCGCCGCCAGGAAGGCAAAAAAGCCTACGTGGTCGGTGAAGGCGCGTTGATTCATGAACTCTATAAGGCCGGTTTTACCATTACCGACATCAACCCGGACTTCGTGATTGTCGGCGAAACCCGTTCCTACAACTGGGATATGATGCACAAGGCCGCCTACTTCGTTAATAACGGCGCGCGCTTTATCGCCACCAACCCGGATAGCCATGGTCATGGCTTCACGCCGGCCTGTGGTGCGCTGTGCGCGCCTATCGAAAAGATCACCGGCCGCAAACCGTTTTACGTCGGCAAGCCAAGCCCGTGGATCATTCGCGCTGCGCTGAACAAGATGCAGGCGCATTCGGAAGAAACGGTGATCGTGGGCGACAACCTGCGCACCGACATTCTGGCGGGCTTCCAGGCGGGTCTGGAAACCGTGCTGGTGCTGTCCGGCGTCTCGACGCTTAACGATGTCGAAACCATGCCGTTCCGTCCGAGCTATATTTTCCCCTCCGTAGCCGACATCACCATTTTTTAATTCCTGCGGCGGCCTCAATGGCCGCCTCTGCCCCATTCTCTCAATAATAAAACCTTCGCCAGCGTGAATTTAATTTATTCATGGGCGCAAAAGGTTTCAGCCTGCCCTCGTTAAAAATCCGCACTATGTATTTACACCCCGCCAATCACTGAATTGCCGGCGAGTGAAAATACCCTTACTCAAAAAGATAACGAGGCCACCATGAGCACGAATAATATTATCAACGTACAAGCCGCAGACGCTGCTGCCGCGATGCCAGACCTGACCGGTAAAAAAATCTTGATGGGTTTTTGGCATAACTGGCTCGCCGGCGCCAGCGATGGTTACAAGCAAGGCAAATTCGTCAATATGGATCTGACCGATATTCCGCCTGAATATAATGTGGTGGCGGTCGCCTTTATGAAAGGCGAAGGCATTCCTACCTTCAAACCTTACAACCTGTCCGACGCCGAGTTCCGCCGCCAGGTTGGCGTGCTGAACAGTCAGGGCCGGGCGGTGCTGATTTCACTGGGCGGCGCAGACGCGCACATCGAGTTGAAAACCGGCGATGAAGATAAGCTGAAAGATGAAATTATTCGTCTGGTAGAAACCTATGGCTTTGACGGCCTGGATATTGATCTGGAACAAGCGGCGATTGGCGCAGCCAATAATAAAACCGTATTGCCCGCCGCGCTGAAAAAAGTTAAGGATTATTATGCCGCACAAGGCAAAAAATTCATTATCAGCATGGCGCCTGAATTCCCTTATTTGCGTACCAACGGCAGCTATCTGGATTATATTACCGCACTCGAAGGCTATTATGATTTTATCGCGCCGCAGTTCTATAACCAGGGCGGTGATGGCATTTGGGTTGACGAACTCAATGCCTGGATCACCCAGGTCGACGATGCCAAAAAAGAAGAGTTTCTTTATTACCTGACCGAAAGCCTGGTTACCGGCACCCGCGGTTACACCAAGATCCCGGCGGCCAAGTTTGTGATCGGCCTGCCAAGCAACGTGGACGCAGCAGGAAGCGGCTATGTGATCAATCCGCAGGCGGTGTTCAACGCTTTCAAACGTCTGGATGCCAAAGGGCTGTCGATCAAGGGGCTGATGACCTGGTCGATCAACTGGGACAACGGCAAAAGCAGCGCCGGCGTTGCCTATAACTGGGAGTTCAAAACGCGCTATGCGCCGTTGATCCAGGGTAGCGTCACCCCGCCGCAGCCGGGAAAACCTGATGCGCCCACGGCGCTGACAGCCTCAGAACTGGCGGCTACCTCGCTGACACTGAGCTGGCGCGCCGCAACCGGCCCCGCGCCGATCGCCAGTTACCGTGTTTACCGCAACGGCAACGCCATCGGCCAGACCGGCGGCCTTTCGCTGCAGGACAGCGGTCTGACCCCATCCACTCAATACAGCTATTTTGTCACCGCAACCGACAACCAGGGAAATACCTCGCTGCCAAGCAGTGCGCTGGCGGTGAAAACCGCAGACGGCGGTACTCCGCCTGAACCGGGCGTGACCGAATGGCAGAGCAATCACAACTACAAGGCGGGCGATGTCGTGACCTATAAAGGCAAAAAATACACCTGCCTCCAGGCACACACCTCGAATCCCGGTTGGACACCGGATGCCGCCTTCACCCTGTGGCAGTTGACCGCCTGATAGTCGGCAACGAGTCGCCGGTAAAATTGGCCGGCGACTCACTCATTCACCTAAAAATTGAACATTCTCTAATTAAAAACGATAAAAACTGAATATCCGCTAAAAATCGACAGCCCCCAAACAACTATTTTTCTGCGTAACGCTAAAACACTTGCATCCCCTGCCGGTTTTGACGCATTTTCATAAACACAACGCAGCAAAACCGCGTCATCGCTGATGAACCGGCCGCGCCGCCCATAACAGCAAATCAACATCACAGTCTAAAAAAGTCGTTAGGAGAGTCGTTATATGTGTTCTATTTTCGGTGTGCTCGATCTGAAGTCCGATCCCGTTGAACTGCGTAAGAAAGCGCTGGAGCTGTCTCGTCTGATGCGCCACCGCGGCCCGGACTGGTCCGGCGTTTACGCCAGCGATAAAGCCATTCTGGTGCATGAGCGCCTGTCGATTGTCGACGTCAACAATGGTGCCCAACCGCTGTACAACGCTGCGCACACCCACGTTTTGGCCGTAAACGGTGAGATCTATAACCACCAGGCACTGCGTCATGAACTGGGCGAGCGCTACGAGTTCCAGACCGCATCCGACTGTGAAGTGATCCTGGCGCTGTATCAGGAGAAAGGCATCGACTTCCTCGACGACTTGCAGGGCATGTTCGCCTTCGCCCTTTATGATTCAGAGAAAGACGCTTACCTGATTGGCCGCGATCACCTGGGCATTATCCCGCTCTACATGGGCCATGACGAATTCGGCAACCTGTATGTCGCCTCCGAAATGAAAGCGCTGGTGCCGGTCTGCCGCACCATCAAAGAATTCCCGGCGGGCAGCTATCTGTGGAGCCAGGACGGTGAGATCCGCGAATATTACCAGCGCGACTGGTTCGATTACGACAATGTCAAAGACAACGTGACCGATGCCAACGCACTGCGCAACGCGCTGGAAGATTCGGTGAAAAGCCACCTGATGTCCGACGTGCCGTACGGCGTACTGCTGTCTGGCGGCCTGGATTCTTCCGTAATCTCCGCCATTACCAAAAAATACGCCGCACGCCGTGTGGAAGATCAAGAGCGCAGCGAAGCCTGGTGGCCACAGCTGCACTCCTTTGCCGTCGGCCTGGAAGGTTCACCGGATCTGCGCGCCGCGCAGGAAGTGGCCAACCATTTGGGCACCGTGCACCATGAAATTCATTTCACCGTGCAGGAAGGCCTGGACGCCATCCGCGACGTGATTTATCACATCGAAACCTACGACGTCACCACCATTCGCGCCTCCACGCCAATGTACCTGATGTCGCGTAAAATCAAAGCGATGGGCATCAAGATGGTGCTGTCCGGCGAGGGTGCGGACGAAGTGTTCGGCGGCTATCTGTACTTCCATAAGGCACCGGATGCGCGTGAGTTCCACGACGAGACCGTGCGTAAACTGCTGGCGCTGCATATGTTTGACTGCGCACGCGCCAACAAGGCGATGTCCGCCTGGGGCGTGGAAGCCCGCGTCCCCTTCCTGGATAAAAAATTCCTCGACGTGGCGATGCGCATCAACCCGAAAGATAAAATGTGCGGCAACGGCAAAATGGAAAAACACATCCTGCGCGAGTGTTTTGAATCCTATCTGCCGGCCAGCGTGGCCTGGCGCCAGAAAGAGCAGTTCTCCGACGGCGTGGGCTACAGCTGGATCGACACGCTGAAAGAAGTCGCTGCGAAGCAAATCAGCGATCAACAGCTCGAAACCGCACGTTTCCGTTTCCCGTACAACACGCCGAGCTCAAAAGAAGGCTACCTGTATCGCGAAATCTTCGAAGAGCTGTTCCCACTGCCAAGCGCGGCCGAATGCGTACCTGGCGGCCCGTCAGTGGCTTGTTCTTCAGCGAAAGCCATCGAATGGGATGAATCCTTCAAAAAGATGGACGATCCTTCTGGCCGTGCCGTTGGCGTCCACCAATCCGCCTACAAGTAATCACGCGGGTTTTATATCCAGGGCGGGCCTCATGGCCCGCTTTTTTATTGATGTTTTCAACCATTAATCACCTGAATTGATGATTTTATCACCATACTGTTCACAACCCAAACAAACAACACATCCAGCCGCTTTTTCGGGAAAAAACTTGTTGACGCAAAACGGCCATATACGCATAATGCGCCCCGCAACGCCGATGAAGGTTGCGCGAAAAAGATGGCTACGTAGCTCAGCTGGTTAGAGCACATCACTCATAATGATGGGGTCACAGGTTCAAATCCCGTCGTAGCCACCATCTTTTTGCGGGAGTGGCGAAATTGGTAGACGCACTAG